>WLWD01000002.1_pt1 | contig 3096896 bp, 2513 predicted proteins | sample 6712731 | NCBI WGS metagenome assembly WLWD01 (sample SAMN12718690, study PRJNA576275) | sponge metagenome | isolation source: marine sponge | host: Mycale hentscheli | place: New Zealand: South Island, Marlborough, Capsize Point | collected 2014-11-01
TTATACGGTTTCGCCGGAGTATCTGGACCTGTCGGATTACTCAAAAATCACGTTTCGGGTTAGAGCTGAAGGAGCAGACGGGTTTAAGTTTGGTGTAACTGACAAGGCATGGGAGATGAAGGGGGATTCCGTTAAAGTAAACCTTAAAAACTATTTACCGCAAGGTAAAGTAACCACGGAATGGCAAAAAGCTGAAATCCCGATGGATGAAGTGTTTGTTGATTGGGAACTGATTCATGCTTTTTCATTTAATGTGGAAGGTGAATCTTTTATCGAGGGAGGAAAAGGAACCATCTACATTGATGATATTAAGGCAGAAAAATAAATCATTTAACGCATTATAGAAATTTTTTCCGTTGATCAGCCATATGGTTTGTCCTGAAGGGGCAAAAGAATAGAGCTTGGGGTTGAGACCCCAGGACTAAAGAAAACACAAAACGTCCTGGGTCCGATTACGCCCTGAAGGGGCGCGGTTGAGGAGACGGAGATGTATATAAAAACAGCGCCCCTACAGGGCACAAAGTCTCTTTTATTATCTCTCCAGGCTCTATTCCTACATAGCGTTGCTAGGATGATTAGCATTCTTCTTGGTTTAATCTTTCCCCTCTGTGCTTATTCCGCTGATCAGAACTTTATCCAAGTATGGAACTTTGATCAGGGGTTTACAACCGACCAAAAAGGATATTTTAATCGCTTCGAAAACAGTGATTCTACTGCCCGCACTTTTTTGACAGACCAAATCTATTATGGGATAGGTGGTCGTTCATGGGAAATTACCGTGACAAAGGCTGCAGCGGGTTTTTGTGGAGCATGGATTCACTTCTTTGAAACCAAAACACTCCCGGAAGACAGAACCTATTTAAATGCATCCAACCATTTTTATCTTTTCTTTAGAATTAGAGGAAAGGAGGGGGGCGAAAAGGTTAGAGTCCAGATGGCTGACAAATCTTGGGTTCTTAAAGAAGATTCTATTCCGTGTAGTCCACTGAAAAATTATCTTCCCAAAGAAATAACTACGAACTGGCAAGAGGTAACCATTCCTTTAAAAGACTTCGAAGGGATTAATACAGCGGAGTTGGGTGGGCTCACATTTTCATTTGTTGAACAAGGTTCGTATACGGTTTATATAGACGATATATATATTGCCAAAAATAAAGAGGTCTCTATCCCCCAAACCAAAACGGAAAATAAGCCGTTCACAAAAATTCCGCGCAAAAAAGCCATGTGGGTATGGGAATCACATCGATTGTTGGCCGATGAAGAAGCTCGCGAAGAATTTTTTAGATTTTGTAAGACCTACGGTGTGAATGATATCTTTTTTCAGCTCCAATACAAATTCGATAAATCCAATCCTAGGGATGTCAAAACAGAACTTCTTATGGTCGATGAATCCAGAGCCTTTATTAAAGAAGCTCATGAAAAAAATATAGTGATCCAAGCGTTAGAAGGATACCCGGAATGGGTCCTAAAAAAATGGCATTCGCACCCTTTATCTCTTATCCAGGCTGTGATTGATTACAACCAAGCCGTTACTTCGCAGGAACGTTTTGACGGGATCCATTTCGATAATGAACCGCATTTACTGATGGGGTTTAATGATCGGGTTTACCGGAAGACGATCCTCCGAGAGTTCATTGAATTGAACGTTGAAGCCACTAAGCTCGTTCACGCACAATCAGATATGGTCTATGGTATTGATATTCCCTTTTGGTTCGAAGAACGTGGGGATTCCGGAAATATAGAAGGGCTCTGCAAATGGCAAGGGGTGGAAAAACCTGCTAGTTATCACCTACTGGATGTGGTGGATAACATCGGGAGCATGAATTATCGCGATCGTTGCTTTGGTGCTGACGGAATCCTAGCTCATGGTATTCAAGAAATTGAATATGCAGATAAGATAGGAAAGCTTGTCTACATGGGGGTAGAAACGTTTCGGTATCCCCTTATAAAGGTCGATATGGTCTGCGGAATGAAAAAAGACCTCTTTTTTAAGAGATTAAATACAGATTTAATGGAGCTCCGGGATCTTAGTCGAATGGATGGTCCACGATTCAGACTTCAATTTCTTGAAGCGGACGATTATGTTCATGTAGGACTTGAACGGCCTGCGAATATGGATAAGGAAAGATCAAAACGATATGACAAAGCTTTACTTAAACTTGCCCGCTGGGTCGGAACACCGCCGGAGGGTTTTATAAACCTAGACGATGTCTTATTTGATACCGAATATGCTCTGTCAAAAAATCTGAGCTGGGATTCATTAACGCCAAGCCATATTTCCTCTTTAGATAGGAAAGAAACGTATGCGAGTTTTAAAACAACCCTTGTTATGCAGCCGAAAATTACGTTTGACGGGCAAACAAAAGCTCAGATGGATCGTGAACTATTTTCTGTTAATAAAGAATTTCTATCGCATTCCAGTTTTCTAGGTTTTGCGATCCACTATTATAAGACCTATAAAGGAATGCCCGACTGACCCAGAGGAACATCGCCATTCTAGTTATGACCCATTGATCGATCATATGGCTTGAAAAAATCGCCATCGAAGATGGCCTAACTTACGATATGAGTGAACAATTATGATTCTATTGCCTAAACCAAAGAAATGTAAAATGAGGGATGGAAAATATTCCTTGAGCGCCGAACAGTTACAGTGGGCAGCAGATACGGCGTCTAAAAAGCTATGCCCCTCCATAGAAGTAGACCTGGACTCTTCTGCAGGATCCCATGCAGAGGGTTATCACCTTCAGGTGATGCCGGATTCTATTAAAGTTCAAGCCAGAAGACCGGTCGGAGCTTTTTATGCTTCAATGACACTGCGTCAGCTCGTACGCCAATATCGTACTCAAGAAAAGCTACCCTGTGTAGAGATTGAAGATAATCCTGACTTTCCTCACCGTGGGGTCTCGCTCGATATAAGCCGCAACCGAGTCCCTACGATGGAAACACTCTATATGCTTATAGATATGTTCGCGGAATTGAAAATTAATCAGTTCCAGCTATATACAGAGCATACATTTGCGTATCGAAACCATGAAGTGGTATGGAAAGATGCCTCTCCAATGACGGCAGAAGAGATTCGGGCATTAGATGCTTATTGTCAGGACCATTTTATCGAGTTGATTCCAAATCAAAATTCCTTTGGTCATCTCAAACCTTGGCTGATACATCCTGAATACAAGGAGATTGCCGAAGCACCTGAAGGATGTGATACCGTTTGGGGATGGCAGGATGGGCCTTTTAGTTTATGTCCAACGGAGCCTGGGTCGATTCAGCTGCTTGAAGAGCTGTACAAAGAGCTTTTGCCAAACTTTTCAAGCGAAACTTTTAATGTGGGCTGTGATGAAACCGTAGATTTGGGAAAAGTAAAAAGTAAAGCGCATTGTGAAGAAAAGGGCGTCGGTCCGGTATACCTTGAGTTTTTGCTTAAAATCTATGATCAGGTTAAAGGGCATGGAAAGACCATGATGTTTTGGGCCGATGTCATGAACAATCATCCAGAACTGGTACCCCAACTCCCTAAAGATGTGATTGCCTTAGAATGGGATTACGAGGCCGAGCCTTTATTTGATAAGAACTGCCAAAAATATAAAGAGTCCAACATTAAATTTTATGTCTGCGCAGGGACATCGACCTGGAATTCCATAGGGGGACGCACAGACAATGCGCTTGGAAACTTACGCAGTGCAGCCCGTTCAGGGTTAGCCCATGGAGCCATTGGTTATTTAAATACCGATTGGGGTGATAATGGTCATTGGCAACACCCGTCGATTTCTTTTTTACCGCTGGCATACGGAGCGGCACAAAGTTGGGCATCAGAGGAGAATAAAGAGCTAGATATCAAAGAGGCGCTCAACGTACATGTTTTCAAAGATAAAGCAGGTATCATGGGGCCATTGGCTTATGATTTGGGAAATGCCTATAAAGAATTTAAAGTTACACCTTTTAATGCCTCAAGCTTATTCAACTTGTTGTTCTACTACGATAATCCCATTAGCAATGATGAAGGTCGTTTAAAGGATATATCAGAAGAGGAGATAAAGAAGGCTGCAGAATATATAGAACGTTTGACGGCAGGCTTGTCGAAGGCCAAAATGGATCGTCCAGATGCGGATCTTATTATTCGTGAATTTGAAAACGCCGTGGGTCTATTGCTTCATGTATGTCGCTTAGGTCAGGCTCGTTTTCAACATGAAGGGCATAAAGATATTGCACATATAGATTCTGCTACCCGAGAAGAGCTAGCGGACGAACTAGATCCTCTTCTAGCCGACTATAAAAGCGTATGGCGATCTCGTAGCCGAGAAGGAGAATTGGGCCAGAGCATTCAGCCTCTTGAAAAACTCTTAGCACTCTATCAGGGTTCCCCTTCAATCAAAGAAACCAACTAGCGGACTGTCGTTTTAGTAATTTTGACAAGAGTTTTCCACAAGTCTTTGGGGGTCTTTGCACCGAAGACTTTATCGCGAGCTTCTTTAGATCGGAAGGTTTCACTTAGTCCCGATAGCAGTTTCAGATAAAATGCACTGGCGGCAGTTGGTATAACAACAAAAAAGATAATACGCGTAAGTGTTTTTGGCGATCCTCCAAACTTGATTCCTTTTTTACTGAGGCCTAACACAAAACTTAATCCTCCGCCTTCGACTCCGCGTACGTGAGGGAACGCGAGTCCATGTTCTACGGCCGTGCTCACAATGGCTTCCCGCTTTAACGCTTCGTTTATAAGGGTATCGCTATTCTCGACAAAATTTTCGTCTTCTAGCTTCTGGCACATCTCAGTCAGAACTCCTTCGAGTGTTGTTGATGTGATCTGAGGGATCATTAAGCTTTCAGAAGAGAAGCGGGCAATGCCTATTTTGGGGGGGTGACCTCTTCGCGCTTTTGGCTTCCTGTTCCACGAGGTATAGAATCTGAGTAATAAAGCATACGAGCACACGTGGGACATTGGTGAATTTTTTCTGCTTGATGATGCGCGATACATATGATTATTTTAGTTCGAACATTATCTTCTTTTGGGCATTTAATATTACAATTCTCAGGAAAAAATTAAATATAGAAAAGTACTTGAAAAATATTTGTATAGGCGTACATTTATTAAGCGGTAAAGGATGTACAGAATGATGCGCGATACATATGATTATTTTAGTTCGAACATTTCGTTTCGGCGGCTAGTCCACCTTTCTATCGCCTTTTATGTGTTAAATACATTTCTAGCAACCTCTTCTTTTAGTGCAAATACCGATTCTATGACATTGAGTATTACCATTGGTTTTGAGGATCAGGATGATGATGGGATGCCTGATGACTATGAAAATGTAAACGGGTTTAATCTGAACAGTTCTTCAGACGCCACCTTAGATGCGGATGAGGACGGGCAATCAAATATTGAAGAATTTTTAAGTGGGACAGATCCAAACAATTCGACCTCTTTGCTGCAGGTCGTGAGTTTTGATCTGATGACAAGCAATAGAGTCATGGTAACATGGGATTCAAGTTCGAGTACAGTCCCTGTGGATCGAGAATACGCCTTAGTTGCTATTTCGAAACTAGCAGACTTTACCACGAATACGGAGGTGGTTGCTACGGGCATTCTTTCGCAAGGGAACCAAACGGCTATTATCATCGACACGAATACAACAGCGAGCAAAAGATTTTATAGCATAAAACTCATCAAACCGTTTTTGGAGTAAATATAGGTATTTCAATGAAGATTTTTCTGGCCACGAAGCACACGAATGGACACAGATTCAGAGAAACAGATCCATCCTCTTTTTTGGTGTCCATCCGTGTGTCTCGTGGCCAGAAATTTTTCTTTCTCTTTCTTTTGGTTTCGGTTCTGCTGCTCCAGCCATTGCGTGTGGCACGAGCACAGGTTGTTACAACAGCCGTACTTCAGATAAGCGCAGAGGTTGTTGAAGGGACGGGAACGTATCTTGAAGTTTCACCCACGAACTATACTTTTTCTGTAAATCCTTTTTTTCCTACACCCACAGATCACAGGGTAGATTTTAATTCAGGGACAGCCACCTATTTTGTGGCCAACGGCCCATGGTCCATTGAGGTTGTCTCTGATAATACCAACAATGTAGACGGGCTGGCCACGTCTTCGGGTGACGTGCTGTCTATGAAGTTTAATACGCCGAATCTTGGTGCTAGCGATTCAGAGAGTGATACAAATTGGGTGGGTGACACGGCAACATTCAGGCCTGTAGTCGATAATGACAATCTAGCCCCTCTTCATCTAGCCGATTCGGCGGGAGATGATCGCTCTCCAACACCTTTTACGTTTGCGGCAGATGCGTTAGGGGGCGTGGCGACAAATTACAAGTCGATTATAGAATTTAGATTGGTAATTGAATGAGAATGATTGAACATTTTAGATCGCCCGCAGACTTTGGAGTGTGCTGGCTTGACAGCGCTTTGGATCTCTTACGGAGCAACAGAAAATACTCGCTTCATGTAGAACAAAAGCGGCGTCAAGCCGCCGCACTCCAAAGTTCAGCTACCGTTGGACCGAAAACTTTTATCTTTCTCCTTCTTATAATTTTTTCGCTAGGAGCAGATGCCAGGACCATCTCTTGGGCAGGACGTTTCTGGACGGTTAAACAATCATCAACGCCTGTAGGGCCAGGCCCGAATCTCTTTTCGGACAGTACCAATAGCGTATGGGTAGACGGGAATGGGTATCTTCACTTGAAACTTACAGAAAGTAATGGAACATGGCATGCCGCCGAGATTTTGAGCGAGCAAACATTAGGTTATGGTGAGTATCGTTTTTTAGTGGAAGGGCGTGTTGATAATTACGATACGAACGTGGTTGCAGGTCTTTTTACTTATGACGGAACTCTCCCGGACGGTTCAACCAATGAGATTGACATTGAGTTTACAAAAGCCTTCTCCAGTTTAGGAGGAACCAATAATGCGCTTTTTTCAGCTCATCCAGCCGGTCCTTCAGATAGTTTGAAATTTAAGCTTTCGCTCACGAATGGTGCCTTGACTACGCATCTTTTTGATTGGGGTACCAATCGGACCGATTTTTTAAGTTACCATAGCCATAGCACGTCACCTGCGCCGAGTGATGTTATTGCCGAATTTAATTATACAGGGCCGAATATACCCGTTTCGCCTGCCGCTGAAACCGTTCATTTTGTTTTGTTCCCTTTTCAGGGAAATGCATTGGTTGATACACAAAACCTGGAATTGATTGTACGTGATTTTCAGTTTACCCCCGCATCTTTTTTGCCGGGGACTCAAGCCCAGGCAGAGTTTTCAGGCACGATTGGGGCAATGACAGCGAATGATTTCATCGATATTGTAGAAACGAATTATAGTTGGGGTACGGTGAGTCGATCCCCAAGTCGGCGTCGCTTTAAATCTTTACCGCTAACCGTGAACTATTTTGTAGCAAATGGGCCCTGGAAAATTTTGATTTATACCGAGGGAAAGGCCAAGGATGGGCATTATGGGCTAGAACGGTTGGGTGGAGGAACTCATCAGCTTGATTTACGATTTAATCAACCCAATCTGGGTATTGCCGGGGACCCGAATGTGAATTGGAATACAACATGGGCCCCTGTTTTACCTGAAGACGTGGTGGCGATTATGCCGAATATTCCGTCATTTGCCTCTTCCGCAAATCAAGACCCCTCTGAGGGCCCATTAACCCTTTTATTGGGGGTTGATGTGTATCCGATATCATCATATATATCAAAAACGAACTATACGGCAAAATTGGTTTTAGAATTGGCATATCAGTAGAGAATACATTATGAAAATTTTTCAGACACGACTGATCCGTTCAAGCGGAGAGCAGAAGGGAACAAAGAAGCGTTCTAAGATGTATTCCTATAAGCATACATTTTCAGTAACTAGAAAGATCGCTACAGCATTCATTTCAATGTCCCTCTCGATGACAACACTAGGCCAGGGAACGAACATTCTTGACGACTTTGAATCAGGAATAGCAGAATGGACTACTTTTGGAACGGCTATTTTCCAGAATGGTATACAATCTACAGGAGATGCTTCTTCGGGGCTGAATGCCATGAGTGTTCTACAGTTTATAGGGTTCTACAATACCGATGGTCAGTTTGGGGGTGTTCAAAACTCAAATCTATCGATTACTAATTGGTCGACCTATGACCAATTAAGCGTTGCTGTAAAAAGCGATGCTGCTACAGATAAGTCTGGAATCGTTGCGGAACTCGGATTTGTCGAAGCTTCGGGGCAGAGCTGGGGAATGAGAACACCGATTACGATTACAACGAGTTACCAAAACGTTTCAGCGGATCTAGTGGCTAATATCCCCACAGGATTTGAAATAACAGAACATGAAGTGCTCCCGCCAACTACTAACTTTGTAATGGAGTTAGAAAATATTACGAGAGTCAATGTTATCTTTAAAAGAATAGCTCCTCGGGATCCTGCTGTTTTTACTGTAAACCATTTTATAGATGATCTTGCTTTGATTTCAAATCCCATGCCTACGACTTTGAGTCTAAATTCATCATCTCTAGATTTTGGACGCCTGGCCCCTAGCCCTGCAAAGTTTCGGTTTAATTCCCCGAAGGTCACATGTAGTTATTTTACGGAAGAACCCGCATGGCATATTAACGTTGTAACGACCAATAGTTTAAATAAGCCCGCTTTAGTAAGCAACGGTGGTGACTTCATCCTCTTAAAATTTCAGACGGCCAATTTTGGAGGGGGATCAAATCCCAATCCAAACGATGAAGCCTCGTGGGCTGGTTTCTTTAAATTTGTGTCCGATGGAACGTTTGACAGCATCCTGGCCTCTCCGACCATTCAGTCTCCGAATTCAGATGACCTGGACTTGACCTTTGCGGTGGATGCATGGGGAGCCGCTCAAACTACATATCAGGGGGCGGTTACTTTTGAGTTTGTGATAGAATGAAGAAAATTACCGAACATCCAAGGCCGAACTATTTAGTGTATGGAAGTTTTCAAGTCCATTTCCTCTCCCTCTGGGAGAGGCTGAAAGTCTGCTGTGGTGGAATTAAGGGTAGGGTCTTGTTTGTTGTTCGTCTTTTCCCTCTCCCGAAAGAGAGGGGATTATCTTTATTCGTCGCATTGATGCTCTCAACGGTTTTCATTCCCCTGATTTGGGCAGACGGACCTGTGCGGGGTGAGGAAGAATACAATGCGGCCATAAAAGCCATAAAAAGGTTGAGAAGCGCTGATGCGGATACGCGTAAAATTTCGGATACCTACCTGTGGGGAGCGGGGAAATGTCGAGATGCGGGGGGGGAGACTATGCTGTAGCACTGTTTAAGTTAGCGGTTAAACAAGATCCTTCCAATGCGCGAGCCCATCGGCTTTACGGTGATTTTTTAATGGGATACCGAGGTCTTTATGAGTTTGCTCGTTACCACTATGATCAAGCCTGGAAACTTATTGAAATAGACCCCGCCGTCCATGAAGAACAAGAGATCAAGAATTTACAGCGTTCTTTTCAAATTTTGCATCGTGACGGTAAAGACGGGGTGTCTCTATTTGAATCCTCGGCTTTTTCCGTGTACCTTGAAGGGTCTGTGGCTTATGGAAGAACCGCTCCAAATCATATCACCGCCAGTGCGGGCGATGGTTCCCTTGTTGATACGGAAGCCAGAATCGACCGCTTTCTAAACGCTCGCCAAAAGGAGCTCGAAGGTGGGGTTGCGTTTTTTAGTAATGTCATTTTAACTCAAAATGATGGGTTGGCATTTTTCGGAGAGCAAGTAGATGGAACCATTCTGAATGCACAACGACTGAACTGCTTACTTTTCGGTATGGCGGGTAATCCTGCTTGTGACCCCTTTCTTCCCAATGTCGGGACGGTATTTACAAGAAACCAGGTTATTGATATTAGACCCGATGGAACACTTGTGGCCGTCAGTGTGTTAGAGACTGAAAACACGCAGTATCAACAGGAGTTACTGGCAACAGTCAATGAGATTCAGGCGGACAAAACAGAAACGGTTGCACGCGTTGCAAGGGATGCAGCAGAGTTGGCTGCGATCCCGGAAACCCGAAAAGAGACGGTGAAAAGAGTGCGGCGTCTACAGGAACGTTTTAAGTATGACGGGATTTTGACCATTCGATTTGGTTCTCCCAAGCTACCCTCTATAAGGCTGTTTGGTGAGCAGGCTGATAGGAGAGCGAGTCTTGATCTCGAAGATTTGGTTCACCCCTTGGATCATTCTTTTATTCAGTATGGGGGGTCGTTGGTTAAAAACTTTATGCTGGCCCCTCGATTTGATTTGGAAACGGAAGTTGAGTATGCTCATACACAATTGAGTATTTATGATACCGGACCTGCCGAGGTGAATTTTAACAGATTAATCGCCGACGAGAAGCGCGATCGATATCGGGTACAAACGATTTTAGCGTACAACATGCCTTTTAGATCCCTTAAGCTCAAGTTGGGAGGGACCCTGGCAGATATCAGAAATTTTGACAGTAAAGATGATGCTTCATGGACGCATGTAGGAACGATTCGATATGCAAAATTTGCAGATCCTGACAAAGTCCCTTACGAGCTGGACGACGATGAGCAGTCTTCTCGATATCGGGGTCGCCGATCTTCTCAATGGGAGGTGGGTGTGATTCATAGTGAGCGAAAATTTAAAGGGAGTGGTGTTCCCACAACAACAGAAGAAGTCTATCGACCCTTTATCAGTTGGGAGGAATTGGGACTGTTAAAAGGGAAAGTAGATTTGACATTGATTTATGATTGGCACCATCAGGATGTAAGTCAGAGAGGAGTGGATCAAGGAGGGTCGCTGATTTTAAATGAACGAACCGCTTCAGGGCGTCAATTAACACTCATTCCTACATGGGTAGCTGTTTATAAGCTTTATAATAGTGATTTTTATACAGGGTTAGAATCGTTAAACATAAGTTTCCCTACAAGTACTACTGTTGGAAAAGGAGACTATGATCGGATTATTTCTGGGGTGAAAGTAGAAGCCAGATATGTTACAAAATATGAAATGGCGATGATTCCATCTCTGACCGGCAATTATGCTTGGTACCATGAACTGGATCGGGATGATTGGGGCTTTTTTGTTCAATTGACGATTCGTGCTGGAAACAAGAAAAAGATATAGTAATTATTCGTTATCGGTTATTGGTTGCTAGGAAAGAAGAAAAGACTGCCACTAATAACAAATAACTACACGATGCAATCGTGTCACTGGAGGTATTGTATGAATATAAAATATCAGATGATGATAGGTGTTAAAATTGCGACTTCATTAATGTTCCCCTCACTTGTCTTTTCAGAGATCCCTGATGCGGAGCAAATGCCCGCATCGACAGTGCTGATCATTGATGACATGGAAAAAAAGAACAACGTTTTAGGCGGGAAATGCGGCGTTTATCAACGTGCTCCCTCCAGGGCGATGTACTATAAAAAATCTGATGATACGGGTACAAATAGTGTTTTGACTTTGAAGTATCTGAAGAAAAACGAAGGGGGCCCTTATGGAAACGGAGGCTGGTGTGGTTATTATACGGTTTCGCCGGAGTATCTGGACCTGTCGGATTACTCAAAAATCACGTTTCGGGTTAGAGCTGAAGGAGCAGACGGGTTTAAGTTTGGTGTAACTGACAAGGCATGGGAGATGAAGGGGGATTCCGTTAAAGTAAACCTTAAAAACTATTTACCGCAAGGTAAAGTAACCACGGAATGGCAAAAAGCTGAAATCCCGATGGATGAAGTGTTTGTTGATTGGGAACTGATTCATGCTTTTTCATTTAATGTGGAAGGTGAATCTTTTATCGAGGGAGGAAAAGGAACCATCTACATTGATGATATTAAGGCAGAAAAATAAATCATTTAACGCATTATAGAAATTTTTTCCGTTGATCAGCCATATGGTTTGTCCTGAAGGGGCAAAAGAATAGAGCTTGGGGTTGAGACCCCAGGACTAAAGAAAACACAAAACGTCCTGGGTCCGATTACGCCCTGAAGGGGCGCGGTTGAGGAGACGGAGATGTATATAAAAACAGCGCCCCTACAGGGCACAAAGTCTCTTTTATTATCTCTCCAGGCTCTATTCCTACATAGCGTTGCTAGGATGATTAGCATTCTTCTTGGTTTAATCTTTCCCCTCTGTGCTTATTCCGCTGATCAGAACTTTATCCAAGTATGGAACTTTGATCAGGGGTTTACAACCGACCAAAAAGGATATTTTAATCGCTTCGAAAACAGTGATTCTACTGCCCGCACTTTTTTGACAGACCAAATCTATTATGGGATAGGTGGTCGTTCATGGGAAATTACCGTGACAAAGGCTGCAGCGGGTTTTTGTGGAGCATGGATTCACTTCTTTGAAACCAAAACACTCCCGGAAGACAGAACCTATTTAAATGCATCCAACCATTTTTATCTTTTCTTTAGAATTAGAGGAAAGGAGGGGGGCGAAAAGGTTAGAGTCCAGATGGCTGACAAATCTTGGGTTCTTAAAGAAGATTCTATTCCGTGTAGTCCACTGAAAAATTATCTTCCCAAAGAAATAACTACGAACTGGCAAGAGGTAACCATTCCTTTAAAAGACTTCGAAGGGATTAATACAGCGGAGTTGGGTGGGCTCACATTTTCATTTGTTGAACAAGGTTCGTATACGGTTTATATAGACGATATATATATTGCCAAAAATAAAGAGGTCTCTATCCCCCAAACCAAAACGGAAAATAAGCCGTTCACAAAAATTCCGCGCAAAAAAGCCATGTGGGTATGGGAATCACATCGATTGTTGGCCGATGAAGAAGCTCGCGAAGAATTTTTTAGATTTTGTAAGACCTACGGTGTGAATGATATCTTTTTTCAGCTCCAATACAAATTCGATAAATCCAATCCTAGGGATGTCAAAACAGAACTTCTTATGGTCGATGAATCCAGAGCCTTTATTAAAGAAGCTCATGAAAAAAATATAGTGATCCAAGCGTTAGAAGGATACCCGGAATGGGTCCTAAAAAAATGGCATTCGCACCCTTTATCTCTTATCCAGGCTGTGATTGATTACAACCAAGCCGTTACTTCGCAGGAACGTTTTGACGGGATCCATTTCGATAATGAACCGCATTTACTGATGGGGTTTAATGATCGGGTTTACCGGAAGACGATCCTCCGAGAGTTCATTGAATTGAACGTTGAAGCCACTAAGCTCGTTCACGCACAATCAGATATGGTCTATGGTATTGATATTCCCTTTTGGTTCGAAGAACGTGGGGATTCCGGAAATATAGAAGGGCTCTGCAAATGGCAAGGGGTGGAAAAACCTGCTAGTTATCACCTACTGGATGTGGTGGATAACATCGGGAGCATGAATTATCGCGATCGTTGCTTTGGTGCTGACGGAATCCTAGCTCATGGTATTCAAGAAATTGAATATGCAGATAAGATAGGAAAGCTTGTCTACATGGGGGTAGAAACGTTTCGGTATCCCCTTATAAAGGTCGATATGGTCTGCGGAATGAAAAAAGACCTCTTTTTTAAGAGATTAAATACAGATTTAATGGAGCTCCGGGATCTTAGTCGAATGGATGGTCCACGATTCAGACTTCAATTTCTTGAAGCGGACGATTATGTTCATGTAGGACTTGAACGGCCTGCGAATATGGATAAGGAAAGATCAAAACGATATGACAAAGCTTTACTTAAACTTGCCCGCTGGGTCGGAACACCGCCGGAGGGTTTTATAAACCTAGACGATGTCTTATTTGATACCGAATATGCTCTGTCAAAAAATCTGAGCTGGGATTCATTAACGCCAAGCCATATTTCCTCTTTAGATAGGAAAGAAACGTATGCGAGTTTTAAAACAACCCTTGTTATGCAGCCGAAAATTACGTTTGACGGGCAAACAAAAGCTCAGATGGATCGTGAACTATTTTCTGTTAATAAAGAATTTCTATCGCATTCCAGTTTTCTAGGTTTTGCGATCCACTATTATAAGACCTATAAAGGAATGCCCGACTGACCCAGAGGAACATCGCCATTCTAGTTATGACCCATTGATCGATCATATGGCTTGAAAAAATCGCCATCGAAGATGGCCTAACTTACGATATGAGTGAACAATTATGATTCTATTGCCTAAACCAAAGAAATGTAAAATGAGGGATGGAAAATATTCCTTGAGCGCCGAACAGTTACAGTGGGCAGCAGATACGGCGTCTAAAAAGCTATGCCCCTCCATAGAAGTAGACCTGGACTCTTCTGCAGGATCCCATGCAGAGGGTTATCACCTTCAGGTGATGCCGGATTCTATTAAAGTTCAAGCCAGAAGACCGGTCGGAGCTTTTTATGCTTCAATGACACTGCGTCAGCTCGTACGCCAATATCGTACTCAAGAAAAGCTACCCTGTGTAGAGATTGAAGATAATCCTGACTTTCCTCACCGTGGGGTCTCGCTCGATATAAGCCGCAACCGAGTCCCTACGATGGAAACACTCTATATGCTTATAGATATGTTCGCGGAATTGAAAATTAATCAGTTCCAGCTATATACAGAGCATACATTTGCGTATCGAAACCATGAAGTGGTATGGAAAGATGCCTCTCCAATGACGGCAGAAGAGATTCGGGCATTAGATGCTTATTGTCAGGACCATTTTATCGAGTTGATTCCAAATCAAAATTCCTTTGGTCATCTCAAACCTTGGCTGATACATCCTGAATACAAGGAGATTGCCGAAGCACCTGAAGGATGTGATACCGTTTGGGGATGGCAGGATGGGCCTTTTAGTTTATGTCCAACGGAGCCTGGGTCGATTCAGCTGCTTGAAGAGCTGTACAAAGAGCTTTTGCCAAACTTTTCAAGCGAAACTTTTAATGTGGGCTGTGATGAAACCGTAGATTTGGGAAAAGTAAAAAGTAAAGCGCATTGTGAAGAAAAGGGCGTCGGTCCGGTATACCTTGAGTTTTTGCTTAAAATCTATGATCAGGTTAAAGGGCATGGAAAGACCATGATGTTTTGGGCCGATGTCATGAACAATCATCCAGAACTGGTACCCCAACTCCCTAAAGATGTGATTGCCTTAGAATGGGATTACGAGGCCGAGCCTTTATTTGATAAGAACTGCCAAAAATATAAAGAGTCCAACATTAAATTTTATGTCTGCGCAGGGACATCGACCTGGAATTCCATAGGGGGACGCACAGACAATGCGCTTGGAAACTTACGCAGTGCAGCCCGTTCAGGGTTAGCCCATGGAGCCATTGGTTATTTAAATACCGATTGGGGTGATAATGGTCATTGGCAACACCCGTCGATTTCTTTTTTACCGCTGGCATACGGAGCGGCACAAAGTTGGGCATCAGAGGAGAATAAAGAGCTAGATATCAAAGAGGCGCTCAACGTACATGTTTTCAAAGATAAAGCAGGTATCATGGGGCCATTGGCTTATGATTTGGGAAATGCCTATAAAGAATTTAAAGTTACACCTTTTAATGCCTCAAGCTTATTCAACTTGTTGTTCTACTACGATAATCCCATTAGCAATGATGAAGGTCGTTTAAAGGATATATCAGAAGAGGAGATAAAGAAGGCTGCAGAATATATAGAACGTTTGACGGCAGGCTTGTCGAAGGCCAAAATGGATCGTCCAGATGCGGATCTTATTATTCGTGAATTTGAAAACGCCGTGGGTCTATTGCTTCATGTATGTCGCTTAGGTCAGGCTCGTTTTCAACATGAAGGGCATAAAGATATTGCACATATAGATTCTGCTACCCGAGAAGAGCTAGCGGACGAACTAGATCCTCTTCTAGCCGACTATAAAAGCGTATGGCGATCTCGTAGCCGAGAAGGAGAATTGGGCCAGAGCATTCAGCCTCTTGAAAAACTCTTAGCACTCTATCAGGGTTCCCCTTCAATCAAAGAAACCAACTAGCGGACTGTCGTTTTAGTAATTTTGACAAGAGTTTTCCACAAGTCTTTGGGGGTCTTTGCACCGAAGACTTTATCGCGAGCTTCTTTAGATCGGAAGGTTTCACTTAGTCCCGATAGCAGTTTCAGATAAAATGCACTGGCGGCAGTTGGTATAACAACAAAAAAGATAATACGCGTAAGTGTTTTTGGCGATCCTCCAAACTTGATTCCTTTTTTACTGAGGCCTAACACAAAACTTAATCCTCCGCCTTCGACTCCGCGTACGTGAGGGAACGCGAGTCCATGTTCTACGGCCGTGCTCACAATGGCTTCCCGCTTTAACGCTTCGTTTATAAGGGTATCGCTATTCTCGACAAAATTTTCGTCTTCTAGCTTCTGGCACATCTCAGTCAGAACTCCTTCGAGTGTTGTTGATGTGATCTGAGGGATCATTAAGCTTTCAGAAGAGAAGCGGGCAATGCCTATTTTGGGGGGGTGACCTCTTCGCGCTTTTTGGCTTCCTGTTCCACGAGGTATAGAATCTGAGTAATAAAGCATACGAGCACACGTGGGACATTGGTGAATTTTTTCTGCTTGATGATGCGCGATACATATGATTATTTTAGTTCGAACATTATCTTCTTTTGGGCATTTAATATTACAATTCTCAGGAAAAAATTAAATATAGAAAAGTACTTGAAAAATATTTGTATAGGCGTACATTTATTAAGCGGTAAAGGATGTACAGAATGATGCGCGATACATATGATTATTTTAGTTCGAACATTTCGTTTCGGCGGCTAGTCCACCTTTCTATCGCCTTTTATGTGTTAAATACATTTCTAGCAACCTCTTCTTTTAGTGCAAATACCGATTCTATGACATTGAGTATTACCATTGGTTTTGAGGATCAGGATGATGATGGGATGCCTGATGACTATGAAAATGTAAACGGGTTTAATCTGAACAGTTCTTCAGACGCCACCTTAGATGCGGATGAGGACGGGCAATCAAATATTGAAGAATTTTTAAGTGGGACAGATCCAAACAATTCGACCTCTTTGCTGCAGGTCGTGAGTTTTGATCTGATGACAAGCAATAGAGTCATGGTAACATGGGATTCAAGTTCGAGTACAGTCCCTGTGGATCGAGAATACGCCTTAGTTGCTATTTCGAAACTAGCAGACTTTACCACGAATACGGAGGTGGTTGCTACGGGCATTCTTTCGCAAGGGAACCAAACGGCTATTATCATCGACACGAATACAACAGCGAGCAAAAGATTTTATAGCATAAAACTCATCAAACCGTTTTTGGAGTAAATATAGGTATTTCAATGAAGATTTTTCTGGCCACGAAGCACACGAATGGACACAGATTCAGAGAAACAGATCCATCCTCTTTTTTGGTGTCCATCCGTGTGTCTCGTGGCCAGAAATTTTTCTTTCTCTTTCTTTTGGTTTCGGTTCTGCTGCTCCAGCCATTGCGTGTGGCACGAGCACAGGTTGTTACAACAGCCGTACTTCAGATAAGCGCAGAGGTTGTTGAAGGGACGGGAACGTATCTTGAAGTTTCACCCACGAACTATACTTTTTCTGTAAATCCTTTTTTTCCTACACCCACAGATCACAGGGTAGATTTTAATTCAGGGACAGCCACCTATTTTGTGGCCAACGGCCCATGGTCCATTGAGGTTGTCTCTGATAATACCAACAATGTAGACGGGCTGGCCACGTCTTCGGGTGACGTGCTGTCTATGAAGTTTAATACGCCGAATCTTGGTGCTAGCGATTCAGAGAGTGATACAAATTGGGTGGGTGACACGGCAACATTCAGGCCTGTAGTCGATAATGACAATCTAGCCCCTCTTCATCTAGCCGATTCGGCGGGAGATGATCGCTCTCCAACACCTTTTACGTTTGCGGCAGATGCGTTAGGGGGCGTGGCGACAAATTACAAGTCGATTATAGAATTTAGATTGGTAATTGAATGAGAATGATTGAACATTTTAGATCGCCCGCAGACTTTGGAGTGTGCTGGCTTGACAGCGCTTTGGATCTCTTACGGAGCAACAGAAAATACTCGCTTCATGTAGAACAAAAGCGGCGTCAAGCCGCCGCACTCCAAAGTTCAGCTACCGTTGGACCGAAAACTTTTATCTTTCTCCTTCTTATAATTTTTTCGCTAGGAGCAGATGCCAGGACCATCTCTTGGGCAGGACGTTTCTGGACGGTTAAACAATCATCAACGCCTGTAGGGCCAGGCCCGAATCTCTTTTCGGACAGTACCAATAGCGTATGGGTAGACGGGAATGGGTATCTTCACTTGAAACTTACAGAAAGTAATGGAACATGGCATGCCGCCGAGATTTTGAGCGAGCAAACATTAGGTTATGGTGAGTATCGTTTTTTAGTGGAAGGGCGTGTTGATAATTACGATACGAACGTGGTTGCAGGTCTTTTTACTTATGACGGAACTCTCCCGGACGGTTCAACCAATGAGATTGACATTGAGTTTACAAAAGCCTTCTCCAGTTTAGGAGGAACCAATAATGCGCTTTTTTCAGCTCATCCAGCCGGTCCTTCAGATAGTTTGAAATTTAAGCTTTCGCTCACGAATGGTGCCTTGACTACGCATCTTTTTGATTGGGGTACCAATCGGACCGATTTTTTAAGTTACCATAGCCATAGCACGTCACCTGCGCCGAGTGATGTTATTGCCGAATTTAATTATACAGGGCCGAATATACCCGTTTCGCCTGCCGCTGAAACCGTTCATTTTGTTTTGTTCCCTTTTCAGGGAAATGCATTGGTTGATACACAAAACCTGGAATTGATTGTACGTGATTTTCAGTTTACCCCCGCATCTTTTTTGCCGGGGACTCAAGCCCAGGCAGAGTTTTCAGGCACGATTGGGGCAATGACAGCGAATGATTTCATCGATATTGTAGAAACGAATTATAGTTGGGGTACGGTGAGTCGATCCCCAAGTCGGCGTCGCTTTAAATCTTTACCGCTAACCGTGAACTATTTTGTAGCAAATGGGCCCTGGAAAATTTTGATTTATACCGAGGGAAAGGCCAAGGATGGGCATTATGGGCTAGAACGGTTGGGTGGAGGAACTCATCAGCTTGATTTACGATTTAATCAACCCAATCTGGGTATTGCCGGGGACCCGAATGTGAATTGGAATACAACATGGGCCCCTGTTTTACCTGAAGACGTGGTGGCGATTATGCCGAATATTCCGTCATTTGCCTCTTCCGCAAATCAAGACCCCTCTGAGGGCCCATTAACCCTTTTATTGGGGGTTGATGTGTATCCGATATCATCATATATATCAAAAACGAACTATACGGCAAAATTGGTTTTAGAATTGGCATATCAGTAGAGAATACATTATGAAAATTTTTCAGACACGACTGATCCGTTCAAGCGGAGAGCAGAAGGGAACAAAGAAGCGTTCTAAGATGTATTCCTATAAGCATACATTTTCAGTAACTAGAAAGATCGCTACAGCATTCATTTCAATGTCCCTCTCGATGACAACACTAGGCCAGGGAACGAACATTCTTGACGACTTTGAATCAGGAATAGCAGAATGGACTACTTTTGGAACGGCTATTTTCCAGAATGGTATACAATCTACAGGAGATGCTTCTTCGGGGCTGAATGCCATGAGTGTTCTACAGTTTATAGGGTTCTACAATACCGATGGTCAGTTTGGGGGTGTTCAAAACTCAAATCTATCGATTACTAATTGGTCGACCTATGACCAATTAAGCGTTGCTGTAAAAAGCGATGCTGCTACAGATAAGTCTGGAATCGTTGCGGAACTCGGATTTGTCGAAGCTTCGGGGCAGAGCTGGGGAATGAGAACACCGATTACGATTACAACGAGTTACCAAAACGTTTCAGCGGATCTAGTGGCTAATATCCCCACAGGATTTGAAATAACAGAACATGAAGTGCTCCCGCCAACTACTAACTTTGTAATGGAGTTAGAAAATATTACGAGAGTCAATGTTATCTTTAAAAGAATAGCTCCTCGGGATCCTGCTGTTTTTACTGTAAACCATTTTATAGATGATCTTGCTTTGATTTCAAATCCCATGCCTACGACTTTGAGTCTAAATTCATCATCTCTAGATTTTGGACGCCTGGCCCCTAGCCCTGCAAAGTTTCGGTTTAATTCCCCGAAGGTCACATGTAGTTATTTTACGGAAGAACCCGCATGGCATATTAACGTTGTAACGACCAATAGTTTAAATAAGCCCGCTTTAGTAAGCAACGGTGGTGACTTCATCCTCTTAAAATTTCAGACGGCCAATTTTGGAGGGGGATCAAATCCCAATCCAAACGATGAAGCCTCGTGGGCTGGTTTCTTTAAATTTGTGTCCGATGGAACGTTTGACAGCATCCTGGCCTCTCCGACCATTCAGTCTCCGAATTCAGATGACCTGGACTTGACCTTTGCGGTGGATGCATGGGGAGCCGCTCAAACTACATATCAGGGGGCGGTTACTTTTGAGTTTGTGATAGAATGAAGAAAATTACCGAACATCCAAGGCCGAACTATTTAGTGTATGGAAGTTTTCAAGTCCATTTCCTCTCCCTCTGGGAGAGGCTGAAAGTCTGCTGTGGTGGAATTAAGGGTAGGGTCTTGTTTGTTGTTCGTCTTTTCCCTCTCCCGAAAGAGAGGGGATTATCTTTATTCGTCGCATTGATGCTCTCAACGGTTTTCATTCCCCTGATTTGGGCAGACGGACCTGTGCGGGGTGAGGAAGAATACAATGCGGCCATAAAAGCCATAAAAAGGTTGAGAAGCGCTGATGCGGATACGCGTAAAATTTCGGATACCTACCTGTGGGGAGCGGGGAAATGTCGAGATGCGGGGGGGGGAGACTATGCTGTAGCACTGTTTAAGTTAGCGGTTAAACAAGATCCTTCCAATGCGCGAGCCCATCGGCTTTACGGTGATTTTTTAATGGGATACCGAGGTCTTTATGAGTTTGCTCGTTACCACTATGATCAAGCCTGGAAACTTATTGAAATAGACCCCGCCGTCCATGAAGAACAAGAGATCAAGAATTTACAGCGTTCTTTTCAAATTTTGCATCGTGACGGTAAAGACGGGGTGTCTCTATTTGAATCCTCGGCTTTTTCCGTGTACCTTGAAGGGTCTGTGGCTTATGGAAGAACCGCTCCAAATCATATCACCGCCAGTGCGGGCGATGGTTCCCTTGTTGATACGGAAGCCAGAATCGACCGCTTTCTAAACGCTCGCCAAAAGGAGCTCGAAGGTGGGGTTGCGTTTTTTAGTAATGTCATTTTAACTCAAAATGATGGGTTGGCATTTTTCGGAGAGCAAGTAGATGGAACCATTCTGAATGCACAACGACTGAACTGCTTACTTTTCGGTATGGCGGGTAATCCTGCTTGTGACCCCTTTCTTCCCAATGTCGGGACGGTATTTACAAGAAACCAGGTTATTGATATTAGACCCGATGGAACACTTGTGGCCGTCAGTGTGTTAGAGACTGAAAACACGCAGTATCAACAGGAGTTACTGGCAACAGTCAATGAGATTCAGGCGGACAAAACAGAAACGGTTGCACGCGTTGCAAGGGATGCAGCAGAGTTGGCTGCGATCCCGGAAACCCGAAAAGAGACGGTGAAAAGAGTGCGGCGTCTACAGGAACGTTTTAAGTATGACGGGATTTTGACCATTCGATTTGGTTCTCCCAAGCTACCCTCTATAAGGCTGTTTGGTGAGCAGGCTGATAGGAGAGCGAGTCTTGATCTCGAAGATTTGGTTCACCCCTTGGATCATTCTTTTATTCAGTATGGGGGGTCGTTGGTTAAAAACTTTATGCTGGCCCCTCGATTTGATTTGGAAACGGAAGTTGAGTATGCTCATACACAATTGAGTATTTATGATACCGGACCTGCCGAGGTGAATTTTAACAGATTAATCGCCGACGAGAAGCGCGATCGATATCGGGTACAAACGATTTTAGCGTACAACATGCCTTTTAGATCCCTTAAGCTCAAGTTGGGAGGGACCCTGGCAGATATCAGAAATTTTGACAGTAAAGATGATGCTTCATGGACGCATGTAGGAACGATTCGATATGCAAAATTTGCAGATCCTGACAAAGTCCCTTACGAGCTGGACGACGATGAGCAGTCTTCTCGATATCGGGGTCGCCGATCTTCTCAATGGGAGGTGGGTGTGATTCATAGTGAGCGAAAATTTAAAGGGAGTGGTGTTCCCACAACAACAGAAGAAGTCTATCGACCCTTTATCAGTTGGGAGGAATTGGGACTGTTAAAAGGGAAAGTAGATTTGACATTGATTTATGATTGGCACCATCAGGATGTAAGTCAGAGAGGAGTGGATCAAGGAGGGTCGCTGATTTTAAATGAACGAACCGCTTCAGGGCGTCAATTAACACTCATTCCTACATGGGTAGCTGTTTATAAGCTTTATAATAGTGATTTTTATACAGGGTTAGAATCGTTAAACATAAGTTTCCCTACAAGTACTACTGTTGGAAAAGGAGACTATGATCGGATTATTTCTGGGGTGAAAGTAGAAGCCAGATATGTTACAAAATATGAAATGGCGATGATTCCATCTCTGACCGGCAATTATGCTTGGTACCATGAACTGGATCGGGATGATTGGGGCTTTTTTGTTCAATTGACGATTCGTGCTGGAAACAAGAAAAAGATATAGTAATTATTCGTTATCGGTTATTGGTTGCTAGGAAAGAAGAAAAGACTGCCACTAATAACAAATAACTACACGATGCAATCGTGTCACTGGAGGTATTGTATGAATATAAAATATCAGATGATGATAGGTGTTAAAATTGCGACTTCATTAATGTTCCCCTCACTTGTCTTTTCAGAGATCCCTGATGCGGAGCAAATGCCCGCATCGACAGTGCTGATCATTGATGACATGGAAAAAAAGAACAACGTTTTAGGCGGGAAATGCGGCGTTTATCAACGTGCTCCCTCCAGGGCGATGTACTATAAAAAATCTGATGATACGGGTACAAATAGTGTTTTGACTTTGAAGTATCTGAAGAAAAACGAAGGGGGCCCTTATGGAAACGGAGGCTGGTGTGGTTATTATACGGTTTCGCCGGAGTATCTGGACCTGTCGGATTACTCAAAAATCACGTTTCGGGTTAGAGCTGAAGGAGCAGACGGGTTTAAGTTTGGTGTAACTGACAAGGCATGGGAGATGAAGGGGGATTCCGTTAAAGTAAACCTTAAAAACTATTTACCGCAAGGTAAAGTAACCACGGAATGGCAAAAAGCTGAAATCCCGATGGATGAAGTGTTTGTTGATTGGGAACTGATTCATGCTTTTTCATTTAATGTGGAAGGTGAATCTTTTATCGAGGGAGGAAAAGGAACCATCTACATTGATGATATTAAGGCAGAAAAATAAATCATTTAACGCATTATAGAAATTTTTTCCGTTGATCAGCCATATGGTTTGTCCTGAAGGGGCAAAAGAATAGAGCTTGGGGTTGAGACCCCAGGACTAAAGAAAACACAAAACGTCCTGGGTCCGATTACGCCCTGAAGGGGCGCGGTTGAGGAGACGGAGATGTATATAAAAACAGCGCCCCTACAGGGCACAAAGTCTCTTTTATTATCTCTCCAGGCTCTATTCCTACATAGCGTTGCTAGGATGATTAGCATTCTTCTTGGTTTAATCTTTCCCCTCTGTGCTTATTCCGCTGATCAGAACTTTATCCAAGTATGGAACTTTGATCAGGGGTTTACAACCGACCAAAAAGGATATTTTAATCGCTTCGAAAACAGTGATTCTACTGCCCGCACTTTTTTGACAGACCAAATCTATTATGGGATAGGTGGTCGTTCATGGGAAATTACCGTGACAAAGGCTGCAGCGGGTTTTTGTGGAGCATGGATTCACTTCTTTGAAACCAAAACACTCCCGGAAGACAGAACCTATTTAAATGCATCCAACCATTTTTATCTTTTCTTTAGAATTAGAGGAAAGGAGGGGGGCGAAAAGGTTAGAGTCCAGATGGCTGACAAATCTTGGGTTCTTAAAGAAGATTCTATTCCGTGTAGTCCACTGAAAAATTATCTTCCCAAAGAAATAACTACGAACTGGCAAGAGGTAACCATTCCTTTAAAAGACTTCGAAGGGATTAATACAGCGGAGTTGGGTGGGCTCACATTTTCATTTGTTGAACAAGGTTCGTATACGGTTTATATAGACGATATATATATTGCCAAAAATAAAGAGGTCTCTATCCCCCAAACCAAAACGGAAAATAAGCCGTTCACAAAAATTCCGCGCAAAAAAGCCATGTGGGTATGGGAATCACATCGATTGTTGGCCGATGAAGAAGCTCGCGAAGAATTTTTTAGATTTTGTAAGACCTACGGTGTGAATGATATCTTTTTTCAGCTCCAATACAAATTCGATAAATCCAATCCTAGGGATGTCAAAACAGAACTTCTTATGGTCGATGAATCCAGAGCCTTTATTAAAGAAGCTCATGAAAAAAATATAGTGATCCAAGCGTTAGAAGGATACCCGGAATGGGTCCTAAAAAAATGGCATTCGCACCCTTTATCTCTTATCCAGGCTGTGATTGATTACAACCAAGCCGTTACTTCGCAGGAACGTTTTGACGGGATCCATTTCGATAATGAACCGCATTTACTGATGGGGTTTAATGATCGGGTTTACCGGAAGACGATCCTCCGAGAGTTCATTGAATTGAACGTTGAAGCCACTAAGCTCGTTCACGCACAATCAGATATGGTCTATGGTATTGATATTCCCTTTTGGTTCGAAGAACGTGGGGATTCCGGAAATATAGAAGGGCTCTGCAAATGGCAAGGGGTGGAAAAACCTGCTAGTTATCACCTACTGGATGTGGTGGATAACATCGGGAGCATGAATTATCGCGATCGTTGCTTTGGTGCTGACGGAATCCTAGCTCATGGTATTCAAGAAATTGAATATGCAGATAAGATAGGAAAGCTTGTCTACATGGGGGTAGAAACGTTTCGGTATCCCCTTATAAAGGTCGATATGGTCTGCGGAATGAAAAAAGACCTCTTTTTTAAGAGATTAAATACAGATTTAATGGAGCTCCGGGATCTTAGTCGAATGGATGGTCCACGATTCAGACTTCAATTTCTTGAAGCGGACGATTATGTTCATGTAGGACTTGAACGGCCTGCGAATATGGATAAGGAAAGATCAAAACGATATGACAAAGCTTTACTTAAACTTGCCCGCTGGGTCGGAACACCGCCGGAGGGTTTTATAAACCTAGACGATGTCTTATTTGATACCGAATATGCTCTGTCAAAAAATCTGAGCTGGGATTCATTAACGCCAAGCCATATTTCCTCTTTAGATAGGAAAGAAACGTATGCGAGTTTTAAAACAACCCTTGTTATGCAGCCGAAAATTACGTTTGACGGGCAAACAAAAGCTCAGATGGATCGTGAACTATTTTCTGTTAATAAAGAATTTCTATCGCATTCCAGTTTTCTAGGTTTTGCGATCCACTATTATAAGACCTATAAAGGAATGCCCGACTGACCCAGAGGAACATCGCCATTCTAGTTATGACCCATTGATCGATCATATGGCTTGAAAAAATCGCCATCGAAGATGGCCTAACTTACGATATGAGTGAACAATTATGATTCTATTGCCTAAACCAAAGAAATGTAAAATGAGGGATGGAAAATATTCCTTGAGCGCCGAACAGTTACAGTGGGCAGCAGATACGGCGTCTAAAAAGCTATGCCCCTCCATAGAAGTAGACCTGGACTCTTCTGCAGGATCCCATGCAGAGGGTTATCACCTTCAGGTGATGCCGGATTCTATTAAAGTTCAAGCCAGAAGACCGGTCGGAGCTTTTTATGCTTCAATGACACTGCGTCAGCTCGTACGCCAATATCGTACTCAAGAAAAGCTACCCTGTGTAGAGATTGAAGATAATCCTGACTTTCCTCACCGTGGGGTCTCGCTCGATATAAGCCGCAACCGAGTCCCTACGATGGAAACACTCTATATGCTTATAGATATGTTCGCGGAATTGAAAATTAATCAGTTCCAGCTATATACAGAGCATACATTTGCGTATCGAAACCATGAAGTGGTATGGAAAGATGCCTCTCCAATGACGGCAGAAGAGATTCGGGCATTAGATGCTTATTGTCAGGACCATTTTATCGAGTTGATTCCAAATCAAAATTCCTTTGGTCATCTCAAACCTTGGCTGATACATCCTGAATACAAGGAGATTGCCGAAGCACCTGAAGGATGTGATACCGTTTGGGGATGGCAGGATGGGCCTTTTAGTTTATGTCCAACGGAGCCTGGGTCGATTCAGCTGCTTGAAGAGCTGTACAAAGAGCTTTTGCCAAACTTTTCAAGCGAAACTTTTAATGTGGGCTGTGATGAAACCGTAGATTTGGGAAAAGTAAAAAGTAAAGCGCATTGTGAAGAAAAGGGCGTCGGTCCGGTATACCTTGAGTTTTTGCTTAAAATCTATGATCAGGTTAAAGGGCATGGAAAGACCATGATGTTTTGGGCCGATGTCATGAACAATCATCCAGAACTGGTACCCCAACTCCCTAAAGATGTGATTGCCTTAGAATGGGATTACGAGGCCGAGCCTTTATTTGATAAGAACTGCCAAAAATATAAAGAGTCCAACATTAAATTTTATGTCTGCGCAGGGACATCGACCTGGAATTCCATAGGGGGACGCACAGACAATGCGCTTGGAAACTTACGCAGTGCAGCCCGTTCAGGGTTAGCCCATGGAGCCATTGGTTATTTAAATACCGATTGGGGTGATAATGGTCATTGGCAACACCCGTCGATTTCTTTTTTACCGCTGGCATACGGAGCGGCACAAAGTTGGGCATCAGAGGAGAATAAAGAGCTAGATATCAAAGAGGCGCTCAACGTACATGTTTTCAAAGATAAAGCAGGTATCATGGGGCCATTGGCTTATGATTTGGGAAATGCCTATAAAGAATTTAAAGTTACACCTTTTAATGCCTCAAGCTTATTCAACTTGTTGTTCTACTACGATAATCCCATTAGCAATGATGAAGGTCGTTTAAAGGATATATCAGAAGAGGAGATAAAGAAGGCTGCAGAATATATAGAACGTTTGACGGCAGGCTTGTCGAAGGCCAAAATGGATCGTCCAGATGCGGATCTTATTATTCGTGAATTTGAAAACGCCGTGGGTCTATTGCTTCATGTATGTCGCTTAGGTCAGGCTCGTTTTCAACATGAAGGGCATAAAGATATTGCACATATAGATTCTGCTACCCGAGAAGAGCTAGCGGACGAACTAGATCCTCTTCTAGCCGACTATAAAAGCGTATGGCGATCTCGTAGCCGAGAAGGAGAATTGGGCCAGAGCATTCAGCCTCTTGAAAAACTCTTAGCACTCTATCAGGGTTCCCCTTCAATCAAAGAAACCAACTAGCGGACTGTCGTTTTAGTAATTTTGACAAGAGTTTTCCACAAGTCTTTGGGGGTCTTTGCACCGAAGACTTTATCGCGAGCTTCTTTAGATCGGAAGGTTTCACTTAGTCCCGATAGCAGTTTCAGATAAAATGCACTGGCGGCAGTTGGTATAACAACAAAAAAGATAATACGCGTAAGTGTTTTTGGCGATCCTCCAAACTTGATTCCTTTTTTACTGAGGCCTAACACAAAACTTAATCCTCCGCCTTCGACTCCGCGTACGTGAGGGAACGCGAGTCCATGTTCTACGGCCGTGCTCACAATGGCTTCCCGCTTTAACGCTTCGTTTATAAGGGTATCGCTATTCTCGACAAAATTTTCGTCTTCTAGCTTCTGGCACATCTCAGTCAGAACTCCTTCGAGTGTTGTTGATGTGATCTGAGGGATCATTAAGCTTTCAGAAGAGAAGCGGGCAATGCCTATTTTGGGGGGGTGACCTCTTCGCGCTTTTTGGCTTCCTGTTCCACGAGGTATAGAATCTGAGTAATAAAGCATACGAGCACACGTGGGACATTGGTGAATTTTTTCTGCTTGGCGAACTGCTTGAACAAGGCTTACGGGCAGAGACATTCCGCATGCAGAGCAAACATTACTTTTGGAAACGGGAACAATGGCGATATGGCCTTTGGCTTCCAGTTTGGTAAATCGAGATCTAAGTTCCGGAGCAAGGTCTTTCAACATGGCTTCGATCGATTTATCAAGCTGTATAAGACGGGTTCCGGACATAGAAGCCTCTTGCTGAGCTTTGGCCATTGTTAAATCTTGGAGCTGTGCTAAATCATTGATTGTCTTTTGCATAGAATTTTTCGTTAGCCGTTAATTAGTTGAGAATACATACAAGGATCTATACCATGAGATCACCAAAGTGCAATAGCTATATCGCGGAAAATTAGAAGGATTTATCTTCGTGATTGGTGGTTGACCAATGAAGACAATAAAGACACTATGCTCCAACTTTTAGTGTGAAAGGCGTATCCTATGAATTTTAAAAAAGCGTTATTAAAGGACAGCATATTACTCGATTTAAAAAGTGATACCAAAAATGGTGTCCTTGAAGAAATGATTGACTTGTTCATTGCTGCAGGAAAAATTCAAGATCGAAAAGGGGTTCTAAAAGCCATACTCGAAAGAGAAAAGAAGATGTCTACGGGTATGCAAAACGGCATTGCGATTCCTCATGCGAAAACCGATCAGATAGAGAATTTAATTGCTGCGTTGGCGATTAAAAAAGAAGGTATAGATTTTGGAGCCCTTAATAAACAACCTTCCAAAATATTTATTATGACCTTGTCACCGACGAAGCGAGCAGGACCCCATATTCAGTTTCTAGCCGAGGTCAGTCGTTTGTTAAACGAACCCGATATTCGTGATCGTGTCCTAAACGCAACGAGCAAAGATGAAATCATTGAATTTTTAGGTCATGGAGGCGGATAGAGACCAGAGGTCGGACGTCAGAATAAAGAGGTGTTCAACAAACTGACCTCTGACTTCTGACCTCTCGCCTCACAGGTGTTTTGCTTTTTCTAAATCTTTATCTTTGCCATATATGATTAAGGTATCCTTCTCGGAGATACGGTAATCACGACCTGGAGCAATAGGTACAATTTTTTCTTTGCTTTGGTCTTCAGATGTCTTTTGTTTGATCAATATCACATGTAGATTGTAGCGTAATGGGAGTTGAGCTTTTTCTAATGTTTTTCCCCATAAAGATTTTGGGGGATCCCAGGCCATAATGGAGAATCCTTCTACCACCTTTGCTTTTTGTTGTATGTGTCCCGAAGAAGACATCCGAGAGGCCAAACTGTCAGCCATGTCTAAGCTGACGATCTCGCGATTATACATACCCACAACATCCGTATATCGTAGCACGCCAATGAGTGTGCGATGAGTGAGGTCATCAACAACGGGAAGTTCCGTCAATCCGGATCGTTTGAATTTAAGCAGGGCTTTGCTAAGATTTTCTGTGGGGATACATACCCCTGGATCCGTCAGTTAAACGCGGTTTTCTGCACGAACCATTTGGGCTAAAAGGGATTACAAAAAAGCCTTGACGCACCCAGCGGGTGCGCCTGCGTTTTTTTGCAACCTTTTGTCTCCAAAGCATTCGCACAGAAATCCCACGTTTAACTGACGGATCCAGGATACCGGAACTTCTTCTGTCGTTAGGTCCCCGGCTAATAAAATTTGTTCGAGGCCTTCATGGGTCAAGACTCTGCCAAGATCGCCTAAGGCAATAATACCTACAAGTTTTTTTTCGTTTCCAACAACATAAAACTGGGCCTTTTCGGTGGCGATCATTTGGTCCATAAGTTTAACAGCAGGAATATCCGGATCGACCGTTTCCAGGTCCGCATGAATCAGTTTTTTTCACGGTATGCTCTTTAAGGACATCCAGAGACCGCGTTCGAAAAATATCGATACCTTTACGTATCAGTTTGAGCGTGTAAATGGACTCGTTACTGAAACGACTAGAGATCAGGGTGCTGATAATGCAAACGGTCATGAGAGGAAGGATAATGGTGTAGTTATTAGTAATCTCAAAAATCATCAACATCGCGGTAATCGGCGCGTGGGTGATTCCGGCAACAAGACCTCCCATTCCGACCAAGGCATATCCACCTGCGCTATGTGTCGGGAGTCCAAAGACAGTAACCACAATGTGTCCCATAAGTCCTCCGGTCATCGCCCCCATAAACAGAGATGGTGCAAAAACACCGCCGGAACCACCTGGCCCTAATGTAAGGGATGTGGCCATGATTTTCGCAATAAGAAGTATAATCAGCATGACCCAGGGCAGTTGATAGTTAGTTAAGCGCTTGGTTGATCGTTGTGTAGCCGTCTCCGTGTACATGTGGAAGCCATAATCCAATCAAGCCTAAAAGGAAATCCCCCACAAAGTGGTTTTAGGGCGCCTGGGATCCGTTTAGAACGATCAAACATATCTTCGAAAAAATAGAGACCTTTAATAAAACCAACAGAACCCAATCCGCAGAGAATGCCGAGAACAATGTAGGGACCTAGCTCGAAACTACTGGTTAGGTGGTATTCTGGCGCTTCAAATACAGGGCCTGTGCCGAAATAATGACGGGCAATAACCGTCGCGAGGACTGAAGAGATCACAATGGGGCCAAATTGGGAGACGCCAAACTCTCCCAAGATCACTTCTACCGAAAAAAGCGCTCCGGCAATGGGTGCATTGAAAGTTGCGGCAATACCTGCCGCCGCCCCGCAGGCAACAAACGTACGCATTTTTCGCCGAGAGACTTGAAGAAGTTGTCCAACGGCCGAACCTAGAGCAGAACCAATTTGAATAATCGGGCCTTCCCGTCCCGCGGACCCCCCCAGAAGCAATCGTTACCGCAGATGCAAACGCTTTAGCGATAGCTACGCGAGCACGAATCACTCCATTTTTTAGTGCCACCGCACTCATCACTTCTGGCACGCCATGCCCTCGAGCTTCTCGGGCAAAGAAATCCGACAATCAGGCCCCCTAAAGCAGGAATAAGAAGAATACGCCATGCAGGTGCTTGGATTAAGACATCTAACGTTAAATGCCAGTGCCCCCAGAAGAATCGGTGAAAGGCTTCAATAAGGTACCGAAATCCCACCGCGCCAAATCCGCAGAGAATCCCAATACATGTGGCCACAACAATCGTAAATAAACGTTCATGTGTTTTTGCGTGCTCAAACAGGTTGAACAAAGATCTTCGAAGATGTATTCGCCACGTTTCTTTGTTGTCTATCGCCCCGTTTCTCATGACTAAAATCTACACATTCGATCCGCGCCAGTGCAGTTTCTGTCTTAACAATGTAAAATAGCTGTACCCTGGAAGATGAATAAACTGGACGTTTTGAGTGTGTTTTTTAATAAGGAGTCGATCCCCTTGTTCACAGGTCTTTTGTATTTGCCCATCCATAGAAATGATCAGTTGTTTGTTTTTAGGTAATGCGAGAGCCTCGATCGAAATCGTACTGTTATCAGGAATAACAAGCGGTCGCGTACTTAAGGTGTGAGGACAAATAACGTTAATTAAAAACGCGTGTGTTTCCGGCAACAATATGGGGCCGCCCGCTGATAAGGAATGCCCTGTACTTCCAGTGGGGGTCGATATAATCATGCCGTCACATACATACGAGGTCACCTCTTCGTTATTGATCGCTAAGCCAAGCGTAACGAGTCGAGGAGAAGCGCCCCACCCGATTACAATATCGTTCAACGCATAGTCATGACTTATAATTTCTATATTGTGAGTTCTTTTGCATTCAATCAGTGTTCTGGAAGAGAGAGAGAACGCGCCTTTTGTAAGAACATCAAGAGCATCGTCCACATCTTTTTCCGTGACACTGGTCATAAACCCTAGACTGCCAAGGTTAACACCCATAACAGGAATCGGCGTCCCTTTTAGAGTGCGTATAGCTCGTAACACCGTTCCGTCTCCGCCCAGGGCCATAACAACGTCAGCCTTGGCAGGCCATGCTTTCTCATCGACTTGGCTCGCGAATGGTAAAAGATCTGCCGTGGTTCCAAAAGCAATCAATTCCATTTTAAGGGACTTTGCCTTTTGCGTGAGTCTATCTAACACAGCGACGGCATGCGGTTTATTACAGTTTGCTATAACACCAATTTTGTTCATGGTTTTTCCCAATAAGCGAGGTATTCTATATTTCCTGCAGGCCCTTTCAACGGGGAGAGCATCAATCCTTTCAATACTAGACCCAGTTCATCGGTTCCAAAGAAACGAATTCGATTTACAACATCTTTATGCACTGCAGGATTGCAGACAACACCACCTTTTTCTACATGTTTTTTGCCCGCTTCAAATTGTGGTTTTATAAGCGTAACAAGCTTTGAACCATCTATGAGTACTTCTTTAACAGCGGGTAAGATTTTAGTCAAGGAGATGAAAGATACGTCAATGCAACAAAAAGAGGGACGAGGATCAAATTGCCGAGGCGTCAGAGAGCGGGCATTCACTTTTTCCATTACAATCACAGAAGGGTGATTTCGTAATCTCCAATGAAGCTGTCCCTTCCCAACGTCTACGGCATAGACGTGTTGTGCACCGTGTTGGAGAAGACAGTCCGTAAAGCCTCCTGCAGATGCGCCAACATCTAAACAGATTTTTTTGGAAACCGTTAGGGCGAACTGTTGAAACGCGGCTTCAAGCTTTTTGCCTCCACGACCCACAAAGGGTTCCTGGGCCGTGAGTTCTAACAAGGTCTCTTCGGGGAACAAATGTCCGGGTTTGCTTTGCACCTGTCCCTCAACGCGTACAAGACCAGCACGAATAAGGCGTTGCGCTTTTTCTCGGCTTTCGGCTAATTTTCGATCAAAAACTAGTTGGTCAAGGCGTTTGCGGGACATGGTTTAACAGAGGGTAGATGGAAGAGTCAAAGGCCTAAAAGTCGAAAGTCTAGCGGATTTCTTTCTTTCGACCTTGGACTTTTAGACTTTCAACGCCTCCTCTTCATCAAACGGTTCGGTCGTTATTTCGTCTTTCTTTTTGACTAGTACTTCGATCTTTTTTTCAACTTCATTCAATTTTGCTGAACACGTCTTAACGAGTTGCATCCCTTCTTCAAAGTGTGCCATCATCTTTTCAAGATCTAAAGATCCTGTTTCCATCTCCTTAACAATCGTTTCTAAACGCTGAAGAGATGCTTCAAAGTTTTGTTTTTTTGTTTCATTCTTTTCTTGTGTCATGATTTTCGCCTCTCGTCCCCTTTTTCTCCAAAGAGGTAGAGTAACAATACAAGTGCAAAGGTCCGCAGCATAGTTCATTCTTTGGGTATCTGACCCCCCCCAAAGGAGAACATAGAATGCCACGAACCTACGAACATTTAAACCGTTATGAACGAGAAGTGATAGCCCAGATGCTAAAAGAAAAATATAGCTTATCTCAAATTGGCCGTCACCTGGGCCGATCCCCCTCGACTATTTGGCGCGAATTTCGCCGTAATCGAGTCCGTGGCCGCTATTACCCAAGACCCGCAAATGGCCTGGCTCAAAGCCGATTACAGCTAGCTCGAAAGCCTCAAAAAGTGATGGGAGCTAGCAAAGAACAAGTGGAGACTCTCCTGGCGAAGTATTGGTCTCCAGAGCAGATTGAAGGTCGAAGAAAGCTAGAAGGTGACCTTCCCATCAGTCGAATGACGATCTACCGCTACTTGTACAGTCCAAGAGGGGCTGGCTACCGAAAATACCTGCGTGGCCCCGGAAAGAAAAAACGAGCGACTCGGAAAAGCCATTCACGTATACACAACCAAACAATGATTGACCAACGCCCCGAAGAGGGTGAAAGCCGCAAGGTGGCAGGCCATTGGGAAGGTGACACTATTCAGGGCCAAACGAGAAAAGAGGCCTGTGTAGTCACTCTAGTAGATCGAGCGACTCGATATCTCATCGCCGATCTTTTACCTCGATGCAATGCCGAATCGGTCAACCGTTCCGTACCTCAGTTCGCTGATTCAGGGCTCCCCTGTAAAACGGTGACTGTAGATAATGGCATGGAGTTTGCCAGCCATGCTAAACTACAGAAAAAAATAGCAACCCCCATTTTCTTTGCTGAAGGGAGAAACCCTTGGCAAAGAGGGACCAACGAAAATACGAATGGTTTGCTTCGCCAGTTTTTCCCGAAGAAAACCGACTTTGCTGCCCACAGCTTCGCTTAGTTGAGATGGGCTGTGGAGTTACTGAATAATAGACCGAGAAAATGCTTAGAATATAGAACGCCCAAAGAAATGATGGACAGCTTCGGTTTTGCACTTGTAAGTTGAGTCTGCAATCCCGGAGATTGACGTTGTAAGTGATCGAGCATTTCCCAGAACAGTTCTTGGGCCATCTTCGCCGGTCGTGTTTTATTCGCATGGCTTAACCCATTTCGGCTCGGGGCTGTAGCGGCGCGAATCGCCGCTAACTTCGGTGAGTGAGCTCCCAGAGCGTCGCAGACATCGTTGAGCCCAACCGCACGTATAAGTTGGCCAAAAAGGATGCTCCCCACATGACTCCATGGCGTAAATGATCTTGCTTGGACCCCATATTTTTTGGCGAGTTTATTGACGAGGTGGCCAGGAATAAGTTGGCACATTTGTTGAAGAATAGTAGCCTGGCTTCGAGCTGGGGTTGCAGATCTTTTCATAAGCGCTCCTCGGGGTTAATTTTTTAATTACGGTTTCAAGGAGAGTTTACTCTGTAGCCCGGCTCACTTACAGAATACTGATCCGCTTATGGGATGACTGTGTTTACCGTGAGACTTTCAGAGGGGATGGAGGGGCTTTCACTTCTCGTTGGCCAACCGATGTCGCACACTTTGAACAGCGATATTCATGAAGCTCAGAATGAGGGAGTACCAATAAAAGACGTTCTCGTACCGGTTGAGCCACCTTACAACGTGGACAATATAACTCCGAAGCTTTTAAATCTTCAAATTGTTTTTTCATACTGTAGAAACTCTCCTAAAAATCGTAAAAAAGTCAACAAGACAGCTTGATCTTCCGCATCTAAGCACCATTATCTGTCCTATTTCGACAAACATAATAAAAGACTCTTATATTTTAAGAGTTCATTTAACTCAGACAGAAACAACCCTGCCAAACCTAATTACAGAATTCGGATACCCTAACCACAGAGACAAAATCAGTCCCGGGCCGTTAATGAAAAAAGGTCGTTTTCCCCATCTGCCGGATCTTCCACATTCCGATGTCTTTCTTCTGTACGTGCCATGCTCTTAGATCCCAGGGAGACCTAGGGCCATGTAGCCTTCGCCCCTCCAGAAAGGTTGGGCTCTCCCGACTCTCAATGATCTCTCGGAGCTGTATCGCTTAAGGGTGATTATTCCCACCCAATGGCTCACACATTCCCTGTGTATACTTCACCTGCTTCGTCACCTAACAGGCGCAATACTCGGTGCTTGCCGTGGTCACCACTACCTAGCAAGGCAGGACTCTCACCTGCTGAAACACGCCAGCTTCGCTTGGCATACCTACAGTCTATATACCCCATTATTGAGCGTTTTCGAAAGCCTTTTCTTCATGTCCCATTTTTTTCCTTCATAAGGAGTCCTTTTGATTTCTCTAAGCAGGCGGTTAGGTTAAAATGTGGGAGGCCCTTCCATGCGGCGACTTTTGTCGATGGAAGCCCCCCTCCATTTGTCCCCATCAACCTCTTGCAAAACCCCACACCACAATCGACCTGTATCTTGGCGCTACCTTTTTTGACATCAAGGAGCCTGCCGGGACCCCGCAATTCGTCAAAGATCTTACTGGCGTCACCCACCCCGTAATCGGCGGAGACGTTTTCAGATTTCACGCGCAGGCTGGTCACTTTCCCAATGAAGAGGTAGCCGACATCGAGTATTTCTCCGGCGGTGACAAGTTCATCGGCTTTAACAACACCTTCCCATTCCTGTTCGGGCAGGATTTAATCAAGCTGAGTGCGTTCAATCACGTCAAGGCAGTGTGGTGAATTGATCAGCGGCCACTCATCGACATCTCCGATTGGGACCAAAAGATTCAAATGCCGGAATACCGACACGAGCCCGTTTCAGGCCTGAAGGCGGACGCGGATAGTGACCAACATCCTCGGTTAACGTATCACGCGAAGCGATTTCGCGGGAGCTAACACAGCCGATATCAATCGAACTTGTGACTTGAGCTTCTTATACAATATTGGTTTGAAATTCTGACTATAAATCAAAAGAAGGCTAATCCAGCAATCTCATTTAAGTCCTATACAAAGCCTATAAAGCCAATTGGCAACAACAAGAAAAGTTAATCCTACCAAAGCCTTCATCCATATCCTCCGTTCTATTAACGGGCTCTTGATTTGTATTTGAACACCTAGAACAAGTCCCGCTGTGGACCATAAAAAGATGAGTGCTACAAAAAGGTATAAGGCTATAGACAAAGGACTGTTGTAAATAGCAGAAGACCAATGCCCTCTTGTAATCAACCCAAATGAGCGGGTAAATCCGCAAAACGGGCAAGGGACATTGGTTAGCATCAGAAAGGTGCACGGAAAGAGTCTTATCGTTGATGGCATAAATGCTGAGAGGCCTAGTATTCCTCCAGAGATTAAAGCCCAAGGAACGTGCACGCCCACCACATCCCAATAGGAGGGAGGGCGTACAAACGAAACAAATTTGTTGGTTTCTTTATGAAGCAGGGCTGTTGTCTTCTGTGTCGGGTTCAAGCCCTATTTCTACGGGTACACTTGTTCCAAATACATTTCGATAGACTATGGTCAAAATACAAAGATGAATCGGGATGGTTACAATAAGCCCAATACCACAAGCGATAATCCCTATCAACCCGATAATGCTCGAAACGATAAATAATCCAAGGAGAGGCAAAAAGTTCAATTTTACTTTATCGATACTTTCTAAGGAGGCGGTCCAAAAGTCCTTATTTTTTTCTGCAATAACAAATAAGCCAAACATCAAAAATGTTGGACCAACTATGTCTAAGAGAAGACTAAGCAGGTGCCCAATACAAGGGATCAACGCGAGAATGGTATTAACTATTACGAAAACAACCGTCCAAGCGAGCACAAAAAGCAGTGATGGAACAAAGAGATCGAATCCCTGGAAAATGTCTTTTAGTTCAGGGTCAGGTTTGGTTTTATCATGAAGTCGAAGTATCATTAATAGTAAGCTGACGATCATGGGGCCTGCTAATATAAACGTACAACTAAGCACCAAAGCGATGAACGTTGCTGGAATCAAAAGATTCAAATTGTTTTTGTAAAGCTCAATGCCTTCCTGGAACCAATCGCCAAATTTTACTGCTATCTTATCCATAACTAACTCCTTGTTTGTGTATTAACGAAGCTTATAACTATTCGTTAGGTAATCTTTTAGCGTACGTGCAGCGCTAAAAGAAGGAATAATTGTTGCCATACTCTCTTTCATGGCTTCCATCCATTTTATGGGGATTCCTTTTTTTCGGTTTTCATAATAAAGGGGAATGACCTGGTTGTCTAGTATATCGTAGAAAGAGGCGACATCCTCGTAATCCTGCATTTCTTCATTGTCAAATTCTCGGCCACCACCGATGAGCCAGCCATTTTTTTTGGTATAGGCTTCTGGCCACCACCCATCTGCAATACTCAAGTTGAGCGCACCATTCATTGCCGCTTTCATACCGCTTGTCCCACTCGCTTCACGAGGTCTGCGCGGAGTATTTAGCCATACGTCTACGCCTTGAACTAGGTGTCTAGCAATGCGCATTTCATAGTTTTCAAGGAAAAATATATAGCCTTTTAAATCGGATTGGGAAGCGATATTCACAATCTTTTTGACAATGTCTTGTCCTGGAACATCCGCGGGATGGGCTTTGCCAGAAAAGATGATATGTACCGGTCGATGGGCGCAGGTAATAATGCTTTTTAATTGCTGATAGTCTTGAAAAATAAGCCCCGCCCGTTTATAGGTGGCAAACCGGCGCGCAAAGCCAATCGTGAGAACATGCGGATCTAACATATGGGCCACCTCACGCATCTCGTCAGGACTTTTTCCGTGTCGCGCAAATTGTTCTACGAGACGACTTCGGACGAGTTTGATCAGCCGTTCTTTCTGATTATGATGGGCTTGCCATAGGTCATCATCTTTCAACGTTCGGACCGTCTCCCAATAGGCGCTGTCTGTTAAATGGTTCTGCCAATCTGAACCCCATTCATCTTCAATTAAAGTCCGTATATCATGTCCAAGCCATGTGGAGACATGAACCCCATTGGTGATGTGTTGAATGGGTTCATCTTCGACTGTTTGGTCGGGGAAAAGATGATGCCACATATGGGTAGCTACGTCGCTGTGTAGCTTGCTAACTCCATTGGAAGAGCGACTAAAGGGAAGTGCCAGGGCTGTTAAACTGAACGGCTGATTTTCTCCTTCAGGGTATGATCGGCCTAAATCTAAAAGCTGTTTCGGATCTACCCCCATTGACTTAAATGTTTTTTGGCCAGTAAAAAATCAAAGGTTTCATTGCCGGCAGGCACCGGGGTGTGCGTGGTGAACACCGTTGTCTTTTTAATTTCCTCTTTTGCTTCCGTCCACGACAAACCGTCCCGCATATGCTCACGTAACCGTTCAATGAGCAAGAACGCTGAATGGCCTTCATTCATATGCCATACAGAAGGTTCGATGCCTAAAGCTCTCAACGCTCGAACGCCACCAATACCCAGCACTAATTCCTGGCTCAAACGCATTTCTCGTCCTCGCACATAGAGTTGAGACGTAATGGGTCTATCCGCAGGATCATTTTCAGGAATGTCTGTATCTAAGAGGTATAGTTTCACGCGGCCCACATTAAGTTCCCATACCTTTACATGGACATCACGCCCAGGGAAGTCGATGGGTACGATGAGCTCTCTTCCTGTTTCAGATTGTAAGGGGCGCAGAGGGAGCCGGTAAAAATCGAATTCCTGAAAAACGTGATGCTGGCTTCCATCCGTATCAATGGCTTGTTGGAAATAGCCCATTTTATAAAGAGGGCCAACACCAACAAAAGGTAAGCCCATGTCACTAGCGGCTTTGGCATGATCCCCTGAGAGAACACTTAGCCCCCCACAATAGATGCCTAGACTTTCATGAATCCCAAACTCTGTGCTGAAATAAGCGACACTTTTCCCTTTATAGTCGGGAAACATTTTTTTGAAAGACGTATCGGCTTCAGGATCCATACAGCGATCAAAATCGCGAATGACGCGTCGATAGTCAGACATAAAAACGTGTCCATTTTCTGAAACCGTTTCCCAATGATGGGGTTCGATGTTGATTAACAACTGGACGGGATTACGGTACGCAGCCCATAGCTGGTTATGAATAGAGGCAAAAAGTCGACGAGCCCGGGGTGTCCAAGACCACCACATATTATAGGCTAATTCGCGAAGTCGACCGAATTCTTCGGGCACTTCAATATCTGCAACGGGTATAGGATACGCCATAGATTATTCCTTTTTTTTGATAAAGGCTAACTTGTAATGGGAACAAATATTTTGTGCAAGCTGGAAATAATTGATAATAAAATGGGTTTTTCGCCTCTTTTCGCACTACTCTCTTTCGTAATTAGAATTAGGTCGGGGACGGGTCCGATTTGCATAGTTCACAATGAGGAGAGTAATTTTTTCACATGATCATGTGAGCCGACAGAAACGAATACAACCTCATCCGGTCTCAGGGTAAAAACAAGACGAAGACCTAACCCTATTTTTGCTTCCCAAACTCCCGATGAATGTATCTTGCGAAGGGCAACCCCACTATGTTGATGAGCATAACCTATGAATATCGGCAACTTCAGGATTAACTCAAAACAGGTCGATCGATCTTTTTTCTCTAACGCTGGAATCTCCTTTTGAAAGCGCTCTGTGAGAAAAATCTTCACTCTAGAAGACTTTCAACGGCTTGAGAGGGTGAATCAAAGGACGTCAGCTTGCCTTCTATCTTTTCTGACTCAATGTCTTTCCATAAGCAATCAGCTTGCCTATCAGTCAGGTTTATATTAAAACCTGGATCCGTCAGTTAAACGCGGTTTTCTGCACAAACCATTTGGGCCAAAAGGAATTACAAAAGAGCCTCGACGCACCCAGCGGGTGCGCCTGCGTTTTTTTGCAACCTTTTGCCTCCAAAGCATTCGCACAGAAATCCCACGTTTAACTGACGGATCCAGGGAAGAGAAAGATCATCTATCGGAAATAGGAATAATTGCGGCAATGTGCTTTGACCCTCGTATTAGAATGACATCTTTACCAGCAATGGCTTCTTGGACCAACATATTCAATTTTGCTTTAGCTTCTTTTAGCGTTGTACAAATCATGAGATTTCTACTCCTTTAAGTCATTATTTAAAATTGGGATCTAGTTCAAGGTCCTTACCAATAAACGTAGGCAAACTTTGAAGCCGAAAAAATGGGGCCAAACTGAACATTGAAATGTAAGCTGCATTTTTTATTTGGAATGTTTCTTTCTGTATTCCTTACAGAGACCCACGGCTTTGAGATTACTCAATTTGATTTTGCCAACCAACAGGTCGTTCATGAATCAGATACAAACGCCTACTACATTCTGTGTCATGGACAAGTTGTCACCAATATTACAACCCCGATTGATATGGCCTTGGGTCAAGCGAACAGTGGTCAGCTGAAAGGCGCTCGGACGAATCATCTTAGCTTCTATTGTGTGTTGTGTGTAGGGATTACCAATCCACTGGATACCGATACCGATGGCATTGACGATGTTTACGAATTGCGTACCCCCCCTTTAGATCCGTTCAACACCAACGACACGCTTTTAGATTTTGACGATGATCAACTTTCCAATTTGTTCGAATATCAGCGCGGGGGCGATCCAAATGTGTATACGCCTTTGACCACGATTCATAGTTCCCCGTCTGATGGAGAGGATGGTATTGCTGTAACCCGAGAGACTGTGATTTATTTTTCGAATCCCTTGGCGAGTAACGCGGTCATTGATGAAACGATTTTTCATGCTGATTTTGGGGGTCAGACCCGAATGGCACTAACTTAAGCATAATTTCCTTTTGTTTAACCAATGGCGATTTCTGTGAGCAGGCACAATCATTTCGTGCCTTGGTTTAGTCAGCAAATGATAGTTTTTTCGTCGTCTCTTTACAGCTCGAGGTTCACTTCTGCCAGGGCGTTGCCGCAAGGGTCTTTGGGTCATGCTTTCATAGAGCATAAAAATCAAACCGAAACGTTCCTTCCGACTCATTCTCGCTTGATTTAGATTCGGCTCCCAACTGCGCAAGGCTTGAAGCGAAGTTTTGAAGCTAATTTACCGAACGGGCAAACCAGCCTCTTCAGCCGCCTCATACATGATCCGGCGCATGCAGTTGTAGGCAATAAAATACATCACCATCTCTTTTCGGATCATTTCCGGGCTCTTGCATCGTAAGATATCCATACCCAGCGTTGTTTTTATATCACGGAAAAAGAGTTCAACATCCCAACGCCGAAAATACACATCGGCTAAATCTTTGGCAGGGTACTTTTCTGCATCTAATAATGTGGTGACCAGATAGATCACTTTAGATCGAAAGCCGGGCTGATTGATCGTTATTTTAACTTGGCGTAGCAGCAAGCTAGGGGGAAGGGCTTGAAGATTTTCAGCACTCAGACCGCTTACTTTTAACGGTCGAACCCATCGAATAAGAAGATCACCCTTTCCTAAATTCTTTACCGCATTAACGGCTTTAACAGGAGGTCTTCGACAGAGACTTATGATGCTATCAATGCCTCGTTCTGAACGTTCGCATATATCGCGATAACCACAGAAGGCCTTATCTCCCAACAGGATATCGCTCTTTCGAAAGGCATCGATTTGTTGTCGAAGACGGATGATCTCGCTGACATGTTTGTTGCTGGTTCGGTAACTAAGCAGGGCTCCGGTATGCAGAGAAAAACAGGCCGTTATTCGTGCTGAAGGCAACCCGCATCCTGGCTTCTGATGATGTTGTTGAGGCCATTGATCTTGATTGGGCTTTGTATCTGGCATCGATACACCGGTGCTGTCAACCACCACGATCCGATGACCACGCCAGTTATCGCTAGCACCCATGCTCTCTATCGAATCAACCCCATGAGAATGAATCGTCTTGGAGATCCTCTATCGTTAAATTATTTCTGGCTTTGCAGTAGGCAGAGGTGGCTGAAGAAGGCAGCTGTAGGCCACGTAGTGCTGCATAAGCCTTAAGTTTTGAACAATTTCTTGACAGCTTCCATCGTCGCTAAGCACTTGAGCAAGGAAGGCCCAAGACGTATTGCTTTTGCTGAAGATCCGGCGACGACTGTGGGTACCGGACACTGCCGGGGCGAGAAGGGACTCGGGAATAAAAGCCCCAAAAGCTTCCCCAAGTTGGGTGAACCTTTTTTGCTTGAGAATCCTTACCTCATCGGCAAGTTTCTGTTGCTTTGAACGGGGTTTCCGACGTAGTGTATGTACGTGAAACCCTGGGAATATCGGTGTTGTTTTTTGCATGTGCCATTATGGCATTTTCATCCCGTATTTTCAGGGTTTTTATCATGCAAAAGGGGCTTAAGTTAGTGCCATTCGGGTCAGACCCTCACCAGACGCATCCATGTTTTATCGAGCCGAACGAGCGCTACCTTGTTTTATGATGACCCCTTGCCTGCGAGCGCACGCATACGCGTGACCATGGCCGGAGATACTCTTAATGATGTTTTTGGTCGCGGTATTGATGCTGATGCTGATGGAGTAAGCGGAGGGATCTCCGAGTTTGATACCTTGAGCTTAACGATTGTTTCTAACACGATTGTATGTGGTCGTGTATTTGCCTCTGAACAGGTTCCGGTGGCAGGGACCAATCAGTGGGTCAATAATCCTTTAGAAGGGGTGACGGTGGATGGATTAGAATCCAATGTTTTTGCGATCACAGACAACTTAGGTGATTTTCGACTTGAGCATACGCCGGTCGGCCGTTTTTTTGTTCATATTAATGGAGTTACCGCCACCTTGTCCGGGGAAATGCTGCGGAAGCAGCTCAGGAGGTGGAGATACCGATCCGGTTTATTTGTTTTCAGGCGAACAGTATTTGGATGTAACAGACCTAGAAATTAAAGGGCGGGGCATCGATTTTGTTTGGTCTAGAAAATACCGTTCAAAGATTGGTCCAAATACAGATTTAGGAAATGGGTGGGATTTCTCTTATAATAATCACATTATTCCCGAAGGGCGTGGTGTTCGGGTGTGTAATGGAGCGACGCGAGATGACTTATACCGTCCACGTCCCGATGGGACGTTTGGGTTTAGAGGTTTCTTTAACTCTTTAAAACTGGAAACCAATGGCCTGTACTCGTTGACCGAATCCGATAAAACCGTTCGCCTTTTTTATCCCACTGGAGAAATGGCCAGCATAACCGATCGCAATGGAAATGTGATCCAATTTGAGGTGGATTGTAAAATTAAATGCCGCAAAAAATGGACCTGAGAGCTTCTGTTCATGCGGCGATCTCCAAATCGAAACACTCCTGTGCGGGTTTGTATTCTAGGATCTTGCGAGGATAGTTGTTAATCCATTTTTCAATCTCACCAATACGGTCGATGGTATATTTTCCGATGTTGTCTCCTTTGGCGACGAAACGACGAACCATACGGTTGGCATTTTCGTTGGAGCCTCGTTCCCAGGAAGAATACGGGTGAGCATAATAGAGTTTAACACGTCTCTTTTTGCTAAACCCGGAACGTTCCATCTGCTCCACGTCGAGAAACTCGCTCCCGTTATCGGCTGTAATCGACTTGAACATCGATCTGAATGGGCCAACTCCCGTCGATCTTTCGATCGCTTTGAGGGCCTGCAGAACCGATGCCTGTGTTTTATCCGAAAGTTTTCTCACCCTTAGCATTCGGGTCTTTCTTTCTACTAACGTCATTAAAACCGGTTTTGAAGTTCCTTTTCCGCCGACGATCAAATCCAATTCCCAGTGCCCAGATTCCTCGCGTTTTTCTACGGTTTTAGGTCGTTTTTCGATGCTGGTCCTTCGGGCATGTTGCTTTTTAACCCGCTTAATAGCACGTCTTTTTCGTTTTATCCGTTTTCGTTTTTCCCATAGGGACTCGTTGCTCACCCCCGGGATGAGACCTTGGTCAATATAGGTATACAGCGTTTTTGTACTCACCGCTGCAGGTCTCTGCTCTTGTTTAAGCAAAGGAGCAACCACATCGGGTGAGCGTTTGTGAACAAGAATGTGCTCGCTGATAAACACGGCCGTTTCATGATGCTTTCCAAGCTTAAGCTCAGGTCCCTTAGCCGTCGCATTTAGATCATGAAGTTCCTGGGCTCGATCACTGCTGTATGCTTTCTTCTTTCGCAGCTCTGTATCGAAATGCTCTACCTCCCCACGTTTGATTTCGCGCTCTATGGTTCGACGATGCCTTCCCAGATAGCTGGCTATCTCTAAAGGACGTCCTGGGTTTTTGAGCATTGTTTCAATCATGATCCGTTCTTTCTGTGTCAAATGCTTGCCTTTTCGGGGATGAATACTACTCTTGATTTGTTCCATGTCTTTCTCCTTTTTTTGTCTTCTGCCGAGTTTCTAAATCTAGAAGATTTCGGCATGGAACACTCCTGTTTTACAATATCTTCTTTTGGGCATTTAATATTACAATTCTCAAAATTAGAAGGGCTCGCTTCGCTTCTTGACAAATGGAAAGGAAGCCCTTTAATGTTAAACAAATTTAACGTTAAAAGGGAGGATTTAAGCACATGAATATATACAACAACATCACCGAAACCGTGTTCAACACCCCGTTGATCCGACTCAATAGAATCGCAGAGAGTGCTTTGGGGAATGTGCTTGTAAAAATGGAGTCTCACAATCCTCTGGGAAGCGTAAAAGACCGTATTGGGTTAGCGATGATCGAAGCGGCCGAACAAGAAGGTCAACTGACTTCCGATTCGGTTATCATTGAGCCAACCAGCGGTAATACAGGTATTGCCCTAGCATTTGTCGCAGCGGCAAAAGGCTATAAGCTGATTCTAACCATGCCTGAAAGCATGAGTCTTGAACGTAGACATCTCCTACATATCCTCGGGGCCGAGCTGATTCTAACCCCTGCTGACAAGGGAATGCCTGGGGCGGTTGCAAAAGCAGAAGAGCTAACGTCTAACACCCCCAACGCGTTTATGCCACAACAATTTAAGAACCCTGCCAATCCGGCTATTCATAAAAAGACCACGGCTGAAGAATTATGGAAAGATACCGACGGGAAAATAGATATGATCGTTTCAGGTGTAGGGACAGGAGGAACGATAACTGGTGTTGCTCAGATCCTAAAGGAGCGAAACCCAAATTTCAAGGCGATTGCCGTTGAACCGGTTAAATCGCCTGTTATTTCGGGGGGTCAACCTGGTCCGCACAAAATACAAGGCATTGGTGCTGGCTTTGTACCTGATGTACTAGCTACTGACCTTATCGACGAAATTATTACCGTAACAGAAGAGGATGCAGGGGAAACAGCACGACGTGCCGCTCGTTTAGAAGGGATTTTGTGCGGGATTTCTGCGGGGGCTAATATATGGGCGGCCCTACAGGTAGCCCAACGGAAAGAAAATGAAGGAAAAACCATAGCAACGATTGTGTGCGATACCGGTGAACGTTATCTGTCTACCTGGCTTTTTGATCCAGATAGCTTTTAACCTAGTCCTCCTCCAAAGTTAAACGCGGGTTCCTGAATCGTTAAGGAAAGGATCTTCTTCTCAAACGTCTGAATGATTCCTCGCATGTCACGGACCTCTTCCATAAAACAAGAAAAACAGCGCGTAGCCATTGGCATGAGTGGAAGCTTAGAATCTGTTCAGGATCTTCTCAAAAGCAAAACGATAAATGCAAGAGCGACCATGCCAAGAGAAGACTGAAGCTTGCGTTCGCAGCTTTTCCATAGCCGGCGGCATTTTTCTAACCATGAAAAGCTGCGCTCTACTACCCACCTTTTGGGAATCCCCGTAAACTTATCAAGTTCATTTCGTTTCGCTATATATAGCCCAAATGCATTCTCTTTCCGTGCAAATGTTCTCCAGATGGTTTCAGGAGAACTTTATCGGGATAAATCCGTGAGGTCAGGAAGTCTGAAGTTATTTTATAGGATCAGGTGTTGTAGAGGCTGGTTGTAAAACGGTAGTAGGACAGCGGACAGAACAGTCGGGTATGTTTTGGAGCATTGAAGGAGCTCAATGTATATTGTCTCTGCACTGTTGTATTGCAGGGAAATACATTTGAGGTCTACTGGGAGCAACAAAGAGCGGCGTACTCGCTATAACTTTGTAACTCACTTGTCCTATACCCCATTGAAAGACACACCTTTTTGTTTTCGTGCATTTTTGCGCTTTTCGCTCTATCGTTATCTGCGTGATACAGAAGTCTTCGTAATAACTAAGGAAGCTGGATGATTGAAGTTGAAAATTTGAGTAAACACTATGCAGGAACGTTAGCAGTTAATAATGTGTCTTTTAAGGTTCAACGCGGTGAAGTGGTTGGGTTTCTAGGGCCTAATGGAGCCGGGAAAACGACCATCATGCGTATATTATCGGGCTATATTCCTGCAAGTGGGGGACGTGTTGATGTAGGGGGGTGGAGCGTCTTCAAACATTCTATGGAAGTTCGAAAACGTATCGGGTACCTGCCTGAAGATATGCCGTTATATCCAGAAATGCGTGTAGATGAGTATCTTCTTTTTCGAGCAAAAATAAAGGGGTTGCGTTGGAAAAATCGGCGTCTACGTATCGCTGAAGTAAAAGATCTTTGTGGTCTTTCGGATGCCGGAAAGAGAATGATAGGTCGACTATCCAAAGGCTATCGTCAACGTGTAGGGCTGGCCGATGCGTTGGTGCATAACCCTGAACTTTTGATTTTGGATGAACCCACCATCGGGTTGGATCCTAATCAGATAAGACAAATACGTGAGCTCATCAAAAACTTGGCTGAACATCATACCATTTTGTTGTCGACCCATATTTTGTCGGAAGCGGAAATGACGTGCCAGCGGGTTATTATACTTCACGAAGGTCGCATTGTGGCCTCTGATACACCCAACCATCTTTGGGCGCTTATGAAAGGTCATTCCCTGGTTATGGCAGATATTCGCGGTCCACAGGATGATGTGGTTGAAGCGTTGTCTGAGATTCCGCATGTGAAAGAAGTCACGGTCGAAAAATGTGAGAAATGGAACCGGGTGCGTATCGTGTCAACAGATGATGTTGATCTTCGTTCTGATGTGTTTGAAAGGGTGGTAAAAGAGGGGTGGATTTTGCGTGAGCTGAAGCGGGCAGACGGCTCTCTGGAAGATGTGTTTGCGTCGTTAACGCGTGATAGAGGACAAAGGGAGGCATCATGAGAACGTGGTTTGTGCTATGGAAAAAGGAGCTGGCGTCCTATTTCTTTTCGCCGATGGCCTATGTAATGATGATGTTTTTTTTGGCGATTATGGGGTTTAGTTTTTGGCTTTTAGCGGTGGCCTTATCGCAAGGCGCTGAATCTACTTCGATCATGACTGCCTTGTTTGGGGACAGTATTTTCTTTTGGATGTCTATGCTTATTGTTGCTCCTTTGCTTACGATGCGTCTTATCGCAGAAGAAAAACGTTCAGGGACGATTGAAACGCTTATGACGGCGCCTGTATCGGACGTTTCTGTTGTGCTGGCAAAGTACTTTGGGGCTTTAACGTTTTTTGTTGTGATGTGGTCTCCGACGAGTTTTTATGCATGGTCTTTGATGAAATTTGCCCCTTTCCCTTCTATTGATTTATGGGTGATGGGGAGTAGCTCTTTAGGCGTCTTTTTAATTGGAGCGTTGTATCTTGCCGCAGGAATTTTTGCGTCTTCTTTGACGCAAAATCAAATGGGGGCTGCGATGATTTGCTTTGCCGTTCTTTGTTTAGTCTTTTTGTCCGGGTTTATTTCGTATTTTGCACGCACAGGGTTTATCCGGGAAATCAGTGCTTATGTTTCTTCTGTTCAGCATATGGGTGAATTTTCACGAGGGGTTCTCGATACCCGTCCCCTTGTTTTTTATGGCACAGCCGTCGTAGGCCTTTTGTTTGCTACAGTGAAAGTGGTTGAATCCCGTAAATGGAAATAGTGTTGTGACTGATACCAAGAAAGCAAAAAGGAAAATACGCCAGCGTAGAGGGGCGAAACTAGCTATTGGAATCAATACAGCCTTAGCTCTTTTTTTGATGGGTGTCATGATCGGTATGCTGAACTATCTCGGGTATCGCCATTATTATCGCTTCGATTTGAGTCGGACAAAATATTATACGTTGTCAGATAAAACAGTGGATGTGTTGAGTTCTTTAACCAACCAAATCGATGTGATTGTTTTTTTTCAAAAAGATGAAGTGGGGTTTAAAGATATTGAAAATCTGTTGAAGGAGTATCTGTCCATCTCAGATAAGATCCATGTTGAGTATGTTGATCCCGATCGTGATTTAGCGCGTGCAGAGGCGTTTGTACGTAAGTATGAAATGACGGAACCAAATGGTGTCGTGTTTGGCAATGGGTCGCGTACTAAATATGTGATGGGCGATACTCTTTATGAGTATACCTTCAATACATATAACACAGATCCGTCCTCATTTTTGTTTAAGGGTGAACAAGTTTTTTCATCAACCATTCAAGAGATTTCACAAGGGAAAAAACCGATTGTTTATTTTTTAGGAGGGCATGGAGAACCGGGTCTTGATGATTTTGATCCGTATAAAGGGTACTCAAGTATCGCGAAGGTGATCAGAAGAGATGCGGTGGAAGTTCGTTCTCTTGTCTTGGGGGAAGCTTCGTCGGTTCCAGAAGATTGTGATGCACTGGTTGTTGCGGGGCCCCAACAAAAAATCTCTCAACCTGAACTGGATCTCATTCGTTCGTATATGAATAAAAACGGCAAAATGATGGTCTTGTTGGATGCAGGGGTCCGGGTCGGCTTGGAGCCTCTCTTGGAAAGTTGGAGTATACAGTTAGAGGATGATGTGGTCGTGGATCCCCATCGTACCCTAACGGGGAAAGACCTCTTTATCACCGAATATGGAGATCATCCTATAGGAGATTCATTAAAGAATCTTTCATCCATTTTTTATGGGCCTCGTTCCGTGGAGCCGATGGCTCGTTTTCAGGATGCTTCGGATGTCGTGGACAAGCCGCGTGTGACCTCTCTGGCACATTGTTCCTCCTCGGGGTGGGCAGAGATGGACGCGGTGGAAAGACCGTTTAAATATAATCCATCCCGAGATCGGTCAGGTCCTGTTTCTGTTGCTGTCGCTGTTGAGAAGGGCTCTACCCGAACCTTGGATTTATCTATTCCTTTAACGCGAATGGTCGTTTTGGGGGATGCAACCTTTGTTTCAAACGGATCGTTGATGGGCGGAAATGTAAACCTATTTATGAGCGCGTTAAATTGGTTGTTAGAGCGCGAAACGCTTATGGCGATTGCGCCTAAGGAAATAACGTATGTGGAACTGGTTATGAATAAGCGAGATCTTGCGTTTTTGTTTTGGTCAGTTGTTGTGGGATTGCCCAGTGTTATAGGTTTACTCGGGGGGTGCGTGTGGCTTGCTAGGCGTCGGTATTAAATTACGCAATTTCAACTCAACGTGGCGCAGGTAGAGAGGTCATATATGATGAATGTAGAAATAAAAAGGCGGAAAGGGAATGAATCGTGAAGGGAAGAACGACACTTTTTCTCTTGGCGTCTGTTGGCATTTTAGGGTCCTTTATTTGGTTTGTTGAACGCAAAAATGATACGACCGATGAGCGGTATGAACAGGGTCGTAACGTGTTGAAAGTCATTGCTCACCGAATTAACTATTTGCGCTTTGAAACGTCGGACTTGGTTATCGAATGCGAAAAAGACGAGAACCAATGGTTCCTGCGTCGCCCTGTTAATGCTCGAGCGGATGCGGGAATGATCGATCGCATTTTTACCCAGTTAGGAGGATTGTCTCGTAACGCTGTCATTACGTCAGATGACTTAAAAAAACATGGGTCAACGTTGGCTGATTACGGTTTTGTCCGTCCTAGAGCTCAACTTACATGGGGTGATGGTGCGCGCCGTGACACCCTTTGGGTAGGGCATGATGCCCCGGTGGGAAATTCGATCTATATCAAGTTTGAGCATGAACCCGATATTCTCGTGACTTCTTCTGACTTGATGGCGTTTTTTCCAAAAGATCCACAGCGATTCCGAGACCGTATTTTGTTTGATAGAGAGGTGGCGCAGGTTAAACGTATTGATATTCAGCGCAAAGAGGGGTTTCTCCGGATCGCTCGCACGGATCATCATGCTTGGGAAATTCAGCAGCCTCTCGAAGGTCGTGCTGATTTAAGTACAGTGCTTCAACTGGTAGATGATATTTTAGATCTCCGTATAGAACATTTTATAGCCGATGGAGTTGTTGACACTGCGGCATATGGATTTGATGATGTGAACATGCAGGTATCGCTTTTAATGGAGGGCGTTGACCAAGTCCAGACCCTTTACCTGGGCAAAAAATATGAGAAAGACGAATCCCTGGTTTATGCAAAACGGAATCGTGAAGATTCGGTTGTTGCCATTTCGGATAAAATATTTTCGAAACTGAACATGAAAGCTAACGAATTACGCGATTCACGGTTACTGGCGTTTCCAAGCTATCAGATCGATACGATCATGATTGAACAAAAGAATGAGGTTTTAGAGTTTCGACGTGTTGAGAAGGAGACCTGGAAAATTGTTCATCCTGCTGAATGGGAGGCTGATAACGAGCGTGTTGAATCCATGTTGATGGCTTGGATGGAGACACGGGTTCAAACATTCTATGATCATTCCGTTACAAATCTTCATGCAAGGGGGTTTGTTAAGCCTTTATGTGTGATTAAATTTTCTCGTAACCATGCAATAAATGATATGCAGGAAATGGTTGTTATACAAATCAGCTCAGAAGAACCTGATGATGGCTTAGTTACCGTGAAGGTTGATCCGGGCAAGGCCTATTATAAAATTTCTGATTCTGTTTTAGAAAAAACCAGACTCAATCCACTCTACTTTCGAAATCGCCAGGTTTTGTCCTTATCGAGCCATGATATCCGGAAAGTAACCCTTTCGATCAATGGCAAAGAACAGGTCGTTGAAAAAAACGGGCAAGGAAACTATCAGCCGTCTTTTGTGGATGGAGGCGAACTTTCCGAAAAGGTGTTAAAGGAAGTGATTCGAACAGTAACAGACCTGTGGGCTGAAGAATATATTGAGGAATCGCCAAAGGATCTTTCAATCTTTAGATTAGATCCCCCTCAAGCGGTTTTGCGTTTAGGCCTATCTGGCGAAGCAGGTATTGGCAAGGCGATATTACTTGGCAAGACCTCTCCTTCAAAGGGCCGGTATGCCATGATACGAGGGCAAGATGTTGTTTTTACACTCGATGACAAAAGCGCTGCAACGATTATCCAATCCATGTATGAACCGAAGGCTTCATCCGACGAAGCATCCCAAGATGAGCCATAAACGTCCATCATGCCCCAGTCTAAGAATCTGGTTGAAGAATTATGGCGGGAAAAAGAAACCGTTTGTTCTTGTCGTTCGGATGTTTTTTCTTGTGATTTTTTTGCTTATTGCACTTGTCGTTTATCTTCATGTTGTGGGGTTTCCTGGATTTGCTCGAGAAGCGCTTATTCGTAAAATGGACGAAGCCGGGTGTGCCATTCGACTTCAGCGAATCCGTTTGGATTTTGTAGAAGGGCTTGTGGCAGAGCACGTTCGCATTTTTACAGATCGGTCCCGTTCTGATCCTCTTATTGAGGCCGAACAGGTTGTTCTAAAATTTGAATGGGCAGCATGGTTCCATCAGCCATTAGGGCTAAGATCTATACGCATCTTGAATGCCAATTTCCATCTCGGTCAGATAGAGCCTCTGGCGAATCATAAAGATGTACAGTCGATTACCTTGAGGGACGTTCAAGGGGTTCTCAAAATAGAAGCGGGTGGTATACGGATACACCATCTAGAGGGGGTTGTTGGAAAAGTTCCTGTCAATGTTCATGGGTTTATTGTGTGGGATCCGGATCCTTCTAGTTCAACGACGTCGATGCGTTTTATGGACGTTGTACGTGCGAGGGTGAAGTCCCTGTCGAAAAAGAACGTTTCTTGGATCTATCCCCTTGTCGAAGCGATTGCTTTTGCACAGTTTGATCAGGTTCCACATCTGGACGTAGAATTCTTGATCCACACAGATAGTCCTGACCTGAACGAAATTATTTTGATGACCGCAGGGAAAGGCGTTCGGGTCAGGGGCGTTTATTTTGATAAGTGGGAGGTGGTCGCACATCTTCGAGACCGTTCACTATTTCTCCCTAGTTGTACCGTGTGGGTGGGTGATCAGATTGTCGAAGTCTCGGGCGCATTAAGTTTGGATGAAAAGCTCATTGAAGGACGTGTATTTAGTACGTTATCTCCCGCGTGTTGGACAAGTCTCATTCCGACCGAGTGGAGTAAAAGGGTGGCCGATGCAAAAATGTTTATGGGAGAAAGCTTAGAGATTGAACTTTTATGGGATCCGGTCCCTATAGAAAAAGTTACAGAACACATATCTGGGTGGCTTTCTTTAAGAAAAGCAGAGATTCATGACATATGGGTTGAAAAGGCTGGGGTTTCTTTTGAGTGGGATAAACCGTGGCTTCGCTTAGAGTCTATAGATGCTGTTATTGGTCGGGATCATCAACAAGGGCCTCTTAGAGGGACCTTTCATTTTAATCCTCTTAATACCATGTATTCCGGCTCTGTTAAAACGGGATTTGACCCGAATGCGATTCTTCCTGTGTTAAATGATAATCTTACACGTTTTGTGCGTTGTAATGGTTTTAAAGAATCACCACCGACCCTTGAAGGAACGTTCTCAGGGACTCTGTCAGACCGTGAATCTTTTATGTTATCAGGCTCTATTGCTGCTTCAAATTTTGTTTATCAGGGCATCTTTTTAGAATCTTTAAATACGCCCATCTATATTAGTAATCGTGTTGTGACGTTAAATCCTGTGGAAATAAACCGAAGTGAAGGAGTGTTAGCAGGATCGCTTCGACAAGATTTTGCGGATAAACACATTGATTTTAAGGCGCGGAGCACGTTGGCGCTTAAAGCGTTTTCAAAAATTTTAGGGCCTGTGATTGAACGCGTCTTTCGTGTCATCCGATCGGAAGGGGCCACTACGATTGAGGGGGAGGGTCGTATAGACTACAGAGATGCTGCGGATACAGATTTTAAATTTTTTGTCGACGCTGAAAACTTGGGATTAAAAGGGTTCTTGGCGAACCGTTGTCGTTTTAAGGGGGAGGCCAAAGGACCGCATATTCTTTTGCGTAACGTGAAGGGTCTTCTGTACGGCGGGGAATTTACAGGTCAGCTAGCATTTGATGATATTCGGTCGAAGACAAACATCAGCTATACCTTAGACGTTATGTGGTCTAACGTGAACTTTTCAACCGTCGTTCAAAATATAAGAGAGATCGATGGCGACTCGTATCGTGGGGATTTCGACGGGCAATTAGTCCTCTCAGGAAGGTTCGGTGAAGGGCGTGGTGATACGATTAAAGGAAGGGGACATGCTCAAATAACCGATGGCCTTTTATTCCAAATACCTCTTTTTGGGGGATTGTCCAAACTGCTAGCACGCTTATATCCTCGGTTAGGATTTGCATCCCAGACTGATTTTAAAACTCGATTTCACATTAAAGATCGAAAGATCCATGTAGACCACTTTGTATTAGAAGGGGCTTTTTTAAGTGTGCAAGGTTCGGGTGATTATCATTTTAACGAAACATTAGATTTTTTTATAGAAGTTCTTCCCTTAGGCGAAAGCAAGCTTGCAGATTGGATTCGGAAACTCACATTCCCGGCCACTCAGCTATTAAAATTTCGTCTTGGAGGGACATTGCGTGATCCGGAATGGAGGCCCGATAATTGGCCCCAAGAATTATTTGATATGTTGGATGATATATTTTAGCCACATATCGGTGTAAAACGAGCTTGTTGGTGATTTGGAATTTGAGTCACAAAAACCTCCAATCACCGTGAAGCATCGATCAAAAAAGTTCCATCCCCTGCACATGAGATTTAAAAAGCCTTCCAATCATTGGAAAAAATGAGGCCTATAAAAATCGAACCGTTTTTGAGGCTCTGATTTTTTATTGCGGCACAGCGATGCGCGGTTATATTATACGCCAAATCATTAACCCGTAATCCCGTGTCATGATGAAACACGTATATAGAAAGGAAAATATATGAATACTTGTCTCCGGAGCCTCGCCTGTCTCAGCCTATGTGTATTCGTCGGATGCAGCAAAGGGCCTGAGGATGTTGAATCAACGTTGCTTGACACGGTTCAATACAATGCAAGCGCACCCGCTGGGTGCGTCGAGGCTTTTTTGTAATTCCTTTTGGCCCAAATGGTTCGTGCAGAAAACCGCGTTTAACTGACGGATCCAAGATTATGCTTAAGGAGATTAGAACGTCTCGTCAAGCAACGGTTATCTTTTCTATTCTCGCCATAGGTATAGTCATCGTTACCCTTGCGACCCCTTATGCGCATCGCATACAAGACAACGAAAATCGCTTACTCAGAAATGTTTTTTCTAATACTTCGCTTCCGGCCATGGACACGTTGCTTTCCGATGTCTTATTTGTTGCGTTTGATACGGAAACAACGGGTGTTAATCCCAACTATGAGCGCATTATTGAGATTGCAGCCGTTAAATTCAAAAACGGGAAAATTTTAGAAGAAAAAAGCTGGTTAGTAAATCCTGAAAAATTCATACCAAAAGGGGTCCAGAATATTCACAAGACTACACCTGAAATGGTCGAAGACCAACCTATATTTAAAAAGATTTACCCTGAATTCGCACGGTTTGTTGCAGGGAGCGTTTTGTTGGCTCACAATGCGCCTTTTGACGTGAAGTTTGTACAGATAGAAGCAGGCCGCTGTCATTATATGTTACCCCCGAATGATGTAATTGATAGTTTACGTTTATTCCGGAGAACCTACCCCACCCTTAAATCTCACTCCCTTGCAGCGGTGGCCGAGTTCTTAAACATAAAATCAGGTCAGTTTCACCGAGCGGCGGATGACTCTGTATATATGGCCCGAATCCTCAAAATGTTTAGGCATTTAGGCGCAAAAGCCACACTAGCGGAACTTTATGAGCTAGCTGGCGGAAAAACTGCGTTTAACTGACGGATCCAGGGTTAGATTAAACAATCGGCTCAACCCATTCATCTGCAGAATCTGCCCCCCCCTTTTTCCGGTCCTTTTCCTCGGAAAAGAAAACGATGTAAGAATAGACCACAACCCAGAGGAATGAAAATCCCATAGACCAAAAGCGTCCACAGACCAAATTCATGTGTCGGGTCTTCCATAACCCGATAGGTGTCCCAAAAGATAAAAAGACAACAGATCCACACGGCCAGAAAATTTGGCAAAGCGTCAATCGCATGCATTTTCCCCAATCCCTGAAATCGTTTTTTTGTAAGTGGCCAAAACAAATTAGACCCCATATGCCCCAACTGGTCTTCCAACACATGCGCTCCAAAAGCTAAAGGAATCACGACCCCGGCTTTCCACCCCCAAATGCATCCCCCCAGAATCCCAAAAACACCTCCGGTAATCAGACTATGGCTCCATGTACGATGCCAAGGAAGAAAGTGAAGCACAACGGGACCGTTCTTGGTTGGATTGAGAGAAAAGGGTGGACCATCAAAAATGTCTACGGTTGTTATAGCGTCATAGGTATGCAGAAAGGGACCTTTTATTTTTGATCGTCCCACGGGTGTTTCTTTAGACACGCTGCCAGGTACAGGGACTTGCCCCGTATTTACAACCGGTCCAAATTTCACGAGGACTTCTTGGTTAGAGCATTTAACGATTGAAATGCCTCGCTAGAAGATCTATACTCCATGACACGAGTATAGCAACAGCAGAAGTCCGGCGGCGTGCGATAGATGCCTACAAAATGGGCAAAGGTTCCCAGGCCGATATCGCATCTTCTTATCGTGTAGATCTTAGAACGTTTCAGCGTGGGCTCTCTCGTTTCAACGAAACCGGACAGACCGCTCCTCGACCGCGTGGGCATCGCCAGGCCCTCTACAGCGGAAAGCAGCTCAAGGCGTTGGCTCAACTGGGGGGCAAACATCCCGATGCAACGCTTGAAGAACTCAAGAACATGAGCGGCGTGAAGGGGTCGATCATGGCCGTACAGCGGGCGTTGAATCGGTTGGGCTGCCGGTATAAAAGAAACGCTTCACGCCAGCGAGCAAGACCGGGCGGATGTAAATCTCTTGAGAAAGTAGTGGATCCAAGAGGTGGCCAAACTTGATCCAAGTCGCCTTGTCTTTATTGATGAATCCGGGGCGAAAACGAATATGACTCGTCTGCGGGGCCGGGCGTTGGGCGGGAACAGGCTTTTTGCCAAAACGCCTTATGGACATTGGTGTACCACCACCTTGATTTCTTCGGTCCGCCTGGACGGAACAACAGCGGCCATGGAGGGGGAGGGGGCGACAGAGACGGCTGTTTTTAGAGAATATATTCGCCGGGTTCTTCTCCCGACTCTTTCACCTGAAGACATCGTCATCATGGACAATCTTCGCGTCCATCACAATCCCAAGGTCATTGAACTCATTGAGTCATGTGGGGCCCATGTAAGATTCCTTCCACCCTACAGCCCCGATTCCAGCCCCATTGAAAAAATATGGGGCAAGATAAAGAATCGGTTGGGCAGCCTTGCAGCCCGCAGTCAGCAGGAACTATCTGAAGCGATCACACAAGCGTCCGAAGAGATTTCTCCCGACGAGGTAATCGGCTGGTCTTCTTCGTGCTACATCGCGATACCTCAATCGTGAAGCGCTCTAGCCTGGTCAAAATTCACACTATATTGCTGCCAATAATCGACCCCTTTCCGAATAGTATTTAATTTGATTCTAACGTCTCGACCCTGTTCATGGGCTTGATCAACCGCCTCCGCTAATGTAGTGGCGATTTTTTGTGGATCGGGATGATGGGGATCTGGATCGATATAGATATCGTGCTTATAAAAGAAACGATAAAACCTGAAGTCGAGTGTATCCGGCAACAACCCAAATGCCCCTCCAAGTATAAAATACAATGGATTCCCTTCGATCGCTGCGTTCACGCTCCACGGGAAAAATGAGGAAACAGCAACGCCTGTTATAAAATGTGAAAACCCTTTCATCGCTAAGAAATGTTATTGGTCATTTGTTGTGTACTTGGACTTGCGGTCAAATGAGTTTTAGCCATGTGGCCACTTTTGTTCCGACCCCGGACATGTTACATGCAATGGGCAATAAAAGAACGCCCAAACAATTAAGACGACGTGATCCAAATAAAACAGGAATAAGGCCGATCGCCGTTCCTACGACCATGATCAATAACCCGGACCAACTCACCACCATAAAAACCAACATAATGATAATCATAAAGGCAACTGTAGAGGCTGTTCTATAATTAACTTTATCAATCACATACAATGTCAAATGGGTCAACGGACTCATCATTAAAAAGGAAATAGCGCCGGATAACGCGATGGCAGCAAGAACCATATAATAATCATAATATCCTTGTGGAACATGTATGCCCTGAACCATCCATGCCGCGCCGCGCCGCTTTACAGAAAGCATGGGAACAAAGAACATTAAAAAAGCGCCCGTATAATAAACAAGCTTGGAAACACCTTGTGAAATGAGAAAAACACGCTCGTCACGTTGTGCCGTAGCGTGGCCTGCCAGCATCCCTCCAATCCCTCCGGTTATAACAGGAAAAAACGCAGCAATCCCTCCACCCAACCCGCCCGCAGCCATACTTCGCCACATAATATCGCCATCGATTTCAAGATGCGGAGACGTTTTTTGAGGAGGAATCTCTGTTCCACTAATAATGTTTAATAAGCACGATGGAATAGCAAAGAGTCCTACAAACGCAGGCATAATGTTTTGAAACGCAACATCGATTGACACCGGGGATCGATACAGCAAAATAAATCCAAAAACACCGGACAACAAAAAGGTTGCAAGACCTGCACCCAACGATTTCCACGCATCAAAAAATTTGGGCCATCCCGAGATGCCGGAGGTTCCTCCTTTAGGCCATTCAGCCATTAGCATATAGGTAACAATAATCCATAAAATCCAGTGAATATGTGGAGTCAATACTTCGCGGATCAGAGGCAAAACTCTCGGCGCAAACGGCGCGACAATAAAGACAAGGAAAAACACACCCAACAACCCACCCACCCCTGCCATCATGGTCCCTTCATACCCACGCCCTGTCATGAGATACTTTTGGCCAGGCAAAACTGTAAACAACGCGCTCTCATCAGGAGCCCCTAACAAAATCGAAGGAATGGTATTCAACATGAACCATCCAACAATCATGCTTGTCATAAAAGGCACATATACTTCTGGTGGAAGACGAATCCCATGATCGATCAATGCGTACTGAAGAAGTAATAGTCCCCCCAACACATTGTAAGCATGCAAAGCAGGCAAGCAGGATAAAACGTTCGATAACAACGTTCCGATTATCCTGGAACCTAAAACAAACAAAATGGCCTGCACAGACGTTAACTTCCTTATGCTGAACTCACGTTACTTCAATTCTTTGGATCTGCGATGCATGATATACGTTTAACCGCAATCCATTTTTCAGGCTTTTGACATGCCCCTGAACATGTATCTCCGTTCCGAGCTCCAAAATATTTTCGGGAAGCTCTTTTGCAGCGCTGGATTTATAGACGATTTCTACGGTGTCTTCGCCCTGTTGCAAAACCATTCGGTGCTGGGCTTTACTGGCTGGGTCAGGCTCGGTTCGTTTTGCAATACGTCCCCGAGCACGTATCAACTGTCCCTCTAAATCCGTTGTAATGTTTCCAACACGTAAATCATCCTTAAACGATATGTGATCCTTAAAGAAAGCGGCAGGTGTAATCGGCAAAAGTGTTAGATCGTTGGCTTGATTCAGCTGTAACTGCAATTTTTCCTGATAGTTGACAACCGTTGTTCTGACCTGAAAAACGGTTCCGGGCTTGACATGTACCTTTTCCAAAATCTCTTCGTAAATATCCGCAAAAGCACTAATCCGACCTTCACCGGTGCCGTCTGTAAATTTAATCACCCATGGCGCCCGTGTCCCTAATTTAGGATTTGTAACTTCTAAAATAACACCTTCTATAATTACATTTTTTCCCTCTAATTCCCCATGCACTTGGTTCCATGAAAGTTCACGCGCTTGATCGCGAATAATTTTAATTTGGTCGGGGGCGCCGAGCCACAAAGAAGTACGATCAGCAGCAACGTTTAGGCTTCCGGCCACATCGACCTCATCTCCAGCACGAGGAACATGGTCTAATTCGAGCAGCTCCCTTGCTTTGCCTCGATAGGCCTTTACGCTGATAGCTCCCGTTCCATCATCAACGGTAAAACTAAGACTCGCGACACGGCCTGCTTCTCTATAGATACGAGCATCGCCGATCACTTGACCTGCAACACGGATAAACGCAAAATTCATTGTGCGCTCAATTTCACCGATTTTGATAACGGGAATTTCTCCACGGGTGGCCATGAGCCAAAGGAAAACGAGTCCAGTAAGCGCTAAAACAAGTGCGGCGAATCGAAAGAAACGGACAGAAAGACGTTTCGTGATTTTCGCCCCGCAATGGGGACATACATTAAGGGGTCCAACAAATTGTCCACACGAATGACACGTAATCTCTTGGGGTTGCTCTTGATGTCCAGGCAACATATCACTCATGAGTTTACCTTATTAATCAACTCCTTAATCGCAGCAAAGTATGCTTTCATTCCAATGTGAAATACACTGTTGTGGTCTGCTCCTGGAATTTTCAACAATGTTTTTTGGGTGGCAGCAGAGGCCTTATATAAAACTTTCGCATCTTCAAAAGGAATGAGTGAATCGTGTTCTCCATGAATAATAAGGGTCGGCTTTGTAAACGCTTTAATCTTGTCCGCATTATTCAAACTCGTATCGTTCTGGATTCCCAATGCATCGGTATTAATCCCCAACCGTTGTAATAGCGGAAGGGTATAAGCAAATCCGCTTTCAATAATAAGTCCGGTGACTTCATCAGGATATGCGTGGACAATTTCTGAAACGAGGGCGCTTCCCAAAGACCGTCTCATCACCAAGAGAGGCCCTGAAAAGACATTTGCCTTTAGGTGTGCCTGCACATAGTTGAAAAGTGTGTGGGCGTCTGATTGCATATGGAATACCGTTGGCATCCCTGTTGATTTGCCGTATCCTCGATATCCAACCGGGAAAGAATTAATACCCATTTGCGTGTAGAGGTTGGCGATTTCATCATATTCGGACACGATTTCGCCGTTTCCATGCGCATAAGGAATGGTTGGACTTGAAGCGTGATGAACATAAAATCGTCCTTCGATAACAACATCCTCATCTACAGGGATTAAATGTTCCTCAAAAGGTCCTTGAGCCTGAGATACAGACGGGTCTGATGAGCGTGGATGAAAAATAAAAGCAAGAATTTCAGGTCGATCCAGTGGATTTGGATTTATAAAATTATCATTTGTCACTCTTCGTTCTCCTGACTGGCATGATATATTTTGGGTAAGCAAAATGCAAAAAACTAAATCCCGAATTTGAAACAAACTTTTAGGCATCATCAAATCTCTTGAATGGCAGGGCCTTTTAACGGGGCCCTTCAATTCTTTCTGTCATCGTGATGCATAAACAAAAAAACATCAATGTCCAAATCAAATTGAACTACGATTAGAATGGAACAAAAAGAACATATTAACGGTCCCATTGAACGCGTAACGTTTCACAGTGAAGAATCCGGTTTTTGTGTGTTGCGCGTAAAGGTAAAAGGTCACCGAGAGCAGGTAACAATGACGGGCTTTCTCCCTCAAGTGACTGCAGGGGAATGGGTAGACGCGCACGGGCAGTGGGTCGTCGATCCTAAATACGGGCAACAGTTTAAAGCGTCGACGCTACGTACCACTTATCCCGATACACCTGCCGGCATCGAAAAATATTTGGGGTCTGGCTTGATTAAAGGTATTGGTCCTGTCTGCGCATCCAAACTTGTCCAAAAATTTGGCCGAGACATTTTTGATGTTATGGAAACGCGTTCGAAATTACTCGAAAAAGTAAGTGGGATTGGACCCCATCGTAGACAACAAATCAAAGTGGCGTGGAACGAACAAAAATCGGTCCGGGAAATCATGACCTTTCTTTTAAGTCATGGCGTAACGACAACACGCGCATTTCGGATTCACAAAACGTATGGCGACGATGCGATTCCTAAAGTACAAAGAGATCCGTATTGCCTCGCTCGCGATATTCCGGGAATCGGATTTCTGACCGCCGACCAAATTGCATCCAATATGGGTGTTGAGAAAACCTCCGAGTTAAGAGCAAAAGCCGGGACAGAATATGCACTTCAAGCATGCACGTCTGAGGGTCATTGTGCATATCCGCAAGATGAGTTAATTGAAAAAACCTCTGTTCTGTTAGAAGTGCCTCCAGCCCTCATTCAAAAAGCGATCGAACAAGCAATACATGATAAGCGATTGATTCTAGAAAAAGGCCTAAACAAAACGCCTCTCATTTATTTGGCCCACCTGCATTACGCAGAAAAATCTCTTGCTCAATATATCAAAGAGCTGTTGCAAGGAACTCATCCTTGTCCCCATCTTGAAACAGACAAGGTGTTAACGTGGGTTCAAAATAAGCTAGGATTTGATCTTGCACCCTCCCAACACCAGGCATTGATCAGTGCCATCACATCTAAAGTCATGATTATTACAGGCGGACCCGGTGTCGGGAAAACAACACTGATTAGCGCTATTCTCAAGATCTTCAAAGCCAAGGATCTCAACGTAATCTTATGTGCCCCAACAGGCCGCGCGGCTAAACGGATGGCTGAAGCGACTGGAACCACTGCAAAAACGATTCATCGTTTATTGGTCTATGACCCCGCAAAAGGACACTTTAAGCATAATGAAACCCTTCCCCTCAAAGGCGATGTATTTATTGTCGACGAAACGAGCATGATCGATCTAGTTCTCGCCCATCAACTCGTACGTGCGATTCCTTCACATGCAACACTTATTTTTGTAGGCGATGTCGATCAGCTCCCGTCCGTTGGCCCCGGAAGTGTCCTCGGAGATATCATTCAATCAGAAACCGTCCCTGTTTATAGACTCAACAAAATATTTCGACAGGCTGCTGAAAGCTCCATTATTATCAATGCTCATCGTATTAACGAAGGCCAACCACCTCTCTATCGAGAAGCAAAACAGGCCTCTGACTTTTATTTTGTCAAAGCCGATGACCCCGAAAAGGCGTGTGAAAAAATTTCCCGGCTTGTTCAAGAGTCAATCCCTAAAAAATTTCATCTGAATCCTTTAAACGACATTCAAATCATAACACCGATGCAACGAGGAGAACTCGGCGCACGAAACTTGAATCAACTCCTGCAAAAAACCTTAAATCCGGACGGGGCATCTATTCAAAAATATGGGACTGACTTCCGGGTAGGCGACAAAGTTATGCAACGGATTAACAACTACGACAAAGATATTTTTAACGGAGATGTCGGCCGGATTTTTTCATTAAATGTAGAGGAATGTGAACTGGTCGTCGAATTTGGTGGACGAAACACAGCATATGACTTCCAAGAATTAGATGAACTTATGTTAGCGTATGCAACAACCATCCACAAAAGCCAAGGCAGTGAATATCCGTGTGTAATTATTCCGATCCACACACAACATTATATACTCCTTCAGCGTAATTTGTTATACACAGCCATTACACGTGGAAAGAAATTAGTCCTTTTAGTAGGATCAGAAAAGGCCATAGCCATAGCTATACAGAAAATAGAAGCACGTAAACGAATCACTATGTTGAAAGAGCGGTTAACCCAACGGGCATGAACGGTCAGACGTTCATTCAAATAAGTATAAAATATAAGGAGGCATCATGGCAGTCATCTGTACAACAAAAGACAATGCGGGGCTCATAAAAATCACAGGTCCTCTCCTCGCTTCTACCGCCGGAGCATTCCGCGAGCAATTCGGCACATGGCGCAAAGCCGAGTCAGACTTAAAAGATATCGTTATTGACTTATCGGATGTAGACATGATGGATAGTGCAGGATTAGGGGGACTGATCGCAGTGCTCAAAGGGATCACCGAAGGTGGCGGAAATTTAAAGATAGCCTGTCTTCAAAAAAACCCACGTATGGTTTTTGAAATTACTCGAACGTATAGAATTTTGATATTTATGAGACGGTACATGAAGCGATTCAAGCCTGTAAATAAAAGCCGTTCTGTGTATGGGAACGGCATTGAGATGGGCCCTCTGAGATAGACAGCACACATAATAGAGCTTACCCCAAATCGACATGCTGAAAATTATAGAATGATAAAGAATCAAAATATAGTAGTGACGGGAGGTGCAGGCTTTATAGGTTCACACCTATGTGAAGCCTTGCTTCGAGAAAAAACCAATACCGTTATATGCCTAGACAATTTTAATGATTTTTATGATCCAGTGATTAAACGCAACAACATTTCTTCCTTTCAAAAGCATGATCAATTCAACCTTTACTCTTTAGACATTCTTCATAAAGAAGACCTCGAGCAAATCTTTGAAAAGGAAAATATTCATACCATTTTTCATCTAGCGGCCAGAGCAGGCGTCAGACCTTCGATACAATCCCCCAAGCTCTATGCACAAGTGAATATAGAAGGAACGATCAATCTCCTTGAATGTGCTAAAGAATATAACGTCGAAAAATTCATTTTAGCATCGACTTCATCCATTTATGGGAACAAAAAAAAAGTTCCCTTCTCCGAAACAGATCCCGTAGATCATCCTGTCTCCCCGTATGCCACCACCAAGAAAGCGGCTGAGCTGATGTGTTATAACTATCATCATTTATATCAGATCCCCATGGCCTGTATTCGTTTCTTTACCGTATATGGACCACGCCAGCGCCCCGAAATGGCGATTCATATGTTTACAAAACATATTTTGGAGGGGACACCGATCCCTGTTTTTAATCACGGGAAATGTGAACGCGACTATACCTATATCGATGACATTATCCAGGGTGTTCTCAAAGTCAGCGAATTCGATTTTTCTTTTGATATTGTGAATTTAGGTGAGTCTAAAACCATTACAACACTTGACCTCATAAAACGTATCGAAAAAGCATGCGGCAAAAAAGCCAAACTAGAATTGATCAAGGCCCAACCGGGTGATGTAGAAAAAACCTATGCAGATATAACGCGCGCCAAAAAGGTTTATGGGTACGACCCTCAGTACCCTATTGAAAAAGGCCTTCATATGTTTGTAGAGTGGTACAAGCATCTTTAACCTGGATCGGGTATTAGAACAAGGAAGTACAAAATCTCAAAAAAACGTTTCATTGGCTTTGAATGTTGTCCTTTGTCTCGTGAATATGTAAATTGTGTTCTTCCTTAATAGAGCGCTTGAATGGGGTTCAAGAGGTCGCTAGTTTGTTTCTAGTTGCCTCGACCCTTTTCCGGTCTGCTTCGTTGGAGAACTTTTGTGAATTACAAGTTTCTTATAGGCGGGTATGTTTTTCTGTCCTTAACTTCATATGTCTGGGGACGGTCGCCTTATACAGAGCGTGATATCCGCGCTCAGTTTATGCCGACCAAACCTATGGTCCATCTTTCATATGAAGCAACCTATCGATTATTTTTTTTAGAGCTCAAGAAAGTAGCGACGGCAGAGATTAAAGCCACAGAAGGGCGATGGCATAATCGTGTGACAGGGCTGAGGGTTCCCGTATGCTTGATTGAGTTTAAGATTGATTCATTGGATCATCCCGATAGCGGGAAACAGAGACGTTTTTCCTTTCATAATTCTGTTGTATCGGTCATGACATTGCCTGACCTTGAAACAGTTCTATACATCAAGCGAGATGATGAACATATTCGGCCTTGGTTCAAAAAAGCAGAAAAGGTTAAACGACTAGAAATTTTTGATATGGAATCAGGTCAAATGGATTACTATCGAGAAGATTTGTTGTCTGGTGATGTGCAAACCCAACTTGTTGGGGGAGAAAACATATTGAAACAAAATAAAAAAATGGTGAGTTTGGCGGATATATTATCAAAAATTTATCGCGGCGAAAAAACGTACGCAGATCTTCACGCCTTGACTCCGATCCAGATTGATGTTGGCCAGACATCCGTCATGTATGATGTTGTGACAAAAAAAGAAAAGAGCCCCATGCGGGTTATGGGGGAAAAGAGGTCTTCTTTGCGCATGCATTTTAGACCCTCAAAAGGGACCGAAACAAAAGGTTGCGAGTTTACGTTATGGGCTTGTTCATTCATAGATCTTGTCAAAAGGATCGATAATGAAACGCTGAAATCGATTGCTGATGAAGCGTTGGAGTTTACGATGACCCCTCTTGTTTTGGATGCTCATTTATCATTGGGCGTTATTCGTTGTAGACTCAATACAGTATATACAGAGGCGTGGTCGCAAAACCGAAATTTTAATGTGGAAATCCGATAGAAAGAGATTTAGGTGTTAGCAAAAGTTTTTTCAGGAGCCGTATATGGTGTAGATGCTTATACCGTAGAGATAGAAGTGAATTCAGGTCATGGCGATTCTCTGGTAACGATTATCGTGGGTCTACCTGATCTAGCGGTTAAAGAGAGCAAAGATCGAGTCGAAACAGCCCTTCTCAATACCGCCTTTTCTCTTCCCATGGGGCGGGTCACTATTAACTTAGCTCCAGCCGATATCAAGAAAGAGGGTCCGAGCTTTGATTTGCCGATTGCGTTAGGTGTATTAGCGGCTCAAGGAGAGATAGACGCTGAACAACTTAAGAGCCTATGTGTGGTTGGTGAGTTGGCGTTGAGCGGTGAAGTACGCCGAGTGCGAGGGATTCTTCCGATTGCCATGAACGCCAAAAAAGAAGGGCATCGAAGATTAATGGTGCCCATGGCGAATGCCGAGGAAGCTGGGGTCGTCGAAGGGGTGGATGTATATCCTGTTGAAACATTGAGGGACGCCGTTGATTTTTTAAAGGGGCAGTTTCCCCTTGTAGCTAAGCAGTTGGATATCGGGAATGTGTTTGAATCCTATTCTGAATATAAAGAAGATTTCACAGAGGTTAAAGGGCAAGAGTATGCAAAGCGTGCTTTGGAAGTCGCTGTTGCAGGCGGGCATAATATTTTAACGCTGGGTCCTCCGGGTACTGGGGGGAAGACCATGTTAGCTAAGCGGATCCCGTCTATTCTTCCGCCTATGAGTATAGATGAAGCGCTCGAAACCACAAAGATTCACAGCATTGCAGGTAAGCTTTCTTTACATCAGGCGTTAGTGGCAAAGCGCCCTTTTAGATCTCCGCACCATACGATTTCAGATGCAGGGTTACTTGGTGGAGGGACACACCCGATGCCAGGTGAGGTTAGTTTAGCCCATTATGGGGTCCTTTTTTTGGATGAATTACCTGAATTTCATCGCAATGTACTAGAGGTGCTGCGACAACCTCTTGAGGATGGGATGGTTACGACTTCACGCGCAACGGCAACCGTGACCTTTCCTTGCCAATTTATGCTGGTTGCAGCCATGAACCCATGTCCATGTGGATTTCATACAGATCCACAGCGCGAATGTCGCTGTACGCCATTGCAGATTCAACGGTATCGAAACAAAATATCTGGGCCGTTACTGGATCGGATTGATATTCATGTAAACCGTTATGAACGAGAAGTGATAGCCCAGATGCTAAAAGAAAAATATAGCTTATCTCAAATTGGCCGTCACCTAGGCCGATCCCCCTCGACTATTTGGCGCGAATTTCGCCGTAATCGAGTCCGTGGCCGCTATTACCCAAGACCCGCAAATGGCCTGGCTCAAAGCCGATTACAGCTAGCTCGAAAGCCTCAAAAAGTGATGGGAGCTAGCAAAGAACAAGTGGAGACTCTCCTGGCGAAGTATTGGTCTCCAGAACAGATTGAAGGTCGAAGAAAGCTAGAAGGTGACCCTCCCATCAGTCGAATGACGATCTACCGCTACTTGTACAGTCCAAGAGGGGCTGGCTACCGAAAATACCTGCGTGGCCCCGGAAAGAAAAAACGAGCGACTCGGAAAAGCCATTCACGTATACACAACCAAACGATGATTGGCCAACGCCCCGAAGAGGGTGAAAATCGCAAGGTGGCAGGCCATTGGGAAGGTGACACTATTCAGGGCCAAACGAGAAAAGAGGCCTGTGTAGTCACTCTAGTAGATCGAGCGACTCGATATCTCATCGCCGATCTTTTACCTCGATGCAATGCCGAATCGGTCAACCGTTCCGTACCTCAGTTCGCTGATTCAGGGCTCCCCTTTAAAACGGTGACTGTAGATAATGGCATGGAGTTTGCCAGCCATGCTAAACTACAGAAAAAAATAGCAACCCCCATTTTCTTTGCTGAAGGGAGAAACCCTTGGCAAAGAGGGACCAACGAAAATACGAATGGTTTGCTTCCCCAGTTTTTCCCGAAGAAAACCGACTTTGCTGCCCACAGCTCCGCTCAGTTGAGCTGGGCTGTGGAGTTACTGAATAATAGACCGAGAAAATGCTTAGAATATAGAATGCCCAAAGAAATGATGGACAGCTTCGGTTTTGCACTTGTAAGTTGAGTCTGCAAAATTGGAAACAAGAGATCAGCCCGCCCCGCTCCTTGCGGGGAGGTCAGATTGGTGGTGGTTCCAATACGATAGGTGCGGCCTGGGGCGGCCGGCCAATGCAAGATCATTTCATGCTGGTTGGTTGTTGTGATGCTCTCCATCATGAAGACACTTTCAGAATTCGTAGGCACCGTTCCGGTGATGTATTCTTGAAAGTTGTCATGCCCGTCTCTATCCACATCATTCGTAGGATTTAAGTCGCCACCATATCCTTGTTCCCAACTATCTGCTATACCATTTCCGTTCATATCTACCGGTATCATCCAAAACGTACCTAGATTTGTTGCCGAACCCATGGATAAGTTGGTGACAACGTCTGAGACCCATTTATCTGAATAATGGGTCTTCAACAGCAATAGATCTGAATCCCCAGGAGGTACGTATACGTTTGTCGGGAACGTTCCATCAGCTAATGTGTACCAGATGCTCTTATAGTTGGCATTTGGAGGATACCCTTCAAGACTACATTTGACAATCCACCTAAAGAAGCATGAAACTCGATCTTAGAGCATTTAACGATTGAAAATGCCTCTTTAGAAGATCTATACTCCATGACATGAGTATAGCAACAGCAGAAATCCGGCGGCGTGCGATAGATGCCTACAAAATGGGCAAAGGTTCCCAGGCCGATATCGCATCTTCTTATCGTGTAGATCTTAGAACGTTTCAGCGTGGGCTCTCTCGTTTCAACGAAACCGGACAGACCGCTCCCCGACCGCGTGGGCATCGTCAGGCCCTCTACAGCGGAAAGCAGCTCAAGGCGTTGGTTCAACTGGGGGGCAAACATCCCGATGCAACGCTTGAAGAACTCAAGAACATGAGCGGCGTGAAGGGGTCGATCATGGCCGTACAGCGGGCGTTGAATCGGTTTCCCGGTATAAAAGAAACGCTTCACGCCAGCGAGCAAGACCGGGCGGATGTAAATCTCTTGAGAAAGCAGTGGATCCAAGAGGTGGCCAAACTTGATCCAAGTCGCCTTGTCTTTATTGATGAATCCGGGGCGAAAACGAATATGACTCGTCTGCGGGGCCGGGCGTTGGGCGGGAACAGGCTTTTTGCCAAAACGCCTCATGGACATTGGTGTACCACCACCTTGATTTCTTCGGTCCGCCTGGACGGAACAGCAGCGGCCATGGAGGGGGAGGGGGCGACAGACACGGCTGTTTTTGGAGAATATATTCGCCGGGTCTTTCTCCCGACTCTTTCACCTGAAGACATCGTCATCATGGACAATCTTCGCGTCCATCACAATCCCAAGGTCATTGAACTCATTGAGTCATGTGGGGCCCATGTAAAATTTCTTCCACCCTACAGCCCCGATTCCAACCCCATTGAAAAAATGTGGGGCAAGATAAAGAATCGGTTGGGCAGCCTTGCAGCCCGCAGTCAGCAGGAACTATCTGAAGCGCTCACACAAGCGTCCGAAGAGGTTTCTCCCGACGACGTAATCGGCTGGTTTTCTTCGTGCTACATCGCGACACCTCAATCGTGAAACGCTCTAGCTGAGAATTGTACCATTACTAAAAATAGCGCGACTAACGGCAGCGGTGGAACGTACCATAGTACCGTTAAAAACTCTATCGTCTAATATAATTCTCCCTATCAATGGTCTCTAGATGTTTGCCAAAATTCATGTACCACTCTCCATCCGCCTGGCACCAATAATATAACAGAACCTCCGCAATTCATTGATTGGGCTGCTGGAGATTATCGATTGTTACCTACTTCGCCCTGTATTGATCGGGGCAGCAACCAAACGTGGATGATCAATGCCTTGGATCTTGAAGGGGCACCTCGGATCATAAACCGTGTCGACATGGGAGCCCACGAATATACCCTCGAGGTAAATGATACACCGACTCAGGCCAATGCCTATCAACAACTTCAGACACATACGTTCTATGTGCCTGACGATGAAGATTGGATCCAGTTTTTTGGCACATCCAATCATACGTATAACGTACAACTGACCCATCAAAGCACCAACATTGATACCGTGTTAGAGATTTATCGCGAGAATCGGGATGGGAGTTTCCCGACGCTTATCAGTCAAACAAATGCCTTTGGTGTGGAGTCGGGTGAAGTGGCCCAGGTATACGTGTCGACAAGCAATATTCATTATGCGCATGTCACACAAAGCGTTACGAACGCACCTTTACACCAGGTTTATTCCCTCAACATCTCAGAGCAGAACAGCCCGGTTGACCTGGACTTTATACGGGCTGTGAATTGGGTCACCTTCTCAAATATGCCAGCGGAGACCACGCTGTTGGTGGATGGCCATATCCTCTATACAAACTTTAACCAATCCATTGATTTGGCAACGAATTTACCCCCGGGGTGGCATCAATTTGAAGTACAGGCCCCCACAGGGTATGAGTCATATCAAGCGGATGTGCCGGAGCAAGTCCAAAACATCCATAATCTAGCCCTCGGGAACTCAAGATCGATCAATATCGCCTCTAATCAAACTACGTTTCTTGATTTTTATTTTGAACCGTACTTTACGGTTATCGGAAAGGTAAAAGATGCTTGGGTTGGATCGCCTGCCGAAAACGTTGAATTATCCTGGCAGGCCATAAGTGGTCATCCCCGATTTACCAATCAACCCATGGACCATTATCCGTATCATGCCACTAATTGGGCGAGCCCTTGGTTCACGGATGTGCAAGGTGGATTTCCTTCAAATACCTCTTTATTGACGTTGAACTATGATCTGCCGCTCAATGTAGCTGGTTATGAAAATCGTATGATTACGAATATCCTTATGAATTCCACTCCGGGAAGCACTGTCGATGTAGGAACCTTAACCCTGCGTCCTTTGGATCTGAATTCAAACAACATCGCTGATGTCTGGGAAAACACCTATTTCGGGACAGGCTCAAACGTAGATCCAACGGCGGATGCTGATGGGGACCGATCGAGCAATTGGGAAGAATATATTGCTGGGACCGATCCGCTGACGAATACGAGTGTTTGTGCCTTCAAAAGCATTTCGTCTTCAAACGGAAATGTCATGATGACATGGGACACCGCTCCCGGCCGCGTGTATCGAATCGGGTGCGCTGAGAGTCTTCCGCCACAGGCAGATCCGCCTGTGGCGGAGGCTTCTGTCCTCTGGCCTCACAGCGTGGGGCCTTGGACAAGCGCTGTTAACACGACTGAGATGGAATGGACTGATACGAACGGGATTCCTTTTAACCAAAACTATCGGATCGGGATTGAGGTACAGCAACAATGACCATTGCGGACTATGACAGGCCTATGAATATTCTTCATGCAGACCGACACTCAGGCTTTAGAGACTTCGTTAAAAAGTTTCTAGGCAGGAATGGGCACCACGTAGATGCGGTCTCTACGGGTGAAGAAGCACTCCAAAAAGTTAACGTGTGCCGATATGATCTTTGTCTTATAGGGTTAAGATTTCCGGGTTTATGTGGATTTGAAGCAGCGAGGGCTATCCGCTCTCATTTCAAATATTTCCCCATCATTCTTATAACCGGATATCCATCCGTTAATAGAAAGATGTGTTTAGCTGAGGGGGTAGATGACTTTATTCCAAAACCATTCAAGTTAAATGAGCTAAAAGCCAAAATCAGTAAATGGACTGTTAAGACCTTGCCTATCATCAAAGAGAGCAACACGATCGAACGAACCAAGGAGGCGCCTATGAACGCTAAACATTTAAATAAACTAAAAGAGCTTACCACAGAAGGATTCGTTAAGATGAATATGCTAGGTGTTGACGCTCATAATCCTGGATCCGTCAGTTAGACGCGGTTTTCTGCACGAACCATTTGGGCCAAAAGGAATTACAAAAAAACCTCGACGCACCCAGCGGGTGCGCCTGCGTTTTTTTGCAACCTTTTGCCTCCAAAGCATTCGCACAGAAATCCCACGTTTAACTGACGGATCCAGGATAATGTTTATGTGACAGTTCATAAAAATGTTCCCTATAAAATCTCGAAAGATTTTGTCGGGGAAAAGGGCAGTATGTAAATTTCAGAAAAAGGGAAGGCGGCAACGGAAGTCGTTTAAACACTTGTCCAGTAAAAACGTTGTCGTCTTCTCGCTAAGTTATCGAGTGCTCCTCCAATTCATCAGTCTAACTTTGGAGAAGTACTAGGATATACGACGCTCTCTTCCCCTACTCCAAACCACTCAACACGAAGATCAGACAACGATTCGCCGGTCCCAGATTGAAATTCGTTTACGGTTAACCGACAATGAGTAACCGAGCAAGGGGAAAACATATGCGATGTAACGTTTAAATCAATGCCTTTCGCAGAAGCTTGATGTCCCTCTTTTCCCCGCCAGATCACCTGCCCATCTCTAATCTGAAAATCTGCATTCCAACGATTTGATTGAATATCTCCTTTTTCTCTCTCAACTGATCCAACCTCCACACCCATTGAACGAGCAAGCCATGATCCCATGTAGGCCAAATCGGCTGGAACCCAACGCCCTTTTTTATCCGCAACTAAAATCAAACGACTTCCTTGGATATCTACATGTTTAATGGCTGTACGACCAGGTCTTAACAAATCCATGATTGACCATTTTATCGCTGCTGTATTGATACTCAATGAACCTTGGGTTTCGCGCTTTTCTGTGTCAACACGAATATTAAGCAGCACCAAATCAAACCCTACCGTTATATATGTTCCCCCAATAGAAAGAGGCAATCCAACGCGGTCAGAAAGATGTTCTTCTATAGTATATGTAAATCCAGCAAGTCGTGAAATGCCCAGCACGGCAACGTATGAAATCAAAACAACGCATATACTTATGATAACGATACGACCGATGAATGAAGTCCATGATCGAGAAGGGATAGAATCTTGCTCTACTTGTTTTTTTATTTTTTTGGTCATACTTGTAATATACAAGAAAACGGTCAATGCCCTCGTCTAATCACTTATTTCCAGACAACTCTAACGACCGCCTTTGCGCGGCTTGAATCGCGTCTATAAACGCCTTGAAAACCTGTCCCTTTTCTAAAACATCAAGCGCAGCTTCTGTTGTGCCTCCTTTTGAAGTCACACGCTTTCTCAATTCATCAGGGGGGTCATCTGATTGAATAACAAGTTGAGCCGCACCTTGCACGGTTGTCTGAACAAGCTGTTTGGCTGTTTCTTTAGATAATCCTAATTGACACGCGGCTTCTTCCATGGCTTCCATCAAATAAAAAACATACGCAGGACCACTTCCGCTAACAGCAGCGACCGCATCCATTTCTTTTTCTTCTACCCGAACGACAATACCAACGGAACGGAATACTCTTTCCGCGAGCTTAAGATGGGCCTCTTGGGCCCATTGACCTGAGCATATGGCTGACAATCCTGCTTGAACAAGCGCAGGTGTATTCGGCATAACACGCACGACAGAGGTCCCCTCCCCTAGCATGCCTTCAATGGCACGTGTTGTAACTCCTGCAGCAATGCTTATAAAAGAGGTTTCTTTACCATACTCCCCCCTCATGCCTGCTAGCACCTCTTTCATCATTTGAGGTTTTACGGCCAAAACAGTTATATCCGCCTCTTTAACCGCTTGGGAATTATCTCTTAAACCCTCGACAGAGTAGGTGGATTTAAAATGGTCAAGACGTTCCTGTAAAAAATCTGTAACGATGATTTGATGTGTTGAAACATTCGTTTCTAATAGACCCTTAACAAGGGCTTCAGCCATATTGCCGGCCCCGATAAAAACAATCTTGGCGTTATTCAATATATACATGATACGGTTCTATTTATTAAAATTTCGAGTTCGGCACCGACTTTTCCTCCCTAGGTCGCGCGGTTTCCCTCGATCCAAATAGAGACGACCCCACACGAATCCAGGTGGCGCCTTCTTCAATGGCTATTTCAAAATCATGAGACATGCCCATGGATAATTCATCGAGCGGAAAATTCCAGTCATCTCGACACCGATCTCGAAGCGCTCTCAACTTCGCAAAATACCGTCTTGTTTTATCGGTCTCTTCACTCCATGGAGGGATCGTCATTAACCCCACAAGGTCTATATGAGGGAATTGAGTCGATGCCTCAAGGATTCCCGGTAATTCTTCTTCTTTAATACCATATTTTGAACCTTCACCTGAAACATTTACTTCGATACACGCAGCTATATTCTTACCGGCTCTATCCGTTGCTTGGGCAAGCGATTCCAAAAGTTTTAATGAATCAACAGAATGAATCATATCAAAGAGTTGAACCGCATGGTGGGCCTTGTTCGTTTGCAAGTGGCCTACTAAATGCCATGTTAAATGACCTGGGCACATAGCGATTTTAGCTTTTGCCTCCTGTACTTTACTTTCTCCAAATACGGTCACTCCGTACGTTGAAACTTCCGACACAATAGCTGGAGGATGTGTTTTAGATACCGCCACTAAATTGACTTCTCGATAATCGCGACCGACCCGATCACACGCCCTTTGGATGCGATCATTAATCGTGTCTAAACGCTCTTGTATAGTTGTTTCCATCTTTATCTTTTAAATTTGCATTCCACTCAAAAAAGTGTTTCATTGCTTCCGTTTTAACAACCTTAACTACAACGCAACATCTACCACATGGCCATAGATTCAACAACAGTATTACCCGAAGTCAATGCTTTGTCGGAAAAGAAAAACAGCTTATCACGAGAAAAATCTATACGTTTGGCTAAAGGATTTTCCCGACTTTTATGGGGCATGATCTTGTCGCTGATTCTTTTTACAGGACTCGTTAAGATCGATTTATTATCTCATTTACGGCTTCCTATATTCGTTGTAGGCATGTTGTTAGTTTACTGGGGCATTGCCTTACTTTGTATGTCAAGCTCTATTACACCTAAATGGTCTTTTCATACACGTATAACCCTCTCGATCGTATTTTTACAGATTTACTTCATACCCTTTCTCTATTGGTGGAAACAGATGCCTTTCGTAACGTATTATATACTAAACATGGCTGCATTTTTATTCTCTGTAACGTTTGTGCTCTTTTGGGTTAACCTGCTTGCCGGTGAAGTAGCTCGCGCGTTAGATGACAAGACATTTTTTATAGAAAGTAGAATCTCCGGCTGGTCCGTTCTTTTTTTAATGGTACTTCCTATTTCCCTATTCTTTTTCTACTGCATCTATGCTAGCGTTCGTCATTCTACCTCCTTGTATTCCGAAATTATTCAGACGTACTACTATCTCCCCCGCTGGATTTATGCCCTATTTTTTCTCCCCTTGACTCTTACATTAATGATCATCTGGAAGACGAAGAAACGATGTTTAGCCTAGATCTGGCCGTTATGGGCCAGCCTTCTGGCGAACAAAGGAAGGTCCGGGTCACGTGCACCCATGCAAAGCATGGTATCACCTTGTTTTACGCTTCCCCTCATAATGTGAAACAGCGTTTGGTAATCGGGAACGTATGCTACGGGCAACCCGCACTGAATCAGTGTATCGACTAGATCCTCTGAAGAAACGCTTTTTGTCGTTGTCCCACCTGCATAATATACCGGTAAAATAAAAAGACGATCTTTAGGCCGAAGAACCGAAACAAACCCGTCAACAAACTCCTGCATCATCATGGATAACGGAGCATATCCATGAGGCCGCCATACCCCTAATACACGTTGACAGGTTGAAGCTACAGTTGTCCATGCTGCCTGTATTTTAACAGGGTTATGAGCATAGTCGTCAACCACGCAAACGCCACCGGCTTCCCCAACGACTTCCAGTCTTCTTTCGATCCCTTTAAACGCCCTTAACGCCTCTCGAATATCCCACAAACTCAATCCTAAACGTTCACAGAGAACCGTTGCCAAAAACGCATTGTCAATATTATGCGATCCCATCAAAACCGTTTCAAGTTCAACATCTTTATACACAAACCCATTTTTCCGTTTTTCAATCGGACCAAAACATTTCTCCGAACGACCTATTAATGCTGGCACACCGGATCCACAAATAATATCTTTCTGCACTTTGCCTGAGAATTTTCGAAAGATTTCAATGACCTCTTCTAACTCAAAATGATCTTTTGAAATGTTAGTGATTACAGCCCACGTCGGTTTAAAATAGAGCAAAGATTTATCACTCTCATCGACTTCAATCACCCACAAATCAGGTGATCCAATTCGCACATTGCCCATATGTTTCTCATCCACCCAATTGACAATAGCCCCCCCATTGACTACAGATGGGTTTTTATCCATATAAGATAAAGTCCACCCTACCAGTCCTGCTACAGTCGTCTTTCCCGCTGTACCAGCAATCGCAATCGTTTGTTTACCCTGCACAAGCCGCGCAAGCATTTCTGCTCGATGAATAACGGGAACGCCTAATTGGCGAGCCGTGATCAAGTCAGGATTATCTTTTTCGATCGCTGTGCTAACAATTAGCCCCAACGTTTCTTTCGTAAGACCGGAACCATTTTGAGGAACAAATCGAATCCCTGCGCATCTTAGTTTCTTAATAACCTCAAGATCGGCACCTTGATCATAATAACGATCAGAACCGGTTACCTCATATGGGTAAGCAACCAGCACTTGAGCCAATGCACTCATCCCTACACCCGCAACGCCTGTCAGATGGTAATGTTTCATTTTCACTAAGTTTACCGGATCTAGGTTGAAACGATTATTATTTGGAGCGCTGAAGTTTGTTGAAAAAACATAGCGGATTTCCACATTCCATCCCAACAACGAATAGCTAACCTTGAATATCAAGCATTGCTATAAGGCCACCCCCCCCCTACAGCCAAATGCTCGGCAGACAGGCTCCCTTCAAAAAGACCTCCGGCTTGAATATGAACCAAGCCGGATGCTTTAAGATTGGCTTTGAGGTTCCCATAAAGCTCAACGTTTCTATAGCAAGCCTTTTGTTTAAATATAACGTGGCCCCCTCGCGCGACTCTCAGATCGCGCCCTTTAAAAAACTCTTCATCAATCGATACAGAGGCACCGATCTCAAGCCAGCGAGATGCAAATAATGTTCCGCCTTCCACCTTTCCTTCAAGAATAATATCGGTAGCATTCAATGCTCCATCCTTTAGAATCCCTGAAGGCTGGATATGAATATTACCACCTGTTCTTATGGACTCACACCATGGGCCGTCAATGGTATAATCTTTCATATCAAGTTCTACCTTACACTTTGGACAATGAATCTGGTCGACCCGTCCTGCAAACTGAAATTGATAGGTACACTCATAACACACCACATCATGTTTAGTAGGCATAACGGTATGCCCAATATGGCTTGCTACTGAGGGAACATTTTTTTTATTAGAAACGGAAGGTTCTGCAGATGTCTTGCCGGAACTTCTATCGTGCTGAACCGCACGTTGAGCAGCTTTTAAGGTCGTAAACCCATCAACAAGTCTAGCTTTCTCTTCTGCCATGGGGAATGAGCGGTCCGTTATTCTTCATCTAGCGTTTAGAAAATACGCCCGTCTTTGCACCTTTCCCTTCAGGGGCTGTATTATCCTCTTTGAGTTGATCGACTCTATTCTTCGAAGTATTCGATCCACTACTTACAGAACTACCACTTGGGTTTACCTCTGATTTCCCGACAAACGTCACACCATCTTCAACCGCCAACCGTTTTGCTTTGATATCCCCCGTTACCCGAGCCGTGGATGTCATTTCTATACGATCCTTCGCTGTAATATTCCCATTAACCGTCCCAGAGATCGTAATCGAGTTAATTGCCAAGTTCCCTTTAATATTAGCGCTTTTCCCAATGGTCGCATCGCCACCACTCTCCAAATCCCCATTTAGCTTTCCATCAATTTGAATAGCTCCCGAGGTTTTTACAGTACCGGTAATTTCGGTTTCAGACGATATAACAGATTGTGAATTCATATGTTGCTCCATTCTTCGATCTCCTTACTTTTGTTATTTATATCTGAGAAATGAATTTGTTTTATATTCGAGTCTATCTCTCTTTTCAAAGGGCACCATGCTACGTCATGCTTTAAAAGAAAAGTCAAAATTTGCAACTAGAACGCTTCACGATTGAGGTGTCGCGATGTAGCACGAAGAAAACCAGCCGATTACCTCGTCGGGAGAAACCTCTTCGGACGCTTGTGTGATCGCTTCAGATAGTTCCTGCTGACTGCGGGCTGTAAGGCTGCCCAACCGATTCTTTATCTTGCCCCACATTTTTTCAATGGGGTTGGAATCGGGGCTGTAGGGTGGAAGGAATCTTACATGGACCCCACATGACTCAATGAGTTCAATGACCTTGGGATTGTGATGGACGTGAAGATTGTCCATGATGACCGGGATGTTTGCCCCCCAGTTGAGCCAACGCCTTGAGCTGCTTTCCGCTGTAGAGGGCCTGACGATGCCCACGCGGTCGGGGAGCGGTCTGTCCGGTTTCGTTGAAACGAGAGAGCCCACGCTGAAACGTTCTAAGATCTACACGATAAGAAGATGCGATATCGGCCTGGGAACCTTTGCCCATTTTGTAGGCATCTATCGCACGCCGCCGGATTTCTGCTAGCGAGGCATTTTCAATCGTTAAATGCTCTAATGTGCGTGCCGCCGCCAAAAGGCGCGCTATTTTTAGTAATGGTACAATTCTCAGTTGAACCACCCCGCATTCCTCCACCATAAATGTTGGCAATGTTGTCGCTAATGATAGAGTTCCGAACAGGCCCAAAATGCGTACCTCCACCATAATTGGCGACGTTGCTGTACAATACACGATTCTCAACAACAGCGTGAGCTGCCGCGCCACCATCAACACCCGCCTGATTACTAACAAGGCTACAGTGTTTCAATATTCCTCCATATGCGCCACCACCAGCAACATTAGCTCTATTGCCAACAATAAAGCAGTTGGAAATTATGGCACCCGGTTCACACCAAACGCCTCCACCAGAATCTTCTTTAACAATATCCCTAAAATTTTGGGTAAACCCATTTGTCAGAGTGAATCCGATCAATTCTGCCCCGTTTATCATATAGGCACAGCGTACGGCATTCGAACCAAGAGGTCCTTGCCCTTCGATTACGGTAAACGCTGGTCCATTCACACTGCAAACGGTTATGGGTTTGGTAATGGCAATCCGGTTTGTTCCATAAGTGAAAACGGCAACACCCCCGGTTGAGTAGGTTCCGTTGGTGACCAGGACCGTATCCCCATTGGAAGCCACATCAATGGCCGATTGAATATCGGTAGCCGCAGTGGCCCAACTGGTAAAAGGAGTCGTATGACTTCCTGAGAAGGACACATAGTTCGTCGCTCCCCAGATCACGGACGTTAGGCAAAAGAAAAAGATCGGAACTAAATACTGTTGTTTCTGCATCATTGGATCTCCTAGTTTAGTTTTTCACACAAAATTGGTATACTATTTTTGCTTCTATTCATACTAGAGTATTTAACGATTGAAATGCCTCGCTAGCAGAAGTCCGGCGGCGTGCGATAGATGCCTACAAAATGGGCAAAGGTTCCCAGGCCGATATCGCATCTTCTTATCGTGTAGATCTTAGAACGTTTCAGCGTGGGCTCTCTCGTTTCAACGAAACCGGACAGACCGCTCCCCGACCGCGTGGGCATCGCCAGGCCCTCTACAGCGGAAAGCAGCTCAAGGCGTTGGCTCAACTGGGGGGCAAACATCCCGATGCAACGCTTGAAGAACTCAAGAACATGAGCGGCGTGAAGGGGTCGATCATGGCCGTACAGCGGGCGTTGAATCGGTTGGGCTGCCGGTATAAAAGAAACGCTTCACGCCAGCGAGCAAGACCGGGCGGATGTAAATCTCTTGAGAAAGCAGTGGATCCAAGAAGTGGCCAAACTTGATCCAAGTCGCCTTGTCTTTATTGATGAATCCGGGGCGAAAACGAATATGACTTGTCTGCGGGGCCGGGCGTTGGGCGGGAACAGGCTTTTTGCCAAAACGCCTCATGGACATTGGTGTACCACCGCCTTGATTTCTTCGGTCCGCCTGGACGGAACAACAGCGGCCATGGAGGGGGAGGGGGCGACAGAGACGGCTGTTTTTGGAGAATATATTCGCCGGGTTCTTCTCCCGACTCTTTCACCTGAAGACATCGTCATCATGGACAATCTTTGCGTCCATTACAATCCCAGGGTCATTGAACTCATTGAGTCATGTGGGGCCCATGTAAGATTCCTTCCACCCTACAGCCCCGATTCCAACCCCATTGAAAAAATGTGGGGCAAGATAAAGAATCGGTTGGGCAGCCTTGCAGCCCGCAGTCATCAGGAACTATCTGAAGCGCTCACACAAGCGTTCGAAGAGGTTTCTCCCGACGAGGTAATCGGCTGGTTTTCTTCGTGCTACATCGCGACACCTCAATCGTGAAGCGCTCTAATGCCAGGCGCTAAAGGAAGGAACGGCATTCATGTGAGAAAGTTCAAAACAGAGAGAAACACGTGGGCACCCTGCAGGAGAGTTCAACGTTTCGCGTGAACACCCTGCACGGTTGCCATGAAGCAGAGCTTTTGATTTTTCCTTTTTTATACGAACAATCCCTTTCCTATACCGGCTGCGCCATGAAGCGTGGTTCGCGCAGCGAAGCTCTGCTTCATGGCACCCCCAACGGGAATCGAACCCGTGTTTCCGGGATGAGAACCCGACGTCCTAGTCCACTAGACGATGGGGGCAGTTATAGCGCAGAGGTCAGTGATCAGATACCAAATCATTAAAGTCTTATGAGCCTTCTTCAAAACTAGTAAGTCAGCCATTCCTGGCTGACATGTATCAGGCAAGAATGCCTGACGTACTAAGGTTTTTGAGGAGACTAACATACCGAAAATCTTTTACAAAAGCCTCTTTATAGATGGGGATTAACACGGTTCCACTCTGTTAATGACGGTAAGATACCCATTTCAATGACTTCGTCACGTAATTCTTTTAGATGTTCATACGAAGTGTTCAATGCTTCTAATTCTCTGTCTGTTCCCTTAGGGATTTGCCATGTCACACCCACATGGGTGAGTTCTGTTTCCATAGCCATCATAATCTTTTCAAATCCATGTTCAGGCGCATCCACATAAACGCCGCTTGGCCAAGGATATCCTTTTCCATCAATCACCGCTTTCACCATCAAAAGAGACTGGTGAGAAGGGCTTTGAAACGAACTGCGGCCCCGTAGCTGAATAATCTTTTTTCCGCCCTGACGGACATGTTGCTTGATCTCTTCCCATCTTTCTTCGGGTAGTTCCGAGGTCCCAATAAAGTCCACAAGCGGGGTACTGTTTACCTGTGCGGTGCTTGCAAATACCGCCATTTGCTCTCCATGTCCTCCATAGGTACGGCAATGGGTGACTTGATCTTGTGCTATATCGAAATGCTGGGCTAAAGCGATTTGTAAGCGGGTACTGTCTAAGGCAGCGAGGGTGGCTATGCGTTTAGATGAAAGTCCTGAGTACAATAAAGTGACTAATCCTGTAATATCTGCAGGGTTAAAAATAATAACGCCAAACTTTAGGTCTGGGCAGTAAGCCTTAATATCTTTTCCTAGTTGAGCCGCGATTTCAGCATTTCCCTTGAGTAAATCTTCACGTGTCATCCCTTCCTTACGTGGGGCGCCACCTGAAGAAATCAAATAATCAGCGCTTTCTAGCGCTTCAGCGATGTCGGTTGTCCATGTGACATGTGAACCCGGAAACGCGCAGTGATATATTTCTTCGGCAGTTCCTTGAAGTCCCTTTTCAAAAGGATCATACATCGTTACCCGCGAAGTTACCCCAAGGGTTAATGCCGATTGAACCATATTGGAGCCAATCGCACCTGCGGCGCCCAGAATCACTAATTTGTCTTTACTTAAATAGTCCATTACGCGTTTCCTTTCTTGTTAAAATGAAAAAGCTAAACGTTGCTAGGAGAAGTTTCAATGTTTACTTTTTTATATGGACACTATTTTACCTGCGTTGAGCGATAAGGCTAAAGGTTCTACTTGCATTTCAAAGCGGGTTGATTTACACACGTCAGGATCTGTTGATACAGCGAAATGATAACCCAAGAGAAAAAAACACCCATGTATATAGAAAAAAACAGATTAGATTGGGAAGCACAACAAGCTAGAAATCACGAGCTTCTGAATGCTTCTAAATATATGCGTGAAAAAGTTATTTCAGAGGTTTTACCTTTTCACATTGATATGGAGAAAACAAAAACCCTCTCACAAGATCAGCTATATGTCTTGCAGGCAATGGGAATCGAAGCCGCACGAACGGCCATAGAAAGTGTAGGATCGCTTGCAAAGATTAATGAAGTGGACCATCTGGGTGGTGCGCTAGACCTCATTTCTTCCCTCCTCTTAACGCTTTCAATTACCGATTATAAAAAAACTGAATATACGATTGAGAATGCTCACACCAGTATTGGCTATTATGCGGCCTTATCCGTACTCGGTTACTTAGATCGAGAATGGGTCATTAATACCTTTCGCCGGGGATTAGATATTGCGGGTCATGTATCTTGGGTTCCAGGAGGCACACAACTAAATGGGGGTCGGCTAGGTGTTATGGTTCCTATGGCTGTAGGACAGGCCCTTGGCAAAAGAGCGGTTTATGGTGAGGAGACATGGGTTGTTTGTCATTGTGGAGATGCAGGATGGATATCGGGTCAAGCGCTTAATGGCTTTAATGGGGCGGATCTGCACCGGGCGCCCATCACATTTGTGATGCAACGTAACGGCATTCAGCTTTCTGGATCCAATAAACAGATTATGGATAAAGATCCTCGGCCCATTATTGAATCGTTTGGAATAACCATTCTCGAAACGCCTAGTCTACACGAAGTGGACGTTTTATATAACGTGTATAAAGAAGCGTATTCGCTAGCTCAACAAGGGCGGCCTTCCCTTATCTATCCAACTGGGTACGTGTCTTCTGATAATGAGTTGGTTGATCTCAATGTGTTTGGCAAACGATATAACGTTGAAAAAGAAGTAAAAGCTTTTGCGGAGACCCATCGTGTTTCTATGGATACCCCTATCTGGATCCCTGGTGCTCTCATGGGGTATCGTGACGTCCCGGCAATGCTTGAGTGCTTATTTTTTACCAATGAGTTGCCCGGAGGGAAGGCACACCATGATGGACATCTTAAAGGACGTGATATGGACGCGTTGCTAGCCAATCCCACGTTACAGATGTCCACAGAACAACAGACCGCATTAGACCGCCTTCGTTCTGTGCCCAGAAGAAAAGTTGAGACAAAGGCTCGTCCTGTTCCTGGAGCGAAAAACCTTGAATTGCCCCATTCTATCTTGTCTGAAATCAAATTGCCCGAAGCAGGCGAGCGAGTCAGTGCGAGGGTCGGGGTTGAAGCGGGATATGCCGCCGTGGCTGAAGCTTTTCCGGATCAAATGTTTGTCATTGGATGTGACTTGGACCCTTCTACTAAGTTAGGCAAAGCAAGCTCGCATCTAGATGTGAATCGCTGTTTCGAAATGAGTATTGAGGAGCAGGCCTCTGCGCTCATGGCCAGTGGGTTGGCCACAAGCCATGATGAGCCTCAACTCGTTGTCTTTTCGACCTTTGCTGCTTTTTTTGAGGGTATCGCACGTGAAGGATTGGAGGTGTGGCGTTATCAGCGAAATTTAAATGGCATGAACGAAGGTTTAAACGTGACGTTTCATATGTCCCATGTTGGCGCGTGTACGGGGCGCGACCATTTTTCGGGATGGGCGTTGGATTGGATAACCATGGCTATGGGTTACCTCCCCTATTTACACCGTTTTTATGCACCTGCAGATGCACGCTCAACGTTTATCGGAATAAGAGATTTAGCGGCACATTATGGCGCATATATTATGGGTGTTCCTAGAGATAACTTGCCGATTCTTGAAAAACAAGACGGCTCAGGTCCCCTCTGGGACGTTCATACTCCTTGGGAACCGATGACCCCGTTTCGAACCTATCCCAATGCCCAAAAGGCGATTTTGGCCTTTGGCGCGCCGGCGTTTCTCACCGATGAAGCGGCCCACGAACTTAATGAACAAGGAACACCTGTTGATGTATACATTGTTAATGGGCTCCCCTGTCCACTCCAAATATTGTCCGATATTTTTTCTCGATATCCAAAAGGTGTAGTGACCATTGAAGACGGGATTATAGCTACCCGAGAAATAGGGTTAAGAGGGTTTGCAGGGTTTATTGCAAGTGCTTCTTACTCGTCAAGTACGCCTACAGAACATATAGGTATTATTGATCCACGTCTGGCGCCCTCTGACGGTCACATGGAGGTATGGAAACACTTTGGCATTACGACAGAGGCCCTTGTAGAGACTGCTCTAAGCTTGGGGTAAGGGTGTTCAAAAAGGTAGTTGTACTGCGAGTAGGGCTGAACCTGTTCCATCACCAGATAGAAGGACTGCTACGAGTTCTTGTGAGATCCATGCCGCCATCAGTCCCTCATAAATGTGCAGGCCTTTATTCCTTTATCCAGACTATGGAATGACTTTTAACCCCGTTTTCCTGAGTGGTAGAGTAACAATACAAGTGCAAAGGTCCGCAGCATAGTTCATTCTTTGGGTATCTGACCCCCCCAAAGGAGAACATAGAATGCCACGAACCTACGAACATTTAAACCGTTATGAACGAGAAGTGATAGCCCAGATGCTAAAAGAAAAATATAGCTTATCTCAAATTGGCCATCGCCTGGGCCGATCCCCCTCGACTATTTGGTGCGAATTTCGCCGTAATCAAGTCCGTGGCCGCTATTACCCAAGACACGCAAATGGCCTGGCTCAAAGCCGATTACAGCTAGCTCGAAAGCCTCAAAAAGTGATGGGAGCTAGCAAAGAATAAGTGGACCTGAATCCGTCAGCTATCGCTTCGGAAGGCGTTTTGGGGCTCAAAAGTTGAAAATTTTTTCCTTGAGATGCTCGCTTTTGGGCGGATTGGGACCGGCAAGTATCACCCTGATGAATTTTTTGAGCGTACAGGTCAGATTCACTCTGATTTGACCATTTTGGGGCGTAGGCCTCCTTGGGCAGTCGCCTTAGAGTATTGTTAAAGGTGCACGGAGGGCTATGCGAAGGAATGGGGCAATATCTTGTATCACTTCAAACCAGCAACAACGCTTGCCAAAGTGAAGTTCAATTCGTCCGGCGTGGCGGACCAATCGAACCGCGCAATAAACGATATTTTTGAGAACCGTTTTGATTCGCCAGCACGGGATGTTGATTTTTTGCGGGGCAAGCCCAGCCCGTTTGATGACCTCTTGGCCAAGACCGCGCAATAGGTTGAAGGCCACCATGGCGCATAACAAAATAATCTTATTGGCACAGAGTCTCCCCGAAGGCAATCGCTCAACATCAAGATCGCTTTTGAGTTCACTGTGGTACTGCTCGCTGGGGCCATGTCCATGATAGAGATCTAGCACCGTCTTGGCACGACAAGAGAGGTTCGTCTACCAGGTGTTCACCTCAAGTTTAGGAACCAGAAGTTTCTGACCATCGATATCGATGGTGCGTTCAATCACTTCGAAGGCCACCGGGACACAAGGGCGGTTTTGGTCACCACCGGGATGGAAATGATCGAAAAAGCCTGTGTAAACGTTCTTGCCTTCACGACTGTCTTGTTTGTCTCCAACTCGGCGTGCAAGGGCCAGCATTTGTTCAGGACATTCGCGGTGAGGATTTCGCTTTACGATAAAATAATGATCCCCAAAAGCGTCGAAGTTATCGGCCGCAGCGTTGCCACTATCAAGCCGAAGCAAACATTTTCCACCTAGGCCCAGGGTTTGGAGCGTTTCAACGCTGCGGGCAATAAACGCGGTCGTTCCCGACTGACAATGTTGTTTACCGGGTCGAAGTTCGCACTCAAGCATGTGGCCTTGAGTGCCCACATAGGCAAATATCGGGGCGTAACCATCATGGCCCTTATAGGTATAGGAAACGCCTTCTTTCGAAGAGCCTGAGTGATCCAAAGGGCTCACATCGATATCGACGGGAACAAGATCAAGCCCTTCGACATCTACCTAGCCAAAGGGGCCCGAGGAAAGAAGTTCGGTGTTGAGTTTGCGTAGCCCCACATGGGTTCTGGCTGGGGGCAGGTCGTCGGAACGACATCGGAACACCGGCTCAGAAGCTACCTTTTTAACTCCCCTTTTAAAGTCCAAAGGCATTCATAAAAATCTCATCACCCCGGTACAGGTCGATATCATTGAAAATCGGTTCGACCGTTGCAAAGTAAGCCGATCTGGGTAAGGAGGATCTCCCGATCAGAGATCGCATCGGAGCGGCGTGGTTGAAAATTGGAGGGAAGAATCTGTTGAGCATGATCCTCAAGCAGCAGGCCGCAAAGATGATTTCCGCTTGTGCTGTTGAGTTCGCCCTTGCCAGTCTTTATTTTATATTGTTTCATATACACACCTGTTGGGGTGGGGTTGTTTGTTTGAATACGGGTATGCTCCCCGCTTTAGCCCAACAGGTAATGAAAAATCGTCAGATTTTGTCTGACGGATTCAGGAGATACCCTTTAGTGAGAGTTAGGTCTGAGATAACAAAATGACTCGCATAGCTCTTGAAAATCCGGCTACTATTATCTCCACTAATGGTCAGATTTGTTCGACCTGGCCCAATAATGGTTAAGTCCTGGTTAATATCAATTTGACCGGTAGTAAGCGTGATGGTTGCACCGTCGAGAATATTTGCAAAAACAATGGTGTCTCCAGGTGCAGCTATTCCAACGGTGTCTCGCAATGAGCCTGGACCATTATCCATTGAATTGAGCACAGTCAACGTTGCTCCCTCACTGGATACTACCAAAAAAATTAAGAACAGGATTAAAAAAGCTACGTAACGGAATGTATTGTTTATCCTGGATCCGTCAGTTAAACGCGGTTTTCTGCACGAACCATTTGGGCCAAAAGGAATTACAAAAAAGCCTCGACGCACCCAGCGGGTGCGCCTGCGTTTTTTTGCAACCTTTTGCCTCCAAAGCATTCGCACAGAAATCCCACGTTTAACTGACGGATCCAGGGTTCAATATCACCTGGCACACCATCATTATCTGTGTCAGTAGACACGTCATAAACACGGGCAAACCACGTATAGGCTCCTGATAATGGATTTTCTCCAATATCAGATAGTGATGAACTCAAAACAGCTCGGTAATAACCAGGCCCAAGATTTGTACTAAAACTTTGCAAGGCTACATTAAAATCATTTTCATAGGTAAATTACGCTTCCTGTCACAACCACATCATCCACAGTACTATGAATCCCATCTGGACCCGCCTCAAAAATGGCAAAGGAACTGATATCTAATGTTGATGCATCCATAGGCTCACTGAATGTAGCTGAAAAGACAGAAAGATCTTTGAGCAACGACCCGTTCTTAGGTGTCACCGCTTTTACCTGGGGTGAGGTCGCATCAAGTAGAAGTGTTACAACAATGTTACTACTCCACGTTGCATTTCCTCCTGTATCACTGGCACGTGTTTGAATTGAAAATGTGGACTGCTCGGTTAATCGAGGGGTTATGAAATGATATTCAAACGGGAAGTTTCCATCGGTAGGGGCTTTGATTCCATCAATATAAAACTCAACATTACGAATTTGGACATCATCATTCACCTCAACGTTAATGCGGACCCATTTCCCTTCTTCAGCTTGGGGAGGATTTAAGGAAAAGTTGGCTGACAACGTAGCAGACGGAGGATTTCCTGCCGTATCCGCAGATAAGTAATTGATGACCTGCAGACCGGCGCTGTGATCGGCTACATAGGCTTGGCCATTATATATGGAGACCGCACGGGCAATCCCTGGTGTTTGGTGTTCGGTGATAGTTGAAGGCATTTACATTACTCGGGTTACTGACATTGTATAAAGAAATGTTGTGAGCGCCATCCAATGTACTATTAGGACTCACTGCAGCAATACCCAACCCTGAACCATTCACGACCATGTGTTTCCAACCAAACTGCGAGGCTGATAAGTTATCAACAGGGGATCAGCAGGATCACTGACATCAAGCGTATTATACCCTCTACGATATATTGTGTAGGCAATGTCATTTCCGACAAACAAACGCATTCGCCCACTGCCTGAACTCGGTGTACCCGGTGAAGAAACCGAGCCAAGGATTTGCATAGACCCCTTTTAGTATTCTAGAATATGAAAAGCCCTTAAAGCAAGGACATATAAGTAATTTCCTGAAAAAACCACGTCATGGACCTCGTAAAGGAAAGAGTATGTTTCAAGAACCTCACCACTCCCTAAATCAACTTCACATACTTTGCTATTAAAACCATTGGCAATCCCCACAAAGGCGATCCCTCCTGCGGCAGCAACAGCCCGTGTAAAACCTATAAAGTTGACTTGATGGGTAATAGAGGCCAACGCTGGATCAGTAATGTCAATGATAGCTAGAGCGCTTCACGATTGAGGTGTCGTGATGTAGCACGAAGAAAACCAGCCGATTACCTCGTCGGGAGAAAAACCCGGCGAATACATTCTCCAAAAACAGCCGTCTCTGTCGCCCCCTCCCCCTCCATGGCCGCTGTTGTTCCGTCCAGGCGGACCGAAGAAATCAAGGTGGTGGTACACCAATGTCCATAAGGCGTTTTGGCAAAAAGCCTGTTCCCGCCCAACGCCCGGCCCCGCAGACGAGTCATATTCGTTTTCGCCCCGGATTCATCAATAAAGACAAGGCGACTTGGATCAAGTTTGGCCACCTCTTGGATCCACTGCTTTCTCAAGAGATTTACATCCGCCCGGTAACGCCTTGAGCTGCTTTCCGCTGTAGAGGGCCTGACGATGCCCACGCGGTCGGGGAGCGGTCTGTCCGGTTTCGTTGAAACGAGAGAGCCCACGCTGAAACGTTCTAAGATCTACACGATAAGAAGATGCGATATCGGCCTGGGAACCTTTGCCCATTTTGTAGGCATCTATCGCACGCCGCCGGATTTCTGCTGTTGCTATACTCGTGTCATGGAGTATAGATCTTCTAGAGAGGCATTTCAATCGTTAGATGCTCTAATGTGTCTGCTCAAGGTGTCGACTTTACCACATTGTTCGATCCTGTTACGTGGAGCTTAACGACGGGTTATTACGCAATACGAGCCAGAAGTGAAGATTCATTTGGGCAATCCGATAATTTCCAGCCAGACATCAGCGGTGTAGGCGCTGATACCTCTGGTAAGACCACAGCAGAATGGCATAGAGATTTGGGTGTAATTAGAGTAATAGAAATTATTCTCCCTCCGGTAGACTTGGACATTGATTCTGACAATAACAATAGATTAGGCATTCCGGATAGAAGTACTACAGAGGATGAGGGTGAAGACGTTTTGGGGAATTCCGCTCAACCTGGAAAATTTATAGAGGTAAGCACAGAAGACGCAGACAATGACAATATACCTGACTTTGCAGATGGATTTAACCTCGATGGAATGGGTGGAAATGATGACGATACCTCTGTTGGTGTAGGGTTTATACCTTTAGTCTTTGAATTGGCAGGCGTCACAAATCTAGAAGTTGCCGAAAATAAGGCTTACATATAACGCATCCGATCCATTGGGGGTTGCTGTGTCGGGGACATCCACGAATCGAACCTATACACCTGGGGCAGGTGGCTTGCGGATATGGACCGAAGATGGTGGGGTCGTTCGGAATGGAAATCAGGTACATGTCGGTGGAAATTTTATTTCTTCGAGTGTTTATGATGCGACCAATTTGGGTTTCTCAATGAACAACCTTATTGTTACATCCTATGTCGAAGGGATATGGGGAAGCGCATCTGTAGCGGATCAACACATTCTAGTTGAGGTAGATCCTGATGGGTCAGCTGGAGCAGGGTTCGTGCATAGTGATGCGGTTCGGGTTACTCTGCTTGAGTTAACCTTTTCTAGCGATGAGACAGGGAATCTATATCTACCTGCATTTAACGGCTCGACTAATGTGGCAAGGTTAGATGAATTCAGGTTTTTAGTGGGGGAAAACCGCGCGATACTGGGTAAAGTGTCCGGGAGTTTGGATAGGAGTTTTACCTTTGAAGTTGTGGGAGATAGTATTCCGGCTATTCCGCCCGTGCCCGCTTTGGGTAATTTAGCAAATAGTGGGTTTTCTTTTACACCTAATGCCACGTTAGGGAATCGACCTCTCGGAACAACAGCAATTCCCGCTGTACGCTATACCGTTAGTATTAAAAACTCACTAGGAACGGTTGTGGTTGACAAGACTATATCCCAAGATCTGATTGACCGAGTACGGCAAGAATATATAGATCGTTTTATTCATCACGGTACTGGTTTTACAGCAGGGAGTATAGGGTTGGTTTCTCATGCCCCTTCTCGCGATGAGGTTAAGCGTGCGCCATCTATACAAGTGGGTGGACCTGGACCTATTGGAAACTGTAGGGATTGGCCGAATCCGAATTATACAGAATCGGGAATAGGCATTGTGTGGGATCAAGGGTCTGTTGATCTTATTAACAATATTCGGTTAAACATGGGTCCTGATACGGTCTGCCTTCATAGCGGGCATAGGAGTCCGTCTCATAATCAGCGAGTAAACGGTGCGACTAATAGTGACCACCAATGGGGACGGGCCGCAGACATGTCTTATGAAAATACGGTGGTAGTGGGTACCGTTGCAGCAGCTTTATTTCACTTGCGTCTCTATCGGGTTGCTCTTGGAGAGACAACGGGTCAGATTCTGCTTGAGCTGAATTCAGCCTAACGACTACCCAACCGATGGGATCCACCTCCAACCAATCATACGTTTGTTGCGATATCAGGAAACGCCAATTGGCAAGTGGAAGTCGAAGACAGTAATCAAGATGGTCTGCCGGATCAAGTAAACGCGGTAATGGGCACGATTCCAAATGCTACAGATTTAGTTTGGAATGGGGGAGGGACAAGTAATCCTCCGCTTAGGGTTTTAGATGGAAATAATAATAACCAAATCGATGTTGGGGAAACGTTAGTGATCATCTATAACGGGACACATACGCTTTTCGAACGATTTTCTGGAGCTAGCCATATCCATGCAGAAACCAATTAAGAAAAAAGGAAAGACTTTATTGACGGAGTGTTTAATTCATGCGAAGCAGAGTGATGAGTCAAGAAGGCCTTAGACTATGAAAAATAGATCATGGGAGAAAGAGACAGCGCCCCTCCAGGGCGCAGGATCTGTTCTCATGACCTTTCCTGGGGTTAAAACCCCAGGCTATATACCCTCACTGCGTTGCAGTGAAACAGGATTGAAGAGGTTGGAATTATGGATGAGATTGAAACTCTAGGTGGCATGTCCACACTGCATTGCAGTGAAGAAAGGTCGGATTTTGTATGGCGACAAATATGATGATTCCAAAGATGTCCCAACGGGACAAGGTGATACAGCCTGGGGTTTTGACCCCAGGAACGAGGGAACAACCCTTCCATTGCGCCCTGAAGGGGCGCTGTTGAGGAGAGGAAAATGAGGAAAATAATGTTTAATTTAAATTTTACAGAAGGAGAAAAATGAAAATAAAAGAATCCATAGCTGAAATCCAAGCCGTCGGACGTCGGATATCCACAGAGTATGGACCTGGTATAAAAGCCTTGCTTAATCACTGCAAGGAATCCGCAAAGTCCTATAAAGATCAATTATTGCTCCATTCTAAACGACAGATCCACAGAGTGGCCGAAACTTTGGCTGAGTACACAGCCGAGAAAGAGGATGAAACAGGGCAGGTTAAGAAGGCATTAGAAAATGAGAAGAAATAAATCATGGGTGAAGAAGGTACGGCACCCCTTCAGGGCGCAAGATCTTTTTTCATTACGTCTCCTGGGGTTGAAACCCCAGGCTATGCGTTGCAGTGAAAGAGGATGGAAGATGTTGGAATTATAGACGAGGTTGGACAGGTTGGCATGTTCACACATCATTGCAGTGAAGAGAGATCGGATTTTATAGGGTGACGAATATGATGACTCAAAAAGATGTCCCAATGGGACAAGGTGATACAGCCTGGGGTTTCAACCCCAGGAACCAGAAAACAATCATCCCATTGCGCCCTGAAGGGGCGCTGTCTAATGAAAAAGAGTAAGAGCATGAATAAAGAACGTATAAATATAATAGCCTGGATCCGTCAGTTAAACGCGGTTTTCTGCACGAACCATTTGGGCCAAAAGGAATTACAAAAGAGCCTCGACGCACCCAGCAGGTGCGCCTGCGTTTTTTTGCAACCTTTTGCCTCCAAAGCATTCGCACAGAAATCCCACGTTTAACTGACGGATCCAGGAATAGGAAAACGTTCCGCCCCAAATCTTTTTTCTGCTATCTTCTTCGTATTCTGTGGTTTAATGATCTTTCTCTTGTATGCGACAACCTCGACAGCTAATCCTCTGGTCACGGTTACATCAAAAGTCGTGGGGACTCAACTGGAAGTTTCTCCCGTGCAAATGGCGGTGCCAAAAGGAATCGCCGGGTCTGTAAATGTGAACATTGTAGCAGGACTTGGAGGTGAAAATGAAACATCCCTTGCCCTAGCCGATGGCGTTCATATTGAGGCAACCCTACGGGGTCCTTCTTTTGCGGCCCGACAAACCTTTGGTCGCCCAAATGAACCCCTGTTGTTCCCGCCATTACCGCTAGTCGGCGATTATCAACTCGATGCTATTAAGCTGGTCGATTCTGCAACCGGTAAAATCCGCCTCGAAGGTTCCCCCTCAAGCATCCCTATTTTTGTATTCAAAGAAGTGCTGGTTACCCGGGTAACTTCACGGCCGTTAACCCTCGACGAGATTCAGGAAAAAGGGATTTTGATCGATGAATCCAATTTTCGGGCGGTGGAATTTGAAGTGGGGTTTGTGATCGACGGAAAAACGGTTCCGGTCAAGTTACCGGTGATTGCCCCCACGTTTAAAGAAGCCACAGAAATTATTCCTCAAGCAGAAATCGATGAAAAGATGGCGGCAGCCAATGTGATGAATCAGCAACTTTCTCAGACAGCGGAGTTACCGCCGGAACTGGAAGCCGCAGGTCTAAACATTGAAATTCAAGGCATCAATTTTCAGTTTGTGGATACAACTTTAGAATTAGGTCTTGCTCTACAACCTCCTCCGATTCCTGCATTGATGGTGATTCCGGGGAATATTGGTTTTATCAATCAGTTTTTTAGTGTTCAGATTTTTATGGAAAATGGGGTGCCGGGAGGTTCGGGACTTAACGTGCATAATATGCAGGCCGAACTACTCCTGCCGGTGGGATCGGATTTGGTAGCTGGAACGTATGAGGTTTCCGGCGATGATCCATTGCGTTTTGCGCGGACAGGAACGAATGGTAGAGTAACAATACAAGTGCAAAGGTCCGCAGCATAGTTCATTCTTTGGGTATCTGACCCCCCCCCAAAGGAGAACATAGAATGCCACGAACCTACGAACATTTAAACCGTTATGAACGAGAAGTGATAGCCCAGATGCTAAAAGAAAAATATAGCTTATCTCAAATTGGCCGTCGCCTGGGCCGATCCCCCTCGACTATTTGGCGCGAATTTCGCCGTAATCGAGTCCGTGGCCGCTATTACCCAAGACCCGCAAATGGCCTGGCTCAAAGCCGATTACAGCTAGCTCGAAAGCCTCAAAAAGTGATGGGAGCTAGCAAAGAACAAGTGGAGACTCTCCTGGCGAATATTGGTCTCCAGAACAGATTGAAGGTCGAGGAAAGCTAGAAGGTGACCCTCCCATCAGTCGAATGATGATCTACCGCTACTTGTACAGTCCAAGAGGGGCTGGCTACCGAAAATACCTGCGTGGCCCCGGAAAGAAAAAACGAGCGACTCGGAAAAGCCATTCACGTATACACAACCAAACGATGATTGACCAACGCCCCGAAGAGGGTGAAAGTCGCAAGGTGGCAGGCCATTGGGAAGGTGACACTATTCAGGGCCAAACGAGAAAAGAGGCCTGTGTAGTCACTCTAGTAGATCGAGCGACTCGATATCTCATCGCCGATCTTTTACCTCGATGCAATGCCGAATCGGTCAACCGTTCCGTACCTCAGTTCGCTGATTCAGGGCTCCCCTTTAAAACGGTGACTGTAGATAATGGCATGGAGTTTGCCAGCCATGCTAAACTACAGAAAAAAATAGCAACCCCCATTTTCTTTGCTGAAGGGAGAAACCCTTGGCAAAGAGGGAGCAACGAAAATACGAATGGTTTGCTTCGCCAGTTTTTCCCGAAGAAAACCGACTTTGCTGCCCACAGCTCCGCTCAGTTGAGCTGGGCTGTGGAGTTACTGAATAATAGGCCGAGAAAATGCTTAGAATATAGAACGCCCAAAGAAATGATGGACAGCTTCGGTTTTGCACTTGTAAGTTGAGTCTGCAAGCGTGGAAAGGAGGTGTAGTTCTTGGCCCATGAACGTTAGCCCATGTATACATTTTTTTAATACCCTCTTCAAGAGACGTACTCTCTTTTAGCCCCAATACCTCTTTTATTTTTTCATGGTCTGAATACGCATGTACAACTTCATTGCGGCTTTCACAGTAAGTAATTTTGGGGTTTGACAGGCCGAATGTCTGGCCAACAATTTTTGCCAACTCACTAACCGAATAAGGGTGATCACTCCCTATATTAAATACATCATTATAACACGATTTGAGCTCGATAGATTTTGCCATGATAGGTGCAAGGTCTCCAATATACGAAAAAGCACGTGTCTGTGCTCCGTCCCCAAAAATCGTGAGCGGTTGATCTTGCATAAATTGGTTCATGAAGATACCGATTACGTTCCGATACTTATCCCCAATATTTTGGCGCTCTCCGTAAACATTGTGTGGCCGAAAAATAATATAGTTCAGGTCGTACATAGAACGCGCCGCCTTAAGATCTAGTTCAACCGCATATTTAGAAATTCCATAAGGATCTTCCGGTTGAGGGGTAAGGCTTTCAACCATAGGCAACTGATTCTGTCCATACACGGCTATAGACGAGGTAAATACAGAACATTTTATCTCATGCTTTATAGATGCATTAAGAAGATTTACGCTGCCAATGAGATTGTTTTCATAATTGAAGCGCCGGATAAAATGACTTAACCCCTCTGCGGCATAAGCGGCTAGATGAAAGACATAATCAAAATCATGTGTTTCAAAAAGCTGATTGATGAGGTCAGTATCCAATATACTTCCCTCGACAAACCGGGCTTCGTTTGAAACGTTATCTCGGAACCCACCTGAAAGATCATCGAGAGCAACAACATCATGATGGCATTTCAGTAATTCATCAACCACATGGGACCCCATGAATCCTGCACCCCCGGTTACTAATGAATATTTTTTAGTCATCATTTCTATTTCATAAGTTTGCATCCAATTGAATATGTCAATATGTGACGGATGGACCGGCATTGAGCCACAAAAAAATGTATATGGCTAGAATTATTTAAGGCAGGTCAAATCCTCAGTGGTATTTAGGGGGTCGCGTAAAAAGAATCCTCTTATAAATCCAATTCCGTACCCGATATGACCCGCCAGGAACGCAAAAGGGGCAACAAAAATTTCCTTGTATGACTGAGATAAACGTATGCTTTCCACAACAACCGCTAGTAGATATAAGAATACAGGTGCGCAAAGCGCTCTGTATAGAAAGTGGTCATGTATCCATGGGAGGAGCACGAGTAGCCCTGCCGCGTATAAGGAAAAAAATGCAGGCGCCGCTTGCCATATATAGGAAACATCGCTTTTACTCTTTCTTAACCTTCCCTTATCTAACCCATAATTATAAAACTGTTTCATAAAGGGTCTGAGTATTTTTCGGCGATGATGAAAAACGACTACGTCAGGGTCATACAAAACTTTCTGTCCTTTTGCCCGGATCTCCAGGCAATACATCATGTCCTCACTCGTATTCAAATCTTCTCGAAATACAATGCCTCTTTGACGACGAATGATCATGTTGCATGTTGGCATTTCGTTAACATATTGACGTTGCTTGGGTACATGGCGAATATAAGCGGGGCCAAAACCGATGGGGCTTTCCATCACGCGCCCTGAAATACGCCGTGAAAAATGATCGTGCGGAGGTGTTAGGTTTGGACCGGTCACAACGGTCACGTTTTTCTGTAGCAAGGGGAGGCCTTTTCCCAGCCAATCCATCCTTGGGTAGGCGTCAGCATCGATCAAGGCAAATCGCTCGGCGTCACTTTTTTGTAATACAATATTTCTTTTATAGGCTGGATTACCGGGTCCGGTCGGTTCGATAATAAGTTGTGGAGGCTGTACGAGAAGATCAAGTCTTTTCCTCCATTCGAGGGTGGGCATATCATCTGGTAATAACCATATTCTTGTTTCGAAACTTGCTGCGGCTAACCTTCCGCATTTGTCAACGCATTCTAAAAGCCACGAATCTGCTATTTGAAAGGGTATTATGATATCAATTTTCTTATACGTCATTGTTTCTGTGTGTTTGTATCGTTCCCAATGATCTGTTGTTGCTCTGTGAAAGCAGGTTTACCATACACATTGGTTATACTGAGCGGACATCCAGCGATCTCGTGTTATGAGCGGGAGATTCATGGCTTTAGCTGTGGCAAGGACGATCTGATCAAAGGGGTCTCTGTGGTCACACAAATACATGCTTTCGGCCATGATTCGTTCTTCGTAGGGTTGGAACCGAAAATTTTTTGAGCCTTCAATATATTTAATAACTTCTTCAATCTGTGCATCAATGCGTTTAATTTCTATCAATATTGAACTTCGAGAGTTACCATTGTGGGTACGTAAAAGATATTTCGAGCCTGACAGATAATCCGTCTGATTTTTTGAGATAGTGTGTCGGGTTCTAATAGCCAATAAATGAGTGAATGAGTATCGATGACGAAAGCATGCGAAGGGGCTGCGTTCATTTCGGAAGATGCAGGTGTTTCAACAACTCGGTATCCGCGCTTTCCAAATCCCCTATGATCTTTCCCTTAATCTTTTCTTTTCTTTAGTAGATGGGGGTTCTTTGTCTTGCTGTAGACTTCTTCAGAAACAATAACGGCATTGCCAAATCGTGTCTGTATATGTACGGGAATCCCTTGTAAAGCAACTCGGAGTTCTTTAAACAGTCTGTTTCTTAATTGAGTAGGTGTCAGATAGTTCATGTTTTCTCCCTTTCCAACTTTTTGAATATGTACATAACAGTATGTACGTATTCTTGTCAAGGAGGTGTTTCCGTTAAGTTTTCTGTTCCGTGTTTTTCGTGGGTAAAAATCTGCTGTTGTTGTCAGTGGTGAGCGGATCCGTCTGTGGCGGAAGCATCCAGCGCTTTTCCCATCTCCTTCAATCCTGTTGGAGTTCCCATATCGAGTAGAGGAGGGGGGGTCTTATAGGCTTTGAGTCGTCCTTCTTGACTTAAGACAGGAAAGATATCTGTTTCTAAAGACATGGTTTTGTTCGGCTCAATAGACGCTAAAACTTTTTTAGCCATCAGGTAAACACCGCCATTAATCCATCCCTCCGTGTGATGCGCTTTCTCTTGGAAGGAGGTAACGAGATCTTGGTCGTTAAAGGTCACCGTTCCGTAGCGACCGGCATCTTGGATCTGTGTTATAGAAAGTGTCATAAGGGCATCCAAAGACGTACAGTGTTGGTTGCTTAATGCTTGGAAATCTAGATTGAGGAGTAGGCTGTCCCCATTCAGAACAAAAAAAGGATCCGTTTGAATAGCGTTCTCTAAAAATTTGATGGCTCCAGCTGTCCCCAAAGGGCGTGGCTCTATAGAAAGAGAGATTTTAAGGTCAGGGAAAGGGTCAGCGTCAAGCCACTCTTGTATAGCCTTTGGCATATAACCCGCTGACAAATGAATATCTGTAATGTTCTGCTTGCTTAGCCATTCGATTTGCCATTGCAGAAAGGGTTTTCCCGCTATAGAGATTAACGCTTTCGGTCGGTCTGGAGCAACGGAACGGATGCGTGTTCCTTGACCGCCTATGAGTAAAATAGCTTGAGGAGAGGGCCGATAGAGGTAAGACGCAGAGGAAGTCATGTTTATGTTTCGTTCGGGAGCCGTGTTTTAACATGTTCGTATGTTTTTTTTAACCCCTCTTCAAAAGAGGTGTTAGGGACCCAATCATATAGTAACTGTTTTGCTAGTGTGCAGGTTACGGCTTGACCCCACAATGTCGTCTTAACAGAGAGATCGAATGATAATGTAAGGTCTTTATCCGCTATTTTGATAATGTGTTCTGCAATTGTTTTAATGGTGACGCGACCCTCTTGTCCTAAGCTGAAAGGGCCGACGATGGAATGATTTTTTTGTGCAGAAATACTGCGGAGGATGGCATCTACTACATCATCTATAAAACAATAAGAGCGTGTTTCTTCGCCCGTACCCCAAAGAGGAATGGCTTCTCTACGATTAGCCCGTAAAGCCCGATGGCATAAAACAGGGATGACCGAACCTGTCTCTAGTCCGATGTCTTGGTTATAGCCATAAGCCCCAACAATACGGGCTATAGATACCCGGAGCCAAGGATGTTCTTGTGCGAATCCTTCCAGCGTTTGTTCCCCTATCAGTTTTCCCCAGCCATAGCTTAATCCCGGGTTAGCTGGATAGGCTTCATCTTCTGTTAAAGGAGAACTGTCTGGTGTTTGTTGTCGTTCTTCGGGGTAAACATGTGCACTACTTGCATAGAACACTGAGGGGATACGGTGTTCTATAATGGCTTTGAAAACGTTTTGATCAATAAGAAGGTTATTATTTAAAATGTCTCCCGGATGGTTTAAATAAACTTTGATGCCACCGACTTTGGAGGCTAAGTGAAAGACCACCTCTGACCCTTTTAAACAATCGCGGGTTTCCTCAAGATTACGAAGATCCATTTGATGAAAATCAACTTTGTCTATGAAAGGTGTTATAAACTCAAGAGCGCCGCGTTCTAGATTGTCAAGAATTTTGACGTTTGCTCCTTCCTGTACCAATCGTTTGGCCAGGATCGATCCAATGCATCCGGCACCCCCTGTTATGACGACTGAACGATTTTTCCATGTATAATTCATAATGCTAGGTACTTATTTTTCAACGGGGAAGAAAGAGTATAATGCATGTGCCCATTGTTGCGTTATTTTTTTAGGATCCAGTTTTTCTTGTACTGTTTTATACGCCTCTATCCCCATTTGTTTTCTATTTTCGGGATGATCAAGCATACGTATCAGCTGATTGCAAAATTCATCGCGGTCCGTTGGATCAAATAGCAAGCCGTTTTTCCCGTCTTTAACCCATTCGGAAATGCCCTTTAAACGGGCCGCTAGAATAGAGGATCCGCATGCTAAACTATGTAACAAATTAGCGGTGACTTGAAAATGATCTGAGAACTTTCCTTCTCTCATAACTAATGACACGTCTCCTGCATTCAGTAGATCGTTTAAGGCGTTGACGTGGGGTAGCCATCCTAAAAACTGTACATGCTTTTCCATGTCCAACTTTTTTGCCTGAATTTCTAATTTTAGTCGTAAAGGGCCGTCACCTGCAATAACAAAAAGGATGCTTTTATGCTGATCGAGAAGAGGCTGTACAAAACTGAAAATACGGTCTAGGGCCTTGTTAGGATGAAGAATGCCGTGATGAACAATCACGAAATCATGGTCATGGAATCCAAACTGTTCACGGGCTGACTGCTTGTCGATAGGATAGAAAATATGGGATTCACATGCTTCCGAGATAACCGCGATATTGTCCGCCTTTATGCCTTTGGAAACAGCATATTGTTTATATGCTTCTGTATGAGTAATGGTCCCTTGAAGACGTTTCCACGTAAAAACATCCATTTTTTCAAAGAATTGGCGGATGGGTTTTTCCCACTTTTTGTGGCCCAGATAGACGTCCCAGAGGATGTCGCAACTACTGATGGCAACAGGGCGACCTGAAAAGAACATAAGAATGAGGGGGAGTATGGGCAGTGATTCTTCGATGTAGATCAAATCAATTTTTTTCGCCCGAGCCCATAGGCCGATCCATGGAGCGGTGATATACCACAAGATTGTTTTGCTCCATTTATCAAACGCTGAACTTCGTTTCAGGCGTATAGGCATCTCATGGATATATATGTGCTCATGTTCAGTTAGCCAATGCTTATGAAGTGACTTGAATGAAAAATGATGAACGTCGAGTGTTTCAGAAAGTTTTAGGAGTACATGCGGATAGGTGTTTGCCATGGCTTCATGATCGGCAAGACCATACCGGAATAAAGAAAGAATTTGTTTGCGTTTTTTGTTCATAGAAAACTAGCGATGAGATTGTGAGTGATTTAGGGGCACGTGCTAGACCAGGTTTGCACGCCTACGTTCGAAAAGCTGAAGGTCATAAAGATGCCACCTAATTCCTCTAATTTTTCTTTGACGTCTCTTTTTTTGTCCATGGGAACAAAAAGAAGTAAAAATCCGCCACCCCCTGCACCTAGAATCTTTCCTCCGAAAGCGCCTTCCTTACGGGCTGCATTATATAATGCATCAATATGTTCATCGGTAGTTTCGGGGTTCATTCTCTTTTTAGCCAATCCTGCTTTGTGTAGAAGGTGTCCGAACTCAAATATTTTTCCACGTAGAAGAAGGCTTTTTGCCTCATACGCTAAGGCTTTTAATTGTTCTGTACCCTCGCGGCTTGTTCCTGCGTTTTCTTGAAACGCTGCGACTTGTTTGTCGATTAGATTTGCTGATAACCGTGTCCCACCTGTAAAGCATAGCATACAGTGGCTTTCGAGATCGTTGAGGGTGTCCTGGTGGAGCCGTAAAGGCGTTACTTCTACATGATCGGTGTTAAATTCTATTAAATTGAAGCCGCCAAATGTGCTTGCGTATTGATCTTGTTTCCCTCCGCTAATACCCATTTTGATCCGTTCAACGCGATAGGCTTTTTCGGCCAGTGCATAAAGATCAAGGTGTGCTTCGTTTAGCGTTTGTAAGCCGGCAAGGACGGCTGTGAGCATAGAGGAGGAGCTTCCCAGTCCGCTTCCTGGTGGGGCTTCTGTTTGAATACAAATGTCAAGCCCTCTATCAATATTTAATTCTTCGATACTGGCTTTGACCAAATCTAAAACACCATCGTATTTGGGTTTATCCTTAAGGTTAAAGTCAATTTGTTTGTTATAATCTAAAGACCGTACAGAGATTTGGTGGTCATCGTGGGGTGTAATCGAGGCGTAACTATACTTGTTAATCGTGCTAACCAGTACCGCACCCCCGATATTCTGATACACGGCTTCTATATCCGTACCTCCTCCAGCAAAACTAATGCGCAGTGGAGATTTTGCTCGGAGATAGGTTACTTCTTTCACTTTCGCGCCTCATGTTGGTGTGCTCGGTACCAATCAACCGTTTTTTGAAGCCCCTCTTCAAGGGATGTCTTGGCTTTCCACCCTAACTCTTCTTTTGCTTTGGTGATGTCAAAACATCGATGAAGCTGTCCATCGGGTCGTGACGTATTCCATTCGATTTGTCCCTTATATGCTGTGATACGTGTTAAGATATCTATGACCTCTTTGATGGAAGTTTCTTGTCCAGAACTTAGGTTCACAATGGCATTGGTATTAAAGTATTCAGCGCTTAAAAGAAGCCCTTCAGCGACGTCCCCAGCATAGACAAAATCGCGCGCAGCTTTTCCTGTTCCCCAGACCTCTATTCGCTCTGTTGCCTGTTTAGTGGCCTCAACAAATTTGCGGACTAAGGCGGGAATAACATGAGCATCAAGTAGGTTATAATTATCATAAGGTCCGTAAATATTTCCGGGAATTCCGATGACAGAAACAAAATTATGCTGTCTATAATAGGCTTCGGATTGGATCGTTAACAACCTTTTTGCCAGTGAATAGTGTGCGCTTTCCTGCTGGGGAAACCCTGACCAAAGATCAGACTCCTTTAATGGATTTTCAGCAAACTGAGGATAGCCGCAGCCTGCACCCGCGGCGATAAATTTAGAGGCGCCATGCTCCCATGCATGATGGAGCATAAATGTTCCCATGAGAAGATTTTGATAGAAGTAGCTAGCCGGTTGCTCTTTGTTCGGCAAAATACCTCCTACGAGTCCAGCTAGATGGATAACAATATCGCACGGATGTTCTTTGAAAAGCCTGATAACTTCATCTTCACGGGTCAGGTTATAGTCCTTACTGCGAACACTGAAAATTTCCGCTATATCTTTTTTGCTCTCTAGTGCCTGAGTCACGTGTGTGCCGAGGAATCCACCGCCGCCTGTAACCAGTATTCTTTTGTTTGTCCAGATCGACATAAATAAAATTCACCTTTCTCTTAAGTTAGTGCTGCATCCATACCACCGAAAATAGGGTTTGTAAATGTGCGAATGAATCCTCTTGAAAAATCGAAGAAAGAATGTCAAGATCCCAAACAAATCCTAATAACCCAAATTTGAATGTAAAAAGATCATGATAGACAGCCCTCCCAACGTACAGACTCATTCTCGAAAAGAAATCTGGTCCATATTCGATCGCATAGCGCATCGATATGATCTGTTGAATCAGTTGTTATCGTTTGGTCAAGATCGTGTCTGGCGAAATAAGTTGGCCCTATGTCTACGCGGAAAAAAAGATTTACATCTTCTTGATTTGGCAACGGGCACAGGCGATCAACTGTTATCGATATGCAAAAAAGGGATTCTTATTCAATCAGGGGTTGGAATGGACATGTCCGAAAAGATGCTCGAAATCGGGCGTAAAAAAGTGGCTGAACGCAAATGGGAAGGACGCATAGCGCTGCAACGTGGCGATGCGATGGACATCCCTTTAGAAAACAATCGTTTTGATGCGGTAACGATTTCGTTTGGTATCCGTAACGTAGTGAATGTTGTCCATGCTTTAAAAGAAATGTATCGCGTACTTAAACCCGGCGGACGCGTATTGGTTTTAGAATGTTCACTCCCACCCAATCGGTTTGTGCGTTCCGTTTATTTATTTTACTTTCGGAATATTTTACCTCGCATGGGGTCATTAATTTCTGGTGATTCATACGCGTATCGATATCTAAACGAAACCGTTGAAACGTTTCCGTGTGGACAAGATTTTTGTGATATGATGTTGTCAGCAGGACTTGTAGACGCTAGGGCAACACCTCTCACGTTTGGGATTGCTACTATTTATGAAGGAACGAAACCCGGGTTCGAAGATCAGCCATCAGAAGCGAGCCCTATAGCATAACGATGAATGGTGCCGTTACAGAATCTCTAGGCGTCTCTCGGATGAATGCTTTTATGATTCAATTAGCCGAAAAAATCAAAGCGTTCCAAAACGTTTCGGATCATCCTCCGTTTCAAGCCACCAGACTCGTTATCCCTATTCCATCCGTAGACCCTTTAGACTGGCTGAATCAACAGAAAAGCGATGTAAAAAGTTATTGGTCTTCCCGCGATAAACAGTTTGAAATGGCTGCTGTGGGTATGGCTGATTGCATCACCGCCAAGACCTTTCATGAATTTCCTCACTTTTCTCAACGGCTTAAGGACATCTTGTCTGTTAGCTCAAAAGGCGTTCGGTATTATGGGGGATATCGATTTTCTAATTCTGCGTCGACTGAAATGTGGGAACCGTTTGGATCTTATTATTTTTATTTGCCTCGCTTTGAACTCATTCACAAACGTGGCAAGAGGTATCTCGCGTGTAATGTTTTTTTAAAAGATTCAACCACCGTCGATCAAGTTCTTGCCGAATTAGAAGAGATTACCTTTTCTTCAAACAGCTCAGAAAGCGTTCCTCTCATTCCTACGTTAAGGGAAGATGACCCGGGCAAAGAACAATGGCATACAAATATTTATCGCGCGTTGGCCTCTTTTGATGTCGGTGAAATGGAAAAAATCGTTTTGGCCCGAAAATCAACGTTCTCATTTGACCATCATCTCAATCCCTTGACCTTATTGCAGAAGTTACAAGCAGGCACACCCCAATGCTTTCATTTTTGTTTTCAACCCCAAAAAGGGACCGCTTTTGTCGGGGCCTCCCCTGAACGTCTTTACCGACGAACCGGGCAATCCATTGAAAGCGAAGCCGTGGCGGGAACGCGTCCTCGTGGCCAAACAAGGTCCATAGACACTCGACTGGCCCAAGAACTATTAGATAGCGATAAAGAGCTGCGTGAACATTGTTTTGTTCGTGATTCCATACGTGACCTCTTAGAGCCCTTATGTGAATCTTTAAATCTAGATGCGGATGTGTCTTTGATTCGGCTTGCCAGGGGCCAGCATCTTTTCACAGGGTTCCACGGTAGTTTAAAAGCCCATGTAACGGATCAAGATTTATTACATGAACTCCATCCCACGCCTGCCGTAGGTGGCTGTCCAACCGAAAAAGCCATACAGAAAATCACAGAATGGGAAAACTTTGATAGGGGTTGGTATGCCGCACCCATCGGTTGGATCGGACGTGATTCTGCTGAATTTGCTGTGGCGATTCGGTCTGGACTCATAAACGGTGATCAGCTTTCTTTATTTTCCGGAGCTGGCATTGTTCAGGGATCGACCCCTGAAAGAGAATGGAGCGAAATCGAAAACAAAATCGGCGACTTTATCAAATTATTAACCGGCACATGAAAGACCTCAATCTCAACGATGTCTGGGCCCATCTTATCATTGAAGAGTTTTATCGGCAAGGGGTCCGATGCGTAAGCCTTTCTTCTGGATCGCGTAGTTCTCCTTTAACGGTTGCTGCTGCCGAACATCCTGGCATAGAATGTATCGTCCACTACGATGAACGAGGCGCCGCTTTTTTTGCGGTGGGATGGGGCCGAGCGACAGGGATGCCGGCGCTTGTGATTACAACGTCTGGAACTGCCGTAGCCAATGCCTTTCCAGCTGTCATTGAAGCAGCGAAGGATCATGTGCCTCTTATTTTACTGACGGCAGATAGGCCTCCTGAACTGAGAGACACAGGGGCTAATCAAACGATTGACCAAGTAAAAATCTTTGGTGAATATGTGCGATGGAATGTTGATCTTCCGTGCCCAACACAGGACATCGATCCCGCTATGGTTTTAACCACCGTTGACCAGATTTGGTTTCAAACCCTAAACACTAAAGGGCCTACTCATTTGAACTGTATGTTTCGAGAACCTTTAACTTCAACAGACAGAGATTTCAGTGATGTCGTTTCGCTAAAAAATATTCAAAAATGGCGTGACGGAGAAAGCCTTTATACTTCATATCCAATGCCCACAGTGCGATTGGAGGAGTCGAAACTCGAAGAGGTAGCTTCAGCCTTATCTTCTGTTAAACAAGGTATCATCGTCGTCGGAAAACTTGATCACCCAGAACAAAGCAAAGCGGTTTCTACATTGATTGCGGCTATGCAATGGCCTGTGTTTCCGGATAGTACATCGGGTTTGAAAGTAGGAAATCATAGCCCCTATATAATCTCTCATTGCGATCAAATCTTGGTATCCCAACCTGCAACCGAATCCACTCGGCCAGAAGCAGTACTGCATGTGGGGGGGGCTATAGTTTCAAAACGCTTGCTTCATTTCATTAAACAATCTAGGCCTAAGAAATATATTGTTGTCAAAGAACATGCTCAACGACAGGATCCTTTTCATCATGTAACGACGAGTATTCAAACAAATCTTGAAGATTTTTGTTGTCGATTCGCGTCCATTGTAAAAATAACCCCTGATCCTTCTTGGCTCTCTCAATGGTTAACGTATTCAGACAAAATAGGCGAAAAAATCAGGAATCATTTTTCTGGCATGAATGAACTAAATGAACCGCTCATTGCCCGATTAGTATCAGCCGAACTTCCAGAAAATCATGGCCTTGTTTTGGGCAATAGTATGCCTATATGCGATATGGATATGTACGGCGCTTGTGATGGGTCGTCGATTCGGATCATCGCCAATCGTGGAGCGAGTGGGATTGATGGACTGATTGCCACCGCAGCGGGTTATGCTCAAGGCACAGGAAGTCCTGTTACGGTTATTATAGGTGATTTAACTTGTTTACACGATTTAAACTCACTGGCTTTTTTAAAAAAGATAAAAGTGCCTGTAACCCTTATTGTTATAAACAATGATGGGGGTGGTATTTTTTCATTTCTACCTGTCTCGAAAGACAAAAACAACTTTGAACCCTACTTTGGAACCCCTCATGGTTTATCTCTTCAAGGAGGAGCAAAGCTATTTCAATTGGATTATAAGCATCCCCAAACAGCAGATGAGTTTGTGAAAGATTTTGAGGAAGCGACCCAATCCGATCAATCAACTCTTATAGAGGTCTTTACAGATCGACAAAAAAATTATGAGTTGCACGAGACTCTACTGAGAATAAAAGAAGAGTAAAGAATCAGGTTGCATCGTTGCATTGTGCCCATGTACTATCCCCGCACTCACAACGTATTCATAAAGCAGATAAACCTAAGTTTGTACTTTTCGGGAAAGTCAATATGAGAGCACCTAAAAACTATGAAAATACACGAATATCAAGCAAAGGATTTATTTCGGTCCTATGGCATGCTTCTTCCTTCAGGCAAGGTTGCACGCAGTGCGGATGAAGCCGAATCTATCAGTAACGAATTAGGTTCTACAGTAGCTGTCAAATCTCAGGTTCATGTCGGGGGTCGTGGCAAAGCGGGTGGGATTAAGCTCGCTCATTCTCCAGAAGAAGCTCGTGCCGCTGCCGAGGCTATTTTAGGGATGGATATTAAAGGAAGCATCGTTCGCAAAGTATGGGTCGAACAGGCGGCAAGGATTTCAAAAGAAGCCTATCTTGGTCTAATTGTGGATCGTAGTTCAGCCTGTCTTTCCTTTATTTGCAGCTCCGAAGGGGGCGTGGAAATTGAAGAGACCGCTGCTAAAACGCCTGAAAAAATTCTGCGTTTTAAAACGTATCCCAAAGAATTTCCTGAAGATGGAGCCAGAAAATACGCGGGACAGTTGTTTGGGGATGAAACGTCTGTCGACGGCGTTCTCGATGTCATGCGGAAATTATTCAAATTGTTTGCTCAGAAAGATTGTTCCCTCGCAGAAATCAATCCCTTAGTGTTAACCGAAGACGGGCAAGTCATAGCTTTAGATGGAAAGATTAACTTTGATGACAATGCTTTGTATCGACATCCGGAAATTGAAGAACTTCGCGATATGGATGAAGAGAACGAAAACGAAATCACAGCCAAGGAACAAGGCCTAAGCTTTGTACAATTAGATGGCGATATTGGGTGCATGGTCAACGGTGCTGGTTTAGCCATGGCGACCATGGATGCGATTAAGCTTTTTGGAGGTGACCCTGCTAATTTTCTCGATGTGGGAGGCAGTTCAAATCCGGAAAAGGTCGTCAATGCGTTTCGTCTCATTCTAAACAGCTCAAAGGTAAAAGCCATCCTCATTAATATTTTCGGGGGGATTACCCGATGCGATGATATTGCCAGAGGCATCATAGAATCCGGCAGACAAATCGATATCAACGTACCTATTGTTGTTCGTCTCGTGGGCACAAATATGGAAGAGGGGCTTGGGCTCTTAAAAGGGACTTCACTAATTCCGGCTTCAACATTAGCGGATGGGGTCCAAAAAACAATTGACTTGGCGAAAGGAACGATATCGGGATGAGTATTTTAGTAGACGAAAATACGCGATTGATTGTTCAAGGTATTACGGGGCGTGATGGATCGTTTCACGCTCACCAAATGCTTGATTACGGGACCAACGTCGTGGGTGGGGTCACTCCCGGAAAAGGGGGGCAAACCGAGCATGACCTCCCTGTTTTTAATACGATGAGAGAAGCCGTACTAGGAACCCATGCGAACGCATCTGTTATTTATGTGCCCGCAAAATTTGCCCCTGAAGCTATCGTAGAAGCTGCGGATTCAGGCATTGAACTGATTGTCTGTATTACCGAAGGGGTGCCAGTCATCGATATGATAGAGGTGTATCATGCCGTGAAAAATAAAGGCCTGATATTGATTGGACCTAATTGTCCCGGCGTTATTTCTCCGGGAGAATCCAAGGTGGGTATTATGCCCGGTCAAATCCACAAACCTGGAAACGTGGGGGTCATTTCCAGAAGCGGTACATTGACCTATGAAATTGTGCATGCATTGACCCAATTCGACATAGGTCAGTCAACGTGTATTGGGATTGGTGGCGATCCAATTATTGGTACTTCTTTTCGAGATTTACTGCCCTTATTTCAAGCAGACGATCAAACCGATGCTATCGTGATCGTCGGCGAAATTGGAGGCGATGAAGAAGAAAAAACCGCGGAATTTATTCAAAAAAATGTTTCCAAACCGGTCTTTTCCTTCATTGTTGGGCATACAGCCCCTGAAGGAAAACGAATGGGGCATGCGGGTGCGATTATTTCAGGCGGAAGCGGTACAGCTGAATCCAAGACAAAAGCCTTAAATGATGCGGGGGTTCCTGTCGCTAAAACTATTGACGAGCTCGCAGGTCTTGTTAGAGATCATTTTGCCTAAGTAGCGCGAAGTTGACCTGACTTCAACGCCTGGATCACTGGAATAAGAAATTTCCAGACGGGTAGAGTAACAATACAAATGCAAAGGTCCGCAGCATAGTTCATTCTTTGGGTATCTGACCCCCCCCAAAGGAGAACATAGAATGCCACGAACCTACGAACATTTAAACCGTTATGAACGAGAAGTGATAGCCCAGATGCTAAAAGAAAAATATAGCTTATCTCAAATTGGCCGTCACCTGGGCCGATCCCCCTCGACTATTTGGCGCGAATTTCGCCGTAATCGAGTCCGTGGCCGCTATTACCCAAGACCCGCAAATGGCCTGGCTCAAAGCCGATTACAGCTAGCTCGAAAGCCTCAAAAAGTGATGGGAGCTAGCAAAGAACAAGTGGAGACTCTCCTGGCGAAGTATTGGTCTCCAGAACAGATTGAAGGTCGAAGAAAGCTAGAAGGTGACCCTCCCATCAGTCGAATGACGATCTACCGCTACTTGTACAGTCCAAGAGGGGCTGGCTACCGAAAATACCTGCGTGGCCCCGGAAAGAAAAAACGAGCGACTCGGAAAAGCCATTCACGTATACACAACCAAACGATGATTGACCAACGCCCCGAAGAGGGTGAAAGCCGCAAGGTGGCAGGCCATTGGGAAGGTGACACTATTCAGGGCCAAACGAGAAAAGAGGCCTGTGTAGTCACTCTAGTAGATCGAGCGACTCGATATCTCATCGCCGATCTTTTACCTCGATGCAATGCCGAATCGGTCAACCGTTCCGTACCTCAGTTCGCTGATTCAGGGCTCCCCTGTAAAACGGTGACTGTAGATAATGGCATGGAGTTTGCCAGCCATGCTAAACTACAGAAAAAAATAGCAACCCCCATTTTCTTTGCTGAAGGGAGAAACCCTTGGCAAAGAGGGAGCAACGAAAACACGAATGGTTTGCTTCGCCAGTTTTTCCCGAAGAAAACCGACTTTGCTGCCCACAGCTCCGCTCAGTTGAGCTGGGCTGTAGAGTTACTGAATAATAGACCGAGAAAATGCTTAGAATATAGAACGCCCAAAGAAATGATGGACAGCTTCGGTTTTGCACTTGTAAGTCTCCACCTCTGCAAATGAGATGAAAAAACCATTCTAAACATTGGCAAAAAAAGAGGAAAACCCTTTATTCGTTCATGCTGCTGTCGTTAGCAGATCGTGTTTATAGAGTTGTCGGATCATCTGGACATCTAGCCAATGCCCGGCTTTATAGGATATGGCATTACCCACAAAATGTCCTTCTTCTATCAAAGCTAATGCTGCTAATAAATCTAATATAGCCCGATGCCAAACCGCTTCTAGTGATTTACCTTCATGACTGCATTGTGGTTTATTATAATATCCAAACCGACCTGCAATCAAAAGATTTTCTGGCGAATACCCAAGATTTCGAATATCTGCAAACAGCATGCCGATTGTTTTGCAATAGAACATTTTCATAAATGAAGTATTTGTACGTGCCACAGATCCGTATCGGAAATGTTCGTAATTTAAAGGGAATTTAATTCGTTGTTTTCGTATAGCGGTTTTAAAATGGATCGCACAGTCAATGTTCAGGACAGGGTGGCTCTTTTCACAAGGGGCCAACGTTAAAAAACTACCATGCGGACCTGTAACCGTTACCGTTTCCTTGACGGTTATATAGCGAGATGAACGTTTTTGCTCTTCTGTTCCTGCCCTTTCAAAGGCTTCAACAAGATCTAGGCTGCCCTGATTAAAAAGGGGCGGGTCCCCTGAATCGATTTGAATCATTAGATTATCAATACCCGTTCCAAGTTTAAGAGCAATAATATGTTCAACGAGTCTGATATAATTATGCGGGGATCCACTGCGTAATACAATATTGCTGACGATAGCGCCTGTAGTCCATACATTGCGTATAGAGACTTTAACCGGAAGAGCATCGGGCAAATCAGTCCGATCAAACCACCAGCCTTCTTCATGTGTGGGCCTTAAGGTAACTGTTCTTTTTGCTTTACCAAAAAAGGTGCCAGGACCTGTGACGCTGACGGGTTCTGCAATGGTTTTTTGGTAAGGGGCGATTTTTCTTGGAGAGGTACTCATCAAATCCCAATCAATCGGTTGTTGTGCCCATTGATCGTATGATTTCTGAATCGTATTGGATGGCCCTAAAATGATTTTTCCATATGATTTATATGACATGTTTTTTCTTTAATATATATGATCTAGGTATTACGGTACTCAATTGGTTCGGCTAGATCCGAGCTCAAAATGATTTTTTTCTAGTATGCAGGCTAATCTTTAGATTCATACCTATCTCAAACTCGTAAAGTAAAAGAAAAGGCAAAAGAGTGACAAAAGTAAAAGATATACCTCAATGGGTCGTTGGAATCATGATGTGCATTTCGTGCTCCGTGTCTGCTAAAACAGATTCGGAAATAAGAGTACTGTTAGAACATGTGAACCTTCGTGCACGACCTAGCTTGACGTCTGAAGTGGTTGGTCAAGTCAACTATGGCGATGTTTTGATGGCAAAGAAATTTAAGGAAGAATGGGTCAAAGTCGTTCCTCCTCCTACATTGGATTTATGGGTTCACCAGACCTTTCTTGAAAATGATCAGGTTTCCGTTGCGACCCTGAATGTGCGGGCAGGGGCGGGTATTAACTTTAATATAGTGGGTCAGCTAAAACGAGGCATGAAGATAAAATCAAGAGGAACCTTTGGCGAATGGGTCAAAATTGAACCCCCAGCCTCCGCCTCGTTATGGGTTCATCGCACTTTGGTTGAAGTGATTAAACCAATACCAAAACCTAAGCCTTTACCCAAGCCACAAAAACCTACGACAACACGCACTAATATGCTTGTCGAGCCGAAGGAAGACGCACAACCTCCTGGCAACCACAAGAAGGTGAGCCCTAAGCTCTCTGAAGCATCGAAAAAGAATCGTCCCCCAAAAGCACTTAAGCTAATTCCTTTAGATGGTCAGGGTCTTGAAGTCGAACGAGTGGGGATTTTAACGAAAGCGGGTTTTGTCTTTAAGCCACCTGCTCGTTATAGACTCGTTCGGTATAGGGGTAATTACACAGAGACGATCTGCTATGTATATGCGAAAGAAGATAAGTTGCTTCCACTAAAGGGTAAACGTGTACTTATTCACGGTCACGAGTATTGGGTACATAAGAGTAAGTATCCTGTCGTGGTTCCTCGAAAAATCGAAATCAGAGATGCTGTTCAGCAAATCTCTTTCTGAGCTATTTATTCTGACCTATCTGTCATGATAAATCCCGCAAGGATAAAAGAGGAGTTTTTAAGAGGGACCCGTAATACGTTTTTTTTGAAAAAACGTTTGTAGAAGATCCTTGCCGTCTTCTTCTAAAATGCCTGAACAGATTTCCACGTGATGATTCAATGCCTTACACTGTAGAATATTAAACAAAGACCTTCCACCTCCTCTCAATGGATCGGTCATAGCCCAGACAACGCGTGGAATTCTGGCTTGGACAATGGCACCTGCACACATCGGGCAAGGTTCTTTAGTCACATAGAGCACGGTATCTAACAGTCGCCAGTTTTCTAATGCACTGGCTGCTTGGGTAATGGCAATAATTTCTGCATGGGCCGTTGGGTCTTTAAGTAATTCCACTTGGTTATAAGCCCGGGCAATAACCCGGTCTTTATGAACAATGACGGCTCCCACAGGGACTTCATTTTCCCGGGCCGCTTGGTGGGCCATGTTGATCGCCATTCTCATATAGGTTATGTCATTATCTATAACTTGCATTAGGATACAATTTTTCAACCCGTTTTAGTATATTACCTGGATCCGTTAGTTAGACGTGGGATTTCTGTGCGAATGCTTTGGAGGCAAAAGGTTGCAAAAAAACGCAGGCGCACCCGCTGGGTGTGTCGAGGCTTTTTTGTAATTCCTTTTGGCCCAAATGGTCCGTGCAGAAAACCGCGTTTAACTGACGGATCCAGGTATTATCTCTATCTAGGATTCCTTATCCGATATTGACATTTAATGTATTTGATTTTTATGCGTAACGCTATACACTCCTGCCCATGTCACGTTTACCATCATGGATTCGATTATCACTGTGTACAGACCAAGGCTTTAACCATGTTCATAGCCTGATCTCAAGTCATAAATTAAACACCGTTTGTGAGAGCGCCAAATGTCCGAACCGACATGCCTGTTGGAATCGTGGTACAGCTACGATGATGATATTAGGCGACGTGTGCACACGTGACTGTAAATTTTGCGCGATCAAAACCGGGCGACCTCTCCCTTTAGACTATGATGAACCCCGTCGAGTGGCTTCAGCAGCAAAATCAATGAACTTAAATCATGTGGTTATAACGAGTGTAGCTCGTGATGATCTTGATGATGGAGGGGCGGGTATCTTTGCAGAGACCATATCAGCTATAAGAGATGAATTGCCAGAGGCCTCTATTGAAGTATTAACGCCCGATTTTGACAGTAAAATTGAAAATCTTGATCAAGTATTAAAAGCGCGGCCTGATGTTTTTAACCACAATCTGGAGACGGTTAAACGATTTCAACCTCTGATACGTCCACAAGCTTCGTACGGACGTTCGTTGGCGACTCTCAAACATGCGGCATCCAGTCCTATTCGGCCTGCTATTAAATCGGGTATGATGTTGGGATTAGGCGAGACCGAAGAAGAGATCGTTGAAGCGATGGGAGATCTCGTTTCCGTGGGATGCGAACTGTTGACCTTAGGGCAATATCTAAGGCCGACACCTGATCATATTAAAGTCAATCGTTATGTTGCACCTGATGAGTTTAATCATTTTGCCGATCGAGCACGAGAGATTGGATTCAAAGGTGTTGCTTCAGGGCCTATGGTCCGATCTTCTTACAAAGCTGACGAATTGCTTGCACAGTTACGTTCTTAGTATAGTTCAAGGTTCGCAGTTCGCGGTTCAGGGTTGGCGCATCCAGTTTTCACCCAAAAAACCAAGAGAGGAAAAAAATGAGTGCCATACAGATGTCGAATTCAATTTCTTCGGAAAGTCCATTGTCCATACTAGTCCTACGGGGAATGATTGGAGGAACCCTCATGGGTTTGGCCAATTTAGTGCCCGGAATTAGTGGTGGCACTATGCTGTTGGCAGCAGGGGTATACCCTTTATTTATCAATGGGATTGCTGAAGTAACAACAGGACGCTTCAGAAGACCATCATTGGTTGTTTTAGGGGCTGTTGTGTTATCGGCGGGATTTGCCATTCTATTACTCGCAGGTAGCGTAAAAAGTTTAGTGGTAGACCATCGTTGGGTGATGTACAGCTTATTTATTGGACTTACATTGGGCGGTGTTCCTCTTGTGTGGAACATGGTGGGTAAAGCAACGCGGGGGACTTGGGTAGGGGTTGGGATGGGGTTCTTAACAATGGTCTTTTTGGCTTATGTTCAGCAAGTAGGGTTTGGAACGAGTGGAGGGGGGGGGGAGGCTGCAGGCATTATCATGCTTTTTGTAGCCGGCATTGCGGGTGCTAGCGCCATGATCCTACCAGGTATCAGTGGGGGGTATTTACTTTTGGTGCTAGGTCAGTACGTCATTATCTTATCCGCAATCGGTCGATTTAAAGAAGCATTACAAGCAAGCGACTTTAGTACGGTTTTGAATATAGGACTTTATGTCATCCTGCCGGTTGGGTTAGGGGTTCTGATAGGAATTGTTGGGGTCAGCAATTTACTTCGTATATTACTCAAACGATTTGAAAAGACTACCTTAGGTGTGCTTTTGGGTCTATTAATTGGGGCGACAGTGGGCCTTTGGCCTTTTCAGCACGGAGTACAACCTGAAATTGGCGATGTGATCAAAGGCCAAATTGTAACACATGAGACCCTCATCAACTTTGAGCCTGAAGATTACCTTACAGCATTTTTCCAGCCAACGTTCGGTCACGTTGGAGGCGTTTTAGGCCTTATCATTATCGGCTTCTTTGGGACCGTGGCCGTGGCTAGGATTGGCAATCCTTCAAAGGGATAGTTTCTGATCTTAAAGGGGTTAACAATCCTCCTCGACGCTCGACGCTGAGGTTTTTTATTGTTAAAAAAGTACATACATTGTACGTTCGGAGTAATCCAAACATCAAATCGAAGGAATTAGAAGATGCCAGATCAGAGCGCTGTTGAAAATCCGATAAAAATCACGGGTGAATTTACACCTGATCCCGATGTGTGTAAATTTATCATCGATCGTCCCATACTTGACGGGTGGACATTAATCTTTAAAGACAAAGATCAGTCCATGGGCTCTCCCCTTGTCGATGCCTTATTTGAAATAGAAGGTATTACCGAAGTAAAGGTTACAGGCTCTACGGTAACCATTACTAAAAATATTTCAATACCTTGGCCCGACATGGGCAACGATATCTTGCCGGCTATACGCCATGTATTAACCCATAACAAATCCGCTATTTCTCAAGAAGCCATTGAAGCCGTTGAACAAGCAGCCACAGAAGATATAGGATCTGTGATCGAACAATTGTTTGAGGTTCACATCAATCCCGCCTTAGCTTCACATGGTGGTTACGTCCGGTTACTAGAAGTTCAGGATCGAGATGTGTACCTTGAAATGGGTGGTGGCTGTCAAGGATGCGCGGCATCTCAGGCGACTTTAAGGGATGGAATTGAAACAGCCATTCGCGAAGTCGTTCCACAGGTCCGGCAGGTTATAGATGCCACCGATCATTCATCCGGCGCCAATCCTTATTATAGCTGAAGGGGTAGGGGAGTGTGATTATTATGAGTCGATATCTTTGATGGCTATTACTGATTCGATACTTCCTTAATATTGATCAAAAAAAACGAATAAGCGGGGCGTAGCTCAGCCTGGTAGAGCGCTACGTTCGGGACGTAGAAGCCGTGGGTTCAAATCCCGCCGCCCCGACCCAACAAACCACGGAGTTGTAAACGGCATGGATGAAACGGAGAATTGTTAGCTCTTGTTTTTTTGGTACTCCTGGAGCAGTGACTGCCACTCTGTAATGAAGTCATTGTAGTGGTCTTTCGTAAAGCTGTTGATGAACTGCTCACCAGTGGTTGATAAGGCAACGCACCTGTAAGTAACGGTAACATCTGTGGTCTCTTGTCCTGAATCAGAGCAGGTAACTCTGATGACTCCGATTTTCTCCTCTGGTTCTACTCTGTAGAGCTCAATTACGTAATTTCCGGGATCGTAGTGTTTCACGATCCAGAGAGCTTTGGTTGCGGTGTGGTCATGCGTCTTCGTCGTAAAGATGTAGTCTTCGCAGAGCTCTGTTGTGCCCATAAGATTCTGGTAATTCCACCCTAGCACCCATTCCTTCTCGCCCTCTGGGCTAAACAAATGGAACGCTTGTTCAATGGGTATTTCTTCTATCTTGAATGCTTTGCTGCAGGCTATAGACGTCATCTTTTTCCGGTTCAGTTATTCGGGTTGGACCAAAGGTTTGTCTAGAGTATTAACGACTTACGCAAGAAAATTTTCCTATATTAGCTCTTAGAATCAATTATTGATCCTGAAAATAAGCTGCAAGCCAGATTGTTAGATTCAGCTCTCACAATAATTGGAGGAGAGCCCATTACTCAAGACCCTTGAAAATCCTATCCAAAAATCCTTCCCAGCATCCCCCTAAAATCTCCAAATCTCAAAACTGTCTAAAGTGGTCGGGGAGACAGGATTCGAACCTGCGACATCCAGCTCCCAAAGCTGGCGCTCCACCAGGCTGAGCTACTCCCCGAACCCGTTCATTTTCTGATGACACTCTTTTCGGTCCACGAATCTAGAAAGTTTGTGATCAGACAATCATCATTACGCTTTCTGTACATTACAAGCATGCGTACATTCATTTCAAGGTTTTTTCTTCCAAAGCATTAGATTAGAACTCCCAGCTTATGCTAATCGGTAGAGTAACAATACAAGTGCAAAGGTCCGCAGCATAGTTCATTCTTTGGGTATCTGCCCCCCCCCAAAGGAGAACATAGAATGCCACGAACCTACGAACATTTAAACCGTTATGAACGAGAAGTGATAGCCCAGATGCTAAAAGAAAAATATAGCTTATCTCAAATTGGCCGTCGCCTGGGCCGATCCCCCTCGACTATTTGGCGCGAATTTCGCCGTAATCGAGTCTGTGGCCGCTATTACCCAAGATCCGCAAATGGCCTGGCTCAAAGCCGATTACAGCTAGCTCGAAAGCCTCAAAAAGTGATGGGAGCTAGCAAAGAACAAGTGGAGACTCTCCTGGCGAAGTATTGGTCTCCAGAACAGATTGAAGGTCGAAGAAAGCTAGAAGGTGACCCCTCCCATCAGTCGAATGACGATCTACCGCTACTTGTACAGTCCAAGAGGGGCTGGCTACCGAAAATACCTGCGTGGCCCCGGAAAGAAAAAACGAGCGACTCGGAAAAGCCATTCACGTATACACAACCAAACGATGATTGACCAACGCCCCGAAGAGGGTGAAAGTCGCAAGGTGGCAGGCCATTGGGAAGGTGACACTATTCAGGGCCAAACGAGAAAAGAGGCCTGTGTAGTCACTCTAGTAGATCGAGCGACTCAATATCTCATCGCCGATCTTTTACCTCGATGCAATGCCGAATCGGTCAACCGTTCCGTACCTCAGTTCGCTGATTCAGGGCTCCCCTGTAAAACGGTGACTGTAGATAATGGCATGGAGTTTGCCAGCCATGCTAAACTACAGAAAAAAATAGCAACCCCCATTTTCTTTGCTGAAGGGAGAAACCCTTGGCAAAGAGGGAGCAACGAAAACACGAATGGTTTGCTTCGCCAGTTTTTCCCGAAGAAAACCGACTTTGCTGCCCACAGCTCCGCTCAGTTGAGCTGGGCTGTAGAGTTACTGAATAATAGACCGAGAAAATGCTTAGAATATAGAACGCCCAAAGAAATGATGGACAGCTTCGGTTTTGCACTTGTAAGTTGAGTCTGCACATACGCAAAGTCGGTCCGGGTCCCATTCCCGTATTCACGACGTTCGGCACGGGTAGGTCCTATATAATCGTACGTGGCCACCAGACCATTCTGGTCTGTTATGCTTTGCTTACGTTCGAGCTCATCGTACGTACAGGTAACAACACGGCCTCCTGGATAAATACATGAAAGCATGTTGTCCACTCCGTCATAGGTGCAACTGTTTGTTTCTCCGTTAAGAACTTCTTGAATGATATAAGACAGGGAATCATAACTACGCGTGATCACCGAGTCATTGTCTTGGACATAAATGATTCTGGATAACCCATCATATTGACAGCTTTCAAAGAGGGTGTTCGAAGAAATGCCGGGACCGGGCAACACATTTTTAGCCATAAGACGATCAAGCTGATCATAGATATTTGACATGATGCTGCCATTGGCATCAATGCTCTGAACGAGGTTATCGTACACGTCATAGAAACTGCTATGGGTAGTGCCATCTGCATAGATGGTTAAGACCTCACGATCTAAGGGGTCATATCCGTAAGTGGTTGTATTCCCGTTATCATCGGTTATGGACGTGAGACGCGAAGAGTCATCCCAGACCCGGCTAATGGTAATGATATCAATAAAATTGCCACTTCCGGTACCATCGTCGGTTAAATCGTTCATGCTACTTGTAAGGCGATTGAGACCATCGTATTCATATCGAGATCTATTCCCCAAGGCATCAATCAAAAGCATATGATTATCGCGAGAGTCGTACGCGTATTCGATCGTATTAGAAGTATTATCGATGCTCTTAATACGACGATTGAGGTTGTCATATTGATAGGTTGTCGTGAAAAGTTAGGGTTCCCCTGGTCAGATTTTTCTATCTCATCGACTTGTAATACGTTGTTATTGGCATCGTAGGCATAGGTAGAGATGTTGCTCTTAGCGTCTGTGCCAATAGATACACGATGGGCAGTATCGTATACGGTAAAGGTCTCGTTGCTATTATCGTTTTTAGTCCGTACAACTTGGGAGGCATCACTATAATAGAACTCAGTAATGGATTGGCCATCACCAATGGGCCATTGTGTAGTCGAATCAAAAAACTCGGTTTCTGTGCGAATACGACGATCCATAGTATCGTAAATATAAGCTGTTTCTGACAGACGGACATTATTTACCTAACCGATCAGATCGGTTAACTCACCATCGGTCTGCTCTGAGACACGATTATGATTGTCGTCATAGTGATAGGTCGCGACATTGCCCATGGAATCGGTTACCGCAACGGGTCGATTGTACTCATCATACACATAAGCTGTTATGTGTGGGGAACCTTCAAGCCCTTATAAGGTTCTAATCAGACTTCCGTTTTTATTGTAATCATATTGTACGGTTGACTGGTCAGGGCCACCTCCTGCTCGAACCACTTGAAAGAGTTTATCGCGTTCGTCATTCGGTGGATTGTAAAATTAAATGCCGCAAAAAATGGACCTGAGAGCTTCTGCTCATGCGGCGATCTCCAAATCGAAACACTCCTGTGCGGGTTTGTATTCTAGGATCTTGCGAGGATAGTTGTTAATCCATTTTTCAATCTCACCAATACGGTCGATGGTATATTTTCCGATGTTGTCTCCTTTGGCGACGAAACGACAAACCATACGGTTGGCATTTTCGTTGGAGCCTCGTTCCCAGGAAGAATACGGGTGAGCATAATAGAGTTTAACACGTCTCTTTTTGCTAAATCCGGAACGTTCCATCTGCTCCACGTCGAGAAGCTCGCTCCCGTTATCGGCTGTAATCGACTTGAACATCGATCTGAATGGGCCAACTCCCGTCGATCTTTCGATCGCTTTGAGGGCCTGCAGAACCGATGCCTGTGTTTTATCCGAAAGTTTTCTCACCCTTAGCATTCGGGTCTTTCTTTCTACTAACGTCATTAAAACCGGTTTTGAAGTTCCTTTTCCGCCGACGATCAAATCCAATTCCCAGTGCCCAAATTCCTCGCGTTTTTCTACGGTCTTAGGTCGTTTTTCGATACTGGTCCTTCGGGCATGTTGCTTTTTAACCCGCTTAATAGCACGTCTTTTTCGTTTTATCCGTTTTCGTTTTTCCCATAGGGACTCGTTGCTCACCCCCGGGATGAGACCTTGGTCAATATAGGTATACAGCGTTTTTGTACTCACCGCTGCAGGTCTCTGCTCTTGTTTAAGCAAAGGAGCAACCACATCGGGTGAGCGTTTGTGAACAAGAATGTGCTCGCTGGTAAACACGGCCGCTTCATGATGCTTTCCAAGCTTAAGCTCAGGTCCCTTGGCCGTCGCATTTAGATCATGAAGTTCCTGGGCTCGATCACTGCTGTATGCTTTCTTCTTTCGCGGCTCTGTATCGAAATGCTCTACCTCCCCACGTTTGATTTCGCGCTCTATGGTTCGACGATGCCTTCCCAGATAGCTAGTAGCTATCTCCAAAGGACGTCCTCGGTTTTTGAGCATTGTTTCAATCATGATCCGTTCTTTCTGTGTCAAATGCTTGCCTTTTCGGGGATGAATACTACTCTTGATTTGTTCCATGTCTTTTTCCTTTTTTTGTCTTCTGTCGAGTTTCTAAATCTAGAAGATTTCGGCATGGAACACTCCTGTTTTACAATATCTTCTTTTGGGCATTTAATATTACAATTCTCACATATAAAATCTATATGAAGCTTGACCTTAACGAACCGTAGGTATATCTTTAGACATGGATACTTCGATTATACAGAAGATGAATACACAAGAACAGTTGCAAACTATGGAGCAGCTTTGGGACAACTTGTGTAGACGTTGTGATTACCCTCTCACGCCTGAATGGCACGAAGACATTCTTAATGAGAGAAAGGCTATTCTCGACTCAGAAAATGCTTCATTGCTTTCCTTAGATGAAATCAGGAAGCAACGAACCTAATGTTTCAAAAAGAAGTCTTGGTCCTCAAAGAAGTAAAAGAGGACATTGAATTAGGTAAAACTTTTTATGACTCAATAGAACCTGGTGTTGGCCACTACTTTGCAAGCTGTATTTTAGCTGATCTCGAATCGTTACCGTTTTATTCAGGTGTACACAAGAAGATTTTTGGAGTCTATCAAGCTTTATCAAAGAGATTCCCGTTTGGTATATATTACGAAATTAAAAATGAAACGATCATCGTTGTGGCTATACTTAACATGAGGCAAAATCCTGAGTCAATCCACAAAAGATTAACACGCTAATAAAATCAGGATTCGTTCAACAATTAGATCCACCTAATACCACTCGCTGCGCCCACATTCTGGATCTATCGCATAGGGTATTTATTTCGAGGTAACTGGTAACGAAACAAAGAACCACATGCATCCTTATAACTTATATTTAAAGGTATGGCCCCATTCCATTCACAACCTGAACCCGGACTACCTCATTTTTCTTTGCCTTGTTTACCACTTTTCGGTAGCGCAATCAAGATGCGCCCTTTTGGGGGGGTGTTTTGGTTTGATATGTTTCTGAATGCTGCTATGCTTTATTTATGAGTCCGACAGTTTTTAGAGAAAAAGGGTATCGATTTTACTTTTTTTCGTTGGAAGAAAATCGGATGCATGTGCATGTCGCCTGTTCAGATGGCGATGCAAAATTTTGGCTCGAACCTAAAATTGACCTTGCCATGCAGCGTGGTCTTGCACCACACCGGCTAAATCAAATTCGGAAGATTATAGGAGACCATCAAAATGAGCTCACAGATGCTTGGCGAGAACACCTCGCTCGTTGAGGTAACACACATGGACATCCGAGGGTTTTGGCTCTATGTCGACGGAACGGAACATTATCTGCCCTTTGACGACTTTCCCTGGTTTGCCAATGCAACCGTTAGGCAAATCTGCCATATTGAGCGATATCGTCCTCACCATTTTCACTGGCCAGATATTGATGTTGATCTAACACTTGATATGATTGATCATCCCGATAAGTATCCTCTAAAATACACGTGAAATACGAAGCATATGAGGCCATATATAATGAAGGGAAAGAAAGCAACGAACAATAGGTCCTCCTGCATACTCTATTCTGGGCATCCTCGGACACTAAACAAATAAGGGTAAGTCACCGATACTTAAATCCGAGGACACCTTTTCCCCGAGAGAACGAAGCAAAGAACCGCGTACCCTTTTCCTAATCTTCCTTTTGTCTGGCCGTTATTCGCCAAGCTAAAAATTGGAAAATTGGAGACCTGACCCGAATGGCACTAACTTAAGCATGATTTCCTTTTGTTTAACCAATGGCGATTTCTGTGAGCAGGCACAATCATTTCGTGCCTTGGTTTAGTCAGCAAATGATAGTTTTTTCGTCGTCTCTTTACAGCTCGAGGTTCACTTCTGCCAGGGCGTTGCCGCAAGGGTCTTTGGGTCATGCTTTCATAGAGCATAAAAATCAAACCGAAACGTTCCTTCCGACTCATTCTCGCTTGATTTAGATTCGGCTCCCAACTGCGCAAGGCTTGAAGCGAAGTTTTGAAGCTAATTTGCCGAACGGGCAAACCAGCCTCTTCAGCCGCCTCATACATGATCCGGCGCATGCAGTTGTAGGCAATAAAATACATCACCATCTCTTTTCGGATCATTTCCGGGCTCTTGCATCGTAAGATATCCATACCCAGCGTTGTTTTTATATCACGGAAAAAGAGTTCAACATCCCAACGCCGAAAATACACATCGGCTAAATCTTTGGCAGGGTACTTTTCTGCATCTAATAATGTGGTGACCAGATAGATCACTTTAGATCGAAAGCCGGGCTGATTGATCGTTATTTTAACTTGGCGTAGGAACAAACTAGAGCGCTTCACGATTGAGGTGTCGCGATGTAGCACGAAGAAAACCAGCCGATTACCTCGTCGGGAGAAACCTCTTCGGACGCTTGTGTGATCGCTTCAGATAGTTCCTGCTGACTGCGGGCTGCAAGGCTGCCCAACCGATTCTTTATCTTGCCCCATATTTTTTCAATGGGGTTGGAATCGGGGCTGTAGGGTGGAAGGAATCTTACATGGGCCCCACATGACTCAGTGAGTTCAATGACCTTGGGATTGTGATGGACGCGAAGATTGTCCATGATGACGATGTCTTCAGGTGAAAGGGTCGGGAGAAAAACCCGGCGAATATATTCTCCAAAAACAACCGTCTCTGTCGCCCCCTCCCCCTCCATGGCCGCTGTTGTTCCGTCCAGGCGGACCGAAGAAATCAAGGTGGTGGTACACCAATGTCCATGAGACGTTTTGGCAAAAAGCCTGTTCCCGCCCAACGCCCGGCCCCGCAGACGAGTCATATTCGTTTTCGCCCCGGATTCATCAATAAAGACAAGGCGACTTGGATCAAGTTTGGCCACCTCGTTGGATCCACTGCTTTCTCAAGAGATTTACATCCGCCCGGTAACGCCTTGAGCTGCTTTCCGCTGTAGAGGGCCTGACAATGCCCACGCGGTCGGGGAGCGGTCTGTCCGGTTTCGTTGAAACGAGAGAGCCCACGCTGAAACGTTCTAAGATCTACACGATAAGAAGATGCGATATCGGCCTGGGAACCTTTGCCCATTTTGTAGGCATCTATCGCACGCCGCCGGATTTCTGCTGTTGCTATACTCGTGTCATGGAGTATAGATCTTCTAAAGAGGCATTTCAATCGTTAAATGCTCTAGCAGAATCGTTGGGGTTCAGGCCATGATTGTTTTCCCACTAATTCGGCAAGCCATCTAGATCGGTATCCACTCCAGGATCAAAACTGAACAAATTCTTTACTTGTCCGACGTTTGCAATGGCATAATCATCGGCGATCCCTCCTGTCCAGGGATATTAGTTGGTATACCCACCACAATCAACCAATCGTAAAAATTTGCGGCAATCGTTTTGATCTGCGCAAGATTAAGAGGGACATAATTTCCCTGACTTGAAAAGCCATATACCACATATTGGAGACCACATCCTGTTCGGGAATGGCTGTTGGTGGGAGATGGGTTTTTAGATACTGATACCCCTGAAAGGCAATATGCTTGACCTGTCCATCAAGGACTGGAGAGTAGTCATCAGGGGATACATTGCTATTAATCACTCCCCGACTCGTCCACCATTGGGGCGGAGCAGAGAAAACATGGGACGATGCGCCCATGCTAAACAGCAAGGTTAATATCCATAGGGCTATGCTTTTAATCCGAAACATTATCAATTTTTTCCTTATCTTCACTTTACGTTTTTGAATCCTCGATGTTCGATCCTGGCTATTCAGCTTTCGAACCCTCAGGGACTATTCGTGTAACTCCCCATCTGGAGATCGCCACGTGGTTGTATTGAATCGTGTTGAAAGCGGTCAGGATCAGGCTGTTTACAAGATTCGTGTCCGTTGTCGGCCAAGTCGATCGTGTTTCACTTCCGAGCGTAAGCGTTCCTCCAATCGTTAATCCGCCACTGATGGTATCACCTGCTTTATTGACATAGTTCGTCAACTGACTGGATGAAGCAAAGGTAGAGGCATCCAGACCGTCGAGCAGGTCCGCATTCCAATTCGTCCACAGAGTTGTGGAGGCCGTGCTCTTCTGGTTGAAATTAATCTGCTCATTTCCGTCATAGGTTATCGTTCCATCTATAAAATCGATTTCACTGCGATCATTCGACCCGGGATTAATACCTATATCACGAATATTCAGGGCACCGGTCATCGTGTCGCCCGCTTTGGTCACATAACGTCCATCGGCGGCGTTAGTGCTTATCGTTTCTGGCCAGGTGGTCAGCGCCGTCCCACCAAGCGTTAACGATTGGGCACTTACATCTCCGCCTACCGACAGGCTCCCACTGACCGCTCCTCCCATTTTATCTACATAATTGGTCAACTGACTATTTTGAGCAAAGCTCGAGGACTCCAACCCGTCAATGAGATCCGCATTCCAATTCGTCCACAGAGTCGTGGAAGCCGTACTTTTCTAGCTAAAATTGATCTGTTCGGTGCCATCATAAGTTATTGTTCCATCTATAAAGTCAATTTCACCACGATCGTTTGACCCGGGGTTAATACCGATGTCGCGAATATTCAGAGCGCCGGTCATGGTATCGCCCGCCTTGGTCACATAGCGACCATCGGCGGCATTAGTGCTTATCGTTTCTGGCCAGGTGGTCAGCGCCGTCCCACCAAGCGTTAACGATTGGGCACTTACATCTTCGCCTACCGACAAGCTCTCACTCACGGCTCCTCCCGTTTTATCTACATAATTGGTCAACTGACTATTTTAGACAAACGTCGAGGCCTCTAAACCGTCAATGAGATCGGCATTCCAATTTGTCCATAGAGTTGTGGAGGCCGTACTCTTCTGGTTGAAAATTGATCTGTTCGGTGCCGCCGTAAGTTATCGTCCCATCTATAAAGTCGATTTCACCATCCTGATTCGACCCGGGGTTAGCCCCAATATGACTAACTTCCAGTGGGCCGGTCATCGTGTCTCCTGATTTGCTTACATAACAACCATCGGCGGCATTGGTGCTTATGGTTTCCGACCAATTGGTGATCGCTGTCCCGTCCAGCGTCGACGATTGAGCGACGCTTACATCTCCTGATACTGACAAGCCACCACTGATCGTATCACCTGTTTTATTCACATAACGACCATCAGCCTGATTCGTGCTTATCGTCTCTAGCCAGTTCGTAATCGTGCTCCCATTAAGAGTCAAGGAACCCGCCGTTACATCAGCGTCTACCGTCAGATCTTGTTTGAACAGCACATTACTGTTTACCGCTAGATCACCTTCCATGATAATGGCATTAGTTGCTATTTCTGCCTGAATGAGTAAAGAGAAGCTCAACAGAACCCCTAAAAAACAAAAACACCGCCTCAGAGAATAAAACCCAAAGAAAGAGGGGGGGAAGGAATCTTTATGGTTGGTCTCAAACAGTTGTCTTTTCATGGCTATATGCTCCCTTTTTTTACTATTCGTTAGATCATTGAATTATTGATTTAATATTTATCTTATAAATACGGTTCCCCTAGGTCTGAAGATGATGGTTCCATTTGGTTTGAGTATCTGTTCATCATAACTACCCCCTTTTATTTCTAAGATATCTTGATCGAAAGCTACAGCCAAACCGCCTTCAACCGTTTCCTTGGGCCCATGACCATTTTCGACTATTGGTTTCACGCCATCATAGAGGTCATCGCCTGTAAGTGAATTGGCGTATAGAATGATATGTGCGCTCTGTATATTCGTTGGATCCGTGCCGCGTTGGTACTCTTGGACATTGATGAACCCGTCACCATCCAGGTCTTGGGTTCCATCAATCTGGTCAAGCGGGTCTAAAAAGGATCTGTTTAATTCATAGACATCATCAATGCCATCCTGATCGGTATCCAGCGCATTGGTTATGGCCACGCGTTGGACATAATAGAAGCCCATCGAATTCGTTGATGTCCCGAGCAGTTGCCCGCTAGCCTGCTGACCAAGGGCCATGTAGGTGGCCACTGTCATATCGGTTAGGGTCGGGCCATGAAGCAAAGTATAGTAATAGTTTGTACTGGACTGGTGGTGAATTTAAGAGTTGTTCAAATTATGGAACTGAACATCGGTGATTTGAAAATCCTGAGCACTAACAAAATAACTAAGAGAAAGAGATAGAAGAAGTGCGGCGCCTGTCCTCCCCAAAAATTTACCTACTTTAAACCCCATTCTCATCCTAAACACTATCTCCTTTTTATATTTAAAAAATGACAATGGAAAGATTTAAAGATTGTGTCAACTAAAATGAGAATTGTAATATTAAATGCCCAAAAGAAGATATTGTAAAACAGGAGTGTTCCATGCCGAAATCTTCTAGATTTAAAAACTCGACAGAAGACAAAAAAAGGAGAAAGACATGGAACAAATCAAGAGTAGTATTCATCCCCGAAAAGGCAAGCATTTGACACAGAAAGAACGGATCATGATTGAAACAATGCTCAAAAACCCAGGACGTCCTTTGGAGATAGCTACTAGCTATCTGGGAAGGCATCGTCGAACCATAGAGCGCGAAATCAAACGTGGGGAGGTAGAGCATTTCGATACAGAGCCGCGAAAGAAGAAAGCATACAGCAGTGATCGAGCCCAGGAACTTCATGATCTAAATGCGACGGCCAAGGGACCTGAGCTTAAGCTTGGAAAGCATCATGAAACGGCTGTGTTTATCAGCGAGCACATTCTTGCTCACAAGCGCTCACCCGATGTGGTTGCTCCTTTGCTTAAACAAGAGCAGAGACCTGCAGCGGTGAGTACAAAAACGCTGTATACCTATATTGACCAAGGTCTCATCCCGGGGGTGAGCAACGAGTCCCTATGGGAAAAACGAAAACGGATAAAACGAAAAAGACGTGCTATTAAGCGGGTTAAAAAGCAACATGCCCGAAGGACCAGTATCGAAAAACGACCTAAAACCGTAGAAAAACGCGAGGAATCTGGGCACTGGGAATTGGATTTGATCGTCGGCGGAAAAGGAACTTCAAAACCGGTTTTAATGACGTTAGTAGAAAGAAAGACCCGAATGCTAAGGGTGAGAAAACTTTCGGATAAAACACAGGCATCGGTTCTGCAGGCCCTCAAAGCGATCGAAAGATCGATGGGAGTTGGCCCATTCAGATCGATGTTCAAGTCGATTACAGCCGATAACGGGAGCGAGTTTCTCGACGTGGAGCAGATGGAACGTTCCGGATTTAGCAAAAAGAGACGTGTTAAACTCTATTATGCTCACCCGTATTCTTCCTGGGAACGAGGCTCCAACGAAAATGCCAACCGTATGGTTTGTCGTTTCGTCGCCAAAGGAGACAACATCGGAAAATATACCATCGACCGTATTGGTGAGATTGAAAAGCGGATTAACAACTATCCTCGCAAGATCCTAGAATACAAACCCGCACAGGAGTGTTTCGATTTGGAGATCGCCGCATGAACAGAAGCTCTCAGGTCCATTTTTTGCGGCATTTAATTTTACAATCCACCCGTCAGTTAAACGCGGTTTTCTGCATGAACCATTTGGGCCAAAAGGAATTACAAAAAAACCTCGACGCACCCAGTGGGTGCGCCTGCGTTTTTTTGCAACCTTTTGCCTCCAAAGCATTCGCACAGAAATCCCACGTTTAACTGACGGATCCAGGAAATAGAAAGATGGGGAGCCACCATATGCTCGATTTAAAAATAGTTAGGAACGAGATCGGTCGTGTTCGGGATGGAATCCGTTCTCGATCTGTCGATATTGATTTGGATGTTGTGGTACAGTGTGATCAACAACGTCGGCTGCTTCTTCAAGACGTTGAGTCTTTGAAAAGTGAGCGAAACCGTGTCTCTAAAGAGATTGGAGCTCTTAAAAAGAGTGGTGAAGATGCTTCGGCAAAACAAGAGGCCATGCGGTCGGTGGGTATCCGTATCAACCAGTTAGATCAAGAGATTCGTGAAGTTGAAACCCACTTACACGATCTATTGCTAGCGATTCCTAATATGCCTCATGAAAGCGTTCCCCTTGGGCAAGATGATGCAGCCAATAAATTAGTGCGTACGCATGGAGCACCCAAACATTTTTCTTTTACCCCTCGATCTCATGGGGAATTGGGTGAGAAACTACGGCTTTTTGATTTTGAACGTGCAACCCGTATGAGTGGCGCAGGATTTCCGTTGTTGCTGGGTCAGGGAGCTCGTTTGGAGCGAGCCTTAATTCAGTTTATGTTAGATCTACATATCAAAGAGCATGGGTACACAGAAATTGCGCCCCCTTTATTGTGTACACCAGCGGCTATGACAGGGACGGGCCAATTACCGAAGATGGCCGAAGATGTGTATCATATCGTTGGCGATGATCTCTATTTGATTCCTACTGCTGAAGTCTCTGTAACGAATTATTATAGAGAAGAGGTTATACAGAATCCATTGCCTTTATTGTTTGTGGCATACACACCCTGTTTTAGACGGGAAGCCGGTGCAGCGGGTAAAGATACCCGTGGACTGATCCGTGTACATCAATTTAATAAAGTGGAGATGGTAAAATTTGTCGAGCCCGATCGATCGTATGATGAGCTTGGATTTCTTGTTAAAGATGCAGAAGATGTTTTGCAGCGATTAGGGTTGCATTATCGTGTACGTGAACTGTGTACCGGAGACCTAAGTTTTGCCGCGGCTAAATGTTATGATATAGAGCTTTGGGCCCCGGGCCAGCAGGATTGGTTAGAGGTCTCTTCATGTAGCAATTTTGAAGCGTTTCAGGCGCGTCGTGCGAATATCCGGTACCGAAACAGTGAAGGAAAAACAACATTTGTTCATACATTGAACGGTTCTGGGGTTGCTTTGCCGCGTTTAATGGTTGCTATTTTGGAAAATGGGCAGGAAGAAGACGGCTCCGTTTCTTTGCCCGAAGCGCTATGGCCTTATATGGGGGGCGTGCAACGACTGACGGCATAGATGTTACCTTAAAAAGAAGAACGTTTAGAGGCCTTTAAATCCCAGAACAATAGAATATCCAAAATCCGCCATCCGCCATCCAATTATGCTTCGTCAGGTACAGAAGACAATAAAGGGTCATCAACTCATTTTTTCAGGTCAACATATCCTTATTGGGGTTTCTGGGGGCGCTGATTCTGTAGCATTAACCTGTCTTCTTCATCATTTACAATCTCGCCTTAAAGTGAAGCTGACGCTCGTTCATCTGAATCACAAGATACGCGGTCAGCGAGCTGATGAAGATCAACGATTTGTCGAAGCATTAGCTAACAAGCTGGGGTTAGCGTTCATTACCCAAACACGTAATATACCACGATTAGCTCGTGAAAAAAAATGGTCTTTGGAAATGGCTGCTCGGGAAGCTAGACATGACTTTTATAGAAGCACATTGAAACGATTCGGCACTCAAAGCATGGCCCTTGCTCACACGTCCGATGATCAGGCTGAAACGGTTCTTCTTAAATTGGTGCGCGGTGCGGGCGTCCAAGGGTTGAGCGCTATGGATTATCAGTGTCAGCTGAAAGGGATCCATGTGGTTCGCCCTATGCTAGATGTGACGCACCAGGCCGCGATCGATTTCCTTAAAAAACGCGGGCAAGAATGGCGCGAAGATGAGAGCAATCAGGATTTTCGTTTTCAGCGAAATCGAGTTCGACATGAAGTGATTCCTTTGCTTGAAGCGACATTGAATCCGTCTCTTCGGCAAGCTTTAGTCCGAACAGCCGATCTCTGTAGAGAAGAAAATAAGTGGATGAACGATCTAACGTGCTATATGTTTGATGCAAGTTTGGATCCTGTATATCCTGCAGCGTTGAAGCTTGATGTGGTTAATCAATACTCGATTGCTGCTAGAAGGCGAATCCTTTTGTGTTGGCTGACTAAACATCATGTTGATGTGGGTCGCATTGATTATCAATTGATTGATCGTTTGCTCTCATTGATAAGGTGCTCAGCAGGAACAAAAAATTTATCTGTATCAAAAGATGTGCGTGTGATTCGTAACTATGACCGTTTGTTGATCGAGAGAAATAAGGATGGGGTTCTTTCTCCTTTTAAAATTCAGATAAAGGCCCCTGGTATTACATGCTGTTTTGACCAAAACATCCGTGTACAAACAACATGGGCCCGTGGATGGGTAAAGCAGGAAAGGGGACCTGTAGGCGATTTTCCGGCCCACGCCTTTTTGAATGCACAACGAATAGGCTGGGCAAAAATCTATATCCGTTCCTGGAATCCAGGGGATCGGTTTAACCCGTTGGGATTCAAAGGCTCTAAAAAAATTCAGGATATTTTCGTCGATCAAAAAGTGCCTCAACAAAAACGACCCATGATACCACTCGTTCAGTGTCGCGATGAAATCATTTGGGTCCCTGGATATCAGATTGCTTGTGGTTGGGAGGTAAAGGATTCCCAAACCCGCACATTACATATAACCATGGAGTTGGTTCCACATAATAAATAGACCTTCATGTTCGATTATCCATTGCATAGTTTTTACTGGGGTGATACGATTAACCCGCTTTAAATAAAAACACTACAGTGACACGTAGCGAAAGTCGCAGTCTATTCATATAGAAATTTTAGCGTTTCAGGTGTCAGAGCTCAGAAGTCAGGTCAATTTTCCCCTCTCCCAGAGGGAGAAGGATTGTGTTTATTAATTCTCGTCGTAGTGATGCCTAAAGAAAGATAAGATGGAAGAAAAACAAAAAAAAGAAAAAGGAAATGATTCAAATCAACAGCGTTTTTCTGTGCGTGGATTAGTTATGTGGCTTTTACTGCTTGCGCTTTGTTTAAGTATGTTTCAAGTATTTTCCCATGGCCATGAAAAGTATGTGAAAATCGATTTATACCCCGATTTTTACAAGTTACTAGATAACGATCGAATCTCAAAATGTGAACTCGTCAAGGAAGTGTCTGGCGTTATGTTTATTCGTGGAGAGCAGGTTGATGTGGACGAAAAAACAAAACTTCCCCGTAAATTTAAAGTTTTTGTGATGGGTAAAGGGGACGAGATTCAGAAGCTATTGCTCGAAAAAGGGATTCCAACGGAAGCAAAATATCAAAATCCATATGTATGGGAAATTCTATCTGCGGCCATCCCTTTTCTTCTTGTACTTGGATTACTTTATTTTCTCTTTATTCGACAGATGCGCATAGCGGGTAAAGGCGCGATGAGTTTTGGTAAGAGCCGCGCACGCATGCTGACCCGTGATCGGAACAAAATAACGTTTGAACATGTAGCGGGTATTGATGAAGCGAAAGAAGAAGTACATGAAATTATTGAATTTCTTCGTGATCCTAAAAAATTCCAAAAATTAGGTGGAAGAATTCCTAAAGGGGTCCTTTTGGTCGGATCTCCGGGTACCGGTAAAACCTTATTAGCTAAAGCGATTGCGGGAGAAGCAGATGTGCCTTTTTTCAGTATTAGCGGTTCTGATTTTGTAGAGATGTTTGTAGGGGTGGGTGCTTCTCGTGTACGTGATATGTTTGAGCAAGGTCGAAAACAAGCTCCATGTATTGTTTTTATTGATGAGATTGATGCGGTAGGCCGTAGTCGTTTTAGCGGTATTGGAGGAGGCCATGATGAACGTGAACAGACCTTGAATGCTTTATTAGTGGAGATGGATGGATTCGAGACCCAAGAAGGGGTGATTATTATCGCCGCGACAAATCGGCCAGATGTACTAGATCAAGCGCTGCTCAGACCGGGTCGTTTTGATCGTCAAATTGCTATAGATCTACCCTCCCTCGAAGGGCGTGAATCCATTCTAAAGATCCATGCTGAAAAAGTAACACTATCTCAAGTAGCAGATTTACGTCGTATTGCTCGCGGGACACCTGGGTTCTCAGGTGCTGACTTAGCCAATCTTGTTAATGAAGCAGCCCTATTAGCTGCGCGTCGTGAGGCTGAGGTCATTGAAACAGCTGATTTAGAAGAAGCGCGTGATAAAGTGCGTTGGGGACGAGAACGGCGAAGTCGACTTTTGGATGATCACGAGAAAAAACTAACAGCCTATCATGAAGCGGGCCATGCTATTACCATGCAATTGGAGGAAGAGAGTGAGCCCTTACATAAAGTAACCATTATACCGCGTGGCCAATCACTCGGTTCTACCATGCAGTTACCTGAAAAAGATAGATATACCGAAAGCAAGAGAAAGCTTTTAGCCATGCTCGTTGGTTTAATGGGAGGACGCGCGGCTGAAGAAATTGTTTTCGGTGACATTACAACAGGCGCTTGTAGTGATTTAAAACAGGCTACCTCCATTGCGCGATCGATGGTGTGTGAGTGGGGCATGAGTTCTCTTCTAGGCGCTCAATCATTTGGGAATAAGGAGGAGCTTCTGTTTCTAGGGCGTGAGGTCAATAAAACGCAGGAATATAGTGAAGAAACGGCAACAAAGATCGATCAAGAAATCAGTCGTATCATGCAAGAAGCCTATAATCGCGCCATGAATCTTCTCAAAGAAAATAGAGATCTTTTGGAAGCATTAGCCAACCTTCTTTTGGAGCGAGAAACCGTGGATGGACGCGAAGTGGAAAAATTGGTTAAGCATGGACGTTTGCTAACGGACGAGGAACGAGGCCCTATAGAAACTGCTGAAAAAAAAGAGATTGAGCCTGTTTCTCAAACTCCAGAAACAGCGCCTGAATCGCCTGCGGTTCCGCTTGATGCGTAGATCCTGAATATGGATACTCCATCCTGGATAATAGAAGATGAATCGTAGAATCGAAGATTCTAGTATCAAGCATCAGGCATCCAACACCAAGCATTCAATATCCAGCCCCCAGTCCTTGCCATCAAAGCGCTCATCGTTCATCTGGGCATGCCGAGACCAAGTTGTGCAGCTAGGTCCTCGAACGCTTATTATGGGGATTCTAAATGTAACCCCTGACTCTTTTTTTGATGGAGGTAATTACTTTACCCTTGATCAAGCTATTCAACGCGGATTAACCATGGTAAAGGAGGGGGCCGATATCATTGACGTGGGTGGAGAGTCAACACAACCGGATTCCGTACGTATATCGGTTCAGGAAGAATTGAAGCGTGTCATTCCTGTTGTAAGAGAACTTGTCAAACAAGGAAATACACTGATTTCCGTGGATACAATGAAAGCCGATGTGGCTCGGGAAGCGGTTCGGGAGGGGGCTCACATTATTAATGATATTTCGGGGTTAACCTTTGATCCAGAAATGGTTGAGCTGGTTTGTCAATCACGTGTTGGTGTTCTGATAGTGCATATGCAAGGACAACCGGAAAACATGCAGCAAAATCCAACGTATGAGGATGTTATTAGTGAGGTCCATGAATATTTGTTATCGCGCGTTGCTGTCCTGGTTAAAAAAGGGGTCGCTTTAAACAGGATTGCTATTGATCCTGGCATTGGATTTGGTAAAACAGTAGAACATAATCTAAAATTGTTAATGGCGGTAAACCGTTTTACATGTCAACGACCTATCGTTGTCGGCCTTTCTCGAAAAAGGTTTCTAGGCACTTTAACCCATAGATCGACAGATGAACGACTTTCGGCAAGTTTAGGGGCTGCCGCGTATGCCATAGGGCGTGGTGCTCATGTTTTACGTGTTCATGATGTCCAGGAAACAGGTGATGTGGCAAAGGTCGTAGACCGTCTTTTAAAAGAGGAATATAATGGTACAGGTATGGAACCAGATCCGTGCGATTGAGTTTAGTGCATTGCTCGAGATATTCGCTTTGGCGATTTTATTCTATTACTTGATTTTGTTTTTTAAAGGGACACGTGGGGCTGCGGTGCTTACGGGATTTATGTTGGTGTTTATTGTCCTGTTGATCTTAACTCAAATTTTTCGGCTCGATACACTCAATTGGATTTTACAACGGTTTTCGGGTTTTCTAGTCATTGCCTTTGTTATCATTTTTCAACCAGAAATTCGTCGGGCCCTTGCTGAATTAGGGAAACAACATGTTTTTGTGTCTACAAAAAGCGAACGGAGTTTGATCGATGATATTGTCAAAGCTGTTTTGCATTTAGCCGAACGAAAGATCGGGGCGCTGGTTGCCATTGAACGTGAAATTGGAATGCGTGCGATTCAGGAGTCTGGCACAAGAGTCGATAGTTTGGTGACACCTGAACTATTAGCCACTATTTTTTTCCCTCAAACCCCGCTCCATGATGGGGGGGTTATTATTCAAAGAAATCGTGTCGTGGCTGCGGGTTGTTTTTTCCCCCTTTCTCAGCGGGCTGAGCTTAGTAAATCATTGGGGACCAGGCATCGTGCAGCTATTGGGATTACCGAAGAAACCGATTCGTTGGTGATTGTTGTATCGGAAGAAACAGGCGCTATATCGGTCGCCTATAATGGGCGGTTGAGTAGAGGGTTAGATGAAGAACGCCTACGTCGATTATTATCTGGGGTTTTAATTCGGCGGAAAAAAAAGACCCAAACGCGACTCACAAAAATGCAAGAACAATTGGATCTCACGCCTGAAGGCGTTGCCAGGGCAGATGATTTAGCAGCGGAGTCAGAACATGTCGGATAAGTGGCCAGGATTAGAACGAGGCGTGTTTAGCCATAAAGGTCTTAAAATAGCGGCCTTGGTGTTAGCCGTGATTACTTGGTTTGCTGTTCATAAAGCGATACGTTTTGAGACAGAAGTAGATGATATTCCGATCACCATATTAGTGGATCAAGGATGGGCTGTATTGGAGCGGTCTGCGGATACCGTCAATGTTCGGTTCCGTGGGGCCCAAGAAGATATCTTGCCTCTTCGCGCGGATACGATTCAGGCCGTTATTGACATTAAAGGTCAATCCTTTGAAGGAACGCGGACCATCGAGATCGAGCCTAAACATGTCAGAGTACATGGCGCCGCACGGCCGGTATTGATTCGGCCAAAAAAAATTACACTGCGCTTGGATCAGGAAGCGGAAAAATTAGTGCCTGTAAAAGTGGATATGAAAGGAACGGCTTCACCGGGGTATGAAATCGAAAAAGTAGAGATTTCACCGCTATCGGTTATGCTTAGAGGTCCTAGCAAGTTGATCGAAAACATCCATGAACTGCGTACAAAACCGATTGATATTGAGGGACGTGTACAATCCTTCAAAATCCGGACAGACTTTCTTTCACCAAGCACAGATTGGGTGGGGTATATTGATCCGGAAAAAGTGACGGTTGATGTGACCTTTGTTGAACGGTCAACGTATAAAAGCTTTGAACAAGTGTCTTTACACGTCCTGATGAATCCAGGGATCAGTCCTTCTGTCACGATCAATCCAGCCTATGTGCAGATAAAAATAAAGGGCCGTTCAGAGGTTGTAGAATCGCTTGAACAAGACTGGATTACCGCGTATGTCGATGGTTCTTCTTTAAAATCTGCTGCACGGTATCAGTTGCCTGTTCGTGTTCATGCGCCTACGAGGATCATCGTAGAAAGTATTGTTCCTGATACGGTAGATATTAGTATCGGCGATTTGTAGACCCGACTGGATTATAGGGGATTAACTATTTCTTCGGATACCTTCCGGCTAGCGCATTTCGAATGATGTCTTGAGTATCGGATGGAAAATCAGTTTTAAGTATCCACTTCAGAAACCCAGGGTCGTCCGTCGCTAGATTTCGCAATGTGCGCCCTTTATTCTTTCCAAAATTAATAACCGCTTCCTCGCTTTCCCATTTTAGTCTTCCCGTATAATCGATCCATGCTCTATCTCGAGGGTTGCAATATTCGTTCAAGCTTTTTGGTGTGTGGGGTAAATCTGGATATGTATCTAGTTGTCCTTCTAATACATGAATAGTGGCCTCAACATCTTTCAATGCGCCATGAGCGCCTGTATGTTTCTTGCCACAATAGAACGCTAAAGCAGCCGATAAATCGCGTGGTTCCTTTTTATGGTAAATACGTTGAGCGTCGATTATCTGTCGACCTTCAAGGATAAAAGGGATGCCGGCCCGGGCATACTCTTCACAAAGCAAGGGGATATCAAAATGAACAATATTAAAACCACCAAGATCACAGTTCTCGAGTCGATGTATAACGTCGGGTGCAATCTCTTTAAAGAATGTTGCCTGTTCTACGTCGGCATCTGTAATTCCATGAATATCCGTTGACTCTTTGGGGATCGGTATTCCTGGATTTACACGATAGGTGTAATCTTTTTGTTCGCCGTTTGGCATGATTTTGATAATCGCTAAATCAATAACTCGATCGGTCTTGCGATTAATGCCGGTTGACTCAATGTCAAATACAGCTAGAGGTCTTTCTAGATTTAGCTTCACTTTAGATGTTCTTCCGTATAGAGAGAAAGTTCGATCATGCGTTCAAGTAAATCTTCGGTTGAGTGCCCGGGAAAATTTTTAAAAACCAGCTCTTTTGAAAAAAGACGACACATATAGCGTAGTTTAAGGGCATTAAACCGAGATGCATAAACAAAATCGCGATGTCCATTATTAATCACAATAATGTTCTGTTCGGTATCATACCGAGATCGCGAAAGTTCCCTTGACGCACGTTTGAATGTATAGCTAGGGAGCCCTTGCTGAAAGGTCGTGGGTTCTTTATTGTCGGGTAGCAATAACGCATCCGTGACCGTAAGAAGCGCTTCGGATTCACAGGCGACGGCGTTTTGTGTAGCGGTTACTTTAATGTGTGTTAATCCCGGTTCGGACGTGGCTTTGAACGTGACCATTTCGTCAAGATGATCGCTAAGGGTTCCTGTTCCTTCAATGATCTCCCATTGAAAAGTGATCCCCTGTTCTATTAGAAGACGTGAACGATCACGCGGTATAGCGTGCAAGGTTTTTTCTTCGTTTACCGGTACGACACAGGATGTGGGAGATATCCGTACACTAAATAGGGGGCCTGCATATTCAAAGAATTGTTTTTGCGCGTTAGAAATAGATTCATTGCCTTCAAGGTTGGTTTCTTTTTCTGAGTCTGTAACGGCTATTCCTTTGATATCTTTGGGGGATTTAGCGGCCTCTCCTCTTTCTTTTTTGTGAATATCGAACCAGTCATATTCTTCAACAGGCAGGGCGAGAAGCGCTTCTTTAAACGCCTTTTGAATCGCCCGTAATGTTTCATGACTGGCGCGTTCTTCCTCGGCCTTTTTTTGTTCTTCAATAATTTTTATGAGCGCTTGCTCAACGGGTTCTAGCGATCTGCAGAAGTCGTAGAACGGTGTATCTTGAATGATCCCGGTGCGTGTTCCTGGCGTTAGATTGAGAAAGGGAGCTTCGATAATGCCTTGCAGATAGTCGGTAGACCATGGCATATGCTGAAAAGCATCCAGGTCCGTAATCTTTTCTAAAACACGTGTTCCGGGCCGATAAAGGCTGACGGAGTTGTCTGGGGTTGGTGTGGTTAGATAGAGCTCAAGATAAATTTCTCCATGGAGTGTGTTGACTGACGGTAATTGGTGAAGAAGGCGTCCTTCAAATTCCCGAGGTTCAACGATATATTGTTTTCCAGCATGCCGATCAATCACTTTGATCGTTACCCCAGACTGTCGGATCCGATCACGTAATTCTGAGGCAAGATACCGTTGGATTTTGTCACCATTCAATTGGCGTATGCCGGGTAACAGGGGTTTAATCTTTAATTCGGTGCCTGGTTGGGGTATCAGAACGCGTTTTCCCTTTACGCGATAACCGGGTTCTCCTTTCCGCATTTTCATCTCATAGGTTTTGCCCCCCATGCCTGCTGAAGTTAGCGTAAGTTCCTCACCGACCGTCCAAAAGCTTAAAAGCCCAATCCCAAATTCGCCTTGAAGGCCGGTGATGCCTGTTGCTTTTAAATGGCGCTTGATAGAATCGCAGATATGAGTGGCCACATATTTAAAATTAGGTTGGCCTTCTTCGTTTTGAGGAATCCCTTCTCCATCATCGACAATACGCAAGTACGGTTCACCGCCTTCTCGTCCCCGGGTAATGATAATATGGCGCGAGTGCGCATCAATACTGTTTTCTACAAATTCTGCGATAGCTTTGAGAGGGTTATTCTGTGAAAGGGCAATGATCGTGATCGCGTTCCAATCGTCACCTATACGTAGTTTTCCTGAAAGCCCTGATTTCTTTTTTGAGTGTGTAGACTTTTTCATGAGAATATTCTATCTAAAAGTTTGCATACGTTTCCAAAAACGATAATCCATGTAGGAGTACGAATACTAGACTAATTTTTTTAAGGACGTTCTTGTAGCTAAGATAACTTCTCATACCTGCCAGATTGGCCAGCCAACGGATGATCCCTCGCAAAGAGATTCGATCCGAGCCACTGATTGACCCGGTCACGTGTTTATCGTATAGTTCCATAAATGCTTTTATTGAGTTCTCCTTATCTTTATGGAGTCTTCATTGACCCCTATTGGGTGTCATCAGATTGATGATGTTGGGAGAACGTGTCTATTTTTTTATGCGATTACAAATAAAAAAATTTGGTTGCGACTTTGCTGCGCTAGGGAATCTGCGGATTGAGCAAGCAGAATAAGAGGTCATATTAACATCAGAAAAGGAGGGATTAATACAATTGCTCAATGCAAGCGAGCGGCTAAATAGATATAAGGAGAGGAATAAATGGATATTAGATTGTTTAAAATATTAAGCGAAACGCCGAGTGTGCCAGGGAACGAAGATCGCTTGCGGAACATCGTAATGGATACGATAAAACCCCTCGTTGATACCGTTGAGATAGATATTATGGGGAACGTTATTGGACTTAAAAAGGGGCATGGCCAACGCAAAGTGATGATCGCTGCTCATATGGATGAGATTGGATTTCTAGTCAAATATATCGATGAAGAAGGATTTTTACGAATCCAACCCTTAGGTGGATTTGACCCTCGTCAGTTATTCGCCCAACGTGTATTTGTTCATACGACTAACGAGTCCTTGCACGGTGTACTATCTTATACATCAAAACCTACACACATGCTTACGCCTGACGAGATCAAACAGGCGCCCAAACTAGAAAACTTTTTTGTCGATTTGGGAATGCCTGCCGACCTTGTTAAAGAAAAAGTCCACGTGGGAGATATGGTGACGATGGATCGTACATTTGAACCATGTGGTGACACTTTTATCGGGAAAGCATTAGATAACCGGGTAGGTGTATTTGTCATGCTAGAAGCGCTAAAGAGGTTAAAAAAATGTGAAGTTAATATTTATGCGGTAGCCACTGTTCAAGAGGAAATTGGTCTTCGCGGGGCCACAACATCTGCTTTTGCGATTGAGCCGGATGTTGGCATTGCTTTAGATACAACGTTAGCCACGGATTATCCCGGCCCCGCAAAAGAAGATCTGGTCACAGAACTGGGAAAAGGAGCTGCAATTAAAATCATGGATGCCTCACTTATTTGTCACCCCAAAGTAGTAAGTCATTTTAGAGATATTGCCGAAAAAGAGAAGATTCCTTTTCAGATGGAGATTCTCGGTCGGGGCGGAACAGATGGAGGCGCTTTGCAGCGTTCACGATCCGGGGCGGCAAGCATGACACTTAGTATCCCTACACGTTATATTCATACGGTAAACGAAATGGTTTCCCGCAAAGATGTAGAGGCCACTATTCAACTATTGGTCTGTTATCTGGAAGAAGCACACACAAGGGAATACAGGTTTTAGTTGAAGTGGTATCACTTTATCCCCCTCCGATTCGAGATCTTCAACTCAGGAATCTTCCCAAAATGTTTCTCATTATTTGTTACAAGCACATCATTCATGATAAGCGGAGTTGATCCAATCAACAAATCAAAGTCATCAACGGTTTTTCCTCTTTTTCCCGTCTTGCACAAGATACAGAATTATGATCTAATCTATAAAGATATATCACCATTTAAAATAGGGAACATATGAAAAAGATCATATTTATATGTAAGTCCTTTCTCCTTCTCGCGATTGCCGTCAATACCACAGAAGCGGCAACCTTATATACTGGAGATGGCGTTCTATCAACACGGCTAGAAACAGAGCGATGGGCCATTAATCGCGCACGATCTGCTCCAGAGATGGAGGCCGACCGATTATTGCTTACGAACTCTACCCCGGGCGGTCATCCTGATTATGATGTAGGGGAAGACATTAATGCCCCAAACGACTTTGGAACAACAACCAATGAATGGGCCCTATGGAAACAGTCCAAACAACCTTTAGCTCCGAACGGATTGCTCAACACAGCTTCGGACAAACACTGTCAAGATTTAGCACGCGTTGGATTCCTCACACATTTCACACCTGCTGGCTCACTTTTTTATGCTGAGAATGCTAGCACAATCGACCGAGCGCTTGCCGAAGGCTATGTAAACACAGTAATAGGCTTTGTCGAAAACCTTGCGTCAGGATCGAGGGGGTCGAGCATCTCTTACCCCGTTGTTGGGCAAACCCCCATTTCTGTTCATGAAAATTTATTTATAGATTCAACCTCTATAAGTCGTGGTCATCGACAAGCTATCTTAAACGAAAATGCGCGTGAAATCGGATTAGGAAATGTTCAAATAAATACAATCAACGGAATGTTTTTCTTCACCACAGATTATGACACACAAATGTTCGCGAGACGTTCTACGAATCATTTCTATACGGGAACCATTTTTAACGATAGCAATACAAATAATATGTATGACGAAAATGAAGGCCTTGAAAACGTCGAAGTCTACCTGTGGAACGGAACCAATGAGGCCACCTATTATGACCGTTCTCAACCCAGCGGCAATTTTGCGATCCCCATTAATGATCTTCCAGACGGTGAAGAAATCGCGGTTGAACTCCTGAATCAAACCGGAGGGAACGTGACCCTTACCCTTCCTTTAGGATACAATACGCTAGGAACCCGAACACTGACAAATGGCGAATCTTATTTCTGTGGATCATTTATACAACCCAATGGAATTACAAATATAGGGTTTCGAAATATAACGTCTTCTATCGCATTAAGAAACATCGCACTGAGTAACCAACACATCTGTATAACGTTTGATACATTAGGGTTGGCAACCTATGTTATACAATCCTCTGAAAACCTCACATCTTGTTTTACCAAAAAAAATAAAGACCCTGCGTCTGACGCCTCATATAAATACTCAGGTCGATCAGAAAAGGATTCCGACAAATTGGATCCCCCGATTAGGTCGATCGGCTTCAACCTTCAACCTTTCACCGTTTACTAAGAAGGAAAAGGTAGACGTTTCGTTGTTTAACACGAGAGAGAAAGAGACCCCAAAACCACTATTCAGTCATACAACCGTTGCTGCGGTGTCGCCATTGCGATTTCAGTATGGATTGAAGATAGTGTATGGGGCTTCAAGAAGCGAAGGCAAGGCGGGAGAGGTGACGATGGCCACTCGCTTGAACGCAGGAATCGATTTGGAAGAAATAGCGTTGGTCGAACGATTACTAGAGGCGTATGCAAAAAGGTATCCCCATACAAAATTTTCTGCGTTGCAACCCTTGCCCCTGGAGAAACCCCCCGAAATTTCTTTATCTGATGATTTGCAGCAGCTCTATGAAATTTCATCTGAAAAGATTGTCGTAAACACCTTTTCGGATGTGTTGGGAGAAATGAATCTTCGGTGGATCACCGACCCAATCACCAAGGAAAATCTTCAAGTGCTTTTGGTCGAAGATGCGGGCATTCGGGGGCGTGTGACTTTCAGTTTGGAGGAAGATATGGAGCCGCAAGAGATTCCTGTGCACATTCAGTTGGCGGACCCAGAAACGTTTGGCCGTATTCCTTGGGAACGTACATCAAAATGGCGTAATCAGACTCCGTATCCGGTACGGCTAAAGCGATTACACATTTTGATGATTAAGTCGAATGAACCTATTATTTATTCGTGGGATTTACAAGATACAGAAGTATCGCCACACGTAGAGGTCAAGTGGAAAATGACACGATTCCCTTCCTGGTTAGAACGCGAAGCAGAACGTATATGGGTAGAGTATGCAGTCGTTCAACAATGTGAATCATGTGATGATCAGGTCATCGCAGACATTACCGGTGGGGTCACTTCGTTTGGAACTTCTTTTGTCACGTTTCATACGATGAATCCCTTCGAGCTTTTGGGAACCTATGAAATGAGTGTTAAGGTCCGTTCATGATATTTCCACCCGCGTACTCGAGATATCTTATACAAACCACTTCTCGTACTGAATGAGGACGGGTCGAATTATGAGGTGGGGCCGATTTATTTGGTGAATCGTGAACCCGGAGAAGCTGTGACAGGAGATCCTCTACTCGAATATTTCCTTGAAGTAACGATGCCAGACGGCCAAACACATGAGGCTACAGCGTGGATGCCCTCTGACAAACTCCGGGTTTTAATTGGCGAGTATCAAATTAAACAGGCGTTGGGATATCTTCCTAGCATAGCTGAAGCCAAACCCGAAAATTGAATAATGATGGAAGATAGCAGCAAATGAAATGGATAAAACGGCTAACCTCCGCAGATTTATTGGTTTTAGCAGGGTGTTTAACCGTATACGCCGCCCCCGATTTTAGTAAGATAGAATAGGTTGGCTCTCTTACGCTGTATGGCAATGATCAAAGCAAAAGACTATTTTATTATCCACCAGGCGATATTGAATTAGCAAAAGGGACGGATGGAAAGCCCGATCTTCATTTTATTCGAATGCGTTATACGGGTTATACCGCCATGGGAGATCGGGGTGAGAAGGTGTATCAAACGGTTCTAACGTTTCGGGTCGAAATGGCGCCTCCTACGAGAACACAACTTCGAGAGGCTAAACGCCTTTTGATTCGGAGGAGTAAAGCCCGTAGTTCTAAATTACTTCCTTTGCCCATTCGTCGATTAGAGACGATTCTTAACTATATGCCAATCGATGGCGAGCAAGATACCCATGTTTTGCCCGGTGGACACTTTGAGTCTTCAACGGCTGGTGATAAACCTGATGCGGGCTATTGGACCGAGCGCAATTATACATTGCGCTTACGAAAAAGAACCGATCAGTTATTTTGGACAGCTCTACAAGAAGGTCAGCTTGTGATCAGCTTGAGTTATGCTTTTCTGGCTCACGGGATACATTCGCAGAATCCGTTCGATTCCTTATCGGGAGACTCGGAATTAATAGAGAAACTCACTAGATCGATGGAGGAAACCGGGACGCATGATCGAACCAGAGAAGCCTCCAAAGAAATGCTGAACGTTATTCACGTGGGAACAACAACGATAACAGTAGATGCGAAAAAGTGGCCCGAACTGTTTAGAGAAATAGATATTAATGAACGTATTCCTCCCGGTTATGCCGTACTGGATGTGTATTGTTATGACTTCAATAATCGAATACGTACAAACTTATATGAAAAACAGCTGGAAATTCAGGCCGAAGGGGCAGGCGGACGTTACGTTAAACTATTTGCAATGTTTCAGGCGCGTGAAGCAGATATCTATGCCTATACACTACGATCGTCTCGAGCGATACGTTTGGATCGTCCTTATCGGTATCGAGTTACTGAGATTGACTTAGAAGGCCGCCCATCCGTTACTCCTTGGGAAACGCGAAACTCGTGGGCAGATATTTTAGATGTAACAAAGTATAGACATCTACCGGAATCTACGCGAAATGACCTATTACCTGGATCCGTCAGTTAAACGCGGTTTTCTGCACGAACCATTTGGGCCGAAGGGAATTACAAAAAAGCCTCGACGCACCCAGCGGGTGCGCCTGCGTTTTTTTGCAACCTTTTGCCTCCAAAGCATTCGCACAGAAATCCCACGTTTAACTGACGGATCCAGGTATTAGATAAGGAGGAAACACTCGATCATGAAGAAGACGATTATATATAGTTGGCTAGGCCTATTTACAGTCTGCTTAATCCCTATGTCGGGATTAGGTTTAGTAAGTTATGATGAAGGTAGAATGCAACTCCAAGGGGTTCAGCTTTTGCGAGATGCCACCGATCCAAAAGTGTATTATTATCTGCCTCAATATCCACGGTTAGCCACTAAAGCGGATGGAACCTATGAGTTACTCTGCATGAAATATGTAGCCTGAATCCGTCAGCTATCGCTTCGGAAGGTGTTTTGGGGCTCAAAAGTTGAAAACTTTTTCCTTGAGATGCTCGCTTTTGGGCGGATTGGGACCGGCAAATATCACCCTGATGAATTTTTTGAGCGTACAGGTCAGATTCACTCTGATTTGGCCATTTTGGGGCGTAGGCCTCCTTGGGCAGTCGCCTTAGAGTATTGTTAAAGGTGCACGGAGGGCTATGCGAAGGAATGGGCAATATCTTGTATCACTTCAAACCAGCGACAACGCTTGCCAAAGTGAAGTTCAATTCGTCTAGCGTGGCGGACCAATCGAACCGCGCAATAAACGATATTTTTGAGAACCGTTTTGATTCGCCAACGCGTGATGTTGATTTTCTGCGGGGCAAGCCCAGCCCGTTTGATGACCTCTTGGCCAAGACGGCGCAATAGGTTGAAGAGCCACCATGGCGCATAACAGAATAATCTTATTGGCACAGAGTCTCCCCGAAGGCAATCGCTCAACATCAAGATCGCTTTTGAGTTCACTGTGGTACTGCTCGCTGGGGCCATGTCCATGATAGAGATCTAGCACCGTCTTGGCACGACAAGAGAGGTTCGTCCACCAGGTGTTCACCTCAAGTTTAGGAACCAGAAGTTTCTGACCATCGATATCGATGGTGCGTTCAATCACTTCGAAGGCCACCGGGACACAAGGGCGGTTTTGGTCACCACCGGGATGGAAATGATCGAAAAAGCCTGTGTAAACGTTCTTGCCTTCACGACTGTCTTGTTTGTCTCCAACTCGGCGTGCAAGGGCCAGCATTTGTTCAGGACATTCGCGGTGAGGATTTCGCTTTACGATAAAATAATGATCCCCAAAAGCGTCGAAGTTATCGGCCGCAGCGTTGCCACTATCAAGCCGAAGCAAACATTTTCCACCTAGGCCCAGGGTTTGGAGCGTTTCAACGCTGCGGGCAATAAACGCGGTCGTTCCCGACTGACAATGTTGTTTACCGGGTCGAAGTTCGCACTCAAGCATGTGGCCTTGAGTGCCCACATAGGCATACCAGGGCGTAACCATCATGGCCCTTATAGGTGTAGGAAACGCCTTCTTTCGAAGAGCCTGAGTGACCTAAAGGGCTCACATCGATATCGACGGGAACAAGATCAAGCCCTTCGACATCTATGTAGCCAAAGGGGCCCGAGGAAAGAAGTTCGGTGTTGAGTTTGCGTAGCCCCACATGGGTTCTGGCTGGGGGCAGGTCGTCGGAACGACATCGGAACACCGACTCAGAGGCTACCTTTTTAACTCCCCTTTTTAAGTCCAAAGGCATTCATAAAAATCTCATCACCCCGGTACAGGTCGATATCATTGAAATCGGTTCGACCGTTGCAAAGTAAGCCGATCTGGGTAAGGAGGATCTCCCGATCAGAGATCGCATTGGAGCGGCGTGGTTGAAAATTGGAGGGAAGAATCCGTTGAGCATGATCCTCAAGCAGCAGGCCGCAAAGATGATTTCCGCTTGTGCTGTTGAGTTCGCTCTTGCCAGTCTTTATTTTATATTGTTTCATATACACACCTGTTGGGGTGGGGTTGTTTGTTTGAATACGGGTATGCTCCCCGCTTTAGCCCAACAGGTAATGAAAAATCGTCAGATTTTGTCTGACGGATTCAGGAACAAGTTAGAGAAGTATTGCAAGTTTTTTTTGTGCGAGAAAAAGAGACTTTTAAAAATAGAGCATTTAACGATTGAAATGCCTCTCTAGAAGATCTATACTCCATGACATGAGTATAGCAACAGCAGAAATCCGGCGGCGTGCGATAGATGCCTACAAAATGGGCAAAGGTTCCCCCAGGCCGATATCGCATCTTCTTATCGTGTAGATCTTAGAACGTTTCAGCGTGGGCTCTCTCGTTTCAACGAAACCGGACAGACCGCTCCCCGACCGCGTGGGCATCGTCAGGCCCTCTACAGCGGAAAGCAGCTCAAGGCGTTGGCTCAACTGGTGGGCAAACATCCCGATGCAACGCTTGAAGAACTCAAGAACATGAGCGGCGTGAAGGGGTCGATCATGGCCGTACAGCGGGCGTTGAATCGGTTTCCCGGTATAAAAGAAACGCTTCACGCCAGCGAGCAAGACCGGGTGGATGTAAATCTCTTGAGAAAGCAGTGGATCCAAGAGGTGGCCAAACTTGATCCAAGTCGCCTTGTCTTTATTGATGAATCCGAGGCGAAAACGAATATGACTCGTCTGCGGGGCCGGGCGTTGGGCGGGAACAGGCTTTTTGCCAAAACGCCTCATGGACATTGGTGTACCACCACCTTGATTTCTTCGGTCCGCCTGGACGGAACAACAGCGGCCATGGAGGGGGAGGGGGCGACAGACACGGCTGTTTTTGGAGAATATATTCGCCGGGTTCTTCTCCCGACTCTTTCACCTGAAGACATCGTCATCATGGACAATCTTCACGTCCATCACAATCTCAAGGTCATTGAACTCATTGAGTCATTTGGGGCCCATGTAAGATTCCTTCCACCCTACAGCCCCGATTCCAACCCCATTGAAAAAATATGGGGCAAGATAAAGAATCGGTTGGGCAGCCTTGCAGCCCGCAGTCAGCAGGAACTATCTGAAGCGATCACACAAGCGTTCGAAGAGGTTTCTCCCGACGAGGTAATCGGCTGGTTTTCTTCGTGCTACATCGCGACACCTCAATTGTGAAGCGCTCTAGATCTGATTCAGGGCGAAAAACAAAAGTTTAAAAGCCCTTTATTAATGGTTCTTTCTCAAGCGGGTAAGGTGATTGATTCACAGGCCTCCAAAGAATTCTATGAAGATAGCGCTGTGCCGCGAAAGAAAATCGTGTATATCGAGGATGCGGGTCACATCATTCCCTGGGATTATGGGTGGGAAAACGTTGTGGATAAAATAGAGCAATTTGTGGAGGAGTGAAGAGTCGAAGGTCTGCGGATTCTTGTCTTTTGACGTTCGACTTTTAGACCTTTGACTTTTCCGCCGCGGCGGATCAGCCTGTGGCTGAAGACTCTTGATCTTAACTATGAACAAAAAAGCTATATTAGAAAATAAACAGACCTTTAAATGGTTGAATGTCGCGCAATTTCTCGGGGCGTTAAACGACAATTTTTTTAAATTACTCCTGATTCTCTGCCTAATTGGTATCTATGGAGAAGAATCGTCCGCGCGCATTAATGCGAAAGCTGGAATGGTTTTTGTTATCCCTTTCCTCTTATTTGCTGCGTTAGCAGGCGTATTGGCGGATCGTGTGAGTAAGAAAAAAATCATTGTCAGTGTAAAAGCCCTCGAGGTGTTTGCGATGTCATTCGGGGCGGTTGGGTTTCTTTTTAAGAACGAAGTTTTTTTATATAGCGCTTTGTTTCTTATGGCGCTGCAAGGTGCATTTTTTGCTCCTTCTAAGTTTGGTATTATTCCTGAATTAGTCGGAAAGGCGGGGTTATCCAGGGCCAACAGTCAGTTAGTTTTGTTGACGTATGTAGCCATTATTGTGGGGACTATTTTAGCCCCTTTTCTTTCAGAGATTACAGCAGAAAATTATGTGCTGATTTCGCTGATTACGATTGTTGTTTCGGTTATAGGTTTTGCAGCGAGTTTATTCATTGCTCAAACCCCTGCTGCGGGTTCGAAGGAAAGGGCGTCCCTGCTATTTATTGGAGATATTTGGCGGACTTTGGTGGATGTTCGGAGAGATCGATACCTGCTGATCACGGTGATCGCGACCGCCTATTTCCTCATGATAGGTGGGTTTGTTCAGATCAATATTATTCCATATGGCATTGAATCACTTGATCTTACAAAAGAAAAGAGTGTTTACTTGTTTCTACTGGCAGCTCTAGGGATTGGGCTTGGTGCTTTTATTACCGGAAAGATATCAGGGCGTAGTGTGGAGTTAGGGCTCGTGCCTGTTGGGGCTTTTGGCATGACCTTCTCTACGATCGCGTTGGGAATGGTCGATCCCTCTATCTATGGGGTTGCTTTTTTGCTGTTTCTCCTCGGCCTTGGCGCGGGTATGTTTATTGTACCGTTAGAAGCTTTTATTCAGTTTCGAGCACCGGGAGACAAGTTGGGCAAGATATTAGCGGCATCTTCTTTTTTGAGTTGGGTGGGTGTTCTTTTAGCGACACTTTTAGTGGTTCTTTTTGATTGGATCGGGTTTAGCGCTAGACAAGGGTTCTTGATCATGGGGTTCATGACTTTTGTACTTTTGGTCGGAAGTCTTAAATTGTTACCCGATTTTTTTGTTCGTTTTATTGCGGTGTTACTGACTCATTTTTGTTATCGAATCAAGGTGAGTGGACAGAAAAATATGCCCGTAGGTGGTCCAGCTTTATTGATTGGGAATCATGTTGCTTGGATCGATCCTTTACTGATCATGGCTACTCAACAACGACGTATACGGTTTATGATGAATCGGCGTATGTACGATAAATGGTTTTTAAAACCTCTGATGCGTCTGGCAGGCGTTATTCCGGTTTCCTTTGAAGATGGACCCAAACAACTTATCGTTGCTTTTCAAGAAGCGCGGAAGGCTTTGGATCGTGGTTATTTGGTCTGTGTTTTTGCTGAAGGAGCGATGCCTCGTAGTGGTCTTATGCGTGAATTTAAAAGGGGTTTTGAGAGAATCCTTAAAGGCAGTGACCATCCTGTTATTCCGTTCTATCTAGGGGGTGTATGGGGGAGTATATTTAGTTATGCCTATGGCATGCCTCTTTCGCGGTGGCCTAAAAAGTTTCCTTACCCGGCAGATATTATATTCGGGAAACCGTTACCACCTTCGGTTTCAGCGGCTGATGTCCGTTATGCGGTGATGGAGCTTTCCAATGATTATTTTGAGAATCTTAAAAAGGAACGCTGTTCCTTAGGTGAAATTTTTATCAAAACAGCCCGGCTTAATCGGTCTCGAAAAGCAATGACCGATACAACCGGGAGGAGTTATACGTATAGTCAAGCATTAACCGCGTCACTTTTGCTTGCAAAACGTATCAAAAATAAAACAAAAGGATACGATAAGCTGGGACTTCTTTTACCCACCTCCTGTGTGGGCGCTTTAGCAAACGTAGCGGTTACCCTCCTGGGGAAAATCCCCATTAATCTAAATTACACGGCTTCAGCAGAAGCCGTGCAATCTTCTGTAGACCAAAGCGAACTTAAATGGGTTCTCACCTCCAAGGCCTTTATCGAAAAGCTGGAAGAGTTTCCTTTGCCGGAAGGAACCGTTTTTGTCGAAGATCTATTGGGTAATATTTCTTTTACAGACAAGCTTGCCGCTTCGCTAAAAGCTCGTTTTTTTCCGCGTCGCTTGCTGTTGGGAGCGCAATTTTTTAACGCAGATGATGTGGCATCCATTATTTTTTCTTCCGGGTCTACAGGAACCCCAAAAGGGATTATGTTAAGTCATCACAACATTCAGTCGAATATAGAAGCGTTTCGCATGGTGTTAAAACCAAGTGCCGATTATAACCTTTGCGGAGCCTTACCTTTTTTTCATTCATTTGGGTTTACGGTGACGATTTGGTTTCCTTTTCTGAGCGGTTTTTCTGTGAGCTATCACACGAATCCATTAGAAGGCGCTAAGATTGCAGAAGTCGTTAGAGAAAATCAGTCCACGATCTTGATTACGACCCCTACATTTCTTATGAATTATATCCGACGTGCAAAACCAGAAGATTTCGAATCCCTTAAATGGGTCATTGTGGGAGCGGAAAAGCTTAAAAAACGTATAGCCGACTCTTTTCAGGAAAAATTTGGACTGCGCCCTTTGGAAGGGTATGGTGCCACCGAGCTTTCTCCGGTTGCCGCTAGTAACATTCCTGATGTAGACATTGATAATGTCTATCAGGTAGGGACGAAAGAGGGGTCGGTCGGTCATCCTATTCCGGGTATTGTTGTGAAGGTTGTCGACTCGGATACGGGCAAAATGTTGCCGAGTGATACCCCAGGGCTTTTAATGATCAAAGGACCGAATGTGATGCGGGGGTATTTGGGACACCCTGAAAAAACCGCGGAAGTCCTTTCAGAGGGTTGGTACAATACCGGCGATATTGCTGCGATCGATGTGGATGGGTTTATAACCATCACCGATCGCCTTTCACGGTTTAGTAAAATAGGCGGAGAAATGGTCCCGCATACGGTTATTGAAGAAGTGTATTACAATACCTTACAGACCGCCGATCGTGTATTGGCCGTCACCTCTGTTCCTGACGACCGGAAAGGAGAAAAGCTTGTTGTTCTCTATACCCAAGAAGCGGGTCAACCGGAACATTTTCATCAGACCCTGGCCAACAGCGATTTGCCTAATTTATGGAAACCGGGAAATGATGAGTATTATCAAGTTGATTCAATTCCTATTTTGGGGAGTGGAAAACTGGATATCTTAGGGCTCCGTCAAGTTGCATTGAGCGCTGTTGAGTCCATATCATAAATATGAATCATGTCACTTCAACTGTATAACACGTTAACGCGAAAAAATGAGCGATTGGAAACATGTGAACCGAACCATGTGCGTATGTACACGTGTGGTCCGACCGTATACGATTATGCCCATATTGGGAATTTCAGGGCGTATATGTTTGAAGATCTATTGCGACGTACCCTGAAATTTTCTGGATATAAAGTGACCCATGTCATGAACCTTACGGATGTAGACGACAAAACAATCCGAGCCTCCATCGAAAAAAACCTCTCCCTAAAGGAATATACAACAACCTACAGCCAAGCCTTTTTTGAAGATCTTCATATATTGAATATTGAAAAAGCAGAATTCTATCCAGCGGCCACGGGTCATATTGAGGAGATGATTGAGCTCATTAGTCGATTAATCGAAAAAGGATATGCGTACCCGTCCGATGACGGTTCTGTTTACTTTCATCTTTCTACATTTAAAGAGTATGGGAAATTGTCTCGTATTGACCTGTCCGGAATGCAGCCCGGTGCACGTGTTGCTCAGGACGAGTATGAAAAGCAGCATGTAGGTGATTTTGCTTTATGGAAAGCATGGCATGAAGAAGATGGGGACGTAGGCTGGGATTCGCCATGGGGCAAAGGCCGTCCAGGCTGGCATATTGAGTGTTCCGCTATGAGTATGAAATATCTGGGAGAAAGTTTTGATATTCATACCGGGGGCATCGATAACATGTTCCCTCATCATGAAGATGAAATTGCCCAAAGTGAAGCGGCAACGGGAAAACCGTTTGTGAGATACTGGATGCATTGTTCTCATCTTGTAGTTGACGGCAAGAAGATGTCAAAGTCGCTGGGTAACTTTTATACGCTACAAGATCTGTTGGATAGAGGCTATACCAGCCGGGAACTTCGATATGTATTGATGGGCACTCATTACCGTCAAACATTAAACTTTACGTTTGAAGGTTTAGAGGCCGCAAGAGCGGCGTTACAACGCATTGATGAATTTGCTTCTCGATTAAAAGATCTGGTCCACGGAGAATCTGCGTCATCTCTACCGGATTGGGCTCAACATGTGCGAAGTGAATTTTCTTTGGCTTTAAACAATGATTTGAATATATCTAAAGCTCGAGCCGTGCTATTTGATATGCTTCACGCAGGACATAAAGCGCTTGATGAAGGATCCGTCCATGCAAGCGAAGCGGCTGCTGTTTTGGATACGATAGGAGATCTCGATCGAGTATTCGGTTTTCTAGAGGCATCACCCGATGAGGCAGATTCAGATGCTATCGCGATCTTGAAAGCACGTGAGGAGGCTCGAAAAAATAAGGATTGGGCAGAAGCCGATCGTTTGCGTGACCAAATAACACGTCTGGGATGGACTCTTCAAGATACGCCTAAAGGACCGAAATTAAAGAGAAAATAGGAATAACTATTCCATGAATACAAAAGGCCTGTTTATTACGTTTGAAGGACCGGAAGGAAGTGGGAAGAGTACGCAGGTCCGTAGACTTGTTGCTCATCTCCAAGAGGTTGGACATGAAGTGGTCTGCACGCGTGAACCCGGAGGAACACCTACCGGAGAATTGATTCGAGACATTCTTCAACATGATAAATCGGGGGAATCCCTTGCTCCAGAAACCGAGGTATTACTCTTTGCATCAAGTCGTGCACAATTAGTTCATCACGTTATCATCCCTGCCTTAGATACAGGGATCTTTGTTATTAGTGATCGATTTGTAGATTCAACCACAGCCTATCAAGGGTATGGTCGAGGGTTTCCTGTCGACGATGTGCTTAAGATTAATGATTTTGCTATTGATAAAGCGATACCTGACATTACCTTTTTGTTGGATATAGGTGTTGAAGTAAGCATGCAACGGCTCCATAAACGACATCAAGGGGGCGCCCAACTAGATCGTATTGAACGGGAAGAGCACTCTTTTCATGAAAAAGTTCGTCACGGTTATCTTGAACTTGCTAAACGTTGGCCAGAACGTATCTATCTCTTAGATGGGATGCGTTCAGAAGATGAACTGGAAGAAGAAATATGGGGGAAGGTATCGTCAAAGATTCATCATCATCATACTACTGACGACTTTTAGATCTTTGACTTTTGACTCACCTCGAAGGGATTCCATGAACACGATCTCTAACATTCAAAAAGAATTACACACCAGTCTCGTAAACGGGAGGTTGGCTCATGCCTATATGATTATAGGGTCTCCTCGTGGATCTGGGCTAAGGTTGGCCGAACAAATGATCAAGATGCTATTTTGTCAAACCACCGATGCGAAATGTGTGGGTTGCCAATATTGTAGACGAATCGATCAACGTATTCATCCGGATGTTACATGGTTAGAACCACAGAGTAAATCGCGAAAAATTTCTACGGATGAGGTTTGTCAAGCCACCAAAAAAATATATCAAACCGCTTTTGAAGGCGGTTGGAAAGTCGTGGTTCTTGTTCATGCGGACCGGTTGCAACCTCAAGCGGCGAACGCATTATTAAAAACCTTAGAAGAGCCTCCTGACACTACAGTGTTAATCCTGGTAACGGAAGTAGCTCATGCTTTGTTACCTACGATTGCGTCTCGTTGCCAGAAAATAAACCTATTAGAGGAGACCCAAGATCCTCCTGTATGGCGAGAAGGCATCTTAGGACTCTTCCGTAAAGGCTGGCCACAATCTCCTTTAGAGAACTCAACGTATGTCGCACAGCTAAGATCCATACTCGAATCACAAAAACAGGCCTTAAAAGATGAGATGGAGGCGCAAAGTGATCCAGAAGAAGAACCCAAAATAAAAGACGGAAAACTTCATGCTCGCTATCTCGAAACACGTTCGGAAATCGTGAAAACCTTCTTCACATGGCAAAGAGATATATTGTTGGGAACACTGGGGATTGATCAATCTCTTCACCACAGTGAAGATCTGGAACAAATTCGTATACAGTCCCAACAGGCAACCTATTCTAAGGTTTTAGAGCGGATCAAACGTCTAGAAGAACTGGTCAGGAGACTGGAAAGAAACTTGCCTGAAACCCTTGTCTTTGAACAAGCGTTCAGATGAAGAATAAATGGCATGAGGGTGGATTGTAAAATTAAATGCCGCAAAAAATGGAACTGTTCAGGCGGCCACCTCCAAGTTAAAAAACTCTTGTGCGGTATTATATTCAAGAATTTTTCGAGGGTAGTTAGTCGAAGCTGAAAAAGTCATTGAAGCTTTGATTTTCAGGGCTGAAGACAAGCTTTTTGGGGTAAGAAATTGCAAAAAAAGAGTCCAGGATTTTTCAAAAATTAAGCTATGAAACCACCCTAAATGACCCCTAATCCGCAGGGCGATCAGTTCAAAATCGAACTGGATCGCATCGTAAATCCTACTTACAGCCTTGTCCAACTTGGCCAACTTGTAGACTGGGATCGGTTAGATGAACTCTTCGGTAAGACCTGTTGTGAAAACAACGGCCGACCCGCAATCAGCACCCGCGTGATGATTGCGTTGCACTACCTCAAATTATACCTTCAACCTCAGTGATAAACAAGTTGTCCAGGGATGGGTAGAAAACCCCTATTGGCAGCAGTTTAGCGGAGTGCAGTATTTTAGTCATACCCCTCCGATTGACTCCACAAGCATGACGTGATTTCGGGCTAGAATCGCAGAGGTCGACGCCAAAGAATTACTCAAGGGACCCATCGAATTAACCAAACAGGTTCTGTGATTGTAGATCATTTTGGGGGTTACCCCAACCCTCAAAGCTTTTCAGGCATGAAGGCTCGGAGCCATAAAAAAAACGCAGGCGCATCTGTAAAATTTTTTCTCAGTTCAAGGGGTTTTACCAAAGTCTGGTGATATGTTGTGGGCATAAAAGAACGATTATTACCGTAGGCCATAAGATGCTCAAGGTTATCTTTCATGTGCCGAAGAATCAAACAGAACTTTTTCGAAACAGGGCTTCGAAGCTCTCGACTCCTGCCTGAAATCCAACCCAAATCTCGTATAAATCTATATTGCACTGAACGACAAAGGCTTCGAGCGTGGAGGCTGTGACAGCGATAATCCATATGCTTAGACCGATTAAATTGAAGAGGTAAATGAGGGGTGTAAGAAAAAATCCGTCCATGTTCCTGGATATTGGGCTGATGCGTTTGCAGGGTTGAGAGGGTAAACGTAAGATGAAAACTCCATGTTAACCCAGTAAGACCTAACCAAAAAGGTTCATAAAGGGCCATGTCCCAAAAGAGGGATAACAGTCCGTACGCCACCATAGTGCATACGGTGTAGAAAGGAAAAAAATAGGGCGCTAAGGTAATCAGTACATTTTTTTTAGATACCTCAACATAGCCCTCTTCTTTTGGCATTTTAATAGCTGACACTTTCGCTCCCATGACCCATGCCCATAGGGCGTGCGTTAATTCGTGGGCCAGAATATAGGATCGGACTGGACGGGAGAGTGTGAAATAGAGTACAAGCCACAAAACAAACCCTATACTCAGGCTCCATATAGACAACGGGTTCGCTGTGGAAGAAGCGGTGCTGGCCTTGATTAAGAAAATAAAGCTTTTGGTCATTGCAAAGCATACGGGAAGCAGCACGAGTCCGCATATTAGTTTTAAAATTTTTAAGAGGAACATGATAAAAGCGCTGTTCGGTGAAACCGTTTTTTGTAAAGTTGTATTGACTTCATTGTTTCGATATATAGTATGGCATCACTTTTTTACTAGAAGGAAAACCGTTCACAACGTATCCATCTTTTTTATTCAGAGCGGAATATAACCAGGAAATAGAATATGCCAAACATCAAAAGTACTAAAAAACGACTTCGCCAGTCCAAAACAAGGCAGGTATCGAACCAATCGGTTAAAACACGGATCAAAACAGCCCGTCGAAAGTTTTTTGAAACCGAAGCAGAAGGAAATAAGGATGCCATTGACACAGCATATCGAACCTATTGTTCGGTACTGGATAGTGGCGTTCAGAAGGGTGTGATTAAGAAAAATGTGGCTATACGAAGAAAAACGCGTGCCGCTAACAGAAGCCGGGCGACTGCCTAATTTACCACGCCTCAACAACGCGTTCGACAATGTTATGCGCCAAATCTTCTGCGGCTTCGGGAATCGCTCTGCGTTTTGCTGAAGTAAGATCCCCAGAAAAGATAAAAGTAGAATCTCCCTGAACGGTCTGTTTCGCGATCACTTCATCGCTGACACGATGCTTTAGAAGGATGGAGGCCGTTAGAAGGATGCGATATTCATCCGCTAAAGTGCGTGTATTCTCGTCAAATGCAAGCGGTAATAAATCAAAATGTGTTAAGTTTACGTGGAGAATGGTATCTGCATTTCTCTCCGATAAAACGTTTAGCGATCCATCTCTTTGAAACTCTTCAATAGCAGCCCGGGTCGTACCTATTTCTAAAAGAGGTTCGTCTGTATCATTGACAAACGTGGGAATATAAACGGACCTAATATCAGGGGGCAACATAGAGCCTAGTTGATAGCCAACACAACCTGTGATATAAAGTAGCAACCCCAGAGCAAAAAGCGTTATGAGACGGAGTCTAATAAACTGAGTTTCTTTTTTCATCGAAATGTTAATCCTGTTTTGAATGACTTCCTTTGACCGAATCCGATAAGGCATGTATACGCAGTTGTGCGACATCCGTCCATTCAGAATGTGGAAATTCTTCTACAAAACTAGTATACGCTCTTAAAGCGGCTTCAGGACGAGATTGTATGGTGTCATAAAAATAGGCTTTTTCATAGGCTAACTTCGCGCGACGTTTTCTGATTTTCTCTTTATATTTATAAGCCAGCTCTTGATAACCTGAATCTGGATAATTCGTCAAGAAGAGGGTCAGCTCAACCCAAACATCCTCCGCTTTATCTTGGTTTTGAGGACTCTCCTCCGATAGAAGATATAGACACTCTGCTTTATACATCGATGCGTCTTCAGTCCATGTCGAAGAGGGATGACGAAATTGAACATCGGTATACGCGTCTATGGCCAATTCGTATTCATGGTTCTTTTGCTGAATACGACCGATTCGATATTGGATTTCTGCGGATTGCTCCCATTCCGGTGCGTATCTAACGATGAGTTCAAAGATAGGAATAGCGCGTTCAGGCGCAGATATTCCTTTAAAGATTAAAAACGTTCCTTTTCTTTCTTGAGCAAGTTTTTCTCCCATGGCAAATAATCGGTTCAAGACTTCGTTGTAAGGAATCATGCCCGCATAGTGTTCTAGAAGATACTCATAGGCCTCAGTAGCCTGATGATATCTTTTCTTTTTTTCCAAGAGTTTAGCGAGTTCATACTGCGCTATGCCCGCCTCGGTCAAAGCCGGCCAGCGAAGGACAAGGGCTCGGTATTGACGGATGGCTTTTCCTACTTTCTTTTTGTCTGCAAGCATATGAGCATAGTCAAGTTGCCCAGCTGGGGTGTTTTTTTTAGGGCGTCCTGAAAAGGGGAAATACCTCTTAGGCGAGTCTATTTCCTCATACCCGTCTTCTACTTGAGAGCCGATTAGAGATTGAGGCATTAAGCAGATCACAAAAAGGGTTAAGATCGATACTAAATTTTTCATGGATGGAACCATAGAAACAGCTTCATCCTGGGTCAAGAATGAAACTTGAAAATGATTGTTCTTTTAATCCAGATGGCTACTTTATTTTCCCGCAGTTAGCTTCATATTGACATGTACATATATTTGATGGATTCTTATCTGCATGAGAACGGCCCTCAATATCGACGATGCGATTCTGGAGAAAGCCTGTCGGCTTAATGGAGTCAAAGAAAAAACGGTGTTAGTACGAATAGGACTCGAGGCGCTTATTGCACGGTGGATCGGTCAGAGACTTGCAGCGCTTCGTGGTGCTGACAAGTGGATAAAGCAAGTTCCGCGACGGAGGTCGGTATAGTAGTCCTGATTGATGCCTCTGTCTGAATCAACCATTTCCAAAAGGCCAACCTGAAGCTATCTTAATGGAATTCATACCCGTTATTTTAATCTGCATCATCCTTATCCTTGCTGCAATATGGATCAGACACGCCTTTGTTCAAGCCACAAAAAACCCTGGGCAAGATCAAATCCTATCGTTACTACAGAATCAAATCCATGCAACGACACAACAAACGACCCAGCAGATGGAACAACTTCGACAATCTATCCAACACATTAACACACAGTTTTCTCAGACTATGAATAGTACTCGTCAGGCGATGGATCATCGTCTAGAAGGGGCTTCACACCTTATGCAAGGTGTTCACAAAACACTTGGAGAGTTAGGGGAAACGAATAAACAGGTATTAGAAGTAGGAAAAGATATTGCAACCCTTCAGGACCTATTACGTGCACCCAAGTTACGCGGAAATTTTGGGGAACTCTTTTTATATGAACTCCTTGCACAGATATTACCGGGAAAACATTACCAAACTCAATATACCTTTCAAGGTGGCGAAATGGTAGACGCTGTCGTGCTTCTAAAAGCCGGAATGGTACCTATTGACGCAAAATTTCCTCTGGAAAATTTCAAACGCATAACTGAGGGAAGCAACGAAGATGAAAGCAAAATAGCAAAAAAGAACTTTCAAAAAGATGTGAAAAATCATATCGAGACCATTGCGTTGAAATATATTCGATGCGATGAAGGCACATTTGATTTTGCGTTGATGTATATTCCCGCCGAACATGTATATTACGAAAGCATTATAAAAGATGAAGCATTCGGTAACGAAATGACACTATTCAACTATGCCCTTAGCAAACGAATCATTCCTGTTTCACCGAACACCTTGTATGCCTATCTACAAACCATCCTCCTGGGGCTTAAAGGAATGCGTATCGAAGAAAGCGCGCGGCATATCATGGATCACTTAGGTCGGATTCGGCAGGAAATGGATCGTTTCCAAAACGAATTTCGAATTGTTGGCAAACATCTTGAAGATTCCTTAAAGAAATACCACGATGCTGAGCGACGATTGGGACGGATTGAAGATAAGATGGAAGAGATTGAAGGAACTTCGGATAATGACGAGGAAAAGTCCTAAACCATAATGTCTTCAGTCACAGGCTGATCCGCCTTTCAGCCTACTATGCGGGACGGAAATGACTAAGGAAGTTCTACATCCTAACGCCCAAGAAAGATTTTAACAGGTTTCACATCAATCCGCTTGACACATGCATACATCTGATGCATCTTTATATGCATGAGAACAACTCTTAATATAGATGATATGATCTTGGAAAAAGCCTGTAAACTCAGTGGTGTCAAAGAAAAAACGACGGTAGTGCGAATGGGGCTCGAGGCGCTTATTGCACGCATAAGCAGTCAGAGACTTGCAACGCTTGGGGGTACTGATAAGAAGGCAAAACAGATTCCACGACGGAGGTCGGTATAGTGGTCCTGGTGGACGCTTCTGTCTGGATCAATCATTTCCGAACAGCTAACCTGAAGCTGTCTACATGGCTGGACCAGGAATTAATTTTTGTTCACCCTTTCATCATAGGTGAGCTGGCTTGCGGTAACCTGGTCGACCAAAAAGAAATTATCTCCCTCCTGCACGACCTTCCCTCAGCCCCAAAAGTCCATGACGACGAGATCATCTTCTTCATCGAGCAGCACCGTATCATGGGCTGCGGAGTAGGCCTTGTTGATATGCACCTTCTGGCTTCTTGCAAATTGGCAACCTGTGGATTGTGGACAGCGGACCGTCGACTCAAGAAAATTGCTCATGACCTGAAAATAGATGCAGACTGACCATAACCTCAAACGTATAAAATTTACTAGATATGGAAACATCGGTCATAGCTTTTGCGAATCAAAAAGGAGGGGTGGGTAAAACCACCACGACGGTTAACCTATCAGCGTGTCTGGCAGAGAAAGATAAACGTGTGCTCCTTATTGACCTGGATCCACAGGCGAATGCAACAAGTGGGTTAGGCATTGAAAAAACGCCCGGGAAAAGTATCTATAATGTTCTATTAGGTGAAGGATCTCTAAGAGAACACATCCATCCAACAAACATTGACGGATTAGACATAATCCCCGCCGAAGTGAATCTTGCAGGAGCCGAAATTGATGTGGCCCGTTCAGACAATTATCTAAACCGATTTAAAATAGCGCTAGCCGATATTCTCTCAGCTCAAGACTACGACTTTATTACAGTCGACTGCCCCCCCTCTCTAGGTATTCTTACCATGAATGCCTTAACAGCGGCTAAGAGCCTTATAATCCCTATGCAATGTGAATATTATGCACTCGAAGGGCTGACCGTCATGACAGGCCTTGTTCAAAAGTTGCGCGATAATGGCGCCAATCCTGATCTTATAATCGAGGGAATTGTTATGACGATGTATGATATTCGCACGAACCTTGCCCAACAAGTTGTCCAAGAGGTATCCGCTCATTTTGGAAACAAACTATACGAAACACTCATCCCCCGAAGCGTACGTCTTAGCGAAGCACCGAGCTTTGGACTACCCATTACACACTATGACAACAACAGCACAGGCGCAGCTGCCTATCGTCAACTTACGAAAGAAGTATTGCAAAAATTAGCCCTGACACCTGTCACCAGCTAAAAAATGAAGAACGCGTGGCTCATTTTTCTCGGCTTATTAACCCTTGGAGTTGGACTGCTCTTAAACGGTGCCAACTTATATTTTGGGGATCTAAATCAGGACGAAGGCTGGTATCTATATGCAGGGAAACAGGTTTCTAACGGGAAAATCCCTTATCGCGATTTTGCATTCACGCAGGCGCCGGTCATGCCGTTTGTTTACTCTTTGATCCATCCCCTTGTTAAGCGTGAAGGCATTGCCGGAGGAAGATTGTTTACCACAGCGTTGGGTCTGATCGCAGGCATTCTGTCTGCCTGGTTAGCCGCACGCGTTGCGCCTGTAGGATGGGGAAAGCATGCGGCTCTGATCGCTTTCACATTGATAACCTGTAATGTATATCAAAGTTACTTTATGACAGTAGTCAAAACCTATGCCCTTTGTTCTCTTTTTCTAGTCAGCGGTTTGTTAGCAGCCAGCTTTACCAAAAATCGCTACGGATGGGTTGCCGCTGCTGGAGCCGCTGCCTTGTTGGCTTTAGCCGCCGGTACTCGGATTTCAACAGGAATCGCTCTTCCTGTAATAGGTCTCTATTTTCTCTCTCAACGCAAGCATCTGGGAGACCCTATCTGGATCAGCTTTGGAGTCGGAGGCATGTTGAGTCTATTTCTGATTTTTTTCCCTTTAGCATGGATGGCATTTGACGGTCTTTGGTTTGGTCTATTTGAGTATCATTCGCTAAGAATGTCAGGTAATTGGTTGTCACAGGGGGTTTATAAGGCAGGCTTTATTTCCAGATTTGTGCAAGCCTATTTCGTGTTTGTCTGTTTTGGGGCCGCATTAATAATGCTCTATATCCTAAAGCCAATTGCTTCGGGTATTACACCTCTGAAAACCCTAACACCAAACGGGTTTTCGAAAAGTCTCTTGGGAGTGGGCATCGCCGTATCTTTTGTTCATTTTTGTGCCCCGTTTCCCTATGATGATTATCAAACCATCATCTACCCGGTTTTATCTATCGTATTAGCATTGGGACTTGTTCAATGGATCGTTACAAGAGAGCAAAATAAAACAGGCACGGAAATCAGTATGCCCAATATTATTCATTCAAAAATGTGGATGATGTGGTTACTAACATTGCTCTTCTTCACGTCGGTATTCGCTTCGTTTTCTTCCCCGATCAATCAACAGTGGATGGTCTTAGGGCAAGACAGAATTTGGTGGCGGTTAAAAAATAAGACAGACATTAATAAGCTTCGTGAAGTAAGCGACTCGCTGTCACAGAAAAGTTTTCCCAACGACCTGTTATTGACCCAAGACACTTATCTTGCCGTTGAAGCAGACAAATCAGTACCCCACGGAATGGAAATGGGACCCTTCTGCTACTTCCCCGAATGGAGTCGAGAAAGGGCAGAAAAACTCAACGTACTGAACAAAGAAATGTTACTAGAACTTTTTCAGACAACCCAAGCGCGTTATGCCGCATTCAGCGAATACGGACTAGCCATTCAATCCCCAGAAATAAGAGAAATCACTCAAAGCGAACAAGCTGAACTTAAACACGTCTTACATCAATACTTTGAGCTGGAAGATGAACAGGCCCATTTCGGACAAGCGCATACAACCTTAAAGATTTTCAAGAAAAAATGAAGCGTGTCACGACTTGTTCAACAACTCTGACGGGGCAAGCAAACCATCTCACTAGACACTTCCGGTCTTAATGCTCTCCGCTGTTTTTTTACGCATCCGTTTCAGACGGCCCGACAAAGAAACCCGCTTAACTTGAGACATGCGTTCAATAAAAAGAATCCCATTGAGATGATCGACCTCGTGCTGTATCGCACGAGCTAGCAAACCACATGCTTGAAACTGACGCACTTGCCCTTTTAGGTCAACATAACGAATCTTAATTTCTGAAGGGCGTACAACAGACCCCATAATCTCAGGGAAACTTAAGCATCCCTCCTCCCTAGAATCGGTCTGTTTGGAAAGGTGGAACAGCTCAGGATCTATCAGAACAAGCGGCATTTCGATCTCAGGATTTTGGCGCTCGCTCGCTTCGTTTATATCTGCTTCTACCGGAATATCGATGACACAAATGGAAAGCGTTTTACCAATTTGCTGTGCAGCCAAACCAATACCTTTCGCATCATACATCGTCTCCAGCATATCTTGGGCTAACGTCCTTATCTCAGGATTGATACCTTCTATCAGAAGAGCCCTTTTTTTCAAAACGGGGTCCCCGTAAATCCGTATACAATATTTTATGATCCGACTCCTCTCCATTTTCGAAAGACCAAGTAGACGGAACTTGCTCTTTTCACATGTATCACCTAAAATTCATCGAATGAATAATATATTAATTATCATTCCAACGTATAACGAAAAAGAGAACGTACAACGTTTAGCAAAGAGTATTTTCGATATTTGTCCTCAGGTGTCGATATTATTTGTCGATGATAATTCACCGGATGGAACCGGAAAAATCCTTGATACGCTTTGTTCGGAGCACCCAAACGTACATACCCTACATCGCATAGAAAAGCAGGGTTTAGGACGTGCATATATTGCAGGATTCAAATGGGCCCTTGAACGTGATTTCAGATTCATTTTTGAAATGGACGCCGATTTCTCGCATCCTCCCCGCATGATTCCTGATTTGCTCGCTGCGGTTCAAGAAGCAGATTTAGTCTTAGGCTCACGTTATATAAACGGCATACGGGTCGTCAACTGGCCGTTGATGCGCCTGATTCTAAGCACGGGAGCGGCTGCCTATGTCCGCATCATTACCGGAATGCCCTATACAGACCCTACAGGAGGCTTTAAATGTTATCGACGCACCGTACTTGAAAGCATAGACTTAGACCAGACCAAATCGAATGGGTATTCCTTTCAGATCGAAATGACCCATCATGCATGGATGTCAGGATTTCATATTGTAGATGTCCCGATCATCTTTGAAGAACGGAGGTCCGGTACTTCAAAAATGAATTCGGCTATTGTACGTGAAGCCTTTTGGATGGTATGGAAACTTCTTTTTCGGTCAAAATTCCGAAGAAGACCTCAGCAGCATCTTAGCACAACGACAGTAAATGATTGACCTTGATAGCCGGAAAAACATACGATTGTTCCTCCTTTTTCATCAAAAATGAACCATTAGGCACAAACCAATATCCAAAATAATAAAAAATCGATACACGCAAACAAAAACAGAATAAAGATCCTTTACCCGTTAAAGAAAAATTTTTCGGGACCATTGACTGGTCTGCATTCTGGACGTCTTTTCTTATTACGTTGGCTGTCTATGGATTTACGTTAGCCCCCACGGTTACACTAGAAGATTCCGGAGAACTGGCCGTCGCCTCAGATTATTTAGGGGTACCTCACCCTCCAGGTTACCCTATTTGGTCACTCCTATCCTGGTTTTTTCAATGGGTATTTCACTGGGTTACCTACTATGGAAACCCTAACCCTGCCTGGTCTGTTGGACTTATGTCAGCTTTCTTTGGCGCATTAGCCTGCGGGGTTCTTTCCCTCCTTATCAGCCGTTCTGGAGCCGATATGCTTCGCAGCATGGAACGAGCCAAAGAAGTATTAGACACCTCTGCAGAAAACTGGATTTGCTGGATATCCGGTGTAACGGGCGGTCTTATGTTAGCGTTTAGCCCAGGCCTATGGTCTCAATCGGTCATTGTTGAAGTCTATAGCCTAAACGTCTTCTTCCTCGTCATTATTCTCCTTCTCACCTATCGATGGATGAGTAGTCCAAAGGACTATCATATCCTTTTATGCATGGCCTTTTTATTTGGTCTTGGACTCACCAACCACCAGACCTTAATGTTTGTAGGCCTTGCGCTGGCCACCGCTATTTTTTTAAAAGACATCGTCTTGTTTAGAGATTTCTTATTCGTTGGGGTTCCTCTCGTTCTGCTTATTGGATTAAATATTATAGCAAAAAAAGCAGGACATCCCGAATATCTTTGGAATCAAGGACCCACCTCAACGGCCTTTTGGGTCTATACTATATTAGCGATTGGAATACCGATTTTTGCCTATTTTTTCTTGCCCAACGGAAAAATTGTAGGCCCCACATTTTTGCTTGCTGAATTAGGGTTCTCCTTCTATCTCTACTTAACCTTTTCTTCGGAAGGTAATCCTCCCATCAATTGGGCTTATCCCAGAACCTGGGAAGGACTCATGCATTCCATTACCCGCGGGCAATACGAAAAGGTAACCCTCTCAAATATACTCGCTGATCCCAAAAAATTTATGGCCCAAGTAGGCACCTATTTTACGGATATGCGAACCCAATTTTCCATCCCGATTGTGATTGTAGGAGCCATCCCCTTCAGCGCCTGGACATTTCAATACAAGCGAAAACAGAGAAGTATTTTTTATGTCGCGTGCTTATTAGCGTTCTTGAGCATATCCCTATCTTTCTTCTCTGATAGTTTTAAAAACTTTGCACTATGCCTCTTAATCCTAGCGACCATCGGTACTGTAATTATGATAACCCAATACGTTATCACAGAACTAAAAAGAGGCAGACTTGCAGCCAAATTAATGATTACTTTACTTATTGTTGTATCTCTTGTTCTTGCGTTCGTAGATATTGCCTATCTCCTTAAGCCCCTTTTTCATCCTGAAACATCTTTCAAAAGCCGCCTATTCTACCTCATAGCCGTTCTGGCCCCTCTACTTCTTAGTGGGCTCGGATATTGGCTCGTCAAAGGACCACTGGCTCTGAAGCATGAACTCAATGAACAGACCCAAAAGTGGATCCTGGTCACATTGATCGCATTTTTAACATTAAGTATTTTACTCATGATCTTCCTCAACCCGAAGCTAGATATACAAACATTATTCATACAACGCGTTCAACTTCTCCAAGCGCATGCGGTGTATGCTATTTGGATTGGGCTGGGGTTACTTTTCACCTTATGTCGTACAGAAACCCTATTAGGAGGACGTGGCCTTGTAAAAATGCTGGGCATTATTACGGTCGGTCTGCTGCCCCTTTATTCTCTTTATCAAAATTATTATAACGAAGAAAGGATAAAGATTATTGGAGGAGCCGAACAAAACGGCCATGATTTTGGGTGGCAATTCGGAAACTGGCAATTGCGAGGCGCTAACGCCATTCGAGAGGAGTTAGACCCCAACGAAACGCCTCTGCCCAATCCAGATTTTCCACCCGAGATGACGACCAACGCCATTTTCTATGGGGGAACAGACCCAGGACGTTTTGTACCAACCTATATGATCTACTCTGCGAAAGTTCGTCCTGATGTTTATCTCATCACCCAAAATGCCCTGGCCGATAACACCTATATGAACGTCATGCGAGACTTGTATGGCGATCAGATATGGATCCCGTCTCAACAAGACAGCAATTTTGCCTTCCGAAAATATGTAAAAGACGTGAGAGAAGGTCGTGTTTCAGCGGGTGCCGCCGTAAACATCAAAGATGGGAAAGTAAGTGTACAGGGCGTACAGGGCGTTATGATGATCAATGGGATATTAGCCAAAATGATCTTCGATGCCAACATTCACAAGCATGATTTTTACGTAGAAGAAAGCTACGTCATCCCTTGGATGTATCCCTACTTAGAACCCCACGGCTTAATCATGAAAATTAACAGAAAGCCTATCCAAATAACACCCGAAATGACAAAGAATGACCACGACTTCTGGGAGTGGTACACCAAGCGCCTTTTAGGCAACAAAAAATTTCTTCGGGACATCGTTGCCCGAAAAACGTTCTCAAAGCTTCGAAGTGCCGTTGCCGGAATTTATGCCTACCGTCGCATGTACAGTGAAGCCGAGTACGCATTTCTTCAAGCCATTGAACTCTATCCCCTGAGCCCTGAAGCCAACTTCCGTTTAGCGGACATTTATATGCAACAACGCAAATATACTGAAGCGCGACAAATCGTAGAAGCTTTACTTGCAGGGGATCCGTGCAATGACAAAGTGAAAGGACTGTTGAACCGAATCAAAAACCTCGATCGCCTTAATAGTCGACGGGTTGAATTAGAAACAAAATTTTCAACCGGTTCCTCCGATGTTAACGGTGCTCTAGAATTAGCAGACACCTATCTCAGCCTCCAGATGCGCAATCAGTTCCAGCAAATAACCTTACAAATGCTTAATCAGACCAACCTACCCAAAGAAGTCTACTATCGCATTAGTCAACTATACGCTAAAGCAAATCGAATGGATTTACTTGAAACCGCGCTAAAAAAATACCTTCAACAAGACCCAAACAATGTCCGCGCATGGATAGATTTAGCCGCGGTACACACCACCCGAAAACAAACCAATCAAGCGATTCAAACATTAACACAAGCTATTAAACGCGGCGGGGCACCCATTAGAGATATTGTAAGAAAAGATAAACGGTTTAACACCATCCGTCAAACACCTGCATTCCGAAAACTGATCCCTCCTACTCCAGCAACTCCCAATATACCTATCTCCATCCCAGGATTATAAACCCGAGCAGATACGGGAATATAAGGTCTTGGATTTCCGATTCCGACTTACCACGGGTAAACCATTTCGCAGGAGGAACGGGGCACCCATCCGACTTTTTTCCCCGTTTTAAGTTTTATCCAAGATTCAGAACGATCTTCCAGGCGAAGGATAGAGCCTTCAGGGATTTCAAAGTGTATCGTTGAATTCTTGATCGGTGCATACAAGGCTTGCTGGGAAGTTTTCAGCATTACAACTTCTGAATGCTTATAGTACGATGACCAATATCCCCTGGCCACTAAACTCAAAATCAATACGCCGATGCATCCTGCCAAAATACGAATGATGACGGGTCTCTGATTTCTAAAGAGTAGGCATCCTGCTATGCAAAGACTAGAGAACCAATAGCAGAGGATAGCGATAATTCCCCATTCAGAGCGATTGCCCTTAAAAATAAGGGCGCTAAAAGTATTTTGGGGCGGCGCCAATCCACGCGATTGTTCTAAGGCAAAACGTAGATTGGCTATAATTTCTGGATCGCGCGGAGACAGATACCACGCACGTCGATAATGTAAAATGGCATGACCTAACTGTCCGTTCTTAAAATAGGTGTTAGCCAGATTGAAAAGGAGCTCTTTTGAGTAAAGCCCCTTACTCAATAAACTCGTGTATCCTTCTATAGCTCCTTGAAATCGATTTTCATCATAAGCGCGGTTCGCTTCCGAAAAGATGGTTTGAAGCTTAGCCGGCGGGAGAGTCCCGATATCTTTTTCGGCAAACGAGGTAGAAAGAAAGGCTAGAACGAAAAAGACCAAGGGGGTTCTTCTGTAAGGCAGGCACAAATTTTTGGTCAAAGGTCCAACGTCCAACGTCCAACGTCGAAACTCCCTCCAAGCTATTCTTCGACTTGCGACCTTCAGACTTTGAACCTGAGACCTCATCCGTTTTCCCTGTATGCTCATCATATCTTTATCTTATTACAAGTCTTGAGGATCATGATTAATTGATCCAGCTGTTCTTTAAACTCATTCTTTTCATTTTCTGAAAGCGCCTGTGCATACCTGTTTCCTCTTCCAAATCGGTATTGTTCACAAAGCTCAAATGTATTCTTAAGTATTGCCACGGACTCTTGATCTAGCCCCCCCTGTTTCAAAACTGTTAATACAGTTTCAGACGGCACTTCCCCAGGCGCAAGGTTTAGACGGTTCCCGAAATACAACCCGATCATTTCCCATACTGCTTCATGAAATGACGGACGATTTGCTTTGTTTAACGCTTCTTCTGCTTTTTGGAAAGCGAGACGAGCGACTTTAGGCGCTTGTTGACGTCGTGCTTTGGCGGTGTCACGTGTTAGGTCTTCACGTCGACGCATGATAAAAAATAAACTCACCAATGCTAAACCCGGAAGACATTGTATGGCCCAGAAACTCTTGCGCGAAACCCACGGTTTTTCATATTTGTAAAACCAGTGGACTGGTGCGGGTTTTAAATAGGCAATATCCATGCCGATAATTTTAGCCGTTCTTGGGGAGGTATCGGATATCCCTTGAACCACTCGAGTCAATCCGTTTTCCGCCGGGTTTACGGTTAAAGGATAAGGCCCAAATGTGATGTTTTTGTACGTTTCGTTTTTAGGATCGAAATACGAAAATTCAATAGGTGGAAATTCGCTCAGTTGATCGGTTTTAGGGATTACAACCTGCTCAAAAACTTTGCGTCCAGCAGAGCGATCCTTGTTAAGGTCTCGCGATACTAGTTTAGGTTCGTATACCTTAAATTGATCACCAAAGTTAATTTCAGGGGTGCTAATGGACTCTATATTTCCTTGACCCCTTACTTCCATGGAAAGGGTAATCGGATCTCCCACGCTTATCTCTGTGGGCTTGACTTCTGCTTTAAACTGAAAGGTCCCAACAGCCCCATAAAAATGGGGCGGTCTATTCTTTTCCGGCAACGGCAGGACGTTAACCGTCAGTGGCTCCGTTTGGACTTCTACGGGTTGAGATTGGGTTCTTTGGAAAAAGTCATCAAAGAAACTTCGAGATCGACGCGATTTTGATTGAATAAGCATATTCAATCTAACAGAAGGTTTAAGCTCAAAGGTCCCTTCGGTTAAAGCGCGTACTTTTAAACGCAAATTTCTTACTTGATAGATCTGGCTGTTCACCAATTGACGAGACGCCCTGATTTCTTCAAATTGCTGCATGCTTAATCCGGATTCAGGAAGATTTAATAAAGAAGCGTCTCTGCCTAAATTGATGTCTCGATAATAAATAGCCAATTTAATATCAAAAATTTCTTGGTTATAAACGTTTGTGCGGTCCGTGCTTAGTCTGGCAAATAATCGCTCCGATTTATCTTGTCCCCCTGTACCCGCGGGATGGCCAGAATCAGCGACCTTTAATAAAATAGCGGGAAGCTGAATCTGTGTGCCTTGTACTGGATAATTGAAGGGGCCCACGGTAAAATTACCTGGCTTTAGAGAAATCAGATGATACTGATAGGTCAGCGAACGATCTAGTTTCCCATTTACAAATGTCATGCTTTGCTGGGTGGAAGGTTGTGAAACACTAAACCCTTCGATGCGAGGAAGTCGAGGGGGGGCAGGTGAATTTGCTCCTCGTATGGTCAGAGACAAAGTCGCCCCTTCTCCGACACGGAGAACACGAGGCTGGATGTCAAAATCTACGGTAGCGGCTTGTGTTATAGTACAGAGCAAGAGGGCTGAAATGCCTATCCAAGCTCTTTTTAATCTAAGGATGTTATTGTTCATCTTTTTTAAGAATCTTTCAGCCATAGGATAATTCGCCATCCCAAATCTTAAGTCCGTAATTCGCAATCGATTCACCAGTCTTGATCAACAGGGATGGGTTTGCCAAGTTTAACCCGCATTTTTTCTCTTTCAGCCTCTTCTTCTTCTCTCATGGCCTCAAGCATCATGATCGCTTCTTCCGGTGTCATTTCTTCGGGCGCGGCTTGTGGCTCGCCACTCTGTTGGGGTTCGCTTTCTTGATCCTGTTCTTTGCCTTGTGCTGGTGACGGATCTTGGTTTTCTTGGTTTTGATCTTCTTCGGATGAATTCTGTCCTTCATCGTCTTCGTCTTGTTGCTGTTGATCTTGTCCGTCTTGAGGGTGATGATCCTCTGGCGAGTCCTGTTGTTGGTCTTGCTCTTCTTGATCGTCTGATGATTCTTGGTTTTGCTGCTGTTGTTCTATTCTTTCTTTCAGATCTGCAATTTTGATCTGAGCCACTTCATAATTAATCTTGGGATCCTCATCCTTGGGGTCTAATTGCATTGCATTTTCATACATGGCAACGGCCTCTTTGATAGCCTCAAGCGCGGCTTGCAGTCGATTCTCTTTTTCTTGGCTATCTGCTAAAGCAAACAAGTTGTTTCCTTCATTAAAATAGGTTTTGCTTTGCAATGTAAGATCTGACGTTTTGAGAGCCTCGCGATAGGCTTCGCTTGCTTCTTCATGTTGTTTTGTTTTATAGAGCGCGTTGCCTTTGTTAAAAAGAGCCGTGGCTGGATCTAGGGTAGATTCCTTGGCTAATGTTCCGGCTTCGGAAAAAGATTCAGCCGCCTCCGAATACTGACCACTAGCATAGTATTCTAAACCCTGTTTCATGGCGCTCTGGGCGGGGTTGGCTAGGCCGGATACGACAGGTCCTACCAGGAATAAAATGTGGAGTGTGAAAAAGGCTTGATGCACTCTACGGGGAATGAAGGAGTGCGGAATCCTTGTTTTGATGAATTTCTCTTTCATATGCGAAGACTCTTTTTTGTTTTTCGTACACGCTCACTGAGCGTGGTCTCAAGCAGCAACAAAATAAACGCGGGAATTAGAAACCACAAAAAACGTTCTTCATAGGCCTTAATCGTCTGTGATTCTTGCTCGTCACGTTTTAGATGTGAAAGTCCTTGTTCTACAATCCTGTCTAACCCAAAATCTCCAGGAACAGATCTCACATAGATCCCCCCTGTCTCTACGGCTAATTCTTCCAATGGTCCCTCTTGCAAGGCGGTTTTGACGACCTCCCCGCGACGGTTTTTGAGAAAAGCCAACCCTCCATGATCCGCTTTAATCGGAATTAATTCTCCTTCAAGTGTTCCCACCCCTACGATAAATACCTTGATCCTCTCTTTTTTTAATTCATTGATTAGTGAAGACGATAGCGCTTCATGATCTTCGCCATCTGTAATCAGAATAATGGCTTGATCGGACGACCGGCTTTCTTCGAAACTTTCTATAGCTTTCTTTAGGGCTTGTGCGATCGCGGTACCACCACGAGGAATAATACCTGCATACACATCGTCTAATGTCATCAAAAATGCGGCGTAATCAATCGTTAGGGGACACTGAAGAAAACTACCACCCGCAAAAGGTATAAGCCCAATACGGTCACCTTGAAGCTGTTTAACAAGATCTCGAATGGCCCATTTAGCTTGTTGCAGCCGGCTGGGCTTAATGTCTTCGGCCAACATGCTTTTGGAGGTATCCAAGACAATAAGCATGTTCATGCCACGACGTCTGACCTCTTCGAAATGGAACCCCCACTGTGGACGGGCGAGCGCAACAAAGCACAAGGCAAGGGCTGTGAGCCAAATGATGTTTTTGGTTCGGACGGATCTTTCTTTTCGACAGGGAACCATAACGGGCACGACTTCTAGATCGATAAGCATGGATAACTGCTTTTTTCTGCGCTTGATCAAGTAAAAGCTTATCCAGCTAAGCGGGATGAGCAGCCACAAAAAGTGGAGTGTTTCTATGGAGCCCCATTGCATTATAGGATTCTCCCAAATCGTATTAATGAAAGGAATCTTTCTATGCCAAACAGTATCATCGCGATAATGAGAAAAGGCATAAACTTTTCTTCGTATTGGGTATACTGTTCCACTTGAATTTCGGTTCTCTCCATTTCATCAATTTGCTCATAGACTTTTTTGAGACTTTTGAAGTCTTCGGCCCGAAAATATTCAGCGTCTGTAATTTTAGCGATGCGTTTTAGGGTTGCTTCGTCAATCTGTGAATGTTGTTGTACATAGCGAGTGCGGCCAAACATGTCTTGAGCCGGCATGTTTACGATTCCGCTGGTCCCAGCCCCTACCGTATAGACTTTAATATCTAATGCTCTTGCGGCCTGAGCTGCATTTTCAGGTGACAAGGTACCCGTATTATTAACTCCATCTGTGAGAAGAATAACCACTTTGCTTTTTGCTTCGCTTTCACGAAGACGATTGATCGCAGAACCCAATGCAGAACCAATCGCCGTTCCATCTTCCAGCATGCCCGTTTTTAGTTGTTTCATCCGTTGCAAGGTCCATCCGTGGTCAAGCGTTAAAGGGGAGGTTGTATAAGGAAGCGCTGCAAAAGAAACGATAGAAATACGATCCTCTTTACGACTTTTAATAAACTCTTCAATGACCTGTTTTGCGGCGTCAAGCCGATTCAGGCGCTTGTTTCTTGTCGACAAGTCCTCGGCTCTCATCGATGTTGAAACATCAACCAGTAACACAATGTCAATTGCTTCTGCATGGACTTCACGCTCTTGGAGTCCTTTTTGAGGACGCGCAATCGCGCTGATCAGAAGAATAAGGGCCAGGCTATAAAAGACAGGTAATGTTTTTGACACCCAAATGGCCCACGATAGGGGTAAATGTGCTAATACTTTATGATCACTGAACAAGATCGAAGGACGTCGACGTCTTCCATATCTTAAAAAAACCAGGATGGGGACCAGGAAAAGCAATAATAAGAACCATGGGGCATGTAGGGTCATATTGTTTCCTCGGGAACGGTTTCTTGTACAAGTTGTTCAGCGGCCGAATACACTGCGCGCATGTCATCGGGTTGAGGACAATGTTTTGCAAATTTAACCAGATCTGATTGGTGAAGAAAATGCTCCACCCGTTGTTGGTGTTCCAGTGAGAGCAAATTCGAAGTTGCTGCATCCCGAATAAACTCTTCTGTTGTTTGTTCGGGCGCCCGAAGATGAAACCGATTTTCAATATACTGTCGGACAATATAAGACAATTTTACATAAAAAGGCTCTATTACTTTTTCTTCGATCCACCCTTTTTTCAGTAGATCTTGTAAAGCTTTGAGGGCTATTTCATGAGCGGGAACCGGAGGTTTTTCAGGCGCTGCTTTTGATGTTGATTTAATAAAAAACCGTTTGACAACGAAAGCAATGATTCCGGCTAGACATGCAATAAAAAGAAAGACCGCAAGCCATCTGGGAAATCGTTTAGGCCATTCAATGGGCTCTTTAATACCTTTTAACGTTATCTCATCACCAGGTCGTACGCTAATGACATGAAGAGTAGCATTGGGATAAGGTTCCTCATACTGTACCCCATCGGTATACGCACAGCGTATAGTCCCGGTTGATAGTAGGTGGCTTCCCATTTGATAGGAGGTTAGCGTGTAGGTGATTCGTGTCTTGGCGGGACGATCTCGACCCGTCTCATTTTCTTCTTTACGCTCTCGAAGTACGACAGCCTTCTCTCTCCCCAATTCCGGGACCTGTATTTGTGTATTTTCAGGATGTGTAACCGTTAACGTTGCTGTCACTAAATTTCCGATATGAATCGTATTGGTGCTCAGCACACATTCCGCTGTAAGGGGTGTACTTGGAGGTGGCGACACATCACGTTTTTTACAGCTGGCCATGATGAAAATCAGGACCAACGTCAACCCGCTGAGGACGAAACCCTGAACCTTGAACCTTGAACCCTGAACCCCAAACCCTTTCATCGCCTTCTCTCCCGCATTTTAAAGAAGTTAATGAAATCTTTTTCGTAAGGTTCCCCGGCATATACTTCGATGGTATCCGCTCCGCAGCGTCCCAATGTTTTAAGCAAACGGGTTCTTTGCTGTGATTGATAAGTGGTCAGGGCATGTCGTATGTCTGCATCAGACGTGTCGACAAGATAACGCTTTCCGGTTTCGGCATCTTCCCAATCTACAATACCTGCTTTAGGCCATGCGTGTTCCCGTTTATCGCCAATAACAATACCGGTTAAATCATGGCGTTTAGCCGTAACTGTTAATGGTTTATCGAAAGGTGCATCAAAAATAAAGTCGCTGATCAAAAATGTTACGGCTTTTCGAGTGGCAATATGATTGAGGAAATCTAACGCAGGTTGGACATCTGTCTTTTGGTTTTCAGGCTTAAAATAGAGGACCTCTCTAATAACGCGCAGTACATGACTCAATCCTTTTTTAGGGGGCAAATAACACTCCACGACATCGCTAAAAAGAATAAGACCAACCCGATCATTGTTTTGAATCGCCGAAAAAGCTAATATCGCAGCAATTTCTGCGGATAGATCTTTCTTAAGTTGGCTGCTGCTCCCAAAGGTATTTGACGCGCTGATATCCACAACGAGCATAACCGTCAGCTCACGTTCTTCCATGAATTTTTTCACGTATGGATGGCCCATACGCGCCGTTACATTCCAATCAATAGACCGAATATCATCGCCGGGAACATATTCGCGGACTTCTTCGAACTCCATGCCCTGCCCTTTAAACACGCTATGGTATTGTCCGGCAAACACGTCATTGACCATATGTCGGGTACGAATCTGAATTTGACGGATTTTTTTAAGTATTTCTTTTGGAATCATGATGCTAGATACCCAATGCTGGATTTTGGATGCCACGATCTTCCGTCGCTTTTTTTTATCCTTAAGGCACTGGCAATTCGTTTAAAATGCGGGTCACTATATCGTCTGACGTTAATTCTTCCGCTTCGGCTTCATAGGAAATGATGATTCGATGACGCAGTACGTCAGGCGCTATGGATTTAACGTCTTGAGGCGTTACATAGCCACGACCTTGAAGAAAAGCGTGTGCACGAGCAGCGATCGTTAGGCTAAGCGTTGCCCGAGGGGATGCCCCATAGGTGAGGTAATCTTGTAAGGCCAAATTATATTTTTCAGGTTCGCGCGTGGCAAATACAATACTTAAGATATAATCCTTAATTTTATCGTCCATATAAATTTCATCGACGATTTTACGCACGTGCAGAATCGTTTCAGGCTTAATAACCGGTTGCAGTGTCACAGACGTTTCCGTAAGAGCCATGGAATCAAGAATTTTGCGTTCTTCTTCCAGTGATGGATAGGTTATTTTTAATTTCAACATAAACCGATCGACTTGTGCTTCCGGCAAAGGATAAGTCCCTTCTTGATCAATAGGGTTTTCTGTCGCCATGACCAGGAAAGGGTCAGGGAGGGGAAAGGTCTGATCCGCAATCGTTACCTGCCGTTCCTGCATGGCTTCCAAAAGAGCGCTCTGAACTTTGGCAGGAGCACGGTTAATTTCGTCCGCGAGAATAATATTTGAAAATACAGGCCCTTTTTTTGTGGTAAAAGCTCCATCTTTTGGACTGTATATTTGCGTCCCGATCAAGTCGGCAGGCAAGAGGTCGGGTGTAAACTGGATCCGTTGAAAAGAGATGGCAATGATAGAAGCCAACGTCTTTACAGACAATGTTTTAGCCAACCCAGGGATGCCTTCGAGCAAGATGTGTCCGTTCACAAGAAGTCCAATGATAAGACGATCAATAAGATATTGCTGACCTACAATCACCTTTTCCATCTCCATCTTTAGCGTCCTTATAACCGCGCTTTCTTTTTTTACTTTATCATTAATGACACCAATACCTGTTTCCATATTCTTATTCCTCCTGCCGCCACGTTGTGGGGTTATGTGTGATTCGTTATTTTTAATTTGGAAAGATTAAGAGGGTTAGCTTTATTCTGATCTGCAGTCCGATACAGCAAAGTTTCCTAATAACCTATAACTAATAACAGATAACAAAACCCAAATACAATATTTGGGTTTACGTTTATATCTAAGACTCGTATTCGCGGAAAAGGTTCAAATTCAAATAGTTTTTGATAACCAGTTAGGCCACGCCATCTTCTATGACAGCTTTAATACAATCCCCTCTCTCCTCATGGGGAGAGGAGAGTAACTTTGTCAGCCATGGCTGGTCTGCTGCTGTCGCAGTGCTTCATAAAGAACGATCGAGACTGTGTTGGCAAGGTTTAAAGATCGAACATGACCGGTTTGCATAGGAACCGTTAATACCTGGGAAGAACAATCCTCTAATAGTTTTTGGGGCAACCCTTGTGTTTCGCTTCCAAAGATTAAAACATCCCCGGGTTGGTAAACTACATCGGTATAAGAACGTTTCCCTCTTGTGCTAAAGAGATAAAAGGTCGAGTTTATCAGGCTTCTAAAAAAACATTCAATGTCGGCATGCCTAAATAGTTTTACCGAATCCCAATAATCTAATCCTGCCCGTTTAACAGCCGGATCATGTAAACGGAATCCCAATGGATCAATAAGATGAAGCAGCGTCCCTGTAGCCGCGCAAAGACGTGCAATGTTTCCGGTATTCAGAGGGATTTGGGGTTCAACCAAGGCAATCTGAAAGGGAAGGTTTGGCCAAGAAAAATTTAACATCTTGTTATCCATTGTATTCGGTCATTTCCGTGACCTTAAAAATACTGATAATATCGCTACTAAAAAAAATCTCATTGTATACCGCCTTTGGTTGAACGAACATCGCCTCCTTTTAAAAAGCGCGCGAGTTGATCAGGCAAGACTACCATTTTGCCCATCTTGTCAACCCACGCATAACTTAATGTCCGATTTTTCTTTTGATGTGCAGGTTTCATACCCGTATTAAACCTTTTCTTGCAAAGGCTATTTCTTCATCAGAAGCTATACTATCAAGATCTTGTGACCCAGATTTTATAATCACTTTCTTTTCTGTCAAAGCAGATTGATGAATCCAACCTAATTTATCTGTCATAGAAACCTTCACCCACGATCTCCGCGAAGCAAGCACCGTTACACGGTCACCAGTTATCTGTTTAGATAAAAAAAGGGCTTTGAACGTAATTGAGCCTATCGAACCTGTACACTCATTTGTTCCGGAACAGCCCAGACTGAAAAACTCGTTACACATAAAATCGTGGTACAAAATAATTTTAATTTCATAGGTTTTAGTTATCGGTATCCGATTTTTTTGGCATCTGCCGCAGTATGGAGTACCGCCTTTAGGCGGAAATCCCCCCCTACCTAAAGGCATACTGCGGCAGATAAAATGTCCATGAAATTCGTATTGATAAAAACCTGGATCCGTCAGTTACAGGACAAAATCATTTTTTTATTGATAAGGGTTTAGTCATAGTATAAACGTATTGCATGAACTTGAGGAATTGAGGAATCTGCGATTGAGGAAACAGAATAAGAGGTCATATTAACATCAGAAAAGGAGAATAACTATGCCCAAAAAGACGAAAGTAGAAGAAGTGGAAAAAAGCGAAAATCAAGAGGTGAATACCAAGGAACTTGCGGCGGATAATATCGTAAAGAATACGATGTTGTGGACAACCGGCGTTGGATTGGTGCCGATTCCGGTAGTTGATCTGGTCGCCGTTACCGGGTTGCAGTTAAATATGCTGCGAAGAATCTGCAAGGTTTACGAAGTGAAATTTTTCAAAAATACAGCGAAAAATATTATCGGTTCTCTACTGGGTGGACTTTTCCCATCGACGTTGTCCAGGCCAGCGGCGGGTTTGATCAAAATGATCCCCCTCGTTGGGCCGACGATAGGAGCAGTGACCATGCCGATTTTTTCTGGCGCGTCTACCTATGCGGTGGGTCGGGTCTTTATCAAGCACTTTGAATCAGGCGGAACCTTGTTAAGCTTTTGCAGAAAGAAAGCAAAAAAAGAATTTGAGGAAGCTTTAAGAGAAGGTCAAAAGGTTCCGGCGACTTGAATTGACAGGGGACCTGGAGGCCTACTTAGTCTCTTTAAAAAAGTATATCATTTAAGGGGAAAACAGATTGTTGCACTGGAAGATCGGGATCCGGCGTCGGTTGAGTTGGTAGGCGGCAAAGCGACCTAACGAGCATGCCTGCACCGTATTGGTTTAGGACTCGCGCAGAAATAAACTGAACATTTTTACTTCCGTTGATTAAACTATTACAATTTCCTGAATCCGTCAGATAAAATCTGATGATTTTTCATTACCTGTTGGGCTAAAGCGGGGAGGATACCCGTATTCAAACAAACAACCCCACCCCAACAGGTGTGTATATGAAACAATATAAAATAAAGACTGGCAAGGGCGAACTCAACAGCACAAGCGGAAATCATCTTTGCAGCCTGCTGCTTGAGGATCATGCTCAACGGATTCTTCCCTCCAATTTTCAACCACGCCGCTCCGATGCGATCTCTGATCGGGAGATCCTCCTTACCCAGATCGGCTTACTTTGCAACGGTCGAACCGATTTCAATGATATCGACCTGTACCGGGGTGATGAGATTTTTATGAATGCCTTTGGACTTAAAAAGGGGAGTTAAAAAGGTAGCCTCTGAGCCGATGTTCCGACGTCGTTTCGACGACCTGCCCCCAGCCAGAACCCATGTGGGGCTACGCAAACTCAACACCGAACTTCTTTCCTCGGGCCCCTTTGGCTAGGTAGATGTCGAAGGGCTTGATCTTGTTCCTGTCGATATCGATGTGAGCCCTTTGGATCACTCAGGCTCTTCGAAAGAAGGCGTTTCCTATACCTATAAGGGCCATGATGGTTACGCCCCGATATTTGCCTATGTGGGCACTCAAGGCCACATGCTTGAGTGCGAACTTCGACCCGGTAAACAACATTGTCAGTCGGGAACGACCGCGTTTATTGCCCGCAGCGTTGAAACGCTCCAAACCCTGGGCCTGGGTGGAAAATGTTTGCTTCGGCTTGATAGTGGCAACGCTGCGGCCGATAACTTCGACGCTTTTGGGGATCATTATTTCATCGTAAAGCGAAATCCTCGCCGCGAATGTCCTGAACAAATGCTGGCCCTTGCACGCCGAGTTGGAGACAAACAAGACAGTCGTGAAGGCAAGAACGTTTACACAGGCTTTTTCGATCATTTCCATCCCGGTGATGACCAAAACCGCCCTTGTGTCCCGGTGGCCTTTGAAGTGATTGAACGCACCATCGATATCGATGGTCAGAAACTTCTGGTTCCTAAACTTGAGGTAAACACCTGGTGGACGGACCTCTCTTGTCGTGCCAAGACGGTGCTAGATCTCTATCATGGACATGGCCCCAGCGAGCAGTACCATAGTGAACTCAAAAGCGATCTTGATGTTGAGCGATTGCCTTCGGGGAGACTCTGTGCCAATAAGATTATTCTGTTATGCGCCATGGTGGCCTTCAACCTATTGCGCGGTTCGATTGGTCCGCCACGCCGGACGAATTGAACTTCACTTTGGCAAGCGTTGTCGCTGGTTTGAAGTGATACAAGATATTGCCCATTCCTTCGCATAGCCCTCCGTGCACCTTTAACAATACTCTAAGGCGACTGCCCAAGGAGGCCTACACCCCAAAAATGGCCAAATCAGAGTGAATCTGACCTGTACGCTCAAAAAATTCATCAGGGTGATACTTGCCGGTCCCAATCTGCCCAAAAGCAAGCATCTCAAGGAAAAAGTTTTCAACTTTTGAGCCCCAAAACGCCTTCCGAAGCGATAGCTGACGGATTCAGGAATTTAACTTAACGACAGTGTGTTCACTTTATTTATGCGTGAGTCCTTAGTGTTTTTGCCCAAGCGTTTCATGAGTTTTCATCTACGCATGATGCCGGGAGTGAACTGATAGGTAGTTGCGTTGATCGTCATCATGATCCTCTTGACGAGATACCCTCTACCGCAGGCCGGATCGGCGGACGGAGGTGTCGACTTTCTCAGAGTAACTCCGTATAGACGATATAAAAAGATTCAATCCATCCTTGATCTCGACCTACAATAGAAAATACCAACCAGTAATAAAAGAAGTATTAGAAGAATAAAACTTCCGAGAATTTCGTTAACATATTTAAATTTGAAAACGTCAGTTTTGGATAAGGGATTTTCGACGGCACCATCTTAAACAAAATGTTTTTTTGAGCAGAAAAGCCTAAGTTTAGTTAGATCGTAATCGATTAGAGTCGAAAAAGTGATCTACCTGGATCCGTCAGTTAAACGTGGGATTTCTGTGCGAATGCTTTGGAGGCAAAAGGTTGCAAAAAAACGCAGGCGCACCCGCTGGGTGCGTCGAGGCTTTTTTGTAATTCCTTTTGGCCCAAATGGTTCGTGCAGAAAACCGCGTTTAACTGACGGATCCAGGATCTATTAATCCGTAAAAAAAAGCTGTTTTCTAAGATTTTAAAAGACTTCCTTATTTAACACTGGCGTTAAAAGGTTGGGAGTTCACTTCGTTTCGCGAGTTATTGGTTATCTACCGAAGACGAATTCGAGTTTGGTGGAAACTTCTTTTCTCCGCTTACAAACCTTTATCCAATAATCTCCTCAATTCTTTCGCATAAGAGATGAATAATGAGGCCATGTCCTTCTTGAATTCTTGGTGTACTTTGGGTTGTAGAAACGCAAATGTTCATGTCAACGAACGTGCCAACCCTCCCTCCAGTTCCCCCCGTGAAACCAATCGTAAGGATGCCCATCTTTTTGGCAGCGGTAATAGCTCGACACACATTCTCAGCATTTCCACTGGTAGAAATTCCAATCAAAGCATCCTCTTTTTTCCCCAGAGCTTCTACCTGTTTTTCAAAAACACAATCGTAATTATAATCATTACCAATCGCGGTCAGTACAGAGGTGTCCGTCGTAAGTGCAATACCTGCATAGGGCTTTCTTTCTTTTAAAAATCGGTTCACTAATTCTCCGACCATATGCTGGGCATCCCCTGCACTACCTCCATTGCCACATACCAAAACCTTATTGCCTTGCTGCAAACGGCCCGCTAGTTCGTTTGCTAATTGATGAACCGGATCCTTTAACTCGCTAAAAATGTGTTGAGCAACACCCACATACTCTTGAGATATTTGATTCCAATTCAAAACGCGACTCCATCCGGGGCTGTCTTTTGTTCATTCATCAGGTTTTTGAGGAACAGGTTCCGAGACAGAAACAACCCCAACAATATCGCGAACATTCACCGCAACATTATGTACATCCGAAAACCCTAGATTATCCTGAACGATTTCCCGTACTCGGCTTTGCAAGACTTGGCATAATTCAAGAATTTTGGTGCCTGCTTTTACTTTTAAATCGATACGAATGTCGAGCTGTTGATTAACCACTCGAACGATAGGCTTCAGGGAAGATACAGCTGCAAACTCTTCGGTCAACCGTCCCAAAAAATCACTGACCGCTTTAAGCGTAATACTTACTGACCCCCCTTCATTATCAAAGGATAAAAATTGCTCTCCGCGAGGTCGTTGCATTCGAGTAATAAGGAAAACAACCATCAAAATTAAAATCGCGAGGTTCCAAGCAATAACGGTTATTCGTTCGCCAAATAGCTTTTCGACAAAGTGGGCCCACATATCCTCACTCGGAATGGCCGTGGAGAGAAGGAAGGTCGCTAGTATAATGACAACACCAAAAAATAAGAAACCTGCAACCAGACGAAGGCTTTTCATGTCTCTGCCTTTGCTCCCGTATTTTCACTATCTTCGCCAGGCATTCGGACACTTTGAACAACTACATTGACCGCTTTTACATGTTTCCCTGTCATTTGTTCTATGGCTTCACGAATATCGTTTTGAAGCTGCCATGATACCTGAGGAATCCGCACCCCGTACTCGAAGATCACGTGTAAATCAATGATAACGGTATTTTCTTCTACCTCAACGCGAATACCTCGATCTATATTTTTTTTACCAATGATCCCTGCAATATCGTCTACCAACGTGCTGCTCATGCCTGCCACACCTGGAACTTTTAAGGCCGCCAACCGAGAAATAACCGCTATCACATTATTGTGAATACGTATCGCACCCAGATCAGTTCCTTCTTCCAAATGATCTGATACGCCCATCCGTTCTGGCGCTGTAATAACATCAGCAGGTCGTTCTTCGTTTTCCTGATTCATAGTTCTCTCCTCTTATGTATTTTTAGGAAGGGTTTAAAAACCCTTCCTGCATGAATTGTTCTAAATAATGGGTATTATATTTTCCTTCTATAAAGGTAGGATCCTTTAACAAAGCTTTCCCCAAAGGAACGGTTGTCGCAGGCCCTTCGATGAGACACTCATCCAAGGCTCTCTTCATGCGGGCTATAGCTTCTTCACGTGAAGTCCCGCTGGCGATAACTTTCCCCACCATACTATCATAATAAGGAGAGATCATATATCCCGAATAAACATGGGAATCGACTCGAACACGGTACCCACCGGGGAAATTGACCCATTCGACTCGTCCCGGGGAAGGGGTAAAGTCTTTGTGTGGATCTTCTGCGTTAATTCGAAACTCGATAGCGTGCCCCTTGACCTGTATATCTTTCTGGGTAAATGAAAGGGGTTCTCCTGATGCGATTTTAATCTGTTCTTTAATCAGATCAATTCCAGTCACTTCTTCTGTCACGGGATGCTCAACTTGAATCCGGGTGTTCATTTCCATAAAATAAAATTTTCCCGCGTGTTCGTCATACAAAAATTCAATTGTCCCGGCATTTTGATAATCAACAGCGCTAGCCGCTTTGATCGCGGCCCGTCCGAGCTTTTTTCGAAGATCTGAACTAAGCGCTGGAGAAGGCGCTTCTTCTAATAGTTTCTGATGGCGACGTTGAAGGCTACAATCCCGTTCTCCCAGGTGGACGATATGTCCATGATGATCGGCTATAATCTGAACTTCAATATGGCGAGCCACTTTTATATATTTTTCGATGTATACATCGGGATTCCCAAATGCACGTTCTGCTTCAGAACGTGCAGCCATTAATGCATGCTTAAATTCAGCCTCATCATGCGCAATGCGCATCCCTTTCCCCCCTCCTCCAGCAACGGCTTTAATTAAAGCGGGATATCCTATTTTTTTCCCAATTTTTAACGCGGCCTTTTCGTCCTTGACAATGTCTTCACTACCTGGAGTAACGGGTACCCCCGCTTTTTTCATGGTTTTACGGGCAACGGCTTTGTCCCCCATTTTGCGAATGTTATCGGGAGTGGGACCAATGAATTTAATTTTACAGTTCTCGCAGATCTCCGCAAAATGTGCATTTTCGGCAAGAAACCCATATCCCGGATGAATCGCATCTACATCGGTCACTTCTGCTGCGCTAATAATATTAGCAATTTTTAAATAACTATCGGCAGAAGCAGTGGGGCCAATACAGATGGCGTCATCTGCTAATTGCACATGCATAGATTCTGCATCTGCTTCAGAGTAAACAGATACGGTTTCGATCCCCAATTCTTTACATGCACGGAGGGTTCGCAGAGCAATTTCACCTCTATTCGCTATAAGGACACGTTTAAACATTTATTTAAAACTTTAACCAGGTATGGATTCCATTAAAGACGGGACATGAATGAATCTACGACTTCTCTAATAGCTAAACGGGCTCCACTTTAAACAAGGGCTGTCCAAATTCAATAGGCGTGGCGTTTTCCACCAAGACTTTACGGACAATTCCTTTCACCTCAGCTTTTATTTCATTTATAACTTTCATGGCCTCAACAATGCAAACAACCGTATCTACACCAAGCTCTTGTCCTACGGATACAAAAGGTTTTGCATCAGGAGCGGAGGAACCATAATAGGTCCCAACCATGGGAGATTTGATTTCAACTAACCCATCATCGCTCTTTTCCTTTGCATTTGCTAACTTTTCCTCTAGTGAAGCCACCCTTTCGTGATGTGAAGAGGCTGCCGCAGGAATGACAACAGGTGTTCCGGGATGAGAGGATAAGACAACAGGGTTACCATCACCATTTCCTCGTTTAAGAGCGATACGGAATTCTTCTTCCTGTAACTCGAATTCCGTCAGTTCATTTTCTTTCATTAACTCAACAATTTTTTTTATATCCTTGTAATCCATTGAACGTCTCCCTTTTTTTGTACTCGAAATGATCGAATAGTGGGAATTTTATTGTATTGGGTGTTCCCCCCCCTCCTTACTCTATCACTCCACAACTCCAGCATCACGTATCCTAATATAATCGATGAGGCCCTCTAAGGCCAACAAATAACTTTTTGCTCCGAACCCTGAAATGTGCCCAACAGAAACAGCTGTAATATAGCTATGATGCCTAAATGATTCTCGGGCAGCTGGATTCGATAGATGGACTTCTACGCACGGCAAGTCAATCGCTTGCAGGGCATCTCGCAAAGCAATACTGGTATGGGTATATGCTGCAGGATTGATCAAGAGTCCATTATAGACTCCTTTACTTGACCCAATAGCAGATACTAAGTCACCTTCACAATTGGTTTGATGAGAGTCAATGTTCGCGCCTAACTCAGCAGCTTTTTCTTTTAGTAGACCCACAATATCTTCGAGGGTTTCTGAACCATAGATGTTGGGTTCACGCGTTCCTAACAAGTTGAGATTCGGCCCATGTAAAACTAGAATTTTCATAGCGACATAAAATGTAACAAGACTCCTCAATAATGTCTACTCAATGCTGATCTTAAGATATGCATCATTGCCACACGCTTATACTTTGCTTCCCAATGCATGCACGTCAGCAGATAGATGTGTCATCTCCTTTTCTCCACATCTGACCGTGCCGCTAAAACTGTCAAATGAGAATTGGACCACAACCCTTTAGCCTCTTCAAAATCGATCCCGTGTTTTCGTTTATTCGATTTGGGTTTCGAGGGATCGTACTCAAACTTCATTTACTCCTGGATCCGTCAGTTAAACGTGGGATTTCTGTGCGAATGCTTTGGAGGCAAAAGGTTGCAAAGCATTCGCACAGAAATCCCACGTTTAACTGACGGATCCAGGTTATAATATAGCTTCAAACAATACAACGATTATTCAATCGAATTGCCCGAATTGGCTCATAAAAGATGACACCCAAAAAGGGGGGCATGAAAAGTATGAGTTACGAATCGAGAAAAGAATATATACATCGAATGGGTCACCGGTATAAACGGGCCAGCAAACGATATAAAACACGCCTCATTGATGAAGTATGCCAAGTCTGTGGCTATGAGCGTAAATACGCCATTAAACTGCTCGGCGGAAAAATCCGTCGTTCGGCCAAGCAGCGTGGCCGAAAAAGCTATTATGCCAACCCCGAACTTTTAGCCGCTTTGAAAACGATCTGGCACCAAACAGGGCACCTGTTCGGCAAACGTTTGCAACAAGCTTTACCGATCTGGCTCAGAGATTATAGCAAACACTATAGCGCTTTATCGGCCCCCATTCGTTCTAAATTGCTCGATATAAGTCCAGCGACTATTGACCGATTATTAGCCTCAGAAAGGAGCCGGTATAGACGCTATCGAAACAGCGCAACGAAGCCAGGATCTACCCTGAAAAATCAAATCCCTGTGCGGATCGACAACCAGGATATTCAACAACCGGGCTATTTGGAAGCTGACACCGTCGCCCATTGTGGGGGATCGATGAGCGGAAACTTCATCTGGTCGATTACCTATACCGATATTGTAACGGGTTGAACGGCCCAACGTGCCGTTTGGAACAAAGGATATGGAGGGATTCAAAAGCAAACCCAAGACGTAGAAGAAAAACTCCCTTTTTCTCTTTTGGGATTCGATACCGACAACGGTTCGGAGTTCTTAAATTGGCACCTGGTTCGTTATTTTAGCAACCGTCAAAAGCCGGTAGGCTATACGCGGTCACGGAGCTACCATAAAAATGATAATGCCCATGTAGAACAAAAGAACTGGACCCATGTTCGTCAACGTTTGGGGTATGATCGACTCGAACACCCTGATCTGGTTGATGTCATCAACCACCTCTATGTTGTCTGGGAAAAGTATAACAATTTTTTTTGTCCATCGATGAAGCTGAAGTCCAAAAAGCGGATCCAAAGCCGGTATATCAAAAAATATGACAAAGCCAAGACCCCTTATGAGCGACTGGTTCAGAGCCAACTGCTTGGTCTTGAACAAGTCAAGGCCCTCGAAGGTCAATATGAAGTTTTGGACCCCTACAAGCTCAAAAAGCAGATCGAGGAGCATCTCCGAAAGATTGAACGGTTAAAAAAACACCCTCCTGACTTGAAAGGATCTCCAGAAGTTTCGCGGGGTAATGCTCTCTTATAAAAGAAGACAAAGCCTTCTGAGAGATCGTTGGATACAGGGCATCTGGGGCGGTCGTTTTTTGAGGCGAAGTCAAAAACATGGCGAAAAAGGCAAAGGTGAAAGTCAACCACGGAGTTACCCACAGATCCGTCCCGCCTCCGACGAGCGAATGGGGCCCATTCTCGCCGGGACGGATCTGTGGATAACTCCTGGAAGGTAAAAGAATGAACAGAAAGGCATCCACCCGACCCATTTCTTGACAGAAATGGGTCCAACAAGTATTGGTGACAAGTGTCAATGAGTTTTAATATGCTACGGTGTCATTTTTTAATGAGACAACAAGCTTATACTAATTTTGTGTTCAATATGCAATTAACAAGCCATGAAAAACCACAAAAAGACTTGATGTAAGCTTTCCGCGCCTGGATTGCTTTGAGTCCATTGCAAAGGTGACCCACAAGCCGATCGATAGAGTCAAACAGGAGATTGGGAAAATACTTTTCCCTGAGATCATCCCATAAATGTTCAACAGGATTAAGCTGTGGGGAATAAGGAGGCAAAGAGTGGATCTCCATGCTCTTTGGAATGTTGAGCGTTTGGGCTCGATGAGAGGAGGCTTGATCCCAAAACATAAGGACCTGTTCGTTGCGATAGGTTCGGGCCATCTGTTTGAGAAAAAGATTCATGCGCTCGGTGGTCATGTGATACTGACTTGCAATGAAAATACATGACGGCACGTAGTGCCAAATGATAACAAATGACGTCCTGTTTTAGTCGTGGTTTTTAAGGATACTGCTCAGATGAGCTAAAGCATTGTACGGACCTATGGTCATGGCCTTATTGACAATCTATGCCGGGAGCCATCCTCCTGGATTGAGGCGAATGTGGCATGAATTTGTTTTGGGTTCAGGGCCTTGATCTTCCAGCGGGAGGTTATGGAGCGAATCCGGGTGAGACGCTTTTTGGCGAGGCTGGTAATCCGGGGCGCCCTCCATAGTTACAACCAACTCATCAGGTTGGATACGGTCATAAGCGATGAGAACGATCCAATCGCGGTGTTGAAAAGGAAAAGGAATTTTGTTGGCAAAACGAGCATATCGTTGAGGTTTATTCACGTCTTCAAGCTGCTCGGTATAGATACAGTCAGCCCCAACCAGCGGGGATATTGCTCCACAGCGTATAGCACAGCGTGCATGTGGTCCAGCGAAGTGTCCAAGGTACATTCAGTTTTAAACTCATAAATTTTAGTGTTAGGCGCTGGGCGTTTGAATAGGCTGATCACCATCTTCTTCGCGGACCAAGGTCCAGTCGCTATAGGAGGTGATGGTCATTAGAAAACTGAGCGTCAGCCAGACTGTTTTGGTGAAGTTTGAAGGCTGCGTTTTAAACGTTGAGAAGATACAGCAGCGGAATAATGGAACAGCCGTTTTTATTTCAGTAATCCTTGATCGTTTTGGTATAACGTGGCTATTCTTAAAATAACCTGGATCCGTCAGTTAAACGTGGGATTTCTGTGCGAATGCTTTGGAGGCAAAAGGTTGCAAAAAAACGCAGGCGCACCCGCTGAGTGCGTCGAGGCTTTTTTGTAATTCCTTTTGGCCCAAATGGTTCGTGCAGAAAACCGCGTTTAACTGACGGATCCAGGAATAACTATTTTCATGAACAGGCTACGCTTTATTTTATCTATATTATTGAGGAGACGATATACCTTAGCGCTCTTCATTGTGTCAAGTATAGCCGGCGCGTTGGCTGGAGCTAGTACCACAGGATTATTAGCGGTCATTCACCGTCTTATCGGGGATGATTCCCTTTCTATCGATCAGCATGCAGCCGGTTTTCTTTTGCTGGCTGCCGGCCACGCCATCTTCTCGATCATCTCCTCGGTTACCAATGTAAAAGTTTTACAGGAAATAAGTCTGGATTTGCGCCTGGAGTATAGCCAACGGTTGCTATCTACGCCTTTACGGACGATCGAAAAAGTGGGCTCTTCAAAAATCCTGAATACCTTTACGCATGCCATTGGATCGATCGCCGATTACATCAGTCGATTGCCGGTTCTGGTTCAAGACCTGACGCTATTAACCGGTATTTGTATCTACATGACCTGGTTGTTTCCTTTTATATTTTTAATGCTGTTGGTCTTTATGGTGTTGGGATTCATTTTCTATACCTTGCCACTATCAGCCTACCGGCGTTTCGAAAAGAAGTTGTGGACGGTGCGAAACCGGCATTTTAGATATTTTCACGATCTTCTTGGAGGTATCAAAGAGCTTCTCCAAAACAGAGCCAAGAAACAAGCGATTCTGTTTCATTACCTGTACCCAACGGGTAAAAATTTAGCAGATCTTGAGATTCGATCTTCGCTGATGAAGACGGGCATAAACCGCTGGGGAGATTTTTATGCCTTTCTCGGTCTAGCCTTAATCCTGACTTTTTTGCCTCAGTGGGGTATGGCTTCGCATCAGGAGTTAGGAAATGTCATTATTCTTCTTTTGTTTACTTTACGTCCCATGAATTCGTGTATCGGACATATATTCAGTGTTCAAAACCTGAAGATAACATTGGATCAATGGGAAGAGATGGCCGGGCATCTTGAGCAGGCAACAGCAGCGGAAGATGTTGCCGATGCGGCGCTGAATATAACACGATCCCCATCCTTTTCCCTTAAAGTACAGGATGTTGTGTACACCTAATTATGAAGAGGGAAGCGACCCTTATACCCTCGGACCGATATCCTTGACGTTGCAAGCGCCAGCCATCCTCTTTATTACAGGTGGCAACGGCAGCGGCAAAAGCACCTTGGCTAAAATTCTGTGTGGACTGTATATACCGGATACCGGCACAATCTGCTTGGATGGAAAGCCCGTAGGTAATCATAACCGGGAGGCCTACCGACAATTGTTTTCCGTTGTTTTTTACGACTTTTATTTGTTCGACACTTTGCTGGGATTGGAAGATCGAGAAATTGATGAAGCCGCTCAAAGTTATTTGCGTCGCTTAAGTATCGATGATAAGGTGTGTGTTCGTGAAGGTTGCCTTTCCACCACACATCTTTCTTCGGGACAATGCAGACGGCTAGCCCTGCTTGCGGCAAAATTGGAAGACAGTCCGATTTGTGTATTCGACGAATGGGCGGCGGATCAGGACGCTAGTTTTAAAGCCCGTTTCTATCAAGAACTCATACAAGATCTGAAAAACAATGGGAAGATCGTAATCATCATTTCTCATGATGACTCCTATTTTTCGGTGGCGGATCAGGTGATTAAACTGGAGGATGGGTAGGTTGTTCAACATGAAGACGCGCTTTCGCGCTTGGGATGTCATTAATAACAACCAAATGACGGCACGCAGTGCTAACTGACTAAAAATGACGTTCTCCGGAGGAGAACATAATGACTTCTCCACGTTAGTGTCGATTAGTGAAGATGAGGGGTTTTTATATTTGTCATAACTTTCTGTTTATCATAGAAGAAGCCATTTGCTGACCTGAAACTTTTGTATATTTTTTTAAAAAAATGACATCTCGCGAAGCGAGACTAATGACTTAATGACATTCCGATTGCTGTAGCATATCGGGATATACTGACTTCATCATCATGAGTTTTTCTTCTATTTTAATGATTATCTATGCCATCGGAGCGGCGATTCAAGTTGGAACAGCTTTATTTGCGGTCAGCTATACACGGGGCTGGATAAGAAAAAAAATAGTTTCTGTATATGATCCAAGCTTCCAGCCAAACTGTGCGGTTATTATTCCTACAAAAGGACTCGCTTCTCATTCAGTGAAAAATTTTCGCGCTTTTCTAGAGCAGAATTACCCAAGCTTTTCTGTTTATTTTGTGGTTGAGTCTGAGTCAGACGCTGGTGTACCGACACTCCGTGAGCTGACAGAGGAGTATTCGCATGCTCTCCTTGTTGTGGCGGGTCTTTCTACCTCTTGCTCGCAAAAGATATATAACATGTTGGCCGGGGTAAAAGTCGCAGGCAACGTGGATGTTTTAGCTTTTGGTGACAATGATATTTGTCCTCCGACCTGCTGGTTAAGAAATCTCATCAAGCCATTAGCTTATTCTGATATCACGGTATCGAGCGGATATCGTTGGCTGGTCAACCGGCAAAGCTCTTGGGGTGAATACGTCCATATACTTATGAATATGACTTTTTATGCCTATTTTACGATCGCATCGTACCTAGGCTGTTCGTTTCTTTGGGCGGGTTCTTTTGCTATACGAAGAAAAGATTTTATCGCTTTAGAGGTCTCGAAAACATGGAACAAGGCTATATCCGATGACGTAAGCTTGGGTTTGCTACTATCTAGAACACGTTGCAAAACGTATCAGACGCCTGAGGTGTTTATACACTCCGATGATACCTTTTCAACAGCCCGTGAGAGTACGCTTTGGTTCCAGCGACAGATTCTTAACGTGAAACTCCACCACTACTTGATTTGGTCGATTTGGGGATTCATCCTGCTGGTTGTCATGCCTCTTCCCTTTATTCTGTTGCCTCTGGCAATAGCATGTATGTTATCAGGAGCCGTCTCTTTTTATGAGGCTGGAGGAATAGCTGGGTGCACTTTTTTTGTTGGGGAGCTGATCACTGGAATGCTCTACGGTTCCATCAGCCCGACACGTCGTCATGGTTGTCTGGCTGCCTGTATGCCTTTCTTGAGGATTCCCCAAATCATAGCTTATTGCAAAACAATAGGGGTCTATCACATTAACTGGGCCGGGGTTTGCTACTGCTTTGATCGCAAAGGGCATGTAGCCTCTATAGAACGGGATTTCCCCTCTGGAGAGTAACACGAGAAGCCAAACACTATGCCAAATCCTAAGGCGTATAATACGTACAAAGGAACAAGGCTCATATACCCCTTACATAAACTAGTGCAAACCATCGAAGTAAAGACCGCAGCCATGATACCCTCCACTGCCACTCTCCATGTTATCCTACGTGACCCACTCATACCCACTGGCTGTTTTTTAGGAGTACGCATAAAGGGAGATTTCTTTCCTAAAAGGCCCTCGGTCGCTGCCACGGTATGATGAAAAGACATGCCAAAATTAAATAGAATCGATAGCGGGCAGGTATATAAAAACCTCCATACTCGTATACGATAATGTTGATCTTGGTCACAGTGTAGAACATTTGCCACGCAAGCCACTATAGAGGGGCATGTAACCAACACTCCGAGTAAGCCATACATGAAAGGAACGTTCATAGTAGGCAGCCAGCGATGAAAAAAATAGATCGGTATACTAAAGATGCCGATTAAGAAGAGGAGCATGAAAAAACTATAGTCAAAAAGGTAGATGCTCGCTTCGATTTTTTTCGATAGCGAAAAGGACGATTTCCAGATCGTTCGCAACAGTTTACGTGCGGTTTCCGCCCGTCCTTTGGACCAACGAAACTGTTGTGTTTTAAAGGCCTTCATATCGGTGGGCAGTAATCCGGGCGAAACAGGATTCTCTACATAAAAAATTTGCCAGCCGTTCAATTGGGCGCGCAGACTCAAATCCAAATCTTCCGTTAACGTATCCCCTTGCCAGCCGTCCGCCTGTGTGATCGCCTCTTTTCGCCAGATACCGCCTGTGCCGTTAAATTGTAAAATCGAGGATTCAGGAGAAGCGCTTAACTGGGCTAGATTAAATAAATTATGCAAAGCATACTGGATGCGGGTAAGTAGTGATTCATCTTTGTTCATAAACTCCAGACGCATTTGAACCGCCCCGACTCTTTGGTCTTTAAAGTGGGGTAGGGTAGCTAATAAAAAATCTGGGGGAGGCTGAAAGTCGGCATCAAAAATCGCTAAAAATTCTCCTTGGGCAACCTTCATGCCCTCTCGTAAGGCGCCCGCTTTGAAGCCTTGGCGGTTATTACGTTGTAGGTGGCTGATCTGAACGCCTCGGGATTGTAGAGCCCTGACTTTTCTGCGAACAATCTCCGGTGTTTCATCCATGGAATCGTCCAGCACCTGGATTTCCGATTTAGTCTGAGGGTAGGCAAAGGCGGAAACCGCATCCAGCAAGGATTCAATGACATAAGGCTCATTAAAAATAGGGAGTTGCACGGTAACAAAAGGCAGATCGTCGTTTAAAGTGGCTTTCCCCAGGGAACCGTTTGGGAGGCTCCTTTTATGTCTTACGTAAGAGGTTAACAGAGAAAGTATACCCAGACTACAGCACGTGGCCAGGGAGAGGGTAACCATGAAAAGTATAAAACTTATGTAAGCTAGCAGTTGCATTTGTTCTGAAGAGGTTAGACACGCGAATCGCACAAATCAATACGAATAAGGGAGCAGTCATTAGGTCATTATGTGCTTCTGTGGAGAACGTCATTCTTTGTCATTTGGTTGTTATTAATGACACCCAAGCGCAAGGGCGCATTGGGAAACTGACGCGGACGTAGTGAGCAAATGGCTATCAATGACATCTACCAATGACAGCGCGCAAGCGTACTTATCTCTTTGGCTGCGGAGAAATGGGCTCCCACACAATAGGATCATCCTTTTTATGCCTTATGCTCCACAGCCCAAGGCGCATTTCATCTAGCAAAGAACAGAGAAATATCATTCTATAGCCCTTTAACGCACCCCAACTTTGATACCACGAAATAAGATGTTCCCGTAGAGAGCCTCTTTTTTTCTCGGGCCTGTAATATCTTCTGCCTATCTTTGTGACTTGCTTCCAGCGGAAAAGTTGGTTCAAACTTTTCCGGCAGTCGTTAGCCGGGGGAGAAACACTGGTAGCTATAACAGCTCGGGTGATCGCGTAGCGAAATCCGGCTCGTTCAACGAGACGGCGCATAGCGTAGTCTTCAGGGACATTCTCCGGACAGTGTTGGGTGCTCACGTAACCAGCGGCCAAGAAAACCGCCGTTCTACCGATATACCCCGAGCCGGCCAACCACGTATTCTCACCGATCCCGTGCGTCAAGTTAGCGACCTCATGGCAAGGGGATACCGAAAATGGAAAGATCAGGTAGCGCTGTATGATCTCGCACTTTATATACAGCGTGCCGGACTCGCAATCCGACGATATCCACCGCCTCATTCAATTCCAGCTCTTCTCGAGCTGATCGGACTCCATTGGACGCAAGATCGAAAATCTTGTCTCCGTCCCGCGAAGCGATAAGGATATGAGACTCCGCATCGCATTTGAGGACGTGCCGGGGAGGACCCAACCGTTCTCTATACTCCGTATACACCAGGCATATAGATCTCTTAATATACGCATCTGTCCCGAAAAAAGCGACGATGCCCGCTGATGAACTACATAAACAGCATGCTGTTCCAGTGATCGTACTCTCAGATGACAGGGGGCGCCATCGCAGATCTCATAATTGTAGATCAATGCAGAGGCGTTTAGGCTGGACTGCGGCCCGGTATAGACGTGTAAAACCCGGGTATGATAAGCATCCAAAGTATGGAGGATCTCAGGGGGGTCGGCCCCGTCGTTCAGCCCCAAAACCAAGTCGATACCCAAGTAACCAGAGTCATCCGCTTTCTCAATCAAAGCGGGCAATGTACCGTTGAGTAACGGTTGGGATCCCTGTCGTGCTGGTAAAATGACGAGTAAACGATTCTCATATAGACTCTTCGTTTGTTTTTCTATCCTGGCGTAACAGCCTGAAACCGCTTGAGCATGTACAGTAAGCCGGTCTTTTTCTTCATCGGGTATTTTCATCTATCCCAATATGGATGAATTTTTTATGTTTACCGTAAAAGCGGTGTCTAGCCTCTTTTAAAAAGAGTCCACATGGTTGATTACTGAACTAAAATAGGACTCGAGTTTCTCATTTTGTATAGTCGAATTAAACTCTGTATAGACTTTTTGCCGCGCTTGTTCTCCCATGTCTACTCTCAAAAGATAATCCCCAATCAAAACCTCTAAGTATTTGACCAGAGCATCTACATCGCGCTCTGACACTAAAAAACCTGTTCTTTCATGATGAATGATCTCAGGAATACCCCCATGAAAAGTACCGATGACAGGTAAGCCACAGGTCCCCGCTTCTTTAATGACAATCCCACCGGACTCTCGATCCCCATCTCTAGCGACGACTGCTGGTAGATGAACCTCTCTTGTCGTGCCAAGACGGTGCTAGATCTCTATCATGGACATGGCCCCAGCGAGCAGTACCACAGTGAACTCAAAAGCGATCTTGATGTTGAGCGATTGCCTTCGGGGAGACTCTGTGCCAATAAGATTATTCTGTTATGCGCCATGGTGGCCTTCAACCTTTCGCATAGCCCTCCGTGCACCTTTAACAATACTCTAAGGCGACTGCCCAAGGAGGCCTACGCCCCAAAATGGTCAAATCAGAGTGAATCTGACCTGTACGCTCAAAAAATTCATCAAGGTGATACTTGCCGGTCCCAATCCGCCCAAAAGCGAGCATCTCAAGGAAAAAATTTTCAGCTTTTGAGCCCCAAAACACCTTCCGAAGCGATAGCTGACGGATTCAGGTACCTGTAAAATAAACGGCATCTTGACATTTTTCCTCGGCAATTAGAGCTTCATAGGAACTTTGAAGAGGGCCTGAACCAATAATTCTTAATCGAATATCGGGGTATTGTTCATGTCCTTTAGCAAAAGCCCGAATTCCGTAAGCCATTCCTTTTTTCTCTACAAATCGACCGACCATCATGATCGTCACGGACCGTTCAGGACGTTTTTCATATGTAAAATGTATTAACATTAGAGCGCTTCACGATTGAGGTGTCGCGATGTAGCACGAAGAAAACCAGCCGATTACCTCGTCGGGAGAAACCTCTTCGAACGCTTGTGTGATCGCTTCAGATAGTTCCTGCTGACTGCGGGCTGCAAGGCTGCCCAACCGATTCTTTATCTTGCCCCACATTTTTTCAATGGGGTTGGAATCGGGGCTGTAGGGTGGAAGGAATCTTACATGGGCCCCACATGACTCAATGAGTTCAATGACCTTGGGATTGTGATGGACGCGAAGATTGTCCATGATGACGATGTCTTCAGGTGAAAGAGTCGGGAGAAGAACCCGGCGAATATATTCTCCAAAAACAGCCGTGTCTGTCGCCCCCTCTACTTCCATGGCCGCTGTTGTTCCGTCCAGGCGGACCGAAGAAATCAAGGTGGTGGTACACCAATGTCCATGAGGCGTTTTGGCAAAAAGCCTGTTCCCGCCCAACGCCCGGCCCCGCAGACGAGTCATATTCGTTTTCGCCCCGGATTCATCAATAAAGACAAGGCGACTTGGATCAAGTTTGGCCACCTCTTGGATCCACTGCTTTCTCAAGAGATTTACATCCGCCCGGTCCTGCTCGCTGGCGTGAAGCGTTTCTTTTATACCGGCAGCCCAACCGATTCAACGCCCGCTGTACGGCCATGATCGACCCCTTCACGCCGCTCATGTTCTTGAGTTCTTCAAGCGTTGCCGGGATGTTTGCCCCCCAGTTGAGCCAACGCCTTGAGCTGCTTTCCGCTGTAGAGGGCCTGACGATGCCCACGCGGTCGAGGAGCAGTCTCTCCGGTTTCGTTGAAACGTTCTAAGATCTACACGATAAGAAGATGCGATATCGGCCTGGGAACCTTTGCCCATTTTGTAGGCATCTATCGCACGCCGCCGGATTTCTGCTGTTGCTATACTCATGTCATGGAGTATAGATCTTCTAAAGAGGCATTTCAATCGTTAAATGCTCTAATACCTAACCGATACACTTCAATTTTTTTGGCCGGCACATGAATGTCGTTTATCAGGATATCGGCTAGCTCTTGGGATGTAGCCAAGCAAAGACGCGCTTGTTTAAAGAAACTAGGAGCAAGCCGTTTATAACGACGATATGACCGAGTAAATCGGTTTTTTGGTAGCAGCGCAGCAACATCATATCCATGAAAAGTTGTCACCAAAGGGCAATCGAATTTCTTTGAAAAGGGCGTCGCAAACACACCGTTCGTGCCAAAGTGGGCATGAATCAAAGCGGGTTTATATTCTCGAAATACCCGATTAAAGGTGTGGGATATTCCAGTCTTTACATACTGAGATTTTTGAGACTCATTTAATATCACGAGCTGATCGTATGGAAATCGATCAACAAAGGAAGATCGTTCACATGCTAACACCGAGCCTTTATATCTTTTCTGATGTTGTAGTTGGTCATATATAAAGGTCTCACTATAAGGCAAATAGGTGCCTACAAAGATAGCAATGGGTATAGCTTTTTTGTTTTCCGTTAGCATGTTGAACTTCGAACTTTTTTTCTTCAATCACCAGACACTCAGGCTCTTTAACAGCCTCATAAGGACCTTAATCGGGTCTTTAAACGAAACATTGACGCCACTCGATAGCCTTGATATTATTCTTTGTCTTGTATGCACAATTGATATCAAGCCTCTGTAGCATTGCTCGGTATGGCTAACTCGGTCTGACTTTTTAGCCGCACAAGCATCTTATCCTATTTTTCAGCACACGTTCTTCACTATTTTGGTGATCACGGCTGTCGAATCAATAACATAAATACACCGCCTAAAGGCGACGGTTTTTCTCCCCGTAGGAGACAATAATTGAGAATCTTAGCCACCAACTCCGTTCCTAGACGCTTGCGCAGTTTTCCAAGTAGCCATGATCGGGGCGCACAAGAACTTCTATATGGGTATCGGTTAGCATCTTTTGTTCTCTTTTTATTAGCGACATAACCAAAAGACTATCAGCAAATCTTTGTCTTCGTGCTTGCCAGCTATTTGGCGCGCGTCTAAAGATAAATTGAGAGATTGGTGACTTGCTAGAAAAACATCGAGATTTAACGGGAAAGTGACTTAAGCCTGGATCCGTCAGTTAAACGCGGTTTTCTGCACGAACCATTTGGGCCAAAAGGAATTACAAAAAAGCCTCGACGCACCCAGCGGGTGCGCCTGCGTTTTTTTGCAACCTTTTGCCTCCAAAGCATTCGCACAGAAATCCCACGTTTAACTGACGGATCCAGGTTAAGGATATAATGTCCTATTTAAGAATCTAGTGTCAAGTCGTCCTTGTAATGTCGCAATATAATCGGTAGAGTTTCATTCATTAACCGGGAGGAAGCTATGATTAAATAAAGAACAAAACGGGATTGGGCCAGTTTTGTAAAAAAGATTGCCGACGTATATGGCCAGGTCGACAAGATTACCTTGGTGATGGATAACCTCAACACTCACAAAGCCGCATCGCTTTATGAAGCCTTTCCTCCCCAGCAGGCCAAAGCTTTTGGGTTATTTGGCCAAACAAGCACGGATCGAGCCTAAGGCATATGGAAAATTTAAAGCCGGAACGTTTAGAGAGTCGCGAGCCGAATGATTTATTAAAAGTTCCGCCAAAAGTCAGGGACAACGGCGATCACGGCCCTGTTGGCGGACTTAACGGGACAGACGGTGACGCTTGGTATTCGATGGATTGTAAAATTAAATGCCGCAAAAAATGGACCTGAGAGCTTCTGTTCATGCGGCGATCTCCAAATCGAAACACTCCTGTGCGGGTTTGTATTCTAGGATCTTGCGAGGATAGTTGTTAATCCATTTTTCAATCTCACCAATACGGTCGATGGTATATCTTCCGATGTTGTCTCCTTTGGCGACGAAACGACGAACCATACGGTTGGCATTTTCGTTGGAGCCTCGTTCCCAGGAAGAATACGGGTGAGCATAATAGAGTTTAACACGTCTCTTTTTGCTAAATCCGGAACGTTCCATCTGCTCCACGTCGAGAAACTCGCTCCCGTTATCGGCTGTAATCGACTTGAACATCGATCTGAATGGGCCAACTCCCGTCGATCTTTCGATCGCTTTAAGGGCCTGCAGAACCGATGCCTGTGTTTTATCCGAAAGTTTTCTCACCCTTAGCATTCGGGTCTTTCTTTCTACTAACGTCATTAAAACCGGTTTTGAAGTTCCTTTTCCGCCGACGATCAAATCCAATTCCCAGTGCCCAAATTCCTCGCGTTTTTCTACGGTCTTAGGTCGTTTTTCGATACTGGTCCTTCGGGCATGTTGCTTTTTAACCCGCTTAATAGCACGTCTTTTTCGTTTTATCCGTTTTCGTTTTTCCCATAGGGACTCGTTGCTCACCCCCGGGATGAGACCTTGGTCAATATAGGTATACAGCGTTTTTGTACTCACCGCTGCAGGTCTCTGCTCTTGTTTAAGCAAAGGAGTAACCACATCGGGTGAGCGTTTGTGAACAAGAATGTGCTCGCTGATAAACACAGCCGTTTCATGATGCTTTCCAAGCTTAAGCTCAGGTCCCTTGGCCGTCGCATTTAGATCATGAAGTTCCTGGGCTCGATCACTGCTGTATGCTTTCTTCTTTCGCGGCTCTGTATCGAAATGCTCTACCTCCCCACGTTTAATTTCGCGCTCTATGGTTCGACGATGCCTTCCCAGATAGCTGGCTATCTCCAAAGGACGTCCTGGGTTTTTGAGCATTGTTTCAATCATGATCCGTTCTTTCTGTGTCAAATGCTTGCCTTTTCGGGGATGAATACTACTCTTGATTTGTTCCATGTCTTTCTCCTTTTTTTGTCTTCTGTCGAGTTTCTAAATCTAGAAGATTTCAGCATGGAACACTCCTGTTTTACATTATCTTCTTTTGGGCATTTAATATTACAATTCTCAGTGGAGCCCAAGGGGTTGCTTTAATCTTGGAAATAGTCTATCTGCTACACAATCATATAGATTTTCACAAATCTGGATAAGCAACGCCTAGCACCTTTGAAATCGCTTTATTAAAGGCCTTTCGCTCTTCTCGAACAAACGCGTGAGCTTCTTTTAATCGTTTCTTATAGGTTGGAAAATCTAAACCAGCCGTTGCGCCGAGATGTTGTTTTTTGGCAATGGCTTCATACGGATCCATATCTTTTAGTTCATCGATATGTGTTTTAACGTAGTCATACGCATCTCGAAACGGCATGCCCTCGGCCACGCATTCAATCGCCCGGTCCGTGGCAAAAACCTCGGCTGTAAATCCTTTTAATAGCGCTTTTTTGTTCACCGTTAACCCTCGAACAATTTTATGACATACACTCAAACTCGTTCGGGTAATATGTATGCCCTCTAAAAATGGTTCTTTTGCTTCTTGCAGGTCTCGTTGATAACCGGACGGCAACCCTTTAATCAGGTCATAAACACTTAATGCATGCCCCTGTACTTTTGAAGCCTTAGCCCGCATGAGTTCTAATGCGTCGGGATTATTCTTTTGCGGCATCATGCTGCTTCCTGTACAAAATGCTTTCGGCAACACAAAGTAATTAAACTCAGGCATGGTATAGAGAATCATATCTTGGGCCCATCGGGATAAGGTCAACATAACTTGGCTCATAGCGGATAAAATAATGGACTCGATTTTGCCCCGCGAGTTACTCGCATAGAGTACATTGTGACAAGGTCGGCTAAACCCCAATAGATGGGAAACGAGTTCCCGATCAATCGGTAATGGAACGCCGTAGCCTGCGGCAGACCCTAACGGAGACTGATCGTTAAATTCGTAGGCATTGATGAGTAAGGCCATGTCATCAAACAAACCTTCTGCAAAAGAGGAAGCCCATAAACCAACTGAGCTGGGCATGGCCGGTTGCATATGGGTTCGACCGACCATAGGCATGGCCACCTGTTTTTTTGCAAAAGATAAAAGGGCGTCCACACAGCAAGCCACGCCTTCAAGCGTCGCAAGAAGTTGATCTTTGGCATACAACCGTAAATCCAGAGCCACTTGATCGTTTCGACTTCGACCGGTATGGATTTTTTTGCCAATATCACCAAGTTGTTGGGTTAATGTTTGTTCTACAGCTAAATGAACATCTTGGTCAGCAAGCCTTATTTTAAAGGTTCCCTTTCGGGTTTGTCGCATAATGGAGACAAGTGCTTTGATGATTTTGTTTTCTTGGCTTTTTGAGATCAGTGCTGGTTTAAGAGGCATTTGAGAAAGCATCACCACATGTGCGGCGGAACCCATGCAGTCTGCTTCAATAAGCGAGACGTCAAGCTCAACGTCTCGCCCAGCTGTATAAGCGAGTATGTCTTTATCAATATTTCCGACGAGTGTTTTTGTAGGTTTAGTGGTCATGATTGTCTGTAAAAAAAATCTTTATCAAATTGTCAGATTAAGTATCCAGAGATCGGGTCTATTTTTCAAAGTGTTTTCGAGATTATTTCTGGTGCGGGTTTATTTAATTAAAACGAGTCAGGGAGATCGTTTCTCTTTTCAATCTGATCGAGGTATTGCTTTACTTCTAGTGAAGGGGAAAAGGTATTGGTTTCGGCGTGTTCAAACCTTTTTATGACATGCTCCATATATTGATTTCTCAGCGTCATCTTCTGCTCGAGTTCAGCAAGAGATTTATCAGCTTTTAGAAGTAAGGATTTCAAATTTTCTTTACTAGAAAACCCTTTAGCGCCAGACACAAGGTTGTACAGAAGCCGCTGATACTGCTGAACCACTTTTTGAAATTCGGACGATTTCCCAACAGCGATACGCTCGATCTCCATCTCTAGTTGACGGCCCAATTTTTTAACCCAAGTGAGCTTTTTGAGCTCAACGAGGGTTTTGAGCGTTCGCGGCTTATCGAGGTTTTCTGGAATATATAAAGTCCATTTTTTGTTCTTTAAATGAAGGATTTGTCTAAGCTCAACAATATCATCCACGGTCAGAGAGCCGAGTTCTGTGCTTTTTTTTGTGGATAAAGCCAAAAGCCATGCCTGCCATTTGTTTTCAAGCTGCTGCACAGAATCAATACCTCCAATCTGTCTAGCCAACCATTCCGGGGTTAACGGTTTTCCTGTCGCCCATTGTTTGTATGCAGAAGGGATCCATTGCAATGAGCCTTTCTGTTCGTCAAACCATGCACATAGAATGCCACAATACAGTTTTTGGCGCCATTGACCATAAGGCAAAGATTCCATTTCAAGGATCTCAGAAACGGAATAAATAGGTCCCTCCTCTGTTAATCTCGCAATGGCCTGTCGATTGCGTTTCTTCTGAATCGGGTACAAATTTTGAGCAATGCCTGTTGCAAACCAGTCGGGAACCGTTCCAAGCTCTCTTTTATGCATGGGAGACGACTGATAGGCCATGAGATATCGATTCATCAGCAACCAACACAGACCTTCAAGGACATCTTCCTCGTCCACGCGATCAGGATTCATAATGATCAGTTTTTGTGTAAGCGGAGACCGAGTCTTATTTTGGAGTTTTATGACTTTAGCCTGTGTCATAGAAAAATCGTTTTGAGCAGAAATAATCAACGGATTTGATCGTTGAAAAAAGGAAAGGGGCCCAAACCGCTTTTCGATCCGAGAAGCAACATCCTCTGCCCATACGATTAACTCTAAATGCTCCGAAGGAGTGAGTCCATTTGCGGCAAATCGACGAGACGCGCTTAGCATTTGTTTGGACGTGTGGGCGTATGTGGGTGTGGGCATTTTGGTGATGTCATTTGTTTTGCCGAGTGAAAGTGTTGTTGCGTACAAAACAAGGCTAAACATAAAGCACTGCCGATTTTTTATACCCCCGCACTTCGACATCCCCACATGCCCATACTTTTTCATGACGCCGTTTTCCCATGGCTTTCAAGAATAAGGGTAACCGGACCATCGTTTTCTAACTTTACGGTCATATGCTCTCTGAATACACCTGTTTTAACGGTATGCCCTAAGGATTGAAGTCTTTCGATAAAATCTTTGTACAGGTCTTTTGCAGCCTCTGGAGTTGCAGCTTCTATATAACTTGGCCGATTCCCTCTTCGACAATCGCCATATAGAGTAAATTGACTGACGACTAAAAAAGTTCCCTGAACCGTTTGAATCGGGGCATTTAAGTGACCTTTTTCATCATCAAAATAGCGTAACCGAGATAATTTTCGGGAAAGATAGTTGATATCGTGTTGGGTATCGCCTTTGGCAATGCCGACTAGCACAACGGCGCCCGGCCCCATTTCAGCGACAACCTGATTGTCGACGGCAACCTGAGCTGTTTTGACGCGTTGAACCACCAGTTTCATTCGATGATCAAGAGGATATTGCCAGCGCCCAAGGTCGCCTCATCAATATGAGTAAAAACAAAACGTTCCCGTTTCAGTTTGTCAAATAGAGCCCCTAGACGTGCAGTGAACCAATTTTTCGTGGCACGAGGTAATATCATCTGTCCCCATTTCACGTGCAGGACTTCTATGCCAAATTTTTTATCCTTTAATAACGGAATACCTCGAAGTTCATAGGAGAATGGAATAGGCCCCCATTTCCCAACAAGAATAAGTTTAAAACGTTTGGGCGTAAAGGCAAGGTTGATGGTCCTCAGGGTGGAAGTAAAAAGGTCCGCCTTTTTTTTCAAAAAATTGTTCTGGATCAAGTCGGCAAAATACCCATTTATTTCTCGTTCGGAAATACTGATCTTTAAAGGTGTGTCTTTCCGTATGGCATGATCCATGCGAACGATTTTTCGGTAAAAACTCAAGGCATCTTTATGAACGCCTGTTTCTCCTGAAGGACCCGTAGGCCAAGCAAGCAAAACGAGTACGCTGATGAACAGCAGCTGGGCGGTCATCCGTACTACACGAAAAAACCGATTCGGCTGAGAGGGTTTCATCATCCTTTACTCTTCGAGGTTGATGAACCTTTATCTTTTTTTTTGCTCGAAGAACTCTTGTCGTCCTTGGGGGGTTGGCTTTTTTCTTTCTCGGCTTTAGCGCTTTTTTTGTAGTTATCGCTACGATAGTCGGTCTCGTAAAACCCAGATCCTTTAAAGATAATCCCTGCCCCTGTGCTAATCAATTTTTTTACTTTGCAGCGACATTGGGGGCATCGTTTGACGGGTGGATCTGAAATTTTTTGAAACTTTTCAAACCGATGTCCGCATTTTTGACATTCATATTCATATGTTGGCATTAGTATCCTCCAAAAAAGACCGGAATATAAGACGCAAACGTTTCCTTGTCAAACTAGGAGCTATCTTAATTTTGCCTAAATTGTTATTGGTTACTAGTGGATTAAGATTATGATAGTCTCCCCACTCAAATATCAAAAACAAAAAATACAGATCGATACGCTGTGAATCACGAAGAAAAATATTTTAAACATAAAAAAGCAGTAGTGGATCAAGCGCTAGATGATTATATCCCTAACGCGGAGACACGGCCTCAACGGCTTCATCAAGCCATGAGGTACAGTGTGTTTGCAGGTGGGAAAAGAATCCGTGCAATGATCTGTCTTGCCGCTGTTGAAGCGGTGGGTGGAAACGAACGGTCGGCTCTGTTACCGGCTATGGCCCTTGAAGTGTTTCATACCTATACGCTGATTCATGATGACTTGCCGGCCATGGATGATGATGATCTTCGTCGAGGACAACCAACGTGTCATAAAGCCTTTGGAGAGGCCAATGCCATTTTGGCCGGAGATGCGCTTTTAACCATGGCGTTTGAATGGGTCGGAGCATGCTATGCCCCCCCCCTTTATCCTCCAAACCAATTATCCATCGAACTGGCTAAAGCGGGGGGAAGTCAGGGTGTTATAGCGGGGCAAGTGGAAGATATGGCATCGGAAGGCAAAGAAAGCACATTGGAGCAGGTTGAGTATATTCACGGGAAAAAAACGGCTGTATTATTTCGTGTGGCCTGCCGTATGGGAGGGATTGCAGGCGGGGCAAATCATAAAGAGCTCGAGGCATTAAGTAAATATGGCAATGGTGTGGGCCTCGCCTTTCAGATTGCAGATGATATCTTAAACGAAACAGGCACAGAAGAAGCGCTTGGAAAAGCAGTCGGCAGCGACCGCGAAAAGAATAAAAGCACCTATGTAACGTTGCTGGGTTTGGATGAAGCAGCGAGTCGGGCACAAGAAAGTATCGACCAAGCGCTTGCGGCTCTAAAGGTTCTGCCGGGACCTATAGAACCATTAAAAAAAATAGCCCACTTTTGCATGTCTCGTTCCAGCTAGTGTGACATCAAACGTCTAAAGGAGAGAAGTGTTATGTTGGCTTTGTTTGCCGGGGATGTATAGACCGCTGATATCCATCAAAAGACGGAACCCATGCATTGGGGTTTTAACAATCCGGACGATACCCATCCGACCTATTGGAAAAGTCCCAAGCGTATTAATAATGTCGGCATGATTAGCGAGCAGGAAGAAGCGCCTGTCTATGCTAATTTGGAAAGATGGAACTCGACGCATCTTAAATATAAACACCTTATACGATTCATTTCAAACCACGTTAGACCGAGTGGAGATCGGGTATGCGCTAGAGCGCTTCACGATTGAGGTGTCGCGATGTAGCGCGAAGAAAACCAGCCGATTACCTCGTCGGGAGAAACCTCTTCGAACGCTTGTGTGAGCGCTTCAGATAGTTCCTGCGGGCTGCAAGGCTGCCCAACCGATTCTTTATCTTGCCCCACGTTTTTTCAATGGGGTTGGAATCGGGGCTGTAGGGTGGAAGGAATCTTACATGGGCCCCACATGACTCAATGAGTTTAATGACCTTGGGATTGTGATGGACGCGAAGATTGTCCATGATGACGATGTCTTTAGGTGAAAGAGTCGGGAGAAAAACCCGGCGAATATATTCTCCAAAAACAGCCGTCTCTGTCGCCCCCTCTCCCTCCATGGCCGCTGTTGTTCCGTCCAGGCGGACCGAAGAAATCAAGGCGGTGGTACACCAATGTCCATGAGGCGTTTTGGCAAAAAGCCTGTTCCCGCCCAACGCCCGGCCCCGCAGACGAGTCATATTCGTTTTCGCCCCGGATTCATCAATAAAGACAAGGCGACTTGGATCAAGTTTGGCCACCTCTTGGATCCACTGCTTTCTCAAGAGATTTACATCCGCCCGGTCTTGCTCGCTGGCGTGAAGCGTTTCTTTTATACCGGCAGCCCAACCGATTCAACGCCCGCTGTACGGCCATGATCGACCCCTTCACGCCGCTCATGTTCTTGAGTTCTTCAAGCGTTGCATCGGGATGTTTGCCCCCCAGTTGAGCCAACGCCTTGAGCTGCTTTCCGCTGTAGAGGGCCTGATGATGCCCACGCGGTCGGGGAGCGGTCTGTCCGGTTTCGTTGAAACGAGAGAGCCCACACTGAAACGTTCTAAGATCTACACGATAAGGAGATGCGATATCGGCCTGGGGGAACCTTTGCCCATTTTGTAGGCATCTATCGCACGCCGCCGGATTTCTGCTGTTGCTATACTCATGTCATGGAGTATAGATCTTCTAAAGAGGCATTTTCAATCGTTAAATGCTCTAGACCCGGCGGGTTTTGCTCTACAAATGATTGAAGGGGCTGAGCGCGCACGATTTGTTGAGGGGAAAAAATAGATTGTATGGGGCCTCCGCTGGTTCCTTTTCTTGGTCTATTCTTTAATAATTGATGAGAGTATTAGTTTTATGGACGAACTACAGGGGCCTGCTTTAAAAACTTTATACAAAAGTATTGCTTGGCTTCTCTGTGTAATGTATTACCTGGATCCGTCAGTTAAACGTGGGATTTCTATGCGAATGCTTTGGAGGCAAAAGGTTGCAAAAAAACGCAGGCGCACCCGCTGGGTGCGTCGAGGCTTTTTTGTAATTCCTTTTGGCCCAAATGGTTCGTGCAGAAAACCGCGTTTAACTGACGGATCCAGGTATTAGTCTAATGTATACATTACTTGAGAGGGCCCCATGATTCGAACACAGGTTTATCTTACCGAAGAAGAGCAAGATGGCTTACGAGCACTAGCTTCCCAAACAGGCAAAAAGCAAAGTCAGTTGGTCCGAGATGCCATCGATCGTCTTATCGAAAAATTCAGCGAGCATCGCAGAGAGGCTGTCTTAAATGAAGTAGCTGGCATGTGGAAACATCGAAAGGACCTCTCAGATCCTACGGTGTTAAGAAAAGAGTGGGATAGGAATTTCAACAGATGAGCAAGAAGATCTTGGTAGATACGGATGTCATGATTGATTTCCTGCAGGGTGTTGACCAGGCGGCAAACTATATTCACACTCATTCTGAACAGATCGTACTTTCCGTTATTACCACCGCTGAACTCTACACTGGTGTGAAGAAAGGCGAAGAACGGAAAAATCTAGATGCTTTTTTTAGGTTATTCACCGTGGTGCCTGTGACGCAGGGTATTGCTATGACAAGCGGGACTTTTAAACGCGACTATACAAAACGGTGCGGGTTGGGTTTAGCAGACGCTGTTATAGCCGCTACTGCTTATCACCAGAAAGCCCTCTTAAAAACGTTTAACCTGAAACATTTTCCCATGCTCAAGGATGTCCAGCCTCCTTACATAAAGAGGGCATAAAAGACCAAAGAAAAAAGAACCCTGGAGCAGCCGTTGGCCGTAACCAAAATACGAAGCCCGAATATTTTTAGCCAGGGAACATTTGCCTTGGTAGAGACGAATCAATAGGAGAAAAATATGATTGTTGTTTTAAAACCCAAGCCGACTCAAGATGAAGTAAATGCTGTCGTCGAAAAAGTCCGTCAATTAGGGTACGAACCCCATATCATTGAGGGAGAGGTGCGTACAGTGGTGGCGGCGGTAGGCGATGAAATGTCTAATGCTAGCCTAGAAGCCCTTGTGGTTCTACCGATGGTAGACAAAGTCATGCCTGTCCAAAAGCGTTTTAAACTTGTGAGCAGAGAAACCCATCCCGATCCCACGATTATTAAAGTTGGCGATCTTGAAATCGGGGGGGATGCTTTTCATATTATAGCCGGTCCCTGTTCTGTTGAAAGCGAAGAGCAAATGCTTTCTACCGCCCAGGCGGTTCGTGAACGAGGGGGCACGATCTTGCGCGGCGGTGCCTTCAAACCAAGAACATCTCCTTATGATTTCCAAGGATTAGGTGAACCTGGTTTAGATCTACTGGCACAAGCGCGTGAACATACCGGGCTCCCCATTATTACTGAAGTTTTAAGGGAACGCGATACTGAAAAAATTGTTAAGGTGGCCGACATTCTTCAGATTGGTGCTCGAAATGGAATGAATTACGCCTTACTTGAAGTCGTTGCCATGTCTGGAAAACCCATCTTTCTCAAACGCGGTTTAGCGGCGACGGTAGAGGAATGGCTTTTAGCCGCAGAATACATTGCGAAAAAAGGAAATCGACAAATCATTTTATGTGAACGCGGAATTCGCACGTACGAAACCGCTACACGCAATACCTTAGATCTAAGCGCTGTTGCGATTGCTAAAAAAGAAACCAGTTTGCCCGTCTTTGTTGATCCGAGTCATGCAGCTGGAAGATTGGATCTTGTTAGCGCCCTCTCTAAAGCAGCCATTGCCGTTGGCGCAGATGGATTGATGGTTGAAGTACATTATGATCCACCCTCGGCTTTAAGTGATATCGCTCAACAATTAACACCCACAGCTTTTTCAGCGTTTATAGAATCCATCAGCCCCTTTATTGCGGCAGCAGGAAAAAAATTATCTGTAGCCAGGTAGTTATCACTCATCATTTTTTATACGTTGAGGTCTTTGTGAAGAGCCCATCATTTCTCCTTGACCAGAAGTAGAAATTTCTTATATCGTTGTGAGTATGAATCGGGCTTTCGGGGCCATTTGAAAGCAACGTGTATCCAACATAAAAAAATAGAATAGGGGAAGAGTACAATGACAAAACGAGAGCTAGTCATGCGTATATCAAATGAGACAGGTCTCATACAAGAAGACGTTTATTCCGTACTTCAAAAATCACTGGACTATATTATAGACAGTTTAGCCAAAGGCGAAAATGTGGAATTTCGCAATTTTGGAGTCTTTGAGGTGCGTGTAACTAAACAACGTGTTGGACGGAATCCCAATAACCCGTCTTATGTTGTCACCATCCCTCCTCGCAAAACGGTTAAGTTTAAAATGGGTAGAATCATGAAAAAAGTGATTACCGATGGGGAAGATCGCCCTCCCTCCACCAAAGATGACCTCTAACGTGTCTCAGCCTATACAGGGTACTACAGACATTGTTCCGCCGGATATTTATGGGTGGCAAAAGATAGAAGATCAAGCGCGTACGATTCTTGCACGATACGGGTTTGATGAAATTCGAACACCTCTCATCGAACGTTCAGAAGTTTTTACTCGGTCCCTTGGCCAAGCTACTGATGTTGTTCAAAAGGAGATGTATGCTTTTGAGGATCGGGGCGGACGAAACATAGCGCTTAGACCCGAAGGAACCGCTGGGGTTATGCGGTATATTGCGGGAGCGGGTCCTGAAGCACAGGATGCGCGCCTTTACTATTTAGGACCGATGTTTCGGGCTGAACGCCCTCAAGCAGGAAGAAAAAGACAATTCCATCAATTAGGTGTCGAAGTCTTAGGCGCACCCAATCCTATAGCCGATGTCGAATGCATTTCTTTGCAGGTACATCTTCTCAAAGAATGGGGTATTGATAATGCCACAATACATATCAACACACGTGGACTTTTCGATGACCAGGAGGCTATAAAGAAGGGGTTGAAAAAATCTCTAGAGCCCCATCTTCAGGATCTGTGTAAAGATTGTCAGCGACGCTATAAAGTGAATGTCCTTAGAATTCTTGATTGTAAAAATGAAAAATGTGGTCATGTTGTTGTCAACTTCTTGGATGCTATTAACGATCTCTTGAGTGATGAATCTAAACAGTATTTCAATGAGGTCTTAGAGGGGTTAAAACGTTTAGATATTCCTGTGGTTGTACAACCCAAGTTAGTAAGAGGTCTCGATTATTATCTGCATACCGTGTGGGAAGTGATGCATCTCGCTTTAGGCGCTCAAGATGCTATCTCGGGGGGCGGACGTTATGCCATTCAAGTCGGCTCCAAAACCACGGAAGGAGTTGGATTTGCGATCGGGTTAGAGCGCATACTAGATGTCCTTAGAGCCGGAGAAAAAACCAACGCCAAACCTACAAAAAAAGTAGATGTTTGGTTAGCTTCGCAAGGACAAGATGCGTTATACGAAAACCTGGTATTAGCCTATTCTCTTCGCGTACAAGGAATACGCTGTGGCCTAGACTTAAAACAGAAAAGTCTTAAAGCCCAAATGCGAAACGCGAATCGAGCGGGGGTATCCTATGTGATTATTTGTGGTGAAGAGGAAATCGTCAAAGAGACCTTTCTGCTAAAAGACATGGACAATGGTACGCAAGAAGAATTAAACCGGTCTCAACTTATGGAAAAGCTAACCTCTTTACAGCAGATCGGGGATTGACAAATCGATTTGGGCAGAATTAGTATCAGCCTCCTTTTTTGAAAATCGGGTCTATTCGTGGTTTAACCTTTTTTTCTTAGTCTTTTCCAGCCAGGTAGAGTAACAATACAAGTGCAAAGGTCCGCAGCATAGTTCATTCTTTGGGTATCTGACCCCCCCCCAAAGGAGAACATAGAATGCCACGAACCTACGAACATTTAAACCGTTATGAACGAGAAGTGATAGCCCAGATGCTAAAAGAAAAATATAGCTTATCTCAAATTGGCCGTCACCTAGGCCGATCCCCCTCGACTATTTGGCGCAAATTTCGCCGTAATCGAGTCCGTGGCCGCTATTACCCAAGACCCGCAAATGGCCTGGCTCAAAGCCGATTACAGCTAGCTCGAAAGCCTCAAAAAGTGATGGGAGCTAGCAAAGAACAAGTGGAGACTCTCCTGGCGAAGTATTGGTCTCCAGAACAGATTGAAGGTCGAAGAAAGCTAGAAGGTGACCCTCCCATCAGTCGAATGACGATCTACCGCTACTTGTACAGTCCAAGAGGGGCTGGCTACCGAAAATACCTGCGTGGCCCCGGAAAGAAAAAACGAGCGACTCGGAAAAGCCATTCACGTATACACAACCAAACGATGATTGACCAACGCCCCGAAGAGGGTGAAAGCCGCAAGGTGGCAGGCCATTGGGAAGGTGACACTATTCAGGGCCAAACGAGAAAAGAGGCCTGTGTAGTCACTCTAGTAGATCGAGCGACTCGATATCTCATCGCCGATCTTTTACCTCGATGCAATGCCGAATCGGTCAACTGTTCCGTACCTCAGTTCGCTGATTCAGGGCTCCCCTTTAAAACGGTGACTGTAGATAATGGCATGGAGTTTGCCAGCCATGCTAAACTACAGAAAAAAATAGCAACCCACATTTTCTTTGCTGAAGGGAGAAACCCTTGGCAAAGAGGGACCAACGAAAATACGAATGGTTTGCTTCGCCAGTTTTTCCCGAAGAAAACCGACTTTGCTGCCCACAGCTCCGCTCAGTTGAGCTGGGCTGTGGAGTTACTGAATAATAGACCGAGAAAATGCTTAGAATATAGAACGCCCAAAGAAATGATGGACAGCTTCGGTTTTGCACTTGTAAGTTGAGTCTGCAGGTTTAGAAATTAACATTTAAGTGGAGAATAATTGAATGTATCGGACACATCATTGCGGAGAAATCCAGAAAAACGATGTTCAGAAACGTGTGCAGCTGAGCGGTTGGGTGGATACGATTCGAGATCATGGCGGCGTTATTTTTATTGATCTTCGAGATCGGTATGGCATTACCCAAGTCATTTTTGATCCATCTGACTCTCAAAAAGCATGGGATCTAGCGCAATCCGTTCGCAGCGAATATGTCATAGAGGTTGAAGGCGTGGTCGAAGAGCGCCCGGATGCAATGGCAAATCCAAGGTTATTAACGGGTGAAATTGAAGTTCGATGTGATCATATCATCGTCCACAACGAGAGTACAACACCTCCCTTTCCCCTAGACGACAAAGAAGCTGAGAAGGTATCCGAAGAGTTAAGACTGTCTTATCGCTATCTAGATCTTCGCCGGCAAAAGATGCAAAACAATCTTCGCAACCGCCATAAAATTATCCAAGCGACACGGGCCACATTGGATGCCGCAGGATTTACGGATGTAGAAACACCTATTTTGACTAAAAGCACACCAGAAGGGGCACGCGATTATTTGGTTCCGAACCGTATTGTGCCCGGCACGTTTTACGCCCTCCCTCAAGCGCCTCAGCAATATAAGCAGTTATTGATGATGGGGGGGGTAGACCGATATTTTCAAATCGCCCGCTGTTTTAGAGACGAAGATTTGCGCGCGGATCGTCAACCGGAGTTTACACAGATTGATGTTGAGATGTCTTTTGTTACGCCCGAGGATCTATATGGGGCTATTGATCAAGTCCTTGCGGCGGTAGTAAAGGCTGCTGAGCATGCCGAGATTGGTTTACCCATTCCTCGAATGAAATATCAAGATGCCATGAATTGTTATGGAAGCGATAAACCCGATGTACGGTTCGGGATGGAGCTTGTTGATTTAAAGGATGTATTCGAACATACGAATTTCAATGTGTTTGGCCAGATCCTTTCAAAGGGAGGCTCCATCAAGGCGATCAATGCTACAGGCCTCGGATCCATACCCGCTCGCCTTGTAGAAGAATGGACTGAACTCGCCAAAGAATCTGGTTTAGGGGGATTAGCGTATATTCGTGTTCAAGAAGATGGCACGTGGAAATCACCGATTGTTAAACTTTTCTCAGATCAAGAAAAAGAAGCTTTAACCGAAAAGCTACAAATTAAAGAAAATGACTTGATCCTTTTTGCCGCGGACCAATTAAATGTCGTAAACACGTTTTTAGGATCTTTAAGACTGTTAGCGGGAAAGAAAGCGGAGGTCATACCTCCGAATACATTCGCATTTACATGGGTTACAGATTTCCCCCTCTTTGAACAAGGAGAAGATGGAACCCTGCATGCCATGCACCATCCGTTTACTTCCCCTCACCCTGAAGATCTGCACCTTCTTGAAACGGATCCCTTACGGGTTCGTGCACAGGCTTACGACATTGTGCTTAACGGTGTAGAACTTGGTTCAGGGAGTATCCGTATTCATAAGCCTGCGCTTCAGACACAACTGTTTAAATGTCTGGGTCTTCCGAATGAAGAAGTCCAAGCAAGATTCGGGCATCTCTTAAAAGCCCTGTCTTTTGGAGCACCTCCACACGGTGGGATTGCATTAGGGCTAGACCGACTAGTCATGCTGATGGTCGGCGGGGATTCTATTCGTGATGTTATTGCCTTTCCTAAAAATCAAAAAGGGGCTGATATGATGATGGATACCCCTTCTCGCATAGACCCTCAGCAGCTTAAAGATGTGCACATTGAATATGTCAACCCCGTTTCTACTCCAGAGAGCGGCCCGAGCTGAGATGATTTTTTGCAGATTCTACCGTGTTGTAAAGCAACATGGTAATGGTCATCGGACCGACACCACCCGGAACCGGAGAAATGGCTTTTGCTTTTGGTTTTATCGCTTCAAAATCAACATCCCCTACAAGCCGATATCCTCTTTTTGCAGTAGCATCCTCCACGCGGTTTACGCCTACATCAATAATTACAACACCATCGCTGACCATCTCTGCGGTGATCGTGTTTGCGCGTCCTATCGCTGCAATGACAATGTCTGCTTCACGCGTGAAGCGGGCTAGATTTTTAGTTCCTGTATGGCACATTGTAACTGTGGCATTGCCTAGTTCATTTTTTTGAGACAACATCGTGGCTAACGGTCGCCCCACGATATGACTACGACCCACCACCACCACATGGGCACCGTTTGTTGATAGGCCTGAACGTTTAAGCATGTGAAGAATCCCATGGGGCGTACACGAAAGGAACGCAGACAATCCTAGGGCCATTCTTCCGATGTTAATCGGGTGAAACCCATCAACATCTTTTTCGGGAGATAGGGTATCAATTACCTCCTGTTCCATGGTTCCATCAGGTAGAGGGAGTTGAACAAGAATGCCATGGATTTTCTCGTTCCCATTAAATTGGTGTACGACATCGAGGATCTCGTCTCTCGAAGCGTTTGAAGGCAAACGAATTTCTGAAGAATAAATACCTACATCTTCACAGGCCTTCTCTTTTGCCGTAACATACGAACGAGATGCAGGGTCATCGCCTACTAGCAACACGCCAAGACCGGGAATGATACCACTGGATTTCAGCTCAATAATATCTTTTTTTAGTTCCTCGCGCACCTCTTTGGAGATGATTTTTCCGTCTAAAATTTGTGTTGTCATAATAATAACTCCTTATTCATCTTGGACCCTACGTTTAGCGGCCGGATCCAAGGTCATGTATACTTTTTTTGCGATCACGAAGGTGTTGTGGGATTCTGCCCGCCCAAATTGTAAGGATTTCAGAAACAATGCTTAATGCGACTTGTTCGTGTCCCTCTCCGCCCAAATCTAAACCAATCGGACCATAAATTTTGCTCTTCTCGTTTTCCTTGATGTTTTCAAGTATTTTTTCTTGTCGTAAACGGGGTCCAAGCAACCCAATATATCTAACATCGGTTGATAAAAATTGATGTAGCCATTCATTGTCATGAACAAAGGTATGACCTTTTAATACCACATAACTGTTCGCGTCTACAGGAAGTCCATCAACGCCTTCTTCAGGATGTCGGTGGACCCATTTTACCGCATCGGGAAATCGATCCGGGGTCAAATTGGAGGAACGGTGGTCAACAACAAAAACCCGAAACCCTGCATCGGTTGCATAGTGTACTAAAGGAACCGCATCATTTCCAGCGCCACAAACAATCAGGGAAGGTGGTGGGGTTAGTATTTCCGTAAACATATGTACCTCATTTAATGTAAACCAAGATGATACTTTTTTCTTCAAACAGTCCGTGATTTCATTCGTTAAATCCGTCCCTAATGACTTTTGAACACCCATTTTAGGTGCAGTGTTTGAATCGACAATGCACATCTCTGCCTGATAGGTATCACGATTGAAGAGGGTTGCAAGAGCAAAAGGACTGTCTCCTATTAGATGTTTTTGTAGGCTTGCTACCCACAAAGCGTTTCGTTCCTGGTCAACGGGCTGAATGAGAATATCTACTTGACCCTCACACCCGAGACCCATTCCCCACACCTTGTCTGCTTCCTCGCGGGTGTTATAATGAACGAGTTGAGCTTTTCCCTTTTTAAAGACTTCTAGGGCGACTTCCTGAACATCGTTTTCAAGGCATCCCCCGCTTACGTTCCCTATCATCGTTCCGTCTTCCTCAACTAAAAGCTTGGCGCCCGGACGCCGGCAGGTAGAGCCTTGAATGGAAACAACCATGGCAAGAGCTGCTCTTTTATTTGCTTCATGAAGGCGCTGAATCTTGTCAAAAACTATTTTGGTCTCTTGCCAGTTTTTCATGGGTTAGTAGCGAAAACTGCTTTTCCCCACAAATTCCTGGAGGATCGAAGTGGGGGGTGGGTGCTCAGGAGAAAGGGTGATAAAACGTTCAAGGAAGCTTAACAGCCGGCGGGCTTCTGCATATTGCGTGTGAAAGGGTTTTACTTCCATAAGCAGTGGTTCTGCTAAAGGCTTAAGTACAGCCAATTCATAATCAAGCGCTGAATTAAAAGCGATATTCGAATATTGCTGGAAGGGGAAAATCCATTTTTTTTCTCCCCGCCGAACCGTTGGCTACATCTTGAGTGTGTCCAGCGCTGAATACCCTCGGAATTGATGGTCTCTTACTAGTTGACGAATCAGTCGATTATCCGTTGTAGGAATCCGATTATAAAAGTCCAAATTTAATTGGGTCAACGCGCTAATATAAATCTTATACGTATGTTTAGCGGGGAGGTCAGGCATGAGGCGAGGATTGAGACAGTGAATCCCCTCCATCATAACGAGTTGGTCTTTAGCCACCTGTAGCGTTCGGCCATTGTATTCGCGTTTCCCTGTTTCGAAGTTGAAATGAGGGAGGTCCACGGTTTTTCGCTGGTCGAGTTGACACACGTGTTCATTCAGAAGTTGTAAATCGATATTCTCAATCGCTTCAAAATCGATATTTCCGTTTTCATTGCGTGGCGATTTTTCCCGATCGACAAAATAATTATCGACTGAAATTGTTACGGGTTGAAACCCATTAACACGTAACTGAATGGCCAACCGTTTCGCAAACGTCGTTTTCCCAGACGAAGAAGGCCCGGCCATTAAGATCCACTTTTTTGCATCGGGATCTTTTGCAATATGGTCAGCAATATAGGCCATTTTTTTTCATGAAACGCTTCCGCTATTTTAATCAGCTCATCGATTTCCCGATTCGCAATAGTTCCATTAAGATCCCCGACCGTACGAATACCCAGAATGCGTCCCCATTCTTTATGTTCTTTGAAAATGTTAAAGAGGTGTGGTTGCTTTTTAAAAGGCGCGATATGTCCCGGGTTTTCGCGTTCTGGAAACTGGATGACAAATCCGGGTTCATAGGGGATCAGTTTAAACAACGACAAAATGCCTGTACGATCCGCAAGTGGTCCGTAGGCTAAATCCGAGAATCCGTCACAAAAATACGTTACAATAGTAGGCGGATTACGAAAGCGTAATAGATTATATTTGTCCTGTTGTTGTTCTTCTTCAAATTGCTTGACCGCTTCGCCAAACGAGATCTTTCGACGTTGAATAGAAACGTTCTTTTCCACCAGCTTGCGCATGCGCTGATTGAGGTTCTCCAACTGTTCTTCGCTGATCTTTTGTCCATTGATTTCAAACGAACAATAGAAACCAGTTCCCAATGAATGTTCGATGGAAAAAGAAGCCTTTGGATAAATCTCTTTAACGCATTTTGCCAGGAGAAAAGAAATCGATCGACGGTATATCCGCCACCCATGCGGATTCTCAAGTGTTAAAAACTGGACCGTACAATCCGTTTCTAAAGGATAAGACAGAGAGACGGCATCGTGATTAACGAGGGCGCCGACACATCCGAATGTTTTTGAGCATGATATTTTTCCGACAAGATCTCTAACAGGTGTACCTGTCGGACACCTTTTTTTTCGCTTGTCTCAAGCGTAACAGAAATTTGATGACTTGTTTTCTTCATATTTCTATACATGAACATAGGTAGTCCAACGTATCATGTAAACCATGTCTTCAACAATATCGGGTGAATGATTTTGGTTGTAAAAACTTCTCTTAAAAACAATACTTCGTCCCTCCAATATTCCATTACTTTTAATTTGAACACAGAGGTGAAATTGTGCACTGGTCAAAACAAATGATTCCTACGTTAAGGGACGTTCCGCAAGAAGCAGAAATTCCGAGCCATCAGCTCATGCTGAGAGCTGGCTTGATCCGTAAGCTAAGCGCTGGGTTGTATACGTTTTTACCCCTGGGGCTTAAAGCGCTTAAAAACGTTGAACAGATCGTTCGTGAAGAAATGGACCGAGCCGGAGCGCTTGAAGTATTGATGCCCGCCTTACAAACGCAAGATCTTTGGGAACGTTCAGGACGCTTTGGCGTCATGGAAGAAGTCATGTTTAAAATGAACGATCGTCAAAATCGTTTGATGGTGTTGGGGCCCACTCATGAAGAGGTGATTACAGAACTCGTAGCCCGAGAAATTAGTTCATACCGACAATTACCCAAAAACTTTTATCAAATACAAAACAAGTTTAGGGATGAAATTCGTCCACGATTTGGTCTCATGCGTGTCAAAGAGTTTATCATGAAAGATGCGTATAGTTTTGATGTGGATACAAAGGCCGCTGAGGTGAGTTACCAGGCTATGTATGCAGCGTATGAACACATTTTTAAACGGTGCGGTTTGCGCACAACAGCGGTAGAGGCCGATACCGGCGCCATGGGGGGTAAAGCCTCTCATGAATTCATGGTGGTAGCCGATGCAGGAGAAGATGGACTGGTCCAATGTAATCAATGTACCTATGCCGCCAATGTGGAACAGGCTGAAAGTAAAGGATCTCCGGAGCCCCTTTCGGAAAATGACAACAGGCCTCTTGAAGAAGTTGCTACGGTTAATTTAAGAACCATAGAAGAAGTGGCCCAATTTCTTAAAGTCCCGGAATCTCGATTGATTAAAACCTTAATTTATAGTGTAGACGATAAGCCGGTGGCCGTTTTGGTGCCGGGTAACCGTGATGTAAACGAAGTTAAACTCGCACGAGTGCTTCAAGCTGAAAACCTACAGTTGGCGAATGATGAAACAGTAAAAAAAGTGACCGGCGCATCTGTTGGATTTGCAGGGGGGGTAGGCCTTTCCATTCCGGTGTATGCAGATCTAAATTTAGAAGGGTATAAAGGAGCGGTAATAGGCGGGAACAAAAGAGATACGCATTTGTTACACGTAGATATAGCACGTGATATCCAGGTGACCGTATATACAGATATCAGTTTTTCCAAAGATAAAGATTCATGTCCGCGTTGTGAAGGTGTTTTGCATGAAAAGCGGGGTATTGAAGTTGGACATGTTTTTAAATTGGGGACCGCCTATAGTAAAAAGTTAGGGGCGATGTATTTGGACACACACGGAAAGCAACAACCCACGGTGATGGGATGTTACGGTATTGGAATCTCGCGAACGTTGCAGGCCGTCATTGAGCAAAGACATGATAAAGATGGAATCCAATGGCCGATTTCATTAGCACCTTATCCTATTCAAGTGTTGGTCCTTAACCCGCAACACGCTGAAAGTGTTGAAGTGGCGGAAAGACTGATCAGCGATTTAACGGGAATAGGCGTTGAAGTGTTGTACGACGATCGCGATGAAAGACCCGGTGTAAAATTTAAAGATGCAGATCTAATTGGTATACCTATTCGTGTTAGTGTAGGCAAACGCTCATGTGGAAAAGGAGTGCTAGAGATCAAATGCCGAGAAGAAAAGGATGTTCACGAAATTAAGACTGCCAACGCCCTAGATTATCTGAAAACCATGATCGAAAAGCTTAATCAGGCGTTGAAGCCCATTTAACGGTCGGATCTAGGATCATCACAAGATCCATCAACCGTTTCTAAAATGATATCCACGGCCCGACGCGTGTTTCCCTTTTCACCAAGCGCTTGAGCAACTTGATCAAGACCTTGAATCATTTCTGCACGCTGTTTGGTTTCCTCTAAAAGAGGACCGAGTGCTTCGACCAAGGGAAGAGGAGTGGCATGATGTTGAACGAGTTCTGGGCAAAGCTGTTTTTCAGCCACAATATTTACCATGCCTATATAAGGGATTTGAATGAGCATACGCGCAGCCATATAGGTAAAAAAAGAGGTTTTGTAAACAACGACCATTGGACATTGCATAAGGGCTGCTTCAATCGTGGCCGTACCCGATGTTACCCAAGCGGCTCTTGCCTGACGGAGCACGTGCCGGGTCTGACCTGTAACAAGTTGAATATTGCAAGACCCGCCACTTTGTTTCTCAAGGACCTTTTTTATGATGGCTTCGACCTCTTTGGAAGGGGCTGCAATAATAAAATTGGATCCAGGATATTTTTTCCCGATCAAAACCGCCGCCTTCCACATCACAGGAAGAATACGTTCAATTTCTTGCCGCCGGCTTCCCGGCAATAAGGCTATTTGTGGTTGACCCTGCCAGGGTAACTTTGTTTCCGGTCCAGCGAGAACACGTTTGGCTTCTTCCACTAAAGGATGGCCCACAAAGTTGACGTTTAAACCGGTCCCCTTAAAAATCTTTTCTTCAAATGGAAATATAACCAATAGTCGATCTATCACCTTAGCCATTTTCTGGATGCGAGATCGTTTCCATGCCCACACCTGAGGGCACACGTAATAGATCACCTTCAAACCCATCGCATGCACTTTTCGCGCAAAACGGAGATTAAACCCGGGATAATCAACCAGAAGCACGGCATCGGGTTTTCGTTTTCGGGCTAGATAGATCATCTCATCAAAAACATTTTTAAAAAACCGATATTGTCTGAGGACTTCCGTAAGTCCCATAACAGCCATTTTTTTTGTGTGATGTATCAGCTCTGTTCCAGCTTCTTGTGAAGCCTCTCCGGCAATACCCCAAAAGTGAATAGACGAATTTTTTTCACGGATTTCCCAGATGATTTTCGCAACATGTATATCCCCAGAAACTTCGCCAGCGATTACCAGAATCGATTTGCTCATGAAGAACCTTCTCTTAACCGATGGGTAATAAACGCCGCCAGCTTTAACGCTTTAGCCGCGTGTTCCCCGCTAACCACCGGTTCACCGTGATGAGCGACGCATTCTACAAAAGATCCGAGTTCATTAAGAAGAGGCTCCCCTTTTTCAATGGGAACGCTTTCAGAAGTAATGCCCGGGCCTGTTTTACGAAAAAGTTCTCCGGACTGATTTTGATAGTCTAGCGAGATATAGGCATCCTCAAGAAATACGCGGATCTTCCTCATCCGTTCCGGACTGATTCGGCTTGCTGTAATGTTGGCGACACACCCATTTTCAAACGACAACCGTACATTCGCAATATCTTCACTGGGACTTAGTGCAGGTACACCTACCGCATGAACCTCCTTTACCTCAGATTGTACCAAATGCAGAATTACTTCTAGGTCATGGATCATGAGATCCAATATAACATTTACTTCGATGCCCCGAGGCAACAGGCCTTCTCGAGGCGGAGGATAAGGCGCTAAGCGGTGAGCTTCGATAAATCGAGGTTGTTTTGCGGCTTGTTCAAGGTATCTAAACGCAGGATTAAATCTTTCTATGTGCCCAACCTGAAGAATCACCTTTTTATCTTCTGCAAGAGTTACAAGTTCTTCCGCTTCGGTGGTTGTAGAGGCAATAGGTTTTTCCACTAAAAGATGCAGACCTTGTTCAATTAATGTTCCGGCCACATCGCGATGAAGATAAGTGGGCACAACAACACTAGCGGCTTCAACCTGTTCAGCGAATGCCTCTATCGAATCAAAGGGGTGTGTTTTAAACGTGTTGGCAATCTCTTTTGCACGCGATGGGTCTACATCATAAACACCAACAAGTTCTACATTCGAAAGCTCGGAATAAATCCGAGCATGATGTTGCCCAAGGCTTCCTACGCCTACGACACCGGTTTTTACTTTATGTGTTTTCATTTTATTCGTTCGACGCTTCCTGTTCGACTTTTACAGCCACTAAGCAAAGTCCTTGCCGATTAGCTTGTGCAATAATCTTTTCCTTATCCAACAAAATGCTTCGTCTTGCCTCCACGGCTAACGCGGAAACCTTTGCTTTTTTTAAGATCTTAAGCGTTCGTTCTCCAATCACGGGAATATCAAAACGCATATCATGATTTTGTTTCGCTACTTTAACAACAACCGCACCAGCCCCCCCTAGTTTACCTGCTCGAAGAATCGTTTTATCGGTTCCTTCAAACGCTTCTACAGCCAAAATCGTTCCTTCTTTTATAACGACCGTTTGTCCAATCTCCAACCCGCTGATTGTTTTCGCGACATGGATTCCCAACTCAATATCCTGTTGCTGTTCTTTATTGGGTCTTTTCTCTCCGAGCACGCCAGGTGTTGGCATAGAGGATTCCATAAAAAGACTAGCGGGTTTTAATTCAATCCCAGATCTCTTCAGTTCACCAGCAATCGCCCCAAAAATCGTGTGGGCATTACGCGTTTTGAGCGGCCGTAACAAAGAGATCATAGCTTGATCCATACGTACCCGAAACAGATGTGTAGGTGTTATTTGCCCGGCCATAACGACTTTGTGTATGTGGCTCTTTTTGAGGGCTTCTATCATCGCCTTCAATTGTCCTACATAGATCCATTGGATTTCATCGGCATGCTCTTCGATCCGAGGATCGGTTTCTTTCTTAAAGGCAACCACAACAATTCGCTTTACGCCTTGTTCTTTTGCCGATTTTGCCAATAATCGCGGATAGACGCCTCGTCCTGCGATAATACCGAGCGAATCTGGAGAAGAGTTCGATGTCATGGAATTAAAAGATGACAAAGTTTATGCGAGATAACAAGAATTAGCATGAGTTTATTATGACCTGGATCCGTCTGTTAAACGCAGTTTTCTGCACGAATCATTTGGGCCAAAAGGAACCCCAAAAAAGCCTCGATGTACCCTGTGGATGAAGTAATCCTAGTCTGGCGGAATTTTGAATTGGCACCAAGTCCCCGGAAGATAGTTATTCCAAAATCGAAATGACAATATGATCTCCCCTTTAAAAGGCCTGATTTAGCAACATCTCTGCTATCCTTTTGGCTGGGCTAGCGGCATCGTGATCGCCACATACATGAGCCTCTACAGTAGCGCCTTCGATGAGCAGGTTTAGTTGTTTGGAAAGTTCTTCAGGAGCCTGGGCTTCGGCCTGCACGGCGAGGTCTCGTAAATATTCACGTACCAGACGTTTATGCTCTGCACAGAGAATGTGGCAGGGGTGGTCTGACTCTGAAAATTCTGCAGAAGCATTGATAAACATGCAGCCGGAAAAGCTGCTTTCCTGAAACCACGCCTCGATCACATCAAAAATAGCCAGCAATCTTTCTCTCGGTGTACGGCTCCGCAATTCAGTCTCACGCATGATGTAATTTCTAAACAGCTCATCCCGCTTGCGCAGAGTCGCCAACACAAGCTCATCCTTTGATCGGAAATGATTGTACAGGGTTTTTTTAGAAACCTTGGCCTCTGAGATAATGCGATCTATACCGGTGGCATGGAAGCCGTTTCGATAGAAGAGTTTTAAGGCTTCGGTAACGATCTGTTCTCTTTTTGATAGTGCGGGCATCGTGGTTTCTGATTTCGAAGATATACCGATATGTCTATCATGGATTGTCCATCTTAGCAAGATAAGGGTTCATTCTTTCGCCGTTTAAAGATGAAATCAGTCTATTTCCCCCTTTATTTAAAGAAAAAATAACTATTTAAATAAATATTAAAGTTTGTGTTGCCAAGGGAAACCGATCGGTATATCTTTTTTTAGAGCGCTTCACGATTGAGGTGTCGCGATGTAGCACGAAGAAAACCAGCCGATTACCTCGTCAGGAGAAACCTCTTCGAACGCTTGTGTGAGCGCTTCAGATAGTTCCTGCTGACTGCGGGCTGCAAGGCTGCCCAGCCGATTCTTTATCTTGCCCCACATTTTTTCAATGGGGTTGGAATCGGGGCTGTAGGGTGGAAGGAATCTTACATGGGCCCCACATGACTCAATGAGTTCAATGACCTTGGGATTGTGATGGACGCAAAGATTGTCCATGATGACGATGTCTTCAGGTGAAAGAGTCGGGAGAAAAACCCGGCGAATATATTCTCCAAAAACAGCCGTCTCTGTCGCCCCCTCCCCCTCCATGGCCGCTGTTGTTCCGTCCAGGCGGACCGAAGAAATCAAGGTGGTGGTACACCAATGTCCATAAGGCGTTTTGGCAAAAAGCCTGTTCCCGCCCAACGCCCGGCCCCGCAGACGAGTCATATTCGTTTTCGCCCCGGATTCATCAGTAAAGACAAGGCGACTTGGATCAAGTTTGGCCACCTCTTGGATCCACTGCTTTCTCAAGAGATTTACATCCGCCCGGTCTTGCTCGCTGGCGTGAAGCGTTTCTTTTATACCGGGCGCCCAACCGATTCAACGCCCGCTGTACGGCCATGATCGACCCCTTCACGCCGCTCATGTTCTTGAGTTCTTCAAGCGTTGCATCGGGATGTTTGCCCCCCAGTTGAGCCAACGCCTTGAGCTGCTTTCCGCTGTAGAGGGCCTGACGATGCCCACGCGGTCGGGAGCGGTCTGTCCGGTTTCGTTGAAACGAGAGAGCCCACGCTGAAATGTTCTAAGATCTACACGATAAGAAGATGCGATATCGGCCTGGGAACCTTTGCCCATTTTGTAGGCATCTATCGCACGCCGCCGGATTTCTGCTGTTGCTATACTCATGTCATGGAGTATAGATCTTATAGAGAGGCATTTCAATCGTTAAATGCTCTAAAATAAACAGAACAGTCTATATTATTGCTAGTTTTTATACGAAATCAACCAGGAAAAAGATGATGACCATACAACTGAAGCCCCCATTCACATTAGAAACGGCCAGGCAAAAAGTTCAGCGTGCTGAAGACCTGTAGAACAGCAAAGACCCCGTGCGGGTATCCCTTGCGTACACAGAAGATTCTCGCTGGCGCAATCGTAATGAATTTGTGCAGGGCCGAGAAGGCATTGTTCAGCTGCTAGTCTGCAAATGGAAGCAGGAGTTGGGTTACAGGCTGAAGAAAGAGCTGTTTACGTTCTCAGGTGACCGAATCGCCGTTCATTTTGAATATGAATATCACGATGCCAGCGGCCAGTGGTTTCGCGCCTACGGTAACGAGCACTGGGAGTTTGCTGCAGACGGTTTGATGCATACACGAGATGCCAGCATCAACGAACAGTTCATTGACGTAGTCCACCGAAAATTGATTTAACAATAACCCTCAAAAGAATCACCAGCATCTAAAAATACGAAAGGAGGCATATTATGGATACGCTAACAATCTTTGGTTTGCAGCTTGTCCTGAGCCTTATTGTATACGCCCTCATCGCGAAGTGGTACGTGACGCCATGGCTAACGGAGAAACCAATCCGCCACGCATTGATCCCGTTGATCTTCCCCCATGCGATTCGGCATATTGGGTTGATATTTTTCGTCCCAGGGGTGGTTGCCCAACCTTTGCCGAGTTTTTTTGTCTACACGGCTGCCTATGGGGACCTTATCAGCGGGTTGCTTGCACTACTGTCTCTGGTAGCTCTTCGAGGAGGTTGGCGTCTGGCGCTGCCATTGGTCTGGCTATTTAACAGTGTCGGCACGGTGGACCTTTTAAACGCACTCCGCCAAGCCGAAGCGGTATCGGATTTAGGGGCGACTTGGTATATCCCGACATTCTGGGTGCCGATACTTCTTGTCACTCATTTCATGATTTTTACCCGGCTACTCAAACGAGGGCGCTGAGGTATTCAAACATTAATAAGGAGGAACGAAAAAAATGAACCAAAGCAAAAGCACAGTAGGAACACCACAAAATGGAGGTATAGAGATGAAGGCAAAAACAAAACAGATAGTTCTCGTAGCGCTAGCACTTTTTGTAGCTGGTGGCATGGACCCGGCGAGAAAGGCGATGGCTGAAGAGGCCGGCCGGAAAAGGGGTTCCTGGAATCAGACACGACACAGGACCGTGAAGATCGACGGCGTAGAAATTTTCTACCGCGAGGCAGGACCGGCGGATGCGCCGACGATTCTCCTGCTGCACGGGTTTCCCACATCGTCTCATATGTTCCGGAACCTGATCCCGACCCTATCGGACACGTTTCACCTGGTCGCGCCGGACTACCCCGGCTTCGGGAACAGCGAGCAACCGCCGATAGACAAGTTTGACTATACCTTCCATCGGCTGGCTGAGATCGTGGAAGAGTTCACAGAGGAACTCGGACTGGATCGGTACAGCATCTACCTGATGGATTACGGCGCGCCCGTGGGCTTTCGCCTAGCAGCAAAGCATCCTGAGAGGGTCGACGCACTGATTGTTCAGAATGGGAACGCCTATGAAGAGGGTCTCCGCGAGTTCTGGGATCCCATCAGAAAGTACTGGAAGGAGCGCACGCCGGAAAAGGCGCAGCCGCTGACGGGCTTTATCACCCCCGACAGCGTGAAATGGCAATACACACATGGCGTCCGCCATCCGGAAGTGATCAGTCCGGACAACTGGAATGTGGACCTTCACCACCTGACGCGTGAAGGCAATCCGGAGATCCAGCTGTCACTGTTCTACAGCTACGGGAGAAATCCTCCGCTTTACCCGGAGTGGCAGGCCTACTTCCGTAAGCACCAACCACCTACGCTCATCGTGTGGGGGAAGAACGACTACATCTTCCCTGCGGACGGGGCGCATCCCTACAAGCGGGACCTCAAGAACATCGAGTTCCACCTTCTCGATACGGGGCACTTTGCACTCGAAGAGGATGACGAAGTTATCGCGGAGTATATTCGCAGATTCTTGATCAAGAATGCGAACCTGGTGGATGGCCGATCGCAACTGAAAAGAGTCGATAGAGCCCAAAGCCAAAGGAATCAGCATGAGATTAAACAAGAAACAGGTTGACCAAATTCTTTTTCTGGCGGTTATCGTCCCCGGAATTGGTCTCGGGTTTGCCATGAAAGAAAGCTCCGATAAATGGATCAATCCCAGCACCGCAAGAGTACAGAACAACGGAACGATTTTCTCAGCCCTAAAGGCGTGACGTGGGGCGTGGTTGGGAAAAGCGTGACGGAGAACAAAACCGTCGAACACATCGAGGCTCTATTCGCTGCAGCAAAGAAGAATGGATATCCGGTCTTTGTTTTGCCCCATTACTACTATCCAACCGATCATGGATGGATGTTTGAAGGGGCCCTTAAAAAACTGATGCACTCCATTCACATGTTTGACCGCAAGGACGCATTGAACCTAGATGGGTTTGAGGGTTCCGGAGCCGACTGGCTGAAACGCTATAAGCGCTATATCAATGACGGGGAAACCATTGTTACTAGCCCGCACAAGGTCTATGGACCCGAAACCAATGACCTGGTGCTGCAACTGCGTAAACAAAAAATTGATACGGTGATCCTAGCCGGGATGTCCGCCAACCTCTGCACGGAGGGTCACATGCGCGAACTCATCGAGCAGGGCTTTGAGGTGATCGTGGTGAAAGATGCGACCGCAGGCGCTATCACGCCAGATCTGGGCGATGGCTATAAGAGTGCAATGGTCAACTTTGGTTTCATCGCCAACGAGGTGTTAACCACGGAGACCGCCGTAAGTCGAATGGAGACCCCCATCAAATAAATCCAACCGTACCCATTTCCCCGCGGGGTCATCCTGACTCCGCGGAATCCGAATCTTTTACGGCAACAAAGCAAAGAATGAAGAGGACATGGAGTCTATCATGAAACAGCCCGTGAGTCACATTGCATTTATGCCATCCGTGAAAACCGGGTGTAGGACAAGAAAGTTACAAAGTTAGCGATTAAGCTACTTTTTGTTGTTCCCAATACTTATCAAATGTATCTCCGGCAATACAACAGCGTAGAGACAATACACATTGAGCTCCTTGAACACTCCAAAACATACCCGACTGTTTTGCCCGTTGGCCCACCACCGTTTTACACCCCGCCTCTACGACTCCCGAACCTATAAAATAACCGGTCTCACGGAACGTTTTATACTGCATGCGTTTGGCATTGTTTTCAAAGTAATACAACCTTTTGTTGGCTTCTTCTTCATCCACTCCAGGATCTATTTCAAGCTGCTTGCGTGCTTCGGTTATAATCTTTTTAATCCCACCTGGATCCGTCAGTTAAACGTGGGATTTCTGTGCGAATGCTTTGGAGGCAAAAGGTTGCAAAAAAACGCAGGCGCACCCGCTGGGTGCGTCGAGGCTTTTTTGTAATTCCTTTTGGCCCAAATGGTTCGTGCAGAAAACCGCATTTAACTGACGGATCCAGGTCCCATTCTCTTTCATGACTTTCTTCCATCTTTCCGCCTTGCTTTTTATCGTTTCAGCATCCGTGAACAGGATGCAGCTTAGATCATAGAGGTGTTCACACCCATGATAAAAGTCTAAGATTTGAGTGGCCCCTGCAAAATTAACGCGCGCAACATTCCAAATCCATTCGGCCCCATCACCGAGGACTACGACTTGCTCGGCTTGGCCCAGTCCCCTCAAGCGAGCCTCGTCACGTATCAGGGTCCCAAATTCTCCTGCACGGTTAAAGCTCGCCACATAGGTTGTGCTCTGTGTATCTCGCAAAGGATACCCCTCTTCATCCCTTACGTGTTGAGTGAATACGCAGCCCAGCTTCACTTCTCGCGTTTTGGCCTGCTCCTCTCTTTTGCCTTTTCGGCCTTGGGTTTCGGTTGATTTCATCGGGACTCCTGTCCCATCGTAAGAGATATACATAACCGGTATGGCTCCGGTTTTTTGAGGGTCTCGATGCTGTGAGAACGATACGATATCCGGCCCAACTTTGCTCACGACCCGTTGAATTTGTCGACCCGAAACGTGAATGCCCCCATAGACCTGCAAGCTCATCGAAGCCTCTTGATAGGATGAATCCATAGCTCCACAACGGCACATGAGCCGTTGTAATCCGGGCGTATAGCCATCCAATCAACCCTAAGCGTTCATCCAAAGGGACACGCGTTCCTTGTGGCCCGTGATAATAATCACGTTCTACCTCGAACGAACCGAGCACACTGTGTACTTTCTTTTTGCGCTTTGTGTAGCATCGTTCATTGATCCCAAGGGCTTTATCTTGACCGGGTTGGGCTTTTTGATTGAGTAACCATTCCAGGATGTTGCACCCGTCTTTGATGAGTGCGACCTTAAGGGACTGTTCGAGTTGGGCCATGTTCCAGGTGCCTGTTTGGGCATACTGATCTTGAACGGTCTTGATCAACGCTTCGGTTTCTTGATACCGACTGGTTTCGAACTCATCTTTTTTTTAGATTCTTCAGAAGAACCTTGAGAAGAAATCTCTTCGGTAAGCCGAGTAAATTCATCACATAGCCTTCGAAATTGAGTATAAGCTCCAAGCTCTTCACGCACCTTTTGAGCCTCTTGAGGAGGAATGCGTTGGGAACACTTTTTTTGTCCTTCATACCGCTGAAGGACATAGTAAGGCCCTTGTTTTTTGACCGTTCCATCGGCCAGGGTTTTTTCGTAGTACTGTTGGCTAAATTGTCCACGCCTCATAGAGTGAATCTGCTCTATTTCTTTGAGAATAGTCTTTCTTCGTTTTCTTGGGTCTAAGCTCATGATAGGCCTCCTTTGTATATATTGTATTTATCAAAATACAACATATACGTCAAACAATATATGCTGGCAAGGGCTTTTTGAGATCTTGTAACTTTCTGGTCCTACACCCGGGCGAAGGTATGCGTACGATTTTCCATTCCTTGTGGCTCAACTTCAGTTTAACTAATCTTCTATCATTTGAGGATATAGATCCTGAACAAAGCTAGTGATTTCTTGGTGATAATCTGTGGAGCGATTTCCCGCGACTATAATATATGCCCATTGATGAGCTATATTATGAAAGATACGATCATATGCCATCCAGAACATACGTTTATAATGACTATGTGTTTCCCTGTCTTTACCGACAAACCAGTATGCAAAGTATCTCCCATGGATGGTTTGGCGATTCGCGTTTCTTCGGGGACTGAAGAGGTCCAATATCTTAATCTCCAGAGCGGAGCGGTTTTCAAGAGGAACGGTCAGTTCTTTAATTTTTACAATATCATGTCCTTGCCCGACCAAACACCTTTCAGGTCTGTGAATGCTAACACGCTCTTTGCCGCTAAGAACGATTGATGCATAGATCGTCTGGCCATCAGGGTGAACATATTTTTTCCTAAAAAGTTCTGTGTCGGGAGGGAGGATTCGTTTTTCGCCAATACTCATACGGTCTAGCTCTGTTTCGCAGGAAGGACATGTATCCACCTCCTTCAATTCGGTCATTAGAGACTCTTTGCGACAGTCTAGATTTTGGCAATACCGTAATGAAGTCCCTATCCACGGTCCTGCTTTATGAGGGAGGAATGCTTTTACGCCTGCTTCATGGTCAATATGTACGTCAACCGTATAGGCCAATGCTAAGGAAGCAAGCCCCATCAAAGTCATAATCACCAGGAACGGTGCGTATTTTTGTTTGTCGCCTTGATTCATCGTTTATTCGTATGTGGCAGGTCTGTTTTGGTTCGGGGCATAGGGGGAGAAGGCGTAAGGCGCATTTTTAGCCGTCTCCATATCTCTGGATCCGTGTTCAGTAATTTTCCTATAGCCAACATAAGACCTATCACAACGGGAAAAAATATATATCCAGAATAATCGTGATAACGGCCTACCGCAATTTTTTCTCCAAACGCCTGTGCAACAAGAGCTACAGTAAGGGTCCTAATCGTATTACCGATAACGGCCAAAGGGACAGAACATAAAAAGAGAATCCATTTTTTGAGGAGCGTCTTCTGGGTGAAATATGCATAAACAGCGGTTATGGACGTTAAAGCAAGCATAGATCTTAGTCCGCTACAGGGATCATCAACATTAAAAGCAAAATGTCCATTTACAGACTGAATCACAGACCCACTCCTTTCGACAATAATCCCTAAGCCGTTTAGTATGGCCGCGGTCACGACAGAAACAAAAATGCGGAGAGGAACCGTTAAAGAATCTAAAAAGTTTAGGGGGATCGCAAAAATAAGGTATGCGCATGGAAACAACAAAATCTTTGCAACCTGCCATCCATATACATAAAAAGGGATTCCCCATACTAACACCATGAGGGCTATCAGCGAAAAACGTGGCTGTTGAGCCTTGGTCCCTACATAATGCATGGCCAACCCCATCATGACGATTATGAGGCCGGTTTTACTAACTCGTTGGGTCGATAAGACGAGGTCCCTGCGTTTTATCCAGACAATGGCTAAACTAACGATCGGGATCAGCCATCCATGAGAGAAATTGGGTTCCTGACTCCAGCGTTGAGCTAACCACGAAAATGTGGAGCGGCCATATACACGTATATCTGTTGTGTTGCCCTGGAGATTAAAAAGAACAAAAAGGAACCCGATAATACCAGAAGCCAAGCCTATTTTGATAAAGTCTTCTTTAGTCAATGAGGCCAGGGGCCATTTTTCGCGTCCTGTTTTTAAGACTTTGTTCACAGTCATCACATAAGTGGCAAAAATCGTTCCTTTTTTCTCTAAAACTACGAGATTTTGCAATCTTTCTTTAAAACTAATTTTTTTATCTTTTCCTGTAGCCCCTACTTGCCAGTCATTTTTTAACGGTGAAAAAGTTTTCATTTACATACACCTATTTTTTATCTTTTTCTTCTAAGAAAAATTAATAACCCTTATGAAAACCAAACCATCTCTTGTGCTTTCTGTTTTTCTTTGTTGTCTTTGTCTTCCCCTTCAGGGAGACACCTTTTCAGGGTTTAAAGACGATAATACCTATTCTTTAAATTTGGTTAATGATCTCAATTGGATTCATGCAGGCTTAAAAAAGCAAGGTGTTTCGCTATCAGGAGAAAACCGCGCTTAACTGCCGGATCTAGGTTTATGCGTTTCATCGAGGGATGAGGAAAGTGTTTAAGTTGAAAAATTGGCATGGGGAAGAAATGTCGATGATAAGGAATACCCCCCAGTTTCAGCGCTAACAAAATGACGTTGTTGTCACAAAAAATGGTGAAGACCACCCACTACCCCACAATGCTCCTGCCAGGAAACGGAACCTGTCATGAGCATAGAGGAAAGACCCCGAAGACTCCGGGGTCAGCATTGATCCACAAAGATTGCGTGGGCTAAAGCAACGTGAATGAAGCAACCAACGGAGAAGGAGCCCACGCTTTACCACCCCCTGCCTGTACACAAAATCTGCTAACACACATTTTGCGCCAGGCTTCCCCATCGGACTCCCTACAGCAGAGGCCGTGTCTATAAATTGTCACGCCCACTGCTTCTGTTCGATAACGGGCTATGGAGGGTTTCGGCTAAAGATCAAGTAACGGTATGGGTGGTGCAACCACCGCAGCTTCGAGCTGAAACACAAATTGCTCACTTGTTCTCAGTGCAACAAACCAGTAGGATCCCATGGTCATGGCAAAACAACACATCGAACGATATATCCAATTGCGAAGGCAAATGACCGAACTCGAAACAGAGCTTGAAGAACTCAAGCCACATGTTGTTGAGCATGTTCACCAAGTGGGTGACAAACTTGAGTTTGGCGATTACATCCTCCGTTCCCAAGTCACCAAAAGCTGGGCCTACACCAGCGAAGTCAACACCTTGCAAAAACAACTCACCGAAAGAAAGCGTGAAGAAGTCGCAGAAGGAAAAGCGCAGCTAAAAAAAGGAAGTCGTTTCGTCATCATGACCCCACTCAAAAAACCTCCTGGAGAACGGTAGAGTAACAATACAAGTGCAAAGGTCCGCAGCATAGTTCATTCTTTGGGTATCTGCCCCCCCCCAAAGGAGAACATAGAATGCCACGAACCTACGAACATTTAAACCGTTATGAACGAGAAGTGATAGCCCAGATGCTAAAAGAAAAATATAGCTTATCTCAAATTGGCCGTCGCCTGGGCCGATCCCCCTCGACTATTTGGCGCGAATTTCGCCGTAATCGAGTCCGTGGCCGCTATTACCCAAGACCCGCAAATGGCCTGGCTCAAAGCCGATTACAGCTAGCTCGAAAGCCTCAAAAAGTGATGGGAGCTAGCAAAGAACAAGTGGAGACTCTCCTGGCGAAGTATTGGTCTCCAGAACAGATTGAAGGTCGAGGAAAGCTAGAAGGTGACCCTCCCATCAGTCGAATGATGATCTACCGCTACTTGTACAGTCCAAGAGGGGCTGGCTACCGAAAATACCTGCGTGGCCCCGGAAAGAAAAAACGAGCGACTCGGAAAAGCCATTCACGTATACACAACCAAACGATGATTGACCAACGCCCCGAAGAGGCTGAAAGCCGCAAGGTGGCAGGCCATTGGGAAGGTGACACTATTCAGGGCCAAACGAGAAAAGAGGCCTGTGTAGTCACTCTAGCAGATCGAGCGACTCGATATCTTATCGCCGATCTTTTACCTCGATGCAATGCCGAATCGGTCAACCGTTCCGTACCTCAGTTCGCTGATTCAGGGCTCCCCTTTAAAACGGTGACTGTAGATAATGGCATGGAGTTTGCCAGCCATGCTAAACTACAGAAAAAAATAGCAACCCCCATTTTCTTTGCTGAAGGGAGAAACCCTTGGCAAAGAGGGAGCAACGAAAATACGAATGGTTTGCTTCGCCAGTTTTTCCCGAAGAAAACCGACTTTGCTGCCCACAGCTCCGCTCAGTTGAGCTGGGCTGTGGAGTTACTGAATAATAGACCGAGAAAATGCTTAGAATATAGAACGCCCAAAGAAATGATGGACAGCTTCGGTTTTGCACTTGTAAGTTGAGTCTGCAGGATGGAACTTTTTTGATCTATGCCTCACAATAATTGGAGGTTTTGGTGATTCAAAAGTTCAATTCAAATACACCGTCTACGATGGATATCTGTCTTTATGCATACGAATTTTAAAGAAATTTACGTGGCATATTCTTAGGCCATTTTAAACTGGAGAGAGGAAAGATCTTCTTCCGTAGCGCGGGATGATATGTTGAGAAACTCCACACCTACCACTCGGTCATTCTCATCAAAGTCAAGAATGACGCCAGGTCGCACTTCTTCAGATTCTATGATTTTGTCCTCATCCAGCCGAAAGTATAGAGCGTCACTTTCTTTATCTACACTAACCTGGATCCGTCAGTTAAACGTGGGATTTCTGTGCGAATGCTTTGGAGGCAAAAGGTTGCAAAAAAACGCAGGCGCACCCGCTGGGTGCGTCGAGGCTTTTTTGTAATTCCTTTTGGTCCAAATGGTTCGTGCAGAAAACCGCGTTTAACTGACGGATCCAGGATTAATCCTCATATTTCCTTTCTCAGCCTTCTATCAAAGAAGACTGTCACTCGTCTATTTGGGTTTTCTGTTATATTGACGACTACGCGCAACCAGCGGTTACCACATTCAGAGACTTGCTTGATAAAATGACGTGTTCCATCTTCATGTTCTTCAGTTTTGTCTTGATCTTGCAATGCAGCATTAATCCATTCTAACGCAATGCCTCTTTCTATAAGTCAGTAAGTTTATTTTCTTCTTAGTCCCGGTAAAGAATCCGCGAACTTGTATCCCAGTTTAATCCCGTGAGAAATGTGTGAGAACGGGCGACAACCCCACCATGGCCTCTAAAATTAGACCCCGAATCGGCTATAACCGGGTAAACAATACGATTAGTAAAATCGGCTGGCACGGTTATGTAAGTCCATCCAGATCGAACTAAGTCATCGGCCCATTCCCCAAAGTTAATAACGTCTTCTGTGGTTGTAATTCGGATTTGGGAAAGTTGAATAATGCCTCTTCCCGAGGTATTAAACAGGGCCTTATTAGCAGACGAAGGCGTTGAAGGAAGGGGGTCATTAGCTGACTCAATTAGGAATACGCCGCCAAGTACAAAAGAACCATAATCGCCCACATGGACTCTGCGGCTCTGTCGGTAGCTTGTAGCACCGGCCGTAGTAATTCTATTTGTCGTTATAAGAATGGTTACTGTGATGTTACCCGCTCCATTTTGGGCACCTTCTCCGTTTATGCTTAATTTCTGAAACGCTTTGAGCTCTATCGGGACATTCAAGGTAAAGGTCAGATTAGAGGCCAACTTGACATCAATATGGCAATATTGAGCCAAGACATTTGTAAGCTGATTTCCCAAAACGGTATAGGTTTCGTCCGCTTACTCCGCTGTCGGAAGAGATAGGGATGTTTGATAAATAAATCTGTCCAGCGGCCACATTGTTGACAATCTGGATAGAGGTAGAGGCCGAGCCTGGCAAGGTTTTTCCGGTATCGGTCGTATACGTTACCTTATACTCATAGGTTCCATTATCGACATTTCTGCTGATATTACTGGCCACAGCTACAGGCGCTGAAATGGGTCCCACAGCTAGATCTGTGTCGTTGACGACAGCAAAGGCACTGTCCAGCGGCGGTCCCACTGCGTAAGGCATAAGGAACCGCAGCTAGAGGTTGGCGCGGGGAAAGGGGAGAGCCATCAATGATAACCTCCAGCCAGGTTTTCAGGGTAACTGAGAGCATTCTCCAAATCCGTTGCGTTGGTCCCAAAATTAAAGCTATAGAGACCGTTACATTGTTTGAAACAGGATTCCCGGCGTTATCAATAAGGCGGCCTTGGTAATTGGGAACTTTGGCCCATGTTAGATAGAGGGGCCGCACAACAGAGAGCTATGATTATCAGGCTAGAGCATTTAACGATTGAAATGCCTCTTTAGAAGATCTATACTCCATGACATGAGTATAGCAACAGCAGAAATCCGGCGGCGTGCGATAGATGCCTACAAAATGGGCAAAGGTTCCCAGGCCGATATCGCATCTTCTTATCGTGTAGATCTTAGAACGTTTCAGCCGTTGGCTCTCTCGTTTCAACGAAACCGGACAGACCGCTCCCCGACCGCGTGGGCATCGTCAGGCCCTCTACAGCGGAAAGCAGCTCAAGGCGTTGGCTCAACTGGTGGGCAAACATCCCGGCAACGCTTGAAGAACTCAAGAACATGAGCGGCGTGAAGGGGTCGATCATGGCCGTACAGCGGGCGTTGAATCGGTTGGGCTGCCGGTATAAAAGAAACGCTTTACGCCAGCGAGCAAGACCGGGCGGATGTAAATCTCTTGAGAAAGCAGTGGATCCAAGAGGTGGCCAAACTTGATCCAAGTCGCCTTGTCTTTATTCATGAATCCGGGGCGAAAACGAATATGACTCGTCTGCGGGGCCGGGCGTTGGGCGGGAACAGGCTTTTTACCAAAACACTTCATGGACATTGGTGTACCACCACCTTGATTTCTTCGGTCCGCCTGGACGGAACAACAGCGGCCATGGAGGGGGAGGGGGCGACAGACACGGCTGTTTTTGGAGAATATATTCGCCGGGTTTTTCTCCCGACTCTTTCACCTGAAGACATTGTCATCATGGACAATCTTCGCGTCCATCACAATCCCAAGGTCATTGAACTCATTGAGTCATGTGGGGCCCATGTAAGATTCCTTCCACCCTACAGCCCCGATTCCAACCCCATTGAAAAAATGTGAGGCAAGATAAAGAATCGGTTGGGCAGCCTTGCAGCCCGCAGTCAGCAGGAACTATCTGAAGCGATCACACAAGCGTTCGAAGAGGTTTCTCCCGACGAGGTAATCGGCTGGTTTTCTTCGTGCTACATCGCGACACCTCAGTTGTGAATCGCTCTAAGTTTACTTTTCATTTTTCCTTATTCCTTTGGGGTTTTTCTTTTTTATATAAGGTTTCGGTTATTTGAGCGGAGGCCGGCTGGACGATGATTCCGTGATAAGCAAACAGAGATTAGAGAAAATGAATAACAACGCATAAAGAATGCCACTCCTTTGGTCAACTTTTTTGATTTAACTCAATACCCCTTAATCCATAGGGGCTTTATCCTATTAAGGGGAGACATAAGGGTTAAAAGAGAAGTACAGAGCACAGAAAGAGCTATAAAAATAGTGCTCTATTAGTAGGTAGACAAATAATTTATGGGAAATAAGAAATCAGTTCTTGCCAATAATATGTACGCCTGATGAACTTTTTGGAGGAGCAGAAAATGAATGATGACCCAATTGTAACTGAAGTAAGAAAAAATAGAATGGCTATACTCGAATCATACAACTGGGATTTTGAAGAAATGTCTCGAGATGTAATGAAAAGGCAATGGGAAAGTGGTCGAAAGGTTGTAAGCCGCGGAAAAAAAGTGCCCAAACCAGGCGTTGCACCTAATGCTTATCCACTTCGCGAACAAGCCTAGGTGAACTTGGTTGTTGATTTAACTCAATAGTCCTAGTTCACCCATAAGGGCTTTACCCTGTCCAGCGAAGACGTGGCTAAAAAAGGACGCTATCACTTCTGCGGAAATGATGGTCGCCCTGGTGATAGCAAGCCACCACAATTCTATACAGGTTGGCAACGGATATGGAGTGCGTGCGGTCTGCCACCGCTTTCTTTTCTATCGGCTTGCCAATAGATTGAATCAGACCTGAATCCGTCAGATAAAATCTGACGATTTTTCATTACCTGTTGGGCTAAAGCGGGGAGCATACCCGTATTCAAACAAACAACCCCACCCCAACAGGTGTGTATATGAAACAATATAAAATAAAGACTGGCAAGAGCGAACTCAACAGCACAAGCGGAAATCATCTTTGCGGCCTGCTGCTTGAGGATCATGCTTAACGGGTTTTTCCCTCCAATTTTTAACCACGCCGCTCCGATGCGATCTCTGATCGGGAGATCCTCCTTACCCAGATCGGCTTACTTTGCAACGGTCGAACCGATTTCAATGATATCGACCTGTACCGGGGTGATGAGATTTTTATGAATGCCTTTGGACTTAAAAAGGGTAGCCTCTGAGCCGGTGTTCCGACGTCGTTTCGACGACCTGCCCCCAGCCAGAACCCATGTGGGGCTACGCAAACTCAACACCGAACTTCTTTCCTCGGGCCCCTTTGGCTAGGTAGATGTCGAAGGGCTCGATCTTGTTCCCGTCGATATCGATGTGAGCCCTTTGGATCACTCAGGCTCTTCGAAAGAAGGCGTTTCCTACACCTAGAAGGGCCATGATGGTTACGCCCCGATATTTGCCTATGTGGGCACTCAAGGCCACATGCTTGAGTGTGAACTTCGACCCGGTAAACAACATTGTCAGTCGGGAACGACCGCGTTTATTGCCCGCAGCGTTGAAACGCTCCAAACCCTGGGCCTGGGTGGAAAATGTTTGCTTCGGCTTGATAGTGGCAACGCTGCGGCCGATAACTTCGACGCTTTTGGGGATCATTATTTTATCGTAAAGCGAAATCCTCGCCGCGAATGTCCTGAACAAATGCTGGCCCTTGCACGCCGAGTTGGAGACAAACAAGACAGTCGTGAAGGCAAGAACGTTTACACAGGCTTTTTCGATCATTTCCATCCCGGTGGTGACCAAAACCGCCCTTGTGTCCCGGTGGCCTTCGAAGTGATTGAACGCACCATCGATATCGATGGTCAGAAACTTCTGGTTCCTAAACTTGAGGTGAACACCTGGTGGACGAACCTCTCTTGTCGTGCCAAGACGGTGCTAGATCTCTATCATGGACATGGCCCCAGCGAGCAGTACCACAGTGAACTCAAAAGCGATCTTGATGTTGAGCGATTGCCTTCGGGGAGACTCTGTGCCAATAAGATTATTCTGTTATGCGCCATGGTGGCCTTCAACCTATTGCGCGGTCTTGGCCAAGAGGTCATCAAACGGGCTGGGCTTGCCCCGCAGAAAATCAACATCCCGCGCTGGCGAATCAAAACGGTTCTCAAAAATATCGTTTATTGCGCGGTTCGATTGGTCCGCCACGCCGGACGAATTGAACTTCACTTTGGCAAGCGTTGTCGCTGGTCTGAAGTGATACAAGATATTCCCCATTCCTTCGCATAGCCCTCCGTGCACCTTTAACAATACTCTAAGGCGACTGCCCAAAGAGGCCTACGCCCCAAAATGGCCAAATCAGAGTGAATCTGACCTGTACGCTCAAAAAATTCATCAGGGTGATACTTGCCGGTCCCAATCCGCCCAAAAGCGAGCATCTCAAGGAAAAAGTTTTCAACTTTTGAGCCCCAAAACGCCTTCCGAAGCGATAGCTGATGGATTCAGGTATACATTCCTTTTTCTACCCGAATACAATCCGGATCGTTGTTAAGCGCCTTGAGCACAAACCCTGACCCTTTTCTGCTCGTGGGCGTTAGCTTCTTGTTAGCGGCTTGAGTAATAGTTTGATAATGAGCGGGAAGTGGCAATTCTTGCATTACTTCTCGAATAAAAAGGCCCCTACTTTGATCCGGCATAAAATATCTCTGATCTATCATAGATGCTACTTGCGGGTGATGATTTAGCAGGGTTTCGGTTGTATGTTTAAGGTGTAAAGGGTTTTCTAGCCCAGGTATATCGGGCAGGCTTGCAATAATATCTAACAGTGGTACTGTATGGGTTAGACTTTTTAAATAGTTTAATATCTGTTTTTCGAGGGTGTAAAGGGTCTCTATAGAAAGTACGCTGAAAGAATTGCGATAAAAAGCGATGCTCTTAGGATTATAATCAGCCAACAAAAGCAGAATCGAACAGGGGTTGTACGAGCCCAGAATAGGATGGTTTTTTAGCGTTGCTAAATCTGAGCAAGAGGCCAATGTTCCTAAGGAGTAAAGGTAGTCTCTAAAAAACTCATAAAACGGATCGAGACAAACTTTTGCTAACTTGCTTTGTAATTTTTTCTTTGCTGTGACCTCAATTTGGCGTATTCGTTCCCGAGTACGATTGGCTTCGTTCCCTATTTTCACAAGTGTATAATAATTGCTGGAGGCTTTTAGATCTTGTCGGAAAAACCCATAGCGTGTAGACAATACGTTACATTCATTTTTGTCCCAAAAGAGTTGTAAAACGTTTTCAATGTTTTCAAACGTTTTCTTCCTTGAAAAAATACAGTCACACAAATCAAAGTACGCATGGATTTCGTTCAAAGACGTTTTTCCCATTCCACGTAGGTTGAAAAGGGTTTCATCAGATTGTTTGCGCAATGCTCCCACAGAAGAAAACCCTGCGGCTACCGTACTATTCACGATTCTAGCTGAGAGTCCTGAATCTTTAATAGACCAGCTATTCATCTTTTCTTTATTCATTTGTTTAGGAGATAAAGTCACCACAGGTTCCCCGCAAAGAATCATCATAGCCTAGTCTATTCTTAACCGCCTTGCCCCCCCCCTTTTCCATTCAGATGCAGTCTTATATTTTATATTTAAAGGGATAGCTCCAATCCCTCATGTTAGATCCCAGCCTTGGACCCTTTTCCCTTCCCTCTCACCTTCGGTGTTAGGATGGAGGTTGTAAGTGTAAGTGGGCTTCAATCGTATCGGCGGATAAATCAGCTCCGAAATCCCACTCAACAAAATAGTCACCATTCATAATTTTCACAAAGGCATCTTTTTCTTTCAACTCAGCAAATGCTTCAAACTCCCGATAAGGGCGTACATCAAAAATTCCTGTACGTCCATCATCAGCAATGACTTGAAGGGTGTAGTCTGACTTTGGAATAACTTCTACGATTCTCATTGGTCTAGTCCTTTGATTTTGAAAAGAGGTCTACCGTTCACTGCAAGCTTCCAATCCGCAAGCAAATCATCTTTGTGGATTTCAATCCATGCAACGATTAATTTCTGTTTCTTGGGGTTCATTATGCCAGCAAGAAATTCTCTATTAGAAATAGAGTAAACGGCGGTTTCACTTTTGATGTTCCGGATGAATATGAGGCAATTTGTGTTTCTCAATGTCTCTAAAAAAACATGCGTATCAGAATTCCATAAAACATTGAAATGGTCAGCATTTCAGTTCTCCTTTGCCCATTGGCTCACTTCTTCCGAAATAGAATACTCAACCATTGTTGAAAATCTACCTTGTTTCTAAAAAAAGAAGGACACGACACGGCGATCGAGCCCGGGATTCATCATACGATATAACGCATCTTCATAGTCTATTCTTAAACGTCTTGCCATACCCCACTTCTACTCTCGCAGCTGACTCAGATACAAGCTTATATTTTATGGCCCTAATCCTTTCATAAACCATTCTGATTGCTTCGGCAACCTGAGCGAGCGTCTTGGGCATTGCGTTCACTCTTGCCTAAACCGGGTGGTTTACCTTTTTAAAAACATTCCGAAACCGTCCATCTAAGAGAATGTCTTCACGACAGTTTCCTCGACACAGGATGTGGTAATAGGCTCCGGAATATTCAATTCTTGGTTTTCGCGACATCTCTTTTCTAGATTAATGCAATCAGATAGGAAAAAGAGAGTTTTTTTAACCGTTTAACACAATGACCCCTAAGCCTCCTACACCTGACCTCTACAGCCCCTACTTCCCTATTTCCCCTATTTCTGCAGAGATTCGTCATGGAACGCCTGTTTTTTCAGGCACTCTTGTCCCTGTACAGAATCTAATCGAGTGTCTTGAGGCAGGGGGGGGGACTCCATTGATTTATTTCTGTATGATTTTCCTACGGTCTCTCGTGACTAAGTTATTGCCGTTCTTGAAGCAACCAAGCAAGATATGCTCGCTTTGGCCACATTATGAAGATGATTTTAGACAATCAGATTTCTCCGTTTTCTCCCTTCTGTTTAACGGCCGGATTTAAGATAATATCTTGCAACCTCTATCTCTAGCGGCTATTGTTGATTCTACATCATAAAAAAATAGCATGAAAGGATGTTACAAATGGAGTTGACCAAATCATTTATTACAGATGAAGAAGGCTCTATTAAAAGCGTGGTCATCGATTTTGATACCTTTAAAAAGCTTGAAAGTCTCTTTCTGGACGAAGGGTTATCCCAAGCCATGTCTGACATTCAGGACGAAGACGAAATCGATTTGGAAACGGCCAAGGTATTTTTAAAGCACCATGCGGGTTAAGCTCAAAAAGACCTTCATTAAGGATCTGAGAAAACTTTCCGGCCAACCAAGAAAAGAGATCGAAATCTTTGTCTTTGAAACCGCACCCCATATCCCATCTCTTGCGGAGACCCCTAATTTGAGAAGGATAAAAGGACATCCGCGTTTCTATCGAGTCCGTTTCGGACCCTACCGCGTTGGGTTTGAACAACGAGATGGGGCGATCATTTTCTACCGAGTTCTTCATCGCAAAGATATCTATCGATATTTTCCATAGGATCGGTCGCCATCCTAATGAATAATATTCAACATGAAGTAACCCCTTTTCCTCCTTTCTTCCTCAGTCACACAAATCAAAGTACGCATGGATTTCGTTCAAAGACGTTTTCCCCATTCCACGTAGGTTGAAAAAGATTTCATCAGATTGTTTGCGCAATGCTCCCACAGAAGAAAACCCTGCGGCTACCGTACTATTCACGATTCTAGCTGAGGGTCCTGAATTTTTAATAGACCAGCTATTCATCTTTTCTTTATTCATTTGTTTAGGAGATAAAGTCACCACAGGTTCCCTGCAAAGAATCAATAACACTACTAATCATTATTCCCATACATCAAGATAATATCCACCTGAATCCGTCAGCTATCGCTTCGGAAGGCGTTTTGGGGCTCAAAAGTTGAAAACTTTTTCCTTGAGATGCTCGCTTTTGGGCGGATTGGGACCGGCAAGTATCACCCTGATGAATTTTTTGAGCGTACAGGTCAGATTCACTCTGGTTTGACCATTTTGGGGCGTAGGCCTCCTTGGGCAGTCGCCTTAGAGTATTGTTAAAGGTGCACGGAGGGCTATGCGAAGGAATGGGCAATATCTTGTATCACTTCAAACCAGCGACAACGCTTGCCAAAGTGAAGTTCAATTCGTCCGGCGTGGCGGACCAATCGAACCGCGCAATAAACGATATTTTTGAGAACCGTTTTGATTCGCCAGCGCATGATGTTGATTTTCTGCGGGGCAAGCCCAGCCCGTTTGATGACCTCTTGGCCAAGACCGCGCAATAGGTTGAAGGCCACCATGGCGCATAACAGAATAATCTTATTGGCACAGAGTCTCCCCGAAGGCAATCGCTCAACATCAAGATCGCTTTTGAGTTCACTGTGGTACTGCTCGCTGGGGCCATGTCCATGATAGAGATCTAGCACCGTCTTGGCACGACAAGAGAGGTTCGTCCACCAGGTGTTCACCTCAAGTTTAGGAACCAGAAGTTTCTGACCATCGATATCGATGGTGCGTTCAATCACTTCGAAGGCCACCGGGACACAAGGGCGGTTTTGGTCACCACCGGGATGGAAATGATCGAAAAAGCCTGTGTAAACGTTCTTGCCTTCACGACTGTCTTGTTTGTCTCCAACTCGGCGTGCAAGGGCCAGCATTTGTTCAGGACATTCGCGGCGAGGATTTCGCTTTACGATAAGATAATGATCCCCAAAAGCGTCGAAGTTATCGGCCGCAGCGTTGCCACTATCAAGCCGAAGCAAACATTTTCCACCCAGGCCCAGGGTTTGGAGCGTTTCAACGCTGCGGGCAATAAACGCGGTCGTTCCCGACTGACAATGTTGTTTACCGGGTCGAAGTTCGCACTCAAGCATGTGGCCTTGAGTGCCCACATAGGCAAATATCGGGGCGTAACCATCATGGCCCTTCTAGGTGTAGGAAACGCCTTCTTTCGAAGAGCCTGAGTGATCCAAAGGGCTCACATCGATATCGACGGGAACAAGATCGAGCCCTTCGACATCTACCTAGCCAAAGGGGCCCGAGGAAAGAAATTCGGTGTTGAGTTTGCGTAGCCCCACATGGGTTCTAGCTGGAGGCAGGTTGTCGAAACGACGTCGGAACACCGGCTCAGAGGCTACCTTTTTAACTCCCCTTTTTAAGTCCAAAGGCATTCATAAAAATCTCATCACCCCGGTACAGGTCGATATCATTGAAATCGGTTCGACCGTTGCAAAGTAAGCCGATCTGGGTAAGGAGGATCTCCCGATCAGAGATCGCATCGGAGCGGCGTGGTTAAAAATTGGAGGGAAGAATCCGTTGAGCATGATCCTCAAGCAGCAGGCCGCAAAGATGATTTCCGCTTGTGCTGTTGAGTTCGCCCTTGCCAGTCTTTATTTTATATTGTTTCATATACACACCTGTTGGGGTGGGGTTGTTTGTTTGAATACGGGTATGCTCCCCGCTTTAGCCCAACAGGTAATGAAAAATCGTCAGATTTTATCTGACGGATTCAGGATCCAATGTACTGGTTAGAGGGTGTATCCGATTCTGTTGGACCATCTACATTTGACATAGATTTTAATGGTTATTCATTTGGAGCCACGGTTCGTCTTATCCTTATAAACTTAAAAATCTCCAGTTGTTGGATTATTTTTCTCAACTTTTTTGTTGAAACATAGTTGACAGATAGAAAGCTCTCAGGTACCTTCTGCCCCTTCTTTGGAAAACAGGAACGTGATGAAAACAACACTTATTAAAGAAACAGGTATTACCCGAAAATGGTTTCTTGTGGATGCGCAAGAAAAACCAACGGGCCAACTGGCTGTTGAAATTTCAACTATCCTAAGAGGTAAAAACAAGCCGACCTATGCGCCGCATCAGGATCAGGGTGATTTTGTGGTTGTCGTTAATGCAAAAAAAGTCAAATTTTCTGGTGCTAAAGAGGAGAAGAAGATTTATCAACATTATACGGGGTATCCTGGCGGGTTAAAACAATACCCTGCGGCTACCGTAAGGGAAAAGCATCCCGAACGGATTCTTGAACAAGCGGTAAAAGGGATGTTGCCTAAAAATAAGTTGAGTCGAACGCTTATCAAACGGTTAAAAGTATATGCGGGTGAAGAACATCCTCATGCCGCACAAAATCCAGAAACATTAGAGTTATTATAAAGCACAGTAAGGATAAAGCCATGACACAACGAGTTTTAGAATACTCCGCAACGGGGAGAAGAAAAACCTCTGTAGCTCGGGTTCGATTGGCATTGGGGGTAGGGAAAATGGTTGTCAATGGCAAGGATTTCCAAGACTATTTTTCAGCAGAAACAACCCTCTTATATATTGAACAACCGTTCAAAGCAACGGACACGCTCAAACGATATGATATTATCGCCAAAGTCGAGGGGGGAGGCAAAATTGGACAAGCCGGCGCATTGCGACACGGCATTTCACGAGCGTTGGTTCAGGCGGATGACACATTAAAACAAGCCTTAAAAGAAACAAGTTGCCTAACGCGTGATTCGCGTATGAAAGAGCGTAAAAAGCCTGGTCAACCGGGGGCACGCAAACGGTTCCAATTCTCAAAACGTTAACCGTTCAACAGTCCGATTTGAAACCCCCCGAATGCCATTGGATTCGGGGGTTTGTTCTGTGACACGTGAGGGTCTGTTAAGAAATAATTTTTACATACACTATTACCTGGATCCGTCAGTTAAACGCGGTTTTCTGCACGAACCATTTGGGCCAAAAGGAATTACAAAAAAGCCTCGACGCACCCAGCGGGTGCGCCTGCGTTTTTTTGCAACCTTTTGCCTCCAAAGCATTCGCACAGAAATCCCACGTTTAACTGACGGATCCAGGTATTAAAGAATAAAAAATGAATTTGAAACATAGCGTTCTGAAAGATGAACTGATTCTACCTAAAGGGTTTAAAGCCGCAGGGATTCATGCTGGCATTAAGAAAGAGAAGAAAGATCTTGCCTTCATCACCTCGGATGTTCCGGCAGCCATGGCGGGTTTATTTACCACGAACCAAGTACACGCGGCACCCGTTAAACTGTGTAAAGAAAAAATCAAGAGCCATCAAGGTCAAGCCATTCTTATTAATAGCGGCAATGCGAATGCCTGTACAGGCGCCCAAGGCCTTTCCAATGCGAAACAGATGGCCAAGGTTGTTGCTGACTCTTTGGGTATTGACGAAACGATGGTTTTTGTCTGTTCCACGGGCCATATTGGCGAACCCATGCCAATGGATGTTATCACTAGAGGGATTCCGAAGGTCTTTGATCAGTTGAGCACCCAAAATGGGCTCCAGGCTGCAGAGGCCATTATGACAACAGATACAGAACAGAAATATGGCAGCACACAGATACACATAGATGAACATGATGTCATCATCAGCGGCATTGCCAAAGGATCCGGAATGATACATCCCAATATGGCGACGATGTTAGCCTTCATCATGACCGATGCAACGGTCAACCGAGAAGCTCTTCAAGAGTGCCTTCATCAGGCAGTAGAAAAGAGTTTCAACCGAATTTCTGTAGATGGTGATACCAGTACAAATGATACGGTCCTTTTCATGGCCAATGGATTGGCCGAGAACACGGAATTAAGTCCTTCGCACTCACAGTGGGCTGATTTTACTAAATCAGTTGATACCATGTGCTACGATCTCGCTCTTAAAATGGTACAAGATGGTGAGGGAGCCACAAAAACTATAACGGTGCGCGTACAAGGCGCCCAGGATCATCGCGATGCAGATCTTGCCGCTCGATCCGTTGTTCATTCCATTGAAGTACGAGCTTCCTGGCATAGTGATAAAGTAGGGTGGGGACGCGTTATGCACGCATTGGGTTATTCAAAAGCAAAAATTGTAGAGGAAAAGGTCGATGTCTGTTATAATGGAGTTCAGGCTGTATCGCAAGGTATGGGAACAGATACCCCTAAAGAAAAGTTAAAAGAGGCCGTAAACCAAAATGCATTCACCATTGATATCAACTTAAACATCGCTGACGGAGAAGCCGTCATCTATTCCTGCGACTGTACAGAAGAGTATATCCGGCTCAATACCTATTAAAAAGTCGAAGGTCCAAAGTCAAAGGTCTAAAAACATGAAGAAAATAATCGAAAAAGCTTCCGTGCTCATTGAAGCCCTTCCTTATATACAACGGTTTCGGAACGAGGTTGTTGTCGTAAAATTTGGCGGAAGCATTATGGAAGACCCCGTAGGTATAAAAAGTATCCTTAAAGATATAGCCTTTATGCAATGTGTAGGGTTGAAGCCCGTGATTGTTCATGGGGGGGGCAAAGCCATTACCCAAAAAATGAACGAAAAGGGTGTTCGCCCAGTTTTTATAAAAGGGTTACGTGTAACCGACGAAGCATCTATTCGGGTCGTTGAACATGTGCTTAACCATGAAGTGAATCCAAAAATTGTAGAAAGACTAAACGCTTATGGATGTCAGGCTCTAGGGCTCCATGGTGATGATATTTTGAAGGCCGACAAGAAAAGTGTAGAGGCGACCGAACCGGATAACCCTATAGATTTAGGGTATGTAGGCGAAGCAACAAATGTAGACACAACACCCGTGGAGGCCTTCTTAAAGTCAGGGATAACGCCTGTGATCACCCCTTTAGGAAAAGGGCCTGATCGGATGATCTATAATGTAAACGCCGATGAAGCAGCTGCGGCCATTGCCAAGACGTTAAAGGCCCGAAAGCTGGTATTCCTTTCTGATGTACCTGGCCTATTAGAAAATCCCCACAATTCAGACACATTAATTTCCACCGTTTACGTGGATGAAATAGAAACGTATATTAAACGAGGGGTTATTAACGGTGGCATGCTCCCTAAAATGTTGGGGGGGAAAAAGGCATTAGAGATGGGGGTTCGGAAAACGCATATTATCGATTCGAGTTTACCCCATTCACTTTTGCTTGAGTTGTTTACCGATAAAGGGGTTGGGACAGAAATCGTAACGGAGTGATGATTAAGGAATACGGAATCAGGTTAGTAGATCATGAATAAGGACCAAACCATCGAACTTCATAAACAATACGTCATGCCTACATATGCCCCGGATCTTGTCCTTGTAAAAGGAAAAGGACCCTATGTTTGGGATGCGGATGGGTGTAAGTATTTAGATTTTCTATCAGGCATTTCTGTACTCAACGTGGGTCATTGTCACCCCAAAGTGGTGCATGCGATAAAAACACAAGCTTCCACGCTGATGCACGTGTCCAATCTTTACTATAACGAAAATCAACCTCGGTTAGCTGAGGCGCTTTCAAAAAAGTCTCTACGGGGAAAATGTTTTTTCTGTAACTCAGGGGCAGAAGCCAATGAAGCATTGATCAAACTGGCTCGTTTATGGGGACAACCCCAGGGAAAACACCAAATTATATCCATGCGAAATTCTTTTCATGGTCGAACACTAGCCACCTTGACGGTGACCGGGCAACAAAAAGTGCAGAGCGGGTTTGAACCGTTACCCGAAGGCTTTGCTCAAGCAACGTTTAATGATCTAAAATCGTGTTGGATGGCCGTGCATAAAAAAACCGCGGCCATTTTGGTAGAAACGATTCAAGGTGAAGGCGGTGTTCTCCCGGCTGACCCCGAATTCATAAAGGGTCTGCGAACGTTGTGTGATGAAAAAAATATTTTGCTTTTGTGCGATGAGGTACAGTGCGGCATGGGCCGGACAGGTCGATGGTTTGGTTATCAACATTATGGTATAGAACCGGATGCCATCTCTTTAGCAAAAGGATTAGGCGGAGGGTTTCCCATTGGCGCCATGATTACAAATCAAAGATTAGCAGACGTTTTCTACCCAGGACACCATGCCACCACATTTGGCGGCACACCGCTTGCGTGTGCGGCCGGACGCGCGGTTGTTGAGGCTATAGAAGAGGAAAGCATGATTGAAAACGCAGAAAAAACGGGAACACTTTTCATGCAGAAACTAGAAAAAATCTGCACGAAGTATACCTTTATTAAAGATGTTCGAGGGAAAGGATTAATGGTAGGGTTGGTATTCAATGAGTCTGCGAAAGACTTTGAAAAATGTTTGCGCGGGAAAAATTTATTAACCTTAGCCACGGCAGAAAATGTCATTCGATTCTTGCCACCATTGAATATAAAAGCCTCTCAAATAAATAGGGCTTTAACAGCCATAAAAGCGGTGTGCAAGGAATGGAAATGAAAGAACGTTTATGAAAATTGTGTTGGCGTATTCAGGAGGGTTAGACACATCCGTCATTTTAAAATGGCTTATAGATACCTATCAAGCTGAAGTCATCGCCTATGCCGCAGATGTTGGCCAAGGCGAAGAGCTTGGCGGGTTGAAAGAAAGAGCCTTAGACGCCGGTGCCTCTAAAGCCTATATAGAAGATCTGCGAAAAGAGTTTGCCCGTGACTTTGTTTTCCCCATGATACGAGTAGGCGCTGTGTATGAATCTGGGTACCTTTTGGGAACCTCGATTGCTCGCCCTTTAATTGCAAAGCGACAGATCGAAATTGCACAAGAAAACAACGCCGAAGCGATCTCTCATGGAGCCACCGGAAAGGGGAATGATCAAGTTCGATTTGAACTGACCTTCTATGCGCTCCAACCGGACATCAAAATTATAGCCCCTTGGCGAGAGTGGGCATTTCAGTCACGGACCGAATTGATCAACTATGCAAAAGAGCACGGCATACCCGTACCCGTAACCGTTGAAAAACCCTATAGCATGGATGCTAATCTTCTGCATATCAGTTATGAAGGCGGTGTGCTAGAAGATCCATGGAGAGCGCCACCCGAAGAAATGTTTAGGTGGACCGTTTCGCCTGAAAAGGCACCGGATAAACCCGAAGAAATGACCATTGATTTTGAAAGGGGAAACGCGATTGCGGTTAATGGAGAAAACCTGTCACCGTTTAAAATTATGCTTATCCTCAACGAACAGGGAAACAGACATGGTATCGGTCGCATTGATATGGTTGAAAACCGGTACGTCGGCATGAAAAGTCGAGGGGTCTACGAAACGCCTGGAGGCACCATTCTTCACCGAGCACGAGAGGCCGTAGAACAAATCACCATGGATCGAGAAGTGCTACACTTGCGAAATACGTTTATTCCTGAATATGCGAAACTGGTATATAATGGCTTTTGGTTCTCGCCTGAACGGACGATGTTACAGTCCGCCATGGACGAGGCGGCAACCTGTGTTACAGGAACCGCTCGGCTCAAACTATATAAAGGGACCTGTACGGTTATTGGCCGAAAATCAGAACAGTCATTGTACGACCCCGAACTCGCGACGTTTGAAGCGGAAGGCGTCTATGATCAACGTAATGCCACGGGTTTTATCAAGCTCAATGCTTTACGACTTCAAATGCAGGCTAAAAAGTCCCGTTGAACTTAGACAGAGCCCGTTCTACCCACTGTTCAGAGTCAAGATACCATTGTACGGTCTTTCGCAAACCTGTCTCAAAGGACTCTTTTGGACTCCACCCTAATTCTTGGCCTATCTTTGAACAATCTATAGCATAACGACGATCATGCCCTGGGCGATCAGGGACCATTGTGATTAGTTCTCGCCGAGACCCCCCTTCTTTTGATCCAACCATTTCGTCTAATAAATCTGCAATCTTTTGTACAACGACGATGTTTTCCAGCTCGTTCTGACCGCCGACATTATACGTTACACCTCTTTGTCTTTTTTTTATAATTTCCCAAATGGCTTCGCAATAATCTTCTACATAAAGCCAATCTCGAATATTTTTCCCGTCGCCGTAAACAGGCAACGATTTTCCATCGCGTGCATTTAGGATCATGAGAGGAATCAGTTTCTCAGGGAATTGATACGGTCCATAATTATTTGAGCAGTTCGAAATGGTGACAGGCAATCCATATGTTTTGCTATAAGCACGAACTAAATGATCCGAGGAGGCTTTGGAGGCTTAGTACGGACTATTCGGTTTATAAGGGGTCTCCTCAGTAAAGGAACCTTTTTGGGGAAGAGACCCAAAGACTTCATCTGTACTAATATGATGGAAAAGCTGTACCTGGTCCATGCGTTGCCGACAACATTCCAAAAGATTATATGTTCCTACAATATTTGTCTGAATAAATTGACCGGGACTGACAATGGAACGATCTACATGGGATTCAGCAGCAAAATGGCAAACGGCATCAATATCATACGTATCAAAGATGTTTGCCAGCGCCTGCTGATCACAGATATCCGCTTTCACAAAGACATATCGATGATTGGATAAACAATCAGACAGGCCTTCGAGATTTTCGGGGTTCCCAGCATATGTCAGTTTATCCACATTAATAATTCGGCCAGAAAAAGCGGGTTGATGGAGAAGATAACGGATAAAATTTGAACCGATAAACCCGCATCCGCCTGTGACTAATATGTTGTTGAACATCTTAATGGTCCTTCACACATTCATTTGTGATAACGCGTTGTTCTTTGGCAAGGCACTCCATTTAAATCCAGTTCGTCAAAATTCTAGCCCATTCAACGGCTTAGATCTGAAGAACTACTTATAATATCATGTGTTAAAGCAGGACCTCCATTTTACGTTAACCTGGATCCGTCAGTTAAACGTGGGATTTCTGTGCGAATGCTTTAGAGGCAAAAGGTTGCAAAAAAACGCAGGCGCACCCGCTGGGTGCGTCGAGGCTCTTTTGTAATTCCTTTTGGCCCAAATGGTTCGTGCAGAAAACCACGTTTAACTGACGGATCCAGGGTTAAGTGATTCTCACTAACGATATCTCTATTCCCGCACTGCTTTATGTGAAAAGGTCGGAAGGCCTATGTCACGCACCATCTTCCCTGGCAATGTATAACTCATAACAGAATCTTGGCCGGCTAGTTTTTTGCGAATATTCTTCAAAAAGGTGACCATGTGAAAAGGCCGAGAAGAAGCCTGATAAAAAGCCAACCGCTTTAAGGCGCGCAGTGAAGCATACCCAGACTCAGGTAAGGCCTGATGTAACATTAAGGCCATATCTACTAAATCGATAAGCTCCTGTTTATTGATGGAGGGATCCTTTTTGATCGTGTTCCATAGGCGATGTGCACAAGGGGGAAAAAAAGCCAATTCGTAGGCCATTTGCAATTTATCTCTAGGGTTCATTTTGGGTACCCCATATTTGCATGTCGATTTCAAGACTTTTCAGATTCTCTTGAAGGACAACATTTTTTCGAAAAGGCTTCGGTAACGTTTGCATCGCTTTCTGTATCTCCTCGAAATCCACGTTCATCCTATAACAGAGATACTGAATATCAGCCCGATCAATTTCATCATACCGTATCAATTTGCTTGCAACCAGTTATGCAGGAGAGACGGTAAACACTCTCAATTTTTCACCTTTCCAAAAATCACCATAGATGTTTCAGCGTCAGGCGCAGATAAACATAAACGTCCGATTGAAATCCATTCAATATGATCTTTAGAAAAGTTTTCTTCCGGATTAATGGGAAGACCCGCTGCATGGGCGGCCTGTTGGAAATCCTCAAAATCTACCTCTGAATACGGCGCTGCTATATCAATATCCAAACTGGTCCGACCTTCTTCGTCTAAAAGTATAAACGCCGCACTTCCATAAATACAGAGCGTAGTTTCTGTAGCCAGTCGCTTATCGATGGCTGCCAAATAATTCAGTAATTGATTTTGGTTCATGTGGGGGGGGGTATTATAAAAAACTGACGAATTAAAACAAGCGTCGACTCGCCGTCTATCTTTCGCTAACAACGAGGAGTGACCGAGGCTGCCGGCGCTCACCCACTCGAAGTAGCGAGGAGCCGAATTACCGCAATCCGCTTTATACCGAACCATCTATACACTCATTTGCAATCACGCGTTGCTCATTTGCATCATTCCTTAAATGTACGTTTCCCTTGAGTTGTACATCTGGGCCGAAACGAATATCGCCCTGAATCGCTAATGAAGAACATTTGAGCAAGGACGGTGCGGCGACGGGAAGACGTGCTTGAAAATCCTCAATGAGTTTATAATGCGTTCCATCTAAATCAATAACAATGGTTTCTAACTTTCTACGGGGATTGACTACTACATGTCCGGCTTCGTTGAGAACAAAAATATCTGACCAAAGAGCGAGCAAGTCATTGGTTGTTTTGACAGGAGTAAATCGTGTTCTAGGTACGCGTAATACCTCAGCATCCGGGAAAGTAGAGATTGCTGCTCCCATGGCCATCTCAAGGTGAAAGACGTTCAAAGATGTTGTATCTTTTGGATCAATGGTTTTACTATTCACGATTAAGGGAAGCTTAAGAACATTATGGGTTTCGCTTAGTTTTTGCTGAATAGACTCTAAATTGACCCAAATCGTGTTCGTGTTAAAATATTTAAACTTTGACACATCCTGAAAATCTTCTATTTCGTCTTCAGGACATTGGGCGAGTTCTCTCAAAAGGATTCCCCCGTTCTTATTACGCGCTAAATGGCCCCCTTTTTTGTCTGCTTCTGTACGATCCGTGACTTCCATAAGAAACGGAATTTTCCGTTCTACAAAATACGCGAGGATTCGTGGATCCATCACCGCCCCCAAATTATCGGCGTTAGAAACAAAGGCATATTTAAACCCTTGCTCTAAAAATTGGCGAAGGATCCCTGACGAGACCATAGCCGTATAAATATCCCCGTGCCCAGGCGGGCACCATTCTTTGGAGGGATCCTCAGGATGTTCTACAGCTTCGAATGTGTCTTGGTCAATTTTTGGAACTTTATGTTGAAGGAAAGAAAGGGGAATGTTTTTTTGTCCTTGAACGAGTTCCGGATATTGATCCATCGCTTTGAGGGTATCTTCGTCTGTATTAAAGCTGTTCATAAACACGAGCGGCATATCGACTCCATACGTTTTACGTAGGTAAAGGACTTGTTTGGCAATAATATCTAAAAAAGTACATCCGTCTTTTGCTGGGAGAAGAAGTTTGGCTTGGGCTAATCCCATACTCGTTCCAAGACCCCCGTTTAGCTTAACCATAAGGGTTTGTTTCAAAGGTCGAAGTTCGTCTAAACCACTTGCATGTAATGCGTGATAGTCAGGCGCGATCATTAAAGGTTCAATCTCGTAGTGACTGACAAATCCCCTGGCCCCTTCAACAAGTTGAGAGTAGTTGTGTTCGAATGTATCGATCGCAACCTGTGGCAATCCTTCATGGCACATACGCCTGACAATATGTTTAAAACTGGTTTTATACTGCATCACTTTTTCTCGTTTTTTGCTTTTCCAAGTCTACTTTCTGCTCGTTGCTGAAGAGAAGGTATCGTGTCTTTAGAACCGTTTAAACTTGCAAGGCCTATGCTTATCGTAATGGGTTTATTATAGAGAAGATTGAGCCGATGTTTTCTTATGTCAGAATACAACCGTGCTGCAAAGACTCTAGCGCTCTCTTCTGGGGTTTCTGGAAGAAGCACAGCAAATTCATCGCCCAATCTATATCTAAAAAGAATGTCTGAAGTCCTGGATACAGATTCCAGAAATTGAGCAAATTCTGTGAGGAGGGTATCGCCGGCAACGTATCCATACTCTTCGTTAAGACTTTTTAGTCCATCTAAATCGATAAGAATCAATGACAAGGGCTTGTGATATCGTTTAGCCCGTCCTGCTTCGTTTTCAAGTCGATATTTGAATTCACGGCTATTATAGAGCTTTGTAAGGTCATCGATTCGGGCTAAGGCCATGTATTTTTTCAGCTTAGGTGTTAGCAGGACATAAACGACCAAACCGCCCAATGATGCCGCACAAAAGAAGAGTACGATTCCTAGAAAGATATATTCCATATTTTCGACCTGAGACTTTCGACCTGAGACTTTCGACCTTCAGACCTTTGACTCTTTCTTTGCTACCGATATTTCGCCTGCAAATCCCGAATCCCTTCTTCATCCCCAATAATCGTCAATCGGTCTCCCTCACGCAATGTCGTATTTCCTTGAGGCACAAACGTTGAATCGCCTCTACGAATAATGGCAATCAAACAGCCTGGAGGAAATGATAATGCATGTACTGTTTTTTTGATTAGCGGTGAAGTTTTAAATCCTTCTTGTAAATAAAGGGATAGATAGCGATCGTTTCGTAAGAGCGACTCTTTCATCGCCTGATCATCCGCGGATTGCAACCATTCACCCATAAAACCGGAGTCATCTACTCGACTCGCAATTTGGGACAGAATCCGCAAATGTTGTCCTGGATCATCTTTTGAACTGATCAAAAACATAATGGCATAGACTGGTTCTGATGATTGATCCTCTTGTCCCTCAAACGCGTCTGCCATATCAATATAAAGACCTTCTTTTACACGAACCAAAACCATCTGAGGGTCTGCCACCGCGGGTAATCGAAGATGAGGCAATGCAGCACTATGTGAAACAGGCGTTGCACCAATACGCGTTCCCTTCATAAATCCGTCCAACAGATGATCAGCGGATGAATTTACACGTTGAGCCAAAAGATGAGAAGCCTTACGGGCCGCGGCCTCAAAGTTTTTTCCAGGCTCCAAATCGATCACATGTGCCCGTGTTACAATATCATCAAAAGGATCTTCGGCTCGCAACCCTTTTTCCTTTAGAATGCCTCTCAATTCTGTATCTAATTCCTCATATCGACGCCGACCCAGTCGTTCAAAAATATGGTAGATGGCGCCTTCGCGCCTAACATATTTGTGTGCATAACGAAAATACCAACCGACGGATACGGCTAGCAGTCCTGTTGTGAAGAGCACAGGTAACCATCCCATTGATGCAATGAGTAGCGCAGGGAAAACAATACCTAGAATTTGAATCCAAGGATAACAGGGAGATCGATAACCAGGATCATAAGACGGAATTTTGCTTTCACGCATAACAATGACGGCTAAACATAGCAAGGCAAACATCAGCAACTGGAAAGCACTCGCTAACTTGGCAATCTTGGTTGCGTTTAAGAGCAACAGAATGACCACAATACTCCCAACCGTAACCAATACCCCTGAAATTGGAATATCACGTCGACTTAGCTTGCAGAAAAAAGAGGGCAGTAAATGGTCTCGACTCATGGCTAGAGGATAACGAGATGCACTTAGAATGCCTGCATTCGTTACAGAAGCAAAAGCACAAAGGGCCGCGATTGTAATAAGTTTTACGCCCCACTCACCAAAGATCAATTTAGCGGTAGTTGCCACAGGGGTATAATCGCCTTCCAACCCACTTGCTCCTGCCACACCCGTCATTACATAAAGACCAACGGCATAGATCAAAATGGCTGTACCCAATGAAAGGAATACGCCTCGCGGTAGACTTTTTTCAGGATCCTTTATTTCTTCAGATACACTAGCCACCTTTGTGACTCCGACATAACTAATATACACAAGCCCAGCAGTCGAAAAAATGGCATCCCATCCTTTATCAAAAAATCCAGAGAAATGCGCCAAATTCACATGTGGCATCCCCCCGCCCATAAACCAAACGAGGATACTGAGAAGACCTCCAACCAACAGAACTTGAAAGAGACCCGCGCTTTTTGCGCCGACCATGTTGATGGCCCCAAATAACAAGGCAAACGCCAATGCCAGAGGAAGAACCGGCAAGTTTGGAAATATAAGTTGGACATAGGCCCCCATACCGATCAGCGCAAAGGTTGTTTTAAATACCAGTGCAATCCATGTCCCAATACCCCCAATTGTCCCAACAAGTGGACCCATACTCCGGTCAAGAAAATAGTATGCTCCACCCGCCCGTGGCATAGCTGTCCCTAGTTCTACGATACTGAACATGGCCGGGATAAGAGGAATCGCCGCTATCAAATAGGCTAAAATGACAGCGGGCCCGGCATGCTGTACGGCAAGACCTGGTAACAGAAAAAAACCGGCGCTTAGCGTTGTCCCCGTGGCAATCGCATACACATTAAGCAAGCCCAGCTCTTTTTTTAGACGTTTCCCTTTGGACGAAGTCGACATAGCTGATTAAATAACCTTCAATCGGTATACGATTCAACCCTATTTCTAATAAAATAACGAGTGCCTTGATAAAGGTCGGTTACGGCTTAACCCTAACCCTGTAAGCTTCCATTTAGAAAAATTTCACCAAAATCAAGTTGAATAAAACATCTCTGTAAAATATAAAGAAAGCTGGTTGGACGCTTAGCTCAGTTGGCCAGAGCACCACCTTGACATGGTGGGGGCCACAGGTTCAAGTCCTGTAGCGTCCACCACTCTTTTTCGTGGGGACAAGGGATTCGTTTCATTATTCAAACAGGTCATGCAACAGGGAGATTCGTTAAGACCTATCTATTTACACGTTCGGCATATTTCCCTGTACGCGTATCAATACGAACCCTGTCACCTTGATTGATGAAAATGGGGACATGGATTTCATACCCGTTATCGATTTTGGCGGGTTTAAGGACATTAGTAGCGGTATCCCCCCGCGCTCCGGGTTCTGTTTCAGTAATTTTTTTTTCGATAAAGTTTGGCAGGGTGACGCTTATGGGCCTGTCATTATGAAAAAGGATTTTACATTCGATATCTTCTACTAAAAAATAACGCTGATCATTTAAGATTTCAGCGTTTACCTCAATTTGATCATATGTTTTGGGATCTATAAATACGAAGTGGTTGCCATCTGGATAGGAATAGATCATATCTTTTTCCATCAAGTTAGCTTTGTCGATTTTATCAACGGACCGATAGGTTTTTTCGACAGACGATCCTGTGATAAGATTTTTTATCCTACATCGATATAAGGCTTGGCCTTTACCCGGTTTGACGAACTGAAACTCGACAACCTCACAAGGATCGCCATCGATCTCGATTTTGAGTCCTTTACGTAAATCAGATGCGTTGTACATGATGCTGGATACTGGATGCTGGATTTTTGATCTGGATATCTAGCTAGCATCCACCATCTTTATGTCCCCAACCTTTTCTCGAGATTGTTTAGTTCCTTGTCCAATTCCGTGGGCAAACGGTCTCCAAACTGTGCGTAGTGGTCTCTTATCCCGGGAATTTCTGAAGCCCACCCTTCAATATCTACAGCCAGTAATTTGGCAAGATTCTCTTCGGATATGTCTAGCCCTTCTATATCTAAAGCCGTTGGATTCGGAAGATAGCCAATAGGCGTTTCTACAGCTTCAGCTTGGTTATCACATCGCTCAAAAATCCATTTAAGGACTCGACTATTCTCTCCGAATCCTGGCCATAACCATTTTCCACTCTCATCTTTACGGAACCAATTGATATAATAGATTTTTGGTAGTTTATCCGCATCTCCTTGTTGGCCTATGTTGATCCAGTGTCTTAGGTAGTCGCCCATATGATAACCACAGAAAGGCAACATCGCCATGGGATCTCGACGGAGCTCACCTATTTTCCCGGCAGCGGCGGCCGTTTTTTCAGAAGACATAATAGACCCAAGAAACGTTCCATGCTCCCAGCTAAATGATTCGTTCACTAACGGAACTACGGAAGCTCTGCGACCTCCAAAAAGAAAAGCGCTGATAGGCACTCCTTTGGGGTCTTCCCATTCATCAGCAATCACAGGACATTGTTGTGCGGGGATCGTAAACCGGGCATTGGGATGTGCGGCTGTACGATTGCTTTCAGGCGTCCAAGGACGACGTAACCAGTCTACGGCTTCGGCGGGGGCCTCACTCATTTCTTCCCACCAAACATCTCCATCTTTAGTTAGTGCGCAATTTGTAAAGATACTGTTTTCTTTTAAGGTTTCCATGGCGTTTGGATTTGAATCGAGACTGGTTCCCGGAGCAACCCCAAAGAACCCGGCTTCCGGATTAATGGCATAAAGCCGTCCGTCTTCACCAAACTTCATCCAGGCAATATCGTCGCCAATGGTTTCGACTTTCCAGCCCTTAATCGTTGGATCCATCATGGCTAGATTTGTTTTTCCACACGCACTGGGAAAGGCCGCCGCTATGTATTTTACGGTCCCTTCTGGAGAGGTCAGCTTTAAAATAAGCATATGTTCAGCCATCCATCCTTCATCGCGGGCTTGAGCAGAAGCGATCCGAAGGGCATGACATTTTTTGCCCAGCAGGGCGTTTCCGCCATAGCCAGAACCGTATGACCAGATTTCACGTGTTTCAGGAAAATGACTGATATATTTATTGTCAGGGTTACAGGGCCATGGCAGGTCAGGCTGTTTGGGTTCTGTTAAAGGGTACCCAACAGAATGAACACCACGCACAAAATCATCGCTTTCACCTAAAACGTCAAAGACCTTCATTCCAACTCGTGCCATAATATGCATGCTGCAGACCACGTACGGCGAATCGGTTAATATGACTCCTATTTTTGATATAGGACTTCCGATAGGCCCCATGGAATAGGGTATCACATACATGGTACGACCTTGCATGCACGCTTTGTAAAGATGGCTCATGGACTTTTTCATTTCTATAGGATCCGACCAATTATTGGTAGGGCCAGCATCTTCCTCTTTTTCAGAGCAGATAAAGGTCCGGTCTTCTACACGCGCGACATCGCCCGGATCTGAGCGACAGATAAAGCTATTTGGCTTTTTATCATGGCTGAGCCGAATAAACGTTCCTGCATCGACCATAGATTGTGTTAAGCGATCATATTCTTCCTCCGAACCATCGCACCATGTCACTTCATCGGGCGTACACATAGCTGCTATTTCATCAATCCAATTTAGTAAACTTTTATTCGTTGTCATTTGTTCTCCTCTTTTATGTTAAGGTGAAGGAAATAGATAGATGGATTTTGAATGTACCGCAAGATAAATTTTTGTTTTCCCTTGATAAACCCTAAGAATCTATGTCCGCTTTAACGTATATGAACTTAAAAATTAGTCTCCTCTACCTTTGGGAGAGGGGGTTGTGTTAAAGTCGCCCTTTTTTAACCAAACCGCTTCTATGTCGAATCGCAGGAAAAATTGAATTGTCCCTGGATCCGTCAGTTAAACGCGGTTTTCTGCACGAACCATTTGGGCCAAAAGGAATTACAAAAAAGCCTCGACGCACCCAGCGGGTGCGCCTGCGTTTTTTTGCAACCTTTTGCCTCCAAAACATTCGCACAGAAATCCCACGTTTAACTGACGGATCCAGGATATAGTGAGCATGTTAGCCTTGAGCAGCATATTCGTTCCGTTAAAGAACTCTGTCGTGTGGCTAAAGAAGTTAGAATTTATCCTCTGCTTTCGTTAAATAGAGAAATATCTCCGCACTTACGAAGTGTTATGTCTCTATTAAACGAAGATGGTCTGTCTACTTCTCTAGTTGATGTTAAGTACCAGTTTCAAAAGGGGGCAACCCAAATGTTGGCAGCAAAATACGTTTAATCGGGTCACCCCGACTGACCAGTAAAGGCCAGCCGGAGTTCCCACACCGCCGGCATGCGGGTCCCCTCACTGGGGCCAAAGCCACCGTTCTTTCTCTCACCACGATTCCGTACCAGCGGAGTTGAGCTGAGCAGCTTCAGGCCATCCAGCTCAAACGTGAGGTGGCAGGCACGTCAAGAATCAAAGGGGCTCACTTCACGGAGCATGAACTTGATACCGCAATGGAGGAGACTCCTGAGCAGCTGCACACTCGATCCCAACGTCAAGCTGTAGCAGCCGTCAAGGCATACCGCTGGGTCGCAAGCCTTCCGAATGACCATCCTGCCAACGAAGATCTTATTCTCAACATCCACCGGCTTGTCATCACGGGAGCCGACGACGGCTACTGCCCCCCGGTCTGCTGCGACGTCAGGATGAGCACGTGACTTTCGGCGCGCCGCGACATCGCGGGGCGACTGGAGGAGAGGAATACAAGACAGCCTTCAGTCGTTTCTGTGCGACTTTTGACGGTGAAATGCGGGGACATGATCCGCTTGTTCGCGTACTGGCCGCCCACTATCACTTCGCAGCAATGCATCCTTTTCTCGACGGAAAGGCCGTACGGCCCGGGCGATGGAAACATTCTTCCTTCAGCGCTGCGGCCTTAGAGAGACCCTCTTCATCGCGATGTCGAACTACTACTATGAAGAGAAGAACTCATATCTACAGGCCTTGGCAGACGTCAGGGCCCGTGACCATGACCTGACTCCGTTCCTCTGCTTTGGTCTAAGGGATAGAACTTCAGTGTCGACGCCTCTTTGACGAGATTCGCGGCAAAGTTTCCAAGGCGCTCTACCGCAATCTCATGTTTGATCTATTTAACCGCCTGAAGAGCGCGCGGAAGAGGGTCATCGCGGAGCGACAGATCAAGACTCTAACGCTTCTTCTTAATGGATCATGACGTTCGATTAACTCATTGAAGCCACAAAGGACAATTATCATAGGCTTAAGAACCCAGTCCGAGCCTTAGCTCGTGACATCAACGGCCTGAATTAACTACAGACCATCCTCGTGCAACGCGTGAACGAGGACGAATACAGAATTTCTGTGCGACTGGAATGGCTAGCAGAGATCACTGAGACTGAGTTCTTCAAGCGAGTCAAGGAGATGCCAAAAGCCAAGACGCATGGTTTCCTTGACCACTGATCTTCACCGACTTTGCTTTGGCTCAGAACTTAGGTATCACAAAAGAGAATCATGAAAAAGAGGATGAGCAGGGGCTATAAAATTTACTCTTTGCCACCATATGAACAAAGCCGGCGCAAAAAAGAGGTTGATTCGTCCTTAGACATTATGGTTCTTTAAGACCTATTCACTAAAACTGTTTAGGTAAAAGAATTTAAAGAAGAGATTTGATTACAAAGCAAGGAGCATACAAAGAATGAGTGCAGTAAAAGAAATGGATCATGTTGAGTCAGAGGTCTTAAGACGCTACGGGGACGGAGCTCAAGAGGTAGAAGTCGGACTTTGTTGTCCCACCGAATATGACATCGAATACCTGAAGATATTACCTTCTGAAATCATTGAAAAAGATTACGGATGCGGAGATCCCTCGAAATATATTAAGACCGGTGAAACCGTCCTGGATTTAGGGTTTGGCGCAGGAAAAATTTGTTATATTCTGTCACAGAAAGTAGGCGCTTCGGGTCAGGTCATCGGTGTTGACTTTAACGATAAGATGTTGAATCTAGCGCGCAAATATCAAGATGAGATGGCTTCTAAGATCGGATATGCCAACATCGATTTTCGGAAAGGGAAAATACAAGATCTTGCCCTTGACCTTACTCAGATAGAAACCTGGCTTAAAAAAAATCCGATCAAGACCGTAGAACAGATTCAAGCTTTTGAAGCTGAATGTGAACGAATCCGCAAACACCAGCCTCTCATACCCGATAATTATATCGATGTCATCGTATCAAACTGCGTGCTGAACCTCGTCCGTACCGAACAGAAAAAACAACTGTTTCAAGAGATGGCAAGGGTTTTGAAACCCGGCGGACGGGCCGTGATCTCGGATATTGTGTGCGATCAAAATCCTACCGAAAAAGTTTTGAATGACCCCGAGTTATGGAGTGGATGTATTTCGGGTGCTTTTCGAGAAGATCTGTTCCTGGAGATGTTCGCGGATGCCGGATTTTATGGAATCGAAATTCTTGTTCGGCAAGAAGAGCCGTGGCATGTGATTGACGGCATAGAATTTCGCTCTTTAACCGTTCAAGCATACAAAGGGGTCAATGAAACCCGACTTGAAAGAAACCAGGCGGTCATTTATAAGGGTCCATGGAAACGGGTGATGGATGATAAAGGTCTCATTTATAATCGGGGCACTCGTGCAGCCGTCTGTGACAAGACCTATACACGTATGACAGACCCTGAAGGGCCCTATGCAAAAGATCTATTCGGTATTGAGCCAAAGGAGCCTCTTCCTATAGAAGATGCACACTGTTTTAAACCTTCTCGCGACAACACGCTCCGTGATCCCAAAGAAACAAAAGGGAATGATTATCATGAAACAAAAAGCGAGAGTGGTTCTTGCTGCGGGGCAGGAGAATGTTGTTAGTTTACTAGATATTGGATACTAGGTGCTGGATCCGATCTACAATCTGAAATCCGAACAATCTTGACGTTTTTATATACCCTGCTAAGGTTCACGTTTTCCTTTTTCAAAAATCCTGGAGTTTGAATGCAAATATATGTGCCTAAAGATTCTGTCACGAATGAAGCACGCGTTGCTATCATTTCGTCAACAGTAGATAAGCTAAGAAAACTCGACGCTCAATGGATCATCGAAAAAGGATTAGGGCAAAGCATTCAGCAAGAAGATGATGCCTACATCCAAGCAGGGGCGGCCCTGTCTGATGATCCTGATACCTCTTTGGGATTGGCTGATATTATTTTACGCCTGAACCCCCCGTCTGCGGATGAAGTAAAACGGTTAAAAGAAGGATGCATTCATATTAGTTATATGGATCCTTTTAACCAGCAAGACCTCGTTGAAGCCTTTGCAGCAGCAAAGGTGAGCGCCATAAGCATGGAAATGATCCCTCGCACCACGCTTGCACAGAAAATGGATGCGCTCAGTTCACAAGCCAACCTAGCCGGCTATGTTGCGGTCATTGTCGCCACAGAACACCTGAACCAAATTCTTCCCATGATGATGACACCGGCTGGCACATTAACGCCATCACGCGTTTTTGTCATCGGTGCTGGCGTAGCCGGATTACAAGCGATTGCTACCGCCAAACGTTTAGGGGCCCGGGTAGAAGCTTTTGACACGCGTCCGGTTGTAAAAGAACAAGTACAATCTCTGGGCGCAAAATTTATTAAAGTGGATCTTGGCAAGACCGGTCAAACAAAAGATGGATACGCCAAAGAACTCACGGAAGAACAACTCCAAAAACAACGCGAGGCCATGACCAAAGCCTGTGCGAATGCCGACGTTGTAATTACCACCGCTCAACTATTTGGACGAAAAGCGCCTTTGATCATTAACCACGAAATCATTAAACAAATGAAGCCCGGGAGTATTATTGTAGATTTAGCGGTAGAATCAGGTGGAAACGTTGAGGGATCCAAGCTCAATGAAATTGTAAACGTAAACGGTGTCTCTATTATTGGATTTGTGAACTTACCAGGACGCGTTCCTATCCATGCAAGCCAAATGTACTCTAGCAATCTAGGAAATTTGGTTGAACATTTTTGGGATCAAGAAACTAAGACATTTAATGTAAATATAGAAGACGAGATCATTCAAGGGTGCTTGATTACTCATAACGGAGAAATTGTGAATGAAAGAATCCGAAAGGAAGGTCATTAAATCAATGATCCCCATACGCTAACGCGATCAGAGTGAACCAGTGACTATTAATGACCGTATGAAAAGCTAATAATCAGGAGTGAGAAAATGGGACTTTTATTTTTTACATTCGTACTGGCGATATTTTTAGGGGTTGAACTTATTTCTAAAGTCCCTTCTCAATTGCATACCCCCCTGATGTCGGGTTCCAATGCGATTTCGGGCATCACGGTTGTAGGTGCTTTAATTGCTATAGGTTCTCAAGGTCATGACATCTTAACGATTGTGCTCGGGACCTTAGCTGTTATTTTTGCCACTATTAACGTGGTCGGTGGTTACGTGGTTACAGATCGCATGCTCGGGATGTTCAAGAAAAAGGATGGGAACTAAAGTTCATGGAATCGATTATCAATTTCAGTTATATTGCCGCATCGGTGCTGTTCATCTTTGGTCTGAAGATGCTCAGTTCGCAAAAAACCGCCAAGCGCGGCAACCTCCTTTCAGCGGGAGGCATGCTAGTAGCTATTGTTGCAACGCTCCTGAAACAAGAAGTAATTGATTTTCAATGGATTATCATCGGCCTCATCGTTGGAAGCCTTATTGGTATTTTTGCTGCACGACTCGTAAAGATGACGTCTATGCCCGAACTGGTTGCTCTTTTCAATGGATTTGGAGGGATCGCTAGTTTATTAGTAGGTTGGTCTGAGTATCATGCTCACCCAGAGAGCCCACTCTTTACGATTATAGCTATTTTGCTTGCAGTCATAATTGGAGGTGTCACCTTTTCAGGAAGTATCATTGCCTATGCAAAATTAGCGGAAAAGATTGGAGGGAAACCCACTTCATTTAAAGGACAAAAAGTTCTCAATCTCCTTCTTCTGCTTGGCTTATTAGCCTCAGGAACCTTTTTAGGAATGGATCCTGCTGACTCTTATCCGCTCTTTATCGGAATTCTTGCAGCCGCTGTCATCCTTGGCATATTCGCTGTTATTCCTATTGGGGGGGCGGATATGCCCGTGGTCATTGCATTGCTTAACAGCTATTCGGGGCTAGCGGCTTGCGCTGCGGGATTCGTAATTTTAAATAATGTGCTTATTGTGGCCGGTTCATTAGTGGGTGCAAGTGGTCTTATTCTTACCAATATTATGTGTAAGGCCATGAATCGATCCCTGGCGAATGTCCTTTTTGCAGGGGTGGGGGCTACCTCATCAGGCGGTGGAGACTATCAGGGTGAAGCCAATCCTGTTTCAGCCGAAGATGCGTATTATATTTTAGAAGCCGCTAATTCTGTCGTCTTTGTTCCCGGGTATGGTATGGCGGTTGCCCAGGCACAACATGTCGTCCGAGAATTAGCTGAGTTACTCGAATCCAATGGAACAGAAGTCCAGTTTGCTATTCACCCGGTTGCCGGACGTATGCCAGGTCATATGAATGTATTGCTTGCAGAAGCAAACGTCTCCTATGAACAACTTGTTATTCCCGAAGATGTGAATCCGACGATGTCTACGGTTGATGTAACCATGGTTATAGGCGCTAATGACGTGGTAAATCCTGCAGCACGAACCGATGAATCCAGTCCGCTTTACGGCATGCCGATTATTGATGTAGATCAAGCAAGAACGTGTATTGTTCTCAAGCGCAGTCTGAATCCAGGATTTGCAGGGGTGGATAATCCTCTGTTCTTTAGGGAAAAGACCCGAATGCTTTTTGGTGATGCCAAAGCAAGTATATCAGCGCTTGTCGCTGAGTTTAAAGAAAGCTAGGAAAGGGAAAATAATGTTTATTCGAATTTGGCTCTTTTTTTGCCTATGTCTACTTCATCCTCTTCGTGAAGCTTCCTCTGAAGGACATAACTACGACGATTATGCTGAGGTCTTAAAAAAATATGTAAATGACCAAGGTTTCGTTAACTATAAAGCCTTTAAAAAAGATCGTGGCCCACTAGATCGTTTTGTGCAGCAAATGGCCCGTTTACAACTTGCTGACTTTGAAAAATGGTCTAATGATGAAAAGTTAGTTTTTTGGATGAATGCCTATAACGCGCTTACCTTAAAAGCTATTCTGGATCACTACCCTGTAAAAAGTATTAAAGATATTGGAAGCGTGTTTCAAAATGTCTGGAAAAAACTTAAATTCACGGTCATGGGAAAAACCACCACGTTTTTCGAGATCGAACATGAAATATTGCGAAAACAGTTTAACGAACCGAGAATTCATATGGCCATTAACTGTGCCTCCATCGGTTGTCCTCCTTTAAAAAATGAACCGTTTACGACTGAAAACTTGAAGGCTCAGCTTGACGATCAAACAAAACGATTTCTTAATAATTCTAAACAGTTTCGGCTCGATAAAACCAAGAATACAATCTATCTCTCATCCATTTTAAAATGGTTTGAAGCAGACTTTCTAAAAAGATATGGAGCGCGTCCAATATTCAAAGGACATAAACCGGCCCAGCAAGCTGTGCTGTATTTTATCAGCAGCTATCTTGAAAAGAGCCAACAACAGGAACTCACACGTGCAAACTCAAAAATTGAATATCTCACCTATAATTGGGGCCTAAATGAACAATAAAAACCCATTACAAGAACTCCATCATCTCGGTCAAAGCGTCTGGTTGGATTATATCCGACGCGATCTTCTCACTTCGGGCGAATTACAGAATATGGTTGAAGCGGGCGAAGTCTCTGGTATGACCTCAAACCCATCCATTTTTGACAAAGCGATTAGCAGCTCAAATTTATATGATGAGGCAATTAAGTCGTATCTTAAAACGTATCCGAATAGCACTACACAAGATTTATATGAAGCCCTCGTTACACAGGATATTCAATTAGCCGCAGAAATCCTTTACCCTATATATGAACAGTCTAATCAAAAAAATGGGTATGTGAGCCTCGAAGTATCGCCTAAACTTGCTTATGATACCGAGGGAACCATTCGTCAGGCTAGAGACCTCTTTCAAGCCATCAATCATCCCAACCTAATGATTAAAATTCCAGCTAAGGGTTACCTGCTATTACGACCGCGATCTCAGAAGGTATAAACATTAATGTGACGTTGATGTTTTCTTTAAAAGGTTATGAAGATGTTGCACACGCCTATATAGCCGGCCTTGAAAAACGAGCCGAATGCAATGAAGACATCAGTCGTATTACATCAGTCGCTTCATTTTTTGTCAGTCGCATCGATGCCATGGTAGAAAAACAGCTTCCAGAGACCTCTTCTTTATGAGGAAAGATAGCCATTGATAATGCAAAGCTAGCTTATCATCGATTCCAACAAATTTTCCATGATACGCCTAAATGTCTTCAAGAAAAAGGCGCACAAGTCCAACGCCCTCTCTGGGCCAGTACAAGTACCAAAAACCCTAATTATAGCGACGTTCTATATATTGAAGAATTAATCGGAGCAGACACCGTAAACACCATTCCTCCAGCAACACTCGACGCGTTTAAAGATCATGGCCAAACAAGATTGAGTGTTATTGAAGGCGTAGACTTAGCTCAACAAAACATTGACTCATTAAAGACTTCCGGGATCGATTTTCAAGGAATTACAACTCAACTAAAAACGGCGGGAGTAAATTCTTTTGCTAAATCATTTGATTCGTTAATCGAGACCCTGTCCGCCAAACGCGACAATGTATTGGCAACCTTTTCTTCACAAACCGAAATCGTTCAGTTAAACTTGTACTTCTGAACGAACCATTCAAATAAAAAATAAGTCCAAAATTTTTCTGTCATATTTGACTTGCCATCAAACGAGTTAAAAAGCTATTTTCATTTGGGTATGAATATTGAAACCTGGATCCGTCAGTTAAACGTGGGATTTCTGTGCGAATGCTTTGGAGGCAAAAGGTTGCAAAAAAACGCAGGCGCACCCGCTGGGTGCGTCGAGGCTTTTTTGTAATTCCTTTTGGCCCAAATGGTTCGTGCAGAAAACCGCGTTTAACTGACGGATCCAGGTAATAAACCGATTTTTGTTTTCATAGATGAAATCCAAAAAATTCCACGTGTTTTTGATCTCCTTCAATTTTTAATAGACAAACAGAAAATTAGTCTTGCGGCCTGCGGCTCACCAGCCCATCAGATGAGAAAGTTTCGATTGGATTGGCTGCCCGGACGTGTTTATCTTGAACGACTGTACCCCCTTACCTGGCAAGAAATCAAAACCAGTCAACAACAGGTGCATCAACTTGAAGATATCCTCGTGTATGGGGCCCTCCCGGGTCTTTTAGCAGAACCGGATATAGACACAAGAAAGGAACAGTTAAATGCCTACACACACCTCTACTTAGATGAAGAAATTCGCGCGGAAGCGGCTACGCGTAATCTACCGCGTTTTACACAATTTTTAAGACTTACAGCATTAGAATCAGGATCTGCACCCAACTTTTCTAAAATAGGACAACAAATTGGGACAAGTCATACTACAATTCGTGAATATTTCCAGATTTTACAAGACACCTTAATTCTTCACGAGCTGAAGGCCTTTGAGAAAACTCGAAATCGGGTCCTTAAATCTTCAAGATATTTTTTCTTTGATACAGGAGTCAGGAATTCGGCGGCTCAACTTCCGCTGGAAAAAGGGCTTCTTAATCTTGAAATGGGGCGTTTATTTGACCATTTTGTTGTATTGGAGGCTATTGCTCATTTCCAAAAAGATTTTGAGCTTTCGTATTATCGGGATAAAGCAGGACAAAAAGTCGATCTTATATTAGAGGATGGAACAAAACGTATAGCCGTAAAAATTAAAGCGACCCAACGCCCTCTATCAAGACATTTTAAAGGGTTAGAGACCTTTTCAAAAGAATACGAATGTGATCAAACTCTTTTAATTTGTAAAATCGAGCGCCCCAAAAAATTCGGCGCTCATTTAGCCCTTCCTTGGGAACAATTTTCTCAACTATTAGCGCGCTGAAGATTCACCGTACAAACAACACAAAACCCCAATGAGTAACAGAACGATTCAAACAGAAATATTTAGAGGTCTTGCTGAGCTCCAGCAGAGTGTAGTAGACCTTCTATCATCTGAATGGCAAGGAACACGCTCTTTAGAGACGTCAAATGCTATAATGCTGCCAGGGGGAAAAACGCCTTTAACCATCTATCAACAACTTACACAAAAATCGATACCCGCCCCACCCCATCAACATATCCTCCTTAGTGACGAACGCATGGTATCTATTGATTCACCCGAAAGTAACTTTTCTAATCTGGCTCCTATGTTAACAGCATGCGAGTTTAAAAAAAGCCAAATATTACGAATTAAGACAGAACGCTCTCCAGCTGAAGCAGCCCATAACTATGGTCAACAGCTTAGCCATTATCTAAATGCAGGAGGAAGAATCTCGTTAGGGATCCTTGGTTTAGGAACAGATGGACATACGGCGTCCCTCTTTACCGAGCAAGATCTTTTTCGAGGCATGAATGACTATGCCATTGATGTAACTCGACCGGACACATTAAAAGGCATATCTGTAACACCACATTTATTATCACATATTGAAAAAATCATTTTTTTAGTATCGGGAAAAAACAAAACAGAAATGATACGAATCCTCCAGAACGATCCGGTTTCTATTGTGGCAGGCCAAGCGGTTTCACAATGCCGAAATGTGCAAATTTGGACGGACCGACCTACTATAGAAAACCGGTATTCCTAAAAAAGTTTCATCTACACGGAAAGAAATCGACTCTCCTGTCGATTTTAGCAAGAAGAAAGATCATGTTGGATAGACGCAAAATATATAGCCTATTTTTAATTTTTGTCGGTGAAACAGGTGGACAATGGTAAACTCAGTGAACTCTTTACGAGGGCTTTTACCCCTTTTTTTAAATTTTCAGAATATAGCCATTCAAATAAAATCTTTTTTGCTAAGATGTTACCTTTCTAATGATTTACTTTAGCCATGCTTACTAAGAATGGAAACTTACACCTCGAAATCCAGACTTCCAGAGAAAGTCCTGTAGGTATTTTGAGAACCACCTTTTGGGATAAAGAAACAAAAAAGTTCAGGCACACCCAACATCGACGGATTACCGGATGCTCGGTTAAACAGCTTAAAATACTTCAACTCTCGTTTCGCGAAAAGGTCATTCCGGCCAATGATTCCAAAGCCCTGGCCATTCGATCCTCTAAGGAACTCGGCGCGAGTCAATCGATCCTTAAGCTAGCCAAAGACCTCCGATTAGATCGTCTCTTATATTCCAGAGACGAAACGTGGGTCAAATCGGTGATGGCTATGGTGGTCGGACGCATCATTTATCAGGGGAGCAAGCTCAGTCCCTGCAACCTCTCTGAGCAGACCTGTCTATGGGCATTGTGTGGAGTCGATGAAAAGCCCTGCGTGGAAAAACACTCCTACGATCCTTTAGATCGGTTACTCAAACGCCAGAACGCTATACAGAAAAAACTGGTGGCCAGGCATCTGCAGTCAGATCCCTGATTCTATACGACATTACCAGTACTTACTTTGAAGGGGAATACTCCCAAAACGACTTGATTAAATTCGGATACAACCGCGACAAGAAAAAAGGCCATAAACAGGTTGTTATCGGGCTTATTATAAATCACCAGGGATGTCCTGTTGGCTGCGAAGTCTTCGAAGGAAACAAAAAAAATGTAACCACAGTCACCGACAAGATAGATCAAATCCGTCGTGCCTACGGCCTGAAACACTTTATATTTGTGGGGGATCGGGGCATGGTGACTCAAGGCCAGTTCGAAAAGATGCGAACCCTCCAAGATATATGCGCAATCAGCGCGTTGACTCACGCCCACCTCAAAGAGCTGTTGGGTCGATCGGTGATACAGATAGGCCTTTTTGATGAGAAAAAGTCCGTAGAAATTATAGATCCCGACGATGAACAGCTTCGGTACACCCTGTGTAAAAATCCGATTACCGAGAAACAAGAAGGAGCGAGCCGGAATCGATTGCTTAAAAAAATGGGGGAGGGCCTCGAGGAAATTACCAACTACAAAAGGGCCACGACCGTTGAAGAACTTGGAGCCAGAGTGGGCAAAGTACTCGCTAAGTATAAAATGGGAAAATTTATCAAATGGTCTATTCAGGGCGGTGAAGGGGCCCTGTCCAGCCAGGGCCACAAGCTGATCTGGAAGGTAGATCAAGACAAAGTCATTGAAGCAGAACGGCTTGACGGCTGCTATATTATTCGCTCAACGGCCCCCGGCCAGACCGTAGACGGCCTCTCGGCGGTAGTTGAAGCCTTATAAATCTTTGGGGAACCTAGAACGGGCCTTTCGAGCTCTTAAGACCGTAGAATTGGAAACGAGGCCAGTCCATCACAAAGTAGACCGAAGGATACAGGCTCATCTTTTTTTGTGCATGCTCGCCTATTATGTTCAATGGCATATGCAAAAACGTTTAGCGCCTTTGTTTGAATCCGATGGGAAAGGAGCCGATCGTCGTTGGAGCTTTTCAGGGGTAATAGAGTGTCTTAAAAATCAGGGGCACCACGAGATGGAGATCGAAAAGGTGACCTATGAACAAGACGGAGCATGTGACCCTGACCAGCAAAAAATTATGGATTTGCTAAGCACAGACATATAGCCATGCACTTGAAATTTTAAAATAACGGTAAAAGCCCTCATTCTATTGGTTACTATCGATGGCTTTCTCGCTTTTCAAGGAGTAACACCCGTCTTTATAAAAAAGATAATATTTTTACTCACGCTTTACAATTATAGTTAATACAGCAATTCCTGATTGAATAATTATTGAAATTGTGTCTTTGTCGAAGAATCTTTATTTTTTCCAAGAATGGAGATGATGAGTAACGATCTTCTTATTAAAAATGCTCGTGTATGGCCCTCAGCCGATGCTGAAGTAATTGAGGATGCCTCCATTCTGATTAAAGATGGAGAACTTATACGTATTGGGAAATTCCGGGCTCGGGCCAATACTCTTATTGATGTAGATGGATGTCTCGTCATGCCTGGTTTCGTTCAAACCTATCTTCATTTATGCCAGACAATCTTCCGAGGTATTGCTGAAGATATGCCTCTTTTACCTTGGCTGAAAAATTATATTTGGCCCATGGAAGCTTCTCATGATCCAGCATCGATTCGTGCTTCAGCTATATTGTCCTGCGCAGAACTGATCCGCAGTGGGACGACCGCTTTTATGTCCATGGAAACAGTCCGGCACACCAACGCTGTGTTTGAGGCGGTACAGGAAACAGGACTTATAGGGGTTATTTGCCATTGTCTTATGGATGAAACAGGTGGGTACAAGCCCTTAACCGTCGAACTTGAAGAAAGCTTAGCCGAGTGCGATGTGTTACTAGATCATTGGGGAGACCACGAAAGATTACAGTTAGGGGTTGCGCCTCGTTTTGCTTTAAGCTGTTCAGGCGATAACATGCGAGAAACATGCGACTATGCTCGTGAGAAAGGGTTACTCCTTCACACCCATGCTTCCGAACAGATACCGGAAGTGGAATTAGTTAAAGAACGTACAGGATTATTGAACATTGAATATTTGCATTCAGTCGGATTGACCGGGCCCGACGTGGGGTTAGCGCATTGCGTTCATACCGAACCACATGAACGTGAAATTTTAGTTGAAACAGATACGCGGATTTTACATTGCCCTTCTGCAAACTTAAAACTAGCTTCTGGCATTGCTCCCATTCCCGAATATATGAAAGCAGGTCTTACCGTATCCATCGGGGCGGATGGAGCCCCTTGCAACAATCGTTTTGACATGTTTATGGAGATGCGAGAAGCAGGCCTTATTCAAAAACCCAGGTTGAGAGCCCAAGCATTACCCGTAGCTGATATCGTCCGAATGGCGACTCTAGAGGGTGCGAGAACGCTTCGGCAAGAAAAGGAGATGGGCACGCTCGAAAAAGGGAAACGCGCGAATTTAATCTTTTTAAGTCCTGATCGTTTTCATGTAATCTCGTCTAAGGATCCCGCAACAAATGTCGTCTATTCACACGAGGCAAGTGACGTCATGCTCACCATGGTCGATGGCGAAATCCTTTATGAAGATGGACGCTTAACAACAATTGATGAAGCGGCCTTAAGAAAAACAGTTGTTGAACAAAGACAAAAGCTAGAAGAAAGAGCATTTTAGAAGAAGAAAAAGCCTTTCCATGAGAAGGCTTTATTAGTCAAGAGGTTTGACGTGACAAACTATCCTATTTTTTAATGTCCTTACCGCCATGCTTCCATTCTCACTCTTTATAAACCTGCTTGGGGTTCGATGCATATTAGGATCCGTCGGGGGTGCTGCTATCTATCTAAGTAACAAACTCACCTGGATCTTTCAGCATTTCAAGATCCGGTTCAAGAGCCTCCCAGTCCGGACATCTTGGGACATTTTATATACAGTTGGATTGCTCTACATCTTATCCTTGAATATTCACCCTCCGCGTTTTTTCTTTGTTTGAACCCAAAGAGACGATTTCCTCAATCCCAAGCCCTCTTCGATCCGCTTCGGATTCTTTGAGAAGACTCAAAGAATCCATACATCCTTTAGCCTGAATAATTCACGAAGCCCGAAACGTGCTTCAAAAACCGAGCCACGAAAGTTTTTCGCATCATCGAAAGAAGTCTTTCTGATTGATGAGGTTAAGAGGGGGTGTTTTTTTGTCAAAATTTAACACCGTTTCGATACGTTGACAGACCGATCCGCTGCCGAGATTTTCGGCGACTCAATAAGGCCTAAGCGAAGATATAGTTATTTAACTTTCTGTTAGTACAAGTTAAAGATTTCGTCAATAGCCATTTCCAGGGACCTATCCTGGAGTTTATGTTTTTTGATGCGCGCTTAGAGTATGGCCCACTGCTGCTCAATCGGATTAAGATCTGGGGAATAGGCCAGCAAATAAAGCAAATGACAACCATGATGTTCTATGAGGTGCCTGGTCTTGCTAGACTTGTGGAAACTCGCATTGTCCATAACGATGGTTTGCCCTGGCTGAAGTACGGGGAGCAAGGCCTGCCTTCTAACCAGGTGTTGAACAACTCTGTATTGCAATACCCTGGGAATCTCATGGGAGCTTTAAACTGCTTACCTTCCATCGCAGCGATTATGCTTACGCGCTCTTTTCTCTGCTCTGTTACCCTTGCATAAACCGTTTCTACCCGCTTATAGCGTGCATAAAGCCTATGCAGTCTTTTGCCTACACCGCTTTTATCTAGATAAACCATCTTCATCGGATGACGTTTCTTGACCTCTTTGAGAAAAGCTTCCCGCAGCTCTAGATCGGCCTCCTTGTAAAGAAGCGTTTTTTTTACGGGTAATATCCAACCTGTTGCAGGCCTTCCAGATGGCTACCGCACTCACATCAAAGGTTTGTCCAATTTCAGCGAGGGTCGCATCTGGATTTTCTTTGATATGCCCAAGCAGGGCCTGATCATCTATTTTGCGAACCTTGTACTTTCCTCGTTTACGAGGGTGAAGGCTTCCTTCCTCCCGGTGCTGGCGAAGCCACCGGTAGAGGGTATCGTGACCTACCTGAAAAATACGACAGGCTTCGACTTTCTTGCCGCCGGCTTGTACATAGGCCACGACTCTTTCTCTTAAATCTAGGCTATAGGCGTTACTCATGCATATCATCATATACCCCCATAATGTAATATACTAGTTAAAAGTTAAAACACTATATATACTTTTTTTTATGGTGTATAACCTCAAAAAGATAAGGCCAATACAATGTGCAAAACCAACAAAAGCATAAACACCATGGATAGTGGAATATGGATAAAGAGCCAGCCTTTCAATACCCTTTGTAGGGCATAGTGATAGTCTAGCGTATCCTTTTGTTCAATCAACGTCTTAAGTTCTTGGAGCTTACTGGATTCGTTCGACCCCAGGTAATGTTCGAGTCCCTGCACGCTTCTTTGTAAGGAGGTGAGTGGGAGGCGAGATTCACAAAGATGGTACCAAAAGTTCATTGGTTTTGAAAAAAAAGGCGTAGATTTTCCGAAAAGAAATCCAAAAAAATAGATGAATGCAAGTTTTCTACTGAGCCCAGCGCGATTTCATCTGCTTGTTTGGCCATGTCTTCCCGAAGTCCATGAATCTGTTCGAAGATGACTTCATTTCCTCGCGCATGAAGTCGTTGTGCGAAATTTCGAGAAATAAAAATTCCTATGATACCACTAAAAGAGATGGTTAGGAACAATCCCGCTAAGATTGATTCTAGTCCACCTTGGGGGATCCTGAATTGGATATGAAATAAAAAGATGAAAAGGCTAAGTATACCCACAACAAGATGGAGATTAAACCAATGTCGAGAGGTGCCTATGGAAGAGGCGGGAATTCTTTTTCTTACATTGTATAATAGAAGAAAAGTAATTGCACCCAGCAATATCCATCCTGAAAAATAGGTTCTATGGGTGAAGTAAATATCTGTTATTGTTGATGTCATGGATTTCTTAATGGTGTCATTATGTAGTTAACCAGTTGAAGAGTTTTTCAAGTTCCTGCATATCAACGCGTTTAAGCGCATCGTGAGGGCATGCACGTTGGCAGGCAGGACCTGATTTTTGATCAAAACATAAATCACATTTGGTTGCCTTTAGGACAGGAAACCCATCCTTATTCATCACAGGCTTTTGTCCGTCACTAATCTCTACCATGCGAATCGCATCATATGGACAGTTGTTTGCACACGCTCCACATCCAATACAGGTGACATCATTGATGACCACTTGCCCTTCTATTTCATCACGATGGATGGCTCCTGTCGGACACCCCAACATGCAGACGGGATCCACGCAATGCATACAGGCGTTTGCAACCATGACATTTTCGTGAACAGGACCCTGTCGAAGAAAGCGAGGGTTATTCCCATGAGTAGCCGTGCAAGCACGAACACAGTCATCGCAACGAGTACATTTGTCCAGATGGATAAGCATGGTGGCGGTTCCAGTTATATACCTGTGGTCTGTAAAGAATTCCAACAAGGATGCAGGGACTTTTGTCCTTTTCCCTTTATGTTTAGATAGTGTAGGAGACGTTTCATACTGAAGCGTGCTTTTTTCTTTTGCGTGGAATGACAACGTAGAGAATGCGCCGCGGACAATGTGTTCATCAATGAGAGAGGTTCGAATAAATAGGATATGCGCATATCCTACTGCATTTAAAGTGTGTTGATACACGTTCTGTGATTTAAGAGAAGAGGGGCCTGTTTTCATTTCGTCTAGTCCATAGATGTGTCCTGTCCCGAGATATCGTATTGTTTTTTGTCCAGGTCCAAACGCTTGGCTAACACGAGCAAAACCTGCGCGGACAATAGCTATATTGTCTGCATAGTCGCCTTCCCTAATAATGGTTGGTTCATGGTGTTGGACGGCCTGGGCTTCATGCAAGAGGCGCTGATATTGTCCGGACCAGTCGTAATCGCCATATGTAATCATCTCTGTGTGAGCCGCAATGTTTTCCAAAACTTCTGTTTCTAGGTTTTGAAAAGTCTCTACCGATCGGCAGAAAAGGAGTTAATGAATCAGTGCGATAGGTTGTATCTACTTGCCTTTTTAGTTGTGCATCACCTCGCATGAGTTCACGCAATCCTTGCCATCGAATTTCTAGGAGTTGAGTTTTGTTGGAGGCGGCTACAACGGTATGGGGCCAAGGCGCTCGGTTTAGGGCCGCTATTTCGCCGAAGAAATCGCCCGATTTCAAAGAGGCGGCTTGATGATTGTTGAGGATGCCCGGAAAATCCTTCAAAAAGCTGCGAGCGTTTCCGGCAGCATCTTGATGCACGTTAACGGAGCTTCTTTGCTTTTGATAGGTGGCAAGACAGCGGGTTTCAGGGGAAGAAGGACGTGAGAATAGTTGAGAAAAAGAATGAATCAATGTTTTGGTTTTTTTCTCCCTGCGACCTAACAGTTCGGTATCTAGTCCAGGATGCAAAACACTTGTGGCCTCTCCTTCCAGGACAAGAAAAGCAGAGTTCTCGTAATCCCCTTGTTTGTAGATGACTTCGCCTGCTTGAAGATTAATCAGGCGTGTATCATTTAGAAGAATATAAGGAAGAGGTGTTTGTTCGGGAAAACGATCTGGGTCCATTTCTTTGAAAGGAGGCGATGACAAGAGGCGCTCAAGATCTTGCATGGTCATGGCAGGATCATAAGGGACATCCCATCGTTTCGGTTTGTCTATGGCATATGTGACAGGTGTTTCCATCTTAAGAAGCCATCCATAGGACGTCTACTACATATTGAAAGGTTAAGCGCTAAGGAAAACTTTTTCTATTGTCTAAAGATAGTTCCCTAGATCCGTCAGTTAAACGTGGGATTTCTGTGCGAATGCTTTGGAGGCAAAAGGTTGCAAAAAAACGCAGGCACACCCGCTGGGTGCGTCGAGGCTTTTTTGTAATTCCTTTTGGCCCAAATGGTTCGTGCAGAAATCCGCGTTTAACTGACGGATCCAGGTCTGTGCCAATAAGATTATTCTGTTATGCGCCATGGTGGCCTTCAACCTATTGCGCGGTCTTGGCCAAGAGGTCATCAAACGGGCTGGGCTTGCCCCGCAGAAAATCAACATCCCGCGCTGGCGAATCAAAACGGTTCTCAAAAATATCGTTTATTGCGCGGTTCGATTGGTCCGCCACGCCGGACGAATTGAACTTCGCTTTGGCAAGCGTTGTCGCTGGTCTGAAGTGATATAAGATATTGCCCATTCCTTCGCATAGCCCTCCGTGCACCTTTAACAATACTCTAAGGCGACTGCCCAAGGAGGCCTACGCCCCAAAATGGTCAAATCAGAGTGAATCTGACCTGTACGCTCAAAAAATTCATCAGGGTGATACTTGCCGGTCCCAATCCGCCCAAAAGCGAGCATCTCAAGGAAAAAGTTTTCAACTTTTGAGCCCCAAAACGCCTTCCGAAACGATAGCTGACGGATTCAGGACAGAGTCTCCCCGAAGGCAATCGCTCAACATCAAGATCGCTTTTGAGTTCACTGTGGTACTGCTCGCTGGGGCCATGTCCATGATAGAGATCTAGCACCGTCTTGGCACGACAAGAGAGGTTCGTCCACCAGGTGTTCACCTCAAGTTTAGGAACCAGAAGTTTCTGACCATCGATATCGATGGTGCGTTCAATCACTTCGAAGGCCACCGGGACACAAGGGCGGTTTTGGTCACCACCGGGATGGAAATGATCGAAAAAGCCTGTGTAAACGTTCTTGCCTTCACGACTGTCTTGTTTGTCTCCAACTCGGCGTGCAAGGGCCAGCATTTGTTCAGGACATTCGCGGCGAGGATTTCGCTTTACGATAAAATAATGATCCCCAAAAACGTCGAAGTTATCGGCCGCAGCGTTGCCACTATCAAGCCGAAGCAAACATTTTCCACCCAGGCCCAGGGTTTGGAGCGTTTCAACGCTGCGGGCAATAGACGCGGTCGTTCCCGACTGACAATGTTGTTTACCGGGTCGAAGTTCGCACTCAAGCATGTGGCCTTGAGTGCCCGCATAGGCAAATATCAGGGCGTAACCATCATGGCCCTTCTAGGTGTAGGAAACGCCTTCTTTCGAAGAGCCTGAGTGATCCAAAGGGCTCACATCGATATCGACGGGAACAAGATCAAGCCCTTCGACATCTACCTAGCCAAAGGGGCCCGAGGAAAGAAGTTCGGTGTTGAGTTTGCGTAGCCCCACATGGGTTCTGGCTGGGGGCAGGTCGTCGAAACGACGTCGGAACACCGGCTCAGAAGCTACCTTTTTAACTCCCCTTTTTAAGTCCAAAGGCATTCATAAAAATCTCATCACCCCGGTACAGGTCGATATCATTAAAATCGGTTCGACCGTTGCAAAGTAAGCCGATCTGGGTAAGGAGGATCTCCCGGTCAGAGATCGCATCGGAGCGGCGTGGTTGAAAATTGGAGGGAAGAATCCGTTGAGCATGATCCTCAAGCAGTAGGCCGCAAAGATGATTTCCGCTTGTGCTGTTGAGTTCGCCCTTGCCAGTCTTTATTTTATATTGTTTCATATACACACCTGTTGGGGTGGGGTTGTTTGTTTGAATACGGGTATGTTCCCCGCCTTAGCCCAACAGGTAATGAAAAATCGTCAGATTTTAACTGACGGATCCAGGGAATAGTGTAGAACATCGAGATATATGAATCCATTAAAAAAAATATACAATATTTACCGAAAAATATTTTCCGAAGAAGAGAATATTACGTTGATCGACGGTTGTCCAATTGCGTTTGTCCATTTAGTATGCCTGACCATCCCATGGGTCGGGTTTAGCGTGACGGCGGTGATCGCTTGTTTTGCGGCATATGCATTACGTGTATTTTCGCTTACAGGAGGGTATCACAGATATTTTTCACACCGGTCCTATAAAACAAGTCGTGTTTTTCAATTTATACTTGCGTTTCTAGGTGGCTCAGCAGCACAATTAGGTGCCCTTTGGTGGGCGGCCCATCATCGGCATCATCATGAACATTCTGACACCAAGAAAGATATCCACTCTCCACACCGCCGGGGCTTCTTTTTCGCGCATATTGGATGGGTGTTATGTGACCGTTATTCGGAGACACAACTCGAACACATAGGGGACTTTGCTCGCTATCCTGAATTACGGTTCCTGAATCGTTTCCATATTATTCCTCCCTTAACCTTAGGTCTCATCATGTACGGGCTCGGATACTTTTTTCAGACTCATTATCCTCATTTGAATACGTCCCCTTGGCAAATGGTGGTATGGGGATTCTTTGTGAGTACGGTACTGGTCTACCACGCAACTTTTTGTATTAACTCCGTCACTCATATGATGGGGAAAAAACGATTTCGCATTAAAGACGATAGTCGAAACAGTTTTTTACTTGCTTTTTTAACCATGGGAGAAGGGTGGCATAACAACCATCATCGATATCCTATGGCCACTCGACAGGGGCTTTATTGGTGGGAAATTGATATGACCTACTACATCCTCGTCCTGCTTTCCAAGCTGGGTCTCATATGGGATTTACAAAAACATCCCCAAATGATCTACGAAGAAGCACGTCAAATCAAACAAGATATATAAGGCAGTCGGGATTGTAAAATCTGGAGAAAGATAAAGCCCAAGGTCTTGAAGGCGAGGTGAATTACTTTAAGGCGCACCGCGACCCTATAGATTATCAGGCTGCTAAATGAGGGGGTTGCCCTAAAGGGTCTGGAGCCATGGAATCGACCTGTGCCCAATTCCAAACCCGATTCAAACGAACCGGTCAATTTTGGATACCTCCTAGAAAGCATCACTTAATCGCTCTGGAATTAGCACGGCAGAATCATGACGGGGATGATATTTGGTAGTATGACCCAGATGCGCCTCAAATAACTAGCCGTTCTAATTTTGATTTCAAATTTCAAATGGCTGTGACTTGACTTCGTAAAGCAGACCGTTAAGCTACCCCTCTTATTTTTCGGGCGGTTAGCTCAGCGGGAGAGCGGCTGGTTTACACCCAGTAGGTCACAGGTTCGAATCCTGTACCGCCCACCAGGTTTCGTGTCGAACATCGTAATAATAAGAAGCCTGTCACGGCGTAGCGTGTCGTGTGAGCAAAGCCAGACTGGCCACAACGCTACGTTTTGGTGCAACCCTTATACTCCAGAAGAAAGGTTATAGATTAATGAGTTACAACAAAATTGAAGTTCCTGAAAACGGCGAAAAGATTGCCATGGGAGATGATACGTATCTTCAGGTCCCCCATCATCCCATTATCCCTTTTATTGAAGGGGATGGTACGGGGAAAGATCTCACTCATGCAGCCATGCTTGTATGGAATGCGGCCGTTGAAAAAGCATACGGAGGGACCCGTCAGGTTCAATGGATGGAAGTCTATGCCGGGGAAAAAGCAAACGAAGTCTATGGTGAACCCATCTGGTTACCTCCCGAAACATTAGAAGCGGTCAAAGAATTTCTTGTAGCCATTAAAGGGCCTTTAACCACACCCGTAGGTGGTGGGATACAAAGTCTAAATGTGGCCTTACGCCAAGAACTTGATCTTTATGTATGTTTACGTCCTGTACGTTGGTTCAAAGGGGTTCCCTCCCCTGTCAAAAATCCTGAACGTACGGACATGGTTATTTTTCGTGAAAACTCTGAGGACATTTATGCGGGTGTAGAGTGGGAAGAAGGAACGTCAGAAGTTAGAAAAGTTATTGACTTTTTACAACAAGAAATGGGTGTTAAAAAAATTCGTTTCCCTGAAACTTCAGGGATTGGCATAAAACCGGTTTCTAAAGAAGGAACGACTCGTTTAAATAAAGCCGCTATTCAATATGCCATTGATAACAATCGTAAATCCGTGACGCTTGTTCATAAAGGGAATATTATGAAGTTTACCGAGGGCGCTTTTTGCGACTGGGGATATGAAACCGCTAAAACCCATTTTGGAGCTCAAGACCTTGATGGCGGTCCTTGGCAAGTCATTAAAAACCCAAGCACAGGTGAGAACATTATAATTAAAGACGTTATTGCAGATGCCTTTTTGCAGCAAATTCTTACTCGCCCAGCTGAATATGATGTGATCGCTACCATGAACCTAAACGGAGACTATATTTCTGATGCGCTAGCCGCTTGTGTTGGAGGGATAGGAATTGCGCCAGGCGCAAACATTAACTATGAAACAGGGGTGTCAATCTTTGAAGCAACTCATGGTACGGCGCCCAAATATGCCGGGCAAGATAAAGTCAATCCTGGTTCCCTTATTTTATCCGGGGCTATGATGTTTCGTTATATGAGGTGGCAAGAGGCGGCGGATCTTACTATCACCGGGATCGAAAAGACCATTAGTAATAAGACCGTAACATACGATTTCGAACGATTGATGGAGGGAGCTACGTTGCTCAAATGCAGTGAATTTGGTCAAGCGATTGTCGATAACATGGAATAATCCCAAATTTGGAATCTAGGTCTATTCGTTATCGGTTATTAGGGTGCTTCAAAGGAATAAAGACATAACATTGGATATGGAAAAAAAATCCGATAGCCCTTTTTTCTCCCCAGATGCCATGCAGGAGGAAAGGGAAAATCTACGAGCTCAGAATAAAACCGTTGTATTCACGAATGGCTGTTTCGATATCCTGCATGTGGGCCATGTTTCCTATCTCTCCTTTGCAAAACAGCAAGGGGATATTCTGATTGTCGGCCTAAATTCTGATCAATCTATTAAACGTATAAAAGGGGTCTATCGTCCCGTTGTCTCTGAAAAGGATCGTGCATCCGTTCTCTTGGCGCTCGAATCTGTAGATTATGTCATTATCTTTAATGAAGAAGAGCCGGCATCACTAATCGAGCTATTACTCCCTGATGTCCTTGTTAAAGGGGAAGATTGGGCCCATTATGTAAGCGGGCGAGGTGTTGTCGAAGCAAATGGGGGGTGTGTAGTTCTTGCGCCCATGGTTAAAGGACATTCGTCTAGCGACATTATAGAGCGCATCCAAAAATACTATGGCGCTGGGCCGCGTTAATACATATAGACGCGGTAGTCGGTAGGTTTATTGCTCGGTTGGAACCCATACTTCAAGAATTGGAAAGCGTTTAACTAGGTTCTGTCCTGAAACTCACCTATTGGCGGGGAGTTCAACAAGTTGATATCCCAATTCTTTTGCCGTCTTTGCCATAGAAAAAAACCGTCTGGCCTTAAAACGTTCTTGGTAGACTTTTTCCCCCTCGTCTACATAATCTTGTCCGTAATGCAGCGTTCGATAAATGAGTATGGCCAGTTTACGTGCAAGAGCAAATACGGCCACGGCTCCACTCCTACGCCGAGCTACCCGACGATATTCAGCCCCCAAAGAGGAGTGTGATCGACTCAAAGAAACCGCCGCCATTCGCAAGATTCCAGCCACCCGATTTGAACCCGTACCACGAGGGGGCTTTTTCTTGAGAGCTTTTCCTCCAGAAATCCCCATCTTTGGACAAAGCCTCAACCAACTCACAAAATGTTTTTTCGAAGAAAAATCACTCAGATTAAATCCCACCTCGGTAAGTATGACTTGCGAAACTCCAGCGCTTATCCCGTCAATACGCGTTAAATCTACTCCGGAAAATTGCCACAATATTTTTTGGTCTTCCTGCTCTCCTCGGTTACGTATCGCTTTTCGTTTAGCGGCTTTAGGATGCTCAGGGGCCTCTTTATTTTTCCGTTCTTGCGGAGTCATCGCTAACAACTCCTTGTGCAGTTCTTGCTCGTAATCGGTAATCTGTGCTTGGAGTTGGTCATAGAGCTTTAGGGCCATTTTAAGGTTAAACAAATGCTCTGATTTCCACGTACCGGTGAGGTGCTCAGCTATTTCTTTTTCGTTTTTTCCGCAACGAGAATCTCGCAAACACGCAAGGACTTTGGGGTCACGTTGACCTTCAACAATCCCACGTACAATCGCTAAGCCTGTTTTCCCGGTAATATCTGTTAGGGCTCGATGAACTTGGACATTCATTTGATCCAAAGCCTTTTGCATCCAGTTGACGGTTTTGGAACGTTCCTTAACCAGATTGGCACATTGGCGAGTCAATGCGCGGCATCTACAAATGCCTTCACTCGGTCGAAAGGATCCATGTAATAGGCCACAGCTGTGTAGAAGCTGAATCCATTGACAGTCCTGTACATCGGTTTTACGACCCGGGACATGGCACAGTTCTCTGGCGTTGACCAAGATGGGCTCTATTCCAGAAGCCTCCAGCAGTTCGTACAAAGGGATCCAGTAAATCCCTGTACTTTCCATGGCCACCGACTTTACTCCTTGCTCTTGGAGCCAAGCGATCAGTCCGATTAATTGGGGTGTAGTGGATCGAAAAACACGCACGTTGGGTTCGCCGCTGATCAAGGCCGGACCACATACGTAATGCTCGCAAGCCCCCAAATCAATTCCAGCCACCTTCGGTTGGAGTATGGGTAAGCTTTGCACGGATCGTTTATTTACCTTTGTTTTTGATGCCGACATGATATCCTCCGGGTTGTGGTTAGTTGTGGAGGCTACGGCCCGAGGTGGCTATACAATGGATTCTGTCCTGGGGGAGTCGCCTGGAGCGCTCGCCAATGAATGATGGCCAACTCAGACCCAAACTTCGTATGGGGCACAAGGCACCAATATCTTTAGGGGGGCTTAACTGCCGTAGCTTTCATGACATTTACACCTTACCGGACTCCAGTTTCAACCCTGAATGATCCAGCAAAGAGACCATGCTGGTGGCGAAACTTCGATGAAACTCCCGCTGTTGTCTATGATGAGGCGTGGATCGGTACCCACCGAAGTCAAACTGCCTACGATCACATCATCAAATCCGAATCCGTCGGTGCCTAGGGCGGGGGTGCTTAAAGTGAAGTTGGTAAACGGCTCGGCGGTATCAATGAATCCAAAGAAGAAGAGGGATCCACTTGGCGTTGGGGCTGTATTGGACACCACTAGAGCGCTTCACGATTGAGGTGTCGCGATGTAGCACGAAGAAAACCAGCCGATTACCTCGTCGGGAGAAACCTCTTCGAACGCTTGTGTGAGCGCTTCAGATAGTTCCTGCTGACTGCGGGCTGCAAGGTTGCCCAACCGATTCTCTATCTTGCCCCACATTTTTTTAATGGGGTTAGAATCGGGGCTGTAGGGTGGAAGGAATCTTACATGGGCCCCACATGACTCAATGAATTCAATGACCTTGGGATTGTGATGGACGCGAAGATTGTCCATGATGACGATGTCTTCAGGTGAAAGAGTCGGGAGAAGAACCCGGCGAATATATTCTCCAAAAACAGCCGTCTCTGTCGCCCCCTCCCCCTCCATGGCCGCTGTTGTTCCGTCCAGGCGGACCGAAGAAATCAAGGTGGTGGTACACCAATGTCCATGAGGTGTTTTGGTAAAAAGCCTGTTCCCGCCCAACGCCCGGCCCCGCAGACGAGTCATATTCGTTTTCGCCTCGGATTCATCAATAAAGACAAGGCGACTTGGATCAAGTTTGGCCACCTCTTGGATCCACTGCTTTCTCAAGAGACTTACATCCGCCCGGTCTTGCTCGCTGGCGTGAAGCGTTTCTTTTATACCGGCAGCCCAACCGATTCAACGCCCGCTGTATGGCCATGATCAACCCCTTCACGCCGCTCATGTTCTTGAGTTCTTCAAGCGTTGCCGGGATGTTTGCCCCCCAGTTGAGCCAACGCCTTGAGCTGCTTTCCGCTGTAGAGGGCCTGACGATGCCCACGCGGTCGGGGAGCGGTCTGTCCGGTTTCGTTGAAACGAGAGAGCCCACGCTGAAACGTTCTAAGATCTACACGATAAGAAGATGCGATATCGGCCTGGGAACCTTTGCCCATTTTGTAGGCATCTATCGCACGCCGCCGGATTTCTGCTGTTGCTATACTCATGTCATGGAGTATAGATCTTCTAGAGAGGCATTTTAATCGTTAAATGCTCTAAATCAAGCTTCCCACAATAAAAAAGAATGCTGATGCAAAAACTTTCAAAGGATCGATAGCCCCGTGCATTTGCTTTTACTGTTTGGATTTTTGAGTTTAATCCCTTCGATACCGCATTGCTGATATAACTACTAAAGTACGTCAAAAGGTTCCCTAAATGTTTCTTGATCATCTGGGCTACCTTTCGAATCGGTGTTAACCCACTGTGTATGGCTTGCTCAAACCAATCGGTGAAAAATCACTGGGCCCATCTTGGGTCTGGTCGAGACCAGAAATGAACAAAGAGTTTTTTAAGTTTCTAAGCCTTGGCCACCTGTAACCCCGCATTTCTCAATGCCGCAAATGAGTCCTGAGCCTCTTGACTCAAATGCTCAAATCCTTTAGCCAGAGATATTTTGTTCCTGTTAACCGATCATCATTCTGTCCTTGTAATCTACGATGCTCTTGCCTCTTTACTTTATCTACAGCCTCATTCAAATACTTGCTAATATGAAAACGGTCATGAACGATGTCTGCATAAGGAAGTTGTTCTTTTGCGGCCTCACAATAAGGGCCCCACATATCCATAGCCGCACCGCAGACCATCTCTCGCTGCCAAGAGGTTGACCCCTGTTCTAATAAGCTATTACTGGCTTTTTTATCACGATTTTCAACCACTTCCAGGACCCTAGATCCTTCTAGATCATTTAATAGGGATACGTACTTATGCCCTCTGAGAAAGGACTTTTCATCGATGCCTACCCACACAATTTAACACATAACGTGTTTATAATCAAAGTTTCAAGAAAACGGTTAAGCTGGGCCCTTGAAATTTTTATGATTAAAAATTTGGATAATTCGTGGGTAAAGTCCGTATTGGACATTCGACATTCTTCGGTTTTCAATTCGATCCTACCTCGCATATTCCACACAACGTGTTTCTCTTATGACGGTGACTTTGATTTGGCCGGGATACTCGAGTTGTTCTTCAATTTGGGTACTGATGTTTCTTGCCATTTGTAAGGCGTCATTATCGTTAATTTTGCTCGGTTCTACAATAACACGAATTTCGCGTCCGGCTTGGATGGCATAACATTTTTCTACACCCCGGAAATTGGTTGCAATTTCTTCGAGCTTTTCAAGTCGCTTAATGTAGATATCTGTGGTTTCAGACCGGGCTCCTGGTCTAGAGGCGGTTATAGCGTCGGCAGCTTTAGCCAGTATGGCATAGAGGCTTTCAGGTTCACTATGGTGCGCGGCTACGGCGTTGATGAGAATCTGTTCTTCTCCATATCGTCTCAGTAAATCTGCGCCAATGATGGCGTGACTTCCTTCTATCTCGTGGTCTAATGCTTTTCCGATATCGTGGAAGATACCCACGCGTTTGGCTACAGCAGGGTCCAACCCTAGCTCTGAAGCCATGGTTCCCATGAGATAGGCTTTCAATAGAGTGTTTAAGAACGTTTTGGGAAAAACTATGCCGGAATTTAAGGCGACCTAATGTCCTAATAAGTTCAGGATTTACGTTGCTTAAGCCTAGTTGATAAAGAGCTTCTTCACCTGCGGTTCGTATGGTATCATCGATTTCTTCTTTTACTTTTTCAACCACCTCTTCGATTCGTGCTGGATGGATACGTCCATCCTGGATAAGTCGTTCAAGCGCAATCCTAGCGATCTCTCGTCTGAGGGGGTCAAACCCTGATATGACAACGACTTCAGGTGTATCATCAATAAGAATGTTGACTCCTGTCACCGATTCCAGCGACCGGATATTGCGCCCTTCACGTCCAATAATACGACCTTTCATGTCCTCTCCGGGCAAGGGCACCGAGCAGGCTGTATTTTGATTTACTTGGTCTGAGGCATAGCGTTCGATGGCTTCTGCTATAATTTTTCGTGCGCTTTTTTCTGCGGTTGCTTTGGCATCTGCTTGTACGCGTCGAATATAGGTCTCTTTTTCTGAATGAAGTTCATCCTCTAGATGTTGGAGCAATATTTCACGGGCTTTTTCTTGAGGCATGGATGCGGCTTGCTCGATCTTTTCATGGGCTTGTTCTATAAGCTGATCGAGTTCTTCTTTTTTCTGTTTATTTTGTTTTTGCTGTTTTTCTATTCCCTGGATTTTTTCGTCGATACTGAGCTCTTTTCTATCAAGCAACGAGACTTTACGGTCGAGATTAAGTTCTTTCTGATCGATCCGATCGCTAAGCGCTTTGAGCTCTTCCCGCCGTGATCTGGTTTCGCGTTCAAATTCTTTGCGTGCACGAATGGACTCGTCTTTTGCCTGAATTTCGCTGTCTTTTACGAGGTTATCTGCTTCGGATTTGGCTTTTTGCAATATGAATTTTGCGTTTAGTTTTGTGGATGAAACCTGTATTTTAACTATCACAGAGTGTACAACATAGCCGATTCCAAAGCTGACGCCCATACTGATGATCAACCATTCTATTAGTTCCATTTTAATTCCCTCCTGCCGTTACGATCTCTATGTTCATAAGATAATAACGAACCTGTTTTTGTTTATATTTATCTTTATGTCAAAAATTTATAAAACCGTTTTTTGTATATGCCTTCTGTTCTGTAATGACAATATCTACGGGAATATCATGTGTGTCCATGGGGACCTGTTCGAAAATTTGGAAGTGGAAACATACACCCACTTTGATGCCTGACCATGCGCCTAAGAGATGGTCATAATGGCCACCGCCATGTCCTAAACGACCACCTTGAGGGTCGTAGGCAAGGGCGGGAACCATGATCAGGTCTGTATCTATAAATCCGGCCCGGTTGATAACTAGGGGTTCTCGAATGTTCGATCGTCTGGATTTTGTTTCTTGAAGGGAAGAGAGCCATGCTAGTTCGTATCGGTTTTGGGTTTCATTAAATGCGGGGACACAGACGCGTTTTCCTTGGTCCCAGCACGTTTTTACGATGAGTCGGGTTTGAACTTCGTACGGTAGCGCGAAATAGCACCCGACCGATTGAGCTTTAGTAAATTCGTCTCGTTCCATGATCGCGTGTTGGATCCGTTCGCTGGCTTTGAGGATCCAGCTAGGATCTGTTTCTTTCCGTCTATGACGCATATCACGTCTCATGATTTCTTTTTTTTCGTCTGTTGTTTTCTTAGACATGACCAGTGTTCCAAACGTTTCCCAAGGGTTTCTTCATATCCTTGGTGTGTTGGGGTATAATATTTCTTTGAAGTAGGTACGTATTCTTGATCAACAATATGTTCTTGGTAATCGTGTGCATATTTGTATCCTTTGTGTCCCAGCTCTTTAGCGCCTTGATAGGCTGCGCTGCGTAGGGGCCTTGGTATAGGAAGCGTACGGCCTTCTTTGATGTCTTGGGTGGCGTTCTGAAGGGCTTGATACGAGGCGTTACTTTTAGGCGCACAAGCCAGATAGGTTGTTGCTTGGGCCAGAATAATGCGCGCTTCAGGCATGCCGATAAAGTCGACGGCTTCCATGGCGGATGTGGTTAGCGTTAAAGCGCGCGGGTCTGCATTGCCAATGTCTTCTGATGCAAGGATGATGAGGCGCCGAGCAATAAATCGTGGATCTTCACCCGCGTAAAGCATTTTAGCTAACCAGTAAATAGCCGCATCCGGATCTGAACCTCTTACACTTTTAATAAAAGCGGATATGGTATCATAGTGTCCATCCTCGTCATGGTCATAGACCACGGCCTTTTTTTGGATGGATTCTTCAATCACGGATGGGGTGAGATGACATATGCCCTCTGTATTTGGCGGGGTTGTTAACGCCGCTATTTCGAGCGCGTTCAAGGCGCGACGCGCATCTCCTTCACAGACCTTTGCTAGATATTCTAAGGCATCTGGTTCTGCATGAATCGGTGTGTTTCCCAACCCTTTTTTACGATCAAGCGCTCGTTGGAGGAGCGTGAGAATCGCGTCTTCCTCAAGAGGTTCTAGTTGAAAGATCTGGGAACGTGATGTTAACGGGCTGTTAATGAAGAAAAAGGGATTGTGCGTTGTGGCTCCAATTAATGTGATGGACCCTTCCTCAATATAGGGGAGTAGAATATCTTGTTGGGCTTTGTTAAAACGATGAATTTCGTCGATAAAAAGGATCGTTTCTCTGGATTGAAGATCTTTTAGTTGTTGCGCTGTTTGGAGGTAGTTACGCAGATCCGCGATGTTGGCAAGAATACCACTCGTTCGTTCAAATCGACGTTTCGTGAAATGAGCAATAACCTCAGCGAGCGACGTTTTCCCGCAGCCTGGAGGGCCGTAAAGAATGATGCTGCTAAGGCGATCGGCTTCAATTGCTCTCCTCAATAGTTTGCCAGTGCCCAAGATGTGGTCTTGCCCCACGAATTCTTCGAGTGTGATTGGACGACATTGAGTTGCTAGAGGTTGTTGGCAGGTCGCCGCGTGTTGATTTTTTTTGTCTAAGTTCCTGGGCTCAAATAAGTTCATAAAAATACCCCGCCATAGCCGCTTAAAGACAGATCTCTGAGCCTCGCAAAACGAGGTGGGTGCTCTGTCTCGAGGTTTCTACGTTTCTCCAAAGAAGAATATGTAGGCTCCACGCGAACTCCGAGCTCCCTTACTATAACTTATAAGTACAGGATCAGAGATGATAGTCTGATTGCGAACAAGGCAGGGTATTTAAAATAAGCCTATTTATTAGACTCATAAAAGTCCCTTATTATGAAAGAACAAGTTATTTTTCCCCATGGATTGTTATATCTGATTTTTTCAGTTCTGTTTCTATGTAATAATAATACTGGGCTACTATTTGCGTGGCTGGGCCCTTGTATGAAGGCCGGAGCCAAGCTATTTGAATAAGAAACCGTTACCCAGGCCCAAGCCCGAATAAGTATATTAGCAACCCATTTGATAAATATTTCAATCCCGTAATATTTCATTGTTTTCAATACAATCTTTTTGACTTTACTGTTTCATAAGAGTCTTTTGGCTTAACTTTCACGTATTTCGACCTCGAGGTTCTTCCGGATTGCATCTTTAACAGTCGTGTGACACGCATTTACTTCTTCATCTGTTAAACTACGATTTGAAGAACGATATATTAAAGAATAAGCCATGCTCTTTTTGTTATCTCCAATACCTGTATCCTCAAATATATCGAAGAGCTCTGCGTTTTCCAAGTCTTTTGGTGCACATTTTTTTATAGTATCAATAATCTCGCTGTGCCTTACGCGTTTGTCGGAAATAATGGATATGTCTCGACAAGCAGGAGGGTAAGGCGTTGGGGTTTTGACTTCCTTGACTTTTTGAAAGTGTTTGAGCAGTATTTCTGCTTTCAGTTCAGAAACAGGGATCGGTGTTTCAAGGCGCCATTTTTTTCGTATAGTCTGATGTAGAATGCCAAGAATGCCTGCGGGTTCTTTTTCTACTATGATTTTTGTACCTTGACCCGGCTCGAAAAAGGGTCTGTCAACCTTTTCGAATGACCATGAGTCGAAGCCTTGTTTTTCTAGCAGACTTTCAATGATTCCTTTTAACCAGAGAAAAGCTTCATCGTTAGTAATCGGTTTACGTTTGTTTGTCTTCGATCTTCCTACAGGACCTAAAAGTCCGATAGCCACATGTTCTTCTTCGGCGGTTTGTTTATCTTTATGGTTCATATAGGTTCGGCCGATTTCAAAAAACAGTCCCTCTCGAACTTGACGAGAAAAATTGTGACCGATGGTTGTTACCATTTGAGGTATTAGCGACGTTCGTAAAACGGATTGATCAACGCTGATGGGGAGGGGCAAGACGGTTCGAGGATCTCTTTTATCTGGATCAAAGAGATCTAATAGGAGGGCGGAGACGAGGCTATAATTCATGGTCTCTTGGAGACCTAGGCTGACCAGATGATGGCGCAGTTGAAATAACGCACGTGTTCGCTGGTCATTAGCCGCAGGAATAATTTGTGTCCGAGGGGGAGGGGAAGGAATTTTGTCTAGACCGTGTGTGCGGGCTATTTCCTCAATAAGATCGACTTCTCTTTCAAGGTCGAGACGAAACGAGGGTACACGAACTTTGCAAAACTCGTGATTCGCTTCAATGACCTCCAGTTCTAAACACTCCAATGCGGTTTGGATCTGTTTTTCTGTTAGCTCTAACCCAATAAGCGAGCAAACTTTTTTCCATCGACAAGATATTTCTTTGGGTTGTACGGGGTGGGGATAAACGTCCACGACCCCTTGTGTGACCGAGCCAGAAGCATATTTTTCTATAAGAGATGCCGCTCGGCGACTGGCCCATTCCACGTTTTCAATGTCAACCCCACGTTCAAAACGATAGGAAGATTCAGAAGAGACCCTGAATTGTTTTGATGCTGAATGAACGTCTGAAGCTTTAAAGGAGGCGCTTTCTAATAGGATCGTTTGTGTTGTCTCTCGAATTTCGCTGCGGGCGCCACCCATGACTCCCGCCATGGCTGTGGGGTATTGAGCGTCAGCAGTGACGAGTGTATTCGCAGATAATGTATATTCATTCTGATCGAGTGTTTTGAGGGTTTCTTTGGGTTTGGCACGTCTAACAATAATCCGCCCTTCGTGAAGCAAACGATGGTCAAAAGCATGAAGAGGCTGCCCGCACTCAAGCAAGACGTAATTGGTAATATCCACGACATTGTTAATCGGACGGATATCTGATAGCTGTAGCCGTTTTTGCATCCAGTCCGGACTCGGGCCCACGTTGATGTTGTTAATCATTCGGGCAGTATACCGAGGACAACCCTCTGTGTCTTGTACGTCAACGCATGTTAATATTTCGGTTTTTTCTAAGCTTTCTTTAAAAGCTGTGTTTGGCCTTTTTAATGTTGTTCTATACAGGCCTGCGATTTCTCTAGCCATGCCCATCATGCTTAAGCAATCGGGTCGGTTGGGTGTGATTTCTAGATCGAGTACGCTTTCAGAGTCGACTTGATCAATGGCTTCAACTTCGATGCCCGAAAAGGTTAGTTTTTCTGCCAACCCTTCGGTCGAATCATCAAAATCTACATATTCTTTTAACCATGAAATAGGTGTTTTCATCTTTGGTTAAAATATCTGCTCTCGCTCGAATATATTCATTCTTCATCACTTTGTCCCTTTGGGACAACTCATATTCTTAGGCCTTAGACTTTCCCCCTCAAGGCGTTGCTGGAGAGAGCAAACCCATCTGTTTTTCTGTTATTTTAAAGCCCATCTTGAGTGTTGTTCCATCATGCTCGACCTTCAAGGCATCTGCCGCGGTCTCGTCGCCCGTCTGTTTGACGAGGTTTGCTTGAAGCATGGGTATCACCATGGTGTTCAGTAATACAGAAGCTTGCTGAGCTTCTTCTTCACCGAGATCTGCTGCCATATTTAGCTCTGCACCAGAGTGGAATGTCATCCCTAAAGACACGCTTTTTAGGTTTTGGAGCAGTTTGATAAAACCTAGCATCATGGCGGCTCCTGGATTGTCTTTGTTTGTGTTTATGGCTTCCATGATGTTTTGTTGAATGGTTTCTGACGCCAAAAAAGCCATCCGAACTTGAGGATCGGCGGGGAGCGCTTTTTCGACGGATATTAACGCCTCGGAAAGTTTTTCCACGTTTCCGTTCTCTTCTCTTTTAAGGACCTCTTTCAGGCTCTCTTGGTTGATGGTTGCGTATACAATTTTCTGGTCCTGTGATAAAGCAATAGACACATTGGCTGCGTCAGGTCGTGGTGATTGGATATGTATAGCCGCCGCATTATTTATTTTTATTTCAGAGATCTGTGCGCCTTCTTTTTCCAGCATGGTTGCAAGGCCGCTTTTAAGTTTTTCAAGCGTCAAAGGTTTGCCCAATCCAAAGGCCACCACCGCGTTCATATGATCAAATGCGTTCTTGCCTTTTTTTACCTCAGCATAAACGTTGTCGGTATCCGCTGAAATGAGGAGTGATTCAATATCCTCTTTTGTAAGGCCGGTGGCGTTAAAAAAGGCCTCACTCTGTTCCCCGTTTAGGCCGGCTGTTTTCTTTTTTTGTTTTTCGATGGCTTCTTTGACAAAAGGGGTCTTTAGAATCTCTTTTGTTTTAACACGAATCAAAAAATCTGCTCCAGGAACAATGGCTGCGTCAATGGCGGGTGTAGAACCGGGGCGCGGCTTGTTTCCACAGCCATATAGTAAAAGAGAAGTGGTTACGGTTGCGATCATTGTGGAATAACATAGTATGGTTCGTGCATTCATCGTTGTTGGGAGGTGTCGCTACCTATGTAATGACATCCGTACTTCCTTTCTTTTAGGTTGTGTCTATTGTGTTAAAGACATAGACGATATAGATTTATTATTAAAGTTCAAGAGATATAAGGTCTATAGGCATGAAACTAACTTTACTCATTATGGCGGCGGGGATGGGCCGTCGATATGGGGGCTTAAAGCAAATAGATCCCATCGGTCCTCGCGGTGAAATTATTATGGACTATTCCATTTATGATGCGATCCGAACAGGGTTCGGAAAGCTGGTTTTTGTGATTCGGCCAGAGATGGAATCTGCATTTAGAGAAGCGATGAGACATAAGTTTGAGGATTGCATGGAGGTACACTATGTCCACCAAGAGTTAAATCAACTCCCCGGTGGGTTTCTTCCTCCTGAAAATCGTTCAAAACCATGGGGCACGGGACACGCGGTCTATGTTGCAAAAGAGGTTATTCAAGAACCGTTTGTGGTCATCAATGCGGATGATTTTTATGGCCGCGACTCTTTTGAAATATTACATAACAGCCTTGCTTCTATCTCCGGTGAATTTGATTATTCATTAGTGGGCTATAACTTACGAAATACCTTATCAGCATGTGGGCCTGTAGCGCGTGGAATCTGTGATTGTGACGAAAATCTTTATTTGCGTCGTATCCAAGAATTTACGCGTATTTCGGATAAGGGGGGTCGTATTGTTCATCGGGCTTTAAATGGAATGAAGATGGTTTTTACAGGCGGGGAATATGTTTCCATGAACATGTGGGGGTTTACACCGTCTATTTTTGATCATCTCGAAGATCATCTCCTTGCATTTTTAGAAGAACAGAGGGAAGACGTGAACGCTGAATTTTTCATTCCTGAAGTGATTGACACATTACTTGCTGCACACAAAGTACGTGTAAAAGTATTACCCAGTGAGGCTTCTTGGTTTGGCGTCACCTATCAAGAGGATAGACCCTTTGGAACAAGAGAAATTCAGGAATTGGTTGAGCGAGGTGATTACCCTCAAACGCTCTGGGGTTAACCCGCATTTCTTCCCCGCTCTGCTTTAAGACTCTGGTTATAAGGTGGTCCCAGCGGGAGGACACGAGAGTGGGAGAAATGCGGGTTAAAGGGGTTCCACTAATATTTTTTTTGCAGTAGAAAGCCCTAATGTGATTGTATTTGAAGTCGCATGGGTAATCAGTGTCGTGGCATCCGCATAATCATCGCGGCTCTGGAGGGTTAACTTAACATTAGGTGTTAAGCCTTCACGCTCTAAAAATTGAAGGAACGTTGGGTCTTGGTCTACAATACGCGAGATTTTTACTTTTTGGTGCAACCGGCAATCTGATAGGTTCTCATATTGTTTTGTCGTGATATTTCCTTTGGAGGTAGGAATAGGATCTCCATGAGGATCCACGCAAGGATAATCTAATAATTTATCTATTTTTTCGAGGACTTTATCCGAAATCACATGTTCCAAATTCTCTGCTTCTTCATGGACCTCAGACCAGTCTAGCGCTAGGGTTTTTACAAGAAATAATTCTACGAGGCGGTGACGGCGTAAGACGTGTAAGGCTAATTGTTTCCCTCCACGGGTTAAACGGGCTCCTTCGCGGGGCTCGTAGATGACAAGCTCGGAATCCGCGAGCGCTTTGACCATGGACGTAGCTGTCCCCGGAGTTACCTTCATAATTTTAGCCAAACGACCCATAGGGATCTTTTGGTTGCTGGTACGTTGCCCTTCTAAATAGAGCTGTTTAACATAATTTTCAATGGTACTGCTTGCCATGATGCTCTCACTGACACTTACTATATACTAAGATCTTTCATATTTCTGAAAAGAATTTCTACCACATAGAACTACCTTGACAATGCTTAATTTATATTTTTATTATCTCAAATAATTATTTTGACTAATCAAAGTTATATGTTATTAATAAACCTTTAACAAATGAAAGAGATCCTATGAAAAAGTTTTATATATGTGTTCAATCGATGTTTTTATGGTGTGTTTGTCTACCTTTCATCATTTCGTGTGGGGTTAAAGAGTCACAGAGCTCTGGCAAGGAAAGATCCTATCCCTACCAGATCGTTACCACGGTGGGGATGGTTAACGATATTGTTCAACATGTGGTTGGAGAAAAGGCAGAAGCCAGAAATATTATAGGGGAAGGGGTTGATCCGCATCTTTATAAATCTACACGAAATGATGTTGCGGCTTTATTGGATGCGGATGTTATCTTTTATGCCGGGCTTATGTTAGAGGGGAAAATGGCCGATGTATTGGTCAAGGTAGCTCGTACGGGAAAACCGGTCTATGCGGTTACAGAACTCATTGATGAAAAATACTTGCTTCAACCTATAGAATTTTCGGGGCATTACGATCCGCATGTATGGATGGATGTACAGGGTTGGATAAAGGGTGTTGCAGCGGTCGCTCAAGCGTTAAGTGAGTATGATCCATCTCATGCCACCTATTATAAAGAAAACGCTCAGAAATACAGGGCAGACCTTGAACAGCTTCATACCTATGTCTTGGAGTCTATGTCGACGATTCCTCCTTCAAGTAGAGTGTTAATTACGGCGCATGATGCCTTTAATTATTTTGGGCGTGCCTATGGGTTGGAAGTAAAGGGGATTCAAGGGATTTCAACAGAATCTGAAGCCGGGGTACAAGATATTAATCAGTTGGTTGACATAATCGTAGCGCGTGACGTGAAGGCGGTTTTTGTGGAGACGAGTGTAGCGGAGAAAAATATTCGTGCGCTTGTGGAAGGGGCAAACGCACGAGGTAAAGAGGTTGTTATTGGAGGGTCCTTATTTTCCGATGCCATGGGTATGCGGGGTACGTATGAAGGGACGTATATGGGCATGATTGATCACAATGCGACAACCATTGTTCGTGCCCTTGGTGGAACGGTTCCGGATAGAGGGATGCAGGATAACTTACCCGCCAACAAAAAACGATGAAAGCTAGTCAGGCAATAGGTTCCGAGCATTCGAGTACAGCACCTGTTTCGATTCATGATATGACTGTGGCCTATCACCGAAAACCGGTTCTTTGGGATGTGGATTTTGATGCTCCTGAAGGAAAACTGATTGGTATTATTGGTCCAAATGGCGCGGGGAAAAGCACCATGATTAAAGCGGTACTAGACCTGATTCCAAAAGCATCGGGGAGAGTATCTATTTATGGGAAACCTTACAAACGACAACGTAGATTAGTCGCTTATGTGCCTCAGCGGGAGACCGTAGATTGGGATTTTCCTGTTCATGCGTTAGATGTTGTGACCATGGGGCGATATGGTCAAATCGGTTGGTGTAAACCGGTAACACGCGCCCATAAAGATCAAGCCATGGCGGCGTTAGAACGGGTGGGAATGGCCGATTATGCGCGTCGACAGATTAGTCAGCTCTCTGGAGGTCAGCAACAGCGTGTATTCTTAGCCCGTGCCCTTGTGCAGGAAGCGCAGATCTATTTTATGGACGAGCCTTCTTCAGGAGTTGACGCGGCTACAGAAAAGGCGATTATAACATTACTTCAGGATCTTCGTTCATCGAACAAAACCGTGTTGGTTGTACACCATGACTTGCAAACGGTATCCGACTATTTTGATTATCTGATTCTTTTAAATATGCGGATTGTTGCTGCCGGTTCAACCCGGGACGTGTTCACGAAAGAAAATTTGCACAAAACCTATGGTGGTAGATTGACCCTGCTCGATGAAGCCGCTCAGGCTATAGCGCGATGAGGGCGATACTGAATGTATGGGGATGTGCGGGGATGCGGAAGACACAAAACCTCTCTACTCCCACACGCCCATACTTCCACACGCCCATACTCTCTCTTCTTTTCCTCATCGTGGTAACATTATTCTTTGTTCCGGTTCAGGCTGAAGCAGAAATCGACTCTATTCGTTCTATAACCGATACGAGATTGCAAATGCCAACATGGGACCAGCTTATTCGCGTTCTGACATTACGTGATTACAATACACGCGTGGTGGTTTTGGGGACCCTGTTTCTTGGATCCGCCTCTGGGGTTATCGGAACCTTCATGTTCCTTCGCAAAAGAGCGTTAGTGGGGGATGCCGCCAGTCATGCTGCATTGCCGGGTATCGGACTGGCATTCATTGTCATGGCGAGTGTGGGAGGTGATGGTAAATATCTGCCGGGTTTGCTTTTGGGCGCTTTTATTTCAGGTCTTATTGGCATGGGTTTTATATTGCTTATACGGCATTTTACGCGGTTGAAAGAAGATGCGGCTCTTGGGATTGTATTAAGCGTATTCTTTGGACTGGGCATTTCTATTTTAGGTGTAATCCAGAAAATGAATATAGGTCATGCCGCCGGATTAGAATCATTTATTTATGGGAAAACAGCTTCTATGCTTGCTCAAGATGCCTATTTAATGGGGGGTGCGGCATTGGTGGTAACCCTTTTGTGTGGCCTTTTATTTAAAGAATTTTCGTTATTATGTTTTGATCAGGATTTTGCCTGTTCACAAGGTTGGCCCGTCCTGTTTTTGGACACGCTAATCATGGCTCTTGTGGTGGCTGTAACCGTGATGGGCCTTCAGGCTGTTGGTTTGATTCTTATGGTTGCTTTATTAATCATTCCTCCAGCGGCTGCGCGTTTCTGGACGCATCATTTATATAAAATGATTTTTATATCTGCGGCAATTGGTTCGGCAAGTGGACTTCTAGGAGCTGCATTGAGTGCGTTGGTTCCTCGATTACCTGCAGGTGCTATTATTGTCCTTATCACCAGTTCAATTTTTTTGATGAGCTTGGTTTTCGGGCCGGCTCGCGGAGTCCTATCTAGATCGATAGAACAGTGGACGTTAAATCGTAAAGTCGCTAGTCAGCACTTGTTACGTGCTATGTACGAATGGGCGGAAATACACAAAAACACGCAAAAATCAGATGATCCACTTAAAGGGATGACGATTAGAGATCTGTTCGGGGTTCGTTCGTGGTCGCATAAGCAGCTCAAACGCATCCTTTTAAGAGCTCAACGTCAGGGCATGATTTATAGGGGGGGCGATCGTACATACCATTTCACCGAGAACGGAGAATGGCAGTCAAAACGCGTGGTACGGAATCATAGACTCTGGGAACTCTATTTAGTCACACATGCGGATATTGCTCCCAGCCATGTCGACCGAGACGCTGATCAGATTGAGCATGTGCTTGAACGGTCTATGGTCGACAAATTGGAAAAACTGCTTTTATCTGAACATCCTAATATAGGGGTAATCCCACCCAGCCCGCATGATATAGGGTCTAAAGGTTTAAAGCAAAGGAGTCGAAAGTAAAAACGTCGAAGGTCGAAAGACAGAAGTCTGGAGAGCCGCTGTTCTAAATGTAGAAGGTTAGTAGATTTTTTTCTTTTGCCATTGGACTTTTCGACTTTTGGCCTTCGACTATAAAGCGTGAGGACCATAACAATGACTTTGATGAGTTTAGACATATGGATTGTAACGACCGGTGTATTAAGCGCGTTATCGTGCGCTCTTTTAGGCAATTTTTTAGTCTTACGTCGAATGAGTATGATGGGGGATGCCATCAGTCATGCGGTTTTACCAGGTCTAGCGGTTGCTTTTTTGATCACGTCAAGCCGAAGCAATATGCCTATGTTTATAGGGGCTGGGGTGGTGGGTGTACTTACCGCCTTATTTACCCAATGGATTCATCGGGTGGGTCGTGTCGAGCAAGGAGCTGCTATGGGGGTAGTGTTTACGACTCTATTTGCCATTGGTTTGATTATTATTGTGCAAGCAGCCGATGCCGTGGATCTTGATCCTGGTTGTGTATTATATGGGGCGATCGAATTAGTTCCTCTTGATACAGCGCCTTTTTTAGGTCTTCACATTCCGCGTGCGGTATGGACATTAAGCCTCGTCTTCCTTGTCAATGTCCTATTGGTTATCTTGTTTTATAAAGAATTGAAGATTAGTTCTTTTGATGAAGATTTAGCGACCACCTTGGGGTTAAATGCCTCATGCATGCATTACTTATTAATGATACTTGTTGCGATCACGACCGTGGCCTCGTTTGAAAGTGTGGGAAGTATTCTCGTTATTGCTATGTTTATTGTTCCCGGCGCTACGGCTTATCTTTTAACCGATCGATTGCATATCATGATTGGGGTGAGCCTTGTTATTGGAATCATGTGTGCCGTTGGGGGGCATATAGCCGCTGTTAGGCTTCCTGCTTGGTGGGGATTGCCCGATACAAGTACAGCAGGAATGATGGCCGTTGTAGGGGGTCTTCTATTTTTTGTGGCGCTTATCGCATCGCCGCGTCATGGGGTGGCCAGCAAGCTTCTCCACCGATTCTGGTTAAGTGTGCGGATTACGCGTGAAGATGTGTTGGGGATCCTTTATCGTATCGAAGAATTTCAGCCCGTTCGCAATCATGGGGTCGTTCCTCGCATTCTTCGTGACGCCAAGCAAACGGGGCCTGTCATTCGTTGGCTGGCTTTAGCCCAACTAATGCAAGCAGGAAAAGTCAAAAAGGCTTCCAGCGGAATTCAATTGACGTCCAAAGGACGTGTTCATGCGCGCAACCTCATCCGTACACATCGTTTGTGGGAAAGTTATATTGAGAAACATTTTGTGATCCCCATTGACCACTTACACGCTCCGGCTGAACGTTTAGAACATGTTACAGATCCAGATATGCAAAAACTTCTTTTAGAAAAAACCACAAATCCTCAAAAAGATCCACATGGGAAAAATATCCCATAGTTCTCAAACCATAAGGCCTAACAAAGGATTTCGGAGGTTTCCTTAGTCATTTCCGCCACGCGTAATATGTTGAAAGGCGGATCGGCCTGTGGCCGAAGACATTATTGTTTATGGTTTTTGTGTACTTTGCGATTGAACTTAGTGGTGGTTTATCTTATAAGCTCCCAATTCTTATGGAAACGTTAATACCATTGGCTAGTTGGGATTGGGCCATCATCGCTATTTTTTTTGTGGTGACGTTGGGTATTGGCCTCTATTTTTCCAGACGCGCAGCCAACAGCCTGACGGAATATTTTGTGGCGGGCCGAAAGATGACGTGGTGGATTGCGGGCACGTCGATTGTCGCTACTTCCTTTGCCGCGGATACACCTCTTGTTATTGCCGGTTGGATGAGAACGATCGGTCTAGAACGCAACTGGTTCTGGTGGGGTGGGATTATGGGCATGATGTTGTGTACCTTTTTCTTCGCTCGACTTTGGCGTCGTTCCCGTATTTTAACGGATGTAGAATTTAATGAACTTCGGTATGGGGGTGCTCCTGCAGCGGGATTACGCATTTTTCATGCTTCTTATCGGGCTCTTATCCAAAACACATTAATTATGTGCTGGGTAACCCTGGCTATGAGTAAAATTCTTGAGGTGACCCTCAATATTCCTCCTATCGTTATAGGCGAAATGGTGATACCTGCTAAAGTGACGGGCATTATCATTTGCTTGACCGTTGCGAGTCTTTATAGTGCTCTTTCGGGGCTTTGGGGCGTTATGTACACAGATCTTTTCCAATTCTGTCTGGCCATGACCGGCACGATTATCTTGATGTTTATTGTCTTTGCTGTGGCTGACGGGCCCAAAAACCTCATTGCTAAGGCGCATGAAGCCGTAACCCAGGGTTTAGTTATAAACAAAGCCCCGCAGGATCGAATGGAGGTTAAGTATAACGAAAATCTCGAGAAAGCCGGCCTTATCCATAAAAGAGAAGATGATTCTTGGACCTGGATAAGACATGATTTAACCGAGGAACAATTTATATTTCATCTTCAAAAGGTTGGCGTAGAGACGCCTGACAAAGAAGTCTCGATTTGGAAAGATGCTTTTACGTTAAGGAAGACGAAATTTACTGATTTTAAAGAAGTCGATAAGATAGTTTCAGCAGGTATTTTAGTGGCCGATACCGTTGACGGGCAACCTCCCGAATATTATCGGATTGCCAATATCACCCTCTCTGAATCTGTCATAAACGAGCAACTAGATCAAGCGGGTGTCAAAAATAAGGGTGAAATTCTCGCTGCGTTACGGAACGATCGGGTTGTTCCCTTTCCTAAAATAACGAGTTTTTTGCCCCCCTTTGACCTAAAAGGGGGCGGGCTGTTGGCGATCTGGTCATTAGTTGTATTTTTAGGTCTACAATGGTGGGCAGGTGGTGAAGGGGGGGGGTTCTTAGCGCAGAGGCTTTTTTCCTGTAAGAACGAAAAGCATTCCGTCATGGCTATGCTCTGGTTTAATTTTGCTAACTTTGTTCTGCGTCCTTGGCCGTGGATTGTTGTTGGCGTAGGGTCCCTCTTCTTAATCCCCGACATTACAGCTTATGGGGCCCATTATGATGCGGAATACGCATATGCGGTCATGCTCATGAAGTACTTACCGGTCGGCTTAAAAGGTCTAATGGTTGCTTCTTTGATGGCGGCGTATATGTCCACCATTTCTACTCATGTTAACTTTGGCGCTTCATATGTGGTCAATGATCTGTATTCGCGTTTTATCAATCCAAAAGCAACCGATCGTAACAAAGTGGGCGTATCTCAAATCACTTCAATCCTACTAGCGGCCTTAGCGGGTGTGGCTGCTTATTATGCGACAGATATTGGGGGGCTTTGGTTGACTATGTTCGAGTTGATGTCTGGAGCAGGTTTTGTTGTTCTTTTGCGCTGGTATTGGTGGCGAATCAGCGCTTGGTCTGAACTCTCAGCTATGTTTTCAACTCTATTCATGTGGTTTCTCATGAATAAGACACATGTTTTTCATGCTGTTTTTGGCTTTATGGGCTGGCCCATTTATTTATTAGATGAATATGCGGTCCGATTTACGCTTAACATTTTGTTAACGACCCTTATTTGGGTCATCATTACCTTCTTAACACCACCCGAGAAAGAAGGAACACTGGTTGCCTTTTATAAGCGGATCTGCCCAGGAGGTTGGTGGAATCACATTGCCGTAAAAGCGGGTAATCCTGGGCATTTAATTGTGGGAAAAATGGAATGGACCTGTTGGTTCCTGGGTGTCACAGGTCTATTTGCCATGATTGCTTGTGTTGGGAAACTGTGCTTTGGGCTATATCTTCATAGCGTTCTATTCGGATTATACTCTATTATTGTTACTTGGTTGCTGTTTAGGCTGCTAGGAAAGATGGATTGGTCGACTATAGAAAACAGGACGAACAGATTCAGTCTCAAGTCAAAGGTCCAAAGGTCGAAGGGTAACGGGTTTTTGTTTTGGACTGAGAGTGAGGTTGAATGATTTACTAACCGTCTGCGAGAATCAGCAAATAGTCCCAAAAGTTAGCGATAATTCACAACTTAAAAATTTTTCACATTTTTCTCTTTACAGTTAATCGGGTGAGCAGTATCTTAAATGAATAATCCTATTAAATGTAAGTCGAATTTTCGCATTTAGTATAAGCAGGTATAGATTATAATGATAAACCGTAAACATCTAAAATAAGGAAGATAAAAAATGAAAAAACAAATTATCTTTTTCATCATCACCGCTGCTCTCATCGTAACTACAGGATCTGTATCCCTGGCTCAAACTTCAGATATTATTACTGTTACAGCAACAGTAGGTTTGGGAACAAATACCCTTTCTGTGGAACCTGCTTCTATATCATTTGGTTCTATAACGGCTACACCAACCGATCATCGCTTTGAGGCTCCTGCTTATACAGTGACTGTTTTTGCGGCAAATGGGCCCTGGAGGATTGAAGCATTCACGGAAAATCCAGCGGATGCCCAAGGATTAGAATCGACTGATGGCCAAAATCACATTGTTCAGTTCAAACTCAATCAGCCCGGTTTTGGATCAGGTGATCCTGAAGACGATACCAATTTTACAGGGAATTCTTCGGTCTATGCCCTTGTGGGTAACGCGGCCACGAATCCGGCTGTATATGCGTTTTCAAGTAATGATACAAGTGCTGGTGACATTATTGGAACCTTTGCTATAGATGCGGTTGGTTCTGCAGCAACGACTTATTCGTCTGATGTAAGGTTTCAGTTAACCTTCTTTTAGAGTATACGTTTAAAGAAGAACGGGATGGCTTAACAGAGCCGTGAGCCGTCCTGCCTCTTCTTTCCCCGCAAAAAGTTAAGCCATGGATGGATGATGCACATGAATCTAGCGCAACAGAACCGCGATCGGTTTTTTTCTTTTTTTACAAAAGGAAACGAAGACAACAAAGAGGTAGAAACGAAATCAATATATTATCTTCAAAAGATCATGCTTCATCCTGGAATCTGTGTATATAAGAGTAAAGCTTGGAACGCGCTCTTTGTTGCCTTCTGCTTAAAATTTTTTCTTGGGCCCCTCTGTGTTTTTTCCTTAATATGTTTCGTTGGCATTTCAGTAAGCCATGGGCTTGTCATTGACCCCATTCGAACGAAATTGTTCGTGCCACAAGGCGTAGAAACAAACGCCAGTATCACCATTAAAAACGAAAAGCCCGATATGATTCGGATTGGTCTTCAGTTTCGAGACATGTCCAGCCAGAAAGGCGCATCTGATTGGATCAACATGGAGACCGGTGAGATTAACTTAGCTCCCTCTGAAAGCAAAACCATTTATTACAGCGTAACCGTTCCTACCAATGCGACGGGTGAGTTTTATGGGCGCATCTCTTTTCTGGATCTGCCCCCTGAAAGCGAATCCAAAGCTACGATTGGTCTTCGAACCAGTATTTCTGTTCCGCTTGTTGTTATTATTAAAGGAACAGAAGCTTATGGATTAGATATTCAAAAAGTTAATATAAAACAACGGGGGAAACAGCCTATGCTGGAGTTTTCTGCTTTAAACACGGGAAATATACATTTGCGCCCAAAAGGAACCTGTAAAATAACCCGTGAAGGAGAGGAAGATCCTTTTATGACCGTAGGCGTAAATGTTCAGGGTTTTCCCGTGTATCCAGGTCGCACGGAAAAACTAATGGCGAACCTAAATCGACGTATCGAAGCGGGAATCTATAAGATTAATGTCTTTTTACACGTTGAGGATGATGTCATAACAAATCATTTTTCTTTAAAAATTCCATGAAATTTTTTCTTGCAATACAATACATTGTTTGGTATAGTCTGAGGTAGTCATGAAGATTTTTGGCATAAAATTGATATTGGCGAATAGATTGTTTTTAAGCGTCTTTTCTATTCTTTATTTTACCTGCTTTTTCTTTCTTGTTTCGTATGGAGCTACTACAAATACTGTTGGACCCCTTGTCGTAAGATTAACGGTTGGTTCTCCGGATGCCGATGGTGATGGGATGCCAGACGATTGGGAGACCTCTTTTTTTGGGGACACGTCCAGAGATGGAACAGGAGACCTGGATGGTGATGGGATGATCGATGTTGATGAGTTCCTGGCGGGCACGATTCCAACGGATCCCAATTCAGTCCTTCGCATTGAGTTTATAGGGGTTCAGACGAACATGGTGACCCTCATGTGGCAGTCATCGACAAATACCGATCCCAAGGCGAGACGTTATAACGTTGTGAACCTTGAAGGTCTCCTTTCGACAAATCAAACCATCGATATGAGTGGCATAGATAGCCAAGGGTTAAATACCATGGTCTCTGTTCCCGAACAGACAAATACAACAGAAAGATTTTATTACATAAAGCTCGATCCATTTCCGAATTAAGGTAGAAGTTTAATGAAGGTTATTTACTCTGTATTTCTAAGTATAGTCTTTTTTGTTAATACCCAAGGTTCTCTGTGGGCTCAAAGTGATACGATTAGTGTCGGGGTAACGATCGAGGAGAGCTCCTCTGTTTTCCTTTCAATTGATACCACGAACTATAATTTTGGAACGATCCACTACTCAGCTAACAACCATCGCATCCTCATGGATACAAATTTAGTGGTAGACTACTTTGTCGGATCCGCGCAATCGTGGCATATTGACGTGTTTACGGAAAATCCGTTTGATTTTCCAGGGGTTGTTCATGATCAGTTTTCAGGCCTTATAGACCTTCGATTTACCACGGAGAATTTGGGCGGGGATCCGAGTAATCAGAATCTTGAAGATGATAGTATATGGACGAATTCCTGGCGATACCTTAACGTTTCTGGTTTTACGCCCCATGCACAACTTGCAACCCCTCTTGAGCAAAATGAGCCAATTGGACCCTTAAAATGGTGGTTAGCGCTCGACTTACCCCAATCGGGTCCCGGGCCTTCTCAGGGAACGTACACTTCGATTATTTACGTTGAACTTGTTATTGATTAGTCTTATGAAAGATCTTTTTATGGATATAAATGTCCCGGCACGCGCGGATCATCCTGTGGCTGACAAAGTGATTCTCCTCTCCCTCTTGGAGAGGCTGAAAGTCTGCCTTGACCGAAGATGGCGTAACTTAAAGTATGCCTCTTTGATGGTTCCGATTTTTTTTTTCTCTCCTTTTTCTTTCGTTTACACCGGTATCAGCTAGGACTATTTCTTGGGCGGGTCGATTATGGGACGTGAAAGATAATGAGAATACGTTAGTGGGTCCGGGTCCAAATTATTTTTCAGATAGCACGAATAATGTTTGGGTTGATGCAAATGGCTACCTTCACCTTAAAATAGATCAGCGGGGCGGCACTAATTATACGGCAGAGATTTTTAGTCAACAAAGCTTGGGTCATGGGCGATATAGTTTCTTCGTAGATGGAAGAATTGACAATTACGGTACTAATGTTGTCGCTGGTCTTTTTACCTATGACAGCACTTTCCCCGATGGCTCGACCAATGAGATTGATATTGAGTTTACTAAGGCATTCGTAAAAGGGAACAATGCCATTTTCTCTTCTCATCCCGTTTCGCCTGGCGATGCCCATAGTTTGGCTTATATAGTGCCGACAAATACGCTTACCATGCATTCCTTTACCTGGTTTACAAACCAAATTGATTTCAAAAGTCAAAACACGCATGACTTATTGCCTGCCCAAAGCGATATCTTCTCTCAATTTATTTATACCGGTCCAAATATTCCTGTTTCGCAGGGAACCGAAAAGGTTCGTTTGAATTTATGGCTTCTTGAAGGAGCAGCACCTGTGGATACCCAGAACTTGGAGTTGGTAGTTCGTGACTTTCAGTTTACTGAAACGAAGAGTGTTCTCTTTGACTTTGAAGATCCCAATACTCCTGTTCATGCGAATAACTGGTTTTTCTTTCAGGCATCAGGGCTTGGTGGGCGCTCGAGCGACTCCTATCAAGGGACAAATGCTATGTTTATATCTGATGACGAATCGACTCCATTTGGTGGTGCTGCCAGTCAACCTAACCCTTCTATAGCTTCCATTCCTATCACTAACTGGGCACCCTATGACCAAATTCGATATTGGGTTAAAAGCAGCACCAATGTGACAAGTACCTTTCGCATTAAATGTATTGAGTCCGATGGTGAACATTGGAAACAGAGTGTAGATATCATTCCAACAACAAACTATCAAGAGATCGTCTTAGGCCTTGACAATTTTGTGTTTGATCCTGAAGTGGCAGCGGTTAACGGTATTTTTGATCGGACAAATGTACTGCAGGTGATCTTTCTGGTCTTTCCCGCAGGCCATCCCACAGCAGCGACTGCGGTTGATTATCTTGTGGATGATGTAACGTTCAATTTATCCCCTGTGGATAGTGGCGAAACCGATACCAATTCCTTGTTTAATTTTGAGACGGGTACTGCTGACTGGTTTTTCTTTAGTACACCGAATGGGGAGGGAGGAAATTCATCACCCCTTGACGCCCATGGTGGTTTCAATGCAATGAGAATCCCCGATAATCTGGATGGAAATGCGAATGGTCTTGCCTTTGGGGGTGCAACTATTACCTCAAACGACATTCCGATTCGTGATTGGTCTCCCCATAATTATCTTACCTATTGGACAAAAACTACCGAAAATGATATCGAGAGTACGATACATATCGAATTTAATGAGCTTCCTCTCCATACGAACGAGGCTTTAGCTGGAGATAAGTGGACCCAGGTTGTAAATATCCCTGTATCGACCAATTACACACAGATAGAGTTAAGTTTGGATTGTGATTTTACGCGGAATGGAGGCAGTAGTGATACAAATATTGCAAATGGTCTCTTTGATCCAGCAGATATAGCCGAAGTGGTATTTGTTGTCCTTCCAGCACGCCACCCAGATCCCACCAATTCGGTTGACTTTTTTGTAGACGATGTAGAATTTTCATCCACGTCGACTCTTCCTGCGTTGCCCTCTAACATACTATACAATTTTGAGCCGCCGTTTTGGAATCAAGGATTTAAGAAGTTTTCTCTGGGAGCGACAATAGATCTTACCCAAGATCCCAATAACCTCTATGATGGTGGAGTCGTTTCTACGCAGGCGTTAGAAGCAAGCTTTATTCTCTCTAATACGACTGTGGGTGTTTTTAATGATTGTAGAGTTCCTATTAGCGATTGGTCATCGTATAACCAGATTACTTATTGGATCAAAAAAGGAAGCGGTTCGAGTGGAGAAGACAGCAACGCAACTGTACGCTTAAAAGTCAGAGAGGGAAGTGGCGAAGCTTGGTGGCAAACAACTCCAACAGAGTTAGCAGTACAGGCCTATGAGCAAGTTCAGCTAGATTTCTTGAGCGAATTTTCTTATTCTGAATCATTTGACAATGGTGTTTTTGATCTGACTAATATTACGGAGGTAACTTTTGTGTTTGAACAATTCCCTAGGGAGACAGACTCAGAAAAAGTTAAGACCTATTATATAGATGATATCGAACTTACGACAAATAGGCTGCCCCCTCCTCCAACAACATTGAGTATTGAACCTTCTTCGATTGACTTTGGTGGAAATTTGATAGCGAGTCCAGGAAATTCACGGTTTAATACACTCATGGCAACGGCCACCTGGGCTACCGTTTATGCAGGTTGGCAGATTGAGTTTTATACAACCAACAACTCGCATTTCCCGGTCATTGAAAATTCCGGGAGTTCGGGTGGAAGCATGTTGTGGAAATTGACCCAGCCTAATTTTGGAGGGTGGTCAACGAATACTCCCACAGTGCCTCCAGATCCGAATAACCAATCGGATTGGACGAATTTTTATGCGTTTATTTTTAACCCAACGAATGATGGTGCAGGTCCGGGAAGTGATGGATTTAAATCGTTGTTTGGGATCCAGTCAAATTCTCCTCAAGTTCATACGGTGCCCTTCGTAATAGGTGTAGAAGCGATTGGTGCTCCTACAGGGGATTATAGTGGAACGGTTTTCTTTGATTTTGTCTTTCCTTGATCTGCAGGCTCTATCTAGCCGCGGCTCGTATAATTCCTCCCTACAGGCGGGTGGATTATAAAATTAAATGCCGCAAAAAATGGACCTGAGAGCTTCTGTTCATGCGGCGATCTCCAAATCGAAACACTCCTGTGCGGGTTTGTATTCTAGGATCTTGCGAGGATAGTTGTTAATCCACTTTTCAATCTCACCAATACGGTCGATGGTATATTTTCCGATGTTGTCTCCTTTGGCGACGAAACGACGAACCATACGGTTGGCATTTTCGTTGGAGCCTGGTTCCCAGGAAGAATACGGGTGAGCATAATAGAGTTTAACACGTCTCTTTTTGCTAAATCCGGAACGTTCCATCTGCTCCACGTCGAGAAACTCGCTCCCGTTATCGGCTGTAATCGACTTGAACATCGATCTGAATGGGCCAACTCCCATCGATCTTTCGATCGCTTTGAGGGCCTGCAGAACCGATGCCTGTGTTTTATCCGAAAGTTTTCTCACCCTTAGCATTCGGGTCTTTCTTTCTACTAACGTCATTAAAACCGGTTTTGAAGTTCCTTTTCCGCCGACGATCAAATCCAATTCCCAGTGCCCAAATTCCTCGCGTTTTTCTACGGTCTTAGGTCGTTTTTCGATACTGGTCCTTCGGGCATGTTGCTTTTTAACCCGGCTCTTGTTTAAGAAAAGGAGCAACCACATCGGGTGAGCGTTTGTGAACAAGAATGTGCTCGCTGATAAACACGGCCGTTTCATGATGCTTTCCAAGCTTAAGCTCAGGTCCCTTGGCCGTCGCATTTAGATCATGAAGTTCCTGGGCTCGATCACTGCTGTATGCTTTCTTCTTTCGCAGCTCTGTATCGAAATGCTCTACCTCCCCACGTTTAATTTCGCGCTCTATGGTTCGACGATGCCTTCCCAGATACTGGCTATCTCCAAAGGACGTCCTGGGTTTTTGAGCATTGTTTCAATCATGATCCGTTCTTTCTGTGTCAAATGCTTGCCTTTTCGGGGATGAATACTACTCTTGATTTGTTCCATGTCTTTCTCCTTTTTTTGTCTTCTGTCGAGTTTCTAAATCTAGAAGATTTCAGCATGGAACACTCCTGTTTTACAATATCTTCTTTTGGGCATTTAATATTACAATTCTCAAAAGCCGCCATCAAAGTAGTTTTAACTTGTATTCATCATGCAAAGAATCGATCATACAACGAATGAAGTCTAACTATCTTTTATCAGCAACTAAATGGTTTCGAGTAGTGTCCCTTTCCATGTTTCTATCGTTGATGGCCTTGGCTGACGAGACCAACATCCTCTTTGATTTTGAAGGGGGTGTAACCGGATGGAATCCCTTTGGATCCTCTATTTTCCCGACAGGTATAAAGTCTACAGAGGATGCTTATGCGGGTACGAATGCTATGAGCGTTGATCAGTTTGTATCCTTCTTGCAAACGAATCAATTTGGTGGTGTTAATAACTTCTCTCTCCAAACTAGAGCGCTTCACGATAGAGGTGTCGCGATGTAGCACGAAGAAAACCAGCCGATTACTTCGTCGGGAGAAACCTCTTCGAACGCTTGTGTGATCGCTTCAGATAGTTCCTGCTGACTGCGGGCTGCAAGGCTGCCCAACCGATTCTTTATCTTGCCCCATATTTTTTCAATGGGGTCGGAATCGGGGCTGTAGGGTGGAAGGAATCTTACATGGGCCCCACATGACTCAATGAGTTCAATGACCTTGGGATTGTGATGGACGCGAAGATTGTCCATGATGACGATGTCTTCAGGTGAAAGAGTCGGGAGAAGAACCCGGCAAATATATTCTCCAAAAACAGCCGTCTCTGTCGCCCCCTCCCCCTCCCCCTCCATGGCCGCTGTTGTTCCGTCCAGGCGGACCGAAGAAATCAAGGTGGTGGTACACCAATGTCCATGAGGCGTTTTGGTAAAAAGCCTGTACCCGCCCAACACCCGGCCCCGCAGACAAGTCATATTCGTTTTCGCCCCGGATTCATCAATAAAGACAAGGCGACTTGGATCAAGTTTGGCCACTTCTTGGATCCACTGCTTTCTCAAGAGATTTACATCCGCCCGGTCTTGCTCGCTGGCGTGAAGCGTTTCTTTTATACCGGCAGCCCAACCGATTCAACGCCCGCTGTACGGCCATGATCGACCCCTTCACGCCGCTCATGTTCTTGAGTTCTTCAAGCGTTGCATCGGGATGTTTGCCCACCAGTTGAGCCAACGCCTTGAGCTGCTTTCCGCTGCAGAGGGCCTGACGATGCCCACGCGGTCGGGGAGCGGTCTGTCCGGTTTCGTTGAAACGAGAGAGCCCACGCTGAAACGTTCTAAGATCTACACGATAAGAAGATGCGATATCGGCCTGGGAACCTTTGCCCATTTTGTAGGCATCTATCGCACGCCGCCGGATTTCTGCTAATGAGGCATTTCAATCGTTAAATGCTTTAATGATTGGTTAACCTATAATCAACTGAGTCTTTTTATAAAAAGCGCACCGGATTCTTTAGAATCTGGGGTGGCTGTTGAGTTGGGGTTAACCGAATCTAACGGGCAGAGCTGGGGGGGCCGTAATGCCTATTATGCTTACAACCACCTACCAAAATGTGAAAGTAGATCTATATTCAAGCATCTCGAGTGGTCTCCAGATAACGGAACATGGATCGATTACTAACTTTATATTGGAATTGACAAATGTTACTGCGGTTTCTGTTGGTTTTAAAAAGATAGCAGAGCATACTCCTGGGGTTGCTTTGGTTGAGCACTTTGTTGATGAAATTGCGTTGATCTCCAGTGCACCTCCTGCCACTACATTTAATATTGAGCCTACCTCGGTTTCGTTTACGAATCCGCTAATTGCCTCTCCGGGAAATTATCGGTTTATTACCCCCGCGATCACGGCTTCTTGGTTTTCTGTCGATACAGATTGGAAAATCAAATATTATACAACAAACCTTTCACATCGTCCAGTCATAGAACGTATCGGTGACTCCAGCGGAAACGGTATGTTATGGAAATTAACTCAACCGAACTTCGGCGGGTGGTCGGTCGAAGCAATCACAATGCCGCCTAATCCGAATATCCAGTCTAATTGGACCATTTTTTATGCGTTTATTTTTAACCCAATTAACGATGGGCCAGGAGAGGGAACTGACGGGTTTAAATCAAGCTTTGCTGTTCAATCAAACTCTCCTCCAGAGCACACAACACCTTTTTTCATAGGCGTCGAAGCCTTTGGTGTCCCTCCGGGAAGTTATGGGGGAAACGTTTTCTTTGATTTTGTTATTAACCCTTGATATATAGTCATTTCCAGTCTCGGATAATCTATATGATTCGACGTTTGGCCCGGGTATTATTGCCCCAGAAAACCTAGCCAGGCCTTCTTCTGTCTTTTGTGGAAGTTCTATCCCAATCTTGCAGGCCCTCTACAGCGGAAAGCAGCTCAAGGCGTTGGCTCAACTGGGGGGGCAAACATCCCGATGCAACGCTTGAAGAACTCAAGAACATGAGCGGCGTGAAGGGGTCGATCATGGCCGTACAGCGGGCGTTGAATCGGTTTCCCGGTTATAAAAGAAACGCTTCACGCCAGCGAGCAAGACCGGGCGGATGTAAATCTCTTGAGAAAGCAGTGGATCCAAGAGGTGGCCAAACTTGATCCAAGTCGCCTTGTCTTTATTGATGAATCCGGGGCAAAAACGAATATGACTCGTCTGCGGGGCCGGGCGTTGGGCGGGAACAGGCTTTTTGCCAAAACGCCTCATGGACATTGGTGTACCACTACCTTGATTTCTTCGGTCCGCCTGGACGGAACAACAGCGGCCATGGAAGTGGAGGGGGCGACAGAGACGGCTGTTTTTGGAGAATATATTCGCCGGGTTTTTCTCCCGACTCTTTCACCTAAAGACATCGTCATCATGGACAATCTTCGCGTCCATCACAATCCCAAGGTCATTGAACTCATTGAGTCATGTGGGGCCCATGTAAGATTCCTTCCACCCTATAGCCCCGATTCCAACCCCATTGAAAAAATGTGGGACAAGATAAAGAATCGGTTGGGCAGCCTTGCAGCCCGCAGTCAGCAGGAACTATCTGAAGCGCTCACACAAGCGTTCGAAGAGGTTTCTCCCGACGAGGTAATCGGCTGGTTTTCTTCGTGCTACATCGCGACACCTCTATCGTGAAGCGCTCTAGCTTAGGAAGTTTGTCTACGGGTACACCGTTAAGGATTAGACGTGCAGCTTCGGTTTCTGTGAGGTTCATGGCGCTGAAACGTTCTAGATAGGTGGCAACCTCCTCGGGATTGTCTCGGATGGTCCGCCTGATCTGCGCTTGATATGCTCGATGGTTTTGGCTCGGCGAAGGAGGTGTTGGGAGGTTTGACGATTCCGATCAATGAGATGGTCGTACCTGAATAAGCCGTAGGGATCCCGATAGGATACAGGATTGTTTTTGGCAACAACCCCATCGAAAGGAATCGGATCTGAACTATGCGTTATATGCGGATTTTTTGTACAGGCAGCGGGTTTTTCCTTAACCTCAGGTCTTTCCAAAAGTTCTAAATGGGGCGGTTCTTTTTCGCTTTGCAATGATGAGACAGGTTCAGGATTGTTCCAGATCACTTTAAGGGATGCCTGTTTTTCCACTTGAAATGTGGCGAGATCAGGGGCACTACTTCCTGCGATGAATGGCATCAATTTCGACATGTTCGAAAGTCTACGAATTTATAGAGGGGAAAACCAGTTTTCTGTGGCTTAAAAAAACGAACTATTCATCTTTCAACTGAAGGGAAGTTAACTACCAAAAAAGAGTCTTAAGTTTCGGAACAAGCTCAAAGTGCTGGTCACGATGACCCAATGACAAGCCATAACGTCTAGCCGATGCTGCAATCCAAATGTCATTATCAGGAATGGGGGTTCCCTTTTTTTTATGCAAATGAGGGATGATCACACTGCTATCAAGAAGAAGGTTACCATTCACGGGGGTCGATCCTCTCGCAGTCCTCGATCGCTTTCTCAAATTCTTCTCCAAGCTTACCCGTCAAACAGCCTTCGGTGGCCTCTAGCACAGCTTGACACCTCAACCATTCTTCTTCTTTAAGGGCATGAACGTAGCTGGCCACGTCTTCGATCTTCTTAGGCGGTAAAATCTTTAATTCTTCTATAACCATTTCTAACTTTGTCATGTTCTAAAAATACGTTTTTATCCTTCTCTTTTCAAGGGTCTATTTGCAGCTCTAATCAACGTTCTTCTTCGAGGGGATGGCATTTATGGTGGGCTTCTTTTAAGTCGGTAATCGTTATACGAACGTAAGCGTCCGAGCGGCGACCCCCATAGACAGGTGGGGTTATGGGGTAATAAATCGGGTGGATGAATATAAAAACTGGGAAAAAACGAAGCGGTGTTTCTCGGCGACGAACTGGCCAGGAACGTGAAACTCTGATCCAAGCATATCAACAAAGCGGGTTAGGCCATAGGGTTTTTTGAGATCTTGTAACTTTCTTGTCCTACACCCACTTGGGGAAGATACAGCTCATTTTCGGTGAGAAGTTGATCAAACACACCTTTCTCTTGGAAGTGGCTGACTACGATATTGGTATGAAGCAAAACAGCTTTACCAGTCATCGGCATCGATCTGGTTGGCGGCCTCATCTACGGCTACTTTGAAGTCTTTCCCATCTGGTCCAGCGAGATAACCAGCAGTTGAACGAATGGCTTTCAATTTGGCATCGTGCTTGTTCTTGATCCCCAACGCATACCGAGCGAACCAGTTGGTCAACTCTTTGAATTCGTACGAGTCTAACTTTGTAATAGCTGATTCTATTTCCAGAACTAAGTTCATCATCATATAAATATATCCTGTAACCTCTATTTATTCAAGCTCCGGAATCGAAGGTCAGGTCTGAATGGCACTAACTTAAGCCCCTTTTGCATGATAAAAACCCTGAAAATACGGGATGAAAATGCCATAATAGCACATGCAAAAAACAACACCGATATTCCCAGGGTTTCACGTACATACACTACGTCGGAAACCCCGTTCAAAGCAACAGAGACTTGCCGATGAGGTAAGGATTCTCAAGCAAAAAAGGTTCACCCAACTTGGGGAAGCTTTTGGGGCTCTTATTCCCGAGTCCCTTCTCGCCCCGGCAGTGTCCGGTACCCACAGTCGTCGCCGGATCTTCAGCAAAAGCAATACGTCTTGGGCCTTCCTTGCTCAAGTGCTTAGCGACGATGGAAGCTGTCAAGAAATTGTTCAAAAACTTAAGGCTTATGCAGCACTACGTGGCCTACAGCTGCCTTCTTCAGCCACCTCTGCCTACTGCAAAGCCAGAAATAATTTAACGATAGAGGATCTCCAAGACGATTCATTCTCATGGGGTTGATTCGATAGAGAGCATGGGTGCTAGCGATAACTGGCGTGGTCATCGGATCGTGGTGGTTGACAGCACCGGTGTATCGATGCCAGATACAAAGCCCAATCAAGATCAATGGCCTCAACAACATCATCAGAAGCCAGGATGCGGGTTGCCTTCAGCACGAATAACGGCCTGTTTTTCTCTGCATACCGGAGCCCTGCTTAGTTACCGAACCAGCAACAAACATGTCAGCGAGATCATCCGTCTTCGACAACAAATCGATGCCTTTCGAAAGAGCGATATCCTGTTGGGAGATAAGGCCTTCTGTGGTTATCGCGATATATGCGAACGTTCAGAACGAGGCATTGATAGCATCATAAGTCTCTGTCGAAGACCTCCTGTTAAAGCCGTTAATGCGGTAAAGAATTTAGGAAAGGGTGATCTTCTTATTCGATGGGTTCGACCGTTAAAAGTAAGCGGTCTGAGTGCTGAAAATCTTCAAGCCCTTCCCCCTAGCTTGCTGCTACGCCAAGTTAAAATAACGATCAATCAGCCCGGCTTTCGATCTAAAGTGATCTATCTGGTCACCACATTATTAGATGCAGAAAAGTACCCTGCCAAAGATTTAGCCGATGTGTATTTTCGGCGTTGGGATGTTGAACTCTTTTTTCCGTGATATAAAAACAACGCTGGGTATGGATATCTTACGATGCAAGAGCCCGGAAATGATCCGAAAAGAGATGGTGATGTATTTTATTGCCTACAACTGCATGCGCCGGATCATGTATGAGGCGGCTGAAGAGGCTGGTTTGCCCGTTCGGCAAATTAGCTTCAAAACTTCGCTTCAAGCCTTGCGCAGTTGGGAGCCGAATCTAAATCAAGCGAGAATGAGTTGGAAGGAACGTTTCGGTTTGATTTCTATGCTCTATGAAAGCATGACCCAAAGACCCTTGCGGCAACGCCCTGGCAGAAGTGAACCTCGAGCTGTAAAGAGACGACGAAAAAACTATCATTTGCTGACTAAACCAAGGCACGAAATGATTGTGCCTGCTCACAGAAATCGCCATTGGTTAAACAAAAGGAAATCATGCTTAAGTTAGTGCCATTCCACACTGACCCTTATTCCTATTCCTTATTCTCTTACACAGTCATCCCATAAGCGGATCAGTATTCTGTAAGTGAGCCGGTAAGTGAGCCGGGCTACAGAGTAAACTCTCCTTGAAACCGTAGTTAAAAAATTAACCCCGAGGAGCGCTTATGAAAAGATCTGCAACCCCAGCTCGAAGCCAGGCTACTATTCTTCAACAAATGTGCCAACTTATTCCTGGCCACCTCGTCAATAAACTCGCCAAAAAATATGGGGTCCAAGCAAGATCATTTACGCCATGGAGTCATGTGGGGAGCATCCTTTTTGGCCAACTTATACGTGCGGTTGGGCTCAACGATGTCTGCGACGCTCTGGGAGCTCACTCACCGAAGTTAGCGGCGATTCGCGCCGCTACAGCCCCGAGCCGAAATGGGTTAAGCCATGCGAATAAAACACGACCGGCGAAGATGGCCCAAGAACTGTTCTGGGAAATGCTCGATCACTTACAACGTCAATCTCCGGGATTGCAGACTCAACTTACAAGTGCAAAACCGAAGCTGTCCATCATTTCTTTGGGCGTTCTATATTCTAAGCATTTTCTCGGTCTATTATTCAGTAACTCCACAGCCCATCTCAACTAAGCGAAGCTGTGGGCAGCAAAGTCGGTTTTCTTCGGGAAAAACTGGCGAAGCAAACCATTCGTATTTTCGTTGGTCCCTCTTTGCCAAGGGTTTCTCCCTTCAGCAAAGAAAATGGGGGTTGCTATTTTTTTCTGTAGTTTAGCATGGCTGGCAAACTCCATGCCATTATCTACAGTCACCGTTTTACAGGGGAGCCCTGAATCAGCGAACTGAGGTACGGAACGGTTGACCGATTCGGCATTGCATCGAGGTAAAAGATCGGCGATGAGATATCGAGTCGCTCGATCTACTAGAGTGACTACACAGGCCTCTTTTCTCGTTTGGCCCTGAATAGTGTCACCTTCCCAATGGCCTGCCACCTTGCGGCTTTCACCCTCTTCGGGGCGTTGGTCAATCATTGTTTGGTTGTGTATACGTGAATGGCTTTTCCGAGTCGCTCGTTTTTTCTTTCCGGGGCCACGCAGGTATTTTCGGTAGCCAGCCCCTCTTGGACTGTACAAGTAGCGGTAGATCGTCATTCGACTGATGGGAAGGTCACCTTCTAGCTTTCTTCGACCTTCAATCTGCTCTGGAGACCAATACTTCGCCAGGAGAGTCTCCACTTGTTCTTTGCTAGCTCCCATCACTTTTTGAGGCTTTCGAGCTAGCTGTAATCGGCTTTGAGCCAGGCCATTTGCGGGGTCTTGGGTAATAGCGGCCACGGACTCGATTACGGCGAAATTCGCGCCAAATAGTCGAGGGGGATCGGCCCAGGTGACGGCCAATTTGAGATAAGCTATATTTTTCTTTTAGCATCTGGGCTATCACTTCTCGTTCATAACGGTTTAAATGTTCGTAGGTTCGTGGCATTCTATGTTCTCCTTTGGGGGGGGTCAGATACCCAAAGAATGAACTATGCTGCGGACCTTTGCACTTGTATTGTTACTCTACCATTATCGCGCAGGTTGAAGTAAACGGAAAGCTTGTTGAGATGACTTTTATTACCAATAATCTGGAGTGGTCGGCGGGAAGTATTTGTGATTTGTATAAAGCCCGCTGGGCCATTGAATCTTTTTTTAAACAAATCAAACAGGTCTTGCAGATTTGTGATTTTTTTGGTCACAGTAAGAATGCAATACAATGGCAAGTCTGGATGGCCTTATTAGCCTATGTTTTACTGCGCTACCTGAGCTTTTTGAGTCAATGGCGCCACAGTTTTGTGCGTATTTTTACGGTGTTGTGCTCGGTATTGTGGAGCCGATATCAGCTGTACACTTTATTGAAAAGTTATGGGACAGCAGGTGGTTCCTATCGGATGCTTTGCGCACCTCGACAAGCCTAGAGCGCTTCACGATTGAGGTGTCGCGATATAGCACGAAGAAAACCAGCCGATTACGTCGTCGAGAGAAACCTCTTCGAACGCTTGTGTGAGCGCTTCAGATAGTTCCTGCTGACTGCGGGCTGCAAGGCTGCCCAACCGATTCTTTATCTTGCCCCACATTTTTTCAATGGGGTTGGAATCGGGGCTGTAGGGTGGAAGGAATCTTACATAGGCCCCACATGACTCAATGAGTTCAATGACCTTGGGATTGTGATGGACGCGAAGATTGTCCATGATGACGATGTCTTCAGGTGAAAGAGTCGGGAGAAAAACCCGGCGAATATATTCTCCAAAAACAGCCGTGTCTGTCGCCCCCTCCCCCTCCATGGCCGCTGTTGTTCCGTCCAGGTGGACCGAAGAAATCAAGGTGGTGGTACACCAATGTCTATGAGGCGTTTTGGCAAAAAGCCTGTTCCCGCCCAACGCCCGGCCCCGCAGACAAGTCATATTCGTTTTCGCCCCGGATTCATCAATAAAGACAAGGCGACTTGGATCAAGTTTGGCCACCTCTTGGATCCACTGCTCTCTCAAGAGATTTACATCCGCCCGGTCTTGCTCGCTGGCGTGAAGCGTTTCTTTTATACCGGCAGCCCAACCGATTCAACGCCCGCTGTACGGCCATGATCGACCCCTTCACGCCGCTCATGTTCTTGAGTTCTTCAAGCGTTGCATCGGGATGTTTGCCCCCCAGTTGAGCCAACGCCTTGAGCTGCTTTCCGCTGTAGAGGGCCTAACGATGCCCACGCGGTCGGGGAGCGGTCTGTCCGGTTTCGTTGAAACGAGAGAGCCCACGCTGAAACGAGAGAGCCCACGCTGAAACGAGAGAGCCCACGCTGAAACGTTCTAAGATCTACACGATAAGAAGATGCGATATCGGCCTGGGAACCTTTGCCCATTTTGTAGGCATCTATCGCACGCCGCCGGATTTCTGCTGTTGCTATACTCATGTCATGGAGTATAGATCTTCTAAAGAGGCATTTCAATCGTTAAATGCTCTAATGGGAATCTCATATCTATCAACCAAAACACGCTGTCATATGACTACCACAACCAAATGATTGAATATATCAATACTGCTTCAACTCAACGACCTATGCGTACGATCCCTTAGGTCGCCGTACTTCAAAAAAAACGCACGATTATGACACTGTTTCTGACCTCTGACTTCTCTTACTTCTATGAGGGTTGGCAGGTGACCGAAGAGGTCAGGGAAGAAGTCAGCACGAACTCCTATGTCTACGGTCTCTATATCGATGAAGCATTAGCGATGCAGAATAATGGTTCCAACTACTATTACCATGCGGATGATTTGTACAATGTCGTAGCCATGACCGGCACCAACGGAGATGTAGTAGAGCGCTACGACTACGATGACTATGGCCAACCTACTATCCAGTATCTTCAGCCACAGGCTGATCCGTCTGTGGCGGAAGCATCCAGTATCCAGAATCCGTACCTCTTCACTGGCCGTCGGTATGATGAAAAAACGAGGTTGTATTATTATCGGGCCCGTTATCTTGATTCAAGACCCGGGCTATTCACGATACGTGACCCGTTGGAATATATATATAGATGGGATGAATCTTTATAGTTATGCAAACCAAAATCCTACTGCTTTTACGGACCCATATGGAGAAAGTTGGAAAACATGGGGGGGGGCTTGCGTTGACTGTTGGTTCAGCTGCGACTGGAGGAATTTTATCCGCAGGGTTAGGGGCTGGTGCAAATATATTGGCCCTATGGGCACTTTACGATTGGATGACAGGTGATGCTGAAGAATTAATAGAGAGGACCATAATGAGAACAGGATGTGATAACAATCTAAATCCGGCCGATGCATATAAGGGGTATGAATGAATCAGGGGTCAAGGAGGAGAAAAAAGCTAAGTCCTGGATCCGTCAGTTAAACGTGGGATTTCTGTGGGAATGCTTTGGAGGCAAAAGGTTGCAAAAAAACGCAGGCGCACCCGCTGGGTGCGTCGAGGCTTTTTTGTAATTCCTTTTGACCCAAATGGTTCGTGCAGAAAACCGCGTTTAACTGACGGATCCAGGTAAGTCTAAACATTCAACATTCGGTGGAAAGAGAAGATGAAAAGATGAAGACAAAAAAAGAAACCAAAGAAGCGGGAAATAGAAAAAATTGTTATTCCCGTACTTGTTCAGGACGCAGACCCAAGACCTTGGCCAATTTTACGAACGTTTGTTTGCGGGGCTTAGATGCGGGGTCTTCAATTTGGGATAAGGCGGCTTGGGTAATACCCATACGTTTTGCAACCTCAACTTGGGTTAGCCCGCGATGCTCTCGCCAAGCTCGCACCAGGCTATATCCTTTTTCAATCACAAGACCGACTACGTCATGGGGAATCGTGGATTCGGGTTCGATGAGACGCACAAATTCATCATATGGCACGACAGCAAATGCGGGTTTCCCATCATGTTCTATCGTTTGGAATTCAATAGGTGTGTTCATCACGTTTTTTCACCTCTTCAATTTTAATAACATACAATGCCCTTTTTATATCAAAGATAACTCGCCATTTTCCAACACGAAGTCGATATCCTTTACGACCTTGAAGGGCTTTTACATGTTGACAGTTTGGCCATTTCTGCAGTTTGCCTACTTCATGATAAATCTTTTTCTGTTCGGACAACGATTGAATTTTTCGAAGTTGACGAAATGCTCGACTAGCCCATTCAATCTTATACATGCATTAAAATATAAGCTTTATATAAGACTTTGTCAAGGGTTGAAAAACAAAAATGAGGGTTTTTAGAAACAATGAAGAATAAAAAAATCCAAACTGGTAGAGTAACAATACAAGTGCAAAGGTCCGCAGCATAGTTCATTCTTTGGGTATCTGACCTCCCCCCAAAGGAGAACATAGAATGCCACGAACCTACGAACATTCAAACAGTTATGAACGAGAAGTGATAGCCCAGATGCTAAAAGAAAAAAATAGCAACCCCCATTTTCTTTGCTGAAGGGAGAAACCCTTGGCAAAGAGGGACCAACGAAAACACGAATGGTTTGCTTCGCCAGTTTTTCCCGAAGAAAACCGACTTTGCTGCCCACAGCTTCGCTCAGTTGAGATGGGCTGTGGAGTTACTGAATAATAGACCGAGAAAATGCTTAGAATATAGAACGCCCAAAGAAATGATGGACAGCTTCGGTTTTGCACTTGTAAGTTGAGTCTGCACCTTCCCGTCAGCGAATTGACTCACAAAAAATGACACCCAAAAAAAGGGGATGAAAAAGATGAGTTACGAATCAAGAAAAGAATATATACAGCGAATGCGACGCCGGTATAAACGGGCGAACAGACGGTATAAAACAAACCTGCTTGATGAAGTATGCCAAGTCTGTGGCGATGAGCGCAAATACGCAACGAAGCTGCTTGGCCATAAAATTCATCGTTCAAGCAAGCCGCGAGGACGCAAAAGCTATTATGGCGATCCAGAATTTTGGGGGCCTTCAAAACGATCTGGCAGCAAACAGGTCGCCTGTGTGGCAAGCGTTTGAACCGCGCTTGGCCCATCTGGCTCAGAGATTATAGCAAGCATCATGGAGCCTTATCGACGCACATTCGATCTAAATGATCCGATATCAGCCCGATGACTATTGACCGATTATGGGCCTCAGAAAGAGTCCGATATAGTCGGTATCGAAACAGCGGAACCAAACCAGGGTCCATCCTGAAAAATCAGATCCCTGTCCGGACAGATAACAAGGATATTAAACAACCAGGCTATTTGGAGGCTGATACGGTGGCCCATTGCCGTGGGTCGATGAGCGGAAACTTCGTGTGGTCGATCACTTATACAGACATGGTAACCGGTTGGACCACTCAACGTGCCGTTTGGAATAAAGGGTATGAGCGGATTCGAAAACAAACCCAAGACGTAGAAAGAAGTCTCCCCCTTTCCCTTTTTGGGTTTTGATACCGATACCGGTTCGAAATCTTTAAATTGGCATCTGGTGGGTCATTTTAACGACCGTCAGAAGCCTGTAAGATTTACCCGTTCGCGGAGCTACCACAAAAATGATAGCGCCCATGTAGAACAGAAAAACTGGACCCATGTGCGTCAACTCCTTGGATATGATCGGCTGGAAAATCCCGGCCTGGTTGATGTGATCAATGAGCTCTACATGGTCTGGGAAAAATATAACAACTTCTTTTGTCCGTCGATGAAGCGGGTGTTAAAGAAACGAATTAAGGGCCGGTATACGAAAAAGTATGACAGGGCCAAGACCCCCTATGAGCGACTGGTTCAGAGTCAAGTCCTCACAGCGCAAAAAGGAAAATCGGGGAGTCACCCACGGAGTTATCCACCGATCCGCCCCGCCTCCGACGAGCTGATGGGGCCCATTCTCGTCGAGACGGATCGGTGAATAATTCCTAAAAGGTAAAACAATGAACAGAAAGGAATCAATCCGACCCATTTCTTGACAGAAATGAGTCCAACAAGTATTGATCATAAACGTCAACGAATTTAACACGCTACGGTGTCATTTTTTAATGAGGGAACAAGGCGTAGTGAGCCAATAACCATCCATGACCTTAAAAATGCGCACGCCAATAGCCTGGTCTAATACGGTTCAACATAAAAGACGGACCCTCGTGGCTAGTTTAGGGATCTGCTTTGCTATTTTACTTATTTTTATGCAGTTAGGTTTTCTGAGTAGCGCCAAACAAAATGCATCGTTTTTGTATACAGCTCTCGAAGGTGATATACTTCTCGTGGCCAAGGGATATTTTGCGATGGATTGGTCATTTGATTTTAGCGGATATCGTATTTCCCAAGCCCGTAATCTTCCCGGTGTTGCATCAGCTACGGGCATCATGATTCGGCATACACGTTGGGCAAATACAGAGAATGGGAAACAACTTAAATGTATGGTGCTAGAGCATTTAACGATTGAAATGCCTCTTTAGAAGATCTATACTCCATGACATGAGTATAGCAACAGCAGAAATCCGGCGGCGTGCGATAGATGCCTACAAAATGGGCAAAGGTTCCCAGGCCGATATCGCATCTTCTTATCGTGTAGATCTTAGAACGTTTCAGCGTGGGCTCTCTCGTTTCAACGAAACCGGACAGACCGCTCCCCGACCGCGTGGGCATCGTCAGGCCCTCTACAGCGGAAAGCAGCTCAAGGCGTTGGCTCAACTGGGGGGCAAACATCCCGATGCAACGCTTGAAGAACTCAAGAACATGAGCGGCGTGAAGGGGTCGATCATGGCCGTACAGCGGGCGTTGAATCGGTTGGGCTGCCGGTATAAAAGAAACGCTTCACGCCAGCGAGCAAGACCGGGCGGATGTAAATCTCTTGAGAAAGCAGTGGATCCAAGAGGTGGCCAAACTTGATCCAAGTCGCCTTGTCTTTATTGATGAATCCGGGGCGAAAACGAATATGACTCGTCTGCGGGGCCGGGCGTTGGGCGGGAACAGGCTTTTTACCAAAACGCCTCATGGACATTGGTGTACCACCACCTTGATTTCTTCGGTCCGCCTGGACGGAACAACAGCGGCCATGGAGGGGGAGGGGGCGACAGAGACGGCTGTTTTTGGAGAATATATTCGCCGGGTTTTTCTCCCGACTCTTTTACCTGAAGACATCGTCATCATGGACAATCTTCGCGTCCATCACAATCCCAAGGTCATTAAACCTATTGAGTCATGTGGGGCCCATGTAAGATTCCTTCCACCCTACAGCCCCGATTCCAACCCCATTGAAAAAATGTGGGGCAAGATAAAGAATCGGTTGGGCAGCCTTGCAGCCCGCAGTCAACAGGAACTATCTGAAGCGCTCACACAAGCGTTCGAAGAGGTTTCTCCCGACGAGGTAATCGGCTGGTTTTCTTCGTGCTACATCGCGACACCTCAATCGTGAAGCGCTCTAGCTGTTAATCCAAGCCACACTTCCTTTAAAGTCCCTCATATTGTAAATTCAATCTCAACCTTGGAAAAACCGGATACCGTACTGGTAGACCGATTATCTCATGATGATTATGGCTCTTACCCTATCGGTGGGCGTGCTCTGATGAATAAGGTGTCGTTGCCGGATAACCGGCCTTTTTGAGTTAGGAGCAGGCTATCTATCAGATGGATGCGTGATCGTTTTGCACGCTACGGCCCAACGAATTTTTCATAGACCAGGAATTCCTGCCTATCGCTTAGGGGTTATCACAGTAGCGCCGGGGTTTGCAGTTGATGAGGTTTTGCAAAATATCAGAGAAACATTGCCTCCTGATGTTTTGGCGTATACACGGATGGATATGATTGAGAAGGATGAACACTACTTTGTAACCGTCAAATCTTTAGGTATTATATTTCTGGCGGGGGTACTCGTCGCTTTTATTAGCGGAGCGGTTGTTCTTTTTCAGGTGTTGTCCACGGAAATGATCCATCGTATGCATGAATTTGCTACGCTTAAAGCCATAGGGTATAAGTCATCCGACATCGTTAAAATAGGTCTTCAACAGGCTGCTATCTTTACGTTGTTTGTCTATATTCCAGCGGTTTTTTTAGCCATCATTGTCTATCAGAAGGCCTACGAGCTGTCGCGTATTCCCATCTCCATGAGTATTGAACGAGCGATTTCAGTGTTGGGGCTAGCATGCGTTATGTGTGGGATAGCAGCTGTATTTGCTTTAGGCAGAGTCCGCAAATCAGACCCTGTCTTATTATTCCGATGAATGTTCCCCAACAATTTTGTGTGGCCTGGTGCATATTGATACACCACAAAATCCGGCTTTTCTTCTCAATAATTGGCATTGGATTTGCAGTGATTATCCTGTTTATGGAGGCGGGGTTTTTTCATGGGTTTAGTGACAGTATGATTCATTGGGTACCCTATATGGATGCCGATCTGATTATGTATAACCGCCGCAGAGTATACGTCACGGATTGGCAAAAGTTTAACATCAAAAAAATGTATCAGGCCCGCTCTCTAGATAAAGTGGAATCCGTTACGCCTCTCTATACAGATATAGATGAGTTGTGGAATCCGAATGGAGAAAGCCGAAATCATGTTTTTAGCTTGGGGATTGATCTGCAACGGCCAGGTCTTCTTATTCCCGGCATTGAGCGCTATAAACATGAACTTACTGTACCAGGATCGATCCTTTTAGATCAGCTTTCCCGAAAAGAAATTGGGCTATTCGATATAGGCACCCGAAGTCGGATCGGTCGGTACCCTATAAACGTAGTCGGGGTTTTTAAGTTAGGCCCTAACTTTGTTTATGAAAGTAGCGCCTTGATGAGTTATACCTGGATCCGTCAGTTAAACGTGGGATTTCTGTGCGAATGCTTTGGAGGCAAAAGGTTGCAAAAAAACGCAGGCGCACCCGCTGGGTGCGTCGAGGCTTTTTTGTAATTCCTTTTGGCTCAAATGGTTCGTGCAGAAAACCGCGTTTAACTGACGGATCCAGGTTATAGAGCCCATCCGCGTCTTTTCTCCCCAGAGTGGGTTTCGTACGGCCTTATCAAGCTTTTCCCAGCTTATGATCTATGGTCTGTACAAAAGAAACTTAAAGGCACTCTTTCAAAGGATATAGAGGTATTAACCAAGCAGGAATTTCTTCGCAAACAGAAAGAGTTTGTGCTTAAGGTTACGCCAACAGGTATTATCTTCAGCCTGGGGCTTATCGTCGGATTCATTATTGGTATAATTATCACATACCAAATTTTATTTAATCAGATTATAGATCATTTGCCTCAGCTGGTTACATTAAAAGCTATGGTACATCGACCCAGCACGCTCGTCGGCCTGGTCATCAACAAGGCTCTGATTCTATGTTCTCTGGCGTATATTCCTGGCCTTACTTTTAGTCTTTTTCTCTATAAAATGATCGAGCAATATACAGGCATTATCATGGTCTTTAATGGGGTACGTATGGGCGTTATTCTTGTCCTGACTCTGCTTATGTGTTTGATCGGTGCTTTATTAGCTGTACGAACAGCTGTTCACGTTGATCCGGCTGATTTGTTCTAATTCGGGGACGTCATTGGTAGTCATTGGCTTACTGCGTTCGTGTCGATTTAAATAGAAGGAAGGCAAAGATCTATTTCGGGACTCAATACTAAAAGATCCATCGTATATCTGGAAGGAGTGAACTATACCTACGGCCGTAACGAAAGCCATAACCAGGTTTAATTTGATAATCAGTTAGCCTTGGAGCTGAAAGAAAAGAGAGAGAAGGCGGAAGATATATTGATCCGGTTAGGTCTTGGTGAGCGTATGGATTATAAACCTCAAAAATTGGTGGATTGTTCACAGTGTAAACAAAGGGCCCACTCGTTCCATCTACTGTACCTATCACTTCAGTACTTGTCCAACGTGACATTCCTCTGCAGCTCTCCAACTAAACGAATAGATCCCTTCCTGAACAGCTACTACTCCAACATTCTCTATATATACACACGAACCAACACTCGCATTCGTGTATAAACGCATATCAATGGTTATGCTGCCACTGACTGGCAGGCCATTGGTCCCTAATAAACGCCCTGATAAGTAATCGTTTCCGGTACTTCAGCGACGACAGAAAGGGCACTCACAAATAACATGATACTTAGACTTAATTTTTTTCATTTTCTATTCCTCTTTTGGATTATGGGGCCAACCGATTTTTGCTTGATGATTTCAGGAAAAATTTGAGTTTGAAGTTTGGACGATGTCGCCCTCTCAACTTTTTTTTAGCCTATATACGATCCTCATTATAATGTCAAATCTTTTTTTCCTTTTAATTTTAGCCTTGCGTAAAATACCAATAAACTGTAGATACAAAAAATTTTCCTTCATGAAATAAGGGGTAATCGTGCTTTATTTATCGAGCTAATATAGAAAGACAAACACAGATGAATTATAACCAACGCACAGTATCGTTAGGCAAAACAGATAAAACCGAGATATCGCCATCGTCTTTACTTCCGCCCTCCAATAAAACAAAACCCTTGTGCGCGTTGAACAAACAAGGGGTAAAACACTACACCGACTGTACCTTTGATATGTACCTTGAAAGCACAGACATTGATATAACCGAAATACATGGGTTTAACGCATGGCGCGAGGCCTGTCTAGAAGATGGAACGTATGGATTTGAAGCCGCTCGCCTACATGCCCAAGATACAGAAGTTACCGTTCAGCGTGAATCCGGTGAAACGTTATGCATGTTGAACTTTTCCAGTTATAACTACTTAGGCTATACGGCTCACTCTCAAGTTATTAAAGCGGCCAAGCATGCATTAGATCAATTTGGGTTGGGCGCGGGCAATTCTCCTATCCTAAGCGGCACATTAGCTATTCACAAAGAATTAGAAAACAACTTATCCGAATTTTTGGGTGTTGAAGGATACAGCATTTCCCTTTTTTCTTCTGGCTATGGCGCGAACGTAGGTACGTTATCAGCCTACATGAAAACGAACCATGTACTTGTTTTGGATACGCATGTGCATGCGTCTATCATGGAAGGAGTCCGCCTATCGGGTTCCGAGATTTGTTATTTTAAGCACAATAATCCGCAACATTTAGAAAAGGTATTAAAAAGGGTCGCGCAGACAAATTCCCGTATCCTGGTCTGCATCGAATCAGTGTATAGCACGGAAGGAGAGATTGCCTGTATCGCAGAGGTCGTGACTACGGCGAAAAAGTACGGGGCGAAAGTATTCGTTGATGAAGCACATTCCACGCTCCTCACTGGCCCTCATGGCAGGGGTCTCTGTGCTGAGCAAGGTGTATTGGACCAAATTGATTTACTGGTCATGACCTTTAGCAAAGCGTTTGGTGGCGTAGGAGGGGCCTTATACGCCCCCCAAAAAGTAATCCATTATGTAAACTGGTATGCCGCTTGCCGCATGTTTAGTTGTGCTTTGGACCCAGCCGTTACAGGCGGTGTCATCGCATCTTTGGCGTTAGCAAAAGGTTCTGATGGTGAATTAAAACGAGCCCGTCTTAAAGAAAATGCCCAACATATGCGTTCTCTGCTTGCAACACGGTTGGATATTGGAAAAAGTGAGAGTTGGATTATCCCAGTATTTTATGGCACGGAGAAAAAATCGTATCCTTTGCATGACTACCTTCAGCGCGTGGGATTGGATACAGGGCTTATGCAATATCCTGCTGTACCCCGAGGGAGGGCTCGTCTTCGGCTTTTTATCACCTCGGAACACACCTCTGAGCAACTAGAAAAAGCGGCCGCCATTCTTTTTGAGGCGGCTGAACGGTTCGATTTTCTTAACCCAAGATGATCTGTCTGCTACGCAGACGTCATTAATACTGCTTTGCGGTTGTCATTTAGCTTGCTTCGCAAGCGTCATTGGTCCCGATGCGCTTACGCATTTGGGATAGTCATTAATAGCAATCAATTTCATGGAGGGCCACTGTCCCCAGTGGCGGAAAATAATTTTTCAAGCACCTCAACGGATTGTCGATAACGCAAGACATATTGGCGCAAAAGAGCCTATCCCGGGAACTCGAACAGGTGATTCAAACCGTTTTTTTTCAAAAAAAGTTTTTCTGTTTGTATTCATTTGTGTAAGTTATTGGCCGATATTGGACTATGTATTCGGAACCATGCCGCCAGAGGAGAAAACAAAGAATGCCGGTCAAGAGTTGAACCGCAAACCAACGTGCACCCCATCCATTCGGCTTATGGGATGGGCTCAGCAATATTGGGAACCATGATGAAAGCTAAAGAATCCTGCAGGAAAGACGACCGGCATGATTTCATAAATCACTCGACGTATGTGGCGGAACTGCGCCTTTTTTTGCCCGAAGATGCCTTCAAGCCTGATCCCCAAAGCCTGTTCATTGCCCTCATCCATCTGGGTATCATTGCGGGGTGTCTTATGCTTGGTATCCATACAAACGCTCTGTTTGTAAATCTGGTTTTAGGCACCATCGCCGGCCATAGCCTCGTGTGTCTCTCTTTTTATGCGCATTACCTTAGTCATAACGTCGTTGTCAGATCCCCAGGGATACGATACGGATTGGAGTTATTTTTTTGGGGAATCAACGGCATGCCGACCACGATATGGCGTCAACTTCACAACAAAACCCACCATCCTCAACCCAACACGTCTCTGGATCCAGATAGAAGATTCCTTGAACCTGAACGCAATATTTTTACCAGGCTATTCACCTTTATCTTTCATCCTAACAAAGAGGTCCCGAATTGGAATCCTTTGGTCGGGCTTCATCTGATTGCCTATATTATAAAAAATACAATGGCGGCGCTATACTACCCTGGAAAATCGAAGCCGGACATCGTTCCTAACAAGCCTCAATATACTAAATCGCAAAGGGTTCTGGTTGCTTTTGAAGTCATGGTGATTTATCTGATTCAATATGGCTATTATGTGGTATTGGATTACGACCTCGTAAAATACATTTGTTTCGGCCCCTATGCGCTCCTGGTCGCATCCATATCGGCGATAGCTTATATCCTTACCAATCATTTCCCTAACGAGGTTCACGGCCATACGGATATGCTCAAAGCATCGACATCCGTTATCATCGCTCCTATCTTTGACCATCTCCATCTCAATTTTTCATACCATTCGGAACACCACCTATTCCCCTCCATACGTGCAGACTCAACTTACAAGTGCAAAACCGAAGCTGTCCATCATTTCTTTGGGCGTTCTATATTCTAAGCATTTTCTCGGTCTATTATTCAGTAACTCCACAGCCATCTCAACTGAGCGGAGCTGCGGGCAGCAAAGTCGGTTTTCTTCGGGAAAAACTGGCGAAGCAAACCATTCGTGTTTTCGTTGCTCCCTCTTTGCCAAGGGTTTCTCCCTTCAGCAAAGAAAATGGGGGTTGCTATTTTTTTCTGTAGTTTAGCATGGCTGGCAAACTCCATGCCATTATCTACAGTCACCGTTTTACAGGGGAGCCCTGAATCAGCGAACTGAGGTACGGAACGGTTGACCGATTCGGCATTGCATCGAGGTAAAAGATCGGCGATGAGATACCGAGTCGCTCGATCTACTAGAGTGACTACACAGGCCTTTTTTCTCGTTTGGCCCTGAATAGTGTCACCTTCCCAATGGCCTGCCACCTTGCGGCTTTCAGCCTCTTCGGGGCGTTGGTCAATCATCGTTTGGTTGTGTATACGTGAATGGCTTTTCCGAGTCGCTCGTTTTTTCTTTCCGGGGCCACGCAGGTATTTTCGGTAGCCAGCCCCTCTTGGACTGTACAAGTAGCGGTAGATCGTCATTCGACTGATGGGAGGGTCACCTTCTAGCTTTCTTCGACCTTCAACCTGTTCTGGAGACCAATACTTCGCCAGGAGAGTCTCCACTTGTTCTTTGCTAGCTCCCATCACTTTTTGAGGCTTTCGAGCTAGCTGTAATCGGCTTTGAGCCAGGCCATTTGCGGGTCTTGGGTAATAGCGGCCACGGACTCGATTACGGCAAAATTCGCGCCAAATAGTCGAGGGGGATCGGCCCAGGCGACGGCCAATTTGAGATAAGCTATATTTTTCTTTTAGCATCTGGGCTATCACTTCTCGTTCATAACGGTTTAAATGTTCGTAGGTTCGTGGCATTCTATGTTCTCCTTTGGGGGGGGTCAGATACCCAAAGAATGAACTATGCTACGGACCTTTGCACTTGTATTGTTACTCTACCACCTCTAAAGAGCTCGGCGCGAGTCAGACGATCCTTAAACTCGCCCAAGACCTTGGCCTAGATCGCCTCCTTTATTCGCGAAACGAGACATGGGTCAAATTGGTTATGGCGATGGTTGTTGGACGCATCATTTATCAGGGGAACAAACTAAGCCTTTGGAACATCTCTGAGCATACCTGTCTATGGGAACTGTGTGGTATCGATGAAAAGCCAGACGTCGAAAAGCACTGTTATGAATCTCTGGATCGTTTACTCAAACGCCAAAAGGCCATACAGAAAAAACTCGTTGCCAAGCATCTACAGTCAGGATCACTCGTTCTCTACGACATTACCAACACCTATTTCGAAGGAGAATACTCCGAGAGCGACTTGATTAAATTTGGATATAATCGCGACGAGAGAAAGGGCCATAAACAAGTTGTGACTGGGCTGATTACCAATCACCAAGGATGTCCTGTTGGCTGCGAAGTCTTCGAAGGAAACACAAAAGACGCAACCACGGTCACCGACAAAATAGATCAAATCCGTCAGGCCTACGGCCTCGAACATTTTATATTTGTTGGAGATCGTGGCATGGTGACTCAAGGCCAGTTCGAAAAATTGGAACCGTCCAAGATATATGTACAATCAGCGCGCTGACTCATGCCCAACTCAAAGAGCTTCTAGACCAATCGGTCATACAGATGGATTTTTTCGATGAGAAAAAATCCATAGACATTATAGATCCCGACGATGAACAACTCCGGTACAGCCTCTGCAAAAATCCGACCACTCAAAAACAAGAAGGAGCTACCCGAAACCGATTGCCTGAAAAAACACGAGAGGGGCTCAAAGAGATTGCCGATTACAAAAGAGCCATGACCGTTGAAAAACTGGGGGCCCGGGTGGGTAAAATACTAGCCAAATACAAGATGGGGAAATTTATAAAGTGGTCTATTCAGGCCGACGAAAAAATCTTGTCAAGCCGGTGGCACAAGCTGATATGGCAGGTAGACCAAGACAAGGTTGTTCAAGAAGAACGCCTCGATGGCTGTTATATTATTCGCTCAGATGTTCAAGGCGACACCGTCGATGGACTCTCAAGGGTTGAAGCCTATAAATCCTTAGGGACTGTAGAACGGGCGTTTCGAAACCTCAAGACCGTACAACTAGAAACACGTCCGGTGTACCACAAAATAGACCGAAGAATCCAAGGCCATGTTTTTTTATGTATGCTGGCCTATTATGTTCAATGGCACATGCAAAAACGTTTGGCGCCTTTATTTGCATCGGATGGGAAAGGAGAAAACCGTCGATGGAGTTTTTCGGGGGTAATAGAATGTCTTAAAAATCAAGGGCGCCACGAAGTGGAAATCGAAAATGCGACCTATCAACAAGACGGAAAATGTGACGCTCAACAGCAAAAAATCATGGATTTACTAAGCGCAGACATATAGCCATGCACTTGAAATCTTGAAATAGCGGTGAAAGACCTAATTTTATTGGTTGCTATTGAGGTTCTTCTCGTCTTTTAAGGGGTAAAGTCCGTATATAGAAGGTTTTAGCTTTAGCGTTTTCCGAAAAAAAACTGTGTCCTATATTAAGTTGCTTGGGTTACAGGATAATCACCGATTCGATGTAGCGGGCTATGGCAGGTAAGATGCCGTTGTTTTCGTACCACCAATGTTTCTTTGCGCTGGGCTTCTGTCTATTTTTTTCCGCCTGAAGGCGAAACTTCATATTTCTGATTCGACTCATCACACAGGCAGTATGGTGTGTCGCAATCTTCGGAAATTTTGACCTGTCTAGGCAGGCTCTAGTTCGACCTGCGCTTTAAACAGATTCGTGTGGAACGTGATCTTTTTACAGAAGGAAGCAAAGAAAACGAAGGGATGCTCGTGAAGCCAAAGAATTTTTCATATCCTAATTTTGTTCTCCATCGAAAACAGTCTAACTTGATAAAAGATCAAACTTATGACTATATTACGAACATGAACGAAAACAATTCAGCTAATAGGAAGCACACGTCTTCGCCAATCACATTAGTCGGTGTTGGAGCCGGTATTGCGGCCTATAAAACCGTAGATATGGTTAGTCAATTGCGCAAAACTGGGGCAGATGTACATGTCACCATGACAGAAAATGCTCAAAAATTCGTTGGGCCCCTAACCTTTTCCGGTGTATCCGGGCATCATGTTTTAACCAATTCTTTTCCTGTTTTAACAAAAGGAACCCGTGAAGATTTTTATCCCCATCTCTATCCAGCCACATACGCGGATTGTTTTGTTTTAGCACCGGCTACGGCTAACCTTATCGGAAAGATGGTGCAAGGTCTGGGCGATAATATTGTTACAACAAGCATTCTTTCCCTATCGAAATCATGTCATCGTTTCTTTTGTCCGGCTATGAATGTTGAGATGTGGGAAAACGAGCGGGTACAAAGCAATATAAAAGTATTGGAGCACGATGGGTGGCAACGCATAGGGCCAGAAACCGGTTTATTAGCCTGTGGAATGGAAGGAATAGGCCGGATGGCTGAGCCATCTACCATTGTGCAGACCATTCAAGAGGCCATGATGGCCCGTCCTAATTTGTCGGGAAAAAAGGTATTGATTTTATCAGGACCTACCCGCGAACACATTGATCCTGTCCGTTTTATTGGAAATCCGAGTAGCGGGAGAATGGGAAAAGCCATTGCAGAAGAAGCGACGGCATCCGGCGCAAAAGTTGACTTTGTTACAGGTCCGATTTCCGACATGTTTATACCACGAGGCCCTAAAATTAATATTCATCCTATTGTGTCTACAGAACAAATGTTATCAACATCCCAAAAATATTATAATCAAGCTGATATCGTTATATATGTTGCCGCCGTCGCTGATTATGCCCCGATGACACAAAACGGGAAAAAACTGGCAAAAGCAAACGAAACCTTTAGCATTCCCTTAAAAGCAACCCCGGATATCTCAGCGACGTTAAACGCCGCAAAAAGAAAAGAGCAAGTGACTATCGGTTTTGCCCTTCAAACACACGATGGACATGAAGAAGCTCGGGAAAAACTACACAACAAACAACTCGATGGCATTGTTTTAAATTTCGTGGACGCCATTGCCAATGATACAGGTTCTTTCAGTTATTTGGATGGAACAAATGGAAAAAAAGATTTTCAAAAGTGGGGACCGCTGAATAAGCTCACCTGTGCCCAACGGATCATCAAAGAAGCGGCTACACTCATAGAAAAGAAATCTCAATCGATATGAAAAACACAAAAAAAGTAATAGGTTTGTTATTGATCATCGGAATTGTCATTTGTCTTTTCTTCTTGCCGATCAAAGACTATCTGGCAACGTTTCTGGAATGGATTCAAGGGGTCGGCCCCGCGGGGGCCATTGTCCTCACCTTTGTGTACATTCTAGCCTGCATATTCTTTATTCCTGGATCCATTCTGACCTTGGGGGCGGGATTTGCTTTTGGCGTTGTATTAGGAACCATTACTGTATCTATCGCCAGCATTTTAGGCGCATCTTCCGCCTTTCTATTAGGGCGCACTTTTGCAAGAAATTTGATTGAATTAAAAGTTCAAAACAATGCAAAATTTTCAGCCATTGAAAGGGCCGTAGAAAAACAAGGGTTTAAAATCGTTCTATTAACGCGATTGTCTCCTGTTTTTCCCTTCAACGTATTAAACTATGCGTTTGGGTTAACAAAAGTCTCGTTAAGAGATTATTTTTTCGGTTCCTGGATCGGAATGTTTCCAGGAACCGTTATGTATGTATATTTTGGATCGACGTTGAAGAGCCTTGCCGATGTAGTAGCTGGCAACGTAGAGGGTGGTATTGGGGAAAAAATTCTTTTTATAGGAGGTCTCACAGTAACGGTTGTTGTCACCGTCTTTGTTACGCGTATTGCCAAGGCGCTCAATGTAGCAGTCCCCGAAAGAGATATTGAGCCGGCTAAAACATGAATCCCGTATCTGATCACCCCATCATTCTATTCGATGGAGTTTGTAATTTGTGCACTGCCAGTGTTCACTTCATTATTAAACGAGATCCCCGCAATCGTTTTAGATTTTGTCCGCTACAATCATCAACAGGACAAGGATTGTTAGTCCAATATAATCTTCCACAACATGAAATCAACACCATTGTGCTTATTCATGGGGAAAGATGTTACACAAAATCAGCAGCAGGTTTAGAAATCGTCCGAGGATTAAAGGGCCTATGGCCACTCCTGTATGTCTTCGTTATTATACCACCATGTATACGTGACAGGATCTATGGCTTCATTGCCAAAAATCGTTACCGTTGGTTCGGGAGAAAAGAAACCTGTGTTATGCCAAGTCCCGAAATGAGACAGCGGTTTCTTGACTCTCAACAACAAATAACCATTAACCAATAACACGTCTTAGTCGTGCCGGAGGAGGGACTCGAACCCCCACGATGTTGCCACCGGCAGATTTTGAGTCTGCTGCGTCTGCCATTCCGCCACTCCGGCAATAAAAACGAAAGCTACTCCCCGACGGGATATAGTTCAAGCACTCTTTTACCTCTCGGACTTTCTAGAGACTCGATACTGAATACATGATCCTCGATCTTGAATCCTCAGTCCTCTTGCTTATCAACAAAATCCGCCATCACCGATATCTTCGTTTTTTCTGTCTTCTTCTGTAAACAAACCATCGTTAATAAAAGCAAGAAAATGAACGATTCTGTTCCCCATCAAAAACACCTAACAAGCGCACTTCGCGTATTAAATCCAAATTAAATTTCTCTTTCACCTCACGCTTCATTTTCAGGGCTAGATCATAAACATCCTGAGCTGTGCAACCCTTAGACTTGATAATAATATTCGCATGTTTAGAAAAAACACAAGCCCCGCCAACACACATTTTTTTGGCGCCCACTTGATTTAAAAACCAACCGGCAGCCTGTCTGCGACCCGCCTTCGATGTGGGTTCGATATTGCGAAAGAAACTTCCAATGCAGGGATTTTCTTGAAGATCCGGGTGCTTTTCAGCCCGCATTTGCAGTATTTCTTGTCGCTTTTCTAACAACATATAGCGATCTCTTTTTGAGAGCTTAAACTTAGCTGACACAACAATGTCATCACATTCCTGCAAAAAAGAACTTCGATACATAAAACCGAGTGTTTCTGGAGCAACCTCTCTTGTTTCCCCGGATCGGTCCATCAAAGATACAGTAACCAGTAAATCTGCAATCTGTTCACCCCACGCTCCTGCATTTCCCACAAGCCCCCCCCCAACAGTACCAGGAATCCCGGTACAACACATCAATCCGTCTAGTCCTTGCTCAGATGTATATTTTGCAAAGTCATCGAGCAAAGTACTTCCCCACACGTCCACTTCATCATCTCGTTGTGTAATGAAGGGATCATCGCCCACATATCGAAGAATTGTTCCCTGGAATCCTTGATCAGAAACTAAAATGTTTGACCCACTCCCCATAACAACAAAACTATTCTGGTCGTGCGACAATCCCTGAACAATGCGCTGTAATTGTTCGGGTGTTTTACATGTGATGACGCATGAACAAGGCCCTCCTAATTGAAAGGTTGTGTATCTAGATAAGAGAGCATCAGACAATACGTCGACCCCCACATTTTTAAGCAAATCAGAATTCATTAAATCCGCTGTGGCTGAAGGGATTATAAGTTGGATTTATGGTTTATGGCTTTTCGTTATATCTTCAGCAGCCCGGCCAACAACATAACCAAGATAAATAGAAGTGTGCCGCATAAACCCATAGTCCAACTTGGGAAAGGACTTCCCGCTATTTTTTTGTGCTGTAATTTAGAAATGACCGCTAGAACGCTTAGAGTTAGCGAAACGAATAATACACTTGTGAATGCAGCAAAGTTTTTGTCTGCATAGGGAACTACAGCACCTGCTTGTCCCACTAATGGCAACAGCATACATAAAAATAAAAAAGAGAGCATAGCTAATATGGTTAATGCGGAACCGATCTCAGCACGCGCAAAGAATGATATGCTCAATGACTTGTCTTTATTCATCTGCCCAACCTCCCAAATTCAAAAATCAAAAACAAGAAGAAATCGGAAAAGTTTTGAACATGTACGTTTCACATTCGTTTTGGATATCGAGTGCGACAGCTTGCCCGCCAAACCCTAGTGTCATACAATGACTACCAAAAAATGGGGTCTGATCCCGGGTATGAACAAATCAAGATTGGCGTCATGCTAAAGCAAGGACGATAGAACAATGGAACGATGGAATAACAGGGCTAAAGAACAGAAACACAGAAAACATGTTTGGAGCAAGATGTTTTCAGTTTTAGCATAGATGGTTTCAATCTCCTTTCTCGCTTCGAGTTGTTCAACATCAAAACCACCTGAAACCGTGAAACCTTTATCAAACGACCAGCTCACCACATTTTTCAAAAATACACGAGATCCACGCCGGTTTTGGATTACGGTCTATTCATCCCCTGAAGGACCCGTATTTTCCGGCGCTAACCGCTTGCATCCGAATCAACGAGTCACGATTCCTTTTATTAAAAGTACATCAGAGTCCATACCTCTGGTGAATGTCCGCGCATTGGGATCGGCCACCTATACAGCATTAATCGACACGAGTTCATCGGATTCATGGGTAGACTTTCTGACGGCTCAATCTTTAAACGTGATACCCTTAGGACCGCCCGCGTATGAACGATATCCACGTCATGTTAAAGACCCTTTTACGGGATATCTTACGGTCCTCTCAACATTAAAACTAAATGTACTTCATATAGAATCAGCTCTGTTCTCTATGCGGACAACCACAGGTTCACTGGGCCCTCTGTCCAGATCTGTTTGACAGCCAGAACCTCACGTTGTGTTGGGATATCAGCTTCTGAAAAACTTTGCTTATGTACAATTTAATTACCCTCATCAGAACGTAACGCTTTCTGTAACAGAAGCGTATGAGCCTAAAGAAGAAACGCTTGTAGCATCGGCGCATCTACGGGAAATAAATGGAGCGCGGCAACCCATGGGATTATAGAGGGTCAACCCACTGAGCTCATCGTTGATAGTGTGGGCGATTACACCTTGTCTTTACCAAATGCTTCCAGCAATGTGATCCGTCAACTTAATGTAGGCACATTAGTAGCTCGCCAAATAAGACCCGTCTATCGAGAAGGGATTTACCCTCACGTCGGAAGGAAACTTCTTGAAAAATATAACGTTATCATCGACCACAGAAAGAACCGTATTTATTTTGAACAGCCGACCACCGACTAACGTCAGACCAAGCCGATCCGAGGCAGAAACAACATCTTTTAACCGCAGAACACGCTAAAGTACGCAGATAAAAAAACCAAATTAGAGGTAGTCAAAAATTCCTCGGAATCCATCGAAGCAGTCGATTTTGATGCTAATCACGTCATGCTTTATCCCGGCCAATACGCTATATTCTCTCCTATAGACCCGGCTCGTTCCTTGCATAAGTTTCTCTTTACTTTTTGATATGGGGCTCTATGGTAAAGGTTAGACCAGGCTGGAATAGTGGAATGATGGAGTATGCGAAAGAGGCAAAGCCGCTTTGATTTTATCGTGAAGTGAGAAAAAAGCACGATTTCCTATACCCCATCCCCACACATAGGACCCCTTGGGCATCGCTTGAAAATCCAAGAGGTCAGGAATTATAACGTTGTAACACATATAAAAAACTAAAAAGGAGTAAACGCATGCCAATAGGGTTCATCTTGTCTGTATTAGTATCGATCGCCGTTCTTGTTTTTGTCTTTGTCTTTTTTTCTTTTCTCGGCGTATGGGTACGAGCGCTGACCTCGGGCGCCCGCGTCAGTTTTTTCAATCTCGTGGCCATGAAATTGAGGAAGGTGCCCCCTAAAATTATTGTTGATGCAAGAATTCAATTAGTCAAAGCAGGAATCGGTCTAAATACCGACTTGCTCGAAACCCATTTTTTGGCAGGTGGCCATGTCATTAATGTTGTCCAAGCCCTGATTGCTGCAGATAAGGCAAACATCAAATTAAGTTTTGAACGCGCGGTTGCTATTGATCTCGCGGGTCGTGATGTATATGACGCTGTTCGGACGAGTGTAAATCCCAAGGTGATTGACTGTCCAGATCCCGCTAAGGGAACAAATATGCTAGATGCCGTTGCAAAAGATGGAATCCGCCTACTTGTAAAAGCCCGTGTTACGGTTCGTGCAAACCTAGATCGCCTCGTGGGAGGAGCCACCGAAGATACGATTATTGCTCGAGTCGGACAAGGCATTGTCAGCGCAATTGGGTCATCCGGTAGTTATAAAAATGTTTTAGAAAACCCCGATGATATTAGCCGGAGAGTGTTAGACAGTGGGCTGGATGCACAAACCGCCTTTGAAATTGTATCCATTGATATTGCGGATGTGAGTGTAGCCGGCGTGAGCGGAGCCCGCGAAGTGGCCAATGTAGGCGCCTTACTCGAAACAGAAAGGGCAGAAGCCGATAAAAATATGCGTCAGGCAGAAGCCGAAGGGCGTCGGGCCATGGCGGTTGCGTCTGAACAAGAAATGCGCGCGCGCGTTCAAGAGATGCAAGCGAAAGTTATTGAAGCCCAAGCCGAGGTGCCTTTAGCCATTGCTGGGGCCTTTAAAGAAGGTAATTTGGGTATCATGGATTTTTATAGAATGCAAAATATACTTGCAGACACCTCCATGAGAGAATCTCTGGCTGATGATACAGAAGGTGGCGACTAACGAAAAGAATGTCAGATGTCCCGAGACGCTTACGCGCTCGGGACGCCATTCAGTCAATGATTCTGCTGCGCGGAATGTCATTCGTTGTTTATAGCAGTGGCCTTCTCCAGAGGTGAACAATGGACAATGAAGGAAATGACTACCATGCTAACAGACACGAGCGAAGTAATTAAATAACAATGCTTAACATATCCATAGCGGCGTTTGATGTAGAAGGAATCTTCTGGTTCATCATCATTGTTGTCTATTTTATTGCTCAAATTATGGGTTTGGGAAAGAAAAAGAAAAATCGTCCTTCCCCGTCGACACCTCCCCCTACCAAAGACCCTAAAACTTCTACATTTGAAGAAAATTTAAAGGATCTTTTAGAAGCCTTCTCCAAGCCTCCCCCTTCAGAGACAGCTCAAGAAAATCCCCTGCCACACGATCAAACGCTTAGCCAGGAAGAAGAGATAATGGGTGAAACTCGACCCGATCCATACGAAACGCAAGATCCTTCAGAAAAAACTTTGACTATAGAGCCCCCTCAAACATATACACATGAGATCTCTCCTCCACGTCCTATCGCACCACCAGGACCCCAACCGATACACCATTTGAAAGATTCTAAAGCATTTGCTGACTTTACGACATCGGACTTTGATGAAGCCTCCGCTCATCCACTCATTAAGCCAGAATCATTTATTATAGGATTAAACGCATTAAAAATGCCATCCATGAGAATTCGATTTGCTGCAACACATGCAGCAGCAACACACTCGAGTATGCGTGCTCATTTGAAAGGGAAAAAGGCATTAAAAAAGGCCATGATCGGTAGAATTATTTTGGGCCACCCCATCGCGCTAGGTGGAGAAGAAGATACTCCGGGGTTAAGGAACTAATTGCTACAAGACCTGCTTTCCAGTTCACCTAACAGCTCATCGGGAACTTCTAAGGAACCAAAACCATGCCCCATTTTGATTCCAGGTGACATGGCTCCATGAAAATCCGACCCCCCTGATGGCGCTAGATTAAATTCTTTTGCATAGGGCAAATATATTTTGACCCGTTCTTCATTGTGTTCAGAGTAGTACACTTCAAGTCCTCCAAGACCCTGGTCACACAAATCGCTAAGACATTGACGAAAGTTTTCAGGATCTAAACGCACGGTAAATGGATGGGCCAGTACAGGGACGCCTCCGGCATCTCGGATCACTTCAAGACTTGCTTCAGGAGATAGCTGTCGACGTTGAGCACAAGCTGGTTTCCCCGTCGCTAAATATTTATTAAAGGCTTCCTTTTTAGTAGATACATATCCACGCGCCATCAGTGCCTGGGCAAAGTGAGGCCTTCCCACCACTTCATCTCCAGCAAAAGAAGACACTTCATCCCAGGCCAATGTTAACCCGAGCTGATTCAGTTTGTCTAAAATTTCCTGATTACGTGATTCGCGACCGCTACGAATCCACTCTAACTTTTCATTTAGTTTTGAGTGGTTGGGATCTATAAAATAGCCCAAAATATGCATCTCCCCAGACGGGTATTCAGCGCTAATCTCAACTCCAGGGATAGGTCTGACTTTAGTGGTATTGGCTGCTTTTAAAAAACGGTCTATGCCTTTTATGGTATCATGATCGGTAAGGGAAATGGCTGATAGGTTAAGACAACGGGCCTCTTCAACCAACTCTTCAGGGGTACAGCTTCCATCCGAAAAAATTGAATGCATATGGAGATCTATCATAGAACAAGGAACTTAACGTTTAAAAAGTATAAGCATAGGAAGCGGCAATAATATGGACTTCTGAATCATATTCCCCATTAAAAGCAGGGTTTAGATTGTTGTCGATAGTACGATCTCCAAATATGACATACGTGTATGCCAAATCCCAGCTATGATTATCCTCGGAAAAAAAAGTCCTCCATTCAACGCATGTTGATCCGATTCTGGGAGAATCGGTATTTGTGTCTGCTCGGGGGCAGGTCCCTCTAAAAACCAATAACTCCCCCGTGCTGTCCACGTAGGGGAAATTTTCCAGTCGCCACCGAAACCAACGGTCCATGTATCTTTCCAATTTTGAGTCGTGGTGGTAGTTGGGAAGAGAACGTCGTTATTGTTTACATCAATTATAACGCGGTCCATAGTTGACCATTCGAGCCATTCAACATCAATTCCCAAACTGAATGTATCATTAATATTCACCCCATACCCCAAGGATGCAATAGTGGGATATTCGATTTCAGTATGAAAATCACTTCTTGGTGCCACACCTGGTATAGGACCAGGAATATTACTTATCCTAAAGTCACCATCATAGTCTATCTTATAGGAAGATCGAATAGTCGCTGACAACGCTTGGCGATCCGTCATCAGCCATGTAACACCCGCATTCCAACCTAGGCCATACCCGTCCCCCTTAGAATCAGCACTTCCATCAGGCGTTCCCGCGACCCCCGTAACATTGAACCAAGGATAATGTTGTTTTAACTCTATCTCTGACCAAACCACATCAACGCCTACTCCCAGCTGTATAGTGTCTCCTACTTTCATAGCTATGGTCGGATTAAGATTAATAAGATCGAGTTCCGAAGAATAAGGGGTAATGTACTTAAAAGAGAAATTGTCTTCATCATATATAATGGATTGTCCAAACGGCTCGCTAATCCCCATCCCTATCATAACTTGGCCATCTTTTAAAGGATGTGTCACAAAAACACTTCCCAACCATTTCCAGGGATCTGTGGTTTTTTCTGAACGCCCATCAGGGGCGTTAAACTCTTTGCGCACATACACTACCATTGGGGCTATAAGAACCGAGGTGTTTTTAATATCCACAATATTTGCGGGGTTTATAAACACAGCAGTAGGATCTTCCACATGAACAATCTTGGCGCCCGCACGACTTATGCCAAAAGCGCCTGGCGGAGGGTTTCTCAACCCCTCTGCTTTTGATGTCAGTAAAGAAACATGCATACTCAAAAGAAAGACAGCTAAACACCACCACCTATTTAAAAATTTATATATTCGCCTTTTTGCTAACAAATTCATTTAGACCCTTCCCTTTTAAAATTTGAATATTGCTGCACAATATTTACTTAATACCTGAATCCGTCAGATAAAATCTGATGATTTTTCATTACCTGTTGGGCTAAAGCGGGGAGGATACCCGTATTCAAACAAACAACCCCACCCCAACAGGTGTGTATATGAAACAATATAAAATAAAGACTGGCAAGGGCGAACTCAACAGCACAAGCGGAAATCATCTTTGCGGCCTGCTGCTTGAGGATCATGCTCAACGGATTCTTCCCTCCAATTTTCAACCACGCCGCTCCGATGCGATCTCTGATCGGGAGATCCTCCTTACCCAGATCGGCTTACTTTGCAACGGTCGAACCGATTTCAATGATATCGACCTGTACCGGGGTGATGAGATTTTTATGAATGCCTTTAGACTTAAAAAGGGGAGTTAAAAAAGTAGCCTCTGAGCCGGTGTTCCGACATCGTTTCGACGACCTGCCCCCAGCCAGAACCCATGTGGGGCTACGCAAACTCAACACCGAACTTCTTTCCTCGGGCCCCTTTGGCTACATAGATGTCGAAGGGCTTGATCTTGTTCCCGTCGATATCGATGTGAGCCCTTTGGATCACTCAGGCTCTTCGAAAGAAGGCGTTTCCTACACCTAGAAGGGCCATGATGTTACGCCCCGATATTTGCCTATGTGGGCACTCAAGGCCACATGCTTGAGTGCGAACTTCGACCCGGTAAACAACATTGTCAGTCGGGAACGACCGCGTTTATTGCCCGTAGCGTTGAAACGCTCCAAACCCTGGGCCTGGGTGGAAAATGTTTGCTTCGGCTTGATAGTGGCAACGCTGCGGCCGATAACTTCGACGCTTTTGGGGATCATTATTTTATCGTAAAGCGAAATCCTCGCCGCGAATGTCCTGAACAAATGCTGGCCCTTGCACGCCGAGTTGGAGACAAACAAGACAGTCGTGAAGGCAAGAACGTTTACACAGGCTTTTTCGATCATTTCCATCCCGGTGGCGACCAAAACCGCCCTTGTGTCCCGGTGGCCTTCGAAGTGATTGAACGCACCATCGATATCGATGGTCAGAAACTTCTGGTTCCTAAACTTGAGGTGAACACCTGGTGGACGAACCTCTCTTGTCGTGCCAAGACGGTGCTAGATCTCTATCATGGACATGGCCCCAGCGAGCAGTACCACAGTGAACTCAAAAGCGATCTTGATGTTGAGCGATTGCCTTCGGGGAGACTCTGTGCCAATAAGATTATTCTGTTATGCGCCATGGTGGCTCTTCAACCTATTGCGCCGTCTTGGCCAAGAGGTCATCAAACGGGCTGGGCTTGCCCCGCAGAAAATCAACATCCCGCGCTGGCGAATCAAAACGGTTCTCAAAAATATCGTTTATTGCGCGGTTCGATTGGTCCGCCACGCCGGACGAATTGAACTTCACTTTGGCAAGCGTTGTCGCTGGTTTGAAGTGATACAAGATATTGCCCATTCCTTCGCATAGCCCTCCGTGCACCTTTAACAATACTCTAAGGCGACTGCCCAAGGAGGCTTACGCCCCAAAATGGTCAAATCAGAGTGAATCTGACCTGTACGCTCAAAAAATTCATCAGGGTGATACTTTCCGGTCCCAATCCGCCCAAAAAGCGAGCATCTCAAGGAAAAAGTTTTCAGCTTTTGAGCCCCAAAACGCCTTCCGAAGCGATAGCTGACGGATTCAGGGTAATACCTAATTTTTGATTTTTTTTGTTATGGCCTCCTTTTCTAGTTATTTTTTGACCGTGTGCTGTCCCATAAAAATTAACCAAATCCAGGCAAATAGGCTTGTCGAGGTGCGCAAAGCATCCGATAGGAACCACCTGCTGTCCCATAACTTTTCAATAAAGTGTACAGCTGATATCGGCTCCACAATACCGAGCGCAACACCGTAAAAATACGCACAAAACTGTGGCGCCATTGACTCAAAAAGCTCAGATAGCGCAGTAAAACATAGGCTAATAAGGCCATCCAGACTTGCCATTGTATTGCATTCTTACTGTGACCAAAAAAATCACAAATCTGCAAGACCTGTTTGATTTGTTTAAAAAAAGATTCAATGGCCCAGCGGGCTTTATACAAATCACAAATACTTCTCGCCGACCACTCCAGATTATTGGTGATAAAAGTCATCTCAACAAGCTTTCCGTTTACTTCAACCTGCGCGATAATCCGGCGAAAAAAATGAGGGTATTTCCCCTTACTTTTCACCGCGGTTAACACGACCCAATCATCACGTAGGATCGAGCCTCTCGATCTTTTCAGGCACTTCTTTACACAGCGCACCTGCATATTATCTTTGGCGCGTGTCACCCAAAACATACCTCGATTGTTCAACTCAAAGAGGTGACCAAAATCCACAGAGGCTTTGTCGAAAAGAACGATTTCCCCTGCTTTTAAAGCCGCGCAAAGCTGTTGGGCTAAGCTGCTATCATGATCTTTAGAGCATTTAACGATTGAAATGCCTCTTTAGAAGATCTATACTCCATGACATGAGTATAGCAACAGCAGAAATCCGGCGGCGTGCGATAGATGCCTACAAAATGGGCAAAGGTTCCCAGGCCGATATCGCATCTTCTTATCGTGTAGATCTTAGAACGTTTCAGCGTGGGCTCTCTCGTTTCAACGAAACCGGACAGACCGCTCCCCGACCGCGTGGGCATCGTCAGGCCCTCTACAGCGGAAAGCAGCTCAAGGCGTTGGCTCAACTGGGGGGCAAACATCCCGGCAACGCTTGAAGAACTCAAGAACATGAGCGGCGTGAAGGGGTCGGTCATGGCCATACAGCGGGCGTTGAATCGGTTGGGCTGCCGGTATAAAAGAAACGCTTCACGCCAGCGAGCAAGACCGGGCGGATGTAAATCTCTTGAGAAAGCAGTGGATCCAAGAGGTGGCCAAACTTGATCCAAGTCGCCTTGTCTTTATTGATGAATCCGGGGCGAAAACGAATATGACTCGTCTGCGGGGCCGGGCGTTGGGCGGGAACAGGCTTTTTGCCAAAACGCCTCATGGACATTGGTGTACCACCGCCTTGATTTCTTCGGTCCGCCTGGACGGAACAACAGCGGCCATGGAGGGGGAGGGGGCGACAGACACGGCTGTTTTTGGAGAATATATTCGCCGGGTTCTTCTCCCGACTCTTTCACCTGAAGACATCGTCATCATGGACAATCTTCGCGTCCATCACAATCCCAAGGTCATTGAACTCATTGAGTCATGTGGGGCCCATGTAAGATTCCTTCCACCCTACAGCCCCGATTCCAACCCCATTGAAAAAATGTGGGGCAAGATAAAGAATCGGTTGGGCAGCCTTGCAGCCCGCAGTCAGCAGGAACTATCTGAAGCGATCACACAAGCGTTCGAAGAGGTTTCTCCCGACGGGTAGAGTAACAATACAAGTGCAAAGGTCCGCAGCATAGTTCATTCTTTGGGTATCTGACCCTCCCCAAAGGAGAACATAGAATGCCACGAACCTACGAACATTTAAACCGTTATGAACGAGAAGTGATAGCCCAGATGCTAAAAGAAAAATATAGCTTATCTCAAATTGGCCGTCACCTGGGCCGATCCCCCTCGACTATTTGGCGCGAATTTCGCCGTAATCGAGTCCGTGGCCGCTATTACCCAAGACCCGCAAATGGCCTGGCTCAAAGCCGATTACAGCTAGCTCGAAAGCCTCAAAAAGTGATGGGAGCTAGCAAAAAACAAGTGGAGACTCTCCTGGCGAAGTATTGGTCTCCAGAACAGATTGAAGGTCGAAGAAAGCTAGAAGGTGACCCTCCCATCAGTCGAATGACGATCTACCGCTACTTGTACAGTCCAAGAGGGGCTGGCTACCGAAAATACCTGCGTGGCCCCGGAAAGAAAAAACGAGCGACTCGGAAAAGCCATTCACGTATACACAACCAAACGATGATTGACCAACGCCCCGAAGAGGGTGAAAGTCGCAAGGTGGCAGGCCATTGGGAAGGTGACACTATTCAGGGCCAAACGAGAAAAGAGGCCTTTAAAACGGTGACTGTAGATAATGGCATGGAGTTTGCCAGCCATGCTAAACTACAGAAAAAAATAGCAACCCCCATTTTCTTTGCTGAAGGGAGAAACCCTTGGCAAAGAGAGACCAACGAAAACACGAATGGTTTGCTTCGCCAGTTTTTCCCGAAGAAAACCGACTTTGCTGCCCACAGCTCCGCTCAGTTGAGCTGGGCTGTGGAGTTACTGAATAATAGACCGAGAAAATGCTTAGAATATAGAACGCCCAAAGAAATGATGGACAGCTTCGGTTTTGCACTTGTAAGTTGAGTCTCCAATCCGGAATCTGAATTCCGCAATCGATTTGCTGGGCGTGTTTTTTTGCAGTTTCTTTTTGTAAAAAGAATCGCTTTATTAAACAGTATGTGTGCGAACAGATATAAACCTAAGTTGAGCGAGATGTAAAAATGCAAAGAAAAGCAAAAGATCGTGTTGTTATTTTTGATACTACCTTAAGAGACGGAGAACAGTGTCCTGGCGCGAACATGGGGTTACGGGAGAAATTGGAAGTCGCCAAACAATTAGCTCGACTTAAAGTCGATATTATTGAGGCGGGTTTTCCGATTGCTTCTCCCGGTGATTTCGAAGCGGTCCAAGAAGTGGCCAAAAAGGTAAAGGGCCCCCGTATTTGCGGATTGGCTCGTTGTATAGACAAGGATATCGACCGATGCGCCGAAGCCATTGCACCGGCCGGATCCAAAGGTCGCATCCATGTGTTTTTAGCGACGTCTGCGATTCATCGGAAATTTAAATTAAAAAAAGCAAAAACCGAGATTATTAAGCAGGCTGTGTTGGGCGTTAAACGCGCAAAAAAACACTGCCCTGATGTTCAGTTTAGTCCAGAGGATGCCGCCCGCACAGAACGTACTTTTTTATCCGAAGTGGTAAGCGCGGCTATTGAAGCAGGCGCAACAACGATCAATATTCCGGATACCGTGGGCTATGCAGTACCCGAAGAATTTGGAGATACCATTGCTTATTTATTTGATCATGTACCGGGTATCAAAAACGTCGTAGTGCATGTTCACTGTCACAATGATTTAGGGCTTGCTGTGGCCAATTCGTTAGCCGCCATTCAGCACGGCGCCCGCGGCATTGAATGCACGATTAATGGGATTGGCGAACGGGCTGGCAATTGTTCTTTGGAAGAAGTGGTGATGGCGATACGGACGCGTTCAGACGCCATCAACCTTTGGACAGGTATCCATACGCGAGAGCTCTTTCGTTCAAGTCGTTTGGTCACTCAACTGACGGGCATGGCCGTTCAGCGTAATAAAGCGATTGTTGGAGCCAACGCGTTTGCCCATGAAGCAGGGATTCATCAGGACGGCATGTTAAAGGAGCGTACAACCTATGAAATTATGGCGCCTGAAGATGTGGGCATTTCAGGTACAGATTTGGTGTTGGGCAAACATTCAGGTCGTCATGCGTTCAAGGCACATTTGCAGAAGATGGGTTTCACCTTAAAACCCAAAGAGCTAGAAGGAGCCTATGCCGCCTTTATTAAACTAGCGGATAAAAAGAAGACCGTGTATGACGACGATATTGTTGCAATTATTCAAGAACAAGTCTCTGATATACCATCGGTTTATACGTTAGATTATCTCCATGTATCAACAGGCAGCACGACCATCCCAACCGCCACGGTCCGATTAAAAAAAGACGAAAAAATATCGAGTGATGCCGCGTGTGGTGATGGGCCTGTGGATGCCACCCTGAAGACCATTGATCGGATCGCTGGCGTTCAAGGACGTATGTTGGACTTTTCTTTACAAGCGGTTACCCAGGGAAAAGATGCATTAGGGGAGGTGAGCATGCGTGTAACATTTGGTGACCAGACCCTAACCGGAAAGGGGTCCAGCACAGACATTGTCGAGGCGGGCGCAAAAGCCTATCTAAATTGTTTGAACCGATATTTGTATAGTAAAAAGAAAAGGCTGCCAAGACAGGGGCGGGGTCATAAATCAAAAGAGACTAAATCATGAAAATAGCTTTATTGGGCGGTACAGGGCCCCAAGGGCGAGGATTGGCTTTGCGATGGGCATTAGCTGGCGTGGATGTGATCGTAGGATCGCGCAACGCTGAACGCGGACAGAAAATTGCCGAAGAACTTTCTGAAAGGCTCGGCAAAGCCAAAGGAAAAATCATCGGGATGAGCAATGCCGATGCCGTAGCTCAAGCTGATGAGTTTGTTGTACTTGCGGTTCCCTATGCTGGACACAGACCCACACTCGAGTCACTTAAAGATTCCTTACATGAAAAAATTTTGGTTGACGTGGTGGTTCCCTTGGTTGAAGACAATCCCAAAAAAGTTTCAATGCCTCCAGAAGGATCTGCCACCGAAGAAGCTCAGGCTATTCTGGGTGAATCTATACCGGTTGTCGGCGCTTTACATAACGTGTCTGCTCACGTACTAGACAAAACAGATCTTCCGGTTAACTGTGATGTTTTGGTGTGTGGACAAAACAAAGAGGCCAAAGATAAAGTCATAGCACTTGTCGAGAAATTGGGTGTACAAGCATTTAATGCCGGTCTCGCCGTAAGTGCAAGAGCGATTGAACCGATCACATCGATCCTGATCCGCCTCAACATCTCTAAAGGAACCCCTTTTAAACATGCAGGCATTAAAATTTGGCCAGAATCATTCTGCAGGTTTTGATCCTAGATCTGGCAGTTAAGCGTGGTTTTCTGCACGAATCATTTGGGCCAAAATGAATTAGAAAAAAGCCTCGACGCACCCACTGGGTGCGTCGAGGCTTTTTTGTAATCTTTTGTCTCCAAAGCATTCGCACAGAAATCCCCCGTTTAACTGCCGGATCTAGTACTCCTCCAAAATTAAATTGGCGAATTGGGTAGAGTAACAATACAAGTGCAAAGGTCCGTAGCATAGTTCATTCTTTGGGTATCTGACCCCCCCCAAAGGAGAACATAGAATGCCACGAACCTACGAACATTTAAACCGTTATGAACGAGAAGTGATAGCCCAGATGCTAAAAGAAAAATATAGCTTATCTCAAATTGGCCGTCACCTGGGCCGATCCCCCTCGACTATTTGGCGCGAATTTCGCCGTAATCGAGTCCGTGGCCGCTATTACCCAAGACCCGCAAATGGCCTGGCTCAAAGCCGATTACAGCTAGCTCGAAAGCCTCAAAAAGTGATGGGAGCTAGCAAAAAACAAGTGGAGACTCTCCTGGCGAAGTATTGGTCTCCAGAACAGGTTGAAGGTCGAAGAAAGCTAGAAGGTGACCCTCCCATCAGTCGAATGACGATCTACCGCTACTTGTACAGTCCAAGAGGGGCTGGCTACCGAAAATACTTGCGTGGCCCCGGAAAGAAAAAACGAGCGACTCGGAAAAGCCATTCACGTATACACAACCAAACGATGATTGACCAACGCCCCGAAGAGGGTGAAAGTCGCAAGGTGGCAGGCCACTGGGAAGGTGACACTATTCAGGGCCAAACGAGAAAAGAGGCCTGTGTAGTCACTCTAGTAGATCGAGCGACTCGATATCTCATCGCCGATCTTTTACCTCGATGCAATGCCGAATCGGTCAACTGTTCCGTACCTCAGTTCGCTGATTCAGGGCTCCCCTGTAAAACGGTGACTGTAGATAATGGCATGGAGTTTGCCAGCCATGCTAAACTACAGAAAAAAATAGCAACCCCCATTTTCTTTGCTGAAGGGAGAAACCCTTGGCAAAGAGGGACCAACGAAAATACGAGTGGTTTGCTTCGCCAGTTTTTCCCGAAGAAAACCGACTTTGCTGCCCACAGCTCCGCTCAGTTGAGATGGGCTGTGGAGTTACTGAATAATAGACCGAGAAAATGCTTAGAATATAGAACGCCCAAAGAAATGATGGACAGCTTCGGTTTTGCACTTGTAAGTTGAGTCTGCAAGGATGGAACTTAAACCTAAAAAAATCCGTTATACGGATCTTTTTAGGTTTAAGCTATGAAACAACAGGTTCATCAACGAGGGTTAAGTGATTCCGTTCGATATCTGAAAGATGTTGGATCAGCTCGGGCTGAACAGTTTGCCCATTTGGGTCTTCACACTGTGCATGACCTTCTATATTTTCTGCCACGAGAGTATGAAGATCGTCGGAAAACTCAGAAAATATCCGAGCTACGTTCCGGCATGTTTTCGACGGTAAAAGGTGAAGTTATAGTGTGCGATTGGGTCAAACCCAACTTTGGAAAACGCTTTTTTCAAGCTGTGATTGGAGATGAGTCCGGTCTTGTGACCTGTAAATGGTATGGGACCTTTTATCTTCAAGATCAGCTAAAAAGAGGCGATCCTGTCACCGTATATGGAAAAGTATCAAAGTATAAGGGGCACTACACTTTGCAACACCCTGAAATCGAACCCGTTGATCAGGACAATGTCGATGCTATCTACAGGGGGCATATTCTTCCTATTTATCCTGGTACAGAAAATTTGTCACAGCGGGTTTTCCAAAAAATTATGGGGCATGTTATTGAACACTATGTCGATCTCGTCGAAGAGACATTGCCGAAAGAAATGCTAACCCGAAACCGTTTTCCGAGCATTACACAGGCACTTTCAGAGGTTCATTTTCCGGAGACGTTTGATCGGGCTAAACACGCAAGGACGCGATTGATTTTTGAGGAGTTTCTTTGTGTTCAACTCGTTTTGGTGGGGAGAAAAACTAGAGCGGAGCGAGTTCTAGAAGGTCATGTCTACGCTTCAAAAAACAGGCTAAAAAACAAACTATTAGACAGATTATCGTTTGAACTCACAACCGCGCAAAAGCGTGTGATATGCGAACTTGAAGAGAACATGAAAAGCACGCACCCCATGCATCGTCTCTTACAAGCGAGATGTGGGGTCCGGGAAAACAATAGTCGCTATGTGTGCGATCGTAAATGCCGTTGAATGCGGAGTTCAAGCGGTGTTTATGGCGCCTACAGAAATATTAGCGGTTCAGCATCTTTACCTGCTCCGGAAGTACCTTGAACCTCTAGACCTCACCGTGGAGTTACTCAGAAGTGATATGTCTACAGCTCAACGTAGAGAAATTTTACAGGGGATCAAAGACGGTCAAATTCATGTGATTGTGGGGACGCATGCCGTCATGCAAGATCGGGTTGCATTCAAGAAACTTGGGCTGGTGGTGATTGATGAACAACATAAATTCGGTGTGAAACAACGAGGGCTTCTTTATAAAAAGGGAAAACATCCGGATGTATTAGTTATGACCGCAACCCCAATTCCCAGAACCCTTGCCATGACCCTTTATGGAGATTTAGATGTGAGTGTCCTTGACGAAATACCTCAGGGCAGAGGGGAGGTTGTCACCCGTGTCATTCGAGAAACACAACTGCCAGATGCCTATGGATTTATCAAAAAACAGGTGGCAAAAGGACGGCAAGCTTATTTGGTCTATCCCTTGGTTGCTGAATCTAAAACAAGTCATTTTCGTTCTGCGGAAAAAATGTATGAGACGCTGAAGCAAACCGTTTTTCAGGATGAACGGTTAGGGCTTGTCCATGGACAGCTGAATACCGCTGAAAAAGAAACGGTCATGGAACGCTACAAGGCCGGGAACATGGATATTCTCATTGCGACAACAGTGATTGAGGTCGGGATCGACATTCCGAATGCAACGATCATGTTGATTGAACATGCCGAGCGGTTTGGATTAGCTCAGTTACATCAGTTACGTGGACGAATTGGGAGAGGGGGGCACAAGTCTTTTTGTATTCTTCAAGGTCACCCCACATCACTGGACTCTTGGAAACGGCTTAAAATTATGGAAAAGACGAATGATGGATTTCGTATAGCTGAAGAAGATTTGATGATTCGAGGAATGGGCAACCTTTTAGGTCAAGAACAAAGTGGGTTTCCTTTGTTCCGACTTGGGAATCCCTTAGAAGATGGAGAACTATTACAGCGGGCTCGGCAGGAAGTCTTTCATATTCTAAAGGAAGACTCCACCTTAGAAAAATCCCATCACCATAATTTACGAAAACAAGCGAAAGCGCTTTACCATATAGTAGAACCGTTTGTGAATGTGGGGTGACAGCCTTGCTTTTATACGTTTAAACAAAAAAATGTTTTTCTTCAAATGTTGTCCGGATAAAAGACTATGAGTTCAACGCCTCAAGCAAAAATTATCCTCATTGACTTTTAGACTTTTATACCTTTAGATCTTCGGATTTTTAGCAAAGGACAAGTAAGCATGCCAAATATTGTACTCATAGGTGTTCAATGGGGTGACGAGGGAAAGGGAAAAATCATTGATGTGATTACCGAAGATGTAGACTGGATTGTTCGTTTTCAGGGAGGTAATAATGCCGGTCATACCGTGGAGATTGGTGACGAGAAGTATGTTTTGCATCTCATTCCGTCGGGCATCTTAAGAGCCGATAAAAAGGCTGTCATGGGCCATGGCATGGTGATTGACCCCCTCTCTTTAATCGAGGAGATAAAAGAGCTGGAAGAAAAAGGGGTTGGTGTTCAAGGCCGTCTTTTTGTGAGTGATCGTGCTCATATGGTTTTGCCCTATCATCGATCTATGGACGCAAGACTTGAGCAAACGCGCTCTACTCACGAAAAGATCGGGACGACAAAACGCGGGATTGGTCCTGCATATAGCGATAAGGTGGGAAGAACAGGCTTTAGAATGGTTGATCTAATCGCTCCCGACTTCCCAGAACGTTTAAAACAACGTGTTGAAGAAAACAACAAAGTTCTTCATTTTTTTGATGCAGACAGATTAAACCCTGATCCACTGCTAGAAAAATACGAGCAAGCTGCCCCTTTGTTAGCGCCTTTTATTACGGATACAACCGCCTTGTTAAATAAGGCCGTCGCCCAAGAAGAATCGATTCTGTTCGAGGGAGCACAAGGGACCATGCTAGATATTGATTATGGAACCTATCCGTTTGTTACATCGTCAAGCGCTACCGTTGGAGGGGCTTGTATTGGGGCGGGGGTTCCACCCCGTCATATGGATCAGGTTTTGGGCGTTGTTAAAGCCTATACGACCCGGGTTGGGGAAGGTCCATTTCCCACAGAATTATTCGATGATATGGGTGAGATGCTTCGGAACGTGGGCAATGAATATGGAGCCACAACAGGTCGACCACGGCGATGCGGATGGTTTGATGGGGTCGTGGCTAACTATGCGGCGATGATCAATGGAATTGATTATTGGGCTATGACAAAACTTGATGTGCTGGATCATGTTGAAACTATAAAAATTTGTATCGCGTATGAATGCAAAGGGAGACGCCTAGATAACATTCCTGCAAACACGCAGACCCTTGAACAATGCACGCCTATCTACGAAGATGTTGACGGGTGGAAAACTTCAACAAAGGATGCGACGTGTTTCGAAGCATTACCCCAACAAGCCCAGACCTATATAAAACGGATTGAAACCATTACAGGTGTCCCTACAAAGATCGTATCTGTTGGGCCCAAACGGAGTAGCACTTTTTCAATCGGGTAATATGACTAAAAAGACACCCACTATTCCAAAACATGTAGCGATCATTATGGATGGTAACGGTCGGTGGGCCCGGCAACAAGGATTGTCTCGTCTTAAAGGTCATGCGGCAGGCGCCGAGTCTGTACAGGCCGTATTACGGGCCAGTAAAGAGGTGGGGATTCAATATTTAACATTATATGCCTTTAGCGCAGAAAATTGGGTCAGGCCAAAAGATGAAATTGCGGGTCTTATGAAACTATTACAAACCTATTTGTCCGGACATGAACATCAGCTTCATGAAAATAAAATTTGCCTCCGGGTTATAGGACGTCAGGAAAAATTGCCCCAGCCCGTTCTTAAAAAACTCGCTCAAGTCGAGGCCGCTACATCCAACTATAAAGAAGGAACACTGATTCTTGCCTTAAATTATGGAGGAAGAGCTGAAATTGTTGATGCCGTTCGAAAGATAACCAATCAAGTTAAGCAAGGAAAACTTTCCCCGAACGAAACCGACGAAAAAACCGTTTCAAACAATTTATATGCCCCGGATATACCTGACCCAGACCTTATAATCCGTACGAGCGGTGAAATGCGTATTAGCAACTTTCTTTTATGGCAATCATCCTATGCGGAATTGTATGTTACTGACGTGTTATGGCCTGAATTTCGTGAGCAACATTTTAAACAAGCGATTGAGGCGTATGCAAACAGGCATCGTCGATATGGGGACATACAATAACTTAAGACGGTGTTGAAACACAGAATATATAGCGGGCTTCTCATTAGTACGGTTCTTTTTGTTGCTATCTTTGCGCTGCCACCTCCTATGTGGCTTATCGTCCTACTCCTAATCTGTGGAAGGGGTTCTTGGGAGCTTCATGCGTTGCTCAAGGCTGCAAAAGTTCCTCAAGAAAAGTCGATTGCATTGATAGGAGGTCTTTTATTAATAGGAGGCACATGGTTTCAAGAGCGACATACACAGGCAGGGGAATCATCCGCTTTGGAGTGGAGTATCTTGTTTCTTGTCGTTACAGTTACATGGTGGTCGCAATTTAGAAGGCCTTATAATACGCATTCTTTAGAAACGATAGCCGGAACGTTGTTGGGGATTATGTATATCCCTTTCTTATTTAATTTTTTCACGAAGCTTCTCGTGGGGTGGGAAAAAAGTGATGGTCGTTTAATCGTTTTGTATTTAATTGTTATCGTTAAATGCACAGATATAGGGGCTTATTTTGTGGGAAGTAAGTTCGGGCGGCATAAACTGTTTCCTCGAATCTCTCCAGCTAAAACATGGGAGGGTTGCGTTGGCGGCATACTCAGTGGTATGATTGTGAGTCTGTCATGGTATTTATGTACACGAGGAGATTTTTTCGTTGTTTCCATGACGATTGTTGATGCCCTTATATTGGGGGTTTGTCTACCTGTTATAGGTATTGTGGGCGACTTAACAGAATCTCTTTTAAAACGGTCCGCGGCCGTAAAAGATTCAGGAAAAATAATAAAAGGAATGGGTGGTGTTCTGGATGTCATTGATAGCCTTCTTTTTGCAGGCCCAGCAATGTATATCTATACACATCTATTTTTAGAAAAGATTTAACCCGACGTTTGTAGAAGGTACAAACGATTCTAAAAAAAGGTAAGGTATGGTATGTTAACAGCTATTTTAATGGGACTTAGTATTGCGTTGCTATTTGGCCTTACTGTTTTTATACATGAACTAGGTCATTTCTGGGTGGCCCGATGGTGCGGGTTAAAAATAGAGGCCTTTTCCATTGGTTTTGGGCCTGCTCTGTGGAAAAAGACGATTCGCGGGGTGAAATATAAAATTGGACTTCTTCCTTTTGGCGGATATGTAGCGCTTCCACAAATGGATCCTACGTTTGGTCTTGAGACTCCTAAGAAAGACGATGATACCCCTCCGCTCCTCCATATTTCTCCCTTCAAAAAGATATTAGTAGGGAGTGCAGGCGTGATCATGAATATGATCTTTGCCGTATTTATTGCTTATATCGTCTACTGGACAGGGATGCCATCCGTTCCTGATCAGCATAATACGGTGGTGGGCTATGTAGATCCCACTAATCCGATATATGATCAGGGACTACGCATCGGCGATGAGATTACTGAAATTAATGGGGTCTCCGTTAGTAACTGGCAAGAGATCTTAACCGAATGTGTGCTGCATGATGAAATTACTTTGCACATAAAATCTAAAGGATCAACTAAAGAGATTGTAATGGCTACTGAACAATTATCCGTGGGTAAGATTGATGCCAGACCCGCCATTAGTGGAGAGAATTTTTGTAAGGTATTGAGCGTACAACCCGGTTCTAGCGCGGAAAAAGCAGGGATTAAATCTGGAGATCTCATTGTTAGCCTGAACAACCAAATCGTGCATAGCCAAAGCCATCTTATTTCATTAGTAGATAAACATCGAAACCAAGAAGTCTCTATTCAAGTCAAGCGGAACCAAGACATCATCCCCTTAAAGGTTACACCTGCTTACTATGAAAAAGATGACCAGGTTCGCATTGGGATTATGTTTAACAACTATTGGAAAGATAACACGTTAATGATACATCCAAAGCCGAGCCAACAGATTCAGGGTCACGCCAAACTTATTTTTCGTGTCTTGAAAGCATTGGTAACGCCTAAAACAGCCAAAAAAGCAGGACAGAATATCGGGGGCCCGTTCGCCATTATTTATATGTTATGGTTAATGATCTCTAGCAGCTTTATGGTCGCTATATGGTTTACCGGTTTAATTAACGTTAACTTAGCCATCATCAATCTACTGCCGATTCCTATTCTGGATGGTGGGCATATTATGTTTTCCTTTTCGGAAATGATCACGGGTAAACGGATCCATCCCAAAGTGATGTTGATTGTTTCAAATATCTTTTTTGTGTTGATTGTCTCTCTGTTTTTATTTCTGTCTTTTCGAGACTTTAAAAAGCTGATCATCCCATCTATAAAAATGAAGAATGCGGCTTCTGCCGCACAAGAATCAGGAACAAATGCTCCATCGGGTCAGCCATCGGGAGAAACGGAATAAGAAGACTATTTCTTTCCCTTAAAACTGAGATAGCCTCCTAAAAGAGTTGCGAGAGGGAGCCGTTCTGTGAAGGGAAACGCACAATAGATGCCTGCCGCAAGTCCCCATAAAAGACTTTTCCATATCGGGACTTTGTGTATATAACACAACCAAAAGCCTAAGAGGCCTCCCGCTATTAGGCCGACACGTAATCCATGTGCTCCAAAACTAGCTAGATCGAGGAGATCGATAAGAAGACCCGCCAAAAGGGATCCATATTTTTGTATAAATCGATTCCTCTCATCCGCAGGCTTAAAGGATCGCCCCTCCTTTTCGGGTGGCAACACTTCAGGGTCATAAACCTTTTTGGTTGAGTTTTCATTCATATGGCTCAAGATAAACTTTCAACGCGCAATGCTCAACACTCAACGTATCAACGCATTCATGAAAATTATAATTGCGATGGATTCCCTAAAAGGTTCGGTAAGTGCTAGCCTTGCTTGTGATATTATACGAGACAGCTTACTGGCTGTTCATAGAGATCTATCGATTGTTGTTATTCCTATGGCCGATGGGGGGGAAGGGACGGCAAAGACCCTGCTAAAAATCCGAGATGGCGAATGGGTCTCGCATAACGTCATGGGACCGTTACCCATCCAAACCGTCGAAGCTGGATATGCATGGTTTGAAAATCGTGCTGAAGCATTGGTAGAGATGGCATCGGCGAGTGGAACTACATTGCTCAAACCTGAAGAGCTTAATCCTTTTAACACGACCACATATGGGACTGGTCAATTGGTAGGTCATGCGCTTGAACGGGAGCTTCAAAAATTGTTATTGGCTGTCGGTGGCAGTGCAACGGTCGATGGTGGTGTAGGCATGGCTATGGCCCTCGGATGGCAGTTTTTGGATATCCATGGAAACGCCATAGGATATGGAGGTCGTCACCTCGAACAAATAGCGACCATTATTCCTTCCGAAAACCCAGGCGCTCCCGCTGTTGAAGTGCTTTGTGATGTGGATAACCCGCTTTGCGGCAAAACAGGCGCCGCCCATATATTTGGCCCGCAAAAAGGGGCTACACCAGACATGGTAGATCAATTAGATGCAGGATTACATCATCTGGCGGATTGTGTTGAAAAAGAACGAGGGAAAAAAATCGATATACCGGGTGCAGGAGCCGCCGGAGGTTTGGCTGCGGGCGCGATGGCATTTTTAGATGCTGAACTCGTTTCAGGAATAGAAACGATCATATCTGTTAATGGATTAAAAGATGAAATACAAAATGCGGACTGGATTATAACGGGGGAAGGACGTTTCGATGCTCAATCATTACATGGAAAGGTTGTTTCTGGAATTGTGAATTTAGCGCAAGAAACAAAAACCCAAGTCGCTATTATAGCCGGATCAACGCAGATCTCTGAACAACAGTATAAACAATGGGGTATAGAAATCGTTCTGTCCTGCCAAAAAGAAGATATGACAACTGAATATGCAATAGAGCATTCAGAAACCTTGTTGAGGAATACAACACGGGATTTGGCGGAGCATTATCTGAAACTACCTTAATCCTGGATCCGTCAGTTAAACGCGGTTTTCTGCACGAGCCATTTGGGCCAAAAGGAATTACAAAAAAGCCTCGACGCACCCAGCGGGTGCGCCTGCGTTTTTTTGCAACCTTTTGCCTCCAAAGCATTCGCACAGAAATCCCACGTTTAACTGACGAATCCAGGTTAATGTCTGTCCCGTTGGCCCAAATGATTTGTGCAGAGAACTGCATTTAGCTCCGAACTTAGGATAACATCCTTGTGAGTTCTCTCAAATAAGCGAGTGGCGGCAAATGAGTAAGCGCACGGTTTAACATGCGTAATCCTGGTTTGTAATGGACCGAAAACCGTTCGCATCCTGGTAGGTGCGCGAGCCGGCCATAAGCTCCGAGTGCTTGCACAAGTCGTTGTATAGCCGCCCACCAAAAGGTGCTTTCTACTGTCGAAGTCCCTTTAAATGTTTGGGCGTAGTATCTCAGCAAATAAAGTTGATGTTTTTCAGATAGTTCTACGTAAGGGTCGCAAAGGAATGAGGCCAGATCGTACGACGGGGGGCCGAAACGCATGCCTTGGAAATCGATAAGATAGGGCTGGTTTTTGTGGATCATAATGTTGGTTGACTGCAAATCTCGATGAATCAACGTATAGGGTTCGCGACTTAATTGTTGTGCGACTAAATGCAGCTCCGCAAGAAGGTGTTTGGTGTCTACTTTTTTCTTTGCGATCTGTCTGCTAATAAAGTTTTCAATAAACAAGTTATGCTCCCATCGATATAGTTTACTGGAAAAGGGGAGCATCAATGGTATGGACTGTCGACCAGCCGCATCTTTTCCTTTATGATGTAACTGATAAACATCATCCAAAACAGCCTCATACAACTGGAGCTGTTTTGGTCCAGGAACCTGGCTTTTTAGGGTTCGATTACCAAGATCTTCCATGATCATATAATCGTGATTTGGAGCATTTTCTAAAATCGCAGGAACATGAACGCCGATTTTTTTTAGAAACCGAGCATGTCTTGTGTAATAGGTGTTTTCTTCTCGTTTAGATAAATAGCGGATCAATATGGCCTTTTTTGATTGTTGTTGTACGCGAATCAGCGTTCGTTCGGATCCTCTAGGGAGAAACAGGTGAGCGGTTGTATGCAGAATATCCCAACCAAGAGCTGCGAGCCCATCCATTTCGCTAGATTCCAACGCCTGTGTTGCGGGTATCGCTATGTGAGACACCTCGCCCTGTACGTTTGTGTTGGATCCTACAATCGCTCCGCGAATCAAAGTTTTGGGCCTAGATGAAACACCTTCCCATAGTATAGCATTTTCAATGTGAGTCCCTTTTGCGAGTGTTAAACGATTGTCTAGTGCCGCAAATCCTTCTATAGAGACGCCTTTGCGATGCCAGGAACATATACGAGCGCGAGCCTCTGAAAAAACAAACCTTTTTCCTGGCTGATTTTTTTTATAGGCTTCGAAGGTTTCTTTATGTGCCACTAAATACTGTTCAGGGGTTCCAATGTCCGCCCAGTATGAATGAGGAACCTCAACGCCGCGGATGGACCACCCTTTTTTCATGGCCCGGAGGTAGGCATCGATAATCGATGAACATCCTTCTTCTGGAAGATAATCCAAGATACGGTTTGTTAAAAGTTGTAATCCGCAGAATGTATACGTGTTTTTCGCGCCAGGTAATGGACTTTGAAATCTTGTGATGCGGCCGTCTTTAACGTCTACCGTTCGTGGTCCGCGCGAGGGATGGACCCACAGCGAGGCCAAGTGACGAGGAGATTGGAGCGAACGCAATAAAATGTCTGGCTTCAAATCCACAGCAATATCTGCATTCATCATCCAAAAAGGCATTCCATCCAAAAACCATTGGGCGTGACGTAAAGCGCCACCAGTTCCTAAAATCTCGGGTTCAAAAGATAAAGAAATACGCAATCCTTTAGGGGCTATTTTTTGTAGAGCACTCATCATCATTTCTGCTTTATGATGACAATTTATTAAAACATCTTTAACACCCCAGGAATGTAAGAGGTCTAAATTATGAGCCAAGATAGGTTTGCCCCAGAAAGGGATAAGTGGTTTGGGCAGCATATTGCTCAATGGGAGCATGCGTGTTCCGAGTCCTGCTGCAAGTATAACGGCTTTTTTGGGGCGTTTTTGTGTCATGGCTAAAGCATTATAATTGAAGTGATAATTTTTTTTCGGTTCTTGTATCTTTGTGTGCTTTTTTGCCGAGTAGGCCGAGATTTTCCCAAGCGGTAGGAGACTGTTTGTATTCTCTGTTTGCTATCTGGGTTCCCGACAGTGCCACAAGATTGTCTCCATTCTCAAGTTGTTTCTCGGCCCCTCTCAGAACCGGACAAGTGGCTTTCCCGCATCCGGCTTTTAAGTTCACCGTTCAGAGAGAAGGACTCTTTCCCATTGGATTGAAGTCTGCAACCGGAAGGGATCGTACCAAAACCGGTTCGAGCTCATTCCATCCAGGACTCATTGATGGTAGAGTAACAATACAAGTGCAAAGGTCCGCAGCATAGTTCATTCTTTGGGTATCTGACCCCCCCCAAAGGAGAACATAGAATGCCACGAACCTACGAACATTTAAACCGTTATGAACGAGAAGTGATAGCCCAGATGCTAAAAGAAAAATATAGCTTATCTCAAATTGGCCGTCACTTGGGCCGATCCCCCTCGACTATTTGGCGCGAATTTTGCCGTAATCGAGTCCGTGGCCGCTATTACCCAAGACCCGCAAATGGCCTGGCTCAAAGCCGATTACAGCTAGCTCGAAAGCCTCAAAAAGTGATGGGAGCTAGCAAAGAACAAGTGGAGACTCTCCTGGCGAAGTATTGGTCTCCAGAACAGGTTGAAGGTCGAAGAAAGCTAGAAGGTGACCCTCCCATCAGTCGAATGACGATCTACCGCTACTTGTACAGTCCAAGAGGGGCTGGCTACCGAAAATACTTGCGTGGCCCCGGAAAGAAAAAACGAGCGACTCGGAAAAGCCATTCACGTATACACAACCAAACGATGATTGACCAACGCCCCGAAGAGGGTGAAAGTCGCAAGGTGGCAGGCCATTGGGAAGGTGACACTATTCAGGGCCAAACGAGAAAAAAGGCCTGTGTAGTCACTCTAGTAGATCGAGCGACTCGATATCTCTCGCCGATCTTTTACCTCGATGCAATGCCGAATCGGTCAACCGTTCCGTACCTCAGTTCGCTGATTCAGGGCTCCCCTGTAAAACGGTGACTGTAGATAATGGCATGGAGTTTGCCAGCCATGCTAAACTACAGAAAAAAATAGCAACCCCCATTTTCTTTGCTGAAGGGAGAAACCCTTGGCAAAGAGGGAGCAACGAAAATACGAATGGTTTGCTTCGCCAGTTTTTCCCGAAGAAAACCGACTTTGCTGCCCACAGCTCCGCTCAGTTGAGCTGGGCTGTGGAGTTACTGAATAATAGACCGAGAAAATGCTTAGAGCATTTAACGATTGAAATGCCTCGCTAGCAGAAATCCGGCGGCGTGCGATAGATGCCTACAAAATGGGCAAAGGTTCCCAGGCCGATATCGCATCTTCTTATCGTGTAGATCTTAGAACGTTTCAGTGTGGGCTCTCTCGTTTCAACGAAACCGGACAGACCGCTCCCCGACCGCGTGGGCATCGTCAGGCCCTCTACAGCGGAAAGCAGCTCAAGGCGTTGGCTCAACTGGGGGGCAAACATCCCGATGCAACGCTTGAAGAACTCAAGAACATGAGCGGCGTGAAGGGGTCGATCATGGCCGTACAGCGGGCGTTGAATCGGTTGGGCTGCCGGTATAAAAGAAACGCTTCACGCCAGCGAGCAAGGCCGGGCGGATGTAAATCTCTTGAGAAAGCAGTGGATCCAAGAGGTGGCCAAACTTGATCCAAGTCGCCTTGTCTTTATTGATGAATCCGGGGCGAAAACGAATATGACTCGTCTGCGGGGCCGGGCGTTGGGCGGGAACAGGCTTTTTACCAAAACGCCTCATGGACATTGGTGTACCACCACCTTGATTTCTTCGGTCCGCCTGGACGGAACAACAGCGGCCATGGAGGGGGAGGGGGCGACAGAGACGGCTGTTTTTGGAGAATATATTCGCCGGGTTTTTCTCCCGACTCTTTCACCTGAAGACATCGTTATCATGGACAATCTTCACGTCCATCACAATCCCAAGGTCATTGAACTCATTGAGTCATGTGGGGCCCATGTAAGATTCCTTCCACCCTACAGCCCCGATTCCGACCCCATTGAAAAAACGTGGGGCAAGATAAAGAATCGGTTGGGCAGCCTTGCAGCCCGCAGTCAGCAGGAACTATCTGAAGCGATCACACAAGCGTTCGAAGAGGTTTCTCCCGACGACATAATCGGCTGGTTTTCTTCGTGCTACATCGCGATACCTCAATCGTGAAGCGCTCTAGAATATAGAACGCCCAAAGAAATGATGGACAGCTTCGGTTTTGCACTTGTAAGTTGAGTCTGCAGATTTGGATATCATCCTTGAAAAGTGTTCCATGCTTTGGAATAGTCCGTGTTATGCAAGATTGGGATATAAAATCGAGGACAGATCTTTGTGGTGTATGCCAGAAGTTTTTTGAAGATCAAGAAGTTTTTTTCTCTCGTTTATATTTTGGGACAGAAGGATATATGCGATATGAGTATTGCCCCAGGTGTTGGGATTTGGTCGAAGATAAAGATGTCGGTAGTTTTTGGAAAAGTATATTCATCGTCCCCCCCCCCCCGAGAATAAAGAGCCTGTCCAAAAAGAGACGGCTGAATCGTTACTTAGACGTTTAGTCGAAACCGATGATACAACGATACGGAATACCATTTACATTTTAGCGGTTATGTTAGAGCGAAAACGGATTCTGCAAGAGCAGCATGTTGAAACACGAGCCGATGGAATCAAAATTCGTGTTTATGAACATAAAAAAACCAACGAAACGTTTTTGATTCCCGATCCCGTATTACAGTTACGTCAACTCGAAATGGTTCAAGAGGAAGTCGTTGCCATGTTGAGTGGCGGGAAGGAAGAGGTTGCGCAAGGCGCCGCGTCAGTAGGTCAATGATCTCGATACGCTTATGCGATCGAGATGTCATGTATGGTCAGGTGGATTGTAAAATTAAATGCCGCAAAAAATGGACCTGAGAGCTTCTGTTCATGCGGCGATCTCCAAATCGAAACACTCCTGTTTTACAATATCTTCTTTTGGGCATTTAATATTACAATTCTCAGCTACGCTCACGTGAAGATAAAATAATGACGTTCCCTTTTGGAGAAGAGTATGCTCGATATAAAAATCTTTGGTGGACGCGTATTTGACGGTTGTGGTTCAGATCCTTTGTGGGCAGATATAGGGATTCAACGTGATCGAATTGTAGAGGTGGGTGACTTTTCTAAGGCAGAGGCCATTACCGAAATCGATGCCAACGGAAAATACGTGTGCCCAGGATTTATAGATGTGCATTCCCACTCGGATGCCTACCTCCTCATTGAACCTTCTGCCCCGAGCAAGATTTATCAAGGGGTAACCACCGAAGTCGTTGGGAATTGTGGGGCCTCTGCCGCTCCATGTGTTGGTGAATACAAATTGCCATCGGATTGGCGTGAACAAACCTATCCGGGAACCTGGTCTACGGTTGCCGAGTACCGTGAGCTCCTTGATCAAGCACGGCCTGCGCCCAATGTATATTTATTGATCGGGCATAATAGTTTGCGTGCAGGGGTTATGGGATATGAAGCCCGAGAGGCCACACCTGATGACGTGCGGAACATGCAGCGTCTATTAGATCAAAGCCTGGAGGAAGGAGGACGTGGATTCAGTACGGGTCTTATTTATACTCCTGGAATATTTTCTTCGAAAGAAGAAGTGTTGACGTTAAGCCAAATCGTTGCGGAGCGAAAGGGTATTTACACCTCTCATATGCGGAGCGAAAGCGATTATTTATTAGAAGCCATAGACGAAACCATTAACGTGGGACAACAAACCGGTATACGGGTACAGATTTCTCATTTAAAAACTTCAGGCCAAAGAAACTGGCATTTGATTGATAACGCGCTCGAACAAATTCGTTCGGCTAGAGAAAGTGGATTAGAAGTAGCCGCGGACCGTTATCCTTATACTGCCGCGTGTACAGATCTTGATGTTATTTTTCCTGATTGGGCATTAGAGGGGGGGCGAGAGACTGAATTAGCTCGTTTACGAGATCCACGTACTCGTTCTAAAATACGTGATGTATTGTTTACATCGCGTGATCAAGATTATTGGGAGACCGTGACCATTGGGTCTACCCATCATCCGGATAACGCTACATTTCAAGGGTCAACATTGCTTCAAGTAGCAAAGCATCTAAATCTAGATCCTGTTGATACTGTTCTTCATCTGGTTGAGACTGATGAACTTTTAACGGGGGGGATTTTCTTTGGGATGAGCGAGGAGAATATGTGGAGAATTTTAGAAGAGCCCTATGTGATGATTGGCTCAGATGGCTCTATTCGATCCCCAGAAGGGCCTTTAAGCCACGATCATCCTCACCCTCGAGCCTATGGCTCTTTCCCAAAATATCTTGGCGCGGTGCTGGGAGGAAAAACCGTTAAATTATCTGAAGCCATTCGAAAAATGACCTCATTACCTGCGGAACACTTTCAGATTCATGATCGCGGTATACTTGCTGCGGGGATGATGGCGGACATTATTGTGTTTAATCCTGAAGAGATAAACGATGTGTCTTCATATATTGAGCCCCATCAACTTTCGAAAGGAATAGATCGGGTTATAGTAAACGGTGTGCTGACACTGGATGAGGGAAGTTTGACAGGTCGGCGTGGCGGTTACTTTTTGGAATAGACTGCTTTTTCAGGAATGATCCAGCGAATGCCTCTTTTAGGTTCTGGCACATCACCTTCTCTTCTTGGAATCCAATGGACATGGGCATGGTCTACGGTGGATTGTAAAATTAAATGCCGCAAAAAATGGACCTGAGAGCTTCTGTTCATGCGGCGATCTCCAAATCGAAACACTCCTGTGCGGGTTTGTATTCTAGGATCTTGCGAGGATAGTTGTTAATCCATTTTTCAGTCTCACCAATACGGTCGATGGTATATTTTCCGATGTTGTCTCCTTTGGCGACGAAACGACGAACCATACGGTTGGCATTTTCGTTGGAGCCTCGTTCCCAGGAAGAATACGGGTGAGCATAATAGAGTTTAACACGTCTCTTTTTGCTAAATCCGGAACGTTCCATCTGCTCCACGTCGAGAAACTCGCTCCCGTTATCGGCTGTAATCGACTTGAACATCGATCTGAATGGGCCAACTCCCATCGATCTTTCGATCGCTTTGAGGGCCTGTAGAACCGATGCCTGTGTTTTATCCGAAAGTTTTCTCACCCTTAGCATTCGGGTCTTTCTTTCTACTAACGTCATTAAAACCGGTTTTGAAGTTCCTTTTCCGCCGACGATCAAATCCAATTCCCAGTGCCCAAATTCCTCGCGTTTTTCTACGGTCTTAGGTCGTTTTTCGATACTGGTCCTTCGGGCATGTTGCTTTTTAACCCGCTTAATAGCACGTCTTTTTCGTTTTATCCGTTTTCGTTTTTCCCATAGGGGCTCGTTGCTCACCCCCGGGATGAGACCTTGGTCAATATAGGTATACAGCGTTTTTGTACTCACCGCTGCAGGTCTCTGCTCTTGTTTAAGCAAAGGAGCAACCACATCGGGTGAGCGTTTGTGAACAAGAATGTGCTCGCTGATAAACACAGCCATTTCATGATGCTTTCCAAGCTTAAGCTCAGGTCCCTTGGCCGTCGCATTTAGATCATGAAGTTCCTGGGCTCGATCACTGCTGTATGCTTTCTTCTTTCGCGGCTCTGTATCGAAATGCTCTACCTCCCCACGTTTAATTTCGCGCTCTATGGTTCGACGATGCCTTCCCAGATACTGGCTATCTCCAAAGGACGTCCTGGGTTTTTGAGCATTGTTTCAATCATGATCCGTTCTTTCTGCGTCAAATGCTTGCCTTTTCGGGGATGAATACTACTCTTGATTTGTTCCATGTCTTTCTCTTTTTTTTGTCTTCTGTCGAGTTTTTAAATCTAGAAGATTTCGGCATGGAACACTCCTGTTTTACAATATCTTCTTTTGGGCATTTAATATTACAATTCTCATAGCAACTTCATTCACCGCTTAATACTTTTTTTTACGTGCTTTATCCTGTTAACATGGCTAATGGATAGAGGATCTTGAAAAAAATTTTCAAAAAGCAGTTCACAGGATACGGATTATATTCTAACCTGGATCTGTCAGTTAAACGTGGGATTTCTGTGCGAATGCTTTGGAGGCAAAAGGTTGCAAAAAAACGCAGGCGCACCCGCTGGGTGCGTCGAGGCTTTTTTGTAATTCCTTTTGGCCCAAATGGTTCGTGCAGAAAACCGCGTTTAACTGACAGATCCAGGTCTAATCTATATCTCGATCAAGATATTAAAAAATGATGTTTGCCTGTCCGTTAAATAAACGATAGAGAAAGTTCATGAGTTAATGAGGCCTCGATGTTCCTTAAAATAAAGCAAAGCGACTTTCATATGTATCAACGATTTATATCTACATGGGTATGCTTTGCTCTTCTTTCCACCTTCTCCTTCGCAGAAGAAAGCGCCTCGACTTCCGATGTCCACACGGAATATTTCAATAAACTCTATGAAGAAAGAGGGGGCCTACCCTGGCAACACGACTATCCTCCCGCAACGACCTGCAAAGAATGTCATCCAACTCACTATCGTCAATGGTCGGTCTCTCCTCATGCCTACGGGCAGATGAGCCCTGTCTTTAATGCCATGCATGCGACTATTTTTAAACGGACGAATGGATCTAATGGAGATTTCTGCATTCGTTGTCATACGCCTGTCGGAATGAATCTAGAAGAACCCGAGTTTATGAGCAATATCGATCGCCATCCAACGTCTCGAGAAGGGGTTACCTGTATTGTGTGCCATCGGGTTAATGTTCCTTACGGAAAGATTTAGTGGCCGTTTAGCTCTAGATAAAGGGAATCTTGTCGACATTCCCGTATCGACTCCCAATAAAGATATTCGGCTGTTAGAACTGATTGGACAATATAATTTGTCTACGAACTCAGGTACTGAGTCCGGAACAAAGATCCATAAAACCGCATCTTTTTTTAAGCCTATGAGTAGTTCGGCTTTTTGTGGCACATGCCATGATGTTCTTTTATATAACGGGTTCCGGCTAGAAGAAGCCTTTAGTGAGTATAAACGTTCTCCAGCAGCCAGAAAGGGAATCACCTGTCAAGACTGTCATATGGGTGTACAACACGGCGCTTTTACAGGTGATAAAGAATCGAATTATAAAATGGATTCCATTGCCGTTGTTAATGGGAAACCCATGCCCCCTCGAAAGTTTACCAATCATATGTTTCCCGGCCCCGATCACTCGGTAATACATCCGGGTATTTTCCCCCATAATGATGAAGCAGTTCGGGACGAGGCCGAAGATCCTGCAACGTCAAAAGGGCTGGCGACAATCCGTGAATGGTTAACGTTTGACCATGAGGCGGGTTGGGGCACAAAGAAATTCGAGAAAACAGAGTGGAAACGAGTCAAAAAAGGCGGGTTGCGTACGCCCTTTCCAAAGCGTTGGAAAACACGTGCAGAACGTCAAAAAGCCCGTCGTATTTTGGACAAACAGTTTGAGTTGCTCGACGAATACATGAAAGCCCGAGACGAAGTTCTTCGCAATGGGTTTCATTTAGGAGAGGTAAAGGTCATTAAAGCAACCCGGAATAAAGGCATTGAGTTTGCCGTCGAAGTCATTAATGCAACCGAAGGACATGGTGTACTTACTGGGTTTATTGGGGAGCGAACCATTTTTCTTTAGGTAACCGTCGAAGACCTTGATGGAAACATCATTTTCAAATCCGGGGATCTTGATCCCAATGGAGATTACCGAGATAGCCATTCGCTTTATGTTCACAATCACGAGCTTCCTCTTGATAAACAGTTATTTACCTTACAATCACGCTTTCTTACCACCAGTATTCGAGGCGGAGAACGAGAAGCCATCTTACCGATTCCTTTTTCCTTAACACCCCTGCCTTACATTAACTCACAAGCAAACGCGTCGACTCTAAAGGGGCGTCCTGATACGGCCCGCATCCATAAAAACAATATTATGCCGGGTGATAAGCGGTGGGCGACCTATAAAATACATCGGTCCGCTCTTACCGAGTCAGATCACTACAAGGCCCAGATCAAATTTATTGTAGGGATGGTTCCTATCAATTTGGTCAACGAAATTAAAGAAGTCGGTTTTGATTATGATATGACAGCCAAAGACATCGCCGAAGGCGTTGTGGGAGAGCATACTACACACTATGGGAGAAAACGATTGAAATTGATCTATAAAACCCTGAAGGGACTTTTATTTAAAGAACATAGGTGTCCTCCCTTCCACCTGTTTGCCCTGTTGAGTCTAATAAGCGTTAACCTATCCCTAAACACCTGGGCCGGTGGTTCAGAAACGGAATTAACTCAAGAAGCGATCCCTGTTAACCCTGAATCCGATGCGCAATGTACGCTTCATGAGATTCACAATCTCGAAGGGTTCATCAACGTCCTCCAACAAGAAAGCAAAAAAGAACAACCGTCTCCCTCAAAACGGATTTATGCTCTTTTTAATTCATCCATAAAGACAGCGTTAGATGATGCTCCTGACAAGAGCACCTATTCACCAGAGCTGAAACATCGTGTAGTCGTTACGTTGAACAGAATCCTCCGGCGGACCAACTTATATGAGCCTGCTCCATGGAAAAATTCATCGATTAGCCAAGGATTACGCAATGCATATGACCAGACCTTTTCCGCGTTGGGTCCTGTAGACAAAGCGCGCCTCAATCGTCTTCTACTCCACAAAACCTTTCCTCTTTTTGTTCAAAAACCCACAAACCCGACCTTTCCTGATCGACCTCGCAGACTTCATCTTTTCGGTGACCGCTTTTTAGGGTCGGAAAATCTTCAAAAGGGTTTTACCCTACCCACAGATGCGGTATGGCAACCTTCTTTATTTGTGTTTGGAACCTTTCGATCAACTATACAAACCTTTGATGGAGGTACAGATGATTCCACCTCGTTTACCGAATGGGTGAACCGGTTAGACCTCCAGTTTAACCTTGCTCTTACACCTACGGAACGGATTCTTATTGGATTTCGCCCCTTAGACGAAGCCCCAGACTTTACCGGATATCAATTTAACGATATCACTCAACGCAAGGAAGGGTTCGAAGAGTTTTTTGATGAAAGCCTTGAATCGCTTTTCTTTGAAGGTGATCTTGGCGAACTCTTTCCTTTTTTCGACCCGGGAGAGTCAAGGGGTTTAGATCTAGGGTTTGCTATCGGTCGCCAGCCCGTTACCTTCCAAAACGGGTTTATGATCGATGACAGCATCGATGCAATTGGTCTCACAAAAAATAACCTATTTTTTCCTAAATCTTCAAACCTGCGAATAAACACCCTTTACGGGTGGAACGACATAAATAGAACAGGTAGCATGGAAGATAACAAAGCCGAGGTGTTTGGACTATTTTCTTCTACAGACTTTCAAAAAACCTCCATGGACCTCGATATTGCTTATGTTGATTCCGACAGACAAGAATCCTCAAACCCCGATGATCGATTTGGTGGTGATAGTTTACACCTGGGTTTAGGGTTTATACAACGTGTAGGGCTCTATAACACGAGTCTCCGAATTAATACGTCCATAACCGATGAACCCAGCAGCTCTGTTGATGAAGGGACCCTTTTTTTTGCCGATGTTTCTTATACACCGGCATACTCTGAAAACCTCGTCTACATAACCCTTTTTTATGCTTTAGATCACTACTCCGCCCTGGCTCGCCGTGCAACCGCACAAGGCCCTTTAGGGCCCGCAGGCATTTTATTTGCTGGTTCAGGAATTGGTCGAATTGGGGCGCCCCTAGACAATACGGCTCAAGATGTAGCTGGAAGCGCTATTGGGTATCAAATGTTCTTTAACCATACACGCTCCCAACTCATTGCCGAATTAGGAGGTCGTTTTGATACGACGGAAACAACATCTGCATTTGGAGATGCCATAGGGGTTGGGCTACAATTTCAGCATGCGCTAGGACAGCATTACATTTTCCGTATTGACGGAGCACTTGCTTCCGTAGAAACGGGGAATACTCGTTATTCTGCGGGGACTGGACTTACCATACAGTTTTAGCCCGCAGGCTATTTTTCTCCAGCTAACGCTTCGGCAATATTAAGGCTATGGTCTTTCATGCGCCGATAGGCAGTAAGCATGTCCATAAACGTTAAACTTTTAAGAGGGAGCACCTTCTCTTCCCGTAGCCTTTCTTGGTGTCGGCCTCGGAAGTCCTTTACCAGATGCGTTATGGCTTCTGAGTATGTATGCGCGCGACTTAGGATATCGGCGTTTTCTTCTTCAATGGCTTGTGTGATCAGAATGATATAATCATTGACTTGATCATGGAGCTCTAAAATTTCTTTTCGACCGGCTTCAGACAGATCCAGATCGTCTTTGCGAAGTCTAATATATAATTTTAAAACATTGTTAATGTAATCGCTAATGGATTCATATTCATCGGCCATGCGAAGTTGCTTTCGTGTTTCATTGGTTAATTCATAGGTGACCCGTCCAGAGAGGAGTTTGCTTAAGAAAAGAGTGATTTCTTTTTGTACATTATCTAAAACTTCTTCTTGATGGAAAACATGGCGTATTTGTTTTTGGTCCAATTTGCTGTCTGCCAAGATCTCTTTGAGTTGATTCATCATTTTTTCGACACGGTATCCCATGGATAAAATTTCTTTTTTGGACTGTGCAATGCCTAGGCCGGGGGTATTCAGCATCCGAATATCCGTGTAGATCAAATGAGGGGTCTCCTTCACGTCTTTATCGGGCGCTAAGAAGGTTACGAATTTTGCGAGGTACGGCAGAAAAGGAACGAAAATAAATGTATTAACAACATTAAAAAGGGTATGGGTTAAGGCAATAGCGGGTAATATATAGGGAAACGTTTCTGTTCCATCTTGGGTTATCATCAGGTTCGGATTATAGCCGATGATTTTTTGTATAGTAGTGATATATAGAGAAAATATAGACGTTATCCATAAGACCCCGATGACATTAAAAAAGATATGAGCATAAGCCGCGCGTTTTGCATTTGTTGTAGCCCCCAAAGAGGCCAGAAAGGCGGTAATGGTCGTTCCAATATTTTCTCCAAGAACCAGTGCGGCCGCGGTTTCGTAACCAATAATACCTGTTTTTGCAAGCCCCATGGTAATGCCTAAGGTAGCGGAGGAAGACTGGACAATAAACGTAAGTATACATCCCGCCAAAGCGCATTTTAGTACACCGAGATACGAGGTTGCTTGAAAAGTTTGAAACCAGTATAAAAATTGGGGTTCCGTTCGAATGGGTTTGAGACCATTGCTCATCAGTTCTAATCCAAAAAAGATCATGCCGACCCCCATCAGAAACATACCCGTATATCGCAAACGTTCCCGACGGGAGAATAAGAACAGAAACGCAGAAAGGCCTAGAATGGGCAGTCCATATTTACCGATTTTAAGGGTAAGAATCCATCCGGTAATCGTGGTCCCAATATTTGCGCCTAAAATAACCCCTATGGCTTGTTTCAACGTCATAAAACTACTGTTGACAAGCCCAACCACCATCACTGTTGTAATAGAGCTAGACTGAACTACACAGGTGACTAATGTTCCTACCCCAACGGCGAGGAGTCGATTATCCGTCACATGCCCAATAAGTTTTCGAAGTCGATTGCCCGCCACGGCCTGAAGACCTTCAGACATATTTTTTATGCCAAGCAAAAAAATGCCTAATCCGCCGATAAGGCTTATGAGTACCTTGAAAATTAAATCAATATCCATCACGTCCTCCATTTCAGGTTTAACGGGAGGGTACTTGTACCTTCTCAAATGGCAAGCTTTTTATACTTTCCTTGCAGAGCTTATATTTCTTGCTCACAACCATCTTTTTTGTTTAACTAGGATTGTTGTGAAAATCGGATTTCCAGATAAAAAAGCGCTTATTGTCACTCTGAGCGTACATCAAGAGATGGTCGAAAACTTTGTTTCTTTCGGACGTATGTAGCCATGACATCGAAAGCCCCGGTTGCATACACCTAAATGAACATCGTATCCAGCTAGAAGTCCTCGCCGGAGATCCTCGCTTAAATCCTGCGTGGGATGCAACGCTTCGCAAGGCCGATGGCATGATCTTCCTTGTTCGGTTTTTGGACTTTATATCCCTCGATAAAACAAAAGCGATTTATAATCATTTCCCAAAGGACAAAGTCGTTCCGTTATTGGTGCTCATATGTCGGACAGAAGGCGAATGTGAAACCAAAATTAGCTGTATTCATTGTGGTCAAAAATTATGGATTCGCGATGCAGACGTTGGGAAAAAAGGGAAATGCTCCAATTGTAAAGATTCCTTTACGTTGCGCTCTCAAGAAACCATTATAAGAGATCAACTTAAAATTTCTGACAGCATTCCCATCAACAGAATCATTCAAGGAAATCAAGAGTTATGCAGGAATGCCCTCTCCTCCTTTATTGGAGAGTCCGCAGCCCTCATTAAATCATCGAGTGAAAAGATTAACCCCGAAGTTCTGAAGCAAACAACAGCCCGAGTAGAGATACAAGCGGAAGATTTTGGGAACCCTCAAAACCTATAAATTCAGCTGGAGTCGGTATAGTCCTAACCTGGAACTTTAAACACATTGTTCACTATGAAAAGGACATTTGATTATGTAAAAATGAAAAACGAGGTTTATCGTTGGAGCAGCACAGAAAACAGATGCAAGAGCGTGTATCAAAAGATACAATTATAGGACCATGGCTGAAAAAACTAGAAAGACAAAAAGTCATGGCCTAATAGCATGGAGAGATGAGGTTGTCCCTCAAATTTGGTTGTGACTATGCCGCTCCAGTTTCTATCATGGCGGTCCTTTGAGATTTCTTGATGGAAATGTTAAAAGGATTGTGAACCCCTAATGAATTTAAGGTATAGTCACAGAGCGTGTGAAGTTTGAATGTGGAGGTTTGATATGGATAAAGAAATAGATCGTCCTGAGTTTATGAAGGAGTTAGCTAAACTATCTTTGCTAACCGCTGCATCCATTCAAGTGACGGGGTGTGAAGACGAAAAGTATGACGCGATTTTGACGGTGGATGAAGAGGGAGAATTGACGATAAATGATATTGTTGCGACGAATGAACAAATTCAAGTCACCTCGTCGGGAAGTACAACGTCAAATAGTTCATCGGGCAGCACAAATGGTTCGAGCGGGAGTGGATCATCCGGCGGAGGGGGGACACAGAGTTGTCCGCCTTCTTCATGTTCTCAAGTAGCTAATTTTCATACACATACTTGTTCTGTTTCAGGGTCTACTTCTATCAAGCTTAATTGTTTTGGCGGGCATACTCACACCGTTACCTTAAGTAGTTCGGATTTGCAAAATTTGTGTCAAAGTGCATCTGTAACAAAAACGTCCAGTATCGATCAAGGCCATAGTCATGCTGTGACAATTAGCGTATAAACGCAGGAGCAAAATCAAGTGATCAAAACCATCAATCCATTTTTTTTGAGTAGTGTTCTTTGCTTATGCATTAATCTTTCAATAGGTAAGGTGAGTGCCAATGAAGAAGAACTTAATTTTGAAGTAACGGACGCTGGAGAGATGGAATATTCCGATCGTGACGTGCTTCGCAGAGATGCGAGTGATCAGGCGCGTATTGAACGATCTATATCTTTACCGTTACCAAGGACGCTTCGTAAAGGGAGTATGCAATATAGCATTGAGCATCGTAATCGAACGTCTGTTGATGAAGAACCTTTTCATAATTTTTTCGGATTTGATGCCGGCGACGTAAAGATTGGATTTGGATTGAGTTATGGAGTGTTAAATAATTTAGACGTGGGGGTGCGGCGTTTAAATGGAACAGTAGAACGGTTTGATACCTACCAATTTAGTTCTCGGCTACAATTGTTAAGCGAGACAACTCACGCTCTTGATCTTGCTTTGTTGGGCGGGAGTTCTCTTTATACGATTAGAGATGATACGGATGCGTGGAGTGGGTTTAGATCGCTTCTGGTGGGGCGTAGCTTTTTTAAACGGTTTTATTTTAGCAGCGGTGTTCTTTATCACGATAATTCAACCGCTCGCGAAAAGACAGCTGGGGATGAGAAAGATAGTACCGCGATTATGGGTGCTGCTATCTTGCGTTTAACAGATCGCCTTTTATTTTCTGCTGAATGGAGTGCGCCTGTAGCGGGATATGAAGCGAGTTCGACAGCGTGGGCGGGTGCTTTAAAATTTGTTACGCATGGGCATACCTTTAGTTTGGTCGGTGCGAATACTCAGTATATGACGCTGGACGGTTTAGCTGCCGGCACTTCTTTTGATGATGATGAAGTTGTAATTGGGTTTAGTATTACCCGTGAATTTTTGTTATAGAAAACCCTATGAAAGATTCCCAACAGGATATGCCGACCTCTGGAGAATGCTCGCGACGAGCTTTTTCTCAGCGAATGTTGTTTTTTGGAATTGGGACGACGCTGTCTTCTCTCTTCGCTCCTTTGACCCGAGCGGAAGAAGATTTTCCTAAGATAACAATTCCTGCATCGAAGATGCCTTCCCAGCTCAAAACAGAGAAGGGGGGCGTTATGCTCAAGATTAAAGGGAAGAAGGTTCTGCTTATACGTACAGGACCTAAAACCATGTCTGCTTTGGTTCCGGAATGTACCCATAAGAAATGCCAAGTCCTTTATAAAAGAGAGTGGGGAGAAATCTGGTGTAAGTGTCATGGTTCAAAATATGATATTTATGGAAACGTGATTAAGCCTCCAGCTCCCAAAAATCTGCCGCAATGTCCAATAACTTTTACTGATGAAAAGATTGTTTTGGAACTTCGGCCGGCTCCTGATATATAATGTTTTAGGGTGTAAACTAAACGAAGATTAGAAATGCAAATCCCCCAACCCCGAAAGAGTTTTGGACAGGATTACAGGATGGATAGGATAAAAGATAGTCCAGTTTATATGATTTCATTTAAAACAGTTTGGTTAGGGCTTCTCTGCGCTAGTTATTTTTTGATCCTTTTCTTGTCACCGATAAACGTGTATACAGATTCGCCATTTTCTGTAGGTTCAGATGATAGCATTGAAGTGATAGAGGATTTTAAAATCATGGATGATTCCGAGACTACCGTGTCATCTTTTAAAATCGCTGTTTTCTTCGGTCGTATTCATGTGATCCTGATTCATTTCCCTGTTGCGTGGCTATTTTTAACGGCTCTTGTAACGCTGGCAAAAGTGAAATGGCCTGGGGAGGTCGGATCATGGGATCTATTTTTGCTGGTGGGGACGACTCTTGTTTTTATTCCTGCGTTGGCTTCAGGGTGGGTTCATCATTTGCATATATCGAATCCTGATGATGTTGGGGTTTTGTTGAGTCGACATAAGTTTTTTGCATTTACTACGTTTGGATTTGTGTTAACCGCACTGATAGCTCGGTGTCAGGCTGAGAAGAAAAATAAACCGAGTTTATGTCGAGTCTCCATGTGTCTTGTTCTTATGGCTGCGCTTTTTGTGGGGCTCACGGGTCATTTGGGTGGATCAATGGTTTTCGGCGCAGAGTATCTTAATCCTTTCGCATTTTGATGATGACGACCTTTAACCAAGATCCGTCGAGTTCATCTGGTTCAGCGCTTGCTGCGTTTGGCGCGGGTTGTTTTTGGTGTATTGAGGCGGTATACGAGAAAATAAAAGGGGTGCTATCTGTTCGATCAGGCTATATGGGTGGCCATACCCAATCTCCAACGTACAGGGAGGTTTGTTCTGGAACAACAGGTCATGCTGAGGTTATCCAAATCATGTATGATCCTGATAAAATCGACTATGAAAAGTTGCTGGATATTTTCTGGAAAGCGCATGATCCCACGCAGCTCAACCGACAGGGTGGAGACATGGGGACTCAGTATCGGTCGGCCATTTTTTATTATAATGATGAACAAAAAAATATCGCTGAAAGATCAAAAAACACGTTGAATGATTCGGGTCAGCTCAAACATCGGGTTGTTACGGAAATTGTAGAGGCCTCTCCATTTTATGAGGCGGAAGCGGAACATCAAAAGTATTATTTAAACAATCCAGGAGCCCCATACTGTATATTTAATATTAAACCTAAACTCGGGAAATTGGGGGTTGGAAAAATAAAAGAGAGTTTTTTTCAGTTAGCCCTTGCATCTAAAAAAAAAGTCGGTATAAATGCCGCTTACTTTTGTGTCAGAAAGACTTAAATTTGATTTATTTTTAGATTTATTCTGTTGACAGAGACTGCGAAAGAAGATCTAATGTAGATTTTGAGTCGCAAAAGATCAAATTCAAAGATTAAGGATTTTGCTGAATCTGAAACGGTGTTTTGGAATCCTCAATCTTCGAATTTAGTTTTGTTCTTTGAAATGTGAATAGATTTTTTAACTACTTCGAATCAGAAGTAGTGTGATTTGCCCATCCTGCTTATTTTCTGCAAGGAAAACAAGTGGGATATTTTAAGCTTGTGTGAGGTTTTTTCTTCATTCGTGAAGAAAAGCCCCATTATTAATTAAATTGAAGCCAAAACCCTTATTCGTAAGGGTACGAACTTTCTTATGGAGAGTTTGATCCTGGCTCAGAACGAACGCTGGCGGCGTGGATTAGGCATGCAAGTCGGACGAGAATTTTTAGCTTCAAGTCTTCGGACAAGAAGTTGAAAAGGACAGTGGCGAACGGGTGAGTAACACGTGGGTAATCTACCCTTAAGTTGGGGATAGCCCTCCGAAAGGAGGGGTAATACCGAATACGGTCATCCCGATGCATATCGGGACTATCTAAAGGTGGGGATTCTTCGGAACCTATTGCTTATGGATGTACCCGCGGCCCATCAGCTTGTTGGTAAGGTAACGGCTTACCAAGGCTAAGACGGGTAGCTGGTCTGAGAGGATGGTCAGCCACACTGGGACTGAGACACTGCCCAGACTCCTACGGGAGGCTGCAGTCGAGAATCATTGTCAATGCGCGAAAGCGTGAACATGCGACGCCGCGTGGAGGATGACGGCCTTCGGGTTGTAAACTCCTGTCATACAGGGAGCAATCGTTTCGGTTTTAATACAACCGGGACTTGATGGTACCTTAAGAGGAAGCCACGGCTAACTCTGTGCCAGCAGCCGCGGTAATACAGAGGTGGCGAGCGTTGTTCGGATTTACTGGGCGTAAAGGGTGTGTAGGCGGCATGGCATGTCGGATGTGAAAGCTCACGGCTCAACCGTGGAACGGCATCCGAAACTGCCAAGCTTGAGTACGGGAGAGGAGAGCGGAATTCTCGGTGTAGCGGTGAAATGCGTAGATATCGAGAGGAACACCGGTGGCGAAAGCGGCTCTCTGGACCGATACTGACGCTGAGGCACGAAAGCTGGGGGAGCGAAGAGGATTAGATACCCTCGTAGTCCCAGCCGTAAACGTTGTACACTTGGTGTGGGAGGCATTGTCCCCTTCCGTGCCGGAGCTAACGCGTTAAGTGTACCGCCTGGGGAGTACGGCCGCAAGGCTAAAACTCAAAGGAATTGACGGGGGCCCGCACAAGCGGTGGAGCATGTGGCTTAATTCGATGCAACGCGAAGAACCTTACCAGGGCTTGACATGCCCGTCGTATTCCCCTGAAAGGGGGAAGTCAGTTCGGCTGGACGGTGCACAGGTGCTGCATGGCTGTCGTCAGCTCGTGCCGTGAGGTGTTGGGTTAAGTCCCGCAACGAGCGCAACCCTTGTGGTTAGTTGCTACTTTCGTCGAAAGACGGAAAGCACTCTAACCAGACTGCCTGTAATAAGCAGGAGGAAGGTGGGGATGACGTCAAGTCAGTATGGCCCTTATGCCCTGGGCTGCACACGTGCTACAATGGTCAGTACAGAGGGATGCAAAGCCGCGAGGTGGAGCTAATCCCCAAAACTGGCCTCAGTTCGGATCGGAGTCTGAAACTCGACTCCGTGAAGTTGGAATCGCTAGTAAAGGCGTATCAGCTACGACGCCTTGAATACGTTCCCGGGCCTTGTACACACCGCCCGTCACATCACGAAAGCCGACTGAACCCGAAGTCGCTGATCTAATCCGCCTTGGCGGAAAGAAGGTGCCGAAGGTGTGGTTGGTGATTGGGATGAAGTCGTAACAAGGTAGCCGTAGGGGAACCTGCGGCTGGATCACCTCCTTTCTAAGGAGTAGTTCGATTACGGATTGAAGATTGACGATTGCGGATATAAATCCCCAATCCGAAATCCGAAACCTAAAATCGAATTAGGACAGTGGTCCGTTTTGCTTCGGCAAGATGGATCTAGAATGTTGGGTAACCAACTTCAAAAAAAAGTATCACAAGCTAAAGCAAATCGCACTAATTCTGGTGCGAAGTAAAAAGAATCTATTGTGGGCCGAAAGTCAAAAGTCCAAGGTCTGAAGTAAAAGAGGGCCTTTGGACCTTCGACTCGAATCTCGGGGGCATAGCTCAGTTGGGAGAGCGTCTGATTTGCATTCAGAAGGTCGTCGGTTCGAGCCCGTCTGCCTCCACCAATTTGATTGCGGATTGGAGATTGCAGATTGTGGATTTTAAGATCCGAAATCTGCAGTCTGAAATTCGTGGGGGCGCATAGCTCAGTTGGTTAGAGCGCGTCTCTGATAAGGACGAGGTCCCTGGTTCGAGTCCAGGTGTGCCCACCATTTGGCGCGGAGCGTAGAATGGAGGTTATTAGTTAATGGTTATTTGTTAATGAGGAGTGACGGTTTACTCTTCCTAATAACGAATAACCGATAACTAATAACACGGTCGAGAGACCGCGTTTGTTCTTTGAAAATTACATAGAGAAGGGTAAAGCAAATTCATCAAGATTAAAAAAGATTGAAGACTTTGGTCAAGCTAATAAGAGCATACGGTGGATGCCTTGGCATCAGTAGGCGATGAAGGACGTGATAAGCTGCGATAAGTCTCGGGAAGCGGCCAATACGCTTTGAACCGGGAATTTCCGAATGGGGAAACCCAATGCGGGTCATGCCGCATTATTCTAGTCTGAATATATAGGGCTAGGAAGCGACACCAGGGGAAGTGAAACATCTCAGTACCCTGAGGAAAAGAAAACAACAGTGATTCCCTAAGTAGTGGCGAGCGAACGGGGAACAGCCTAAACCTTCCTGTTTACAGGGAGGGGTTGCGGGACCTTAATATGAGATTTGCGAGGATAGTAGAAAGTTCAGGAAAGTTCTGCCATAGAGGGTGATAGCCCCGTATACGAAATCCAAACAAACTCTAAAGGTATCCCAAGTAGGGCGGGACACGTGAAACCCTGTCTGAATCCGGGAGGCCCACCTCCCAAGGCTAAATACTAACTGATGACCGATAGTGAACTAGTACCGTGAGGGAAAGGTGAAAAGAACCCCTGTTAGGGGAGTGAAATAGAACCTGAAACCGTGTGCTTACAAGGTGTGGTAGTACTCCGTAGCCTCGTGCGAAGGAGTATGGCCGCTTGCCTTTTGCATAATGAGTCCGCGAGTTACCCTATATGGCAAGGTTAATCCCCTGAAAGGGAGGAGCCAAAGCGAAAGCGAGTGTGAATAGCGCGCATGCCGTCCGAAGCCTTGTGCGGAGGAGGGTTGAGTCGTATGGGGTAGACCCGAAGCCGGGTGAGCTACCCATGGCCAGGATGAAGTTCTCTTAACAGAGAATGGAGGTCCGAACCGTTGTGTGTTGAAAAACGCTCGGATGAGCTGTGGGTTGGAGTGAAAGGCTTATCAAACTCGGTGATAGCTGGTTCTCCTCGAAATAGCTTTAGGGCTAGCCTGCACGAATGCTCGGAATGGAGGTAGAGCACTGATTGGAATAGGGTCCCTACCAGGATACCAACGCCACTCAAACTCCGAATGCCATTCCAGTCACGTGTGGAGTCAGACTGCGGGGGATAAGCTCCGTAGTCGAAAGGGAAACAGCCCAGACCGCCGGTTAAGGCCCCTAAATCTGATTAAGTGCTTAAGGATGTGGGATTGCAGAAACAGCTAGGATGTTGGCTTAGAAGCAGCCATCATTTAAACAGTGCGTAACAGCTGACTAGTCGAGTGATCCTGCGCCGAAAATGATCGGGACTAAATCAGATGCCGAAACCGCGGATTTCCTTCTTCCGGAGGAAGTGGTAGAGGAGCATTCTATATGGGTCGAAGCGAGCCTGTAAAGGTCCTTGGTATGAGCCAAGGTGTAAATAGTGGACTGTATAGAAGTGATTATGCGGACATGAGTAACGAAAAGCCAGGTGAGAATCCTGGCCGCCGAAATCCCAAGGTTTCCTGGGGAAGGTTCGTCCGCCCAGGGTTAGTCGGTCCCTAAGCCGAGGCCGAAAGGCGTAGGCGATGGGTGAACAGGTTTAATATTCCTGTACCACTTAACAGGAGTGATGGAGTGACGTAGAAAGCTAGGTTAGCCATCTGATGGAATAGATGGTCGAAGGTCGTAGGGAGTTCCGATAGGAAAATCCGTTGGAACAATCCTGAAAACCGTAAGGACGTGGCGTCTTCGGACAAAGCGGATTAATTGATGCTATACTGCCAAGAAAAGCTTCTAAATGTTGAATATTAGGTGACCGTACCGCAAACCGACACAGGTGGGAGGGTAGAGTATACCAATGGCGCGCGAGAGAAACCTCGTTAAGGAACTCGGCAATCTAGCCCCGTAACTTCGGAATAAGGGGTCCTCTTTGAGGTGATATCTCTTTGGAGATTGAGCTTTAGAGAGGCGCAGTGAAAAGGCCCAGGCGACTGTTTATCAAAAACACAGCACTCTGCTAACTCGTAAGAGGACGTATAGGGTGTGACACGTGACCAATGCCGAAAGGTTAAGGCAAGGGGTTATCTCACTTCGGTGAGAGAAGCTCTGACCCGAAGCCCCGGTGAATGTCGGCCGTAACTATAACGGTCCTAAGGTAGCGAAATTCCTTGTCGGGTAAGTTCCGACCTGCACGAATCGTGTAACGATCTGGGCGCTGTCTCAACGAGGATCTCGGTGAAATTGTAGTTCCGGTGAAAATGCCGGATACCCGCGGAAGGACGGAAAGACCCCGTGAACCTTTACTGTATTCTGATATTGGGTTTTGGTTATACATGTGTAGCATAGCTGGGAGGCTTTGAACTCACTTCGTCAGGAGTGGGGGAGCCATCAGTGAAATACCAGTCTTGTCTAATTGAGATTCTAACCTTGGCCCGTGAAACCGGGTGAGGAACAGTGTCAGATGGTCAGTTTGACTGGGGCGGTTTCCTCCAAAAAAGTAACGGAGGAGCACGAAGGTACCCTCAGCACGGTCGGCAATCGTGCGTGGAGCGTATAGGTATAAGGGTGCTTAACTGCGAGACTAACACGTCGAGCAGGTGCGAAAGCAGGTCTAAGTGATCCGGCGGTAGCTAGTGGTAGCGCCGTCGCTCAACGGACAAAAGGTACTCCGGGGATAACAGGCTGATCGCCGCCAAGAGTTCATATCGACGCGGCGGTTTGGCACCTCGATGTCGGCTCATCGCATCCTGGGGCTGGAGAAGGTCCCAAGGGTTGGGCTGTTCGCCCATTAAAGCGGTACGCGAGCTGGGTTCAGAACGTCGTGAGACAGTTCGGTCCTTATCCTCCGTGGGCGCAGGAAATTTGAGGAGAGCATTCCTTAGTACGAGAGGACCAGGAATGACGTACCTCTGGTGTTCCAGTTGTCTCGCCTCGAGGCATCGCTGGGTAGCTATGTACGGAAAGGATAAGCGCTGAAAGCATCTAAGCGCCAAGCCCCCTCCGAGATAAGGTTTCCCTTCCCGAGCGCGTAAGCGCGTCGGGACTAAAGGCTGGTCGAAGACGACGACCTTGATAGGCCGGAAGTGTACGTGTGGCGACACATTTAGCTAACCGGTACTAATCAGCCGTGAGGCTTGACCATTTATTTAATGGCCACGGTGACTCTGTTGGTTCAGAGTTGCCGTGAGTCCTTCTCTATGTAACCTCTTTATAAGAGTCAAAAGTCTCAGGTCTGAACGTCGAAAGAAAGAGAGTCTCTTCTCTTTTGACCTTTCACTTTTAGGCTTTTGACATCTTTTTCCCGGTAATTATAGCGAGGATGTCACACCCGTTCCCATCCCGAACACGGTCGTTAAGCTCCTCAGCGGCGATGGTACTATCCTGTTATGGGATGGGAGAGTAGCACGTTGCCGGGTTTATTTTTACGAGTAAGGAAAACAAATAAAAAAAATGACTGAACAAACAACACAAGAAAAAAAACATATAGACTTTGATTTGAGTCAATTCGAAGGGAAAGATGAACAAATTTCGATTGCACAAATGTACGAAGATACACTCAAAGACTTTGCAGAGGGTTCCATTGTCAGTGGCAAAATTCTTGAAGTCCGAAAAACAGATGTTCTCATAGATATTGGCTATAAATCCGAAGGATTAATACCCGTTTCTGAATTTAATGATATTGATACATTAAATCCAGGCGACGATCTTGATGTGCTCCTCGAAGAACTAGAAGACGACGACGGGATGGTTGTCCTCAGCAAAAAAAGCGCTGAGTTAAAACGCAACTGGGATCGTGTCGTGAACGATTACAAAGAAGGTGGCCTTATTGAAGGCGAAATCAAATCCCGCGTACGAGGCGGGCTGATTGTTGATATAGGTATTGATGCCTTTCTTCCCGGTTCACAAGTAGACGTTGTTCCTATTCGAAACCTCGATCAAATTTTAGGAAAAACACTCGAATTTAAGATTCTAAAAATCAACGAAGAACGACGCAATGTCGTTCTCTCACGTAGAGAACTACTTGAAGAAAGGCGTCGTGACCAGAAAAAGGCACTTCTCACTGAAATTGAAGAAGGCCAGATTCGAAAAGGTATTGTTAAAAATATTACTGATTTTGGAGCCTTCATTGATTTAAATGGAATGGATGGCCTTTTGCATATTACAGATATTAGTTGGGGTCGAATTAATCATCCTTCTGAAGTGCTTTCCATTAGCCAAGAACTTGAAGTTATGATACTCGAAATCAATCATGAAAAAGAAAGAATTTCTCTAGGGCTTAAACAGAAGACAACAAATCCATGGAAAGATATTAATGGAAAATACCCTTTCGGAAGCAAGATACAGGGCAGAGTTGTTAACGTAATGCCTTATGGGGCTTTTGTAGAATTAGAAGAAGGTGTCGAAGGAATGGTGCATGTATCAGAATTATCATGGACCAAACGGGTTGTCAGAGCCTCCGATGTACTTTCCGTAGGTGATCAGGTCGAAGCCGTTGTTTTGAGTTTAAATGCCGACGAGAAGAAAATATCTTTAGGTATAAGACAAACCGAGACTAATCCCTGGGAACTTGTACAAGAAAAGTATCCTATTGGATCGCGTGTCACAGGACAAGTTCGTAATTTCACCCCGTATGGCGCTTTTGTTGAACTTAGTGAAGGGGTTGATGGTATGATTCATGTGTCTGACATGTCTTGGACTCGAAAGGTTCATCATCCTTCTGAGATTTTAAGCAAAGATGATAAAATTGATTGTGTTGTCCTTGAAGTCGATCCTCCTAACCAGCGAATTAGTCTAGGTCTCAAACAGGCTCAAGATGATCCATGGTCAAACATTGCCTCGAAATATCAAGTAGGCCAAATCGCTAAAGGCACCGTCACAAAATTAGCTCCCTTTGGCGCCTTTGTTGAATTAGAGGAGGGGATTGATGGCTTAGTTCATATAAGTCAGATTAGCGACGATCGCGTTGAGCAGGTTAAAAATGTTCTTTCTGTCGGTCGGGAAGTTGAAGCACGTGTCATTAAAATTGATGCGGTCGAACGTCATATCGGTCTAAGTATAAAAGCGGCTCAAGTTCCAGATGACGAATTTCAGGTGGATGAAGAAATGTTGCAAGGATTAAGGCCGGGTGAAGAACTTGTAGATTTGGCGGGTGCTTTTGATGAAGCCTTAAATGAAGATGATCAAAACCAACGGGAAGAATGGCATCCAGGAGAAAAGTAACTGATTCCAGAACTTCCTGATGTGCTCGACCTTTTTCTAAGGTTTATGAGGCTGTAAGCCGATTTTGAGATGGGGCAACAACTCCAGTTCTACAATGAAATCCTTTTCGGGTATTACCTAAAGATCCGCGAGTGTCAGGAGGTCTGGATTTAGGAAGGCAGAATAAAGGCACTTGTTCAAAGGATCGATGCCTTATCTTATCGTTCACAATCCCTGAATCAATCTTGTCTGTCTAGCCCAGGAATAGAGGGTGACGCTTCCCAGGGTTGAGGCGTGTTCCAGGGTAGATCGGAATCGTTCGCGTTAGAATATGTAGTTGCACATCCTGTAAATAACATGGCTGCCAAGAAAGAAATGAATATAGAAATTGAAGGTATAATATACTTCATGAATAGGGATATGTATTTAGTTAAAAATCCGAATGGGTAAATCTATTATCTGAAATTGACAGCGAGAACTCGATCTCCTTTTTCGATGGGCATCTGTTCCCAATTGGGTAGTACATCGGCAACGGCCATTTCATCTTCAACCGATGCAATCTTAATCTTTCCCACTAAACGATCTTCACGATGAATCATCATTTCTGCTTCCGGAACAAGCCCGTTCTTTCTTCCTATATCTAACACCACAAAATTCCAATCAGGACTAATGGCGCGAATCGTTCCCGAAACACCCTCTTTCAATTCCTTAGGACCTCTTGCAGGACTCAAGCGTTCTACGAGATCATCGAGTTGGGTTACTTGTTCTTCTAGTTCAAGGGTCTTATCTTCTGACTCCGCAAGCTGTGTCCTCAAATCTGTGATGTGGTCTTCGAGTTCTTGTTTTTCCACTTGGGCTGTTTCGGTAGCCACTTGGGCTTGAGATAAATCCGTTTGTGTTTGAGACAGCGTCTCTTCTAGACTTTGAACGGTCGCCAGCGTTTCAGTGAGTGCTTGTTCTTTATGAACGAGGGTTTCTTTCGTTTGTGTAAGTTCAAGATTTTTATTGTCCAATTCTTGTTTTGTATCTTGTAATTCGATATACATATTTTCTGAATGAACCATTAGTTTTTTCAGAGGGCGATCCATAACTTCGTAAAATTTTAGCTGTTTAGTTGAATTCAAATCTTCATGGCGAAGGTTTTTGGCGACTTGCACCGTATTTTTTTCTAGTTTTTGAATTCTTGTTTTAAGAGCGTTGCGTTGTTCGGAAAGTAAATAGCCTAAAACAAGGGCTGTTATACTAACTAGCATGGTGAGAATGATAAAGGTTCTTAAAACTTTGCTCATAGTACGTATCCTTATCGGTTTACACTTTTATTGATACACTAGGTAGGATGATATATGTGTTATAAGTCTAAGTCAATATGGAAATTTCTCAATGTCTCTGCGGTAAAAAAGGATTATGTCCAAAGAATCGAAAGAGATTATTTGTTCGGCCTGTGGAAAAGAGAGCTGGATTATTAGAAAACCAAAATATACAGGTCTTACCCGAACAGGAGAAGCATGGATTTGCTCATCCTGTGGGTATATTTATAAATCTGAGTCTGAGATCGACTTCAAAACAGTTTTGGCTCCTGACGTCTTTGGTCAAGACCCTCATATTGAATCCCCCCCTGCCTTTATTAAATGAAGGTCCGTCCACTTCTATTTGTCGTCATTGTTATCACTACATTGTAAACCCATTTACACAATGGTGTAGTTTTCAAAAACGAGAAGTCGAAGCTACGGATTCATGCAAAAAATAGATATTCCTGGATCCGTCAGTTAAACGCGGTTTTCTGCACAAACCATTTGGGCCAAAAGGAATTACAAAAGAGCCTCGACGCACCCAGCGGGTGCGCCTGCGTTTTTTTGCAACCTTTTGCCTCCAAAGCATTCGCACAGAAATCCCACGTTTAACTGACGGATCCAGGATATTGTGTTGTCGATTTTAAAAAGCAAACCGGATCGCTATTTGCTTTTACCTCTTTTCTTGTCCGGCCTATATTTTGCTTTTTTTTCGGCAACCACTTTTAGGGTCAACTGCCCATCGAATATATCATTGCGTAAAACCTGAATGATGTATTGCGATCTATTCATGCCAAGCACATTTGTTCGCTCATCAATAATGGCGAGAAACTCTTTATCACAACTAAATGCACATGGAATACGTGTCATAATGGTTGAGTAGTGTATAGACTATTTTTAGGATTTCAATTTTTTTTTCAGGAAAATGCAAGGAAATAGTTGATTTAGTATAAAATATTCTTATCATTATATTGATAATTATTTATCCAAAGAATAATACTAATTATTTTTCTAAAAAAGATATCATGAGAAAAATTAGAATAAGTAATTGCAAAAAAATTCCTGATAGTTGGATCTCCTGGATCCGTCAGTTAAACGCGGTGTTCTGCACGAACCATTTGGGCCAAAAGGAATTATAAAAAAGCCTCGACGCACCCAGCGGGTGCGCCTGCGTTTTTTTGCAACCTTTTGCCTCCAAAGCATTCGCACAGAAATCCCACGTTTAACTGACGGATCCAGGGATCTGTCTTTCTGTTAGCGAAATTTGTGATTTTGTGTGTGGGAAAGCAAAGGATGAAGAAAAATCCGGGTCGGGTAATATTCCTGTTTGGGGACCGGAAGAGGTCAACGCGTACTGCTCAGATCCATATGTTGAAGGCCCTGGTATTATAATCGCAAAGGGAAAAAGAGAAATATTTATTCACCGAGTCGAAGAAGATTTTTGGCCGCTGGATATTGTTTATTATGTTCGAGTAGATGTGAGTCGAATTGATATCGGATGGATTTATTGGAGTCTGATGAATATTCAAGGCGAAAAGATGGATATAGAGACCATTCGTCAAACCTTTATTCCTTGCCCTCCTATTTGGGGGCAAAGAAAAATATCGGGCATGTTAGATATCTTTCAAAAAAATATTGAGATGACCAATTTTTTTATGAAACAGGTAAGAAAAATTCAAGTAGAATTTGCTGAGAGGCTAGTTTCCGATAAGCTAATCAGTCTTGTCACTCGTGAAGAAATTGTAGACATTCTTATTGATTATAATGCGTGTATTCGAAGACAGAAAAATCGATTAAGAGAATTAGAAGTGTTGAGGTCTGATTTGATCCTGGATCCGTCAGTTAAGCGTGGGATTTCTGTGCGAATGCTTTGGAGGCAAAAGGTTGCAAAAAAACGCAGGCGCACCCGCTGGGTGTGTCGAGGCTTTTTTGTAATTCCTTTTGGCCCAAATGGTTCGTGCAGAAAACCGCGTTTAACTGACGGATCCAGGTAATACCTAATAACAAATTAAAAACAATGAAATCTGTGAATATCTTTTGGGTAAGCATCATGTGTTTGATCCCTTCTTTTTCTAGTGGAGAGGGGCGCCGGACTCCGATTATTGATGCTGTTGAAAAAGTATTGCCCAGTGTTGTCAACATCAGCACGAAACGACTCGTTAATGTGATGCAGAATGATTCTTATAGGCGACTTCGTCGAAACGTATTTGATCAATTTTTTTCTGATCTATTTGTGCCGCCTCCTACGCCTCAAAGCTATCCGCTCAAGCATTCTTTGGGGTCGGGCGTTATTGTCGATACAAATGGGTATATTCTCAGCAATTATCACGTTATTGAACGAGCTGCAGAAATTAGTGTAACTTTGGAGAATGGAGAAATGTACGAAGCTCGTATTGTGGCCAGTGATGAGATCAATGATTTAGCGTTGATTAAAATTGATGTTCCTGGAGGTGTTAAGGCAATTGACTTTGCAGAAGACGACGATCTTTTGCTGGGAGAACAAGTCGTTGTGTTAGGGAATCCTTTTGGATTGGGGCATACGGTGACGGTTGGTGTCTTATCTGCAAAAAATCGAGAGGCCCTTTACCAGGGAGAGGTTTTATATCATGATATACTCCAAACAGATGCAGCGGTTAATCCAGGAAGCTCAGGAGGGCCTCTTGTTAATGTGAATGGCGAGCTTATTGGCATCAATGTTGCGTTTAATAAGGAGGCACAAAATATTGGTTTCGCCGTGCCGACTAAACGGGTCCGCGAGCTTGTCAATCGTTGGTTTGCACCTAAAACAATTAAAAAAATACGCACAGATTTTGAAAGCGAAGAACAGAATGGGGTTTTAAAAATTACATCGATTAATGAAGAACATATTCCTTCAAATTTAGATATTCGCGTCAATGATACGATTGTTTCGTTGAACGGTGAACGGGTTCATAGTTTGCTAGATTATAATCGATATTTTCTCGGTGTTGAAATTGCGGATCGACTTGATCTTGAGGTTGAGCGGGAGGGGCGAGGTCATTGGGTTTCATTAGAAGTTGTTTCTCTATCTCCGTTATCAAGTGAGGAGAAGGCTGAACGCCTGTTAGGGGTCCAATTTGAACAGGAAGTAGAGACCCTTTCCCAGTTATTGCGTTTTAACCGTGGGCTACCATTGGTTTCTATTGAAAAAGGAGGGCCTGCTGAAAGAGCAAGATTAAAACCGGGGATGTACATTTCCCGTATCAATGATTTTGAAATCCAGTCATTAGATGATGTTGGACTAGCTTTAGAAGATGTGGAACATGGAGACACTGTTCGTTTACTTATTACACAATTACGAGAGACGGAATCCTTTATAGTGGCTCAACTCAAAAGGGTCTCACTTACAGCGCGCTAGTCCGTATATCTCACAACTCTAGTATCTTGCCACTGGAACGATCTCATAACCAGCGTCTTGAGCAGAGCGCGGGGATTCTTGATGAAGGGCAGTGTGTTTTCGGAGTAAGGCCTGTCGTTGCATACGTTGTCTCCGTAAACACGTTCTTTTCGCGAAAATCATCCGCTCTGTGGTGTAAGAAGATGAGAGATGAGGCCGAACATTATCCATGCGAGATCTTTGCCTCCCAGTAATTACTGGTCTTAATCTATGGAACGGGAGGGTGATGAGCTTCTCGTCTTTCGGCGCAATCCCATTCGTCAACAAGAGATAGACCAGCAGCGCAAAGCCAAGAGACACTATATAGAAAAGCTCATTGAATGGAGTAATCTGTATTTAGAGGAGCCCTCTCGTGCCAAAGTAGAAGCCCAACCCAAATGCATACAGGCGAGTCTGAAAAAGCTCAAAATAGAAAAATGGCTTTCAATTAAAGAGATCGGTTCACGCTGGCTTGACCTCCAGAAGATGCCAAGGAAGCTGGCCCACGCCTCTAAACTCGACGGATGTTAGTGTCCTGCGAACGGACTTAACCAAAGATTAAGCCGGTCCCGAAATGGCCCATGAACGTTATAAAGATTTAGCCGAAGTCGAGCAGGGGTTCCGGACCTTAAAAACGGGTCATATGGAAATACGTCCCTGGTACGTACAGAAAGAAGAAAGTACCAGGACTCATGCCTTTGGAAGACCCAAAAGACTCATATCACTTGGCATGATACGAATGACAGATCGTGCAATGCTCTCCTGCGCTATTTTCGGTATGACATGTTGAGCAATCCGTTATCGTGATAGGAGAAAAATTGCCTATGAAGTCACGGCTAGAGCTTTTAGGTCGATGATATTTGTCAAGAAAGTTAGCCCTTATCTCATGTGCCTTATCGATATGATGACAGGTCATGCAAACATGATTGTCTCCAGGATCGATTGCTTTACCCTCAGCGTTTTTTTTCACAGAGGTTAAGAGATGGGGTTTATGCGAGAAGGAGGTCAAGAGGTGTGTTGCTTCGTCTAAAGAACGTGATTTCCATTGGACCTTCCAAAGATCCGTTTTCGGTTAATTCGACACTATGGCATTGAACACACTGCCCGGCCCCATTCGCTTTCGCTAATTGTTCAAAAATCTGTCGAGAAGCATCAGAAACCTGTATATGTTTTCCTGCTAAATCAAGCCACTGTTTAACAAAACGATCGGCATGACGCGTGGGTTGATAGGTAATGGAAAAGGTCCGGTTGCTTACAGCCCATCCACCACGTGGAATAACTCGCACAGGTGCTCCATTCTCCGCGAATACAAGAATCGATAACAGAGCCCATACACAAAAAGTTTTTAAAGAGACTGACATATCTTAAAAAGACGGCACGTAGTACCAACTGACTATAAATGACGCTCTCCGAAGGAGAACATATTTAAAGAATATGTACATACTTTAACCCCAAATAGAGGAGAAGGCCCACCAACAAAATGGCCCCAACGGAAATAGAAATCTTCGTGAACCTGCTCCCTTTTTCTTCGTGAAGCATGATGAATCTGAACGTAGACAACCCAATACGAATTTTCTGGCCACTTTTTAGAGTGGTCTCTTTTCGAACTTTTTTATTGTTCACATAGATCTGACTATTACGCGCTGCCTCTTTAACAAAGTACTGGTTGGCTAACTTGTAAAACTCCGCATGAACAGAAGATATGGACTGATCATTTAGCCAAACCTGATTGGTCCGGTTACAACCAATCGTGAACTCACTTATATTCAATATCTGTTCGCCTCCCTTAAAAGGACCCGCTATAAATTTTAGGTGAACCTGATCCATACTGGATTTGGGAGGTTGTCGAGTCGACAGCCTCAACGTACTTTCGCTCTCCAAGGGAAGCGTTCCACCTAGACCCAGCGAATCATTTTCTCTTTTAAACGGATGTGCACCAACAACGGTGGCATCTTGGTCTTCTATACCCGTTTCACCATACGTATAAATCAGACGATAGGAACCAATCGCAATGACATCCCCACGTTTTAAAACCGTCCAGTCGTGAATAGGTTTATTGTTTATTGTGGTTCCGACCTTTCCTTCATCGTTTTTTATCCTAAATTCTTTTTTATCCGCATTTTTTTGGAGGATCGAGTGATAACGAGATATGTTTTTACCGGAGTCTTCAAGGTGAATATCACATTCTTGAGCACGCCCTATTCTCATCATGGGGCGATCTAACAAAACCGTTTTTTCGATTTCACCTTCATGTTTAATAATAAGCCGATCGATTCCATTCGATCTCATAGCATATAATCTAGCAATAAATACTTGTTTTTACAAGTAACCGCTTCCTTTTTTTTAAAAAAGGACCTTTTTAGGCTCTAATCCATTGCATACAGAGTCAAGCTTTGATATAATTTTCTGTTTATGTTGCCTATTAATGATGTGGCGTTTTTTGCCAAAACTTTTGAAGGAATTTTACAATGATGCAAAATGAGGAATCTGCAACCCTGCCTGATGCGGAAACCGCAGAGTCAAATACCGATTACGGTGCAAAGAATATAACCGTTCTGGAAGGACTCGAAGCGGTCCGAAAAAGACCTGCCATGTATATTGGCGATACCGGGATTCGTGGGTTACACCATTGTGTGTATGAAGTCGTCGATAACAGCATTGACGAAGCGTTGGCTGGTTATTGTGACCATATTCAAATCACGATCAACGCCGATGGTTCCATTACCATTAACGATAACGGAAGAGGGATCCCTGTTGATATTCACGCTACAGAAAAAAAACCTGCTGTTGAGGTCGTCTTAACGACGTTGCATGCAGGCGGAAAATTTGATGACAATTCTTACAAGGTGTCAGGGGGGTTGCACGGTGTAGGGGTATCCTGCGTAAACGCTCTCAGTGAATGGCTTGAAGTGGAAGTACGCCGGGATGGACAGGTTCACCATCAACGTTTTGAGCGGGGCACTCCTATCACAAAACTAGAGACGATTGGAAACACAAAAAGTACAGGGACCCAAATCGTTTTTTATCCGGATCCCGAAATTTTTCCTCTCATAGAATTTCACTGGGATACCCTCGCTACGCGTATACGAGAAATGGCATTTCTCAATAAAGGTATAAAAATAATCCTCAAAGAAGAAGCCTCGCAGCGCGAAGAAACGTTTCAATATGCAGGGGGCATTGCCGAATTTGTAAATCATCTGAATCGCAACAAGAATCCATTGCATCCCAAAGTCATCTATTTTGAAAAAGAAAAAGATGGAATACACGCCGAAGTCGCTCTCCAGTATAATGACGGGTTCAATGAGAATATTTTCTCGTTTGCAAACAATATTAATACGATCGAAGGGGGTACCCATTTAAGCGGATTCCGGTCGGCGCTCACCCGAACCATTAACCAATACGCCAAAAGCAATAAAATCCTTAAAGATGAAAAAGCCATGAGCGGTGATGATATCCGTGAAGGAATCACCGTTGTGCTTAGCATAAAAATTCCCGACCCGCAGTTTGAAGGTCAAACCAAGACCAAACTCGGGAACAGTGAAGTGCAGGGTATTGTTGAATCGATCACGAACGAAGAGCTTGGAACGTATCTAGAAGAACACCCTTCTGTTGCTCGACGTGTTATCGATAAAGCCATCCTTGCCGCCCGGGCACGGGATGCCGCGCGTAAAGCGCGTGATTTAACGCGGCGTAAAGGCGCGCTCGACAGTGGATCGCTACCGGGAAAATTAGCGGACTGCACAGAGCGAAACCCCGAATTTTGCGAATTATATATCGTCGAAGGAGATAGCGCAGGGGGCTCGGCCAAACAGGGCCGAGACCGAATGTTTCAGGCGATCCTGCCCTTACGCGGGAAAGTGATCAATGTCGAAAAAGCGCGCCTGGACAAAGTGCTAAATAACGAAGAAATTCGGACCTTGATAACCGCCATTGGAACGGGCGTTGGTATTGAAGAATTTGATATTAGTAAAGCTCGTTACCATCGTATTATTATCATGACCGATGCCGATGTGGATGGATCACATATTCGAACGTTACTCCTTACATTTTTCTATCGCCAAATGCCAGAACTTATTAAGCAAGGTTATATCTATATTGCCCAACCGCCCTTATACAAAATCAAACGAAAGAAACGTGAAGAATATGTAGAAAACGATGCCCAGTTAACAGCCATTCTCCTAGATTTGGGAACGGAAGATTTATCCCTTTCAGAACTTGATGGCAAAGAAGTCTTTAACCCAAATAAGCTAAAGTCATTATTAGAACTCCTTATGGATTTCGAGGAATTGGGACACCGTATTTCGGGGAAAGGGATCCCTTTTGAAGAATACTTAAAGCATCGAGACCCTACATCTGGAAATTTTCCTCAATATCGTGTAACCGTTAAAAAAGAAAACGAAGATGAACATCACTTTGTTTATTCAGAAGCCGCGTTAAGAGAACTACGCGAAAAGCTCGAAGAAGATATAGGCCATCAATTAGAAATTTTCACGGATGCAGAAAAACAAACGAAAACAAAAGAGCATACTTTTCGCTGGAGAGAAATTTTCTCGGCACTTGCATTAAAAAAATTAGCCCTCAAACTAGAGAAAATGGGATTACGGGTGGATGATTTTGTGGGCGGGGAAGAACCTATTTACACCTTGGTAAACGGAGATGATGAAAAAACGCCCATTCACTCCTTGCAAGAACTCCTAGACAACGTGCGCGGTTTCGGCCGAAAAGGACTACACATTCAGCGATACAAAGGTCTTGGAGAGATGAACCCTGAACAATTATGGGAAACCACCATGGATCCTAAAAACAGGAAATTGTTACAGGTCATCATGGAGGATGCGGTCCGTGCAGATGAGATTTTCACAATTCTGATGGGAGACGAAGTCCAACCGCGAAGACAATTTATCGAAGAAAATGCCCTCAACGTACGGAATTTAGATGTTTAAATAAAATACCGTCCAGGGTTCCCGACCTGCTTGATAACGTTTAGATATATGTAAACCAAGAACCCTAAACAGAAAACCTTGAACGAAAAATAATGGACCCAACACCTCAAAAAATAGATTTAATCAATATCGAAGACGAAATGCAAAACGCCTACATCGATTATTCGATGAGCGTAATCATTGGTCGCGCATTGCCCGATGCTTGCGATGGGCTTAAGCCCGTCAATAGACGTATTCTATACGCTATGCGTCAAGGGGGATGGGCCCATAATCGTCCTTTCGTAAAATGTGCCAGAGTGGTCGGTGAAGTCATGGGAAAATACCATCCTCATGGTGATTCGGCGGTGTATGATTCACTCGTTCGTATGGCTCAAAATTTTTCCCTTCGGTATCCATTAATCCACGGGCAGGGTAACTTTGGCAGCATTGACGGGGATCCGCCGGCGGCCCAACGTTATACGGAATGTAAACTGAATCGCCTCTCAGACGAGCTCCTTAGTGAAATCGACCAACAAACCGTCAACATGCGGGCCAACTATGATGAAACCTTACAAGAACCTCACGTGCTTCCGAGTAGAATCCCCAATCTTCTTGCGAACGGTAGCACAGGTATTGCTGTTGGAATGGCGACCAACATTCCTCCCCATAACTTGAACGAACTCATTGATGCCAGCATTCACCTCATTGATTTTCCTGACGCTACCATCGATCAGCTTATGGAATTCGTAAAAGGACCGGACTTTCCAACCGGCGGCATTATCCATGGATTAGGCCCTATACGAAATATGTACGAAACCGGTCGAGGACTTATTAAAGTAAGAGGACGCGCAGGTATTGAAGAAGGGTCACATGGCAAAGAAAGCATTATTATCACCGAAATTCCGTATATGCTGAATAAGCTTACGTTGATCAAAAAAATGGTACAACTGGTTCACGACAAAAAGCTCGAAGGCATTTCTGATATTCGGGACGAATCTGACAAAGACGGGATCCGTCTCGTTGTGGAAACCAAAAGAGGCGCGTTACCCAAAGTCGTTCTGAACAATGTCTTTAAACAAACACCACTGGAATCTACTTTCGGAGCCATCCTTTTAGCCATTGACGGAGGACGACCTCACGTCATGAACCTGAAACGGATGCTGCAATGCTTTATCCAGCATCGATTTGAGGTGATGACCCGAAAAACTCAGTTTGCCCTAGAAAAAGCCGAAGCACGTGCCCATATCCTCGAAGGTCTAAAAATCGCTCTTGATAACCTAGACGAAGTGGTAAAAACCATACGTGAAGCAAAAGATAGGGCTACGGCACGAGCGCATCTGATCCAACGATTTGGATTATCCGAAATCCAAGCCAATGCCATTTTAGAGATGCGATTGTACCAACTCACAGGACTTGAACAAAATAAAGTCGAAGAAGAATATCTGGAAGTCATCAAACAAATCAACTATCTTCGCGACCTCTTAGCCCATCCGAAAAAAATTTACGGGATTATAAAAGAAGATCTTACAGAAATACGCAAAACGTATGGCGACGAACGTCGAACAGACATTGTAGCTGCCGAAAACGAGATCAACATCGAAGATCTTATTGCCGATAAGCCCACCGTTATAACCATTAGCCATAGCGGATATATCAAGAGAGTACCGACCAATGTTTACCGCGAACAACGTCGTGGTGGCAAAGGCGTGATGGGGATGAATACCAAGGATGAAGACTTTGCTGAACACGTGTTTATGGCCTCGACACATGATTACATACTTTTCTTCACCCAAAATGGACGTGTCTATTGGAAAAAAGTATACGATATTCCGGAGGGAACGCGCACGTCGAAAGGAAAAGCCATTGTCAACCTGCTGGAAATCAATCGGGAAGAAAAAATTGCAGCCATGATTCGAGTTCGGGAATTTTCTGAGACTGAATCCCTCGTTTTTGCCACTCAAAAAGGAGTCGTCAAAAAATCTCAGCTAAGCGGATTTAAACGGCCACGCGCGGGAGGCATCATTGCTATTAACATTGACACAGACGACGAACTGATTGACGTTAAATTAACCAATGGAAATGATCGTGTCATGCTTATTACGCGGCAGGGGATGAGCGTTCAATTTCATGAAGAACGGCTTCAAAATCAGGGGCGCGCAACGCGGGGTGTACGAGGCATTACCCTGGGTAAAAAAGATGACCAAGTCGTCAGTATTGAAGTCGTTGATCCAAGAGCAACGCTATTGACTATAGCCGAAAACGGATATGGAAAACGCACCGCATTTGGAGAATATCCAGTCAGAAACCGGGGCGGAAAAGGTGTTATTACGATCCGGACCACTGAACGAAATGGGAAAGTAATTGGCGCTCATAGTGTCCAGGATAATGATGCTATTATGCTGATTACCGAAGCAGGCCAGATGATACGAATGGGGACCAAAGATCTGAGGACGATCAGCCGTAACACACAAGGCGTCCGATTAATTAACCTAAAAAAAGACGACAAACTAGTTTCCTCAACCATCGTGCATAACGACGGAGAATCCGAGACGTCTGAGAACGAGGATATTTCAGAAAACACAGAAGAGTCTTGAAGGACGCATAATACTTCTGCGGGGATTTTGACTATTAATGAAACGGACATTAGAGCGCTTCACGATTGAGGTATCGCGATGTAGCACGAAGAAAACCAGCCGATTACCTCGTCGGGAGAAACCTCTTCGAACGCTTGTGTGATCGCTTCAGATAGTTCCTGCTGACTGCGGGCTGCAAGGCTGCCCAACCGATTCTTTATCTTGCCCCACATTTTTTCAATGGGGTCGGAATCGGGGCTGTAGGGTGGAAGGAATCTTACATGGGCCCCACATGACTCAATGAGTTCAATGACCTTGGGATTGTGATGGACGCGAAGATTGTCTATGATGACGATGTCTTCAGGTGAAAGAGTCGGGAGAAAAACCCGGCGAATATATTCTCCAAAAACAGCCGTCTCTGTCGCCCCCTCCCCCTCCATGGCCGCTGTTGTTCCGTCCAGGCGGACTGAAAAAATCAAGGTGGTGGTACACCAATGTCCATGAGGCGTTTTGGCAAAAAGCCTGTTCCCGCCCAACGCCCGGCCCCGCAGACGAGTCATATTCGTTTTCGCCCCGGATTCATCAATAAAGACAAGGCGACTTGGATCAAGTTTGGCCACCTCTTGGATCCACTGCTTTCTCAAGAGATTTACATCCGCCCGGTCTTGCTCGCTGGCGTGAAGCGTTTCTTTTATACCGGCAGCCCAACCGATTCAACGCCCGCTGTACGGCCATGATCGACCCCTTCACGCCGCTCATGTTCTTGAGTTCTTCAAGCGTTGCATCGGGATGTTTGCCCCCCAGTTGAGCCAACGCCTTGAGCTGCTTTCCGCTGTAGAGGGCCTGACGATGCCCACGCGGTCGGGGAGCGGTCTGTCCGGTTTCGTTGAAACGAGAGAGCCCACGCTGAAACGTTCTAAGATCTACACGATAAGAAGATGCGATATCGGCCTGGGAACCTTTGCCCATTTTGTAGGCATCTATCGCACGCCGCCGGATTTCTGCTGTTGCTATACTCATGTCATGGAGTATAGATCTTCTAGAGAGGCATTTTAATCGTTAAATGCTCTAGGGTAATCGGTATAGCCGTGTAATCGAAAATCTACTCCTGTATGCGTCCGGTCAATAATGCCCGATAGCCAAGCTCTATCTGGCTTCCAAAAAAAATCATATCTTTCTCCAAATGTCGAACTTGTTCGGCAAGGGTTTCAGAGGCGCTCATCATCTCTACGGACACAGCCGCATTTTCTTGAACGATTTTATCCAGCTCTTGCATGGAGGTGCTGATTTGCCGTGTGCCCATGCTTTGTTCTTCGCTTCCCTCACTGATCTGTTCTACGAGTAGCTGGGTTTTCTGAATCTCCGGCAGCAAACTATTTAACTTTGTTCCCCCGCTTTCGGCGGCCTCAATGACTTTTTGGCAAAGTGTACGAATATTTGTCACGGATTCCCGGGTGGTTTCCGCCAGTTTACGGACCTCTGTGGCGACTACCGAAAAACCCTTCCCTTCTTCTCCTACCCGCGTTGCTTCTACCGAAGCATTGACTGCCAGCAGATTGGTTTTGTTGGCAATCGATTCGACGACCCAAGTTTCTTTCGAGATGTTTTTCATTGAATTTGTGGCTATGAGCACGGCATCTATCGTGTCTTTAGCGGCTTTGGTGACGTGAATAGCAATCTGTTTGGTATCTTTAGCATGATGCGCATTTTGCTCATTGCACGTTGCCATTTCCTCTATGGCCGCTAATGTTTCTTCCACTGAACTGGTTTGATCGCGAGCGCCATCTGATAGTTTATTCGCGGTGTTGGTTAGCTGGGAACTTTCCGACGACACATGTCCGGTCGCCTTTTGGACATCCCGAGTCCTGACGTGAAGCCCCTCGAATATCTGTTGAAATCTCTGTAGTGTTCTTGATAGCCACCAGGCCAGAATCTTCATAATCGGTAGTGCGATGAGAATACCAGCTGCAAGCGCATACAGAAGTCCCCGACGATTTTCTTGTTGGATCGGTGAAAGATCAAAGGTCAGCAGAAGACTCCCTAACACGTCGCTATCTTCATCTAGGATAGCCTCCATCTCGTAGGTCTTCTGTCCCTTTTGAGCCTTCTTGGATTCCACGAGTTTCTGGAATAAGTCGTCGGGTATGACAAAGTCTTCAGGCATTGCTAACAGAGGTGTCCACTCGGCATCATAAAGAATGGCTCCTTCAAAAATTGAGTATTTCCTCAACTGCTCCAACGTTGTCCGCATAAAATCCATCAGCCCATTTTCCAACCCAACGGTTATATTGCCTGTTCCGAATCCTTTGAGGGTACGTTGCTGTTCGGCAAAGAAGCGGGCCATAGATTTTCGGTGCATGAAATCCAAAAGAAATACTGTAACAATAATCGTAACAACAACCGTCAAACAGATAAATGTAAGGATTTTTTTTTCATCGAAGACGGGATAAGACTTTATCTACGATTACCGATACCGCTTGACTTAATTCCAAGCCTTTATCCACGAAAATGATCTGGGAAGACTCCATGTTGTTTTTGTTACGCAAATCGTCTTCTGAAGAAACCTCTAGTGTAGTATTTTTTTCGAGGGAGGAAACATCGGTGTCTTTCTTCAAAATGTACAGTTTTTGCTTCTGAGTACCCATCCCTTCTTTTGCGCTTTGCACAATTAGCAGGGGTGAGGACACCTCTATGCCTTTCAAAGCATTGTGAGGGGCGTCTCGTAAAGTTACAACCACCGTTGCCTTGGAAAACTTTGTTACGACTTTTTGTTTGCCCGAATAATCAGCTAACGCCAACAAGTCTACATTGTAAAACTTTTTTGAAATTTCCGGAGGTAATGCTTGTGAAAGCGCTTTTTTATCGGCTTTGTCCTTCCCCGAAAATAGGACATACACATCTATTGCCTCGGCCGATGGCGTTAGACACTCCCATCCTATGATTCCTAGTAAAAAAATGACTCCATAGAACGTTCTAAATTGCGTACAACATTTTTTCATAATTCCTATATCCTTTCTGTAGATCCTAAACTATTATCTCTGCGGTGTTCTGATTGGTTAGGTTAGAACCAAAAAATAACCGAAAGCATGTTCATATTTATTTTTTCCTCGCCACCCGCTGCCTTGAACGGAGCCGGAGCACTCTCAAAGTTATCGATCTTGGATCGCTGGAATTCATAACGTAGACGGGCATTGGAATTAAACTGCCATTCGGTCCCGTAGGTGATTCGGTTTCGATCAAAGGGAGTGAATGCGGCTTTGTCATTGGTGTTGACTTGATCGTAACGGACAATAAATCGTAGAGAACAGTCGTCATCTTTTCCCCACCAAAACGGAACCACCGATCCTTCCACATACCACGCGTCCATATTGTAATCGCCAGTGGAAGTATTTAGAGGGCCCGGTCCAGGCGCTGTCACTGGATTGATGCCTGCTTCTTGTTCTACATCTCCCAATACCCATTCTCCTTTTAGAGTCCAATACTTGCTTATCCAATTAGCGTGAATACCCCACATTTGAAGATTATGTTTGGAATCAGGATCCCAATCCCCGGAATACCACGATCCGCCCACATTAAGTGGCACATGGCTACTGGCAAAAGATATTTTAACGACTTGAGCCTTATTATTGTTATTATCGCGAGTGTCATCACTTTCATTTTGTATCAGACCATCCCGTGGGCGAATCGTAGAGGTTACCGTGCCGGCATCCAACACCACCGTATTATCGTCGAGTACCTCTGAATCCGATCTTATACCGTTGATTATAGAATATTTCACATCCAACACACCGAAACTGCCGAGTAAACGGTTCCAATTTATCATACCTCCTACATCGGTCCAGCCAAGGCCTTCAAAATCGGGGGGACTAGGAATAACGGGAACGATTTGCCATGCTGTGAAAGGTTGGCTCATAAGGTGTTGTTTAAAATTCGGCTTGTTTTCATTATAAGAAAGAAAAGGAACGAGGAATTTTCCGACCCTCAAGGAAAGACCTCCAAGCAGATCTTCATTCCAGGCTTCATGGAGCAACGGCAGATCGAAATCTACATAGGCATAATTAGGGGTAAATATGCTTGCATTGTCTCCGGCCTCCATTTCCAAGGAAGCGATAATCCCTTCGGCTACTTCAAGATCAAAGAACAGTGAAAACTCTCGGAGCTGGAAAAACAGATCGTCTAGGTCGTCTTTTCCTACCAGCTTAGGAAGCCCGCTGTGATCCATGGCATGGGCATTACCATACCCGCTAATATGGACTTGGTCCCATTCAATAGCATATGCCGTAGGGGAAAAACTTATTATACTTATACCCGCGAGCATTATGCCCAGGATACAGATCACGTTTTTTGTCTGCATAGAGTCCCTTTCAGTTTTATCTTAACTGGTTATACTCCGAACCGTCAAAACAGATCGGAGAATTCTACTAAATCGAATTCCTTGACATGTAACAAAACATGCCATTTAAAACAAACTACTTTTTTCGTGAATTGTAAAATAAGCCGGGCTTCGCTTTTCTCTGTTGGGTAAAATTTGTAGGTAATAAAATGAGCAAGCAGATACTTGCTCAGGAAATTTTGAAACGCCGACTCATGCCTAATTACAACCGCAGGGCGGTCTTGGATGCATTGGCGGCCTATGCGGACAGACTCCGTTCGTAGTAACCGTAGACCAGTGGTTTCTTCAGCCAACGATTAGTCTTTAAGCGGATGCTTTTGGACTTCGAACCAACTCATTGACATCTTTAAAAAAGCCTTGGTCATCTTCTCCACAGCAAACAATAACGGTACAGAATCATCAGAACCTATCAAGATGTAGTGCTCGTGACTTGATCTGACAGTCACCCTGTTTTTCAGGTTTGGCTTGCGAAAATTTTCTTCAAAGAAGGCTTCAACCCCTCCTTCATTAGCCGCCGCTTTATACCTGTAAAATGGATGGCGCGAAAACCCCATGATTTTATATGGGTGAGATACGTTGCCCAATTCTTTAGCCAGGTTTGAAAATCTAACCTTGTTTTTAATGATTTTTTCTTCTACTTTCATTTTGAGTTGTGTCTCCTTATTGCTTAATGGTTTGGTTTAAGTTTTTTTGTTCAGAAATTTTATATTCTCAAAAACGGGGCAACCGAACTTATTTCAACGTTAGTGTCAGACTTAGTCACGACTCGTGCAGAGAAGAGCAAAGTCGCAAGGATAAAATGATGATCCATCAAAGAGGAAAACCCATCTTCTCAGTAGAAGCGTATACAAAAAACGTCGTTTTTTGATCCCGCAGGCCAAGAATAAGCCTCCAGGGGGGTAACGTTTAGAGTCTTTTTCAAATAAACCTGGATCCGTCAGTTAAACGCGGTTTTCTGCACGAACCATTTGGGCCAAAAGGAATTATAAAAAAGCCTCGACGCACCCAGCGGGTGCGCCTGCGTTTTTTTGCAACCTTTTGCCTCTAAAGCATTCGCACAGAAATCCCACGTTTAACTGACGGATCCAGGATAAAGGGTGCATTCAAGAATTTTTTGCAAGAGGCTGAGGATTATAAAATATTTCGTTTACTATTCATGACTAATCGTATTTTGATAATCGATCCTTCTCCAATTGTGCGTGAAATCCTGTCGATTGAACTCGGAAAGATAGATTTTATCGATGCGGTAGATGTTGCTCCTGATCTTCATGTGGGGCGAGATCATATTGTTGAAAGCAAGCCGAATTTAGTGATTATGGATCTGGACCTTTCGGGAGTGGATGGGATCACGTTTCTCCGAACCTTAACACAGTGCTATTCTATACCCGTCATTGTCTTTTCTTCTCAGGTTGAAGAAGAACATTCCAGGGTTTGGGCCATTTGCCAAGCTGGCGCCGAAGTAATGTATAAGCCATCCTCATCGTATGGGATTATGAAAGTAGTTTTTGCATTGGTCGAAAAGATTCGGATGAACATCTGTCCTCATGCTCGGCGATCTTTGCGCCGAAACGTGATTGTGGCTATAGGCGCTTCTACTGGAGGGGCCCAGGCCATTCAAAAAGTTCTCTCTCGTTTTCCCGCGGATGCGCCACCAACTGTTATAGTGCAACATATGCCTGCTCCTTTTACGACCTCCTTTGCCCAACGCCTCAACAAATGCTGTAATCTAACTGTTCGAGAAGCACGAAATCACGATGTCGTTGAATCAGGAGTAGCGCTTTTGGCTCCGGGCAACTACCATTTATGCTTAACCCCTTCCAGAAGATCCTATATTGTAGAAGTTACCAATGGGGCTAAAGTATATTATCAACGACCTAGTGTAGATGTCTTATTTAATTCCGTAGCTGAATGCGCTAGTTCAGATTCCATAGGAGTGCTCTTAACGGGAATGGGAAAGGACGGTGCCCAAGGGATGCTCAGAATGCGTGAAGCAGGGGCCTATACCATTGCGCAGGATGATCCATCATCTGTCGTGTATGGCATGCCGGGCGAAGCGGCAAAAATAGGTGCTAGTTGCTCCATTTTACCTCTGAAAAGAATAGCTGATGCTATATTTGCCGAAGTTAAAAAGAGGAAAGCGACTGAACTGGCAAGGTAAGGAAAAGATTATACGTCCATTTCTGTCTTCATACAGAAATGGTTCGTGCACCTCTAATAACGCTATTTAAGTGGGAGATCATATCCTCTAAAATAGAAACTTGACTCTTTAAATCCATAGAGGTGGTAGCCAATCTCTCCGCACTTGAAGCATTCTGTTGCGTAACCTGATTCATTTGGTTCACCGTTTGCGTAATTTGATGAATACCATCGGCTTGTTCTTCACTTGACGATGCTATCTCAGAGACAATCACTGCTACCTTTTTAGAACTGTCCACTATTTTGCTTAATGACGAACTAGCCGTTTCTACGATCTGAGTACCATCTTGGGTTTTTGAGATACTATCTTCGATCAATCGCGTGGTATCCTGAGCCGCCACAGATGATCTTTGCGCTAAACTTCTGACCTCGTCAGCAACCACAGCAAAGCCTTTCCCATGTTCGCCTGCTCTCGCGGCTTCTACAGCAGCATTTAAGGCCAACAAATTTGTCTGAAAAGCGATTTCTTCAATGGTTTTGATGATTTGATTAATCTGCCCAGAGGAATTACTAATATCTGTCATAGCCTGGAGGATTTTGGTCATTTCCTTATCACCCGTTTCTGCGAGCTCTCTTGATTCATTGGCTACCTGATTCGCCTTTTGAGCATTTGTTGATCCGCTCTTGATGATTTCTGATATTTCTTCTAAAGCATTAGACGTCTCCTCTAAACTCGCTGCTTGCTGTGTGGCTCCTTCAGATAACTGCAGGTTCGCTTTGGAAATTCGGTCAACCAATTTTGTGCTGGTTAGCATGGAGTCCGTTAAATGATTGATCGAGGTACTGATAGAGTTCACAATAGCGTGAATCAAGAGCGTTCCACATAGAATTGTTAATAGTAAAATAATAGATGACACGATAATGGAAAGAAACTGCTGCCTTTTAGCTTTCTTCTCTACTTGAAGAATCATCTCATTCAATGCTTTCGCCAATGTGTCTTCAATATCTTTCAAGGTATTAATTTTTTCTGTTTGTTGTTTAATCCATTCTTCGGAAGAAATACCGAAACCACCAGTATTGCTTTTTTGCAACGCGATGGTCTTCATTTGTTTTGTCGATTCAATAAAGGGTCCCTGAAGCTTGGTTTTATAATAGATGATCCACTCATCACTGGCTGTCAAAAGAAATTCATTGATAAAAGTATCTTGAATCGTAACGACTTCAATAAACTTTTTTAACATCGTAGGTCCAAAAGCATCTTGGCTAAAGGTATTTGCCAAGATGGCTCTTTCAATACCCGCTTTTTCCTTGCTTTTGATAAAAAATGTATAAGCTGATAATGATCTGGTGAATTTGGGATCAGTGCTTTCGTCGACCGCATAAGAGTATGGCATCCAAAAAGGCACTATGCATCTGTGTATAATATCCAAGGGCTTCAGTAGCCTTTATCTTTAACCTGGTTATTCGGTTACGTGTTTCTTGAAGCTGGTCTAAGGCATACATACCATTCGAGAGAGATGCATTGAATTGATCGCCATAAGAAGATAAAGGTTGGTGATCAATACATTGTTTGAGTTCGTTTATCTTCTCATCCGTATGTAAATGTTGACTGGACAGTTCTTTTGAAAAAGATTTTCCCTTATTACCTATAAAGCTAGCTGTATAGCCCCGTTCTTTTTGCGTTTCATGGATAAGGCTACTTATCTTAATAGACAGGTTTTCTATAGCGACCAATTTTTTCATATCCTTTGCAATCCGATGCTTTTCAAGCACAACTTGTGAAGCGGAAAAGGACATCCCTAAAAGGGGAATGAACAAAATGATAATAATTTTTACCCGAAGGCTACATTGTTTCATAAAGCAGATTAACTCCTATACTATTTAGCTTTTGGACAAGATATGTTATAAATCGTCAAAGTAAAAGGTAATTTCTGCCCTTTTTTTGTCAGGGTATATCTCGGTCATCCTGCAAAAAGTAGGCTCATATATAATGCCTTCGTTTGGTCCCTCGATTTGCTGCGGCCGACGAGATAGGGAAAAGGTATTTTATAGTTGAAAGGGTTTCAAACATAGTATAGACATAGAAATAAATTCAGAGAATCTGCGGATTGGGTAAGCAGAAAAGGAGGGCAAACATACCTAAAAAGACCGACAGTAGAAGAAGCGAAAAAAAGCGAAACTCAAGAGGTGGATGTGAAGGAACTTTCAGGGGATAACGTCGCAAAGAATACGATGTTCTGGACGACGGGTGCAGGTCTAGTTCCGATCCCGGTATTTGATTTGGTTGCGGTCACTGGATTGCAGCTAAATATGCTGCGAAGGATTTGCAAAATTTACGAGGTAAAATTCTCTAAAAACATAGGGAAAAATCTGATTGGTGCACTGATCGGTGGGCCTACTCCATCCACGCCATCTATGCCAGCGGCGAGTTTGATCAAACTGATGCCCTTCGTGGGGCAAACGGTAGGAGTGGTGACCATGCCGATCTTTTCGGGGGGCGTCGACCTATGGGGTAGGGAAAGTATTCATCAAACATTTCGAATCGGGCGGAACCTTGTTGAGCTTTAGCTGCAAGAAAGCCAAAAAAGGATTTGATGAAGCTGTAAAAGAGGACGAAAAAGTAGTTAGTTTTTCGAAAAAAGAGCCACAACCCGCATAAGGCAGGAGAACATGATCATTACACTGGACGACCAAGAGGGGGTGTCGATTGAGGTAGTTGGGGGCAAAGCCGCCCAACTCGTACGTTTAAAGAAAAGTAACTTTTCTGTACCGGATTGGTTTTGTGTTCCTACGCAAGCGTTTCATGAGTTTTTATCTATGCATGATGCTGCGAGTGAACTGATGGCCAATGGCGTTGATCGCCGCGATGGACTTCTTAAGGAGATGCTGAAAACACCGTATAGACCGGATTGGCGAAGTGAGTTGGATAAGTTGGCCCAGGAACGGTTGGATAAAAGTGTGGCCAGTGCCCTGGTGGTTCGCTCTTCAGCAAATGTGGAAGATGGAGCTAATGCGGCGTATGCCGGACAGTTTGATACCTTTTTGGGAGTGGACCAAGTAGAGGAGGTATGGGAAAAGATCAAGGCCTGTTGGCTTTCGGTTTTTTCGGATAGTGCGATGGAATATACAAGAAATCTTAATCCGACGGAAAAACCCGCCATGGCCGTGGTGGTACAGGACTTCATTCCGGCCGATGTGTCTGGAGTAATGTTTACGGCCAATCCGATGACAAAAAACGATGATGAGTGTGTGATCGAGTCTACATGGGGATTGGGGGAGGCGTTAGTCGGAGGAGAAGTGGTCCCGGATCAGTTTGTCATGAAACGGGCTAAAGATCAAGCGGGTAAGTTAGAAATACAAACGAAGCTGGGAACGAAAACAAAGGGGTTATTTTGGAATGGCCTGAGCCAAAAAATTGAAGAGCGAAAAAATGCGCGCTATTTTCAGCGTCAAGCCTCACTTCATGAGGAACAACTGAAAAAATTGGTTCGGTTGGGAGAACAAATAGAGACCTGCTATGGTAGACCGCAGGATATAGAGTGGGCGATCCATGAAGATCATATTTATATTTTGCAAACCAGGCCGATAACAACAGGAGGAGTCTCTTGAAAGGGGGCTTCGATGGTTGTGTTACTAAACTTCATCTTCATCAAAACTAAAAGCCCATGAACTCTTACTAGGTTTCGAAAGTAAGACCGTTTTTTTTAGAAAAAATGATTGATTAATTTGTTATACTTGTTTCGATGGAACCGGTAATCAAATGAACAGTTCTAATACTAATAAAACTCAAAAATACGGTATGCCTTTCAAAGAGGTAGGTCGACTTCTTCAAAAAGAACCTGCAGAATGGATCAGTTTGCTCCCGTCCAATGATAACCAGCCGCCGCTTGGAAGCGGGGCGAAACTTTCTCCCCAAATTATGAGAGCTCTACTCGTTTCTCTGGGGGTTCCCTTTTCAGCCCAAATCCTGGCGTTCATGAATCTTAAAGGAGGAGTGGGGAAGACTACCTCTTCGATAACGATTGCTACGAGGGCCGTTCAGTATGGGTTTAAGACCTGTATTTTGGATTTGGACGCACAAGCTTCGGCCACCCTAGCGTTTGGTGTCGAATTAAAAGAAAGCGACTCTATTTTTTACGATATATGGCAATCGCCTCATGATGAGGTAGCCGGGGCCATCGTGGAAATTGAGGAATACTTACATATATTGCCTTCTGCTCTTGAAAATTCACTGCTTGATGTGAGCCTTATAAATCCCGTTGCACAGAAAAAAGCGGTGCAAGGAGTTTGCGATGTATTACGCACTCTTGGTTTTGACGTTATTATTATAGATTGCCCGCCCTCGCTTGGCGCTGCGGTAATATCTACGGCTTGTGCGGCGGATACCATTACCATTCCGGCAGGTGTTGATGCCTATTCATTCAAGGGCATAGAGCTTATCCTGGATGAAATTAAATCAATTCGACAGACATTTGGATTAGGTGAAGTCGATATCCGTATTTTACCTACCAAGCTGGATCGTCGCCAAAATCTTACGCAAACGGCATTGAACAAGCTGACTGAAAACTATAAAGATTTATTGCTTCCGATTTCTATAGGTGCCAGCTCTAGTTTTTCCAAGGCGCTGGAGCGGTGTGAAACCATTTTTGCTTCATCGCAAAAAAATCAGGCAAAAACGGATTATGACCTTACCACCCAGATTCTTTTAGGGTTAAACAAGCTCTTTAAATAACAGGAGATCAAACATGATTCATGATTCTCAAAATGATAAAACGTCAGCTCAATCTGTGCCAAAAAGAACGCGGAGCAGGTTGTATGAGGGGGTTGCCGTTAAAATCGATTCACCGGAAGAGCCCGATCAAGCAGGAGAATATGAATCTTTCGCTTTTAAGCCGGGAATGGAAGACGTATATAGTAAAAAAGTTAATTCCAAAGAACCCTTAGCCAACCTAATTTTAGATCGTTATATCTTTTGGTCGATGAGTTGGAGCCTTGTGCCTGTCCCCCTGTTAAATAAAGTAGCCGTGCCTTTAGTGCAACTGAAAATGCTCAGCAAACTTTCACAATTATATGGGGTCCCTTTTTCAGAGAACCGAGGCAAATCTATTCTTGCTGCATTTGTAGGTGGATTTGGTTCGATTGCTGCGTCCGAAGCTCTCGTTAAACCTCTCTTAAGCTCTGTGCCGGTTCTTGGCGTTCCATTGTATATGCTGTCGTCTTCCACTTTTTCCGTTGCAGCTACGTATGCGGTTGGGAAAGTTTTTATTCAGCATTATGAAAGAGGTGGCACGTTACTGGATCTCCGCCCGGAAGAAACAAAGACATATTATGCCCGACAATTTAAAGAAGGGACTCGGGTTTAAGAAGGGCATTCGAACAGGCTAAAGGGGGGGGTAAAAATTGGGGCTACTCTTTTACATCGTTAACATCTTATAATGATATATTTCATATTCATGACTTAAGTAGGGGCGTGTCGTACATTGGTCGGTACCGTAAATGAAATTAACCTAACCTAGGGGAAACAGGATGAAGAAAAAGAAGGAAAATGTTAAAGAGGGGAAAAAGGGAAATCAGGAAGTGATCCCAAATAAACTGGTTGCAGGCAATGTGGTGAAGAATGCGGTGCTCTGGACGACGGGTGCAGGTCTGGTGCCGATCCCGGTATTTGACTTGGTTGCAGTAACCGGATGGCAACTGAACATGCTTCGCCGATTGTGCAAGATCTATGAGGTAAAATTTTCTAAAAACGTAGGGAAGAATCTGATTGGTTCACTGCTGGGAGGGTTAGCCCCATCGACTTTATCTATGCCTGCGGCGAGCTTGATTAAAATGATTCCCCTGGTAGGGAATACAGTAGGGGCAGTGACTATGCCGATCTTTTCGGGGGCATCCACCTATGGGGTAGGGAAAGTATTCATCAAATATTTTGAGTCAGGCGGAACCTTGTTGAGCTTCAATGCCCAAAAGGCCAAAAAGGAATTAGTCGAAGAATTCAAAAAGGGAGAAGAAGTCGTCAGCTCTATGAAAAAGGAGCCACAGTCTTCAACCTGAACATGGGGTAACGGATGTGTCCCAAAGGGACTAAAGGCGTGTAGCCTAAGGTAAAAAGTTTAGAAGGTAGAGGTAGCCTACTAAAAAGTAGGTAGTAGTATAAAAACAGAAAAAACAAATAGGAGGAAGGCTATGCCTAAAAAACCAACAGTAGAAGAAGTGAAAAAAGACGAAACTCAAGAGGTGAATCCAAAGCGACTTGCGGCGGATAACATCGTAAAGAACACGGTCTTGTGGACCACCGGCGCTGGATTGGTACCGATTCCGGTCTTTGACCTGGTGACCGTAACCGGGTTGCAGCTAAATATGCTGCGAAGAGTCTGCAAGATTTACGAGGTGAAGTTCTCTAAAAACGTAGGGAAAAATCTGATCGGTTCACTGATTGGTGGGCTTGCTCCATCCACGTTATCGATGCCAGCAGCGAGTTTGATCAAAATGATTCCCTTCGTGGGGCAGACGGTAGGAGCGGTGACCATGCCGATCTTTTCGGGGGCGTCCACCTATGGGGTAGGGAAAGTATTCATCAAACACTTCGAAAGAGGTGGCACCTTATTAAGCTTTAATTCTAAAAAGGCTAAAGAGGAATTTTCCGAAGAATTCAAAGAAGGTGAAAAAGTAGTCAGTTCTATGAAGAAAAAGCCACAACCCGCATAAGGTAAGTTCGATCGAAAAAGGATAAAAAGGTCCTTATAGATCCGAGACGTGAATAGATAAGAGGCCCGGTGATCGTTGCTTTGGAAGATCCATGTCTGGCGCTGGTTTAATGGGTTGGCGGAAAGCCGGCCCAACTGGTGTGCTTACTGTTTCATAAGTTATAAGGCAGGCAAGTCACCTCACTCCATAGAGAGTTCGAATATTTTAGTGAATAACGTTTATTATACAAGACGATAATTGTTCTCTTAGCTTAACACCCATGGCTACTAGGCATCCTCTTACCCGATACGATCGGGTTTCTTTATTTTCGAGGTTGGCGACTTTATTTACTGATAGAGGTCAAATGCTAAATTCATGGTGCGGAAGGGATAACCGCGGTGAGCGATGTGGAAAAGGCCGCGGAGCGCCTTCGGGATGTGGACAGGCTATCAGAAGTCAATGGCCGATACTGGAATGATTCACCCTTCATGAAGAAGAGTCGGGACTGGTACACATCTATACATGGCTCAAAAAACGTTTTACAAAATAATAGCTTAGCAGAATATGATAAAAAATCATTTTTTGGAATTACTGAAATCCAAGGCGGAGAGTTCTATAAGGACTCTTATATTCATGTCGATGTTGGTGGGATTGACCCAGACTCTCTCCATTGTGATTGTAAATACGGCAGCGGTAAAATTTATAAACGAGGCAGTCGTGGATACCCGTTTGTTTTTCTTATTCATAACTACCATGGGTTTATTTATTTATGCGCAGACGTATGTGCTTAAACAAGTGTTTGAATTGATTGAAGGGGTTCTGGCAAGTGCCCGGGTGCGGATTACGAACAAAATTCGGCGGACGGAATTAGTCTATCTTGAACGAAAGAATCAAGGGGAAATGTATTTGAGTCTGACTCAAGATGGGAGCCTTATTTCGTATTCAGGCATGATTCTCTACTTCTCGATTCAGTCCATGATTGTAGTCCTCTTTTGTTTTATATATATTGCCTGGTTATCCCCGGTGGCTTTTTTGGTTCTTATTTCTTTGACAGCTGCATTTATTCTGATCTACCTCGCGTACAGTATGCCGCTCCATAAAGAACTAGATTACGTCAATAAGCAGGAGGCCTATTTTTTCGGATTGCTCAATCATATTTTAAGAGGATTTAAAGAGATCAAACTGAACGATAAAAAGAATAATGACCTGTTTCATCATATTAAAGAGTCTTCACAAAAGACTAAAAAATCTAAAATAAGCGTGGGCAATAAGTTGGTTTTACAAGTTTTTGCAGCCAATTTGATTCAAGCATCTATGTTGTCAGCAGTGGTTTTTATCTTACCCCCCTTCAATGAAGGAGAAGGCGCAATGATTGCGTCGATTACGGCGGTGGTGCTATTTGTCTCCGGGCAACTTGGCGTGGTACTTTTGGCCTTGCCAAACTTCATTCGGGTGAATGCCGCGTCGGAAAATATCCTGGGTTTGGAGCGCGAATTGGATCAGGCTTACCGGTCGGTCGAGGAGATAGCGCCGCAAGGAGTTACAAAACTATATAATTTTCGTGCAATCGACTTTATCGGTATGGAATACGTCTATCGGGATGAAGAAGGCTATCCGCTATTTCCGTTTGGTCCGGTAACCTTGAGCATAAAGCGAGGAGAAATCTTGTTTATTGTGGGGGAAAATGGGAGCGGAAAAACAACGTTGCTTAAGTTACTCAGCGGACTCTACTTTCCCAACAAAGGGAAGATACTCGTAGACCATCAAGTGATTTCCCCGCAGGCTTACGGTCCTTATCGTAATCTATTTGCCACGGTATTCACCGATTTCCATTTGTTTGATAAGCTGTATGGAATAGGCGAAGTGGAGGAGCGGAAGGTGGAAGAGTGGTTGAAACGGATGCGGTTAGCGGAAAAAACACGCTATCGTAATCAAGCATTTTCTTCGTTCAGCTTATCGACCGGGCAACGCAAACGGCTCGCCTTCATTGCCGCCTTGCTTGAAGATCGGCCCATCTATATCTTCGACGAACTGGCTGCGGATCAAGATCCTGAGTTCCGAAGTGTGTTTTACGAAGAAGTGATGCCGGATTTAAAACGGCAGGGAAAAACGATTATTGCGGTGTCCCATGACGATCGTTTCTGGCATGTAGCCGATCGGGTGATGAAGTTTGAATATGGCAAACAGGTTCAAGAGATTAAAACCAATCCCTGTTGACGGAGTAGTGATTGAAAAATAGACGATATCAAAATGAAAAGAATCCCCCTTATAAATTTGATCCAATCCGAGACGGAGACGTGCAAATGGCCGATTGTTCTGGCCACGATGGTGGCCGGAATAGCTAATACAGTAGCGATCGGAATAGTTAATGAAGCCGCGCACAGTTTTTTGGCCGATTCCACGTTCAATACCCGTTTACTCATCTGCTTTCTGCTCACGATAGCCGTGTTTATCTATACCCAAACCTACTCTTTGAGACGGGCGGTTCAAATGATAGAAGGGGCTGTTTTTAATACTCGTCTGCGTATCTCCGATAAAATTCGTCAAGCCGAATGGAGTTTTATCGAGGGGGAAAATAAGGGAGAAATTTATTTGAAATTAACCCGGGACGGCAATCTTATTTCGGCGGCTTCCACGACGTTGGTGATGGCAGTCCAGGGGGTTGTTGTGATGGTATTTTGCTTTATGTATATCGCCTGGTTATCTCAGTTGGCTTTTTTAATTCTAGGTGTTTTGACGGCCCTAGTGGCGTTCTATCATTTTGGTCGAAACCAGCTCATCCGTGATGATATTAGAGAGTCTGAGAAGCAAGAAATTTACTTTTTTGGGCTGCTGAACCATGTCCTGATGGGATTTAAAGAAATCAAATTGAATGATCGTAAAAATGACGATTTGTTTGCTTGTGTCAAAGAGGTTTCTAAAGCGTCCAAACAGGCTAGGATGAAGGTCGGCAATAAATACGTTTCCCATGCTTTAATGATCAATTTAATGCAGGCCTTGTTGTTGGGGTCGATTTCCTTTATCCTCCCTGTCTTCCGTTTGGGATATACGGAAATTATGCTTCCACTCATCGTTATTTCGTTATTTGTTATGGGTTCTATCAGGGTCATCTTTTACTCTATGCGTCATTTTATGGAAATAAATGAGTCTATAAGAAGTCTGCAAGGTTTGGAAAAGAATATAGATCAGGCCTATTGTCCGGTGAAAAAAGTAGATCAGAAAAAAATAAAAAGACTCTATGATTTTCGGACCATTGACCTTACCGATCTCGAATACGCCTATCGAGATCAAGAGGGGTACCCGTTGTTTCCGTTCGGTCCGGCGACGTTGAGTATAAAAAGAGGGGAGATGTTGTTTGTTGTGGGGGGGAATGGGAGTGGAAAAACTACGTTTCTTAAATTATTAACCGGACTGTATTTCCCTCACGAAGGAACGATATCCGTAGATGATAAAGCGGTTTATATACGGGACTATGCTCCCTACCGGAATTTATTTGCTACGGTATTCTCTGACTTTTATTTGTTCGATCAACTGTATGGGATAGGTAAAGTAGAGGATCGGAAAGTAGATGATTGGTTAATACGAATGCAGTTAGCGGAAAAAACGAGCTACGAGGAAGGGAAGTTCTCAAGCCTGAGTTTATCTACCGGACAGCGCAAGAGACTCGCATTTATTGCGGCGATACTCGAGGATCGACCGATATGTATCTTTGACGAGCTGGCAGCGGATCAGGATCCTGAGTTTCGAGTTGCTTTTTATGAAGAGATACTTCCGGATTTGAAAAGGCAGGGCAAAACGATTATCGCTGTATCCCATGACGATCGTTTCTGGCATGTAGCCGATCGCGTAGTTAAATTTGAATACGGAAAACAGATTGATGAAAATTTGTAAGAAGCTATAGGGTATAAAACATCTTCCATCGTTTAGGCAGATCGAACGGGAATACGGTCTGGGCATGATGCCGGACGGACTTGCTGGTTCACTGGCCTGGAGGGGTTCATCACCGTCCTATTCGAAAAGTCGTGATTCAGTTAAAGATAATCCATAAAGGGCTGAAACAAACCTTGTCGAAAGGCCTAGAGCAGACCCAAACCTATATGGACCGTTGCGGCACGGAGGAAGGCCGCTTGGTTTTGTTTGATCGGGACCCCGGAAAAGATCTGGGAAGATAGACGCTTTCGAAAAGAGGAACAGATAGGGGGACATACAGTGAAGGTGTAGGGGGATGTAGGAGCATGTGATTCGTTTGTTCTACGAAAAAAGTGTGGACTTGTAACGCGTTTTACATGGCCGAAAAGGTGCTTCATAAAGATAAAAAAATCGTTTTGCAAGAAGTTTGGAAATCTAAACGTTCATCAATTTTAACATCTGTGAGGCTCGTGTGATGTCTACATTTAATCTTAGTGCTCCCTATAATCCAACCGGTGACCAGCCCGAATCCATTGAAGCCCTTACAAGCGGGCTTGTGAAAGGGATGCGGTTCCAAACCCTTGAAGGCGTAACCGGGTCGGGAAAAACGTTTGCCATCGCTAATGTTATCGCCCGCCATGGAAAACCCACGTTGGTTGTTTCACATAACAAAACATTAGCCGCACAGTTATATTCAGAGTTTAAGAGTTTTTTTCCTCATAACGCCGTTGAATATTTTATTAGCTATTACGATTATTATCAGCCCGAAGCGTACATCCCTCAAACCGATACGTATATTGAGAAAGATTCCTCCATTAACGAGGAAATTGAGCGGTTAAGGCTGTCGGCCACCCATTCTCTGTTGAATCGTGAAGATGTGATTATTGTAGCGTCGGTTTCCTGTATCTTCGGATTAGGATCGCCGGAAGATTATCGGGAAATGGTGGTTCATCTTCAGAAGGGAGAACAGGCCGATCGCGATCATGTATTGCATAAACTGGTTGATATTCAATATTCGCGAAACGACTTTGAACAAACTCCAGGAACCTTTCGTGTTCGTGGAGATACATTAGAAATTTATCCCTCTTACACACGAGAGGCCATACGCATTGACTTTTTTGGGGATCAAGTGGAACGCATTCGCCGCATTGATCCTTTGACGGGAGATACACAAGCGGACATCACATGGGCCACGGTTTCGCCTGCCAAACATTTTGTCATGCCTTTGCGAAAGATTGAACAAGCCATAGGATCCATTGAAGAAGAGCTCGAACAACAGGTTGCCTCCTTTGAAAAACAGCAAAAATTGTTGGAAGCCCAGCGTCTTAAAATGCGTACCAAGTATGATCTTGAAATGCTGCGTGAAGTCGGCTATTGCGCGGGTATTGAAAATTATTCGCGGCATCTATCCGGTCGAAAAGCAGGGGAGCGGCCCGCTACATTATCGGACTATTTTTCGAGTGACTATTTAATGATCATTGATGAATCCCATGTCACCATTCCCCAATTAAGGGGGATGTATAATGGGGATCGATCTCGTAAACAAGTATTGGTTGAGCATGGGTTCCGGCTTCCATCTGCATTAGATAATCGCCCTTTGAACTTTGACGAATTTCTAGAGGTAACCGACCCCACTATTTTTACAACGGCTACGCCGGGTCCTTTTGAATTAGACGTAGGCGGAAAACCGATAGAGCAGGTCATACGTCCTACAGGAATTATAGAACCCGCCATTGATATTCGTCCGTTAAAACATCAGATTGACGATTTAATGGAAGAGATTCGAATCCGTGCAGAAAGAAATGAACGGGTATTGGTCACGACCTTAACAAAACGGATTGCCGAAGATTTGTCTGAGTATCTCCAGAATGTAGGGTTAAAGGTTAAATATCTACATTCAGAGATCGGAGCGCTTGAGCGCGTAGACATTCTATGCGGATTGCGTAGAGCTGAATTTGATTGTTTGATTGGAATTAATCTTCTTCGCGAAGGCTTAGATTTACCTGAAGTTTCACTCGTGGCGATTCTTGATGCAGATAAAGAAGGGTTTTTGCGATCTGAAACGTCGCTAATACAAACAGCCGGTCGAGCCGCAAGACATATTTCTGGTCAGGTTTTTCTTTATGCGGATCACGTCACCGATTCGATGAAGCGCATGATCGACAAAGTAGAGGGTCGTCGGAAGAAACAAGTAGCGTACAACAAGAAATATAAGATTACACCTCAACGGATTGAAAAAAGTGTGCAAGAAAGTTTGTCTTCCACCCCTGATGCAGAGGAGATCGAAAAGAAAGTCGTGTGCGAAACCGGTGAAGATTATAATGTACATACCGTGCTTACTGAATTAGATCATGAAATGATGGAAGCAGCGAAAGCCTTGGAATTTGAACGGGCCTCCATTTTAAGAGATCAAATTTATGAACTAAAAGCGTCTACAGATTCCAAGAAAGAAAAGAAGCAACGTAAGGTGAACGTTAAATATTCGGTTAGACGAAGAAAGCGTCGTTAAAATTCTTTAAATCATTGAACCCTCTAAAATGAATCTTTCAAACATTTCTAAACAAAGCGAAGTTCAAGACCTTGTCCAACGCGCATTAGCTGAAGACATAGGATTGGGTGATGTGACGTGTATGGCTGTTATTCCTGATGACCCGCCCATGATATCGGCTGTTATTATATCAAAAGGCACGTATGTTATATCAGGGGGATCTATTGCAGAATCTGTGTTTACCCAGGTAGATCCAACTATAAAAGTTCCTTTTCTCGTTAACGACGGGAAAAATATCTCTAAAAACGAGGTCATCCTGAAAGTCGTAGGTCCGGCACATCACATTTTAACCGCTGAAAGAACTGCCCTTAACTTTTTGCAACGGATGACCGGGATTGCGACTCTAACAAAAAAGTACGTTGAGAAAATGAAGGCCTATGAAACAAAGATTCTTGATACACGCAAAACAGCACCAACTTTGCGCATTTTAGAAAAATATGCGGTTCAGTGTGGTGGCGGGGAAAATCATCGAATGGGGCTTTATGATCGGGTTATGATAAAAGATAATCATATGATCGTAGGCGGGCATAAAGAAGAGTTATTAATGGGATTATTATCTAAAGCGATTAAACACGCACGCAAAGCCTTTCCAGAGCTAGCGATTGAAATAGAAATCGATACAGTTATCCAATTGGAACCTATATTAAGGCTCAACCCTGATTGGGTCCTGTTAGATAACATGAGTATATCTGAGCTTACTGAATGTGTTATGTTGAATAATGGACAATGCAAACTTGAGGCGTCTGGGGACATAACGCTCCAGACCGTGGAAGAAATAGCGTCAACGGGTGTAGATGCTATTTCTGTCGGCGCGTTAACTCATTCTGCGCCCGCTGCAAGCTTATCTTTGGAATGTAAGGGGCTATGAAAATCGCAACCCAGCTCGATATCAGCAGAGATTTAGAATCCAAATTGTCTACAACAACAATCGGTCGAACCATCAAGATGTATGATGAAGTTGAATCGACGATGGATATTGCCAAAGAATTTGCTCGGATAGGAGAGCCTGAAGGATTGGTCATTGCCGCTCAGACCCAACACAAGGGGAGGGGGCGACGAGACAAAACGTGGATGTCTATACCTGGGAGAGGGGTCTATGCATCCATTCTTTTACGTCTAGCATGGCCCGGGAAAGATACAAGCTGGTTCGCCTTGCTAGGGGGTGTGGCTATTGCTTGTACGCTAGAAAATTTTGGGTTGAAAAATGTGACGTTAAAATGGCCAAACGATGTGTTGGTTCATGGGCGGAAAATAGCAGGTGTTCTTGTGGAACCGCGAGTGGGAAATAAGAATATTGATTTTGTCGTTTTAGGGGTCGGGATTAATGTTCTTTATGAGGAAAAAGATTTTCCGGAATCTTTAAAGTCGTGTTCAACGTCATGCCTACTTGAAGGAGACAACAAAAGCTGCGAGACGGTTATGTTGGGGGTGTTAACACAACTTGACGAATGGTATTCAAAGCTAAAAAATGGACACCGAGATGAATTGCTAAAAGCCTGGTGTGAGCAAGGGGGCATAGCTAAAATTCCTAGTGTTTAAAAAATGCAATGACTACGAATCAAACTATTTTAGTGGTGGATGTCGGAAATACGAGTACGGTTTTGGGGCTTTATAGAAAACAAAAAATTGTCCAAAGCCTACGGATTTGTTCTTCGAGCAATCGTGCAGGTATGGGTTCAGCGCTTACAGCGTTGAAAAGCAGCTGTTCTGTTCATGGCGCTGTTCTATGTTCTGTTGTTCCAGAAAAAGATGTGCGATGGACACGTTGTATTGAAACGAACTTGAAGATATCTCCTTTGCATGTCCATCATGCATTAAACGTGGGCGTTCCGATTTCTTATCCAAAACCAAAAACCATTGGTCAAGATCGGCTCGCTAACGTTTGTGGAGCGGTTCATCGATATGGCACACCGGTTGTGGTTGCCGATTTTGGAACCGCATTAACCTTTGATATCATCTCCCGATACAAAGGATATGTGGGAGGTATCATTGCTCCGGGTCTTCCGTTGATGTTTAGCTATTTGCCAGATAAAACCTCTCTGCTTCCCGAAATCAAGCCAGGCCCCATAAAACATGCCATTGGGAAAAGCACCGAAGAAGCCATGAGACTCGGTACACGCTACGGATATCGAGGAATGGTTCGAGAAATCGTTCAACACATTAAAAAGAACTTAGGGAAAAAACCGTTTACCTTCTGTGCAACCGGAGGGTACGCTAGCTGGGTCCTACGAGGCATTGGTGCTCCCCTAAAATACGATTCAGATTTAACCTTATATGGACTTGGAAAGCTTTTTGAATTAAATGTGAGTTAGTTATTAGTTCTTACACCCATGCAAACACGTATTGATTTAAAATTTAAAGCATTAAATGAAACCGGCCACAAAGGGTTCATGGCCTATATCACAGCGGGGGATCCTTCTTTAAGCGCTACGATAGAGATCGTACACCGTTTAGAAGATGCCGGTGTTGATATTGTTGAGTTAGGCATTCCTTTTTCTGATCCTTTAGCCGATGGCCGTGTTAATCAGGAATCCGCGATTCGTGCATTGAAGAGTGGGACCTCTCTTAAAAAGGTGCTTGAAGCGGTATCGAAGATCCGAAAAAAATCTGAAATTCCTATTTTGTTCTATAGTTATATGAACCCTTTATGTGCATATGGCATCGAGAAATTTGCTCATCACGCTTATCAAGCGGGAGTAGATGGTATGTTGACCTTAGATCTGCCCGTGGAAGAAGCGGGTAACGTACACGATATATGTGATCAACATAAACTCAACCATATTTGTCTGGTAACTCCGACGAGTCCTAAGACCCGGATTCAAAAAATTGTTAAAGCATCTACCGGTTTTGTTTACTGTGTATCACGAATGGGTGTGACTGGAATGACGGATCGAATAGAAACCGATGTAGCTAAACTGATACGTCTTACCAAAGAGCAAACCCCTTTGCCGGTCGCTCTTGGGTTTGGTATTTCAACGCCCCAACAAGCTCAGGAAGCCGCAAAAATGGCTGATGCGATTGTTGTTGGGAGCGCTATTGTCAACCGTTTTCATCAAGAATCGCATACGGCTAAGGGTCGTGCTTTAGCAGTGAATTGGGTTAAAAAATTAGTTCGTGCAACCAAGGAGATCGTATGATTAAACATGCGTTTGCCGTTATTCTTGCTGGAGGTAAAGGAGAACGCTTTTGGCCGCTCAGTACTTCGCAGAAACCTAAACAGCTTCTTTCGCTGGTAGGCGATACCTCCTTATTAGCCCAAGCTGTCGATCGATTAGAGGGGTTGATCGATCCTTTAGATGTTCTGGTAATCACCAGCGCTGATTTGGTTGAGGCTACGCAGAAAGCCGCGCCCCAGCTTCTTGCTGAAAATATCATGGGAGAACCGCTCGGACGAGATACGGCTGCAGCTGTAGCTTTGGCGTGTGCCCTTGTTAAAAAACGAGACCCTGAAGGGGCCTTTTGTATCTTAACCGCTGATCACATCATAGGTGACGTAGATCCATTCCAAGCAACGTTGAAAAGCAGTTTAGAGCTCGCCCAAGCAGAAGATGTTCTGATTACAATCGGTATGGAACCGAACCATCCTAGTACCAGTTATGGGTATATCGAGTCAGGAGATGAGTCCCATAAATCCAGTACGGTATCTTTCTATAAAGCGAAACGTTTTGTGGAAAAGCCAGATATAGATACGGCTCAACAGTACCTTAAACAAGGGACCTATTATTGGAATTCAGGTATGTTTATTTGGTCGGTCCAATCTGTAGAAAAAGCATTGAGAATGTATTGCCCCCCATTAATTGAGCTCATGGATCAGTTGGAACCCGTGATAGATACCGGTTTATTTATGGGGACCCTGCGAAACATATACGAATCTCTAGAAAAAGTATCAGTGGATTATGCCATTATGGAAAAGGCCCATAATATTGTGATGGCCAAGGGGAGTTTTTCATGGGATGACGTGGGGGCATGGCCTGCGTTAGAAAATCACTTCGAACAGAATGAAGATCACAATGTTGTTATTGGAGAAGCGCAAAGTATCGATGCTTCTAATAATATTATTTTTTCAGAAAACCGTTTAACCGCCCTAGTTGGAGTCCATGATCTCGTTGTTGTCCATGCCGATGGGGCGACATTGGTCTGCCCAAAAGATCGCGCTCAGGATATCAAGAAGCTAGTCGAAAAGCTCAAGACAAATGGGTATAACGAACTGCTCTAACCATGGCTTGTATTCTTGGTATTGATTTTGGAAAAAAGCGAACAGGGTTTGCTGTAAGCGACCCTTCGGAGATCCTTGCTATTCCTCATTCGGTTTTTGAATATGATCATCCTGCTCAACTCGTACATGCGATCCAACAGATTTGTAAGGAGAGGGAGGTAGAAAAAATTGTGATGGGCTGGCCCATTAATATGGATGGATCTATTGGGCCGATAGCTGAAGCTGTTCAGCATTTTGTGGACGAACTTAAATCAGGTGTTACGCTCCCGATCGAAAAATGGGATGAACGTTTTTCATCAAAAACGGCGGAACATGTTTTAATTGAGGCTGGAACACGTCGAAAGAAAAGAAAGAAAGTCATTGATAAACTTTCTGCACAAATCATGCTTCAGCATTATCTTGATTCAAGGTGAAGGAAAACTCCAAGAAGCCAGACACTCACCTTTTGTCAGCCACAGGCTCATCCGCTGAGGCGGATCGTACCTCAGGCAGACCAGCCGAGGCTGGAAGTTTCTATACGTTGAATATATTGAGGCAGGCACGGTTTTTTTTAACCAAACAGGTTAGGCCAAACGCCGCTTGCGCGGTTACTACAAACCATCAAATAGCTTTACCCTCTGTTTACACGTGTTTGTAGTAGCGTTGCAAGACGCGTCATCGTTTCGTTTGGCAAGAGGTTCTAAAACGTTCGAATTAATAGGTGTCGCTAAGGGCCTAAATTTCTTCTTCTAAGACTTGGAATAGATGTCATTGTATGCTACCAAAAATGAATTCTAATGTGCTTATATCTTTTCTCCTCTCTGTTTGGGTGAACTGTTAGGCGAAAGGATGCACACTTGGAGATTAAAAAGTCGAAAATAGATGAAGAGTAGAGACAGCCAGAAAAGAATCCAAAATATGGAACGAATTTTTGGGGTCATTTCCAGATCTGCAGACTCAACTTACAAGTGCAAAACTGAAGCTGTCCATCATTTCTTTGGGCGTTCTATATTCTAAGCATTTTCTCGGTCTATTATTCAGTAACTCCACAGCCCAGCTCAACTGAGCGGAGCTGTGGGCAGCAAAGTCGGTTTTCTTCGGGAAAAACTGGCGAAGCAAACCATTCGTATTTTCGTTGCTCCCTCTTTGCCAAGGGTTTCTCCCTTCAGCAAAGAAAATGGGGGTTGCTATTTTTTTCTGTAGTTTAGCATGGCTGGCAAACTCCATGCCATTATCTACAGTCACCGTTTTACAGGCCTCTTTTCTCGTTTGGCCCTGAATAGTGTCACCTTCCCAATGGCCTGCCACCTTGCGACTTTCACCCTCTTCGGGGCGTTGGTCAATCATCGTTTGGTTGTGTATACGTGAATGGCTTTTCCGAGTCGCTCGTTTTTTCTTTCCGGGGCCACGCAAGTATTTTCGGTAGCCAGCCCCTCTTGGACTGTACAAGTAGCGGTAGATCGTCATTCGACTGATGGGAGGGTCATCTTCTAGCTTTCTTCGACCTTCAATCTGTTCTGGAGACCAATACTTCGCCAGGAGAGTCTCCACTTGTTCTTTGCTAGCTCCCATCACTTTTTGAGGCTTTCGAGCTAGCTGTAATCGGCTTTGAGCCAGGCCATTTGCGGGTCTTGGGTAATAGCGGCCACGGACTTGATTACGGCGAAATTCGCGCCAAATAGTCGAGGGGGATCGGCCCAGGCGACGGCCAATTTGAGATAAGCTATATTTTTCTTTTAGCATCTGGGCTATCACTTCTCGTTCATAACGGTTTAAATGTTCGTAGGTTCGTGGCATTCTATGTTCTCCTTTGGGGGGGGTCAGATACCCAAAGAATGAACTATGCTGCGGACCTTTGCACTTGTATTGTTACTCTACCCTTCTATCTTCGATTCTCTATCTTTTTTCTCATTTCGTCTTCTTCCTTCGCTCAGTATTACTATGCTGTGGAGGATATCGTTGCCAATCAAATTCTTCGTCGTGGCACAACCAGTAGCACGGGTATCCCTGCGGGGACTCTGATCATGTCGAGCCGCTGCCGCAGCTGGAGGCATTGCTTTTGTTGGAACCGCTGATGGCGCAAATGGTGAAGTGGTACAAATCGATGTAGTTACTGGTGACATCATCAGTCGTTTAACTTTCAGCAGCGATATTCATGATGTGACCTTAGCTGGAGATCATTTTTATGTGTATACCGTGAATGCCTTATATGTAGTTTTAAATGATAATGGTCTTATGAGTGTGGTGGGTTCGCTTGCATTGGCGGGGTCTGCTAACGGTTCGATTGGACGTATGCGGTTTTTTGTAGGTAGCGATACTGCGTATACGGTTCATAGAGCAGGCTATAGCACTATTGATGTTAGTAACCCAACTCAACCAACGTTGATTACCTATCAAATGACGACCCAGTTTGGATGGAAAGATATTTCTATCAATGGTTCAGGTATTGAGAATTGTAATATTAAATGCCCAAAAGAAGATATTGTAAAACAGGAGTGTTCCATGCCGAAATCTTCTAGATTTGAAAACTCGACAGAAGACAAAAAAAGGAGAAAGACATGGAACAAATCAAGAGTAGTATTCATCCCCGAAAAGGCAAGCATTTGACACAGAAAGAACGGATCATGATTGAAACAATGCTCAAAAACCGAGGACGTCCTTTGGAGATAGCCAGCTATCTGGGAAGGCATCGTCGAACCATAGAGCGCGAAATCAAACGTGGGGAGGTAGAGCATTTCGATACAGAACTGCGAAAGAAGAAAGCATACAGCAGTGATCGAGCCCAGGAACTTCATGATCTAAATGCGACGGCCAAGGGACCTGAGCTTAAGCTTGGAAAGCATCATGAAACGGCCGTGTTTATCAGCGAGCACATTCTTGTTCACAAACGCTCACCCGATGTGGTTGCTCCTTTGCTTAAACAAGAGCAGAGACCTGCAGCGGTGAGTACAAAAACGCTGTATACCTATATTGACCAAGGTCTCATCCCGGGGGTGAGCAACGAGTCCCTATGGGAAAAACGAAAACGGATAAAACGAAAAAGACGTGCTATTAAGCGGGTTAAAAAGCAACATGCCCGAAGGACCAGTATCGAAAAACGACCTAAGACCGTAGAAAAACGCGAGGAATTTGGGCGCTGGGAATTGGATTTGATCGTCGGCGGAAGAGGAACTTCAAAACCGGTTTTAATGACGTTAGTAGAAAGAAAGACCCGAATGCTAAGGGTGAGAAAACTTTCGGATAAAACACAGGCATCGGTTCTGCAGGCCCTCAAAGCGATCGAAAGATCGATGGGAGTTGGCCCATTCAGATCGATGTTCAAGTCGATTACAGCCGATAACGGGAGCGAGTTTCTCGACGTGGAGCAGATGGAGCGTTCCGGATTTAGCAAAAAGAGACGTGTTAAACTCTATTATGCTCACCCGTATTCTTCCTGGGAACGAGGCTCCAACGAAAATGCCAACCGTATGGTTCGTCGTTTTGTCGCCAAAGGAGACAACATCGGAAAATATACCATCGACCGTATTGGTGAGATTGAAAAGTGGATTAACAACTATCCTCGCAAGATCCTAGAATACAAGCCCGCACAGGAGTGTTTCGATTTGGAGATCGCCGCATGAACAGAAGCTCTCAGGTCCATTTTTTGCGGCATTTAATTTTACAATCCACCGCTGCTGTAAGTCCGAATAGCACATTAGGTGGGGGGCAACACATTTCACGGTATGATGTGAGCAATCCAACCAATGTGAATGTGTTTATTACCCAGTATCAAACACCTGGCATTGCTCGGGCCGTCTCGATTTATAATGGGTTGATTTATGTCGCTGACGACACAGCAGGTATGCAAGTCATTAACTATTTATCGTATGACACAGCGGGGAACCCGCCGAGCATAACCTTGTCAGCCAGTTTCCTATTGAGCCCTGCTGAAGCAGAAGAAGGCAAACGCGTCCGAGTTACAGCCAATGTAAATGATGATGTGCAGGTTCGTAATATGGAGTTTTATATCGATGATGTGAAAGTCGCTACGGACGTAAATTTCCCTTTTGAACATCATTTTATCACTCCTGAATTAGCAGGCCAACCTACCTTTTCCTTGCAGGCACGCGCAAGCGATACCGGAGCAAATATAACCTGGACGAGCAACCTGAATGTTACCCTCACACCCGACACAACGCCTCTACAGGTTGTACGCGTAGCGCCTTCCCAGGGAGCTATATTGGGAAGTATGGGGACCAACGCTGCGTTCTTCAATGAACCCATGGATGCGTTGAGTATTACATCGAGCGTTTCTTTAAAAGAAACAGGTCCGGACGGTCTGTTTGGTACGGCTGATGATATAGATGTACCTGTTGTACCCGATTGGCGTGAAGATGTGTCAGGTATTTTCTTCAATCCAGAACAAGCCCTTACGACTGTGTATTATCAAGCCGAAGTAAAAACCAATGTCGCTGATTTAGCAGGAAACATATTGGTTTCAAACGTTACTTGGAATTTTCGCGTATACTTCATCGCCAATGACAGCGATGGGGATGGTGTACCAGATGCCACAGAACTCCTGTTAGGCCTTGATCCCAATGAGGTCGATACGGATGGGGATGGTATTTTAGATGGAGAAGAAGATTATGATGCGGATGGGTTATCCAATATCTAAGAGGTGGTCCTGGGCACGGATCTCGACGATACGGACACGGATAATGACGGAATTTTAGATATCAATGAAGATAGCGATGGGGATGGTCTGACTGATATTGAAGAATTGATTACATATAACACAGATCGCTTTAATCGGGACACCGACGGGGATGGATCTAACGATGACGACGAGCTCTCCCATGGATCCAATCCTTTAAGTGAAAACAGTCTTCCTCCCAGCGCTCTAGGAGGCAGCGTGATGGGCGTTACTTTTTCTATTCGCAACAATGCCGTTGGTTATAGTAGTGAGTTTGGTGCCGTGAACGGTATAGCGTTTTCGATCAGAAATCTGTTTGATGTCAGTGACGGTTTTGGGCAGGTTAGAGGGGATGCTGTTTCGATTAGAAACCTTTTTGATGTGGGGGAGAATTTTGGATGGGTCCATGGACCGAACTTTTCAATGCAAAATAAGGTTCCGCCTCAGCTTATTCTAAAACAGGTGGATGGAGATATATTTAGCGTAGAAAATCATGAACCGTAAACAGAAAAAAATGTTCGTGGGCCTAAAATAATAAGGACCTGAATCCGTCAGCTATCGCTTCGGAAGGCGTTTTGGGGCTCAAAAGTTGAAAACTTTTTCCTTGAGATGCTCGCTTTTGGGCGGATTGGGACCGGCAAGTATTACCCTGATGAATTTTTTGAGCGTACAGGTCAGATTCACTCTGATTTGACCATTTTGGGGCGTAGGCCTCCTTGGGCAGTCGCCTTAGAGTATTGTTAAAGGTGCACGGAGGGCTATGCGAAGGAATGGGCAATATCTTGTATCACTTCAGACCAGCGACAACGCTTGCCAAAGTGAAGTTCAATTCGTCCGGCGTGGCGGACCAATCGAACCGCGCAATAAACGATATTTTTGAGAACCGTTTTGATTCGCCAGCGCGGGATGTTGATTTTCTGCGGGGCAAGCCCAGCCCGTTTGATGACCTCTTGGCCAAGACCGCGCAATAGGTTGAAGGCCACCATGGCGCATAACAGAATAATCTTATTGGCACAGGGTCTCCCCGAAGGCAATCGCTCAACATCAAGATCGCTTTTGAGTTCACTATGGTACTGCTCGCTGGGGCCATGTCCATGATAGAGATCTAGCACCGTCTTGGCACGACAAGAGAGGTTCGTCCACCAGGTGTTCACCTCAAGTTTAGGAACCAGAAGTTTCTGACCATCGATATCGATGGTGCGTTCAATCACTTCGAAGGCCACCGGGACACAAGGGTGGTTTTGGTCACCACCGGGATGGAAATGATCGAAAAAGCCTGTGTAAACGTTCTTGCCTTCACGACTGTCTTGTTTGTCTCCAACTCGGCGTGCAAGGGCCAGCATTTGTTCAGGACATTCGCGGCGAGGATTTCGCTTTACGATAAAATAATGATCCCCAAAAGCGTCGAAGTTATCGGCCGCAGCGTTGCCACTATCAAGCCGAAGCAGACATTTTCCACCCAGGCCCAGGGTTTGGAGCGTTTCAACGCTGCGGGCAATAAACGCGGTCGTTCCCGACTGACAATGTTGTTTACCGGGTCGAAGTTCGCACTCAAGCATGTGGCCTTGAGTGCCCACATAGGCAAATATCAGGGCGTAACCATCATGGCCCTTCTAGGTGTAGGAAACGCCTTCTTTTGAAGAGCCTGAATGATCCAAAGGGCTCACATCGATATCGACGGGAACAAGATCAAGCCCTTCGACATCTACCTAGCCAAAGGGGCCCGAGGAAAGAAATTCGGTGTTGAGTTTGCGTAGCCCCACATGGGTTCTAGCTGGGGGCAGGTTGTCGAAACGACGTCGGAACACCGGCTCAGAGGCTACCTTTTTAACTCCCCTTTTTAAGTCCAAAGGCATTCATAAAAATCTCATCACCCCGGTACAGGTCGATATCATTGAAATCGGTTCGACCGTTGCAAAGTAAGCCGATCTGGGTAAGGAGGATCTCCCGATCAGAGATCGCATCGGAGCGGCGTGGTTAAAAATTGGAGGGAAGAATCCGTTGAGCATGATCCTCAAGCAGCAGGCCGCAAAGATGATTTCCGCTTGTGCTGTTGAGTTCGCCCTTGCCAGTCTTTATTTTATATTGTTTCATATACACACCTGTTGGGGTGGGGTTGTTTGTTTGAATACGGGTATCCTCCCCGCTTTAGCCCAACAGGTAATGAAAAATCGTCAGATTTTATCTGACGGATCCAGGTTTAACACTTGTTTTGATCGTCTCCGAAGTAACTGCACAAACCTTTAATAGTGGATCAGATGGAACCGATGGGGCACTTATTATAAGTACGCCTGGGACGAGCGTCTTTGATCCAAGCTCTTTTACTCCTCTGCTTGATCCCGATGGAGATGGTGTTTACCATTTTACAACCGTCATGGTTTCTACTGGGGTTACTGTTAGGTTTGATTCTGCTATTATGGGTAATAAACCTGTTGTGTGGTTGGCTACAGGCAATGTTCAAATTGATGGTACACTTGATCTTGGGGAGAAACTGGGCACAATTTTTCGACTCCTGCTATACCCATTTCTGCCAAACCCGGTCCGGGAGGTTATGCTGGAGGAATAGGCTATCGGACCGCAAATGCATCAGGACCTTTGCTAGGGTATGGTCCGGGTGGAAGGGGCATTCCCACTACGGGCAATTATGGAGGTGGAGGGGGGGGGGATATGCTTCAGTAGGTGGTGCTGGTTCTGGTAGTTCTGGTGGCCTAACGTATGGAAATATTTTTCTTCTTCCACTCATAGGAGGATCAGGCGGTGGCGGAGGGGGGGGAGTTGCTGACGGTGCTGGAGGAGGTGGGGGTGGGGGTGCTTTGCTGATTGCCAGCTCATCGAATATCATTATAGATGGATCTATTGACGCAAAAGGTGGTGCGGGTGGATCGGGGCTTGGATCGGGGAATAGTTCTCAACGGGGTGGTGGTGGAGGAAGTGGTGGCTCTATCCGACTGCTTGCTTCTGTTATTAGTGGTTCAGGCGCATTGTCCGTATATAGAGGTATTGGATCAAACGGTGGGGGATCTGGAAGTGATGGTCGAATTCGGTTAGAAGCGTTTGATCATAATTTTACAGTTGGAACGAATCCTGGCTATACCTACTCATCGCCAAGCGTTGTTTTCTTACCCACTAATAATATTGTTCCGTCGGTGCGTGTGGTGAGCGTCGATGGGCAACTGGTTCCCGCCAATCCCACAGGATCTTTTGGTCCAGCCGATCTAGATATTACAAATGCCGCCCCTGTTACATTGGATATCGTAACAGAGAATATCCCAACAGGAGCGACTGTTACTGTGACCATGTGGTCGGAAAACGGCGGCAGCACAAACTTCACCTCATCGCCGCTGATGGGAACCGATCAATCGTCTACGGGTACGGTTCCGGTTCCATTCGGATTTTCGCGATTTTATATCGATGCTTACTGGGCGAATTAAGGACTACTCTTTTTTATAATTAGGTTCTGTCCTGAAACTCCCCGCCGATAGGTGAGTTTCAGGACAGAACCTAATTGTTAAGGTTGAAATGAATAAAAAAAAGTTAGATCCGTCTAATATAAAGAACAACGAGACAGAAATAGATGATCGCCATCTTGTTGAGCGAGCTAAACAAGGCGATGAGGAAGCATTTGGAGACTTGGTAAAGGTGTATCATCAAAGAGTTTATAATTTGACCTATCGGTATGTGAACAATGCTCAAGATGCTCAAGAGCTTGTTCAACAAACGTGGATCAAGGTGTGGAACAAGTTACATACCTTTAAAGGGAACGCTAAGTTTTATACATGGGTTTATCGGATTGCAGGATTTGTTTGTCTTGATTATATACGAAAAAGATCTCGTCAAAAGGAAGTTGAATTATTAAGTGAATTTGAACTTCCTGTTGCTTCTGGTGCCCAGATTCCAGCAAGCATACAGTCCAGGCCGGATCGCCAAGCCGAAAGAGCCGAAGTCAAATCGCGTTTTTATGATGTTTTGGAATCGCTTTCTCCAGAACATAAAATGACTTTAATATTACGCGAAGTAGAAGGGTTGTCATATGTAGAAATTGCTAAGATGATGAAGCGTCGAAAAGGGACTGTCATGTCTCGTATATTTTATGCTCGCAAAATTATCCAAGAAAAGCTAAAGGAGTTGCGATGAACTGGACAAAAGCGGAAAAATGGATTAGTAGAGAACTGGACGGGGAATTAGCCCCCCAGCAAAGAGTTCGTTTGGAACAACATTTAAATGGATGTGTTGAATGTTATGCCCTAAAAGAAGAATGGGTTTCTTATTCCTCTATGATTGGTCAAAAAATGGCTGTGGAAGGGGGGTACACAGCAACACAATTATGGTCAGATGTACGTAGCCGTTTACATGCTGAAGAGAAAGATATAAGCCCTGTGGGCTTATTGGGGATGCGTCGTGCATGGGCAGGGGCTACACTCGGTGTTATTCTTGCTGTTGGTTTAACTCTATTTTTTATGCTTAATAATTCATTTAGACATGACAAGCTTTCAGAGTATTCCGGGGTTACGGTGGAATGGGTTGAGACGGATATGCCCGAAGCCATGTCGATGGTTTATGAACATGATGAAACAGGGTTAACCGTTATCTGGATTGTTGAAAATAACAATAATCAAGGGGGGCACATTGGTTCCTAAAAAATCCATTTCAATAGCTCTTTGGAGCGTTCTACTCTTTTCCATGGGCATTTCCTTTTCTGCGCAGGCAGCACCTGTTACCTTGAAAGCTTCTATGATTTTGGCTTCGGACACCCCTTCTCCTATGGACTTTAGGCTGGACCGAGTTGAGTATAAATTAAGACGGATCTTTTCATTTGAGTACTATCAACTTTTAGGGGAGGGAGCCATAACGGTTGAACCACCTGTACCTCTATACTTCAATGGCTCCAAAAGGGCGTATAAGGGCTAAGATTCGTTGGTTACGCGGTAAAAAGAGCATATTGAGTACCACGGTTACGATGAAAAAAGGAATCCCTGCGATTCTGGGTGGCCCTGCGCATAAGGGAGGCGCCCTTATCATTACATTGGAAGTTAAGCCCTAACAGATCATCGATTTAAATCTCATCCATTCGTAACAACTTTTAATTACATATTAGAGCGCTTCACGATTGAGGTGTCGCGATGTAGCACGAAGAAAACCAGCCGATTACGTCGTCGGGAGAAACCTCTTCGAACGCTTGTGTGATCGCTTCAGATAGTTCCTGCTGACTGCGGGCTGCAAGGCTGCCCAACCGATTCTTTATCTTGCCCCACATTTTTTCAATGGGGTTGAAATCGGGACTGTAGGGTGGAAGGAATCTTACATGGGCCCCACATGACTCAATGAGTTCAATGACCTTGGGATTGTGATGGACGCGAAGATTGTCCATGATGATGATGTCTTCAGGTGAAAGAGTCGGGAGAAAAACCCGGCGAATATATTCTCCAAAAACAGCCGTCTCTGTCGCCCCCTCTACTTCCATGGCCGCTGTTGTTCCGTCCAGGCGGACCGAAGAAATCAAGGTGGTGGTACACCAATGTCCATAAGGCGTTTTGGCAAAAAGCCTGTTCTCGCCCAACGCCTGGCCCCGCAGACGAGTCATATTCGTTTTCGCCCCGGATTCATCAATAAAGACAAGGCGACTTGGATCAAGTTTGGCCACCTCTTGGATCCACTGCTTTCTCAAGAGATTTACATCCGCCTGGTCTTGCTCGCTGGCGTGAAGCGTTTTTTTATACCGGGAGCCCAACCGATTCAACGCCCGCTGTACGGCCATGATCGACCCTTTCGCGCCGCTCATGTTCTTGAGTTCTTCAAGCGTTGCATCGGGATGTTTGCCCCCCAGTTGAGCCAACGCCTTGAGCTGCTTTCCGCTGTAGAGGGCCTGACGATGCCCACGCGGTCGGGGAGCGGTCTGTCCGGTTTCGTTGAAACGAGAGAGCCCACGCTGAAACGTTCTAAGATCTACACGATAAGAAGATGCGATATCGGCCTGGGAACCTTTGCCCATTTTGTAGGCATCTATCGCACGCCGCCGGATGCGTCGAGGCTTTTTTGTAATTCCTTTTGGCCCAAATGGTTCGTGCAGAAATCCGCGTTTAACTGACGGATCCAGGTTAAGGTGGATTGTAAAATTAAATGCCGCAAAAAATGGACCTGAGAGCTTCTGTTCATGCGGCGATCTCCAAATCGAAACACTCCTGTGCGGGTTTGTATTCTAGGATCTTGCGAGGATAGTTGTTAATCCATTTTTCAATCTCACCAATACGGTCGATGGTATATTTTCTGATGTTGTCTCCTTTGGCGACGAAACGACGAACCATACGGTTGGCATTTTCGTTGGAGCCTCGTTCCCAGGAAGAATACGGGTGAGCATAATAGAGTTTAACACGTCTCTTTTTGCTAAATCCGGAACGTTCCATCTGCTCCACGTCGAGAAACTCGCTCCCGTTATCGGCTGTAATCGACTTGAACATCGATCTGAATGGGCCAACTCCCATCGATCTTTCGATCGCTTTGAGGGCCTGCAGAACCGATGCCTGTGTTTTATCCGAAAGTTTTCTCACCCTTAGCATTCGGGTCTTTCTTTCTACTAACGTCATTAAAACCGGTTTTGAAGTTCCTTTTCCGCCGACGATCAAATCCAATTCCCAGTGCCCAGATTCCTCGCGTTTTTCTACGGTCTTAGGTCGTTTTTCGATACTGGTCCTTCGGGCATGTTGCTTTTTAACCCGCTTAATAGCACGTCTTTTTCGTTTTATCCGTTTTCGTTTTTCCCATAGGGACTCGTTGCTCACCCCCGGGATGAGACCTTGGTCAATATAGGTATACAGCGTTTTTGTACTCACCGCTGCAGGTCTCTGCTCTTGTTTAAGCAAAGGAGCAACCACATCGGGTGAGCGTTTGTGAACAAGAATGTGCTCGCTGATAAACACAGCCGTTTCATGATGCTTTCCAAGCTTAAGCTCAGGTCCCTTGGCCGTCGCATTTAGATCATGAAGTTCCTGGGCTCGATCACTGCTGTATGCTTTCTTCTTTTGCAGTTCTGTATCGAAATGCTCTACCTCCCCACGTTTGATTTCGCGCTCTATGGTTCGACGATGCCTTCCCAGATAGCTGGCTATCTCCAAAGGACGTCCTCGGTTTTTGAGCATTGTTTCAATCATGATCCGTTCTTTCTGTGTCAAATGCTTGCCTTTTCGGGGATGAATACTACTCTTGATTTGTTCCATGTCTTTCTCCTTTTTTTGTCTTCTGTCGAGTTTTTAAATCTAGAAGATTTCGGCATGGAACACTCCTGTTTTACAATATCTTCTTTTGGGCATTTAATATTACAATTCTCAAGCCGATGTTTGGTGAGATCTTGACATAAGGCGACCGTATGATACCATTAAAAGATCTATCCATCATCATCCCCTTCCAATACGATTCTCAGGATCGACTAGAAGACTTGAAGTATATCCTGTACTATCTAAAAAAATACTTCGTTGATTATGAAATCATCTTGATAGAAAGCGGTGACCGGCAAGACGATTTACCACTTTGAGGAACGGCCCCATATTCGTTACCAATTTTACAAGATGCCCGTTTTTTGGAGGTCAAAATTGTTTAATCAAGGAGCCAAGCTTAGCCAACGACCTTATCTATGCTTTTATGATGCAGATGTTCTCATTCAGCCTAACGCCCTGGAGGAGAGTGTGAAGCGTTTAGAGCGCAATATGTTTATATTGCCTTATAATGGAATTTTATTGAATGTAAAAGGAGGATGCAGGCAGCATGTTATAGATACACTAGACATTTCATCGATTCCGTTTGTTCCCACCAATCGCAAACAGCAACCTAGATTAAAAAAAGAGGTGGAAATCTATGGTGGAGTCATTGATTCCGTTGGAGGGCTATGTTTATTGCCTCGGGATATCTTTTTTGAATATGGTAGCTATAATGAAGAGATGATCTTATGGGGCCCAGAAGATTGTGAAATAGAGTATCGCTTCCGTATGTGTGGGATTCCTACCACAAGGCTGGATGACTTTAACCTTATTCATTTAGCCCACTATCGCGAACCGTACAGCGCGACGGTGGATCAACCTTATCATGAATGATCTAAAGAACTTTTTTCATTTATTCAATCCTTGGAGGCCCAGGCGTTCAGAAAGTACATCGATGCCGATCTGAAGAGCGAGATCATAAGAGATGCTTTACTGCCTAAAGAAATAGTATCTAGCTTCTCCTCCAGGAAGATTATTCACGATGTTGAATGTCCTAAATGCAACCAGAGTTTGGAGCTACACCTTTATATCCCAAATATTAGGTCATGCATAAAAGCCCTTATCAGGCGCCTTATACGATTTATCAAATCGAGGTTAGTAAGGAGAAGAGAAAAGGATTCACCTAATGCCCTTGACTGAAAGCGTGTTTAGCAATGATCCAGATCTTGGATTTTCCTTCAAAAAAATTTCGGGTTGTTAGAATCGTTGCTATACAGGTCGATATCATTAAAGTGACAGTGCCCGTTGCAGATCAATCCGGTCACTCATGGCAATATGATGGTCGCTGAAAGCATCGCTCCTACGTTTTTGATAGTTTTTGAGTATGGATTGGGGGCCAGGCAGCCCAGCAGCAATCCGCACAGCTAATTGCCGCCCGTTGAATTTAGATCCTCCTTGCTACGTTTTAATTTGTAGTGTTTCATGTTCTCACCTGTTGGGTTCGTTTTTATTCAAGACCACTATAGGCTTTCGAGCCTGTAGGCCCAAGGTTTTAACCTTTTTAATATGTTTATGGGGTCTGGTTGGTCTTCATTTACTGATTTAATAATAGATTTAAGAAAAAATAGGAACCTGTCCCCTTGACAGAGAAGTTTACACGATGGGTTGAATCTTTTCCCACATAACCAAAATTCGTACTATGAGCATGCCCCTATACATCATCAACATTCCCCGCTGTAAAGATCGGCGCAATCATATGGAGAGACTCTGCCGAGATCATGCCTTGGAATGCCGCTGGATAGAGGGGATTGGTGGAAAGTCTTTGAAGGACAGGGAACTCAAAGCCAAGTATGGAGATGATATTTTATCTAAAAGAGAACACCTCAAAGGACGCAGCCTCACAAAAGCTGAGATAGGGTGTGTATTAAGCCATCTCTCAGCTTATCAGGCCATACTATCTCAAAATCCAAAAATAGCATGTATTTTGGAAGATGATGTTCTATTTCCCGATCACTTTAAGACCCTGCTTCAAAGTATAGCAGTTGCCGTAGAACAATGGGATCTATTATTGTTAGGGCATTGGTCTTATCCCATGCCGAATCGAGAGAAGGGAGCTCGAGGCAAAGCGTTTGGCGTCAATCTGGCGCCGATAAATAAAGTCACCTATAAGCTCACAGAGCCTATTGAATTCCCCTTCAGTGCGACTGGGTACTGTATAACCCAGGCAGCAGCCAAGAAAATGATCAACTATGTGTTCCCTATAAAAGCTCCAATAGACTGGTATACAGGAAGTTCTGGTAGCATGTTAAAGCTAAGGATATTATCTCCGCCATGTGTCCTTCCTGACTTTTCGTTTAAAAGTACTATGACGGAAAGGCCCATTTCTATGTGTCACAAACCTAAGCGTTCCTGGATGAGGCAACACCTCCATAACCTGTTAAGAGGAATGATACACAGTGTGTCCAACGTGAATTTACTGCCGAAAAAATATGGATTAAGAAAAAATAGATTTTATTATTTTAGTTTTAATAATGTGCCCAAAAAGTGAGGCAAAAACGATATGGTTTTACCAACGAAGGGATCTATAAAAGCTATGGCCATCTAACAAAACCAAACGTACATTATGGCTCGAACCTCTCACATTCATAATCAACCTCTATATGAGGCGCACGGTTTTTCCATTTTTTCCAAAGACTCTAGATTAATCCGTTGTCCTGATATAAACATTTCTATATTCAACCAGAAGCCGATAGCAACTAAAATCCAATAGCTTAACCATGCCTGACGATGCTCCCAAACTTTCTGTAGTGATGCCAGTACACAACACGGATTTATATCTCGAAGAAGCCATCCAAAGCATTCTGAATCAAACATTTCAAGCCTATGAATTCATCATTATCAATGATGGATCTACCGACCACTCCGGAGCCATTATCGATGATTACGCTAAAAAAGATAGGCGCATCGTGGCCATTCACCAGCCTCATAAAGGCCTTATCGGGTCTTTAAACAGCGCCATAAGCCTTGTGAATACATCCTTTATTGCTCGCATGGATGCCGACGACATTTCACTTCCGGCGCGTCTGGAATGTCAATACCGTTATATGATAGAGCGCCCTGACATTGCGGTTTTAGGCACAGCTGTTCGGTATATTCATTCCTCCCATTCTGCTATACCTAGTGCAGTAGACCAACGGCCCATGACCCCCACAGAATTAACAAAGTGGTTTAAAAGAGGAGACTGTCCTGTCGTGCATCCGACGGTGATGATGCGGAAAGATATTTTCGATGAAGTCGGCGGTTATTCGCCAGCGTATATACATGCTGAAGATTTTGAATTGTGGATAAGAATCGCTCGGAGATATAGGATCATGAATCTTCGGGATGCGCTTCTCTATGTGCGTTTGCATAGTCATAATACCTCCCGACAGCATGCGTTGCAGCAAGCCTTTTCCGCCACTGTAGCTGAATTTGAAAAAGGGAGAAACACCGTTACTTTTTCATCCATATGTCCAGCGTATCGCACCGAAATTATCAGGCAGCTAATGTTAACGGAAAAGGAAACATGGGCCTTTCAACTACATGAGCTTAAAAAGATTACGGATGGTTTGTCCCATCCCAAAGGGGCTGGGCCGCAACTTGAAAAATATTACCGTGAACTAAAGAAGGTCCCCTATGCTATACAACTTAACCAAGCTTATTGCCTAGTAAAAACGAAGTTTTGGTTTGCCCGTTATTACCTGTATAAAGGTAGGATTTTTAAGGCCCTATCTTGTTTGCTTCATCTCTTCATCCTAAGAAGTCTGACTTTTGCAAGAATGGGACAGTACTGAAGTAATGGCTATAGAAAGAACGTATCCATGTCACATCACTTGACGGAAATGCTGCTAACCTGTAGTAGGTTGCTGGATCAATACGATATCGATTATGTCGCCACCGGTAAGACCGCCCTGAGTATCCTCCAGAACAAAATACCGCCCTCTCTATCAAATGTTGTCCTCGTGGCATATCCGGAGCATCCTAACCGTCTAGGTGTTTTTATGCGTACCCTGCGAAACAAGGGATATTCCATCACCACATTCAGTGACTCTTGGGACATTCGCAAAGTTGAAGCTGGTTTGTCCATCTACTCACCCTCTGTCCGCCTCAATTTATGCAAGCGGGATGGAACTACATGGATCTCATCTGATAGCACGGGCCACTGCCATGATTTCATGAACCCTGAATATCATTTTTTCCAAGGAAGTTTTTTAAAAATAGCAAAAGGAACAGGCTCCTACTTTTTATCTCATCGTTTCAAACGATTTTGTGCCGACCGAATCTACTGGCATACGGGCAGGATGTCGAAGTATGCCTATCTTACCCTGTTGGAATTATTCAAAAGTCTACTCGTAGCCTTTGAAAAAGACAATATCCTGGATCCGTCAGTTAAACGCGGTTTTCTGCACGAACCATTTGGGCCAAAAGGAATTACAAAAAAGCCTCGACGCACCCAGCGGGTGCGCCTGCGTTTTTTTGCAACCTTTTGCCTCCAAAGCATTCGTACAGAAATCCCACGTTTAACTGACGGATCCAGGAATATTACTTACTGGATCGATTACGGCACCCTCCTTGGGGCCATAAGGTATCAAGGTATAATCCCCAGCGACGAGAATATGAATATATCCGTACTTGCTGAGGACCGAGACAAAGTGTTTGCCTTATCTTCTTTTCTCCAGGAATACGGATATGCAATGCGGTATCGTTGTCAGTCCAAGGAAAACCGTGATTGTATATCCGTTTTTTCCTCGAGAAGAGGTCGGCTATCTATTAACATGGCCATTCGCATACGGCGAAACAGCCTACTGGTCGACCCATTGAGTGGAAGTTCGGAGAATAAAGGAAGCCTGCGGAAATTGTCTGTGGCGTTGGCCCTGCGGGATGTCTTTCCGTTGAAGCTCTACCCTTTCTATAACGTGAAGGTATGTGGTCCTCGTCATGCACATAGAATACTTAAGCAATATTATGGCGAAACCTATCTGACCCATACCTTGCCGTGGAGGGCATGCCATGCGAGATATATTGGCCAAAATATATTAAAACGCGGAGGACAGATAGGTCAACCTATTCATGAGTTTTGTCCGGCCCAGGCGCCTCGGTACTACGCTGGAACAGAGGGTTTAGACCACGCATACATCATCTCCGCAAAAGACGATGCAAAGCGACGACACCATGTGCAACACATGGTAAAAAACCGGTTGCCACAAGCAAAAATTTTTCTCGCTGTAAATGGGTTAACGCTTACAGAGAGCAATCTTCAGAGATACATCGCACAAAGATATATGACGAAGGATTTTGACTACAGTTCTTTTTCGTGGAAACGTTTGACCACCGGCCAGGTCGGTTGTGCCTTGTCCCATATGTGCCTATGGGAACAGCTGATTGATCGACGGACGCCATATATGCTGGTTTTGGAAGATGACGCATTTTTAACAAATGATTTTATGACCAAGTATACGACCCTTCTTGATCATCTTCCTGTTGATTTTGATTATATCTCCCTATTTCATCACCCGGAGCAGCTCGATCTATTAAAACAAAAAAAAGGAATCGCGAGAAGAAACAACTATTTTATCAAGCCCCCTCCCAACCTTTGGGGAACCATGGGATACATTATTTCTTATTATGGAGCGTGTAAAATATTGAGCCATGTTAAGCCGCTTTATACTACTATTGACCGCATGATCAGTGACTTGGCGCATCGGCGCCTTATATATGCCTTCGAAAAACGTTATTAGAGATACAAGACGATATCATGTATGGGAACAAGGAGAGGCAGGACATCTCCTTTTGCCTCATGTGGTAACCCGCAGAAATGCAAAAAATTTCGGATTTGATTTAAAAAGCTGGCGAATCCGTAAAGCGCTCTATTTCTAATAGGTTCTCCGAAGGAGAACCATTGACAGCGCTAAGCGCTAAATGACAAAGATGACATTCCATTCTGGTCTGTACTCATTTTCCCAACGTTGAAAAAGCGTCCATATAGAGGGATCTCGAGAAAAATGGTTGTGACCAGCTTGGATAAACAAGTCCCCATACTCGCCGGAATTTTTTTTATCTCGTGCACCATAAAATAAAGGGGGTTTTGGTGCATGGTCGGCTTATGGGATGACTGTGAAACCAAATCTTGCTTCAATTGAGCGATAATAAAATTGTATTCTATTTTTTCCGTATTACTCCTGAATCCGTCAGCTATCGCTTCGGAAGACGTTTTGGGGCTCAAAAGTTGAAAACTTTTTCCTTGAGATGCTCGCTTTTGGGCGGATTGGGACCGACAAGTATCACCCTGATGAATTTTTTGAGCGTACAGGTCAGATTCACTCTGATTTGGCCATTTTGGGGCGTAGGCCTCCTTGGGCAGTCGCCTTAGAGTATTGTTAAAGGTGCACGGAGGGCTATGCGAAGGAATGGGCAATATCTTGTATCACTTCAAACCAGCGACAACGCTTGCCAAAGTGAAGTTCAATTCGTCCGGCGTGGCGGACCAATCGAACCGCGCAATAAACGATATTTTTGAGAACCGTTTTGATTCGCCAGCGCGGGATGTTGATTTTCTGCGGGGCAAGCCCAGCCCGTTTGATGACCTCTTGGCCAAGACCGCGCAATAGGTTGAAGGCCACCATGGCGCATAACAGAATAATCTTATTGGCACAGAGTCTCCCCGAAGGCAATCGCTCAACATCAAGATCGCTTTTGAGTTCACTGTGGTACTGCTCGCTGGGGCCATGTCCATGATGGTAGAGTAACAATACAAGTGCAAAGGTCCGCAGCATAGTTCATTCTTTGGGTATCTGACCCCCCCCAAAGGAGAACATAGAATGCCACGAACCTACGAACATTTAAACCGTTATGAACGAGAAGTGATAGCCCAGATGCTAAAAGAAAAATATAGCTTATCTCAAATTGGCCGTCGCCTGGGCCGATCCCCCTCGACTATTTGGCGCGAGTTTCGCCGTAATCGAGTCCGTGGCCGCTATTACCCAAGACCCGCAAATGGCCTGGCTCAAAGCCGATTACAGCTAGCTCGAAAGCCTCAAAAAGTGATGGGAGCTAGCAAAGAACAAGTGGAGACTCTCCTGGCGAAGTATTGGTCTCCAGAACAGATTGAAGGTCGAAGAAAGCTAGAAGGTGACCCTCCCATCAGTCGAATGACGATCTACCGCTACTTGTACAGTCCAAGAGGGGCTGGCTACCAAAAATACCTGCGTGGCCCCGGAAAGAAAAAACGAGCGACTCGGAAAAGCCATTCACGTATACACAACCAAGCGATGATTGACCAACGCCCCGAAGAGGGTGAAAGTCGCAAGGTGGCAGGCCACTGGGAAGGTGACACTATTCAGGGCCAAACGAGAAAAGAGGCCTGTGTAGTCACTCTAGTAGATCGAGCGACTCGATATCTCATCGCCGATCTTTTACCTCGATGCAATGCCGAATCGGTCAACCGTTCCGTACCTCAGTTCGCTGATTCAGGGCTCCCCTGTAAAACGGTGACTGTAGATAATGGCATGGAGTTTGCCAGCCATGCTAAACTACAGAAAAAAATAGCAACCCCCATTTTCTTTGCTGAAGGGAGAAACCCTTGGCAAAGAGGGAGCAACGAAAATACGAATGGTTTGCTTCGCCAGTTTTTCCCGAAGAAAACCGACTTTGCTGCCCACAGCTCCGCTCAGTTGAGCTGGGCTGTGGAGTTACTGAATAATAGACCGAGAAAATGCTTAGAATATAGAACGCCCAAAGAAATGATGGACAGCTTCGGTTTTGCACTTGTAAGTTGAGTCTGCAAGGAGGACATACTAACTCAACACACTTTATTAAAAGCTCGCCCAAACATGAGCCGGCCTATTTCATTAAGCCGTTTTTTTGTCTTTTTATCTTGAAACATAAAATAAGCTCCAAATTGGCGAGCCAGCGCCAGACTGCTTGTTATACACCACTCATGTCCATTAACAACAACATGACCTCCGCAATACCATATGTTTTTTCTCCCCTGAATAAATTTGAAGAAGATAGCGATCATGATGAAATGCAATCTATTATGAATGGGATGCTGTAGATGATCTATTCTTGTTATTATTTTTTTTGGATCTATCTCCGGCGCCCTTCTGGCAAAGCCGGTTACCAGGCAAGGCTTATCGGATTTTCTAGCATGTGGCAACATTCGGTGCTGCTGGATGATAACCGCATAATCTCCAGGCCTTGGGCCCAGGTGAGTGTAATGGTTGTATCCAAGCCACGGCGGCTGAGGTGTGGGGAGAGAATAGAGTCATCGTAATGCACGATACCGTTGCCCGCATCTGAGACATAATCACTTGATGATAAGATCCATCTTTCCAGGAAGGAGGGAGCATTCAGTAGTTCATATGCATGATTCGCGTTACAGGCTATGATAACATCGTCAAACACCTCTTCTATACCGCTTGCATTGATTACGCTTACGGAGTCTTTCCGCCGAACCACTTTTTTTACTTTATTTTTTAAAAAAATTCTATCTTGAAATGACTTGGTCAATGCCCCGTAAAATGCTCTACAGCCATTCCTAAAGACATTGATCTGGACTGATTGTTCAATATCCATAAAATCAAAAGTAAACCTTAGATGCGCAATGGGAAGGCTAAAAGGTTTGGAATTGACAAATACGTTAGAGACCATGGGAAACAGAATTTTGTATCTAAAATCATACGAAAAATTAAAAATGTTTAAAATGAACTGGGTGGAGGTCAGATAAAAGGGGTTAAAAAAACCGAGTCTTTCGAATTGTTTTATGAAGGTTAATAGTTTCTTAAACCGCTCAAGTTCTGGCTTCATCCTTGCCTTAAAGGGCGTATCATAATCATGGGCATATACATCGTCATCGTATTGTATACTAAAGCTGAATTCACTCTTATCATATTCATACCCGACCTCCTCCATTAAATGTGTCATCACATAATGGTCATCTATAAATCCCATTACCGCGGGCGTTATGGGTATTGAACTCCCGTCTCTCTGGGGAATATCTACCGTTGTACCATTACCGCCTATATGATCCTGCGCCTCATAAATACTAAAATCGAATTTCTCGGGCTCGCGTGACAAAGCCCAGGCCGAAGACAATCCAGAGACTCCGGCTCCAATAATGCATATCTTTCTTTTCTTATTCATAAAGGTTACTCGCTAGTTGAGGGGCCGAGATGTTAGAATATACTTATTAAAGAGTAAAGGTGTTTACCCAAGCGCGTCATAGAATAACAGCAACCCTTTTCTTTGGAAGGGCATGAGGGGTTATTATTACCCATGAGCAGTTAAGTGCCGTTCTAATCCGGGAGATGATTCTGCGATTCTGCTTAAGATCAAAACATCTCTTGACATCCCTTGGGCTTAGATAGAAGACTTTTTTTTAGATTAAAATTAATGGCATCACACACTGATACACTCAATCATCAATACACACCTGAAGAAGTCGCCCGACACAACAAACCGGACGACTTATGGATTATCATTGAAGACAAGGTGTACGACGTAACCGAATGGCTTAAACACCATCCCGGTGGCCAAAGGCCCTTGCTCTGTATGTCTGGGCAAGATGCCACAGCAGCTTTTCATGGATTTCACTCCAAAAAAGTATTCAACGAACAACTTCCCTTCTTCCAAATCGGTGTACTGCACAAGGAGGAGGATGTTATAGTGGATGAATTTAGAGATATGCAGCACAAGATGGAGAAGGAGGGGCTGTTACAAACAGGTTATGGGTGGTATGCCCGTGTTACGACCCTTTTAATGATGCTTTACGCTACAACATTATGGGGCCTGTTAAGCTTCAAAGAAGACCTTGTCGTTCTTTCTTTGTGGGTAGCCCTTCTCGGAATGTTTTGGCAACAGCTTGCTTTTTGTGGTCATGATTATGTTCATAATTCGGCAGGGAAGTGGCGACTAGGCAATAGACTGGGCAGTCTATAGGTTACGGCATTCCTGGGTATTTCCGGAGCGTGGTGGAAACAAAACCATAATACGCATCATCTTGTATCCAACTCTATTGAGCATGATCCCGATATTCAATACCTCCCTATTTTTGCCGTTACCGAAAAGATGTTTTCAGGTTTTTGTTCAACCTATTATAAAAAGCGATTTAATTTTGATCGCCTCTCGCGCTTTATGGTATCATGGCAACATTTCTTCTACTTTCCTGCTTATGGCCGTGGCTCGTTTCAATCTTTATATAAAATCTTTCATGGTCATTTTTAATTTTAAATCAAACGTGAAAGATCGAAAAAGTGAGTTAATCGCTATCGCCTTCTTTTGGGTGTGGTATATAGGGCTCATCGTTCAGATTCCTTCTGTGTCGGGAAAGCTATTGGTATTATTCATCCCGCATGCCGTGGCCGGTATTGTACATGTTCAACTCACGTTATTTCACTTTTCCATGCCGACCCATCATGGAACACGCTACGACTCATCTTCAACGTTGGAGTGGTTAAAAGCACAGATCTTAACCACCATGAATATTGAATCTCTCCGTTGGATGGATTGGTTCCATGGGGGACTTCAATATCAAATCGAGCATCATCTCTTTCCAAAAGCACCAAGGCATCATCTGAGGCATATAAAATACAACTATGTAAAACCTTTTTGCGAAAAACATGATATCGCGTATACGTCGGTTTCGTTTGGGGAAGCCATAGCAAGGGTATACAGGCGATTAAAAAAGGTGGCTCTTCTAGCAAGAAAAACCCAGAAAATGCCGGAAGAAAATTATCTTAAAATGCTCCTGGACGCAGAGGGGTAATAAAAATAGTTCCCTTATCAATGCAAGACTCAAAAAACTGGAAATCTGCAGACCGAAGAATCTTAACACTCGCACGTAGAACCGTCTCGCTATGGACCTCGATATATGATCGAGTTGACGAAAATAAACATAGGGTTCCTGGCGCAAGCTCGAGAGTACGAAAATAAAAGGAGAAATCTTGTGAAGATTACTGATTTTATCGTTTTTAAGGATCCAAAATTGGTAAAAAAATGGAGTGAGGACAAAGTGCCCATGTCCGAACTTACAGAAGCCTATTTTGATGACCGGCTTGACTTTAAGGCTGAGCTTCAAGACTTTCTGGAATCCAAAGATGACTTTGTCAAGTACTCCATCTTCACGAAAAAACATCTTCAGTTTTTCTTTACCCGCTTCCTTCCTGAAGTGGTGGTCCACTCACAAAAACAAGATATCAAAATTAGCCAAGAACACTACGATCGCGGAAATGATTTTTTCGGTTGGTTCCTCGGAAAAGGAATGGTCTACACCAGCGCGTTTTTTCGCAGCGGTGAGGAATCCCTTGAAACGGGCCAAGAACAAAAGATGGAGCTCGTTTGTGACAAACTCAAAATGAGTGAAAACGACCATTACCTCGACATTGGTTGTGGATGGGGAACACTTATAAAGTACGCTGCTGAAAATGTGGGCGCAGACGCCACGGGCATCACCGTCGCAAAAGAGCAGGTTTCTTTTGGAAATAACTGCATCAAGAAAGCGGGGTTAGAAGACAAGGCTAGGCTCTTTTACCTCGACTACCGGGATATTCCGAATCAAAAATTTGACAAGATTCCTTGTTTGGAAATGGCTGAACATGTAGGAGTTAGGCGCTTTAAAAAATTTATGAAGCAGATTTATGATCTTCTTGAAGAAGATGGCATTTTTTATCTTCAAATCGCAGGTCTAAGAAGAGGCTTCCACCCTGAAGACTTGGTTTGGGGTCTTTTCATGAGTAAGTATATTTTCCCAGGCGCGGATGCGAGCATGCCGATCAGCTGGGTTCTCGATAAGCTTGAAAGAGTCGGTTTTGAAATCCACAGTATTGAAAACGTGGGGATCCACTACTCACAGACCATTCAGCACTGGTACGACAACTGGATGAAAAATAAGGACGAAGTCGTCGCTGCATATGGAGAGCGATGGTTTAGAATCTAGAGAATGTTCCTCGCGTGGTCAGTGCAAATTGCAGCTCAGGGCAGCTCGACCTGCTTCCAGATCGTCTGTAATAAAAACAGAGATACATTCGATCGGAGGATCTGGTAAACTCGGTCAGTAACGAGTTTTATTGAAACCTAACTAAGGTCTTAACTATAAACGAGCTGAATAAGAAGAAAACTCCTGATCAACAGCCTTCAACCCAACTTGAGAGTAATACGATGCGAAAGCTTAGGCGGACTTTACCCCTTAAAAGACGAGAAGAACCTCAATAGCAACCAATAAAATTAGGTCTTTCACCGCTATTTCAAGATTTCAAGTGCATGGCTATATGTCTGCGCTTAGTAAATCCATGATTTTTTGCTGTTGAGCGTCACATTTTCCGTCTTGTTGATAGGTCGCATTTTCGATTTCCACTTCGTGGCGCCCTTGATTTTTAAGACATTCTATTACCCCCGAAAAACTCCATCGACGGTTTTCTCCTTTCCCATCCGATGCAAATAAAGGCGCCAAACGTTTTTGCATGTGCCATTGAACATAATAGGCCAGCATACATAAAAAAACATGGCCTTGGATTCTTCGGTCTATTTTGTGGTACACCGGACGTGTTTCTAGTTGTACGGTCTTGAGGTTTCGAAACGCCCGTTCTACAGTCCCTAAGGATTTATAGGCTTCAACCCTTGAGAGTCCATCGACGGTGTCGCCTTGAACATCTGAGCGAATAATATAACAGCCATCGAGGCGTTCTTCTTGAACAACCTTGTCTTGGTCTACCTGCCATATCAGCTTGTGCCACCGGCTTGACAAGATTTTTTCGTCGGCCTGAATAGACCACTTTATAAATTTCCCCATCTTGTATTTGGCTAGTATTTTACCCACCCGGGCCCCCAGTTTTTCAACGGTCATGGCTCTTTTGTAATCGGCAATCTCTTTGAGCCCCTCTCGTGTTTTTTCAGGCAATCGGTTTCGGGTAGCTCCTTCTTGTTTTTGAGTGGTCGGATTTTTGCAGAGGCTGTACCGGAGTTGTTCATCGTCGGGATCTATAATGTCTATGGATTTTTTCTCATCGAAAAAATCCATCTGTATGACCGATTGGTCTAGAAGCTCTTTGAGTTGGGCATGAGTCAGCGCGCTGATTGTACATATATCTTGGACGGTTCCAATTTTTCGAACTGGCCTTGAGTCACCATGCCACGATCTCCAACAAATATAAAATGTTCGAGGCCGTAGGCCTGACGGATTTGATCTATTTTGTCGGTGACCGTGGTTGCGTCTTTTGTGTTTCCTTCGAAGACTTCGCAGCCAACAGGACATCCTTGGTGATTGGTAATCAGCCCAGTCACAACTTGTTTATGGCCCTTTCTCTCGTCGCGATTATATCCAAATTTAATCAAGTCGCTCTCGGAGTATTCTCCTTCGAAATAGGTGTTGGTAATGTCGTAGAGAACGAGTGATCCTGACTGTAGATGCTTGGCAACGAGTTTTTTCTGTATGGCCTTTTGGCGTTTGAGTAAACGATCCAGAGATTCATAACAGTGCTTTTCGACGTCTGGCTTTTCATCGATACCACACAGTTCCCATAGACAGGTATGCTCAGAGATGTTCCAAAGGCTTAGTTTGTTCCCCTGATAAATGATGCGTCCAACAACCATCGCCATAACCAATTTGACCCATGTCTCGTTTCGCGAATAAAGGAGGCGATCTAGGCCAAGGTCTTGGGCGAGTTTAAGGATCGTCTGACTCGCGCCGAGCTCTTTAGAGGTGCGGATACAAAGAGCTTTGGAGTCATTGGCAGGGATGACTTTTTCCCGGAAAGAAAGTTGAAGCATTCTGAGCTGTTTAAGCGAGCATCCGGTGATGCGTCCATGTTGGGTGTGTTTGAACTTTTTTGTTTTTTTATCCCAAAAGGTGGTTCTCAAAATGCCGACCGGATTTTTCCTGGAGGTCTGGATTTCGAGATGTAAATTTCCGTTTGCAGTAAGCATGGCCAATATAAACCACATATAAAAAATATTTCAAAAAAAATATTAAAATTTGAATGGCTATATTTTGAAATCTGAAAACAGCGGTAAAAGGCCTTATTTTATTGGTTACTATTGAGGTTCTTCTCGTTTTTTAAGGGGTAAAGTCCGTATATAGTGGAACCCGTGAAATAAGAAAAGGCTCAGTCACATAAGTATAATAGATCAAAGGCAAAGGAGCACAAAATGGGATCCATGAATAAAGTGTTTCTAATAGGAAATCTAACCCGTGACCCGGAATTGCGGTATACACCATCGAGAACAGTCGTATCTGATTTGGGACTTGCCATATCGGAAAACTATAAAAACAAGGAGGGGGAACAGGTCGAGTCAACCTGCTTTGTCGATATTGTTCTTTGGCGCCGACAGGCAGAGGTATGTCAGAAATATCTCTCCAAAGGATTGCCGGTTATGATTGAGGGACGACTTCAACTAGACCGTTGGGAAACGGATCAAGGGGAAAAACACAGCCGGTTACGTGTGCGCGCCAACCGGGTTCAGTTCCTGGGTCAACCACGGAATCTTGGGATAGATTCTGATCGGGATAAACAGTATACCGAGCCAGTTCCCGCAGGAGTATCCGTCGAAATAGATGATAAAAAAGTGCTGTTTTAAGAAAAAGAAAAAATCGTGTAATCCGCTTCAGAATCCGAAAAGGGGCTGAAGTGGGTAGCACAGCAAGGCAGATTTTTCTTTGGGGAAAACAGAGATTGACCTCAGAGGTTTACCTCTCTACACTATGCACCTCTAATTTTAAAAAATATAAGGAGAAATACACGCTATGGCAAAAAAAGAGATTGGCTATCAACTAGAAGATCAAGAATCTATACAGGAAAAAACATTAGAAGGTTCTCCGTTTGCACTCTTTTTCGAATTGGACGGTGTTGTCCATGCTCGGAAAGCTACATTTGAAGTCTTCTCCAGCCTCTTAAATGAGCAGAATATAAAATTGACCCACTCTCAATTTGCAAAATATTGCCATCATGCCTCACCCTATTACTATCTTCCCGAACTCCTTGAGCAGGTTGGCGCAAAAAAAATATCCGCTGACAAATTGGCCGACGATGTAATGAGTGGAGTCGCCACACATTTGACCTCAAAAGAAGCGGTCCTGGCAGATGGGTTCGAGAAAATTTTAAAATATGCTACACGCGAAGGTATCCGTTTAGGTGCCTTATCCGCCCTGCCCGGATCTACCGCTAAATCGTTAATGGCACAACATCAATTTAATGATATGGGGGCAGAACTTTTTACGTTTGAAGGAAACAATTCTGTTTTTCCCCGTGCAGATATGTGGCTTAAAATGGCTAAACAGACCTCAAGATCACCCCAAAGTTGTATTGTTTTTTCTACCAGTACCATTTCTTGCAAATCCGCGTTGTCTGCCAACATGCGTTGCGTAGCGGTTCCGGATGAATTTACGAATTTTCAGGATTTTGGGGGATCAGATATGATTGTCGATTCATATCAGGAAATAGATCCACAAAAACTATTTGATCTCATCTTTGCCGCTGTATAATTTCTAGTTTTCGCCCTCCAGCCCTCATTTCGAGAGTATAAAACGGGTTCGAGATCAGAGATGAAAGAACTGTCGGAGCAAACACCCATTGAGCAATTGACCCATATTATGGAAACGCTCCGTTCTAAACAAGGGTGTCCTTGGGATCAAGAACAGACGCTAGAATCTCTAAAACCAAATTTAATTGAAGAAAGCCATGAAGTGTTAGAGGCCATAGATCGTGGTGACCGAAAACATTTAAAAGAGGGACTCGATGACCTCCTTCTACAAGTTGTTTTTCAATCGCAGATCTGCAAAGAAGAAGGACACTTTTCGTTTAACGATGTGGTACACGGTATTAACGAAAAATTGATTCGCCGTCATCCCCATGTCTTTGGAGACGTAAAAGCCTCTAATGCGGATGAAGCCCTAAAAAGTTGGGAAACTATGAAAAAAAGAGAATCTCCCAACACCAACCGGTCGATTATAGATGGAATTCCTCCGTCCCTGCCAGCCCTTCACAAAGCGCAAAAAGTTCAAAAAAAGTAGCGTGCATAGGCTTTGATTGGAAAAACGTGAGAGAAATCATAGATAAAGTAGAAGAAGAACTAGCAGAACTAAAACAAGCCATTGCTCAAAAAAATGAGCCATCCATAAAATTAGAACTTGGCGATCTTTTTTTTGCCACCGTTAATGTAAGCCGATTTTTGGGGTACTATGCCGAAGACGTGCTGAACGAAAGCATTACAAAGTTTTCAAAAAGATTTCAATTCATTGAACAACATCTTGATCAACAAGGACAAGAAATAGCGAACTGTTTATTAGAAAAACTGGAAGCACTTTGGGAAAGAGCTAAAACACAGACCCTATAAGGATCCATCAACCCCTTATTGAACTCAACCTCCATGTGATGAAACCCCTTTATCAACGAATGATATGTTTTCTTTTATGCACTAGCTTTTTTTTGACAAGCGTTTGGTGGGTTCTAACAGTACCGTTCATGCCCGAACGTATCTATGGCGTGATTCCTGCCAGCGTCACTTTTTTTAGTGAGCACAAAAAAATAGTGGAACGATGGAGTTCTCTAACGCAAAACCCCATTCTTTTAAATCTGCTCAACGCAACAGGTATCGATGAAGAAGAGATTCGAACCCTGCGCCAGAACCCTCCAAACATTTTGAATAGGCTTATTTCTGAACGACTTATACTCGCCCTTCATCCTTCTCCCTCTTTTAGCAGACAACCCACATGGATTCTTGCTTCTTGGTTGGGGGGGTATAGTCAAATTCTACGCGGATGGCTTTCCCTTGCTTCGTGGGGAGGACGCCACCCCTTTTCTGGTTGCCAACAAGTGGGCACCTATTCAGGACACGTTGTTTGGGAAGTTAAAAACTCTATAGATTCATTGTCTCCATACATCTACTTTTCCATCGCCGAAGGCTTGTTACTCGCATGCCTTTCCGATACTCCGCAAACGATAAAATACCTTCTGGATGTTTATGATGGGTTACATCCTTCTCTAGCAGATAACCCTTCCCCTCGTTTCAAAACCTGTACAACGTCTACAGCCTTAGATAAGGGGTGGATCAAAAGTGATATACGGGATTATAAAGGCCCGAATATATCGTTTCGAATAGATACACTACACAAGGAACTTTTGGAAGGAACCGTCTGTATGGAAGACCATGGATGGTTGCCTCCCATCGCACATGCAAACCCTATAAAAATAAATGAATTAGATAGAATTTTGGGTGACGTGCCCCTTCTCACTCTTTTAGCAGACGGCCCCTTTTGGGTAGACCTCTTGGAGAAACAATTTCAAACACCTTGGTCAGGTATTCTTCGTGAACTAAAACAACATCAATCGCTCGGTTCGGTTATGATTGCCCTATTCGGGGGAGAATACGGTGGCACCTTTAAACAATTCCCCCTTCCCGGACTCGTGATGGGAATTCAGATGACTGATAAAGAGGCTCTTCACAAAACAATCGACTCAATAATAGACCGTCTAAATGCCGAGAAACAATGGGGACTCATCAAAAGCGAAACAAAAATAAAGGGATGGCCCTATTTTTCTATTGAAGGGACTGCCAATAATTTCTATTCAACATTCAACGATAAAGAGCGATTCGCTTACACTCTGTTCAAAGGCTGGTTTCTATTGGCAAGTAACACAGAAACACTAAAAAAAATCATACAGAGATATCGGTCATCCACCTCTTTTTCACCCGGCAACCCTCACTGGAGCCAGGATCTCGACCCGAAGGGTCCCCTGGCACTATATGGTTATATCCAAGCCGCCCACTGTGCCAAAATCATACAACCCGCCTTAAACCTCTATTCCTTGAAGCTTCTGGTTGAAAATTCTCAAGCATCAAAACGGCATTTAAATAACCTCAAACGGTACAAAAAATGGTTAGAGGCAGCGGAATTATTCGATGTATGTAGACTCGAATATAAAGTAAACACTAAACATGCTACCCTTCGTTTTTCACTAGAAGAAAAGACCCTGGAGGAAATGTATAGAGATGAAAAATAGACTATGGGTCGCACTAGCAACCGGATTCGGTCTTGGATACAGCCCCATCGCGCCCGGTACAGTGGGAAGTTTGTGGGGAATACTGATTGTCTGGGGGATGCAACGTCTTCCGACTTTAGGCCTCTATATCATGGTTATGATTGGCCTAGTTCTTTTAGCCATTCCGTTATGTACCATTGCTGAAAATCGTTTGGAAAGAAAAGATGACCAACGCATTGTTGCCGATGAGTTTTTTACGTTTCCTCTATGCATGACGGGCCTGCCCTTTACCCCATCCGTGCTCATCGTAGCGTTTATAACAAATCGTATCTTTGACATTTCAAAACCCCCTCCTGCACAACAGTCACAAAATCTACCTGGTGGATTAGGGATTGTAATGGATGATGTTATAGCCTGTCTCTACAGTCTCGTAATCAACCATGCCATCTATTGGGCGGGTCTCCATTTTTTATCTTTTTGAGGATTTAGATAGAAATGGGGTGAGTGACGGGATTTGAACCCGCGACCTACAGGGCCACAGCCTGTCGCTCTAACCTAGCTGAGCTACACCCACCAACCTGTCATACGTAAAAAAGCCTACTCACTATGGATTAGAAATCAAACAAAAGTTTTTTGGTAAAACTTTTATTTTGATATAACCGAGAAAAACGTTAGAGTGTTTGTGACATTTTCAACCCCGAGACAACAGGATTTTAGAGACCTCATCTCTTCAAGAAAGCTCTTATAGCATGTATAGGAACCTAAAGGATAATACAAATACCACTCTCTCAGATAGAACAGAGCATTCTTCAGATGATCTAGCCCAAAAGGCCTCCGCAAAGAATAAAACAGGGGACTTTACAAAAGAATTGATAGATTATCTTCTTAAAAAAATATCAAATCACCATCAAGCTTCTTCTGCCTTAGAACACGTTGATGCCTTCAAAAAGCTGCCGCCCGCTGTTCAACAAAAAAAACTTCCTGCGATCTATTTGCTTCTAGAACATTATCTGACAACCATTGATCCTGCCCGAAAACATACCCCCTCTTCATTGCGAAACGAAGTGCGGACTCATTTTATGCCTTCGCTCGAAGGTCCTATTGATATTATCTTTCAGGAAAAAGCGAGGCAAGAAGTCTTCTTATGTCGTCATATACTCCTCATCATTTTGCAACGCGTATTAGCATTAAAGGATTTCATGGACAGAAGACTTATCCAAACAGTAATTGATTGGTTGCAAACGATCCCTGACAAGGTCAACACGCCCATCCCTTTTAGAGTTTTCCAAGCGCCACCCAAAAAAATTGAAGAATGGCTCTTGCTCCTTAGCAAGTTAGGAGGCATCATCTACTTTGAAGTGTCCCAAAAACTTGGCAATCAGGTTACATCACACCTATTTAACGATGCCTACAAAGAAGTTTCCCAAATCTTTATCCGGTTAGATACCTTTCCGGTCATTATCAGTATTTTACCCGAGCGCATTATCGATCAAGAAAAAATTGAATTATTAGACCCCGACCAAGTCAAAACCATCCTTTTAGACAAAGTAGAAGAACTCCAAAAAACCAATAAATTACTGACTGTCCAAAAACAAAAATTAGAAGTTGCCTACCAAGAATTAGAAAAAGCACGAGCCCAAGCCCTTGAATCCGTCCGCCTCAAATCAGAGTTCCTCGCCAATATGAGCCATGAGCTAAGAACCCCTATGAATGGCGTGATAGGCATGACGGGTTTACTTCTTGATACAAACTTGGATACGAACCAAAAGAACTATGCAGAGACCGTTCGGCACAGTGCCGACGCACTCTTAGCCATTGTCAACGACATTCTTGATTTCTCTAAAATCGACTCAGAAAAACACGGACCGCCCCAAAAGAAATTACTGCCAAGAGCCTAGCGCAACGATATTCTTGCTCCAAACTTCTCATATGCCAGCATTCAGCATTACATCACAAAAAAAGAAACAACTGGAAGACCGGATGACAAAGCTGGGTATCCGCGAGGAGGATCTTATTGAGAAATTTATTAAAGGGTCAGGCCCGGGTGGACAAAAAGTGAATAAAACTTCTTCCTGCGTATATCTTTTCCATCCGCCCATCAACATTGAGATAAAATGCCAACGCGAGCGTACACAGTCGATCAATCGGTTCCTAGCACGCCGTGAACTTTGCGATCAATTCGAAGAAAAGGTACTCGGCGAAAAGACCAAAAAGCAACAAGCATTTGAAAAAATTCGTCGTCAAAAACGGCGCCGTTCTCGTCGTGCTAAAGAGCGCATACTCAAAGAAAAGCATATGAGGTCAGAAAAAAAAGTTTTAAGACAAACCGTGAGGACATCGATTAGCCTTGCCCCATTTAAGCAGGAATAAAAAAACTAACGTTTTCTGGATTTCTATACTTTCCCAAAATCCATCTTTTTCAACGTTTGAGAATCCCCCCTTTTCTGTGTATTATCTCCTTGTTTGATTTGTTATTCGTTAGCGTAGGAGTCTTTCTTCACCTTCAACAAATAGGAACGGATATGAAAAAAGTAGCTATTAGAGGTATCTATGTGGGGATATGGATTTTTTCTCATTCACTATCGGCAGACCCTTTGTTAACAAACTGGTTATTTGATTTCTCGGGGCAGTATGCGCGTGTTATAGAGACGAATAACGGGCCAGCTGTTACAACATGGCCGTCAGCTGGATTGCAGAATAATAGCGGGGCCAACCCACACCGGTTTATTCAGATGTTCAGGCCATTCGCTCCTCTCCCGATTGGGTGTACATCCATGCAAGTGGACTTGGGAGTCATATCATGGGTCCGTGGTATCTTGATATAAATAAGATTATTGTATTTGGTAACTGGCCTTATGACCAATCCATACTGGTGCGTATTCCTCGTAATCCACAAGTAGCTACAAATAAAACAAGCACACCTCTGGGCTCGATCGGAATTTGGGTTAGCGGAGTAGCCGGTTTTAATATGCTCGATGCTTTTTCTTACCAGAACGCTGCAGCCCAAGATGTAGCACAAACAGGTGATCTCATTTGGAATCGTAACGCGTTGCTGGCCGAAGGACTTACGTTTGATCCCGCCGGAGCTCATCAGCCAAACAATGGACAATATCATTATCATGTAACGCCGCAAGGCCTTCGATTTCAGCTAAACGACAACCTTTCATACGACTCGAATACGGCTGCGTATATTGAAAGTACAAACAATTTTACACATTCACCTCTTTTAGGATGGGCCTATGACGGATATCCCATTTATGGACCATATGGGTATAGCGATCCTTTCGATCCTACCTCTAGTATCCGAAGATTGGCTCCCGGCTATCAATTACGGGATGGCTCCAACGGGACCCTAGATTTATCTGCTGCTGGAAGGACCAGTATTCCTACTTGGGCTGCCGAGGCACAGGGCCGAACCAATGTTTTAAATGCAAATAAGCAAGGTCCGAATGTGAGTGCGAACTTTCCGTTAGGATGGTATGTAGAGGATCATGATTATCTTGGCGATCTAGGGTTTACTCAAGGCTCTGATTTCGATTTAGATCGATTCAACGGGCGGACATGTATCACACCCGATTTTCCAGGTGGAACCTATGCCTATTTCACCACGGTTAATGCGAATGGCAGCCCTGAATATCCTTACATCCTCAGGTCGGGAGTGTTATGGGGCACCAACCGGAGGTTCGGTTAATAACATCAATGAACCGGTTACGAATGTTTTTCTCGGGGGCACAAACTCAATGATTAGAATGAAAGATATTGCGTTTCTTAACGGGTCGAATGTTGCTTCCATTTACTGGTCATCTATAGAAGGGGCCACCTATTCGGTACACGTAAACGATGATCTTATGACAACCAATTGGCAGGTTCTAAATACCTCTGTTACCAATCAAAGGATTTTGACTACGTTTAACGACACACTGATTTCAAGCAATGGGGTGCCACGTTTTTACCGTGTGCAATTAGAATCTGTTGAGACGTTTGAGGGCACGGGTAGCCCCGATATTTCACCGAATACAGGGGTGGCTGGGACCACTGTTGTGGGGATTCAGATTACTATTTCTCAAATGCCTCCACCTCCTTTTGTGCCCGTGTCATCTGTATTGTTTGGAGGGATTGCAGGGACAAATATTAGCTGGGATGGGAATATTGTGACGGTGACCTTTACGATTCCTGGAGGTGAGCCCCCCCTGGAGCTAAAGACGTTCAAGTCATTTTTCCAGGACCTCTTGGTCAGCCTAATGTCATATATGATTTTGCGGATGGGTTTATTGTAACAGCGCCATAAACTCGTATATAGATGTGATTTTTGAAAAAAGATTTCCGCCGTCTGTCAGTTTATTCAAAAACCTTACTAAGATACCAGCCAAGAATGGCTGACTTACTCCTTTTGCAAGCGACGTATATGAAAAAATTTTACAGAAAGAGTTGGATCGTTAGTTTTTTCATAGCGATGCTTATAGGATCTGCACTTTCTTTTTCTATGACATCCGTGAATATGTCTGTACATGTCGACCACGTATTCAACGACCGTCCATTAAGTCGTGATGAGGGAGCATTTACGAATAATGCTGGAAATATTATTTCCATAACACGGCTGTCGTACATCCTATCAAATTTCCAGCTGCAAAAGCCTGACAACAGCTGGATTAAGCTGGAAAATCAGTATGCGTACATCAATGCAAAAGAAGGGCCAACATCGTTTGAGTTAATCGAAGTCCTCGAAGACAAATATAAAGAGCTTCAGCTTAGAGCATTTAACGATTGAAATGCCTCTCTAGAAGATCTATACTCCATGACATGAGTATAGCAACAGCAGAAATCCGGTGGCGTGCGATAGATGCCTACAAAATGGGCAAAGGTTCCCAGGCCGATATCGCATCTTCTTATCGTGTAGATCTTAGAACGTTTCAGCGTGGGCTCTCTCGTTTCAACGAAACCGGACAGACCGCTCCCCGACCGCGTGGGCATCGTCAGGCCCTCTGCAGCGGAAAGCAGCTCAAGGCGTTGGCTCAACTGGGGGGCAAACATCCCGGCAACGCTTGAAGAACTCAAGAACATGAGCGGCGTGAAGGGGTCGATCATGGCCGTACAGCGGGCGTTGAATCGGTTTCCCGGTATAAAAGAAACGCTTCACGCCAGCGAGCAAGACCGGGCGGATGTAAATCTCTTGAGAAAGCAGTGGATCCAAGAGGTGGCCAAACTTGATCCAAGTCGCCTTGTCTTTATTGATGAATCCGGGGCGAAAACGAATATGACTCGTCTGCGGGGCCGGGCGTTGGGCGGGAACAGGCTTTTTGCCAAAACACCTCATGGACATTGGTGTACCACCACCTTGATTTTTTCGGTCCGCCTGGACGGAACAACAGCGGCCATGGAGGGGGAGGGGGCGACAGAGACGGCTGTTTTTGGAGAATATATTCGCCGGGTTCTTATCCCGGCTCTTTCACCTGAAGACATCGTCATCATGGACAATCTTCGCATCCATCACAATCCCAAGGTCATTGAACTCATTGACCTGAATCCGTCAGCTATCGCTTCGGAAGGCGTTTTGGGGCTCAAAAGCTGAAAATTTTTTCCTTGAGATGCTCGCTTTTTGGGCGGATTGGGACCGGCAAGTATCACCCTGATGAATTTTTTGAGCGTACAGGTCAGATTCACTCTGATTTGACCATTTTGGGGCGTAGGCCTCCTTGGGCAGTCGCCTTAGAGTATTGTTAAAGGTGCACGGAGGGCTATGCGAAGGAATGGGGAATATCTTGTATCACTTTAAACCAGCGACAACGCTTGCCAAAGTGAAGTTCAATTCGTCCGGCGTGGCGGACCAATTGAACCGCGCAATAAACGATATTTTTGAGAACCGTTTTGATTCGCCAGCGCGGGATGTTGATTTTCTGCGGGGCAAGCCCAGCCCGTTTGATGACCTCTTGGCCAAGACCGCGCAATAGGTTGAAGGCCACCATGGCGCATAACAGAATAATCTTATTGGCACAGAGTCTCCCCGAAGGCAATCGCTCAACATCAAGATCGCTTTTGAGTTCACTGTGGTACTGCTCGCTGGGGCCATGTCCATGATAGAGATCTAGCACCGTCTTGGCACGACAAGAGAGATTCGTCCACCAGGTGTTCACCTCAAGTTTAGGAACCAGAAGTTTCTGACCATCGATATCGATGGTGCGTTCAATCACTTCGAAGGCCACCGGGACACAAGGGCGGTTTTGGTCACCACCGGGATGGAAATGATCGAAAAAGCCTGTGTAAACGTTCTTGCCTTCACGACTGTCTTGTTTGTCTCCAACTCGGCGTGCAAGGGCCAGCATTTGTTCAGGACATTCGCGGCGAGGATTTCGCTTTACGATGAAATAATGATCCCCAAAAGCGTCGAAGTTATCGGCCGCAGCGTTGCCACTATCAAGCCGAAGCAAACATTTCCACCCAGGCCCAGGGTTTGGAGCGTTTCAACGCTGCGGGCAATAAACGCGGTCGTTCCCGACTGGCAATGTTGTTTACCGGGTCGAAGTTCGCACTCAGGCATGTGGCCTTGAGTGCCCACATAGGCAAATATCGGGGCGTAACCATATGACTCAATGAGTTCAATGACCTTGGGATTGTGATGGACGCGAAGATTGTCCATGATGACGATGTCTTCAGGTGAAAGAGTCGGGAGAAAAACCCGGCGAATATATTCTCCAAAAACAGCCGTGTCTGTCGCCCCCTCCCCCTCCATGGCCGCTGTTGTTCCGTCCAGGCGGACCGAAGAAATCAAGGTGGTGGTATACCAATGTCCATGAGGCGTTTTGGCAAAAAGCCTGTTCCCGCCCAACGCCCGGCCCCGCAGACGAGTCATATTCGTTTTCGCCCCGGATTCATCAATAAAGACAAGGTGACTTGGATCAAGTTTGGCCACCTCTTGGATCCACTGCTTTCTCAAGAGATTTACATCCGCCCGGTCTTGCTCGCTGGCGTGAAGCGTTTCTTTTATACCGGCAGCCCAACCGATTCAACGCCCGCTGTACGGCCATGATCGACCCCTTCACGCCGCTCATGTTCTTGAGTTCTTCAAGCGTTGCATCGGGATGTTTGCCCCCCAGTTGAGCCAACGCCTTGAGCTGCTTTCCGCTGTAGAGGGCCTGACGATGCCTACGCGGTCGGGGAGCGGTCTGTCCGGTTTCGTTGAAACGAGAGAGCCCACGCTGAAACGTTCTAAGATCTACACGATAAGAAGATGCGATATCGGCCTGGGAACCTTTGCCCATTTTGTAGGCATCTATCGCACGCCGCCGGATTTCTGCTGTTGCTATACTCATGTCATGGAGTATAGATCTTCTAAAGAGGCATTTCAATCGTTAAATGCTCTAGCGAAGGCATTTATCACAGGACAGGAAATCGAAATGCGATGCCTTTATCAAATTTGATCTGGCACAAGCACTTTTTTTGGGACGGGAGAGTTTCTGCATTGCGAGATCAGGTCTTACACCCCATTCAAGATCCCTTAGAAATGGGAGAAACCCTTGCCGGAGTCCTTAAAAAGCTTTGAAAAGACCCCTATTATCCTGAAGCGCTGAGAGAGGCATTTGGTGTGGATACTGTGACCATGAAATACGTCGGATTAGCGCTTGAACAATATTTATCGACCTTTATTTCGCAAAACGCGAAGTTTGATAAAGCCGCACGAACAAAAATGGCGTTTACACCTGAAGAAAAACGCGGATTAATTTTGTTCGTTACGGAACATGACCCTGTTCGCGGGCAATATGGGGATAACTGTTTTCACTGTCATGGTGGAAACCTTTTTAGCAATCATAAATTTGTGAACAACGGGTTAGATGTTGTATTTACAGACTTAGGCCGATATCTTATGACATCGAATGCCGCCGACAAAGGTAAATTTAAAGTCCCCTCCCTACGGAACACCGCGATTACGGCCCCGTATATGCATGATGGACGATTCAAAACACTAGAAGAGGTTATTGAACATTATAACAGTGGCGTTAGGCGGTCTGCGACATTAGATCCAAACCTGGCAAAACATCCTCCCGAAGGGCTTAATCTTTCTGAAGCCGATAAAAAGGCTTTAGTGGCTTTTCTGAAGACCTTAACGGATGAAAAATATATGCCAAAATGAGTGCGGTTACACCATAAAGAGATTTGGAGTAGTGGTTGGCCGCAACCAAAGTTCGAAGATCGAATATCGAAATAAACCAGGTGGACGTTGGGTTATTGACTATTTCTTGATTACGAATCGGCCGAGACTCCATCATTTCGTGAAGATCAAAAAAAGTCAATCTTTTGCTTGCGCTCCGATGCGGAGTGCTGTAGTTCGCTGCAGCTTTTATTCAGAGGGTCGCTGTAGTGTTAATCTTTTAACCATTCTTTCACCGCGTCAGCAAGTTCAGTAAGGTTTGTGGGCTGATTCGTAAATTGGCATGATGTGGCCCATGCAACTTCGTTTCCTTTTCCAATCCTGCCATGAGAGCCTTTAACTTTATTTATATCTAAACTGACACGAGGCGGGAACCCCCAAAAGAGTTCACAGGGATCAAATCCGGGCTTATTGTGTATATCAATATGGCAGGCAAAGTCAGGGGCTTCTCTTTTTTTTGTCCACCACGGATAAGCAAACCAAGATCCTTCTTCAGCCACAAGGATCAAGTCTCCCGTATTTTTATGATTAAGGTTATATGATGTCTGCTGATCTTTATCTATGATTTTGTGAATGCCTTTAAGATCCTGGAGAACGTTTTTGGCCTGTTGTGTGTGTTGGTCCTCAGAGGTTAAAATGTGCGCCACTTGATGGTCACCCAATCCAAATGCTTTGCTGGAAAAAAAATCTGGATAGATTCGTCCTTTAACGTTTCTTCTAGAAAACAAGCCCGCTTCCATCAAAGCTCGATTAGGAAATACGGCTCCTTTGGTAACGGTTTTAATGGCGTAACCCCCCCCTCAAAAGGACTTCGTATCCTTTTTTTTCGCGGCACTATAGAGGTATTCAATATAATGATAAACCGTTGTTAAAGCTTGGATTCCTTTCTGAGAATCAGTGCCATGGCGCTGAAGTTTATAATCGAGATGCGGTAAATAGGCGATCAACAATTCCGGTGCATCAGACCTTTTCATGATAGCTATCATGGCTTTGACAATCCAATCGCTGGATTTTTTTGAAGCCAATGGACCCCAATAATGGGCCAGTTTAAACGGTCTTCCGATTTCGTTAGTAAGCTGTTTGTATAAATCGTGGGGTTGACTGTAACAGTCCTGAATGATTCCTCCCACGTGTTTGTGAATGGGTTTAGGAGACAAGACAAGGTCGACGTCTTCGCCAAGACCCTGCTGCCAAAACATGAGACCCACTCGGTTTCCTTTTTCTCTAAACTCTCTCCATATACGTTCCCCATCGACCAAACGCGCTGACTGCTCCCAAAACATCATTTTTTTTAGGTCTGGAAAAAATCGTCCATTCGCAACCATTCCGTGCTTATTCGGTAAGCGACCCGTTCTAAAACTGGCTTGGGTTGAACAGGTAACGGCTGGGAAGATCGTCTCTAGCTTCTTAAAGGTAAGTCCTTTAAAGGGCGGGGGCGTCTTTGAAACAAGGTCAAGACCTAGTGCAGCAACATTAACAATTAAAAGTTTTTTCACAGTGGCTAACTCGTATAAAATGTGCGGGATAGTTTACGGTTTATAAGCCACAATGTTGTTAAGATACCGGCCAGTATCCATGCGATGCGGCCGGATTCGGAAGCGAGGATCCATGAGGCCTGCAAAAAAAGTTGTCCACTAATCAATAACCCAACCGCATCGGGAATGGACGCCATTAAGAAGGTTCGCTTCGCAAAGTCAGAGGACCAACCTTCCGAAAAAGCTATGACAGAAAACTTAGCTGCACAGAAAAAAGCGACACTCCCAGCTAAAAAAAACAGCCCCAAGGTTCCGATCATGTAGTTTAGATTTTTTATCTCTAAAACCTGCGTAAAAAAACAAAGCCTAATGTTAAAATGAAAAGAGGAAGCCACGTCTCTACCAAAATGAATCGAGGAAGCGTTTCCCGTGTTGCAAATTGTGATATACTACAAATATAAAGCACAATAACTCCTGCGGCGACCCAGCAAAGAGGATCGATTTTTATAGTTCCGGATGCGGCCACGGCACCTAGTAAAAAATTAAATCCCCGGCACAACCCCATATTAACGGGTCCTAAAACTGAGACACGTTTAAGACCGATATTATAAGATACGATAGAACAAATGAGCACGGTCCCTGCCCAAAAAACATGCCCCCCCAAGACATAACAAAGAAAGCCCCCCAGAATAAGCAGTATACCTGCCACCGTAGAGGCTTGTCGTTTGGTTATCGCACCACAGGGAATCGGTCGTTCCGGCCTCATCGTGCTATCCTCAAATTCATCAACAACGTTGTTGATCATAAGTCCCGCCATATAAAAACATAATGAAGCCGCCCCAAGCGTGATCATGTCGATCATGCGGAGGGTCGGGACGCGTGAAGCCAGCATCAATCCAGCAATCGATTCCCCGGGGACGGTTAAAAGATTTGGGACCCTTACAATACGTAACCATGAAACAAGAGAGGAGGTATTCTTCCCGTCTTTATTCTTTGACAGATCTACATTCATTCTAGATTTATCGTTGATAGGTACTTGGGTGTATAAATGGAAGGTCTAACCGCGGATCAAATTTACCGCTTTGGTGGTAGAACTGGAAAGGATTCTGAAAAAGTAAGCGTTCAATTTGATCCTGATGGAACCCGTCTTTCGCCATGCAATGACTCACTTTGGGGATGCTGCAGGGGTCTGCAACACCCCAATCTGCAGCGCTGTTAACCATCATTTCTAGACCCTACCGTTTAAGAATGTCGACAACGCGCTCGGGGTTCAATTTAGAATAAGGGTATACACTAAGCCCGGCCCACAAATCTGTTTTACGGGTAAGATCCATGGTTTCTTCGGTATTATGATCCATCAAGATCCGGTCGTGATCATAGTCAAGTTCCCGTAAGATATCGATGGTTCTTTCCATGCCTTTCCGTTTACTAATGGTCGGGGTATCATGGGGCGAATGAATCATGATCAATAGATTTTGTTTTTTGGCTAGCTCAAGTTGTCGCTGTAAAATTTTTTCCTCGTTTACGGAAATAAGGTTAAATCCAATCTCACCCACAGCAACACAGCGTTCGTGTTGTAAATACGCCTCAAGTCCATCTACCACCTCATGGGCCAATTCAAGATGATCGGCTTCTTTGGGGTTCATGGCAATACACGCGTAATAATCAATTCCAAATTTTGCAGCGCGTTGCGTTTCAAAAGACAAGATATGCTCAAAATAGTCAAAGTAACTACCTGCATACTGCCGAAAAGAACCGAGCCAGAAGGAAGGCTCTACGACGACGCGTATACCCTCATCGTACATGCGGTGATAATCATCCGTTGTTCGGGAATATGAATGAATGTGGGGGTCGATAAAATTCATGATGCCGGAAGTTGACTGCTGGATTATAAATTAGTCATGCTTTAGTTCATTAAGCTTATCACGTAGTAATGCTGCTTTTTCGTAATCCTCTGAGGAAATAGCATAGGCCAATTCTTTACGTAATTTCCCGGTCTTACTTTTAGGTTTTTTATGCTGAATATCATGTAACAAGTCAGATAAAATCTCCTCTTCTTGGCTAATCTCAACCGCTTCGGCTTCACCATATTCACCCCAAAACTTCTTAATATCGTGCAGCCCTTGCTCCAGGACTTCAATGGCTTTATCGGTCTGATCGTCCTCTAAACTTTTCTCTGCACGTGCTCGAGCATGCATCATTCTAACATCGGGATAGAATTGCAAAAATTGCCAGATTAAGTCTTCATCGGAAGCTCGACGTGATACAAGATCGAAAAGATCTAGATTATGTTGTGTATCCCTAATCACCCGCGTAAGTTCGCGTAGTGAATAAAGCGACATATACCGATAATAATATTGTACAGCCTCCTGCTGTAACTCTGAACAGGACGTTTCGTCGAGGGAAAGAGAAGAAATGTCCGGGGTTGTATTTTCTAAGAGATGGTAATAATCAAGTAATGAAGGATAGCCTCGAGGGGTTGTCCCATCGGGTCTTCCATCCATTTCCATTTGAAATAACCCCAAATCCAAACGGAGCTGTACTTTGGGTTGTTGATCCAGCCCCTTTATCCATCGCGCACTAATACCGGATGCATCGTAATGCCATTCTTTTAAAAGAGGTCTAATGTCTTTGTCCACCTTTATCTCCTTCCAAAACGTTTCAGTATCGCTTAACTTAGTTCTAATAAAGATTACTCTACAAATATAGATTCCAAAAATCAATGATGCATTATACACTCACTTTCTAATGAAAACAGTGCTCTATAATAAACATATTGAGGTCAACGCTCGCATGGTCCCTTTTGCTAGCTGGGAAATGCCGATCCAATACGAAGGCATCATAAAAGAACACGCACAAACTCGTACACGGTGTTCGATTTTTGATACATGTCATATGGGTGAATTTGATATCCAGGGTCCAGCCGCAGAAACAGACCTTGAAACCCTCTTGACATTGTCTGTCTCTACACTACAAAACGGACAATGCCGTTATGGGTTTCTCCTTAATAAAGAAGGCGGTATATTAGATGATCTAATGTGTTATCGGCGAGGGCCGGATCATTTCTTTTTAGTGGTCAATGCGGGAACGTTAGAAAAAGATGCTGCCTGGATTCGTGAACATCTTTCTTCATCTACAACATTCACGGATCTTTCTTCTCACACCGCTAAATTAGATGTGCAAGGCCCTATATCTCGCAAAGAAATCGAAACCATCTTTCGAATACAGCTCCCGGAACTCAACTATTTCAGGTTTACCGATCTGAACTTAGCAGAGGTGCCTTGCACCATAAGTCGAACGGGATACACCGGAGAATGGGGCTATGAACTTTACTTTCCGACAAACGACGCTGAACGAATCTGGGATCTCTTAACCGTAAACGGTTCTATAAAGCCGGCAGGACTTGGGGCGCGAGATACGCTTCGTTTGGAAGCGGGCTATGCCTTATATGGCAGCGAACTTTCTGAAAACAGAACCCCTGTAGCCGCCAGTCGTGGTCTTTTCATAGATATGAAAAAAGAGTTTATAGGAAAGGAGATCATGGCCAAAGATCTGAGAGAGGGCATTGATCAATTCCTAGTGGGGTTACAGCTCGAAACACGGCGTTCGGCCCGTGTAGGCAGCAAAGTAATGCATCAAAAACAAGTTGTTGGCGAGGTGACAAGTGGATCCTTTTCGCCCACTCTGGGTTTTGCCATTGCGCTTGCATACGTTCGTTCGGACTTAATAGATCCAGGACAAAAGTTAGATATAGAAACTCAAAAGACGCGTTTAGCCGCCGAAGTGGTGGAATTACCTTTTTATAAAAAAGGGACAGCCAGAAAAAAATCGGTTTAAAAAATCGTCCTTTCAAAATATCCTGGATCCATCCGTTAAACATGGAATTTCTGTGCGAATGCTTTTGGCCCAAATGATTCGTGCAGAAAATCGCGTTTAACGGACGGATCCAGGAATATATGCACATGGATGAAATTCATTCTAGATTAAAAAAATTGGCCAACACAAAGGATGCAGAAAACGCCCAGCGTTTTTTCAAAACCGGTCCGGGAGAATATGGCGAAGGTGATCTCTTTATCGGGGTCCGGGTTCCGGTATTGCGCAAGCTTTCAAAGGAATACCAAGCCATCACCATTGAACAAGCTATACGAATCCTCAAATCTCCCATTCATGAAAAAAGAATGCTGGCTCTTTTTATTCTCGTACGTATCTATTCACGAGAAGATAAAGAAATAAAGGGACGGATCTATGAGCTTTACCTAAAGCATACTTCATTTATTAATAGCTGGGATTTAATAGACACTACGGCTCAGCATATTGTGGGTCACTTTTTATTTACTAGGAGTAAAGCCCCCCTTTATCAACTCATGAAATCCAATTCACTCTGGGAGCGACGCATTTCCATCCTGTCTACCTTTTATTTTATTAAACGTGAAAAGTATACAGTGACCTTAAAGATTGCTAAACAGTTGCTAAACGATAAAGAGGATCTTATGCATAAAGCTGTTGGATGGATGTTACGCGAAGTGGGCAACCGAAACGTGTCCACCGAAGAACATTTTCTAAAACAACATTACAAACAAATGCCGCGTACGATGTTGCGATATGCCATCGAAAAATTTCCAGAAAAGAAGCGGAAACGTTATCTCCAAGGGAAGATTTGAAGCATCCTTAAAAGACCACGCCAAGCCCGATACGAAGGGAGTCACCGCGGGACAGTCTCGTCCCATCGACACGCTCATCTAGTGCCAGTTTGTATTCGATACGGCCTAGCAGCATGTCGTTGAAATTCCCAAATAGGGTAGGTCCGCCACTCAGCCATTCATAATCGCCCCGGGGTCGTCAATATACTCGGTTTCCCAGTTGATGGACCCGCGATCGTGGAAATTTCACCCGATCTCTATGTCGATAGACCAATCGTTGCCCTGGTTGGAGTCCTGCTCGAACCAGTACGTGACACCTCCGGTTATTTTCATTCCGACGGTTTCTCTTTCAAAGGTCATAGATATTCCGTAGTCGGTGCTCCCATCGCTGACTGGATAGTGGCCATTGTCATCCCCGCCGAAACGAATTTGGGGTACGATGCCGATGTGTCCAGAGTAATGACGCTTGTTGGTGTAGTATCGCAGTGGAAGCGCCAGCGTTGCATCGTCGACGCCGGTATTCCTCTGCCAGCGCGTAACACCGTGCTTATCGATCAAGCGACGTTTCTGTTCCACCCAAGGCAGCTTTGCTGTGACACGGAATTCTTTGCGGAAGGTGTATACACCTTGAAGGTGAGTAATCCGTTTTTCATATTGGAGGTTTTCTGGATTTGGCAGACCCGCGTTTCCACGCATAAGGTCGTCAGACCATTGGAATTCCTGGAAGACTTGCACTCCATAGCCACCGTCCCACCTTGGAACCTCGTTCATGATCGGCTGGTCGGCATATGCCATACACGCGGTGAGCTGGAGAGCAAGCAGAAGATCGCGCTTAACTGCCGGATCTAGGTTCATAGATCGTCGGAAATTTCGGTAACTTCCAGGGACCCGTTTTCGACCCGCTGGTAGAGGCGAACAAGATTGTAGCCTGCCTTTCGAATGGTCCTGGCAAGAGCGGCTACGTCGACGGTCTCATCCTTCTTGACGGCTACCGTCAGGAGGGAATTTTTACGATCGACTTTTACGCCCTTGGGTAGCGCATCCGTGTCGATAAACCCGAGTTGACAGACTTTTTTTCCGATACCGATTGCGCAGTTTCGGCAGCACATTCCGTTCACGGCAAGGACCACTTGATTCGGTTCCTTGGCAAGTTTCGCCTCGACCATAGTCCTTTCCGTACTAAGCAAGTTGTCCGACTCCTCGCTCATAGCCGTTAGCTGAGCCGCCATAAAGACGATAAAAATCGCTATCCATTTTCTCATCATCGTATTCATTCCTCCACCAAACCGGTTTATGATCAGTCAATAATATACACTTGTTCCTTACCAATCAATCCAATCTTCAAACTAAGCTCTTCGGGGTTAACTATCTCAAATTTTCTCAAAAACTGCCATCGATTTTTTTCAATATTGCAGCAATGACTGTACTTTTCACTTGAGGCTCTCTTAATGTTCTGAGAAGCCCGGATGATGAAATGGAAGATCGCTTTTAATAAAACTGTGGTCGAATTATGGATAGAGTGGAGATGAATCCAAACGCAATAGTATCGCCAATGTCTGGTAGAGTTTTCACCCGACAATTCCCTTCATCATATGGGGGGGGTCAACCATACCGCCATTAGCTTTCGCTTGATATCCCACATGTGGTTTATCACAATGCCAATGAACACCCATTGCCCTTAAAAGAACGACCCTCCATAAACCGTGGAAGGCGCCGTCATATACGCCCTTATTGCTTTTCCAGTGCATGGAATTGGTTTTAAAGCCGAGTTCCAAACCTGCAGACTCAACTTACAAGTGCAAAACCGAAGCTGTCCATCATTTCTTTGGGCGTTCTATATTCTAAGCATTTTCTCGGTCTATTATTCAGTAACTCCACAGCCCAGCTCAACTGAGCGGAGCTGTGGGCAGCAAAGTCGGTTTTCTTCGGGAAAAACTGGCGAAGCAAACCATTCGTATTTTCGTTGGTCCCTCTTTGCCAAGGGTTTCTCCCTTCAGCAAAGAAAATGGGGGTTGCTATTTTTTTCTGTAGTTTAGCATGGCTGGCAAACTCCATGCCATTATCTACAGTCACCGTTTTACAGGGGAGCCCTGAATCAGCGAACTGAGGTACGGAACGGTTGACCGATTCGGCATTGCATCGAGGTAAAAGATCGGCGATGAGATATCGAGTCGCTCGATCTACTAGAGTGACTACACAGGCCTCTTTTCTCGTTTGGCCCTGAATAGTGTCACCTTTCCAATGGCCTGCCACCTTGCGACTTTCACCCTCTTCGGGGCGTTGGTCAATCATCGTTTGGTTGTGTATACGTGAATGGCTTTTCCGAGTCGCTCGTTTTTTCTTTCCGGGGCCACGCAGGTATTTTCGGTAGCCAGCCTCTCTTGGACTGTACAAGTAGCGGTAGATCGTCATTCGACTGATGGGAGGGTCACCTTCTAGCTTTCTTCGACCTTCAATCTGTTCTGGAGACCAATACTTCGCCAGGAGAGTCTCCACTTGTTCTTTGCTAGCTCCCATCACTTTTTGAGGCTTTCGAGCTAGCTGTAATCGGCTTTGAGCCAGGCCATTTGCGGGTCTTGGGTAATAGCGGCCACGGACTCGATTACGGCGAAATTCGCGCCAAATAGTCGAGGGGGATCGGCCCAGGCGACGGCCAATTTGAGATAAGCTATATTTTTCTTTTAGCATCTGGGCTATCACTTCTCGTTCATAACGGTTTAAATGTTCGTAGGTTCGTGGCATTCTATGTTCTCCTTTGGGGGGGGTCAGATACCCAAAGAATGAACTATGCTGCGGACCTTTGCACTTGTATTGTTACTCTACCCCTTTACATGCACGCCTTCTAGAGCATTTAAAAACCTATATGATGATAGGTGGTATGCCCGACGTAATTCGACAGTTCGCCAAGACCGGAGATATACGCGAATGTCAGAATCGTTTAAGCGATCTTGTTTGCACGTTTAGAGATGATTTTTCGAAATACAAAAAGCGGGTACCTGTTTCGCGTCTTAATGATGTATTTGAATCGATTGTATTTCAGACCGGAAGTAAGTTCAAATATTCCAAGGCATGCCCGGATGCTCGCACAGATAGCATCAAGTCAGCCCTTGACCTTCTCGTGCTGGCCGGATTGGCGTATCAGTTCCCTCATAGCGATGCCCGAGGTTTGCCGCTTGGAGCCCAAACAGATTCGAAACGGTTCAAGACCGTTCTGCTTGACGTGGGACTTCATCAACAGCGTTTGGGTCTCGATTTGACGTCCATGCTGGTTGCGGAGGATTTCCATGTGGTCAATCGGGGCGCCATGGCCGAAGTGTTCGCGGCTCAGGAGCTTCGTATGGGTCGTACTTCGCGGTCTCCGCGCGACCTTTATTATTGGCACCGGGAAGCAAAAAACAGCAATGCCGAGGTAGACTACATCATACAGCATGGTGCTGAAGTCTTGCCTATCGAGGTCAAATCTGGGGGTAGCGGGAGCATGCAGAGTATACGCCTGTTTATGAAGGAGAGAAAAATCAAAAAAGGCATAAGAACTTCGCTTGAAAACTTTGGCGAGGTTGACAATATCGATATCGTCCCCCTATACGCCCTGGGAAATCACATCAATAGTGAGGCATAGAAGACAAACAGGGATGGGATCTAGATAGAGAGAAACAAGGATAATCTAGATTGAAAAATCGATATATGTTTAGTGGAAGATAAAAACAATGAAACTAGACCGTTCAGTTTTATCCGAAATCCCCCGAAATAAGTCCACGGAAAGAAAGATCTTCATCTAGATCAGGCCAATGAATTCCGAAAGGCGAAATTTCAATATTGTTTAGCTGGGTGGGGGTCCCATTAGCTAGGTGGGGGTTTTCTTTTACAGGAAAGGTAATGTTAGAACCACTTTCCATTGAAATTACAATCATTCCATTCTGATAACCCGCAGATTTAGCTTTGTCGATTAATGTGCTCATTCCATTTCTCCAGTATAAACAGTCTATGCTCTTCTGCAAGTTGCTCTGCTCGTTTGAGTTCTTTAACCTTCATCCCTGGAGATTCTCTTAATCCAATTTCTATCTCAACTTTAAAGACTGCTTCACCATCCCCATGTCTCACATGAACGTGGATTGGCTCATGGTCATTACTATAAAAGAAAGATCTGTAACCCTCTTTTCAAATATCTTTGGCATAAGAGAAAATATGCCATTTAACGTTTTTTCAACCAACCTAATGTCGAACACTATATTCAACGTTACGTTTTTGGCTCTTATACCATGGTGTCATAAATAATTTCCCCTTCCCTTCTAAACGCTTCCTCTGCGACCTCCTGTTTAAAATCTTTTGTTGAACGACTTGTTGTTATACGCCGTTACCCCTAACTTTTAATGGTCCTTGCTTGCCACGCAACTGCGGTGGTCCTAAATCGTCCTGTCCAAATTTTTTTCCGTTTTAGCTCAGATGACTCCGCTTGAAGGAGCCGGGCCAATACTCATAGATTATGTGTAAGGATTTTCCTGTTAGGGTTAGGGAGCGAATCGCGGGATGGGACCCGATCCCGTATGGGGTTTATCACAATACAGATTAATCCACTTTTAACCCTAGTAGTCTCGTGGTTAACGGTTACTTGGACCGGATTCCCACCGCCTTGTTCCTACGGCCTTGCCTGGCCTCAAACTAAGATATGGCCCCAAGCCCTTCCCCCACTATCAGGCAACTTCTAGGCGAAGATGTTTACCGACTGCTTCTGCAAAGTTTTCTAGCGTTGAGAGTCGAATATCCTCTGCATGATTCTCAATTCTCGAGATGGCAGACTTCTGAGTACATAATTTTTTTGCTACTTGTTCTTGAGTGAGCCCGGCCTCTTCACGGGCTTGTTTCAGAAGGACCCCAATCTTGAATTGCTCGTATCCCTTATCAAAGTTCTTTGCAAACGTTGGGATCTCTTTTTTTCTCTTCTCAATATATTTATCCAGATCATCCATAGTCTTTCACCTCCTATTCGAGTAATCACGTCTACGTTTCTCCGCAAGCTTAATTTCTTGGGGTGGAGTTTTCTGGCTTTTCTTCTGAAACGAGTTGGTGAGTATAATCAACTCTCACTTCCCAAATATTGTTCCACCGGACATTTACCCACACCTGTCAAATAAAAGGAGATCCTTTTCATAGTTATAAAGTAAACAAATATGTGAACATTGTAAAGAGGAGAGAAGTATCCTCTCAATTCTCTTAATGAAGAGAAGGGTCCTGGCGTGATTTTCGATAATTCAACGTAGCCTGAATTCAACTAAACGGTTACGATTTAGATAGTTGGATTGCTCTTTCCCTCAAAAATGCCCAGAAGATGGTTACTGTCTTCTCCGATTTTGGCATGAATACCCCCGAAGTCACAACTGAACTGTTCCAAAAATTTGGTGGATTGTAAAATTAAATGCCGCAAAAAATGGACCTGAGAGCTTCTGTTCATGCGGCGATCTCCAAATCGAAACACTCCTGTGCGGGCTTGTATTCTAGGATCTTGCGAGGATAGTTGTTAATCCATTTTTCAATCTCACCAATACGGTCGATGGTATATTTTCCGATGTTGTCTCCTTTGGCGACGAAACGACGAACCATACGGTTGGCATTTTCGTTGGAGCCTGGTTCTCAGGAAGAATACGGGTGAGCATAATAGAGTTTAACACGTCTCTTTTTGCTAAATCCGGAACGTTCCATCTGCTCCACGTCGAGAAGCTCGCTCCCGTTATCGGCTGTAATCGACTTGAACATCGATCTGAATGGGCCAACTCCCATCGATCTTTCGATCGCTTTGAGGGCCTGCAAAACCGATGCCTGTGTTTTATCCGAAAGTTTTCTCACCCTTAGCATTCGGGTCTTTCTTTCTACTAACGTCATTAAAACCGGTTTTGAAGTTCCTTTTCCGCCGACGATCAAATCCAATTCCCAGTGCCCAGATTCCTCGCGTTTTTCTACGGTTTTAGGTCGTTTTTCGATGCTGGTCCTTCGGGCATGTTGCTTTTTAACCCGCTTAATAGCACGTCTTTTTCGTTTTATCCGTTTTCGTTTTTCCCATAGGGACTCGTTGCTCACCCCCGGGATGAGACCTTGGTCAATATAGGTATACAGCGTTTTTGTACTCACCGCTGCAGGTCTCTGCTCTTGTTTAAGCAAAGGAGCAACCACATTGGGTGAGCGTTTGTGAACAAGAATGTGCTCGCTGATAAACACGGCCGTTTCATGATGCTTTCCAAGCTTAAGCTCAGGTCCCTTAGCCGTCGCATTTAGATCATGAAGTTCCTGGGCTCGATCACTGCTGTATGCTTTCTTCTTTCGCAGCTCTGTATCGAAATGCTCTACCTCCCCACGTTTGATTTCGCGCCCTATGGTTCGACGATGCCTTCCCAGATAGCTAGTAGCTATCTCCAAAGGACGTCCTGGGTTTTTGAGCATTGTTTCAATCATGATCCGTTCTTTCTGTGTCAAATGCTTGCCTTTTCGGGGATGAATACTACTCTTGATTTGTTCCATGTCTTTCTCCTTTTTTTGTCTTCTGTCGAGTTTCTAAATCTAGAAGATTTCGGCATGGAACACTCCTATTTTACAATATCTTCTTTTGGGCATTTAATATTACAATTCTCAATGCCACCAAGAAAAAATCTCCACCTTGACATCTGCCCCATTATTGGTACAGTTCGGGAAGAATGAAGATTGGAGATCTCAGATTGAAGGTTCTGTTTTTTCGTAGCGGCGCTGGAGTTGAACCCGTCCGTAAATGGCTTATACTTCTTCCGACAAACCATAAGAAAGCAATCGGCGAGGATATCAAGACCGTCCAATTCGGTTGGCCGCTTGGCATGCCCTTGGTAGAGAAGCTTGAACCTTATCTCTGGGAGGTTCGCACAAGAGTCTCGAACGGTATTGCTCGTGTCCTGTTCACGGTTGACGGCAACCTGATGATCTTACTACACGGCTTTATCAAGAAGTCACAAAAGATTCCTCAAAAAGAATTGAACACGGCACGATCCCGTTCGAAACAGTATCAGGAGGCTTGATCATGAAAAACAGACATATTGGAAGCGATTTTGACGGCTTTTTGCAGAAAGAAGGTCTTCTTGCAGAGTCTGAAGCTACAGCGCTAAAACGCATCATTGCTTACCAAATAGAGAAGGAAATGAAGCAACGAAATCTTACAAAAAGCTCACTGGCCCGTATGATGCAAACCAGTCGGTCGTCGCTGGACCGACTTCTTGATCCTGAGAATGCATCTGTTACGCTTCTCACTTTGGAAAGCGTAGCTTTGGCGCTTGGCAGAAAACTAAAAATTGAGCTGGCCTAAAGCCGAATCGGGTCGCCGAGACTGACCCATTAAGGGCCAGCCCCGGCTCCCACACCACCACGGCATGCGGGTCCGCACCGGGCGGTTCCGACTAGACTCGGAATTTTGGCCCGTAGTGAAGTATGATCCACTGATTGCGCATATTAGGAACCCCTTGTTCCTCTAACCATTGATTGGTCAACCCTTTCTGGACGATGCTGTTGCCCGCCATTCGCCAATAGCCTTTGCAGCTGCGGGAGGCGAGCTTTACTTCATTCTTCCAGATACCTAGCGCGATGAGGTGACGGCGGCGCATACGAGGTTGCTTCCACTGTTTCCAGTAGGTAGAGCCTCACCCTTCGTCTCATCCACTCAGCCAGCTCCATTACCTGGGTATAGGTGTAGCTGAGGCTGAAGTAGTTGAGCCAACCGAGGATATAGCGTCGGAGTTCTTTAATAGCTTCCCCCCAACAGGGTGTCCCCGGTTCCGGCGGGTGATCTCACGTACTCGCTGCTTGAACCGTTCTCTCGCTTTGGCCGTCCACACCACTTTTCCGCGTGATCCTAACTGGAAACCCAAAAAGGAACACTGTTTCAGCGGTGCGGTTCGACTCTTGGCATGGTGGACCTTCAGCTTCAGCGTTCTTTCGAGGAAGACGGTGAGGCTCTTCATAACCCGTTCGGCCGCTTTCGGACTCTTGACCATTACGATAAAGTCATCGGCATAGCGCGTGAAACGGTGTCCACGGGCTTCGAGTCCTTATCCAGCGGATTGAGTACGATGTTGGCTAGCAACGGGGAGAGCGGGCCACCTTGCGGAACGCCCTTTGTCGTCGCCTCCCGACCTCCATCCGGATGTGCCACTCCTGCCTGCAGGTAACGGCGGATCAAAGCCAGGATCTTTCGGTCCCGGATCTTTTCGCGCAGTTGAGCCATAAGCCGGTCATGGTTCACCGTATCGAAGAACGATTTAAGATCACAGTCTACCGCATGGCGGTATCCTGCTTTCCATCCGACTTCCAGCGTACGCACGGCCTGATGGGCATTGCGTCCTGCACGAAAGCCGTAGCTGTGTTTACTGAACCCACCTTCGAAGCGAGGGTTCAGCACTTGGGCCAGCGCCTGCTGGATCACCCGATCCAAGACCGTGGGGATGCCCAGCAGGCGTTCTGACCCATCAGGTTTTGGGATATATACCCGGCGTACAGCCGCCGGGTGGTAGGTTCCCTTCATAAGCATGGAACGAACTCTTGGCCAATGTGCCCGCATGAATGCAGGAAAGTCTTGGACGGTCATACCGTCAAGACCCGGAGCCCCTGCGTTTGAGCGGACTTTACTCCACGCCTTATTCAGGTTCTCCGGAGCCAGGACCCGTTCCATCCGTGATTCATCTTTTCAGATCTAGAAGATTTCGGCATGGAACACTCCTATTTTACAATATCTTCTTTTGGGCATTTAATATTACAATTCTCAGATTTTTTTGAAACAAAAAATTGACTTTTTGAAAAATAGCAATATCCTGGATCCGTCAGTTAAACGCGGTTTTCTGCACGAACCATTTGGGCCAAAAGGAATTACAAAAAAGCCTCGCCGCACCCAGCGGGTGCGCCTGTGTCTTTTTGCAACCTTTTGCCTCCAAAGCATTCGCACAGAAATCCCACGTTTAACTGACGGATCCAGGATAAAATCACCCCTATCCGTTAAGGGGATTGATACAGATATTTCTACGGATGAAATCATTTCTTTTGTTCGCGAAAGCAGAAAAACCTAGCCCGTCTTCCACTATTCGAAAAAGGGGATCAGGTAGGGATCAAGAAGACGAGCGATAAGCGAACCTTTTGGCTTCAGAGACCGGACGAAACGATTTCCGGTGATGCGAAATGGGTCCATAGCGATCTAGGGCTTCAAGGTGCATTTTTGTTCCGTAACCTTTATGACGTGCAAATCCATAATTCGGATATTCTTTGTCTAGTTCTATCATGATGCGATCTCTTGTGACCTTAGCGATAATACTTGCCGCCGCAATGGAAAGACTTTTGGAATCTCCTTTAACAATGGAGACTGAAGGGCAGGGAAGCCCTTGAACGGGATTTCCATCGATTAAGGTTTGTTCGGGCAAAGTTTCTAAACTGTTCACAGCACGTGTAAACGCTTGATAGGTTGCTTGGAGAATATTGATCCTATCAATTTCGGTTACGTTGGCTTGCCCAATACCGATTTGGACATGAGGACATGTATCAAGAAGATCAAAAAAATAATCTCTTTGGGTCGCTGACAGTTTTTTTGAATCTGTAAGACCTTTAAACATCTGGTCTCTTTCTTGTTCCAAGAACTGTGGATCAAACATAACGGCAGCGGCTACCACAGGACCCGCAAGAGGACCCCGTCCTGCTTCGTCTATTCCGGCAACATGTGAATAGCCCGATTGCCAAGATCTTCGTTCAAAGTGTAATAGATCTAGAGAAGGTCTGGAAGCGGAAGGTGTAAAGAGCTCAGGGGGATTATGCATGACATCTAAGACAGGAGGATAGGCCATAGGGGCATTTCATCATCACAGCAACGCTGTGTAGGCATAGAGCCTGGGGTTTCAACCCCAGGAAGACATCATAAAAAAAATGTTGTGCCCTGGAGGGGCACTGTTGTCTTGGCATACAGTTGCTCCTCATCAACCGCGCCCCTTCAGGGCGCCATCCGATTTGTTCTTTCTTCATTCCTGGGGTTGAAACCCCAGGCTATATGACTTTGTCCCTTTGGGACAATCCATTGTGTCAGCCACATATCCGGAGGCCCTACTCTGAGCTAGAGGGGCTCCCACTCTCCCTGATTAATAACTTTGGAGAAGTGCTAGATACGTTTTTCTTTAACCTTCGCGGTCTTTCCTGACCGCCCTCGCAGATAGTAGAGTTTGGCCCGCCGTGCATGGCCTCTGCGTTCGACTTCTACTTTAACAATATTGGGCGAGTGGAGCGGAAAAACACGTTCGACCCCTTCACCATAAGAGATACGTCGCACGGTAAAGGATTCACGTGAGCCATGACCACTCCGAGCCATGACAATACCATTGAAGATCTGAATACGTTCTTTTTCGCCTTCGCGGATTTTAACGTGTATTTTAACGGTATCCCCTACATTAAAGACAGGAACTTTTTCTTTTAACTGTTCGTTGTTAATTTTATCTAGAATCGTTGTGTTCATTCTATTTTCCTATTCAAAAAGAACGGCTATGATAGCGATCTTGTTTTGTTCGTCAAGAGCCTAATTTCATATTAATAAATCTGGACGCCTTTTTTGGGTTCTTTTTAGGGCCTGCTCTTTTTGCCATTTACTGATCTCTCCATGATTACCGGTCAAAAGGATATTGGGCACTTTCATGTTACGGTATTCCGCTGGTCGTGTATATTGAGGGTGCTCGAGCATTCCCGTGGTAAATGAATCAAGTGTTGTGGCTTGTTCAGCTCCTAACACACCCGGTTGTAACCTAACCAGGGCATCAATAACAACGGCTGCAGGAAGAACTCCATTGGTTAAGACGTAGTCACCTATTGAAATTTCGTCTGTAACAAGGGTTTCAGAAACACGCTCATCAACGCCTTCATAATGTCCACAGATGAACACTAAATGTTTTTCTTGTGCTAAGGCTTCTGCATAGTTCTGGTTAAACATTTTTCCTTGAGGGCTCGTTAAAATAACGCGTGCTTTAGGCGTGCAGACCGATTCGACGGCTTCAAAAATCGGTTCGGGTTTCATAAGCATCCCTGGTCCCCCGCCGTAGGGCTTATCATCTGTTGTGCGGCGGCTATCATGCGTAAAGTTCCTCAAATCAATGGTGTTGAAAGATACGGCCTGGGCTTGTTGGGCTCGTTTAAGGATGCTCTCATTTAGAAAGCCTGAGAGCATTTGCGGAAAGATTGTGATGACATCTATTTGAAGGGGGGCGCTCATATCGAGCAAGGGGTGAGGTCATCTATTCGACGATTTCAAGCATGGCTTTTCGGCCCTGCTTTGCCGCCATCGTGTTCAGCAACGTTCGAATAGCGCTGACGGCTTGCCCTCTTTTTCCAATCACTTTTCCGAGATCTTGGGGGTTGCATCGCAGCTCGAAGATAGCGGTACGATCTCCATCGATTCCTGTTACGCGCACATCTTTGGGACGATCAACAAGGGCTTGAACAATGTATTCTACAAAACTTTTCATGCCATAATACCTTGCGCTATTCAGCTGCGTTTTCTGTGATGGGCGGCGCATCCTCTATTTTTACTTCGTCTGTAGTTTCCACCGCGGGTGGTACACTTTTTTCTTTTAACGTGTCTCCGCTTTCGCTCGGAGGTAGGGCCTTTGCTTTTTTTAATAGGCTTTTAACCGTAGCCGATGCAATGGCGCCTTGATGTAACCAGTAATTGATGCGCTCGCTTTTAAGCTCAAAATTTTTCCCTGCTTTTTTAGGGTTATACCATCCTAATGTTTCAAGGGCTCGTCCTTTACTGGACTTACGTGCATCTGTAGCAATAACACGATAGAAAGGGTTGTTGGTGCTGCCCATTCTTTTTAATCTTATTTTTACCGACATATGTACACTCCTGTTCGTAATTGAAAACAGATGGTTTATATTACCTGCCGAATCTTAGCAACCTTTTTTGTTGTTTTTTAATGGCGCCCGCCATCTTTTTAGCCTGTTTGAATTTTTTAAGTAATTCATTGATATCCCGGACTTCTGTGCCACTCCCATTGGCTATTCTTAGTCGTCTGCGGCCGTTTATAAGCGTGGGATGCCTTCTTTCTTCAGGGGTCATGCTTTGTATAATGGCCTCGAACTTTTTCGATTCCTTTTCAGATTGGGCCCCCATCTGTTTTTTTAGGTCCGGAGGCATATGGGTCCCTGTGGGTAACATTTCAAGGAGATTTTCAATAGAACCCATTTTTTTCATCTGCTGAACCTGATCGAGAAAATCTTCTAAATTGAAGGTGTTTTTGCGTAGTCTTTCTTCCAGGTGCGCCATGTTTTTCATGTCAAACGCACCTTGGGTCTTTTCGACCAGGGACACGACATCGCCCATACCGAGAATGCGCGAAGCCATTCGATCAGGATGAAAGGGTTCAAGGTCCTCTAGACGTTCCCCGGTTCCTACAAGTAGAATCGGACATCCTGTAATCGATTGGACAGAGATAGCCGCTCCACCTCGGGCATCGCCATCCAGCTTCGTTAGAATCAGCCCCGTTAATCCGATATCTTTATGAAAAGATTTTGCTACATGAACCGATTCTTGGCCGATCGCAGAATCTAATACTAAAACGACGTTTCGGGGTTGGACATTTTCGCGGAGTTCCTTTACTTCTTCTACAAGTTCGTTATCGATCTGAAATCGGCCGCCGGTATCAAAAATCACGATATCCGCATTTGATTGCCTGGCTGTCTCCCACGCTCGCAGACCTATATTCGGCACGGTTTCATTGGGTTGAGGCGCCACCATGTCGATTTCGATTTGTTGTGCGAGGGTGCCTAACTGTTCAACAGCAGCGGGTCTTCGAATGTCACAGGCGGCCAGGACTACATGTCTACCTTTTTCTTTGAAATGATACGCAAGTTTTGCGGCGGTTGTTGTTTTACCCGCTCCGTGTAAGCCGAGTAAAAGAATCCCTGCAGGCTGTTCACGGGTATCAAAATCCTTTTGGTTTTCTCCGAGTAAAGCGATCAGTTCTTCGTGTACGCGCTTTATAACTTGTTGCCCTGGAGTAATACTTTCCAGGACCTCTTCGCCTATGCTTTCTTCTCGTACACGGTTAATAAAGTCTTTGGCCACCTGGTAGTGAACATCCGCTTCTAACAAAGCCATACGAACTTCACGAAGAGCGTCTTTAATGTTCTTTTCCGTAAGTTTCCCATAGCTTCGTATGTTTTTGAAAACTTTGTGTAATGATTGCGATAAGGCATCAAACATGTGAACTCTCGTTTAAGATATTGATTCGTTATTCGAATTCCGGGCTCCGTGCGCTATGCGGTCCCGTTTTGCAAGATCTTTTAGAATGTGTACGTTTTGAAAACACTCCTGTTCCATGAAGGTTTTTACGTGTGACCCTTGTTCTTCTCCTATTTCTAAAAAAAGATGTCCATTGGGTTTTAGATAAAAGGGGGCGGCATGAATGATTTGTTCGATATAGCGAAGTCCATCTTTTCCTGCATCTAAAGCGTTTTGGGGTTCAAACCGATTTATTTCGTCCGGCAATGCTCGATACTCTTTTGTGGGGATATAAGGTAAATTCGCAATAATAGCGTCTACAGGTTTTATGTTTAGTTCTGTTAACAAATCGCTTTGAATCCACTGAATGTGTCTCTCTACTCCAAGTGTCTGAGCATTTTCTTGGGCGAGTTGTAGCGCTTTGGTGGAGATGTCGAGCCCTATATACTGGGCATGCGGTTGTTCCTTGGCTAATGTAATCGTTATACAACCGGTTCCCGTTCCCACATCTACAATGATGGGTTTTGCTTGTTTCCAAATCGCTTTACTGTTGAGGACCTGTTCGACGAGACATTCGGTTTCTGGCCGAGGAATAAGAGCTCGGTCATCGATTTTAAAATCATTTCCCATAAAATTAGTGGTGCCAAGAATATATTGTATGGGTTCATGCTGAGCTAATCGTGTTGCGTATTTTTTGAGTCTGCTTTGTTGTTCTGTGCTGAGTGTATTTGGGGGATGGAGGTAGAGTTGTAAACGAGGACAATCTAATACATCGCTGACTAATTCTTCAGCGATTCTTAATGAAGGCGTTATATGGTTAACTTCAAGATAATCGCGGAGTTTATGAACAGCTCGAATCGGTTCTTCGCCGATTTGATCTAAGCACGGTAAAATCATGATGCCATGGACTTTAACTTTTCTTCGAGTCGTTTTTCAACTTCGTGATTGTAGAGTGCTAGGAGTAGCTCGTCGAGATGGCCTTCAATAATCTGGTCAAGGCTATATAAGGTTAGGTTAATTCGGTGGTCAGTGAGTCGGTTTTGGGGGAAATTATATGTGCGGATTCGTTCACTGCGATCACCAGATCCAATTTGAGATTTTCGAGAACTGGCTGTCTTTGCTTCTTTTTCTTCGCGGATTTTGTCTAATAAGCGCGCCTTTAATACTTTCATAGCCTTATCTTTATTGCGATGTTGAGAACGCTCGTCCTGGCTTTGAGCGATGGTGTTGGTAGGCAAATGAGTGATTCTTACCGCAGAGTCGGTTGTGTTCACATGTTGACCACCCGCACCAGAAGCTCGATATACATCAATCCGAAGGTCTTCTGGTTTAATTTCAATCTCATCAATTTCGTCAGCTTCCGGCAATACGGCAACGGTAGCGGCAGACGTGTGAATACGTCCATTGGTTTCTGTGGTAGGAACGCGTTGGACGCGATGTCCACCACTTTCATAACGCATTGTCTTGTATACCTGAGTGCCTTCGATAGAAAAAATGATTTCTTTGTAGCCTCCTACTTGGGATGGGCTGGTGTCAATCATGTTGACTTTCCATCCTTTGTTTTCACTGTAACGACTATAGATTCGAAAGAGGTCACCGGCAAATAACGCGGCTTCTTCTCCGCCTGTTCCTGCGCGGATTTCCATAATGATATTACGGTTTTCTACTGGATCGGCAGGGAGAAGAGCGATCATAAAATCTTTCTCTGTGGAGGGAAGCTTTTCTTGGAGTTCTTCGATTTCTATACGGGCCAACTCTTTGATTTCATCATCGGACTGTTCATCATCTAGAAGCGTCTGGTTCTCTTTAAGCTCTTGAGTCATTCTAAAATAAGGGGCCGCTTTTTCTTCTATGCGTTTAAGGGTGGCATGTTCCTCAAGTAGTTTGCGAAGTTTTTGATGATGTCCAGAACCGGATTCATGTGCGAGTTTTTCTTCAAGCTCACCCATTTGTTGTTTCAATTTTTCTAGATAATAAGGGTCGATCATAAAACGGGAGGGATCATGGGGTCATAGGGTTCAAATACAAATCGGGCCAGATTTATCAATTCGAATAAACCTGGCCCGATGTTAAAGGCATGCTAATCGGTTGTCGCTTGAGCGTAACGTTTACGGAATCGCTCCACACGTCCTTCCGTATCAATGTATTTTGCTTTACCGGTATAAAAGGGATGACATTGCGAACAGGTATTCACGTGCATCTCTTTTACGGTAGATCTTGTTGTAAGGACATTCCCGCATGCACAGGTTACCTTGGCTTCCATATATTCTGGATGAGTATCTTTTTTCATGGTATATACCTAATTTATCGACCTATCTTTTATGATTTAAAAACCGTGACAAAATACCAGAATTGTTACATACTGGCAAGGCTGTAAACAATATTTGTAGGTATCTGACGACCCAAATAATAAATAAGGAGTCCTTAAAAAAAATGAACATGAGACGAGATGTATACATGTTGATTTGTTTTCTAATCGTTAGCTGTTTGACAACAACATTGCATGGAGCAGATGAAACAGTAGAAACGAACAAAACAGAAGAGATGAGTGCGAAAGGAAATCCAATGGTTTTAATAAAAACGGGTATGGGTGATATAAAAGTCGAATTAAACCCTGAAAAGGCCCCTATAACCGTAAAAAACTTCCTCGAATATGTGGATGCGGGTTTTTATAATGATACTATTTTTCATCGCATCATTCAAACGTTCATGGTCCAGGGAGGTGGATTTACTGAAGATATGCAGCAAAAGCCTGTCCGGGCTCCTATTAAAAATGAGGCGGATAACGGACTAAAAAATGAGCGTGGAACCATTGCCATGGCTCGTACTTTTGTGGTGGATAGTGCAACCGCTCAATTTTTTATTAATGTCGTCGACAACGCTTTTCTTGATCATAAAGACAAAACAGATCAAGGTTTTGGGTATTGTGTTTTTGCGAAAATAACCGAAGGGCTGGATACGGTGGATAAAATTAAGGCCGTAAAAACAGGCCGCAAGGGTGGACATGGCGATGTTCCCATAGACGTTGTGAAGATGATAGAGGTTAAACGGATCGATTAAAAATTATACGTTTTCTTCACGCATATTAGAAGCCCTTGTTATTTCAATCGCGTTGCCAGAAGGCATTTTAGCCTCTGAGAATGAAGATCCGCATAAACTTTTGTCCAGAAAAAGCTGTTTTCGCGCAGTTTTTTGTTAGCTACCCTCCTTGCATGGGCGCTACAATTTCGATTTCGTCTCCTTCAGACACGATCTTTTTTCCATAATCCACTCGAGGCACAAACTCTTGATTAACAGCTACAGCGATAGAAGTTTGATCATAGCCATATGTTTCAATCATCTTTTGAACGGTCTGATTCTCCTCAGATTCATATGATTTCCCGTTGATTACAATTTTCATTAAGCAGCGTCCCTGATGATGGCGATTGCTTCAGTCACTACCCGACCTTGTTCAAGGTATTCACACGCAAAATGACTCAGAATCGGTGACAACAGGAATCCGTGGCGATATAAACCATTTATACGCATCAAGCCGTCTCTGACTGTTATTCGGGGCTGATTATCAGGAAAGGCCGGTCGACATTGGGTACATGTTTCCAAAATATGCGCCTCTGCAAATCCCGGATGAAGGGTATAGGCAGCTGATAATAGCTCTAATGTTGAACGAACTGTAATGGGATTGTAATCCTCACTTTCAATGGTTGTTGCACCGATCAAAAAGACGTGGTTAGCGCGAGGCACAATATAGAGAGGATAACGCGGATGCATCAGCCGTATAGGTCTAGAAAACGTTACATCGGGTGCATGCACATACAACAACTCTCCTCGAACCCCCCTCAAGTCTTCCATATCTTCTTTAGCGCCCAACCCTCGACAATCGACCACCCAATCATACGTATAACAATTTGAAGGTGTCTGAACGGTATGCGCATCTATTTTCACCACTTCAGTGTGACTGAACCATTGAACGTTGTTTTTTTTAAGAACATTTGTTAATGCGTTTAAAACTTCTCTATTATCAATATGTGCTTCACGTGGAAAGAATAGACCCGACCCAAAACGGTCACTCAGCATGGGTTCTAATTCCGCTATGTCAAGAGATGAAACTTCTTTGAGAATATCGGGGTTACAGCCCTTAGATTCAATGATTTTTTTGAAACGCAAAAGCTCATGCTGATCATGAGGATGTGTAACGACCAAACTCCCTTGTTGCCTAAAAGAAACAGTGCTGCCCCATCGATCTGGCCATCTTTTCCAGCGAATCAGCGAAGCTTCACCGAGAGTTGCAATTTCTTTTTCCGCTGTTTCAAGCTCGCAGAAAGGAGCCAACATCCCTGCACTCGCATAGGTACAACTATGAAACCCTTTTTCATCGCCCCGATCAAAAAGACTAACCTTCCATCCTCGCTCAAGAAGATCGAGAGCTAATAATCGCCCTGCAATCCCTGCGCCTACTATACCTGCGGTTGACATGGAATGATGCCTGTAAACCTACGAATACAACTCAGACCCTTTTGCTCTGAATTCTTTAGATTTTTCTTCCATCTCCTTTGCAAACACTTCGTTCATGTTGCTTTTTGAAGAAGCCGCATATTTACGGACATCTTCGGTGATTTTCATGGAACAGAATTTAGGACCGCACATACTGCAAAAATGAGCTGTCTTTGCGCTATCTTTTGGCAGGGTTTCGTCATGAAATGCGCGAGCCGTTTCTGGATCAAGCGCTAAGTTAAATTGGTCTTCCCACCGAAATTCAAAACGCGCCCGGCTTACAGCATTGTCATGAACTTGGGTCCCAGGAAACCCCTTCGCGACATCGGCTGCATGGGCCGCGATTTTGTAAGCGATCACCCCATCTTTAACATCTTTTTTGTTCGGCAACCCCAAATGTTCTTTAGGGGTTACATAACAGAGCATGGCACAGCCGTACCATCCAATCATAGCAGCCCCAATGGCGCTAGTAATATGATCATAGCCAGGAGCGACATCTGTTGTTAAAGGCCCTAGGGTATAGAAGGGCGCTTTATAACAATGCTCTAGTTCTAAATCCATGTTTTCTTTGATGCTTTGCATAGGGACATGTCCCGGACCTTCTATCATGACTTGACAATCGTGTTCCCAAGCGACCTTGGTTAATTCACCTAATGTTTCGAGTTCAGCAAATTGAGCCTCGTCGTTGGCATCGGCGATGGAACCAGGTCTCAACCCGTCGCCCAATGAAAAACTGACATCATAGGCCTTCATAATTTCGCAGATTTCATTGAAATGCGTATAAAGAAAGCTTTCTTGATGATGAACAATACACCATTTGGCCATGATCGATCCTCCGCGACTCACAATCCCTGTCGCCCGTTGAGCCGTAAGATGGATATATCGTAAAAGCACACCTGCATGAATGGTAAAGTAGTCGACCCCTTGTTCGGCTTGTTCAATCAACGTGTCCCGATATATGTCCCAGGTTAATGCTTCGGGCTGGTCCCCGACCTTTTTGAGCGCTTGGTAAATCGGAACGGTGCCAACAGGGACCGGAGCGTTTCGAATAATCCATTCACGTGTATCATGAATGTTTTTACCCGTAGATAGATCCATAATCGTATCTGCACCCCACAGCGTTGCCCAACGCATCTTTTCTACTTCTTCTTCGATGGTGGAGGTCACAGCCGAGTTTCCTATATTGGCATTAATTTTTACCCGAAAGTTTCTACCAATAATCATGGGTTCAGATTCAGGATGATTGATGTTACAGGGGATAATAGCGCGTCCAGCCGCTACTTCCTGACGTACAAATTCAGGGGTCATGAGCGACGGGATTTTCGCGCCCCACCCGGTTCCTGGATGTTGATGGTAGAGACTGTTTGTTGGACCGGTTTGGGCATGTTGGCGAGCACCGCCCCCCTCTATATTTTGAGTATATTTAGTGTCTACCGTTGCTTCTTGACCTAAATTTTCACGGATTGCAATGTACTCCATTTCGGGGGTAATGATACCCTGTCTGGCGTAATGCACTTGAGTTAGAATAGAGCCGGACTTTGCCTTTCGCCGATCACGAACTAACGCTAAGAGATTTCGATTTCCCAGCCCTTTAAGGCCGTTGTCTTGAGCTTGAAAACCACGATCCTGAACAGTTTCTGTGTCATTCCTATCTTCGATCCATTTTTGTCGATAAGGAGGCAGCCCTTTATGGACATCGAGGTCGTGAGCCGGATCTGTCCATGGACCACTCGTGTCATAGACCCAAACGGGATCATTCTCTCGAGCACCGCCATCGGGTAGTTGAGTTGGATTTAATCGTATTTCGCGGAAAGGAACCTGAATGCCTGGCGAGCTGCCGGCCTTGTAAACCTTGCACGAATTCGGGAAATGGTTTCCATAATCATCATAGTCAGATTTTTGCTGAATCATTGATTTATTCTCCTGTTAAGAACTATAAAAGGCCAAATCGCTTGCATAAAAGACCCTTGTTTACAATATGTCTGCCGTATCACTCGTTTGTTGCAAGCGGCTGTCGATATACACGGATTGACTTTTCCTCTCACAGCAGGACGTTTACATAATTGGTCCCGATGATAGCTATATTTGTATCATGGGGCTTAAAAAAATTGAGGGTACATGTTTTTAAACCACTTTTCAACTTTGCTAGCTGCCGTTCTTGCTTCTCTAGCATCTTCTGCATCAGGCAGAAAAAAGCCATCAGGATAGCGACTTCAACAGCATACGGCATAAGTATTGAGAGTTCGTCCTCTAATATTTCTGCTTCTTTGTTGAAGGGAATTATCTTCTGCAAAAGGGAAAAAAGATCATGGGTAATAGGAGGAGCGTCTCCGTTCACCGCTAAAAAAGCTTTAAGGAGTTTTTCCGCGGCTTGTTGACAATGAAAGCAGACTGTATCAAAAGGAACCTTGTCCGCATTGAGATTATTGTCTGCATTCAGTAAATCATTGTGAGCTTTTACCGCCCATTGCTTCGCGATTTCAATCTCTTCGGACATACAAAACTTTCCCTTCACGCAACATATTAGAGACAAAGGCAATGGGTGATCTTTTCCCTCTTTCAATTTCTTCAGGCGTGTATACCAGCAAATCCATACCAAATGGATAGGGCTTAAATAGCTTATATAACTGACGACTGCGTTTAAACCGCGGCAAACTACTCTTGGCAACAATCACCAAATCCACATCACTGTTTTCACGGGCATCTCCGCGCGCATATGATCCAAAGAGAATAATACGTTCAGCATGAGTGGCCTCCCCTAAACGTAATGCAACTTGCTGAATGTCATGATCTAAAATCATAATATTAGAAACCTAACAATAATGCTGATTGGTTTCAATCCTAATTGCAACTCAACTAAATCCGATATTCACCATCCCAAAAAATGCACTTTTCACCTCCGTCTAGAAACCGCAATATTATCTTCAAAGCTTCTATCGGGGAACCAGGCGCATAAACAATATCTTGATGCACAACAAGATCTGCACGGGTAAACGCTTCAGGTCCAACGGTTCCCCCCAAATGTTCACTCCTCCCATACGCCCAATGAAAACCTGCTTTTTCATCTTCAAGCACATTCCCCGTGATAATGGCTTTATCGTTACAGCCTAGACCCAGTTCAGCTATATTTCGACGAGCGGGATCACCATCAAAATAATTTCGTTGTACGTGGGCTTGAGTTCCCTCTCCCTCAATCGCTTTAATTTGGTTCTGCTCTACATGGTATAAGATGCGTTCATCTTTTTGTTGTATAGGAATAATTCCTCTACTCAGGCTGGGTTCACCCTCTTTTTCTCCTTCATAAGGAACGATAAAGGCTTCACCGCTTGGCAGATTAATCAGCGGAAATTCTTGATCCGATATACATAAACCGTCATCGGCAAACCCTCTGCGATAACGTAGATCAAACATCATCACATGGCCTGTTGAAAAAGTCACTTCAGCGGATACCGCCTTTGTCAAAAGGTCTGCCAAAAGGTGGGTTTTATGCGCCATTTCTTGAACATCAACACAAAGAGCAGATTGTTCCATTCGTTTTAGCACTCCGGGCATACTCGCGACCCGCAGATGATCAACCCTTTTTAGATAATGGGATAAAGGAGCGGTTGCAGAAAATTCTGTCAGGGCTATGGCAATATGACTTGTTGAAAGCATGTCCGCAATAAAAACTTGCTCCCCATTCATCGTTCCATTTTCAGGCAAATCAGCATTATTTAAGCCTGTTGCGAAATAGATCAGCAAAGGATATACATCCACCCCCAACGTCTGAAAAGCGTCTCGCCATTCCTCGGCCATGGTTCGGCGCTCACGCCAATCACGGTCATCATTTAGATCCCCGTGAGGAAGGTCAACCATTATCAGAACCTTTTCTCCTTGGGCAGGAACAAATACTTCTCGTAATAATTTCTTAAGATTAAACATCTTTATTTCAGTCTTTCCTTTCGACCTGTGACTCTTTCCTGGATCCGTCAGTTAAACGTGGGATTTCTGTGCGAATGCTTTGGAGGCAAAAGGTTGCAAAAAAACGCAGGCGTACCCGCTGGGTGCGTCGAGGCTTTTTTGTAATTCCTTTTGGCCCAAATGATTCGTGCAGAAAACCGCGTTTAACTGACGGATCCAGGTCTTTATTTATTTACAGCTGCCCCATCATTTTGTGACATTGAGGGATCACCCGCACATCAGAGATATATTCTTTCGCTATTTTTTGCCATTCTAAAAGTTGTGAAGGTGATGGTGGATTTTGTGCTAGGCCAAAACTAGACATGGGCTGAATAATAAAAGGTGTTGTACTGTCAATGGTCTTGATAATTTTTACCGCCTGAATTATATCGCCCACATTCGTGTCAGCGTTCATCACTGACTTTACAAAGGTTGTGGTGTTAGATTCAATGCAGACTTTTAGAAACTCACGATGCTCGATCCATTGTTCTCTATCTTTCGTAACGCTCGGGAGTTTCATGTCCATGGCTACCATATCGATATGATTTTTTATCGTGTTAAAAGGTTTTGCCAGATCACCGGAGGTTTCTAAATAGGTTTGGTATCCATTTGATTTAAGGATCGGCAAAAACGTTTCCAGGAAGTTTTTATGAACTAAGGGTTCCCCACCCGTTATCGCCACTGAATGATGAAGCCCTTTAGGCTGGTCTAAATGGCTAACGAGGTCTGCCAACGGGGTATCATGGGTGGGGTTGGGGATGTCTTCTATATCTCTTTGCCCGGGGGTTTGTTCAAATCGAAACGTTTTTGGTTGATGGCCATGCGTGTGCTGAGCGGTTACGGATTCAGGCGTATCACAATAGTGACACTTCAGATGACATCCATAAAAGCGAACAAATATTTGGCGTTCACCCACATAGACCCCTTCGCCTTGTACCGAACTAAAGAGTTCAACAAGATGGGCCTTGTGTTGAACCACTAGGTTTGATTTGAACATAGTTATACTTTACCTTCCATAGTTTTTTACGAAAATTTCCAGCAAAACTACAAAGCTAGGGCTTATATAGGCAGCCACAATTTTCGGTCTCCCAAACGGTAACTGCTGTGACAGGCAGATCATCCTGTTTGAGGTGGGTGAAAATCCATTGGGCAATGTATTCTGCAGTGGTTGGACCATCGAGCACATCGTTTAGATACGTATGATCGGGTAATATACGACGAACCGCCTTTTTTAGATCCGCAAAATCCTTAACCATCCCCATGGAATCAAGTTCATCGCCACTGAACTCAGCTTCTACTCGGTAAGAATGGCCATGCAGATTTTTGCACTTCCCGGAATGTTCGGGGATGGTATGAGCGGCTTCAAAGGTCTCTTTTACAATAAGTGTGTACATATTTTTTCATCCTTCATATGGAGTTTTAAATTAGGTCAGGATGTTTTTCTTCTAAGGAGGTGCACCCTTTTGGGCGAAGCATAATATGGTATTCTTATCATAACGACCTTCATACGAAATTTCCCAATAAACATTACATTTCTTTTACTTCCAAAGTAAAGCCGAAACACTTTCCTTATAAAGTCAAATGGACGTATCTGGATCATACTTCTAAATATCATCCCAGTCCCCATTTTCGGCACAGTGCTGTCGAACAATGAGCCCGTGATCTATCTCGTTTCCGCGCGAGTCCTAATTGCTTTTCCAGAACCATGGAATGGGTTTCAAGCTTTTGTTGTCGAGTGCTCCGCCGTTTTCCCGCCAGCTTGTGAAGAAAAGACTGAAGCCCTGGATCCGTCAGTTAAACGTGGGATTTCTGTGCAAATGCTTTGGAGGCAAAAGGTTGCAAAAAAACGCAGGCGCACCCGCTGGGTGCGTCGAGGCTTTTTTGTAATTCCTTTTGGCCCAAATGGTTCGTGCAGAAAACCGCGTTTAACTGACGGATCCAGGGTAATATCTAACAAATTAACAGTGCCATTCTATGGTTCTATGTTGAAAAAACAACAAAAACGAATTGAGATGAAGTTTAAATAGAACACAAATTGTTTGATACGAATCTGATTCCTTTGCTCTCAGTTCTCCCCCCTCGTAACAGGCTTTGCTGAACGGCCACGTATAATCTAGAAATTTTTCGAAATGAAGCAAGAACCGGGTGGACACAGCAGGATCCTATTATAGGATTGGGTCCACGAAATCATTAGAAAGGAGCCGTGTATGCAGTCGGATTACTATCGCATTGAAAAGATTATATATTGGATTGAGGAACATGCCATGGCGCAGCCACGCTTGAAAGACATCGCGGAAGAATTGGGTATAAGTCCTTTTCACGCGCAACGTCTTTTTAAGCGCTGGGCCGGTGTGACTCCTAAACAATTTCTACAGTATCTGACAGTTAATTTTGCGCGTCAACTTCTTGATGAATCGAGGGGTGTACTTAATGTATCCTTCGACGTTGGACTCTCAGGCCCTGGGCGTCTACACGATCAGATGGTCAGCGTAGATGCAGTAAGTCCGGGTGAGTACAAATCACAAGGTGAAGGAGTAGACACTCTGTATGGGATTCATGATACACCTTTCGGCGATTGCCTTATCGCCTTAACAGATAGGGGCATTTGTTGGCTCTCCTTTTCTTGTAATGAAGATTCCTCGAATATGTTGCAACAACTCAGAGTAACATGGGAAAAAGCCAATATTAGAGCGCTTCACGATTGAGGTGTCGCGATGTAGCACGAAGAAAACCAGCCGATTACCTCGTCGGGAGAAACCTCTTCGAACGCTTGTGTGATCGCTTCAGATAGTTCCTGCTGACTGCGGGCTGCAAGGCTGCCCAACCGATTCTTTATCTTGCCCCACATTTTTTCAATGGGGTTGGAATCGGGGCTGTAGGGTGGAAGGAATCTTACATGGGCCCCACATGACTCAATGAGTTCAATGACCTTGGGATTGTGATGGACGCGAAGATTGTCCATGATGACGATGTCTTCAGGTGAAAGAGTCGGGAGAAAAACCCGGCGAATATATTCTCCAAAAACAGCCGTCTCTGTCGCCCCCTCCCCCTCCATGGCCGCTGTTGTTCCGTCCAGGCGGACCGAAGAAATCAAGGTGGTGGTACACCAATGTCCATGAGGCGTTTTGGCAAAAAGCCTGTTCCCGCCCAACGCCCGGCCCCGCAGACGAGTCATATTCGTTTTCGCCCCGGATTCATCAATAAAGGCAAGGCGACTTGGATCAAGTTTGGCCACCTCTTGGATCCACTGCTTTCTCAAGAGATTTACATCCGCCCGGTCTTGCTCGCTGGCGTGAAGCGTTTCTTTTATACCGGCAGCCCAACCGATTCAACGCCCGCTGTACGGCCATGATCGACCCCTTCACGCCGCTCATGTTCTTGAGTTCTTCAAGCGTTGCATCGGGATGTTTGCCCATCAGTTGAGCCAACGCCTTGAGCTGCTTTCCGCTGTAGAGGGCCTGACGATGCCCACGCGGTTGGGGAGCGGTCTGTCCGGTTTCGTTGAAACGAGAGAGCCCACGCTGAAACGTTCTAAGATCTACACGATAAGAAGATGCGATATCGGCCTGGGAACCTTTGCCCATTTTGTAGGCATCTATCGCACGCCGCCGGATTTCTGCTGTTGCTATACTCATGTCATGGAGTATAGATCTTCTAAAGAGGCATTTCAATCGTTAAATGCTCTAGAGAGGACGCTCGTTGCTCGTCCGGATATGTTAAGAATCTGTTTATAAACAAACCCGGTCCAGATGTTCTCAAGCCAAACCTTCTTCTTCGTGGAACAAACTTTCAGCTTAAAGTGTGGGAAGCATTGCTCAGAATCCCCACGGGAAACGTTGTTACGTATTAGGATATGGCTAACTACATAGGCCATCCCAAAGCTGTCCGTGCTGTTGGTACTGCCGTGGGCTGCAATCCTATTGCGGTTTTAATTCCGTGCCATAGGGTCATTCGTAACACAGGAGTCATCAACGATTATAGATGGGGACGAACACGTAAGAAAGCCATGCTTGCATGGGAAGCGGTTAAGAAAGTGCAAACACCTAACCAGCTACCTGTTAGAAGATACTAATAAGACGCTTTACATCTCTATTTGTTTATCCCCCCCAAATCCCCAAAAACAAAACTTGTCTAAAATGGTCGGGGCGACTAGATTCGAACTAGCGACCTCTTGAACCCCATTCAAGTGCTCTACCAGGCTGAGCCACGCCCCGACTTTATCTTCACCCATGCATATTGCAACATGTCTTGCGATAAGTTTACAAGTGGAATGATGCGTTTCGTTTAGATTTTTTACCACGAATGAGCACACATGAACACGAATAAATCTTCAAAGGCTTGAAACTTTTTTTCTTTCTTCTTGTTTTTTACATTTGAATTTGGATCATTACGATCCTGGCCCATCATGAAAAAAAACACAGACAAAATTCAGACAGGAAGCGAAGATCTTTCACTCGATCATAGGGTGAAAACATTACTCCCGTTATACTCGACTTCAGGAGAAGATCGTCCGGAGAGTATACTTGGATCTTATCTCGATGGCTCTCGTATTACTGAAGGATTAAAAACGCTAATGGATGTAATCCTTCCTGGGCGCATGACAACCGGGCCCTTTCCTGAAAGACTGCCTGTTTTCCTTAAAGAACATTTGGATCATGCTTGGCGCATACTTCATCCCGAAATTAACCGGGCCCTTCCCTTTCGCTGGAAAGGCGAAGCCGCTAAACAGGAACAAAACGCGAATCCCATAGATCCGTCTACAGAGTCCAAAACAATTATGGATCTGTTTTATGAACAACTTCCCCATATTCGCACTTTGCTGATAGAGGATATTAAAGCCGCCTATGATGGTGATCCAGCCGCTCTTACTTTTGCGGAAGTACAGTTAGCCTACCCAGGCTTGTTAGCAACGGCTTCACATCGTCTTGCCCATGAACTCTACACGTTAAACGTCCCTATTATACCACGGATTATGAGCGAATGGACTCATTCGAAGACAGGCGTCGATATACATCCAGGGGCTGCCATTGGACATGGATTTTTTATTGACCACGCAACAGGAGTCGTTATAGGAGAAACATCTAAGATCGGAAATCGCGTAAAACTTTATCAGGGGGTAACGCTTGGTGCTAAAAGCTTTCCTCTGGACAAAGCAGGAAACCCTATCAAACATATCAAACGGCATCCTACGGTTGAAGACCATGTCATTTTATATGCACACTGTACCATTTTAGGGAACATCACAATAGGCGCTAACTCAATCATCGGTGGCAATGTGGTTCTTATGGAAGATGTTCCATCCAACTGTTTAGTAGCCACGAAACATCCAGAATTACATATCAAACAAGAAAGAAGCTAAGCCCGGGTCCTATCATCGGATAAGACAACTATCTATACGATCACTTCCAAACCTTGCTTAGCCATTTGAACGCCACTCCCGATATCAATAATAATAAATCCACCTTCTTCATTTTCTAAAAGAAAAAGAGTGGTATGCCCGCCATACTGCGTATACGTTGAATCAAGAACAGGCTCTGTACCTCGAACCCCCTAAAAATCAGTTTCACCTGAATCCGTCAGATAAAATCTGATGATTTTTCATTACCTGTTGGGCTAAAGCGGGGAGGATACCCGTATTCAAACAAACAACCCCACCCCAACAGGTGTGTATATGAAACAATATAAAATAAAGACTGGCAAGGGCGAACTCAACAGCACAAGCGGAAATCATCTTTGCGGCCTGCTGCTTGAGGATCATGCTCAACGGATTCTTCCCTCCAATTTTCAACCACGCCGCTCCGATGCGATCTCTGATCGGGAGATCCTCCTTACCCAGATCGGCTTACTTTGCAACAGTCGAACCGATTTCAATGATATCGACCTGTACCGGGGTGATGAGATTTTTATGAATGCCTTTGGACTTAAAAAGGGGAGTTAAAAAGGTAGCCTCTGAGCCGGTGTTCCGACGTCGTTTCGACGACCTGCCCCCAGCCAGAACCCATGTGGGGCTACGCAAACTCAACACCGAACTTCTTTCCTCGGGCCCCTTTGGCTAGGTAGATGTCGAAGGGCTTGATCTTGTTCCCGTCGATATCGATGTGAGCCCTTTGGATCACTCAGGCTCTTCGAAAGAAGGCGTTTCCTACACCTATACCGGCAAACAACATTGCCAGTCGGGAACGACCGCGTTTATTGCCCGCAGCGTTGAAACGCTCCAAACCCTGGGCCTGGGTGGAAAATGTTTGCTTCGGCTTGATAGTGGCAACGCTGCGGCCGATAACTTCGACGCTTTTGGGGATCATTATTTCATCGTAAAGCGAAATCCTCGCCGCGAATGTCCTGAACAAACGCTGGCCCTTGCACGCCGAGTTGGAGACAAACAAGACAGTCGTGAAGGCAAGAACGTTTACACAGGCTTTTTCGATCATTTCCATCCCGGTGGTGACCAAAACCGCCCTTGTGTCCCGGTGGCCTTTGAAGTGATTGAACGCACCATCGATATCGATGGTCAGAAACTTCTGGTTCCTAAACTTGAGGTGAGCACCTGGTGGACGAACCTCTCTTGTCGTGCCAAGACGGTGCTAGATCTCTATCATAGACATGGCCCCAGCGAGCAGTACCACAGTGAACTCAAAAGCGATCTTGATGTTGAGCGATTGCCTTCGGGGAGACTCTGTGCCAATAAGATTATTCTGTTATGCGCCATGGTGGCCTTCAACCTATTGCGCGGTCTTGGCCAAGAGGTCATCAAACGGGCTGGGCTTGCCCCGCAGAAAATCAACATCCCGCGCTGGCGAATCAAAACGGTTCTCAAAAATATCATTTATTGCGCGGTTCGATTGGTCCGCCACGCCGGACGAATTGAACTTCACTTTGGCAAGCGTTGTCGCTGGTTTGAAGTGATACAAGATATTGCCCATTCCTTTGCATAGCCCTCCGTGCACCTTTAACAATACTCTAAGCCTTGCAGACTCAACTTACAAGTGCAAAACCGAAGCTGTCCATCATTTCTTTGGGCGTTCTATATTCTAAGCATTTTCTCGGTCTATTATTCAGTAACTCCACAGCCCATCTCAACTGAGCGGAGCTGTGGGCAGCAAAGTCGGTTTTCTTCGGGAAAAACTGGCGAAGCAAACCATTCGTGTTTTCGTTGCTCCCTCTTTGCCAAGGGTTTCTCCCTTCAGCAAAGAAAATGGGGGTTGCTATTTTTTTCTGTAGTTTAGCATGGCTGGCAAACTCCATGCCATTATCTACAGTCACCGTTTTACAGGGGAGCCCTGAATCAGCGAACTGAGGTACGGAACGGTTGACCGATTCGGCATTGCATCGAGGTAAAAGATCGGCGATGAGATATCGAGTCGCTCGATCTACTAGAGTGACTACACAGGCCTCTTTTCTCGTTTGGCCCTGAATAGTGTCACCTTCCCAATGGCCTGCCACCTTGCGACTTTCACCCTCTTCGGGGCGTTGGTCAATCATCGTTTGGTTGTGTATACGTGAATGGCTTTTCCGAGTCGCTCGTTTTTTCTTTCCGGAGCCACGCAGGTATTTTCGGTAGCCAGCCCCTCTTGGGCTGTACAAGTAGCGGTAGATCGTCATTCGACTGATGGGAGGGTCACCTTCTAGCTTTCTTCGACCTTCAACCTGTTCTGGAGACCAATACTTCGCCAGGAGAGTCTCCACTTGTTCTTTGCTAGCTCCCATCACTTTTTGAGGCTTTCGAGCTAGCTGTAATCGGCTTTGAGCCAGGCCATTTGCGGGTCTTGGGTAATAGCGGCCACGGACTCGATTACGGCGAAATTCGCGCCAAATAGTCGAGGGGGATCGGCCCAGGTGACGGCCAATTTGAGATAAGCTATATTTTTCTTTTAGCATCTGGGCTATCACTTCTCGTTCATAACGGTTTAAATGTTCGTAGGTTCGTGGCATTCTATGTTCTCCTTTAGGGGGGGGCAGATACCCAAAAAATGAACTATGCTGCGGACCTTTGCACTTGTATTGTTACTCTACCGGTATGAATGGTGACTTGATCCTCACTTGATCTAGCGAATCATTCAACCTTTTAAATTCAGTCGGGATCAAGTTGAAGGCGAATATTTTTGATTTTGGTGGGACCCAGTTTTTCTTGGAGCTTAACAAGTATTTGTCTTTGCCCATACCGTTGTAGTTCGCTGAGCCAAATAGAATGTTTAACATAAATGATTAACGTTTTAGATGCTAAGCGTCCAGGTCGAGTATGTTGAGCCACATGTGTTCCCACAATCGTTTCCCACTCTTTGAGGAGCTGCTGTTCGGCAAACTGAGATTCAATGCCTATCTTTTTTATAAAACGGGGTATAATTTCACTAATTTCTGAAGCTCTTTTGGGAAACGTATAGTGCGTATGAGGAATTCGAAAGCGTTCACGCTGTACAAGCCAGCGACCTTTATTAAATTGTTTTTGAGTCGGTAATGTCATTGCAAATGATTTTTCAAGCACATTATAAAGACTACCATAAAAAGTCGTTAATATGAAACTTATTTTTGAAGGGAAAAGAAAAAATTTTCTATAAAGAAGAAGTTGAATGATACTTTGAACCGTGTCGAACCATCCAATCTATGGACGCACGCTCCCAACCAATATCATATCCCGCCTTTTCGCTTTCATACCACTTGTGAAGGTTGATCTCTTTCTTCAACTCTTGGCCGTGTATATAAAGCTTTGTTTTTTTACCCAAGGTTCAAGGCAAACCTTTTTTGGGCCAGAATGATGTTTTTTGATCATAATGCTGTTCCGCACTTTTAATAAAATCCTGGATCCGTCAGTTAAACGTGGGATTTCTGTGCGAATGCTTTGGAGGCAAAAGGTTGCAAAAAAACGCAGGCGCACCCGCTGGGTGCGTCGAGGCTTTTTTGTAATTCCTTTTGGCCCAAATGGTTCGTGCAGAAAACCGCGTTTAACTGACGGATCCAGGAAAATGTACTATTTCTCCATTAGAAAACGAGGTATTTATATAGAAAAAGTTTTGGGTCAACAAAAAAATGAAATTTTTGGAACTTATGTTTAGCGCATTGATTCACTATACGTACTTCGACGCATATCGTCCTTTTCAATTAACCTGATGATTTGGTCGTTAAAGGTGGGATTTCTGTGCGAATGCTTTGTAAAGAAAAAGGAATTATAGAAAAGCGTGTTTAACTACTGGATCCAGGTTAAAAGGTCGACATGGTCGAGAGCAATTTTTTTTGATTCGATCCTTTACAAAAGCCTAAACCGATGTATAGTCTCTCGAAACAAGTATAGAAAAAACAAAAAAAGAGAGGGTAGGAATACATTTATGGATAGCATAGCGAAGACAGCTGTCAAAGCAGAATACAAGCTTCATGATCGAGATACAGGGTCTGTAGAAGTACAGGTCGCTATCTTATCAGCTCGTGTCACTGAGTTGACCGAGCATCTTCAATTTCATAAAAAAGACCACAGCTCACGTCGCGGTTTGATTATGATGGTAAATAAACGCCGCAACCTGCTGGATTATCTTCGGAGCAAAAGCGAAGAACGTTATCAACAGCTGATTAAACGTTTAGGGTTGCGCCGATAAGTTCTATCAGATCCCTCACCTGTTCATCGTTGGTGTACTTTATCCCCGTCCCATAAAGATATCGTCTTTTTGCTTGTCTAACTGTCAACACAAATCATCCTCTTAACATAAAAGGAAAACAAAAATGGAAAATACGAAACATATCGAAATTGATCTCGCAGGAAAAAAGGTCCGCTTTGAAACGGGGCTTCTTGCGAAACAAGCCAATGGTGCAGTCACCGTCCAAATAGGAGAGACCGTCCTTTTTTCAGCGGTAACCGCTACAAAAACGCCCCGTGAAGGCATTGATTTTTTCCCTCTACAAGTAGAGTACCGCGAAAAATTCTATGCCGCTGGACGTTTTCCCGGGGGATACTTCAAACGTGAAGCACGGCCTTCCGAAAAAGAAATTCTCACTTCTCGAGTCACCGATCGGCCCATCCGTCCTCTTTTTCCGGAAACCTATCGGAATGATGTACAAATCATCAATACACTCTTTTCCACAGACGGAGAGAATGAGTCGGATATCTTGAGCATCAATGCTGCGAGTGCAGCACTTACCCTCTCTGACCTTCCGTTTTTGGGTCCGATTGGCGCTGTTCGAGTAGGGCGAATAAACGGCGAGTGGGCCTTGAATCCGACGCACGATGAAATAGCGAAGAGTGATCTTAATTTAACCTATGTAGGCTCACGCGATTACCCGCTCATGATTGAAGGGGATGCACAAGAAGTTACTGAACCTGATATGTTAGCAGCTATGAAATGGGCACATACCTTCGTTGTGAACATTATCGACGCGCAGTTACAGCTGCGCACAGAACTTGGCTTGCCGGAAAAAGTGATTGAGACCATTTCTGAAGACACAACACTCATCGAAAAAGCGCGCGAATTGGCAAGCGACGAATTAGGCGAGGCCCTTGTTATTTCCGGCAAATTAGAGCGACAGAATAAAGTGAATGAAATTCGTGAATCTCTTAAAACGCGATTGCTTGAAGGGTTTCCTGAAATGGCGGATGAAGCCTATTTTCAATTATTCGACGCCCTCGAAATCGAAACGGTTCGAAAAAACGTTTTAGAAAAGGGTTGCCGCATAGACGGACGTGCCTTTGGTGAGTTAAGACCTCTTGATGGACAAGTAGGGCTGTTGCCTCGAGTACACGGTTCATCTATATTTAGTCGTGGGGAAACACAAACCCTGACGACTGCAACGTTAGGCTCGATTGGTGATGCGCAGAGTATGGACGCCATATCTGGGGGTGCAGAAGAAAAACGATTTCTGCTTCATTATAACTTCCCTCCTTATTCCGTAGGCGAAGTCGGACGCATTGGCTTTACAAGTCGTCGCGAGATTGGCCATGGAAATCTTGCGGAACGATCACTTAAAGTCATCCTTCCAGATGATTATCCTTATACTATACGGCTCGTATCAGAAATCATGGGTTCAAATGGTTCGTCCTCTATGGCGACCGCTTGTGCGGGAACCTTAGCGCTTATGGATGCGGGTGTGCCTATTAAAAAACCGGTTGCAGGTATTTCTGTGGGTCTATTTACCGGCACTGAAAAAGCTGAATTGGTTATAGATATTCTGGGTGCTGAAGATCATTGTGGGGATATGGATTTTAAGGTCTGTGGTACGCGTGACGGCATTACCGGATTTCAAGTGGATCTGAAAATTCATGGCCTTCACTGGGATCTTGTTGAAGGCGCTTTCAACATGGCCCGGGATGCGCGATACAAGATACTAGATTTTATGAAGACTGTGCTTGCTGAGCCACACGCAGATCTTTCGGCTTACGTACCTCGAATCAATCAAACAAAAATCAATCCAGACAAAATCGGTCTTTTGATTGGGCCTGGCGGAAAGAACATTAAACGGATTCAAGAAACCTACGAGGTTAAAATCGATATTGAAGAGGATGGAACTGTTCACTTTACGGGATCGGATGGAGATTTAATGAAGCAAGCTCTTTCCGAAGTGGAGCTGATGACGGCAGAAGCGGAAATTGGAAAGATCTATGATGGAACCGTAAAGGGTGTTAAAGATTTCGGCGCCTTTGTAGAAATTTTTCCCGGCAAAGAAGGGCTCGTCCATATTAGTGAACTGGCTGATTATCGGGTTGGAAGTGTGGAGGATATTTGTAAGCTGGGTGACGCCATGACCGTGAAATGTCTGAATGTTGATCCTAACGGGAAAATTCGTCTCAGCCGAAAAGCCGCAATGGTCGAACCCGAGGCCGTACTACAAGAACAACCCTCCTAAAAAAGGAGGGAGCACGCGAACCAGCCTTCGTGCTCCCCGGGCTTTCCCCTTTGGACTGCGGCGGGACAAGGCGGTGGGCAAAACACGGGTGGATTGTAAAATTAAATGCCGCAAAAAATGGACCTGAGAGCTTCTGCTCATGCGGCGATCTCCAAATCGAAACACTCCTGTGCGGGTTTGTATTCTAGGATCTTGCGAGGATAGTTGTTAATCCATTTTTCAATCTCACCAATACGGTCGATGGTATGTTTTCCGATGTTGTCTCCTTTGGCGACGAAACGACGAACCATACGGTTGGCATTTTCGTTGGAGCCTCGTTCCCAGGAAGAATACGGGTGAGCATAATAGAGTTTAACACGTCTCTTTTTGCTAAATCCGGAACGTTCCATCTGCTCCACGTCGAGAAGCTCGCTCCCGTTATCGGCTGTAATCGACTTGAACATCGATCTGAATGGGCCAACTCCCATCGATCTTTCGATCGCTTTGAGGGCCTGCAGAACCGATGCCTGTGTTTTATCCGAAAGTTTTCTCACCCTTAGCATTCGGGGTCTTTCTTTCTATTAACGTCATTAAAACCGGTTTTGAAGTTCCTTTTCCGCCGACGATCAAATCCAATTCCCAGTGCCCAAATTCCTCGCGTTTTTCTACGGTCTTAGGTCGTTTTTCGATACTGGTCCTTCGGGCATGTTGCTTTTTAACCCGCTTAATAGCACGTCTTTTTCGTTTTATCCGTTTTCGTTTTTCCCATAGGGACTCGTTGCTCACCCCCGGGATGAGACCTTGGTCAATATAGGTATACAGCGTTTTTGTACTCACCGCTGCAGGTCTCTGCTCTTGTTTAAGCAAAGGAGTAACCACATCGGGTGAGCGTTTGTGAACAAGAATGTGCTCGCTGATAAACACGGCCGTTTCATGATGCTTTCCAAGCTTAAGCTCAGGTCCCTTGGCCGTCGCATTTAGATCATGAAGTTCCTGGGCTCGATCACTGCTGTATGCTTTCTTCTTTCGCAGCTCTGTATCGAAATGCTCTACCTCTCTAGAAGATTTCGGCATGGAACACTCCTGTTTTACAATATCTTCTTTTGGGCATTTAATATTACAATTCTCACCCGCCATTTCACCATCATTAATGCCTAGGTTAAAACTTGCTACCGTGCTATCCTCTTTCTGGATGATTTGAGCGAGTTCGTGGACGAGTTCAAAAATCGTCTGCCATTCCTCGGTTATCATTTATCGTGTTCCCAGTCTAAGCAATAAAACCCGAACAACCAATAATCAAAACCAAATTCAAAATTTGGTTTTATTGACATCATTTTCATTTTTCGTACTATCTATGATCTTCATTTGGCGAGATAGCTCAGTCGGTAGAGCAGAGGACTGAAAATCCTTGTGTCCCCGGTTCGATTCCGGGTCTCGCCACCATTCTTTCTGCTTTGTATTCAACTCTTTACGAATAACCCGAAAAATATGCTTGTTTCCATTGGTACGCGAATGGTACATATTATAGCCAATATAATACCTAATTAGGCCAATGGGTGACAATCAGGTTTATGAAACAAAACTACGAAAAAAAACCTAAATATGTTGATGGAGGCATTATTCGCAAACGCGGAGAAAAACGTGTTGCTGGAGTTAACTATCAAGGAAAGCGCCAACGAAAAAGTTTCAACACGATTAAAGAAGCCGAACAATGGATTATAGAAAAACGAAGTTTGATCCGTAAGCAAGGTGAAAGTGCATTGCGCTTAACGGAAAGGCAAAGCCGAGATGCCGTTGACGCATTAAAAAAACTGAAAGGTACTGCTACGTTATGCGCGGCTGTGGATTTTTGGGCGCAGCATAATAAACCCGTAGGTGGGACTAAAAATATTGATGAGTTACTCACCGAATATGTTAATGAAAAAATTAAAGCCAATAGACGACCTCATACCATCATTGAAGTCAAAACGAGGGTAGGTCGCTTCGCTAGATCTTATGGGCATCAAGGTGTTCACGAAATTACAGCTAACGATGTGAAACAGTGGGTTGATAATTTGGAAGTACAAGGAGTAACGCGGGGTAACTATATTCGAGCTATACGCGGATTTTTTAAATTTGCAGAGCGGAAAAACTTGATTCAATACAATCCCGCCGACGGTTTAACAAAACCTTCTCGTGACGAGAGACTGCCTGAATTTATGTCGGCCAAAGACGTAAAGCATTTTTTCCAAGAAATTGAGGCTTCTCAGCCCGAAGTAGCAGCGTTTTTTGCTGTGTGTTTCTTTGCAGGACTAAGGACTTCAGAAGCTCAGCAATTGAAATGGAAAGATATAGATTTTAAGTAACGCATTATTCGTGTGCGTCCCGAGGTAGCAAAGAAGCGAAGAAGTCGTAATGTCGATATTTCAGATACACTTATGGAATGGCTAATCAAGTACAAGCAAAAATCCGGAAAAATCTGTGTGGTGGCAGACATCACCCTCAGAAGAAAACGAAGCAAACTCGTAAGTAAAACACAGATTGAGTGGCCTAAAAATATAGCGAGACATTCCTATGCAACTTATCATTTGGCCTTATATGAAGACCCTCTTAAAACCTCCTTTCAATTGGGCCATCACGATACACATCTACTTTATCAGCATTATCGAGGATTAGCCACAAAGAAAGAAGCTGAGACGTTTTGGAATATTGAACCGCATAAATCAGCAAAGATTATCCCTCTACAAAAAATAAAAGCTTAGTTTACCCTGAATCCGTCAGATAAAATCTGACGATTTTTCATTACCTGTTGGGCTAAAGCGGGGAGCATACCCGTATTCAAGCAAACAACCCCACCCCAATAGGTGTGTATATGAAACAATATAAAATAAAGACTGGCAAGGGCGAACTCAACAGCACAAGCGGAAATCATCTTTGCGGCCTGCTGCTTGAGGATCATGCTCAACGGATTCTTCCCTCCAATTTTCAACCACGCCGCTCCGATGCGATCTCTGATCGGGAGATCCTCCTTACCCAGATCGGCTTACTTTGCAACGGTCGAACCGATTTCAATGATATCGACCTGTACCGGGGTGATGAGATTTTTATGAATGCCTTTGGACTTAAAAAGGGTAGCCTCTGAGCCGGTGTTCCGACGTCGTTTCGACGACCTGCCCCCAGCCAGAACCCATGTGGGGCTACGCAAACTCAACACCGAACTTCTTTCCTCGGGCCCCTTTGGCTAGGTAGATGTCGAAGGGCTTGATCTTGTTCCCGTCGATATCGATGTGAGCCCTTTGGATCACTCAGGCTCTTCGAAAGAAGGCGTTTCCTACACCTATAAGGGCCATGATGGTTACGCCCTGATATTTGCCTATGTGGGCACTCAAGGCCACATGCTTGAGTGCGAACTTCGACCCGGTAAACAACATTGTCAGTCGGGAACGACCGCGTTTATTGCCCGCAGCGTTGAAACGCTCCAAACCCTGGGCCTGGGTGGAAAATGCTTGCTTCGGCTTGATAGTGGCAACGCTGCGGCCGATAACTTCGACGCTTTTGGGGATCATTATTTTATCGTAAAGCGAAATCCTCGCCGCGAATGTCCTGAACAAATGCTGGCCCTTGCACGCCGAGTTGGAGACAAACAAGACAGTCGTGAAGGCAAGAACGTTTACACAGGCTTTTTCGATCATTTCCATCCCGGTGGTGACCAAAACCACCCTTGTGTCCCGGTGGCCTTCGAAGTGATTGAACGCACCATCGATATCGATGGTCAGAAACTTCTGGTTCCTAAACTTGAGGTGAACACCTGGTGGACGAACCTCTCTTGTCGTGCCAAGACGGTGCTAGATCTCTATCATGGACATGGCCCCAGCGAGCAGTACCATAGTGAACTCAAAAGCGATCTTGATGTTGAGCGATTGCCTTCGGGGAGACTCTGTGCCAATAAGATTATTCTGTTATGCGCCATGGTGGCCTTCAACCTATTGCGCGGTCTTGGCCAAGAGGTCATCAAACGGGCTGGGCTTGCCCCGCAGAAAATCAACATCCCGCGCTGGCGAATCAAAACGGTTCTCAAAAATATCGTTTATTGCGCGGTTCGATTGGTCCGCCACGCCGGACGAATTGAACTTCACTTTGGCAAGCGTTGTCGCTGGTTTGAAGTGATACAAGATATTGCCCATTCCTTCGCATAGCCCTCCGTGCACCTTTAACAATACTCTAAGGCGACTGCCCAAGGAGGCCTATGCCCCAAAATGGGCAAATCAGAGTGAATCTAACCTGTACGCTCAAAAAATTCATCAGGGTGATACTTGCCGGTCCCAATCCGCCCAAAAGCGAGCATCTCAAGGAAAAAATTTTCAACTTTTGAGCCCCAAAACGCCTTCCGAAGCGATAGCTGACGGATTCAGGACAGAGTCTGTTTGTTTAAGAACTTTGAAGTGCTTAAAAGAGCCCTGTTTCATACGATGGGCCAGCTTCCCGAACCCGAAAGGACCGACATTCCATAGATTCTTTTCAAGAGGCATAACTGTTTATAAGGAGAGGTCGTGAAATCAGTGAGTCTGAAAATTCTGAGGAAACCATGGCTATTTTCTTTGATGCGACCAAAGTTGTACCTGCAACAGTGTCTCCGAAAGAAAAAAAAGCGCCGACGGCTGCGTTATTACACGCAATGAGGTACTCCGGTAGAAACCCAACATCGCTTTGGTATATCCTGTGGAGCTTCCTTACAATGAAAGAGAATGACTATTGAATCGTCGCTATGATAGCCGTAAAAACTATCTCTCAAATCACTATAACGCATTGATTTTAGCAGCGCAAATAAAGTCATTCTCCGAGATGCCGCCAATCGCATGTGTTGAGTAACGAATCCTGCATGTTTTATATCCAAATTCAATGTCCGGATGATGATCTTCTTGATGGGCAATCCATGCAGCCGCATTTACAAATGCCACTGTCTGATAATAGTTTTTGAAGGTATAGATGCGGACTAATTCTCCCTCGATATATTCCCAGCCCTCGATATGTTTGAGCTGTTCACCGATTTGATCTTCACTCATAGGAGACATGTCTCCTTCACACGATATGCAATTTTTACTAGCTAAGTCGGTCATGTTTCCCTCCTATAACGTTGCTATACTTCCCTTATATATTATAAATACACGGAAAACGAAACTCTAAATTTTTTGAGAAACAACATGAACCCAATATGTTTTCAAATAGGCCCTATTACGATTTATTGGTTTAGCATTATGGCCATGTTGGGGTTCCTGTTTGCAAATATACACTGGAGTGTGCTAGCTCGAAAAGAAGGGTACTCCACAGAGTTTGGTTCATCTTTAGCCCTATGGATGATTCTCTCAGGCATTGTCGGAGCCCGCATTGCTTTTGTCATCGCAAACGCGGACCTATACCGCGAAGCCCCTTTAACCATCTTCCGAATTGATCAGGGAGGCATTATTTTTTATGGCGGCCTGATAGGCGCTAGCTTAGCCGTGATCTTGCTCGCCACATTTAAAAAAGAGCCTATATGGGCGGTAGGCGACCTGGCCATTAGCGCCCTGCCTCTCGGTCATGCATTAGGTCGTATTGGTTGTTTGATGAATGGATGCTGTTATGGCCTCCCAACCGAGCACGCATGGGGTGTTCATCTGCACGGTGCCATTAGACTTCCTACACAACTGTATGAGACCTTCTTTAATCTTGTGTTATATGGGTTCCTTTGCTGGATGGTTCCGCGTAGAAGCAAAAATGGATCTATTGTCGTGATCTACCTCTTGATATACCCTCCGGCCCGCTTTGTTATTGAATTTTTCAGGGGAGACGACAGACAACAATGGTTAGGACTTCACACCGCTCAACACATGAGCCTAATCCTTTTTTGCGTGGGACTTGTGTTATGGTTTGCATTGCCGAATAGATTGAGAAGACCAGAAAAAGGATTGGGCCCGAATCCCTCTAATCATGCAAGCGCTTAAAATAAGACGGGATGATACAGGAACACGCCTTGATGTGTGGTTAAGTAAGCATCTGCCCGAACATTCCAGGGCCCGCTGGCAAGTGCTGATCAAAGAAGGACACGTCTTTGTCGATACAAAAAATCAAAAACCGAATTACCATCTTCAAGGAAACGAGACCATTCACTATGAGATACCCGCCCCCAAACCCATCGCGTTAAACCCGGAACCTTTGCCTTTAGACATCTGTTATGAAGATAAAGATATCATTGTTATTAATAAACCACCCGGCCTTGTTGTTCATCCTGCTCCAGGCCATGTATCGGGGACACTGGCGAATGCATTACTGAGCCACTGTAAAGACTTAACCGGGATCGGAGGAGAACGGCGGCCTGGCATTGTCCATCGGTTAGACAAGAACACGAGTGGAGCCATGGTCATTGCAAAAAATGAGACGGCTCTTAATCAACTCGCCCGTCAATTTAGAGCGAGAAAGGTAAAGAAACACTATACAATACTTGTTTGGGGACAGGTCACTCCTGCAACAGGCACCATTACAACCTTGATTGGAAGAAGCCCGCATAATCGAAAAAAAATGGCGGCGAACCCACGTATAGGCCGTGAAGCCATTTCTCATTATGCAATCACAGAGCGGTTTAAGGACAGCACGCGATTACGCGTCCACATTGAAACCGGTCGAACTCATCAGATCCGTGTTCATATGACACACTTAGGATACCCGATCATGGGCGACACACAATATGGTCGAGCACGTCACAACAAGCTGGATAGAACGATTCACCGCCAAATGCTTCATGCTGAACATCTCGCATTTTCTCATCCTCGCACCGATGAACTATTAGCATTTACCATTTCTTTGCCGGAAGATATGAGAGGCCTTATTGAACGATTAAGGGAAAAGTCGTTGCCTCAAAATATGCAACAAAAGAAAGCTATGTGATATGTCATCAAAAACAGATAGCCATCATGCATTCGTAAAGGTTGTTGACGATCTGATCCAACGCCTACACCATGAAAAAGAAGAGGGATTACAACACGTAGAAGTCCACCCTCAAACGCTTAAAAAGTTAGGGGAGCACCCGTTAAAGAAAAAAGGAATTGCCATGAAAAAGAACACCCGCTCTATTTCCCAAGCTGAGGACGCCGTGAAAGTTCAAGACGCACTAGAAAAGATTGCTAAACGCGTCTCCGCCTGTAAAAACTGTCCCCTTTGTGAGACCAGAAATCGAACGGTTCCCGGACAAGGCAACCCTTCTTCCGATATTATGTTTATTGGTGAAGGGCCAGGCGCTGATGAAGATCGCCAAGGATTAGCCTTTGTTGGGCGAGCAGGAAAGTTGCTGACAAAAATTATCGATGCGATGGGATATACCCGCGATCAAGTTTTTATCGGGAACATTGTAAAATGTCGTCCTCCAGGAAACAGGACGCCTCTCCCGGAAGAAATGAAAGCGTGTATGCCTTACCTCAAAGAACAGATCGCCTTGCTAAAACCAAAAGCAATTGTTTGTCTTGGAGCAACCGCTGTAAAAGGACTGTTTGACCCCAAAATAGGTATTACCAAATTGCGAGGTCAATGGATGTCTTTTGAAGGGATTGACACCATGCCGACCTATCATCCCGCTTATTTACTTCGGAATCCTTCAAAAAAGGCGGATGTATGGGCGGATATGAAAACGGTATTGGAGCGGCTCGGACGTCCTGTCCCTGAGAAAAATGGATAACGAATCATCCATCACTCCGCATGCCATGCTGTCAACCCTCTTTCCTCTGGAGTCCCCGGGATGGTATTATCAAGTATCATGGCAGAAAATGCTGCGACAGCCATACCCGTCTTTCCAAGTGTGTTCAGAATGTCAGCAAGCCAGGCAGGTCCTAACGTAACGGGATGAGTGTTAAAATATTCCGGCAAAGAAAGTCCCATGAAAAAGGCAAATCCCAAAATAAATAAGTTGCGGGCTGAATTTAAATTAACGAATTGAAGATTGGAAAGACCGACCGCGGCAATCATACCAAACATCGCACAATACATGCCCCCAACAATGGGCTGGGGAATGGTTGTAAAAAGTGTGCTAAATTTTCCCGAAAGAGCCCAAGATCAGCATAAGGACCGCACCTGTTTGAACAACGCGACGACTCCCCACGCGCGTCAAACCAATGGCTCCAATATCTTCGCTATATGAAGTAGTGCCATTAGCCGTTCCAAGTACACCGGCGATAAAACAGCCAACTCCTTCCATCCCGATCCCACGGTTGATGGTTTTCTGATTGGGCACAGGTGCTCCGGATAACCTAGCACATGCATAGTAATCGCCGACGGACTCGACTATAGATGCAATATATCCGGCGAGCATGCCCATAACTGCAGCCGCACCAAAAACGGGAACGCCCCACTGTAAAGGAGTCGGAACTCGGAGCCAGGGAGCATCATTCATCTTCGCAAACGATACATAGGCGGGATGTTCGGGGGTAAATATTCCGGTAACCGTCAAGATCCATGCTGTTCCCCAAGCAATAAGAATGGCCAACATAATGGGAAAAAGTTCAAAGGCTCGATAGGACCGCTTTAAATATTGACTGAAAAGAATGATCAAAACGAGTGTAAGCCATCCAATCCCCCAATGGGTCCCTGCAACAGGAGCCCCAAACTTGAATAGGGCCAAACCGATCAAAGCAATTGTTGGGGCAATCGTAATCGGTCCCACAAAGCGTAATAGTCTCTCCACAAGTCCAGTGTACCCAATAATGATTTCAAAAAATGATCCGGCTATAATGGCGGCTTGTATATGCTGCATCCGAACTTCCCATCCAACGTCAACGAACGCTTTCATGCTGCAAATAGCAATAGCGGGTGTTAGAAAAGAAAACGTTCCACCTTGTATGAGTGGGAGCCGGTTCCCCCATGTTGTTTGCAGCAGCGTAGTAATTCCACTTACAAAAAACATGGTGCCTATGAGAAGGCCAAGATCTTTCGGATCTGTTATACCCAAAGGCTTGGATAATAATAGAGGAATGGCCACGGGAGAACCGAACATGGTCAGGTAATGTTGAAACCCCAAGAAAAGAGTTTCCTTAAATGGCGGGATATCATCAATTCCGTATATTAATTGCTGATTTTTCATATAAACCTCCTCTGTTTACAGTGACCTGAATCCGTCAGCTATCGCTTCGGAAGGTGTTTTGGGGCTCAAAAGTTGAAAACTTTTTCCTTGAGATGCTCGCTTTTGGGCGGATTGGGACCGGCAAGTATCACCCTGATGAATTTTTTGAGCGTACAGGTCAGATTCACTCTGATTTGACCATTTTGGGGCGTAGGCCTCCTTGGGCAGTCGCCTTAGAGTATTGTTAAAGGTGCACGGAGGGCTATGCGAAGGAATGGGCAATATCTTGTATCACTTCAAACCAGCGACAACGCTTGCCAAAGTGAAGTTCAATTCGTCCGGCGTGGCGGACCAATCGAACCGCGCAATAGGTTGAAGGCCACCATGGCGCATAACAGAATAATCTTATTGGCACAGAGTCTCCCCGAAGGCAATCGCTCAACATCAAGATCGCTTTTGAGTTCACTGTGGTACTGCTCGCTGGGGCCATGTCCATGATAGAGATCTAGCACGGTCTTGGCACGACAAGAGAGGTCCGTCCACCAGGTGTTCACCTCAAGTTTAGGAACTAGAAGTTTCTGACCATCGATATCGATGGTGCGTTCAATCACTTCAAAGGCCACCGGGACACAAGGGCGGTTTTGGTCACCACCGGGATGGAAATGATCGAAAAAGCCTGTGTAAACGTTCTTGCCTTCACGACTGTCTTGTTTGTCTCCAACTCGGCGTGCAAGGGCCAGCATTTGTTCAGGACATTCGCGGCGAGGATTTCGCTTTACGATAAAATAATGATCCCCAAAAGCGTCGAAGTTATCGGCCGCAGCGTTGCCACTATCAAGCCGAAGCAAACATTTTCCACCCAGGCCCAGGGTTTGGAGCGTTTCAACGCTACGGGCAATAAACGCGGTCGTTCCCGACTGACAATGTTGTTTACCGGGTCGAAGTTCGCACTCAAGCATGTGGCCTTGAGTGCCCACATAGGCAAATATCGGGGCGTAACCATCATGGCCCTTATAGGTGTAGGAAACGCCTTCTTTCGAAGAGCCTGAGTGATCCAAAGGGCTCACATCGATATCGACGGGAACAAGATCAAGCCCTTCGACATCTACGTAGCCAAAGGGGCCCGAGGAAAGAAGTTCGGTGTTGAGTTTGCGTAGCCCCACATGGGTTCTGGCTGGGGGCAGGTCGTCGAAACGACATCGGAACACCGGCTCAGAGGCTACCTTTTTAACTCCCCTTTTTAAGTCCAAAGGCATTCATAAAAATCTCATCACCCCGGTACAGGTCGATATCATTGAAATCGGTTCGACCGTTGCAAAGTAAGCCGATCTGGGTAAGGAGGATCTCCCGATCAGAGATCGCATCGGAGCGGCGTGGTTGAAAATTGGAGGGAAGAATCCGTTGAGCATGATCCTCAAGCAGCAGGCCGCAAAGATGATTTCCGCTTGTGCTGTTGAGTTCGCCCTTGCCAGTCTTTATTTTATATTGTTTCATATACACACTTGTTGGGGTGGGGTTGTTTGTTTGAATACGGGTATGCTCCCCGCTTTAGCCCAACAGATAATGAAAAATCGTCAGATTTTATCTGACGGATTCAGGTCCTATATAGTATATCATTTGCCACGAAAATAAAGTCGTCACCTCTGACCCCAAAAGGGGTCCCCCGTTTTTATATCCGGGGTGATAATTTTGTGGGTTATGATGGGTGTTTGTCGGATTTATTAAAACGTATCTGAGTTTCTGTTCCTTTAGTTTAAATTTTTTGTTGATATAGCGTAATTGTCATTAGACGATATCAGTAGAGTAATTATTCAACCTAGATCCGTCAGTTAAACGTGGGATTTCTGTGCGAATGCTTTGGAGACAAAAGATTATAAAAAAACGTAGGCGCACCCACTGGGTGCGTCGAGGCTCTTTTCTAATTCCTTTTGGCCCAAATGATCCGTGCAGAAAACCGCGCTTAACGGTCGGATCTAGGTTCAACGCTCACAGCAGATCTTCCTTACAAAAGGTAACCTTTCTGCTCGTCTTCATAGCCTGAAAATCGGTACGCTGCAAGTTGATACATACAAATGATTTCGTTTTTTAATGGTGGGAAACTTTTTGCCAATGATAGGTTGATTTTCTTAACTCGCTTGTTTTAAACAAGAGAAAAAATAAAGGCCAGCGTAGCTCAGTCGGTAGAGCGGCTCATTCGTAATGAGCAGGTCATCGGTTCAATTCCGATCGCTGGCTCCAGGTCTTATCTCAAGCGAGCCTTTTTTCAAACATGCAAACATATCGAACGGTCAACATCTGGATCCTGACTCTATGCGCCATGATTTTGGTGATGGTAGCCATCGGTGGAGTTACGCGCCTAACAGAGTCGGGTCTTTCTATAGTAGATTGGCGGCCTCTTATGGGTGTGATCCCTCCACTGAATGAAGCGTCGTGGACTGAAAAATATGATCAATATAAACAGTACCCAGAATATCAAGTTTTAAAACCGAAACTCGAACTCTCTGACTTTAAGTCTCTCTATGTGTGGGAGTATGTACATCGGTTAATGGGCCGGGTGTTGGGGATTGCTTTTTTAATTCCTTTTTCTTGGTTTCTTATACGAGGTCGTTTAACGAAGAAGTTAAGTGTACAATTAGGATACGCTTTTGTATTAGGGGGGGCACAAGGGTTACTAGGTTGGTTTATGGTAAAGAGTGGTTTGCACGATAATCCTTATGTGAGTCACTATCGGTTAGCCGCCCATCTTACCTTGGCTTTTATGCTTTTTGGGTACTTGCTCTGGATTGTGCTCGGACTGATAAAACCGGTTGATGCTGAACCTCCAAAGAGGTCTCTTCGGCCTTTAAAAAGCTGGGGTTATATATTAACCGGACTCATTTTTCTTCAGATCGTTTATGGCGCTTTTGTGGCAGGACTCAATGCCGGTTATATGTTCAATACGTTTCCTAAAATGTTGGGGAAATGGGTTCCCCCAGGTTTTTGGCGCATAGAGCTTGGATGGTTGAACTTATTTGAAAACGTAGCCACGGTTCAATTTATACATAGAACCTTAGCCTGGATCTTAGTTTTAGGGGTTGGCGCTTTTTGGCTCTATTCAAAAACGTTTAAACTTCAACCTTACCAAAGAACGCCTATTCATTGGCTTGGGGCCATCATGGGCCTTCAGTTCATGTTGGGTATTATGACCTTGATAGGAGGTGTCCCTATTGTTATGGCTGTGCTGCATCAAGTGATGGCGTGTGTTCTCTTGGGGGCGGTGACGGTGATGAATCGCGTATTGTGAAAAAACCCAAGTTTTGGAAAAATCTAAAGTAAAAGTCACAGAGCTTGGAAGGTCCGATCGCGAAAAGTTCCATCCTTTGTAAATCCCATTTCAAAACCCTTCCATCCTCTGCAAAGCCGAAAAATTCTGATCTTTCTAGCTTTCATAACTTTTTTTTGTAACTATTCAGGCGGTATCGGTACACCATCTCAATTCGATTTTAGTGTACGATAAAGTTTACGATGAACTAATGAAGAATGAATTATTCGAGCCACAGCAGATTTTTGAACCAAACAGGTTCTGAATAGACGATAGCCTGGATCCGTCAGTTAAACGCGGTTTTCTGCACGAACCATTTGGACCAAAAGGAATTACAAAAAAGCCTCGACGCACCCAGCGGGTGCGCCTGCGTTTTTTTGCAACCTTTTGCCTCCAAAGCATTCGCACAGAAATCCCACGTTTAACTGACGGATCCAGGGATAGACCTATGCATATACCGTTTTCATTATTTCTCGCTTTAAAGTTTCTAAAACCGAACCGCACTTTTTTGTCTGTGGTTACGATCTTTTCTGTGCTCGGTGTCTTGTTAGGGGTGATGCTCCTGGTTATCGTGATTTCGGTCATGAGCGGGTTTGATAATATGTGGCGGGAAAAAATCTTAAGTTTTAACGCTCATGTCACCGTCACAGCCTATGGTGAGATCGCTGATCCTGAAGAGATTTTAACACGCATCCGTTCGGTAGAGGGCGTCACAGGCGCGGCACCCTTGATTCAAGATCTCGTTTTTATCGTGCATCGAGGCCACGTATATACTCCGATTCTTTTAGGCATTGATCCCGAATTAGAGAAGGAGGTCAGCCAGGTGCCTCAGCATATGAGTTCCGGAACGTATTCCGTAGAGGAAAATGAAGTGCTTGTCGGATCCGATTTGGCGGCTGAAATGGGGCTTATCGTTGGAGAACAAATTTTAGTGTATTCATCACAGAGCTTCCAGTCCCTCGATGAATATAGGTTGCCAGAAGAATTGGTCGTTTCCGGGATTTATGAGATGGGCATGTCAGAGTTTGATAAACGATTTATGATCACCTCATTGGATATGGCCCGAGATTTGAAGGATATGGAAGACGGTGTTAATGCGATTCAAGTCATGACAAAAGAGCCTCTTCGAGCTTACGAAGTTGCGGCTGAGCTTGAAAACGCGTTGGGCCGTTCTTATGACGTGAAGACATGGATGGATTTACATCGCGTCCTGTTTGACGCATTAAAAGTCGAAAAAAATATGATGTTCTTCCTCTTTATCTTTATCGTTATCGTGGCCTCTTTTGGGATTACTAATACGTTAATCACGACGACCTACCTAAAAACGAAAGAAATCGGGTTGTTAAAGTCCTTGGGTTTTTCTTCGGGAAGTATTATGGGGGTTTTTGTTTGGCAAGGGGTGATCGAGAGCTTTATGGGTACGATCGGAGGGATTCTTTCGGGATGCATAATTTTGCGGTATCGGAATGACCTGCTTGAATTTTTGTCCAACCGATTTCATTTTGATCTTTTGCCCAAAGAGATTTATCAGCTTAGCCAGATTCCTGCGAGCACATCGATGTCGGATGTTTCAATGATAGCCGGGTTAACGTTGATGATCTGTGCCTGTGCGACTTTTTTCCCTGCTTTTCGCGCGGCCCGATTAGATCCGGTAAAGGCTCTACGCTATGAATAATAAACCAGAGACAATATTGGTTGCCCAACATATAGACCGTGTATATAAAGTGGACCATGAAACCGTGTGGGCTTTGAAAGATGTATCGGTTGAGATCCCGTCGGGTGAAGCCGTCTGTATTATGGGGGCGAGTGGTGCAGGGAAAAGCACGTTGGTTCATATTCTCGGTGGTTTAGATCAACCGTCTACCGGTCATGTTCTTTTTAAGGGACAAGATGTATATCATCTGTCTGGGAAAAAACGAACCCTCCTTCGGGCCCGCCAGATGGGATACGTATTCCAGGCATATCATCTGTTATCTGAGTTATCCGTTTTAGAAAACGTGCTGTTACCTGCGATGACGCGTTTTGATTATGTTCGCTCTGCCACTCACGATCGTTCCCATGCGCTGGAATTACTTGAAAAAGTAGGGTTAGGACAGCGTTCTAAACATCGGCCCCAGGAATTATCGGGTGGGGAACAACAACGCGTAGCCTTAGCGCGTGCATTAATGAATGGCCCGGAATTAGTATTGGCAGATGAACCTACAGGAAATCTCGACTCGAAGACAGGAGCACAGGTATTAAATTATTTATTTGATTTAACGATTCAGAGAGGGCATACCCTTGTAATGGTCACACATAACGAATCCATTGCAGCGATGTGTCATCGAACGATCTGGTTAAAAGATGGAGGGGTTCTTTGAATGTTTCAGGTTAATTCTTGAACCGTGAACGGTGTAACATGAAAGTTTATTTATCAGGAAAATTAGTCGACAAAAAAGAGGCCAAGATCTCTGTCTTTGATCATGGCCTTTTGTATGGGGATGGCGTCTTTGAAGGGATTCGCGTTTATGACGGAAACATTTTTCTTCTTGAACGACATGTCGATCGTCTTTATGCATCGGCACAAGCGATTTGTATGAAGATTCCAATGAGCCACAGCGCCTTAACAAAAGCGGTTGTGAAAACGTGTAAAGCCAATCGGATGAAGAATGGTTACATTCGACTCGTAGTGACCCGAGGGGTTGGGACGCTTGGTTTAAATCCTTATTTATGTAAAAAACCTGAAGTCATTATTATTGTTTCCGCCATACAGCTTTACCCCGAAGAGTTGTACAAAAAAGGTCTCTCTATTATAACGGTTGGGACCATGAGGAATCATCCTGAAGCCATTAATCCTCGCATTAAAAGCCTTAATTATCTCAATAATGTAATGGCGAAAATCGAAGCCATTCATGGCGGAGTCCTCGAATGTATTATGTTGAACCCCTTAGGATATGTAGCCGAAGCCTCGGGTGACAACGTATTTATTGTCAAAGGTAAAAGGATCATTACACCCCCGACTTGGTGTGGTGCATTAGAGGGGATTACACGAGAGGTTGTGATGGAACTTGCACCGGAACTAGGGTATGATGTTAAAGAAGATGTGCTCACGCGGTATGATTTATATACAGCTGACGAAGTTTTTTTAACAGGTACAGCCGCAGAAATTATCGGGGTTGTAAATATTGATCGTCGTATGATCGGGAAGGGCAAACCCGGAACGGTTACTCAAAAAATAGCAGATCGGTTTAGCGCCTTTTCTAAGGAAGCGGGTACACCGATCATGTAATGTAACGACTCTGGTTATGTGTCGAAAACAAATAAACGTCTAACACCCAATAACCAGCATGCTTTGTGAATCTTGCCAAGGGAAAGAAGCGAAAGTCCATTTAACCCAAGTGGTTGATGGAGCGGTAAAAAAGGTTCATCTTTGTGAAGCATGTGCTGCTGAAAGCGGGTTTGATACGCATGGACCTGTTTCTATCACGGATATTCTTTTAGGCATGGGAGGAGAGAAGACTTCATCGGTTATGCCGGTCCGAGAATCGACGTGTCCTCAATGCAAAATGAGGCGTGCCGATTTTAAAAAACTTGGGCGATTAGGGTGTGTAAAATGTTACGAAGTGTTTTCGGATGAATTAGTCCCTTTAATTAAAGCGATGCATCGTGGTGAACAACATGTGGGGAAGATTCCAGCCTGTGAGAGTTTACGGGCTCAGGTATCCGTAGAAATTGCCGCTTTACAGAAAGCGCTTTCCCAGGCGATCTCAACTGAAAACTATGAAGAAGCGGCCCGTATCCGAGATCGTATTGAGGAGTGGCGGGAAAAGATGACACTCAAAAAAGAGGCCTCACGTGAAAGTTGAAGAATTTTTAAAACGGCCCGGTTCATGGTTGGTTCCAGCGGAAGATAATAGTATTGCCATCAGTAGCCGTATCCGTTTAGCGCGAAACTTTAGGGAATTTCCTTTCCCAGACTGGGCGGGCGAGGAGAAATGTGTACGTATTTGGGAAGAATTAAAATCGATTTTTAAGGACATGAAATCGTTTCCTGATCCACTTGTCACCGGGATGGGAACGCTGAAAAAACTAGACAAAAAAATTCTTTTTGAGAGGCATTTAATTAGTCGAGAACACGAAAACAAAGGAAAGGGGAGCGGACTCGTTGTGCGATTCGATGAAAGTATTGCAATTATGATAAACGAGGAGGATCATCTTCGGATCCAAGCGCTTCGCCCGGGGCTTGATCTTAAAAGCGCCTGGAGAAGTATTGATGCCGTTGACACAGAACTTGAACAGAAAATTAGGTATGCTTTTTCTCCTTCCCTCGGTTATTTAACGGCCTGTCCATCCAATGTGGGAACAGGTATGCGTGCGAGTGTCATGGTGCATATCCCTGGATTAGTGCTCATGGATGAAGTCAACCCTATTATCAAAGGGATGGGGAAAATTGGGATAGCCGTTCGCGGACTTTGGGGAGAAGGAACCGAAGCTTCAGGAAACATGTTTCAGGTCTCCAACCAGATCACGTTGGGTGATAAAGAAGAAGATATGATTGCTCACCTCAAACAAATCATTTTAGAACTCATTGAACACGAAAGAAATGCGCGTTCTCGTCTTATGGAGAAGAAACCCATGATGGTTCAAGATCATGTCGGGCGCGCCTATGGAATTCTAACCCATGCACATGTTCTTAGCTCTCAAGAGACCCTAAATTTACTTTCTAGTTTGCGTTTAGGGGTCGATATGGGTATATTAAAAACCGTAGATTTGAGTGTGATTAATGAATTGTTGATCTTGACTCAACCGGGACACTTGCAGAAATTAGAAGGAAGAAGATTAAAAGCAGATGAACGCGATCAAGTAAGAGCCCAATTGGTTCGTATGAAATTACTAAACGGAAAATAAAGCAGCCTATAAAGACAGGAAACCATGAATAATTTTACACCCAGAGCACAGCAAGTCTTGCAATTCGCCCGAAAAGAAGCCGATCGTTTTAATCATGGATATGTAGGAACAGAGCACCTCCTCCTAGGATTTATTGCGTTAGGGCAAGGGGTGGCTGTTAACGTTCTCCAAAAGATGAACGTCAATCTAGAGACCGTGCGATTAGAAGTAGAAAAAGCGGTCGGGGTGGGACCGGAAACCAAAACAGTGGGGAATGTTCCTTTTACCCCTCGTGTCAAAAAAGTATTAGCGCTTTCTGGAAGTGAAGCCCGCGCTTTAAACCATTCCTATGTAGGCACCGAGCATATTCTCTTGGGGCTACTTCGAGAAGGCGAAGGTGTGGCGGCTCGTGTTTTAAAAAATTTAGAGGTTGACTTAGAAAAGACACGTGTCGAAATTATGAAAGAACTGGATCCTAACTTTGAACCTACAGGCGATGAAGGTGAAACCGTTGAAGGGCAACCTGATGCTCGGGAAAGTAAAACCCCTGCGCTGAGCACCTTTGGCCGAAACTTGACGGATATGGCCTCAAAAAGCGAGCTAGATCCTGTCATTGGACGTGAGATGGAAATTGAGCGTGTGATCCAAGTCTTGTGTCGTCGCACCAAAAATAATCCCGTTTTACTCGGTGAAGCCGGTGTAGGAAAAACGGCTATTGCCGAAGGATTAGCACAAGCTATTGCTTCAGGAGATGTCCCTGATCTTCTCCGTGAAAAGCGTGTCATTACCCTTGATTTGGCCTTAATGGTAGCCGGAACCAAATATCGTGGACAATTTGAAGAACGCATTAAAGCCGTCATGGATGAAATCAGGCGGGTTAAAAATGTCATCCTTTTTATCGACGAATTACACACCATTGTAGGCGCTGGTTCAGCCGAAGGGGCTATGGATGCTTCCAACATCATTAAACCCGCTTTATCGCGTGGAGAATTACAGTGTATTGGGGCCACAACACTCAACGAGTACCGTAAGTTTATTCAAAAAGATGCCGCTTTAGAGAGACGGTTTCAAACCGTCATGGTGCGTGAACCAACCCTCGAAGAAAGTGTAGAAATTCTAAAAGGCTTACGGGCCCGGTATGAAGAACATCATCATGCCGAGATTACCGATCAAGCGCTTCAAGCAGCCGTCGACCTATCTGCACGATACCTTCCTGATCGGTTTCTTCCTGACAAAGCCATCGATGTCATGGATGAAGCCGGTTCTCGCGCTCGCATTTCCACTATGACCCGTCCACCCAATATTAAAAAGCAAGAAGGTGCCATTGACGAAATCAAAAAAAAGAAAGAACAATCCATTCAAGAACAAAAATTTGAAGAGGCCGCGGCCTATAGAGACCAAGAGCGTGTAGCACGCGAAGACATGGAAAAAACAATCGCTGAATGGCAGAAAAAGAGAGATGAAAAAGTAGTCCCTGTGACCGATGAAGATATCATGGCCATTGTTTCTAAATGGACCGGAGTGCCCTTAACAAAACTGGGTGAGCAAGAAAAAGAACGCCTCTTAAAAATGGAACAGGAACTCGGCAAAACAGTGGTAGGGCAGAGTGAAGCGGTTGTCGCTATTTCCAAAGCATTACGCCGTTCTCGTGCGGATCTAAAAGATCCGCAAAAACCGATTGGTTCCTTTATCTTTTTGGGGCCTACAGGAGTGGGAAAAACACTATTAGCCAAAGCATTAACAGAGTTCATGTTTAACGATCCAAATGCTTTGATTCAGGTTGATATGTCTGAATATATGGAAAAATTTTCCTCTTCTCGTCTTGTTGGATCTCCTCCAGGATATGTCGGGCATGATGAGGGGGGACAACTTACTGAAAAAATTCGTCGAAAACCTTATTCTGTTGTTTTGTTTGACGAGATCGAAAAAGCCCACCCCGATGTCATGCATTTGCTCCTCCAAGTTCTTGAAGAAGGAAAGCTCACCGATAGTTTGGGAAGGACCGTAGACTTTCGGAATACCATTGTGATCATGACCTCCAATCTAGGCGCTGAGTTCGTTCACAAAGGAGGTGGACTTGGATTTAGCGACCAGACAGACAAAACAGATTACAAGAAACTAAAGAACAACATGCTAGAAGAAGCCAAAAAGGCCTTTAAACCTGAGCTCTTAAATCGCATTGATGACATTATCGTATTCCATCAGTTAAACAGAAAAGATGTAGAAGAGACCCTCGACCTGGAAATGGCTATTGTAAAAAAACGATTAGCCGATAAAAACATCGAAGTTCATTTGACGGATTCCGCTCGAGCATTTTTAATGGATAAAGGCTATGATAAAGTATACGGAGCGCGTCCATTAAAAAGGGCTATTGAACGATATCTTGAAGATCCTTTAGCCGAAGACATTCTTAAAGGGAAGTTTGATAGTGCGGACGCGATTGAAGTAACTGCGGATAACGACAAGCTCAAATTTGCTCAACTTGCAAAGGCGGGACCTTGAGGAGCGTATGGGCGTGTGGGAATATAAGGTAAGGGCTTATCAGTTGCCTATGTTCCTATACCTCCACATTTCCACACTCCTACTTGGGCATTTTCCATGTCCATCTTATTGAAACTTATTTGCTCATGGGTCTCTGCCGTGCCCCTTTCCTCGGCGTTAAAAATAGGCAAGAGCCTTGGGTGGATCTATGGGCATATCGTCCGATATCATCGCCAAGATGCTTTAGAGGCATTGCAGCAGAGTTTTCCTGAAAAATCTGATGGGGAGATACATGCTATTGCTAATAGCATGTACCGCAACCTCGGCATGAATCTTGTGGAATCATTGCGTATAGGCCAAATCGATGATGCATACATAGAAGCGTGTATCGAATTTCAAGACCAACAGGTTTTTGCCGATTGCATTCAAAAAGGAGGAGGTTCACTAGGACTGATGGCGCATATTGGGAATTGGGAGTTACTTTCTGTCATTCCCTATACATGCAAACACCCTACAACCATCATTGCTAAAACCATCAAAAACAAAGCGGTCAATGAGGTATTACATGAGCTTCGAGAAAAAGTAGGGCTGCATATTTTGCCGGCGCAACACTCCTATCGGGCATGCCTTGAAGCCCTAAAAAAAAATGAATTTTTAGGATTTGTATTGGACCAAAACATGATTCGTGATGAGGGTGTATTTGTTGACTTTTTTGGTCGTCCTGCCTGTACATCACCTGGGTTAGCCTATCTGTCAGCCCAAACCCGTTTACCCGTACATCCGGTGTTTATCATTCGACAGAATAATGGGCGTCATTTGGTTAAAGTCTATCCACCGATTCCTCCACCTGCAGGTCGAGATCCTGATTCCATTCATCAAGCCACTCAACAGTATACAACGGTCATAGAAGAGGTTATCCGCAAGGTCCCGGAACAGTGGATATGGATCCATCGTCGATGGCGTACTCAATCTGTAGAACGCTCTGCAGGTTAAACAGCTCAATGATTCAAATGAAACACAAAACGTGGTTATCACCCTTCTTAAAAATTTTTGTAACGCTCTTTTCCCTTTTTTTACTAAGCCGATTACTCGACTGGCCAAAAGTTTTTGCTCTTTCCCAGCAGGCAAATTACGTATATCTTTCAGCTGCTTTTTTTATATTCATACTCGCTAATGTTTTTGGAAGCGTTTCTTGGCATTTTGTCATGCGGTCTAAATACAACGACATTCCTTTCCGCGATACATGTTCCACGTATTGGACGGGACTATTTTTCAACAGCTTTTTACCCTCAAACATCGGGGGTGACATTGCAAAAGCTTATAAAATTGTTAAACGACATCATCGAACTTCGTTTTTTATCGCATCCATACTGCTTGACCGGATCATGAATCTTTCTGTGCTCATTTCATTTGGGATACTGGGCTTCTATTTTACCTTTGAATCGTTCCGTTTCCCTGTGCTGATATGTGTTCTATTCGGGATCGGTGTTGTTATACTCCTTACTCAAACCAAAACGATTCCCTCTAAAACCCTATACATTGCATTTACCTGAATCCGTCAGCTATCGCTTCGGAAGGCGTTTCGGGGCTCAAAAGTTGAAAATTTTTTCCTTGAGATGCTCGCTTTTGGGCGGATTGGGACCGGCAAGTATCACCCTGATGAATTTTTTGAGCGTACAGGTCAGATTCACTCTGATTTGACCATTTTGGGGCGTAGGCCTCCTTGGGCAGTCGCCTTAGAGTATTGTTAAAGGTGCACGGAGGGCTATGCGAAGGAATGGGCAATATCTTGTATCACTTCAAACCAGCGACAACGCTTGCCAAAGTGAAGTTCAATTCGTCCGGCGTGGCGGACCAATCGAACCGCGCAATAAACGATATTTTTGAGAACCGTTTTGATTCGCCAGCGCGGGATGTTGATTTTCTGCGGGGCAAGCCCAGCCCGTTTGATGACCTCTTGGCCAAGACCGCGCAATAGGTTGAAGGCCACCATGGCGCATAACAGAATAATCTTATTGGCACAGAGTCTCCCCGAAGGCAATCGCTCAACATCAAGATCGCTTTTGAGTTCACTGTGGTACTGCTCGCTGGGGCCATGTCCATGATAGAGATCTAGAGCACCGTCTTGGCACGACAAGAGAGGTTCGTCCACCAGGTGTTCATCTCAAGTTTAGGAACCAGAAGTTTCTGACCATCGATATCGATGGTGCGTTCAATCACTTCGAAGGCCACCGGGACACAAGGGCGGTTTTGGTCATCACCGGGATGGAAATGATCGAAAAAGCCTGTGTAAACGTTCTTGCCTTCACGACTGTCTTGTTTGTCTCCAACTCGGCGTGCAAGGGCCAGCATTTGTTCAGGACATTCGCGGCGAGGATTTCGCTTTACGATAAGATAATGATCCCCAAAAGCGTCGAAGTTATCGGCCGCATCGTTGCCACTACCAAGCCGAAGCAAACATTTTCCACCCAGGCCCAGGGTTTGGAGCGTTTCAACGCTACGGGCAATAAACGCGGTCGTTCCCGACTGACAATGTTGTTTACCGGGTCGAAGTTCGCACTCAAGCATGTGGCCTTGAGTGCCCACATAGGCAAATATCAGGGCGTAACCATCATGGCCCTTATAGGTGTAGGAAACGCCTTCTTTCGAAGAGCCTGAGTGATCCAAAGGGCTCACATCGATATCGACGGGAACAAGATCAAGCCCTTCGACATCTACCTAGCCAAAGGGGCCCGAGGAAAGAAGTTCGGTGTTGAGTTTGCGTAGCCCCACATGGGTTCTGGCTGGGGGCAGGTCGTCGAAACGACGTCGGAACACCGGCTCAGAGGCTACCTTTTTAACTCCCCTTTTTAAGTCCAAAGGCATTCATAAAAATCTCATCACCCCGGTACAGGTCGATATCATTGAAATCGGTTCGACCGTTGCAAAGTAAGCCGATCTGGGTAAGGAGGATCTCCCGATCAGAGATCGCATCGGAGCGGCGTGGTTGAAAATTGGAGGGAAGAATCCGTTGAGCATGATCCTCAAGCAGCAGGCCGCAAAGATGATTTCCGCTTGTGCTGTTGAGTTCGCCCTTGCCAGTCTTTATTTTATATTGTTTCATATACACACCTGTTGGGGTGGGGTTGTTTGTTTGAATACGGGTATGCTCCCCGCTTTAGCCCAACAGGTAATGAAAAATCATCAGATTTTATCTGACGGATTCAGGATTACTAATATTTTAAAAAAATGATTTTACCCCGAGCTATTCCCCCAAATGCCCTTCTGTTGAGCTTATCCTTCTTTATGCTCTCCCCTTCCCTTTCCTTTCTTATTCAAATTGGCTTAACAACCCTAAATGGGATAAAGGGCTCGCGCAGGTATCTCTGTATGAGGGACAAGTTTTGAAATATGGAATACTTCGTGATAGTTCACTCGATGTTATTACCGTTCGCGAACATTTTAATCCAAAGAAGCTTGTTAAAACCTATCCCGGAACGGGTAATCCTGTACTCAACATTTTAAAAATGAATATGACCAAAAAAGTGCGTACAGGCATTTATGAGTATGTTCAAATGGGAAGCGTATTTATAGATCGGAACAAGGGGCATTTGGTAAAATTGTCAACGGTCAGTACTGAATGGTGTGGAAACAGCTTCGCCCTCTATGAACGTTTTCCTGATTCGGCCACATTGAAAATTTCAAATTATTTCGATGACCTCGGAACATCGAAAACCGAAATTAGAAACCCACAACATACGGTTTTTTTATGACGAACTGATTCTCTATCTACGTCAACATCTCACGGAACTGAAAGAAGCCCATTCTTTTACTTTAATTGATTCATTACTTTCAAATAAGCCGGTTTATAAAACGGTGCCTGGAAGAATTATTAAAATTGAAATAATCGAACACAAAGAACAGCCTGCCCATGTCATAAAAATACGTATAGACAAAACAATCGAAACTTTTATCTTTGCTCAGGATAAACTCCGAACGTTGCTCGAATGGCGAAACACGCACGGCGAGTTTTATAGACTTAGGAAGTCGATGTTTGTGGATTATTGGAATAAGAATCGACCTGGGGATGAAAAGCTACTTTATGATTGAAACAGAGACCAACGCCATCTAACTTTAAAGATTATTTAAGGACAAGGAGACCACGTATGAATAAAGTAAAAATCGCAACATGGAATGAACTAGAGCCATTAAAACCTTTCTCTGCAATGGCAGCCAATGTTGACTTGGTCATTATCCGATGGGAATCTGAAGATAACGCGTCGGTTCTTTACGGCCGCTGCCAACACCGTGGCGCTCTCATGTCAGACGGTTGTATACGAGGTGACGATATCGTTTGTGGGGTGCACAACTGGGATTACAACTATAAAACAGGGATTAGTTCTTATAACAATAAGGAACGTCTCCATAAGTTTAACGCCTGGGTCGAAGAAGAAGCTGTTTGGGTGGATGAAGATGAAATCAAAGTATGGGAAACAGAGAACCCTCAAGCATATAACCGCGATGCCTATTTAGGTCAACACGATGATCTTCATGGTATGGCCTGGGAACCTCACACTAAAGAGATTCAGCATTTAGCCAAATTTGGATTATCCAAGTCCGGTCATCATGGACCGATGCAGGCCATGGGCGTACCAAAACCCGAACTTCCACAATGGGAAAACATTCAGATCCTAACAGCACAACTCGCAACACTCCCACGATTTGACGAAGAAGCGGTAGGAACCGAACTCGTTATCGGCCCTAGCGCTAAAAAAACCATTAGTGATGAAAATACCTCTATTCGTGTCAGATATGAGCTTTGGCGCATTATCCAAAGAAGCAAAAATTGCTATGGCCAAAGGCGCCGAAATGGCTGGTACAGGCATTTGCTCGGGTGAAGGCGGCATGCTGCCTGAAGAACAAGCATCGAACCGTCGTTATCTATACGAGTTAGCTTCGGCCAAATTTGGGTATTCAGAAGACAAATTATCCACCGTGCAAGCCTTTCATTTTAAGGCCGGGCAAGCGGCTAAAACCGGCACCGGCGGGCATCTTCCGGGTGAAAAAGTAAAAGGACAAATCGCAGCCGTTCGAGAATTACCGGAAGGCAAACCAGCCATTTCTCCTCCCCGCTTTAGAGATTTAAACAATGTCGATGATTTTCGGAGCTTTGCTAATCACATTCGTGACATTACAGGAGGGATCCCTATTGGTATAAAAATGTCTGCCCAGCATATTGAAGAAGATATCGATTTTGCCCTGGCGGTGGGTGTGGATTATATCATCCTCGATGGGCGAGGCGGTGGGACCGGCGCTGCACCTCTCCTTTTCCGTAATAATATCTCGGTCCCCACCATTCCCGCTTTAGCACGCGCTCGGAAACATCTTGATCACTGTGATGCAAAACAGGTCACATTGATCATCACAGGCGGCTTACGCACAGCCCCAGATTTTATCAAGGCATTATGTCTGGGTGCAGATGGCGTTACATTGGCAAACTCTGCCATGCAGGCGATTGGGTGTATAGCGCGATGCGCGCCTGTAACACCAATACATGTCCGGTCGGTATTGCCACACAAAGAAGCGAACTTCGAGCTCGATTAGAAATCGAAAAATCAGCTAAACAGCTTCAAAACTTCTTTAACGCATCAACCGAACTCATGCAAGTGATGGCCCGGGCCTGTGGTTACACACACCTAAACCAGTTTAATCACGATGATCTGACAACATGGGATCGTGATATGGCCTGCTTAGCGGGCATTAACTATGCCGGACTAAATAAACCGTGAACCCTGAACTTTTAGTAACATGGATGGTACAAATAGCAGGACTGTATCTTTTGATGGGTCTTCTTTTCTCTATTCTTTTTTTACGTAAGGGGGTTGGAAAAATCGATCCCGTGGCCCATGAAGGATCCATAGGATTTAAGATAATGATTCTTCCGGGTGTAATCATGTTATGGCCTTATCTTGCTAAGCGATGGTTATCAGGAAGAAATGAACCTCTGATAGAATGTAATGCGCATCGCCACGCAGCGTGTCCATGTCAGGATAACGTCCAAAAGGAGTCATCATGATTTACTCATTGCGTAAACGACACCTCTGGGTTTTTTCTGTTTTGGCTATTTTTTTGCCTGCTGCCTATTTGATAGGACTTAGTTCACGTCCCCGAATCCCAGAACAAAAAAACATTCCAGATGAAATTAGGACGACCGTTTCTACACATTCTGTTTCAAACAGGTTTCAGCAGGTTTTTCCATGAGTTTAAGTTATCACGCTGTTGGCTGGAATCGCCAAAAAAAGGTTTACGATACAGTCCTCCTTGTAGACGTTGCTCTGTATCTGATCACCTTTATCGTTGCAGGGCTCATCATACACCCAAACAGCACTGCCGAGACCCTTATTATACGTGCGTTCGGCACAGCGGCTTTGTTTCTACTCCATATTATTCTTTCCATTGGACCTTTATCTAGATTAGACAACCGATTTTTGCCCCTGTTGTATAATCGCCGTCATATGGGCGTTACCATGTTTGTTCTAGCCTTGGCACATGGAGGTTTTGCCCTTATACAATTTCATGCGCTTGGAAACGTTCATCCTATCGTGAGTGTCTTTGCAAGCAACACACACTATAACAGTATCGCTAACTTCCCTTTTCAGCCGCTTGGATTTATGGCACTGGTTATCTTCTTTTTGATGGCTGCTACAAGCCATGATTTCTGGTTAGCCAATCTAACGGCCCCGGCCTGGAAAAGTCTACACATGGGTGTATATATCGCCTATGGACTTATTATTCTTCATGTAACACTCGGCGTTCTTCAAGCGGAAACAAGTCCTGTTCTATCGGGTATATTAGGGGTAGGACTCATCTGGGTTGTTAGTATTCATTTGCTTGCAGGAATCCGCGGGAAAAAGTTAGATCATGAAATGGGAAAGGAAGGAAATACGTTTATCGAGGCTTGTGGGGTTGATGATATTCCAGAAAAACAGGCCAAGATTTTCCACATCACAGGTGAACGGGTTGCGGTTTTCAGGTATGACGGTAAAATTTCAGCGATTTCAAATGTGTGCCAACATCAGAATGGGCCGTTAGGTGAAGGGCATATTATTGATGGGTTGGTGACTTGTCCATGGCACGGATATCAGTATGACCCCGAGACAGGCGCTTCCCCTCCCCCATTTACGGAAAAAGTGCCCACGTTTCATGTAAAAATTGTAGGTGGACGAATCTATGTGAGTTCTACACCTAATCCCGCAGGAACAAAGGTTGACGCAGCTCAGATCCATACACCATGAAAAACACGTTTTATATTGGGTATCAAAAGAAAATGGACAGGACTTTAGCCACGTTTCTTCGAACCCGTATTCTTGCAATGACGATAGTGGCTATCCTCATTTCTTTTTTGATTGTAGCCGCACAACATCCTTTTTCATCGAGTTTCTTCGAGTTTGGCACACACCGTTCTTTTGAAGGTATTATTCATGAGTCTCCCTACCCCACCCTTCTATTAACCCAACCCAACTCAAGTGCTCAACTCCCTGCTTTTTCAAGAGTCTATCTCGCAAATCAAGGGAAATGGGGGGCACAAGACCTGGTTACAGGATTAAACGAAAAACGTGTACACCTTAAAGGGACCCTGATCCATCATCATGACCAAACGATGATTGAGATAGTACCTGACTCAATAGAAATAATGGGTAAACCTACACTCTTGGATAAGATTTCAGACAAAGAAATTCTGGGTCGATTTACTCTTCGTGGTGAAATTGTAGACAGCAAATGCTATTTAGGTGTCATGAAACCCGGCAATCTAAAACCTCATCGATCTTGTGCGATCCGATGTATTAGTGGTGGCATTCCTCCTGTTTTTTTAGTACGAGACCAAACAGGCACAGCCATTTATTTTATGCTTGTCCATACAGATGGAAGCACCGTAAACAAAGAAGTACTAGACAAAGTTGCTGAACCACTAGAGATTACAGGTGAAGTGGAAAGATCGGGGAGTTTACTAATTCTCAAATCGGACCCCGCGACATACAAAAGAATCGGTTAGAAACTTGTAGAAGTGTAAAAAGACAGATGATCGGAACAACAACAAGTCATAAACCGTATCCACCGTGCCAAACAACATTACCTGGATTTCAGCTGGCTACAGGGAATTATCTGGCCCGTTTTGCAACCCGTCCTGAAGAACTTGATCAAATTTTAAAACTTCGGTATGAAGTGTTTAATCTCGAACTCGATGAAGGACTCGATGCATCACATAAGACAGGCCGGGACGAAGATGAATATGATGCGGGATGCCATCATTTAATGATCTTAACAAAAGATAGCGGAAACATCATTGGCACGTATCGTATGCAAACAAAAGATATGGCCGAACAGTATCAGGGGTTTTATTCTTCGACTGAATTTGATCTTTCCGGATTCCACCCCAATGTGTTGGAGCAATCTATTGAGTTAGGAAGAGCCTGTGTAGCTAAAGATCATCGAAACGGTCGCGTGCTCTATTTATTATGGCGTGGATGCATTAAATATATGGTGGAAAATCAAAAGAGATATTTCTTTGGGTGTTCATCCCTTACCAGTCAAGATCCCTCCGAAGGGATACGGGTCATGAATTATCTGCAAACGCATAACTACGTTCACCCCACGCTACAGATCACCCCTCAACCCGGCTTTGAATGCTATGAAAATCCTGTCGACATCGATGATCCCGAGCAGGTTCATATTCCTACGCTGATGCGTTTGTATCTAAATTACGGTGTCATAGTATGTAGCAAACCTGCTATTGACCGTTTATTTAAAATGATCGATTATCTCGTCCTATTTGACGCAGAAAATGTCGACCCGCGAACCCGCAAAGTCCTTTTCAAATAGATAATGAGAGTTTGTAGAGCGATAGTACGACTGGTTCTTTATCTTTCAGCAACAGTTTTTTGCTATCTGTTGTGGGTAAGCAAAAAACTTTTTTTCAAAAAGACTCCTAAAAAATGATCCGGTGGCGACACCATTGCACGCGGACATGGGCCATCATCATCGCTAAAATCATCGGCATAAAAATACAGGTACAAGGCCCCCCCCCAACACCACCCTTTTTGCTTGTATCCAATCACTTAAGTTACATAGATATTGTTGTTTTAATGGCCCATGTTCAAAGCCGGTTTGTGGCAAAAAAAGAGGTAGAAAGCTGGCCTTTTTTAGGCCCTATTGTCAAATCGGTACAGATCCTCTTTATTGATCGGTCGAACCGTAAAGAAGTCGTGCTCGTAAACCAAAAGATCGCAACATGTTTAAAAGATGGAGATAGTATTTTATTCTTTCCTGAAGGGACAAGCTCCTCAGGAAGCGATGTATTACCCTTAAAACCTTCACTCCTACAATATGCGGCTGAAAATAATTATCCTGTACACTATGCCAGCATCGCTTACCATACGCCCCCGAAAGAAACGCCTGCACATCTATCTATTTGCTGGTGGGGAGAGATGAACTTTTTCTCTCATTACATGAAGTTACTTGAAATTTCCCGCTTTTATGCGACCCTAACCTTTGGTTCAAAACCTATACAGGCAACGGATCGAAAAATGCTAGCCGCACAACTAAGGGAAGCGATTAGAAAAAACTTGTTTGATAAACTCCAAACATTCAAAACCATTAACCATCCTGACGCTTGACACGGGAACCGCGTCTGGTAGCATGTCCGCTCATTTTAAATAAAGGGAGATAGCGTGATAGCAAAACAACAAAGCAAACGGTCTACAACAAGCAAATCAAAGAAACAGTATGTGTATTTTTACGGATTCGGCAAAAAGCATACCGAAGGCGATAGCACCATGAAACCTGTTCTAGGTGGCAAAGGGTCTAACCTTGCAGAAATGGCAAATGCGGATCTACCAGTCCCCCCCGGGTTCACCATCTCAACAGAAGCCTGTGCTTATTATTCCAGGCATCACAATAGATATCCTGCGGGGATGATGGACCAAGTAAAGGCACAGCTCAAAAAACTTGAAAAATTGATTGGTAAAAAGTTAGGCCATCCCAACAATCCGCTTCTTGTTTCTGTACGCTCAGGAGCCGCGATTTCCATGCCGGGGATGATGGATACGGTCTTAAATTTAGGTCTTACCGATAAATCTATACAAGGTTTTATCAAACAAACAGGACACGAACGCACAGGGTGGGATTGTTATCGACGTTTTATCGATATGTTTGGAGATGTGGTTATGGGCCCCTCAACAGGACTCAACCATCATGATTTTGAAAAAGAACTCGAGGCCTTAAAGAAAAAATATAAAGCCCAAGAAGATACCGATCTCACCGCAGAACAATTAAGAGAACTCGTCGACATCTACAAAAAAGTGTATCGCAAAAAAGTCAAAAAACCATTCCCTCAAGACCCCATGCAGCAATTAGACCTATCCATCCAAGCCGTGTTTGCTTCCTGGGGATCTGAACGGGCTGAAAAGTATCGCCAGATTAACAAGGTCAGCGGTTTACTGGGCACAGCCGTTAATGTATGTACCATGGTCTTCGGAAATATGGGGGAAGATTCAGGAACCGGCGTGGCCTTCACACGTGATGGCGGTACCGGTGAAGCGAAGCCCATGGGTGAATATTTGATTAATGCACAGGGCGAAGATGTGGTAGCCGGTATTCGGACACCCAAAAACCTAGAAGCCATGCCGCACGAAAACAACCCTGTTTGGAAAAAGGCCAACGACGAGCTTCAAAAAATTATGCGGAAACTTGAGAGGCACTACAAACATCCCCAAGATGTTGAATTCACCGTCGAACAAGGAAAACTGTGGATGCTTCAAACCCGAAATGCTAAGCGAACTGGATTAGCAGGTGTGCGATGGGCGGTAGAAATGGCTACGGGAAAAGATTCCTTTACTCAAGAACCCTTGCCCAAAGTCTTTTCAGCTAAAGAAGCGCTGATGACACTTACAGGAAACGATCTCGAACAGTTACTCTTCCCCATCTTTGATTCCAACGCAGAAAAAGAGGCCAAAGTTCTTTCTACAGGATTGCCCGCCGGACCGGGAGCCGCCGTAGGAAAGATTGTTTTTTCAGCCGAAGTGGCCGAAAAAGAAGTAGCCAAAGATCCTCAAGAAAAGGTTATTTTAGTTCGCCATGAGACGAGCCCCGAAGATGTAGGAGGCATGTGGGCTGCACAAGGCATCCTGACCTCAACTGGAGGGATGACCTCTCATGCAGCGGTTGTTGCACGGGGTTGGGGGAAATCTTGTATTTGCGGAGTGGCTGAACTAAGAATCGATTATAAAAAGAAAACCGTTTCAACAAAAACCATGAGCCTTAAAGAAGGCGACTGGATCAGTCTTAACGGATCTTCGGGCATTGTCTATAAAGGGCAGATTCCCACTCAATCGAGCCCTGTTGTAACGGCTGTTGTCGACGGCAAGAAATCAGCCCGAAAAGACCCTATTTACAAGATGTACAAACAGATTTCGGATTGGTCTGACACATTCCGAAAAATGAAGGTACGAACCAATGCGGATACCCCCAAAGATGCAAAGGCCGCTCGCTCCTTTGGCGCAGAAGGAATTGGACTCTGTCGAACAGAACATATGTTCTTTGAAGGCGAACGTATTTGGACCATTCGTGAATTTATTCTTACGGAAACAAAAAGAGGACGAGAAAAAGCATTGACCAAACTTCTTCCCTTTCAGCGCAGAGATTTTGAGGGTATCTTCACCGCCATGAATGAGTTGCCCGTTACGATCCGTTTATTGGATCCCCCTCTTCATGAGTTCGTCCCGCACGGTTCTAAAGAACAAAAAGAAATGGCACAACGGCTTAATATATCTGCCGAAAAAGTGGCGGAGCGCGTTCAGCAACTTCAAGAATTTAACCCCATGCTTGGGCATAGAGGGTGTCGATTATCCATTACCTATCCCGAACTATGTGTCATGCAGACCCGAGCGATTATCGAAGCCACCTGTAATGTTGAAAAGAAAAAGAAGATAAAAGTGCTACCTGAAATTATGGTTCCATTAGTAGGCACCCAATCCGAATTCGATCATTTGCAATCGATTATCAGAAACGTTGCAGACCGTATTATTAAAGAACAGAAATCGAAAATTAAATATCTGGTTGGCACTATGATCGAAATTCCACGAGCTGCTCTCACGGCTGATGAAATTGCTGAATCCGCAGAGTTCTTTAGTTTTGGGACAAATGATTTGACCCAGTTAACCTACGGGTATAGCCGAGATGATATCGGAACATTTTTGCCTCATTACCTAGACACAAAAATTCTTGTTGGGGATCCATTCCAATCCGTTGACATCAATGGTGTAGGACAACTCATCGAAATGGGAGTCAAAAAAGGACGTGAAACAAAGCCTGGACTCAAATGTGGTATCTGTGGCGAGCATGGTGGAGACCCTTCGAGTGTAAAGTTTTGTTATAAAATGGGTCTTAATTATGTAAGTTGTTCTCCGTATCGTGTTCCTATCGCTCGTTTAGCTGCTGCACAGGCGGCCATTAAACGATAGAAAAAGGACAAAAGGTAATTTAAAAACTTACGATCCAAAGTCCGAAACAGCCCTTACAAAAAGAGAGGAGCACCCACAGCACAAGGATGCACCTAGTTTTGACTCCAAAACATTTGCATTGAGATATGTGGCCTGGATTTAGGGGAAGCTAAATAGTTCGAGTTAACCAGTGTTCAAAAGAGCTTTTTTGACCTCTTACGATCTTGTAGTAAGCTTGCTGTATCTGTTGGGTTATAGGCCCCGGCCGTCCTTCTCCTATCTCTCTTCCATCTATTTTGATAATCGGTGTATGATTCCAACCGCTGTTCCGGTAAAAAATACTTCATCCGCTAGGTATAACTCTTCACGCGTTATCGACTGATAGGCAAAGGAAAATCCCAACTCCTCTCCGATTTCTTTAACGCTATCACACGTTATGCCCTCTAGTGCTCCATCTTGGAAAGGGGGTGAATATAATTTTTGACCTTTGACCAGAACGATATTTGTACCCGCTCCCTCAGCCACCAGGCCGCTATTATTTAACAGGATCGCATGGTCTAGCCGCAGTCTTTAGCCTCGTGTCTTGCTAAGACCTGGATCCGTCAGTTAAACGCGGTTTTCTGCACGAACCATTTGGGCCAAAAGGAATTACAAAAAAGCCTCGACGCACCCAGCGGGTGCGCCTGCGTTTTTTTGCAACCTTTTGCCTCCAAAGCATTCGCACAGAAATCCCACGTTTAACTGACGGATCCAGGTAAGAATATATTTGCGTAATTACCTGTACACTTTGCTAATAGAGGCATGTTCCGTCTATCTATTCTTGCCCACGAACTAACCTTACACGAGATCCCCTTGGTTGCATCTTCAAGCGGTTTGGTCGGTACCGCAGCAATGATGCAGTCCATCTCATTCCCGAATTGAAAAGCTACTCCTGGGTCATACAATAAGGGGCGTATATAACATGCGTTGAGCTCATTTCTTTTGACCACCTCAATCGTAGCTTCAATAAGTTCTTCGACCGTGTATGGATTTGAAAAGTTATAAATTCGGGCGGAATTTATAAGGCGTTGATAATGATCTTTCAATCTAAAAATAATCTGGCTCTTTCCTGACCCCTCGTATACCGGAACTATAATTCACAGCATGAGAAAATACATGTACGGTAGCTTGCTCCCAATCGATAAGCTTCTTGTTTCTCCAGATGTATTTTGGATAGTCCATTTTTTTTATTCCTTAATGCTAAATATTAATTTTCAAGGGTGCGCAACCTAAGAAACAGGCCAACTATCAACCAACGTATCACAATAGACTTGAATGTGGTAGATAAAAAGATGTACGGGGGGCGGAACGAAAAATACTAATGCATGTTAAATATATTTGATGTGGCGGAGCGGAATTGGTAGCCTCATGCATCCACCCAAATTACCCTTTACATCAGTATAATTATAAGTAGTCTTGATAACCATTAAGCTTATAAACGCAAGGTTTTACAGGCACCTTAACCCGACTTAAAAATATTAAAAAAAGTATTTTTTAAAATGTTGACAGAATTAGTTATACTGGGAGGAATCGCACGGTACGCAAAGTCTAGACGATCGAAGAGTCCACCCCCAAAAGAACTGGATGAACATGATCGTGCAAAGAATGATGGCCTATCAGCCAGTAAATCTCCAGACATAGAGATTAGCTATGATGATCAAAAAAAAGCATAGAAAAGAATCTTGTTATTGCTGGCTCTTCATTGGCGTGTTCCGGAATATCTCTTTTCTATCCTCCCTTAGCATTGTTTACATTCCTCGGTGTAGGCTACTGCAGTATTTATGTTTTTAAGCGTAGTTATATTTCTCTTTTTAGGAAGAAAAAATAGGTATATACGTTCCAGCTGCTTTTTTTGTGATCCTGATGATGGCGACCAGAAGGGCTCTTCTTCTGGATCTGGGCTTGCTCGTTTATTTTACAGGAGAAAAGGATCCGTCAGTTAAACGTGGGATTTCTGTGCGAATGCTTTGGAGGCAAAAGGTTGCAAAAAAACGCAGGCGCACCCGCTGGGTGCGTCGAGGCTTTTTTGTAATTCCTTTTGGCCCAAATGGTTCGTGCAGAAATCCGCGTTTAACTGACGGATCCAGGTTCTATTAAAGGCAAAGAGTGATACCGGAAAAAACATTATCAATATTTTAGCGGAACAGCCTAAGTCGGTTTGGGTGAAAAAAAGTGGGCAAGAAGTGAGTGTTTCAATGGAAGGGCTACAACCGGGAGATATTGTAGTAGTGGCCTCTGAAGAAATCATCCCTATAGATGGTGTCATTGTAGAAAGGGCATGCAGTATTGACCAGCACATTTTAACAGGAGAAGCGCAACCTGTTGAAAAAGGAGTAGGCGATTCAGTATTTGCCTTCACCATTATCCTGTCCGGTAAAATATATATTCGAACGGATGAATCAGGACAAAACACCGTAGCAGCTCAAATTAATAACGTTTTGACGGACATGAAAAGCCATGTTGAACAAACCGAGCTTAATGCCGATAAAATAAATGATCAATGGGCACTGCCGATGCTCTTGCTTTCAGCGCCCTTTCTACTATCCGGAAGAGTGCCCCAGGGAATAAACATCCTTGTGGCAGGGCCAACAACAGGCCTTCGGATCACTAGCCCTGTTACACTACTGAACTTTCTAAAAATATTATCGGGCCATCATATTTTTGTTAAGGATGGACGGGCACTGAAACTCCTTACAGAAATCGATACCATTGTATTTGATAAAACCGGAACACTCACACTGAATACTCCTTCTGTAGGCAATGTTTATTCATTGGGCCAATGTTCTAAAGATACGATTCTGTCTTATGCAGCAGCAGCGGAACAAAGACAAAGTCATCCCATTGCACAAGCTATTTTAGAAGAAGCTTATAACCGCCAGTTAATTCTTCCTGTCATTGATGATTCGCACTACGAATTAGGCTTAGGCATAAAAGCAATGTTTGACGGGAAAAAGGTATTAGTAAGAAGCATGAGTTTTATTGCAGGAGAGGGGATTCGCATTCCAAGGGAATTAAAAACTATTCAGGAGATATCTCATCATCAAGGGTATTCGCTTGTTATTGCGGCCATAGGCAATCAGCTCGGAGCCATAGAGCTGCATCCAACGATAAGACCTGAGGCGCCCGATGTGATCAAAAAATTAAGCAAAAATTACAATTTATATATTATTTCGGGAGACCATAAAGAACCCACGCGCAAGATGGCGGAAACACTCAATATTGACCATTATTTCGCGGAGGTGCTCCCTCAGGATAAGGCGTGTTTAATCAAAAAGCTTAAAAGAGAGGGTAAATCGATTTGTTTTGTTGGAGATGGAATCAACGATTCTGTTGCGCTTAAAGAAGCCGATGTCTCTATTTCCTTAGAAGGCGCGTCAACCATCGCAGTCAATACCGCCAATATTATCCTTACAAAAGGCACCTTAAAAGAGTTGCCCTTATTATTTGAGGTGATGCAGGAATTTAAACAAAACAGTACCCATAGTAAGCTTATATCGGCCATACCGAACACACTATGTCTAATAGGAACCCTCTTCTTGGGCTGGGGGCCCGCCATCGGTTTATCCATCTACACTTTTAGAGCATTTAACGATCGAAATGCCTCGCTAGCAGAAATCCGGCGGCGTGCGATAGATGCCTACAAAATGGGCAAAGGTTCCCAGGCCGATATCGCATCTTCTTATCGTGTAGATCTTAGAACGTTTCAGCGTGGGCTCTCTCGTTTCAACGAAACCGGACAGACCGCTCCCCGACCGCGTGGGCATCGTCAGGCCCTCTATAGCAGAAAGCAGCTCAAGGCGTTGGCTCAACTGGGGGGCAAACATCCCGATGCAACGCTTGAAGAACTCAAGAACATGAGCGGCGTGAAGGGGTCGATCATGGCCGTACAGCGGGCGTTGAATCGGTTGGGCTGCCGGTATAAAAGAAACGCTTCACGCCAGCGAGCAAGACCGGGCAGATGTAAATCTCTTGAGAAAGCAGTGGATCCAAGAGGTGGCCAAACTTGATCCAAGTCGCCTTGTCTTTATTGATGAATCCGGGGCGAAAACGAATATGACTCGTCTGCGGGGCCGGGCGTTGGGCGGGAACAGGCTTTTTGCCAAAACGCCTCATGGACATTGGTGTACCACCACCTTGATTTCTTCGGTCCGCCTGGACGGAACAACAGCGGCCATGGAGCAGGATTTACCATATACAGGCCCACCGCATCAAAAAACGCCTTATGATCATACTCTATGGCCATGCCTTCCCCAGACCAATCGGTCCAATGAATCAATTGGACCGGTTTGTTTTGCTGCTGGCGTAATTCAGCCAGAGCATCGATGGACGCATTGGCCGCGGCATAAGCGCTTAACCCGGCTCCCTGCATGCCCTCTACAGATGAAATCGATGAAAATAAACAGAAATAGCCCAACGGATCCTTGTTGGTTATTTTGTGAAGAACATGGGCGCCATACAATTTAGGTCTAACCACCCTGGTTAATATGTCTTCGCTCATTTTATTCAAGGGGATTGACTCAGTGGTAATCCCCGCCAAATGGAACACTCGAATGATAGATTTTTTTAGCTTTTTTCTAACCGCTTCGAAGGTTCTCTCTACCTGATGCGATTGTTGGATATCTCCTTGGATATAATGAATGGTCGTTCCATTATCTTTTTGGCGCCGGATAAATGATTCGATCGTAGTAGGCCCATCAAGGCTGGAATGTTTCAACGTCGAAGCTGCTAATTTTCTTCCCATCACTATAAATTCAGAACACCCTTTTTCTATAAACCAACTGAGTACTGTTAATCCAATCCCCCCAAATCCACCGGTAATCACCATGCAGCCCGATGTATTTAATGAGACCAAGGATGGTTCTAGAGGCTGACTGGTCAGCCTTGGAACCAATCGCTTATGGGTATCGATCTGCACTTCAGGTTCTGTGTTTTCATCATTGATTTCCAGATAGACCTGGTCCAACACTTTTTTATTAAGCCGATCGATACGGATCGTAGAGATGCGAAACTCGGGGCACTCTGCACGTAAAAAACTAAAATATTTAGAAAGTATTTTTTGAAAAATATCGATTTTATTTTTCTGTTCACAACATAAAAACACCACGCGAACCTCTTTTTCGATCAAACGGTCGATCAAAAAGCGGATCCATTGATGGGTTTTTTGAACTTCCCATTTCAAATGCTCCTCTATCTTCTCATACGAAGAGGACTCAATATTTTGGGAAGACGGCATAAAGAGGATACAATCAATTTTGTCAGCCGTGATCGTTTTAAGCAGTGATGTATAATCAAGGTTCTTCTTCTTTAAGACAACATCGTAGGTTTCTGAATCAACGTGAGCATCGGCAATCAAGCATCTTTTGACTTGTGCTTGCCCAAAATTGACCTGTTTTAAAAGGCCGCTATCTTCTGAAATGATGAGGATATTTTCGACTGTTTTAGGTTCATGCCTATCCAGGGATTTTACGTCCAAGTCCCTTTCTTTCCACTCGGTTTTCAGCAACCACTGTTTTATATCATGCTAAGGTAACGTTTGTCTCGAAAAAGACTCTTTCCCATTTTTCCCTTCTGGAGAGAATGGGATCTTTGATTCGATCCAATATCGTTTTCTTGAAAACGGATAGTTAGGCAAAGGCAAACATACACACACAGGATGATCTTCATACATTTTCTCCCAAGGTATTTGAGTCCCTTCTACCCAAAGCTGGGCTAATCGTTTCATCTTTCCTTGTCTTAATAAAATACTCAGATAATCCTGATCCTCTTTAGAACCAGTTAGGGTAAACGCACTTTCCGTCTTTTTCGGATTGGCCTCATAATATGTTGCGTCCCGACTTTGACTTATATAGCCCTCCAATTGGTGGATCAGTTCCGGTAGATCTTTCACCACAAACGCTCTAAACGATGGCGGAATAACGCCCGTTTGGTTTGCAGGGTAAAGGCTAGATGCTGGATGCTTCCGCTACAGGCGGATCCGCTTGTGGCGGAGGATACTGGATTCTGGATATTTGATTTTAAATACCCGTGAAGATTTTTGGCCAGCTCAAGCAATTGGGATGGCACATGAGCGGAAAGGGGGATGACCACAGATGATACCGTCCCCTGCATTGTTCGACCGTCTACCGATTCTTGATTCTTGGTTCTCGGTTCTCGGTTCTCGGTTAATGGATAAAGAGTTGTTCTTCTCCAACCCTGAACTCTGGACTTTGAACCCTCCCCGTATTCCTCGATGATAACGTGCACATTCACGCCGCCCGCCCCAAAAGAACTGATTCCCGCACGACGAGGCCACGCCTGCTCCTCTCGCTCCAGCGGTTCCCAAGGCGTTTCTTTCTCCTGAACATAAAAAGGTGAATGCTCGAAATCTATATTCGGATTTAACGGGCCATGCAGCAAAGAGGGTACCAACACCCTGTGCTTCATTTGCAGCACCGTTTTGGTTAACTGCCCAATACCTGCGGCCGCTTCCCCGTGGCCTATGTTCGATTTCACTGATCCGATCGCGCAGAATTGTTTTTTGTCTGTATGCTTTGTATAAACGTCCATGAGCCCTTGAATCTCTATCGGATCGCCTAAAGCCGTCCCGGTTCCGTGCGCCTCAACATAGCTGATACTCTCAGGAGAAATACGGGCTTGGGCCAGCGCAGCTTCAATCGCTTTCGACTGTGATACAGGGTTCGGCACCGTATAGCCTTGTGTTTTACCATCATGACTGACACCTGTTGCCAATGAGGACGTATATACCCGGCGGTTTCCAGACACACCCAGGCCATTTCCAGAAAAAGCCGCTCCTGGGGATCCATAAAACGTGCATCTTGAGGCGAAATATTGAAAAAAAGAGGATCAGATTGATCCACCGAATCAATAAATCCTCCCCATTTGCAATACAGAGAGTCCGCCCGACCCTTTTCTTCATTAAAATACCGATGATAATCAAATCTTTCCTTGGGAATCTCTGTAATCCCATCCTGGCCCTGGCGCAACAATTCCCAGAATGCTATCAGGTCATTATTGGCTTGTGGATATCGGCCACTCATCCCAATAATCGCAATATCCTGATTGGATCTCTCTCTCCTAGAATATCTCTTCACAGAACGTGCGCCTTTCAAGGAGGGTAAGTCTTTCTGTTCTACCATCCCATTCGACAACAACACATGGACTTCTTTTCTCTGATCTTCGACCACCGTATCCGAGTAGGCCTCGCTTAAAAACTTCGCCAGAGAAGACAAAGTTTTGTATTTAAAAAAGAGGGTGGCGTCTAATTTGCCCAACCATTTCTCTACTTGTTGATTCAACGTCGCAATCATAATGGAATCCAAACCTAGTTCTTCCAGATCGGCGTCCACATCTATTTTCACTTTGGGAATTTTGGTGGTATCAGCTACGATAGACGTTAACTGCTTCAGCGTATAAGCACTTGCCTCGACATTGGAGGGCTCATTTTTTTCTTGGACCTCTTTATCCATTTCCTTCCTGGCAAGGGCTTCTTGTTCTTGGGTGGAATTTTCGGTAAAGGCTTCCAGATATGTCTGCATTTCCACGGCCTTCATGCGTACACAAACATCGCCGAGATCATTGCACAGATCTATATCCAATTTCAGTGATGGGTTGCCCTGATAGGATTGCACCCACGCCCACATCGACTCTGTACAACGATCAAGGATTTCAAGGCGTTCCAAGGCAACGGGGAGGAAAGGTTGTTTTTTCGACTCAGTTGTTAGTTGTTGGTTCGTAAAGTCTAAGCCGATAGAGGCCTGAAGAGTCGAGGCCAACAGGCTGGGATGGAGGGTGAATTGGTCCTTCGTATCTGCTATTGAGGAAGGCAACTTCAGCTTGGCCAAAACTTCATTTTTCCCAGCATAGAGCTTTTCGATCCCTTTATGAGCAGGCCCATAGTCAATACCCATCCTTTTAAAGGCTGCATAGTACTCATCAGCGCTTAAAACACGTTGAGTACATGTCTCCCCCCGTAGGGCCTTGAGATCGAGCTTCGGACGTTGGCCTACCAAGCCGATACAACGCCACCCCTTGACTGTGCACAACCGATTTGATTTTCCACCCCGGCGGATCTTCGACGGATTGCGGATTTTTCATCCCCCGGATGGGTGGTGTAGATTTCGTAGGCAATTTCCCCGTTCTCTTCGGAGAATAGCCCAATATGAACTTCTTGAGGGTTCGTCTCCGCGGAAATCGGACGAGCCCACACCACATTTTTAAGCTGAATACGTTGATTGTTTAAGGTGGATTCGCCTGCTGCTTGTTCAACCGCTTCGCGCGCCATTTCTAGATAAACCACCCCGGGTAGAACTTTCTGTCCTTTGATCTCATGATCCTTCAGGAAAAACTCCTCACCCGTAAAGGTCGAACTGAAGCGCAGCTCGGATACATCCGAGGTGTTCTCATGCACCAACGGATGTAGTTTTCTCTCCGTTTCTGCAATTCGCAATCCACATTTCCGTTAATCCAATACCTTTCCCTTGCAAATGGATAGGTGGGGAGGCTAGAGCGCTTCACGATTGAGGTGTCGCGATGTAGCACGAAGAAAACCAGCCGATTACCTCGTCGGGAGAAACCTCTTCGAACGCTTGTATGATCGCTTCAGATAGTTCCTGCTGACTGCGGGCTGCAAGGCTGCCCAACCGATTCTTTATCTTGCCCCACATTTTTTTAATGGGGTTGGAATCGGGGCTGTAGGGTGGAAGGAATCTTACATAGGCCCCACATGACTCAATGAGTTCAATGACCTTGGGATTGTGATGGACGCGAAGATTGTCCATGATGACGATGTCTTCAGGTGAAAGAGTCGGGAGAAGAACCCGGCGAATATATTCTCCAAAAACAGCTGTGTCTGTCGCCCCCTCCCCCTCCATGGCCGCTGTTGTTCCGTCCAGGCGGACCGAAGAAATCAAGGTGGTGGTACACCAATGTCCATGAGACGTTTTGGCAAAAAGCCTGTTCTCGCCCAATGCCCGGCCCCGCAGACGAGTCATATTCGTTTTCGCCCCGGATTCATCAATAAAGACAAGGCGACTTGGATCAAGTTTGGCTACCTCTTGGATCCACTGCTTTCTCAAGAGATTTACATCCGCCCGGTCTTGCTCGCTGGCGTGAAGCGTTTCTTTTATACCGGGAAACCGATTCAACGCCCGCTGTACGGCCATGATCGACCCCTTCACGCCGCTCATGTTCTTGAGTTCTTCAAGCGTTGCCGGGATGTTTGCCCCCCAGTTGAGCCAACGCCTTGAGCTGCTTTCCGCTGTAGAGGGCCTGACGATGCCCACGCGGTCGGGGAGCGGTCTGTCCGGTTTCGTTGAAACGAGAGAGCCCACGCTGAAACGTTCTAAGATCTACACGATAAGAAGATGCGATATCGGCCTGGGAACCTTTGCCCATTTTGTAGGCATCTATCGCACGCCGCCGGATTTCTGCTGTTGCTATACTCATGTCATGGAGTATAGATCTTCTAGCGAGGCATTTCAATCGTTAAATACTCTAATACGCTGAGGTTTATTTTCTCCATACAGCTTGTTCCAATCAAAAATGAACCCCCTAACCCACAGATCTAAAAGCTTGGAATATTTGCCTTTCTTAATCCAGGCATCGATCGTTTGGGTCATATCTTCATCCGCTGTAAACACCGCAAGGGTCTTTTTGTTGCGCTTGACCTGTCCTCGGCAAAGATCCTCCACATCTTTTCCCCTATTAAGAAAAGCCTCAAGCTTCTCTTTAAGATCCTCCAGCGACCCCACGATTAATCCCAACCGTTCTTCCATCGCTTCGCGACCCACTTGGAGGGTGTAGGCCACGTCTTGAAGACGTGGCGTCAAAGGTTGAAGGTTTTCAGCCACAGGCTGATCCGCTGTGGTGGAAAAGTCCAGCGTCGAAGGATGGACGTAATCAATAAGATTTTGGGCAACTTCCTTTAGGCGTTCTTCATTTTTTGTCGACAGAACAACCAAATAAGGACCGCTATCTTTTGCATTACGCATTACGGGTTCCGTATGCCTTGGTATATATTCCTCAATGATCGCATGCGCGTTCGTTCCACCGGCTCCGAATCCGGAAATAGAGGCTATCCGAGGCATGGGTCGACCTTGCTCATCAATAGGGTTCCAGTCTTCCGCTTGCTGCTGAACACGAAACGGTGTTGGAGCGAAACTAATTTCCGGGTTGGTTTCCCGGGCATGCAGAGAAGGCACCAATGTGCGATGCTTTATTTGAAGTAGAACCTTGGTTATCCCTGCTATTCCTGCCCCAGCCTCCAAATGTCCAATATTGCTCTTTACCGAACCGATTCGGCAAAAATCGGTATCGGCCGTATCCTGTTTAAAGGCCGTGTCCAAACCTTGAATTTCAATCAGATCGCCCAGGCAAGTCCCCGTGCCATGCGCTTCCACATAACTGATCGCCCTGGCGTCCAGTCCCGAGCTATGAAGCGCTTTTCGAATTAGTTCGCTCTGGGCTTTCGGGTTAGGGACGGTATACCCATTGGTTTTTCCTCCATGGTTTATGGAAGTACCTCGAATCAACCCATAGATATGATCATGATCATTCAACGCTCGCGATAAAGGTTTAAGCATAATCGCTCCCACCCCTTCTCCAGGAACCATTCCATCCGCCCCCTTCCCAAACGCCTTGGCCTTCCCATCCGGAGCCAACATCATGTTTTTGGCAAAAAGCGTAAAGTGTGAGGCATGCAGATAGACGTTCACCCCTCCCGCTATTGCCACACCGCACTCGCCGTCTCCAATAGAGCGGCAAGCTTCATGAATCGCCACTAAAGAAGCTGAACACATCGTATCGAGCGACAAGCTCGGGCCTTTCAAATTAAACGCATACGAAACACGATTCGACACCGCGCTGAAGGTATCGGGATAAAAGTCCACGCCGACATTCGAAACGCCAACAAAGACACCCATATCTTGATCCGACAACGAAGAAGGCGTATATCCGGCATCTTCGAATACATGCCATGCGCATTGCAGAAACAAGCGTTCCTTGGGGTTCATCCATTCGGCGTCTCTTGGAGCAATCGAAAAAAATAAAGGATCGAAATCATTCACCCCATCCATAAACCCAGCCCGTTTACTCGTGCCTAACGATTCGCGATCTTCGGGGACTTCGCGAATAGCCTCTTTGCCTTCAAGCAAATGAGTCCAGAATGTGTCGAGATCGAAAGAGCCTGGATAACGACCCGCCAAGCCGATTACGGCAATAGGTTCATTTCCTTTCGCTTCGTACGGCACCGTCTCTTTTGACAACGGCTCTGCTTGAACCTCTATCACCGCCTCTTCAACTCCCGAATGCGAAACAGCGATTGGGCTTACATGCTCGACTAAATAACCGGCCAAGGATCGAGGGGTTGTGTATTCAAAGAAAACAAACGGTTCAATGGTGATCGAATGCTCTTCGTACAATGTCCCAACAAGCGTCACCACCAATATCAAGTCAAAGCCCATTTCACTGAACTCTATATCCAAATCAACCGTTTCGGGAGCGCATTTTAAATGAGGGCTCAAAAGGTTGCGCAGAATCTGTTCGGCTTTAACCGTCAGGGTATCATTCCCCTCAGGCTTATGTGGTTTCGGGCGATCGTTTTTTTGGGAAAGAGACGCGGTCTGATCTTTCCCGCGCATGGAATTCAACAACGTTTCTTCCAACCGTTTTCGTTCACCCGTAAGGACGATAAACTGCTGTTTTCCCACAGTCAAAGCCTGACGCAACGCCTTTACTCCTAAAGTGTTGGTTATTTGACGCATACCTCCCCGCTCAAACATTATCTTCTTGGTTCCTTCGTCCATGAACATGCCGCCCTCCTCCCAACTCGGCCAATTGATGGTTATGGTCAAACCGTGACGTTCTTTTTTTGCAACAAGACGATTGCGATAATCGGCGTATCCATCCTGAAAAGCGTTGGCTGCGGCATAATCCCACTGACCCTGATGACCGAACACGGCCGCCAGCGAGGAAAAATAAACCATGAACTCAAGCTTTTCATCCCGGGTGGCTTCATCCAGATTCACCGTCCCGACTACTTTGGGCTTAAAGGTGGCCTCAATATCTTCTTTTTGCTTGGCAAAAATCATCCCCGGCTTAAACACTCCTGCGCAGTGAAAAATGCCATCTACCCGTTGATGACGTTTCTTGATCTCAGCAAGACCCCGCTCAACCGAGGAACGATCGGCCAGATCAACCTGCATATAATCCGGACGATTCGAACAGGGTTTCAACCCCTCCAACCAGGAACGCGCTTCGTCATTCAGTTCAGAACGACCCGAGATAATAAGTTGAATGCCCGGATACGTCGCCAGCTCTTTGGTGATCACACGCTCCACACCTCCCAGACCACCGGGAATCCAATAGACTCCGCCCTCCTTAATCGAAAGAGTCGAGGCATCCATACCCTTGTCAAGATCAACCTCCACGAACTCCTGAATCTTCCGACAATCGGCCCCCTCGTACCTCACCTGCAGGTTGCCCTGAAGATGAGCATACTCTTGTTCTATAATCGAGATCCATTGTTCGCTTTCTTGGGAATCCGGGCCATACACGGCACGACACGACACCGGACCGATATCCAACATCGCGGTTTGCAGCAAGCCAGGTAGATAACCATAGTTCATTTGCCTGGACGCAGGAATACAAACCAGAATAAAAGTCCCTTCTTTATCGGAGCCGAGGGCTTTAGCGCCGAGGGCTTTAATCGTATTCATCAGATCGATAAAAGGCTCCGTAACCGCAAAGTCCGACGTCCCCTGCATCGCCCACCCATGGCAGCACGCCGCCGGAGAATGATCCGTTAAGGCTGCCGTCAATCGGTCTAGATCGGGTTCCGGAACAACCACATGCAAAACCGGTCCTCCCTCAAACGTCGGGGGCGGAAAGATTGGGGGCAAAGCTTTTTCCCGCCACTGCCTGGTGCAGCACAACAGATCTATGGGAAGAACGCTCTCAGCTCCATCCTCATGAGCCCTATATTACCGGGAATAAAAACCACGCAAAGAAACCAGCGTTCTTCCGTTCTCTGCGCATAAATCAACATCGACCCGATGGACGTTCTCCATAGCCTCTTCGGACGAACGGATATAGACATGAAACTCCTCAGGCAGCTTCTCGTAAATCAGGATCTCGCGCAGAGAAAAAGGAATCGACGGATCCATCCGTGGGGAAGTCGGCAATTGGAAGCGTCCCTCTGCAATCTCCAGCCCCCAGGCCAGGGCTGCGTGTAGGCTGCTATCCAGCAAGGCGGGATGCAGGCAGAAAACAGCTTCCCCTTCCCTGTTCTGAGCGGCGCTCCTGATCAAGGCCACGGCTTCCGATCCCCCGACATAACAGGTCCGAACCCCTCTAAACCGAAGGCCATAGTTTAAGCCCAACGTATCCAGACGATCATACAAACTCCCACCGTCCACCACATCCGGGCAACGTTGTTTGATCTCTTCTAGATTCCATAAAGGCGCCGCAGGTAAAGCGGACGTTGAGACCTTACCTTTACCATGGGTCATGATTCCGGAGCCTTGCCGGTTCCCGCCCGACGCCACCTGATAAGCGTAATCCTCACCACACTCTGGCTTCACCTTAATCCGAACCTCCAGGGGTTGATCATCCACAAACAATGGGTCCTGCCATGTAATGTGGCTTAAACGTGTGACCGGCTGTCCACTGATCCTTTCAACCGCCGCACGAGCCATTTCTAGGTAGCCCATACCTGGAAAAATCTTACGATTCCGCACCCGATGCTGATCCAGAAAAAACTCAGCTCCCGTAAAGCGAATGTTAAAGCCCGTTCTACCCTCATCATCCGAAAAAAGAGTTCCCCCAAATGGGTGCTCAATAGCCTTTCCAACTTTCGGGGTTTCAATCCAATAGGTCTCTGTTGCAAACGGATAAACCGGAAGGTGCAAGCGCCGCGCCGCTCTATTGACCTCATCAACGACCTTATAACCTTGCGTCCAACGTACGGCGAGGTCCTGAGGAGATCCTCCTGAGAATGACCCTCTTTCTTCTTTCGAGCAACCTTCAAAGACACCCTCCTGCAGTATGCCGGAAAGGTAGGCCCGAGCTTGCCGAAGCCATTGGTCACGCCCTTCGGCCACAAAGACAACCCGATAAGGCATGGCATCTCTTCCGACCTTCAAGGTATAAGCAAGTGAATTCAAATCGTCTGCTGCGCGCTTTTCAATAAACTCGACAAGGTGTTGGGTTAAAGCTCGACGTTGAGTAGCTGTCTTTGCCGACACCATCAACGCAACCGGTTCCTGCAAAGCAACCGGGGACCCCAACGTTCGATCATACTCCTCAATCAACAGATGCGCATTATTTCCTCCTGAGCCATACGAGTGCAAACCCGTCAACCTCGGCTTCTTTCCTTTCGGCCACGCTTCGGTTTCGGTCGCCAATCGACAGGGTTGTTTCTCGGTATCCAAGTCAGGATTGAGTTCTTCAAAATTGAGGATTTTATGAATCTTGTTGGTCTGAAAACTTCGAATAATCTTAAACAAGGCGCCCAGAGCTGAAGCTGCATGTATATGACCCATCATAGGCTTCAGCGTACTGATTCGACATCGGCCCTCAGAAAGATCAACCCCCTGCTCTTTTGCCAAGGCTTGCAACGCTCTATTGCAAGCCTCCCATTCTGCGATATCCGCAACTGGATTGCCCATCCCCTGGGCTTCAATATAGGTGACATCACGCGGGTCGATGTTCACTTCCTGGTAACATTTTTGAATCAAGTCCGCATGCGACTTTCTGTTTGGAGCCGCGATAGACATCACTCCCTGTCCATTATAATTAACCGCCGTATTTTTAATCACCCCATAAATGGCATCTCCATCGGTTTCTGCTTTCGATAAGGGTTTCAAGAAAGCACTGGCCACACCTTCGGCTCGAAGGTAACCATTCGCGTTTTTCCCAAAAGAATGGACGGTCTGATCAGGACTGAGTTGCCCGCTGCGCGACAAAAAAATGAAAGGATCTGGTCTTAATATCAAATTGGCGGCGCCTACCACCGCATGCATAATTTCTCCGGACCGCAAAGCACCCACCGCACGGTGTAACGCCACTGCTGCTCCCGAACACATGGTATTGACAAATTCACTCGGCCCCCGGAAATCAAAAAAGTAAGAGATACGATTGGCCACCATGCTGGCAGCCTGCCCAAACCCATCTCCCGGATCGATACCCCCTTCCATCAAATTTTGCGCATACTCATTTTCTTCAACCCCAATAAAGACTCCGGTTTGACTTTCTTGAAGGGAGGCCGGTGCATAACCCGCACCTTCCAGGGTGTGATAAACCAACATCAGCAACAAACGCTGCCGGGGATCTACCAGATCGGCTTCACTCGGCAAAATGTTGAAAAATCGAGGATCAAACCCACGGATATCAGGGATGAACCCGCCCCATTCTGTCCGACTCTTTTGATGATCTTCTCCTGTAGCATCATAGATGCTGTGCCCATCAAAACGCATAGAGGGAATCTCTTCTATCAATGGATGATCGTGGTCTAACGCATCCCAGAATTCATGCACCGACATAGATTGAAGCAAGTAACCCGATAACCCAACGATAGCAATGGGTTCTTGCGATCTTTCTTTGGGCACAACCGCCGAAGCAAATCGGGCACGTGCCTTTTTAGATCGAAAAAGTTGTCGGTTTGAAATCGAGGGCTCCATTTCTACTGCCTGCGTTTGATTTTTTTCGGGTTCCAAAAGGTGTTTTTTATTATAATCATCTTGTTTCATTAAATGCCGAGATAAAGTCTGGACCATTGAGAAGTCAATAAACCAACCCGGTTGTATCTGCTGGTCTAATTTTTTTTCTAAGCGGACAGCTACCTGCATCCCTGAAATGGAATCAAGACTATAGCTCTGGAAGGGTTGATTCTCATCGATCGTTTTTAATTTCAGCGCCTCAGCAAATGTTTCACGTATGATTTGAGAAATATCCCAGACTCGCTCTGTTTGAATCGGTTTCTGAGGAACTGATTTAGATTGAAATGTTCGCCCAGACACCTTCTGATCACCCTGAGCAGTATTTTGGCAACCTGTCACACTTTTGACTTTGGTTGGATCATCGACGGCCATCAATCTGATCACTGACTCTTCACAAAAACAACTCGCTTCAATCCAAGGAAAGGCAGACTCCATATCAATCAAATCAAATCCGGCAGCTTTCAGATTTTCATTCCTGTTTGCCGGCATGTACTTGTCAACGGTCCAGGCACCCCAATTTTGAGCGATAGCCACTCCTGAGCGTTTTTCTTGAACCCGTAATTGATTCCGATAGTAGGCAAACGCATTTTGAAAGGCGGCCGAATAGCCATAATCACTCGACCCTCGAATACCGAATGCCGCCATCGATGAAAAGAGCATAAAGAAGCCCAACGGTTCATCAGCGGTTAGGGTGTCCAGGTTCATCGTTCCCTGCACCTTTGCCTGGATCACACGTTCAAAAGAATCCCATGGTTTTGAGACAATCGACCCGTCTTCAACCCGTCGAGCCAAATGGATCACCCCATGAATAACGCTGACTTCCTGCTTGATCCGGGTATATGTTTTTTGAAGGGCTGTTTGATCGGTAATATCAACAGAATGATAATGGACCCTGGCGCCTAAGGTTTCCAGCTCCTGGCATTGTTCTTGTTTCTTTTCATCCCACCTGCCGCGAGAGAGAATAACCAAAGTCGCCTGGTAACGTTTCGCTAATTCTTGACACAATAACTCGCCCACCGGACCTAACCCGCCCGTGATGAGATAGGTCCCACGAGAGCGAAAAACCGAGCATGCCGATTGATTCAGGTTGGCTTCTATCAGTTGATGGACAAGGCGTTCGGCTTTTTCATATCGAACCTCGGAAAACGATGCGGGACTCTTTCCAACAGATTCATCCGAGAGCCATTCTTTTAAAAGAAGTTGGTATCTTGTTTGGGACGCGTCTTGATGATAATGCCTAATACATGTCCAAACATGGTGTTCATTTTCCATCATCGCAGACCTCAGAAATCCGGACAGCGCTTCGCAATCCAAACGAAGCCATGAGGAAACACCTTCATACAAATAATAGATTCTAACCGACGTCCCCCATGCTTTTTTCATCAAGCATTGGGATGCATGAAATACATCTAACAGATCGGAATGGTTCGGTTCAACGGATCGGATTTCTTCCCACTTAGGACCCAAAAACAATATCACATCAGGAACCTCTTCAAAGAGATGGGCGGTAATATCAGAGACATTCAGGGCCTGGATTCGGAGAGGATCGGACCCATGCGCTGTTTGCTCTAATTGCCTGAGCAAAACACAAAAAGTGTCCTTGTCTTGTTCATCACGATAGACGATATATATTCCTGAATCCGTCAGACAAAATCTGACGATTTTTCATTACCTGTTGGGCTAAAGCGGGGAGCATACCCGTATTCAAACAAACAACCCCACCCCAACAGGTGTGTATATGAAACAATATAAAATAAAGACTGGCAAGAGCGAACTCAACAGCACAAGCGGAAATCATCTTTGCGGCCTGCTGCTTGAGGATCATGCTCAACGGATTCTTCCCTCCAATTTTCAACCACGCCGCTCCGATGCGATCTCTGATCGGGAGATCCTCCTTACCCAGATCGGCTTACTTTGCAACGGTCGAACCGATTTCAATGATATCGACCTGTACCGGGGTGATGAGATTTTTACGAATGCCTTTGGACTTAAAAAGGGGAGTTAAAAAGGTAGCCTCTGAGCCGGTGTTCCGATGTCGTTCCGACGACCTGCCCCCAGCCAGAACCCATGTGGGGCTACGCAAACTCAACACCGAACTTCTTTCCTCGGGCCCCTTTGGCTAGGTAGATGTCGAAGGGCTTGATCTTGTTCCCGTCGATATCGATGTGAGCCCTTTAGGTCACTCAGGCTCTTCGGAAGAAGGCGTTTCCTACACCTAGAAGGGCCATGATGGTTACGCCCCGATATTTGCCTATGTGGGCACTCAAGGCCACATGCTTGAGTGCGAACTTCGACCCGGTAAACAACATTGTCAGTCGGGAACGACCGCGTTTATTGCCCGCAGCGTTGAAACGCTCCAAACCCTGGGCCTGGGTGGAAAATGTTTGCTTCGGCTTGATAGTGGCAACGCTGCGGCCGATAACTTCGACGCTTTTGGGGATCATTATTTTATCGTAAAGCGAAATCCTCGCCGCGAATGTCCTGAACAAATGCTGGCCCTTGCACGCCGAGTTGGAGACAAACAAGACAGTCGTGAAGGCAAGAACGTTTACACAGGCTTTTTCGATCATTTCCATCCCGGTGGTGACCAAAACCGCCCTTGTGTCCCGGTGGCCTTCGAAGTGATTGAACGCACCATCGATATCGATGGTCAGAAACTTCTGGTTCCTAAACTTGAGGTGAACACCTGGTGGACGAACCTCTCTTGTCGTGCCAAGACGGTGCTAGATCTCTATCATGGACATGGCCCCAGCGAGCAGTACCACAGTGAACTCAAAAGCGATCTTGATGTTGAGCGATTGCCTTCGGGGAGACCCTGTGCCAATAAGATTATTCTGTTATGCGCCATGGTGGCCTTCAACCTATTGCGCGGTCTTGGCCAAGAGGTCATCAAACGGGCTGGGCTTGCCCCGCAGAAAATCAACATCCCGCGCTGGCGAATCAAAACGGTTCTCAAAAATATCGTTTATTGCGCGGTTCGATTGGTCCGCCACGCCGGACGAATTGAACTTCACTTTGGCAAGCGTTGTCGCTGGTTTGAAGTGATACAAGATATTGCCCATTCCTTCGCATAGCCCTCCGTGCACCTTTAACAATACTCTAAGGCGACTGCCCAAGGAGGCCTACGCCCCAAAATGGTCAAATCAGAGTGAATCTGACCTGTACGCTCAAAAAATTCATCAGGGTGATACTTGCCGGTCCCAATCCGCCCAAAAGCGAGCATCTCAAGGAAAAAATTTTCAACTTTTGAGCCCCGAAACGCCTTCCGAAGCGATAGCTGACAGATTCAGGATATTGTTTTCCCGGTGCACTGCTCCAAACGCTCCTTCCAATTCACATCATCCGGAAACGGTTTAAAAATCCATTGTTCTTGCACAAAAAGCCATTGTTTCTCCGAGACCGTTTCCGGCATCTGTGTGCGCTGCCCCCCTGCATTAGATGCCAGCTCCACTCCTTTTATTTGCACACAGATCATTCCTGCTTCATCACACAAATCGATATCAAATTTCTGCGCCGTATCTCCTGCCATCTTGTCAGCGCTATAGCGTATCCAAACCCATCTTGACTCCGCGCATCCCTCTATGATTTCAAGGCGCTCCAAGGAGGCTAAAAAGGGTTCTTGGTTATTGGTTATTGGTTCGTAAAGCCTATGCCGATAGAAGCCTGAAGAGTCGAGGCCAACAGGCTTGGATACAGCGTGAATTGGTCTTTTGTTTCTGAAACAGAGGAGGGCAAAGTCAGCTGGGCTAACACTTCATGGTCCCCAACATAGAGCTTTTCGATCCCTTTATGAGCAGGGCCATATTCAAGGCCCATCCTCTTAAAGACCTCATAGCATTCATCCACGCTTAGAACACTTTGAGTACACCTTTCCTGCAAGGCTTTCAGATCGAGCTGCGGACGTTGGCTTCCCAAGGCGAATAACGCCATCCCTTGACTGTGCACGATTCTGGTATCCATGTCGTCGCGAAGCCGTTGTCGTGAAACCGTAGTCGCAGAGCCGTTGTTCTTTTCTGGCTTGCTATAGATTTCATAGGCGATTTCCCCATTCTCTTCAGGGTAGAGCCCAATGTGGACTTCTTGGGGTTGAGCTCCAACAGCCATCGGACGAGCCCAGACCACGTTCTTGAGTTGGATTCTTGTTTGACCTTCTTCAGTGGACCCGGAGGCCTCTTCTATAGCCGCTCTGGCCATCTCAAGGTAAGCCAAGCCAGGGAGAACTTTTTCTCCTTTCACCTGATGATCGTTCAGGAAAAGCTCCTCACCCGTAAAGGTCGAGCTGAAGCGCTGCTCCTCTAAGGTCGAGGTATTCTCATGCACCAACGGATGCAGCATAAAATCAGCTCGAGCTGATTTTACAGAGGATTTGCTTTCGCAAACCTAGTAACGTTCTCTTGCAAAAGGGTACATGGGTAGACTGATACGCTAAGGTTTATTATTATTATAGATTTTCTTCTAATCAACCATTAGGCCTTTGACCCAAAGATCTAAAAGTTTACTGTACTTGCTTTTGTCTATCTAGTCAAATCTTAGACTTCTATCATGGGTGTGAACACCTCTATGATCTAAGCTGCATCCTGTTCACGGATGCTGAAACGATAAAAAGCAAGGCGGAAAGATGGAAGAAAGTCATGAAAGAGAATGGGACCTGGATCCGTCAGTTAAACGCGGATTTCTGCACGAACCATTTGGGCCAAAAGGAATTACAAAAAAGCCTCGACGGATCCAGGTGGGATTAAAAAGATTATAACCGAAGCACGCAAGCAGCTTGAGATAGATCCTGGAGTGGATGAAGAAGAAGCCAACAAAAGGTTGAATTACCTTGAAAACAATGCCAAACGCATGCAGTATAAAACGTTCCGTGAGACCGGTTATTTTATAGGTTCGGGAGTCGTAGAGGCGGGGTGTAAAACGGTGGTGGGCCAACGGGCAAAACAGTCGGGTATGTTTTGGAGTGTTCAAGGAGCTCAATGTGTATTGTCTCTACGCTGTTGTATTGCCGGAGATACATTTGATAAGTATTGGGAACAACAAAAAGTAGCTTAATCGCTAACTTTGTAACTTTCTTGTCCTACACCCTGTTGAGTTCGCCCTTGCCAGTCTTTATTTTATATTGTTTCATATACACACCTGTTGGGGTGGGGTTGTTTGTTTGAATACGGGTATGCTCCCCGCTTTAGCCCAACAGGTAATGAAAAATCGTCAGATTTTATCTGACGGATTCAGGTTAGCGACTAAAGTACGTCAAAAGATTGGATAAATGTTTTTTGATCATCTGGGCTACTTTTCGGATGGGTGTTAACCCACTGTGCACCGCTTGCTCAAACCAATTGGTGAAAAACAACTGGGCCCATCTTGCATCTCGCCGAGACCAAAAATGAACAAAGAGTTCTTTAAGTTCCCAGACCTTGGCCACCTGTAAACCCGCATTTCTCAATGCCGCAAACGACTCTTGAGCTTCTTGACTCAAATGCTCAAATCCTTTTAACCACAGATATTTTGTTCCTGTTAACCGATCATCATTCTGTCCTTGCAATGTATGATGCGCTTGAATCCTTATTTTATCTACAGCCTCATTCAAATTGTCTAACAAGTTCTTACTGGCTCTTTTATCACGATCTTCAACCACTTCAAGAACCCGCCACCTTTCTAGATCATTTAATAGGAATACATACTTATGCCCTTTGAGAAAGCCTTTTTCGTCGATGCCTATCCAGGCGATTTCTTCTGCCCTACGTCGACTCAAGCCTCGCTTGCCCGCTCGCTTCTGTATCGTTTCAACCTGGTGCCAATTCACGCCTAATAGTTTGCCAGCTTCTTCAACGCTCCGGCTGACTTTGATTAGCTCTATGGCAAAGGCCTCAAACATCAGGGTCAGGTCTGAATGGCACTAACTTAAGCCCCTTTTGCATGATAAAAACCCTGAAAATACGGGATGAAAATGCCATAATGGCACATGCAAAAAACAACACCGATATTCCCAGGGTTTCACGTACATACACTACGTCGGAAACCCCGTTCAAAGCAACAGAAACTTGCCGATGAGGTAAGGATTCTCAAGCAAAAAAGGTTCACCCAACTTGGGGAAGCTTTTGGGGCTTTTATTCCCGAGTCCCTTCTCGCCCCGGCAGTGTCCGGTACCCACAGTCGTCGCCGGATCTTCAGCAAAAGCAATACGTCTTGGGCCTTCCTTGCTCAAGTGCTTAGCGACGATGGAAGCTGTCAAGAAATTGTTCAAAAACTTAAGGCTTATGCAGCACTACGTGGCCTACAGCTGCCTTCTTCAGCCACCTCTGCCTACTGCAAAGCCAGAAATAATTTAACGATAGAGGATCTCCAAGACGATTCATTCTCATGGGGTTGATTCGATAGAGAGCATGGGTGCTAGCGATAACTGGCGTGGTCATCGGATCGTGGTGGTTGACAGCACCGGTGTATCGATGCCAGATACAAAGCCCAATCAAGATCAATGGCCTCAACAACATCATCAGAAGCCAGGATGCGGGTTGCCTTCAGCACGAATAACGGCCTGTTTTTCTCTGCATACCGGAGCCCTGCTTAGTTACCGAACCAGCAACAAACATGTCAGCGAGATCATCCGTCTTCGACAACAAATCGATGCCTTTCGAAAGAGCGATATCCTGTTGGGAGATAAGGCCTTCTGTGGTTATCGCGATATATGCGAACGTTCAGAACGAGGCATTGATAGCATCATAAGTCTCTGTCGAAGACCTCCTGTTAAAGCCGTTAATGCGGTAAAGAATTTAGGAAAGGGTGATCTTCTTATTCGATGGGTTCGACCGTTAAAAGTAAGCGGTCTGAGTGCTGAAAATCTTCAAGCCCTTCCCCCTAGCTTGCTGCTACGCCAAGTTAAAATAACGATCAATCAGCCCGGCTTTCGATCTAAAGTGATCTATCTGGTCACCACATTATTAGATGCAGAAAAGTACCCTGCCAAAGATTTAGCCGATGTGTATTTTCGGCGTTGGGATGTTGAACTCTTTTTCCGTGATATAAAAACAACGCTGGGTATGGATATCTTACGATGCAAGAGCCCGGAAATGACCCGAAAAGAGATGGTGATGTATTTTATTGCCTACAACTGCATGCGCCGGATCATGTATGAGGCGGCTGAAGAGGCTGGTTTGCCCGTTCGGCAAATTAGCTTCAAAACTTCGCTTCAAGCCTTGCGCAGTTGGGAGCCGAATCTAAATCAAGCGAGAATGAGTCGGAAGGAACGTTTCGGTTTGATTTTTATGCTCTATGAAAGCATGACCCAAAGACCCTTGCGGCAACGCCCTGGCAGAAGTAAACCTCGAGCTGTAAAGAGACGACGAAAAAACTATCATTTGCTGACTAAACCAAGGCACGAAATGATTGTGCCTGCTTACAGAAATCGCCATTGGTTAAACAAAAGGAAATCATGCTTAAGTTAGTGCCATTCGGGTCAAAGGTGAATGTTTTTCAGCCCAAAGAACCTTGATATTTAAAATCCCATGTTGAGTACAGTTTATCCTTGGCGTGGTGCTATGCAGCTCGGTGACAAACTGCAGGGGATCCAAGTGCCGCCAAGATCGTTTTTCTTGATGATCATAGATCTTATAAATCTTTGCATATTTCGAACACGAGGCTTCTACTGATTCGTACTGAACCTCTATGCTGACTTTTCTGTTTTCCACTGAAAGGTTGACCGATTGAACTGCCCACGAATCTTTTAAACCCAACAGACGTTGATAATGTTCTTCTGTATATTCCATGCTTTTAAATGGAACGTTTTTTTCAACTCATTGTCCTTCCAAGGATGATATATAAAGAGACACAGATCTAGGAAATCCACTTTTTTTCTTGGAGAGGTACGCTAATCATATCTATCGACTAACCAGTGGCTAAGGATAACCATGTACTCGTTTCGCATCTACAGTGAGCTTGAACATCCGCTTCTTCATTTCTGAGGTTAACATCTACCATGTAAAACGCCATTGCCAATTCCCTCTTTTGCGACCGGGGAAATTCATGCGCGCTGAAGAGCCAAGCTCCATGATACCCTGCAAAGGAAAGATGGAAGTATGAGCCCTCGTATTCATAACATATTCAATGTAATCCCATGGCGTTGCTGTACATTTTTTCCCATGTTTATGCTGCCACCCTGCAATTGTATCGTTATTGTGTGTACCTGTATATATTACACAACTTTCAGGTACTTGATTAGCTAATGCACGTGTCGATTGATTTTTTTTCGTTACCAAAAACTGGAGGACTTTGATATCCGGGAATCCAAACTCATGGCGAAGAGCTTCAGCTTCTTTTGTTATCACCCCTAAATTTTCAGCAATCATGGGAAGAGGACCGAATTCTTTTTTTAATTTTTTTAATAAAAGCCTTCCGGGCGCTTTAATCCATTTCCCGCGTATAGCCGTTTTTTGGTTTGCAGGGATCTCCCAATAACTTTCAAAGCCTCGAAAATGATTTATCCGCAAGATATCGACCCTCTCAAGACTTTTTCGTAATCGTTGGGTCCACCACAAAAAACGGGTCTTCTCATGGACGGTCCAATCGTATAAAGGATTCCCCCATCGTTGGCCTGTTTTAGAAAAATAATCCGGAGGAACACCCCCAACAACGGTCGGATACCTACGATGATCCAAAAAAAATAAATGAGGGTTTGACCATACATCTGCGCTATCATGAGCAACAAAAAGAGGTAGATTACCTATACTTTTTATTTTTTTACTCCGACAATGTGCGTGTAAACGTTCCCATTGACTGTGAAATAGATACTGCATGATCTTCACGTTCTGGATCGAGGTTTCGAATTGCTTACGCGCTCGGCAAAGGGTATCCGGATCACGAAAAGCGAGTCCTTCACTCCATTCCGTCCAAGGCCGACCTTGATGCGCATCCTTCAGAGCCATAAACAGCGCATAATCTTCAAGCCAATATGCCTCCTTTTTGCAAAACGCTTCGAACCCTTTTCGTTTATGATTAGACGCTCGTTTGAAAAATGTTTGACATACCGTTTTAAGGATGGCCAACCGCTCAAAAATTAATGGGCCATACTCAACTTTTCCAGGATGAAAAGATGGAAATGACGCTATATTACAAGCCGATAAAAGATCATCCTTTATAAGAAAATCAAAACTGATGAACAATGGGTTTCCCGCAAATGAAGATAACGATTGATAAGGCGAATCTCCATAACTGGTGGGTCCTACAGGCAAAACTTGCCACACCTGTTGGCCCATATCCGCTAATATATCAACAAATTTTTTGGCTTCAGGCCCTAACTCACCAATACCATAAGGACCAGGAAGAGACGTTATATGTAAAAGAATACCGCTTTTTCTAACCGTTTTCATGGCTATAAACAATCGAACCCGACTATTGCATTTGGGGTTTGTTATGTGTTATTGGTTATAGCTTATTTTATCTATTTCTAAAAGTCCTGGATCCGTCAGTTAAACGTGGGATTTCTGTGCGAATGCTTTGGAGACAAAAGGTTGCAAAAAAACGCAGGCGCACCCGCTGGGTGCGTCGAGGCTCTTTTGTAATTCCTTTTGGCCCAAATGGTTCGTGCAGAAAACCGCGTTTAACTGATGGATCCAGGAAAGTGTAAAACAAATAATGGAAAACTATTAATAAATAGCTTTAAACGCATGAATAGAAATCAAGAAACCGAGGTACTCAATCAGCTCAAAACAATTATCGATCCTGATCTAGGAAAAGATATTGTTACGTGTGGGTTCATTAAAGAGTTGAAGATTGATGATGCGGGACACGTTTCCTTTACCGTAGAGCTCACCACCCCAGCTTGTCCGATTAAAGAAAAATTTAAAACAGACTGTGAAAAAGTGGTTTCTTCATTGTCATGGGTACAAACCGTCAATGTCAATATGTCAGCAGCTCCTCGGAAAAGTCCTCTGGAAGTACAATCACCTGGGCTCCAATCCGTTTCCAATTTGTTAGCCGTTTCAAGTTGTAAAGGCGGTGTTGGCAAATCGACCTTAGCGATTAATCTCGCTTTTTCGCTCGCTCAAACAGGTGCAAAAATAGGCATCTTTGATGCTGATATATATGGGCCAAGTTTACCTACCATTGTTCAACCCCAAAATACAGACCTTTATCAACAGGACGAACTCATTCAGCCTCTTGATTATCATGGAGTCAAACTCATGTCTTTCGGGTTTATCCCTAAAGGACCCGGTTCAGGCGCAGCGATTATGCGCGGGCCCATGGTCACACAAGTCATCAATCAGCTCTTAACCGGCACAGATTGGGGCGAACTCGATTATTTAGTGATCGATATGCCGCCCGGTACAGGGGATATCCAATTAACCCTGACTCAGCTTATTCCGTTAACAGCCGCGATCATTGTCACAACTCCACAAGACTTAAGTTTTGTGGATGTTGTCAAAGGCATACAAATGTTTGATAAACTTAAAGTGCCCACCGTTGCAGTCATCGAGAATATGAGCTATTTCATATGCAGCCAATGTAACGTCAAACACTATCCTTTTGGTCAAGGAGCTCTTGCCAAACTTATTGAACAATATGGCTTTAAAAATGCCTTTAAAATTCCCATTCAAACAGATATTTCAAAATTAAGTGATGCAGGAACACCGATTGTCCTAGAAAAACCAGAATCTACGATCGCACGTTCTATCCATACAATAAGTGGCGCCGTGGTACGAGAGATTAGTAAAATAAAGCATGGAGGATTGAAACGGCCTCAAATAAACTTTTCTGGAGATCAAGGGTTCGTTATCACCTTGCCAGAAGGAAAGAAGGAAACGCTTTCACCCATTATATTACGCCAAAACTGTCGATGTGCGGTATGTATTGAAGAGCAAACAGGAAAACCATTACTTGACCCTGAAACAATACCTGCTGATATCTATCCAACCGGAATCAGACCCATGGGAAACTATGCAGTCGCTATAACATGGAGTGATGGACACTCAAGCTCGATTTATCCCTATGACACCTTAACAGAATTGGTCGACATATCATGCAAAGAAACCCCCTAACATCTACTGAATAAGGAAACCCCAATGGACGAATTAGAAAAGTCAGAGGCCCCTTCCCCTTTAGCCGTTAATGTTTCAACCCATGAAATTCCTGAAGGGTTATCAGGGTGGGTGGGGTTTGTAGGTATTATCACCATTGTGAGCGGAGCATCCTATATTTTGTCCTGTATCGGTATTTTTATAGGCGTTTTCATGGTTATCGCAGGGATTGCCCTCATGGGCGGAAAATCAGCTTTAGACAACATAACTCACGCTGATCCACTGATGATCCCCTTTTTAGAAAAGCTTAGAACCTTTATGTTAATGACGGGGATTGTCTATATTGTCACCATTGCATTAACAATCATTGGACTTACTTTATATTTTGGATTCATCGTAGCCCTTTTATCATCCATCGGAAATGTTCCCCTTTGACAACGATTAACCAATCGCAACATAACGTGTTCACCTATCGCACAACCATAAGAATGTACGATACCGATGCAGCAGGTATTCTCTACTTTACCCATCAACTGCGTATCGCTCACGAAGCCTTTGAAGCCTTTCTAAGGCTCCAAAAAAATGGAATTCAAAAGATGCTAAAAGAAGAGGATTATTTGCTTCCGGTTGTACATAGCAAAGCTGATTATCAAAGGCCTTTATTCCTCGACGACACATTATGTATAGAACTAAGCGTCGGACGTATAGGCCGCGCATCATTCACAACACATTATAAGATCATAAAAGATGAAACTGAATGTGCGGGAACCGTAAAAATAGTCCATGCAAGTATTGACCAGCATACTCGCAAAACGATTCCTATTCCCGAATCCATACGAACGCTTATAAGCAAGCTTACCTCGAAAAACACTGACCCCGAGATATAAAGAAAGCTCGGTCATGCACCGAGCTTTCTTTAAGATTGGTAGCGGGGCTCGGATTTGAACCGAGGACCTTCAGGTTATGAGCCTGACGAGCTACCAGACTGCTCCACCCCGCAATCTTCAAAATGAAAGACACTAAAGGTAACGTTATTTTTTTATTGTGCAACTATAAAAAAATCGTTTGACAAGAGATCCTGTATTTTGACAAACAGGAAATTTTCTTTTCTTTTATTGATTCCCAGTTAGCTAGAGCATTTAATGATTGAAATGCCTCGCTAGCAGAAACCCGGCGGCGTGCGATAGATGCCTACAAAATGGGCAAAGGTTCCCAGGCCGATATCGCATCTTCTTATCGTGTAGATCTTAGAACGTTTCAGCGTGGGCTCTCTCGTTTCAACGAAACCGGACAGACCGCTCCCCGACCGCGTGGGCATCGTCAGGCCCTCTACAGCGGAAAGCAGCTCAAGGCGTTGGCTCAACTGGGGGGCAAACATCCCGATGCAACGCTTGAAAAACTCAAGAACATGAGCGGCGTGAAGGGGTCGATCATGGCCGTACAGCGGGCGTTGAATCGGTTGGGCTGCCGGTATAAAAGAAACGCTTCACGCCAGCGAGCAGGACCGGGCGGATGTAAATCTCTTGAGAAAGCAGTGGATCCAAGAAGTGGCCAAACTTGATCCAAGTCGCCTTGTCTTTATTGATGAATCCGGGGCGAAAACGAATATGACTTGTCTGCGGGGCCGGGCGTTGGGCGGGAACAGGCTTTTTACCAAAACGCCTCATGGACATTGGTGTACCACCACCTTGATTTCTTCGGTCCGCCTGGACGGAACAACAGCGGCCATGGAGGGGGAGGGGGCGACAGAGACGGCTGTTTTTGGAGAATATATTTGCCGGGTTCTTCTCCCGACTCTTTCACCTGAAGACATCGTCATCATGGACAATCTTCGCGTCCATCACAATCCCAAGGTCATTGAACTCATTAAGTCATGTGGGGCCCATGTAAGATTCCTTCCACCCTACAGCCCCGATTCCGACCCCATTGAAAAAATGTGGGGCAAGATAAAGAATCGGTTGGGCAGCCTTGCAGCCCGCAGTCAGCAGGAACTATCTGAAGCGATCACACAAGCGTTCGAAGAGGTTTCTCCCGACGAGGTAATCGGCTGGTTTTCTTCGTGCTACATCGCGACACCTCAATCGCGAAGCGCTCTAGGCCGTTCGGAGGGTACGAGTTCACCACCAATGACTGATGCACCACCATCAACATAAAGAACTTGACCGGTTATCTTTTTGGAGCAGGGCCCTAAAAGGAAAACCGCGGCATGAGCTATTTCCTGTTTATCTTCTGCACTGTCTCCCCAGGGCAAAGGGCTTATACGGCTCCAGGTATCGGATAGAGCAGAAAATCCAGGGATGGCTCCAGCGGCCTTCGTGGCAACAGGACCTGCTGAAACAGCATTAATATGCAGATTGTCTTTCCCATGGCGACGCGCAAGGGCTCGTACAACAGCTTCTAAAGCAGCCTTATTGACTCCCATCCAATTATAATAAGGAAAAGCAAGTTCAGAAGCAAAGGTTAGGGCAACAATGCCTCCACCTTTTTCCACATGAGGCTGCGCATAACGAACAACGGTTGCGAGAGAAACCGCACTAATATGAAATCCTGCTTTTAGATCTTCATACGCATCCGTGTGAAATTCTTCACCCATACATGTTTTGGGATTGGCAAAAGCAATTGAATGTATAACACCACCGATAGGTCCTATCTCACTGAACAGGGTTTTAACTTCTTCATCAATGGTTATGCCACAGTACTTAATATTAAGAGCGGCTTTTTCTTCGTCACTCAACTTTTTACTCCGATCCAGAAAAATCCGTTTCATGCGCTCGCTTTGAACAGTGAAAATCACTTTCCCACCCCACTGCTCGATTGTTTTTCCAATGGAATAGGCAATAGAGTCAGAGTCGAGTAAGCCCATCACAACATAGGTAGTATCTTTCGTAAGCATTGAATATTCTCCTCCAGTTTAAATTTGGTGCACACGATAGAAAACCTGTGTTTATATTGCAACCTTATTTAAAGAGCATGAAAAGGCTGAGAGAATCTTGCAGGAGATAGAAGATTTTTCTAGTGCCTTACAAATCCTTCCTTTGGATGATCGAACGAGTAGAGAGTATGGCGACATTCAGTCTTATCTGAAAAAAAAGAAACCCCTATTCCTGATAATGATATTTGGATCGCGGCATCGGCTAGAAGGTATGGCTTGTCACTGGGTGATCGTGATCAACACTTTGAGCTTGTTCCGAAACTTAAAGCCATTTCTTGGCAACCCAATAAACAGGCAAAAGCCAAGAATGGGGTCGGATATCTAGCAGGAAATGAATCGCGGGATGTAACCCGCTCCCGCATGGGGTTTATCACAATGCCGATAGAACCCACTGCCCTTAAAAGAACGACCCGCCATAAACCGTGGAAGGAACCTGTTGATAAGGGAAACGGCGTGTATCATAACGCAGAACTTCCCCATGATAATCGGGCTGGTTACGGAAAGGAACAAAATAAATATACCGCCCATCATACACGCCCCCAATATACCCGTCAGAATCGGTGCCTACGCCATTGAGACCCGGGTCAAAGGTTTGCCAGCTATTGGTATCGGTAAAGATACCTTGAGTATCATGGCGCAGGACTTCTCTATGATGTTCGGTCCCATTGTTGTTAGGAACAAAATAGATGTACCGCCCATACACGCCACCAATATACCCGTCAGGATCGACGCCTATGCCATTGAGACCCGGGTCAAAGGTTTGCCAGCTATTGGTATCAGTAAAGGGACCTTGGGTATCATGGCATAGGACTTCTCCATGATGTTCGGCTCCGTTATGGCGAGGCATGAAATAGATATACCGCCCATCATACACGCCGCCTCGAAACCCGTCGGGATCGGTGCCTACACCGTTTATACCCGGATCAAAGGCCTCCCAGCTACTCGTATCGGTAAAGGGACCTTGGGTATCATGGCGCAGAACTTCCCCATGACGTTCGGTCCCATTGTTGTTAGGAACAAAATAGATGTACCGCCCATCATACACGCCCCCAATATACCCGTCGGGGTCGACGCCAACACCGTTGTCTCCTGGATCAAATGTGCGCCACGCTAAGGAATCGTCAAAGTTCGCAAACCCTTGTAAATTATCGGCAAAAATATCGGCTAATGGATTGATATCTATTTTGTCCCAGTTGATCTTGCCTATAGTCGGATCATTTCCATTTACCAAAATCGAGCTCCAATCACGGCCCGCTAACGTTTTTGATTCTACAGCATAGGGCACCGCAATTAATTGATGGCGAGGCGTGAGGGGGACGCCATCGATACTGATTCCTGGTATAGGCCAGGATAATTGGGTAAGACGTCGGAAATACCGGTACGCGGATATTGATATGTTACGTTAATCACTGTTCCCGCTGATGGAACAAAGTTCGAACTGAAATAGTTTGCCCGTACAAATCCCGTAGCGTAGTCAAATGAAGTTACGTCAAACTCGCTCGGAGCTGAAGATCCCACATCCTCGTCCCAGGTATAGATCCCATCATCGACTTCAAGCGTTCCCGGTAAGATCGGGGGGTTCGCTATGTTATAGGAATAGGCCATGGTAGCCCCATCGCTGACGCCCAAGGTTTCAGTGGATGTCCAAATCAAGGTCCCAGACGATCCCCACCCAAAGGAGTAAGTGCCCTCTTGGATAGGAAGCTGACCGATCTGTTCGAAATAGACGCCTGCTCCTCCACTGATATTGGTATAGACAGCAACATCGACATTGACACTTCCATTCACGGGTGTCCCGTTGGTATCAATCAGGCGTCCTTGATAATTGATCGTGTCGGGCACTTGAGCGAATGCGGCTATTGCGCTTATAAAAAGGGTTACGATGCACCCGATTAGCTTTACATTCATGGTTTCCTCCTTTTTTTCCTAAAGAAAAATAGTTATGTTTACCTGGATCCGTCAGTTAAACGTGGGATTTCTGTGCGAATGCTTTGGAGGCAAAAGGTTGCAAAAAAACGCAGGCGCACCCGCTGGGTGCGTCGAGGCTTTTTTGTAATTCCTTTTGGCCCAAATGGTTCGTGCAGAAAATCGCGTTTAACTGACGGATCCAGGGTTTAGTCTTCTATCACAGTTGGGAAATGTTGAACAAGTTAGAGCATTTAACGATTGAAATGCCTCGCTAGCAGAAATCCGGCGGCGTGCGATAGATGCCTACAAAATGGGCAAAGGTTCCCAGGCCGATATCGCATCTTCTTATCGTGTAGATCTTAGAACGTTTCAGCGTGGGCTCTCTCGTTTCAACGAAACCGGACAGACCGCTCCCCGACCGCGTGGGCATCGTCAGGCCCTCTACAGCGGAAAGCAGCTCAAGGCGTTGGCTCAACTGGTGGGCAAACATCCCGATGCAACGCTTGAAGAACTCAAGAACATGAGCGGCGTGAAGGGGTCGATCATGGCCGTACAGCGGGCGTTGAATCGGTTGGGCTGCCGGTATAAAAGAAACGCTTCACGCCAGCGAGCAAGACCGGGCGGATGTAAATCTCTTGAGAAAGCAGTGGATCCAAGAGGTGGCCAAACTTGATCCAAGTCGCCTTGTCTTTATTGATGAATCCGGGGCGAAAACGAATATGACTTGTCTGCGGGGCCGGGCGTTGGGCGGGAACAGGCTTTTTACCAAAACGCCTCATGGACATTGGTGTACCACCACCTTGATTTCTTCGGTCCGCCTGGACGGAACAACAGCGGCCATGGAGGGGGAGGGGGCGACAGAGACGGCGTTTTTCTCCCGACTCTTTCACCTGAAGACATCGTCATCATGGACAATCTTCGCGTCCATCACAATCCCAAGGTCATTGAACTCATTGAGTCATGTGGGGCCCATGTAAGATTCCTTCCACCCTACAGCCCCGATTCCAACCCCATTGAAAAAATGTGGGGCAAGATAAAGAATCGGTTGGGCAGCCTTGCAGCCCGCAGTCAGCAGGAACTATCTGAAGCGCTCACACAAGCGTTCGAAGAGGTTTCTCCCGCCGAGGTAATCGGCTGGTTTTCTTCGTGCTACATCGCGACACCTCAATCGTAAAGCGCTCTAGTCTGAAATATCCGGTGACGAGTCTGTTGCCGATAAAAGACGAGCTTGACGAAAAGCTCCAGAACTATAAAAAAGGGTGTAAGGCTCAGGCTTTCAAATAAAGACCTGAATCCGTCAGCTATCGCTTCGGAAGGCGTTTTGGGGCTCAAAAGTTGAAAATTTTTTCCTTGAGATGCTCGCTTTTGGGCGGATTAGGACCGGCAAGTATCACCCTGATGAATTTTTTGAGCGTACAGGTCAGATTCACTCTGATTTGGCCATTTTGGGGCGTAGGCCTCCTTGGGCAGTCGCCTTAGAGTATTGTTAAAGGTGCATGGAGGGCTATGCGAAGGAATGGGCAATATCTTGTATCACTTCAAACCAGCGACAACGCTTGCCAAAGTGAAGTTCAATTCGTCCGGCGTGGCGGACCAATCAAACCGCGCAATAAACGATATTTTTGAGAACCGTTTTGATTCGCCAGCGCGGGATGTTGATTTTCTGCGGGGCAAGCCCAGCCCGTTTGATGACCTCTTGGCCAAGACCGCGCAATAGGTTGAAGGCCACCATGGCGCATAACAGAATAATCTTATTGCCACAGAGTCTCCCCGAAGGCAATCGCTCAACATCAAGATCGCTTTTGAGTTCACTGTGGTACTGCTCGCTGGGGCCATGTCCATGATAGAGATCTAGCACCGTCTTGGCACGACAAGAGAGGTTCGTCCACCAGGTGTTTACCTCAAGTTTAGGAACTAGAAGTTTCTGACCATCGATATCGATGGTGCGTTCAATCACTTCGAAGGCCACCGGGACACAAGGGCGGTTTTGGTCACCACCGGGATGGAAATGATCGAAAAAGCCTGTGTAAACGTTCTTGCCTTCACGACTGTCTTGTTTGTCTCCAACTCGGCGTGCAAGGGCCAGCATTTGCTCATGACATTCGCGGTGAGGATTTCGCTTTACGATGAAATAATGATCCCCAAAAGCGTCGAAGTTATCGGCCGCAGCGTTGCCACTATCAAGCCGAAGCAAACATTTTCCACCCAGGCCCAGGGTTTGGAGCATTTCAACGCTGCGGGCAATAAACGCGGTCGTTCCCGACTGACAATGTTGTTTACCGGGTCGAAGTTCGCACTCAAGCATGTGGCCTTGAGTGCCCACATAGGCAAATATCAGGGCGTAACCATCATGGCCCTTATAGGTGTAGGAAACGCCTTCTTTCGAAGAGCCTGAGTGATCCAAAGGGCTCACATCGATATCGACGGGAACAAGATCAAGCCCTTCGACATCTACCTAGCCAAAGGGGCCCGAGGAAAGAAGTTCGGTGTTGAGTTTGCGTAGCCCCACATGGGTTCTGGCTGGGGGCAGGTCGTCGGAACGACATCGGAACACCGGCTCAGAGGCTACCTTTTTAAGTCCAAAGGCATTCATAAAAATCTCATCACCCCGGTACAGGTCGATATCATTGAAATCGGTTCGACCGTTGCAAAGTAAGCCGATCTGGGTAAGGAGGATCTCCCGATCAGAGATCGCATCGGAGCGGCGTGGTTGAAAATTGGAGGGAAGAATCCGTTGAGCATGATCCTCAAGCAGCAGGCCGCAAAGATGATTTCCGCTTGTGCTGTTGAGTTCGCCCTTGCCAGTCTTTATTTTATATTGTTTCATATACACACCTGTTGGGGTGGGGTTGTTTGTTTGAATACGGGTATGCTCCCCGCTTTAGCCCAACAGGTAATGAAAAATCGTCAGATTTTGTCTGACGGATTCAGGTTAATCAATAATAATGCCAAGCATGGACTGTTCTTCCCCTCTTTTAATGAAAATTATATTACGGAAAACCATCTTTCAGGAAATGGGGATAATGGAATTTCTCTAACAGGTTGCGAAAACCTGATCGTAAAAAATACGGCTGTGAATAACTTGACTCCAGATTATGATATGAATGGTACCTGTGGGGCTGGAGAAGCAAATAGATTTAGAAATCACATCGCGTCCAGTTTGGTCGGTATAAATGCATGGTTTAATCTGGATCTGTAGCATGAAAAAAGAAAGATTCATTAATATTCTAATCAGTGTCCTTTGTATAGGAACCCTTAAGCTTTATGGGGTTGTCGGTTCTTCCCCTCCACCGTCTGGGACCATCCGTCCCAACATGAAAACCACGGAGGAGATAGAGCCAAGAACCCTTATTGATACCCTTCCATTTTCTTTGAACCAGAGTGGTTCGTATTACCTGGCTTCTAACCTTGTCGGTACAGTAGGAACAAGTGGAATTATCATTGGTGCAAGCGATCTTACATTGGACTTAAATGGGTATACGATGTTAGGTGTTAATGGGAGTCTACCAGGGATTACAGGGATATGGTTCTAACATTGTCGTATGTAATGGCACAATTGTTTCATGGGGTCAAAATGGGCTAGATGGGGCAGAATTTTATGATACTAAAATCATCAATGTAAATAGTTCTTCCAACGGTTCCAGAGGGATCAAACTCGCAACCGGTGGAATCATACAAAATTGTTCAGCAGAAGGAAATCTTTCTGGTCCAGGAATTTCCAGTGGAGTCAACAGCATGATCGGTAATAGCCAAGCATGGGAAAACGCCGGAGACGGATTTAATCTTTTAAAAGGATCTCGTGTAAAAAGATGCAAAGCCTTCAATAATAAAAAATCCGGATTTTCAGGGCTAGATAGCCAGTTTACCGAGTGTCAGAGTCGCTCCAATGCCCAAGATGGATTTAACATCTCTGGTCAAATCATGTATGCTCGTTCAACAGACAATCTTGGACATGGAATAGCGATTATGAGCGGTATCATCAGAGACACGGATGTAAGGAATAATGGCAAACATGGAATTATATCTAACGGAGAAGTATTAATCACGGATTGTACCCTTGCTCGATAATGCTTCAAATGGATTTATCAGTGCCGTAGGAAGTACGGTCATAAACTGTATTGCCGGAGGCAATAGGGCCCATGGTATCTCTGTCGGTTCAAATAGCCTCGTCAAGTCGTGTAGCAGCTATACCAATGTGGCTTCCGGGATTACCATTCGAGATACAGTCTCTTCTGATAATGGTCAATCCGGAATTTTTCTTTAGGAGCAACGGTTTTGAATTGCCTTGTTCAAGGGAATAATAGTTATGGGATATTCGTCCCCTATAACGCTAAAATAGAAAATAATATCGTAAAAAAGAATTTAAGTCATGGAATAGCTGGACTGGAAAAGTGTTATATAGCGGGAAATACTTCTGTCAATAACGGTGGAGACGGCATTCAAGTCGGTTCTGAATCTATGATTTTAAACAATACCTGTAGTTTTAATCAGTTAGGAGGAATCGCTTGTTATAACGCCACCACCAACGCCAACAGAAACTATGTTGAAGGGAATCATGTCGTAACAAATGGTGCAGCGGGTATTCTATTATTTGGTTGTCAAAATGTGATGATCAAAAATACCGCTATTGATAACGTCTTCTTAAACTACCAGGTACTAAATCCAACCCAGTGTGTGGGTACAGAAAATAGGGATGGTGGACAGTTTACGGGCACGGATTTAGGAAGTGCAGGTCCCTTTTCCAATTTTAGTTATTAACTTTTTACCGTACAGACTATGAATAAAGAATGTTCAGAGAAAGCTAGACGTTTCACGATGAAACAATACCGATTGGGTCTGATCATGTGGATGCTGTTTTTCTCTATGGGGACCGTTACTATATATGGTGCGGGTCCTGTCGATCCAACGAGATCACCTGCAGAAACACCACGGTGGATTGTAAAATTAAATGCCGCAAAAAATGGACCTGAGAGCTTCTGTTCATGCGGCGATCTCCAAATCGAAACACTCCTGTGCGGGTTTGTATTCTAGGATCTTGCGAGGATAGTTGTTAATCCACTTTTCAATCTCACCAATACGGTCGATGGTATATTTTCCGATGTTGTCTCCTTTGGCGACGAAACGACGAACCATACGGTTGGCATTTTCGTTGGAGCCTGGTTCCCAGGAAGAATACGGGTGAGCATAATAGAGTTTAACACGTCTCTTTTTGCTAAATCCGGAACGTTCCATCTGCTCCACGTCGAGAAACTCGCTCCCGTTATCGGCTGTAATCGACTTGAACATCGATCTGAATGGGCCAACTCCCATCGATCTTTCGATCGCTTTGAGGGCCTGCAGAACCGATGCCTGTGTTTTATCCGAAAGTTTTCTCACCCTTAGCATTCGGGTCTTTCTTTCTACTAACGTCATTAAAACCGGTTTTGAAGTTCCTTTTCCGCCGACGATCAAATCCAATTCCCAGTGCCCAAATTCCTCGCGTTTTTCTACGGTCTTAGGTCGTTTTTCGATACTGGTCCTTCGGGCATGTTGCTTTTTAACCCGCTTAATAGCACGTCTTTTTCGTTTTATCCGTTTTCGTTTTTCCCATAGGGACTCGTTGCTCACCCCCGGGATGAGACCTTGGTCAATATAGGTATACAGCGTTTTTGTACTCACCGCTGCAGGTCTCTGCTCTTGTTTAAGCAAAGGAGCAACCACATCGGGTGAGCGTTTGTGAACAAGAATGTGCTCGCTGATAAACACAGCCGTTTCATGATGCTTTCCAAGCTTAAGCTCAGGTCCCTTGGCCGTCGCATTTAGATCATGAAGTTCCTGGGCTCGATCACTGCTGTATGCTTTCTTCTTTCGCGGCTCTGTATCGAAATGCTCTACCTCCCCACGTTTGATTTCGCGCTCTATGGTTCGACGATGCCTTCCCAGATAGCTAGTAGCTATCTCCAAAGGACGTCCTGGGTTTTTGAGCATTGTTTCAATCATGATCCGTTCTTTCTGTGTCAAATGCTTGCCTTTTCGGGGATGAATACTACTCTTGATTTGTTCCATGTCTTTCTCCTTTTTTTGTCTTCTGTCGAGTTTTTAAATCTAGAAGATTTCGGCATGGAACACTCCTGTTTTACAATATCTTCTTTTGGGCATTTAATATTACAATTCTCAGAACGAAATAGAACCTAGAATCTCCATTACAAACATCCCCTTTACGATTACCATGCCGGGTTCATATTACTTGCCCACCAATCTTACCGGTATAACAGGGAATAGTGGGATCCTTATTCAAACCAATGACGTCTCCATTGATTGCAATAGGTTTCTTCTTAAAGGTGTATCAGGTTCTCTCAATGGGATTGAAATAAACGGTTTAATGGAGAACATTCTGATCCACAACGGGCACTTTGAATTGTGGGGAAACAATGGATTAGAACTTTCTTCAGGTAAATACATATCTATTCAGAATCTGAACATGTCCTCAAATGGTCTGTCAGGCCTTTTTGGCCGGGGACGGAACCATTATACAAAACTGTTTAGCCGATAAAAATGGCGATATCGGGATTTCTTTAGGTGCAGGGAGTACTATGAATAATTGGATAGCGATTGAAAACGCAACCAATGGGTTTGTGATTTCGAAGAGCCTTGCCAACAAATGCATAGCTCGGAATAATGGGGGTCATGGATTTGTGGGAACACGTTCGAGATTTATTAATTGTGTAGCTGGGGGAAACACTAATAGAGGGTTCAATCTGCCGGAATGAGGCGCTGTGATTGACTCTACAGCCACCGATAATGGTGGCGTTGGAATTATTGTGACAAACGGTATTGTTCGATGATGTCACGTTACATCGAACCAAGGAAAAGGCATTGAATGCCAAGGATCAATTATCGATTGTGTATCCTATAATAATGGGTTAAACGGAATCTCTGCTTTACCCGGTAGCAGTGTAAGTTCCTGTCTCGTTGATGGGCATACCAATGCGCATGGGATGGTTGCCGGGGCTGGATGCACCATCATGGATTCTGTATCTGTATCCAATGGTTCAACCGCGGGCCTGTTTGGCATCGATGCAGATGAAGCGTGTAGCATTATCAACACGGTAATCAGTCATAATAAAAACGATGGATTGTGGGCAGGACATCGATCTACCGTCTTCGGATGTACAGTCGCCAATAATGGGGATGACGGGATTATTATTGAATTTGGAGGGAGTACAGTAGCTTTTTGTTCATCAACCCAAAATGGGGATGACGGGATACAGATTACAGATTCCTCAACGCCCTATGGAATTATACGAGACTCTGTTTTCTATAACAATACAGATGACGGAATACGTGCCAGAAAAGGGTGTTTTTTAGAGGGGAATGTGGTCAATGTGAATGATGATGGCATCATCATTTATGGTGCAAGTTTAGTTCTAGATAATATGGCGAATAACAATGCAAAGAGCGGTATAGTCGCTATATCGCCCGCACAATTTAGCCGAATCCAAGGAAATCTTGTAATCAGCAACAACACCATTCAAAGCGCAACGCCTGCCGGGATCCGTGCTGCTAATTGTCCAAATGTTATCGTAAAAAACGTTCTCATAAATAATAACGTCAAAAATTATAGTCTAGGTGCTTGTTTGGTTTCGGACCGACGTGCAAGGCCTGTTACGGGCGAGTCAATTACTTCTGCTGAAACCTGGGCAGACTTTAGTTATTAAAAACGAAGGAATTTAAAGAGAATACAGATGAAAAAAATAGTGTGTGCATACTCCATGGCGATTGGGTCTTTTATCATAGGAATCGGTCATGCTTATGGCGGTGGATCCTTAGAGCGCTTCACGATTGAGGTGTCGCGATGTAGCACGAAGAAAGCCAGCCGATTGCGTCGTCGGAAGAAACCTCTTCGAACGCTTGTGTGATCGCTTCAGATAGTTCCTACTGACTGCGGGCTGCAAGGCTGCCCAACCGATTCTCTATCTTGCCCCACATTTTTTCAATGGGGTTGGAATCGGGGCTGTAGGGTGGAAGGAATCTTACATAGGCCCTACATGACTCAATGAGTTCAATGACCTTGGGATTGTGATGGACGCGAAGATTGTCCATGATGACGATGTCTTCAGGTGAAAGAGTCGGGAGAAAAACCCGGCGAATATATTCTCCAAAAACAGCCGTGTCTGTCGCCCCTTCCCCCTCCATGGCCGCTGTTGTTCCGTCCAGGCGGACCGAAGAAATCAAGGTGGTGGTACACCAATGTCCATGAGGCGTTTTGGTAAAAAGCCTGTTCCCGCCCAACGCCCGGCCCCGCAGACAAGTCATATTCGTTTTCGCCCCGGATTCATCAATAAAGACAAGGCGACTTGGATCAAGTTTGGCCACCTCTTGGATCCACTGCTTTCTCAAGAGATTTACATCCGCCCGGTCTTGCTCGTTGGCGTGAAGCGTTTCTTTTATACCGGTAGCCCAACCGATTCACATTTTGTAGGCATCTATCGCACGCCGCCGGATTTCTGCTGTTGCTATACTCATGTCATGGAGTATAGATCTTCTAAAGAGGCATTTCAATCGTTAAATGCTCTAACTCCGCCCGCAGGACAACCAGCGCCCGTGTACAAGGCCTTGAATGAGCTTGCGCCCATTCTGATTTCAGTCCTCCCTTTTACGATCTCTAAATCAGGCTTATATTTTGTCACCGATAATCTTTCCTCATCTTCTGGTGGCATTACGATCTCTGCAGACCTAACCCTAGACCTAAAAGGGTTACCCTAACGGGTAACAACACGAGACCAGGAGTCGTAGCATCAGGGTCTCGAAAGAATATCGATATCTTTAATGGAACCTTTCGTACGTGGACTACAGGGATTAGTCTGAGTTCTTCTGAGAACGTTCAAATTACAGGCATCAAAGCGTTTGGAAATACGCTGAGTGGTGTGATGGTAGGGAACCATTCTTTCATACGGAGAAGTATCGCCAGTGAAAATACCTTCTTTGGATTTAGCGCAGGAACGGAGTCTTCCTTCGAGGATTCAATGGCTGTTGGAAATTCTCTTGATGGGTTTGTTATAAACCGCGCCACTGTACAAAACTGCATAGCTAGAGGGAACGGACGCAGTGGATTTCTAGGAGGAAAAAGTATCTTCACCTATTCATCCGCTGAATCGAACAGCCTACATGGGTTTCAACTCATTGACGGTGAACTATCTGATTGCTCAGCTATAGCAAACACCAGTAACGGGATCTTTATATTAGGTGAAGCGATTGTAAAAGGGGCTGGATGCCAACTCAATGGCGGGCATGGGATTGACCTTGAGCGTGGAAGCATCACGGAGTCTTTTATTGCTATCAACGCTGGGCATGGTATCAAAAGCTCATTAACGTGTATGGTCAGCGATAGTACATCCATAAATAATCTAGAGTATGGAATAAATCTTGGTCCAAATAGTATGGTAAACGGATGTACCGTTAGGGTCAATAATAATAACGGTATTGCCGTGGGTGCTGGATCCATTGTTTCATCCTGTACGAGCACAGAAAACGGAACGCACGGAATCCTTGCAGGCGAGAAATCCCTTATTAAGGGATGTACCGTTAGTTCTAATAACTCGATTGGCATTCAATTCGCGTCCGAATGTAAAGTGCTTTATTGTACGGTTTCTGGCAGCTCTATTGGGGCTGGTGGCGCATCTTCTGATCACAGTATTTTAAAAGGAGATACCTTTATACAAAACAGTATTGGTCTTACAGTCGGCAACCAATGTCTTGTCCAAGGTAACAATTCTTCGGGCAACACGTCTATTGGCTTTGTGATGTCGAGTGATTGCATGGTAAAGGGAAACATAGGGATCGAAAACCCAACCACAGGGATCGAAGTTCAAGGATCCCGAAATCGTATTGAGAACAACCATATCGTGGGAATAGGAACAGGAACGGGTATTAATGGAACCTTGGGATGTAACAACGTGTATCGTGGAGACTATTCAGAGAGCCATCTGACCGATTATAATATATTATCCGCTTCATGTGTAGTGGGTGAAGAAAACAAGATCTCGTTTATATCTTCTACCAATCTTGACGGAGAATCTGAATGGGTTAACTTCTTGTAGAGTATACCTTCATCTTTCTAACACTCTTTCTCTCTCTAACGTATCTTTGTAATCCCATTCCCAACTGAAAAGCTACTATCTTTTATTTACCCATACCTATTTTTTAATCAGCATGTTATAGTCATTAAAGCGGGTAATTTTAACAAGCAGGTTGTAAGAAGGGTTAATGGGATATGAATTATTACTATCTAACAACGAATAACTAGCAATCCTCATTGCTTCTTAGGTGGTGAGCCGGGTGGGGCTCGAACCCACGACCCCAGGCTTAAAAGACCCGTGCTCTACCAGCTGAGCTACCGGCCCACCTAAATTGACCTGATTTTTTAAAACAGGTGGGAACAGTATGTAAACGTGATACACTCGTCAAACATAATCCTATGAATACCGTAAAAGATTTAAAGAAGAGTGATCCATTGGGGTGGCGATCATTGCGCTCTGTTGGAGGGCTGTTTGCTTTTTCCTTGATCTTCAGTGCGATTATGGCACCGCCCATTTTTAATGCGCTCCTATGGCTAGGACGACATGTCGATAGGCTGAAAATGTTGCGTGATGTTGAGTTTGAGAGCGTGGTTTCCCGTTGCTTTTTGGTTCTGATGATCTTGGGGTGCATTCCATTTATGAAGGGCGGGGGCATGGGGCATGTGGTTGATTTAGGATTTCAAAAAGATATTTCTTGGCTAAAAAAGGTACTGAAAGGATTGAGCACAGGTTGTTTGACGATGGCCGGTTTATTTCTTTTGGGGTGGGGGTTAAATGCCTATACGCTTAAGCTTGTCCTCCCGGTCGATGTTGTTATTAAACTGTCTAGCTATTTTGTGGGTGCGCTTATCGTGGGGGTACTCGAAGAAACATTTTTTAGAGGGTTTTTGTTTGGGGTTTTACGTCGGCCTTTAGGATACTGCGGAGGATTACTTCTTTCTAGCTTGATTTTTTCAGTGATCCATTTTGCTAAACCAAATCCTGCTATAGGTGTTGTCTATGGACATTGGTATTCCGGTCTAGCGTTGTTTCCATCGATGTTTCGGTTTGTGGGCCCTTCCTATCATTATTTCCCGTTCTTTTTAACGCTCTTTTTTATGGGGATGATCATGTGTGTTTTTTATGATCTGCATCATCATATCTATTTTATCATTGGATTGCATGCGGGGTGGGTTTTTATCATGAGAACAGGAAAGTTCCTTTTCGAGCGAAACCCTAATTCATATCTGTATCTATTTGGGCATAGCTCGATCATTGAGAAGTCCTACAGTGCATTGATCATGGCATTGATCTTTTCAGCCGGAGTCCTATACTGGAGGCGGTCGTTAAAACGATTTGAAGTGGTATGTTGAAACTTTCTGCCTTAGATCTTGTTTATCCTCGGTCGTGTTTTGGATGTGGTCTAACATGCAATCAAGACGAAGGTTTTTTATGTTGGGAATGTTTGGCAGAAGTAATTTTCGTGAAGCCGCCATTTTGTTCGCTGTGCGGTGATCCGATTTCCGGTAAAATTGATCATGCGTATGTATGTTACTTTTGTACATCCCTGCCGCGTTTCTTTGATAAGGCAAGATCTTCTATTTTGTACGATGGTATTCTTCGGAAAGCTTTACAGGCGTTTAAATATCAAGCTGGGCTATGGTTATACCATGATCTTGTCTCTTTGATATATGCTTGCACAACAGCTCAATTAAATGTAGACCGTATTGATATGGTGACATGTGTGCCTTTACATGCTCGACGAAGACGTAAACGGGGATATAATCAGTCTTATTTATTAGCAAAAGGGCTTTCTTCGAAAATAGATAAACCGTTGAAGAAGAATTTGTTAAAACGTATTCGTTCTACAAAAAGTCAAACAGATTTGACAGCTCGTGAACGTATTACTAACCTAGAGGCAGCTTTTAAAGCTAAAAAAGGGGCTTGTGTAAAGGATCAGCATATTTTGTTGGTTGACGATATCATGACGACCGGTGTCACCGTGAATGAATGTGCCCGAACGTTAAAAGAAGCTGGTGCATCAGAGGTATCAGTGGTTACTGTTGCAAGAGGGTCGCAACGATTCTAATAACGAAAACAAACGAATTTCTAATAACAAATAACTAATTATGGCTTTATTTGGCAAAAAAAACTATTCTACCGTTAAGGTGAGGAAACACGACATCCCGGATGGTCTTTGGATTAAATGTGTTGCCTGTAACGAAATCATCTTTAAACAGGAATTAGATAAAGCTCATGGTGTATGCCCCAAATGTGATCATCATTTTCAGTTATCACGAAAAGAAAGGTTAGATCTATTAGCTGAGGAAGACACGTTCGAAGAGTGGGATCGTGAATTATATAGTGTAGATACATTGGGGTTTACGGGGTCGGCTTCCTATGCTTCAAAGCTTGAAAGTAATATTAAAAAAACAGGATATAAAGAGGCTGTCACCTGTGGTCAGGCCCACATGGGTAAGCATCGGGTCGGTATGGCCATAATGGATTTTAGGTTTTTGGGGGCGAGTATGGGGTCGGTGGTGGGAGAAAAAATAACCCGTCTGTTTGAACGTGCCATGGAAAAAAAGTTGCCGGCAGTTATTTTTTCGGCTTCGGGAGGGGCGCGCATGTATGAGGGCATGTTGAGCCTCATGCAAATGGCTAAAACGAGCGGGGCCGTTGAACGCCATCATGGAGCGGGCTTGCCATATATATCCGTCCTGACACATCCCACCATGGCGGGGGTGATGGCTAGCTATGCAACATTAGGTGACGTCATCATTGCCGAACCTGACGCACTTATTGGATTTGCAGGCCCGCGCGTGATTAAAGAAACCACCCAGCAAGATTTGCCGGAAGGCTTTCAAAAGCCCGAATTTTTACTCAAGCATGGCCTGCTAGATATGGTGACTCACCGGAAAGATCTTAAACAGACCATTATTGGGCTGCTTGACTATATGAATACCCCACCGCAGGAGCAAGAGGAGTCATCAAGGTGACCCTTGACTTTTCGGGTTCTTTATCAACTACTCTGCAGCAGCTTTATCACCGACAAGTACACGGCATAAAGCCCGGTTTAGAGGTCGAGCAACACTTGCTTGAGGGGCTAGGCAATCCTCATTTAAAGATTCCTGTTCTTCATGTCGCGGGGACAAACGGAAAAGGTTCTGTTTGCGCGATGCTTGAATCCATTCTACGTGCTTCAGGATTGACCACAGGCCTTTATACATCACCTCATTTAGTAGATTTTAGAGAGCGTATTCGTGTGCAGGGATCATTGTTAGCGCGTAAAGATCTCCAAGGGTTGCTTGAAAAAGTAGACCACCAGGCGGATCAAGTGGCTCAAGCATTGAATGGACGGGAAGTTACCTTTTTTGAATTTGTCACAGCAATGGCCTTTGAATATTTCCGCCAAAAAAAGGTCGAACTTTCTATTATTGAGGTAGGGATGGGCGGTCGGCTTGATGCGACCAACGTGGTGGACCCCCTGATCTCAGTGATTTCTGGTATTGATAAAGATCACACGATGTATCTAGGAGAAACGGTAGAAGCCATTGCATTTGAAAAAGCTGGCATTATTAAAAACGGGCGGCCGATCGTATGTGGTTTCATGCCCATTAAATGCATGGACGTTATACGTCGCGTTGCTGAAAAAAGAAACGCCCCTCTTTTTTTTGCAGAGGAAATGGTTTCGGTAAAAAGGTCAGGGCTAGACCCTGAAACCCGCCGAATGAAAATAGAGACATTGGATGGTAGTTATGGGCCATTCACGAATTCCCTTTTGGGTCCACATCAGTTAAAAAACGGTGCGTTGACTATCGCTGTTCTAGAAGTCCTGAAACAGGTCTATCAGATACCCGTAACAGCGCAGGCTGTTAAAAAGGGCTTTGAATCACTCAAATGGCCAGCACGATGTCAAAAACTAGAGGATGCGCCTATGATCCTTTTGGATGCTGCACATAATGTGGCTGGTGCAAAAGCGCTTCACGCAACATTGGAAGATATCGGCAAAAATCGGGACATCGCCCTTATTATAGGTTTTATGCAAGACAAAGACTATTTAGGGTTCATTAAAACCTTTTCATTCTGTACAAAATATTGTTGGGCCGTTGATATACCCCATAAAAGAGGTTTGCCCCCTGAAAAAGTTGTCGAGGGGTGTCAAGCCGTTGGTATTGCAGCAGAAAAGAATACGTTAGAGCAGGCTTTAGATGTAGGACGAGCATGGGCCAAGGAACGTGACGGAGTCTTGTGTATTGCCGGTTCGCTTTATTTGGCAGGCGAGGTGCTTCGCATCATCATACACGAAAAGGGACAAGCTCTTGAAGAACTCTTCTTATAAAATTGGACTAGCCTGTGGAGGGACGGGTGGGCATGTATTTCCAGGATTAGCTACTGCAGAGGTGTTGCGGGACAGAGGGCACAAAGTCACCCTCTGGTTAGTGGGGAAAGATGTCGAACAAGAAGCGGTTCGCCATTGGACTGGTCCCATCGTGAATATTCCTGCGGAAGGTTTTTCAACATTGTTTTCATTTCGGGTTTTAGTCGTTGCATGGAAACTACATAGGGCGGCTCGCCGATGTTATAAAATCATGAAAGAAGAGCCGCCGGACGTATTATTGGCTATGGGAAGCTATGCCTCGGTGGGTCCTGTTCGAGCGGCTATGAAGCTTAAGATTCCTATTATATTGCACGAGGCTAATGTCATTCCGGGTCGTGCTGTAGTCTTTTTGTCGAGATGGGCTACCACCATGGCCGCTAGCTTTGAAGAAACAAGATACTATTTAAAAGGTAAAGATCTTCAAGTTACAGGGATGCCCTTACGTCGTGGCTTAACACCTTCAGCAGGTCATCGGAATGCATCTGCTTCTGACCGCAAAAAAGAATTAACCATTCTGGTTATGGGGGGCAGTCGTAGTGCACAAAAGATTAACGAAGTCGCATCGCAAGCCTTATGCAAAGTTCATCAACAAGGGTATCCTTTCCACGTTATACACTTGCCAGGTATCGAAGATGAAGCATCCGTTAAAAGACGCTACGTCACTCATGGAATCTCTCATGAAGTTTTTCCGTTTGCACATGATATGATCTCTATCTACACCTTAACCGATCTAGCGATTTGTAGATCGGGCGCCTCCACCTGCGCAGAGGTTCTGGCTTTTAGTGTTCCTGCATTATTCATTCCTTATCCGTATGCAACGCGTAACCATCAAACCCTCAACGCCAGAGCGCTCGAAAAAAGAGGGGCGGTTGATGTGGTTGATGAAAAAGACGTGGGGGTGGATTGGTTGGTCGAATATATTGCTGACTGTCTTCAAACCCCAAAACGTCTAGCGAAAATGAGCGCGGTGTCTAGCAGGATTTCATCGCATAATGCTTCAGAGGCTTTAGCGGATTTGGTTATAAAAGCCGTAACAACATCTCAATGAAATATAGCGCCGAACAGCTAAAACCCCTTCGCTTTTGGCTTCGTAAAGAACAGAGCCATGTTCATCTCATGGGGATAGCAGGGATCGGTATGGCCGGACTAGCAAAACTCTTAGCGGATAAACGCTTTTTGGTTACGGGTTGTGATCTATCTGACAATCAAATGAAAGTATGGCTTCAAGACCAAGGTATTCAAGTATTTAACCATCACTCCCCAACTCACTTGGATTCCGATGTAGATTGGGTTGTGTATAGTACCGCGATTATAGAAGATCAGGAAGAGCTTCGTGCGGCAAAACAGAAAGGCATTCCCGCGTTTCATAGAGGGGTTGTGCTCGCGACATTCCTAGAAGATAACCCCTCGGTAGCTATATGTGGTTCACATGGGAAGACAACGACAACGGCTATGATGACTCATGTATTTCAAACGAGTGGTTTGGATGTGGGGTATTGCATCGGAGGATCGTGGAAGGATGGAATTGGTGTGGCTGATTCAGGCACAGATAATCTGATGATTGTTGAAGCTGACGAAAGCGATAGTACGTTAGGATTTTACCAGCCTGAAACCGCGGTCATTACGAATATTGAATTTGACCATATGAAACATTTTAAGGACGAAGAGTCATTTATCGACTGTTTTAGGGGTTTCGTGGATCAAGTACGTAAAAAGATTTTTTATTGCGCTGACGACCCAGAAGGGGATACTCTCTGTAAAGGTAGAGAAAATGCCTGCTCCTATGGCTTGTCCCATCAAGCCGATATTTCCGGGCGCATTCTAGAAGAAAGATCTGACGGGACCTTATTTAGTGTAAACCAACATGAGAAGGCGTTAGGCGTGATTCGATTATCTGTGCCGGGTCGTTATAATGTTGTAAATGCTTTGGCGGCTTTAGGTGTAGGGCTTGAGTATGGTTGTTCTTTGGAAAATATAAAAAGGGGGCTAGAAAGTTTTATCCCAGTTCGGCGTCGATTTGAAATCGTGTGTGAAACACAGGGTGTTTTGGTCATTTCAGACTATGCCCATCACCCGACAGAAATCCGAAATGTGATCCAAACCGCAAAGCGTCTAGAGCGATCTAGAATTTTTGTTGTTTTTCAACCCCATCGCTATACGCGTACACGAACCTTGAAAAAAGATTTCCCTGCTGCATTTGAAGGGGTCGACAAAGTCATTCTTCTTCCCGTATACGCCGCTTCTGAAGAGCCTGTTTTAGGTGGGACAGTAGAGGATCTATATCAACAATTTTTGAAAAATAAACGTTTCTTCACACACTGTGAGAACTCATTAGAAAAAGCTTGGGAAAGAGTCAAAAGAGAGTTCCAAGACGGAGATTTAGTATTAATCATTGGAGCAGGAGATGTTGGCAAAATGGCGAACTGGGCTATAGAGTCATGCTCAAAGTAAAAAGACAGAACCTATTCTTTTACGAGAATAACAAAAAGGAGGCAAAAATGAATAGATTATATAAAACAATCGTTGTTCTATTAATCGGTGTTTTATGTGTAAGTGCTGGTATGGCTGAGACCTATAATATTGACGCGACACATGCGGATATAGGATTTAAAATAAAACATTTGGGGATCAACAACGTTCGCGGGAATTTTTCAGCATTTGAAGGGACCATTGATTATGATGGTAAAACCCTCGATACGCTTTCCATTCAAATGACCATCAAAGCATCGAGTATTGATACCGGTATAAAAAAACGAGATGCTCATTTACGAGCAGCTGACTTTTTCGATGTTGAAAAGTATCCTGCCATCACCTTTGAAACCAAAAGCGTCCATAGCCATGGAAACAGCGTACATTTAGTAGGGATGTTTACCATGAAAGAGGTTTCAAAAGAGGTGGAACTCAGTGCCGCAGTTTCTGGGCCTGTTGACTCTCCGTTTGAGGAGGAGGTAAAAGTTATCGGTTTGCATGCAACGACAAAATTGAATCGTCAAGATTTCGGTGTTTCCCATGATGGCACATCCGATAAGCTCATTGGGGATGTCGTCCACATTGAAATCAATATAGAAGCAAAAAAGTAAGTACGGATTGATGGACGATAACGCGGCTTCGCTACTACAAACACCTCTGTAAAAACATGGCATTGTTATCCAACAGTTTGTAGCAGCCGCAGAAGCAGTGTCGTTTTTCAAGGGGCTCGAATGATATTTTTTTTGACAGGTCTTAATATAATGGGTTAAAGAGTCTAGAACTAATGGAATAAAACTACTACAAAGTGGGCAGTAGCATAACAACAGAACAATCAGAAAAGGAGGGTAACCATGCCTAAAAGCTCGACAGCAGAAGAAACGAAAAAAGACGAAACTCAAGAGGTTAGTGTGAAGGAACTTGCGGCGGATAACATCGTTAAAAATACGGTCCTGTGGACTACCGGCGCTGGGTTGGTGCCGATTCCGGTAGTTGATCTAGTAGCCGTAACCATTTTACAACTAAATATGTTGCGAAGAATCTGCAAGATTTACGAGGCAAAGTTCTCTAAAAACATAGGGAAAAATCTGATTGGTTCACTGCTCGGTGGGCTTGCTCCATCTACGTTATCAGCGCCAGCGGCGAGCTTGATCAAACTGATTCCCTTAGTAGGGCAGACGGTGGGAACAGTGACCATGCCGATCTTTTCGGGGGCATCCACCTATGGGGTCGGGAGAGTCTTCATCAAACATTTTGAATCGGGTGGCACCTTATTGACCTTTAACCCCAAAAAAGCCAAAGTGGAATTTGAAAAAGAATTCAAAGAAGGTGAAAAAGTAGTCAGTTCTATGAAAAAAGAGGCATAACCAGCATGAAGCCGGTTCGGGTATAGAAAATGAACAACAGGATGATTTGATTCGTGCATTACCCAGTGAAAATATGATGGTAACCGCCAAAAGGAAGAATTTGAACAGGAGAGCGCGGAGCTCACGGAGAACGGAAAAAAAGAATAAGTAAATTTCTTCTCAGCGATCTCTGGTACGCCAAGCAAAGCTGGGTAAATCTAACAGAATAAAAGGAGTCTGTTGTGAAGATCTGTTAGATCAAAGTGGATGGGGACAAATCGAAGAAGTGTTCAAGAAGCCTGGGCTTATCTAGCGGGAAATCGAGCAGCGAAACCATGAAGAGCTCGCCGATCCATAAAGATGAGATTTATATTTTACAAACCAGGCCAATAACGGCATAGTTAAATTGGTGTGGTCTTACAACTATAAATAGAAAGTAGAGATTATGCTTACCATGATGAAGAGGTCTTTTTGAATAATCTACAGAAAACTTATTTACTTCTGAACTTTTTTGATACGCATGCTGTTATGGCTATAATGAATGTGTCACTTGGGAGGTAACTAACTATAATGCCAACTAACCCGAAAAAACATGGGCCGGAGCTCGATAAATGGAAGATCGTCTATGATCATATCTATAAAAAGAATGATTCGTTTACTACGCCGTTTTTTAATATTGAGTGCTGGAAGAGTAGCTATACCGGCGAGGCCTATCCCGCGGAGCATATGCAAGAGTGGCGGCAGACGACGGCCGCGCGGATAAAAAGCCTTAACCCAATTTCTGTTTTAGAGATCGGTTGCGGAACAGGCATTATCCTCAGTGAGTTGCTGCCTATTTGTAAGAAATATCATGCAACGGACTTGTCCGAAGAAGCGATCAACTATATAAGACGTCACGCTGAATCTTTAGGGGAAAGCTACGCTAAACTTTCATTAACGGCAAAGAGCGCCGATGATTTTGAGGGGGTAGAATCAGGGGCATACGATACCGCTATTTTGAATTCCGTATGTATGTACTTTCCCGACTTAGACTATTTTAGACAGGTTATAGATGGGGCGATGCAATCCCTTCAAATAGGGGGAAACATTTTTATTGGTGACATACGGCATGGAGGGCTTCTGGAGCACCTTCATCTGTCTGTTATACTCTCTCAACGGGAAGATGATACTTCTGTAACAGATTTGCACGAAAAGATGCGGGAACGTATGGCGTTGGATGAGGAGCTTTGTTTGGAACCGTCATTTTTTCTTTCTTTGCCCGAAATATTTCCACGTATTACCCAGGTCGATGTGTTTCCTCGTCGAGGCCGGTGTGCTAATGAAATGACGCACTATCGTTATGATGTTATTTTACGCCTAGATCAAAAACATAGCAAAATATATCCTCTAAGCAATAGATCCAGTGTTAAGCAATGGTGTCCGGAATCCTATTCCCTGGCTCAGATTAGGCAACTACTCAAAGAAGAACCCTGTAAAGAATTGAGTCTTGTTCGCATACCCAATCGACGTATAGCGCAGGTCGTCGAGGCCTTAAATAAAGGCGTTGCGTGTCAGAGCGAATCGCTTAACGTAGAAGGGCTTAAGGAACAGGCAGGAACCGGGTCGGAATGGGGGATTGATCCGGAAGAGCTGTGGCGTTTAGAAGATGAATTCCCTTTTGAAGTTAGAATTGATTGGTCGCAGGGATATCCGGATGGTGCTTTTGATGCTATTTTTCTCCGCCGTTCTAAAAAGGCCATCGGCGCAAAAAAGAGCCAAGAGCTGATGCGTCAAATCAAGTTATGGAATAACACCACGAAAAAATATCCGAAAAATAAATGTGTTCATGAGCTCTTTACCCGTGAGGCAAAGAGGCGACCGGATGCTGTTGCGCTGATCTATGAGAATCAAGCCTTGACCTACCGCGAGTTGGATCGGTGTACGGATCAACTGGCCAACTATCTTCAACAACAAGGAGTACATAGCGGAAAAAGAGTGGGCCTCTTTATGACGCGGTCTTTAGAGATGCTGATAGGGCTGTTAGGTGTTTTGAAAGCGGGAGGAAGCTATGTTCCTTTTGATCCTCATTATCCTGAGGAAAGAATCTTGTATATGTTGAAGGATGCTCAGCTCCAATTGGTTGTTACCCATAAAGCTTCAAAGAGATCTTTACCTAGGGGTGCGTGGAAATATGTTGTTTTAAACGAAGGGGGGAGGGAGATTTTAGATCGGGATGAAAACCTTGTTCCTTTATCTTCCAGAGACCAGGCTTATTCCGTATCAACCATAACAAATAGTATGGCGTACATGATTTATACTTCTGGATCTACGGGAAAGCCGAAAGGCGTTCCTATCCCTCATCGTGCATTGACCAATTTTATATGTTCGATGGCCGATTCGCCTGGAAGTACGGAGGAAGTCCGTCTATTGGCATTGACAACGATTTGTTTTGATATTGCTGGGTTAGAACTTTATATGCCACTTATCACAGGAGGTTGTGTAGAGGTTCTTTCGGATGCGGTAGTTGGGGATGGTGTTCGTTTAAAAGAAAAAATCGAGGTAAGCAATACCACCATGATTCAGGCGACACCCTCGACGTGGGAAATGCTGCTGGCAGCCAAGTGGGAGGGAAAGAAAAGGTTAACCATCTTGTGCGGTGGAGAAGCCTTGAGCAATGCTTTAGCAGAGAAACTCCTGAAACATGGAGGAGAGGTTTGGAACCTGTATGGCCCCACCGAAACGACGATCTGGTCGACCTTAAGCCGCATAGAGCCAGGAGAAAAGGTCACCATTGGCAGGCCTATTGCCAATACGCAGTGTTATATACTCGATGAAAAATTACAGCCCACTCCCATGGGAGAAATCGGGGAATTGCATATAGCTGGCGATGGTTTAGCTATGGGCTATTGGGGACGGCCTGAAGAAACCAGCGAGAAGTTTATTCCCAATCCCTTTAAAAAAGACACGAGGTTGTATAAGACAGGGGATTTGGCGCACTACCTGGCCGACGGCCGAATCATGCATGGTGGGCGTAACGACTTCCAAATCAAACTGCATGGATACCGTATAGACCTTGAGGAGATAGAATCGACCGTCAAAGACCGATTGGATGGAGTTGATCAGGTAGCAGTAGCGTCGCGAAAAGATCATATGGATCAACAAATCGTTGCTTTTTTAATACAAAGATCTTCGGTGCATCCTTCACGTGGAGAATGCGTAGCGGCCTTAAAGCCTTGGCTGCCGGATTATATGATCCCTTCCTCATTTTACTTCCTCTCTTCATTTCCTTTAACGTTGAATAAGAAAATAGACCGAAAAAGCCTATCGTTGCTTCCTCTATCTACCCTTAAAGAGCAGTATGGTGTCAAACAAAACGCCCCCAAAGAGCGTGTGGGCATAAAGCCGGGGCATAAAGACCTGCTGATGAAAATAACTCGTGAGTTAAAAGCGTTGGCGGCTACGATTATCAATGCTTCTCCTTCCCGATTAGAGAGTAGCAGCCATCTAGGAGAATATGGATATAACTCGATTCGTTTTGTGAGTTTGGCTCTGGCCCTCAATGAACGTTTTAATCTAAAAATAGACCCTCCTTTGTTTTTTCGTTACTCCAGCGTGGAAAGTATCGCCGGTTATCTATTGGAGACTTTTCCTGAAGAATTAAATAATTATTACCCACCGGAGCCATTGGATCAATCAGAGCCATTGGAACAAGAAGAGCATGCAGAAAGGTCGGTGCAACGTTCTTTATTTCTTGAGCCAGAGTGCCCTCCCTCTGGTGAAAAGAGATTAAGTACCCCTATCGCGATTGTCGGTATGGGGGGTATCGTCCCTCAGGCAGTTGACCTGGATCAATTTTGGGATGGCCTGATCAGTGGCCGATCCTTTATAGAGGAGTTGCCCAAAACACATCCTGAATATGATCTATATGGAAAGGTTTTTGGGGATCAAAAAGTGTGGGGGGGATTTATAAAAGAGGTCGATGAATTTGATGCATCTTTTTTCAATATATCTCCTCGTGAAGCCGAACAGATGGATCCTCGGCAAAGGTTATTGCTGCAGCTGGTGTGGCAAACGCTGGAACATGCCGGGCATATTCCAGGAGATTTTTCGGCTGGATCGATGGGTGTTTATATTGGCATGGTTGGGTATTCTGACTACGGTGAACTAGCGCGTTATTATAATCAAAACATAGAAGGGCATACGTTATCAGGCGTCTCTGCTTCGATCATAGCGAATCGCATATCCTACTTTTTTGATTTCAAGGGCCCCAGCATTACAACGGATACCGCCTGTTCCAGTTCTTTGGTCGGGTTACTGCAAGCCGTTTCAGCCATCCGCAGTGGACAATGCGAGGCTGCTTTAGCAGGAGGGATCAACTTGATGTTAAGCCCATTTTACCATCGTGCGATTCAGGAAATCGGAATTTTGAGCGAAGACGGTTGTTGTAGAACCTTTGATAAAGCAGCCAATGGTTGCGTGCGTGGAGAAGGAGGCGGCTTGCTATTGTTGCGTCCACTAGATAAAGCCTTGGCCGATCATGATACGATATATGGGATCATTAAGGGGAGCGCGGAAAACCATGGAGGAACTACGAACTCCTTGACGGCTCCAAGTTCTGAAGCTCAGGCCAACCTGCTGGAAGAAGCATATCGTGAGAGTATGATCCCTCCATCGAAAGTGGGTTACATAGAGGTGCATGGCACGGGCACTCGTTTGGGAGATCCGGCAGAAATAAATGGTTTAAAGGAAGCCTTTCGAAAATTACACAATCAGTATGATGAGCCCTTATCTGAAACCGTTTCTTGTGGTTTAGGCGCTGTAAAAACGAATATCGGTCATCTGGAACCGGCCGCCGGGGTTATGGGCGTCATGAAAGTATTGTTGGCGATGAGGCATAAACAACTTCCTCCAACCATTAACTTTATAGAGCAAAACCCCTACATTGAAATTGAGAATACCCCCTTTTATTTAGTGACCCGTGCTCAGGACTGGCAATCGCCGAAAGACGATGAGGGGGGAATGCTGGCCAGATGTGCAGGAGTGAGTTCTTTTGGTTTTGGTGGAGCGAATGCTCATATAGTCCTCGAAGAATACGTGGAAGAGCCAAAAGATCGAAAGGGTCAAGAGGCACAAAACAAGGGTCCATATCTAATCGTTTTATCAGCCAAAAATGCGGACCGACTCAAGGAAGTGGCTAAAAACCTCCAGATCTTTTTAACCTCGAAGCTCGAAGCTCGGACCTTGAATCTTCACGAAGTGGCTTACACTCTTCAGGTCGGTCGCGAAGCGATGGAAGAGCGGGTGGGCTTGATTGTAGGGTCCATAGACGAACTGGCAGAAAAACTGAAAAGATTTTTAGAAGACCAAGATGATGTGGAGGACCTTTATCGGGGACAGGTCAAACGGAATAAAGAGGCTATGGCGGTCTTCATGGCGGATGAAGAATTAGGCGAAGCGATTGATAAATGGATTCAACGTGAAAAGTTTTCAAAACTCCTGGCTCTCTGGGTGAAAGGTGTCTTGATTGACTGGAATAAGCTGTATAGAGAAAATAAACCACAAAGGATTCCTTTGCCGGCCTATCCCTTTGCTAAACAAAAGTATTGGATTTCTAAAGCGCTCGCCAGACTTGACCCTTCTAACCATAAAATGAACCCTACGCTTCACCCGTTGCTGCATGAGAATACATCGACTTTAGAGCAACAACGTTTCAGTTCTAACTTCACGGGCGAAGAATTTTTCCTGAATGATCACAAGGTGCAAGGGAAAAGAGTGTTGCCTGCTGCGGCTTATCTTGAAATGGTCCGTGAAGCGATTCAACAGGCCTGTGAGGGCAGTGAGGAACAAGAGCATGCTATTCAGCTTAAAAACGTGGTATGGCTTAGGCCTATTGACGTTGGCGCAGAGCCCCAGAGAGTCCATCTTCGACTTTTACCTCAGGAAGAAGGAGAGGTTGGCTATGAAATTTACACGATCGATAAAAAGTCAGGAGAAGAGCCTATTCTGCATAGTCAGGGCATAGCTACTCTTACTTCTGCGGCTGAGGTATCTCCTGTAAATATCTCCGCGTTACAGAAAAAACTTCATCACCATCGCCTAAATTCCGTCGAGTGTTATGAGGCTTTTAAGCGGTTAGGACTTGATTATGGACCTGCGCATCAAGGTTTACAGGAGGTCTGCGTTAGTGATCGTGAAGTGTTAGCCAAACTTTCTTTGCCATCTTCCGTATTAGAGACCGAAGACCGGTTTATACTGCATCCCAGTACAATGGATTCCGCCTTACAGGCGTCCATTGTTTTACTTATCGAGAGCCGAAGGGGTGGAACTGAGCCACATAACTTGATGTTACCCTTTTCGTTGGAGAGCCTTGAAATCATAGACGGATGCTCGGAATCGATGTGGGTGTGGATGCGTTATACCAAGGGGCAAACATCCTCTACTCTTCAGAAACTGGATCTGGATATATGTGGTGAAGATGGGCGTGTGTGCGTGACAATCAAAGGGCTTTCCACTCGAGCGCTGAAAGGAGGACTTGATTCGGGAGCAAAAATGACAGCCTCTCTTGAAGACGCTTTAGAAATCCCGGTCGGCTTAATCACGACCTCCCCGGTATGGAATTCTATTTCTCTTGGGGAAACGACCGTTTTCAACGAAAAAGAGAGTCAAATCACTCTTATTGGAGGGAGTCTGCAACAAAGAGAAAGTGTTAAAAGGCTTTATCCTCAAACGAACATCTTAGAATTGGATGCAGAGGCAACGATTGAGGATATCACCAAACAGCTAGACGAACAAGGGGTCATAGATCATCTGATTTGGATAGCTCCCCCATGGCCGTTCACATCGTTGGGAAGCCAAACAATTATCGACGGGCAAAAGCATGGCGTTTTACAGGTTTTTGGACTCATCAAGGCATTGCTGGCCCTAGATTACGCGACCAGGGATTTGAAGTGCACGTTCATTACCGAGCAGACTCAGGCCATTGGAGATGCTGATCGGGTCGATCCTGTTCATGCCGCCATTCATGGATTAGTGGGTTCTCTGGCCAAAGAATACCCTCATTGGAAGATCCGGCTTCTGGATTTCCAAGCAGGTAGAGAGTGGCCTTTTGAGGAGATGTTCAATGTGCCGTATGATGCACAGGGAAACGCTTTAGCGTATCGGGACGGGGAATGGTTCTTCCAGGAATTGCTGCCTGTTAGAGAGCTTCACGAGCAGGGGGAAATGTTTCAACAATCGGGCGTTTATGTGGTGATCGGAGGGGCGGGAGGCCTTGGAGAGTCCTGGAGTAAGTGGATGCTCGAAACATACCAGGCCCGGATTATTTGGATTGGCAGGCGAGCGAAAGATTCTGCTATTCAAGAGAAACTGGATGCTTTATCAAAAATAGGCCCTACGCCAACTTATCTTCAGGCTGATGCGACTAACATAGCGTCCTTGAAAAAAGCGTATGGGGACATTAAACAAATTCATACTCAGATTCATGGTGTGATTCACTCAACGATTGTTTTGTCGGATTCGAGTTTGTCGAATATGGATGAAGATCGTTTCAAAGTTGCCCTTAAAGCCAAAATAGATGTGAGTGTATGTTTAGCCCAAGTATTTGAGAAAGAGCAGTTGGACTTTGTGCTGTTTTTCTCTTCTTTGATTTCTTTTAGTAAAGCTGCAGGGCAAAGCAATTATGCGGCCGGGTGCACGTTTAAAGATGCCTTCGCACACAGTTTATCAAAAGAGATGTCGTGCGCAGTCAAGGTCATGAATTGGGGCTATTGGGGAAGCGTGGGGGTTGTGACCAACACATTTTATAAGGATCGGATGGCGCTAATGGGCATTGGCTCCATTGAGCCGGAAGAGGGCATGAAGGCTTTGAGGAAGCTGCTCAATGGCCCATTTGATAGGTTGGGTTTATTCAAGACGCTGAACGAAGAGGGTCTAGGAGAGTTGGGACCCGTGAACTCTGGCGAATGGATGAATAGCTATCCTCAAACCATTCGGTCAACCTCCCTGGGCGGTACTGAACATGTGCTGTTGAATCAAGCAGAGAAGTGGGAGCAGAGCCTATCCTCCAAGGATTTAGAAAACCCAGAGATGGAAGAACTCCTCTACAAATTTCTTTTAAGCCATGTGCAAGGCTTTTTGAAATCTGAAAAAGGGTTTGAGGATCGTTATAATCGCTGGATGAAGGAGAGCTTTTCTTTTTTAGCGGCTAAGAATTATGTGAAAAAACAGGACGATGAGCGTTATGAGCTGGTGGGTCCAGCCCCTGATCTTGAAGCGTTGTGGAGTCAATGGGAAAAACAAAAGGTCCTTTGGTGCCAAGATCCTAGCAAAAAGGCCAAAGTAGTTTTGCTGGAAGCCTGCCTGCGAGTTTTACCGGAGATACTGACAGGTCAAAAGCAACCGACCGATGTGATATTTCCAAATTCCTCCATGGAGCTGGTCGAAGGAATTTATAAAGGCAATGTAATCTCCGATCTGTTCAATGACATTGTCGGAAGTGCATTGGTAAGCTATATTCAAGAACGGTTGGCTCAGGATGGGTCCTCTCAAATAAAGATTCTAGAAATCGGCGCTGGGACGGGCGGAACAACCGCCGGACTTTTAGTCAAACTTAGGCCTTTTGAGAAAAGTATTCAGGAATATTGCTACACGGATCTTTCTAAAGCATTCTTAATACATGCCCAAGAGCAGTACGCACCGCAAGCCCCTTACCTGACAACTCACATCTTTAATGTAGAAAAGCCCCTATCGGGCCAAGACATTAAGCCAGATAGCTTTGACGTTGTGATTGCCACCAATGTCCTTCACGCCACCAAAAATATTCGACAAACCCTGCGCAATGCAAAGGCCGCCCTGTATAAAGGAGGGATCCTTCTTGTAAACGAGATGAGCAGGAAATTGCTATTTCCCCATTTGACCTTTGGTCTATTGGAAGGCTGGTGGTTGTATGAGGACGCGAGGTTGCGGATTCCGGGGTCTCCAGGCATCTATCCTGAGACCTGGAGGAGCGTTTTAAAAGAAGAGGGATTTATCTCGACTTTCTTCCCCGCAGAAAAGATTCACCCCTTGGGCCAACAGATTATTGTGTCCCAAAGTGATGGGATTGTGAGGCAAAAGCAAGCAGTGAATGTGGCTCGTACTCCTGCACAAAAAAGCAGAGAAGTTGAGATTGCTAAGGAGCCTTTAATAAATAAAGAACCTGAAAAGAGTATTTCTTCCGGAGAAGCAGGTTCAGAGTCATTGAGAGAAAAAAGCGCAACATATCTGAAAAGATTGGTTGCGGAGACTTTAAAAATGAAAAGTCATCAGATTGATTCTTCTCAACCCTTAGAGGCCTATGGAATTGATTCGATTTTAGTGGTTCAGCTTACCAATGCAATGCGCAAGGCTTTTGACAATATCAGCAGCACGTTGTTTTTTGAAGTCCAAACCATTGATGCTTTGGTTGAGCACCTGATCAAGACTCAAAAAGAAGCGTTGATTCGTGAGATCGGATTTGAGGAGCAAAAACCCCTTTCCGAAGAAAAGACCATTGTAAAAGATGCATCTTTGTCATCATCATCGGTTTTGTCTAAACCAAAGGTGAGAAGATTTCGTCGTTTGACGCCTGCATTGGGATTTGAACAAGAAAAGTCACCTTCCCCTACTTTTCAAGTCGAGGATATCGCGATTATTGGTTTGAGTGGCCGTTATCCTGAAGCAGAAAATGTCAATGAGTTTTGGGACAACTTGAAAACGAGTAAAAACTGCATTCGCGAAATTCCTCAAGAGCGTTGGGATTGGAAACAATACTTCGACGAGGAGAAAGGCAAAGCTGGAAAGATCTATACAAAGTGGGGCGGTTTTTTAAAAGAAGTGGATAAATTCGATCCGCTATTTTTTCAAATCTCTCCCCGAGATGCCGAACAAATGGATCCTCAAGAGCGACTCTTTTTAGAAGAGGCCTACAAGAGCATTGAAGACTCCGGATACACGCCAGAGACCCTTTGTAAGAGTCGGAAAATCGGGGTTTTTGTGGGAGTGATGAATGGCACGTACGCTCCTCAAACCAGGTTTTTTTCCATGGCCAATCGGATTTCTTACCACTTGAACTTTCAAGGGCCAAGCATGGCGGTAGATACAGCGTGCTCCGCCTCGCTGACCGCGATTCATCTGGCCTTGGAAAGTTTGTATAGCGGGATGAGTGAATGTGCCATTGCCGGGGGCGTTAATTTGATTTTACGGCCGATTCATTATATGGGGCTAAGCGCGATGACGATGCTCTCTTCAACCAATGAAAATAGGTCTTTTGGAGATCACGCTGACGGTTTTGTAGATGGAGAAGGAGTGGGAGCGGTTGTCTTAAAATCTTTGAAAGCAGCGATTGCCGATGACGATCACATTTATGGGATTTTAAAAGGGAGTGTTGTAAATGCCGGAGGTAAAACCAATGGGTATACGGTTCCTAATCCGAACGCACAATATGAATTGGTTTTAGAGGCCTTAAAAAGATCAGGGATTGATGCCCGAGCGGTAAGCTGTATAGAAGCTCATGGAACAGGGACGGTTCTTGGAGACCCCATTGAGGTTTCGGGCTTGGCTCGAGCGTTTGAGCACTATTCGAAAGACAGGCAGTTCTGTACGATAGGTTCTGTGAAATCAAATATTGGTCATTGCGAATCGGCGGCGGGGATCGCTGGAGTGACCAAAGTGTTGCTGCAAATGCAACAGGGTCAAATCGTCCCGTCTTTGCACTCTAAAAGGTTGAATCCGAATATAGATTTTTCAAATACCCCTTTTGTGGTTCAACAGGAACTTGAAAATTGGAACAGACCGGTTTTGAAGGTGGATGGACAAAAGAAGGAATATCCAAGAATTGCTGGAATATCTTCTTTTGGCGCCGGAGGAGCAAATGCTCATGTGGTCATCGAGGAGTACCTCGATGAGTCCAAGGTCGAAGGTCCAAAGTCACAGAGTAAAGAAGGTCCCTATTTGATCGTGCTGTCGGCAAAGAATGAAGAGAGACTGAAAGAAGTGGCCAAAAATCTTCAGACCTATTTAACCTCGACTCCCGAACCTCGAACCTTGAACCTCCACGAAGTGGCCTACACGCTTCAGGTGGGTCGCGAAGCCATGGAAGAGCGATTGGGGTTGGTCGTCGGATCGGTGGAGAAACTGGGCGAAAAACTGAAAGGATTTTTAGAAGATCAAGACGATGTGGAGGATCTTTACCGGGGCCAGGTCAAACGAAACAAAGAGACCCTAGCTGTCTTTACGGCCGATGAAGAATTTCAGGAAACGATTAATAAATGGATTCAACGCGGGAAATACTCCAAAGTACTAGACTTGTGGGTGAAGGGACTCGTCTTTGACTGGAATAAACTTTATGGAGTAGACAAGCCCCAACGTATTTCGTTACCCACGTACCCTTTTGCTAGAGAACGGTACTGGATAGAACGGACAGAAGTCAGAGATCAGAAGTCAGAGGTTTACCAAGGCGAAGGCATGGTCAGTAAGAGGCTGCATCGGTTGGTTCATGAGAATACGTCGACGTTCGAGGAGCAGCGGTTCAGCTCTACATTCACAGGAGAAGAATTTTTCTTAGCAGATCATGTGGTGAAGGGGCAGAAGATGTTACCGGGGGTCGCCTACCTGGAGATGGCGAGAGCCGCTGTAGAAGAGGCCTCTGGATTCACTGAAGAAGGTCAAACAAGCATCCAATTCAAGAACGTGGTGTGGGCCCGTCCGATTATTATTGGAGCCCAATCTCAAGAAGTCCATATTGGGCTATTCCCTGAAGAAAATGGAGAGATCGCCTACGAAATCTACACGGCCTCTCCGATGGATGAAAAATCCGCAATCCACAATCCGGAATCCGCAATCCATTCGATCGTACACAGTCAAGGGGTGGCGTTGTTCGCCTCGGCGGTTCAACGTCCGAAGCTGGATCTGAAAGCCTTGCAGGCAACGTGTACGCAAAACGTTTTAAGCGCTGATGACTGCTATGCGGTCTTTAAAAGGATGGGGATTGACTATGGTCCGGGCCATCAGGGGATCGAAGAGGTATATGTGGGAGAGGGGCAAGTCTTAGCTAAACTGTCCTTGCCTTCCTCCGTGTCCGACACACAGGATCAATTCATCCTGCACCCGAGTTTGATGGATGCTTCGTTGCAGGCGGCAGTCGGGTTGATGCCGGATATCAATAATCCTAGACCCGTTTTGCCCTTTGCGTTGGAAGAGTTTGAAGTCTCTCGTCCATGCGCATCGAGCATGTGGGTATGGATACGGTACGCTCAGGAAAGATCAGCTGCTAAGTTTCAGAAACTGGATCTTGATTTGTGTGGTGAGGACGGGGAGGTCTGTGTGAAGATCAGAGGCCTTTCTACCCGAACGTTGCAAGGAGAAGTTTCAGAACAATCTGAAACGACAGGGATCTTAATGTTGCAGCCGGTGTGGCGCGAAAAAGCAGTTGATCCAAAGCAAAACTCCCCCGAATATGCCGACCATCAAGTATTCCTGTGTGGCTTGCCTGAAATGAATGGATCCAGAAGTCATAGAGCCTCTGAACGATCTTTCATAGCACTGAAGTCGGATCAAAAAAGGTTGGGGAAACGCTTTGAAGAGTATGGGTTGGAGCTGTTTGAACGGATTCAAAACATAGCGGAGAGCAAACCTAAAGGTCCTATTTTACTGCAGGTGTTGGTTCCTGCTGAAGGGTTCGAACAAACTTTTTCAGGGGTTTCAGGGTTGTTAAAGACAGCGCATTTGGAAAACCCTAAACTCATGGGTCAGGTGATTGCAGTAGGCCAAGAAGAAACGGCGAAGGCAATCGTAGCTAAACTTGAAGAAAACGTGAGGAGCCCGGAAGATGAGCAGATCCGATATATAGGAAAAAAACGCTTGGTGCATACATTTGAAGAGATGCGAATTGCTCGTGTCGACAAAGAGAACCCCTGGAAAGAAAAAGGGGTTTATTTAATCACCGGTGGGGTGGGTGGTTTAGGGCTGATTTTTGCCCGAGAGATTGCCGAACAGACCAACGAGGCCACCCTTATTCTCACGGGCCGTTCGAGTTTAAGTGATCCGAAGAAAGCAAAGCTCAACGAATTGAGAAGCCTAGGTGTGAACGTTGAATACCATATTGTGGATGTTTCCGATCAACAAGGGGTTGAAAGGCTCATTGAAAAGGTTCGAAACGATTTTAAAGGGATCCATGGCATTATTCATAGCGCGGGAGTGATTCGTGATAATTTCATTTTAAAAAAGACCCGGGAAGAGTTTGAAGAAACCCTGAAGCCGAAGGTAGAGGGAGTCATTCATCTAGATGAAGCCACAAAGGATCTGCCTTTAGACTTTTTTGTTTTGTTTTCCTCTGGAGCTGGAACCATCGGCAACGTGGGTCAGGCGGATTATGCCACGGCCAATGCGTTTATTGATGCTTTTGCTCATTATAGAGATTCTTTAGAGGAATCACAGGAACGGTGTGGTCAAATCCTTTCGATCAATTGGCCTTTATGGAAAGAAGGGGGAATGGGTGTGGATGAAGCCACCGAGCAGATGATGAGAGAAAAAATGGGTATGGTCGCTATGCAAACATCCACCGGGATCGAAGCGTTTTATCAGGGCTTATCTTCCGAAGCCTCTCAAGTGCTGGTAATGGAGGGGGAGGTAAAGAAACTTTACGCCTTTATGAACAAAGAAAGCATGGGTGTAGCATATGTGGAAGAGGGGCTGGAGAGAGAACGTGAGTTGGTTTCAGAAGAAAATATCGGAGAAGAAGCGCTGGAAGAAAAAGTGCTGGCTTATTTTAAAAGGCAGTTGTCTAAACTCTTGAAACTGCCGGCTCAACGAATCCAGGCGGAGGAGTCTTTTGAGAAATATGGGATTGATTCGATTCTGGTGATGCAACTGACCAATGAGTTGGAAAAGACCTTCGGTTCTTTATCAAAAACGCTCTTCTTTGAGTATCAAAACATTCAGGAGCTCAGCCGATACTTTTTAGGATCTTATCGATCAGAGCTAGTCAAGCTCCTGAATATAGATCAAACAAAACAGACGTCTTCAAAAACCGAAGTAGCACCTCAAAATGGTTTGATGTCCAAAGAATCCCTGATAAAACCACGCCGGAGTCGTTTTGGATCGGTTTTGAAAAAACCATTGCTTCCCCTGGGCGAGGGTCCTTTGGATATAGCCATTGTCGGCCTTTCGGGTCGGTATCCGCAGGCCCCAGACCTTGCCGCATATTGGCAAAACTTACGGAATGGAAAAGATTGTATCACCGAGGTTCCCCCGGACCGCTGGGATTGGAAGAAATATTATACCGAAGATCGGAATCAGGGAGGGCGCCATTACAGCAAATGGGGTGGATTTATCGAGGATGTAGATAAGTTCGATCCCTTGTTTTTTAATATTTCTCCTCGGGAAGCGGAGCTCATCGATCCACAGGAGCGCTTGTTTTTAGAGCATGTTTGGATGGCGCTGGAAGATGCTGGATATCGAGGAGAAGATCTACAGGGAGAAGCCGGAGAGTATCTAGGGGGTCAAGTGGGCGTGTATGCCGGAGTGATGTATGGAGAGTATCAGCTGTTTGCGGCCGAAGAAAGTGTGCGGGGAAATCCACTGTCGGTGGGAGGGAGTTATGCGAGCATAGCCAACCGTATCTCTTATGTTTTGAATTTGCATGGCCCGAGCATGAGTATAGATACGATGTGCTCCAGTTCGTTGACCGCGCTTCATTTAGCGTGTCAGGATTTAAAACTGGGACGCACAAACCTTGGGGTAGCCGGTGGGGTGAATGTCACGATTCATCCGAATAAGTACTTGATGCTAAGCAATGGACAGTTTATCTCCAGCGGAGGTCACTGTGAGAGTTTTGGAAAAGGAGGAGATGGGTACATTCCCGGAGAGGGCGTTGGAGTGGCCTTATTGAAACGTCTGAGTGATGCGCAAAGAGATGGGGATCACATATATGGCGTGATCAAAGGCAGCGGGTTGAATCATGGAGGCAAGACCCACGGGTATAGCGTTCCGAATCCGAAGGCTCAACAGACGGTGATTTCCCGAGCATTGAAAGAGTCAGGAATTAGACCTGGAGCGATCAGTTACATAGAAGCGCATGGAACCGGGACCAAATTGGGCGATCCAATAGAGATCACCGGATTGAGCAAAGCGTTTGGCAGTGAGGTACAGAGAGGCTCATGTTTTATAGGTTCGGCGAAATCGAACATTGGGCATTGTGAAAGCGCGGCGGGGATCGCGGGAGTGACCAAAGTATTGCTTCAAATGAAGTATGGCCAAATCGTGCCTTCGTTGCACTCACAAGTATTGAATCCGAACATTGACTTTTCTCAAACGCCGTTTGTGGTTCAGCAAGAGCTTAAAGAATGGTTTCGTCCATTGCTTAAACTAAATGGAACGCGCAAAGAATATCCTAGAATAGCAGGTGTTTCCTCCTTTGGCGCAGGAGGAGCGAACGCGCACCTCGTCATCGAGGAATACCTCGATAACAAATCCGAAACCCGAAACTCGAAATCCGAAAACAACGAACATCTAATCATCCTCTCGGCAAAGAATGAAGACCGACTTAAAGTCTATGCTCAAAAGCTTTTGACTTATTTAACCTCGTCCCTCGACTCTCATTCCCCAACACTCCACGAAGTGGCTTATACGCTCCAAGTGGGTCGCGAAGCTATGGAAGAACGGTTGGGATTAATCGTAGAGTCTGTGGACGAACTGATAGAAAAGCTGAAAGGGTTTTTAGAGAACGAAGATGATGTGGAGGACCTCTACCGGGGCCAGGTCAAACGAAACAAAGAGGCCCTGGCGGTTTTTGCCGCGGATGAAGATATGGCCAAAACGATCGATGCCTGGATAAGCAAAGGCAAATATTCCAAACTTTTAGATCTGTGGGTAAAGGGTTTGATTTTTGACTGGAGCAAACTATATGGAAAAAACAAACCTCAGCGGATCAGTCTACCCACCTATCCTTTCTTGAAAGAGCGGTATTGGATCAACGGAAATGCGGATTACGGATTGAGAATTGTGGAGACGGGAAAAGAACTTCATCCGTTGATGCATGAGAATACCTCGACGTTAGAGGAGCAGCGCTTCAGCTCGATGTTTACGGGCGAGGAGTTTTTCTTCAAAGACCACCAGGTGAAAGGTGAAAAAATTCTCCCTGGTGTGGCTTATCTTGAGATGGCCCGGGAAGCGGTTGAGCAAGCTACAGGAGAACGATCCGAAGACAAAAAAAACCATCAAAGAATTGAGCTTAAAAACGTGGTGTGGGCCCGTCCGATTACTGTTGGAGATCAACCTCAAGAAGTCCATATTGGGCTTTTCCCGGAGGAAAACGGAGAGATCGCTTATGAAATCTATACGACCCATCCGGGAGATAACAAATCCGCAGTCCGCAATCGGCAATCCGCAATCAGTTCGGTTGTGCACAGTCAAGGGGTGGCGTTGTTCGTCTCCGCAGACCAACGTCAGAAGCTTGATCTCAAGGCCCTCCAGGAAACGTGTAATCAAAAGGTTTCAAGCACGGAGGAATGCTATGCGGCCTTTGAAATGATGGGCATTGAGTATAGTCCTTCTTACCAAAGTATTGAACAACTCTATATTGGAGAGAATGAAGTATTAGCCAAGCTGGCCTTGCCTTCTTCAGTATCAGAAACAAAAGATCAATTCACCCTGAATCCCATCTTGCTGGACTCGGCTCTTCAGGCTTCCATAGGATTAGCTTTTGCGGACCTTGAACAGGGCACCTTGAATCCTGAACCCTTATTACCCTTTTCGTTAGAACGGCTTGAAATCATCGAGGGATGCGCTGGATTGATGTGGGCATGCATACGCCACGCTGAAGGCAGAGCATCATTGGATAAGAGGAGGAAGTTGGATATAGATCTGTGTGATCAGCAGGGGAAGGTCTGTGTGAAAATCAGAGGGCTTTCTTTACGGGTGCGGGAAGAGGATGTAAATTCTAAAATCATTTTTCGGAGTCCATTGCAGCTTGCCAATAGAACTCCATATGATTTTTCCGCTTCAGCGGGTAAGCCTCAAGAAATAGCTTTAACTTCACTGATCAGTGATCAATCTCTGTTTAACAATAAATTATCTTTTTTCCCCAAAGAAGAGCTCACATTATCTTTGCCCACGGATTCATTATTATCCTCCATAGAGTCAACCGAAGCTTCTCCTGTTTTTCCAGAAGTGGAAATATCGAAGGAAGCGTTACAAAAAGAGTTGGTTTCCAGTTTGGCCAAAGCGCTGTATATAAAGCCCGGTTCTATTGATATGGACAAACCATTTATTGACATGGGACTTGATTCCATTGTCGGCGTAGAATGGGTTAATGGCCTTAACAAACAGTATGGACTTTCTATAGCGGCAACCAAAGTGTATGACTACTCCTCGCTGGTTGAGTTTTCTCGGTTTTTCGAGCAGGAGCTCAAATTCAAGAAGAAGGTTCCAATGGCTCCCCGGAAGGAATCGAAACGGGCTATTCCCACCACACTTCAAATGCCCCAAGAGAGTCTAGTTGTATCCGAAGAGTCAACCGAAGCTTCTCCTGTTTTTCCAGAAGTGGAAATATCGAAGGAAGCGTTACAAAAAGAGTTGGTTTCCAGTTTGGCCAAAGCGCTGTATATAAAGCCCGGTTCTATTGATATGGACAAACCGTTTATTGACATGGGGCTTGATTCCATTGTCGGTGTAGAATGGATTAATGGCCTTAACAAACAGTATGGACTTTCTATAGCGGCAACCAAAGTGTATGACTACTCTTCGCTGGTTGAGTTTTCTCGGTTTTTCGAGAAAGAGCTCAAGCTCAGAAAAAAAATTCCAATGGCTCTCCGGAAGGAATTGAAGCGGGCTATTTCCACCACACTCCAAACGCCCCAGGAGAGTCTAGTTGTATCTGATCTGACTTCTTTCAAAAAACGTCGCTTTCCCAAGCCGGAGGCAAGTTCGTCTGTGTTGGATAGGGATAGAACTTCTTCCCTTTTGAATTCTCAGGAACCTATTGCCATTGTGGGGATGGCCGGAAAATATCCCGGGGCTAAAGACTTGGAGGAATACTGGAAGAACTTAGTGGGTGGAAAGAACAGTATTCAAGAAGTGCCGCTGAGTCGTTGGGACGTCAATCAGTATTATGATCCGGCTCCATCAAAGCCCGGGAAGGTGAACTGTAAATGGCTAGGTCTGTTAGATGATATTGATTGCTTTGACCCCTTATTCTTTATGATTTCGCCAGCGGAAGCCGAAGAGATGGATCCTCAACACCGCATCTTTTTAGAAGAAGGGCATAAAGCGTTTGAGTCCGCAGGGTATAGCAGCAGCGGTCTAAGCAACAAGAAATGTGGTGTCTATCTTGGTATTATGAGTAATGAATACAGTTTACTAGCGATCGAAGCCCAGCGATCGATGTCAGGGACGAGTAATAATTACGCGATTGGTGCGGCACGGATGGCCTACTATCTAAACTTGAAAGGACCGGCTATACCGATAGACACGGCCTGTTCTTCTTCTCTGGTGGGGACCCATTTAGCCTGTCAAGCGTTGCATGCGGGAGAAATTGACATGGCGTTGGTCGGTGGGGTGACATTGTATTTAACAGCCGAATCGTACATAGATATGTGTGCGTCAGGGATGTTATCTGCGGAGGGTCAGTGCAAAACATTTGATGACAGCGCTGATGGATTTGTGCCTGGAGAGGGAGTTGGAGCGATTGTGCTTAAGCGTTTAAGTGAAGCGCAAAGAAATGATGATTGTATATTAGGAACCATTATCGGATCGGGAATCAATCAGGATGGGAAAACCAATGGAATTACGGCTCCTAGCGTAAAGAGTCAGATAGAGTTGGAACGGGAGATATATCGGAAGTATAAAATTGATCCATCGAGTATCAGTTATGTGGAGACGCATGGAACGGGGACAAAGTTAGGCGATCCAATAGAATTAGAAGCGCTCTCGACGGTGTTTAAGGAGCAAACGGATCGAAAGAATTATTGTGGATTGGGGTCGGTGAAAAGTAATATCGGGCATACCTCGGCGGCGGCAGGGGTGGCGAGTATTCACAAGGCGCTATTAAGTTTAAAACATCAAAAGCTAGTGCCGACCTTGAATTTCAAAAAGCCGAATAGTCACTTTAATTTTGACGAGTCTCCGTTTTATGTGAATACGGAATTAAAGAGGTGGGAATCAGAAGGAGAAAAGCCTCGTCGTGTGGGGGTTAGTTCGTTCGGGTTTAGCGGGACGAATGCCCATGTGGTGATCGAGGAATATGTCCAGAAGTCAGAAGTCAGAGGTCAGAGGTCAGAAAAGCCAGATCAGCCGGCCCTGATAGTGTTGTCGGCGAAGAATAAAGACCGTCTCAGAGCATATGCCCAAAATCTTATAGATTACGTCCATCCTTCGACGTTGGACTTTTCCGCCACAGCGGATCAGCCTGTGGCTAAAGACCTTCAACCTTTGACCCCCCCACGTCTTCAAGACGTGGCCTACACCCTCCAGGTCGGTCGCGAAGCGATGGAAGAGCGCTTGGGTCTGATTGTTGGATCGAAGGATGAGCTAAATGAAAAACTACAGGCCTTCATTGAAGGCAAAGAGGATGTGGAAGGTTTGTATCTTGGTCATGTCAAACGTAATAAAGATGGGTTGGCGGTCTATGCTGCAGATGAGGACATGGAGAAAATGGTTAAAGCATGGATAGCCAAAGGAAAGTACAGTAAGCTTCTGGACCTTTGGGTCAAAGGTTTAATGTTGGATTGGAACAAACTTTATGGAGAGAAAAAGCCTCATCGTATTAGCGTTCCCACCTATCCTTTCGCGCGCGAGCGTTTTTGGATCGAAGGAAATACAGAAGGCGGAAGGTCGAAGACTGAAGGTGTCGCCAGGCTTCATCCGCTGGTGCATGAGAATACATCGACCTTAGAGGGGCAGCGGTTCAGCTCCACATTCACAGGAGAAGAATTTTTTCTTCAAGATGACCAGGTGAATAGACGAAAAGTTTTGCCGGGCATGGCTTATCTTGAGATGGCCCGGGAAGGGATTGAGCAGGCCACAGGAGAATTATCCGAAGACAAAAACGATAATCAAAAGATTGAGCTTAAAAACGTGGTCTGGGCTCGACCAATTAATCTGGGAGATCAACCCCAAGAAGTCCACATTGGTCTTTACCCTGAAGGGAATGGGGAGATTGCCTACGAAATCTACACCACCCATCTGTCGGATGGGAAACCCGCAACGAATTCAAAAGATGAAATCGTTGTGCACAGTCAAGGGACGGCGTTGTTCGCCTCGGCAGATCAACGTCCGAAGCTCGATCTGAAAGCCTTACAGGAAAGTTGTAATCAACGTTGTTTAGGTGCTGAGGAATGCTATGCGGCCTTTAAAAGAATGGGCCTTGAGTATAGATCTGCTCATCAGGGAATAGAAAATATCTATATTGGAGAAAATGAAGCCCTGGCCAAATTGACCTTGCCTTTTTCTATCCTGGAGACAAAGGATCAATTCATCTTGCATCCCGTCTTGCTGGACTCGGCTCTTCAGGCTTCTATCGGTTTAGTTTTCCCTAACCGAGAACCGAGAACCCTGAACCCAGAACCCCTATTCCCCTTTGCCTTGGAAAGCCTTGAAAACATAGATGAATGCTCAGAAAAGATGTGGGCCTGGGTACGTTGCTCCGAAGATCGAGTGGCATCGGATAAGGTACAGAAATTGGATATTGATCTGTGTGATGAGCAGGGGCCGGTTTGTGTGAAAGTGCGAGGACTTTCTTTCCGAGTACTTGAAGGGGAGATTTTAGAAAAAGCTGAAACGATGGATACTTTGACACTTAAACCGGTTTGGCGAGAAAAAGCGATTGATCCAAAGCAAAACGTCCCGGAATATGCGGACCATCAAATATGTTTGTACGGTTTAACTCAAACGATTGAATCCGTAGAAAATAGTTTCTCTGGACAAACTTTCATAGAACTCAAGTCGGATAAAAAAAGGCTGGAAGAACGTTTCGAAGAGGTTGCATTGGACCTGTTCGAACGCATTCAAAAGATAGTAGAGGACAAACCTAAAGGCCTTGTTTTACTGCAAGTTTTGGTTCCAGTCCAAGGGATCGAACAAACTTTTTCAGGGCTTTCAGGTCTGTTAAAGACAGCTCACTTGGAGAATCCTAAAATTTTGTTTCAAGTGATTGCTGTGGGTGAAGAGGAGCAAGCCGAAGCCATCCTCGCTAGAGTTCAAGAGAATGCCAAATGCCCCGAAGATAAACAGATTCGTTATGAAGACGGGAAACGTTTAGTTCTCTTCCTTGAAGAAATGGCCGGTTTTGAGTCAGAAAGAGAGAGGCTCTGGCAAGAGGGTGGGGTTTATCTAATCACTGGTGGAGCTGGAGGACTGGGCCTAATCTTTGCCAAAGAAATTGCCGAAAGAACGAAAAGCGCAAGACTGATCCTCACCGGTCGTTCAGACCTCAGTGAGCCGATCAAAGAAAAAGTAAAGGGCTTGGAAAGCCTGGGGGCACATGTTGAATACCATGCTGTAGATGTCTCTGATGAACAAGCGGTTAAAAGGCTTATTGAAAAGGTTCAAAATGATTTTGGGGGGATCAATGGCATTCTTCATAGCGCGGGATTGATTCGGGACAATTTTATTTTGAAGAAAACCCAGGAAGAGTTTGAAGAAACGCTAAAGCCGAAGGTGGATGGAGTCATTCATCTGGATCAAGCCACGCAGCATTTGCCTTTAGACTTTTTTGTTTTGTTTTCCTCCGTAGCCGGAGCCATCGGCAACGTGGGTCAAGCGGATTACGCCACGGCCAATGCGTTTATGGATACTTTTGCCAGATATCGAAATTCTCGGATGGACTCAGAGAGAAGTGGCCAAACGCTTTCGATGAATTGGCCGTTATGGAAAGAAGGGGGAATGGGCGTGGATGAAGCCACCGAGCAGATGATGCGAGAGAAGACGGGTATGGCGGCGATGCAAACCGCCGCAGGAATCGAAGCCTTTTATCAGGGCTTATCTTCAGGAGCTTCTCAAGTAATGGTCATGGAAGGGAACGTAGAAAAAATCAGACACCTTTTCCTTGCAGATCAACCGGTAGCGTTTTTCGAAAAACCATCTGCCGTGGAAATAGATCCCGCTATCCTCGGAGAAAAGACCTTGTATGCATTCAAAAAACTGTTTGGAGAAATGATCAAATTATCTGTTTCTAAAATCAATCCCGAAGAGCCCTTCGAGAGCTATGGGGTCGACTCGATATTGATCACGCAATTGAATCAAAAACTAGCGGGTGTGTTTGATGAGATTTCTAAAACGTTGTTTTTTGAATATGGAACCCTGGGCTCCTTGAGCGATTATTTTGTAAAGGAATATCCAGGCGCTTGTGCCCGGTGGACCGGAGTTCAGAATCAAGCATTCGATGAGCCTGCGCGCCCTGTGCCTGAGTCAGTTTCGCCAAGAGCCTTTCCTTCGTTGACTTCCTTTCAATTCAGCCCAGAGCGTTTTGGAGGGAGAACCAGAGTGATGAGTGCCAAGAGGACCCACGATCCCATTGCCATCATTGGTTTGAGCGGTCGTTACCCTCAGGCCTACAACGTAGAAGAATACTGGAATCATTTAAAGACCGGGAAAGATTGTATCACCGAGATTCCCCGGGACCGCTGGTCGTTGGAAGGCTTTTTCCATGAAGATTTCGAAGAAGCGGTGGCGCAGGGAAAAAGTTATAGTAAGTGGGGCGGATTTTTAGAAGGGTTTTCAGAGTTTGATCCCTTGTTCTTTAACATTTCTTCGCATGAAGCAATGAGTATGGATCCTCAGGAGCGTCTTTTTCTGCAGACCTGCTGGGAGGTGTGTGAAGATGGGGGATACACGCGGGAGAAGATCGCTATACAGCATCATGGGAAAGTAGGTGTTTTTGCAGGGATCACCAAAACGGGGTTTGATTTATATGGCCCTGAACTTTGGAAGAAAGGAGAGCCGGTTTTCCCCCATACGTCCTTTAGCTCAGTGGCCAACCGAGTTTCTTATCTGTTGAACCTGAAAGGACCGAGCATGCCGATAGACACGATGTGTTCCTCGTCGTTAACCGCGATTCATGAAGCGTGTAAGCATGTGGATCAAGGGGAATGTGAGCTGGCGATAGCCGGTGGCGTGAATCTGTATCTTCATCCTTCTACGTATAGGGGTCTTTGTGCTCAACGGATGCTTGCGTTGGATAGACAGTGCAGAAGTTTTGGTAAAGGGGGCAATGGATTTGTTCCCGGAGAAGGGGTTGGAGCGGTGTTGCTGAAACGATTATCGCAGGCACTGTTCGATGGAGATCATATATATGGTGTGATTAGGGGAACGAGTGCGAATCATGGGGGCAAAACGAATGGATACACGGTGTCGAACCCTAAAGTTCAAGCGGAGCTCATTCGAGAAACATTAGATAAGACCGGAATTGACGCCCGCACGGTTAGTTACATAGAAGCACATGGGACAGCGACCGAATTAGGAGATCCCATCGAAGTCGCAGGGTTGAGCCAGGCCTTTCAACAGGATACGGTGGACACCGGATTCTGTGCGTTGGGTTCGGCAAAATCGAACGTGGGCCACCTGGAAGCGGCGGCGGGGATGGCTGGAGTAACGAAAATACTGCTTCAAATGAAGCATAAAGTTTTGGTTCCGAGTCTACATGCCAAGGAATTGAATCCGAATATTAATTTTAGTAAAACACCGTTTGTTGTTCAGCAAGAGCTGGGTGAATGGAGGTCTCCGTTTCTTGAACGGGATGGAGCTGGCAAGGAATATCCTAGAATAGCGGGGATATCATCTTTCGGTGCCGGAGGAGCGAACGCGCATGTGATCATCGAGGAATATAACGGGCAGAGGTCAGGAGCCAGAGAACAGAAATCAGAAAGGCTAGACCAACCGGCATTGATTGTGTTGTCGGCGAAGAATGAAGACCGACTCAAAGCTTATGCCGGAAAGATCTGTGAATATGTTAGATCCAACATCCAGGATCAAGAATCCAACATCCAGGATCTAGCCTACACCCTCCAGATTGGTCGGGAAGCCATGGAAGAACGCTTAGGTTTGATTGTTCATTCCATGAAAGAGCTTGAGCAAAAGCTGCAAGGCTTTATAGAGGGCCGGGAGGATGTGGAGGATCTTTATCTTGGCCAGGTGAAACGCAACAAAGAGACGTTGGCTGTTTTTATGGCGGACGAAGAATTGCAGGAAGCCATGGACAAGTGGGTTCAGCGCGGAAAGTTTTCGAAGCTCTTAGATCTATGGGTAAAGGGGTTAATTTTTGATTGGAACAAACTTTATAGAGAAAATAAACCTCACCGCATTAGTCTTCCGACCTATCCATTTGCACGGGAACGGTATTGGGTTGAGGGCAAGGATCAAACAGCTGAGAGAAATGGTTCAGCGAAAAGGAATGGAACGAACGGCACAAACGGAACGACCAGGAAGCAGGACCCAGAATTTTCAATTTCTACCGATACCAGCTCTAGGTGGGAATTCTCTTTGCCGAAGGACGCTAAAGAAGAGATGTCTCATGATTCCAATTTCGGGACCGAAGAAAAAGCAACATTATTTGTTCAGCAACTGGTTGCAGATCAGTTGGGAAAACCGATCCATAAGATTGATACACAGACGGGTCTTTTTGATATGGGTTTAACTTCTCACCATCTTCTAAAAGTAACCCAAGAGATTAAAAATAAAATTCATAATGACTTTTCTCCGACTTCATTTTTTGAGTATCCAACCCTTTCAGATTTAACCTCTCATCTCGTTAACACCTATTCAAGTGCTGTAAATCGGCTGCAAATAACAAAAAAGAAATATCAGATACGAGAAACGAATGTAAAAGAAATAGACGCTGATTCGTCAGGGAAAACACTTTCTATTATTCGGAATCAGGCTGATCGATATAAGCCTTTTCCATTGACTGATATTCAGGAATCGTTTCTAAGTGGGCGTAAACTGGGTTCTGGTGGGGGAGTAGGATGTCACGTTTATTTCGAAATAGAGTTTAGTGGAATCGATATCTACCGTTTAAAAAAGGTCTGGAATCGTTTGATTGAGTACCACGAAATGCTGCGCGCGGTCATTTCATCCAATGGACAACAAAAAATTCTAAAGGACACGCTCCCCTATGAATTTAAGGTCATTGATTTGCGCAGGAAAAGTAACTCTGATCAATGTAAATATCTAGAAAAGCTCAGAACAAAAATGTCTCATAAGGTGTATCAGCCAGATCAGTGGCCATTTTTTGGGATTCGCATAAGTATGTGTTCTGATAAACAGATTCTTCATTTTAGCATCGATACTATGATCGCGGATGGGTTTAGCCTACAAATGCTCTTTCAGCAATGGCAGAGGGCCTATCAGGATCCTGAATGGGAATTACCAAAAATAAACATATCTTTTCGTGACTATACATTGGCCGTCAAAAAATTCGAGGATTCAACCTATTATAAGAAGGATTTAGACTATTGGGTAAAGAAACTGGAGAATATGCCTTCAGGCCCATTATTTCCTCTAAAAACAAGATTAGACAGACCCATCAACGATGAAAAGTATACAGGTATTAGATTAGAGGGAACCCTTGTAAAAGAAGAGTGGCAAGTCCTTAAAAAGTGCGGAGAAAGATTGAATGTATCGCCGACTGTTTTATTGCTTAACACTTTTACGGAAGTTCTTCGTGTTTATTGTGGTCAGGAAACTTTTTCTGTTATCTTAACCTTTTTTAATCGCTTATTAGATCCGCAGCTAGATCGCGTTCTGGGACCTTTTATTTCGACCAATATATTTGTGGCGGAAGAAAAAGAAGACCGAAGATTTCAAGAAACAATTCAGCATAATCAAAAAATTCTTTTTGAAAATTTAAGTCATAACTATGCGAGTGGAATCAGAGTGTTACGAGAGCTGAAAAAAAGGCGCAAGATATCAAAAACTCTATCCCTGCCTGTTGTCTTCACCTCTTTGTTGGGTCATGAAGAAAAGGACGATGTTGGGAAACGTTTTTTAGAGAAAGTTTCCTTTTCAGCAGCACAGACACCCCAAGTCTATTTAGATCACCAGGTCAGGGAAGATAAGGGGGCACTAAAGTTTAATTGGGATGTCGCCAGAGGTTATTATGAGCCGGGTCTAATGGATCAAATTTTTTCAAATTATTGTCGTGTGCTTCGGATGCTTGCAACCGATTTTGATCGATGGAAAATGGAACAATGGAGCTCTATAGTGAAGAAGCCCCCATTTCTTAGGCGAGCATCTTTGAATGAAGAAAATGGTGCAACCAGTCATAAGGTTCCGATCGATTTATTGAATAAAAAAGCGGTTGAAAAAGACTTGCAATTTAAACTTTTTCCAGATGAAAGATTCAATACTTTTCCTTTAACAGATCAGCAGCAAGCATACGCTTTTGGACGGACTAAGTACGGCTCCAAGATCAGTATTCAGCTTTATATGTCTTTTGAAGTAGAGGGCCTAGATATCATACGTCTTGAAACAGCGTGGCGCAAAGTGATGGAAGCTCATGAGATGCTGACTACGGTTATTCACGCTAATGGAACTCAACAGGTCTTAGAAAACGTGCCTGAATTCCGGATCAAGACGACTGATTTGAGGGGGAGAACAGCAGAGGCTGTTGAGGATGAATTAAGAAGGGTGGAGTCCTCGATGATGGCCAAACAATGTCCTTTAGGTGAATGGCCTTATTTTGATCTGCAGGTGTCACTTATCAATGAGGCAGAATCAAGAATTCACTTCAGTACTGATTTAATTATAGCGGATGGTACAAGTATTTACCTTGTGCTGAAAGAACTCTTTTATTTCTATGAGAATCCAGCCGAGCTTTCCCCTAAAAATAAAATTACATTCCGTGATTACATCTTATCCCTACAGAACTATCAGAAAACCGAAGGTTATAGGGGAAGTTTACAGTATTGGAAAAACAAATTTTCCGATATTCCTCCGGGGCCCGAGCTGCCTATGTATGAAGAGGGCGGGATCCATAAAACCGAGCGCCTTGAAGGAACGCTTGGACATTGGAATGTACTTAAAGAAAAGGCCGCAGAGTTATCTATATCCCCCAGCATAATTTTACTCACGGTCTATGCCGAAGTACTAGCAGCATGGTCGGATTCTGAGTCCTTTACTATTGTGGTTCCAAGTTGGGAAAGATTACCCCTTCATGCTGATATTAATCAAGTGGTAGGTGATTTTACCGCTATGAGCTGGCTTGTCATCAAGAGAGAAGAGAAATCATTTGAAGAGAAGTTGCGCTCCCATCATGAGTCTGTTCAAGAAGACCTATCACACAGGGCTGTTAGTGGATTAAAAGCCTTAAGGATGGTTGGAACGAAAAACAGGCATAAAAAGATGCTCACCTTCCTTATCGTTTTCACTAATTTGGATAGTTCACCCACCTTTGAGTTTCCTAAGGGTTTTACATCCGGAAAATCATTGAGTCAGACACCACAGGTTCATGTGGATAATATAAGCTTAGAAGAGAATAGACACCTGTCTCTTCATTGGGACGTGATAAAAGGTCTTTTCCCGGAGGGTATGATGCAGGAGCTATTTGCAGGTTATCAGCGAGTATTGGAGTGTTTGGCAAATGATCCGCAGAGTTGGCAGAGAACCAATTTTGACTCATTGATTAATGCACAACCCGAGAACTATCAAGCTGTTGTATCTAGGCAAAGCGCTAAGAATAGTAATGGAGATAAATGGTATGAATAGGGGAAATGAATTACCCTCTTTATGTGAAGAATATAATATTTTCCAGAAGTGGAATGCTACGGATAAAGACTATCCTTTAGATCAGTGTCTGCATGAGTTGATTGAAAGACAGGCGGCACGGAACCCTGATCAGGAAGTGGTCTTCTTTGAAAAAGAAAGACTTTCCTACGCGGAGCTCAACGATCGTTCTAACCAATGTGCCCATTATTTAAGAGAGATCGGTATAGGTCCTAATACAATGGTGGGGGTTTTGATGGAACGATCTCCGGATACGGTCGTTGCTGTTCTGGGAATTTTAAAATCCGGCGGCGCTTATGTGCCATTGGATTCGGGGTATCCAAAGGAGCGACTTTGTTTCATGTTGGAAGATGCCTTGGTTTCCACCGTACTCACGCAAGAGAGATTTGAAGGGGTACTGGAAGATTTTGACGGAACCACATTGAGCCTGGATAGCCAGTGGAGCTTCTTATCTGGAAAATCCAAGGCGGATCTTGAAAATAGATCAGTCCCTGACGATTTAGCTTACGTGATCTACACCTCTGGTTCTACGGGGAACCCCAAGGGATGTATGATTTCTCATAAAGCGATTTGTAATCGATTGATCTGGATGCAGGAGCACTATCAAGTAACCGATAAAGACAGGATTTTGCACAAAACATCCGCTAAATGTGATGTGGCCATGTGGGAACTGTTCTTGCCTTTGCTATCGGGGGCTTGTCTGATTGTAGCCGGGCCGAAAGGGAACCAAGACAACCATTACTTGGCCGCACTGATCAGAAAAGAGCATATTACCATTTGTCATTTTATTCCATCCATGCTCCGTTCTTTTCTGAATCAAGCCGATCTGAGTCAGTGCTGGTTCTTACGTCATATTTTTGTCAGTGGAGAGGCTTTGCCATTGGATGTGGTGAAAAAATGTAAGAACAATATATCTGCAAGGCTACACAACCTCTATAGTGTTGAGGAAGCTGCGGTTGATGTGGCTTTCTGGGAATGTGAGGAAAGGGAGGATAAAAAGGTTCTGGCAGGACGCCCCATTGCCAATACGAAGATATATATTTTAGATGCTGAACTCAATCAAATGCCGGTTGGAGCTATGGGAGAAGTTTATATCGGTGGGGTGGGCCTGGCGAAGGGGTATGTGAATCAACAGGGATTAACAGAAGAAAGGTTTATCACAAACCCATTTTCCAAAGAGACCGATTCGAAGTTATATCGGACGGGAGATCAAGCGCTGTATTTACCGGATGGTAATATTGAAATTTCAGGGTGTATGGATGCGAAAAAGAAATGGAGGGGGGGTGGAATTGAGCTGGGAAAAATAGAAACCTCTGTAAGCAGACATGGTGGTCATGGCGTAAAAGAAGCCAGCTGTAGACTGACCGAAGAAGAAAAAAATAAAATCATTGAAGCGTGGAACGATACCGCGTGCGGCTATAATCGGAATCAATGCATTCATGAACTATTTGAAGAAAAAGCAGAAGAATTTCCCCATAACGTTGCTACGATTTGTGTGGGTCAAAGATTAACCTATAAAGAGATTAACGAGCGCGCAAACCAACTGTCGGGATATCTGAGAAGAGAAGGAGTCGGGCCGGAGACATTTGTAGGGATATGTCTGGATCGATCGCATGAAACCGTTATTGGTCTGTTGGGTATACTGAAGGCAGGAGGCGCTTATGTCCCTTTGCAGACGAGCGATCCCCAAGAAAGACTCACGAATATTATAAAGACCGCGGCGATCAAAATCGTATTAACCGAAAGCGGGCATTCAGGTGTGTTAGAGGAGATTGGCCTCACCAAACAGATTTGCATGGATCAAGAAGCGAATCGGATCCTGAAAGAAAACAAAACGAACCATCCTCAACAGATCGTTCAGTCTCACAATACCGCCTACGTCATTTTCACTTCGGGCAGCACGGGTAAACCCAAAGGAGTTGTTGTGCAGCATCGGCCGGTTATTAATTTGATCGAGTGGGCGCAAAAAAGATTTGCTTTTAATGAGAGCGATGTGTGCTTGTTTATAAACCCGCTGAATTTTGATTTATCCGTATTCGACATTTTCGGCATGTTGGCTTATGGTGCTGCGATCCACATTGTCGATGACGAGTCCAGAATGAAATTCAGTTGCTTGGCAAAGTTATTATGCCAGGAGGAGATCAGTTTTTGGAATTCGGCCCCCGCTGCTTTGCAGCTGCTCGTCCCCTTTATTAAAGCAGAAAGTAAAGAGACGAACAACGAAAAGCTTCGGCTCGTTTTTTTAAGCGGTGATTGGGTCCCGGTCACCTTGCCAGGAGAAATCCGATCCATTTTCTCAAACGCTCAGGTCATCGCTCTAGGTGGAGCCACTGAGGCAACCGTTTGGTCAAACTATTACCCGACTGATGATCTGGACCCCCACCAAAAAAGTGTTCCGTATGGCAGACCGATCCAGAACGCAAGGTACTATATCCTGGATCAAACCCTGACGCCCTGCCCGGTCGGAGTGGAAGGCGATTTGTATATAGGGGGTGAATGTTTGAGCACAGGATATATGAATGCTCCTGAGATTACCGCTAAGAGTTTTATACGCGATCCTTTTGTGGAAGATGACAGCGCCATTATGTATAAAACCGGGGATCTGGCGCGGTTCTTTCCAGATGGAAATATTGAGTTTTTAGGGCGTGCGGATTTTCAGGTAAAAGTGCGTGGATATCGAATCGAACTGGAGGAAATAGAACATAGACTCAGGCAGCACGATGATATTAAAGAGGCTGTCGTCCTGGTAAAAGAAAACGAGGCAAAAGGCCAGAAGATCGTTGCTTACATTGTTGTCAATCCGGGAAAAGAAGTAACGACTCAGGTTGTAAGAGCGTTCTGTAAAAAGGCATTGCCAAACTACATGGCTCCGAATCTTGTCATGCCTCTTCCACACTTGCCTGTTACGCCCAATGGAAAAGTAGATCGAAAAGCGCTACCCTGGCCGATCACTAAAAATCCTGTTCAAGACAAAGAGACACTTCAACCCGTCGAAAAATCTGAACCGAAAAAGATCGATCATAAGATTATAACCGAATTGCTATCCTATTTTACAGAGATATTGGATGCGAAAGATCTGACTATAAGCGATGACTTGTTTGATATAGGGGCCACCTCCTTTACCATGGTTCAAGTCGTTGAAAAAATCCAAGACGAGTATGGTATCACCATCCCTGTAGAGGTATTTTTGAATGACCCAAGAGTGTTGACCATTGGGAATTATGTGGATAAAGCGCTTAGCCAAGCAGGTGATCAACAGAATAAACCTGCACCGGAAAATGGGGCAAAGCCTATTGCCGGAGCACCCACAAATGAGGGAATCACAACCGAGTTACTGTCCTATTTTGCGGAGATATTGGATGCCGAAGGTCTGACTATAAGCGATGACTTGTTTGATATAGGGGCCACCTCCTTTACCATGGTTCAGGTCGTTGAAAAGATTCAGGAAGAGCATGGTGTCACCATCCCTGTGGAGGTATTTTTGAATGACCCAAGAGTGTTGACCATTGGGAATTATGTGGATAAAGCGCTTAGCCAAGCAGGTGATCAACAGAATAAACCTGCACCGGAAAATGGGGCAAAGCCTATTGCCGGAGCACCCACAAATGAGGGAATCACAACCGAGTTACTGTCCTATTTTGCGGAGATATTGGATGCCGAAGGTCTGACTATAAGCGATGACTTGTTTGATATAGGGGCCACCTCCTTTACCATGGTTCAGGTCGTTGAAAAGATTCAGGAAGAGCATGGTGTCACCATCCCTGTGGAGGTATTTTTGAATGACCCAAGAGTGTTGACCATTGGGAATTATGTGGATAAAGCGCTTAGCCAAGCAGGTGATCAACAGAATAAACCTGCACCGGAAAATGGGGCAAAGCCTATTGCCGGAGCACCCACAAATGAGGGAATCACAACCGAGTTACTGTCCTATTTTATAGAGATATTGGATGTGAAAGGTCTGACCATGAGCGATGACCTGTTTGATGTAGGAGCCACCTCCTTTACCATGGTTAAGGTCGTTGAAAAAATCCAAGATGAGTATGGTGTCACCATCCCCGTAGAAGTGGTTTTGGATAATCCAACAGTGGGTGCCATAGCTGATTATATGCTAAAGCAGTTTGAGGGTATGACTCCCGTTGTTCCTCATGATCCGGAACCTCAAGAAGAGCAACAGATCTCTGAAGAAGTAGTGGTACAGCTTCAACCGGTTACGTTTAGGGAGGAAGCTTATACGCAAAGCAGCGCCGCTTTGGAATACACCCATCAAATCGTTTCATTTGCTGGGATCAGTCGTTTATTGTCTCTCCTACAGTGCAGAACCATCAAAGGAAGACCCAAATATCTCTATCCCTCTGCCGGCGGAATGAATCCTGTTCAAACTTATATTTATATTAAAGAGAATCGGGTTGAGGGTGTTCTGGAAGGTATCTATTACTACCAGCCCGAAGAGCATGCGTTATACACTATCAAAGCGGGCTGTGAATTTGATCCTTCGATCTTTTCAGAAACCGATGGTGTTTTGTTTGAGCAAGCAGGGTTTGCTTTATTTCTGATTGCTCAAATGGAAGCCATTGAGCCTACCTATCAGGAAGCCAGTCCTGTGCTTTCAATCCTAGATGCCGGGTACATGGGGCAGCTTATGATGAGTGAACAGCGAGAGTGTTCTATAGGGTTGACACCTGTGGTCGGAGTCGATTTTAACAAGGTAGGCTCCCTATTCAAACTCGATAAAACACATCGGTTTATTCACTGTATCGCTGGAGGCGTTCCATCAGAGAATTCCCCGATGCCTGATCATCGTTCGGTCATGCCGTATCCCCCTTTTAAAGCAGATCAATCATTCGCTTCATTCTTAAATCCGGAAGTGTCTGAATTTAAAACATTGACCAAAGAGGAGAATGATTCACACCACGCAAAAAAGGTTCACATTCGACGGTTCAGCCAGGAAGAGACCTTTCTGAAACTTGACCCGTATGATTTCTCCGAGGGCGACCATGCGCTTCGGTCATGTCAGCGGACCTATCCAAAGGACCCGGTATCTTTCGAACAGTTCAGTAAGTTTTTATCACTTTTAAAACCTGAAAATATAGAAGGTGTATCCTGTCGTTTACATGCTTCGATCATCGGGGTGGATTATATCCAGACTTATTTATACATCAAAAAAAACGGTGTGGAAGGGGTGGCCGAAGGGGTGTACGTTTACGATTCTGAAAATCATGCGTTGGTCTTGGTGACACCGGGTCCGTTAGCTGAGATCAAATCGAGCTATACACCCTTTAATCGAAAGCATTATCAGCAAGCCAAGTTTTGTCTGTTTTGGGTGGGAGACCTCAAAGCGTTGGACGCTGTATATCAACATGACAACCTCTATATTGCTTTGTTGGAAACGGGATATAGGGGGCAGTTACTTATCGAAAAAAAGGCGGAGTTTGACATAGGACTTTGTCCCATTGGAGGCATGCGATTCGAAAAAATCCGCACGGCGTTCAATGTAGAAGACAGCCAAGAATTAATCCAGAGCTTTATGGGAGGACGTACAGAATCGCCCATACCGATTGGTCGGGATGCCCTTGAGGTGGGTCGAGGAGAGTTGGGTCAAGTCGAGAAACGATCAAATCAGGTGCTTTATCGGGATCTGGCTATTGTTGGGATCAGCGGCCGCTATGCCAGCGCGGAAAAAATAGAAACCTATTGGGAAAATCTAAAAGAGGGGAAAAGCAACTTAAAAGAGTGGCCAAAGAACCGACCCGGAGGGATCGAAGACGTTGGGATACGAGGAGGGTTTCTAAATGATGTTGATTGCTTTGACTCACTTCTCTTTGCCATATCACCGGCTGAAGCCAAGGGCATGGATCCCCAAGAGCGTCTCTTTTTAGAGGTCGTATGGGAATGCCTTGAAAACGCGGGGTATACAGGTGCGGGGTTAAATGGGTGTTCTCAGAGAGTGGGCGTTTTTGTCGGCGCGATGTGGAGTGATTATCAGAACCAAGGCTCAGATGCTTGGAGTCGGACGCAGATACCAGATGCAGCGTCTTTTCATTCGTCGATCGCGAATCGGGTTTCGTACTTTTTCAACTTTAACGGACCCAGCGCTTCGCTAGATACCTCTTGTTCGTCGGCGTTGACCGCTCTCCATGTCGCTTGCGAGAGTATACAGAATGGAGACTGTGATGTGGCTGTTGTCGGAGGGGTCAATATTATAAACCATCCTTACCATCAGGCGTTGTTGAGGTATCTTGATTTATTGTCGAAAAACAATGAATGCCATCCTTTTGGAGCCGAAGCAAATGGGTGGGTCGTTGGAGAGGGCGTGGGAGCGGTTTTGATTAAGACAAAGGAACAGGCCGAGAAGGCAGGCGACACGATTCATGGTTTGATTAAAGCGACGGCTATTAGTCATAGCGGAAAGACGATGCGGTATGGAGCGCCGAATGCGCAATCACAAAAAGAATCCATCTTGCGTGTTTTAGATAAAGCAGACCTATCCCCGGAATCGATCGGTTATGTGGAAGCGGCGGCGCCGGGAGCGAGTATTGCCGATGCATCTGAAATGACCGCCATCCAAGAAGTGTTTCGTGACGTGCCGAGCTTACCTGTCGGAACGGTTAAATCGAATATCGGTCATCTAGAATCGGCCTCGGCCATGTCGCAATTGACCAAAGTTCTTTTGCAAGTAAAGCATGGCGAGCTAGCTCCAACGCTAAACTGCACACCCATCAATCCCATGTTCAAACTGGAAGAGAATGGGGTGGAACTTGTTGAAGCGCTTAAACCTTGGGATCACCCCCGTCGGGCCTTAATCAATGCGTTTGGGGCTACCGGATCGGGCGGACATATCATTCTGGAAGAATATGTTCAAAAGAGAGCCGTTAAGCCGTCCAGACCGACATTGATTGTTTTGTCAGCGGCAACCGATGAACAGCTGAGACGGTTGGTCGGAAGACTACAAGATTTCATGGCCCATTCTTCGTTACCCTGCTTGTCCGATATCGGATATACGCTTCGTGTGGGACGCGTTGAAATGGATGAGCGGTTGGCTGTAGTTGTAGAAACACATGACGAGCTCAGAGAAAGACTTGCTGCTTATTTAAACGGTGGTGAAAAAAAGTCGGGACTTTTTCGTGGAAGCGTAATTGGAGAAACACCGTCTCCTGAGAGAAAAGAGGAACCCACGGTTTATACGATGGCCGAACAATGGGTGCGAGGCGTGCCATTCGATTCGAAGAGGATCGATCAAGGTTATGAACGAAGAGTCCCCTTGCCGACGTATCCTTTTGCCAAAGAAAAGCACTGGGTTGAAATGTATGAAACTGTTTCTCCTACGAATCTTAATAACGGAAAAGATCTGCAGGAGGAACATGGCGCGAATGGGTTGGAAAAAATCGAAACCAAGCTCAAAGAAATGTTTGCAGAAGTGTCTGAAATTCCAGTAGCCCGGATTGGTGCAAAGACGCGGTTAGAGCAATACGGACTGAATTCTTTGATGATCAACAAGCTGAACCTTCGTCTTGAAAAAGATTTTGGAGAACTGCCCAAAACCCTCTTTTTTGAATATTCGACGTTACATGAATTGGCGAAGTATTTTTTGGAGTCTCATGCTGAACAGGTCCAGGAATTATCGGCTATTGCACCTAAAGTAAACGTTTCATACACCGCGAAGGAAAAAAATAAGACGTCTTATAGGTCTGTAGAAGATGATTGGAATGATCAGGTTGCGATTGTCGGAATTAGTGGGAGATATCCAAAGGCCCCCAATCTGGAGGTGTATTGGGAGAATTTGAAGAACGGGATTGATTGCATAAGTGAGATCCCCCCAGAGCGATGGGATCATCTAAAGTATTACCACACAGAGAAACAAACCCCGGGCAAAGCATACAGCAAGTGGGGTGGGTTCATAGATGATGTGGATAAATTCGATCCGCTTTTCTTTGGTATATCACCCCGAGAGGCGGAATTACTCGATCCCGAGGAACGGATATTTCTGGAAACGGCGTGGCATACCTGCGAAGACGCCGGTTATACCCGGTCCTCCTTAGATAGTGTTTTTAATGGAAAGGTAGGTGTCTTCGTTGGGGTAATGTACGGAGACTATCAATTACTCGAAGGGCGTCACCCTAATGGGCCCTTTTCCAGGCTGGTCAGTGCGGCGTATGGCTCTATTGCCAACCGGGTTTCTTATGTATTGGACGTGCATGGTCCGAGTATGGCGATTGATACGATGTGCTCTTCGTCTCTGACGGCATTGCATTTGGCCTCCGAAAGCATTCGACGTGGAGAATGCGAAGCGGCTATAGCCGGTGGGATAAACCTATCGATTCATCCGAGAAAATATGTCCAGCAATCTCAGCTGGGCATGTCTTCAACCGATGGGCGGTGCCGAAGTTTTGGAGAAGGAGGAGATGGGTTTGTTCCTGGAGAGGGCGTTGGGGCGGTGTTGCTCAAACCGTTAACTAAAGCGATCAAAGATGGGGATCATATTTATGGTCTCATAAAGGGGATCGCGATCAATCATGACGGAAAAACAAACGGGTATACAGTGCCCAATCCGCATGCACAGACCACCATGATCCTCGATGCATTGAAACGGGCCCAGGTCGACCCACGAACCATCAGCTATTTAGAAGCGCATGGTACGGGCACATCGTTGGGAGATCCGGTTGAAATCAGAGGGTTGAGTAAAGCCTTTGGAACCTATACCGAGCAAAGACAATTTTGTCCGATCGGGTCGGTCAAATCGAACTTAGGCCATTTAGAGGCGGCCGCAGGTATGGTTGGGTTAACCAAAGTTCTCTTTCAGATGAAGCATCAACGAATTGTTCCCTCGCTTTATTCAAAAGAACTTAACCCGAATATCAATTTTGAAAAGAGCCCTTTTTATGTTCAGCAAGAACTGGCCGAATGGAAACGGCCCATCGTCGAAATAGATGGAGAACATAAAGAATACCCCCGGATCGCCTGCATCTCTTCATTTGGCGCAGGAGGATCCAATGCGCATGTCATCATCGAGGAATACCTCGATGACGGTTCGAGGTTCAAGGTTCAAAGTTCGGGGTTAGAAACTAAAGGGCCCTATATCATTGTCTTGTCGGCGAAGAATGCGGGCCGACTAAAGGAAGGGGCTAAAAACCTCCAGACTTTTTTAACCTCGAACTCCGAACCTCAAACCTTGAACCTCCACGAAGTGGCCTACACCCTCCAGGTGGGTCGCGAAGCCATGGAAGAGCGCTTGGGCTTAGTTGTTGATTCGAAGAAAGAACTTGAGGAGCAGCTACAGGCCTTCATGGAAGGGAAAGAGGATGTGGAGGATATGTATCTTGGTCGAGTCAAGCGTAACCAAGATGGGCTGGTGGTCTATGCTGCAGATGATGACATGGCGAAGATGGTTGAAGCCTGGGCAGCTAAAGGAAAGTACAATAAGCTTCTGGACCTTTGGGTGAAAGGGCTGAACGTTGATTGGAATAAGCTTTATGGAGAAAATAAACCTCAGCGTATTAGTCTGCCCACCTATCCCTTTGCAAGAGAGCGGTATTGGATTGAGGGAAATGCGGATTGCGGATTGGGGATTGCGGAGACAGGGAAAGAACTTCATCCGTTGGTGCATGAAAATACCTCGGACGTATCCGAGCTGCGTTTCAGTTCGACCTTTACGGGCAAAGAATTTTTCTTTGCGGATCACCCGGTGAAAGGCGAGAAAATTCTCCCTGGCACGGCCTATCTGGAAATGGTCCGAGAAGCCGTCGAACAAGCCTGTGGAAAATTGGTCAAAGATCATCAAAGCATTATTCATCTCAATAACGTGGTGTGGGCTCGTCCGATTTCCGTGGGAACGAACCCTCAAGAAGTCCATATTGGATTATTCCCCGAAGAAAACGGAGAGATCGCCTACGAAATCTACACCGCCTACCCCGGGGAAGGGAAATCCGCAATCCGTAATCCGCAATCCGCAATCGACTCGGTTGTGCATAGTCAAGGGGTAGCGTTGTTCGCCTCGGCAGGCCAACGCCTTCAGCTTGATCTCAAAGCCTTACAGGAAACGTGTGCTCAAAGAGTTTTAAGCACTGATGAATGCTATACGACTTTTCAAGCGATGGGCATTGAGTATAGTCCTTCTTACCAAAGTATTGAACAACTCTATATTGGAGAGAATGACGTGTTAGCCAAACTGGCCTTGCCTTCTTCAGTAACAGAAACAAAGGATCAATTCACCCTGAATCCCATCTTGCTGGACTCGGCTCTTCAGGCTTCTATCGGCTTAGTCTTCCCTAACCGAGCACCGAGCACCAAGAACCTTGAACCCCTATGCCCCGTTGCCTTGGAACGACTTGAAATCATGGATAGCTGCAAAGAATCAATGTGGGTGCGAGTACGCCATTCTGAGGGCAGCTCAGCTTCGGGCCAAGTGTGGAAATTAGACATTGATCTGTGCGATACATCCGGGAATGTTTGTGTGAAGATGCATGGACTCTCTTGCCGAACGCTTCAACAAGATCAAGAGTATGCTCATGCTCCTTCTTCTCCTCAGTTACAGCTGACAGATACGCAGCAAGTTCCGTTGCCCGTTTTAACGAATAAATCCTCGAAGGTGGTTCTGAGTCCATTATCGGAGGCTCAACCTTTTTCTATTCAAATCAAGCAGGTTCGGCAGCCTGAAAAAACACTTTTAACAGAGCCTGTATCGATAACTTCCACGTTGGAAAATCAAAGTGAATTGACCGCTCCAGTTGCATCGAAGATTTCAAAAGAAGTGCTGGGAAAAGAGCTGGTTGTAAGCTTTGCCCAAGCTCTATACATGAAGCAAAGCGACATAGATATTGACAAACAATTTGTTGAAATGGGATTGGATTCGATCGTGGGTGTGGAATGGATCCAAACGATTAATAAGACCTATTCACTGCATATACCAGCCACAAAGGTATATGATTATCCAAGTATTAGAGAATTGGCTAGATATATGAAAAGAGAATTAGAGAAACAAGAAAAAGGAACGCCTCTTCAAAAAGCCATCGAACAGATGCCTGAGCGTGTCATAGCTGAACAGAAGCCATCGAAGATATACCCACTACCAATGACCGCTCCAGTTGCATCGAAGATTTCAAAAGAAGTGCTGGGAAAAGAGCTGGTTGCAAGCTTCGCCCAAGCTCTATACATGAAGCAAAGCGATATAGATATTAACAAACAATTTGTTGAAATGGGGTTGGATTCGATCGTGGGTGTGGAATGGATCCAAACGATTAATAAGACCTATTCGCTGCATATATCAGCCACGAAGGTATATGATTATCCAAGTATTAGAGAGTTAGCTGGATATGTTCAAAAGGAATTAGAGAAACAAGAAGGAGCGTCTTCTCAAAAAGCCATCGAACAGATGCCTGAGCGTGTCATAGCTGAACAGAAGCCATCGAAGATATACCCACTACCAATGACTGCTCCAGTTGCATCGAAGATTTCAAAAGAAGTGCTGGGAAAAGAGCTGGTTGTAAGCTTCGCCCAAGCTCTATACATGAAGCAAAGCGACATAGATATTGACAAACAATTTGTTGAAATGGGGTTGGATTCGATCGTGGGTGTGGAATGGATCCAAACGATTAATAAGACCTATTCACTGCATATACCAGCCACAAAGGTATATGATTATCCAAGTATTAGAGAATTGGCAGGATATGTTCAAAAAGAATTAGAGAAACAAGAAAGAGCGCCCCTTCAAAAAACTTCCGAGCACATGCCTGAGCGCAGTATAGCTCCGCAGAAGCCATCAAAGGTATACGCACTACCAACCCTTAGGAAGCAGCATTCCATCAGGCCATTAGGAGGGCCTAAACAAGCCTATACCCATCAAACTCAAGAGGTGAACCCTGGACATTTAGGAAGTCTTGTTTTTCAAAAAAGGTACGGGTGCAAGTTGAGCTATTTTACCGGCTCCATGTATCGCGGCATTGCTTCAGAGCAACTCGTTCTTACCATGGGAAAAGAAAATTTGTTGAGTTTTTTTGGAAGTGCAGGTTTTACAGCTAAAGAATTAGAACCTCGTATTGCATCGATACAGTCTCAACTGGGGTTAAATAAACCTTATGGGATCTGCTTAATTGCTAGCCTAAATCACCCTGAAGAAGAGATGCAGCAGGCTAAGTTGTTCGTTCAATACAACATTCCCATTATTGAGGCAGCCGCGTTTTCGGCGTTAACACCGGCTCTTGTGTATTGTCGAGTTAAAGGCCTCTGCCAAACCAACGGACGCATGGTGTTCTCTCGACGTATTATCGCAAAATGTTCACGTTTAGAAGTTGCCCGTTTATTTTTAGCCCCTCCTCCTATTGAGATGGTAAATGATTTAGTCGGGTCGGGCTTGATAACCAAGGAAGAAGCCGACCTATCGCAACGGATTCCCATGGTAGACGACCTTGCGGTTGAAGCCGATTCAGGAGGTCATACCGACCAAGGCGTATCCTTCTCATTGCTGCCCTCGATGATGGCGTTAAAGGACTCATTGATCAGGGAGTATCACTACCAGGAAGAGATCCTTATCGGCTGTGGAGGAGGAATTGGGACCCCAGAGTCAGTTGCCTCTGCTTTTGCCTTAGGCGCCGATTTTATTTTTACCGGTTCGATTAATCAATGCACAGTGGAAAGTGGGGCTCATGATATCGTCAAAGACCTATTATCGACGCTCAGTGTTCATGATACGACTACGGCACCTGCTGGAGATATGTTTGAGATGGGGGCAAAAGTTCAGGTAGTGAAGAAAAAGACCCAGTTTCCGAACCGGGCCAATAGATTATATCAACTCTTTCAGCACTATAAATCAGTGGAGGAAATTCCTGTATCGATTCAGCAAGATATAGAAAAGCATTACTTCAAAAAGACATTTTCAGAGGTGTGGGACCTGGTGTGTGCGTATAAAAACAAAAAAAGTCCGGAGCAAATTAGCGAAGCTTTAGAGAATGCTCGCATTAAACTAAAACTGATATTTCAGTGGTATTTTGCCCGTACCAATCAGGTGACGTTCCATGGAGATGAATTAGAAAGCGATAATTTCCAAATTCATTCTGGACCGGCGATGGGAGCGTTTAACCAATGGGTTAAAGGAACCAGCCTGGAAAACTGGAGAAATCGTCATGTGGATCACATCAGCGAACAATTAATGAGCAAAGCCTGTGAATATATTCAGAGAAAGCCCTTATTTATTTCTAAAAGTTCCCCCCAAGAGTCTGTATCAAATCAAGAGCCTGTATCAAAAGAAGTGGAGGTCTCTTCTAAGGCTGAGAACCTATCAGCGCCCAAGCAGCAACGTTCTCCGCAAAAAAGTGATATAGCTATCATTGGAATGTCAGGGCAATTCCCCCGGGCCAAGAATGTAGACGAGTTTTGGGAAAATCTTTCACAAGGGAAGGATGGCATATCGGAGATTCCAGCCACACGTTGGTCGATCGATCAACTTTATGATCCCGATAAAGAGGCTCCCGGCAAGACCTATTGCAAATGGATGGGAGTTTTGGAAGATGCGGACCAGTTTGATCCCTTGTTTTTTAACATTTCTCCAGCCGAGGCTGAAAGGATGGATCCTCAACAGCGTCTATTTTTAGAAAACGCGTGGCATTGTATTGAGGATGCAGGGCTTAATCCAGCTTCTTTATCAGGAAGTTCTTGTGGAGTTTTTGCGGGTTGCGCCATCAGTGATTATGGGCAGTCGATGAACGGCAACGCGTTGAATGCACAGGGTTTAATGGGAGAAAGTCCCTCCATTTTAACAGCGAGAATAGCTTACTTGCTAAACTTGAAAGGTCCCTGTCTAGCAATAGATACGGCGTGTTCTTCTTCTCTCGTGGCGATAGCTGAAGCGTGTAACAGCTTGCAGCTTAAAACCAGCGACCTGGCTTTGGCCGGAGGCGTCTGTGTGTTACCGGGTCCTTCCATGCATATAATGACCAGCAAAGCCGGCATGTTGTCCGAAGAGGGGCGCTGCTTTACCTTTGATAAAAGAGCGAATGGATTTGTTCCAGGAGAAGGCGTTGGGATTATTTTATTAAAACGACTATCAGATGCGATTGGAGATGGGGATCAAATTCATGGAGTGATTAAGGGCTGGGGCGTGAATCAGGATGGGAAGACCAATGGGATAACCGCTCCGAGTGTGAACTCACAAATTGCCTTAGAAAAAGAGGTGTATGATCGTTTTGGTATTAATCCTGAGAAGATCTCCTTAGTAGAGGCCCATGGGACAGGCACCAAGCTTGGAGATCCTATAGAAGTAGAAGCATTGATCGAGTCTTTCCGTTCCTATACGGACAAGGAAGATTATTGTGCTCTAGGTTCGGTGAAAAGCAATATTGGCCATCTTCTACCTGCGGCAGGAGTTACCGGGGCGATCAAACTACTATTGGCCCTAAAACATCGGAAGTTGCCTCCAACGATTCATTATAATGCTTTAAATGAACATATTAACCTTGAGAAGTCCCCATTTTATGTGAATACCGAACGCAAAGAATGGAGGAGAGCAGAAGGACAAAAACGTTGTTCGGCCATCAGTTCCTTTGGCTTTAGCGGGACCAATGCGCATGTGGTCATCGAGGAGTACCTCGATGAGAAATCCGAAATTCTAAATTCTAAATCCGAAAATAAAGAATGCTTAATCGTGCTGTCGGCGAGGGATGAGGAGCGGCTTCAAGAGTATGTTGAAAAGTTTTATGGATATTTAACATCGAACATCGAAGAGCAAAGGTTGAACATCGAAAGTTTAGCTTACACCCTTCAGGTAGGGCGGGAAGCGATGGAGGAGCGGCTGGCTTTTATAGTAAATTCCCTAGAAGAGCTTACCAGTCGATTAAGCAGTTACTTAGAAGGTAAGAAAGGTGATTTTCTAAGGGGTAATGTAAAAAAAGAGAAGGTGGACATCTTCTTAGAAGGTAAGGCGGGAAGGGCATACATAGAAACTGCTATTGGAGATAAAGAAAGTAAATCCTTGGCCCAGCTCTGGGTAAAAGGGGTGGAGATCGATTGGGGTTTACTCTATCCGGATCAAAAACCTAAGAAGGTTAGCTTACCGACTTATCCATTCAAAAAAGAATCCTATTGGATTCGTGGAAACGAATCCGCTGTAAAACCAGTGAAAACTGGTTTTACTTTGCATCCATTGATGCATGAGAATACCTCGGACGTATCCGAGTTGCGCTTTAGTTCGACGTTTACGGGTGATGAGTTTTTCTTAACGGATCATGTGGTCAAAGGTGAGAAATTGTTACCGGGGGTCGCCTATCTAGAGATGGCCAGAGCGGCTGTAGAAGAGGTCGCCGGCTCTACCCAAAAGGATCAAGCAGGGATTCAACTGAAGCATATTGTTTGGGTACAACCGATGGCGGTCAATGGCCATGCCCAAGAAGTTCATATAGGGCTCTTTCCTGAAGAGAATGGACAGATTCAGTATGAAATCTACACCGATCCTTCCTCGGTCGCGCCTAGTGCTATAGAGGATAAGGACCCCGCTGAAGAAGAGCCAATCATCCATAGTCAAGGCGTGGCGACGTTGAGTTCTGCGGATGAAATACCCCCGCTCGATCTTGAGGCGTTGCAGGAAAGCTGCAAGAAAAAGCATCTCACCTCTGAAGCATGCTATGAGATCTTTAAGGGGCTGGGTTTTGATTATGGCCAGAGCCATCAAGGGCTCGAAGAGATCTATGTAGGGGCTGGACAAGTCCTAGCGAAGCTGTCGTTGCCTTTTTGTGTGGTCGACACCGAAGGCCAATTCGTTCTGCATCCCAGCCTGCTGGACTCCGCTCTTCAGGCTTCTATCGGCTTAGATCTCCCAGACCTCGAACCGGGAACCCAAGAACTTTTCGTCCCTTTTGGATTAGAGCGCCTTGAAATCATGAATGGCTGCCAGGCAAACATGTGGGCTTGGGTCCGTTACGCTAAGGGGAGCAGACCATCGGATACGGTGAGGAAGTTAGATATAGATCTGAGTGATCAGCAGGGGAAGGTATCTGTGAAGATCAGAGGCTTTTCTTCCCGAGCGCTGGAAGGAGAGGTTTCCAAGAAACCGCAAGCCATCGGTACGTTGATGATCGAACCGGTTTGGCGAGAAAAAGCGGTTGATTCCAACCAAAGCATCCGCGAATATGCCGACCACCAAGTGTTCTTGTGTGGTTTAACTCAAACGATTGAATCCGTAGGACATAGATCCTCTGAACGAACTTTTATAGAACTCAAGTCAGATCAAAAAAGGCTTGAAAAACGCTTTGAAGAGGTTGCCTTTGAACTATTTAAACACATAAAAAAGATAATGAAGGCCAAACCCCAAGGCCAAGCCTTGTTGCAAATATTGGTTCCAGCCGAAGGGATCGAACACTCCTTTTCAGCATTTTCAGGACTTTTAAAGACCGCTCATTTGGAAAACCCTAGAATCATGGGTCAGGTAATTGCCGTGGACCCAGAAGACGTGGCCAGCGAAATCATAGCTAAACTTGAAGAAAATGCCAGATGTCCGGAAGATTCGAAGATCAGTTATTCAGGGAAAAAGCGCTTATCGCAGGTCTTTGAGGAACTGCCAATTGCTCATGCCGAAAAAGAGATCCCCTGGAAAGAAGGAGGCGTCTATCTGATTACCGGAGGTGCGGGAGGATTGGGGTTGATCTTTGCCAAAGAAATCGCAAGTAAAGCCAAGAACGTCACATTGATTTTGACCGGGCACTCTGTTTTAAACCGGGAGAAGCAGGACGAGCTCAAAAAGATAGAATCCCTGGGATCCAGGATTGAATACAGGCAGATCGATGTCACTGGGAAACAGGCGGTTGAGGGTTTGATGGAGAGTCTCCAAAAGGATTTTGGGGGCCTCGACGGTATCCTCCATAGTGCCGGTGTGATTCGAGATAACTTTATCCTCAAAAAAACCAAAGAGGAATCCCAAGAGATTCTCGGACCTAAGGTCTCAGGACTGGTGAATATAGACCAAGCCAGCAAAGATATGTGCTTGGACTTTTTCGTGCTTTTCTCCTCTGGGTCAGGGGCCCTGGGCAATCCGGGACAGGCCGATTATGCCACCGCGAATGCCTTCATGAATGCCTACGCCACCTATCGTAATGAACGAGTCGCTTCTAAAGAACGCCAGGGCCAAACCCTCTCGATCAATTGGCCGCTGTGGAGAGAAGGAGGGATGCAGATCGATGAAGCCACCGAGACGATGATGATGCAAAGTATGGGAATGGTAGCCATGCAGACCCTCACCGGTCTCCAGTTTTTCTATCACGCCTTAGCTTCTGGGAAAAGTCAGGTAATGATCATGGAAGGTCAGCTTGCGCGCATGAGGCAAAAACTGTTTTCAGTGCCGTTGCCGGCCCTTCCAAAGCCTGATAAACCCTCTGATGGAGTAGATTCTTCAACAGTTATTGATATGAGTGACCTTCTCAGCAAAGTCCAAGGGGCCATCATGCAAGCGGTGTCGAAGTTGCTCAAGGTGAAGCTTGAAGACCTTGATGCAGAGGCTGAACTGAACGAATATGGATTTGATTCGATCACGTTGACGGACTTCTCCAATAAACTCAATCAGCAATACAATCTAGAATTAAATCCGACGGTCTTTTTTGAGCATCCCACGATTGCTGATTTTGCAAGCTATTTGATCGAAGAACACCGAGCGGTATTTGCTGCCCAATTTTCCGTACACACGCAAGTTGAGACCCTTGAACCAAGCCGAAAAGAAGAAGTGCAAAAAGATCAGTCAGCCAAAAGAATCCGCCCGCGATTCACAAGAAGGATGACGACTCCTCCCCAATCCCAACCGGTAGAATCTTCTGAGCCGGTAGCGATCGTGGGAATGAGTGGGTGCTTTCCGATGGCCCGGGACTTGAATGAATTCTGGGAAAACCTGAAAGCAGGAAAGGATTGTATCAATGAGATCCCCCAAAGCCGCTGGGATTGGGAAAAAGTATATGGAGATCCTCAAAAAGAAGTCAATAAGACCAACATCAAGTGGGGTGGTTTCATCGATGGGGTTGGGAAGTTTGATCCTTTATTTTTTGGGATATCGCCTCGTGAAGCCGAGCTGATGGATCCTCAGCAAAGATTGTTAATGACCTATGTATGGTTGGCTTTGGAAGACGCTGGTTATTCGGCGTCGAGCCTTTCGGGGAGTAATGCGGGCATATTTGTAGGGACAGGAAGCAGCGGTTATAGCAGCTTAATCGCGGATCGTCCTATTGAAGGGTATACCTCAACGGGGATCGTCCCTTCTGTAGGCCCCAACCGCATGAGCTATTTTTAAACATACATGGCCCCAGTGAGCCCATTGAGACAGCGTGTTCCTCGTCTTTGGTGGCCATTCATAGAGCCATTATTGCCATGGAGACAGGGGGCTGTGATCAGGCGATCGTTGGCGGGGTCAATACCCTGATTACCCCTGAAGGGTACATCAGTTTTAATAAAGCGGGGATGCTTTGTGGGGATGGTCGGTGCAAAACCTTTTCGAACCAAGCCAACGGCTATGTTCGAGGAGAAGGCGTTGGGATGCTATTTCTCAAAAAGCTCAGTGCGGCCAAAGCTGATGGGGACGATATCTATGGGATCATTCGCGGCAGCGCCGAGAATCATGGAGGTCAGGCCAATTCCCTGACGGCGCCCAATCCCAAAGCGCAGTCGCAGCTTCTGATTGGTGCGTATAAGAGGGCGGGTATAGATCCTGCAACGGTGAGTTATATAGAAGCCCATGGGACAGGGACCGAGCTGGGCGACCCCGTAGAAATCAATGGATTGAAAGCGGCCTTTAAAGCCTTGTATGAAGGCAGGGGAGATGCGGAGGTTTCGAGCGCTCATTGCGGGTTAGGTTCGGTGAAGACGAATATAGGACATTTGGAATTGGCGGCCGGAGTGGCCGGAGTGATTAAGGTTCTGTTGCAGCTTCAGCACAAAAGATTGGTAAAAAACCTTCATTGTGAAGAGATCAATCCTTACATCGAACTAAAAGATAGTCCTTTTTACGTCGTCCAGGAAAGCAAAGAATGGGCCCCTTTGAAAGATGTACAAGGGCAAGAACTTCCCCGCCGGGCCGGTGTAAGTTCCTTTGGATTTGGCGGCTCGAACGCACACATCATCATCGAGGAGTATCTCGATGACAGTTCAAGGTCCAAGGTGCAAAGTTTAGAGTTAAGCGATGAGCCTGCCCTGATTGTTTTGTCGGCGAAGAATGAAGATCGTCTCAGACCTTCGAAGTTGGACTTTTCCGCCACAGCGGATCAGCCTGTGGCTGAATACCTTCGACCTTTCACGCCACGTCTTCAAGACGTGGCCTATACTCTCCAGGTGGGTCGCGAAGCCATGGAAGAACGCTTGGGATTGATCGTGGGGTCCATAGATGAGCTGGCAGAAAAACTGAAAGGGTTTATAGAAGATCCAGACGATGTGGAGAACCTTTACCGGGGCCAGGTCAAACGGAACAAAGAGACCCTCGCTGTCTTTACGGTGGACGAAGAATTGCAGGAAGCCATGGACAAGTGGGTTCAGCGCAGAAAGTATTCTAAGCTCTTAGATTTATGGGTAAAGGGTCTGATTTTTGATTGGAGCAAGTTATACGGCGACAGCACACCTGACCGCATCAGCCTTCCTACTTATCCTTTTGCCAGAGAGCGGTATTGGGTTGAAGGTTCAGCGTTCTCTGTTCCTAGTTCAGGGTTGAAGGACAAGTTACATCCGTTGATGCATGAGAACACCTCGGACGTATCCGAGCTACGCTTTAGTTCGACCTTTACGGGTGATGAACTTTTCTTAACGGATGATATGGTCAACGGTGAGAAATTGTTACCGGGGGGTGCCTATCTGGAGATGGCCAGAGCGGCTGTCGAAGAGGTCGCCGGCTCTACCCAAAAAGATCAAGCAAGGATCCAATTGAAGAATATTGTGTGGGCTCGTCCAATTTCGGTGGGAACGGATCCTCAAGTAGTCCACATTGGGCTTTCCCCGGAAGAAAACGGAGAGATCGCCTACGAAATCTACACCGCCCATCCGTCGGATGAAAAATCCGCAATCCACAATCCGCAATCTGTCGAAGATCCGTCGGGGTGGAAAATCAAATCGGTTGTACATAGTCAAGGGGTGGCATTATTCGTCCCGGTAGACCAATGTCCAAAGTTCGATCTGCAAGCTTTGCAGGAAACGTGTAATCAAAACGTTCTAAGCGCAGAGGAATTCTATGAGTCCTTTAAAAGAGAGGGCCTTGACTATGGTCCTGCTCATCAAGGTTTGGAAAGACTTTACGTTGGCGATGATGAAGTGTTGGCCAAATTAAGGGTACCTTCTTCTGTGTTGGAAACCAAAGATCAATTTATTCTCTATCCGAGCCTGTTGGATTTGGCTCTTCAGGCTTCAGACTTTACTAACCAACAACCTTCCGTGCCGTTTGCCATGGAGGAGCTTGATATTCTGGGCGGATGTGGCGAAACCATGTGGGCGTGGATACGTAGCTCTGACCAGAGCTCAGCAGCTAACGTGCAGAAGCTGGATATCGATTTGTGCGATGAAGAGGGCCGGATGTGTGCCCGGATGAAGGGAGTGGGACTCCAGCCCATGAACACCGATATTGGGTTGAGTTCATCTGACAAGAAAAAGCAGTGGTTTTTTATGAAAGAAGAATGGATACCCCGCCCGATTCCCGACGAACTTGGGTGGGCGAATCGCTTAAAAGAATACGAAGGAAAGAGCATTACTATTTTATATTCTGATGAGAAAGAGAAGGACGCTCTTTGTACTCTGTTGAAACAACTGGAACAAGCCTCTCATATTTCCGAAGCGTTGCAGATTCAACCACTACATATCCGTGAAATGGGTGTTGACTCCTTTGAGGAAGCGCCCGATGTAGTCTTGTTCATGGGGCCGGAGGCGAAAGAAGACAGATCTACAGAGCTGAGCTATTTAGACCTATCCGTCGTATATCACTTGAGTCAATGTTTGATGAAAAAGGCGTGGAGTAAACCGATTAGAATTTATTATCTTTATGAAGGGACAACTTTACATCCTCGTTTGGAATGTGAAGCTCTATCTGGCTTTGTCGGGTCTGCCATGATGGAAAATGATAACCATGTTTGGACCTTGATAGGGTCTTATGACTGTGATGTATCGGTTACGCGTTCCCAGCAGCTTGTCAAGGAATGGCTTGCGGATGAGTCGTTCTACAGAGAGCCCGTACAATCTATTGAGGCCCCATCGATTCCCAAAGGAGAAATCTTTCAAACTGCGGCTATGACTCAGGTGCGATATGAAAAAACTCAAAGATTGGTGAAGCAAAGGGGAAAGACAACATTAAATCTTAATTTGCCGGAAGTCTTTCGCCATCATGGGACGTATATTCTTGCCGGAGGACTAGGCCTCATCGGAGAAGAATTGTGTCATGAATTAGCAGCGCGCTATCAGGCAACGCTGCTTATCCTGTCCCGTGGCGCTTGGGATGAGGTGAAGCAGAAACAGTGCCGGGAAATCGAAGAACGGGGAGGCAAGGCGCATTACTATTCTGTTGATGTGTCAGTGGATTCATTTTCATCGAATGGCCATAACGAAGCGTCCAACTCTTTGGAAACCAGGCTGATTCATGGGGGAAAATCCGAGAGCGTCACTCAAGTCGTTCGTGAAACCCTCGCCGAAGTGCTGAAAATTGAACCAGATTGACGATCATCAGCTGTTTCAAAATTATGGGTTAGACTCCATTTCAGCCATGGTGTTTTCCAACAGCTTAGAAAAGAAACTAAACGGGGAAGTAAAGCCACAATGGTTGGTTGGTTCTCCCACAGTTCTAACCTTGGCCGAGCGCTTACGGGCGGAAGGTAAAACCAATAATACTTATGGAGAGTCCAGTGAATTGATCATGAATACCAAAGAACAATTAAAACGGCTTGAAGAGGGGATGCTTAAACCATTGCAAGGACCTATTCGCCCTGGCAGGAGATATTCCCGGCCTCCTTTTTCGTCTCCCTGTGAAGAAGAGCTCCGGGAACCAATTGCCATTATTGGCCTGTCTGGTTCCTTCCCTCAAAGTAGGTCGGTCCACGATTTTTGGAAGGCGCTGGACGAGGATAGATCTCTGATTGATGAAATTCTCAAGAGTCGGTTTGATTGGGAAAAAGTATATGACCCCAGCGGAAAAGACCCCAACAAGATGCATTCAAAATGGGGGGGATTTATTCCTGATATAAGCGAGTTTGATCCGTTATTTTTTAAGATCTCTCCTGCCGACGCAGAACTGATGGATCCACGGCAACGCTTATTGTTGATGTCAATTTATCACAGTCTGCAAGATGGGGGCTATACACCTGAAGCACTCAAACAAAGTAAAACAGGTATATTTATTGCGGTAGAAGAGGATCAGTATGCTCAGGCTTTAATGGATGCGGGCATTGAACTTGAAGAAGGGCATGCCATGAGTATGCTGGCTAACCGTATTTCCTACTTTTTTGATTTTCGAGGGCCGAGTGAAGTCGTGAACACCATGTGTTCAGGAGCAGCAGTTGCTCTACATCGGGCCGTCTCGGCATTGCGGTCGAAGGAGATTACACATGCCTTTGTAGGAGCTGCCAACCTCATATTACGATACGACCGGACTCATTCATTTTTTTATCACGGAGCGGGCAAATCAGCCCTGATAGCTCCGTGTATTCTTTTGGCAAGAAGGCAAACGGTTCCCTTCGATCGGAAGGTGTTGCCAGTGTATTCTTAAAGCCCTTATCACAGGCGGAGACCGATGGAGATGCAATCTATGCGGTGATTAAGAATACGGCTGTGAATTACAACGGGCAGGGGGGCATGTCCATGGCCGCTCCCTACATCGCATCTCATTCAGACTTGATCCAGGCATGTTATCGTGAAGTGGGGATTGATCCTCGAAATATAGATTATATCGAAGCCCAGGGGATGGGAAGCCCCGTGGCGGATATGGCCGAATGGGGGGCCTGTAACCAGGCCTTGAAAGCGTTGGCAAAAGAGCAGGGTGTTGTCCTGGAACCGGGAAGGTGTCGGGTGAGTACTCTCAAGCCCATGGCGGGTCATATGAATTCAGCTTCCGCATTAGGGGCGCTGTTCAAGATCATTTGCAGTTTGCAGACAAATACCCTTCATAAAATTCTTGATTTTACCGAAATCAATCCTCATTTGGATACGGTCAACCAACCCTGTGGGCTTGCCGTCAGAACGGAGGAATGGCCAAAGAGGAACACGCTTCGCTTAGCCGGATTGCATTCGTATGGGGCAAGTGGAAATAATGCTCATGTGGTCATCGAGGAATACCTCGATGAGTCAAAGGTCGAAGGTCCAAAGTCGAAGGGTACCGTTGACCGCCCCGCTTTGATCGTTTTGTCAGCAAAAAATGAAGATCGTCTCAGAGTGTATGCCCAAAATCTTCTTGATTACGTCCACCTTCGGCCTTTGACGCCACGTCTTGAAGACGTGGCCTATACCCTCCAGGTGGGTCGTCAAGCGATGGAAGAAAGATGGTCCTTTTTGGTGAAGAGCGTCCACGAGTTAACAGAAAAATTAGAAGCTTATGTAAAAGCTCCGGCGGAGATGGATGGGTTTTGGCGGGGAGTAGTCAAGACGGACCCAAACGGGATGACCCCTTTACAGGAGGGAGAGGATTCGCAGGAGTCGATTGACAGATGGGTGATCAAAGGGGAGCTTGAAAAGCTCGCCGAACTATGGAGCCAAGGCTTTGTGATTGATTGGAACAAGCTCTATGGTGATACAAAACCTCGTCGGATCCGTTTACCCGCCTATCCTTTTGCGAATGAAAGATACTGGATCCAAGGAAATGAGGATTGTGGATTGCGGATTGCGGAAACGGGGAAAGAATTACATCCGTTGGTGCATGAGAACACGTCGGACGTATCCGAGCTGCGTTTTAGCTCGACCTTTACAGGACAAGAGTCTTTCTTTGCTGTTATGCAGGGGCAGAAGGTCTTGCTTGCGGCGGCCTATCTTGAGCTGGCTCGCGTGGCGTTGGAGCGGGCCGTCGGTGTCGGGTCCCTGGAGGAAGGTCCAACGGGGATGCAGATCAAAAATGTCACCTGGGCCGATCCGATTGCGTTGAATGGTCAAGCCAAAAAAATAAACATTGGATTATTTGTGCAAGAGGATAGGCCGATCCAATATGAGATCTATTCGGAAGCTGAAGCCCCTGAGAAAGAGCCGGTCGTGCATGGCCGAGGCGTTGGTATGCCGTATTTGCCCAATGAAACGGCGACCCTGGATATTCCAGAGATGTTAGGGAAAATAAACCATTACCGGTATGGTGCTGAGCAGTATTATAAAGACTTTAAAACGATGGGCAGTGTCTATGGTTCAGAACATCGGGGTCTTGAGACCGTCTATGTTGGAGATCAGGAGGTCTTAGCAAAACTGTCCTTGCCTGCCTCCGTTCTAGAAACACAAGACCCGTATATTCTTCATCCCGCTCTAATCGATGCCGTTTTCCAGGCCTGTATGGGGTTGATGATGGAACCGGGTGATCCCGCTCTTCTGAAACCCTTTTTCCCGTTTGCTATGGATAAGATTGAAATAACCGGGAAATGCTCGGCGTCGATGTGGGGTTGGATACGCGCTCCGGAATCCTCTATTGAACCGGTTAAACAGGCGATCGATAGAGATGACGCTACAGGGAGGACTGTCTCTGAGGGAGAATCGGCCCGGTGGCTAGGATTTCATAAATTTGATATAGATTTGTGTGATGATAAGGGGCAGGTCTGTGTCCGGATGAAAGGGGTGGATATCAGGGCCTATAGGGATCCTGTAGAGCGGGCCACACCTGAAGCAATATGTGAAGTACCCTCGTTAGAGGAGGATGCTGGCCAGGTCCGGAGAGTAGGGAAGGTTTCAGGTCAGAGGAGGCAGCCCGGGATGAGGGGATTAAGCATAGAAGAATGTGTCACCTGGGATCTAAAAGAGTTGCTGAAAAACTTTCTCAAAGTTCCCTCGGATAAACTGGATGTAGATACCCATCTCACCGATTTTGGATTTGATTCGGTGAGTTTGGTAAAATTCGCCAAACTCCTTACTGAGCACTACGGTCATGATATCACGCCATCATTGTTTTTTGGACATTCGACGATAGAGCAACTCACGCATTACTTTTTGACCGAACATCTCGAAGCTGTCCAAGGGTTTTATCACGAAGATGCTGGGACAGAAAATGTGCCGGTTCGGGTTACAGCTGAGGATAGACCGACGGAGCGAATAACCCGTTCGGGAAGGTTTCGATTTTTACCCCATGACACAAACCTGGGGGGTGATGGAACCGATTGCGATTATTGGCATGAGCGGTACGTTTCCGAAGTCGCGTAATATTGAAGAAATGTGGACTATCTTGTCGGAAGGCAAGAACGCGGTAGACGAGATTCCACCAGATCGTTTTGATTGGTGGGTCTATTATGGGGATCCGACCAAAGATATACACAAAACCAACTGCAAATGGAGTGGTTCTATACCCGGGGTGGCTGAATTTGATCCCTTGTTTTTTCAAATATCACCCCGAGAAGCGGAGAGCATGGATCCACGGCAACGGCATTTGCTTCAAGAGCCCTGGAATGCATTGGAAGATGCAGGGTACGGCGCCGGCCAAATCTCAACCGATAAAATTGGGATGTTTGTCGGGGCCGAAGAAGGCGACTATCAGTACCTCACAAAAGATAGCAGTAACGTGGGTCAAGCCGATTATGCCACAGCCAATGCATTTATGGACGCTTATGCCAGGTATCGTAATTTCCGGCCGGCCTCAGAGAGAAACGGCCAAACGGTTTCGATGAATTGGCCGTTATGGAAAGAAGGGGGAATGGGTGTGGATGAAGTCACCGAGCAGATGATGCGAGAAAAGACGAGTATGGTGGCGATGCAAACGTCGACCGGGATCGAAGCGTTTTATCAGGGCTTATCTTTGGGAGCCTCTCAAGTGATGGTGATGGAGGGGGAAGTAGAGACGATCAGACACGTTTTCTTTACAGATCAATCCGTAGAGCTTTTCGAAAAGCCATCTGCGATGGAAATGGATCCGGCTATCCTGCGAGAAAAAACCTTATATGAACTCAAAAAACTGTTTGGAGAAATGATCAAGCTGTCTGTCTCAAAAATCGATCCCGAAGAACCGCTGGAAACCTATGGAATTGATTCGATCATGGTCACTGAGCTGAATCAAAAACTGGAAGGCGTGTTTGGAGAAATTTCTAAAACCCTACTTTTTGAATATCAAACATTGACAGCATTAACCGACTATTTGATAGCCGATTATCCTCAAGAATGTGCTGGGTGGGCTGGTCTTCAAGAGGAAGTATCATCGGCTCAGGATACATCGTGTCTGGATCGTTCCTTTGGAGGAGACCTCCTCACATTGACTTCTCTAAGATTAAAGAAGGGTCGCTCTCGTGCATTGATGGGGGGCATGGGAAAAGAGAGAACTCAAGAGCCGATGGCGATTATCGGGATAAGTGGTCGTTATCCTCAAGCCAAAAATTTGGATGAATATTGGGGGAATTTGAAATCGGGCAAAGATTGTATTACGGAGATCCCCCAAGAACGTTGGTCGTTGGAAGGCTTCTTTCATCCGAATATGGAAGAAGCGGTATCTCAAGGCAAAAGCTATAGCAAGTGGGGCGGTTTCTTGGAGAGGTTTTGCGAGTTTGATCCCTTATTTTTTAATATCTCACCGCGCGAAGCGATGAGTATGGATCCCCAGGAGCGCCTTTTTCTGCAAACCTGCTGGGAAGTGTTGGAAGATGCGGGGTACACCCGGGAGAAGCTGGCTATACAGCATCATGGGAAAGTGGGTGTTTTTGCGGGGATCACCAAAACGGGGTTTGACTTATATGGCCCTGAACTTTGGAAGAAAGAAGAGCCTTTTTTCCCCCATACGTCCTTCAGCTCAGTGGCCAACCGAGTTTCTTATGCGTTAAATCTGCAAGGACCGAGTATGCCGATCGACACGATGTGTTCGTCTTCGTTGACCGCGCTTCATGAAGCGTGTAAGCATGTGGATCAAGGAGAGTGTGAACTGGCGATAGCCGGAGGTGTGAATCTATATCTTCATCCTTCCACGTATCTGGGTCTTTGTGCTCAACGGATGCTTTCGTTGGATGGACAGTGCAAAAGTTTTGGGAAAGGGGGCAATGGATTTGTCCCCGGAGAAGGGGTTGGAGTGGTCTTATTGAAACGTCTTAGCGATGCGCAAAGAGATGGGGATCCTATTTATGGAGTGATTCGTGGAACGAGTGTGAATCACGGGGGAAAAACCAATGGGTACACGGTTCCCAACCCGCAAGCACAGGCTGAACTAATACGGGATAGCCTGGATAAATCGGGGATAGACGCTCGGACAGTAAGCTATATCGAAGCGCACGGGACGGGGACCGAACTGGGTGATCCGATAGAGATAACAGGGTTAAGACAGGCTTTCGCCCGGGATACATCCGAGACGGGATTTTGCGCGTTGGGTTCGGCAAAATCCAACGTGGGCCACCTGGAAGCTGCAGCGGGGATAGCGGGGGTTACTAAAATACTGCTTCAAATGAAACATAAAGCACTGGCGCCAAGCCTGCATGCCGGAGAATTGAATCCGAATATTGATTTTGAGAAAACCCCGTTTGTTGTTCAGCAGGAGCTGGGTGAATGGGAAAAACCTGTTCTGGATGGGAAAGAATATCCCCGAATAGCGGGGATATCTTCCTTTGGGGCTGGGGGAGCGAATGCGCATGTGATCATCGAGGAGTACCTCGATGAATCCAAGGTCCAAGGTCCAAGGTCCAAGGTCCAAGGTCCAAGGTTCCTGTTGACTGCCCCGCTTTGATCGTTTTGTCAGCGAAAGATAAAGATCGTCTCAGAGCGTATGCCCAAAATCTTATTGATTATCTCCATCTTTTGACGTTGGACTTTTCCGCCGCAGCGGATCAGCCTGTGGCTGAAGACCTTCGACCTTTGACGCCACGTCTTCAAGACGTGGCCTATACCCTTCAGGTAGGTCGCGAAGCGATGGAAGAGCGCTTGGGTGATTGTTGGTTCGAAGAAAGATTTGGAGGAGAAGCTGCAGGCCTTCATAGAAGGGAGAGAGGATGTGGAGGATGTCTATCTAGGTCAAGTCAAACGGAACCAAGATGGGCTGGCGGTCTATGCCGCCGATGAGGACATGGCGAAGATGATTGAAGCCTGGGTCGCCAAAGGAAAGTACAGTAAGCTTCTAGACATATGGGTAAAGGGTCTGATTTTTGATTGGAGCAAGTTATACGGCGATAGCAAACCACATCGCATCAGCCTTCCGACCTATCCCTTTGCAAGGGAATGGTATTGGATAGAACAGAAAGAGGTCAGAAACCAGACGACAGCAGTCAGAGGTCAGCAGTCAGAGGCTTGCCAAGTTTACCAAGCCAACGGCATGGCCGAAGGCATGGTCAGTAAGAGGCTGCATCCGTTGGTCCATGAGAATACCTCGACCTTAGAGGAGCAGCGGTTCAGCTCCACATTCACAGGAGAAGAATTCTTTCTTAAAGATCACCAGGTGAAGGGAGAAAAAATCCTTCCTGGCGTGGCTTATCTTGAAATGGTTCGGGAAGCCGTTGAGCAAGCCACAGGAGCATTGTCCGAAGACAAAAAAACAATCAAAAGATTGAGCTTAAAAATGTGGTATGGGCCCATCCGATTACTGTGGGAATGAATCCTCAAGAAGTCCATATTAGTCTTTTCCCTGAAGAGAATGGGGAAACTTCTTACGAGGTTTACACCGCCCACTCAGGGGGTGGAGAATCCGAAATCCGAAATCTGAAGTCCGTCGAAGATCCGCCGGGGTGGAAAATCAATTCGATTGTGCACAGTCAAGGGGTGGCGTTGTTCGTCTCCGCAGACCAACGTCTGCAGCTCGATCTGAAAGCCTTGCAGGAAAGGTGTACTGGAAGTGTTTTAAGCGCGGAGGAATACTATGTGGCCTTTAAAGCGATGGGGATTGAGTATGGGCCTGCTTATCAGGGTCTTGAGAAGCTCTACGTTGGGGAAGATGAAGTGTTGGCTGAATTGACTTTGCCTTCCGCTATCCTGGAGACAAAAGACCAGTTTACGCTTCATCCTAGCCTGTTGGACTTAGCTCTTCAGGCTTCTATCGGCTTAGTCTTCCTTAACCGAGAACCGAGCCTGTCCTCCGTAGCTAACAAAGCGAGGGAGGAAACGCTGAACCCGAAACCCCTATTCCCCTTTGCCCTGGAATGTCTTGAGATCATTGATCGTTGCTCAGAAAAAATGTGGGCGTGGGTGTCTCACGCTGAAGGTTTTGAGTCATCGAATACAGTCAAAAAACTGGATATAGATCTATGTGATCAGCAGGGGAAAGTTTGTGTGAAGATCAGAGGGTTTTCTTTGCGGGTAGGGGAAGAGGGTGAAAGTTCTAAGATTTCTTTTCGGGGTCCATTGCAGCTTGCCAATAGAACTCCATCTTATTTTTCGGTTTCAGCTGATAAGCCTCAAACGATAGCTTTAACTTCACTGATCAGTGATCAAGCTGTGTTTAAGCATAAATCAATCTTTTCTCCCAAAGAAGATCTCGTATTACCTTTGCCCACGGATTCTTTATCACCCTTCATGGAGTTAAACGAAGCTTCTGCTGTTTTCGCACAAGAGGAAATGTCGAAGGAAGCGTTACAAAAAGAGTTGATTTCCAGTATGGCCAAAGCGCTATATATGAAGCCCGGTTCTATTGATATCAACAAGCCGTTTATGGATATGGGACTTGATTCCATTGTGGGTGTAGAATGGGTTAATAAAGTTAACAAAAAATATGGGCTTTCTATAGCGGCCACCACCGTGTATGACCACTCCACGATTGTTGAGTTTTCTGGGTTTTTAGAGAAAGAGCTCAAACTCAGAAAAAAAGTTCCAATGACTCCCCCGGAGACATCGAAGCGGGCTATTTCCACGAAACTCCAAACGTCCCAAGAGAGTCTAGTTGTATCCGAGGAGCTAAACGAAGCTTCTACTGTTTTCCCGCAAGAGGAAATGTCGAAGGAAGTGTTACAAAAAGAGTTGGTTTCGAGTATGGCCAAAGCGCTATATATGAAGCCCAGTTCTGTTGATATCAACAAGCCGTTTATGGATATGGGACTTGATTCCATTGTGGGTGTAGAATGGGTTAATAAAGTTAACAAAAAATATGGGCTTTCTATAGCGGCCACCACCGTGTATGACCACTCCACGATTGTTGAGTTTTCTGGGTTTTTAGAGAAAGAGCTCAAACTCAGAAAAAAAGTTCCAATGACTCCCCCGGAGACATCGAAGCGGGCTATTTCCACGAAACTCCAAACGTCCCAAGAGAGTCTAGTTGTATCCGAGGAGCTAAACGAAGCTTCTACTGTTTTCCCGCAAGAGGAAATGTCGAAGGAAGTGTTACAAAAAGAGTTGGTTTCGAGTATGGCCAAAGCGCTATATATGAAGCCCAGTTCTGTTGATATCAACAAGCCGTTTATGGATATGGGACTTGATTCCATTGTGGGTGTAGAATGGGTTAATAAAGTTAACAAAAAATATGGGCTTTCTATAGCGGCCACCACCGTGTATGACCACTCCACGATTGTTGAGTTTTCTGGGCTTTTAGAGAAAGAGCTCAAACTCAGAAAAAAAGTTCCAATGACTCCCCCGGAGACATCGAAGCGGGCTATTTCCGCGAGACTCCAAACGCCCCAGGAACGTCTAGTTGTCTCCGATCTGATTTCTTTGAAAAAACGTCGTTTGTCCAAGCCGGAGGCACGTTCATCTGCGTTGGATAGAGATAGAACTTCTTCCCTTTTGAACTCTCAGGAACTTATTGCCATTGTGGGGATGTCCGGAAGATATCCCGGGGCTAAAGACGTAGAGCGATATTGGAAGAACTTAGTGGGTGGAAAAAATAGCATTCAAGAAGTCCCGCTGAGTCGTTGGGACGTCAATCAGTATTATGATCCGGCTCCATCAAAATCCGGGAAGGTGAACTGCAAATGGATGGGTCTGTTAGATGATATCGATTGTTTCGATCCTTTATTTTTTATGATACCACCAGTGGAGGCCGAAGAGATGGATCCTCAACACCGGATCTTTTTAGAAGAAGGACATAAAGCATTTGAGTCCGCAGGGTATAGCAGCAGCAGTCTAAGCAACAAGAAATGCGGCGTCTATCTTGGTATTATGAGTAATGAATACAGTTTGCTGGGGATAGAAGCCCAGCGATCGATGTCAGGGACCAGTAACAGTTATGCGATTGCTGCGGCGCGGATAGCCTACTATCTAAATTTGAAAGGTCCGGCTATACCGATAGACACGGCCTGTTCATCCTCTCTGGTGGGGACCCATTTGGCTTGTCAAGCGCTGCATGCGGGAGAAATTGACATGGCGTTGGTCGGCGGGGTGACGTTGTATTTAACAGCCGAGTCGTACATAGGTATGTGTGCGGCCGGGATGTTATCTCTGGAGGGTCAGTGCAAAACATTTGATAATAGCGCCGATGGATTTGTGCCTGGAGAGGGCGTCGGAGCGATCGTGCTCAAGCGTTTAAGTGAAGCGCAAAGAGATGATGATTGTATATTAGGAACCATTATCGGATCGGGGATCAATCAAGATGGGAAAACCAATGGGATTACGGCTCCGAGCATAAAGAGTCAGATAGAGTTGGAACGTGAGATATACCGGAAGTATAAAATTGATCCATCGAGTATCAGTTATGTGGAGACGCATGGAACGGGGACGAAGTTGGGTGATCCGATAGAATTAGAAGCCCTCTCCACGGTGTTTAAGGAGCAAACCGATCGGAAAAATTATTGTGCATTGGGATCGGTAAAAAGCAATATTGGGCATACCTCGGCGGCGGCGGAGGTGGCGAGTATGCACAAGGCGCTATTAAGTTTAAAACATCAAAAGCTAGTGCCGACCTTGAATTTCAAAAAGCCGAATAGTCACTTTAATTTTGACGAGTCACCGTTTTATGTGAATACGGAATTAAAGACGTGGAAATCAGAAGGAGAAACGCCACGGCGAGTGGCGGTCAGCTCGTTCGGGTTTAGCGGGACTAATGCTCATGTGGTCATCGAGGAGTACCTCGATGAGTCCAAGGTCGAAGGTCCAAGGTCGAAAGTTCCTGTTGACCGCCCTGCTTTGATCGTTTTGTCAGCGAAGAATGAAGATCGTCTCAAAGCGTATGCCCAAAATCTTATGGATTACGTCCATGCTTCCACGTTGGACCTTCGCCCTTTGACGCCACGTCTTCGAGACGTGGCCTACACCCTCCAAGTAGGTCGAGAAGCGATGGGGGAACGTTTGGGGTTGATAGTTTATTCCATGGAAGAACTCAAAGAAAAGCTCCAAAGTTTTATGGATGGTAAAGAAGATGTGGAGGACCTTTTCCGGGGACAGGTCAAACGGAACAAAGAGACCCTGACTGTCTTTGCTGCGGATGAAGATATGGCCAAAACGATTGATGCCTGGGCAAGTAAAGGCAAATATTCCAAACTCTTAGACCTATGGGTGAAGGGTCTGATTTTTGATTGGAGCAAGTTGTACCGCAATAGCAACCCTCACCGCATCAGTCTACCCACCTATCCCTTTGCAAGGGAACGGTATTGGATTGAGGGAGATGCGGATGGCGGATTGGGGATTGCGGAGATAGGGAAAGAATTGCATCCCTTGGTGCATGAGAACACGTCGGACATATCCGAGCTGCGTTTCAGTTCGACCTTTACGGGTGAGGAGTTCTTTCTGAAAGATCACCAGGTGAAGAGAGAGAAGGTATTGCCTGGCGTGGTTTACTTAGAAATGGCGTGCACGGCGGTAGAGCAAGCTTCTGGAAAAAATCAAAGCATAGAGCTCAAAAACGTTGCCTGGTCTCGGCCGATTGCCGTGGGTGATATGCCCGTGGAGGTTCATATTGGACTATACCAGGAAGAGAACGGGGAGATTGCCTACGAAATCTACACCACCCATCCGTCGGATGAAAAATCCACAATCCACAATCCGGATTCCGCAATCAGTTCGATCGTGCACAGTCAAGGAGTGGCATTGTTCACCTCGGCAGATCCACATCCGCAGCTCGATCTGAAAGCCTTAGAGGCCTCGTGTAACCAACGTCACCTGAGTGCGGAACAAAGCTATGAAGCCTTTAAAAGGATGGGCTTTGAATATGGCCCTGCTTATCAGGGTCTTAAGAAACTCTACGTTGGGGAAGATGAAGTGTTGGCCCAATTAATGATTCCTTCTTGTGTGTTGGAAACCAAAGATCAATATATGCTCCATCCGAGTTTGATCGATGCGGTGTTGCAGGCGTCGATTTTGCTCCCTGCCAGCCGAGAATCGAGAACCCTAAACCCTGAACTTAAAGTCCCCTTTGGATTAGAACGGCTTGAAATTATTCATAGCTGCAAAGAGTCGATGTGGGTATGGATACGCTGCTCTGAGGACAGCGCTGCGGCTGACATTCAGAAGCTGGATCTTGATCTGTGTGATGAAGAGGGGAAGGTCTGTGTAAAAATCAAGGGGTTGGAGATGAGCCCTGTGGAGATCAAAGAAATCGAACAGGCTCCTGAAGAGCCCACAGGTAAACGAAGTGTTCATTATTTGGAAAAACAATGGGAAGCGTCTTTTCAGACTCCGAACAAAGAACGTCAGGGAACGATTCTTCTGTTGACCACAGAGGAAACAGAAGCATTAGCCACATTGGTTGCTCAAGCGTTTTCTCAAAAGGCTCATAGAGTAAAGATTCATCAGCTCAATCAAGCGTTAAGCCGCACGGAAAAGCTTGGGGAAGCATACGATGGTCTGGTGGACCTAGTGGGCTGTGGAAAAGTTCGCAATGAGTCACTTGATTGGATTGGCTGTGTTCAACAGTTGATTGAAAATGGAGCTAAAGAGGGGTTGACATGTTTGGGAATAACCAAAGGGTTGGAATCGTATCGGAATGCCTCGATGAACCTGACAGGAGCCACTCGGGCAGGTCTTTATCGAATGCTTCAAAGTGAATATACGCATGTACGGTCTCGCCATGTGGATTTGGATTCGAGCGTTAATGATAAGGAGCTTGCTCAACAGATTGCCGCTGAGTTCTTCATGGATGGGGAGGACGCTGAAGTCTGTTACCGTAGCAGGCAACGCTATCGAGCAACGCTATCGGAACTGTTGAGCAACGCAAAACCTGTTAAAAAGATCGTGTTCCCTGAAGATCATGTTTTGTGGGTTACAGGAGGCACACGAGGCCTTGGCTCTTTGTGCGCGCATCATTTTGTTCAACACTATGGGGTGAAACGGCTGGTATTGACCGGACGAGAAGCGTTTCCTCCCCAGGCGCAGTGGAGTGCTTATGCAGGGAAAGAAGATGCCGTCTCTAAGAAGATCAGAGCGATTGAATACCTACAAAGTTTAGGAGCTGAAGTTCGCATTTTATCAACGGATTTGACCGGTCGGGAAGCGGTTCAAAAAGACGTTCAAGAGATCACAGCAAGTTTGGGTCCAGCTGGGGGTGTTATCCATTGCGCGGGAATGGGCGATTTGGATAACCCAGCCTTCATTCGAAAATCTATAGAAGGCATTCAACGGGTCCTGGATCCCAAAGTCTCTGGACTGGATATTTTGCTTTCGCAATTTCATAAAGAACCGTTGGAGTTCTTTATGTTGTTTTCCTCGGTTTCTGCGATTGTTCCGACTCTTTCTTCGGGACAAAGTGACTATGCCATGGCCAATACGTATATGGATTATGCAGCTCAAGCAAGGTCACATGGGTTCCCTTTGATCAGTATTCAATGGCCCAGTTGGAGAGAGACAGGGATGGGAGAGGCCAAGAGTATGGCTTATCGCCAAACGGGATTGCTGAGTCATAGCAATGAAGAAGGACTAAAATTGCTCGATCAGATCCTCTCTGAGAATATGGGACCGGTCGTCTTGCCCGCCGTGGTCAATCCCACATTGTGGAAACCTGAAAAGTTGCTCAAACGCCGTATTGAAGATGGCAATGTTTTACCCGCTACAGTGTCTGAAGTTGTTCCTAAGACGGATCAGCCGAAAGCCTCAGGCGCGTTGTTTAAACCTATAGAAAATTGGCTCAAAGAAGTGTTTTCTAAAGAACTGAAGATCGACCAAGAGAAACTGGAATCTGATACGCCCTTTTCCGATTATGGAGTTGATTCGATTTTGTTAGCTCAAGTGGCCAGGAGAATGGATGAAAAATTAGCAGATCCCTTGGATCCATCAGTTTTATTTGAGCATTCAACACTGAATAAACTGACGTCTTGGCTGGTTCAGGCCCATTGGAATTCTTTGTCTACGGCGTTTGGCGTTGAAGGAGAAACAAGGGTGAAAGTTGAGGCATCGACCTTAAACGCTTTCTCTGGCCGCACCCTGCCTGGTTTAGTGCGGAAATCACGTCGAGCTATAACCAAGACTGAGGATATTGTTGTTGTCGGCCTGTCTTGCCGTTTCCCGGGTTCAACGAATGTGGAGGAGTATTGGGATTTACTATCCGAAGGCCGGTCAGCCATTGTTCCTGTTCCTGAAGAGCGTTTTAAGGGTTCGGATCTGTTTTACGCGGGGTTGATCAACAGCATTACCGATTTTGATCCCTCTTTCTTTTTGATTGCCCAGGAAGATGCCAAAGCCATGGATCCTCAAGCTTTTTTAGTGTTAGAGGAGAGTTTAAACGTATTCCATCACGCGGGTTATTCTCTGAAAGATATCAAAGGTTTATCAACAGGAGTGTATCTGGGAGGGCGTAGTCAAAACCTGCCCGAGGAAAGTGATTTGGAAGAGAGTCGCAATCCCATTATGGCGGTGGGACAGAATTATCTGGCCGCGAATATTTCTCAGTTTTTTGATTTTCGGGGTCCTAGTTTGGTGGTGGATACCGCCTGTTCTTCAGCCTTGGTTGGGATGAATTTAGCGATCAAGGACTTGGTGGCAGGAGAGATTGAGTCCGCTTTGGTTGGAGGGGTGAGCTTGCTGACAGGTGATGGCGCTCACAAGATTTTCCAACGACGTAAGCTTTTAAATACAGATGGGATGTTTCACATCTTTGATCAACGGGCTTCGGGGGTGGTTTTAGGAGAAGGCGTTGGTTTCGTATTACTCAAAACGCTGGATCAAGCCCAAAAGGATGGGGACCATATCTACGCGCGGATTAAGGGATTGTCGATCAACAATGATGGACGCACAGCGGGTCCTGCCACTCCGAACATTGAGGCCCAAAAAGAAGTGATGAAATTAGCGTTAAAGAAAAGTGGAAAAAAAGCTGAAGGCATCACGTATATTGATGTGAATGGTTCCGGCTCTGAAGTGACCGATTTATTAGAACTCAAAGCGATCGAATCGGTGTATCGTTCAGAGAGTAAAGATGTTTGCCGATTGGGCTCGATGAAGCCGAATATTGGCCATCCTCTTTGCGCCGAAGGCATGGCCAGTTTTATCAAACTTGTACTTATGTTAAATCATCGCCAGTGGGTTCCCTTTTTATCGGCTCAAGAAAAAATGGTCCATTATGATTTGGAACATTCTCCATTTATATTTGACCGAGAAAAGAGCGCTTGGTCAGAAGATTTTCATACGGTGGCCTTGAACTGTTTCGCGGATGGGGGCACAAATGCTCACGTGATTTTAGAAGGAGGAGAAAGGTTGTCTTCTGAAAGTGCTAAAAGAGCTAATAGAAGAAAACCATTACCTCCTCCTGAGCTTAATAGGGTCCATATAGGGAAAGCCTTTTCAAAAGAACCTTCTGAACAGAAACGGTTTTTCCTCTCTGAAACAGACCGAGGCCTCTTCACCCAACCCCATCCCTGGTCTCAAACCTTTGATCAGAATCACTCTATTTTTAAGAATCATCTGGCCTATGGTCAGACCTTATTACCGGGATTGGCCTATATTGATTTATTGTATCAATTTTTTAGAGCAAGAGGCTACGACTATAGGGAGTTAGAACTTCGCAACCTTTCGATTTATCAGCCGCTTATAGTAGGGCCGGACTATGGTGTCCGGCTTTTTGTTCAAAGCATTGAAGAGAGACAGGGAGAGATATGGAAAATTAGTGTGGAAGGTCAGGAATTCGGGAGCCAATCAGAATCGAAGAGTTATGTCACTGCGGAAATGCGTCGTAGAGATCCAAAAACATTCGAGGATAGCATTGATGTGTCGTCTATTTTTTCTTCCTCAGTCCGGGAGGTGCTTTTAAGTGACCTTTATAAAAGATGTCGTGAGTATGAATTAGTGCACACCGGATTCATGCGGGCCGAAGGAACCGTTTATTCGCTTGAGAGCGCGGATTGGATTAAGGTCTCTGTTCCTGAAGCAGGGCTTGATCAGGCTGATCATTTTATGTTTCATCCCACGTTAATCGACGGGAGTGGTGTTGGAGCTGGAGGCTTATTTTCATCTATAATGAAGGATGAAAAACGTTTGTTTCTTCCTTTGTTTTACGAGTCTTTTCGGGCGACCGAATTGCTTCAAAAAAACAGCCTTACCAGAATTGTAAAATCGTCGGTCAAACAAAAAGGAGAACTCCTCTCTTTAGATATGGAGTTTTTTAACGAATCGGGCCAAAAAGTCGCAGCGTTAAAAAACTTTGTCAATAAATTGGTTCGAGAAGCCGGTTTGATTAATCCCGGTCGTGCAAAAAAACAGCCTGTGCAGATCAAACAATCTCCCCCTTCATCAAACGTACACAGACCTCAACCTAGAAGTGTATCAAAGCTCAAAGCGCCTATTTCTCCGTCATCGAATGGAGCGTCGGATCTGGATATGTCGTATGTTCAGAAGGCCGAAGGTCTTTTAAAAAGAACGCTGGCCTCCAAATTGAAAACATCTGCCGAAGCCATCAATACCGAGTCAGGATATTATGAAATGGGCTTGGATTCATCCATGCTTTTAGAAGTGGTGAAGGAACTTGAAGGTCATCTTTCCATTTCTCTTGGGCCTACGTTGCTGTTTGAGTATACGACGGTCAAAGAGCTTTCAGCGTATTTGGCGCAGACCTATGGAGAAGATGTTCAGGGGGTTTCAACCGAGACTGCACCCGAGGGTACAGACCTCCAACATCAAGAGGTTAAGCCGCCGATGGTGGAGTCGTTTACTTCTCCTGTTGAAGAGAACTGGTCTGCTCCAGTGATGCAGGATGATATTGCGGTGATCGGTCTTTCGGGGAAATACCCTGGGGCGAGGAATGTGGACGAATTTTGGCAGAACCTCAAGGCTGGCAAGGACTGCATTACCGAGATTCCTCAAGAACGTTGGGATTGGCGCATTTTGGATGACCTCCAATCCCCGTCCGGAAAAAAGATGTCCAGATGGGGTGGATTTATTGATCATCCGGACTATTTTGATCCCGAATTTTTTAATATCTCTCCGCACGAAGCAGAGGCCATGGATCCCCAGGAGCGTTTGTTTTTACAGATTTGCTGGGAGGCGATAGAAGACGCGGGGTATCGGCCTGCTGATCTTACGCCTTTAAGAGGAAGATCCCGGAGGCGGGATGTGGCTGTCTTTGTGGGGGCGATGCACAAAGATTACACCATGATTGGTGCTGAAGTAGTATCTCGAGGAGCGCCAATGCCCTTGTCCTTAAACTATGCCACCATCGCCAATCGGGTGTCCTATTTTTGTAATTTTCATGGTCCCTCAATGGCGATAGACACGGTTTGTTCGTCCTCTTTGAACGCGGTGCATTTAGCGATGGAAAGTCTTCATCGAGGAGAAAGCTTGGTTGCCTTAGCCGGGGGCGTGAATCTCTCGCTGCATCCTAACAAATACATGACCTATGGAATGTGGGATTTGCATTCCAGTGATGGGTATTGTCACACGTTTGGCGAGGGGGGCGATGGGTATGTTTCCGGAGAGGGGATTGGAGCGGTTCTTCTCAAACCCTTAAAGCAAGCAGTCAAGGATGGGGATCATATATATGCGGTGATCAAAGGAAGTGCGGTGAACCATGTGGGCAAGGTGAGTGGGATGTCGGTTCCAAGTCCTGTGGCCCAGGGAGAAATGATAGAGCGATGTTTTGAACAAAGCGGGATAGATCCACGCACCATCAGTTATATGGAAGCGCATGGAACGGGCACATCGCTTGGAGATCCGATTGAGATCCAGGGATTGGTAAGAGCCTTTGGGAAATTCACCCAAGATAAGCAGTTTTGCTCCATAGGTTCAGTGAAGTCGAATATAGGTCATGCAGAGTCCGCAGCGGGTATTAGTGGGTTGACCAAAGTGATTCTACAGCTGAACCACAAAACGTTGGTACCTTCTCTTCATTCAGAGACGGTGAATCCACATCTCAATATGGAGGATACGCCTTTTTATATTCAGGATAAGACAGAGAAATGGAGTCAACCAGCGATCAAAGAACACGAGGGAGAGCCTGCTATTCTGCGCCGGGCGGGAGTAAGTTCATTTGGCGCAACAGGCTCGAATGCCCATGTGATATTGGAAGAATATGTGAAGGAAGAAGCACCAATCATGGAAGAGCTGATAGAAAAGAAATGGGTGATTGTTCCGCTTTCAGCAAAAAATCCAGAGCAGCTGAAGGAAGCGGCTAACAATCTGCATGCCTATTTAAGATCCACTATCGAGAATCCAGAATCTTCCGTTGCAAGCGGATCTCTCTGTGGCGGAAATATCCAGGATCTGGCCTACACACTCCAAGTAGGTCGTGAAGCCATGCAAGAGCGTATAGCCTTTCTCATTAAAGATGAAGAAGAGCTTAGTGAAAAGCTCCGAAACTTCATAAATGGAGAAGAGATTGGAGAACACTTTTGGCAGGGTCAGGTGAAGGATGGCGAGAAGGCGACGATCTTTTTTACCCCAGAAGATATGCAGGAGATGGTCAACCAGTGGGTCGTGCAAGGAAAACTGAGAAAGATAGCGAACGTATGGGTTCAAGGTTTGAATGTAGGGTGGGAAGCTTTCTATCATAATGAAAAAAGACCCCAGCGCATGAGTCTTCCGACCTATCCATTTGCAAAGAAACGGTATTGGATTGAAACAGAGGGGAAAATATCGAATATCGAAGGCAAGGCGTTGCATCCGTTGGTGCATGAGAACACCTCTGACTTTGAAGAGCAGCGTTTCAGTTCGATCTTTACGGGCGAAGAGTTTTTCTTAAGGGATCACCAGGTGAAGGGAGAAAAGGTATTGTCTGGAGTGGCTTATCTTGAAATGGTGCGGGAAGCCGTTGAACAAACCGCAGGAAAATTATCCTTAAACCATCAAAAAATTGAGCTGAAAGATGTGGTCTGGGCCCGGCCGATTGCTGTGAATGGTCAACCCCAGCAGGTGAATATTGGGCTCTTCCCGAAAGAGAATGGGGAGATCCTTTACGAAATTTATAGCGAGCCCGAGAAGAACAACAGCGATGACAAGCACTCCACGACCATGGTCTCACGACAACAGCTTGGCGACGAGATCGATTCCAGAAGTGTGCACAGTCAAGGGGTGGCATTATTCGCCTCGGCAGGCCAACGTCCGCAGCTCGATCTGAAAGCTTTGCAGGCATCGTGTATTCAAAGTCACCTGAGCGCTGATGAATGCTATGAGGCCTTTAAAGCGATAGGCATTGAATATGGTCCTGCTCATAAGGGTCTTGAGAAGCTCTACGTTGGGGAAGATGAAGTGTTGGCCGCATTGACCTTGCCTGCCTCTATCCTGGAGACAAAGGATCAGTTCACCCTCCATCCTAGTCTATTGGACTCGGCTCTTCAGGCTGCTATCGGCTTAGACCTCCCCAACCGAAAACCGCGAACCCTGAACCCTGAACCCAAGTCCCCCTTTACCTTGGAACGTGTTGAGATTTTAGATCGTTGTTCTGCATCGATGTGGGCGTGGATGCGCTGCTCTAAGGACCGTGCCCTATCTGATACCATGCAAAAGTGGGATATGGACCTGTGCGATGAGATGGGAAAAGTTTGTATTTCCTTTAGAGGATTAAGCTATGGAATTGAGAATTCCACACCCGTTAAAACCGAAACCCGTGTTCATTGGAGATTCTCATTACCCACGGATAAAAAAGAAAACGGAAGGAGCTCTTCGCATTTCAGCGTAGAAAAAAAGGCGGCGTTATTTGTACGACAAATAGTGGCAGACCAATTACAAAAACCGATTGATCAGGTTGACGTGAAGCGGGGTTATTTTGACATGGGGTTAACCTCTCTTGGGTTGGTTAAGATGGACCAAGGCATTAAGAGAAAAATAGATAAAGAGTTTGAGCCCACCTTACTGTTTGAATATTCAACCGTTTCAGAGTTGTCCGCATATTTGTGCAGCCACTATCCTGTTGAACTGGCTCAGTTAGTAGTGACCAAAGAAACAGTGGAGGAAAAAGTGTCAGATCGTGAGAGCATGGATCTAGGTCCCAGTTTGATGCCCTTGTCCAAAAGACGTTATTTATCTGCGGAGAAAAAAACGCCCCCTTTATTCCCCCTTTCCCCCGATCTTCAATCCCGTTTTCCGGAGTTGGTGCCGTTAAATGAGAGTTCGCAGGGCCGTCCTGTCTTTTGGTTTCACGCAGGATTGGGAGGGGCTCAGCCTTATCATGAGATCGCTCAAAAGAGTGTCCGGCCTTTTTATGGGATTCAGGCGCGAGGATTTCAAACAGAACGCTCGCCTTTACTTGGCGTTCAAGCTATGGCCGCTTATTACGTACATATCATCCAAAAGGTGCAGCCCGAAGGGCCTTATGATCTGGGGGGCTATTCTTTTGGAGGGACCCTAGCCTATGAGGTGACACGTCAATTGCAGGAAGGGGGCGCGGAGATAAACACGGTGGTGATGTTGGATGCGTTTGATCATGCACCTATGTCCATATCACCCAAAACCGATATGTTATCAGGGGTGAACTATTTGCTTTCCCTGCGGGCCATGGATCCGAAAAAAACGGATGAGGTGTTGATCCATCGTGATGAATTGGATAGTGACTTAAATGACGAAACTTTTTTAACCCGTCTGATCATCCTGGCTAAAAAACGAGGGTTAACCCAAACCAAAAAAGAAATTCAAGAGTCGATAAAGAAAATGGCAAGGGTTCAGCGTGCCTATGAACTGGATCGTTTCACGATTGAGCCTTTAACCGCCCCTAAAGAGATCAGCTGTTACTATTTTCGTAATAAAAGCGGATTATTTTTTGGAGAACATGAACCTTATTACACAGCGATGGAAGGTGAAGTTCAGTTGGATCACATAAACTATTGGAGCGAATGGAAAAAACAGATACCCAAATTCCATATCATGGATGTAGATTGCTCCAATCACATGATGCTTTTATCTGAACCCAAGGTACATGAAACGATCCTTGATTTTTGTCAGACCCTCTATTCTGCAGAAGGGATGAGGCCCCAATTCCTTACTTCTTTCAAAAGAAAGACCGAAAGAGAACATGGAATACTTTTTTTGAAAAGACCAGATCCAAAAAACGAGAAGAAAAATGGTGCTTGAAACTTCAGTCTGCCATGGCTATAAAGTTGGGTGAGAGAAGTGGATGCCGGTCCGGAGGACCAATGAGGTAAAACTCGGAGACGGTTGATCAGCCCGATGTGGTCCAGGTACATACTCTGGAGTAAACCCAGGGCTGAATAGTTCCTGGATCCGTTAGTTAAACGCGGTTTTCTGCACGAACCATTTGGGCCAAAAGGAATTACAAAAAAGCCTTGACGCACCCAACGAGTGCGCCTGCGTTTTTTTGCAACCTTTTGCCTCCAAAGCATTCGCACAGAAATCCCACGTTTAACTGACGGATCCAGGTAGTTATAAAAATGGTGATTGCAATGCGAATATGTTTATTTTTTCGACACCCCTACACTTCGAAAGTCCCATACATTCTTTCACTCTCTCTAATTCTCTTAGGGTTTACATTTATGTCAAACGAATCGCAGGCTCGTGGTATTATAGACCAACAGGCCCCTGCCTGGGGTGTAACAGAATGGGTTCAATTACCCGCAGGAAAGACTTCATTAGATATTACCGATTTTGTAACTATTCAGCTGCTCATTGAGCAAGAAGTTGAAGAACAGGCAGAACGGTCTTTCTGTTGATTAGAGCGTTTTAAACAAATCTACAGCCGAATTGTGAAGGGAATGCTGCAAACGTTTTTTTTGTTTAGTCATTAGGCCTTATGGTTTCCTCTTGCACCCGTGGTGAAACTGGCAGACACGCAAGATTCAGGTTCTTGTCCTGGCAACAGGGTGGAGGTTCGAATCCTCTCGGGTGCACCAAAGTTTTTCATTCTAGAGCATTTAACGATTGAAATGCCTCTCTAGAAGATCTATACTCCATGACATGAGTATAGCAACAGCAGAAATCCGGCGGCGTGCGATAGATGCCTACAAAATGGGCAAAGGTTCCCAGGCCGATATCGCATCTTCTTATCGTGTAGATCTTAGAACGTTTCAGCGTGGGCTCTCTTGTTTCAACGAAACCGGACAGACCGCTCCCCGACCGCGTGGGCATTGTCAGGCCTTCTACAGCGGAAAGCAGCTCAAGGCGTTGGCTCAACTGGGGGGCAAACATCCCGATGCAACGCTTGAAGAACTCAAGAACATGAGCGGCGTGAAGGGGTCGATCATGGCCGTACAGTGGGCGTTGAATCGGTTGGGCTGCCGGTATAAAAGAAACGCTTCACGCCAGCGAGCAGGACCGGGCGGATGTAAATCTCTTGAGAAAGCAGTGGATCCAAGAGGTGGCCAAACTTGATCCAAGTCGCCTTGTCTTTATTGATGAATCCGGGGCGAAAACGAATATGACTCGTCTGCGGGGCCGGGCGTTGGGCGGGAACAGGTTTTTTGCCAAAACGCCTCATGGACATTGGTGTACCACCACCTTGATTTCTTCGGTCCGCCTGGACGGAACAACAGCGGCCATGGAGGGGGAGGGGGCGACAGAGACGGCTGTTTTTGGAGAATATATTCGCCGGGTTTTTCTCCCGACTCTTTCACCTGAAGACATCGTCATCATGGACAATCTTCGCGTCCATCACAATCCCAAGGTCATTGAACTCATTGAGTCATGTGGGGCCCATGTAAGATTCCTTCCACCCTATAGCCCCGATTCCAACCCCATTGAAAAAATGTGGGGCAAGATAAAGAATCGGTTGGGCAGCCTTGCAGCCCGCAGTCAGCAGGAACTATCTGAAGCGCTCACACAAGCGTTCGAAGAGGTTTCTCCTGACGAGGTAATCGGCTGGTTTTCTTCGTGCTACATCGCGACACCTCAATCGTGAAGCGCTCTAGATCCTGCGTTTAACTCCCGAATACAGGTTTGCTAAGGTTTCACTCTCTTTTCTGCATTTTTGTCAACTTTTATTTTTTCATCATTAATGTTTTCTTGAAAAATTCATTATTTTTGTTTACAATTTTAGCTTTAGGCGTATCTTTCGTCCTAGGTCCTTTAATCTTAATGGAGATTTTCGATGAGCGTAGAGAAAAGTTTTGAAATAAAGAAGAAAGATATAGCGTTGCGAGGACTAAAAGATCTTCATAATGCGCCTATCCAATCTTCATCAAATCAACTCGATGGGGCCCAAGCACTTGTTAAATGTCTTGAAAATCAAGGAGTTGAATGTATATGGGGTTTATCCGGTGGCGCTGCAATTCCTATATTTGATGCCTTGGCAACAACCGGTACCAACATTAAACTCGTTTTAGTCCGTCATGAACAAGGCGCTACCCATATGGCAGATGGTTATGCGCGTGCTACCGGAAAGCCGGGCGTTGTTTTAGTCACCAGTGGACCGGGCGCCACCAATACAATCACCGGTATCATGACCGCGCACATGGATTCTGTGCCTATGATTGTTCTTACGGGTCAACAGATTACTTCTATGCTGGGTAAAGACGCATTTCAGGAAGCCGATGTCTTCGATTTGACCATGCCTGTTGTCAAACATAGTTATTTGATTAAGAGTGCAAATGATATACCTCGTATTGTTAAAGAGGCCTTTTACATTACTAACACAGGTCGACCTGGCCCGGTTCTTATCGATATTCCTAAAGATATTAGCCAAGGACCTTTTGAAGGGGATCTAGATCCTGAAATGGATCTTCCAGGATATAATCCTGAGCCTGAAGCCATCGACGAAGAATGTATTCTAGATATTGCTCACGCATTAAATAATGCGAAAAGGCCCGTAATTCTTGCAGGGCATGGAGCGATAATTGCTTGTGCCGGTCCTGTCATTAAAGAATTAGCCCAGAAAGTAGGGATCCCGGTCACGAATACACTTTTAGGTAAAGGCATATTCCCAGAGACAGACCCGTTGGCATTGGGGATGCTAGGCATGCACGGAACCGCTTATGCGAATAAAGCCATGGTCGAATGTGATTTGGTCTTGTCTGTTGGGTCACGTTATGATGATCGGATTGTCGGTCAACCCCATCAATTTTGTAAACATGCAACCCGTATTCATATAGACATCGATCCAGCGGAAATTGATAAGATGATTCAGTGCCATATTCATTATGTCGGTGATGCGCGGCGTGTATTAGAAGAAGTGATTAAACATGTCCGAAAAGCGGATACGGATGAGTGGTTACAGCGGGTGGATGACTATAAAAAAAGGTTTCCTCTGAAATATAAAAAACAAGGAGGCTTAAAGATGCAGCACATCCTTGATGAAATCTATAACTTAACCGATGGGAAAGCGATCGTTTCGACCGATGTCGGACAGCACCAAATGTGGGCCGCTCAATTCTATAAAGTCGATGCACCCTGGAATTGGTTAAGCTCCGGTGGGGCAGGGACCATGGGATATGGTTTTCCTGCAGCCATTGGAGCCCAGTTTGGACGACCCAACGACATCGTCATTGCAATAGTCGGAGATGGTGGATTTCAAATGACCATGTGTGAATTAGCCACCGCTTGTCTTCATAAGCTTCCTATCAAAGTGCTTGTATTAAACAATCATTATTTAGGGATGGTTCGACAATGGCAGGAGCTTTTCTACGAAGATCGAGAAAGTGGGGTAGACCTTGAAGGAAATCCGGATTTTGCAAAACTCGCCGATTGCTATGAAGGAGCCAAAGGCTTTACCTTAAAGCGAGCGGCTGATGTTAAGAAGATTTTGAAACGGGCCCTTGAATATAATGACGGTCCTTGTGTTGTGAATGTAGAGGTAGAAAAAGCTGATAACGTATATCCCATGATTCCACCGGGAAAAGCATTAGAGGATATGTTGATTGATGCACCTAAAGAAAAACTTGAAAAGCCAACGGGATCAACGTGATTTGGTATTCGTGCTTCATTTTTTAAAATGGGGCCAAAAAAGAAAATAATAATGAAAGACAGTAAGATAAGCGATATACATACATTAGGCGTATATGTCTCTAACAAACCGGGTGTATTAGCACGAATTGCACAGGTCTTTGCTCGGCGTGGGTACAATATTGATTCACTGGTTGTCTCTTCTGGTATCCTTGGGAATTATTCTCGTATGACCATTACGGCTCAAGGCGATCCTAAAGGATTAGATCAGATTATCAAACAAGTGAACAAACTTGTTGATGTATTACATTGTGTTGACCATACCCATGATGACGCGGTTGTTCGAGAGCTGGCATTGATTAAGATCGAAGCCGGAGTCGATAAACGAACAGAGATTCTTCAGATCGTCGAACATTTTGGCTGTAAAACGGTCGATTTAACCGAGGATTCCCTGATTATTATGGTTGCAGGTCATTCAGATAAAGTCGATGCCCTTATTGAAATGCTTCGCAAATATCGTATTATCGAACTAGTCAGAACGGGTAAAGTATTAATGGCGCGTGGTGTACAGGAAACATAGAAGAAAGTCAGTATGTTCTCAGATGTTGAGATGTCTGGGACGTCATTAAGTCAGTCCCGCTAAGCGGGATGTTATTTATTGTTTTTGTACGTAGTGCTACCTAACACGAACGAAGTGAGATAGAAATGGCTGAAACATTATTTGATAAGGTTTGGAATAAACATGTTGTTAAGAATATCTCTGATGACTATGTATTGCTTTATATTGACCGTCATTTAATCCATGAAGTAACCAGTCCCCAAGCGTTTGAAGGACTTCGCCTCGCCCAGCGTACAGTGCGGAAACCAGAGCTGACATTTGCTACCATGGATCATAATGTGCCTACCGATGAACGGAATGTAATTCGTGATCCCATATCCAAAATCCAAATAGATACCTTAGAAAAAAACTGTCAAGATTTTGGAATTACGCTCTATGATCTGAACAGTGAACAGCAAGGAATCGTTCATATTATTGGTCCTGAATTAGGTATTACATTACCTGGGTTAACCATCGTGTGTGGAGATTCGCATACATCCACTCATGGAGCCTTTGGGTCTTTAGCTTTTGGGATCGGCACATCTGAGGTTGAACATGTATTAGCCACACAAACCTTACCCCAACAAAAATCGAAAACATTTAGAGTAGAATTCACCGGACACCTTAAACCCAAAACAACCTCAAAGGACATGATTCTAAAACTCATTGGTACGATCGGTACAGCCGGTGGAACGGGTTATGTGCTTGAATACTGTGGTGAGACGGTTAGCGCTCTATCCATGGAAGCGCGTATGACGATCTGTAACATGAGCATTGAAGCGGGCGCTCGTGCAGGCATGATTGCACCGGATGAGGCAACATTTGACTATATTGCTTGTAGTGACCGGCCTTTTGCGCCAAACGGAGAGGCTTTGGATCAAGCGATTGAATACTGGAAAACATTGCCTAGTGATGAAGATGCCGAATTTGACCAAACCATTACCATTGATGCAAGTGAACTAGTGCCACAAATTACATGGGGAACCAATCCGGGAATGGTGACAGATGTAACGGGTCAGGTTCCTGACCCCAGTTCTGTACCAGGATATAGCCGAACAGATATCGAAAAAGCGTTAGACTATATGGGGCTAACGCCAGGTACTCCCATCACCGATATTAAAGTAGATACCGTATTTATTGGAAGTTGCACCAATGGACGTATAGAGGACTTACGACAGGCCGCGAACTTCATGAAGGGGCGTGCAATTGCCCCTCACGTTAACGTCTTAGTGGTCCCTGGGTCACAGCACGTTCGTAAACAGGCCGAGGAAGAAGGGTTAGATAAAATATTTAAAGAGGCAGGCGCCGAGTGGCGTTTTGCAGGGTGCAGTATGTGTCTAGGCATGAATCCCGATCAGTTACAGCCCGGTCAAAGATCTGCCTCTACCTCAAATCGAAACTTTGAAGGACGTCAAGGTAAAGGGGGACGAACGCATCTTGTAAGCCCAGAAATGGCGGTTGCCGCAGCTGTTGAAGGGCACTTTGTAGATATAAGGAATTGGACATAGACATCATAGAAGCTTTCAACATACATAAAGGGCTCATCGCCACACTAGACCGAGCCAATGTAGATACCGATCAGATCATTCCAAAACAGTTTTTGAAGTCGATCAAAAAAACCGGGTTTGGTCAGGGGCTCTTCTTTGATTGGCGATATGGGTTAGATGGAAAGCCCGATCCTTCTTTTGAATTAAATCATGAAAAATTTAAAGGAGCTTCTGTGCTTATTGTGCGTAATAACTTTGGCTGTGGATCTAGCCGTGAGCATGCTGTCTGGGCTGTACAACAGGACGGATACAAAGTGGTTATTGCTCCTTGGGTTGAACGAAATGGAACCAGAATTCCTGGATTTGCTGACATTTTTCAAAATAATGCTGCCAAAAATGGATTACTTACGATTGAGTTATCAGAATCTGAAGTAGGAGAAATTTTTCAACATATTGAAAGATCTGAGGGATTAGAAATAACAGTCAACTTAGAAACCCAATCCCTTCTAGTGCATACAAACCCAGAAATTTCTTTCCATTTTGATATCGATCCTAGTGTTAAAGAGCATCTTATACGTGGACTTGACCAAATTGCATTAGCGTTTGAGCACGAAAATGCCATTCGTGACTTTGAGTTTTCCCATAACGTTCAAATCTCGATTCAACAAAGCTAGTTTATAGAAATGGAGTCTAAAAAACATTCTGAGAGTGAATGTATCCGGAAAATAGTGGGAGATACGCTAACGAGATATTCTCCCTTTCAGCGTCTCGATGCGTTGAGACGAAACGCGATTCCTTTCTGTGGTGTTTCGAAATATGAAGAATCCGATCTAATCATCATTCGAAAAGTTGTTGGTCAAACTAGTTCACAATCAAGTTGAGTATATTACCGTAGGAGGGATTGCCTTCTGTCTAAACGGATATATAAGACTGATCGAGGATGTCGATATACTGTAAGCGTCCGAGCGGCGACCCCCTTGACCGGTACCCGAAGGGTAAACTAAGCTTTCAATGTAGGGGGGGGGCTAGGCCGCATCAGCCTTTTGAGCCGCATGCCAATTGGCCGGGGTCAATTCGCTCACCTGCGTTATTTTCATCGTCGGTAAACGACCGAGCACATCGTGCAGATAATCTTGGGCGTTGATCCCCCGGCGACGACAAGACTCCAACAACGTATAGAGACAAGTTGATATCCCAATTCTTTTGCCGTCTTCGCCATAGAAAAAAACCGTCTGGCCTTAAAACGTTTTTGGTAGACTTTTTCCCCCTCGTCTACATAATCTTGTCCGTAACGCAGCATTCGATAAATGAGTATGGCCAGTTTACGTGCAAGAGCAAATACGGCCACGGCTCCACTCCTACGCCGAGCTACCCGACGATATTCAGCCCCCAAAGAGGAGTGTGATCGACTCAAAGAAACCGCCGCCATTCGCAAGATTCCAGCCACCCGATTTGAACCCGTACCACGAGGGGGCTTTTTCTTGAGAGCTTTTCCTCCAGAAATCCCCATCTTTGGACAAAGCCTCAACCAACTCACAAAATGTTTTTTCGAAGAAAAATCACTCAGATTAAATCCCACCTCGGTAAGTATGACTTGCGAAACTCCAGCGCTTATCCCGTCAATACGCGTTAAATCTACTCCGGAAAATTGCCACAATATTTTTTGGTCTTCCTGCTCTCCTCGGTTACGTATCGCTTTTCGTTTAGCGGCTTTAGGATGCTCAGGGGCCTCTTTATTTTTCCGTTCTTGCGGAGTCATCGCTAACAACTCCTTGTGCAGTTCTTGCTCGTAATCGGTAATCTGTGCTTGGAGTTGGTCATAGAGCTTTAGGGCCATTTTAAGGTTAAACAAATGCTCTGATTTCCACGTACCGGTGAGGTGCTCAGCTATTTCTTCTTCGTTTTTTCCGCAACGAGAATCTCGCAAACGCGCAAGGACTTTGGGGCCACGTTGACCTTCAACAATCCCATGTACAATCGCTAAGCCTGTTTTTCCGGTAATATCTGTTAGGGCTCGATGAACTTGGACATTCATTTGATCCAAAGCCTTTTGCATCCAGTTGACGGTTTTGGAACGTTCCTCAACCAGATTGGCACATTGGCGAGTCAATGCGCGGCATCTACAAATGCCTTCACTCGGTCGAAAGGATCCATGTAATAGGCCACAGCTGTGTAGAAGCTGAATCCATTGACAGTCCTGTACATCGGTTTTACGACCCGGGACATGGCACAGTTCTCTGGCGTTGACCAAGATGGGCTCTATTCCAGAAGCCTCCAGCAGTTCGTACAAAGGGATCCAGTAAATCCCTGTACTTTCCATGGCCACCGACTTTACTCCTTGCTCTTGGAGCCAAGCGATCAGTCCGATTAATTGGGGTGTAGCGGATTGAAAAACACGCACGTTGGGTTCGCCGCTGATCAAGGCCGGACCACATACGTAATGCTCGCAAGCCCCCAAATCAATTCCAGCCACCTTCGGTTGGAGTATGGGTAAGCTTTGCACGGATCGTTTATTTACCTTTGTTTTTGATGCCGACATGATATCCTCTGGGTTGTGGTTAGTTGTGGAGGCTACGGCCCGAGGTGGCTATACAATGGATTCTGTCCTGGGGGAGTCGCCTGGAGCGCTCGCCAATGAATGATGGCCAACTCAGACCCAAACTTCGTATGGGGCACAAGGCACCAATATCTTTAGGGGGGCTTAACTGCCGTAGCTTTCATGACATTTACACCTTACCGGACTCCAGTTTCAACCCTGAATGATCCAGCAAAGAGACCATGCTGGTGGCGAAACTTCGATGGAATTTCCTCAACCTATATCCCTACATAGATATGGTTATGCGGGGATATGATACGCACAAACCGATGGCGGATCTAATAGGGGTGATGCAACAGGGTGGTGCTATGAGTGTTATCCCAAATCTTTTATGGAAGTCCGAAGACGGGCAGGTTCAAAATAACGACTTTTCATACACACCGGAGACGTTTAGCTGCGGTATTGACTGGTCGGATCATCCTCCTAAAGCTGAAACGGAAACCTTTCCGATAAACGAATTCCTTTCCACTCAGAATACAGGCTGTGCTTATAACTGTGGATGGTGTGGCGGTTCCCGGGAAGCCTTTCGCCGAATTAATAAAAAGAAACGCGCTATGATACGCAAACCAGCATGTGAAATAGGTTATGAATTTGACACACTGAGCAAAGTTCCAAGAGTGAATGAACATCACTTTTACTCTGTTGGTTCATACAATGAAACGAAAAAAGGGATGGAATTTTTTGTCGAAAAGGTGGCTGAATCAAACGTCAAGTCAATCAGTTACGAACAGTTCTTTTTGACCTCGGATGATGTACTGCAACGCATGGCGGAAGCGAACAAACGCACCTTCATTACGATTTCACCGGGAAGCCACGATCTTCGGGTGGCCAAGTTATCAGGGCGGGGCGTCTATTCAAATGAAGAGATGGAGCGTTGGATTGAGAAGGCTTTGAATTATGGTATTCACCAAATCGACATGTGGTATGTCATTGGTATGCCGGAACAGGACGAGAAATCGGTGATGGAAACGGTTGACTACTGTCAGCGACTTTTGGAACGATTTAAAGACAAACGAGTCAACCCGATGCTTTGTCCCATGATTCCGTTCCTGGACCCCACTTCAACCTTCTTTGAATATCCGGAAAAACATGGGTACCGGATCTTTTACCGCACCGTTGAAGAACATCGCCGAGGCATGATGCGCACATCCCTCATCAACCGTATCAACTATGAGACGAAATGGTTGTCCCGCAACGATCTCGTTCATGTAGGATTTAGGGCTGTACGGGAATTAATGCTAAGAAAAGCGGCATCTGGTTTTTTGCCATCCTTTATAGTCGAAGACTTTGTTACAAAGATCAATGATGATCTAAGTTTCGTCGATGTCGTGCATGAGGCCGATTGCATCGCTGATGAAAGGGCGAGGATTCAAGCATTAGAAGAATTAGGGGACGAGATTTTGAACCGTAACAACCGAATTTTTTCCTCGGGCGTAATGAGCCAGGCCTTCCCGGTAAACCGTCAGATAGGCGGTCGGTGGTTCGATGAAATAGGCTGGGAGTCTGACCTGCTTGAAACGGTGCAGGATTCATGAGATTTGGCCCTGAAAATCAGAAGAGAATGCGAACTCCTTCTTCAAGGGCATCACAAACCTTTTTTTTAGCAATAATCCCTTTTTTGTTATTACCTTTACGTAGGTCAAAATTTCACCTGAATCCGTCAGCTATCGCTTCGGAAGGCGTTTTGGGGCTCAAAAGTTGAAAACTTTTTCCTTGAGATGCTCGCTTTTGGGCGGATTGGGACCGGCAAATATCACCCTGATGAATTTTTTGAGCGTACAGGTCAGATTCACTCTGATTTGGCCATTTTGGGGCGTAGGCCTCCTTGGGCAGTCGCCTTAGAGTATTGTTAAAGGTGCAGGGAGGGCTATGCGAAGGAATGGGCAATATCTTGTATCACTTCAAACCAGCGACAACGCTTGCCAAAGTGAAGTTCAATTCGTCCGGCGTGGCGGACCAATCGAACCGCGCAATAAACGATATTTTTGAGAACCGTTTTGATTCGCCAGCGCGGGATGTTGATTTTCTGCGGGGCAAGCCCAGCCCGTTTGATGACCTCTTGGCCAAGACCGCGCAATAGGTTGAAGGCCACCATGGCGCATAACAGAATAATCTTATTGGCACAGAGTCTCCCCGAAGGCAATCGCTCAACATCAAGATCGCTTTTGAGTTCACTGTGGTACTGCTCGCTGGGGCCATGTCCATGATAGAGATCTAGCACGGTCTTGGCACGACAAGAGAGGTTCGTCCACCAGGTGTTCACCTCAAGTTTAGGAACCAGAAGTTTCTGACCATCGATATCGATGGTGCGTTCAATCACTTCGAAGGCCACCGGGACACAAGGGCGGTTTTGGTCACCACCGAGATGGAAATGATCGAAAAAGCCTGTGTAAACGTTCTTGCCTTCACGACTGTCTTGTTTGTCTCCAACTCGGCGTGCAAGGGCCAGCATTTGTTCAGGACATTCGCGGCGAGGATTTCGCTTTACGATAAGATAATGATCCCCAAAAGCGTCGAAGTTATCGGCCACAGCGTTGCCACTATCAAGCCGAAGCAAACATTTTCCACCCAGGCCCAGGGTTTGGAGCGTTTCAACGCTGCGGGCAATAAACGCGGTCGTTCCCGACTGACAATGTTGTTTACCGGGTCGAAGTTCGCACTCAAGCATGTGGCCTTGAGTGCCCACATAGGCAAATATCGGGGCGTAACCATCATGGCCCTTCTAGGTGTAGGAAACGCCTTCTTTCGAAGAGCCTGAGTGATCCAAAGGGCTCACATCGATATCGACGGGAACAAGATCAAGCCCTTCGACATCTACCTAGCCAAAGGGGCCCGAGGAAAGAAGTTCGGTGTTGAGTTTGCGTAGCCCCACATGGGTTCTGGCTGGGGGCAGGTCGTCGAAACGACGTCGGAACACCGGCTCAGAGGCTACCCTTTTTAACTCCCCTTTTTAAGTCCAAAGGCATTCATAAAAATCTCATCACCCCGGTACAGGTCGATATCATTGAAAATCGGTTCGACCGTTGCAAAGTAAGCCGATCTGGGTAAGGAGGATCTCCCGATCAGAGATCGCATCGGAGCGGCGTGGTTGAAAATTGGAGGGAAGAATCTGTTGAGCATGATCCTCAAGCAGCAGGCCGCAAAGATGATTTCCGCTTGTGCTGTTGAGTTCGCCCTTGCCAGTCTTTATTTTATATTGTTTCATATACACACCTGTTGGGGTGGGGTTGTTTGTTTGAATACGGGTATCCTCCCCGCTTTAGCCCAACAGGTAATGAAAAATCGTCAGATTTTATCTGACGGATTCAGGTATAGGTCAATAACTCCTGAATATCTTCTTCATCCTCGATAACTAATATTTTTGCTTTTTTCATAGGTCACTTTGCTTTGATTGGGTGTAGGACAAGAAAGTTACAAAGAACGAACGATCTCAATGTCCTCGGAGGGGATTTACCCCCCCCAAAAAAAAGAAGGCTCAAACAAAAATCGGAAGGAAGAGAAAGAAAACATCTGCAAAGAAACACTTCTCTCTCCCCTTCCTCAACACTGAAAGGTAAGATTATGAATAACGCAGAAATAATACAAAAACATATCAAGCAAGTAAGCAAAAAAATTGATCAGGAGGATCGGCTCGGATCGAGTGTTGAGCAGCCCTTGGATTTAAAAAGTTACTTAGTCGAGGGAATGAGTCAGTTCCTTGATGTGGCCTTACACAAACAACGAGAACGGCATTTACAAGATCAACCCGAAGATCAAGCCAATGGGCATGCCCCTGAACGAATCCTTCGAGTGGAGACCTCTCCGGTGTCGGTGAGTATTCCCCGAACTCGTCAAGGGTTCTACCTGCCCCTACTGCCCAAATATCAACGGACGATCCCTCAAGACTATCAAAGTTTATTAGAATCGATCCTCTTGGAGGCCAAAAGTTTCAAATCGGCTTTAAGAACGATGCAGGCGATGGGGCTGGGGTACTCCCGAAGCAATTGGACAACTTGCTCAGCGAGCTCTATGAGCAAGCCAAAACATTTAATAATCGAGCGCTGGATGTCGACTGGCTCTTTTTGTACATCGAGGACAAAGTCCTGCACCTGGTCGACGAAAAAGGTACCGTGGATAACGCGGTGCACTTTATGGTCATTGGCGTGAGTATGGATGCGCGCAAAGAACTGATCCTCAGCCGGGTTTATTGGGGAGAGGAAACCGCCGATCAGTGGCGTGAGACGTTGTTGGCCCAGCACCGTTTTACAACCCGCCTCTACGACTCCAGAACCTATAAAACAACCCGCCTCACGGAACGTTTTATACTGGATGCGTTTGGCGTTGTTTTCAAAATAATTTAACCTTTTGTTGGCTTCTTCTTCATCGGCTTCAGGATCTGTCTCAAGCTGCTTGCGGATTTCGGTAATAATTTTTTTTCATCACTTTCTTCCATCTTTCCGCCTTGTTTTTTATCGTTTCAGCATTCGTGAGCAGGATACCGCTTAGATCATAGAAATGTTCACACCCATGATAAAAATCTAAGATGTGGATGGCCCCTTCAAAATTCATGCGCGCAACATTCCAAATCCATTCGGCCCCATCACCCAACACTACGACTTGCTCGGCTTTGCCCAACCCCCGTAAGCGAGCCTCGTCTCGTATCAGGGTCCCAAATTCTCTTGCAGGATTAAAGCTCGCCACATAGGCTGTGCTCTGGGTGTCTCGCAAGGTATATCCCTTCTCATCCCTTACATGTTGAGTGAATACGCAGCCCAGCTTAACCTCTCGGGTTTTGGCCTGCTCATTTTTTTTGCCTTTTCGGCCTTGGGTTTTGGCTAATTTCACCCGAACTCCTGTGCCATCATAAGGAAATATACATAACCGGTATCGATCCGGTTTTTTGAGGTTCTCGACGCTGTGAACAGGCTATGATAGTCGGCTCCACTTTGTTCACCATTCCTTGAATTGTCGACCCGAAACGTGAACGCCCCCATAGACCTGCAAGCTCATCGAAGCCTCTTGATAGGATGAATCCATCGCTTCAGAACGGCACATCAGCCGCTGTAATCCGGGTGTATAGCCGTCGATCAACCCTAGAGCGCTTCACGATTGAGGTGTCGCGATGTAGCACGAAGAAAACCAGCCGATTACCTCGTCGGGAGAAACCTCTTCGGACGCTTGTGTGATCGCTTCAGATAGTTCCTGCTGACTGCGGGCTGCAAGGCTGCCCAACCGATTCTTTATCTTGCCCCATATTTTTTCAATGGGGTTGGAATCGGGGCTGTAGGGTGGAAGGAATCTTACATGGGCCCCACATGACTCAATGAGTTCAATGACCTTGGGATTGTGATGGACGCGAAGATTGTCCATGATGACGATGTCTTCAGGTGAAAGAGCCGGGAGAAGAACCCGGCGAATATATTCTCCAAAAACAGCCGTCTCTGTCGCCCCCTCCATTTCCATAGCCGCTGTTGTTCCGTCCAGGCGGACCGAAGAAATCAAGGTGGTGGTACACCAATGTCCATGAGGCGTTTTGGCAAAAAACCTGTTCCCGCCCAACGCCCGGCCCCGCAGACGAGTCATATTCGTTTTCGCCCCGGATTCATGAATAAAGGCAAGGCGACTTGGATCAAGTTTGGCCACCTCTTGGATCCACTGCTTTCTCAAGAGATTTACATCCGCCCGGTCCTGCTCGCTGGCGTGAAGCGTTTCTTTTATACCGGCAGCCCAACCGATTCAACGCCCGCTGTACGGCCATGATCGACCCCTTCACGCCGCTCATGTTCTTGAGTTCTTCAAGCGTTGCATCGGGATGTTTGCCCCCCAGTTGAGCCAACGCCTTGAGCTGCTTTCCGCTGTAGAGGGCCTGACGATGCCCACGCGGTCGGGGAGCGGTCTGTCCGGTTTCGTTGAAACGAGAGAGCCCACGCTGAAACGTTCTAAGATCTACACGATAAGAAGATGCGATATCGGCCTGGGAACCTTTGCCCATTTTGTAGGCATCTATCGCACGCCGCCGGATTTCTGCTGTTGCTATATTCATGTCATGGAGTATAGATCTTCTAAAGAGGCATCTCAATCGTTAAATGCTCTAAGAACCTGTTTGGTTAAAAACATTGAATAAAAAAAGAGATTTGGTAAATGTAGAGGATGTACCCGAGCGATTTAAAAGATAAAGAATGGTCGATGATTGAAGTTCTCAGAGAGCGATCCGATCCTCGAGGAGCACGTCGAAAGCATGATATCAGACAGATCGTCAATGCCATCTTCTACCGAGTAAAAACCGGTTGCCAATCGCGTATGCTGCCTCAAGAGTTTCCGCCTTGGCAAACCGTCTATGATCATATCCGTCGCTTAAAAGAACGTGGATTATGGGAAAAGATGTTATTGATGCTCTACGAAACTCAACGCAAAAAAGAGGGCGACAAGCCCGCTGGAGTCTTTTGATTATAGATAGCCAGAGTGTAAAAAGCAGCCGTGAAGGAGAAGAACAAGGCTTTCATGGAGGCAAAAACGTTAAAGGGCGTAGCCGACAAATCGCTGTAGATATAGAAGGCACCGTATGGGGGCGTACATATACATGCTGCAAACAAAGCTGATACAAAACGGATGTCAGGGACAAATTTTCCATGTTTTTTTATCATAAAAACTTTTACTGCAATGTGTTGAAAAATTCATAAAGTTTCGAACCTACTTGTTCAGTATTTTTTTAAGTTTTTTTATTATAAACATGTTACAACTATAATTGCATGGCTATATTAGAATTTTTACAGATCATTTAACATGTTTATATTTAAATGGTTATTTTAAAAAAATGGAAATTTGGCCCTGACATCCGTTTTTTAACCAAAAGCTTCTCACACTACGGCCATTTCGTGATGCTTTTGGTCTGCTGTAGAGGCGGACGTTGCGGGGGGGCTATGGGGCAAGTTTCGTATATTCTTTTGTGCTCTTTAATGCCCGCTATACGAAACAGACCTGTTTCATGTTTAGCGGTCACGTAATCTTCGCCATCTGAAGGGAGTTTATGTGTATAGAAGTTTTCGTATTCTCTATAGATTAAGCTTTTGCGGGTAGCAAACATGTGGTGATGCGCTTCACCTTGTAACCACCTTTTGTAATGGGGTAAAAAGGTGCCGCTAAAAAATGTAGCCATACATCCTGATCCATAACTAAACAGTCCGACTCGCTTTTCGGAAAGGTCTTCCTTGGATTCTATCATCAAGGAAAGGATTCCTTCGTATAAAGAGGCCGTATAGCAGTTACCCGTGATAGGATTGAATTTAAGAGAATCAGCTACCTGCTGATATTGTTCTGTCGGCGTAAGTGTGCTCTTATTTATTTTCGCTAGATGGGTATGTGCTTTTTCTGCCATTCGGGTAAAGGGCAAATGGTAGCAAAAACGATAGAAATCTTCGAACCGGGCTCCTGATTCCTTGACATAGTGTTTCCAGGATTCAGCTAATGCTTTCAGATAGATTTTGATAGAATACTTGCCATCGACCAAGGCTTCATCTCGATAGTTCGGTCGCCAAAAATCCATCACATCTTCGGTATAAGAACCCGACTCGCCATTAAACGCCAAAAGACAAGGCTGTGCTGAAAGAACGATGGCTATAGCGCCGGCCCCTTGGCTTGGTTCCCCGGCCGTGTTAAACCCATACCGTGCAATATCAGAGGCAACCAACAAGATCTTTTGAGTGGGATTCTGAGTGACAAGGGCTTGAGCGATTTGCAAGCCTGTTGTACTGCTGCAACAGGCTTGTTTGATTTCAAACGCTTTGCAGGTTGTTGGAAGTCCAAGCAATTTGTGAACATAGATAGCCGCCGCTTTGGACTGATCGATACTGGACTCCGTTGCGAACATGATCGTGTCTATAGAGGATCGTTCTATGTTTTCTAGTGCGCGATATGCGGCATTAGCACCCATGGTAACGACGTCTTCGTCCGGAGGAGGGACCGCCATTTTTTCTTGTCCAAGCCCTCGGAGGTATTTTTGAGGGTCCAGCCCCCGTTCTTGGGCCAATGCTTCTAGATCGAGGTAATAATGGGGCGTATAAAAATTTATAGACTCAATTCCAAACTTCATAATCATCCTTTATAGCAGGTAGCTTCAGAAAGAACTTTGTTACGCAAAGCATCTAGATAAAATTTAATTTTTTATCCATTTTTTTTGAAACAAGAACAAAGGTTGTTGCTCTGTTGTTGGCGAAACGGCTTCAGCTGCTTTGAGCAGCACTTCTTCTAATGTCTTGAGGTATCTGATAAAGCTTTCTTTACCTAGATGCGAAAGCAAGATCGTTGTGCAAGGCTTATTTGCCTTAAATGTTTTCCGAATGTGAATGGCCCCGGACTCTTCTAGTGTTTTTAAATGACGGCTTAGGTTGCCATCGGTGAGTGTGCATTGATCTTTAAGCTTATTAAATGTAAGCTCATTCTCAGTCCCACATAGCGTTGACATAATAGCGAGCCGATTCGGTTCGTGAAATATTTTATTTAATAAGGTGTACGGATTCATATGTTGATTCGACATGCGTATCCTTTCTTTCATTCATGTTTTAATACGATACATGGAGTCGTCTATGATCTACATGTAATATAATACCTCCGGTCCATTCTCCAGCAAAAAATACCATGCCCATGGGCCATGGATTCAGAAAATTTATTTTGGGCACGAGTAACCACAACGCACCACTTATAATATAAAAGAGACCCACAAGACATATGGATTTGGGTAAAACATGGCGCGAAGCCAAGTTTGTTAAGCCGAACATACACATCCATACCCCGAACAAGTAGTTATGCATACCGTGTAATATGAACGCTACGGTTAATATGGTGGCCACAAAGAGAGGAGGAATAACATCGAGTACAGGCAATAACCTTCGTATATCTCTATTCACAACATTATCTGTCCAAAACCAATAGACCAAAGCCCCTAGATTTAGACTAAATGAAGCAGCGAGTAGGCAACCCCAACCTACCAAGTGGGCTTCTGAGGTAGGGGGATACCAAGGGGTCGACATGGCTATTGCCACGCATAAGGCAAGTGTTCCTGATATGGCTCGTGTAGGACCTGAAAAGCCTTTAAAATGAAGACGCTCGAGGATAATCTGTTGTAATTGCCGGACCTGTACCAGCGCATCTTGTATATGGCGAGCTATCATTTATTTTCTCTATATTGTTAATGATTTCTTCCAGGAGGAGATTCGTTTACTTCCTCTACAATTTCTTTAAGAATGGTGCCGTATCCTTTACCATCGGACATTTCTTTTTCCATTTCAAATAGTGCAGTGGTTGTCCCTTTAAGGGACCCTTTTTCAAAGAGGAATATAACGGAACCAATTCGTATCTGGTCATTTAGGTGTAGTCGAGTTGACGAATCAATTTGCTTCCCATTTACAAAGGTTCCGTTTTTGGATTTTAAGTCCTGGACATAATAATGCCCATTTTGGAACCGAATCCCCGTATGTGTACGAGATGCTTTTTCATCATCAATACAAAGATCTGTATCAGGACTACGCCCAATGGTTATTGGGTGTTCCTTTAATTCATATTTTTCTGTTCTTCCGTCTTGATTTTTATAATGAAGAAACATTTTTGGAGGCTTTTTGATTAACGCCTGATTATACCTTAAAATAATGTGTATGTCGAGTTTTCCAAATGGTTTACGGGCGAAGGGGGTGTAGGACAAGAAAGTTACAAAGTTAGCGATTAAGCTACTTTTTGTTGTTCTCAATACTTATCAAATGTATCTCCGGCAATACAACAGCGTAGAGACAATACACATTGAGCTCCTTGAACACTCCAAAACATACCCGACTGTTTTGCCCGTTGGCCCACCACCGTTTTACACCCCGCCTCTACGACTCCCGAACCTATAAAATAACCGGTCTCACGGAACGTTTTATACTGCATGCGTTTGGCATCGTTTTCAAAGTAATTCAACCTTTTGTTGGCTTCTTCTTCATCCACTCCAGGATCTATCTCAAGCTGCTTGCGTGCTTCGGTTATAATCTTTTTAATCCCACCTGGATCCGTCAGTTAAACGTGGGATTTCTGTGCGAATGCTTTGGAGGCAAAAGGTTGCAAAAAAACGCAGGCGCACCCGCTGGGTGCGTCGAGGCTTTTTTGTAATTCCTTTTGGCCCAAATGGTTCGTGCAGAAATCCGCGTTTAACTGACGGATCCAGGCCCCATTCTCTTTCATGACTTTCTTCCATCTTTCCGCCTTGCTTTTTATCGTTTCAGCATCCGTGAACAGGATGCGGCTTAGATCATAGAGGTGTTCACACCCATGATAAAAGTCTAAGATTTGACGCGCAACATTCCAAATCCATTCGGCCCCATCACCGAGGACTACGACTTGCTCGGCTTGGCCCAGTCCCCTCAAGCGAGCCTCGTCACGTATCAGGGTCCCAAATTCTCCTGCACGGTTAAAGCTCGCCACATAGGTTGTGCTCTGTGTATCTCGCAAAGGATACCCCTCTTCATCCCTTACGTGTTGAGTGAATACGCAGCCCAGCTTCACTTCTCGCGTTTTGGCCTGCTCCTCTCTTTTGCCTTTTCGGCCTTGGGTTTCGGTTGATTTCATCGGGACTCCTGTCCCATCGTAAGAGATATACATAACCGGTATGGCTCCGGTTTTTTGAGGGTCTCGATGCTGTGAGAACGATACGATATCCGGCCCAACTTTGTTCACGACCCGTTGAATTTGTCGACCCGAAACGTGAATGCCCCCATAGACCTGCAAGCTCATCGAAGCCTCTTGATAGGATGAATCCATAGCTCCACAACGGCACATGAGCCGTTGTAATCCGGGCGTATAGCCATCAATCAACCCTAAGCGTTCATCCAAAGGGACACACGTTCCTTGTGGCCCGTGATAATAATCACGTTCTACCTCAAACGAACCGAGCACACTGTGTACTTTCTTTTTGCGCAGGGCTTTATCTTGATCGGGTTGGGCTTTTTGATTGAGTAACCACTCCAGGATGTTGCACCCGTCTTTGATGAGTGCGACCTTAAGGGACTGTTCGAGTTGGGCCATGTTCCAGGTGCCTGTTTGGGCATACTGATCTTGAACGGTCTTGATCAACGCTTCGGTTTCTTGATACCGACTGGTTTCGAACTCATCTTTTTTTTAGATTCTTCAGAAGAACCTTGAGAAGAAATCTCTTCGGTAAGCCGAGTAAATTCATCACATAGCCTTCGAAATTGAGTATAAGCTCCAAGCTCTTCACGCACCTTTTGAGCCTCTTGAGGAGGAATGCGTTGGGAACACTTTTTTTGTCCTTCATACCGCTGAAGGACATAGTAAGGCCCTTGTTTTTTGACCGTTCCATCGGCCAGGGTTTTTTCGTAGTACTGTTGGCTAAGTTGTCCACGCCTCATAGAATGAATCTGCTCTATTTCTTTGAGAATAGTCTTTCTTCGTTTTCTTGGGTCTAAGCTCATGATAGGCCTCCTTTGTATATATTGTATTTATCAAAATACAACATATACGTCAAAAAATATATGCTGGCAAGGGCTTTTTGAGATCCTGTAACTTTCTGGTCCTACACCCAAACAAACCCTTCGTTTTGATGGATTATCCCGCTGAACAACCGGCACTAGAACATTTAACGATTGAAATGCCTCTTTAGAAGATCTATACTCCATGACATGAGTATAGCAACAGCAGAAATCCGGCGGCGTGCGATAGATGCCTACAAAATGGGCAAAGGTTCCCAGGCCGATATCGCATCTTCTTATCGTGTAGATCTTAGAACGTTTCAGCCGTTGGCTCTCTCGTTTCAACGAAACCGGACAGACTGCTCCCCGACCGCGTGGGCATCGTCAGGCCCTCTACAAGCGATCACACAAGCGTTCGAAGAGCTTTCTCCCGACGAGGTAATCGGCTGGTTTTCTTCGTGCTACATCGCGACACCTCAATCGTGAAGCGCTCTAGCTCAGCTAAAAAAGAAAGATTCGAGCGTTGCAGAACGATGGGAACTGTACGTCGGCGGTCTTGAGTTAGCAAACGCCTATTCAGAACTGATAGACCCAAAAGAGCAACAAGCAAGATTTGAAGTTTGTAAACAACAACGCAGGCGTTTAGGTAAACCCATCTATCCTGTTGATGAATATTTTATGTCTGCGTTGCAAGAAGGGATTTCACCTTCAGGTGGTATTGCATTGGGGATTGATCGACTTGTTATGCTCTTTTCCGATACCCTGTCTTTAGATGATGTCTTACCATTTAGAAAAAGCTAGTACTCCTCCAAAGCTAAATTTCTGTATATTGAATTATAACGTGTCTTGAAAGTAGGAGATCATCTTCTTTAAGCCATTTTCAAGTTTTTCGACCGGATCCCAACCCAATTTTGTCCTAGCGACTTCGGTATTCGGCTTTCTTTGCGTTGGATCGTCTATAGGTAAAGGTTTGTATACAATTTTAGAAGGGGTGTTCGTGAGTTTAATAATCAATTCTGCGAGTTCGATAATGGTAAATTCTACTGGATTCCCTAGGTTAACGGGCCCAATAAATCCGTCGTTTTCCATCATTTCTGTCAACCCGTCAATCAAGTCATCAACATAGCAAAACGAACGCGTTTGCTCTCCTTTTCCATAGACGGTGATGTCTTTTCCTTGAAGGGCTTGAACCACAAAGTTGCTGACGACACGTCCATCGTTCTGCGCCATTCTAGGTCCATAGGTATTGAAAATTCGAACAACCCGGATATCTACGTTGTTTTGTCGATGGTAATCAAAAAATAAGGTTTCTGCGGCTCGTTTTCCTTCGTCATAACAACTTCGTTCGCCAACGGGGTTTACATGCCCCCAATAGGTCTCAACTTGGGGATGCACTTCAGGATCACCATAGACTTCAGAGGTGGACGCTTGTAAGATTCTAGCCTTCACGCGTTTTGCTAGGCCTAACATGTTGATAGCGCCGACAACAGAGGTTTTTATTGTTTTGATGGGATTGTACTGATAATGGAGAGGAGAAGCAGGGCACGCCATGTTATAAATTTGGTCTACTTCCAGCAAAATAGGTTGGATAACGTCGTGTCGGATAAGCTCAAAATGCGAGTGGCCTAGTAAATGACGGATATTATCTTTGTTCCCTGTAAAAAAATTATCTAAACAAACAACGTCATTTCCGTCTTTAATAAGCCTGTCGCAGAGATGGCTCCCAATAAACCCACTGCCTCCAGTGACAAGGACTCTCTTATTTTTTGTCATACTGTGTACCTCATCCATCGACCCTTAATTTTGAAACAACTCGTAAAAACTAACATTCGAACACCATCTACCTTACAAGATCAACATATACAGGATAATGATCAGAAACATGAATTTCATTTTGGCCGGGTTTAACAAATACATTGTTAATGTCAACACCTTGCCGGACAACATAAGGTCTTTTTGCCACCCATGGTTTTTCGGTTAAAGCAGAGGAAACAATGGCCCGATCAAAGGCTACCGCGGGATAGTCTATATCAGGATCGCCATCACGTTTTGGTAACGAAGCTCTTTCTTCGATGGGAAACCCCCGCCAAAGATCTTTCCAGTCTTTCACGGGATCCAAGCTAAGGTCTTCCTTAAATGCTTCCGCATCCGGATCGACGTTCATGTCGCCAATAATCATTACTTCCCAGGTACGACTCGAATCTGCAGAAGACATGATATCCATCGCATCTTTGTGTATAATTCTAAGGCCGGCTTGACGTTTTCTTATATTGGTTTTTCGATTTCCATAATTAGATTTTAAATGTACACCATATAACAATAAGTGGTGGTCTTGGCCTAAATTTATTTGTGCAGAAATAGCTCCGCGAGGAGGTCGTGCAGGATCATTCACATGTTTAAAATCCAATTCGTGTACTTCATCAATCGGCCAGTGAGAGAGGATGGCGATGTTTAACTTTCCATTGCGTCTCTTGCTGTCGAATTGGGTTATAAAAACTATGGGATAAGGCGAATCCATATAGTCATTTAGCCGCTTTAAAATGTGCCTATTCTCAATTTCCTCAATAAAGACAATATCGGCGCCTATGTTTTTAAGGATTTTAGCGGCATTGCGTGCTTGCCAATCGGTTACAGAAGGTGTTCGATATACGCCGTCATCGATTCCGTCTGTAAAATTTTGTATATTATATGTACAAACACGGATGTTTGCCTTTGGCCCTGTTTTAGAAGGTTTGTCGTTTTGAATCTCTACGGGTTTCTCCGTATGTAAAGGCGATGGCAAGGCCTCTATTTCTTTACATCCGACACACAGAACAATGCCACCGGCTACAATGCAGAGATAAGGAACAATTTTTATAATGCTATTATTCATCCTTTATTTAGAATACTTCATTCGGTTTACGATGCAATGCGGATTTTGTTAACAAATAAGAAGCATGTTTAATTAGGTGAAACAGAAACTTTATCTATACCCGATGCCCATAAAAGGAGGTCTCATCCTCTTTCTTTTTGTATTTATCTTGAAAGTAAGGTCGGAGGAAAAATCTTACTTTGTTCGTGAAGCAGATACGCTCGAACACATTGCCAAACAGCATCATCTAAGCATTCAAGATCTCATTCGATTTAATGGACTCGAAGATCCTGACAAACTCGTTGTGGGTCAACGTTTGTTGATTCCGGGAAAGCCGGGGGGGCCCATTAAATATGTTGTGCAGAAAGGGGACACACTGGAAACAATCGCGGCGCGGGTCGAGTGTTCTGTTTCCGCATTGGTTTCCTACAATCGTTTGGCCCATCCTAACACATTGTCTATAGGCCAAATTATTTATATCCCTGACAAGCAGACCCCCATCAAAAATAACAGCGGATTAGATCCTCAAATTCGTAGCCTTTTGGATCGGATTCGCCTTCGAAGATGGAAATATATCGTTGTGCATCATAGCGCATCGCTTAAAGGGAATCCCCAAAGCATGGACAGATATCATCGAGAAAAGCGCCGCATGGAGAATGGGTTGGCTTATCACTTTGTCATTGGGAATGGACAAGGCATGCAGGACGGGGAAATTACTGTTGGGTCTCGGTGGAAAAAACAGTTACAGGGGGGGCACCTTGCCAGTGAAGCCTTAAATCAGGTAAGCATCGGTATTTGTTTGGTTGGAAATTTTGATGTAAGCAAGCCATCTAAACCACAAATGGTAAGCCTTAAAGACCTATCTCGATATTTGCTTAAACGGTGCGGCCTTGAAAAGGATCATATTCGTACACACCGACAAATTAACACAAAACCTACGAAATGCCCGGGGCGTTATTTCTCACGCCAAGCATTATTGAGGGCACTATAACACATTCCAGACGCGAAGACCTGATGTGTCAAAATAGAATCTACTTGCGTACGGAGAGGGTGATCGATACCCTTTTTCTTTCAAAATTAAACGCTCGGGTGGCGGAATGGCAGACGCGCTAGGTTGAGGGCCTAGTGGCCGCTTAGGTCGTGGGGGTTCGACTCCCCCCCCGAGCACCAACCTTCCTCATAACGGATGCTCCCTTCAAAGGTCATAGGAAAAAGTGGGTACAAAGCCCTTATTTTCAGATCTTTTTGCGCCTGTTGGTCAATTTTTGCCTAGTGGCTGCATGAAATTCTCTGCGAGGAAGGCTTTACGTATGCTACCCGCGTCGCCTTGGCGAGCGGCCCGACCAAAGAGCTAAGGATCAATCCGATAAAAGAGTCTACATCTTTTTTGAGTGCCTCCCATATTCTGAAAGAACTGGGGATCAAGGATCCATTGGATTTACAAATACAGGCGGGTGCATATACAAGGGAGTTAATGGTTCGCCGGGTTGTCTTTTTAGAATTCGCTGTATAGCGATCTCTCCAACGATCCGAGCAGAAGGATACCGATTTTCTTTTATGGCTGAGCACCCGGACTTTTTTAGAGTATTTAAAACAGGTTCTAACCGGTCCCATTCAGAGCTTACAATGAGAGTGTGTTGTTGCAGTTTATTCTCTAATCCGTTGGGGGGTACTAAACGCCAGCTGTGACATAAGGACGGTATATTGTTTTGATCGATTTTAAAAAGACCCAACCAACATTGTTGACGTCGGGCATCTCCGACAACGGCTATATAAGGGGTTGTTGTTTGGCTCGCTGTTTCATATGCTAAAGCTTCTCCACTGCTTATGGCATAAACCGGTTTTTTATCTGGCAAAGCAAAGGATTGAACGGAAGCCAGCCCGATCCGTAATCCAGAGAAACGTCCAGGCCCTCGACCCACAGCATACCCATCAATATCCTCCCAGTTCATACTTGTTTCGGACAAAAGGGCTGGAATTTCATCAAACAATCTACGCGCACCTTTTTTGGCTTCGATCCAGTTCTTTTCAGTTTGTGTTCCGCTTTCGGTAACTAGTGCCAGGCTGTTTTGTGATGAAGATAGATCTATGGCTAATATATTCATGGATTCAAAGGGGCTAGGTTTTGGTTTTAATGGTAATGATCCGCTCTTTTTCTTCGCTTCCGGCATCGATATAAACGTGTATTGTATGGGGGGGGATCAATGAGTCCGCTCGTTGAGCCCATTCAATGGCCGTTATGCCCTGTCCATCAAGATATTCATCTAACCCGAGGTTTAAGGCCTCTTCTGTACTGTTTATTCGATAAAGGTCAATATGATAAAGGGCCGTGGTTCCATGATATTCGTGAATAAGCGTGTAGGTTGGACTGGTTATAGGCTGGTCAATGCCCAGACCGGCAGCAAGACCTTGAACAAAACAGGTTTTTCCAGCACCTAATTCACCATAGAGTGCAATGATGGATCCCGGGACCAATGCATGGGCGAGTTTTGAGGCCCATTGATAGGTGTCTTCAGGTTTTTTGGACATAACGATTTGGTTGGATATCATAATCACAATTTTGTGCAATCGGATCCCCTCCTCTTGTGGAGAGAACGTTGGATCTGAAAATGTTCAAATCCTTTGGCTTCAAGGCTCCATGATTTGCCTTGTTCCTGAACACATTTTATTATGTTTTTTTCAGGTGTTATATGGCCGATGGCTGTACATGAAAGTTCAGACCCTGGATATCTGTTTTTCTCAAAAGTCTCTTTTTTTTCGGCGGGGACGGTAAAGAGAAGTTCATAATCTTCACCATCGTAAAATGCATGTTCAAGAGGTGTGCATGTGTCGTTTACGTGATTCTCTTTTTGAGCAATGGGAATATGACTCTCCCAAAGTTCTGCACCCACCTGGCTCTTTTCAGTGATATGTCGTAAGTCGGTGGCTAGACCATCGCTTAGGTCTATCATGGACGTAACATCTCCATGTTCCCGTAGCCATCGGCCTTCTTTTATTCGAGGCGTGAAATGGAGGTGTTTGTGCGGCCAGCTATAGCCGAGAGTTCCAGTAACATATAAAATATCACCTACATGTGCCCCGGACCGCAATACAGCTGTTTCTTTAGGAACGCGGCCTGCAGTAAAGACATGGATTTCTAGCGTCGGCCCTTCAGCTATATCTCCTCCTACAATGGTTGTATTAAAGGTTTCAAGTAATTGACGCATACCGCCATAGATTTTTTCTAGGTATGCTGTTTCTGTGGAAGCAGGGGCCACGATATTGATCAAGACCCAAAGAGGTTCTCCTCCCATAGCCGCTATATCACTTAATGCCCGTGCAACGGCTTTGTGTCCGACTTGGTCGCCCGGGGTACGGGGTAGAAAATGAATGTTTTCAATAACGGGATCAGATGTAAGTAGTAAGTCATAAGGAGAACCAACCTGATCTAGCACGGCCGTATCATCACCCGAGCCGACCATCACGTCTTCCCTTGTCGGCAACCATTGGGTTAACAGATCAATAATTTTTTGCTCACCTAACTCTTTCAGCGGGGTCATGGTTATCCGTTTATGTTTAAAATAATCAACAGGCTCATTGCATTAAATATCATATGCATAATGATAGGGGTCACAATAGATTGAGTGTAGAGATAAGCTAGAGAAAACGCAACGGCAAGAATAAAAAGGGGAACAAGGGTTCCAAGGTTATGATGTATGGCAGCAAAGCATAGAGAGACAATGATCATTCCAGGAATCGCACCCCATTTTTTGATCATTAACGGAAGTACTATGCCTCGAAATACAATTTCTTCAGCTATGGGAGCAATGAATACGGCGACACAAACGATATAGCCGAAAAGCAACGGAGATGACTGTAGCTGCGGGATTAATTCTGTGATCTCTTGGGGGACAGGCGATATTCCTATTTCATGTAACCAGGTTCTGTATAGGAACGAATAAAAGACAAAAAACGGCATCATCGCCAAATAAAAGATCACGCCCTTTTTGATGTCTTCCTTGAGCGTGTAGAGATCTATTCCCAATGCTGCTTTCCACGACAGTGGTTTGCGGTAAACCAAACGGGAAATAAAGGCGAATGAGGCCCAATGAAACGTAATGCTTCCGGCCACAATCCAATACGGCCAGGCCGTCTTTTTATCTGACATAATATGAAAGATAGAAGCAACCGATTGCAAACAAATCAGGATCATATATAGCCCGATTAAAAAAAAGACTAAGAGGATTGCATCTCGCCAGGACCAAGGTCGCTCACACATCCATTTTATATGCCGTTCCCATGGAGTTGGAGATTCTCTTTCGTTTAAGAACAGCCGAATATTTACGAGCAGACCGATAATAACAATACCTGTGCATATATACAATATGATGGAGTGCGTATCCATGATGCAAACGTGCTATCTGTCGGGGAGAAAGGATGTTTTGGAAGCGTTAGCCATCAAACGTTTCTTTGATGGTATAGGTGTGTTTATCCTGAGATTCGTGATAGGTCCGAATCTGTATCTCTGCAAGCAAACCCATGCTTATGAACTGCATGCCCAAAAAGATAAGCATAAAGGAGATAATGATCCAGAATGGACGCTTAACTAAGTCTGCACCGAGTTCTGTACCAAAGATATTATGTGAAAAGTTCGCTAGAATGATAACCACCAGTGTGACTAACCCTGGCAATCCAAATAACCCAGCAATTTTGCCAAAAATCTGAATGGGTCCCATGCTGTAGCGGAGTAAGAATTTAACAGTAATAAGGTCTAATACCACGCGAGAGCTCCTGGACAGACCGTACTTCGATTTCCCGAACTGTCTCGCTTTGTGGTTTACGACGACCTCGTCAATTTTTCCGCCGACCCAGCTAGCGAGTGCAGGAATAAAACGATGCATCTCTCCATATAAACGGATGTCTTGCAGGACTTCCCTGCGATAAGCTTTCAACGTACATCCATAATCATGGAGATAAACCCCTGTGATTTTACTAATAAAAAAATTAGCGATCATGGAGGGCAAGCGACGGCTTAGAAAAGGGTCTTTTCGGTCTTTTCTCCACCCACTCACCACATCGGCCTGGGTCTTTTCGATATGTTCTAAGAGGGTTGGAATATCATGAGGATCGTTTTGGAGATCCCCATCTAAAGTCACGACGATGTCGCCTTTTGAATGATGAAATCCTGCGCTCATGGCCGCGGTTTGTCCAAAATTACGACGTAATTGAATGAGTCGAATATGTGGAATATTTTGGGTTTGCTCTTTTAATTTTTGCCATGTCTCATCTTGACTCCCATCGTCTACGAAAATAATTTCGTATTCGTCTTTTAAGGTTGAAAGGGCCTCATGGAGCTCGTTGCAAAGGGGGTCGATATTTTCGACCTCGTTGTATAAGGGTATGACAACAGAAACTTTCATGGCCGAAAGGTATCAAAAAACTTAATATCTTAAAACGTTAAATCAGCTTTCAGCAGTCGATTTTTTAATTCGGAGATCACTCGATCATCGTCCTGTTCATGGTGTGACTCGAAGGTTGCTGAAAATCGTAAAAACGCACCGGCTTCATTCCAGGGCACCGTAGAAACAGAACTTTCTTTGATCAAATATTGAGAAGCTTCTTCTGCACTGTTAAAGGTTAAGGAGCCAGCGCCTTTTGGAGAGGAGACATAGAGAAAGAAGGATCCGCCTGGCATTTCTGCCTCGAACCCGACCTCTTGAAGGCAGGCCACCAACTTTTTGAGTCGTTTTTCGTAATGCCCACGGATCGAATCAGCGAGTTTTGTATCGGCGATCCCTTGACAGGCGGCTGCCTGGATCGCTTTAAATTGGCCTGAATCAATATTGTCTTTTACTTCGGAAAAGGCTTTCACGGCGAGGGCTTGTCCGACAACAAAACCTAGCCGCCAACCTGTCATGTTATAACTTTTGCTCATAGAATGAACTTCCAAGGCCACATCCTTTCCTCCCGGACGATTTAAAATAGAGTGGCGGCTTCCCTGATAGACTAAGGTTGCATATGCCGCGTCTTGGATGATCAAAAGGTTGTATTGATGCGCAAATGAAATCAGCTCATCGTAAAAGGTCTCCGTGGCGGTTGCGCCTGTTGGATTGTTTGGATAGTTTACATAAAAAAGTTTAGCTCGATCTGCGACCTCTGTAGGGATGGCGCTAAGATCGGGTAGAAATTGGTTTTCTTTGCGAAGCGGTGTGTTGAAAACCTTTCCTCCAAGATATTGAGTATGTGTTCCCAGCACGGGATATCCTGGCGTGGTCATAATGCAACCATCTCCAGGGTTAATAAACGCTAAGGGAATCATCGCCAAAGCGGGTTTAGCCCCAATACAATGATTAGTTTCCGTTTCAGGATTGATATTCTCAACCCCAAAAAGGTTTTCCATATACCTTGACGCCGCTATTCTAAATTCAGGGATCCCATTATCTGCATAGCCTCGATTGTTCGGGTCATCGACTTCTTTTTTAAGGGTTTCCCGAATCGTTTCCGGGGCTATTTGGTCAGGCTCGCCTACGCCGAAATCAAGAATTTCTACATCGGGCCGAGCTTTTTTTGCTGCGTCTTTTGCGCGTTTAATCTTTTCAAATTTATAGATTTCGTTGGATAATCCGAATTGTGTTCCGCCAATCCGTTCAGCAAAAAGTTGTTCAATTTCCATGGGTGTTCTTTCCTTTAAACAGGTGTTTCTTTCCTTAACAGCACCCACTTCAAAAGAGGAGGGGTAAACAAGGTAGTTATAATGACCATAATAACGACAGCAGCATACACTGAAGAGTTGATGACCGGTTTTCCTGCAATGACCAGCGTGCTGCTAATACCGGCAAAAATAAGCCCGACTTCTCCTCGTGGTATCATGCCGATACCAATGGCCAATCTGTTAACACCCTTTTGGATGACGCCAAGCGAACAAATTTGTTTCCCAATAATCGCGGCGATCGTTAATACCGCTGAAAACCCTAAAATTTCTACATTGGCGAAAGAAGACAGATCAACACGTATACCCATCAAAACAAAGAAAACGGGAACTAAAAAATAGGCAATGGGTTGAATGAAAACTTCAATGGTTTTTTCGCCTTGTGCGCGAAATTCTTTATAGTGTACATCTTCAAGAATAAGTCCAGCGCAAAAGGCCCCAACAATTGGTGCAAGACCAATCACCGCAGCCAGATATGAGAGCAGGAAACAGAACGTTACAGCGGTGGTGAGCAATAAACCGCTCCCTCTCAATCTTGAAGCTACTTTAAAAAGTTTAGGGGAGAAAAAGTGTCCTAGAAGAATAGCGCCCACAAAAAAAAGGATCGCTTTTCCCATAATGATCATAATGTCTAACCCTGAAATACCTCCACCGGCACCACTTTCTATAGCCGAGATAGCCCCTGTTATAATGGCGAGTATGATTAATCCTAGCACGTCATCAATAACCGCGGCTCCGAGAATAATCCGCGCCTCATTTGTATCAATTTTTTTAATATCTTTCAGGACTCTAGCGGTAATCCCCACGCTAGTAGCACAGAGCGTAGCACCAATAAACATATGGGCCATGATATGTGCTTCCGGCATAAAGAAGTGGGAGACAAAAGCACCTAAGAAAAAAGGGACAATAATCCCTGCAAAGGCCACCAATAAAGAAGATACGCCGACTTTGAGCAGATCGCTGATTTTTGATTCTAATCCCACTTCAAAAAGTAAAAAAATAACACCGATTTCCGCTAAAATTTCAATAGAGGGTATGTGTTTAACAAACTCAAATGTATCAAAGCCTATGAGCCATAGATTTCCAACCAGTACACCCCCAACTAATTCGCCTAAAACCGCAGGCATATGCAAATATTCAAAAAAATGTCCACCCAGTTTCGCGACAATGAGTATAAGACTAATAGCTAATAAAACGTTTGCCACACCGCCTCCATGGGATGGAGCGGATTCTTGGCTGTGAACTTCTTGTGCGTGAGCTTGATGATTCGTTTCTGCCAGGTTTGAGACCGCACAGCCTAAAAAGATTCCTGCGCCCAGCAGGCACAGGTTTAGCCATCGCAATTTTGATTTGCTTACTTTCTTTCTCATTAGATCTCCTTAAAATTTAAAAAGGGAGAGTGTAATGATTTTATGTTCGATATAAAGGATTAAATGAGACATATTTAAAATTTCATGATTGAAGATGTGTGAGCATTGGCTGATATTTCTTACTCATTAGATTAACATGGAGCCAATATGAATATACCTTTTTGGAAAATGCATGGAGCCGCTAACGATTTTATCCTTATGGATGATCACCAACGGACCTTTCCTGCACAGGATACGAAATGGATTGCACACATCGCTTCTCGCCACACAGGTGTCGGGAGTGAGGGCGTTATTCTCATTCAGCCTTCTGATCAGGCCGATTTCAGGATGCGCTTTTTTAATCCGGATGGAAACGAAGTCGAAATGTGCGGAAACGGCGCACGTTGTGCTGCACGACTGGCTTCTGAAATAGGTGTTGCATCCGATACCATGACCATCGATACGGTTGCCGGGACTCTTCGTGCTCATAGATTGAATGATTCGATACGGTTGTATTTGACGGATCCCAAAGATTGGGTGCTAAATCAAGAATTGGAAATAGAAGGTGTGATGCTGCGATATCATTCCGTCAATAGTGGGGTTCCTCATGTCGTGATTGAAGTGGATGATCTTGTTTCGACCGATGTTCAAAGAATCGGTTCGGCGACGCGACATCATGAACAGTTTTTGCCTGCGGGGACCAATGCCAACTTTATTCACTGTACGGGTCCAAATACATTGGAGATTCGGACGTATGAAAGAGGGGTTGAATCTGAAACATTGGCATGCGGAACAGGGATGGCTGCCGCAGCAATGATTGCAGGTAAACTGGGTCATATCACGGCTCCTGTACAAATTATAGCCGCTAGCCGTGACCTTCTTGAAGTTGACTACAGGCTGACAGATGATGGCGCTACGGATGTGACTTTGACGGGGCCTGCGGTGCATGTCTTTCAAGGCTCTCTTGACTATATACATGGCGGAGAGGGGGGGATTTGAACCCCCGGTACTCCGTTAAGAGTACTCACGCTTTCCAGGCGTGCCCGTTAAGCCGCTCCGGCACCTCTCCGGAAGTTATAAGGATGTGTTTACCCTATGCTATTTATTGCTCACCTCTGATCTCTGAAAAAACATGGCGCACTCGGAAGGACTCGAACCCTCAACCCTCTGATCCGAAGTCAGATGCTCTATCCAATTGAGCTACGAGTGCACATTGTGTTCGTGGAACAGATTTATATAGGGTCCGATTTTTAAATCAAAGAAATAATCAGAGAAATCTTTCTTGGGAAAAAATAGCGGGTTGTAGTTTTCTTTTCTAAGCTTCCCAACAAAAAGAACTGTTCATGGGTAAAGGTAAAGGGGACAGTCTCAAATGAAGGGTTTCTCAAAGGCTTAGACCCAACCTTTCAGCAAGAACGGAGGACCGGATATGAATCTCGTAGATACCTCGGGATTGTTAGAATATTGCTTTTCAGGTCCCAATGCGGCATATTTTACAAAACAAATCAAACAAACGAACACATTGCTTGTTCCGGTCATTTGTCTCTATGAAGTATTTAGATAACATGAGAAGGTACACCTTGTGGTTGACGAAGCTTGCGCCCTACAAGCCGTGGCTCAGATGAAAATAAGGAAAAATTGTAGATCTTACAGAGGATGTTGCTCTTAGCGTTTCCCTTATCAGCATAAAACACAAGCTTTCGATAGCGGACAGTATGATCTGTGCCACCGCCCGCGCACATGGGGCAAGCATATAGACCCAAGACTAAAGATTTCAGAAAATTGCCAGGCGTACACTACAAAACCAGCTCAACTAAAAATTACCGCGGTAAGCAGTACTGCTCGCTATAAACGGATTTTCTTATCCTTTTCATATAGCGTTGTATGGCTTCTGGATACAGTGCATGTTCTTGCTCCAAAATCCGTGCAGACAAAGTCTCTTCTGTATCCTCTTCAAGGATGTGAACGGCCCGTTGTCCTATAATGGGGCCGCTATCCATATCTTCAGTTACAACATGTACTGTGCAACCCGATATTTTAACGCCATAGTCTAGTGCTTGTTTTTGGGCATGTATGCCCTTGAAAGAAGGTAAAAGGGATGGATGGATGTTTAAAATTCTATGGGCAAACTCACGAATAAAATAAGGGGTGAGCAATCGCATAAAACCCGCTAAAATTACTAAATCGCAACCCTGCTTTTTGATCTGCTTCACGGCCTGTTCTTCAAACGTTTGACGATTATTTTTGTCGTACGGTATATAGCGAGCTGGAATGTTGTGTGTTCGTGCAATGTCTAATGCGTGGGCCTTTTCCCGATCTGAAAGGAGTGTATTGATTTCAGCCTTTAATGTATTTTGCTGAATGGTCTTGATCAGCGCGAGAAAGTTTGATCCGCGTCCTGATGCGAGAACGGCAAGTTTAATATTCATGAATTTTTCTCTTGTTCGACGATAAGTTCAGTCCCTGTGACTTCGCCAAGACAGATGGCTTCGGGTAAAGTCGAGAGGATGGCATCAGAGTGCCTGGCATCCGCGACCATCATCCATCCAACCCCCATGTTAAAGGTTTGAATCGCTTCCTCTGGAGTGATGAAGGAGAGTACTTTTTGTGCGGACCTATTTCCCCATTTAGGCAGTTTAAGGCGGGCTCCATGATTTTTCAAGATTCGTGTGAAGTTTTCGGGGATACCTCCGCCGGTAATATGGGCCATGCCTTTTATGGGGACCTGTTCTTTGTTTAGCGCCATGACTTCAGGATAATAGATTCGTGTGGGAGCGAGGAGCGTATTGATCTCTGCATCGGCAAATGATTTTGGATTTTCTTCTATAATTTTCCGGATAAGGCTCCACCCATTTGCGTGGAGCCCGTTTGACGGAAGCCCGATGATGGTATCGCCGTCTTGAATGCTTAATGGATCGAGGATATCATCTTTTTCTGCGGCGCCTACACAAAACCCAGAGAGTTCAATCATATCAGGGTCTACAAGGCCCGGCATTTCCGCGGTTTCGCCTCCCGCAAGAATGCAGTCACATCCCTCAAGTCCTTGTACAATGCCTTTGATAACTCTTTGTATGGTGGAACGATTAATATGGTCTGTTCCTATATAATCTAAAAAGAGCAGCGGCTGAGCATTGGAGGTAAGGATATCGTTCACATTCATTGCAACCAGATCAATGCCGGCATATTCTAATAGATCATATTTGAGGAGGAGCTGAATTTTTGTGCCGACACCATCGCAGGCCGTAAAAATGACCGGTGAGGTATAATGGCTGAGGTCGTAACTAGCGGAAAAAAGGCCGAAGGCCTGGAATAGCTTCCGTTTTTTTTCGGTCTGTTCCCGAAGTCCGGCGATATCGTGTATGACTTTTTCGGCTTCTTCTATGTCGACACCAGCCGCTTTATAGGTGAGCGTATGGGGCATGGTTTGTTTCCTTTGCTTTTTCGATACGTTCATCTGCGTGATTAATGTGAATTGGGTAATCACCTGTGAAACAGGCTCGACATGTGTTTTCTCCAACAACCCGTTTGAGGGTTTCGCCGGATAAAAAGCCTAGGGAATCAACACCTAAAAAGGAGTTCAAGACATTGCGGGGGACTTTGTTGACGAGGAACTCTTCGCGGTCAGGCATATCAATGCCAAAATAACACGGATGAGAGACCATGGGGGACGCAATCCGAAAGTGGATTTCTTTGGCTCCGTTTTCTCGGAAAAGGCTGATGATTTTTCGACACGTTGTACCTCGAACGATCGAGTCATCCACCACCACGATTCGTTTGTTTTCTACGGCATCGCCAATAACATTAAATTTTTGCCGGACTTTGCTTTCACGGGTCGATTGGTGAGGTGCAATAAAGGTTCGTCCGGTATAGTGATTTCGAATGAGTCCGATATCCAGTGGGATTCCCGAAGCGGAAGCGTATCCTAACGCCGCTGAGTTTGATGAATCAGGAACAGCGGTAACGATATCGGCTTCAATCGGATGTTCTTCATAAAGGGCACGGCCTAATTCTAGACGATAGCTGTGCGTGGATTTGCTTTTATGATAACTGTCAGGCCGTGAAAAGTAAACGAGTTCAAACGCACAAAAGGATGGGGTTGCCGTTATATGAAGTTTAAAGGACTCAAGTCCACGGGGTGATATAAGATATCCCTCTCCGGGCCCTATTTCGCATACGTATTCAGCACCGATAATATCAAAGGCGCATGTTTCAGAGGCGAAAAACCAAGCATCATCGCGTTTCCCTAAATGGAGAGGTCTGAATCCATGAGGGTCGCGCACGGCGGCTATCGCATTCCCGAGTTTAATGACTAAGGAATAAGCTCCTTCAACGGTTTTTAATCCATCCTGAATTTTTTGAATCGGGGCCTTTGATTTTGAGTGAACAATTTTATGTAAGATAACCTCTGTATCGCTCGACGATGTAAACAAAGATCCGTTGAGCTCCATTTCTCTTTTAAGCTTAGCGGCATTGGTAATGTGACCGTTATGTGCAATGGCAATGATTGTGTTCTGATGCGTGACCACAAGGGGTTGAATTTCATTGGAACCGCAATGTCCTGACGTGGAGTAACGGACATGTCCAATGCCATGTTTCCCTTCAAGTTTTTGGAGGATTTCATCGGAAAAGACCTCGGTGACCAGTCCTGTACCTTTATGTGTATAATGGGGGCTCGATCCGTTGCTGACAATCACTCCGGCGCCTTCTTGCCCCCGATGTTGCTGAGCATAGAGACCTAAGTAGATATCTTGTGCAGCATGGGGACTGTTGTAGGCGGCGAAGACGCCGCATTTTTCTTTAAGATGGAATATTTTTTTCATAAAAAAACTTTCTATCAGCTTGCTGATAAGCATTACATAGCTTCGATGTGATCATAAATTCCTTTAAAAAAGTAATATCCCCAACCCCACTCTGAATCGCCTGCCCAGTCAGGGTCATAATGGTGTTCCTTATACAGAAATCGTTCCGGATGGGGCATCAATCCAAATACCTGGCCAGATGCGTCTTGCATTCCGGCAATGGAATAAGCGGATCCATTGATGTTCTGTGTATAGGTAAGCGTTACGTTTCCTTCTTTAAGATACGTTTCGGCTTGTTTGGGTGCCTGGGTAACCAATCGGCCTTCTGCATGAGCAATAGGAAGCTCAAAAGAGGAGGGTAACCCTTTTAAAAATGGACTCTGTTGAGCCTTATTGTTTAGTTCAACCCATTGGCACATAAATCGATGGGTGGTGTTAGAGATTAAACTGCCTTGGGGAAGTAACCCAAGGCGCATTAAAATTTGAAACCCATTACAAATCCCCAGCAGAAACCCTCCTTGATGACAAAATTCGTTTAACGAATTTTGTAGTTTTTGCTGTATATTAAGCTGCGCAAGTTTGCCTGCCATAATGTAGTCTCCATAACTGAATCCACCGGCTAAAACAATAAGGTCTACGTTTTTAATACGCGTTGGTTCGACAAGAGTAAAGGGCCATATTTCGGTTTTAAATCCAACGGATTGTAAGGCCCGCTCCGTTTCCTCATCGCAATTTGTGCCTGGAAATTTTAATAGTATGGCAGTAATCCATTTTTCCATGATTCTTTTAAGGTTGATAGCTTTTCTTGGATAATGATTGTTTTGTTTTCATGAATACAAAGATCCCGATGATTCGTATACGTTTCTCCAATAATAGAAAAAGGAAGTCCTTGAAAAAGGGTGGTTATCTTTTGGACATAATCAGAGGACACTTCGAAAAGGATGCGATTGTTTGATTCTGAAAAAAGAGCGTTTCCGGTTCCTAGCGTTGTGCGTGTGGGGATTTTGGCAAGATCAATTTCGAGGCCGGCTTTTAATGAAAAACCCATTTCAGCGAGCGCAACCGCTAGACCGCCTTCGGAAAGATCGTGAGCAGATCGTATCATACCTTGAGCGATTGCCTTGTAAAAGGTTCGATAGATCTTGATCGCTTCTTCTGGGTTGAGATTTGGAACAGGTCCTCCATGTTGATCGGTTAATTGGGCACAAGCGTTTCCTCCGGTTTCAGGGTAAGATATTCCAACGAAGCAGATTTTACTGTTGGGTTGGCGAATCGATGCGCCTGTGATATGCGAAGCGTTCTCGACAATTCCGATTCCGCTGATAAGGATGGTGAGCGGGATGGACTCAGGCCCTTCGTCCGTTTCAAAATAGTTGTAAAACGAATCTTTTCCAGAGATAAAGGGGGCTTGGTAAGCACGAGCTGCATCTGCGATGCCTTTGATGCATTCAACCAATTTCCCGAGCTCGTTTGGGTCATCAGGGTTTCCTACACAGAAATTGTCTAACAGAGCAATTCGGTCTGGGTCGGCTCCTGTTACGACTAGTTGCCGGATGGTTTCATCTACGGATGAGAGACCCATTCGATAAGGATCAGGGTTGTATTGAGGCAGGAGGGAGACACCGAGGGAAATATATTTTTCCGTTTGATCGACACGAAGAACAGAGCCGTCCTGTGGATTATCGCCTAGAGCGCCGGCTAGTGGTTTGATTATCGTGTTGCCTTGGACTTCATGGTCATACTCACGGATGATAGGTTCACGGGAGCACACGTTAAACTCTTTCAGTAAACGTTTAAGTGTGTTTCCCCAGTCGGCTGTGGGTTTCAGTTGAATGTCAGATGCTATTTTTGTTTGATGGTGTGATCTAAATGTCTTTTGAGGGGATGTATGCAAAAAAGAACAGTCGAGATCACATACCTTTTTGCCGTCATGGTACACTTTTAAATGACCACTATTGTCTGCTTCGCCGATTTCGGCGCATTGTGTTTCGTAAATACCCGCCAATTCGAAAAGACGTTTCGTATGTTGAGGTTGAATACCTAACACCATCCGCTCTTGGCTCTCGGAAAGAAAGATTTCCCAGCTCGATAGTCCGGGTTCTTTAAGGGGGACTTCTTCTAAATAAAGAGTACCCCCGGTTTTGCTAAGCATTTCACCGGTTGCACTGGATAATCCGCCGGCTCCACAATCTGTAATAAAATCAATGAGCCCTTCTTCCCGTGCTTTTAGAATACAGTCACATGCTTTTTTCTCTTCAATGGGATTTCCTATTTGTACGGCGCCTTGATCTTCTTCATGGCTTTCTGTGTCGAGGGAGGTCGAAGAAAAAGTGGCTCCATGCAGCCCATCTCGACCGGTGGCTCCACCGAGAAGAATAACTTTTAGTCCGTGCACAACTTTTTTATCAATATCCTCTGTCGGGATCATCCCGGCGGTTCCACAAAAAACCAAAGGGTTGTATAGGTATCCATCCTCAAAGTGAATAGCCCCTGTTACCGTGGGAATGCCCATGCGGTTTCCGTAGTCACGCACACCTCGAACGACTCCGCGCATAATTCCGAGAGGGTGAATAACGTGTCTAGTTTTGATCAAAGATGGAGATGTATTGGGTTTCCCAAAACAAAGCACGTCTAGAGATCCGATGGGTTTAGCTCCTTTTCCTGCGCCAAGAATATCGCGGATAACGCCTCCGAGTCCCGTGTTTGCACCGGCATAGGGTTCAATGGCCGAAGGATGATTATGGGTTTCTGCTTTTAGACAGACCGCGGTTTGGTCGTCCAGTCGAATAAAGCCCGCATTATCATGAAATGCGCTCAGAATAAATCCGGGCTTTTGGGCTTGAATACCTTGTGTAACCTGTTTGATATACGTATTGAAAAGGCTATCAATCATGGTCTGTTTCCCGTCTGAGGTATGATGAATGACGGCATTGAAAATGCGGTGTTTACAATGTTCGCTCCAGGTTTGGGCAATCACTTCCAGTTCGACAAGAATGGGATCACGGTCCCAATTTTTGTACTGAATCTGAATAGCTTTCATATCCTCAACCGATAAAGAAAGCTTCATGACAGAGCTCAACGCTGAGAGTTCAGCATCTGACTTGTCCCGGATCGAAACCTCTATGGAGGGCTTATGAAGTACGGCTTGTGCCATATTGAATGTTCCAGGTATGAATAACAGGGTTTACCATGTCTCGTATAAAAGGTTCTGGGAGCAAATCTCCACTCTCACTTTCACTTTTTATGTAGGTCCGTTGTGCAATGGTACATTCTTGGAGTTCGAAGTCTGGCGCCTGAAGTTGCTGATAATAGTTTAAGATATATTCTTTTTCGAGGTTCAGGGTCCCAGGTTTAAGGGATACATCTATATAAAATTGAAAATTTTGCATGGCAGGGGATAAAGACGAAGAGACGACTTCGCTGACTTCATCCACCAACACTTCACGAACAAAATTTTTCAGCGCTTTTTTGTTCCCTGAATAATTGATGGTATAGCGCCGGGTTTGTTCATAGGCGCCTCTTGATTTCAAAGGGGTGTAAAGCAATGTGTTCGTTTTTTGTTTTTGGATAAAACGATTTCGAATCTCAATGGAGTACTGCATCTTCAACTCGGGTCAATACCTGTTCGTAGCTTTCAATGACATCGCCCAGATCTCTGCGGAAACGGTCTTTATCCATTTTTTCGCCCGTCTCGATATCCCAAAATCGACAGGTGTCAGGAGAAATTTCATCGGCCAGAATCACTTCTTTAAAATCGGGATAAACGCGTCCAAATTCGAGTTTGAAATCAACGAGCTGTATGCCGATCGATGTAAAAAACGCTGTTAGGTCTTTGTTGATGGTTAAACTTTGACGTTTTAGTTCATTCACTTCATCTTCAGAGGCTAACTTTAAAACGCGGATATGATCTGAGTTGATTAAAGGATCTCCAAGGCTATCATCTTTATAATAGGTTTCCACAATAGGTTCTGTAAGAACATGGCCTTCTTTTAGACCCGTTCGTTTTGCCAAACTACCGGCAACGACGTTACGGGTAACAACTTCAACAAGGATAATTTCTACCCGTTTCACAATCATGTTTATTTCATCAACATCGCGGATGAAATGAGTCTTGATGCCTTCTTTTTCTAGGAGGTTATAAAGTAACAGGGATAATTTTTTATTTACGCGTCCTTTATTTTCCAGCTGCTCCTTTTTCTCGCCATTAAAAGCGGTGGCATCGTCTTTGAATTCCATAAGCAATTCATCAGGTCTCTCGGTCTCAAACAATCGTTTTGCTTTTCCTTCGTATAATAATTTCACGGTTTCTCCCTTTTGAGTGATTAAAATGTAACATTACTTTTTTTACATGAAAACAGGATATATGCAATATTTAGTATGTAAAAAAATTAACACTATTACATATAGTTGTTTTCGTTGATTTTTGGTGAATAAAACAGAGTGTTTTTAGGCGTTTTACATAATCAACCAGCAGAAAAGAGTAGCTCATCCCATTATTTTCTATCTTTGCTGTGTTGCTCGTTAGGGGACAAAATCTCGAGGGGAATATTTAATATGTGCGTTGCTGGAGGCAAACAAGATTTATCATCACAGGCTTGGGTTCGCACGTTAACGGTAAGTGTCTTTGACTCCAGCTGTGCATCTTTATTAATAGTAAGCGTTCCCTTTATTGCAATGGTCCCCTCATACACAGCAATATCTTCAGGAAAAGCAGCTATCTTAATGATTTTGTCGGCGGGGTATTCAACGTCTAAGGCCGCAACAGGGTTGTCTTTCAACTGTACGGAGGTTGGAATCAGATATTCTTGCTTCGGCTTGTGAGAATTGATGTGGTATGTTTCGTCGATTATAATACGGGTTTCCAGATTCAAGGATGAGCCGGCGGCGACTCTTTGTGTAGAAGCAAAAAGCTCTATGGTCACCGGATGTTTTTGAATCTTGGCGATTGATGAGCCCCCTCTTTTTGTCTTTATAGCATTATGATAGATGGCCAATGCCTCTAAAAAAGTGGCTGCCCCTCTCGGTGATTGCTGCATATAGGCATAAAAAGCTTTGAACGTTTTTTCGGCTAGCTCGAGATATTCTGCTTTACGGGCAAGTTTGCCCAGGCGCGCTAATACACGTGCCGCCATCGCATTCTCGGACGGGATGGCCTCATCATACGGATCTTTGACCCGGGTTATATGTTGCTCATGATCATCGGGTGTATGCCAAAACCCTCCTGTTTTTGAGGTATAGTGTTTAACCACGATCGCTACTAACGTTTCAGATTCTTTTAACCACTTTTTGTTTTGTGTGGCTTCGTATAGATTAAGAAGCCCGTCAATAAAATATACATAGTCCCCTAATAGAGCGCTCAGTTTTGCCTGGCCTATTCTATACGTTCTTAGAAGTCGATCCCCTGTACGCATCGTAGAGAGAATAAAGTTTGCGGATTTTTCTGCCGCCTTTATATAACGCGGTTCATCTAAGTGGAGTCCGGCGAATGCAAAGCTGCCGATCATAAGACCATTCCAACTTGTTAATACCTTGTCATCTAAACCAGGAAGGATGCGTTTGTTTCGGACCGCCAAAAGCTGCTGGCGATTTGCCGTGAATTGTTTGTCCTGTTTCTCACCGAGAGGCTGTTTAAGGTATAGGATATTTGATGCTTTTTGTTCTCCCGGTGCTTCTTCATAATAGTTTCCTGCATCCGAAGCATTGTAAATAAGACAGAACGATTCACCTTCTTTGGCGCCCAAGATGTTTAGTATTTCTTTTCGTGTCCATAAATAATATTTACCTTCTTCACCTTCACTGTCTGCATCTAATGCCGAATAAAATCCCCCCTCTCTATCCGTCATATCTCGAAGGATCCACTCTAAGGTTTCTTGGGCTATATGTCGGTAGAAAGGATTTTTTGTTTGCCGGTAGGCTTCTGTGTAAACCCATGCCAACTGGGCATTGTCGTATAGCATTTTTTCGAAATGGGGTAGGAACCACTTTTCATCAGTCGAATATCGATGAAATCCTCCACCAATATGATCGTATATACCTCCCCGCGCCATGGCTTCTAAGGTCCGTTCAATAAAGAGGCGAGAGCCCGGATCTTTTTGCTGCTGGAGTTCATATAAAAGGAGCCGCAGACTTGCGTGCGGGGGAAACTTGGGACGCCCGTCAAAGCCCCCATATTTTTTGTCAAAAGCGCCTACTATTTGGCTTTTGCCCTTCTCGATGACGTCTCGAGATAATTGTACGTTTGAATCTATGGTCTGAGAAAGCGAGGCCTGCTTAATGGCCGAGGTTAGTTTCTGTGCCTGTTGATCAACGGCATCACGTTTTGTTTTCCATGTTTCGGCTAAAGAATTTAACAAGCGTATAAATTCTTGTTTGGGGAAGTAGGTGCCAGCAAACCAGGGCCGTTTATCGGGTGTGAGCCAAACCGAGTTGGGCCATCCCCCCCTCCCGGTCATCAACTGAGTGGCGTTCATGTAAATTTCATCGATATCAGGACGTTCTTCCCGATCGACTTTTATGGGGACAAAAAACTCATTAATGATTTTGGCCACGTCTTCTTTTTCAAAGGATTCGTGTTCCATAACATGACACCAATGGCAGGAAGAATAGCCTACAGACATAAAGATAGGTTTATCTTCTTTTTGGGCTCTTTCGAACGCTTCTTTTCCCCATGGATACCAGTCAACAGAATTTCGGGCGTGTTGAAGAAGGTACGGACTTGTTTCATGAATGAGCCGATTAAAGACGTTGCCTCCAGACGGAGGGAGCTTCGCAATCTCCTCCTGAGAAGGAAGGGGGTTGCGAACAGGCTCAGCAAATCCGTCTGAAGCAAATAATATAGGTGTCATTAAAAGTGTGATAAAATATGTGTGAATAATTTTTGTATAATGCATAGTAGCCTATTTCCTTTTTGTGAATGAATCAATTATAGATGTTTTTTAAAATCAAGCTTGTCCAAAAAATCTTGCGGGTCAACAAGGTCAGGAATTTCAACGCCGGGAGCTTCCTGGGCCACGCGATCTAATCTTTTTCTTTTAACCTAAAATTCTGGCTGACTTTCTGTCAAAGCAATACTCTTGGAGTGTTGCACAATTCGGTCAAAAGCCGCAATATATTCGCTATAGTACATTCCGGCTATAGGTGGCAACCTGTTTGGATGCAATTTCCTCCCTGAAAGCGGTTTGAACGTCGATACTTTCTTTGACGTATGCAACTTGTGCTTCCAGGATCGATTTGGCCATGGCGGAGTAATCATCATGAGAAGGGTCTAAAGAATGGATGACCACAGAGAGAACATTGCTTACGTTAAAGATAAGATGAGAACATGCACAGCGTCGTGCTTCAATATTGATTCCCATACTCCCCCGTAACGCGGTCGCACACGTTCTGATATGGGCCCCCAAAAAACAATTGGATACACCTCCTGTAAACCGGTCATGGCGCCAGCGCTGATCATTGCGCAACACATACCAATGGTTGCGCTACTGCTTTGAATGATGGCGGTAATGCCGGCGAAAACCGCAAGCCCAAACAACATGCCCAACAACGTTCTCCCATCAACAAAAACGAGAAAGGATTGGAACATGGCGAGGTAAGGGTAAATCGATTCTTTCATAACTTTCATCCCTAAAAATAGAATCCCAAACCCTAGAATAATTCGGCCTGCGTGTTTAATGGTAGAGGAGGGAATCAGCATTTGAAGGAGGAATCCTGTTCCAATGGCAAGAAAGCAGTACTCGTCTAATTTAAGAGAAATTACCTGCATCGAAAGGGTGGTTCCTATATTAGCCCCTAACATCGGAGGCACGGCTTGAGCAAGAGTCATTAATCCCGCGTTGACAAAACCAACGAGCATGACGGCTGTGGCACTGCTGTGAACAAGAAAACCGCAAAAGGTGCCTAACGTAATTCCAGAAAGTCGATGGCTGGTGGTCTTTGACAGCATCGCTCTTAAACGGGAACCCGCGGCTTCGCGTAAGCCGTTGGTCATGATGTTCATCCCAAAAATAAAGAGGGCTACCCCCCCAATATAGAGAACATTAGAGAAAAAATATCTTTGGCCTCCATGTCATTACTCCATGGTCAAATTCGTTTCAGCATTACTGAACAGATTATGCCCTATTAATGTATCACCCTCAAAAAGAAATTGGCCCTTAAAATTTTTCCCTTGGAGCAGCAAAGGCAACCAAAGCCGATCAGCTTCCCACATACAGTCATAGGGAATTTTTGTTACGGGGGTCCAGGCAGGAATCGCTTCTTCGGTTTCTTGGGGGTTTCCGCTACACGCTTCAGCCGCAAAAACAAAAACATGTATAGCGTGTCCATCGACAAACTGAAAACTTAACTCTCCGCAGGAAGAGACACCCGTAGGCGTAACTAACAGTTCTTCTTCGACTTCACGAATGGCCGCTTCTTGGGGTGTTTCTCCTTCTTCAATCCGTCCTCCTGGTCCATTGATCTTTCCCGCACCCAGACCCCGTTTTTTATGGATCAACAGAATAAGATCATTGCGGATGATAAATAAAAGCGTGGCTTTTTCTCGCGGGACCCACGTGTTCCAATTAATATCTTGAAAATGGTGCGTATGGTTTGACATAAATAAGAATCCTGAGACAGACTCTATACCATGAATCAAAAATATGATGCCATTTTAATTGTTTCATTTGGCGGGCCTGAACGAAAAGAGGATGTCATGCCTTTTCTAGACAATGTGCTCCGCGGAAAAAACGTGCCTTTAGAACGCAAACGTGAAGTCGCTCACCATTATGAACGCTTTGACGGAGTTAGTCCTATTAACGAACAGAACCGAAACCTGATTAAAGCATTGCGTGTAGAACTAAAAGATCATGGGATAGATCTGCCTATCTATTGGGGCAATCGTAATTGGCATCCCCTGCTTGTTGATACCATCAAAAAGATGAAAAAGGATCAAATCAAACGTGTGCTTGCCTTTTGTACGTCAGCTTACAGCTCCTATTCCGGATGTAGACAATATCGTGAAAACATCGAAGACGCACGAGAGAAGGCGGGAGAGAGAGCTCCTGTTGTTGATAAAATTCGTGTGTTTTATAACCATCCGGGTTTCATTAAGGCAAACTGTGATTCTATTGAAAAAGCACGGGGAAAAATACCCGAAACGCGAAGGCAACATGCACAACTCGTGTTTACGGCACACAGTATTCCCTTGGGCATGGCTAAGCATTGTGCCTATGAAAAACAACTAAAAGAAACCTGTCACCTTGTGGCCGCTGATTTACAACACACAAATTGGTGTCTAGTTTACCAAAGTCGTAGTGGTCCTCCAACGCAGGCGTGGTTGGGGCCGGATATTTGCGACGAACTCCTCTCTCTCAAAAACCAAGGTGTAGTCAATGTGATCGTCTCACCGATCGGTTTTATATCCGATCATTTAGAGATTCTGTATGATTTAGACACCGAGGCACATGAAACGTGCAAAAAGTTTGGCCTGCATATGGTGAGAGCTGAGACCGCTGGAACCCATCCAAGTTTTATATCCATGATCCGCGAATTGATCGAAGAACGAACAGTGGAACAAACGTTGAGACGCTATCAGGGCAAGCAGGGTCCTTGGCACGATTCTTGCCCCGAAAAATGCTGCAGGCCCCTAAATGAGAATCGTTTAAATGTAGATTCTGTATCCCCCGAGCCTAAACATGTAACAAAAGTGAGACCGTGCTAAAATGGAAGGAAAGATTAAACAACGTATAAAAACGAAAGATCATCATACCCTTTTTTTAGTGTATGCCTGCCTTGCAATGGGTTTAGGGTGTTCTGAAAAAAAACCGCATGTTGACCCGATTCCCCAAGCAAGCTTCCCTAAAATTGAACCAGACAGAGCTTTTAACGAGGTAAAAAACTTTGTTGCGCTGGGTCCTCGCGATACCGGTACGGTCGGGGCTGAAAAGGCGGCGGAGTATCTCTTATTGCGTTTGAAAGAATTGAATATTAGTGCAGATATAGATCGTTTTATCACCAAAACACCTAAAGGGCAAACCCCGTTACGCAATGTCGTTGGATCTTTGCCTGGCCGCAGAAAGGGGCTCATCATTATAGGGTCACACTATGATACCAAATCAGGTATTGGCCCCGATTTTGAAGGGGCGAATGATTCAGGTTCAAGTTCAGGACTCCTATTAGAAATGGCTCGTGTCTTGCGAAAAAAGCCAGAGATGCGTCCGGATATTCTTGTAGCATTTTTTGATGGCGAAGAATGTATGGTTCGTTACGGGCAACACGATGGATTTCACGGGAGCCGGTATATGGCCAAAAAGCTCCTTGAGAATGGACGTGCAAAAGAGGTCGTTGCTGTTATTATTCTCGACATGATAGGTGATCGCGATCTATCCGTTACCATTCCGCGTAATGGTTCGTCGACATTAATTTCGGCGGTTTTAGAAGCGGCCCACAAAGAAGGCGTTCGGACCAAATTTGCGTTAGTGCCTTTTGGGATTGGTGATGATCACGTTCCCTTTTTAACAGCAGGTATGCCGGCTGTTGACATTATTGATTTTCAGTATGGTTCTGCCCCTGGCAAGAATGATTACTGGCATACGCCAGAAGATCGTATGGATAAAATCAGTGAGGAGAGCTTGAAGATTGTTGGTAACACGATTTTACGCGTCGTTTATTCTTTAAAGTAGTCTAAGTCTGGGATGGTGGATTGTAAAATTAAATGCCGCAAAAGATGGACCTGAGAGCTTCTGTTCATGCGGCGATCTCCAAATCGAAACACTCCTGTGCGGGTTTGTATTCTAGGATCTTGCGAGGATAGTTGTTAATCCATTTTTCAATCTCACCAATACGGTCGATGGTATATTTTCCGATGTTGTCTCCTTTGGCGACGAAACGACGAACCATACGGTTGGCATTTTCGTTGGAGCCTCGTTCCCAGGAAGAATACGGGTGAGCATAATAGAGTTTAACACGTCTCTTTTTGCTAAATCCGGAACGTTCCATCTGCTCCACGTCGAGAAACTCGCTCCCGTTATCGGCTGTAATCGACTTGAACATCGATCTGAATGGGCCAACTCCCATCGATCTTTCGATCGCTTTGAGGGCCTGCAGAACCGATGCCTGTGTTTTATCCGAAAGTTTTCTCACCCTTAGCATTCGGGTCTTTCTTTCTACTAACGTCATTAAAACCGGTTTTGAAGTTCCTTTTCCGCCGACGATCAAATCCAATTCCCAGTGCCCAAATTCCTCGCGTTTTTCTACGGTCTTAGGTCGTTTTTCGATACTGGTCCTTCGGGCATGTTGCTTTTTAACCCGCTTAATAGCACGTCTTTTTCGTTTTATCCGTTTTCGTTTTTCCCATAGGGACTCGTTGCTCACCCCCGGGATGAGACCTTGGTCAATATAGGTATACAGCGTTTTTGTACTCACCGCTGCAGGTCTCTGCTCTTGTTTAAGCAAAGGAGCAACCACATCGGGTGAGCGTTTGTGAACAAGAATGTGCTCGCTGATAAACACAGCCGTTTCATGATGCTTTCCAAGCTTAAGCTCAGGTCCCTTGGCCGTCGCATTTAGATCATGAAGTTCCTGGGCTCGATCACTGCTGTATGCTTTCTTCTTTCGCGGCTCTGTATCGAAATGCTCTACCTCCCCACGTTTAATTTCGCGCTCTATGGTTCGACGATGCCTTCCCAGATACTGGCTATCTCCAAAGGACGTCCTGGGTTTTTGAGCATTGTTTCAATCATGATCCGTTCTTTCTGTGTCAAATGCTTGCCTTTTCGGGGATGAATACTACTCTTGATTTGTTCCATGTCTTTCTCCTTTTTTTGTCTTCTGTCGAGTTTTTAAATCTAGAAGATTTCGGCATGGAACACTCCTGTTTTACAATATCTTCTTTTGGGCATTTAATATTACAATTCTCACGGCTAGTTGTTTAGCTGTTTTAGACCCCACCGAAAATGATATCTTGATCAATATGGGCACTGGCTGTTTTGTGTTGTATGCGACGGGAGCGACCCTTAAAAAAAGCCGGGCTATTTGTCAGGCCCTGTTTTCGGGAGCCAACAAGGGACGATGTATGCGTTAGAAGGGACCGTAAATGCCGGCGGGAGATTAGTCGATCAGTATGGCTTAGGCCCAACCGAATTTCCAGACTATGACCCTTGTCCCGAACTATTTTGCCTCCCAGAAAATGCAGGAACAGGAAGTCCACATTGGAACCCAACGTTACCCTTGACCTTTTCTTCTAAAATACCAGCGACCACAGAACGTGATCAGTGTAGAGTTGTCTTAGAAGGTCTTGTTTTTAGGGTATGTGAAATCATTGAAGATCTAACAGAGAAGCAGGCGGGTACTAATATTTTTCTTTCTGGAGGCTTAACTAAAAAACCTTTCATCGCAAAAGCTATGGCCTCATGTCTTGACCGACAAGTCCATTTATTAAAAGAAAAGGAGACAACGCTTTTAAGTGTGAGTCGCTTATCTGCAGGGCGTTCACCATTCTCAATCCCGATATCTGAACCTGTTAACCCCGCGAATAGATATGTAGCGGGCAAATATATGCGGTGGAAAGCCTGGGCGGGAGACCTCCTTGACACCAAATGAGCAGCAAAAAGAAACAACGAAACGTCGATGAAACCTGATCTTTACTTCCTTTATTTACCGTAAATAGGGTCCAATAATCGGGGCTAAATTCTCTTTGACGTGGGATGGAATCATGTCGTGTTTTGTCATGATTGCGTTATTCAATGCATGTGCGCATGAGCATGTTCTGGCTTTAGACAGCCTCTCTATGATGTTTTTAAGAACGTTTTTAGCCTGCTTCAAGTTTTTCTCTATATTTTCAGCGACCATTTCTGCTGAGACCGTATCCGCGTTTTCATGCCAACAATCATAGTCGGTAACCAAGGCTAACGGCGCATAACAGATTTCAGCTTCGCGGGATAACTTCGCTTCCGGTAAACTAGTCATCCCAATGATGTCAAATCCTTGTTCTCGATAGGTGTTCGATTCGGACTTCGTCGAAAAAGCGGGGCCTTCCATATTTACATAGGTTCCCTCTCGATGGACATGGTTTGTGTTCCCCATAGACGTTAAGGTTTTAGAAGCAGCCGTATACAGTGTTTCATGCAATAAAGGACAGACAGGGTTCCCAAACGAAATATGAGCGACGAGTCCATTCCCGAAAAAAGTGTGCTCAGCTGATTGCTTTGTTCGGTCATAATATTGGGTTGGCAGACACATATCACCTGGCTTCAATTCTTCCCGGAGACTGCCCACGGCGGTTACCGAGATAATCCCCTCAACCCCTAATGTTTTAAACCCGTAAATATTTGCTTTATGATTGATTTCAGACGGCAATAACGTATGCCCTCTCCCATGTCGCGGTAAAAAATACACTTCATTTCCTGATAGAACATCTTGTAGAAAAGAATCCGAAGGGCGCCCAAATGGAGTGGGTACTTCCATCCATGCGGGGTTTTCTATCTGATCCATTTCATAAAGTCCGCTGCCACCAATGATCCCAAGTTTCATAAAACGTTCCTTGTATGTAATCGTGAGTATGCGTATAGAAAAGGCTTCTAGTTAACAGGTTGAATTCATTTTAGTCAAAAACATTTATAATACATGCATCATGAATGTAGTAGGGGTTATTTTAGGTGGGGGAAAAGGTTCACGTCTTCTTCCTTTAACAAGAGATCGGGCTAAACCAGCAGTACCCGTAGCCGGGAAATATCGATTGGTCGATGTTTCAATCAGTAACTGTATTCATAGTGATATCCGTTCCATTTTTTTGTTAACACAGTTTAACAGCGTTTCCCTGCATCAACATATCCAATCGTCCTATCCGTTTCATCTATTTGACAAGAACTTTATCCGTATTTTGGCGGCTCAGCAAACGCCGGATTCCGGCGCGTGGTATCAAGGGACAGCCGATGCTGTGCGAAAGACGTTTCGATATTTTGTCGATGAAAAGCCGGACCTCATTGTGGTGCTCTCGGGTGATCAACTGTATCGCATGGACTTTATGGATGTGATCAAGCAACACGAAGAAAAACGTGCCGATGTTACAATCTGCACCCAGCCTGTCAACCGTTCAGATGCAAAATCCTTAGGCATTATGCAGGTGGATGAAGATAGAAAAATTATCGATTTTAAAGAAAAGCCAGGCGATGATTCTGTCCTTGATGGTTTACAAGCGCCTATGTGTGATGATGAAAAATATTTGGCGAGTATGGGGATCTATATTTTTAACATACGCGCATTATCAGAACTGTTAAACGATGAAACAAAAAATGATTTTGGTCGCCATATCATTCCTTCTTCCATCGAAACCTGTAACGTATTTAGTTATATTTTTGAAGGATATTGGAAAGATATAGGGGCGATTCGAGGCTTTTGGGAGGCCAATCTTTCATTGACCGAGCCGATGCCTCCTTTTAATTTCTATCATTCTAAAAACCCGATTTATACGCGTACACGTTATTTATCTCCCTCAAAAATTAATCAATGTATCCTCGAACAGTGTTTACTTTCTGAAGGGTGTATTATTTCCGCGACTCAGATCAAGCATTCTGTTGTGAGTATACGGGCTGTTGTGGGGGAGGGAAGTGTTGTAGAAGACTCTGTCATAATGGGAGCTGATTATTATCAGGAAGAGACAAAGGTGGAAATGGTTCCTCCCATTGGAATTGGTAGAGGGTGCACTATTAAAAATGCGATTATTGACAAAAACGCATGTATTGGAGATGGATCCTACATTTCACCAGAAGACAAACCGAATAATACGGTAACCGATTTATATACCATCCGAGATGGCGTGATCGTTATTCCTAAAAACGCGGTTATCCCTGCAGGGACGAGAGTTTAAGAACCTGCCTGGTTCAAACAAATGGATGGGGCCTATCGTAAGGATAAAATGATTATAAATCAAAGAGGAAATAGATATGTTAATACCTGTATCTCAAATTTTTGCGGGTCTGCTCCTGCTATATGCCGGAGCAGAAAGTTTAGTCCGTGGCAGCACCCGTCTTGCTCTACGCCTCGGTATGTCCCGTTTAGTCGTAGGATTAACCGTTATTGCTTTTGCCACGAGTAGTCCGGAGCTGATTGTTGGCATTCAAACCTCCCTGAACGGACAGGGAAGTTTTGTACTCGGCAATATGGTTGGATCCAATATATGCAATATTGCCCTTATCCTGGGGGTCTCAGCGCTTATTTACCCCATCCAGACACACATCAAAGTAATTCGTTTTGAAATTCCCGTATTATTAGTAACAACGATTTTATGTTGTCTTCTTGTTTTCAATCGTGTCCTCAGCCCATTCGAAGGAGTGTTTCTTCTTTCATGCTTTATCCTATATGTCATCGTTAGCATTCGATTGGCACGAAACGAATCCCGAGCTTCAAAAGAAGAAAAGTGTAACCCATCTTTAGAACACTCTAAAGGAAATATACTTTTAGATTTAGTTTTCATTACCACGGGAATCTTTATTCTCATGTTTGGAGCCCACTACCTTGTGCGAGGAGCAACAACCGTCGCCCTCTCTTTTAACGTCAGCGAAGCCATGATTGGATTAACGATTGGCGCTATAGGAACTAGCTTGCCCGAATTAGCGGCAGCCATTGTTGCCTCTTCTAAAAGAGAATCAGACATTATTGTCGGTAATGTCATTGGTTCTAATCTATTTAATATTCTTTGCGTACTGGCCATCGCATCACTCATCCATCCCATCAAAGCGCCTGACATTCAAAACGTTGACCTGGTTCTCATGCTAGTCCTTGCTATTTTAGCGCTTCCCATTATGAAATCCGGACGCCGAATAAGTCGTATTGAAGGAGCTTTTCTCGCCACATTATATTTGGGATACCTAACCTACCGAATCTTTGGGTAGCCTTTAAGTAAAGACTCCTTATGTCTCAATTAAAACGTTAACAATAAAACGGAGGAAAGAAAAATGGTATACAATATCATACCCCTACGAAGTAATAGCTGCAAAAGTGCACAACTAGAAAATCAAAGGAATAACCCGTTCAGGGATTTAGACGAACTGGTTGACGGCTTTTTCAATGGCTTTGAAAAAGCGCTAACCGTTCCAACACTGATCGGTTTGACGGGCCATAAAGTGGGGAATATCCCAAGGATCGATATGGCCGAAACAGATAAGGAGATACAACTCACCGCTGAATTACCAGGTATAGATGAGAAAGAGATTGAGGTTCATCTAGAGGACGATCTGTTAACGATCTCCGGCGAGAAAAAAGAAGAGCATAAAGATGAAAATTACCATATCTCTGAGAGATCCTATGGGAAATTCGAACGAGTCATTACGTTGCCAGCCGATGTTGATAAAGATCATGTAAAGGCACAATTCAAGAAAGGAGTTCTTAACATTGCAATACCCAAAACAGCTAAAGCACAGTCCTCACGAAAGAAGATTGATATTACGACGAAATAGTCTTCAGTCTAAACAACAGGGTGTGGGGTTCCCACACCCTGTATACCTATACACCCTTACAAAGGGATTCGTTATGCCGTCTCCTTTAAGGGCCTGGATAGAGTGGAAAAAACACTGTGCGATCGGTTTGTGTTCAGCATCCACCCAATCCACATTGTACGAATTTGCTCATAGCCGATTCCTACGCTTTGTCTCCCCACGTCCAATCTTCTTTTAAGAAAAGGGAAAGTTCCGTGACAAAATAGATCAAATGGATACACTCTATTATGAAAAACATGATCTTCGTGTCTTTACAATGAAAGCGAGCATAGGAAAAAGTGAATTTAACCATTTCTCAAATTGCTGAAGAACTTGGGGTCCCTTTTACAGGAGATGGAGGTCTGTCGATTACGGGTATAGCCGGTTTGCGCGATGCACAAGAAGGCGATCTTTCTTTTTTAGCGAATGCTCGGTATGCCTTAGATATAACTGAAACAAAGGCGTCTGCTGTGCTGGTCGGGAAGGAGCACGATCAACCTTGTAAACCGGTTCTCATCAAAGTTGAAGATCCCGATGCGGCCTTTGCGCAAATTGCTCTCTATTTTGCGCCTCTACCTATTACTCCTGATGTCGGCGTGCACCCAAAGGCTATTGTCTCTGAGGATTTTGAGCTCGGGAATCGTGTCAGTATCGGGCCTTACTGCGTTTTAGAATCCGGTGTAAAAGTTGGAGACGGCACCGTCCTGTCAGCAGGTTCTTACATAGGCCATAACACCCATATCGGAAAAAATTGTTTTTTTTATCCTCATGTAAGTATTCGAGAAAATGTTGAAATCGGCCATCGTGTTATCATACATAATGGAACTGTGATTGGTAGTGATGGATTTGGGTATACTGTGGATAAGAAAGGGGTGCGTACTAAAATCCCTCAGCTTGGTTCTGTGAAAGTCGAGGACGATGTGGAGATGGGGGCTAACGTTACGATTGATCGGGCTCGTTTTGGGAAAACATCTATAGGATGTGGGACAAAAATTGATAATCTTGTTCAGATAGCGCATAACGTGGTCATTGGGGAACATGTAGTGCTTTGCGCGCAAGTAGGCATTTCAGGAAGCGTAACGATCGGGGATTATGCGATACTCGGGGGTCAGGTAGGTTGTGCGGGTCATCTTGAAATAGGTGAGGGGGCTATGATCGGCGCACAGTCCGGTGTTACAAAGAGTGTAGCACCTAAGACATTTGTATCAGGTTATCCTGCAATGGAACATGCAAAAGCGACGCGTATGCATGCTCATCAAATGCGTATACCCATTCTAAAAAGCAAAGTCAAATCTTTGGAAAAACGGTTGCAAGAGCTAGAAGATAAAGCAAATTGATGCAAAAGTCGGGTCATGCGTTAACCCCAGAATTTGTCTTGTCACGTTCCTCTGGCACAGCGGTAAAACCGAAGGATTTTGACTGGCTTGAAAAAAACATTCCCTGTCAAGCAGCGTGTCCAGCACAGACCGATATACCCGGATATCTAGAGGCCATTGCCAAAGGCAATTTTCGAGAGGCCTATCTTATTAATCTGCGCGACAACGTTTTTCCTGCGGTGTTAGGAAGAGTCTGTACACGTCCTTGTGAACCTGTTTGCCGACACGGATGGGAGGGGTTAGGTGCACCGGTAGCGATTTGTTTTTCGAAACGGTCCGCGGCTGATTTTTTGCAAGATAAAGAGCCTGTTATTCTTGATCCCATCTATACATCAACGGGTAAACGTGTAGGCATTATTGGTGCCGGTTCGGCAGGGCTGACGGTTGCACGTGAATGTGCACTTTGGGGGCATGAGGTTACGGTCTACGAAAAATACGCTAGCCCGGGAGGGCTTATGATTCAGGGTATACCCGCCTTTCGCTTGCCACGGAAAATTGTTGAAAAGGAAATAGAGCAGATAAAGCGGTTGGGTGTAGACATTCGTTGCAATACAGAAGTCGGGCCTGAACTATCAATGGGAAAACTACAGACACAATATGATGCCATGGTTATCGCAACCGGCGCTCTTACACCCTATATGCCTTCGCTACCGGGCGATAACCTTTTGGGAATCGAGCACGGGTTAACGTTTCTAAAAGAGGCAAACAAAAATTTTCAGACTAGGGTAGGGGACCATGTGGTTGTGATTGGTGGAGGGTTTACCGCTGTTGACTGCGCACGTATGGCTAAGCGGCTGGGTGCAAAAACGGTTACGATGTGTTATCGACGTTCACAAAAAGAGATGTATATCGCTGCACATGAAATAGACAAAATGCAGCGGGAAGAGATTTCTTTTAGAACACACATTGTACCGGTTGAATATCGAGGAAGTGAACATGTTCAGTCCGTTCGTTTTCAAAAAGTAGCTTTAGGTGAACTGGAGGAATCGGGTCGTTGTTGTCCTAAGCCCGTTTCGGGTACGGAATTTGAAATTCCTGCAGATACAGTTCTTTTGGGGACTGGCCAGACACAAGATTTTTCATGGTTAGACCAAAGATTGTCTGAAACATTATTGAATGATGAAGGGCAATTTAAAGCAGGAGCAGCAACCATAACGGCTATAGATAATGTCTTTGTAGCTGGAGATGTGGCAACAGGGCCGGGCTCTCTGATTGATGCCATTGGTCATGGAAAACAATGTGCTCGCGAAGTGGATCGATATCTTATGGAAAAACAGCGACACATAGATATTGTCTATATTGAAGATGCAAAAGAAACCGGGCGCACAAGAGCGATGGATGAAATTCCTCGTCAAACCATGCCTGTGGTACCCCTTGAAAACCGTACTGTTTCGGCTGAGGTTGAGTTAGGGTTTAATGATGAGGTGGCTACATGTGAAGCGAGCCGCTGTTATCTTTGTCACTATAAATTTGAAATTGATAATGACCTTTGTATCTATTGTGATCGTTGCCTAAAAGTTAAACCGGTAGAAAAATGTATCGTTAAAGTAAGTTCATTGAGTCATGACGAAAAAGGGCGCATTTCTGGGTATAAAGTGTCAACTAGTAGTCGCGATTATAATATGCTTTATATAGACCAAAACGAATGTATTCGTTGTGGAGCTTGCGTTGATATTTGCCCTGTAGAATGTATTTCTTTGCAGAAGGTAAGCAAGCAGACTCTTCTGGTAGAGGAAGGTTCTATAACAGACAGCAAGCTGTCTTAAGAAAAGTGGTAGCCAGCTACCGGACTCCATATCGCAATACTCAATATATCTTTGGTGAAGAGTATTCTTCGGTTCTTGGACCTTCGACTTTTGACCTTTATTCCGATATACCCATCGCCATTTTTGCTTCTATCACAGCTTTAGACTCAGCTTCTTCACGCGTAGGAGATGTAATTCGAGAGATAACCGCTCCTGGATCGACATTGTCTACTGTACATATATATTGATCGCCAAGCTTGTAAGATTTTATTCTTATATTCCATTTCCCGGCAGACTCTGTCCGTGTTTGAAGGGCTTCAGTAGTTTGTTCCATTTGGTCTTTCTCCTTTAATAGAACTTTAGTAAAAGATGTCCCTCTTTGTCGATCAGAAATTCTAACTTTGGAACAAAACTAGAATTTCTAGTTATTCGTCCGTGGTTCATGGTAACCTAATGGGAGGTTGTGGACAAAAATTGACCTTATGGAAAAAATAACTCACCAAGTGATTACGGCATCTGCGGGTACGGGGAAGACGTTTCAACTCGCCCACCGGTATATACGGCTTATGGCATACGGTGTATCTCCAGATCGGATCATTGCGTTAGCTTTTTCTCGAAAGGCGGCAGGAGAAATTTTTGACTCGATCATTGAGCATCTGAGCAGAGCGGTGGGTAGTGATGATGGAGCAAAAGAGATGGGGGCACGCATTGAAAGGCCGGATCTTCATCAAACGAATTTTCTGAAAATTCTTCACCGTTTGCTCCAACACCTCCATCGTATTCATATCAGTACGCTTGATCGTTTTATTGTAGGGATCGTCCGCACATTTCCTGCTGAGCTGGGGTTGCCTATGCAGTTAGATATTTTCGATCCTGAAAATATCGTTGCTAAAAGCATACGACAAGACATTTTGAGGACGCTCTTTAATCATCACGATGTCGACTCAAACGCACAGATCACATTTTTGCACGCGTTTAAACAAGCTACCTTTGGCCAAGAAGAAAAAGGATTAGAACGTGCTCTTGATGCGTTTGTTAATGAATACCTTGATGCGTATCGTATATTGCCAAACGGGAACCTTTGGGGGGCACGGAAGATCATTTGGCCCGATGAACCCGTTTGGGTGCAGCCCGTAAAGAATATTCAGGAAATCGCGAAAGAACTGAAGCGATCATTCGGAGAAAGTAGATTTCATAAAACGTTGTTAAAAAGTTTGACCCAAATCATTGACTTTTCAGGTCAGTACAGTGAAGAGGCTGTTTGGGATAACCGGGTCGGTAAAAGCATGGTTTTCCAAAAATTGTTGGCTTATATAGATGAGGGAGAGAGGGCCGAAATATCGATATCCTATGCCAAAAAAGAATACAGATTTACGTTTGAACAAAGTCAGCAAATCAGATGCCTTTTACGTCATGTAATGGGCGTAGAATTTCATAGGGCCTTAATGAGAACAAAAGGTTTGTATCGGATATTAGATCAGTATGATCACTTGTACCATACGCGGATGCATCGACAAGGGTCCCTTACGTTTGAGGATGCACAGCATCTTTTAACCTCTAAAGAGGGAAGTCGGCTTTACATTGATTATCGGCTTGATTGTAAATTAGATCATTGGTTATTGGATGAGTTCCAAGATACAAGCGATATGCAGTGGGAGGTGTTTCGTAATGTCGTGGATGAAATAGTACAAGATCCTAGCGGTGAACGTAGCTTCTTTTATGTGGGGGATGTGAAACAGGCTATATATGGTTGGCGTGGTGGAAATGCGCAGCTTTTTGGAAGGATCCTTGAACAGTATGGAGATCGTATTGAGCAACGTCCCCTGAACACTTCTTTTCGATCCTGCCAACCGATTATTGATACGGTCAATGAAGTGTTTGGTCGCCTTCCAGATGATCTCTTTTCTGTAGAAACGATAGCTGGATGGAACAAAATATGGATTGACCATCAGATCCAAAAAGAAGTGGTTCCTTCGGAAGGGTATGTAGCATTACTTGAACCCGATAACCATAACGGTGAAACAAAACCAACGGATGAAGATAGATATGAAACCGTGGCCCGAATCCTTAAAGAAATCAACCCGCTAAAATGTGGACTATCCGTTGCTGTGCTTGTCCGTACAAACCATAGTGGAAAGGACGTTGTCAATATGCTGCGCCGAGCGTGCCCAGATTTACATATTGTACATGAAGGGAAAAGGGAGATTCATGATAGTCCTGTAGTCTCTCTTTTATTATCGCTCATAAAATTTGCAGCTCATCCAGGTGACATGTTTGCTTGGCGACACCTGGAAATGAGCCCCCTTAAGGTCGTTTTATCCATACTGTCTGATGCACAAGAGGACCTCCCCTTAATATTATTGGAAAAGATGCAGGTGCTAGGGTTTCAAGGTTTTATCCGGTACTGGGGCGACAAAATAGAGGCCTCCCATCCACTTGATGCCTTTGGCAAAAAGCGGTTACAAGATTTGGTTGACGCGGCAGGGGAATTTGATGCTTTAGGGCGGAGAGATGCCAATACGTTTCTCCGCTTCATAGACCATTACCATATCCATGAAATCGCTGCAGAGCAAGCCGTCCGCGTTATGACAATCCATCAAGCCAAGGGACTTGATTTTGATATTGTTATTCTACCTGATCTACAAGGGAGAAATATGGTTCGTGCAGGGCAGATTGATTTTGTTATGGCGCGTGATCGTAGCACGAACCAGAATCAGTGGGCATTAAAGATGCCACGAAGATTGATGGCTGAAAGCGACTCGGTTCTTGCTGAACAGGTAAAAGCAGAGGATGAAAAGGCATCGATGGATGCGCTTTGCGTCTTATATGTAGCCATGACCAGGGCTAAACGAGCGCTCTATATGCTTACAGCGTTTCCTGGAAAAAGTGCGACAACAACAGATTCTGCAACGTTTGTCAAATATCAGCTTTCTGGAGAACTAAACCCTATTGATGGCCCACGTATGGTTGTTCATGGAAAAGAGGTCCTTTGTCTATACGAAAAAGGAGCGCGCGATTGGTACACAAAAATTCCGGAAGTTCAGGCCACTCATACCTCTAAGAAAAAAGATAAAATTGCTGAAGATTTTCATGAAAGACCTTCGCGTCGAAAAAGATTTAGTCGTGTCTCTCCATCGGGCCAAGCAGAGGAAAGACAACAAAGCGTAACGGGATTGCTCAGCGAGTCCATGTATCAAAGTTTAGATTTTGGTACAGCTGTTCATGAACTGTTTGAGCGTGTCTCGTGGATCGAAGAAGAAGATCTTAAAACGATTATCCAGGATTGGCGAGAAGCCTCTTCCTATAATGAATCGTTAAAACAGAAAGCCATAGAAAATTTTCGGGACGCGCTAGTAGCGGGTGAGGTCAAAAATGCTTTATCTAAACCCAAAGGTCCGATTGAATTATGGAAAGAAAAGAATTTTGAGATCATTCTTAACGACGAATGGGTTACAGGCACATTTGACCGTGTAACCATTTTCTATGCTGATGCTAGACGACCTATAAGAGCGACGATTCTTGACTATAAAACAAATCAAATTGCGGATGATGACGACTATCTTCATCTATTAGAACATTATCGTCCACAGTTAACTCTTTACCAACGTGTTCTTGCCGAGATTTTAAAAATCGATGCTGGTCAGATAACCCTTCAGCTTTTGTTTACACGTTTAGGAAAGGTGTGCGAAGTGGTCAGGCATTGAAGGATTGAGTGCTGAAAGACGCATAAGCAGGACCCACACAGTGTAAACATCATTTTTTGATAGGCCATAAAGATATAAAGTAGACCATAAAAGCCCCTACGGTATCTGCCACCCAGTCAAAAATGTCGGCTGTGCGGCCAGGACAAAATATTGATGCAACTCATCTAATAGACCGTAAAACGAGGTAAAAATGACCAAATACATCGCGGACTTCAAAAAAGTGTACTTTCTTTCTTTATACAGTGCAAAAAAGAATAAAACCTGGATCCGTCAGTTAAACGCGGTTTTCTGCACGAACCATTTGGGCCAAAAGGAATTACAAAAAGGCCTCGACGCACCCAGCGGGTGCGCCTGCATTTTTTTGCAACCTTTTGCCTCCAAAGTATTCGCACAGAAATCCCACGTTTAACTGACGGATCCAGGTAAAATAGAAAGCACAGCAAAAATACCCATATGTGCCAGCTTATCCATTCCGGGAAATGTAAAAAACGGTTTATGGTCTAATGTCGAAGCGCTTAACTGGTAAATCAGACTCATCCAAAGAAAAGCCGGACCCCAATAGAGTAGCCGAAAAATACGATACATTGAAAAACACCTTTTTAAATTTGATACATGCTGAAAAAATAGTATAAGACCTGGATCCGTCAGTTAAACGCGGTTTTCTGCACGAACCATTTGGGCCAAAAGGAATTACAAAAAAGCCTCGACGCACCCAGCGGGTGCGCCTGCGTTTTTTTGCAACCTTTTGCCTCCAAAGCATTCGCACAGAAATCCCACGCTTAACTGACGGATCCAGGTAAGAACCCGATTTTGCAAAATACGGACTCGAAAGGAAATACTCTTTTATGAGAATTTTGTCAGGGATACAACCTTCAGGAAAACTACATTTGGGGAATTACTTTGGGATGATTAAGCCAGTCTTAGAACTACAAGACCCCGGTGAGCCTTTTATTTTTTTGGCGAATTACCATGCGCTTACATCCGCACAGGATGGGGCCGTGCTTCGCCAAATGACTCATGATATGGCGCTGGATTTACTGGCTTGTGGCTTAGAGCCTGAGCGTGGCGCTTTTTATCGGCAAAGCGATATTCCTGAACTTACCGAGCTGACATGGCTTCTTTCAAACGTGACGCCTATGGGCCTTTTGGAACGGTGCCATTCGTTTAAAGATAAAATGGTAAAAGGGATTCCAGCGAATCATGGCCTTTTTGCGTATCCTCTATTAATGACAGCCGATATCCTGGCTGTTCAGGCTGAAGTGGTACCTGTGGGCCGTGATCAAAAACAACATTTAGAAGTGGCACGAGATATTGCCATGAAATTTAATCATCTTTATGGGGAGCTCTTTACTATTCCGAAACCGTTGATTCGAGATGACGCGGCTTTGGTCCCTGGAATTGATGGTCAGAAAATGTCGAAGTCCTATAATAACACGATCGAAATTTTTGGGGATTCTACATCTGTACGCAAAGCGATTATGCGTATTGTGACAGATAGCAAGACCGTTGAAGAACCCAAGGATCCTGACGAAAACACTATTTTTGCCCTGTATCAACTAGTGGCTACCGACGATCAAAGTAAGGCGATGGCAGAACGTTTTCGGGCAGGTGGCACGGGGTATGGAGACGCCAAAAAAGAACTGCACGAATTAGTTGAAGCGACTATTAAGCCATTAAGAAAGAAACGCCAAGAACTCTGTAAAGATCCTGGATATATACAACGTGTATTGGATGAAGGGGCTGAGAAGGCAAGAGAAGAAGTTTCTAAAACGTTAAGAAGAGTTCGACAAGCAATGGGGCTATGATGTGTCCCACAAAATGACGATGGACGCGAGCGAAGCAAGTAAGTGACTATAAAATGGCGTCTCGTTTATCGGGACTCTTGACAGCGCGTAAGCGCAAAATGACGAGAACATAGTGAGCAAATGAACGTCCAACAAGAAGAATATAAAGTTAAATTAGAGGTTTTTGAAGGGCCACTAGACCTATTACTTTACCTTATAAAGAAGGAAGAAGTGGATGTTTACAATATTCCTATCGAGCGAATTACGAATCAATATATGGAATATTTGAACCTATTAAAAATGCTCGATTTAAATATTGCCGGCGAATTCTTGGTCATGGCTGCCACGCTTATGATGATTAAGAGTCGTATGTTGCTGCCTCCAGAAGAAAGAGGTGAAGGTGAGGAGGAAGAGGAAGAAGATCCGCGTTGGGATCTTGTTCGACAATTAGTCGAATATAAAAAATTTAAAGATGCCGCGCTTCACCTCCAACATTTAGAGATCGATCGCGAAAATGTCTTTTGGCGAAGTGGTGAAGGGGTGCACATAGAGCCTGATCCCGACATAGCGCTTCAAGATGTAAGTATTTTTGATCTGATTACCGCTTTTAATGATGCGTTAAGCAACGTTAAAGAGGAAGAGCTCAAAGAGATTTTTACAGAACGGTTTACGGTTGGAGAAAAAATCGATGCCATTCTTGGTTTGCTCAAGACACACGACACTGTATCTATAAATCAGCTATTTAAAGAGATGGAATCTAGACAAGAAATTATTTGTACTTTTCTTGGTGTTTTGGAGTTAATACGATTAAAACAAATAGAGGTTTGTCAAGATGCTGCGTTTAGTGAAATTGTAATCATGAAAAATGATAAACCTGGATCCGTCAGTTAAACGTGGGATTTCTGTGCGAATGCTTTGGAGGCAAAAGGTTGCAAAAAAACGCAGGCGCACCCGCTGAGTGCGTCGAGGCTTTTTTGTAATTCCTTTTGGCCCAAATGGTTCGTGCAGAAAACCGCGTTTAACTGACGGATCCAGGATAAACCTTGAATTCCATAAATTCGTGATTTTTATGCTGTTTTCATTATATCCGAATACCGTATCTTAAAACCATGACACGTGAGGAACAGATTGCTATAGAGATCAAAGATGTTGTAGATACGCTCGCCTCAGAGTATGAAGCCGAGCGGGTGATCCTTTTTGGCTCCAGAGCTAATGGACAAACCTGCGAGGAAAGCGACGTTGACTTGGTCGTAATTAAAGAAACGGCCCTTGGCCTTTACGATCGGCTTAAAGAGGTAGCCCGCTTGTGTCGCTGGACCCACGCCTTTGAAATTCTGGTATATACCTCAGAGGAATTTGCTCAGATGAGCCAGAAAAATTCTTTTATCCGGGAAGAAATCATAGAAAAAGGAAAGGTCCTTTATGAACGAGTTGCCTAACCAATGGCTGGGCAAGGCTGAGGATGATATAAGTTTTGCTACACTCGGCCTTGAACATCACTATTACTCCCAAGTCTGTTTTTTGGCCCAACAAGCTTCGGAGAAATCACTCAAAGGATTACTTATTTCCAAAACAGCAAAACATCCTCATCTGCATAACCTGAGAGAATTAGTTGCCCGTTGTGCTGAACATGTTCCTGAAATCAGACCGCTCGAAGAAATCGCCCGAATCCTTGATCAGTACTATATCCCCAGCCGTTATCCAGACGGTATTCCCGGAGGATTGAGTATACCAGTCTGCCTACAGAAAAACACGCACGAGAAGCATTGGATGGAGCTCGCAAAATCTGTTCATTTTGTGCGGAGAGGGTTTGCTAAATGATACATGGCCAACATATGGACAAAATCGAAGTCATGCCGGAATTGCAACAGATTATAGGCGCATTACTCTTTGCGTCTAAAGAACCTTTGATGATTTCTCAAATTCGTAAAGCGTTGACTGGTGTAGCTGAAACAGGAAAAGAGATTGAAAAACAGTTTGGCAACGCGACCCCGAAAGATATAGAAAAGGCCATTGAATCGCTTCAGAAACTTCTAAAAGAAAATCGGTGTGGATTTCAAATTGCTGAAGTAGCAAAGGAATATCGTTTAGAAAATGATACTAGTTGTGGTCCGTGGCTTAAAGAATTATTGAATCCTACAAAACCTCAACGATTATCAAGACCTGCATTGGAGACATTAGCGATTATTGCCTATCGACAGCCTTGTACGCGTTCAGAGATTGAAGCAGTAAGAGGTGTGGCGGTTGATCAAATGGTTCGCAACCTATTAGACATGCAGCTTATTAAAATCGCAGGACGTAGTGAGTTGCCTGGACGACCTTGGCTGTTTGGTACGACTCAAAAATTTTTGGAACATTTTGGGCTTAAAAATGTTGACGATTTACCGGGTACAGCAGAATTAAAACGGTTGGAAGAGGAAACCTTGAAGTCTCCCAGTAGTCAAACAGAGATGGACATGGGTGATGAAGATGATGAGGAAGATAATTCATAAAAAGCGATCTTGTCTTTTCTAACAACCACTAACGAATAACCGATAACTAAAATGACGAACTTAGACGAACTTCGAAAACGTATTGATGCATTGGATGATCAGCTTATACAGCTTCTGAACAACCGCACAAAAATTGCGCTTGATATTGGTATGCTGAAAGAAAAAAGCAGTTCGGCAACGTATGTCCCTGCACGGGAAAAAACGGTTTTCGAGCGTATCAAAAAACTGAATGAAGGTCCTTTAAAAAACGAATCTTTACAGGCTATTTACCGAGAGGTTATGTCCGCTTCTCTATCCTTGGAAAGGAACTTAAAAATAGCCTATTTAGGACCGTCCGCGACGTTTACTCATCAAGCCGCTCTATCCCGGTTTGGGCGGAGTGTCGATTATGCTCCGTGCGAAACGACTAGCGATGTATTTCTGTCTGTTGAGCAAGGGTCTACTGAATATGGTGTTGTGCCCATCGAAAACTCGACCGAAGGAGCTGTAACCCATACACTCGATGAGTTTGTTGGAAGGTCGGTTGCGATTTGTGCAGAAATTTTTCTTCCGATCTCACACCATTTACTCTCGAGATCTCCACAAAAAGATCTCCAGAAAATTTATAGCAATCCACAGGTGTTTGGACAATGTCGGAGATGGTTGCTTGATCACGCTTCGGGTATTCAACTTATTCCGATCTCGAGCACAGCCAAAGCGGCAGAAACGGTCGTTGATGAGAAAGGCGCTGCAGCCTTAGCGAGCTCTTTAGCGGCTGAATTATACGGCTTAGACGTATTAGAGAAAGAACTGCAAGATATTGGAGGCAATACAACTCGTTTTTTAGTGATCGCTGAAAATTATGGAGCTCCAACGGGACAAGACAAAACGTCGATTGTGTTTGGCGTTAAACATCAAGCAGGTGCTTTGTATCAAGCGATAGGGTGCTTTGCAAAAAACCATTTAAACTTGATAAAAATCGAATCTCGTCCGAACAAAACAAAAGCATGGGAATATCATTTCTTTGTTGATTTTGAAGGGCATGCCGAAGAAGAAAACGTCCAAAAATCATTAGAAGAACTATTGGGATATTGCACAACCTTAACCGTGCTGGGTTCCTATCCTGCAGTTGAGTGTTAATGGTTGTTTTTACGCTATTGCTTTACGAAAGAGGCTAAAATTCTCCATTCCTGCAGACTCAACTTACAAGTGCAAAACCGAAGCTGTCCATCATTTCTTTGGGCGTTCTATATTCTAAGCATTTTCTCGGTCTATTATTCAGTAACTCCACAGCCCATCTCAACTGAGCGGAGCTGTGGGCAGCAAAGTCGGTTTTCTTCGGGAAAAACTGGCGAAGCAAACCATTCGTGTTTTCGTTGGTCCCTCTTTGCCAAGGGTTTCTCCCTTCAGCAAAGAAAACGGGGGTTGCTATTTTTTTCTGTAGTTTAGCATGGCTGGCAAACTCCATGCCATTATCTACAGTCACCGTTTTACAGGGGAGCCCTGAATCAGCGAACTGAGGTACGGAACAGTTGACCGATTCGGCATTGCATCGAGGTAAAAGATCGGCGATGAGATATCGAGTCGCTCGATCTACTAGAGTGACTACACAGGCCTCTTTTCTCGTTTGGCCCTGAATAGTGTCACCTTCCCAATGGCCTGCCACCTTGCGGCTTTCAGCCTCTTCGGGGCGTTGGTCAATCATCGTTTGGTTGTGTATACGTGAATGGCTTTTCCGAGTCGCTCGTTTTTTCTTTCCGGGGCCACGCAGGTATTTTCGGTAGCCAGCCCCTCTTGGACTGTACAAGTAGCGGTAGATCGTCATTCGACTGATGGGAGGGTCACCTTCTAGCTTTCTTCGACCTTCAATCTGTTCTGGAGACCAATACTTCGCCAGGAGAGTCTCCACTTGTTCTTTGCTAGCTCCCATCACTTTTTGAGGCTTTCGAGCTAGCTGTAATCGGCTTTGAGCCAGGCCATTTGCGGGTCTTGGGTAATAGCGGCCACGGACTCGATTACGGCGAAATTCGCGCCAAATAGTCGAGGGGGATCGGCCTAGGTGACGGCCAATTTGAGATAAGCTATATTTTTCTTTTAGCATCTGGGCTATCACTTCTCGTTCATAACGGTTTAAATGTTCGTAGGTTCGTGGCATTCTATGTTCTCCTTTGGGGGGGTTCAGATACCCAAAGAATGAACTATGCTGCGGACCTTTGCACTTGTATTGTTACTCTACCTCTTTGAATAGTATGAATCCGTGGATTAAAAAATTACCGATATACGAACCGGGTCGTCCCATTGAAGACCTGGCAAATGAGTTAGGCGAGGATCCCCGTTCGATTATAAAGCTGGCGTCCAATGAAAATGCTTTGGGACCTTCTCCTCTAAGCGTGGAAGCCATTCAACGTGCTCTTTCAACCGTTCATCTCTATCCCGATGGTGGAAATTGTCACCTCCGTGAGGCTCTGGCGGAAAAGCATAGACTTCATCCTGATCAATTTTTGATGGGAAATGGAAGTAATGAAATGATTGAGCTCGTAGGTCATGCTTATTTAGATCAAGCATCGAACATCGTTATGGGAGAGCCGGCTTTTTTAGTCTATAAATTGGTGGCCGCACTGTTTGATGTAGGAGTTCATGCGATTCCTTTAAAATCATTTCGGCATGATTTGGATGGCATGCTCGCTGGAATTGACGAAAAAACAAAGATTGTCTTTATTAGTAATCCTAATAATCCAACAGGAACCATGGTTAACGAGGAAGCGATCGATGAGTTTATGGGTCAACTGCCAGCGCATATTCTAGTCGTCTTTGATGAAGCGTATATTGAATTGTTGTCACCGAACGTTCAGCCGAATACGATAAAGTATGTGCAAGAAGGCCGCCGGGTTTGCTTATTACGTACCTTTTCTAAAACGTACGGCTTAGCGGGGTTGCGTATAGGCTATGCGATAGCACCTAAGGAAATCATAGGTTTGCTGAGTCGTGTACGTCAGCCTTTTAATGTCAATACCTTGGCCCAAGTGGCCGCTTTAGCCGCATTAAAGGATGAGGATCATGTCGCGCGTACACGGGACCTTGTCTCGGATGGGTTAAAGTATTATGCTGCATCCTTTAAAAAGCTTAAATTAGCCTATGTTCCTTCGGTCACAAATTTTATTTTGGTCAATGTAGGGAGCGGGCGTGAGGTGTTTGAAGCTTTACAACGCCAACGTATTATTGTCAGACCCATGGACGCGTATGGATTGCCGGAGTATGTGCGGATAACCGTTGGAACAAGAGATCAGAATATGAAAGTGATAGAAGCAATCAAGAAGACCCTAAACCATAAATGTCTTCAGCTACAGGCTGATTCGCCAAGGCGGAAATGAGTAAGATAAAGTCTCCAGCATTCAGCATCATGAAACGAATTGCAATACTAGGTCTTGGTCTGATGGGAGGATCCCTTGGGCTAGCATTAAAGAAGCATCATAAAACTGCTATAGTAGCTGGCTATGCACGACGTTCTGAAGTCCTAGAGATGGCTTTGAAGAGGCAGGTTGTCGACGAAGTGTTTGAGGATCCCGCTCAGGCCGTATGCCATGCGGATATGGTCATTCTTTGTGTCCCTATTTATACGATATATGCATTGGCCGAATCGTGTAAGTCGGGTCTTGGTTCAGACACCATTGTTACAGATGTGGGAAGTACTAAAAGTATGATTACAAAAGAAATGTCTAAACTTTTAGAGAATCATTCTGCAACGTTTATTGGAAGTCATCCCATTGCGGGATCCGAAGAACAGGGAATTACAGCGGCTCAAGCGGAACTCTATAAAGATTCGGTGGTGGTGATAACTCCAGCACCTGATATGGAAGAGAGCGTCATCAAAAAAACTCAAATATTTTGGGAAAGCATCGGAAGCATCTCTCATGTTATGAGTCCGGAAGAACATGATAAAGTGCTAGCACAAACGAGCCATCTACCCCATATGATGGCTTCGTTATTAGCGGCTACGGTAGGTCATGCCGAGCCTTTAAAACATACAGGACTTTTCTGTGGCACAGGGTTTCGTGATGCAAGTCGTTTGGCGGAAGGGTCTCCCGAAGTTTGGGTGGACATTATTAAGAGTAATCAGCAACAAACTTTAAAAGAAATGAAAGCGTTTAGAGATCAGCAACAAATTTTTATAGAAAAATTAGAACAACATGATTACGACGGCATTAAAGGGATCCTTGAAACAAGCCGTTCTAAACGCCGGTTATTATTGGAATACAGTCAGAAAAAGATATGAAAAAGGGGGAGGTATAGGCGTGTGGGAGTGTCGGGTTGAAAAATAGTGGCGCTCTTATATCCCCACACCGGCATATCCCCATGCTCCTGTATCCCAAAATCTCGATACTGAAATAAAGATATGCTAGATCATGAAATACAATCCGTAGTTGTCTTTCCTGCTAATGATATAGGGGGGGCACTTGAATTACTGGGCGACAAGAGCATATCTCATCGCATAGCCCTTTTGGCATTACTCTCTAACGGGGCTTCTTGTGTTAGAGGTTTTTTGCGAAGTGAAGATTGTCTTAATACATTACGTGCTATTGAGATGCTTGGCGCTAAGGTTTCGGAGGGGAGCCATCAAGAATTATTGATTGAGGGCGCAATGGGGAGATTGTTGAGCCCTCTTCAGTCTATTGATTTAGGTAACTCGGGGACCGGTATCCGACTCCTTACAGGGTTATTGGCTGGGTGCCCTATGCATGTTGAGCTCACAGGTGATGAATCTCTTTGTTCCCGTCCGATGGGACGTATTCGCGAACCTCTAGAGGCCATGGGAGGTCGTATCGATTTAAAAGGTAAAAAAAATACGCCCCCGATTGGTGTTTGCGGAGGCGGATTGCATGGGATTGAATATGCATTGCCTGTTGCGTCTGCTCAAGTCAAGTCTAGCATTCTTTTTGCAAGCCTATTTGCTGAAGGAAAAACCGTTATCATCGAACCTACACCAACCCGGGATCATACCGAACGATTGTTTCAAGCATGGGGTATACATATCTCTGTTGACGATTTACGGATCGAACTTGAGGGATACGGTAAACCCGGACCTCCGATAAAAGGACGTGAATTATCTATTCCTGGTGATTTTTCATCGGCTGCGTTTTGGATCGCAGCGGTGGCTGGTCGAGAAGGGTGTTCTGTAAGACTTAAACACGTAGGGCTAAATCCGCGTCGTATAGCGCTTATCGATGTTCTTAAAAGGATGGGCGCTTCCATTGAAATAAAAGAGTGTAACCCCTCTAATGTAGAGCCATATGGAAATATCAACGTGCAAGGAAGTCGTTTGTATGGAACCGTTGTGGGGGGTGATGAGATCCCTAACTTAATTGATGAGCTTCCGTTAGTCGCTATTATAGGCGCCATTGCTGATGGTGTAACAGAGATAAAGGACGCAAAAGAATTACGGGTGAAAGAATCCGATCGGGTTAAAAGTATGGTCATAAACCTACGTGCGATGAATGTTCAAGTAGAAGAAAAAGAGGACGGTATGATTATATGTGGGACTGAAGATAGAAGACCTTGCTCAGTCATAGATAGCTATGGAGATCATCGAATCGCTATGTCTATGGCCATATTAGCGCTTTACGGAAAGGACCCTGTTAGTATAAAGAACACATCGTGTATCAAAACATCGTATCCAGGATTTTGGAGTGATCTTAAAGCGTTAGGAGGAGACTGTGCCGAATAACAAACGATCTGTTATTGTTGCTATTGATGGTCCATCCGCTTCAGGTAAATCAACGGTCTCTAAACGAGTCGCCGAAGACTTAAAGTTTGTTTTTGTTGGTTCTGGAGCGTTTTATCGTGGAATGACATGGAAATCAGTTCGGGAAGGCGTTGAGGTGAAAAACCCTGAACAGGTCATTCATTTAATGTTTCAGTTAAAATGGAATTTCTATGCAGAAAACCGTGTAGTGGTCTTTACTATAGATGGTGAAGATCCGGGTCTTCAGTTACGCTCCGAACCCGTACGGGAGAAAGTGGCGACCATCGCTACGATTCCCGAAGTTAGATCTTTCTTAGTTGAACGGCTTCGCGAAACTAAACGGTTTGGTGATATGGTGATGGAAGGCCGAGATGTTGGCTCCGTTATATTTCCTGATACTCCCTTAAAGTTTTATTTAGATGCCGATCCCCAAGAACGGGCTCGTCGACGACACAAAGAGTTAGTCCAGATGGAGGGGGAGGGGAATGTGAGCGAAGTCTTAGATTCTTTGACACGGCGTGATCAAATCGACCGTACGCGAAAAATAGATCCGTTACAAATCTCTCTTGGCGCAAAAGTCATTAATACAACGTCCTTAGGCATCGAAGAAGTCGTGTCACTCATTGTTTCCAATGTACAACAAGCAATAAGTAAAGGTTTATGAAACATCGCCGAGATACCTGGGCTTATTTTTTAACAGCGGGTCTGCTAAGAATAGGTCTTAAGATATGGAACCGTTTATCCATTTTTGGTATCGAAAATGTACCTCTTCATGGGGGAGGAATTATTGTTGCTAACCATACTAGCTTTTTGGACCCCCCTGTCATTGGCGGAGGAGTTCTGAAACGTCGAGGTGTTCATTTTTTAGCTCGAGGTAGTCTATTTAGCTTTCCTTTAGGAGAATGGTGCTTGCGCCAAATACAAGCGATTCCTATTGAACGTGAGAAAGGCGATATTGGGGCTCTTAGAAAAGGGCTCAGTGTGATTAAAGAAGGAAAACTGCTTGCTCTATTTCCCGAAGGAACTCGGTCCCCAGACGGCCATTTCCAAGAAGCTAAAAAGGGCGTAGGGTTTTTAATGGCCAAAGCCAAGATACCTATTATACCCGCCTATATTGATGGTACATTTCAGGCATATCCTAAGGGGGGAAAATGGATCAGACCCAAAAAGATTAAAGTCTATTTTGGGACGCCTATTTTTCCAGTGGATTTAGAACAGTTTGGCAAAAAAAAAGAGGCTTATAGACAGATAAGCGACTATATCATGTCAGAAATAAAGGCGTTGAAAGATTCTAACACATTGAATTAGAATTAGATAATTACCTGGATCCGTTAGTTAAACGTGGGATTTCTGCACGAATCATTTGGGCCAAAAGGAGCTACAAAAAAACCTCGATGCACCCTATGGGTGCGCCTACGTTTTTTTGCAACCTTTTGCCTCCAAAGCCTTCGCACAGAAATCCCACGTTTAACTGACGGATCCAGGTTTAATCTTTATTTTATACTCCTTGACTTATTTAAATTTTTTTTTACTATTTTCAAGCACTACCACGTATGGTTCGGGTTTAAAAAATTAACTACTATATATAGTATGAAGGGAGCATTATGGCGCACAGCATATGGGGGGTAATTATAGCATGTGGAAAAAGTGAGGTATTGACCTCTGGGACGGATGTTGCATTTCTTAATTTAGGTGCAAATCCAGTGATTGTTTACTCGATGTTAGCTTTTGAGCAATGCCGTGACATTGAAGGCGTTGTTATTATAGCAAAGAAAGAACGGGTGGAAAGTCTTAAGGGAATGGCACAAATGTTTGGGTGTTCGAAAGTTAAGAAAATTGTAGCAGGAGGCGTTAAACGTCTGGCTTGTGTACAAGCAGGACTCAATGCGGTAGAAGATGAAGCGTCTCTAGTTGTTACACACGAAGTGTCGCGGCCGTGTGTAAAACCTGCGTTGATCTCTGAGACAATTAAAATAGCGAAAAAATATGGGAGTGGCGTTGCTGCTACTAAAATAGGAGGGGTTGTTGCTCAAGTTCCCAAAGGGCTTCAGGCTAAAAAAATGTTGGATGGAAGTGGGGTTTGGTCGCTCCAAACACCCCAAGCTTTCAAGTTAGATATTCTTTTAAAAGCTTTGAGGTCTGCGGAAAAAAAGAAAGCCGCTATTGTTGATGAAGCCTCTGCATTTGAATGCATCAAGAAAGAGATACGTCTAGTGCTATCGAATACTAATAATATTAAAATCTATGGCCCGGACGATCTGATTCTAGCCACATCACTCGCTCGGGTATAAAGGCTCGAAAAAAGCAGACCTAGATGCTAGACGAAGACAAGGTCAAGCATCCAGAATCAAGGATCTGGTATCGAGGATCTAGCATGAAATACGCAATCTTAGGTGATATTCACAGTAATCTTGAAGGGCTTCAAGCCGTTTTAAAAGATGCGGAAGAACAAGAAGTGACGCATTTTGCCTGTTTGGGTGATTTAGTAGGTTACAATGCTAACCCTGTAGAATGTTTAGAAATTGTTCGGAGCTTAAATTGTCCTATTGTACGCGGGAATCATGATCATTATTGTGGGTATAATAATGATTTGAGCACGTTTCAGCCAATGGCCGCCGATGTCGTAGATTGGACAAGAGAACAATTGTCCAGTGAGCAACGCGAGTTTTTAAGAAGTCTCAAATTTGTTGCTACTGAAGCATCCTTTACGATGGTCCACAGTACCTTGGATACACCTGAGAACTGGGTATATGTATTTGATCCTCTCGAAGCAGAAGCCCATTTTAATTATCAGACAACGTCGATTTGCTTCTTTGGTCACACGCATATGCCTTTAGCGTTTGAAAAAACAAATAAAATCCGTTCTGGTTTATACAATCGAATAAAAATAACAGTAGGGAAAAAGTATTTTATTAATGTGGGTAGTGTCGGGCAACCTCGTGATGGAGATCCGCGTTCAGCTTATGTTATTTATGATATCACGAATCATGAGGTGACTTTAAGACGAATAGAATATGATTTAAGCATAACGCAGAAGAAAATATTAGATGCAGGACTGCCAAATGGAGTCGCGGCTCGTTTAGCTGTCGGCCGGTAGATGTTCACACATATGAAGAAGAAAAGGAAAAACACATGCGTTTTATTTATCTTCTAATCTTTTTTTTTGCTAGCTTTCAAATAGCAGAAGGACAAATAGAGGTCGGTGCAAAACTAGAGCATAACAGGGCCTTACTTAAGAACCCAAAATAAAATTTTCGAGGGACCTGTCACATTAGATTCAACGAAGAAAACAAAACTTACGATAAATATACTTTCAGGATATAAACTTAAAACCACAGGTCCTTATATCGTACGTCCTTGGGTACAAATCGGAGAACGTCGGATTCGGGGGCCTCGTTTACATCTTGATATTGCTCCTGGATTTGAGCTGGACCGTCTCAAAACACATTTAGATAAGAATCGGACATTGCGTTTAATTTCTTTAGGTCGCGAACAAACAGAAAACCTATTTCTCCGTATTGACGATGAACGTTTAGATCTTCGTTATGGCGTTTTCGAACTAGGACGAATGATTCGAATGAAAAGACCGATACTTCAATTGGATAAACAAGGCCATGTTCATATATTGCATCAATCTTCACCAACGCAATATACACACAACATTCTTGACTTAGATGGACAGCCTGTTCATCATCAAACATATACATGGAGGTAAGGACATACAGATAGTGGAAACAGACGACGGTCGAATGGCCGTACTTGGCGCTCAAAATGCTTCTCGTTTACAACAACCATCGTTAAATCCTTAGAACCTGTTTGGTTAAAAACATTGCAAAAAAAAGTGACAAACTCAGCCGAGTCTTTCAATAATAGATAGCCAGAGTGTAAAAATCAGCAGTGAAGGAGAAGAACGAGGCTTTCATGGAGGCAAAAAGGTTAAAAGGGGTAGCCGACAAATCGCTGTAGATATAGAAGGCAATGTATGGGGTGTGCATATGCATGCGGCAAACAAAGCTGACACAAAAGAAGGTTGCGGACTGAAAAGGAGTTAAGGAGGGCTTTACGGTAATTCCGAAACGTTGGGTGGTCGAGCGCAGTTTTGCTTGGCTCAATGGATATAGAATATTGAGTAAGGAATACGAGCAAACACTCTTGGTGACCAGGGCTGTGCTGCAGATAGCCTGTATCAGGAAAAACCTTAAAGGCACTCTTTTTAACCAAAACAGGTTCTAGGCAAAGCGCTAAGAATAGTAATGGAGATAAATGGTATGAATAGGGGAAATGAATTACCCTCTTTATGTGAAGAATATAATATTTTCCAGAAGTGGAATGCTACGGATAAAGACTATCCTTTAGATCAGTGTCTGCATGAGTTGATTGAAAGACAGGCGGCACGGAACCCTGATCAGGAAGTGGTCTTCTTTGAAAAAGAAAGACTTTCCTACGCGGAGCTCAACGATCGTTCTAACCAATGTGCCCATTATTTAAGAGAGATCGGTATAGGTCCTAATACAATGGTGGGGGTTTTGATGGAACGATCTCCGGATACGGTCGTTGCTGTTCTGGGAATTTTAAAATCCGGCGGCGCTTATGTGCCATTGGATTCGGGGTATCCAAAGGAGCGACTTTGTTTCATGTTGGAAGATGCCTTGGTTTCCACCGTACTCACGCAAGAGAGATTTGAAGGGGTACTGGAAGATTTTGACGGAACCACATTGAGCCTGGATAGCCAGTGGAGCTTCTTATCTGGAAAATCCAAGGCGGATCTTGAAAATAGATCAGTCCCTGACGATTTAGCTTACGTGATCTACACCTCTGGTTCTACGGGGAACCCCAAGGGATGTATGATTTCTCATAAAGCGATTTGTAATCGATTGATCTGGATGCAGGAGCACTATCAAGTAACCGATAAAGACAGGATTTTGCACAAAACATCCGCTAAATGTGATGTGGCCATGTGGGAACTGTTCTTGCCTTTGCTATCGGGGGCTTGTCTGATTGTAGCCGGGCCGAAAGGGAACCAAGACAACCATTACTTGGCCGCACTGATCAGAAAAGAGCATATTACCATTTGTCATTTTATTCCATCCATGCTCCGTTCTTTTCTGAATCAAGCCGATCTGAGTCAGTGCTGGTTCTTACGTCATATTTTTGTCAGTGGAGAGGCTTTGCCATTGGATGTGGTGAAAAAATGTAAGAACAATATATCTGCAAGGCTACACAACCTCTATAGTGTTGAGGAAGCTGCGGTTGATGTGGCTTTCTGGGAATGTGAGGAAAGGGAGGATAAAAAGGTTCTGGCAGGACGCCCCATTGCCAATACGAAGATATATATTTTAGATGCTGAACTCAATCAAATGCCGGTTGGAGCTATGGGAGAAGTTTATATCGGTGGGGTGGGCCTGGCGAAGGGGTATGTGAATCAACAGGGATTAACAGAAGAAAGGTTTATCACAAACCCATTTTCCAAAGAGACCGATTCGAAGTTATATCGGACGGGAGATCAAGCGCTGTATTTACCGGATGGTAATATTGAAATTTCAGGGTGTATGGATGCGAAAAAGAAATGGAGGGGGGGTGGAATTGAGCTGGGAAAAATAGAAACCTCTGTAAGCAGACATGGTGGTCATGGCGTAAAAGAAGCCAGCTGTAGACTGACCGAAGAAGAAAAAAATAAAATCATTGAAGCGTGGAACGATACCGCGTGCGGCTATAATCGGAATCAATGCATTCATGAACTATTTGAAGAAAAAGCAGAAGAATTTCCCCATAACGTTGCTACGATTTGTGTGGGTCAAAGATTAACCTATAAAGAGATTAACGAGCGCGCAAACCAACTGTCGGGATATCTGAGAAGAGAAGGAGTCGGGCCGGAGACATTTGTAGGGATATGTCTGGATCGATCGCATGAAACCGTTATTGGTCTGTTGGGTATACTGAAGGCAGGAGGCGCTTATGTCCCTTTGCAGACGAGCGATCCCCAAGAAAGACTCACGAATATTATAAAGACCGCGGCGATCAAAATCGTATTAACCGAAAGCGGGCATTCAGGTGTGTTAGAGGAGATTGGCCTCACCAAACAGATTTGCATGGATCAAGAAGCGAATCGGATCCTGAAAGAAAACAAAACGAACCATCCTCAACAGATCGTTCAGTCTCACAATACCGCCTACGTCATTTTCACTTCGGGCAGCACGGGTAAACCCAAAGGAGTTGTTGTGCAGCATCGGCCGGTTATTAATTTGATCGAGTGGGCGCAAAAAAGATTTGCTTTTAATGAGAGCGATGTGTGCTTGTTTATAAACCCGCTGAATTTTGATTTATCCGTATTCGACATTTTCGGCATGTTGGCTTATGGTGCTGCGATCCACATTGTCGATGACGAGTCCAGAATGAAATTCAGTTGCTTGGCAAAGTTATTATGCCAGGAGGAGATCAGTTTTTGGAATTCGGCCCCCGCTGCTTTGCAGCTGCTCGTCCCCTTTATTAAAGCAGAAAGTAAAGAGACGAACAACGAAAAGCTTCGGCTCGTTTTTTTAAGCGGTGATTGGGTCCCGGTCACCTTGCCAGGAGAAATCCGATCCATTTTCTCAAACGCTCAGGTCATCGCTCTAGGTGGAGCCACTGAGGCAACCGTTTGGTCAAACTATTACCCGACTGATGATCTGGACCCCCACCAAAAAAGTGTTCCGTATGGCAGACCGATCCAGAACGCAAGGTACTATATCCTGGATCAAACCCTGACGCCCTGCCCGGTCGGAGTGGAAGGCGATTTGTATATAGGGGGTGAATGTTTGAGCACAGGATATATGAATGCTCCTGAGATTACCGCTAAGAGTTTTATACGCGATCCTTTTGTGGAAGATGACAGCGCCATTATGTATAAAACCGGGGATCTGGCGCGGTTCTTTCCAGATGGAAATATTGAGTTTTTAGGGCGTGCGGATTTTCAGGTAAAAGTGCGTGGATATCGAATCGAACTGGAGGAAATAGAACATAGACTCAGGCAGCACGATGATATTAAAGAGGCTGTCGTCCTGGTAAAAGAAAACGAGGCAAAAGGCCAGAAGATCGTTGCTTACATTGTTGTCAATCCGGGAAAAGAAGTAACGACTCAGGTTGTAAGAGCGTTCTGTAAAAAGGCATTGCCAAACTACATGGCTCCGAATCTTGTCATGCCTCTTCCACACTTGCCTGTTACGCCCAATGGAAAAGTAGATCGAAAAGCGCTACCCTGGCCGATCACTAAAAATCCTGTTCAAGACAAAGAGACACTTCAACCCGTCGAAAAATCTGAACCGAAAAAGATCGATCATAAGATTATAACCGAATTGCTATCCTATTTTACAGAGATATTGGATGCGAAAGATCTGACTATAAGCGATGACTTGTTTGATATAGGGGCCACCTCCTTTACCATGGTTCAAGTCGTTGAAAAAATCCAAGACGAGTATGGTATCACCATCCCTGTAGAGGTATTTTTGAATGACCCAAGAGTGTTGACCATTGGGAATTATGTGGATAAAGCGCTTAGCCAAGCAGGTGATCAACAGAATAAACCTGCACCGGAAAATGGGGCAAAGCCTATTGCCGGAGCACCCACAAATGAGGGAATCACAACCGAGTTACTGTCCTATTTTGCGGAGATATTGGATGCCGAAGGTCTGACTATAAGCGATGACTTGTTTGATATAGGGGCCACCTCCTTTACCATGGTTCAGGTCGTTGAAAAGATTCAGGAAGAGCATGGTGTCACCATCCCTGTGGAGGTATTTTTGAATGACCCAAGAGTGTTGACCATTGGGAATTATGTGGATAAAGCGCTTAGCCAAGCAGGTGATCAACAGAATAAACCTGCACCGGAAAATGGGGCAAAGCCTATTGCCGGAGCACCCACAAATGAGGGAATCACAACCGAGTTACTGTCCTATTTTGCGGAGATATTGGATGCCGAAGGTCTGACTATAAGCGATGACTTGTTTGATATAGGGGCCACCTCCTTTACCATGGTTCAGGTCGTTGAAAAGATTCAGGAAGAGCATGGTGTCACCATCCCTGTGGAGGTATTTTTGAATGACCCAAGAGTGTTGACCATTGGGAATTATGTGGATAAAGCGCTTAGCCAAGCAGGTGATCAACAGAATAAACCTGCACCGGAAAATGGGGCAAAGCCTATTGCCGGAGCACCCACAAATGAGGGAATCACAACCGAGTTACTGTCCTATTTTATAGAGATATTGGATGTGAAAGGTCTGACCATGAGCGATGACCTGTTTGATGTAGGAGCCACCTCCTTTACCATGGTTAAGGTCGTTGAAAAAATCCAAGATGAGTATGGTGTCACCATCCCCGTAGAAGTGGTTTTGGATAATCCAACAGTGGGTGCCATAGCTGATTATATGCTAAAGCAGTTTGAGGGTATGACTCCCGTTGTTCCTCATGATCCGGAACCTCAAGAAGAGCAACAGATCTCTGAAGAAGTAGTGGTACAGCTTCAACCGGTTACGTTTAGGGAGGAAGCTTATACGCAAAGCAGCGCCGCTTTGGAATACACCCATCAAATCGTTTCATTTGCTGGGATCAGTCGTTTATTGTCTCTCCTACAGTGCAGAACCATCAAAGGAAGACCCAAATATCTCTATCCCTCTGCCGGCGGAATGAATCCTGTTCAAACTTATATTTATATTAAAGAGAATCGGGTTGAGGGTGTTCTGGAAGGTATCTATTACTACCAGCCCGAAGAGCATGCGTTATACACTATCAAAGCGGGCTGTGAATTTGATCCTTCGATCTTTTCAGAAACCGATGGTGTTTTGTTTGAGCAAGCAGGGTTTGCTTTATTTCTGATTGCTCAAATGGAAGCCATTGAGCCTACCTATCAGGAAGCCAGTCCTGTGCTTTCAATCCTAGATGCCGGGTACATGGGGCAGCTTATGATGAGTGAACAGCGAGAGTGTTCTATAGGGTTGACACCTGTGGTCGGAGTCGATTTTAACAAGGTAGGCTCCCTATTCAAACTCGATAAAACACATCGGTTTATTCACTGTATCGCTGGAGGCGTTCCATCAGAGAATTCCCCGATGCCTGATCATCGTTCGGTCATGCCGTATCCCCCTTTTAAAGCAGATCAATCATTCGCTTCATTCTTAAATCCGGAAGTGTCTGAATTTAAAACATTGACCAAAGAGGAGAATGATTCACACCACGCAAAAAAGGTTCACATTCGACGGTTCAGCCAGGAAGAGACCTTTCTGAAACTTGACCCGTATGATTTCTCCGAGGGCGACCATGCGCTTCGGTCATGTCAGCGGACCTATCCAAAGGACCCGGTATCTTTCGAACAGTTCAGTAAGTTTTTATCACTTTTAAAACCTGAAAATATAGAAGGTGTATCCTGTCGTTTACATGCTTCGATCATCGGGGTGGATTATATCCAGACTTATTTATACATCAAAAAAACGGTGTGGAAGGGGTGGCCGAAGGGGTGTACGTTTACGATTCTGAAAATCATGCGTTGGTCTTGGTGACACCGGGTCCGTTAGCTGAGATCAAATCGAGCTATACACCCTTTAATCGAAAGCATTATCAGCAAGCCAAGTTTTGTCTGTTTTGGGTGGGAGACCTCAAAGCGTTGGACGCTGTATATCAACATGACAACCTCTATATTGCTTTGTTGGAAACGGGATATAGGGGGCAGTTACTTATCGAAAAAAAGGCGGAGTTTGACATAGGACTTTGTCCCATTGGAGGCATGCGATTCGAAAAAATCCGCACGGCGTTCAATGTAGAAGACAGCCAAGAATTAATCCAGAGCTTTATGGGAGGACGTACAGAATCGCCCATACCGATTGGTCGGGATGCCCTTGAGGTGGGTCGAGGAGAGTTGGGTCAAGTCGAGAAACGATCAAATCAGGTGCTTTATCGGGATCTGGCTATTGTTGGGATCAGCGGCCGCTATGCCAGCGCGGAAAAAATAGAAACCTATTGGGAAAATCTAAAAGAGGGGAAAAGCAACTTAAAAGAGTGGCCAAAGAACCGACCCGGAGGGATCGAAGACGTTGGGATACGAGGAGGGTTTCTAAATGATGTTGATTGCTTTGACTCACTTCTCTTTGCCATATCACCGGCTGAAGCCAAGGGCATGGATCCCCAAGAGCGTCTCTTTTTAGAGGTCGTATGGGAATGCCTTGAAAACGCGGGGTATACAGGTGCGGGGTTAAATGGGTGTTCTCAGAGAGTGGGCGTTTTTGTCGGCGCGATGTGGAGTGATTATCAGAACCAAGGCTCAGATGCTTGGAGTCGGACGCAGATACCAGATGCAGCGTCTTTTCATTCGTCGATCGCGAATCGGGTTTCGTACTTTTTCAACTTTAACGGACCCAGCGCTTCGCTAGATACCTCTTGTTCGTCGGCGTTGACCGCTCTCCATGTCGCTTGCGAGAGTATACAGAATGGAGACTGTGATGTGGCTGTTGTCGGAGGGGTCAATATTATAAACCATCCTTACCATCAGGCGTTGTTGAGGTATCTTGATTTATTGTCGAAAAACAATGAATGCCATCCTTTTGGAGCCGAAGCAAATGGGTGGGTCGTTGGAGAGGGCGTGGGAGCGGTTTTGATTAAGACAAAGGAACAGGCCGAGAAGGCAGGCGACACGATTCATGGTTTGATTAAAGCGACGGCTATTAGTCATAGCGGAAAGACGATGCGGTATGGAGCGCCGAATGCGCAATCACAAAAAGAATCCATCTTGCGTGTTTTAGATAAAGCAGACCTATCCCCGGAATCGATCGGTTATGTGGAAGCGGCGGCGCCGGGAGCGAGTATTGCCGATGCATCTGAAATGACCGCCATCCAAGAAGTGTTTCGTGACGTGCCGAGCTTACCTGTCGGAACGGTTAAATCGAATATCGGTCATCTAGAATCGGCCTCGGCCATGTCGCAATTGACCAAAGTTCTTTTGCAAGTAAAGCATGGCGAGCTAGCTCCAACGCTAAACTGCACACCCATCAATCCCATGTTCAAACTGGAAGAGAATGGGGTGGAACTTGTTGAAGCGCTTAAACCTTGGGATCACCCCCGTCGGGCCTTAATCAATGCGTTTGGGGCTACCGGATCGGGCGGACATATCATTCTGGAAGAATATGTTCAAAAGAGAGCCGTTAAGCCGTCCAGACCGACATTGATTGTTTTGTCAGCGGCAACCGATGAACAGCTGAGACGGTTGGTCGGAAGACTACAAGATTTCATGGCCCATTCTTCGTTACCCTGCTTGTCCGATATCGGATATACGCTTCGTGTGGGACGCGTTGAAATGGATGAGCGGTTGGCTGTAGTTGTAGAAACACATGACGAGCTCAGAGAAAGACTTGCTGCTTATTTAAACGGTGGTGAAAAAAAGTCGGGACTTTTTCGTGGAAGCGTAATTGGAGAAACACCGTCTCCTGAGAGAAAAGAGGAACCCACGGTTTATACGATGGCCGAACAATGGGTGCGAGGCGTGCCATTCGATTCGAAGAGGATCGATCAAGGTTATGAACGAAGAGTCCCCTTGCCGACGTATCCTTTTGCCAAAGAAAAGCACTGGGTTGAAATGTATGAAACTGTTTCTCCTACGAATCTTAATAACGGAAAAGATCTGCAGGAGGAACATGGCGCGAATGGGTTGGAAAAAATCGAAACCAAGCTCAAAGAAATGTTTGCAGAAGTGTCTGAAATTCCAGTAGCCCGGATTGGTGCAAAGACGCGGTTAGAGCAATACGGACTGAATTCTTTGATGATCAACAAGCTGAACCTTCGTCTTGAAAAAGATTTTGGAGAACTGCCCAAAACCCTCTTTTTTGAATATTCGACGTTACATGAATTGGCGAAGTATTTTTTGGAGTCTCATGCTGAACAGGTCCAGGAATTATCGGCTATTGCACCTAAAGTAAACGTTTCATACACCGCGAAGGAAAAAAATAAGACGTCTTATAGGTCTGTAGAAGATGATTGGAATGATCAGGTTGCGATTGTCGGAATTAGTGGGAGATATCCAAAGGCCCCCAATCTGGAGGTGTATTGGGAGAATTTGAAGAACGGGATTGATTGCATAAGTGAGATCCCCCCAGAGCGATGGGATCATCTAAAGTATTACCACACAGAGAAACAAACCCCGGGCAAAGCATACAGCAAGTGGGGTGGGTTCATAGATGATGTGGATAAATTCGATCCGCTTTTCTTTGGTATATCACCCCGAGAGGCGGAATTACTCGATCCCGAGGAACGGATATTTCTGGAAACGGCGTGGCATACCTGCGAAGACGCCGGTTATACCCGGTCCTCCTTAGATAGTGTTTTTAATGGAAAGGTAGGTGTCTTCGTTGGGGTAATGTACGGAGACTATCAATTACTCGAAGGGCGTCACCCTAATGGGCCCTTTTCCAGGCTGGTCAGTGCGGCGTATGGCTCTATTGCCAACCGGGTTTCTTATGTATTGGACGTGCATGGTCCGAGTATGGCGATTGATACGATGTGCTCTTCGTCTCTGACGGCATTGCATTTGGCCTCCGAAAGCATTCGACGTGGAGAATGCGAAGCGGCTATAGCCGGTGGGATAAACCTATCGATTCATCCGAGAAAATATGTCCAGCAATCTCAGCTGGGCATGTCTTCAACCGATGGGCGGTGCCGAAGTTTTGGAGAAGGAGGAGATGGGTTTGTTCCTGGAGAGGGCGTTGGGGCGGTGTTGCTCAAACCGTTAACTAAAGCGATCAAAGATGGGGATCATATTTATGGTCTCATAAAGGGGATCGCGATCAATCATGACGGAAAAACAAACGGGTATACAGTGCCCAATCCGCATGCACAGACCACCATGATCCTCGATGCATTGAAACGGGCCCAGGTCGACCCACGAACCATCAGCTATTTAGAAGCGCATGGTACGGGCACATCGTTGGGAGATCCGGTTGAAATCAGAGGGTTGAGTAAAGCCTTTGGAACCTATACCGAGCAAAGACAATTTTGTCCGATCGGGTCGGTCAAATCGAACTTAGGCCATTTAGAGGCGGCCGCAGGTATGGTTGGGTTAACCAAAGTTCTCTTTCAGATGAAGCATCAACGAATTGTTCCCTCGCTTTATTCAAAAGAACTTAACCCGAATATCAATTTTGAAAAGAGCCCTTTTTATGTTCAGCAAGAACTGGCCGAATGGAAACGGCCCATCGTCGAAATAGATGGAGAACATAAAGAATACCCCCGGATCGCCTGCATCTCTTCATTTGGCGCAGGAGGATCCAATGCGCATGTCATCATCGAGGAATACCTCGATGACGGTTCGAGGTTCAAGGTTCAAAGTTCGGGGTTAGAAACTAAAGGGCCCTATATCATTGTCTTGTCGGCGAAGAATGCGGGCCGACTAAAGGAAGGGGCTAAAAACCTCCAGACTTTTTTAACCTCGAACTCCGAACCTCAAACCTTGAACCTCCACGAAGTGGCCTACACCCTCCAGGTGGGTCGCGAAGCCATGGAAGAGCGCTTGGGCTTAGTTGTTGATTCGAAGAAAGAACTTGAGGAGCAGCTACAGGCCTTCATGGAAGGGAAAGAGGATGTGGAGGATATGTATCTTGGTCGAGTCAAGCGTAACCAAGATGGGCTGGTGGTCTATGCTGCAGATGATGACATGGCGAAGATGGTTGAAGCCTGGGCAGCTAAAGGAAAGTACAATAAGCTTCTGGACCTTTGGGTGAAAGGGCTGAACGTTGATTGGAATAAGCTTTATGGAGAAAATAAACCTCAGCGTATTAGTCTGCCCACCTATCCCTTTGCAAGAGAGCGGTATTGGATTGAGGGAAATGCGGATTGCGGATTGGGGATTGCGGAGACAGGGAAAGAACTTCATCCGTTGGTGCATGAAAATACCTCGGACGTATCCGAGCTGCGTTTCAGTTCGACCTTTACGGGCAAAGAATTTTTCTTTGCGGATCACCCGGTGAAAGGCGAGAAAATTCTCCCTGGCACGGCCTATCTGGAAATGGTCCGAGAAGCCGTCGAACAAGCCTGTGGAAAATTGGTCAAAGATCATCAAAGCATTATTCATCTCAATAACGTGGTGTGGGCTCGTCCGATTTCCGTGGGAACGAACCCTCAAGAAGTCCATATTGGATTATTCCCCGAAGAAAACGGAGAGATCGCCTACGAAATCTACACCGCCTACCCCGGGGAAGGGAAATCCGCAATCCGTAATCCGCAATCCGCAATCGACTCGGTTGTGCATAGTCAAGGGGTAGCGTTGTTCGCCTCGGCAGGCCAACGCCTTCAGCTTGATCTCAAAGCCTTACAGGAAACGTGTGCTCAAAGAGTTTTAAGCACTGATGAATGCTATACGACTTTTCAAGCGATGGGCATTGAGTATAGTCCTTCTTACCAAAGTATTGAACAACTCTATATTGGAGAGAATGACGTGTTAGCCAAACTGGCCTTGCCTTCTTCAGTAACAGAAACAAAGGATCAATTCACCCTGAATCCCATCTTGCTGGACTCGGCTCTTCAGGCTTCTATCGGCTTAGTCTTCCCTAACCGAGCACCGAGCACCAAGAACCTTGAACCCCTATGCCCCGTTGCCTTGGAACGACTTGAAATCATGGATAGCTGCAAAGAATCAATGTGGGTGCGAGTACGCCATTCTGAGGGCAGCTCAGCTTCGGGCCAAGTGTGGAAATTAGACATTGATCTGTGCGATACATCCGGGAATGTTTGTGTGAAGATGCATGGACTCTCTTGCCGAACGCTTCAACAAGATCAAGAGTATGCTCATGCTCCTTCTTCTCCTCAGTTACAGCTGACAGATACGCAGCAAGTTCCGTTGCCCGTTTTAACGAATAAATCCTCGAAGGTGGTTCTGAGTCCATTATCGGAGGCTCAACCTTTTTCTATTCAAATCAAGCAGGTTCGGCAGCCTGAAAAAACACTTTTAACAGAGCCTGTATCGATAACTTCCACGTTGGAAAATCAAAGTGAATTGACCGCTCCAGTTGCATCGAAGATTTCAAAAGAAGTGCTGGGAAAAGAGCTGGTTGTAAGCTTTGCCCAAGCTCTATACATGAAGCAAAGCGACATAGATATTGACAAACAATTTGTTGAAATGGGATTGGATTCGATCGTGGGTGTGGAATGGATCCAAACGATTAATAAGACCTATTCACTGCATATACCAGCCACAAAGGTATATGATTATCCAAGTATTAGAGAATTGGCTAGATATATGAAAAGAGAATTAGAGAAACAAGAAAAAGGAACGCCTCTTCAAAAAGCCATCGAACAGATGCCTGAGCGTGTCATAGCTGAACAGAAGCCATCGAAGATATACCCACTACCAATGACCGCTCCAGTTGCATCGAAGATTTCAAAAGAAGTGCTGGGAAAAGAGCTGGTTGCAAGCTTCGCCCAAGCTCTATACATGAAGCAAAGCGATATAGATATTAACAAACAATTTGTTGAAATGGGGTTGGATTCGATCGTGGGTGTGGAATGGATCCAAACGATTAATAAGACCTATTCGCTGCATATATCAGCCACGAAGGTATATGATTATCCAAGTATTAGAGAGTTAGCTGGATATGTTCAAAAGGAATTAGAGAAACAAGAAGGAGCGTCTTCTCAAAAAGCCATCGAACAGATGCCTGAGCGTGTCATAGCTGAACAGAAGCCATCGAAGATATACCCACTACCAATGACTGCTCCAGTTGCATCGAAGATTTCAAAAGAAGTGCTGGGAAAAGAGCTGGTTGTAAGCTTCGCCCAAGCTCTATACATGAAGCAAAGCGACATAGATATTGACAAACAATTTGTTGAAATGGGGTTGGATTCGATCGTGGGTGTGGAATGGATCCAAACGATTAATAAGACCTATTCACTGCATATACCAGCCACAAAGGTATATGATTATCCAAGTATTAGAGAATTGGCAGGATATGTTCAAAAAGAATTAGAGAAACAAGAAAGAGCGCCCCTTCAAAAAACTTCCGAGCACATGCCTGAGCGCAGTATAGCTCCGCAGAAGCCATCAAAGGTATACGCACTACCAACCCTTAGGAAGCAGCATTCCATCAGGCCATTAGGAGGGCCTAAACAAGCCTATACCCATCAAACTCAAGAGGTGAACCCTGGACATTTAGGAAGTCTTGTTTTTCAAAAAAGGTACGGGTGCAAGTTGAGCTATTTTACCGGCTCCATGTATCGCGGCATTGCTTCAGAGCAACTCGTTCTTACCATGGGAAAAGAAAATTTGTTGAGTTTTTTTGGAAGTGCAGGTTTTACAGCTAAAGAATTAGAACCTCGTATTGCATCGATACAGTCTCAACTGGGGTTAAATAAACCTTATGGGATCTGCTTAATTGCTAGCCTAAATCACCCTGAAGAAGAGATGCAGCAGGCTAAGTTGTTCGTTCAATACAACATTCCCATTATTGAGGCAGCCGCGTTTTCGGCGTTAACACCGGCTCTTGTGTATTGTCGAGTTAAAGGCCTCTGCCAAACCAACGGACGCATGGTGTTCTCTCGACGTATTATCGCAAAATGTTCACGTTTAGAAGTTGCCCGTTTATTTTTAGCCCCTCCTCCTATTGAGATGGTAAATGATTTAGTCGGGTCGGGCTTGATAACCAAGGAAGAAGCCGACCTATCGCAACGGATTCCCATGGTAGACGACCTTGCGGTTGAAGCCGATTCAGGAGGTCATACCGACCAAGGCGTATCCTTCTCATTGCTGCCCTCGATGATGGCGTTAAAGGACTCATTGATCAGGGAGTATCACTACCAGGAAGAGATCCTTATCGGCTGTGGAGGAGGAATTGGGACCCCAGAGTCAGTTGCCTCTGCTTTTGCCTTAGGCGCCGATTTTATTTTTACCGGTTCGATTAATCAATGCACAGTGGAAAGTGGGGCTCATGATATCGTCAAAGACCTATTATCGACGCTCAGTGTTCATGATACGACTACGGCACCTGCTGGAGATATGTTTGAGATGGGGGCAAAAGTTCAGGTAGTGAAGAAAAAGACCCAGTTTCCGAACCGGGCCAATAGATTATATCAACTCTTTCAGCACTATAAATCAGTGGAGGAAATTCCTGTATCGATTCAGCAAGATATAGAAAAGCATTACTTCAAAAAGACATTTTCAGAGGTGTGGGACCTGGTGTGTGCGTATAAAAACAAAAAAAGTCCGGAGCAAATTAGCGAAGCTTTAGAGAATGCTCGCATTAAACTAAAACTGATATTTCAGTGGTATTTTGCCCGTACCAATCAGGTGACGTTCCATGGAGATGAATTAGAAAGCGATAATTTCCAAATTCATTCTGGACCGGCGATGGGAGCGTTTAACCAATGGGTTAAAGGAACCAGCCTGGAAAACTGGAGAAATCGTCATGTGGATCACATCAGCGAACAATTAATGAGCAAAGCCTGTGAATATATTCAGAGAAAGCCCTTATTTATTTCTAAAAGTTCCCCCCAAGAGTCTGTATCAAATCAAGAGCCTGTATCAAAAGAAGTGGAGGTCTCTTCTAAGGCTGAGAACCTATCAGCGCCCAAGCAGCAACGTTCTCCGCAAAAAAGTGATATAGCTATCATTGGAATGTCAGGGCAATTCCCCCGGGCCAAGAATGTAGACGAGTTTTGGGAAAATCTTTCACAAGGGAAGGATGGCATATCGGAGATTCCAGCCACACGTTGGTCGATCGATCAACTTTATGATCCCGATAAAGAGGCTCCCGGCAAGACCTATTGCAAATGGATGGGAGTTTTGGAAGATGCGGACCAGTTTGATCCCTTGTTTTTTAACATTTCTCCAGCCGAGGCTGAAAGGATGGATCCTCAACAGCGTCTATTTTTAGAAAACGCGTGGCATTGTATTGAGGATGCAGGGCTTAATCCAGCTTCTTTATCAGGAAGTTCTTGTGGAGTTTTTGCGGGTTGCGCCATCAGTGATTATGGGCAGTCGATGAACGGCAACGCGTTGAATGCACAGGGTTTAATGGGAGAAAGTCCCTCCATTTTAACAGCGAGAATAGCTTACTTGCTAAACTTGAAAGGTCCCTGTCTAGCAATAGATACGGCGTGTTCTTCTTCTCTCGTGGCGATAGCTGAAGCGTGTAACAGCTTGCAGCTTAAAACCAGCGACCTGGCTTTGGCCGGAGGCGTCTGTGTGTTACCGGGTCCTTCCATGCATATAATGACCAGCAAAGCCGGCATGTTGTCCGAAGAGGGGCGCTGCTTTACCTTTGATAAAAGAGCGAATGGATTTGTTCCAGGAGAAGGCGTTGGGATTATTTTATTAAAACGACTATCAGATGCGATTGGAGATGGGGATCAAATTCATGGAGTGATTAAGGGCTGGGGCGTGAATCAGGATGGGAAGACCAATGGGATAACCGCTCCGAGTGTGAACTCACAAATTGCCTTAGAAAAAGAGGTGTATGATCGTTTTGGTATTAATCCTGAGAAGATCTCCTTAGTAGAGGCCCATGGGACAGGCACCAAGCTTGGAGATCCTATAGAAGTAGAAGCATTGATCGAGTCTTTCCGTTCCTATACGGACAAGGAAGATTATTGTGCTCTAGGTTCGGTGAAAAGCAATATTGGCCATCTTCTACCTGCGGCAGGAGTTACCGGGGCGATCAAACTACTATTGGCCCTAAAACATCGGAAGTTGCCTCCAACGATTCATTATAATGCTTTAAATGAACATATTAACCTTGAGAAGTCCCCATTTTATGTGAATACCGAACGCAAAGAATGGAGGAGAGCAGAAGGACAAAAACGTTGTTCGGCCATCAGTTCCTTTGGCTTTAGCGGGACCAATGCGCATGTGGTCATCGAGGAGTACCTCGATGAGAAATCCGAAATTCTAAATTCTAAATCCGAAAATAAAGAATGCTTAATCGTGCTGTCGGCGAGGGATGAGGAGCGGCTTCAAGAGTATGTTGAAAAGTTTTATGGATATTTAACATCGAACATCGAAGAGCAAAGGTTGAACATCGAAAGTTTAGCTTACACCCTTCAGGTAGGGCGGGAAGCGATGGAGGAGCGGCTGGCTTTTATAGTAAATTCCCTAGAAGAGCTTACCAGTCGATTAAGCAGTTACTTAGAAGGTAAGAAAGGTGATTTTCTAAGGGGTAATGTAAAAAAAGAGAAGGTGGACATCTTCTTAGAAGGTAAGGCGGGAAGGGCATACATAGAAACTGCTATTGGAGATAAAGAAAGTAAATCCTTGGCCCAGCTCTGGGTAAAAGGGGTGGAGATCGATTGGGGTTTACTCTATCCGGATCAAAAACCTAAGAAGGTTAGCTTACCGACTTATCCATTCAAAAAAGAATCCTATTGGATTCGTGGAAACGAATCCGCTGTAAAACCAGTGAAAACTGGTTTTACTTTGCATCCATTGATGCATGAGAATACCTCGGACGTATCCGAGTTGCGCTTTAGTTCGACGTTTACGGGTGATGAGTTTTTCTTAACGGATCATGTGGTCAAAGGTGAGAAATTGTTACCGGGGGTCGCCTATCTAGAGATGGCCAGAGCGGCTGTAGAAGAGGTCGCCGGCTCTACCCAAAAGGATCAAGCAGGGATTCAACTGAAGCATATTGTTTGGGTACAACCAATTTCGGTGGGAACGGATCCTCAAGTAGTCCACATTGGGCTTTTCCCGGAAGAAAACGGAGAGATCGCCTACGAAATCTACACCGCCCATCCGTCGGATGAAAAATCCGCAATCCACAATCCGGAATTTGTCGAAGATCCGCCGGGGTGGAAAATCAAATCGATTGTACATAGTCAAGGGGTGGGATTGTTCAGCTCGGTAGACCAACCTCCGAAGCTTGATTTGAAAGCCTTGCAGGAAGCTTGTACTCAAAGAGTTTTAAGCGCAGAAGAATGCTATGAGTCCTTTAAAAGAGAGGGCCTTGACTATGGTCCAGCTCATCAAGGCTTGGAAAAACTCTACGTTGGCGATGATGAAGTGTTGGCCAAATTAAGGGTACCTTCTTCTGTGTTGGAAACCAAAGATCAATTTATGCTCCATCCGAGCCTGTTGGATTCAGCTCTTCAGGCCTCTATTGGCTTAGTCTTCCCTCAGCGAGAACCGAGAACCGAGAACCTTGAACCTAAGTTACTCTTTGGGTTAGACAGCCTCGAAATCATAGATCGTTGCGCGGAGTCGATGTGGGTGTGGGGGCGTTACGCGGAAGATACTTCTCCATCAGATCAAATGCGGAAGTTGGATATCGATCTATGTGATGAACAGGGGAAGGTTTGTGTGCGTATCAAGGGTGCCTCTATAGGTTCAAAAGGAAAAGAGTATATTGAGTTGCTTGGAGAAAATAACAGTAACGTGTTGGAAGATAGTTATCTAGATAAAGAGAGTATAGATACTCTGACTACTCCATATCGATTTCTTCTTGAATCAGAGATTACTCCAGATCATGAACAGTTTATAAAAACTTTTATTGATCATTACACACGCAAAACAGCGCACTCAAAATCATATCAAGATAAATACACAGCAACATTCGCAGATCAACGAAAAGGAGCCGTTTTTCTTCAAACGTTGAGACCGATAGCATACAGAATTCTGATTAACGAAGCTAAAGGAAGTCGGTTAAAAGACATGGATGGCAATACGTATATCGATATTATGGGCGATATGGGACCCAATCTTTTTGGGCACCAGGATAACGATATCATGCAGGCCTTATCTACCCAGTTAAACAAAGGGCTTGCCTTGAGCTGCCCATATGAAGATTTAGGGAAAACCGCTGAATTATTTTGTGAGCTGACTGGACAGGACCGTGTTATGTTCACCCAAAGCGGCACTGAGGCTGTGATGTGGGGTGTTCGTGTGGCAAGAGGCTTTACTCAGCGATCTAAAATTGTTGTATTTGACGGCGCTTATCACGGAGTGTCTGATGTTGTTTTTGGTATAAAAGGATTTTCTAAAGGAGACCCTCTGCCCGGATCTTTGGGGATGCCTGATGATTTTATCAATCATATTATGGTGTTGGATTATGATAATCCTGAAAGTTTACGCATCATTGAAAAGAATGCGAAAGATATTGCGGCTGTACTTGTAGAACCTGTTCGATCTCGGCAACCAGAGGTTCAGCCGAAAGATTTTTTACTGAAACTTAGAACATTAACAAAAGAAAGAAATATAATCCTTTTGTGTGATGAAATGATCACAGGGTTTCGTGTTCATCAGCAAGGGGCTCAGGGATATTTCGGATTTCAGGCTGATTTAGCTACTTATGGGAAAATATTGACTGGTGGATTAACAGGAGGCGCTTTAGCCGGCAGGAAAGAACTGATGCGTTTAATAGATGGGGGGGGGTGGTTATTGGACTCAGCAGAGTGGCCCTATAAAAATAGAGTCATCGCATTAGGAACTCACACTCAAAATCCGTTGAAGATGGCTTCAACCTATGCTGTTTTGCGTAAAATTAAAGAGGGCGGATTGGATGGGGCCTCTACATTAAATCATAAAACATCCGCCTTTGCCTATTCGATGAATAGATGGTTATCCGAACACTCTATTCCTATGGAAATTGTCCATTTTGGATCATTGTTTCGATTCAAATTTACAGCAGCAGGTTCTAGCTCTCTTTTTGAAGCCCTCTTCTCTGCATTACTTCGAGACCGTGGTGTTATGTATAATGTTCGCTATAATTGTTTTTTTACCCATGCGCATACCGATGACGATATTAAAAGAGTTGAAGAGATTATAAAGACTTGTCTCCATATATTGGACAAAAATAAGTTCATTATACCTGATGACAAAATTGCTCTACATTCCAGACCAATACCAGCGCAATATGATACAACAATAAGACCTCAACGTACAGAGAGAAAAGCTATAGAAGAAAAAAAACTCATCTTCCAGGAAGCTAAGTTAATCCCTGATGAGAGTGAGCATATCGAAGAGAGAGACTCTCTAAACATATCGTCTAAGCCTGTAAGTATGAAAATAGTTAAAGCGGATATTCTGGACCATGTTATTTTTGTATTCTCAACAATTACAAAGATAGAAAAAACAAAACTTGATATTCATACGCGTATTGAATCTTATGGTGTTGACTCCATTATGTTAACTGAACTTCTGGCAAAGTTAAATAACGAATTCAGTATGAAGGTGTCGCCTGGCCGCTTAATAGAAGCCGATACAATCGACAAGATAGTAGACCTTCTTTCTAAAGAGTCGGCTATTGCAGTTGCTGCTTCTAGCGCCACATCCCATCATCCCTCTGTATCTGTGAAGCAAACCAGATTAGGGACTTCAGGACGACTTGCCTATAGCAGGAGGCACCGTATATCGCCGGGACCCGTACCGATATCAGCACAAACAGAATCTAGTTCTGTAGATACTATAAATACAAAGTCAGCAGATATAGCTATCATTGGTATCAGTGGTCGATTTCCTCAATCTAATACGGTTGATGAATTATTCACGCATCTGATGAATAATGACGATTTAATTCAAGAAATACCGAAATTCAGATGGGATTGGGAAGAATGGTATGGCGATCCGGAAAAAGAAGAATGTTTTAAAACGTTATCAAAATGGGGAGGCTTTTTGGATGATATTTCTGGATTCGACCCTTTGTTTTTCGGAATTTCTCCTAAAGAAGCTGCTTACTTTGATCCGCAACAACGGCTTTTTCTAGAAGAATCATGGAAGGCCTGTGAAGATGCAGGATATCGACCTTCAGACCTTGCAGGTCAAAATATTGGTGTTTTCGCCGGCTATGAGTTTACCGATTATGATAGCATCATAAAAGATGCTATAAAAAATGGTAGTAACATTCCGGAAATGTTGGCTACTAATGCTTCATTCTTACCTGGTTGTGTATCGTATCATTTGAATTTAAAGGGGCCAAGCGAAGCGATTAATGGGTCTTGTGCATCAGGCTTACTGTCTGTTCATAGAGCGGCATCAGCCATACATGCTGAAGAATGCACGATGGCGTTGGCAGGCGCTGTTGAAGTGATGTTGTCTCCTTATACACACGTTAGTCAGGCAACGCTCCATTCAGAGGATTCGCATTGTAGAGTATTTGATAACCAGGCCTCCGGATATGTTCGAGGAGAAGGTGTCGTTGTTGTTCTCCTCAAATCGTTAACATCGGCTATTCGTGATGGAGATCGGATTTTAGGTGTCATTAAATCGAGTGTGCATGTGAATCGAGGAAAAGCCATCTCGCCGATCGCATTTAGTCCTGATACGATGCGAAAAGTGGTTAAGGATGCGTATCTAAAATCAGGGGTTCCTCTAAATACGATTAATTATATTGAATTGGAGGGGGTTTCAGAAAAATGGTCTGACGCCATGGAAGCGGAGAGCTTGAAGGACGTGTTTACTGAGATAGCGGAAATGGAAGGCTATGATCTTTCATCGTTCGCTTGTGGGTTGGGAAGCTTGAAAGGAAATATTGGGAATTTAGAACCCGTAAGTGGGTTGGCTAGTTTAGCAAAAGTACTACAAGCGATGCAACATAAGCAGATCCCGGCTACTTTACATCATAATGCCTTAAATGAGTTTATAAACTTTGAGAATACGCCGTTTTATATGGTTACCCAAAATGAAGATTGGAACCCTGTTGAAACTTCCGCGGGGACGGCTCCTTTGCGTGCTGGAATCAGCAGCTTTGCAGCCTCTGGTGCGCATGTCCATATGGTGGTTGAAGGCTATAGTTCTACTCAAAACCAGGAAGTAGAAAAATTACCTTATTATCTGTTACCTCTTTCGGCAAAGACGCCCGAAGCCTTGCACGAAAAAATTGAAGATATGATCGAGGCTTTACCAAGAGAAGAAGTGATAAAAGAAGAATGGGCCGCGCTCAGTTATACCCTGCAGAAAGGACGAGATCATTTTGCCTGTCGTTGCGCTATTGTCGTTGAGAAGCGGGAGGATGCTGTTTACGGATGGGAGGCGTTTAAAAAAGGAGAAACCCATCGAGCTGTTTTTGCCGGAAGAGTGCCGGGAGGATTCCAGGGTCAACAGGCGATAGAGGAAATGGTGAAAGACCTTCTTTCTCAAAGCCGCACTTTGCAGAAAGCGCCTGAAAAATACCGGGAGAAGTTATACGCCCTGGCGGAGTTTTATTGCAAGGGGTATGAGATTGTCTGGGATCTGTTGTATGGAGGGTATCCCCTCAAGAAAGTCGGTTTGCCTACCTATCCCTTTACCAGAGAGTATTATTGGATAGAACAGACAGAGGTCAGAGGCTTGCCACGCCAAAGGCATGGTCAGAAATCAGAAGTCAGTAAGAGGCTGCATCCGTTGGTCCATGAAAATACATCGACGTTAGAAGATCAGCGATTCAGCTCCACATTTACAGGAGAAGAATTTTTTCTTAAAGATCACCAGGTGAATGGAAAAAAAGTTGTGCCTGGCGTGGCTTATCTGGAGATGGCCCGGGAAGCAGCTGAGCAAGCCACAGGAGAATTATCCGAAGACAAAAAAAACAATCAAAAGATTGAGCTTAAAAACGTGGTTTGGGCCCATCCGATTACTGTTGGAGATCAACCTCAAGAAGTCCATATTGGGCTATTCCCGGAAGAAAGTGGGGAGATTGCTTACGAAATCTACACCGCCCATCCGTCGGATGAAAAATCCGCAATCCGAAATCTGAAGTCCGTCGCAGATCCGCTGGGGTGGAAAATCCATCCGATTGTTCACAGTCAAGGAGTGGTGTTGTTTGCCTCCGCAGACCAACGTCTGCAGCTCGATCTGAAAGCCTTGCAGGAAAGTTGTAACCAAAGCTGTTTAAGTGCTGAGGAATGCTATGCGGCCTTTAAAGCAATGGGGATAGACTATGGTCCTGCGTATCAAGGAATAGAGAATATCTACGTTGGGGAGGATGAAGTGTTGGCCGAATTGACCTTACCTTTCGCTATCCTGGAGACAAAAGACCAGTTTACCCTTTATCCCAGCCTGTTGGACTCGGCCCTTCAAGCTTCTATCGGTTTAGACTTTACTCCCCAACAATCCTCCTCCGCTGACCTGTCCACCGACTTGTCTTCCGTAGCGCGTCGCGCGAAGGGGGAAGCCTTGGCGGAGGAGGAAGCTATGGAGGACAAGCCAATAACCAATCCTGTCCTTCGTAGCTCTTGGAGCGAAGGAGGAAACCAACAACCCTTCTTAGCCTCCTTGGAACGCCTTGAGATTATTCATAGTTGCAAGAAATCGATGTGGGCATGGGTACGCTACTCTGAGAGCAACGAAGCAACTACCCATGTGAAAAGATTAGATATTGATCTGTGTGATGATCAAGGGAAAGTTTGTGTGCAGATGCTTGGGGTGTCGTTACAAGAATGGAGTCTTGAATCTGCACCTGTTATTAAAACGGAGGTTGAGGCGGTTGCACTAGAAACGCAGTCTGTTTTTGAATTTTCACTGGCGAAAGACCATGATATTAACTCTCCTAATCATCTTAAATTTAGTCCAGATGAAAAGGCCAAATTATTTATACAACAATTGCTTGCCTCTCAACTGAAAGTATCTATTGATGCTGTAAACATGGAAAAAACTTTCATGGAAGTTGGACTTATATCTTCTGACTTGATGATCATCACACAATCTATTAGAAAAATAATTGCTCCTGACTTCTCGCCTTCCCTTCTTTTTGAGTACACGACTCCTGTATCCTTGTCAACATACTTATCTCAAACATACCAATCAGCCTATCAACAACTTGTAGTCATATCAAAAGATATTCAGGTCAGCAAAACACCACAAGCATCAAGCACTACGCAGGTTCAAGCCATGCCGACTGCTATGGATTATTCTCTTAGAGCATTGGCGCTTTATAAGAAGAAAAATGGAGCTTGGGCATCTAAATATAGATTGGGCGCCAATACAGGCTCTGGGATTCAAGCCGCTACATCTTCTCAGTATTTGGTGGATGATTATGTGTTGAGTACAATGCCTATTCCTAATAGTGATACAACACATGATTTTCATTTAGACCAGGTTGAAGCTCTGTTACTTGAAGTTATTGAATCGCAATTCTCTGTTTGGGTAGAAAATCAGTGCTTGCATATGAGATCTTACCGAAAAGAGTTGCCACACGGATTAAGACAAAAGATCGAGGTAAATGCAAAGGCGCTATCTACTTATGTTGCAGATAAGAAATATATGCCATTGTCATCAGCCCAAAAAGGCTACTGGACCTTAAGTTTGATGCAGGCAGATAAAGCCTCTTATAATTGTCCACTGGCTATTCGTTTTAGAGGAAAGATGGATAGGGATATCTTGGAGAAAAGTTTTGTTGATATAATAAATCGTAATCAACAATTTCGAGCTTTGTTTCCCATGATTCAAAAGAAGGTCGTCCAATGTGTATCGTCTTGTATTAAGGGTATCGATGAATTGTCGATTAAACGTGTTGATCTGAGTCATTACGATGCGGGTGATCAAGAGAAAGAGGTGCATCGATTGATGGTAAAAGAAGCTCAAAATCCGATTAATCCTAAAACCGGCCCGATTTTGAGGATGCAACAGGTTACCTTCGGTGCAGAGGATTTTGTGGTAATGCTGAGCTTTCATCATACAGGAATAGATGGCTATTCGATAAAACCACTATTGGATATGTGGGAAGGACTGTACCTCGATTATGCGAATGACAAGACCCCTATTGAACCCAAAGGTTATGTAGATTATGAGTGGCACGTTTTGAAAGGAATGGCAGGCGTAGATTTAACACAGGCTTATCCGTATTGGATTAAGACGTTAAAAGGGGCTCCAGCATATTTGAAATTACCCACGGACTTTCCTCGACCCATAGTAAATCGTTATTGTGGTGATACGCAGAAACTTATGATTTCACAGAATGATTTGTCAGCGTTTAAGCAAGCATTGGCACCGCATAATATTACACAGTATGTTGGGTTATTGAGTATTTTGAAGTTGGTCTTATATAAATGGACAGGCCAAAAGGATATAGTGATTGGAACTACATCTCAGTTACGTGATGCAGACCTGCAGTTGTATGATATGATTGGCGATTTTACTAATTTTATTCCTATACGATCACAGATTCGTCCCACCATGAGCTGTCTGGAATTTTTTAAAGCAGAGACTTCTTGTGTATATGAGGGCTTGAATCACAAGGAGTTACCTTTTGTAGATATGATCGAATTAGCACCCGAGACCTTTCCTAATATTAATCCTATTTATAATGTGTTGGCGTTACAACAAGATACAGTTAAAGAAGATACGCTTTGGGCAGAATCAGTAGCTTTGGAAATAAGTGACCTTCGGGCCTTAAACAAAAGTGCTATGCTTGATTTAGGGGTGGAATGGGGTGAAACTCCTGCTGGTCTATGGATCTTGATTGAATACAATACAGACTTATTTAAGCAAGAAACGATTTCTCAGATTTTAGATAGTATAAAAAAATGTGTGGCCAACCTCGATTTAAATTTATGTATTTCTGACTATTTGTCATTTATTTATCAGTTTGATAATAAAGAACAAAAAAGATCTTCTTTGGGAAAAAAAGAAGTGGTGCCTATTTTAAACGAAAGAGTTTTTGTAAAGGAAATTTTTGAAAGAAATTCAAGCTTCTTCAATGGACATCATAAACTAGATCGTCTCTCTCTTGATAGGTCAAGTGAAGAGGTGGTACAAGAAGTTTTACATGAGAGCACACATGTATTGAATGAAGATAGAGCTAAGACTATTTTAAATGATATACACACGTCTTGTGCCGAAATTTTGGCCGTTTCACCAGAAGATATTGATCCTAAGACTAGCTTTTTTGATTTAGGATTCCAATCGGTCAATGTCATTCAACTAGCATCGCTGTTGGATAATAAATATGGAGATGTTTCAGCAACAGAGCTGTTTCAATACCCCAATGCAAATCAATTGGCTAATTATTTGATATCAAGATAGTTAAACGCGAAATCTAAAGAGAAGTATAATGAAAATCGATAAGGAAGAGGTTTATAATAATAAAGATATTGCTGTTATTGGAATGTCATGTCGATTTCCAGGAGCGACTGATTATTTGTCGTATTGGGATAACTTACTAAAAGGAAAAAATCATATTATTCCCATACCTGAAAATCGTTGGGATCGTAATGCGTATCAATCTACAGATCGTAGAGATAAAAATAAAATGATGGGTCAGTATGGTGGGCTTATTGATGATCCTGAATATTTTGATCATCAGCTGTTTGGACTATCACCAGAAGAAGCACGGCAAACAGATCCTCAACATCGATTATTGTTAGAGCAAACATGGCATGCTTTAGAAGATACAGGGATATCGTTTCAATCGTTTTCCGAGAAAGAAACAGCGGTATTTGTTGGGATCATGGCCAGTGATTATTTGCAGTTATCATCGAGCTACAATCAGGATATTAACCAATATGCAAGCATTGGAAATTACTCGAGTATTGCAGCAAATAGGATATCACATACGTTTAAGTTTAGGGGCATTAGTAAAACCATTGATACAGCCTGTTCATCTTCGCTAGTGGCCATACATGATGCGGTATGTGCCCTTCGTAATAAGACGTGTGATTATGTGGTTGTCGGGGGCGCTAATTTAATCCTGCATCCATGGAAGTCTATATCATTCTCAAAGGCTAGAATGTTAAGTGAAGATGGAAGATGTAAAACATTTGATTGCGCGGCAAATGGGTATGTTGCCGGTGAAGGGGCGGCTGTTATTGTTTTAGAGCGTGCTCAAGAGTCCATAAAAGAGCATCACTCGATTCATGGAATCATCAAAAGCGCTACTGTAAATCATGTTGATCAATCTGCCCATATTTCGGCGCCCAGTGTTAAAGCTCAATCATCATTAATTCAAAAAGCTATTCGTGAAGCAGGAATTGATAAAGATACCATTTCTTATGTTGAGGCACATGGCACAGGAACCAGTTTAGGGGATCCCATTGAGGTAGAGGCCTTATCTCGTGTTTTTAATCAAAAAAGCCGAAGGAGTCCTTTGTATATCGGATCTGTTAAAACGAACATTGGTCATCTAGAGGCAGCGGCAGGTCTAGCGGGTGTTATTAAAGTACTGTTGATGATGAAATATAAATGGATGCCTCAATCTTTGAATATTACAGAACAGAATCCATTATTAAATGTAGGCCGGCATATACAGGTCGTGAGGGAAAAGAAACAATGGATATCTGGTTCAAGCCTTTATCGTGCAGGTGTAAGTTCGTTTGGATTTGGAGGGTCAAATGCACATATTATACTGGAAGAAAGCAACGCCACTGTTCAAGCGCTATCAAAATACAGACCTTCTTATTATCCCCTGTTGTTATCAGCGGCGTCTAAAACGAGTCTAAACAGTTTAAAAACAAAAGTAGTGGATCAATATCAACGTGACTCAAAATCTTCTTGGAGAATAGCGAAGCAATGTAGCAATAAACCATCATTACTAAAACGATTGGGGGGGTACATTGATGGCGATCAGCGACTAGCTTTTATGACACCCAATACTATTGGACAGAGTAATAACCGCCTTTTTTTCTCAAAAGTAATGGCGGGTATATGCCGTGCAGACATAGAGACGCAGTGTGCATATCTTATTCCCTATATACAGCACTATGCCTCTCAGTTATCAGATAAAGTAAAAGAAAATCAAATACTAGATACCTGTATTGTCATGCTCGCGATGGCAGATTTTCTAGTAGACCAGGGATACCGTGTTAATGAAGTTTGTGCAGAAGGTACAGGATGTCTAGCTGCGCTGGTATGGGTTGATATATTGAGTTTTCAAGACCTCTTAGTTTATTTGGCTGACCGTACGCATACATTGAAATTTAAACGACCTTCAAAGACCATCATTCTCTATAATAGAAAAATAAGGCCTTACCCATTTCAAGCAGAGGACATAAAACACCTCCTGCATCATGCTAAAATTACTCAAGTAGAGTGCCTTAGTATTATCAAAAAGTCAGTGTTGTTGTTGAAAAATCAACAAACATTTCGTCGACACATTGATGAGTGGCGACCGCTGTTAAAGCAAGCAGGGTTCCTTGACCCAGAATCCTTACTGAAGCTGCCCATAGATTCTAATAGCATTGATTATCATTATAAGGAGATATTTGTTGGCACTTTAATATTTTTATCAAGTATAATGAAGGTGCAATCGAAATGGGATTTGCAAGGCATCTCAGAAAACAAGCAGGAGGAAATGCGTACACTTATTCGATTATTATCCTGCGATGCTCTAGATAAGCAATCGTTACTAAAATGCGTTTCATCATCAGTTTGTGAGGGAGACAACACTCTATTTCATTTTGATAAGATGGATACTTACTTTGAGTCATATGAGCAGTCCTCTGATGTAGGGCTAGTGTCAGATGCGTTTGATATTGATCATTTACTGCATCAAAAACATACTCGTGATAAATCAGCAGACACCCATGTTTGTTGGATGGGTGACTGTCTAGAAAAAGATGTTGATCCTTCTTCACGTCTTTGTATTGAAGGACATGCACTGGATCGTGAATTAAAGAAGGTTCTATTGCAGTTATGGACCAATGGTCATCCCATCAAATGGAGATGGTTGCTTGGCGACATCCTCTGTGAGAAAAATGAACCTATTTTATATCCATTCGATAGAAAATATTTTTGGGGTAAATTTAAAACAGAGGAGCTTAGCATGGATACAAAACCAGATCCCGTAAACCATGAAAACCAGTCCGTCTTTATTCCTGAAGCTGCTGGGACTCTTAGCACTGATATGAATAGGTATATGGAATCTAAAATAGAGTATTTGTCGCCCGTGTGGCAACGGATAGACCCTCCTTCAAATCAGGAAATAGTATCAAACAAATTAGCACTTATTATAGAAGATAAAGAGGGTTTATCTGATCAACTGCAACACGCATTAAAAGAAAAAGGAACGCCTGTTAGTACTATACCGTCTACCCTTGACGAAGAAGAGTTGCAACAGGTTATGGCGAATATTAAAAAGAAACAAACAATAGGGCATGAATCTTTGATAATCTATTTTTTGGCTAGCTATACAACAAAACCACAAGATAACTATATTATTCGTGAGGCGGTATATTTACCATTGTTTTTACTTTCTAAAGTTATTATGCAAACGAAAGGGGTGGGGGATATATCTCTTATGGCTGTTACATGTAACAGTCAACGTGTTGATGATAAAGATAGGGTAAATGGATACGCTTACGGAGCTGTTGATGGTCTGTTAAGCGTTGTAGCTGAAGAATGTAACATTATTACGCCCCTATATCTTGATCTAATCGAAATGGATATAGAATCTTCCGTTGCAGCTATTTTACAAACAGGAAACGGAATATGTCGTAAAGTTTCATGTCGTAATCGTTCATATTATAAAAATGAGCTTGTACCTACTTTACAGAGTAATAAATACACAAGCAGCCTCCCCAATTTTTATGAACAAAATGGAACTTATATCCTTGTTGGTGGATTAGGTCGCTTGGGATTTGAAGTAGCCTGCGATTTAGCAAAGAGTGTGGATCATCCAACGTTAATTCTTATGGGACGATCAAAATTAACAGAAAACAAAAAAAAGCAGATAGAATCATTAACGGATCAGGGTGCTAGGGTAATATATTATCAAGTTGATATCTCCGAAAAATATCGTGTAGATGCTGTTTTTGAAGATATCAATGAAACATTTACATCTATTCGAGCCGTATTGTTTTTAGCAGGCCAGTATCAGCCTCAATTAATCATTAATAAGAAAGCCTCTGACTTTGTAAAAAATACAACTTCAAAAATAATAGGCTCAGAAAATGTCTTTAAAGCATCTGTTGAAAAAGGATTTGATCTTAATTATTTTTTGCTATTTTCGTCTGTTACCTCCACCTACGCTTTTTCTGGAACATCAGACTATGCCCTATCTAATAGCTTCATAGATGGAATGTATAACCATCTCATGGGCACAGGGAACAACACTATATACAAGTGTATTAACTGGGGTAACTGGACGATCGGTATGGCATCTGATTCTAATACAAAAAGCTATCTCGAAGAAAAAGGGTTTGTAAATTTATCGGTTGAAGAAGGATTAGAATCCTTTAAAAAAATAATGACGAACACAGTGTCGCACGTTGTTGTATGTAAGAAGAAAAGACATGAAACAGATAAAAGGGTGCATGTTTACCATACAGAGAATGATCGTTCTGATAAGAATGGTGGTGACCAGGACATTGCTGTTATAGGGATTTCAGGCAAGTTTCCCGAAGCATCTGATGTACATGAATTTTGGGATAACTTATGTGCTGCAAAAGACTGCCTTCGAACAATCCCGCCAGAAAGATTTAATGTAGATGATTATTATGATCCAGAGATAGGAAAAGAAGGCAAGCTCTACTGTACAAAGGGTGGTTTTGTCAAAGATATTGATCAATTTGATCCTTTATTTTTTAATATTTCTCCTCGAGAAGCTAAAAATATGGATCCTCAATATCGATTGTTATTACAAGAGATGTGGAGATCTTTAGAAGATTCAGGGTATCCTGCAAGGGAGTTTGACAATAGAAAAGTAGGTGTATTTATTGGGGGATGGTCAGGAGATTATCCGGGGCATACTTATATGCCATCAACAAATTCCGCAAGATTATCTTATCTGTTCAATTGGAGAGGTCCTTGTATCTGTTACGAAACAACATGCTCATCAGCTTTAGTGGCACTAACAGAAGCATGTAATAGTTTGCGAAATAATACATGTGAAGTATCGATCGTTGGAGGTGTTAATCTAATGATTACACCGCATTCATACCTGCCATTTTGTAGTTTAAGAGCCGCCTCTCCTTCAGGTCGGTGTTTTTCTTTTGATCATCGTGCAGATGGAACTGTATTTACAGAGGCGATTGCTTCTATTGTTTTAAAACCACTTAAACAAGCCTCTATAGATGGAGACCATATTTATGGAGTCATAAAAGGATATGGGTTAAATTATGATGGAACCAGTAATGGAATTACAGCGCCCAGTGTTTCAGCACAGTTTGACTTAGAAGCCGAGGTCTATAAAAACGCCGGAATTAACCCTGAGGATATCACCATGGTGGAAGCTCATGGTACAGGAACTCAGTTGGGAGACCCTGTAGAGGTATCTGCTTTGAAGCAATCATTTGGTACGTTTACAAAAAAGACGGGATACTGTGCACTAGGCTCGGTAAAATCAAATATAGGGCATACAGGGGCGACTGCAGGATTATCTGGCCTTATGAAAGTTTTGCTGTCATTAAAACACAAAAAAATTCCTCCAACCATTAATTTCGAGACCATCAATCCAAGTATTAAACTAGAAAATAGCCCATTTTATATTAATACCACGTTAAAGAATTGGGATATGCCGGAAGGAAAGAGTCGGATGGCTTGTGTAAGCTCCTTTGGATTTACGGGGACCAATGCACACGTGGTCATCGAGGAGTATCCAATGGCTTCTGAAAAGGAGGCAGAAGGGATTAGTCTGAATGGGAAAAGTGATTATGGAGAACCGGCTTTGATCGTGTTGTCGGCGAGGAATGAGGAGCGTTTGAAGGAGTATGCGAAGAAACTGTATGACTTCAATCTCTACTCTTCACCATTCACTTTTCAAAGCGTTGCTTATACTTTGCAGGTAGGTCGGGAGGCGATGGAGAAGCGTTTAGCCTTTGTGGTGAAAGATAAGGAAGAATTAAAAAAGCAACTGGAAGAATATTTGGAAGGGAAAAAGGGAGGATGGATCAAAGGGAATATTAATAATGTAAAGGATTCGGTAAGTTTGGTATTGGATGGAAAAGAAGGGGAGTTGTTCCTGAAAACCGTTGTCGAAGAAAAAAACTGGAAGAAATTAGGGCAATTATGGGTAAGTGGAATAGAGATAGACTGGAAGTTGCTCTATGGAAAACATAAGCATAAAAGGGTGTCTTTACCGACCTATCCCTTTTCTAGAGAATCTTACTGGGTGGATAGTAAGGTAGAAGGCGCTGGGCAGAAAATAGAAGCGATTAAGCGACTCCATCCGTTGGTGCATGAGAATACCTCGACGCTAGAGGAGCAGCGTTTCAGTTCGACCTTTACGGGCGAGGAGTTTTTCTTGAAAAATCATGTGGTGAAGAGTCCGAAGGTGTTTCCGGGAGTGGTTTATTTGGAGATGGCCCGTGAGGCGATTGAGCAAGCGGTGGGCGGTTTTTCCAAAGAGGATCATAGGATAGAGTTGAAGAATGTGGTATGGTCTTGCCCGATTGGGGTGGGGGATCACCCGGCAAGGGTTCATATAAGACTCTTCGTCGAAGAGAATGGGGAGATAAATTACGGGATTTACACCGACAACCCTAATGAAGAAGAAGGGTTGCTTGTACATAGTCAAGGGGAGGGGGTATTGACTACTTCCTCTGAGCAATTGCCACTAGATATAGAGGGTCTGGAGCAAAGGCTTAAGGGCAAGAGTCTGAGCGCACAAGAGTGTTATGAGGCGTTTAAAGTGATGGGGATAGTGTATGGTCCAGCTTATCAAGGAGTCGAAGATGTATACGTTGGGGAAGATGAAGTGTTGGCGAAACTCAGCTTGCCCTCAGAGGTGTCAGGGAGTGAAGATGATTTTATTCTTCATCCGAGTATGCTGGATTCGGCATTGCAGGCTTCTGTTGGAATGCAACTAGGAAAAAAGGAGGGCAGTGGGGTGTCTGTACCTCTTTCCTTGCCGTTTGCCTTGGAGCGTTTGGAGATAATAACGCGTTGTGCCAAGTCGATGTGGGCGTATATACGATTCTGTGAAGATAGCTCAAAAACCAATGGTCATGCTATCCGCAAGCTAGACATTGATATTTGTGATGAGAGAGGGAATGTTTGTGTTAAATTAAAAGGGCTTTCCTTGCGTGTGTTGGGAGGGGGGAGCCAGAGTAGAACTTCTTCAGGTCTTTTGGAGTTGCCGCTTGCAGAGCGAGTCCCGGGTGTGTTTCCCAACTTAGCCAACAAGTTATTGCCGGTTACCCTCCGTGCTTTATCTCAAGAAGAAGGTTTTTCTGTTAAGGAGTCGGTAGCGGTTAAGCCAAAGGAAAGAATAACTTTAAAGGAAGAAAAACCAAAGGTTTCTGCTTCGACCAAAGAAATTGAGTTGACAGTCCCTCAAGAAGCGTTTTTTTCAAAAGAGAGATTAAGCAAAGAGCTTATAGCGAGTTTGTCAGAAGCGTTGTATCTAAAGCCCGACTCTATTGATATCAACAAGCCGTTTATGGATATGGGACTTGATTCCATTGTGGGTGTAGAATGGATCCAATCGCTGAAAAAACAGTATGGCTTATCATTAGGAGTAACGAACGTTTACGATTATCCTAATATTGTTGAATTCACGAAATTTTTAGAAAAGGAGCTCAACAGTCAGAAAAAGTCCTTTCGTTCCTCCCCTAGCAAACCCAAAGAGCCAAAAGTTTCTTTACCCGAGAAGACTCCTTCAAGTGAGCCAGCGTTTACTTTTCCTGAGCAGGTACCGGTGAAGGAATGGCGTTCTACTAGGGGTATAAGTCCTATTGTGACAAAGGAGAAAGAATCAAAGGTTTCTGCTTCGACCAAAGAAATTGAGTTGACAGTCCCTCAAGAAGCGTTTTTTTCAAAAGAGAGATTAAGCAAAGAGCTTATAGCGAGTTTGTCAGAAGCGTTGTATCTAAAGCCCGACTCTATTGATATCAACAAGCCGTTTATGGATATGGGACTTGATTCCATTGTGGGTGTAGAATGGATCCAATCGCTGAAAAAACAGTATGGCTTATCATTAGGAGTAACGAACGTTTACGATTATCCTAATATTGTTGAATTCACGAAATTTTTAGAAAAGGAGCTCAACAGTCAGAAAAAGTCCTTTCGTTCCTCCCCTAGCAAACCCAAAGAGCCAAAAGTTTCTTTACCCGAGAAGACTCCTTCAAGTGAGCCAGCGTTTACTTTTCCTGAGCAGGTACCGGTGAAGGAATGGCGTTCTACTAGGGGTATAAGTCCTATTGTGACAAAGGAGAAAGAATCAAAGGTTTCTGCTTCGACCAAAGAAATTGAGTTGACAGTCCCTCAAGAAGCGTTTTTTTCAAAAGAGAGATTAAGCAAAGAGCTTATAGCGAGTTTGTCAGAAGCGTTGTATCTAAAGCCCGACTCTATTGATATCAACAAGCCGTTTATGGATATGGGACTTGATTCCATTGTGGGTGTAGAATGGATCCAATCGCTGAAAAAACAGTATGGCTTATCATTAGGAGTAACGAACGTTTACGATTATCCTAATATTGTTGAATTCACGAAATTTTTAGAAAAGGAGCTCAACAGTCAGAAAAAGTCCTTTCGTTCCTCCCCTAGCAAACCCAAAGAGCCAAAAGTTTCTTTACCCGAGAAGACTCCTTCAAGTGAGCCAGCGTTTACTTTTCCTGAGCAGGTACCGGTGAAGGAATGGCGTTCTACTAGGGGTATAAGTCCTGCTGTGACCCCGGGAACAGAGAAAATGAAGGGGAATCCTTGTTCGGTAGGTCAAGAGGGTATAGCCATCGTGGGTATGTCAGGGCGGTATCCGGGAGCGTGTGATCTAAGGGAGTATTGGAAGAATTTATCAAAAGGAGAAAACAGTATCCGAGAAATCCCCCCAAGTCGTTGGGATGTAAACGAGTACTATGATCCTGATCGGTCAAAAAAGGGAAAGATCTACTGCAAATGGCTAGGGATGTTGGATGATATCGATTGTTTCGATCCTTTATTTTTTATGATACCACCAGTGGAGGCCGAAGGGATGGACCCCCAACACCGGCTCTTTTTAGAAGAAGGGTATAAGGCTTTTGAAGACGGAGGTTATAACAAGGGAGTACTAAGCAACAAGAAGTGTGGGGTCTACCTAGGAATCATGAGCAATGAGTACGGCATGCTGGAACTAAGCAATGAGGTGGGAATTTCAGTAACGAGTAACAGTTTCGCCATAGGGGCAGCACGGATCCCTTATTATTTAAACTTAAAGGGGCCAGCGATCCCAATAGATACGGCTTGTTCCTCGTCTTTGGTAGGGATACACTTGGCGTGTCAAGCCTTACGTCATAATGAAATCGATATGGCGTTGGCTGGCGGGGTGAGTTTATATTTAACAGTAGAGTGCTACCTAGCGATGTGTTCAGCGGGGATGCTATCCGCGTCCGGGCAATGTAAGACTTTTGATGACCGTGCGGATGGCTTTGTTCCTGGAGAGGGTGTGGGCGCTGTAGTACTCAAACGTTTAAGTGATGCGGAGAGAGATAGGGATAATATTTTAGGGGTCATTATCGGGTCAGGAATCAATCAAGATGGGAGAACCAATGGAATAATGGCTCCCAGTGTAAATAGCCAAATAGAATTAGAGCGTGAGGTCTATGAAAGGTATAAGATAGACCCGAGTAGTATCAGTTATGTGGAGACCCATGGGACGGGAACGAAGTTAGGAGATCCTATCGAATTAGAAGCCTTATCGACCGTGTTTAGAGAAAAGACGGAGGAGAAGAATTATTGTGGGTTGGGGTCGGTAAAAAGTAATCTCGGTCATACCTCGGCAGCGGCTGGAGTGGCGAGTATACAGAAAATGTTGTTGTGTTTAAAAGAGAGGCAGTTGGTCCCGACTCTAAACTATAAAAAGCCCAATAGCCATTTTGACTTTGAAAATTCACCGTTTTATGTGAATACGGACCTAAGAGCTTGGGATAGTGGAGAAAGCCCTCGCCGCTGTGCGATAAGCTCTTTTGGTTTTAGTGGTACGAATGCGCATGTAATTTTGGAAGAGTATGTTGGAAAAGAGCTAGGAGTCAGGAAGCATCCTTCTTTGCCCTCTTTAGCAGGGCTAAGCAGGACATGGGAGTCAGAAAGTGAAAATGATCCTGGAGAGCCGCTGATGATCGTGTTGTCGGCGAAAGATGAAGACCGGCTGAAAGAGTATGCGCAGAAGTTGCATGACTTCACTCTTCACCCTTCACTCTTCACTCTTAAAGATTTGGCTTACACTTTACAAGTGGGTCGGGAGGCAATGGAGGAACGTTTAGGGTTGATTGTTCGTTCAGTGGAAGACCTGAAGAAAAAGCTGGAAGGATTTATTAACGGCAAAGAGGATATGGAAGAGCTCTATCGTGGGCAAGAGAGGCTATTAGAGTATGCCGTTGATGAAGATATGGCTAAAACTATAGAGGCCTGGGTAGTGAAAAAGAAATACAGTAAGCTATTAGACCTGTGGGTAAAAGGGTTAGCCTTTGATTGGGCTAAACTTTATGGAGAGGAGAAGCCTCAGCGTATCAGTGCTCCAACTTATCCGTTTGCTAAAGAGTCTTACTGGGTAGAAAGGCCGAAGGCATCCTTCTTCGTCCCGCTCGGCGACAGGGAAGGCACAAAGGCAGAAGGGAAAAGTAGATTCCATCCGTTGGTGCATGAGAATCGGTCGACATTTGAGGAGCAACGTTTTAATTCTACTTTTAGTGGAGAGGAATTTTTCTTAAAGGATCATGTGGTGAACGGGCAACGGATGTTGCCGGCAGTAGCTTACTTAGAAATGATCCGTGAATCAGTAGAGCAGACGATGGGGAACTTTTCAGATTCAAAGAAAAATCAAAGCATAGAGCTCAAAAACGTTGCCTGGTCTCGGCCGATTGCCGTGGGTGATATGCCCGTGGAGGTTCATATTGGACTATACCAGGAAGAGAACGGGGAGATTGCCTACGAAATCTACACCACCCATCCGTCGGATGAAAAATCCACAATCCACAATCCGGATTCCGCAATCAGTTCGATCGTGCACAGTCAAGGAGTGGCATTGTTCACCTCGGCAGATCCACATCCGCAGCTCGATCTGAAAGCCTTAGAGGCCTCGTGTAACCAACGTCACCTGAGTGCGGAACAAAGCTATGAAGCCTTTAAAAGGATGGGCTTTGAATATGGCCCTGCTTATCAGGGTCTTAAGAAACTCTACGTTGGGGAAGATGAAGTGTTGGCCCAATTAATGATTCCTTCTTGTGTGTTGGAAACCAAAGATCAATATATGCTCCATCCGAGTTTGATCGATGCGGTGTTGCAGGCGTCGATTTTGCTCCCTGCCAGCCGAGAATCGAGAACCCTAAACCCTGAACTTAAAGTCCCCTTTGGATTAGAACGGCTTGAAATTATTCATAGCTGCAAAGAGTCGATGTGGGTATGGATACGCTGCTCTGAGGACAGCGCTGCGGCTGACATTCAGAAGCTGGATCTTGATCTGTGTGATGAAGAGGGGAAGGTCTGTGTAAAAATCAAGGGGTTGGAGATGAGCCCTGTGGAGATCAAAGAAATCGAACAGGCTCCTGAAGAGCCCACAGGTAAACGAAGTGTTCATTATTTGGAAAAACAATGGGAAGCGTCTTTTCAGACTCCGAACAAAGAACGTCAGGGAACGATTCTTCTGTTGACCACAGAGGAAACAGAAGCATTAGCCACATTGGTTGCTCAAGCGTTTTCTCAAAAGGCTCATAGAGTAAAGATTCATCAGCTCAATCAAGCGTTAAGCCGCACGGAAAAGCTTGGGGAAGCATACGATGGTCTGGTGGACCTAGTGGGCTGTGGAAAAGTTCGCAATGAGTCACTTGATTGGATTGGCTGTGTTCAACAGTTGATTGAAAATGGAGCTAAAGAGGGGTTGACATGTTTGGGAATAACCAAAGGGTTGGAATCGTATCGGAATGCCTCGATGAACCTGACAGGAGCCACTCGGGCAGGTCTTTATCGAATGCTTCAAAGTGAATATACGCATGTACGGTCTCGCCATGTGGATTTGGATTCGAGCGTTAATGATAAGGAGCTTGCTCAACAGATTGCCGCTGAGTTCTTCATGGATGGGGAGGACGCTGAAGTCTGTTACCGTAGCAGGCAACGCTATCGAGCAACGCTATCGGAACTGTTGAGCAACGCAAAACCTGTTAAAAAGATCGTGTTCCCTGAAGATCATGTTTTGTGGGTTACAGGAGGCACACGAGGCCTTGGCTCTTTGTGCGCGCATCATTTTGTTCAACACTATGGGGTGAAACGGCTGGTATTGACCGGACGAGAAGCGTTTCCTCCCCAGGCGCAGTGGAGTGCTTATGCAGGGAAAGAAGATGCCGTCTCTAAGAAGATCAGAGCGATTGAATACCTACAAAGTTTAGGAGCTGAAGTTCGCATTTTATCAACGGATTTGACCGGTCGGGAAGCGGTTCAAAAAGACGTTCAAGAGATCACAGCAAGTTTGGGTCCAGCTGGGGGTGTTATCCATTGCGCGGGAATGGGCGATTTGGATAACCCAGCCTTCATTCGAAAATCTATAGAAGGCATTCAACGGGTCCTGGATCCCAAAGTCTCTGGACTGGATATTTTGCTTTCGCAATTTCATAAAGAACCGTTGGAGTTCTTTATGTTGTTTTCCTCGGTTTCTGCGATTGTTCCGACTCTTTCTTCGGGACAAAGTGACTATGCCATGGCCAATACGTATATGGATTATGCAGCTCAAGCAAGGTCACATGGGTTCCCTTTGATCAGTATTCAATGGCCCAGTTGGAGAGAGACAGGGATGGGAGAGGCCAAGAGTATGGCTTATCGCCAAACGGGATTGCTGAGTCATAGCAATGAAGAAGGACTAAAATTGCTCGATCAGATCCTCTCTGAGAATATGGGACCGGTCGTCTTGCCCGCCGTGGTCAATCCCACATTGTGGAAACCTGAAAAGTTGCTCAAACGCCGTATTGAAGATGGCAATGTTTTACCCGCTACAGTGTCTGAAGTTGTTCCTAAGACGGATCAGCCGAAAGCCTCAGGCGCGTTGTTTAAACCTATAGAAAATTGGCTCAAAGAAGTGTTTTCTAAAGAACTGAAGATCGACCAAGAGAAACTGGAATCTGATACGCCCTTTTCCGATTATGGAGTTGATTCGATTTTGTTAGCTCAAGTGGCCAGGAGAATGGATGAAAAATTAGCAGATCCCTTGGATCCATCAGTTTTATTTGAGCATTCAACACTGAATAAACTGACGTCTTGGCTGGTTCAGGCCCATTGGAATTCTTTGTCTACGGCGTTTGGCGTTGAAGGAGAAACAAGGGTGAAAGTTGAGGCATCGACCTTAAACGCTTTCTCTGGCCGCACCCTGCCTGGTTTAGTGCGGAAATCACGTCGAGCTATAACCAAGACTGAGGATATTGTTGTTGTCGGCCTGTCTTGCCGTTTCCCGGGTTCAACGAATGTGGAGGAGTATTGGGATTTACTATCCGAAGGCCGGTCAGCCATTGTTCCTGTTCCTGAAGAGCGTTTTAAGGGTTCGGATCTGTTTTACGCGGGGTTGATCAACAGCATTACCGATTTTGATCCCTCTTTCTTTTTGATTGCCCAGGAAGATGCCAAAGCCATGGATCCTCAAGCTTTTTTAGTGTTAGAGGAGAGTTTAAACGTATTCCATCACGCGGGTTATTCTCTGAAAGATATCAAAGGTTTATCAACAGGAGTGTATCTGGGAGGGCGTAGTCAAAACCTGCCCGAGGAAAGTGATTTGGAAGAGAGTCGCAATCCCATTATGGCGGTGGGACAGAATTATCTGGCCGCGAATATTTCTCAGTTTTTTGATTTTCGGGGTCCTAGTTTGGTGGTGGATACCGCCTGTTCTTCAGCCTTGGTTGGGATGAATTTAGCGATCAAGGACTTGGTGGCAGGAGAGATTGAGTCCGCTTTGGTTGGAGGGGTGAGCTTGCTGACAGGTGATGGCGCTCACAAGATTTTCCAACGACGTAAGCTTTTAAATACAGATGGGATGTTTCACATCTTTGATCAACGGGCTTCGGGGGTGGTTTTAGGAGAAGGCGTTGGTTTCGTATTACTCAAAACGCTGGATCAAGCCCAAAAGGATGGGGACCATATCTACGCGCGGATTAAGGGATTGTCGATCAACAATGATGGACGCACAGCGGGTCCTGCCACTCCGAACATTGAGGCCCAAAAAGAAGTGATGAAATTAGCGTTAAAGAAAAGTGGAAAAAAAGCTGAAGGCATCACGTATATTGATGTGAATGGTTCCGGCTCTGAAGTGACCGATTTATTAGAACTCAAAGCGATCGAATCGGTGTATCGTTCAGAGAGTAAAGATGTTTGCCGATTGGGCTCGATGAAGCCGAATATTGGCCATCCTCTTTGCGCCGAAGGCATGGCCAGTTTTATCAAACTTGTACTTATGTTAAATCATCGCCAGTGGGTTCCCTTTTTATCGGCTCAAGAAAAAATGGTCCATTATGATTTGGAACATTCTCCATTTATATTTGACCGAGAAAAGAGCGCTTGGTCAGAAGATTTTCATACGGTGGCCTTGAACTGTTTCGCGGATGGGGGCACAAATGCTCACGTGATTTTAGAAGGAGGAGAAAGGTTGTCTTCTGAAAGTGCTAAAAGAGCTAATAGAAGAAAACCATTACCTCCTCCTGAGCTTAATAGGGTCCATATAGGGAAAGCCTTTTCAAAAGAACCTTCTGAACAGAAACGGTTTTTCCTCTCTGAAACAGACCGAGGCCTCTTCACCCAACCCCATCCCTGGTCTCAAACCTTTGATCAGAATCACTCTATTTTTAAGAATCATCTGGCCTATGGTCAGACCTTATTACCGGGATTGGCCTATATTGATTTATTGTATCAATTTTTTAGAGCAAGAGGCTACGACTATAGGGAGTTAGAACTTCGCAACCTTTCGATTTATCAGCCGCTTATAGTAGGGCCGGACTATGGTGTCCGGCTTTTTGTTCAAAGCATTGAAGAGAGACAGGGAGAGATATGGAAAATTAGTGTGGAAGGTCAGGAATTCGGGAGCCAATCAGAATCGAAGAGTTATGTCACTGCGGAAATGCGTCGTAGAGATCCAAAAACATTCGAGGATAGCATTGATGTGTCGTCTATTTTTTCTTCCTCAGTCCGGGAGGTGCTTTTAAGTGACCTTTATAAAAGATGTCGTGAGTATGAATTAGTGCACACCGGATTCATGCGGGCCGAAGGAACCGTTTATTCGCTTGAGAGCGCGGATTGGATTAAGGTCTCTGTTCCTGAAGCAGGGCTTGATCAGGCTGATCATTTTATGTTTCATCCCACGTTAATCGACGGGAGTGGTGTTGGAGCTGGAGGCTTATTTTCATCTATAATGAAGGATGAAAAACGTTTGTTTCTTCCTTTGTTTTACGAGTCTTTTCGGGCGACCGAATTGCTTCAAAAAAACAGCCTTACCAGAATTGTAAAATCGTCGGTCAAACAAAAAGGAGAACTCCTCTCTTTAGATATGGAGTTTTTTAACGAATCGGGCCAAAAAGTCGCAGCGTTAAAAAACTTTGTCAATAAATTGGTTCGAGAAGCCGGTTTGATTAATCCCGGTCGTGCAAAAAAACAGCCTGTGCAGATCAAACAATCTCCCCCTTCATCAAACGTACACAGACCTCAACCTAGAAGTGTATCAAAGCTCAAAGCGCCTATTTCTCCGTCATCGAATGGAGCGTCGGATCTGGATATGTCGTATGTTCAGAAGGCCGAAGGTCTTTTAAAAAGAACGCTGGCCTCCAAATTGAAAACATCTGCCGAAGCCATCAATACCGAGTCAGGATATTATGAAATGGGCTTGGATTCATCCATGCTTTTAGAAGTGGTGAAGGAACTTGAAGGTCATCTTTCCATTTCTCTTGGGCCTACGTTGCTGTTTGAGTATACGACGGTCAAAGAGCTTTCAGCGTATTTGGCGCAGACCTATGGAGAAGATGTTCAGGGGGTTTCAACCGAGACTGCACCCGAGGGTACAGACCTCCAACATCAAGAGGTTAAGCCGCCGATGGTGGAGTCGTTTACTTCTCCTGTTGAAGAGAACTGGTCTGCTCCAGTGATGCAGGATGATATTGCGGTGATCGGTCTTTCGGGGAAATACCCTGGGGCGAGGAATGTGGACGAATTTTGGCAGAACCTCAAGGCTGGCAAGGACTGCATTACCGAGATTCCTCAAGAACGTTGGGATTGGCGCATTTTGGATGACCTCCAATCCCCGTCCGGAAAAAAGATGTCCAGATGGGGTGGATTTATTGATCATCCGGACTATTTTGATCCCGAATTTTTTAATATCTCTCCGCACGAAGCAGAGGCCATGGATCCCCAGGAGCGTTTGTTTTTACAGATTTGCTGGGAGGCGATAGAAGACGCGGGGTATCGGCCTGCTGATCTTACGCCTTTAAGAGGAAGATCCCGGAGGCGGGATGTGGCTGTCTTTGTGGGGGCGATGCACAAAGATTACACCATGATTGGTGCTGAAGTAGTATCTCGAGGAGCGCCAATGCCCTTGTCCTTAAACTATGCCACCATCGCCAATCGGGTGTCCTATTTTTGTAATTTTCATGGTCCCTCAATGGCGATAGACACGGTTTGTTCGTCCTCTTTGAACGCGGTGCATTTAGCGATGGAAAGTCTTCATCGAGGAGAAAGCTTGGTTGCCTTAGCCGGGGGCGTGAATCTCTCGCTGCATCCTAACAAATACATGACCTATGGAATGTGGGATTTGCATTCCAGTGATGGGTATTGTCACACGTTTGGCGAGGGGGGCGATGGGTATGTTTCCGGAGAGGGGATTGGAGCGGTTCTTCTCAAACCCTTAAAGCAAGCAGTCAAGGATGGGGATCATATATATGCGGTGATCAAAGGAAGTGCGGTGAACCATGTGGGCAAGGTGAGTGGGATGTCGGTTCCAAGTCCTGTGGCCCAGGGAGAAATGATAGAGCGATGTTTTGAACAAAGCGGGATAGATCCACGCACCATCAGTTATATGGAAGCGCATGGAACGGGCACATCGCTTGGAGATCCGATTGAGATCCAGGGATTGGTAAGAGCCTTTGGGAAATTCACCCAAGATAAGCAGTTTTGCTCCATAGGTTCAGTGAAGTCGAATATAGGTCATGCAGAGTCCGCAGCGGGTATTAGTGGGTTGACCAAAGTGATTCTACAGCTGAACCACAAAACGTTGGTACCTTCTCTTCATTCAGAGACGGTGAATCCACATCTCAATATGGAGGATACGCCTTTTTATATTCAGGATAAGACAGAGAAATGGAGTCAACCAGCGATCAAAGAACACGAGGGAGAGCCTGCTATTCTGCGCCGGGCGGGAGTAAGTTCATTTGGCGCAACAGGCTCGAATGCCCATGTGATATTGGAAGAATATGTGAAGGAAGAAGCACCAATCATGGAAGAGCTGATAGAAAAGAAATGGGTGATTGTTCCGCTTTCAGCAAAAAATCCAGAGCAGCTGAAGGAAGCGGCTAACAATCTGCATGCCTATTTAAGATCCACTATCGAGAATCCAGAATCTTCCGTTGCAAGCGGATCTCTCTGTGGCGGAAATATCCAGGATCTGGCCTACACACTCCAAGTAGGTCGTGAAGCCATGCAAGAGCGTATAGCCTTTCTCATTAAAGATGAAGAAGAGCTTAGTGAAAAGCTCCGAAACTTCATAAATGGAGAAGAGATTGGAGAACACTTTTGGCAGGGTCAGGTGAAGGATGGCGAGAAGGCGACGATCTTTTTTACCCCAGAAGATATGCAGGAGATGGTCAACCAGTGGGTCGTGCAAGGAAAACTGAGAAAGATAGCGAACGTATGGGTTCAAGGTTTGAATGTAGGGTGGGAAGCTTTCTATCATAATGAAAAAAGACCCCAGCGCATGAGTCTTCCGACCTATCCATTTGCAAAGAAACGGTATTGGATTGAAACAGAGGGGAAAATATCGAATATCGAAGGCAAGGCGTTGCATCCGTTGGTGCATGAGAACACCTCTGACTTTGAAGAGCAGCGTTTCAGTTCGATCTTTACGGGCGAAGAGTTTTTCTTAAGGGATCACCAGGTGAAGGGAGAAAAGGTATTGTCTGGAGTGGCTTATCTTGAAATGGTGCGGGAAGCCGTTGAACAAACCGCAGGAAAATTATCCTTAAACCATCAAAAAATTGAGCTGAAAGATGTGGTCTGGGCCCGGCCGATTGCTGTGAATGGTCAACCCCAGCAGGTGAATATTGGGCTCTTCCCGAAAGAGAATGGGGAGATCCTTTACGAAATTTATAGCGAGCCCGAGAAGAACAACAGCGATGACAAGCACTCCACGACCATGGTCTCACGACAACAGCTTGGCGACGAGATCGATTCCAGAAGTGTGCACAGTCAAGGGGTGGCATTATTCGCCTCGGCAGGCCAACGTCCGCAGCTCGATCTGAAAGCTTTGCAGGCATCGTGTATTCAAAGTCACCTGAGCGCTGATGAATGCTATGAGGCCTTTAAAGCGATAGGCATTGAATATGGTCCTGCTCATAAGGGTCTTGAGAAGCTCTACGTTGGGGAAGATGAAGTGTTGGCCGCATTGACCTTGCCTGCCTCTATCCTGGAGACAAAGGATCAGTTCACCCTCCATCCTAGTCTATTGGACTCGGCTCTTCAGGCTGCTATCGGCTTAGACCTCCCCAACCGAAAACCGCGAACCCTGAACCCTGAACCCAAGTCCCCCTTTACCTTGGAACGTGTTGAGATTTTAGATCGTTGTTCTGCATCGATGTGGGCGTGGATGCGCTGCTCTAAGGACCGTGCCCTATCTGATACCATGCAAAAGTGGGATATGGACCTGTGCGATGAGATGGGAAAAGTTTGTATTTCCTTTAGAGGATTAAGCTATGGAATTGAGAATTCCACACCCGTTAAAACCGAAACCCGTGTTCATTGGAGATTCTCATTACCCACGGATAAAAAAGAAAACGGAAGGAGCTCTTCGCATTTCAGCGTAGAAAAAAAGGCGGCGTTATTTGTACGACAAATAGTGGCAGACCAATTACAAAAACCGATTGATCAGGTTGACGTGAAGCGGGGTTATTTTGACATGGGGTTAACCTCTCTTGGGTTGGTTAAGATGGACCAAGGCATTAAGAGAAAAATAGATAAAGAGTTTGAGCCCACCTTACTGTTTGAATATTCAACCGTTTCAGAGTTGTCCGCATATTTGTGCAGCCACTATCCTGTTGAACTGGCTCAGTTAGTAGTGACCAAAGAAACAGTGGAGGAAAAAGTGTCAGATCGTGAGAGCATGGATCTAGGTCCCAGTTTGATGCCCTTGTCCAAAAGACGTTATTTATCTGCGGAGAAAAAAACGCCCCCTTTATTCCCCCTTTCCCCCGATCTTCAATCCCGTTTTCCGGAGTTGGTGCCGTTAAATGAGAGTTCGCAGGGCCGTCCTGTCTTTTGGTTTCACGCAGGATTGGGAGGGGCTCAGCCTTATCATGAGATCGCTCAAAAGAGTGTCCGGCCTTTTTATGGGATTCAGGCGCGAGGATTTCAAACAGAACGCTCGCCTTTACTTGGCGTTCAAGCTATGGCCGCTTATTACGTACATATCATCCAAAAGGTGCAGCCCGAAGGGCCTTATGATCTGGGGGGCTATTCTTTTGGAGGGACCCTAGCCTATGAGGTGACACGTCAATTGCAGGAAGGGGGCGCGGAGATAAACACGGTGGTGATGTTGGATGCGTTTGATCATGCACCTATGTCCATATCACCCAAAACCGATATGTTATCAGGGGTGAACTATTTGCTTTCCCTGCGGGCCATGGATCCGAAAAAAACGGATGAGGTGTTGATCCATCGTGATGAATTGGATAGTGACTTAAATGACGAAACTTTTTTAACCCGTCTGATCATCCTGGCTAAAAAACGAGGGTTAACCCAAACCAAAAAAGAAATTCAAGAGTCGATAAAGAAAATGGCAAGGGTTCAGCGTGCCTATGAACTGGATCGTTTCACGATTGAGCCTTTAACCGCCCCTAAAGAGATCAGCTGTTACTATTTTCGTAATAAAAGCGGATTATTTTTTGGAGAACATGAACCTTATTACACAGCGATGGAAGGTGAAGTTCAGTTGGATCACATAAACTATTGGAGCGAATGGAAAAAACAGATACCCAAATTCCATATCATGGATGTAGATTGCTCCAATCACATGATGCTTTTATCTGAACCCAAGGTACATGAAACGATCCTTGATTTTTGTCAGACCCTCTATTCTGCAGAAGGGATGAGGCCCCAATTCCTTACTTCTTTCAAAAGAAAGACCGAAAGAGAACATGGAATACTTTTTTTGAAAAGACCAGATCCAAAAAACGAGAAGAAAAATGGTGCTTGAAACTTCAGTCTGCCATGGCTATAAAGTTGGGTGAGAGAAGTGGATGCCGGTCCGGAGGACCAATGAGGTAAAACTCGGAGACGGTTGATCAGCCCGATGTGGTCCAGGTACATACTCTGGAGTAAACCCAGGGCTGAATAGTTCCTGGATCCGTTAGTTAAACGCGGTTTTCTGCACGAACCATTTGGGCCAAAAGGAATTACAAAAAAGCCTTGACGCACCCAACGGGTGCGCCTGCGTTTTTTTGCAACCTTTTGCCTCCAAAGCATTCGCACAGAAATCCCACGTTTAACTGACGGATCCAGGTAGTTATAAAAATGGTGATTGCAATGCGAATATGTTTATTTTTTCGACACCCCTACACTTCGAAAGTCCCATACATTCTTTCACTCTCTCTAATTCTCTTAGGGTTTACATTTATGTCAAACGAATCGCAGGCTCGTGGTATTATAGACCAACAGGCCCCTGCCTGGGGTGTAACAGAATGGGTTCAATTACCCGCAGGAAAGACTTCATTAGATATTACCGATTTTAAAGGAAAGGTCATTTATCTTTATTGCTTCCAGTCTTGGTGTCCGGGCTGTCATCGGCGTGGATTTCCGACGTTGCAGGAAGTTTTGAAGAACTTCGAAAAGGACCCAGAGGTTGTATTTGTTGCTGTTCAAACTTCTTTTGAAGGACATCAGGTTAATACATTCGAGCGGGCCAAAGAAGTGGCTGCACAGTACAATTTGAAAATTCCTGTAGGGCAAAGTGGTTCGTTAGGGAAAAAGTCTACGCTCATGCAACAGTACCGAACCGGGGGGACGCCATGGACCATTATTATCGATAAACAAGGGGTTGTTCGGTATAACGATTTCCATATTGCATCGGAAGAGGCGATGACCCTTATGAACAAATTAAAGACGGAAAAATCTGTTTTCTGAAGTTGCCATTCAACATGTCTTCCCCTCCCTTTCCACGACGGCGATGTTTTCTTATAGCGGGTGTTTTATTTTTAGCCATTGATCTCGATGCTCAAGACCTTGTTCCGTTCCTCGGTTCCAATGAGATTGTTCATCTTCAGGCGGCTCTTCATGATCTAAACATGACCGAACTCGATATGGGTTTTGATAAAGATGTAGCCGAGCCCCAGTTCATGTTATCTCGTGTTCGTCAACTCCTAAAAGAACCTCTCAAACTACCACGACTAGCCGATGAAGTGATGAGTGTTGCCCGTGCCCAGGATCCTCTAGTGTTATGGACGCTTTCCTTCGAACTTTTAGAAGTAACACCAGATAAAACGTTTGCCGAATTCATTGAGGTTAGAACGAATCATTTTAGTTGCGACGGTGATCCAATTTTAAACGAGGCCTTAAACTTGTTCTTTCAAGAAGCCCAAAAAGCCAATACCCTGATCCAACAGGCATTCAGTGTTCATTCACCAAAAGTGTTAAAGCACCTAGCCACATCTTTTTTGTCGGGGGTATTTAATGCCGAGGATCATGAACCGGTAAAAAAAGATCTTACGAGGCTAGGCCTATCCTCCAATCTTATACATCAAGTTATTCAAGAAAATTTGGAGGTCGATCCTGAACCGGTGGCAACCCTTTTTCTCGGTCGATTAAAACGTATTAATATGGTCTTACTTTTAGAAGCGGCCCAAATCAGTCATCAAGCCCTTTATGAACTCGAGCAGCGGATGTCACACGTCAACGATTGGCCGATAAAAACGAAGCGGATAAAGACCGCTTTGGGTTCTATCTATATTGGAACAGAAAAAGGGGATATCCATGACGAAAAGGCTCTTCTGATTATTGATCCATCGGGAGATGACCTATATACGGAGAATGCAGCTCATGCAAATGGAATACAGAATTTCCCAGCCGCTGTCGTACTAGATTTGGATGGGGATGATCGGTATATAGGAAATAAAGTGCTCGGTCCAGGAACTGGGTTTTTCGGGATTTCGATCATTCTTGATAGGCAAGGAAACGATTTCTATCGATCTGAATATACAGGGCAAGGCGCTGGATTATTTGGGGTAGGGTGGTTAGAGGATTGTGAAGGAGATGACGTGTATAAAGCTCATGCATTAGCTCAAGCATGTGGATATATGGGCTTGGGGATCCTTCAGGATAAAGCGGGGGAAGATCTATATGATGCCAGCTATTATGCTCAAGGAATGTCTGGTGTCAAAGGCGTCGGGATTTTGGTCGATAAAGATGGGAATGATCGTTATATGGCCGGAGGCCGTTTACCGGATTATGAACGATATGAGAATCGGTTTTTATCATTAGCACAGGGGTTTTCGATTGGCATGCGTCCTTTTGCAGGGGGAGGGATTGCCGCATTAGTCGATTTGGAGGGTAGTGATACCTATGAATGCGATGTCTATGGCCAAGGTGTAAGCTATTGGTATTCAGTGGGGATGTTATTAGACCATTCCGGAAATGATACCTATCATGCCCATCAGTATGGACAGGGTTCAGGGATCCATTTAAGTGTGGGTTTACTAGCAGACAGTGCTGGAAACGATTATTATACAGGATATAGCCTGCTCCAAGGAAATGCTCATGATTATGGAGTAGGTATGTTACTGGATCGGGAAGGGAACGATACTTATACCTGTTTTCAGGGTTCTCAGGCTTTTGCGATCAATAACGCTCTAGCCCTTCTTATTGATTCAAAAGGGAAGGATGCGTATTTCGGATACCACTCAGAGCAGTCTCAAGGCGTAGGTAATGATGGTGGCCAACGTGAGTATGGAGCCTTAGCGCTTTTGTTAGATTTAGACGGTCATGATCAATATTCAAGCGCTGCTAAAGATGGAGAACGTATCTTCAAACCGAACTTTGGGATCCTCTATGATTATGAAAGATAGGCGCATGAAAAAGACCAATCTGACGAATCAATATCTTTCTTACATCTTTGTCTCCTTTTGCGTGCATGTATCTTTATGCTTGGGGGATGTGACAGGGCGTAGTGAAGAATTTGCTCCAGAGACAGCCACCTTTGACGAATTATTTTTTCATATGCAGCGTTATGCAACCACCGACACAAAAAAAGAACACAAAAAGATAGCGCGCGAAGAACTGTTTTCACGCAAATCCGATGGGCTCCGCTATTTAATCAATCATGTTCATATCGAAAACATGTGGTTTCGTATCTATGCACAGCAACTGGTTCAGCAGCTTGAGGCGGAAGAAGCCGTTCCCGTCTTAATGGAGTGCTTAGACGCTGTATCCCCTAACACACGAAAATACGCCGCCTATTTTTTAGGGTTTTATCAGACGCCTGAGTATGCAAAACAATTGATGCCTCTTTTAAAAGATGAAAAAACCGTAGGGTCAGTTATACGTACATGGGGCAAGTGGTCGGTACATGAATCCACACTAACCATTGTGCCATATTTGAAAGATAAAAAAGAACGTCGCCGTATCTTAGCTGCTAATGCTCTGCGAGATATAGGGGATGATCGGGCCATCCCTTTTCTCATTGCAGCATTGGATGACCCTTATTTTACCGTCCGAAAAACCGTTGCAAGGGCTTTGATTACGTTAAGAGAAAAGAACGAACGATCACTGATCAAAGCCCTAAACGATGCTGATATAACACCGTTACGCGAATTAATTCAGATTTTAGGTCATATACGTTCCATAAAAGCGGTTGCTTCTTTGCGAAAATTATTGAAACATCAAGATAAAGGTGTTTGTGGTGACGCGATCAATGCTTTAAAAATGATTCATCCACGGAGATCAAAAAAATGGTTGCATTCTATTCCTGTTGAACAGTACCCGCAGGCAAAATTCAACATCTAACAAGCCCGAATTTTTAAACAAAAAAACAATTCAGATTTTCTGCTAATAAGCGATATGAAATACATCAGTACACGTGGACGAACAAAACCCCTAGGGTTTCAGGATGCGGTCATTACCGGATTGGCTCCGGACGGAGGGTTACTCATTCCTGAACCCATCCCAGACGTGACCGATCGTCTTGATGAATGGTCGACATTGTCTTATCAAGAGATCACTTTTGAGATTCTTAAACTATTTGTGGATATCCCTGATGAACGATTAAAGAAGTTGATTCATCGCAGTTATGCCCCGTTTTCACACCGAGAAATTGCGCCGGCCACCCCTGTGGGCCAGCTGCAGATCCTAGAACTCTTTTATGGACCGACCTTAGCCTTCAAAGATATTGCCTTGCAGTTTCTAAGTAACTTTTTTGATTATATTTTAGATCGTACAGATCGCCAGTTAAATATTTTAGCCGCTACCAGTGGAGACACCGGTAGCGCTGCGATTCATGGGGTTAAAGGGCGGGAACGAATGCATATTTTTGTCATGCATCCTCATGAACGAGTCGCTCCCTTGCAAGAGAAACAAATGACTTCTGTTTTGGATCCAAACGTCTTCAATCTAGCCATTAAAGGCACGTTTGATGATTGCCAACACATTATGAAAGCCCTTTTTCAGGATCTTGATTTCAAAACCGCCTACTCATTAGGCGCTGTTAATTCTGTGAACTGGGCCCGGGTATTGGCACAACTGGTTTACTACTTTTCGGCGGGTTTATATGTGTTGAAGCGAAAAAATGCATCAGGGGTTCGGTTTGCTGTACCTACAGGAAATTTCGGAGACATTCTTGCTGGTTATTACGCGTATCGAATGGGGCTTCCCATTACAAAACTTGTATTAGCCACAAACGAAAATGATATTTTGAGTCGCTTTTTTAATACAGGTATTTATCAGCAAGGAGAGGTCGTTCCCACCATAAGTCCCTCAATGGATATTCAGGTCGCAAGTAATTTCGAACGATATCTATATTATAAGATGAACGAGGACAGCGACACACTTCGGACATTGATGGAACAGTTTAGTGATACTCAAAAAATTCAGGTTCCTTTAGGGCCAGACGGAAAGATCGATACACTGTTCGGTGAAGGAATAGGGGACAAAGATCACACCTTAAAGACCATTAAGAAGTATTACGAACAACACAACTATCTATTAGATCCCCATACAGCTGTAGGGGTTTATGTCGCAGAACAGTATTTGAACGAAAAGGAACCCATGATTTGTTTGGCTACCGCCCATCCGGCTAAATTCCCAAGAGCGATTATTGAAGCCACCGGAAAGGGGCCAGGTCATCATCAGGTGATTGATGCGGTGATGAACGCGCCGACTCGGTGCAAAGTGCTGCCTGCGGATGAGCAGGTTGTTCGTGACTTTATAGAAAAGCATTCTGTACAATAAAAGGAGTGCAATATTTCCTGTACCAAATTTCCTATCTAAAATTCCTGACCGAAAAAATAGAATATGGCACATTTATCTTTTTCGAGGTCGAAGCGGACTCTTGTTTCAAACGTGTTCTAATATTGAAACTGTAAAATGAGATCAAACTCTAAGTTGCAAGGCAAACGGAACTTTTTTTTTCGGGTCGATTCTTCTCTCTATGGGTCGCTTTTCTATCTGTATTCATCACAGAAGCTTCCGGGTTTCAAATTACCCAGTTTGAGTTTACCAACCAAGAAGTCGTTTACGAATCAGATACAAACGGGTATTATATCCTTTCTTATGGGCCAGCTGTCAGCAGTATTACGAATCCTATTAACATGCGGCTTGGCCAACTCAACAATGGACAGCTAACCGCCTCTCAGTCGAATAGTATCAGTTTTAATTGTGTGCAACGGGTCGATCTTACTAATGCCTTGGACACCGATGCAGACGGAATTGATGATGTCTATGAACTGCAGTATTTTAATCCATTAAACCCTGCTGATGCCTCTCAAGATCTGGATAGTGACCAGATTTCGAACCTAGATGAATACCAATACGGCAAGGATCCTACTCAAGCCGACCCGGCTACGATTCTGAGTAGCAGCTCGCCAGCCCATGGCGAACAAAATATAGCGGTTACCCGAGAAACCATTGTCTACTTTTCAAATCCACTCGCAACAAACAGTTTGGTTAATACAAACACATTTTATGCACAATTCGGAGGGCAAGCTATTACCGGTCGCGTGCATATATCCGCTGATCGCCAACGAGCCACGATTTTTTATGATCAAAACCTTCCCGCCAGCGCTGCCATTCGGGTCTTTCTAAATGGGAACAATCTAAAAGATGTATGGGGCCGTGATATCGATATCGATATCGATAGCGATGGAACTCCCGGAGGCCTATTTGAAGCTGAACTTCGCACTGTGACATTAACGGTGGTATCCAACACCGTGGTTTTCGGTCGTGTTTTTGCCTCTGAACTACAATTGGTGAATGGGTCCAATGAATGGGTCAATGTTCCATTGGAAGGAGTTACCATCACTGTGGATGGAAAAGAATCGGAGCTGAATGCAACCACCGATTCATTAGGTGACTTCCGCCTTGAAAACACACCCGTAGGCGCGTTTTTTGTTCATGTGAATGGGACGACGGTAAGTAATAGCATGACCACCAACGGCTATTATCCAAATGTAAGTAAGTTATGGACAACGGTCGCTACACAAGAGTTAAATATTGGGAATGTGTACTTGCCGCTAGTAACAACCGGTACGTTAGAGCCTGTGAGTACATCGAATGCAACAGTCATCTCTTTTCCCGACTCAGTGATCTCCAATAACCCCAGCTTTGCCGATGTCACCATAACCATCCCAGCGGGATCCCTTCAGAATAATGATGGGTCGTCGGGAACACAGGTGGGAATTGCGCCCGTGGATCCGGATCGTTTACCGGGCCAACTTCCGGCTTCTTTGAATTTCCCATTGGTGATCACGGTTCAAGCCGATGCGCCTAATTTTGATACGCCGGCGCCTGTTTGTTTTCCCAATTTACCAAATCCGGGAGAAACGAATGTGCTTCCGCCTGGAGCTAAGACGGCGTTGTGGAGCTTTGATCATGATGCGGGCCACTGGATCGTAGTGGGGTCCATGACGATTGATGCGACGGGTTTGTTGGCGTGTAGTGATGAAGGGGTCGGAATTTTGGCGCCGGGTTGGCATGCGGTACAACAAGGCTCAACCGGAGGGGGAGGCACCATTGATCCAGACAACCCAAATAATGAACCGCCGTGTACGGGCCCGGGATGTGATTGTGAAAATTCGGATACGGACCCTGTTTATCTATTTTCTGGGGAACAATATCTTCCTGTTACGGACTTGACGATTAAAGGGCGGGGCATGGATTTTGTATGGGGCCGGAAATACCGTTCTAAAATTGGGCCAGATACGGTGATGGGGAATGGCTAGGACTATTCTTATAACTATCTTCTCATTGATGAAGGGCATGGCATCCGGGTTTGTAATGGGGATTCTCGTGATGACTTATATCGATCTCAACCCGATGGGACGTACGCGTTTAACGGGTTCTTTGATGAACTAAGAGCGGAAACCAACGGAACATGTTCCCTGACCCATGCAGATAAAACAGTTCGTCTCTTTCATCCTTTTGACGGTTCAGCGCTTGAGGGAAAAATGTTAAGTATGACCAATCGCAACAGCAATCGTATTCAATTCGAATACGATGCCGCGGGTCTGCTTACCAATATTATTAACACGTTAAATCGTTCTATTTCTATTACCTACAATGCTAATGGGTTCATTCAGGCTGTGACCGATTTTTCAGGGCGTAGCATTACCTACCAGTATTATAATGGAACTGAACCCGGAGGCATGCTGGGGGATTTAAAATCGGTGACAACGCCCGCAGTAACTGGTACGCCAACGGGGAATGGTTTTCCCAACGGAAAAACCATAACCTATACATACACAACCGGGTTTTCCGATGATCGTCTTAATCACAACCTTTTAACCATGACCGATGGTCGACGTAACAATCCTTCTGATCCGACGTTTAATGATGGACCTTATCTTGTCAATGTATACTCAACCACTACAGATCCAAATGATGATATGTTTGATCGGGTGGTACGTCAGAGATGGGGCGGGAACATCGTCGACATTGATTATGTACAAGTTCAACCCAGCCCCAACAATGCCAATGCAAAAATCAAAGCTATTGTGAATGATCGGGTGGGGAATGTGTCTGAATCCTTTTATGATCAAGGGAATCGCAAGGTATTGGTTCGTGAATATACCGGTTGAGCCAATCCCACTCAACCGACGACGGAGACCAGCAACCGCCCTGCAGGAAAACTACGACCGACAGATCCTGACTACTTTGAAACGCGATGGACCTACAACATTGACTTTTTAACCACTAAAATTACGTTCCCGAACGGAAATTATGTTGAAAATTTTTATGAAGGGGACTTAAACCCGACCTCTTTTCCTCGGTTAAGAGGAAATCTACGAACGGTCCGTCATCATCCAGGAAGCCATACCCCCGCGGGTGATCAGCCTGTGATTGAAGAGCAGTATGAATATGACACCATGTTTGGCTACGGCTGCGGCTTTAATTTTGTCACCAGACATATTGATGGAAGCACGAACGAAACCCTCTATGCCTACGATGCCTTTGGGAATCGAACGCAGGCCCAACATCGCGTTGCTTCTGTTATAAAGGATTTTGAATACAACCCATATGGACAACTTACCGCCCAGATTCAGCAGGATAATGGAAATAATTATCGGCGACGTGACGAATTCACCTATTACAATAGTGGCCCACAAAATGGGTATCTGTATGAGACCGTCGTGGATGCCAACACGCTTATGTTAACCACAACATATGAGTATGACGAGGTCGGCAATGTGACCAACCAAGTGGACGCTCGAGGGCATAATTCGCATCGTTATATCAATGAATTAGACCAAGTGGTTCGTGAGATTTCCCGTGAAGTGACCGATGGAACAGGGCTTCGTTACCAGAAAGATTTCTATTATGACGCCAACAATAATCTGATCCGTGAAGAGGTGCAGAACATTGACGATCAGGGAATTCTTCAGGCCAATACCCATTTCATGACCACCTATGAATACGAGGTTCTTAATTTTCTTACCAATACAATCGAAGAAATCGAAGCGGGTCTAACGCTCAGTACTCACTATGAATATGACGGAAGCCGAAACCTTACACGCACCCGTTATGGGGAATCTGTAAACGGAAATCAACCCAATAACCGTGTCCGAACTGTGTACGACGAACGGGATATGGTCTTTCAAATCATTCGAGCAGAAGGGGACCCCGATCAAGCTACAATCCAGCAGGATTACGATAAAAACGGGAACCAGACCCAAATCCTCAATGGTCTTGAAGGTGCCCCGCATATCACCGCACATGTATATGACGGATGTAATCGATGTGTTTCAATCACCAATGCCATGGGCACTGCCACCACGTATCAGTATGATGAAAATGGAAACGTTCTATCCGAACAAATCGACGGTGAACTAAACGATATAACCGGAGGATTAAGCAATGTCCGCCTTTCAGAAACAGTTTATATTTACGACAATCTTGATCGGCGTATTCGCACAGAAACCGAGTTTTTTGATCTGGCGACACAGCTTGCTATTGGAGACGGAAAATCCATTAGCGCAACCGAATACAGTGATTTTTCACAAGTGATCCGAACCATCAATGATAACGGCAATTAAACCATTATTGTGTATGATACCGCGAATCGAAAACAGGTTCTCACCGATGCCAAAAGCAATACCGTTACCTATACCTACGATGTCAACAATAACATGGTTCAGATCGATGAGGTCGAAAAATCAGATCTAGGGAACCCTGACCAACTCTTCACGACCACCTATGACTATGACCATCTCGATCGCCGTATTAAAAGCATCGACAACGTCACGAATACGATCGAATACGCGTACGATTCTCGGAATAACGGCACCCGCATGACAGATGCCTTGGGGAATGTGACTCGGCATGAATACGATGGTCTCAATCGTTTGGTTAAAACCATCAGAGACCTAACCGATGATGGAACAGGCAATGGGGTTGTCATCGATGCGATCGCCATTGAGCAAGTTTGGGATGATAGTTCACGTCTTGTTTCCATGACCGATGATAACACCAATACAACCTCCTATGCGTACGATGCATTAGACCGAAAAAGATCGGCGACCTATGCCGACGGAACCGTTCACTCTCAAACCTATGATATTTATGACAACATTACCCAGCGTATTGATGCAAACGGAAGTATTGTATCCAATCTTTCTGATGACCTTGATCGGGTTACTTTAAGAAGTATTGTGCCAGGGGTAGGTGTTTCCAGCAATACGGCCTTTAAGATTTACCAATACGATGGATTGTCACGTCTGGTATATGCTCAAGACGATGATTCGGCAATCACACGTAGTTATGACTCCCTTTCTCATGCCATTGAAGAAGTCCTTAATGGATAGACGAGCAATGGGGTTTATGATAGGGTAGGGAACATGCTTTCTTGCATGTATCCAGGTGGATGTGTCGTTACCTCTACATACGATGGTCTTGAACGGAAACAAAGTATCTCTGATCAGAACGGGTTAGTAGCCACGTACGACTATGTAGGGCCTCACCGTATCGAGCGCCGTGAATATGGGAATGGAACCCGAGCAGACTTTACATACGATGGGGTTACAGGGGTTCCAAACGCCACCAACAACTTTGGCGTAAAACGGATTGCTCGTACCGAGCACATACGTATTTCAGATGGTCTAGTCTTAGACGACCGCGCTTATAGCTGGGGTCGAATGGGGCCAAAACCCAACGAGCAGATCTTCGCGTTGGCGGGCCTCAACGCATCGATGACTACCAATACGATTCCATCTGTCGCCTAACCCAGTCGTCCACAAATCCAGCAACCCCCATCAAAATTATAACTTTGATGGCGTAGGCAACCGAATCAGCGTATCAGGCGGTCCAAATCCAGGCGCCTATACCCTGGATGTCACCAATACTCTCATCAACCAATACTCCAGTACACCATTGGACCAACGGAACTATGATGCCAACGGGAATTTAACGGGTATCGATCAAAACACGTTGACCTATGATTATCGCAACCAAATGGTTGAATACATAGATGCGTCTTCAACTCAGCGTCATACCTATGCCTATGATGTTTTAGGTCGACGCGTTGCCAAGGTGTTGGATGCAGATAGCGTTGCCGACGAGACCCGTTACTTCTATCAAGCCTCGCAGGTCCTAGAAGAACAGGACAATACTGCAAATATATTGGTCACCTACATCTATGGTCTATATGTTGACGAAGTATTGAATATGGAGCGGCTTGGCACGAATTACTATTACCACGCCGATGATCTGTATAATGTTGTCGCCGTAAGCGATACCAACGGAGCCGTTGTTGAACGCTATGCCTACGATGATTACGGCCAGCCCACATTCTTAAATCAATCCGCAATCTCCATTCCACAATCCGAAATCAGAAATTCTTATTTCTTCACCGGTTGGCGATATAACCCTGAAACGGAATTTTTCTACTATCGAACTCGTTACTTGGATCCAAAAGTAGGTCGATTTACCACACGGGATACCATTGGCGTGTGGGGAGATAGCAAAAATGTGGGGAATGGATATACCTATGTGGGGAATGCTCCAATCTCCTTTACAGATCCGTATGGAGAAGTGGCTCCGCTAGTTGTAGCAGCAGCAGTGTGGGTAGTGATAGAAACCGGCTTAACTCTCTATGATATATATGATGCAGTTACAACTGCAGCAGATCCCTGTGCATCTGCCTTGGATAAAAGTATTTCAATAGGGGGGCTAGCTCTTGGCGTGGTTCTTCCAGGAGGCGGATATAGATTAGGTGGAAAGGCTGCTGTTAAAAAGGGACCCGTCATTATTGGTGAAACGATGGAACGAGTCAAAGAGGCGGCGGCAAAAATTCCCGGTGCCAAAATATTAGATGACATGCCTGATTTTAGAGCGATAGGGATGGAGGCCCACGAAGTCACTAGCGCCATGATGCAGTACAACCGGAAGTGGATACTAAAACAAATGCGTAGTGGCCGGGAAATTATTGATATAGGCGCAGATGCAAGCAGAAAGATCCCTACCTGAATCCGTCAGCTATCGCTTCGGAAGGCGTTTTGGGGTTCAAAAGTTGAAAACTTTTTCCTTGAGATGCTGGCTTTTGGGCGGATTGGGACCGGCAAGTATCACCCTGATGAATTTTTTGAGCGTACAGGTCAGATTCACTCTGATTTGGCCATTTTGGGGCGTAGGCCTCCTTGGGTAGTCGCCTTAGAGTATTGTTAAAGGTGCACGGAGGGCTATGCGAAGGAATGGGCAATGTCTTGTATCACTATCGCTTTTGAGTTCACTGTGGTACTGCTCGCTGGGGCCATGTCCATGATAGAGATCTAGCACGGTCTTGGCACGACAAGAGAGGTTCGTCCACCAGGTGTTTACCTCAAGTTTAGGAACTAGAAGTTTCTGACCATCGATATCGATGGTGCGTTCAATCACTTCGAAGGCCACCGGGACACAAGGGCGGTTTTGGTCACCACCGGGATGGAAATGATCGAAAAAGCCTGTGTAAACGTTCTTGCCTTCACGACTGTCTTGTTTGTCTCCAACTCGGCGTGCAAGGGCCAGCATTTGTTCAGGACATTCGCGGCGAGGATTTCGCTTTACGATAAAATAATGATCCCCGAAAGCGTCGAAGTTATCGGCCGCAGCGTTGCCACTATCAAGCCGAAGCAAACATTTTCCACCCAGGCCCAGGGTTTGGAGCGTTTCAACGCTGCGGGCAATAAACGCGGTCGTTCCCGACTGACAATGTTGTTTACCGGGTCGAAGTTCGCACTCAAGCATGTGGCCTTGAGTGCCCACATAGGCAAATATCGGGGCGTAACCATCATGGCCCTTCTAGGTGTAGGAAACGCCTTCTTTCGAAGAGCCTGAGTGATCCAAAGGGCTCACATCGATATCGACGGGAACAAGATCAAGCCCTTCGACATCTATGTAGCCAAAGGGGCCCGAGGAAAGAAGTTCGGTGTTGAGTTTGCGTAGCCCCACATGGGTTCTGGCTGGGGGCAGGTCGTCGGAACGACATCGGAACACCGGCTCAGAGGCTACCTTTTTAACTCCCCTTTTTAAGTCCAAAGGCATTCATAAAAATCTCATCACCCCGGTACAGGTCGATATCATTGAAATCGGTTCGACCGTTGCAAAGTAAGCCGATCTGGGTAAGGAGGATCTCCCGATCAGAGATCGCATCGGAGCGGCGTGGTTGAAAATTGGAGGGAAGAATCCGTTGAGCATGATCCTCAAGCAGCAGGCCGCAAAGATGATTTCCGCTTGTGCTGTTGAGTTCGCCCTTGCCAGTCTTTATTTTATATTGTTTCATATACACACCTGTTGGGGTGGGGTTGTTTGTTTGAATACGGGTATCCTCCCCGCTTTAGCCCAACAGGTAATGAAAAATCATCAGATTTTATCTGACGGATTCAGGTAGAAATAAAACATTTAATCATGGGATTGATTTTAACATTGGGTTTAACCGTTTCCCAAGTAGCTGCGCAATTTAATAGTGGGTCAGATGGATCCGATGGGGCGCTTGTCCTAAATACGCCCGGGATCAATGTCTTTGATCCGGCTTCTTTCACCCCTCCACTTGATTCCGATGGAGATGGGATCTATCACTTTACGACCATTATAGTTTCTAATGGGGTTACCGTTATATTTGATTCCGCTGTGTTAGGAAATAAAGCGGTTTCATGGCTAGAGCGCTTCACGATTGAGGTGTCGCGATGTAGCACGAAGAAAACCAGCCGATTACCTCGTCGGGAGAAACCTCTTCGAACGCTTGTGTGATCGCTTCAGATAGTTCCTGCTGACTGCGGGCTGCAAGGCTGCCCAACCGATTCTTTATCTTGCCCCATATTTTTTCAATGGGGTTGGAATCGGGGCTGTAGGGTGGAAGGAATCTTACATGGGCCCCACATGACTCAATGAGTTCAATGACCTTGGGATTGTGATGGACGCGAAGATTGTCCATGATGACGATGTCTTCAGGTGAAAGAGTCGGGAGAAAAACCCGGCGAATATATTCTCCAAAAACAGCCGTCTCTGTCGCCCCCTCCCCCTCCATGGCCGCTGTTGTTCCGTCCAGGCGGACCGAAGAAATCAAGGTGGTGGTACACCAATGTCCATGAGGCGTTTTGGCAAAAAGCCTGTTCCCGCCCAACGCCCGGCCCCGCAGACGAGTCATATTCGTTTTCGCCCCGGATTCATCAATAAAGACAAGGCGACTTGGATCAAGTTTGGCCACCTCTTGGATCCACTGCTTTCTCAAGAGATTTACATCCGCCCGGTCTTGCTCGCTGGCGTGAAGCGTTTCTTTTATACCGGCAGCCCAACCGATTCAACGCCCGCTGTACGGCCATGATCGACCCCTTCACGCCGCTCATGTTCTTGAGTTCTTCAAGCGTTGCATCGGGATGTTTGCCCCCCAGTTGAGCCAACGCCTTGAGCTGCTTTCCGCTGTAGAGGGCCTGACGATGCCCACGCGGTCGGGGAGCGGTCTGTCCGGTTTCGTTGAAACGAGAGAGCCCACGCTGAAACGTTCTAAGATCTACACGATAAGAAGATGCGATATCGGCCTGGGAACCTTTGCCCATTTTGTAGGCATCTATCGCACGCCACCGGATCTCTGCTGTTGCTATACTCATGTCATGAAGTATAGATCTTCTAAAGAGGCATTTCAATCATTAAATGCTCTAGTTCATCGAATATCATTATAAATGGATCTATTGATGCGAAAGGCGGTGCGGGTGGATCGGGGGGTTCTGCTCAACGGGGAGGTGGTGGAGGAAGTGGTGGCTCTATCCGACTGGTTGCTTCTGTTATTAGTGGCTCAGGCGCATTGTCTGTATATAAAGGTCTTGGGTCAGGTGGTGGGGGACATGGAAGTGATGGTCGAATTCGTTTAGAAGCGTTCGCTCACAACTTCACAGGATCATCATTCCCTGGTCCTTATGCTTCTGCACCGGGACTCATCTTTTTATCTTCAAATACACCATCCGTACGAGTGGTTAGTATAGATGGACAGCCTATTCCCTCTGATCCCACAGGAAATTTTATCCCTGCAGATGTAGATATCACAAATGCAAGTCCTGTTATACTCAACATTCAGGCAGAAAACATTCCTGCCGGCTCAATCGTTGATTTGACGATGTGGTCGGAAGCCGGCAATAGTACGAACTTTAGCTCATCGCCATTGGTGGGTACCGAACAACCCTCCACAGCCACGGGTGTGGTGACGGTTCCATACGGGTTTTCGCGATTTTATATTGATGCGTCTTGGACGAACTAGGAAAAAAGGGGGCGTATCCAGCAGGAATCGAACATGCAACCTGATGCTCTTACCAGTTGAGCTATGGGTACGTGAAAGCCCGGAATAGTAAGGTATTCGTGTAGAATTTCCAATGGCTTCAGAAAAGAATGCCCACAAAAAATATGGAGTGGCATAGTCGCAACCTAAAGATAGATTGAACCACGAAACACACCAAACACTTAGAGCAGCAAAGCCGCAACCAAAAATTTTTAAATGGAGTCGTTCACTATTCAAAAAGGGTTAAGCATATAATCAGCTGCGCGAGTCGGTTTCACTTCGTGGAACAAAACATATATTTTTAATCGCATAAAAAAATAGACGCGTTCCTCTAAAATCATCAATCTGATGACACCAAGCAGGAGCCCATGAAGACTCCGCAAAAAAAGAAGAACGCGATGAAAACATTTATGAAACTATATGATAAACACCTGAGAGGGTCAATCAGCGGCTGGGATCGAATCTCTTTTCGAGGGACCATCCGTTGGCTGGCCAATCTGGCAGGTATGAGAAGTTATCTTGGCTACAAGAACGTCCTTCTAAAGGACTTTGGCGATTGGGCTCAAGAACACACCAAGCGCATTCGAAGTGCTTGCGATCAGACTGCGCAGTCTTTGAATCTCGAGCGGCGCTATTTACAATCGGCTTCGATCAATAAAGAGGACCTGGCCAGACAGATAGCTCGAGAAGCAAAGATCGATTCGGGGCCGATCTGTATGTTCAGTGTCGTTGAACCGAGTTTTTCACCCACGGTGTGCGCGAATCAAGCCACCCAGAAACTTGAATTGACCATGCGGCATCGCCGATGTGTATGGACCTATTACTACTGGAAAGACGAAGCATTAGGCTTTGGCCATTTGCGTCTTCAAACGTGGCTTCCTTTTACGGTCAAAGGCAATATCAATGGCAGAGAATGGCTGGGGCGCCAGTTAGATAACTAACAGATTCAATCAACGGGTTCCGATGGATTTCGGACATGAACCGGGCTCAAGAGTTAATGAATGAACAGTTACAAATAACTGGTCTGAAAAACTTGAACAGCTTAGGACCGCGTATTTTGGCCACAACAACGATGTGTTTGGAAAAGACCAGACCCATTATTACTGGTCAGCGGACGAGACCGAATGGGCCACCGATGTGATGTTTAAGCAAACCGAACAGCTCGATCGTCTATTCCCAAGTCTGGCCTACCATAGATTGCAGACAACTGACAGTGCAAATGTATTACGGTTCCTGGGGAAGATTGATCCGCAGGCTCCTCTTGCCGGACCGAACAGAAAAAGGTCTTCGCAGTGATCATCGACGGCGCTATGAGGGAGTTCATGTGAAGCATTGGTCGGGGAAGAATAGCCTGAAGATGTACAACAGAGCGGGTAACATCTTAGGGGTTGAAACCACCATCAATGATCCTCGAAGCTTTAAGGTATTTTCGGCAGCCTAATGATGATCCCTCACGCACCCCCTCTTGGCAAAGGATGCGTAAAGGGGTTGCAGACCTTCATCGAAGGTCTCAGGTGAGTCAACGGAGCAATGAACGCTATCTAGAATCGTTGGTCGCAGCAAAAACCGATGAGAAGGTCAAAGAGGTTTTTGACGAGGTGAGCCAACGTGTTGAATCTGAAGGCAAGACCTTTCGGGCCTTGAACCTTTTTAAATCCCACGATTATCAACTGCTCTCCTTTTTGGCCAAAGGAGAATGGAACATCAACGGTTTTCGAAACCGTGATCTGCGCAATTTTTTGGGTGAAATCCCCGTGACAGAAAAAGAACGCAAGCGTCTTTGTGGGCGTGTCTCTAGACAGATTCGCTTGCTTAGAGCCCATGGATTAGAGCATTTAACGATTGAAATGCCTCGCTAGAAGATCTATACTCCATGACACGAGTATAGCAACAGCAGAAATCCGGTGGCGTGCGATAGATGCCTACAAAATGGGCAAAGGTTCCCAGGCCGATATCGCATCTTCTTATCGTGTAGATCTTAGAACGTTTCAGCGTGGGCTCTCTTGTTTCAACGAAACCGGACAGACCGCTCCCCGACCGCGTGGGCATCGTCAGGCCCTCTACAGCGGAAAGCAGCTCAAGGTGTTGGCTCAACTGGGGGGCAAACATCCCGGCAACGCTTGAAGAACTCAAGAACATGAGCGGCGTGAAGGGGTCGATCATGGCCGTACAGCGGGCGTTGAATCGGTTGGGCTGCCGGTATAAAAGAAACGCTTCACGCCAGCGAGCAAGATCGGGCGGATGTAAATCTCTTGAGAAAGCAATGGATCCAAGAGGTGGCCAAACTTGATCCAAGTCGCCTTGTCTTTATTGATGAATCCGGGGCGAAAACGAATATGACTCGTCTGCGGGGCCGAGCGTTGGGCGGGAACAGGCTTTTTACCAAAACGCCTCATGGACATTGGTGTACCACCACCTTGATTTCTTCGGTCCGCCTGGACGGAACAACAGCGGCCATGGAGGGGGAGGGGGCGACAGACACGGCTGTTTTTGGAGAATATATTCGCCGGGTTTTTCTCCCAACTCTTTCACCTGAAGGCATCGTCATCATGGACAATCTTCGCGTCCATCACAATCCCAAGGTCATTAAACTCATTGAGTCATGTGGGGCCCATGTAAGATTCCTTCCACCCTACAGCCCCGATTCCGACCCCATTGAAAAAATGTGGGGCAAGATAAAGAATCGGTTGGGCAGCCTTGCAGCCCGCAGTCAGCAGGAACTATCTGAAGCGATCACACAAGCGTTCGAAGAGGTTTCTCCCGACAAGGTAATCGGCTGGTTTTCTTCGTGCTACATCGCGACACCTCAATCGTGAAGCGCTCTAGTCCGCAAAGTGCCCCACACACATCGCTACGTTTTAAGAAAGAAAGGGATGCAGTTGTGTCCTCTTGTCCGTTCTTTCGAACGGCTTGATTCAAAGACAGTTATGGATAAAGTCGCGTGAAAGTTTGCGTAAAAAAACAAAATTCTGAAAGATAGTAGTATAGTAGTACGAAAGAATATACGCTCTCTCCATATAAGCATCAAGCGGATGGTTCGTCTGACACAGAAGTTGAACAAAAAGAGAACGTGTTGTAAAAGTACATGAAACGACATGGTCAAAACATAATGAAGGTAATAATATATTTACAAAAAGACTTATGGAGATAGCGCTCAAACTTCTTGTTTCGCCACAGCGGATCGGCCGAGGCCGAAAAAAAACAAGGCTATTACGGATTCGATGGGCACGGATATTTTTTGGTGTGTTTCGTGGTTACAAATTTTGTTTTTTTGGCCACAGCCCTTGTTGATTGAGTATGAAAAGGCTTTGCTGGCCCTAAGCTTGGCGTCCCTTTCTTCGCGACCCAAAGGACGATATGGTGCTTGAAGCTGCTGTGGCAGGACATTGCACGCACATCGTGACCTTCAACCGGAAGGATTTTGAAGGAGTTGATGAGTTTGGAATCACCGAAGTTACACCACAACAATTCTTAGATATAATAGGAGGTAAGGAATGAGCACACTCAGCCTACGTTTAGCTGATTCACTGCACGCAACAGCTAAAGATCTCGCAAAGCAAGATCATGTATCTGTCAACCAGTTCATTAGCACAGCCATCGCCGAAAGAATCTCTGCCCTCACGACAGCGGATCTTCGAGATCTGTGGGCAAGGTGGCGATAAAAAGTTGGTAAATCGGACTGAAGAGTTGTTTAATAAACTGGCATATCTCAAAAATCTTTTTGCAACAGTCTCACTATTAATATGAAAAAACTGAAGGAGAAAGTTACGTTATGAAAAAAATCGCATTGATGTTCGCGCTAATCGGCACCTATGGGTTTATAGGTTCAAACTCAACAGCCTGGGCCCAAGGATCGTTGAATCCACCTGGAGCGCCTGCCCCCATCATGAAAACTTTAAATCAGATAGAAGCCCGTACTGCGATTACTAATGTTCCGTATACGATCACCAATTCCGGATCCTACTATCTTACCGGCAATTTTACGGGTATAGCAGGAACAGATGGCATTACTATTGATTTAGATAATGTGACGTTAGACCTTAACGGGTTTACGCTCACTGGTGTCCCTGGTTCGCTGGCGGGTATTTTGGTCCCTTCCTCCCGCAACAACGTCTCGATCTTTAACGGAATACTGCGGGCGTGGGGCACCTACGGAGTTCAAGCAGGGGGGACCTAATGCTCAGCTAACAAAATTGAAAGTATTTAATAATTCGTTGTTTGGTCTTTTAGCTGGGACAGAGTCACTGATAGAGGATTGTGTGGCTTATAGTAATTTCTTAATAGGGATTATTGCTTCTCCTGGATCTATTGTCAACAAATGCGCAGCTAGTTATAGTACTTTTACAGGATTCCAGCTCACCAGTCATTGTGCTGTCAGCGATTGTTTAGCTATGAACAATGGAACGGATGGAATGGTAGTTTCTGATGGATGTACGATCAACAAATGCGTGACTAGTAATAATGGAGGTCAGGGAATTTCCGTTAGCGCGGGCAGTATTGTTACCAAGTGTTCAGCATATCGGAATACTGATGGGTTTACTTGTTCAGAATCCACTATTAGCAGGTGTAATGCTTCTGAAAATAGTAGACATGGAGTTACAGTAAGCAGTAGTAATTCGTTTGTTATGGGCAATACGTGTCAGGGCAATGGTACTGGGGTGAGTGATGGGGCAGGAATTAGAGCTATAGGTAGTGATACCCGAATTGAAAAAAACAACGTTATAGGCAACGACTATGGTATTGAGGTAACTGGTAGCGGCGGAAACCTGATCATCTGCAACAGCGCTAGTGGAAATGCAACTAATTATGTTATTGCAGCTGGAAATGCAGATGCCCAAAAAATAACTTTTCCGAGTTCAGGTTTTGTCAGCACTGATCCCTGGGCAAATTTTTCATTTTAATGTATAGGAATCTCCAGCCTCGGCTGGTCTGCCAGTGGTTGACAAAGTGAGTCTCCTCTCCTAGGGGGGAGAGGGGATTGTATTAAAGTCGCTATCGAAATCGCATAGCTTGATGACATGACTCATAAAAAAGTGAATAATCAAATCAAAATTATATATTTCTTGATAGCCTTCCTTGCCGTAGGGCTATTGAATGCTACTAGCTGGGCTGCTACAACGATTAACGCGACAAATAAGTATGCCTATGGAGCCAACATTGGATGGATCAACTCCCAAGGAGATATCTCCAATGGGCTGGTTATAACTCCTTCGTTCTGTACCGGGTTTCTTTGGTCAGCAAATTCGGGTTGGATCAACATGGGTAACACTCCTACGAATGGAAACGACTATTCTAACACCAGTGCTAATGATTTTGGGGTGAACGTCTTTCTCCAAGGTTTCACGGCAAAACTCCAGGGATATCCGTGGTCACCGCTTGGCTGGATGAATTGGGGGATGAACTATACCGACAGCAATGATGTTCCGTGCGTGGACTTAAACACCGGGATCATGAGCGGTTCGGTATGGATCCCTAATGCGGGGTGGATGTCTGTAAGCAATCTTGAAGCGTATGTCCAAACCGATTCGATCCTTTTAATAGACAATGATGCGGATGGCATTCCCGATTTTTACGAGTATCAAGATCAAGGTAATTTTACAAACTTGGCATCTGGACAAGACTTTGATTCGGACGGTGTGTTGGATGAAGATGAAGCTTTAGCCGGCACTAGTTCTTCGAGCAGCAATGATTTTCTTCGGATTACTCAATATTAGATGATAAATGGGGGGACAAATTCAGAAGTCACGTTTCCAAGCACAACAGAAGCCATGTTGTATGCGATAGAAAAAAATGCAGACTTATTGGTTAGTACAAATTGGGTGGATAGTGGTCTGGGGATACTGGATTGAGTACAACACGTACCGTATCAAATACGGTGGGAACGGTTGAATTTTTGCGTCTTAGAGCAGAATACCCTCCATTGTTTATGATGCCTTCTCCGTAATCTATATCGGTTGAGTACACAATAAGTGGTTTAAGGTCGCTGATGATCTCTTCTGTTATTCAAACGTAAGCGTCCGACCGGCGCACGGCTCAAGAGGCTCCCGGTTTCGCTGGCACCTCCCCCCCCTGACATGGACCTGGAGAAATTAGATCCATCATTGGCAGATGATATATTTTATGCTACTAAATGAGTTATCAAATAGCCAAACTCCAAGGGGGCTCTCTATAGAGAGCCCCTTACTCGATAAGCGTATCGAGATTACTGACAGCACGAAATGATCAATGGCATATCTTATATAAAATGACTGCCATTTTAATTGTACTTGATTCGGTTGGTATTGGTGAAGCGCCTGATGCAGCCGAATACGGTGATCAGGGGTGTGCAACCATCCCGCACCTTGCCGAAGCCGTTGGCGGATTACATGTTCCCATGTTTGAGTCCCTGGGGTGGGGGAATATTCCTTCGCTTATTCCTCAAGGAATCCCCATCAAGGGCCTTTCACCTGTAGATCAACCATTGGCTAGTTTTGGAGTGATGCAAGAGGTTTCTCAAGGGAAAGACACTGTCACGGGACATTGGGAACTCGCAGGGTTAAAATTGATTCCAGGGTTCCGTCTTTTTCCAAAAGAGCACCCGTCTTTTCCTGAAGAATTGATAGATGAATTTCAAAAACGAACAGGAAGACCTATTATGGGTAATAGAGCCATTAGTGGTACTGTTGCTCTTGAAGAACTGGGCGCTGAAAGTATCGAAAGAGCTGCTTGGATTATTTATACTAGTTCTGACTCTGTCTTCCAAATTGCCTCTCACATTGATGTCATTCCTCTTGAAGAACTTTATAATGCCTGTGAAATAGCTAGAAAACTTTGTGATCCATATATGATCGGTCGTGTTATTGCGCGGCCTTTCAAGGGGGCGCCTGGAAGTTTTTTTCGGACAGAAGATCGGCGAGATTATACGTTTATCCCGGATGAACCCACCATTCTTGAACGACTCTATAACAAAGGAGTTCCTGTGTATGTGGTGGGCAAAATTGAAGATATCTATGCTCATCGAGGCATTACAGAATCTGTACATACCGGAAACAATATAGACTCCCAAAAACAAGTAGAAACATTTTATCAAGAAAAGGATGAAGGACTGATATTTGCCAACCTTATTGACTTTGATATGCTCTGTGGTCATCGGCGAGATCCAAAAGGGTATGCCGAATGTATAGAACAAACCGACCAATTTTTGCGGAAATTTATTCCTCAATTAAGAGACGATGATGTACTGATTATCACCGCTGATCACGGAAACGATCCCACCTTTAAGGGCTCGGACCATACCCGTGAATTTGTACCCTTGTTGGTATATCAGCCCAATACATCTAGCCGGAATTTAGGTATCAGAAACGGATTCTATGATGTGGCGCAATCACTAGCATCCTATTTTCGTATCGACCCTATACCCCGAGGTCTCAGTTTTTTGGATTCATAATGCACTGTCGCAGTCTTTATTCGCGTTACTCATAAAGCCTGGCCTGCCAAGCCATAGCTTGAGGAGGTTGGTGGGCGAGGCGGGACTCGAACCCGCACGCCTTGCGGCACAAGATCCTAAATCTTGCGTGTATTCCAATTTCACCACTCGCCCAAATAGCTAGAGCTTGTCCCACGGGTTTTAACCTGTTGTTATAAAACAGATTACGGTGCAAAATTTCCGGGAAAAAGGAGCAAAAAAGGCTCCTCTGCCCGAAAAAGACGTTCTTTCCCCGAAAACAACTAAATCTAACCGGAATACACGTAGAAATGATTAACATACAAGAGCCATTACGTCCAGTCCTTCCGAACTTCCGGACGTTTATCCTAGATGGTAGAGTAACAATTACAAGTGCAAAGGTCCGCAGCATAGTTCATTCTTTGGGTATCTGACCCCCCCCAAAGGAGAACATAGAATGCCACGAACCTACGAACATTTAAACCGTTATGAACGAGAAGTGATAGCCCAGATGCTAAAAGAAAAATATAGCTTATCTCAAATTGGCCGTCGCCTGGGCCGATCCCCCTCGACTATTTGGCGCGAATTTCGCCGTAATCGAGTCCGTGGCCGCTATTACCCAAGACCCGCAAATGGCCTGGCTCAAAGCCGATTACAGCTAGCTCGAAAGCCTCAAAAAGTGATGGGAGCTAGCAAAGAACAAGTGGAGACTCTCCTGGCGAAGTATTGGTCTCCAGAACAGGTTGAAGGTCGAAGAAAGCTAGAAGGTGACCCTCCCATCAGTCGAATGACGATCTACCGCTACTTGTACAGTCCAAGAGGGGCTGGCTACCGAAAATACCTGCGTGGCCCCGGAAAGAAAAAACGAGCGACTCGGAAAAGCCATTCACGTATACACAACCAAACGATGATTGACCAACGCCCCGAAGAGGGTGAAAGTCGCAAGGTGGCAGGCCATTGGGAAGGTGACACTATTCAGGGCCAAACGAGAAAAAAGGCCTGTGTAGTCACTCTAGTAGATCGAGCGACTCGGTATCTCATCGCCGATCTTTTACCTCGATGCAATGCCGAATCGGTCAACCGTTCCGTACCTCAGTTCGCTGATTCAGGGCTCCCCTGTAAAACGGTGACTGTAGATAATGGCATGGAGTTTGCCAGCCATGCTAAACTACAGAAAAAAATGGCAACCCCCGTTTTCTTTGCTGAAGGGAGAAACCCTTGGCAAAGAGGGAGCAACGAAAACACGAATGGTTTGCTTCGCCAGTTTTTCCCGAAGAAAACCGACTTTGCTGCCCACAGCTCCGCTCAGTTGAGATGGGCTGTGGAGTTACTGAATAATAGACCGAGAAAATGCTTAGAATATAGAACGCCCAAAGAAATGATGGACAGCTTCGGTTTTGCACTTGTAAGTTGAGTCTGCAGGTGCAGTCATTTGCATTTAGCCGGATCGGAATAATAGATGGAAAGCCCGCTGTAAACCTGACGATATGTAAACCACGTACCGTGCTGTTATCAGCCGCTAAATCCAATATAGGACAACCTGGTGAGGTCAAACAGGAAAGTCCTCCGCTATTGGTGATCGTAATGATCGGGTTTCCGGTATAACCTGTCTGAGAAGTTCCATCTATTATAACTTGATTGGTAATAGAGGGAAAATAACTTAACACAGGAATCACAAATGGCGAGATTCCGGAAATATCAAATTGGATTAAGTTTGAGCTATCACTACTTGTATTCACCGCATCAATCGCTGCTCGAAATGACCCCACACCACTGTCACTAGTGTTCGTAACGGTTATGGTGGCCCCCTGGGCAAAAAGTGAGCTGATTTCGATCAGACACACACCACTGCATATCTTTTTTATATTAGTCATTTATATCTTCGATGTTTGTTCCGTCTTTTCTTCTTCATATCTGATGAAAACCTAATCGTAACGAATTTTTCCAGACTACTACATAAGAGATCTGTGTAAAAAGCTTAAAGTTTCAATGGTCTGCAACCGTGTCATAAGACACATCATCGCGAGAAACAGATTTTAGATTAATTGTTGTTTAGACGTTGACTACAGGTTTTTATTCACCGAAATCAAGGTGAGAAAATAAACTTTCCTAGTAATCATCATTTTAAAATCAACATTAAGTGACCGAAACAGGTCCTATATTTAGACATTTAATATTTAAACCGTTACGTTTGGATACGAATTTAAGAAATTTCGTGCATATATACCGTGTATAAGACATACTCATCGAAAATCCTATGAACGTAGAAAGCACAACAAGATTAGAAAAAATACTCAGCGATTCAGCCCTCTTCACCCCCTTACAAGTGAAGGATCTTATAGCCCATCATTTTGAGAACAACACCTCTATTATTGATACCGTCATTGAACAAGGCAATGCAAAAGAAGAAGAGTTTCTGGAAGGACTTGCAAAGGCTATGGGCATCCCCTTCACCCGGCTCAGTGACCTTTCCATTGAGTCGGAAATCTTAGAAAAACTTCCTGCAAAAGCTGTATTTCAATACAATGTTATCCCAATCGAAGTAGAAAAAAATTCGCTTCGGGTGGCAACACATGACCCGTTTACTCCTGGCCTTGTCGACAGCCTCCGACTGGCATCGGGGATGAAGATAAGGTTAATGTTGAGTCCCGCTGCTGATTTGGCGAATGCGGCCAAGGTCTTTTACGGGGTCGGGGCCGAGACCCTCGAAAAAATGATCCAAGATGATCGCATTGAAGTCTCTCCAGAAGAAGATTTCCTTAAACAAGACCTTAGCGAGCTTGATCAAGAAGCTTCCGTTGTTAAGTTCGTCAATCAGATTATTTGGGAGGCCTATCAGGATCGAGCCACGGATATTCACATGGAACCCATGGAAAACGAATTACGCATTCGTTATCGGATCGATGGGGTACTTGGTCAAACTCCCGTACCCACATACTTAAAACGGTTTCAGTCCGCCATCATCTCCCGTATTAAAGTAATGTCAAACATGGACATTGCCGAAAAACGATTGCCTCAGGATGGGCGGATTAGTGTAAGAATACGAGGTGAAGAGATTGATGTCCGGGTTTCCACCATGCCAACCGTATATGGTGAAAGTGTTAGCTTACGTCTTCTCTTACGCCAAAGCGCTTTATTAGGGCTCGATAGACTTGGCATGGCTAAAAGTGAAGAAATCATTCTTAGCAAACAAATCCGTAAACCTCACGGAATTTTGTTAGTAACAGGACCCACAGGATCGGGGAAATCGACCTCGTTGTATGCATGGATTCACACCATTAATTCTGTCGATAAACGGATTATCACCGTCGAAGATCCCATCGAATACGAAATGCCAGGCGTCAATCAGGTTCAAATCAAACCCGAAATTGAGTTTACCTTTTCTGTGGGGCTTCGCCATATCCTTCGCCAAGATCCCGATGTGATTATGGTCGGTGAAGTCCGTGACAGAGAAACAGCTGAAATAGCCATCCGCGCGGCCTTAACCGGACATCTTGTTTTTAGTACCCTTCACACCAACGATGCAGCTGGAGCTATTACACGTCTTATTGATATGGGCATTGAACCATTTTTGGTTGCTTCTTCTGTGGAAGGGCTTGTTGCCCAACGACTTGTGCGTCGGCTTTGTGAGACGTGTAAACAACCTCGGCAATTTGACAAAACATTCCTTCAAAAATCAGGGTTTCCTTGTGAACGTCTAGATGAAGGATCTATTTATGAACCAAAGGGATGCGAAGAGTGTCGAGATACAGGGTTTAAAGGTCGGACAGGGATCTATGAAATCATTCTCGTTGACGACGCGATTCGACCTCTCATTGTTCAAAGGGCTTCATCGAACGCGATCAAGGCAGAATCTTTAAAACAAGGGATGCGTACACTTAGAGATGATGGATGGACCAAAGTTCTAGAAGGGATTACAACCGTCGAAGAAGTGCTGCGCGTCACCGAAGAAGCTGAAGAATTAAATGACGAATAATCAGACGCGATGAAAGAACCCTGAACCTAAAACAAATGTCCCAATTTAAGTATATAGCTCGGACCCAAAACGGAACAAAAAAAGAGGGCACACTAGAAGCCAATGACAAACGTGCGGCTCTCATGCAGATTGAGCATATGGGCTACGTCCCCATTTCAGTGACGGAGGGGGGGACGCTTGTAAACTCCATCAAGAAACCCGCTGTTCAAACACGCGCTCGATTTCAATGGCGTCGAAGTGCAGAACTACGCATGAACACCCGAGAGGTCCTCTTATTTACCCGAGAACTTTCTGATCTGCTCGCTTCTGGAATGACACTCGGCAACGCGTTGCACACTCTGTCCAACCGACAAACAGGAAAGGATCAAGATAAAGTTGTCTTGGCGTTGCGTGACGAAATTATACAAGGAAGTAGCTTGTCAGAGGCCCTGGCTAAGCGACCCAAAATATTTGCGACCTTGTATATCAGTATGGTTCGTGCAGGCGAAGTAAGTGGAACCTTAGTAGAAACATTGGAAAGCCTATGTGATCACTATGAACGTGTTCAAGAAGCCAGAGAAAAAGTGACCATGGCTCTTCTCTATCCTTGTATAGTCCTGGTCATCGGGGTTTGCACCATCATTTTTTGCATGGTATTTGTTGTGCCGCGTTTCACTTCAATCTTTGACGAATTAGGCAGTACACTTCCCTTACCCACTCGTATCCTTATTGCCATGAGTTCTGGACTCATCAATTATGGTTGGGCTATTCTTATTGTCATTGCCCTGATGGTTCCGGCGGTCCGCAATGCCCTGAAGACGCCTAAAGGGATACGATGGTGGCATAAACTACAGTTGAAATTCCCCATTTTCAAAAATGTCATTACAGCCAATGCATTTGGCCATTTTGCACGAACATTAGGGGCCTTACTAAGAAACGGTGTGCCTGTATTACAAGCCCTTTCTATTGCCGAAGATACCGCGGGAAATGTTGTAATTGCCAGAGAAATTAACGAAGCTAGAAGTCGGGTTACAGATGGAGCAACCATCTCTGGCCCGTTAGCGGCCGGTAACGTTTTTCCTCCATTACTAACAGATATGCTCGCGGTGGGAGAGGAGACCGGTGACATGAGCGGAGCCTTACAGCATATTGCCCGGCGCTATGATCAGGAACTCGATCGGAGCGTCAAGATCCTTACAACCGTTCTTGAACCGATTTTGATGCTTGTGATTGCCGTGCTTATAGGCTTTTTAGCGATTAGCATGTTATTAGCTGTATTTGATTTAACCAGCGGCTTGAATGTTCGGTGACCTTTTTTCAGTTTCTGTTTTCATGTTCACATCTTGAAGCTTTTGGGATAACCGATACGGATCGTAAGAGATCGAAGAATGAAGATTCGATTCTCTGTTTGCCCGACCATGGTGTTTTTTTAGTGGCTGACGGTATTGGAGGGGCCAGTGGAGGAATGTATGCTAGCGGTAAGGTGGTTCAATTTTTGGAAAAGGCATTTAATGGATTACTTCAACCAAGCCAGGTTAGCATAGCCCAGATGCACCCAGAATGACGTTGTACCAAAAAATTTGTTTTACATCCCTTAGTTCTTTCTGTTATAAATACTTTTTTATGCGTTGTTCTATAAATAGAAAAAGAATATTTCTAGAATGCTTGATCAGAACTAAAGGTTTAGTATTACCTGGATCCGTCAGTTAAACATGGGATTTCTGTGCGAATGCTTTGGAGGCAAAAGGTTGCAAAAAAACGCAGGCGCACCCGCTGGGTGCATCGAGGCTTTTTTGTAATTCCTTTTGGCCCAAATGGTTCGTGCAGAAAACCGCGTTTAACTGACGGATCCAGGTATTAGAGATTTCCTAAGTGGGAATTCATAGAGGCGAAATTTATCAAAAACAAAAAAGTATTAAACTCAAAAGGTTAAAAGATGACAGATGACGAATATGCGGATTGGCAAGATGGCGACTTGAAAGTTATTGTAAACCACGAAGAGCAATATTCCATATGGCCGATTGACCGAGATACCCCTCTTGGCTGGAGAGAGGTCGGTAAAACAGGGAAAAAAGCGGAATGTCTTGAATACATCAAAGAGGTATGGACGGATATGCGACCACTAAACCATAGAAAGCAAATGGATGGCGACTTCAGCGAAGAGAGACCTCAACAAAGCGTGGAGGTGAATCATGGATGAATTAGTAGAGCGTTTATCCAAGGGGAATCATCCAGTAGAAGCGGGTTTAAGACCGGAAAGGACAGTAGAAGAATTAAAAGCAGCGATAGATCGTGGGTACGTTCACGTTAAGTTCACAGCCACCCGAGGAGGAACTGAACTGGGTGTGCGACTTGACATGGACGCCTCCGACTTTAGTAAAGCAGACTTTGACCAGGGAAAAGGACCGGTCCACCTTGAAGGCGGGCTCACCTTAAACTATCTCAAAGTACGATGTATTTCCGATCTGGACTTGGAGACCTTGGAAGGGAAGGGACATCTTGACATCGTAGAAGAAATGAGCCCTTAAGGGTCTGATTTCCGTTTTACTGGCTTACGAAATACAGAGGGATGCTATTGCCGAGGGGAGGGTGTGCAGCTCTGAAACCTCGTTGTCCGTAATTCCGTCGCTGTTATCTCTTCGCGTTCCGCTTGTACCGGGTCAAAATTATATCATCCAGATGGATTTGTTCTCGTTTCCTTAAAGAAACATTATACACAAGATGCGGGATTCGTTTTATACACTCACACATCTTCGTTGATCCACTGTGGAGAGGCCCCTATCGGTAATTTTTGACGAAAGGAAGTTTTGTTTTGCGAATACTTGCTATAGGCGACATTGTTGGATCACCAGGACGAAGAATTTTTGCGTATACGGTTACTCGTATGAAACAGAAGGGTGAGGTTGATTTTGTGGTGGTCAACGGCGAAAATGCAGCAGGGGGTAGTGGAATAACCCCCCCCCTTGTAGACGAACTTCTTGCTGCAGGCGCCGATGTGTTGACACTGGGTGACCACACCTGGGATCAAAAAGAAATTATTCCCTATTTAAACAAAGAGACACCGGTGATAAGACCTGCAAACTTTCACTCATCCTGTCCAGGTCAGGGATGGATTACGCTAAGATTAAAAAATGCCACCGTGACCATTGTAAGCATTATCGGACGAGTATTCATGCAGCCCCATGATAGTCCTTTTCATACCATGGACAAAATTCTCCAAAAAAAATCCGAACTAGGAAATATCATTTTGGTTGATGTACATGCCGAAGCCACCTCAGAAAAAGTTGCTTTGGGAAGATACATAGACGGTCGTGTAACCGCCGTATGGGGCACACACACCCATGTGCAAACAGCCGACGAAGCTATTCTTCCCAAAGGTACCGCCTATATTAGCGATTTGGGGATGACAGGACCTAAAGATTCGATCCTGGGCCGTGATGTAGATCCTGTACTTAATAGGTTTCTAACGGGTATGCCTTCACGATTTACCGTTGCTAAAAACAGCGTGTCCCAAATCAATGGGATTCTTCTTGATGTGGACGAACATACAGGAAAAGCGCGCAGCATTAAGAGAATGCAAGAAGTTATGGGTGAACCATGAAAAAAGCGAGTGGGGAAGAAAGCCAGTTATGCTCTCTATCCAAGAAACCCACACGATCTGCCTTAGACCGAAAAGTACACCGTGTATCCGACCTAAACCGCAAGGCCAAAACGATTCTTGAGGATGAAATAGGAAGTATCTGGGTAGAAGGCGAGATATCTAGCCTTCGCAAATCTCCTCAAGGGCATGTTTATTTTGCGCTAAAAGACGATCGGGCAGAAATACCTGCTACGTTGTTTAAAGGTCATCAAAAGAATCAAGAAATAGAACTCAGGGATGGTATCCAGGTACAAATATACGGAGAGGTCTCCCTCTACGAGGTCAGGGGTCGTTATCAACTTCTCTGCAAAAAGGTTGAACAAGCAGGTCTAGGTTCACTACACGAAGCCTTTGAAAAACTCAAAGAAAGGCTCAAAAATGAAGGCTTCTTTGATGAAACCCGCAAAAGACCTTTACCCCTTTTGCCCCAGCGAATAGGCATCGTTACATCTCTAACAGGCGCGGCTATACGGGACATCTTACAGATTATAAATCGACGTTTCCCTAACATACACATCGTTATAGCTCCCACACGAGTTCAGGGTGATGGAGCGGCTCAAAGCATTGTGCATGGCATTGAATGGCTAAACCGACATGCGGACATTGATGTTATAATTGTTGGGCGAGGTGGAGGAAGTCTTGAAGATTTGTGGGCGTTTAATGAAGAAATGGTTGCACGCGCCATTACAACATCTGTGGTTCCTGTGATTTCTGCGGTGGGTCATGAAATTGACTTTACGATTAGTGATTTTGTTGCTGATAAACGTGCTCCGACCCCGTCGGCCGCCGCGGAATTAGTCGTTATGCGTAAACAGGATTTTGAAGATAAGATCGATCAACTCAAAATGCGATTCACAAAAGGCCTTCAGAGTGCCTTTTACAAAAAACAGCAACAACTCGATGAAAGTTCTCAACGCGTGATCCGTTTAATGGAGAAACATGTGCGAATGACCACGCAAACGATCCATCAGATTGAATATCGGCTTCAAGGCCAAAGCCCACAAGCTAGGTTAAGACTGCATGGGCAACGTATAGAGCGGGCTCGCTCACATTTGACACGAATTGCTCAAGGACAGATTCAAAAGCATTTCATAAATATTCAGAAACTGACTCCAGCGCTTATTCATGCCGGAAAAAACTTATTAAACGAACGTATCCAAGAACTCGCTAAACGGAGGACGCAACTCCAGGCCCTAAGTCCCCTGTCTGTGCTAGAGCGTGGGTTTAGTATTACAACAACTTCAGACGACAACATTGTCCGTTCAAGAGATCAGATCAAAAAAGGTGATACTTTGAAAACCATACTTGCGGACGGGAAAATTACTTCAGAAGTTAAAAGTATTTGAGCCTTTTGAAAAATGGATTGATGAACGATAACGCGGCTCGCGCCGCTACTACAAACGCCTGTCAAAACACGGCATCGTTTTACATGATGAATATGCGGATTTAATATAATGAAGAACCCTTCCCCAGATATGCTTTTAGCATCGGAGGGAAGGTTCGACGTATTAATGCTTGTTGAATTTCCCATTGTTGGTTTGGTTCTATTTCATCGATGTATTTGATGTCCTTGCCTTCTTGTAAAGCAATGGGATTGCCGTCACGGAACAAGATTCGATTATTCGTAAGTTTGGCTACTTTTTCCCCAGGGAATATGATGCCCAATAGGTTCAGGGGGTCTGCAACTGAGGTCGCGATACATTCTCCGGTCCTTCTTTGTTTTCGGATCTTCCGTAATCGTTCCACGGTTTCAGGTAAGGCAAATTGTTCTCCGCTTACATCTGAAATGAATCGTCCACCTCTTAAGGCGCCTCTTAATTCTAATTTCCTTAAGACTCGAACCAAGACTCTCCAGGGGGGAGCGAATGTCTCTTTTCCCAATAAAGATCGAAAAATGACACCCCAACGTTTGATATAAATCAATGCGATTTGTTCAAGGGTTTCAAAGCTAGAGTGCTTCACGACTGAGGTGTCGCGATGTAGCACGAAGAAGACCAGCCGATTACGTCGTCGGGAGAAACCTCTTCGAACGCTTGTGTGAGCGCTTCAGATAGTTCCTGCTGACTGCGGGCTGCAAGGCTGCCCAACCGATTCTTTATCTTGCCCCACATTTTTTCAATGGGGTTGGAATCGGGGCTGTAGGGTGGAAGGAATCTTACATGGGCCCCACATGACTCAATGAGTTCAATGACCTTGGGATTGTGATGGACGCGAAGATTGTCCATGATGACGATGTCTTCAGGTGAAAGAGTCGGGAGAAGAACCCGGCGAATATATTCTCCAAAAACAGCCGTCTCTGTCGCCCCCTCCCCCTCCATAGCCGCTGTTGTTCCGTCCAGGCGGACCGAAGAAATCAAGGTGGTGGTACACCAATGTCCATGAGGCGTTTTGGTAAAAAGCCTGTTCCCGCCCAACGCCCGGCCCCGCAGACGAGTCATATTCGTTTTCGCCCCGGATTCATCAATAAAGACAAGGCGACTTGGATCAAGTTTGGCCACCTCTTGGATCCACTGCTTTCTCAAGAGATTTACATCCGCCCGGTCTTGCTCGCTGGCGTGAAGCGTTTCTTTTATACCGGGAAACCGATTCAACGCCCGCTGTACGGCCATGATCGACCCCTTCACGCCGCTCATGTTCTTGAGTTCTTCAAGCGTTGCATCGGGATGTTTGCCTCCCAGTTGAGCCAACGCCTTGAGCTGCTTTCCGCTGTAGAGGGCCTGACGATGCCCACGCGGTCGGGGAGCGGTCTGTCCGGTTTCGTTGAAACGAGAGAGCCCACGCTGAAACGTTCTAAGATCTACACGATAAGAAGATGCGATATCGGCCTGGGAACCTTTGCCCATTTTGTAGGCATCTATCGCACGCCGCCGGATTTCTGCTGTTGCTATACTCATGTCATGGAGTATAGATCTTCTAGAGAGGCATTTTAATCGTTAAATGCTCTAAACGGTTCTATTTCATTCTCTTTTTCATATTCGGTAAGCGACCAACGCCCCGTGTGTTCGATGCCAAAGATTGCCTTTCGATTCCTTCGGTTCCTATTTTTCGAAGGTCTATTATAGGAAGGGGTGAGCAAGGCCCTTAATCCTGAATAGCTGTCGTTTGTGATTAATCCGTTGGCAACCAATTCGGCGAGACCCTCCTCTACCTGGCTTTTCAGTAAATGGGTTTGGGTATCTATATCACCAAAAAAACTGGCCCCGTTCTTCTTGAGGTGGTCCATGACTTGTTGTGCCGAATGGCTCTGTTCTTGTTCTTTGGGATGATGGGTGATTTGTAGGTGCCATAGGTTGACATTTGTTCGTGCCACTAAGCAGATAGGTGTGCTCTTTGCAGGGCCTGTCTTTTTGTTTTTCCGACGTGTTTGTTTGGGAGGGCTAAAACGTTGCTATGCAATTTTTCCGCTCATACACAGTACATCTAACCAGCTAGGGTCATAATCGGCGATGCGCGCTGGAAGGATGTCCGATTCCCAAGCCACGGCAGGCGCTTCAATCCCTTCTAGTTGATCAAGGACTTTCTGCAAAGTGTCAGGACCGGTTTGTTTATCGTCAGCACGCATATGGTGGTATGCAAACAAGAATTGCATGAAGTCCTGAGGGCGGACCGGTTCTATACTTTGACGCAATGAATCAATGGTGTATTTATGAATACGCTGCAGTAAACGTCTTTCACACCATTCTTCTGCCCGAAGATCAGGTGCAAAGTTGCCTCGGAAAACAAATCCTTCTGTTTCAAGGGTCAATAGAGCTTGTTTAGTTTTGTTGAGGGGCATTCCGATATCTTGAGTGAGTTGTTCAGCCTGGACGGGTCCAAGCGCTTCGAGTTGACCTCGTATGATTTCTTTTAAAGCATCTTCAAAAGAAAACTTCTCTTGCATGATTGAATGGGGGATTTCGAAGACAGGGTATAGTTGGGTATCAGGGAAAACGGTCTGAAACAGAGGGATTCGTTTGGTAGCGATCCATAGCGCCCGATTTGGGCCTGCTTGAAGTTTTGCTGCGCGAGACTCAGATACGAGTTGCGTAAAAAATGGGTCCCACTGGTTCTTCTGACCTTCTTCTTCAAGAATGAATCCGTGAATACTAAGGACGTCATGTAATTCGTCCGGTATTTGGGCTTGTGGCCAGGCTTCTACTTTGACCCGTTTGATGGCCTCTATATCGAGTTTGCTGAGGTCGGATGCGTCGCCTAGGTCAAGCCAACTTCGATTTCGAATCGTGTTCACGCGTCGTTCAAAAAACTCGGTTTCATCGAGAAACGCATAAGGACGTGCGTTAATGATCTCTTGGGCGAATGGGGAAGGTTCTCATAGATCTTTGGCCACTAAGTCGAATTCGTTTCGTTCAATATTTCCTATGATCTGTTCTAGCTCATCGATGTCCATGACGTCGGTAAGACAGTCATGGATGGTCTGATTGACGAGGGGGTGATCTGGTACTTCGCGTTCGCCATCAATGTTTTCAAAGCATGCGATTTGGTTGGGGAAGACCTGTGCAATCAGATCTTCAGACTGCATGCGTTGTAATTGTGGGGGAACACGTTTCCCATTACGATTTCGTTGGATGGCTAAGGTCCGTGTAGCGTTCCAGCGCCAACGCACTTCGAACAAAGGGGCATCTAGCATGGCTTGGATCAGGGTGTCGCGAACGGTTTTTGTGTTCAAGTAACGAAAGACTTCATTCAGGGGAAAGCTGTGAGAAGAGCTGAGCGACAAGATAATACTATCTTCATTGGCTGCGGCTTGTAACTCAAAGTTAAAGTTGCGACAGAATTTTTTTCGTAATGATAATCCCCACCCTCGGTTAACACGACTTCCAAACGGTGAATGAATTACGAGATGCATGTCACCGGCTTTATCAAAGAACCGTTCGATGACAATGGTTTTTCAAGAGGGCATGATTCCTAAACCTGTTTTGCCCAAGGAGAGATACAGTATGATCTGTGTGGCCGCTGATTCTTGAATCTTGATCTCATTGACGAGCCAGCGAACGGATTTATTCTCCTTGAGATCCGTCGTGATATTTGAAATGATAGGGAGCGGATCTTTATCAAGCATGTCGCTAATGGTTTGGCGCAGACGGGACGTAGATTTGCTGAGTTCCATCGTTCGACCCGGTCCTTCGCCGAACCAAAACGGAATCGTGGGAGGTAGTCCTGTTGCATCTTTTACCAAAAGTTTTAGGCCATCAAGGCCCAGTATTTGCCAGGCATGCGTTCCCAGAGTAAAGATATCACCCGGTGCTGATTCGTGCGCAAAATCTTCGTTTATAGAGCCTACGATAATGTTTTCAGGTTGCATGACTACTTCATAATCGAACATATCAGGAATGGCGCCTCCATTGGTGAGCGCGACAAGACGGGTTCCTCGACGTGCTCTTAATCGACTGTTCACTTCATCATAATGTAAACGGGCCCCTTTTCTTCCTCGTCGAGTACTGAATCCGTTGGCCAGCATGCGGACAATTTCAATAAATCGGGGTTTTGACAAATCTCTATATGGATACGCATTGTGAAAGAGGTTGTATAAGCCATCGACGTCCCATTCTTGTCCAGACACCTCGGCAACGATTTGTTGGGCTAAAATGTCAATCGGTTGTTCAGGCATGATGATATCGTCTAGTTCTCCTCGGCGAACACTATCGAGTAAGGCTGCGCATTCTACTAAATCGTCTCTTGAAAGAGGGAAGAGGGCCCCTTTGGCTATCCCCTCCACGGAATGACCGCTTCGACCGACTCGTTGAAGAAAGGTGGCAATACTTTTAGGGGAAGAGATCTGTACGACGAGTTCGACCGATCCAATATCAATACCTAGTTCCATGGATGCCGTTGCTACCAGGACTTTGAGGTGTCCATGTTTGAGTTTTTGTTCTGCGGCATGGCGATGTTCTTTACTCATACTGCCATGGTGAGAAAAAACGTGATTTTCTCCAATCTGTTCGCAAAGAGTCAGCGCTAACCGTTCTGTGAGTCGCCGGGTGTTTACAAAGATGAGAGTTGTTGTATGTTGGTTGATGAGCTCTACAAGTCGTTCGTAAAGTTCATTTCATATTTCATGGCTCATTACAGCCGTCAGAGGCGATGGAGGCACTTCGAGGCTCAGTTCTAATTTCCGTTGGTGACCGGTGTTAACAATAAAACAATGTGGGATATTGTTTTCAATGTTTTGATTTCCCACTAGAAATTTTGCAACGGTCTGAATCGGTTTTTGTGTGGCTGATAAGCCAATGCGTTGGAGGGGCATACCGGTGATGGCTTCTAATCATTCTATGGATAGGGCAAGATGGGATCCTCTTTTGCCACCTAGCATCGCGTGAATTTCGTCGATAATCAATGTGCGTGTGCCCCGCAACATGTTTCGACCACTGGCGCTTGTTAAGAGAAGGTAAAGTGATTCGGGTGTTGTGACCAAGATATGGGGGGGGGCGTTTAATCATTTTCTGGCGTTCGCTTTGTGGGGTGTCACTTGTGCGCACGGCCACTGAAATGTGCAGAGAGGGGAGCCCTTGGGCGTCGAGTTTTTCTTGAATACCTGTTAGTGGGATTTCAAGGTTTTTATGTATATCATTGCTGAGGGCTTTAAGGGGGGAAACATAGACCATGTGTATCTGGTTCGGTAAACGATGGCTCAGTCCTTGGATGATGAGCTGATCAATCGTTGCGTAAAACGCTGCTAAGGTTTTACCACTCCCTGTTGGCGCTGCAATAAGTGTATGTAGACCTTTTTTGATAGCAGTCTAAGCTTGAATCTGTGCCTTTGTAGGTTCCCCAACGTGTTGTTCAAACCAAGCGCGCGTTGCATTATGAAGATCGTCTAGTGACATTGGATCCTATCATCTTTTCTGGAATAGTATACCCGGAACCATTCCTATTTTCGTGTGGACATTCGTAAAATATTCACGTTAAAGATATTGACGTATTTGGCCAACCAGCATAAAATGATTACATTACAAAAACGAGTTGGTTTTAGGGAGATATTTTACAACCTTTTAATGAAATTAGATAAAGATTCTGATCTATATAAAATGCGTCACAGTGCTGCGCATGTTATGGCTGCTGCGGTTTGTCGCCTCTACGACGATGTCCAACTCGATATCGGACCCCCTACGAATGAAGGGTTCTATTATGATTTCGACGTGCCTCATCGATTCACCCCAGAAAATTTCGAAGCGATCGAGAAGGAGATGGTTCGTTTCATTCAAGAAGATCATCCTTTCGAATGTATGGAAGTCTCTCGCGAGGAAGCTAAGCAAATCATTGCTGACCAACACCAAAAGTATAAACTAGAACGATTAGCGGATATTCCTGAAGGTGATAAAATCACGTTTTATAAATGTGGCGAGTTTGTTGATCTCTGTCGAGGTCCACACGTAGAGCGTACTGGTCATGTCAAAACCTTTAAACTTCTTTCCGTTGCAGGGTCTTATTATCGAGGTCGTGAAACCAATCCCATGCTTCAACGCCTCTATGCAACAGCCTATAATCACGACAAAGAGCTCCGAAAATATTTAAAACAGCTTGAAGAAGCCAAACAGCGCGATCACCGAAAACTCGGTAAGGCGTTGGATCTCTTTAGCATTCAAGAAGATGTTGGGCCAGGCTTGATTCTTTGGCATCCTAAAGGGGCCCGTATCCGTTCACTGATTGAAGATGATTGGAAACAAAAGCATTTTCATGGTGGGTACAAGTTGGTGTACACACCTCACATCGGGAAGGCAAAGCTGTGGGAAACTTCGGGGCATCTTGGTTTTTATAAGGAGAGTATGTTTGCCCCTATGGATATTGAAGGCATGGAATATTTTACTAAACCCATGAATTGTCCTTTTCACATTAAAATTTACCAGTCTCAGAAACGTTCCTATCGAGATCTGCCTCTACGGTGGGCAGAGTTAGGAACCGTCTATCGCTATGAAAAAGCTGGTGTTTTGCACGGTTTATTACGTGTCCGTGGGTTTACTCAGGATGATGCCCATATTTTTTGTGCCCCTGAACAGGTCGAAGAAGAAATTAAAAAAGTGATCCGGTTTGCTATTGATGTGTGGAAAGATTTCGGGTTTTCAGATATCACCGCTTATTTATCTACACGACCCGATAAGGCGGTTGGTGAAGCGAATCAATGGGAAAAAGCTACAGCTTCTTTGGAACAAGCGTTGCAAGCTGAATCGATACCCTACGAAGTGGATGTGGGTGGTGGCGCTTTTTACGGGCCGAAAATTGATATGAAAGTAAAAGATACCATTGGGCGCGAATGGCAAATGAGCACGGTGCAATTTGATTTTAACTTGCCTGACCGGTTTAATATGAAATATGTCGGTGAAGACGGAAAAGAGCACCGGCCGTATATGGTCCACCGTGCTCTGTTTGGGAGTTTAGAACGATTTTTTGGGATCTTACTCGAGCATCATGCTGGAGCATTTCCGTTATGGTTGGCTCCGGAACAAATTCGAGTGCTTCCTCTGACCGATCATCAGTTTGGGTATGCACAGTCGGTTATCAAAACTCTGCAGGAAAAAGGATTTCGCGTATCTCAGGATATACGATCTGAAAAAGTAGGTGCTAAAATTCGAAAAGCACAGATCGAAAAGGTCCCTTACATGTTAATTCTTGGACCCAAAGAAGAAGATTCGGGGTCGGTGTCTGTTCGTCGTCGTTCGGGTGATCAGAGCTCTATGACGATAGAGGGTTTGGCCGAGACGATCATGAGAGAAATAAATGCTAAAGCGTAAAATGAAACCATGCAGCCACAGGCTGAAACTAAAAGGAGGTGCTTATTCGTTATCAACGTAATGCAAAACGCGATTTCACGCGTATTAACCATCGAATCCGAGTTCTACAAGTTCGGTGTGTTGGCGTAGATGGAGAGCCGATTGGTATTGTCGAAACCCGAAAAGCTCTATTGTTATCCCAACAGGCGGGTTTAGATTTGGTAGAAATTTCACCGAATGCGCAGCCTCCTGTTTGCCGGATTATGGATTATGGGAAATTTAAATACGATCGCGACAAAAAGAAAAAACAAGCTAAGAAACATCAAACCATTGTCAAACTTAAAGAGATCAAATTCCATGCGAACGTAGAAGAACATGATTATCAAACAAAAGTTCGGCATGCGCGCGAATTTTTAGAAGAAGGGCATCGCGTAAAATTTTCTCTCTATTTTCGCGGACGAGAAAATGCACATCATGATAAAGGATATGATGTGATGAACCGGGCCATGAAGTATTGCGAAGATATCGGTAACATCGAGCAGGTGCCTAAACTGATGGGCCGAAGCCTTATCATGTTTATTACATCAAGAACCCCCCTCAAAAGGGGGAAAGTCTAAATAAGCGGATTGGATTGGACTTTATCAAATATCCATGGATAATTCTACATAGAATCCTTTGAACATCTCACTGGTTTCTACTAATTCCCGTTGGGATACTTGGCCGTTATCGGACAAGATAATCCGGTCTAGAGAAAAGACACTATCATCAATATAGAGATAACGATATCCTGCTTTCATTTGAAGTTTTTTCCATACACCTACTAACCCTGCCTCAAGGGTGTACCCGGGAGCGTCATCAAGTGCTAAAATAAAACCTGTGGTGGTATTCTCAAAGTAATAGCCAAAGGTTCCAGATGTGATAACCCAATCAATACCTTGTCTCCATGATATAAAGGATACACGTAACCCGCAGTAACTTTTGGTCCCGTGAAAGAATAGGATAAGTCGCGGGCAGGAACGCCGCCTCGTCTACCATCGGTTTTTTATTCGATGAACTCCCGCACCTAACGAGAGGTTATCTTCGAAGGTGTATTGCACCATGATCTGATAATCGTCACGCTCAATGCTATCGTTGGTATCTCTACTCCTAAACTCGTATCTATCAGAAAAACCTACAGCCACTGTAATACGCCATGGACCTTTAATCATATCTGCATAAACCGTATAAAAGGGTTCTGCTTCTGCTTCCGTCGTATTTCCACCACTCATAGCAGGACTATTATCCAACCTGAATCCGTCAGCTATCGATTCGGAAGGCGTTCTAGGGCTCAAAAGTTGAAAATTTTTTCCTTGAGATGCTCGCTTTTGGGCGGATTGGGACCGGCAAGTATCACCCTGATGAATTTTTTGAGCGTACAGGTCAGATTCACTCTGATTTGACCATTTTAGGGCGTAGGCCTCCTTGGGCAGTCGCCTTAGAGTATTGTTAAAGGTGCACGGAGGGCTATGCGAAGGAATGGGGCAATATCTTGTATCACTTCAAACCAGCGACAACCCTTGCCAAAGTGAAGTTCAATTCGTCCGGCGTGGCGGACCAATCGAACCGCGCAATAGGTTGAAGGCCACCATGGCGCATAACAGAATAATCTTATTGGCACAGAGTCTCCCCGAAGGCAATCGCTCAACATCAAGATCGCTTTTGAGTTCACTATGGTACTGCTCGCTGGGGCCATGTCCATGATAGAGATCTAGCACCGTCTTGGCACGACAAGAGAGGTTCGTCCACCAGGTGTTCACCTCAAGTTTAGGAACCAGAAGTTTCTGACCATCGATATCGATGGTGCGTTCAATCACTTCGAAGGCCACCGGGACACAAGGGCGGTTTTGGTCGCCACCGGGATGGAAATGATCGAAAAAGCCTGTGTAAACGTTCTTGCCTTCACGACTGTCTTGTTTGTCTCCAACTCGGCGTGCAAAGGCCAACATTTGTTCAGGACATTCGCGGTGAGGATTTCGCTTTACGATAAGATAATGATCCCCAAAAGCGTCGAAGTTATCGGCCGCATCGTTGCCACTATCAAGCCGAAGCAAACATTTTCCACCCAGGCCCAGGGTTTGGAGCGTTTCAACGCTGCGGGCAATAAACGCGGTCGTTCCCGACTGACAATGTTGTTTACCGGGTCGAAGTTCGCACTCAAGCATGTGGCCTTGAGTGCCCACATAGGCAAATATCGGGGCGTAACCATCATGGCCCTTCTAGGTGTAGGAAACGCCTTCTTTCGAAGAGCCTGAGTGATCCAAAGGGCTCACATCGATATCGACGGGAACAAGATCAAGCCCTTCGACATCTACCTAGCCAAAGGGGCCCGAGGAAAGAAGTTCGGTGTTGAGTTTGCGTAGCCCCACATGGGTTCTGGCTGGGGGCAGGTCGTCGAAACGACGTCGGAACACCGGCTCAGAGGCTACCTTTTTAACTCCCCTTTTTAAGTCCAAAGGCATTCATAAAAATCTCATCACCCCGGTACAGGTCGATATCATTGAAATCGGTTCTGAGAATTGTAATATTAAATGCCCAAAAGAAGATATTGTAAAACAGGAGTGTTCCATGCCGAAATCTTCTAGATTTAAAAACTCGACAGAAGACAAAAAAAGGAGAAAGACATGGAACAAATCAAGAGTAGTATTCATCCCCGAAAAGGCAAGCATTTGACACGGAAAGAACGGATCATGATTGAAACAATGCTCAAAAACCCAGGACGTCCTTTGGAGATAGCTACTAGCTATCTGGGAAGGCATCGTCGAACCATAGAGCGCGAAATTAAACGTGGGGAGGTAGAGCATTTCGATACAGAGCCGCGAAAGAAGAAAGCATACAGCAGTGATCGAGCCCAGGAACTTCATGATCTAAATGCGACGGCCAAGGGACCTGAGCTTAAGCTTGGAAAGCATCATGAAACCGCCGTGTTTATCAGCGAGCACATTCTTGTTCACAAACGCTCACCCGATGTGGTTGCTCCTTTGCTTAAACAAGAGCAGAGACCTGCAGCGGTGAGTACAAAAACGCTGTATACCTATATTGACCAAGGTCTCATCCCGGGGGTAAGCAACGAGTCCCTATGGGAAAAACGAAAACGGATAAAACGAAAAAGACGTGCTATTAAGCGGGTTAAAAAGCAACATGCCCGAAGGACCAGTATCGAAAAACGACCTAAGACCGTAGAAAAACGCGAGGAATTTGGGCACTGGGAATTGGATTTGATCGTCGGCGGAAAAGGAACTTCAAAACCGGTTTTAATGACGTTAGTAGAAAGAAAGGTCCGAATGCTAAGGGTGAGAAAATTTTCGGATAAAACACAGGCATCGGTTCTGCAGGCCCTCAAAGCGATCGAAAGATCGATGGGAGCTGGCCCATTCAGATCGATGTTCAAGTCGATTACAGCCGATAACGGGAGCGAGTTTCTCGACGTGGAGCAGATGGAACGTTCCGGATTTAGCAAAAAGAGACGTGTTAAACTCTATTATGCTCACCCGTATTCTTCCTGGGAACGAGGCTCCAACGAAAATGCCAACCGTATGGTTCGTCGTTTCGTCGCCAAAGGAGACAACATCAGAAAATATACCATCGACCGTATTGGTGAGATTGAAAAATGGATTAACAACTATCCTCGCAAGATCCTAGAATACAAACCCGCACAGGAGTGTTTCGATTTGGAGATCGCCGCATGAACAGAAGCTCTCAGGTCCATTTTTTGCGGCATTTAATTTTACAATCCACCGCAAAGTAAGCCGATCTGGGTAAGGAGGATCTCCCGATCAGAGATCGCATCGGAGCGGTGTGGTTGAAAATTGGAGGGAAGAATCCGTTGAGCATGATCCTCAAGCAGCAGGCCGCAAAGATGATTTCCGCTTGTGCTGTTGAGTTCGCCCTTGCCAGTCTTTATTTTATATTGTTTCATATACACACCTGTTGGGGTGGGGTTGTTTGTTTGAATACGGGTATGCTCCCCGCTTTAGCCCAACAGGTAATGAAAAATCATCAGATTTTATCTGACGGATTCAGGTCCAAGGGAACATTCAGACTATCCGCTTCAAGTTTCCATTCAGCATTCCAAATACGGACCCCCGCACTATACGTCCATTTATCTTCTCCTTCTTCCGCAAAAATCGAATACGAACCTAGAACTAAACAGCCAATCATTAAACAAACAAAAAATCTCATTATTTTCTCCTTTTATAAAACCAGATATTAATTTGTGATTTGAGTTTAAAGGTACATGATAAAGCAGTAACTCGTCAATGCTAGAAGTACCTTATTTGCAGGATTTGGACGAACAGATGTGGTTGACATATACGGGAGTCTATTTATATTGATTGACTTTAAAAGCATTCTTTCTGGGGGGTTAGCTCAGCTGGGAGAGCGCGTGAATGGCATTCACGAGGTCGTGGGTTCGAACCCCATACCCTCCACCAGGTTCTCATAATATACTCAAGGGAGACTAATATGCACAAAGTCAAATGGGCAACCATCATCGTACTCTTTATTTTATCCGTGGCAACATACCTGAGTTGGTATTGGGTTTGGGGGTTACTCTTTCTGTATTGGGCGCTGAATGGGATCAAGTCTGGAGAGGCTTTTTTGATTGAGCCTATTAATCGGTCGCAGAATCGAGTCCTGTTCTGGATGATTAATCTCATGTGGACGGCGTCAGGGGTATGGACTGTTGTTTCAGCTCTTATAAGGTGAGTGCCTCAAATACAAAGATGATGGATGAAAGAATCTATGAAAATGTCGGTCCTGCCGGTAGAAGCGTATACTTCTCAAGAGTGGTTTGACTGTGAACAAGAGTTTATCTTTTCGCGAACCTGGGCGTTGGCAGGTCTTGCTGAGGACGTGTATGAGCCGCGGCAATATGTTACCGTGCAGGCGGGCCTCAATAATCTTTTCATTGTTATGGGTCGTGATCGACGTCTGCGCGCTTTTCACAATCTTTGTCGTCACCGCGGCACACAGCTTTTGCGCGCGGTGGGTAAGACACACAAAGCGATTACGTGTCCGTATCATGACTGGACATATGATCTTGAAGGCAAGCTGATTTCAGTGCCCGATGAGAATCGGCAATTTCCTGGTATCGATAAATCATGTCTTGGACTTAAACCCTGTTCGATTGATATTTGGCGAGGTATGCTTTTTGTGCATCCGGACCCAAACATAGGATCTATCATGGAATGGTTTGGAGGCTTGGATAACCCAGTTGGCCCCCTATGATCCAGCTGAGCTATATGAATACCCTGAGGGCAAGATAGTTAAAACAATCAAGGCAAACTGGAAGATTGTAGCCGAGAACTTCATGGATGGCTATCATCTTGCCCATCTTCATTCTGGGACGTTGGCTATGTACGACCACTCGAAGATAGAATATGGGTTTGTCGGATCTCATTTCGTTTTTTGGGAACCGTGTGCCCCGCATTATCTAGAAAATATCGAGCAGAATACCCCGTTTCGGTTAATCGATCCTAGTCCGCCGGAACGTCTTGGGGCTTATGTTCCCATGCTTTTTCCCGGTATTGGTCTATCAGAAAGTGAATCAAGCTGGAGCACATTCCACATCAAACCTGTTGTACCGGACTCTTCCATTGTTGAGATGCGTTCGAAGTTTTCTGCTAAAGACTACAGCGCGTTCAAAAAGCAGGAGAAACGGTCCGCTCGGTTCTGGAATAGTCACATTGTCGCGAAGTTTGAAGGAGATTCGCCTACAGATCCCATGGCCAGCGACGATTTTATGGAGGAGGACGTTTATGCCTGCGAACAGCAGTAGAAATCCCTGATATCTCCCCACTTTAAGCATGGGCCTTCATCCAAATTAGCGTTTCCCATATACTCTCTTCCCCCCTCCTTCTGGTCAACATTCAAGCCGTGGTGTACAAGCCGAATCAATACGAAGGCGATTGAGGATCACATTATAGGCTATCCTCCATATGCCCAAGATGCTCAGCACTATATCTATGGTCGGGGGATGAATACCACGGTTAAGAGCGCCCTCATAGGGCTGGATGTTCCGGCCAACCGTATTCATATGGAAAGCTATGGGGAGACGGTGAAGGTACGTGACATAGGGAAAGACACTCTTATCCGCGATGATAGACTCTGGATTAACGCCACCTTATTCCTGTCAGGCAGGGGTATGTTCTGTCGAGCTCAGCTTGTTGAAGGAAAAGTTCACATGCATGCCCGTATGGCGCTTGAAGACGAAGATATCAAGCGTGGAATTATTCTAACGTGCCAATCTATACCAACGACAGAAAAACTCGCGTTTGTTTTTGATCCATGATAAAGCTTTTCGGTGTTTTTCCGTCAGTCACGCTGATTTGAGGCAGATCGTCTTTAAATATTCCCGAATTACAATGCGACCTGTTTTCATGCACAATAGTCTATGAGAAATATCTATATAAAATCGGTTATAGACTGTATCCTGAATTCGTCAGCTATCGCTTCGGAAGGCGTTTTGGGGCTCAAAAGTTGAAAACTTTTTCCTTGAGATGCTCGCTTTTGGGCGGATTGGGACCGGCAAGTATCACCCTGATGAATTTTTTGAGCGTACAGGTCAGATTCACTCTGATTTGACCATTTTGGGGCGTAGGCCTCCTTGGGCAGTCGCCTTAGAGTATTGTTAAAGGTGCACGGAGGGCTATGCGAAGGAATGGGCAATATCTTGTATCACTTCAAACCAGCGACAACGCTTGCCAAAGTGAAGTTCAATTCGTCCGGCGTGGCGGACCAATCGAACCGCGCAATAGGTTGAAGGCCACCATGGCGCATAACAGAATAATCTTATTGGCACAGAGTCTCCCCAAAGGCAATCGCTCAACATCAAGATCGCTTTTGAGTTCACTGTGGTACTGCTCGCTGGGGCCATGTCCATGATAGAGATCTAGCACCGTCTTGGCACGACAAGAGAGGTTCGTCTACCAGGTGTTTACCTCAAGTTTAGGAACCAGAAGTTTCTGACCATCGATATCGATGGTGCGTTCAATCACTTCGAAGGCCACCGGGACACAAGGGTGGTTTTGGTCACCACCGGGATGGAAATGATCGAAAAAGCCTGTGTAAACGTTCTTGCCTTCACGACTGTCTTGTTTGTCTCCAACTCGGCGTGCAAGGGCCAGCATTTGTTCAGGACATTCGCGGCGAGGATTTCGCTTTACGATAAGATAATGATCCCCAAAAGCGTCGAAGTTATCGGCCACAGCGCTGCCACTATCAAGCCGAAGCAAACATTTTCCACCCAGGCCCAGGGTTTGGAGCGTTTCAACGCTGCGGGCAATAAACGCGGTCGTTCCCGACTGACAATGTTGTTTACCGGGTCGAAGTTCGCACTCAAGCATGTGGCCTTGAGTGCCCACATAGGCAAATATCGGGGCGTAACCATCATGGCCCTTCTAGGTGTAGGAAACGCCTTCTTTCGAAGAGCCTGAGTGATCCAAAGGGCTCACATCGATATCGACGGGAACAAGATCAAGTCCTTCGACATCTATCTAGCCAAAGGGGCCCGAGGAAAAAAGTTCGGTGTTGAGTTTGCGTAGCCCCACATGGGTTCTGGCTGGGGGCAGGTCGTCGAAACGACGTCGGAACACCAGCTCAGAGGCTACCTTTTTAACTCCAAAGGCATTCATAAAAATCTCATCACCCCGGTACAGGTCGATATCATTGAAATCGGTTCGACCGTTGCAAAGTAAGCCGATCTGGGTAAGGAGGATCTCCCGATCAGAGATCGCATCGGAGCGGCGTGGTTGAAAATTGGAGGGAAGAATCCGTTGAGCATGATCCTCAAGCAGCAGGCCGCAAAGATGATTTCCGCTTGTGCTGTTGAGTTCGCCCTTGCCAGTCTTTATTTTATATTGTTTCATATACACACCTGTTGGGGTGGGGTTGTTTGTTTGAATACGGGTATCCTCCCCGCTTTAGCCCAACAGGTAATGAAAAATCATCAGATTTTATCTGACGGATTCAGGTTATTCAAAAATTCGAAACTTCTTTTCTTCTTATTTTTGACATTTGGATTTGGGTCATTAGAGTTTGTCTCGGAGTTCGATATTCGGATTCTGGGCGCGGCTTTGCCGCGGCAGCTTACTCCTAACTAACAGCTTAGGATTAGATTCTATGAAATCGGGATTTTTTGACAAACTAATTAATCGCTTGGATAAACTGGATGCAGGAAGTTTGCAGACTCAATTCCTTCGCCTCGCCGGGGATAAGGGGTTGTTGGAAACCATCTTTCATGCTATCCAGGAGGGCATTATTGTGCTCAACGACAAAGGCCGGGTAACCTATGCAAATCGTGCAGCAGAAAAACTGTTTGGATTTTCTTTAGAAGCGATCGTAGATCAACCCATCCAACGATATCTAAAGGATATCGATTGGGACCTTGTCATGGATCTAGACGAAAACGAGTGGTCTCGACTCGTCAGCCGAGAAATTGAAATATCCTATCCCGTGCATCGATTTATCAGTTTTTACCTCGTCCCCCTCTCTGTTGTTGAAGAAGGAGAGAACGGCGCTGTAGTCATTCTCCGAGACATAACACGTGACCGGGTTATGGAAGCGCACAATTTAGAATCAGAGCGGTTACAGGCGATTACCTTGTTAGCCGCGGGGGTGGCTCATGAAATCGGGAATCCGCTCAATTCGTTAACCATCCATTTACAATTGATCACGAGAGAAATTAAGTCCTTGGCCTCCAAGGAACAAGCGAATTTATCGGAACTTGTGGATATTGCACAACAAGAAGTCCATCGACTTGATCAAATCATTCATCAATTTCTTCGAGCGGTTCGCCCACAAGTCCCGCAATTAGAATTCGCGAATTTGAGCGATTTGATTGGCGAGACATTAACGTTCATGAAATACGAAATAGAAGATCGCGGTATTTTGGTAGAGGTTGAAACACCCGAACAGATACCTCTCCTAAAGATAGACAAGGCACAAGTAAAACAGGCATTCTTTAATGGTGTGAAAAACGCTGTACAAGCGATGTCGACGGGAGGCCTTTTAAAGGTTTCCGTCTCGGTTACGAATCGATTTGTTTGCGTTTCCATACAAGATACGGGTCCAGGTATTCCGGCCGAAGAACTGGGGAATATTTTTGAGCCGTATCATACAACAAAGGCTGAAGGAACCGGTTTAGGGCTGATGATTGTTCAGCGTATTATGCGTGATCATGGCGGAGAAATTGAGATCGACAGCACACCGAATAAAGGAACACAACTCTCGCTCTATTTTATGCGTAAGGATCAGCGGATACGATTACTCAAAGCTCCGCATTCGACCCAGAAAAAAACAAAGAAAACATCATGAAAAAACCTGTAATACTCATTGTCGACGACGAAAAAAACACGCGTGAAGGACTCCATCGAGCCTTGCGCAGAAGCTATGATGTACTCGTCACCGAAACAGGTCAACAGGCGCTAGACCTTCTAAGCGATCGCTATGTAGACATCGTACTCAGCGATGTTCGCATGCCGGTTATGGATGGGATCACGCTTATGAAACGTATTCTTGCTCGAACCCCACAACCGATTTGCATTCTCCTTACCGCGTACGGGAATGTTGATACCGCCGTAGAAGCCATGAAACAGGGGGCCTATGACTTCTTAACAAAACCCGTCAACCTGGATCGGCTAGATTTATTGTTAAAGCGCGCCCTGCAAACACGCGATATGGCCTCGGAAAACAAACGGTTACAGGAACAATTGGATGTGAAGTTTGGGCTTGAAAACATTATTGGGCAGTCCGCAGCCATGGGTGAAGTGTTTGATATGGTAAAACAGGTCGCCACCTCCAAGACAACCATTTTGATTGAAGGAGAAAGCGGTACAGGCAAGGAGTTAGTGGCGAATGCCATTCACCAACTGAGTCCTAGACATCAAAGTCCTTTTGTCCCAGTACACTGTGCGGCCTTGTCAGAAACGTTGCTAGAAAGTGAATTGTTTGGACATGAAAGAGGTTCTTTCACAGGGGCCACAGAACGACGCCAAGGCCGTTTTGAATTGGCGGATGGTGGGACACTGTTTCTCGATGAAATCGGAGAGGTTGACTCAAGTGTGCAGGTAAAAATGCTACGGGTCTTAGAGGAGCGAAGCTTTGAGCGGGTCGGAGGACAAAAGACCATAGACGTTGACGTGCGCATTGTTACAGCCACAAATAAAAATTTGAAACAACTCGTGGATCAACAGATTTTTAGAGAAGACCTATTTTACCGGTTGCATGTTGTTGTTATCCGCATCCCGCCCTTACGCGAACGGGTTAGCGACATTCCTTTACTAATCCAACACTTTATCAAAGAGTTTAACAAAGAGAATAATAAGCACATTGAAGGGGTCACCACGGATACAGCGGAAATGTTGATGGCCTATACATGGCCTGGAAACATTCGCGAATTAAGAAATGCGATTGAACGAATGGTTGTGTTGACCCGGTCTGATCGATTAAGTGTCCCCGATGTTCCCAGCACTATCAAAGAAGGAGCCGATTATCGGGTTGGCCCTAAAAACATGCCTGAAATGTCTTTGGAAGAAGCCGAAAAAGATCTGATTATTAACGCCTTGAAAAAATATAATGGCAACCGGACAAAGGCCGCTGAACAATTAGGGATCAGCCGACGAACATTACACAGAAAACTCAACGAATACAGCTTGAAAGAAGAAAAGACGGATACATCGTAAGATCATAATAAACCATCGGAAGGACTTTTGCTCGTGGCAAACCTTTACGGAACAAAAATTTAAAATGCAGTCTATCAGTTAGATCTTGGCCGAGGGACAGAATGGATTAGGAGGACTCTTTATGAAAGATAGTAGTGCGTGTAACTTAACACAAATGTGGCTCATCTAACCTTTCCTGCTGGCTCCATTACCTTATGCCATTTTTTGTTGTCGTGCAGGCCGAGGCGGGAAAGAAACAAGTCGATCTCAATGCATTTCTTCTTTCCTCCGAAGATCCGCCGTCATGGCACTCAGATCATAATGAAACTATTTTGCATAGGCTTCGGACTTCATCAACAATAGGGTCACTCTGCATCGCTATTCCTCCATAAGTTCTTCGGGGGTACAAATTAAGGGACATGCGTACCCTGCCCCTTCAATTAACATCTCGATCCGTTGCCGAAGCGCCGCATTTGCAAGATGCTTGCAGTTCCATGTCAGAAGATAATCAACCCCATTGACTGCAGCAACCGCAATATGAAGGGCATCTGCCGCTGCTTCTTCCTGAATGGGGCCCTCTGAAACGAGTTGCTCCGCAAGCGTTACCGAAGGGTCGCTTATTTCCAGAATGGGAAACTTTTCGATCGCGGTGATGCGCTTACGGGAAGCTTCCTCAAGAACAAGCTCGGATGACAAGGATCTCGTCTCCCACCCATTGGCGAGTAACCTCCTGATGGGCTGCAATGACCATGTCCCGGCCAGGGCGGCTAGTCAAATAACTGACCACGCTTGTCTCTATATACACTTTTTCTCTCTGTTCCATATTAGTCAGTATAGCAATTTTTCATCCTAGATACGGGTATAGGACAAATTTATTAGGATACCGAGACTCCCGGCGGTATGGATTCAAAAAACTCATAAAAGTCAGTTTATATGAGCTAAACAGATACACCTGAATCCGTCAGATAAAATCTGACGATTTTTCATTACCTGTTGGGCTAAAGCGGGGAGCATACCCGTATTCAAACAAACAACCCCACCCCAACAGGTGTGTATATGAAACAATATAAAATAAAGACTGGCAAGGGCGAACTCAACAGCACAAGCGGAAATCATCTTTGCGACCTGCTGCTTGAGGATCATGCTCAACGGATTCTTCCCTCCAATTTTCAACCACGCCGCTCCGATGCGATCTCTGATCGGGAGATCCTCCTTACCCAGATCGGCTTACTTTGCAACGGTCGAACCGATTTCAATGATATCGACCTGTACCGGGGTGATGAGATTTTTATGAATGCCTTTGGACTTAAAAAGGGGAGTTAAAAAGGTAGCCTCTGAGCCGATGTTCCGACGTCGTTTCGACGACCTGCCCCCAGCCAGAACCCATGTGGGGCTACGCAAACTCAACACCGAACTTCTTTCCTCGGGCCCCTTTGGCTACGTAGATGTCGAAGGGCTTGATCTTGTTCCCGTCGATATCGATGTGAGCCCTTTGGATCACTCAGGCTCTTCGAAAGAAGGCGTTTCCTACACCTAGAAGGGCCATGATGGTTACGCCCTGATATTTGCCTATGTGGGCACTCAAGGCCACATGCTTGAGTGCGAACTTCGACCCGGTAAACAACATTGTCAGTCGGGAACGACCGCGTTTATTGCCCGTAGCGTTGAAACGCTCCAAACCCTGGGCCTGGGTGGAAAATGTTTGCTTCGGCTTGATAGTGGCAACGCTGCGGCCGATAACTTCGACGCTTTTGGGGATCATTATCTTATCGTAAAGCGAAATCCTCGCCGCGAATGTCCTGAACAAATGCTGGCCCTTGCACGCCGAGTTGGAGACAAACAAGACAGTCGTGAAGGCAAGAACGTTTACACAGGCTTTTTCGATCATTTCCATCCCGGTGGTGACCAAAACCGCCCTTGTGTCCCGGTGGCCTTCGAAGTGATTGAACGCACCATCGATATCGATGGTCAGAAACTTCTGGTTCCTGAACTTGAGGTGAACACCTGGTGGACGAACCTCTCTTGTCGTGCCAAGACGGTGCTAGATCTCTATCATGGACATGGCCCCAGCGAGCAGTACCACAGTGAACTCAAAAGCGATCTTGATGTTGAGCGATTGCCTTTGGGGAGACTCTGTGCCAATAAGATTATTCTGTTATGCGCCATGGTGGCCTTCAACCTATTGCGCGGTCTTGGCCAAGAGGTCATCAAACGGGCTGGGCTTGCCCCGCAGAAAATCAACATCCCGCGCTGGCGAATCAAAACGGTTCTCAAAAATATCGTTTATTGCGCGGTTCGATTGGTCCGCCACGCCGGACGAATTGAACTTCACTTTGGCAAGCGTTGTCGCTGGTTTGAAGTGATACAAGATATTGCCCATTCCTTCGCATAGCCCTCCGTGCACCTTTAACAATACTCTAAGGCGACTGCCTAAGGAGGCCTACGCCCCAAATGGTCAAATCAGAGTGAATCTGACCTGTACGCTCAAAAAATTCATCAGGGTGATACTTGCCGGTCCCAATCCGCCCAAAAGCGAGCATCTCAAGGAAAAAGTTTTCAACTTTTGAGCCCCAAAACGCCTTCCGAAGCGATAGCTGACGGATCCAGGTATAACTATTACGCAAAACAGTCAACCCGTTTTCAGGGAAATTTCGCCTTGTTTTTCGCCGATTTTGAACCGTAACTCAAAAAATAGTTAGAAAATTCGGGATTTCAGGTCCGCAGACTCGGGAAGTACATTCAAGATGCTGAATCGTCCGAGATGTTGAACGATGTGACCTTGAGCGGAATCGCCGACCTTGGCGAATCAGACGCGGCCAAACTTCTAGCATGCCTCACTTCGGACCCAGCTGCTACGGAAGCTCTCCGGCCTCTTATGCTTCTTCGCGATCTCCCCGGAAAGGAGAGGTGGAAATCCGTCCTTGGAGAAACGTGTTCATCCGATGGATGGGAAGCCCTCATGCACGCCGTGGGCAAGACACTCTGGCATCAATCCCAAGAGTCGACTGATTGTAGATGGATGAGGCTGTTTTGTGGAATCATGGCCGGCCGCATGAAGTTCGCACCCACTATGGAAGAGCTGAGCCTCCCCCGTTTTAATAGACACCTGAGGAGCTCTTAATTTTCGTTATTACTTTTTCCTTCTTGCTACGTCCATAAGAATCGTTGTCTTTTGCAGGGTCGTGTAAAACAGAGGAAAGCTCTGCTGAGGAGCAACTTTCCAAGGGATAAGACGACGATGCGACCATGGGTCGGGGCCGGGGCACTTTATCCCCGGCCTTTTCCTGTCGACCTATACGAGCATTTGATGCCTTAGAAAACCTTTGCGCTGTAGGCGCAATCCTGTTTTCGAGGTGGCTGTTTTGCTTAAATTCTAACGGGGAAAGTCCCTTGAGAGAGGTGTGGATTCGGTGCCGATTATAATAGATTTCGATGTAGCTAAACACCCGGCTTCGAGCCTGGGCTAAATCGGAGAACTCAATTCGGTCAAGGTCTTCACGCTTGAGGGTCCCAAAGAAAGATTCCATCGTTGCGTTCTCGTAGCAATGGCCTTTGGCGCTCATGCTTTGGCCGATCTGTTTTTCACCCAGCAGGCTGTCGAACATGTTGCTGGCATATTCGCTGCCCCGGTCAGAGTCCACGATGAGTCCTTTCCTGCATTCTGATTGAGCCAGGGCCTGGTTAAGCGCGTCAACGACAAGTTCTGCTTCCATCGTTTGAGCCATCTTCCAGCCCACGATTTTTCGGCTGTACACATCAAGTACCGCCGCCAGATAAACCCACCCGATTCGCGTTCGAATATAGGTGATATCCATGGCCCACACTTGACTGACCCCCCTTATTTTAAGTCCTTTTATGAGGTTTGGGGCTATGGGGTCACCGGGAATGCTATCGGTTGTACGTGGGGGGTTTTCGACGCGGACAGATTCCGGCTAGACCCTCGATCCTCATCAAGCGTGCCACTCGGTTTTCGCTGCAGGAAAAACCCTCTTTCTGTAATTGGAGGGTCACTCTTGTACTACCATAACGGCCTTGGTGTTCGCAGTACACTCGCTGAATTTCCTCCAGGAGTCTCGCATTTTCATGCGCCTGAGCCGAGGCCTTTTGATGGGCATAAAACCCGGATCGTTGGATTTGCATGGCTCGTGATAAAGCCTTGATAGAAAATTCGTTGAGATGTGTTTTCATGAATTCATACCTCGGTTGGGTCCTTGGGCAAAAACGATCAAGGCTTTTTTGAAAATATCTCGCTGTTCACACACATCCTGGAGTTCTCGGCGCAAACGACGGTTTTCGGCATCCACCTCGCTGGGTTTTTTGCTCTGGGGTATAGCCTTTGCATCTTTTTTTTGTAGATATTCTCGTTTCCAACGCGCCAGTAATCCAGGCCCTATTCCTAGTCCTCGAGCCACTTCACTGGCTCGTTTTCCTGTTTGAATCACTCGCCGGACTGCATCGTATTTGAAATCTCGATCATAGTACCGGCAACCTTTTTTCTCTTGGTCATCTAATTTATTCATGCTGTGCATCCTAATTTATCAGCACTTCACGTGTCTATTTTTTCGGGGGAGGCTCAAGCAGGTCAAAGCGATTTTGTGCTATCCCGACCACGGCGACATGAAAAAGGTCCGTCCGTCTATACGTGCAGCAGAGATTTTGCTCGGAAGAGCCGCGGAAATGGCCTGACGTGTTCTGGAAGATCTGAATGGACGATACTCCGTGCATGCTCATGAATATCCCTGGCGCCGAGGTGCCACCCCAAATAGGCACAACGCCGATACATGTTACAGCGGTATAGAAAGGCTTATCAGGCATTGTCATGAGAGCCGAACGACTACAGGGACCGACGCGAAGTATGACACAGTCTTTGGGGTTGCGTTCTATTTTAAATAGGCACAAGTCAGTCAATTCTCGCGCGGTTCGGACTTCGAAGCATTCTAGAGTGCTTGGTCCACCTTTCATACTTAGTGGCAAAGGACTCCGCAAACTTATGGACATCATTCCGTGCTTATGGCGGGGGACAGGCGAAGCTGACTTACCTGAAGCTCAAGGATCTGAACCCGTCTCCGACCTATGTCGATCTTGATGCAATCGACTCTCTCGCCAATGAAGACATCTGGGATGAGTTCCTGAACATTGAACTGGGGCATTGGGATAAAAAGCAACTTACGGAATTTAAGCGAAGAGGCAGGCTGTAAGGATCAATACGACAACTACTACCCTTGGATGTCTGCTTTCATGCATGGCCACTGGGCCGCACTGCATGACTCCGTATATGATACTTGCGGCAATCCACTACACCGTCTCCACCGGATTCCAAGAGAAGGAACCAGGCTTCTACCCGATGTGATCTCCAATGCCTGCCGGCTAATCGACCGCATTCTATTGTTAGTGGATCAATGCTATACTGACTTCAGCGACCGAGTGGAGATCGTAGGCAATGGTACATAAAACGACAGTTGCCGAACCAGAGCCTGAAGCGTACGTGGACAAGCCGCGCCGCTTAGGCTACTCGATTAGCCACAGAGAATAAATATGGACTGGAAACAATTTATAGCTTCATTAGTTGAAGATTTAGCCTGGCCATTTACTGTTTTGGCGGTCTTCTTTATTTTCAGATCCGAAGTTGGAAAGATGATAAGTAAAATAGCTGATCTAAAATACAAGATCTAGAATTAGATTTTAACAAGGTAAAACATCAAGAAGAAGCATTGCACGAAGGTAGTGAGGAAAAGCCAACTGAGTCCGTTGAAGAAAACACTATTTTCTCATCGCTTGAAGAACAAATTCTCGACTCCCTTGAAAAAGCACCAGCTGCCGCTATTCTCCTTGCATGGTCTTCAGTTGAGACAGCAATCGCTTCAGCAGTATCACGTTTAGCAATCTCACCTGAAAGTCCGTCATTACGTTCACCTCTTCATAATATAGATATGCTCTCAAAATACGGAGAACTCCCTAAAAATAATGTTGTCTTGTTGCATGATATGAGAAATTTGAAAAATAAAACCAGCCATCATCAGGGAACATTAATGTCAATATCTCAAGATGATGCCGCTAGTTATGTCAATCCTGGATCTGTCAGTTAAACGCGGTTTTCTGCACGAACCATTTGGGCCAAAAGGAATTACAAAAAAGCCTCGACGCACCCAGCGGGTGCGCCTGCGTTTTTTTGCAACCTTTTGCCTCCAAAGCATTCGCACAGAAATCCCACGTTTAACTGACGGATCCAGGTCAATGCGTCCTTTGATATGATCCACAACTTAAATCAAATGAAATCAAAGGCTAACCAGAGCGTGGAGCCTACCCGGAAAACGCCCGTTGATTGAGGCAATGTTTATGTGCCGGGGCGGCTCACGCTGAACGTTCGCCGAAAAGAATAAAACTGGTCAAACCCCAAGAACTATAGTATATTGTAACAATGAAAATACGTTTTACATATTGGAAAGAGGTCGACGGACACTACCTTGGCTATCTGAACGATTATCCAGATCATTGGACGCAAGGCGACAGCCTTGATGACCTCAAAGAGCAAATAAAAGATCTACATGAAACATTTTCTGTGGAGCAAATTCCTGGTATCAGAAAAATTGAGGAGCTTGAGGTCGCTTGAAACGGCGCGACTTAATCAAGCAACTTGAAAAACAAGGTTGTACGCTACTAAGACACGGTGGCCGACACGATATTTACCACAACCCTCAATCCGGACACTCGGAACCAGTATCTCGGCACCGAGAAATTAACAAAATTTTGGAAAAACGAATTATCCGCCATTTGGGTTCCTAAGAAAAACATTAATTGGCGAACAAAATAAGGATTAGTTCTGACTGCGAAGCGGTCGGCGACTAATCCCTGGTTTAAGAAGCTGCGGGGCCTACCGCCTGTCCCCATCTTATAATTTTTAAATAATCACTTGTAGCCGTTTGTCATGTAGTGTGACATGAACTTCCGATGCATGTTCAGTAATCACATCGCCATCTGTATGTACGGGTAATGGTTTGCCACATGTAATGGTTAGTTTTTTACAGCGCGAAAAGGTGACCCTTGGTTCATCTATATGTGTCCCGCGTATTACTTTTAATAATAACGATAGAAATTGAAATCGATTGATAGGGGAAATCGTTCCTAGATCAAGAACCCCATCGTCGATGATCGCGGAGGGGATGAGTCGAAATCCACCCCCTGTGCGAGATCCATTTGCAATGGATATCATTAAAAGGGGTTGAGAGACGGAATGGAGTTTACCTTCATCATCTTTCCATGACATGTCGATTTGACTATAAATTGTCTTGTGCATAGCCCATAATGCCGCACAAAAATATAGGGGCATGCCTCGGATCCATTTTATTTTTTTGCTTTTGATATTTATCTCCGCTTCAAATCCAATTCCTAGGTTGTTTGCAAAAAATCTTTTTGTGGATATTTGGTTATGATTCCATTGGACATAGCCGATGTCAACCGATCGTGTTTTCCCTCTTAAAATGGCTTGGGCGACCCTGTTTAGTGCTAAGGGCGGTCCAACATTTACAGCAAAGTCATTGCCACTTCCCATGGGTACAATGGCTAATGAGGATTTTTCTTTTGTCGAGGTATCGGCTTCTAACATGCCGTTGACGATTTCGTTGACCGTACCGTCACCGCCCACGGCTACGATTATTTTATGTCCTGTTTCTGCCCCTTGTTGAGCCAGTTGGCGGGCGTGTCCGGGGTGTAGGGTTTGTTCAAGCTCAAAAGGAATTCTAGCGGCTGATAAGGTATGTATTAGTCGGCTCTTTCGTCGGGCGGCATGATATCTGCCGGCTGTTGGATTAAAGATAACAAATACGGGGTTCACATCAGATCAATTCGGAAAAAATGGCATCACTTACAAACAATCCTTCATCGGTTAGTTGAACTTTTTGATGGGTTTGTTGTAGTAAACCTTGTTCACAAAATTTCTCGATGTGTGACCCACACAATGTGTCGATATCAAACCCTGTTTGTTTTTTGAACTCATGGCGTGATACGCCTTCCAGTCGTCGAAGTCCTATCACAAGGGTTTCTCTTGCCTTGGCTTCAGGCTTAAGACACTCTTCGAAATGGCGCGCTGATTGGTCAGACAGCAACCTGTTGCAGTATTTTTTTAGGTTGGGAATATTGCTGTATCGTACACCTCCCCAATGCGAATGGGACGAAGGACCACATCCAATATATTCTTTTCCACTCCAATAGATGAGGTTATGTTGGCATTCATAATGGGGTTTTGCATAGTTGGAAATTTCATAGTGTTTATATCCCGCTTGAGTGAATTTGCTTCTTATCTTTTCAAACTGATCTCTTTCTTCTTCGCTATGAACTTCTTGAACAAATCCTTTGTCGCGTAGCTTGGTTAGGGGGGTTCCTTCTTCGAAAGTTAAGCAGTAGAAGGAAGTGTGTTCAGGATCTAATGTAATGATTTTTTCTGCATCTTCAAAATGAGTTTTAAATGTTGACCCAGGAATTCCGTATATAATGTCGAGATTGAGATTGGTAAACCCACCATCTCGCAATAAATGGTATCCTTCAATGGCTTCTTGAGCTGAATGAATTCTTCCGAGAAACTCTAAGTTCCGAGCATCAAACGATTGGACGCCCAGGGAAATTCTGTTAATCCCTTTTTGGTGCATGATGCGCGTTTTGCTTTGTGTGAGTGTTCCTGGATTTGATTCGCAGGTCCATTCTTTGACCTGACGAATGTCAACATGTTGATGGATCATATCTAATAATCTTGAGAAATCTGTATCGGATAATTCGGTCGGTGTTCCACCCCCCATGAAAAGGGTTGTGGGTGTGAAAGGGGAGGGGAGGCGTTGTAACTCGACCTCTAGCGCGTCAAGAAATTCAGTGTTGTCATGTTGTTCATGTGATGTAAGCCGATTGGCAATCGATTGAGTCTCTAGCGCTTCGGAATAGAAGTCACAATATAAACATTTGCGTACACAGAACGGAATGTGGATATATAGACCGTACATTGTTTAAAATCCGAAGTTGAAAGAAGGATAAAACATCTTCAAGAGCAATCCATCCTGAACGCCGTATATGCCTGTTCAGACGTTCCGAACCATGTGTTGGAAGTCTTCTTGAATTTCTTCCATGCGGTATATACTTTATTGTAGGTTGCATTTCTTGTGGCTAATTCTTCTAGTTTACTCTTCGTCTCTTGTTGAGCGGTGGCCATGATATCGTCTGAAAACCGACGCAATACAACCCCTCTCTTTAGTAAACGGGCTAGGGCCGCTGGATTTTGAGCATCATATTTTGCCAACATGGCTTGAGAGGCTTCGGCCGCCGCTACTTCGATGGCTTTTTGGTAGAGTGCAGGTAATGTGTCCCATGCTTTTTTATTCACTAAAAAAGATAAACTAGGTCCTGGTTCCCACCAGCCTGGATAATAATAATTTTTAGCCGCCTGATAGAAACCTAGCTTTTCGTCATCATAAGGACCGACCCATTCGGTCGCATCAATTGCGCCGCGCTCGAGGGCGGGATAGATATCTCCTCCGGCTAATACTTGTACGTTTACACCCAATCGATCCATGACTTGGCCGCCTATACCCGGAATACGCATTCTCAAGCCTTTGAGATCATTGACGGAATGAATTTCTTGCCGAAACCAACCGCCCATTTGAGCACCGGTATTTCCTCCAGGAAATGAAAGAACGTTAAAATCAGCGTATAGTTCACGCATCAGTCCCAAGCCTCCACCTTCGTAAAGCCAAGACATTTGTTGCCGAGCGGTTAACCCAAAAGGGATCGCGGTATCGAACGAGAACGTTGGGTTTTTACCGATATAATAATAGCCCGCGGTATGTCCCATCTGAACGCTGCCTTGGTGTACAGTATCTAGGACTTGTAACCCGTGTACCAGCTCGCCTGTAGGGTAGAGTCGAATTTGAAATCGTCCATCCGTCAATTCCTTGATGCGTTTCACTAATATTTCTCCGGATCCAAAAATCGTATCTAGCGATGGGGGAAAACTGGACGCCAATCGCCAACGAATTGTAGGGTGGGTGTGTATAGCAGGTCCACTTGCAGGCTGATTACAGCCGATGAATACACTGCTGGCCAAAGCGCCGGTAGTTGTTTTTTTAATAAAATCACGTCTTTTCATTGTCTGCGTCATTAACGATTTTATGAACTTGTTTGTCGAGGACTTTTTTTAGGTTGGCTACGTCAACAAACGTTTTTGCACGTGAGTTTTTTTCCTGAAAAATCCAAAGGATGGACCCCTTTTGCGAGACGATATCCAGAGGTGCAGACTCAACTTACAAGTGCAAAACTGAAGCTGTCCATCATTTCTTTGAGCGTTCTATATTCTAAGCATTTTCTCGGTCTATTATTCAGTAACTCTACAGCCCAGCTCAACTGAGCGGAGCTGTGGGCAGCAAAGTCGGTTTTCTTCGGGAAAAACTGGCGAAGCAAACCATTCGTATTTTCGTTGCTCCCTCTTTGCCAAGGGTTTCTCCCTTCAGCAAAGAAAATGGGGGTTGCTATTTTTTTCTGTAGTTTAGCATGGCTGGCAAACTCCATGCCATTATCTACAGTCACCGTTTTACAGGGGAGCCCTGAATCAGCGAACTGAGGTACGGAACGGTTGACCGATTCGGCATTGCATCGAGGTAAAAGATCGGCGATGAGATATCGAGTCGCTCGATCTACTAGAGTGACTACACAGGCCTCTTTTCTCGTTTGGCCCTGAATAGTGTCACCTTCCCAATGGCCTGCCACCTTGCGACTTTCACCCTCTTCGGGGCGTTGGTCAATCATCGTTTGGTTGTGTATACGTGAATGGCTTTTCCGAGTCGCTCGTTTTTTCTTTCCGGGGCCACGCAGGTATTTTCGGTAGCCAGCCCCTCTTGGACTGTACAAGTAGCGGTAGATCGTCATTCGACTGATGGGAGGGTTCACCTTCTAGCTTTCTTCGACCTTCAACCTGTTCTGGAGACCAATACTTCGCCAGGAGAGTCTCCACTTGTTCTTTGCTAGCTCCCATCACTTTTTGAGGCTTTCGAGCTAGCTGTAATCGGCTTTGAGCCAGGCCATTTGCGGGTCTTGGGTAATAGCGGCCACGGACTCGATTACGGCGAAACTCGCGCCAAATAGTCGAGGGGGATCGGCCCAGGTGACGGCCAATTTGAGATAAGCTATATTTTTCTTTTAGCATCTGGGCTATCACTTCTCGTTCATAACTGTTTGAATGTTCGTAGGTTCGTGGCATTCTATGTTCTCCTTTGGGGGGGGTTCAGATACCCAAAGAATGAACTATGCTGCGGACCTTTGCACTTGTATTGTTACTCTACCTTTATTCGTCCAAACACTGTTTGTCCTGGACTTTTTCCCTTTCTGATCGTAACAATGCCCGGCTACATGCTAGATCAACCCTAGAGTAGATTAGGAGTTTGTTTTGAAATACGTAAAACGTGCGCAAGAAATTTTAGATATAGAAATGGATGGTCTTCAAAAGGTCCGTGATGGCCTGGGTGAAGAATTTGGACGTGCGGTCGGGCTCTTTTTGGACAGCCTTCATCAAGGGGGGAAGATCATTATAACGGGACTCGGGAAAAGCATGCATATCGGTCTAAAAATCGCCGCGACATTTACGAGTACTGGAACCCCTTCATGTCTGCTTCACCCTTCCGATGCTATGCATGGAGATCTAGGTGTGATAGCCGATGAGGATGTCTTGCTTGCGCTTAGTTATTCAGGCGCTTCAGACGAATTATTAAACCTTTTGCCGATTGTGAAACGTCGACAGGTTCAAATCGTATCTATGACAGGAGATATCAAGAGTCCGCTGGCTCAGCATAGCGATGAAGTGATTCCTGTAACGATTGATAAAGAAGCGTGCCCTTTTAATATGGCGCCGACAACGAGTACCACAGCCATGTTGGCCATCGGTGATGCATTGGCAATGGTTCTTTTAGAAGCGCGTGGTTTTGATAAAGAGGATTATGCCAAGTTACATCCAGGAGGGGCGATTGGGAGCGCCTTGCTTTTGCGCGTAGAAGATATTATGCGTACCACAGATCGCTTGGCGGTTGTATCACGAGGGGCGAAAGTAAAGGATGCAGTATTGGCGATGACCAGTTCAAAAGCGGGTTCTGCTGCTGTTGTAGATGAAAGTCAACGTATCTTAGGAATTTTTACAGATGGTGACTTGCGACGGCTCATTACCGATAAAGCCAATATTAACCGACAGCTGGAACAGTGTGTTGAGGAAGTGATGACGCCCGATCCTATTACGATCACTCAGGATCACCTAGCTGTTGACGTCTTGCAGCTTTTTGAACACCACAATATCGAAGATATTTTGATTGTGAATGAGAAAAATCAACTTGCAGGATTTGTTGACATTCAAGATCTACCCAAGTTAAAGGTATTCTAGTGGGTTTTCGGTCCGAGGTTTCTCGCTCACGATTGGGTTCAGGGTTTACACGAATTTCAATCAACCGGGAACTGTGAACCGAGTATTTTGAATGCTGAAAGGAAATACTGAATCATGACTATGATGATCACAAAATTTAATAAGTTAATTGCCTCAAAATTGATGTGGATTACTTTTTTGGGCATTATTGTAGTTTCTTTTGTCTTTTGGGGAAGGGAAACACCTGATCAAGCTAGACAATCCAAAGAAGCGAGTTCGCCTGGAAAATTGTATGGTGAGTTTGTGTCGCCAGATGTTTTTCAAGCGGCTTACGTAAATACCTATATTGGGGTTGCATTGGGCGCAGGTGGGCCTATTCGGATCACGGATGAATTGGATCAGCGTATTCGAGAAAATGCCTGGAAACGTTTAGTCACGCTAAACGCGGTAAAAGAACTCGGTCTTTTTGCCACTGATGATGAAGTGATAAAAACGATTCAACAACAACCTTCTTTTTTGACAGAGGGTCGTTTTAATCTAGCTTATTACAATGCGTTTGTTTCTAATGTGCTTAGAGGTTTAGGTGTTAGTGGGACGCAATTTGAAGAATTTATTCGCGAACAGTTAGTTCTGAATAAAGTTCGGTATCTCGTTAATCAAGCCGCTCTAATTTCTCCGCGTGAACTAGAACGGGCGTCCCGTTCTATCTTAGATCAATTTCAAATAGAGTATGTCGTGTTCGAACCGAATCTAGCGAAAGAGGGATTTAAGATAACCGAAGAACAGGTTCAAACATATTTTGAAGATTATATAGAGGCGTATACAATCCCTCCAAAAGTGAGCGTGAAATATGTTCGTTTTTCTACGGAAGAGTTTTTAGAAGAGGCTAAAGCCCAAATGACCGAAGAGGATGCATTAGATTATTATATAAAAAATATCGATGCGTTTACCGAAACCATCGAGCAAGATAATACGAATAGTGCTGAAACGGTTAAAGCAACAAATCAAGAACCGGATGATATCGCCCAAACAACCACCAATTCGTTTGACGAATTATTTGCCCATGCAGAGACGGGTCAAGCCGAAACGATGACGAAACCGTTTGAAGACGTTAAAGAAGAAATTATAGAACGTTTAAGTTATGAAGAAGCCCGAAAGCAAGCCATTGAAAAGGCGTATACATTTATTGACCCTTTAACACCTGATCGCGATGGAAAAGTCCCCGCTTTTAAAGAAGTGGCTGACTCACAGAACCTGCATGTTTTTTCGACGGTTCCTTTTGCAGTCGATGAAGATATTGGTGGTATAGATACCAATGCGGCTAAAGCATTTACTCGGGCAGCTTTTAATTTGAGGGCGACACCTGATGAATATTTTAGCGATGTGATTCCTGGTGAAGATGTTGTTTATGTGTTGGCCTTGGAGGAGCGTCTTGAATCACGAATCCCCGAATTAGAGGAAGTGGCTGATCGTGTAGCAGAAGGGGCCCAGACTTTTTACCTTCAACAAGCCTTACAAACAAAAGCGATAGAGATTCAAGATGGGGTTGCTAAGCAGTTAGAAGAAGGGAAAACATTTGTTGAGGCATTGAAACCTTATAAACTAACGCCTACCAAGACCGAAAAATTTACCGTTATAGAAGGGATTGAAAATGAAGACTACAATGAGATCCTAATGCCGGCTCTTCTCGTTTGCAATCAAGGTGAACTCACAGAAATTTTGCCCTTTGAAGACCGTCTTCTGTTGGCTTATGTATCACAACGCATCTCAGTTGATATGTCGACGTTTGATGCGTTTCGCACAGAAGTGATCAGTAATTTAGCGCAGGATCGAGGGAGAAGACTCTTTAGTTCGTTTCAAGACTTTCTTCTTGAAAAGGCTTCTTTTGAGCCACGGAGAGAAATTCCATCTCAGGAGGAAGACGGGGCTGAAGAGACTGTTTCAGACGATGATAATTCTTCGATATAGCGCGCAGTGATTATGCCCAGATATACATATAAAAACATGCTATTGTTATCCTGTGATTACAAATAACACATTGCGAATTGCCATCGGTTCTGATCATGGAGGGTTCGAATTAAAAGAACAACTTGTCCCTTATTTGAAAACCTTAGGCCATGCCGTACAAGATTGTGGGACTTGTAGCAAAGAATCAGTGGATTATCCATGTTTTGCTGTAACTGTTGCACGTTATATAGCTACGGGCACCTGTGATGTTGGAATAATTATTGATGGGGCCGGCATAGGTTCTGCGATGACCGCGAACAAGGTTAAAGGAGTTTTAGCCGCGGCTTGTTATAATGAAAAATTGGCAAAGAACAGTCGTGAGCATAACGGGGCAAATGTCTTGACTCTGGGCGCTGGTCACACCAATTTTAATGCCGCTAAAAAAATTATAAATGTTTTTTTAAACACAGCGTGCACCGAGTCTAGGCGTCGTAAAAGGGTACAGATGATCCAAGATATTGAACAAGGACGGTTCCCGACATCATCGTTTCCGGTGCCGAACCAAACGAAAGAATGTGGTGTGGAACTTTTAGCATCCGATATGCAGAGGTTAACACATAGAGTTCGTCAGCTCCTTAGCCAATGTGGTGTAAAAGGGAGCATCGCTTCCGCCATGGGGTTAGGATCTCATGAAGTTGCTCAACTTATTGATCACACCCTTCTCAAACCGGAAGCGGCAGAGTCAGACGTGAAAGATCTTTGTGATGAAGCTATAAAGTACCGGTTCTATTCGGTATGCGTAAATTCAAGTTATGCACGATATGCCAAGAATCTTTTGCGGGACTCTACCGTTAAACTATGTTGTGTTGTGGGTTTTCCGCTAGGCGCTCAGCCTCCTGAGATCAAAGCGGCTGAAACACGTAAGGCGACCCGAGAAGGCGCCGATGAAATTGATATGGTTATACATGTTGGCGCGTTGAAGAGTGGAAAAGAGGACGTCGTCCTCGAAGATATTCGCGCTGTGGTTGAAGCTTGCAATGAACGTCGTGCTTTATGTAAAGTCATTCTCGAAACAGCATTGCTTACCGATGAAGAAAAAATACGAGCCTGTGAATGTAGTATGAAGGCCGGTGCTGATTTTGTTAAAACGTCAACGGGGTTTAGTAAGGGGGGGGCCACTGTTCAAGATATTGCCTTAATGAGTCGTATTGTCTCCTCTAAAAAGCTGGGTGTAAAAGCTTCGGGTGGGATTCGTAGTTATAGTGATGTCATCAAGATGGTTGAAGCGGGAGCCACGCGCGTTGGGGCCAGTAGTAGCATAAAGATCATTGAGGAGGCTCAGGCTATAGCTGAAGGAAAACAATATGTAAATGAACCAACATCGAAAGGAGCCTACTAAGTGGCAGATCTACGTAGTTACATTTTTTTAGATAGTTTACAGCCGCAATTCGCTGCGTTTTTAGGAACCGTAGCATCTGGATTTCTTCCGCGCGAAAAGCAGGCAGCATTATTTGTTGAAATTTCTCCAGGTATGGAGATTCAGCGTCTAACCGATGTGGCCTTAAAAGCGACAGATGTTATGCCTGGGATGCAAATCGTTGAACGTGTATTTGGAATGCTGGAGGTCCATTCAGATTCTCAAGCGAATGTGCGAGCGGCAGGCCAAGCCATTCTCAACGCATTAGAACTCAAAGAAGAAGACCGAATTAAACCTAAAATATACACAAGCACGGTCATTCGTGCCTTGAGTGACTATCACACTCAGCTTATTAACCGAGTCCGTCACGGGAACATGATCAGTCCCGGAGAGAGTCTTTATGTGATGGAATGTGCGCCTGCGGCCTATATGGCTTATGCGGCGAATGAAGCAGAAAAAGCGGCTAACATTAATATTTTAGAGGTCCGCACCTTTGGTAGCTTTGGACGTATGTATATGGGCGGCGAAGAGAGAGATATTGTCGTTGGTCATAAAGCGGCTGAACAAGCCATTGAATCGTTGACAGGCAGAGACGATAAAAAATAAATTTTTTACGGTTCTTCGTTCCAGGTTTACGCTTGGTTAAAAAAGTATAGATTTATTTGAACCCTGAACCGAGAACCCAAAAAAAAGAGAGGTAAGATATGGCAGATGCAGTAGGCATGATCGAAACAAGATCATTTCCAGCCGCAGTTGAAGCAGCTGATGCAATGGTTAAAGCGGCTAAAGTAGAACTTGTTACATATGAAAAAACAGGCGGAGGGTATACCTCCGTGGTTGTTCGAGGTGATGTAGCAGCGGTTAAGGCTTCATGTGCTGCGGGTCAAATTGCTGCGGGTCGTGTAGGTGAAGTTGTTTCTGTTCACGTTATTGCCCGTCCACATACCAATGTGGAAGGATGTATGCCACTCGGCCGTACACCTAAAGGCAAATAAATGTTCATTTCGGATATCGGATTGAAGATTTCCGATTTCGCGATTCGTGTTGTCAGACCGAAGGGAGTCCCCAACGATGAATTTAGGGAAGGTGGCAGGTATGGTTGTCTCTACTCGCAAAGAAGCGAGTATGGAAGGCCTCCGTCTAATGCTCGTAAAATATATTGACGAAGATGGGCAAGAAACAGGCGGTCAAGTTGTTGCAGCTGATTCCGTTGGCGCTGGCCCTGAAGAAGTAGTTCTAGTCGCTTCGGGTAGTTCTGCACGCCAAACAACGTCAACGGATAAACGCCCTTGCGATGCTGTGATCATGGCTATTGTTGATAGTTGGGATATAGATGGAAACGTGAAGTACAAAAAGTAAAACAGACCTGATTATGGATTGGAGATTTCGGATTTTGGATAGCGGAGTGAAGATGGGAGATTGTGGATTTAAGAAAGGGTTTTGAATAAAGATGGCAACATTGACAGATCAAGAGATTGAATTAATCGCACAAAAAATTGTAGGTAATCTTAGCCAAGGATCTTCAATCCCCAATCTGCAATCCAATATCCAGAACCCGCTATCGGTAATCCTGAGTTAGGTATATTTAATAGCATTGATGAAGCTGTTCAGGCCGCCAAAGTCGCTTTCCCAGTTTATGTTACTTTACCTTTAAAAACGCGTGAACGTATTATTGCTGCTGTACGTGAGACAGCGCTTGAAAATTCTTCTGCGTTGGCTAAAGCCGCTCATGATGAAACCGGGTTAGGTCGATTTGAAGACAAAATTGTCAAAAATCAGCTCGTATCTGAAAAAACACCCGGTCTTGAAATGCTACAACCTCAGGCCTTTACCGGGGATCATGGATTGGCCCTTGTTGAACCTGCACCCTATGGTGTTATTGGTTCAATTACCCCGTGTACCAATCCTACATCTACGATCATCAACAATACCATCTCTATGATTTCCGCTGGGAATACGGTTGTTTTCAATGTGCATCCCGCGGCGAAAAATTGTTCCATGCAATGTATCGCCCTTATCAATAAGGCGATCATAAGTGCGGGCGGACCTCCCAACGTGATTTCATGTATTACAAATCCAACACTAGAGAGTGCTCAAGAGATCATGAGTCATCCTGGAATAAGACTTTTAGTTGTTACAGGGGGTGGTGGCGTTGTTAAAGCGGCGATGTCTAGCGGGAAAAGAGCGATTTGTGCAGGACCTGGAAATCCACCTGTTATTGTTGATGAAACCGCGAATATCGATCAAGCAGCTCGAGACATCATTTTAGGTTCTTCAACCGATAACAATATCATTTGTTGTGACGAAAAAGAAATTATAGCTGTGGACAGCATTGCAGACGAGCTGATAAAAGCCATGACACATCATGGCGCCGCGCTTGTTGAAAGGCATCGCGTGCACCAATTAGAACAGGTCATTTTTGCTCAAATGCATGGCCCGAGAAAAAGAGCAGAGATCAATCGAGATCTCATTGGGGTGAATGCAGATGTTATTCTCTCTAAAATGGGAATGAGTGTTCCGAGTAGCATCCGAATTGGTTTGGTTGAAGTCGACCATGATCATCCCTTAATCTGGACAGAACAAATGATGCCGATCATGCCCATTACACGAGTTACCAATGCCGATGCAGCCATTGACCTTGCTTTAGAGGCAGAAGGCGGGTGTCGTCATACTGCTGTTATGCACTCTAAAAATCTTGATAATCTTCATCGCATGGCGAAAGAATGTAACTGCAGTATCTACGTTAAGAACGGTAGGGCACAAGCTGGTTTAGGTTTAGGAGGGGAAGGATACACCTCCTTTACCATTGCAAGTCCTACGGGCGAAAGGTTAACGAATCCTCTAAGCTTCTCGCGATGGCGTCGATGTACATTGGTTGATCATTTCAGGATTGTTTAATGAAAAAGTTTCCTGCAATAGCCACGGTGGAATTTAAAGAGATTCCTGTCGGTATACTGGCTACAGATGCCATGCTCAAAAAAGCGCCCCTTTCACTATTTAAGAGTGGAACCATTAGCCATGGACGGTATTTAACCCTTATTGGGGGTTCTACAGCTTCGGTAGAAGAATCCTATAAAGAAGGTCTAGAGTGTGGGCAAGAGAGTGTCCTAGACCATATTTTTTTACCGGATATTCATCCTGGAATCTATGACGCTATCATCACCGAAAAGCGGGTAGCGCTTACCGGTGATGCCATGGCGATCCTTGAAACAAGAACCGTCTCCTCCAATATTTTTGCTACAGAAATAGCGCTCAAAGGGACACTGGTTGACCTTGTAGAACTTCGTCTCGCCGATAGTTTATTAGACGGAAAAGCGCTGAGTATTCTTCATGGTCCTTTACACGATATCGAGGCGAGTATAGACCTCGCGGTACATGCATTAACTGAAAAGAATCGCGAAGTCTCCTGTCGGGTCATCACTTCTCCAGAAGAGTCATTAACCCGCGGAATCAGTGCAAGCACACATTTCCTCAGCAAAGAACTTTCAATACTAGACGGAGAAATATAGCGCTATGCTTTTAGGAAGAGTCATAGGAACCCTAGTGCCATGCGTCGTTTATAAAGGGTTAGAATCTGTTCCCATGCAATGGGTTCAACCATTAGAACCCTCAAAAGAACCTAACGGGAAAGCTGTTATTTGTGCTGATTCAACACGTATGGCAGGACTCAGTGAACTTGTATACTATGAAGGAGGTCGGGAAGCCGCCATGGCATTGGATCCATGGTTTGTTCCTGTTGACCACGCAATTATAGGGATTGTAGATGATGTACATGTTTGAGTTTAAGGTTCAGGGTTTTCGGTTGAGCCCTGGGAATCCTAAACCGGGAACCATAAAATATGATAACCGGTATTGTAAAAGGCGAAATAGTTTCCACGATTAACCACCCATTTTATGATGGAAAAAAGATGTTAATGGTCAATAAAACAGATCTTCAAGGTGAAAAGACGGGTGATTATATAATTGCTATTGATGCGGTGGATGCAGGTGTTGGTGACCCTGTACTCGTTGTGGATGAAGGGAATAGCGCTAGGTCTATTGTGGGGTCAACCACGGCTCCTCTTCGGTCGGTTATTGTCGGTATTATTGATGAAATAACAGTGGTATGAGCTTTGCTTACGTCAGCAGGCGCTGTATGCCATCAGGTGTAGTCATTTAGCACTTCGTGCTGTCAGTGTTTTTATTTTCATGAACTTTGCAGATATTGAAGATCAATATGCCGGTTATGATCATGCAGCAGTCCTGTTGCAGTCCATCCCCTACGATGGTACGAGCACCTGGGGAAAAGGCGCTGATCAAAATTTTCAAGCCTTCATGGATGCCGCATACAACTTGGAATGGTACGATATCGAAACCGATTCCGAAGTGTATTTGCGAGGTATTCACGTGTTGCCAGCCATTGAAGAGTCCTCCTCTCCCGAAATCGTATATCAGACTGTTTTTACTCGTACACAGGAACTCATCAAAACTAAAAAGTTTCTGACATTTTTAGGTGGTGAGCATTCTATTAGCATGGGTGTGATCAAAGCGTTTTATCAAGCCTACCCTGACATTACGATTTTACAGATTGATGCACATGCAGATTTGCGCCCATCCTATGAGGGGTCACCTTATAACCATGCCTGTACCGTGTATGAAGCCAGCCGAAATGCGAATCTGATTCAAGTGGGTATTCGCAGTATGGATCTTAGTGAAAAAAAACAGATGGACCTAGATCGCTGTTACTTTGCACATACCATGCAGGGAAACGATACATGGATGGATGCCTCTATCGCTCAGATGTCCAAGCGTGTGTATATCACCTTTGACCTGGATGCCTTTGATCCGGCCATCATGCCTGGAACAGGGACCCCAGAGCCAGGAGGACTTGATTGGTATACTACATTGACTTATTTGCAGAAGGTGTTTTCAAAACGAGAGGTTTTGGGTTTTGACCTCGTCGAACTAGCGCCCATTGAGGGGCAAAGAGCTTCACAATTTCTTGCTGCAAAACTGTACTACAAAATGCTCAGTTACAAATTTGAGATACAAAATTGTGATGGATCCAAACAGCTACACCATCATTCGACCCAGAAGTGATTTCGAAGTAGTTTATCTATACCTTTATTTTCTGATGGGATGGCTGGCAATCATTGCTATTGCCCTGCTTGTAAACGCCTTTCCGGCCTCGGGTTTTGTTCTTTTGGTTTCTGGAGCTGTAATCTATATTTCGGGGCTGATTGTCTATTCCTTGGAAAGACGACTTCTCCATGCACATGGCATTTGGCATTTTTTTTGTATTAGCCCGTCTTTCGCTATTCGGTTGAGAACACGACTGGGTCGTTGACTAAACCTTTTCCAGGGAGGCCGTCTTTCTTTTCCTCCTCGACAACGAGCCATTGCTGGGTTAACCCAATGCGTGGAGACTTCTCGTTTTGTTAATGAATTGAAATACGCGTCGAAAGATTGTTCATTAGTGTATATGCCTACAGAATTCATATCCAATAAAGCAATCTACGATCGTGTTATTCAAGAGATGATTATTGAAGCAGACACGTATGTGTGGATTGCTACGGCTGACATTAAGGACATGTATGTGAAGAGAGGAAATAAGATGATTCCTTTCCTTCATGTGCTTTCGGATATGATAGAGCAGGGGATATCAGTCCGTTTACTACATGCCAAAGAACCAGGCCACAATTTCAGGAAGGATTTTGATAGATTTCTCCCCTTGATAGAGGGGCTGGAACGTATGCTTTGTCCGAGGGTTCACTTCAAAAGCGTAGTTGTTGACGGGAAAAGAGCTTATACGGGAAGTGCTAATCTCACGGGTGCGGGTATGGGTGCAAAGAGTGAGAATCGAAGAAATTTTGAATCTGGTATTCTTACTGATGATCCCGTTATGGTGCAGAAGCATTATGAATCAGTTCGATCAGGTCTGGATCAGTGGGCATTGTGAGCCTTGTGGGAGGAAGCCGTATTGTCCGGATTGCCCGTTGGAGTAGTGTATTATTTTTAAATAACTTGTGCTCTCGAAACTACGTTAAGCAGAAAATTCCATCTGCGCAGAGTTGAACGTTTGCGCGAAGGGTGGATTGTAAAATAAAATGCCGCAAAAAATGAATCTGAGAGCTTATACTCATGCGGCCATCTCCAGATCAAAAAACTCCTGTGCGGTTTTATAGGCGAGGATCTTTCGAGGGTAGTTGTTGATCCACTTTTCAATCTCACCAATACGTTTGAGGGTCCATTTCCCGATATCGTGTCCTTTGGTAATGAAACGCCGAATGATACGGTTCCCATTTTCGCTGGACCCTCGTTCCCATGAAGAATAGGGGTGAGCGTAGTAGAGTTTAACACGCCTCTTTTTGCTAAATCCGGAACGCTCCATCTGCTCGACGTCAAGAAACTCGCTCCCGTTATCGGCTGTAATCGACTTGAACATAGATCTGAACGGGCAAACCCCCATCGACCTTTCCATCGCTTTGAGAGCCTGAAAAACCGATGCCTGCGTTTTATCGGGAAGTTTTCTGACCCGTAGCATTCTGGTCTTTCTTTCTACTAACGTCATTAAGACCGGTTTTGTGGTTCTTTTTTCCCCCACGATCAAATCCAATTCCCAGTGCCCAAATTCTTCACGGTTCTCTACAGGCTTAGGTCGTTTTTCGATACTCGTTCTTCGGGCGTGTTGCTTTTTGACCCGTCTAACAGGGTCTTTCTTAGGCCTTTTGCGTTTGCGCTTTTCCCAGAGGGATTCATTGCTCACCCCAGGGGATGAGACCTTGGTCAATGTAAGCGTACAGCGTTTTGATACAGACCGTTGCAGGCATGTGCTGCTCCTTAAGTAAATGAGCCACCACATCAGGAGGTGAACGCTTATGAATAAGAATTTTTTTGCTGATAAACACGGCGGTGTCATGATGTTTTCCCAGCTTAAGTTCAGGCCCCTTGGCTGTCGCATTTAAATCGTGAACATCCTGACCTCGATCACTGCTGTATACTTTTTTCTTTCGCAGCTGTGTATCGAAATGTTCAACCTCACCGCGTTTGACTTCGTGCTCTATCGTCCAACGGTTCCGCCCCAGATAGTGGGCTATCTGAGCTAGATGTCTCCGGGTTTTGACCATCGTCTCAATCATGATCCGTTCTTCCCTTGTCAAATGCTTGCCTTTTCGCTCAGGTCTATTACTCTTGGTTTGTTCCATGTCTTTCTCCTTTTTTTGTCTTCTGTCGAGTTTTCAAAACTAGAAGATTTAGGCATGGAACCCTTTGGTTCTCTCGCTTTTTCTTTTGGGCATTTAATATTACAATTCACGGGCTTTTCTTCGATTTACTTTAGTGTTGACAGGTTAACACGCTTTCTCCTATGCTACTGAATTATAGTGCTGAGTTTACGAATAGATAGAGTGGGACGGAATCTGTCACCTAATGAACCATGGTAACTATAGGGAGCATATCTTCAACACTAAGAGTGTTCAAGATCAAGATCGTTTTAGAAAAAAACGAGTGTATCAAATAATTGGTTAAGTGAAAGTAAGCACTAAAAAAAACATGGCGACTTCTTTTCATAACTCCTTTCCACATTTTATAACCCCTTTTCATATTATCATTTTCTTGCTTAACGCTCTGATCCCATTGTATGTTCACGGACAATTAAATCGAGCAGACCCCGGATATACTTCAGATCATATTTTAGCGAAATTAACGGAGCAGGTGCGCCTGCGTTTTTTTGCAACCTTTTGCCTCCAAAGCATTCGCACAGAAATCCCACGTTTAACTGACGGATCCAGGTATTCCTGAGGATGTCGATCCTGAAGGTATAACTGAAATATTTAAGAAAAATGTATACGTAGAGGCAGTATCTCACCATTCGTATTATTCCTTTACGGCAGTCCCTAACGATCCTTTATATTCATTTCAGTGGGGGCATAACAATACAGGTGCGTTCATCCCTTTTGTAACTCCGACGCCAACACCTGGTTTTGATGCAGCGGCCGAAGACGCATGGAGATTGCCCCAAGGGTATGGTAATTCCAACGTTGTGATTGCGATTATTGATAAAGGAATCGATTTGTCCCATCCGGATCTGAGAGTCGTTTCTGGGTATAATTTTGTACAACCGGAACAGGCCCCTCAGGATGTAGATAGTCACGGAACGGCTTGTGCAGGGGTAGCAGGAGCGATTGCTAATAATCGCATAGGGCCGGCAGGGATTGCCGGGGGGGTGCAGTCTGATGCCTCTTAGAGCGCTTCACGATTGAGGTGTCGCGATGTAGCACGAAGAAGACCAGCCGATTACCTCGTCGGGAGAAACCTCTTCGAACGCTTGTGTGATCGCTTCAGATAGTTCCTGCTGACTGCGGGCTGCAAGGCTGCCCGACCGATTCTTTATCTTGCCCCACATTTTTTTAATGGGGTTGGAATCGGGGCTGTAGGGTGGAAGGAATCTTGCATGGGCCCCACATGACTCAATGAGTTCAATGACCTTGGGATTGTGATGGACGCGAAGATTGTCCATGATGACAATGTCTTCAGGTGAAAGAGTCGGGAGAAGAACCCGGCGAATATATTCTCCAAAAACAGCCGTGTCTGTCGCCCCCTCCTTCTCCATGGCCGCTGTTGTTCCGTCCAGGCGGACCGAAGAAATCAAGGTGGTGGTACACCAATGTCCATGAGGCGTTTTGGTAAAAAGCCTGTTCCCGCCCAACGCCCGGCCCCGCAGACGAGTCATATTCGTTTTCGCCCCGAGTTCATCAATAAAGACAAGGCGACTTGGATCAAGTTTGGCCACCTCTTGGATCCACTGCTTTCTCAAGAGATTTACATCCGCCCGGTCTTGCTCGCTGGCGTGAAGCGTTTCTTTTATACCGGGCGCCCAACCGATTCAACGCCCGCTGTACGGCCATGATCGACCCCTTCACGCCGCTCATGTTCTTGAGTTCTTCAAGCGTTGCATCGGGATGTTTGCCCACCAGTTGAGCCAACGCCTTGAGCTGCTTTCCGCTGTAGAGGGCCTGACGATGCCCACGCGGTCGGGGAGCGGTCTGTCCGGTTTCGTTGAAACGAGAGAGCCAACGCTGAAACGTTCTAAGATCTACACGATAAGAAGATGCGATATCGGCCTGGGAACCTTTGCCCATTTTGTAGGCATCTATCGCACGCCGCCGGATTTCTGCTGTTGCTATACTCATGTCATGCAGTATAGATCTTCTAGCGAGGTATTTCAATCGTTAAATGTTCTAAAGGAAAAATTAAATGACAAACAAAACAAGGATTAGTTCTGACTGCGAAGCGGTCGGCGACTAATCCCTGGTTCAAGAAGCTGTGGGGTCTACAGGCGCTAATGGAACGGAGGCTTTATAGTGAGAATCGCGCTCGAACTTTGCCACCTGGACCTCCAATCCCGTTTGAGTGTATGGGAGAAGAAGAGCTTGATCCCGCTATAGGAGATGCGTAGGGTATTTTAGTTCCTTTTTACAGTATACAGTATAGCCAATATTCGCGTAGTTCCTCCTCGGTGATATCATCCAGGACTTTGCAGCAGAAGTTTTGTATCATAATGTTGAATGTTTAGACTTGACCCTCTGGCCCCATGTTTTGAGCATAAAATAGATCATAAAGGTTTTGAAACATTGATAAAATGGCTCAGATTATTCGCCTCATCATACTCATAGCTAATCGTGGCTTGATTATTATAGTTTACGCCTGAAAGGCGGTGCTGCTCATCATAAGAGTAGGTGACTGTCCCAGCTTTTAGGCTTCCGCTCCAACACATTACCAATCCTATAACGGCTATACTGATTACAATTTTTGATAGCTTCATTTTTTTAGTTCCTCCACAATAAAGGCCGGTCCTTTTTTCACATTGAATACTTACAGTCTGCCCCTGCTGCTCTTCTTGGTCTCAAGAAGGATCTCCTTTGATTTTTCGTCAAATGTATCTAAATCCTCCTCGCGATAAATGCATATTGTAATTTCACGCTGAAGATCAGCACTGCTGATATGAGCATGATTTCCGCGAGGCTTATCCATCACTCTTTTCAAATCATCGTATATTTCTTTCGCCTCTGCAGGTGTTAAATATAAAGTAACGTTATCAATTACTTTTTCATTATCGGGATCATATATGTGCATGGTAGTATACCTTTATAGATTAGGAATGTCGTTCGGATATATTGGCCCTGATTTTATCCATTGCCCATTCTGCAGAACTTCTATATGTCCGTGCGGATTCTGATGAGGATTAGGTCGATTGATATCAAAGCGGATTCGCTGTGTACTATCTTTCGACAAAAAAAACTTTATCGCTAGACTTGTTCACTATCGTTTTTGCATCTGCGCCAAGCCACGCGGCCATCTCGTCTGCCATCCCACCTATATTCTTTGACCCTAAACCTTTTCCGAGTTTTCCAATTTTTGTTAATGCGCCAACTCCCAACGCAAGAGCGTCATCAAAAGGTACGGGAGTGCTTGCTGCCATACCCAGCCGTTCGTCACTTGTTATACCAGTTAAAGTGTCTGTGACATTTTCAAAATCTCTGGCAATCGAACCAATGATGTAACCAGCCGTTCCAACGATTTGTTGTATGGCTTGAGCATGTCCACTTAGATTGTCTCCAATATAACTCCCAAACGAGCCCCCCCCTGTTTGCGGCTCTAGCCCGAACGGATCGATAAACCAAATTGGGTTGCCTGCGGCATATTCGTAAAGATTGTATCCGCCCTCAATGCTTAACGGGTCGGAAGATAGGAATCGCTTGAGCTCGGTTTCATAGTATCTGTTTCGCATATAGACAAGGGTATCCGTTTCGCGATAGATTCCATATCCTCCCAACCACAAAAACGGGGATTCAATATTGCTGGTTCGGGCTAATATTTTCCCATAAGGGTCATAGACGATCTCATCAATAAGGCTTCCTGAATTGTCTGTAATTGCCAACGTTGACCCTTGTTCGTCTGCATGGAAATACCGTATCTCGCCCGTCGATTCTTTTTGGGCCAGTAAAAAGCTAGAAGGGCCCCAAATATAATATCTCGCAGGAATTCCGTTCGTATTAAATTCAACCAAGACATTCGCTAATTGGGTCGCACGATCTAAGGCATGTTCTGTGATTGTTCCGTCGATAGTTCGGGAAGTTCGGAGTCCGCCTCCGTCATAAACATATTGATACTGGACAACCGATTTTTGATGTTGGGTCAGACGGTTTTCGTAATCAAATGTACGCTGAATAGTCGAAGTCGGTGAGGTCTCTAAGGTTAGGTTTCCATCGTCATCATGGGTGTTCACGCTATTTTGCCAGGTTATCGGCGTATCTCTAATATGTGAGGCGTTCGATCCGGTCAGCGTCGTCCATGTAATAGACCTGATGACTGCTTAGAGGAATGGATTCAAGTCCGGTGTTAATCGTTTCTTGGGTTTTATGACCAAGCCCGTTACGCATGATGCTCCGATCGATAATATTAGACCCGTTGTTGTAGGAGTAATTTGCGATACGGCCTAAGGCGTCGGGGGTGTAGCTTGCATTCACAGTGTTGGGATAGGTTATGCCGATCAGGCGATTGGCGTTATCGTAAGTTAGGTCGAAGGTCGAAAGTCCAAAGTCAAATGAAAAAATTTGGGAGAGGCGGTTGGCAGAGTCGTACGAATACGCTACTTCTTCTCCATTAGGATAGGTAATGTTGGTGCGGTTTCCGGCTAAGTCATACCCATTGCTCACGGTATAACCATGATGGTCGGTCGATGATAGGATTCGATTCATGGAGTCATAGGTGTAAAGGGTTGGACCTGTATTATCTACAACTTGAATGAGGTTTTGATTATTATCGTATTGATATCGAACGGTGGAAGTATCGGGGTAAGAAATATTGGTTAGATTATTAAGCGAATCATAATCATACTGTGTAGTTCGATTTTGGGCGTCCGTGCGCGTCAAACGATTCCCCACAAAATCGTAGGTATACGATTTTGCATGACCAAGAGCGTTGGTTTTAGATAATAGCCGGTTCAGAGCATCGTAGGTGAAGGACATTGCATGGCCTTCGCCACTTATGAATTTGGTCCGATTTCCTGCTGTATCGTATTCAAAGTATTGGTGGATCCCTCCGGGATGATGTACGGACGTTTGCCTCTGTAAAGCATCATATTCATAGGCGGTAACTCCGCCTGATTCATTAACAGTTTGGGTTATATTTCCAACAGGGTCATAATAACTCTCTGTTGTGAATCCTAAGGCATCAGTAATCTTTACAATCCGATTGAGCTAGTCGTAGGTATTGGAGGTCATATTGCCTTCGGCGTCAGTGGCTGTCATTAGGTTGTCATTCGGGTCATAGGTGAAGGTGGTTTTGCATGGCCTAATGGATCTATAATCTTTACTAATCGTTGGGCTTCATCGTATTCGTTAGAAGCTGTGTTTCCTTGTCCATCGGTTATGGCTATCAGTAAATCCCGGCTGTCGTATTGGTTGGAAATTACGGAGCCATCCGGATGGGTAATCGTGCCGATTTTGTAAGTCGGGGTATAGGTTCGGGTTGTGCTGTTTTGGTTTCGGTCTTTGGTCGCGACAAGTTGTCCGGCTTGGTTGTAGGTGTTGGAAGTCATATTGCCTTTGGCGTCAGTTATAGTCATTGCATGGTCATTTCGATCATAGATATAGGTGGTGGAGTTTCCATTAGCGTCAGTGCTTTGAAGAAGATTGCCACGAGCATTCCATGTATTTGTTTGAGTCCCGCCATGGGTTCGGGTGATCGCCTGAGGTTGGCGATAGTTATCATAGATGTAGTTTACGGTTCTTTGTTCACCGTTCACGGTTTGTTGCTCTGTTTTGAGAAGACCGTCAGGATAGTAACTGCGAGTTGTTACATGGCCTGATGCGTTTGTTTGTGAGGTTAGATGATGTTTTGTATCGTATCCATAATCTGTCTCATTCCCCAATGAATCCCGCACTCTTATGAGACAATGCTGGGTGTCATATATGAAGTGGGTTTCATTCCCGAGTGCATTGCGCGTATTCGTGGGATTGTGGTAGCTATCATAGTAGCGCCTTGTAATCCCCGATCGGGAATCCAGTTCTAAGATGATATGGTCTTGGCCATCGTGAATATAAAGCTGAAGGTTACCCAACTCATTTTCGATCGCATATTGACGATGTTTTTTGTCGAAATAATGGATGCGTTGGTTGCCTTGCGGATTTTCTTCTACGTTTCGGAAGTCGGTATAGTAAAAGGTGTACACATCACCGGATGCATTATGTTGAGTGACCACCTGGCCGGTGACACCATAGATATTGCTAATGCCGGTTTGATTCAAGGGGTCGATCGAGGTAATAAAACGATGGTCGTTGTTGTAGGTGTATTCCCAGCTATTGTTTTCTGGGTCGGTATAGGTTGTTAGGTCACCTTGGGCATTGTATTGATAGTTTATGCTTCGCCCCGTTGAATCGGTCACGGCATCTAATCGCGTTCCGTTTGGGTTGTAGGTGAAGGCCAGGCTGCGATTATAGGTATCAGTTACTAGATCAAGGTTGGTTTGAGCGTTATAGCTAAAGGTTAAGGTGTTTCCATCGATATCTTTCCAGTTGTTTATTTTCTGATTTGCCCCAAATTCAAGAACAGTCCCAAACTGTTCTTTGAGTTGATACAACCCATTACTGCTCGTTAATTCGGTGGTGACTCCCGGGGGCGGTGAGAAGGTCCCATCAGGAAGCTGTCTGTATTCGAGTTTTTTGTTCTCCCATTTGAAACTCACGGTTTGGTCGGTTAATTGACCGATAGCCCATTCACTGGCGAGAGCCGCCGCTTCCCAACTTTGTGCGGTGTCTTCCGAATACACAAGGTCGAGCGATACTAACCGAGGCGGCTAGTAATGGAGCTAAATCTAAAGGCGTTCTCTGCCCCAAGGATGCAGAGAAATCAGTACGTGTTTCCCATGAGATGTCATAGTTGTGTGACCACCCATATCTTAGGGCAGAGTCTGTTTGGTGTTCTACGCTGCTACAATATCGAATAAGGCGTAGGCCCTTGGGCTCGGTATGACCTAGGGAAAGATCTTTGTGTTCAAAGATATAGTTTCCCGTCGTGATATTTACTGGGTCAGCGACTTTTTTTTCCTTCTGGTATATGGGTTGGACAAATTCAAGAACGCTGTTTTGAGACACTCGATCAGGATCAAGGTTCCCAAGAAAAATATTAAATCCACCATAGTATCCTCCACCAATCACCATGCCCAGACCAGACCCCCCATTAACTTGTCCTAACTCAACGTATCCTTTCCCTTGCCATTGACCGATGAGCAAGTTTCCTGTTTGGGGAAGGATGTACACGTTTCCATTGGTTACCCCATTTTGGAAAAGGGATAGATCCGCGGATGTATAACCCGCTAATTGAGTGGATACAGAAGTATAGTTATTCGAGTCCATTCGAAATATTTTGTCGCCTAATTGATTCCCCAAACTTAAAAGACGAACGGTGGAAACCCCTTGACCTGAGATTCCCTGCATTTGTTCGAGGATGCCATGTTCTAAAGCGCTCATAAATAGACCGCCGACTCGGAAGGCCGATCTACGATCCAACGGAAATCCATACCTTGATATCGTCGCAAGGTATTGAGCTTTGATATCTATGTAATATCCTTCTTCCTGAGCCATAATCCTAAAACGATGATGAAAGACATGTCGTGTATCCATCCATCGGTCGAAGATTCGTTGAGCTAAGGAGGTTTCTTTCATCCACATGTGACCCATCACATTGAGACTTTCGGTAAGAACCTCCGGTGAAGTGTCCGAGTACCCTTGATCTTGATACAGGCTCAATTTTTTCTGACGCTGCTCAACGAGAAGGCCCTCATCATTATCTCCAAAATCGGAAATGATGACATAGGTGGCCCATCGTTTTAAGGGATAGCTCACGGTTTGATCGACAAAGTTGCTCCCATTAGCCGCATAAGGATGGTTAATAGAAAGGGTTAAGGTCTCTGTCGTCCCAGATTGAGGAAAAGGTTCTTGGGCCATTAATTGGTCATCAAGCCATAATTGGGCTCGGGGGCGGAAGAAGGTGGTTCCAGAAAGAGGAAGCGTTACGCTTCCGGGTTGCCCATCATAGAGATAATTAACAACGATATTTGCGCTTTGAGATCCCATTGCATTGGCCAGATACCTCATGTTAAGATCACGAATGCCCCCATAAGGAGAAAGGACCCCAGCAAAGCCGCCACCGGTAAGCAAAAATCCAGACCCGCTAATCGATACGCTTGTAATGTTCAAAATTTCTGATCCATCATTAGAAAGACGAGCGGTTCCATCGACCGTTTCGAGATAATAAGACCCCACGTTCTCAAATCCATATCCGCTAAAAGAGGGGGTTTGCGGGACGGGTGAGCTTTGTCTGGTTAAGGGAAGATAGTCCCACGTATAGTCCACTCCATCATAGGTGAAATTAATTCGGATCGTTGCATTATGTGTTCCGCTTGCCGTTGCATTATATTGGACTCCAATATCACGCCAAGAGCCTACGGCTACTGTCCCAGCTCCGTAACCGCTAGTTAACGTGAAATAGCCCGCATCGGTTCCAGAAATCGACATGCTGTTAATGGTTAGTGTTTTGCTGCCTGTATTTTTTAGGCGGGCGGTACCTGTAGAGGGAAAGGAGATGTATTGGTTCCCAAAATTTATCCCATAGGATCCAAAAGCTAAGCTGGGCTGTTGAGCAATTTGTGCGGTTAAATTGTAATAATCGGTCCACACAAGAGTCGTATACCAATACTCAACCGCAAGGACCGCGGTTTTTATCCCGCTGGATGTATTGTATCCATTAAACGTTACCGTGACGTCTTTGCTGCTGTTTTGCGGTAGATAAAAGGTAACGTATTCGTCTGGGATAGAAAATAATCCGGTTGGATTGCTTGAGAAATGGTAACGGACTCGCATTTGAGCGGGTTGTGGATTATTGTATGAAACAATTGTCCAGACCGCTTGAGGATTTGGAATGGTATTATAATACGTTCCAAAATCACGCGTATAGGTTGCTAAAGGTGTAAAACTTCCTCCACCTGGTAGAGTCTGAAGCAGCGGATCAGAACTTTGCAGAGGGGCTGACGGACCCAAAGAACCTATATTCTGAGCCAAAGATATGGGTTGAAATGATTGCCCAAGACTTGCCTTAGCTTGGGGTAAAGCAGCATCACTCTCATATGTGATGGCTAATTTCGATACCGAAATTTCGGAGATAGCGAATGTCTCATGCTAGTTCTTGAATGGCAGGAGTGATTTCGTCAGGTTCAGATGTTGCTACCGTTGCCATTTGTTGTACGAAAGATTTTTGTGCAACATTGTTTTGGGGTGGTTGAGATGGGGCAAACGTGGTTCCGGGGTCAATGTGTTCACCATCCCCGCTAATCCATCCGGGTCCAGCCACTTTGGCAGCAGCAGAGGTCAGAAGATAGAATCCAGAGATCAGAAAGACAGAAAAGCGTATAATTTTTTTAACATAGGCTCATTAAAAATTATTGTTCAACAGCGATTCGATAAAACCATGGGCCTTCATTGGTCGCCGTCATATCTACGTAGATATTCATGGGCGGTGTTGGGATCATGTTGTTTTGTATGGGAACAAAAGGTCCTAGAACAAGATCTGAAGATCGTTCAATACGATAGGTAAAATTTGATTCACTTGACCAAGAGACCATCAATCCACTTCCGGATCCCATGTCGATTAATCGGAGAGAAGAATTAGGATCGTTTGGGTCGGTTCCACTGGATGACTCGTTGACGTCGCTGGCGCCATCTCCATCAGAATCAGACGTTGAATGAGCCGCTGTTATAGTTCTAAAATTGGATGTCTCCCAATCGTCATCTAGTCCATCCCCATCTGAATCATACTGGGATATTTCTTTGGTCACATTGTTGTTTCGGTCGTACCGATATAGGATGTGTCCCTTATTGTAATGAACACCTTTCAACCGATAACTATCGTCATAGGTGTAAGTGATTGCTCCGGCGTAAAGAGTCAAACTCACGATGCCTAACACAACGAATAGTATACTCTTAATCCATATTCTATCTTTCCCACCACAGGGGATCGTCGACATATGGCCTCTCCTGTTTAACTGATCTTTATTTCCGCCTAAAGACAGTACTCCATACTGCGGCAAGCTTATCATCGATAAAGTTTCCCTCTGAATAGTTATAAAATATTCAAATGTTTCTCTTGTTTACCTGCATCTCCATATTGAGGCAATCATAAAGTTAGGAAATTTTCTCCTTCCGATTTTAGTGCATGATAAAGTTTACGATATAGTGATGAAGAATGGATATATTCGAGTAGGAGCAGATATTTTAACCAAACAGGTTCTACGGGTTGTCTTGCCTCAAAAATACCGATACACCCGATCTATTTCTTGATGGTTTTTTTAAAAAAAACCTCACATACTTCATTCTCACGAAAAAGAACAAAATGTGAATGATGCAGAGAATATAGAATTAGTGATGAATCCTGTCACAAAGATCAACTGTCACAAGTGTGGAGAACCTATTGATGTCTCCCATGAGAAGGCTCTTTCAAAAGTGATTTGTCCGGCGTGTCACGTTGAATTGCCTGTTCCTGCTTTGCTGGGCCCTTTTATCTTATTCAAAGAAATGGGGAAGGGGGCTATGGGGGCTGTGTATCAAGGTTTTGATCAGACACTCAAGCGGCATGCGGCTATTAAAGTAATGCTCACGCCGTATGGGAAAGATCCGGTTTTCGTCGAAAAATTTTTACGAGAAGCGCGGGCCCTTGCCGCTCTAAACCATACCCATGTTGTTCAGGTCTATTCCTGTGGCCAGGAAAATGATCAACCCTATATTGTTATGGAACTCCTTTTTATATTGCCCCGGAAAAAGTTCGTAAACAACCCGAAGATCATCGTTCTGATATTTATAGTCTAGGGGCGACCCTTTATCATGCATTTGCTGGGACCCCCCCTTTTGATGAAGAAACAACGACAGAGACGGTTCTAGCACGATTAAAAAAACCGGCGCATTCTTTACACACAATCCGACTGGATTTACATGAGAAAACTGTAGATCTTATCGCACGTATGCTGGAAACAGAACCCATAAGAAGGTATCCGACATACGATTCTTTATTAGGCGATATGAATAAAGCATCAAAGGTTGCACAACAGGGCCCCAGAAAAGCAATGCCCCAAAAAGAAAAACCGAAACGCAAAGGGAGACTTATCATATCGATTTTGACCCTTTCCCTCATCGGGACGAGCGGAGGTGCATACTTTTTTCTGAAAGACAAAAAAGATGAAGGGACCCCTAAACAAGAAGGTCCAACTGTTCTGAAACTTATAAACGGGAAACTAATACGTGTCTCGGTTAAAGAAGATCCTTCTATAAAAAATCAGCCACCCGTTGCAACTCCCATAAAAAAAGCGGATACCTATATAGCGGGTAAGGATAAAGGCACTAATCATGAAAAAACAAATTTTGGTTCAAAAGATGTATCGATCGTACGGTCCGTTAGTGCGGACCGTTTAGGAGATTCAGCCAAAACATATATCCGGTTTGATTTTTTCGTCGCATCAAAAGATAAAAAAAACTCTGACCGATGCTGCATTGACACTGACCGTTACCAAAACATTAAACAATCGCCCAGTGGGTCCATACAAACTCAATCTTTGGGGACTGAAATCGAATTCCCGTGCCTACCATTAGCAGGAAGGAGATGGCGGAAAGGGTGCAAAGAATACAGGGAACCTGGTATGGAACAATGCACCGGCTAATGATCCTTCGAGCGGAGCAAAGATCACTTCAGAGGCTACCATTCTTGCGCAGATAAACGTGCTTGCCAACCCACAGGTCGGCGCTACTATTTCCTTTTCAAATGCGGATTCCGCAAAAAGGAATAGATTGATTAACTTTATCAAAAATAGTAGAGCAGAAACCTTTACATTTATTCTGACTGCCAATACTGATGAGGGTCAGGAGACCGGATGGGAATTTGCCTCAAAAGAGAATAAAAAATATGCTGCGCCTATGCTGTCGTGGAAGATAGGAGAATAGCCAATGACCGAACAAGATCCAAAAAGTCCTGGAGACGATTTAAACAAACATCTCCAAGAGATGTTGAGTAAAGGAAACATGCAATTTATGTTTAATCCTGGAGCCCAACAACAACCAAAACCCTCTTCAGAAAATGAGACGGATCGCGTTTTAGCTGAAGCGTTAGAAAAAATTCGTGAATTTAATCTCAAACCGCGTGAAGTTCGCGATTATTTAGATCGTTTTGTTATCAAACAGGCGGATGCCAAAAAAGTTTTGTCGGTAGCTATTTGTGATCATTATAACCATGTCAAACGATGTATCGATGACCTGGACTTGTTCCAAAAAGATTATGTTAAACCCAACGTGATTCTTATGGGTCCTACAGGTGTTGGTAAAACGTATTTGATGCGGTGTGTTGCAGAGCTTATTGGGGTGCCTTTTGTCAAAGCCGATGCAACAAAATTTTCTGAAACCGGCTATATGGGGTATGACGTCGAAGATATTATACGTGATCTTGTCAAAATGGCTGATGGAGATACAGAGCTAGCTCAGTACGGTATTATCTATATAGATGAAATCGATAAAATAGCCATGCAGGACTCGATGGGGAGCAAAGATGTTTCGGGTCGAGGTGTGCAAGTTAATCTTCTGAAACTCATGGAAGAGACCGAGGTAAACTTATTTAGTCAGACCGATATTTTTGGACAGATGCAGGCGATGATGGAACTGCAACAAGGCAAAACCCATGAGCGGACTATTAACACCCGGCATATGCTTTTTATTGTAAGTGGCGCTTTCGAAAAATTGTCGGGGGTTATTGAGCGACGCATTGAAGCGTCAGCCATTGGATTCAAGCATACCCTTGCGGACGGGGGAAAAAAAAACAACGAATATATCGAACAAGCCGAAGCCCAAGATTTTGTTCAATACGGGTTTGAACCTGAATTTATTGGGCGCTTACCGATCCGTGTGCCTTGTGAATCTTTAGAAATCGAAGATTTAGAACAAATACTTGTCAAATCTGAAAACAGTATTCTTGAACAATACCGAAACGATTTTCGGGGATACAATATTGAATTTGACATTACCGAGGGAGCCATTGTTGAAGTGGCCACCGAAGCCTATAAAGAAAAAACCGGCGCTCGAGGACTCATGACAACGTTGGAACAAGTTTTTCGTGACTATAAATTTGAGTTGCCTTCTACATCCATAAGCTCGTTTGAAGTAACTTCTAAAACCATTACAGATCCAAGTAAGGAACTTAAAAGACTTCTGAAAGAAAATTGTCATGCTCAACAAGGCATACTTCGTAGGGAGGTGGATGCTTATGCACATCGTTTTTCAAAAGAACATGGGCTTGTCCTTGAATTTGACGAAGGGGCGATTCAAGCGTTGGTTGAGATGAGTCTTGAGACCGATAAAACAATTCGGGCTATCTGTGAAGATCGTTTTAAAGACTTCCAATTTGGACTGAAATTGTTGGCCTCTAAAAAAGGTCGTAAAGTGTTTACTGTGACACAAGAAACCGTTAACGATCCCGACAAAGAGCTTTCTCGTTGGGTTGTAGAAAATTATCCGAGTTAAAATATGGATCAACTTCACTTTCCCAGAAGGTTAGAAGATTTTCTCCTTTTAATGTGTTACCCTTAATGAAGGATAGGGCTATGAAAAAATCTTCATTCATCTATGTAACGCTATTACTCTTCCTTGCATCGCCTTTTTTAAAAGTACACGTCCAAGCCGAACAAGAAAAATCTTCTGTGCTTGAGCACGTGAATAAATCGGTTTTCGCTGTTCTCTTTTTTGATGTAGCAGGGGGAACGATTCAGATACCTGCTTATAACCGAGATGGAACTCCTGTGCTAGATGCAATGGGGCAGCCTGAACAGAAAACGGTAGCTATTCCTTTTCTTATCGTCGTATTGCTGTTCGGATCTATCTTATTCACGTGCTGGTATCGCTGGATCAATATACGGGGCTTTAAACACGCTATCGAAGTGATTAAAGGCACGTATGATAAACCCGGAGATACCGGTGAAATTACCCATTTTCGGGCTCTTACCAGCGCGTTATCTGCAACGGTTGGACTGGGGAACATTGCGGGTGTTGCCGTGGCCATTCAACTAGGAGGTCCTGGGGCTGTATTTTGGATGTGGTGTGCTGCTCTCTTTGGAATGACGGCTAAGTTTAGTAGCTGTACGTTAGCTCAGATGTATCGGAAGACAAATGCCGATGGTTCTATTTCGGGAGGTCCTATGTATTATCTCGACATAGGGCTCAAAGAAAAAGGGGTGGGGTGGGGAATTTTGGGAAAAGTGTTGGCGGTGATGTCTGCTTTTATGATTATGGGTGGAGCGATCGGCGGCGGAAATATGTTTCAATCTAATCAAGTCGTAGAAGCCTTTACATCTACTTTTAGTCTGAATGAGAAAGCCCCTTTGGGCATTGGTCTGACCATGGCCATATTGGTTGGTGCTGTTATTTTAGGGGGGATTAAACGCGTTGGAGCTGCCACCTCAAGAATTGTACCTCTTATGTGTGGACTTTATGTGTTGGCCTGTTTGTTCGTGATTTTTACGCATCTATCTGAACTTCCTGCAACATTCGGTTTAATTTTTAAGATGGCTTTCACGAACAATGCTCTTTATGGAGGGGTTATTGGAGTGCTTGTGTGGGGAATTAAACGAGCCGCGTTTTCTAATGAAGCGGGGTCAGGTAGTGCGGCTATCGCGCATGCAGCTGCTAAAACAGAAGAGCCGGTACGCGAGGGTCTCGTCGCAATGATCGGACCTTTCGTTGATACGATTGTTGTATGTACAATGACCGCATTGGTTGTCATTATTACGGGGACATGGAATAATCCTGAAATTTTGGCTGCCAGGGGAAATATTGGTGTCACCTTAACAACGGAAGCATTCAGAAGTGTGATCGATTGGTTTCCGTATATTCTTACAGGCTGTATTGGACTGTTTGCCTACTCAACGATGATCTCTTGGTGCTATTATGGGGAGCGAGGGTGGATTTATCTATTCGACCATTTTAATGGAGCGGGTCTAAAAACAGTTATTATTTTTAGGATTGTGTTTGTTGCATTTATACTTGTTGGAGCATTGAATCCTTTAGATGATGTACTTGATTTCTCGGATGCCATGATCCTCAGTATGGCTTTCCCGAATATTGTAGGGAGTATTATCTTAGCGCCAAAGGTACTGGAATTCGTTAAGGATTACTGGAAACGCTATCAAACAGCTACTTAGGCTTTCTGTATATTTCCCCCTTTGCGTTCCTTTGCGAACTTCTGTAAAAACTCTTTATGGTTCATCAGCCCCTTTTATCATACGGGGAAGACCATCCATATTGAAATACGAGGACACCTTTTGCTCATTAGGTTTGCCATATGGAAAGCTGTAGCTGGCTACAGCTTTTTTCCAGACAGCCTGCTGTCTGTTCCTCACATATTTCGACATTTTGCGGTTCCTTATTCTATTATTCTTCGGTTCAAATAACTCCAAACTTCGCCCTTAGCTTAACACCTGTGTCTTTGACCCCTTCCGCCTGCCTCTTGCGCATAACACGTGATCTTACGACACCACATCCACCTGTAAATTCCGAATGGAGTAAAGCTTGCCAAAACCACTCCCTCGCATACGGCTCCCTCCGCGTTCACGGTTCTCTCCAAATCGATCTCGGCAACTTTCAAACAACTCTTGAACAAATCCTCGGCCTCCGATCGCTACGCCATCGGTAAAATAGCGCACACGACAACGAAGCAACTCTGCACGTTTCAACTCACCCCTTTCCTCCCATACCCGGGCGATATCATCACGACTGAAACCAGGCTGGGCAGCGTTCCCATCTTCCTTCATCCCTTTTTCCTCACCCGCTGTTATCATCCATTTACGATACCTCCGATGCACCATCCGCCAATCCGTACTATCTCCCATTGCCTCAGCGATTTTCCTCAATCCCGCACGCGCTACTTTACTGCCTCCTACCGCATTCATGGCGTAGGGAGCACTGGCGATCTTTTGGCGGGGTTGGATTTTCTGAGTGCCAGGAGATACGGTCAATCCCAGATAGCGATTCGCTTCCTGGAACGCTTCTCGGATATAGTTGGTTTGGGGTGCGGGTCTTAATTCGCCACCCCCGTTGTTGAGTAAAACATTAAATACCCCACCCGAACTCACATTTAACGGAAAAGATCTTCCCCAGATCAAATTGCCATGCTGGGGTGCATCGCAAATACGGAATTCTACGGTATACACGCCCGGGGTGATCGGCGCACTCGTGCCCGCATCGATTAAGATGCCCTGATAGTTTATGATGTCTGGCACGCTATCCTGGGCATGGCCAACCAGTAAGCTCATCAACAAAATTGTTCCCATCGCGCATAGTATTAATTTTTTCATTTTTTCTTCTCCTTTTTTCCTGAAAAAAAATCGGTTTTTCTTATCAGTCTTCATTTTTTTTCTAATCCTCTAACTGGTGTTGACCGCTGATTCGCTCTAGCGTAAAAGTTCCTTTGGTATAAAGATCTTGTGCGGTCAGACCCCCTATCTTTTCTCTGTAAATTCCTTCTAGTTTTTGTATCAAAGGTTGCTCGACCCAATTTGTTCTCAAAAGAGTTATGTTTCTACTCACCGTACGCCCCTCTTGATGCAAGGGGTTATACCGATGACGGAATGGATTGATGGGGTCGTCAACTTCTACCGTGATCGTTCTGGACCATTTGTTGGGGGCCTCATTTGTTAGCGAGAGAGGAGGCATGAAGGGAAAGGCAACCGAACTAATGCGCTGAGCCTCTTTAACCGTTGGCGGAATAGTAGTAGCACTGATATAGATTTGATGTCCATGGGTTGTTGTGGCCAGGATCACTTCCTGCAATAAGTGTGCCTGTGCATTGGTATCGACTAAAACGATAAGCCGAAAGTTAAGGGGTGATGCTGTGGGAATCACGTTAGTCGAAGTGTAATTGGGCGCATTGCCCTGGTTGATGGTGGCTGAACCGACCCATAATCCCGGGTTGGGAACGTTCAGGGTCGTGGCATGCGTATTCCCCGATGAGATATACGTGGCTAAGCCTAAGCATAGGAGTGCGGACCAAAAGGTTTGCATTTTCGATGAGCGCTCGCTCAGGCATCTTATTAAAGTCTTATCTTTCAATAAACATCCCCCCTCCCTAATTCTCTAGGAAGATCCTTGTGCTCAGACCAAATTTAGACTTCGACGATGAGTTAGGGACTCTAAATGAGAGCGTTTATGGTCGGCAAGAGAAATCTTTAAAAGAAATATCCTGGGAGGCGACATCCCTTTTATCCGTAGCAAACAGAAGGTTGGGCATTAGGATTAAGAGGAAGATTTTTTTTCAGCCACAGCTGATCCGCCGTGTGCGGAACAGAAGGTCGCAAAGAGCCGCGAAGGGAAGTAAAAGAAAAATGGATTAAGTATTTTAGAATGATTTTTCAATCTGCTAATACCAATTTGCAATCAAAATACAACGAATTAGAATGGGTCTCATAAATGTAGCGTCCTCGCTATGCGAGGAATCCGTGCACAGCACGGACACTACATCTTAAGTCCTGCTAGAGTTTGTTCTATTTTGATTGCAAACAGGTTCTAAAGGTTAAAACGGTTCTTGGTTCAGGGTTTGGGGTTTTGGGAGGGTGAAAGACTCCACTAATTCCTGTGTCGATACGTGATCCGTCCCTTATGTAAATCGTAAGGGGACATCTCAACGCGGACTTTATCACCGCTTGTAATACGGATAAAATTTTTCCTCATTTTTCCCGAAATATGAGCAAGCATCTCATGTCCGTTTTCTAGTTTGACTCTATACATTGTTGCAGGGAGGACTTTGGCGACAACGCCCTCTATTTCAATAAGTTTTTCTTTGTTTCCGGCCATATAATCTCCGTTTATTGGTTATTTGCTTTAAGGGTTCAGCGATATTTAGCGAAATCGGAGTGATGTATATACTCTTTATTTTAGAAATAACAAATAACTAATTGCTTGTTTGTTTGATTACGCTTATCACGACAAAAAGTGGGTGCTCAAACGAGCCTCTTGCCAAAAAACGCCGCTTGCGCGGCTACTACAAACCATCAAATAGCTGGACCCTATGTTTACACGTGTTTGTGGCAGCGTCGCAAGACGCGTTATCCGTTTATCCACTCGTTTGGCAAGAGGCTCAAATGTTCTTCATTAAACCTAGATGATGCAGGGAGGTTATCTCTTCAAGTGAATCAACAATCATATGTGCAGCGCTCAATCGTTCAGCAGGATAACTGTTAGTAATGGCTAGAACCTTAAGACCCGCTGATCGAGCCGCATTAATACCCGTCGGCGTATCCTCGATCGCCAAACATTGATTAGCCGTGAACTCTGCACGAACCGTTTCGGCTAGTTCTCTAACGGCCAACCGATAACCCGAAGGATCTGGTTTACTCTTCGTTACATCTTCGGCGGTTATGATGACTTTAAAAAGTTCCTGAAGGCCCAAATTTTTTAGAATAGGTCCTATATCTGATTTTAAGGCGCCACTACAAAGGCCCACCAGGACATCCTCTTTGTCTAATCGATCTAAAAGTGAAAATACACCCGGATAAGGCTGAATGTGTTTATGCGCTATTGTCTTGTCAAAGATATTAGATTTTTCTTCGATTAACGTTTCTAAATCTTTATGGGCTATTTCTTTCCCCGCTTTTTGATAGACTTCTTTAAACGCATCACGATCATCAAATCCAATGAAATCGTTGACGTAATCGGACCATGAATACCCTAATCCTTTTGGCGTAAGGACATGCTGAAATGCATTGTAATGGATTCGTTCGGTATCGACAATGATACCGTCAAAATCAAATATAACGGCGCATATTTTATTCGGTATATCGCAGGCTTTCAGAAACTCACCTGTCTCTATTTTAGTGCAGCGGTTAGTTTATCTACTTTATCAACACGTTCCCAGGTAAAGGCATTAAGTTTGTCTGTACGCCCAAAATGGCCATAGGCTGAAGTATCTTCATATATAGGCCTCAATAAATTAAGCTCACGAATAATATCCGCAGGCTTAAGTTTAAATACTTTGCGGACCGCTTTTTCAATGCGTTCATTGGGAACGGAGCCTGTTCCAAAGGTGTCGACTAAAACGGATACAGGTTCGGCATATCCGATCGCATATGCCAGCTGAACCTCGCACCGTTTGGCAAGTTTTGCCGCTACGATGTTCTTGGCAACGTAACGGGCCATATAAGCGGCGCTTCGATCTACTTTGGAGGGGTCTTTCCCGGAAAAGGCGCCTCCTCCATGTCGCCCCATCCCCCCATAGGTATCGACAATAATTTTTCGGCCTGTTAGTCCGGCATCTCCTTGAGGGCCTCCCACAACAAATCGCCCTGTTGGGTTAATAAGGAAACGTGTTTTTGGTGTAATTAGTTTGGCGGGCACTTTCTTTTTTATCACTTCTTCGATGATCCCCGCTTTAAGTTTTTGATGTGTAACATCTTTGGAATGCTGAGTGGATATAACAACGGTATCGACGTGAATGGGTTTCCCATCTTGATAGAGAACGGATACTTGTGATTTTCCGTCGGGTCGCAGAAAAGGAAGTTTTCCAGAACGACGCACTTTTGAAAGTTCACGGGTTAACCGATGGGCGAGTATGATGGGTAAAGGCATTAATTCACGGGTCTCATCGCATGCATAGCCAAACATAAGTCCTTGATCACCGGCCCCTTGTTCTTTGAACATCCCTTTCCCGGTTGTAACCCCTTGGGATATATCAGGCGATTGTCGGTCTAGGGAAACCAGTACCGAGCAGGTATCCGCATCGAAACCCATGGAAGAATCGGTATAGCCTATTTTTTTGACTTTTTTACGGACAACATCTGAATAATTCACGATCGCATGTGTGGTTATTTCACCGGCTAAAACAACCATCCCCGTGGTCACTAACGTTTCACACGCTACACGTGCTTTTTTGTCTTTAGCGAGAATCGCATCGAGTATAGCATCTGAAATTCCGTCTGAAACTTTATCAGGATGACCTTCGGTTACGGACTCTGATGTGAACAGGTGAGTATTCTTTTTTGACATCTGGATTTTTCTTTCTATTTTTGTGATTGCATATTGTCACCTAAGTTAAGCGATAAGGAATGGCGAATCGTACGCATCCTTTAGTCCGTAAAGCATGTGAAAAAACTCAACAGACCACTATTACATTAGGTCATAAAAACGGGACACTATGCCCGTTCTAATCAATGAGTTCAAGTATTTCTGGTGCGGCTTTTCGGGTTAAAGCCTGACAACGTTCTAAAATTTCTTTACCTGACGCACATTTCATAACCTCTGAAGCAAGTTTTTCTGACTCCGAATAGGTTACATTACGAATGATGTCTTTGACTTTTGGAACATTGGTGGGGCTAACACTTAGTTCATCCGCTCCTAAACCAATGAGCAAGGGGACCAAAAAAGGGTCCCCTGCCATCTCTCCACAAATCCCCGCCCAAATCCCATGTTGATGAGCCGTGTCAATGGTCCTTTTTATTAATTTGATAATGGCCGGATGAGTGGGTTCATAAAGATCAGCAATTTGTTCGTTTACCCTATCGACGGCTAATGTATATTGTGCGAGATCGTTTGTGCCTAAACTAAAAAAACTGACATGTGGGGCAATGAGATCAGCCGTAAGGGCTGCTGAAGGGACTTCGATCATGGCCCCCACATGTATGTCTTCATTAAAAGCAATTTTTTCTTTTCGCAACTCGTCTTTTGTTTCTTCTAATAACGCGTTACACTGAAGAACTTGATTGACATTGCTAATAAGCGGATACATGAGTTGAACGTTTTCGTGGCGACTGGCTCGTAAAATAGCTCTTAGTTGTGTCTTGAAAATATCTAGATTAGCCAGGCAAAAGCGTACGGCTCGCCACCCCATAAATGGATTTAGTTCAGGGACCTTTCGGATATGGGAAACAAATTTGTCGCCTCCTAAATCGAGTGTTCGAATAATCACAGATTCTGGAAAAAGTCGTTCGGCGGCTTCTTCATAGGCTGTGGCTTGTTCATCTTCGGTGGGCAATTCTTCGCTAACGAGATACAGTAACTCGGTGCGGTACAAGCCTATGCCTTTTGCTCCGTTTTCTATAACGGCTTCAACATCTTCGGGTAACTCTATATTGGCTGAAAGAGGAAGGTGATATCCGTCTTTTGTTTCTGCTGGTTTTTCGCGCAGAGCGGATAACCCTGATTGGATGGAGCTGCGTACTTGAGCCACTTTGTTATATTGGTCGATGCGTTCTTGAGTCGGATGAAGAATGAAAACCCCTTTATCCCCATCAATCAGGACGCGGTCTCGGGTAGATACTCTTACACTGACGTCATGTAATCCTACGATGGCTGGAATCTTTAGGGCTTTGGCCATAATCGCGGTATGTGATGTGGGACTTCCGATATCTGTAGCAAACCCCAATACTTTATTTTTATCCATCATGGCGGTTGCGGAAGGGGAAAGATCAGGGGTAATAATAATACAAGACTCTTTTAGTTGATCTAAGGACTTGATATTTTCTCCCGCAAGATTTTTTAGGATTCTGCGAGTCACATCACGAACATCAGCCGCGCGTTCCCGAAGATATTCATCCTCAAAAGCAGATAGAGCACTAATGTATTTTTCAGAAACATATTCGAGAATCGCATCGATATTTTTCTTTTTAGCATTTAATTCCCGAATGATTTCTTCGATAAAAGCTCGATCATCCACCACCAAAAGATGTGCATCAAAAATGCTGGCGCTCTCTTGTCCCATGGCCTTGCCGACTCTCTTCTGAATTTTATGAAGCTGCTCTTTAGTGGTGACCAGAGCAGCCTCAAATCGTGAAACTTCTCTAGAGATTTCTTCGGGAGTAATATCTCTGGCAACAGGAAGCTTATCATCTGCCTTCATAAGGAACGCAGGTCCTACAACCAGCCCAGGAGAAACGCCGATTCCCTGTAGTACGATTTCTTTTTTTGGATTAGATTTTTTGGTGGACATATCTTTTTATTTAATCTTCAGGGACATCTTCCTTCATGAGCTTCTCAATGGCATCGAGAGCCTCTTTGGCATCCGTCCCGGCAGCGGTGACCTTTAAAAAAGCCCCTTGGTGTCCTTCTAGCGTTAAAAGCCCCATGATACTTTTAGCGGAAACCACGATTCCATCTTTTTCCACTGAGATTTCGCAGGCAAATTTCGCAGCTGTTTTCACAAGTAAAGCAGCCGGTCGAGCGTGGATACCATGTGTATTCAATATCTCAAAATCGCGCGTGAGTGATGAGGGTGCTACGGATCTCTTGTTTTTATCTTTTCTCATTCACATCCTCGTCTAGCTAAGTTTCGGACCAGTTTTTCATCGAGTTCTTTAGCCGCGTCATGACCCAATTTTTTGAGTCGTTGATTGAGCGCAGCTACTTGAACGACTTGTCCCATATCACGTCCTGGGGCGACTGGCAGGGTAAGGTAGGGCATATCAATTCCTAAAACATTTTTCTTTTTAGGAGACAACCCCGTACGATCCATTTTATGTTTAGGTCCTGCATGGACCAATCTAATAATCAGATCTAACCTTTTTGAATCGCGCATGGAAGCCACACCGTAAAGACTTGGAACATGAATAAGACCTAGGCCTCTGATTTCCATATGATACCGCGTTATTTCAACGGCAGAACCTATGATTTCTCCGCTATTTGTACGTTGTAAAACAGTCACATCGTCCGATACAAGACTGTGTCCTCGCCCAATCAATGATAATGCGGTTTCGCTTTTCCCGATACCGGGTTCACCTTCAATTAATACACCAATACCTAAAATATCCAGCATGGTTCCATGCGCATGCATACGTGGACTGATGAGATCTTCAAGAATAAGGGTGCCTGCATTGATAAAATGCATCGTAATCATGGGAGAACGAATAATCGGAACTTTATACTGTTCGGCAAATTTTTTTAGATCAGGAAGTGCATGTCGATGTCGAGCAATGATAACGCCGGGGATATGTTTCTTGAAAAATTGCTCAATACGTTTCGAGCATTCCTCAGAAGGAAGACTCTTAAGATAAGCAAGTTCAGCTAGCCCGAGAACCTGCAACCGGTCATGAGCAAAATATTGAAAAAAGCCAGCTAAAGCTAAACCAGGACGGTTTAAGGTGGCTTCACCTATTATGTTATCCAGAAAAGCTTCGCCTACTTCTACTTCAAGCTTTAAAGGGTCCTGACCCGCCTCAAAGAATTCGCGAATAGATACCGATATTTCGTTTAGATGTTTCGACATAAACCATTTTGACCGGACAAACAATCTCCCTACACTGTAATAATCCTTAAGGCCCCATTGACTCAAGGCCTACACACGGCTTGATCCATTCCTATATTGCTCAACGTAGGCAATAGTAAATGAGTGAAGCGGGAACTTAGTACTATAAAAATACTAATCTTCTATATAGCTGTTTTTAGCTTCGGTTGCAAGTTCAATATCAGCTAATTTTTCACGCGATCTATGATCTTGAACCTTGTCACGAAGACGTCGGAGTTGTTTAGTCGCTTTATCTACGGCCCCATCAATAGAAACGTACAAATCATCTGATTCGTGCTGTGCATCTACTTGGATATGGTCTTTTGCTTGCACAACAATCTCGGCGATGTGTCGATATTTTTGAATATCAAGAATAGCGTGCACATATAAAACACGTGGGAATTCAGATAACGTGTGCTCAACTTTTTCAACAGCATATTTTTTAATGGCCTGTTTTGTTTCCATATGTCGGCTGGTTACGCTAATTTGCATGGTCTACCTCCTTTGTATTATTATCCTTTATCATCAACGTTCTAAAGGTTTTAATTTGCAGAACCACTCTTATGGGCTATCACCTTTTTTTCCTGCCTTCAGTGCAAAGAAGATATCAAGGTCCCTCACTCCTGTAAATCTCGTTTTTGTTCCTCTTAGGGGAAAAGCGATCGACTAAGGTTCTTTACATAGTTGATTAAAGAGTTTTGCCAATTTTTCCATTAATGCCCTTTGCTCAAATTCCGGAAAACGTCGCGTTGTCTGCTGTATTTTTTTTGCTTTCCACAGGTCATAGCTTTGGCGAATAAACCTTTTTATTCCTTCTTTATCATGATGCGTATACATCGTTCCTGTTCCGGTTTTTTCGAGTATATCAGCCGTGTCTCCGGGCACGGGACCTAGTCCAAGGATGGGATTTCCTGTTGGGAGGTATTCATAGATTTTTCCAGGAACCGTGGCCTCATTCAGCTGAAAATTGTTAATAACGACTACAAGTATCTGTGGCTGATAGAGGTATTCTAACAGTTTTTCATGTCCCACATAGGGCTGTATATTTAAGTTTTGTGCAGGAATCATCTGCGTAAGTAAAACTTGAGTATTTGGGCTTATATTTCCGACCACATTAAACAAAACATCTCCTGAAAAGGTCTTGTCTTCCTCTGCGTATTCTTGGATTGCCTCCAAAAGATGGATCGGAAACCCATTCGGGTAGATCGTTCCATAGTAGGATATAGGGAACCGGTCTGAACTAGGTTCGACATCTTTTATATCATCTCGGTCATAACCATTCGTAATAACATGGCATTTGGAGGCTTGATCACGTGGAAGTTTAGAGACGAGAAGTTGCTTTAATCGTCTGTTGGCACATGTGATGTGGTTTGCGGTTTGAAGGACTTGGGCTTCGAGTTTTTGATTTATTGATTTGACCAATCTTAAGCGAGGGACCGTGTTGTAAGCGTGATTTTCTAGCCAAGGATCGCGAAAATCGGCTACCCAAGGAATCTTCATTTTTTTACTCAGCCTTTGTGCGATCAGATGAGTGGTATAGGGAGGCGCTGAAGAGAAAATAAGTTCGGGTTGTTCTTTTTCTATAATCTGTGTACCGATTTTACATGCGTCTTTTCGCCACCCAATGCGTGAGTCAGGAATAAATAGGTTGAGTCGGATATATTCTCCGATTTTTTTGTTTAAAGACATTGCCTGGGGCTTGATTTTTTTCGACTGGGGAGCCTTTTTTCTTAGAGGGTTCTTAAACCAAGCAATTAAGCGACTAAATTGTTTATAGAGGATGTGAGGTTCGAGAGGCCTCGCTAGATATACGTGATCGATATTGACTACATCATGTTTTAAACTTTCATCGGTAGTCATATAGTCACCGTTTCTAACGGTCAATACGATGGGCATCCATCCGTAGCGGTTAAGATATTTACAGAATCTTGTAATTCGCTGAATGCCTCCTCCCCCTGCTGGGGGCCAGTAATAGGTTATAAATAATACCTTTTTCATTATTTTATTTGCTGTTGACTGATTATACAAATTCCTTGTTATAATGAAGAAGAAACACTTCCAGTGACCATTCGAGATTTGCCTCGATCACTGCCGGGCATCGATGAGATTGAGGTTTTAATCATTAATGACGGTAGCGAAGATCGAACGTGTGAAGTGGCCAAAGAATGTGGCGTACATCATATTGTTGGTTTTGCTAAGAACCGCGGTTTAGCCAAAGCCTTTATGTGTGGAATGAATGCCTCCCTAGAACGCGGGGCGGATATTATTGTGAATACAGATGCGGACAATCAATATGTTGGGGCGGATATTTCCAAACTCGTAGAACCGCTTCTTCATGGAAAGGCCGATGTGGTGATTGGTGACCGTGAAACACATACCATCGACCATTTTTCTCACTTTAAAAAATTTTTACAACGGCATGGAAGCTTTATCGCCGGATATCTTTCTGGAGCAAAAACATCGGATGCCACAAGCGGATTTCGTGCATTTACACGTGAAGCTGCTTTAGAGTTAAATATAATCAGCGACTTTTCGTATACGTTGGAAACACTCATTCAAGCGGGGAGAAAACGCTTAGCCGTACAATTTGTTTCTGTTCGAACGAATGAAAAGCTTCGAGAATCCCGTTTATTCAAAAATATATTCCAGTTTGTAAAACGTTCTGGATCGACCATGATTCGGATTTACACGACGTATGAACCGCTAAAAGTATTCTTAGGAATCGCTGCTGTTTTTCTGACTAGTGGGTTGTTTCTCTTTGCTCGATTTTTGATTTTCTACCTGCAGGGATCGGGCGGAGGACATATTCAGTCTTTAATTTTGGGTGCGCTGTTATGTCTTTTAGCCGGGTTTCTCGCGATCCTTGGAATTTTAGCCGATATGATAACCGCGAACAGAAAACTAATCGAAGAAATTCTTAAACGTGAACGGGATCATTGCAAATAGTTCCTGGATCCGTCAGTTAAACGCGGTTTTCTGCACGAACCATTTGGGCCAAAAGGAATTACAAAAAAGCCTCGACGCACCCAGCGGATGCGCCTGCGTTTTTTTGCAACCTTTTGCCTCCAAAGCATTCGCACAGAAATCCCACGTTTAACTGACGGATCCAGGTAGTTCTCTTTTTAAGAGCAAATTTATACAAAAAGAAGGTTTCTCGGTATACGTTTTGGCACGTCGAAGAGATTGGACCTTCTGTAAAAAAACTAAGATTCCATTGCAGTTCCATGCTTTCAGCAATATTATAGCATTATGAATGATATCACCTTCTCCTGGGATGATCGGAAAGATAGAGAAAATTAGCGCAAGCATGGTGTCTCGTTCGAGGAAGCAGCAACGGCATTTGCGGACGAGAACGCCAGATTGAAAAGATGATCGCGATCACTCACGGGATGAAAACCGCTTCATATTGCTTGGCTTTAGCGCCAAGCTTCGCCTGCTTGTTGTCGTTCATGTCTATCGACAGGATGAAAAAGAAACTAGGATCATTTCGGCTCGCAAAGCGACCCGAAATGAACGCAAACAATATGGAGAATTCCTATGAAAAAAGAATATGACTTCTCGGATTCTGTAAGGAACCCTTATGCCAAGCTCCTGAAGAAGCAGGTGACGCTTCGCCTCAATACGGATGCAATAACGTACTTCAAAACGTTAGCCAAAGAGACCGGAGTTCCCTATCAGAACCTTATCAATCTCTATCTCACGGAATGTGCCCACTCAGGAAGAAAACTCAGGCTAAAGTGGGCATCTTGAGGCGATAATCGAAAAATAAAATAAGGATTACTTGAACAAGCGAGTTCAGCTTATCGGACACTCCGCGCCCGAACGCTGATTCGAGACGTTGGGCAATAAATAGACATGTCATTTGATCAAAAAAAAATCGCAAATGTTTATTAAGTGCGGACGATTGTGTTGTCTGTGCTTGAAACAGTGCGGAATAAACCTAGAAGCTGCTCATATCTTTGATAAACATAAAGGCGGTTCAGATGATGAGGATAATGGAATTCCGTTATGTTTCGACTGCCATCAAGAAATTGGCGGTTATAACAAAAAGCATCCTAAAGGAAACAAATTCTCAACAGAAGAGCTAAAAGCGAAACGAAACCGGGTGTATTCTCTAGTAGATTCAGGGGCAATTTATGCTCAGATAATTGCTGAACAGGTCCGCGCCAGGACTCCATCGAGGGAAACTGCTTTAATTCCAGAAAGTTTAGATGCTCCAAAACCCTCATCAGAAGGAAAAAAGTTTTTGGAAATGTTGCTAAAAGAAGAAGTAGAGACTGAAGCACCAGCCCGGAGACTAAAACTACTGTCAAATTTGGATTCCGCTTTTGTTATCGATGAACTTCTTTCGATGACTGAACAACTAGAAACAGCAATTCAAACAATGGGGAGACTTTCAGCAACGGAGGCTTTTACTCCCGATCAACAAATACCTGGATCCGTCAGTTAAACGTGGGATTTCTGTGCGAATGCTTTGGAGGCAAAAGGTTGCAAAAAAACGCAGGCGCACCCGTCCAGGAAATAGTCATTCTAGAAAGAATGGTTCGTAGAATTACATTGTTTGGAACATTACCTTTAAAAATTGAATTGCTGAATAGCTTTCGACAGGAAATTCTAGGAACTGTTTCAGAAAATCTCAGAGCGGCCTTATTTGGAGAGTTATTGAATACGGTAAACATGGATTAATTTTTAGAAGTCAACATATTAGTACCAGTTCTCGTCAAGCATATAGAAGACATACCAAAGGAATTGCAGGCAGATTACACGATGGCTCTCCTTAACCAATCATTATCAAGCTCTTTTACAGGGGCATCGGCAGCACGAACAAGCTTGATGCAACTCCCTGAATATATGGTTCAGGCAGCGCTTCCCAAAATCAATAGTGAATACTTGTGGCGGAATGGTAACAAAAAGTATATCAAGCAATTTATAGCAAAATATGAACATCTCACTTTAGGCAAGTTGAAGTCATTATTCGAAGACTTAAAAAGCTTGGGACACAAGGATTTTTCGAGAAAATATTACCCTTTCAAAGAATAACAATAGGCCCAATCGGGTCGCCGAGACTGACCCATTAAGGGCCAGCCCCGGCTCCCACACCACCACGGCATGCGGGTCCGCACTGGGCGGTTCCGACTAGACTCGGAATTTTGGCCCGTAGTGAAGTATGATCCACTGATTGCGCATATTAGGAACCCCTTGTTCCTCTAACCATTGATTGGTCAACCCTTTCTGGACGATGCTGTTGCCCGCCATTCGCCAATAGCCTTTGCGGCTGCGGGAGGCGAGCTTTACTTCATTCTTCCAGATACCTAGCGCGATGAGGTGACGGCGGCGCATACGAGGTTGCTTCCACTGTTTCCAGTAGGTAGAGCCTCACCCTTCGTCTCATCCACTCAGCCAGCTCCATTACCTGGGTATAGGTGTAGCTGAGGCTGAAGTAGTTGAGCCAACCGAGGATATAGCGTCGGAGTTCTTTAATAGCTTCCCCCCAACAGGGTGTCCCCGGTTCCGGCGGGTGATCTCACGTACTCGCTGCTTGAACCGTTCTCTCGCTTTGGCCGTCCACACCACTTTTCCGCGTGATCCTAACTGGAAACCCAAAAAGGAACACTGTTTCAGCGGTGCGGTTCGACTCTTGGCATGGTGGACCTTCAGCTTCAGCGTTCTTTCGAGGAAGACGGTGAGGCTCTTCATAACCCGTTCGGCCGCTTTCGGACTCTTGACCATTACGATAAAGTCATCGGCATAGCGCGTGAAACGGTGTCCACGGGCTTCGAGTTCCTTATCCAGCGGATTGAGTACGATGTTGGCTAGCAACGGGGAGAGCGGGCCACCTTGCGGAACGCCCTTTGTCGTCGCCTCCCGACCTCCATCCGGATGTGCCACTCCTGCCTGCAGGTAACGGCGGATCAAAGCCAGGATCTTTCGGTCCCGGATCTTTTCGCGCAGTTGAGCCATAAGCCGGTCATGGTTCACCGTATCGAAGAACGATTTAAGATCACAGTCTACCGCATGGCGGTATCCTGCTTTCCATCCGACTTCCAGCGTACGCACGGCCTGATGGGCATTGCGTCCTGCACGAAAGCCGTAGCTGTGTTTACTGAACCCACCTTCGAAGCGAGGGTTCAGCACTTGGGCCAGCGCCCTGCTGGATCACCCGATCCAAGACCGTGGGGATGCCCAGCGGGCGTTCTGACCCATCAGGTTTTGGGATATATACCCGGCGTACAGCCGCCGGGTGGTAGGTTCCCTTCATAAGCATGGAACGAACTCTTGGCCAATGTGCCCGCATGAATGCAGGAAAGTCTTGGACGGTCATACCGTCAAGACCCGGAGCCCCTGCGTTTGAGCGGACTTTACTCCACGCCTTATTCAGGTTCTCCGGAGCCAGGACCCGTTCCATCCGTGATTCATCTTGAGCATCCCCATGCTTCCCAGCGGGCGGGTTCTCATCCTTTCCTTGCCAACTGGCTTCATCGGTCAGGATGTCCTTTCCAAGGTTGGGATGCTCCTTCTCGGTTCGACCCTTCATGGCCTCAAGGCTTCCGGTCTCTTCGTTTATTCGGGTCACAGGACCCCCGGCTTGTGGCTCACTACTATGGTCTCTGCTGACTTCCCGCAAAGTAACCTCTGCGGGACCTCCCCAGGTAAGAGCGCGTTGCTCCGCGACACAACCACCGCATTTACCTCCATAATTGAACAGAAGGACTTCGCTGTGTTGTGCCAGCTCATCCCATCATATCGGCCTTCTATGCAGTTCTTATTCATTGGCTCATCGCTTTCCGCTAGCCTTCCTTCCCCCGGTCGGTTACCCTTCCAGAGTTGGCTTCACGTAGTCGTTCAGTTTATCTGTTCTTCTACAGGGGACTTGAACCCCATTTACAACGCGCCCATGCTGGGCGCACACAATGCGGTCGAGTTTACGGCTTGATCGTGGCTGCATGAAAATTGCGGAGCAATTTATCCCGCCACCACCGGCCGAAACTCAGCACGAGCGTTAGCTAATAGAAATAGAAAGGAGGAAGCATGAACACAATTGAAGTAATAAGAGAGTTTTTTGGATGGTGTTCAATTATCAATATCGGGTTGTTGGCGTTGTCGGCAATACTGATCATTCCCCTTCGTAAAACTGTCTGTCGTATCCATGGAAAAATGTTTGATTTAGATGAAAGATATTTGTCTCAAGCGTATTTCCAATATTTGGCACAATACAAGATCGCCATATTTATTTTGAATATTGTCCTGTACTTCGCCTTGAAACTCATGAGCTGATCAAAGAAAGCTAACCATGCGGTGGAGCTACGGCTTAATCGCGATGGCAACACAACTTGCTCTGCAAGTTTGGTGTCGTCACTGGCCGGCGCTCACCGCTAACGTTGGCTTAAATAGAAAATGTCTGAACCTGATATAAAAAAACTATTTGAAGATTATCGGAAATCCCTACACAAGGAACTCCAGGATCTTCGCTCTATGATTGATCTCATTACACAGATTGAAGGTCGAAGAAAGCTAGAAGGTGACCCTCCCATCAGTCGAATGACGATCTACCGCTACTTGTACAGTCCAAGAGGGGCTGGCTACCGAAAATACCTGCGTGGCCCCGGAAAGAAAAAACGAGCGACTCGGAAAAGCCATTCACGTATACACAACCAAACGATGATTGACCAACGCCCCGAAGAGGGTGAAAGTCGCAAGGTGGCAGGCCATTGGGAAGGTGACACTATTCAGGGCCAAACGAGAAAAGAGGCCTGTGTAGTCACTCTAGTAGATCGAGCGACTCGATATCTCATCGCCGATCTTTTACCTCGATGCAATGCCGAATCGGTCAACCGTTCCGTACCTCAGTTCGCTGATTCAGGGCTCCCCTGTAAAACGGTGACTGTAGATAATGGCATGGAGTTTGCCAGCCATGCTAAACTACAGAAAAAAATAGCAACCCCCATTTTCTTTGCTGAAGGGAGAAACCCTTGGCAAAGAGGGAGCAACGAAAACACGAATGGTTTGCTTCGCCAGTTTTTCCCGAAGAAAACCGACTTTGCTGCCCACAGCTCCGCTTAGTTGAGCTGGGCTGTGGAGTTACTGAATAATAGACCGAGAAAATGCTTAGAATATAGAACGCCCAAAGAAATGATGGATAGCTTCGGTTTTGCACTTGTAAGTTGAGTCTGCACCATTGAAAACGAGCTTCAAAAGGCTTTCCAATCATTGGGGAAAACGAGCACAAAAAGGTCAAAAAAATGGAAGAGAAAGAGGTCTATAAGAAGATCAGATATTGATTTGATTATAGAGAATTTAAGACATGACGTTTACAGGAAGGGGGGGGTACGGACACTGTATCATTACCTGGGTATCTTTAGAGCATTTAACGATTGAAATGCCTCTCTAGAAGATCTATACTCCATGACATGAGTATAGCAACAGCAGAAATCCGGCGGCGTGCGATAGATGCCTACAAAATGGGCAAAGGTTCCCAGGCCGATATCGCATCTTCTTATCGTGTAGATCTTAGAACGTTTCAGCGTTGGCTCTCTCGTTTCAACGAAACCGGACAGACCGCTCCCCGACCGCGTGGGCATCGTCAGGCCCTCTACAGCGGAAAGCAGCTCAAGGCGTTGGCTCAACTGGTGGGCAAACATCCCGATGCAACGCTTGAAGAACTCAAGAACATGAGCGGCGTGAAGGGGTCGATCATGGCCGTACAGCGGGCGTTGAATCGGTTGGGCTGCCGGTATAAAAGAAACGCTTCACGCCAGCGAGCAAGACCGGGCGGATGTAAATCTCTTGAGAAAGCAGTGGATCCAAGAGGTAGCCAAACTTGATCCAAGTCGCCTTGTCTTTATTGATGAATCCGGGGCGAAAACTAATATGACTCGTCTGCGGGGCCGGGCGTTGGGCGGGAACAGGCTTTTTACCAAAACGCCTCATGGACATTGGTGTACCACCACCTTGATTTCTTCGGTCCGCCTGGACGGAACAACAGCGGCCATGGAGGGGGAGGGGGCGACAGACACGGCTGTTTTTGGAGAATATATTCGCCGGGTTCTTCTCCCGACTCTTTCACCTGAAGACATCGTCATCATGGACAATCTTCGCGTCCATCACAATCCCAAGGTCATTGAACTCATTGAGTCATGCGGGACCCATGTAAGATTCCTTCCACCCTACAGTCCCGATTCCAACCCCATTGAAAAAATGTGGGGCAAGATAAAGAATCGGTTGGGCAGCCTTGCAGCCCGCAGTCAGCAGGAACTATCTGAAGCGATCACACAAGCGTTCGAAGAGGTTTCTCCCGACGAGGTAATCGGCTGGTTTTCTTCGTGCTACATCGCGACACCTCAATCGTGAAGCGCTCTAATGATCATGGTGGTGGTCATGTCCGTGATGGTCATGATGATGTGATCCTTGATGGCTCTGTTGGTGTTTCTCAACTGTATCTTTCCTGATTTCGGGTAAGTGAGACGCCATTGGAAAAGTAAAATAACCGACCAGTTGATAAACCAACAATAGAGCTCCAGCAACGATTAACCCAGAATTCACAATTTTTGAGAAGGTCCCGAAAAGAGGGCCCCTTATGAGTCTTAAGAGTGGATAAACAATAGCAAGCACTGCTATCTGACCCACTTCAACCCCCGCATTGAACGAGATTATTTTCCAAGCTAGATTGTGATCTCCTAAAGAGATCTGCTGCAACCGTGTAGACAATCCAAAGCCATGCACGAGACCAAACAGAAAAACCATGAGGGTTAGGTTTGGCGGATTTTTTAAAAAGCACTTTTTAAACCCGTCCAGATTTTCAAATCCTTTATAGATTACGCTTCCAGCAATAACAGCATCTACAAGATAGTAGTTTGCAGTGATTCCGAAAAGGGTAGCGAGAATAAGAGTTAAACTATGCCCCACTGTAAAAGCGGTTATAAATTTAACAATATCTGAGAATTTTGTTAAAAAGAAGATAACGCCAATAAGAAACAAAATATGATCATAGCCGGTGACCATGTGCTTGGCGCCTAAGAATAGATAATCAGCCAGACCCCCTTTGACCATTTCGGCTTTGTCAACATCTGAAACTCCATGCCCGAATAGAGAGACAGGCAACGTGAAAAATAGTATAAATAAGACGCTTGATTTCATTTTTATTTCATATCATCTTTGCTTGTCGAGGTTTCCTGTTCCGTGACGGACCGAGTCTGACTGGTCTCATTGCCCTCAACAATTTTTCTTAGATACTCGGGTAACTCCACACCGGCTATCTTGGATACATCATGTAACGCGGGAAGCAATTTGTAAAGGTTTCTTAAAAAATTAGCCGTCGAATTTCCGTTCTCGTTTCCTCCAGCCTGATCCCAGGCGGTTACTGTATCATGTTATCTTTTGTAGTACCATAAATTATCCGTTTTTACACCCACTCGTTCAATGGAAAGCCGGGCTTAAAAATCCTTCCATCTATAGGAGAAACGAACACAAAGAAATTATGGGTCTAATGTTATCGATTTTAGTGCACGATAAAGTTTACTATTAAGTAATGAAGTATGGTTATATTTGCAGGAGCAGAGGTTCTAATCAAACACGTTTTAATGGCTAGTCGTGAATAGTATATGGAGGTGTAAAGATGGGAAAAGAATATCCCCAAATCGATGCGAAGATGCAGGGTTGGATTACTCAACAAAAAGTTTTTTTTGTGGCTACGGCGCCCTTATCTATAGATGGGATGGTTAACTGTTCTCCGAAAGGGATGGATACGTTTAGGGTCATTGATCCACATACCGTTGCGTATTTGGATTTAACAGGTAGCGGAATTGAAACGGTCTCTCACATCAAGGAAAACAGAAGAGTGGTTATCATGATGTGTGCCTTTGAGGGGGCGCCTAAGATTGTCCGATTTCATGGGCATGGCCAAATATGTGAGGTTGGAACTGTTCCGTATCAGGACATCATAGGCTGTTTCCCCAAGCATAAAGGGACTCGTTCTATTATTAAAGTGAATGTTACGCGTGTGAGTGATTCATGTGGGTTTTCTGTTCCGATTTATGAGTATTGTAAAGATCGAGATACCCTAACCAAATGGGGTGATAAGAAGGGGGTGCAAGGTTTGAAGCAGTATAGAAATGAGAATAACAAGTATAGTTTAGATGGGTTGATAGGTTTAGATGAAACCTTGAGCTAGAGAGACAAAAACGTTTTTTTCGAGATTAGATGTATATATATAGGAAGAGGGGATATGATAACACTTGTTACTGTAAACTCATTGATTGAGGCAGACCAACTATGTGCAGAACTCGATTCATTGGAGATTAAGGGGTTTATTCCTGATGAAGGTGTTGTCGGTGCAAATCCGTTATACGTCAATGCAGTGGGAGGGATTCGTGTTCAAGTTCACAAAGAAGACCTTGATAAAGCCCGCGAGTTTATCCAAGAAATACGTCCGGTTGTTGCTAAAAGAGACTTGATGTGTCCTCAATGCAAGGGGACTGATATTGAATATGAAAAGTTTTCTATACGACTTGCATTTCTAACACTCTTATTGCTTGGATTTCCTTTATTGTGGATTAAGAGGACATGTTGCTGTAAATCGTGTGGGCATAGGTGGAATTATAAAAACTCTCATAAGATGGTCTAAAAAAGTGTACAAGAGACCGTGTTCGATACCGAAAGGAATAGCAGTACGCCATGAATCTGGAACAGAAAGAGACTTTACGTCAACGTATACAAGAGACCATCACGCGTTGTAAGGAAGATATTATGCGACTGGAAAAATCGGCTTCTCCTATTGCACCGGATAAGGCCTTGGGCAGGTTGACACGTATGGATAGCTTGAATGATCAAGGGATCAGTAAGGCCGCTCTTTCTCAAAATCAAGATAAATTTTATAAGCTTGAACAAGCCCTCGATCTTATTGATCGTCCCGAGTTTGGTGACTGTGCGACTTGTCGTTCTCCTATTTCCATTGAACGTCTTATGGTCTTGCCTGAAAGCACACGATGTGTGAATTGTGCTAGCAAGTAGGAACGGATTAAGTCTAAGGTCAGTAGACTGAAGAGTTGCAGGTCAAGGGTTAATGGACTTTCGACCTTAGACTTTTTGGCTAAGAACGTATTTGCCGATTGACAAGATGTATGAATAGTATCAGTGTATATGCCTTTAGATACTTCAGTGACTAAATAAAATCAGTGACTAAATAAAATGGATGAAATAAAACAGAGTGAACATTTAGATGCATTGCGCAATGTTATTGATCCTGACCTTCATCTCAACATTGTAGATTTGGGTTTGATCTATGGCGTTGAGCAAAAAGAGGGTACTGTAGATATCCAGATGACATTGACGACACCAGGATGTCCGTACGGGCCGTACCTTTTGCATCAAGTTGACCAGACATTAAAAGGGCAACCAGGCGTTGAAGAAGTAAATGTTGACGTTGTATGGGATCCACCGTGGGGACCCGAAAGAATGTCAGAAGCTGCAAAATTAGAATTAGGATTTGATTTGTAAAAAAAGAAGTCATTTTGTTCCGATACGCGATGCCATCGGGACGTCATTAGGTCAGTTATCTCAATCCGTTGACATGATGGAGATGTCATTTGTTGTAATGACGTTCTCCGTAGGAAAACAATTGCCGCGAGCAAAGCGAGTAAGTGACCAGAAATGACTATACATGACGCGATCCGAAGGAGAGCAACTATGAGTGAGAAGGTTTATTTTGAAATTCGGAATCTACATGCAGATGTGGAGGGAAGTCCAATTTTGAAAGGGGTTGATTTAAAAATCAACAAAGGTGAAATCCATGCCATGATGGGACCGAATGGTTCTGGGAAAAGTACGTTATCAAATGTGATTATGGGGCATCCTAGCTATGAAGTCACGGAAGGCGAAATTCTTTTTGGTGGACAAAATATGGTTGAATTAGCACCTGAAGAACGTGCGCAGTCAGGTCTTTTTCTGGCTTTTCAATATCCCGTTGCAGTACCCGGCGTGACCACGGCCAAATTCTTGAAGAGTGCATTTGATGCGGTTCATGGTGAACAAAACATTAAAGCTATAGCCTTTCTAAAAGAGTTACGTGCGAATATGAAATATTTAGGTGTGCGAGAAGAATTTATCAATCGCTATATGAATGATGGGTTTTCGGGCGGAGAAAAAAAACGCATGGAAATTCTTCAAATGCTTACCCTACAACCCCAAATGGCTATTATGGATGAGACGGATTCAGGGCTTGATATTGATGCCCTTAAGGTTGTTTCAAAAGGGGTAAATAAATTAGTGAGCCCAGCGTTTAGTCTGCTCGTTATTACTCATTACGAACGTATTCTAAACTACATTAAACCTGATCATTTACACATTCTGATGGATGGCAAGATTGTGTTTACCGGCGGTTCGGAAACCGTAAAAAAACTTGAAGAAAAAGGGTACGATTGGGTCAGAGAAGAATATGGACAAGAGGTTTTAGCAGGGAGGGAAGAAGCGTCAAAAGTCTAAGGCCAAAAGCCGAAAGAAGGAAAAGAACAAAAAAAGTCTTTGTCTTAACGACCTATGACCTTCAGATCTTCGGCGCTTTATCTTTATCATCATGACTACAGAAACCACATTTATTAATGACGAATATAAATACGGCTTTGTGACAGAAGTCGAAGCCGATACCATTCCTAAGGGGTTGAACGAAGATATTATCCGAATGATTTCTGAAAAGAAGAACGAACCGGATTGGATGTTGGAATGGCGTTTGCAGGCCTATCGGTGGTGGCTTAATAAGGAAGAACCACAGTGGCCTATGTTGAATTTCGAGCCCGTCAATTACCAGGATCTGCGCTATTATTCAGCCCCCAAAAAAATGGCTGACCGGTTTAAAAATGAGGAAGGTAAAATTGATCCGGAAGTCAAAAAAACCTTCGAAAAACTTGGGATTCCTTTAGATGAACAAAAACAGTTAGAAGGCGTAGCCATAGATGCGGTATTTGATAGTGTATCGGTCGCGACTACGCATCAGAAAGTTCTTGAAGATTTGGGCATCATTTTCTGTTCAGTTTCTGAGGCCTGCGAAAAACATCCTGAACTTATAAAGAAGTATTTAGGTTCGGTTGTTCCCTATACCGACAACTTTTACGCAACACTCAATTCTGCGGTATTCACAGACGGATCATTTGTATATGTGCCGAAGGGCGTGAAATGCCCTGTTGAACTATCTACCTATTTCAGAATTAACGCTCAAGACACGGGTCAGTTTGAACGAACACTAATTATTGCCGATGAAGGAAGCTATGTCTCCTATCTGGAAGGGTGTACAGCGCCCATGCGAGATCGAAACCAGCTTCACGCAGCGGTGGTCGAACTCATTGCGTTAGGAGATGCTCAAATTAAATATGCAACCATTCAGAATTGGTATGCTGGAGATAAAGAAGGGAAGGGGGGCATTTACAATTTTGTAACCAAACGTGGTCATTGTCGCGGGAAAAATTCAAAAATCTCCTGGACCCAGGTTGAAGCGGGTGCCGCTATTACATGGAAATATCCCAGCTGTATTCTTGAAGGCGATAACTCAACGGGTGAATTTTATTCAGTGGCTGTGACCAACAATTGTATGCAAGCCGATACCGGAACTAAAATGATCCATATCGGGAACAAAACAAAAAGCACGATCATTTCTAAAGGCATCTCCGCGGGACAATCAGCAAATACATATCGGGGGCTCGTCCAAGTTTTGCCAGACGCTTTTGGATGTCGAAATTATTCAGCGTGCGATTCCATGCTAATGGGGGATCAATGTAGCGCTAATACCGTGCCTTATATCGAAGCTGAAAATAGTACCGCGGTTATTGAGCATGAGGCAACAACTTCGAAGATTAGTGAAGAACAACTTTTTTATATTAAGAGCAGAGGGATTGATGAAGAAAATGCGATCAATCTGGTCGTTAACGGATTCTGTAAAGAAGTCTTCAAACAATTGCCCCTTGAGTTTGCTGTTGAGGCTACGAAATTATTAGAAATGAAATTAGAGGGAAGTATTGGATAACAAGTCAGAGGTCAGGAGAAGACTGATATCAAGAATCGAGTATCTAGCAATGACAACAGCACAAATAGCAATACCTGATCAACAGGTTGACTTCATGCCAGGGTTTGGCGAGGAGCAATATAGCCAACTTGGTGTTCAAGACGAACCTGAACTTCTTCGTGCTAAACGCGAAGAAGCCTTTAGGTTCTATAAAAACCTTCCCGTTCCCACAAACAGAACCGAAGAGTGGCGCCGTACTGGTCCGGCTCTTTTCCCGTTTGACTCCCTAAAATCTCTTCCTCAACTCAAACAGGCCGAGTATGCCGGTGAAGGGAGCTGGGATAAATATTTTGATGTAGTTGTTTCTATTGATGATACCTCTTTTTCTATTCATGATCGGTCTGGTGTCTTGAAAAAAGAAGTTGTGTTTGTATTACCTCTTGCTGAAGCAAGTATACGGTTTCCAGATCTTGTTAAAAAACATCTTCAAGGCCAAGCATTGCCTGCTGATATGGGTAAAATAGAAGCACTGAATAGCGCGTTTTGGAATATAGGTCTGTTTATCTATATCCCTGCCAAGACAGATTTGAAAAAGGGCATCTTAATTAAGCATCAGCATCAAACTTCTGGCGCTATTTTAGTGCCTCGTTTAGTTGCGGTTGTAGAGGAACAAAGCACGGCTCATATCACAGAACACTTTCTGTCAGTAGATGACCTTTCTTTTATGTCTATAACGAGTAAAGAACTCTATGTCCAACAAGCGGCTCGCCTTAAGATTGTTACACTAAAAAAATGGGGCAACCAGTCCTATCATGTAGCCAGTGATATGGCGCGTGTAGAGAAAGATGCTCAGGTTGACTTAGTTACCTTTAATACCGGCGGGAAAGTTTCAAAGATGAAATTTGGGAGTGATGTTGCTGGAAAAAATTCGGCGGCCGAATTAGACGGACTTTTCTTCGGGCAAGATGACCAACATTTTGATCAAACAACATTGCAAGTCCATTCTTCTCCAGACACCTATAGTCGGTTGTTATACAAAGGTGTTGTAAAAGATAAAGCCCATTCGGTCTACCAAGGGGTTATCCAAGCCAAACCAGGTGCTATTCGTGTAGATGCCTACCAAACGAATAATAACATTGTGCTTAATGATGGTGCTCGAGCCGATACGATTCCTGGCTTGCTCATTGATGCGGATGATCTTAAATGTAGCCATGGCGCAACCATTGGTAATCTTGACGAGGAACAGATTTTTTATCTTCGATCAAGAGGGCTAAGCGAATCTGAAGCCCGGCGCATTGTGCTGATTGGATTTTTTGAAGAAGTTATTGAGCGTATCCCGCAAGATTTTATACGTGATCATATCCATGAGCTTATTAATCAAAAAATACTAAAAGAAGCTGAAGATTAAATGAAACGAGTTGCTTCGAGAGGTATTCCAAAAACTTCTGAAAAAACCTTATTGGGGGTACCATTTAACCGTCATAAATTTTTTGAAAGGATCATGTGATATGTCAGAGGTTAACACAGAAGAGTGGGCGGCCGTTGCCGACCTAGACGATTTTAAAGATACCGATCGAAAACTGATTGATTTAGGGGGCGAAAAACAGATAGGCCTGTTTAAAGTAGAGGGTGGTTATTACGCCATAGATTCATGGTGTAGCCATCAGAAAATGTCACTGATGGAAGGTCCCGTAACAGGGCATGAAATTATGTGTCCCTTGCACGGTGCCCGGTTTGATTTAAAAACGGGACAGCATTTAAGTTTTCCTGCGGTTAAACCGGTGGGGAGCTATCAGGTAAAAGTTGGAGGGGATCAGATTCTTTTGAAACCATAAAGAGTTGCCCACGAATCACGAAGATCTGCCGTGGTGGAACATGAATGTTCACGAATAAAAAAATAGAGCTTCCTTCCTAAATCCCTGTCTTGATTCGTGGATAAAAAATTTCGATGAAATGAAACATATATAATGAGCTGTTTTAACGCCAATACCATCCGTTCAGATTTTCCTGTTTTAGACCAAATTCTCTATGATGGGAAACCTTTGGCCTATCTCGATAACGCGGCAACCACTCAAAAACCGCACCACGTTATTCATGCTGTTCAGGAGTACTACGAAGCATACAACTCCAATGTCCATCGTGCCCTGCATTTCCTTGCCGAACGCGCTACTGTAGCCTATGAAGAGACGCGTAAAAAAGTCGTTTCATTCATCCATGCAAATACGGAAAGGTCGATTATTTATACACGCGGTACGACCGAGAGCATAAATCTTGTTGCTTATAGTTGGGGTAGAAAAAATATAGATGAGGGTGATGAAATTATTCTTTCTGAAATGGAACATCATAGTAATCTTGTCCCTTGGCAGATTCTGGCCCAAGAAAAAAAAGCAAAGCTTTGTTTTATACCTGTGCTAGAAGATGGAACGTTGGATCTGAACGCCTATACCCATCTGCTTTCTTCAAAGACAAAGTTAGTAGCGATTACGCATATGTCAAATGTCTTAGGGACCATCAATCCGGTTCAGAAGATGATTGATCAGGCTCATCAGGCCGGTGCTCTTGTTCTGTTGGATGGCGCACAAAGTGTTCCTCATGTATCGATTGATGTGTCGCAATTAGATGTCGATTTTTTAGCCTTTTCTGGACATAAAATGCTTGGACCTACGGGAATCGGGATTCTGTATGGCAAAGAAGCCATCCTTGAATCTATGCCTCCCTTTCATGGAGGCGGAGAGATGATTCATAAAGTTGAATTGGAACAGTCGACGTATACTGAACTTCCTCATAAATTTGAAGCGGGGACCCCAAATATTGCTGGAGTTATCGGATTCGGAGAAGCCATCGATTATCTGGAGGGGGTAGGGATGGGAGCGGTTCAATCCTACGAGCAGTTGCTAACGCAATATGCTTTATCAAAATTAGAAAAAATCTCAGGATTAACGATTATTGGAAAGGCCCTTGAACGTGGAGGGGCAATTTCATTTACATGTGAAGGGATTCACCCGCATGACTTATCACAATATCTTGATCGAGAAGGAGTGGCCATCCGGGGTGGACATATGTGTTGTCAGCCTCTTGTGCGAAAGTTTGATAGTACTGCTTTAAATCGTCTAAGTCTATATCTATATAACATGGAGCAAGATATCGACCAACTGATTGAAGCTTTATTAAAAGCAAAGGAGTTTTTTAAAACATGACAGATTCCGTTCCGCTCGATGATTTATACCAAGAAATTATCTTGGATCATTTCAAAAATCCTAGAAATGTTCAGAAACTTTCTGATGAAGAAGTCCTGATTGAAGAAGAAAACCCAACGTGTGGGGATCAGATTCGGGTGACCGCTAAAGTTGAAGAGGGGTGTATTGTCGGTATTAAATATGAAGCTAAAGGATGTGCCATCAGCACCGCTTCAGCATCGATGATGTCAGAAGCATTGATGAATAAACCGGTTGAAGACGCGCGCGTGGCCATACAAAATTTTACAAGGACCATGAAGGGTGAGCAGGAGATGTCAGAAGATGAATCGGGTGATCTCATCGCCCTTCAAGGTGTTAAACGGTATCCTTTACGTATTAAATGTGCAACCATGAGTTGGCATGCATTAGATCATGTGCTGGATAAAATGAGTGTTGAAAAATAGTTTTTTTCTTTCAGGTAAATAACCTAAAGGCAGGTTTCCGTGTTATCGTAAGAGGCTCATAAGGCTCTTGTCCTTTTATTCCATGTCAAAAAAAACTAAATGTCTATTCATGGGTTGTATCCTTGTACTTCTCTATGGGTTGGGTGTTACGGTCCGTCGAGTTGTGTTGGAGGCGCACTATAGTGTACAGAAAACTGAACTTTCTTTTACACTCGAAAGTGCTCTTGCTTATCGCCTGGTTGATCAAGTTTGTCGTTTGGGGACCCTTCCGGAAATCGATCAAGACATTGAATATCCAGAAGGGATCAATGTTCGAGAAACGTATTCTATCGGTTCAGAATACGTCTATTCTTTTTTGGCTAAGTTTTCCCCCCATCCTTCTCTTTGACGCAAAAGATTCGTTGGATTCAGATGGCCTGGTTTTGTTTAGGGATTCCTTTGCTAGGGATATGGGTAGGCCGATGTTGGGGTTCTTTCACGGCGGGTTGTATATCCAGTGCGTTTTATGCACTATCCTTATCTAGTGTAATCCGTTCTACCGGGCTGGAAATTTCACGTGAAAACTTTTCCCTTCCTGTCCTTATCGCTTCCTTACTTTTTGAAACATGGGCCGACCGATCTTTTGGAAAACGTGTATATCTTTTTTCACTGATATCATCTCTTTTGCTAGGGATCGCTTTAATGACATGGGATATGATTCAGTTCTATATCATCTTATGGATGCTTATAGCTTATATACGTTTGGTTCGATTCCATTATGTAAAGAGTCTCTGTCTACGTGTTCGTTGGATATGTATGTGGGTCATTTTAATGTGTTGTGGTTTATTGAACCCGTATCTTAAAGCCGATTTATTTATCCTCTCACCCGCTGGGTGCGTCGAGGCTTTTTTGTAATTCCTTTTGGCCCAAATGGTTCGTGCAGAAAACCGCGTTTAACTGACGGATCCAGGTTCCCCTTATGTATACCGAAACGTATGGACATTTTTTTGAATTATGGGTCGCCAAAATCAAATTTCTAAATATGAAACCTTCTGATCCCGCTGTTTTAAATTTTGATCAACGGATGATGTGGGTGCCTGCCTTGCACTCTGCGAATCTTCGATGGGTGCTTCAATTATTTCCTGGAATATTAGGGTTGACACTGGGGACCGTCTTTGTATTATGGCCTAAATTAATTGTCAGACCTCAATTCAGATTATATCAGCTAGTATTCTTCTATAGTACCTCTTTGGTAACGTGTTTGTTCTTTGTTAGGTTTCATGTATATCTTTCAATTTTTTCTTCGGCACTCTTGGGATGGTGGGTCGTGTGGGTTAACGAACGAACAGGTCCCTCAAAACGACTCGCTTGGACACGACAAAGCCTTTGGGTCATTATCCTCATTGGATTTGTCATGGAAGCAAGAAATACATTGAATCGTCCTGATCGATGGGGTCGGCAAGGTGTTTATTACGCAGAACTAAATGAATTAAATACATGGTTAAAAGAGCATGTTTCGCCCGAACCCGTACTGGCCAATTTTGGTGTGAGCGCTTCAATTTTAGGGTACGGGAACTGTCCCATTATTTTACATCCTAAATTTGAAACAAAAACAATACGTCAACGTGTACAAGATTATGGAGAGACCCTTTTTAAAAAATCAGAGAAAGCCTTTAGGGATTGGGCGGATGGGTTTAAAATCCGCTATTATGTGTATTCGATGGGAGAGTTTTCCTCTAAACACCCTGAACAGCAAATGAGATATTTTGTAAACGCGTTGAATCCTGATGCACATGCCGCTGCAAGGATGTTTGAGTTTAACCCGTAGAAAGGAACACATTTTCGGTATCTATGGGGCAATCGCAAGTATCGAGTCTTTAAAATAGTCACACGTACCGATGAAGCGTTATCCCATCAACATGGACACGATGCACAAGATGCGTTTCAACAGGGAAAACCTGAGTCGGGCCGAAAAAGAAGCAGTTCTTGCGCTCAAGCTTTTCGCTCATAATAAACTCGCTCTAGACGTGTTAAGACGTGTTGGATCGTTAAAAGAAAAAGGCTTTTCCTATCAAGGCTATGAAAAAAGATGATGGGGCCATAGCGGTTGGGATTACCGGGGGTATCGGATGCGGAAAGAGTGAAGTGGGCCGGATTTTAATTGAACAAGGTATTTCAGTTTTAGATACAGATACAGTGGCTCACCAAATGGTGGAGCCCGGAAAAACATGTTATAGACAAATTATTGATCATTTTGGTCAGGATCTATTAAAAGAAAATGGGACCATTGACCGAGATAGGCTCGGTAAAAAGGTTTTTTCTAATCCGTCTCAAAGAGAGGTCCTTAATCAAATCATTCATCCCAACGTAAAAAGATACTATCGAAAGTGGGTGCAGGATCGCCTTAAGGAACAAGAGATGGCCGCTGTGATTGTTCCTCTTCTTTATGAGATCAATGAAACGTTATTATGGAACGCTGTGATTTGTGTTTCGTCTCCTTTTGATGTGGTCATTGCAAGATTAAAAAAGAGAGGATTCAACGAACACGCGATACAACAAAGGGTAGAAGCTCAATGGCCTTTGTCAAAAAAAGAAGAACGGGCTGATTATATTATTATGAACGACGCGACTTTAGATGATCTAAAAACAAAAACAAAAAAAGTAGTATTCGATCTTTTAAAAAAGGAGAAAAGGAATCATGTCTGAGACAAAGAAAGAAAAACCACAAACCCAGAAGACAAAACATAACACTCGAAAACCAAATCCCAATACAGCCGCTGTTGCTGAAGATAAAGATCCGGCTACCACAAACCCTGAACCTGCAGAGAACAAGGATCAAGTGCCTCTTAAATTATATGACTTGCAGACCATGTCGGTTCTAGACTTAGTAAAAATGTCCGCGTCGTTTAACCTGGAAGATGTGGCGGCCCTCCGTAAACATGAATTGATTTTTGAGATTCTTAAAGCCAATGGGCGTCAGAAAGGAAAGATGGTTGGCCGAGGCGTACTCGAAGTGCTTCCGGATGGGTTTGGGTTCTTGCGGTCTCCCCATTATAATTATCTGCCGTGTCCCGAAGATATCTATGTTTCTCCATCGCAGATACGTCGATTTGGTCTGCGGACCGGTGACCTTGTCGAAGGAGCAATACGTTCTCCCAAAGAAAAAGAAAGATTTTTTGCTCTGCTCAAAGTCGCTAACATTAACGATAAAGATGCCGATGCCCCTATCCATAAAATTCCGTTTGAGAATTTAACGCCTCTTTTCCCGGATAGACGTTTTGTTTTAGAAAGAGAGGCCAAGGAGATTTCCATGCGTGCTATGGATCTCGTAACGCCTATAGGCGTTGGACAACGTGGCCTTATTGTGGCGCCTCCTCGTACCGGTAAAACCGTCCTGCTCCAAAAATTAGCGAATAGTATATCGGCCAACAGTCCCGATGTTAAACTGGTTGTACTGCTCATTGATGAGCGGCCCGAAGAAGTGACCGATATGCAACGAAATACCCAGGCCGAAGTTCAAAGTTCTACCTTTGATGAGCCGCCTGAACGTCACGTCCAAGTCGCAGAAATTGTTATTGAAATGGCAAAACGAATGGTTGAAAACGGAAAAGATGTTGTGATTTTGTTAGATAGTATCACGCGTTTAGCGCGTGCCTATAACACCTTGCAGCCGCATAGCGGAAAAATTCTTACAGGCGGTGTCGACGCCAATGCCTTACACAAACCCAAGCGGTTTTTTGGAGCGGCACGAAATGTAGAAGAGGGTGGAAGTTTAACCATTATTGCGACCGCTTTAGTAGATACAGGAAGCCGTATGGACGAAGTCATTTTTGAAGAGTTTAAAGGAACAGGGAATATGGAGTTAGGCTTGGATAGAAACTTAGTCGATAAACGAATCTTTCCTGCCATCAATATAGAGAAATCAGGGACTCGAAAAGAAGAAAGTCTTTTGCACCCCGATGAATTAAATAAAGTTTGGATGTTACGTAAAGCCTTAAAAGATGTCCCCTCTGTTGAAGCCATGGAGTTATTGATTAGTCGATTAAAAAAGACAAAAAGTAATGCTGAGTTTTTGATGGCCCTTCAGAATGCATAACCATGGACAGCAACCCATATCCAAGGGGACTTCGTGGGCGTCGGCGTGGTCCTTATCGTGTGATAAGTGGTGTGGCTGTTTTCGTTTCCGCTTTAGTCCACGTCTATCTAATACAAATCTTGCCTCCCCTTCCTGTAAGAAGGCTTCCGGCCATCCATGCAGCACATGCGTTAAAGTCAATGACCCTCATGAATGTGTCTCCGACATGGAACACTTCTTTCCAACAACCTACGCGTTACCATCCGGAGAATCCGGGATCACAGGTTGATGTTCAACAAGAACTAGAGGACTATACCGCTGCATTAGAAAAAACATTTCCCGAAGAACTCACATGGGACCAACCCGCTCATCTTGTTACGCAAAAAGATGCCCTCATTGAGCCTTCACCTTTTGAGGCGTCTGCACCATGGTCACCTCGAGAAGCGATCATGCAGATTGAAGAAACACTCTATCAGGACGATGTGAGTGCATTACCGCGTCGTTATATACCCTATACCGATCGAACGGTGAGCGTGCCTGACATCACGTTACCTACCGATATTCAAGCCGAGACCCTTTTAACACATGTTCAACCGTCCATCAAAGAAGCTGCTTTGGAGGTCACGCAACCTTTTTCAGAAGTATTTAGACAGACCTCAATAGTCAAAGAAACAAACCTGTCGATACACATTCAATCCGATATAGAGAAAGATACGTTAAGAGAGACCGCATCATTTGTGGATGAGAGCCATGAAGAAATTACGCATGTAGAGCCGATCGAACGGTTGCTTGATTTAGATCTCTACACCTTTTCAATATCCAGATCGTCCTGGCACCTATTTTAAGATGGAGATTCAACGGCTTGGCATTGAACAGCTGCCTGTTTTACCTAAAGACATTCTATTTATCCAGGACGGGTCGCGCAGCATGAAGCAAGCGAAATTGAATGGGTGTAAACAGGGACTAACACATTGGCTAAATGTTTTAAATGAGGAGGATCGGTTTAATGTTATTGCTTTTCGTGAAGATGTGACCTGGTGTTTTAATACCTGGCATCCTGTTCATCAGGAGAGCAAACAACAAGCCTATACATTCATCGATAGACTACGTGCACAAGGAAAAACAGATGTCTATGCTTCATTGAAGCCTCTTCTGAATGTGGAGCGGGATCCTGAACGAACGGTGATGGCTATTTTGATAACCGATGGGAGACCTACCATGGGGATGGTCGAGAGTTCGGATATCATCGAAACCTTTAGTCGTGCAAATCAAAGTAAAGTTTCTGTGTTTTCTTTTGGAGGCGGGACACGCGTTAACCACTTTTTGCTCGATCTTTTAAGTTACAAAAACAGAGGCGACTCCTATAGTGTTGAAGACCGTCAGGATATAACCCGTGCTTTAGGCCTGTGGGCTAAAGCGCTTAATCGTCCTGTTCTTGCCGATTTAAGTTATCATTTTTCAGGGGTTGAAGATCAGGAGATTTATCCTAGAATATTAACGCACCTTTATCTGGACCGTCCCCTTATTATTTATGGGCGTATAAAAGATCCAAGTATCCGTACCGCCTTTCGCGTGGTGGGTCATTCAAGAGGAGGGATCAAGAGAGACTTAGTATTCCAAATTGATTTGTCTGAAGCCCAAGAAGGCGATACGGACATCCCTGAACAATGGGCATGGCACAAAGTGTATCATTTAATTGGTAAACATCTTCAAACCCAGGAACCCGATTTAATGGATGAAATCGAGTTACTGGCTAAACAATATGATATCGTTGTTCCGTATGGGGATAATTATCCGGTGATATACTAATCCAAATTTCATATTCTTGGATGTAGAATCCGTGCTGTGCGCGGATTGGCTTTCCCGTATGCATCATGACCATACATTCTATTTGACCTCTTTGGTGAGGTAGCCTATTGTATCTCCTTATTTTTCATGCAGCCTCTTGCAAAACGACATATTTACGCGGGCTGCTTAAGGGGCCGATTCGAAGAGTCTCGAGTGATAAACATAATCATGGAGAACATAATAAGGTATGAAAGTTACCGTTCAAGATATAGGGCCTTGTCGCAAGTCATTGAATATTGAAATCCCTGTTGATTCCATTGATACGGAGTATCGGCAGGTTCTGGGGTTGTATAGAAAATCAGCTAAAATTCCGGGGTTTCGACCGGGCAAAGCGCCTGAAAAACTCGTCCAGAACCGCTATGCCAAAAAAATCCAAGAAGAAGTTAAAGACCGACTCATCCCTCAAGGTTATCGAGATGCTATCCAACAAGAAAAACTTGACGTTGTAGCTGTGTTAGGGGTGGAAGATGTTAACTTTTCGACGGGTGTCCCCATGCGGTTTTCTGTTACCCTAGATATACCACCTGAATTCAAATTGCCATCTTATAAAAAATTTTCCCTCAAGGAGAATAAAACAGATATAAAAGATAAAGACATCGACGAAACGCTAGAAACCTTACGTGAACAATATGGAACTTTTCAGGACGTGGAGGAACGGGGAGTCCAAAAAGACGATGTTGTGAAGATCGATTATGAAGGGGTTATGGATGGAATACCTATTTCTAAAACCGTTACTTCTGACGAAGCCATTGGGAAAGGAAAAGATTTTTGGTGTCGTATTGAAGAAAATAGTTTCGTTCCTGGCATGGATAGAGGATTGCTCAATACTAAAATAGGGGAGAAAAAAGAAATAGAAATAGCGTTCCCCGAAGATTTCAAAGTAGAGGTCGTAGCCGGGAAAAAAGCGGTTTATTCCGTAGAAGTAAAAGCGATACGAGAGAAGAAAAAATCGGACCTCAACGAAGAATTTTTTAAACCATTTAATGTCGCCTCTGAAGAAGAATTAAAAACTCGTATACGTGAAGATTTGACAAGAGCCGCTCAAGATAAAGAAAAAGAACGACTTAAAAACGAAATCATTAAAGATTTATTACAGAAAACAAAATTGGATCTTCCTGAATCTCTAGTCATCCAAGAGACACGTAACTTGATTGAAAGCATGGTCAATCAAAATGCTAAACGTGGGTTATCTCAAAAAGTGATTGAAGAGAACAAAGACCAAATTTTTGAATCAGCCAATCGAAACGCCAAAGACACCGTAAAACTTCATTATATTTTGCATCGAATTGCGGATAAAGAGAAGATTGAAGTCTCAGAGAACGAGCTTAACCAGTATATTGCTGCCATGGCTTCGTATTATGGGTCTGATCCTTCAACATTTAAAACTGAATTGGAAAGCAAAAATATTATAGATACCATAAAGATAGATTTGCGCAATAATCGGACAGTAGATTTTCTAATAGAAAACTTCGTTAAACATTAATCATTAAAGAACCAAACCCAAGGAATATAATGAAGACAGAAACAAACCAAGTTCTCGTTCCCATGGTTGTAGAGCAATCGAGTCGGGGTGAACGAGCGTATGATATTTATTCAAGACTTCTCAAAGAACGAATTATTTTTGTGGGGACACCCATTGGCGATGAGATCAGTAATTTAATTATTGCTCAGATGCTTTTTTTGCAAGGTGAAGACGCAGAAAAAGATATCAGCCTATACGTCAATTCCCCGGGTGGCTCTGTCACGGCAGGACTCGCTATATATGATACCATACAGTTTTTAAAATGTGATGTGGTCACGTATTGTGTGGGGCAAGCAGCCAGTATGGGTGCCGTACTTCTTGCTGCAGGAGCCAGCGGAAAACGGTATGCCTTGCCCAATGCCCGGATTATGATTCATCAACCCTGGGGGGGCGCTCAAGGCCAAGCCACAGACATTAACATCCAAGCACAAGAAATTTTAAGGTTAAAAGATCGCCTCAACGAAATACTCGCTCATCACACCGGAAAACCCAAAGAGGTGATTGAGCAGCACACCGATCGAGATAACTTCATGTCCGCTGAAGATGCTCAAAAATATGGTCTTGTCGACGAAGTGGTTGCCGTAGCAAAAAAAACGAAGGGATCAAAGAATGAAAAGAGTGATAAATAATGGCTGCTCGAGGTAAACCTCCGAAATGCTCTTTTTGCGGGAAAACACAGAGCGAAGTCGAGCGATTAATTGCAGGCCCAAGTGTCCAGATCTGTGATCAGTGTGTAGGCTTATGTTCCTCCCTGATTCAGCGCGAATCAACCAAAGGCCATATTAAAAGGTCTAAGGACCTTAACGTTCCAAAACCGCATGAAATTAAAGCGATACTCAGTGAATATGTGGTGGGGCAGGAGTATGCAAAGAAAGTTCTTTCGGTTGCCGTGCATAACCATTATAAGAGAGTTCACCATGAGGATCGTTTCTCAGAACATGAAATTCATGGCGATGTTGAGATCGAAAAAAGCAATATTCTTCTTACCGGACCGACGGGCAGCGGGAAGACACTCTTAGCAAAAACCCTTGCTCGAATATTAGACGTTCCCTTTTGTATTACCGATGCCACAACCATTACCGAAGCCGGTTATGTAGGAGAAGATGTTGAAAACATTCTACTTCGACTTTTACAGGTCGCAGACTTTGATGTTCCGTGCGCGGAAATGGGGATTATCTATATTGACGAAATCGATAAAATTGGGCGTCGAACAGAAAATGTTTCCATTACACGAGACGTTTCTGGAGAGGGGGTACAGCAGGCGTTACTAAAAATTCTTGAAGGTACAACGGCTAACATACCTCCCCAAGGAGGTCGGAAACATCCTCAACAAGAATACATAAAATTAAATACACAAAACATTCTGTTTATATGTGGCGGAGCATTTATCGGGTTAGAAGATATTATTAAACGTCGAATGGGTAAAGGCACGTTAGGATTTCATTTAGATGAAAAAAAGACCTCAGAACAACATGCAGACCGTTTAATGACTGAGCCAGAAGACTTATTAAAATTTGGACTCATTCCTGAATTTATCGGGCGGTTGCCTGTTGTAACCAACCTAAATCCATTGACCGAAAAAGAACTCGTTTCCATTTTAACCGAGCCTAAAAACTCCATGATTAAGCAATATACAAAGCTGTTAGCCATGGAGAATGTTAAACTATTATTCACCGACGCCGCATTAAAAGAGATTGCCCATATCGCCTTTGAAAAAGGTACGGGTGCACGCGGTTTAAGGTCCATATTAGAACATGTAATGTTAGACATCATGTACGAGGTTCCTATTAAAGGTGACATGAAAGAATGCCGCATAACAAAATCCATGGTAATCGGTCAGCGTTCTGTTCTGGGTCTTGAGTGTAGTGATTCTTTAAAAATAGCTTGAAGATCCACCGCCACAAAAGATATCCGTGCCCACCCATATTATAATCGTTTGATCTTAGAGCGTTTCAAGTAAATCTATAGCCGGTAAATAGTAACAACGCATAATCGTTTAGCGAACTAAAGAGATTTCAGCGACCTTTGAAAGAGGACACCTCAATCGTGAAGCGCTCTAATGGGGAAAGGCAACAGCCCGTTAACATTTAACCTCAAAATAAAAGGCATATTTACAACTCACTCAATTATTTCATATAATCCTGGATCCGTCAGTTAAACGCGGTTTTCTGCACGAACCATTTGGGCCAAAAGGAATTACAAAAAAGCCTCGACGCACCCAGCGGGTGCGCCTGCGTTTTTTTGCAACCTTTTGCCTCCAAAGCATTCGCACAGAAATCCCACGTTTAACTGACGGATCCAGGATTATAGAAAGATTAGGTAACTAAACTTTTCTTTCGTAAAAATGGCATTTAATATAATACTTCCTGGATCCGTCAGCTATCGCTTCGGAAGGCGTTTTGGAGCTCAAAGGTTGAAAATTTTTTCCTTGAGATGCTCGCTTTTAGGCGGATTGGGACCGGCAAGTATCACCCTGATGAATTTTTTGAGCGTACAGGTCAGATTCACTCTGATTTGACCATTTTGGGGCGTAAGCCTCCTTGGGCAGTCGCCTTAAAGTATTGTTAAAGGTGCACGGAGGGCTATGCGAAGGAATGGGCAATATCTTGTATCACTTCAAACCAGCGACAACGCTTGCCAAAGTGAAGTTCAATTCGTCCGGCGTGGCGGACCAATCGAACCGCGCAATAAACGATATTTTTGAGAACCGTTTTGATTCGCCAGCGCATGATGTTGATTTTCTGCGGGGCAAGCCCAGCCCGTTTGATGACCTCTTGGCCAAGACCGCGCAATAGGTTGAAGGCCACCATGGCGCATAACAGAATAATCTTATTGGCACAGGGTCTCCCCGAAGGCAATCGCTCAACATCAAGATCGCTTTTGAGTTCACTGTGGTACTGCTCGCTGGGGCCATGTCCATGATAGACTAGCACCGTCTTGGCACGACAAGAGAGGTCCGTCCACCAGGTGTTTACCTCAAGTTTAGGAACCAGAAGTTTCTGACCATCGATATCGATGGTGCGTTCAATCACTTCGAAGGCCACCGGGACACAAGGGCGGTTTTGGTCGCCACCGGGATGGAAATGATCGAAAAAGCCTGTGTAAACGTTCTTGCCTTCACGACTGTCTTGTTTGTCTCCAACTCGGCGTGCAAGGGCCAGCATTTGTTCAGGACATTCGCGGCGAGGATTTCGCTTTACGATAAAATAATGATCCCCAAAAACGTCGAAGTTATCGGCCGCAGCGTTGCCACTATCAAGCCGAAGCAAACATTTTCCACCCAGGCCCAGGGTTTGGAGCGTTTCAACGCTGCGGGCAATAAACGCGGTCGTTCCCGACTGACAATGTTGTTTGCCGGGTCGAAGTTCGCACTCAAGCATGTGGCCTTGAGTGCCCACATAGGCAAATATCGGGGCGTAACCATCATGGCCCTTCTAGGTGTAGGAAACGCCTTCTTTCGAAGAGCCTGAGTGATCCAAAGGGCTCACATCGATATCGACGGGAACAAGATCGAGCCCTTCGACATCTACCTAGCCAAAGGGGCCCGAGGAAAGAAGTTCGGTGTTGAGTTTGCGTAGCCCCACATGGGTTCTGGCTGGGGGCAGGTCGTCGAAACGACGTCGGAACATCGGCTCAGAGGCTACCTTTTTAACTCCCCTTTTTAAGTCCAAAGGCATTCATAAAAATCTCATCACCCCGGTACAGGTCGATATCATTGAAATCGGTTCGACCGTTGCAAAGTAAGCCGATCTGGGTAAGGAGGATCTCCCGATCAGAGATCGCATCGGAGCGGCGTGGTTGAAAATTGGAGGGAAGAATCCGTTGAGCATGATCCTCAAGCAGCAGGCCGCAAAGATGATTTCCGCTTGTGCTGTTGAGTTCGCCCTTGCCAGTCTTTATTTTATATTGTTTCATATACACACCTGTTGGGGTGGGGGTTGTTTGTTTGAATACGGGTATCCTCCCCGCTTTAGCCCAACAGGTAATGAAAAATCGTCAGATTTTGTCTGACGGATTCAGGAACCAAGTACGCATAATTAGCCCAGACACTGAACTCAAAGATTTTCGTTATGGTAATTTCAAAAAAAAGACTGGCTAGAGCTGCCATAAAAAGGGCGACAAGCTCATGGGGTCTTACCATGCGTCCTGACTGGGGTTTACCTATATCCAAATTCATAATGTGGAGGATTAAAGCGACTAGAAGCAAAAAAGTCAAGCCCGCCCCCTTTTTATCCAAGGCACACGCATCTAAATTATTAGTATTCCCCATATTTAGGCAAGATACTTGTTATTCTAACCTGCATGGCCTTGGTCGGGATCGAGTTTGACAAGTTGGTTGATCTGATCGATGATATTTTGGTCAAAAGATTCACCGTTGACAATAGGTGTAGTTTTCATGGCGAAAGAATGGAGAAAAAAGAGGGTATACTGTCTAGCGGTTTTTTTATGGGTAACGGGCAGGTCAAGCCGTCGCACTCCAAAGAGCCAAACTCGAGGTCTGGGGTTTCAACCCCAGGAATGAATAAAAAAAACACGATTGCGCCCTGAAGGAGCGTATTATGAAAGCGTCAGATCTCCTTGTTAAATGCTTAGAAGAAGAGGGTATTGAATATGTTTTTGGGGTGCCGGATGAAGAAAACGCAGATTTTATGATATCACTCGAGCCATCCGAATCCATTCAATTTATTCTGACACGTCATGAACAGGGCGCTGCCTTTATGGCTGAAGTCTATGGGCGATTAACTGGGAATCCAGCCGTATGTCTAGGAACACTGGGCCCTGGAGCCACCAACTTGGTTACCGGTGTAGCCGATGCAAACATGGATAGAGCACCTATGCTTGTTTTGACAGGCCAAGCCGATTCTAAAAGACAGCACAAAGAATCTCATCAATATATGAGTGTAGTGGAGATGTTTAAGCCCATCACCAAATGGTCGCAACCCATTTTGCATGCTGATAATATCCCTGAAATTGTAAGAAAATCTGTTCGCCTAGCGCGAACAGAAAAACCTGGAGCCTGTCATATTGAGTTAGCAGAAGACATTGCTGAGCAGGAAAGTAACCTTTTGCCTCTTCCCCCCAAACGCTTTCGCCGTCCTGTTTCTGATGACAAGATTGTTGACCGAGCCTTTAAGCTGCTTAAGCAAGCTAAGCACCCTGTGATCTTGGCAGGCAACGGATGTATTCGCAAGCGTGCTAGCAAACAACTAAGAGCTTTCTGTGATAGAACTGGCATAGGTGTCATCAGTACTTTCATGGCCAAAGGCGCGGTGGATATCGATGCTCCCTATGCCCTCTTATTGATGCGCATTACACGCCCGCTGTTGAATTAGTCGGTGATCTGGCTCATTTTTTATGGATGTTGAACAGTCGGTTAGAACAGTGGGGAGCACTTTCTGTTGATTTGACTCATCAACAAGCGGTTCGGCAAGATATGCTCACAGAAATAGCCGCCCACAAGGACGATGATACAGAGGGACTGATTCGTCCGCAAAAAGCATTGTGGGATGTCCGACAGGTGTTGGGCCCTCATGACATCCTGCTTTCTGATGTAGGGGCCCATAAAATGTGGATTGCTCGATACTTTCATTGCCATGAACCCAATACCTGTCTCATTCCTAATGGGTTCTGTTCCATGGGGTTTGCGTTGCCTGGGGCTATTGCTGCACAGTTGGTGTTTCCCGATCGTCGAATATTGGCTATTTGTGGCGATGCAGGTTTTCTCATGAATGTTCAAGAAATGGAGACCGCCCAACGACTCAAGAGTCAGCTCGTGGCCATGATTTGGTAAGATCATGCCTATGGGTTAATTGCTTGGAAACAAGATAACCAATTTGGCCATCACACTGATTTATCTTTTGGAAATCCAGACTGGCTAAAGTTAGCAGAGGCCTTTGGCTGGAATGGGTATCGGTGTGAAAAGAGTGTTGACCTTCAAGAGACCTTAGAAACCGCTTTTCGAGCCGATGGCCCCTCTTTAGTTGTTATACCGGTTGATTATCACGAAAATCAGCTGCTTACCCAACGGTTAGGAAATATTGCGTGTCCAATATAGGTGTACCTATGTCAGAGGGGAACTTCATACTGCGTCAGAGGCCAAAAGAAATGGATACCGATATCACCTGAATAGTTACCCATAAATAGGAGAGAGAAAATGTTAAAAGAAAAATACCCTTTTTATTTAGCGAATAAACCGGAATCACCCAATCAAGATTTAGAAGTCGTCGATAAATATTCTGGAGAGGTGGCCACCCGCATAGCCATGGCATCACCAGCCGATATCGACCGTGCGATCGAAGCCGCGGTCAACGCGCGAAAACCCATGGAATCCATACCGGCCTATGAACGACAGGCCATCCTTATGCATTGCGTAAAACGCTTTGAAGAAAGAGCTAATGAATTGGCTTCAAGCCTCTGTATTGAAGCCGGGAAACCCATTAAAGACGCACAGGGTGAAGTGTCCCGTCTGATCGATACCTTCCGTATTGCCGCAGAAGAGTCGGTTCGGCTATACGGAGAAATTTTGCCTATGGATATTAGTCCCCGGGCAAAAGGATACTCAGGAAAATGGAAACGTTTCTCCATAGGTCCCTGCTCATTTATTAGCCCTTTCAACTTTCCGCTCAATCTCGCGGCCCATAAAGTAGCGCCGGCCTTAGCCGTGGGGTGCCCCTTTGTTCTTAAACCCGCAAGCTTGACTCCCATTGGCGCTCTTATTATTGGAGAGGTTTTATCAGAAGCCGATTTGCCAGAAGGGGCCTTCTCCATCTTGCCTTGCCAAAGAGATAGCGCAGATCTGTTTACCACCGATGATCGGTTAAAACTACTCAGCTTTACCGGGTCTCCCGAAGTGGGTTGGGCCCTAAAAGCGCGGGCGGGTAAAAAGAAAGTTATCCTTGAACTAGGCGGAAATGCGGCGGTTATTGTGGATGAAGATACAGATCTAGATGATGCCGTCACGCGCATCATCATTGGGGCCTTTTACCAATCAGGGCAAAGTTGTATAGGAATACAACGCATCGTAGTTCACGAACGGATTTATGAATCTTTTAAAGAAAAACTGGTGACCGCTGCTAAAGCCTTAAAATCCGGAGATCCTAAAGATCCAGATACATTTATTGGACCGATGATATCTGAAAAAGAAGCAACCCGTCTCGAAAACTGGATTGCTTCTGCCACTACAACAGGCGCAACCATTCTATGTGGCGGAACCCGTAATGGGGCCATGCTAGAGGCCACATTGTTAGAAAACGTTTCAAGAGATCAAGACCTTGTCTGCCAAGAAGCATTTGGTCCGGTTGCCGTTCTTTCTTCATTTTCCGATTTTGATAACGCGCTTGAACAAGTAAACCATAGTCGTTTTGGTTTGCAGGCAGGCATCTTTACGCGGGATGTATATAAAGCGGAAAAAGCATGGCATGAACTAGAAGTCGGCGGTGTTGTCATTGGAGATATCCCTTCATGGCGCGTCGACCACATGCCTTATGGCGGTGTTAAAGACAGTGGTCTTGGACGTGAAGGAATCCGGTTTGCCATGGAAGATATGACAGAAATTCGGTTATTTGTATTGCGTACACCTTTGGGGATCTAATTCACTGTCTTTGTTTTCAAGGTATTAAGCTTATCTTCCATCTCTTTTGTAATTCTTTTCGACCAAGGAACTCCTGTTCCTCTCAGGCGACACTTGCATCCACATGAAATTGACACCGCCACTGAGCGTGATTGGGCAACATTATCTAACGAAAAATTAATATCCAAGGCTGAGAGCGAAGGGTATGATGCATTAATAACCACCGACCAAAATCTTCATATCAACAAGATCTTTCCGACAGAAAAATCGGTGTGATTGTTTTGATATCAACTTCATAGCCACGCTTACGTGAAAAAACGGATGCTATCCTTAGAGCAGTTAAGCAAATTGATAAGGGTATTTATATCGAAGTTGAAGTATAAATTTGAATGCATTGTATATTTCATAAAGACTCCGAAAAAAACTCGCCATACTTCTCTAACTTATTCAACATTTCCCTCCTGTGAGAGGAGACTAAACATAACTATTTCTCTTTAGAAAAAGGAGGAAACCATGAATGTAAAGCGAATCGGGTGCATCACTCTTTTTATAAGCGGAATAGTCGCATCGGCTCAAGTCCCCGACACCATCAATTACCAAGGACGCCTGATTGATACCAACGGGACACCCGTACATGGGAATGTCAATATCGATGTGGCTGTCTATACCAATATCAGTGGAGGAGCGGGCATTTATTTCGAACAGATTGGTCTGGTTCCTGTCCAACAGGGCATTTACTCCTTTGGGTGGGAATCGTCTGGGGACCTCGATTTGGACAACGACCGAAACCTTGGGCGTCAGCGATGGTGTCACAATGGCCTATTCCTATAACATACCGAACCCACCGATCTTACCGCGAACGCTTAAAGTCGATGACGGGACCTATACCTGGGACGAGGTGCTGGGATCTTCAAATCCCATTGAACGGAAATCGAACCGATCGTTTCCGCATAAATGGCTCCTCCGGCAGTGGCATCGGTATAAACGATAACGCCTACGGTTACGTTCCTATTAACTCCATAAGCCAATGTTTCTGATTTTATCGGATATCGCCGTTAGTTTTGGCGTTTACATTCTGCTTTTCCAATAATCCGGAGATCTGTGAAGATGCATCATAGCAAGAATGAAGATTTCGTTATTATCAAGGCTATAGAGAACCCCATAAGGGAATCGTTTTGTAAAGCATCTTCTGACACCGTTCTCGATAATAGGCCATGCTTCTGGGTGTTCTATTACATGGTGGATGACTGAATAAACTTCAAAAGAAAAGTCCTCCCCAAGACCTTTTTCGCAACCCTCATAGTACTCTATCGCTTCGAAGAACTCTTGGTCTGCTTCCTCGTGAAAAGAGACTCTCATGTAGAAAAACGTTTCTTGACCCTATCAAAAACGTCTTCAACTGGAATGGTTTTTGCTTTGCCAGAGCGAATTTCCTTCAAACGCCGCTTAGCAACATGGATCCATTGCTTGTCAATTTTAGATTTAAGAGGGTTCATGGTGCGTAAGAGGCAATCAATGATGACGGCCCGTTCTTCCACAGGAAGTGATTCCGCTTCTTTCACAATTTCTTTAGTACTAAGCATGATTCTTTCGCTCTATTGATGAGTAATGCCAATATACTTAATATAGATATTCGAAAATGGCAAATCTTTTGAGGAATATCCTGACACAATCTATGGGTATTGGTCCGGCTTTTTCAAGCGGAGTCATCTGAGCTAAAACGGACACAAAATTTAGACAGGACGATTTAGGACAGGACCATTAAAGATTAGGCGTAACGACGTTTGTTCGGCTTTGGGCCAGCTCAATTTTTAGTTTTCTGCCAAGCGTCAAAATTACGCTTTCCAAAATGAGAAGCGTAACAGATTCATTCTCATCCCGATCCGCACGCAACCCCCTCATAGTCGCAACGACGAGTTCTTCGGTCGATATTATCGTGAAACCAGCGTCCTCGGGGAGGTTAGCAGTCAGCTCGGTCCTCACAGTCGGGGGCACATCAGTTCGATCACGCGTACCCCATCGTCCTGTAGTTGTGCGCGTAGAGACAACGAGTACGAATGCAAAGCCGCTTGTGGCACAGTACACAGGCGCACTGGCAGCCCCCTATCCTTTTCTCAATGTTTGGAAAAGTTTTTACGGCTCATTTTCAATGGATGGAGCTTTTGGATGAGTTTTATTCCAGACGCTGAAAAATCTGTTCTGAATATTTACGGGGTTTGGAAATTTTATGTTCTTGAGTCACAGTCATCCCATAAGCGGATCAGTATTCTGTAAGTGAGCCGAGCTACAGAGTAAACTCTCCTTGAAACCGTAGTTAAAAAGTTAACCCCGAGGAGCGCTTATGAAAAGATCTGCAACCCCAGCTCGAAGCCAGGCTACTATTCTTCAATAAATGTGCCAACTTATTCCTGGCCACCTCGTCAATAAACTCGCCAAAAAATATGGGGTCCAAGCAAGATCATTTACGCCATGGAGTCATGTGGGGAGCATCCTTTTTGGCCAACTTATACGTGCGGTTGGGCTCAACGATGTCTGCGACGCTCTGGGAGCTCACTCACCGAAGTTAGCGGCGATTCGCGCCGCTACAGCCCCGAGTCGAAATGGGTTAAGCCATGCGAATAAAACACGACCGGCGAAGATAGCCCAAGAACTGTTCTGGGAAATGCTCGATCACCTACAACGTCAATCTCCGGGATTTGGAGGCAAAACCTATCAGGGGTTTCCTCGTCGGTTTAAACGAGCCATTCACGTGGTCGATGCCAGTACGATCCAGCTCATTGCTCATTGCATGGATTGAGCCAAGCACCGCCGTCGTAGAGCCGCAGCGAAGTTGCATCTGCGTTTAAATTTACAAAACTGGCGGCCTAGTTTTGTTATCATAGACAAAGCTAAAGATCATGATAGCAGCTTAGCCCAACAGCTTTGCGCGGCTTTAAAAGCAGGGGAAATCGTTCTTTTCGACAAAGCCTCTATGGATTTTGGTCACCTCTTTGAGTTGAACAATCGAGGTATGTTTTGGGTGACACGCGCCAAAGATAATATGCAGGTGCGCTGTGTAAAGAAGTGCCTGGAAAAGTCGAGAGGCCCGATCCTACGTGATGATTGGGTCGTGTTAACCGCGGTGAAAAGTAAGGGGAAATACCCTCATTTTTTTCGCCGGATTATCGCGCAGGTTGAAGTAAACGGAAAGCTTATTGAGATGACTTTTATCACCAATAATCTGGAGTGGTCGGCGGGAAGTATCTGTGATTTGTATAAAGCCCGCTGGGCCATTGAATCTTTTTTTAAACAAATCAAACAAGTCCTGCAGATTTGTGATTTTTTTGGTCACAGTAAGAATGCAATACAATGGCAAGTCTGGATGGCCTTATTAGCCTATGTTTTACTGCGCTACCTGAGCTTTTTGAGTCAATGGCGCCACAGTTTTGTGCGCATTTTTACGGTGTTGCGCTCGGTATTGTGGAGCCGATATCAGCTGTACACTTTATTGAAAAGTTATGGGACAGCAGGTGGTTCCTATCGGATGCTTTGCGCACCTCGACAAGCCTATTTGCCTGGATTTGGTTAATTTTTATGGGACAGCACACGGTCAAAAAATAACCAGAAAAGGAGGCCATAACAAAAAAAATCAAAAATTAGGTATTACGAAAGGCGGGGAATTGTCTATATTTTAGCCATAAAAAGGCTGAGTTTTACACCTTATGGGATGACTGTGTTCTTGAGTCAGACTGTATTCAGAACTCCTGATGCACTAAACGCTTTTTTAAAGTTAATATGGCTGTAGCGACGAGATCAGGAGTTCTGACATGGGTGGTGCTGGGGATGTGTTACCTATATTCGTCTTTGCTTTCTTCTTCGTCTTTAGCGCTTCCTGTTACAGCGCCACCCACACTGCCTGCGGCTGCGCCTACGGCCACGCCTTCAAGCCCACGGCCACTTTGATGTCCAATAATACCGCCAACAGCAGCTCCAAGCACCCCGCCAACTACGGCGCCTCTTTTGGTATTAGCGGTTGACTGGTTGGTGGCACAACCTGTAATCACTAAAACTGTTATACAAACACTTAAGCATATCTTTTTCATGTTATGACTCCTTTCTTGGTTTAATTAGACGGCATATAGAGTAAAAAAATTCAAACCGTTGTTTTTCCCCTTAGCATGCCGTCTCTTCATGACCGTCTTCTTCTATTTTTTTTGTAGAGCCTCTTGCAAAACGACGTCGCTTGTGCGGATCGTACCACAGGCAGACCGCCGATGCTGGAAATTCCTGCGCATAGATAACAGACCAACTGAAGCATAGCTGTCAACTAGAAATTTATAGAGCAAGTTTGTAGAGCAAACAAGTCGATCTTTGAAAAACAGAAAATAAAAACAAGGGTTAGATATGAGATGATCAGCTAATGATGCGGTCTGTGAATATGATTCTTGTTTCTCATACTTTTCTCTTCTTCTCTCGCTGTCTTGTTTCCGTTTACTTGGCGGTGAAGCCACCGTCTACTGGCAGCGTGACACCTGATATGAAGCTGGACTCATCCGAACACAGCCAAATCACTGTGTCGGCGACTTCTCGTGGTTATCCGAATCGGACGATCGGATGCAGGCCCGTCATCATGTTGATCATCTCCTGGTCTTTTTCTCCTGTTGTTTAGTTATGCGTTTCTGAAAGGTTTTCACGGGTGTAGGACCAGAAAGTTACAGGATCTCAAAAAGCCCTTGCCAGCATATATTGTTTGACGTATATGTTGTATTTTGATAAATACAATATATACAAAGGAGGCCTATCATGAGCTTAGACCCAAGAAAACGAAGAAAGACTATTCTCAAAGAAATAGAGCAGATTCACTCTATGAGGCGTGGACAACTTAGCCAACAGTACTACGAAAAAACCCTGGCCGATGGAACGGTCAAAAAACAAGGGCCTTACTATGTCCTTCAGCGGTATGAAGGACAAAAAAAGTGTTCCCAACGCATTCCTCCTCAAGAGGCTCAAAAGGTGCGTGAAGAGCTTGGAGCTTATACTCAATTTCGAAGGCTATGTGATGAATTTACTCGGCTTACCGAAGAGATTTCTTCTCAAGGTTCTTCTGAAGAATCTAAAAAAAAGATGAGTTCGAAACCAGTCGGTATCAAGAAACCGAAGCGTTGATCAAGACCGTTCAAGATCAGTATGCCCAAACAGGCACCTGGAACATGGCCCAACTCGAACAGTCCCTTAAGGTCGCACTCATCAAAGACGGGTGCAACATCCTGGAATGGTTACTCAATCAAAAAGCCCAACCCGATCAAGATAAAGCCCAACCCGATCAAGATAAAGCCCAACCCGATCAAGATAAAGCCCTTGGGATCAATGAACGATGCTACACAAAGCGCAAAAAGAAAGTACACAGTGTGCTCGGTTCGTTCGAGGTAGAACGTGATTATTATCACGGGCCACAAGGAACGCGTGTCCCTTTGGATGAACGCTTAGGGTTGATTGATGGCTATACGCCCGGATTACAACGGCTCATGTGCCGTTGTGGAGCTATGGATTCATCCTATCAAGAGGCTTCGATGAGCTTGCAGGTCTATGGGGGCATTCACGTTTCGGGTCGACAAATTCAACGGGTCGTGAACAAAGTTGGGCCGGATATCGTATCGTTCTCACAGCATCGAGACCCTCAAAAAACCGGAGCCATACCGGTTATGTATATCTCTTACGATGGGACAGGAGTCCCGATGAAATCAACCGAAACCCAAGGCCGAAAAGGCAAAAGAGAGGAGCAGGCCAAAACGCGAGAAGTGAAGCTGGGCTGCGTATTCACTCAACACGTAAGGGATGAAGAGGGGTATCCTTTGCGAGATACACAGAGCACAACCTATGTGGCGAGCTTTAACCGTGCAGGAGAATTTGGGACCCTGATACGTGACGAGGCTCGCTTGAGGGGACTGGGCCAAGCCGAGCAAGTCGTAGTCCTCGGTGATGGGGCCGAATGGATTTGGAATGTTGCGCGTCAAATCTTAGACTTTTATCATGGGTGTGAACACCTCTATGATCTAAGCCGCATCCTGTTCACGGATGCTGAAACGATAAAAAGCAAGGCGGAAAGATGGAAGAAAGTCATGAAAGAGAATGGGGCCTGGATCCGTCAGTTAAACGCGGATTTCTGCACGAACCATTTGGGCCAAAAGGAATTACAAAAAAGCCTCGACGCACCCAGCGGGTGCGCCTGCGTTTTTTTGCAACCTTTTGCCTCCAAAGCATTCGCACAGAAATCCCACGTTTAACTGACGGATCCAGGTGGGATTAAAAAGATTATAACCGAAGCACGCAAGCAGCTTGAGATAGATCCTGGAGTGGATGAAGAAGAAGCCAACAAAAGGTTGAATTACTTTGAAAACGATGCCAAACGCATGCAGTATAAAACGTTCCGTGAGACCGGTTATTTTATAGGTTCGGGAGTCGTAGAGGCGGGGTGTAAAACGGTGGTGGGCCAACGGGCAAAACAGTCGGGTATGTTTTGGAGTGTTCAAGGAGCTCAATGTGTATTGTCTCTACGCTGTTGTATTGCCGGAGATACATTTGATAAGTATTGGGAACAACAAAAAGTAGCTTAATCGCTAACTTTGTAACTTTCTTGTCCTACACCCGTCTGTTTTTAGGTAGAGACGGCTGGATTTTTTCGACAAGGTCGAGATCAAAGCGATCTGCATCAAATTGTTGAACCGGATCCCAGCCTGCATATTGCTTGTATATTTTTGACAGGGAGGCCTGATACCAATCCGAGTCTAAATCGACTCGATACCCCTGATAAGAGAGCTGAGCGGTTCCAGATATCTGTTGTGCCGTATAGCGAAATAAGGATTTCGTGTCTTCTAAAATATCGAGGTAATCCGCATCTGTCCGATACCATTCCAGCATGGTATATTCCGGATATGCAGACTCAACTTACAAGTGCAAAACCGAAGCTGTCCATCATTTCTTTGGGCGTTCTATATTCTAAGCATTTTCTTGGTCTATTATTCAGTAACTCCACAGCCCAGCTCAACTGAGCGAAGCTGTGGGCAGCAAAGTCGGTTTTCTTCGGGAAAAACTGGCGAAGCAAACCATTCGTGTTTTCGTTGCTCCCTCTTTGCCAAGGGTTTCTCCCTTCAGCAAAGAAAATGGGGGTTGCTATTTTTTTCTGTAGTTTAGCATGGCTGGCAAACTCCATGCCATTATCTACAGTCACCGTTTTACAGGGGAGCCCTGAATCAGCGAACTGAGGTACGGAACGGTTGACCGATTCGGCATTGCATCGAGGTAAAAGATCGGCGATGAGATATCGAGTCGCTCGATCTACTAGAGTGACTACACAGGCCTCTTTTCTCGTTTGGCCCTGAATAGTGTCACCTTCCCAATGGCCTGCCACCTTGCGACTTTCACCCTCTTCGGGGCGTTGGTCAATCATCGTTTGGTTGTGTATACGTGAATGGCTTTTCCGAGTCGCTCGTTTTTTCTTTCCGGGGCCACGCAGGTATTTTCGGTAGCCAGCCCCTCTTGGGCTGTACAAGTAGCGGTAGATCGTCATTCGACTGATGGGAGGGTCACCTTCTAGCTTTCTTCGACCTTCAATCTGTTCTGGAGACCAATACTTCGCCAGGAGAGTCTCCACTTGTTCTTTGCTAGCTCCCATCACTTTTTGAGGCTTTTGAGCTAGCTGTAATCGGCTTTGAGCTAGGCCATTTGCGTGTCTTGGGTAATAGCGGCCACGGACTCGATTACGGCGAAATTCGCGCCAAATAGTCGAGGGGGATCGGCCCAGGTGACGGCTAATTTGAGATAAGCTATATTTTTCTTTTAGCATCTGGGCTATCACTTCTCGCTCATAACGGTTTAAATGTTCGTAGGTTCGTGGCATTCTATGTTCTCCTTTGGGGGGGGGTCAGATACCCAAAGAATGAACTATGCTGCGGACCTTTGCACTTGTATTGTTACTCTACCTTTGGATATCGCCTCTGAAAACGGTTCCATGCTTTGGGAATCTTTTAAATAATCTCCCCAGACAGATTGAGTTTTTGAATGGCTTTTAGTGTTGAGGGACCAACCGCTAGCCATGTCCGTTTGGTCTGTTGCTCATCTGGATAGAGTTCGAAATAGTATTTTACGGCCGTTGTACTTGTAAACAAGACGCGATCAATAGGTAGTCGAGGAAAGGTTTGGTAAGGCATTTTTCGGTTGGTATAAAAGATAGCAGGGAGCAGTTGAATGCCGTGCTCTTTTAAATGTTCTGTTCGTTGTTTTTGAGGGGCTGCATCTGAACATGGATACAGATAGGTGCCTTTGAATGTGTCATCTATTTCTTCCGCTAATGCTTGCACGCCCCCATACGTATCAGCTGCTTTATCAGCCTTGAGTCCAAATTTTTCTAATTCTTTAGCGGTGGCAGGGCCTACTGCAAGTAGTTTTTTGTTAGCCAGAACACGTGTATCTTTCCATGCGAATAAGGCCTCAATGAAAGATTGAACGGCGTGGCGAGAAGGAAAGACAATTCCGTCACAATGATCAAACAATTTTTCTATATGTTCTATTCTTTCTTTAAGAGGACGGGATACAAGGCTGATTAAAGGCCAGTGGAGTAGGGGTCCATATTTCAAGAAATGCTCAGGGTCCGTGCCCACAAATAATGTCCACCCATGTGCAGGAAAATGGCGGGTTCCAATGAGAAACACGGCGGGCGCCTCAACCGTAAACTCTGTAACTTGGGAGAGTGTTGTATGAATGATCGTTTCATCTTTATAGCCTAATCGTTGTCCGATGACAATCGGAGTGGGGTTTAACCACCCGACGTTTTTGAGGCCTGTTTGAATATTTCCTATGGATTGAACTCCCATATAAATGGCAAGATTACCTGAGGTAGGTCCTGGAAGGTCTATGGGAATGCTTTCTTTTGCAGAGGAACCTGGTATGAACGTCATATGCCCTCCATCCCCGCGATGCGTTAAGGGGGCTGACGCATGTGCAGAAGCTATTTGGGCAGCTGTGGGTGTGGGAACGATGTCGGTTCGTATATTCCAGGCGGCAAGAAATTCTAGTTCTTCACTGAGATGGCCATATATGCAGGGGTCACCTCCATGGAGTCGTACAACAAGACTTCCTTTTTCTGCTTCGATTAACATCATACGATGAATATCCGCTTGAGGGATTGCGCGGTGTCCACCTGCTTTGCCCACGGAAATAGCCTTATCATGTATGGCCAGAAGGATCTTGTCGGAAATCAGGCGATCATGAAAGACCACGTCAGCCTGTTGAATATATTGTTCAGCGCGTTTTGATAAGAGAGAAGGATCCGCCGGAGAACCAACAAGGGCTACCAGTCCCGCCGTATTTCGAATGTCTAATTTCTTTATTAAGTCGATTAGTTCTTGAGCTTCTTTATGGGCAACGATGGCCAAGCGGCCTTGTTGAAGGATCGGTTCATAGGGAAGATATCCTTTAATACGAGAAGATAACCCTAGGCGTTCAAGTGCGCAGGCAGCTATGACGATTGCATCATAATCTCCGTGATCTACTTGTTCGAGCCGTTCCTTTATATTGCCGCGTATAGGTTTTAATTCAATGTCAGGGTAAAGTTTTTGTATCTGATCCATTCGATGGGGACTGCTTGTTCCAATCATTTTGGGTTTATTTGTTTCATCCCACTTTTTGGGGAACACCAATGCATCACGGATATCTTTTGCAGGGAGGTAAGCTGCTACCGTAAGTTCATCCCTCATTTTTTTTGGAAGATCTTTCGCAGAATGAACGGCGAGATCTGCTTGATGGGTTATCAATGCCTGATCGATGTCGTGAGTAAAATAATCGTCAGGTATAATGGAGTTGGTTAGATCTGTTTTTTTGTCACGATCGCCTGGTGCTGTATACTTGATGATTTGAAATGCTGTGGTTGTAGGGAAAACATTTTTCAGTTTCTGAAGGGCTTCGTCAGCTTGTTTTAGGGCGAGTTGACTTTCTCGAGTCGCAATTTTTAATTTTTCTGGGACCACGCGATGGCTCCATCCCTAATCACTTGATCAGCAACTTGAGCACATTTTTTACGGTAATCGGTATTGATATGTGCCTTTGCCTCAATGTGTTCAAGACTGATATAGGTTGTTTTAGATCGTTCAGTAATTTCTATGCTGCAATCCGGAGGGACGCCTAAATCAATAACCGTTAATGCATCATTTGCTTTTTCTAAATGATGGTCATAAAGCACAGGATGTGGAGCTGCGGTAGCTGTAATGATTCCGCTTATGTCTTCTAACAGGTAGGATAGTTCATCTAATCCAGCGCCAAAACCATCCACTTCTAAGGCTAAACCCATAGCTCGGTCAGGGCAACGACTGATGACTCGAACGGGTGACTTCCCTCGTTTCCCTAGATAACGGGTAACACTGCTAGCAATGGATCCCGAACCAATAACGGCAAAAGGTTTCCCATTAGGCGTTCTGTCAATGAGTTCCCGTGCGGCCAGACCGCTTAGCGAGGTTAAATTTTTGTCGATCCCACTTATTTTTCGGGCCTTTCGGGCTAACGAAATAGCTTCTTGAAAAACGCGGTCGAGAAGTGTTGAAACGGCTCCATGATTAGCATGAAACCCTTTATAGGCGCTTCGGATCTGCCCTAATATTTCCAGTTCGCCTAGAATACGACTTTCCAACCCTGTAGCAATACGCGCAAGACGTTCGAATGCTTGTGTATGTTCCCATTGATGGGGTAAATAGGTCTGCTCAAGAGAAGGGACCGAAGCCCCATAGACTTCAACGCGTTGACAGGTATCTAAAACGAGGACGGCTGTTGTTGACTTCCTTAAGTGCTCAACGATTGAACTTCTTTTTATGGGTTCACGAATTTGTAGTTCACATCCTATTAATTGCATCTTCTATCCAATTCCTGATTGAGGCTTTGTCATTTTCTTTGATCAACTCACTGAGTCTTTTATCTTGAGCAAGTTTTTTTAACAGATCTGTTCGTTTTTGTCCACTTGGCAAACGGTTTCTTGTTTCGGAAAAGATATGTGCTGCTGTTGCCCATCCAGGGCCTATGTATTGATCCAATTCTTTTTTGAGTCTTGAAGATAGGGCGGGAGCATCCCCACCACTGACGATCGCAGTAATGAGTGTATCACGAAATAATAGAGCCGGATAATGAATGTCGCAGTATGATACTTTGTCCATGGCATTCAGTGGGACCCGATGTATTTCGCACCAGGTATCCAGTTGTTTTCCTATTTCATCATTCTCTGTGGATTCAATCACAAGATCGGCTTGTTCAACATCGATTTCTTGAACATTACGCTCGACTATACACACGCGTTTATCTTTTAAACATGCGTCGCAGAAAGGTCTGCCTTCGGGTCTTATGAGGGTGAGTTTTGCCCAATCAAAGTCAAGTGCGTGGCGTAAGCGACATAGTTTATCCAGGCACCCCCCAACCAGAAGGAGGTTTTTTCTGGTTGTTACCCAGCCCAGGGGAAAAGCTTTATGTCGGGGTTTAGTGTTCATCAATTATTGGTTGTATGCAGTGTTGTAGTTGGTTGCAGCTTTTATGATAGAGCCTTGCTGTCTATCGCCATGCAGCAAGCTGCCGCACTCCATATCGAAGAATCCATTTGGAGAACACTTTGATAGGTTATTTTTTGTTACCAAGATTACTATGTGTCCACACGCGTTCATGTCCGTAATAGATAAGCATTTTAATTAAAGAGTCAGCCAGTCCGATCGTAATGCCAATAGCTGTTTCACCGGTAATAAGCCAAGCAATGGTACCTGTTATGAGGGTCGCAAGAATTCGCCATGAAATGGTTTTAGCTAACGTTTTGTAATGTGAGTCCATGGGGGATTGGTTGTTAGTTATCCGTTATGCGCTGTTGGGGATCAAATAATATAATCATCGTACTTTTTTTCGATGGGAGGGGTCTCTTTATGCGGTTCGCAAATAAGTCCTGAACCGACTGTTTTGTTTGTTAATGGGTCAATGATAATAAGTCCGCCGGTAAATCGATTTCGGCTATAGGCGTCATAGGTTAAAGGGATCGTTGTCATTAAAGAAACACGTCCAATCTCGTTTAGGTCTAATGATGTGGTTTCTGTTTCTCGGTTGAATGTTTTGATATCGACTTTAAATTCAAGGTCTTTAATAAGGCAAGGGACATTTTTTGTTGTATGTTTAATAAAATATTTTTTGCCAACTTGCATGGGCTGCTCATCCGTCCAACAGACCATAACATCAATGTATTGGTTCACATGGGGCAAATTATTTGGAGAGGCAAACATGTCTCCGCGACTGATATCAATATCATCTTCTAGCTGGAGCGTTACTGACATGGGTGCAAAGGCTTCATCCAGGGACCCATCATACGTATATATTTCTTTAATTTTTGATTTTGTGTTAGACGGTAATATGACAATTTCATCTCCTGTTTTAAAAATCCCGCCAGAAATCTGTCCTGCATAGCCACGAAAGTCATGATGTTCATCTGTTTGGGGTCGAATGACGTATTGAACAGGAAAACGTGGATCATGCAGGTTTCGATCATTCGAAATATGTAACTCTTCTAAATACGCCAATAAAGTCGGGCCTTGATACCAGGGCGTCTGTTCAGAACGTATAACAACATTGTCACCTTTTAATGCGCTGATAGGAATACAGGTTATATCTTTAATTTGTAAATGCGTAGAAAATGCTTCGAATGTTTGACGAATTTCATCATATCGCTCTTGAGAAAAGTTGACGAGATCCATTTTGTTGATGCAAATAACAACATGAGGGATACGTAAAAGTGACGCGATATATGCATGTCGACGTGTTTGCTCAATGACACCATGACGTGCATCTATAAGAATAATAGCCAGGTTTGCATTCGAAGCGCCTGTTACCATATTCCGTGTATATTGAATATGACCTGGGGTGTCTGCGATAATAAATTTACGGCGTGGCGTTGCAAAATATCGATACGCCACATCTATAGTAATGCCTTGTTCACGTTCTGCTCGCAATCCATCGGTCAGATTGGCGAGATTAACCTGTCCCTCGCCAGTAATATCGCTGGAGCGTTCCAACGCTTCCATTTGATCTTCGAAAATGGATTTGCTGTCATAGAGTAATCGCCCGATAAGCGTACTCTTTCCATCATCGACACTGCCTGCTGTTGTCAACCGTAAAAGTTCCATATAATAACATTCTTCCTAAAAATAGCCTTCGCGTTTCCGATCTTCCATGGCGGCTTCTGAGACTTTGTCGTCTGCACGGCTTCCCCGCTCGGTTACACGAGCGGCTGCAATTTCAGCGATAATATCTTTCACGGTTGTGGCGGATGACTCAATACACCCTGTACATGTGATATCACCAATCGTTCGTACGCGTACATCGAGTTCTTTGATTTCGCTTTCTGATTGTGGACTCAGCAGGTTGCTCACCGGCAACCATTGACCATCGCTCCTAAATACTCTTCTTTTATGGCTATAGTAAATCTTTGGGATGTTAAGTTTTTCTTGCGCGATATATCCCCATACATCTAATTCTGTCCAATTGCTGATCGGGAAAACGCGCATGTTTTCACCGGGATGTATTTTTGCATTATATATGTTCCATAGCTCAGGGCGTTGATTTTTGGGTTCCCATTGGCCAAAAGCATCTCTAAATGAGAAAACTCTTTCCTTGGCCCGTGCTTTTTCTTCATCTCGCCGAGCGCCCCCCATGGCCGCATTAAATTTAAATTCTTCTAAAGCAGCTAGTAGGGTGGGGGTTTGCAATCGATTCCGACTGGTTGTGCCTGGAACTTCATGGGCCATTCCTTTTTCGATGGCATCGTCAACCGTTCTTACAATCAGTTTAGCCCCTAATTCAGCGGCGCGTGTATCTCTAAATGCTATCAGTTCAGGGAAATTATGCCCTGTATCAATATGCAGCAAAGGAAATGGGAAGGCCCCGGGTCTAAAGGCTTTCTCCGCGATGCGTAACATGCAAATAGAATCTTTGCCGCCCGAAAAAAGAAGTACAGGACGATCAAATTCCGCTGCGACTTCCCGCATGATATGTATGGACTCAGACTCTAAAGCCTGAAGATGTGTTAAGCTAAGGGACTTCATCTTCTTTTAAAAAATTCGAATTGTTTAAAATTTCAAGATTTTTATTTCGAATCTTCTTCCTTCGTGTGTAATCCACACTCTTTATGTTCAGGGTTTTCCCACCACCAACGACCGGCCCGTTTATCTTCATCTGGCTTGATGGCTCTAGTGCAAGGAGCGCATCCTATAGATGAATATCCTCTATGATGTAATGTATTGTACGAAAGTTTATGTTCACGTACATAATTCCACACATCTTCCGAAGACCAGTTTGCGAGAGGATTAATTTTTGTGATATCTCCGTGAGATGTATCTGTTTCGATAACCTTAAGCTCCGCTCGTGTAACACTTTGCTCACGACGTTGACCTGTAATCCAGGCATCCATATCTTGTAAAGCTCGATTTAGAGGTTCAACTTTTCGAAGCCCACAACATTCTTTTCGGTTTTCGGTACTATCACGAAACGAATAGAGTCCTTTCCCCCGTTCCAATTTTTGGATCGAATCAAATTGAGGAAAGTACCAATCAATATTTGTCTTGTAACGGTTCCGGATTTTTTCTGCACACTGATAGGTTTCTTCATTGAGACGTCCCGTATCTAGCGAAAAGATGCGTGCATCGGATCGAATAGAAGTGACCATATCAATCAGAACGACATCTTCTAATCCAAAGCTTGACGCGAGAGTGATGCGAGGATGGTATAAGTCCAATGCCTGTTTGAGGACTGCTTTTGGATTATTGAGGTCTATGTCTTGCCATTCCTTCATATCTAATAACATCCTTATATTGAATAATCAACAACGTGTTGATGTGACTTCCGAACTAAATCTTCAAACGTTATCGAGTCATAAACAGACGAAAGCGCTACTTCAGCTTCTTTCCATATTTCTGTGAAGACGTGATCGTTTTTATGAGCATGCTTGTTGTTCATTTCAAATAACGGCCCTTCAAAAAGTTTAATAATATCACCGATTCTGATTTGTTTAGGCTCCTTTACTAAGTAATAACCTCCATCTTTACCCCGTACCGATTCGGTATACCTATTTTTTTTTAATTCACGTAAAATTGTTTCTAAAAATCGGGGCGGTATGTGTTGAGCCTGAGCAATTTCATTGGTTGTAACGGTTCTGCCTCTCTCTTGCTGAGCAAGTTCAAGCATAGCTTTAAGCGCATAATAACATCGATTGGAAAGTATCATAAGATCTATACCACATTAAACCGGTAGACTTTATGCGTTTTTATAGACTTGTCAAGTGCTCAATCTGTTTTTGTTTTGTTAGTAAAACTTAAGTGACTTCTATATTGACGAAGTTTAATAGTTACGCATAATGACCCCCCTTTAAATTTAAAAGATAAGGAGAGAAAAGAATATGTCAACATCTGCAGTACAAAAAACAAACGGACGGTCTCGGTTAAAAGTTCTAAAGTCAACAAAAGGGAAAGTGAAGAAATCAGACGGGTATGTCATTAAGGATATTAACCTGGCTGAATTCGGACGTAAGGAGATGGTTTTAGCGGAGCATGAAATGCCGGGTTTAATGGCATTGCGCGAACAATACGGAAAGGAAAAACCGTTGCGCGGTGCGCGTATTACCGGTTCGCTTCATATGACGATTCAAACAGGGATGCTTATCGAAACGCTTCAAATGCTGGACGCTAAAGTCCGTTGGGCGAGTTGCAATATCTATTCCACTCAAGATCATGCCGCTGCAGCCGTGGCGATTAAAGGAACACCGGTATTTGCGTATAAAGGTGAAACCTTAGAAGAGTATTGGGACTTTACCGACCGTATTCTCGACTGGGGAAATGGGAAAGGGCCCAACATGATTTTAGATGATGGTGGGGATGCGACTTTGTTTGTTCAACTCGGATACGCGGCTGAAGAAAACCGACACATTCTCAATAAAAAGCCCGACAGTTTGGAAGAAAAAGTTTTATTAAATCAGCTCAAAAAATCCCTAAAAAAGGATCCAAATCGTTTTCATCGCATTGCAAAACATATACGAGGTATCAGCGAAGAAACAACCACAGGCGTCCATCGCCTATACCAGATGCTTGAAAGAGGGGAGCTTCTTTTTCCCACATTTAATGTTAATGATTCAGTAACGAAATCAAAGTTCGATAACCTATACGGCTGTCGCCATTCATTGGTAGACGGAATCATGCGTGCAACGGACGTTATGATTTCCGGTAAAACAGCTGTGGTGGCAGGCTATGGTGATGTGGGGAAAGGATGTTGCCAATCCTTAAAAGGGCAGGGGGCTCGTGTGCTTGTCACAGAAATTGACCCCATTTGTGCTTTACAAGCTTCTATGGAGGGATATGAAGTGATGCCCATGGACGAAGCCTGTAAAGAAGGAAACATTTTTGTTACTACAACAGGGTGTTGTGATGTCATTACCGAAAAACATATGCGGCAAATGAAGCATATGGCGATTGTCTGCAACATTGGCCATTTCGATAGTGAGATTCAGGTGGAGAAGCTTCGAAAATATACATGGGAAAACATTAAGCCTCAAGTGGATAAGATTACGTTTCCCAATAAGAAAAGTATTCTTATGTTAGCGGAAGGCCGCCTTGTAAATCTAGGATGCGCAACGGGTCATCCTAGTTTTGTGATGTCGAATAGTTTTACCAACCAAGTCTTAGCCCAAATCGAATTATATACAAATCTAGGTAAATATCCCATTGGTGTATATACCTTGCCTAAACATTTGGATGAAGAGGTTGCCCGTTTACACCTGAAGAAGCTCGATGTGAAATTAGAAAAACTGACTAGAAAGCAGGCTAAATATTTAGGGTATCCAGTTAATGGGCCTTATAAGCCTGATCATTATCGGTACTAGTTTGGATTCTGGATGCTGGATTTAGATGCTGGATCTAGGTTTATTTGCCTATCGAGAATCCAGTATTCTAGCATCTATTATGCAGACCATGTTTCAACAACATCCAGAGTATGTAGCCGTTTGCAAAAGAATAGAGCGGTTACAATCAGCATGTCGTTCGTGGAAAGGGTATGTATACAGGAATACATCTCCAAAGTATGGGAACAAGGTAGATATCCTTTCGGGACGTGGGAGTCAGAAGTACGGAGGCCGTTGGAATAGTGCCGGCTCATTTTCAGCGGTCTATGCTAGCTTAACACCTCAACTTGCTATGGAAGAGGCTTTTGCGCATTTCCATTATTATCAACTCCCGATTCATGCTGCTATGCCACGGTTATTTGTTGCGATTTCTGTATCGTTGCGCCATGTTTTAGATCTAACAGGTGGCGAGATAAGAAATCGATTGCGTGTATCTAGTGATCATATGACTCAAGAAGATTGGCGAAAAGCACAAGAGCAAGGAAAAGAAGCCCTTACATAGGCAATCGGCCGGGTTGCCTTTTCATTGAAAATAGAAGCACTGTTAATACCCTCTTCATCGGGTCTTGCAGGAACGAATATTGTCTTTTCCCCAGAAAACATATGCTCTGCATGTCGAGTGGCCGTCTTGAACCCAACCGGCTCCTAATCTGTAAAAGTGTAAAATTGCATGTTTTTTTGCTTGTAAAGTTTCCTTTGTGATTTATATTCATTAGCAGGAGTAAAAATAGTATGGCGAATATAGAACAAAAAATTAAAGCTCCGATATTGAAACTGCGCAAAAATTTTGACACGCCTCGAAAAGATTTTGCAAGGCTTCTTGGTATTTCTGAGCGATCGTTGGCGGGCCTGGAGCAGGGTAAAAAACCGACGCCTCCCATGCAGCGAAAAATTCGTGAACTGATACGTCTTTATGAGGCCTTGGTGAAAGTAGTTCATGCCGATTTCGTCTCCGGATGGCTGCAAGAACCCAATACTGCTTTTAATAATTTAAAACCTCTTGAGGTGGTTGAACGTGGTGAAACAGATCGGATTTGGAAAATGATCTATTATCTGGAATCAGGCATTGCAAGTTAATCAAAACGATTTCGTTTAGATCTTACCCAGTTCGCTACGAAAAATTTGGTGTAACTGCGAATTTGTCTGGAATTTTCCCCTAGAGTTTTATTCTTGTTACCCAAGCGTTATTATGATCATCTCTTGTAACTGAACTGGGTCTCAGGGTCGATAAAGAGGCTTCAGATTGCAGTAAATCAGTAAAGTCGACTTTGAATTGAATAAGGGGGAGCGCTTCCATAGATGTTAAAGGGGGAATTAATTTCGACGACCAAACAAAAATAACAGCTGAACCTCTCACAAACTTCGCTTTGTAAGAGCTAGAAAACTAATTAAAATGAGGTGATTAATGCCACCAAAAGCAAAAGCAAAAAAGCCAAATAAAGAGACAAGGAATTTTGAAGCAGAAGTTAAAAAACTTTTAGATATCGTTATCCATTCACTCTACACGCATAAAGAAATCTTCCTGCGGGAGCTTATTGCAAACGCTTCTGATGCCTTGGACAAACTGCGAATTTTGTCGCTCACAGAGCCTGAAATTCTTAAAGATGATGAACCCGAACTATTGATTTCTTTGGATATCGACAAAGAGAAAAAAACATTAACTATTTCAGACAATGGAATTGGGATGACCTATGATGAGGTGGTCGAAAATATTGGTACCATCGCTAAGTCAGGTTCTAAGAAGTTTCTTGAGGTCCTAAAACAGAATAAACATACGGAAAGCGATATTGAGTTAATTGGTCAATTTGGAGTGGGTTTTTACTCTGCTTTTATGGTCGCCGAAAAAGTAACTCTTATGACTATTTCTCCTAAAGAAAAGATGGGTGTAAAATGGGAATCAATGGGAGATGGGACCTATAATCTAGAGGCGGTAGAGAAAACCTCAAGGGGGACTCAAATAATATTGTATCTAAAAGACGAAAGCGAAGTAGAGTCTCCATCTGATGAAAATTTCCTCGATCAATATACCATTCAGAATTTGGTCAAAAAGCATTGCAACTTTATCAACTATCCGATCCGGATGAATTTTTATACCGAAGAATCTGAAAAGGACAAAGACGGAAAAGTCATTGAGGGTAAAAATGTAACCACGGTAACCGAAAAAACACTTAACGAGATCAAGCCGATTTGGCAAAAAGACAGAAAAGAGATCAAAAATGAAGAATATCTAGAATTTTATAAACAACATTTTCATGATTGGAATGCATCTGCTGACATCCTTCATCTAAAGGGTGAGGGTGCAACAGAGTTTACCGCCTTGCTTTTCATTCCCTCAGTGGCTCCCTATAATTTATACTCTCCAGATTATAACTCGGGACTCGAGCTCTATTCAAAAAATATGTTGATTATGTCGGATTGTCAGGAGCTTTTGCCCGAATATCTTAAATTTGTGAAAGGAATCGTTGATTCAGCGGACTTATCCCTAAACATATCAAGAGAAATGCTTCAGCACAATCGCCAATTAAGGTTGATTGGTAATTATTTAGAAAAAAAAGTAATCGATAAGCTAAAAGAATTTCGGGACAAAAAACGTAAAAAGTATGAAGAAATTTGGAAAGAGTATGGTAAATCCATTAAAGGAGGAATTTACACGGAGTATAAAAACAAAGAAAAATTACAAGATTTTTTGCTTTTTGAGTCATCTCACTCTGAAAAAAATTTGTCTACACTAAAAGAATACGTAGAACGTATGCCTGAAAAGCAAAAAGATATTTTTTATGCAGTAGGTGAAACGCGTGAGTATATCGAAAATATGCCACAGATGGAAGTGGTCAAAGAAAAAGGCGTCGAAGTATTATATTTTACCGACAAAGTCGATGAGTTTCTGACCCAAAATCTTCATGAGTATGAAGGAAGAAGCCTACAATCCGTAAGTCGAGGCGACCTCAAATTTGGTGACGACCAAGAAGAGGACAAAGACACAAATGCTGAAAAAGACGGAAAGGATGAGTCAAAAGACGAGAAAGAAAACGCTGAAAAAGACAAGTCCCAAGAAAAATATAAAAAGTTAACTGATCTTATGAAAGAAGCGTTGGGAGATAAAATCAAAGAGGTTCGAGTGTCTAATCGTTTAGCTTCCAGTCCGGTTTGTTTAGTTAGCGATAGCTCAGGTTACAGCCTAAATATGGAGCGGTTGATGAAAGATGCCAATCAAGGCTTCATGCGTGCGACGAAAATCTTAGAGATCAATTCAGAGCATGATATCGTAGAAAACATGCATGCCATGGTTGAAAAAGGAGAGCCAAACGGCCACGTCAAAAATCAGACTATCTTGCTCTATAACCAGGCCCTACTCATAGAAGGAGAGAAGCTTGAAGACCCTATTGATTTTTCCAAGCGTATGTCCGAAGTGATGATAGAAGCTCTCAAAACATGATGAGCAAAGAATAGGGTCTAAGGTCTGTATACCAGAAGTTAATCCTGCCATGACACATAGAGGTTGCATTCCTCCTTATTGGTGTCAATAAACTTTTCGAATAAATAATGCGTCAAATTTTTGTTGCCAATCTATTAGAATGGTTTGAAGAGAATAAACGTGATCTTCCTTGGCGGAAAAATTCTGCTCCTTATCGGGTTTGGGTCTCAGAGCTCATGTTGCAGCAAACTAGAGCTGATCAAGTGATTCCGTACTATAAACGGTTCATGAAAGCGTTTCCCTCCTTGCGAGCGTTAGCCTTATCCCCTCGTCAAGAGGTTTTAAAGGTTTGGGAAGGTTTGGGCTATTATGCCCGTGCGCGAAATATGCATGAAACCGCACAATTTTTAGTGAAAGAAAAAAAAGGACGGTTTCCGCGGACGTACGAAGGTTTAAAAGAGCTCCCGGGGATTGGTCCTTATACGGCTGCAGCGATTGGGAGTTTGGCCTTCAACCTTGATGAGGCTGTTGTAGATGGAAATGTAGCACGCGTTTTGTCTCGTCTCTTTGCCTATTCTCAAGATGTTGGGTCCACCGTTGGGAGAAAACAGATTCAAGAATGGGCAAATGAACTTCTTCCAAAAGGTCGGGCCGCGGCTTTTAATGAATCCGTTATGGAATTGGGCGCTCTCATTTGTCTTCCTCAAAGTCCGAAATGTGATCAATGTCCACTAAAGTCTGTATGTCGAGCATATGCGAAAAGAGCATCGACACGGTATCCTGTAAAGAAGAAGAAAAAACCGGTTCCGCATAAAGTAGCAGGAGTTGCTGTTGTAGTTAGACGAGACGGAAAACTCCTGATTGATCAAAGAAACGAAGAGGACATGTTAGGGGGCCTATGGGAATTTCCTGGGGGAAAGCAGGAAACCGGTGAGTCTATTAAAAAGTGCATCAAGCGTGAGATTAAGGAAGAATTAGGAGTTGATATAAAGGTTGGAAAACATCTAACGACCGTATATCATGTGTATAGTCATTTTACGTTGGAATTGCATGTTCATTGGGCAAAGATCATTAAAGGTAGACCGCGTGCGATCGAATGTAAAAATTACAGGTGGGTAGATTTTGTCCATCTTCGTGAGTACCCGTTTTCACGTGCAGATATATATATTATTGAAGAAATAAGTCGTCAAAAGTCGAAGGTCTGAAAGTCAAAGGTCAAAAAGAAGACCCCGCAGCAAGCTGCGTAAAAGAAAAGTGGTAGCAAACTATCGCACTCCCCATTGGAAATCTTTACCTTAGACTTTTGACTTTCAGACCTTCGACCTGACACTCCTCACACCTCCATCACTTCTTGTTCTTTAGAAGCAATCAGTTCGTCGATTTTTTTGATGGATTCGTCTGTGCTCTTTTGAATCTGTTCGAGTCCACTATCGCGTTCATCTTCAGTAATTTTTTTGTTTTTTTGGGAGCTTTTCATATAGTCATTGGCTTCTCGACGAATATTACGTATGGCGACACGCTGTTCTTCTGCCATACGCCCTGCTACTTTTAGGAGTTCTTTACGTCGTTCTTCTGTGAGCTCTGGAATGGGGATACGAATCCCACGTCCGTCATTCATGGGTGTGACGCCGACATTGGCGCTCAAAATTGCTTTTTCGATGGCTTCAAGTCTGCTTGGATCGTATGCGTTGATAACAATGAGTCGGGGTTCGGGTGTTGCAATGTTTGCGAGATCACGGAGTCGTGTGGGGGTGCCGTAATAGTCTACGGATATATTATCAACAAGACTCGGTGAAGCTTTGCCTGTACGGATGCCTGACAGTTCTTCTTGAAGAAACAAAATGGTTTTTTCCATTCGATCGTCTGTATCTAGTAAAATATCGTCTACCGTTTTCATCTTCTATCCGTTGTCTGATCCACCAACAAGGGTTCCGACAGGTTTGCCGTCTAAGACTTTGATAATCTCGTCCTGTTTGAAAAAGTTAAAGACAATAATAGGGAGATTATTCTCTTTGCAAAGTGAAAAAGCCGCAGCATCCATAATTTTCAACTCTTTGCTGAGAGCCTCCGAGTAACCAATTTTTTGATAGCGTTTAGCCTTTTGGTTTTTAACGGGATCTTCCGTATAGATGCCATCGACTTTTGTGCCCTTTATCAGCAGATCACAATTGGTCTCATTGGCTCTAAGGGCGGCTGCCGTGTCTGTTGTCAAATAGGGGTTCCCTGTTCCTGCACCAAAAATAACAATACGCCCTTTTTCTAGATGTCGTGTTGCTTTGCGTCGGACAAAAGGTTCTGCGACAGCAGGAATAGGAAATGCCGTCATGACACGAGTCGGGACCTCCATTTTTTCAAGGGAGGATTGTAAGGCTAGACAGTTAATAACCGTGGAAAGCATGCCCATATAATCGCCTGTGTTACGATCAATGTGTAAACTTTCTCCACCACGAAAAATATTTCCCCCGCCAACAACGATCGCAATTTCGCATCCTTTTGCCTTCGCTTTTTTCAGCTGTGAGGCAATTTTACTGATCGCTTTTATATCTAAGCTATGGCCTGTTTCTTTATTTTGAAAAGCTTCGCCACTTAATTTCAGGAGGATACGTTTATACTTTGTTTTTTGGGGTGACCTCTTAGCCATTTCATTTAGTTCTCTCAGGATTGTATGTTTGAATAATAGATACCTGGATCCGTCAATTAAACGTGGGATTTCTGTGCGAATGCTTTGGAGGCAAAAGGTTGCAAAAAAACGCAGGCGCACCCGCTGGGTGCGTCGAGGCTTTTTTGTAATTCCTTTTGGCCCAAATGGTTCGTGCAGAAAACCGCGTTTAACTGGCGGATCCAGCAGATAATATAGTTGAAGTCATTGGAGATGTAAAGGCTTGAAAAAAATTAGAGGTCACTTTTTTTCGATTTTTATCTTGCAACATGAGTATTGAAAAAGGTAGATCGTAATCTCAAGAAAAAGTGAGGTAAAATAATATGGAGAACCATGTGAAGGCTTTTAGGGCGGGAAACGATTCGGTAAAAGAATAGAGGATGGGTATGAGAAATAGAATTTTCATCTCAGTAAATCGTCTTGCGGCATTGGTAGATGGCGTTTTGGCTATTGTCCTGACGTTAATGGTCGTGTTGATTGAACCTATAGAACCTGGCGAGTCAAGTGAAGAGCTGATTCAGGATTTCCTTCGTGTGGGGCACATTATTTTGGCTTACGCGCTGAGTTTTGTTTTAATCAGCATCTATTGGTTTAATCATTACGCAATTTTTCAACATCTCAAACGTGCGTCTTTTTTCCTAGTCTATTAAACCTAATCTTCCTCTTTTCGGTAGCGCTGATACCGTTTGCTACCAGTGTGCTCGTCGACTATTTTGAGAACAAAATAGCGCTCGTGATGTATGGTGTGGTTCATTTTACGAGCAGTGTCATGTTGCTCGTGATGTGGCGGCATGCTTCCCGCATGCCTCCTCTTCTGGAACGTGATGTCGATTCCACCATTGCAGTGCATATAGAATGTAAGTTATGGGTCATGCCCATGTTATATCTATTAGCTGTCGGAATCTCAACTTTCAGCCGTATCGCTAGCCTAATTGCCTTTGTCGTGGTGCCGATTGTTCATGTAGTATTAGATCTCCTCGATTGGAATCCGCTTACTAGAATCGATGACGGTGGAACCCCAAAGACTACGTGATGGGCGAAATATATCAATTAATCAATCTTTTAACCACCGCACTGCAAATTCCAGGTTTCACACAGAAAGTCCACATTTAATTTTCGGATCTAGATTAACTCGTATATCCGGGGATTCCTTAAGCTAAAAATTTTTGAATAGTTTCATGTGAAATTGCGTTTGCTTTGCCATCGTTTAGTGTTTCATCAAATGGAATCTCTTCTGTAAGGGGCCCCGACGGGCCATTGAGGATCGCGAGTGGTACGGGTTCAGCGGTGTGACCTCGAAGGGATACCGGGGTTCTATGGTCCATGCAGATGATGAGCCGGTAGGGTTCTCCTTTTTCTTCAAGCCCTTTCCATACAGGATTGACGACTTCCTTGTCAAAAGCTTCTATAGCTTCTGTTTTTAATTCTGCATCTCCCATATGTCCGCATTCGTCGGGTGCTTCAATATGAATATAAGCAAAATCATGATGCTTTAAGATCTCCAGGCCGGCTTGAACTTTTCCTTGATAGTTTGTGTCAATGAACCCTGTAGCATTTGGAATGATGGGCGCTTTTAAACCAGCTAATCGCCCTAATCCTCGGATGAGATCAACCGCTGAAACAACGCCGCCTGTTAATCCATGTAGGTCTTGATACGATGATAGAGTGAGTGCGTGACCCTGTCCCCACAGCCAGATTTGTGTCGCTGGTTTTTTACCGGATCTGATGCGAGCTTGATTGACAGGATGATTGGCGAGTCGTTCTTTGGATGCTTCCATAAGTTCACGAATTTCTTCTTCACGATGGCCTTGAGGCAGATACGCGACAATTGGTTTTCCCGATATTTCATGAGGGGGTTCTGTGGTCAATTCCGTAGGACCGTTTTCCCAGATTAAAAGATGACGGTAGCTAACCCCTCCGTGAAATTGAATCTTTGGGTGACCCAATGTTTCTTGTATCGTGTCGATAAGTTGATGGGCTTCTTCGGTTGTGATATGCCCTGACGAATAGTCTTCCATCATATTCTTTTCTACAGTGACTAGATTACAACGGAAAGCGATGTCTTTTTTTTTCATGGGTATACTTGCTCCAGCTGCTTCGATTGGAGCGCGCCCTGTATAATTCTCGGTTGGATCATAGCCTAGTAGACCAAGGTTTGCCACGTCACTTCCGGGCTGCATGCCTTGCGGAATTGTTTGCACCATGTGTAGAAAGCTCTTAGCAGCTATTTTTCGTATGGTGGGAATAGAGGCTGCTTGTAAAGGTGTTTGGTTTCCAAGTTTAGGAACGGGATAATCGCCCATTCCATCGCCAACAAGGATGATTTTTTTCATATTTTTTCTCCATATAAGACATATTTCCCCCTTTTTTTACATATATTTTTCGTATCAATATTGTTTTCTATTGAAGGGCGAATGTGCGTTTCCCCCTGGGGTTCCCCACCCCGACCTCCTTGACGTGCAGCGCCCTTCAATTTTTTTTTTGGGTATTTTTCAACGACGCTTCTAAGGTCATTGCATCTACTTTACTCGAGGTTCTAATGAGCGTGCAAAGTTCGTTGGTGTAGTCAATATTTTACCTTTCATCCTCTGACCACTCCATCGCTAACAACGTGTGGAGGCTTCCTTATCAGCTTAATGTTTAAAGTGACGCATGTTGGTTAAGGCCATCGCTACTTCGCACTCATCGCAGGCCTCGATCACCTTGGCATCTCGCTTTGAACCACCGGGTTGAACCACATAACGGATACCTGCTTCCGCCGCGTATTGAACGCTATCTGGAAACGGGAAAAAAGCATCAGAAATGAGAATAGATTCGGATAAGATTTTTCTTGCAAAACTTTTTAGGGACTCATCTGGCTTTAATTCTTTGTAAAGAATCTCTATGTTTTCGCACGCTTTGGAGATGGCTAATTTGCGAACTGCATCCACTCTGTTAGGTTGCCCCGCACCCATGCCAAGGATAGAATAATATCCGGACTGATATTCTCGAACCAATAAAATGGCATTTGACTTTACATGTTTACAGGCTTTTACCCCGAACTCTGCCAGATCCTGTTTTCGAAGAGAAAAAGGTTTTTGGGTAGGAATATTCCATTCTTTGATACTATCTATGTCTCGATCTTGAACAAGGAACCCTCCATTGATCTGTTTTATAGCAACCCCTTCTCGTGCTTGGGTCATGGGATGAAGGCATTTGAGAAGCCGCAAATTTTTACTTTTTTGCGTTAAATACTCAATGGCATCAGGTTCAAAATCAGGGGCGATGAGGACTTCTACAAAACGTCCTTTTAATGCTTCGGCGGTTTTTAGATCAACGGGTTCTGTTGCCGCAATGACGCTTCCAAAAGCGGAGACAGGGTCCCCCTCCCATGCGGCTTCCAATGCTTCGGATAGCTTTTTTCCGGTTGCGTAGCCACACGGATTTGTATGTTTAATAATAGAAACGGCAGGTTGTCCTGCCAGTTCTTTGACCGCTTCAAGAGCGGCGTCACCGTCTACGTAATTATTGTAGGACATTTCTTTGCCGTGAAGTAATTCTGTATGGGCTATACACGCTTCATGTGCCTGAACATCTTTGTAAAAAATAGCGGATTGATCGGGATTTTCTCCATATCTTAATGTAGTTCCCACCCCGCAACTCAGGACAAATGGGGGAACAGGTTTTTCCTCTTGTGGAACTTGTGTGGCCATATATTGAGCAATAGCTGCATTATATTCTGCCGCACGTGAAAATGCCTTTTGGGCTAACTCAATACGTAAAGATTCTGAGGTTTGGCTATTATTGTTTTTGAGATGATTAAGTACGCGAGGATAATCTTCAGGGTCGACAAGAACTGTCACAGATTTCATATTTTTGGCAGCAGAACGAAGCATTGTAGGCCCACCGATATCTATCTGTTCAATGGCCTGCTCAAAAGAAGTATTTCCTTTTTGGACGGTCTCTTCAAAAGGATATGAGTTTACGCAAATAAGATCAATAGGTACAAAATCATGCTCCTTCATGGTTTTGTTATGACTGTCGTTTTCTCTTACAAAAAGGAGTCCTGCATGAACTTTGGGATGTAACGTTTTTACACGACCATCAAGCATTTCAGGGAAACCGGTGAACTCGGAAATGTCTGTTACGGAAAGTCCGGATTCCCTCAGTATGCTGGCGGTGCCTCCTGTTGAAAGGATTTCAATGTTTAATGCTACTAGACCTTTGGCAAAATCTATAATCCCTGTTTTGTCGGATACGCTGATGAGCGCTCTTTTAATTTTATCCATTACAATCCTACTTTTTTGAATATGGCGTTCACGTTTTTAATATGAGGTTCTATATCAAATAAATCATTGATCTCTTGTGAGGTTAAACATTTTTTAACCTCAGCATCTTTTTTCAGGAGTTCCTTGAAACTTTGGTTTTTTTCCCATGCTGTGTGTGCGTTACGTTGTACGATTCGATAGGCTTTTTCGCGTGATATATTTTTATCGGTAAGTTTCAACAACACTTGTTGGGAATGGATCAACCCGTGTGTAGCCTCCATATTTTTTTTCATTTGTTCGGGTAGAATCTGCAATGTACGAATGACATATTCGAGTTTGGTTAACATATAATTGAGAGCAATGGTGGCGTCTGGCATGATGACACGTTCGGCCGATGAGTGAGAGATGTCCCGTTCATGCCAAAGGGCTACATTTTCTAAACCCGTGATGACATAACCGCGAAGGAGCCTGGCCATTCCACAGAGTCGCTCACCGGTGATCGGATTTTTTTTTATGGGGCATGGCAGAGGAGCCTTTTTGTCCCGAACCAAAAAATTCTTCTACTTCGCGCACTTCAGTACGTTGTAAATGGCGTATTTCTTGTGCCCAGCGCTCGACAGATGCGCCGACAAGGGCTATGGCGCATAGATACTCAGCATGTCGATCCCGTTGCAGAATCTGGGTGGAAATGGATGCGGGTTTGAGTTTTAACTTAGCACACACGTATCTTTCAACAGAGGGATCTATGTGCGCATACGTTCCCACCGCTCCTGAAAGTTGTCCGACAGCAATCGTTTCCCGAGCTTTTTCTAACCGTGTTAAGGCGCGGCCAAATTCGTCGAACAGGAGAGCCATTTTAAGGCCAAAGGTGATGGGCTCAGCATGAATCCCGTGAGATCGCCCGATCATGGGCGTGTATTTATGTTTTCGCGCCTGCGCAGCCGCTGCTTTACGAACTGCTTTAACATCTTTCATAAGAATATTAATGGCTTCTACCATTTGCACGGCCAATGCCGTGTCTAAGACATCGGAACTGGTTAACCCTTTGTGAATATACCGGGATGACGGGCCGACATATTCAGCAACAGATGTAAGAAAAGCGATGACATCATGATGAACTTCCGCCTCAATTTTGTGAATACGCTCTACATTAAAGTTGGCCCGTTTTTTGATGCGTTTTAGGTGTACATCTGGAACGTGACCCCCTTTGTTCATGGCCTCACAGGCAAGGATTTCAATGTTAAGCCAGATACGGAACCTGTTTTCATCCGTCCAGATTGCAGCCATTTTGTCTAAGGTATAACGAGGAATCATGGGTGTTTAGTTATTTATTCGTTAATGGTTATTCGTTATTAGTATCTTATTTGTTGGAAATAGTCAGCTATTAGCTGCTCATACTAACAACCGATAACTAAACCCAAATGCAATATTGAGGTTTGCTTACTTTTCCCAAGAGTTTTTTAATGGTTGCATAGCGGCTAGAGGTTTTGTCAGTTGGAAAGGTTTGTTACGAAAATTAGACGGATAGGATTTGGATAAAGAAGAGTCTCGAAAACTGTTTTGTTTGCCAAAAGCTGGTACCGCTTTTTGCTGGAGGGAACTTTTTCGATTCTCGCTATACCTTGTGAAACTAGAGTCTTTGGATGGATAGAATTTCAATGAGCCTTGGGACGCATATGGAGCCGTTACACCCTTTCCTGCAGAATTTTGGTTTCTTGGTTTATTGAGCTTGGAGAAAAAAGATCCCGTCCTATTCATATTGACTTGTAATGGCTGAGCTGCAGCCTGCGAAGATTGGCGAATACCTATCTTTCTTCTTTTTTCGACATCCAATTTGTTGTACACTGAATCATCTTCTCCTGTTTGAGCAGAAACAACGTCACGCGCAGGTTGAGAGTAATCTTCAACAGGAGTGGCACCCTCTGTAGGTGTAAAGGCTTGCACGGCTGTATTTCCGTCATCATACTCTATGGGAGCACTGCTATTTCTCGGATTTCCCTGAAATTGATCCCTTCCGTTTTCTCCGATTTTTGACCGCTCTCCCTTTTCTTGTTTTAGTACCTCGTCAGCTATCCATCTCCATCCAGAGGGCTTTGTCTCTTCTCCATCGACTTCTGTTCTTTTTGATTTTTTAAAATTTTCGGGGACAATCCAATTCTGGTCTTTTTTTTCCCGTATATTTGATCGAGACCTTGTGGCCGCAGAGTTGATGTAATATGCTCTCATATATTGCGAATTTACGGTGCTGCGGCCAGAACGATTGACTTTGGTTCCGGAATCGGGCGTTGAGGCCGCTTTTTCTAAATCCATTTTTTTAGAGGTAGAGATAGAAAAATTAGCGTGATACATTCTAATTTGATAGTCATATACGCGTGTTGTCTTTTCTGAAGCTTCCGATACATCGTTTGAAAAGGACAGATGTTGTGCCCATAGACAATTTCCTATAACAAGTATAAGAAGTGTGTCTGTTTTTTTCATAGCCTTTTACACTATTGTTTAATAATCTAAACGTCAAGTATCCGTTCTAATTTTGAAACGAAAATTAGAGTAATTAATTATTTGTTGTTGGTGAATAGTAAAAAAAATTAAGAAAAGTTCACTTTGTGCCCATACCTGTAAACATTTTAGTTTCTCTCTTTGCGATACTTGTACTCGTATCCACCACCAGCCACAGCGTCGAGATACGTATTCGTGAAGATCGGATATGGCTACAAGCCGACCAAGAACCCCTCGACGAAGTTCTCACGGCTATAACGCATAACGGAATTCTTGTCGAAGTGGACCCCGCGATTGAAGCCACCGTTGAATGTGATATTCAAGATCAGGATATTGAGGAGGTATTCGAGAAACTATTTGAGGATCTGGACTATGTACTCTACTGGAAAAAGATTCGGTGGCCGGTAGGCTCTTTTTCACAACCTGAACGATTACAGCTTTTTTTGCCGGGGGAAAAGAGGAATATTAAGCTCTTTTCTAAAACAAAAGGGCGTCTTGAATTTGTTCAAATACCTGGACAAGATATTTTCTATGCGAAAGGAGAAATCCTTGTTGGGTTTAAAAAAGGTATCACGGACGAAACCTTTAAACAGTTTTTGGCTGAAATCGATGGGGTGGTGGTCGATAGTGTTATTCCTCCAGGTATCTATAGAATCCGAGTTGATCCAAACACTGATATTTTATCCTTAACAGACAGGCTGAAAAATCATCGTCTTGTAGCAGGTGTCGAACCAAACTATGCGTATGACGTTAACGAGCCCAACAAAATTGCTGAGTATAACCCGGGATCCACCACGAAGCTGAACCTTGATTTGGCCGATGTGGAGGGTTCACCCATTGCGATCCTCGATTCGGGCTTGCAGGCATTGGCGGAACTTATAGATCACATTATAGGGAGTTTGGATGCATTGAATCCTGACGCACCCATAACCGATGCGGCGGGTCACGGAACACAAATGGCGCTGATTGCCTCTGGAGCGGTTGTCCCGGGAGGCGCTCCTGAGATTGAAGGAGATGATCCAAAACTTATTGCGATTAGGTCCTTTGACGAAAACGGCCGGTCTACATCCTTCAGTCTTATGAATAGCGTACAGTATGCGCTGGAAAAAGGAGCTCGTTATATGAGCATGAGTTGGGGTTCAGAAGCGTATAGCGAGTTTCTTGAACCGGTACTTTCCGAAGTGTGCTCAAAAGGGGTTATCCCGATTGCTTCAGTCGGCAACGAGCCTACGAGACCTATCTATCCGGCGGCTTACCCCTCTGTACTGGGAATAGGAGCTCTTTATGGTGATTCAATCTGGGAGCGTTCAAACTTTGGTGAGCCTGTAGATCTAGTTGCTCCGGGGACCGGGAAATTTCTAGTCGGTATTTTTTGAACATTTTGTTGTTCTCATATCCAGACTCCATATATACGGTAGTCAGGTCGGACTCCGGACTTGACGGGGACGAAGTCTGGCTTCAGATAAAGAGTCGAAGGTCGAAAGTCTAAAAAAAAGGTCCATTAATCTTGAACTTTTGACTCTTCCTCTTCCATCATGAAAAAAGAGTTAGAATCCATCCGCCGAGATTTTATTGAAACAGCGGGACTGACCACCCAGTCACTGAGTGCAGGACGTGTGTTAGGGCAAATTTTTGCTCATATTTATTTTAGCAGAGAACCTCAGTCTCTTGATGATATGACGGACATATTGGGTGTGAGCAAAGAGAGCGCCAGCCAATCTGTTCGACAGTTAGAACAATGGGGGGCGTTGAAGCGTGTTTGGATTAAAGGCGAACGCAAAGATTATTACGAGGCTTTAGATAATTTCGGGCATATTATTCGGAAAGCTTTACTAGGCACCACTATTCAGAAGGTTGAAAGTGCTGATCGATTTTTGGGAAAGGCAGAACAAAGATTGAAAACTACAAAAAATTCCCCTAATGATGATGTGGCGTTTATTAAAGGCCGAATCAAAACGTTGCGGAAGTTTCGTGATCGATCTAAGTATATTTGGGAGTATTCTATTTTAAGATTACTGGTCAAACCGAGATAGTCAGATCATGGGTCGAACGTCTTCAGCCACAGGCTGATCCGCCGCGGCGGAAAGGTCCAAAGAACAGGAGTCGAATTTGAACGAATTGCTGAAAAATATTGTATGGAATATGTCTGAAGTTATTCCTGAAGAACGAGCGGGTATGCTTGGACAGCGAGGATGCGTTTTATGGCTAACCGGTCTTTCGGGTTCGGGAAAATCGACAATCGCACGGGCATTGGAAAAAAGCCTTATCCAGGAAAAGCGCTTAGCGTATGTGTTAGATGGGGATAATATGAGGCATGGGTTAAATAAAGATCTAGGATTCACGGAAAAAGACCGCAACGAAAACATTCGTCGTATTATTGAAGTTTCAAACTTGTTTGCTGACTGTGGTGTTATATGTATCTCTGCATTTATATCCCCTTTCAGAGCGATCAGGGAACAGGCAAAACAGATAATAGGTCCCGACCGTTTTTTTGAAATTTATCTGTCTACAAGTCTCAAGATCTGTGAACAAAGAGACCCTAAAGGGTTGTATAAGAGAGCACGCAGGGGGGACATTCAGTCATTTACAGGAATCGATTCACCCTATGAGTCTCCTGATCATCCCGATCTGCGAATGGATACCGAAACGCTTTCGGTGGATGAATGTGTTGAACCCATCTTGTCCATGCTCTCGGCCTATCAAAAGAAATAACGAGTGCGTTTAACAAGTATAGAATGACAGACCATTAAGCAGGTCGTTTTGGATTTTGATCTGGATGTAAAAGTTTATCTTTTCGGATCTCGTGTCGATAACGAAAAAAGGGGTGGCGATATTGATTTGTTCTTTCTTTCTCACGTCTTAACTTCTCAAGAAAAAAGAAAAATTCGGCTGCGATTATATGGGTCCGCTCGCGAATTAAAAGTGGCAGCCATCCGGGATCAACGTCCCGAATGGTCTGAGTCTGAAGTCCAAGAAAGGCTGGGGAAATATTTCTCTATGGAACAAGGTAATCTATTCTTTGTGTTTACTGAACCATTTAAAAAGGCAATATACATGAAAAATGTTCGTGTACATTTGTGGTTTCCGCCACAGCAAATTGGGCGGGGCTGAAAAAAGTATTTATGAAAAAGCATGTAGCAGTTATTGGTGCAGGATATTGGGGGAAGAACTTAGTTCGCAACTTTTACGAACTGGATTCACTGCGCCTTATTTGTGATGCGAATCCAGATATTTCTAAAATGTTTAAGGATGTATATCCTGATGCAACTATTGTTCAGGATTATGAACTTGTTTTATTAGACAAGCAGATTGAAGCAGTCGCCATTGCAACCCCAGCAGTGAAACATTATGCAATGGCAAAACGAGCATTAGAAATAGGGAAAGATGTTTTTGTAGAGAAACCACTATCCTTGACCGTTGGGGAAGGTGAATCATTAGTCAAACTCGCTGCTGAACGCAAGCGCATCTTGATGGTTGGACATATTCTTCAATATCATCCGGCCGTCATCAAGCTAAAGGAACTCATCTATAACGGTGAATTGGGGAAAATTCAGTATATTTACTCCAATCGACTGAATATGGGGAAAATTCGATCTGCGGAGAATATTCTTTGGAGTTTTGCGCCGCATGATATTTCGATCATGTTATCTCTTTTAAGAGAAGAACCGGTCTCTATTACTTGTCAGGGAGGAGCCTACCTCAATCATGATGTAGCCGATGTGACAATGAGCCAGTTTGTTTTTCCGAGTGGTGTACGTGGCCACATTTATGTAAGCTGGCTGCATCCGTTTAAAGAACAAAGACTTGTTGTGGTGGGTTCAGAAAAAATGGCCGTGTTTGATGATACGGCACAAGAGAAACTAGTCGTTTATCCTCACAAAGTTGAATGGAAGAACCGAATTCCAACCGCGGTCAAAGCAATGGAAGAACTGGTGCCTATTGGAGACAATGAGCCGTTACAAGCAGAGTGTAATCATTTTCTAGAATGTGTTCAAGAACGTAAGAACCCTATCACCGACGGTCAGGAAGGCTTAAGTGTTCTAAAAGTGCTTAATGCGTGTGAGGCTAGCCTTTCTTCCTCGTCCCAAGCTCAAACCAAAGCCGCTTCTGCGACACCTTATTTTGTCCATGAAACTGCATCCGTTGATGATGGATGTAAAATTGGGAACAGAACAAAAATTTGGCATTACTCTCACATTCTAAAGAACGCTAAAATCGGTGAGAATTGTATCGTGGGCCAAAATTGCAGCATAGCCTCTGAGGTTAGTATAGGGAATAACGTAAAGGTTCAAAATAATGTATCTATATATACAGGCGTTATTATAGAAGAAGATGTTTTTTTGGGGCCTTCTTGTGTGTTCACGAATGTGAGGAATCCACGGTCTCAAATCAACCGCCATGCTTTATATGAAAAAACAATTTTCCGTCGTGGCGCAACGATCGGAGCCAATGCGACGATTGTATGCGGGGTAGAGGTTGGTCGCTATGCATTTGTTGGAGCTGGTGCGGTAGTTACGAAAGATGTTCCAGACTATGCGCTGGTCATGGGAAATCCATCGCGGCAAGCTGGTTGGATGAGCCGGCATGGCCATCGGCTCAAAAATCCTGATGAAAAAGGAATCATGTATTGTCCTGAAAGTGGGTATCGGTATTATGAAGAAGTGCCTGGTGTGTTGCGGTGTCTTGATCTAAACGAAAAGGATCCGTTACCGTCCGCAATGAGTCAGGGTTCCCAATCTTCTCGCCAATTTAGAAAATAATCTAAGAGGTCTTTAATGGAAAAGAAGGTGAAATATCTATGGAGTTAAAAAATAAACGTGTATTAGTTATCGGAGGCGCAGGATTCATAGGATCACATGTGGTAGAAGAACTTCTTAAAACAGAAGTTTCAGAGATCGTTGTATATGATAATTTCTGTCGAGGGCAACCACGTAATTTGGGATGTGCACTTCGGGATGATCGCGTTACGGTTTTTCCTTTAGGAGGCGATATTCTACACCCAGATATTTTGGACCAAGCGATGGAGGGTGTCGATGGGGTTATTCATTTGGCGGCATTGTGGCTATTACACTGCCATGAATTTCCTTGCTCAGCCTTTGACGTAAATATTAAAGGCACGTTTAACGTTCTTGAAGCGTGTCGAAAGCATCAAGTCAAGAAGTTGATCTACTCCTCTAGCGCAAGTGTCTACGGGGACGCAGTTGAAGAACCTATGAAAGAAGATCATCCTTACAATAACTGGACTTTTTACGGAGCCACTAAAATTGCGGGGGAACATATGTTAAAGGCGTATCACCATCGGTATGGGCTAAACGGAATAGGGTTGCGATACATGAATGTATATGGTCCCCGACAAGATTATCAGGGTGTTTATATTGCCGTTATGATGAAGATCCTTGATGCCGTTGATAAGAATGAGGCCCCTAAAGTTTTTGGAGATGGTTCGCAATCGTATGATTTTATTCATGTAACGGATGTGGCTAAAGCAAACGTATGCGCGCTCCAATCAAGTTCTGAATTTGGATTGTACAATGTAGGACGTGGCATCAAAACATCTATTAAAGAACTGGCAGAAATCTTGTTACGCCTGACCGGGCGTGAAGATTTATCCATTCAATATGAGCCTGGAGGCCAAACCTTTGTTACCAATCGGGTGGGCTCTATAGACGCTGCCCGATCCGAAATCGGTTTTGAAGGGTCCGTAGATTTAGAGGCGGGTATGCGGTCTTTGATTGAGTGGCGAAACAATGATAAAAACCACTAAGAAAAAGTTATTTCAACCACGAGTAGATTAGCGTGGCAGAGCTGCAACCCAAAGAAGGATAAAGAAAGGATTTTGGCCCACGAATCATACAAATGTTCACGAATGAAGAAGAGAAAAGTGAGGTCATCTTTGACAATGATAAATAGTAGTGAAAAACTTATTTCTCTAATTGTGGAGCGCTTAGAGAAAATTCGCCCCTTTAAAATCATTCTTTTTGGGAGTCATGCTTATGGGCAACCAGGGAATGAAAGTGATATTGATTTGTTGGTTGTGCTAAATGCAACGGGCATCCTTAAAAGTTATGCAGAAAAAAAGAAACTTGACCTAAGTGTATCGGTCATTATTCGTGATATTCGAAAACAAACAGCTATTGATCTGATTGTCCAAACAAAAACGATGTATGAAAAATTTGTTGAACTGGACAGCATGTTTTCTCAAGAGTTAGAGAGAAACGGACGCGTCATCTATGAAGCAGATAACCAAAGAATGGCTTCGTAAAGCTTTAGAAGACTTGGAGGCAATAGATTGTCTTTTGCGTGAAGAGCATTTGACCAATGTCATTGCCTTTCACGCAGAACAAGCGGTAGAAAAGTGCTTCAAAGCCGTTGTTGAAGAGTTCGGACTGGGCCTTGTTAAAACTCATGATCTTATATAACTTTATGCCTTGATTCAAAAGAAGTTTTCTGAGGCGGTAAATGTTGAAATATTAGATCAGCTCAATCAGGTGTATATTTCGGCCCGCTACCCAAGCGATATGGGTCTACTCCCATATGGGAAACCGACGATTCAAGATGCCAATATGCTCTCCTCGTTTGCTAAGGATATATACGATAGAATAACATCATTTCTTGCTCCTTGAGATAACGTCATGCGGGCAGCCACAACTGAGACGCTAAACCCAAAACAAACTGATGAAAGATCTAGACAGGACCGTTACAGACTAAAAATTAATCGACTATAATGGTCCTGTCGACATTGTCCTAATATGAAGAAAGTTCTCCGCGGACTTGGTATTTTCCTTAAATGAAACTCATCCCCTTAATACGTCCCTATATGACTCAGGAGATTAAGGATCAAGTCTGCGAAGTACTAGATAGCGGTTATCTAACCGAGGGGCCTGTTACAAAAGAGTTTGAAGAAGTTTGCCGGCAATATATTCAATGTGAACATGCAATAGCTGTAAGTAATTGTACTGTCGGATTAGAAATAGCCTTGCGCGCTGTTGGTGTAGGGCCAGGGGACGAAGTGATTGTTCCAGATTATACCTATCCAGCTACAGCCTCCGTAGTAACGATTGTAGGAGCCAAACCGGTTATTGTTGATATTAATCCGGACACGATGCTGATTGACTATGATGCTGTAGAACAAGCAGTAACGTCTAAAACAAAAGCTATTATTCCGGTTTCTCTTTTCGGGAACCCTTTAGATTATGAACAGTTATATGCGATTAAAAAAAAGCATGGGGTTACTCTTATTGAAGATGCGGCTTGCGCATTGGGAGCTGATTATAAGGGCTCCAAAGTTGGGTCTCTGGCCGATATATCTGTTTTTAGTTTACACCCACGTAAATTCATCACTACAGGCGAAGGCGGCTTGATCACAACCCATCACCAAGAATGGGCGAACTGGATGTCGTCCTACAAACATTTTGGAATGGCTCAGGCGTCATCGCGTAGCAACATCATTTTTGAACGCATTGGCAGCAATTATAAACTAAGCAACGTTCAGTCTGCTATTGGCTTAGGCCAAATGAAACATATCAATAAGCTCCTTGATAAACGAAGATCGTTAGCCCAACGATATACTTCAATCTTATCAACGGAACCACAGATAAAATGCCCAACCCCCACACAAAATGGTACACATTCTTACCAATCATACTGTGTCTTTGTAGCAAATCGAAACAAAGTGATAGAGCAAACGCGGGAACAAGGCATTGAAACACAAATTGGAACCTATTCTTTGCATATGCACCCGGCCTTCCAAAACAATCAACACTGTAAAATATATGGCGATTTACCAGGAAGTCGCTATGCCTATAATCATACACTTACTCTTCCGCTTTACCATAATCTCTCCGAGCAAGAACAAGATCATGTTGTCCAATGCTTAATACAAACAGTTACGAATATGAGTTTAGAGAATTAGGATAGCTTTAAAGAACGGATCAGGGATGAACGAATAGCAGAATGGAAACTCTACAGAAGATAAAAGAACTTTATCAGCAACTATGCACGCAGACAAAGCAGAAATATAATCGACATGTCTCTTTCGGAGATTTATTCACCGATAGGTGGGAAACAGCGAAAAGCTATGGCTTTGGGGAAGGAACTTCCTGTTATGATAACGTGCTGATTCTTGGAGATGTCACTGTGGGAAAAAATTGCTGGATTGGGCCGAACTGTATTCTTGACGGAAGTGGAGGTCTGAAAATAGGTGATTATTGTTCTATTAGTGCGGGGGCTCAAATCTACACTCATCATACCGTTAAATGGTCAACATCATTAGGTAAGGAATCGGTAGAGAAATCGCCAATAAAGATCGGCTCGGGTGTCTATATAGGCCCACAATCCGTCATCCAAATGGGAGTTACGATTGGAGATAGAGCCGTTATTGGAGCTTGTTCTTTTGTGACGCGCGATGTTCCTGAAGGCTCCAAGGTGTGGGGCTGCCCTGCTCAAATTAGAGATGATCAAAATACATAACAAACCGTTAAGGTGCAGATTCTGATGTGCGGAATAGTTGGCATTATCAACAGGAACGGAGATCCCGTTTCTTCCGTCGTTTTGAACAAGATGACAGATGCAATGACTCATCGCGGACCTGATGGTGAAGGGTTTTATACCGACCGATTTATGGGCTTAGGTCACCGTCGTTTATCAATTATTGACTTATCCTCTGCAGGCCATCAACCCATGACTACATTAGATAGACGATATGTTATCTCTTATAATGGCGAACTTTATAACTTTCAGGAACTTCGCATCGAATTAGAATCTCTTGGACACCGATTCCATTCAAGGACGGATACAGAGGTTGTTCTATATGCTTATGCCCAATGGAAAGAAAAGGCGCTGGATCGTTTTAATGGGATGTTCGCTTTTGCGGTATGGGATACTCAGAAAGAAGAACTATTTTTGGCCCGTGATCGCTATGGTATCAAACCTCTGTATTATTCCGAATGCGGAAACGTTTTCCTGTTCGGCTCAGAGATCAAAGCGATTCTTCAACATCCCGCCTATGATGTCGGACTCGATAAAGAGGGCCTACTCGAATACTTTACTTTCCAAAACTTTTTTACAGACAGGACTCTATTCCAAGACGTGCGAATACTCCCTGCAGGAACACACATGAGCGTATCACAAAGTTGTGTTAAGGGTCCATATCAATACTGGGATTTTAACTTTTTCGAACCTGATACTACCAAAGATGAACAGGCCTATGAAGAAGAATTAGACCGATTGTTGCGCCAGGCTGTTTCACGACAAATCGTCAGTGATGTAGAAATTGGTTCTTATTTGAGTGGTGGCATAGATTCAGGAACACTTACGGCTTTAGCGGCAATACAGTTGCCCTATCTTAAGACGTTTACATGTGGATTCGATTTGCACTCAGCTTCAGGAATCGAACTATCCTTTGACGAAAGAGAAAAGGCCGAGTTTATGTCCTATACATTTAAAACGGAACATTACGAAATGGTTTTAAAGGCGGGTGACATGGAACGAGTCATGCCCCAATTAGCTTGGCATATTGAAGAACCGCGTGTGGGACAGAGTTATCCCAGCTTTTATGCAGCACAACTGGCCAGTAAATTTGTAAAAGTTGTTTTGTCAGGAGGGGGAGGCGATGAATTGTTTGGAGGATATCCCTGGCGTTACTATCGAGCCATTGTAAACAACGATTTTGAACATTATATTGACCAATACTATGGTTATTGGCAACGGATCATTCCCAACACGGTTATTCGAGAAACGTTTAAACCGATTTGGCCCGATGTCGAACATGTATGGACACGCGATGTTTTTCGTGATGTCTTTAGCCATCATGCTTCCCAGTTAACGCGTCCAGAAGATTACATCAACCATTCGTTGTACTTTGAAGCAAAGACTTTTCTGCATGGGTTGCTCGTTGTGGAAGACAAACTAAGTATGGCGCACGGCCTGGAAACCCGTGTTCCGTTTTTGGATAATGATCTGGTCGATTTTTCTATGCGACTTCCTGTTCAATTTAAATTGGCAAAGTTAAAGGAAACCGTCCGTATAAACGAAAATGATCCCGGGTTGAAGCAGGCCAAATACTATCGACGAACTAACGATGGAAAAGTCCTATTACGAAAAGCTATGTCCCGTCATATTCCGTCAGAGATTGTAGAATCTGAAAAACAAGGGTTTTCAGCTCCCGACGCTAGCTGGTTTAAGGGTGAAAGTATCAAATACGTTCGCGAATTGTTATTAAATCCCCACGCTAAACTCTATACCTATCTTGATGCTAAGGTGATTGAAGACTTAGTAACCGAACATTTAGAGGGTCGGCAAAATCGGCGTTTATTGATCTGGTCGCTGTTAAGCATGGAGCACTGGTGCAGGACGTTTCTTCGATAAGAACCACGAATGGCTTCTGAATACGCCCAACAGATAACGTGCTCAGAGCGCCTTTAGTATGAAACAAATACGTTAACGCGTGTATCTTCGCGATACATTCAAGCGGGAATGATCGGAGGCGTTCTTTTCGCTATATTCTTCTATGGTGTTGGGGTGGGACACCATCACTGGCCTCCTTTTTCCCTTTTAAAAAATGTCCAGGATTTTCTGTCAGGTCGTTCAGACCGATCATATGATAATGGCGTAAGAGAAGAGCTTCTACGCGTTGCGTTCACTGACAAACTCATTCCGGACGAACAAATCAACAAGCCAATCACATCGCTCGATGGTATATACGAAATCAACGCCTCTTTGATGCTTAACCTTGAGAATTTTTCCAATGCATACAGCTCTCTCGAACTACTTGATGCCTCGCAGCTTGTCCTCGACAAAGGTAATACCAAAGTGTTTAAGGTGGATTACAAACTCGCCGATACAGGTTACAAGGCCTATGCATATTTTACCGAAAAGGTTCCGATGGCAAAAAAAGCTGCCTTGATTATTCCAGGCAGTGGGTTGAACCAATCATCGAGCATCTACAGAAACGAGCCTACTAACTATCATTTTGGAATACACGAGGCATTGGGCGATGCATATGACATCTATGTACTTATTAAGCCGAACGAAGATTGTTCAGCCTTTCATAACGGAAGAAAAAAATTAAACAAAAACTTTGTTATAAACTGGTTGCTTGATTATGGGGCCTCGTACTCGGCTCACTACATCGTGAGTAGTTTAGCTATCACGAAACATATGCAAAATAAATACGACCATGTTGTCGTGGCGAGGCTTTCGCGGGGTGGCTCAGCTACACTCTTAAATGCACTTCAATCTCAGCCTGATGCAGCCATTATTGCTTCGGGTTTTTCCATGCTGAACGAAAAAAATTAAACAGGCCTCGCATGAACAGATTATAATACCGGGGTTAAGCAAAAGGCTTACCCCTGAAGCCATTCGAAAATGTATACAGAAATCGCCCACTCGTTTTTTGTTCACCTATGGAGGACAAGAGCAAACGGTATATAGGGTAGAAGCAGAAGAGGAATTAACGTGTGACTATTTATCTGATGTCGAGAACGTCGAGTGTATAATACACATTGGTGGCCATGTTTTTCCCGAGAATGAGGTCAGAGGGTTTTTAAGGAAGCACCGTTAATTTATGATTGTCCTTATCGACTATAAAATGGGAAATCTGGCTTCAATTATGAATATGCTGAAGAAAACCGGGGCTGAAGCAATGATTTCTTCAAAATCCGAAGATATTCAACGGGCCGATAAATTGATTCTTCCAGGTGTAGGCGCTTTTGATGCAGGGATGACCCATATAAACGACTTAGAACTATTTCCAATTTTGAATGAAAAAGCGTTGGGCGAAAAAATTCCTATTCTTGGCATTTGTTTGGGCATGCAATTAATGACTCGACAAAGTGAAGAAGGCTCGCTTTCCGGACTGGGCTGGATAGCGGGTGAAACCGTACGCTTTCATTTCGATCAAGAAAAGAGCGGGCTGAAGATCCCTCACATGGGGTGGAATACCGTTTCGCCAAAGCAACCGAATTCTTTGTTTAAAAAAATGGATCAAGAAGCGGGCTATTACTTTGTTCATTCATACCATGTTGTTTGCGAACAGGACTCCGATGTTCTAGGAGTCTCGCATTATGGATATGATTTTGTTTCCGCGTTTCAAAAGGGGTGTCTTTACGGAACACAATTTCATCCTGAAAAGAGTCATCGGTATGGGATGCAGGTGTTGAGGAATTTTGTCGCATGCTAAAGACTCGTGTGATGCCATGCTTACTGCTTCGCAATCGGGCCCTTGTAAAGACCATCCGCTTTAAAGACCCAACGTATATCGGAGACCCTATTAATACGGTACGAATTTACAATGAAATGGAGGTCGATGAGCTTATCTTTCTGGACATTATGGCTACGGTTCGTCATACCTTGCCCCAATTTGGGCTCATTGAGGAAATTGCCAGTGAATGCTTTATGCCTTTTTCCTATGGGGGAGGCGTCTCTACACTGGATACCATGAAAACGTTATTTGGTCTCGGAACAGAAAAGATCACTCTGAATAGTCATGCCCATGAGAACCCTGCATTTATTACAAAAGCAGCGGATCGTTTTGGGAGTCAGAGCATTATTGTTTCTATTGATGTAAAGAAAAATTTTTGGGGCCAATACGAAGTCTATACCCAAGGCGGCCGCAACCACACCGGAATGAATCCTATTGACTATGCCAAAAAGCTAGAACAACGGGGAGCTGGAGAAATTTTTCTGACCTCTATAGACCGAGATGGAACTTTTAAAGGATATGATCTGATGCTAGTAAATCAAGTGTCACAGGCGGTAAACATACCCGTCATTGCCTGTGGGGGAGCAGGATGTGTTGACGATTTTGGTGTCGTGGTTAAGGAAGCGGGCGCTTCGGCGGTAGCAGCGGGAAGTATGGTCGTGTATCAAGGGAAAAACCGGTCCGTATTAATTAGCTTTCCTCCTAAGCCTGATTTGAAAAGGGTATTGACAAGATAGTATTGACGGGGAGAAAGATATTCCCAACAAGTAGTGTTGAATAAGAAAGAAAATCTATGAATCCGACAGAAACCCAACAAAACACAATGGCTTCTCCAAAGATGGAGGGGCGCACTGGACCGGCTGCGCAACGTGGACAAGGCGAGAAGATCTTTTGTACTCGATGCATTTACAATGAAGACACGCCGGGCATCCATTTTGATGAAGAGGGGATGTGTAATTATTGCAAACTTTACGATGAAATGAATCGGCAATATCCTATAGGCGAAGAAGGCGATAAAGTTCTGCGCGAACTGGCGGCCAAAATACGTCGAGGGGGGAAAAGAAAACCATTTGATGTTGTCATTGGTGTGAGCGGAGGGTGTGATAGCTCCTTTCTACTATATAAAGCAAAGGAGTTAGGGTTAAGACCCTTAGCCGTACACTATGACAATACCTGGAACTCCAATATTGCTACAGAAAACATTCGTAATGTCCTAAAACATTTGGATGTGGAGCTGTATACCCATGTGGTAGACAACGAGGTAGCAAACGATATTTATAGAGCTTTCCTTCAAGCCGGGATTTTAGAAATTGATATACCAACCGATATCGCCTTGGCAACAACTATCTATATGGCGGCAGCGAGGTATGGTATCAAGTATTCTTTTGAAGGGCATTCTTTTCGTACCGAGGGAGTTTCTCCTCTTGGATGGGCCTATATGGATGCGAAATATATTCAGGATGTAGTTCGGCGATATGGTCACTATAAAGAACATAAGCTTAAAACCTTTCCAAACCTCTGGTTGACGACCTTTTTACGGTATATGTTGGTGAACCGAATTAAACGTATTCGCCCTCTATATTGGATGGATTACGATAAAGACGAAGCAAAAAAAATGCTGGCTGAAAAGTTTGATTGGCAATGGTATGGAGGTCACCACTTGGAGAACCGGATCACTGCCTTTATGCACAGTTATCTGTTGCCGACACGGGGAAGGATCGATCAGCGAAGCAACGGGTTCTCCGCCCTTATTCGCTCCGGCCAGATCAGTCGAGAGGAAGGGATGCGTTGTATGGCTGAACCACCACATCTTGAAGCGGATATTCTCGATGTGGTCAAAAAACGGTTGAGCTTTTCAGATGAAGAATTTGAACAGGTCATGACACAGCCGATTAAAACATTTCGTGAATTTAAAACCTACAAATCAACCTTTGAACGCATGCGGCCTTTCTTTTGGTTGATGTACAAGATGGATCTTGTGCCCCGAAGCTTCTATGTAAAGTTTGCATGTAAAGTAGACCCAACCCGCAAATAACCTTTTCTAAGATCTCCTATGACACGCGTTGCATGTATCGGAAACATGAATAATAATATGTTCTCTCTGGTTCGATATTTAAGAAACCGGAACATCGATGCACATCTGCTTTTGCTCAATGATGAAACCGCTCATTTCCATCCTTCATGCGATGCCTTCGACCTTGACTATCAATCCTATACTATACAACTACCATGGGGAGATCCACGTTCATTCAGGAATAGATCAGCCCACGCCATAAACCATGATTTGGTGCCGTACGATGTACTGATCGTTTGCGGATTCGCCCCTGCCTTTATTGAAAAAGCCGGAAGACGAGTCGACTTATTTGTTCCGTATGGGACTGACGTATTCGATCATCCTTTTATTACGTTTCGACAAGGACTCATTCCTGGACTTATTGCATTGAGAAACCAGGCATTACATCGTGCACAAAAACGAGGTATAAAAAACGCCGCGTGTATTAACTTTCCCGGGACCCCGTTCTATCAAAGATTCCATAAGAAACTCCGTATTACAGATAAAACATGTGATTTCGGTCTGCCTATGGTCTATACAAACATTTACTCTCCGGAGAAAATCGTTGATGGTTACCATAAATCTGCCTGGTACCATATCTATAAAAAGATTCGAGAAGCCAATGAACTGGTTATTTTTCATGCATCTCGCCACATATGGAAAACTCATATAGAATACTCTGATAAAGGAAACGATAAACTTATTAAGGGGTTTGCTAAATTTGTTCAGGCGCATCCCACTGGGGCAAGATCGTGCTTGATACTATTTGAGTATGGTGTCGATGTGCAGGCCAGCAGATCGCTCATTCGAACGTTAGGGATTGAAAATCGAGTTCAATGGCTTCCTTTGATGGACAGAAAGGAGCTTATGATTGGTCTGTCCCTGTCGGATATTTCGGCCGGCGAATTTGGTTGTGGAGATATCGGCGGTGGAACGGTTTGGGAAAGCTTGGCTATGGGAAAACCCGTATTCCACTATCTTTCAAAAAAAGTCGTGAATAGTTTAGGGACAAGAGAGTTCCACCCTCTTGTCAATGTAAAAACGGCTGAAGATATTGATAGTACGTTGAGAGATTTTTGCAATGGTTCAGACCAATATCGAAATATAGGGCAAAAGGGGCAAGAATGGTATGAGAACGCCATTCCCAAAAGTCTCGATACCTATGAGGCCGTTATCGCAGCCATTCGCTCTGGAGGAGGGCTCTTGGACTCCATTATACGCGAGAGCTCATTTTATTAATGCGGGGAGAAAAAGATCTACAATCTCGTTCATTAAGTGGCCGGCTTAAGTTCTTGCTAAAGGATTCGGTTCTTTACGGCGGCGCGATGGCCTTAAGCAAAATGCTTGCCATTTTTGTTGTTCCTATCTTGACCCGAATTTTTTCTACACAAGAGTATGGATCCATTGACGGAATCGCAGTATGTGCGGCTGTTTTTGGACCCTTTATTATGATGGGGCAGGATTCTGCGATTGCTCGGTATTTTTATGAGGCAGACGACGAAACAGCTCGCCGACAAGTCGTTTCCCAGGCTTTTGTTTTAGAAACCATCTTAGCATTAACGGTCTGTACGATCCTTTGGCTACAAGCAGAAGCCTTGATGGGGTGGTTCCTGGGGATTCCTGCTTATGCAGATCTATTTCGGGTGGCGGTTTTGACGATTCCTTTTTGGGTATTGATTCAATTCACCCAAAACCTTTTAAAGTGGACCTTCCAAAAGACACAGTTTCTTACCGTTTCCCTTGGTTCTACCGTCGCCGTTGTCTTCTTTACTCTTCTTTATGTCCTTGTATTTGAAGCCGGGATTAAAGGCGTTTTCTATGCACAACTTACAGGGCTAGGTCTTTTTTCGGTTTTGGGATTGTTCTTCTCCAGGTCTTACATGGCTTGGCCCGAAGGGTACAGGTACATCCTGCCCTTATTAAAATTTGGTTGGCCCTATATGCTTATAGGAGTTTGTGGTTCTTTGCTTCCCTCAATGGACCGATACTTTATTTCTAATTACCTGAGTTTACAGACCTTGGGGTTGTATGCGATAGGCTATAAGGTGGCCAGTTTAATACAATTACCGCTATCAGGATTTCAGATTGCGTGGGGCCCTTTTGCATATGCGCTTTACAAAGATAAAGACACGGTCTGTAAAACGTACGACACGGCGCTTTTTTCCTGGACTCTTATTGCTACCATCTCAGCATGTATGCTAATCGCAATGGGCCCTTTACTTACCTATATTTTTGCCTCTGAGCGATATCTTGCTGGTCATGTCGTTATATTGCCGCTCACCTTTTCCTTTATGCTTGGGTCTTTATCCGGGGTAACCGGTATTGGCCTTGATTTATCAAAAAAGACACACTGGGCTGCTTTGAGCTATGCGCTTAGCGTTATTTTTGGAGCACTTGCTATAGGCCTATTTATTGGACGATTTGGCCTGCTTGGCGTTGCGTATGGTGCTTTTGTTGGGCAGCTAACTCTTGCAACGGCTAAGACCTTTTTTGCCTATCGGTCTTCTCCGATTCGCTTTGATTTATTCCGTCCGGCAGGGTTATTCTTTATCGCCTTTGTTTTGGCGTATACGCTCGAGTATCTTTCCTTTTTGTCATGGTCCTATCAAACAGGCATCTATGGCCTACTCTTCTTGTCACTCTTGGCGATTATATGGAAAGGGTTCATGCGAAAAGATGAGCGACAGGGTGTTGTAAAATGCATAGAAACCTTTTGGAAGCGTTCATCATCGAAAAACTAGAGCATTTTGGATTTGTGGTGTTGGTCTTTCCTGTAAAGAAGAAACATACGTGTTTGAAAAAGTAAACCGTCTTTTGATGAATGACCTATCCAGAAAGGTGGAGCTATGAGACATGAGGCGTACAAGGCCTATTTAGCCCACCGATATTCGCTACATGTTATTGAACAGTGTCCAGAAACAGATGAGATTATCGAGGGGCATCTCTTGTCGAAAGAGGGTCATGCTGCAGTCGTAAAAATTGCAGATGGGATACCACGGTTTTGCTCTGATGACAACTACGCAAATAATTTTGCGCTGCAATGGAATGTTTTTAGGTCTACTCAACTCGATAGTATATCAGGGATTCCCCTAACCTTCGATCGTTTCTGGAATAATACCAAGTGGAAACCGGGAAAACTGTTAGGGAAAGAAGTTTTAGAAGTAGGTTCTGGTGCTGGACGATTTACGGAGATTTTGCTTCAAGCGGGGGCTAAGGTTACTAGTTCCTGAATCCGTCAGATAAAATCTGATGATTTTTCATTACCTGTTGGGCTAAAGCGGGGAGCATACCCGTATTCAAACAAACAACCCCACCCCAACAGGTGTGTATATGAAACAATATAAAATAAAGACTGGCAAGGGCGAACTCAACAGCACAAGCGGAAATCATCTTTGCGACCTGCTGCTTGAGGATCATGCTCAACGGATTCTTCCCTCCAATTTTCAACTACGCCGCTCCGATGCGATCTCTGATCGGGAGATCCTCCTTACCCAGATCGGCTTACTTTGCAACGGTCGAACCGATTTCAATGATATCGACCTGTACCGGGGTGATGAGATTTTTATGAATGCCTTTGGACTTAAAAAGGGGAGTTAAAAAGGTAGCCTCTGAGCCGGTGTTCCGACGTCGTTTCGACGACCTGCCCCCAGCCAGAACCCATGTGGGGCTACGCAAACTCAACACCGAACTTCTTTCCTCGGGCCCCTTTGGCTAGGTAGATGTCGAAGGGCTTGATCTTGTTCCCGTCGATATCGATGTGAGCCCTTTGGTCACTCAGGCTCTTCGAAAGAAGGCGTTTCCTACACCTAGAAGGGCCATGATGGTTACGCCCCGATATTTGCCTATGTGGGCACTCAAGGCCACATGCTTGAGTGCGAACTTCGACCCGGTAAACAACATTGTCAGTCGGGAACGACCGCGTTTATTGCCCGCAGCGTTGAAACGCTCCAAACCCTGGGCCTGGGTGGAAAATGTTTGCTTCGGCTTGATAGTGGCAACGCTGCGGCCGATAACTTCGACGCTTTTGGGGATCATTATTTTATCGTAAAGCGAAATCCTCGCCGCGAATGTCCTGAACAAATGCTGGCCCTTGCACGCCGAGTTGGAGACAAACAAGACAGTCGTGAAGGCAAGAACGTTTACACAGGCTTTTTCGATCATTTCCATCCCGGTGGCGACCAAAACCGCCCTTGTGTCCCGGTGGCCTTCGAAGTGATTGAACGCACCATCGATATCGATGGTCAGAAACTTCTGGTTCCTAAACTTGAGGTAAACACCTGGTGGACGAACCTCTCTTGTCGTGCCAAGACGGTGCTAGATCTCTATCATGGACATGGCCCCAGCGAGCAGTACCACAGTGAACTCAAAAGCGATCTTGATGTTGAGCGATTGCCTTCGGGGAGACTCTGTGCCAATAAGATTATTCTGTTATGCGCCATGGTGGCCTTCAGCCTATTGCGCGGTCTTGGCCAAGAGGTCATCAAACGGGCTGGGCTTGCCCCGCAGAAAATCAACATCCCGCGCTGGCGAATCAAAACGGTTCTCAAAAATATCGTTTATTGCGCGGTTCAATTGGTCCGCCACGCCGGACGAATTGAACTTCACTTTGGCAAGCGTTGTCGCTGGTTTGAAGTGATACAAGATATTGCCCATTCCTTCGCATAGCCCTCCGTGCACCTTTAACAATACTCTAAGGCGACTGCCCAAGGAGGCCTACGCCCCAAAATGGTCAAATCAGAGTGAATCTGACCTGTACGCTCAAAAAATTCATCAGGGTGATACTTGCCGGTCCCAATCCGCCCAAAAGCGAGCATCTCAAGGAAAAAGTTTTCAACTTTTGAGCCCCAAAACGCCTTCCGAAGCGATAGCTGACGGATTCAGGTTTAAGAGTGTTCAGTTTTATATTCCGATCTGGTTGCCCTTAGACTCATTTATTCGATCAATTCCACATGTCGGCCCTAAGATCCTGTCATTTCTTCCTGTTCCTTGTGCGAATTATCTTCATCTAGGGTTAACCCGAAAGCAACGCATAGAGTGGGCGATTATGGACACCTACGATCAACTTGGAGCGCGTTATGATATGCCAAAAACATTAGAAGAAGTTCAGGATATGGTGGATTCATCTGACAACGATACCGTAGAGGTCTTTTATGGAAGTAATGGGGTGGTAGCAAATATTGGAAAGATATAAATATGTGCGGGATAACAGGTATCTTTTATCCAGGAGGAAATAAAAACGTTAAGCACTCTGTGCTTAATCGAATGACCGATTCACTTCTTCATCGTGGGCCCGATGATCGAGGAACATGGATCCATAAAAATGTAGGTCTAGGTTTTCGGCGTTTATCCATTATTGATCTCTCATCGGCTGGGCGACAGCCGATGAGCAATGAGAATGAGTCGATATGGCTTGTTTTTAATGGGGAGATCTACAATTTTGAAATGCTTCGAAAGACGTTGCTGTCCAAGGGGCATATCTTCAAGTCAGACACCGATAGCGAGGTGATCCTTCATGGATATGAAGAATGGGGCATTGATGTGGTCAATCATTTGGATGGTATGTTTGCCTTTTCCGTTTGGGATACGCTCAATAGAAGGCTCTTTTTGGCGCGTGATCGTTTTGGCATAAAGCCCTTATATTACGCCAAATTACCGGGAGAGGGTGTTGCCTTTGCTTCTGAGATCAAGGCCTTGTTGAACATTCCCGATTGTCCACGCCAACTTGATTGGGAGGCGCTTGGGTTATTCCTTACCTTTGCCCAGGTGCCTGCCCCAAAATCGATATATACTTCCATTTTCAAGTTGCTTCCCGGTCATCGGATGGTGATTGATTCTTCTGGCAGTCAAACCGAACGATATTACCAATTACCTTTTCAGCAAGCTGAAGTGTCTTCCATAGACGATGCGTCTACAGCGTTAAAACAGTTTTTAAGACGGAGTATTCAATCTCATGTTAAAGCGGATGTTCCCGTTGGATGTTTCCTGAGTGGAGGGCTGGATTCGAGTTTATTAGCCGCGATGGCAAGTCAAGAAACAGGACCGATTAAAACCTTTTCTGTCAGTTTTCCGGATTGTCCGGACGTAAATGAAGAAGCGTACCAAACACTGGTTTCAGATCACATTAAGAGCGAGCACATTACACTTCCTGCCCATGTTGATCTTCTTCAGGGAATCTCCAAACTTATAGGAGTAACAGATGAACCTTTTGCCATCTCATCTTTTTTACCTTTATGCTATGTCGCTCAGTTAGCGAGTGAACACGTAAAAGTTGTACTAACAGGTGACGGGAGTGATGAATTATTCGCAGGATATCACTTCCGATATACAGAGGATACAAGACGCGCGTGGCTGAAATATATTAACCCTCTGATCCCTTCACCGCACTCACAGGAAGAACGATGGGACACTAAAACAAAAATGAATCGGATTCGACGAAGAATCTATTTAGCACAACTAGATCAACCCGAAAAATATATTTCTTCATATAATTGGTTTACATCAAGCGAGAAAGAAGTTCTCTTACAACAAGATGTACTTGAGCTGATACCACATCATCTGGAGAACTATGCAGACACCTTTTATGAGAGAACAGTCCCGCACCCAATAAGAAGAAAAATGTATTATGATATGCATACATGTCTAGTTGATGAAATGTTAACAAAGACAGATCGAGCAACGAGTGCTGCAAGCATTGAGGGGAGAGTTCCTTTTTTAGACAAAAGAACTGTAGAATATGCTTGGTCTTTGCCCTTAGAATATTTAAGGAGTGAAACATCTGGTAAACAGATTCTCAAAAAAGCCGCGCAAGGACTTGTGCCTGAATCCGTTATTAACCGACCTAAAAAGGGTTTCTCCGTCCCGCTGGATAGGTGGATGCACAACGAGATGAATCTAATACGAGAAATACTTTTAGAAAAGGATTCAAAATTTGATAGTATAATCAGACCGCAAGCCGTTAAATGTTTGCTAGAGGCTTCTCAATGTGGACGAGGCCATCTAGCAGAAAAGCTTTGGGTGCTTGCAGTCCTGAAATGTTGGATCACTACACGTGACTCCTAGTAACTCCGGATGAACGAAAGAGAACGCATTATAAATTATCATGAATGATATACGCTTATTAACAATACCTCTTGTGGTGGGAGGCTTTATTTTATCAGGTATCGTGTTGACATTTCAGATGGGGCCTGTTTTCGGCTGGGGGCTATTGCTTGCTGCAATGGCAGGGATTATGTTAATTGGCCGACCTAAAATCGTTCTTTTTGTTTATATCTTCTGGGTAACGGTTCAGCAATATATCGGTAATATTTTACCGTCGTCTTTCATTGTCCTGTATTTGGATGAACTGCTTGTAGTTGTCTTGCTTGGTATTCTCTTTTTTCATCATATTCAAGATCGTCTTCACCTCCCTGAATTGAAGCTCATTAAACTAGTTCTTATAGGGTTAATTAGCCTTGTCGTTTTTTCTGCTATCGCAAATCAAGTTCCCAAAAAATTGGCTTTTCACTTTGTCCTACAGTATGCACGTTTTTTCCTAATCTTCTATTACAGTTACGTGTTCCTTTCTGTGAAAGACTTGAAAGCGGTATATCTTTCTTTTTCCAGCTTGTTCCTTCTTCAAGTTCTTATGAATGTTGGCTGGTTGTTAAGTATAAATCCTCTGCCAAGTTGGGCTGAAAATAGTCGTGCTGATTTTGCCATAGGAATAGGTTTAGGCGCTAACCTCATTGCTTACTTTTCCATATGCTTTATTTGTGTTCATATAGCCGTATTGCTGGACACAGATCAACCTCGCCGTAGAATGTTTTCCTTTTTAATGGTTCTAATTGGGTTATTCCAATTATTTGTTTCTTATACCTTCCATGCCTATATCCTTTTGTTTCTCTGTGTAGGATATCAAATCTTCATCGCTTCTCGATCCGTTCAGAAGCAGCTCTTTCTAGTAGCAAGTGTGACGCTGATCTGTGCTTTATTTGTCGGTCTAACTTTATACGTTTCTTCCGATCGTTTTGTTTCAAACGCCTTCGATCTTCGAAATCTTTCAAATCGATGGGCAAGCATGTGGCGGGGACCCAAAGGGCAATCTTATAAAAATAACCTCGTTTATTTGCCCAAGGATTGTTCTGTTTTCTATTTAGCAGGCGCGGGACCCGGAAATGGAGGAAGTACAGTTGCCCGAATAAATCGTAGACCCCTTGCAGATCGTTATTTTAATTGGGTCGATTTGAGCTTCAAACGTCGAACATTATCTGAGGGAGGGAGCATTACCGGGGGACCTATGACCGGAATTTTGTCGATTTGGAGCGATTTAGGCCCACTCGGTTTTATGGTGTACTGGGGATTACACCTTTATACGATATACTATATTACATTCAAGAGCAGGCGGGGGCACTATACCGATTTTTATCAAAGGGTTTTTTCACAAGCGTTCCCTTCTGTTATGGGGATGTATATTGTGCTTAACATTTTAACGGATTACATTTATTTGGCGTTTATGTCCGGTGGCGTATGGTTTTTAGCGGCTTGTGTTTGGACAACTAATTTTGGAAAGACCTTTCAGAAAAAACGCATTGGTGAAGAGAATTCTTCATCTCTACAACATCGAAAACCTGTTAGATCTTTTGAATGATGATTTTTGTTCTTTTTCGGCCACGGCCGATCCGCACGAGGCGGAACAGAAGGTAACGAATTTTCAATTGTTTTGTAAGATGTTTGGTTTATAGAACCGTTTAACCGAGAGTATATAAGGGAAAGATCTTTTCTCCTCGTATTTTAAAAAATTTAAAGATTTAAGCCACTCTTTCACCCAAAGATCATATTTTCTCTGTTTTTGGTAGAATGCTTCTTCTTTTAACATGTAACCTTGTTTTAAGAGCGATTCTGATAAGGGTGTATATTGATCATAGAAACGGGTTCTTTGAATAAGCCATACATTGCTTAAGGAGTCCTCTTCTATCATCTTTTTGAAGTCAATCAAAGCTGAGGATTTTACGTTTGGAGCAAGAATGATCGTTCTAGCCCGAGGGAAATATCGCTGTAATGCGTCCCCCCAACCGTGTATGAAGGGATGAATGATAAATGGAGAGATCGCGGGAGGCGTTTTCTCTTCGATATAATTAACCATTTCTTTGACAGGGTGAACCTGGGTTATTGAACTCTTGTTCATAAAAAGTACCCATGCACAATATCCATTACAGAGGATTATCAAGAAGAGGGTCAGGTAACGTTTGCGCACGGTGCTGATCGAAAAGAGGCCTCTTCCCAAAATGATCCATGCGAATACGGGAAGATAACTCACTCGCATAATCCCGCGGAAAAAGTTTGCGTCCAGCTTTATAACAGAAACCGTTATGACCAGGGCAAAGGGAATGACAAACAAGGCGATAACTCTTTTATTGAAGATAACTGATTTTGATCCAAAAAAGTGGGATAGGATAAGAAATGCTGCAATGATGAATAGGGGTCCATTAATCCAAAAATCCCATGGATAAAGGACGGCACCATTTAGCAAGGTCATAAAATTGCCGATCAAAAGAAATGGAATAGCTAGGACGCCAACTAATCCTTCGCGATACGAAGGCAGTATTTCTCCTTGTACGGTTGATAACAGGGGTACTAACCAAAAACACAGGCCGGGTATCATTAGAATAAAAATAAATACACGGCTTGTTAGCCACTGGACCCCATTTAACTTCGTGTGTTCTTTATAATGTGCTAGAAAGTGGAGCCCTTCCCCAATGAGTAAGCATACACATAAAAGGTAGTGGATATAAAAAGAGCCTGCGATGGCCAACACATTCCCTATCAACCAACCCGCCGTTTTTCTTTCAAACCACTTCAAATAGACAAACGTGGATAATAAGCCCCAAAACATACAAAGGGTATAATAACGAGTTGTTATTCCCATGGCCCAAATAACGGGTGTTGTCAGGCAAAGCGCCGCAGTAAAATATATCTCTTTTTTACTTTTTATGCTTACTAATAGGGGAATAAGTCGGGTTATAAGGGGTATGGAAAGGAGTATAAACAAAAGAGATGGAAGACGCATGGCCACATCGCTATACCCAAAAAATGTACCCCAAAAGTGAAGAAAAAGATAATGAGTCGGAGGGTGAACATCGGTTTCTTTCACTTTTTTAAGGATGTCATCCACTTGCGGTTGACTTGCAATCCAGATCGTACCAAACTCATCGTATAGGGCTGGACGGATGTCGAGCATGTATACCGCAACACTCAACCACGCGATAATGAAGCTTAAGAAAAGAATAAAGTGTTTTTTATCTGTATAATGCATAGAGCTTTTGTTGTGTTATAAAGAATAGGGCTTGAATTAAGATGAGTATTGAATTGTCAATTATAGTTCCTGTTTACCAGGAAGAAGAGAGTATTTCTATATTTTTGGGGCAGATCCAGCCTGTGTTGGAAAACCTAACACCCCGCTACGAACTCATCTTTTGTCTTGATCCGGGTCAAGATAAAACAGAAGACGTGATTCGTCAATATATAGAAGCAGATCCAAGAATTTGTTTGCTCGTTTTTACGCGCCGCTTTGGCCAGCCTGCTGCAACGGTGGCGGGTATCGAATCATGTAGAGGAAAAGCGTGTGTAGTCATCGACGTTGATTTACAGGATCCTCCCAGCGTTATTGGTGATTTATACAAGAAATGGAAAGAAGGGTTCGATGTTGTCTACGCCCAACGAAGGAGTCGGGAAGGAGAAACCTTTCTCAAACGTGCGGTTTCAAGTTTAGGGTACTGGATCATTAATCGTATCTCGGAGGTGCCCATTCCCCAAAATACAGGCGATTTTCGTTTAATCGATCGCAAAGTCATTGAATCGCTCCGTGGGCTTAAAGAAACGCATGGGTTTTTGCGGGGGTTGGTTGCTTATGTCGGGTTTAAACAAACCGGTGTTTTATACGATCGAGACCCACGATATACAGGTCGATCAAAGTATAATCGGTTTACAGGATCTTTGCGTATAGGTATGAATGGAGTCGTTGCCTTTTCGCGTAAACCATTGACATTGGCTTCCATTATGGGGTTTAGCATGGCTGCCGTTGGCTTTTCTTTGTCCATATTTTATATATTGCAGAAGTTTATTTTTAATAAAGAAATGACCCCTGGACTTGCTTCTACGATCATGATTGTGACCCTTTTTGCCGGTGTACAATTAATTTGTTTGGGAATTATGGGGGAGTATATTGGGCGTATCTATGATGAAGTTCGAATGCGACCCAAATACATGATTGCCCGACGCGTTAATTTGCCGGAAGAACCCTTATGAAATCTTTTATCACCGGAGGCGCAGGCTTTATCGGGAGTCATGTGGCAGATCGACTTTTAGCATCTGGGTTTGATGTTGTCATTTACGACAACTTTTCAACGGGAAAAGAACGGTTTTTGGAGAACGCATTATCATCTTCTCATTGTACGTTAGTATGGGGAGACACGCGCGATGTATCCCATTTGACATCGGCCATGAAGGGGGCCGACATCATCTTCCATTTTGCCGCGAATGCAGATGTCCGTTTGGGCACACAACATCCGCGTAAAGATTTAGAGCAAAACACCATCGCAACCTTTAATGTGCTCGAAGCGATGAGAACACATGACATTCAAAAAATTGTTTTTTCTTCCACCGGCTCTATCTACGGAGAGCCTGATGTTTTTCCTACACCGGAAAACGCCCCTTTTCCCATTCAAACATCCTTGTACGGAGCTTCAAAATCGGCATGTGAAGGAATGATTGCTGCGTATTGCGAAGGATTTAATGTTCAGGCCTATATTTTCCGTTTTGTCTCTATTCTTGGAGAACGGTATTCGCATGGTCACGTTTTTGATTTCTATAAAAAATTACAGGCGAATCCTCATAAACTAGAAGTTCTTGGAAGTGGCCATCAAAAAAAATCTTATCTTTATGTTCAAGACTGTATAGATGCTATGTTGTTGGCGCTGAAAAAATCCAAAAATAAGGTCAACATTTATAACCTGGGAACTAATAAATATTGTGAGGTTAATCAGTCTATTCAATGGATTTGTAAGCACCTAAATGTATCCCCAAAATTGATGTATACGGGTGGAGAAAGAGGATGGATAGGAGATAGTCCTTTTATTTTTCTGGACACCAGAGCCATTGAATCTCTCGGTTGGACACCTAAGCGTTCGATTCAAGAAGGAGTCATTCGCACCGTATCTTATCTGCAAGCCACACCCTGGCTGATGGAGTCTCGATCTTGAATATCTGTGTTGTAGGTCTTTGGCATCTGGGAAGTGTTACATCAGCCTGTTTAGCAGCGAACAAACATAAAGTCGTGGGCGTGGATGATAATACTGATACTGTTAAAAAACTGCAACAAGGAGAGCCTCCCATTTATGAGCCCGGCCTAAAGGAACTTATTCAAAAAGGGCTGCAAGAAAAAATTTTGTCATTTACTGAAAACACCGGAGTATTAAAAGATGCAGAAGTCGTCTGGATTACTTACGATACACCCGTTGATAACGATGATCAGGCTGATGTTCAGTTTGTTATTCAAAGCATTAAGGATCTGTTCCCTGACCTTTCCGATGGTACCTCTGTCCTTATCTCATCACAAATCCCCTTGGGAACGACACGTGACTTAGAACAAGCTTACCAGTCAGTCTTTCCTCAAAAAAAGGTGTCTTTTTCCTACTCACCAGAAAATTTACGCTTAGGCACAGCTATAGATAGATTTTGCCATCCTGAACGCGTAGTTGTAGGACTTCGAGATGACGCAGCTCGCAACCGTCTTGCTGCATTGTTTTCCACCTTTACAGACCATATCGAATGGATGTCGGTAGAGTCTGCAGAAATGACCAAGCATGCCCTAAATGGGTTTTTAGCCACCTCTATCTCGTTTGCCAACGAGATTGCGGCAGTATGTGAATGTACGGGTGCTGATGCACTGGAAGTGGCGGCCGGGTTAAAAAGTGATAAACGCATTGGTCCTTATGCTTACTTAGAGCCGGGCGCCGCGTTTGGGGGAGGAACATTGGCAAGAGACATACAATTCTTATCACAGAAAGCAGAAGAATTGAGCCAGCGCGTGCCTCTTATCTTTTCTGTGCGGAAGAGTAACAATGCACATAAACAGTGGGTTCAAAACAAATTACTCTCTGTGTGTAAAAGTTTGCGAGGTTGTCATGTAGCGGTATGGGGCCTAACCTATAAACCAGGAACAGACACGTTGCGACGTTCTGAAGCCATTGAACTGTGCAAATGGTTAAGCCTGCAAGGAGCCGCTGTGCATGCACACGATCCTGCCGTAAAAACATTACCCGAAGACCTGAAATCAAATATCAATCTTTATACGTCGGCCCTGGACACACTAAAAGACGCTGAAGTCGTTGTGATTGCAACATCATGGCCTGAATACCGATCGATAGATGTCGAAAATATCGTGGCTACAAGGGATCAATTAATCGTCATAGATCCTAACCGTTTTTTAGCAAACACATTTGAAGCAGACGATCGTGTATGTTACATGGCTGTTGGTAAAGGATATGAGGAAAATTCAATCCGCTCCTGTCAAGGGACCTAAGAAAAAGACCTTGTTCTAGCTCCCACGTATGATACCTTGTAGTAAATAATAACTTAAAGGAGCAGAAATCTCATGATTTGCACAACGCTAAAAGAAGCCAAGGCAAAATTAAATATGTTGGTCCAGAAGGCCATTGCGGGTGAAGATGTTATTTTGATGCGAGGGTCAAATCACATTGCCGCGATTATCCCTATTTCCGATGATGATCTTTCTCTCAATGTAAACCTGACTGATAGGCAGGCTGATCGTTTATGGCAAGATATTAAGTCAGAAAAAATGAAAGGCAAGCTGATGTCCTTTGATTCACCCTCTCAGGCCGTTGAAAGTCTTCTGGAGTGAAGATTTTTCTCACAGAGCGTTTCCAAAAGGAAATTCGAGCGTTAGAGAAAAAAGATCGATCGACCTGTTTTGAGTTAATCTTGAAGTTGCCGAAATTCGTGGGTAATGCTCATCAACATAGTGGGGCTGCCCTTCGCAAGATACATTCATCGGGAATTTGGGAAGCAAGAATAGGGTTAAGTCTTCGTCTTGTTTTTACCCTGAAGCCGGATGAGGTTGTATTCATTTCCGTGGGTTCCCATGATCATGTGAAAAAATTTCTGTCCTCATTGTGAACTATGCGAAGCAAAGATCCGGAGTCATCTAGAAGCTGTAGAATTAACATCTTTTTTCGTTAGAAAGACATGAATATCAGCCTAAAAGGGAAAAACGCAATTATTACAGGCACCAGCCAAGGACTGGGCCAAACCATTGCACGTGAATACGTATTAGCTGGCGCCAATGTTTTGATGTGTGGTCGTAACAAGGAGACCTTGGATAAAACGTGTCGAGAAGTCGGTGAACTAGCCTCATCGGGTCAATGTGTAATAGCTCACCTCGCGGATGTGTCAAAATATGAAGACGTGCAGGACTTGGTGCAGACTGCAGAAAAGACGTTTAATCAAATTCATGTCTTAGTGAACAATGCGGGCATATATGGTCCTCTTGGACTCGCCGAAGAAGTCGACTGGGATGATTGGGTCCAAGCCATAGGTATCAACTTGTTAGGCTCTGTGCAGATGTGCCGAGCCGTTTTGAGACACTTTAAAAACCAGCGTTATGGAAAAATCATTCAGCTTTCAGGTGGAGGTGCAACAGCTCCTTTACCTCGTTTTAGCGCTTATGCAACATCAAAAGCAGCAATTGTCCGTTATGCTGAAACATTGGCTGAAGAGGTTCATGAGTATGGTATTGATGTAAACGCGATTGCTCCTGGAGCACTGAATACACGTCTATTAGATGAAGTATTAGAGGCCGGTCCCCAGAAAGTAGGGGTTGCTTTTTATGAACGCGCTGTGCAGCAACAGGAACAAGGAGGCTCCCCCGAAAAACGAGCCGCTGATCTAGCTATCTATCTAGGCTCTGAACAAAGTGATGGAATTTCCGGGAAGATAATCAGTGCGGTATGGGATCCTTGGGAAGATTTTGAAAAATATACTCAGGATCTAAAAACAGATGTATACACGCTTCGTCGCATTGTCCCTGAAGATCGGAATATGGGATGGGGATCTTAATGGGGAAAAAAAATTGAAGGTAGCTATTATCGGTTGCGGGTTGATTGGGCAGAAACGGGCCAATGCACTAGGTTCGGCGCAACTGGTGGCATGCGTTGATAAAAACATATCAAACGCTCAAACCTTAGCAGACGATTTCTCCGAAGTGGACGTAACGGATGATTGGAGACAGATCATGGGTCGACCGGATATTGATATAATTTTCATTGCGACACCTCATCATCTATTAGCCGAAATAACAGGCGCAGCCGTACGTGCACATCATCATGTCCTGGTTGAAAAACCTGCAGCTCGTTTCACGAAAGAACTAGATCCGATTATAGAAGTCGCGAAACAAAGCCCTTCGCTTGTTCGCGTCGGATTTAACCATCGATATCATCCTGCCATTCGGAAAGCCCATGAAATCTTTACAACGGGGGCGCTGGGGAAGATGATGTTTGTATGTGGACGATATGGCCATGGAGGACGTTTGGGATATGAAAAAGAATGGCGGGCAAACCCTAAAATTTCGGGTGGCGGAGAACTTATAGACCAAGGAACGCATTTGATTGATTTAGCGCGGCTTTTTCTAGGAAACTTTTCAGATATATCCGGATTTGCACACACTTATTTTTGGCCCATGCCGGTTGATGACAATGCCTTTATGTTGTTGCGAACGGATCAAAAACAAGCCGCTTCCTTACATGTAAGTTGCACGGAATGGAAAAATCTTTTTTCTCTTGAAATATACGGTGCTCAGGCTAAGTTGCACATTGAAGGACTTGGCGGGAGCTATGGTCTAGAGCAGCTTAGTTATTATAAAATGCTTCCGGAAATGGGTCCACCAGAAACCTCTATCTGGGAATACCCAGGAAAAGATAATTCCTGGGAAATAGAATTTAAGGAGTTTTTAGAAGACATCCATTTAAAGCGGACCCCTTCGCCTGGACTTTCCGACGCTTATGCTGCTTTAGAGGTTGTAGAAAAAGTGTACGCGCAATCAGGTTATTTCTTCTCCCCTTAAAGGATTTAAAACATATGAGCGATTTTGCTAAAAAACATCTAGATGAAACCATAGCGATTGTTCAGCAGATCGACACAAAGATACTGGAAACTTTTGTTGATAAACTTGTTGAACTGCGTGATCGAAATGGCCGTCTTTTTTTTATAGGTGTGGGAGGAAGTGCAGCGAATTGTTCCCACGCTGCTAACGATTTTAGAAAATTAGCCGGTATAGAAGCCTATGCACCAACAGATAACGTTGCAGAACTTACGGCGCGAATAAATGATGAAGGATGGGCGGGCGCATTTGCGGCATGGTTGCAAGCAAGCCGTTTGGATAAAAAAGACATGATTTTTATTATGTCTGTAGGAGGAGGCGATGCACAACGCAATGTGAGTCCCAATATTGTTGAAGCCATTAAGTATGCCAAGAATGTAGGGACTCAGGTTGTTGGAATTGTGGGTCGCGATGGGGGCTATACAGCACAACAATCTGATGTATGCGTTGTCATCCCTACCGTTAATCCTGAGATGGTCACGCCCCATACAGAATCATTTCAAGCGGTTCTATGGCATCTAATCATTTCTCATCCTAAACTCAAAAGCGCCCCTACTAAATGGGAATCTATAACTTAAAAGCATGCAAAATAAAGAGACCACAACAAAAGACGTAGCCCCCGTATCCCTTGAAAACATGAACCTTAAAATATTTTCGGATGGTGCAGATTTGGATGCCATTGCTGAGGCATATCAATCAGGGTTGGTAAAGGGGTTTACAACAAACCCAACATTAATGGCCCAGGTGGGCGTTAGTCATTATATAACCTTTGCAAAAGAAGTATTACGTCTGGTCCCAGATCTCCCCGTATCTTTCGAGGTGTTTTCCGATGATTTTGAAGGCATGCAGACACAAGCCTTAAAACTTACCGAATTAGGTGAAAACGTTTATGTAAAGATTCCTATCACCAATACAAAGGGAGACTCTGCCAAAGATCTGATTAATACACTATCCCATCAAGGATTGCAGCTCAATGTCACAGCGATTTTATCAATTAGCCAGGTTGAAAAAGTCGCCCAAACATTATCTCCTACGACCCCAAGCATTGTGTCTGTATTTGCAGGGCGCATTGCTGATACCGGTCGAGATCCAGTACCCATGATGAAACAGTGTTTAAAGATTCTTCGCCCATTGCCCAAAGCAGAACTCCTTTGGGCGAGCCCGCGAGAAGCATTTAACATCACTCAAGCCGACCAAATGGGGTGTCATATCATAACCATTACTCCAGGATTGCTAGCCAAAGCAAAAAAAATTGGAAAAGATCTAGACGAGTTTTCGTTAGAGACCGTTAAAATGTTTTATGACGATGCCCTTAAGAGTGGTTTCAGTATTTAGATGATTATTACACAAACACCTTTTAGAATTACGCTGGGCGGAGGGGGGACTGACTTACCCTCTTTTTACAGGGACCACGGTGGATTTATTTTTGCAATGGGCATTAACAAATTCATATACCTTATCCTGCATCGCTTACCGGTTACAGAAAGAAAGTCAATCATTCGGTATAGCCAGGTAGAAATTGTAAATACGCCGAACGAAATCCGACACCCTTTAGTTCGGGAAGCACTGCAGTTACACAACATTCACGAGTATGTTGAAATATCAAGTACCGCAGACCTCCCCGCAAAAACGGGATTGGGCTCATCCGGGGCCTATCTTGTGGGGTTACTAACCGCCATTCGTACCTACAAACGACAATCCATCACACCCGCCGAAGTCGCCGAAGAGGCCTGTCATATTGAAATGGATATACTTAGGGAGCCGGTTGGGAAACAGGATCAATATATGGCCGCATTTGGTGGGGTTCAAACCTTAGAGATCTCTAAGTCTGGCCAGGTAAACGTAGAGCACCTTTCAGTGGATTTTATGACTATGCTGGAGTTTGTCCAAAAAGCTCGGGTCTATTACACGGGTATACAACGATCTGCTAATGCTATACTCAAAGACCAGAACGAAGCGTCTAAACAAAAGGAACGTTCAGGCCATCACCAGGTTGTTGATAGCCTCCTTCATATAAAAGAGATCGGGATAGAAATCAAAAAATCTTTTTTGGAAAAAGATCTCGACCGTTATGGTCTACTCATGGACGAACATTGGCAGTTTAAAAAGAAGATGTCTTCCCATATTAGCCTTTCTGAACTAGATGACCTCTACGAAAAAGTGAAAAAAGAGTATAGCGTCTTAGGGGGGAAAATTATGGGCGCTGGAGGAGGAGGATTTCTTATGTTGTATTGTCCGGATAAGGGCGATGAACTAGACTCTTTTATGACAACTCATAACATGCCTCGAATAGACTATTTCCCTTCTACAGAAGGATCACGCGTTATACATGATACAGTGGGTTATTAACTCAAGTTATTTAGGAGTCTAATTGAGGATCGTAAAGAGATTTCATAATCTGAGAAAACAAGGATTACGCCATATCTTACAGGATAAGATCTGGGGAACACTGTTTGATGTTTTTGAAAAATTTGGCATACACATTCTGCCGGTACATTACTACACCCCTATACCCGATACTCGAGAGCTTCGTAAAACACTAAAAAACTGGTATAAAAAGAGCCCCATGCAGGGTGTCAACCTTAACGAAGGTTCTCAGCTTGATTTGCTGAACGCATTTTCAAGCTATTCACATCAGTTGGAGCAGCTTCCAGATTTTGGGGAGATGCAGAACGCTGGGATGGGTCCCGGTTATGGGGAGATCGAGGCGCATGTCTTGTCCGCCATGATTTATCATCTGCAGCCCGAAATGGTTATTGAAGTAGGTTCAGGTGTTTCAAGTCTGTATTCATTGGCTGCTTTAGAAGCCAACCAAAGAGGAAAACTCCTTTGTATTGAACCCTATCCAAGCGCAGGACTAAAAAACGTGGACAATAGCCGTGTTAGTCTCATCGAAAAAAAAGTGCAGAAGGTCTCTCTTCAAGAGTTTCGAGTTCTGCAGGACAACGATATACTGTTCATTGATTCTAGTCACATCTCAAAGCTTGCGAGTGATGTGAACTATTTGTTTCTGGAAGTATTGCCTATACTCAAAAAAGGCGTGGTGATTCATATTCACGATACCTCATTGCCTTATCCGTGTTCACAAAAATCCGTGTTCACAAAATTATGAATATTGGATATTTAAACGCCATATGTTTTGGAATGAGAATGCATTGGTTCACGCATTTCTTTCCTTTAACTCTTCGTTTAGTATCACCCTATCAACGGCTTATCTGCACGCCGAACATCCTGATACATTAAAACGGTGTATACCGGCCTATGACACGAACAGGCATTTTCCCGTCTTCGTTATGGTTAACGAAAACCTCATGACTCATACCCCCATGCAAGTAGTCATTTTGGCTGGAGGTTTAGGAACGCGCATTCGATCTTTGTCGGAAGGCAAGCCCAAGTCACTTATTCAGGTTGCCGGACGTCCTTTTATCAAACACCAACTCGAACTTTTGGTTCAACACAAGCTGACCCGTATTTTGTTGTGTGTGGGATATTTAGGGGAGCATATTGAAGCCTATGTCGGTGACGGATCGAAGTTTGGAATGAAGGTATCGTATGCGTACGAAGATCCAGACCAGTTACGAGGCACAGGAGGAGCCCTTGTACAAGCGTTGCCTTTATTAGAAGAGTCCTTCTTAGTACTATATGGAGATTCGTATCTCCCCATGGACTATCAAGCGTTTATTCAAGCCTTTCGTAAAGACACAAACCCGGCACTTATGAGTGTATATAAAAACAATGGGAAATGGTGGGATACAAGCAATGTGTCTATTATCGGGCAACGTATTGCCGCTTATTCGAAAAAAGGGGGGCTCAAGGAATCCGATTATATCGATTATGGGTTATCTGCTTATGATCGCCCCATTATTGAACAATATAAAGACAATCCGCCGCCGCTTGATCTTGCACATATTCAAAAAACACTCGTATCACAGAAACAACTCGGTGCTTTTATCGTACAAGAACGGTTTTACGAGGTGGGAAAACCCAAAGGCATTAAAGAACTAGAGCGCTACCTCCAAAAAGAAGATGAAGATCCCTCTTAAAAAGGCCGTTTTTATTGATCGTGACGGAACATTAAATGAAATGGTCTACGATCATATCCATGGACTTTTAGATTCACCCCGGAAACTTGAAGATGTGCGCGTTTTCAAAGGAGCGGGCCACTTTTTACAAAGCCTCAAAACCTTGGGATATATGATTATTGCCGTGACCAATCAGCCGGGTCTGGCCAAAGGGACCCTTGGCAAAGATATGCTCGATGCGATCCATGAAAAGGTAAACGCATTATTAAATGAACAAGGAACGTCTTGGGATCACTTATATTACTGTCCGCATCATCCCGAAGGAACACCGCACGAAAATGAACAATATATTCAAACATGCACATGCCGAAAACCCAAGCCGGGTTTATTGCTCCAGGCCGCAGAAGATCATGCTATTGACTTGTCCTCAAGTTGGATGATCGGTGACGGGTTAAATGATATTCAAGCGGGCAATACCGCTGGGTGTAAAACCATTTTAAAAACCTCGTTAAAGATAGAACACGTCGAAAGATTTTTTTCCTTAAAGGAGGCAGAACCTGACTTTGTTGCGACTGACTTTAGTGAGGCGTTAGTCAATATCAAGGCACTATCCTTATAAAGGGTTTGCCTGACAAATGAGGAGCTTAAATGACAGAACCATTTAGGACAGGACTATTAAAGAAAGAAAACAAAAGATCTTTAATCTTAATGGTCCTGTCCTAAATCGTCCTGTCAAAAAAATATGAAACATGATCCCTTACGTATTGCATTAATTACCCACTATCCGGCGAAGGATCTTGTCCCACTCCAAAGCATCAAAAAAAAGTACCATCAAGGACAGCATCCTGTCCCGTGGGTCCGTTCCTTTTGCAACGCGTTTGCTTCTCGGAGCGATATTCTAGTGGGTGTATTTGTTTGTACGCGTGCAGTGCGCCATCATGTCAGAGTCGAGCAGGGAAATGTGGTCTTTGAATTTATCCCTAAATATATTCCCGATCGAATAGAACCCTTTGATGGCTATATTCCGCGTTTTCTTCAATTATCACCTTATATTCGCCCTTTTTCTCCGGATATTGTTCACGGATTTGGCACAGAAAGCGGTAACGGCGCTTTATCAACCTTTTTACCGTACCCCAACATAATTTCAATCCAGGGGATTTGGGAAAAATTAGCCCCTTATTGTAAACTGAATAAGGCCCAAAATTACCTCAAAATACAAGCGGAAAAATGGGCTGTTCGACGTGCTTCAGGTATCATTGCTAAAACAAATTTTGCCAAACAGTGGGTCCGCTCCATAAACCCCACGATTCCAATAGCCCTTATTCCAAATGCCCTCAATCCAGAGTTTTTAAAGGGTTTCCCATCCTTTGAAAGGCCTCATGTTTTATGTATTGGTGCCATGTGCCAATACAAAGGAACAGATGTTGTATTGCGTGCGTTTTCTCAGGTATCTTCCTCGAAAGCGAGACTCCGTATCATCGGTGGGGCTTCAGTTTTAGATCATACAAACTATGTTCAACTCGCAGAAAACTTGGGAATCCGTGATCAAGTAGATTTTCTTGGTAACCTAACTAGAAAGCAAATCATCAAAGAAATGGAAACGGCTCGACTCTTAGTCTTGGGATCAAGGATGGACACCTCTCCCAATGTCATTATAGAAGCTCATGCCGCAGGACTGCCTGTAGTAGGCACAAAACAAGGTGGAATTCCTGACATGATTAGACATGGGCAAGACGGATTTCTCGTTGGTCTAGATCAGATTGACGAGTTCGCACGCAAAATTGAATGCTTAGTAAACGATTCATCCTTAGGACGTGTGCTGGGCGCATCAGGCAGGAGAAAAGTAACAGCATTACATGATCCTCTACAAATTGCTGAAGCCCACCTTCAATTTTATAAAAAGGTTCTTGCGGTCCGAAAAAAGAAACTCTAAAGCAGCCTGCCACATTATAACATGAATTCTTCTCTCCTCAAAAATAGAAATTTAGTTGTATCTCTTTTGCTCCTGTTTGTAGGTCTTCTCTGTAATGAGTGGCTGTTAATCTCATTGTTTAGTCACGATGGATACATTGTTCCTTTCAAACTATATCTAATACGAACCTTTAATATTCTCTGTATTTTTTCCGGGTTACTCATTCTAGTCTATAAGCCTCGTATTCAAAAAAAGGCCTGTCTCCTAATCGTTTTCATGCTTCTTATCTCTTTGTTTATGCTAGAAGGAGGGTTAAGAGGGTACTTTTATCTCCGCAACACGTTCACAGACCAAAAAAAAGAGTTGTCAACCTGGTTCGGCTGGAAAACAAATCCCTCTATCTCGTATCAAGCCAGGATACGCGGGTACGGTCTGATAACCTATTCAACAACACATCATGGATTTCGTGTTTGGGGTGATGAAAACAGCGCCCGAAAAAAATTTTTAGTGCTTGGAGATTCTTCTACAGAAGCTGCTCAGGTATCGGATGGCAAGACGTATTACGATATGATCAAGAAGCATCATGATGAGGTCGAAATATTTGCTTATGGGGCCGGCGGATACAGCTCATTGCAGGAGTATATGATTCTGGATACCTATTTTGATACCATTAAACCAGACCTTGTTATCTGGCAATTCGACGGAAATGATTTAATCAATAACAATCTCAATTGGGAATCTATCAGCAAAGGAAACAACAATCACATGACACGTCCTTATTTAATCAATGGAGAAATTGAACATCATTACCCTTATCAAAGCAAAGGGTTCTTTTCCCGATTTCTCGAGTCGTCATATATATTGCGGCTGCTCAATGTTCATATCGCTCTTTTTTCAAAAACGAAACGAGAAAGGGGAGAGGATTCACAAGCGTTGACAATGGCCAACCCTCTTTTTGCTAAGTCAACTCAAATCACTCGCCAGATTCTGCAAAAGGTTAAACATCGAATTGGTGATACCCCGCTCCTGGCTTTTAGTATCTATGGGGGGGGGATTGAAAGTCTCTATAAACAAATATGCCAGGATCTCTCTTTTCATTTTGTAAGCGGTGTCACAGACGCGGTTATAGCACAAAAGAATCAAGGACTTATTGTAACGGGTATGGAAGCGGGGCAAGAAATTGATTCACATTTCAACGATGCAGGGCATGCGATTGTAGGGGGTATGCTTTTAGAATACATGATGCGTGCAGGCTTATTAGAGAGCCATAAACAGGAAAGAAGCTTTGATCTTAATCGTCCTGTCCTAAATCGTCCTGTCAAAAGAAACATGAAAAATGATCTTTTCGATAATTAAACAAATCGGGTTGGTCACCGCCCCCTTATGGGATCCGATTTATATACAGTGTTATAAATGGGTCAAAAAACATCGAGGCCCGATTCCTCCTCTGCAAAATAGAAAAAGGGTCGGGAATTGGCCTATCGGTCGTTTTTTAAATGCGGGTTATGAGGGATATAAACCTATTAAACACGCGATTGAATCTCATTATTCATTGCCTTTTCCCGAACTGAAAATTCTTGATTTTGGTGCAGGAGTCGGTCGAACACTCCAATATTTTCATCAGCATAATCCGGCAATTTATGCAACTGATGTCGATCTGTCCGCAACCACATACCTGAAAAGAGCCTTTCCCGAGGCCCATATTAAATCAAACCATTATGAACCTCCTTTAACATATCCAAACGATTTTTTCGATGTTATTTATTCTGTCTCTATATGGACACATCTTCACCCAAAAGACCAAATACCCTGGCTAGAGGAACTGAAAAGAATCGCAAAACCTGGAGCGCTGGTATGCGTGACCACCAGCGGATTCAAAGCCTTACACCTCAGGCAAAAACGAGATCAAGAGTGGAAACACATTACAGATCAACAGCTCGATGAAGAAGGGTTGATCTACAGAGAATATCCTTCTTACTCTACAGAGAAAAAAGAGTTCCCGGGCATAACCAGAAGTTATGGGTTAACGGCCCATACCCCATCCTATATTCTAAAAAATTGGTCTACTATTTTTATGGTCTTAGATATGCAAGAAGCCGTCATCGACCACATCCAAGATTTAATTATTATGAAAAAAGCATGAACCCACCATTAAAGACCATCATCTTTATCGAACCCACTTGTCGGGGGAGCCGCTTACAAAACTTAGTAACATGTATTGAAGCCGTAAAATCACACTGCAGGATTATACTGCTTACCCGTTTAGATTATCAGCATGATCATTTTTTTGAGTTGACGAAGGCCCATCGTGATTCATTCGAAATCATTCCCATTGACATTGATCTAGATGGGACTTGGATCAGGCGGCTTACCAGCAGAGAGTTTAAAAAATATCTAAAAAAAATAATTGAACTGGATCGTCAGCTTAAAGAATCTTATGATCTTTTTTTTCTGGCAATAGATGACTATCTCCCAGCATTCACATTCGGGTTTCCTTGCAGATTTCGCTTAAAACACCTTCAACATATTTTCGCGCTAAAATATCGTGTGGAGTTTTTAATCTATCTAAAAGGATGTTTTAAAAATCAACTTTTAAAAATTATGACACATGCGGCTCTCTATGCTTGGAAAGCCCAACTCCTGGTCTTAGATGATCGACTTGAAAACTTCCGGATCGCAGGGAAAAGAGTTCAGACCCTTCCAGATCCATGGTTAGGAGATTTTTCCTCTGCATACAAAAGGGAGGGAAGAGAAAAGTTTGGGTTTAAACCACAAGACTTTGTTGTGCTGGTAATTGGTCGTCAGACGCCCAGAAAAGGCTTTAATGTTGTCCTGGCATCTTTGGATCAACTTTTTTCGAAACTTCCCAATATCACGGTAGCTATCTTCGGTGTCATTGATGAACCCTATCAATCCTCTTTAAAAAAGGCCGTGGATAAACACGGCCCTGAAAGAATTCGGCACACTTCATCATTTGTTCCAGAAAAAGACTTAGCCTATTTATATGCAGCCGCCTCCGTAGTATTGCTTCCCTATGATCGGAGTTTTACAGCAACAAGTGGAGTCTTACCACGCGCATCAGCTTCAGGAATTCCTGTTGTTGCATCAGACCATGGGGCCATAGGATATCTGGTCAAAAAATGGAATGTGGGGGAGTTGATGAAAGCTGGGTCTGTCGACGATTTGCTGGCAGGCATACATCAAATACATTCTGCAAACGATCAAAACAGAGCTCAGCAAGACGGAATCCACAAATTTGCTCAGTCTTGTAGCGAAAAAGCATTTATCAAAAGAATACGGAAAATCCTTAAAGTTCCCAAGGATTGATCCTTGACAGATAATCATATTATCATATTATTTAATCATGACTAGGAACACTTTGACAGTAACAGAAGTAGCCAGAAATTTTTCTGATTATATTAACAGGATTTTTTATAACCATGAACATTTTATCCTGATGAGAGGGAAAAAACCTGTTGCAGAGTTAAAACCAATTCTCGCGACAAAGACGCTTGGCGATCTCCCTGTACTTCTTGCTTCTCTTCCCTCGCTCTCGAAAAATGAATCTGAAAAATTTTCTGTGGACGTAATGGATATCCGAAACTCTCACCCCAAAGAAACATTACAAGATCCATGGCAGTGCTTATAGATAGCAATGTGCTCATACGATTTGAGAAGCAAGAAACTCCAATCCATGAAAAAATTAAGGGGCGAGAAAAAGAAAGTCTATTTATTTTTGTTATCACCACCAGCGAACTTCTGCATGGTGTTTACAGGGCGACCTCCCAACGGATAAAGACGAAACGGCTTGCCTTTGTTGAGGCCGTTCTTGAGCATTATCCGATGCTTGAGCTTGATTTGGCCACAGCTCGAACTCACGCGCAACTTTGGAGTACTCTCACAAGCCAAGGCAAGATGATCGGTCTTCATGATTCTTGGATTGTGGCTACGTGCCTTACACATGGACTCATACTTGTCACCTATAACACTAAAGAATTCCAAAGGATCCCGGGATTACAAGTGGAACAGTGGTAGTATGAAAGCCTTGGGAATTCTCTTTGGTTGTGGTTTTGCGGCTCCAGAACCTCCGTTTCTTCCTGTTAAAAGGCATCTACACCAGTATAAGCTTTAGATCGTACGCAGAAAATTGTTTGTCATGTGTCATCAAGGTCAACGTTTCTTGTTGCGTTTGGACCACAAGCATACGATCGAAAGGATCGCGGTGATGGGCGGGAAGATTGCGGATAGCATGAGCATGATAAAGTTTAATGGCCAGTTGCTGGAAGGGTTCTCCATCCAGCGCCGCCTCAAACTCAGTTGGAACATCAATTTTTCCCAGTGAAGCTTTAATGGCAATTGCCCAAAGCGTGACGACGCTTACTACGATTAGGTGGTTGGGATTTTCTATCGATTGCTTTGCTTCGTTTGGTAAATTCGGATGGTCGTCTAACCACCATAAGAGAATATGTGTGTCAAGAAGGAGGTTCATATGTCGCCGATTCCAAAGATCTGGGCGATATCGGAAGGCAAGGTATCGAAGTCGTCGGCTATTTTAACTTTTCCTTTTAGGGCTCCAGGAGTTCGAGGTTTATAATCATAGGTATAGGCGCTTAAGGCCACTACGGGTTTTCCCATCTTGCCAATGATGACGTCTTCTCCTGTTAATGCCTTTTCGACAAGAGCGGAAAGCTGAGCCTTGGCTTCGGTTATACTTTTGACAAGCATGATAGATCTTTATTTTTCTAAATGAATGAAGAACCTAGTCTGGTCTGGTCTTTTTGTCAAGAGTAGCATTGGTCTTTTGTTCTTCACTTTTCCTCTTAAAAAAGTTTGGTTATGGCTTTGCTGCACTAGGTTTATTAGTATACCCATCCGTGGTTGAATTCTCTTTTACGCCTGCGGATTAGTTGTGGCAGAAAAAAATATGAATAAAAAAGATCAAGATTGTATTGTTCTCATTAACAACGTCTATTCTTACCGCAATAGAGGAGATAGCGCTATTGCTGAAGTCATGGCTCAGTGTATTCGTTCGATTCGACCCGATGCGAAGATTTATCTCCTCTCACAATTTTGGAAAGAGAATACGCCTTATTATAAAGCATTAGGTCTGTATTCACGCCCTCCATTATGGGATATTCCCATGGATAATAATAAAGTGCGGCGCTTATTCCGAGCTATCTACTTATGGCTGAAGGCATTTTGGGGATTGTTTGCGGGTTATAGAAAATCCACAGATGAAACAACACCTGTATTATATCGAAAAGCCCGTATGATTATTGATGCTGGGGGAGGATCGTTATTTTCTTCAAACCGCTACCTTTTCTATCTTGGGTTGTGCCAGCATCTATTTAATCTGTGGATAGGAAAGCTCATCAATAAACCTGTTTTGCTGGCCCCTCAATCTATTGGACCTTTAACAAAATCAATTGATTTGCAGGCAGTTAGCAAGGTACTGAAAAAGCTAGATGTAGTTATGGTTCGAGAACCTATTTCGGGTAAAATAATGGAACAGGAAAATGTACCCTGTGAACTAGTCCCCGACGTTGCTTTTATCGGTAGTTTCAGGACAGGTCCAAGCGAAAGAGTACAACCTTTTCTTCAAACAATAGATGTATCCGCCTTAAATATCGGTGTCACGGTTTTAGATTGGCGCTGGGCCGAAAAAAAAGTAGGCCAAGACCCAAATCGATTAGATCAATATATTCAAAAAATAGAAACGATTCTCTTCCGTTTACACAAAGAACAGGGCGCTCATATATTCATTTTTCCGCATGCTGATGTTTCCTTTGGGAATTCCGATTTAGCAATTTCTGAAAAACTGCAGAGACGGCTAAAAACAAAACAGGCCAAAGTTCATTTGGTCAACCCTAACCTTTCCGCATCAGACCTATGCCATACATACCGTGCAATGAAGGTTTTTTTGGGGTCCCGAATGCACTCATGCATTCTCGCTATGCTAGAAGGGACCCCTTGCATTTCCCTGGCCTATCAACATAAAACTTTGGGGACATTTGAATGGCTTGGCCTTAAAGAGTATGCTTTTAATGCCTATCAGTTTGAGCCAGAACAGGTCTTTGCGCGCATAGAAAAAATCTTACATCAGTACGAAAAAACAAAACACCAATTTGACAAAGCCACTACATGGGCACAACAAGAAGCAAAAACGAATTTCAACCATTACATAAGGCCTTTCCTGAAATGAAAATTTTATGTGTACATAGTGGGGCTGATTTATATGGAGCCAGTCGCTGTTTACTTCGTAATTGCAAAAAGTTAAGCGAAGACGGCCATAGCGTTCATATAATGCTCCCCTGCGATGGGCCCCTTCTTTCGTCTTTAGAAAACCTCAAACTATCCGTTGAAATTCCCAAAACATTATCACTCCTAACACGCGACCCACTTAGATCCCCCTGGGGAATCCTCTGTCTGCTGACAGGAATGATTAAGTCATCCTTTTATCTTTCTTGCGTCATAAAAAAATTTCGTCCTGATATTATTCACTCCAATACGGCAACCATTTTCCTTTTTTCAGGGCTAGCCGCGAAATGGCATCGGGTTAAGCACATTTGGCATATTCGCGAGTTCTTTACCGAATTTGGACCTTTATGGAACATATACAAGTGGATCGTCTACGCCCTCTCTGACGAAATATGGACCGTGTCTTCAGCCGTCGCCGAACAGTTTACGCCCAACCGATTACAACGTAAAGTGAGAGTGGTTCATGACGGGTTTCCCCAAGAAGAGTTTCAGTCTGTTTCAGAAAGTCGCATTACGGATTTCCGTACCAAGTACCAGCTAGGCAATGGTCCTTTAATTGGGATTGTCGGAAGAATCAAATTTCAACGTAAAGGCCAGGAAATTTTTGTTCAGGCAGCAGCAGAACTAAAAGAACAGTATCCTCAAATACGCTATGTCATAATAGGTAGCCCTTTTCCGGGAAACGAAGACCACCTCGACAAATTAACAGAGCTTATTGATGCATTAGATGTAAAAAGTATCGTAACGTATACAGGAGATGTCGGAGATGTTAAGGCAGCGTATAGCTCGTTAGATATATCCGTTTTAGCCTCTGCATTGCCCGAACCATTCGGGGGCGTTGTTATCGAGTCTATGTTTTTGGGTAAACCTGTAGTCGGAACCCGTATCGGGGGCACCATCGAACAAATCGATGATGGGAAAACAGGGATCCTGGTTAACCCGGGAGATCCAGAGGACCTGGCAAGAGCCCTTCGCACCTTCCTGGACAATCCTGAACGGATGCGTGCCATGGGAAAAAACGGAAAAGAAAAAGTTTTACGAGAATACGAATTTGAAAAAATTTATGTCCAGATGCTTGATGCCTATCGCGGAGTTTTAAAAAGTTGATCCTTAGCCTCTACATGCCGTATCGCCAAATAAAACTTAGTAAAACACAAGAACTTTTCTTTCACAATCTTACAATCAGGAAACAGATATTGCATCTCTTGAAAAGTCAAAAGGCGGACTTCCTTAAGAAACGTTTCGACCTTTTCTTTAGAAGGTCGGGTCAGTAACCCCCACACCGTAAAATTGCGAAGCAATTTTTTTTGCCATCGACAAGGAAGATAATGAATGAAAGGTGTAATCAAATGGGGTTCTACAAAAAAAGATTTAGCGGGTGTTTGAACCCAAATATTACAACCGACACGTCGAAGTTCGTTAGCAAACTTCTTCTGGTTTTCATACGTAAAGAGATGCTCAATCACAGAATTCGAATACACAATATCAAATGATTGGTCCGGATAAACCAACTCTGTTCCATCTCCAACAGCCCACGTGTACTTTTTGTTTGGACCTTCCGGGATTCTAAGATTAAGAAGCGTAATATTACCAGGGCAGTGTATCAGTTCCCAATTATGGGGAGTTCCCCCCACATCAAGGATTTTGGTCTGTGTTAAAAGCTCAAACGTGCGAGCAAAAAAAGCCATCCGTCTTTTTCGAAAATGTTTAAAAAAGACCCCATAAAGTGTATGAATATTCATCTGAAAGAAGGTTAATGGTCTACAGATCGGAAAACAATATGAAAGTACTCATCACGGGGGCTTCTGGATTTATCGGTACACATGTTGTGACACAGTGTGCTAAAAAAAACATTCCATGTTTAAATATCGATAAAAAACCTCCTTTAGATCCTTCACACCATACGTATTGGGAAAAGGGCGATATAGAAAACGTCGATGCGTTAAAGGACTCTTTTCAAGCATTTAACCCCACTCATGTCTTACATCTAGCCGCCCGTACAGACTGTGATGAGAATACGACCGTCGATACAGGATATCGTGTAAATACCGAGGGAACAAAAAATGTGCTCACAGCAATTCGTCGAACGGTGAGTGTTTCCAGAGCAATTATTACGTCTTCTCAATACGTATGCGGCCCTGATCATCGTCCCTCTGACATAAATGATTATGGTCCTCATACGGTATATGGTCAAAGTAAAGTCTTGACCGAAAAATTCACCAAAGAAGCTCAATTATCTTGTTGCTGGACACTTATTCGACCGACAAATATTTGGGGGCCATGGCATATGCGTTATAAAAAAGAGTTCTGGAGCGTGCTAAAGAAAGGTCTATATCTTCATCCGGGAGGCAGACCCGTCATCCGTTGCTATGGATATGTGGGAAACGTTGTCCATCAAATCATGCGAATCTTTAATGCCTTAGAAGGCAACGTTAATCTGCAAACTTTTTATGTGGGTGATCCGGCGATGGATATATACCAGTGGACAAACGGTTTTTCGTTAAAGTTGAAGAAAAAACCTGTACGCGTTGTCCCGCGATTTGTGTTGCAGGGGTTGGGAGCGATCGGGGATGTAGCCAGGCTTTTGAGCGCACCATTTCCTATAACAACTTCTCGTTATCAAAGTATGACTACTGATTATCTAACACCTATGGATAAAACCTTTGAAGTTTTGGGGTATCCGCAGATATCATTGGAACAAGGAATTGAGGAAACCGTTCAATGGTTAAAAAAATGCGAAACAGAAAACAAAGAAATGAAGAATCCTATTTCATAAAAAAATTAAGGCTGTTTGTGTGTTTTGCAGTCAGAAAAAAATCATCCCCGAAGATCACATAAGTTAAATATATGAATAACAACATTCCACGCGTAAATATATTAGGCACGGGTATTCACACGTTGAATATGAAACAAGCCGTAGAGATAATTTTAAATGCCGTTGATAAAAAAAGAAAAGGATACGTGTGCGTAACGGGCGTACATGGAATTATAGAGGCGCAAAAAGACCCTGTATTTGCTGATATTTTAAATCAGTCTTTTCTGACAACCCCTGACGGGATGCCTACCGTTTGGACCGGTCGCTCGAAAGGGCATCGTCAAATGGACCGAGTTTATGGACCTGATATGATGTTGGAAATTTGCCATGCATCGGTTGCAAAGGAATATACGCATTTTCTATATGGGGGCAAACCAGGGATAGCTGAAGATCTTTCCGATCGACTGAAGTCCCGTTTTCCAGGTATTCAGGTTGTAGGAACCTATACGCCTCCCTTTAGGCCCTTAAAACCTAACGAAGAATCCAATCTACAAGAGCTTCTTTCCATCTGCAAACCAGATCTATTTTGGGTTGGATTGAGCACGCCTAAACAAGAAAAGTTTATGGCCAAGTATTATAATCGGTTTGATACAAAACTAATGATAGGTGTAGGAGCCGCTTTTGATGTGCATACCGGACATATAATCGATGCACCCCATTGGGTAAAACGAGCAGGATTACAGTGGTTTCATCGACTCTTACAGGATCCTAAAAGACTTTGGAGAAGATATCTAATAAACAACCCCCTATTTTTGTGGAAGGCTGCAGTGCAACTTCTGGGCGTCAAAAAATATGGCTCGAAAGGGTTATCAGTTATTGGTTATTGGTTGTTAGTCGAAGATCCTCTATTGTGGTTTATAGGTTGCTATGTGAGCTAGCGGGACGGCCATCGGGCTCTGTTTTTTCTATTCACTTGTCTTTAAGAAAAATTTTGTATTTAACTGCTCTTCATCCAAAAGATGAAAACAGAACCACCTGAAAAAGAAAAACAAATAGACCTACCAACAGAATCAGCTCCTTCCATGCTCGAGGAAGAGGTCAAAACATTTGCTTATTTACGCAGAAAACTAACAAATATTATTGCGTTAGGTCTTGGAGATGCCTTGGGAATTACCCTCTCTCTTATGATTGCAGGTTTATTTCGTTGGTGGCTAAAAGGAGACCACATGGCTCCCATGTGGGGCGTTATACTCATTCTATTATGGTGGGTTGAGAGTTTCGCAACAAAATTGCTGCCAGGCTGGGGGTTGGGCGCATCGGAAGAGCTTCGCAGGCAAGTAAGGGTTCTTTCCGTTGTCTTTGGAATCACCATTGTTGCCCTTTTCCTAGGTAAAACAAGCAGTACAGCTAGTCGTATTACATTGACGTTTGGATTTGTGATTGGATTGGTCGTGATCCCCCTTATCCGTGCAGGGATTAAGAGAATATTGCTATCTAGAAATTTGTGGGGAATCCCAGCTGTCATCTATGGCAGTGACCAAACAGTTCCACTTGTCATCGAGGCTCTTCAAAAAGAAAAAGGGTTCGGCTATCAACCGATTGGCATATTTGACGACGAATCAGCGCCTCCTGCACGCATAAAAAACATACCTATACTTGGAGGGACCCTTGAAAAAATACGGTCTGCACCTGTGGCGATTATTGCCATGCCCAGTATTTCTCGTCACGATCTCCTTGAACTTTTAGATGGCCCCCTTTCAGTTTACCGAACCGTATTAGTTATACCTGACCTCCTCCTTGAAGCTCCATCTTTATGGGTCCAACCGAGAGATTTGCAGGGCATCTTAGGACTAGAAATTACAGATAACCTCTTAGATCCTTTTGCCCGTTTCACAAAACGAATCGTAGATATTGTATTTGTGATTCTGACCTTCCCAGCCTGGTCTTTTCTGTCTTTAACCATGGCGTTATTCATTTGGTTATCAGATAGAGGAAACCCTCTGTATACACAGGAGCGTATTAGCCAAAATAAAAAACAGTTTAAGATGTGGAAATTTCGAACGATGCATATGAATGGGGATTTTATACTCGAACAAAAACTCGCGGAAGATCCCCATCTGCATCAAGAATGGAATAAAAACTTCAAACTTAAAGAAGATCCTCGGATTACACCCATTGGAGCATTTCTTCGAAAAACATCACTTGATGAATTACCCCAGTTCATCAATGTCCTACGTGGGCATATGTCTTTGGTCGGACCTAGGCCGTTACCTGATTACCACTATGATGAATTCCCTGAACGTGTACGTAAGTTAAGAGATCGAGTTCGACCCGGAATAACAGGGCTCTGGCAAGTTTCTGGTCGCAGCGAAGTCGGGACAGCAGGGATGGAACGCTGGGATACCTATTATGTGCGTAACTGGTCTGTATGGTTAGATATTGTTATCCTGGTAAGAACAATAAGAGTCGTTTTTAAAAAATATGGTGCATACTAAACCCTGTGTTGTGCTCTAAAGCAAGGATCATACGGATATGTCAATCACTAAGCGAGTCGTTTTAGCCGGAGGCAGTGGTTTTCTAGGCCAATGGTTAGCAAAAGAGTTAGAGAGAAAGGACTATGAAGTCGTCGTTCTCACACGCTCTCCATCCTTAGGTCATGGCCCAATTACGGAAGTCTCATGGGATGGGAAAGCCATCGGTGATTGGACCCATTACCTAGAGGGCGCGGAAGCGTTGGTGAATCTTGCGGGTAGAAGTGTAAACTGTCGGTATACTCCAGAAAATAGACGAGAAATTATTGACTCACGCGTGAACTCCATCCATGCCATAGGACAAGCCGTTTTGAACTGCAAAAAGCCTCCAAAGGCATGGATCCAAGCTGCTTCCTTGGCTATCTATGGTGATCCAGGAGAGCATGTGTGTGATGAGAATGCGCCTTTTGGAAAAGGGTTCTCAGCAGAAGTATGTATGCGTTGGGAACAAGCATTTAGTGAAGTCCAGTTACCTGTCACCCGAAAAGCCGTATTCCGGATCGGCTTTGCCCTTCAAGGCAATGGGGGTGCCATGTACCCCTTGACAAAGCTAACTAAGCTTTTTCTAGGCGGAAGCGTCAGCCATGGAAGACAATACATAAGCTGGTTGCATGTGGAGGATTTAAATCGTATGTTCATATGGGGAATAGAACGAGATGATATAAAAGGTGTATTCAACGCTACGGGGACAGCGCCTGTAACGAATACTGAATTTATGAAAAAATTACGTCATGTTTTGTATCGGCCCTGGAGTCCCCCAACTCCTGCCTGGATGGTTCGTATAGGTGCAAAGTTTATGGCCACTGAACCAGAACTTGCCCTGACTGGTCGTCGCTGCTTGCCTCAACGGTTTCTAGAAAAAGGGTTTCAGTTTCGGTACGAAGATCTTGAAAAAGCTTTTCGAGATATTTTAACACGCAAGACGGTCAAGCCTAGTCAATGATGAAATAGTACTAGTTGTTTGACTGTTGATCCGTAGAACGAAATTGCTTATGGCCTTTCGAAAGGGCCTAGAAAGAGGAAATTACAATTGAATCGTCACACTAAGGAGTCTGCCCATGTCTAGCGTAGCGGGAAAAGAAATCGCCCATTTTATGGAGGGATTGATCAAACGAAACGCCCACGAGAGGGAGTTTCATCAGGCGGTTAAAGAGGTGGTCGAATCGCTTATGCCCTATGTCCTCGAGCATCAAAAATACCGGGATCATCAAATTCTCGAACGCATGTCCGAACCTGATCGTATTATCATCTTCCGTGTGAGCTGGGAAGACGATGACAGAAACATTCGCGCGAATCGAGCTTGGCGTGTTCAGTTTAACAACTCCATTGGCCCTTATAAAGGGGGGCTGCGTTTTCATCCCAGTGTCAATCAAAGCATTCTCAAATTTCTCGGTTTTGAGCAGGTGCTTAAAAACAGTCTAACCGGATTGCCCATGGGTGGGGCCAAAGGAGGCTCTAATTTCAATCCGAAAGGGAAAAGCAATGCCGAGGTGATGCGATTCTGTCAGTCGCTTATGATTGAGCTACACCGTCATATCGGTGAAGACACCGATGTTCCAGCAGGTGATATAGGTGTCGGTGCCAGGGAGATCAGTTATCTTTTTGGTCAGTACAAGCGATTATCGAATCGCTATGCAGGCATTTTGACCGGCAAAGGATTAGCCTTTGGTGGAAGCCTCGTGCGTACACAAGCTACCGGCTATGGGTGCGTCTATTTTTGTGAGAACATGCTCAAGCAGCACGGGGATTCGATCGCGGGCAAGACTGTGGCCGTCTCCGGGTCTGGGAACGTGGCCATCTACGCCGTGGAAAAAGCTACCGAACTTGGTGCTAAAGTTGTGACCATGTCCGATTCATCGGGCTTTGTCCATGACCCTGATGGCATTGATGAGGAAAAGTTGGCGTTCATCATCGATCTCAAAGAAATGCGGCGTGGACGTATCAGCGAAGTTGCCGACCGATACGATGGTGTAGATTTTTACGAAGGCCAACGCCCATGGTCGGTTCCCGTGGACGTAGCCATGCCCTGTGCTACGCAAAACGAGATTAATGCCGATGCCGCAGAGACACTGCTGGACAACGGCGTCAAAGCGGTGTGCGAAGGCGCGAACATGCCAACGGAACTTGAGGGCGTACATGCCTTTATAAACGCGAAAATCTTTTTCGGGCCTGCGAAAGCGGCCAACGCAGGGGGCGTGGCGGTTTCTGGCCTGGAGCAAAGCCAGAACGCACTACGCATATCATGGAGTCACAAAGAGGTAGACGACCGACTCCAAAACATTATGGACGATATTCATACGAAATGCGTTGAGTACGGCAAAGAAGTTGGGGATGACTTTGTGAACTACGTGAAGGGTGCCAATATCGGCGGGTTTATCAAAGTTGCAGATGCTATGTTAGCCTACGGCGTTGTCTAAACAGAAAGAACCCATGAATTATGTCGAATTTCTTTGAACGAAGTCTCATTGTTCACGAGCAACTCCGCGGGAAAATCAGCGTAGTTGGAAAGATGCCGATTATCAGTCGCGATGACATTTCTCTGGCCTATACGCCAGGGATTGCCCGCCCCTGTGAAGTGATCGCAGGCGATCAAAGTAAGGCTCGTGAGTTGACGATTAAACGAAACAGTGTTGCCGTGGTCAGTGACGGTTCTGCTGTGCTTGGACTGGGCAACGTTGGTCCGCATGCGGCCATTCCTGTCATGGAAGGTAAAGCGCTGTTGTTCAAGGAGTTCGCCGATATCGACGCTTGGCCCATCTGCATTGACACCCAACAGGTTGACGAAATAGTGGCTACCGTGCGGCGGATTGCACCGGTATTTGGAGGCATTAATCTAGAAGATATTTCAGCCCCACGATGCTTTGCCATTGAATCAGCGTTGCAGGACCTTGAAATACCTGTATTTCATGATGATCAACATGGAACAGCGATCGTACTATTAGCGGCGTTAATCAATGCCTCTAAAGTTTTGGATCGCGACCTCTCCAAACTCAAAGTCGTAGTCAATGGAGCGGGTGCCGCCGGAACGGCGATCGCTCGCCTCTTACGTTGTGTTGGTCACCGAACGGAAATTTGTGTGTCGGTTGACGATGTTGTGGTCTGTGACTCGAAGGGTGCGATTCACCGTGGCCGCGATGATCTTTCCGAACATAAACGTGAGCTATTACGGTACACGAACCGAACGAATCGGACAGGAACGTTGCAGGAAATACTCGTCGCTGCAGACGTGTTTATCGGTGTCAGCAAGGGAAACATTCTTTCCAAAAGAGATGTTTCTAACATGAACGATAACCCCATCGTGTTGGCGATGGCGAACCCCATACCCGAAATCATGCCCGAAGACGCTAAACGGGGCGGAGCAGCAATCGTCGGAACGGGACGTAGCGATTTCCCCAACCAAATCAACAACGTTTTGGTGTTCCCTGGAATTTTTCGAGGAACGTTGGATGCTTGTGCATCTTCGATCACCGAAGAAATGAAGATGGCCGCCGCATATGCCCTGGCCGCCTCTATGCCTAATCCATCGCCCGAACAGATCCTGCCCGATCCTTTAGATCGGGTCGTCGCGCCCCAGGTGGCCGCCGCGGTTGCCCATATCGTAAACCAAAAAAAGAGTGAGCAGTGACCGTAATGGCTACCTGGCTAGCCACGTGAGTAACGTATGAAGATACCTCATCCAATTCTATCACAGTTCGATTGAAACAAATAGACGCGTTCTCCTAAACCCCCGTAAGCTGAGAATTGTAATATTAAATGCCCAAAAGAAGATATTGTAAAACAGGAGTGTTCCATGCCGAAATCTTCTAGATTTAGAAACTCGACAGAAGACAAAAAAAGGAGAAAGACATGGAACAAATCAAGAGTAGTATTCATCCCCGAAAAGGCAAGCATTTGACACAGAAAGAACGGATCATGATTGAAACAATGCTCAAAAACCCAGGACGTCCTTTGGAGATAGCTACTAGCTATCTGGGAAGGCATCGTCGAACCATAGAGCGCGAAATTAAACGTGGGGAGGTAGAGCATTTCGATACAGAGCCGCGAAAGAAGAAAGCATACAGCAGTGATCGAGCCCAGGAACTTCATGATCTAAATGCGACGGCCAAGGGACCTGAGCTTAAGCTTGGAAAGCATCATGAAACGGCTGTGTTTATCAGCGAGCACATTCTTGTTCACAAACGCTCACCCGATGTGGTTGCTCCTTTGCTTAAACAAGAGCAGAGACCTGCAGCGGTGAGTACAAAAACGCTGTATACCTATATTGACCAAGGTCTCATCCCGGGGGTGAGCAACGAGTCCCTATGGGAAAAACGAAAACGGATAAAACGAAAAAGACGTGCTATTAAGCGGGTTAAAAAGCAACATGCCCGAAGGACCAGTATCGAAAAACGACCTAAGACCGTAGAAAAACGCGAGGAATTTGGGCACTGGGAATTGGATTTGATCGTCGAACTTCAAAACCGGTTTTAATGACGTTAGAGTGCTTCACGATTGAGGTGTTGCGATGTAGCACGAAGAAAACCAGCCGATTATGTCGTCGGGAGAAACCTCTTCGAACGCTTGTGTGAGCGCTTCAGATAGTTCCTGCTGACTGCGGGCTGCAAGGTTGCCCAACCGATTCTTTATCTTGCCCCACATTTTTTCAATGGGGTTGGAATCGGGGCTGTAGGGTGGAAGGAATCTTACATGGGCCCCACATGACTCAATGAGTTCAATGACCTTGGGATTGTGATGGACGTGAAGATTGTCCATGATGACGATGTCTTCAGGTGAAAGAGTCGGGAGAAGAACCCGGCGAGTATATTCTCCAAAAACAGCCGTGTCTGTCGCCCCCTCCCCCTCCATGGCCGCTGTTGTTCCGTCCAGGCGGACCGAAGAAATCAAGGTGGTGGTACACCAATGTCCATGAGGCGTTTTGGTAAAAAGCCTGTCCCCGCCCAACGCCCGGCCCCGCAGACGAGTCATATTCGTTTTCGCCCCGGATTCATCAATAAAGACAAGGCGACTTGGATCAAGTTTGGCCACCTCTTGGATCCACTGCTTTCTCAAGAGATTTACATCCGCCCGGCCTTGCTCGCTGGCGTGAAGCGTTCTTTTTATACCGGGAGCCCAACCGATTCAACGCCCGCTGTACGGCCATGATCGACCCCTTCACGCCGCTCATGTTCTTGAGTTCTTCAAGCGTTGCATCGGGATGTTTGCCCCCAAGTTGAGCCAACGCCTTGAGCTGCTTTCCGCTGTAGAGGGCCTGACGATGCCCACGCGGTCGGGGAGCGATCTCTCCGGTTTCGTTGAAACGAGAGAGCCCACGCTGAAACGTTCTAAGATCTACACGATAAGAAGATGCGATATCGGCCTGGGAACCTTTGCCCATTTTATAGGCATCTATCGCACGCCGCCGGATTTCTGCTGTTGCTATACTCATGTCATGGAGTATAGATCTTCTAGAGAGGCATTTCAATCGTTGAATGCTCTAATTAAATTAATTTCATATTACAGAGAGCTGCTCATCGTAGAATCGATTGAGGGGGTCTGTGAGATGACGTTGATATGTATCTATCTTTTGACAATATATGTCTGCTCGTACTTCAAGAGGATGATTCCAGGTGGCGGGTATATCTTTTAACGGGTGGATTCCAGCCCGTTGATATGTTTGTTCTATAGTCGTCTGGAACGTAATAAATTTTTGATTGATCGTTTGGGTCTACCGCGTAGCCTGTTGTCAGGCTTTAAGTCATTTCTGTGCCTCTAATGGATCTTGGATCGTAAGGAGCTGCATGACCCGGCGCAACTCGTTGGGTTTCCATTCATGTGCTTTGGGCACACTAAGTTCTACGGGTGCCGATCCAGATCTTAAGGTAATCGATTGGGTAATGGATTGATGCTTTTCCTGAGAGAACCTGATGGTATAGGTGCCCGAAGAAAGCTGTATGGCATTGGTCAATTCACGCCATGTTTTCAGTCCTATGTCGTGAAGTTCTATTTTTATCTGCTCTATCCCTGTACCCATAGGTGTCCGCTCTCTTTTTAATTCAATCATCTGTGGGGTGATTGCATCATCAGGTGGGGAGGTTCGTTGAGGGTACAAATAGAAAAATGAGAGAAAACCACCTGTGATTATTAGACCTACCGCCAGGATCAGCCGCCTCTTTCCTTTTCCGGATGGCGTTTTAACAGATCCCGATGTATCAGAAGGTTGAGATGTCGGGGTGGCTAACGCCGGATCTAAGATTTCATCTGAGGATTCGGTCGATAAGCCCGAGTTTCCTGTCCTTCGGGTATCAATAGAATCCGTTTTTGCTGCGGACTCTTCTTCTGGAAGCGGAGGAGGCTTTTCTTCTTCCCAAATCTCATTAGGGGGAAAAGTAATCTGGTCGGTGAAGCTATCTGCACGCACAACAACCACTGAAACATTATCATCCCCGCCTGCTTGCTTGGCACGATTGATTAGTTCATGAGCGAGGGGATCGAGTTCTCCCTCAGCATATTTTTGAATCACGTTTGCGATGTCGTCATCGGACAACATTTTGGTCAAGCCGTCTGAACACATCATAAAGACATCGTCCACCTGAACGTCGACCTTGGTTGTTTCCAATTCAACGGTTTCCTTTAACCCCACGGCCTTGGTAAGAACGCCCCGAAACATCGCGGGTAAGGTCGATTCGTCTTGAATCCCTGCGGCTTCAGCCATTGAATGATCTCGGGTAAGTTGTTTCAAGGTGCCTTTGCGAAACCGATAAGACCGACTATCCCATGCATGAACCGCTAACCCCCGGCTTTGCGCTGTATCGCCAAATAAGAGCGTAACAAGTGTAGTTCCTACTCCACTATAATACCTTGTTCATCGGAGCGCTGTTTAATGCGTTGACTTGCGCTATCAGCGGCTTTCTGGACTACTTGGCTTTTAGCCATAACGTCTCCTAAAAGATCAGAGCCATCCAGGTCCTCAAAACTTTTTTCCATCAACTCAACGGTGTTTTGGCTGGCCTCTTCGCCTCCCTGAACCCCCCCCATACCATCCGCAGGACAATAAACGCTATACTGTGGTAAAGGCAGTATGGCGTCTTGGTTCGAACTTCTCTTCACGCCTACATCGGTCAGCGCGGCAAAAGATAGATATGAAAAATTCATGGTGCCATAACCTAATGTAGCCCAGCCCCCATAAAAGTTGTGAATGCTCTGATATACCTTAGCTTATAGGATAAGCATGGGCCTCCAGTCATGTTACGATTACGGAAACGTTTCGTTTATAGGTTGCGTAAACAGACCTTAAAGTCCATGTGAAAAACCGACCGTATCAAACTACCTCTTCTTGCCCGTTTTGCTGGTAACTGATTCCAGATCAAAGTTAACCCATGTTCTAAGCGTAATACCGTGATGGCTCACTTCGAGTGAGGGCTGGGCAACAAACCCATCATTCTTTGTAACGCCCCAAAATATATAATCGGATGAGGCATTTAAATTTACGAGCTCACTTTCTGCTTGTCCACTTATGGGAGTGCTATAGATGATACACCCGGATATTGTCAGTAATAGAATATATCTTTTCATCGTTCTTCCTTACTTAGATCCAATATTTTAATTTTATTACCACATTTAGTTCATCTACCTCCAGATAAAAACACGGTGAAAATAACGGTTTTTACTATTACCTGGATCCGTCAGTTAAACGTGGGATTTCTGTGCGAATGCTTTGGAGGCAAAAGGTTGCAAAAAAACGCAGGCGCACCCGCTGGGTGCGTCGAGGTTTTTTTGTAATTCCTTTTGGCCCAAATGGTTCGTGCAGAAAACCGCGTTTAACTGACGGATCCAGGTATTATATAGAACCAGATAATCACTCAAAATTTAATATTCAGCATAGGGCTTTTTTTTAAACACTATTTTTTCTGATAGAAATGAGGACTTGACCCAAAAAAGACCTCAGCCGTTTCCATGATCGTTTCAGAGAGCGTGGGGTGAGGGTGAATGGTTAATTTTAGGTCTGTGACGTTTGCACCCATCTCAATGGCTAAAGCGCCTTCGGCAATCATATCTCCAGCGCTAACGCCGGTAATAGCGACACCCAGTATTCGTTCTGTTTTTCTATCAACAATTAATTTTGTCAGTCCATCATTGCGTTCTAATGTAGTGGCTCGGCCTGAAGCAGCCCAAGGGAACTTTGCGATTTTTACATCTAATTCTTGTTCTTTCGCTTCTGCCTCTGTAATACCCACCCATGCAATTTCTGGATCGGTAAACACAACCGCAGGAATGGCTTGAGGCTCAAATACGGTCTTTTCCCCGGAAATTGCTTCAGCCGCTACGATTCCTTCATGCGTCGCTTTATGGGCTAACATAGGTTCTCCCGCAACATCTCCAATCGCAAAAATATGCGGTTCATGGGTTCTCCGCTGAAGGTCAACAGGTATAAACCCTTTGGAATCGGTTTTAATGTTTGTATTTTCTAATCCAAGCTTTTCTGCATTGGGTTTTCGGCCAACGGAAACGAGTACTTTGTCGAATGTTATCTCCGATTCCGCTCCATTTTTCCCTTCAAACTTTACATTTAACTGCCCCTTTTCTTTTTTGATCTCAGCCACACGTGTTTCCAGCATGATCTGTTCAAATTTGTTTTTGAGGCGTTTGGCCAAAATCGTGACAAGATCTTTGTCAGCACCCGGAAGAAGTCTAGGCAACATTTCTACGACAGATACGTTTGAACCGAGTGCCGCATAAACAGAGCCTAGTTCTAATCCGATATATCCTCCCCCAATAACTAACAATTTTTCAGGAATGGTTTCTATTTCAAGGGCCGAGGCCGAGTCAAGGATTAGTCCTGAATCGTAGGGCAAATTAGGTATTTGAGTAGGGTGTGACCCCGTCGCAATGATCGCATATTCAAAAGAGATTTTTTCTTCTTTCCCGCCTTGATCAACGATGAGATGATGAGCATCCGCAAACCGTGCTCTTCCCTGTATGGACTGAACGTTTCGGATTTTTGATAATTGCCCTAATCCTTGAGTCATCCGTTGAATGACGCTGTTTTTCCAGCTGCGCATCTTATCAATATCAACTTTAGGCTTGGCAAACGTAACCCCCATCTGTTCAGCCTCGTCATTATCGTTCATAACACGAGCGACGTGGAGTAAGGCTTTTGAAGGAATACAGCCTCGATAAAGGCAAACGCCTCCAGGATGGACTTCTTCATCAATCAGCATTACGTTTAATCCTAGATCGGCAGCATGAAACGCAGCCGGGTACCCTCCGGGTCCTGCGCCGATAACAACAACGTGAGTAGATCTATTTGTACTATTCATCATTCCTTTTAATATCAAGCATCTAGTATCTAGTATCCAGCTTCTAGCCTCCCTCATCCTTCCAAAGCCAACAATAAAGGTTCGTTAATAGCCTTCACAATCCAACGAAGGAAACGGGCGCCATTGGCTCCGTCGATCAGTCGATGATCATACGAAAGTGAAAGAGGCATGATAAGACGCGGTTCAAAATTCCCGTCGATATAAACCGGTTCATGGGTTGCTTGTCCAACCCCTAAAATGGCGACTTCAGGAAAATTTACGATGGGTGTAAAATGGGTGCCTCCGATTCCGCCAATATTCGAAATCGTAAAACAGCCCCCTTGCAGTTTATCAGGTGAGATAGTGTTTTTACGGGTTTCTTCAGCGAGTCGGCTAAGTTCTACACTAAGTTCGATAATATTTTTCTTGTCGACATCACGTATTACAGGGACAAGCAACCCTTTAGGGATATCTACGGCCACGCCAATATGACAGTATTTTTTATAGATGACTTCATTCTTCTGTACATCAATGCTGGCATTGAATGTAGGGAATGCTTTAAGAGCGGCCGCAACAATTTTTGTTAAGATAGCTGTCGGGGTTAATTTGCCTCCTGCGTCTTCAGCTTTTTGTTTGAAGTGTTTCCGGATTTTTTCGAGATCCGTAATATCTGCTTTGTCGTGCTGAGTAACATGTGGAATCGTTGACCAGCACATTGCCATATGGCGTGCAGTGATCTTTCGTATTGTACTTATGGACTCTTTTCCCACCTTGCCCCATTTTGAAAAGTCAGGGATGGAAGGAGAGGGGATCCCCGTGTTCGTGGATGCCAATGGCTCTTGAGTAAGGCGTTGTTTTGCATAGGCTTTAACGTTATTAACCGTAATACGACCATCAGAACTAGTGACTTCTGAAATATTGACGCCAATTTCTCGTGCAAATTTACGAACGGAGGGGGCCGCACGTACGGGAACATGTGAACGTGAAGTCGTATCTGTTGCAGATGGGTTGGGGGACGGAGGTGTTGGTAGAGCTTCCTTAATTTTCGGTGTGTCTGAAGTTCGATTTTTAGGAGGGGAATCTTTTTCCTGTGTGTCCGTAGGTGGTACGGCCGGTTCTTCTTTTTGATGTGTCTCTAATTTGATAACAATTTGGCCTACTTTAACCTTGTCCCCATCTTTGATGAGAACTTCTTTAATCGTCCCGTTGATCTCCGAAGGGATTTCGACCGCTGCTTTTCCTGTTTCTAACTCTAGGAGGGCTTGATCAACGTGGATGGGTTCTCCAACGGAAACTAAAACCTTAACCACATCACCCTCTGTGATGTTTTCGCCGAGTTCGGGTATTTTAAATTCTATACTATTGTCTTTCATTATAATTCTTAGATTTGCTATGCCATCAATGGATTTAGTTTTTCAGGGTTAATATCCAAGTCTTTTATAGCTTTTGTAAGCACATTTTGTTCAATTTTATTTTGTTGTGAAAGTTTGTAAAGGGTCGCCAGTGTGACATAGCGTGCATCTACTTCAAAGAAGTCTCGTAACGCCTCTCGACTTTCACTACGACCAAATCCATTGGTTCCTAAAGAATGTAAGGGGCCAGGAAGCCAGCGCGCAATAGAATCCGGCAGCGTTTTGACGTTGTCACTGGCCGCCACAAAGACGCTTGATTTATCGCCGAAGCATTGGGTCACGTAAGGGATTTTTGGCGTTTTGTCAGGATTCAACATATCCCAACGTTCAATATCCATAGCTTCTCGCCGCAACTCTTTATAGCTTGTTACAGACCATACGTCTGTATCGACATCATATTTTTCACCTAATAATGCTTGGGCTTTTAACACTTCGTTTAAGATCGTGCCACTTCCCAAAAGTTGAGCCTGTACCTTTCCATTTTTGTTTTGTGCAGGGCGAATCTTGTAGACACCTTTTAAGATCCCTTCCTCCGCTTGATGGGGCATGGAAGGATGTTCATAGTTTTCGTTCATCACGCTGAGATAATAGAAAATATTTTCGTTATCCTTATACATGCGTCGAATGCCATCTTTGATAATAACAGCTAATTCATAGGCATACGCAGGATCATACGTGATGAGGTTTGGAACCGGGTAAGCAAAGAGATGACTTTGTCCATCCTGGTGCTGAAGGCCTTCACCATTGAGCGTTGTTCGACCTGCTGTCCCACCGATTAAGAACCCTTTACATCGCATATCGCCCGCTGCCCAGATTAAATCGCCAATGCGTTGGAATCCAAACATGGAATAATAGATAAAGAATGGAATCATGGGAATGCTATGATTTGAATACGCTGAACCCGCGGCTATAAAGGAGGACATAGAACCGGCTTCAGTAATCCCTTCCTCAAGTAATTGGCCATCTTTAGATTCTTTATAATAGAGGAGACTTTCCTTATCTACCGGTTCATACAATTGGCCGGTATGGGCATAAATGCCGACTTGACGGAATAAAGCCTCCATGCCAAAGGTTCGCGCTTCATCGGGAACAATGGGGACGATATATTTTCCAAGCGATTTGTCTTTTAAAAGTTGGGCTAAGATACGGACAAAAACCATGGTGGTGGATACTTCACGGCCTTGTGTCCCCTTATAAAATTCATTAAAAATTTTGTCAGCGGGAGGGGTTAGACTGATTTCCTTTGTATTTCGCTTAGGAATAGATCCCCCGAACTTTTCTCGGCTTTCACGTAGGTATTGCATTTCGGGGCTATCCTCAGGGGGCTTATAAAAAGGCGCTTCACCAACCTCTTTGTCCGAAATAGGGATGCTAAATCGGGTGCGAAAAGCTTTTAATTCTTCTTCATTCAATTTTTTTTGTTGATGCGTTATATTTTTCCCTTCTCCACTTTCGCCGAGCCCATATCCTTTAACCGTCTTTGCCAAAATTACCGTTGGAGCGCCTTTGTGTTCTACGGCGGTCTTATAAGCCGTATATATTTTTTCTGGATCATGACCCCCTCGGTTTAGTTTTTCCAATTGCTCATTAGAAAGATGCTTCACAAGGTTTAGCAATTCGGGAGACGTCCCAAAAAAATGATTCCGGATATAATCCCCGCCTGAAACGGTATATTTTTGGAATTGTCCATCTACAATCTCTTCAAATCGTTTGATCAGGAGGCCCTCGGGATCTTTCTCGAAAAGGGCATCCCACCCATCTCCCCAAATGACTTTGATCACATTCCAGCCAGCGCCGCGGAAGGCTGCTTCAAGTTCTTGGATAATTCGTCCATTTCCACGAACCGGTCCATCCAGTCTTTGTAAATTACAATTAATAACAAAGATAAGATTATCAAGTTTCTCACGAGAGGCCAATGTGATGGCCCCCAATGCTTCAGGTTCATCGCATTCGCCATCGCCTAGAAAAGCCCATACTTTTTGATCCGATCGTTTTTTAAGGCCTCGGTCCTCTAAATATCGAATAAAACGAGCGTGATAAATAGACATGATGGGGCCTAACCCCATGGACACGGTGGGAAATTGCCAAAAGTCAGGCATTAACCAGGGATGAGGATATGAAGAAAGCCCGCCACCCGGTTGTAGTTCTCTTCGGAAATTTACTAAATGTTGCTCTGTCAGTCGTCCTTCAAGAAAGGCTCGTGCATAAATCCCCGGCGTGGCATGTCCTTGATAATAGATCATGTCACCCGGATGGTTTTCGCTTTGTGCTCTCCAAAAATGATTAAATCCTACTTCGTATAAAGTCGCTGCTGAAGCATAGGTAGATATATGACCTCCAACACTTGGATCCATACGGTTTGCTCGTACAACCATGGCCATTGCATTCCAACGAATAATACATTTAATGCGCCATTCAATCTCACGATTACCTGGATAGGGGGATTGCTTGTCGACTGAAATGGTATTGATGTATGGGGTATTCGCGGTAAAAGGGATTACCACACCTTTTTTGTGGGCGTGTATTTCTAACTGGTGTAGAATATGCTGAACCGATTCGTGTCCTGATTGATGGAGGGCATCCTCTAGCGAATCGATCCAATCCTTAATTTCAAGTTCTTGTGACTCATTTGAATGCATATTATTTTATTTCCTCGGAACGGTCTTACTCTTTAAGAAAGTCCATAAGAGTACTAATAACTTTCAAAACGTAAATCTAAAAAGGCACCGATTCTAATTTTATTTCAAAAACGAGAATTAGAATAAATCTCTTTCAAAACCACGCCGCTTGCGCGGCTACTACAAATCATCAAATAGCTCTGCCCTATGTTTACACGTGTTTATAGTAGCGTTGCTTGTCTCTTCTACTGCTCTTGCAAGTGTTCGAACTGTGGCCTCTAGAGCTTTTTCTGGAGTGATTAAGGGAAGCATGACATAAATGACTTGGCCGAGGGGGCGAACTAGGTAGCCATGATTTTTCATATATTTTTGTACGCGTTGGGCTTTTCCCGTTATCTCTTTTTTGAATTCAATAGCACCGATCATGCCTAAACACCTAACTTCTTTGATAGAAGGATGTATAGCTAGAGGCCTCAAAAATATTTCGAGTTTTATGCCAAGTTTATGTGCGTTTTCAATAATATGATCGTCTGCATAGGTTCGTAGTGTTTCTATGGCTGTAGCTGCAGCCAGGGGGTTTCCTGCAAAGGTATGACCATGATAAAAGGTGTGATCTGTGGGTTGGTCACTGAACGTTTCGTGAATCTGGTTTCGGACAATCGCTGCGCTGATGGGTAAATAGCCTGCCGATAAACCTTTCCCTACACATACCATGTCAGGGATGATATTAGCATGTTCAAAGGCAAACATTTTTCCCGTACGTCCCATGCCTGTAGCAATTTCATCGGCAATAAAAAGAATATCATGCTTTTTGCACAGTTCATAAAGTTTATGTAAGTAGTTGGCCGAGTAAATACGCATGCCTGCAGCCCCTTGGCAGAGGGGTTCTACAAGCATGGCCGCATATTCATCTCTATGTTGTTTGATCACGTCTTCTGCCTGACAAAGCGCCTCTTCTTCGGTTGCATCATAAGGGGACACAGGAAGTTGATCCGATCGAAGAAGCATCTCTTTGAAGGGGCGATGAAACGTTTCTTGATATCCCATGGAAACCGCAGCCAATGTATCACCATGATAGGCTTCCTTTAATGAGAGAAACTTTATTTTTTTAGACATACCTAGATTATACCAGTATTGAAGAGAAATTTTTAAAGCCGTTTCTACAGCACTCGCTCCATCACTTGCAAAATGGACATGACAGTCAGAATCAGGCATCTTGTGAGCGAGTTCTTTTGCGAGTTCAATAGCGGGTGGGTGTGAAAGGTTTCCTAGAATGCTGTGCTGTAATTCATCACACTGTTTTTTGATCGCGTTCACGATCCGTGGATGGCTATGACCGAGGTTACAAGCCCACCATGAAGCAATGGCGTCTACATAGGGTGTTCCGTTTATATCATAAAGATAAATGCCCTTCCCTTGTGAAATAATAGGAAGGGGCGTATTCTCTAGCGCAGAGAATGTGGTATACGGATGCCACACATAGTCTTGGTCCCATTTTTTATAGTGTTCTACGTTCATTATAACACATCAAAAAGGGCCGTTACATGGCAGGCTTCTATAGTTCCGCTCGCTAAATTTTCCATATAGGGGAGGGGCCCATACACAGGAATCTGGCCTAACTTTTCAATCATGCGTATATTCTCCTCTTCAATGAATCCATGCGCTACGGGTCCGGTTTCTATAAAAACAACACCTTTAATGAACACGTTATAGTGTCGGAGCGCTTTTATAGAGAGCAGGGTATGGTTGAGGGTTCCCAATCCAGGTCGTGCTGCTAATAAAACCGGAAGCTTCAACGCGATCATAAGATCCAGCATCGTTTTATTTTCACTTAACGGAACAAGTACACCCCCTGCTCCTTCTACAAGTACGGTATCATATCTTGCCGTTAGTGTCTGAAAGCATTTGACAATATATTCAATGTCTATAGCAGCGGAATCTTTTTGTGCTGCAAGATGCGGAGAACAGGCGGGCTCAAATTGATAAGGAGCGATATGCTTCATCTCTTCGCCTAAGGGTTTAAACATAGACATGGAGAGGCAAAATTCTATGTCGGGTGCAATCCACTTGCCCGCTTTCTTTACACAACCTGTTTGAACCGGTTTCATGGGGATCGCGTTGATCCCTTGAGCTCGACATAGTGCGTAAAGAGAGGCCGCTAAAACGGTTTTTCCTACACCTGTATCGGTTCCAGTTATGAAAAGACTCTGCATATTATTTTTTTGCGGTTACAAACCCTATACGATACGTGGCATAAACAGTTCCATCACTATTTTTGTGGGTGGTATCATAATCAGCTATGAGACGATTTAATTCTTGCCGGGTAAGCGGATCGTCTGATTGAGACACAGAACCGCCAGTTGATCCCTGTGCATGAATACTTTGCAAAAAGTCATGTGCAGAGGGATAGACGATCTTATGCTTTTCCGGTTCGTCATATAGAATTTCCCACCCACACGTAGTCATGATTTTCAGGACATCTTCAAAAAGGGGTAATTGGCCAAGCGGTTTCTTGTGGGGTGCAACGCGTATTCTCGATGCATGAAGCTCTTCAAGGGTATGGCGTAACATAATCGATGCGACAAAAAATCCTCCATCCTGTTGCATCCCATAAATACGTTGGAAACAATCCTCTAACGGTTCGACCCAATGAAGAGCAGAACTACTTGCAATCATGTCATATCCAACGTGTTCATGTGTTTTTATGTCCGCTTGAATCCATCGAATGTTCTGGGAGTTATTAGGGCTAAGCTTGGCCTGATCAAGCATACTGCCTGAAACATCTAATGCATCAATGGTTGTCGTAGGATACCTTTCACATAATCGTTTGGTGAGCTGACCTGTACCGCACCCAATTTCTAGTAAATGGTATGGGGCAGGGAGTGCTTGTGTCAGCCCGATGACCTTTTCAGCAACCATGCTTTGAACCGTGGCATGCCTATCGTATGTTGTAGCAGCTGTTGAAAATCGTTTCTTAATGGATGTGTTCATTATAACCACGTTTCTACCTTTTCAAATATCCATCGAGGTCTTCGCATAGGAAGATCGTGTCCTATGTTTTCACAATATTCAATGGTGCTTATGGGTATGGTTTTGCTGAGAAATGTTCCCGCTTCACTGGGAACAATAACATCCTTTAATCCGTGTAAGATAAGGGTTCTCTGCTGAATGCTTTTTACGGTTCTTCTTAAGTCTGTCTTTAACAAGTAAGCAAGCCCTGAACAGAGTGTGTCCACGCCCGTTTCAAGCGTTTGCTTGGCCTTATCTTTTAAAATATTGACATGCACAGGGTGAGGAGAAGAAACGGATGTGAAGTGATCAATCAATGTGTCTTCCGGATCTTTTTTGATCGATCGGCGTAAAGCTCGGACGTGGCTTCCCGGCAATCCGAAGCTATACCCTTTGTCAGAACAAAACCGTGCGGTTGAATTAATCAGAATTAAACCTTTTATAGTGTCAGGCCATTGGGTGGCGGACTCCATAGCGATCATACCACCCATGGACCAGCCCAAAACAAAGCATCCATCCTTATATTCAGAAAAGATGGGCTCCATTCCTTTTGCAGAAAAAAAATCAGTAGATGTCACCCGTTTTAAATTAAAGATGTCAGATAATAGTCTGCAAAGTGTTTTTAGTGTTTTGGGCGGCTGCGCCCACCCGGATAAGAGAATTAGGTTTTTTTTCATATCACCTTATTTTTTCGTGCTATACGAATAATGGTCTTAGCCGCTTCATTAAGATCATCGGGTGTATGAGCCCGTGTAATGGACAGTCTTAGCCGTGCAGTCCCGGGAGGCACTGTTGGGGGGCGTATCGCTACAGCTAGAAGACCTGCCGCCCTTAATTCTTTGGAAAGGTCAACGGCTCTTTGATTGTCACCGATGAGAATAGGAATAATCTGGCTTTCAGATTTTAATGTGTTTAGCCCTGCATCATTTAATTGTTTTCGGAATATTGAAGCACGTTCTAGTAACGCTTTTCCCACATTTGGTTTTTTCCCCAATACGTCCAGTGCGCCTAAAGCAGCGCCTAACGATGAAGGGGGAGGGGCCGTTGTATAGATAAACGCTCTGGCTTTATTCGTTAGGAGTTTCTTAACCGCTTTTGAACAAGCAACAAAACCTCCGTAACCGCCCAGTGCTTTACTTAATGTGCCCATTGATACGTTTACTATTTTTTCAAGATGTCCGTGTCGTACAAGTCCACACCCTTGATTCCCAAACACGCCGCTGGCATGTGCTTCGTCGACCATAAGCATGGCTTCATGGGTTTGGGCAAGCGTAGCTATTTCTGATAGAGGCGCTAAATCGCCGTCCATGCTAAATACCGATTCCGTAATGATAAGTTTCTTTTTGTTGGTTTCATATCTTTTTAACCGGGTCTCAAGGTGATCAAGATCGTTATGCTTAAAACGGATTAACTGAGCCTGACTTAAAATAATCCCATCAAGGATACTTGCGTGCACCAGTCGATCCGCAAAGACCACGTCATTTTTATCAACAAGGCATGGAATCGTCCCGGCATTAGCCATGTATCCACTTCCAAAGACAAGAGCTGCCGGATACCCTTTATGAACGGCTAAACATCGTTCCAGTTCATTGTGTAAAGGAAGTGTTCCTGTGACGAGACGAGAAGCGGCTGAACCCGCTCCATATTTTTCTAAAGCTGCGCGGGCGGCCTCAATACATAAGGGGTAGTTTACCAGGTCGAGATAATCATTTGAAGCAAAATTAAGATAAGGCTGACCCTCTAAATAGAGTTTCCCTCCAATATGTGGGAACATTTCTAAATTTCTTTCCAATCCTTGGACCTTTAAAGGTTCCAGCGTATTATTAATCCAATTTTCTTGATGCATGTTTCTTGGTCAAAAGGCTCAAAGAATAGGAGTCAAAAGTCGAAAGTCCAAGATCAAAAGAAAAAAATCCGTTAACCTTCAACTTTTAGATCTTTGACCTTGGACTTTTGACTTGAGATCAGTAATGTACAGAGATGAGTAAGACCCGTGTAATAGACTGGAATCAACTAAGCAGAAGAGTCTTGGATAACAACCCTGTTTCCAGAGATGAAGCCATGGCTATATTGAGCTCTGAAGAGGATGAGCTATTAGCTGTGCTCGATGCTTCTTTTCAAATACGTAAAAAATATTGGGGTCGTGGAATTAGAATCCATGTTCTTGAAAATGCAAAGAGCGGGATGTGTCGTGAAAACTGTTCTTTTTGTAGCCAAGCCATTGGGTCTTATAGTGGCGTGGATCGGTACAAATTCCTCTCCGTAGGTGAACTTGTTGAAGGGGCCCGTAATGCCTATGAGAAAAAGGCCGTTAAATATTGCATTGTTACGGCTACGCGAGGACCCTCAGAGTCTGAGATGGGAGTGGTCTGCGAAGCCGTACAAAAGATTAAAAACGAAATACCCATTGAAATTTGCACCTCTTTAGGCTTGTTGACAGGTGACCAAGCAGATCGGTTGGCAGCAGCTGGCGTGGATCGATTTAATCATAACTTAGAAACCTCTGAACGTTTTTATTCTGAAATCTGCCAAACCCATACTTATCAAGATAGGGTGGACACCATACAAGCTGCTAAAAAAGCTGGAATGGAAGCCTGTTGCGGAGGCATTATGGGTATGGGAGAAACCCATAATGACCGGGTCGAGTTAGCTTTTGCCTTAAGAGAACTAGAAATCGAATCGATTCCTGTTAACTTTTTGGATCCGCGAGAAGGGACGCCATTAGCGGATTGTTCCCTTATGGAGCCTGCGGAATGTCTCCGTTGTTTAGCCATGTTTCGCTTTGTGAACCCAACACGCGAAATACGAGTTGCAGGAGGGCGTGAAGTATGCCTGAAACATCTTCAACCTCTTGCATTATATCCGGCCAACTCTCTATTTTCTGAGGGGTACTTGACCACAACGGGGCAGGGCAATCCTGAAGATATGGCAATGATTCAAGAAGCAGGATTTTATACAGAAGAAATGATCTGACCTAAAAAATCAGTTTTTACACAAACCTGAATCCGTCAGCTATCGCTTCGGAAGGCGTTTTGGGGCTCAAAAGCTGAAAATTTTTTCCTTGAGATGCTCGCTTTTGGGCGGATTGGGACCGGCAAGTATCACCCTGATGAATTTTTTGAGCGTACAGGTCAGATTCACTCTGATTTGACCATTTTGGGGCGTAGGCCTCCTTGGGCAGTCGCCTTAGAGTATTGTTAAAGGTGCACGGAGGGCTATGCGAAGGAATGGGCAATATCTTGTATCACTTCAAACCAGCGACAACGCTTGCCAAAGTGAAGTTCAATTCGTCCGGCGTGGCGGACCAATCGAACCGCGCAATAGGTTGATCGCTCAACATCAAGATCGCTTTTGAGTTCACTGTGGTACTGCTCGCTGGGGCCATGTCCATGATAGAGATCTAGCACGGTCTTGGCACGACAAGAGAGGTTCGTCCACCAGGTGTTCACCTCAAGTTTAGGAACCAGAAGTTTCTGACCATCGATATCGATGGTGCGTTCAATCACTTCGAAGGCCACCGGGACACAAGGGCGGTTTTGGTCACCACCGGGATGGAAATGATCGAAAAAGCCTGTGTAAACGTTCTTGCCTTCACGACTGTCTTGTTTGTCTCCAACTCGGCGTGCAAGGGCCAGCATTTGTTCAGGACATTCGCGGCGAGGATTTCGCTTTACGATAAAATAATGATCCCCAAAAGCGTCGAAGTTATCGGCCGCAGCGTTGCCACTATCAAGCCGAAGCAAACATTTTCCACCCAGGCCCAGGGTTTGGAGCGTTTCAACGCTGCGGGCAATAAACGCGGTCGTTCCCGACTGACAATGTTGTTTACCGGGTCGAAGTTCGCACTCAAGCATGTGGCCTTGAGTGCCCACATAGGCAAATATCGGGGCGTAACCATCATGGCCCTTCTAGGTGTAGGAAACGCCTTCTTTCGAAGAGCCTGAGTGACCTAAAGGGCTCACATCGATATCGACGGGAACAAGATCAAGCCCTTCGACATCTACCTAGCCAAAGGGGCCCGAGGAAAGAAGTTCGGTGTTGAGTTTGCGTAGCCCCACATGGGTTCTGGCTGGGGGCAGGTCGTCGGAACGACATCGGAACACCGGCTCAGAGGCTACCTTTTTAACTCCCCTTTTTAAGTCCAAAGGCATTCGTAAAAATCTCATCACCCCGGTACAGGTCGATATCATTGAAATCGGTTCGACCGTTGCAAAGTAAGCCGATCTGGGTAAGGAGGATCTCCCGATCAGAGATCGCATCGGAGCGGCGTGGTTGAAAATTGGAGGGAAGAATCCGTTGAGCATGATCCTCAAGCAGCAGGCCGCAAAGATGATTTCCGCTTGTGCTGTTGAGTTCGCCCTTGCCAGTCTTTATTTTATATTGTTTCATATACACATCTGTTGGGGTGGGGTTGTTTGTTTGAATACGGGTATGCTCCCCGCTTTAGCCCAACAGGTAATGAAAAATCGTCAGATTTTGTCTGACAGATTCAGGACAAACTAAGAACCTCTTGAACAATAATAAGGTTAAAAACAGGAGCTAAATTTGGTCATCCTTGGCGATGACATTTTACCTGTTTTAGAAATAAGGGCTCCTGAAGGGAATTACGACACCGACCTCTCCTCTTTCATGACCCCGATTCCTTTTGCAGTTGGAGAAAGTTTGGCGTACATGAAATCATCAGATTTAAAAGGAACACCTGGATCCGTCAGTTAAACGTGGTTTTCTGCACGAACCATTTGGGCCAAAAGGAATTACAAAAAAGCCTCGATGCACCCAGCGGGTGCGCCTGCGTTTTTTTGCAACCTTTTGCCTCCAAAGCATTCGCACAGAAATCCCACGTTTAACTGACGGATCCAGGAAACATTCATTTTTCCCCAGATCAAGGGTGTAAGACAGATTTGTCTTACACCCCCACCGTTATTTCTGGCGAATTAAGGTCAAGAGTTGATCTCTCTTTTGTTCCATAAGTTCCCTTGTTTTCCCCTCTACATTTAGCCTCACAAGAGGCTCTGTGTTGGAAGGACGAACGTTAAACCACCAATCGTCATATTCAATGCTAAGTCCATCGAGCTTAAGGAATGTCCCATCGGGGAATTGATCTCGAAGTTGCTGAAAAACAGCTTCTACATCTTTGACAGCAGAATTAATTTCTCCACTCGCATAATAACGCTGTATGGGCCGAACGAGTTCGGATAACGGTTTATCGGAATGGCTTGCCAGGTTGGCTATATATAAAGCAGCTAGACTAGAACTTTCCGCATAATAGTTCTCCCGAAAATAGTAATGACCTGACAGCTCGCCGGCAAAAATAGCCTCGGCTTCACGGACTTGCTGCTTAATAAAGGCATGACCAACCCGAGACATGCGGGGTGTTCCACCATTTTCTTCAATCACCTCTTTTACCGCCCAACTGCTTCGCAAGTCATAAAAGACAATCCCCTTTTCCTGATCTAATAACTCTTGGGCAATCAGCGCTGTGATAATGTCCATGGGCACCACATTCCCTCTTTCGTCTACAAATCCTACGCGATCAGCATCTCCATCATAAGCAATGCCAAAGTCATAGCTGCCTTGGCGAATTTTTTCCTGTAACCGCACCAGTGTATCTAAATCCAGTGGATTGGCTTCGTGGTTCGGAAATGAGCCATCAAGGGTATCAAAAAGCGGATCAATATGTACGAGACCTTCGAGGACTTTTCCTTCATAAAGACCCATTGCATTGGCATAATCAATAGCCACGCTAACAGGACGTTTGATTTTCGCAAAACTTCGAATATGCTCAAGGTATTCCGGGCGAATATCATAGGTTTCAATGCGACCTGGAGATTCTACTACGGGATCAAAAGCGTGTTCATTGACCATCCGTTCGATATCTTCAATCCCGGTAAAACCACTTATCGGAATGGCCTGTTCACGACACAATTTAAATCCGTTCCATTCGCCCGGATTGTGCGAAGCCGTAATCATAATACTAGCATCCGCCCCTAAGATTCCGTTCGCATAATAAGACATGGGCGTTGAGCATAGGCCCACGTCAATGATATCTGCACCTTGCATAGAAAGCCCTTTGGATAAAGCCGCGAAAAGCGGTTCTGAATGAGGGCGCATATCCCGCCCTACGACGACTTTTTTACAATGCAGCAATGTGGCAAACGCCCGACCAATAAGCGCTGCGATTTCTTCGGTTAATGTGTCCCCATAAATACCGCGAATATCATACGCCTTGAAAATGTCAGCCATAACAAGTCTCCTTATAACGTTAAAAAAAATTTCCAAATAATCAATAACTCACCCTTCTAATTTTAGCACTAAAAATTAGAAGGGCTCGCTTCGCTTCTTGACAAATGGAAAGGAAGCCCTTTAATGTTAAACAAATTTAACGTTAAAAGGGAGGATTTAAGCACATGAATATATACAACAACATCACCGAAACCGTGTTCAACACCCCGTTGATCCGACTCAATAGAATCGCAGAGAGTGCTTTGGGGAATGTGCTTGTAAAAATGGAGTCTCACAATCCTCTGGGAAGCGTAAAAGACCGTATTGGGTTAGCGATGATCGAAGCGGCCGAACAAGAAGGTCAACTGACTTCCGATTCGGTTATCATTGAGCCAACCAGCGGTAATACAGGTATTGCCCTAGCATTTGTCGCAGCGGCAAAAGGCTATAAGCTGATTCTAACCATGCCTGAAAGCATGAGTCTTGAACGTAGACATCTCCTACATATCCTCGGGGCCGAGCTGATTCTAACCCCTGCTGACAAGGGAATGCCTGGGGCGGTTGCAAAAGCAGAAGAGCTAACGTCTAACACCCCCAACGCGTTTATGCCACAACAATTTAAGAACCCTGCCAATCCGGCTATTCATAAAAAGACCACGGCTGAAGAATTATGGAAAGATACCGACGGGAAAATAGATATGATCGTTTCAGGTGTAGGGACAGGAGGAACGATAACTGGTGTTGCTCAGATCCTAAAGGAGCGAAACCCAAATTTCAAGGCGATTGCCGTTGAACCGGTTAAATCGCCTGTTATTTCGGGGGGTCAACCTGGTCCGCACAAAATACAAGGCATTGGTGCTGGCTTTGTACCTGATGTACTAGCTACTGACCTTATCGACGAAATTATTACCGTAACAGAAGAGGATGCAGGGGAAACAGCACGACGTGCCGCTCGTTTAGAAGGGATTTTGTGCGGGATTTCTGCGGGGGCTAATATATGGGCGGCCCTACAGGTAGCCCAACGGAAAGAAAATGAAGGAAAAACCATAGCAACGATTGTGTGCGATACCGGTGAACGTTATCTGTCTACCTGGCTTTTTGATCCAGATAGCTTTTAACCTAGTCCTCCTCCAAAGTTAAACGCGGGTTCCTGAATCGTTAAGGAAAGGATCTTCTTCTCAAACGTCTGAATGATTCCTCGCATGTCACGGACCTCTTCCATAAAACAAGAAAAACAGCGCGTAGCCATTGGCATGAGTGGAGGCTTAGACAGTTCGGTAGTCGCTGCGCTGTGCGTTGAACAGGGCTACGAAGTTATTGGGCTAACCTTGCATATGTTTAAAGAAGGTTCGCGTTGTTGTTCAGCGGATGACATTGAACGGTCACGCCATGTGTGTGATCATCTGGGCATTCGTCATTATGTGGTTAATGTGGTTGAAGACTTTCAAAAAACCATTATCGAGCCTTTTATTGAAGGATATGCGCGTGGCATTACGCCCTCGCCGTGCGTGTGGTGTAATCAACATATCAAATTCGGAGCTCTACACAAAAGAGCCGTTCATATCGGCTGTTCTTATATTGCGACCGGCCACTATGTCCGAGTCGAAAAACGGAATGATGGCTGGCATCTTTACCAAGCTCGCGATTCCCTAAAAGATCAGTCCTATTTTTTACATCGGTTATCCCAAGAGCAATTGTCCCGAAGTCTTTTTCCTTTGGAAGCCTGGACGAAAAAAGAAGTCGCCCAGTATGCCGAGGAAAAAGCATTGCCCGTGTCCACTTCCTCTAAAGCCGAAAGCCAAGATCTCTGCTTTGTTCCAGAAACCGGTCATGCTCCTTTTATTGAACAAGCTCGTCCTGATCTAAGAAAAAAAGGAACGATTGTTGATACATCCGGAAAAACGCTAGGCACCCATTCGGGATTTCATCATTTTACCATTGGACAACGTAAAGGATTGAATGTCGCAACCGGATCCAAAATGTATGTCAAACGTCTTGAGAACGAAAATAATCGTGTCATCATTGGGCCCAGAAAAGAAGTCATGGACAGAGAGTGTAAGATCGAGAACATTCATTGGATAATGGGTTCTCCTGCATCAACGCAATTTACCTGCGAAACCCGTATTCGATATCGTCACGGTGCAGCGCCATGCCACGTTACAGTTTTAGACGATGAATCCATTCGGATAGCATTTGATGAACCCCAATTTGCAATTACACCTGGACAAGCGGCGGTTATGTATAAAGATGCAGAGGTTCTAGGAGGAGGGTGGATTGTTTAGACAGGGCCTGTTGGGAAAATACCAGTCCTCTCCCAGAGGGAGAGGAGACTCATTTTAAAGTGTCTATACGTTGAATATATTAAGGAAAGGCACGGGTTCTTTAACCAAATAGGTTTTTAGCTCCAATCCAGCACCAAGTAGGTGTATTCCATGTTAAGTCACAGAGTTCAATAATGTCTTTGTTTTTTAAACGGATACATCCATGTGATGCAGGCGTTCCTAATAAATCCTCCTGTTGGGTTCCATGGAGATAAATCATTCGCTTATAAGAATCAATGTTTGGACCTTTATTGATTCCTTCTTCAAGCCCGGCTAAACGTAGGATTCTTGTTAAAATTAGGTCTTTCCCCGTTGTCATGTTCATGTCCCATATATCTGGGGTTGGTTGCCTTTCATGAAAGATACGATGGATCGGTTCGTCTTTTCCAATCCATTGAACGACTTCATGAATCCCGGTGGGTGTTTTAAATGAGTCTTGTACATTGCCTAACCCATATTTGCTCGTGGAAACAATGTACTCCTTTATCGATTCTTGGTCATATAAACAAAATAGTTTTTGAGAAATGATATCAACAACGAGCAAGTAACCGTTTTCAGAAAATCCAAGATTCAACGCAGCATCCCATAGCTGGGTCTTTTGCATAGAAACTTTCACAATGTTTTATAGACATCGTCTTTTATTTCCGAATGTAGATGAAAAGAGTCTTGGTAATAATCTAATGTTTCTTGAAAGTCCTGTTTGTCCTTCTTCTTACTCAAGGCTATAGCTTTTTTCTGGACCTGAATGGCTTTTTGTAAAAACTCGAGCGCATAGTAAACATGTGCGGCTGTATCAAGGATAAGGCTGTTTTTGTGTTCAGATAACGTGGTTGCGCGTTTGGTGGCTGTCAAGGCCACATCTAGGTTCCTGTAGGCAAACGTTAATCCCAATATCATTCTAGCTAATGTGTTTAGGTCCTTTGCTGAATCTTTGAATGTGGTTAGAATGTGTTGATAGAATTTCTCTAAGGATTCGCGATCTTCTACATGAGCAAGAAGCTGGACTTTGACGTGATAATAGTCGAAACGAGATGGTTCAAGGGCAATAAGTTGATCGCTCATTTTTAAAGCTTCTCGAAACTTTTTTTGGGCTAATAGCTCCTGAAGTTTTTTCTCGGCCACTTGCATGCGTGGTGAAGTGTAATCACCCTTTATAATCCTGCGTAAAGATTCTTCCATTCCGTTTAGAGGATGGCCGGCCCAAGCAACATGGCCCTCTTTATCGACAATGAATGCATAGGGGATAGTGGAAACATCTCTCATATAACTGGCAAAGGCTCTCCGTTTCGTGTCCGTGGCTACATGATAGTCCATTTTCATGGTTTTCATGAACGAACGGAGTTTTGACTCCGATTCGTCTGTAATGCTCACAAAAATGACATTCTCGTCTCTCAATCCTTCCTGAAGTTTATTGATGAGGGGTATAGTCACTCTGCAGGGTGGACACCATGTTGCCCAAAATTCAATAACATACGTTGTTTTGCCATCCGCCTTAGCCGGATTTACAGGTGCCCCATTTACCCATTTTTCGACATGAAGTGAAGTTGCTTTATCGCCCACGGTTAAGGCTTGTCCAGGTTTCGAAAGAAAGAAGAGGCTCAGTAAACAGATTAAAAGATAGTGAAAAGTTTTCATGAAAGGTCTATGTGTATACTTCATCCTGAATCCGTCAGATAAAGTCTGACGATTTTTCATTACCTGTTGGGCTAAAGCGGGGAGCATACCCGTATTCAAACAAACAACCCCATCCCAACAGGTGTGTATATGAAACAATATAAAATAAAGACTGGCAAGGGCGAACTCAACAGCACAAGCGGAAATCATCTTTGCGGCCTGCTGCTTGAGGATCATGCTCAACGGATTCTTCCCTCCAATTTTCAACCACGCCGCTCCGATGCGATCTCTGATCGGGAGATCCTCCTTACCCAGATCGGCTTACTTTGCAACGGTCGAACCGATTTCAATGATATCGACCTGTACCGGGGTGATGAGATTTTTACGAATGCCTTTGGACTTAAAAAGGGGAGTTAAAAAGGTAGCCTCTGAGCCGGTGTTCCGACGTCGTTTCGACAACCTGCCCCCAGCTAGAACCCATGTGGGGCTACGCAAACTCAACACCGAATTTCTTTCCTCGGGCCCCTTTGGCTAGGTAGATGTCGAAGGGCTTGATCTTGTTCCCGTCGATATCGATGTGAGCCCTTTGGATCACTCAGGCTCTTCGAAAGAAGCCGTTTCCTACACCTAGAAGGGCCATGATGGTTACGCCCCGATATTTGCCTATGTGGGCACTCAAGACCACATGCTTGAGTGCGAACTTCGACCCGGTAAACAACATTGTCAGTCGGGAACGACCGCGTTTATTGCCCGCAGCGTTGAAACGCTCCAAACCCTGGGCCTGGGTGGAAAATGTTTGCTTCGGCTTGATAGTGGCAACGCTGCGGCCGATAACTTCGACGTTTTTGGGGGTCATTATTTTATCGTAAAGCGAAATCCTCGCCGCGAATGTCCTGAACAAATGCTGGCCCTTGCACGCCGAGTTGGAGACAAACAAGACAGTCGTGAAGGCAAGAACGTTTACACAGGCTTTTTCGATCATTTCCATCCCGGTGGTGACCAAAACCGCCCTTGTGTCCCGGTGGCCTTCGAAGTGATTAAACGCACCATCGATATCGATGGTCAGAAACTTCTGGTTCCTAAACTTGAGGTGAACACCTGGTGGACGAACCTCTCTTGTCGTGCCAAGACGGTGCTAGATCTCTATCATGGACATGGCCCCAGCGAGCAGTACCACAGTGAACTCAAAAGCGATCTTGATGTTGAGCGATTGCCTTTGGGGAGACTCTGTGCCAATAAGATTATTCTGTTATGCGCCATGGTGGCCTTCAACCTATTGCGCGGTCTTGGCCAAGAGGTCATCAAACGGGCTGGGCTTGCCCCGCAGAAAATCAACATCCCGCGCTGGCGAATCAAAACGGTTCTCAAAAATATCGTTTATTGCGCGGTTCGATTGGTCCGCCACGCCGGACGAATTGAACTTCACTTTGGCAAGCGTTGTCGCTGGTTTGAAGTGATACAAGATATTGCCCATTCCTTCGCATAGCCCTCCGTGCACCTTTAACAATACTCTAAGGCGACTGCCTAAGGAGGCCTACGCCCCAAAATGGTCAAATCAGAGTGAACCTGACCTGTACGCTCAAAAAATTCATCAGGGTAATACTTGCCGGTCCCAATCCGCCCAAAAGCGAGCATCTCAAGGAAAAAGTTTTCAACTTTTGAGCCCCAAAACGCCTTCCGAAGCGATAGCTGACGGATTCAGGTTCATTTTGCGCTTTGCGCTGTGCTAGACTTTATACCGTTAATGTTTGATTATTAGTCTCGTCTTTTTCAGCGTAACCAGAGTCTTGACGTTGAAAGTTTACTTCATTTTTCTTCATATAGAGCGTATACACGTCTTCGGCAGATAAACCCAGAACTTGAGCGAGGGAGATTAAAAAATGAAACAAGTCGATTACTTCAACACACGCATTTTGTTTATCATACTTCTGATATTTTGCCCACCATTTCCAAGGTACACTATCGATGAGTTCAGCAGTTTCTTGTGATAACGCGCGGCAATAATTTAAGACCCACGTTTGTTGTTCTTCTTCCGTAAGATTTTTGCAGTTGACACCTATACGTTGGTTTAACGCCTCTTGCATATCGAATATTTCTTTTAGCATATCTTTTGTCATGAGTTTCCTCGATGTTTGATCCTGTTTATGTTTATAAAATAGTTGACGAACTAACAGTAATCCTGGATCCGTCAGTTAAACGCGGTTTTCTGCACGAACCATTTGGGCCAAAAGGAATTACAAAAAAGCCTCGACGCACCCAGCGGGTGCGCCTGCGTTTTTTTGCAACCTTTTGCCTCCAAAGCATTCGCACAGAAATCCCACGTTTAACTGACGGATCCAGGGTAATCATAAATGGAGAAAAGATAAATGGAAAAAGTTATTATTTTAGGCACAGGTGCCGCTGGTTTAACGGCTGCCTTGTATACCGCTCGTGCAAATCTTGAACCCTTGGTCATTGAAGGGCTAGAACCCGGAGGTCAACTAACAACTACCACGGATGTGGAGAATTTTCCCGGTTTCCCTGAAGGGATTATGGGGCCGGAATTAATGGATCGTATGCGGAAGCAAGCAGCGCGTTTTGGGGCTAATTATACATCAGGACTTGTCAGTGAGATAGAAGTTGCGGGCCGACCTTTAAAAATAAGGTTGGATAGCGGTGTCACCTATGAGGCCACAACGTTGATTATTGCAACAGGTGCGAGCGCTAAATATTTAGGATTGGCGTCTGAACAGGCATTGATTGGACACGGTGTCACATCCTGTGCAACGTGTGATGGAGCATTTTATCGTGATGTTCCTGTTGTAGTAATCGGTGGAGGGGATACGGCTATGGAAGAAGCTGTTTTCCTAACGCGTTTTGCTTCGAAAGTAACCCTTATCCATCGACGAGATACGTTTCGAGCATCGAAAATTATGGCTGACCGTGTTTTAGGCCATGAGAAGATCGAGGTGTTATGGGATTCTGTTGTAGAAGAGGTCTTGGATCCTACTCGAAAAGAAGTGACGGGTGTTCGTGTCCGGAACGTAAAGACAAATAAAGAGTTTGTCCTCGAGGCAAAAGGTTATTTTTCTGCCATAGGCCATAAACCGAATACAAATCCATTTGTAGGAAAGATTGATATGAACGAGCAGGGTTATCTTATCACAAATAATACGTGCACAAATATAGAAGGTGTTTATGCCGCAGGTGACGTACAGGATCCTGTCTATCGTCAAGCCGTTACCGCGGCTGGTTCCGGGTGTATGGCGGCCTTGGAAACAGAACGATTCATAAGCGGTTCAGAGTCATAACCCGATTATTCGTTGTGCAAGAGGCCTAACCCGGATAATTCACCATAGTGCGGCGAATTGACGCAACCATTTGGGCATAAAGATATTGAAAAAATACTCGATAGACCACTCTGGGTATGCCTCCGTTTTTTTCAACACTTTCTGCTCCAAAGCGTTACGTCAATTCATCCACCCCCTGATGAATTATCCGGGCTAATTCAGCCGACGTATCATCACAAAGCCAATGAGTTCATAGCAGAGAACAGGAATCCAACTAATGAGATCTGGACGAAAGGCGGGATAATCTACTAACGCTTCAGCGATGATAATAAAGAAATAAAAGATGATGACTAAAAGCAGACTGATCCCAATCCCGATCGATGATTCACGACGACGGGATTTCATGCCAAGAGGAATCCCTAGTAACGTAAAAGCAAAACAGCTAAGCGACAGCACAATACGCCCATTTGCCTCAACAACCATCACCAAACGTTCGCGTACCCGTTCTTTTTCCGAAAGGTACGGAAAATGTTTCTTGATATCGTGAATGACGTGTATCAATTCCATCAGGGTCATATCGGCGACTTTTTTCTTTATCTTTTTTTCGTTGAATAGTTCAGAGAAGTTGAGTTTTTTTACAATATGCTGGGCTTTTATAGATTGCGTTTTTGAGGGGTCCAGCGGATTATTTTCGTCAGGTTGATCAATGCGTACCTCGTAGAGGTCTACAACGAGGGCATTTTGTTCTTCTTCCATTTTAAGGCGTCCAGTTTCAGCGCGTATACATTGTTTCACGCCATGGGGCCCGAATTCGTACATCACAATATCTTTCACATTGTTTTCGTCTTTTCCACCGATATAAATCGATAGCCCTGGGAAATCGCGGATGAAATGACCTTCTTCGAGTAAATGAATGGGATCTGCGGACTTTACATGTGTTAAAGTGGTGCGACGCGCAAAGTGACTTTTCGGGGCCAAATCGCTGTTTAGATAGACACAAATAAACGATAGGATAATCGAGAATACAATGATGGGTGAAGTGATTTGCCAAATACTTAATCCCGACGCTTTCATTGCCGTAATTTCCCCATCCATCGATAAACGACCCACTAATAACAGGGCTGTTGTAAGCGTGCTCATAGGGATCGAAAACATCATCACGTAAGGCATATTGTAGATGAAAACCTGTAGAATGATATCCAAGGAGATCCCTTTGGCCAGTAGATCAATCGCTTTAATAACGACCCCTATGGACATGACAAATGTAAAGAGGGATAACGTCATCAAAAACATGATGAGAAAGTCGATGATTAAATACTTATGTAGTATGCGCATGATGTCTTATCGGTCTGGACTCATGTATCCTGAAGGAACGTCGTGGCGAAAGATAGGGTGAAGGATGTAACCTAATAGTATTCTACATTGGCACATGGATTAGACCAGTGCATCGTTTTCAGCCCATTGTATAACTCGTTTAATCCTTCATCCCAACCGATCGCTGGAAAAAATCCAACGTCTTGAATCCGTTTGAAAGAAATAGAATAGTTTCGTTTATCAGGATCTTCACGTAATTCCGTGAAATGGAGATAACAGCCTGTCAGCTCAGCAATTTTGTCAGCGAGTTCCTTTTTTGTTTTATTCATGCTTTCGTGACCCACATTATAGCATCTACCTTTCATTTCATCAAAATGTTCGATCGTAAACTCAACACAACGCGCCACATCTGTAATATGCAAAAAGGATCGTTGGAAGCTTCCTTCAAAAATGATAAGAGAGCCCTGTCGCAAAGCGCGCCACATAAAATCATTGGGCATTAAATCAAGTCTTACACGTGGAGAAAGCCCGAACACCGTCGTAAATCGGTACGTTACAACATCCGGTTTTTGAAGAAGTTCCTGTTCGGCTTTGACTTTGGATTGGCCATATACCGAAATCGGTTCTTGAGGGGTCTCTTCGAGGCAGAGTCCTTCGACGGCTGATCGGGTCCCATATCCACTGGTTGAATTGGGGTATATATATTTTTGTCCAGGTTGACGGAGTTCATCTAAAAGCATCACGGCTTCGTAATTAATTTCCCAGGCCTCTTTTTCTTTTTGTTCGCAGATCGGGGCGCCTACGAGTGCCGCCAGATTGATGATAAAGTCTACATCCTCTATAGCTCGTTTCAGGGTCTCACGATCTCTGACATCACCCTCCAAACATTCAAACTGAGGATGAATGAAGCAGGGAAGCAGGCTGGTCTGTTGGTATATAAAATTGTCTACCGCGCGGACATGATACCCTTGGCCGAGCAGGTGCGGAACGAGCACGCTGCCTAAGTAGCCAGCTGCTCCTGTTACAAGGATTCTGTTTTTGGCACTTTCCATAGCGGTCCACTGTAGAGACAAGGCTTTTTACTGTCAATCCATCACTACGGTACTTGCGGTGAAAATGAAGCTGTCCACACTTTGCTGTGGGAACAAGGGTTGAATTTAGGCTAGCATCCGCGCCATCAAAGTCAATGAAGGGATGGTTTTGCGGCAATAGCCGGGCGAGTGGCCCATTCCAGGTCCATCCTTTGCCCTCTGCAAACTCATATAATTCTGCGATACGCTGTTGGGTTCCTGGATGAGTTCCTGCAAAATCAGCAATCGATGAATCGTTATAGGCCTCTTCTGGAAGTCTATTAAAGAAGTCGTCGCTTCCTTTGAGATGTCCGTACTCTTGGTGCATAAGCGACAGGCCAAAAATATCAGCGGCCCGTTCCTGTTTTCGGCTGAACGAGCGATTCGTTAATAATTCTGCTGTTCCTGCTAAAGAACCGAGGTTTGCACCACTGCTTAACCCGATTGCGCTAATCAATAGCTTAAAGAGGATTCCGCGTCCGAGGGCCTTTAAATGATCGCGGTTCCGGAAATGTCCCAACTCATGTCCCAATACAAAGGCCATCTCGTTTTCGCTCTCTGCGGATTCCAGTAAGCTCGATGTTACCAAAATCAGTCCACCAGAGAGTGCAAAGGCATTAGCGGCAGGGGAATGTATAATGCCTACATGGTATGTATAAGGATTGTCTGGCCAATGCGTTGCGAGTCGGTTTGCGAGATTCTTGAGGTTTACTCCCTGGGATTTTTGCTCTGTGTCCATCGTTTTTTCTACTCGTTTCCATGCCAAGCTGAGGAGCTTTGCCTCGACGCTGTATGGGATCAGAGGTGCTGTTATATTGACAAAAAAGGCAATGATTACGAAGATCAGCGTGCTTATAGAGGCAATGCCTATGAGGAGTATTATCGCCTCCTTGAGAGGATGGGTTTGCGATACGTTGACCGTGTCATCAGGGAGACGTGGATCGGCCTTCACATTTTTTTAACCCAGGAGCTTTAATCCCGTTCCGAAAGCGAGGACTTCAATTCCGCTTGTCCCCTTTCCGTCCCCTCCAGAACTAGCGAGTCTTGAAGTTTCTAGCCGAGCATTGATAATGGCATCGTACCCCTGAGAAAGAGCTTGTTCTTTCATCCGTAGAATCGCCTCTCGCCTGGCTCGGTCGAGTAGGGGCTCGTATGATTTAATCGGACCCCCCACCAGTGTTCGGAGGGCTGCTAAGAATCGTTTGAAATAGTCGAGCGAGATCACAATGTTTCCGCACACCAGATCGGTTGACGTGTATTTCCATTCCTCCGGGGTCTGTGAAAAGGTGATCACCATCATATCTCGAGTCTGGTTTTCCCGTATTCGTATAGATTGAAAATGTCTATGCTCTATATAACTTCCAATACAATAGGTCATGAAAAGAATCGAAATGTAAATGATGAATTGCAGGATGACATCCATTATTCGACCCTCACTGCGGTGCCGTAAGCGAAGAGTTCTGCTGCGCCTTGGGCAATACTGCTTGTTGAGAACCGAACATTGACCACGGCATTGGCGCCTAACGATTTCGCCTGTTCTTTCATCCGCGCCATCGCTTCATTGCGAGATTCCTGTAACAATTCGGTGTACCCCTTAAGTTCACCGCCGAAGATATTCTTTAGGTTAGCCGCAATATCTCGGCCTACGTGTTTGGCCCGTACAGAGCTTCCCGACACAATTCCATAGAATTCAACGATCGTCTTTTCGGGAATGGTTTCTACATTGCTGATAATAAGTTCATGGTCGTTCATAGATGCTCCTTCACAATCTCCTTTTATATGGAAAAGGTAACAATTTCAGAGGTGTCTACCAAGCTCTATTTCTACGGATTAGGAATAAGCGATAACGCACCTTGCGACGCTACTACAACCCTCCGAAAAATCGGTTTTTAGTTCTTGAGTGGTTAGAAGCGGATAGCACATTCATTAAGGATGCGTTGACCGTTTTCCTGAAATTTCAAGGCTTTTACATCCTGATTGTCGAGCTGATTTTGGAGTGTGGTTAATGTGTCATAAAAGAGGTCCCATCCCCTTCGTTCTCTTTCGTACTGTTGTTTGAGCGGACTATCGTTGCCTGAAGAAAAGTCTATCGATTCAGCAATACGTTTGACCCCCATCTCCATGAAATCAAGAGCCAGACTATCCTGACCTGATTGAAATAAGGCTGCGACCTTAAGAGCAAATTGAAGGAGGGCTACCGTAATCGGAATTTTTGATACAAAACTTCCCGTAAACGGATCAATAATACGTTTTAGCTTGGCAACGTCATTGGTTAGGACCTTTGCATACGCTGAAAAATAAAGGAGTCGCACATAATCTCCGACCATTTTTCCTGCCCGAGCCGCCTCAATGGCTTCTTGTGCAAAGGCCTCCTTATCGTGGCGCATAATGAGTCCGTCTTTGTGCAAATAAGCGAGTCTCGGATGTTCATTCCCAAGCACAGAAAGGATGTATGCCTGATCTTCTGCTCGGCCGATAAATGATGGGGTAAAGGGTCTGTGTTTCATCAGGCTTTTCAACAGGATACCGTTTGTTCCGCCGGTTACATGGATGCGTTGCAGGCACGAGGTTACGCCATTGAGATCACCTGCATTGTATCGGGTCATCATCTCTGCTTCAGAGGACAATGCCTGAGGCAAAGCACTAAAGAAGAAGTATTCGTCGTTTGTTGGAGGGCGATTCGGAAAGGGAACGTCAGGGGCAAATAGACTTTTGGCGATATCTCGTTCATTGACAAGCGCACCGGCAATCATGCCGAGTTCTATGGTTTGTCCTTCGGTGTCTAAACCCTGAGCGCCCCACAAAGGTGAGGTAAAATGTTCGAAGGCTGACTGTTTAGTTTCGGTAACTAACTCGTTTTGTGGGAAGACCTGATCTAGATCAATCTTAAACGTAGCTTGGATATTCGGATCCTTGCAGGACTGCCATATCGGAAGTATGGCTTTTAAAAAACTGTAGTGCCGGCCGTATTTTCCATCCACACCGAATATGTTAAGCAGTTCAGCAGCCTCCTTGCTTCCCGTGTAAAGTTCTGCTGCGGGAATAAGCACCTTGTCCAAGAGCTTTTGTGTGTCCAATTCTGTGAAAACATAGAGGTCGATATTTTTCAGACCTTTTGAATGACGAAAGGCTGCCTGCAGATAGTCTTTACACACAGGTTGTAGGCCTCGATGTGTAACCGAAACAGATAGCAAACAGGCCAACTTTTCTTTATCCGATATGTTTCCCCGGTTTCGTTCAAATTCGAACGTTTTGTCTAAGCCTTGTAACCCGTAAATCACCTCATTTTTTTCTGGATCCACGCCGATTTGAATGGGGTGGTCATACCAGTAGTCTTGTGGCTCTGTCATGGTGTGTGTAAGTATATCGGTAAGATTATGGTTGAGTCCTAGATCTTTGGGAGACGAGGATTCAGACGGAATGGTGAGTAATACATTAGACGTGAAAAGAATCTGTTTAGCAGGATTTTGGATCGGTTCGGGGTTTAGTTCCGTTACCGATACCGTTCGATGAGCACGAAGTGAAATGATCTTTTCTTCTCGGTTCATCTGAAGGTCCTTTGCTTCAGGAAAGAATACAGCCCAGATTTCTTCACATGAAGCTTTTCCGTTTTCTAGGAGTTCTGACAAAGCGCTGAGTCTTGCCGAAAAATCAGGATCTTTTGCTGAAACACCTTTTAGTTCTTCACGGACTTTTTTTATTCCATCCTGGTAGAACTTTGCCGATTCATTAGATTTTGCTAGAGAGGAAAGGAAGTGTGTAGCACGGTCTGTGTTCCCCGCTAAGGCCAGGAGAAAGGCTGCATTTAGAGAATGCGCTTGGCTTTTTCTATCGGTGGCTGCTTCATCAAACTGTGTTAGGACATCGAAGACAAGAGGAGGCGTTTGGTCTTCATCGGTTTGAAATAGTTTTGATAAGATCGTTTCCAGTTCTTCTTGGGGTTTCATTTCAGGCCTCCAAAACTTTTATTTTTACGCAGTCGAATTTTCCGCTTAATACATCTCTGGCTATGGTGTTACTCCTGTTAGAACTCTTATGTATTTATAATTGTCAAAATTCTACCGGATCAAATACTTTGAGGGGTGCATACCGAAAGTCCTTTGTGTTTCTAGAAATGATAGCCTCAACGCCTGCGAAGCGCTATATTGGTCGCACTGATAGTATATCTCCATGAGCGAACTTTTCTGTTGGCCTTCGGTACGCTTTAAGTCAGCAGCTCTTTCAACGCCATGGTTAACTGAGTCTGAATCTCTTCATTTTTAAGGCTTTTGTTTTCCATATCAAAATTCTCGTAAAAACTGGGTATGGACAAGGTGGCTTTAACGTTTCCGTGGAAAAAGGACGCTGATTTATTGGCTGCCGCTAACACATTAGAACCGCCACCGGGCCCGGGAGATGTAGCAAGCAGAACTAATGATTTGTTCTGAAATACTTTTGTGTTGATGCGTGAACACCAATCAAAGAGGTTTTTATAGGCGGCGCTATAGGATCCGTTATGTTCCGCGAACGAAATAATGAGAGCATCGCTTTCTCCAATTTTGGACAGGAATTCTTTGGCTAATGCTGGTTGCCCAAGCTCCTTTTCTTTATCTTCGCTGAATAGAGGGATCTCATAGTCGTTTAAATCTAAAATTTCAACATGGGCTTCTTCTAACAATTTCGTGGCATACGTCACTAATTGCTTGTTAATTGAGTTTTTACTGCTGCTTCCTGCAAATGCTAATACTTTCATGATATCTCCTTCTTATTCTCTTCGAGTTGCTTTTCCAGATTCTTTAAGTCTCCCAGGACCTATAGATCAGCGATACGTTTGTTGTTAAACGTGAATAAAGCGCAGCCATTCCAGATCAGTTGTTGTTGGGTGGGAGCGTAGCCCATGAATCTACCTTGATGAATACCGGTAAAAAACATTTTTGCAAATACTTTATTTTTTTCTGACACAAGCTCTTCAATGATGCACCTGTAATGTGAAAGCGATTTATGGATTGTGTTCATGTATTCGGTTAGACCTGTGTGACCTTGCTTTTCTTCTCCTAAAGATCCCCGGAATGTAAAGTTTTCATGAAGCAAGGAAGGCATTACATGTATGTCCTGGTTATTCCAAAGTATTTCATAGAATTTTCGAACCTGCTCTTTATACACGTTTGCCTCGTCGCTCTTTAGGCGGTAAAGACATAACAAAACCGGTACAGACTTCTACCCAACGTTGGAGATCTGAGTCAGATTCAAAGCCTTCGGGGTCAACATAAACCATCCCCTTCATGGCCTTACCCGTAAAATCCATTTCGCGTGCATGTTCGCGCTGTAGACACGCTGCGTACTGATCCGGGCCCACACGGGCCATGAGTGTATCGTCTACGATACCACAACACATATGTTTGGCGACCATGAAACAGAGACCTCCAAACATCTTCTTTTCTTCAATGTCGGTATGTGTTTGTAACTGTTCCCGCAGTCGTTCTGCTAGTCCTTCGTCGTATGCCATCGATTTATAGGTTTTGTGGTTAAGATTTAATCCTGTTGTTTGAGGTGGCGTAGTTGCAAAAGAGAAATTGTATGAAGAATGATCCAGAAAGGGACGGCAAAGGTTGGAATTAAGCTTAGCGGGAGGTCTTGCATAATATCCGATGTCGTCTGGTCAGAGAGGATCCCTGCGGGTGTGCTTCCAGATAGAACCCCGCCGCCTATTGCGCCGATAAAGTCGAGCAATCCAAGCACATTAAGTGCGATCGCGTGTCGATACCAATTCGGGGTTTTTCGTGCGATCGCGATGACTACGAATGGCGCGTAGGCCCTCAATGATGTCACCAACACCAGCTGGCCAGGCAAAGGTTCCGGGCAGTAGCCCGAAGTGAAAGAGAACAAGAAACATGATGCCCACGAGACGCCACGCTTGAATGGCTGTTATCAGTTGTAAATCGAGTTGCATGGAAAGTCTCTGGACCTTTTCTGAACTAGCATAGGCTAGCGCAAACAGTACGGGGGGGCCAATAACTGAGAGCAAGAAAGCGAGGGGTAAGGTATTGGGGTCTACTGTAAACACACCGAGAACATTCAGTCCAAGGGACAGAATGAACCATGTTAGGACGATACTCTTTAACTGCATTCGATACTCTTTTTAGGGAATGTTAAACCTCTTAATCCAAAACGTCTAGATATTGAGCTTTAAATTACAAAGAAATCCAATCCTTGCGAAGGAGAGATTAAAGAAGTTCCATGGTGGTAGAGTAACAATACAAGTGCAAAGGTCCGCAGCATAGTTCATTCTTTGGGTATCTGACCCCCCCCAAAGGAGAACATAGAATGCCACGAACCTACGAACATTTAAACCGTTATGAACGAGAAGTGATAGCCCAGATGCTAAAAGAAAAATATAGCTTATCTCAAATTGGCCGTCACTTGGGCCGATCCCCCTCGACTATTTGGCGCGAATTTTGCCGTAATCGAGTCCGTGGCCGCTATTACCCAAGACCCGCAAATGGCCTGGCTCAAAGCCGATTACAGCTAGCTCGAAAGCCTCAAAAAGTGATGGGAGCTAGCAAAGAACAAGTGGAGACTCTCCTGGCGAAGTATTGGTCTCCAGAACAGGTTGAAGGTCGAAGAAAGCTAGAAGGTGACCCTCCCATCAGCCGAATGACGATCTACCGCTACTTGTACAGTCCAAGAGGGGCTGGCTACCGAAAATACCTGCGTGGCCCCGGAAAGAAAAAACGAGCGACTCGGAAAAGCCATTCACGTATACACAACCAAACGATGATTGACCAACGCCCCGAAGAGGGTGAAAGCCGCAAGGTGGCAGGCCATTGGGAAGGTGACACTATTCAGGGCCAAACGAGAAAAGAGGCCTGTGTAGTCACTCTAGTAGATCGAGCGACTCGATATCTCATCGCCGATCTTTTACCTCGATGCAATGCCGAATCGGTCAACCGTTCCGTACCTCAGTTCGCTGATTCAGGGCTCCCCTGTAAAACGGTGACTGTAGATAATGGCATGGAGTTTGCCAGCCATGCTAAACTACAGAAAAAAATAGCAACCCCCATTTTCTTTGCTGAAGGGAGAAACCCTTGGCAAAGAGGGACCAACGAAAATATGAACGGTTTGCTTCGCCAGTTTTTCCCGAAGAAAACCGACTTTGCTGCCCACAGCTCCGCTCAGTTGAGCTGGGCTGTGGAGTTACTGAATAATAGACCGAGAAAATGCTTAGAATATAGAACGCCCAAAGAAATGATGGACAGCTTCGGTTTTGCACTTGCAAGTTGAGTCTGCAGGTCTGTAAACGGGTTTTTAAAACCCTTCCATCCATTGGAAAAAAATATTAGTTGGGAGGTCTCAATAAGTAGCGCCTTTTTGTTATACTTTTTTGTGTCGGAAACAATCTGTTGTGTGGTCATTGACCATACCAACGGCCTGCATGAAGGCATAGCAGATAGTTGATCCCACAAAGTTGAATCCTCGTTTTTTTAAATCTTTGCTCATGGCCTTAGACTGTTCTGCTTGTGTTGGCAGCTCCGCCATAGACGTCCATGAGTTCTGTTTAGGAACCCCATCCACATAACGCCAGAGAAACGTATTTAGGGTTCCAAACTCTTCCCTTATGCCCAAGACGCCGCGTGCATTTTTGATGACAGACTCTATTTTGAGACGATTTCGTACAATCCCGGGATCCGCGAGTAGACGTTCGATATTACGTTGCGAATAGGCCGCAACTTTTTCAACCTCAAAGTGGTGAAAGGCTTTGCGGTAGTTCTCCCGTTTTTTGAGGATGGTGATCCAGCTTAGACCCGCTTGTGCGCCTTCCAAAATTAGCATTTCGAAGAGGTGTCGATCATCGTGAATAGGAACGCCCCACTCGGTATCGTGGTACGTTACATAAAGAGGATCGCTTAAGCACCATTGGCATCTATTTTTCATTTTAGGAGATATCGTTTTATTTGATAACAGGGAGGGTCTATTCAATGTTTGCCCCTCCGTGTGGGTTCTCTAACACGCGGATCGTGCCTCCATGCAATTTTATGATGTCAGCGACAATCGCTAATCCCAGCCCTGCTCCTTCATTGTGGGATTGAGGCAGCTGGCTAAAGCGTTCAAATATTTTATCTCTAAAAGCGGGAGGGATTCCAGGACCTGTATCTGAGATGCTGCATACAACATGACCAGGATTTTTATTATGGGTGCTGATGGATATGGTGCCATGTTCCGGTGTGAAACGAATTGCATTATCTAATAGGTTCGCAAAAACCTGATTCAATAAGAGCTCGTCGCCTTTCAAGGTAACGGAAAAGGATCGCTCTGTATGTAATGTGATTTTTTTATCTTCACATAAAAGTTTGTATTGTTCGACGATGTTGTCAATGACCTTGTTAAGGCTTATCTCCTTAAAGTCAAGGGTTCGGGCTGTCTCGTCGAGCCTGGAAAGGATTAAGAGCTGTTCTACAATGTGGGTTAAGCGTTGAGTTTCTTCAAGCATATGGGCGATGGTTTCTTCGTGTTCCTCAGGTGAACGCTCTTTTTGTAGGCAAATTTCTCCCGTCGTTCTCAATCCGGACAGAGGAGTTCGTAATTGATGAGAAGCATCGCTCCCGAACTGCTTCATGCGATCGGCGAGTTTCTGGTACTGATCGAAGGCTGTATTTAGGCATTGGGCCAGCATGCCGATCTCATCATCGTGATGTTCCACCTGTATCCGTTCCTTAAGTTGGCCCCGACTAATACGATGCGCGGTTTTAGCTAACTTTTGAAACGGTCTAAGCATGCGTTTAGGGAACGTGTACACAAGTAGAGACATCATCAAAAGAGTGCCTAGGTTAAGAAAGAAGAGAAGGACCCATTCCACAATTTCTGCACGGGCTATCACCCCTTTATAGACCTCGTGATGTTCTTCAATCTCAATAAAAATAAGGAGAATCGACTCTATAACCTAGATCCGTCAGTTAAACGTGGTTTTCTGCACGAACCATTTGGGCCAAAAGGAATTACAAAAAAGCCTCGACGCACCCAGCGGGTGCGCCTGCGTTTTTTTGCAACCTTTTGCCTTCAAAGCATTCGCACAGAAATCCCACGTTTAACTGACGGATCCAGGTATAAAAAAGAAGAGGACAAGTACCCCCATAAACCAGAAAAAGTATTTAAGGCGTATAGAAATTTTCATATTGAATTTCCTAATCGATAACCGATCCCTCTGATGGTGCTTATGATTCTTTCCGTGTGTGGTTCTTCTATCTTTTTTCGCAGATGAAAAATGTGTACGTCAATAACATTGTCAATGGATGTAGCACGAGACTGAATGCCCCATACATTGCGCGCTAACATCTCACGCGAAACCGTTTGGCCGCGGTGTGTGCATAGATAGCTTAGCAGTTTGAATTCTAAAGGAGTGAGTATAATCTCTTCTCCATTTCTCTGAACATGTCGGCGTAGGCGGTCAATTTTCAGCGATCCCACGTGTAGCTCGTGATTTTCACCTCCGTTGCTGCGGCGAAGCAAAGCGCGGATGCGAGCAAGAAGTCCGGGGAATGCAAAAGGTTTTATCAAATAATCATCTGCCCCTTGATCGAATCCTGACACTCGATCGTCTAACGTATCACGAGCCGTTAAGATAAGAATGGGGTTGGCATGACGATGGGTGCGAATGTGTTTAAGGATGTCTATATCGTCACAATCAGGCAGCCCTAGATCCAAAATAACGAGTGCATCATCCATGTGTTTGATGCGTGGGACGGCCTCCATTCCTGAATGACATACCGTTACGGAATAACCCACTTCAGTTAGGCCTTGTTGCAAACGTTTTGCGATTTTTACATCGTCTTCCACGATGATTACATTCATAAGACTCTTGCTCATAGGGGTCTTATTATCATAGGCAGGGTACAAAGTCTATTTCCTCTCTCTCTGGGAGAGGAGTAAGGTGAGGGTTCTTTGGTCAGAAATCAGAGGCCCGTTTGCCGTCACCCTAGCCCTCTCACAGAGGGAAAGGGAATGATCTGTAAGACAGCCCCATGTTCTTCTATCAGTTACACCCACATCCCCCTCCGCCAATCCCGCGGCCGCCTGAGGCCCCTTCCTGTGTGAAATAAATGTGATCTTGAAGAGAATCCCGAAGAGGATCACGATCTGGACGCATCGTGTAATCGGAAAGAGTCCCTCGTTCCCATGGAGATACCGTTGTGCAGCTCGTGGAAAGCAAGAGGGTCCCACATAGTATAAGTATTCGTTTTATCATTTTTTTATGTCTTTCTCTTTTAATAGTAGCTCTATTTGTTGCTTGAGTTCTTTTTCGGTTTTTTCTCCGTGAAATCCCTTGTGGATATAACGAACGACCCCTTTACGGTCTACGAAGAAAGAGGTGGGCATGGCTGGCACTTGAAACCGTATAGCCAGTATGTGGTTATGGTCGTGAATAATGTCAAATGAGATGGTATGTCGTTTTATGAACTTTTGTATGGAATCTTCATGTTTGTCCATGCTAACAGCCAGGATCTCAAAACCCTTGCCTTTATACTGTTGGTAAAGTTTTTCCATTACAGGGAAGGATTGTTTACAGGGCACACACCATGAAGCCCAAAAATTAATAAGGACGACGTGGTCTGAAATATTAGGGATGCTTTTATCTATGGTTTCTATGTTTAGATCCGGAAAAGGGTGGCCCACAAGTAAGACATCGCTCCCACTTTCTCCGATTGAAACACACAGTACGAACGTAAGTATTGCGTAATGTTTATTGAGCCATCTTCGTGAGTTCATAATGGTTAAACCCTCCTGTTTGTATGATGTATTCGTTTGTCCAGATACAGCCCTCTGCCTGGTGATAGTGCTCAATAAATTCCCACCCCTTTTGTTGCCCGAGTATAAAGGCTGTCGTTGAAAGGATGCCGGCTTCTGTACAGGTAGGGGCAATAACAGAAACCGATAGAGAGCCATTGGCAACGGGATAGCCCGTATGTGGATTTATAATATGCCCATAGTGTTTTCCGCTAATCTTGATATGTCGAAGGTAGTCGCCCGAAGATGCAATCGCGCGGTTCTTTAAAGCGACTCCGCCCCAACATCGTCCCGGATCTTTTGGATGTTCTAGCCCAATGACCCATGCGCCTTGTTGAGGGGCATTCCCATGCATACGCATGTCGGCTCCAAAATCTATAAGGATATCTTTGATGCCATGATCAAAAGCGATTTCAATGGCTCGATCAACGGCGTATTCTTTGCCAATGCCTCTCAGGTCAATGGCCATGCCTTTTTTTGGCAGAAAGATTTTCCCCTCTTCACGTTGGACGTTTTCCCAATTAACAGATGCGCGTATGCGTTCAACGGCCTGAGGTTCTGGTAAGGTGATGTGCTTCATTTTGTAGTCCCATAGATGTATTAAGGGTAAAGCGCTCGGGTCAAAAAGGCCTTGTGTGAGCCAATAGTACCAATCACATAATTGAAACAGTTTCTCGGTTTCTTTATCGATTTCTACCCATGCTTTCCCCGCGTTTTGATTAATTTTGCTAATTAAACTTTTAGAAATATAACGAGAATAACGCGCTTCAAATTCAGCGAGCCAGCGGCACACGTTCTCTTTATACGTTGTTGCGGCGGATGGCGGAGAGGCTTTATAGTCGATACTGCATCGTGTTCCCATAGCCTGAAAGGTAAGGCGGTAGTAATGGGATAAACCACCTTGCATGTTTAAAGAACGTGCTATGCGCTCATAGACGCTGTCGGTCGTTAGAACCATCGGTGAAATCCTATGGTGACAATATTAGCTGAGGGATACGCATCCGGATGGGTTATAGAATCCTGGCCTTCCATGTTGTAACGCTCGTACGATATATCAAAAGACCAGTCATCGTTAGGTTGATAGAGTAACTTTAGCCCTAGTGAGGTGGCCGTTAAATTAGATAGGCGGTAATCCGAAGAATAGGTGCTGGGTGATCCTGTGAATCGGACACCATAAAAGTCTGCGGCGGTTTGTTGATAGTACCGGATCATAGGGCTCAAGGTCCAATACGCTCGGATTTTTTGGTGCTAGGCAAGCTCCATGGTATGTCCCTGAATGCCAAAACTATCATTATAATATCGATAGCTAAGTTCTCCGGCCGCATTGAGAGCGTCAAAAAAGTGGTTGAGTGAAAGGTAAAGGATCTGTTTTGTTCTATTGTCGGGTCGTTTTTCGGGAATCAGTGCTCCGTTAAGTTCAACAACCTTATAAGGATCATCATGGTACCCTGATGAATGACCTAATGTAAGGTTTGCGGTAAACAGTGTTTTGGGGCTGAGTAGTTGTGTTAACCCAAGGAAAAGGTCCGTCGTATTTCGTGTGTCTGTCCCGCCTGTTAGGAAGACATCGATACGGTCATGGGTAAATGCAAATCCAGGGGTTAATGTGGTGTTCTTGTTGTTTAGGCTTATGGCATCTTTGATGGCAATACCATAGGATTGATAATCCTCTTCGGTGCTGGAGGAACCCTGTCCAATAAGTGCATGGTTATCAAATTGTTTTGTTAATTCTACCTTAACAGCAATGCGTGTATCTTCAAGCGTGCTTATTGGAAGCGTTGAGCCTACATTGTTTTGTTGTTGAGCCGGTATGGGTATTTGCTGCACGGGCACTGGGTTCGCTTGCGGCGTAGCTCCAGCAGTAGCAGCAACGGCAGGGGTTACCGCTGATGATTGTTGTATGGAACCTGAGCTCGATCCGCTGTCTGTTCCACCTTCATCCTCCTCTTCATAATAGGGTTGCTGTACGGCTAGATTTTGTTGTGCAGGGGGGGATGCTTGAATAATAGGAGATGTTTGGGGGGGGCGCCTGTGGGGGATGCACCTGAAATTTTATTGTAGACCCCTTCAATTTTTAGGTGAAGCGTTGAGCTCAGATCTTTTTCGAATAAAAAAGTGGGTGAAACTACGCGGATCCTATCATCGCCTTCTTGATAAAAGAAGGATTTCGTGTCTACGCGATCTTCTCCATGAGAACGGCACACGGAGGTAAAGAATAAAATAGCAGCCAGTGCTAAGGCCTTCTGAGGGGATACGCCAAGAACTCTGTGTAAGGATCCCTTGGCGAATCTGTTTCTCTGAATCGGCGAATAGATTTCTACATTACTTTTATCGTCAGATTTTGTGTATATGTTCATACGTTATTTCCCGGATGAATAGGGTTCGTCTTGTGCTTTACTCACAACATTCATCACAGAAGCTGAAAAATAAAGTGGATTAAGATTAATTTATCTTAAGAAAAGAGAGGGGGGTGTTAAGGGAGCTCATGCCTACGTATGTGAAAGAAAAAACCGGTAAAAAAGCACGCTCCTATTGTATGTCCAATAAATATGAATCAGCTCTCATATAGAATCGTAGATCACTGCAAGGATGAGGATTACTGAATCTCAAACCCGAGCGCTTTTACTTTTTCGGTTAAGGTACGATCAGCATTTTGCATGCGAACCTTGAACGTCGAGAATTCATTGCGCAGGAGTTGATCGCTTCGTAGGTGTGCAAAGCTTTTTATGTTGGATCGCAGTCTATGATCCTCTTTTTCAATGTCATACGCCATCCGAACAATTTCCCAGACGGTTTCTGGTTCGTTTATATTCAAGGTATTTTTTTTAATCATCTCTCTTGGATCAATCGATGGAGTAGGGTCCCCAACATGGTTTATACCTAGAAACTCACATGCTTTACGATACACCATGATGGTTCCGCTTAATTTTCCATCAAAAGAAAGGCCGGCCGTGTGTGGAGTTCCAATATCAACATGTTCTAGCAGTGTCTTATTGATGGTAGGCTCGTGATCCCACACATCTAGTACGGCATTTTGGATGTGTTGCCTTTGAAGCGCTAACAACAAGGCTTCTTCGTCCACTACCTCACCGCGTGATGTGTTTATGAAAGTGGAACCTGGTTTTGCTTTCTTAAAAAATTCTTCATGGGCCATTCTAAAAGTGGGGTAGAGGCCAGCTCGGGTTAGCGGAACATGAAGTGTGATGATATCCGATTGGCAAAGCACTTCCTCCAATGCCAGAAAGTCAGGGTTATTCGTTTTCTCGGACTTAGGAGGATCACACGCGAGGACCTGCATACCCAGGTCCTGACTTTTGCGTACGACCCGACTGCCGACCTCGCCCACTCCAATCACGCCCAGGGTTTGCTTTGAGAGACCTGTTTTTCCCCGATCACTTAGGCAGAGGAGAGCTGTGATAATATATTCAGCGACACTGTTGGCATTACATCCGGGAGCGGCAGACCATGCAATCCCAGAATCATTAAGATAGGGTATGTCCATGTGGTCTGTTCCCGCTGTTGCAGTCCCTACAAACTTTATAGCGCTATCTTTAAGGAGGCTTTGGTTGATCTTTGTTTTGGACCGGACGATCAAGATGTTGGCATTTTGGATGTGTTCACTAGAAACATCTTGGTCAGGAATGACCACCACATTCCCTAATGGAGAGAACGTCTCTGTCCCGTAAAGGATGCTGGATGCGCATACAATTTTCATGTCCGAAACCAAGACCTAAGAGCTGATCGCTGATAACCAACCATGCTCTTTAAAGCTAAAGTATAATTCTCTACTCACCCAAGCATCTGTCGCGGCATAACTGATTTGTTTGGGAAACAACCTTGTTCGGCTCCAATTTGATACTTGGGCCTGTTTGGAGATGCGGACGCCTAAAAGAAGCCCTGTTAAACCACGTAAACCACAGTGGGGAAGGTTGTGTATTTGGGCCCGTTTCCCTAAATCCACAAACCCCTTGGAATCAAAGGAGGACAGTTGTTTTAACGCCTTAATATCTTGGTCAAGAGCAACGCCTGCTTTGACCAACCGAGGATTCTCTAAGATGTCTTTTATTTCATCGGTTAACATGAGTTTGTGGAGTTGAAGTAAATATACCTCATTACGGGTCGCGAGCTGTAAAAGCGCAGGAAGATTGTTTTCGCCTTTTTTAAAAGTAGGTTTTGTTTCTGTGTCAAACCCGATGATGGTCTCCTTGTTTAAAATTGGGATAGCTTGGTGAAGCTCTTCTTTTGAAGATATAACATAGACTGGACCCGTAAAACTGAATAGCGGGAACGTATTTATTTCTTCCTTGGTTAACTTTGTAGAAGGGTCAAAGGCCAATGTATTTGTTTCTTGTTTTTCCATATAATCTTTATTCGTAAATATGTGTATTCCACCGCGGCGGATCTTCGAGATTTGTGGGTGAAAAACTAATCTAAAAGTGCTCCAGGACCCAAGCATATTCTTTTGAAATACTTTCGGTTATATGTCCCGGACGTATTTTTTCGGGTAAAACATCAAACGTATATGTCTCAATTTCAAGATGCTGACAAAACCCCATTTTTAATGTATTAAAAAATCCAGGGGTTAATGCTGAAGCGGTTGTTCCTAGTTGTTCTGTCCCTTTCCAAAATAAGGGGACATGAAAGTGTATGCGGACATCTTTAAATGTCGGGTGCCGATGAAGCTCAGCGAGTGCATGCGGTAGATCTTCCCAGCATTTTATTATCCCGTTATCGTTTTGAGCAACAACCTGGTGTAAGTAGGTGGGTTCACAGAAACGTTCCAGCTCTTTAAGGGCATCTTCATTGTTTTTTGCTTTAAGGGCGGCGCTTAAATGAATTTTTGATATTCGAATGCCTTCAGCAAGATATCGGTCCAACGATTTTTCCAGATTTTCGTGTTGTATCGCTGGGTGACAGGTATCAAAACAGATGCCTACGTATTTCCTGAGTAGTTCCTCAGCCATAACAGGCGAGTACCCCGCTTTTTTGCAAAGAAAATTAGTGCCTTGTGGCCATAGGACCGTTTTAAAAAAGTCGATGACTTCTCCGGTGGTTTCAAGATAACAACCGGGCTCTGGTTCCAGTCCAATATGAATTACTTTTCCCGTTTTTTGGTAGATATCTTCCAGGCCCATTATGCAGTCGGAAAGCATTTCAACAATTGGTAGAGTAACAATACAAGTGCAAAGGTCCGCAGCATAGTTCATTCTTTGGGTATCTGAACCCCCCCCAAAGGAGAACATAGAATGCCACGAACCTACGAACATTCAAACAGTTATGAACGAGAAGTGATAGCCCAGATGCTAAAAGAAAAATATAGCTTATCTCAAATTGGCCGTCACCTAGGCCGATCCCCCTCGACTATTTGGCGCGAATTTCGCCGTAATCGAGTCCGTGGCCGCTATTACCCAAGACCCGCAAATGGCCTGGCTCAAAGCCGATTACAGCTAGCTCGAAAGCCTCAAAAAGTGATGGGAGCTAGCAAAGAACAAGTGGAGACTCTCCTGGCGAAGTATTGGTCTCCAGAACAGGTTGAAGGTCGAAGAAAGCTAGTAAGGTGACCCTCCCATCAGCCGAATGACGATCTACCGCTACTTGTACAGTCCAAGAGGGGCTGGCTACCGAAAATACCTGCATGGCCCCGGAAAGAAAAAACGAGCGACTCGGAAAAGCCATTCACGTATACACAACCAAACGATGATTGACCAACGCCCCGAAGAGGCTGAAAGCCGCAAGGTGGCAGGCCATTTGGAAGGTGACACTATTCAGGGCCAAACGAGAAAAGAGGCCTGTGTAGTCACTCTAGCAGATCGAGCGACTCGATATCTCATCGCCGATCTTTTACCTCGATGCAATGCCGAATCGGTCAACCGTTCCGTACCTCAGTTCGCTGATTCAGGGCTCCCCTGTAAAACGGTGACTGTAGATAATGGCATGGAGTTTGCCAGCCATGCTAAACTACAGAAAAAAATAGCAACCCCCATTTTCTTTGCTGAAGGGAGAAACCCTTGGCAAAGAGGGAGCAACGAAAATACGAATGGTTTGCTTCGCCAGTTTTTCCCGAAGAAAACCGACTTTGCTGCCCACAGCTCCGCTCAGTTGAGATGGGCTGTGGAGTTACTGAATAATAGACCGAGAAAATGCTTAGAATATAGAACGCCCAAAGAAATGATGGACAGCTTCGGTTTTGCACTTGTAAGTTGAGTCTGCACATCTGGATGGATAACGGCTTCAGAAACCCAAAATAATATGGAATGGGTTGATAGTAGTTTGAGTTTGAATCAACAGATTTATCGAATTGAAGTGGACGTGAAGCAGTGAGGACACTCAAAAAATATCGAATTCTCAATGCTCAATTTCGAAGTCCTTTTTTCCCCTTGGACATTCTACATTCTGTGGCTCTCATCTTCTTCGGATACACGGGCCGCTGCCGAACTTCATCAATGCCCAAAGCCTTAATTCCATTTAGATCGCGATGTGTAAGCCCATAGGCCACGACCGCTTTAACCGATTCGTACACTTTGTGCCAGCTATTTCCAAATATATGGGCCGTTTCTTCCTGCGATAACCTTCGATCCCACCCCGCCATTTTAATTAGTGTGTGAGAGAAACCTTCTTTATCTAGTATCCGACCCTAGTTCGGAAACCGGTATGATATGCCTGACCCAACAAACCAATCATCTGCACTATCTGAAAGACCGATACCGACTAAGGCGTCTAGCTGGAGGTTTTCTTGTATCAGATAGGTGAGTCCACCGTCAAACGAATGGGATGAACCATTTGCGCTGAGTCCCTCATCCCCGAAGAGTTCTATGTATGCACCCCATCCTCCCGTTAAATCGAGGCCCAGTGCAATGGTATAAATCATGGAAGATAATAAAGAGCGCCCGTTTTCAGTATCTTGGGTTTCCCATTCTACACCCAAATTATATCCTAGAGAAAGTGATTCTGAGAGGGTGTGCGACATGGCAAAACGGAAGCTTGGATCAGTGCGATCGCTACTAAATGCAGCATCGCCCCAGGGCAATGAAATCGCGGAAAGCAATGCGATTTTGGGAAAATAAGCGTTTTCTTTAATCCCGTAAATTTTAACGCCCAACTCACCGTCACCAGACCCGCTTGTATCGTTTCCGGCATTAGGGTCTTCCTTTATATATCCGTCCCATCCCAAGCGTAATTCAATGCCTTCAATAAGCCCGATTCGAACCAACGTTTGAGGGATTTCATATCGTTTCAGATCCGGGTTATCGCCACGTGTGTACAACCAACCGATCTCGGTTTGAAAGAAGCCGGGTTCAATGACAGAACTTGATTCAGTTGCATCAGGCCGATCGGTAACCAGATCTTTTGCATGTAAAAAAGAGGCGCCTGAAAAGATGAAAATAGCCGAAAGTATTTTAAACAATCTCATAATAACATGTCTCCATTTTTATGGTCCAATATTTATGTTTTGATCAATCAAAATAAAATGTTAGAGGGCACCTTAGATACATGTCTTGAATCCGTGGTGGATTGTAAAATTAAATGCCGCAAAAAATGGACCTGAGAGCTTCTGTTCATGCGGCGATCTCCAAATCGAAACACTCCTGTGCGGGTTTGTATTCTAGGATCTTGCGAGGATAGTTGTTAATCCATTTTTCAATCTCACCAATACGGTCGATGGTATATTTTCCGATGTTGTCTCCTTTGGCAACGAAACGACGAACCATACGGTTGGCATTTTCGTTGGAGCCTCGTTCCCAGGAAGAATACGGGTGAGCATAATAGAGTTTAACACGTCTCTTTTTGCTAAATCCGGAACGTTCCATCTGCTCCACGTCGAGAAACTCGCTCCCGTTATCGGCTGTAATCGACTTGAACATCGATCTGAATGGGCCAACTCCCGTCGATCTTTCGATCGCTTTAAGGGCCTGCAGAACCGATGCCTGTGTTTTATCCGAAAGTTTTCTCACCCTTAGCATTCGGGTCTTTCTTTCTACTAACGTCATTAAAACCGGTTTTGAAGTTCCTTTTCCGCCGACGATCAAATCCAATTCCCAGTGCCCAAATTCCTCGCGTTTTTCTACGGTCTTAGGTCGTTTTTCGATACTGGTCCTTCGGGCATGTTGCTTTTTAACCCGCTTAATAGCACGTCTTTTTCGTTTTATCCGTTTTCGTTTTTCCCATAGGGACTCGTTGCTCACCCCCGGGATGAGACCTTGGTCAATATAGGTATACAGCGTTTTTGTACTCACCGCTGCAGGTCTCTGCTCTTGTTTAAGCAAAGGAGCAACCACATCGGGTGAGCGTTTGTGAACAAGAATGTGCTCGCTGATAAACACGGCCGTTTCATGATGCTTTCCAAGCTTAAGCTCAGGTCCCTTGGCCGTCGCATTTAGATCATGAAGTTCCTGGGCTCGATCACTGCTGTATGCTTTCTTCTTTCGCAGTTCTGTATCGAAATGCTCTACCTCCCCACGTTTGATTTCGCGCTCTATGGTTCGACGATGCCTTCCCAGATAGCTAGCTATCTCCAAAGGACGTCCTCGGTTTTTGAGCATTGTTTCAATCATGATCCGTTCTTTCTGTGTCAAATGCTTGCCTTTTCGGGGATGAATACTACTCTTGATTTGTTCCATGTCTTTCTCCTTTTTTTGTCTTCTGTCGAGTTTTTAAATCTAGAAGATTTCGGCATGGAACACTCCTGTTTTACAATATCTTCTTTTGGGCATTTAATATTACAATTCTCAAAAGGTTTAGAACGGTTAAAAAATCTTGCAGCGAAGGACGTGGCTGATAAGATGTCCGGATGCCACGAAAACCAACTATACGGAAATTACTGTTACTCGTGGTGCCTCTCTCTATTTGTCTTGGAATCAGTTGTACACAGACTCAAAGTGACCAGACGGAACCTGCTAAAGTAGATAACTCCGGTCCCGCCGAACCGCTGGTGCTTATTAATACCTCAATCTATACAGTAAACCCAAAACAACCTTGGGCGAAAGCCGTTGCCATACAGGATGGTAAAATCCTGGCCGTTGGCGCTAAGAAAGAAGTGATGAAGCGAGCAGGTTCCAATGCTCGTGTTCTCGATTTGAAAGGCCGTCTGGTTATGCCGGGGTTCCAAGATACGCATCTGCATGCCCTTGAAGCAGGCATGAATGAGAAGCAATTCTATTTCCCCCCAAAAGCCTCTCTTGCCTCTTACGAGCGCCTTGCTCGTAAATGTGCGAAACAACAGCGCGGGGCCTCATGGGTTCTTGGGGCAGGTGTTTCCGTGATTGACTTGCTGGAGAGAGAGGAACTTCCGGTTGACGTTCTTGACCGTGCTGTTCCGGACCGTCCAGCACTCATCCTTGATGATTTAGGGCATGGGGCCTAGGCTAACACTCTAGCCCTCAAAGCAGCATCCTATGATAAATTAAAGGGAAACCCTCCCGGAGGCATTGTACACCGAGATCCCGAATCAGGACGGTTAAGCGGTATTGTTTTTGAAAAATGCCCAGCAAGCCTTGCGGTTGGCCGCCTGGCCACCCACACCCGAGAATCTCGATGCTGCCTACAAAGGATTGCTTACGGGTCTCCACCATTTAGCTGAAAAAGGTATTGCAACCGTAAGCGATGCAGGTGGATACTGGCCACGCGGACATCATGAAGCATGGCTGCGCGCTGAGAAAGAAGGCGCCTTAACCGTCTGTGCCTGTAATGCCCTTTATGTGTCCCCAGATTTACCTTTTGAAAAACAAATCCAGGACTTAAAACGTATTTACTCGAATGATCCCGACCGCCGAGTACGCTTTAATCAGGCGAAGATTTATGCAGATGGAATTCTTAGTCAGGGAACCGGTGCTTTGTATGAACCATACGATGAGTTTTTTGATCTCCCGGATCCGCCGGAGCGTGGCTTTCTTTACTTCAAACCCAAGATGTTGAACCGTTATGCATACGCATTAGAAAAAATCGGTTTTCAATTGCATTTCCATGCCACGGGCGACCGGGGGGCCGGACTGGCCCTAGATGCGATAGAACATGCCCTCAAACAAAGCGGAATCCGAGACCGGCGGCATCGAATTACGCACCTGTACCTCATCGACCGAAAGGATCGTCCCCGATTCAAGACCCTTGGCGTTGTCGCTGACTTTCAGCTCTCGCCGGATTCCATTGATCCAGACTATGCTGATTATATGGAGGAATATATAGGAGACCGTGCCCATGAATTGTTGCCTGTGGCATCCATGCTGGATTCAGGGGCTAAAGTTATTCTTAGCAGCGACTGGGACGCCGACGTACTTGAGCCATTTGAGAAAATTGAAACCGTTGTGACTCGCGCGACGAATGGGATTCCCGGCATAGCCACTGCCATTAAAATGATGACGTTAGATGCAGCCTATCTTCTGCATCACGAAGACAAGACCGGATCGATCGAGGAGGGCAAACTCGCTGACCTAATCATACTCGATCAAGATCTTTTCACCATCCCAACGAACCAGATCAAAAATACGAAAGTTTTGATGACCCTCTTGAGCGGGGAAGAGGTTTACCGTGCACCAGGGTTTTAGGGTATACTTATATGGGTTGTATCCGAGGAAAGAGAAGAGAGCCATCTGACTCGTTCAGCGTCTTGAAACCATTTTTCAGTCAAAATATCTGGATCAAAAACCATCCAGAGAGTGGATAAAAATAAATTAAAAAGTTCCATTCCCGGGAAAACCGTTTTAAAAACCATTCCATTGTTTGGGAAAAAAGAAAAATTCGTTCTCTATAAGGAGGACGTGGTTTGTAGGATGAAGGAAGGAGTTATGTGTATGACGGATTTTTTTGATGATGATCTAGTAAAACGAAAAGAGGCCATGCCCGACCTTAAAATGGGACCTGGGCATGAAAACCCGTCGACGAAAACAGAACCAGGCACGAGTTCTGATGTGCCTTCTCGAGGCGTCTCTGACTTTAATTTGACGAGTATGACACGGCATAAAATAGAGATCGAAGATCAAGTGGCTAATGCCATGAAAGAGTTAGAGCGTTTACGTCAACGGCAGGAAGACCTTGAACAACAAAAAGAAAGCCTGGAAAATCTTCGCCAAAGACAAGATCGATATGCAAAGGGTAAAAGAGATGTTATAGAACGTTTAAGTCAGAATCTTGTGGTCTTAGAAAAAGAAGAACTTCAGGCTGAACAAACATTAGAATTGCTGCATTTAACGCGACAGAAGTTTAAAGCGCGGTTGGAAGAAATTCAGGATTTAAATGAAGAAAATTGGTCTGAAGATATTTTTAGAGAAGAATTGAGTAAAGCGCTTTCGCTGATTGATAATACTCGTGATGAGTATAATAAATCAGTGGCTAAAATCGAAGCCTTGAGCCGCGAAAAAGGGTCTGGCGTTGATCATCAACCGATGTTACTTAATGAAGGGCCGGACCATGAAGGTGAAGAGAAAACGTTTATGTCTTGGTTAAAAGTGGGTTTTGCGGTTTCATTTCCGGTTATTGTAACCTTGACTATTCTAGCGGTGCTCTATTATCTAAACAGCATAGGGATTTTGTAGGTGTAATGATGATCGGCCCACGATTTTCTAATGAATAAAAAAACAGATAGTGTAAATCAGCGTCTTAATGATATTGAACGGGAAACAAGACATGTTCGCAATAGTATCAAGGCCGTGTCAAAAGAAATGGGTCGTACGGGAATAAAATATGACCTTGAAAGAAAGGCGGATCGAACCTGTCAAACAAGGGGTCGCATAGATCGTCATCGTGTTCTTTTCATGAACTATTTGTCCTCCACAGATTTTCCCGGTAACCGTTCCCTGAAAGATGAAAAGTCCGTACAAAAAAACAAAGCGATTTTTATGTTAATCGTTGTTTCCATTACTTGTTATGTCGTAATAAATCTCCTTAACCATTGAAGAAAGAGTTCTTAGTGGTTTGTCTTCCTAATAACCAATAAATCTTCTGAGTAAATCATGTCTAAAGCATACTCAAGCCATACCGAAAAGATAGATGTAGAATATGTGGCGCATCTGGCGAGAATCAAGCTCAATGAGGAAGAGCGAGAACGGTTTCAAGCTCAATTAGAGGAGATTCTTGGATATGTGGATCAATTAAAAACGTTGAATGTAGAAGGCGTTGATCCCATGGCCCATCCTTTTCCGATTCAAAATGTTTTTCGCGAAGATAAAACGTGTCCCAGTCTTGATCATGAGGTAGCCATGAAAAATGCTCCTCAAAAAAGAAACGGCCATTTTATGGTTCCGAAGATTGTGGAATGATTCAGAAGTGTTATTAGCTGTTTGTTATTTTTCATACGAACCTTGAACGGAGAACCCTGAACCTTGAACCCTTATAGTTATCAAAAAGGTACAATACATGAGCTCGTCAACCTATTGGAAAAGGGTGCGTGTACTTCTGAAGAGATTGTTACGGATGTTCTGGATTCGATTGGAGCGTTAGATAAGAAGATTCAAGCATATGTTTTCGTCGACCGGGAAGCTTGTTTGGAACAGGCACAGATGGCAGATCAAGCTCGTCAAGCAGGGAAAAAAGGCTCTCTTCTTGGTGTCCCTATCGCCATTAAAGATGTGCTTAACGTAAAAGGGGACCCGTGTACATGTGCTTCTAAAATAATGGAGGGATATACGGCTTCTTATGATGCGACCGTGATCTCGCGGCTTCGAGAGGAGGGGGCTGTACTACTTGGAAGAGTCAACATGGACGAATTTGCAATGGGGTCTAGCACGGAAAATTCTGCTTTAAAAGTTACGCGAAATCCTTGGAATACAGATTATGTGCCCGGCGGTTCTAGTGGGGGATCTGCTGCAGCGGTTGCTGCGGATGAGGCGATTGCTTCTTTGGGCTCGGACACCGGGGGCTCGATTAGACAGCCGGCAGCGTTCTGTGGGTGTGTGGGGCTGAAGCCGACCTATGGCCGGGTGTCTCGGTATGGTCTTGTGGCTTATGCTTCATCGTTGGATCAGATTGGTCCGATTACAAAGGATGTCCGCGATTCAGCTATTTTACTCGAAGCGATTTCTGGGTATGATCAAATGGATTCTACTTCTGTCGATATGGCTGTACCCGACTTTCAGTCGGCATTGAAAGAGGGCCTTGAGGGTGCTCGGTTAGGGCTTCCCGCAGAATATTTTGTTGAGGGTGTTGACCCGGAAGTAAGAGAAGGGGTAGATAAGGCCATTGAACAATGCCGTAGTCTTGGGGCGGAAACGGTTGAGGTCGATTTGCCACATACCTCTCATGCGATTGCGGCCTATTATATTATTGCGAATGCAGAAGCTTCAGCCAATCTTGCTCGTTTTGATGGGGTTCGATATGGGGCGCGTATCGATGGAAAAGATCCCATTGATATGTACGCAAAAACACGAGAACAAGGATTTGGAGAGGAAGTGAAACGCCGAATTATTCTCGGAACATATGTTCTTAGTAGCGGATATTATGATGCTTATTATTTGCGGGCCCAGAAAGTTCGTACATTGATCCGCAACGATTTTGAAAAGGCCTTTGAATCGTGTGATGCTTTATTAACCCCTACAACACCTACAGCGGCCTTTGCCGTGGGGGAAAAGAAAGGTGACCCGCTTCAAATGTATTTAAATGATGTCTTTACGGTTACAGCTAATCTCGCGGGCATTTGTGGGATTTCTGTTCCATGCGGTTTTACGAGTAAAGGTCTTCCTATTGGGCTGCAGATCTTAGGCCCAGCGTATAAAGAAGAAAATGTTTTGAACGTCGCATACGCCTATGAGCAAGCTGCAGGAAGGTCAAAAGTCTGAAGTCTTTAAGACCGAAGAGGGTTAGTATAAAAAGAGTCTTTGCAGGCGGTGAGGCCGATACTGGATAGTAAGAAGTAGAGAGATGAAAGTGTGAGTTATACAGATTTAGAAATTTGGCAGATAGCACGAAGGCTTGTTCTTGGGATACACGAAATGACATTAAGAAATTTGCCAAAATTTGAACTGTATGAAGAGGGTAACCAAATGGGATACAAAATCTTTACAAGATACATCTTTATACCAAGAGATCCGCAAGGACTTAGAAATGCTTGATAAAAAGATAGATTCTTTTATTCAATCAGTAGAGAAAGGCCGCATAAGTAAAAAATGAATATACTTTTATTTCCGTCTCATAGTTTAGGTTGGTAGCTATTCTTATCCAACATCCAGTATCATGAACTATAAAGTTACCATAGGACTCGAAACACATGTGCAGCTTAAGACAAACACCAAGGTATGGTGTAGTTGTGCGAATGTGTATGGTCATCCTCCGAATACGGATATCTGTCTGATTTGCTTAGGATATCCTGGGAGTTTACCTGTTTTGAATAAGGAGGCGGTACGGTTAACGGTTATGACAGGGCTTATGTTGGGGTGTAACATCAACACATACAGCAAGTTTGATCGGAAAAGCTATTTTTATCCTGATATGCCTAAAAATTATCAGATCTCGCAGTATGACAAACCTTTTTGTGAAGGAGGCGGGGTTGAGATTGATGTTGATGGGGATCGTAAACGTGTAAGCCTTACACGTATACATCTTGAGGAAGATGTCGGTAAAAATATCCATCACGAAAGTGCCAGTCTCATTGATTTTAATCGGGCTGGAACCCCCTTAATGGAAATTGTAACTGAACCGGATATGGAGTCAGCGGATGAGGTGTTTGCCTATCTCCTTGCGCTCAAACAAATTTTGACGTACGGCGCTGTTAGCGACTGTAATCTGGAGCAGGGGAACATTCGTTGCGATGTAAATTGTAGTGTTCGGCCCGCTGACCAGAAAGAGTTAGGGACGAAGACAGAAATAAAAAATATGAATACCTTTAAAGGGGTCTATCGAGCGCTTAAACATGAAATCCAGCGCCAAATAGATGTGGTGGAAAAAGGGGGTGTCATTCATCAAGAAGCACGGCGATGGGATGATCTGGCTGGGGTTACCACAGCGATGCGCCCCAAAGAGTATGCGCATGATTATCGGTATCTTCCCGATCCAGACTTGATGTCTGTCGTTTTGAGTGATGAACAGGTATCAAAATGGAGAGAAGCGTTACCGGAATTGCCTGCGGCGCGAAGAAGCCGATTGGTCGCAGAATATAACATCCCCGAATACGATGCTAAGGTGTTAGCCGCCGATAAAGCCATTGCCGATTATTACGAAGAAGCCGCCCGACTTTCCGACCATCCTAAAGTCGTCTCAAATTGGATTATGACCGAAGTCTTGCGCGCTTTGTCTGAGCACGATAGGGGGATTCAGCAGATTAAAATTTCTCCACAGTATTTAGTGGATCTCGTCAAACTCGTTGATGATAAGACCATCAATATGCCGAGTGCTAAGGAGGTCTTTAATCAAATGTTTGAAACCGGAGAAAATCCTAGTACAATTGTAGAGCACAAAGGGCTCGTTCAGGTAAGCGATACCGATGCCATTGATGCCTTGATTGTACAGGTTCTAGAGGAGCATCCTCAGTCTGTGGGAGACTACAGAAACGGGAAAAAAAACGCAGCGCAATTCCTCGTTGGTCAGGTTATGCGTTTAAGCAAAGGAAAGGCCAATCCTCAGATAGCGATGGAGGCGATTCAGAAAAAGTTGAACAGTTGATAATGCCGAGCACTGTTTTTTTTCGTCATGACGACAAATAACGAATATATCATCGAAATCCTTGAAAATGCCGGGTTAATACTTCAGGAACAAGGTGTACGCGTTATGAGTGTAGCCGATACAGAGGATGGTGATGTTATAGATATCCTGGTTCGTGACGAAGGGATCCATAAAATGGACATCTTAAAGGCGTTGGCGAATCAATTTGGGATGGAGACCATTGATCTTTCCGACGTAGACATTTCTCAAGACATTCTTCAGTTGGTTCCTGGAGATGTGGCTATTCGTTACAAAATCATTCCTGTTTCCGAGACGGATGGACTCTTGACCGTTGCTCTTAGTGATCCTTTGGATGTCGAAACGTTAGATAGCCTGCGCTATATCTTAAAAAGAAACGTGGAAGGCGTTGTTGCAGATTCTAAGAAAATTGATCAAGCGTTAAGTCATTATTATGCAGGATCAACCAGTAGCATAATGGAGTCTGTATTAGAAGAGATTACAGATGCCGCGGGGGGACTCGTTACAGTCGATGGGGTATCCCTTGATTCTAGTGAAGAGGTTTCTGAATCTGATACCCCTATTATCAAACTAGCCAGTCTCATTATTTTTGAAGCGTTTCGAAATAGGGCTTCGGATGTACATATCGAACCCTTGGCCAAAAAATTAAGAGTCCGGTATCGGATTGATGGGGTGCTGCAGGAAGTTGATAGAGCGCTTCACGATAGAGGTGTCGCGATGTAGCACGAAGAAAACCAGCCGATTACCTCGTCGGGAGAAACCTCTTCGAACGCTTGTGTGATCGCTTCAGATAGTTCCTGCTGACTGCGGGCTGCAAGGCTGCCCAACCGATTCTTTATCTTGCCCCACATTTTTTCAATGGGGTTGGAATCGGGGCTGTAGGGTGGAAGGAATCTTACATGGGCCCCACATGACTCAATGAGTTCAATGACCTTGGGATTGTGATGGACGCGAAGATTGTCCATGATGACGATGTCTTCAGGTGAAAGAGTCGGGAGAAGAACCCGGCGAATATATTCTCCAAAAACAGCCGTCTCTGTCGCCCCCTCCCCCTCCATAGCCGCTGTTGTTCCGTCCAGGCGGACCGAAGAAGTCAAGGTGGTGGTACACCAATGTCCATGAGGCGTTTTGGCAAAAAGCCTGTTCCCGCCCAACGCCCGGCCCCGCAGACGAGTCATATTCGTTTTCGCCCCGGATTCATCAATAAAGACAAGGCGACTTGGATCAAGTTTGGCCACCTCTTGGATCCACTGCTTTCTCAAGAGATTTACATCCGCCCGGTCTTGCTCGCTGGCGTGAAGCGTTTCTTTTATACCGGCAGCCCAACCGATTCAACGCCCGCTGTACGGCCATGATCGACCCCTTCACGCCGCTCATGTTCTTGAGTTCTTCAAGCGTTGCCGGGATGTTTGCCCACCAGTTGAGCCAACGCCTTGAGCTGCTTTCCGCTGTAGAGGGCCTGACGATGCCCACGCGGTCGGGGAGCGGTCTGTCCGGTTTCGTTGAAACGAGAGAGCCCACGCTGAAACGTTCTAAGATCTACACGATAAGAAGATGCGATATCAGCCTGGGAACCTTTGCCCATTTTGTAGGCATCTATCGCACGCCGCCGGATTTCTGCTGTTGCTATACTCGTGTCATGGAGTATAGATCTTCTAAAGAGGCATTTCAATCGTTAAATGCTCTAGCCCTCCTCGGCGACTTCAGTCGGCGATTATAAGTCGATTAAAAATTATGGCGAATATGCAGATTGCCGAAAAAAGATTATCTCAAGATGGCCGTATTCAAATCAAGGTGATGGGGCGGGAACTTGATTTACGTGTTTCAACGGTTCCCTCTAATCATGGGGAAAGTATTGTCATGCGTATTTTGGACAAAGATAGCTTGAAGCTAGGATTGCCTCAATTGGGTTTTCTTGCTGATGACCAACAAACCTTTGAAGAACTCATTAAACTAGCGGATGGGATTGTCCTGGTCACCGGACCTACAGGATCGGGTAAAACCACCACACTGTATTCATGTTTAAACTATCTAAATCAACCGGACCGGAAGATTATAACGGTTGAAGACCCTGTTGAATATCAACTAGCCGGTATTAATCAAGTGCATGTACGCGCTTCCATTGGCCTAACATTTTCAGCTGCCTGGTGGATTGTAAAATTAAATGCCGCAAAAAATGGACCTGAGAGCTTCTGTTCATGCGGCGATCTCCAAATCGAAACACTCCTGTGCGGGTTTGTATTCTAGGATCTTGCGAGGATAGTTGTTAATCCATTTTTCAATCTCACCAATACGGTCGATGGTATATTTTCCGATGTTGTCTCCTTTGGCGACGAAACGACAAACCATACGGTTGGCATTTTCGTTGGAGCCTCGTTCCCAGGAAGAATACAGGTGAGCATAATAGAGTTTAACATGTCTCTTTTTGCTAAATCCGGAACGTTCCATCTGCTCCACGTCGAGAAACTCGCTCCCGTTATCGGCTGTAATCGACTTGAACATCGATCTGAATGGGCCAACTCCCATCGATCTTTCGATCGCTTTGAGGGCCTGCAGAACCGATGCCTGTGTTTTATCCGAAAGTTTTCTCACCCTTAGCATTCGGGTCTTTCTTTCTACTAACGTCATTAAAACCGGTTTTGAAGTTCCTTTTCCGCCGACGATCAAATCCAATTCCCAGTGCCCAAATTCCTCGCGTTTTTCTACGGTCTTAGGTCGTTTTTCGATACTGGTCCTTCGGGCATGTTGCTTTTTAACCCGCTTAATAGCACGTCTTTTTCGTTTTATCCGTTTTCGTTTTTCCCATAGGGACTCGTTGCTCACCCCCGGGATGAGACCTTGGTCAATATAGGTATACAGCGTTTTTGTACTCACCGCTGCAGGTCTCTGCTCTTGTTTAAGCAAAGGAGCAACCACATCGGGTGAGCGTTTGTGAACAAGAATGTGCTCGCTGATAAACACAGCCGTTTCATGATGCTTTCCAAGCTTAAGCTCAGGTCCCTTGGCCGTCGCATTTAGATCATGAAGTTCCTGGGCTCGATCACTGCTGTATGCTTTCTTCTTTCGCGGCTCTGTATCGAAATGCTCTACCTCCCCACGTTTAATTTCGCGCTCTATGGTTCGACGATGCCTTCCCAGATAGCTGGCTATCTCCAAAGGACGTCCTCGGTTTTTGAGCATTGTCTCAATCATGATCCGTTCTTTCTGTGTCAAATGCTTGCCTTTTCGGGGATGAATACTACTCTTGATTTGTTCCATGTCTTTCTCCTTTTTTTGTCTTCTGTCGAGTTTCTAAATCTAGAAGATTTCGGCATGGAACACTCCTGTTTTACAATATCTTCTTTTGGGCATTTAATATTACAATTCTCACATTCTTCGACAGGCCCCTAACGTTATTATGATTGGCGAGATTCATGATTTAGAAACGGCCGACATTGCTATCAATGCCTCACTCACCGGACATTTGGTCTTTAGTGCCTTGGACACAAATGATGCGCCCAGCGCCATTGCCCGATTATTAGACATTGGTGTTAAGCCTTTTTTGGTGGCTTCTTCAATCCGCGGGATTATGGCCCAGCGCCTCGTAAGAAGCATCTGCGAAACCTGTAGAGAAGAATACGTGCCCGAAAAATCTGAACTCAGTCTGTTGGGAAATGCGAGTCAGCAGGTTAAAAGCGTGACGATGTATCGAGGCACGGGATGTTCTCAGTGTGGAATGTCCGGGTATCGGGGACGGATTGGGATCTTCGAAATACTGGTGCTTAACGACGAAATTTGGCAGATGATATTTGAAGATGTGTCCTCGACAGAGCTGCGTAACAAGGCGCGCCAACTGGGTATGCGGACCCTGCGAGAGGATGGAATCCGTAAGGTGATCGGAGGGCAAACTACCGTTGAAGAAGTCTTGCGTGTATCCGCGAGAGATCTCGGATTATGAGTGAAGAAAAAACAGTTGATGTATCTATTCAAGACTTGCTGCAATTGGTCGTAGATGAAAACGCTTCTGATCTTCATGTAGCGGTTGGAACGCCGCCTGTATACCGAATTCATGGAAAGCTGCATCCTTTAGATACTCATCCTTTAAAGGCCAAAGATACGGAACGCCTTATTCAATCGATTGTTCCCGAAAAATATCAAAACGACCTCCAAGAGAATGGCGGCGCCGATTTTGCTTTCAGTTTTGAGGGTCAAGCCCGATTTTGGGTTAGTGTTTTTAAGCAAAAAGGGAGCATGAGTATGGCTCTTCGTTTAATTCCGACAACGTTAATCTCCCTCGACGACATGGGGTTACCTGCGCAAATACAAGAGCTGCTTTATAAACCGCGTGGATTAATATCGGTGACCGGCCCGACGGGGAGTGGGGAAACAACCACGCTAGCCAGTATGGTTAACGTCATTAATGAGGAACGGGATTGCCATATTCTTACCATTGAAGATCCTATAGAATATTATCATCCTCATAAAAAGAGCATTATTTCTCAGCGTGAAATAGGGGTGGATGTTCCCAGTTTTAGCGAAGCCCTTCGTCGTGGTTTACGGCAGGATCCCGATGTGATGCTTGTGGGCGAACTCCGCGATCTTGAAACCATGGAAGCCGCTATTACAGCGGCCGAAACCGGACATCTTGTTTTAGCCACCTTGCATACAACCGGGGCGGCCCCTACCGTGGATCGTATGGTAGATGCGTTCCCTTCTACCCAACAAGAACAAATTCGGATCCAGTTATCCATTAGCCTTTTGGCTGTGATTTCTTAATTGCTAATTCCACGGCAAGATCAAACAGGACGTATCGCAGCCTTTGAAACCATGGTGGCTACACCTTCTATTCGAGCCCTTATTCGAGAGAATAAAACCTATAGAATAACGTCTGATATTCAAACGGGTTCACGGTTGGGTATGGTCACCTTAGATGCACATCTCATGGAATTATATCGGCAAGGGATCATATCGCATGAAGAACTTGTAGGGAAATCTCAAGACACAGATACCATCCATCAAAAACTTTTAGAAATGGAACTCAAAAAACGATAAGCATGCACCCTAAAGGGAAACATAGATATGTCTGATACGACACGACAAGATCCTTTATTGGATGAATTAATTCAGCGCGATTTATTGACCTCAGAGCAAATACAAGAAGTCCAAGAGGAACATGAGCGTACAAGAAAATCAATCCGCGAACTTATTGTAGACATGGAAGTGTTAGCGGAAGATCAATTGCTGGAGATCATTGCAGGATACCTTGGTTCCCATATTGTTGACTTAAAGACAGCAGCCATTCCCCCTGACGTGATTCGTTCTTTACCCACCAGTGTGGCGCGTATGTATAATATTTTACCGATTGAAGCCGATCCTGACTCTGTCGTTTTAGCCACGTCTGAACTGCTCAGTCCTGAAATCATCGATGAACTTAGATTTGTGCTTACCCGCGATGTAACGTTTGTTGTCACCAGCGCTGAATACATTAGAGCAGCGCTCAATGATCATTATGGGGATGCCAGTGAATCTGTAAGCGACATGTTGTCAGCCCTAGAGGTCGAACTTGAAGATGCCGGTAGTGTGATTGAAGCCGGCGGAAAAGAAGGAGACGAGATTAATCTGGAGGAGGCCGCTAACTTGGCTCCTGTCGTTCGTTTCGTCAACCTGGTCCTTTACCAGGCCGTACAAGACCGTGCTTCGGACATCCACTTTGGGCCTTTTGAAAATGATTTTAGAATCAGATATCGTGTTGATGGCGCCTTATATGAAATGGCGCCACCGCCTAAGCATCTTGCATTGCCTGTTATTTCCCGTATAAAAGTGGTCTCTGGGCTTAACATTGCCGAACGGCGTTTACCCCAAGATGGTCAAATTCAGGTTCATATGGGGGGGACGTTCTGTTGATTTTCGAGTTTCAACACTGCCCACGTAGCATGGAGAGAGTGTTGTATTACGTATCTTAGATCGCAGCGTTGTATCCTTAGATCTTGAAAACATAGGCTTGCCAGATGATATCTATGAGGACTTTATTACAGATATCCATAAACCCAATGGCATTATAATCGTAACAGGGCCTACAGGACCGGGAAAAACAACCACACTCTACTCTGCATTAGGCAAAGTCAATTCTATTGAAAGCAAATTACTCACTGCCGAAGATCCCGTCGAGTATGATATTGAGGGGATTATCCAAATTCCTATGAATAGCAGTGTTGGATTAGACTTCTCGCGTACGCTCCGCGCTTTTTTGCGTCAAGATCCCGATATCATTATGGTGGGCGAAATTCGTGATACAGAAACCGCACAAATTGCTATTCAAGCTGCCTTGACAGGACACCTTGTATTCTCAACATTGCATACCAACGATGCCGCCGGCGCTATTACTCGTTTAATTGACATGGGGCTTGAACCTTTTCTCATTTCTTCTAGTATTGAGGTTATTGTAGGGCAAAGACTATTGCGAGGTATATGTGACGGGTGCAAAACGTCCTACGTGCCAGAAGAAGATAAGATTTCTATATTAGGGTTAACACTGGATCAGATCGGTGATCGACCGTTCCTTTTTGGGTCAGGTTGCGAGCAATGTAGCGATACCGGATACCGAGGACGGTGTGGTGTTTTTGAATACCTAAGAATCACCGATCCCATTCGTGAGTTGATTAACCAACGAAAGCCCACAGTGGTCATACGTGACAAAACCGTTGAATTAGGGATGCGCACACTTCGTGAGGATGGCATTCGTTCCATTCTAGATGGATACACAACCCTAGAAGAAGTATTAAAATATACGTAAGAAAAGTTTTACGGTTCACGGTTATATTGAACCGAGAACCTGGATCCGTCAGTTAAACGTGAGATTTCTGTGCGAATGCTTTGGAGGCAAAAGGTTGCAAAAAAACGCAGGCGCACCCGCTGGGTGCGTCGAGGCTTTTTTGTAATTCCTTTTGGCCCAAATGGTTCGTGCAGAAAACCGCGTTTAACTGACGGATCCAGGGAGAACCTTGAACCCTGAATCAAGAACCCTAAACCGTGAAAAACTTTACATATGTAGCCTTAGATTCCAATGGAAAGGAACGGACCGGTATGATCCGCGCTGACAGCGAGACCGCTGCCGTGACCCAAATCAAGCAGCGTGGTTTATTTCCTACGACCGTTACCGAAGGGAGAGGAGCAAAGGTCGCTAAAAAGCAAAAAAGAATTCCTGCAAATAAAGCGATCGGCAAAAAGAAAAACGTTGCCAATATTGAAATAAAAATACCGGGCCTCGGAGCGCGGGTAAAGCCTAAACAGCTTATGGTCATCACCAGACAGCTTTCCACCCTCATCAACGCGGGGTTACCCCTGTTACGGAGCCTTCAGGTTTTAGAAAAACAAGAAAAAAATTTTGCCCTTAAAAAGGCCTTATCGGAATCCGGTGAGGTTATTCAGACAGGGAGCACCTTTGCTGAAGCCTTATCTCAACACCCTAAAATATTCAGCAAACTCTTTATCAACATGGTCAAGGCGGGTGAAATTGGCGGGGTATTAGACGTGGTTCTCGCTCGTTTAGCCGAATTTATGGAAAAGGCTGAAAAGATAAAAACTAAAGTCAAAGGCGCGATGGTTTATCCCATTGTCGTCTTAGTGATGGCCTTTGGTATTTTGACATTTCTCATGATCAAAATCGTTCCAAAATTCAGAGAGGTTTTTACCGATATGGTTGCAGGAAAAACATTGCCGGTCATAACCCAGCTTGTATTCAATACCAGTGAGTTTATTATACACCGTTTTCATGTTATGATCATAAGTCTTGTTACTATTGTCGTTATCATAAAAATAATCGGTAAAACCTCCAAAGGCCAGCTGGTCATGGATATCTTAAAATTACGTCTTCCCTTGTTTGGTACCTTAGTCCGAAAAACAGCAGTAGCACGTTTTACGCGAACGCTCGGAACGCTTATGACACCCGGTGTGCCTGTTCTTCAGGCCTTAACCATTGTCAGTGAAACAGCGGACAATGCCGTGATTTCCAAGGCTGTTCTCACCATTCACGATAGCATTAAAGAGGGGGAGAACATGGCTCCACCCCTTGAGGCCACCGGTGTTTTCCAGCCGATCGTTGTTAGCATGGTTGAGGTCGGTGAAGAAACAGGCGAACTCCCTGAAATGCTCGTCAGAATAGCAGACGGATATGATGAAGAAGTCGATGCTGCTGTCGCCGGGCTAACCGCTACCATCGAACCCATTATGATCGTTGTTTTAGCTTTAATTGTTGGGACCATTGTCATCGCGCTTTTTATACCGCTCATTTCCATCATTGGTTCATTATCTTAAGAAAAATCAAATGTCAAAGATCAGAAATCAGAAGTCAGAAGTCAGTAATTTATGGATCTGTCCATCTTCAGTCTTCCATCCACGATCCTCAATTTTCCGAGTTCCTGGGTTTACCTTGCTAGAACTACTTGTCGTGGTTTCCATTATTAGTTTTTTTCTCGCTATATCCTTTCCGCTTCTAAGTAAAGCCATCATTAAAGCCAAAGTGGCCCAGGCCCAAAAAGACATATCCAGCATCAAATCAGCTGCCGAAGCCTATTACACGGAATACAGCAAAATTCCTGTTCCAGGAACAGATTTAGGGGCCAGTCCAGATGTTGGGTATACAGGCGCAGATAGTCAGCGTATCATAAAGGTTTTAATCGGGGACGATACAGATGCATTTATTTCAAATCGGGAAAAAATAAAATTTCTTGAACCGGGCCAACTTATCCAACCTGACGGAACCTTTACCGATTCGTGGGGGCGACAGTATAGTATGAAATTTGATGCTGACTATGATGGGGCCATAACCTATAATGGCACCGGTCACTATACACGCGTTATTGTAACTAGCTACGGCTCAAACGGAGACGATAGCGATGAGAGTAATGACATTGTTTCCTATGAATAGTTTGATGTGTAAAAATCGCCATCGAAGATGGCCTAACTTGAATCCATTCAAAACACGGTCTGGGCTTACATTGATCGAATTGCTTACCGTTGTCACATTAATTGCCATTTTGGCTACATTTGTCCTCGGGACAGCTGGGTACGCAAAAAAGAAAGCCGCGATTGCCAAAGCAAAATCGCAACTAGAAACAATAAAAACGGGGGTAGAAAACTTTCGCACGGATTGGGGACTCTACCCCCCTGTAGACACCATGGTCGGATTAGTCTCTAACTTATATTTCAAGCCCATTGCCGATAGCAAAAAGGTCTACATAGAATTAGATCCGAGTGAATTACAAGGCCATTCATTATACGATCCGTGGGGTGGAGAATATAACTATCTCAGCGCGAATCCATCGAATAACCTAGATTCCTATGATTTGTGGAGTACAAGCCCAGATGATCGTTCCACGGAGACTTTAGACGATATAAAAAATTGGTAGTTCAGGGCATATGTATTAAACTAAAACCAATGAACAACCTGGAGCAGCCAAGCCGCAAACAAAAGAGAGAAAAAGACTATTATTAACCACGAAACACACCAAACACACGAAAGAAAAGAGAACGGCATTGTATATCGTGATGAGAGCTACAAGATGATGGGTGCCTGTTTCGAGGTGTATACCGAAAAAGGCAATGGTTTTTTCGAGGCCGTCTACCAAGAGTGTCTTCGCAAAGAGTTCTCTCTTCAGCAAATACCGTTTGTAAATTGATTTTTTTCGTGTGTCTCGTGGTTTCCGCTGCAGCGGATCAGCCTGTGGCTGAAAAAAATTTGTTTTTTAAACAAAATATGAAAGATAGCAGTAGAAACAACAATATAGGCCCGCGATCTTCTTCTGTTCAGACCTCTGATCCCTGGCGTTTTCCTTCTGCTTTCACTTTCATAGAATTACTAGTTGTGATGGCCATCATCGCTGCATTAGCGGCCATGCTATTCCCGACCATTCGTTCATCGCTCGTCAAATCCAGAGATTACAAAGCCCAAGTTGAAGTATCTGCCATTGAAGTCGCTCTCAAGGGTTTATTTAATGAATATAATAAGTGGCCAGACTTTTATGCCATGCCCGGGTTGACGAACAGTACACCTCTAGAAAACACCCAAGGAGGTATACCCATGAAATCCGATCTTGTGAATATTCTTCAAGGGAGAAACACAAGCGATGTTCTTGTTCATAACCCGCGATTACGCAGATTTATGGAGTTTTCCGAAAGATCCATTAATGCCCAAGGACAATTCGTTGATCCCTGGGGAAATCCCTATAAATTCATGGTCGTTTATAACTACGACAACATTCTAACAGTCACCTATTCCGCCGGCTTAAGTACCAACTTGTATCGTTCAGTGGCGGTTTGGTCCATGGGACCCGATGAAGCCAATAGCACACTTACAGAGCTTGAAGATGATGTTATAAGCTGGTAATAGACCTCCTTTATTCTTCACAACCGACCTGTGTAGAGATCAGCAACTGGAAAGACCATCTCATAATCCCCCCAGCACAGATCGCCATATTTCAAGGTAAAATTTTTGAAAAGATCTTTATCTCTATACTTTGTGGTCATGGGACTTTTGGTATGTAGGAGGAAATCGGAGAAGTCGACAACCCGTTCCTCCTCTTGATTAAAGGTTAATCGCAACTTAAAATCTCCTGCGTATTTTGCAGAGGTGATCTCTAATAATTTGGGTTCAGCAGATATCATTTTAGCCTCACGGTTATGTTCTCACACTCCATGGGTTTATTGTCTACAAAGAAATCGATCCATTTTCGGCGGATATCCAGGGCTTTCTCTTCCACCAATTCTTTGAATCTTTATAGTTCTTTCAGAGTTAAAGGCCTTTTACCCTTTACATCCAAATATACAGTTTCTGAAAGCCTCCCCACAAGAAAAATAAGCTCTTCTTTGCCTTACCTATTTTCGACTTTTCCATGAACGTGAATCGGTTCATGCTCGTTCGAATAGAACATGACGAGCAGACCAAAATATGTGTATAGTTTCGGCATATGAAAGTAGAATATATTTCATGATCCGAACTTTTCAAGCTTTTTCCATCAGGCTTGGATCAAAGTTAACTAACCAGAGCTGGCCACGCTCAAATGATTTCATTCGCTTTCGTTAAGATGTAAGATAATACCTGAATCCGTCATCTATCGCTTCGGAAGGCGTTTTGGGGCTCAAAAGTTGAAAAATTTTTTCCTTGAGATGCTCGCTTTTGGGCGGATTGGGACCGGCAAGTATCACCCTGATGAATTTTTTGAGCGTACAGGTCAGATTCACTCTGATTTGGCCATTTTGGGGCGTAGGCCTCCTTGGGCAGTCGCCTTAGAGTATTGTTAAAGGTGCACGGAGGGCTATGCGAAGGAATGGGCAATATCTTGTATCACTTCAAACCAGCGACAACGCTTGCCAAAGTGAAGTTCAATTCGTCCGGCGTGGCGGACCAATCGAACCGCGCAATAAACGATATTTTTGAGAACCGTTTTGATTCGCCAGCGCGGGATGTTGATTTTCTGCGGGGCAAGCCCAGCCCGTTTGATGACCTCTTGGCCAAGACCGCGCAATAGGTTGAAGGCCACCATGGCGCATAACAGAATAATCTTATTGGCACAGGGTCTCCCCGAAGGCAATCGCTCAACATCAAGATCGCTTTTGAGTTCACTGTGGTATTGCTCGCTGGGGCCATGTCCATGATAGAGATCTAGCACCGTCTTGGCACGACAAGAGAGGTTCGTCCACCAGGTGTTCACCTCAAGTTTAGGAACTAGAAGTTTCTGACCATCGATATCGATGGTGCGTTCAATCACTTCGAAGGCCACCGGGACACAAGGGCGGTTTTGGTCACCACCGGGATGGAAATGATCGAAAAAGCCTGTGTAAACGTTCTTGCCTTCACGACTGTCTTGTTTGTCTCCAACTCGGCGTGCAAGGGCCAGCATTTGTTCAGGACATTCGCGGCGAGGATTTCGCTTTACGATAAAATAATGATCCCCAAAAGCGTCGAAGTTATCGGCCGCAGCGTTGCCACTATCAAGCCGAAGCAAACATTTTCCACCCAGGCCCAGAGTTTGGAGCGTTTCAACGCTGCGGGCAATAAACGCGGTCGTTCCCGACTGACAATGTTGTTTACCGGGTCGAAGTTCGCACTCAAGCATGTGGCCTTGAGTGCCCACATAGGCAAATATCGGGGCGTAACCATCATGGCCCTTCTAGGTGTAGGAAACGCCTTCTTTCGAAGAGCCTGAGTGACCTAAAGGGCTCACATCGATATCGACGGGAACAAGATCAAGCCCTTCAACATCTACCTAGCCAAAGGGGCCCGAGGAAAGAAGTTCGGTGTTGAGTTTGCGTAGCCCCACATGGGTTCTGGCTGGGGGCAGGTCGTCGAAACGACGTCGGAACACCGGCTCAGAGGCTACCTTTTTAACTCCCCTTTTTAAGTCCAAAGGCATTCATAAAAATCTCATCACCCCGGTACAGGTCGATATCATTGAAATCGGTTCGACCGTTGCAAAGTAAGCCGATCTGGGTAAGGAGGATCTCCCGATCAGAGATCGCATCGGAGCGGCGTGGTTGAAAATTGGAGGGAAGAATCCGTTGAGCATGATCCTCAAGCAGCAGGCCGCAAAGATGATTTCCGCTTGTGCTGTTGAGTTCGCCCTTGCCAGTCTTTATTTTATATTGTTTCATATACACACCTGTTGGGGTGGGGTTGTTTGTTTGAATACGGGTATGCTCCCCGCTTTAGCCCAACAGGTAATGAAAAATCGTCAGATTTTATCTGACGGATTCAGGTTGAAGTAATATTCCGTCACTTTGATCGATATTTACTCCATATCCTCCTGAATCGGCTATGGTCATAGCTCTAACTCCGGCGTTTGTTACGCCCACAATATCGAATCTGCCTGTGGAGATGGTTAGATCTGTTCCTGCCCCTTGGACATATACACCATTATATAAGATGTTGTTTTCCGTATAGTTTCCCGCCGCAACAATGACCTGCCCAACACTATTGCTCGACACCAAATCAATGCCCTTTTGGATCGTCGCAACAGGGAAGGTTATACTTCCGTCGTTTGTATTATTTCCATTGAGCCCATCGACATAGACAACAGAAAGGGATCCGGTTCCTGTATTGGCTATACACGGATCACTGCCCAACAGCATCTCCATCAGATTGGCAATAGCATCACCATCGGGATTTCCGTCGGCATCACTCAGTTGCGGATTCAGACAGGCATGCTGAACTTCGTACCCGTCCTCCATTCCGTCGGCATCTGAATCGACAAGAGTTATATCCAAACCGATAAGGCTTTCTTGTAGGTTATCCAAACCGTTACCATCAAGATCATTGGTTGCGTCAGTGGGGTCTAGAGGGTTTAGAAAGAAATGTGAATGCTCAAGCAGATCATGGATGCCATCCCCATCGATATCGTTAGGAGTCTGAATGTCCACCTTGTTGACTCGATAAAAGAAAGCTTTTTGTGTGGTGAGTGAAATGGGGTCAACCCATGTTTGTTGTTGGTTATATCCTGATTCAACATCCAACGCGTCCCACGTATCGGTCAAGGATTCAGTGCCCCAGATTTGAAAATAGAAGGTGTTGGTTCCATCATAGATAAGTTTGAATCCTGAAGGATCTGGTTCAGCATCAATATGATTCAGCATCAATATGAAAGCTGTCAGCGACAACATGAAAAATCCATGCTGTTATGACAAGAACCAATAAAAGGGTCAATGCGTGAGCTTTACGTCTCATACGATTAAATACCTTATCAGACACAGGCTGATATACGATACAGACTACGGCTATCGGGATATAAAGGCTTATACGAAGCAAATCCCGACAACCGTCTGGAAGTATCGATGACGATCAAAAATTTGTCAATCTATTATTTTTCGGCCTATTACCTTCAACCGCAGAACACCGCGTTTAACTGACGGATCCAGGTATAACTAATATCCATTGCTACGTAATTATCTTGCCTGGTGAGAAAAAAGTAAAAAATTCTTTACATTGATTGGATCATGGGTATTTTGCACAGATCGTGAACAGTATAGAATATAACAAATGGGGGTGAGTCATGAAAGAATCATATCAACATCCTGAATACTTAACAGTGCCTGATGCTGCTAAGTTTTCTGGAGTTTCTCGAAATACCCTATATATGTGGGTGAAAAGCGGTAAGTTATCCGCCTATCAAACACCGGGAAGAACAAATTTTATAAGGCCTTCTGATCTTGTAGATTTTATGAGAACAAGTGGGATGTTTGTCCCTTCCGGATTATCGGTATTGGCAAAGAAAGATGAAGAGCTAGATGGCCCTGTAATCGTAGATGAATCCTCAGATGATAATGCTACAGAGGCGATTCTTGTTGTGGACGATGAACCGTCGTCCAGAAATTTGCTTGTCCGTACGGTTAACCCATTGTCTAAAATCTATCAAGCCGAAACAGGGTATGAAGCCCTTCACCTGTTAACCTTGCATTCCGAAATTAATATTACATTGCTAGATTTGCGTATGCCGGGTCTGCATGGGTTGGCTACATTGGCGGAAATAAATCGTTGCAGACCTGAAGTTCGAATTGTCGTTGTAACAGGGTTTGTCGATGATATTCCTTCCGAACTTTTGCGCGATGGCGGAAGTATTGCGGGTGTCATTGAGAAGCCTTTTAGTATTTCTGCTTTACAGCAAACCGTTAAAGATTTGCAAGAAAGCTTTTCTTCATCCCGGAGTGCTGCTACTACTCTTTAAAATCACAAAAAAATAAAAGTGTAGTTTCAAGGTTATGCAGGAGTGTCGACACAGATGCTTCTGCATATTTTTTACTGAAGAAGAATTCCGTTCTATCAATACGAATTAGAACTCGTGGGAAATAAAAAGTATGCAACACATTAACATAGGGCTACTAGGGTTTGGCACCGTTGGGGCCGGCGTTGTTGAAGGGATTCAGCGTAACGGCAATCTTATTGCCCAGAGAACGGATATACAACTTCATGTTAGTAAAATTGCTGATTTAGACATTGCAAAAGATCGTGGGGTACAAGTAGAACCTTCTGTGCTAACGACTGATGCTGAATCCGTAGTCAACGATCCCACTATAGATATTATTGTAGAGCTCATTGGAGGGACGTCCATTGCACGCGAGTTGACGTTAAAAGCCTTCAAAAATGGGAAATCTGTCATTACGGCGAATAAAGCGCTTGTAGCAGAGCATGGTGATGAGATATATGCTGCAGCGAACGAACATCATGTAGACTTGTACTTTGAGGCTAGCGTCGGGGGTGGAATTCCTATTATTCGCGCAATCCGTGAAGGACTTGTTGCGAATCATACCAGGAGTATCTATGGAATTCTGAATGGAACCTGTAATTATATCTTAACGCGTATGGAACATGAAGCATTGCCTTTTGATCAAGTCCTGGAAGAAGCACAAGATGCGGGGTATGCTGAAGCAGAGCCAAGCCTAGACATTGATGGTCATGATACCGCACACAAAGCCTGTATCTTGGCTTCTATGGCTTATGGCTTTCCTGTAGCGATGTCTGATATTTATGTTGAAGGGATTCGAGGGTTTAATCCCACCGATATCAGCTACGGAAAAGAATTAGGGTATCGTATCAAATTGCTCGCCATTATTAAAAGCATCCAGGATCAAATAGAAGTACGTGTTCATCCAGCTCTTATTCCTTTAGAACACACACTGGCTTCCGTAGATGGAGTCTTTAACGCGATCATGGTCTCTGGAGATGTTGTAGGTGATACACTATATTCTGGCAAAGGAGCAGGACGTCAACCGACCGCAAGTGCGGTTATTGGTGATATAGTAGATGTAGCCCGAAATATAGTTGCCCATACGCCTAGGCGCATACCTGCGTTTGTTCATTACGAAAAACAGGGACGGGTCAAGCCGATCGATGAGGTCTGCTCTCGATATTATGTTCGGTTATCCCTGTTAGATCGCCCGGGCACGCTAGGGCAAGTCGCTCAAATTTTCGGGCAACATGAGATCGGTATTGCTTCGGTTATTCAAAAAGAAACCTGTCTAGATCAACATGTTCCTGTTATTATCGTTACGGGGCCGGTTTCAGAGAAAAATGTCTGCTCTGCGTTAGCTGAGATTCGTGCATTTGATCTTGTAGATGGGGCACCGATTAAAATCCACATAGAAGGTTTCTAACATACCCCCGAGTGTTTTCTCCTGTGAAAGAAAATAAACGATGAGTTTGCTTGTACAAAAATATGGCGGGACTTCCGTTGCGGATGTAGCATGCATGAAGTGTGTGGCACAGAACGTGTATGAAACACAAAAAAAAGGTCACTCCGTAGTCGTTGTTGTCAGTGCCATGGGAAAAACAACGGATAATCTTGTGGTGTTAGCGAAAGAAGTCAATCCGCGCCCTGATAACCGTGAAATGGATATGCTTCTGGCCAGTGGTGAGCAGATTTCTGTAGCTGTTTTAGCCATGACGCTGCATGCCATGGGTGCCGAAGCTGTTTCTATGACGGGTCCACAGGCAGGAATTTTCACTGACCATGTACATGCCAAGGCCAAGATTGTGGATATCAAACCCGAACGTATTTTCCGACATCTAGATAAAGCTCGTATTGTAATCGTTGCTGGATTTCAGGGATTAACACCCTCCCAAGAGATTGCCACATTAGGACGGGGAGGATCTGATACAACGGCCGTTGCTTTGGCGGCAGCCTTAAAAGCGGACCGATGCCAAATATTTACAGATGTTGACGGGATCTATACGGCAGATCCACGTGTTGTCAAGAAAGCCAGGAGATTAGATGAAATTTCATACGATGAAATGCTCGAATTAGCGAGCTTAGGTGCTAAAGTTTTACAGTCCAGAGCTGTCGAATTTGCGAAAAAATATAATGTAATGCTAGAGGTTTTATCTAGTTTTCATTCCAAACCCGGGACCCTTGTTAGAGAAGAGGTGACAGATATGGAAAAAATAGTAGTTCGCGGCGTTGCTGCCGATAAAGACCAAGCTAAAATAACCTTGCAGAGCGTTCTTGACCAGCCCGGTGTGGCTGCAAATCTATTCAAAGAACTTGCTGCCGCCAATATTAATGTTGATATGATTGTCCAAAACGTGAGCCAAGAAGGCCATACCGACATCTCCTTTACCGTTCCTGTCAATGACCTCAATCAGACAAAAGACGTGGTCGAAAAGCTTTTGGCTTCCGTCGATGCGAGGGGTATGCATATAGACGAAAGTATTGCTAAAGTAAGCATTGTGGGTGTAGGTATGAAGAGCCATTCTGGAGTGGCGTACCGGATGTTCAAGACGTTAGCGGAAAACAGCATCAACATCGAAATGATTTCTACATCTGAAATTAAAATTTCGGTTGTTATCCAAGAGTGCCAAGCGGATGAGGCTGTCCAGATATTACACACCGTATTTGAATTGGATCAAGCGCCTGCAGAAGAAGCGTAGGAACGTGTTGGCCATGAAAAAAATCGAAATATATGATACTACACTTCGCGATGGCGTGCAGGGAGAAGGGATCTCTTTCTCTGGGGAGGGAAAAATTCGTATTGCCAAAAAGCTTGATGACTTAGGTGTCGATTACATTGAAGGCGGATATGCCGCCTCCAACCCAAAAGACATGGCTTTTTTTAAAACCATCAAAAAAGAAAAACTTCAGCACGCCCAGATCGTGGCTTTTGGAAGTACGCGAAGGGCCCATATACCTGTGGCTGAAGATCCAGGAACCCAAGCCCTTTTAGAAGCGGAGACCCCTGCTGTAACGCTCTTTGGTAAAAGTTGGAGACTTCATGTCACCGATGTGCTCAAAACAACTGAACAAGAAAACCAGAGTATGATTGCCGATACGGTCCGTTATCTCAAAGAAAATGGCAAAGAAGTCATTTACGACGCCGAACATTTTTTTGACGGATATAAAGATAGTCCCGAATATGCCTTAGCAACCTTAAAAGCGGCTGCTCAAGCCGGAGCCGATCGGGTTGTCCTTTGTGATACGAATGGCGGAACACTGCCCCATGAAATCTATACCATCACTCAAGAAATGCAACAGATCATCGATACGCCGATCGGTATACATACCCATAACGATTCAGAATGCGGTGTGGCCAATTCTCTGGCAAGCATACAAGCCGGTGCCATACATGTTCAGGGAACCATCAATGGATTCGGTGAACGATGTGGAAACGCCAATCTTTGCTCCATCATCCCGAATCTCATCCTGAAGTTAGGGTATACCTGTTTACAAAACAAAGAGCAGCTCAAACGCCTCCGAGCAACGTCTAATTTTGTTTACGAACTGACTAACATGCGGCCTAACCGAAAGGCAGCATTTATTGGAAATAGCGCCTTTGCACATAAAGCCGGAATGCATGTAGATGGTATCCGAAAAAATCCACAGAGTTTTGAGCATATTGACCCCGCAGAAGTAGGCAACGAAAGACGCATTCTAATCTCCGAATTATCCGGGACAAGCAATATTTTCCTGAAAGCCGTAGAAATGGGGTTAAATTTTGACAAATCTTCTCCTGAAATGCGTAAGATTCTTCATGAACTAGAACGCATGGAAAAAGAAGGCTATGAATTTGAAGCCGCTGAAGCATCATTCAAAATGCTCATTCAGAAGGTACTCAAAGCGCACAAACCATTTTTTGAACTAAACGGTTTCAAAGTGATTGTTGAGAAACAAAAAAATGAAGGGCCTTGCCTTTCCCGCGCCACGGTCAAAGTAACCGTGGGTGGAGAAGAGGAGCATACCGTGGGCGAAGGAGACGGTCCTGTCAATGCCCTTGACGATGCGTTGCGAAAAGCCCTCATACGCTTTTACCCGCAAATAGCCGATGTGTTTCTAACCGATTACCGCGTTCGAATTCTAGATCCGGAAGAACATACGGCTGCTAAGACGCGTGTCCTTATCGAATCGAGTGATGGGAGAAATACCTGGAGCACCGTAGGGGTATCAGAAAATATCATCGAAGCATCATGGGAAGCTTTAGTCGACAGCGTAGAATACAAAATGTTTCTAGATCATTAATAAGACATTTTTTTCTTGTTCCCCAGCAGTTCTGTCATTATATTGCCTACAGGTTTTTAATAGGAGTTTAACTATGGCTAGGATCTGTGACATATGTAATAAAGGTCCACGCACGGGAAATAAAGTTACCCGTCGTGGATTAGAAAAGAAAAAGGGTGGTATTGGGTTGAATACCACTGGAATTGCTCGGCGTCGTTTTCTGCCGAATATTCAGAAGATACGTGTAATGGTGAACGGAAGTGCTCAAAGCCGTAAAGTCTGCACGGCGTGTATCAAAGCAGGGAGAGTTGTAAAAGCCGTTTGATGCTTAGGTGCTCTAAGCAGACGGTATATCGTATTTCTAATCATGCCCTGTAAAATGGGCTAGCTTTTCAGCCTAAGTTAAGGTTTGGGTAAGGTGTGATCTCTAAGATTTGTCACGATGCGAAGGGTTCATGCCCGGTCATGTATTGCTTAATTTAGGTGGAATATAAAAAAAACATGAACAGGATCTTATAACTATGAATATGACATACAAAAAAGTAAGCGAAGGAGAATTGAAATGGGACGACCAGCATTTTCCCATGGATGTCTTAGAGGGATCGGAAAATGAACGAGCTATTGATATTCGGAAATTGAGAGGGACCACCGGGTTGATTACGTATGATCCTGGATATGTGAATTCAGGCGCGTGTCAAAGTTCAATTACCTTTATTGATGGACAAAAAGGGATTCTTCGTTATCGAGGCTATGATATAGCTGAATTGTCCACCCATTGTACGTTTATTGAAGTGGCTTATTTGTTGATACACGGGAACTTGCCTAATCGGGACGAGTTAGGAGCTTTTTCTAAATTATTAACAGAACATGCCGCCGTAGAAGAAAATCTAGCCCATTCTTTCCGTCATTATCCAGAAAACGCTCATCCCATGGCCATCCTCTCTGCGATGGTCGTTTCTCTCTCCACGTGGCATCCCGAAGTCGAGGTAGCCGATAACGATCTTGATAAAACCGTGACGCAGATCCTTGCAAAAGTTCGGACCTTAGCCTCCTGTGCGCATCAACAGTCACGCGGCGAAACGTGCACCCCTGTCCCTCCTAAATTTGATTACGTCAACGACGCAATGATGTTTACCTTACCTCTTATTGGCCGTGAAATGAATCCTGTTTTAGTTCAAGCCATTGACAAACTTCTTATCTTACACGCTGACCATGAGCAGAACTGTTCAACCTCTGTGGTCCGAATGGTTGGGAGTTCAGGGGCCAACCTGCATGCTTCTATATCTTCAGGGATCTGTGCCTTGTGGGGTCCTTTACATGGTGGAGCCAATCAAGCGGTTATAGAGATGCTTGAAGATATTTATCGGGATGGTGGCGATGTGAATAAAGCGGTCGAAAAGACCAAAGATAAAAATGCGAATTATCGGCTCATGGGATTTGGGCATCGTGTATATAAAACATATGATCCTCGTGCAAAAATTGCCAAAAAAGCCTGCAAAGAAGTCCTTGACCATTTAGGAGTAGAAGATCCTCTCCTGGATATTGCGATGCAGCTTGAAGAAAAGGCGCTTTCTGATTCTTACTTCCAGGATCGCAATCTCTACCCGAATATTGATTTTTATACCGGGATCACCTATCGTGCCATGGGATTTTCGCCCAACATGTTTACCGTATTATTTGCGCTGGGACGATTGCCCGGCTGGATTGCTCATTGGTTAGAATTAAAAAAAGATCCTGAGAATCGGATTGGTAGACCGCGCCAAATTTATACCGGTCCGAATGCAAGAGAAACTGTCTCGATTGAAGAAAGATAGTGATGAGAAAGAAGTTGTCGAAGAAAAGAAAGGCACAAACCGTTGAAATCCGTTTTCTCGAATCCCTTTATCAGCGGTTTCCTGAAGATCTAAACATTCTTAAAGCGTTGGCTGATCTTTATACGAAAATAGGCCATTATAAAGATGGCTTGAACATGGATATAAAACTTTCCGAATTATGCCCTGAAGAACCTGAGGTGTGGTATAATCTAGGGTGTAGCTATGCGCTTCTTAACCAGCAAAATCTAGCCTTCAGAGCCCTGCATAAAGCCATAGATACAAGGTATGAAGATATCGAATGGATGGCCAAAGATCCTGATCTTCAGTCATTACATGGCGATACAAGATTTCATGAAATTATTACAAGCGTCACCTACCAGTATTAAGCTCGACTACAATTCTCGAAGAATAGAAAAAATCAGATGAAGTATGAATTGGTGCTTGACTTTTCGAGGCCTTTTTATTTCGAATACTAATCTTTTTTCTTGGATATGATTCCGGAGACGAATCCACGAGAACAACATTGGCAGACGGGTCACACAGCCACGATAAACTGGTCGGGCACGTACGGCAGCAAGCTAGGGAACCGCTTGTTCCCAGCATTAATATCGGGCTAGCGATTTCTGTTTCGCAACTTACCATACAATCAACTATACTCTTACAATCGGTGATTGGAACCTGCAAGAAGAATCCCCTGTTGACCTTGCTTCTGAGAATTATAATATTAAATGCCCAAAAGAAGATATTGTAAAACAGGAGTGTTCCATGCCGAAATCTTCTAGATTTAGAAACTCGACAGAAGACAAAAAAAGGAGAAAGACATGGAACAAATCAAGAGTAGTATTCATCCCCGAAAAGGCAAGCATTTGACACAGAAAGAACGGATCATGATTGAAACAATGCTCAAAAACCCAGGACGTCCTTTGGAGATAGCCAGTATCTGGGAAGGCATCGTCGAACCATAGAGCGCGAAATCAAACGTGGGGAGGTAGAGCATTTCGATACAGAGCCGCGAAAGAAGAAAGCATACAGCAGTGATCGAGCCCAGGAACTTCATGATCTAAATGCGACGGCCAAGGGACCTGAGCTTAAGCTTGGAAAGCATCATGAAACGGCCGTGTTTATCAGCGAGCACATTCTTGTTCACAAACGCTCACCCGATGTGGTTGCTCCTTTGCTTAAACAAGAGCAGAGACCTGCAGCGGTGAGTACAAAAACGCTGTATACCTATATTGACCAAGGTCTCATCCCGGGGGTGAGCAACGAGTCCCTATGGGAAAAACGAAAACGGATAAAACGAAAAAGACGTGCTATTAAGCGGGTTAAAAAGCAACATGCCCGAAGGACCAGTATCGAAAAACGACCTAAGACCGTAGAAAACCGCGAGGAATTTGGGCACTGGGAATTGGATTTGATCGTCGGCGGAAAAGGAACTTCAAAACCGGTTTTAATGACGTTAGTAGAAAGAAAGACCCGAATGCTAAGGGTGAGAAAACTTTCGGATAAAACACAGGCATCGGTTCTGCAGGCCCTCAAAGCGATCGAAAGATCGATGGGAGTTGGCCCATTCAGATCGATGTTCAAGTCGATTACAGCCGATAACGGGAGCGAGTTTCTCGACGTGGAGCAGATGGAACGTTCCGGATTTAGCAAAAAGAGACGTGTTAAACTCTATTATGCTCACCCGTATTCTTCCTGGGAACCAGGCTCCAACGAAAATGCCAACCGTATGGTTCGTCGTTTCGTCGCCAAAGGAGACAACATCGGAAAATATACCATCGACCGTATTGGTGAGATTGAAAAGTGGATTAACAACTATCCTCGCAAGATCCTAGAATACAAACTCGCACAGGAGTGTTTCGATTTGGAGATCGCCGCATGAACAGAAGCTCTCAGGTCCATTTTTTGCGGCATTTAATTTTACAATCCACCTAGGGACAGAGGTATATAGCCTGGGGGTTCAACCCCAGGAATAAAGAAAAAACAAATCGATTGCACCCTGAAAGGGCACGGGTGAGGAAGGGCCGATTAATCAATGCGTATACTTTTTATGGGATCTGATGAGTTAGCATGCCCTGCGTTAGAAAAGTTGTTGGGCCATGGAAAGGATCAGGTCGTCGGGATTATTACACAACCAGATCGTCCTAAAGGCCGACATCGAAAGCTTACAGCCTGTCCCGTGAAAGAATTTGCTGAAGGAAAAGGCCTTAGCGTGTTTACCCCGGAAAAGATCGAGGTCGCTGAATCGGTTATGCGCATTTCTGAATGGAAGCCCGAGGTCATTGTCGTGGCTGCTTATGGACAATATATTCCCTCAAAAGTTTTAGATCTTCCTATGCATGGAGCCATTAATATTCATCCTTCTATGTTGCCTAAATATCGAGGCGCTTCTCCCATTCAATGGGCCATTGCTAATGGGGATAAGATAACGGGAGTAACGATTTTATATGTGACAAAAGAAATGGATGCAGGCGATATTATTATCCAGCGAGAGGTTTGCATAGATGATGATGACACTTTTATTACGCTTAAGCCATATTTAGCTTTAGTCGGTGCAGAATTATTGGGCAAGGCCTTAGACGAAATCCGTGATGGCAAAGCAACGCGTACCCCGCAGAATCATGAAGCGTCTGTGTATGTTCCTAAATTGACAAAAGAAGATGGGAGAATTGATTGGACTCAAGAGGCTGAAGTGATTCGAAACCGGATGCGAGGGTTTTATCCATGGCCAGGTTGTTACTGCGAAATAGCCTCCGCTATTTCGTCTCCTTTGAAGGTTCTATCTGTTCGTATTGAAGAAGGGGTAGGGGAGCCGGGATACCTAATAGATGTTCAAGGTGATGGCCCGTTGATGGCGACTGGCCAACATGCATTACGTTTACTGGAGGTTCAACCTTCGGGCAAAAAACGAATGACGGGTTCGGCTTATTTATGTGGGTATGATTTAAAAGTAGGAAATCGACTCTGAATGTTCTCAACAGTTTATCTGCCAAGCAACATGGTTTCTAGTTTTTTATACCGGTTGATAACCTGCCGGACATAAGCTCGTTTTTCATTATAGCTGCCTGGATAAAAACTGCCTTTAAAGCCTGCGATAACCACATTATAGAGCTCTCGTGTTGTAATTGGCAGATGGTTTACAGCCAGTTCAATCTCTTTCGAAACGGTTCTATTCGACATGAGCCGATTATCTGTACAAAGAGATACGGACAGATTATGTTCAAGCATTTGTTTTAGGGGGTGTTCAGCTACGCTTTTTATAGAGGGTGTTGTTTGAAGATTACTCGTTAAGTTGGCTTCAGTCGTAATCCTCTGACTGGCGATATACTTTGCTAGAGATTTCACATAGGCGGTTGGATTCTCTATGGCAGGGTCGGAAATTTTATCTGCTGCGAAAAGAAACGTTCCATGCCCAATACGATTCGCATGACAGTCTGTAATGGCCTGAAAATCGATTCGGGGCCGTATGCTTCACCGGCATGTACGGCTTTTCTAATAAAATGACTATGCGCATGTTGGAAAGAGGTTTTATGATCATCCGCAGGATATCCAGCTTCTTCGCCGGCAAGACCAAATCCTACGACGGGGAGGCCTTGATCATGAGCTAAGACAGCAGCGGATCGTGCCAGTTCAAGAGAAGCTGTTGCAAATATTTGTTTTTTCGGTGCGTGAGACATCAAGCTCAACAGGGAAGCATAGTAAGGGGACATATGCTGATTAAAGCTTCGTAGGGCACAAACGATAATTCCATATTCAAACGGGATATCATTTCCATCCTTTACGTTTTTAGAATTATTATGTTCCTTTTTACTTCGATTCATTCCTTTACAAACAGCATGTATGACATCTGCTATGGTAAAATCTTTACGTGTATGTAGCTGAGGGGCAAAACGGACTTCAATATACCGAACCCCTTCGACCATATTGTCCTGGGCCAGTTCGTAGGCAACCCGTTCAAGATTTTCTGCTGTCTGTAAAACAGGCACCGTATATGCAAGCCTTGTAGATAATCAGGTAAGCTTGTATAGGTATCTTTAAAAATTAGTTTTTTAAGGCCGGTTTCTTCATAAGAGGGGAGTTTGAGATTGTCTTGTTTGGCTAGTTCAATAAGCGTATTCAGTCGCAAAGATCCATCCAGGTGCACATGTAGATCTGTTTTGGGTATTTGACGGATAAATTCTGATGTGATGGTTGGGCTCATTCGAATAAATATGTCATACCTTATAAAATAAACCTATTGACTCCTTATCCTCGAAAACGTTAGCTATATCATTGAAAGATATCAAGGTGAAGAAAATGATTAGAACAAGTTTTAAGACATTTTTTAGAGTACACTATCATCATAAGACTCAAAGTATATTTTATTGGTTTCTTTGTCCAAAATTACTTCTGTTTTTATCTTTCCTAGATATATCTATTTTAAAAACCTGGGCTGAAGGTAGACCAGATAGTCAAACCGAAAGCAGGACACCTAAAGAAGAGTCCTTCAGAGGGGCAGGTAAAAAAACTAGAGAGCCCTGGGACCCGATCGTTCCTTTTTCTGGTGGATGGGGTCGCACACCAGGAAGCATGTATATTTCTGATAAAGGCGCTGGACGCTACACGGTTCCATTAAAGGTGCCTGACGCTCCAATCAAACCTACCCTGTTCTGTGACTATAACCACCAATTCGGCAATGGACTTATGGGATTAGGTAGCCGATTGCTATGATTAGATTGGGCGTCCCGTGGAAGAAACCTGGGCACTGTTTGATGGGAGTAAAACTGGGGGTGTAAATTGGGCCTATACATTATCCGGAGAAGTTGCCCGAGAGTCGTATCCCCAAGAGACAAAAGACTTACTCCATCCTCTATTGCCTGTTCACTTAAGCGGTTTCAACGGTAAGCAGTATACGTGGGACAAACTACATCGACTTACGCGAATAGAAGATCCCGCAGGAACGAATTCGATTAACTACCTGAATAGCCAAAACCCATCAATTCATTAGCCCCGAAGGGCATGAAACCGTCCATTATTATACCGTAGACGGGCACATTGATCATGTGGAAAAACCCATCGATGGTCGTAATCCGGAGAAGTTGCCCGAGAGTCGTATCCCCAAGAGACAAAAGACTTACTCCATCCTCTATTGCCTGTTCACTTAAGCGGTTTCAACGGTAAGCAGTATACGTGGGACAAACTACATCGACTTACGCGAATAGAAGATCCCGCAGGAACGAATTCGATTAACTACCTGAATAGCCAAAACCCATCAATTCATTAGCCCCGAAGGGCATGAAACCGTCCATTATTATACCGTAGACGGGCACATTGATCATGTGGAAAAACCCATCGATGGTCGTATGGAAATGACCCATTTTCAATGGGGTCCGGCCGGACTAGTTGCTGTAAACGATCCAGCCGGATATTACATTACAACTCACCACTACGACCTCAAGGGTCGCCTGATCCGTCAAGATCATCCCGACCAGGGAGCAAGCCATATAAGCTTAAGCTATAACTTCCGAGACGAAGTTGTTCTCACGGAAAACTCTTTGGGATTCGTTCAAACGAATCAGTACGACATTCTTGGCCGTTTGAAAGAAAGACACAATCAAGACGGGGCAACGTATTATAGATATGATACGGGTCTTCCAAACAGCGCCTCATTAGATCGCCTAACCGAAACCGAATGGCCTAACGGAGTGATCGTCAACTACACCTTTAATGACAAAGGTCAACTCGAAGCTGTGACGCATCATGATGGGTCTGAGTCTTACCAACTCGCATATAATAGCTATACGCCTCAGGACCAACTAGAATCTATAACCTATCCCTATGGAAGTAATACTTCTCAGCATTTAGTCACCGAATATCAATATACGCCTTCAGGCTACTTAAAAGCCATCGAAGGGTTGAACAGAACCCTGTCCTCGATAGGGGATCAAAATGCCGCTGGTCAAATCCTATATCAGACGCAGTTATGACCCGCTTGGGCGACTAAGCACCTATAGCGAAAAAGATATAAGTAGTGCCAATCTTAACCTATTGGTTGGAAGCGAAACCTATAGTTACAATCTATCGGGGATGATGACCAACGTGTACAAGCTTGCAGGCCTCATAGGAGAGAACGAAGCATATAGTTATTCATCGACCCATCAACCGCATGCAGCCTTAGGCATGGGGCCGTTTATCTATGAATATGATGCATTAGGTCGTCAAACGAACCAAACCGAAAATGGGATCCAAACCCGGAGCATCCAATACAACTCACAAAATCTTATCAGAACCGTCACCCAGAGTGGGGTAAAAATGGATATGCATTATGTAGATGGTTCCAGATACAGCATCAGTAACCAGGTCGAACACAGCACATTTATAGACGAAGAATACCAAAAGCAGGTTATCTCGGGAGCAACAAATCATTTCTACAATGTACATTTTGGAGGAGGATTGAGTGTTCGAGCGATCTACGATGAGGTAACACAACAATGGTCTCTGCGGGGCAATCTACGAGACGAGCGCGATTCCACCAGTGTAATTGTCAACGACCAAGACCAGGAACTAGACCATTTTACCTACGATCCCTTTGGTCTTCGTCTCTCACAACAATCCTTAAATTTCAATCCCAAATCTGTGGTTGCTTACGCAGACTATTACCATGATCGTGATACAGGATTAGACTATGCGCGTGGTCGTTTTTATGATCCTCGCTTGCGCCATTTTTTAAGTGTAGACCCTAAGAAAGTCGAAAACTTGAAGGATTGTCGGGTTACTATGCCCCCGCACATTATGATTTTGTGAACTTTAATGACCCAAGTGGGTATACTGAATTTGGGGGGGGAGGATCCAACACAAAATGCACCATCCGATTTCTTTGTTGATAATTTTCAGGCAGCAGAGATTTCTCTTCCGGAAAAGGAGTCAGAAAGATTTATTCTTCATGAAGGAGTACAGGATAAAAGTTACGCTGGAACCCCTCCATCCTCTTACCCAGATGAAGTAAAAGGTATCTCCATGTTTATCATGCTCAGGCTAATACGGATGAGCTTTATCCACCCTATCAGGATAGATTAGATAACGGTTCGCCTTTTCCAACTCGCAAGCCAACGCCTAGAGGGGAACGAATCGGAAATGCTATTTCTGGTGCAATCACCGGATTTTTTACAGGAGGGTCTGTAGGAACGCTAAGAGGTTTCCTTGTGGAATATTTTACCACGGCCGCTCTTCAGACTGAAGAAGGGCAACGGATAACCTCTTCAACGGTCCCCATCTTGAACCCTGGTTCGATGATAAGGCTAAGCCTCGCAGGGGCTGCCCCAAGAGATTCCCTTACTTCGGGCATCAGAAGAGGTAGGAACGAGCTTTCGGTAAGAGTGACGACTTCTGGGACCCGATCTCTTAACGTCCCAAACAAGGGGTTGGTTATCGGAAGGAGGAAGGACTTAGCTAACCCAGGTGTATTAAAACCGGGTGAGTACACACTGAGTTGGCCTCCGAGTGGCACTCCAAGATCCGAGTAGAGAATCAACTCTAGTTTGCTTCGAAAAGAGATGGGAAGAGGTAAGCCTATTCGGGATGTTTCTGTTGGGGATACCGGAGGGATCTACCTCAAGGCTGAGAGAGATTTGTTAAGAGATCGAGGATGGACCTTCGACTCCGGTACTGGTTACTGGAATCCGCCAACCCCGTGAGTATGGGAACTGAACACATAACGGATCGGTCTGATCTCCGATTTGCTGAAACGGTTAAAGAGCATTTTTCTTTTCTCAAAGCCTTGGGCTTTAGCTGTGTTTCTTTTGAACAAAGCTTTGTCCGCTTCGAATCATCAAAGGCCAGCATCCATGTTTATCATGGTCACTGATCTTTTGAAATCGGGCTTGAGGTGAAGCCCACACAAAAAGAAGCAGACGCTTATTCATTCTCCGAAATTTTTCGTTCGATGGATAGGGAACAGGCAAAACCGTATAGGAACTACGCAGCGCACACTGTACAAGGTGTAGCTAAAGGGGTCCGGCAGTTGGGGGAACTCTTTCGTTGGTGTGTTGCTGAGGGGTTTTTTGATGATAATCAGGTTTTCTTACACCTCAAAGCTCAACGCGAGGAATGGAGAAAAAATTACGCCCTTGAAACGCAGCTGGAACAGGCCCGTAAAATATCCGAACAAGCGTGGCGTGAGAAGGACTATGCTAAAGTTATGGAGGTGCTAGGTCCTTTTGAATCCCATCTTAGTGGTTCGGAGCTCAAGAAATTGGAATTCGTTCGGAGTAGATTGAGGTGATTATGGCGATGAGTTACAAACTGATTTCTGCATGGGTGGATGGCGTTTGCCAGAAGTCTTTTGCCGTCTCTGATGACCTCTGGTTACCATATACTACATTTTCAAGAAGAAGCATTTGTACCTCACTGTTTTCCTTAGAAAATTCTAGTTTGAAGATTGACTTCCTTGGTAAAACACCATAAGAAGACAACCCATATAATCAAAAGCTGAGGAGGAAACGCGTTTATGAACGATAATAAAAAAGCTATATCTACAGATTCACTTTTAACGGAAAACCGTACTTTTCCGCCTTCGTCTGAAGTAAAGCAAAGAGCGTTGATTAACGCAGAAAAATATAAAGAGATGTATGAACGTTCTGTGAATGATTCCGACGGATTTTGGTTAGAACAGGCGTCTACCATGGATTGGATGAAAGAGCCTACGGTTGCTTGTAAATACACGTGGGATACACAAAACCGTAAAATTGAACATACCTGGTTTGAGGATGGCCAGCTTAATATCTCCTATAACTGCCTTGATCGTCATTTAGAAGGGCCCCTTCGTAATAAACCGGCTCTAGTTTGGCAGGGTGAAGACGATGAAGAAACACGGACGTTAACCTATGCAGAACTACATGTTGAAGTTTGTAAATTTGCCAATGTTCTTAAAGCGAAAGGTATTCAAAAAGGTGATCGTGTCTGCATCTATATGCCAATGGTTCTCGAGTTGCCTATTGCTATGTTAGCGTGTGCACGTATCGGGGCTATTCATTCTATTGTTTTTGGGGGGTTTAGCGCTGACGCCATTGCCGATCGCGTCAATGATTCTGATTGTAAACTTTTGATTACCGCAAATGTTTCTTTACGTGCCGGAAAACAAATCCCTCTAAAAGAGATTTCTGATCAGGCCCTTTCCCATACCCCTAGCATTGAAAAGGTCCTAGTCGTTAAACGAACAGATGATCCGTGCGAGATGCTAGATGGCCGAGATTTTTGGTGTCATGAAGAGATGGAGAAGGTCAATGCTGAATGCCCAGCAGAACCCATGAATGCCGAAAACCCTTTGTTTATCTTGTATACTTCAGGATCGACCGGGAAACCTAAAGGGGTGGTCCATACAACAGGCGGTTATTTGCTACATGTTTCTCTGACCCATAAATATATTTTCGATATTCACGATGATGATGTTTATTGGTGTGGCGCAGATATTGGGTGGGTGACCGGGCATAGTTATATTGTTTATGGCCCATTGGCTAACGGGTCAACGAGTGTGATATTTGAAGGGGTTCCCACCTATCCTGATGCGGGACGATTTTGGCAGATTATTCAAAAATACAAAGTGACCGTTTTCTATACAGCGCCTACCGCCATTCGGGCTTTACTGCGCTTAGGCGATGAGTGGCCCAAGAAATATGATCTTAGTTCTTTGCGTATATTAGGGACCGTGGGTGAACCCATTAATCCAAAAGCCTGGATGTGGTATTACAAAGCCATTGGTCAAGAAAACTGCCCTATTGTTGATACGTGGTGGCAAACCGAAACCGGGGGTGTATTAATTACACCTTTGCCAGGCGCTCATACCTTAAAGCCGGGCAGTGCAAGTCGACCTTTTTTTGGGGTAGAGCCTATGATTCTACGGGATGACTATACCGTGTGTAACGCTAACGAGGGTGGCAAGCTGTGCATTAAAAAACCTTGGCCAGGGATGATGAGAACGACATGGGGTGATCATGATCGTTTTATTGACACCTACTTTTCCATGTTTATTGACTTATATTTTACAGGTGATGGGTGTCGTCAAGATAGCGATGGTGATTATTGGCTAATGGGTCGAGTCGATGATGTGGTCAACGTGTCAGGCCACCGGATTGGAACGGCTGAAGTGGAAAGCGCTTTGGTTAGCCATGATAAAGTTGCCGAAGCTGCTGTAGCGCCTATGCCTCATGATGTAAAGGGCCAAGCCTTGTACGCTTTTGTAACACTAGTAGAAGGTGTTGAAGAAGCCAAACCATTGAAAAAAGAACTTATTCTTCATGTACGTAAAGAAATAGGACCGATTGCGGCCCCTGATAAAATCCAGTTTGCACCGGCATTACCGAAAACACGGTCGGGCAAAATTATGCGTCGTATATTAGGAAAGATTGCTGAAGATGCGATCGACCAAATTGGGGATACAACAACCCTGGCAGGTCCTTCGGTGGTCGATGCTTTAGTCGATGGACGGAAGAAATAATTGATTGCGGATTTTTTCAGAGGATTGAGTCTTTAGAAGTTAGTCTTCTCTCCCAGAGGGAGAGGGAACTGTTTTAAAGTCATGATCGAAGAGGGCTTAACTTGTATCGAGCATGCATCTCATACAATCTACTAGTTTAGATCCACACTGGAACCTTGCGATAGAAGAAGCGCTGCTAGATGGTGCTCAGCAAGGCGAACCTGTTCTTTATCTGTGGCAAAGCAAATCAGCTGTTGTCATTGGAAAAAATCAGAATCCATGGCGAGAATGTCAATGTGTTGATTTAGAGAAAAAAGATGGGTATCTAGCTCGGCGTGTGTCAGGAGGGGGAGCGGTTTATCATGATGAAGGGAATCTTAATTTTTCTTTATTTCTTCCCCGTACTAATTATCAACAAAAGGTTCCATTCAGCATCGTTTTGAATGCATTAGGTTCGCTAGGTATAGAGGCATCGATGATGGGCCGTAATAGTATCGCGGTTGATAATTTTAAAGTATCCGGAAATGCCTTTTGTTTTCGTAAAAATCGGGTATTGCATCATGGGACTTTACTCGTCGAATCTAACCTTCATAACTTGAGGTACTATCTTAATCCTGCTTTGAAAGAAATAAATACGAAGGCGACATCGTCTATACCTGCCGCCGTTTCAAATTTAACACGATTCGATTCGCGGTTAGATATTCAACTCGTTTCTAGGGCATTGGTTGATGCGTTTGAAGATACTTTTGAAGGTCAACTTCAAACGCTAACTCATGAGGATCTTGATCAAGAACATCTGCATAAATTGTATGCTAAATATCAATCGTGGGAATGGACATATGGGCATACGCCCACTTTTGATGTTAAATTGTCCAAAAGAGTCTCTGAGCAAGATATCTTTTTCCATGTTCAGATAGAAAAGGGAAGAATCTCTTCGGTTAAGCGTCTTTCTAGGGTGTAAGACAAATTTATTGATAATCTGGGAAAAGGCCAAGATTCCTTTTACCTGGATCCGTCAGTTAAACGTGGGATTTCTGTGCGAATGCTTTGGAGGCAAAAGGTTGCAAAAAAAACACAGGCGTACCCTGTGGGTGCACCTACATTTTTTTGGTTCCTTTTGCCTCCAAAGCATTCGCACAGAAATCCCACGTTTAACTGACGGATCCAGGTACACGTTTTTTGTCCTTATAGTTTTTTGCTTGCTCTCTTTTTCCTCACAGGCGCGTGAGGTTTCTATTACGATGCTGCATACGACGGATCTTCATGGTCATTTTCTTCCCGCTTACGATTATGAAGGGCATGATGAAGTCGGAGGACTCCTTCGGTGTGCGACCTTAATTGAAAAGATAAAAGCGCGTGAGAAAAATGTTTTGCTCGTGGATTGTGGGGACCTCATACAAGGAGGCGCTGAGAGTTATAATACGCAGGGACGGGTTATGATCAAGGCTTTGGAATGGTTGGGGTACGATGCCTGGGTTTTGGAAAATCATGAATTTGATTGGGGTCTTGATAAGCTCGCGAAATTACATGATCTAACGACATTGAATATGTTGGGCGCGAATATAAAAACATCTTCTCGAAAACAACATCCTTTAAATAAAAATAAACCCTATATCATGAAAGATATTGATGGGGTTCGGGTGGCTCTTGTTGGTTTAACAACACCGGGTATCCCTTCGTGAAGTCGCCCGCATTTATTGGGCGAAATCTTAATTGATCGATCTATACAAACATTGAGAGAAGTCATGCCTTCTGTGCGAAGTCACAAGCCTGATATCATGGTCTTATTAGTTCATCAGGGTCATAAAGAGTGTATGGCGATGATCAGGCCAATGAGTTAGGACAAATTATGAAACGTTTTCCTGAATTTGATGTCATTATTGGTGGACATATACATACGGTTGTACACGATAGACGAAAGCAGGAAATCCTTTATACACAGGCGGGTTATCATGGGAATTGGTTGGGCCGAGTGGATATAAAGTATGATACGGTGTTGGATCGTATTACGGAAAAAGAATCCGAAGTGCTTAAAATTGGTGATCAATACGTGTTCCATGATCCGTTATTCAAAAATCTTGAAGAGGATCTGAAACGTACACAACCCTATCTTGAAAAGGAAGCTGGATTCACTGAAACCCCATTATATGTTCAATCCAGATTCCGTGGCCAGTCTGATCAACAACAGCTGATCTGTGAAGCGATTGCTGAGGAAACACGCGCTCATATTATATTTCATGGGAGAATGGGCGAGCGAGATATAGAGAAAGGAATTCTTTTTGAGAAAGATATATGGAATATCGTACCTTATGAGAATCAAATCGGTATTCTGAGATTGAATGCTCGTGAAATTAAAGAAATCTTAGAGGAAAACGCGGATAACTACAAAGGGTATCGGTTTATAGGTGCTTATGGTTTGAGGTATGACCTACATATAAATGAGGAGCCGGGTTTTCGTATTCATAATATACGTTTGATGAATAGCCGCAAGTTACATCCGAAAAAAAAGTTTGAGGTCGCTTTCAATAGCTATGTATTAGCTTCTGGCGGTAGACGATTTTTAACTCTTCGAAAGATTGCGGATCGCCCAACATCTCGACTGAGATGGGTAAAAACAAGAACGCGTGATGCCGTGCGTAATTATATGTTAAAAAACATAGTCCGTTGAACATTAAATTGGCCGGGAATGTAAGAGTTATTAAAGGGAAGCGATAAGATGGTGTGAAAGTGTGTGAAAAATAATAATACAAAAAAAAACCAACAAATAGTACATATTCTGTTACTGGGATATGTCTTTTTTATACCTATCTCCATTGTATTGTCTGAACCTCTTATTTTTTTTGCTGTCCCCGTTTGGTTGTATGGGGTTTTCAGACAGAAAAGAATAGGGGACATTGCGCAGTCACCTTTTTTCTGGCCTGTTATTTGTTTTAGTGGAATGGCTATACTGAGTTCATTCTTTGGCTTGTATCCACAAACAAGTTTGTTGAAATGTTATCGTCTTTTCCTCTTATGCCCTATCTTCATGTTCACTACAGACTTTAGAAATAGTCAGAAAAGCGTGGAACATTATTTAGCACCTTTTGTAGGTTTATTTATTTTAGGGACGAGCTGTCTTGGAATCTATGACATCATTCGTGTTCCTATACAAGGTGCTCAAGGGGGACAGTTGTATGATACGGGGAATATGCGTGACCCTCAGTTTTATATGGTATCCTTGTTTTTTCTGTTTTCTTTATGGGGGGATGGGTTTTGGGAAAAATATGTGTACTCAAAGTATTTTTTTCTATTCATAAATCTGGCCGGAATCATTTTGCATTTCAAACGTGGCGTTTGGTTAGCTTTTTTGGTTTCGTTTGTTTTGTTGGCTGGTTTAAAGCGTAAATGGAGCATGGTGCTAGTAGCCGTGAGTTTTGTCTGTGTATTACTTCTTTTGCCTCAAACACGTGAAAGAATCCATTTGTTAAAAGAAGTAACCACCGTAGAGACAGGAGGGAGATGGGTGTTATGGACACAGGTTGCGCCCCAGATGCTAAAAGACCATCCTGGGGGCGTTGGATTTTGTGGGATTAAACATGAGGATTTTCTGAATTACTCCCCCCATATTCAACCTGGCCTTGAACATCTCCACAGCAATGTTTTGCAGATTGCGCTCGAAGTGGGCCGGATCGGCTTATGTATATGGCTTTATTGGATGAGTAAAGTCTTGTGGGTAGCGTTTAAAAATTATGTCAAGGATTATCAACAAAAAGGTAGGGTAGTGTGGCTTATTACGGCTTGTTTCGTGGCTTTCTCCAGCCTTTTGTTGAATGGCCTTGTAGAGTACAATTTTGGTGATAGCGAAATTCTTATGGTGATAAGCTTTCTTATGGGGATGATAGGCGTTATTCATAAAAATGCAGAAAAGCCTAGCGAGACACAATCAAATCTGAAAAACGATTATGAAAAGTAGTAGTATGGAATTAGATCCGTCATTAGAACTTTTATTATTTGGCCATCATCCAGATCATGGATTGATTTCTTTAGAACGGATCGCGGAGAAAGATCGTCCGGATGAAATGCTATTGTTTTTTCGTGAGCATGGAGAACGACACGAAAAAAGAGAGGTGTTTACACCATTTATTTGGTTGGTGAGCTCTGATCTAATCGATGCAGATATAAACCCCTTGGAGATTCGCCATCTTGAAGGCCGTGGAGCTTTTAGATATCTAGCTTTATTTGGCTCCTGGAAAATTTTTCAAGACGTTGTAAAAAAACTTAAAGCCAAGACGGGTTTAAATCCCTCTTCTTCAGAAGCGCCCTATTTTTTTGTAAATGATCCCATTCAACAACATCTTCTGTTGACCGGTCGTACCTCTTTTAAAGGGATGTCGTTTTCGAGCTTAAAACGGATGCAGGTCGACATTGAAACGTATACAACCCCGGACTATGACTTTTGTAATGCGGAGCGCGATACAGATCGTATCATTGCCATTGCTTTATCCGATGAAACAGGGTGGGTAGAAGTTCTGTCGGGTTCTGATATGGATGAGGCGACTCTTCTAGAACAGTTTGTCAGTCGTGTTCAAGAAAGAGATCCCGATGTGATTGAGGGGCACAATATATTCAAATTCGATTTACCGTATATCCAAACCCGAGCAAAGAAGCACGGTATTTCACTAGAACTCGGTCGAGATGGGAGTGCACCTCAAAAACGGTCGGGTCGTTTTTCAGCGGCTGAGCGGGCAATAACCTACCCCAAATATGAAATATTTGGTCGACATGTGATGGATACCTTATTCATGGTCCAGCTTTACGATGTGAGTAGCCGTTCTTTGGAAAGTTTTGGACTCAAAGAAGTAGCTACCCATTTCGGGTTAGCGCCAGCAAACCGCACTTATTTGGAGGGGGCGACTATTGCCCGTGAATTTGACAAAAATCCGGATCGAGTGATGGAGTATGCGCGCAATGATATTCTTGAAACGCGCGCGCTTAGTGATCTGTTATCTCCTATATATTTTGTGCAAGCCCAATTATTTCCATTGTCCTATCAAAATATTTTAGTACGTGGAAATGGAGTAAAAATAGATTCTCTGTTATTGCGTGAATATTTGAGACAAGAAAACGCAATTCCGTTTCCTGATGAGCCCAAAGAATTTGCAGGGGGATATATAGACCTTTTCTTTTCGGGCATCACGGAAAATGTTCATCATTGTGATGTTCGTTCGCTATACCCATCGCTCATGTTGAAAAATGAATTAGCGCCGTCCTCTGACGAACTCGGTGTTTTCCTCCACGTCTTAGACTACCTTCGGATGTTTCGTTTAAACGCTAAAGAACAAATGCAATCAACGACGTCTGATGATCAACGTCGTTATTGGAACGCGTTTCAAAATACGTTTAAGATCATCATTAATTCTTTTTATGGGTACCTTGGATTTCAACAGGGGCGATTTAACGATTTTGAAATAGCTGCTGAGGTGGCGACTAAGGGCCGAGAAGTTTTGAAAAATATGGTTGCCTGGATAGAAAAAAATGAAGGGAGACCTATCGAGATCGATACCGACGGTATTTATTTTGTGCCGCCTTCATTAAGAACAGATGCTGAACTTTCCACCTATCGTCAACGATTTAAAGAAGCTTTGCCCGATGGAGTTGAAATCGAATTTGATGGTATTTACAAGACCATGTTCAGTTATAAAATGAAAAACTATGCGTTGCTCAATGATGCAGGGAAGATGATCATTAAAGGCGCTGCTTTGAAATCAAGAGGGTTGGAACCTTTTCAACGGAAATTTTTGCGCGAAATCGTTCGCCTCAAACTCGAAGGTCGAGAGGGTGACATTTCCTCACTAAAAAACGAGTATCAGGCCGCTATTGAGCAGCGAACGTGGCCTATTCAACAGTTAGCGAAAACCGAAACGCTTCAAGAGGCTCCATCGAGATACGCGGAAAAAATTGAAGGGAAGAGTCGTGGTCGGAATGCGGCTTATGAATTAGCCATTCAATCAGGACGAGATTACCAAGCTGGAGATCGTATTTCCTATTACGTAATGGGCCAGAAAAAGACAGTGGCCCTCTATGAATATGCGAAAATGATATCCGATTGGAATCCAGCCGATCGCGATGAAAATGTGGCGTACTATCTAGCTAAACTCGAAGCCTTATACAAAAAATTTAGCGTAGAAGATATTAAAAATCTGCAAAAAGAACTATCATTATAAGGGTGTTATGAAAACAAAACCAGTTTTAATATCTGCTAAATCTGCCTTTACGCTTATTGAAATACTCGTTGTTATCTCGATCATGATTATTTTAGTTGGGATTGTGGGGATCAATGTGCTCAACAAACCAGGCGAAGCAAGAGTAACTGCTGCCAAAGCTCAGATTGAAATTTTTAAGACAGCTTTGCAAATTTATTACACCGAACAAGGACGGTATCCTTCTCAAGAGCAAGGACTTGAAGCATTGATAGAAAAGCCAACACGAGGACCTGTGACCAGTCATTATCCAAAAGGAGGCTATCTGGACACACGCACGTTGCCTTTAGACCCATGGGATCATGAATATGTTTACCTCATTCCAGGTCGACAAGGTGAACGTATTGAAATTATTAGTTATGGAAATGATGGAGAGCCGGGGGGAACAGAATGGGCGGCTGATATCTCTAGTTCAGATGTAAGTTTATTTTAACGCAACGCGATGTCACTTGCTTGTTCAAAAGCGGCTGACGACCCGACCAGACTGGAAATTCTACTATGGGCATAAACAGCAGGCTAAAGTCTGTATTCCATACTACTTTTGTATGATGAAATGAAACAAGGTTTCACATTCATAGAAGTTATGGTGGCTTTAGCGATTCTCACGATCATGGTTTTTGTCGTTGGAACGTCATTAATAACCATTCTTAAGGCTGAAGAGACGGCTCGGCGGACACAACAATCTGCTCTTTTAATACAACGGTTATCAACCCGGCATTTTATTCATAAAGAGATAGATGACGTTTTTCGGAATGAGTATCCAGATTGGAATTTTGCATCTAAAAGTATCGACCCAGTAGGAATAGAAAAAGACGAATGGTTTGTTTGGACTTTGACCAAAAAAAATCAGAGCCAGAGTATAAACATCAAATTCAAAAAGTTTCCATTGGATCCTAGATCATAATATTTGGTTTGACGTAACCGTCTGTGTTGTCAATGGGGCAGAGTGTTATAAATAATGTGATATCGGTGTCCTTTGGAAATACTTTCGACCCAAAATATTTCATTACATATATCTGTTTTTGCTTCTCCAAGAAGTTCTCCTGATTTGCTGTACGCTATACATTTAATGGGATCGTTTTTCAATAAAGATATTCCTAGTCCAAATTTTTTGGATTTTCCAATGTTCATGACCTCGAGTCCTTGGATTAGATCTTCATTTATTTCTTTGATCAAAATCGAACTTGTAGATACAAGATTTTTGAAAGGGTCCGTTCTCCCACGTCCATCGTAATACATATAAGCTTCTGCATGCACATAATCAAGTCGATGTCCTTCTACTTCAGCAGAGACCTCGAAAAAGTTGGGGCCTACTGCGACCCACCCAAAAGGAGGTAAAGACCAATGATCACGTCCCACCTCTACGATCCATATTTGATCCGGTGATCCATTAACCCATATTTCTAATCCGCTTTGATAATACACATAGATCTGTGATTGTTCATAAGCGCCGTTGATTAAAGCTTCGGAGGTAGAGATAAGATGTTCCCCATTGAAGTAGGCAATACGTTGCGGTGCGCCAATATATTGAAGTTGTAATTGTTGCATTAAATAATAGGAGCGAGATGACAGCTTGATAGAAGCATTTTTTGTGAAAATTCTTCCAGCTCGTCCATAAGCAATTTGTGTCGCCAAATATTGGTCTAACAGGGTTTCCTTTTTCTCTGTGTTTTTTGGAAAAGAATCTTTCAATGATCCTGCACCATATCTCACGGCCCGTGGATGTATTTGCATGAGTTCAAATAGAGGAAGATAAGGTGTGGGTTCTAGAAACGTTGTTTTGGGTGTTTCGACAATATGTCCATCTGCAAGACCTGCGTATAGCCATGCATAGGCCTCATTTATAATCACAGGTCCTCCAATACATTCAGATTCTTTCTGAAGGAGTTCACTATACGCATCGTACGTTTGACGAAAGGTGCCCGCACCCGGTACACGTTCATCAAAATCAGTATTGTCCCAAGGCGCTGTAGAAAAAGGTTCCGCTATACATGACGTATCGGGTATAAATTTGTTTTGAAGGGTAGAACAAATATTGGATTGCCATTCAACAGCCGATGTCGGTTTAAGTGCATACGCTGCGTTTTCAGTCTTTCGCCAATCACCATTTGGAAGCCTTTGAATAGCGTTTTCATCCCAATGCGCGTTGAGCGGGGATAACGCCCTATAGTTCTGATAAAGGCTTATGTCCCAACCCCACCCCTTTAGTGTTTGAACAAAGGAGGCCAATGTCTTGTCTCCTCCTTTATGTGGAGAGGCTCGTGTACGTAACCCTGAACTTTCATAGGCATCTTTCCAAATCCAGTCACCGGCACAGTATATGATATGATCCATCCCATAGTCCGCAAAACGTTTACATCGCTTTAGTTCATCCTTATATTTTTCAGCAGGCAGCGAGTCAAGCCAGAGTCGTTTTTGTGCCTTGGCTTTATGAGGGCCTTTAGGATGAGGGAGGGTAGGTAATACTTCATCTAATTTTGGAGAAAAAGTCAGTACCACACGTTCAGATAAATGGTTATAGGTTCCATCGGTTCGCGGCCTATATTTTGCGCCTCCATTGACCCTTAATGCGTTTTCCCCGTGTGTATGTTCAGCATATAACTCAGAAGCATTTGAGCGTGTCCAGTCAATCCAAACGGTTCCAAACAAAGTGCTGATATCTTGTCCGTCAGGAGTATCAGGGGTATCGATGATTGCAACCTGTGGAGATATACCTTGTTGAAATCTAAAAGAGGGAATGGATATACTCCTAGGATTTCTCAGATGACTAAAGGATCCGAGATCCAATCCTACGGCATTCCCTCCACGATCTTCCGCATCTATAATCAGTGATTTTTGATAAATCGAGAAGGTATATGTTGCTCCATTTAGATATCGTATATAAACCATATCTCCTTCTTGTCTAAGGATTGTAATCGTCGTGTTTTGTGCTTTGGGTTGAATGCCTCCTCCATCTAGGGCCCGACCCATAAATATATCATTCCAGTAGATATCAGCGTAGTGTATGCCTTCTTGGGGATTGATTCTATACTCTAAGATTTCGTTTTTGCTTATGTATTTGAATCTATAGGACCCATTGGTAGTTCTTTCTAACCTGTTTTCATAATTTTCTTGTGCCAAGGAAGGCAAGATGCTTGGCAGTGGAGGAGGCGGTCGTTTCTTAAGATTTAGTGCGGGGAGCATCTCTGCATAAAAGGAAAGAGAATCCATGTAGATTTGTGCTGGTTGATTGCTCGAAACATTTAGAAATTCGATGCCTTTTAAATGACACGGATGTTGTAGGGTGGAGAGTTTATGGGCATCCAGTTTGTGGTGAATATAGACCCATCCTCTCTGCTGGATCTCTGAAAGGGTGATGGTATGTAAGGCGTCAGAGGCGTCCGTGATTAAAACACCTACCTCTATGGGTTGTGTGCGGCTTTGTTTTATGGTATGGGACTCATCATAAAAAATCCAAAAATTGATGCTATCAAAATAGTCAGGCAGTTTTATGGGTTTGGGAGGGATCAGGACAACAGGGGTATCAGAGACTAAACCGTTGAGATCTAATCGCCCTACATATGTATCCCACAGTTGAAGGTCTCTTGTACGCTGAAAGTTAATGGTTTCCTCTCCAGCATACTCTACCCGCCACCCCATAAGCCGTTCAAATCCTATCAGAGACTCGCGACGTTCTCGTCGACGGCTCCATATCAATTCATAAGGGCGGTGATCAAAAGGTTTGTCAGGTGAGACTTCACAGGCTATTTCGGGTGGGAGCAGGTTTTCGGTGAGTGAAGTTTTTTTTCTGGTTTTACAAGCGTACAGCCAGCGCTAAGACAGATACCTATGAACAGAAGGCTTGACCTGTTTACCCTTTTCATAACATCACACACCTTATCATCCTTTAAAAATAAGACGCTTGCGTGCGATATAATTGATCATAACCGCAATGATTCCAGCTACAATATAAGCGACCGTTGTGCTTATACTAAACATACGTATCATCATCCAGCCCAGCAAGGTTCCCATAAAAAAGCTTACGATAGAAACTATATAAAATAAGGGCACCTCTTTATAGCGTTTGCGTCGACCCGACTCGAAAACCCAAAAAGCGTTCGTAAGATAGGCTGTGAGGTTACTAAATATAAATGCAACAATTTTCCCACAGATATAATTCGTGGCTCGTATCTGTTCTCTTATCTCTACAACCTGAAGGCCTAGTAGTCTAACGAGGGGGTCATCTGGACTTAAGGCTGGTAATACACGCCAGGCTAAGATGTAAAAGATTAAAATATCAACACCTGTTGCCAACAGTCCGCATACTCCATATTTGGCAAACTGAATGATGGAATGTGTTTCTTGCTTAAGAAACCGTTGCAATACGTTTTTCATGACAAGGACGTCTAGGACTTTGATTTTATCCATTCACGAATTTGAGGAGAAAGCGTTTCAAGCTCTTTTATCACGCATGATCCTTCTCCACTTTCAGCAGGAATGACCACCTGATCTCCCGGCTGATGTCCTTCTAATGCCTTGGCCAGACGCGTCTCAGAAGAAATAATGTTTAATGTTTCGTCATGATCCCAAACACCCAGAATAACATATTTCTCTTCATGGTTATCTGGATATACAAGGGTCACTTCAGTAGCCATGCCTACGGTTTCATAAGGGTAATTTTCAAATTCTGTTGGCGTGACCTCTTCAAGCATCTGTTCGATTTCTGCTTCTCGTCGTATGAGAATCGCTTGCATTTCTTTAGCTGCTTTGTATTCATGGCTTTCTTTTAAATCACCATAACTGCGAGCCAAGGCTATTTCTTTGCTATTTTTTGGGATCTCAACCTTGGCAATTCGTTCCAGCTGATTTTGTCTTTCCGTATAGCTTCTTTGAGATGTATATAGTATTTTTGAGCTTGATTTCTTCCCTTCATCCTGACTTTGATGATCTGTCAAGACCGACTGTAGTTCCGGATACATTTTAACCATGTGTCCTAATATTGAACGCCCGTCAATCGAAGACCAAATCATAGAGTCTCTAATCCGCACAAAAAGGGTGTTTCGCTCCTTTTCACTCATGTGACTAAGAATCAGCTGGAGTGAGTCTTTGGTCTTAAATTTGTCACTGAGTTGGTTTTGGACTTTGAGCCGATCCCCTCGATGCTCTTCTTCTAAGGTAATTAATATTTGATCCGCTAGGTCGGAAACAGATCCCAGGGACCATTTATCGAGATAATCTAGGTTTTTCCACAGCCAATAGACAATCTCTATATTGACTTGTTTCTTTCTCATCATGGCGCGAATTTGTTGAGAACATTCTTGTTCTCGACCCTGGTTTTGTAATAATTCGATAGTTTCGGCCAAGGTGCTCGTGTCCATCTGAGGGAGGATTTGAAGAAATAAATTTAACGTATCTTCTTGAGCGAGGCTCAAAAGTAAATTCATAAAAGGTCTTTTATCCCGTACAGGCAGGCTTGAAACTGTTTTCAGAAAAGGGTTCTTCTGCAAACAAAGGTTCATATGTTCCAAGAAGCGTGTGTCGAGATCATTGACCTTCAGTCGATATGCGGTGATGGCTGCGCGTGCAGAATAATGGGGTTGTTTTAATTCAGCGCCGTAGACAACAAAAGCGAGTCGATCACTAAGGATTTTTTTTGAGGTTTCCGAAAAATCGTCAGCGCCTTGTTCTTGTTCAATATACTCATCGATTAATTCAAGAATCTTCTCCATCTTCTTTGTATTCGATAATATGCTAAACCAGTGTTCATCATATTTCTTCGCGGTGTCCAACAATAAAATCGGTTCTGCTCTTTTAGAAGGAATATCGACACAAGGATCTTTTTTCAGTTCTTTTCTGGACCCTTCCCAAAAACGTTTCCACTCAGTTTCTTTGACTAAGCTGGGAACGAGTTTTTCTTGTAAGATCGCAATAGACATTGGACCGTAATCCTTTAGAGCCCATCGAACAACTTGGTCAGGATGTTCCTTGATTAAGGCCTGTAATTTTTTAGGGTGATGGTACTTTTCTGCTAACAAATGACTTTCAGGGATTAATTCTAGGGTTTCGGCGGAATATGAGAATGACATTTCATGTTTAGATTTTTTGTCAAAATCAATCTCCACCTTTTCATAAAAAGTGTCCACGTTTTTAATCACCCCAAAACCCCAGGTTGAATCGTGACACAAAACACCCGGCGAAAACGCCCGCAAGAGTCGAAGTCGACGAAAAGATTCAGAGACTAAAAGTTGATCGTTAAGACCTATGTTTTTTATAACCGACCGGTTTTCGGGAGTATTCCCTAGAACGGATAAGAGATCTTTTTCAGCTCTTTTATTGGATTCGGGATGGAGACTATTGTGGGTGGCCCTAAATTCTAACACATCTAGCGCGTGATCCGTTTTCTGTTGATGATTCAATGTTTCTTGGAGCAATTCTGACAGCGAGCTCGCGACCCCTTGTTCTCCTGCATTGTATATAGAAGTCAGTGTATTAACTAGACTGTCTACAGGGATCTCTGGTTGTTCTAAGTGAAGCAAAAAATTTTCCTCAAGTTTTTCAATATCCATCTCGTTATAGGTCCTTTATATTCTGTTTGTTACGTGTTGTTATATATTTTGCGTATTTCATCAAAAAGTAAACTATGAGATCTTTCTATAAAGTGGATACCCCTTGTGGGCTAGTTTTGTTTCTGAAGCAAGCATTAAATGTTTCAGGAAAAAAAGTCAAAGCCATCCTTGATGCGCGTGTTGTTTTTGTTAATGGGCAAAGAATATGGATGGCGAAACACCCGCTTGAAGAGGGTGATGAGGTAGAGGTCTGTGAGGTGCCGTCCTCTCCACGGCAAGGATCTATAAAAATTCTTCATGAAGATAAGGAGTATCTTGTCGTCAATAAATCCGTAGGCATTTTATCTTCAGGGTTGGACAGCATTGAAGAACGTTTACGCAAACAAGAGAAATGCCCTGCAGTCAACCTCGTGCATCGTTTAGACAAAGATACTTCGGGGTGTTTGCTCCTTGCAAAAGAGGGTGATGCTAAAGAACGAATGATCCCCCTTTTTAAGAAGCAACAAGTGTCTAAACAGTACCTGGCTATTAGCATGGGATGTATTCCTCATAAAATCAAAAAAATTACAAAGCCGATTGAAGGCCAAATAGCGATCACCGGTATTAAGGTGATAGATGGGAATAAACAGGCAAGCCTTCTCTCCATTGATTTACATACAGGGCGTACTCATCAGATCCGCAAACATTTGGCTTCAATTGGGCATCCCATTGCGGGTGATAAGCATTACGCAACCCTTAAACTAGTAGACCCCGTATTAAAAAAAGTGCCTCGCCAAATGTTACATGCTTGGCAGTTGTCATTTAAACATCCGCAAACAGGGATCTCCATTCATGTAACAGCGCCGTTGCCGGACGATTTCCGAAGATGTCTTAAACAGATGGATCTTCCGAACAATTTTTGTAAAAATAATGTGTTAGCTGTAAAAACAATCCAATAAAGGGGGTCCATTTAGAAATTTTAGAAGAGGTATAAAAAGGACAAGCCGTTTATTCAAAACGAGCTCTTTCAATATATGACCTTTGGGTATTGGGTGTGTCTAATACCTGGATCCGTCAGTTAAACGCGGTTTTCTGCACGAACCATTTGGGCCAAAAGGAATTACAAAAAAGCCTTGACGCACCCAGCGGGTGCGCCTGCGTTTTTTTGCAACCTTTTGCCTCCAAAGCATTCGCACAGAAATCCCACGTTTAACTGACGGATCCAGGTAATAGATATATTTGGAAATGTCCCACCAAAAAACTTCTTGATCATTATAATGAGAATGTTTCTTCAAATCACTTGGACATCGGTGTGGGGACAGGATATTTTCTTGATAAATGCCATTTTCCATCAAAAAAAAAGTTAGAATTGCGCTACTTGATTTAAATCAAAATAGTTTGAATGAAACAGGAAAAAGAATTGCTCGATATAAGCCAACATTATACAGGTTGAATGCTCTTGAAAAAATTGAAATTGATACTGAATGTTTTGATTCAATAGGTCTAAATCCTGAATCCGTCAGCTATCGCTTCGGAAGGTGTTTTGGGGCTCAAAAGTTGAAAACTTTTTCCTTGAGATGCTCGCTTTTGGGCGGATTGGGACCGGCAAGTATCACCCTGATGAATTTTTTGAGCGTACAGGTCAGATTCACTCTGATTTGACCATTTTGGGGCGTAGGCCTCCTTGGGCAGTCGCCTTAGAGTATTGTTAAAGGTGCACGGAGGGCTATGCGAAGGAATGGGCAATATCTTGTATCACTTCGAACCAGCGACAACGCTTGCCAAAGTGAAGTTCAATTCGTCCGGCGCGGCGGACCAATCGAACCGCGCAATAAACGATATTTTTGAGAACCGTTTTGATTCGCCAGCGCGGGATGTTGATTTTCTGCGGGGCAAGCCCAGCCCGTTTGATGACCTCTTGGCCAAGACCGCGCAATAGGTTGAAGGCCACCATGGCGCATAACAGAATAATCTTATTGGCACAGAGTCTCCCCGAAGGCAATCGCTCAACATCAAGATCGCTTTTGAGTTCACTGTGGTACTGCTCGCTGGGGCCATGTCCATGATAGAGATCTAGCACTGTCTTGGCACGACAAGAGAGGTTCGTCCACCAGGTGTTCACCTCAAGTTTAGGAACCAGAAGTTTCTGACCATCGATATCGATGGTGCGTTCAATCACTTCGAAGGCCACCGGGACACAAGGGCGGTTTTGGTCACCACCGAGATGGAAATGATCGAAAAAGCCTGTGTAAACGTTCTTGCCTTCACGACTGTCTTGTTTGTCTCCAACTCAGCGTGCAAGGGCCAGCATTTGTTCAGGACATTCGCGGCGAGGATTTCGCTTTACGATAAAATAATGATCCCCAAAAGCGTCGAAGTTATCGGCCGCAGCGTTGCCACTATCAAGCCGAAGCAAACATTTTCCACCCAGGCCCAGGGTTTGGAGCGTTTCAACGCTGCGGGCAATAAACGCGGTCGTTCCCGACTGACAATGTTGTTTACCGGGTCGAAGTTCGCACTCAAGCATGTGGCCTTGAGTGCCCACATAGGCAAATATCAGGGCGTAACCATCATGGCCCTTCTAGGTGTAGGAAACGGCTTCTTTCGAAGAGCCTGAGTGATCCAAAGGGCTCACATCGATATCGACGGGAACAAGATCAAGCCCTTCGACATCTACCTAGCCAAAGGGGCCCGAGGAAAGAAGTTCGGTGTTGAGTTTGCGTAGCCCCACATGGGTTCTGGCTGGGGGCAGGTCGTCGAAACGACGTCGGAACACCAGCTCAGAGGCTACCTTTTTAACTCCAAAGGCATTCATAAAAATCTCATCACCCCGGTACAGGTCGATATCATTGAAATCGGTTCGACCGTTGCAAAGTAAGCCGATCTGGGTAAGGAGGATCTCCCGATCAGAGATCGCATCGGAGCGGCGTGGTTGAAAATTGGAGGGAAGAATCCGTTGAGCATGATCCTCAAGCAGCAGGCCGCAAAGATGATTTCCGCTTGTGCTGTTGAGTTCGCCCTTGCCAGTCTTTATTTTATATTGTTTCATATACACACCTGTTGGGGTGGGGTTGTTTGTTTGAATACGGGTATCCTCATTCGGAGCTACTATCTTATCAAACGGTATCGAAAAAAATCGTACAGCGGATACGTTAATGACAATATATAACACAAAAGGCATTTTTAATAATACCGAAGATAGTTATGAAGACTTGAAAAATTGCTTATCAAATAACTATACAAGGTTGTGTAGCTCTATTCAAAGCGTTGAAATAAATCAGGTAACAACCGGCTTGGAGACGGACGTGAAACCCGTGTGTCAATGTCAGCAAATTGCCCGCTGTTAAAGTCTTGTGATAATTCAGGCTTGGTTTCTTTTGACTTTTATGCTGACAAAATTAACGTTGCCAATTCTTTCACCGAAATCGGGCTCGCGCCGTGTTTAACGTTGTCGTCTCTTATTTTAAATGCAAGTCACCATTGTTCCATAAGAACCCGATAAGCGTCGAATAGATTATTGTTAGGATCATAAATATGTGTGGCTTCTGAAGTGACTCCATTTAGCTCAATGATTTTAAAATTTTGGCCTTGCTGAAAATCGTCGATAGAAGGGGTCCGTATATCATATTTAAAAAAAATGGAGCCATACATACAGCTCGTTTGTCTTTAAGAATAAGTTCTTCTACTGTGGACTGCCCATCTCCAATGAGCGTCGAAAAACGTTTGTCGGTAATAGAAAAAATCTGACCTTTTTCTTGGCCGGGAAACCGATAATAAAAGACACCATACTCATATCCAACTACGTGTTCTTGGATCATCATGTCTTCGGTTGCAGAAACAATCGACGCTTCCAGTTCATCTCGAGATCGAATAATAGACACGCCCACACCTCTTTGGCCTATATTCGGTTTTAAGACGATGGGAAGATTGAGACCGCATTCATTCATAAACGTGAATGCCATTTCAAGACGTTGAGTGGTTGTTGCTGAAGCTTTGATAAGGTGCGTTGTTGCCAGATATTCTTCAACATCTGAAAAATTTTTAAGGATTGCATATTTTGATTCACCGATAACACCTCCCGCATACATGCCGGGGTTCGCCGCTGTAAATAGAGTTAAACAACGATGTTTAATACCCAAATAAAGTACATATATAACGAGTGGAAAATAAAAGATCCATGGCGACCAAAATTCCCATCGTATTTTCCGTTGCCACGCAGATATGAGAAGCCGTCTTCCTTTATAATTAAAGAGTGGGATAATAGTTTTAGCAATGATCCATATGAATAAGGCTAACCCCATAAAGGTTATGAGGGCGTACTGTTGGTAGAGGTAGAAATAAGAGGAGGCAGTGGCTCCGATTACCATGGATAGACTGACAAGAAGCGGGGTCCATATACTGGAGGCTAGACAAAAGTATCCTGAAAAGCGCCAAAAATTCATATGTAAGAGGCCACATGTCACATACGTGGGAAAACGTGTTCCGGGCAGAAATCGACTTATAAAAATGACGATGGGACCTTTTTGAGAAAGCCACTGTGTGCTACGGGTGATGTCTTCTCCTTTAAGAAACCATTTGATAGGCGCTTTTCTTAATAAGAGAGGTTGTCCAACATATTTACCCAAAGCATATAATAATAGATCTCCAATATAAATTCCCACAAAACAAGCAAACGTTGCGGCAAAAAAATGAAGGCACCCTTGGGCAACAAGCAATCCTGCGCTTATACAGGCCAGATCTTCGCTGATGAGCGTCAAGAACGCGAGGGCCATTAGCATCCCGATTATTGAAACATCATTCCAATACTCTATCATATCATCAAAAAACCTTTAAATATGGCTCCTATTTGTGACGTTAGACCTTTGACCTTAATGTTTGGACTATAGGTGTTGAACTTTGACAGGGCGCAGTTGGTGTATAGTAGAAATGAATACTATCTTTCTCAACAATGATATGACTGAAGCTGACTGTTTCTGCATCATCTCGGTGCATACATATAGAGCTTGGGCCTCTCTTGGGTTCATGATTTTTATGAAAGTTAACTAGTGTTTCTCTATTGACAGGAAGTTTAGACAGGTAATCAGAGAAGCAAGCCTGGCGCTGTTTGAGTACAGAAACTTTGTCATAAGATGAAGTAGAAATGGGAAGATCTTGGTTTGTAAGATGTTCGACGGTCAGTTTGAGGCGGTCCCAGGTACACGATTGTGCGGGTTTATCTAGAGCAAGCAGGAGTAAGATAAAAGGCTGATAACAGTTGAGTTCTAAGCTGTCTATTTTATCATACGCATATTCTTGGGAAGGGCTATCCATTAGAGAGGTAAGTAGGAGTCCTCTACTTATCGGAGGGGTGGAGGCAAGGGCGGTAGCTCTGTTGATGGATGATGATTGAGGATACATAAGAGGGGGTAAGCCCACCCTCATTAACACCGATCCATGACCCCCCTGCTTGTTCGTCTATCGGTGCCATATACTTCATATGATTACGGATTCGGATCTGTGGGGGAGAAGCCGGTAAACGTGTACGTTGTTCGTCTCGATTAAAAAATACCTCGTAGCGATGCGTATCATGCAGCCACGTTACTGTACACATGAGGTGTTGATTTCCTGATATCGCAATGTGGAAGGCGCTACACCAAATGTGTTTCCGGGCTCAAAGTTTTCAATCCGGAGAATCATTGCAATGAGTGCATAGTGATGGATGGTATGGCTTAGCAAAAAATCCAACTCGCGGGAGATTGTCGAATTTGCCCAAGATGATATGTTTTTTTCAAAATCATTATTTTCAATCTTGATTTGAATAGGTGTAGTGGCTTGCGCAATAGATATGACAGAGAGCTGTTCAATAATATGTTGAATCCGATCGATAGCGAAAACGCGATCGGATTCCACCCGAGGGTCTCGTTGTCTTGCTTCATAATCAACTTTTCCTTTTTTAATACCCAAAAGAAAGTTTGTGTAGTGGTCTACATCATGTCTGATATGAGAGCCTATACCACTTGTGTAAAGTGGGGGAGACGTTTTAGAGTACAATTCATCCCTAACTTTTTGAAGTAGTTCTAAGGCTTGTTCTAGATATAAAATGTTAGTTTGGGCTAAAGAAGATCTGTTGATCATGTTCCCTCCTTTTTTTAATTACTACTTTTTGCGTAACCCTTTATCTTTTTGATGATTGATGGAAGATGATGAATAACAACCTGTATCTCTTCTGTTGTATTAAATCGACTGAAGCTAAAGCGCATCGCTCCTTTAGATTCGACTTTGCTATATCCCATGGCAGATAGTACATAGGAAGGCTCAGCAGAACCTGATGAACAAGCGCTTCCCGATGAGCAACAGATTCCTTCTATATCCATTAATGCCAAAACGGCATCAGATTCAATATCATCAAATATAATAAACGACGTATTGGGAAGTCGATGCTGATCTTTACCTATAATATGTGTACCATTGATTTGTTCATAGACTTCTTCCTCAAATGTATCACGTATTTTTTGAACCTTGCTTTTCATGAATGGTTGATGCTTTTGGGCTAATTCAGCCGCTTTTCCTAATCCCGCAATACCCGGCACATTTTCCGTTCCTGCCCGACGGCCTTGTTCCTGGTCGCCCCCTAATAAATAGGGCCCGGTCTTTATCCCTTTTCGGATGTATAAACCTCCAATCCCTTTAGGTCCATGAAATTTGTGCCCTGAGAAGGATATAAAATCAACCGAAGATTCTATCCCCGGGACAGATATTTTCCCGATGGCTTGTATGGCGTCTGTGTGAAACAATGCTCCATATTTATGAGATAACAGAGAATATCTTTCAATGGGAAATAGAATTCCCGTTTCATTATTGGCTGTCATGATAGAGACTAAGGCGGTTTCTTTATTCAACGCATTTTTGAATTCGTCTTCATCCAACACACCGTCTTTGTTCAATGTCAAATAGGTTACTCGATATCCGATCGTTTCGATATAATTCATGTATTTCAACACAGAAGGATGTTCAACTCTCGTTGTAATAACATGACATTTATGCGGGGCTGCGCGCATCGCAATATGAATGGCTGTGTTATTGCTTTCCGTTCCTCCGCTCGTAAAAAGAATAGTGTCAGGTGCCACACCAAACAACGCAGCAACCTGTTCACGGGATTGATGAAGAATACGCGAAGCCGCTCTGGCTGGGCCATAGGGTCCTGATGGGTTCGCATATTGAGTGCCCAAAAAAGGGAGCATAACCTCGCGCACTTCGGAGTCGACCGGCGTGGTTGCATTGTTATCTATATAGATGATTTTTTGTGATGACATCGTCGACGTTTTCGCTCTTTTTTAGGTTTTGACTCATTAAAGATTCTAAAATCTATAAGCCGTTTTTGGGTGCACACCTTCACTAATTCTACCGATACCAAATCTCCAACAGACCACACCTTTTTACGTCTTTTTCCTATGGCCCGTCCGCGTTCAGGTTCAGCTACATAATAATCATCTGTAAAAAGAGAGAAAGGAAGCAAACCTCTTTGAAGGGTCTCTTCCAATTCAACAAGTAGGCCCTTTGACGCTATCGAGGTGATAATCCCAGGAAAAGGCCCTGTATCTCCCTTACGAAGCTTGTGATCATAATAATCGATGAGTTTAAGCGCTACGCTTTCTTTTTCTGCTTCTTCTGCATGGCGTTCCCGCTCAGAACAATGTGTAGCCATACACGTTAGATCTTGGTGTGTGTAGGGTGGGGGAGTACTCTCTTCAAAAGATCTCAGGATTCGATGGATTACTAAATCAGGATATCGTCTTATCGGAGATGTAAAGTGGGTATAATGAGAGAACGCTAACCCAAAATGTTCTCCTAAAGACGATGAATAAACGGCTCTTGTAAGATTCCGAAGAATGGCAAGGCTTACCGGATACTCACGGGGTGTACCAACAACGCGTTGGACAATATCGTTTAGGTGACGTTGATCTTTGGGACTCTCGAAGATTCCAATAGCTTTTAGATCTAGCATCATTTGTAACCAATTTTCTAGATCAGGTTCCTTGTGAATCCTATACAGTGCAGGGACCGACTTCGAAAAAAGGAGGTGAGCAACCGCTTGATTCGCAATGAGCATAAATTCTTCAATGAGTTGATAAGCTTCACTAGAAATACGTTTGTGCGTTTTAGTTACTTTTCCGCTTGTATCAAGAATGCATTTGATCTCTGGGAGGTTAAATTCCAAAGAGCCGCTTTCGAGCCGGTTCTTTCGTAATAGTGCCGCTAACTCTTGCTGTTGCATCAGGCTCTTTTGGATGGGTTTTGGAATGGTCTGATCCGTTTGGCCCTCTAAAAAAGATTGAACGTGTGTATAGGTAAGTCGTGCTGATGACCGAATGACCGAAAGAAACGTTTCTGTGTGGAGTATAGCCCCCTTTTTGTCTAATGTAATCGATAGGCTATGCGTCAACCTATCTTCTAAAGGTTTCAGGCTGCATAGATCGGTGGTGAGATGACGAGGTAACATAGGAATCACTCGGTCGATTAAATAAGCGTTTGTGCTGCGATGATAGGCCTCTTTGTCGATATCAGAACCGATGGGAACAAAATGAGGTACATCCGCAATATGGACACCTAGATTCCAATGCCCATCAGGGGTTTGGGTCAAAGAAACAGCGTCATCATGATCTTTTGCCTCCTCAGGATCGATGGTAAACGTCAATATATCCCGTAAATCTTTTCGATGAGGAATTTCTGCATGAATAGAGTCTGCTGAAAATGTATGCGCTTCGTCTTCTACCGCTTGAGAGAAATCTTCTTCGAGCTGATAGTTTCGTAGAATACTTAGCATATCAATTCCGGGTCCATCAACGGGTCCTAAATCTTCCATCACAATACCTGTTAAAGGGGCAGAAGTACTTTTCCAAGGGTCCAAATGTACAACCACTTTATGATTTTTTATGGCTAAACTTTTCTTAAAATCACGAACTTTAACTCTATGCCTTATGCGCGGGTTATCCGGAATGATATGCCAATACGGCTTGTTATGCAGGATGCCCACTAAGACTTTTTGATTCTGTTCCAACACTTTTTTGACATGGCCTTCGATTTTTTTCCCGGTTTTAGAGGATAGATGAGGAGGTTTCCCTCCCCCCCCCTTTTAGAAGCTGTTCGTTCGTGTACAGAGATAAGGACACGATCCCCATCTAAACCCGCACCCATATACTTTTCCGGAATAAAAATATCTTCAGCATATGGATTGTCCAAAATGACGAATCCAAAGCCACGTTGATGAACTTGAAGTTTTCCAGTTTCGTCTTTCATTTATTAAGATCTCAAGATAGGGTTAAATTATATACTAGGGTGGAAGGGGGAGGAGATACACCTGATCTCACCGAAGGCCAATAAAAATACCTTTATCATCACGAATAACAAATAATCAATCATTAAAAAAATATGAACATACTCTTTGCAGCCAGCGAAATGGTGCCTTATGCGTCTACCGGAGGGTTGGGCGAAGTCATGGCTGGACTCCCCAAAATACTAGCTCAGGATTCATGTAAACATGTTTATCGTGTGATGCCCTTGTATAAGTGTGTATGGAAGGGTGACTTTAATCTTCATGACACAGGAATGCGGTTGAACGTTCCGATAGGGCGTGACTCTAAAGAAGCTGAAGTGTGGGTCAATAAGGATGTGGTGCCTATAACCTACTTTATCCGAAACGATGAATACTTTGATCGCGCCGAATTGTATAGTCTTCCAGAACAAGAATATGACGACAATGATGATCGGTTTATCTTTTTTCAGAAATCAATTATTGGAATGATTGATGCCTTAAAGCTCAAAATAGATATCGTGCATTGCAATGACTGGCAAACAGGATTGATCCCTTTATATCTGCGAAATGGGATGGATGGAAAAGGACGAGAATCTTCCGAACGGACCCTTTTAACCATCCATAATTTAGCGTATCAGGGTATTTTTTCGAGATCAAAATTCTCCAATACCAATTTACCTCCAGAATATTTTTCAACATCGAGCATGGAATATTACAATAATATCTCTTTTCTTAAAGCAGGCATCACATCAGCTGATTTGATAACCACTGTGAGCAAAACATATGCCCAAGAAATCCAATCAGAAAAATATGGCTGTGGTTTTCATGGGATTTTAAGCGAGTCTCAGAATAAATTAAACGGCATTGTAAACGGCATTGATTATACCGTATGGGATCCAGCTACCGATAGATTTCTTGCTGAAAAATACGATAGAAACGATCTTAAAGGGAAGATAACATGCAAACACGATATATTATCTATGATGGGACTTCCAATCAAACCTACACGACCATTAATCGGCATGATTACACGTTTAGTAGAACAAAAAGGCCTAGATATTTTAGCTGGAGCTATCCCAAAGCTGATGGAGATGAACATAAATTTCATCTTACTTGGATCTGGGCAACAAAGGTATCATAAACTTTGTGAATCATGGGCCATGAAATGGCCAAAAAGAGTGAGTGTAAAGTTAGGGTATAACGTCGAATTATCACATAAAATCGAGGGAGGCGCCGATCTTTACATGATGCCTTCAAAATTTGAGCCATGCGGGCTTAATCAGCTTTATAGTCTTCGATACGGGACCATTCCCATTGCTCATGCGACGGGAGGGTTAGAAGATACAATTGAGGATGTCCGCAAATCTGGACACAAAGGCACAGGATTTAAGTTTAAAGAATATACACCAGATAGATTGATAGAGACCGTTCAGCGTGCTTTGTTCTTTTACACGAATCCATCTCAGTGGAAAAAGATACAAAAACGAGCTATGAAATGCGACTTTTCATGGGAACACTCAGCTAAAGAATACGCTAAGCTTTACATGCAGTTGCTGTAAAAACCTCAATAATAAAGGGGATATGGACCTTTAAAGCTTCAACCACAATATATGGTATACCCGTACATATCTAATTAGACATAATATATATTATGCGACGTTTAATATACAGGGAATGTGTGACCATTAATGAATGCGGGTAAACGCGGGTAAACATAACGGATCATGGGTTGATTGGTAAACATAGAATGACCACTTGTGTCTTGCCAGGATAAACTCACGTTTTCAGTGGAGTTGCCGACCCAGGGATCTTGAATTTTTCCAGTAACCCTAAAGTACGGTTCAAACAGGTCTAATAACGTGTGTGTCTGGAGTTGTTGATAGGCATTGGCTTGAGTCGACGTATCATTAACTTCGTAGACATATTCGTAGGCTCCAATATCAACAAAATCGTTTATGATACGAGGCGTCCCTTCAACATCCGAGGCATTGATCATCCACGTTTGATTACTGCCCCTATCAATACAGGGCGAAATAGATGACAGTCGATAGTCTCCAGCAAATTTCAACTGTACAACACACAGTTTTCAACAACAGCGTAAGATGTCGCACCATCACCCAACCCTTGATTCCCAACAAGGCTGCAATGTCTCAAGATTCCTCCATAAACGCCACCACCTAAAAAATAACTTCTATTGCCAATAATAAAGCAGTCGGAAAGCATAGCATTCGGTTCACACCTAACGCCTCCGCCACTATTTTCCTGACAGTTTGTAGAAAGAATTTGGGTAAACCCATTTGTCAGGGTGAATCCGATCAATGGCCGATTGAATGTCGTTAGCGGCAGTGGCCCAATTTGTAAAAGGAGGCGTGTGACTTCCTGAGAAGGAAACATAGTTCATCGCGCCCCAGATAACTGGCGTTAGGCAAAAGAAAAGAATCGGAATTAAATGTTGTGGTTTCATCTGTGTCATTCTGTCTCTTAATTCAGTCTTTTTTCAAAAATTTGTATCCTATCTTTGCTTCTATTCATTACTATCGACAGGAAGATCGATTTTCTTCCATCTTTTTTGATTTTTTTGTTTAGCTGTGAATTTTTCGGCCACGGCCGATCCGCCGAGGAGGAAGACGGGATTACAGGATGAACAGGATAATATGAAAACCGCAGAATGTCGAATGTCCAATGCTGAATGTCCAAGGGAAGAACAAAACCTGGAAATTGAGCATTAAAAATTCGATATTCGTCATTTCTTGAGTGTCATCACTAGCGGAAAGCAGCTCAAGGCGTTGGCTCAACTGGTGGGCAAACGTCCCGATGCAACGCTTGAAGAACTCAAGAACATGAGCGCGGCGTGAAGGGGTCGATATGGACATTGGTGTACCACTACCTTGATTTCTTCGGTCCGCCTGGACGGAACAACAGCGGCCATGGAGGGGGAGGGGGCGACAGAGACGGCTGTTTTTGGAGAATATATTCGCCGGGTTCTTCTCCCGACTCTTTCACCTGAAGACATCGTCATCATGGACAATCTTCGCGTCCATCACAATCCCAAGGTCATTGAACTCATTGAGTCATGTGGGGCCCATGTAAGATTCCTTCCACCCTACAGCCCCGATTCCAACCCCATTGAAAAAATGTGGGGCAAGATAAAGAATCGGTTGGGCAGCCTTGCAGCCCGCAGTCAGCAGGAACTATCTGAGAGGTTTCTCTCCACCACGTTCATAACCCTCAGGTGATGCTTTGGTAAAACCATTTGTAATAGTGAATCCTATCAATTCTACCCCATTCGTCACATAGGCACATCGTACAGCATTGGAAGAGTTGTAAGGTCCTTGCCCCTCGATCACGGAAGGCTGGTCCATTCACGCTGCGGACAGTTATCGGTTTGGGAATGGCAACCTTCTTCGGTTCCAATCACTTCTACAACATCAAATCGGAAGTAAGGAGGTTTTTGTTTTAAGGCTTTCATATACTGGATGGACGCCCGCGAAATAGTACAAATGCGGGTTCCTAAGATTTTGCATCCTTTTTTAGAGAGCATTTTAACCGCCATTTTTTCACCCCAAATACCTGCCGCAATATGAGGAGCATAAGTTGCCTCTTTTCTTCTTTTGAATGGCCACCACATGGGAGAGCAGAGTAATGGATGATGAGGGAATATTCCACGATTAATATTCTATGATTTCATCTGAAACCTTTGCCCATTTGTGCATACAACTTTGCAGTTCTTTTTCGACCGCACCCACTTCTTCGGCAATGCACTGGCGCTCTTCATGAAAAGAGGCGGTTGCGATGCCACCTGCTAACGCGATCTTTTTTTGTTCTAATTTTTCGATGCGTTTTTCAAGGTCATCAATCATTTTTTTAGCCTTGCGTACGGCTTGCTTGGATAACTCTTTCCTTGTTTGGGAAGAATGTCCTGAAGTCTGTTGTGATGTGTTTGGCGAATGCTTAGGTGATTGTCTTTCTTGTTCTTGAACTTTTTCTCGATAATAGTCGTAATCTCCATGAAACCGAGTCGCCTTCCCTTGGGCAATAGAAACAATGGACTGGGCTACACGGCTTACGAATTCGATATCATGGCTTACCAAACAGACGGCTCCCTCATAATCTATGACGGCCTGCTCTAGAGCCCGACGTCCTTGGATATCCAAATGCGTGGTGGGTTCGTCTAAGATCAGAAAATTGGGGGGTTGAATAAAAATACGCGCAAAGGCTAAACGAATTCTTTCGCCGCCGCTTAATACCTTGCAAGCTTTCTGAACCATCTCTCCAGGAAACCCAAAACGTCCCAACAGGCTTCGCACTTTTTGCTCAGGCATTTCAAGGTTTGCCTCGTGTACAATCTGATAGACGGTTTTCTCTAACGGCATGGTTTCGGAGAAATCTTGAGATTGGTACCCAATAATAACTTGATGTCCAAGACCTCGTTTTCCCTCGGATACATCGTGTGCTCCCGCCAATAAACGTAATAAAGTTGTTTTACCCATACCATTAAAACCCACTACAGCTATTTTTTCGCCACGTAAAATGCGCAGATTTACATGGCGCAAGACCCAATGTGATTGATTATAGGTAAGCCCCGCATCTTCAAGGGCGATGACTTCTGAACCGCAATGAGGGGGGGACGCCATATGAATCTTTGAAAAGGACTGACTATTTTGGGGGACCTCAATGATCTCCATTTTGTCTAATTGTTTTAAACGACTTTGGACTTGAGAGGCTCTGCTGGCTTTGGCCCGAAATCGTTCTGTAAAACGTTCTATTTGTTCTCGTTTACGATCTTGGTTCTTTTTAGCGGCGATTAATTGAAGACGACGTTCCTCTTTTTCTTTTACGTATCGGTTATACGGCACGGGGTATCGGGTCACCAGACCTTGCTCTATTTCCAGAATCGATGAGGTGAGCGAACGCAGCAAATAACGATCATGAGAAATAAGCAAGAGGGTCCCCTCATATTCTTTGAGAAACCGTTGCAGCCATTCGACAGCGGGAACATCGAGATAGTTGGAGGGTTCATCTAATAGTAAAATATCCGGTTGACTGATCAGCGCACGAGCTAGTTCCGCGCGCATTTGCCAGCCCCCACTAAACGAGCCAAAGGGTTTTTCAAATGTATCTTCTGAAAAGCCTAATCCTCCCAAGGCTTCTTGGGCTCGTGTTTGAAGTTCATAACCGCCCAGATGTTCGAAACGGTCCATTAATACGCCAAGCCGAGCTACTAGTTTTTCACGCTCTACACCTTTTGAGGTGCTCATTTGTTTTTCTACATTTGAAATGTCTGAATCGATTTGCTCTAGCTCAGGAATGGCGCGAGAGGTGTAATCCAACAAAAGAACATCATCATGATGTCCGTATAATTGTTGCCGCAGATGACCCAATTGACAATTCTTTGGTAACTGAATAACACCTTCATCTGGAACCAGTGAACTGCATATTAGTGAAAAAAGGGTACTTTTTCCGGCGCCGTTAGGGCCTACAATCCCGACATGATCGCCTGTCTGGATCTGAAGACTTGCGTCTTTCATAATGATCTGGGGACCATAACGCATGGATACTTGTTTAAAACTAATCATGGAAAAACCTTTGCCAATGTTACCTGGATGATGTGATCTGCAAGACCAGACTTTCTTTTATCAATGATAGAAATGTGTAATGAGATTCATGTAGAGAATGAATATGGGCTGGTGCGAGTATTAGGACGGCAAGCCGCCATAAAGAAGAGTGGTAGCCAGTTACCGCACTCCATATAGCTTGTCAAACATTATGGAAGGCAGTCAATTCTCACCGCTTTTTTCGGTTAATCGTCGATCTCTATCATCCTCCAAAAGTGTTTGGCTCGGTCTTGAATATCTTCTAGGGTAATCTGTTGAAGAGCGTCGAGACTAAACTGTTCGACGCCAAATGAGGCAACAACGCTTCCATAGAGGATGGCTCTTCGTATGGCTGTCTGATGGTCATTTCCTTCAGAGGCGATCATGCCCATTAAACCTCCGGCATAGGAGTCTCCCGCCCCCGTAGGGTCTTGCACAACCTCGATGGGATATGCGGGTATAAGAAAGATGCCTTCCTGAGAAAGCAATAAGCTTCCGTGCTCACCCTTCTTAATTAAAATATATTGAGGGCCTTGGTTTAATAGTTCCTGGCCGGCTTGGATTAAGGAGTTTTTTTCGGTTAAATGTTTTGCTTCTGATTCATTTAGCGTGAGCATATCAACGCGGCCTATCACCTGTTTAAGCGTTTCACGTGCAGTATCAATCCATAGGTCCATGGTGTCAGCAACCACAAAATCGAGCTCTTCCATTTGATCCAAAACATATAGTTGAAGATCTGGAGAGATGTTAGCTAAAAATAAGTAGGGACTCTGTTGATAGGAGGCAGGTAGTTCAGGGGCAAAGGAGGCAAATATATTTAGGTCGGTAGACAGAGTCCGCCGATGATCCATATTATCTTCGTAGACTCCTGACCATCGAAAGGTTTCCCCTTCTGCGGTTTGCAATCCTTCTACATCGATTTTGAAATGACGATATACATCACGGTACGCTTCAGGAAAATCAGTGCCAACCACCCCTACCATCCCTACATCCGTAAAGAAAGAAGCGGCGGCACACGCATAACTCGCTGATCCGCCAAGAATGGATTCGTGCCGTTCGCTAGGTGTTTCAATGGTATCGATCCCCACCGACCCTACAATAATCAGTTTATCTTTTTTCATTTTTTAACAGGTCTCCCTCTTTAGTTTGTAAGTATGTTAACAACGATACAATGACGGATGATATAGAGCAACCACTAGCGAACAATCCTACGTGTCGTCGCTTGGGGCACTTCTGTAATCGATCTTCGTCCTTTCATCCCTTCAATACAACATATAGAGCCTGTTAACAAACCATAATTTTTTCTGTAAAAAGGCTGGACAGATAAATCATTCTAGCGTACATATTCGCGTTTCCATTTTATTAAAGTTCAAAAAAATGCCAAAACAAAAAACTAGAAAATCAGTGGCCAAACGGTTTAAGAAAACGGGTACCGGAAAAATAAAACGTCAAGGCGCAGGTCGTGGCCATTTATTTACGGGTAAATCTCGCAAACAAAAAAGACGTCGGAAAGCCGGGGGCCTTGTGTCTGCAGCGGATGAGAAACGTTTAGCCACTCATTTTTAGAATTAGTTATCTGTTCCCAATAACAAATAACCATTAACTGAAACGGAGTTTCACTACCATGCCAAGAGCAACCAATGCACCCGCATCACGACGAAGAAGAAAAAAGAGATTAGTCCTCGCTAAAGGATTTAGAGGCGGGCGCAGTAAATTTTTTCGGACCGCTACAGAGTCCGTTGACCGAGCCATGTCGATGGCAACGGCTCATCGCAGACTCAAGAAACGTGATTACCGAGCTTTGTGGATCCAACGTATTTCAGCGGCATGCAAACCGCACAACATTAATTACAGTCGTCTCATTGAGGGGGTTACAAAAGCGGATATTAAATTGAATCGAAAAATGCTTTCTGAAATAGCGATTCACGATCCAGCCGGGTTTGCCTCTATTGTGGATCAGGCAAAAACCAAACTTTCTTAATTCTTAACTGATGAAAGAGTCCGACCGCGCGGCTTGTTCTGTAGTTATTCCGTTCACCCATAGCTCAGTCTCACTCAAATCAATTTGGTCATTCCAAATAATGCCGTACCCATGTTTATCCGGATGTACATTCTTAAAGAACGCATCGTCCTTCAGACTGCTAAAAACTTCCTCATTGAGTAGAGGAATACAGTCATATATTTTTTTAGTTCCTGATGAGAAAGTAACGAATAGCTTCTTTCTCTCAAATGGTTTAACGGACCTTACTTTAGGATATTTTTTCATTTTTATTCTAAACCAGGTAATTGAATAAGTTTCTGAGAGTCCCACATAGCTTGTAGCTCAGACTGGTAGTTTCGGGCCCATTCCTTAACTAATTTTAATGCTCGTGGAGGTAGATCTCCTTCCGATCATTTCTAGCGTTTTGGTCTCGAATATACCATTATACTCTGCATAAATAGCATGAAAGTGTGGAACACCGTGTTCCTTAAAATACATCTTAATAACGACTCCATAAAATCTGCTAATCACAGGCATGTCTATGTTTCTTTCACAATGCGACCATAATGACAAAAATCAAAGATTCTGTCACGGTACAAATATATTGTTAAAAAATTATACGTACTTCATCATACTCAGCGTTTTGTTTTGCTTCTCTCATCATACTCTCTTAGCTGGTTTGATCGAAGATGAAGGGGAAAAGACAATTATTCACATACAAGTCCACGACTGGATCTTTCCCGACCCAAGTCATACCGATACCGCTATTCGGTCTGAAGCTGCTAAAGTAAAAGCATTTACAAAACAGTTCCCCCATATTTTTGCTAAAAAATACCGTGCCCAATATAAAGAAGACCCCGAACGATATGGATCCCACAATTGGGATCATGTCGAAGTTCACGTCCATAATTTTTCCGGCCTGAAAATCGAAGGTGTTGAGTCCGATCTATTAGCCATCGCAGGAAAAGTAGCACCCGATATCATCTATGTAAATTTCAGAAAATCGGCAACCTATATTGAGCAAGGGTTCCTATATCCTCTAGACAAACCAGAAGATCATTACCTGACCCACATGACTCAAGAAGAAATCGATTTTCGTGTTCACCCCAAAATCTGGCCGGTCATTAAACGAAAAGGACCTGGAGGCAAAGAATATGTTTGGGCCCTGCCCTTTCGTGGCGCTTTGGGGAAAGTATTGTTTTATCGAAAAGATCTATTCGATACTGCAGGGGTCGAATATCCGAACGAAAACTGGACATGGGACGATCTTTATGAGGCCTGCAAAAAACTAACCGATCCCGCACAAGGCATCTATGGTATTCGATTTGTTAGCGGCAAACAAGAAGCTTATCATTGGGTCAATTTTCTTTGGGCGATAGGTGCAGATATCTTGCGTTTCAACAACACGGCAGAAAGGTGGGAAGTGGCTTTTGATACGCCTGAAGCTGCTGTGGCGCTTGACTTTTACACACAATTAAACACAGAGCCGTGGATAGATCGACATGGGCATAAACGGTATGGATATGTCTACAAAGATCCTTCTGATGGATACATCAAATGGGAACGAGGAGAAATTGCCATGAAATTTGATTATGTCTTTGAAAGACTCATATCAAAAAGTAATCCCGACCTCGTGGGAATGGTCCCGGCCCCTAAAGGCCCAACAGGCATTAGAGCCGCCGAACTCAACAGCCGAATGATGGGTCTTTTTGCCGAAATTAAAGAACCTGCTGTACGCGATGCGGCATGGGAGTTTATCCAGTTTTACGATTCAAAAGAGGCCGTAGAAGTCAAAACCCATGTCATGGTCGAAGGCGGACTCGGTCAATATGTAAACCCTAAATACCTGCGTATGTTCGGGTACCCTGAACTCATCCGTCTATTCCCAAAAGGCTGGGATAAAACCTTTGAAACCGCTATTGAAACCGGTCAACCGGAACCCTACGCAAAACATAGTAATATCGCTTATGATATTTTAACAAAGCCTTTACAAGAAACAGAGCAACTCGCTCTTCAGGATAAATTACCTAAAGAACGTGAAGCTCGACTCGCATACCTTCTGAAGCTTCTAAAGAAAACAGGAAATAAAGCCAGAGAAGAGATGCTGGAAGAATTTCCTCCTGAAGTCGTCCAAAAACGAAAATTTTCAGCGGCTGTATTTATTGCGTTAGTCCTTATTGCTTTCACCATTCTATTTCGAAAAGTAGTGAAGGATTTTGCCCCGCACACACCAGAAGAGAATAAACCTACATGGAACCTCCGTAGACATGCATGGGCTTACACCCTTTTACTCCCGGCTATTATTACCATTGCCATTTGGCAATACGCCCCTTTACTGCGAGGATCCATTATGGGATTTCAGGATTACAAAATAATGGGAAACTCTACCTGGGTAGGCATCCAACATTTTGGAAATGTCTTGTGGAATCCAGATTGGTGGCTCTCTGTATGGAATTCCGCCCGCTATTGTGTATGGGTGGTGGTTTTTACCTTTTTGCCACCCGTCATATTAGCTATCTTTCTGCAAGAAATTCCGCGAGGCACCTTACTTTTCCGAACCATTTACTACCTCCCAGCGGTAATGTGCAGCCTAGTCGTTATCTTATTATGGAAATCTTTCTATGATCCGAGTGAACGGGGTGTTTTGAATGGAATGTTAATGTCTATTCCCGCTATTGTATTTATAGGGGTTGGTTTCTTATCTTTTTTCATAGCCTTCACGTTCTTCCGACGGCTTCACTATCATCAAGTCAATGGGGTCGCCTGGCTCAGTTTAGCTATAGGGCTTTGCGCTTGTTTTGCTTGTTTTGAGTTAGCTAAACCCATGCTAACCCAAACCGATCTCCCTTTTTTAAAAAGGCTATGGACACCCTTGTCGGATCCCTATCGATGGCTTCAAGACCCGAAAACAGCGATGCTAGCCTGTGTCATCCCCATCGCTTGGGCTGGATTAGGACCGAGTTGCCTCATTTATCTCGCGGCTTTAAAAGGTATTTCAAATGAATTTTATGAAGCCGCAGATATGGATGGAGCGACCTTTTCGGACAAAATTCTTTTTATTGTTTTCCCCATATTAAAACCACTACTCATCATTAATTTTGTCGGTGTTTTTGTTGGTTCATGGTTTTATTCCGAAGCCAATATCTTAGCCATGACAGGTGGAGCCGCCCAAACCGAAGTCGCCGGACTTCACATTTTCTATAAGGCATTTATTTTCCATCAGTTTGGACCCGCAACAGCCATGGCTTGGATCTTAGCTTTCATGTTAATTGGATGTACCGTGTATCAATTACGCATTCTTTCACGGTTGGAGTTTCGGGGGTCGAGTTATTAGTCATTAGTTATTGGTTGTTGGGGAAGAGGTTAAGAATCGCTACTAGTTATTAGGAAAAGATATGGATAGAGACATTAAGACTTTTGAGGATCTTCAGTGTTGGCAACATATGGACAATGCAAAGTTCTGTAGTCATGCTAGAGCGTCATGTTGGGAAATCCTAGATCATCTAATAACCGCACATGACGACAACATAATACCAAGCGAACTTCTCGAAAAAGGACGAGAATATATTGGAACCTCGATCAAGCTAATCAACGGCTACATGAACTATCTAAAGCGCTCGACAAACCCAAAAACCAATAAAAAATAACTCTAATGTCCATCATATCAAAAATAGGTCGAAAAACCCTAAAAGTTAGACTCTTAATTCTAACCCTATACGCCACACTCTTCTTAGGCTCTCTGACCATGATCTACCCGTTTCTCATTATGATCTCGGGAAGCACAAAAAGCGGTGTGGACACCAAAACATTCGATATATTTCCTGCATTTCTAAAGAGTGACACCCTCCTTTACCAAAAACATGTTGAAGGATTATTCAACGAACGGCTTTTAGCCATGAAAAATTGCTACAACCTCGATACCCCCTCGTTTGAACACCTCCAACTTCCTAGAAACCCTTCAAAACAGCTCGTCCAAGAATGGGAACACTTTCTTATAGAAAAACCATTGCCTCCAGAAACCTACGCCTTGGGATATGTAGAAGCTCGAGTTTCTAAAACACAACCTCTGATGCTTAGAAATTTTAAAGGATATCTTACGAAGAAATACGATAAGAATATTGAAACATTAAATCGGCGGTTAGGCACAGAATTCGTTGGTTGGAATGCCTTCTATTTGATCCCAGAAGACTTCTTACCCCGGCAAAGAAAACTATTAAACACACCTTTCTCTCAAACATTTACCCATTTTAAAGAACAACAACCCCTTAACTACCGGCATTACTTCATGCTCGAAGGGTTTTATAGGAATATGTTTCTCAAAACTCAATATACAAAAGATATTGGAACCTATAACCAAACACATGGAACCGACTACATTTCTTATGATCAAATTTACCTCTCTCGTACTCTGCCTGCAGGAACGATCAAGGAAAGAGAGGATTGGGAAAACTTTGTACGAAAAACCCTTAATCTATTATGGATTCACGTGAATAAAAAAGCGCAACCTTTCTATCAAGCCTTTCTGCAAGCAAAGTATAATACAATCGAAACGTTAAACCGAAATTATGAGACTCATTACAAATCATTTGAGAAGATTCCTCTTATTGAAAAGCTCCCTTCAGAGGGTGTGAAACTAAGTGATTGGGGGACCTTTATCGCTGGATGGCAAGATCCCGATACCCAAAAGATATATAGACCCGAACCTGAACACCTACAAATCATTGGAACAGATTTCGCTTTTCAGGATTACTTGATGCAAAAATATACAAACCTAGAAACCCTCAACAATAAACTAGGAACCATTTACCAAAACATTCAACAGATACGTCCGCCCCAATATGAAGCACATTATTTTTCTTTTCTCAAAAACCGAAACGCATTGAAATGGGAATTTATTGCACGAAATTACATTACCGTCATTGACTATATGGTCTTACACGGACGTGGAATTATTAACACCATCATCTATTGTGTACTCGCCGTGTTGGCAGCTTTAATTTTCAATCCGCTAGCGGCATATGCCATGAGTCGCTATTGTCTACCCAACACATATAAAATTCTACTGTTCATGTTATTGACCATGGCATTTCCTCCTATGGTCACTCAAATTCCCGTATTTCTCATGTTAAGAGATTTTCATTTATTAAACACCTTTGCAGCCCTCATCCTTCCAGGCCTTGTACATGGCTACTCCATCTTCCTCCTCAAAGGGTTTTTTGACTCTTTACCACGTGACCTCTTTGATTCCGCCCAAATCGACGGGGCCAATGAATGGACCCTGTTCTGGCAAATTACCATGAGTTTATCAAAACCCATTCTAGCTGTTATTGCATTACAAGCATTTAATATGGCCTATTCAAACTTCATGTTTGCCTTGCTGATTTGTCAGAACGAAAAGATGTGGACACTGATGGTTTGGCTCTATCAGCTACAACAAAGAAGTGGACAAGCCGTGATATATGCATCACTCATCATCGCCGCTATTCCTACATTTTTCATATTCCTTTTCTGTCAAAAGATCATTATGCGGGGCATTGTCGTTCCGGTCGAAAAATAATGACAAGGTTTATATCTTCTTCAGTTGAGAACGGTAAAAGTTTAATTCCGCCATGGATGCGAGAATATCGTAATAGGCATCATGAGCCCTTCCTTCGACTTCATCTTTTGACTCTGGGAAATACTTTTTCACAAGATCGGGGCTATCTTTATCAAACTCTTCTCCGGAAAACCAATGTTTCCACTCCTGTTTTAAGGTAGAAACATCAAACAGACGGTAATGGAAACGTCCAGAAAACTTAGGCAAAAACTTTTGGGCCGTCGACAAATCCGCATGAACACTGTTACCCGCTAAAACCGGCTGACACTCGACATCCTTTTGGAAAAGGCCGATAGCTTCATCGAGATAGCTCGTTAAACGGGTATCCACATCCATAACATCAAAAGCTCGAGAGGATTGGCATGCCACAACAAGATCTGGAAGATTTTCTGCGACCCACGGACTTACTTCTTTCCCATCTTCCAGTTTAACTATTAAGTTTAAATCTTGATCTGGAGACAATAAACGATTGAGTTTAGTATCCGTAATAATAAGGGCCACTTGCAAAAGCTGTGCCTGTTCAAGTTCGAGACTCGTGAATTCTGTGTCAAACCAAAGGTATATTGTTATCTCGTCTTTTTTTTTCATCGGTAAAAGTTCTGCCCGTAATTGTCCTGTCTAATGTGGCTCTTGCAAAAGAACGCCGCTTGCGCGGCTACTACAAGCTATCAAATAGCTTTACACATGTTTGTAGATAGCGTCGCAAGACACGTTCTTTTGCAAGAGCCTCACTAATTCGAAAGTTTAATTCCACACCGCGTAAAGGTCGGTATATCTAGATCTTCACCATGATAATAGGTGGGCTCAACATCTTTAAAACGTCCTTCTTTGCCCGCGAGCTCAAGGTTTAAATTAATCTGTTGTAATACCGGACCTTTCTTCGGTGTGGCCATTTCTATATCTGAAAGGACTTCATCATCGAATAACAAACCTGTTTTTTCTTCCGGATCTTCTGAAGCCTTCTCTTCAAAGGCGATTTCAGAGGCCAAAACCGTTATAGAAATCTGGTTTTCAAGTTTATCATCGATCGCAGCCCCCATGGTCATATGAGCATTTCCAGGAATCACAGAAGTTATTTCCGTCATCACTTCTTGAATATCTTTAAGCGCTAGATTTGAGTCACCAGAAATCCCCACCAACAATCTCTTTGCTTGCGCAAGAACATTGCCTCGCTCCAGATAAGGACTTTGCATGATTTTTTCTATCGCCTCTTTTGTCTTTTGTGTTCCTGATGCTTCTGCATAGGCAAACGAGCACGCACAACCTCCTTCTTGCGTAACACTCCGAATATCAGAAAAATCAAGATTCATAATTCCTGAATAGGTTAATAAATTCCATAGAGAACGAACCCCCATTCCGATCATAAGGTCAGATCGTTCGAAAATATTTACAAGAGATTCTTCACGTTCCGTTGGTTCCAGTAAACGCTCGTTTGGCATGTAAATGATTGCATCTGAAACCGCTTTTATGCGGGAAGCCCCTTCCTCGGCTTGCCGCCTCCGCTGTTCACCTTCAAAAGAAAATGGCAAGGTAAGGAAACTCAAGACCATGGCCCCCTCTTCTTGCGCAATACGTGCTATCATAGGAGCCGCCCCGGTTCCGGTCCCGCCTCCCAAAGCCACAACAAGAAACACAAATTTCACGTTGTGGAATAAACCCCTAATTTTTAATTCATCGCTTTCGAGGGCTCTCCCACCTACATCCATCTTCCCACCCGCACTAAGGCCATCGGTTATAATAGATCCAATTCGAACTTGCTGAGGGACTGCACACGAAGACAAAACTTGTGAATCCGTATCAATAGCAATCACTTCAGGCCCTTCTGGACACGATACAGTCATGTTGGAAACAGCGTTGATTCCTCCGCCCCCAACACCTATAAGAATAATTTTTTTAGAAAATACAGACATTACACGCCATGATACAAACCAACCTTTTCATATTCAAGTTATTGTACATTGTAAATGATGAAGTTATCTGCTGGCATATAACGATCCTTCTTTTTCGTTTTTTTATCTGCGTACTTCAGCATGTTCTGCGGTTAAAAATGTTGTCTCCGCCTCGATAGCTGCCCTAAAAAAGGCATTGCAGAATACAACAAAATATTGCACTATTACACAAAACTGAAAATAGAAAGGAGGCAGCTCCGCCCGGCGACCAAATGTTTAAATTTTGGGCTGCCTATCTTCCTATCCGCAATGGTAGAGTAACAATACAAGTGCAAAGGTCCGCAGCATAGTTCATTCTTTGGGTATCTAACCCCCCCCAAAGGAGAACATAGAATGCCACGAACCTACGAACATTTAAACCGTTATGAACGAGAAGTGATAGCCCAGATGCTAAAAGAAAAATATAGCTTATCTCAAATTGGCCGTCACCTGGGCCGATCCCCCTCGACTATTTGGCGCGAGTTTCGCCGTAATCGAGTCCGTGGCCGCTATTACCCAAGACCCGCAAATGGCCTGGCTCAAAGCCGATTACAGCTAGCTCGAAAGCCTCAAAAAGTGATGGGAGCTAGCAAAGAACAAGTGGAGACTCTCCTGGCGAAGTATTTGGTCTCCAGAACAGATTGAAGGTCGAAGAAAGCTAGAAGGTGACCCTCCCATCAGTCGAATGACGATCTACCGCTACTTGTACAGTCCAAGAGGGGCTGGCTACCGAAAATACCTGCGTGGCCCCGGAAAGAAAAAACGAGCGACTCGGAAAAGCCATTCACGTATACACAACCAAACGATGATTGACCAACGCCCCGAAGAGGGTGAAAGTCGCAAGGTGGCAGGCCATTGGGAAGGTGACACTATTCAGGGCCAAACGAGAAAAGAGGCCTGTGTAGTCACTCTAGTAGATCGAGTGACTCGATTCGCTGATTCAGGGCTCCCCTGTAAAACGGTGACTGTAGATAATGGCATGGAGTTTGCCAGCCATGCTAAACTACAGAAAAAAATAGCAACCCCCGTTTTCTTTGCTGAAGGGAGAAACCCTTGGCAAAGAGGGACCAACGAAAATACGAATGGTTTGCTTCCCCAGTTTTTCCCGAAGAAAACCGACTTTGCTGCCCACAGCTCCGCTCAGTTGAGATGGGCTGTGGAGTTACTGAATAATAGACCGAGAAAATGCTTAGAATATAGAACGCCCAAAGAAATGATGGACAGCTTCGGTTTTGCACTTGCAAGTTGAGTCTGCACCTCTGGGAATGATCCCAAAAATTCGTTCCATGCTCTGGACCTTTTTGTGTTTATTTCTGATCTTCATCTGTTTTCAATTTCCAATCTCTAATAACACGTCTTTTTTTTCACCCATTATCTATTTTTTCTCATATCCTAAATACCTTCTTACTCATACCTCTTCAACGCTCACACGCCTCTGCCTGATCTTTATAACCCTTCCTTGCTCCGTAATGCTCTTTATCCTCTCGAATAACCGCTGAGGCAGGATGTTTCTCACCATATTTTACCTTTAGTTTGCGCATAAACGCATCAGGGCCCTCACAATATTTACGGCTTAATTTTTCGCGCACCTTTTGTTGGTATGCGACGGCATCAAATTTCTTTTTCATCAAGAATCTCCTTTGGTATTCTAATCTCAAGTATGGGATAACCTAATCGCAAATTTACGGAATTAAACGCATGGATTCTCCCCAGGTTAACGATATGTCTAAAATTCCAACTCACCAAAACATCCACCCGTTCTACTGTGGCTATGGCAATATGTTGAGCATCAGCCATATGTTTAACCCTGACAACCTCTTCTTCAACATAATTGTTGGCTAATTGTTCAGCTTCTTCTGATAGAGTAACATTCTCAATATTGCCCAAGGCATCATCGATCTGAATGATATTGTTATTGCCATCATAGGCATAAGTACCTGATAACTTGGGAGGCATCACTATGTTCCATCTCAGTAATCGATTGGCCATCACCCTTAGGCAGTTGAGTATTCGAATCAAAAAATTCGGTTTCTGTGCGAATACGCCGATCCAGATTGTCGTAAATATGAGCTGTTTCTGAAAGGCGGACATTATTTCCACCACCCACCATATCTGTTAACTCACCATCGACTCGCTCTGACACACGATTATGATTACCGTCATAATGGCGAGTTGCCATATTCCCCATAGCATCCCTTGTTTCAACGAGTCGATTGTATCCATCATACACATGATCAGTTATGTGCGGGGTCTCTTCAAGACCTTCTAATGTTCTAACTGGATTCCCGTTTTTATCGTAATCGTACTGGGTCGTAGATTGGTCAGGATCCCCTTTTACTCGAACAACTTGAAAGGCCTTGTCCCGTTCGTCATAGATTGTTCGGATATGGTTGTTCGGTTGATTCCCGTTTACCGCTTCCCCATAACGGGTCAAGGTTAGGTTCCGATTTCCATCGTATCCATATTGAGTGCTAAGCGTTAAACCTGCGTCGATTTCTTCGGTCCTGTTTGTAAGAAAATTGAGAATCTCGTATTCATAGAGGGTGGTGAAATGCGTGGTTGCCTGAAGCACACCCTGATCTTCAACGTTCTGAACATCTTCACGGATCAAATTGTTATTGGCATCATAGAAGAAATTTTTTTGGTAACGCAGTCCTGTTCCATCGATTACTTCACGAGAAACTTCACGTACCACTTGGTCTAATTGGTTCATGATATATTGAGCATTATGTCCACGTGGATCGGTTACACGGACCGGATTGCCTACCAAATCATAGGCGTAGGTGGTGGTAAGTCCATAATTGTTAGCATCAACAATTTCTTGGTAAAGATACCCTGCTTGAGGCCCAGTATATAATATGTATATTCATCTCGACGCCGATGATTACTCCCATTATCAGGTTGAATATGAGCTGTTAGCTGGCCATATTGATTGTATTCAAAATCCTCCAAAATCGAAGGAATACGATGGACTGTCTGGGTACGGTTACCAAACGCATCATAGGCATAAACGGTTTCGTTCCCACGAGCATCGGTATGTTTGGTTACAAAATTGAATCCGCAGTTACACCCAAACGTGGTGTCATATTCATACTGTTCTTCGATCGCTGGTTGGTCACCCGCAGGACTATGACTCCCTGGATAATGACGAATGATTCGAAGATTTCCTCTTAGATGCGGAAATGAAGTAGGATTCAAATCCCCTTCATAAAACTTTTCGGTATAATTCCCGTTAGGGTGGGTAACTTTAATGGCTAAAAAATCGCTGTTGTGTGTCCATTTTATTTCAAAGTAATTGGGATCGTTTAACCGTAGCTTTCCGGTCGGGCGATTCGCCGTATCTGTTGTCAGTTCAGTTAGGCTCGCTTTACCCGTATATTCACGATATACAACCTTGCGATTCCCTTTGTCATAGAAATATTCAGCTACATGTCCCACACGATCATTGACAATGGCTTTGACGGTAGCATTTCCATTGTTAGGTCCAGGCTGAAGTTGTACATACTCGATATCCACAACATTCCCACCCCATATCTGACGAACCACACGATCAAATAAAAAGTCATTTGGGTTTAGAGACGTTGAATACACATTGATGAGATAAGGCCCATCTTCAAAGGTCGGATCATTAGGGTCATTCCGTCGGCCATCGGTGATCGCTAAGAGATTATGGTTTAACCGATCATCTGAAAACCCAGTTGTATAAGTGTAGGTCGTGGTTTTCCCATTTGGGAAATCATTCCCATTGGGTGTTCCGATTTTGTTACGGACTTTAAATCACCAAAGTTCCCGCCTGGCTCAGCGTCATTATAATATTCATAGGTTACGCTCCGACCGGAAAAATCAGTGACAGATTCGATGAATCCATCCCCGTTATACTCAAGGGAAATAGAACGATTTAAGGTATCAATGATGTTGGTAAGACGTCCCGCATTATCGTATTCAAATTGGATCACATTTCCGTTGCGGTCCGTTATGCTTGCCATTTCTCCGGTAGGATAAAAAAGACGAACGCTTTTATTGGGCTCGGTCAAGGAGTACAGGCCATTGGTTTCGAGATTTAGAGAATTAAAAAAGCCTTTAAACCCAAGGGTCCCATCTGGACGTGGACGGCATAAGTCATCGCGCGTGTTTCCATTACACACGCGAACACCGCGACCTTGGGGAATCAGATGATTGTTATAAGAAAAGTCCCACCCATTTCCCATAACCGTATTTGGACCAATTTTGGAACGGTATTTTCTGGACCAGACAAAGTCCATGCCACGCCCTTTAATGGCGAGATCAGTCACTGAAAGCCCCTGTTCGCCTGAAAATAAATAGATAGGGTCGGTATCAGAGTTTTCGTTTTCTTTGCAATCGCATCCATTACAAGGAGGTTCTTTATCTTTGATCCGACCACTTCCCAGCGTCCTGCATCATGATTAAAACTCCATAAAGTGGTTTTTGCCCCGGGTGGCAGTGGATTGGTAGTTCCTGGTTCTGGTAAATTAGGGAAACATACCGGCACTGGTTCATCAAAATTGGCGGCCCTATTGGTCTGAACAGTAATCACCAAAGGGAAATCCAGTCCATCTGGAAGCTGGCCTGGTATTCGATCGAGAGGTACGGGCGCAATGCCTACCTGATTTCCAAATGTTCCATCATCATATTGCAAAGAGCCAGGAGGAACCGTTATTTGTACACCCGCAAATGCTGGGTTATTAGCGATGACCGCGTCTGGGAATGAAACAATGGTTTTGTTAGATTGGCTGACCTGTTGTAAAGTGCCGGTTTGAACAAGGGGCAAATAAAAGTTACCTACATTGACATCCTGGGTCGCTATAGAAGTTAAAGTTTTCCCCACGTTCGGATAATAACCCGCCAGATTATTACTGACTGTTACCCCATGTAATAGTTACCCCTTCTAGGGGGTTATTGACCCATTGATTCGTTCCATTGACTAAGACCTGTTCAGAGGCAAAAACGCGACCATTCACCATGGTGTTAGAAACAGTGGTTAGGCTTAAGCATATCTCCCACCATCGTCACACGTATTCGCGCGCTGGCAGGCAGTGGATCATCGTAAAACAAGGTAGCCTTAGTTCGACTCGATGAAACATGAATACGTCCGGTGAGTGTATTCCCTCCAAAATCGGCATGAAAAATTACCATCCTCTCCATCGGCCGGGGAACTATGAATCATGGTCAAAGGCGTATACGTATTTGGATCTTCTCCGTACTGATATTCAAGCAAGTTCGAAATTTGATCGGCGTCAAAATCTAAAAGCGCATCATTCGTGTTTAAAGGATTTAAAGGAGGAGTACACAATTCGTAGACGTCGTCAATTCCATCGGTATCCGTATCAAGCGGATTGGTGATGCCTACACACAACACACAGTAGAAACTAAGTTGATTACTTTGAACACCCTGCAGCTGACCACTGTTCTCTTGGCCCAGGGCCATATCAATCGGGGTTGTAATATTGGTGACAACTTGTCCATGACAAAGAATGTAGTACGCGTTTGTATCTGATTCATGAACGATCTGTTGGTTTTCAAAATCAAATTGGGTAATCTCAAAACTGTGGGTTTCTGTAAGGAATACAGAAAGGAAAATTGTAAATATAAAGAGCAAATGTAGCTTACATTTCAATTTTCAGTTCGACCCCGCTTTACGGTTTCAAGTTTCGCCTACGCTTGGTAAAAAATCTTTTTTTCCAATAAGAAAAGAAACCGAATTTACCTTATTACATTCTTTTGTCAAGTGCTTTCGGGGTAAAAAGTCCAGGATTTTCTTTTCTGTGTCTTTCTGCGTGTTCTGTGGTTCATTGAACTCTTTTTGGGTTACGGCCGTAAGGTTGCAAAAAAACGCAGGCGCACCCGCTGGGTGCGTCGAGGCTTTTTTGTAATTCCTTTTGGCCCAAATGGTTCGTGCAGAAATCCGCGTTTAACTGACGGATCTAGGTTTCTGACAAGATATTGGCCTGTTAAGAACAGATAGCTATTTCGTAATCAAACGCGAAGGAGGCATGATAGGCATCGATAAAGTCTACGTTGGTTCGCGTGTAACGGTCCAACGCATCAATCCAACGGTCTTCATGCTGAATGGAAAAGCCTGGGGTGTTCAGGATCGCGATGATTTTTTCAGCAATCGCGCTCCGTTCCAATCGATAAAAGGAGTCTAGGGTCCAGACCAATTCCGCCAGACAAATATCTGTAATGAGCAGGGTATACTCCCCCTGAACCGCTCGTTTAAAAAGCTGTTCGCAATCGTCGGCCTTGAGAGGATCGTCGTTGGTGATATAGCGGATTAAAACGTTGGTATCCAGAAGGACGGTTTTCGGCATAATGATCTTATCCTTAAGACTTTGACCGCCCCACCCGCTTACGGGTTGTTTCTCTTATGGCTCTGAAATTTTCTGGCCGACGAGTGCTTTTCACCGATCCCCTTATACCGAAGATGACGCCTTTAAGCGGCGTGATAATAACCTTCTCCTTTTCAAATTTGTAGGCAATCCGATCATGGTTCGACAACCCCATTTTTTCACGGATGGGTTTCGGAATGGTGGTCTGCCCCTTACTTGTTATAGTTGAAGTTATCATACTCATTTCCTTTCTTTATTGATTGGTAAATGTATAAGAAAAAGAAAGGAATTTGTCAACTGAATGCAAACGTGCCAGTGGGAGAATGACCCGGCGTCTCGTGTTATTTAGAGCTCACGGTCTGATCAAGAAAATCGCATGCATGTACATGTCGCCTGTTCAGATGAAGATAACCACGGCTGCTCCAGGTGTTTCGTGGGCCAAGATCTTTCTTTTCTCTCTTTTCGTTACGGCTTTGCTTCGCCAGGTCTTTTGCAACCATATCTTCCGTAAACTTTCTAACTCCTATACATTAAAGAAAAAGATTCCTTTCGAGACCGATCGAATTCAGCTTAGTATGTGATTTAATCCTCTTCTTGACACAGCTTTTACTCCAGGAAAAAGAACCGTTGGCTTCACTGTCTTGCCTTCGTGAATGAGATAAGCCTTTGCATCATAGTTTCGTATATTCTGGGCTAAACGGGTGAGCGAAGCAGCAAGATGAGGTTTAGGGGTGCGGGTAGATTTTGCTTCTATCAGTGTTAATTTTTCGATTCCCGTTATCGAGCACAAAATCGACTTCCAAACCTTGTTGATCCCGAAAGTAATAGAGTCCCCGTTCTTGACCTCGATTAAGCCGATATTTTATAATTTCGGAGGCAATAAACCCTTCAAATATCGGGCCACGGAATGGAGAGGTAGAGAGGGTTTTCTCGTCATGCACACCCAGCAAATAACAGGCGAGGCTAGAGTCGATAAAATACAGCTTAGGAGATTTGATTAACCGCTTTCCAAAATTCTCGTAAAATGGAGGGACCAAGATAATTTCTCCAGTAACTTCAAGAATACTAATCCATTCTGTAATCGTGGGAACCGATACCCCCAACGGGGCGGCAAGATCTGTTTTGTTTAATATCTGTCCACAACGACTGGCTAGGAGGGCCATGAAGCGTCGAAAGGTAGACAGCTCACGAATGGGAGCTTATACGGCCCGCACATCTCTCTCTAAATAGGTTTGAATATAAGAGCGAAACCAGATTGATGCTATGGCGCTCTTGGCCATGACTTCCGGGAACCCCCCTCGGAAGATGGACACTTTTCGGGTTGCTGATCGATCCGTGTCCGAATGTAGTTAAAAAGTTCTGGAACATTCTGAATTTCATCCAGTCCGCAGCGGCACGCGCTACTTGGTCAGGATCCTCTAGCAAAAGATAAGCTGCTTTTGGGAAAAGACGATGAAAGAGCGTTGTCTTTCCTGCCCGTCGAGGTCCAGTAAGAATAAGGGCCGAGAAATTTCTCGCCGCAGCTTTTAGATCATTCTCTACTTTTCTGGGTATATATTTCATTTGAGTAATCTAAAGTATCACTTTAGAATTATCAATATTAATTTTTCCAAGGGCAGTATTAAATTTTACTGAAATACAAAATATGAATAACAAGACAGTCATTAGGTCAGTATGTTCCCCTCCAGAGAACATCATTTATAGTCAGTTGGCACTATGTGCCGTCGTCTACTCTTACAATGACGTCCCCGCGGTAGCGCATCGGGAAAATTGACGCGAACGCAGTGAGCAAATAACCATCAATGACAGCGCGAAAGCGCATTTTGCTTTCGATGCTTCCCCAGCATGTCAATTAAAAGAAACTCTAAAAGAAGGTGAGAAGGAATTTGTGTGCTAATCATTTTTTCATGCGTGATAACAATTTTGTTTAACCATTCTCTTAGTTCATCTAAAGAAAAATGTTGCGCTTGATCGATTAGTTTACTAGCCCGAAAGGGATGTAAAGAACGGGGATCTTTTTCTAAGGATGAAAGCAGTTCTTCTGCACCTTGATCTTGAACCCAATGAACAGTTTTTTTCCATCTTCCTTCTTGTCGAACTTGAACCCAACCCCGATCCAGGCATTCTCTCAATTGCAGCATGAGACGTATGCTGTTTTCCAATCCTATAATAAGCCCTACGTCCGATTCCTGTTGAGAAACGAGTTGACGCAATATATGTAACGTCGATTTTAAATCCCGCCGCCCCACAGCATCCGCGAGGTCCCATGACAAGGCCTCTCTCATGGCTGAGACAATACTGTTAACGTCCTCTGATTGGATCTGCGTATTGGAGCCCATATACGTCACTAGTTTTTCAGCTTCTGACATAATTTGACGAATATCTGTTCCCACACGCTCAATAAACAGTTCCAAGGCACTATGATCAATCTTCAGGGAGGCTTCTCGAAAATACTGCTGAACCCGTCCTCTCACCTCTTCTTCGAGTTGATAGGACTTGTCAGGCACATTATGTTCAGAAACTTCAGCGATTGCTTTGCACGCTTTGTAGAAGGCTGATCGTTTATCTATTTTTGAGCTGCTAATCACTAAGAGATGAGTTTCAGAAAGGCCCTCTTTGATTTCATGGACAAGCTTTTCTATACTCCTTTTTGTCTCTTTGGATTTGCCCGCGGGTGTTTCAGAAAAGAAATTGGCATCTTTTAACCAAACCACGTTACGGTCACTAAACAAACCTTCTATCTGTAAGGCCTGCAGACACCGGTCGATCGCTTCACATGCAGCGGCTACCATGTCTACACGTGCCTCAATGATATCAAGGGATAGGGCGTGTTGTTCTGGAGGACATAGTTGGTTAACCTGTGCACGGCTTTTAACCGATACCTCATATTCGTCCGTTCCAAAAATTAGATAGATAGATTTTTTTTGCTGGGTCATACTTCCTTTTAGTGCCCATACCTGGATCCGTTAGTTAAACGTGGGATTTCTGTGCGAATGCTTTGGAGACAAAAGGAACCAAAAAGACGTAGGTGCACCCACAGGGTACATCGAGGCTTTTTTAGTTTTCCTTTTGGCCCAAATGATTCGTGCAGAAAACCACGTTTAACTAACGGATCCAGGTCCATAGAACATCTAATGATACTTTACCCTTTATCTTTTATTTTTCCACCTTTAATGTCTTTTCCATCATGAAACAGATATGGGCGCCGTGGCGTATCGATTATATTCTGCAAGCAAAAGAAGAAGGTTGCTTTCTGTGTGATATTCTTCAGCAAGAAGATGACCGCACAAATCTTGTTCTCAAACGAGGTGAAACGTGCGCGATTATTATGAATAAATACCCTTATAATAACGCACATCTTATGGTCGCCCCTTATGGACATACGAACAAATTCGAAATGCTCCATGAAAACGAAACATCCAACATGATGATATTCGTCCAGGAAGCCATACAGAGGTTAAACTCTTTTATGCACCCGGAAGGATACAATATAGGCATCAATCTTGGGGAAGCCGCCGGCGCAGGGCTAAAAGAACACATTCATACACATATCGTTCCCAGGTGGGATGGAGACACCAACTTTATGCCCGTACTAGCAGAGACAAAGGTGATTCCACAATCGCTTCATGAACTCTGGGACCAACTTTACCCACTATTTAACACGTGAAATTAATCGACAAATATATGCTCCGAACCTTTTTGGCGCCTTTAGGCTACTGTCTAGCAGGATTTATAATCATCTATATTGTATACGACCTCTTTGATCATGCCGCTGATTTTGTGGACGCAAAAACGCCTACGCTGTACATTGCCAAATTCTATTTGTTTCTAATCCCATCCGTTTTAATTTATATCGTTCCTATTTCACTTCTGCTCGCTGTACTCTATAGCCTCTATCAATTAACCCGTCACAACGAACTCACGGCCATGCGAGCCAGCGGGGTTAGCTTATACCGTTTGATGGTTCCTTTTGTTTTTGCAGGTATATTAGGCAGTATATCCGTGGCCATCATTTCTGAATCTATAGGGCCGTGGTCAGCATATTGGACAACCGAATTCATTCAATCGCAGAAACAGCAGAATAGACTGAACCTCCATATTATTAATGATTTGACCTTTAATAACACACAAGATAAACGCAACTGGGTTATTAATAATTTCAACAAGAATACGTATCACATGGAAGGCGTGAGGATCATCCAACAGAACCAAGATGGTTCAGAAACGTATCTACAAGCGAAAACAGGTCGCTGGTTAGATGCCCATTGGTGGTTCAGCGATTTGGCGATACAGCATTTTGATCAAGATGGCAGTGCAATCGGCCGGACAACCTATAAAAACAAGGCAACAGAAATGTTAGATCTTACGGAAGTACCACGCGACTTTCTAACTGAAATTAAGAAACCCGAGTTTCTTTCTTCCTTTGAATTGATGAACTACCTCAAGACACATAAACATCTCTCAAAAAAAGCGCTCGCCTCGAAATGGGTGGATTTCCATCATCGTGTAGCTACACCATGGGCTTGCCTAATCGTTACACTGATTGGCATCCCTTTTGGCAATCAAACAGGCAGGAAAGGAACACTTTGGGGCTTTATTTTATGTTTCAGCCTATTTTTTGGATATTATCTGCTGATTCACTTAAGCCTTTTTCTCGGGAAAACGGAAGTTCTAATACCATGGTTTGCAGCATGGGGACCTAATGTTATTTGTTTAATGATGGCCTCCATTCTCATTTATAGGATGAGATAAGCAACTAAAACGCTTGACTTATGACATAAAGGTTGCAAAAAACGCAGGCGCACCCGCTGGGTGCGTCGAGGCTTTTTTGTAATTCCTTTTGGCCCAAATGGTTCGTGCAGAAAACCGCGTTTAATGGAAGTATACATGGACGATATGACCTTAAAAGATCGCAACGTTTTCGTTTTTGCAGATGAACAAGAATCACGAGGGACTAGACAACCAAAAGACTTTCACTGCTGCCCTTCCGGTATAGAATTTTGCGTAGAAGATCCTATCGACACGTTTCGTGTCCTAGACCTTAAATTTAAAGTGCCAGAAAACCTAGAGCATTTAACGATTAAAATGCCTCTTTAGAAGATCTATACTCCATGACATGAGTATAGCAACAGCAGAAATCCGGCGGCGTGCGATAGATGCCTACAAAATGGGCAAAGGTTCCCAGGCCGATATCGCATCTTCTTATCGTGTAGATCTTAGAACGTTTCAGCGTGGGCTCTCTCGTTTCAACGAAACCGGACAGACCGCTCCTCGACCGCGTGGGCATCGTCAGGCCCTCTACAGCGGAAAGCAGCTCAAGGCGTTGGCTCAACTGGGGGGCAAACATCCCGATGCAACGCTTGAAAAACTCAAGAACATGAGCGGCGTGAAGGGGTCGATCATGGCCGTACAGCGGGCGTTGAATCGGTTTCCCGGTATAAAAGAAACGCTTCACGCCAGCGAGCAAGACCGGGCGGATGTAAATCTCTTGAGAAAGCAGTGGATCCAAGAGGTGGCCAAACTTGATCCAAGTCGCCTTGTCTTTATTGATGAATCCGGGGCGAAAACGAATATGACTCGTCTGCGGGGCCGGGCGTTGGGCGGGAACAGGCTTTTTGCCAAAACGCCTCATGGACATTGGTGTACCACCACCTTGATTTCTTCGGTCCGCCTGGACGGAACAACAGCGGCCATGGAGGGGGAGGGGGCGACAGACACGGCTGTTTTTGGAGAATATATTCGCCGGGTTCTTCTCCCGACTCTTTCACCTGAAGACATCGCCATCATGGACAATCTTTGCGTCCATCACAATCCCAAGGTCATTGAACTCATTGAGTCATGTGGGGCCCATGTAAGATTCTTTCCACCCTACAGCCCCGATTCCAACCCCATTGAAAAAACGTGGGGCAAGATAAAGAATCAGTTGGGCAGCCTTGCAGCCCGCAGTCAGCAGGAACTATCTGAAGCGATCATACAAGCGTTCGAAGAGGTTTCTCCCGACGACGTAATCGGCTGGTTTTCTTCGTGCTACATCGCGACACCTCAATCGTAAAGAGCGCTCTAGCCCATAGAGAAGTAACCTGTTCAGGTGTTGTTGTTCACTGTAATCCCGAAGAAAACTCTTCCCTACATCGCGTATGGGTTAAGTTTATAGACTTATTGGATGAAAACCAGCAAGCCATTACTCGAATGGAAAAGAATAGAAATGGCCACCATCAAATCATGTCTACCAACCGCTAAAACACTCATCTTTTAGTTCTAAAGATCAGGCGTTCTGCACTTTCTGCGCATCATCAGAAACCACATCAAAGCTTACTTTTTGTAGGCTAATACAGTCGACCGGACAGGCTTCTACACATGCATTACACCGAATGCAATCTTCTTGATTAATCCAAATCATATTTGTGTCTTCACTTGTTTTTGCTTCCTGCCAACCAACAATTCGGTTTTTATCGTCATAGTCTAATGAACGAACTTTGATAATGCAATTCGGACGTGGCTTGGCCTTAATACACCAATCACAATAGATACATTTATCCGTATCAATTTCATATTTGTAATGACAAAAATAGCATCGCTGAGTTTCATCAATCGCGCGTGTCTGATCATACCCCGTTTCGACTTCCCCGGTTAAATCACGCTGTTCAAGAGGACGTGCAGGCATTTCTTGCCTAGGCACTTCATCCATTTCACGAATCCGGCCAGTTGCTTCAGCATCTTCGACAATAGCCACATCGATCATACGCTGTTTACCCATAAGAAAAGTATCGACTTCGCGCGCCGCATCTTTCGCATGAGCAATCGCATCGATCAGGGTTAAAGCGCCTGTGGCAAAATCTCCGGCAATAAAGATTTTATGATGAGCTGTCTTCTGTAATTTCCCGCTTTTAAGCCATTGGTCGGTGTCGACAAGATCAGGCTTTAAACAATCATCAATCCAAGCGGTATCAGGAAACTGACCTGTAGCAAGAAGCACGGTATCCGCAGGGACTTCAAATTCGCTGCCTGGAACGTCTACAGGACGCCTTCGCCCACTTGCATCGGGTTCCCCTAACTCTGTCCGAATAAACTGCATGGCCTTTACATGCCCATCTTCGCCAATATACGCCTTGGGACTGACCATAAATTCCATGGGAATCCCTTCATGTTTTAATTCGTCCAGTTCACCGGGTGTAACCAACATCTCGTTCACGGATCGGCGATACGAAACGCTGACGGAATCTTTTTTTGCATATAAAATAGAACCTGGAACGACCTCTTCATCCTTTTTCGATTCGATATGAATCATTTTTGCCCCTAATCGCTTTGCAGTCCTAGCACAGTCCATGGCTGTAAACCCACCCCCAATAACCACCACGTGCTCACCAATTGTTGCATGATCTGTTTCGTTCGATTCTAATAAAAAGTCCAATCCGTGACGGATCCCTTTTAATTCTTTGCCAGGAAGATCTAATATATTTGGACGGAACGTTCCAGCGGCCATGACTAACGCATCATGTTTATCGATCAAATGTTGCAATGAAATATTTTTTCCAATTTCAGTGTTACAAATAATGTCTATGCCCAACCCTTGAATTTGCTGGACTTCTCTATCAGTGGTTTCCCAGGGTAACCTGAATTTTGGAATGCCTTGGTTCATCATTCCGCCCGGTTTATTATGTTTTTCATACAGAGTAACGCTATGCCCCATTAACGCAAGATTGCGGGCAGCCGCTAATCCGGCTACGCCAGAACCCACCACGGCAACTTTTTTATCGGTCGGTGGATACCAAGGATCCATGACGACAGGATCTTTATCTGTAAGATCCGCTGCGGACCGTTTTGAAAAACAGATGGCAACCGAATCTCCGAGCCCCTCCCATCCATGTCGACACATATCTTCACAAGGCCTAGAACAAACACGCCCCAATACTGCGGGAAACACGTTATCCTTGAGGTTGATGCGATAAGCCAAATCATATTGGCCTTTATAAATAGCAGATAAATAACCGGGAATATCTGTTTTAGCGGGACATCCTTGTTGACAAGGAATGTTTTTTTCAAGCCAGTCAAAGTCTTTGGGTTGATGCGCATAGCCCTTTAATATTGAAACGGCATTAAAACGATAAGAGGTCGGAACACCTGCTTGTCTTTTGTCGTTAAACCCACCTAACTGATATTCCTTTTTTTTGCATTCAGCCTTTCCGCCTTTTTCTTGAACTTCCTTTTGGGCTTTTTCTTTTGCCTCGATGAAAAGTTTATTATTCGGCTGTATGTTTAACGCACGATCAATCCATTCAATCGCTTGGTTCGGTTGATGATTGTATAGTAAAGCGAGGCCATACAGATACTGATTAGCGGGAAGGGATTCAGCTGTGACATACTTAGAAAATGTTTCCGCGGCTTCCCCGTATCTTTCTTTACGAAAAGCTGAAATGGCTTTAATCGTATAGATCCATTTTTTATTAAAACCTAACTCAAGGGCTCGATCTGCAAAGTAATGGCAGGCATACATATCACCGCGCGCATCGCCTCGCTGATAATAAGCTTTTGCTAATAAGGCACAGATGCACCCATCGCTAGGTGGACCCGGTGTACGTAGAAGATCAATCGCCTCATCATTTTTACCTTCACGCAAAAACGATTCGGCATATTGAATGGAATGATTCTCATTATTTTTCATGGACAGAAGATTCTATGAGGGCTGCATGAAAAGCAGGTTGTAGTTTTAAATTTTTTCTATTCAAAGGCTCTTTTTTTCCTGAAATAGGTCCGAGCTTTTGTATTAAGCTCTTCGCACCTATTTCTCTTACAAAATCTCCGAATTTTTGTTTCTTGTTTTTCCGGTTCTCAACATAAAACTCAAGTAATTGTCGTATGACCGAAACCATTTGTTCTGATGATACATCGCATAAATGCTCAGCAATATGCCCTCCCCCACTTAGCTTGCCACCTATAAATATCCCAAATCCCTCGGAGCTTCCCTCCTCCTCCTGTTCGCGCATACCGCGTAAACCAATATCCGCGATCCAATGTTGGGCACAGGAATTAGGACACCCATTCATATGAATACGTAACGATCCTACTTCTTCCCATAATGCTTTATCGGAAGCTAATTCTGCATAAAGAGCGCGATAGGTATTCGGCGTATCCGATACAGCCAAGTTACACTGTGTAGTTCCTACACAAGCGACCATATCCGGTAAATGCTCATGACCTTCGGTCGGGTATCCGGCTTCACGAATCTCTTCGAGTAAAGACTGAACGTTTGAGTCCTTTACATATCGCAACTCAAGATTCTGTCGATTGGTTAACATGATTTCGCCATTCCCATACGTCCGCGCCCAACGAACAAAACGATGTCCATCTTCAACATGAAACTCTGAACGCAAAATCATAATACGTACCACGCTGTACCCTTGTTGACGCTGAGGAATGAGGGTTTGTCCATCTAAAAACATGTCACCGACATCAGGCTCTGAATGAGAGGCCGCTTCAATCTTTTCCAGCCCTTGAATCTGCCATTGGTGTAATTGTGCTAGAATGGCTTCACCAAATCCATGGGCGCCTAACTTATCGACAACTACTTTCATGCGGGCATAGGCACGAATTCTTCGGTTTCCTTTTTGCCTAAAAATTTCCGTTGCAGCCCGGGTTACATCGCACACCAATTCTTCTGGCACCCAATCAAAGATAACTTTTGCCATGTACGGCCGAGCGCCTAACCCACCCCCTGCATGATATTTCCAGCCTATTTCCTCATCTCCTTCTTCCTGAAACCGCTTAACGGGATACCATCCCTGACAGTTCATTAATGTTTGTCCGCAGGCCCGTCCACAACCCGATACGCTAATCTTGTGTTTTCGAGGAAGGTTACGTTGTTCATCGAGTAACTCGGAGTCATCCGCAATGGCTGTAAGCATTTTTCGAGTGTCTGCCAATTCATGGGGACACACTCCTTGCAAAGAACATGTCACGACATTACGCGTTACATCCCCACACGCGTTTTTACTAGACACACCCACGTTTTCCATTTCTTCTAGAACCTTATAAATATCTTCCTGACGGATCCAATGAAATTGAAGGGTTTGACGGGTGGTTATGCAAAGCTGTCCTTGCCCATATTGCTCGGCTAGTTGAACAGCACGTTCTAATTGATCGGCTTGAATCAATCCGCCAGGCAACCTTAAGCGGATCATAAAAAACCCTTTTTGAAGCTGATGATAAACGCCGGTCCATTTAAACATGCCAATCTCATTCGTTTTCACATCATGGAAAGGACGCTGCGCAATATCCCGAAAATCAAAGTCAGGATCGATTTGAAGTTTATCTTTTTCAATAGGTGTCAAATTAGGTTCTGCAGGCATTTCAAATTACTCCTGGATCCGCAACTGGTCTTTTGTTGTAAAAGCCACAATAAGAGGTCGATGATCAGATGCTATGTGATTAAGGGGATCACTCAGTATACGTGTCTTTCCCCGAACCACTTCGGGTTTAATCGCATGGCTAACAAGCAGATAATCGATCCGATTATATTGTTCATACACAGGATCATACGCTGTCCATATATGGCCAAAAGAATCTTTAGGCCGGACATCTACTGTATACTCTTTATGATCACCGGTAATTTCTCGTAAGGCTTCAGATTCGATAGTATCATTCATCGTTCCAACGACCAACAGATTTAAACGCGGATTTTTTTAAGTGCGCGTCTCATGTGTTTATTTAATAATCGAGCTTCGTTACGTCGCATCTCTGTTTGACCCAGTGGATGAAATTCTTTTGATTTAAGATGCGCGACCATCAGCTTAAATTCATACCCGGGATTCACTCCGATATCAACATCAATAATGCCATGGGTTAAAAGAACATTGGCATCCCCCATCGAATATCGATCATCCTTATGAGACCATGAGGACATGATTGGGAAACGACTTAACATGGCTAAATGATAGGTTGACTGTTCAGTCTCCAAGTACTCTGTAAATTCGTATTCGATCCCCACATTTTTTAGAGCGCGTTGAAAGGCTTCAAACGCCGCAGGATCGCCTATTTCTTGAACGGCTAAAATATCCGGATTCACCTTGGAAATGAGCTTTACAACCGCTTGTTGTTCCGCTTGAGGCTTCGGATTATTCTTTTGGCCGTCTCCATCTCGATCGTCCATGCCATATCGATTTAGATCAAACGACATTACAGATATTTGATCGGATGGAAAAAAAGGGACGCTTTGACTTTCGGTTGACCCGTTAGGCTGACATGATACAAGGATCATAGTCCCGCATAACAGCAACCAAATCCGAACGTCGAAGATCGAAATCTGTCGAAGATCCACCGCGGTAGAAAACAAATTCAACATTCGAATATTTAAATTTCTACACATAGGATTTCTTTGGGATTTCGAGATTTGTGCTTTGGCGTCTACGGACTAGTAGCCCTGAAAAATATCTTTCTTTGAAGCATCCATCGTATTGATCTCTGAAGCCGCTTTCTCGAATTGTTCAGCAGCAATGTCATACTGTTTTTTTTCTTTAAATGATAGCCCTAGATAATACAAAGAGTTCGTACGGCGATGTGGATTCCGCTGAGATTGTTGAAATTCCTGGATCGCTTCATTATAAGAACCACGCTGATAAAGAATTTCGCCATAGTCATATTTAAGGGATAGATCGTTCGGGTACTTTCTTACACGGTCAGCGATGTCTTTAAAGAGAAACCTGTCTTTCTCCTCCTGCTTAGCATTAAGCGCTTCTTCATTACCAGCAACCTGCAACGCCTCTATTTCCTTATCAAACCGTTTAATATAAATGGCGCTAATGGAACGATCAAGGTTGGGGTCCCCTCCCTCCGTTCCCGTCTGCGCTTCATGAAGGATCTTTAAAGCTTCTTCAAAACGTTCTGCTTTGGTATATAGATCCGCTAAACTTCGTTTGTAATTAAAGTTTTCAGGTTCTTGTTCAATCTTCTGTTTTGCATCTTCAATCAGCGCATTCACATCTTTGGCTGTTTTCACGGCCTTGGTTTCTTGTTCCAGCGTTTCGGCGTGTTTCACGTCTTTTATGACATCCCGATATGATTTTGCCTCAGACCACCCCCCTGTATTCATCGTATCCAGGGCCGATGCATCTTTGTAGGCTTTAATAAGCTTAGGATCTTTGGGGTTCAGTTGAAGTAATTTTTCAAAACAGCTTTTCGCTTTTTGAGTTTCATTTATATTTAAGTACAAAGCGCCTAATCGCTCGAGAAGATCTGTATTCTCTGGATAATGTTCAAGGGCTATCTCCATGGTTTGCACAGCTGCTTCAGGCATTTCGGAAACACAAGCGACCTCCACAAACAGCTTTATAAACGATTTATTTAAGAGGTCCAACCTTAATAATTTTTCAGCATCTTTCAACGCCTTTACAGGGGTTTTTTTTAAGGAAGAAGAAATCGATAACGATAGAGATAACCCCTTTAAACCAGATAATGTATGCGCCATTTTACCCGTATCTTTATCTTTAAATTTTTTAATGGAAGCCGCTCTAAGAAACTGACGTGCTTGGAGTAAATGGGGTTCCATGTCAAGGCAAGCCGCAAACAGATCCATCGCATAATCTAAATTGTTATGTTCCAGCGCTGCAAATCCTTTATCAAAAAGGTCGCGTACTTTTTTGGGGGCTTGTTCACGTGTTACTTCGGCCATTGTTTTGAATCCTTTTCTTAAACACAACTTACGAGAACCCATCTATGGATGCAATCAGCAATTCTACTTTTAACCCTAAAATTAGAATTGCTAGTTATGGGTTATCTGTTATTGGTTAGTGGGAAGTTTTTTCTGACTATGCGTAAAAGTATTCAAATATTCGTCTTACTCCTCCTTATAATCCTCACCGGGGCAGGGCCTGCGTTTGCCTGGCCACAGAAAGATTTAAAGGTGATTAAACATGGAGGAGAACGTTATATCCCTTTAAAAAAAGTCGCTTCGTTTTATCGGTTTAAGTCACGTCATCTCTTTAAAAACAGATATAAACTCTAATAACTCATGGAGCGATTTAACCTTTCAGAGCGATCAACGTAAGGCAACGATAAACGGCATCACGGTTTGGCTCCATACTCCCCTACAAAAAATCAATAGAAAATGGAGCATAACCCAAAATGACTGGCGCACACTCATCGATCCCATCCTTCGTCCCGAAAAACACCTGCAGGGCCAAAGAGCACGGGTGATTGTATTAGATCCTGGCCACGGAGGAAAAGACCAAGGGGCCTTAGGCATAAAAGGGACCCAAGAAAAAGGGGTTGTTCTTCAACTCGCAAAACGTATACAAATACATTTAGCCAATGCGGGATTCAACGTCTATTTGACGCGTACTGGAGATCGATTTATTGAGCTCAAGAAACGTGCTGAAAAAGCTAAGGCATGGCAGGCAGATGTCTTTGTAAGTATTCATATTAACGCAGCAAAAAATATAAAAGCACATGGGATTGAAACATATATATTACCCGCTCTGGGCTATCCTGCAACATCCTCCACGTCTATGAAAAAAAGGCATGGCACTGATTTCTCAGGAAACACTTTTAATGGTAATGGGCCAAATACCCTATTAGGGTATTACTTACAGCGAGGATTACTCAAACAGACCCAAGCAAACGATCGAGGGATCCGCAGAGCACGATTCGCTGTCTTAAAAGCGGCCCCTTGCCCAGCCGCTCTGGTAGAATGTGGTTTTCTTTCCAACGTATCTGAAGAAAAACGTATAGATACAGATGGCTACCAAAAGCGTATTGCGCTCGGGATCAGTAAAGGCATTATCGATTATGCTAATGTAATTAAAAAAGAAGGATTGGAACAGAAAGACTAATGAAAAAGGGGGAAAACAGGCAAACTTTACAATAACCAGGACACCACTTCCGGGAAGAGAATCAAGAGGATCAGCCCCAACAACTGGATAATGATAAAGGGCATGACCCCTCGATAAATATGGGTCGTTTTAACTTCTTTGGGAGCGACCCCTCTTAAATAAAAGAGCGCAAATCCAAAAGGCGGAGTTAAAAAAGAGGTTTGTAAATTCACGCCGATCATGACCCCTAACCACACTAAATCAAAACCCATCATTCGAAATACAGGAACAAGCAGAGGAACAATGATAAACGCAATTTCAAAAAAATCGATAAAGAACCCTAAAATGAATATGGCCAGGTTCGTTACAATCAGCAGACCTACTTTGCCTCCCGGCAAATTGGTTAAGAGCTCTTCAATCCAAACATCCCCATAAAGACCTCGAAATACGAGGGCAAAGGCTGTGGAACCTACTAGCAACATCATGACCATGGCCGTAAGATGTGTTGTGGACTCCATGGTCTGTTTCAAGGCCGTAAACGTCAACCGCTTGGAGCAAGCGGCAATGATCATCGCGCCCACACTTCCTAAAGCCCCTGCTTCTGTTGGCGTTGCAATGCCAAAAAATATACTCCCCAGAACCACCAAAATAAGAATGAGCGGCGGAAACATAACAAACACAACTTGTTTGAAGAGTTGTTTTTTAGGGATAGCTATCATTTCAGGAGGTAATGCCGGCGCAACAGCAGGCTTGATCTTCGCAATGATCATCACATACACAGCGTAACCGCCTACCAGCATGAGACCCGGTGTCAACGATCCCCGAAAGAGATCACCCACGGAAACCCCTAGCTGATCGCCCAGGACCACTAATACAACACTTGGAGGAATAATCCTCTGACCTAAGGTACCTGAAGCAGCTATCACACCCGAGGATAACTCTTTAGAATACCCGTATCTCAGCATTACCGGTAAAGAAATCAATCCCATAGCCACGACTGACGCGCCAACAACACCGGTTGCAGCGGCTAGTAATGCGCCTACAAAAATAACGGCTAATGCAAGGCCTCCCCTCAGGGACCCAAATAAGGTACCCATTGTTTTTAAAAGGTCTTCGGCTAACCGAGATTTTTCCAGAATCGTACCCATAAAAATAAAAAAGGGTACGGCCAGAAGAACGTAATTTGACATAATCCCGAAAATGCGTTCGGGAATAGCAAAGAGTAGGCTCCAATCAAAGTAACCGAGCGCAACACCGATACAGACAAAAACTAAAGAGACACCACCTAACGTAAAAGCAACGGGGTACCCTAAGAAGATACAGGTGAGGACCGTAAAGAACATCAACGGCGCTATCCAGTCCCCTGTCATGCTCCGAAGCTCCGAAGAAGATTAGAATGATGGAGTATTGGAGTATTGGAGTATTGGAATACTGAAGAATTGTGCTTTTTCTGCTCTGCTGTTCCATTATTCCACCACTCCATCACTCCTGGCGTTCTGACGAAATAGAAAACGCCATTTCTTCACGCCATACAATAGACCCTGTAGGATCAAAAGAAGAAACCCTATGGGAATACATGTTTTGATGGGATAACGAGGGAGTCCACCTGGATCGGGCGATGCTTCCTTAATCATCCATGAATCATGGACAGTCCCCCAGGACGCCCAGATCATGAAAACAGAAAAAGGAATAAGAAAAAATACTGTACCTAATAAATCAATCCATGCTTTTCCTCGTTCACTCAGCCGTTCATAAAAGACGTCTACACGAACATGTCCATTTTTCCTAAAGGTAGAAGCTGCGCCTAGCAGAAAAATGATACTGAATAGATACCATTGAATTTCAAGATACGCATTGGAACTTAAATTGGCATGGATAAATTTTCCCAGGTAACGGGCTATGGCATTAAATGTTCCGACCAGAACCATGAACAAGGTAAGCCAACACACAATGTGGCCAATCCGTTTATTCATACGGTCAATGTTGCTAAGAATAGTTATCGGTTATCCGTTATTAGCTGTTAGGAAGAATCTAGTTTTTTCTTTCTTCAGCCCTGAGGTCGAAACCCCGGGCTAGATGTCTTTGTCCCTTTGGGACAATCGATGTCAAAGATGGCATCACTTGAGCGCCTACACCCTCTCACAACAATTTCTCCACCGCCTCTTGTGCATCCATTTCTTCAGTTACATCAAAGGCTGACTCTTGGTATCCATTGATTTCCACATTAGGATTTTTTGCCAGCTGAAGAACTTTCTCTTCAGAGGCTCCTTGCTGAGCGAGCAATTGACCAAAACATGTATCGCGAAAAGAGAGCAGTCTTTCGCCTCCATGCTCGGTAAAAAACCGTTGTATTTCAACCATTCCTTCAAGGGGGCCCGCTGATAAATGAACACCGTTAGAACTCGAACTCACATCCGCCATCCCCAATTCATCTTTCTGTTGAAGGAATAGATTACGCAAAGATCCTTTTTCGGCCTGAACAGGATTGGTAGCGCCAACTAGTTCTGTCCGTAAATCTGTCCATGGCTTATCACTCATACATTCCAGGGCAACTAACGCATTCGATGAAGCATAAAATGGTTCAAGTTGATAGGGATGAAAAGGATTCAAAATAATGTACCTCTGCCCCTGTATTTTTATAGATAATGCATAAGTCCCCCCCCCTAGTTTTTCGGTCCCAAGATTTGCGGAAAAGGCCGAAAGCGCTAACGGAGTAAAAGCTGCGCATGCTTCAAGGAATTGATGTCCACCCAACACCTTTGCGCCTTGATTGACTTCTTCTGAAAAATGTTGATGCAGCATGTCTTGTGCATGCTGTGTAATCGCCGGCTCCCCGTTAAGTGATATTTGATTAATCACCCCGTAATGATGATCCATGATCCGATATTCATACAAATAATCACCGTTCAAGACACATACAGCTCCAATCTGTATTCCCCACTCATCAAGAACGTTAAAGACAAGCTCTAACCCTTTCGACAAGTGTACCCCTTGCTGAATAGCGGTGAGTTCAGGTTTTAGAAACAGGACAAACTGATGCCATCCGGGATTTTTTGTTTGTTCATAAGGCTGAACCCATTCACTCACCGGATTTCCGTTATATGATGTGATCTGTTGACAGGTCTCATATATTATTTTGATCATTGCTTTTCATGTGCTCCGTAATATTATTCATTAAGAACTTTGTTAAGGAAAAACTTAACCACGAATGGACAGAGATGGATACGAATAAATTGAAAGAAAAAGTATATATAAAATGTCCCTGCCATTAAAAGGCTATACGCTAAAAAATAAAGGATGACACGTTATGTTAGAGTCTATATCACCAGCACCACCCGATGCGATATTGGGGTTAACCGAAGCGTTTAAAAAAGATACGAATCCTGATAAAATTAATTTAGGGGTTGGCGTTTATCAAGACGATACAGGCACCACCCCGATCTTAGAAGCCGTGAAAGCGGCTGAAGAGAAACTATTAAAAGAAGAAACGTCAAAGTCCTATTTGTCTATTTCAGGTTCACCACAATACACACAATGTGTCCAAACCTTATTGTTTGGAGACGGCCATGAAATTCTTTCATCAGGAAGAGCCAAAACAGCGCATACACCCGGAGGAACCGGAGCGTTACGTGTAGGGGCTGACTTTTTAAACCAATCTTTACCCGATGCATCTATTTGGGTTAGCACACCAACATGGGCCAATCACAAAGGGATTTTTAGCGCGAGTGGTTTTGAAATAAAGGACTATCCATATTATGATCCCCAAACGCATGGCATTGAATTTGGAGCCATGAAAAAAGTGCTAAGCAATATCCCTGAAAACGATATCGTCTTATTGCACGTCTGTTGCCACAACCCAACGGGCGTTGATCTTGAGTCTGAACAATGGAAAGAAATCGCAGCCATAGCCAAAACCCAACGATGGATTCCTTTTCTAGATTTTGCGTATCAAGGGTTTGGAGCAAGCCTGGAAGAAGATCGACGAGGATTGCTTGGGTTATTAAATATCGACACCCCTCTATTTGTAGCCAATTCGTTTTCGAAAAATGTTGGACTGTATCGAGAACGAACTGGGGCTTTAACCGTGATCGCACAGGATGCTTTTAAAGCCGACGCTATTTTTAGCCATATCAAAGCAACGATACGGACCAATTACTCGAATCCCCCTGCGCACGGTGGATCGATTGTAGAAACGATTCTTAATGATGATACCTTACGCCAACAATGGACCGAAGAGTTGACTGATATGCGTAACCAAATCGCGTCTGTACGTTCCACGTTGGTTCAGAAGTTAGCAGAAAAGGATATTCCTCAAGACTTCTCTTTTATTGAAAAACAAAAGGGCATGTTTTCATTTAGTGGATTATCGGATGAACAGGTCACCTATTTACGCGAAAACAAAGCTATTTACATTGTAAAAGGCGGACGTATTAACGTCGCAGGCGTTACCCCTCAAAACATTGATTATCTATGTGAGTCGATTCGGGAAGCTATTCAACAATAAGTGGAAAATCGCCGAGTCTAACGTTGTAATACCAAAGATTTAATATATCATCAGAAGCATGAAAACGATAGAGACAGATATAACTGTTATGCCAAATGGGCATGGGATTTTAGAGGATGTACATGAGCTTGGAGCCGTAATTCATCATGCTATTTTAGTCGTTGAAGAAAAATCAGTTGTGGAGAAAAGAGGTGATCTTTCGGATTTTCCTGTAGATGATCATGGGCCATGGGCGACGAACATAAGCCTTCGTTGTGGATGATACCCGGTAAATCTATTTTCATTGACACGAACATTCTGATCTACGCCAACAGTGTCCATGCTCCTTTTCATCGTGAAGCCCGCGAACAACTGACCAAATATTCCAAGGAAGGGTATTACCTATGGATCAGTTCACAAGTACTCCGAGAATTTACTTCGGTTATGACTCGTCCTCAAACTTGGTAACATTCTATTGAGACAAAAGAAATTGTAGCTCGGATCAATTACCTTGAGGAACATTTTCAGGTTATAGATGACAGCAAACTGATAAGAAAGAAACTGTGGTCTTTAGTCGATGAATATGAAGTCAAAGGCAAACAGCTCTATGATCGTTTACAAAATTGATAAACTTTTAACACATAATGTGGCAGATTTTATTCGGTTTTCGATAGAAATTGTCGTCCTTTCGCTGCTCTCTAACAACCCATAAAACAGAATCGAATAGCGGAATACGCGTAATCCCTCTTTGGAGAACGAATTTTCTTTATTCTTCTCCTAATAACCAATAGCTATTCCCATCGATAGAAATTGTCAGGGTTATATAGAAAGTAAAAATCAAAGGGTTCGAGACGGGGTAAACGCATATAGTTTCCAACAGACGTCTCTGTGTGGTGGTCGGAGACAAAGACTAACTTAGGTTCCGGCGTTTCATTTCCAGGTTTTTTTGTATATCCCTCTTCACGAATGGCGTTGACAATGGAATCTACCCATTTTCAGTTTTTTCGCACGATCCGCGAATTCTTCCCAATCACCTGTTGATCTTTTTTCGTACATCTGCGCATAAAACTCTTTTAAGGAACGTTCCATCTTTTTTGCTACAGGCAGATGTAATCGACGCGCCCATTCTTTTAAAGTTTCAAGTTGTTCTTGTTGCTGGGTCAGATTTTCCCCATGCACAATACTTAAGGGTTGGTGATGTAAAATAATGGCATTGGGATATGCATAGGAATGCTCTGCTAGCGTAAGTATAATGGCCGCCATACTGGCCGCAAAGGATTTAACAACGACGTGAATCGGCGCTTTGCTCGCTTCCATGGCTTTAAGGATACGATATCTTTCCATAGCCGATCCACCCGGGCATCGATCGATCATGATAAAAATCGGAAACGCTTGGGATTTGTTGTTAAAGTAATGAATTCGCTCAGTCACATAATCTGCGGTGCCTTTAATAATCGGTCCATTGAGGGGAATTCTTCGGTCACTAATGGTGAGAACCCCCTTCCCAAACGGTTCTTCATTATACTCAAGTTCTTGATTCACTTCCGATTTCCACGTTTCTCTTTTTTGTCTAAGTTCAAGGTCACTGTTTAACTGAGTTAAAGCGATCCGATATTGTTTCTGCTTAAAGGCCGCACGCTTGCTTTCGAGGCCTAAACGCGCCATTTCTATTTTAATGTTTTGCTGTTCTTTATTCAGTGTAATTTCAAGTTTTCGAACTTCTTCGTGGGCTTTGGCATTTTCTAAGGCCAGTGTGTCTCTTTCACGTTCTAATTGGGATAATGATTGTCTATCCTTTTCTTTGTTAAAGAGGTTTTCTAGTTCCGTTTTTTGCTTTTTTGCAGCGAGATCGGCTAGTTGTTTTTGAAGCATTTTTTGTACTTTCAGATTTTCCAAATCCAGTTTTTCGATTTCTACCTTTAAATTTTCAACTTCTTTTTGATGCTTTGCGGCTTCTAAAGCATTTTCCAGCTCCAGTTTGCTTCTCTCTGTTTGAAGCTTAAAACGCTCCATCTTCACCCGTTCTTGTAAAAGGATATACGTACTCCGCAATTTTTTTGTTTCTTTGGACGAGTCGTGTAGTTCCGTTTTTAGTTGCTCATCTCGCAAGGTATTTTCAGCTGCCAATTGATCTCGCTGGAGCGTGATCTTCTTCAAGGCTCGTTCCGCTTGGGAAAGGGGGGGCGCTGTTTCCTTTTCCGATTCAGCGATCGTTACATGATGAAACAGACAGGCCACAAGCATTGAGCATAAAAAAATGGATCTTTTATTCATATACGTTTTTTCCTTTCGTTAGACCGAGTATCTAGGATCCAGGGTCCAGAATCAAGGATCCAGTATGGAGGATCGAATTTCTACTTTCAAGTTTCAGTGTTCTTCTCTACACTCCCTTTCATGATTCCCCAATGGATTATAGAAAAGAAAAGAGACCACAAGGCATTATCGGAAGAAGAGATCCGTTTCTTTATAGACGGATATACCCGCGAAGAGATTCCTGACTACCAAATGGCGGCTATGGCCATGGCCATTTATCTAAATGGGATGACCTTTGAAGAGACGGCTATCCTTACTGATGCGATGATGCATTCGGGAGATCTGGTAGACACATCTTCGATTAAATTTCCCAAAGTCGATAAACACTCAACAGGGGGCATTGGCGATAAGGTATCGCTCATTTTGGCGCCTCTGATGGCCTGTTGTAATGTGGCTGTTCCCATGGTATCTGGACGAGGCCTTGGAATCACAGGTGGCACCCTCGATAAACTTGAGTCCATTCCAGGATGCCGAACGAATTTGTCAGACGCTGAGTTTGTAGATATTGTACAAACATGTGGCTGTTCTATCACCGGACAAACAGGACAACTAGCTCCTGCTGATAAAAAACTCTATGCCCTACGCGATGTAACAGCCACCGTTCCTTCTATTCCTCTTATTGTCGCGAGCATTATGTGCAAAAAACTAGCGGAAGGCATTGATGCGCTCGTTTTAGATGTGAAGTGGGGACAAGGCGCGTTCATGAAAACACAGGAACAAGCCCGAGAGCTTGCAGAAAATATGGTAGAAGTAGGAACGCGGATGGGCAAAAAGATGGCCGCTATTATTTCGGATATGAATCAACCATTGGGATGTACGACAGGCAACGCTTTAGAAGTGATTGAAAGCCTTGAAGCGCTATCGGGCAACGGTTCAAAGGATCTGATGGAGGTAACCATGACCCTTTGCACACGGATGTTGATGCTCACCGAACAGGTTAAACAGGAAGAAGAAGCCATCCGTATTCTTGAAGAACATATCGCGTCAGGAGCAGCCCTCTCGAAGTTCAAAGAAATGGTCAAACTTCAGGGGGGCGATGTGGGTGTTTTAGAGGATCCCGCTAGATTGCCTGTCGCCGGGATCAAGCAAGAATTTCCTGCATCAGAGTCAGGTTATATATCAAAAGTTGATGCGGAACCGATTGGGAGAGCATGTCTCATGCTCGGGGCTGGACGAACAAAAATAAATGATCCTGTAGACTTTGCTGTAGGCATTTCTAATATCCTGAAAATCGGTGATTTGATCGAAAAAGGAAGTCCTTTGTTGACGGTCCACGCCAATGATAAAGAAAAGCTCAATGAGGCGCTAATACTGATTCAAAAAGCGTTTGATATTTCAGAAGAAAAACCATCCCCCACCCCATTCATTAATGATACGATAGTTCCTCAATAAGGGAAAAGAAAACATGAACATCATGGAACACGCATTTACCGTTGTACGCGACCACTTCCAAAAAGCTCAACCTACATGCGGCCTCATATTGGGTTCTGGATGGAGTGAAGTCATAGAGGCCTTTGAGATACATCATTCAATCGGCTATGAAGAAATTCCCGGACTTGGAAAAACAGGGGTGGTCGGACATGCCGGCAGACTAGTCCATGGAATATGCGGAGGACTTGAAACACTTATTTTCCAAGGGCGCCGACACTGGTATGAAGGAGAGGGATGGGACCCCATTATCTTACCTATATATGTCCTTAAAAAGATGGGTGTTACCACCCTTGTATTAACAAATGCAGCCGGTGGTGTCCGAAGTGATTTAAAACCTGGGGACCTTATGATCATTGATGATCACATTAACAACATGCCCTCGAATCCTCTAATAGGACCTCACCTCCCTATTTGGGGTCCTCGCTTTCCTGATCAGACGGCTGTATATAATCCAGACCTTCGAAACACGCTTGAACACGCCGCAAAATCGGTCGATGAAACTTTGTATCGTGGAGTTTATTTAGAGCATTTAACGATTGAAATGCCTCGCTAGAAGATCTATACTCCATGACATGAGGATAGCAACAGCAAAAATCCGGCGGCGTGCGATAGATGCCTACAAAATGGGCAAAGATTCCCAGGCCGACATCGCATCTTCTTATCGTGTAGATCTTAGAACGTTTCAGCGTGGGCTCTCTCGTTTCAACGAAACCGGACAGACCGCTCCCCGACCGCGTGGGCATCGTCAGGCCCTCTACAGCGAGCAGCTCAAGGCGTTGGCTCAACTGGTGGGTAAACATCCCGATGCAACGCTTGAAGAACTCAAGAACATGAGCGGCGTGAAGGGGTCGATCATGGCCGTACAGCGGGCGTTGAATCGGTTGGGCTACCGGTATAAAAGAAACGCTTCACGCCAGCGAGCAAGACCGGGCGGATGTAAATCTCTTGAGAAAGCAGTGGATCCAAGAGGTAGCCAAACTTGATCCAAGTCGCCTTGTCTTTATTGATGAATCCGGGGCGAAAACGAATATGACTCGTCTGCGGGGCCGGGCGTTGGGCGGGAACAGGCCTTTTACCAAAACGCCTCATGGACATTGGTGTAACCACCACCTTGATTTCTTCGGTCCACCTGGACGGAACAACAGCGGCTATGGAGGTGGAGGGGGCGACAGACACGGCTGTTTTTGGAGAATATATTCGCCGGGTTTTTCTCCCGACTCTTTCACCTGAAGATATCGTCATCATGGACAATCTTCACGTCCATCACAATCCCAAGGTCATTGAACTCATTGAGTCATGTGGGGCCCATGTAAGATTCCTTCCACCCTATAGCCCCGATTCCAACCCCATTGAAAAAATGTAGGGCAAGATAAAGAATCGGTTGGGCAGCCTTGCAGCCCGCAGTCAGCAGGAACTATCTGAAGCGCTCACACAAGCGTTCGAAGAGGTTTCTCCCGACGAGGTAATCGGCTGGTTTTCTTCGTGCTACATCGCGACACCTCAGTCGTGAATCGCTCTAGCCTCTTCAGGTCCTACGTATGAGACCCCTGCAGAAGTCCAAGCCTATAAACAACCTAGGGGCCGATGCCGTAGGTATGTCCACGATTCCAGAAGCGATATTGTCCCATGCAACAGGACTGAAAGTCGTAGCACTCTCCTGCATTACAAATTATGCGGCAGGTATCAGTGACACCGAACTAACGCATGAAGAAGTTACGGATACTTCACAAAAAACCATACCATGGATGCAATCAATTCTATCAGCATTTTGGCAGAAAATGGGCGAGATGAGTCAATTGTTATTGGTTATTAGTTGTTAGAAACATGTATGGAAATCGACCCCCAATTATTACTACAAGCCGCGGCTGAAGCAGCAAAGAACGCACATGCGCCCTACTCAAACTATCAAGTGGGTTCGGCTGTATTGGCTGAAGACGGATCAATCTTTCCAGGGTGCAATGTCGAAAACGCTTCTTATGGACTCACCAATTGTGCCGAGCGTACAGCCATCTTTTCTGCAGTAGCTAAAGGGCAACGGACGTTTAAAGCCGTGGCTATAGTTGCAAGCGGGAACACCATACCGTATCCATGCGGTGCCTGTCGGCAGGTGCTATCAGAATTTTGTGAACCAGCAACCCCTGTTTATGTTGCGTCAATAAGCAACCCTGCAACGTTTGACCAGATTACGCTAGGAGAACTTCTTCCAAAAAGCTTCCGTTTCTGAGTCAAAGTGCAGGAGTTGGAGGTTGAACAAAAAAATGAGTTGGCAAGGCCTAATCGAGCCTGCCCGCTCTACAGATCAACATGTAGCATCCAGTATCCCGCATTACCAATTTGCATTTATAATCGGTAATACCTGCCATGAATCTTTTCCCGTAGCAATATTAACAAGCCCCAGTTGAAGCCCTCTGAGTTCTCTGGTGATATTTACAGCTCCAAACTGAAATCCTGAAAGCTCTTTTGTATGGTTTACAAGACCACCTGACACAGAACCTGCACAGTTTAACATACCGTATTCAAATCCGCTCAAGTCACCTTTGGGTATAGTTGATGGCACCGATCTGTTCTCCGGTCAGGTCACCTTCTACGATATTTACAAAACCTACATTAAGACCCAAAGCATTCGACTTGTTCCAGTTAAGAGCACCGTATTGGAAACTATCTACAGCGCCTTGATTTAATATTGACAATACCGACTTGACCCCCTGAAAAATCTCCTTCATTCCAGTTCACTTCACCTGCTTGAATACCTATAATATCGCCTTGAGTCCGATTTACAATCCCCGCCTGATATCCATCAACATCACCTTCAGCCCAGTTCAATAAACCAGCCTGTACTCCTACAGCATCGCCACCTGCATGGTTCCCCAAAGCAATCTGTCTTCCTGTCACATTTCCATCAGCACAATTAACCGCCCCAAATGCAACTCCGGATAAGTCACCCTGTACTTTATTGAAAAAGCCGATATCTAGACCTGAAACACTTGCATTATTGCCGTAAATAATATTCCAACGAAATCCATGGATCGCGACATCCGCATCCACAATTTGAACAGGATCAAAAATCGAAATCTGAAAAGGGAAAACTTCAGAGGTCTTTGTTTTTTTCTTTGCAGCCATCGCTGTCATCGTTCCCATAGAAGAAATGGCCAACATGCATTACTATCATATGTTTTACATCTGTCATAGTGATTTCTCCTCTCATTATACGCTTTGAGAATTGTAATATTAAATGCCCAAAAGAAGATATTGTAAAACAGGAGTGTTCCATGCCGAAATCTTCTAGATTTAAAAACTCGACAGAAGACAAAAAAAAGAGAAAGACATGGTCGAACCGTAGAGCGCGAAATCAAACGTGGGGAGGTAGAGCATTTCGATACAGAGCCGCGAAAGAAGAAAGCATACAGCAGTGATCGAGCCCAGGAACTTCATGATCTAAATGCGACGGCCAAGGGACCTGAGCTTAAGCTTGGAAAGCATCATGAAACGGCTGTGTTTATCAGCGAGCACATTCTTGTTCACAAACGCTCACCCGATGTGGTTGCTCCTTTGCTTAAACAAGAGCAGAGACCTGCAGCGGTGAGTACAAAAACGCTGTATACCTATATTGACCAAGGTCTCATCCCGGGGGTGAGCAACGAGTCCCTATGGGAAAAACGAAAACGGATAAAACGAAAAAGACGTGCTATTAAGCGGGTTAAAAAGCAACATGCCCGAAGGACCAGTATCGAAAAACGACCTAAGACCGTAGAAAAACGCGAGGAATTTGGGCACTGGGAATTGGATTTGATCGTCGGCGGAAAAGGAACTTCAAAACCGGTTTTAATGACGTTAATAGAAAGAAAGACCCGAATGCTAAGGGTGAGAAAACTTTCGGATAAAACACAGGCATCGGTTCTGCAGGCCCTCAAAGCGATCGAAAGATCGATGGGAGTTGGCCCATTCAGATCGATGTTCAAGTCGATTACAGCCGATAACGGGAGCGAGTTTCTCGACGTGGAGCAGATGGAGCGTTCCGGATTTAGCAAAAAGAGACATGTTAAACTCTATTATGCTCACCCGTATTCTTCCTGGGAACGAGGCTCCAACGAAAATGCCAACCGTATGGTTCGTCGTTTCGTCGCCAAAGGAGACAACATCGGAAAATATACCATCGACCGTATTGATGAGATTGAAAAATGGATTAACAACTATCCCGCAAGATCCCAGAATACAAACCCGCACAGGAGTGTTTCGATTTGGAGATCGCCGCATGAACAGAAGCTCTCAGGTCCATTTTTTGCGGCATTTAATTTTACAATCCACCGACTTTCGACCTTCAGACTTTAGACACTCTTTTACAAAACCGTTTTGTTTAAGGAAAGAATCGGAAGCAGTATTGCCAATGCCAATAAAAGAACAAAGCCACCTGCAAGCAAGACAAGCAAAGGCTCAAACACGGCAATAGATCGCGTCACTAACCGTTCCCATTGCTGTTCATATCTTTTACCCGCACTTTCTAAAAGTTGTGGAATTTCGCCACTGACTTCCCCCGCACGAATCCAACCGGGCAAACTTCCGCGTAACGGAGGAATTCGGCTGATGGCATTGGCCAAGGTTTCTCCTTGTTTTACCGTTTGGGTTTCTTGGTCGACTAAATGGCTTATCCACACATTTCCCGTTGAACGTCCGGCTAAGGAGAGGGTTTCTACTAGAGGAAGGCCCCCTTTCAACAAAAATGATAATGTCCTAGAAAATCTTAGATTGACTAAAGCGGTATAGGCCTTTCCCCATAGTGGAATTTTAAAGATCCATTGATTAAATTGAATCTGTCGTCTTTTGGATAGTTTAAGTTTCTTTCGGCCCCAAAAAAGAAAAACACCTATACCTATCAATAAAGGGAGCCCTACATAAGTGGCGGCTTCTCCAAAAAATAACATGCTTCTAGTGATGAGAGGAAGTGGAATATCGATTTCGCTTAACACCCCTCCAAATAGAGGGAGTAAAACACCAAGAATAACAATGGCGATGACAATGGCAAACGTAAGGACGATGACCGGATAAACCAAAGCGGTTGAAACACGTTCTTTTAAAGACTGTTGTTCTTCAATAAAAACAGCAAGTCGCTCGAGCATATCGCCTAAAGTACCCGCATGTTCTCCGACTTCTATGGCGGCTTTTTCGAAGTCACTAAGGGTATCGCTTGAGCGGTCCAATGCATCGGCAAGGGATTCCCCGGCTTTAATGGAATCTCTTGTTCCAGCGATAAGTGCACGCGTTTCCCCTAGTTCAGGTGAATCAATTAAGACCTGAAACGCTTGAGAAAGAGGGATCCCGGCCTTCAGCAAAAAGGCGGTCTCCCGATAAAATATGGCACGGGTCTCTGTATTAAAGCGTGAACGCTTTCGAAACCATTTGCCGGAACCATCAACGCCTACCACCTTTATCTTTTGGACAAGTACAGCTTGTTTGAAAAGCTTTTCACGCGCGTCTTTTAGATCCATCGCTTCTATCAGACCACGTGAAATCTGTCCGTTCTCGTTCAGCCCTTTATAATCGAAGGTTTGCATCTTTAGGATGTCATTGTTGTCAATTGGCACTACATGCGGGCACTATTGTTTATTTGAAACTCCTATACAATGAGTTAATGACGATCAATGACATTCTTTGGAGAAGAATAGATTGACCCTTATTTAGTGACCCGCATCACTTCATCGATACTCGTTAATCCCTTGACGACCTTATCGAGTCCATCATCGAGCAATGTTTTCATCCCAGCATCAATGGCTTTTTGTTTTAGTTTAGAAGGCGACATTCCTGCACGTATGGTGTTAACCATATCTTCGTTGATTAAAAGGATTTCGAAAATAGCAATCCGCCCCTTGTATCCGCCCAAGCAATCGGGACACCCTTTTGGCTTACACACGTCTTCTCCTTCCAGCTTTTTGGCGGCGGGACCTAACAGGGCAAGCTCTTCTTCGAGAGGCGCAGAGACTTTGCAGTGCGAACATAACTGGCGGACTAATCGTTGTGCTAAAGAAGCACGTGAGGAAGACGCCACCAAATAAGGTTCTACCCCCATATCTATTAAACGGACCACCGCGTTTGCCGCATCATTCGTATGGAGCGTGCTAAAAACAAGATGACCGGTTAATGAGGCGCGTATTACAATTTCGGCGGTTTCAAGATCGCGGGTTTCTCCCACCAGAATAATATCTGGATCTTGTCGTAAAATATGTCGAAGACCCATGGAAAAGGTAAGACCAATCTTTGGTTTTACACCTATTTGACCAATGTTAGAAAGCTGATATTCGACCGGATCTTCAATGGTTAATACGTTCACGTTTTGAGTATCTAATTCCTGCAATGCACTGTATAATGTTGTTGTCTTACCACTTCCAGTCGGTCCTGTAACCCATATGATTCCATGAGGCTCCTTTAAAAGCCTTTGAAACGTTTCCAACATGTGAGAAGACATCCCCAGTTCTTGAAGAGGACGCAGCGTTGTATTTCTATTTAGGAGACGTAAGACTAACCGCTCTCCTTCTGCTACAGGCACGGTTGATATACGGATATCAATATCGCGCGCGCCTACATGAACTCTTGCGGTTCCGTCTTGAGGTAATCGTTTTTCAGCAATATCGAGCTGGCCCATCACTTTGAGTCTAGAAATAAGCGCTGCTGCCAGGTGTTTCGGCGGAGAGGGTTGTTCATACAAGTTTCCGTCGATACGGCAGCGAACCCGTAATCGATCTTCCAAAGGCTCCATGTGAATGTCGGAGGCGCCTGACTTGAGCGCTTCTAAAAGGATAAGATTCACGAGCTGAACAACCGGCGCGTGATCCGCTATACGCAACAAGTCTTGACTTTGTGGGATGATGTTAGACTCAGCTCTTGATGTCGTTTCAAGTTCATTAATCAAATCCTGAGTCGAATCGGTCTTTTGATAGTAACAGTGCTCAATGCTTTTAAGTATAACGGTGCTAGGCGCAAGAATGGGAATCGGTTCAACGCCTAATAGATTCCCTACGTTATCTTGATCCGATATGGCCATGGGATCAGAAGTTAATACAGAAACTTTTCCGTTTAAACGAATGGGTAGAAGTTCATGGGATCGAGACCAGTCAACGGGTATTTGCCCAACGAGTTCAGGATCTAACATATGGTCATCAACATGGTGAATGACTTCTATACTAAATTGTTGGCCTAGAGCTTCGAGTAACATGTATTCGGTAATACCCCCTCTTTCCAGAAGCAATTGGCCTAACCGTCTCGAGGAGGATTGTTCTTGCTGTTCGTCCAACGCCGCTTGGACTTCCGGTTCGGTTACAAATCCTTTTTGAACAAGAATTTCTCCAAGCAACATGGATTATTCCTTCTCGGTTGAGGGCAGAGTAAACGGCTCAGTAGGAAGAGGGATAGCCGTTTTTTCTTGAATCGCTCTCTTGATGGCTTCAGCATCCTCCTTATTGTCTAAAATATGAGGGGTCACAAAGATCAACAGATTGGTTCTCTGTTTTCGTCTACTTGTACTCTGGAATAATTTGCCCAGGAATGGGATATCGCCTAGGATCGGTATTTTTGAAACCCGTTCGATATGATCTTCTCGTATTAATCCGCTTAGAATAACGGTGGTTTTATCGGGGGCGGTGACCGTTGTTGAAACTTCACGCTTGGAAATGACAGGAGAGAATAACCCTTGTGGGCCTTGTTCGGTAACCGCTTCAATGCTGGGATGGAGCTCCATTAAGACTTCATTGTCCGGGTTGATATGCGGGGTAAACTCGAATTTGATACCGACATCGACTCGATCAATGTTTTGTATAACATCTCGCGCAGTACCCGACCCTCCTTCTATGGTCGAGCGTAGTACAGGAATATTTTCAACGACAAGTACACTGGCCGGTTTATTGTTTTGAGCCATCAACGGAATGTTGGAGAGAATTTTAATATCACGATCTTCAGCCAATGCGCGAAGCAACACAGGAATTCGGGGTAGCGTCCGGCCTAAAGAATCCACAAAGGTGCCACGCGCTAAGGCAAGGCTGGCCCCTTGAGGAAAAATAACGTTGGATACGAGGGTGGAAACAAAGTCAGTTTGGTCCGGTCTGCTCCGACCCACAAAGGTACTCCGCCCATCTCTGGCCACGTCAATGGTGGCAAGATCAATACCTACATCAAAACTATTTCCGAGGCTAACCTCTGCGATTAAGACTTCGACAAGCACTTGTTTGGGGGATTGATCGAGTTTGTCAATTAATTGGCGAACAATTTCAAAATCTGTAGGAGTGGCTTCTACTAATAAAGCATTGTTAGGAATGCTTGGTTCTAGGGTAATCCGTTGAACTTTTTCTTTCCCAAGTGACTTTGAAAGCAATACATTAAGACTCTTGGCTGCTTCTTCAGCCCCCAGGTATTTCAAAAAGATAACATTTAATCGCCCATACCCGGTTACAGGTTCTACATCTAATTTTTTAATGATTTCCTTAATCTCAGCAAGTTCTACTGGTGTAGCTGACACAATAAGACTATTTGCGTGAGGCGCTGGAATGACAACACTGTTCCCTGGAACAGCCCCTCCCCCTTGAGCCACTTGTTGGACATGTCGACTGATTCTTTTTCCGGCTTTTTCCGATCCGAGAAGAACCGCCATGATCTGATCCGCTAACTCTTCTGAATAAGCATGTTTGAGGGGAATAATTTCAATCAAGCGTGAGGCGCCCGGTTGATCGAGTTGACGAATCATTTTATCGAACCGTTTCAGATTTGTACTCGTATCGGTTATAACGAGATGATTAGATGGTTCATAAGCGGCAATGGCACCGTTTTTTCCCCCACTCACAAAGGGTTCTAAAAGTTTCCTCAATTCACGGGCGCTTATATAATTGAGTTTCGTGACTTTTGTGGTAAAACCTCTGTCCGTAATTTTCTCATTTGGACCTAGCACAGGCGCTTGGGCAATAACACGCTTAGGTAAAGGTATAACATGACAAATGGTGTCTTGAACCACAATGGTATACCCATGAAATTCGAGGATGGACACTAAAAGCGGATACATCTGGTCGCGCGCGATTTGAGGCGGTGTTACGACGGTAACGTTTCCTACTACCTTTTCGTCAATAACAAATTTTTTACCTGTTTCATCTCCCACCAATTTAATAAGAAGTCGAAGATCCACCTGATCAAAATTAAAGTTAACATACGATGTGTTTGATGATTTCTCTCCTCTAATAGATAAGGGGAAAGGATTCACGAGCGTTAATACACTTAATATCAATAGAAGGGCCCTCCACGATAGAGCGCAACCCTCCACTCCACTCGTTTGGAAGACCACGCTCTGTCGTGGCCTAAAGCAATCTCTTTTTCTAATCATCATGCAATCCCGCGTGTGGGAGATTGGATAAAGCTCAAAAGCTGTTTCACTTCAGGGCCATCATCGATTTCAGTTCGTATACGTTCAACGGCTTGTTTGGTTGTCAATTTATTACGATAAAGAATTTTGTAACACGTCTTAATGTTTCTTTGAGTTTTTTTATCCAATCCTCGGCGTTCAAGTCCTACGCTATTAATGCCTCTAACCACTAACGGATGCCCATCGGTCAACATAAAGGGTGGCACATCTTTGGTTACTTTAGAGCACCCACCAATAATACTCAGTCTGCCAATCCGAACAAACTGATGGATACCTGACAGACCTCCAATGATCGCTTGATCTTCGATAATAACATGCCCAGCCAGTGTTCCGCAGTTCGCTATAATGACTTCGTTACCCACCTCACAATCATGGGCAATATGGGCATAAGCCATAATATGACACTTCGATCCTACGTGAGTGCAATCTCCGTCGTTGGTGGCAGTATTAACAGTTACATATTCTCGTAAGGTGGTATGATCTCCGATTTCAACGTTAGGGTGCCCCCCTTTAAATTTAAGATCTTGAGTCTGAGTGCCAATACTAGCGAACGGGAAAATGGTACATGCTTCACCGATGGTTGTGTATCCATCGATAAAGACATGGGGCATAACCTCTGTTTCTTTTTTGATAGAAACATGAGGGCCTATAATGGAGTATGCCCCAATACGAACCGTTTCATCAAGTTGAGCGCCTGATGAAACAACAGCGGTAGGATGAATCTGAGGCATGTTCGTTCTACTTTACTTCCCCACCAAATTTAAGGTCGCCCTCAGAAGAAATTTCGCCATCAACAAATACTTTTCCATGTACTTTACAAATGCCCAATCGAATTTTTTGAATTTCGATTTCAATACGCATTTGATCACCAGGCCGAACGATTTTTCTAAACTTGGTATTATCGATCGATAAAAAATAAGCGATAGCCCGTTCTTTATTACGAATTTTATTGATTAAAATGCCTCCAAGCTGAGCCATCGCCTCTAACTGTAATACGCCGGGCATAATGGGGTCACCCGGGAAATGGCCTTGGAAAAACGGTTCATTAAAGGTTAAATTTTTTAACCCTACAATACGTTTTTTATCGTCACACTCAATCACACGATCGATGAGTAACATCGGATACCTATGCGGCAGATATCGTAAAACATCGTCTATGCCCATTTCGCCCATAACTAATCTCCTTCTTTATTTTACCTAAGTTGAGCGGTATTTATAGCAGACAAAAAAGTTTTAACCATCTTAATCGTGCACTTTATCGTACTTTTGGGGTATTTTAAACATTTGAAGCATACCCTTAATGAACAAGCCGATCTGCAGGTAACCTTGGACCGGCTGCGCGACCCCTCAATATTTAGCATTCCGGGTGAAGAGTAGAAAAAATAAAGAACCACAAACCGGCTTGTTCCTACAGCCTTGCCTGACCGCAACTAGAGCATTTAACGATTGAAATGCCTCTCTATAAGATCTATACTCCATGACATGAGTATAGCAACAGCAGAAATCCGGCGGCGTGCGATAGATGCCTACAAAATGGGCAAAGGTTCCCAGGCCGATATCGCATCTTCTTATCGTGTAGATCTTAGAACGTTTCAGCGTGGGCTCTCTCGTTTCAACGAAACCGGAGAGACTGCTCCTCGACCGCGTGGGCATCGTCAGGCCCTCTACAGCGGAAAGCAGCTCAAGGCGTTGGCTCAACTGATGGGCAAACATCCCGATGCAACGCTTGAAGAACTCAAGAACATGAGCGGCGTGAAGGGGTCGATCATGGCCGTACAGCGGGCGTTGAATCGGTTGGGCTGCCGGTATAAAAGAAACGCTTCACGCCAGCGAGCAAGACCGGGCGGATGTAAGTCTCTTGAGAAAGCAGTGGATCCAAGAGGTGGCCAAACTTGATCCAAGTCGCCTTGTCTTTATTGATGAATCCGAGGCGAAAACGAATATGACTCGTCTGCGGGGCCGGGCGTTGAGCGGGAACAGGCTTTTTACCAAAACACCTCATGGACATTGGTGTACCACCACCTTGATTTCTTCGGTCCGCCTGGACGGAACAACAGCGGCCATGGAAGGGGAGGGGGCGACAGACACGGCTGTTTTTGGAGAATATATTCGCCGGGTTCTTCTCCCGACTCTTTCACCTGAAGACATCGTCATCATGGACAATCTTCGCGTCCATTACAATCCCAGGGTCATTGAACTCATTGAGTCATGTGGGGCCCATGTAAGATTCCTTCCACCCTACAGCCCCGATTCCAACCCCATTGAAAAAATATGGGGCAAGATAAAGAATCGGTTGGGCAGCCTTGCAGCCCGCAGTCAGCAGGAACTATCTGAAGCGATCACACAAGCGTTCGAAGAGGTTTCTCCCGACGAGGTAATCGGCTGGTTTTCTTCGTGCTACATCGCGACACCTCAATCGTGAAGCGCTCTAAGGTATATCCGTGTCTCTTTAGGGTAATTTTCGTGGTCTAACCTCAGGAACAAGACGCTCAATTCAAGCCTGGACTAGGCCCCACTTGCTGTCCCATAACTTTTTAATAAAGTGTACAGCTGATATCGGCTCCATAAGACCGAACATAACACCGTAAAAATACGCACAAAGCTGTGGTGATTCCACTAACCCGGACAATTCATGAGGGCGCGGCGAATTGACGCAGCCATTTGGGCATAAAGATGTTGAAAAAATACTCGACAGACCGCTCCGGGGTATGCCTCCGTTTTTTTCAACACTTTCTGCTCCAAAGCGTTACGCCAATTCAGCCACCCCCTGATGAATTATCCGGGCTAACTCGTGAAGCTGAGGTAACGCAGCAACACATAGGCGAATAAGGCCATCCACACTTGCCACTGTATTGCGTTTTTGCTGTGACCGAAAAAGCCGCAGATCTGTAGGACCTGTTTGATCTGCTTAAAAAAGACTCAATGGCCCAACGCGCTTTATACAACTCACAAATATTGCTCGGGGACCACTCCAGATTATTGGTGATATAGGTCATCTCAACGAGTTGGCCGTTTACTTCGACCTTCGCGATAATCCGGTGAAAACAAAGAGGGTGTTTCCCCTTGCTTTTCACGGCATTTAACACTACCAAATCATCACGCAAGATAGGCTTTATCAAAAAGAACAATCTCCCCTGCTTTTAAAGCCGCGCAAAATCCTTATTTAAATGTTTAAAATTTAAAACTTCTCGGATATCTTCTTTCGCGTATTTCGCGGGAGAAGATCTTCGTTGAGACTTTTATATATTTAAACATTTAGCATCATTGAAATTGATACACCTTGCGCCCCATCCATCAATCCACACCCCATTAATGGTCGACACTGGAATACAATTTTTCGTTGGTGCTTCCATTGGAGATGGTGAAGTCTTCTAAATGCATGTTGGGATCGGCTACAAAGGTTAGTCTTCGGCCAAATTTTTTTTCTATGTCTACTAACAAGGCCTCGTCCTCTTTACGTAACCGATCTAAAACAGTCGGGTTAATAATTATTTTAAGGGGGATGCCCTCATTATCCTTGCGTAAACGCCGCATAATTTCTGTTATCCGTCGCTGAATCTCTACGCTCATACTTAATCCAGACTTAATCTTGCCTCGCCCTCGACAGTAAGGACAGTCGGTATAGTTGGTTTGCCGAATACTTTCGTCTACACGCTGACGTGTCATTTCTAATAACCCAAGCTCAGATATCGGTAAAATGTTGGTTCGGGCTTTGTCAGATTTTAATCCGTCTTTTAGGGTTCTATGTACGGAATTTTGGTGACGTCTATGTTTCATATCAATGAAGTCAATGACCACTAAGCCGCCTACATTGCGCAATCTCAATTGTCGCACAATTTCTTGGACCGCCTCCATGTTCACTTGAAAGACCGATTCTTCCTGGGTCCCCCCCCCTTTATGCCGACCTGTATTGACATCGATCGCTACTAAGGCTTCCGTTTCGTCAAAGATAAGGTACCCACCGGATTTAAGCCAGACACGCCTTCTGAAAGCTGTTTCTAATTGGCGCTCGATATCCAAGTGTTCAAAAATAGGCGCATCTCCATCATAGATTTTGATCCGATTTTTGGTTCGTCGAGATAGTTTGGCGACAAGACCTTTGATCCGATCATATTGATGACGCGAATCAATTAGAAATCTTCCAATGTCTTCGGCTAGTGAATCCCGGACGACCCGTTCAATCAAGTCAGGTTCTGCATATAAGCGACAAGGGGCTGGCAACTCTTTGATGCGTGTCTGGATCTCTTCCCAGGTATGGGTTAATGCACGGACATCTCGAGCAAAACTTGTCTTTCGGGCTCCGGCACCAGCGGTACGTACAATCAGACCGTTATTGTCGGGGATAGGAATTCTGCTTAACACCTTTTTGAGTCGTAACCGTTCTTTGTCATCATCTATTTTACGTGAAACCCCTTTGAGAGAACTTCCAGGCATCATAACCAAGTAACGCCCTGCAATACTTAAGTTAGCGGTTACACGCGGCCCTTTTGTGCCAATAGCGCCTTTGGTTACTTGGACAATGATTTCGGAGCCAACGGGAAACCGTTTTTTCATTTCCCCGGCAGAATACCTTTTCTTTTTGGGGGTTCGTGATCGTCGAACCCCTTCCTCTTGTTCAAGTCGAACAGCATCTTCCGGGACCATATCCCAGTAATGGATAAAGGCATTTTTTTTCATACCGATGTCAATAAAAGAGGCTTGCAGCCCATCCTCTAAATTTTGGATTTTACCTTTAAATATACTTCCAACGATATGTTCTTCGGAAGGGCGTTCGATGTAGAAATCTTCAAGTTTACTATCATCAAGTATGGCTACACGTACTTCTAAGGCTTCAACATTAATGACAATTTTTTTTTTGATTTTTTTCTTAACATACTCATATGTGTATACTCCCACTCTATTCTTTTTTTGATTTCACAAATTAAGTTATCGACAAATTCGTCTTACATAAACACTCTGCACCATGCCTAGTGCCGCCATGGTGCTGACCATAAAAGATCCCCCATAGCTAATCAGCGGTAAGGGTAAACCTGTAATAGGTAATAACCCAATGGTCATGGCAATGTTGACAAATACATGTGTAAACAACATGGTCATGAACCCTACAACTAAAAGTACGCCAAATTTATCTCGGGCCTGTAAGGCGGCTCTCATGCCGGCAATACATAGCGCAGAAAATAATGTCAGAAGGAGAAGAGACCCAATAAATCCAAGTTCTTCGGCTATCACTGAATAGATAAAATCGGTGGGCGCAACGGTCCGGGGCAAAAACCCTAAAATGTTTTGCGTACCCTTTAAAAAACCTTTACCGGTCAGCCCCCCGGAACCTACCGCAATTTCAGACTGTATTTTGTTCCACGCAGCCCCCAACGGATCTCGGCCTTCATCAAAAAGAACGATAATTCGATTCTGTTGATATTCCCCTAAACCAAACCAAGCAAAGGGAGATAGCATCAATCCTGCAAGCACTAAAAAAGCGAGTATTTTTACGGGCACACCCGCGACATATAACATCCCTAATAGGATCGGAATGAGAACAAGAGCAGTCCCCAAATCCGGTTCTTTATAAATGAGAAAAAGCGGAACCCCGACCAAGAGTAAAGGCTGAAAAATGTTTTTAAAGTCCGACAAATTCCGACCGGGTCGACCCAAGAATTGGGCAAGAACAATGACAACAGAAAGCTTACATAGTTCAGAGGGCTGAACGTAAAGACCAAAAACGTTTAGCCAACGCGTCGCCCCATTGATTTCTGCGCCGACCCATAGGACGAGCATTAAAAGAGCTAAACTCGCGCCGTACAAACTATACGCATATTGGGATAGACGGACATAATCGAAAACCGTAAAAAACAAATAACACGTAAGCCCTAAGAAAACCCATATCATTTGCTTTTTGTAATCCATGCTAACGGGCAAACTTTCGCTTTGGTAGGAAGCGCTATAGATAAATAAAACACCCATGATGCATAGAACGATCATCGCTAATCCCATGAGCCAATCCATCTTTTGAATGCGTTGATACAGTGCACGCCACGCGATCATCCTGGAGCCCCCCCTTGGCCCTGGGTCGAAGAAAGTCGAAGGTCTGAAGGCTTGCCCCACGATGGCGGTGGTCGAAAGCCGAAGGTCGAAAAATAAAGGGCCTCTGCTTCCCGACTCGTGCTTTCTTGACCTTCGACCTTTGATGCCCCCCTCTTAAACAACCCCGTCATCAGCTGCTTTATTTTGGGAGCTACCGTCGTTCCCCCACTCGTCGCCTCATCAATGACCATGGCCACTGCATACCGAGGATCATCAAAGGGAGCAAAAGCAATCATCCACCCCCGATATTTTGCATGGCCTTTAGGTCCAAATTCAGCCGTACCGGTCTTTCCGGCCATAGTGAGTCCAGGGACCTTGGCCGCTTTTCCTGTGCCATAAGGGGCCATAATGACATCTCGCATTCCTTGACGTACAAGATCAATGGAAGCTTCTGACCAATTCATATCTATCCGTGTTTGTACAGGAATGGGCCGAAAAGCAGTATCATCGACATGTTTCATCCCCATAACGAGTCGTGGCTTATACACGACCCCTTTGTTTGCAATAGCAGACGTGATCACAGCCATCTGAAGAGGGGTCACGGTTAAAGAGCCCTGGCCAATAGAAAAATTGAGGGTATCCCCAGCGCTCCATCCCCGATGTTGGCGTATGCGCATGGACGAATCATTGGGCAGTAACCCTCCGTTTTCATAGTCTAACCCAATACCCGTTTTTTGCCCAAGACCTAATGCATATGCCATGTAATAGATGGCTTTGCGTTTGGCTTGTAAACCCACCTTGTAAAAGTAAACGTTACATGAATAAGCGAGCGCTTGCTGCATGTTAATTTGTCCATGCCCTGTTTTATGGGCACACTTAAAACGGATATGGCCTAGCATAAATGCTCCTGGACAGTGGTATAGATCTGATGGTAATACTTTTTGATTCTCTAAAGCCGCCAAGGCAACGACGGGTTTAAAAACACTCCCCGGAGCATAATTTCCTGCAACGGTCCGATTGAAAAGAGGCTTTTCCGGGTCCTGGATCAAAGCATTCCAGCGTTCCACAGACATAGAAGGTAGAAATAGATTTGGATCAAATCGTGGCGAACTCGCCATGGCCAATACATCTCCACTCCGCGGATCCATAATGACAACAGCTCCGACATCGTCGCCTAACGCTTCCTCCGCTAAATGCTGAACGTGTATATCTAAAGACAATATGAGATCCTGCCCGGAAGAGGATTTACGTATATGCTTATTTAATTGTGTATCTTCATAACGATACCCTGATGCATCAACGCGCACGAGGTATCCACCCGCTTGTCCTCGTAGGAATTCATCATACTGTTTTTCGACACCTGATTTTCCTTCCATTTCAGGGACATAGTAATGAAACCGGTCCTCTTCTTCTTGCTCAAAGACAGCACGTCCCACATACCCCAAAACATGACATCCGGTCAGTTTTTGCGGATAGACTCTTACGGTTTCGATATGAATATCAGCACCAGGGATGGAGGGAGCACGCTCTGCCCATCGCGCTAAGGACCTATAATCTATATCACGCCATACCAATAACGGTAATGGCTTCCTTTTTTTGAGATGGACCGCAATCTCTTCAGCCGTCAACGTTGAGGGTAACTCAAGCCGTGTTGATAACTGATCGATACAACTACGTATTCGGGCTATGATTCTCCGTTGGGGACCTGATTGTCGCAGTTCTTCAGGATAAACGGCTATACAATAACTGGGCCGATTATCCGCTAAAACGTTGCTGCTCCGATCCAAAATTCGTCCACGTGTTCCCGGTAAGCGTACACGCCTAACACTTTGTCTCTTAAGGTTCTGCTTATAGTGGTCACCCTGCGAAACTTGAATACGCCACAGCATGAAACCTAAAAAAGAAAAAGCGATAAGCATCCCCCACAACAGGGTCTTGATTCGAATCACATCTTGATCAAGCAGTGTTCGGGTCATGATGCCGTTGCCTCCTCTACATTTCCCACACGCGTATCTACATACCGGGTTATTTTAAAAACAATAGGGACCGTCAAAGCACCCTCCATAAAGGCCCCTACCCCTTTAAAGAGAACCCATGTAAAAAGAGGGTCCATCTTGTTTGAAAGAACAAGCAAGCCCCACAACAAACTGGTGGTGACTGTATTTGCCAATGCGCCAAACCATATTTGAGTAATGAGCTGGTACCCGAAAATCAGCTCTTTGAATCGACAGACAATCCAACCCACTAGACAAAAACAAAAGGAAGAATAACCGAGCGGGATTAATCCCAATGCATCTTGCAAAAGACCCGCTGTAAAAGCGGCTCGAAGCGTCGTACTCCTATCTGCTGTAAACGCATAATACAGGACAATGCTTAAAAGGAACGGGATTTTCCCATGACTTAAAAACGCCCACGTAGGAACAATGGCCTGTAGGACAGAACCTATAATAATGAGAAAAAACATGACCAAATTCCTCATGGAGATTGTATCCTATTAAAACGTCTTCTCCGTAATAAGGATTCAATGGGATCTTCTTCTTCAGTAACAACAAATGCATAGGTTACCCCCCCCAAATCGGCTGTTGGTATAAGGGTAGCGCTTTGATAAAGTCCGGAACGATCTAGAACCACTTCATCCACATAGCCGAGAAGAAGCCCTCTGGGAAAAACGCCCCCTAATCCTGAGGTCACCACCTCGTCTCCCAAACGAATGGGACTATCTTTATTAATAAATTCCATCCGTAAAACAACCTCTCTGTTCCAAGAAACACCCTGTCCTCGAACAATGCCAAATGTTTTTGTCCTAGACACTTGCGTCGCCACTCTACAACTAGGGTCTGATAATAATAGGATGTCACAGGTACGCGGCGATACATCCATGGTTTTCCCAACCACACCATCAGAAGTCACAACGGCTCGAGGGACACTCACGCCCTGAGAAGACCCTTTACCGAGACGAATCGTTTGCCACCACCCACTAATGTCTCGCCCGATCACTTCACATGGAATGAGTTCACGGGTTGTTTTTTGCTGGTAGTCCAACTGTTTTCGAAGCTCGACATTTTCCTTCTCTAAGGCTTTAAGCTGCCAAACTTCATTACGCATACGTATTACTTCAGCTGACAGTTTTTGGTTTTGCACAGAAAGGTCGCCAAGACCCCGAATCGATTTGATGGTCTCCTCAAGGCTCAAGGAAAAAGAAGTAATGAGACCTTGAATGGGAGCTATCCCTTCACGCAGCACTGCTTTTGTGTGTTGAGATACCGATGAGGGTACGTTAAGCGCCACCAACAAGAGAACACCCATTACAAACCAAAGAGATATACCTTGCTCTTTCACTTCATTTTTTCTTTCTTCAAAGGGAGGTCCGGCTTACGTCTAAAAGCCGATGAAGTGTATTATGAATAAAACGAGCAATTCTACTCTGTCCAAATCCAACAGACAGGAACGGGCACCCTATTATGATGAGCGATCAGAACCAGACATTTTGTGAAGAAAATTCAACTCATGCAAAACAACACCGGTTCCTTCTGCAACGGCGCTCAAAGGGTCGTCCGCTACATGAACAGGAAGTCCGGTTTGTTCAGCAATCAGTTTGTCAATTCCACGGAGCAAGGCCCCCCCACCAGCAAGAATCAACCCTCTATCTACTAAATCAGCAGATAGTTCCGGTGGACAACGCTCTAGGGTAATACGGACCGCTTCAACAATCGTTGAAACCGGCTCCTGTAAAGCATCGCGGACTTCTTCCGATGTGATGGACAAGGTTTTGGGTAATCCGGCCACTAAATCTCTGCCCTTCACCTCAATACTTGTTTCTTCATCAACGGAAAAAGCAGAACCAATAGCAATCTTTATTTCTTCTGCCGTTCGTTCGCCTATCATCAAATTATAGACTCGTTTCATATGTTGAGCAATGGCTTCATCCATCTCATCGCCACCTATGCGTACACTGCGACTGAATACAATACCGGCAAGAGAAATAAGAGCGACTTCCATCGTTCCCCCACCAATATCCACAATCATATTGCCAGCCGGTTCCTGAACAGGAAGCCCCACACCAATCGCAGCTGCCATGGGCTCTTCAATCAAATACACTTCGCGTGCTCCAGCATGAGTCGCTGAATCTTTTACAGCACGTTTTTCTACCTCCGTAATTCCACTGGGTACAGCCACAATAACACGTGGTCGCACCATTTTTCTTCGATTATGAACTTTGCGGATAAAATAGCGCAACATGGCTTCGGTAATTTCAAAATCAGCTATAACCCCCGACTTTAAAGGTCGGACAGCCACAATGCTACCGGGCGTACGCCCCAGCATCCGCTTTGCTTCTTCTCCTACGGCCAACACCTTATTCGTCCCCGACTGAATGGCGACAACAGAAGGTTCGCGCAGCACAATGCCACGGTCTCTTGCATAAACCAGTGTATTAGCCGTACCTAAATCAATCCCTATATCGTTCGATAACGATCCGAACATTCGATTTATCATAAAATCCCCTTAGTATCTTAAAAAAATATAGCCATGTACTTTGTAGTATTGTGTAATGAGTCGTCAAGCTATAAAAAACAAAACCATAATGACTAATCAATAAAAGTCTGGTACCTGAATCCGTCAGATAAAATCTGACGATTTTTCATTACCTGTTGGGCTAAAGCGGGGAGGATACCCGTATTCAAACAAACAACCCCACCCCAACAGGTGTGTATATGAAACAATATAAAATAAAGACTGGCAAAGGCGAACTCAACAGCACAAGCGGAAATCATCTTTGCGGCCTGCTGCTTGAGGATCATGCTCAACGGATTCTTCCCTCCAATTTTCAACCACGCCGCTCCGATGCGATCTCTGATCGGGAGATCCTCCTTACCCAGATCGGCTTACTTTGCAACGGTCGAACCGATTTCAATGATATCGACCTGTACCGGGGTGATGAGATTTTTATGAATGCCTTTGGGCTTAAAAAGGGGAGTTAAAAAGGTAGCCTCTGAGCCGGTGTTCCGACGTCGTTTCGACGACCTGCCCCCAGCCAGAACCCATGTGGGGCTACGCAAACTCAACACCGAACTTCTTTCCTCGGGCCCCTTTGGCTAGGTAGATGTCGAAGGGCTTGATCTTGTTCCCGTCGATATCGATGTGAGCCCTTTGGATCACTCAGGCTCTTCGAAAGAAGGCGTTTCCTACACCTAGAAGGGCCATGATGTTACGCCCCGATATTTGCCTATGTGGGCACTCAAGGCCACATGCTTGAGTGCGAACTTCGACCCAGTAAACAACATTGTCAGTCAGGAACGACCGCGTTTATTGCCCGCAGCGTTGAAACGCTCCAAACCCTGGGCCTGGGTGGAAAATGTTTGCTTCGGCTTGATAGTGGCAACGCTGCGGCCGATAACTTCGACGCTTTTGGGGATCATTATTTTATCGTAAAGCGAAATCCTCGCCGCGAATGTCCTGAACAAATGCTGGCCCTTGCACGCCGAGTTGGAGACAAACAAGACAGTCGTGAAGGCAAGAACGTTTACACAGGCTTTTTCGATCATTTCCATCCCGGTGGTGACCAAAACCGCCCTTGTGTCCCGGTGGCCTTCGAAGTGATTGAACGCACCATCGATATCGATGGTCAGAAACTTCTGGTTCCTAAACTTGAGGTGAACACCTGGTGGACGAACCTCTCTTGTCGTGCCAAGACGGTGCTCTAGATCTCTATCATGGACATGGCCCCAGCGAGCAGTACCACAGTGAACTCAAAAGCGATCTTGCGCATAGCCCCTCCGTGCACCTTTAACAATACTCTAAGGCGACTGCCCAAGGAGGCCTACGCCCCAAAATGGTCAAATCAGAGTGAATCTGACCTGTACGCTCAAAAAATTCATCAGGGTGATACTTGCCGGTCCCAATCCACCCAAAAGCGAGCATCTCAAGGAAAAAGTTTTCAACTTTTGAGCCCCAAAATGCCTTCCGAAGCGATAGCTGACGGATTCAGGTGGTATTATATATGCTCCGAATTTTTCATGATTCGGCTTCTTTTAGGTATTAGGCATTATGGTTTAGGATCTATCACAATGCATGGACTTGATGTTTTATTATGCCGGCAAAGCCAGGTTTTGATATTGCGCACGTTATATCATGCCGAAGAACGTTTAACAGGACGAGAAATCGAACGTCGAACCGGTTTATCGAATCGTGCCACCATGTTAGCCCTTGAAAACTTAGTGGATGCGTCAGCCCTCTACAAAAAAGTTGATACCCACGCTCATCTATATAAAATTAACACAAACCACTATCTTGTCGCCAAGGCCATTATCCCTGCTTTCGAAGTCGAAGACTTATTCTGGACCGATCTACGCAAAGTCATTCGCCGATATGTTCTTCCCAGACCGTTAGCAACAGTTGCTACCGGACCTTTGACACGCGATGAAATGTGGTCAAGCGGATGTCTTGAACTGACCATGCTCTTTTCAACTGGCCGAAATCGGCTACGCGCATTTAACAGCATGGAAACACTTAGCGAAACCATATGGAACCGCTACGCCTTATCGATCGAACCTAATCTACTAGACATAAACACCATGAATAAAGAATCTTATGAAACCCTGTGGCACCGTATTGAACGAGAAGGTATCCTTCTCTTTGGAACGTTGCCGTAGATGCAATGAGACAAATTCTCTTAATCTTCTTTACAATGATAAAAGAATCAGGCAGATTTCCTCGTACCATAAATTATATAAGGGAGATACTATGACAAAGATTTTTATTTTTCCAGGACAAGGCTCTCAAAAAGTAGGCATGGGAGCAGAACTCTTCAACGCCTTTCCCGAAACCGTAGAAGAAGCTGATCAAGAACTCGGTTATTCCATTTCAAGACTATGCCTTGAAGATCCTGACCAACAACTTAACAAAACGGAATTTACACAGCCGGCCCTATACACCGTAAATGCATTAAGCTATTTAGCAAAAGTGAATGAAACGGGAGAAAAACCTGCCTCTGTGGCTGGACATAGTTTAGGGGAATATAACGCGTTATTTGCAGCTAACGCCTTTGACTTTATCACAGGACTTAAAATTGTCCGCAAACGAGGCGAATTAATGAGCCAAGCTACGGGAGGGGGCATGGCCGCTATCATTGGTTTAAGCAAAGAGGATATCGAAAAAATCATTAGAGAAAATAGTTTAGATGCTATCGATATTGCAAATTTAAATTCACCGCAACAAATCGTCATATCAGGTCCTGAAAAAAAGATTCGAGATGCAGAACCGGTTTTTCAAAGTAATGGGGCTAAACTCTTTATTCCTCTAAAAGTCAGTGGCGCTTTTCATTCAAGATATATGGAATCCTCTAAAAAAGAATTCGAAGCCTTTTTACATCAATTTGAGTTCTCCTCTTTGGAACGACCCGTTATTTCCAATGTACATGCACAACCCTACGGACAAGACCAGATCCGAGAAAATTTAACGAACCAAATGACTCACTCCGTTTGTTGGACAGAAACGATTCAATACCTTCTGCGCGAAATAGAAGATCCGGAGTTCGAAGAAATCGGTCCTGGGAATGTCTTAACAGGGCTTCTCAGACAAATTCGTTCTTCATGAGTTATCATCTAAGCAGGACATTACAGATTTCCCCTTTACATAGAGGCTCTTGAGCCTGTTGTAAAACGCTCTGATAAACGGTAACGCGTGCTTGTTGCGGCGGCGCCGCTGCAAACGATGTATACCATAGGGCATAGACCGCCTATTTCGATAACATAGGCCTAAAAAGACACCCTTATGAAAGAGAACAGCACACCCATCTTCTTAACTAGAGAACAAGGAACCTATCAGGCTTTCTTTGCATGGACAGACGGCCAAAGCTATTCTGACCTTTTAGATACCAAAAAACTTTTTTTACATCCACATGAGCTTACCTATTTTGAATCGCTCAAGTTCGAAAAACGCCAACGGGACTATTTGCATGGACGGTATGCAGCAAAATGTGCCCTGTCTCAAATCCTGAAAGAATCACAGTTAGCTAAAATCGGACTGGTGGCTGGTGTATTTAACCAACCGATTGTTCAATACAAAACGCTGGAAGCCATCGGTGTTAGTATTAGCCACTCTGATGATATGGCCTGTGCACTAGCTTATCCAGAGATCCATCCCCTCACGATTGATATAGAAAAAATTGATCCCAAAAAAACAAAAACCATCAAAACACAGCTAGTGCCCCATGAAATAAAAAATTTAGCACTCCAAGCCGATAAGTCCATACAATCTACGTTACTTTGGACCGCAAAAGAAGCTTTATCGAAAGCGCTGAAATGTGGAATGATGTGTCCATTCGAGCTTTTCGAAACAAAAAATGTTGACATGTATAATGGGTGTTATCGAGGTGAGTTCAAGAATTTTGGACAATACAAATTTAATGCCTGGATATGGAATGATTTTGTTATATGTATTGCGCTCCCGAAAAAGACAGAGATGAAATTTGCTACAAACTCTCTTTTTGCTGTGTGACTCTTATACTAAAAACCGGTCAGAAGCTACCAAGACTAACCGATCAGAATCATAGAACGATGTGGATGCTGTATACCCAATTGTTCGGCATTACACCTTCCTTGCCGTGATAAAAATGATTACCACACATCATCCCGTTCAGTGGATATGGAATCTTCTGGAATACCTGCCCGTCGGCATATATCAACGAACTCGTTCTGATCTCTCTGGAAGAAAGCGTCCCACTTGACGAGCCAGTGGTAGTCAAATGTTTCATAACGCAGTTTATCCTTAAAGGGCAGGATCAACATTCCTCTATCTACTAAAGATTCCCACAAGCCACCCACGATTTTTGTTAGCTGTGAAGTGTTTATATAATCGAACAGGCCAGCGCTGTAGACCGTCGTAAAACCACCAAATCTCTCGTTGTTTCGCTTTGCATTGGAGAAACGATACGCATTCTCTTTCAAGAAACGTGGATTCAAAGATCCGCCTTTAGGCAAAAGCTCTTTAGCAAACTCCAAAGCGTTTCCATCGGTATCGATACCGTAGACGCAGATCTCGTTACTAGTTTGTGGGAGGTCTATAAGCTCTCGGCAGGACCCACAAGCTAAATTTAACCATCTAGCTGTAGAGCAGCTCTCTTCACGCGATCGGTCCTTAAGAATTCTCTTGAGCATATGAAGGCGGGATCGGACGGCAATTGCGAGGGTTCGTGAAAGAAAGTACTTATCCAACAAGCACCCTAGACCTTTACCAGCAGGGGTATTTGAGTACACAGTCTCGAGAGTTAGGATAGCCCTCAGGCCATTCCCGCGCACGGCTCATGAGCCGGCTACATCTGAACAGATCGCTGGTCAACACACGGCATTTTTCCTGCATGTCTGCCAGTTCAGCATCCGTCCGCCCATCGCGTGTGGCATACTTGGTTGCCTCCAGCTTCAGGCCTTGGATTCTAGAATCGAGGATGTAGTAAGTGTCGTCATGGCTCCAGTCAAACGCGCCTACGAATTTGCAGAACTCTTGAATATAACTTTCAAAATTTTTGTCTTCCCTCCGTTTCTCCTTCGATGCTGGACGTAAAGCCTAAGCGACGCGGATTCTCCCTGTATGTTTCAGGTTATTGTTCACTGTTTATGCCATCCTTTACTTGCCTGTCAATGTAAGAGGCCATGAGTCAACTCGGTTTCTATACTTTGCTTCGCGTTCTTTTAAGGTAGATACGATATAGCACATAACCTTAGGTCTGCAAATCTTATTGATTGGTGAACGATTCGGGACTTTCACAAATGTATTTGTTACCGACGCTAGAGCATTTAACGATTGAAATGCCTCTTTAGAAGATCTATACTCCATGACATGAGTATAGCAACAGCAGAAATCCGGCGGCGTGCAATAGATGCCTACAAAATGGGCAAAGGTTCCCAGGCCGATATCGTATCTTCTTATCGTGTAGATCTTAGAACGTTTCAGCGTGGGCTCTCTCGTTTCAACGAAACCGGACAGACCGCTCCCCGACCGCGTGGGCATCGTCAGGCCCTCTACAGCGGAAAGCAGCTCAAGGCGTTGGCTCAACTGGGGGGCAAACATCCCGGCAACGCTTGAAGAACTCAAGAACATGAGCGGCGTGAAGGGGTCGATCATGGCCGTACAGCGGGCGTTGAATCGGTTGGGCTGCCGGTATAAAAGAAACGCTTCACGCCAGCGAGCAAGACCGGGCGGATGTAAATCTCTTGAGAAAGCAGTGAATCCAAGAGGTGGCCAAACTTGATCCAAGTCGCCTTGTCTTTATTGATGAATCCGGGGCGAAAACGAATATGACTCGTCTGCGGGGCCGGGCGTTGGGCGGGAACAGGCTTTTTACCAAAACGCCTCATGGACATTGGTGTACCACTACCTTGATTTCTTCGGTCCGCCTGGACGGAACAACAGCGGCCATGGAGGGGAGGGGGCGACAGACACGGCTGTTTTTGGAGAATATATTCGCCGGGTTCTTCTCCCGACTCTTTCACCTGAAGACATCGTCATCATGGACAATCTTCGCGCCCATCACAATCCCAAGGTCATTGAACTCATTGAGTCATGTGGGGCCCATGTAAGATTCCTTCCACCCTACAGCCCCGATTCCAACCCCATTGAAAAAATGTGGGGCAAGATAAAGAAATCGGTTGGGCAGCCTTGCAGCCCGCAGTCAGCAGGAACTATCTGAAGCGCTCACACAAGCGTTCGAAGAGGTTTCTCCCGACGAGGTAATCGGCTGGTTTTCTTCGTGCTACATCGCGACACCTCAATCGTGAAGCGCTCTAGAAGGGTTTAACCGAATAATCTCCACGCATTGAATACATATAATCTTCAACGTTCCATGCCGGTAGAGTAACAATACAAGTGCAAAGGTCCGCAGCATAGTTCATTCTTTGGGTATCTGCCCCCCCCAAAGGAGAACATAGAATGCCACGAACCTACGAACATTTAAACCGTTATGAACGAGAAGTGATAGCCCAGATGCTAAAAGAAAAATATAGCTTATCTCAAATTGGCCGTCGCCTGGGCCGATCCCCCTCGACTATTTGGCGCGAGTTTCGCCGTAATCGAGTCCGTGGCCGCTATTACCCAAGACCCGCAAATGGCCTGGCTCAAAGCCGATTACAGCTAGCTCGAAAGCCTCAAAAAGTGATGGGAGCTAGCAAAGAACAAGTGGAGACTCTCCTGGCGAAGTATTGGTCTCCAGAACAGATTGAAGGTCGAAGAAAGCTAGAAGGTGACCCTCCCATCAGTCGAATGACGATCTACCGCTACTTGTACAGTCCAAGAGGGGCTGGCTACCGAAAATACCTGCGTGGCCCCGGAAAGAAAAAACGAGCGACTCGGAAAAGCCATTCACGTATACACAACCAAACGATGATTGACCAACGCCCCGAAGAGGGTGAAAGTCGCAAGGTGGCAGGCCATTGGGAAGGTGACACTATTCAGGGCCAAACGAGAAAAGAGGCCTGTGTAGTCACTCTAGTAGATCGAGCGACTCGATATCTCATCGCCGATCTTTTACCTCGATGCAATGCCGAATCGGTCAACCGTTCCGTACCTCAGTTCGCTGACTCAGGGCTCCCCTTTAAAACGGTGACTGTAGATAATGGCATGGAGTTTGCCAGCCATGCTAAACTACAGAAAAAAATAGCAACCCCCATTTTCTTTGCTGAAGGGAGAAACCCTTGGCAAAGAGGGACCAACGAAAATACGAATGGTTTGCTTCGCCAGTTTTTCCCGAAGAAAAACCGACTTTGCTGCCCACAGCTCCGCTCAGTTGAGATGGGCTGTGGAGTTATTGAATAATAGACCGAGAAAATGCTTAGAATATAGAACGCCCAAAGAAATGATGGACAGCTTCGGTTTTGCACTTGTAAGTTGAGTCTGCACCTCTGGAAAACGGTTTTAAAAACCATTCCATGCGTTGGAAAAACAATACGGCCACACACGCTTTTTTAGGGAGAAAGGTGAAACAATACTCCACCTTAAGGCTGATTAGTGAATCCTTTTATACTCTCTGTAGATCCAGGTGTACGTCTTTTCTAAACCCTCTCGAAGCTTAATGCTTGGTTCCCAACCTAAACGTTGTTTGATCATTGTATTATCGCTATTTCTTCCGTTCACGCCTTTAGGGGCATCAAGATTATACTTCCTTTTTACCTGAATACCGGCAATTTCTTCGACGATATCAACCAGTTGATTAATGGTGACTAACTCACTAGATCCCAAATTAATAGGATCTAAGACATCGCTATCCATAATCTGAAGAATTCCGTTAACACAATCGTCAATATACATAAAGCTACGTGTTTGTTTTCCATCTCCCCAAATTTCAATCTCGTGGGTACCCGTTTCTATAGCCTGAATCATTTTTCGACAGATGGCTGCGGGCGCTTTTTCTCGGCCTCCATCCCATGTACCATGTGAACCGTACACATTATGAAACCGAGCAACACGTGTATATAAGCCAAAATCTTCGCGAAAATGCCGACACATTCTCTCTGAAAATAGTTTTTCCCATCCATATCCATCTTCTGGCATGGCCGGATACGCATCGGCTTCCTGAAGAGCGGTGACATCAGGACTCGTTTGTTTATCTGCGTTATAAGCACATGCGGACGAAGAAAAAAAGAACCGTTCTACACCCTGTTCTTTTGCAGCTAATAACATGTGGGTATTAATAAGTACGGATAACATGCAAAGAGCTTTATTATTTCCAATGAACCCCATCCCCCCCATATCTGCAGCAAGGTTATATACTGTTTTCGCATCTTCTGTGGCTTTTCGACAGTTTGACAGGTCCTGCAAATCGAGTTGCAAGTTTTCAACGTCGTCAAAAACCTGGTGCCATTCATTCAGGGGTTTAATATCTACGCAACGAAGATTTTTTACTCCCTGGTTGCAAAACTGGTCCATCAAATGTCCACCAATAAAACCACCACCACCTGCTACCATTGTATATTCGTTATTCGCCATAAATCATCCTGCCTATTTGTATTTTAAAGATTCAAATTTCTGATTCAGAGGAGTTAAATGCAAACGTTCCTTAAACACAAGATCGATATTAAAATTTAACCGCCTAACTTTTACACTCGACAGATTTTGTTGCTGCGCGTCTTATTGCCTCATCTAGGCTGCGGCTATTCGCCCAGATAATCAACAGCTCGATTGGCCAAGAATACGACCTTTCAACTATTTAGAGATCAATGGAATTCCGTTGCTGTACTTAAATAACCGTCCAGTATAGTTTGGTAAAAAAATCCTATTCCTTTTTTACCGTAAATTTATTTCGATTCTAGTGTACGATTAGGCATACATTAATTTTTCTTTGCTAAGGTACGCGGTTTACTGTATGGCCTTCCTTGTTGGCAAAGTGTTTTTCTTACAGAATCCTCATACAAGGTGTCTGACAGATGTCTTGCTGGTGTGGCCAAACCACTGTTCCGTATTCAACGCTTGCTTGTTTGAAAATACCTTTTGTCTCGCAGTTCCTTAAAGACTCCGAAATCGAGCATAGAAGAACAGTCGTAGATCCGTTCTTCGCCATTAGTGAAAAGGAGATTAAGCGTGTAGTCTTCAGCAGGAGAAACGCTTTTAATACGTCGATTCATTTTCTTACCTCAATGGATCGACTTTATAGGGTTGCTCTCCCTTGGCTGCTAAATCCCAGTCAGCCATCAATTCATCTCTGTGAATCTCCATCCATGCTTGGACAAGTTTGAGTTTGTTCGAGGGAATGCTTCCTTCAAGGATTTCGTCATCAGGGAAAGCGATCACAATCTCCTGTTCTTGATATAAAAATGGATATGCAGTTTCTTGTGTCGTCTATTGTCCGGAAAATAAAGGTGGACGATTACTCCGTAAAACATTGATATTAGAGGAATTACAGTTCCTTATCAATTTTTCAGAGATAGTGTACACACTAGCGTGGAGATGGCTATCAATTTAAACAAATTTTCGATTTTAGGGTTGACGAATGGACCCTATTACTAGAGAGTTTTTTTATTTAAAGGTAGTCTTTAAGTTCCCACAAAAAGATTAGGAAAGGGCAGAGAGGTGGGAGCACATCAAAGCTCAAGCTACGTTATCGAGGGAACGTAGAAGATGTTTTTTTTAAACAGATGTCGTAAACGGACGGAAGAAGAACAGTGAGGTTAACTATAAAAAAGAAAAGAAGATCATGGTAACAAAAGCAAAAAGTCCTGCGACAAAACAACCCCCAAGAGCGGAAAGAGCCGTCATATCAGCAGAAGAAACGAAGAAGAAAAAGAAAAGAAGATCTAAAAGATTAAAGGATCATCATCGGATCGAGCGAAGCATGGCGAAAGCAATGGATCGGACGGGAGAGGCTATATCCAAGGGACTCAAACGTTACTCGGAACTTAGGGAAAGATCTGCATCGAAGAAGAAAAGTGGAGCGATAAAGGACTTAGGAAAGAATATGGGAAAATCTCTCAAGATAGTCACGTATGTTGAGGGTTCGATAGGCTAGTAGGTAAAATATTCGGTTTCTTTCTCTAACTTTCAATAATGTCGTAGCTTGTCAGCTTCTTTCCTTATAAACGGCGTTAAGATTTAAGTGTGAAACCTGCTGGATCTTTCCTTATTCAATAAAGAAAACGCTCCTATAAAAATATCGTTGTCATTTCACACCTTTTTGCCTCTAAAAGAACATCGCAGAAATAAGTCTATCATTTATGGAGGATGGTTTATCATGAAGGAAGAACCCGTTATATGGATGTTTTCAGGTCAGGGCTCCCAATATTATCAAATGGGCCGGGACCTTTATGAGCAGAACCCGATTTTTCGTCAAAGTATGGACCACTGCAGCAGTTTTTTAAAGCCATTGATCGGGGCCTCTTTATGCGAAGTCATCTATCAACAAAATGAAGACCGATTCGCCCCTTTTGATCATACGCTTTATACCCATCCAGCGATCTGTAGCATACAATACAGTATGGCTCAAACACTTCTGCAGCAGGGCTTCAGGCCGGACTATCTCCTTGGGTACAGCGTGGGTGAAGTGGCTGCGCATATTATGGCAGGCGTCTTTTCCCTGGAAGAGGGCTTAAAGCTACTTGTCAAACAAGCCTCTCTACTTGAGACCCATAGCTCGAAGGGCTCCATGATGGCGATATTAGCATCGCCCGAGATGGTCGAAAACGATCCCGAAATGTTTCAAGGGACATGGATCGCGGCTCGTAATTTCGAGACGCATTTTATCATAGTGGGGGCTGTGGAAACGATCTCTCTGCTCCATGGAAAATTGGTTGCAAAGCAAATCAACAGCCAAAAACTACCCGTGTCTCACGCGTTTCATTCCCCCTTGATGGACCCCATTAAAGAAGTGTTTAAAACCTACTTGAGTCGTATACCCATTGCAGAGCCAACGATTCCGACCATCTCAGCAACTTATGGGCAAAGGGTTGAAAAAACGGACCCTGACTTTTTATGGGAAACGACTCGGTCGCCGATCGATTTTAAAAAAGCCATTGAAGCTCTGGAAGCCCAGAATGATTATCTCTATTTAGACATTGGTCCCTCGGGGACCCTGGCGACCTTTGTAAAATATATCCTGCGTCCAACGTCCACCTCCGAGACATTATCAACGATAACCCCGTTTGGAAATGTACAAAAAAATCTGGATAAGTTGAGTTGTTAAAAACTCCAAAAACCTATCTCCCCTCAGGGCTTATCGCCCGGAAAACGGGTCGGCTCTTTTAAAAGATTCTTAATAAACTTTTTGAGTCGCTTGTTCATTATAACCAGCAGAATCAATAACAAATACCATCCAGACTTCCCAAGATTAGGAATAGATTCTATCCAGTTCGTGAACCAATTCTCAGCTTCATGATAGTCGTCAACGATGTGGTTATGGTGTTGATAGAGATAGATCCAGACCGATACAAGAAAAACAATGAAAAGGCTGCGCGACAATAACCGAAATATAAATGCAGCCACTCGGGTCCCGCTGTTGACCATCCCTCCAAATTGAAGGGCTTTGCTCATTATGGTTGGCATAATGACACTCGATAAGTCAGAAGCCTTTTCAAACACGTTCAGAAAGTTACTCATCATTCTGCATTGTTTTCGTTTGGCCGCCTGAATATGATAGGCTTTCGTTTCTTTTAGATAGTTAAACGCTGGATTGAGTATGCCAAGGTTTTGATCGATAGCCCCGAAGGTACGCCCCAATTTGAGAAGGTTCCAGTTTATGTCGAATTTGTACTTCGCCATGGTTTGGTTCATCTCAGCTGAGTTGCCAGATATTGATTTTTCACGAAAGGGAAGGTTTTTTATACTACTTCGATTCATCTGTTTTTCGAGGTTCTTCATAATTTCTTTTTTGACGGTGACGATATCCAAGACGGGAAGTTTACCCATAGTAAGAAGGAGCAGGTCCGCGGCTCTACTAAACTCCCCTTTCGCAATGGCTCGTGAATGTTGATTATACCTAGCGGAAAACTCTGCGTCAAAGATACCGACACTTCCGAAATCGATAAAGGCAAGTTTGTTCTTCTTCAAAAGGACAATGTTTCCAGGATGTAAGTCTCCATGAAAAATTAAATCTTCATAAAGCTGCCGCAAGACGGAATGCAGTAAACGCCGAGCCACTTTTTCAGAGTTAATGTCATTCTTCGCTTTCCAGGCAGCAAGCTTGTGTGGGTTAGCCCGAAGCGCATTGATATAATCGCTCATGAAGACACCGTGAAGAAACTCCATAACCAAAATTACTTTAGTGCTATATTTGAAATAGACCTTTGGAACATAAATTTGATGTTCTTTGAGGACTTTGCCAAATTTTTTCATGTTGTTGGCCTCATGGCGATAATCGAGTTCTTCCTCCATCATCTGACGTACTTCGTTAAGCATGTCCCCCAAATGAAAATGCTCTATGACATCAAAAAACTCGAAGAGACCGAAAAAGCGGCTCAAGCAGCAGAAGTCGTAGCGGAAGTACTCAGCGGCAAAGGGCCTTTGCACCTTAACCGCTACCCAACACTGCTTTTTTCGAAGACGAGCTTTATGAACCTGAGAGAGCGACGCGGCGGCAAAGGGCTTGGGGTCGAAACGATCAAATACATCATCAATCGGACGCCCAAGGTTCTCCTCTATAATTTCAATAGAGCGTTCCGAGGGAAAGGCAAATGCTTGATCTTGTAGTTGGGAAAGCTCGTTGCAGAACTCGATGTGGAAAAGATCGCTTCGCATACCAAGAACTTGGCCTATTTTTATCCACATCCCTCCAAGCGTTTCTAAAAAATGGCGGCACTTGACAGCTCGTTCTTTGTGGACTGAATCACTTGAAGACTTTGAACGTAAAAAATCAAATAATAATAAAAACAGTTTCCTGATAATCCAGAAGACACGAAAAATGGTGGGTTTTTTGTAAAAAACTTCTTTTAATGGGGGCCGTTCTTCGGGCCGAATTAAAGGAGTAGTATAATACTTTTTCTTTAGCATCGTAAATGTTCACCCCAAAAACAGATAGTGAAACCCCATATAAAAAGACGAGAATAAAACACCCCCCCCATTGTGAAACCCACAGGAACAAAAAAACTTAAGGCTTTATTTACACAATCTGTTCAGGGGAAGAGTATGATTTTATTGAGCGAGAAGATTCCCCCCTCTTCGACCTTACTCATTCTGTTGGCTAAAACAGCATTCTTAAAACCATCCCCTATTCCTTTTTTTCTCTTTTTTACGATAGAGAAATATGAGGGGAACGATTTCTTTATTTTTGTCAAAATCCGTTCCTTTACCCGCAGCCTCAATAGCCATATTGACTTCATCCATCAGTCGGCCCCGTCCTTTTTTTAGAAGTTTAATGTACTTCTTTTTTCTTTTTCCTAGATCGACAACAACGGGTCTACTAATGTTTTCCTCTTTTTCTTGTTCTTCCATATCATGTCATCCTTTCTTAATAAGTGGGTAATTGGTTATGTTGGAGAAAGTTAATTGTAACTTATATCAATAATTTTCGCTAATAGGTTCTGCCCGTCAACTCTAAAATGGAGACTTTCCCAGTTTTTTTTACACCATCTGCTTCCCCTCTGTTCAGCCCTGTAGATGCTGGAAGTTTTGTGTGAGTAAAACCGCGGTTTCCTGCATGAGCTTCTCGCCGATTTCATCCACATGACGATTTTTCCAATCCTCGAGTTCCGTTCCTTTGACCCACTGATTAAACGCACCCAAGGCCGGTCCGGTATGCACCTGATAGTCTATATGGCTCGCACCGCCATTGTCTGAAAAGGCTAAACGCATCGAATAACCGAAATACCATCGAGAAACCAAGGCCATCTTTTGCTTCGGATTCCGCGCTGCCTTCTCAATTATTTCCGCCTGTCCTTTACGTATAAAAAAGTCCTTGGTTTCTTCCCAGATCTCATCAAAGCTCTTTTTGAAATATTTTTCCTGGAGTTGAGTCTTAATTTTATCAGGGATTTCTTCCAACGAGGCATAGTGGGTATAGAGCATATATAGTTTATTGGCCCGGGCAGGAAAAAAAACGCCTTTTTTTAGAACTTGCACCCTCGCTCCGATTTCAAACATGTCACCTGCAGGCGCGTAGTCGGTATCTTGTACATTGATGGCCTGAAGCAACTCTTTGACCGAACTGCTCATCCCCGATTCCACCGTACATTGATTGATCGAACCGGTTAGAATAAAGTCTGCCCCCATAATAAAAGCGGCCGCTGCGGCCTCAGGAGTTCCAATCCCCCCCGCTAAGCCAATGCGTAAGCCCTGCTTATAGTCGTGCTTATCCATGATCTCTTTTCGCAAACTTTGCATAGCAGGTAGGAGTACGGTAGGGATGCCTTGATCGGTGTGACCACCGGAGTCTGCTTCCACACAGATGTCATAGCTCATAGGAACTTCTTTGGCCAATTCAGCCTGCTTCTCTGTGATTTTTTTTTCTTCTAATAATTTCGTAACGATCCTCTCAGGGGCCGGACTCATAAAAACTTCTGCCACTTCCGGACGGGATATTTTTGCTATAATTTTGTGCTCACAGACCACCTGTCCTTCTCCATTCTTGTGTAAGCCTTGTAACCGATACAGAGCTAGAGCGAGAGTAATCTGCATAAAGGCCGAAGCTTCAATCTGCTTGATGCCATGTTCCAAATAGAGCAAAATCGTATCCAATTCTATCGCAGGTTGATCCAGATCACAGATGAGATTCATTCCATACGATTCCCCGTTGCATAATTTTCCTTGAATATAATCGATGCCTTCCTTTATCTGATCAAGCGTAAATCCAGCGGTTCCAAAAAATCCCAAGAGACCCGCTTTGCCCATTTTCACTACTAATTCTTTGGAAGAAATCCCACGATACATCGATCCTGAAAGATAGGCATATTTAATGCCATACTCTTTTTTAAAAGCCATATTCCCTAAACGTTCCGGTGTAATTTTAACATTCATATCTTTTCAGCTTTCTTATTTTGATTTTATTCAGAATGGTTCTTCACGATCATGTCGGTGACGGCCAAGCTGCTAATAAACCGAGCCGCGGGCAACGTGTCTGTCTTGAATGCGCGAATCGCCTTTCGAATGCCTTTAATAGCGACATCGGGATTGTCCAACAGGTCGATCATTTGTCGATGCATTCGGGAAGGTTCGATGGGAATGGCGGCGCCGGTCGCTGTCAAACGATCCCGTTGGATTTGATTGTTATGCCATAGTCCCTGAAAGTAAAGAATAGGCACCTCTTGACTTGCCGGCTCGAAGATATTCCGATCCATACCAACGATGGAAAGATCCGCAGCCCCTAGAAAATCTATAAGTTCTCCCTTGGTATTTAACACTACGAAATTCCGTTCTCCGAACCCGGCCAAACTCTCGTCTCTAAAATCCCGGGCTACCGCGCTGAATCCACGTTTGCACATGGCTTCCTTCAATTGATAATCGGCCTCTCTCATGCCTAAAACGACCACTGGCCGTTTTCGAGAAGGCATCTGCTTTATAGCATTGATCAGGGCCTCCGTTTCCTTAGGCAACGGGCACGACACCACCACCAGCTTACGCATACCCAATTCCATCCGACTCCGAAAACGGTTCCGCTCACGCACCTTCATTTTTGAGGGCAAGATCAGTTTGAAGGGCGCATGAGGAAATCGACGAAGCGGCACGTCCGCTGTATTGAGGTACCTGATGACGATTCGGCTTCGGACGGGCTCGATATCGTCCGTAATCGTTTGGTATGGAAAACGTCTTCGGACCAGATCAACTGATTCGCGCATCTGGTTCCGGACCCCTATCTCATAGTGACTGGAATTCAAGTTCCAGGCTTGGATCAATCCATTCGTTGAATTTAATCCGGCCACGTTGGAACTAACAAAAACAAGTTTGATCCGGAAGGCCTCCAGAAATTGGTTGACATCGATTTCACCCTTATCGTTAAGAGAACTCTCCTTTATTATCTTGCACCAGGCCCGGGAAAGGAAAGGTACGATGCCCATAAACAGTCGCGGTTCTTCGGTAAAAGCCTTACGCAGCTGTCTGGCATGGCAGACCTCCTTACAGAGAAATGCCCATCGGTCATCGAAATCACATCTTATTTCTTCTGGCATATTCAACACATTGAAAAACTCGAAAAAATCTTGCCGGTACAACTTGATCAAGGCAGCCCGACCGAGTGTTTTCGTAAGGCTCTTGAATGTGCGTTCCACGTTGTGTCCGGGTTGAACCTCCATCAGGATGCGCGTGAGCTGAAGACTGTCGCGCTCAAAACTTTTTCTAAGCACTTGTCGTCCCTGCTCTGGATCGAACTTCAGTAAAAACGCCCAGGCTTGTTTAAACGAAAAGGATCCTCTGCTAGATGACCTTCTAGCCGCGCTAATGTCGCTACCCCATAAGCCGGTTATTCTTTCCAAAGTCTGGAAGAATCTGATAGGTGCCGTTTGAAAAGCTTGGTTCAAAGCCTCCCTACCGACTAATGAGGCCTGAGCCATATAGGCCGTTGTCTTTTTATACCACGTGTTCCCCGATAAGGCTAGGAGGGCGATCACCGTCTGGTTAAAGTCACTCATGAAGGCTTGACGCAGAGCAGACGCGTGAATTCTATGTTCTTTTTTATGATCAACCAAAATCTGGAAAAATCTGCTGGCAAACAAAGGGTCGCTCAGGAGTGAAAGCGCTTCTTCGAAGTCGGATACCCGATATCCATGCCAAAGGACCTTAATGCCGATTTCATCTTGGGATGCAAGTTGGTCAATCAACTCCGAGTATGGAGGAAAGATTTCTTGCAGGGTCCGTTTTTGCATTTCTTCCTCCTCGACCCAACGCTTAACCAGAGGCTGAACCTCACGCGTTCTCCGTCGCAAGGCATAGCCGGCAACAAAGTGTTGTACGAATGGATCAACCCAAGGCGTCACATAATGATCTACAGGTGGCTGCAAGGGACTGCAGGCTTTTACGACGCGTCTTAATTGTTCAGCGAGGGGAACAGCTTGCTGGGAGCCTCGGGAGCCTCTTCTTCCTTTTTCCCATGCTTCACGGGGAAACAGATGAAGGCCAAATTCTCTCTCGAGCTTGCTTTCAAAATATCGGCTTAGGTAGGAGGAAACTCTCCTCAACTTGTTTCGAATAACGTGGAGTTTATCGATCGCCATGTGGAAGGGATCGTCCCCCAACACAGTATGAGGCTTATACAACATATCCTGGGTCGCGTCCGCAACCAGGCCGAAATCCAGAATCAACAGACCTTTATCCCTTTTGAGGCCGGGCCTGTTATCGCCCAGGCCAACCAAATCCCCATCAAAGATTCCTCGCCGCCACACTGCGATGAAGAAATCAAGCAACTCGCGTACAAATTTTTTACCTCGTTCTTTTATATAATGATTGGTAGCCGTTCGGGTCATCCGTTCTATCGCTGCCCCCGATGCGAATCCCGACTGGTGATCATAAAAGTTCCCGATCATCATCGATGGGGTCAGGGCCCCTAAATAGCGGTGGGCTTGTTCGAATGAACGAAAACTCGATCCCTTTGGCTGACCACGATGTTCTTTATATATGAGCTTTAGACCATACGCGTGATCCTCACTAAACAATACCCGACTTTGCTCTCCCCGCTTTTCAAGTGTAGGCTTGAAATCATTCAGATCCTTATCTATTTTCAACCGCGCAAGGGTTTCTGCCCAAAGAAAAAGCTCTTCGTTGGTGTAGAAACCAAAAGAGACTCCACGCGACCTCCCTTTTGCCTTTCCCACCTGTCGCAACTCAGTGAAAACTTCACCATACGGTTTCTCTTCATCCACCTTTCGGATCCATGCATCTTCCTGATTAGAGCGAACATCGCCTCTAGCTGGCTCCACGGTATGCGGAGGAACAAAATCGTCATCATCATCCCCCGCATCTGCTTTATTGCCGTTGCGACCGTTTCTCATACTTTCCAAAACGCTTCGGTCATGGCTTATTACAGCAAGGTCACCGACAGGCGCGCCACCCCTATCATCGTCATCGAGCGCTACCCGATATTTTAAAGGAAGGGGGGAGGATCTTATCATCCCTAGAAGCCTCCAGCTCGTTCCTTTTCCTTGTGAAATCAGACATAGTCCTTTCAAGAGAAGAACCCATCGCTATCGACCAAATAAAGTATGGATGTTCTCTTTAACCTCTTCTTGATGAAAGGTCTTTGCATGCATGGCAACCTCTTGTTCAATGACTTTGGGAAGTTGTCTTCTCACAGAATCGACCAGATGATCTTTCAAGGTGATAAGGGATATTCTGGGCTTCTCAGCAAGTTGGCGTGCCACGTTAAGAGCTTCTTCCATCACCTTTTCTCGAGGAAGTACGGGAAAAGGAATGCCCCGCTTCTTTAATTCTTCTCCCCGGTAATTCCGGGCCAGAATCAACATTTCTTGGCCCAGACTTATCCCTAATTTTTTGGGGACTATAAATGTCGCGCCCATACCCGGCGTAAATCCATACTTCATGAAATTTGTCGTATACACACTTTCTCTACTCAAAATCACGAAATCAGCAAATAGCCCCATGACAAATCCTCCGCCAATCCCATGACCCTGCATAGCTGAAACCACCGGAATCCTGCAGTCCAAAGCAAGACTGTACAGATTTATATCCGTAAACTTTCCCTTGCCTTCACTAAGCGAAAGCAATGCTTCCTGTGTTCCTCCACTGGCAAAATAGCTATCATACCCGGTAAGAATAACCACCTTATAGTTCGTCTGAGTGTCAATCGTTTTAAAAGCTTGAATCAAGCCTAAACTCAACTCGTCGGAAAAGGTGTTTTTATGAACCTGGTCCTGCATCCTCATCAGCGCAATACCTGGTTCTATTTCATTTACATCAACAACAGGCTCGGTCATGATTTTGATTCCTCCCAGGGAAACGATCCGGTTTCCACATAACGAGCGATCTTCGCAAGGTTTTCCTTATCCGTAAAGACCTCAAGATTTGCCGACATCGCTTCCGATTTCATGCGAATTAACGAATCATCTAATTTGCTCATATAGCGTTTATAGCGTAGAATCCCCGCTTTAGAGAGACGTCTTAGGCGCAGTAAATGCTTGCGTAGCAAGTTTTCACTACTGGCTTCATACGCATCTACCAGACCCCAACTTTGGGCTTGTTGAACGGAAACGGGTTGAGTCATCATGGTCATGTAGTGGGATTTTTGAAAGCCCATGCGACGGATCAAAAATGGAAGAACGCAAGCTGGCAAAAGTCCGAACAATAACTCCGACAAACTAAACACAGCAGTCTCATCCGCAAGTACAATATCACAAGCAGCCACAAATCCAATGCCTCCTGCATTAGCCTTCCCTCTAACATGCGCTATGGTAATGTAGGGCCCGGTTGCTAATTTCAACCATAGATCATATATAGGCTCTGGATTTTGCTCCCGTTCTTGTCCGCTTGCCGCTTCCTGCTGGAGGCCTTGAAAATCAGCGCCAAAACAAAAGACTTCCGGCAAGCCTTCCAAGACCAGGACGTTGATCGAATCTTCATATACTTCAAGTAGCTGCAGACATTCTTCAACTAAAATATCATTGATCGTGTTATTGGCTTCAGGCCGATGAATTTGAAGATAACAAACCGGCCCGTCAAAGCGTACCTGAATAGTTTGATAGGTTTCGTTCACGATACCCACTCATATTCACGGTGATACTCTCGAATCTCTTTTAAGAACAGACGTTCGGTTCCCTTACAGGAGGCTCGGGCGCCGGGAATGAATTCAGAGTCCAAGGTTACATTCCGGGTGCCAAATTTCACCTCTCCACTTCCACGTAACAAGTCGTCATATTCCGCCATGGAGAGTTGATAACGCTGGTTTAATTGGTCCTCGATACCCAAACGACGCAGGCGTTCCTGGCCATCCTGGTTGACCATCCCACTATAAAACTCCGAACAGCATCCTGACCCATAAGAAAAACAACCAATCCGTTTCGGAGCATCAAATTGTCCATTCTCAATCGTGCTGGACAAAGAAAGAGCGGTCGTCGCACCCATAATATTTCCGACACGTTGACAATAGGTAAGTCCGGGGGTCACACGGGAGTTAAAATCATCTTCGATCTCTTCAGGTTTGGCTTGGACCATTTTGCGCATCATATTACGATGCGCTCCTTTGATCATCCCCCCGAAAGGGGTGTGAAAGGCAAGATAACCAAATGTATTAACATAATCTACGTCCGTGACCCGTTTCTGATATTCTAAAAACGCATTTTCACAGCAATCCAGATAGGATAATAAGGACAAATCCGCATCCCCGGCTTCGCCATCTGGGACGGGACGACAGGTATCCATCACTTCGTATCCATAATACCCATTAGCACCGACATCTACTTGGAACACATAAGGACTTTCACTAATAAGCATGGCTACCGCGCCTGCGCCTGAACTGGGCTCAGCAAAGGACCAGTCCTCCGTCAATGCTTCTCCGCCTTCAGCAACCAAAAACCGTGAAAGATCGGTTGCAATGACTAGAGCTTTCGCTCCAGGAGAGGCTTGGGAAAGAACAAAGTTAACACCCATTTGAAAACCGGCGGAGCCTGAGTAACACGCATTTTTGAGTTCAAACAAACGGCAATTCCGATTCAGTCCCAAATAATGATGTATATAGGTACTCATCGATTTACCAAAGTCAAACGCCGACTCCGTACACGTAATCACCATTTCAATGCGATCTTTCTCCGCGTCGCTCATCAATGCCACGATCGGTTTAGCGGCGTTCACCCCAAAGCTGACGGGATCTTCATAAGGCAGAGCCACTGTCTTCTCTTTCATTAGCAGGTTCTCAAACCTAGCCGTATCCAATTTACGATGTTCAGCTAATTTCATCACATCCAGATACGCCGTACCTCCAAAAACATGCATCGCTTCAATTCCAACAGCCATCATCATTTTTCTCCTTATGTTTAAATTTAGATTTTAACATTTTCCGTTTTATTCCATATCAAAATTTTTTTATTACAATTGAGGTATTGATTCCCCCAAACCCAAAGGCATTCGTTAGCACAAGATGACAGATCTCCGCCCGGCTTGTCAAACCTGCAAACCGGCATTCATCATCGATGGTCTTTTTCAAATTTAAGTTTGGATGTAAAAAACCGTTCTTCATCTGAATCAATGTGGCCACCGCCTCCACAACACCCGCCGCATACAGACAGTGGCCCGTTAAGCTTTTTGTTGCGTTCACCCATACGTTAGCTGCATGAGAGCCAAATATCTCTTTGAGTGCCTGCACTTCAACTTCGTCCCCAATCACCGAACTCGTTGCATGCGCATTGACATACTCCACGTTTTCGGGACGAGATCCGGCTTCTTCTAAAGCTTTTTTCATCGCTCGGGCCTCTCCACTCACACTGGGATTACTCAGTCGGTTGCCATCTAAACACACGGCGCCTCCCGCGATTTCACCCCATACGTCAATACCTCTCTCTTGAGCGCTTTTGGCGGATTCAAGGATCAAACACGCGCTGCCCTGTCCATAAATAAATCCTTCTCGATCTGCATCAAAAGGACGGCAGGCTTTCTCCGGTTCCGCAGCAAATCGTTTGCCTCCCAAAGCCCCCGTCTGTCGAAAGGCCTGGAGTTCAACGGGGGAAAGATCCGCCATGGCTCCCACGACCACACAGGCTTTGCATAACCCATATTTGATATGCCGGTAAGCCTGGAAAATCCCCACATTCCCACTAGCCGAAGCACCGCCTACAGTAAACCCTTCGCCCTGAATTCCCAACGTTTCACTCAGAATCCCCACATGATCCGTATCCATAAAATGAAGTGCATAATTCGCAGGAATATACTCAGGATGTTCCTTGAACTTTTCAGCCATACGATACTGATATTGCTGCCCAATGTTGTGACCAGCCACTATAACATCGATTTCTTCTGAAGGATATCCCTCCTTCCCTGAAAAGGCCTGCATCCAGGCTTCCAACGCGGTTATGATAGAAACCTGCGCGGAACGAGGCGCCCTTCGTCCAGCTTTTCGGGAGCGTAGAAGGATGGCGTCAGGAAGGTTCAAACCCGCCAAACGATCCTCATAGTCAAACGATTGAATTCGCCCGGCAATACCCAGACCATCTTCATCATCACGCGTGATGCCACTCACCCCTTTTTGGAGAGCATCTGTAAATTGCTCGATACCCCTACCGATCGATGTTGAGATACCTATACCCGTAATAACAACATTGCTATACATACCGTATATCGATCTAAAATATCATGGATTATTTCCCAGGTATTTGGTATGAAAAAAGTCTATCAAGCCCTGGATATTCTCGACAGCTCCCAATTCATGAAGGGGAAATTTCAAGTTTAATTCTTCCATGGATTGAATGACTACATCGGCTCGATCAATCGAATTAGCGCCTAAATCCCGCATACTTTGTAACGGTTCAATACTGGCAGGATCTAAATCCGGCAAAATACCTAAAAGATTGTGTTTTATAACTTCAAAGATTTTTTCTTTTGTCATCGTATCTTTCTACTCCTTTTGTCATCGTATTTTCTACTCCATGAATCTACCGCATCTTTCGGGATATACTCATGGACAAAATCAAGCTTGCACATACTGGCGGACTTATCCTACTATCCGCCATGCTTTCTTTTATTCATATGGCAACCAAAAAATAAAACAGTTCGAATCGTATATTTACCGCTATGCCTCTTCGTGTTTATCCCCAAAAAGTATCCTGGTCTTTCATCAAAAATTACTGCTATTTGGTCGTGGATCATGAAGCTAAAGAAGCCCTCCTAATCGATCCAGCCTGGGAGCTTAACAAGATCGAATCGAAATTACAAGAAACCGAAACGCGATGCACTACGATTTTATTAACACACGCTCATATCGACCACGTTCATTTAGCGGAACGCCTAGTTAAAAAATATGAAGCTCAGGTTATGATGTCGAAGGTTGAAATCGACTACTATCACTTCCGATGTCCCGGCCTCATTGCTCTTGAAGAGTCTAGTGTGGTTCTTTTCGGGTCAACCGAAATAAACTCGATCTTGACACCGGGTCACACCAAAGGGAGCATGTGTTTCTGGATCGAAAACAAACTCTTTACCGGCGACACGTTATTTACGGAAGGATGTGGTATCTGCGTGGGAAAAGGGGCAGATCCCGAAAATATGTTTCATAGCCTCCAACAACTGAAGGAAATGATTCCCCTTGAAACGTTGATCTACCCAGGGCATTCCTTTGGCCATCGCCCCGGCAAACGATTTTCTCATCTTCTGAAGAATAATCTCTACTTACACTTTCAGAACATTGATGAGTTTGTCGCTTACCGGATGCGAAAAGGACAAACTGGGTGGTTTAATTTTAGATAATCTTATGAATAGACGTCCTGAACCACCACCACACTGGAATCCTGTTTTATATCCTAGCGCCCATCATGCGCGTCATATCCTTCATGGATCGCTCCATTTTCTTGCGATCGCGTGAATTCATCTTCAAAGAGAAGAGACCTTTGCCCATATGTCTATGTGCCTTGTGGCTCCCTTTCATTATTATCTTGAGAGCTTTCCCCATATTCTTTGCTGAATCCTTGATAGCTCCATTTTTTTTCTTTGATGCGGATTTCTCCCTGAGTTCCGAGTAACGTTTGAGGCCTTTGGTAATGGCATCGCCCGCATAATTCATCGCCTTTGCCGAACTTCGCTCCATCCGATGATGGTTCTTTAATCTTTTAGACCTTCTCTTCTTTTTTTTCTTCGGTTCTTCTGCTGACATGATAGCGCCTTCCGCTTTGGGGGGCTGTTTTGTCACAGGGCCTTTTGCTTTTGTCTGTGTTACCATGATCTTTTCTCCTTTTGTTTTGTTCTTTTGACCTTGCCCATCTTTTCCGTTGCAATAGCTCTTTTCAAAAAAAACCTTTTTCGTCTTTGCCTCCTTTATCTAATTAACTCGCTTTGAAAAGTTAACTCTAAGTTACACAAGTAATCTTGCGTTAATAGGCTCTGTCCGTCAAATCCAAAATTAATTTTTAGGAAACTTTTTTTATCTTTTTTTTCAACAGTGTTGAACAAACAAACCTAGCGAAAGCAGAAGCTAGAGGCCGAGATACGTCGGCAAGGCTGAGAGATGAATCCGTTGATTCATTCCCTTCAGAGCACAATTTTTGTCAAAAATCCCCTGGAAGATCCGGCAGTTAAACGCACCTTTCTGCGTTTAAAAGGGAACTATCTCCTGTTTTTACTGGACAAGTATTTTTCTTTCCAGGAAGTAGCTCCCCATTTTTTACGGTAAGTCTGGAATAACAAAACGATAAAAACCACGTGGTGGCGCACCCGGATTAGGATCGACACCTGACAAAAGATTGCTGGTTGATTGTAAATTCATTGCACCTGGAATAGTTAACCACGGACCAGGTCCAAGCAAATTGCCATCCGATTTGTGTTCCAAATTATAGAACACATTATCTATCGCACTATTCTCTGTCACCATAACCATTCCATTTGGCAGAATCTGAACATCTGTAATAGCTACAGCAATGCTGTTCGATGCGAAGTAAACCGGGGCCTCAATCAATCCAGCATCCACATCCAAAATTTGTTCACCTGCATTTAATATAAAACTAACGCTAGATCCTGTATCCGTGCTAATATCGCTATCTATTGTTCCTTCCCCACCGACACTTTCTGGACTAAAGAAAAAATGTATAGGAAGGATTACCTCAACAAAGTAACTCCCTGCTACCACATTGCTAAAGAGATAGCCCCCAGACGAATCGGTGACATTTGTAGCCACACTGTTACTGGTCACACCATCATGAAGAATAACCGTTATACCCTGCCGGCCAGGCTCGTTGGTTGTATAAACCCCATCACCATTCAGATCCTCCCAGACCAAATCACCTAGTGTAACGCCTAAGGAAAGCATAATGGCTGCAGAATCCACATCGTTAGCCAGGTGGTATCGGTTTGGTCTAGGGCAAAGACCCCAGCCACGTTTGTAATGGAAATACCGGACGTTGCGGCATCAACTGTAGCCGTAACCAGCAAAGAGATGCTCGATCCATTGGACAAGGTTCCAATGGTCCAGGTAGGCGGAGCATAATTTGTTTCGCTAGAACTTACAAAGCTGACTCCGCTCGGCAAGACATCGGTAACGACCAAAGTCGTAGCGTCATTGGGCCCCCAATTCGTTACGGTTACCGTATAGATAATCGTATCGCCTTCTAAAGGCCCAGCATTATCTACTGACTTGCTCAGCCCGACATCAACACATTGTGGGGTGATAACAGCGATGGCGCTATCGTTGGCGCTGTTCGTTTCGGTTTGTCCAACACTGATCAAACTCGTGGTATTGGTTATCGCCGTACAGCCTGCGCTTGTCACCGTAGCCGTAATACTCAACATGGAAATACCGCCATTGGTTAGACTGCCTATGCTCCACAATCCACTCGTATCATTATAGTTCGTGTCACTGGAGCCCACAAAACTCACCCCTACCGGCACACTATCGGTTACTACCAAATTCGTCGCGATTACGGTATAGACGATGGTATCGTTTATACTTGGGAGGGGATTATCGGCGGTCTTGGTCAAGGCTATATCTACGCATTGCGGGGTGATCATAGCGGACGTATTATTGTTTACACTGTTCGTATCAGTCTGGTCTAGACTACTCAGACTCGCGGTGTTGGTAATGGCCGCACAGCCCGTGCTTGTTACCGTGGCCGTAATACTTAATGTGGCTACTCCAACAGCCAAGATGCCTATGCTCCACAGTCCGATCATATCACTATAGTTTGTATCACTAGAACCTACAAACGTCACGCCTGCTGGCAAACTATCGGTCACCACCACACTCGTGGCAGGGACAATTCCGAAATTTCTCGCACTTACGAGGTAGACGATCGTGTCGTTTATACTCGGGAAGTGATTATCCACTAACTTAAGCAGATGGATATCCGCACATTGCGGCATGATGATGGCCGACGCATTATCGTTTAGGCTGTTCGTATCAGTCTGGTCTAGGCTGCTTAGACTGGCCATGTTTATAATCGCATTACACCCCGCACTGCTTACCGTAGCTGTAATACTCAACGTGTCTACGGCTCCACTCGACAGATTTCCGATGGTCCATAGTCCGGTCGTATCACTGTAATTAGTGTCACTTGAATCAACAAACGTTACACCCACGGGCAGGCTGTCGGTAATGACTAAGCTCGTCGCATTTAATCCACCGAAATTCGTTACGGTTACGGTATAAAGGATAGTATCTCCATTATTTGGTGTAGCATTGTCTACTGATTTACCGATGCCTATATCCGCGGGGTTTGTAGGAGTACCACATCGAGGTAATAGCGTTCAGCACCGGCATTATTTAAAAAGCAGACTTTGAGGACAAGAGATGTGCCTGATATGCCCGTAATATTGATGTTGGATGACGTACTTGCATCCAGGTCGACATCATCAAGAAATGTATTGGTTACTTCTACACCATCTACCATATAACCGACGCTAATAAAGTCACCTGGATCAAAATTACCAGCATTATTGCTAACCACAAGATCAATATTTATAGACGCTGCTACAGATATATCCGTTGTAGTGGATAGCCAGCAGATTTCGTTATCCAGATCACGAAACTGCAAACTACCGCCGACAGTACGAGCAAAGTCACTCGCAGCTGTAAAACCTAAAAAATCACCGGTAAGAGTCCAGTCCGGTATTAAGTTTTCAGTGGCACAAGAAGATGACAGCGCATTGGAACACGCACCTCTAACCCCAATATTATTAGCTACACTGAAATCTTCTTGGTAGAAGGTGAAGGCTTGGGAGGAGAAGGGAAGGAAGAAGGAGGACAGGAGGAGGATGGAGCAGAGAAGCCCTAAACCATATCCTTGATCCTTGATCCTTGATCCTTGATATGGAGGATCTGTAATACAAATCGCTGAAATTCCGAACCGATTTCTTTTACTCTAGATCTAATCGACTTTTTCATCTGTATTCTCCTTAATCTTTTCTGATACTTGATGCAAAATCATAGATGGATAGGATGCATGCCTCAATCTAAATCTCCGGCCCCTTTAATTACACTGAGTTAAGTTAGGCCATCTTTGATGGCGACTTTTTCTGCCCGCAAAAGAATCTGCCATTCCTTTGTCTCTATTTTAACAATCGTATTGTCAGCCACAGGCAGACCAGCCAGGCCTGGAAATTTCTATACATAGGACTATGATTACCAATTTAAATCAAGAAAAGAATACTACCTGGATCCGTCAGTTAAACGTGGGATTTCTGTGCGAATGCTTTGGAGGCAAAAGGTTGCAAAAAAACGCAGGCGCACCCGCTGGGTGCGTCGAGGCTTTTTTGTAATTCCTTTTGGCCCAAATGGTTCGTGCAGAAATCCGCGTTTAACTGACGGATCCAGGTTCTACTATTTAAACGCAGCCAATTTCAAACTACTTGCTTGATATATTTTGTCTTGATTAACCGCCAAGATACAACCAGAAAAGCAGTTAAAGGGATAGCTAAAATCATACCTGCAATGCCATTCAAAGCGCTCCCCCAAAAAAAGATGGATACCATAATCACTAAAGGGTGTAGGCCCGTTTTTTTCCCCATCACTCTAGGCGTTAAAACATACCCCTCAACCATCTGTACAATGACAAATACCACGATCACCCTTATCAAGATAAAGAGACCGTCTCCTGTTTGGAAATAGGCTAATGGCAAGGCGATAGCTAACCCTAATATACTTCCTAAATAGGGTATGACATTCAGAAAGCCTAACATGAGTCCAAGCACAAATCCATATTGAAGTCCAATCAGCATAAACCCAACGGCAAAGAGGAGGCCTTGAAGAAAACAGATGACAAATTGTCCTCGAAAGAATGCGACAAGAATATTAACAAATTCTTGTACTAAATAAACCACATCACGCTGTGTGTCTGTTTTTAAAAAAGGAAGCAACCCTTCTAACTGTTTTTCTTTATAAGGTTTTGCCATCAAAAAGAAAGTTAAATAGATCGGGAAAACGACCCAACTTAAACTGCCAGCAATCGCACGAAACAAACTCGTCCCGGCCGACATGGCTGTACTGCCTACAGTCTGTAAACTCTGGGTGACGAAATCTGCTCTTTCCTGAAAAAATGTTTGAATCTTGGGACCCCACTCATACTGATTCCAAAAAACGATGACACTTGGCAAAACCTCTTTTACTCTATTTTCTAATGTTTTAATCCACTCAGGAATCCGGGCTATTAAAGTCGTTACCTGTTCTATGATAAGACCACCAAAAAACCATAAGAAAGCGATAAAAGGGATCGCAATAGAAATATAGACTGTGAGCGTCGCTAAAATCTTTTGCCCTTTATAGACACGAAGGATCCATTCATAATACGGCTTTAAAAGAAGAGCTGTTATAGCTGCTACAGCCAATGGCATAAACACATTAGAAAATGTGGCAAAAAAACTTCCTAATAGCCAAAAGAAAGCCAATCCAATGAAAAGGATAAATAGAGCACTAAACAAAGTAATAGCCGCCCCAATCGTTCTCTGCTGACGATCACTCAAATCAAATTTAACCATGATTATTACTACTCCTTCCGGAAGCAACTTTTGGGTTTGTAATCCGCAGAATACCTGCAAGCGGTATAGCCGCAATCAAATCTGAAAATAGAATATCGAAATCCGAAACAAATTCAAAATATAAATATTCAAAGGTTCGAGACTTCTCTCTATATTCTTCATTTTACCCCCATATTCTTCAGAAGATCCATTTTCCAACACCAAGAGCGGAGTTCGTAAAGAAAAAATTCATTTATTTTCTTTTTCCGTTCGCTGCGACCTCCTCGATCTTCTGTTCAAATTTCTTAAAAAGTCTATTCAGAAATTTTCGAAGAATTTTAAAATTAAAGTTTGTTATTGATGAACCTTTCTTTTGCCTGGATCCGTCAGTTAAACGTGGAATTTCTGTGCGAATGCTTTGGAGGCAAAAGGCTGCAAAAAAACGCAGGCGCACCCGCTGGGTGCGTCGAGGCTTTTTTGTAATTCCTTTTGGCCCAAATGGTTCGTGCAGAAAACCGCGTTTAACTGACGGATCCAGGTTTTGTTCTAGAATGATCCTTCTTATGCAAAAGAAGCGAAATATGAATAACAACCATAGCCAAAATTTCATTGGCATCTGCCTATTACTCATCGTTTTGTTACCCTTGGCTAGTTCTACGGATACGCTGACGGCCCACTGTATTGCTGATACGTCTATAGGGTCAGGTATCTTCGAAAATAAAAACAGCGGTGGGCATCAAGATATTGCTGTAGGTTCAGATGGGCAAATCCCCTACGTACGCAGAGGCCTCTTCAAATTTGATATATCTTCAATTCCTTCAAATTCAACGATTGATTCTGTCACCTTTGAAGCAACGGTTGTCAAAATGCCATGCGCAAGAAACGCAAATCATTCGAAATGTCTAACGGTTCCATTTTCAGACTCAACGTTTGATCTCTATAGACTTTTAAAACCATGGGGCGAAGGAGTCGGAACCTTTAAAAAAGGCAGCACAGCATTAGCGGGTGAAGCAACGTGGAATAGTAATCAACACAGCATTGCTAATGGAAATGGTCTGTTCCAGGAGGCGCCCCCACTACAGATTATGCATCTTTACCTAGCGCCTCGGCCTTTATAGAACTATTCGGCACGTACGCATGGAACGGATCTGAAACCATTGCAGATGTTCAAGAATGGGTAAATAGCCCCGCAGATAATCACGGCTGGATGGTGATGACCCAATCTGAAAAATATACGAAAAACAGTTCGAAGGTTTGGGGATCGCGCCAGCGCAAACCCTTCCCAATTAATTATTGATTATACACCTCCTGCAGATGCCAATTATGATGGTATTGAAGATACATGGCAAATGCAGTTTTTTGGGAGCACAAGTAATACAAATGCGGGACCCACCCAAGATCCCGATACCGATAATCAGGATAATTTCTCAGAGAATATAGCGGGTACAGATCCAACGAATGCAGGATCTGTTTTTGCATGGGAAAGTCTAAGCCTCGAAAATGGAACAAACTTTTTTACACCTGAGGGAGTGACAGGCCGCACCTATACAACATCTACGAGGTTATCTCTACTCTCGACGGGACCCTCTGGATGGATCGATATACCCTCATTGGATTACCAACCTACATCCAATGGCCCATTTACGATCAGGTTTCCCATAGGATCGAGCATTGATAAAGCCTTTTACAGAATCAGTGTTCAGTTAACCCCCTAGTATCGTGTTCCGCTTTACAAAGGCTTTGCTCAAAAACTAATGGCTCACAGAATGATGATGCTGACAGTCGGAGCAGGTCTTACACAAATGGCGATTCATCAAATGGGCACATGCAAGAGCGCTTCCACCCGCAACCAATAAAAAAATATTAAACGCTGAATGATCGTGGGCGTGATCATGGGCGTGATCATGGGGCAAAATAAAAAAACCTGAGATAATCATGATTGAAGCGGCAATTAATATGATTAAAGCTCGAATCTTTTTATGCAAAAGATAGCCCCAACATAAACTAGCGGTCGCCGTACATATGGAAGCTATAATAAAAGCTATCTCTATGGTTGAACTTAGAAGAAAACTTAATCCGACCAAAGGCAATATGGGAACTAATAACGGCATTACGATACAATGTACTGCACAGGCTAAAGAAATGACCGTTCCACACGTATCCATCTTCGCGTGAAACTTAGGTTTTAAAATGTTTTCTGTGATCATCTTCACATGCATATTTTTTGATCTCAAACAGTATAATCATTAAATTAGGCCATCTCCGATGGCGACTCTTTTTAGGCCCACGAAAAGACACGAAATTCTATGAGACTGCGTATTCTACATGGCCCTTCTTTAATTTCGTGTCTTTTCGTGGGCAAACAATCTTCTTTGAAATTCCTATACACTAATTTCAATGGCTGTGTATGATAGTTAAAAATAGGCTGCGCTCAAGAGTTATTTTTCTGATTTTCTATATATCAATTGCAATGCTCCTGTTTCCATGTATGATGCTCGCTCGTTCCTGCTAATTTTTTTAATAATATAGAAAGGATCTATTATGGAATGTCGTTATTGGTTGGTAGTTGTATGTGCTTTAGGTGCGGCTTCTTGTGCGCCCGCAAAAGAAGGGGTCGAGCTTAAAACCCACGAAGATCGATTGAGTTATGCGATTGGGACTGATTTTGGTGCCACCTTAAAAAGACAAGGTGTTGATATTGACCTGAATATCTTTACTCAAGGTGTCAAAGATGGAGCCGACGGAAAGGAACTCTTGCTCACCCCGGAAGAAATGAAAGAGACCATGCTTAAGTTTCAGAGTGAGTTACAAAAGAAACAAGCATCCATCACCAGTGAACGCGCTGAAAAAAATAAAAAAGAAGGAGAAGCCTTTCTCCCTAAAAATAAAGAAAAGGAAGGTGTTATCACATTGTCTTCTGGCCTACAATATTCGGTCCTTAAAGAAGGCGATGGAGAAAAACCTTCAGAAACAGACACCGTGACGGTCCATTATACAGGTACGCTTATTGATGGAACCGTCTTTGACAGTTCTCATAAACGAGGTGAACCCACCACCTTCCACGTAAACGGAGTCATTTCTGGATGGCAGGAAGGGTTACAACTCATGAAGGTTGGCGCTACATGGAAATTTTTTATTCCCTCTGAATTGGCTTATGGCACTCGTGGCGCTTCTGCACTTATCGGCCCTAACGCAACTTTAATTTTTGAGGTTGAACTGATTTCGATTAATTAAGGGAAAACCGCTCCCCATTCATCGGTAAAACGAATGGATAAACAATAACGCGTCTTGCGACGCTACTACAAACACGTGTAAACAAATATAGGGTAAAACTATTTGATGGTTTGTAGCAGCCGCGCAAGCGACGTTGTTTTGCAAGAGACTCTAGCCCTTCCAATTTTGGTCAAAGTTAGGATGGCTTGCACCCACAACCACCAGATCCACAGCATCCGCCTTGACTAGGCTTTAAATCATCTTCCGTAGGGACACGCCCTAGTTCCAGGGTCTTTGTCAGATAGTTCATAACCGTTTCGTGCACTTTTTGCAGTTTTTGCTGAGCATCCATAAACCCTGCGACTATACCATTCTCTAACATCATGTTCCGGTCGCTTTCAAAATCCTGAATCTCTTCGTCGGATACGGTTGCTCCTCGCTGCTGTTTGTCTTGCAGGAACTCCTGTTTCTGGCGTAATCCTTCATATGTGTTCTGTGCATCTTCATCAGCCATAAAGGCATCAATTTGATCCATCACAATAGGAAAGCCTGGTTGGTCAACAATGCTCTGACATAATTCTTTTGTTTTTTGCACAATTTTTGATTCTTCTGTTTTTAGCTCTATCATACATAGTTCCGTTTCTTATATCCTCACTTTTTACGTGTTTTACGTGGAAATTGAAAGTTTTTACCACAGCAGGGCTACGGTGGTTGACGGTTTCGATTTTTAGTTTTATAACTCGAAATATACGTAGAGTAAAGATCGAGTCGGAAAAAATATGGCAAAATATCTATTCATAACCGGCGGCGTGGTTTCTTCTTTAGGAAAAGGCTTAACCGCTGCGTCAATTGGTCAAATCCTCATTAATCGAGGCCTGACGATCCGCATGCAAAAGATGGATCCCTATCTAAATATCGATCCCGGGACCATGAGCCCTTTTCAGCACGGTGAAGTATATGTAACGGATGATGGTACGGAGACAGACCTTGATCTCGGACATTACGAGCGGTTTACCAATCAGCCCACCTCCCATAAAAGTAATTATACCGCCGGAAGCATTTATTGGAACGTTCTTCAAAAGGAGAGACGAGGTGACTATTTAGGAGCGACCATACAGATGATCCCTCATATTACGGATGAAATTAAATCCTGTATACACTCTTTAGATGAAGAGGATGTCGACATCATCATCTGCGAAATGGGGGGTACGGTAGGAGATATTGAAGGGCTGACCTTTCTCGAAGCCATTCGCCAGATTGGATTAGAAGAAGGCCCCGAAAATGTAATGTATATTCACCTTACGTATGTGCCCTATATTCAAGCCGCCGGAGAGGTAAAAACGAAACCCACCCAACAAAGCGTGGCTAAATTACGAGAAATCGGGATTCTCCCTCACGTCCTTATTTGCAGAACAGAAGTTCCACTCACCGATGAAGTGCTTAACAAGTTATCGTTATTTTCCAATGTGCCTCTACAAGCTGTTATTGAAGAAAGGGATGTCGCACATACTATTTATGAATTACCTCTAGTCCTTGCGAAACAGAAACTCGACGACTTGATTCTATCTAATTTCGAGCTCACACGTCCCCCCGCTCAACTAGAACAGTGGCAAAATATCGTTAACAATATCATCGAACCCAAAGGAAAAATTCGTATTGGTGTAGTGGGTAAGTATTCAGAACTTCAAGATGCTTACAAATCGATTTTTGAGGCGATTCACCATGGGGGTATAGCCCACAAACATACGATAGAGACTATTAAAATTCCCGCAGAGGAGCTTGAGGAAGGGAAACAAGTAGAAGCCTTTAACAACATAGAAGGAATCCTTGTCCCTGGCGGGTTTGGGGCACGAGGCATAGAGGGTAAAATCAACGCCATAAAAATAGCCCGCGAGAATGGGATCCCCTTTCTAGGAATCTGCTTAGGTCTCCAATGTGCGATCATTGAATTCGCCCGTCACGGTTGTGCATTAAAAAACGCAAACACGACTGAAGCCAATCAAGAGACCCCCCACCCTGTTGTTTGTCTTATGGAAGAGCAGGAAGAAGTTGTTGATCTGGGAGGCACGATGCGCCTAGGTTCGTGGCCCTGTGTAATTGAACAAAACTCAAAAACCGCAACCGCGTATGGAACTTTAAAGATACATGAACGCCATCGACATCGATACGAGGTAAATAATAAATATCGGTCGGTATTAGAGGAAAAAGGATTACTTTTTTCAGGATTATCGCCTGACAGCAAACTGGTTGAGATTATGGAATTAAAAGATCACCCCTGGTTTATAGCCACTCAATTTCATCCAGAATTTAAATCAACGCCTCTGCATCCTCATCCTCTTTTTAAAGCGTTTGTTGGTGCAGCTATTGAAAGGCATTCATGCAACAAACAGATATCGGTTTAATAGGACTGGGGGTCATGGGACAAAGTCTCGTCTTAAATATGGCCCGTCATGGCTACAAAGTAGGGGGATTTGATGTAGATACGAAAAAGGTCAAAGATCTTATCAGCCATCAAAACACGGATGATCAAGTTTTCGGAACAAATTCTCTTGAAGAATTTTGTAAATCGTTAGTGTCTCCACGTCGCATTATGCTTATGGTCCCAGCGGGAAAGCCCGTAGATCAGGTTATTGAAACAGTGACCCCTTATTTAGAGCAGGGTGATATCATCATCGATGGAGGAAACTCCCATTTTATTGATACGATTCGGAGGACAAATCAATTAGAAGAAAAAGGTCTTCTATTTGTCGGCATGGGTGTATCAGGTGGAGAAGAGGGAGCTTTAAAAGGACCCAGCCTAATGCCTGGAGGCTCTAAAGAGGCATGGCCACATATAGAATCAATTCTTAAAGACATTTCCGCTCGAGTTAAAGATGGAACGCCTTGTTGTTCCTGGATTGGTCCTAATGGGTCCGGTCATTTTGTAAAGATGATCCATAACGGAATTGAGTATGCTGATATGCAATTAATCTGCGAGGCGTATTTTATTTTTAAAAACGCGCTTGATTTAAAACCCGAGGAGTATCATGAGATATTTGCCCAGTGGAATAAGGGAGAACTCAACTCCTATCTTATTGAAATCACATCGATGATTTTCAAAAAACAGGATCATGAAAGTGGGAAACCTCTTCTAGACCTCATTTTAGACACGGCAGGACAAAAAGGCACAGGGAAATGGACCAGCACTACCGCATTGGACCTAGGTGCATCAGCCCCTACCATCGCCGAGGCTGTTTTTGCGCGCTGTATATCAGCTATGAAGGATCAACGCGTTGAAGCTTCTGCAACGTTAAAAGGCCCAAAACGATCTTTTCAAGGGGACCGTGACAAACTTATAGAAGACGTTCGTCGGGCATTATACGCATCAAAAATCTGCGCCTATGCACAAGGATTTGATATCCTAAAAACGGCTTCACAAGAATATGATTGGGATTTAAAGTATGGAGAAATTTCAATGTTATGGCGTGAAGGATGCATTATTCGTGCCCAATTTCTGCATCCTATCAAAAATGCTTTTTTGAAGAATCAGAATCTCAACAATTTATTATTAGATCCCTATTTTAAAAAAGCCATTCGTAAAGCGCAACCTGCGTGGAGGCGAACCATTATACAGGCGACAATGCTAGGTATTCCTATCCCCGCTTTTAGTTCAGCTTTGGCCTATTACGACAGTTATCGCTGCGAACGTTTACCCACCAATCTTTTGCAGGCACAACGGGACTTTTTTGGCGCACACACCTACGAAAGAATAGATCAAACCCGCGGGACTTTTTTTCATACAACCTGGTGACCCGAATGGCACTAACTTAAGCATAATTTCCTTTTGTTTAACCAATGGCGATTTCTGTGAGCAGGCACAATCATTTCGTGCCTTGGTTTAGTCAGCAAATGATAGTTTTTTCGTCGTCTCTTTACAGCTCGAGGTTTACTTCTGCCAGGGCGTTGCCGCAAGGGTCTTTGGGTCATGCTTTCATAGAGCATAGAAATCAAACCGAAACGTTCCTTCCGACTCATTCTCGCTTGATTTAGATTCGGCTCCCAACTGCGCAAGGCTTGAAGCGAAGTTTTGAAGCTAATTTGCCGAACGGGCAAACCAGCCTCTTCAGCCGCCTCATACATGATCCGGCGCATGCAGTTGTAGGCAATAAAATACATCACCATCTCTTTTCGGATCATTTCCGGGCTCTTGCATCGTAAGATATCCATACCCAGCGTTGTTTTTATATCACGGAAAAAGAGTTCAACATCCCAACGCCGAAAATACACATCGGCTAAATCTTTGGCAGGGTACTTTTCTGCATCTAATAATATGGTGACCAGATAGATCACTTTAGATCGAAAGCCGGGCTGATTGATCGTTATTTTAACTTGGCGTAGCAGCAAGCTAGGGGGAAGGGCTTGAAGATTTTCAGCACTCAGACCGCTTACTTTTAACGGTCGAACCCATCGAATAAGAAGATCACCCTTTCCTAAATTCTTTACCGCATTAACGGCTTTAACAGGAGGTCTTCGACAGAGACTTATGATGCTATCAATGCCTCGTTCTGAACGTTCGCATATATCGCGATAACCACAGAAGGCCTTATCTCCCAACAGGATATCGCTCTTTCGAAAGGCATCGATTTGTTGTCGAAGACGGATGATCTCGCTGACATGTTTGTTGCTGGTTCGGTAACTAAGCAGGGCTCCGGTATGCAGAGAAAAACAGGCCGTTATTCGTGCTGAAGGCAACCCGCATCCTGGCTTCTGATGATGTTGTTGAGGCCATTGATCTTGATTGGGCTTTGTATCTGGGCATCGATACACCGGTGCTGTCAACCACCACGATCCGATGACCACGCCAGTTATCGCTAGCACCCATGCTCTCTATCGAATCAACCCCATGAGAATGAATCGTCTTGGAGATCCTCTATCGTTAAATTATTTCTGGCTTTGCAGTAGGCAGAGGTGGCTGAAGAAGGCAGCTGTAGGCCACGTAGTGCTGCATAAGCCTTAAGTTTTTGAACAATTTCTTGACAGCTTCCATCGTCGCTAAGCACTTGAGCAAGGAAGGCCCAAGACGTATTGCTTTTGCTGAAGATCCGGCGACGACTGTGGGTACCGGACACTGCCGGGGCGAGAAGGGACTCGGGAATAAAAGCCCCAAAAGCTTCCCCAAGTTGGGTGAACCTTTTTTGCTTGAGAATCCTTACCTCATCGGCAAGTTTCTGTTGCTTTGAACGGGGTTTCCGACGTAGTTTATGTACGTGAAACCCTGGGAATATCGGTGTTGTTTTTTGCATGTGCCACTATGGCATTTTCATCCCGTATTTTCAGGGTTTTTATCATGCAAAAGGGGCTTAAGTTAGTGCCATTCCCTGGTGACCCTTAAGTTTAGTCTTTTTGATACAGCCTACGTTCTTTCACGAAAAAAATATCGTCTAAAAACTTCATTAATGTGGTTTGTGTCCCAAAAAAAACAAATTTGTCCTCTAAAATAAAATTGAAAAAATAAAAAACATAAATTAAATTTCTTAACTATTTTGATAAAAGAATGTTAGGAAATAAAAAAAACATTCTAGAATTATGGCACATATTTTGCTGGACTCTATTTATCTATTAAATAGAGTTTCCCGATCTATATAAATATATAAGTAGTAATATAAGCGTGAGGCATTACCAGATTTACTCAAACAGGAGAAGACCATAAATGAATAAACCCAATACAGCTAAAGAAGTATTAGATCTCATCAAAAAAGAAGAAGTAGAAGTCGTAGACTATCGTTTCATGGATTTTCTAGGTCTATGGCAACATTTTTCCGTTCCTGCACGTGAAGTCGATGAAGGCTCTTTTAAAGACGGGCTTGGATTCGACGGATCTAGTATTCGAGGATGGCAAACCATTAACGAATCGGATATGTTAGTGAAACCTGTGCCTAACACCGCGTTTATTGATCCATTTTTAGATCACAAGACCTTAATCGTCATTTGCGATATTTGCGATCCGATTACCGGAGAAGATTACACACGTGACCCGCGTCACATTGCGCGAAAAGCTGAAAACTATTTAAAGACAGCCGGTGTGGGAGACACCGCATACTTTGGGCCTGAAGCGGAATTCTTTATTTTTGACGATGTGCGTTTTGACCAAAATGAGCATGAAGGATATTATCATGTTGACTCTATTGAAGGACGCTGGAATTCAGGCCGTAAAGAAAATATAGATGAAAGTGGGCATTCACGAAATTTAGCGTATAAACCACGCTGCAAAGAAGGTTATTTTCCCTGTCCACCTTCGGATAAATACCAAGATATGCGTAGTGAAATGATGTTGACCATGGAAAGCATTGGTCTACATGTTGAATGTCAGCATCACGAAGTCGCCACGGGAGGACAAGCCGAAATCGATATGCGTTTTGCACCTTTAGTTGAAATGGGTGATGCTTTATTAAAATACAAATATGTGATTAAAAATGTAGCTGATCAATATGGAAAGACCGTTACCTTCATGCCTAAACCGCTTTTTAATGATAACGGGAGCGGCATGCATACCCATTTATCCATATGGAAAGATGGGGAAAATACATTTGCAGGCGATAGATATGCCGGGATGTCTGAGTCGGCTATGTATGCCATTGGAGGTATTCTAAAGCGTGCCCCATCTATTTTGGCTTTCACGAATCCAACAACAAACAGCTATAAACGCTTAGTTCCAGGTTTTGAAGCACCCGTAAATCTAGCCTATTCGCGGCGTAATCGTAGCGCCGCTGTACGGATCCCCATGTATTCGAACTCACCCAAGGCAAAACGTCTTGAGTTCCGTTGCCCGGATCCAAGTTCTAATCCATACTTGGCTATGTCCGCGCTCCTAATGGCCGCCCTTGATGGGATTCTAAATAAAATTGATCCAGGAGAACCACTCGATAAGGATATCTACGATCTTCCACCAGAAGAACTCGCAAAAGTTCCCCAAACACCGGGCTCATTACGAGAAGCATTGACGGCTCTTGAAAAAGATCATGATTTCCTACTCAAAGGCGATGTGTTTACAGGAGACGTGATTGAGACCTGGATCAATTGGAAAATAGAAAACGAAGTACAGGCAGTGGAACTTCGTCCTCATCCATGGGAATTTTCCATGTACTACGATATTTAAGAGAATACTAGAGCATTTAACGATTGAGATGCCTCTCTAGAAGATCTATACTCCATGACATGAGTATAGCAACAGCAGAAATCCGGCGGCGTGCGATAGATGCCTACAAAATGGGCAAAGGTTCCCAGGCCGATATCGCATCTTCTTATCGTGTAGATCTTAGAACGTTTCAGCGTTGGCTCTCTCGTTTCAACGAAACCGGACAGACCGCTCCCCGACCGCGTGGGCATCGTCAGGCCCTCTACAGCGGAAAGCAGCTCAAGGCGTTGGCTCAACTGGGGGGCAAACATCCCGATGCAACGCTTGAAGAACTCAAGAACACGAGCGGCGTGAAGGGGTCGATCATGGCCGTACAGCGGGCGTTGAATCGGTTGGGCTGCCGGTATAAAAGAAACGCTTCACGCCAGCGAGCAAGGCCGGGCCGATATAAATCTCTTGAGAAAGCAGTGGATCCAAGAGGTGGCCAAACTTGATCCAAGTCGCCTTGTCTTTATTGATGAATCCGGGGCGAAAACGAATATGACTTGTCTGCGGGGCCGGGCGTTGGGCGGGAACAGGCTTTTTGCCAAAACGCCTCATGGACATTGGTGTACCACCACCTTGATTTCTTCGGTCCACCTGGACGGAACAACAGCGGCCATGGAGGGGGAGGGGGCGACAGAGACGGCTGTTTTTGGAGAATATATTCGTCGGGTTTTTCTCCCAACTCTTTCACCTGAAGACATCGTCATCATGGACAATCTTCGCGTCCATCACAATCCCAAGGTCATTGAACTCATTGAGTCATGTGGGGCCCATGTAAGATTCCTTCCACCCTACAGCCCCGATTCCAACCCCATTGAAAAAATGTGGGGCAAGATAAAGAATCGGTTGGGCAGCCTTGCAGCCCGCAGTCAGCAGGAATTATCTGAAGCGATCACACAAGCGTTCGAAGAGGTTTCTCCCGACGAGGTAATCGGCTGGTTTTCTTCGTGCTACATCGCGACACCTCAATCGTGAAGCGCTCTAGCTGCTGGATTTAGGATTAAGCCCAAACGTTGGCAAACACAGAATTAGTCGGTTTTAGAGTTTCATCTAAAATTTAGGCATGCATATTATTGGAAAAATGGGGCGATGAAGTGGTTCGAGCCGTTTACTTATGTAAGCGGCCGGTAAAACTCCATCACTCCAAAAGAGGTCTTAGGCCATCCAAGATACGTGGTGGATTGTACCACATGCAAATCTGTTCGGATATCGAGCATCCAGTATCCAGCATCTAGAGCGCTTCACGATTGAGGTGTCGCGATGTAGCACGAAGAAAACCAGCCGATTACCTTGTCGGGAGAAACCTCTTCGAACGCTTGTGTGATCGCTTCAGATAATTCCTGCTGACTGCGGGCTGAAGGCTGCCCAACCGATTCAACGCCCGCTGTACGGCCATGATCGACCCCTTCACGCCGCTCATGTTCTTGAGTTCTTCAAGCGTTGCATCGGGATGTTTGCCCACCAGTTGAGCCAACGCCTTGAGCTGCTTTCCGCTGTAGAGGGCCTGACGATGCCCACGCGGTCCGGGGAGCGGTCTGTCCGGTTTCGTTGAAACGAGAGAGCCCACGCTGAAACGTTCTAAGATCTACACGATAAGAAGATGCGATATCGGCCTGGGAACCTTTGCCCATTTTGTAGGCATCTATCGCACGCCACCGGATTTCTGCTGTTGCTATACTCATGTCATGGAGTATAGATCTTCTAGAGAGGCATTTCAATCATTAAATGCTCTAAACGCGGTTTTCTGCACAAATCATTTGGGCCAAAAGGAATTACAGAAGAGCCTTGATGCACCCACTGGGGGCATCTATGTTTTTTTGTAACCTTTTAGCTCCAAAGCATTCGCACAGAAATCCCCCCTTTAACTGCTGGATTTAGGTTAATGGTTGTTCAATTTCCTTATCGAAACTGACTGCTTTTTAGAACGCCAAAAATGATTCGTTATTGTCATACGTCGAGTTAATGACTACATTTTTGTGCGATGAGAAAAATTCCTATAGCTTTAGTTCAAATCAATACAACCGTTGGGGCGCTTGGCGAAAATGCCAAAAAAATTATCGAAAAGGCACATATAGCTCATGAGGCTGGGGCCTCTTTGATCGTCTTCCCTGAACTTGCGTTATCAGGATATCCTCCCGAAGATCTCCTACTCAAAACACATTTTATAAAGGATTGTGAACGTGAGATAGAAAGATTAAAAAACGCCCTTCCTACACACCCTATTGTAATTGTAGGAAGCCCTATCCGAGGCCAAGAAAAGGCCTGCAATGCCGCTATCATCTTTCATGAAGGGACAGGGATCGCCGTATACAAAAAAATGGTGTTACCTAATTATGGAGTTTTCGATGAAAAACGTGTGTTCGAGCCCGGAAATAAACCACTAGTCATTGACATAGAAAAAGCCCGAATAGCCATTCACATATGTGAAGACTCATGGAATACCCAAGAAGCTTCCGTTATAAATTTAGAAAATAGTCAGATTGATTTGCTTATCAATCTTTCAGCCTCTCCTTATCACAAAGGAAAACGCTCTTTACGCGAAAAGGTCCTCAAACAAACGGCCTCAAAACTGCAAATACCCATAGCTTACTGCAATTTAGTGGGCGGGCAAGACGAACTGGTGTTTGACGGAGCCAGTATGGCCTTATCCCCAACAGGCGAAACCATAGCTCGCGGCCCCCAATTTAAGGAGGATACGATCTTCACAGAACTGGTTCCTTCATCAGAAACAAAATTAAAACAAGAACGCTTTGAAACCGTTAACGTCCTTTTTTCTTCTTCGTCGACATCACCTACACCCTCCCACCGACCAATACCTGTTCTCGACGAATATACTGAAGTCTATTCAGCCCTAAAAATTGGTCTAAAAGATTATGTGGATAAAAATGGGTTTAAAAAGGTTCTAGTTGCTATTAGCGGGGGCATTGATTCAGCTTTGGTCTCCCTATTAGCTGTCGATGCACTAGGCGCCGATAGGGTCGTAGGCATTACGATGCCTTCGCACTATTCATCGGAAGCAACCCTAAGCGATGCAAGACAACTTGCTCAAAATTTGGGCATTGAACTCTACACCATGGCCATTCGAGATCTTTATGAATCGTACGTGGCCAAACTATCATCTCTGTGGAAGGGCAAAGAAGCTGATAGCGCTGAAGAAAACTTGCAGGCACGTATTCGAGGCACAATCGTTATGGCCCTTTCAAACAAATTTGGATGGCTTGTTCTTACTACGGGGAATAAGAGCGAACTAGCCACGGGTTACTGTACGTTATACGGAGATATGGCTGGTGGGTTTGCGGTGATTAAAGATGTGCCCAAAACGCTCGTCTTTAAGTTGGCGACATGGAGAAATGAACAAGAGAATAAACCGATCATACCCCGATCAACGATTGAACGCCCTCCTTCCGCTGAATTGAGGCCGGATCAAAAAGATACGGATTCTTTGCCCCCCTACGACATTTTAGATGCTATTCTTGAATGTTATGTAGAAGCCGATATGGGGATGAATGAAATAATAGAGAATGGACATGACCCTCAAATCGTAGGACAGGTGATTCATCTTGTTGATCTAAACGAATATAAACGAAGACAGGGGCCACCCGGTATTAAAATAACCCCCAAAGCTTTTGGACGTGATCGAAGAATTCCGATTACGAATAAGTATTCTGAATAATTAAATGTACATGCTTCACGGACCTAAAAGAATCAACATCGAAGATAACCGAAATTTGAAAGAATGAAAAATACCTCTCCAGCACAAGAAGACCGAACCGTACAAGAACTGACCTTGCTACATGAAATAAGCCGCATGCTAGATCAAAGTCTGGATTTGCAAGAAGTGGTTGGCCCTGTTCTTGAAGCACTGGCAAACCATCTAAATCTACAACATGGGACGCTAACACTTTTAAACCAAAAAACAGGTCATATTCTCATTGAAGCCGCTCACGGCCTATCCGATCAACAAACAAAACGGGGTCGTTATAAGCTCGGAGAAGGGGTTACCGGACAAGTGGTCCTGACAGGGAAACCCGCCATCATCCCACAAACAAGTGACTCACCTCTCTTCCTGAACAGAACGCTTCGGAATAAACGCGAAGAGGTTTCTTTTATTTGCGTTCCCATTAAAGAAGACAAAGAAGTGACCGGCGCTTTGAGCGTCGATCGTGCATATGACCCAAAACACGAATTGAATGACGATGTTCGACTTTTAACGATTATTGTCTCGATGATTGGGCAAGCCGTACAACTGCGACGAGAGGCTCAAGTAAAACAGGAGCGACTCGCTAAAGAAAACGAGCGACTCAAAGCTGAATTGCGGGATCGTTTCCGCCCTTCAAATATCATTGGAAATTCACACGAAATGCAACGGGTCTATGATGAAATCGCTCAAGTATCCAAAAGTAATACCACCATACTTATTCAAGGTGAGACGGGTACAGGAAAAGAATTAGTGGCTCACGCCATTCATTATAATAGTAATCGATCTGGAAAACCTTTTATTAAAGCACATTGCGCGGCTTTGCCCGAAACCATTATTGAATCAGAATTGTTTGGTCATGTAAAAGGCGCGTTTACTGGCGCAACCACCGAACGAAAAGGGCGATTTGAATTAGCACATAGCGGTACCTTGTTCTTAGACGAAATTGGAGACATTCCTCCCTTGATTCAAATTAAACTACTCCGGGTCCTTCAAGAACGCGAGTTTGAACGTGTCGGTGACACGGAAACCGTTAAAATTAATGTACGCGTTATTGCGGCCACGAATCGGGATCTGCCAACGTTAGTCAATAGAGGCACATTTAGAGAAGACCTCTTTTACCGGCTTCATGTTTTTCCTATCTATGTACCTGAACTTCGTAAAAGAAAAGTTGATATTGTCCTATTAGCTGATTATTTCCTTGAGAAATATGCTCGCGAAAGCAGCAAACAGGTTCGACGACTTTCCAGCGCAGGGATCGATATGTTGATGAGTTATCACTGGCCAGGCAATGTAAGGGAATTGGAAAATGTGATCGAACGTGCTGTGTTGCTTGCTGAAGATGACGTTATTCACCCCCACCATCTTCCTCCTACATTGCAGACCGCTGACGCGATTGGAACAAAAATGCAAGGTGATTTAAAGAGTCTTGTGGAATCGTATGAGGCTGATTTGGTCAGAGATGCGTTAAAATCAACTCGCGGCAACATGGCTTCAGCAGCTCGGTCATTAGGAACATCCCAACGTATTATGGGATATAAAGTCAAAAAGTATGGTATAAGACCGAAACAGCATAATGCATGAACTCTAGTTGGCTAAAGTCAAAAGTCCAAGGTCAAATATCGAAAGTAAAAGATCGGCCCACCTTTTTTATTGGACTCGAAATCCTCAGCCCTTTGACCTTAGAATTTCATTAAAAAATAAACATCAAGAGTGTATATCAAACCAATATTATATACATTTTTGTTTAAAAAAAAAGTAAAGAAACCTTATTGTTCTATCAAATAAAGATTTAATCTTATTCGGTATAAACAAGTTAAGATTTATTCTTAACTTGTTTAAATTACTTGGTACGGTAAATGCTATCTATATAGATTCAAGTTATCAAAACAGTGTTTACCCATAAAAAATGAGGAGGCAGCGTTGAAGAAAGGAAAATATATACTAGCCATTTTTTTAATGGCATTACCACTTCTATTTATTGTTCCAGAAATTTTAGCTCAAGAAGATACTATTAAAACTGAAACAACAAAACAAGAGATATCAGCGGAGATGTTTACCATAAACAATACCTGGATGTTAGTAGCCACATTATTAGTGTTTATTATGCACCTAGGGTTTGGCTCCTTAGAAGCGGGACTTACTAGAGCAAAAAACACGGTTAACATTCTTTTTAAAAACACCTCCATTCTTTCCATTGGTATTCTAACCTATGCGCTGATTGGATTTGGCCTCATGTACCCATCAAACTGGTGCATTGCTGGCTGGCTGGGTTGGGCTGGACTAGGAATAAGCGCCGAAGGAGCTAACCTCACCCGTGCTTATAATTCTGGATATACCTACTGGACCGACTTTATCTTTCAAGCAATGTTTGCAGCGACAGCTGCTACGATTGTATCTGGGGCGGTGGCAGAACGTATTAAACTAGGAAGCTTTCTAATTTTTTCAACGATTTATGTCGCCTTTATTTATCCCATTTACGGAAGCTGGAAGTGGGGCACTGGATGGCTCAACACATTAGGGTTCTACGATTTTGCAGGTTCGACCATTGTCCACTCTGTCGGAGGATGGGGCGCATTGGCTGGTGTCATCTTGTTGGGCCCTCGACTTGGAAAATACGTAAATGGGAATATTAAACCCATCATGGGTCACAGCATGCCGCTGGCGACCATTGGTGTCTTTTTATTATGGCTTGGCTGGTTCGGATTTAATGGAGGATCGGTCCTTTCTGCAGATCCAGGATCTGTTTCACTCGTATTTGTAACAACAACACTCGCTGCTGTCGCCGGGGTGATGGGTGCTATGCTCGCATCCTGGGTGGTCCTAAAAAAGCCGGACTTTTCAATGGTTCTGAATGGTTCCTTAGCCGGGCTGGTCAGCATTACAGCAGGGGCCAATGTTATCAGCCCTGTATTCTCGGTCATCGTTGGCGCCCTTGCAGGTATCATGGTTGTGTTTTCGGTAATTTTATTCGATAAAATAAAAATTGATGATCCCGTTGGAGCTATTTCTGTACATCTTGTGTGCGGGATATGGGGAACATTAGCTGTAGGGATCTTCAGCCCGGCCCACTCACTAGGCCCCCAAGTGATTGGTATTATGGCCGCAGGCATTTTTTGCTTTTCATCCGCCTTTATTATCTTTCTGATCCTTAAAATAACGATTGGAATACGCGTCAGCAAAAAAGAAGAAATGATCGGGCTCGACATCGGAGAACACGGTATGGAAGCATATAGCGGATTCCAAATCTTTACATCTCAATAATCCATAAGTAGGAGGCATTCGATCATGAAACTAATTACTGCATATATACAACCTCAACGTTTAATCGAAGTTAAACAAGCATTCTATGAAAGAGGTATCTATAAAATGTCTGTGACCAATGCATTAGGCTGCGGCCAACAGAAAGGATATCATGAAACCTACCGCGGGGCAGATGTTGAGGTAAATTTACTTAAAAAAGTACGAATAGATATTGCGGTCAATGAAGAATTTGTTGATCCCACTGTCGACGCCGTCATTGAGGCTACACGTACAGGAAACATAGGCGATGGGAAAATTTTTATTACCGAATTAGTGGAATGTATACGCATTCGGACAGGCGAAAGAGGCACCAAAGCCATCGGATAAAAAAAATATATAAACAGGGTTGATTCATAGAAGTGAGACAGTATATATTCCACGAAATCACGGAACTCTAAAGAGTAGGAGTTTGATCGTCGCAATAAGCACAAAGGGGAAAGCGTAATGAAAAATAAACAGTTAGGTCTATATGTCATATGCAGTATGTTGATCGCGGGGAGCTCTATCAGGACACAGGCCGCAAGCGCATACATGGGGGTTGATTTTTTATCAGCCTATGTTTTCCGAGGGGCCACTATAAATAAAAATGCTGTTGCACAACCCTACTTAGAAATCAGCGAACTTCCAAACGACGTTGGTCTTGTCCTGGGTGTATGGGGAAATTTTGATATTGAAGACCATAACAATGGCTCGACCATTCAAGAAGATGGACACTTTTCTGAAGTCGATCTGTATGCCTCATATGTATTACCTCTCAACATGGATAGCGCTACGATGTCTATTGGATACACGGAGTATTTATATCCTACACAGCACAAGTGCGGTTAGCGAAGATCGCGAAGCAAACCTAGTCACAGAATGGGACGTAACGCTATCACCTTCGGTAGCTATATATTACGGTTTTGACGGAGCTATTGAGGAAGATTTATATATTGAAGCATCTCTAAGACATGATACGGAATTATCTAACGGTGTAATAGCCAACTTGAGCGGAACCATGGCTTATAAAGATCCCGACCAAGGTAAAGACGGGTTTAGCCATGCCATTATTTCAGCCGGACTAGATTTTGGACATATAAACACATCGATTAGCTATGTTGAAGAATTAGACGACAAAGTATTAAAGGTCGACGAAAACATCTTTGGAACAGTTGGGGCAAGTTACCAATTTTAAACAACAGAGATATTTCCGATAAAAGAGCCTCTGGTTGATTGCCAGAGGTTTTTTTATCAACTGATCGACGCTATTAACCGATCCACTATGAAAAGATTTACTAAAGAATACGCCAATGAAAAAGCCGGGCCCCCACAAGCGCAGGGATTGTACGATCCTGCTTTCGAACATGACGCATGTGGAGCAGGGTTTATCTGCCATTTAAAAGGAGAAAAATCTCACGAGATCATTCAGAATGCTTTAAAGATCCTTGTCAATCTAACGCATCGCGGGGCATGCGGTTGTGATGAAAAGACGGGTGATGGGGCCGGCATTCTGATTCAAATCCCACATCTTTTTCTCAAAAAAGCAGCGCGAATAGAAGGAATACATCTTCCTGACGAAAAGGAATATGGAACAGGTATCGTGTTTCTACCATCTGACGAAAAAGAAAGGTTGTTTTGCAAAGAAGCCTGTGAACATGTTATTAAAGAAGAAGGACAAAAAATTTTGGGCTGGCGAGAAGTCCCAACAAATAACAAAGTCATCGGCGACATTGCCGCCAAAGCAGAACCCACCATTAAACAAATTTTTATCGGCCGCGGATCGAGTATCGAGGACACCGCTCACTTCGAGCGAAAATTATACGTCATTCGGAAAGTACTAGAAAAAAGAATCCGAGAGGCAGATCTCACCCAAAAAAAGTTTTTCTATGTGCTAAGCCTATCCTGCAAAACCTTGGTTTATAAAGGCATGCTGTTAGCGGATCAAGTTGAACCGTTCTACCCTGACCTTAAAGATCCTGATCTGATTAGCGCTTTGGCGCTGGTCCATCAACGGTATAGCACAAATACCTTCCCAACATGGGACTTAGCTCAGCCTTTTCGTTTCCTGTGTCATAATGGCGAAATTAATACTTTACGCGGAAATATTAACTGGATGAATGCACGTGAACACCTTTTTCAGTCAGAGCTATTTGGTGATGACATCCACAAACTGCTCCCTGTTGCCACACCCGACGCCAGCGATTCAGCCATCCTCGATAATGCATTAGAACTCCTGTACCATACGGGGCGATCATTGCCCCATGCCATCATGATGCTAATACCCGAAGCATGGCAAAATCATGAGACCATGAGTGACGAAAAAAGAGCGTTCTACGAATATCATTCCGCTCTCATGGAACCATGGGATGGGCCAGCTTCAATCCCTTTCACCGACGGAAACTGTATTGGCGCAGTACTCGATCGGAATGGATTGCGCCCCTCTCGACATACCGTTACCAAAGATGGATTTGTTATTATGGCCTCTGAGATGGGTGTCATTGATATTGATCCAACAAACGTAGAATACAAAGGTCGATTAGAACCAGGCCGAATGTTTCTGGTCGATATGGGAAAAGGGCGGATCATTGATGATAACGAAATTAAAAACGAAATGTCACAACGCCAATCTTACCGAAAATGGCTTACTAAAAATCTCGTTGAATTCAAAGACTTACCAGACCCAAAAGAAGTGACAGACACTGACTTTTCCACACTTTCAACGCGTCAAAAAGTCTTTGGCTATACCCTAGAAGACCTTAGAATAATCATTCCCCCCATGGCCAAAGATGCTAAAGAAGCATTAGGCTCTATGGGTGACGACACACCCTTAGCCGTATTATCCAACAAATCTCGTTTGTTATATGATTACTTCAAACAACTCTTTGCCCAAGTTACCAACCCCCCCATTGATCCATTCCGGGAAAAATTAGTGACCTCTACGCTAACCCAAATAGGCGCTAAACAAGATTTATTCCAAGAAACACCCAAACATTGCCATCAATTTAAATTACCCGATCCCATTATAACGAACAAACAACTCGAACAAATTCGCCAAATCAGTATAGGCAATATTCATTCTGTAACCTTGCCTATGCTTTATAGAGTTTCAGAAAAAGGTTTAGGCCTTCATAAAGGCATGGACATACTTTGTGAAACGGCTGCTCAAGCCGTAAAAGAAGGAGCCTCTATTCTCATCCTTTCGGATCGGGGCATAGGGCCCGAACAGGCCCCCATCCCTGCTCTTTTGGCCACCGCAGGCGTACACCATCATTTGATAAGAAAAGGACTTCGTACACAGTGTGGAATTATTGTAGAAAGCGGTGAACCACGTGAAGTCCATCACTTCTGCCTATTATTCGCGTACAGTGCAAGCGCCGTAAACCCTTACCTCGCCTTTGAAACAATCGATCAACTTATTCATAAAAAAAAATTACCCGCATTAGATCTCGATACAACTCTTCAAAAATATATCCAATCCATCAGTGAAGGGACCCTTAAAGTCATCTCAAAAATGGGTATTTCAACCCTTCACAGTTACCGAGGCGCACAAATTTTTGAAGCGCTTGGTCTCAACGATACCTTCATCGAAAAATACTTTACAGGGACCCCTTCTCGGATCGGCGGTATAGGAATCGAAACGTTAGCTAAAGAAATAAATATACGACATCAACACGCCTACCCGTCTATAACCATCCCCCAAGAACTAGATTTAGAAGTAAGCGGGAAATATCAATGGCGACGAAACGGAGAGTATCACCAGCTCAATCCTTTAACCGTAGCCAAACTGCAGCAAGCCACCAAAATAAGAGACGAAAAGACCTATCAGGAATATGCAGATCTAATTAATATCCAAAATAGAGAACTCGCGACACTACGCGGATTAATGAAATTCAACCCAGATGAAGAACCTATTCCTCTTGAGAATGTAGAACCGTGGACAGAAATCGTTAAACGATTCAAAACAGGCGCCATGTCCTATGGCTCCATTAGCCAAGAATCTCATCAAACCCTTTCCATCGCCATGAACCGAATCGGTGGGAAAAGCAACAGTGGCGAAGGTGGCGAAGATGAAGATCGATTTGTACCTGAAGAAAATGGAGACTCGCGTAATAGCGCCATCAAACAGATCGCATCGGGCCGATTTGGCGTTAACAGTAATTACCTCACACACGCCAAAGAATTACAGATCAAAATGGCACAAGGAGCTAAGCCTGGAGAAGGCGGAGAACTGCCAGGATTTAAAGTGTATCCATGGGTTGCCAAAACACGCTACTCAACACCTTGGGTAGGACTTATCTCTCCCCCACCCCATCATGATATTTATTCTATCGAAGACATGGCACAACTCATTCATGACCTCAAAAATGCAAACCCCAAAGCCCGTGTTAACGTTAAACTCGTTTCTGAAATAGGGGTTGGGACGGTTGCTTCCGGCGTATCAAAAGGAAAAGCAGATGTTGTTTTGATTAGTGGGTTTGATGGAGGCACCGGCGCTTCCAAACAAACCTCCATCAAAGGCGCAGGACTGCCGTGGGAAATAGGTATTGCCGAAACACACCAGACATTAGTCCTAAACGATCTCAGAAGTCGTATTATTGTTGAATGCGATGGTCAACTCAAAACAGGACGTGATGTCGCTATTGCCTGTTTACTCGGCGCCGAAGAATTCGGATTTTCTACCGCTCCCCTTGTGGCCATGGGATGTATTATGATGCGTGTATGCCATCTAAACACATGCCCCGTCGGTATTGCCACCCAAGACCCTGAATTGCGCAAAAAGTTTAAAGGATCATCAGATCATGTTGTCAATTACTTCTATCTAGTGGCCCAAGAACTTCGGAAAATTATGGCCACCCTCGGATTTCGCACCATCAACGAAATGGTCGGACAATCCGATAAATTAGAAATGCGAAAAACCATCGACCACTGGAAAGCCAAAGGACTCGACTTATCAAAAATTCTTTATAAACCTACCGTTCCTTTACATGTAGGAACATATTGCTCTGAAAAACAAGACCATGGCCTAGACAAAGCCTTGGATAATACATTGATTAAACTTGCTCATGATGCACTTGAACAAAGCAAAAAAGTTGAGCATACAGTAACTATCAAAAATATTAATCGAACCGTAGGAACCATGCTTAGCCACGAAATTTCAAAGCGATATGGTTCACAAGGGTTACCCAATGACACCATCACTTTTCATTGCAAAGGGTCCGCCGGACAAAGTTTCTGTGCATTTGGAGCCCCAGGCATCACTATGAACATACAAGGGGATGCCAATGACTATTTCGGAAAAGGTCTTTCTGGCGCAAAACTGATCATTCGGCCCCCAAAAAATTCTACATTTGTCCCAGAAAAGAACATTATTATTGGAAATGTCGCCTTTTATGGGGCTACAACCGGAGAAGCATATATACGCGGAATCGCAGGAGAACGATTCTGCGTCAGAAACAGTGGTGTCACTGCTGTTGTCGAAGGTATTGGAGATCATGGATGCGAATATATGACCGGGGGACGAGCCATTATACTTGGACATACAGGTCGCAATTTCGCCGCAGGCATGAGTGGGGGAATCGCCTACGTATTAGATGAAGCAGGCGATTTTTCCCCGTATTGGTGCAACATGGAAATGGTAGCCCTCGAAGAGGTGGTCGTCCAAAATGATATCAGCGAATTACGTACCGCTATCCATAATCACTATACATATACTGACAGCACCGTTGCTAAAAAAATATTAGACAACTGGGACGTCATGCTAAAGAAGTTTATTAAAGTCATGCCAACAGATTACAAACGCGCACTGGAAATGCTTGCCCAAGAAAAGAAGAGTGAAGACAGAAAGGCCGTTTTAATATAAAACTCAAAAAAATTATGAAAGATTGTAGCACGAACAGTTGAAAGATATTGATATTACCCTCACCCTGTCCCTCTCGCCAAGGAGAAGGGACTATATTTGAAAAGATATTCGTGTCCATTCGTAGTTAAAAAAATCTTCATAAAAAATGAATTCCGAATTTGGAGAACACCGTGGGTAAACCAACAGGATTTAAAAAATATATAAGAGAAATCCCCGAAAAACGTTCTGTATCAGAACGCCTAAAGGATTACAAAGAACTCTATCTACCGTTTGAGGAAAAAACCCTCAAAAATCAGGCAGGTCGATGCATGGATTGCGGCGTGCCCACCTGCCATGCAGGCTGCCCATTAGGAAACCTTATCCCTGACTGGAACGATCTCGTCTATAACGAAGATTGGGAAGAAGCCATCCAACGTCTTCATGCCACTAACAATTTCCCTGAATTTACCGGTCGACTATGTCCTGCCCCCTGCGAAGAAGCATGCGTGCTGGGCATTATCGAACCTGCTGTGACGATCGAAGAAATTGAAAAACAGATCATCGAACGCGCGTTCAATGAAAATCGGGTCAAACCGAATCCTCCTACACAGCGAACCAGAAAAACAGTCGCCGTTATTGGATCCGGGCCCGCAGGACTAGCCGCTACACAACAGCTCAACCGTGCCGGACATACCGTGACCCTCTTTGAACGCGACGACCGTATTGGCGGTCTTCTTCGATACGGCATCCCAGACTTTAAAATGGAAAAATGGGTGATAGACAGACGTCTAAAAATCATGGAAGCCGAAGGCATCCACTTCGAAACCAGCGTCGATTTTGGGAAGAATCGAGATAGTAAAGAACTACAAAAATTTGATGCCATCGTCCTTGCAATGGGCTCGACAAAATCACGGGAGTTACCCATCCCTGGTGACGATCTAGAGGGCATTCATATGGCCATGAATTTTCTAACCCAACAAAACAGAGTCGTGGCAGGTGATGCTCTTAAAACCATGGATCAAATCCATGCCAAAGATAAACACGTCATTGTGATTGGTGGTGGGGACACCGGAAGCGACTGTATCGGAACATCAAATCGACAGGGCGCAAAATCCGTAACAAACTTTGAACTATTTCCCCAACCCTCAGAGGACCGCCCAGATTATCAACCATGGCCTTATTGGCCCCTACGCTTACGTACAAGTACCTCTCATGCAGAAGGTGTCGACAGACATTGGGGGATCCTCACAAAAGAATTTAAAGGATCAAATGGGAAGGTCGAAAAATTGGTAACCGTTGATGTAGAATTTTTGGCCTCGGAAAATCCAACACAACCGACCATGAAAGAAGTTCAGGGTTCAGAAAAAGAATGGCCAGCTGATCTTGTTATCTTAGCCCTTGGTTTTGTCGGTCCTGAATCCGAAGGGCTTATCACAGAACTAGGCATTGAACTCGATGAACGCAGAAATATTAAGACAGACTCGAAATATACAACCAATATTCCGCATATATTCAGTGCAGGGGATTGTTGTCGAGGCCAATCTCTCATTGTCTGGGCGATATCCGAAGGACGCGAAACCGCCCATGCCGTGGATCAGTACCTAACGGGAACTTCCAATCTTCCCAGTAAAGGTAATGGCGATCTTCCTCGAATTCCTTTTCAAGTCTAAATCGTCAAGTCTTCGATCTGTGCGGTTGCAACGATAAAACGATCTACTTAAACAAGTATCTCAAAAGAGGTCGTATGAAGTACCCCTTCACGCGGATGGAGTTAAACGGGAACAATAGCAGGAAACAGATTTTTTTAACCGCAGAATGACGCAGAAGAGTCCGGACGAAATCAGATCATTTTTTTCTGTGTCATTCTGCGGTTAAAAGAAAGCTTAAAGCGGTAGTGCTCAGATCGTGATGAATGGAAATCTTTCATCCATTCGCTTTCCATGTAATGTAGGCACCAAGATAAGTGTTAGTTGCTGAAGCAGGAGCTAGAGCATTTAACGATTGAAATGCCTCTCTAGAAGATCTATACTCCATGACATGAGTATAGCAACAGCAGAAATCCGGCGGCGTGCGATAGATGCCTACAAAATGGGCAAAGGTTCCCAGGCCGATATCGCATCTTCTTATCGTGTAGATCTTAGAACGTTTCAGCGTGGGCTCTCTTGTTTCAACGAAACCGGACAGACCGCTCCCCGACCGCGTGGGCATTGTCAGGCCTTCTACAGCGGAAAGCAGCTCAAGGCGTTGGCTCAACTGGGGGGCAAACATCCCGATGCAACGCTTGAAGAACTCAAGAACATGAGCGGCGTGAAGGGGTCGATCATGGCCGTACAGCGGGCGTTGAATCGGTTGGGCTGCCGGTATAAAAGAAACGCTTCACGCCAGCGAGCAGGACCGGGCGGATGTAAATCTCTTGAGAAAGCAGTGGATCCAAGAGGTGGCCAAACTTGATCCAAGTCGCCTTGTCTTTATTGATGAATCCGGGGCGAAAACGAATATGACTCGTCTGCGGGGCCGGGCGTTGGGCGGGAACAGGCTTTTTGCCAAAACGCCTCATGGACATTGGTGTACCACCACCTTGATTTCTTCGGTCCGCCTGGACGGAACAACAGCGGCCATGGAGGGGGAGGGGGCGACAGACACGGCTGTTTTTGGAGAATATATTCGCCCGGGTTCTTCTCCCGACTCTTTCACCTGAAGACATCGTCATCATGGACAATCTTCGCGTCCATCACAATCCCAAGGTCATTGAACTCATTGAGTCATGTGGGGCCCATGTAAGATTCCTTCCACCCTATAGCCCCGATTCCAACCCCATTGAAAAAATGTGGGGCAAGATAAAGAATCGGTTGGGCAGCCTTGCAGCCCGCAGTCAGCAGGAACTATCTGAAGCGATCACACAAGCGTTCGAAGAGGTTTCTCCCGACGAGGTAATCGGCTGGTTTTCTTCGTGCTACATCGCGACACCTCAATCGTGAAGCGCTCTAAAGTAAATGAATTCGGGTTATTATCTGTAACAACTGCCGTCCATTGCAAGAAAGATGCTCCGCTATTTGGGTAGTATACTGCACGTATAAGAGAAGAAGTTGAAGTATAAGAGCCGTCTCTAACTTTTACTGTAGTCACATAATTATTTCTATCGTATAAGCCGTTCCCTACGCCCCACGACGGACAAAAGCTACATGAATAAATATATTCAACCTCTATGAGTTTAGGTATTCGTCCTAAATTATGCGTGATCGTCAACGACTGATTCGGCGGGGTTCCGACGTTCCAATAAACCTGACCTATTTTGAACTCGTTAGAGGTCTCCATCTTGATGGTAGTCAATGTATTGCCGCTAATAGCAACCCCCACTAGTTTACCGGGTGAGGTATCAATAGTACCTGATGGAGTCCCTAAATAATATTTTACGCCTTCATTCAATCCGCTAAATCCGCTTACAAGCCCATCGATTTGAATATCAATCGACTCTCCAGCGTTTGCACTAGAAGTAGCAAACCCTAAAAAGTCTGTTTTATTAACATTCGTGCTGTTGCAAGAATAGACACGATGGTCGCTGTAAACCCGGAAGGCAAAATCATTCGTTGGATCCGGAGACCAGGTGAAACCGAAATCGGCACTAGAGAGATAGCTGCCATTTCCATATACACTAGAGGAACTATACTGCCATGAGATGTAGTTCGACACATCTCCTCCAGGCACACCTACCACAATTGCATAATTGGTTAATGAAGTCACAGGGACCGGAGTTGAAAAGGCACATTCAATCCAGCCGTCTTGTAACGCTGAGGCGCTTAGAGTCACGGTGCCTAAAGGAGAAGAAAGAGGGTGACTATTGGTATCCACTCCATGAATAGCAACTTCAATATTTCCCCCCGGAGATCCTACCTTTTTTAGTAATAAGTTGATCTGCCGTATTTCTTTTGTGCCGCTGTCGGTATAAAAAACTTGTGCATATTTATTCACACCGAAGATGTTGGCATCTACACTGCCTGTATCTTGGTTAAGGATTAAACCTTCTTTGTCCATATAAACGGGTATAGGTGTTATGCCTCCGTTTAATGTTTCACCCGCAACGAGTTGAACGGTATTCAAGTTTTCAGCGCTCGAAGAATCTGCCCCACCATTCCCAGATGTGGCGGCTACTAAGGCATAAGGCGCGGCCAACAGCCGTGTCTGTCGCCCCCTCCCCCTCCATGGCCGCTGTTGTTCCGTCCAAGCGGACCGAAGAAATCAAGGTGGTGGTACACCAATGTCCATAAGGCGTTTTGGCAAAAAGCCTGTTCTCGCCCAACGCCTGGCCCCGCAGACAAGTCATATTCGTTTTCGCCCCGGATTCATCAATAAAGACAAGGCGACTTGGATCAAGTTTGGCCACCTCTTGGATCCACTGCTTTCTCAAGAGATTTACATCCGCCCGGTCTTGCTCGCTGGCGTGAAGCGTTTCTTTTATACCGGCAGCCCAACCGATTCAACGCCCGCTGTACGGCCATGATCGACCCCTTCACGCCGCTCATGTTCTTGAGTTCTTCAAGCGTTGCATCGGGATGTTTGCCCCCCAGTTGAGCCAACGCCTTGAGCTGCTTTCCGCTGTAGAGGGCCTGACGATGCCCACGCGGTCGGGGAGCGGTCTGTCCGGTTTCGTTGAAACGAGAGAGCCCACGCTGAAACGTTCTAAGATCTACACGATAAGAAGATGCGATATCGGCCTGGGAACCTTTGCCCATTTTGTAGGCATCTATCGCACGCCGCCGGATCTCTGCTGTTGCTATACTCGTGTCGTGGAGTATAGATCTTCTAGAGAGGCATTTTCAATCGTTAAATGCTCTAAATTGCCACTTTGAGAAAAACTGATAGCGGGCCAGCCATTGACCAATGCCAGGGAGGTGTCCGTTGCATTGTTGTTTCCGGTAGACACGGGATCCCCCCCAAGTCGTGCCACCTGTGTCTGACGATCTTATATACTTCCCCCCATAGCCAACCGCAGGCGTATTCCCAATAACGGCTAGTGAGTTATTATCAATATTATAAATGCTAATTCCAAAGTCGAGGGTTATCGTCGTTCCCCATGACGTTCCGTTGGCATCACTGGCTCGGACAAATCTTAAATAAGTGGTACCGTAAGGGTAAATATAACTGATAGCGGGTATTCCATTGACAATGACTAGCGAGGAAATAACTCCAGCTCCAATATATTGAGGGGAGCCCCAAGCGGTGCCATCGGCATTATCCGCGCGCACATACCACACTTCGTTTCTGATCTGAAAACTAATAGCTGGCTTCCCATTAACGATTGAAAGTGAGTTATATCCGAAAGAATCAGAATCGTGGTCGGTCGCTCTGGTTGTTTCCACTGCATTTTCTGCGGCCGTTACCTGAGCCGTGAAATTACTGGGGGTTGTACTGAAAATAAACGGTTCGGCGCTCACCCCCGCCAGGGAAGAAGTGGTTTGTGCGCTTAACGTCACGATAGGGGCTTGGCTGAATGACGGGTTAAAATCAACGGAAAAGGTAAGATCACAATTAATGAATCCATCACACGTAAGGTTCGTAAATCCTGACAAAACGCTGGAGCTCCCATCGGATGTGGCGGCCACCAGCGCATAAGGTGCGGCCAATACCCGTTCCCGCGGAGTGAGTTCAGAACCATCAATGGTAATACTCAACCAGGCATTCGCCCCCGCCACAGTTAATGCAGCTGTTAAATCACTTTCCGAACCACTTCCATTCCCGTTATCACCTAGATAAGTAGAATATAAACCATCGGTAACATCAACCAAATCGTCTTCCTGATAGATCAAGGTTCCTCCAGTAGAAGCATTGTACAAGCTTAAGGTCACGGTCATGTTATTGCTGTTGACCAAACTACTGTTTTGGATGAGTCGGCCTTGGTAATTGATCATACCCGGCACCTCTCCCCAAACAGGATTGCTCAACAGAACCCCTAAAAAAATAAACATACTTGTATTTTTCATAACCGAATCTCCTTGTTTATAATGAAACCATCTCATCACATTAGTCTCTTACGGGGCTACTGCCATCCAGTTCACCTGTATACGAGAAGGAGTTGTCCCTCCCATTGTCACATATCTTATACTTCCTTGTCTGCGATATAACTGACCGCCGGTTCTCCGTTGACAATGGTCATGGAGGTGTAGGTGCCTGCATTTCCATCGTTATCTACGGTGACAGGCGGGGCCCAGGAGTCGCCATCCGGATCTAATGCGTTGACATATTTCAACATATCATTTGAGGAGTCATAATAACTGATCGCCGCGTTTCCATTGACGATTGCGAGTGAAGAATAGTAACCTACTACAATTCCTACGCCATTGCTGGTATCGACAGGGATGGGCGAAGCCCATAACACACCACTGGAGTCACTGGATCTAACATATTTCAAATCGTAACCCTGATTATCATGATAGCTGATGGCTGGATGGCTGTTAACGATAGCTAAAGAGTTGATATGGGCCCCCATTCCGCTCGCAATGGTAGTCGGTGTGTTAGTCCAAAAATCACCATAAGAATCGTTAGCTCTTTCATACATTAAATTGTCACCGAAGTAAAAACTGATGGCGGGCTTTCCATTGACCAGCGCCAGGGAGTTGTACTGTCCATCTTTTGCGGTAGATACGGCAGGTTCCCAGGAAGTGCCACTTGCGTCTGATGCTCTTTTATAGGCTATCGCATTCATCTGTATGTTTTTATAACTAACCGCAGGCTTGCCTTCGATAATGGCTAATGAGCTCTTTGCCCTTCCGCCAGGATCGAGGATTATAGGCATTCCCCATGATGTTCCGTCGGCATCATTGGCTTGAACAAATTTTAGATGATAATAGGTGGGGTGATAATAACTGATAGCAGGCACTCCATTGAAAACGGCCAGGGAGGGGGCTGCTCCGCTATTCCCTACAGTTTCAATAAGTTGAGGGGAGCCCCAGGCGGTGCCATCGGCATTATCCGCGCACACATACCACACCTCAGCTCCCTTCTGAAAACTAATGGCCGGCTTTCCGTTAACGGTCGCGAGTGAAGTATATTTGGAATCATTATAGTTATCACTGACCGCTGTGCTTATTTTCACCGCATTTTCCGTGGCCGTTACCTGAGCCGTGAAATTACTGGGAGTTGTCCTTAAAACAAACGGTTGGGCGCTAACTCCCGCGAGCGAAGAAGTAGCTTGTGCGCTTAACGTCACGATAGGGGCTTGGTTGAATGGCGGGTTAAAATCAATGGTAAAGGTAAGGTCACAATTAATAGGTCCATCGCATATAAGGTTTGTAAATCCGGATAAACCACTCAAGTTTCCCCCTGATGTCGGGGTTACCAACGCATAAGGTGCGGCCAACAGCCGTTCCCTCGGAGTTAGTTCAAAACCATCAATGGTGACACCCAACCAGGCATTCGTCCCGGCCACAGTTAGCGCTGCTGTTAAGTCACTTTCCGAGCCACTTCCATTCCCATTATCGCCCAAATAGGTAGTATATAAACCATCCGTAACATCCACGGTGTCGTCTTCCTGATAAATCAAACTGCCCCCGGTCGAGGCATTGTACATGCTCAACGTCACCGTCATGCTATTGCTGTTGACCAAACTACTGTTTTGGACGAGTCGTCCTTGGTAATTAACCATACCCGGGATTTCACCCCAAACAGGGCTGTCTAACAGGTCGTTGCCCATAAAAAACAAAATGCCAACAGCGATGAGCCATTTCTTTTTTTTCATACCTGAACCTCCTTGTTTATCATACATGATTATTCGCGGAATACTCGTAACGTTAACGAATACTTTCTATAAAAATAAAGCGGTTCGTGGCAATGGTTCCCGTCCATGTAAAACTATTGGTCACCTTGTACCACGGGGCTGTTCCTCCCATAATATTGGTATCCGTTAACGAAAGGGCGTTTCCGAATCCGCCCCATTGATTTTCGGTCCACACGATATGACGAGTTCCACCACCTCGCCCAATCCAATGTACCCGAAAATTACCTCCCGGCAACAATTCCAGAGAAACAATCGAAAGGTGGTGAGCCGCATCCGTTGGATCAAAGCCTCCGTTAGATTCTACACTGTCCGTCATGCCATCGCCATCGGTATCCGGATTGTTTGGGTCACTGTTTGCTAAGCCCACGAATGCAGAACCGTCTATTTCGGTTGAGTCTTCGAGTCCGTCCCCATCGTTATCAGGGTCAGCTTCGATAGGAATCCCATTGGCGCTCAAGACGTGTGGACGTAGAAAACTGCTCCCTATAAATCCCGCATAATGTGTGTAGGTTCCATCAGAAGAAACACTCACGGTTCCCGGTTGGGCCAGGGCATGGACATTGGCATAAGTCCCTCCATGGGTAACCCACGTACCTGCGGAGGTCGTGACAGATGCGGTCTGATCAAACGCTCCTTCACTCAGGCTAGACAATAAACACAAAATCGCGAAAGTCGTCAGGAGAAGAAATTTCTTTTTCATTTTTTAGAATACCTCGACAAATCTAATACCTGAATCCGTCAGCTATCGCTTCGGAAGGCGTTTTGGGGCTCAAAAGTTGAAAATTTTTTCCTTGAGATGCTCGCTTTTGGGCGGATTAGGACCGGCCAAGTATCACCCTGATGAATTTTTTGAGCGTACAGGTCAGATTCACTCTGATTTGGCCATTTTGGGGCGTAGGCCTCCTTGGGCAGTCGCCTTAGAGTATTGTTAAAGGTGCACGGAGGGCTATGCGAAGGAATGGGCAATATCTTGTATCACTTCAAACCAGCGACAACGCTTGCCAAAGTGAAGTTCAATTCGTCCGGCGTGGCGGACCAATCGAACCGCGCAATAGGTTGAAGGCCACCATGGCGCATAACAGAATAATCTTATTGGCACAGAGTCTCCCCAAAGGCAATCGCTCAACATCAAGATCGCTTTTGAGTTCACTGTGGTACTGCTCGCTGGGGCCATGTCCATGATAGAGATCTAGCACCGTCTTGGCACGACAAGAGAGGTTCGTCCACCAGGTGTTTACCTCAAGTTTAGGAACCAGAAGTTTCTGACCATCGATATCGATGGTGCGTTCAATCACTTCGAAGGCCACCGGGACACAAGGGCGGTTTTGGTCATCACCGGGATGGAAATGATCGAAAAAGCCTGTGTAAACGTTCTTGCCTTCACGACTGTCTTGTTTGTCTCCAACTCGGCGTGCAAGGGCCAGCATTTGTTCAGGACATTCGCGGCGAGGATTTCGCTTTACGATAAAATAATGATCCCCAAAAGCGTCGAAGTTATCGGCCGCAGCGTTGCCACTATCAAGCCGAAGCAAACATTTTCCACCTAGGCCCAGGGTCTGGAGCGTTTCAACGCTGCGGGCAATAAACGCGGTCGTTCCCGACTGACAATGTTGTTTACCGGGTCGAAGTTCGCACTCAAGCATGTGGCCTTGAGTGCCCACATAGGCAAATATCGGGGCGTAACCATCATGGCCCTTCTAGGTGTAGGAAACGCCTTCTTTCGAAGAGCCTGAGTGATCCAAAGGGCTCACATCGATATCGACGGGAACAAGATCAAGCCCTTCGACATCTACCTAGCCAAAGGGGCCCGAGGAAAGAAGTTCGGTGTTGAGTTTGCGTAGCCCCACATGGGTTCTGGCTGGGGGCAGGTCGTCGAAACGACGTCGGAACACCGGCTCAGAGGCTACCTTTTTAACTCCCCTTTTTAAGTCCAAAGGCATTCATAAAAATCTCATCACCCCGGTACAGGTCGATATCATTGAAATCGGTTCGACCGTTGCAAAGTAAGCCGATCTGGGTAAGGAGGATCTCCCGATCAGAGATCGCATCGGAGCGGCGTGGTTGAAAATTGGAGGGAAGAATCCGTTGAGCATGATCCTCAAGCAGTAGGCCGCAAAGATGATTTCCGCTTGTGCTGTTGAGTTCGCCCTTGCCAGTCTTTATTTTATATTGTTTCATATACACACCTGTTGGGGTGGGGTTGTTTGTTTGAATACGGGTATCCTCCCCGCTTTAGCCCAACAGGTAATGAAAAATCGTCAGATTTTATCTGACGGATTCAGGTTAGAGTTAATCTGCTATCTCTCATGTATATACTCGCTCAAGAACACAATTTTCTTCCGTATAAAAATAGAGGCTTAGTAGATTATATAAAATGGGATTCAAACGCAAGTCTAATTCCATCCGGCAGACAGCGAGATTTCGATAGCCCAATGGTATCGTCATGAGGATTCCCAAAGGCGCGGATTCTATAATCAAGTGCAACAAAAGAAAAATGAGCTCAGATCTGTATCTGACATCTTGAGATTAAAGAATAAATTGGATACAGGATCGGTCAAGAGCCTGTATCAACAAGGTCTATAGGACATTCGGGTATCGATGCTACAAAGAGTTTACCGTACCACTTATTCCTCACACGACTGTCTAAGACCACGATGGTCCCTTCATCGGTTGCAGTACGAATAAGGCGACCGACTCCCTGACGAAATTTCAAAATCGCTTCAGGCAAGGAGTACTCTTTAAACGGATCACCGCCTTGTTCTTTAATCCGATCTATTCTTGCCTTTGTTACGGGCTGATCAGGAACTGCAAAAGGGAGGCGGGTTATAATCACATTGCTTAAGGCTTCACCCCGCACATCTACACCCATCCAAAAACTGGCCAGACCAAACAAAACACTGGGAACATCCTCCTGAAACGTTTCTAACATGGCATGACGAGGCATGCCGGTTCCTTGCACAAGAAGTGTGATCTTCTGATCGCTAAAAAACGTTTCTACTTCATCGGCGACCCTTTTCATAAAAAAATCACTGGTAAATAAGACAAACGCACGCCCTTTTGATTGTGTCACAAAATATTTCACGGCTTTAACGACCCCTTTGAAATAACCTTCTGCATCACTAGGGTCTGGCATGTTTTTGGGGATCAAAATGCGCATGTGTTGACTATATCGAAATGGGGACCCTACCCGCAAAGTGCCTCCTTTATTCACCCCTACCCGCTCTTGGAAATAATCTAAGGTGTTTTGTACGGCAAGAGTGGCGCTTGTCATAATGACGGATGAAATTTTTTCAAAAAGGTTTTCTTTTAGTACTGGGGCGACTTCAATTGGCGCTGAATATAATACGAGCTGTTTTTTACGCCGACCTTCCAGTCCAACCCAATAAACGTGATCAACATGGGTTTGATGCAAAAAACTTTCCAATCCCATACTTAACTCTAAGCCACGACGATGAACAGATTGAAGTTCAGCGCGTAAATCTTCGTCTTTCATATCCTCAGAGACCTCTTTAAGGATGGATATAATGTAGTTGATACGGCTAAAGATTCCGGTCTGGATAGACAAAGGCTCAGACACTGTTCGTTGACGAATCCCGGTCTCCAATTTTGCCCATTCATGAATCTGCGCAAATAATTCCTCCACATGATCCCATAAATCCATAACGGCATTGGCCCCTTTTCCATGTTTTATGAGTGGAAACAACCCTTTGGTCTGTTCTGGATTGTATAATCGTCGCATCCAATGCTGGAACCCAAATTGCGATATACGCAATCCCACATGTTCAGTCGCTACCTGTTCCATTTGATGGGCTTCGTCAATAACAACAACCGAATGGGCCGGCAAAAAACCTCCTCCTTTGGTTTCCAGCGCTAAGTTTGAAAATAAAAGATGATGATTTACAATGAGTAGATGAGCTTCTCGAATACGTTTCCGAGCTTTCATAAGGAAACAAGCCGAATATTCAGGACATTTTTGCCACATGCAATTACCCTGTTCCACACAGACCACGTCCCAAACATCCCCGGGCGGCACGACCTGCATATCCTGCAGGCTCCCTTCGCATGTCTCGTTCGACCATTTTCGAATCGCGTTTAGTTCTGATTCTTTGTTTTTTTGAAAAAGATCGGGGCCCATTTGCTCTGCACGGGCCAGTCTTCGTAAACAGAGATAATTGCTCCGGCCTTTAACTAAAACGGCTTTAAAATCTACGCCTATATGTTTTTGTAAGAATGGAATATCTTTATACATCAACTGTTCTTGCAGACTAATGGTGTGGGTAGCAACAATGACCTGCATTTTCTGTTCAACAGCCGCTAAAATTAAGGGGACCAAATAGGCGAAGCTTTTTCCGACACCCGTACCGGCTTCAACCACCAAATGGGTTTGGGCTTCTACAGCTTCAGCAACCGCTTCAGCCATAGCCAATTGTTGTGGGCGAAATTCATAAGGAAAGGCCCCTCCCGCAATGGCATGCTCTAATCCCCCACCCGCTTCAAAGAAAGCTTTTGCAAACTTCTGGATATCTAAAGTAGAGCCAACAGGCTCTATGTTTGATTGTGGTGCAATCATACTGGATGCTAGATACTGGATTCTGGATATTAGATGCTCGATGCTTGATCCATTATTCATCCCGCATCTAGCATCCAACCATGGAGCGAGCGAAGGGATTCGAACCCTCGACAACCACCTTGGCAAGATGGGGCTCTACCACTGAGCTACGCTCGCTTTATAAAAAAATGGATGATAGTATTTCCTGAAATGAAAGCAAGAGCAATTGCCATTTAATGGAATCTAGGGTAGTTTGTTTTAAATAAACTTTGAACAAAGAACCCTTACCCCTAAAAAAAGGAGGCCCCATGGCTCTTATTACAGAAAGCGGACCGGAAACGTTATCGATTGGATCGAAAGGGCCCACCTTTAATCTTCCAGCAACGGACGGCACTGAGTATAGCCTTCAATTTTTTAAGGAGAGCAAAGCCGTAGTTATCTCCTTTACGTGTAACCATTGCCCTTATGCAAAAGCGTACGAAGATCGATTTATCGACCTTACACAAAAATTCACTTCTCAAGGAATCGCTTTTGTAGCCATTAATTCAAACGATGACATCAATTATCCGGATGATAGTTTTGAAAACATGAAAATCCGAGCAAAGAACAGAAACTTCCCTTTTCCGTATTTACGGGATCATTCACAAGAAATTGCCAAAGCGTATGGCGCGGTTTGTACCCCCCATTTTTTTGTATTGAATCAAAACAAAAGTCTCGTTTATGAAGGTCGCCTTGACGATAATTGGAAAGAACCTTCTTCGGTAACCTCACGAGATTTATATAACGCCGTTGAAGCCATCGTGATGGATAATCCCGTATCTACACCGAATACCAACCCCATGGGATGCAGCATTAAATGGAAATAGAAAGTTTAACTACTAAAGGTCCCTTAGAGAAAACTTAAGTGAAAGGAAAAAATTGATAGCTATGACCTTGATCACTGTCATCTTCGTCGTAGTGAGCATTGCAACGTTTGTTAACATCATGCTTCCAACGGCTATGAGGTGGGTACCATCGTACAGCTAGAGTCTATCTCTGCCGAACGGGTAAGAATGTAGAACGCTTTGATTCAGCTAGAGTTTTTGGTTGGTTAATTTTATTGTGTTTACCCATTGTAACGTCTATTTCCGGAATTGTGATCCTCGTGTTTTTCTTCAGGCTCTAGAAAAAGAATATTGGGGTTACTGAATAAAAAAAGTCAAAAAGGACGCTTAGCTCAGTTGGCAGAGCAGCTGACTCTTAATCAGCGGGTCCAGGGTTCGAGCCCCTGAGCGTCCACCAACCTCACTTTTTTGTTATCTTTAAAACAAGGGGAATAAGAAGGATAAAAAATATCGCATTAAAAACATAAATAGCTCTAACACCTAAATGGGTTGCAATCAAACCGCTTAAGAGAGGCGCCATCATCCACCCCATTGATCGGGCGGTAGCAGCCCACCCAAATATAAATCCACGACGGTTTTCGGGCGTAGCTCTCGCTAACCATACTTGTAAGATGGGATCAAGACCACCAGAACAAAATACCATTCCGAAACGAGCCGTATAAAGTGTCATAAATGAAGAGGCCATTCCTTGAGGGATGACGCATATTCCAGCCCCTAATAGTAGAACCGGTATGATCCTGTGAGGCGGTAGACGATCCGCTAGAGGACCTATAATAAGACCGCTCAACAAACCTGCAACGCTGCTTACAGCAAAGAGCCCTCCCATCCAAAGAGAGACCCCTTCAAGACGACCGCAAATTTCCTGTACTAATAAAGGAACCATCGCCATATCAAACTGTCTGACCACCCCCATTAAAATAAGGAGAATCAATATAGGCAATGCCGGCCCTAGCTGAGGCCAAGATAATTTAGGTCGTTCGTCAGAAATCGGCAACCCGATCTTCATTTCGTTAACAGATTCTTTTGTGCCCAGTAAAATTAATAACCCAGCTATAAAAAGAAAAGTACTCGAAAACAAAAAAGCGTTTCTATACCCTGCGCAATCAGAAAAGATCCCTCCCAACAAGGCACCAACCATTACCCCCGAAAAGACGGCTGAACTCAACGAACCTAACGCAAAACCACTACGATGCTGAGGGGTCTGAGCGGCCACCATTGCTTGAGCCGCCGTAACCGTCCCGGTCAACATACCTTGGATAAAGCGTAAGATAACGAGGGATTCAACGTTCTGGACCCACCCCATACATAGCAAAACAAAAACCGCGGAAAAATTTGCGCGTAACAACATGAGTCGTCGACCATATCGATCTGCTAATAAACCCCATACAGGCGCAAAGATGGCTAGCGCTAAGGGTGTGGCCGCCGCAAAAAAAGAGATCCATAGTTTAAGTTTGCCCGGATCATGGATACCCAGTTCTTGAATGTAATAAGGGGCAAAAGGCATAGCAAAAGAAAAGCCCATAATGGAGAAAAACTGGGATAACCACACAAAAATTAAAGTACGTTTCCAATGCATTGCGGCACATTTCTTATTATTCGGAGTTGTTTCTTATATAAAATTGAACTAGATAGTACGTATACCATGAAAAACAAAAAGGGCATACCCTTATCCAACATTCTCAAGACACTTCAGGATCTAGCTCCACTCGAGTTAGCTGAAGGGTGGGATAATACAGGACTTTTGATCGGTCCCACAAAACCTAGACCCATTACGTCTATCCTCTTAACACTTGATTTAACGATGGCTGTTTTGGAAGAGGCCCTACGTGAAAAAACGGACATGATCATTGCGTATCACCCCCCTATTTTTGAGCCTATTAAAGCGTTGACTCGGAATGATCCAAAAGGACGTTTGGTCCTACAAGCCATACAAGCAAATCTAGCAGTGTATTCACCTCATACAGCATTGGACACTGTCGATGGCGGGCTCACAGACTGGCTTTGTGAAGGAGTCGGGAATGGAACACATCATCCAATATATTCAATAGAAAAGCAGGGAATAGGCACAAAAGGTCCCGGTCGGGTATTAACCCTTGATACCCCACTCCTATTAACCACCATTCGTAAAAAGCTTAAAAAGCATCTGGGGATAAAATTTCTCCGTGCCGCTCTGAGTTCACCACATAAAAAAACAAACACCCGATTTAAAAAGGTTGCGCTATGTCCAGGTGCAGGAAGTTCTGTACTCCAAGATGTACAAGCTGATTTGTATGTTACGGGAGAAATGCGTCATCATGATGTATTGACCGCTCTTGAAAGCGGGATAAGCGTTCTATTGTGTGAGCATGCACAGTCTGAACGTGGATATCTGCCTATCTTTAAAAGGAAATTAGAGCAGCGTCTCGGCCATGAAGTTAGAACTAAACTTGCTACAAGCGACTTTGGTCCTCTTCAGATTATGTAATCGATGTAGAAAACACTCCCTCTCGAAGAGACCTCTAAAAAGAATCATCTCCTATAGAACATAGACGGAGACACTCCAAATGTTACAGACAATCTAACCATCTAAATCTAGCACAACAGTAGAGCAGTCTATTATAAAACCGATCTTATGGCCTGATTTCAGCATTATATCGGTAGAATGCTTTATCTAACCTGGATCCGTCAGTTAAACGTGGAATTTCTGTGCGAAGGCTTTGGAGGCAAAAGGTTACAAAAAAACGTAGGCGCACCCATAGGGTGCATCAAGGTTTTTTTGTAGCTCTTTTTGGCCCAAATGATTCGCACAGAAATTCCACGTTTAACTAACGGATCCAGGTCTAAATCATTTGATATATCAATAAAGCTTATTGTAGAGCTTTGTACAGCAACCGTGTCGATTCCCATCCATAACGCTTCAACAAGATTCGTTGTACGTTCTAGTATAAAAAGAGAACCAATGATTGCTCCGTCGGTTCCTACCTGAATACCTTGTGCCACAGACCCAATGGAGGTCACTGAAAATATCAGACCTAAATCTGTTACCGTAGTAATTGCTACACCCGTATTATTGTCTGGATTTGGGTCTCCTGTATCAGACGTTGATGTAACGGTATTCACAAACGTTCCTGTCGTGGTTGGAAGAGCCACAATCGCTACTTGCCCGGTATTGCTACTTAGTAGATCCCCTAAGTTGCAGATCACAATCCTTCCAAAGTCTGTACACTGAGCACTCGCGCTTACAAAGCTAAACGTTACTGGCAATGTATCGACTACAATGACATTGGTCGCTGTGTCCGGTCCACTGTTTATGACACTGATGGTATAGGTCAACTGATTGCTCACCGCTATACTGGCGCTTCCACTCTTGATCGTGCTTATGTCGGCATTGCCTGGCAACGTAGCCAATACCGTGTTCGTGGTCGACCCCACATCATTACTTGAAACCGGATCTGATGTATCTGAAGAAGTCGTGGCGGTATTTACAAAGGTTCCTGTCGTGGTTGGGGTGACCACAATGGCTACTTGACTGGTACTATTAGCAGGCAAATCATTCAAATCGCAGGCCACGATTCCTCCTACTTCCGTACAGCCAGCACTAGCGGCAGCAAAGGTGAACCCAGAGGGCAAGCTATCAGTGATCACCGTATTAGAAGCAACATTTGCACCGTTATTTACAACGGTAAGTGTGTATATAAGTTGGTTGCATACCGCAACAGGATCTGGCTGGCTACTGGCACTTGTGCTTAAATCGGCAGTACCCTCTGCTGCGACGGTTACGATATTGGTCGTCATTCCGGCATTATTTACTTGCATCTGGGTCTCCGGTGGCAGAACTCGATGTGGCAACGTTCACAAACGTTCCCGTCACGGTTGGTATAGCCACAATGGCAACCTGATTGGTATTGCCACTGAGGAGATTCCCTAGATTACATATCACAATTCCACCAACATCTGTACACTGAACACTCGCGGTTGCGAAGTTAAACGTTGCTGGCAATGGATCCACTACGATCACATCGGTCGCCGTATCCGGTCCACTATTTATGACAGTGATGCTATACGTCAACTGATTGCTCACCGCTATACTCTGGATGCGCTTCCACTCTTGGTCGTGCTTATGTCGGCATTGCCTGGCAACGTAGCCAATACCGTGTTCGTGGTCGACCCCACATCATTACTTGAAACAGAATCTGATGTATCTGAAGAAGCGGTCGCCGTATTTACAAAGGTTCCTATCGCGGTTGGGGTAACCACAATGGCTACTTGACTAGTACTATTAGCAGGCAAATCATCCAAATCACACGTCACGATTCCTCCCACTTCTGTACAGCCAACACTCGCGGCAACAAAGGTAAACCCGACCGGTAGATTATCAGTGATCACCGAATTGGAAGCGACGTTTGGACTACTGTTCACAACGGTAACCGTGTATATAAGTTGATTACTTACCGCAACAGGATCTGGTTGACCACTGATAGTTGCACTTAAATCGGCATTACCAGGTGCCACGTCAGTTACAAGGGTAGACTCCTGATATGCATTATTATTGGGCTGTGGATCGCCCGTAATAGATCCTGGATCCGTCAGTTAAACGCGGATTTCTGCACGAACCATTTGGGCCAAAAGGAATTACAAAAAAGCCTCGACGCACCCAGCGGGTGCGCCTGCGTTTTTTTGCAACCTTTTGCCTCCAAAGCATTCGCACAGAAATCCCACGTTTAACTGACGGATCCAGGTAGATGTTGATGTGGCTGTGTTAAAAAACGTTCCCGTCGCCGTTGGCCTCACCACAATAGCAACCTGGCTTGTACTACCACTAGGTAAATCGCCTAGGTTGCAGATAACAATTCCACCAACTTGGGTGCACTGGGCACTAGCGGTCTCAAAGTTGAACGTCACTGGTAATGGATCAAACATGATGACATTGGTTGCGATATCCGGTCCTATATTTATTACTGTTATACCATAGGTTAGCTGATTGCTCACTGCTATGCTAGGCACGCTTCCGCTCTTAACTGTATCCAAATCAGCGCTACCAGGTGCTGCAGCTATTACGGTGTTGATGGCTAAGGCTGTATCATTACTTGGGTTGAAATCCTCCGCAACCGAGGAAACCGTAGCGGTATTGGTAAACGTTCCAATATTCTTGGGTACGACCAGAATGGCAACCTGACTCGTGCTCCCGTTCGCCAAATCGCCTAAATTACACGTTACGGTACCTCCAGATTCCGTGCACCCTAAGCTAGCGCTATCAAAGCTAAAATCGGTCGGTAAGGTGTCGGTCACAACTGTATTTGATGCGGTGTTTGGACCACTGTTTATAACGGTAATGGTGTAAAGCAGCAGGTTATTTAAGACAACTGGATCTATATGACTATTCTTGGTCACACTTAAATCAGCCTGCCCATTCAGGTTGTCACGATAATCAGCATCACCGCCCAGGTTGACATCGCCGTCGGTATCGGGATAGTTGGTTGCTGGAACTGTAATGCCCGCATTTGCGGTCCCAAAAACATTGGTTTCATCAAAGCCATTGCCTAACCCATCAAAATCGGAATCAACTAAAACAGGATTGGTGACTCCATTCTCGTTAAAATCGAGAATTCCATCACTATCCGCATCCATGTCAAGGTAATCATTTGTGCCATCTCCATCGGTATCCACTAAATTGGTTATACCGACTGAGGAATAGGCTGAATCAAATCCATTTGGAAGAGGAGTCCCACCGTTCGGCGCAATATAACTCAGTGTGCCTTGAACTTCAATGTTATCAGGAATTCCATCGCCATCACTATCTAAATCATGATCATTAGGAATTCCATCAACATCTATATCTCCTGACCCGAATGGCACTAACTTAAGCATAATTTCCTTTTGTTTAACCAATGGCGATTTCTGTGAGCAGGCACAATCATTTCGTGCCTTGGTTTAGTCAGCAAATGATAGTTTTTTCGTCGTCTCTTTACAGCTCGAGGTTTACTTCTGCCAGGGCGTTGCCGCAAGGGTCTTTGGGTCATGCTTTCATAGAGCATAGAAATCAAACCGAAACGTTCCTTCCGACTCATTCTCGCTTGATTTAGATTCGGCTCCCAACTGCGCAAGGCTTGAAGCGAAGTTTTGAAGCTAATTTGCCGAACGGGCAAACCAGCCTCTTCAGCCGCCTCATACATGATCCGGCGCATGCAGTTGTAGGCAATAAAATACATCACCATCTCTTTTCGGATCATTTCCGGGCTCTTGCATCGTAAGATATCCATACCCAGCGTTGTTTTTATATCACGGAAAAAGAGTTCAACATCCCAACGCCGAAAATACACATCGGCTAAATCTTTGGCAGGGTACTTTTCTGCATCTAATAATGTGGTGACCAGATAGATCACTTTAGATCGAAAGCCGGGCTGATTGATCGTTATTTTAACTTGGCGTAGCAGCAAGCTAGGGGGAAGGGCTTGAAGATTTTCAGCACTCAGACCGCTTACTTTTAACGGTCGAACCCATCGAATAAGAAGATCACCCTTTCCTAAACTCTTTACCGCATTAATGGCTTTAACAGGAGGTCTTCGACAGAGACTTATGATGCTATCAATGCCTCGTTCTGAACGTTCGCATATATCGCGATAACCACAGAAGGCCTTATCTCCCAACAGGATATCGCCCTTTCGAAAGGCATCGATTTGTTGTCGAAGACGGATGATCTCGCTGACATGTTTGTTGCTGGTTCGGTAACTAAGCAGGGCTCCGGTATGCAGAGAAAAACAGGCCGTTATTCGTGCTGAAGGCAACCCGCATCCTGGCTTCTGATGATGTTGTTGAGGCCATTGATCTTGATTGGGCTTTGTATCTGGCATCGATACACCGGTGCTGTCAACCACCACGATCCGATGACCACGCCAGTTATCGCTAGCACCCATGCTCTCTATCGAATCAACCCCATGAGAATGAATCGTCTTGGAGATCCTCTATCGTTAAATTATTTCTGGCTTTGCAGTAGGCAGAGGTGGCTGAAGAAGGCAGCTGTAGGCCACGTAGTGCTGCATAAGCCTTAAGTTTTTGAACAATTTCTTGACAGCTTCCATCGTCGCTAAGCACTTGAGCAAGGAAGGCCCAAGACGTATTGCTTTTGCTGAAGATCCGGCGACGACTGTGGGTACCGGACACTGCCGGGGCGAGAAGGGACTCGGGAATAAAAGCCCCAAAAGCTTCCCCAAGTTGGGTGAACCTTTTTTGCTTGAGAATCCTTACCTCATCGGCAAGTTTCTGTTGCTTTGAACGGGGTTTCCGACGTAGTGTATGTACGTGAAACCCTGGGAATATCGGTGTTGTTTTTTGCATGTGCCACTATGGCATTTTCATCCCGTATTTTCAGGGTTTTTATCATGCAAAAGGGGTTTAAGTTAGTGCCATTCAGGTTATGGCTAGACTTTCACACGTTAGTCAATCATCATGTTGAGAGCACTGTTTATGCTCGTATTTTATTTAACCGATCCAAAAGTCTTGTAATTTGAAAACAAAAATATACCGTTTTTGCCAAGACTTAAGTCTATGGCTTTTTTTTAGCGGAATGTTGAATGCTGCGTATGCGCTTGGGCCTCATGAAATTGTTTTGCTTGTAAACCAAAACTCGTTGGTCTCTAAAGAAATTGCCAATCATTATATTCAATGGCGAAAAATACCCTCACAAAACGTTATCTCCTTATCACTCCCCGAATCCTTTTTTGCTGGAGAGGTGCAAGTCTCCCCAGAAAATTTTCGTACGATGATCTTTGACCCAACCCTCAAGGCCATCAAAGAACGCCATTTGGATAAATATATATTGGCATGGATCTATTCAGCGGACTTTCCGATACGGATTACATCTCCACAACCCATGTCTCTTCAAGGTATCACTTTCTCGAAAGGCCAGGTCGTAGAGGCCGAACAAATCAAAACCGGTTCTTATCGATCACGTTTATTTTGCGGTCCAGACAAAGCCAACGGACCCCAAGTAAATGGAGGGACACTCGACCAATATAAAAATTCGTTAAAAGAAAAAATGCCTATCCCCAGCATGATGTTAAGTTATGTGGGAACCAATGGGCTTACAAAAAAGGAAGCGTTGACAACACTCCGATCGGGTATGATAGCCGATCACTCTTTTCCTACAGGGACCATTTTTTTTATTAAAAGCGATGATGTTCGATCGACGTGTCGGGATTGGCAGTTTCCGGGTGCTGCAAAAGAACTAAAAAAACTAGGGGTTCAAGCTGTGATTACAACGAATTTCCCTGTGAATCAAACCTCGATTATGGGGGTACAAATGGGAAACGCATATGCTTTTCCTCGACAAGCAGGAATTTATCTTCCCGGAAGTATGGCCGAGCACCTTACTAGTCTCGGGGCTGTATTTCATCATCCTGAACAAACAAAACTTACCGCATGGTTACAAGCAGGAGCAACGGCTTCTGCTGGAACGGTCGTCGAACCCTACTCCGTATGGCCCAAATTCCCACATGCACGATTTTATTGCCACTATGCCCGAGGCTATACGTTACTTGAAAGTTTTTACCTATCGATAAGATCTCCATCTCAAATACTCCTTGTTGGAGAACCGTTAGCCCAACCCTGGGCACCTCCCTTTTCGATCACATTCGTTTCTTTAGATGACCATCCCAAGAAAAAAAGAACCTTTTATGCTCAAGTCTCTCCTTCCATCTTATCCTCGCGTGTTAACTATAGATATTATTTGGATGGGAAAGATGTCACTCAACCCCTAGAACAAGAGACCTTTCATCTAGATACAGAGGTCTTATCTGATGGGTACCATGAACTACGCGCGGTTGCATACACCCAAGGAAGTATTCACTATGAAGCATTCTCTGTCCAAACGTTTGACGTCCAAAACACAGGAAAGAGAGTTGAACTCATCGGCCTTGCACCTGATTCAACCATTGACTTCTCTAACCCCATTCAGCTTCAAGTCCACGTTAAGGGGACACAGAAACCACAATTCGTCGGCGTTATGAACCACGAACGATTGCTAGGCAAAAAGCACGTTCAAGACGAAACTTCGTATACATTCGAATATAACCTCGATATATTGGGGGCCGGCCCCAATCGGTTACAAGCGATTGCTTTTTATGAAGATGAAGAAGTCCGAGGAAAACCTCTCTATTTTGAAATCAAACAAACGGAATAACGTCTTGTCAACACCCTGCATATTTTTTGATCGCGATGGAGTCGTAAATGAATCACCTGGTCCTGGTTATGTCGAAAGCATCGAAGATTTTCATATTCAAGAAGGATTTATTAGCGCTTTACGTGTTGTTAAAGAATATGAGCACCACGCCATTATTGTTACGAATCAACGGGGCGTAGCACGCGAAATCGTTGCTATGGAAGAAATAGAAAACATGCATCGCTTCCTACAAAAACAAGTCAAAAAAGAGGGTTTAGACATATTAGATATTTTCATTTGCCCTCATAATCATGGCACATGTTCATGCCGAAAACCACAACCGGGAATGCTGTTGAAGGCAGCTGACAAACACGATTTGGATCTGCCTAACTCATGGATGATTGGAGATTCCGAAACGGATATACAAGCGGGTCAACAAGCGGGATGTAAAACGATTTTTGTCGGATCTCCTTCAGCATCAACGGAAGCGGATTACAGCATAGATGGTATGAGTCAACTCGCTGATTTTTTGAAAACATATCTCCCCAGATAATCTCCCAACATAATATTTGCCGCCCAAGATTTTTACTGTTTGTGTAACTATTGAGATGAGAACTTCATCGACGGTTTATTTCTCCAAGGGATGGAAGCGTTTTTGAGTCCCGTATCCAGAGGTGCAGACTCAACTTACAAGTGCAAAACCGAAGCTGTCCATCATTTCTTTGGGCGTTCTATATTCTAAGCATTTTCTCGGTCTATTATTCAGTAGCTCCACAGCCCAGCTCAACTGAGCGGAGCTGTGGGCAGCAAAGTCGGTTTTCTTCGGGAAAAACTGGCGAAGCAAACCATTCGTATTTTCGTTGGTCCCTCTTTGCCAAGGGTTTCTCCCTTCAGCAAAGAAAATGGGGGTTGCTATTTTTTTCTGTAGTTTAGCATGGCTGGCAAACTCCATGCCATTATCTACAGTCACCGTTTTACAGGGGAGCCCTGAATCAGCGAACTGAGGTACGGAACGGTTGACCGATTCGGCATTGCATCGAGGTAAAAGATCGGCGATGAGATATCGAGTCGCTCGATCTACTAGAGTGACTACACAGGCCTCTTTTCTCGTTTGGCCCTGAATAGTGTCACCTTCCCAATGGCCTGCCACCTTGCGACTTTCACCCTCTTCGGGGCGTTGGTCAATCATCGTTTGGTTGTGTATACGTGAATGGCTTTTCCGAGTCGCTCGTTTTTTCTTTCCGGGGCCACGCAGGTATTTTCGGTAGCCAGCCCCTCTTGGACTGTACAAGTAGCGGTAGATCGTCATTCGACTGATGGGAGGGTCACCTTCTAGCTTTCTTCGACCTTCAATCTGTTCTGGAGACCAATACTTCGCCAGGAGAGTCTCCACTTGTTCTTTGCTAGCTCCCATCACTTTTTGAGGCTTTCGAGCTAGCTGTAATCGGCTTTGAGCCAGGCCATTTGCGGGTCTTGGGTAATAGCGGCCACGGACTCGATTACGGCGAAATTCGCGCCAAATAGTCGAGGGGGATCGGCCCAGGTGACGGCCAATTTGAGATAAGCTATATTTTTCTTTTAGCATCTGGGCTATCACTTCTCGTTCATAACGGTTTAAATGTTCGTAGGTTCGTGGCATTCTATGTTCTCCTTTGGGGGGGGTCAGATACCCAAAGAATGAACTATGCTGCGGACCTTTGCACTTGTATTGTTACTCTACCATTTTTTGGCGAGTTTATTGACGAGGTGGCTAGGAATAAGTTGGCACATTTGTTGAAGAATAGTAGCATGGCTTCGAGCTGGGGTTGCAGATTTTTTCATAAGCGCTCCTCGGGGTTAATTTCTTAACTACGGTTTCAAGGAGAGTTTATTCTGTAGCCCGGCTCACTTACAGAATACTGATCCGCTTATGGGATGACTGTGAATGAATTATTGTGAGACTCAGCGTGCCCAATCCGTCGAAAAGTGAACATTTCAAGGACAAAGTTTTCAACTTCTGAGACCCAAAACGCCTTACGAACCGATAGCTGCCGGATCCAGGTTACATCCTATTACTTCTTCGGTGTAAAACAGATTTGTTAGTAAAGCATAATTTTGGCCTTTGATGATGTCAAATCGTTTTTGGCTCTTTGCCGACTCACTCAACAGCATAAAATATAGAGTCCGCCAATGATGGAGTTAATTTCAGATGGGGCCTGTAAACGGTTCCAAGAAAATCGATTACTAAGGGTTCGAAACTTTTTGAACAGGAGGCCACAGAGGAAGCAGAGGTTTTGTGAAAAAGCTCTAAGGCCATGAAAATAGGTTTAGGGTATTGCCTTGAGACGGTTTTTCAAGGGATAAACTCGTACGCAAACCTAGCTGCATAAATATGATTCTTGTTGTATTCGTTCTATAGGGTGTTACCGTGTATAAGCTGGCATCGGACGGGGTTAACCCACTATATGTAGAGAGGATAATGTGGGATGAAAAATGTAAATCTGCTTTTAGCTTTAGTCATGTGTGCATGGGCGGGGTGTAAAACGATGGATGCTGAACTGGGGGTTAGCGCTGGGCTCGATGCGCTCAAAGCTATTACGCTGAGTGATAAAGAAGTAAAGGAGATGTCTCGCGATTTTATTGTTTATTCCGATACTAAAAACAAAGTCGCTTCTACAAATAGTACATATGGGAAACGCCTTGCTCGTTTAACAAAAAATCACCAGACAGAAGATGGGTTGGGCCTCAATTTTAAGGTATATACATCCGATCAAGTGAATGCATTTGCCACCGCCGATGGAAGTGTTCGTTTTAATAGTGGCCTGATGGATTTGATGACAGATGATGAAATACGCTCTGTTCTGGGCCACGAAATCGGTCATGTTAAACTACAGCATAGTAAGAAACAAATGAAATTAGCGTATCTAACCAGTGCAGCGAGAAAAGGCGTTGCTGCTCAAGGAGGTCAGCTAGGGGCCTTAGCAACTTCAGAACTCGGTACACTAGGGGCCTTATTGACGAATACAAAGCTTTCACGAAAAGAAGAAACTGAGTCTGACGATTATAGGCTAAGATTTTTAACCCGCCATGGGTATAATCGACAAGCCGCTGTAACCTCTTTAGAAAAACTAGCTGAAATTGCGGGTGGAGGTAGGCTGAGCTTTCTTTCTTCTCATCCAGACCCGAAAAAGCGCGCTGAGAATATACGGAGAAAGTTGTAGGGTTCGGGGCTCTCGGTTATCGGTTCTCGGTTAAGATCAGATCTTTCCACCCCCAATTTCAATCATACGTTTTACCGCTGTATACGCCCGGATTCGTATATCTTCAGGCACGTCAATTACATATTGGGTCTTTAGGAGTGCATCGCGCGTTTCTTCCAGTGTGATTTCATTCATGTGAGGGCAACGAATGCTGCATATCCTGAGCATTTCTTTGTCTGGATTTTCTGCGACAATATTGTCGCCCATACTACATTCAGTGAGAATTAAATACCGCTTGGCTTTTGATGCTTTAACATATTCTACCATCGCGGTTGTACTGCCCGAGTAATCGGCAGCCGCTACAACATCAGGAGGACATTCCGGATGGGCGAGTACCAAGACGTCAGGAAATTGTTTTCGTGCATTTTCAATATCTTCAACCGTAAATTTTTCATGAACTTCACAACGTCCATGCCATCCGATAAGTTGATAGTCGAGGGTCCCGTCATGGGGTTTCGGTTGTTTGGTGGGAAATATAATATGTTTACCCGTTTCGATGGCTGTATTTTTTGCGAGGTATTCATCCGGCAGAAAAATAACGGTATCCGTATGTAAAGACTCTACCACTGCGGCGGCATTACTGGAGGTGCAACAGATATCTGTTTCCGCTTTCACATTGGCGTAGGTGTTCACATAGGTAACAACCGGTACGCCTGGAAATTGTCTTTTTAAAGCCTGAACATCTTCTGCGGTGATGCTGGCGGCCAGGGAGCATCCTGCTTTTTTGGCGGGAAGGAGGACGGTTTTATGAGGGTTAAGAATTTTTGCGGTTTCAGCCATGAACCGGACGCCACAAAAAACAATGATGTCTTTATCTGTTTCCACGGCTTTTCGACTGAGTTCAAGCGAATCGCCTCGAAAATCGGGTACGGAATAGTACAAGGCCGGTTCCATGTAGTTGTGAGCAAGAATAACAGCGTTTTTTTCTTCTTTAAGCCGTAAGATTTCGTCGGCTAATTCGGCCTTATAATTTAGCTCAAACTCAGGGAGCATGCCCTCGAGTTTCGATTTCATTTCTTCATAGATAGGTGGATGGGGCATTCTTAACGTCTTTCTGTTATTTTCTCACGTATTTTCATGCAAAAAATAGTGTAATAAATAATGAGAATAATGCTACCAATCTTTAACGTTTTATCATATAAGGTTCTAATTGTGGTTTATAGGGAACCATAATTTGCTTCACTTTTAATCTTTAAGGTGCCATGGATTAATAAAGAGCGTGAGATCAAGTAATGGCACAAAGAGATGAAAGGTATACGATGAATATATATGTTGGTAATTTGCCATATGGCATGAATGATAATGGCTTACAGGGTGCATTTGAATCTTACGGAACCGTGCAATCGGCATCCGTTATCCTGGATAAGTTTAGTGGCAAATCACGAGGTTTCGGATTTGTGGACATGCCTGATAGTGGTGAAGCAAAAGCGGCTATTGAAGAGATGAATGGAAAAGATTTTGAAGGACGTGCCCTGGTCGTAAACGAAGCACGACCCCGTACAGAAAGACCTGCTGGCGGCGGAGGCGGTGGAGGCCGAGGCGGAGGTGGAAGCCGTGGTGGTGATCGAGGTGGAAGAGGACGTTCTTGGTAAAGTCGTCATTAAAGACGGTCTAACCTAAAATCCGGAAAAAATCCCAGATTTTTTCTGGTTCTATTCCGTTTGATCGTCAAGATTTCATGCCCCGCAGATTCAGGAGGGTCGCAGATTTTTAGTTTATCTGTGGTCAGCCTAAATCTGCGGGGTTTATTTCTTTGTAGCATGACAAGCATTTAGTGAGAGGGGATATGGCTATAAAAAAAGAAACCGGTAAAACAACGTGGCGTGAGGCCTGGGGCATTTTGCTTTTGGCTTTCTGCATCCTTATGTTGTTAAGTTTGATTTCATATGAACCAAAAGATCTTTCGGTTTTCCAATCTCCGCCCCATGTTCCCGTAAAGAATTTTATAGGCCCTGTCGGGGCCTGGTTGGCCTTTATCACTTTTATGATGTTTGGCGTTTGTGGTTATCTTGTTCCCATGGTGTTGGGGGTTCAGAGTATTTTGATGCTGGTTAAGCGTGAAGGGCGTTTGTGGCCTAAAGCCCTTTGGATGTTTTTGATGCTTTTATCACTGGGTTGTATTTTTGAGCTTCAGAAAGGATTGTGGGACCCGCTGATCACCCGTTTAAATCTTACCAGCGCGAGTGGGCTCACAGGTTACATTTTTGCCCAGCGGATATTTATTCGCCTTATAGGTGAGATCGGCACCGCTATTTTAAGCGGCGCATTATTGTTTGCGGGGCTCGTCTCCCTTTTTGAGATGGGGGTCATCTCTTTCTTTCAAAGAATTTTAGCATATATCTTAAATCTGTGGGGGAAGATCAAACAGTGGAAAGAATCCAAACAAGATTGGTGTAGTCAGATTGAGCGTGAAGAAAAAGAAATCAGTAAACGCCGTAGACGTTTGGAACAAACGTTAAGTGATCGTCGGAGTCAGTGTAAGCAAAAGAAAGCCGTTGAGGCTAAGCCAAAGCCCCAACAGCCTCTGCTCCCGATCGCTGAAGTTTCTTCTAAAAAGCCACAAGACGTTTCCCAAAAAAGCAGCAGTATCTTTACCGTACCCCCTCTGAGTATTTTGGATGATCTGCCGTCGGAAAAGAGTAGAGTGTTAAAGGGCGATGTTCAAAAAACCGGAATCATTTTGAAAGACACCTTAGCTGACTTTGGTGTTGAGGTCGACGTCACCAATATTGAGCAGGGCCCCGTTGTTACCAGCTACGAGCTTTTACCGGCGCCCGGTATACGCGTCGAACGAATTGCAGGACTCAGTAATAATATTGCGTTGGCGATGAAAGCGCAAAGCGTACGCGTACAAGCGCCGATTCCCGGGAAAGGGGTCGTGGGGATTGAAATTCCTAATTCCAAAGCCAATATGGTTTTTATCCGCGAAATTTTGGAAAGCGATGTATGGCAAGATGAAGGCATTGCTTTGCCCCTTGCTTTAGGAAAAGATGTGGGCGGAAAAGATCTTGTCGCTGATTTAGCGGATATGCCTCATATGTTAATTGCGGGTGCTACGGGTGCAGGTAAAACCGTTTGTATGAATTCTATTTTGGCAGGGTTACTCATGTCACGAACGCCGGATGAAATGAAACTTATGCTAGTGGATCCCAAAATTGTCGAATTTTCCGGTTACAATCATTTGCCTCATTTGGTGGTCCCCGTCATAACCGACCCCAAAAAAGTAGGTTTAGGACTTCGATGGGCCATTAACGAAATGGAAAAACGGTATAAGATCATGGCCAAGGTCGGTGTCAGGAATATCAAAAGTTATAATTCCAGGCCTGTTGTTAAGAAGGAGGAGGTCTCCGAAGGGAGTTTGCCTCTTGAGGATAAAGATCGTCCACCCGAACGTTTGCCCTATATTGTTATCATTGTTGATGAACTAGCCGACTTAATGATGGTCGCGCAGGCGGAAATTGAAAATTCCATAGCGCGATTAGCTCAACTTTCTCGAGCCGTAGGAATCCACATGATTCTGGCCACACAACGTCCATCTGTTAACGTCATTACCGGCACGATCAAAGCTAACTTTCCCGCACGATTGGCGTTCCAAGTTGCGCAAAAAGTCGACAGTCGAACTATTTTAGATGCTATTGGCGCAGATAAGCTTCTTGGGAAAGGGGATATGCTTTTTTTATCACCGCGTAGTGGTAAATTGATTCGTGCACAGGGAACCATGACCTCAGACCCGGAAATTAACCGTATTGTAGAATATATCAAAGAACAAGGGGCCCCAGAATATGTATCCGAAATCAAAGAAAAAATCGAAAACAAAGCGCCTGCCATGCCCGAAGCCGATGATGCCGATAATGATGTGATTGACGCGGCTATTGAAATTATACGTCAGACCAAAAGAGCGTCTACCTCCTCATTACAGCGACGTTTGCGCATTGGATATACCCGTGCAGCACGCATTATGGATTTACTCGAAGAACGCGGTGTTGTTGGACCTCCGCGAGGTTCTGATCCCCGTGAAATTTTGATCGATTTAGAAGGCGAAATACCTGAAAATACCGACGGGGTAGAGGAATAACTTTCTATGTCAACACTAGGTGAAACCTTACAAGAATCACGTGAAGCCAAAGGGGTTACGTCTTCAGAAGCCGCAGCGGCTACGCGGATTAAAATTCAGCATATCCACGATATGGAGAAAGATGACTTTAGTCATATTCCCGCTCCAACGTATGCAAAAGGGTTTATTAAACTCTACGCAGAATATTTGAAGCTAGATCCCGCTCCATTGATCCAGGAATATATGCGAGAACATCACCCCAAGAAAAGTACATCGGTTCTTGCTGAAGAAAAGGGTCTAGACGAGGTCAAAAAATATTCGACAAAAGACCTCTTCAAAGCATCGTGGCCACCATTCAATGCTTCTATCAAAAAATGGGGTTATGTGGGGGGGGGGTTGTTCTTTTTTTACTTTTCATCTCCGTAACTCGTTGTGGATCTTCAAAAGAAAAAGAAACAACTTCATCTCAAAACAATAACGTGCCCGTGGGGGGACTGATTCAAGAGCCGCCGGAGCCTTATTTGGACCTTTCGCCTTAAGGCACTTAATGGATGAACATGGCTGAGTAGCGCAAAAAAGTTCCAAAGAGGTAGAGTAACAATACAAGTGCAAAGGTCCGCAGCATAGTTCATTCTTTGGGTATCTGACCCCCCCCAAAGGAGAACATAGAATGCCACGAACCTACGAACATTTAAACCGTTATGAACGAGAAGTGATAGCCCAGATGCTAAAAGAAAAATATAGCTTATCTCAAATTGGCCGTCGCCTGGGCCGATCCCCCTCGACTATTTGGCGCGAATTTCGCCGTAATCGAGTCCGTGGCCGCTATTACCCAAGACCCGCAAATGGCCTGGCTCAAAGCCGATTACAGCTAGCTCGAAAGCCTCAAAAAGTGATGGGAGCTAGCAAAGAACAAGTGGAGACTCTCCTGGCGAAGTATTGGTCTCCAGAACAGATTGAAGGTCGAAGAAAGCTAGAAGGTGACCCTCCCATCAGTCGAATGACGATCTACCGCTACTTGTACAGTCCAAGAGGGGCTGGCTACCGAAAATACCTGCGTGGCCCCGGAAAGAAAAAACGAGCGACTCGGAAAAGCCATTCACGTATACACAACCAAACGATGATTGACCAACGCCCCGAAGAGGGTGAAAGTCGCAAGGTGGCAGGCCATTGGGAAGGTGACACTATTCAGGGCCAAACGAGAAAAGAGGCCTGTGTAGTCACTCTAGTAGATCGAGCGACTCGATATCTCATCGCCGATCTTTTACCTCGATGCAATGCCGAATCGGTCAACCGTTCCGTACCTCAGTTCGCTGATTCAGGGCTCCCCTGTAAAACGGTGACTGTAGATAATGGCATGGAGTTTGCCAGCCATGCTAAACTACAGAAAAAAATAGCAACCCCCATTTTCTTTGCTGAAGGGAGAAACCCTTGGCAAAGAGGGACCAACGAAAATACGAATGGTTTGCTTCGCCAGTTTTTCCCGAAGAAAACCGACTTTGCTGCCCACAGCTCCGCTCAGTTGAGCTGGGCTGTGGAGTTACTGAATAATAGACCAAGAAAATGCTTAGAATATAGAACGCCCAAAGAAATGATGGACAGCTTCGGTTTTGCACTTGTAAGTTGAGCCTGCATGTATGGAAAAACAGTCGATACATATACCCAATATTTTGACCTTAAGCCGTCTTATTCTAACGCTGTTCATCTTAGTGCTTTTATCTACAGACTTCTTTTTAAGCAAAACCGCAGCGCTTCTTATCTTTATTATCGCGGGTATGACAGATTATTATGACGGGTATTTGGCAAGAAATGTATATGGCGTGTCCCCCTTCGGGGAACTCATGGACCCCTTAACGGACAAAATTATGGTGTGTGCAACCTTTGTTAGTTTTGTAGAATTACAGTGGGTGCCTGCTTGGATGGCTGTAATTATTATTTCACGCGAATTTTTAGTCACCGGTCTTAGACTTTTAGCCCTCCAGCTAGGAAAAGTCATTTCTGCTGGGAAATGGGGTAAACACAAAACGGTGTGGCAAATCGTTGCTATTTCAGCCATATTGCTTGGGCTAGCGATTCGGAATGATATTTATGGAAATGCCTCTATTGAATTCTTGGCCAACTATGATACCTTTTTCAGATTTATAGCCTATGGTATCTCCGTGTCGGCCGTTATCATTACCGTTGTTTCCGGTGCGATGTACCTTTTAGAGCATAAAGAACTTTTAAAGAAAAATATGAGGAGAGAGACCCTATGAATAATCATTTAAAAATACGATTCTGTATAACGTTGATCATCTTTTGTTTCAGCCTCTTTGTGGGTTCGAGTGGGGCACAGGATGTGTCTTCTGGTCAAACGAGGATCGAACGTGTGCAGCAAAACATGACGCTTAAACAGGTGATTGAAACCGGCGGCTTTTTGATGATTGTCTTAGCCTTTATGTCCGTTGTTGCATTAGCCTTCGTTTTCTACTTTCTTGTAGTTTTAAGAGAAGGACACATTATGCCGCGTCGCTTTGTTCAGGACCTTCGCGAGAAGCTGGACCACGATCAACTCGATGAAGCCCAGGATGCGTGTCACCAAAATCGTTCTTCCGTTTCAGCTGTTGTATCTTCCGCGTTGGCCTATGCCCAGCGTGTGGATGAACCCGCCCCCGAACTATTAAAAGAGATGATCGAAGGGGAAGGAAATCGGCAGGCGGTGATGATCCAAAACCAGACTCAGTACCTACTCGATATAGCGGTCATTTCTCCTATGGTGGGTCTTTTAGGAACCGTCATGGGTATGTTGCAAGCCTTTAATACCGTAGCATTGGATTTGGCTAAAGCCAAACCCATGTTATTAGCCGCAGGCGTATCGCAGGCGCTTATTACAACGGCCGCAGGATTGATTGTCGGTATTCCTGCAATGATGTTTTATGCTTATTTTAGAGGGAAATCTTCGAAGTTATTATCTCAACTAGAGATGGTCTCTGCCGACTTCTTAACGTTGCTTGTTCAAAAGCGCAAACCATGAACTTTCGCAAACAGACTAAACAAGAATCCATTGGATTCCAAATTGCGCCCATGATTGACGTCGTCTTCCTGTTGCTCTGTTTTTTTGTGACCAGCCAGATCTTTTCACAATGGGAAACAGAGATTAACATCACTTTGCCTACGGCCCAAACCGGTCAAACGCCGCAACGATTACCAGGAGAAGTCATTGTCAATATTCTGACCAGTGGTCAAGTCATCGTTAATGGTCAGCCATTAAACCGTGACGGATTAGGATCCATGCTCCAGCGTCTGGCCACTGTTTTTCCTGGGCAACCGATCTTATTACGTGCAGATAAAGCAACACCTTATGAGCAAGTCATCGGTGTATTAGATCTTTGCCGACAAGCAGATATCTGGAACATATCCTTCGCCACAGGGGTTCCGGAGGGATGAGGAGCGTCGAAGGTCAAAGGTTAAAGACAAGAGGGCTAGGACTTTTGGCTTTTCTTTTTATGGCCTGTTCTAGCTTTGCCATTGATCCCGAAGAGCACATGCAGTTTGCCGATGGATTATATGCGCGCAAACTGTATGAAATGGCTATTCGCGAGTACCTGGTGTTATCCAAAGAAGCCCCCCGTTATGAGAACATTGATGTGGCTCTATTTCGCCTGGCAGAAAGTTATCGTCGCATGGGTAAAAAGACCGATAGCGTACGTTTTCATGAACGCCTTATTAAAGAGCATCCACAAAGCGCTTTCCGTTTTAAAGCCCATTTGCGTCGTGCAGAGATGTACGCTTCCGAAGGGAAATATGAGGGTGCTATACCCTTTTTTCAGACCTTGCTTGAATTAACCCCACCACCAGAAATTGCTGTTTCGGCCCACTACTATTTAGGGTTTTCATTGAAAAAGACAGATCAGGCCAAGGACGCAGAAAAAGCATTCCGTCGTGTCGTGGATGAATATGTCGATTCACCTTTTATGTCCTTTGCCTGTATCGAATTAGCGGATATGTATCGACAACAAAAAAGGCGCAAAAAGGACATACAAACGCTTTATCAAAAAGCGGCTGACAATCCTGCAACGGATCGCGTTGGCGCTGAGGCCTTGTTTCAACTGGGTGAATGGGCCTCTAAACATAAAAAATACGAGCAAAGCATACAGGCTTATGAACAGCTCATCTCCACATATCCGAAAAGTCCTAGAGTAAAAGAATTCGAACGGCATGTCGTATGGTCTTATTATTATATAGGTCGTTATCAGGAGGCCTTAGCCCTGATTGGGAACGTTCTTACAAGGTCTGAAAATCCTGATCAAGCTGAATGGCTTTACATCAAAGCTAATTGCGAAAGGAAGAGCGGAAAAAACAAAGAGGCCCTTGCCACGTATGACCAACTTATAACAGGTTTCCCTGCCAGCCCGTTCGTGATGGGGGCCGGATATGAAAAGGCGTTGATCGCTTTTACGGATAACGATTTTAGGGCTGTGATCGAACAACTCGAAAAAATGGATCCAACCGACCCCATCAAGAAAGACGCCTATTGGTTATTAGCATAATCGTATAGAGGCGAGAAAGAATATGCCCATGCCGAAACCAATTATCTCAAAATTATTCAAAACTTTTCTCAGACGGATTTAGCGCCTCAAGCTCTATATCAAGTTGCTCAGATCTACCAAGAGCAAGAAGCGTTTCAAAAAGCGTCCACCTTTTACCAAAGATTGACGGCTGAATATGCCCAAGACCCTTCAGCGCCCAGCGCATTATTTGCATCGGCCTACTGTTTAGCCAAACTAGATCGATACGATCAAGCCGTCCAGGATTGGGAAAAAATGATTAGACAATATCCCGACCATGAACAGGTTGAAGAAGCCTTATATCAGCAAGGGATTGGAGAAATAAAACTAGAACGAAACCAAGGGGCCAGAAAGACTTTAGATACGTTTGTTTCCAGATATCCCACCTCTAAACGTATGGGTGAAGCCTATTATTGGTTAGGTATACTAGCCGACAAAAATAATGATTTGAAAGTGGCGGAGACCTACCTGAAAGCGGCGATTCGTGTAACCACAAACACCTCTGTGCAGAAACGGACCTTGTATCTAGTTCCCGTATTACAAAAACAGAAAAAATATGTGGAAGCGGCCGATACCTTACAGCCATTGATACAGACATCAATCGAGATACCATCGGCCCTGCTGGAATGGTTAGCGCGTTATCGTTTACAGCACAAAGCCTACCCACAAGCCCAAGAAGCATCGGAGCATTTGGTTCAAACCACTCGCAAAGCAATCTGGAAGCAGATCGGGTTTTATCTTCAAGGGATGAGTATGATTCACCAAGGGCAGCTAAAGCGGGCCGAAAAGGCTTTGAAACAGGCGCTAGAAGCGGATGTAAAAACGCGTGAAGGAGTGCAAGCCGCGTTAAAGTTAGGGGAGATCAAATTAGCCAATAATGAGCTAGTGGATGCTGTAACTTATTTTGAGAAAGCCGGAGAGGGGGCGTCTACATCTGAGTACATAGATCTTCGTGTGCAAAGTTATTATGGGCTAGGCAAGATTGCTGCCGAAAAAGAGGATTGGCAAGAAGCGGGTCGATATTTTATGAGTGTGGCGATTCTTTTTGATGACACCTACCTATCCCCCGAAAGTCTTTACAAAGCCGCGCAGGCCTTTGGGCATTTGGGGAAACTGGCTGATAAACGTCGCGCCTTAAAAGAATTATTTGAACGATACCCAGATAGCGAATGGACAAAGATTTCAAAACCGGTGCCTGGTGTAAGCGGACGAAGTCCGAATCAAAACAATACCCCGAGCATTGACATGTAGGCCAATGTGTGCAACGTTTTATTTGTGTTCGAATAAGATAGAATATGAAGGGTAAGACATGAAGACAGCTACAGCGAGAGTTCGTATAGATCCAAAAGTGAAAGCAAGAGCCGAGCGCATTCTGCATGATTTAGGCCTTTCGGTCTCTGGGGCCTTCGAAATTTTTTACAGGCAAATTATTCTAAATGGGGGATTACCCTTTTCTGTAAAGTTGCCAAATGAAACGACTCGAAAAGCAATATCAGAGTCTCGGTCTGGGCGAGGAAAAAAGTTTAAAAATCAGGATGATCTTTTTGAAGATCTTGGCCTTTAAAAATCTATGTCATGTACGAGGCTTTCGGGACTAATCAATTTAAAAGGGATTTTAAAAAGGCCATTCTGCGGAATAAAGACATTAACAAACTCAAGAAAGTTATCCGTATACTCATCCAGGGAAAACCGTTTTCTATAAAGTACAAAGATCATCCGTTAAGAGGTGATTACAGAGACTGTGGAGGTTGCCATATTGAGCCTGATTGGATCATGATCTATCGGATAAAAGATGAGAAGTTACACGTAGTTCGAGTTGGATCACACTCGGATCTGTTCCAGTAAACATTCCAGGCTACCTATTAGGGGTTATTAACTCTCTGTTTTCTTCAGGTGGTGCTTAGGCGAACCAGATACAATCTTACCTTTACCTGACGGGTCCAGGTTTACTTTTCTTGTGTGAGGACCTTGCGTTTTATCGTTGCTGGAGTTTGTTCAAGATAATTCACAAGACTCTTGTAATGGTGGATCATGATACACCGAACAGCTGGATTTCCTGACAATTCTTGCCGTAGCTTTTCAAGGGTCTTTCTAAATTTTTCAGGAGGTGTTTCCCAAAAACTGGTCCAATACTCTTCTCCGTGCACTTCAGCGGTTTCGAGGCCAGGAGCGATAGAATTTGATCTCCCCGTTTGCTTAGCATACGTCAGTTCAGTCTTTACAAGTTTAAGAACTTCACGTGATGTTGTTCGGTAAGACATGATCGCGATCCAATCCGTCAAATCTTGGATATGATGAGTAAAAAGGTTTTCCTGGCCATTAAACAGTATAGCAAACTCGGGGTTATCCCACCAAAAAGGAACATCAACACTTAGTTCCAAATGAGGGGCGTCTTTATCCAATAGCTCTTTTGCTTTCTGAAGAAGGACGAGATAGTCCTGTATAACCTTCTTACGCTTTTCCCAGCCTGCTTTCCATTGTGTCGTTAAATAGGGTTCTACATCGTACTTAATCCCGGACAGATGTACTTTTTTAGGAAGCTGTTGGTCGAACTCGATAACGGTTGCCAGCTGCTCAAGAACCTTACTGTGGAGCGGCTCAAAAAACATATGTTTATTACCCCTGAGTACATTGACCGAGATATTTCGTTTCCCTGCATCAATGATCAACTTCTTTAGCTCTTCAGCATTTTCAATAAAGTAAGATTTTTTCCGTTTCTTGATAGAGATGTGCTGGTCAATGTGTGAAATGCCTTCGCGGATGCAGAAGTCGAGTATATCCTTTCGTGCCGTATCTGTAATGAAAGCTGATTGAAACCAAGACCACATACCTAGGTCTGGTTGTGTCTTCTCCTCTGCTGCAGAAACCGTTATCGGCAACGCCAGCATGATCATTAGAAAATGGCGTATCATTGTGAGTGTTCACTTGCCCAATTGCAATTGTACAACGACCGAACTTACATAGAAGTATAAATCGATCTATCCAGCATGAAAAGAAAATAGTTCTGAAAATTTGGTAGAGTAACAATACAAGTGCAAAGGTCCGTAGCATAGTTCATTCTTTGGGTATCTGACCCCCCCCCCCAAAGGAGAACATAGAATGCCACGAACCTGCGAACATTTAAACAGTTATGAACGAGAAGTAATAGCCCAGATGCTAAAAGAAAAATATAGCTTATCTCAAATTGGCCGTCGCCTGGGCCGATCCCCCTCGACTATTTGGCGCGAATTTCGCCGTAATCGAGTCCGTGGCCGCTATTACCCAAGACACGCAAATGGCCTGGCTCAAAGCCGATTACAGCTAGTTCGAAAGCCTCAAAAGGTGATGGGAGCTAGAGCGCTTCACGATTGAGGTGTCGCGATGTAGCACGAAGAAAACCAGCCGATTACCTCGTCGGGAGAAACCTCTTCGAACGCTTGTGTGATCGCTTCAGATAGTTCCTGCTGACTGCGGGCTGCAAGGCTGCCCAACCGATTCTTTATCTTGCCCCACGTTTTTTCAATGGGGTTGGAATCGGGGCTGTAGGGTGGAAGAAATTTTACATGGGCCCCAAATGACTCAATGAGTTCAATGACCTTGGGATTGTGATGGACGTGAAGATTGTCCATGATGACGATGTCTTCAGGTGAAAGAGTCGGGAGAAGAACCCGGCGAATATATTCTCCAAAAACAGCCGTGTCTGTCGCCCCCTCCCCCTCCATGGCCGCTGTTGTTCCGTCCAGGCGGACCGAAGAAATCAAGGTGGTGGTACACCAATGTCCATGAGGCGTTTTGGCAAAAAGCCTGTTCCCGCCCAACGCCCGGCCCCGCAGACGAGTCATATTCGTTTTCGCCCCGGATTCATCAATAAAGACAAGGCAACTTGGATCAAGTTTGGCCACCTCTTGGATCCACTGCTTTCTCAAGAGATTTACATCCACCCGGTCTTGCTCGCTGGCGTGAAGCGTTTCTTTTATACCGGGCGCCCAACCGATTCAACGCCCGCTGTACGGCCATGATCGACCCCTTCACGCCGCTCATGTTCTTGAGTTTTTCAAGCGTTGCATCGGGATGTTTGCCCCCCAGTTGAGCCAACGCCTTGAGCTGCTTTCCGCTGTAGAGGGCCTGACGATGCCCACGCGGTCGAGGAGCGGTCTGTCCGGTTTCGTTGAAACGAGAGAGCCCACGCTGAAACGTTCTAAGATCTACACGATAAGAAGATGCGATATCGGCCTGGGAACCTTTGCCCATTTTGTAGGCATCTATCGCACGCCGCCGGATTTCTGCTGTTGCTATACTCATGTCATGGAGTATAGATCTTCTAGTAAGGCGTTTCAATCGTTAAACGCTCTAATACCTCCGCTTAACAATCCTGTACCCACATAAGCAACCTGGCCCCAATCAGTATTTATGTTCGGCCCATGTTGAAGCCCGAAACTTGCTAGCCCTGCACCAACTCCACCAACAACGCCAGCCCTCCACCCATTCTCTAAAACTTCATTAATGGTTCCGCCATCAAAAGCTGTCGCTACACTACCGCTAACACCAGCAGATACAGCGCTAAAACCAGTAAAGTTGGTGGTGGATACTTCCCTGGCTACTTGCGTCAAGCTCGTTCCGCTGGAGAATCCTTGTGCTGCGCTACTAAAGGCAAGGCCCCCTAGAGCCCCTCCAACAAAACCAGCGGCAAAACTTGTCCCAGCAGAGGAGACTATATCTTTGAAATCTCCTCCTTGTATAACTGTATTTAACCCAGACGAGATGCCTGCTACAGTACCGACAGCTACACCTGTACCAATAGCGCTAGCAAAAGTACCTGTACCAATAACACTGGCTGCGACACCCGCAGAGGCTTCTGTAATCGCAGCAAAAGCTACTGGACTCAGGACGGCTGCCACCACAAGGGTGACAACAGCGGTCTGGACTAAATTTTTGTGCCTATCATGACGAGACTGTCTCCTGGCAGCATCGCCGGCTGCCCACTCTGTCCACTCATTGACGGTTTCTAATCCGATCCTTTCCATGTCATTGGTCATTTGGGGATCGACGTGGTTACGTAACGTGGCTCCAAGATACAGGTGTTGCTTCCACAAGTTTTCTTCGCCTGAAACCCTTAGCTTAGGAAGTTTGTCTACGGGTACACCGTTAAGGATTAGACGTGCAGATTCGGTTTCTGTGAGATTCATGGCGCTGAAGCGTTCTACATAGGCGGCAACCTCCTCGGGATTGTCTCGGATGGTCCGCCTGATCTGCGCTTGATACGCTCGTTGTGCCAGGATGGCTTTGGTTCGGCGAAGGAGGCGTTGGGAGGTTTGACGATTCCGATCAATGAGATGGTCGTACCTGAATAAGCCGTAGGGATCTCGGTAAGATACAGGATTGTTTTTGGCGTAGGCATAGAGGTTCAGGCCGTCGACATAACCGGCAGGATCACGTTGTAAGAATCTTCCCAGTTCAGGGGAATAGGCGCGGTTACAGTAATGATAGAGTCCGGTTCCGGTATCCAACCGTCGCCCGGTGTATCCATAGGGATTGCCTAAGGCACTTTGGGGGATGTGCAGACTCAACTTACAAGTGCAAAACCGAAGCTGTCCATCATTTCTTTGGGCGTTCTATATTCTAAGCATTTTCTCGGTCTATTATTCAGTAACTCCACAGCCCAGCTCAACTGAGCGGAGCTGTGGGCAGCAAAGTCGGTTTTCTTCGGGAAAAACTGGCGAAGCAAACCATTCGTATTTTCGTTGGTCCCTCTTTGCCAAGGGTTTCTCCCTTCAGCAAAGAAAATGGGGGTTGCTATTTTTTTCTGTAGTTTAGCATGGCTGGCAAACTCCATGCCATTATCTACAGTCACCGTTTTACAGGGGAGCCCTGAATCAGCGAACTGAGGTACGGAACGGTTGACCGATTCGGCATTGCATCGAGGTAAAAGATCGGCGATGAGATATCGAGTCGCTCGATCTACTAGAGTGACTACACAGGCCTCTTTTCTCGTTTGGCCCTGAATAGTGTCACCTTCCCAATGGCCTGCCACCTTGCGACTTTCACCCTCTTCGGGGCGTTGGTCAATCATCGTTTGGTTGTGTATACGTGAATGGCTTTTCCGAGTCGCTCGTTTTTTCTTTCCGGGGCCACGCAGGTATTTTCGGTAGCCAGCCCCTCTTGGACTGTACAAGTAGCGGTAGATCGTCATTCGACTGATGGGAGGGTCACCTTCTAGCTTTCTTCGACCTTCAATCTGTTCTGGAGACCAATACTTCGCCAGGAGAGTCTCCACTTGTTCTTTGCTAGCTCCCATCACTTTTTGAGGCTTTCGAGCTAGCTGTAATCGGCTTTGAGCCAGGCCATTTGCGGGTCTTGGGTAATAGCGGCCACGGACTCGATTACGGCGAAATTCGCGCCAAATAGTCGAGGGGGATCGGCCCAGGTGACGGCCAATTTGAGATAAGCTATATTTTTCTTTTAGCATCTGGGCTATCACTTCTCGTTCATAACGGTTTAAATGTTCGTAGGTTCGTGGCATTCTATGTTCTCCTTTGGGGGGGGTCAGATACCCAAAGAATGAACTATGCTGCGGACCTTTGCACTTGTATTGTTACTCTACCATTGCGGAAAAGAAAGACAATGGCATTTAAAGCCTGGTTTTGGGTTTCTGCCGTAACATTCTCATTCACTGCAAGATAACTGAGGAATTGATGAACATCGGCCGCGGTCATCGACGATGGCTTGCAAAAATAATGATAGCTCAAAAACCGGCGTATCCAGTAGAGATACAACTTTTCGGTCCGGTAGGCATAATGTTCCACTCTCAGCACAGTTCTCGCAGCTTCTTTCAATACTTTCCAATCGAGAGTTCCCGCATCGGTCCGTCTCTTTGGACAGGGCACCTTCTTTACCGTCTCAATCTCACACGGGGGAACAACTTGAGAGGAGTCGCGCGACCCCAATGCCTTTCCCCTCTATCCGTCCGCCCCTCCGCCATTTCTCCTGGAGAGGATAAAGGGGTGGGGTTTTCACTTCTATTGTGGGCGAGACAAATACCCCGAAACTGCTCGTAATAGATTAATAACGCATCTTTCGCTTGCTTGATCTGCCAATCCTGCAACCTGTCATTACCGCTCAAGGCATCAATATAATGATTGATATCGTTTAAAAGCCCAAATCCCGGCGATTCCGGTTGCCAAGCTCATAATTAAAAAATTGTCGAACCCAATGGGCATAAAAACGACGATGGTTTTCCTGAACCCCGGACTCTTCCAAAACTTCAAAATAACCACTGGGCCACCTAGGATTAGGATTGTAATACCGACTTGCAATCAAAATACAATTAATATAGTCTGTTGTGAAAAAGGAGAAGGAACAGATGAGACCTATAACCCCATTGCCTAAAGGAACCACTTAACGCATGATTAAATTGCTCAAGCAGACCCGGACTCCCGGAGAGCATAAACGCATACAATGCATTCTTCTTCGTGCACATCAACAGATGGATGCCGAACAAATCAGCAAAGCCGTCGGCTATCATATTGGCACCGTCCGAGGCCTACATCATGAATATCTTCGTCATGGAGAACAGGCCCTTGATCTTAAAAGGCGAGGAGGCCGCCGGCATGAAAACATGAGTGTCGAAGAAGAAAAAACCTTTTTGAAAACATTTGATGAACAATCTCAAGCAGGCCAGCTCTTGGAGGTAAGCTCGCTTCATAAAGCCTATGAAAAAAAGGTCAAACGTTCTGTCCCTTCCTCAACGATTTATCGGTTATTGCAGCGCCACCACTGGGGCAAAGTCATGCCTCGACCCGTTCACCCCGAACGATCAAGAAACGATGGACACTTTTAAAAAAGCTTCCAGAAGTACTTGGTGCAGCCCACGAAAAAGCTAAAAAAACACAAAAACCCCTTCGCGTTCTTTTTCAGGATGAGGCCCGATTTGGGCGAATGAATAGGCCTCAAAAATGCTGGAGTACTTCGGGTGTCCGTCCCCATGTTGATCAACAACTAGTTCGTCAATATACGTATGCCTACGCGACTGTTGATCCGCTAAAAGGGTCGGTCCAAAGCTAACATGACCACCGAGTGTATGAATCTTTTTCTCAAAGAGATAGGCAGAGTCTATAGAAAAGAACAGGTGATTCTTTTTTGTGATCAAGCCTCTTCAAATCGAGCCCAAGCGCTCGCGATTCCCAAAAACATACAGATGGAGCCTTTGCCGCCTTATTCCCCCCAACTTAACCCTGTTGAACATTTATGGGATGACCTGAGAGAGAAATACTTCCCCAATCTACTGTTTGATTCCATCGATCGGCTTGAAGATCACCTTTGCAATGCGCTCAAATCCATTCAAGCCCGAAGGGCTTACACCAAATCTCTATGTGGATTTTCTTGGCTTGTTAATTGTATTTTGAATGCAATTTAGTATAAAAAGCTGGCCTCCGATCGCTTTTTTGACGCATATGATCCATAATTATTTAAGATCATATACATCATCTATGCATTGAAAATAAAGAAATAAAATTGCTTTTTTGATGGAAAAAATTTAAAACCTTATATTATAAGAACTAAAAACATGATGTTTAATATACTTTTATACGTCAAAATAGCTCGCGCAGAAAACCGCGTTTAACTGACGGATCCAGGATGAGCTTATCATGATTGTTGTTTATGGAATAAAAGAAAAATTAAACCCTGTAAAATCTGTACTCTCTGACGTCCTACATAGCTGTATGCAGTCCACTCTTGGAATGCCTGAAGATAAGCGTGCTCATCGTTTTGTTCCCTTAGAAAGTGATGACTTCTATTTTCCTAGCGGTAGAAGTTCAGCTTATACCGTTATAGAAATAAACATGACTGAGGATCGTTCAATTGATACTAAGAAAAAGTTGATTAAGGCAATTTTCAAGCAAATTGAACATAAGCTAAACATTGCTCCAATTGACATCGAAATAACAATTAAAGAACAACCTGATCACTGCTGGGAATTTCGTGGCATCTGCGGTGATGAAGCAAAATTGAATTACGAGATAAACGTATAACAAAAAAATCCAGGTGACGCCTACGGTGCACCTGATTTTGGCGTTAGCATATAGAAGGAGTAGACCAAAATGAGTGACAAAATACGTTCAATTGCAATTTTAATGTCCTTGATCGGAGTAATATTCGTTTCTGGATGTGCATCTACTGGAACCATATTACTTCATGATTCCGTTACAGTTAAGCTTTCCAACTTTAAGAACATGATGCTGGATGTGACTTCTCAAGTTTCAGATTCAGGACAGGGGGTAGTACAACTCGAAAGTGAAATCATATCTCGTCTACGAACGAAGGGATTATTCGAACGCGTTTTTTCTCGGGCTGCTGGTGACGATGCACCCCACGATCTTACTGTTCTAGTAACAATAAAAGAGATCCGAAAAGTCTCACCTGGGGCAAGAGTCACGTTGGGCGCTTTCGCGGGACAGGGCAAAATGATTGTCAATATTCAGTTATTGGATGCTTCGTCTGGCAGTGTAGTTGCCCAAGCAACGGCTGAGGGTAAAACTTCTGGTGGAACAGTTTTCGCAGGTACAACTCCTCAGGCTGTCAGTAAGATTGCAGATGAGGTCGTTAAGCTTATTGAACAAAACATGTAAATGCTAACAATCGGATTCATCCAACTAGAAATACCGGTGCGGTCTTCAGGTGAAGTCAATGCCAATTTGTCGGTATTTCTGGTGGATGATCCAGACGTTCGGAACAGGAAACAATGACGAGAATTGCCATGGCAAGCGACCACGCGGGGTTTGAATACAAGGGTGTACTGAAGTCCCATCTTGAGTCACAAGGAGTCAAGTGTGGGGACTTGGGGACTCATTCGGCCGGGACCCCGGTGGACTATCCGGATTTCATTCGGCCTGCGGCACAAGCGGTGGCGGACGGACAGTTTCCTCATGGAATTGTTCTTGGCGGGAGTGGCAATGGCGAAGCCATTGTGGCAAACAAGATTAAGGGCATACGGTGTGCCCTGTGTTGGAATGAGGCCACTGGTCGCCTTGCGAAGGAGCATGGCAACTGCAACATGATCTCCATTGGACAACGCATGGTTTCCCAAGATGAAGCAATCGCAATTGTCGAGGCCTGGCTCAGTGCTAAGTTCAAAGGCGGCCGTCACCAGGACAGAATTAACAAAATTGAAGAGTAGAGAATTCCGAACCACGGGTTGCACTTTATCGGCACTGTCGCGCCGAAAATTGAACCCATAAGAATCTAGACAAGATCACAAGATACCAGAAAAATTTCGATTCTACTGTTGATTCTATCAAAGAAAAGAGAGCCACGAAAAACGCAAAAAGGCACAAAAAAACGGCTCTGGATTTTTGTGGTTATAAAAAATAAAATTCGAACCAACGAATCCAGCTTACCGGGAAAAGCGCCTGGCGCTTGGAAATGGACATGGGCTGGCAAGCTGATTCAGAATGTTAGATTTACTAAATAATCAGAATTTTCTGCTTTAAGAAACGTTACCCTAATCGCTCCTAAATTGATTGAACTTTAAAAAGAGAGAGTATCATGGAACATCATGTTGAATCCGCAGTACGAATCAACGCAACTTCTAAAAAAGTTTGGGAAATATTGGATGATTTTGGTGGTGTTGAAAACTTCAGTTCTGGTGTGGAACAATCACCGATAATAGGTGAAAAGAATTCTAGTTTAGGAGCCAAACGACATTGTGTATTTTATGATAAAACAGGTGTTCACGAAGAAAAATAATAGAATACGAAGAAAATAAAAGTTTCAAGGTCGTTCTTAGTGAATTTTCTATGCCGATGAAAACTATGTTTGCTGGATTTAGTGTTGAAAAGGTCACCGATACAACCTGTGAAGTTTCAATGTATATGGATTTTGTTGTAAAGCTTGGGCCGCTTGGTGCGTTAATGGGAATGGTGATTATGCGTCCGATGATGAAAGGACTTCAGAAAAAGCTGCTTTCGGGTTTAGCCTACTATTCTTTTACTGGTAAAACCATCGGAAATGAGCTTCCGCCAAGTGAAGAGTTAGCTCAAGCTCTTGTTTCATAACCAGAAGCAATCTAACAAAATAAGGATTAGTTCCGACTGCAAAGCGGTCGGCGACTAATCCCTGGTTCAAGAAGCTGCGGGGTTTACCAGCTCTAATGGAACGGAGACTAATAGGACTAGCCGGAGTATTGATGATTGGTTCTTTGGTTTCATATTGGCTCCTAACCCAATACCAAGAACGAAAAGAAAAAGAACGTCATCATTCACTCTGCGTTTCGGCTCTATACCTTTTAATTTCAAGGTGTAGGAACCTTGTGAATTTTTTGAATAATTATCTGACGGAAGATAACTCCGACATCCAAGATGAGTTTAAAGGATCTCTCATATATGATTATAAGATGAGAGATAAAATCGATTTCAGCTGACTGGCTTTTTTGGCCGACAAACATGACTCGAACTTTCTGCATGATCTCACCTTAGCAGAATCGACATATTTCAATTTTTTAGATGCACATGACACAAGAAATAGTGCCCTCGAAAGAGCAATTTCAAACGCAGGTGATAAAACTGAGTTATCCGAAATCTTCTCGGAGGGAGAATTGAAACTCTTTATTTACAACACTGTATCAATGGTCGATTTTTCTAAAAGAAGCCTGAAATCAAGCGAAGAAGCGATGAACCAACTGGCATCCATTATAGAAAGAAGATTCCCTAAGTTTCCTCATCTAAAACCTACAATTGATAAAACAAAAAAACCTCCAACCAGCGAATCGAATCGACGGGGAGAACGCTAGCGCGTCTCCCGCGTCTCATTCGAATCGTTGGGCAAAAACCCGACTTGCCATTTGCCAATCATCCAATATACTAGGTGTATGAGTATTAAAGAAATCGCTATGCATACCATTCAAGAGCTTCCAGATACGGTTTCCTGGGGCAAAGTTGAAGAGAAAATTCGATTTGTTGCAGGGATTCAGAAGGCGATGCGATCGCTGGATAAGGGCAAAGGATTACCGGTCGAAGACGTAGAAGCAATGATTGAAGAATGGTCTACAAAATAATTATTTCGGAAGAAGCGATTTCAGACCTACATAGCATCATCTCCTATATCGCTATAGATCATCCAGCAGTTGCCAGGGATTTTAATACGTTCTACCAAGCCTCTTGCCTGTCATCCAAGAATTGGCAGGATTGTTCCCGAGTTCAAAAGTGAGTTTATTCGTGAGCTAATTTTTGGCTCTTACCGTATTCCGTATCGAATCAAAGAAGATTTTCATGTTATTGAAATTTTAAGATTTTGGCACAGCGCACAAAAAGAACTGAAAGTATAATGCCCAACCAATGCCTCAAGCGTACCAGCTGCCGCCGGCCCGCTTAGGCTGGACGTTGGGCAGAACGGATTTAATACATGGTGGATTGTAAAATTAAATGCCGCAAAAAATGGACCTGAGAGCTTCTGTTCATGCGGCGATCTCCAAATCGAAACACTCCTATGCGGGTTTGTATTCTAGGATCTTGCGAGGATAGTTGTTAATCCATTTTTCAATCTCACCAATACGGTCGATGGTATATTTTCTGATGTTGTCTCCTTTGGCGACGAAACGACGAACCATACGGTTGGCATTTTCGTTGGAGCCTCGTTCCCAGGAAGAATACGGGTGAGCATAATAGAGTTTAACACGTCTCTTTTTGCTAAATCCGGAACGTTCCATCTGCTCCACGTCGAGAAACTCGCTCCCGTTATCGGCTGTAATCGACTTGAACATCGATCTGAATGGGCCAACTCCCATCGATCTTTCGATCGCTTTGAGGGCCTGCAGAACCGATGCCTGTGTTTTATCCGAAAGTTTTCTCACCCTTAGCATTCGGGTCTTTCTTTCTACTAACGTCATTAAAACCGGTTTTGAAGTTCCTTTTCCGCCGACGATCAAATCCAATTCCCAGTGCCCAAATTCCTCGCGTTTTTCTACGGTCTTAGGTCGTTTTTCGATACTGGTCCTTCGGGCATGTTGCTTTTTAACCCGCTTAATAGCACGTCTTTTTCGTTTTATCCGTTTTCGTTTTTCCCATAGGGACTCGTTGCTCACCCCCGGGATGAGACCTTGGTCAATATAGGTATACAGCGTTTTTGTACTCACCGCTGCAGGTCTCTGCTCTTGTTTAAGCAAAGGAGCAACCACATCGGGTGAGCGTTTGTGAACAAGAATGTGCTCGCTGATAAACACGGCCGTTTCATGATGCTTTCCAAGCTTAAGCTCAGGTCCCTTGGCCGTCGCATTTAGATCATGAAGTTCCTGGGCTCGATCACTGCTGTATGCTTTCTTCTTTCGCAGCTCTGTATCGAAATGCTCTACCTCCCCACGTTTAATTTCGCGCTCTATGGTTCGACGATGCCTTCCCAGATAGCTGGCTATCTCCAAAGGACGTCCTCGGTTTTTGAGCATTGTTTCAATCATGATCCGTTCTTTCTGTGTCAAATGCTTGCCTTTTCGGGGATGAATACTACTCTTGATTTGTTCCATGTCTTTCTCCTTTTTTTGTCTTCTGTCGAGTTTCTAAATCTAGAAGATTTCGGCATGGAACACTCCTGTTTTACAATATCTTCTTTTGGGCATTTAATATTATAATTCTCAAAACATTCATAAAATCGGATTTCCAATCCTCTTAAAATATGATACCCATCGAAATCTAAAAAAATATTTGTGGATCTGAAAATCGCCTTCGAAAACGGTCTAACTTAGTTAAAAAAGGAGAACTCTAATGACAGCCAGTAAACCAGGAGGATTGGCCGGTGTCGTGGCCGGGGAAACAACGATTGCAACCGTGGGAAAAGAAGGCGCAGAACTTACCTATCGAGGATATTCCATTGAAGACTTATCTGAAAATACTTCATTTGAAGAAGTCGCTTATTTATTGTTGAAAGGCGAGTTGCCGAATGGATCTCAACTAGAGAGCTATAAAGCTGAGCTGAAAGGGTTAAGAGGTTTGCCGGACGCTTTAAAAACCGTGTTAGAACAAATCCCCGGTGATGCACATCCCATGGATGTCTTGCGTACAGGATGTTCGGCATTAGGGACGATGGAACCTGAAAATGAATCACGTGATCAATTTTTCATTGCAAACCGTCTCATTGCTAGTTTTGGGTCGATGCTCTTGTATTGGTATCATTACCAAAAAAGCGGGCAGAAAATTAATGTAGAGACCGATGACACGAGTGTGGCCGGTCATTTCTTGCATTTGCTTCATGGTAAAGCACCCGACGAGAACCTTGAGCGTGTTATGGATGTCTCCTTAATCCTCTATGCCGAACATGAATTTAATGCCTCCACCTTTACCGGTCGTATTATTACATCCACCTTGTCTGATTTTTATTCCGCGGTTACAGGGGCTATCGGCGCTTTGCGAGGCCCTTTGCATGGCGGGGCCAATGAGGCCGCCATGGAATTGATTCAAAAATTCTCAACCGCGGACGAGGCCGAGGAAGAGCTTATGGCCATGTTAGCACGGAAAGATAAAATTATGGGGTTTGGTCATCGTGTTTACAAAATATGTGATCCGCGATCTGACATTATTCAAGGGTGGGCTAAAAAACTTTCAGAAGCCGCAGGGGATACCGTTATTTATCCGGTTTCCAAAAGGATCCATGCGGTGATGAAACGCGAAAAGAAATTATTCCCTAATTTAGATTTTTATAGCGCCTCCGCCTATCATTTTTTAGGCATCCCAACGCCTATGTTTACACCGATATTTGTTATATCGCGTATGACAGGTTGGGCTGCACACTTCTTTGAACAACGAGCAGATAACCGCTTGATAAGGCCTTCCGCTGATTATGTAGGACCTGAACCACGGCTGGTTGTTCCCCTCGCGGAACGAGGATAATGTCATTAGGTTAGTATGTTCTCCTTCAGAGAGCGTTATTTATTGTCATCAATGACGGGCCACTCTTTGGTCCTCTTGACGTACGTAAGCACAGACTGACGACATGAAATGTCAAATAACGAGCTTAAATTGAAAAAGCAATATGATGAGCACACACATTTCCAATATTCGCCCCAAATCCGATGACATCCTTATCAAAATAGCGGACTATGTAACCGACTATGTCATTGATAGTGACGAAGCCTATAATACAGCGCGCTATTGTCTTCTAGATACATTAGGGTGTGGGTTTCTTGCTCTTAATTATCCCGAATGCACTAAGTTATTAGGTCCTATTGTCGAGGGCACTCAGGTTCCGAATGGTGCCCGAGTTCCCGGAACGTCCTATGAACTTGATCCCGTACACGCGGCGTTTAACATTGGGTGTATGATCCGTTGGTTAGATTTTAATGATACCTGGCTTGCTGCAGAATGGGGTCATCCATCAGATAATCTTGGTGGTATATTAGCGGTAGCTGATTATATGAATCGCGCAAAATTTTTTGGGGTAAAGAGTCCTCTGAGTGTGAGAGATGTCCTAACAGCCATGATTAAAGCGCATGAAATTCAAGGTGTTCTTGCATTAGAAAATAGCTTTAATCGCGTAGGTCTTGATCATGTAATTCTCGTTAGGGTGGCCACAACAGCCGTTGTCATGGCTATGCTGGGAGGGACAAAAGATCAAATCATAGATGCTCTATCAAATGCCTGGATTGACGGCGGAGCCTTACGCACATATCGTCATGCCCCCAACACCGGTTCACGAAAATCATGGGCTGCGGGCGATGCAACCAGTCGCGCTGTACGACTCGCGTTGATGGTGCTTAAAGGGGAAATGGGATATCCGGCCGCATTAACAACTCAGACATGGGGGTTCTATGATGTTTTGTTTAAGGGGAACACATTTAGTTTAGCCCGACCGTTCGGTTCTTATGTGATGGAAAACGTCCTGTTTAAGATTTCGTTTCCTGCGGAGTTTCATGCACAGACCGCAGTTGAATGTGCCCTGAAACTTCATGCGGAAATCAAAGACCGCCTTGATGATATTGAACAAATAACCATTACGACACATGAATCTGCGATCCGCATTATTGACAAAACAGGGCCTTTACACAATCCCGCTGACCGAGATCATTGTATACAATACATGACAGCGATTGGTCTTATATTTGGCGATTTAACAGCGGATCATTATGAAAATGATGTTGCTGTTGATCCGCGTATTGATGCGTTGCGAGAGAAAATGGTCATCGTAGAAGATCCGCAATATAGTAAGGATTATCTAGATCCGGACAAACGTTCCATTGCCAATACCCTTCAAATCAGATTTAAATCAGGCGAAAGTACGGATAAGGTGACTGTAGAATATCCCGTAGGCCATCGACGTCGACGAAAAGAGGGTCTTCCTGTATTACTCAACAAATTTGAGAAAACGCTGTCTCCTTATTTTAATGAAGAGGAACAAAAAACGATCTTAAGTCTATGTACCAATCCATCCCAGCTTGATACGACGCCCGTTGATGAATTCATAAGCTTGTTGATTAAAAAAATTGATATGAATGCTATTGTTGGTACGTCAAGATGTCCGGCCAAATTAATACGTGAACGGTCCGGTTAGCTGAGCAGTCATCTTTTGAGCGAGTATAAAGGGGTCAAGATTTCAAAGCGAACGGTAAAGATTCGAAACAGGACTCTGGACATTCATGGAGCTCTCGCCAAACCAAGCTTGAACAACCGATTCTTGGCTCTGCAGTGAAGAAGAATGCACGTTAATATAATTAGGTAATCCATTGAACATTCTCAAATGATACGGAGAGCCAAAGGACGTAAATACTACACAGGAATGCTCCATGTAAAACCTTCCTAAGAAAATTCGATTATGTGCCCCCACCGAACGTGTAGACTGTATCGCCCAATCTGCTTTAAACGCAAAGTTAATAAAAATAGTATCGTATGGGTCAATACTATCAGAAAAAAAATGGTCTACGGGGTTCAGTAAATGGGTTACATAAAAACCTCGCTCTTTCAATTTACAATCGATGACCGGAAGATCAATATCCCCACGAGAAAGAGTAACGGTTAATATATTTGATTTTGGCTTAAGGTTTAGAGGGAATAAATGATGCAAATCGCGAACACAATGAATGGCCTCGGCTGCTATTTTTTTGCTGGCTGTATTAAAATCGTCTTTATCTTTGGATAAAACTTTAGACCCTTGATGCCCTCCCTTGTTTGTGTAAACCTAACCGCGTTTTAAGCTCCAGAACACGCCGTGTAGCGTCAGTAATACGATCGCCAGAAAGTGTGCCTGACGAGTATGCTTCACACAATATAGTATAGTCTTCTGGGAGGCGGGGAAATAAAAGCATATCACAACCCGCATTAAGGCATCCCACTGTTCGATCTTTACGGTTCATATAACCAGCGATCCCGCCCATACTCATGTCATCAGTAATAATAAGATCTTCAAACCCTAATCTTTTACGTAGCAAGTCTGTGACAATACGTCGGCTAACAGTAGCTGGCCGTTGAATCCTTCTTTGATCAAGATGATTATCCCAAGCCGGAAAAGCAATATGACCGATCATAATAGATAAAACACCTGCTTCAATGTTCTTTCCAAAAGTCTGTCCAAATACAGCCCACCATTTCTCTAAAGAAAGAGAATTGACGGATGTCACAACGTGTTGATCCAGATCATCGACACCATCACCCGGAAAATGTTTTGCACAAGCGACCAACCCATGGTTTTACATCCCGCAAACAATAGCGGTCGCAATTTGGCTAATACGCTCCGGGTTATCACCCAGTGACCGCGTATTTGCAATAGGGTTATCGGGATTTAAATTAACATCCACAACTGGAGCAAAGATCCAATGAATACCTACCTCACGTCCCTCCAGAGCCGTGGCCTTTCCCATGGTATAAGCTAGATCTTCAGAATCAGCTGCTTCAACAGCAAGCATGTCAGGAAAAGTAACGCCCCCTTTTATGATGTTGCCTGCACCACTTTCTAAATCAGCTGCTTCAAGAAGAGGAACCCGACTTTTTTGCTGTAAACGGGCTAAATTTGTTCGGTGTTTATCTACAGAAGCCGCTCCAACAAATACACCGCCAAGAGGAATATGCTCAAGCATGTCGATTATCTCATCATACCACTGATACGTGCCAAGATTGGGAAGCAGCAATTGCGCTATACGTTCTTCCATACTCAAAGAGTTCAGAACAGAGTCGACCCAATTCCTTTGTTCCACGGCCAATTTTTTCAACATAATTTATCCTTTCAATCCGGTCATTGAAATTCCATCCATAAAATTTTTCTGCGTAAAAAAGAACACGATTACGATCGGCAAGACCAAGAGCATGCTAGCCGCATGAGATAATACCATTCCGTACCTCCATGTTGACTTTGAAAGAATTGCAAACCTAACGCTAATGTAAAATCTTTTTGATCGGTCAAATAAATAAGAGGTCCAAGAAAATCGTTCCAGGTATACATAAACTGAAACAAAGCGACCATCCCTATTGCCGGACGACATAATGGAAAAACGATTTGCCAAAAAATTCGACATTCGCCACATCCATCCATACGAGCGGCATCAGGTAAATCTTTTGGAATCATCATGAAAAATTGACGCAATAAAAATATGCTAAACCCACCTGCAAAAAATGATGGGACCCATAAAGGGTACAGCGTTCCAATCCAACCCACGAAACAGGCTGTATAGCGGAATCATCACGACCGGGAATGGGATCATCATAGTCGCCAACACCCATAAAAAAACCTTATCTCGACCTTTCCATTTTATACACGAAAACCCATAAGCCACCAACGCACTAGAAAAACCATACCAATAACGGTTAAAAAGCAAAGCAACAACGTGTTCTGAAGATATAGGGGAAAATGTCTCATCGCTTTAATCGCTCCTACAAAATTTCCCCATTGTGGCTTAATTTTTTTGATTCGGGTTGCCTCCACAGGCACTTTCTGGTGGTTCCCAACAGGGACCAGCTGTCCTTTTTGCTCCACATAATCTCGATAGGGTAACCATGATGAAGAGGACAGCGTCTGCTCGATCGGCTTTACGGCAGTAGAAAACATCCACAAGAAAGGGAGCAAGAACAACATGGCACCTCCGAATAGGATGCTATAAACCAAGATATGTCCGATTCTTACTTTTAACGCTAAACGTCTTTTACTCGCCTGCATAATAAATCCTCTTTTGTATCGAACACGTTGCCATCCATGTAAGGAAAAAAATCAACAAAAACAGTATACACGCCATCGCCGATGCATAGCCCATATTTAAGTATGAAAAGGCATGCTCATATAGGTAAACGGTATAAAAAAGAGCCGATCGGTTGATGCCTCCATCTGGTACCATGATGTAGGGTTGGACAAAAACCTGGAGAGAACCAATGAGGCCCATGATCAGATTAAAGTAGATCACAGGAGAAATCATCGGTACCGTAATATGCCACAGTTTTCTTCCAAAAGAAGCCCCATCCATATCTGTTGATTCGTATATATGTTTCGGCACATCGTGAAGCGTCGCCAGATAAATAACGATCATGTTTCCTATCCCCCAAAGCGACATTAAAATCAAGGAGGGCATCGCCCAATGTGGATCGGTTAACCAATTAGGTCCGTCAATACCCATTTTTGCTAGTGCTCTATTTAATAATCCAAAACGACTATTAAACATCCAAAGCCATATCATAGCAGATGCGACAACAGGAACCAAACACGGTAAAAAGTAAGTTAAACGAAATACAGAACGCCCTTTTATAGATTGGGTTAACAGGATGGCGACCAGCAAGGAGAGTAACATCCCTAATGGCAAGAAAAAAGTAGCATAACGGAGGGTATTATATAAAGACCTCCAAAAGACATGATCGGCAACCAGATCACGATAGTTCAATGTACCGACCCATACAGGGTTGGATAGAATATCGTAGTCACAAAATGAATAATAGAGGGCTGCCGCAAGCGGATAGACCGTAAACGTTAGAAAGCCTATGATCCACGGGCTTATAAAAGCTAACCCAACCCATAAAACCCGACGTTCACCACGTGTCATTTTCGTTCCACTCCTTAACGCGCTGCTTTTTTACCACATCCCAGCGTTTATTCATCCTATTAAACTTTGGCTGGGTTCGTCTTTGGACATCTGACAAGACTTCTTCCGGTAAAACATCCAAAGAAAACAGGCGGTCTTCGGCTACCAACCACTCCCGTTTATATTCGTTCCAAACCGATATATGCGGAATAAATTGGGCGTGTGGATTTTTGGCCAAATCAAAAAACACCTTTATAGAAGGATTAGGATGGTCCTTAAAAAAATTTTGCTAACCGTAGCTAACGGCGAAAATTTTCATGGAGAGATTAATATATCTGTGTACTGTGAATGAGCTGATGACCATTCCCATTGCTCAGGGCTTTGAACTAATCCTCTTTTGACAGGATTGTTTTCAATATAGGTGCGTACATACGTGAACTGTTTGGAAGAGTGGACTTTTGCGTCGTAATATCCGTCTTGCCATTTCAAGAGTTGCCGGGTGGAACCGCCTCCCACATTAGAGTTGTCTCCCATGCGGGGGCGGACTCTGAGACTAATGTGGGAGGCGGTTCCACCCGGCGACTCTTAAGATAGAAAACCCGCAATTTTCATCGCATGCTGAATCTCAGGATTTTGCATAAAAAACTTCCACACAAATCCAGACCGATAATTTTCAATCATCAACAGCGTAATACCTACATCAATACCAATCACATCTTTGTTCACCCAACCGGTATGGGGATTAAATGCATCGATAAATCCATACTTTTCCCATATACGTCCTCCAAATTCCTCATACATGTATCGCAGCAATACCTCAATAGCCTTTTGGGGAACAAAGGGAATCGAACCTGCGGCCGCACACGGCACGACTGTTCCATCAATCGGCGGGTTAGTGGTTGCCGGAGGTCCACCCCACGCTTTATATCCATCGGGACCATCCGAAGCCGTAATCCCCCAGAGTTTTTCGCTGTATAGAGGAAATGTATCAGATAAATCCATAGAAAACTCACGATGGGCCAAAGTTGCTTGAACTGAATTTTCCCAATAATCCGTATAGGCATCACGGCGATTACGGAAATCGACCCATGCATGTGAGTACTGATGTACAAATAAAGGAGGCACTTGTAGAAACGTTCGACCCCCATATGTAATAATTGGTTCCCGTTTCCAGGCATACCAGATCTCAGGGGGCAGGGGATGTGTTGAGGAACCTAAGGCCATTAAATATATAATCATATGCTCACTAAAACCATCCCACCGGGAGTGAAGAAACCCACTCTCTGGTTTCCACCCCATTGATAATGTAGTGCCATCTGCTAACATCCAACGCCAATCAATCCGCTCATAAAGCTGGGTGGCTAGACGCTCAATTTCTGTTCCTTTATAATATTGGCGGACGGTTAAAACTCCTGCCATTAATAATGCTGTGTCGATAGAAGACAACTCACAGTCGTCAACACGTTGACCCGTTTCCATATCGATAAAATGATAATAAAATCCATGTCCATGAGGTAGATCATTTAAGAGATAACGAAGTGTTATCAAAATACGTTGAATAGCCTCCTGGCTCTTAATCCAACCCCGTTCATCCCCAATACATATAGCCGTTAAACCGAACCCGATGGAAGCAATACTGGAGACAGGAAAAGATTGACGCCCATCGGCCCTGGCCCGATCTGAAATGAGACCATTCTCAGGATTGGCTGCCTCCCCAAAAAAGCGAAAACATCGATGCTGGAGTTCATTTAGAAAGGCTGCATCATCCCCGACTGTTTTGTTAGACGGTGTGTCTGGACGGCAAGAACTGCTCGCTAAAACAACAAAAAAAATGATCCAAAAGTAAAACAATTGAGACCACTTTAAAGAAATCCCCTCTCCCTCTGGGAGAGGGGAAAAGAACCCTAACTTCTGATGAAAAACCCTCACCTTAATCCTCTCCCAGAGGGAGAGGAAATAAATTTTGAAGACCTTTCCGCAGAGCTTATTTCAATGTCTCTTCCACCTTCTCAAATGTAGCATCATCAAAATAAACCAAACCTGTAGCCTTGCCGTCCCATTGTGCAAACATCAATGTAAATCGGACGGTCACCACTTCTGCAGGGGCTGTTGCATGAATTGTATACTCCACAAACGTATCGGTTGGACTCTTCATGGTATGCTTCACCGTGGGTTCTTCTGCAGAAACAAGTCCATCATATACATCGTAAAATTTAATTTTAGGAAACGCCTCATTTTTGCCTTTTAAAGGGTTCTCGGCATGGTGCTGAATAGAAACATTTCCTTTCCATTCGGTTCCAGGTTCCGTATCAAAATTTTGATACATACCAGAGAAATTTGGCTCTTTCGAAAACGCCCCAAAAACTTTCACAGAAAAGCTCCCCGTTTTTGAGAACTCCGTCTCGCGAAACACATGTTCACCAAACCGAGACCATCCTTTAATATCTTTAGTGGCAATACCCGTACCTTACCCTTGCTCCATACTAGAGCATTTAACGATTGAAATGCCTCGCTAGAAGATCTGTACTTCATGACATGAGTATAGCAACAGCAGAAATCCGGCGGCGTGCGATAGATGCCTACAAAATGGGCAAAGGTTCCCAGGCCGATATCGCATCTTCTTATCGTGTAGATCTTAGAACGTTTCAGCGTGGGCTCTCTCGTTTCAACGAAACCGGAGAGACTGCTCCCCGACCGCGTGGGCATCGTCAGGCCCTCTACAGCGGAAAGCAGCTCAAGGCGTTGGCTCAACTGGGGGGCAAACATCCCGATGCAACGCTTGAAGAACTCAAGAACATGAGCGGCGTGAAGGGATCGATCATGGCCGTACAGCGGGCGTTGAATCGGTTGGGCTGCCGGTATAAAAGAAACGCTTCACGCCAGCGAGCAAGACCGGGCGGATGTAAATCTCTTGAGAAAGCAGTGGATCCAAGAGGTGGCCAAACTTGATCCAAGTCGCCTTGTCTTTATTGATGAATCCGGGGCGAAAACGAATATGACTCGTCTGCGGGGCCGGGCGTTGGGCGGGAACAGGCTTTTTGCCAAAACGCCTCATGGACATTGGTGTACCACCAACCTTGATTTCTTCGGTCCGCCTGGACGGAACAACAGCGGCCATGGAGAAGGAGGGGGCGACAGAGACGGCTGTTTTTGGAGAATATATTCGCCGGGTTTTTCTCCCGACTCTTTCACCTGAAGATATCGTCATCATGGACAATCTTCGCGTCCATCACAATCCCAAGGTCATTGAACTCATTGAGTCATGTGGGGCCCATGTAAGATTCCTTCCACCCTACAGCCCCGATTCCAACCCCATTGAAAAAATGTGGGGCAAGATAAAGAATCGGTTGGGCAGCCTTGCAGCCCGCAGTCAGCAGGAACTATCTGAAGCAATCACACAAGCGTTCGAAGAAGTTTCTCCCGACGAGGTAATCGGCTGGCTTTCTTCGTGCTACATCGCGACACCTCAATCGTGAAGCGCTCTAAGTTTAAACATAAAAAAATCCCATTTTTTTGATAAAGAAACAGGGGTCTGTATTGGTTTGTGATATGAGAACTCTCTTTGTATCCCCTTTAAGCACAGCCGACGGTGGACTTTTTTTAGGCCTAGCAAGTTTTTTTGGGTTGTCATGGCCTATTTTGTCATATTGACGCTCCTTTTAGGCTTCCGAGACGTACTATAAAGGAATCTTGAAATGTAGAGTTCGGAAATACATTTTAGAAATAAGTGGAGAAACGTATTTGGTACTTATATTTAAGTGTTGGGGTGTATAAACTGGACATACAATGATTCTTAAGGTGCGAGTAACTATACTTGATTATATCCCAAAAGGATACCAGCTGGACAACCGCCAACAACAGGCTCTTTATCTTTTTGATAATTACGACTGGTCAGCTCGTTGTATCCACTTGAGATAGCCTTTACGCAGTTTGTTTTTGAAGTTCACTGTGCCGCTCCTTTTTATTCGTTTCTCGACTCATTATCATTTCTCCTATCGCAATAAACCATAAGAATACACAAGGCAAAACCCGTAGCGAATATCTATTGTAGAAATCTCGTATGGTTGGAGGATAGAAGTCTGTTGGTGATAGCGATGAAAAGATGATAATAGCAATAAGAAAAATAGTTTTTGTTTTTGTAGACAACCCGCTTCCCGCACAAAACCAAATGGCAACACCACATTGCAGAAGAATATAGGTTGGGTTTTCACTAGCTGAACTGAACAAGACAATAAACATGAGCGAAGAGGTTAGTGCTAGAAAACGGAAACGCGCGTTGTATGTTTTTAGACAATGCAGGTATGGATAAGAAAATAGTACAGCCCCACATACAAGAAAAGGCCATTGTGAAAGATCTTCTTGTTGTATAAGTCGTCATATGACCCCAATAACGGATTTATCCTGAAAGCCTCCTAGCAGAAGATTAGTTTGATTTTTTCCCGCCAAAAGTTCAAACCATTGTACGTAGCTATTGAAGACAAAATGGGGCGATGAAAAAATGATGGGGAGGGTATAGGCGAGTACAGCCCAACAGAGCAACGCTACTACGAACCGACGTTTGTTCTTAGAAAACAGAAAAAATGGAAGGGCCATTAACCCATATAATTTAGTGAATATGGCTAGAGAAATACATAGGGTTGCAAGGACTTCTCGATGACGCAAAATCAATGTAAAAGAAAGAATGATCAAAGCAGCGATGGTCGCATTAAACTGAAAATGTTGCTGATTATTTCCAAATTCTACAAGGCAAAGGAGGCAGATACCGTTTTTCATGTTTCGAGCGATAGGCAAGATCTGAATCGCCAAGTAAAGCAGAAGTGCTGAGGTAATCAAGTAGAGCAAGGACCCCACACTATCAGGCAAAAATGCATATGGAGCCATAAGCACCCCGAACAAGGGTCCATACATAAAAAGATCAAGTCCCTCCTGGTAAGACGTATAGAGGGCTTTGTTTTCAATGAGGTGTAGGCACGCGTTTTTAAAGATAAAATAGTTATTGGAATTTTTTTCTAGGAATCGCCTATAAGGAATTATCACACCAACAAGAATCCATACCGCTAAGACGAAGCGGTTACTATTTACAGCACCTTGAAATGATCTAAAGGCAGTATTATTTTTGTGAAGCTTCATGATTTCTCTAAGGCCCTATTAGAATGTTGAAGCTGCGGATCTATGGTTAGTGCATACCATAAAAGAAGCATGAATATGCATAGCCCTGTTAGGAAACACAACGATATTTCGTAAGGTAGATGTTCTGCTCTGGAAAGTTTGACCTGTAAAAGGGCTTGTGAAGTAAAAATTAGAGCTATCGCGGTCTTCCAGGCCCTTGCCAATCGTTGCAAAGATCAAGATATACCAAATATGATTCAATATTGAAAAAAGGACTTGGGCACAGCTATTAAAAGACGTACTCGTCGAATCATTTTTCTGACTGTCGGACTGTTAATTACGCTAAACTTAATAAGTCCTGGATCCGTCAGTTAAACGTGGGATTTCTGTGCGAATGCTTTGGAGGCAAAAAGTTACAAAAAAACGCAGGCGCACCCGCTGGGTGCGTCGAGGCTTTTTTGTAATTCCTTTTGGCCCAAATGGTTCGTGCAGAAAACCGCGTTTAACTGACGGATCCAGGTAAGTGTAATGTTCGTTAAGTTTATTCTTTGCGACGCGTATCAAGATGAGGAGGAGCTCACAGCAGATAAGGTCCCGTCGCCTATAATAGAAGCCTTTAGGAAAAAGTATCCCCACGCAAAAAGCGTAGGGTTAGGAACAAGAAGAAAGTGTTTATGAAGCAGAGTATTTTGTAAATGGGCGCTAGATAGAAGTCTATTATTTAAAAGATGGCACTTGGATAAAAAGTGTATACCAAATTGATTTTCCGGATCTCCCGAAAAAAGCAGCAACCTATATAAAGACACAAAAATTTTACACGTTCGAGGAGATTTAACAGATAGGCGTCAACGGTTCAGATAGGGCTTACGAGGTGGAGCTTGAAAACAAATTTTTACAATGGGCATGTGTCTTTGATGGTGACAGGAACCTACTCTCAAAAGCGCGGGATAGATCAAACATATAAAGGCTATACTCAGACCATGATGTGTATTCAGGGATGTTTTTACTCATCCTAGAAGATTTTTCTATTTCGTGTGCGTAAAGCTGCAACGTCTTATCCATCATTTTATCCAAAGATAATTCTCTACATGCAAACTCATATGCATTATTCTCTACCTGTGTACGCCAACCAAAGCTCAAAGCTGGCATATTCCAGCAGGTGCAAGTCCTATCTTGCTCTGTAGTTCGGATTCGTATGGCAATGCTTTTAAGGCGTGGAAGCAAAGGGGCAAGAAAAAAAATTTAATCCTCTCACGACTGCGTTTACCGATCCCCATAATGGCCTTATGTGTAGTGCCATTACTATTTCGATCTCTATTCAAAGACAGCAAAAAAATTATGGGCAGAAGGGATCATAATACTTTTTTAGACATTTAGTATTGTTTCGCTATTAGATATTCGAGTTTACTGTAATGTGGAGGGATGGCTGAGCGGACGAAAGCACCGGTCTTGAAAACCGGCGTGCCGAAAGGTACCGTGGGTTCGAATCCCACTCCCTCCGCCAATTTGTTACTGATTTGGACCTTTAACTTCCGATTGACAAAACGGAAAGCATTCGCCAGCATGATTCTTTCTTTAGGAGCAGAACCCATGGGCACATTTTATACTGGCTGCAAGGGCGCATATCACACCCATCGAAAGAAGTCCATTCATGTGGGTAAAGCGCTTGTGGATACGGGGAATGAATACACATGGATTCCTGGAAAAAAACTTGGAAAAAGTGGAGTCCAACGAAAGAAAAAAGATCTCAGGTTTGTCATCGCAAACGGAGAGATTATCACTCGTAGTGTTGGATTTGCGATCATGTATGTGCATCAGAGAGAGATAAACTCTATGAACATAACTAGTTTGATTGTAACACTGCTTTTCATAAGCATTATTCTGATGGTGGGGGGTTTTGCGCTGGCAAAGCGTTTAAATAATGCTGGCCTAGTCGATCTTGGATGGACGCTTGGTTTAGGTCTATCAGCCCCGCTTTATTTTGTTTTGATTGATGGGTATGGGCCGCGTCAAATCTTAGTATCTGCACTTACATTGATGTGGTCATTGCGACTTGGCTTTTATGTTTTAAGAGACCGGGTCCTATCAGGAAAGGAAGATGCTCGGTACCAGAAATTGAAAGCCCATTGGGGGCATAAAGCAGATAAAAATCTTTTTCTTTTTTTGTAGGGCAAGCATTCCTCGTGCCCCTGTTTTCTCTTTCTCCTTTGGTTCTTCATCTCTATAAAGAATCTTCATTAACAGGATGGGAAATAGCCGGTTTTGCATTTGGACTGGTCGCGATCTTGGGTGAAGCCATAGCGGATCGACAGCTAGAACGTTTTCGTTCAAATCCCCAAAATCGGGGCGCGGTTTATCGTGATGGCTTATGGAGAGTAAGCCGGCCTCCCAACTATTTTTTTGAATGGCTGTATTGGTGGGCGTACGTCATCATGGGGGTGGGGATGCCGTGCGGAGTTGTAACACTTCTGGGGCCTGTTCTTATGCTTCTATTTCTGTTTAAGTTAACAGGTATTCCCTATACCGAGCAGCAAGCCCTGTCGTCGCGAGGGGATGCTTATCGTGAATACCAAAAAGCAACACCTATATTTTTACCATGGTTTCCGCAAAAGACAGAGCGCTAGCTTATGCTATACATGCAGTGGAGAAAGGTGTAATAACCCGACCCTCTTGTACGTAATAGGGATAAGGCATGTGCTCAAAAGGCGCCTTAAAAACCTATATACGGAAAAGCCGTCGTATATCGATTATATAAAGAGTACGAAACAGGTCCCTATTGCGACAGATACGGCCCTAGCCAACGAACAGCACTATGAAATCCCTCCTTCTTTTTTTGAAATTATTTTGGGGCCTCGCCTTAAGTATAGTTCATGTTATTGGTCAAAAGGTGCAACCGATTTGGCCATGGCAGAGGATGAGATACTTCGTTTGACATGTGAGCGTGCTCAGATTCAAGATCAATGGTTTGTTTGAGCAGGTACAAGATGCTTTTCAACGAGAGGAAAAGTGGAGAGTAAATGGGGGCCATTATGCAAAGACCATTGAGGCTTGGCTTAAATGAGAATTGTAATATTAAATGCCCAAAAGAAGATATTGTAAAACAGGAGTGTTCCATGCCGAAATCTTTTAGATTTAAAAACTCGACAGAAGACAAAAAAAGGAGAAAGACATGGAACAAATCAAGAGTAGTATTCATCCCCGAAAAGGCAAGCATTTGACACAGAAAGAACGGATCATGATTGAGACAATGCTCAAAAACCGAGGACGTCCTTTGGAGATAGCCAGCTATCTGGGAAGGCATCGTCGAACCATAGAGCGCGAAATTAAACGTGGGGAGGTAGAGCATTTCGATACAGAGCTGCGAAAGAAGAAAGCATACAGCAGTGATCGAGCCCAGGAACTTCATGATCTAAATGCGACGGCCAAGGGACCTGAGCTTAAGCTTGGAAAGCATCATGAAACGGCTGTGTTTATCAGCGAGCACATTCTTGTTCACAAACGCTCACCCGATGTGGTTGCTCCTTTGCTTAAACAAGAGCAGAGACCTGCAGCGGTGAGTACAAAAACGCTGTATACCTATATTGACCAAGGTCTCATCCCGGGGGTGAGCAACGAGTCCCTATGGGAAAAACGAAAACGGATAAAACGAAAAAGACGTGCTATTAAGCGGGTTAAAAAGCAACATGCCCGAAGGACCAGTATCGAAAAACGACCTAAGACCGTAGAAAAACGCGAGGAATTTGGGCACTGGGAATTGGATTTGATCGTCGGCGGAAAAGGAACTTCAAAACCGGTTTTAATGACGTTAGTAGAAAGAAAGACCCGAATGCTAAGGGTGAGAAAACTTTCGGATAAAACACAGGCATCGGTTCTGCAGGCCCTTAAAGCAATCGAAAGATCGATGGGAGTTGGCCCATTCAGATCGATGTTCAAGTCGATTACAGCCGATAACGGGAGCGAGTTTCTCGACGTGGAGCAGATGGAACGTTCCGGATTTAGCAAAAAGAGATGTGTTAAACTCTATTATGCTCACCCGTATTCTTCCTGGGAACGAGGCTCCAACGAAAATGCCAACCGTATGGTTCGTCGTTTCGTCGCCAAAGGAGACAACATCGGAAAATATACCATCGACCGTATTGGTGAGATTGAAAAATGGATTAACAACTATCCTCGCAAGATCCTAGAATACAAACTCGCACAGGAGTGTTTCGATTTGGAGATCGCCGCATGAACAGAAGCTCTCAGGTCCATTTTTTGCGGCATTTAATTTTACAATCCACCGTTGAGCATTGTTTCAATCATGATCCGTTCTTTCTGTGTCAAATGCTTGCCTTTTCGGGGATGAATACCACTCTTGATTTGTTCCATGTTTTTCTCCTTATTTTTGTCTTCTGTCGAGTTTTCAAATCTAGAAGATTTCGGCATGGAACACTCCTGTTTTACAATATCTTCTTTTGGGCATTTAATATTACAATTCTCACACCCTATGAAAAAATGAACTTTTTGTGGTCAACCACAGTCATATCTGATATAGTCTCTCATCATGAAAAAATGGATTAGTCTTTTTTTCTGCTTTTGTGTGGCCTATTTAAACGTGGCTCCAGCTTTTCCTGTTTATTGTACAAGCCCTTTGTCAACGGATTCATCTATATGCTGCTGCCAGAAACTGACCCAAAAAAAGATGTCTGCATGCTGCGATTCCGAACAGAATAATCCGGGTCCAAATTCTACAACGGAAAATGATTGCTCCTGCGCTGTTAACAACTCCGATGGCACGACATCTCCCCTTTTTATCATGCCCGAACGTACGCGCTCCCATGAACAGGAAAAATTCTGGGCCACCCCACTTTTTATAGTGTCTTCTCCTCAACCCGAAAAACATGAGGGACATCTTAGGGTTATTGATCACTCACCGCGCCTATATAGGTGCAGTGTGCCCTTTTATATTCTACGCGGCATATAATATACTTGTCTTAATCCTCCAGCGTTAAAAAAAAATCGTTTCACCGTATGACGCATGTTTTTGCGTTGAAACGATTCGCACTTTTTAATTCATTTACAGGAGGATTTTTCATCAAAACGAAAACCACCAAAATTCTAGCCTTTCTTGTTACAGGATATGCGGCGACAGCCATAGCGCCGCAAAGTTGGGCTGAGTCCAAAACGCGACCAGAACTAAACGCGGAAGTTGGCTTATCGGGTTATCTTGCCTATGCCGCGCTAAATAATTCGGTATTAGAGGCCGCCTTCAATCGCTGGCAGGCGGCGCTTGAGAAAGTCAATCAAGCCAAGTATTTGCCCAATCCAAAACTGAGGTATGCCTATTTCATTGAAGAGGTAGAAACGCGTGTTGGCCCGCAGAAACAGAAATTTGGTCTTTCCCAAACGTTTCCCTGGTTTGGAACCTTACGGCTAAGAGGTAACGTAGCCCTAAAAGCTGCAAATGCAGCCCATGAGCAATACCAAACCGAGAAGTTACAATTATTCTATGAGGTCAAAAAAATCTATTATGAGTATTACTATCTTTATCAAACAATAAACATTACAAAAGATAACATCACGCTCTTAAAGCATCTCGAAAGTGTAGCGCAATCTAAATATAAAGCCGGTTCATCGGTTTCTGGCGTTATCAAAGCTCAAATCGAATTGAGCGAGCTCAATGACCGTCTTCGTTCTCTTCGTGATCTTCGCGGTCCAGTCATGGCTCAATTCAACGCCATCCTCAATGCCCCTTTACACCAGTTGGTACCCTGGCCTACAAAACCACCTTTTACCGAAATCACAGGGTCTGAGCATAGGCTGTCAAATGTCCTTAAAGAAAATAACCCTGAGTTAAAGCGGCTAGAAAATATCATAGCCAAAGAAGAGGCCTCCGAAGGTTTGGCCAGAAAACAATCGTATCCCCATTTTACGTTGGGGGTAGATTATATTGATACCGAAGAGGCCTTAACCCTTACACCAGACAGTGGAAAAGATCCCCTTGTTGCGATGATCTCTATCGATCTTCCCCTTTGGCGCAGCAAGTACCGTGACGCCGTTGAGGAAGCTCAAAATAGAAGAGAAGCGGTTATCGAAACGTATATTAATAGGGGAAACGTATTAGAGGCAAACCTCAAAATGGCGCTTTATCAGCTACACGAGGCGGAACGGAAAAAATCGGTCTTTTTAGAGATACCTTAATCCCCCAAGCACAACAAGAAGCGCTCAACGTTACCGAAGAAGGCTACCGAGGAAGTACCGTTGACTTTTTGAGCCTAGTCGATGCGCAACGGCTTCTCTTAGAGTTTCAACTGAGCCTGGAACGCGCTTGGGTCGACCATGAGATTGTGTTCGCTCAACTTGAAATGTTGGTAGGCGGGGAAGTGAAAAGTGAAAATGGAGAGTGAGCCAAAAATTTTTAGAAGGAAAAAATATAATGAAAAAAAATAGAAAACACATCATCATTTGTATAATCATCTTGGCCATAGGTTTTTTATGGGGCCGTAGTTGTAATCGCTCCACGATGCCAGTCACTTTCCACTCTCCACTCTCCACTTTCACTTCTTCCTCTTCCCCGTCCATCCGCTTCTGGACCTGTTCTATGCATCCCCAAATTCAGCAGCCCGGACCAGGGCCATGCCCTCTTTGCGGGATGGACCTTGTCCCGGTCACTGACCAAGGCGATGATGAGGAACTCGGACCGAGAGAATTAAAGCTGTCAGCCAAAGCTGAAAAACTTGCTGAAGTTGCCGTTGTCCCCGTTGAGCAACGCTTCGTGACTAGCGAAGTACGGATGGTGGGCAAAGTGGAGTATGACGAGACTCGGTTAGCCTATTTGACGGCCTGGGTGCCGGGCCGACTGGATCGTTTGTACGTTGACTATACGGGTGTACCTGTTCAAAAAGGTGATCACATGGTTTACCTATACAGTCCGGAGCTCTTGGCCGCACAGGAAGAGTTGATCCAGGCCCTGGCCACTGCAAAACAGATCGGAAAAAGTGATGTCTCCATCATTAAAGAAAGAACGCTGAAGACGGTAGACGCCACACGAGAAAAACTTCGTCTACTGGGCCTTACGTCTGAACAAATTCAAGAGATCGAACAAAACGAAAAGCCCAAAGATCACCTCACGATTTATTCGCCGATAAGCGGAACTGTTATCCATAAGAATGCTCAGGAAGGCATGTATGTGAAGACAGGAACCCGCATTTACACGATTGCAGATCTGTCGCATGTTTGGGTTAAACTCGATGCCTATGAATCGGATTTAACCTGGATTCACTACGGACAAAATATTTCGTTTGAAACCGAAGCGTATCCTGGCGAACTCTTTCACGGACGGATTGCTTTCATAGACCCTATACTTGACCCCAAAACACGAACCGTAAAAGTTCGTGTGAATGTCGATAATTCTAACGAAAGTTTAAAACCCGGCATGTTTGTCCGGGCTGTGGTTCAATCGCAAGTCGTCCAGGGGGGCAAGACGTTTTCTCCTGAATTAGCCGGAAAATGGATCAGCCCCATGCATCCTGAAATCATCAAAGATAAGCCCGGTGCGTGTGACATTTGTGGTATGCCGCTGGTAAAGGCCGAATCGCTGGGTTATGTGCCAGCCGAATCTCGGAAAGCACCCTTGGTCATTCCTGCATCGGCCCCTCTTCTTACCGGGAAAAGAGCCGTAGTCTATGTCAAAGATCCTAATCGAAAAGGCATTTATGAGGGACGTGAAGTCTTGCTGGGACCCCGCGCAGGCCACCACTATATCGTTGAGGAAGGGTTACAAGCGGGTGAACTAGTTGTAGTTAAAGGAACCTTCAAGATCGATAGCGCCATGCAAATCATGGCCAAGCCTAGCATGATGACGACGGCTGCGCCGGAGGGGCGAGGGGTGGGGGAACGGGGGAAAGAAAACCTATGAGTCAAAAGAGTTTAGAAAATTTCGGGGCCTATCAAATCTCTATGGAACTGTTTGATTTGGTCGTGGAGGATATGGACACTATTGTTAGCGATCCGCGGGCTCGACGGCTCATCTCTCAACAGGTAGCAAGTGCAGACTCCATTTGTGCTAACATTGAAGAAGGACATGGTAGAGGCAGTACCAAAGAATATATCCAGTACTTGATTATTGCACGCGGGTCAGCGCGAGAAACCCGAGGAAGGTACTTGCGGTTCAAACACTGGCTAGCGAGGGAAAGTATTCAGGACCGCGTTTCCCGTTGTGATGAAATCATTCGGATTCTCACTAAAACCATTAACACCCTTCGCCAACGAGGAGCCCGATCATGACCTTCGTCCCTCGCCCCTCGACCCCCGACCTCCGTCCCTCGCCGCTTGCGGCGTTAATTCGGTTCTGCCTTGAGAACAAGTTTGTCGTTATCCTCGCCCTGATTGCCGTGATCGTCTGGGGTGTGATGTCAGCTCCGTTTGATTGGGCCCTCGGCGGACTGCCGAGAAATCCTGTTCCCGTAGATGCGATCCCAGACATTGGGGAAAACCAGCAGATCGTTTTCACCGAATGGATGGGCCGCTCACCGCAAGATGTGGAAGACCAGATTTCCTATCCTCTTACGGTTTCGCTTCTGGGCGTTCCCGGTGTGAGAACCATCCGCAGTTACTCTATGTTTGGATTTTCGAGCATCTACGTTATTCAACCGCACTAGGTCAAATTTATTGGTACACGTTGGAAGGTCTTGATGAAGATGGAAATCCAACCGGCGGCTGGGACCTCGATGAATTGCGAAGTGTCCAGGATTGGTATGTCCGCTATGCCTTGCTATCGGCAGAAGGTATTTCGGAAGTCGCTTCTATAGGTGGACTTGTCCGGGAATACCAAATTGATGTAGACCCCCATGCCATGCGGGCTCATGGTGTAACCCTTCATGATGTTTTTCAGGCGGTAAAGATGTCTAATGTCGATGTCGGGGCGCGAAGTATTGAGATCAACAAAGTGGAATACTTCATTCGTGGCCTCGGGTTCATTAAAGAGGTTGTAGACATTGAAAAGACGGTTGTTAAAGTCACCGACAATGTCCCCATCTATGTAAAAAATGTGGCCAAGGTAAACCTGGGACCTGCACTACGTCGCGGGGCGCTTGATAAAGAAGGCGCTGAAGCCGTTGGGGGTGTGGTGGTCGTCCGGTACGGAGAAAATCCTCTTGCAGCCATTAAACACGTAAAAAACAAAATTGTAGAAATCTCCGGAGGGCTTCCCGAAAAAGCGGTTATCGATTTTTCAAAAACAACAAGAGTGGAGATAACGGCCTTTGCTCTTACCCACGGCTTCACGGCATATAAGGATGAAGGACTCGATCAAGAATCATGGTTGGCTTGGCTCAAGACAACGCCCGCTGACAATCATCCGGAATGGATTGCTCACAGTCAAATCAATGTTGTCCCCTTCTATGACCGAACCGGATTAATCTACGAGACGCTGGGAACACTCAACACCGCTATCTGGCAAGAACTTCTTATTACTATCATCGTTGTACTCGTGATGGTGCGACACCTGGCCAGTTCCGCTCTTATATCCGGGCTTCTTCCCCTGGCTGTATTGATGACGTTTATTGCCATGCGTCTTTTTCATGTAGATGCTAATATCGTTGCGTTGTCTGGCATCGCCATTGCCATTGGTACGATGGTTGATATGGGGATTGTTATATGTGAAAATATTCTTCGCCGACTAGGAGAGGTTCGGGGGACGGGGGGCAAGGAGCGGAGAAACGACGATGCTGCTTCTTACCCCCCACCCTTCGTCTCTCGTCCCTTTTAAACTGGATTCTGGCTGTACTCGTAGCGATTCTTCTGGCGCAAGACTGGTTGCCTTTAGGGCCTGAAAAGGGGCTTGTACGCAACGTTATCTTCGTTGTGGGAATCATTGGCGGGATTTTATGGGGCGTCAACCTACTCCAACGCGCCTACCCCTACATCCTCGGTTGGACTCTGGCGCACAAAAAAACGTTTCTTTTGATTCCCAGCGGGCTTGTCCTCTTCGGTTTTATCACCTGGCTGGGCTTCGATTCATTTTTCGGTTGGCTCCCTCAACTCATTCGGAACTGGAAGCCGGTCTCCGCGCTAGCCCATACATTCCCCGGACTTGGCAAGGAGTTCATGCCGCCTTTGGATGAGGGCTCGTATCTCCTGATGCCGACTACTATGCCGCACGCTTCTATGGGTGAAGCCCTAGATGTTTTACAAAAGCAGGATATGGCCATGCAGGTCATCCCCGAAATCGATGTGGTAGTGGGAAAATTGGGACGGGTTGAGAGTCCGCTTGATCCCGCCCCTATTTCCATGTTCGAGACTATTATTAATTATAAACCACAATACATCGTAGATCAAAATGGAAGAAGGTTACGGTTTAAATTTAATGCGCGTAAAACCGATTACTTTCGTGATATTGATGGCAACCCGCTACGTGCCCTTGACGGTGAAGCGTATCGGGTGCGAGGCACCTTCATTCGAGATCAGGTTAGCGGCGGGCTCATTCTTGATGCACACGGCGTGCCTTTCCGTCTCTGGCGCCCGCCCCTCGATCCTGTCCTTAATGAAAACCGTAAAGCATGGGGCGGTATTACGAAACCAGACGATATCTGGGAGCAAATTCTGAATGTCGTGAAACTCCCCGGCACGACATCCGCACCGCGGTTACAACCCATTGCCGCGCGCATCATCATGGTGCAAAGCGGTATGCGTGCTCCTATGGGCATCAAGATTAAGGGGCCCGACCTAAAAACTATTGAGAAGGTGGGCCTTCAGATCGAACGATTCTTGAAACAAATCCCTTCGGTGCAGCCGTCCGCAGTCATTGCCGACCGCATCGTGGGCAAACCTTATTTGGAGATCCACATCGACCGTGATGCAATCGCTCGCTATGGATTACATGTCCGGCACGTCCAAGACGTGATCGAGGTCGCGGTCGGCGGCAAACAACTAACCACCACGGTGGAAGGCCGTGAACGCTACCCTGTTCGTGTGCGATATCTTCGAGAGTTGCGCGATCAGATCGAGACATTAGAACGAATTCTCGTTCCTGCCCCTGATGGATCACAAATTCCCTTGACCCAACTGGCCAACATTCACTATGTACGCGGTCCTCAAGTCATTAAGAGTGAGGATACCTTTCTAATCGGCTATGTTGTTTTCGACAAGAAATCTGAGTACGCCGAAACCGATGTAGTCGAAGAATGTCAGGCGTACTTACAGCAAAAGATCGAGTTGGGCGAATTCCAGGTGCCTGCGGGCGTTAGCTATACCTTCGCGGGCAACTACGAGAACCAGGTTCGAGCAACGAAAAAGCTGGCCGTTGTTCTTCCATTGGCCCTTTTTATCATTCTCATGATTCTCTATTTGCAGTTCAGATCGACCCTTACCTCTTTAATGGTCTTTTCGGGCATTATCGTCGCTTGGGCAGGTGGGTTCCTTATGATCTGGTGCTATGCTCAACCCTGGTTTTTTGACGTCAACCTCTTTGGGACAAATATGCGCGAACTTTTCCAGATACAGTCTATCAATCTCAGTATAGCCATTTGGGTCGGCTTCCTCGCTTTATTCGGCATTGCCTCAGATAACGGAGTACTTGTAGCCACGGTTCTAGATCAATTATTTGGTTCACGTAAGATCGATTCTATTGAGACGATTCAGATGACGATCATTGAGGGCGCGCAACGTCGTATTCGTTCCGCTCTAATGACATCCGCCACGACCCTTCTTGCTTTGCTGCCCATACTTACCTCTACAGGGCGTGGTGCAGACATTATGATCCCTATGGCCATACCATCCTTTGGTGGTATGGCCGTGGCGCTGATTACCGTTTTTGTGGTGCCCGTACTTTATTGTGGTATCAAGGAGTATAAACTCAAACACAGCACAGAGAAAAAGGAGATGGTATAAAACAAAAACCCCGTATCTACAGAAAAAATAGAAACTTTTAAACAAAAGAGAAATCTAGATAGTGAGCACCTGAATCCGTCAGCTATCGCTTCGGAAGGCGTTTTGGGGCTCAAAAGTTGAAAACTTTTTCCTTGAGATGCTCGCTTTTAGGCGGATTGGGACCGGCAAGTATCACCCTGATGAATTTTTTGAGCGTACAGGTCAGATTCACTCTGATTTGACCATTTTGGGGCGTAGGCCTCCTTGGGCAGTCGCCTTAGAGTATTGTTAAAGGTGCACGGAGGGCTATGCGAAGGAATGGGGCAATATCTTGTATCACTTCAAACCAGCGACAACGCTTGCCAAAGTGAAGTTCAATTCGTCCGGCGTGGCGGACCAATCGAACCGCGCAATAGGTTGAAGGCCACCATGGCGCATAACAGAATAATCTTATTGGCACAGAGTCTCCCCGAAGGCAATCGCTCAACATCAAGATCGCTTTTGAGTTCACTATGGTACTGCTCGCTGGGGCCATGTCCATGATAGAGATCTAGCACCGTCTTGGCACGACAAGAGAGGTTCGTCCACCAGGTGTTTACCTCAAGTTTAGGAACCAGAAGTTTCTGACCATCGATATCGATGGTGCGTTCAATCACTTCGAAGGCCACCGGGACACAAGGGCGGTTTTGGTCATCACCGGGATGGAAATGATCGAAAAAGCCTGTGTAAACGTTCTTGCCTTCACGACTGTCTTGTTTGTCTCCAACTCGGCGTGCAAGGGCCAGCATTTGTTCAGGACATTCGCGGCGAGGATTTCGCTTTACGATAAAATAATGATCCCCAAAAGCGTCGAAGTTATCGGCCGCAGCGTTGCCACTATCAAGCCGAAGCAAACATTTTCCACCTAGGCCCAGGGTCTGGAGCGTTTCAACGCTGCGGGCAATAAGCGCGGTCGTTCCCGACTGACAATGTTGTTTACCGGGTCGAAGTTCGCACTCAAGCATGTGGCCTTGAGTGCCCACATAGGCAAATATCGGGGCGTAACCATCATGGCCCTTCTAGGTGTAGGAAACGCCTTCTTTCGAAGAGCCTGAGTAATCCAAAGGGCTCACATCGATATCGACGGGAACAAGATCAAGCCCTTCGACATCTACGTAGCCAAAGGGGCCCGAGGAAAGAAGTTCGGTGTTGAGTTTGCGTAGCCCCACATGGGTTCTGGCTGGGGGCAAGTCGTCGAAACGACCTTGGAACACCGGCTCAGAGGCTACCTTTTTAACTCCCCTTTTTAAGTCCAAAGGCATTCATAAAAATCTCATCACCCCGGTACAGGTCGATATCATTGAAATCGGTTCGACCGTTGCAAAGTAAGCCGATCTGGGTAAGGAGGATCTCCCGATCAGAGATCGCATCGGAGCGGCGTGGTTGAAAATTGGAGGGAAGAATCCGTTGAGCATGATCCTCAAGCAGCAGGCCGCAAAGATGATTTCCGCTTGTGCTGTTGAGTTCGCTCTTGCCAGTCTTTATTTTATATTGTTTCATATACACACCTGTTGGGGTGGGGTTGTTTGTTTGAATACGGGTATGCTCCCCGCTTTAGCCCAACAGGTAATGAAAAATCGTCAGATTTTATCTGACGGATTCAGGTGAGCATTAAGATTGACTGTTTTTAGAGGGAGCCCTAAATTTGCAGAAACATTCAACGTGTAGAGCCTGCAGAGATCAAACAAATGACGATGATTCAGCAAACAAGAAAATCCAAAACAGCTATGCTCTGTCTTTTAGTTGTAGCCGGAATGATTGCGCTTTGTTCTCATACAGCACACAAAAATACATGGCATGTTGATGGAGCCGGTGATGAGCAGGCCTGTAGAACAGGCTGTGCGAGCACTGCGCATCAGCATGATCATGGGCACTGCAAATTTGATGCAATGCATAATCATTTTTTTCGAGTATGCTCGAATGAGCTATTCGTAAAAGCTCCTTGGATCGTGACATCTGTCACCCCTCTTGTTCAGGACGTTCTTCTTGCCTTCACAAGATCCTATTCTGAACGGTTATCGAATAGAGGACTCCAGGATAATTCGATAACCTCTATTCGGCTCCTTATTTGATCTTTCTTTTTCGGTTCAGGGTTCTCGGCTGCAAGAACATAAAAAAAATTGATCGATTTCAATAACTCTGAACCCTGAACTTTAAAATCCCCATCGATGAAAGGAACCATTTTGAAATTAATCTACTTACTAGGCGTTCTACTCGTGCCGTCTTCTTTACTGGCAGAGAGTTCTTTGGAAAAGGAAGATTCGTCAGTACTTTCTTTGGACGATGTCCTTCTACGTGCATTTGAGGCTAACCCAAAGCTGGAGTCTGCTAAACGAAAGATCCAGGCCCAAGAAGCCACACAAGAACAGACCCGAATCATTCCGAACCCGGAGATTGAACTGGAAGCCAAGAACGTGGGAGGACGCGGAGAGTTTTCCGGTACGGACGTTGCTGAGTATACTGTTTTTGTCCGTCAACCGATCGAGTTGGGAGGTAAACGTGAGAGACGTTCAAGGGTGGCGGCTTTTAATCGCGATCTTGCGGAATGGGATTATAAAGGATTAAAGCGGGCGATTGTGTCTGAGGTCACCAAAACCTTCTACGATGTGATGGCGGCTCAAGAAAAGCTCGCGTTATCAAAAGATTTGATCCGTTTGTCGGAGGAGTTTCTGAAGAATGCCAAGCGGCGGGTTAAGGCGGGTGGGGCTTCTTTATTGGAGGCCATGAAAGCAAAAATTGAACTTACCCGCAATCGAGTGGCTGCTGAACAGGCTCAACGGCGTTTGGAGTCTACCCGTAGAATTCTTGCTTCTACCTGGGGAAGCCCGGAAGCCGGATTTGCTTCCGTTAAGGGTTCCCTTTATCAATTAGAAACATTGTTGCCGCTGGATGAGTTGCTTGAACGACTCGTCGGTCATCCTGATTGGATCAGATGGCAGACTGAAAAAAAGCAGAGAGCCGCGCAGGCTGCTTTAGCAAAAGCGGAAAGAACTCCTGATGTAGGTGTGGGCGCAGGTTTGCGCCTGAATGAAGCGTCGGGGGATCATGCCTTTGTACTGCAGGCTACAATCCCTCTTCCATTTTTTGACCGCAACCAAGGGACGAGGAAAGCAACGCGCTACGATCAAGAAAAGACAGCATTCGATCAGCAAGCCGCTCACCTGGACTTGAGACGCCAACTGATTGAATTGTATGAAGCCCTTTCTACCACCTATGCGGAGGCCCATGCTTTGGATACGCAACTTATTGCTGCATCCGAGAAAGCGTTTGAGCTTTCAAGAGAAGGTTATTTGCAGGGACGTTTCGGATATTTGGATGTACTAGATGCCGAACGTACGTTTTTTGAACAAAAGACTCTGTATATTGAAACACTTACGGCCTATCACCAATATCTGGCAGAACTTCATCAACTTACGGCTCAGGGTTCGCGGTTCATTCAGAATAACCCTGAACCATAAAACAAGGAGACCAGTAATGAAAAAATACTATATCACACTTCTTTTTGCTCTTTTCATGTATACCGCGGCCTATACCATAGAGAGTCATGACCATGATGCCCACGAACATACTGAACATAACCATGAAAAGGAGCATAAGGATGTTCACGGAGGGCATGAAGAAGAAGGAGGGATTGAACTGTCCTCAGAAGTTACGGCAGAGTTTGGGATTGAAGTGGTCGCAGCCCGTCCAGGCATCTTGAATCTCCATACCGTTTTACCTGGCGAGGTTCAGGTCAACCAAGATCAACAGGCTCATATTGTGCCTCGTTATCCAGGTCTGGTTGTTGAGGTCAGAAAGAGCATCGGTGATGAGGCAAAAAAAGGGGATGTGTTGGCGATCCTTGAAGGCAATGAAAGTCTTGCTCCGTATGAGTTGAAATCACTTATTGATGGAACTATTATTGAAAAACACATTACACTCGGCGAATCTTTAAAGGAAGATGATGTAGCCTTTACGGTAGCCAACTTAAATACCGTTTGGATTGATCTGACTATCTATCAAAAAAATCTACAGGCTATACGAGTAGGTCAAGAGGTCATCATTTCCGGAGGCAATCATCTGCCAGATGCTTTGGGGAGAATTTCCTATGTAAGCCCAACATTGGACGCGCATACCCGTACAGGACATGCACGTGTCATCCTCCCGAACCCCCATGGGGTATGGAGGCCGGGTTTGTTTGTCTTGGGAAACGTTGCCGTTTCTTCATCAACCGTCAATGTCTTGGTTCAAACCTCAGCAATACAGGCGCTTGAAGGCACGCCAAGCGTTTTTATTGCAACGGATAAAGGCTTTATGCCGCGTCCCGTTAAGCTGGGCAGGGAAAGCAAAGAGTCGATCGAGATTTTATCCGGCCTTACCGTAGGCGAACGCTATGTGAGTCACGGCGGGTTTACACTCAAAGCTGAAATGGCAAGAGGCCAACTTGAACATGCAGGGCATGCGCACTGATATGTACAACTATCTGTCAAAAAGGTTTTTATTATACAACGTTTAATACACTTTTCGCTACGCAATCGTCTGATTATGATTGTATTCACAGCTCTGATTATTGCAGCAGGTGTTTATAGTTATAGGCAATTGCCCGTGGACGCGTTCCCCGACGTTTCTCCCAATCTCGTGCAGGTTTTTACAACGACGAAGGGGCTGGCCCCAGAAGAAATTGAGAAATACGTTACCTCTCCTGTAGAAGCGGCTATAACTGGTCTGCCATCTGTTGAGAAAGTACGCAGCGTCTCTAATTTCGGGTTGTCGGTGGTTAATATCTATTTTGAAGATGGAATGGACCTCTACTTCTGCCGACAGTTAGTCAACGAACGCTTGCAGGAAGCGCGAGAACACATCCCTGAAGGCTTCGGAGAGCCAAAAATGGGCCCGATCGCCACGGGCATGGGGCTGATCTTGTTTTATTATCTCGAAGACACCGCATCGGTGTATTCGCTTGAGGAACTCCGCAGCATTCAAGATTGGATCATTAAGTTTAATCTTCAAACCGTGCCTGGTGTGACCGAAGTGTTAGGCATCGGCGGATATGAGAAGCAGTACCAAGTAGCTGTTCAACCCCATAACCTGCTCCGCTATGATCTTACGCTTCAGGAAATCATTGAACGCATCGAGGCTAATAATCTGAACGTGGGGGCACAGTTCATTGAGAAAAACAGTGAAGAACTTATCGTACGCTCGGTTGGCCTTGCTACGGGCATTGAGGACCTTAATGGAATTGTAGTTAAGACAGAGGATGGCACCCCGATTTATCTCCGCGATGTGGCTGAAGTCAAAATGGGGGGGGGCATTCGAAGGGGCCTCCAAACGCGAAACGGAGAGGGCGAAATCATATCTGGTATGGTAGTCAAACTTTTTGGCGCAAATGCCTCCACGGTGATTGAGCGCGTGGAGGAGAAGATCGCCGAAATTAACGGAATTTTGCCGGAAGGCATTCATATTGTTCCCTACTACCAGCAGAAAGATGTTGTGCAAGCGTCGGTCCGTACGGTTAGCAACGCGTTGTTGCAGGGTATTGCTCTAGTGGCCCTTGTACTGCTGGTCTTCATGGGTAGCTTCAGACCTAGTCTGGTGGTTGCCCTAGCCATTCCCTTTTCCGTGATGTTTGCCTTTATTTCGATGAGGCAATTTAACATTTCGGCGAACCTGATGTCTTTGGGAGGGCTTGCTATTGCTATCGGAATGATGGTTGATGCGGCCATCGTCATGGTGGAGAACGTAGACCGCATGCTACGTGAAGCAGACCCTGACGAGTCTCGCATCCATGTCGTACAAAAAGCTTGTCAAGAAGTAGCTCGACCCATTGTTTTTGCGATTATCATTATCATCGCTGTCTTTTTGCCTCTCTTTACATTGCAGGGTGTAGAGGGCAAGACATTCCGTCCCCTTGCTTACACCGTGGCCTTGGCCATGTTTGGCTCTCTGGTCTTTGCCATCCTACAGGCCCCCGTATTTGCAGACATCATCATGCGTAGACCAAAGCGAAAAACCACCGTCCAAGAGTCACGGGAGGCATGGGTCGTGCGGACCCTTCTTACATTTTACCGTCCCCTCGTAAACTTCTTTATCCAGTTCAGAGCTATCGCAATCATTCTGGCTATGGTTCTTATGGGTATTGGCGTACTGGTATATCTTCGCCTTGGCTCAGAGTTCACTCCACAACTAAGAGAAGGCACCATTGTGGTCCGATTGACCATGGCACCCTCCATAGCGCTTGAGGAAAGCAAGCGTGTGACCATGATTGTAGAGCGAAAATTACTCAACATACCTGAGGTTCGTGAAGTCGTCACACGCATTGGCCGTGGTGAAGTGGGAGCACACGCTGATCCGATCAATTCCGCAGAAATGTATGTACTACTCAAGCCGAAGTCTGAGTGGCGCAAGAAGGGCGATCAGGAATCTATGGAGGAAATTATCCGCGACGAACTTGGGTATATGCCGGGCGTTCTGGCCAATCTCACTCAGCCGATCGAGATGTCTGTTGATGAACTACTTGAAGGGGTTCGTGCCGAACTGGCGATCAAGTTGTTTGGCGAGGATCTGGAGCTTTTAAAAAAGAAGGCTGACGAAATCGCTGGAGTGGTCGGTCATGTTCGCGGAGCGGCTGATTTACAGGTTGACCAGGTCAGTGGAATACCTCAGTTATTGATCCGTCCGAATCGAGAAGCGATCGCTCGGTATGGGGTAAACATCTCGGATGTGCAAGAGGTCATTCAGGCCGCCATAGGCGGTGCTGAGGCCGGACAGATTTTTGAGGGCATACGCCGCTTTGATATCATTGTCCGCTATACACCGGAAGCGCGTAACACGATAAGAGCCATACGAGATGTCTTGATTCAAACCCCGGACGGCAAACGTGTTCCGCTTGATGAACTAGCTGAAATCCGAGAAATCGTTGGCCCTCGTCAAATTACCCGCGAAGATAATCATCGATTCATCACCATTCAGTGTAATGTGATCGATCGAGATATCGGGAGTTTTGTGAAAGAAGCTCAGCAAGTCATCGAAGAGAAGGTTGAACTTTCTCCTGGCTATCTGGTGACGTGGGGTGGACAGTTTCGTTTACAACAGGAGGCGAACAAGCGCCTGGCCGTAGTGGTTCCCATAACCCTGCTCGTGATCGTGTTGCTGCTTTACAGTAGTTTTAACTCCATAAAAAATACTTTACTCATCCTGATCAACATTCCCTTGGCGCTGGTCGGCGGCATTGTGGCTCTTTGGATAAGCGATCAGAACTTATCCGTACCCGCTTCAGTGGGCTTCATCGCGCTTTTTGGTATTGCCTTAGAAAATGGTATGGTGTTGGTGACCTACTTAAATCAATTGGTCCGGGACGGAGTGCCTATAGACGAAGCCTCCTCGTTGGGGGCATGCCGTCGTCTAAGGCCCGTATTCATGACCGCTACGACCACGGCACTAGGGCTTATTCCTCTTCTTCTCGCAACGGGAACAGGGAGCGAAGTTCAGCGGCCTCTGGCTACAGTTGTCGTGGGAGGGTTGCTTACATCGACGGTACTGACTCTCTTGGTCATTCCCGCACTCTATAAGTGGTTTTCCATAGAACCCCAAAGGTCGGAATCAGCAGCATGAAAGGAACATGTATCGTGTATCCTTACAACAAAACTAAGGCTGGTTTTTTTAAAAAAGAAATATCATTCTGAACGTTAAGAGACATGGAAACTATTTTTAATTTAATTGAAGGCAACAGACGATGGATATCCATTGGTGTATTGGTTTTGCTCCTTTCCTGGGAAAGTATCATCCCCTTCTTTAGCTTTTTCCGGCATCAGGTTAAACAACACGCCTTGCATGGACTCAAAAATACTATTCTGGGACTTATTAATTTAACCATGATTTCATTGGGGTTTGTCACCGTATGGCTATGGGCGGCAGAATTTGCACATGAGAAGCAAATAGGTTTATTCTACTGGATCCGTCTTCCTCCATGGCTTCATGCCGTATGCGTAATTCTTCTTTTTGATTTTTGGACATATTGGTGGCATCGCATGAATCACCGGATTCCTTTCTTTTGGAAATTTCATCGTGTACACCATTCCAATCTTCATATGGATGTTACCACCGCGAATCGTTCTCATTTTGGTGAAATCTTTTTTTCATCTGTGTTTCGGATCCCTCTCATCTTATTACTTGGAGCTAAACTGTGGCATCTAGCCTTATATGAGTCATTTCTGTTTCCTGTTGTCCAAATCCATCATGCGAATATCGGTCTCCCCAAAGGAATCGATAAACTTATGCGAATTTTTATCGTTACACCAGAAATGCATAAGGTACACCATTCTCGGGTTGAACAGGAAACAGACTCAAATTACACATCTCTTTTATCCGTGTGGGATCGGCTCTTTGGTTCTTTCATGCTTAAAAAAGACTCACGTTCTACCAAGTTGGGGCTAGAAGGATTTGATCAACACCAAAAGCAAACGCTTCTAGGTCTTCTAAAAACGCCTGTTAAAAAATAGAGGTAAACAAGCGTATTCCGAGTTGTTCCTGACAGGCAGCTTGATGCGTATCAGCAAGTAAGGTAGTTTATCCGACATGAAAGTTAGGGAAGTCCTAAAGATGCTTTAAAAAGATGGCTGGTATATGGCCAGAACACATGGTAGCCATTGACAGTTGAAACATCCCCGGAAATCGGGTACTGTAACTGTGGCGGGAAAACCAAATATTGACATACCGCCCGGAACGCTCAAAAGCATATATAAACAAGCAGGATTAAGTTGATGAAATATGCCATTGTCATAGAAAAAGGTGATACATCTTACGGAGCTTATGTTCCTGACCTTCCTGGATGTGTTGCTGCCGCGGAAACAAGAGATGAGGTTGTAAAGCTCATTGGAGAAGCTATTCAATTTCACCTTGAAGGATTCAAGGAAGATGGTTCACCACTTCCGCCACCTCTATCGGAAGCCGATTATATTGAGGTAGCTGCTGCCTAACCAAAAAGGTTAGCGTATCGAGTACACGCGGTGCGGCTTAGAGAAGGCTATTAGTCCAAACGCTGATTTAGAACATTAAACGGAATAAGGAACAAATATTGAGCATCAAAGAATTTTCAGATTCAGCCAAGGGCTTTACCAAAAACCCTCTAGGAATCATAGCTCTATTTATCGTACTGGTATACGGATTTGCATCCCTTGTAGTTGGTTTCGGTCAAAACCTAACTAATCATATAGCTCCACTTATATATTTTATGGTTTTCTTTCCTGTTGCAGTATTCTTCGGGTTCCTATGGCTTGTCGCTAAACATCATAAAAGATTGTACGGGCCATCTGACTTCAAAGATGAGAAAAATTTCTTAAAAACACAGCTTTCATCCGCCGCATCATTAGCTGCCGCAATTTCTAAGCAACCAGATAATGGTGGAGACCTTAATCAAACACAACTCGATGAGATCGTTGAGCTCGTTTCAAATACAGGACAACAACATTCAACTGAAAAATGGAAAGCACGAATTCTGTGGGTGGATGATTGTCCCGAGAACAATGTACATGAACAGAAAGCTTTGGAGGCGCAGGGCCTACATTTTAAACTAGTTTTGTCAACCGATGAGGCTCTAGAAATTATGGAGCACGAGAATTTTTCCGTGATTATCTCAGGTATGGGCAGGAAAGAAAGCCTTCAAGAAAATTATGTTTTGTTAGACAAATTGCGGGCATCAAATAACGCGACCCCATTCTTAATTTATCCGGGTACAAATCTCCCTGAGCATAAAAAGATGGCCCGGGAACGAGGCGCGTTGGGCATTACGAATCGTGCTCAGGAACTATTTCAATGGGTCATGGAGGCCGTAAACAATGACGCTAACTATTCAGAAGAACAGGCAGAACATCTTTCTGTTGTTTAATGCATGTATCGATTGCGTCTTCTAGAGATCGATCCCCACAAGGCCTATTCCTATAGCCGACAGATCCGAAAGGAGATCCTTGAAGATCTTCGAAATCGGTATCAGTTCCGAAACCCTCCGTCCTGTGTTCAGGTGAATTGTAAAATTAAATGCCGCAAAAGATGGACCTGAGAGCTTCTGTTCATGCGGCGATCTCCAAATCGAAACACTCCTGTGCGGGTTTGTATTCTAGGATCTTGCGAGGATAGTTGTTAATCCATTTTTCAATCTCACCAATACGGTCGATGGTATATTTTCCGATGTTGTCTCCTTTGGCGACGAAACGACGAACCATACGGTTGGCATTTTCGTTGGAGCCTGGTTCCCAGGAAGAATACGGGTGAGCATAATAGAGTTTAACACGTCTCTTTTTGCTAAATCCGGAACGTTCCATCTGCTCCACGTCGAGAAACTCGCTCCCGTTATCGGCTGTAATCGACTTGAACATCGATCTGAATGGGCCAACTCCCATCGATCTTTCGATCGCTTTGAGGGCCTGCAGAACCGATGCCTGTGTTTTATCCGAAAGTTTTCTCACCCTTAGCATTCGGGTCTTTCTTTCTACTAACGTCATTAAAACCGGTTTTGAAGTTCCTTTTCCGCCGACGATCAAATCCAATTCCCAGTGCCCAAATTCCTCGCGTTTTTCTACGGTCTTAGGTCGTTTTTCGATACTGGTCCTTCGGGCATGTTGCTTTTTAACCCGCTTAATAGCACGTCTTTTTCGTTTTATCCGTTTTCGTTTTTCCCATAGGGACTCGTTGCTCACCCCCGGGATGAGACCTTGGTCAATATAGGTATACAGCGTTTTTGTACTCACCGCTGCAGGTCTCTGCTCTTGTTTAAGCAAAGGAGCAACCACATCGGGTGAGCGTTTGTGAACAAGAATGTGCTCGCTGATAAACACAGCCGTTTCATGATGCTTTCCAAGCTTAAGCTCAGGTCCCTTGGCCGTCGCATTTAGATCATGAAGTTCCTGGGCTCGATCACTGCTGTATGCTTTCTTCTTTTGCGGCTCTGTATCGAAATGCTCTACCTCCCCACGTTTAATTTCGCGCTCTATGGTTCGACGATGCCTTCCCAGATACTGGCTATCTCCAAAGGACGTCCTGGGTTTTTGAGCATTGTTTCAATCATGATCCGTTCTTTCTGTGTCAAATGCTTGCCTTTTCGGGGATGAATACTACTCTTGATTTGTTCCATGTCTTTCTCCTTTTTTTGTCTTCTGTCGAGTTTTCAGATCTAGAAGATTTCGGCATGGAACACTCCTGTTTTACAATATCTTCTTTTGGGCATTTAATATTATAATTCTCAAAGATTCTAAATTACATATTTATTTCTATACATGCGATAAGGTATCTTTATGGAAAATGTTCACCCTGATTTACAATCCAGCCTACTATGCGATGACGTTCGCCAGGAGCGAAATGGAAAGTTCATTCTTATCGGGTTGTTTGATGCGATTGCAACCCATGCCATGCCCGCAAGATATCCGCGGCTATTTATGGTAACGCGCTGGTGTAGTGGAGAAGGTACGTTTACACAACAAACACACCTTCTTAAACCTGATCAAAGCTCCCTTCTGGTCAAAGGGAAACAAATACCTGTAAAGCTGCCTTCTCCAGAAGCAACGGCAACAAATGTTGAAGTGTTTGTAAATGTAGCATTTGAAATTGCGGGAACGTATTGGGTTGAGATTCTTTTGGATGGAGACCTTAAAATCAGATATCCCTTGCGAGTTAACCTCATTCCCTCAACCCCGAATACAAGCCCTGGTCAACCCACAGGATAAAATATGATGACAGGACTCATTGGAACTTTTTTATTCCTGTCAAACATTCTGGCCTTACCCCCTGAAAACCTTCCCCCCTAAAACCGCTAAATACATCCAAGAACAGTTTGTAGAAATCCCTGATGGCATATTCCGCATGGGCAGTCTCGAAGGCGAAAAAGATGCTCAGCCATATAAAAGACATCTCCGCTCTTTCTATATCAGTCGCCATGAGGTAACTGTCGAAGAATACGTCTTTTTTCTCAACGCAATAAAAGCAACAAACCTGATGAATCATACACAGCTTATCTCGCAGTCAGGCACGATTCGTCCACGGAAAGGGACTCACAAAAAGCCCATCACACATGTTCATTATAATGATGCGATCCACTATTGCGACTGGCTCTCAAAAGAAAAAAATGTATTGATCCGTTTACCCACAGAACCCGAATGGGAAGTTGCAGCCCGTGGAGGCATTCACGGATCGCGTTATCCTTGGGGATGGGGTTTTCCACATAAAAAACGAGAATGCTTTGATGAAAAAGGACCCAAAAGTGTAGGCATGTATAAACCCAACCCTTACGGAATATACGATATGGCTGGCAATGTATTTGAGTGGTGCCTTATTCAAAAAAAATCGATACAAACAAAAAAACGAGTCGCCCGAGGTGGAAGTTGGGCAGAAAAAAGTCCTAAACTCCTACGTGTATTCCATCGAACTTGGTTTCCAACAGGATATAGGGGGCAAGATGTTGGATTCCGGATTGTCATCGAAAATGACACTACGACTTTGGCGATGTTAACATTTTAATATTTAGCTGAACCGTCTCGTCGCTCGGTTTAAGACGACGCGCCCAACGAAAAACTTCTAATGCTTCCTCATCTTTTCCCAAACGCCGTAGTTCAATCCCCAAACGGCGATGATAACGAAACTCATATTTTGCGTAATTTGCTGCACGCCTCATCCATTCCAACCCTTTTTCGTGCTCTCCTAACGTAATGTACGCTTGGCCCAACCCAAAAGAAACTCGCATGTCAAAAGGATTTAATTCATATGCTTTCTTATATGATTTAACAGAACGTTCTGCCAAAGTCTTTTTTCGCTCAGGCATTCTGCTCCAAAAGCTCTGGATCGCATAGATACGACCGATCCCCATGGGCACTAACCAATTATCATTATCCACTTTCCCCGCATAGCGGAACATTTTTAAAGCGTCTGGCATTTTAAGTTCCTTGCGATAACTTTCAGCTTTTATGTACAGGCGATCTGCCACAAATGCTTGTACGGTCAAGCCAAACAGCACCAAAGCCAACGCACAACTACCGCCACAGAATACGTACTTCTTAAAACCAACAAGCGGTTGAGGCGTTAAATCTTGGGAGGCATATAAAACCCCAAAGACCGTTCCCGCAAGCATCATAAGCACATGAGTAATAGAGAAAATATGCAAATTAAAATCAAAACATGCATGCGTTAAAGTAGCGGATATACTCCCTGCTAACCCTGCGATTAAATAGGTATTGCGGCTCCGAGACGGATTTCTAAAGGTTTTTAATAAAGAAAAAACTATCGCAAAAACAAACCCGATAAAAAGAAAAAACCCCACGAAGCCATATTCCGCAATGGTCTGAAGGTATTCATTATGCGCATAGCGCAACCACAATTGCTCAAGATTGCTACTTTTATACCCCGAATAAATCCAACGAAAACTACCCGGACCATACCCCAAAAAAGGTTTGTCCTTAATCATTTCGATCGTATCTTTCCAGTAAGCGATCCGTCCTAATGCGGTTCCCCCTAGCTCACTAGGATTCATCTCTGCCACCCGTTGCTGGAAGACAGGCGATACATACCACAGCTTACCAACAAGAAGCACGAACAGCAGAGGAATGAAAACAACAGAGCTACAAAATAATCTTTTGTTTTTTTCCCAAGCAATCAATAGCCCCGTTACGCTCAGTCCGACACCCGCTCCAACCAGACCGCTTCGAGACTGGGTAAGAAAAAGTACCGGAACAAACAAGACCATCCCGTACAAAGCCAAGGTCCTTAAAGGAATGCTGGCGGAAGGCATTAAGATCATGGCTAAAGCCATGCACATAACTATCTCTAAAAGACCGGCAAAATGATTTGGGCAAACGTACGTTCCGCTTGCTCGCATCCCATATCCTTCAGGCCGTTCAATGTTAAGAACCATGATGGACTCTTTTGCATGCTGAATAATCGCATACCATGCCATGAGAGAAACGCTCAGGATAAGAACACCCAGCAAAATCTGCCCTCGATTTTTTCTTGAAGAAACTTTTGACCACGCCCAATAGACGCCCACATAACTCCCCAACTTTAGCCATTCTAGATGGGCCTCATAGGAACCGGATGCAAGAAAAACGTGCAAAAACCCATATCCAAAAATGAAGAAAAAAATGATGCCTCCAGGAGGAATTTGAAAATTATTTTGGTCCCGATCAAAAAGCAACGGTTTCAAACAGAATAAAGCTACCCCTAAATAAGACACCATCATCAATGGGCCAATGGACCACATCCGTGTCGCGCCGTAAAGAAACATTCCAAGAACAGACGGACTGAAAAGAAATGCAATCGTTATAAAGTCGTAAATGTGTTCAGGAAGGGATAAGGGAGGAAAGACTTGTAGCCTTTTGGGACGACGTTTATTAGGTGTAGGCAAAGACTTTACACTCGGGAAAGACACATCAAAATATACTCCTAGGAACAACAATCACGTCACCCGCATTAATATCTTCATCTTTCTCAGGGTTCTTTTCCAAATCTCGCAAATTGCGCGTAAGCGTTTCTCGCCCTCGAATAATCTTTACCTTTTTAGCGTTTGCAAAATCCGTATAACCACCGGCTATCGCAATGGCTTGAACTAAAGTAACACCGACATTGTCAATCGGAAAACGGCCTGGGGTTTTAACTTCTCCGCGCACATAAAAGCTTTGGGAAGGAATGACTACATTTACGGTAATCCCTTTGTATATTTTCTGTGTTACATATGTTTTTTGTATAAGGTCTTCTAATTCTGCGGCGGTTTTTCCTGATGCCTGAACCTTGTCGATCAGGGGTAATGTAATATTCCCATTTTCATCTATAATATCTTGGACTTCTGTTTCTTCCGGAATGCTGCGCAGATTTATAAGAACCGTATCACCCGATTTTAGCCTAAAAACAGAAACTTTTCCTTCCGTTTCTTCCTGAACGCTTTTACGAATCTCAAATTTTTGTTTACGCGGCCTAGAGCTAAGAGATTGCACGTCGCGTTTATTTTTAGCGGCCTGCAGTGCAGCGGGCTTTTTCTTTAAGGTCTTATTCTCTAACTCTAAAAATTTAAAAGGCGGGTTGGCCAGCCCCTTGTTTTCTGGAGAAACGCAAGCGCCTTGAAGCAACAATAAAATACATGTGATAAAAATAAAACTTTTAACTTTCATAATCCGTTAAACATTACAAGGCGTTTTTTGTTTCTTGAACAGATGCAACCATCTCCGGATCGCTTTCTAGATTTGACTGTTCTTCATTATAATAGTCTGAGTAATAAGAATGGTAGTAGTAATAGTAGTCATCTTTCATAATGTTAATATTATTTAGTACGGCCCCAACAATATTGCCGCCCACATTTTCGATCAACCGTTTCGCTCTAGCGGAAACGACACGAGGGTATTTTCGATATTGAACCACGAAAAGGACTCCGTCCACTTCACTGGCAAGAATTGAGGCATCACTGATCCCAACAGGGGGCGAATCAAAGAAAACATAATCATATCTAGCTTTTAAGTTTTTGACCAATTCTCTCATTCGTTTTGAATCGAGAAGGCCCATTGATGAACGTGGTGTTTTTCCACTCGGCAAAAAGTGAAGATTAGGCATCTCAGTAGGTTTCACCATTTCTTCTAGCGGAGCGTTATTCATCAATACGTCCGACAACCCCACACGATTAGAGAGCCCCATCATCGTATGTTGCGTAGGTCGTCGCAAATCTGAGTTTACAATTAGAACCTTATCTCCTAGTTGGGCGCAGATATAAGCCAGATTAAATAAAGTCGTTGATTTTCCTTCACCAACTCCGCCACTAACCACCGCAAACGATCCTCCCCCCATCCCTTTATTAGCGAAAAGCATATTGGTACGGAGAACTCGGTAGGATTCAGCATGAGGACTCTCTGGCCCTTCCTGAGTAAGAGGCTTTACTTTCTGAGGAATCACCCCTAAGACAGAAAGTTCAAGATAACGCTCAACATCATCAATCGTTTTTACGGACGTATCGAGGTATTCAATAAAGTAAGCGATTCCAACACCAGCCCCAATTCCTAAAAATAAGCTCAGCAAAATATTTAAAAAAAGATTAGGGCTGACAGGTCTATCTGAAACTTCAGCCGGCTCTACTAATTCAACCGGTGTGCGAGGAATCTCTAATTCAATGCCTTCTTGAGCAATACGCGCTCGTAATGCATTCAAAATTTCTAGTTGCACGAGCAATTCACGTTCTGCCTTTTGGAAAGGAAGAAAACGCTCACGTTCAGAATCTATATCTGCTTCGCGAGCCGTGTCTAACTCCTCTTCCAAGGCTTCAAATTTAGCTTTCCCCACCTTGTATTCGGTCCTCAAACCAATACGAAGACCTTCGAGCGTCTCTTCCAGCTTTTTTGTCAATTCTTTGCGAGCCGCGTCTAACTGCCGTGCATCGGGATGGTTTTCGCCCAAAATTTCTAGTTTTAGTTTTCGCTCAACTTCCGCCTGAATAAGCGATTGCCGGATAGGCCCCAAAGCGGGATCGATACTTGCAAAATAGGAAGAGGCCCGAATCAACTCATCTGCACTGAGAGACTCAATTTCATCGAGCCTTGCCTTTTTGACAAGCATTTCCTTTCTCGCAAAACCTCGCTCACGTGCTAAATCCTGCAACGTAAGTTTATCGGCCCGAACACCTTGATCCAAAAGATGAACCCCAAGTTCTTTTCTAATTTTTTCAAGATCCGATTCTGCCTGATCGACTTTCTCTTGCTGCTTATAAAGTTCATTTTTCAGGGCATCTAGACCGCGCTTGATCTCAGAACGTTTTACAGAGAGTCTTTGTTCTTTATAAACCTCAGCAAGCTGGTTTGCAATACGAGCGGCTTCTTGAGGTTCCTCCCTAAAGGCCATAAGCGCTATGAGATCTGTCTCACGATATTGTTCTATCTTTAAACTCTTTTTTAATGTGGAGTAAGCAGCTTTTTTTGAAATCGGTGCGCCATCTTTATTACGTTCTTCACCCCAGATTTGTTGTAAACTAAGATCATCTATAACCTGATAAAGAAGCGGGCGCGACTGAATGATTTCATATTGCGTGCGCAAGAAAAAAGGACTATAGCCCGGCATCATTTGACGCTCAAAAACATCAATGTCCAAGGAATCTTGGTGTATAGAAATACGAGCTTCAGATTTGTAGATTTTGGGAAGTGTAAATGTAAAGGAAACACCGGTTAAGACAACTAATAAAATAACGGTAAGTACGATCTCTTTACGGGATCGTATAACACGCCAATAGTCAAGAAAATATAAACCGGTATCCTTTTTATCATCCATGGGAAAATGACTTAAAAAGAACTAGTGAGACAACGTAGATGCCTCACTAGTTCACGATTGGTCTTTTATTAAGAAGGTTGTGTGTAAGACTAAGTCTTAAATTTTTGTTTTCCAGCCAATGTTCAAAAGACTTCTATCAAAATCATTCCGGAAATCACTTTGGAAATCTGTGTACTGCCAAGCAGCTTCGACAGTGTTTAATCGATTTACCTTATAGGCGAGCTTTGTCGTCAGGTAGAAAAACTCTTCATTGCCATTCGTTGGGGTTGTTGCTGTAGCACCCGCGGCTGCTTCATCCGAATCATATTCCCCATCTACATAAGTTCCAGAAACATAATACGCGACACGTGCAGTCAAATCATGTGCCAATCGAGCATAAAAAGTGGTTCTTTCCTGATTTGCAAAGGGAAAAACCGCCGACTCATGCTGTGAAAAACCACCCCCTAAAGAAAGGCGGGTTGATGGAGAGGGCAAAACCGTAACACTTGCGTCTACATAAGGAGCCTCTGCATCGTTTGCTGCTGCATTATCAAATTCTTTATGCTGCCACCCTAAACGAGCATCGCCCAACAAATTTGGACTAAATGTATGCTCAGCTCTAACACCGACCTGAATCCCATCGGTTCCACGATTTGCAACGCTGCTGTCGTAGTCAACATCCTCATACCTAAGCTCACCATTAAGAGAGGTACCAGGCTTCCATTGATGCGCGAGGGTTAACCCAATAACATATAAGTCAAAGTCCTCCCGACTTGAAACATCACTGTCATCATACCTCAACAAAATATGACGTCCAGCCACCCTAAGGGCGGTGTCTGTATTTACTTTATAGTGGACATTACCAGCCACCGTATTGTGCGTATAATCGTTTGAATCCCTGACCTGTACGCCCCGCTCAATTAATTCGGGTAACTCTGTTTGAAGAAAAGTCTCTGTTAGATCAAAAGATAGTTGAGGCGTTAAGGTGTGTTTTAAGACAAAATCCAGTGAATGATGAAAATCTGAATCATCTTCAGATCGATCATCCCACCAAGTCAATGATGGCCGATATCTCAAACTAGAAAATGTATTATCGCCTAACCGTAGACTGACATCAAATTCTATCTCTTCAATAATTTTAAAACTACTATCCTTATCGTTTGTTTCCTGCCGAATGTTATCATCCCATTCAACTCGCAGGCGATTGTACACCCGCCATACTTTCGAATCTTCACCAGCAAACCCAACCTGAGCACTGATTGCAAACAATAAGACAAGACCTATCCCATTAATCCGTTTCATTAGTTCTCCTCCTCCATTCAGTTTTAATCGATTTCTTATACGAACCCTTAAAAAGGGTGTTACATTTTAATAAATTAATTTGCATTGGGTGTTGTGGGCGCCTCAAGCAGAGTTACAGTAACGTCTCCGGCGCTATTTAAAAGATTGTTCAAAACAGTTTCGGCAAAAATTGCATTAATGGGTATATCATAAAAATCAAATATGCCAATACCAGGGAGAGTGGAAGGTTCTTTATTCTTTTCAAGATCTGACCCCAGCCGATCATAATGACCAAAAACGTCCGCCTCTGCCTCAGGAAATTGGGATTCAACAAGGTCTCGAATATCTTCTGTAAAGGCAATCCCATTCGCCTTAAAAAACGCTTTAACGGTCGCTTGACTTTTGCAATCTTCAGGCGTTGCGCCAGCTAATATAGCAATAACCTCCAACACTTCCTTCACCGTTACGGGTTTATCGGCATCCTGCGGATTTATGCTAATACCATTCAGGTTGCAAGCGGCGATAGCTTCGTTTGCACTTGGGTTCGGGGAAGAGATCCCGGTAACTTCAGCAATTTTTACAGCAAACTCAGCATTCGTCATCTTTTTGGCTGATCCCTTTTTCTTTGCAGCAAAAACAACAGAGGATGAAGTCAATGCCATCCCTGTAACAACTGCCAACAAAATTAAACCTATTTTTTTCATTATCATTGCTCCTTTTTGTTCCTAACTTTTTTACGTTTCTTTAGTATCTCAACCTACACCCCGTTATACAAAGGTTTTATTTCTTGAATAAAAATATTCGCGAAAATATACATTACCTAATTCAAGGTCAACTATAAATCTACTTTTTTTTAATTAAGACCTGAATCCGTCAGCTATCGCTTCGGAAGGTGTTTTGGAGCTCAAAAGTTGAAAACTTTTTCCTTGAGATGCTCGCTTTTGGGCGGATTGGGACCGGCAAGTATCACCCTGATGAATTTTTTGAGCGTGCAGGTCAGATTCACTCTGATTTGACCATTTTGGGGCGTAGGCCTCCTTGGGCAGTCGCCTTAGAGTATTGTTAAAGGTGCACGGAGGGCTATGCGAAGGAATGGGCAATATCTTGTATCACTTCAAACCAGCGACAACGCTTGCCAAAGTGAAGTTCAATTCGTCCGGCGTGGCGGACCAATCGAACCGCGCAATAGGTTGAAGGCCACCATGGCGCATAACAGAATAATCTTATTGGCACAGAGTCTCCCCGAAGGCAATCGCTCAACATCAAGATCGCTTTTGAGTTCACTGTGGTACTGCTCGCTGGGGCCATGTCCATGATAGAGATCTAGCACGGTCTTGGCACGACAAGAGAGGTTCGTCCACCAGGTGTTTACCTCAAGTTTAGGAACCAGAAGTTTCTGACCATCGATATCGATGGTGCGTTCAATCACTTCGAAGGCCACCGGGACACAAGGGCGGTTTTGGTCACCACCGGGATGGAAATGATCGAAAAAGCCTGTGTAAACGTTCTTGCCTTCACGACTGTCTTGTTTGTCTCCAACTCGGCGTGCAAGGGCCAGCATTTGTTCAGGACATTCGCGGCGAGGATTTCGCTTTACGATAAAATAATGATCCCCGAAAGCGTCGAAGTTATCGGCCGCAGCGTTGCCACTATCAAGCCGAAGCAAACATTTTCCACCCAGGCCCAGGGTTTGGAGCGTTTCAACGCTGCGGGCAATAAACGCGGTCGTTCCCGACTGACAATGTTGTTTACCGGGTCGAAGTTCGCACTCAAGCATGTGGCCTTGAGTGCCCACATAGGCAAATATCGGGGCGTAACCATCATGGCCCTTCTAGGTGTAGGAAACGCCTTCTTTCGAAGAGCCTGAGTGATCCAAAGGGCTCACATCGATATCGACGGGAACAAGATCAAGCCCTTCGACATCTACCTAGCCAAAGGGGCCCGAGGAAAGAAGTTCGGTGTTGAGTTTGCGTAGCCCCACATGGGTTCTGGCTGGGGGCAGGTCGTCGAAACGACGTCGGAACACCGGCTCAGAGGCTACCTTTTTAACTCCCCTTTTTAAGTCCAAAGGCATTCATAAAAATCTCATCACCCCGGTACAGGTCGATATCATTGAAATCGGTTCGACCGTTGCAAAGTAAGCCGATCTGGGTAAGGAGGATCTCCCGATCAGAGATCGCATCGGAGCGGCATGGTTAAAAATTGGAAGGAAGAATCCGTTGAGCATGATCCTCAAGCAGCAGGCCGCAAAGATGATTTCCGCTTGTGCTGTTGAGTTCGCCCTTGCCAGTCTTTATTTTATATTGTTTCATATACACACCTGTTGGGGTGGGGTTGTTTGTTTGAATACGGGTATGCTCCCCGCTTTAGCCCAACAGGTAATGAAAAATCGTCAGATTTTATCTGACGGATTCAGGTAAGAGAGTTATACAAACATCCATTCTAAAGAGATCTTTTTTTATTGTTTATAAAATAATATCCTCCCCAAGTGAGTTGCGCAAGAAAAACTTTCAAAAAAATACTCATTTTTTTATTTCTTAACTCCAGACAATATAATCGTTTGTCAAAACCTGTTTTTTTTTGTTAAGACTCAACCCATGAATAAAAAATCTTTTACCTATAAGCTAAATCCAGAGGAGCAAGCGAGACTGGAAGATCTTCTTCTCAACGGCGATTATCGGCCGACATCCGTCCCGCATACACGTGTTTCCGCAGAAGCGCCTAACTGCAAGATTAGCTTATATACAAGTGGGAAATGCCTTGTTCAAGGAAAAGAAGCAAAAGAGTGGGTAACATTTACCCTCGAACCCCTCGTGCTCCAGCAAGCCCAAATGGGGTATGCAAAGATCCTTGATCCTAAAATATATAAACCTCACATGGGCGTTGACGAAAGCGGTAAGGGTGACTTTTTGGGGCCCATAGTCATTGCATGTGCTTACGTAGACTCAGCGCTTACGAGCGAGCTACAAAAAATGGATGTGCGTGACAGCAAAACTATTACAAGCGATAAAAAAACTTTATCAATAGCAAAAGATATCCGGCAAAAACTAGGGGATCGTTATAGCTTGGTCACCATTGGTCCACGCGCATATAATCGTCTCTATGCGTCAATGCGTAATGTAAACCAGATCCTGGCATGGGGCCATGCGCGTGCTATTGAAAACCTTCTCGAAAAAGTTCCTACTTGTCCTCGAGCGGTCGTTGATCAATTTGGCCCCACTCGTCAAGTGGAACAAGCGCTCATGAAAAAGGGGCGAACCATTGAACTTGAGCAACGCCCTAAGGCAGAAAGCGATATAGCTGTAGCTGCGGCCTCTATTCTTGCCCGCGCAGGATTTTTAAATGCATTGCAACAATTAGAAAACACCCACAAAATAGTCTTTCCTAAAGGGGCGTCTGAAAAAGCCAAAGAGACTGCGCAAAAAATTATTGAAAGAAAAGGCCCTCAGATATTGCTTGAAACAGCAAAGTGTCATTTTAAAACGACGGATGATGTCTTAGAAAAATTAGGGATGAATCGCGAGGTTCTCGGAGAAGAAGGGAAAATAACCTCAAAAAGGTGGAGCAATACGAAAAAAGACCACCTGTAGACATAAACCTGAATCCGTCAGATAAAATCTGACGATTTTTCATTACCTTTTGGGCTAGAGCATTTAACGATTGAAATGCCTCTCTATAAGATCTATACTCCATGACATGAGTATAGCAACAGCAGAAATCCGGCGGCGTGCGATAGATGCCTACAAAATGGGCAAAGGTTCCCAGGCCGATATCGCATCTTCTTATCGTGTAGATCTTAGAACGTTTCAGCGTGGGCTCTCTCGTTTCAACGAAACCGGACAGACCGCTCCCCGACCGCGTGGGCATCGTCAAGCCCTCTACAGCGGAAAGCAGCTCAAGGCGTTGGCTCAACTGGGGGGCAAACATCCCGATGCAACGCTTGAAGAACTCAAGAACATGAGCGGCGTGAAGCGATCGATCATGGCCGTACAGCGGGCGTTGAATCGGTTGGGCAGCCGGTATAAAAGAAACGCTTCACGCCAGCGAGCAAGACCGGGCGGATGTAAATCTCTTAAGAAAGCAGTGGATCCAAGAGGTGGCCAAACTTGATCCAAGTCGCCTTGTCTTTATTGATGAATCCGGGGCGAAAACGAATATGACTTGTCTGCGGGGCCGGGCGTTGGGCGGGAACAGGCTTTTTGCCAAAGCGTCTCATGGACATTGGTGTACCACCACCTTGATTTCTTCGGTCCGCCTGGACGGAACAACAGCGGCCATGGAAGTAGAGGGGGCGACAGACACGGCTGTTTTTGGAGAATATATTCGCCGGGTTTTTCTCCCGACTCTTTCACCTGAAGACATCGTCATCATGGACAATCTTTGCGTCCATCACAATCCCAAGGTCATTGAACTCATTGAGTCATGTGAGGCCCATGTAAGATTCCTTCCACCCTACAGCCCCGATTCCAACCCCATTGAAAAAATATGGGGCAAGATAAAGAATCGGTTGGGCAGCCTTTCAGCACGCAGTCAGCAGGAACTATCTGAAGCGATCACACAAGCGTTCGAAGAGGTTTCTCCCGACGAGGTAATCGGCTGGTTTTCTTCGTGCTACATCGCGACACCTCAATCGTAAAGCGCTCTAAAGCGGGGAGCATACCCGTATTCAAACAAACAACCCCACCCCAACAGGTGTGTATATGAAACAATATAAAATAAAGACTGGCAAGGGCGAACTCAACAGCACAAGCGGAAATCATCTTTGCGGCCTGCTGCTTGAGGATCATGCTCAACGGATTCTTCCCTCCAATTTTTAACCACGCCGCTCCGATGCGATCTCTGATCGGGAGATCCTCCTTACCCAGATCGGCTTACTTTGCAACGGTCGAACCGATTTCAATGATATCGACCTGTACCGGGGTGATGAGATTTTTATGAATGCCTTTGGACTTAAAAAGGGGAGTTAAAAAGGTAGCCTCTGAGCCGGTGTTCCGATGTCGTTCCGACGACCTGCCCCCAGCCAGAACCCATGTGGGGCTACGCAAACTCAACACCGAACTTCTTTCCTCGGGCCCCTTTGGCTAGGTAGATGTCGAAGGGCTTGATCTTGTTCCCGTCGATATCGATGTGAGCCCTTTGGATCACTCAGGCTCTTCGAAAGAAGGCGTTTCCTACACCTATAAGGGCCATGTGATGGTTACGCCCCGATATTTGCCTATGTGGGCACTCAAGGCCACATGCTTGAGTGCGAACTTCGACCCAGTAAACAACATTGTCAGTCGGGAACGACCGCGTTTATTGCCCGCAGCGTTGAAACGCTCCAAACCCTGGGCCTGGGTGGAAAATGTCTGCTTCGGCTTGATAGTGGCAACGCTGCGGCCGATAACTTCGACGCTTTTGGGGATCATTATTTTATCGTAAAGCGAAATCCTCACCGCGAATGTCCTGAACAAATGCTGGCCCTTGCACGCCGAGTTGGAGACAAACAAGACAGTCGTGAAGGCAAGAACGTTTACACAGGCTTTTTCGATCATTTCCATCCCGGTGGTGACCAAAACCGCCCTTGTGTCCCGGTGGCCTTCGAAGTGATTGAATGCACCATCGATATCGATGGTCAGAAACTTCTGGTTCCTAAACTTGAGGTGAACACCTGGTGGACGAACCTCTCTTGTCGTGCCAAGACGGTGCTAGATCTCTATCATGGACATGGCCCCAGCGAGCAGTACCACAGTGAACTCAAAAGCGATCTTGATGTTGAGCGATTGCCTTCGGGGAGACTCTGTGCCAATAAGATTATTCTGTTATGCGCCATGGTGGCCTTCAACCTATTGCGCGGTTCGATTGGTCCGCCACGCCGGACGAATTGAACTTCACTTTGGCAAGCGTTGTCGCTGGTTTGAAGTGATACAAGATATTGCCCATTCCTTCGCATAGCCCTCCGTGCACCTTTAACAATACTCTAAGGCGACTGCCCAAGGAGGCCTACGCCCCAAAATGGTCAAATCAGAGTGAATCTGACCTGCACGCTCAAAAAATTCATCAGGGTGATACTTGCCGGTCCCAATCCGCCCAAAAGCGAGCATCTCAAGGAAAAAGTTTTCAACTTTTGAGCTCCAAAACACCTTCCGAAGCGATAGCTGACAGATTCAGGATAAAGAGCGGCAAAAACGCGCCTCTCTTTTTAAAAAACAATTTAAAACGGATTCCTATAATACAGCATCTTTACATGCCTTCGCCACACGGAATTTCACAACTCGCTTCGCGGGAATATGAATTTGCTCTCCTGTAGCTGGATTCCGTCCCATACGCGCAGCACGGTCTACCAGAACGAGTTTTCCAATATTCGGGATTGTAAACCCATTGGCCGCTTCTTGATGAGCCAGTTTCGCAAGCTCATCAAGCAATTCACTCACTTGTGGCTTACTTACGCCTGTGCGATCAGAAAGAGTTTTGAAGATTTCAGATTTTGTTATTGCCATTGTTTTTCCTCCTATCTTTATATTTACACGCGATCTTGTTATTCCTCAGGTACAATTCGATTCCTGGAGATTCTTGAGTGCCACTTCTCTAAATACAAGGTCTTTTACAGTTTTTTTGTTGGGGTTGACACCGAAACTTGCGTATCTTGAGTTTTATGCGGGCAAAAGACACATTTGATGTTCTCATGAGCACCACAGCGCTTATAGTCGATGCTGTGTTTATTTACATCGGTTTTATCACCGCGACCTGGATCCGATTTGATTCAGGGTGGATTCCTCTCTACAGAGGATATCCACCACAATCTCTTTACCAATACGGAGCCGGACTGGCCACAATCCTATTTTTATTTATCTTTCTTTCGCTCGGCCTTTATAAACGGCCTCAAGTAGGGCACTTTATCGAGAAAATCCCTCGACTTATTCGGGCAACTGGACTCGGCATTTTTCTAGTCATTACGTTAGCTTATATTATTAACACCGAACCACCTATTGCGCGCATGGTCGTTTTTTTGTCTTTCTTTACGGTCAATATATTTATACTTATTGAACGAAAAATTCTATTTCAACTGGAGCGACATTGGGCCAAATACCAAGCTTCAAAAAAACGGGTTGCCATACTCGGAACCGGCCCCATTGCCGGCCAATTAAAGCAAGCGCTCGAACAAGAACCTCGATTACGCTCTCGTTTAATTGCTTTTTTCAAAACAAATAACGACCGCCTAGACCCACACGTACCCGCTGAGTTGGTGAAGGGGCATATTGAGGATTTACCTGAATTTCTTAAAAACGAAACCGTCGACGAAATCATTCTAGCAAACCCATCCTCATTGACACATGCCGCAATGGTCAAAATTATTGTCCAGTGTGAGCGTGCTTTAGCAAATTTTATTATGGTTCCAGATATTTTTCGGGTCTTAACAAGCGGCGTTAGCATGCAGCTAATTGACGGCATCCCTATGCTCGGTGTAGGCACATGGCCACTCGATCGCTTTTGGAATCGCCTGACAAAACGAAGCGTAGATATCGCAGGAGCATGGCTCGGATTGATCCTCTCAATCCCGGTCATGGCAATCTCAGCCATTATCATCAAGGCAACCTCTCCTGGACCCATTTTATATAAACAAAAACGGTGCGGAGAAAAAGGAACGTGCTTCACAATCTATAAACTTCGCACAATGCAGATGGACGCGGAAATTGAATCCGGTCCTGTATGGACGACCCAAGACGATACGAGAAGAACCCCCGCCGGAAAATTTATGCGCAAGTATAACATCGATGAACTTCCCCAATTTTGGAACGTCTTGAAAGGAGAGATGAGTTTAGTTGGCCCCCGCCCAGAACGTCCCCATTTTGTCGAACAATTCAAAGAGGATATTGGCGGCTATATGTGGAGACATACATCTAAACCCGGACTCACGGGATGGGCACAAGTTAATGGTTTGCGGGGCAACACCTCCATTGAAGCGAGAATTAAACACGACCTTTTCTATCTTGAAAATTGGTCATTAGGGTTAGATCTCAAAGTGTTACTTAGAACGATCTTCGCTCGGGAGAATGCATACTGAAATGATGCGATATAATGCTTAATGCATACAAGGCTGCTGTTTCAGCTCTAAGTATATTTTGACCAAAAGATACAGAAACAAGCCCCTTTTTTTGAATCTGTTCTTGTTCTGAGCTGCTAAAGTCCCCCTCAGGACCAACCAACATTCCAATGCCAGATACATGTCCAAATGCTTCATGGAATAACGCATCCTGAAAAGGAATCGCGTTCGGAGAAAGAGATCCTACCATCCAAAGCATTCCTTCAGGGACCTTATCTAAAAAGTGACTTAATGGAGTTATCGGCTCAATGCAAGGAATCCAATCTGAATGACATTGTTTAGCGGCATGTAATGCGACTTTTTCCCACCGTTTTCTTTTTTGATCAAGCTGCGAGGCATGAAAACGAACAACACAGTGCTCTGCCTGAACAGGAAAAATAGATCGAACCCCAATCTCTGTTGCTTTTTGAATAAACCACTCCATCTTTTGCGTCTTTAATAATGCTTGAGCAAGCATTATACAAAAAGAAGGAACCGAAATAGAACGACGCTGCGTCACGTGTATAATCGACCGTTTATTTTCAATTTTAATAACTTCTGCAGTGCCTACATGCCCCCGGCCATCTGAAATAGAGATAGAAGAACCTACAGGTTTACGCAACACATGCAAAAGATGATGAGATTCAGCTAAAGATAAAGTAATCGGGTCAGAAGTCCAGTCACCCGGATCCACGTAGTATTGTGTCATATTGATCCTTGTCCGCCATATGCGCAGCTGTGAACATAAACGAGCGGAACCTATTTTTTTCTAACGACTTATCTCCTCCCTGGATCCGTCAGTTAAACGCGGTTTCCTGCACGAACCATTTGAGCCAAAAGGAATTACAAAAAAGCCTCGACGCACCCAGCGGGTGCGCCTGCGTTTTTTTGCAACCTTTTGCCTCCAAAGCATTCGCACAGAAATCCCACGTTTAACTGACGGATCCAGGTCCTCCTCTTTCTTGAAGGACCAAACAGGGAAAATTACTTATTCATAGTATCTTTTCGGTCAAAAAATGCTTTGACCTGCTTGTTGAATTCTTTTAAACGTTTGTAATTCGATACGGAAAAAGAATCGCCCACCTCTTTTAACATTTTTTTCTGCTTACTACCCAAGTTAGAGGGCACTTCAACATAAACAACTACCTGTTGATCCCCGTCGCGATAGCCACGAACACCGGTGATCCCCTTGCCTCGAAGACGGAAGGCCGACCCAGTTTCCGTCCCGGGCGGAATTTTAAGTTTGGCATAGCCATGAATCGTCGGAATTTCGACTTCCCCCCCCAATACAGCAACCTCAAAAGGAATAGGTTTTTCGATATAAATATCTAAATCCTTGCGCTGAAAGATCACGTGAGAACGGACATGAAGCACCACGTATAAATCACCCGCTCCCCCTCCTCGAACACCACTTTCTCCCTTCCCGCGCACACGCAATCGAGAACCCGTTTCAACACCTTTAGGAATCTTGATTGAAATCGTCCTACGTGTTTTTATTCTGCCCGCGCCTTGACAAACACGACAAGGTTCCCCAACAGTCTCCCCTGCCCCCCCGCAAGCAGAACACGCTTGTCGAACATGAAAAAAACCATTTGATGACACCACAACGCCTTGACCTTTACATTCACGACAGGTTTGACGCTTGGTTCCAGGTTTCGCCCCCGAACCATTACACGTTGTACACGCATCCATCACCGGAAAACTGATTTCACGCTCAGAACCAAACATGGCTTCTTCAAAATCAATTTCCAAGTCAAACCGCAGATCAGATCCTTGCGTTGAAACTTCCCGCCCTGATCGATCGCCACCACCGCCAAAAAAGTCATCAAAGATACTGCCTCCACCTCCAAAGTTTCCCATAAACGTACGCAAGGCTTCTTCAAGATCAATACCCCCAAAACCACCAGCAGCCCCTCCCCGACCTGCGCCAAATGCTTGGTGTCCAAATTGATCATACTGTTGGCGCTTATCCGAATCACTCAATACTTCATACGCCTCGGTAATTTCCTTAAATTTTTCCTCAGCCTCTTTATCCCCTGGATTTTTGTCAGGATGGTATTTGACAGCCAGCTTGCGATAGGCCTTTTTAAGCTCCTCCCCAGACGCATTGCGGGACGCATCAAGGACCTCATAATAATCTCGTTTTGTTTGGACCATTAGTCTCCCTTTTTTTCTTCTTTTTCTTTGCTTAGCGGAGTCTCATTATTCGGCGCAGGGTCTTCTTCTAAACCGCGCGATACAATAACCTGCGCGGGTCTCAAGAGTTTGTCTTTGAATGTATACCCCCGCCTCGTTTGCGAGACAACCACATCCACCGGATACGCTTCCGATGGCATATATGTCATAGCTTCATGTAAGTGAGGGTCAAACGGTTGCCCTTCCACATCCATCGCCATCACATTAAACTTTTTTAATAAAGACAGCAATTGGTCATAAACTAATTCAAAACCCTCAAGAACCGAAGGGTCCGCATCGTGCTCCTTTGCCGTATTCAAACCCAATTCAAAATGATCCAGCACAGGAAGGACCCCGGTTAGGAAATCTTCACTTCCGCGTTGATACCAATCTCCCCGCTCTCGTTGAACCCGCTTCCGAAAATTATCAAAATCGGCTTGCAAGCGCAAAAAACGGATCTCCAGCGCTTCATCTTCTTCCTTTACTTTCGTGGATTCTTCTTTAGTGGGTTCATCCGTTTTCGCATCGGAGTCTTTCGTTTTACTTTCGCCTTCTTCGTCAACAGAAACGGCTAACATATCATCCTCTTTTTGTCCCGCCTCTTGCTTGTCAATGACCGATGATACCCGATCTTTTTCTTTTCCTTTTGTCATAGTTATACTCCATTTCTTGTATATTAAATCGAGAAACATGAATGTCGAGGGAAACGACCCATAGATCCAACCAAGAATGTATTCGGTTTAAAGGTGTTCCTTACGTTGATCTTTGGCACTAGCTTTTTCAAGGTCTTCACGAAGAAAGGTTAAAACATCTTTAAAGCGACAAACGTTTTCCGGTGTTAATTGCACCAGCTTTTCGTGAGCTTCCAACATCATGGCAGCTGTATCACGGCGATTCACCGTTTGAGAATGCAAGGGTAAAAAATCCTCTGAAACCCCTAAACGGGCTTTAAATTCATCAGGAGTTGTATTGGTCATATACGGCCGAACCAAATTATCCAGCCCAAGCGTAGACAAAAGATTTCGCGTGCGTGCCGTCAAATTTACCATACAAATTTCCCCTCCAGATAATTCCTTTAGACGAAAAGCCAATCCTGCAATCACGCCCATAAAGGTACTATCCATACCCACACATCTCGACATATCAATCACAATACGAACGACACCTTGCTCCAAAGCAACCGTTCCAAAATTTTTCATAGATGTGCTTATCTTGAACGACCCACGATCAACAACTCGCACAAACGCAAGATCGCCTTGGATCGCAACAAAAAGCTGATCTGAGGATTGTCCGGTTTTGGGCATGATCATGAATCTCCACCGATCTAAATTCCAAACAATGATTTACACGTAACATCTCTATTTAGTTTCTCATAAACGATCCAAAAAATTATCACCCGAATGCACGGGTGTCAATCATCTCCATGCACCCGAGTTCTTGGAGCAATAATAACGGTTAATTCTCCCTTAACCGCACGACCTTTAAACGCCAACCGAATGGTTGAAGGGGTTCCCCAAAGTGTTTCTTCAAATTTTTTGGTCAACTCACGTCCCACAAAAATATTTCGATCGCCCATGATCTCTTCAATTTCATCCATTAACTTCAAAAGCCGGTAAGGTGACTCGTATAAAACAAGGGGCCCCTGATAATCCATCCAATCGTTAAGACATCTTTTTCGTGCACCCCTTTTATGCGACAAAAAACCAAGAAACATAAAATGGCTTCCCCCTAACCCACTAAGGGCTAATGCGGCTGTAACAGCGCTAGGGCCAGGTACGACGGTGACAAAAACCCCTGCACGCCTGCACGCTTGCACGATCCGTGAACCCGGATCAGATATCCCGGGCATACCCGCATCCGTAACAACCGCAATAGCTTGCCCTGAACCAATAGATTGAATCAGGACATCAATCCGGGATATTTCGCTAAACGTGTGACAGCTTTTAAGAAAGGTTTTTATCTCGTATCGATTCAACAATTTTCGAGTGTGTCGCGTGTCTTCGGCAAAAATACATGAAACATTTTTCAATGTTTCTATCGCCCGAAAGGTAACATCTTCAAGATTTCCAATAGGGGTACCAACCATATAAAGTCCTGGATCCATAAGAAACAAGAGTATGACGGTTTATAGAACCGATAAAGACTTTTCGTAGAGGCTTTACACATTCCAAATGGTAAAGATCGGACACGGGCCCACGCTCATGACTGGACCAAAAGCCTGTTTACCGTGCACAGTCATCCCATAAGGTGTAAAACTCAGCCTTTTTATGGCTAAAATATAGACAATTTCCCGCTTTTCGTAATCCTGAATCCGTCAGATAAAATCTGACGATTTTTCATTACCTGTTGGGCTAAAGCGGGGAGGATACCCGTATTCAAACAAACAACCCCACCCCAACAGGTGTGTATATGAAACAGTATAAAATAAAGACTGGCAAGGGCGAACTCAACAGCACAAGCGGAAATCATCTTTGCGGCCTACTGCTTGAGGATCATGCTCAACGGATTCTTCCCTCCAATTTTCAACCACGCCGCTCCGATGCGATCTCTGATCGGGAGATCCTCCTTACCCAGATCGGCTTACTTTGCAACGGTCGAACCGATTTCAATGATATCGACCTGTACCGGGGTGATGAGATTTTTATGAATGCCTTTGGACTTAAAAAGGGGAGTTAAAAAGGGTAGCCTCTGAGCCGGTGTTCCGACGTCGTTTCGACGACCTGCCCCCAGCCAGAACCCATGTGGGGCTACGCAAACTCAACACCGAACTTCTTTCCTCGGGCCCCTTTGGCTAGGTAGATGTCGAAGGGCTTGATCTTGTTCCCGTCGATATCGATGTGAGCCTTTGGATCACTCAGGCTCTTCGAAAGAAGGCGTTTCCTACACCTATAAGGGCCATGATGTTACGCCCCGATATTTGCCTATGTGGGCACTCAAGGCCACATGCTTGAGTGCGAACTTCGACCCGGTAAACAACATTGTCAGTCGGGAACGACCGCGTTTATTGCCCGCAGCGTTGAAACGCTCCAAACCCTGGGCCTGGGTGGAAAATGTTTGCTTCGGCTTGATAGTGGCAACGATGCGGCCGATAACTTCGACGCTTTTGGGGATCATTATTTCATCGTAAAGCGAAATCCTCGCCGCGAATGTCCTGAACAAATGCTGGCCCTTGCACGCCGAGTTGGAGACAAACAAGACAGTCGTGAAGGCAAGAACGTTTACACAGGCTTTTTCGATCATTTCCATCCCGGTGGTGACCAAAACCGCCCTTGTGTCCCGGTGGCCTTCGAAGTGATTGAACGCACCATCGATATCGATGGTCAGAAACTTCTGGTTCCTAAACTTGAGGTGAACACCTGGTGGACGAACCTCTCTTGTCGTGCCAAGACGGTGCTAGATCTCTATCATGGACATGGCACCAGCGAGCAGTACCATAGTGAACTCAAAAGCGATCTTGATGTTGAGCGATTGCCTTCGGGGAGACTCTGTGCCAATAAGATTATTCTGTTATGCGCCATGGTGGCCTTCAACCTATTGCGCGGTTCGATTGGTCCGCCACGCCGGACGAATTGAACTTCACTTTGGCAAGCGTTGTCGCTGGTTTGAAGTGATACAAGATATTGCCCATTCCTTCGCATAGCCCTCCGTGCACCTTTAACAATACTCTAAGGCGACTGCCCAAGGAGGCCTACACCCCAAAATGGCCAAATCAGAGTGAATCTGACCTGTACGCTCAAAAAATTCATCAGGGTGATACTTGCCGGTCCCAATCCGCCCAAAAGCGAGCATCTCAAGGAAAAAATTTTCAGCTTTTGAGCCCCAAAACGCCTTCCGAAGCGATAGCTGACGGATTCAGGTAATAGCAAGAATTATTTGTTTTGCATCGACATTTCCTATTATATACTCTAAAAGTGTTTTTATGTATTCCAGCTAACGTAGCCAATGTGATGCGACAAATTGTATCATCTGTTAATTACAGATTAATTCTCTAATAAAAACTGATAAATCATGTCCAAAACAATAAAAGTAGGTTCAGTCTGTATCGGTGGAACTCATCCGTTAGCTCTGATTGCAGGGCCTTGCGTCATTGAGCCCAGAAAAGGATGTATGGATTTAGCGGAACGTCTTGTTCGCTTAGCTCATCAGGAAAAAATCCCCTTAATTTTCAAAGCATCCTATGACAAGGCCAATCGCACTTCTATTCAGTCGTATAGGGGGCCAGGAATTGCCAAGGGCCTCGCTATTCTTGCAGAGATCAAAGAACAATACCAGGTACCTATTTTGGTTGATGTGCATAATGTAAGCGAAATTCCGGTGGCTACAGAGGTTGCAGACATACTGCAGCTCCCTGCATTTTTATGTCGACAGACTGATCTATTAATCGCTCTCGGAAAAAGCGGGAAACCGGTTAATGTTAAAAAGGGTCAATTTTTGGCTCCGTGGGATGTTCGTCATATCATCGGGAAATTAGAAAGTACGGGTCTTCAAAAAATACTTTTAACAGAGCGCGGAACAAGTTTTGGATATAATAATTTAGTCGCAGACATGCGTAGTTTACTTATTATGCAAGCATACGAGTACCCTGTTATTTTTGATGCCACGCATAGCGTCCAATTACCGGGAGGCGCTGGGGATACAACGAACGGTGATGGGAAATGGGCGCCCTACTTAGCGCGTGCAGCAGTGGCTACAGGGTGTGATGCTGTCTTTTTGGAAACTCATTTACACCCTGAAGAGGCATTGTCCGATAAAGCAAATGCCATTCCGTTTTCTGCGTTAAAGAAACTCTGGAAACAATTAAATGCGATTGATAAGGTTGTAACAGCAAAACCATGAAGGAGTTGATTGATGAAAGAAAGTTATAGCGTAGAGGCCTTTTCAAAAATAGTAAGTCAGGCAGGAATGCCCAACTTACTAAGGTTTTTTAAAAGACTGACATATCACGAAAATCTTTTTGTAACAGCCTCCGTACTTTGCGTCTTTTTAAGTTTAGCCCCCTTGATCGTGGCTCAAGACGATATACAAAATATCGAAGGGTTTCGGGTTGTTTTAGACTACGATGAAGACATGAATCCCAAATCAAAGTTATTTGGTGATGTTGCCCAGATGTTGCCCGATGGCCACGCCAATATCGAAAACCTAAAACTTGAGTTTTTTGATAACGGAAAGATCAACATGCATGTTCGTTCTCCTCAGTGCACGTATGATCGACGCAACGGCACGGGGTTTTCGACGTCGAAACTACGTATCTCTACGGAAAAAATGGTTGTCACTGGAGAGGACTATTCTTTTGATGCTAAGAAGAAGAAAATTCGTATTAAAAAAAACGTAAAAGTCGTGCTTAAAGATCTTCAGGAAAATACTAAAAAGGAGAATGAAAATGAAAGGGAATAAATCTAGATCGTGTTGCACTTTAACTTTGGTCTTGCTGATAATCATCCTTTCTTCTGCATTATATGCAGAAAAGAAAGAAACAGATTTCGAAGTTTCTGGGGAAGCAACCGTTATTACTTCAGAAAAATTAACGTACGATTATGGAAAAAAATATGCGCTTTTTGAGGAGAATGTCGTAGTTGCCGATCCTCAATTACGATTAACAGCCGACACGTTGACTGTACATTTTGCAGAGAAAGGAAAGGCTGAAGAAGTGCTCGCAGAAGGGAATGTGCACATCATCCAGGAAGATAAGAACGCACGTGCGGGGCGTGCGACCTATAAGGTAACCCAAGGGGTTATTATTTTAGAGAAAAATCCTCGGTTCTATAGGGACAAAGATGTGTTGCAAGCCGATAAAATAACTTTTTTCAGGTTCAAAAACAAAATTATTTGTGAACCCCACGCTCGTCTGTTAATCTATCCACAAGAAGAAGGTGGAACGTCGAAAACGTTTCTTTTTGGAGAATAGCTTATTGTGACAAACACCCCTTTAGTTGAAACGAAAGAACTCATAAAAACATATAATAGACGTAACGTTGTTAATGGTGTTAATCTGTCCATCGGGGAAGGTGAAATTGTAGGTCTTTTGGGTCCGAATGGCGCTGGAAAAACAACAAGTTTTTATATGACCGTCGGACTGATTCGGCCGAGTGGGGGAAACGTATATTTTCGGGGAAAAGATATTACAAACATGCCTATGTTTCGTAGATCCAGATTGGGAATGGGCTATTTATCTCAAGAACCCTCTATTTTTCGACGGTTGACCGTTGAACAAAACATCAATGCCATTTTAGAGACGCTCCCTCTTTCTAGAAAAGAACGCAAAGAGCGTCTTTCTTTTTTACTTGAAGAACTTAAAATTAGTCATCTTGCGAGACAAAAAGCACATACCCTAAGTGGTGGTGAAAGACGGCGATTAGAAATAACACGTACTTTAGTGACCAATCCTTCGGTCATTCTCTTAGATGAACCTTTTAGCGGGGTAGATCCATTGGCCGTTTATGATGTCCAACAAATTATTATATCGTTAAAAGAACAAGGCTTAGGAATTTTAATTACAGATCATAATGTGCGAGAAACATTGGCCATTGTTGAGAGGGCTTATTTAATATGTGAAGGAAAAGTTTTAAGAGAAGGAACCAGTAATTTTTTGATTAATGATGAGGTCAGCCGTGAGCTTTATCTCGGGCCACGGTTTAGCATGTAACCCTATAACAATGGGATAAGAAATATATCTCGACGTATAAATGAGCCAAAAATAGTTTTGGTTGACAATGCTGTGCTTATGGGCGACTCCACAAAAAACAGTTGGCGCATTACAGTAAACATAAAGATGGGCAAGACCCTATTGAGAGTCTTTTACAGTTGCTAGAAGAACTTCATGGCATTATGTAAGTTATGCTGCATCTTACCCACCAAGCCCCTAATAAATTTTCAGGGCAGAGCCCCTTCATTCCAAAAGATAGGCGTAGCCTTTTTCCCTCCAAGTTTGAATACACACCCGATGCCTTTACGAACGTTGTGAACTTCTCCAACAGATATAACCCGCAGATATTGTCTGTCAGCGATTGTAAGCTTACCAGCAACTTCTGGGATCGCGGATTGAGGAAGTTGATCGGCTTCTATTCCATCATCTCTCGTGCCTGCTTCTTCGTCCTCTCCTTTTCGAAGAATGAGAACTTCGTCTACCATCCACTCCCATTCTGTGCTGTCGGAAAGGGTCAGCAGCACTTCGCGGGAAGCGGTGTTAACGTTTACACGGTTTTCACCCCACGTTGTCAATAAACGCGCAATACCAAGCATACGATCTTCAGAATCTTCATTATAAAGGCCTCCGTATAAAATTTCAGGTGTAAACTCCTTGATGAAACCCAGTTCACTTACTGTGTCAAGGGGCGCATTTTTGCATTCGTAGTCCCTCTCTCGATAGAAAGAATCATTTGATTCAGCTCCATAAGTATGTTTCAGATCGTCACCGTCATTGTCAGTCCAGTCCAGAAAACAATCGATTAATTTATCATGCAAGTTGTCATCTTCAGGAACGTTGCTTTGTTTAAAAACTTCTCTCCAATCTGCATCTGACAGTTTATGGACATTTCTGCGGCCTTGTTCGGGAAGGATGTCTACAGAAAATCGGCCCTCGCCGAGTTCTTGCTGCACGCCTCGTACACCCACTCCTTTGGATAAAAGCAGCGCACTTACAAATAGCGCTTCGTTTGCACTTTCTTCAAGTTCTTCGTTTTCGTTTACATTGGCGCTTCTGGCCAAAACGGCTTTGGCCCATTCAATACCCGCTCGGGCTAGATAGTCCGCCTTCAGGCGTTTCCGATAGTGCGATGAAATCCCCGCTTCGATATGCATATCGAATGCAAAAGAACTGATCAGCAAGGAAAGGAAAATGAGTACCCATAAAGCAATAATTAAGGCTGCGCCCTGTTTTTTTAACCGTTGACCCATTATATTTTCCTGTTTTGATTTCATCGCCATTATCTTGCCACCTTTTCTAGAAAAGTATCAGATACAATACGGATGTTTTCAATGTTTTTGTTGAATGTATCTAAATAGTCTTCTGTAGATATTTCCATATCGAGCTCGTTCCTTACTGACAAAACGACCGGTGGAAGAAGTTCTGAAATCTCAAAAAAGTAAGTCATACATTTTCTAATATATACTAGATGCTCCGCATTCTGTTCAGTGTATCCTGGATCCGTCAGTTAAGCGTGGGATTTCTATGCGAATGCTTTGGAGGCAAAAGGTTGCAAAAGAACGCAGGCGCACCCGCTGGGTGCGTCGAGGCTTTTTTGTAATTCCTTTTGGCCCAAATGGTTCGTGCAGAAAACCGCGTTTAACTGACGGATCCAGGTGTATAACTGGTCTAGACTACTTAAATGCTTACTGGCTTGCTGCTGTTCAAACTCGATCTTATCATTAATAGTCTTCCATAATACAGGATCATGATTGCCTTCCAAATTAAGGTTGTTCATGAGCTGTATATAACGGTCAATTTCCCGCCCTGAAAGACTACGTAAGGCTTCGACATCTTCAATTGTCTCCTTTCGCTGTAAAAAAACAACTCTATCAAACATTAAATCTCGGCTGGTTATACCGATTGCAGTCATAAATTCAGTTACAGCCTTAACTGTTTCTTTTGATCCCACTATTTCGATCTTAGCCATAATCCCAGAGTCTTTTACCATGCCAGATGTAATTTTTTCGTTAGGAATATTGAGATTATGAAAGCTGGTAATGATATTTTGGCTTCTAGTTATAGCCTCTACTGCTGCCAGATAGACTTCTTTCTTAATATTCTTTTCTCTCTCTATTGCTGCAAGCTTTAACTGATTGTTTCTCCTTAACTCTTCTAAAACCTTCGCGTAATAAGATTTAACACTCTCTACTCTATTTCCAACATTCTCAATATCTTCTTTGCTAGCTAGACTTTTTGCCTTCTCCGATAAATAAGGCGGTATAAATGATTTAATAAAGAAACAGATTATTCCACCGCGAAGAAGGGCACCAATAACACCGTTGCCTAGAAGTGATATCAATTTTTCGTCCGATATTTGTGTCATATTTAGTGGAGCCTAACGTCTCAAATCAGCGGCGCGGTTTACCGCGTACGCTGATTTTGTCTTGTCCGAATCTTCTCGCTTCATATAGAACAATGGGCAGATGCTCTCCAAAACAGAAGAAATCCCTGTCTGTTGTATATATTTCAAGCTGATAGCGGACCGCCACCGCACAGATCAAGAAATCTGTGTTGGAACCTTGCACACCTTTGGCACGGCAAAGATTGAAGAACTTAGCCGCCATTACGTAATCACTTGAGTTGAGGGGTAAGTCGGGAAATGAAGCCAAGTGTTTCTCTATTTTTTCGAGCTACGCATCCTCGCGAAGCCCAGAAAGTATCTCCTGCCGAATAGGGCCAATGATCTCTACCCGGTGCTCAAGTATTAGACTTCGCAACTCATCTGAAACCTCACCCCTAGTTCGTTTCGCACGCCGCAATACAATTGACCAAACGCTTGTGTCTACCAATACCTTCACACTTTTGCTCGTTGCTTCTTGTAATGGTACTCCGTATCATACTCCAATGACCCGAACAACGAGAGGATTTTTTCCTGCTCAAGATGGTGAATGTATTGGGTTAGCGCCCGTGTGACCGCCGCTTTTTTTGTGCGGTGGTGTCCGAGCTTTACGGCTTGTGTGATCAGCCTATCATCGATCTGCAGGTTTGTTGCCATCTCTATAATCCTTTACACATAAATCTACACAATAAAATGTGTGACGTCAAGTTGAGCATCTAAATTTTTTCTTTGGACTTTTTTGCTAACAAAAATTCCAGATTAATCAATTGTGTCATAGCCCTACTCATCCAAGCATTTCCCCAACGCATCAGACAAAAACGTTTGGTGAAAAAACGGTTTTTTTGATAATAAAAGTACCCTTTTGAACTATACAGATTCTCTATCGTCCATTTGAAGATACGATTGGCAAAAGTCAAATACTTGTCGACCTTCGACGTTTGTGGAGATACGGCCTCGTTTTCAAAATATGTAGCCGCTCGTGAGAAAGCGAGGATTCCCGAAGCAGCCCCATGAATATCATGAGGGAACCTGTTGTCATTCATCCATTTTGGGGCCCCCGTATCTAAGAAAAGGTTGTCACGGTAATATTCAAGCCCAAGCTCATAGCGAGCCGCATATTGATGGTCTCCGCTATAGACCATGTAATCAACTAAACAATCAAGAATGATACCGGTATGATAATTGTCATGTTTAATATGACTGTCACCTGCAGGCCAAGTATAGAACCAAGCCCCGTAGTCGGTCTGTTTATCAGTAACAAAATGAATAAGCCGCTTGGCTTGCGAAAAAAGTTCTACCCTCCCCCTACCTTTCAAACAAGAACCTACTCGGGCACACATTGCCGCAACCAAAGCGCTAACATCCATCACTGCCCAATCTATCTTTTTAATGGGCACGTAACTCAAACAGAGCATTTCAGGCGTATCTTCCAATCGTTTTGGATTATTCAAAAGAAAGGTTACAATCTCTTCTGCTGCTTGAAGATATTTTACCTGCTGAGTCACGTCATAGGCACGCATAAATGCAAATCCAATCCAGCAAGAAACAACCCGGTTCGGCGCATGTTTTTTCTGTAAGAACCCAACATCTTGCCAGTCATAATGGTACCCCCACCCCAACCCTTCTAATTCACGTTTACGCTGAGATGAGGACTCAACTCCAAACGCATTTAACAGTTCTTGTGAAGGGCCCGCCGATGGCGATGCATTTTCAATAAGCCACTGTAGAGGTCCAAAATCTTCTTTCTCTAAAAATGATGCGAGATCCATATATGCATGGGCAAAAAGACCGGTCCCTTTCGGGTTTCGTCGTTTGGGCACCCCAACCCATGTACGCACATTAATAGGGGCGTGCATGACAGACTGTATGGCCAAGAATCTAAGTATTCGGTTATTAAAGGTCAGAGCAGAAATCACAGGACTATTTAGCGCATCGTGCTTGGAATAACCTTGATAATCCTGTTTCTTAGACCATACCAATACATTATATAAATGTTCTAATTTTGTTTGTGGCTCACTCATTTATATTAAATACATGTATCCACTCTTTGACACTTAACATCATCCACGCCATGAAATAGTGCCAACGCATATTCGGATGAGAAGGCGTTTCTAACAATTGTTTTATAAACGCATAATTAAACAGCCCTACTTCAGCACACCAAGCCGGGGTTAACTCACGCTCAACAACCGTGCGTAAATCTTTTTCCCATTGATGATAAGAACTAAACGTAAAACCTTGTTTCTTCTTATTTAAGATAGACGCTGGAAGTACATGGCCCGTGCTTTCTTTCCATAACGTTTTGGTCTCAGTCCCTGACATTTTCTGAGCGGCAGGAATGCTAAAGGCCAGCTCTACGAGAGCCTTATCTAGGAAAGGGACACGGCCTTCAACACCATGAGCGCTTGTAACCCGATCTTCATTGATCAAAAAATCGTCGACCATTTTTGTCTGAAATTCTGTTCGTAAGACTTGTTCTAAATAGTTTTCTCCCTCCTCAAAATAGGGCGTGAAGAACTCGCGCGTGGAAGAAACATCCTTGAAAGCATTAGGATCTGCATAGATCCGAGCATACATACCTGGATCATAATCCCATGCATTTCTCAGTCGACAATAAAATTGGGTACGGTCACCTACAGATAAAGCAATTTGACCTCCAATTCGATACTGTTCATTTTTTAAGATGCGGCTCCGATTCTGTATATTCCACAACCCTTGGCTAAGCGGTGATAAAAGAAAGTTCTGGACAAAACAAGGGATCCTTTTGTTCAACCGTCCCAATGTATTGCAATAGCGATGGATATCATATCCTGCAAATAACTCATCTCCTCCGAGACCCCCCAACAACACCTTCACATGCGGCTGAACAAACCGGGCTAAAGCATACCCTTGAAGCATATTAACTTTGGGTTCCTCAACAACGCGAATGACCTCTTGAGCCTCTTCAAGAGGATGCGTAGTTAAACGCGTATCAAAATGAGTCGTTTTAAAATGATCAGCCACGATTCGAGCATCTTCATTTTCATCTGTAGGCTCATTGAACCCCAAGGTGAATGTCCTGACAGTTTTGCCTGCGGTTCTCAATGGGTCATTCTGGGCATAGGATTGCGCCACAGCGGCGACGATCATACTTGAGTCCAAACCTCCAGAAAGACCCATCCCAAGTGGTACGTCACTGATCAACTGACGATCAATGCTTGCCTGAAAAGTTTGTCGGATCTCCTCTTTTATGTCTTCTCGGGTAGATCCTCGGAACGTCTCTTGGTTTTCTGGCAATGCATAAAATCGGTGAAGTGATCTTAACTGTCCACCTTCTATCCATGCATAATGTGCTGATGGAAGACGGTAGACATCCTTAAACAAAGTTGACGTTCCAGGATTGTAACGTACGTTCATGAAGATATGTAAAGCCTCTCGGTTTAACCGAGGTTTTACTCCAGCGGCTAAAAGGGCTTTTATTTCTGAAGCAAACAGAAAATGGTCACCATCAGAAAAATAATGGAGGGGTTTTACGCCAAAAGGGTCTCGCGCGATAAGGAGTCGTTGACGGGGTTGGTCCCATATCGCGATAGAAAAGATCCCGTTGAGTTGACGTAACCATTCCGCTGGATGGTCTGGATGCTCGCGATACAAATGAATGAGAACTTCTGTATCGGAATCTGTCTTAAACAAACAACCCTGTTCTTTTAATTGATTCCGAACGTCTTGAAAATTGTAGAGTTCACCGTTTAACAAAACAGCGATAGACCCATCTTCACTAAGCATGGGTTGGGCACCGTACTCTGGATCGATAATGGCTAATCGTCGATGACCTAAAGCACATACCGTGGGAATATCTAAGCGCTCGGTATACGCATACGCAACCCACGGAGATTCACTAGCTAGGTAATACCCTTCCCCATCCGATCCACGATGTGCCTGAGCATCGTTCATTCGATGAATTCTGGAGCCAACCAGTTTAGGTGTTTTATTTACAATCCCACAAATACCACACATAATCTTAAATCTATCATAACAGAGAGAGCTGACAAACTATGAAACCATTTTTAGCCGTTTTCATAGGCATGTTAATTACGACGATCCTGTCTGCCCAAGATGATCTACAACCTCTGGGCGATAAGTTTAGTTATGCACAATCAGCTTCCCAATGGAAAAGAATCTATCAAGAAAAAGGATGGGTCGCCGACCAGTTAGAAACTTGGAATATTAACCCGTCCTTACCTATTCGTGGCCTTAAAAACCAAAAACCTTAGTGTTTTGGCTTTTAAGGCCACGAATAGGTAAGGACGGGTTAGGAATGCCACGACAAGAATAGCTTGTTTTTTTAGACTTCGATTCTATTCGGAGACTTTTGTCTCTGCGACAGTGTTCCTGTGATGGTGGAGGGCTTTCTACCTTACTCGTAGGCCTTGAAGCATAAAGAAGCGTTATGACCCCCAAAGCCAAGTGTATTATTTAAGCACGTTTTAATCGTTGCTTCCCGGCCGGTATTGGGTGTGTAGTCAAGATCACATTCGGGGTCAGGTGTCTCTTGGTTAATGGTCGGTGGAATTTCTCCTCTGCTCAAGGTCATTGCACAGGCTACGGATTCGATAGCGCCTGCAGCGCCTAGCAAATGTCCGGTCATGGACTTTGTTGAACTAATCATAATTTTGTGGGCGTGATCTTCTCCTAAAGCAGTTTTGATAGCTAGGGTTTCTCCTCGATCATTTAGTTTGGTAGATGTGCCATGCGCATTGATATAATCAATCTGATCAGGAGATATATGCGCATCTTCTATGGCCAAGGTCATGGCCCTCGCTGCACCGCTCCCATCATGAATAGGCGCGGTAATATGATGGGCGTCACATGTTCGGCCATACCCCGCCAATTCACAATAGATTTTAGCGCCTCGTTTTTGTGCATGTTCTAACTCTTCTAAAATAAGGATGCCTCCTCCTTCGCTACAAACAAACCCATCACGGTCTGCATCAAAGGGACGTGAAGCGCCTTGTGGATCATCATTTCGCTTGCTTAAGGCTCTCATCGCGCAAAACCCGCCGACACCCAGCTCATTCACACTCCCCTCAGATCCTCCAGAGACGATGATGTCTGCTTCACCATGTTGAATCATTCGCAGTGATTCACCTAACCCATGTATAGCTGAGGCGCATGCAGAGGTGATACAAAAATTGGGGCCACGAAGCCCAAACTCAATAGCAATCTGCCCTCCGACAATATTGGTAATCATCTGCGGAATCATAAAAGGTGAAAATCGGCTAGGCCCTTTTTCCATCAGTATTTTAGACTGCTTAAGCATGACATGCAGTCCTCCGATTCCTGAACTAACGATGACACCAATAGCATCCCCATCTTCTTTTTGAAAATCTAGACCGGAGTCTGCCACGGCCATTTTGGCTGCGGCTATCCCATATTGACTAAAGGGGTCCATGTGCCGTTGTTCTTTTTTAGGAATAAAGGCGTCAGGATCAAAGTCTATTACTTCCCCCGCGATTTGCGTGGTAAATTCTGTGGCATCAAATTGTTGAATCCGGGCAATGCCAGATTCTCCGTTTAGGAGTCTTCTCCATACGGTTTCTAACTCACAGCCCAGAGGCGTTACAATTCCAATGCCCGTTACAACTACTCTACGTCGGTCCATGACTGGGGGGGTTCTCGGTTTAGGGTTTAAGGGGGGTTTGGGGGGGGGGCTACAGGAAATAAATACGCTAAAAACCCCAAATTCTTTGATGGGGCCATACGCCCCATCTTGTCGTTAGGCCTCAAAACCTTTTTCTTTAAGATAATCGATCACGGAGCCCACGGTATTGAGTTTTTCAGCATCTTCATCAGGAATTTCAGCGCCAAACTCTTCTTCAAAGGCCATGACCAATTCAACGGTATCGAGTGAATCAGCTCCTAAATCTTCAATAAAAGAAGCTTCTCTGGTTACTTGCTCAGCGTTTACGCCTAGCTGTTCTACAATAATATCTTTAACTTTATCTTCTAGTGCCATTTTTGTTCTCCTCGTTTTTTATGTTACCATTCCTCCGCAAACGGTCAAAACTTGACCGGTTACGTATGAAGCTTCATCACTTGCTAAATAATGGATGACATTAGCTACATCTTCAGGTGTACCAAATCGTTCCATGGGGATAGCGCTTAGCATCCCTTGTTTCACATCTTCGGACAGCTCATCCGTCATTTTGGTTGCTATGAAACCCGGTGCCACCGCATTGGCTCTTACATCTCTGCGTGCCAGTTCTTTTGCAGTGGATTTTGTAAGAGCGATTACGCCTGCTTTGGAAGCCGAATAGTTGCACTGCCCTGCATTGCCGATCAAACCAATAATCGATGCTACATTAACGATCGCGCCGGACCGTTGTTTCATCATGTACTTAGACGCTGCTTTGGTGCATAAGAATGTGCCTTTAAGATTGATATTAATCACCTGATCCCAGTCCTCTTCTGACATACGAGCAATCAGCCCATCTTTTGTTATACCCGCATTATTAATTAAAATATCAATACGTTTAAAATCTGTATGAATATCCTGCATCAATTTTTGAACAGTCTCTTTGTTACTTATATCGACGGAGTAACACGCTGCGCGACCGCCTAGTTCAACAACTTTGTTCGCGGTCTCTTGTACCCACTCCTTGTCGAGATCACATAAAGCTAAATTAGCGCCGGACCTAGCAAATCTTAGAGCGGTTGCTTGCCCAATGCCTCTTGCGGCTCCTGTCACAACCACCACTTTATCATTAAATTGACCCATTACATGGCTCCTTCAAATAGTAAAAATCTCTTTATACAGAATCTTGAGTTTTGTATGTTATCCAGAGAGACTCAGTTGTCAATCAACAATTCTACTTTTGAATTCAAAAGTAGAATTGCTCGCTATTGGTTATTAGGACAGTGTTCTCCACGAATTGAATATATAACTCTGATACTAACAACCAATAACTATCTACACCATTCAATTAAGCTAGCGCCCCAAGAAAATCCGCCCCCAAATCCCACCAGCAATACTAAATCGCCAGTCTTAATGCGATGGTCCTGTGACGCCTCATCCATCGCTACAATAATGGATGCGGCGGACGTATTACCGTATTTCTCTACGTTTATATAAAATGTCTCAAGCGGCGCATTGATCTGTTGACCAATCGCCTTGATAATACGAGCATTCGCCTGGTGAGGGATAATGCAGTTTACATCTTGTATGGTTAACCCACAATGGTCCAGGATCTGCTGCGCGGCATTCGTCATACATGTTACGGCATGTTTGAAGACTTCTCTACCTTCCATTTTTATATAATGGGATCGATCTTTTACGGTTTGGACAGAAGCAGTCTTTCGACTACCTCCTGCAGGAATTTTTAATAAGTCAGCCAATGAACCGTTTGATCCAAGGAGGGTCCTCATAATCCCTCGGGTTCCATCTCGAGCTTGCAGTACAGCTGCCCCTGCGCCATCGCCAAAAAGAACACACGTAGACCGATCTTGCCAATCTGTTATACAACTCATTTTGTCTGAACCAATAACAAGCGCGGTATCTATATTTCCTGAAGCAATGAATGTGTGAGCGACCTCTAAGCCATACAAAAAGCCAGCGCACGCTGCAGATACATCGAGACAGAAGGCGTTCTTAGCACCTATGAGATCTTGTACAAGACAGGCTGTGTTGGGAAGCATCATATCAGGTGTCGTCGTTGCCACAACAATCATACCCACCTCATCAGGGCGTATGTTGGCATTAGAAAGGGCCTTTTTGCTTGCTTCTTTTGCCATATCCGATACGGGTTGGTCTTCACGTGCTATACGGCGTTCGCGTATTCCTGTCCGTGTATAAATCCATTCATCCGTTGTATCTACCATCTTTTCTAAATCAGCGTTTGTTAAAACACGTTCTGGCAAGTAGGAGCCTGTACCAATAATAGACACGTTTCGTATTGTATTATCGTTTTTCATTTTCTTTTTTTTCTAATCCTTGCAATCCAGATAGTTGTTCTTCGATTAAATGATTCACTTTATGGCTAACGGATTCATGAGCAACCCGGATCGCATTGGTTACCGCTTCGGCAGACGAAGAACCATGACCAATCACGCAAAACCCATTAACCCCTAAAAGGGGTGCCCCCCCATACGTATCGGGGTTCGATTTTGTTTTTATGTTTTTGAGCGCCGTTTTTAGTAATAGAGCACCGAAGGTCCTGAATATATTTTTAGTAAACTCTTGTGAAAGCCATTTTCCCATTGCTTTTGCAACGCTTTCACTTGTTTTCAAGACCACATTACCGGAAAATCCATCGCAGACAACCACATCTGCTTGACCCTCAAACAAACCGCTTCCTTCAATGTTTCCGCAAAAGTTTAACGGAAGACTTTCCAATATGCGAAACGTTTCTTTAGTGGTTTCATTTCCTTTAACCTCTTCGCCTCCTATACTTAACAATCCAATACTGGGATTTTTTACACCAAGGATTTCGCGCGAGTACACATCCCCCATGACGGCAAATTGGACTAATAACGCTGGAGAACAGTCGGGGTTAGCCCCGGCATCGATTAAGATAAACGGACGTTTAGGCGTTGGGATGACCGTTGCAATGGCGGGCCGTTCAACCCCTTGTAAGGTCCTTAGTCTCAACGTCGTTGCTGCAACAGCCGCCCCTGTGTTCCCCGCTGAAAATAAGGCTTGGGCTTTTCCCGTTTTGACAAGTTCTACGGCTTTTATGATGGATGAATCTTTTTTACGTCGAATAGCCACGACAGGCGGATCATCCATTTCAACGACTTCTGTCGCATGATAGATTTCAATCTGGGGGGGTATATCTCCATACTTTTGTAATTCCCTCTCAATCGTGTCTTGGAGTCCAACGAGATAAAGACGTTTTATACCTCGAAATTTACGTGCTGCATCTATGGCTCCTTCCACAATATTGTGGGGAGCGAAATCTCCGCCCATGGCATCTATAGCAATTTCCATTTTTTCAGCACATCCAAAAAAATAAATAAAGGTTACGGGCAAGGCCCTTTTAAGGTGAGAAGATATTACTCAACAGATTCGATCGTGAGTACTTGGCGGCCTTTATAGGTCCCACACGAAGTACATACGCGATGGGGTATTTGTTGACTTCCACACTGTGGACAAGGTCGCGTTGAAGGGATTGGTTTTTTATGTGATCTTGCACGTGATTTTGATTTGCTCTTTGATGTTTTTCTTTTAGGTACAGCCATTTTTTCTCTCCTTCTAAATTTCTAAATTGTTTAATGTTGCCCCATCGATCATCCGTTTTCTCTGAGCGACATCCACACTCTCTCTCGTTGAGATTTCTACAGCATTGAGGACACAGACCTTTACAATCCGATTTACATATCGGAAAGAGAGGAATGTTTAATATAACTTCCTCTCGAATATCAGGTGTTATATCGACAATTTGACTATCTGACATTAACTCGTAAACGCGTAGAAAAGACAAATCATGAACGGATGTCGAGAACATTTTTATACATCGTGAACATTGCAAGGAAAGATGAACACCTAAGATCCCTTGTACGATGAGCTCTCGAGAAGCCACATGAGGCATGTAAGGTATATGAGAAATCGGTTCTTCTAGACGTGCAGAAAGATCTCCTGCGTCTAGAATTTCTTTAGGTTGCTCTCCTTCAAAGGTTGTTTCTTTTTCTGAAATCTGTGCGCTGTCAATTTTCATGTTTATATATGCAAGCCCCCTTCACGCTGGAGAGAAAAGTAACGTTGGGTCTTCTTAGGGCTTAGGAGGTGCGGTTTCTTTAACCGCTTTCTGAACAATCGGGGGGACAAAACTGCTGATATCACCGCCGAATTCAGCAATTTCACGGACCGTGCTAGAGCTTATATAGCTATAATCTTCTTTTGGCATCAGAAATACGGTTTCTAAATCAGGCGCCATTTTTCTATTGGTTAATGCCATCTGAAGCTCAAATTCGAAATCTGAGAAAGCTCTAAGGCCTCGTATGAGTACAGAAACACCTTTTGAATGCGTATACCCAACAAGTAACCCTTCAAAAGAATCGACCTCGACACCATACTCTTTTGTTGCTTCTTGGACAAGATGAACGCGTGCCTCTAATCCAAAGAGTGGTTTTTTAATTGAACTCGAAGAAACGGCTACAATAAGATGATCAAAAATTTTTGAGGCTCTCTCTATCACATCAAGGTGACCGAGTGTTATGGGATCAAATGTTCCTGGATAAATAGCTGACTGTTTCATCGTGCCCTCACTGATTTGTTCGTTGTCCGAAAATAAGGATTCGTGCATCCCCATATGACTTGTTTTTTAGAAGTTCCCAGTTTTCAAAGACCTTCACTGTATCTTCAACGCATTGCTCAAAAACAATCCAGGCGCCTGACTTTAAAAGAGAACTAGAATCTAACGCGTGTAACATCTTCTCCAATAGACCTTCCTTATACGGAGGGTCGACCATAATGATATCAAAGTTTTCTTTATGATGCGCTCGAATATATCGAAACACATCACTGAATACTAGTTGCGTTTGTGTTGTATTTTCAGTACACAAACAAGAAATATTTTCTTTAAGAACGCTAAAAACTTGTTTGTTTTGTTCTACCCAACATACAGAGGCTGCTCCGCGACTATAGGCTTCCAGTCCAAGAGCACCTGATCCTGCAAACAAGTCGAGCGTCCTGGCTCCTATCAGCTTTTCCCTTAGCATAGAAAAAACAGCTTCTCGCACTCGTTCTTGAGTCGGTCGCACGAAATTCGGAACTTTCAATTTTCGGCCACGTAATATTCCACCTGCAAGACGCATCGGTTAAACCCTAATGTTGTAGTTGGATTTGGTTCCTCGTTATTATATCAACGAATCATGACACAGAAGGTTAAAAAACGTATAGCAACACTCCGCGCTGAAATTGGACGCCACAACTACCTTTACTATGTAGAAGCTGCCCCGCTTATTTCAGACCGTGATTATGATGCACTTTACAGAAAATTGGAAGAATTAGAGGCAGATTTCCCAGCATTTGTAGCTCCTCATTCTCCCACTCAACGTGTTGGCGGTGAGCCCTTAAGCGTTTTTGAAAGTGTTCAACATGCTATACCTATGATGAGTTTATCAAACACCTATAACACAGAAAAACTGATTGAATTTGATAAACGTATTAAAAAACTCCTAAACGAAACACCCTATTCGTATGTGCTTGAACCTAAGATCGATGGTGTGGCGATATCGTTACGTTATGAAAAAGGGAATTTAATCCGTGGGAGTACACGCGGCGACGGGAAAACGGGTGACGATATTACAGAGAATCTGAAAACGATCAGGACCATCCCCATGACCTTAAAAAGTCGAAAGGTGCCAGACATTCTTGAAGTACGCGGTGAGGTTTTTATGGCCAAGCAAGGATTTGCTACACTGAATCAAGAACGACAAAAAGTAGGCCAAGAACCTTTCGCGAACCCTCGCAATGCAGCTGCGGGGTCACTTAAACAACTTGATTCACGTATGGTCAGCGGTCGACCCTTAGCGGCCATTTTTTATGCGGTGGGAGAGGTTCAAGGCCTTGATTTTGAAACCCATGTAGATCTTCTCAACACCCTGCACCTTATGGGATTCGCGGTTAGCGTAAAAACATGGCGCGGAGCAACAATCGAAGAGATATTGTCTGCTCTTGATGATTTGAAACGTCTCCAACATGATTTTTCTTTCGAAATAGATGGTGGAGTCATTAAAATTAATGAACGGCGTACTTATGAAACATTAGGCGCAACTGCTAAGAGTCCGCGATGGGCTGTTGCCTTTAAGTATGAGCCAGAGAGAGCTGAGACCCTCCTTAAAGATATCACGATTCAAGTAGGTCGAACCGGCGTATTAACGCCTGTGGCAGAACTCGAACCTGTAGCCCTTGCTGGCACAACCGTTAGTCGAGCGACCTTACATAATGCTGGAGAGATCGAGCGCAAAGACATTCGGATTGGAGACCTCGTACGTATTCAAAAAGCGGGAGAAATCATTCCCGTTGTTGTCGAAGTCAAAATTTCAGCAAGACCAAAGGATACTCACCCTTTTCAGAGGCCTACATCATGTCCTATTTGCACTGGCCCGGTGACTCAAAAGGAAGATGAAGTAGCTTTGCGATGTGAAAACTTGCAGTGTCCTGCACAACTAAAAAGTTGGCTACGCCATTTTGCCATGCGTGGAGCCATGGATATTGATGGTTTAGGTATAAAGCTGATTGTTCAATTGGTTGATCAAGGACTGGTATCCAGTCCCGCAGACCTTTATCAACTTGAGCAGGCAACCATTATGAATTTAGAAAGAATGGGGGATCAATCGGCTGAAAATTTGATAGATGGGATTGAGGCCAGTAAACAAAGGGAGTTATGGCGACTCATTTTTGCGTTAGGCATTCGTCATGTGGGCGCGCGAATGGCACAAATTTTAGAGGAACATTTTTCTCACATCGATGAACTTATAGAAGCTAAAACAGAAGAGCTCGAACAGATTCCTGAAATCGGTCCGACCCTGGCGCTAAGTATTCAGGCCTATTTTCAACATCTGAAAAATTTAGAAATCGTACGCGTATTAAAAAAGAACGGGGTAAATGTTACTAGACTCACCCCCATGGGTTCTACGTCAGGAAAGTTAACCGGAAAATCATTTGTCTTAACGGGCACTTTACCAGGTCTTACAAGAGATGAAGCAACTGCAAAGATCCGTCAACAGGGTGGAAAGGTGGTCGCGAGCGTATCTAAAAAAACAGATTACGTTATTTCCGGGGACCAGCCTGGATCAAAATTTGAGCAGGCAAAAAAATTGGGTATTGCAACTCTGGATGAGGCTGAGTTTTCAACGCTGATAGGTAATGATTCCGGATAAAATGATGGTGGTGCTGACTGTCCCGTATCAATGGTGGTTGACAAAGTCAATTGACTCTCCCTCTGGGGAAGATGTCTTTGGTCAGAATATCTCTCACTCTCACCTTCACTTTCACTCTCGTGAGCTACGCCGCTTCCTTAGCCGCTTTTCTTTTTTTATGGATTAATTGTTGGGCAATCATGAGAACGTTTTGAGTGGTCCAATAAAGAGCTAATCCCGAAGCAAAGTTATATAAAAAAAATAGCATCATAACCGGCATAATTTTCATCATAGTCTGTTGCATTTGCTGCTGCTGAGAATCTCCTGTTCCGGGACTGGACATGGGGGCTACTTTTTGTTGAACAACCATGGTCACGGCCATAAGGATCGGCAAAATATTTAAGGCATCCCACCCCAGCAAAGGAATCTCAAACCCAAAAGGAATGAGGCGTTCGGGTTCGCTCAGATCTTTAATCCATAAAAAGCTAGCAAATCTAAGTTCAATGGCGCTGCGTAATACATAGAACAAACCAATAAAGACAGGTATTTGAACAACCATGGGGATGCATCCGCCTAATGGATTGACCTTATGCTCTTTGTATAAGCGCATGATCTCTTGCTGTTTCTTTTGGGGGCTATCTTTATATTTTTTGTTAAGCTCCTGCATGAACGGGGATAATTCTTGCATTCGACGCATACTTTCAGTGCCTTTATGCGTAATTGGCCAAAACACAATTTTTATGATAAGGGTTAAAAACATGATGGCCAACCCGTAGTTATAAGGCCAAATGTGATCGTGAAGGAAATTCAGAGCTGTCAATAGATGTTCACTGACCCATGTTAACCACCCTAAATCCATAATCCGGGATTGGTGCATCTTGAGCTTTTTTAGTTCCGAAAGCTTCTTGGGGCCGACATAATAAATAAACTCCCGAGAAAAGGGTTCGCGGGCAAGCACCATGGAAGGGAATTCAAGGCTAGCAGACACTTCATGAAGTGTGCCTGTATCTGACTGTTTGATGGCATAAACCGTACAGTTTTCTGCTCCAGAATCAGGTGTTAATGTTTGAACAAAATATTTATTTTTAGCCGCGACCCAGTCGATATGTTTATCAAGTTTTTGGTGGATAACGCCTTCGTTTGAATCCTTTATCCAACCCGATAGTTTCTTTCCCCAATATTTAACTTTTTCGCCTCCAGGAGAAAGCGTATCTACACCTAATTCCAACTGCCCATATACCGAAGTCCCTTCGAGCTTGTGCATGGACCCCAACTGTACTTTGTAGGCGGACAAAGGAATAGATCCGGTCTGCTCATTCGATAAAACGTCTTGAACGGTAATGACATAGCCTTTACCCAAGGAAACCTTTCTCTTTAAGCGAAGTCCTTCAGATGTTTCTTTTTCAAAAAAAACGGTATTTTTATCTGTCTGGATAAGAGTAAAACTATCGTTTTCAGTGCATTCTGGGATCCCTTGGTAAGCCAGGGCTTTTCGGGAAGTAAAATCCATTTCCAGTGGACTACTATTCTTTTCAATGGTTGACCGATATTTTTTTAATGTTGCGCGAGAAATAGTTCCCCCATAAGAAGATACGACCATGTTCAAAACGTCATTTTCCAAGATGGCGGTTTGTTCTGGTTTAAGGATATTCTTGGTTGGGTCTACCTTTTCAACGGTATCTGTTGGCGGTACCTGGTTCCTTGAAACGGACCTGATTTCAGGCGCAGAAGATGTCACGGTAACTTGATTAGAACCTTTGTTTGAATAGAGGGCTTCAGAAGTGCTTTCAGTGGGGGGAATTGTCTGGGGCACTCCAAAAAAATGCTCATAAATCTTGGGCCATTGCATCCATAAAAGGAATAAAACAACAACAATAAGCAGATCTTTTTTATTCATGACCCTGGACTCTCAGTACGGGACAGCAGATATTTGATGCGAGTCTGATCTCTGTCTTTTGCTCTTTGACCTCTGAATGTTCCGGCACTAAATCTACTCCACCCCGACAAAAAGGATGGCATTTACAAAGTCGCTTTACCCCCAACCAAGCCCCACGCCGTACCCCATATTCCTCAATGGCTTCTATACAATATGCAGAACAAGTGGGATAAAATCGGCAACAAGGTCCCCATACTATAGAGAGTGTGCATTTATAGATTTTGAGAGCTGAAATAACGATTCTTTTCATAATTTTTCTTTACCTAACTGAATGCCAGCCTTTTGAACCAAACCTAAAAACTCTTTCACCACTTCATTCCAAGGAGCCTGATCAAGGCCCCTACGGGCAACCAAGACTACGTCATAAGAACCCGAAAGTTTGTAGCGATTCTGACGAAATATTTCTCGCAACCGACGCTTGGCTCGTCCTCGAATAACAGCCCCTCCAACACGTCGACTGGCTGCAGCACCGACCCTTAAAGAAGCCCCGTCTCCTTCCCGAAGCCATAAAACCATATAGCGTCCTACCCAGCGTCTACCTTGCTGGTAGGTGTCCTGGAATAATGATGACCGAGTAAGTCGTTGGCGACGGGATAAGCCCTGGTCTGGAACTGCCTTGACCATTATTCATAAACCCTAAAGTGTTTCTGCACGGCTAGTTCTGTACGCCTTTTTCTTCGACGTCGTTGCAAAATTTTTCGACCATTTCGAGTGGCCATACGGCTTCGAAATCCATGCTTTCTCTTACGTTTTATTTTCGAAGGTTGATATGTACGTTTTGTCATGTTTTATCTTTCCTTATAAAATGAAGGGTCACACGGTACCAATTTTTACTATGAAGTCAATACTGGATGCTGGACGAATAACTGGATGCTGGATAAACTAAGAAAGAACCCCTTTTAGGTTCCCAGCATTCTCGCATCTAAAACGGTGTTGCTGTCCCTATTTTTGTATTGATTGTAGCCTCGGCAATAGAACGACCATCGATCAATACAGGAATTTTACGACTTCTCCACATGTGTCGTTGCGCTCTAGCTACGAGGGTATACCCTTTTGTAAAAAAGAACAACAGATCCAGTTTTGATGCTACCCAATAAAGGGGATAGGTGACAGAATGGATGCGATACATTCTATCGATCGAGGGTGGATTTGGCTCATCTGAATCATGGTCAAGGTCTCTGGACGTTACAATCAGACTCACTAACGTATGAACAAACTCGACAAAAAAGCGTGAATAGCTACGGACTTCATGTACGTCAAATCCATCTTTTAAAAGGTCAAATAAATGTCGGGCTGTATATCCCTTTTCTTCAATAAACCCGAATAATCTTCTTAATAGACGAATCAAAGACAGTTGCTTTGCATGAGCCGTTACAATAACAAGTTGACCGTCAGACTTCAATATACGATGACATTCAGTTATGAAAAAGGGCACATTACTAATTCGGGACATACGATCTGCAACAACAATCACATCGAAACATGCATCTTCAAAGGGGAGTTTATCCTCTTGGATCTGTTGGACGGTTCCGCCGATGAGATGCTCTAGATCCTTGATATTTTTTGCCGAAAAGTCCGCATGGGCCCATGCCCCCTGTTGCTGATGAACATGATAGCTTAAACCACTATCAAGGCCTCCAATCTCAAGACCTTTTTGATCCGACAAGATGACGACTTCAGATAAAATCTGACGGCGCTTTTCTCGGGTCATCCATGCTTTTTCAAACAGTAAAAGATGTGATTTAGATTTAATGTCTATACCCATTTTCTCGTTTTACGGGAAAGATTCTATTACGCGTATTAGGCATTTCGCGGTCCAAATACAGGTCATGCAAGGCGATGATTCTTTCCGCATAATTTTGAGTGTGAGCAGACAGGTTTTTCACCTTGAAACTCGCCTTCGACAACGTTTGTGGACCTGCATTGTAACAAGCTAATATGAGCATCCTCTCGTCATCTTTCCAGAGATCTTTATAGCGTAAAAGATAAAGATTGTAGCTCAACCAAATAACGTTTGCCAACCCGTTTATTGATTTCCGGATCAAAAGCTTTATCAAAAGACAGGACATTTCCATATAACTTTTTAGACATTTGGTTCCATGTAGCTTTTCTAATTTGCATCAAGCCTCGCTCACCAACGTTCCCCACTCGCAGGGGATTTCCGGCTGATTCGACTTGTATAATTGCGTCAACTAACAAGTCTGAAATTCGACGTGTATCTATTTCTTTAACGTTGGAACGATGCTCGTTAAATATTAATACATGTTGGTCTTTACTTAACGTCTCATCGGACTTTTTGAAAGATAAAATAATCTGTATACTTAAAGCCGTCCCCCCTAGAAACAGAATAAAACCCCACGTTATTTTTTCACTTGTTGATAAAGCAAACATGCTGCACGTTTTTTTTTGACCCCGATCATGTGCGCAAGCCACGTCATTTTGCAAGCGCCTCAAATTAACGGATTTTTTTTATTGCTTTACAGCGTTGCATGTCCTTAATTGCAAAAGGAAAGAATTAGATCCCTTTTTTTGTTAAAAATCTTATGACTGTGTCAGAACTTCAATCCCAAAAAATGTCTGACAAACGTTTGCCTCTTTTTATGTCACCCGCTCAATGGCCTTTTTCTGTCAAGATTTCCGCGCACATTATCAGCATGATTCTTCTCACAGGCATTCTTATTACAGTGGTGCTCGCTTTTCAGTATAGAAAGGAAATCTATCGTCGACAATACAATGCTTCCTTTTCGGCTTATATAACGATGGTCAATTATTTAAGCAACCATTATAAATCTAATAACCATCAATTTCTTGTCGAAGGTATAGACCGTATCCTAAATAAAAAATTTATCGGCGTTCAAGATATCGGCGACGAACTTATTACCTATCAGCCTTCCCATCTCATCCTTTATAACGATCAGGGACACGTATTGTATGAATATAAACAAGGGGCCCCGGGAAAACCAGCTGAAAATAAGCCTCCCAACATCCTTCCCCGAAAATACCAGAAAGAGTATGACAAAATAAGCGAAGTGATTCATGGTGAGGGACCGATCTATTTAGGCAATCAGCCTATTGGGTTTCTAAAAGCCGAGTTCCCCGCAAAAATTGAGATAGAAATCATATCTCTATACAAAAAATCAGTTGGCATTATGATATTCGTTATTATGATTGCTGTACTTTTTTCCCTACCCTTTGCACGCCATACGCTCAAACCCATTACCGCTTTAAGGCAAGCGGCCCGAAGCATTCGTCGAGGAGATTTGAGTTTACAAGTTCCCGTGACCTCTGAGGATGAAATTGGGGAATTAACCACTACATTTAATAAAATGGTTACGACACTATCAAAACGGATTACCAATATACACACGATGGAAGAATACACGGTACGTATCAGCCGCGAACTCCATAAAGAACGGTTATTTGAGTTAATGGCTAATCTCTTTTCGCGCATGTCGGGATGTCAATCATTCCGTTTTTATCTGTATAGTGAAGAAAAACATGATCTTCTCGTTTGTTCTCAACGCCACGATGAAGAACTTCCTCCTCCCGATCAAGACATGTTGGCACAATTGGCCTTACAAGAAAGATGGTCTGTGTTTCTAAAACCCAATGGGAACATGAATAGTGAACCCGATGATGTCATTGAACTCGCCATTCCCTTATTATCGGGCCAGAATCGTATTGGTGTGATTCGTTTAGGCCCTCAACCTGAACAGATTTTTTATGATGATGAAGCGATCACATTACTTCAAACATTAGCTCAACATGCATCGATTTCTATCGATAACGCGCAGCTGTACGAGCAACTCGCTGAAAAGGGACGTATCGAGCAAGAGATGTCATTAGCCAAGGAAATCCAAAAAAACATGTTACCCACGCATGTCCCATCGCTTCCTGGATATGATGTATATGGAGGAAGCACCCCTGCATTTGAAGTGGGGGGTGATTATTACGACTATGTTATGACCGCTAAACATCATTGGCACTTTATTATCGGAGATGTTTCCGGTAAAGGAGTCCCGGCCGCACTCATTATGAGCATTGTTCGTTCTTTATTTCATACCTACGTCGAATTTGAGTCCTCCCCACAAAAGATCCTAAAGCTAGTCAACAAAAGCATTTCTAGAGATATGGAACCGGAAATGTTTGTTACCGTTGCCACATTGGATTTAGATCCAAAAGCCCACACGATAAAAATAGCCCGAGCTGGTCACGAACCGGTTCTCATGCTAAACGCAGCAAGAGAAATAAAGCGTCTAGGACCCGCAGGCGCTGCCGTGGGTATGTTGGAAGTTTCTGTCTTTGATCATTTGTTGGAGGAAACCAAATATAAGCTAAAACCCTATGATACCTTATTACTTTTCACCGATGGGATCACAGAAACTCAAAACGAACATGATGAAGAATTTGGGCTTGAACGGTTGGAGCACGTATTAAAAGAAAACAGCCATCTTAAAGCCCAAGAACTTTACGAGAAAGTCGTAAAAACACTTTCTGACTTTAGAGGGGATATCCCTCAAAATGATGATATAACCCTGCTTATACTAAAACGAAATGGGTCGTCATAAGCTTCTAAAAATTCGTCTATGCTTTCTTTTCACGATGGGCCCATAGCATAACCGGTGTTGCTACAAAAACAGAAGAATAGGTACCCACCAAAATGCCTATAAATAAGGCGAGCGCAAAATCATGGATGGCCCCACCTCCGAATACTAATAACATGATAACCGTTAATAGGGTGGTAATAGATGTCAACAGCGTTCGGCTTAAGATTTGATTGAGACTTATATTCGAAATTTCTGAACGGCTTTTCCCGCGAATCAAGCTTAGATTTTCACGGATACGATCAAAAACAACAATGGTGTCATTAACCGAATATCCTACAACCGTTAGCAATGCAGCAATAATCGGGAGGCTAAGTTGATGACCCAGCAACGAATAGATACCCACTGTAATCAATATATCATGAACTAAGGCGATGATCGAGCCCAAAGCAAAGGAGAACTCAAATCGAAATGAAATATAAATAATAATTCCTATCAATGCCCAAATAATCGCCCAAACACCTTTTTTGCGAAGTTCACTGCCTACCTGAGCGCCGACACTATCTTCTTGAATCACTTTAAATCCACTACTAGCAAATTCAGATTCCAACGTCTTTTTAACGACCTTTCCCTGTTCAAAAGCTACTTTCACATCTACCGATTCTTTGATGTTTCCCTGGGCGTCAGGCGCTAACTCTCTATTATATTGGATAAAAGCTTCTTTGATGCCTGCCTGCATCAAACTAGCCCGTATGGTTTCTACAGGTTGACGTGTGTCAAATTTAAATGAAACGGAATCTCCTCCTGTAAAATCTACACCAAAATTCTCTTTTCCCTTGGAGATAAACACGGTCCATGTCGCGATAATCAAGACGATGGAAACAATACCCGCTACCATTTTCTTTCCAAGAAAATCTATATTCGATCCCTTAATAAACGAAAGCATGTTAAGTTTTTGGAGAGAGGTTGATGAGATAAGCCCATCAAAAAATAACCGGGTTATCACCAAAGCGGTATACATACTCACCAGAATACCTGCACTTAAAGTAATCGCAAATCCACGAATGGGTCCTGACCCTTGCCAAAACAGAATAATGGCCGTTAGCAACGTAGTGATGTTCGCATCAAAGATAGTGCTAAACACTTTGCCATATCCTGCTGATACGGCACTCCCAAACCGTTTACCCACCTTTTGTTCCTCTCGTATACGTTCAAAAATAAGCACATTTGCATCCACAGCCATCCCAATGGTTAAGATAAGCCCAGCTACACCAGGAAGGGTTAATGTAGGCAACCCTGTAGCCCCCCCTCCGCCGCCGCCTGAACTCGTAAAGAGGCTTAGGAAACCAGCGGCAACCATCATTCCGAGGGGAATCAAAATTATGTCTAAAAGGAGGGCTAGATTTGCAACAAGACCCGCTAACATATAATAAACCAACATAAAGATGAGTACAGTAACACCCCCGTAGATAGCTGCGCGTTTTCCACTGTCAATGGAATCGCGGCCTAGCGTTGGATCAACCACTCGTTCCTCGAGAACTTTAATAGGGGCTGGCAACGCACCTGCGCGAAGAACAACGGCTAATTCTTGGGCTTCCGCAAAACTGAAGCTGCCTTCAATAATCGCTTGCCCTCCATAGATGGCTTGACGAATAAAGGGAGCTGAATAAAGGGTTTGATCTAATACAACGCCTAAATAACGTCTGCCATCTAAACTAGGATTTTTTTGACCACCGGGCGCATAATCCTCGGTTACTTGTTCAAATTTTTTAGCGCCCTTACTGTCAAACGTTAACGAAACGATCGGCTGACCCATTTCACGATAATCCACGCTCGCTGTTTTTAACCGATCCCCCGTTAGCTCACGTCGACGACTGACAAAATAAGGTTTGTAAACGGTTTGACCCCGTTTTCCTTCTTTGGAGAGCATAAATTCATATGTTGGCGGAGCTTCAAACGATCGAAGACGCTCTTTAAGCTCTTTTTCGGTAACGCCTTCTGGAACTAAAGCAGGATCCCGTTTGTAGTAAGACTGTTTTTCTAGTTGGGCATTAAAGTTTTTCTCATCTAAAGAAATAATTTTATACCCAGTCGGCACTAACGCTTCTTGAAATAAGGCATCCACTAAGGAATCATTATCGGGGTGCACCATACGAAATTCTAAAAAGGCTGGCCGTTTGATAATCTTTTCAGCACGTTCATGATCCTCTTCTTTAAGTCCTGGTATTTGTACAACAATCCGTTGACTTTTGGGTTCTGGATAAATAATAGGTTCTTCGACACCCAGTTCATCAATACGGTTACGGATCACTTCTAAAGCGCGATCTGAAGCATCTTCCTTGGCATCTTCACTAAGGTCCGAGGTATCGACCTCCAACAGAAAACTCGTGCCTCCTTGCAAATCGAGACCTAACTTAATTTTGTCGCCCAATGGCAAAACAAGCCCTAATGACCAGGCGGTTAGAGCAATCAATATTAACCATTTCCAAACGTATTTTTTATTCATATCCTTTACCTTAAACCATCAAACCTAACTATTTATTTCGAGACGTTTCATCGGGCGTTTCATCTTTATCCAAGACTTGAGTAACGGCTCCCCTGCTGACTTCAATCTTAACTTTATCAGCTACCTTAATCGTAAATGTTTTATCTTTAACATTGGCAATCGACCCGATGATCCCACCACTAAAAACGACGCGATCACCCGTTTTAATAGCTTTCAATAGGGACCGTCGCTCTTTTTCTTTTCGTTGTTGGGGACGGAACAAGATGAAATACATAATCGCAAACATAATGGCGACCCATCCTAACATGAACCCTGGGCCCTTGGTTGTGCCGCCTTCTCCGGGAGAAGCGGCCATCGCAAACGTGATTAAATCAACTAGCATAATATCTCTATCTCCTTGCTAAAAACTTTGGAAATCATCAGATTTCTTTTTCTTAGTCATTAGGGTTTATGGTTTTATACTTCTGTTTTCTAAACTCACTAAAAGTGCCGCCTTTTATAGCGTCTCTCATTTCTTGAATAAAGGCTGCATATCTAAAAAGATTGTGAATCGTCATGAGTCGTACACCTAATATTTCATTTACATTAAGAAGATGACGAACATACGCTCTACTAAAATTTCTACATGCATAACACATGCATCCTTCTTCAATCGGTCTTGTATCTTTTTTATAAAGTCCTGCTTTAACCGGATAACGTCCTGTCCGCGTAAAAGCAGTGCCATTCCGCGCAAAACGCGTGGGAACCACACAGTCAAACATATCAACACCGTGCGCAACCGTTTCAATCATTTGGTCCCACAATCCAACCCCCATCAAATATCGAGGTTTATCTGCAGGCACATGAACGATCGTATGTTCTGTTCCTTTAATGATCAGTTCTTCGGACTCACCAACACTAACACCGCCAATCGCATACCCATCAAAATCTAAATCCACTAAAACTTTAGCACACTGTTTTCGCAAATCTTCAAAAATACTTCCCTGCACAATACCAAAAACAAGCTGTCCTTCGGCACGCAGCTGTTTTGCACATAAAGCCGCCCATGCTAATGTCCGATCTACGGCTTGGCAAGCGTATTTCTTATCACAAGGATAAGGAGGACACTCGTCAAAGACCATGGCAATGTCAGACCCAAGTTTTCGTTGAATATTCATCGCCTCTTTAGGCCCCAAAAAATGTCTGCGCCCATCAATATGAGATTGGAATTCAACACCTTCATCCGTAATTTTTCTTAGACTAGCAAGACTAAACACTTGATAGCCTCCGCTATCGGTAAGAATCGAGTGATTCCATCCCATAAATCTGTGAAGCCCACCACATTGTTCAATGATATCAATCCCGAGACGATCATTAAGATGGTAGGTGTTACCAAGGATCACCTCATACCCAAATTCTTCTAACTCAACGGGCGTCATGGCTTTTACGGATCCCTGAGTTCCAACGGGCATAAAAACAGGTGTTTCAATAATCCCGTGTGTAGTAACTAGACGGCCTACACGAGCATCTGTTTCTATATCTCTATGAGTAATCGTAAACGTTCCGGGTTTTTCCATGTGCCGATACTAGGAGAATTATTTATCGAGTTGAAGAAATTTAAATGCTTTGGAAGAAAAAATGTTCAAATAAAATTCTTCTCCTGGATCTCCTGTTCAAATGTCTTAAAGAATTAACCCGCATTTCTCCTACTCTCGTGTCCTGCCGCTGGAACCACCTCATAACCAGAATCTTAAAGCAGAGAGTGGGAGAAATGTGGGTTAAGACACAAAATTTTCGGAAGACCCTAAGAGATCAATTTTATAGTTGCATTAAAATTGTAGCGCTGATAAAGAAAAGTATAATTGAGTACATTGTTACTTATTTCGTGAATATGAAATTCGGGTATCACAGTGTCTAGCTTAAGAGGAGTTTTCGAACTCTTTGCTAGAGCACCAAAGAAGCAGGAATGAAGCGTGTCTTTATGCAATGGGTTGTTTGGGTGTTTTCGGTTGCCCCTCTTTTATGGTTAAGTTCAGGTGTGGTCTATGGCGCCGCTGAACCACTCCCTTCTGGTGTTGTTCTGGACCGGTTTGCAGATGTACCCGTTGATATAGCCACTGGTGATCTCAAGTATTATCCATCTCCCGATCTGTTTGTTAAATCCCGTGGATTGAATCTGGAGGTCGTTCGCAATTATAGCAGTCAACGTTCGCTGAATGGAATGTTCGGATATGGATGGAACTGGAAACATGGCGACCAACTGATCTTTAAAGCCAATGGGGTGGTTGAAGTTATTACCGAACACACGATTCTGACCGCGTGGAAAGATCAAAATATAGTCGATCGTTGGGCCCAACATTGCGGGAACCGTTATAGATGGGAAAAAGAATCTAATGCGACAGGACCTATGGATGGAGCTACAGCATGGGCACCTCATGTGGGTAATGGCATCCCGCCGTTAGAGGCTTGGGGTTAGGGGTTCCCTGATTTACTTGGAACAACCATCATAAAAGTTGAATTGACTTCTGTTGGGTTCACCGAATTTCGATATCCATTGTCTCGACCGGTTGTAGTGTCAGCAAACGGGCCTCATGCAACCGAATGGACGCATAACTTTTTTGATGCGGATTCGGTCGATATTACTTCTGATCAGCCTGGCAATGATTGGACATGGGCTGAAGTGAATGCTCTTACCGCAAAAGCATCAGCAGGATCTATCCATCCAGACCATCCCAGATCCTGGAGTTCCGATGTCCACATTGATGCTTTTCTGATTGAGGTTACCTATGAAGAAATGGGGATGTTTAAAACGCCACGAGGCGCTACGTTTGCGATGGATGAGGTTGGCAATGAATATCACCTTACTTACAAAGATAAGAGTAAAGTAGTCTTTGATGCAAATGGCAGATTGCTTAGCAAAGAAGATCTCAATGGCAATGAGTTATCCTTTGAATATGACCCCTTGGGTCGGCTTTCTATAATGAGGGATGGGTTGGGACAAGACGTTACATTCAGTTATACAGATCCGGTTTCAAACGATAGAGTAACCATGATCCAGGACCATTTAGGGCGCGCCTGTTATTACGCCTATTCCAATGGCACGAATCTGGTGCGCTATACGGATTTGGAAGGGAATGAGTCTTCCTATGAATATTTAGAAGGACAAAGTGTAATCTCTTTGAATCATAACCTGTCGCGTATGATTTCCCCTGAAGGGAATGATATACGCGTTATTTATTATGATCAGAGGACCAATACCGAAGATAAAGTGTGTACTTATTTTAATGGGCTCAGCAATGAAGTCAAATATGTATATGCGGACAATACGACCTATTCAACCATTCCAGGAACGGATAGTTTTCAAGCGGTAGATTTTAATAGCGAAAGAGATCTTATACGGATCTACATCCGAGAGGGAGAGTTGCTCTTGGATACGACCGATGGGGGCCGCTTAATTTTTGAGCGGCAGGCCAACGCCATGGTAGACATCGCGGGTCAATGGGGAGATAGTCCTAAGGCAACGGGAGCTGCTGATTCTACGTTGACGTATAATGTGGACATGCAACCGGGCGAAGATCTTAAAGCCCGTTTCGATTCCTTCACAGACCCAGGCTATACCAATTGGATTGCCAAAGTGATACTCGCTATGCGAGGCGTTTCCTCTAATGATGTCTATCTTTCTGCTGGAGGGTCCAACGGACTTGCTTGGAGCCAATCAACATTAGATTGGGTGGAGGTCGATATTACAACAGATAAAGACCCATGGACTGGACCGATCTAAATAATCTGGAAGCGACTCTTTCGCGTCCTGCTGGCATTTCAAATGGCGCTGTAGAGATTGATGCGTTTCAGTTGAAGGTAACCTATGAATATCTAGATGTAGGACGCCGTCTTGAGGATCGGTTTTATACATATGGTCTTGCTCATCGTGTCACTTCTTCAGAAAAAAACGGGCATCGCCAAACCTTTACCTATAATGATAAGGGTAACATGCTCTCAAAGAATAACGAAGTGGGTGAATTGTGGACCTACGTCTATCACACCAACTTCCATAAACCCATCTATGTTACAGATCCAAAAAACAACATAACCCGCATGGACTATGGCAGTCGGGGTAACCTGATCCAGGAAACAGATCCCTTAAATCAACATACGAGGTATTCGTACGATGCCCACGGGAATTTGATTAGAACGACCGATCCATTAGGGGTTTTTACCGAATATAGTCTTGATACATTGGGTATTCATATCATGGCCATAAAAGATAAAAACGGAAACACCTCACAGTTTTTGTATGATCAAATAGGGAACCCAATTCAAGAAACCGATCCCGCACAAAACACACACCAGATTGCTTATAATCAGTACAATGCAAAGACACAGGAAGTGGATCGAGCCGGGACAATCACAAAATATTTTTATGACAAAAATGCGCGCCTGACGAACGTTGTCTTTGCGTACAATACCCCTGAGCAAACATCCATGTCTTATATCTGTGACGTCAAAGGTCGGATTATTGAAGAAATCGACGCATTGGGGCATCACCATTATTCCGAGTATGATGCGTATGGGAAACTTACCTCAAAAATCGATCGGCTAGGAAACACAAACGAGTTCAAATACGATGTGTATAGTCGGCTTACTGCAGAGACCGACGCGCTCGGATTTACAAATCACTTCTCCTATGACGGGAACGGAAACGTTTTAACCTCAACCGATAAAAGAGGGCTTACCACCACAAAAACCTATGATCACAATGATCAGGTATTAATCCAGATAGATCCTCTTGGAAATCATGTGTCGAATCAATACGATAAAAACGGGAACCCGATAAAACAGATCATAACCACACACCCTTGCTCAAGTTGTACGAACGAGCCTCAAATATTAGTTGCAACGTTTGAAATTGATGCACGGAATCAGATGATAAAGAGGACCGTTGGCGTTGGGCGAGATGATCCTTGTATATCTGAAAATGAATATGATGAGCTTGGTCGGCTTATAAAAGAAATTGATGCGCTTGGGCATTATAAAGTGCTTGAATATGATGGAAATGGACAGGCCACCCAACTAACGACCTTTAGTCAGGATGACAATCTGTTAGGTCGAGTCTCAAGCGTTTATAATCAGCGAGACCTCCTTACCCAAACCATCACGTATCCTGATCCGTCAACCGTCTGTGCTTCAGCCTTTGAATATGATGCGCGCGGACTCAAAACGGCCGTCATAGACCCTCGCGGGCATCGGACCGAAACAACCTATGATGCTTACAAAAGGGTCCAGACGGTTGTTGACGCAGAAAATAATACAAATTCATTTATTTACGATGCCTTAAATCAGGTTTCAAACATCATCGACGCTGCGGGGAATCATGTTCAGCTTGAATATGATGGAAAGGGTCAGCTATGGCAACAAACCGATCAAAGAGGAAACATCACCCGTTCGATCTATGATGTATATGGCCAACTAAAACAGATGACCGATTCCGAGGGGAACACCGCATCCTATCAATATGATCTCAATGGAAACAAAATCGTTGAGACAGATACTCGAGGGGTTTTAGCCTATTTCTTTTACGATGGAGCAAATCGCGTAACCAACAAAATGCTTGGTGTCGGGCGGATCGATGCACAGCACTTTTCCTATACATATGACCAACTCAGCCGCGTTCTACATATAACGGATCCATTAGGCTATGCAGAAACAAACATGTACGATGCGAACAACAATGTTGTTATACAACACGATAAACGAGGATTCACAACACGGATATCCTACGACAATCTCAACCGGCTAACCAACACCATTGATGCCCTGAATTTTTCAACCACATACCAATACGACAGCCTGGGCGCCGTTCTGAAAGCAACAGACAAACGAGGTTACTCACAGTCCTATGCATACGATATTTACGGCCAGAAAATCAGCATGACCGATGTAGAAAACAACACGACCTATATGGCTTATGACGTGTTGGGACAACCTACCAATAGCATCGATGCATCAGGCTTTTCCCAAACGACCGTCTATGATCCAAACGGCAACGTCATCCTTGCCGCCTCCTATAACAGAGCCGATCTATTATTACGCCAAACAGGTTCACACTATGACAACCGAAACCTGCTCGTTGAAGGCATTGATGCCCACGGATTTACCACCCATTACGAATACGATGCGTTGGGCCGAAAAACCGCAACCGTCACCCCTTTAGGGGGACGTGTTGAAGTTGTGTATGACCTTTACGGAAATACGGTCGAGAGCAAAGACGAGTTAGGACACGTCACACGCACCATTTATGACCGACGTAATCAGCCCATTAAAATAATCGATGCACTCGGATTTCAGACACGTTATCGCTATGACAAAAATGGAAACAGAATTTCAGTGACAGATGATAATGGGAACACGATTTGTACACATTACGACAAGCTCAACAGAGTCGTTGAAGTCAATAAATCAATGGCAGATCTATTGCCGGTGGTGTTAAAACGATCGGATGTAAACAGTGATGGGCGTGTTGATGCTAGTGACATGGATGCTTTAACGAACGCACTTGCTTATGTTCCCTAATGAAAAGACGACGATATAACTTCATAAGTTTAGTAACGGCAACGATAAACATATGTTTGTTTACTCAGGTTATCGGGGCCGATGATTTGTCTATCAGCAAGGTCGAAAATCGTACCTAATGGCGTAAAGATCACCATCACGCTCTCTCAAAACTCTACCAATCCTGTCGACGTTTTTTCCTTTGATGCAGACCAGCAAAGCTTCAATGGACTCGTTCCGGTCTGGTTTCTGTCTGCATCGAACTTAGCCAACGCGGTTAGCAACCAAATCACATGGATTGATACGAGTGCTGGCCAGGGAACAAACCGTTTTTATGCTACTGGGGATGCACAAATCGATGACGATCAAGACGGATTAGCTGATGCCCATGAAATGTTTATGCATAAGACCAGCCACAATTTTTTTGATACTGATTTTGATTCGATCTCCGATTATTGGGAAGTGCACAACATGGGATTTAATCCCATGGACGCTTCAGATGGATGGGCTGGCTCAGATAACGATGGATTAAGAAATGCCGCAGAACTTTGGTTCGGAACAGATATCAACAATCCCGACTCCGATGGAGACGGCATTCTTGATAATTAGGAGATTACCTACAATCTAGACCCTCTTGTTTCTTCTGATGCAACACTCGATACGGATACCGATGGATTTACCAACTACGAAGAAAGTGTTCATAACACCAACCCGAACGATTCTCATTCCTATCCACTTGGATCCATTTCGGGAACCGTGACCTATTCCGGAAACCAATCCAGCGCTTTATATGTAAGCGCTCAAGCTGTACGCATGCGAGAAGGGGTTCTCATTCTTGATGGCCAGGATGATTATTTTGATGCAGGTGATGGCTCACATTGGAATGCTTTATTGACCGGAAATTTTACAATTGAAGAATGGATCTATCTTGAAACGGACGGAAGGGGAACCTCTCGCTGTATCTTTAATCGGGGTGACGATATAACGGGCGAACAAAATACCTTCATCCGCCTGGATGTTCAAAATAACGATACACTCCAATTCAAGCTCCGAAATGCCGGCGCTAATCTTACCGTAACGGGCTCTGACCCTTTACTGTCTGATCAATGGATCCATTTTTCAGCGGTCCGACAAGTGGGGCTTGCTCTGACCCTCTATGTAAACGGCCAGTCGTATGCAACGGCCAATGATACCTTGGGCACGCTCACCTTGATAGGGTCCAGGCCCCTTACCTTTGGCGCAGCAAATGTTGGCTCTACACCTGGGGCAGATCATTATTTTTCAGGGATGATAAATAATTTAAGAATGGTAGAGTAACAATACAAAGTGCAAAGGTCCGCAGCATAGTTCATTCTTTGGGTATCTGAACCCCCCTAAAGGAGAACATAGAATGCCACGAACCTACGAACATTTAAACAGTTATGAACGAGAAGTAATAGCCCAGATGCTAAAAGAAAAATGTAGCTTATCTCAAATTGGCCGTCACCTGGGCCGATCCCCCTCGACTATTTGGCGCAAATCTCGCCGTAATCGAGTCCGTGGCCGCTATTACCCAAGACACGCAAATGGCCTGGCTCAAAGCCGATTACAGCTAGCTTGAAAGCCTCAAAAAGTGATGGGAGCTAGAGCGCTTCACGATTGAGGTATCGCGATGTAGCACGAAGAAAACCAGCCGATTACCTCGTCGGGAGAAACCTCTTCGAACGCTTGTGTGATCGCTTCAGATAGTTCCTGCTGACTGCGGGCTGCAAGGCTGCCCAACCGATTCTTTATCTTGCCCCACATTTTTTCAATGGGGTTGGAATCGGGGCTGTAGGGTGGAAGGAATCTTACATGGGTCCCACATGACTCAATGAGTTCAATGACCTTGGGATTGTGATGGACGCGAAGATTGTCCATGATGACGATGTCTTCAGGTGAAAGAGTCGGGAGAAAAACCCGGCGAATATATTCTCCAAAAACAGCCGTCTCTGTCGCCCCCTCCCCCTCCCCCTCCATGGCCGCTGTTGTTCCGTCCAGGCGGACCGAAGAAATCAAGGTGGTGGTACACCAATGTCCATGAGGCGTTTTGGCAAAAAGCCTGTTCCCGCCCAACGCCCGGCCCCGCAGACGAGTCATATTCGTTTTCGCCCCGGATTCATCAATAAAGACAAGGCGACTTGGATCAAGTTTGGCCACCTCTTGGATCCACTGCTTTCTCAAGAGATTTACATCCGCCTGGTCTTGCTCGCTGGCGTGAAGCGTTTCTTTTATACCGGGAGCCCAACCGATTCAACGCCCGCTGTACGGCCATGATTGACCCCTTCACGCCGCTCATGTTCTTGAGTTTTTCAAGCGTTGCATCGGGATGTTTGCCCCCCAGTTGAGCCAACGCCTTGAGCTGCTTTCCGCTGTAGAGGGCCTGACGATGCCCACGCGGTCGGGGAGCGGTCTGTCCGGTTTCGTTGAAACGAGAGAGCCCACGCTGAAACGTTCTAAGATCTACACGATAAGAAGATGCGACATCGGTCTGGGAACCTTTGCCCATTTTGTAGGCATCTATCGCACGCCGCCGGATTTCTGCTGTTGCTATACTCGTGTCATGGAGTATAGATCTTCTAGAGAGGCATTTCAATCGTTAAATGCTCTAGCAAAGAACAAGTGGAGACTCTCCTGGCGAAGTATTGGTCTCCAGAACAGATTGAAGGTCAAAGAAAGCTAGAAGGTGACCCTCCCATCAGTCGAATGACGATCTACCGCTACTTGTACAGTCCAAGAGGGGCTGGCTACCGAAAATACCTGCGTGGCCCCGGAAAGAAAAAACGAGCGACTCGGAAAAGCCATTCACGTATACACAACCAAACGATGATTGACCAACGCCCCGAAGAGGCCGAAAATCGCAAGGTGGCAGGCCATTGGGAAGGTGACACTATTCAGGGCCAAACGAGAAAAGAGGCCTGTGTAGTCACTCTAGCAGATCGAGCGACTCGATATCTCATCGCCGATCTTTTACCTCGATGCAATGCCGAATCGGTCAACCGTTCCGTACCTCAGTTCGCTGATTCAGGGCTCCCCTGTAAAACGGTGACTGTAGATAATGGCATGGAGTTTGCCAGCCATGCTAAACTACAGAAAAAAATAGCAACCCCCATTTTCTTTGCTGGAGGGAGAAACCCTTGGCAAAGAGGGACCAACGAAAATATGAACGGTTTGCTTCGCCAGTTTTTCCCGAAGAAAACCGACTTTGCTGCCCACAGCTCCGCTCAGTTGAGATGGGCTGTGGAGTTACTGAATAATAGACCGAGAAAATGCTTAGAATATAGAACGCCCAAAGAAATGATGGATAGCTTCGGTTTTGCACTTGTAAGTTGAGTCTGCAGGTTTGGAGGCAAAACCTATCAGGGGTTTCCTCGTCGGTTTAAACGAGCCATTCACGTGGTCGATGCCAGTACGATCCAACTCATCGCTCATTGCATGGATTGGGCCAAGCACCGCCGTCGTAAAGCCGCAGCGAAGTTGCATCTGCGTTTAAATTTACAAAACTGGTTGCCTAGTTTTGTTATCATAGACAAAGCTAAAGATCATGATAGCAGCTTAGCCCAACAGCTTTGCGCGGCTTTAAAAGCAGGGCAAATCGTTCTTTTCGACAAAGCCTCTATGGATTTTGGTCACCTCTTTGAGTTGAACAATCGAGGTATGTTTTGGGTGACACGCGCCAAAGATAATATGCAGGTGCGCTGTGTAAAGAAGTGCCTGGAAAAAATCGAGAGGCCCGATCCTACGTGATGATTGGGTCGTGTTAACCGCGGTGAAAAGTAAGGGGAAATACCCTCATTTTTTTTGTCGGATTATCGCGCAGGTTGAAGTAAACGGAAAGCTTGTTGAGATGACTTTTATTACCAATAATCTGGAGTGGTCGGCGGGAAGTATTTGTGATTTGTATAAAGCCCGCTGGGCCATTGAATCTTTTTTTAAACAAATCAAACAAGTCCTGCAGATTTGTGATTTTTTTGGTCACAGTAAGAATGCAACACAATGGCAAGTCTGGATGGCCTTATTAGCCTATGTTTTACTGCGCTACCTGAGCTTTTTGAGTCAATGGCGCCACAGTTTTGTGCGTATCTTTACGGTGTTGCGCTCGGTATTGTGGAGCCGATATCAGCTGTACACTTTATTGAAAAGTTATGGGACAGCAGGTGGTTCCTATCGGATGCTTTGCGCACCTCGACAAGCCTATTTGCCTGGATTTGGTTAATTTTTATAGGACAGCACACGGTCAAAAAATAACCAGAAAAGGAGGCCATAACAAAAAAAATCAAAAATTGGGTATTACGAAAAGCGGGAAATTGTCTATATTTTAGCCATAAAAAAGCTGAGTTTTGCACCTTATGGGATGACTGTGTAATTCATTCTTTGAGTAAACAGGTCGGATTCCCTTGTTTTTTCCCGTTTTTTCGCGCAGGGCTCCCTCCGCATATGCGATTAGATGATTGTTGAAGGCAGCCGTGGCGGCTATCCAAAAAAATGGGCTATGTCTCGTATTAGGTCAAACCAGAGGCAACGCTTGCCAAAGTGAAGCTCGATTCGTCCGGCACGGCGCACCAGTCCAACCGTGCAATAGACGATGTTTTGTAGAACCGTTTTGACCCGCCAACGCATGAGGTTTATTTTCTGTGAAGCGAGTCGAACCCGCTTGATCACCTCGAAGGCGACCGGAACACAAGGGCAATTTTCGTTACCGCCGTGATGGAGATGTTCGAAGAAGCCCGTGTAAACGTTCTTGCCCTCGCGACTTTCTTGCTTGTCTCCAACCCGGCGTGCAAGAGCCAGCATTTGTTAGGTATATTCGCGGGGAGGGTTTGGTTTCACGATAAAGTGATGATCCGAAGTTATCGGCCGCGTCGTTGCTGCTATCAAGCCGGAGCAAACATGCTCCGCCAAGGCCAAGGGCTTCGAGCGTTTCAATGCTACGGCGAATAAACTCGGGCGTTCCGGACTGGCAATGTTGTTTCCCGGGCCGAAGCTCGGAGTCAAGCATGTAGCCTTCGGGGCCAACATAAGGCAAACATCGGGGCGTAGCCATCAGGCCCTTTATAGGTATAAGAAATGCCCTTGTTTGAAGATCCTGAGTTATCCAATGGACTCACATCCATATCGACAGGAACAAGATTGAGTCCTTCCACATCTACCCGCTCAAGGGTTCGAGAGGAGAGAAGCTTGGTGTTGACTTTGCATAGAGCTTGATGCGTTCTCGCGGCAGGCAGGTCGTCGAAACGACGTCGGAAGACCGGCTCAGAAGATACCGTTTTAAGTCCAAAGGCATTCATAAAAAATTCGTCACCCTGGTAAAGGTCGATATCATTAAAATCGGCTCGGTCGGGAACTACTTCGAGCAATTCGGATCCATAATAGACATAGAGGTCGTTGGACTCTGGCGGATTGTAAAATTAAATGCCGCAAAAAATGGACCTGAGAGCTTCTGTTCATGCGGCGATCTCCAAATCGAAACACTCCTGTGCGGGTTTGTATTCTAGGATCTTGCGAGGATAGTTGTTAATCCATTTTTCAATCTCACCAATACGGTCGATGGTATATTTTCCGATGTTGTCTCCTTTGGCGACGAAACGACAAACCATACGGTTGGCATTTTCGTTGGAGCTTCGTTCCCAGGAAGAATACGGGTGAGCATAATAGAGTTTAACACGTCTCTTTTTGCTAAATCCGGAACGTTCCATCTGCTCCACGTCGAGAAACTCGCTCCCGTTATCGGCTGTAATCGACTTGAACATCGATCTGAATGGGCCAACTCCCATCGATCTTTCGATCGCTTTGAGGGCCTGCAGAACCGATGCCTGTGTTTTATCCGAAAGTTTTCTCACCCTTAGCATTCGGGTCTTTCTTTCTACTAACGTCATTAAAACCGGTTTTGAAGTTCCTTTTCCGCCGACGATCAAATCCAATTCCCAGTGCCCAAATTCCTCGCGTTTTTCTACGGTCTTAGGTCGTTTTTCGATACTGGTCCTTCGGGCATGTTGCTTTTTAACCCGCTTAATAGCACGTCTTTTTCGTTTTATCCGTTTTCGTTTTTCCCATAGGGACTCGTTGCTCACCCCCGGGATGAGACCTTGGTCAATATAGGTATACAGCGTTTTTGTACTCACCGCTGCAGGTCTCTGCTCTTGTTTAAGCAAAGGAGTAACCACATCGGGTGAGCGTTTGTGAACAAGAATGTGCTCGCTGATAAACACGGCCGTTTCATGATGCTTTCCAAGCTTAAGCTCAGGTCCCTTGGCCGTCGCATTTAGATCATGAAGTTCCTGGGCTCGATCACTGCTGTATGCTTTCTTCTTTCGCAGCTCTGTATCGAAATGCTCTACCTCCCCACGTTTAATTTCGCGCTCTATGGTTCGACGATGCCTTCCCAGATACTGGCTATCTCCAAAGGACGTCCTGGGTTTTTGAGCATTGTTTCAATCATGATCCGTTCTTTCTGTGTCAAATGCTTGCCTTTTCGGGGATGAATACTACTCTTGATTTGTTCCATGTCTTTCTCTTTTTTTTGTCTTCTGTCGAGTTTTTAAATCTAGAAGATTTCGGCATGGAACACTCCTGTTTTACAATATCTTCTTTTGGGCATTTAATATTATAATTCTCAATCTATATTGAAGCAGGAAATGAACATTGAAAATACTGTACATTAAACCATTATAGTCAGACATGAAAACTAAACCGTCAACAGAGCGAAACGCAAGCGAATCTACACCTTCCAAAGGTTTAATTTTACTACAAACAGTAGACCAATGTCGTCAACCCTGTTGGCTACAATTTAGTCACCCTCAAAAGGTTATAACAACATATACCTCAGGCGAAGTCGTCAGTAAACTTCAAGAAATCGAACAGGAAGTAAATCAAGGATACTATGCTGCCGGGTTTCTTTCGTATGAAGCAGCGCCCGCTTTTGACATTGCTATGAAAACAAAATCACGGACAGACTCCTGCCCCCTGTTATGGTTTGGCCTATACAAAAGCACCCAAACAATCCCACTATTAACGCCTCCGAGTTGCTTAGATTTTACCCTCTCAGCATGGAAATCTTCAACCTCATTTGAAGAATACAAACAAAACGTGAACCGTATCAAAGAATACATTGCTGCGGGTGATACCTATCAAGTTAATTATACCATGAAACGTCACTCAACCTTTCAAGGAGATCCTTTGGGACTCTTTCATGTATTATATAAAAGCCAACAAGTAAACCATAGCGCTTACGTAGATATTGGGGACTATGTCTTTTGCTCAGCATCTCCTGAACTATTTTTTCGTCTAGACGGGTTAGACATAGAATGTAAACCCATGAAAGGAACAGCTCCTCGTGGACGTTTCTTGGCTGAAGACAAAGATCAAGCTCAATGGTTAGCCGACTCTCTAAAAAATCGGGCTGAGAATCTTATGATTGTTGACACCGTACGCAATGATCTCGGTCGTTGTACGGAAATAGGATCCATTGAGGTTCCCTCCTTATTCCATGTCGAGCGCTATAAAACACTCTTTCAAATGACCTCGACTATAGTCGGAAAAACAGACGCATCCATCACTGAAATTTTTCAATCTTTGTTCCCGTGCGCATCCATTACAGGGTCCCCGAAAATACGAACCATGGAAATCATTGCAGAACTTGAAGAACAAACACGTGGTATATATACCGGATGCATTGGTTACATAGCACCTCACCGCAGGGCACAATTTAATATAGCGATTCGTACTGTAGAAATCGATAGAGAATCAAACCGGGCGAGTTATGGATTAGGTGGAGGTATCGTCTGGGATTCTGACCCGAAAAACGAATACGATGAATGTTGCACCAAAGCATTAGTCCTTAAGACAAGACCTATTTTATTTGAACTTCTTGAAACGGTCTTGTGGAAGCCTCAACTAGGCCACTTTTTGTTAGATAAACATCTGTTAAGACTAGAACAATCCGCTATATATTTTGATATACCCATCGACATAGAACACATCAAAGAACTGCTTCTTAAGGCTAGGTCCGATTTTGGTATAAAGCCGCATAAGGTTCGTTTACTTGTAAATCAAAAAGGTCAACCGAGGGTAGAAGCAGAACCGTTAAATGTATCCCACCCCCATCGACGCTGGAAAATTGCTTTAGCATTAAATCCTGTAAACCCAAACGATCGATTCCTGTACCACAAAACAACCCAAAGAGACGTATACCAATCAGCGCGCGAATCATTATCTGCCATGGATGATGTCATTCTTTGGAACAGTAATGAAGAGATTACCGAATCGTGCTTCGCAAACCTTGTGATTCGTAAAAAAGACAAACTGATCACGCCGTTTACAACATGTGGCTTGCTCGCAGGAACGTACCGTGATCACTTGTTGGATACAGGAAAAATCGAAGAAGGTATCATTCATATAGCCGATTTGAAAAAAGCGTGCACGATTTATCTAATTAATTCCGTTAGAGGATGGATTTTAACCGACCATACAGGGTTTTAAGAAAAAAATCCCAAATTCCTCAGAAAATGTTAATCAACCAGTCCATCTTTCACACATGAGACACGGTTTGCTGTGCTTCCACTAATTCTTTAATCCCTTTTTCAGCTAACTTCATCATTCTATTGAATTGAGCCTTTGAAAAAGGTTGATCTTCAGCTGTACCTTGTACTTCAACAAGTTTACCAGACCCGGTTATCACAATATTCATATCCACTTCAGCAGCCACATCTTCTGTGTAACACAAATCCAATAGAGGGATTCCATCAACAAGTCCTACACTAATGGCTGCTACGGGTTCCCGAATAGGGTTCGATGTTAGAATGCCTTGTTTTAAAAGTTTATTTATGGCCATGTGCAACGCTGCGAACGTTCCTGTAATCGAAGCGGTACGGGTCCCCCCATCCGCTTGAAGAACATCACAATCAATCCATAATGTCCGTGACCCTAATAATTTAAGGTCAACGGCCGCCCGTAACGACCGGCCTATTAAACGTTGTATTTCCTGTGTGCGACCATTCACTTTACCGGCTGTTACTTCTCGACGTGAGCGCTCTGGATTTGCATAGGGCAACATACTGTATTCGGCGGTAACCCATCCTCCTTCGACTTTCTGGATTTTCATCCATCGAGGCACAGATTCTTCAATCGATACCGCACAAATCACCTGCGTATTTCCCATCCGAATCAAAACGGAACTTAAAGCCGCAGGAGCAACTCCTTTTTTAAATTTAACCGGCCGCAAATCATCTGGATTTCTTCCATCATCCCGTTTAAATACTCGTCTTTTCGTTTTTGGCATTTTCTTTGCTTTCTTTTTTGGTACAAATTAGTTGAACAGAAGGTAACAAAGACAACGAAGTTCAACATTGTCGATAACGACTGTTTCTGTATATCAAACAGCATCATGATGATAGAGTTTTATCGCCACAGAAAACACAAAATTTCACAAAAAAAGATTTTTTCAGCTTGATCAACGGTATCGAAAGAATCTCATTAACATTTAACTTTTGTGTGTTTCGCGGGCAAAGAATCCTAAACGTTAGTAAACAGAAAGCGCTAAAACGAACAACAACGCTGCAACGCCTAATCCGCTTACCCCTACCATTCTAGAACGGGTACTGTTTTTAAGAAAATACGATCCGATTTGGCGGAATCGATAAGGATGCAACACAAGCATGATGCCTGCTACAATCCATATATAAATCATAACCGATACAACTAAACGCCATAAAGAATCATGGAAGCGGGTTTCCATAAGAATTGGATTAGATATAAGTAACAGAAGCCCTCCCAACACTCGGGGTGCTAATAATTCACTCACGAACATCATGATGAGGACAAACGCAATGGGGGTTGCGATATAGACCAATTTAGTAAGCCAGATGCTTCCTAAAAGAGGAGGATTGCTAACCAACATCCAAGCCGCCCACGGCAAAGCGATCATCAATAGAATTCGGGCTGGCCATATACTTCGAGGAAAAGATTCAATAATGCTTCGACAAGCAGAAGGCCTAAATAACGCAAATCCGAACAGCGCCACATGAACCCCTCCTACAATAGATGCAATGATAGCTAATGTTGACATAGTGATTATAATGATTCGTTTTTAAATCTTTGAATTTCGAAATAAACCCAAGTAAAGCGAATCGAGGATGGTACATGGAAGAGAACCTTTAATCAAGCCATGTGTGTTTTTGTCTTTCATTTTTTTAGTTGCTCAAGGATTGTCAGAGATGCACAAAGGTTAAATAGCCGGGAAAGATATATGGATAGGAGAAAGATATCGCCTCAGAATAGCGAAAGCCCTTAATAAACTGGGCTTTTTTTGTCTTTATGGCGACCACCTACCCACAGACTTTTTTAAGAGGGAAGATACTACACTACTCCAACGAGCAATCCGGAGAATACGGATTCCTCCCACAAGGTTTACAATGCCCGCCGATCCAAACCTGATCAAATTGATTCATAATGCTTCCCACCATAACGAGATCATCAGTAAGAATACCAGATTCAAAATTTCTTCGATTCTCACTCTTTGCACCCATACCCGCACCCGTCAGATTAGCAATTCCCATATAAGCTCTTTTCCCGTCAACAATTACGCTTTTGAAGTGAACCCCCGGACAAAGCATACGTTCTAGCCCCTCTATCAAGGGGGGAAATCTATCAAAGTCCTTCCTGAAATTGGGGCTTGGTTCTTTGGCATGTAGCAAACGGACTGATATCCCCTACTCTATCATAGAGCTTGTCCCAAAAACATGAGTATAGCAACGGCGGCGTGCGATAGATGCCTACAAAATGGGCAAAGGTTCCCAGGCCGATATCGCATCTTCTTATCGTGTAGATCTTAGAACGTTTCAGCGTGGGCTCTCTCGTTTCAACGAAACCGGACAGACCGCTCCCCGACCGCGTGGGCATCGTCAGGCCCTCTACAGCGGAAAGCAGCTCAAGGCGTTGGCTCAACTGGGGGGCAAACATCCCGATGCAACGCTTGAAGAACTCAAGAACATGAGCGGCGTGAAGGGGTCGATCATGGCCGTACAGTGGGCGTTGAATCGGTTGGGCTGCCGGTATAAAAGAAACGCTTCACGCCAGCGAGCAAGACCGGTCGGATGTAAATCTCTTGAGAAAGCAGTGGATCCAAGAGGTAGCCAAACTTGATCCAAGTCGCCTTGTCTTTATTGATGAATCCGGGGCGAAAACTAATATGACTTGTCTGCGGGGCCGGGCGTTGGGCGGGAACAGGCTTTTTGCCAAAACGCCTCATGGACATTGGTATACCACCACCTTGATTTCTTCGGTCCGCCTGGACGGAACAACAGCGGCCATGGAGGGGGAGGGGGCGACAGACACGGCTGTTTTTGGAGAATATATTCGCCGGGTTCTTCTCCCGACTCTTTCACCTGAAGACATCGTCATCATGGACAATCTTCGCGTCCATTACAATCCCAGGGTCATTGAACTCATTGAGTCATGTGGGGCCCATGTAAGATTCCTTCCACCCTACAGCCCCGATTCCAACCCCATTGAAAAAATGTGGGGCAAGATAAAGAATCGGTTGGGCAGCCTTGCAGCCCGCAGTCAGCAGGAACTATCTGAAGCGATCACACAAGCGTTCGAAGAGGTTTCTCCCGACGACGTAATCGGCTGGTTTTCTTCGTGCTACATCGCGACACCTCAATCGTGAAGCACTCTAAGGCGACTGCGCAAAGAGGCCTACGCCCCAAAATGGTCAAATCAGAGTGAATCTGACCTGTACGCTCAAAAAATTCATCAGGGTGATACTTGCCGGTCCCAATCCGCCCAAAAGCGAGCATCTCAAGGAAAAAGTTTTCAACTTTTGAGCCCCAAAACACCTTCCGAAGCGATAGCTGACGGATTCAGGTAAAACCTTCCCAATAACAAAACGTTTGTTGAACTACAGAATTTTTTATTCTGTTAATTGTAATGCTTCGGAAATACTGATTTTATTTTTTTCTATTTGGTCTAATGCTTCTTCGTAGAGATTCATATCAAAGCCGACCTCATCATTGCTTTGATCATTTGAAGTTCCATTATTTAATTGATGCGTTTGATGACTGGGAGAAAGCACATCTCCTGACGCCCAGTAACGCTCTCTTGTAAAAGGATAAGTCGGTAAGCTGATACGTTGAGGTTGGTCCTCACCGTAAAGCTTATTCCAATCAAAAGCTAAACCATTAACCCATAAATCTAAGAGCTTAGAAAATTTCCCGCGCTGTACCCATTTGTCGATAATTTCCTGAAGTTTTTCATCCGCAGTAAAGATAGCTAAGGTTCTATTTTTTCGTTTGATCTGTCCACGGTAAAGGTTTTCCACATCACCTTGATTTGCTAAAAAACCTTCCAGTTTTTTTAACAGTTCATCGATAGACTTCACGATTAATCCCAATCGCTCTTCCATGGCTTCACGCCCCACTTGGAGGGTGTAGGCCACGTCTTGAAGACGTGGCGTCAAAGGTCGAAGATCCAGCGTCGAAGGATGGACGTAATCAATAAGGTTTTTGGCATACACTCTGAGACGATCTTCATTCTTCGCCGATAACACAATCAAAGCGGGGCGGTCAACAGGAACCTTCGACTTAGGACCTTGGACCTTGGACTCATCGAGGTACTCCTCGATGACCATATGCGCATTCGTCCCGCTAAATCCAAAGGAACTGATGGCGGCTCGGCGTTTTTGCGCTTCTGAAATGTCCCAATCTTTACAGGTTGTATTTACGTAAAAAGGCGAATCTTTCAATTGTATATGTTCGTTTAAAGTATCGTAGTTAATGGTAGGTGGTAGTTTTTTGTGTTTTAAAGATAAAAGAATTTTGATCACCCCAGCGACTCCTGTTGCGGCTAACAAATGCCCGACATTGCTTTTTAGCGCTCCCAAAGCACAATAATTTTTTTTCTTTGTATAATGTCGAAAAGATGTTTTTAATGCTTCCACTTCAATCGGATCACCTAGTTTGGTTCCTGTGCCATGAGTCTCTATCAACTGTATATCTTCTGGATTCATGGAATATTTATCATAGACATCCTTTTCTAGTCGTGTTTGAGAGTCTCCATTAGGCGCGGTAATTCCATTTGTTTTCCCATCTTGATTCACGCCCCACCCTTGAATGACTCCATGAATTTGGTCATTATCTCTGACGGCATCTTCCAGCCGTTTTAGTAAAACAACTCCTACTCCTTCACTGGGAACGAATCCATTGGCACGTTGATCAAAAGTAAAGCAACGGCCCTCTGGTGACAACATACCGGCCTTGCTCGTCATAATATGCGGCAGGCCCTGCCATCACACAGACCCCGCCTGCTAACACTAAATCGCTACTTCCTAATACTAAGCTGTCGCATCCAGAAGCAATGGCGACTAAAGATGATGAACAAGCCGCATCAATGGCTAAACACGGCCCTTGCAAATTGAGTAAATAGGCAATTCGCGCCGCTAGGATAGACATGGCTCCTCCCATAAGGCCTTGCGCATTGATATCTCCTGAACCGAGTAACTGTCTATAATCATTAGTCGTACATCCCGCAAAGACACCACATTTACTTCCAGATAAGTTCGAAGGCTTGTACCCCGCATCTTCGATACATCCCCAGCATGTTTCTAGAAAAAGCCGCTGCTGAGGATCCATTGATTCTGCTTCCAAAGGAGAAATATTGGAAAACAAAGGATCAAACTTATCCGCATCCTCTAAAAGACCCACCCACTTGGAATAGGTTTTTCCAGAAATCTCTGGGTCAGGATTATAATACTGATCGATAGACCAACGTTCAGCAGGAATTTCTGATATACAATCTCTCCCATTGACAAGATTATCCCAAAACTCTCGTATGGTTTTTGCTTTGGGGAATTGACCAGCCATTCCGATCACTGCAATGGCTGGAGTCGTTTGTTCCTTTCGTTGATCCTGCTCCACTATCGTTAAAGATCTAACAATAGGTCTGCGTTCAATTCTTGCGAGTGGGCGAGTTGTTTGACGAATAGGGAGCTTTTTTTGAGGAGATATAGAAGGGCTTAGAATGGGTTTCTTTTTCCAAAGGGATACGCCCTGTTCTTTTCTTTTTTTGATCACATGGTTCGTAAGTTTAGTAAGCGTCGGATGATTATACACCTCAGGCGCTGCCATTGATATTCCATAATGGTCACTGACTTGACGCATCCACGTTGCGCTTGAAATTGAATCCAATCCCATCTCTATAAACGCGGCTTCGTCATCAACCTGTGCTACCTGCATACTCAGCTCTTCTGCTAGGGGTTTCCCGAAGCTTTTTGAGAACCGATTCAAAAAGCGTTTCATCTGTCTCTTCAGATTGAATCTCCCGAGGTTTAAACACCCGCTGAGGTGGGTCTACTAAATCTCCATGCAGTTTTTTCTTGGAAGATATAGGGATTGAAGTGGCCTTCTTTGTTGAAGCAAAACATCCCTGTTCTTTTCCCTTCTTGATCACATGCTTCGTAAGCCTGATAAGCGTCGGATGATTATACACCTCAGGCGCTGCCATCGACACTCCATAATGGTCACTGACCTGTCGCATCCACGTCGCGCTTGAAATTGAATCCAATCCCATCTCTATAAACGCGGCTTCGTCATCAACTTGTGCTGCCTGCATACTCAGTTCTTCTGCCAAGGTTTCCCGAAGCTTTTTGAGAACTGTTTCGAAAAGCATCTCATCTGTTTCCTCCGATTGAACTTCTTCGGATCTAAACGCCAATTTTTTTTGGCTTTCATTTTCTTGTATACCACCGCCATCATTAAAAAGCCTCTGGATCCTTTCGAGAACTTCTTGATTCCCGACAAAGGCCTTCTTATGCATCGCTACTTCTTGGGCTAAAGTCGTTTCTAAGTGATCGCGGAGATTTCGAGAGCGGTCCGTTTTTAATTTCACTAATATTTTTCTCGAAGATAACGCCATCCGGTTAGCAAGATCAATGGCATGTGATTGGACTTCGGACCTGGGAAGAACCCGCATTTTCATTCCGCGTTTTTTTAATTCACGGCCTTTATATTCTCTGGCTGTAAATAAAATTTCATGGCCTAAATCTTTTCCAAAGTAGTGAGGGAAAACCAGCGTTGACCCAAATCCCGGTGTAAACCCAAACTGCATGAATCGAGACGAATACACGCTCTCTTCACTGAAAATCGTTAAATCACAAAGCATCCCCATGGCCCATCCCGCTCCAAGCGCATGACCTTGCATGGCAGCAATGACAGGAATTTCGCAATTTAAAGGAAGCTCATAAAGCGGCATATCGGAGAAATCAGCACCCCCTTCTTGAAGCGTCAATAACTCTTGTTTAGTTCCTCCACAGATAAAATAATGATCGAATCCAGTCAAAACCACTACTTTATATCTAGGTGTGTTCCGAGTATGTTCAAAAACTTCTATGACCCCTTTAATAAAAGCTTCCGAAAAGGTATTTTTGCTGGCCTTGTCACAAAGCGTCACTATGACAACTCCATTTTCGTAGGCTTCTATCTTCACTACATCAGAATCAACTTTAACGACTTCCAGTATTCCTCGTTCTGAAGCAAGAGCTGCATCCGTATTGAGTTCGACCCAATCTTTTTAAACCTTCGCTTTTTGCGCCTTTTGAGCAAGAGGCGTCAAAGGATTCGAGAGTTCTCTTGTTTGATGAGAGATACCTTGGGAAAGATGCCTTTTTAATTGGACTAAAGACGTTCGAGGATACCCCGCTAATTCACAAGCCATTTCCATCGCATAAGAATCCACCTCATTTTCAGGAAGGACTAGCAGACCTATCCCTTTTTCTTTCAGTTGCTTACCCGTAAAGGCGGTTCCCGAAGATAACAACTCTTCTCCAAAATTCTCTCCAAAACGTTCAATAAAGAGGCTACGCTCTTCCTGGGATGGAAGCCATACAGCTCCCTTGTGATGATACTGATAGAGACCCTCTTCACTACAAACCATAAGGTCACATACACTTCCCATCAACCAGCCCATCCCTTTACTGTGACCTTTCATTACTGCAATAACAGGAACTTCACACTCTAGGCATACGTGAGTAACCTTTTTTTCAAATAATGATTCTCTTTCTTCTGCTCCTCCTGTTAAGAAAAACTGGTCACCTCCAGTCAATAATATCACCCTGACTTCTGGCTGATTTCGAACCGCCTCAAAACATTGAGTTAAACCCGAGATTACTCCCTCTGATAATAAATTCTGATTTGCAAAGTCATTGACTTGAATGGAAAAGACACCCTGTCCACAGCCGTATAATTCAACGCACAATGACGCAGGAGCAGAAATCTCACTCTGTATTGCAGTAGGCTGCTCGACACGTTCAAGTGATTTTAGAGACCGCTTCTTTAAAGACACAGAAGGAATCGGGAAGGTTTCAGACGAGATGGCTGAATGGGTAAGACAAACCTTGGAAGGTTTTAAAGACCTTTTTTCGACCTTAAAACCTTCAACATTGTTAGAAATTTCCGGTACTGTGGCTTTCCTATTTATTCCAAAAACCCGATACAGATCCCTACCAAAAGGATAGGTAGGCAGGCTAATGCGGGAAGGTTTGCTATCACCATATAATCTGTCCCAATCAAAAACGAGCCCTTTAACCCACAAGTCTAAAAGTTTTGAATATTTTCTTTTCTTAATCCAGGCATCAATCGTTGTTGCCATATCTTCATCATGAGCAAAAACTGTTAAGGTTTCTTTATTCCGTTTGACCTGTCCACGGTAAAGGTATTTCACATTATCTTTACCTTCTAAAAACCCTTTTAGTTTTTCTTCTAGTTCCTCCACTGATCCTACGATCAATCCCAACCGCTCTTCCATGGCCTCACGACCCACTTGGAGGGTGTAGGCCACGTCTTGAAGACGTGGCGTCAAAGGTCGGAGGTCCAACGTCGAAGGATGGACGTAATCAATAAGATTTTGGGCATACGTTCTGAGACGATCTTCATTTTTCGCCGACAAAACGATCAAAGCGAGGCGGTCAACAGGAATCTTCGACCTTCGACCTTGGACTTTAGACTCATCGAGGTACTCCTCAATGACCATATGTGCATTTGTACCACTAAAGCTAAAAGCGCTAATCGCTGCCAAACGTGAATCGTTCGCATGCGTTGGCCAATCGGTTAAAGATCGATTTACAAAAACCGGGCTATTCTCAAAATCAATATGCTCATTGGGTTTATCAAAATTGATCGATGGCGCCATCTGTTTATGTTTCAGGCTTAATAAAACTTTGATCAGGCTCAACACACCTGCTGCTGCCGTGGTGTGCCCGATATTGGCTTTCAAAGAACCGATTGCACAAAATTTCTTCTTTTTTGTAAACTTTTGAAAACTATCGGTCAGGGCATGTATCTCTATTGGATCTCCTAATTTTGTGGCTGTGCCATGTGCTTCTATGTATTGAATATCTTCAACGTTTATCTGGCTTTTTTTGTAAACAGATTCCTCTAACTGGCATTGGGACATAAAACTTGGCACCGTAATCCCTGAAGTCTGACCATCTTGATTGGTTCCACTACCCCGTATGACACCATAAATCTGATCATGGTCCCGCTCTGCTTCTTCTAATCTTTTTAAGATAGCAACCCCTACTCCATCACCCACGACAATCCCGTCGGCCGCATTATCAAATGGACGACAGGTTCCCGCAGATGAAAGCATTCCTGCATTATTCATGGCCAGAAAAGTTCCAGGGTGTGTGTACAGCGTGATTCCACCGGCAATAGCCAAATCAATATCTTGGTTCTTTAATCCTTGGCAAGCGAGATCGATAGCCACTAACGAAGAGGAGCATGCTGTATTGATCGCCAAAGCTGGACCTTTTAAATTGAGGTAGTATGCAATGCGGGCAGATAAGATACTCGTGTCATTGCCCAACATAGAAAAATGTGAAAAGTCTGATGTTTGAGGCGCTCCACCCATGGTCCCTATAAACGTTCCAATCGGTTGTTCCTGTAATCGCGATTGAGGATACCCTGCATCTTCTAATGCGCTGTAGCTTTCTTCTAAAAGAATGCGTTGTGCCGGATCCATGTGATTAGTTTCTTTGGGAGAAATATTGAAAAACGCGGGATCAAAACATTCTAAGTCTTCTATCGCACCATAATAACTTGGAACCCTATTCGAAGAATGTTGCTCAAAAAAATTGAGCCATTCTTCGTTCTTAATTTCTCCGATCGCATTTTTCCCTTGGCTCACCAATTCCCAAAATTCATCAAGTCCGTTAGCGCCAGCACAACGACAGGAGATTCCGATAATCGCAATGTCATTTTTTCTTTTAGAATCACGATATAGAGGAGATAAACTAGCAGAGGCTTTTGATTCGGTCTCAACCCTTAGTTTCTTATGCTCTACTGGTGTAGGAGAACTCTCTGGTTCTGTCGACACGGGAACTCTTTCCGGCAGACGACTTTCAATATATTGTGCGAAGGCATCCAATGTATTGTATTCAAAGATAACGCTTGTTGGTAAATTTAGTTTAAATTCCTTATTAATTTCTTCTAGCAATTCAAGTGCGTTGAGAGAAGTGATTCCAAGGGCTTGAATCATTTCTATTTCTTCAACTTCCTCACGCTGAAATTCTAAAACCTCAGCAAAAATAGCCACTAAATTTGTTTTAACGTGCGTTATTTCCTGAAGAACGGAATCATGATTTTTCATTTTTAACGCCAGATCATTTTTCCCTAAGTCTCTAACCTCAACAGCACGTTTTTCTTCTCCCTTGTCCATCGACTCAGGATAGGAAATATGACCTTTATTCAACATGATCTCCAACGCTTCCGGGTAAGGCGTTTGGTCCGATAACTTTTTTGCGTTATAATCGCAACGCTCTGAAGAGCTAAACTGTTTATCTTTTTTAAGTTTAAATAGACAATAACTTACCCATCCTTTCTCAAGCGCTATAGAATTATTTGCGTAATTTTTCCATGTATCTTGAACAACACCAGGTAGATCTTTTGTATTTTTTTCGTATTCGGGATCGTATTGAAAATTTGCAATTTGCGGAGACACATCAATGATTTCATCAATAACGAGATGGTGCCTGGATAGAAGACCCGCCCATTCATCCAGGGTTGGAATGTAAATTTCGACATTAGGATCGGCAATGGAACCTCGTAAATTCGCCGTAAAATCCATCAACAAAATGTGACCTTTCTCGTTAAGAGAAGATGAAATGTTCTGAAATAAACCATCCTTATCACGAACATGACAGCTAACTTCGACCCCAATAATCAGTTCATATTTGTCATGAAACGTATCTTTCGAACTATCTTTATGAAAAATAGTGGCACGAGAACTCAATTTCATTTGTTCAATACGCTGATTCCCTAAATCTGCCTGAGCTCTGGTAATGGTAAATCCATGCGTTTCTATATGAGGATAAAGTTTCGCGATTTGAATCACATCGGTTCCATGCCCACAGCCAAAATCAAGCACCTTACGAACCTGTGAAAAATCTTCTTTGCAAAACAGAACTTGGCGCATCTCAATTTGTTTGGCCTTTATTAATTTTGCTTCTTCGGCAAATTTTTCTGGATGAAGAAAAACCCTGCTCATCGAAAACCCAGGTATCTTTTCGGGAAAAGGACAAAAGGTTAAATACTCTTCTTGGAACTCTTGACGACTATACGTAGCCCCAAAGTTATAAAACTCTGCTGCTTTGTTATCAAAGTTTTCATCAATAGAACTTATTCCCGTTGACTCATTCACACCATGCTTCTGATGAACTCCTATCCAACAGCGTCTCTTAACAAATGGAGGAGGCGTAAAAGATGGTGGGGAAACTGTTATCGGTTCTTCCTTTTCTTTGTAAAACCTTTGCATGAACCCTTTGTGTTCAGCTAAAAAATAGTGAACGAGTTTTTTCAAAGTAGAATGCCCAAAAAACAGAATAGGTTTAATCTCCATCTTATAATGTTTGGTAAGCAAACCTGCAAATTCTGCTAAGCGAATCGAATCAAATCCGAAATCTGCTAAGTTGCTCTTTAAATTCAGCTTGTCATGGGTAATTTTAAGAAGCTGGCTGATCAACTCTTTTAAGTCCCAGACAACACATTCCTCAACACTCAAACCCCTCATCTTAGGCGGTCTACCTTGATTTAAAGTCCTGACAACACCCGAAGGAACTAACGGAGAGGACACTTGTCCGAAACCCAGAAGACGTTCCACACGGCTCTTTTGACCGACCAATACTAGATGTTGCGTCTTCTCCTGTAATAAAAGCTGTTCAAAAAGGGCTAGCCCTTCTCCAGCTTCTAAAAAACGTTGTCCACTTGATTCGAGATAAAAATGTGTCTGCTCACCAGCCTGGAACCCCATACCTCCATCCTTCCACAAGGGCCAGTTGATCACAACTGACTTTCCAAATCGTTTCCCTGCGGCTTTTAACTCATTCCGATAATCGGCATAAGCCATTTGAAAACGGTTAGCCACCGCATAGTCACAAGACCCAAAATCCCCTAAAATCGCTGAACTTGAGGAAAAGTAACAGATGAAATCAAGCGCTTCTTTAGCCAAAATTTTGTCCAACACAAGCGTCCCCTTGATTTTAGGATCTAATACCGTTTGGAAACTTTGCATGTCTTTTTCAAAAAGACTCCGACCTCCTTCAATACCTGCGGTGTGAAGGACTCCATGGATGGACCCCACATGCTCTTTCGCCGTTTTCAAGCCCTTTTTCATTCCGCTTTCATCAGATACATCGACTTGCAGATAGATGACCGAACCGCCTGACTTTTCCAAAGCCTGAATCCGGGTCTGTTTTTCGGGAATAAGGGCCGAACGGCCGATTAAAATAAGATTGGCGCCGTAACTTCTCGCAAGGTGCTCTGCAAATAGGAAGCCGAGTCCGCCACAACCACCGGTGATTAAGTAAGTCCCTCCTTGTTTCAACAAGCTTCTTCCTCCTGCTTGCTGAGGACTTTGCTAAATCTGACACACATGCCGCTTTCCCTCTTGATACAAAATACTCTGGACTTTGTTAGCTTGAAGCTCTCCCCAAAGTTTCTGCACCCAATCTTTCATACCTGTTTCTTGACTTTGTGGGGACACTGCTTGATAGATCGCAGCCATCTCGGTCTGTGGGAAAACCAGCCCCAAGGAGAGTTGAAAGCCTATCCAGGATTCCAGATAACAACGCTCGAGCGTATTTCCAAACTGACCTACTGATAACAAGCGCTTCGATTTAAGCCCAGCCGAAGCCATGGCTTGAAGAATATAAACCTGAGAAGAAAGATCCTGAATACAATACGAATCCTCCAAGGCCCATAGATAGAGTATGGCATCTATTTTACTGTGATCTTTCCGAATACTTTTGAAGGCCTTCTCATACGTGTCTCTATCCTTTCTGGAAACACGGTACCTGTATTCAGAATCTTTTTTGTAGCTACGGCCTTGCAAGATAAAGATCACCTTCGCTTGCGGATCAAGAGTTTTTATGGCTTTAACAAAGGCCTGTTGATTTTCCATATTTGATAGAAAACAAAGCAGGGTTTTGATCTCAACCGAAGAAGGTTCCGACAAGGGTTCTTCTTGCCAGACTTCTTCAAAGATCATCAACTCAAAAGATTCCTCAATGGCTGAAGTAGAAGCCTCGCCTACAAGTGTCTCAGCCAAATTTTCAGGTACAACTGCATCATAGTCTTGTTTTTTTGACTTTTCACTGCCCACTACTGACTGCTGACCTATCCAATAACGCTCTCTTGCAAAGGGATAGGTCGGAAGACTTATACGCTGTGGTGAATGCTCATGATAAAGCTTGTTCCAATCCAACTCTAGGCCTTTAACCCATAAACTCAGCAGTTTTGATAGTTTTTTGCGGGCTATCCATCTGTCAATGGCTTCTTTCATATCATCATCTTGGCTAATGATGCTCATGCCTTCTTTAGTGGGTTGAACCTGTCCTTGATAAGCGTCTGCAATACCCTGATCGCCAGCAATATAGGCTTGGAGCTTTTCAACCAGTTGCTCTATAGAACCCACCATAAGACCTAAACGTTCCTCCATCGGTTCGCGACCCACCTGGAGGGTATAGGCCACGTCTTCAAGACGTAGCATCAAAGGTCGAAGGTCTTCAGCCACAGACTGATCCGCTGTGGCGGAAGAGTCCAAAGTCAAAGGATGGAGGTAATCAATAAGATTTTGGGCATACGCTTTGAGACGATCTTTATTTTTCGCTGACAAAACGATCAAAGCGGGGGGGGGCAACAGGTACCTTTGACCTTCGACCTTGGACCTTAGACTCATCGAGGTATTCCTCGATGACCACATGTGCATTGGTCCCCGTAAATCCAAAGGAGCTTACACAAGCCATCCGACTCTTTCCTTCCGGCATATCCCAATTCTTTAACGTGGTATTAATATAAAATGGGCTATTTTCTAGTTTAATACTTGGATTGATGGTCTCGAAATTAATGGTTGGAGGAATTTTTTTGTGTTTTAATGACAGCAAAACTTTCATAAGGCCAGATAATCCTGCAGTCGCCCCTGTATGCCCTATATTTGATTTTACCGAGCCTAGTGCACAGTATCCCGTCTTTTTTGTAAACGTACCAAATGATTGCTTCAAAGCAGATACCTCTACAGGGTCTCCCAACTGAGTTCCTGTACCATGAGCTTCCACCATAGTGATATCCTCAGGGTTAATTTCAGCGTTTTTATAGACCTCGGTTTCTAAGTCAAACTGTGCTGAAACACTGGGCGCTGTAATTCCATTACTGGTTCCATCATAATTTAACCCATATCCTTTTATGACCCCATAAATATGGTCTCCATCTATAGAGGCTTGTTTAAGTGGTTTTAAAACAATAGAAGCAATCGCCTCTGTAAATACAGTTCCATCTGCACGATGATCAAAAGAAAAACACCGACCTGAAGGAGAGGCGGCTCTTAAACTACAAAATGGCAGGTATGAATGCGGTGTAATCATTAGATTAACACCTCCAACGATCGATACTTCACATGTATTATTTCGCAAACTATTACATGCTTCTGTTAGTGCCACTAAAGCTGATGAGCATGTTGTTTCGTAACAGATACAAGGACCTCTCCAATTGAACAGATAAGATAATCTTGCGGAATTTGTTGATGGCATATAAGTATGCCCCGGATAATCTCCTGACCATCCCCCAATAAATACACCTACTTTTCTATTGTCAAACTCCCTTGAAGGATACCCTGAATCTTCTAAAGATCTCCACATCTCTTGTAATAACAATCGATATTGAGGATCCATATTTTTAGCTTCTCGAGGAGAAATATTAAAAAATAAAGGATCAAATTGATCAATATCTTTGACAAAACCACCCTTTGTACAGTAGAGCTTGCCTTCTTTTCCTATCTCTGGATCATAATAATCATCTACATTAAATCTTTCTGGCGGGATTGTTCGAAGGCAGTCTTTTGCAGCACATAAGTTATCCCAAAATTCATGTACATCAGATGCTTCGGGAAACTTGCCTGAAATCCCTATAACAGCAATATCCTGGTCATCATCATTTTTGCCAGAACGATGACTTTTTGCATGGTAAACATGTACCCTTTTATCTGTTTTATGTCTTTTCTTCTTACATACAACAACGTGCGGCACTGTGTTCGTCATTATTTTTCCAAAGGATTCTAATCCTTCCCCAACAGATAAATTTGTAAACCCTTTTTCTTCTAGATAGCTTTTTGTATGGGGATCAGAAGCCATACCGATCGTCCAATTGCCCCAATTAATGCACCTGTATATAGTGTTGTTACCGGTGCTCATGAGATGGTTATGGAATCCATCTATAAAGCTATTAGATAGGGCATAGTCGGATGTTCCAGAAAAGGCATAGGTCGAGGTAACAGACGAAAATAGCAAAAAATAATTAAGATCAAATCCTTTTTCAATAGATGCTTTAAAGACATTTTCTGAGCCTACTATTTTTGATGTTGTATTTTTTGAAAAGTCAGATTTTTCCTTGTTAATAATTAATTGGGACTGATACTCGCCGGCTAAAAACAATACGGCTCGAATCGATGTAAATGTCTCACGGATATCTTCAAAAACATTATCTACGCCCTCTTTATTAGAGATATCAACTTGATAATATATTACTTTAGCACCCTGATGTGTTAATGATTCTATCTGCTTTTCTTTCTCTTCTGTTAAGGGGGATCGTCCCATGAGAATTAAGGTTGGATTATCTACACTCTTTGCTACATGGCAGGCTACTTCAAATCCCAAGGACCCTAAGCCACCAATGGGAATTATATCCTTGTTGGTGGCTTAGGGTCCTTGGGATTTGAAGTAGCCTGCCATGTAGCAAAGAGTGTAGATAATCCAACCTTTCCCCGTTTGCAAAATAGCTGCAACGGATAATTCTATATCCATTTCGCTTAGATCAAGATATAGGGGTGTAACATTGCTAGATTCTTCTGCCACCACATGTAACAGACCATCAACAGCTCCATACGCATATCCATTTACCTTATCTTTATCATCAATACGTTGACTGTTACATGTAACAGCCATCATCGATACATGCCCCAACTCTTGTGTTTGGATAATCACTTTAGAAAGTAAAAATAGGGGTACATAGACCCCTTCACGAATAATATCAATATCTTGCGGTTTTGTTGCATAGCTAGCCAAAAAATAGATCACCAAGGATGTATGCGCTATTGGTTGTTTCTTTTTAAGTGTCGCCAGAACCTGTTGTATCTCTTGTTCGTTAAGAGTAGATGGTATAGCAATAACAGGCGTTCCTTTTTCTTTTAATACGTGTTGCAGTCGGTCCGATAGACCCTCTTTATCTTTTATAATAAGCGCTAATTTATCTGAACCTATTTCCTGATTTAAAGGAGCGTCTATCCGTTGCCATACGGGCGACAAATATTCTATCTCGGATTCCATAGACCTCTTCATATCATGGCCCGGGTTATCAACAGCTTCAGCAACAGAGTTCATCTTAAATTCTCCCCAAAAATATTTTCTATCGAATGGATATAAGACAGGGTGATCTTTTTCACAGTGGATGTCGTCAAATAGCCATTCCCATTTGATGGGATGACCATCGGTCCATAACTGCAATAAAACCTTCTTTAATTGATGATCTAGTGAATGTCCTTCAATACAAAGACGTGAAGGATCAACATCTTCTTCTAGACAGTCACCCATCCAACAGACATGGGTGTCTGCTGATTTATCACGAGTATGTTTTTGATGCAGTAAATGATCGATATCAAACGCATCTGACAATAGCCTTACATCAGAGGACTGCTCATATGACTCAAAGTAAGTATCTATCTTATTAAAATGAAATAGAGTGTTGTCTCCCTCACAAACTGATGATGAAATGCATTTTAGTAACGATTGCTTATCTAGAGCACCACAGGATAATATTCGAATAAGCGTGCGCATTTCCTTCTGTTTGTTTTCTGAGATGCCTTGCAAATCCCATTTCGATTGCACCTTCATCATGCTTGATAAAAAGATCAAAGCGCCAACAAATATCTCCTTGTGGTGATAGTCAATGCTATCAGAACCTATGGGTAGCTTCAGTAAGGATTCTGGATCAAGGAACCCTACTTTCTTTAACAGCGGTCGCCACTCATCAATGTGTCGACGAAATGTTTGTTGATTTTTCAACAACAACGTTGACGCCTTAATAATACGAAGGATTTCTGCTTGAGTAATTTTTAGCATGACGCAGGAGGTGTTTTATGTCCTCTGCTTGAAATGGGTAAGGCCTTATTTTTCTATTATAGAGGAGAATAGTCTTTGAAGGTCGTTTAAATTTCAATTCATGCGTATCGTCAGCCAAATAAACTAAGAGGTCTTGAAAACTCAATATATCAACCCATACCAGCGCAGCCAAACATCCTGTACCTTCTGCACAAACTTCATTAACACGGTATCCCTGGTCTACTAGAAAATCTGCCAGCGCGAGCATGACAATACAGGTATCTAGTATTTGATTTTCTTTTACCTTATCTGATAACTGAGATGCATAGTGCTGTATATAGGGAGTAAGATATGCACACTGCGTCTCTATGTCTGCACGGCATATACCCGCCATTACTTTTGAGAAAAAAAGGCGGTTATTACTCTGTCCAATAGTATTGGGTGTCATAAAAGCTAGATGCTGATCGTCATCAATGTACCCCCCCAACCGTTTTAGTAATGATGGTTTATTACTACATTGCCTCGCTATTCTCCAAGAAGATCTTGGATTACTTTGATACTGATCCAATACCTGCGCTCTTAAATTATCCAGACTCGTTTTTGATGCAGCGGATAACAATATGGGATAATAAGAAGGCCTATTTTTTGACGGAGCTTGAACAGTATCATTTTTTTGTTGCAGGATAATATGTGCATTAGACCCTCCAAATCCAAACGAACTTACACCTGCACGACAAAGGTTTGAATCAGATATCCATTGTTTTTTTTCCCTCACGACTTGTATATGCCGGCCTACATTTAATAATGGATTCTGTTCTGTAACATTCAAAGATTGAGGCATCCATTTATATTTCATCATCAACAGTACTTTAATAACACCCGCTAGACCTGCCGCTGCCTCTAGATGACCGATATTCGTTTTAACAGATCCGATATACAAAGGATTCCTTCGGCTTTTTTGATTAAAAACACGAGATAAGGCCTCTACCTCAATGGGATCCCCTAAACTGGTTCCTGTGCCATGTGCCTCAACATAAGAAATGGTATCTTTATCAATTCCTGCTTCACGAATAGCTTCCTGAATTAATGATGATTGGGCTTTAACGCTGGGCGCCGAAATATGGGCCGATTGGTCAACATGATTTACGGCAGCACTTTTGATGATTCCATGGATCGAGTGATGCTCTTTTATGGCATCTTGAGCACGCTCTAAAACAATAACAGCCGCCCCTTCACCCGCAACATACCCATTTGCCATGGTATCAAATGTTTTACATCTTCCATCTTCACTTAACATTCTAGCCTTTGAGAATGATATAGATTTCCATGGATGCAGGATTAAATTAGCGCCCCCGACAACCACATAATCACACGTCTTATTACGAAGGGCACATACCGCATCATGTATGGCCACTAGCGAAGATGAACAGGCTGTATCAATGGTTTTGCTAATGCCCCTAAACTTAAACGTATGTGATATCCTATTCGCTGCAATACTCGAATAATTTCCAATGCTTGCATATTGGTTAATATCCTGATTGTAGCTCGATGATAGCTGCAAATAGTCACTGGCCATGATCCCAACAAACACCGCTGTTTTTCTTTCGGAAAACGATTGAAATGATATCCCTGTATCTTCTAAAGCATGCCATGTTTGCTCTAACAATAATCGATGTTGAGGATCTGTTTGCCGTGCTTCTTCTGGTGATAGTCCAAACAGCTGATGATCAAAATATTCAGGATCATCAATAAGCCCACCATACTGACCCATCATTTTATTTTTATCTCTACGATCTGTAGATTGATACGCATTACGATCCCAACGATTTTCAGGTATGGGAATAATATGATTTTTTCCTTTTAGTAAGTTATCCCAATACGACAAATAATTAGTTGCCCCTGGAAATCGACATGACATTCCAATATCTGAAATATTCTGCTCTGCTGAGCTAAACACCACCCCTAGTAAGGTGATCGTTTTATCCTGTCCTTGATATTTTTCATAATGTTTTTTGTCTTGGATTTGGGATAGGGCCTCTTCTTTGGTTCCCGTTAGTTTGAATTCAAAAAAATACACATGACGTTCCAGTTCAATCACCATATCAATCCGTCCTTTATTTGTTCGAACTTCGGCATGCACATAGAGCTTGAGCATGGAAGCAATTAAATAGAAGATCGTTTGATAATATTTCTCATTAGATAACTGAATGTCATATGGAATATTAGCAAAGAAAATTTTAAGGGTTCCAAAAAATGACTCCCAATTCTGGTCTTCAAGGCATTTCCGAAGTTTCCAGATATACCCGCCTGTAAGCCCCTGCTCCGTTTCTGAAAACCCTTCCAGCAAAGCTTCTAAAAAAGCGTTTCGGACTTCATAATTAGGGTACCCTAAGGTGGATAAACGTGTTGAGGTATTATAGTTTTGAATAGTGACATAGCCGGTCTGATATAACAATGGCACAATACTAAGTTTTTCCAGTTCATAGCTCGAAAAAGCGGCTTCTGTAACCTCTATAGAATCGATATGTTGCAGGTCGAACTGGCTGTTTTTAATGAGTTCAATCAAAAAAGTGGGAGTTCCGGTTTCAAACCAATAGGACCTAAATGCGTTATCTTTGAACAGAAGTAAGATGGAGAAAGGGTTATAAACTTTGATGGGCGCAGGAGAAAAGCGGTAGCCATTATACCACCATCCGATTTGGCGTAATGTTTCTTCTCCGTTTTGATTGAGCTTGGCGGCCAGTGTAGTAATTCGATCTTTGAAGGTCGTTTCGACCTCTTGTTGAGTGTACCCAAGCAACGCAGCGTACTCTTCGCTCAGAGTAATATCATCTAGATTATTGAGGCCCGAGAATACCGAAATCTTTGAAAATTTACTTACGCCGGTCAACAGAACAAAACGAAGATAAGCATCCTCCGCTTTTAATACACTGTAAAAGTTTCTTAGTATATCTCGATATTGCTTGGCGTGGTCAACCTGCAGAATATGATCAATTAAGGGTTTATCGTACTCATCGATTAAAACCGCCACCTTATTGATCGCGCTCAATCGTTGGATAAGATGTGAAAAACAAAGTTCAACGGGATCATCAAGGTTGAGTTTTACTTGATAGGCTTGGGCGGTTTAGCTTAACTGATCCTTTAGGCCTTTAATAAAAGATTCAAGGCTATTCTTGGGCGTTTTTGACAAATCCAAACGAAGCACTGGAAAAGTTCTCCAGTCGTACTCGCTCTTCTCAATCCACAGTCCCTTAAACAACTCCTTTTCTCCTCGAAACAGGACGTCTAATATGGAAATAGGTAGCGATTTCCCAAAACGTCGTGGGCGGGATAGAAAGTAAACGCCTTTTGGAGTTTTGAGCAGGTTATAAATAGATTCCGTTTTATCGACATAGACAAAGTTATTCGAAATAATATCTGCAAAAATTTGTATGCCAATTGGTAAGTGTTTCTGTTTCATAAAAAAATCCTGGCATAACTCATGGGGGGCGTCAATAGACAATCCGGGAGGTAAAAGATCGGCGATGAGATATCGAGTCGCTCGATCTACTAGAGTGACTACACAGGCCTCTTTTCTCGTTTGGCCCTGAATAGTGTCACCTTCCCAATGGCCTGCCACCTTGCGGCTTTCAGCCTCTTCGGGGCGTTGGTCAATCATCGTTTGGTTGTGTATACGTGAATGGCTTTTCCGAGTCGCTCGTTTTTTCTTTCCGGGGCCACGCAGGTATTTTCGGTAGCCAGCCCCTCTTGGACTGTACAAGTAGCGGTAGATCGTCATTCGACTGATGGGAGGGTCACCTTCTAGCTTTCTTCGACCTTCAATCTGTTCTGGAGACCAATACTTCGCCAGGAGAGTCTCCACTTGTTCTTTGCTAGCTCCCATCACTTTTTGAGGCTTTCGAGCTAGCTGTAATCGGCTTTGAGCCAGGCCATTTGCGGGTCTTGGGTAATAGCGGCCACGGACTCGATTACGGCGAAATTCGCGCCAAATAGTCGAGGGGGATCGGCCCAGGTGACGGCTAATTTGAGATAAGCTATATTTTTCTTTTAGCATCTGGGCTATCACTTCTCGTTCATAACGGTTTAAATATTCGTAGGTTCGTGGCATTCTATGTTCTCCTTTGGGGAGGGTCAGATACCCAAAGAATGAACTATGCTGCAGACCTTTGCACTTGTATTGTTACTCTACCATTATGTCAACTTTCTTCTGAAAAAGTTTATACCCCTGGAAGTTTTATGTTTCTTCTTTTCTGTCCGCCACCTCCCCCATACGCAGCTTGAAACTCCTCTTGTGAAACGACAGGTTTATGATCTTTATAACCTTTCCTGGCAGCTTTAATCATCCAGGACACTTCAACCTGAATCCGTCAGCTATAAGTGCGATTCTGGCTATTCAGCATATCCACTTGTTAAGGGATATTTTTTTTGAAGATCAATATCCCCCCCATTATAGATCAAGCGCTGAAAGTATCTCACAAAGTTATTCCCAAGTACATTCAAGTCGTTTCGCTGCAGGACGCTCCGTACGCAAAACAGGAGTAACAGCGATGGTGACCGAGCATCACACGAATTTTCATGCTTTCGGTTAATGTTGGTCCCAAATCATAATCCTCATCATCGTCCACAAGGGTGCATGCGTACACTCGCATTTTCCCATTTTTTTTAAGCACAAACTTTGAGTAGTTGCACATAAACGCGGTCCGACTCTCTTCAGTTTGATAGTGGGTCATGCAATTTTCTGTTATATGAGGAACCTCCGCCATTAAACCAGGAGTCAAAAAGTCTGGGAAACTCACGATGTTGAGATCTGTCGGAACCCCCATTTTTTTAAGGAAAGGGTGGAATTGTTTGTCAACAGCATACACATCTTCGTCTTTCTCCCGTTGACGAGCTATAGAAATATCAAACCTTAATTCATAAAGGCGCCCAAGCGTTTTTAAGGCTTTATCAAAATTGCCTAGTCCTCGTCCTTGATCATGCTTTTTGGGATCGGAATAGTCTAAGCTAATACGAAATTTAATAGGGTAAGGTTTATCTTTTAGGGGTAGAATCTCGGTTAATCGATTCAGGAGCGGTTCGGTCCCATTAGTCAAAACCATGCAAGGACGAAATTGAAGTGCATACTCCAAAATTTTAACAAATTCGGGAATGATAAAGGGCTCTCCACCTGTAAAGGAAAATTGTTCTACGCCCATGGTCAATGCTTCGTCTATGAAAGGTTTGGCATCAGCAAATAAAATAGGGTTGATCCGATTATCACCGGGCTTAGACCCTTCCAAACAGAAAGGACACCTCAAATTGCACGTTGTACCGGTATGGAACCAAAGTTCGGTCAGTTTTTCGGGCTGCACATACCCCCGAGGATCATTTTCAGGCGTAAACAGCCATTCCTTTCGTTGTATATGGAAAATTTCGTCTTTATTCAATTCAGGTATTGTTTTCATGCGGAATATGATTCATTAAAGAAACACTCACGATGAATGTTTGAAATATTAACTCCACTCTTTTCTAGCCACTTGGTTGTTTCGTCAATCATAGTATCAAGACCGCACAGATAATAATGGTGATCTTTAGATAGAGGCATGTCTTCTAATAGATCCGTCACCCGACCTTGAAAGTATTCGGTAGATGTTTCACGAGAAACGCATAACTTTACATGGCATTGCTGCTTTAACCAATGAATATCTACGGTATCTTTTAATACCCGAACCCCATACAAACACTCTACAGGCGGCCGATCGAGATACGTCCGAAGATAAGAAAGAAAAGGTGAAATTCCCGTGCCGGTAGCAATAAAAACAAAGGGTGCGCCATCACATTGTCCGGGTTTAAACCAGCCAAACGGAGGACTACACTTTACGTAATCTCCTGGAGTCCGCGTAGCAAGGTGGGGAGTCACAACGCCATCGTTCATACGACGAATCACAAATCGAACGATCGATTCGTCACATCCTGAGGCCATGCTATAAGGACGAGATTCTCTGCCATCTTCAGCAAATAATGCTAGGCAATCTCCGGGCATAAAGGTTATGCCATTGCGTTCAAATTGAATTTCAAAAATTTCGTCCCCATGCCAAAGAACGTCTGCCACAATTAACGATTCATTCATATAGAAGCAACCTTTATTTCAGCCAATTCTCTATGTTCAAATTGTTAATACACGCAAAGTGTTTTGTATTTTTTGTTAGTAAGTATAAGGTCATTAACAATAGCGATGGAAGCTATTTGGTTGGATATCAGGAAGAGATAAAGTCTGCCCCGCCTGCTCTAGCCCTGCACAAATGTGACCAGCCATATATACAGCTTGCAAATCAAATTCTAAAATATGGAGAGAAGGCAATAAGATCTTATCAAGATTTCGTAAATGTTTTTCAGGATGGTCACTTTTCCTTGCGCCATAAACAATCTCGAAAATCGTAATAGTTGAAAGAAACTGTTGATCGGAATCCAGGTGTTCTATATGGTCCAATAGGGTTTTTGAAGGTCTTTTTTTAAAAACATTACAAATCGTGTCGGTATCAAAAAGGTACATGACGCCCCACATATTGCTGTCGGTTGTTAACGACCTCGCAGACAGCACTCTCTATTTCGTTAAATTCCTTCCATTTACCTGCTACAGAAGCTAGCCCCTGGCTTTTCTAACTGATCAAGCACTTGTAAATCGTCCATATTGATTAATGCTGCGATCGGATGATTATGTTTTGTAATAATAAAACGAGTATTACCATAGGCACTTTTAGCCACATATTCAGAAAAATGAGCTTTAGCATTTGCAACCTAAACAGAAAGAGATTTCACAATCTTTCGCTCCAAAAATACAGGTCATTATCGTTTATATGACCTATATATATCACTTTTTTTTCTATTGTCAACATCTTACCTCTTTATGCTTTCCGAATAGCTTGGATACGTGCCAAAATAGGTGGATGACTATATTCTAAAAAGACTTTTAGGGGATGAGGTGTTAAATTGGACAGATTATCAACAGACAACCTTTTTAGCCCTTGGATAAAAGATTGTTTATGTCCACTCGTATTAACAGCATAAGCATCTGCTTGATATTCATGGCGGCGAGAAGCCCTATTTTCATAGATAGATAAGATCATTGAAATGGGCGTATAGAGAAACCCAAAGAAAAGCATCCCCGCGTATATAGGAGGATATCCGCCCACATCTGCGCTATCTACGGAAAAAGCTTGGTACAATCCCGGTTGAGTAATAAAGAGGGATAAGATGAAGAACATGAGTCCTGAAGATAGGACAGACGACATGATATGCTTTTGAATGTGTTTAAGTTTGTAATGGCCGACTTCATGAGCTAACACACCGACAAGTTCTTCGATGCTATGTTTTTCGATCAATGTATCGAAAAGAACGATCCTTCGCCAGCGACCAAATCCTGTAAAGTAGGCGTTGGTTTTGGTGGATCGTTTGGAACCATCCATTTTAAAGATTCCTTTAAGCGTAAAACCCTGTTTATCGGCATAAGAGGAAATAGCTTCTTTTAACTCTCCATCTTCTAACGGAGTAAATTTATTAAACAGGGGCATAATAAAGACAGGGGCTACGTAAATGAGAATAAATTGAACAAGAGTCACAGCCAGCCATGAGTACAGCCAAGCCCATGATCCCGCTCTGGAAAAAAACCATAAGATACCGGCAAAAATAACCCCACCTAATACAAGGGTTAAGACTAAGGACTTTAGTTGGTCAGCTATAAATGTCAGAGGTTTGGTCTTGTTAAACCCATACCTTTCTTCCAATACGAAGGTTGAATATATGCTAAAAGGCACCTGAATAATTTGTGAGGCGATGATAAGAATTCCCGCAAAGATCAGACCGGTCCAAATCATACCCCTGCCGCTAGACCGTGCAAACTCATCTACGACCCCAAACCCACCCAGCAAAATAAAAGCCACTGTTATTGGAATCATCAACGTTGAGGTAAAAAGGTCAAAACGAGTGTTATCTTTTAGATATTGCTGAGATTGAGCATATTTCTCGGCATCGTATACACCTTTAAATTCTCCGGGGATCTCTGTTTTTGCATGGCGCAGATTTAGAATCTCTACCAGTACATTGAATAGATATTCAAATAAAATCAACCCGACAATAATGAGTAAATAAAAGTTCATAATCAGTTTCCAGCAAACCATTTAACGGTATGGCGCAACCCGTCTTCAAGATCAATTTCAGGGTTCCACTTTAATAATTTCTGAGCCCGTGAAGAATCGGCTTGGGAATCACGTACATCGCCTTCTTTTGAGGCTTCATGTATGGGTTCAATATCACGATCCAGTATACTCGCAATGCTCCCCGCTAATTCAAGAACGGTCGTACGATTTCCCCTCCCTACATTATAGACTTTACCTGCAGCATCTTTAGAAGCCGTACAACAACATAAATTAGCCGCTACAACATCTTTTACAAAGGTAAAATCACGTGACTGGTTCCCATCACCATAAATGATGGGACTTTTATTATGACTTAATGCACTGATAAATTTAGGGATCACTGCGGCATATGTAGGCAAAGGATCTTGGCGAGGACCAAACACATTGAAGTATCTTAGCGAAAAAGTATCTAGGCCATGTAGCTCATGAAAAATTCTACAGTAATGTTCTCCGGCTAATTTTGATAAAGCATAGGATGATAGAGGGTTCGGAACGAGATCCTCGTGTTTGGGCAATGTTGCGGTGTCTCCATATACAGAGGATGAAGATGAAAAAACGAGGCGCTCTACGTTTTCTTTACGGGCTTCTATAAGTAAGTTTAGGGTTCCGGTAACGTTTACTTCATGCGTCGATAAAGGATCTTTTATGGATCGAGGCACAGAAGGTAACGCGCCAAGATGTAAAATATATCGGACCCCTTTTATAGCCTTTTTGAGGGATGGCACATCGCATAAATCACCCTCTATGATCTCGATATCTTTTTCTATTTGAGCAAGATTTTCTCGTCGACCTGTAGAAAAATTATCAAACACTCTAACTGAACGGCCCTGATCTACCAAGGTGTGAACAATGTTAGACCCAATAAAACCCGCGCCACCTGTTACTAAATAGTGCATCATAAATCCTAACTAAACCATAATCCTGAATCTATCAGATAAAATCTGATGATTTTTCATTACCTGTTGGGCTAAAGCGGGGAGCATACCCGTATTCAAACAAACAACCCCACCCCAACAGGTGTGTATATGAAACAATATAAAATAAAGACTGGCAAGGGCGAACTCAACAGCACAAGCGGAAATCATCTTTGCGGCCTGCTGCTTGAGGATCATGCTCAACGGATTCTTCCCTCCAATTTTCAACCACGCCGCTCCGATGCGATCTCTGATCGGGAGATCCTCCTTACCCAGATCGGCTTACTTTGCAACGGTCGAACCGATTTCAATGATATCGACCTGTACCGGGGTGATGAGATTTTTATGAATGCCTTTGGACTTAAAAAGGGGAGTTAAAAAGGTAGCCTCTGAGCCGGTGTTCCGACGTCGTTTCGACGACCTGCCCCCAGCCAGAACCCATGTGGGGCTACGCAAACTCAACACCGAACTTTTTCCCTCGGGCCCCTTTGGCTAGGTAGATGTCGAAGGGCTTGATCTTGTTCCCGTCGATATCGATGTGAGCCCTTTGGATCACTCAGGCTCTTCGAAAGAAGGCGTTTCCTACACCTAGAAGGGCCATGATGGTTACGCCCTGGTATTTGCCTATGTGGGCACTCAAGGCCACATGCTTGAGTGCGAACTTCGACCCGGTAAACAACATTGTCAGTCGGGAACGACCGCGTTTATTGTCCGCAGCGTTGAAACGCTCCAAACCCTGGGCCTGGGTGGAAAAATGTTTGCTTCGGCTTGATAGTGGCAACGCTGCGGCCGATAACTTCGACGCTTTTGGGGATCATTATTTTATCGTAAAGCGAAATCCTCGCCGCGAATGTCCTGAACAAATGCTGGCCCTTGCACGCCGAGTTGGAGACAAACAAGACAGTCGTGAAGGCAAGAACGTTTACACAGGCTTTTTCGATCATTTCCATCCCGGTGGTGACCAAAACCACCCTTGTGTCCCGGTGGCCTTCGAAGTGATTGAACGCACCATCGATATCGATGGTCAGAAACTTCTGGTTCCTAAACTTGAGGTGAACACCTGGTGGACGAACCTCTCTTGTCGTGCCAAGACGGTGCTAGATCTCTATCATGGACATGGCCCCAGCGAGCAGTACCACAGTGAACTCAAAAGCGATCTTGATGTTGAGCGATTGCCTTCGGGGAGACTCTGTGCCAATAAGATTATTCTGTTATGCGCCATGGTGGCCTTCAACCTATTGCGCGGTCTTGGCCAAGAGGTCATCAAACGGGCTGGGCTTGCCCCGCAAAAAATCAACATCCCGCGCTGGCGAATCAAAACGGTTCTCAAAAATATCGTTTATTGCGCGGTTCGATTGGTCCGCCACGCCGGACGAATTGAACTTCACTTTGGCAAGCGTTGTCGCTGGTTTGAAGTGATACAAGATATTGCCTATTCCTTCGCATAGCCCCCCGTGCACCTTTAACAATACTCTAAGGCGACTGCCCAAGGAGGCCTACGCCCCAAAATGGTCAAATCAGAGTGAATCTGACCTGTACGCTCAAAAAATTCATCAGGGTGATACTTGCCGGTCCCAATCCGCCCAAAAGCGAGCATCTCAAGGAAAAAAGTTTTCAACTTTTGAGCCCCAAAACGCTTTCCGAAGCGATAGCTGATGGATTCAGGTTAATGTCTTCAGCCACAGGCTGATCCGCGTTTCGATTTAACTATACGTAGAGGAAAAGACTAAGGAAAACCTTAAATCCCAAAACCTAATATCTACTTTTTCAGTCATTAGGCCTTATGATTTATGGTTTGCTCACTTATCGCCTTAGATTAACTTGAGACCTTGGAAAAGCCAAAAGCCACAGTTGGAGCCAAGCTGTTAAATCATCATCAATCTGCTTGACCCCTAGCCCAATCCCCAGACAGTCTGTTTTGTGCAAAACAGAATAAGACTGTTCTTCTAATTCACCCGTTTCAAATTCATAACGCCAATAGGTTGCAAAAGACCATTTTTGTTCAGGGTACAGCACTGTATTTACCGCTAATAAGCTGTTCTCTTTATTTCTATAGCGATACTCAAGGGCCACGGAGCTTCTGTCATCACTGACTAGACGCATTTGTGTATTGAACGTGTTCAGTTGAGATTCGTTCCATTCATAGGCGCCATCTAGATCTACGTTAAACCCTTCAATGAGATTCAGTTCGGCGTCAAAGAAAAGGGGACTAAAATAATGCTGCGCGGATGTCGGCTCTAACCGAAAATCGGTATAGGTTTCAACAGCTACAAGATCATGAATCTGGCTGGTCAGCCGTTTTGTTTGATATTTATTTCTGACCCCTAACCGAAGTTGATGTATTTTATTAAGCGTATCAATATCATCAAACTGGAACAGTTCTGACGGCTCCAGATTAGGCCTAGGAATGAAGGTATAATTGGCAAAAGGTTCAACCACATGACGCAACCCTCTTCCCATGAGGGTCGGTTGATCATGTACGATTTTGAAGGCTTTAAAGGATGCTTCTACACCTATCTCATATACATTACGAAGATCTGAACCACGATTTTGTGTGACGGTTTGAACCACATTGCTGGCTGTTAAAATTCCGTTGGTATCGGTCGATGAAATCACATTGGTAACCACCAAACTCCCTCTGGTCTTAGAGTAATAAGTGGCTCTATATCCGGCGCGAGGAATTACATTGAGGAACCCCATATATCGGGCGGGATAAAAGATGGTATGCTCTGAATCAAACCGGTTCGCATCATAATCTTGAAGGGCAGAGCCTTTCTTGAAAACCCGTTCAAGAGAAGAAAAACTGTTTTCGCCTTGATAATAAAATTCGGATTTTCCGATACGCTCACGGTTTAAATCTAAGGTTAGTTCAGGCAGCCGATCCACATTATCGTAAAAATCGTTCAAGGCTTTATTCAGCTCAATCGCAGCGGTAAAACGATCCCCTCGATGAATGAATGTGATGCGGTTTTCAGGTTGGGCATTACCTCGAAATTCATCATCAAAAAAGTCTTCGACAATATCAGGATCACTGAGATAACTGATTTCTGCTATCCAATAATCTCGAGGCGTTATCACATGTGAATGAGATAATCGCAATCGATAACGGTCCGCATTAATTAAGTCGCCCCGACTGACTTCTTCTGCTTCATTCTCAAAGGGATCATTATCATGTGTATAGTAGGTCTTTAAACGACCATTCCACGCTTTGTTTGTAGCTGACCATATAAAATCTTGTCCAATTCCACCCCCCCGTTGGGTGCGATAATCTACATGAGTAACGCTACGTGTTTGAGGGTTGATTTGAATATTATAGGCGGTCAGCAAAAAGGCACCCATTCTAGAACTATATCCAGGAACAACATCGAAACGACCACGTTTCTCGCCAATATCTTTTACCAAATATGGCAGGTATAAAACCGGCACAGCGCCTAAAAATAGTACAACATTTTTAGCCCGTAACTTTTCCCCTTTAAGAACAAAGGCTTCGCGAGATTGAAGAACAAACTCCGGATCTTCACCTTCACACGTTGTGATACTTACGTTTTTCAGGACTGTTTTGTTCGAAGAAACGCGTTCGGACTCTTCAGCATAGATATAGTAAGGATCTGAAAAAACCGAAAATGTACCAAAATCACCTTCATGTGTTTGTAGATTATAGGTTAGTTCTTCGCCCTGCCATATTCGACCTTTATGCTGAAGGGTCACATTGCCTAGCGCATAAACATCTCTCGATTCAACATAAAACTCAACGTAATCAGCCGTTAGAATTTCTTCGCGATTACTAATGACGACGTTGCCTGTGCATTTAAAGAGTCGAGGTTCCAGCTCATATTCCAGGAGATCTGCGTTGACTTCTGTGCCCTCTAAAGAAACGGCCTGAGAGTCGGAAGATACGTTATCTTCTTGAGCCGCATTATGAACTTGGGCTAAAGCCATCGTCACATATAACGAACAAGCTATAAAAATCCACAAACCTCTATACAAACGGTTGACTATAAACATACTACTTAAACGTCCTTATGAAATGATACTAATCAAAAATTAATTCGCTATAATCTTGGGAAAAGTTAAAGAATTTAACAACTATCAAACCCTATCACACTCGGAAACAGAACACCAAGAAGAAAGGAGAATTCTCTGTTCCCCGAGTCTCTTTCATCCTAGATCCGGCCGTTAAGCACGGTCCTCGGCACGAATCATTTGGGCCAAAAGGAAATCCCAAAAAGCCTCGACGCACCCTATTCTTTTCTCCTAATTTTAATGATTCTTTGCTTAGGTTTCGGTAAGGGTTGATCAGGTATATTAATTTGCATGGTTGGACCCTTATCAGAGATATCTGCTATTTCACTCATCTTCAGATCATCCGACGTTTCTTGGGATGAAAAATCCTCAGCATTATCGGATGTTTCTGGTTCTGGGATTTCGATAATAGATGAGCACGTTGGACAATGAATACTCGACCCGACCATCTCGATCGGAGCATCCAGCGTTTGTCCACACTAAGGGCAGTTAAAATGAATATCAGTCATTTTGACTCATTTGGCTTTCTATATCAAAGACTTAGACTTAGATCTATAGTCTTAATGTAAACCGTAATAGGTGTCAAGGAGACCACCGTCCAAGTCTTTTGATCAGCCTAAAATGACGCTCTTCAACAGGCTGAATAGATAATCTCATTCCACGACGTAAAACCCAAATATCTTCCAACCCAGCCTGCATCTTCATCTCTTCACGTGAAACAAAACGGGGAAATTTATTGACAAATTTTACGTCGACCATCACCCATCTAGCATTATCGGGACTTGATTTTGGGTCATAATATGGGCTCTGAAGATCCCAGGCCGTATAATCAGGATAGGCTTTTTTGCAAATTTTTCCAATGCCTGCAACACCCGCCGGCTTGGTGCGCGAGTGATAAAAGAGCATTAAATCACCCACCTGCATCTCATCTCTCATGAAATTCCTAGCCTGATAATTACGCACACCTTCCCAACACGTTATGCAGTCACGGATCAAGTCGTCTAGAGAATACACATCAGGTTCACTCTTCATGAGCCAATATTTTGGTCTTGTTTTCATCATTTGAGTGGTGATTATAGTTAGTTTTTCAGGGAGATCAAAACTTTTCCCAAGCGAAGTCTTGAGAAGAATATAGTTGTACCCTCGCGTTTAGAGTTTCGTATTGATATACCTGCAAGAAAATGTTTCATCATGCGCATGAAGATTTCTGTTATTATTCCCGTTTTAAACGACGCTTCGTATTTAACGGAAACCTTAAAAAGCTTAGCCCCTTACCAGGATGAACTTGAAATTATCGTTGTCGATGGAGGAGAAGCAGAGGGCTCACTAAAGAACGCTCAGGCCTATTCAGAGATACATATGATTCGTTCCTCACCTGGAAGAGCGATCCAAATGAACGCAGGTGCAAAGTTGGCAACCGGAAACATTCTCCTTTTTCTTCATAGCGATACGCTTTTAACAGGGGATTGGCCTTCGGCTGTAATAGCTGCCTGCACCCAACCCCGATTTGCGATTGGCGCATTTCGGTTTACATTAAATCATCCGCACATCATATACCGATTCATTGAAATCGGCGTCCATATCCGTTCTCGTTTTTTACGCCTGCCCTATGGAGATCAGGCCCTCTTTCTAAAGGCTAAAGAATTTGAACGCATAGGGGGTTATCCTTCTATACCTATCATGGAAGAGGTTGAACTCGTTTTAAGGCAACGTAAATATGGTCGATTGATCCTTTTGCCTTATCAAGCGATTAGTTCAGTACGAAACTGGGAACGCGATGGTATTTGGAAACGTATGACCAGAAATATACGCACACTCATCCACTATACACGCGGGGTATCTCCCGAAAAACTTGTGTCTTTTTATAGAGGCACTGAAAAAGCGATTATTCTTTTTTGCAAAAACCCGGAACCCGGAAAAGTAAAGACTCGTTTAGCCGCAACCATTGGCCATGAGCAAGCTTCACATATTTATAAACAGATGGTTTTAGAAACGATACGTACGGCCCAAACGTGCACAGGCCATCCCTATGTTTTTATTTTTTATAGTCCCCCAGAATCAGAACCGTTGATCAAAGAATGGATCGGTGATGAAAAAACATATATACCCCAATCCGAGGGTGATCTAGGAGAGCGTATGTCCGATGCTTTTAAATCTTTATTTTCAATGGGGTTTAAGCAAATCATCATCATAGGAACAGACTGCCCGGCCATCAGCAGAAAACACTTATCGCAAGGATTTACTGCTTTGAACCGAAATGATATTGTATTAGGTCCTACTCATGACGGCGGATATTACTTATTAGGCATGAAACGTCATCATCCCGAATTATTTGAGCATATGCCCTGGAGCACACCCTCTGTGTTGGACAAAACCCAAAAGGCAATAAACCATTTAAAGCTATCATACCAGTTACTTGCTATCCTAAGAGATGTCGATGACCAACACGACCTTGATTACTATGAATCAAACGGAGTAGCCTTTGAGAAGAAAAACTTGACTGAGGGTTGAAATTATAATAATCATCTGCTTTTCGTACATCTTAGATTCCGGTGTAGCTCAATGGTAGAGCGGGTGGCTGTTAACCACTAGGTTGTAGGTTCGAGCCCTACCGCCGGAGCCAATTTTTAGTCCGGGTTTAATGTGACCTGGATCCGTCAGTTAAACGCGGTTTTCTCCACGAATCATTTGGGCCAAAAGGTAAAGGGACCGCTCCCTCCTGATGGATGTGCAAGCAGAGGGATTCAAAAGACAAAAAGTCGAAGGACCGACCTTTGTCTTCGACCTTAGACCTTCAAATCTTAGACTTTTCGTCCTATATCTCAGGAATTGCAATCTCCGCCTGGCATTTGGGACACGAGATTTGACTCCCTTGCCAATGAGAAATAGCTGACAGTTTATGTCCGCAATAAAGACAAAAAAAATTCGACACCTCTTTCTTTCCTCGGACAGCACTTATTTGCTCAAAAGGAACATCTAACGTGTTCGAGCAGCTTGGACAAAGACTCATTTTCCCACTCATCCGTTCGCTCATTGATAATTTTTGGCCACAGTATACACAGTAAAACTTAATAATCTCAGTTCCCGATATGGAGGAAGTAGATTGGTCATGTGGAAATGGCTTAGGTACAACCAGTTCCTTTTTACACTCTAGACAAGTAGAGGAGCTCCCCACTTTATCCTGATCTCCTGATTGTTTATGTCCGCAGTGTTCACAATAAAACAGGAAAGAGTCGTTTCCCCCTGGTGAAGGTTGTGGAGATGAAGGTACTTGCGCGGGTACGGATATGGAATCTGGCTGCTTGGGTTTAACGATGCCGACTTTACGACCTATTGTGACTGGGGGCTTAGGAATCTTCTTCTTAACTCCTTTAATACGCGTTTTCTTTGATCATAATTTTTTTCGGCGTATTCATCGTCCTGGACTATAGACACATGAGGATAACGGAGACAACAAAAAAACTACACCAAGAAACCATATCGAAACCCGTCGAAGATCCGCCACGGTGGAAAACAAACCCTAAATGACAAAAATTCGAATGTCAGAAACAAGAAGAGAATAAAGTTTTGAAATTTTTAACATTGGTATTTTGAATTTGTTTCGTGAATGAATTTTCCGCCTCGGCGGATCAGCCGTAGCTGACGATATTCGATTTTCGGGTTTGGCTCCGAATTTACGGTGTTGGATCGGTACCCCCTTCATATTCACAAAGGTTATTGCACGTATCCCCATCCGGATCAGCGGTAGGAATGGCATTAGTAATATGGCTAAAATACTGAACTTCCCACACATCTGCCAGCCCATCCATATCGACATCTACAAACTCGTCGGCTCCCATATCGACAATTGATACGGCATTGGCGTGGCTCGGGTCATCCCAACGCGTTTCACGGTCTATGTCTAGAAGGAGGACATTAGATGAGCTATCTCCTGCATCGATGCACGGGGAGTTGGCTTTTAGATGATACGAACCAGGAATCCACTCTGAGTTTAGGTTTATATTTCCTTCACCCGCCCATCCATCTTGGACATCGGAATAAGTAATTACCGGTTGAGGTGCGTTTCCGAAAACTTGATATGGACCATTACTCCAAAGAATAGAACTCTGGATAAGAAGTGTTGAAATGGAGGTATAGATTCCTCCACCACCGCCAAATGGAGCATTGTTCTCTACGATTATATAATTCTCAATTTTGGGGTTAGAGAGATGACTGTAAACACCCCCTCCTTGAAAGCTGGCTTGATTTCTTGCAATCACACAATTCTGGAATGTTGGACTGGCACCTGAACAATAAAGACCTCCTCCATAGGTTTCACTATTTTCCGTAATGATACAGGCTTGAATGATCGGGTTTGACCCTGAAAAGAAGAGTCCAGGACCGTTTCCATTACGAACCGTCACGCCGCGCACTACCGAGCGCTTATCTTCTCCATTTTGGAAACGGAAACCTCCCCCGCTTGCTTCGCAATCAATCACGCAGTTAGCCGGTCCATTCTTGGAGATCAACATAAGGGGCAAGCCCGGAAAAGTTAGGTTCTTATTCCCTGTTCCTATATAGGTCCCATCGGCTAATTGGATGATGTCATAATTAGTAGCTATATTGAGCGCGTCCTGAATGGTGTTAAAGGCATTCGTTAGGGACCCATCTCCTCCAGGGGATGAGGGATCTAAATAAATGGTTGCCAAAGGGGTAGAGGTGTTCGTATTCGGATCCGTGCTATAAATGTATTCATAAAAGTTTCCAATCCGATCTCTATCAGGATCACCCATCAGGTCTTCGGCGCTAAAGGGATCCAAGTTGTTATTGACTTCCCATAGATCAGGCATTTCATCTCTATCGGTATCAGGATCGATAGGTGAAGTGCCATGTATATTAACTGCTCCATCGAGTAATCCATCATTGTCCGCATCAGATAGATTCGGATCGGTTTGATTTTCATATTCATCTAAGTCTGTTAATCCATCTGAACCACCTACTAAGGTCATTATCAAGGGTGCCATCACGAGAGAGATCCCCCCAAGGTAATTTCCCAAACGTCTGCCATCTGGTCTCCATCTGTATCGACAAACTCATCAGCTCCCATATCGACGATCGATATAGCGTTGGTGTGAATCGGATCATTCCAGCGTCCTTCACCATCTATGTCTATAGCCGTAGCATTCGATAGGCTCCCGGCATCGATGCACGGCGAATTGGCTTTTAAACGATACGAGCCGGGAACCAACTCTGGATTTAGGTCCGTATTTGCACCCACCCATCCATCTTGTACCACCGAATACGTAACCACTGGGCCAGCTCCTGAGACTTGATTTGAGATTTGGTTTGGGGTGTTTGCCCAAAGAATAGAATTATATATAAAAGGGGCTGAACTAGAATTATAAAGGCCTCCGCCGCTGGAGCTACTATTATACGCAAGCGTACAACTCTTAAAACTTGGACTCGAAGAGTTGTAAACGCCCCCTCCTGCAGAACTGGCTTGATTTTTTGTAATCGCACAGTTCTGGAACCTTGGACTAGCGCCATTCACACAATAAATTCCTCCACCCAATCCGCCCAAAGACGTCTGATTTTCTGTAATGATACAGGCTTGAATCATAGGCATCGACCCTGAGAAATAAAATCTGCCACCGGTGAGGCTATTTCCATTACGAACCGTCACACCACGCAAGACTAAGCGCTCATCTTCTCCATTTTGAAAAGTAAAACCTCTTCCGCTGGCTTCACAGTCGATCACGCAAGTAGACGGACCGTTCTCAGAGACTACCATAATCGGCAAACCTGAAAAACTTAGGTTTCTATTTCCTGCGCCCGTATAGGTCCCATCCGCAACTTGAATGATGTCATAATGGGCCGCTACACTTAGCGCAGCTTCAATCGTATCAAATGGATTCGACTGGGACCCGTCACCTCCTACGGTTGCAGGGTCACTGCCTCCGAGTATCTTGTATACGTCCTGATATCCGTCTTGATCGCTATCTGTATCGGTCAAATCTGTTCCCAAGAAAAGCTCTGCTACATTTGAAAACCTATCACCATCTATATCTTCAGCCCCATCAGAAATGCCGTTGGTGTTAGAGTCAAAACTATTGGTACTGTACCCTAAGGCGGTCTCCAGCGAATCAGGAAGACCATCGTTATCCGTATCAACACAATTTGTTGGAAACGCTTCACATAAGGCTACAGCGGTAATGATCCCAGCATCTGTAAATCCTTCCGGTACAGGTGATAATTGTGATGCCAAACCGAAAAACGTATCATTTGTTGTAAGTAGCTGAGCCATGACTCCGAGTGTACCAGAAGATGCATTGACTCCTGAAATGGTAAAATTCCCTTCAGAATCAGTCGTTGCTGTGCCCGCTAAACCCACTAAACTAATGGTTACGTTTGAGATAGGAGTGCCACTCAGATCTTGGACAAACCCTGTTAATGCAGTCAAACTCGCCCCTGGTGAGATGTCTATTCGTGCAATCGCCGTGGCGCCATCATTCACCACACCAATAAAAACTGTGCCTTTTTGAAGCGCTGTAACAAGACCATTGCTGTTGACCGTAGCTATATCGAGATTGCTTATACGGTAAACAGACCCTTTTGATCTAAGGGTTACATCGCTCGAATTCCCATCGGCATACAGGGCTGTGACGCGAACCTGAGTCTGTTGCCCTATCGCAGTTAACGTCGGAACATCAGGCACCGCGGTAATGGAAACAGGTAAAGGTGGAGGGACATTCGTAAAGATCAGATTCGTTACTACATATGTCTCTCCCTGTTGGATCTGAAAATGATCGGTATAAACATAGGTGGTTTTACCGCTAACCGTCGTATAACCGGTAAGTCGCACAAGATCATCGCCGAAGAAATCAGGAGGAGATGCCGGCCCCGTATTCCCAAATTGATCAGGGGTCAAAATATTAGGTATACGGAAAGTTCCATCTGGGTTGACTTGTACGGTTTGACCGGCGACTGTTACCGTCCAGTTTTCATCGAGTTCCTGGGCAAAGACCGTTAGATTTAACAGGGAAGACGCAAAAAGCATGGAGCAGCAGAGTCGCAAGCAACTCATAAAATTTTTGTGCCTTTTCGTACTACTATCTTTCATAATTTTATTTTTATTCATTATTAACTTCCTTGACGAGTTTGTAGCACTTTTCCAGATTGGGCATCTATATAGACTTCGGTCGCATAATCTGGTCCGCGATACCTGGTACCTGGCGGCGTTTCCTTGTTAATGGGGAAAATGACACGGATTTTCCCTTCTAAACGTTCAACAAGGATTTCAGACTGTTTATCGAACTCTATATCTCCGATTACTTCACGAGCAATCGCTATAGCCTGATCATTCTTAACCACTGCTTGATTCTCCGGTTCTTCGATGTTCCCATAGCTAGTAACATCCTCCTTTACTATGTTTTGATGCTCTCTACTTTGTTCTGATCCCTTGCCCATTTTTTGAAATTCCGTCGAACGGATTGGATTAGATGAAGACGATAAAGCATTTCTGTTCCTTGTAGGCGGAGGTGTTGACACTTCTATATCTTGTACGTTCGCTACAACTTCAACCATATTCTTTTGCGGAGGTGTTGCGTCAACCTGTTCTTCAGATTCCTTAGCAGCAAAATGTTAGCATCAATACGGCAACCAATACCAATAAGACTCCAGCTACAGCACATTTTTTCATGGTGTGGGTCTCCGGGTTAATCCTGTTGAATGATAACGCTGTGCTGGATCGGTTTCTGGATGCACCATGGGAATCGTTCCACTACCAACGGGGTTCTCCGTATAGCCATAAACAACGCCAGGAACTTGATCTGACGTATCAGCGTTATTATCCGGACCTGATGGACCAACCCCACGAGGAAAGCCTGTGCGGTAGGTGGTTGGTGTGTGCGTGTGAAATGACGCAACGGAACAGGTGGCTCCTATAACATTTGGTGCTGGAGTTGCAGGTGTATCAGTAGGACGAGTTGGCAAAGGAATCGACGCACCCATTGACGGCCCAACCTAGGGGCCAAGTGTTACGGGTATATGCTCATACGAATCATTTATTGTGTTTAGAAGTATCCAGAACCCACGCTCCCGTCGTTGATTCGTGGTGCAATCAGTGAGCGTATTCGCCCACTCAGTAGCTGTATCCGTCTGAACGATGGTATCGCCAACAATTTGGGTATAAGATGGAAACTGATTCGTCACGACCACATTTGTCGAGTAGCATTCGACCCTATTAATTTTTGCCATGCCTCGAAGGTGGAAAAAGCCTGCGATGTTCCCATACCATGGCGTAAGTGTTTTGCTTGTTGCCATTGAGTACCAAGTAGACTCGATTGTTCTCTTAATTTCAATTTTGTATTCATCAACCGTCACTGAAGCTAGCTCTACCATAACCTCAAGATCACAATCTCGATCATGTTTTAGCGTCAGAAGATTCTTCTCAACATCCAAGTCTACTTTAACGATAGTCGCGTTAACTGCATCCTGAGCCGTAACAGTGCCGTTCAGGTAAAGCAACTTCAAGTCAATATCCCGTGGAGAGCTGCCTTGCTTCCTACGGAAAGGATATTCAGGTGGACGATTCCTGCATTATCACTGGAGTTGACAAAGAGAGATAGAAACACTTTATTGCTTAAACAAATGAACCCACCTACAGTCTCTTCATTACTTTCATCAACACCACTCATGGAAAGGTTCACTTGTGCACTCATGGGAGGATCCTCTTTTTTGCATTCGCCTACAGCGGAATAAGGAGGACAGTTGCAGCCCCAACCCGCTACGCTGATGCCCATGCCTGGATCGGTGACAATACAGGAACCGTCGTGTAAAACATTGCCTGTGGCCACTATGTTGAATTGTTCGGTGTCGTGATTGAAACTTAGGAAATAGGCAATGGCTCCAGCCTGTAAACCGGAGATGTTGGGATATTAGATCTGGATGGGCGGATCAAACATCGCGCCGCCGGGTTGTAAGGTCCAGGCAAAGGGCGGGGAGGCCCCGTCAGGGATGGGCATGGGGATTTCGTCGTGATGGACCTGGTTAATGGACAGGTAAGCTGGATTGGCGGGGCTGGGTATGAAGCCATCTTTGTTTCTCATGGAACCGGCTTTAACGAGCATTTCTAGTCCAGCTAACCCTGCACAGGTCAGGGTAATATCTTTTGTACCGTCGTATAGGACGGTGTTGGTCGGGTTGAGTGCGCGCAATAAAATGGGTGTGGGCAACTGGTTTTGGGCATTGGGAACGATCAGGAGTTCATAGCCTAGAGCGCTTCACGATTGAGGTGTCGCGATGTAGCACGAAGAAAACCAGCCGATTACCTCGTCGGGAGAAACCTCTTCGAACGCTTGTGTGATCGCTTCAGATAGTTCCTGCTGACTGCGGGCTGCAAGGCTGCCCAACCGATTCTTTATCTTGCCCCACATTTTTTCAATGGGGTCGGAATCGGGGCTGTAGGGTGGAAGGAATCTTACATGGGCCCCACATGACTCAATGAGTTCAATGACCTTGGGATTGTGATGGACGCGAAGATTGTCCATGATGACGATGTCTTCAGGTAAAAGAGTCGGGAGAAGAACCCGGCGAATATATTCTCCAAAAACAGCCGTGCCTGTCGCCCCCTCCCCCTCCATGGTCGCTGTTGTTCCGTCCAGGCGGACCGAAGAAATCAAGGCGGTGGTACACCAATGTCCATGAGGTGTTTTGGCAAAAAGCCTGTTCCCGCCCAACGCCCGGCCCCGCAGACGAGTCATATTCGTTTTCGCCCCGGATTCATCAATAAAGACAAGGCGACTTGGATCAAGTTTGGCCACCTCTTGGATCCACTGCTTTCTCAAGAGATTTACATCCACCCGGTCTTGCTCGCTGGCGTGAAGCGTTTCTTTTATACCGGCAGCCCAACCGATTCAACGCCCGCTGTACGGCCATGATCGACCCCTTCACGCCGCTCATGTTCTTGAGTTCTTCAAGCGTTGCCGGGATGTTTGCCCCCCAGTTGAGCCAACGCCTTGAGCTGCTTTCCGCTGTAGAGGGCCTGACGATGCCCACGCGGTCGGGGAGCGGTCTGTCCGGTTTCGTTGAAACGAGAGAGCCCACGCTGAAACGTTCTAAGATCTACACGATAAGAAGATGCGATATCGGCCTGGGGGAACCTTTGCCCATTTTGTAGGCATCTATCGCACGCCGCCGGATTTCTGCTGTTGCTATACTCATGTCATGGAGTATAGATCTTCTAGGGAGGCATTTCAATCGTTAAATGCTCTAATAATGCGATCATCCGGAGCAAATGAATACGAAAGATGGACAGAATACGCGTCATTAGATAAACCCGTAATGTTAAAGGTTGTAGGATTTGTGGCGCTTGAACCTAAAATATATTCTTCATAGTCTGTTAATCCATCGGAATCCGTATCAGCTGTTGATGGATTTGCAATTCCCGAAAGCAACCCATTCGCGGTTTCATAGCCATTGGGAATCCCGTCCCCATTATCATCTGCAATGGTTACTTGAACTGGAGGAGAAAATTCAGACGTATTTTTAAAGAAAAAACCGTCAACTTCGCTTGCCGTAACGACAACCCAATTACTTACTCCTACAGGCAAAAGATTAGTAACCACAAAACTAACGAAACCAAAAAGAGGGTCTGTTTGTTGCGGAACAAATGTTCCAATAAACGTTTTACCCTCCCCTTCGCCAGAAACGCCAATCTCTGGAACCGAAAAAAATTGAAGAAGATAGCTCGAAAAAGGAGCACTGGCTAAAGATCCAGTAATCGTTAAAGAGTTTCCGTCAGAGATAGCGCTTGAAATAAAAGGATAATTCTGGAGGGTATTTGGGCCCACATCAGGATCTCCTAAATCATTTGTCGTCACTCCATCTCCACCTAAATCTATCTCAAACCCTTGATTCCCATAGATCGAGTTCCCACTCATAACAGTATCGATAGATTTATCATCTAAAATAACAAGACCCTGAATCCGTCAGATAAAATCTGACGATTTTTCATTACCTGTTGGGCTAAAGCGGGGAGGATACCCGTATTCAAACAAACAACCCCACCCCAAACAGGTGTGTATATGAAACAATATAAAATAAAGACTGGCAAGGGCGAACTCAACAGCACAAGCGGAAATCATCTTTGCGGCCTGCTGCTTGAGGATCATGCTCAACGGATTCTTCCCTCCAATTTTTCAACCACGCCACTCCGATGCGATCTCTGATCGGGAGATCCTCCTTACCCAGATCGGCTTACTTTGCAGGTAGAGTAACAATACAAGTGCAAAGGTCCGCAGCATAGTTCATTCTTTGGGTATCTGAACCCCCCCAAAGGAGAACATAGAATGCCACGAACCTACGAACATTTAAACCGTTATGAACGAGAAGTGATAGCCCAGATGCTAAAAGAAAAAAATAGCAACCCCCATTTTCTTTGCTGAAGGGAGAAACCCTTGGCAAAGAGGGAGCAACGAAAATACGAATGGTTTGCTTCGCCAGTTTTTCCCGAAGAAAACCGACTTTGCTGCCCACAGCTCCGCTCAGTTGAGATGGGCTGTGGAGTTACTGAATAATAGACCGAGAAAATGCTTAGAATATAGAACGCCCAAAGAAATGATGGACAGCTTCGGTTTTGCACTTGTAAGTTGAGTCTGCAATCATGGACATGGCCCCAGCGAGCAGTACCACAGTGAACTCAAAAGCGATCTTGATGTTGAGCGATTGCCTTCGGGGAGACTCTGTGCCAATAAGATTATTCTGTTATGCGCCATGGTGGCCTTCAACCTATTGCGCGGTCTTGGCCAAGAGGTCATCAAACGGGCTGGGCTTGCCCCGCAGAAAATCAACATCCCGCGCTGGCGAATCAAAACGGTTCTCAAAAATATCGTTTATTGCGCGGTTCGATTGGTCCGCCACGCCGGACGAATTGAACTTCACTTTGGCAAGCGTTGTCGCTGGTTTGAAGTGATACAAGATATTGCCCATTCCTTCGCATAGCCCTCCGTGCATCTTTAACAATACTCTAAGGCGACTGCCCAAGGAGGCCTACGCCCCAAAATGGCCAAATCAGAGTGAATCTGACCTGTACGCTCAAAAAATTCATCAGGGTGATACTTGCCGGTCCCAATCCGCCCAAAAGTGAGCATCTCAAGGAAAAAGTTTTTAACTTTTGAGCCCCAAAACGCCTTCCGAAGCGATAGCTGACGGATTCAGGAAGACCATTTTTTCCGTTCCCTGAGATACTATTTCCAAAAATTGTGTTGCCCGCTGAGTTTGTAATAAGAATACCGTTACAACCGTTTGAAACAATCTGCCCTCTCCGATCAATCCCTATTAAGTTTACGTTGACTATATGATTTTGATTAACAGTCGTTGATGGATTATCTCTGGCGATTACAATACCATTACTCACATTCCCTGATATGACGTTATCTCTAACAGCCGTAGAAACGGCATTGAGCATTTCAACACCGTGACTACCATTTGGAACTCTATTCCCTCCGGAATCGATTCCAATCAAATTATTTTCGATGCTATTTCCTGTAGGCGTAGTAGAAGTGAGTGCCCTAACAAAAACACCATTCCCATTATTTCCAGAAATTATGTTTCCGTCACCTGATTCACTCCCTCCGATGACATTGTTGTCTTTCGTTTGTATATGAATACCATGGCCCCCATTCAGAATGGCATTCACTGCAAGACCAATACCAATCCAGTTCCCTTTTACCTCGTTATTAGAGTCGCTAATTCGAATTCCGTCAGATGTATTCCCTCCTATATAATTTCTCTCAAAACCACTATTCGTACCTCCAATAAGCGCTGTTTGACCCTGGACAATGTTTATTCCTACCTCATTTCCCAGAGGGTTTGTTCCTGTCCCGGCTATTCCTATATAATTTGCCTGTATGATAACACCCACTGCACTTGGATCAGAGAATCGAATGCCTGAACCACCATTCCCAGATATAATTTGACGAGTTGCACCTGGCATACTACTTCCAATGGTCGTGCCCGACGAAGTCTCTATCTGTATACCACCGGCATCATTCCCGAACTTTTGTGTTCCCGTTGGGTCTGTACCAATATAGTTGCCCAATATCATATTCCCATTTCCGGAAAGTTGTATGCCTTGACTCGCATTTGAATAACAGACATTCCGATCTACTGAATTCACACCACCAATTAAGTTTGAACTAGAGAAGACTTTAATTCCATCACCCACATTATCCGCAAAATAGCATCCTTGAACCGTACAGCTATTAGCCTGTAAACCCAGGCCCCATCTGTACATTTTCTTATATGTATTCCACGAATCACACTATTTGATCCAAAGAATTGCGTACCGTAAACACAAGAAACGGATGGGTCTCTTTCTAATACAGCGGAGGGTGTTCCTGCTACAGACCCAGGCTGACTATACCCATTGATGTATACATGGTTTGTAAAATCTAGACAGGGTTCTGATGTTTGATAAATTCTGTGGGGAAGCGTCCCGGAAATTAAAAACTCAATCACATTTGTCAGATCTATGCTGGCATTAATATTTGTAACCGCTCCTGAAAGAGATCCTGGACCCGTCCAATTCGTGGTCGTAACGGTATAGGTAACAGCTTGAGCGTTTTAAATCCCAAGAGTAAAAACAAAGAAACTAAGTCCAAGCCACAGTTTTACAATAGAAAATATTAACATATTTATCTTATAGATCATTTTTTAAAAACAAAATCCTATCAATTTTGACTCACGTCAACTAGTTTTTATTCAATTATTTTACTGAGACTTCTGTGAGCGGCATAGCTGCAACTAAATCCGAAAATTGAATATGGAAAATATTTTTATAGACATCAGCGTTATTGTCGTTTGTGCAGCTGTCATGGCTTGGCTCGCCACTTTAGGACGGCAACCTATTATCATTGCCTACCTCATTATGGGCATCCTGATTGGCCCATGGGGATTTGGGCTTATTCAACATGTTACACTAATCGATTCTATTGGCCAAATAGGTGTAACTCTTTTACTGTTTTTAGCCGGTATGGTCCTACATCCGAACAGGCTCTTTAAGCTCTTTCGGACCAGTACGCTTGTAACTCTCGCACATAGCACCATTGCCTGGGTTCTCCTTTTTATCTTGATGAGGCTATGCGGATTTAGCCTTCAGGAAAGCATGTATGCATCTCTTGCCTTTATATTTTCTAGTACTATCCTTGTGGTAAAACTACTACCCACTACGACTCTACATCAAAGGTATATGGGGTCTGTATGCATTGCGATTCTCATTATCCAAGACCTTTTAGCTGTCGGATTTTTAGTTTTTATACGGAGTAGCCATGAACATTCACTCCTTGAATTCGGTATGGCACTCCCGCTTAAGGCATTACTCCTGATTATATTTTCCATGGGTCTTGAACAATTCTGTTTGAGAAAAATGATGCGGCAATGTGATCGGTTCCATGAGGAATTATACATGTTATGTTTGGGATGGTGTTTAGGAATATCTGCATTGGCAAAAGAAATCGGTCTTTCCTACGAAGTAGGAGCTTTTATAGCAGGGTTGGCCCTGGCTCGAAGTCCTCTCTCTCGTTTTTTAACAGAAGGATTAAAACCCCTTAGGGATTTTTTCCTTATGTTTTTCTTTTTTGCATTAGGCGCAAAACTAGATTTGAAATTGGTCAAAGAATTATGGGTCCCCACACTCACCCTAGGCACCGTTATCTTGGTGACAAGACCCTTTATTTTCCAAATCCTATTCAAAAAGAATGGAGAACAAGGTAGTTTTTCAAAAGAAATAGGATTGAGACTTGGTCAAGCGAGTGAGTTCGGTTTGATTATCGCCGTTACCTTAGAGAGCGCTCAGCAAATTAGGTCCGAAGTGGCGCAGTTAATTCAAATAACTATCATTTTTACGATGCTGGTTTCTTCTTATATTGTGATTTCAAAGTGCCCTACCCCTTTAGGAACACACGTACGACTCAAGCAGGATTAGTTATCGAGATTCATTAACCTTAGACTTCTAGACCTTCGACTCTTGGTTATTAGGCTATATATTCGTCCGTAAATTATTTCCTTCGATTGTATCAATCTTTACCGACGATATCGTATTTAATCGTGCGTTTTGGGTCTGTACACGCATATAATTATCGCTAAGCCCTGAAAACAAACTATTCGCTTCTTGTCGTTCCCATAAAACAGGCAACATATTTCCAACCATCGACTTTCGATACGTGGCCGCTAACAAATCGGTCGTTGCCTTCACTTCCTTATAACGATGTTGTTTAACATCCCGCGGAATTTGATCGGACATCGTAGCGGCATCTGTTCCGGGCCTGGGACTAAACGTAAAAATATGTGCCCCTGCATAGTTCATTTGTTTTATAAACTCGATGCTTTCGCCATGCTCATCGTTTGTTTCACCCGGAAAGCCAACGATAATATCTGTGGTGATCGCGATGCCGGGGATTCCTTTGTACAATGCATCTATTTTTTCTGCATAAATATTCACATCATAAGATCTTCGCATACGGCGTAACACACTATCACTTCCACTTTGTAGACTCATATGTAGGTGTCGGCATAAACGGGGCTTGTAATCTGTCCACAACGTCATCCAACTATATTTAAAATTCCAAGGTTCTAAAGAAGATAAACGAACACGAGGAATCGGAGTCTCTTCTAAAATCCGTTCTAGCAACAACCCCAAATCTGTAGCCCCATCACCGTATGCTCCTCCATGAACACCCGTGAGAACTACTTCTTGGCATCCTTTTTGAGCCAACCCTTGAATCTCTCCAATAATCTCGTTTGCCTGTCGACTTTGAGAAGCGCCACGAGCAATCGTCGTTAAACAGAAACTACATCGAAGATTGCAGCCATCCTGAATCTTTACAAACGCACGTGTATGATCTAATATCAACGGATAAATCGGAAGACGACCTAAGGGCTTATAGTCCATCCCTAACGATAAACCATCCATCCCAAATTTTTCCAGGGTCAGCCCCACTAATCGTTCTTTATCCACATTCGAAACAATCAGTTCAGCTTGCGTAAATGCATCTGGAGTCACCTCGCTATGACACCCTGTTACAACCACCTTTTGTCCATGTCGCATGGGACGAGCGGCCCGACGTGATTTTTTCCCTGCTTCATCTGTAACCGTGCACGTATTCACGACCCGAATATCGGCCGACCTTTCATCATCTACCACTTCATGACCGGCCAAGATAAATCCTTGAGCCATGCGCTCAGCTTCGGCTTGATTAAGTCGACACCCTAATGTATGGAAATAGATTTTTATATGCTTCTTCCCTTTATCGTACACTTACTCATACTCTTTATTGGTTCATAATCCTCTATCATCGTAGACCCCACTTGTTTTTTCTAACCTTAAGTTATAGACTCTGAAACTATGTTTTCTCATGAAAAACTAAAAGTATACCAAAAATCATTAAAAGCAGGAGAATGGCCAAAAAAAACTAGCGTAGCAGAACCGCAACCTAAAGAAAATTTTTTGCCCACGAAACACACGAATGGACACGAAAAAAAGAAAAAAAGATTACATCTATATTTTTAGAACTCCTAAGCTCACGGACTCTTTGATTCATTACTCCAGGATTCCATCACTCCGATTTATTATTGGGTTTTCAAGAGGTTCATGTAGTGTACGATAAAGTAAAAAAACTAAACGACTTATTCATTTTTTTTAAAGAGTCAAAGGTCAAAAGTCAAAAGTCGAAGCTAGATCCAACCGATGCTTCGACTTTCGACCTTAGACCTAAATCAACATCCCCCTCCCCTGCACCCAACCGAACCGGACGTACACTCGTTATCACATTTTATACCACACTCATCTTCTTCACACTCGGTACAACATGGATCGCCATTCATCACCCTAAAACACAAGCGTACAAGCAAGGAAACCTCGTTCCACTTACACTCTGTACTGAAGTTATCAATGGACATAGCATTAAAGTCCAGAACCAAGACAAAGAAGAGATTGTTCATTTTCTCGGTATAGAAAGCCCAGGCGAAAACCCAACAAAGCTCTCCTCCCAATTAGATCCTAATAAAGAAGAACAGATCGCTCGTCACGCTCTTTTAGCATGGATCTATCACAAAAGGGTCCGTCTTACATACCCCCATGGTAAGCCTACTCATGATGAACGCGGACGACTTCTGGCGTATGTAGATATTTATGGTATTGATGTAGGAAAAAAGATGTTACAAGAGGGGCAAGCCATGGTCTCTGATAAACAACATCCCAAGTTTGATCTTTACAAAAAATTTGAGGCAGAAGCATATGACGCACATAAAGGTGTTTGGCGGCGTTGATTCTCACTCCACCACTCTATTTCTTCTTTTTTAGGGCGTTATCTCAACAAGACATCCATATATTTTCTCAGTTCTTGTTCCAGATTTCGATTTTCGTAACGTCGTATGCGTTCCTCTTGTCCCTGAATAATGGTCTGACGAAGTGCTTTATCCCCAGTGAGTCGTCCCATCATCTCGGCAATGTAATCAAACTTTTTTTCTTTAAAGAGTACACCCGCCCCATCTAAGGTTTCCGACACAGCACCTGCATCATAAGCAAGAATCGGAACTTTGTGGACCATCGCTTCAAGTAAAGGGATACAAAACCCTTCATGTTCGCTCATACATAGAAATAGATCTGTACATTGATAGCAGGCATTCAGTTGATCTTGAGGCATTGAACCTAGAAAGTCGACATGCTCTAGTTGTAAATCGCGAAGAAAGGTTAAAAGCAATGCATGATATTGTTCGGTACCGGCAAAGGAACCAACATGGATAAAGCGAGATGCGGGTTGGACAAACTTCTGAAAAAAATAAAAGGCAGACAAACAATCTTCCAATCGCTTGTTAGGAACACAACGACCTACAAATAGTATATTGATAAGTTCGTCATCATATTGTTTGAAGGTTTTTCGATGAGAGCGGACCCGTAGCTTCCCGAGGTCAAGGATCAGCGGGAGGACATGTACATTTTCATAGCCCAACGCGTTGAGTTCTTTGGTATTAAAAGCGCTATCGGCCATTACCAAATCAGCGGTTCCGGAGAGCTGTTTTACCTGTTCACGACCTGTAATCAAATGATGAGCGGTCTGTTCTTGAACACCCGCAAAAAATTCGGGCGGTGTGACATTGTGGTAAAGGATGGCTTTTTTGCAAGGAAGCTCAGCAAAAATTTGATTAACGGGTGAACCCATTGAAAGATGCAGGAGAACAATATCATCTGCGGTACACGCATCTCGACACTCAAAAACATCACCTGCTTCTTTACGTAGTTCCGGCAAGATTCGTTTGGCTTCAGAAAAAATAGTTGAAGCATAGCCCCACGACCTAAATATGTCGCGCATCACGAGCGCTTCATTGCTGATGGCATCTCCATGACTAAATCCTGCTACACATTGATGAATAGACGGCATAGGTTGTTATTAGTTATTTGTTCTTCGTTATCAGGACATTGCATAAACCTAGTACGGCTTTGCTACGCTAGATTCGTTAAGTGTTCCTGTTGTGTTAGTTATTCTTTGACTCGGTCAGTCAAAAGCGCTCAATAGCTTTTGTTCCACGTGTTCCCATGCATATTCTTTTATCACATAATTCCGCCCGTCTTGACCCATTTCTTTATTTAACCCTTTATTATTTAACAAAAGGTTGAGTTCTTGTTCAAACTCTGGATAGTTTTTAAACCATAATCCAGCGCCACTTCGTCGACATTGCCACTGAAGCACATCACTTTTTGCATGAACAAGCGCTGGGGTTTGGGCTAACCAAGATTCGAGCAGTACAATCCCAAAACTTTCGTTAACAGACGGATGAAGAAAGGCTCGGGCTCCGGCCATGGCTTCATGTTTTTCCTGTTCGGGAACAAATCCTACATCCAAAATATGGGGCTCTAATTCTGGGGGCGCATCAATCGGTCCGCTTCCGGTAAAGACAAGTTTAACATCTTGATGGGTACGCTGTCGAAAGGCCTGCATATAATCTATGAGTAAGGGCGTTCCTTTTAATGGCTCTCGACGACCTGAATATAAGACATAGGGTTTATCCAATTGATATCGATTCGCAAAGGCGGAGGGATCGACATGAAAAGGGCCTAGCCCCATTCCAACAATTGCACATTTTTCTTTTGGAATATGAAATAGACGGCATGCTAAGTCTTGTTCGGGTTTAGCGTTGAACAGAAATCCGGACACCGTTTCAAACATCTCTTTCATGAGATGGAGATAGGCAAATGGTTCATCATGTAGGCAAGGTATAAGAAAGGTCTTTTCGGGATGTATCTGACTCGCATAAAAAATGAGTCCGAATAGATAGGGGCCCATTATAAGCCGATCATAAGTACCACCATGATCACGAAGATGGTCGTAAAGAGCCTGACTATTAACACTGTTTCTGATCCAGGCTTTTTCATCGTCCTGCGTAAAATGCCCGCCATTGCTAATGGCGGTTTGTATACGAAGAAACGATGAAATGTCCCGATCTTCATCGACCGGAAAATACTCTACGGATAGTTTTCCCACCTGTTTTTTGCCCGGCGGCAATGTGTTTTCCCAGGTAAAATGGCTTTCTGCACAGGTCGTCAACAGGGTGACTTTTCGTCCTGTAGAAACAGTATGTTCCGCTAAGTTTCTAATCAGCGTCTCAGCGCCGCCAAGAACCCCTTCTTCAGAGAACCGCGGAACAATAAAAGCAATATGCTGTGTGGTACCCATTGAATTGTTTCTTGCAGGACGGCATCATGCCAAGCTCATAAATTCCTTATCGCCACAAAAAAAGCGGCCAATGGCTGTTTCATGTCTTTTGTGGCCATTCTTTCGAATTTTATCAGCTCTTTTCCTTTTCAAGTACCTCAATCCGGGCCTCAAGCTGTTTAATCTTAGCGGCATTTTTTTCGTCAACACCCTCGATCGCGGTGACAATTAATCCGTTCACCTGATTTTGTTGAACCCAAAGTCTATAGGTATAAAATTTGAGCAATTTCCAAACTATTTTTTTAAAGGCAACAAGAATGGGAGCAAATCCTTGGCGACGCTCTCTAATGTCAAAGTCGGATATATCGACAAAAACGGCATCACGTAAACATGTGAGATAAAATCCCAGAAACTGTTCTTCGTTCTTAAGATGGACAAGATTGCTTCGCTCTGCACGGGCAATACGGGCATCGGCATAAACACCTTCCTGTATCTTTTTTTCAACCGAAGCCTGGATGTCGGCCACTATTTTCTCCACATCTGTTTCGGAGGCGTTTATTTTAAATATAGATTGACTCGTTGTCATTAGTTCTACTTCGTATTTAGGCCCTGTCTGGCCAAAATGTCTGCTACCGCTCGAATATACTTCATTCGTCATGACTGAATCGTAAGCTTTATCGCACACTAAATTCGCCTGTATTCTAGTTGACGTCAAATGGAATAAAAGATAGAGATAACCAATAAAAATTTAATTTGGAGACCCATGAAAACAGTTCATCTATTTAGTTTTCTCTCGCTTTTTATACTCGTTCTAGAAAGTGGATGCACCACAACGCTCTCTAGAGATACGGTTTGGTCCCATGACCGGGAACTCACCCGTCAAGTCTTAGATCGTTTACAAGAAGATGACATTACAGACTCTGTATTATTTCAGGCCACTACAAAAGATGGAATTGTAACCCTCTACGGTCTTATGCCCAATCACCAGGTACGCGCACGTGCATTAAGCATTGTTCGCAGCATAACGGGTGTACAAGGCGTAATCGATCATACCGATTAGGTCTCTTCTCACCCTTTTTGTTTTTGCTCCGCGTCCTGATGGCGCGGTTGCTTCTCGATGGTTTCGTCTAGAGGCCCTTCCTGGCGTCCTCGCTTGAATTCGTTAATACTTTTACCCAACGAACGAGCTAGTTCCGGTAACCGTTTAGCTCCAAAAAATACGACCAATAATAGAATGACAAGAAGCAATTCTGGCCAGCCCGGTGCTCCTCCTGTTAACCATGCTAACATATATATTCTTCCTCTTTAGGTTAGGCCATCTTCGACGGCGACTTTTATCTTCGGGCACCCTCTCCACCATCACAATAACGCTGTGTAGGTATAGAGCCTGGAGTTTTAACCCCAGGCTATATGCCTTTGTCCCTTTGGGTCAATCCATATTGAAACTCACATACTTACGTATAAACTTTCTCCTTTTTATAGCAAGCCTGTACCGATAAAAAAATGATCAAACAGGATTTAACCAGGGGTGTAAGGGACAATTCTCGCATAAAGGTTTTGTTTTGCAGAACGATTTTCCTAATTGAACAATCAGGGCATGATATTCGTTATAGGTCTGGACGTCTTTGCCCATTTTACTCTCAAACAGGCGTGCAATCTCATCGTAAGAAGCATCAGAATGAATCCAGCCATGGCGAGATAAAAAACGTCTGGTATATGCATCTACAACGAAAACTGGTCGTTTAGCCGCATAAAGCAGAATGCTGTCGGCCGTTTCAGGACCGATCCCATGAATATGTAAAAGCACTTGACGAAGCAATGATGTTTCAAGGGTAAACAATTTTTCAAGTCGCCCTCCATATCCCCGAAAAACCGTATCAACGAATGCTTTAATTCTCTTTGCTTTCACGTTGAAATAACCCGCCGGTTTAATCCATTCGGCAATGGTCTGAGCGTTCTCCTGATGTAAGACATGTAGATTAAGCCCTTTCTCCTTTTTTAAACGCCGTATGACCTTTTCTATATTGGTCCAGGCTGTATTCTGAGTCAGAATAGCCCCGATAACAACCTCTAAACGTGTTCGTCCCGGCCACCAATGTTGCGGTCCAAACGACTCAAATAATGTTTTGTAGACCTCTGGTATGGGGACGTGTCTGTTCATTTCAAAAAGATCTATCAAAAGACCATAATCATAACAATCATCTGGATCAAAGCTCTTCGAAGAGAGCGCATCAGAACCCTCCACAGAACAGGATGGATTTCATTTGATAAAAGAATGTTAGATCTATCTTTGTTGAGGACAGGAACCTGTTTTTTTTGAAGTGGTTATTGAAACAAAGCGCGATATTATATCGTTGTTTCTATGGATCCTAAGCCACGAAAGACCGACTGTGGCAAAGCGTGTCCAACCATTTCTAAATCTGAAATTTTTCTGTAATTCCGCCAGCAATCGCTGGAATAATAGAGAGTTCGTCGCCATCTTTTAACGGCGTTTCTTTTCCTTGTTGGAAACGGATATCTTCGTCATTAACGTAGAGATTCACAAAGCGGCGCAACTCACCATGATCGTCACACACTCGTTCTTGTATACCCGGGAATTGGTTTTGTAGGTTTTGAATCGCTTCTTGTACGGTCTGCCCCTCTGTTTCAACGATTTCCTGGTCGTTGGTCAAACTTCTGAGCGGGGTAGGAATTCTTACGGTTATTGGCATGGTTGCTCTCCTTTATATATTATGCGTGTTTGGCTTGAGCTAATAATTCTTCAAATTCGTTCAAGCTTGGATTGATTGTTTGAGGGGCGCCGCAGTGTCCATCGACCGCTTCTTTTGTTTTAAGCCCGTGTCCTGTAATGCATAAAACAACGGATTCGTCGCGACTAATCTTTCCCGATTCAATAAGTCTTCGAGTCGCGCTAACGACAGTGCCCCCTGCTGTTTCCGCAAAAACGCCTTCACATTCTGCAAGCATTTTGATGCCTTCCACCACTTCCTGATCACATGGATTTTCCCCATATCCACCGGTACGATTTATCGTATTAATGGCATAATATCCATCTGCAGGATTCCCAATCGCTAATGACTTTACGATGGTGTCAGGTTTTCCAACCGGTCTAAAAATTTCTGTGCCCTCTTTTACGGCATTGATAATCGGTGAACATCCTTCAGGCTGGGCTCCATGGATTTTAGTGGGATGTTCAGAAACAAGCCCTAATTTTGTAAACTCTTTAAAGGCTTTGTCTATTTTGGTGATCAATGATCCTCCTGCCATAGGAACGACAATGTTATCGGGCAACTTCCACCCTAATTGTTCAGCTATTTCGTAGGCCATGGCTTTACTGCCCTCAGCATAAAAAGGTCGGATATTGATGTTTACAAAAGCCCACTTATAACGCCCTCCAATTTCACTGCAAAGACGATTTACTTGGTCATAGGTGCCATGGATTCCAACCAGGTTGGTTCCATATACAAGCGTTCCTAACACTTTTCCGGGTTCAAGGTCAGCCGGAATAAAAATATAACTTTTAAGTCCTGCACTCGCAGCGTTTGCCGCAACGGAATTAGCCAAATTGCCAGTGCTGGCACACGCAACTATATCATATCCAAACTCTTTAGCGCGGGACAAAGCCACGCTAACAACCCGGTCTTTGAAAGAGAGAGTGGGATAGTTCACGGTATCATTTTTAACCCAAACCTCCCTTACACCTAACTGTTTAGCTAATCGATCCGCCTTCATCAAAGGTGTATACCCTACATAAGCCCCAACCGTAACTTCGCCTTCAATGGGAAGAAGTTCACGATAACGCCACATCGTGGGAGGTCGCGACTCAATGCACGCTCGGGTTAGAATAGGTTGTATGGCCTCATAATCATAATTGATTTCTAAAGGGCCGAAACAGAATCCACAGACATGAATGGGGTCAGGCGGATAGGCCTTCCCACATTCCCGACATTTTAATCCAGTAAAAAAACGTGTTTTAGTTTTCATATATCTCTCCTTAATACTGGGCGCAAAAAAAACCTCTTCATCCTTCCCATCGGGGAGTTCAGAAGAGGAACATAAAAAAGTCTCTTCTCATCTCTCCCCGAACACAATTACGGAGCAGGATTTAGCACCTTGTCCCCCGTTTATTCGAGGCGGTTGCCGCAGCTTCATCGGGCCAGTCCCTCCGCTGCTCTTGATGAGTAATCTATAAAATCTATGATCTACGATAACAAATAGGTTTTTGGTGTCAATATAAAAAAATTAAAAAATCTGAGAATTGTAATATTAAATGCCCAAAAGAAGATATTGTAAAACAGGAGTGTTCCATGCCGAAATCTTCTAGATTTAAAAACTCGACAGAAGACAAAAAAAGGAGAAAGACATGGAACAAATCAAGAGTAGTATTCATCCCCGAAAAGGCAAGCATTTGACACAGAAAGAACGGATCATGATTGAAACAATGCTCAAAAACCCAGGACGTCCTTTGGAGATAGCCAGCTATCTGGGAAGGCATCGTCGAACCATAGAGCGCGAAATCAAACGTGGGGAGGTAGAGCATTTCGATACAGAGCCGCGAAAGAAGAAAGCATACAGCAGTGATCGAGCCCAGGAACTTCATGATCTAAATGCGACGGCCAAGGGACCTGAGCTTAAGCTTGGAAAGCATCATGAAACGGCCGTGTTTATCAGCGAGCACATTCTTGTTCACAAACGCTCACCCGATGTGGTTGCTCCTTTGCTTAAACAAGAGCAGAGACCTGCAGCGGTGAGTACAAAAACGCTGTATACCTATATTGACCAAGGTCTCATCCCGGGGGTGAGCAACGAGTCCCTATGGGAAAAACGAAAACGGATAAAACGAAAAAGACGTGCTATTAAGCGGGTTAAAAAGCAACATGCCCGAAGGACCAGTATCGAAAAACGACCTAAGACCGTAGAAAAACGCGAGGAATTTGGGCACTGGGAATTGGATTTGATCGTCGGCGGAAAAGGAACTTCAAAACCGGTTTTAATGACGTTAGAGTGCTTCACGACTGAGGTGTCGCGATGTAGCACGAAGAAAACCAGCTGATTACGTCGTCGGGAGAAACCTCTTCGAACGCTTGTGTGATCGCTTCAGATAGTTCCTGCTGACTGCGGGCTGCAAGGCTGCCCAACCGATTCTTTATCTTGTCCCACATTTTTTCAATGGGGTCGGAACCGGGGCTGTAGGGTGGAAGGAATCTTACATGGGCCCCACATGACTCAATGAGTTCAATGACCTTGGGATTGTGATGGACGCGAAGATTGTCCATGATGACGATATCTTCAGGTGAAAGAGTCGGGAGAAAAACCCGGCGAATATATTCTTCAAAAACAGCCGTGTCTGTCGCCCCCTCCCCCTCCATGGCCGCTGTTGTTCCGTCCAGGCGGACCGAAGAAATCAAGGTAGTGGTACACCAATGTCCATAAGGCGTTTTGGCAAAAAGCCTGTTCCCGCCCAACGCCCGGCCCCGCAGACGAGTCATATTCGTTTTCGCCCCGGATTCATCAATAAAGACAAGGCGACTTGGATCAAGTTTGGCCACCTCTTGGATCCACTGCTTTCTCAAGAGATTTACATCCGCCCGGTCTTGCTCGCTGGCGTGAAGCGTTTCTTTTATACCGGCAGCCCAACCGATTCAACGCCCGCTGTACGGCCATGATCGATCCCTTCACGCCGCTCATGTTCTTGAGTTCTTCAAGCGTTGCATCGGGATGTTTGCCCCCCAGTTGAGCCAACGCCTTGAGCTGCTCGCTGTAGAGGGCCTGACGATGCCCACGCGGTCGGGGAGCGGTCTGTCCGGTTTCGTTGAAACGAGAGAGCCCACGCTGAAACGTTCTAAGATCTACACGATAAGAAGATGCGATATCGGCCTGGGAACCTTTGCCCATTTTGTAGGCATCTATCGCACGCCGCCGGATTTCTGCTGTTGCTATACTCATGTCATGGAGTATAGATCTTCTAGAGAGGCATTTTAATCGTTAAATGCTCTAACGACAAACTTCTCAAGCGAATCATGAAGGAAGCGTTCTCGTCGGATGAAAATGCTCTCTTTGACGAAGAGCAGTACAAAGTGAAGACCGAACGCATATGGACAATCAGGGAGATGATCCGTCTCGCGAAGGAGAACGCTTTCCATTTATCGGAAATGGATTGGGAAATACTGTATGCGCCACCAAACAAGACTTTCCTAACAACGGATGACCCATTCTTCATGCAGCCGCCGAAGGATCACCCGAAGTCTGGGTTCTACAGTGGATTTAGCATCTTGACACCCGGAGCCGTGAAAATTCTACCGCTGTCCGCAACGGCGTGTCTCATTATGCATGATGAATGCAAACGCATTGTGTATCGAGATATCGATTCTGATGAAACCCGACAGATCAACCTCTGCCTGACGGACACGTGCTATCAGATGGTTATCAGCAGGGATGAACAGCTTGGTCGCAAAGACGGGTATCGACAAAAGAGATTGGGAGTCGCCGGTAACCGTTTCATGAGAACGGCTTCCGGCTGCGAAAGCGTTGGGGGTCAAGTAGTACCAGGGTATTGTAAAGTCTTTTTCCCTTAAAAAATTTTGGCAGAGTTGATCTGTGCGGGCCGCTTGATTCCGGTATCAAGACGGGTGGATTGTAAAATTAAATGCCGCAAAAAATGGACCTGAGAGCTTCTGTTCATGCGGCGATCTCCAAATCGAAACACTCCTGTGCGGGTTTGTATTCTAGGATCTTGCGAGGATAGTTGTTAATCCATTTTTCAATCTCACCAATACGGTCGATGGTATATTTTCCGATGTTGTCTCCTTTGGCGACGAAACGACGAACCATACGGTTGGCATTTTCGTTGGAGCCTCGTTCCCAGGAAGAATACGGGTGAGCATAATAGAGTTTAACACGTCTCTTTTTGCTAAATCCGGAACGTTCCATCTGCTCCACGTCGAGAAACTCGCTCCCGTTATCGGCTGTAATCGACTTGAACATCGATCTGAATGGGCCAACTCCCATCGATCTTTCGATCGCTTTGAGGGCCTGCAGAACCGATGCCTGTGTTTTATCCGAAAGTTTTCTCACCCTTAGCATTCGGGTCTTTCTTTCTACTAACGTCATTAAAACCGGTTTTGAAGTTCCTTTTCCGCCGACGATCAAATCCAATTCCCAGTGCCCAAATTCCTCGCGTTTTTCTACGGTCTTAGGTCGTTTTTCGATACTGGTCCTTCGGGCATGTTGCTTTTTAACCCGCTTAATAGCACGTCTTTTTCGTTTTATCCGTTTTCGTTTTTCCCATAGGGACTCGTTGCTCACCCCCGGGATGAGACCTTGGTCAATATAGGTATACAGCGTTTTTGTACTCACCGCTGCAGGTCTCTGCTCTTGTTTAAGCAAAGGAGCAACCACATCGGGTGAGCGTTTGTGAACAAGAATGTGCTCGCTGATAAACACAGCCGTTTCATGATGCTTTCCAAGCTTAAGCTCAGGTCCCTTGGCCGTCGCATTTAGATCATGAAGTTCCTGGGCTCGATCACTGCTGTATGCTTTCTTCTTTCGCAGTTCTGTATCGAAATGCTCTACCTCCCCACGTTTGATTTCGCGCTCTATGGTTCGACGATGCCTTCCCAGATAGCTGGCTATCTCCAAAGGACGTCCTGGGTTTTTGAGCATTGTTTCAATCATGATCCGTTCTTTCTGTGTCAAATGCTTGCCTTTTCGGGGATGAATACTACTCTTGATTTGTTCCATGTCTTTCTCCTTTTTTTGTCTTCTGTCGAGTTTTTAAATCTAGAAGATTTCGGCATGGAACACTCCTGTTTTACAATATCTTCTTTTGGGCATTTAATATTACAATTCTCATTCATCGGAATGAGAAACGTTCCTCTTGACACCGGGTTCATAAAGGGGTGGACAACTTGTCCATTGAAGAGAAGAAAGATTTTTACAGCCTGCTACCCTGGTTTCTAAACTTTTTAAACAGGCCATTCAAAAAACGGAGCTTCAGAATCGACGAGAACACATTTTCTTGAGTGGCCCTATACGATTATTCATCCTTCCGGAAATGCCGTTTTCAGGGCCTGGAATCATTCCCATCAAAGTCTCCAACCCTTGGCCATCAACAGTGGTAAAAGCTCCATCCTCTAGATCGGTCCTCAAAAAACCATTCCATCCATTGGGAAAAAAGGGCTTAAAAAAGGTCAAGCCAGGAAAAAAAAGAGGGAAGAAATTGAAATTCATTCTCTGGAAATAGAGTGAATCTCGTATTCCAATCGCTATACCCATTAAGCTAGGAGAAACTACGCTCTAGCACCCAACGTTTCGGAATGACAACCCATCTTTAACTCCTTTGCTAATTTTCAACCTTCCGGTTCCATTTTCTTTCTACATGTACCAGATCTCTCTTTTTGTACAATTTTCGCTGCGTGTCAGCTGTAGTGCTACTTCGCCTCTTCCTTCTTACCCAAAAAGCCTGACACATCTCCGAGTAGCTTTGACGCACCTTCCTGAACTTTACTGCCAATATCCTTAGCTGCATCTCCAGCCACACCAACCGCATCGGCTATATTTTCAAGTCCTTTTCCCACCACTTCTTTTTCCAAAAAATCACCGGCCGAAACGACCTTAAGAATGCTTTCATTAATCGCAGAAAGAACCAGCGTAATAATATCTTTTATCGAACTCCCTTCACCTTCTTTACCAATATCAGTAAGATGGATGGCCGGTAATAAAATCGTAAGCACTTTACCTCCCAAAATTTTCATGCTCAGATTTACCTGCGCCCCTTCAAGCAAAAAATCAGTGATTATAAGCTTTTTGCCAGGTTCTTCTTCCTTGGATTCGGAAGATTTTTCATCCGCCTCTTCGTCATCTTCCTCCTTAGAGGGACTGTCTGATTCCATTTGCTCCAGCAGTGCTTGAATGTTGTTCCCTTTTAGAGAAGTCTCAAATGTAATTTCAGGATCCCGAATGTGAATCTTCTCAATCTCAATCGTATCGGACAATATCGATCCGACCTTAATCTTTATATCAAACTCATTAAGCTCAAACATGCTGGGCGTTTTGAATCCTTCCGGATTCCCCACAAACAATTTTTTTAGATTCACCTCACCTTCCAACAAAGAAAAATCCGCATTTTCTAGTGTAATCGGAACCCCTGTGACCTTTGGACCCATCGTTTCAACACTCGTCTTAATAATCGGTCCCATAAACAAAGTTATAATGACCACCACCAGAACAATAAGAACAATAAAAATGCCTACAATCGACTTAATCAACTTCATCATTTTTCTCATAATTTCTATTTAGTTAGATAACCGATTTTTCTACACCATTTCTTTAAACCTGCTCATTTATATACTTTTTTGATGAATGATGTAAACTTTTAATAACGGTTGGAGAGGGTGCCCGCATGCCACCATCTACGCTTGAGTTTAGGGTGTATTATCGCTCACGTCACAATACCAATCGGTTCCATCATAAACACAAGACATGTGATCACCAACAGAAGCACTCCAATCTACCCCACCATTTCCCTTTAGATTAGAAGCCGTAAAATCAAAGGCGGTGTTGGCATCAGCGATAATGACTTTATAAGAGGTGCCAACAACTCCATCACTAAAGTTTGAAATCGTCGTGGGAGTCGTATTTACAGTCTTAAGAGTAAACGCTTTATAGACACTAGGGGTAGAATCACCATCCTCTAAAGAAGGAATAGTGGTTTGTATTTCATCCGGTTCGGTTTTGAGTGCTCCTAAACTGTTTGTACCTCCAAAAAACACTTGCGCGTTATCCTTATAACAATAATCCTGATAACAATCTATACGCCGATTGCTTCTATCCAAGTGCCCACCTATAGATTGATGGGTTCCAAATGCGTAAGGGAATCCTCTAACTAGATTGTTCGCATAATATAAGAATTTTGTTGATCTATAATCCCTACACTATGCAGGTCGGCAATGCTACCGACACCTGCGCTGGCAACAATATTCGTTAGGGACTCTAATAAGATAATCGAATTATTGGCGATCGTTCCCGAAGGAACATACGCTGCATGAATTCCGTACTGCGTAAATCCTGATCCGCTATCTTCAAGTAAAGTTTCAAAAAGAACGGTGTTATCTTTAACCGTCACATGGCCCTTTGATGCAGTCACAGTAATTCCTTCTCCTCCAAGTGGGAAATATACATAATTCGCGATAATTTTTGGATTTTCACTCTTTTCCGCTGCTTCTAGTAAACGCGTAAAAATACCAGAGGGATTTCTTATAATTCCGCTGGAACCGTATGCAGCATTCATTTGAATAATGTTGTTAGCGATTAAAACATTCCCAATATCACATCGTATACCCCACCCTCCATTTATAGGCCAATCTTGTTCAACTTTATTCCCAAATATAATGGTAGGGATCGACAAAAACCTTTGTTGTTCACTCGGAGACAGCGATGATATCACATCCCCTATGCTGCCAGGGAAAATAATACCTTCAAACGTAAAATTTTTAACGACATTGTCAGCAATTAGCCAACCCGCAGAATGCCCAAAGACGAAACCGTCTTTAGCGCTTGGGGTGTATTGAACATCATCTTCTGGTAAATCTACATATCCGTTAAAATAGTTACCAATAACCTGCGTATTTTCGGTAACGCCTTCGATCAGTCCACCAGCAAGCCCAGACGCATTGATGAAAGACCATATGCCAACATTAGGAAGGCCACCAGCGCCCGTACCTCGGATCGAAAGATTTCCATGCTGGGCTAAAAATCTGTTATTTTCGATCAAGCAACTCAGTGATCCTCTAAGCTCTATATCTCTATTGAGATTTCTAAACTCACAGCTTTTTATAACAGCCCGAGGATTCAATGATTTTTTCAGAGCAAAAGACAGCGCTCTGGTAGAATCTGTTGGAGAAGACAGCGCTGTACCTAGAGGACCTAATGCATAAGTAGGCGTACCGTTTGTGTCTATGCTGGCAATAGGATCAATTAACTCGAAGGTTAGATCATCAACAATCACTTCTTCATACCCGTGTGCAAAATCTATAAAAGCAATATATGACCCAATCCCATCATAGGTTGGATACGAAAATACTCTGGCATTATCTCCAATAATTTTTATACTCCGTCCATTAGGTGCACTATCATACCGGGTGAAAGGAACAAGTGTCTGTCCATTCGTATTAGGTTTTAAATGGAGGGCCCCACAAATTTTGAACCTTTAACAATGTCCTGAATCCGTCAGCTATCGTTTCGGAAGGCGTTTTGGGGCTCAAAAGTTGAAAACTTTTTCCTTGAGATGCTCGCTTTTGGGCGGATTCGGACCGGCAAGTATCACCCTGATGAATTTTTTGAGCGTACAGGTCAGATTCACTCTGATTTGACCATTTTGGGGCGTAGGCCTCCTTGGGCAGTCGCCTTAGAGTATTGTTAAAGGTGCACGGAGGGCTATGCGAAGGAATGGGCAATATCTTGTATCACTTCAGACCAGCGACAACGCTTGCCAAAGTGAAGTTCAATTCGTCCGGCGTGGCGGACCAATCGAACCGCGCAATAAACGATATTTTTGAGAACCGTTTTGATTCGCCAGCGCGGGATGTTGATTTTCTGCGGGGCAAGCCCAGCCCGTTTGATGACCTCTTGGCCAAGATGGCGCAATAGGTTGAAGGCCACCATGGCGCATAACAGAATAATCTTATTGGCACAGAGTCTCCCCGAAGGCAATCGCTCAACATCAAGATCGCTTTTGAGTTCACTGTGGTACTGCTCGCTGGGGCCATGTCCATGATAGAGATCTAGCACCGTCTTGGCACGACAAGAGAGGTCCGTCCACCAGGTGTTTACCTCAAGTTTAGGAACCAGAAGTTTCTGACCATCGATATCGATGGTGCGTTCAATCACTTCGAAGGCCACCGGGACACAAGGGCGGTTTTGGTCGCCACCGGGATGGAAATGATCGAAAAAGCCTGTGTAAACGTTCTTGCCTTCACGACTGTCTTGTTTGTCTTCAACTCGGCGTGCAAGGGCCAGCATTTGTTCAGGACATTCGCGGCGAGGATTTCGCTTTACGATAAAATAATGATCCCCAAAAGCGTCGAAGTTATCGGCCGCAGCGTTGCCACTATCAAGCCGAAGCAAACATTTTCCACCCAGGCCCAGGGTTTGGAGCGTTTCAACGCTGCGGGCAATAAACGCGGTCGTTCCCGACTGACAATGTTGTTTACCGGGTCGAAGTTCGCACTCAAGCATGTGGCCTTGAGTGCCCACATAGGCAAATATCGGGGCGTAACCATCATGGCCCTTCTAGGTGTAGGAAACGCCTTCTTTCGAAGAGCCTGAGTGATCCAAAGGGCTCACATCGATATCGACGGGAACAAGATCAAGCCCTTCGACATCTACCTAGCCAAAGGGGCCCGAGGAAAGAAGTTCGGTGTTGAGTTTGCGTAGCCCCACATGGGTTCTGGCTGGGGGCAGGTCGTCGGAACGACATCGGAACACCGGCTCAGAGGCTACCTTTTTAAGTCCAAAGGCATTCATAAAAATCTCATCACCCCGGTACAGGTCGATATCATTGAAATCGGTTCGACCGTTGCAAAGTAAGCCGATCTGGGTAAGGAGGATCTCCCGATCAGAGATCGCATCGGAGCGGCGTGGTTGAAAATTGGAGGGAAGAATCCGTTGAGCATGATCCTCAAGCAGTAGGCCGCAAAGATGATTTCCGCTTGTGCTGTTGAGTTCGCCCTTGCCAGTCTTTATTTTATATTGTTTCATATACATACCTGTTGGGGTGGGGTTGTTTGTTTGAATACGGGTATGCTACCCGCTTTAGCCCAACAGGTAATGAAAAATCGTCAGATTTTGTCTGACGGATTCAGGTACTTATAATAGGCTATCGCTCTCGTATACTTTGAGGTGATGAACAGCAAATTTTCAGGTTGGCAAACCATTGGCAAAAAGATGTTGAAGTTGCGGATTATACATTCAGATAATGAAATATATCTGCTATACGTCGGATAGGGTAATCCCGATGGCAATACCACATACGGCCAATCTTCAAAAGGGAGAAGGATCAAGATTTATGTACCAGAAAACCAAGTGAGTATAACGACAAGAGAAGGGCTGCCATATCAACCCATGCGATTCGCCAAGAAAATACTTGAATTTCGGGAACGCATTTACGTGAGTATGGAAAACTTAGAAGGCATCCTGAATCATGAGTTTTCAATTCGACCAGCAAGCGACATCTAGTGCAAACAGGGTCAACAAAAAGATTCAGTGAAGAAAAAACCCACGCCATGTCTTAGTCGACTCAGGCTCCTGAGCCTCGTTCTTCTCTGCGGTTGTGGGAGCAAAGATATCGAGCTCGACGAACTGGCACGAGCTGGCCATAGAGTAGAGGGCCCGAAGGTTTTTCCAGTCTTCGCCGACAAGACTGACTTCGAGCCCCTTGCGGATCCCCGTCCGGAGGACTGGCTACTCGGACCGGGCCGGGACGAGCGTCCTCAGACCTCTACAGACTACGTCACTGGTAATCCGGTTCGCGCCTCGACACAATGGCGGCGGGTCGTTCTACAGCCACTGGGCCAATTCAATCCAGGAGATCAGGAACTCCTCGAGTCGTTCCGTGGGTTCGCATCGCTTTTTTTTGTTTGTCCGATCAATCTAGCTAAAGTCCTCCCCCTACCGGCTTCGAGACGCCGGGAACGGATTCAAAATCAGGGGTCGTTCGAGAAGAAGCGGGTCCAGCACCACACGAAGACGACCATGGAAGAGGTCCTCGCACACAAGATCGGAGATATTTTCAGCATAGAACATTGTCTCCACTATCGATCTGGTCTGGAACCGGGGATGGGATGCATTGGATTGGTACCGGGATCTCGAACGTTTCTACCGCGAACAGCCTCTGGAAAGGGAGGCAACCTGGTATGCGCAACGGATGAAACGCTTGGACAGCTAGGCTGAGGATTTATCTTTACCTGATACGTCAAACTGAGATGAGAGGGCCGCTTGACATAAAGCGCGCAATATATTATACTTATCCTAACCGTTGAACCTACGTCATGATAAATATCGATAAGTACTCGTTCGTACTCGGAGTCATAGCTGGAACAGGTATTCTTGCCCTCCTCCACTGCGCTTTCCTCCTCCTAAAGCCCTGGCGACACGCTTTCTTCTCCGGAGCGCCCGTTCCGCTTGCATTCATAATAGGAATGCGATTCCGGGAGTCTCCACCGATGTTACTGATCGAGGCATACACCAAGCTGATGAAGCTTGGCGTCTCTGTTACTATCGACGAGGTCAAAATGGTCTATCTGACAGACAAGTTTGCAGCATCGACACCAAACGCCTTGGCAAAGCTTGTTCAAGAACACCCAGCAATAAAGAATAAAAAAGAGGTCCAACAAAAAAATTCAGAACAAGCGGGACTGACTGTCGCTGAGATCCGATGTCCGGCGAAGCGAGAAATCGGAGGAAAAACTATGGATCAGAATTTTACTAAATTGGCTTTCACAGATAGTGTGAAAAAAGCCCAGGAACACTATGGTTCTCGAATATCATATTCCCGCACGGAAAAGTCGGGCGACCGCTATGTTTTGACTAAAATAGAGACTCAGTTCATTGAATCTAGGGACAGTTTTTTTATGGCTACAAGAGGAGAGAATGGGTGGCCTTATATACAGTTTCGTGGCGGGCCAAAGGGCTTTCTCAAGATTATCGATGACACGACACTCAGCATGGCTGATTTTCGTGGAAAATCGACAATACATCAGTGTCGGCAATATTAATTCGACTCAGAAAACATCCCTTTTCCTTATTGACTACCCATCGCAACGACGGCTTAAGATTTGGGCAACATCCGAAGTAATTGATGCACATCAAAATCAGGCGTTATTAGCAAAATTAAGTGTGCCCGGCTACAAAGCAGTCATTGAGCGCTTAATTCTTTTCGAAATTCAGGCATATGACTGGAACTGCCCTCAACATATAACACCGCGATATACGGCTGAAGAAATTGAGCAAGGGATGGTCGGGCTCGATTCAAAGCATGCCAGAAATCAATCTTTGTCTAGTTGAATGATTCTAACACCCGATCTAATAGACCCTCGTGAACGACTGCGTATACATTCTACACGAACCGATCCCTGCCGATCGATTCTCCAAATGGGGATATCTCGCTCTTTGAGTCCCTCGGGGATCAGTCCTTTATTTATTACTGCATATGTAGGCATGACCATGTTTATCCATGTTTCAGAACAGGTATTGGGATTGTTCCCGACCACAAGGACAGAAGCTGCAGGTTCTATTCTATGCTCCAGGATATCTAACTCTACGGTTTCTCCAGCACCTCCCATAATAAGGATCGAGCCCCCTTCACGCGCAACACGTATGGCAAGGGAGGCATCATCTGCTTTTTTATAATCGCGACCTTTGTGTGGATATAAAAATTCGCAGGCAATATCGCCTCCCAGTTCAACCCGATCTCCCGCATGAAACGTTCTAATCTCAAGTCCATATTTCTTAGCTTTCTCAAGAAGAGCACGATAGGTCTTGGATCTACCTTTAAAAGAGGGACACCACAACTCTTTAATAGGCATAGCCTCAAGCAGTTTGAATGCACCTCCATAATGTTGACTACCTGGATGCGTTAAAACTAAAGCGTGCAGCTGATCTACCCCTTGCCGTCTTAAATGCCGCAGTACTTTCCAGGCTGTAAATCGTGGTCCAGCATCAACTAACACGTCACCTGATCCCAGAACATTCAAAAAAGAAGCTTGTCCACGACCTACATCTAACACATCTACAGACGTGTCGTCATCGATTATATGCTGAACCATCCCGCTGGCTAAACCCAATACAATCAAAACGCACACACATCTACGGATCATTCCTCGAGTTGAAATAATCAAAATAAGACCTCCCATACCAGCAGAGCACCCATCCCTAAGAAGGTGACTGCACAAAACTGTGCCCCCCGGGAATTTCTGAAATCATTTCGATCCATTTAATCAACATAGAAATAAAAACTTGATTCGCATGATTAAAGACCTCACCCCAAACCCCTATCATGAATCCAGACAACAAACTAAGACATCCGGTAAAGACAATTAAAAAGGCCATCGGTATCACCAAAATGTTTCCGATTAAGGCAATCGGCGAAAATAAATTAAAATACTGAGCGGTTAAAGGAGTAGCGCTTAACTAGGCGGCTATTGAGGTAACCATCAGTCCATTAAACCAAGTGATTATTTTTTGGAAAACGAAGGTCTCTCCTTTTACCGGTGTAGGTAACGACCATGGATCGGGCTTAAAGAATTTAGGGAAAAACTAGGTAAGTGGACGATATAAAAAAAGTAAACCGGTCACGACAACAAACGAAAAGATAAATCCTGGTGCGATAAGCTCCTTAGGACTTACGAGAATTATGAATACAGCTGCTAAAGCGAGTGACGAATAAGCATCTGATCTTCTTTTGAATAAATAGGCAGACCAGTATACAAGCGCCATCACACATGCACGTATGGCACTCGCTTTCATTCCTGTAAGGAGAACATAGAAGATTAATATAGGCGCAAGGTATAAAACCCATTGATAACGCGAAACCCCTGCGGCCTTAAAAACAGCCATGAAGAGTATAGCCATAATTCCAACATGAAGTCCGCTAATCGCAAAGATATGCATGGTTCCTGTTGCCGCGAATTTTTCATGTAAGTATCGAGGCAATTCGTTGCGATATCCCAACAATAGAGCTTGTAAAAGACCTATATGTTCAGGATACGATTCGAGCCCTTTGGCTAAAATGTTTGCACAAACTCGACGTCTTCGAAGACCCCACGATACAATCCATGATCCATGCCCCCCCGATAATCGATACGTATTTTCAGAATGGACGTCTATGCTCAAAGAAGGGGTTCCGATGTTTCTGGCAGAGAGATTTTTTTTTAAGAGTCCACTAAAAAGATATCGATCACCATATTCTATGAGATCCACCTTTTTGTTTGACCACCATTTCCCGGTTATGATTCCCCGCGCTTTTTGCCAGTGTCCATCTCGCTGTACGCCTTCAACCTGAATGGAAAATTCCCATTGCTTTTTTTTTAGAGCATTTAACGATTGAAATGCCTCTTTAGAAGATCTATACTCCATGACATGAGTATAGCAACAGCAGAAATCCGGCGGCGTGCGATAGATGCCTACAAAATGGGCAAAGGTTCCCAGGCCGATATCGCATCTTCTTATCGTGTAGATCTTAGAACGTTTCAGCATGGGCTCTCTCGTTTCAACGAAACCGGACAGACCGCTCCCCGACCGCGTGGGCATCGTCAGGCCCTCTACAGCGGAAAGCAGCTCAAGGCGTTGGCTCAACTGGGGGGCAAACATCCCGATGCAACGCTTGAAGAACTCAAGAACATGAGCGGCGTGAAAGGGTCGATCATGGCCGTACAGCGGGCGTTGAATCGGTTGGGCTGCCGGTATAAAAGAAACGCTTCACGCCAGCGAGCAAGACCGGGCGGATGTAAATCTCTTGAGAAAGCAGTGGATCCAAGAGGTGGCCAAACTTGATCCAAGTCGCCTTGTCTTTATTGATGAATCCGGGGCGAAAACGAATATGACTTGTCTGCGGGGCCGGGCGTTGGGCGGGAACAGGTTTTTTGCCAAAACGCCTCATGGACATTGGTGTACCACCACCTTGATTTCTTCGGTCTACCTGGACGGAACAACAGCGGCCATGGAGGGGGAGGGGGCGACAGACACGGCTGTTTTTGGAGAATATATTCGCCCGGGTTCTTCTCCCGACTCTTTCACCTGAAGACATCGTCATCATGGACAATCTTCGCGTCCATCACAATCCCAAGGTCATTGAACTCATTGAGTCATGTGGGGCCCATGTAAGATTCCTTCCACCCTACAGCCCCGATTCCAACCCCATTGAAAAAATGTGGGGCAAGATAAAGAATCGGTTGGGCAGCCTTGCAGCCCGCAGTCAGCAGGAACTATCTGAAGCGCTTACACAAGCGTTCGAAGAGGTTTCTCCCGACGACGTAATCGGCTGGTTTTCTTCGTGCTACATCGCGACACCTCAATCGTGAAGCGCTCTAGTTCCCCCCTTTCTTTAACCGTAGGAGAAAGGTTTATCATCCCCACCAGTTCTACGTATTCTCTGGGCCTATTGATAAGAATGCCTAATTCACGGCTGGATACATTCGTGACGTGTAGTTGGGCCCATAAGCCTGTTAAGAGGATTAATCCAACATGCAATAAAATACAGGACAAAGGATGACGGAACAAAAGAAGTACGAATAATATACACGTCCAAGCAAGAATAAATAAGAGCGGAACGTGAAGTGGAAAATGTAGGCCACAGAAGGTTCCGACAATACTACTGACAACAGATCCCATCATCGGGCGAGGCATCACAGACCGTGTAGAAGAAGATCCGATATGGGCGGAGGAAGTCACAAGAAATTTGTAGAACCCAAATATTCTACCTGGATCCGTCAGTTAAACGTGGGATTTCTGTGCGAATGCTTTGGAGGCAAAAGGTTGCAAAAAAACGCAGGCGCACCCGCTGGGTGCGTCGAGGCTTTTTTGGTTTTCCTTTTGGCTTAAATGGTTCGTGCAGAAAACCGCGTTTAACTGACGGATCCAGGTTCTACTCTTTTTATGAAATAGTTTTGTTCAAAGAAACGTTTAGAGGACGATGGGTTCCGACTTCAGACGCTTGTAATAGACTCTGACGAACAAATTCTTTTGCTTGACCCACAGCATCTTTCATCAAGTCCCGACGAGCCAAAAAAGCTGTTAAAGCCGCCGAAAATGTACTCCCCACGCCATGGGTTTCAAGAGCCTCTACACGAGGTGCTGTAAAGATATAATTCCTCGCCTTCATCATAGACAACGTCAACGACGTTATCTTCGGGCAAATGACCTCCTGTAAGCACACAAGCGACGCCATAATGACCTCCAATTTTACAAGCCGCCTTTTTTTGGTCTTCTTCTGAGGAAATAGAGTAACCTGATAGAAGCTCTGCTTCCCATATATTCGGGGTTACTACACGTGCAAGAGGCAAAAGATGATCACACAAAGCGGCCAGGGTATCTTCCTGAAACATCAGCTTTCCAGAAGCTTCTACCATCACAGGATCTACTACAAGAATAGGAATGCCTTCGTGTACATCTTCTTGGGCAACAGCATGTATTATATCCGCTGAATATAACATGCCTGTTTTTGCAGCTCGCACAGGAAAGCTATCACATACCGCTTGAATCTGTTGAGTCACAATTTCTGTATCTAAAGATGTAACGGCCATAATAGCTTCTGGGTTTTGTGCGGTTACACATGTAATAGCGGAAGTGCCATATACATTCAAAGCTGAAAAAGTTTTTAGATCAGCTTGAATGCCTGTTCCACCTCCACTATCAGAACTAGCAATCGTAAGGACAACAGGAAGAGAATCCGTTTGTTGTGTTTCTTTTTGATTCATACGCCTAGCTTAGAGATACATGCTAAACTGTCAAGTTTGGTATCATGAATATTCATTATCTGGCCTGAATCCGTCAGTTAAACGTGGGATTTCTGTGCGAATGCTTTGGAGGCAAAAGATTACAAAAAAACATCGGTGCACCTATAGGGTACATCGAGGCTTTTTTGGTTTTCCTTTTGGCCCAAATGATTCGTACAGAAAACCGCGTTTAACTGACGGATTCAGGTCTGAGTCTAAGGTTGTGGCCGAGCTCGAATATACACGTCTTCACCCATTTTTTTTACCTCTACAAAGTTTAGTTTTGGTGCTACATCAAGGAGCCAGCCTTCAGAGGCTTCGACTCCAACGACCCCTTTCCCGAATACACGGGGAGCAATAAAAAGGTTATATTCATCGACCCATCCCCCTTGAATGAGACTCGCCGCTAGCTGACCGCCTCCTTCACATAGAATATGGAGCAAACCCTTCCCCCCTATTTTGCGAAACAATGTAGATAGAGAAATGCGCGAAGAAGAAAAGGGTAACACCCAAATTTTAGCCCCTTTATTTAGGACTCTTTTTCGCGATGTTTCAGAACTATATTTTGTAGTTGCTATAATCGTATTTTCTACATCCGCATCATTCAATAGTGTCGATGTTAAGGGAATACGTGCGCGGCTATCCACCACAATACGATAGGGTTTTCGACGATAACGTGGACGGGGAAGCAAAGACGGATTATCTGTTACCGCTGTCTGGCTACCAATGAGGATTGCATCGGCTCGACGCCTCAATGCTTGTACTGCAGCACGAGCTTCAGAACCCGTAATCCATTTTGAAGCACCTTTAGAATCTGCTATTTTCCCATCAATGGTTAGCGCTAATTTTAAGGTTATATAAGGAAGCCCTGTCGTTATCCACTTTTTAAATGGAACTAACAGTGCATCGCCTTCTTCTCGGCAACAGTGTTCGATTACTTCCACCCCATGTTTTCGCAATTGTGTGAGCCCCTTCCCCGCATGAAGGGGATTGGGATCGTTCGTAGAAACAACGACTCGGGCAATGCCAGCCGAAAGAACCGCTTGTGTACATGGAGGTGTTTTACCAAACGTTGAACAGGGTTCTAACGTTACATATAAGGTGGCACCGTTTACCTTTAATCCAGCTTGTTTCAGGGCATAAATTTCGGCGTGATGACCTCCTGCTTTTTTATGATATCCTGCTCCAACGATTTTTTTATTTTTGACGAGGACAGCACCTACAGGAGGATTCGGACGTGTTAGCCCTTCACCTTTGCGGGCTAATTCAAAAGCAACTTTCATATATCTTTCGTGAGCGGTCAAGGGCTTCTCTCCAGCAATGCGTCTACAAATGTATCAGGTTCAAATGGCACCAAATCATCTAATGATTCCCCCAATCCTACAAAGCGAATGGGGATGTTGAGCTCTTTTGCAATAGAACAAATAAAGCCTGCTTTGGACGTTCCATCTAGTTTTGTTATAATGACTCCCGTAAGAGGAACGATTTGGTGGAAGGCCTTAGCCTGCGTAATGGCATTTTTCCCTATAGATGCATCTAACGTAATCCAGATCTCATTCGGAGCATGTTCTATGCGTTTCTTGAGTGACCTTTGAATTTTATCTAGCTCCTTCATAAGCGGTTCTTTGGTATGTATACGGCCTGCTGTATCTACAATTAGAGCATCAAGGTTTCTAGATATTGTCGCATTTAAGGCATCATACGCGACAGCCGCTGCATCAGCGCCCATGGTCCCTGCAACAATATCACAGCCTATTTGATCAGACCAAAGTTTTAATTGATAGGCCCCAGCAGCCCTAAAGGTATCTGTTGCCGCAAGTAATGGTTTTAAGGCTGCCTGTATAGCTAAATGGGCTAACTTGGCACATGTCGTTGTTTTCCCGGCCCCATTAATACCTACTATTAGGATCGTTAAAGGTTTTTTGGATATCGACCATGTAAAAACTTCGGGTTGACGAAAAGACTGTAAAAGAATATTTCGAAGCATTTCCCGTTTAGAAACCTTCAGACCACTATAGCTTTCATCTAGCTTTTGTATCAGCGTTTGAACCAGATCAACAGAAATGTCAACGGAAAGAAGAGCTTCTTCGAGTTCTTCGAAGGTTTCTTCGTCTAACGTTTCGGCGCGATCAAATACTCTAGAAATACTAGTAGAAATATTTTTTCGCGCCCGAGATAAAGCATCTACCCACGTCACCATATTTATCTTCTCTTTTTATTCAGTCCACATATTCCAAAGCATTTATTTAGAGCTTTTATAAAAGAAATTCGACAAAGTGATGCTCCACTGTATAGCATCCTTGCTGTGTGCCTAAAAATTTGATCCGACCACACCCCTAAGTCGTTCTTACGGGTCTATCGATATCTTTTAGGGCTCTATCTAAAATCCCATTTACAAATTTTCCGGATTCATGCCCGCTATATACTTTAGCAATCTCGACCGCTTCGTTGATCGATACGACCGGAGGAATATCAGATCGATGGTACATTTCATATAAAGCAATGCGCATGACACTTCGGTCAACCGCCCCCATGCGTTTTATATCCCAATGTTGGGCATACTCCTGAATCTTTTCATCCAACTCGCTAATATGGGCTTCTACCCCCCAAATCATTTCTTCTGCAAATGTTTTAGAATCGGTTTGCGCTTTTTTCTGGTCCCAAAACTCAGGGAGGGAAATCTCTAATGGCTCTGTATTAAAATCTCTTTGAAAAAGAAATTGAAAGGCCCATTCTCGGGCTTCATGGCGCGTATTCATCTTTTGCCCTTCATCTTATATCATCTCTACCCTTGACCCTGCTAAGAGGTAGTAGATGCCTCCAGCACACTTCTCTCTTCACCTCAGCACATACACGTGCCATTTCAATCGCTGCCAAGGCGGCGTACCGCCCTCGGTTTTTTTGATCGGCTGAACACCTTATCTGCATTTGTTCTTCGTTATACGCGGTAACAACTCCATCAATCACAGGAATATTCTCTTTTTGGGAGATGGAAGAGAAGGCTTGAGCAATGGTTGTATTAATCAGCTTGGCATGGGGCGTCTCTCCCTGAAGAACCGCACCCAATGCAATAACAGCAGAAAATCGGCCTTGTTCAGCAAACTGTTTAACCAGTAAAGGAATTTCATAAGCTCCCGGGACCCAAACCACTGTCACATCTTTTCTCGTTGCACCCGACTCAAGGAGTGTTTGGATGGTGTTATGTAAGAGTGCTTTGGTGAAGACCTCATTGAATCTACTGACTACAATACCATATGAAAAACCCATAGCGTTTAAACTTCCAGAAAAAAACCTGATGCCATCGATATCTACACCGGTAAAATCTATTTGTTCGTGCAACCCTTTTTTGGACATGACATCAGCCTTCTGTTTTTATAAAAGATGGCCCATTTTACTTTTTTTGGTTTCCAGATAGCGTTCGTTATGAGGTGTATTGGGCAGTTTAATCGGAATCCGTTTTGTTACTTCTATTCCATACCGTTCTAATCCTGCGATTTTTTGTGGATTATTGGTGATGAGCTGAATTCGTTTTAGGCCCAAATCATTTAAGATTTGCGCGCTAATCCCATAATCTCTTAGATCAGCATCTAGCCCTAACTGTTTATTGGCTTCTACGGTATCGAACCCTTTATCTTGGAGCGCATAGGCATGTATTTTATTGGCCAAACCAATACCTCGTCCTTCCTGCTTCATATAAACAATGACCCCATGACCTTCTTGGGAAATACGCCCAAGAGCTGCTTGAAGCTGAGAACCACAATCACAACGTAACGACCCAAAAACATCGCCCGTCAAACATTCACTGTGAACGCGTACCAGGGGTGCATCTTGATGTACTGGATCTCCCATAGTTAGAACCAAATGATGAGTTTGATCTAGAAAAGAATGGTACATCTTCAAGTCAAAGGTCCCAAAATCTGTCGGGAGCTGGGTCGTTCCTTCTAACTTGATAAGTTTTTCATGCTGTTGTCGATAAGCCACTAGATCGGCTACGGATGTAATTTTTAGATTATGTTTTTGGGCAAAAGAAATCAGATCGGGTAAACGGGCCATATTTCCATCGTCCCGAATAATTTCACAAATAACACCCGCGGACTTAAACCCGGCTAACCGAGCTAAATCCGTAGCGGCTTCGGTGTGACCTGCCCGACGCAAAACCCCTCCTTTTTTTGCCTCTAGAGGGAAAATGTGTCCTGGACTAGTAATATCATGAGGCGTGCTTTTTTCATCGATTAACACCTTAATTGTTTGTGCACGGTCAAAAGCGCTGATACCTGTTGTAACACCATCGTTCGCATCAACAGATTCCATAAAGGCGGTTCTAAAAGCATCATCCCCCCGAGAAACCATACGGGAAAGACCTAACTGGATTAACTGATCTTGTTCCATGGAAACACAAATTAAACCTCGTCCATGTGTGACCATAAAATTAATCGTTTCAGAGGTTACCTTTTCAGCCGCACAGATTAAGTCACCCTCGTTTTCACGTTTTTCGTCATCGGTTACAATCACTAGTTCGCCCCGACGTAATGCGTCAATGACATCGTCAATGTTGTCAAAAGGCTGATCGCGTTGTATTTGATTTACTTTTCCCATAAAAAAATCCCGAAGTTTAACTCTTCAGGTTACACGGGTAGCGCGTACAGAACTTCTGTACCATCTTCTCCCATCCAGACTTTACTGTCGGCTACGGGTATCCTGATACACAACGAAGATTACCGTATCAATCTCTCGCAAAAGAGATTCGCGGGCTTTTACCGCCGGTCAGGAATTTCCGCCGTGGGCGGATCACCTTGTCCCGAAGATTAACTCATCTATTTAATTGTGTGAATAATGTAGGCGAAGGTTTTTTGTTACGCAAGCAGTAAATTAAGCCGAAAGTCAAAGCACAAGTCAAAGAGACAGGTTAAATTAAATGTTAACATTCGACCCTGGACGTTCGATTCCTCTGACAAATCCCTCGTTTGGAAGATTCTATAAACTGAACAAATTCTTCAACAAAAGGGCCTGAACATTGTTCTTTGATGTGTTCAACAGCTTGTGTAACGTTGAGACTTGAATTATACAAAAAATCAAACGCACGTTTCACTTCTTTTCGTTCATCGGGATTAAGGCCAGCACGTTTCAACCCTATACTATTTAGCCCTGAAACTTCATTTAGACGAACGCTATGAACCGTACAAAATGGGGGAACGTCTTTACTAACCCCCCCACCCCCTCCAACCATGGCCAACCGACCCACACGAACAAACTGATGAATACCCTCCACCCCCGCAACAAAAACCTGATCCCCTATTTCTACATACCCCCCCAGTAAAGCTCCGTTCGCGAGTACAACTTGATTACCCAATTTGACGTTGTGCGCTACATGGCTACACGCCATAATAAAACAGTCATCTCCCACAACCGTAGAAGACCCTTCTTTTGTTCCTCTATGTACAGTAACACACTCACGAAAAACACAATGGGACCCTATTTTCACATACGTTTCAGATTCTTGAAAGGTAAGGTCTTGAGGCGTATCACCAATAACGGCTTGGGGATGCACGTGACATCCTGAACCCAATGTTGTCCCTCGATAAATTACGGCATGGGATTTTATGATACTATGGTCCCCTATCTGGACTCCCTCTTCAATAACTGAAAAAGGTCCTATCTGAACACCAACACCTATATCCGCATGCTTCGATACGATAGCGCTTGGATGTATCTCTGTATTCACGGACATAATGATTCACTCAAATTCGATAAAACCCGTTTCGCGGAAACTATAATAGTCAGCTTGATGGCCTTTTTGAGAACCCATAATAATATGATCGAGCACGTTTCTATTTCAATAATCTTTCCTGCCTGAATGAGTTGTTTTGTTGTTTGGATGTCCTCTGAAAACTTCCCGAGGATGAACAAGACTAGCATTCAAGGTCCCTTTACTCATTTCTTTAGGAGCCCCTTTCAATCTGTTTTTGGTATCGAGCAGTAAAATCCGAAACGCTTCTTCTTCGCGCGTTCTTATTCGTTCACGTAAAATATCTGCTACATCTTTAGGCGTATGGACAGAAGGCTGTTCAGGCATCTGCTCTTCGGCTAAACGCTTAGCTAACTCCAAGGATGCTTTCAGCACCTGAGCTTTGGCCTTCCCCATCCCACGATAGCTCGATAATTCATCGGTCGAGACCTGTGCTAACATAGTAAGCGATCCATATTCTTTTAAAAGCTGCTGAGCCAAATCGCTCACGTTAACCCCTCGCGTTCCACTGCGAAGGAGCAAAGCAAGCAATACGTCATCAGGAATGTTTTCAGCGCCTATTCTCTCAAATAATTCGCGCGGTCGTTGACGAAGAGGCACATCCCTCATTCGACGTCGACCGGGCACTATTTGATAGATTGTTGAATGTACATTCATACGTTTCCCAAAGGCTCTAACAAACATAATCACCATATGCACGCATCATTTTTTTGGGCATACGGACTTCTAATTGTGCGTTTTCATGATCGTATTTCTCTTCAAAGATATGTGCCGTTCCTTTAAGAGAGGCAATTAGATTCCCTTTTGCTAACGGAATTCGAAGACGAACCGTACGGCTTTGGTCCTTTAAAAAGTCAGCTATTTCGGCCCTTAACACTGACAACCCCTCCCCCGTATGCGCTGAAATGCAAACAGATCGCTCACCGTTTGAAGTCATAAAATGGTATTGATCCTTAGCTTCGGATCTATCTAATTTATTAAACACCGATAGGATAGGTTTATCAGCCACCCCCAATTCGCCTAAAACCTTCATAACAGCCTCTATCTGTTGCCCTACTTGAGGATGAGAAGTATCAATCACATGAAGGAGCACATCCGCTTCGATCACTTCCTCGAGTGTTGCTTTGAAGGATTCAACAAGATGATGAGGCAATTTGCGAATGAACCCTACTGTATCAGTGAGCAAGGCCGATTGATGATCGGGCAAATCAATTTGTCGAGTGGTTGGGTCTAATGTAGCAAACAGTTGATCAATCGCTTTGATAGCCGATCCTGCAAGACTATTTAATAATGTCGATTTTCCTGCATTGGTATATCCCACCATAGAAAACAAAGTCCAACCATGTCGACGACGACCTCTTCTGAGTTCATTGCGATGCCGTCTCACTTTTTTCAAATCGTTTTTAATCTTATGAATCCGCTCCCCAATACGGCGACGATCCACTTCCAATTGCTTTTCACCCGGACCTCTTAATCCAATCCCTCCCTTTTGACGTTCTAAATGGGTCCACATTCTGCGTAACCGAGGCATCATATATTCGAGTTGTGCCAACTCAATTTGAAGCCGACCTTCCTTCGTTTGTGCATGCTGAGCAAAAATGTCTAAGATCAATTGGGATCGATCAATGATGCGAACATTTATCCCCCTTTCTAAATTACGACTTGCACGGGAGATAGATCATCATCAAATACGACCAGAGATAGTTGACGATCCTTAACCCAAGCAGCCATCTCGGCGGCCTGCCCTTTTCCAATGAAATACGCAGGGGACGGTTTGCTTTGCTTGAAAATTTTCCGATCTAAAACCTGAGCGCCGGCTGTGACCGCAAGATGAGCTAACTCGTCAAGTGAATCTTCTGTATCACAACGCTGTTTTTCATGCTTGAGAACACCGACAAGCAAAGCCGTCTCTATACCACGATCTTCCATAATTTTGTTTTTTGCACACATTTTAATAAAACGCGAAGCACGAAATAGGTTTAGATTACAACTGAGCTTGGACCGTATATCTCCCACCCTTTCATAACCTCCTGTGCGATTATTTCAACCGGCATATCGGGAGAGATTTCTATCCAGTGCACATTCATTTGATTTCGAAACCACGTCATTTGGCGTTTAGCCAACTGCTTCGTTCGGCGAATAGTTTGTTGTTTCGCTTCATCCAGACTACATTTATTCGCTAACACCAATAGAGCTTCTTTATACCCAATAGCCTGTACAGCGGTTTCTGATAATTCTCTATATCTATTCTTCAAAGCTTTCACCTCATCCAGAAGACCCTGTTTATACATGCTTATAATACGTTCTTCAATAACAGGATATAACCATCGAGACGGCATCCTCAACCCCATCAAAGTCCCTGTGGATGTAACGTCCCATTTTTTTTCAGCTGAAACAACATCTTGATCAGCCAATTCAAGAGCTCTTATTAAACGACGTGGATTCTGAGGATCTTCAATCGCTTTCAATCGTTCAGGACTGATCGCTCTTAGTGCTTGTTGAATGCCTACCACTCCTTTTTTCTCTAAGACGTTTTGATAGGAATTACGCAATCCTTCGTTGGAACGAGGAAGAGGATCTAGCCCTTGCGCCAGACATTTCACATAAAGCCCTGTCCCCCCTACAATAACAACACGTTGGCCTGAATAAAATAAACGTTGCCTCTCTTCTAAAACATAGCGCAAATAGTCTCCCACATTAAAAGACTGATCAGGCTCTACGACATCAACCCCCCAGTAGGTTACTTCGGAACGGTAGCTTTCAGGAGGTTTGGCCGTACCAATATCCATACACTTATACACTAGCATAGCGTCTGCAGAAAGAAGATAGTATCCATTTGATTCAGCAATACACTGGGCAACGTTTGTTTTTCCTATGGCCGTAGGCCCTACCAGAAAAAACGCTTCGGGGTTTTCTTGCGTTTGAAATCTCGGTTGGTGACTAGCCGGCATCTTTTTCCTGAATAGGACCTGTTGAATTATTCATCGTGTCACGCATGGTCAAGCCTGAAGACACCATATACATGCCCACCCCTATACAAATCGCTGAGTCTGCAATATTAAATGAAGGCCAATGATAACCAGCTATATGAAAATCAAGAAAATCGGTCACCCAACCTAACCGGATACGATCCATGAGATTCCCTATAATTCCACCGAACATAAGCCCAAATGCTATGCGCTGATCCCAGCGATCGGTTACGAAAGACTTTCGAAAAATAATCATAAGACATAACATAAAAACGGAGATGATAATGAGCGCCGTGTTTTGTCCCGTAAGCATACCCCAAGCAGCACCCGTATTACGCAGATAATTAAGATTCAAAAAACCTTCAATAACAGGTCTCGTTTCACCCAATGCAAAATCAAGCCGAATCCATTGTTTGGTGAGCTGATCAAAAAACGTAATGATTATAGCAATGATAAGGGGGGTCATAGTTATTCGTCACTTTAAAATAATTGCTGGTTACCTAGTTGAGTTAATCTGCTGAATGGCCCTAAAAAAGATAACGGATAACAAAGTTAATCTGAAGCATTAATTGTGGGACCAAAAGGACGATATTTTGTTTTGCCGCGTTCAATTTCTGATTGAGCTTTTACAGAAAGACGGACGTGTGGAAGAACTTTTAAGCGCTCCTTTTCAATCGGTTCCTCTGTCATTTCACAGATACCATAGGTCTTCATTTCTATACGCTCTAACGCTTCGTCAATTTCATAGATGATATCTTTTTCGCTACTTACCAAATTCAACGCTAGTTCACGATCAAAGTTATCCGTGCCCTGATCAGCCATATGAAAGCTATAACTGGAAAGATCACCCGAAGCATCACGCTGGGAACGATTTAGATTATCACCTGCAAGAAAGGATATTTCATCAACAATCCGGTCACGTAAGTTCAGCAACAGCTGCTTAAATTCTCTTAATTCCTTGACCGTCAAATTCGTTTTCTTCTGCTTTTTTGTTTTTTTTAAAGATTGAGATGCAAGAATTTTTTTGGACAATGCAACGATTTTTTTCTTCGTTTTAGAAACGGCTGCTTTTTTTACGGCTTTCTTTTGCTGAGTTTTGCTTGCTGTTCTTTTTACCGTCTTTTTAGATGCGAATTTTTTTTTGGTTGAACTTTTTTTTGCCATATTTCCCTCAACTTTTATATTATTCCAAATTACTTCTTTTTGTTCAAAAAAAAGACGCGGGTGTTTAACACATAGGGGAAAAGCTGTCAATCTACAAAATACTCTTTTAACTGACGGATCCAGGTTTTAAAAAAGTTGTGAAAAAAGCTCTTTGGATCCTGTGAAATAGGGAATAGAACGATTATTCGTTTTGAAGCCCGCAAAGAACCTCGGCAAGCCCTTCACCTCGAGCGATCTGAAGCATGGAAGGAAGCCATTTTATCGAATCGAACGTAATTCTTGCTTGGTTTGATTCCAGGAATAACAAAGCAGCCATGACGACAGTGCGTTTGTTTGGACCCCTTTTAGCCCCATCTACCGAGTTCTGAGATTTAAAAGCATTGGGAAGAAAAATAACACATCGGCTGAAAGGCTGATAGAATCTTTCATGATAGAAAAAGTGTTATGTTAAGGTAAAGACTTTGCTTTCTTGAGTTTTTCTGGAAGATAGGTTTCCAATACAAAATTCAAGCCATGTTTGGCAAAGGCCTGTTGCTCAATACGCACACCCATTTTCAATAACTGTTCAAGCGTCTTCTGCCAGTCTTTATGGTGTTTAATAAAAGGATCGTTCTTTAACGCGTCTTTTGCATGTTTGATGTCCACATCTTCAAGAGGATGGGTCGCATCTTCTAATCTGTAATCAATGATGTCTTGAGGCGTTACGCCCAAGAATTTGACTTGAGGAACGCAAAAGAAACGATTGATGTGGGCCGCCTGACCAGAACCCACTTTTAAGGTCCGATAAATATTGCAATACCCATAGGGATCACCATCGGTAAACGCTAAAACGGGAATTTTTTGATCATCGGCTAAGCGACGAATAAACCGACGACACGCACGCGTTGGCACACCACTCATAGAAACCAAAATACAGTTTTTGTTTTCATAAAAACGATGATGAACTAAACGTTGAAATAAACCTGGATCCGTCAGTTAAACGTGGGATTTCTGTGCGAATGCTTTGGAGGCAAAAGGTTGCAAAAAAACGCAGGCGCACCCGCTGGGTGCGTCGAGGCTTTTTTGTAATTCCTTTTGGCCCAAATGGTTCGTGCAGAAAACCGCGTTTAACTGACGGATCCAGGATAAAGATGCTGTTTCTACCACTAAGATAAACTTGGCTTTTGTTTGAAACCCTAAATGCTCTACTCGTGAAGGTACACTCCATGCACCGGTTCCCAGCTTTCCGCAATCAATCTTTACCTGCTGCCCGGTCCCCGGGTTTTTATCAATAACAACTACGGGTCCGCAAACATCACCACCACGTTCCTCTGGTATATATCCAAGCTGTTCCTGGTTAATCCCGAGCATAGCTTCCATATCGTCTAAGAGTGTATCACTCTCCGGTTGTTGGTCAAAACGACAGGCCCCCAACTTTTACTATTATAATAGACCTCACGTTTCCTCGCGATATCGTCTTTATCTAATAAATCATTTTTTGTTGTGGCCAATAGACGCATGGATTGTGCAAAGGTTTTGATCGTGTTATAAGAGAGGGTTCGGGTAACGATTTTCCCTAAAATCTCAAAATGCCCACGTTTCGTGTCATACTTTACGTTCGATAAAAAACGTATGGGAAAACGCATCGTAGGTTTTTTCGTCTTTTTCGTGATGTCTTGATAAACGCCTTGCGCCACCTCTAAAATTTTTCTGGAGGCAGCTTTTTTCGAGACAACTTCTGGGGCCGATGATTTTTTCGTGACCATAAGACAGATTTTTTTTAGACAGGATTACAGGATGAACAGGATTTCATATGATGATTTTTTATGAGAAGGTAAGTTCTTTAAGTTTTCGTTTAACTTCGACCTTTCTTTCCCCAAAATTCAATAACAAGCCGACTTCTTTTTCTGTTGCCTTTAAATAATTTACTAGCTGTACTTCATGAGCCTGTATAATCCGCTTTACTGATTTTAGCTCAAGAATAATGGTATCATTTACGATTATGTCGGCCTTAAATTCACCTACGACCTCTCCGTCATAATAGACAATAATTTCTTTTTGAGCTTCGGCTACCATTCCAGCTTTCTGAAGTTCAATCAACATACATTTTTCGTATATGGACTCAAGAAATCCATAATTCATTTTGTTATACACACGATAGGCACAGCCAATAATTTTTTCCGTTACTTCTCTATATCCCATAACTCTTCTCTTCCTTTATCAGGTTGTGATTTTTTTTATGATGTACTCGACATCTAAACAGAATCCTGTCCATCCTGTAATCCTGTCTAAAAAAAATCTTTCTCTTCAAAATCACACTTCCAAATGTGTCCGCTCTAGCATGGTGTTTAGTTTTTTCACAACGGTTGTTTCCTGGCGTTCGCTTAAATCAAGCACGTCTTTTAATCCAATCGCTAAATGCGGAATATACTCTTCAATATAACTACGTTTTCGCTCCGCTTCGGCCTCTCGCCGTCTACGGTTTATGTATACAGATAAACGTCGACCACATTCTTGTATGGCAAACGTAGTCTCTTTGATGATCTCTGTATAATGGGCAATGGCTTCTTTACTCTCACTCGTAAAAGGAACCCATACACTCGCCATGTGCAACATAACGACAAGCGGCCCGACCGGTATAGCCCCCTTGGGTTGCGAGATCCCATACGATTTCCAATTAACACCTGTTACAGCACGAGACATAGCACAGGCGCCAGTCATATAAAGTAATGGAACACGATTCGCAAAACGCATCATTCGCACAGGATCCTCTGCCTCCAAGTCTTTATTTTCACCGGGTTTAGCATAAGCGAGGCCTACCTCTATCTGAAAAAGATGCCCCCTATATATCGTTGGGTTTCGAGTGGCGGCTGTATAGAAATCGGCTTCAATTTCTTTTTTGAGTCCAGCAATCATTTGCTCTTCGCCAATCGGCGCTAAACAATCCGTCGCAGGGCGCATTAATTTCGTTTCTTTGATCGCCTTAAAAAGCGCTTCACTTTTCTTGGTGAGCAACTCGTGTGGGTCGAGCTTGCGGATTTAATTTTGCCGTTTCACAGATTTCAAGGGCGGCACGAGAACTGACCCTGGAAAAGTCTTGGTTTAACGCAGCACGCAATGTACGTGCTTGAGTATCTTTTAACATCTGCATAAGAAGACCTAATTCAATACCATGAGGATGAGGTTTAATTTCGACGGTTGGGTCAGGTAACTTTTTTGAAACACGTTGAAACGTTCTCCATGGTACAGATGATTTTTCGACAGATTCTTCTGGATTTTTCTTTTTGATGATTTGGACCCGATAGTGAAGTTGAAGGTGGGGATTAACAATCGCACACTGTTTGAGAAACTCATCCACCGAAAGTTTTCCTCGGACATAGGCCGCTTCCATTTCAATATGAACAGAGGTTCTATGAGAAAAAACGATCTCTTTTCCCACTGAACCCTCGGCATCTGTTGGATAAAAAGTAGGTTTCCACTCTATTTGTTCATCCGCAAGAATCGCGGGTTTGTTATGACGCGTATCCACTTGAACCTTCATAGCATGGGCTAATTTTTGTCCTTTAGTTTTGGAAAGAATGATCGTTGACGTACCGGTGTTAATTGGCAGTACATGCCTGCCGCACTAATCCCAATGCCTTGCTGACCACGCGACATACGCAATCGATGAAGTTTAGATCCATAAAGCAGTTTTGCAAAGATCTTTGGGATTTGAGACTTTACAATTCCAGGACCATTATCCGTCACACAGACCCTAAACCGATCCGAAGCTGTCTGTTCAAGCTCTATACTAATTTCGGGTACAATACCCCCTTCTTCACAGGCGTCCAAACTGTTATCAACGGCCTCCTTAACCGCGGTCATAAGCAATCTTCGAGGACTATCAAAACCAAGGAGATGCCGATTTTTGAGGAAAAACTCGGACACGGAAATATCGCGCTGTTTCCGAGCAAGAGATTCTGCAGTTTCACTCTTTTGGGGCGATTTTTTCTTTGCCATAGATGCGACTAATTCCGTTTAACTTTGACTAGCTTTTCTTCTTTAGACACATCTATAAACATCCATAAACGTCCTAAATTGACCTCTGTTTCTTTTACTTTTGCATTGTATTCCCAAAAGGTAAAAACCATCTGAAACTCCGGGATATACGTGTGTGGACCATCGGATCTCTCCAACTGATAATCATAGGTTAACGTAATCCGGCCAGGCTTTTCCTCGCGCCGTGTAGGTTTCCCTAAATATTCCGAAAGCTTCTTGATCGTCGGCAACTTTATATACATCTCACGCCATTTCCATTCAGTTTTTTTGGAACGTTTAGTAATGCGAGCGTCTTTGATCGGGCTAAACATCTCCACAAAATTTTTCATGGTAATAAAATTCTTGAACCGTTTCGGGAAAACCACTTCCGATAATTTGTCATCACGAAATAACAGGGTCGAAACAATATCTTTATTCTCTTTTTGAGGCGCATTCAACTTCCTGAACACATAGCGTTGTAGGGTACCTCGCAAAGTTGTTTGGATGGATGAAGGTTTTAGTCCGGTCAACCACTGCATATCATCAGAATACAACACCGGGTTTTTATAGACTAACGTGGGAGCTTTACGTTGCTTGACACTAAAATATTCAGGAAATTGCGCCAGTTGATTCTTTAGTGTATTCAGGCGAAGATAAACACAACCGGAAAGAGATAATGTAACCCCCATTATACATAGGATAAAAGTTACTCTTTTAAATAGGGCTCGTTTCATAAAATTAATATTTCTCCCTGGTGCGCAAAGTCGCATTGTTGGAAAAGCCTGGTACCCGGGGGGGGATTCGAACCCCCACGCCTAAAAGGGCAACGGATTTTAAGTCCGTTGTGTCTGCCATTCCACCACCCGGGCTTTTGCTAAGGTCTCAAAATAGATCCTATCTATCAAGCAATGCGTTTGACACCCTTAACATAGTCGAAATGTTTGTCACAACTCACAATCTCTAATTTATATTGCTGAGCTAATGCAGCAATCCGAATATCGTTTTCAGGAATCGGATTCCCATCAGATTTTAGCTGATAGCGAATATCTGCATAACGCTCTGCTGTATTGCCGTCAGGAGATAAAATAAAGGATTCCCCCTCTAAACGTTTCAATAGAACTTTTAACGTTTTTGCAAGCCGACTCGTCCTGAATCCAAAACAGTATTCACCAAGTACAATAACAGGTATATGATGACGAGACGAGTCAGCCAATATAGATTCCAATTTTGGATGACCTGCAAACAAGCCAGACACTACGTTGGTATCCAAAAAATTATACCCCGATGGGGTTCAGCCGTGATCTAATCGCAGGGTATAACTCGCTCCCACATTAGGAAATTATTATAATAATCAAGGAGTCGTTGCTTAGATTTTAGGGATTCATTACTCCAACACTCCTAAAAAAATTCCCCTACCATGGAAGAAAATCGATCTCCCTCTCGATAGTAATAAATAGAAGTAAAAATAGAATATAAGTTTTCGCATAAAAAACTACACTAGGGATCCTGGATCCGTCAGTTAAACGTGGGATTTCTGTGCGAATGCTTTGGAGGCAAAAGGTTGCAAAAAAACGCAGGCGCACCCGTTGGGTGCGTCGAGGCTTTTTTGTAATTCCTTTTGGCCCAAATGGTTCGTGCAGAAAACCGCGTTTAACTGACGGATCCAGGTAGGGATGTCATGATGTATAAAATAGAGCGTTTATTTCCGATTCTTTTTTTTTGCCTAACGTCAGCGGTCTGGGGAGCGACGAACTATGTTTCCTTTTCAGGAAGTCACACGCCTCCTTTTACCAGTTGGGCCACTGCAGCGACCGACATCCAATCGGCCATTGATGTGGCTTCCAATGGGGATACGGTGTTGGTCACCAACGGAACCTACTCAACCGGGGGTGTTGCCGTTCATGGAATAAACCGGATTGCCATTAACAAACCGATTACTGTTCGCAGTGTGAATGGATCAGCATTTACTGTGATCGAGGGGCAAGGACCTCTGGGTTCCAATGCTGTACGCTGTGCCTATGTGATGAGTGGAGCAGAATTGATCGGATTTACCCTGACAAATGGGTTTACAAAAAATGTTTATGTTTCTCCCGAATATCTTGGTGGAGGCGTTTGGTGTGGACAGAATGCCGTAATTTCTAACTGCTTTATTGTTGGCAATAGAGCTTTTGATTCTGGTCGTGGTGTTTTTCAAGGAATCTTGAAACACTGTAGCCTTGTTGGTAATCAGGCGTTGCAGGATGGCGCGATGTTTTTAGCTGTTGTTGAGAATTGTATAGTATACAGCAACCTCGCCACCTATGGTGGAGGTACGTATGCCGGTTCTATTCGAAACTCTATAATCAGCGACAACAGTGCCAGTATTTTTGGTGGAGGAATGTACGGGAGTTCAGCTGAGAATTGTAGTATTACTAAAAATACTGCGCCTAACGGCGGCGGCACGTACAGTAGCACCGTTATCAACTCTATCGTCTATTATAATTCTCCCAATCAATGGGCTGGGTCTGGAACTTACCAAAATTCTTGTACCACTCCAGAACCGTCTGGTGCCAACAATGGAGGCAACAATACAACAAACCCTCCACAATTTTTTGATAGCCTTGCTGGGGATTATCGCTTGTTATCTACTTCGCCCTGTATTGATACGGGTAGCAATCAAACGTGGATGATCAATGCAGCGGATGTTGAAGGGACGCCTCGTATCATAAACGGTTTTGTTGATATGGGCGCCTACGAATATGCCTACGAAGTAAATGATACACCGCCCCAAGCCAATGCCTATCAACAAAATCAGACCCACACCTTTTATGTCCCTGGCGATGAAGATTGGATCAAATTCTTTGGCACATCTAATCATACTTACAACGTACAACTTACCCACCAAAGCACCAATATTGATACCGTGTTAGAGATTTATCGTGAAAATCGGGACGGGAGTTTTCCGACGCTTGTAAGTCAAACAAATGCCTTTGGTGTGGAGTCGGGCGAGGTGGCCCAGGTGTATGTGTTGACTAACAATATTCATTATGCCCATGTTACGCAGAGCGTGACGAACGCGCCTTTAAACCAGGTGTATTCTTTAAATATATCTGAGCAGAACAGCCCGGCTGATCTCGACTTTATACGGGCTGTGAATTGGTTGACCTTTACGAATATGCCGACGGGGACCACGTTGTTGATGGATAGCAATGTCATATATACCTTTAACCAATCCATTGACCTGGCAACCAATTTACCGCCGGGGGTACATCAATTTGAAGTACAGGGTCCAACAGGGTATGAATCGCTCAAAGATCCTAATGTGCCGGGTCAGGTCCAAAACATCTATAATCTAGCCCTCGGGAACCCAAGATCGATCAACATCGCCCCTAATCAAACCACGTTTCTTGACTTTTACTTTGAACCGTACTTCACCGTTACCGGAAAAATCAAAGATGCCTGGGTAGGCGCCCTTTCCACAAACGTTGGATTATCCTGGCAAGCCACCAATGGTCATTCTCAGTTTACCAGCAATTTCATGACCCGTTATCCCTATCATGTAAATTGGGCAGATCCCTGGTTAACAGATCTTGACGGTTCGTTTCCTTTCAATCTGTCTTTATTGACGTTGAATTATGATCTGCCGCTCAGCGTAGGTGGTTATGAGCCTGTTGTATTTACCAATATCCTTATGAATTCGACCCCGGGAAGTACTGTCGATGTGGGAACCTTAACACTGCGTCCTTTGGATCTGAATGGAAACAACATCGCTGATAGCTGGGAAGACTTTTATTTCGGGACAGGCTCAAACGTGAATCCAACCGCTGATGCTGATGGAGACAGATCGAGTCATTGGGAAGAATGCATTGCATTGCCGGAACCCATCCGCTGAACAGCACAAGCATCTGTGCCTTTAAAACGATTTCATCCTCAAACGGAAACGTGAGTATGACGTGGGACACCACCCCTGGTCGCGTGTATTGGATCAAATGCGCTGACAATCTGTCCTCCCCGCAAGGAGCAGCGAGGCAGGCCGATCTCTGGCCTCTGTCCGTGGGTCCCTGGACAGATTCAGTCAACATAACGGAGATGGAATGGACCGATACTAATCAGATTCCTTTAAACCAGAACTATCGGATCGAGATTGAGGTCCAGCAGTGATGACAGTCTTTTTGGGCCGCGAAACAATGTGTATAGTGTATAAAGAGATGAAAAATATGTTTTTGACTCGAGTCCCCCATGCGTTTTACATTACTGTTACACTATGAATACACTAACTGTCAGAATACTAGACAAGTTGAAGGCTGATCTGCGTAAAATCAGTCGTCAGCAGAATAAACCCGTGAGTGATGTCGTTCGCGGCTCGGTTCGGCGATATGTTGTTATCGAGAAGTTTAGAGCCCTCAGAAAAAAGGTTCTCACCTTTGGGAAGGCCCAAGGGTTTGTCACAGACGAAGATGTTTTTAAGTCAATTTCATGAGAGTCGTTTTGGATGCGAATGTTGTTATCGCTGCTTTTGCCTCACGGAGGCTATGTGAGTCAATACTCGAGCTTTGCCTCGACAGTCATAATATTATTTTATCAGAGCACTTGCTTCACGAAATCCATAAAACCCTCCTAAAGAAAGTCAAACTCCCCCCAAAGAGGGCTGATCAAATTGTTGCGCTGCTCTGTGGAAATAGCACACTTGTAAAACCAATACCTCTCCGAATAGACTCATGCCGAGACCCAAACGATGTGAAAGTCCTCGGTGTGGCCATGGCCGCACAAGCGGATGCGATTGTAACAGGAGACAAGGACCTCCTCGTCCTAAAAAAAATTCAGATCGATTCCAATACTCACGCCCAAAAAGTTTTCGTAGCTCGTTGGTGAGGAGTAACATCAAACCAGCGGAGTGTATCTCGGGCCGTTACGTTAGAAAGAGCCGTGTTGAAAATAGATAAACATATCCTTTACGAAGAGGCGGTTCAGTCAACAGAAACTGAACTTGATCTCATACAACGGATATACAAAAAAAATATGGCCACCGTTTTCATCTGCTCCGAGAAGATTTCTGCGGAACAGCTGCGTTTGCGTGTGATTGGGTCCGACGGTCTAAAAAATATTTTGCCTGGGGAGTCGATCTTGACCAAGAGACACTCGATTGGGGCTATAAACATCGCGTGCAGAAATTAGGGGAAAATGCCAAACGCCTTCAGTTAATATGTGATGATGTTTCATCTGTGGATACACCTCAAACAGATGTGACTGTGGCCTTTAATTTTTCCTACTCTATTTTCAAAGACAGGGATCAACTGATTCGATATTTCAGAGCCACCCGAAAGTCATTGCGCAGAGAAGGAATCTTTCTTCTCGATGTTTTTGGAGGGATAGAGTCTATGTCCAATAAAAAAGATAAACGTGTCATCCCTGCATTTACAAGTCTTGATGGAAAGCGATATCCTAAATTTACCTATATCTGGGGACAAAAAGACTTTAACGTCATCACACATGAAATCATGTGTCATATCCATTTTGAACAATCTCGTGGTCCCATATTGAAAAATGCGTTTACATACGATTGGCGACTTTGGACCCTACCCGAACTTCAAGATTGTCTTCTTGAAGCTGGATTCAAGTCTGCAACCTCTTATATTCACGGATTTGATCAGGATGGAGATTCCGATGATATTTTTAGAGCCCGGAAAAAATATACCAATGAGTTAGGCTGGATCGCCTATTTGATTGCGGACTACTGATTGGGGATTGCGGATTGGGGACTGAAGATTTTAGAGGATGTATATTTTGCGTAAGATAAGGGAACAGATACAATAGCAGTGCCTTTCTGCGCATAATCCGAAATCCGCAATCAAATTACTGTTACCTGTTTTTCTTGGCGGTGTTGATAGAAGATACAGTAAGAGCGGTAAGCTCATCAGCTTCTGTTATTAAGTAGTGAAGGGTTTCTGACTTTACCATACCACTTTCCACAATTAGTTCCATCCAATACATAGACTCATCTGCCTCTTCTTCAACGGTCCCCATTTTTGAAATAAAGTCTGCTAATGATTTTGCTCTACATGCTGCACGATAATTGGCGCCAACAGAAGTAGCCGATCGAGTTAATTGGCGAGCGATGATCTCTTTAGTACGTCCTTTAGGCAAGGATACGACAAATTTGATAACTTCTAAGCCAAACTCCTGGATCCGTCAGTTAAACGCGGTTTTCTGCACGAACCATTTGGGCCAAAAGGAATTACAAAAAAGCCTCGACGCACCCAGCGGGTGCGCCTGCATTTTTTTGCAACCTTTTGCCTCCAAAGCATTCGCACAGAAATCCCACGTTTAACTGACGGATCCAGGAAACTGTTTAGTTCTCTGCTTAAACGCTTCTTTATCCACCCTCAACTTCTTTTTTCTCTACAATCCAAACTCCGCACTTCTTAATCCTCCGTTTTCAATCCGCAATCCCCAATCCGAAATCGCTAGGTTGTGATATAGTTAAACCCTGATTCTATAGCTTTACGTTTAGAAAAAAAGTTCTTTAAATCTAGTAGAATCGGTGTACGCATCTTCGTCCTTAATTCCTGAAGTTTAATGCTTTTAAAATGATCATGACCATTGATCAGCATAACAGCGTCTAGATTTTCAATTTCTTGATCACTTAAAAATTCCATCTCATATCGATCCTTCAGCTCCTCTACTTTTACCAGAGGTTCCCACACGGAGACACGTATTCCATGTTTTTGTAGATGTTTGATAGCATCTACAGCGCGTGTATTACGTAAATCGGGCACATTTTCTTTAAAGGTAAGACCCAACACCCAAACATGGGCATCCTTTAGTAAAACACCTGCTTCATGAAGAGCTTGCTCTATCAGCCCCGCAAAATGGGCACCCATATCATCATTAATACGGCGCCCCGCTAAAATGACCTCGGGGGTATACCCCATCTCGACGGCTCGATGTGTCAAATAATAGGGATCCACCCCAATACAATGGCCCCCCACTAAGCCAGGATGATAAGGATGGAAATTCCATTTTGTGCCTGCGGCTTCTAATACATCACGTGTAGTAATCTGCATCCGGGAAAATATTTTTGAGAGCTCGTTCATTAAAGCAATGTTTAAATCACGTTGTACGTTTTCAATAACTTTTGCAGCCTCGGCTGTTTTCAGTGTTGGGGCTTTATGAATTCCGGCTTTTATAATCTTCCCATAAACCATCACGGCTCTGTTTAAAGCATCTTCATCATGACCGCTCACCACTTTTACAATGTTAGGGATTGTATGCTCTTTATCACCAGGGTTCACTCGTTCAGGAGAGTACCCTAATGCAAAATCTCCTAATTTGAGTCCTGATTCACGTTCAAGGATAGGAAGGCAGACCTCTTCAGTCACACCGGGATAAACAGTGCTTTCATAGACTACCATCGTATTTTTGCGAAGAATACGGCCAACTATTTCCGAAGCATTTTTCAGACACGATAAATTGGGTTCACGATTTTCTGTGATCGGGGTGGGAACAGTAACAATAATAAACGTACACTTCTTTAGGTCGTTGGGATTGGAAACAAATGACAAATGGGGTTGAGCAAGTTGATCGAATTCGACTTCACCGGTCTCATCAAATCCCTGATTCAATGCTTCGATACGAGAGGGTTTTGTATCATAACCTATAACAGGAAGAACGGATGCAAAAGCCGCTGCTAAAGGTAACCCCACATATCCAAGCCCAACAATACCAATAATTTCGGATTGGGGATTGCGGATTGGGGATTTTTGATAATTTGAAAGGTCATCATTATTCTCTATTGTTGTGTCCTTCATTCAATACGTACTCCTCTAAAAATCCAAAATCCGCAATCCCCAATCATTAGGGTTTCCAGAGATACATTAGCCGTGGCGTTTCTTTTCCTATCCAAGAAGATAGTTGTAAAGGAGAACGCATCTCTGTAACCCAATCAAAGAGATCGACTTTCCGCTCATAACGGACGATTTTTACAGAAACCTCATCCAATAGATCAGTCAAGTGCTTCACGACCTCATCCCAATACCCGATCTGATCAATCAATCCTTGATCAAGAGCTTCTTCAGCTGAAAATATACGTCCATCAGCTAATTCAGTTAATTGAGCCTGATCAAATCCTCGTTGGGTTCCAACAATCGTTGAGAACCGCTTATGCATCGAGTCGACCAATGACTGTAAAAGGGCCACTTGATTCGAAGATACTTCGCGAAAAGGATTTAAGAGATCCTTATTTTTTCCTGATTTTATAGTCGTATCAGAGATACCAACTTTTTCGCTAAGTTCACGCCAGTTTAATGTTTGCATAATGACTCCAATCGACCCCACAATAGCGGTAGGCGCTGCAATGATCCCATCAGCGGCCATGGCCACATAATAACCTCCTGATGCAGCTAGATCTTTGGTAAATACGACAATTTTTCGATTTGGATCGCTTTCTTTAAAGGATTGTAAGGCATGATAAATTTCGTCACTCGGCGTAATAGCACCACCGGGTGAATCGACTTCTACGATGAGCCCTTTAACGGTCGAATCATTTTTGGCGGCACGTATTTTGCTTAAAATGAGCTCTATTTTGTCATATTGAGGAAAAAATAGACCATCGCCCGCTTCTCGAACAATAATTCCTTTTACAGGTATCCGCACCACTTTGGCGGCCCCTGAACCATATGACCATTTTTCGGTAAAACGAGGAAACTCATCTTCTGCGCGTTGGCTAAGGTGTATAGTCGACCTTTTTACGGCAAGAGATAAAAGAAACCCTCCGTTCATCGCTAAACTAATTATTAGAATCACTACCAAAAAGGAGATCGTAATCCAAAAAAATAAATGTGAGCATCTTTCTTTTCTCATAACAATTTTTTCCATTATGTTATTTTGTTTAGTACCATTACGAGATATCATCATTATCTAGCATATGCAACGCAGAAATAATACGTGTATCTGGAACTTCAAGCGCTGGTTCTTACTTCTTATAGTAACTTCCATGGCATCGATTTCTGAGGCAGGCATGGATCATTTATTTTATTACCCCGATCAACACGTTTATACGACACCAGACAAAGACGGCTTTTTCTATGAAGAAGTGTCATTTCCCAGCAAAGATGGAACTAAACTGTCAGGATGGTTTGTTCCTGCTCAAAAAGATCCAAAAGGAACCGTGATCCATTTTCATGGGAATGCACAGAATATGAGTTCTCATTACTCTTTTGTTTCCTGGCTTCCTTCAAAGGGGTTCAACCTTTTTGTTTTTGATTATAGAGGATACGGAAAATCTCGAGGAACGCCATCACGAAAAGGAGTCTATGAAGATTCTGTGGCGGCCGTTAAATATATAAAGACTAGAAAAGATATTGACCAAAATAAAATTATTCTTTTCGGACAAAGTTTAGGAGGCGCCAATGCCATTTCTGTTTTGGTGAACAACCATTTTGATGGGGTACAAGGCCTTGTTACGGACTCAGCATTTTCGTCCTATAAAGAAATAGCGATGGATCATGCAGGAATCTTCCTGAAGCCTATTGCATTTCTCGCGATTGGAAATCAATTTAGCCCCAAAGATGTTGTCCAAAAAATAAGCCCCATTCCCTTACTAATTATTCACGGGACAAGCGACGAAGTGGTTTCCTATAAGCATGCTCAAACACTGTTCAAAGCCGCTAATGAACCAAAACAATTGTGGACCCTTCAAGCAGGAAGACATACAGAGGCACTACTGCAGTTTAAGGCAGATATGATTCCAAAATTGCTGGCGGTCTTTACAACATGGATAAATGAGAAAAGTATTGTTGAATAACATAACATGAAACCATCCTAGGAAGACAGTCTATGAGAATAGCACCTATTACAGCATCTCGATTTATTTCAGATGGCGGAGCTATGTTTGGCCTAGTCCCGAAACCCATCTGGTCAACGTTGATTATTCCTAATGATGAAAATGGAATTCCACAGAATGCGACGAGCTTACTCATTGAACTCGATGATGGTCGCAAGGGACTTGTAGAAACAGGTTGCGGTTCCTCCACCCTATTCACAGAAAAAGAACAGGTCTTGCATGGACTTGACAAGGTATGGCCTTTGAAAGAAAGACTTCAAAAGCTCATGATTTCTTTTGAATCCATTGATTTTGTTATTTTGACTCATCTTCACTGGGATCATGTGGGGGGCACACAATCCCCTGGCCACCAACTTAATTTTCCGAATGCCGACCATTATGTCCATACACTTGAATGGGAAGATGCTACTTCAGGAAATACGCTGCTTTATAAATCATACCCTCCTTCTATTCTCTCCCCATTTAAGCACATAGATCAAAACAAGTTTCATTTGATAACTGATACTCACCCTGAGATTCTTCCGGGGATTAAACTTATCCGAACCGGAGGTCATACACGTGGACATAGCATGGTATTGTTCGATGGCGCCCCTATCATCGTAAATCACCCGGATGCAGATAAACTAGGTTCCCCTCAACAAGCGATTTTTGCCGGTGATGTTTGCCCGACTCAACACCATCTTCGTCTAGTTTTCCAAACTGCATACGATACATATCCCTTAGATACCCGGAGCTGGAAGCAAGAATGGTTACCTCGCATTGCCCAAGAAAACGTGCTTCTTTTTTTTCTCATGATCCAGAGATCTATGGAGGCACTCTTAATATAGATAAACGGGGGCGACATTTCATAAATAAGAAGTTAGTTATTTGTTAATCCTGGATCCGTCAGTTAAACGTGGGATTTCTGTGCGAATGCTTTGGAGGCAAAAGGTTGCAAAAAAACGCAGGCGCACCCGCTGGGTGCGTCGAGGCTTTTTTGTAATTCCTTTTGGCCCAAATGGTTCGTGCAGAAAACCGCGTTTAACTGACGGATCCAGGTTAATGGTTATTTGGGGGCTGTATATGCATTTCAAAAATATTTCCGATCTTAATTCTCGTATTACTTCATGCCGCCAGTGTCCTCGTTTGGTTGAATGGCGAGAATCTATTGCTCAGACTAAACGAAAAGCTTTTGCAGAAGAAATGTATTGGGGGCGTCCCCTCCCCGGATTTGGCGATCCTCATGCCAAACTGGTGATTATTGGACTAGCACCCGCAGCGCATGGCGCCAATCGTACAGGCAGAATGTTTACAGGTGATCGTTCGGGAGAATGGCTTTATCGTGCTTTACATAAAGCAGGCTTTGGCAATCAGCCTCATGCGAGGTCAAAGAACGATGGTCTAAAACTTACAAACGCATATATCACGACCATTGTCCGATGCGCTCCCCCTGCAAATAAACCCACTCCGGAGGAAAGAGATATCTGTATGGAATATATGATCCAGGAACTACGTTTACTAAAAAGAGCAAAGATCCTTCTTTTACTAGGCTCCTTTGTGTGGGACGGAACCTTACAAGTACTATCAAAAATAGGTCATTCCGTCCGCCCAAAACCCACATTTTCACACGGAGCTCAATCACAAGTAGGCCCCTATACTTTAGTAGGGAGCTACCATCCGAGTCAGCAAAATACCTTTACAGGCAGGTTAACAAAACCGATGTTTGACGCGGTATTTTCCCAAACCAAAAGGTTGATCTAAGCACCCATCAAGCACAATAAAAAATGTCTCGATTACCGAAAAACTAACCGTCCGCCATATCCAAGACCTTCATTCGGGAATAAAGGCGTCCCCGTGTACTGCCTAATATTCTCTCGGCCTGACTTTTGTTCCCTCCACATTGTTGCAATACACACTTTATTTTTTTTGACCCGCGATCTGATATCAATTTTCTCCACATTTTTACCAACTGCTTCGATGGCATTCCGCAGGATGTTCGATCAAACAATTCGTAACAGGAAAGGAGACACGCATATTTTTTTATCGGAACGTAAAGAGGATCCTAGCTCCACATGTTTCTGCTTTGTGATCAGTAAAGACGTTGTACGATTTAGGTAATAAAGGGATCGAGACAAACCTCTATTGGGGTTACTTCATCCAACCCTTATCTTGACTGAACTTCAGTGTTGGAACCGCTAAGTATTCAACATTCTGAGTAAAGAGCAGAAAAGACAAAGAACCATAAACTTGCCAAAGTGTTGAATGTTTAAACCCCATTCCCAAGCCGGAGTTTCATCTGTACACATCTTTTCTGCTGCCGATTCGAAGCACGAGAATATCATTCTCAATGATTGTAAATACAACTCGGTAGTTTCCGATACGGAACTTCTTCATACCCGTAAACTGGCCTTTCAATCAGAGCATTTGTTAGCTTCTCTGGGCAAATCTTTCTCGATTCTATTGAGCAGCTGCTTAGTTTTTTGCTTGCCGAGTCGTTTAAGGTTTCTGCCAACCGAGTTTTTGTAAGTGACTTTATAGGCCAGAAGACCTCAACTCTTTGCCATCTATAACCTTATCCGAGGGGTCACGCAACCGGTCCAAGGCTACCTACAGGTCCACTCGTTCATCAAGATAGGCTTCAATCGCTTTCTGAATAAGGTATGATTTAGGTCGTTCTGAGTCCTTCGCAACACCATCAAGTTTGTGGGCTAGCTTATCAGGTAATCTAATTGATACTGTAGTCATTTGTCATCTCCTGTATTATTTTGTGATACAATGTAACGCTGAGAGCCAATAGTGTCAATAGTCCAAAACTTGAAAAATCGTTCACAGCTGACCTCTTTTCCCCGGCCCGGTTATCTACTCACAAATGTGATAATACCCCACAGCTTCTTGAACCAGGGATTAGCCGCCGACCGCTTCGTAGTCGGAACTAATCCTTATTTTGTTAGCCACTTAAAGCTCATGCTCCCTAACTATGAATGCCGAGGATTTCGAGTGATCGATGAAGGTCCCTTCATCCTCTAACAGTGCGGCGCTTAGTTCTAGCCCTTCAGGCGAACTCATTGCCTCCATTAAACCTTGCTCTGACTCGAACCAAATCTCTGCCACACCATCATATTCAGTCCGCATGCCCCTCGACTCTCTTAACCCTTCATTTAAGGGGGTGTCAACTGTATGGGATTGAATATACTTTTTTGCTCTCAAAGTACTCGCATTCTTCATGAAGAAAGGAGCATGTTTATTCAGCCAATAGTCCTGAAACTGTTCACGGGTCATGTATGGGTGATGAGTGCAGCACATAACGAATTTTATCATAGTGATTGTCTCCTTTTTTATTGTTTAAATTTGCTCGGAACAAGTTAGTATACAGATCTGTATATCCTGCCAAAGGGAAGGATGTACGGTATTTTTAGTTTTAGGTTTTTAGTGTTTCATTGATCGGTATCTTTCCTTGTTTGCCCGTATATCATTCCTTTCAGCAGAATTCAACTTAATCTTATCGAACCGATCCCCAGAAAGTTACAGGAGGCCTTGGAAGGGAAGAGGTCACAGAAAAGGGGTTGCCCCCAATCCCCCCAATGGGTTAGTAATTCGTTTATGTTTTGTGAACCTCTTCGGGGATGGCGTCAAGTTAAAGTAACGGATCGGAGAACGAAAAAGGACTGGGCCGTTGCGATGAAAGAACTGGCAGAAAATCATTATCCTCAGGCGGATAAGATCATCGTGATAATGGATAATTTAAACACGCATAAAAAGTCATCGATGTATGAAACATTTGAGCCAGAGAAAGCGAAGAGACTTCTGGGTCGGTTGGAGTTTCATTACACACCAAAGCATAGGAGTTGGTTAAATATGGCGGAAATAGAGTTTGGCATTTTATCGCAACAATGCTTAGATCGACGGATACCAGATCAGCCAATTTTGAAAACAGAGGTTCGTTCGTGGAATGAAGATAGGAATAATCAAATGGGTAAAGTGGACTGGCAGTTTAGAATTAAGGATACCGAATAAAACTAAAGAGATTATACCCGTCATTATTAAATTGACGAAGTACTAGACACAGAATGCGACAATCTATCATCTTGCATGTCCCTCATATGATCGCATAATAGATAGTAGCATCCAATGAACATTGTTATTCTTCTCTTGGTTCTTCATATTTGGGATTCGTCATTTACGGAAAACACGAAAATACAAATTAAGGGTGGGATGCGTGAGAAATATAAACTCACACGCAATGTACTGGCCGATTTTAAAAAATGAAATTTTGTACTGCAATAACTTGTATGGATGGAAGAATTCAGATTCCAGCTATTGATTATCTGCAAGAGTTTTTTAAAGCAGACTATGTAGACATTATTTCAGAAGCAGGTCCAAATGCGATTTTAGCAAATAAAACAGACCCTAATTTGCTCCAATCAATATACAATAGAGTAGACATTTCTGTAGGTCAACATCACTCCGTTGGGATCGCCTTAATTGGACATCATGACTGTGCAGGAAACCCATCATCTGACTCTAAGCAACAACAACAAATCGTGAATGGTGTAAAATGCATACAGCAAGCATATGCGGGTTCCCAAGTCATAGGGCTTTGGGTTGATAAGACATGGACTCCTAACTGTTTAACTCATGTATCAGCCAAACAACAAAGGAAAAAGTGAAAACCCGATATCCGTGTTTTTAAGGATTATCAGAGCTAACAACTGAGTCGTCCAATAAAGATAACCAATCCATATATTCTGAACAATGTTGTTTCCCTTCCTCTTGGCTAGAAAGGTTGCTGTTCCCTACAAGATAAATTCTCTTTTTAGCATCCTCCCGGGTGCGCTTCTCTTCTGGGCTATTGATGATAGAAACGAAGGTCTCGATAGGCTAAGATCCGCCTGATTTTTCAACAGTCAAGACCGGCGAATCAAGAGAGAAGGGCCTCCAATCCCTCTCTGACCCCAATCCCTTCAGTTTGCCTTGTCGCTTGTTTTTAAGAAATTATGACTTCAAAACAAAAAGCCCTGCAATTCAATCCTGAACGACGTATATCCTTTCGGCTACAGTATAAATAATGATTGAGATTCGCAAAACAGCAACCTTTCCCAAGTTGATTGACGATCTGCGTGACATACGTGCACGTGCCCGCATCCAAGCGAGGATCGAACGACTTGCAAGTCGGGCATGCGGGAGATGCCAAGCCGGTGGGAGCAGGGGTTTGAAAGTTGCGGATTGACCATGGCCCTGGATACCGAGTCTACTTCAAAAAACGAGGCTGAGCTGTGATAATACTACTGGCCGGGGGTGATAAACGGACCCAAAATCAGGACATTAAAACAGCATTGAGCCTCGCGCGCAGCCTAACAGGAGAAAAACGATGAGCAAGACAAAAACGACTCGATACGATATAGTAGAACATCTCCGGACGCCCGAAGAAATCGCAGCCTATCTGGAAGCAAGTTTTGAAGAGTCAAAAGGAGATGCATCATTTGTCGCCAAAGCACTCGGTGATATTGCCCAAGCCAAAGGCATGACACAAGTGCCAGCCTATTCACGAGAAAGTCTGCACAAGGCCCTCTCGGGTGAACATACGCCTGGATTCGATACGATCCTCAAAGTAGTCCAGGTACTCGGAATCGAACTGCATGCAGCCCCTTATGCACACCTGAACAGAGAGGCCAACAAAACCTCCTTGAAAGACTTTTTTTTTCTGTCACATCAATACAAAAATCCAAGGACCCCTTTCCTTTTTTTCTATCTTTGGAAAATCTTGTTATTCAACCGGTAAGGTCTAGACATAATCAATAAATTTACATCACTTGCTTGGGGAACCTGCCGGGATCTCTCCTTTTTTAGATCCCGTTGTGAATGCGGAGCTGACCAACTTTTCTCTGGCTCTCCACAAGCAAGCTTGTTGCGAGCCAGAGAAAAGTTGGTCCAGTGACTTATTATGTTGAGATTAACTGAGATGTACCTTATCATGCTAAAGATCAATGGAAGCTTATAATGACCTCAATCACAGTTAAACTTGAAGATAATAAAGCTGCCATGTTGCGGGAAAAAGCTGAGCGTTATGGTCTTGCACCTTCTCAGTTTGTCTCTGCATCCATAGATGACTTGATTTCTCAGCCCGATACAGATTTTGATGAGGCCGCTAGGCGTGTGCTCGAAAAGAATTTCGAATTATATAAACGGTTGGCATAATGCGGTACCTCTCTCTGTCCGAAGTTCTTGACCTGCATGATAAAATCATTAGCTCATCAGGTGGAACGCCAGGTGTTCGCGATCTCGATGCCTTGGAATCAGCCCTCTCTCAAGCTCATGCAGTATTTGATGGAAAAGACCTTCATCCAGACATTATTTCAAAAGCATCCGCATTATGTTTCTCCCTCATAATGAATCATCTATTTATCGATGGGAATAAACGGATCGGGCATGCAGCCATGGAGATATTTCTCATACTTAACGGCCATGAATTAAAAGCATCAACCGACGAACAAGAAGAAACCATCCTCACCATGGCTGCTGGAAATCTTGATAGATCTCAGTTTACTAACTGGCTCAAATCTCAAATAACAAAATAAGGATTAGCTCCAACCGCTTCGCAGTCGGAGCTAATCCTTATTTTGTTATAGTGGTGAAAGAGAAGGGACTTGGTTATGCAACGAAATTCAATCGTCTCTTCATCGAACACATGCAGAAGATGGCCGAGAGGAGGAGACAACCATGCTCATCATTGACGCCCAAAGCGGGAAAAATACCGATCCTGCTGAGAAGAAAGGGTACGATGGAGGCAAAAAAATGTCGGAGATCAAACGACATCTGGCCGCTGATAGTTGGGGGCGTCCCCATCAACTCCACGTTACAACCGCCAACATCAGTGACAAAGCCAGAGCCCGAGAAATGATTTCGAAGAAAGCAAATAGCTACAATGACTCTGATGGCTCAAAGGTAGAAAAAGTTCTCGTAGACGGCGGTTATACTGGAGCCCCCTTTTCAAAGGTTGTAAAGGAGCAACTGGGCGCCGAAGTAGAAGTGGCGAAAAGAAACGGGCTTCACACCTTTGCGGTCACTCCAAAACGGTGTGTCGTTGAACGCAGCATCTCGTAGCTGGAAAAGTATCGTGGGCACCTCTCTTGAATAGGGGCATTCGATCTGCGATCTATGGCAAGAGCTCTATGATTTGTTTGTGCACCTTGGCAAAGAGCCCCTGCCAAGGGTAGGCGCTTACCAATTCAAGATGGATCCGGCGGCAACTGATTTTGATCGCGCTCCGAGCTTAAAAAGTTTCAAGCGAATTTGTCCTACCGTCGCATTCGCTAAGGCTGTACCTTTTTAAGCACCTCCGCTCTCAACACGGAGAGGATCAAGTGGGCAAAAGCGCTGAACCATAAACGTAACTGATTACTAGCCATCCAATGGGTACTGGTTCGATCTGCAAAAAGATCTAGTTGCTCCTCTTTGATCCGGTTCTCCATATCTCCACGGGCGCAATAAAATTGTTCATATAACTTTGCCGCCTCAAAACGCCCCGGCCTATCTTCTTGAAAACTTGCCGCGGGCAAGTTGGTGACTATAAAACGCGGATTATCTCCCTTATTCAAGACCTCTGCTTTGCCGACCACTCTGCGTGTCTGAGTCCAACTCTTCAGGGTGCGGTACTCAAAATCTTCGAAGCCGCGACAGGGAATTTCTTGGGTAGCTGAGTCAATGGCTTCGTGCAACCCGGAAAAACTTTTTTCAAGATGGCAGACCAATCGGTCGTTACCGGCCAGCCCAAAGCAGTAATAGATGTTATGTTGCTCACACCAACTCATAATCTCCTCGCGTGCAAATCCGCTATCGCCTCGCACGATTATTCGAACCTTCCGCCCAAAGCGTTTACGAAGCGCAGCAATGATTTTCTTAAGGGCTTCTACGGTTCCTTTACTCGCATCGCGTTTGCCATCGCGCAACTCAGCCCACAGCGGCACGGTCCCGCAAAAACAGTAGAGGGGCAGATAACAATATTTCCGATAGCATCCGTGGAAATAAGCTCCTTCTTGTTGGCCGTGAAGGGGGTCATCGGTCGCACCAAAATCCAGCACGATTTCCCGCGAACGACGAGGGATCGCCTTGACTCCCTCCCCGATCAGCAGGGCTTCGATCTTATCAGGGTCTGCTACGATTTTCTTATAGCGTCCATCCAGATGATCGGCCTCAAGCTCCAGTCGGTTGAGTGTTCAATGAGCGGCTAAGGCCTTACTTTCGTCCCGTTTCGTATTTCGATGTTCTCCGGTTATGTCTTTTTTGCCTGCCAAGAGCGCATACAAAGGGTCAAACCGAAGCCGATCATGGTCGTTGAGATCCTCGTAACCCAACGCCAATCCGAAAATCCGTTGCCTCAGCAGCTCTTCAACCCGATGCTCGATAAAGCCGAAGTTGCGTCTATCCTTAAAATACTTAGCCAGTTTTCCGATTACCCCGAGCTTCTGCTCGGCTTCGCGCAGGAAGAGTCCCCCTCCATCGCTACTCAAATAGCCCCCCGAGAAATCAACCGTTACTTTTTTCTTTCCTAAGCCTTGAAATTCAAACGAGCTTTGGGTACAGTCTGTCATAGTGAAGTCCTTTCTTGGTTTTTTTTATAACTAGCTAAACCTTAGCAGCTTATGCTGCGGGCTTCACTATTTTTTCTTTCTATTGTGAGAAATGAGGGCTAGTCCTTACTCGGGAGGGCTTCTTTCTCTTCCCTATCAGTTATGAACCATTGCTGTTAAGTTGTTACTCCCGTCTTTAAAAAGTCCAGCCTATTTTAGATTTCAGTGCTGGAATAAGCACCACCTTCAATATTCAACGTTCTGAGTGAAGAGTAGAAAAGATGAAGAACCATAAAATCTAAAGAAGACTTGCCTAAGTGTTGAATGTTTAGACGTGAGTCCCTCTTCCCCGATTAGGCAACTTCTTACTAATTTTTAATAAATAATATTCTAAACTCTATTACAGCCATTGCATCATATAAAATTTAGGGATGGAATAATATGGATTTAGCTGGCTCTTCTTCATATGAGTGTAAAAACATAAAGGATGGCCTACCAATATTTTTCTGTTCCTTGCTGACTTCTTCGAGTTTTTCCCAGTTTGAATCTCTAACCTGGATCCGTCAGTTAAACCCGGTTTTCTGCACGAACCGTTTGGGCCAAAAGGAATTACAAAAAAGCCTCGACGCACCCAGCGGGTGCGCCTGCGTTTTTTTGCAACCTTTTGCCTCCAAAGCATTCGCACAGAAATCCCACGTTTAACTGACGGATCCAGGTCTAATTAAATCAATCTTTTCGTTTTCAAGCTGATTATTCAGCTGGGGGAATATAAAGAGGAATACGATGAGCTAGTGCATCACGATATGATTTTAGATATTGCTCATGCCATTCACACATTGTCTTTGACACTAAATATTCTTTTAATATTTTTGGTAAATGTTTAGTTGTGCTTTGTTTAAAAAGGCTGACTTCATGTTTGCCATCAATTTTGTTAAAGAGGTTGTGTTGATAGATATAAGCCCAGGCCCAGTTATCATAGATACCATATAGGTTCATTACAAAAGCATGGAGATTAATCTGAACATCATACAAGACTTCATGGTCGACTGGTTGTGTGGTGGTAAGTGGAAAATCTTCAAATATGTTTTCAATAGTTCTTTTGAGAACATTTAACCTACGAGCTACACCATGTAACAAGTGTTCTTTGACCTCAGTATGCGATGATTCTTGGCCTGCTTGAACAGTTTGCAACATAAGCTTCTGAAGACCTTGGCACACTTTGCAATATTTATCATCAAACCTTTCAATCTATTTTTTTGTATATTGCATATTGATGACTCTCATGGCGCCTAACAACGAGCGTGACCCTCGTTTCACCTAGCGTGCACGCCGGGTGAAACGTAGTGGTGCACGCCCTTGTTAGCCTTCTCTTTGTAAGTCCCACTGTGTATTGTTTGGTTCACGGTGATGTAATTGCCCTGCTCCGGCAAGAATATGGGAAAGAACCAGTCGAATAGTTCAACACGACCATGCAAAGTCTTGCCTTGGGGCCGGTCTACTCCGAAAAAGGTGTCCGGGAATTGCTTATATGCCGCCAGTTCGTCTGCCGTTAGTGGGCAAGTATAGAGAACGTTCTTGCCAGCTGCGGTCTTGTAGAAACCATAGACGAGGCCGGAGTCCTCCGCGACTACGGCATCCACAAGTTGACCGATGACGTCTGTGCCGTCATCCCCCGGTAGTCGGTACTTGTCCCCGACGAGGAGTCTCGTGACAGATGTGCCGAACGCGAACGCAGGAATCTCGGCATCAAATGTCGAGGGAATGCTGTGATGTACTGCCAAAGACTGTATAAGCACAATCATATCTGCGTGCAATTCTCGCTCGCGTAGGACAGCACGAATACTTGGGAAAAGGGTGTCGCCCTTGAATCCTTTGGCAAAGACCGCGCACCGATAATCAGGACTATGAAGGCAGTACTCGTAGGGATAGTTGCTCACAAATATGTAGGCTGGTGGCACTGGCTGTCCCGCGATCGTCATCGTATCTTCCTTCTCGCGCAGTGTCTGCATTGCTTCATTGCTTCGTCCATCCATTGTGTCTTCTCCGAATCAGTTGAGGTGTCAGGGGCATTGATGTCGATGAAGACTACCCTGGGCCAGTCTACTTTCTTGCGCAGGGCATTGTAGAGTTGATTGCCGATTTTGCCTGCGGGCTTGCCGGGCTGCCGCGCCTTTGCTTCAACAGAGTAGAGGTTGCCAGTTGTTGTGAAAGTGGCGGTGAATTCGCAATGGCTTTGCGAGCCGTCTGATTCATTCTCGAATTCAAGTTCGCAGCCCGCCTTGATGAGGGGGGCGGCGACATAAGTCTCATAATGAGCTCCATGAAACTGTTCTTTGTGCAACAGTCGCTTGATAAGCGCAGTCTGAATCTCCTCGTTATGTGCCAGAAGATACAGGTTGTATGCCAGCTCAAGGTAGGCGGAAACAACACCGGTTGCGGGCGCTGTTGACACCAGGCCCGGCACCTTGATTGTCTGTCGTTGGTACATACATACGTGATGATACCATTGTGCAATCGGGTGCTGCTCCGGCAGAGGGTTCCTCAGTTCCTCGTTCCCGAGCTGTTGACCAAGCACGGAACTGAGATATGCAAAAAGGAAATCATGGAATGTCTTCCATTTGTCTGAGTAATGTAACTGATTGCCGACAACAACAAATCGGATCCCATTCATCTCCGCCGAGATGACAGGCTTTGCCCTTGCCCTGCTGCTCTCGCTGCTCCTCTTGTGCATCGAGGCGTGACTTTCATCTGTTTGAGGATATCGGGGGAGACAGGAGGGTGGGTAGTAGCCCGCTCTAAGCCACAGCACTTCTTGAACTTCTTTCCGCTACCGCAGGGGCACGGGTCATTTCTGCCGGTTTCACTCATATTCAAAGTATGCGAAGGATACCTTCTATCAGGCTAACAAGTTAGTATCCGGATCTGTATATCCTGCCAAAGGGAAGGATATCCGGCATTTTTAGTGTTTCATTCATCGGTATTTTTCCTTATTTACCCGCATTCGTTATCCGTATATCATTCCTTTCAGCAGAATTCAACTTAATCTTATGGAACCGATCCCCTGGAAGTTAGACTACCATGCTTCTTTTTCGTTTTCTTTTTAAAAGATTTGAGGAATTTCTCTGAAAGCCCTTCTTTAGAATAGAGGGTTTCACAAAATTCAAAAATGGTTTTGTAGACTTTAGGTTCTGACAATAGCCTTATGTGATTAGAGGAATCTATATCCATCATATGAAGCTGACGGAGTTGTTGCTCCCACTCATTCCAATAGTTTATGTGATCGACTGACGCTTTGTCTTCCGAGATGGTAAAGTAGGGTTTTAGTTCTCCCATAAACAATCCATTTTTGTTACGGAAATAATAACAAGTCACCCCTTTTGGATCGGGTAGAGGCAAAATAGAAAAACGATTCATTTCATAGGCCTGTTGGACCTTTTCCATTTGTTTAATCATTGTTCGCAACTGAGCTGTTGTTTTTTTCATTCCGCGTTGTTTTGCTAAAATAACAAGTTGTTCTAAAAATGGGTCGTCTTCTTGGTCAAGATCCAGTTCGTCTTGGTTAATTAATATCTCAGAAAAATTTTGTGGTGAGTCCATAACTAAAGATTGCAGGGCAACATTTATTAAAGCTAATCGTTGACCTTTTTTAGAGGGTTCCTCTGTTTGGACCCCCGACGCATCAAAACTATCCAACATCACAATACTAGAAACTCTTTCTCCCAGTTCCTGCAATTGCCTGGTCACTTCATAGGCTAACATGCCTCCAAAGGAATATCCCCCCAGGTCATAAGGTCCTTCAGGCTGCACGGATTGGATGATATGGACATAGTAAGAAGCCATAGCTTGCACGCCATGCAAAGGAGATCGATCCGTCATCCAACCGCGAGATTGAATCCCATAAAATAGTCGCTGGCTTTTTTGAGCAAGCCCTTTATAAGATTCAATGCCACCGAACCCTCCATGAAACCAAAATACAGGACGTCCCTTAGTGGCTTGGTTAAGATGAATGAGTTCGGGGAAACGCATCAGAACTTTCGAAGAATTTTGCACAGACTGATCCTGGAAAAATGGTTTGCGGGGCTTTTGTGACACGACTTTCTCCGGCAACATCGTGATGATGTCTCTCACTGTTTTGCAGGCCTGCATTGTCGTTAACTCGATTGAGGCATCCACTTGACTTTTCAGTTGACGAAACAATTGCATGCTCAGAATAGAATCCATTCCATATTGGTCTAGGGGTCTGTTCAGCTTGATTTCTGTTGCTCCCATTCCCAACAGGGTAGAAATGATATCGATGACCGTGTCCTTTACAGATGCTTCGGTCACTCTATCATCAAAATGCATCGATTCGTCCAACGTTTCCTGTGATGTTACGATAGATTCCGGATGGGGTTGATGTTCAATCCAATATCGTTTTCGTTCAAAGGGATAGGTCGGCAAGGAAATTTTTCGAAGTGGGTTCCCTTTGTGTAACGTTGCCCAGGGAACGTGCCCTCCCTGTGCCCAATGCATAGCGAGCTTTTCGAGATTTTTTTCCTCCAAGAGTACTCGAATCACAGCTTCGCCAACTTTTCCAGAAAGGAAATTTTTCATCTCTGAATGATCCCCTTCGAGGTTTCTGGTAAAAATAGGGATGACCGTTTTAATATCCTGGTTTTGCGTTGACGATATCAGGTCGGTTAAACCTTGAATTAGTTCCTTTTCTGTTTTCACAACTAATACCGCCCGATATTCCATGGCTTCGCGTCCCATCTGGAGGGTGTAGGCCACGTCTTCGAGGCGTGGCGTCAAAAGTCGAAGGTCTTCAGCCACAGGCTGATCCGCTGTGGCGGAAAAGTCCAAAGTCAAAGGATGGAGGTAATCAATAAGATTTTGGGCATACGCTTTGAGCCGTTCCTCATTCTTCGCTGACAAAACGATCAAAGCGGGGCGGTCAACAGGTACTTTCGACCTTCGACCTTCGACCTTGGACTCATCGAGGTACTCCTCGATGATGACATGGGCATTGGATCCTCCCGCTCCAAAAGAGCTAACAGTAGCGCGCCGTGGAATCTCCTGATCTTCTCCATCTATTTTTAGTAAGGGGCGTTTCCATTCTTGAAGTTCATGTTGCAGGTAAAAAGGCGTGCCATCAAAATTTATATTCGGGTTTAGAGGCGTTGCTTTGATGGATGGGACAAGCTGTTGGTGTTGTATCTGAAGAACGACTTTCGTCAGTTGCGATATTCCTGAAGCCGCCTCGGCATGACCGATGTTCGATTTGACGGATCCCATCGCACAGAAGTGTTGATCCGAAGTATACTTTTGGAACGCATTGGTTAACGCATTAACTTCAATCGCATCCCCTAGGGAGGATCCATTTGCTGCTGATTCTACATAACTAATTGTCCGGGGATCAATATAAGATTGCGCAAAACTACCTTCGATCAAACGCGCCTGAATATTCGGATTGGGAACAAAGAACCCATTTGCATGCCCGCTATGATTTGTTGCAGTCGATTTGATAACCGCGAAAATAGTATCCTGGTCCTCTACTGCTTTCGAAAGCGGTTTCAACAAAGCCGCACCAACGGCTTCAGCGGGTAACATGCCATCGCCATTACTGAAACTCCGACTATTCACATGGCTTCCCACCATTTGTCGCTGGCTCAATCCTATATATTTTTCGGGTCGAATTGAAAGATTAACCCCACCGGCGATGGCTAATTCACACTCACCTCTCTTCAGGCTTTCGCAGGCCATATGGATTGCGATACTGGAAGAAGAACACATCGTATCAATGGCAATACTGGGTCCTTGAAAATCAAAAAAATGTGATACGCGATTGGCAATGAAGCCGGAAGAAGAGCCCATGGCAATATAGTGTTGATACATAGCACCGACATAAACGCCAACCCGGGATTGACAGCACTCGTGTAGATGTTCACGTGTATAGCCCGCTTTTTCAAGCAAGGTCCAAACCGTTTCCAGAAACAGACGCTCGTTTGGTTCGATAAACAGAGCTTCACGGGGTGGGATATTAAAAAACAAGGGATCGAAACGATCTACTCCATCAAGAAACCCTCCCCACTTGCAGTAGGTTTTATCCAGCTTTGTTTTGTCTTCATCGAAATATGGGCTGTGATCCCAGCGATCTTCTGGAATTTCGGTAATGCAATCTTTCCCATTCTTTAGGTTAGCCCAAAATTCATCGATATCCTTTGCCAATGGATAACGACCGCTTAACCCGATGATAGCAATATCCGTTTCTTGATTTACTCGATGGCTTTTTTCTTTATCTAACACATGCTCTACAGCAATAGGTTCCATTTTTCGTATTTGAATGGGTGGAGAGCTTGGGGGCGAAACAGGAGTGGATAACTCCGGAGAAGCCTGCATACGTCCTTTTCCCTGTTTATCGAGTTCCTTTTTGAGAAAGCCAGCAAATGCGTGAAGGTTAGGATAGTCATAAACCTTTGCAGACACAATGTTAAGCCCGTATTGAGTATTCACTCCATTAATCCATTCTACACCAATAATCGAATCGAGCCCGATTTCGACAAAGGGTTTACCCATATCAATATCGCTTCGGTTCATATATAAGACTTTAGCCAGACTGGCAGCCAATTCTCCCTCCAGAAAGCCGAGAGAAAGAACGGCCTGATCCGGGACCGCTATTTTTGGCTCAGAATCTAATGTTGGTGTAGGCTCTGGAGGAGGCGTTGCCATGGGTCTAGGGCTTTTAAGATCTGACACAAGCGATAATGAGATAGGTTGAGACTGTTCCGATTGTGCCACGGAAGATTGGCCCAAAACCCTACTGTCGGATAATGGTCTTAGTGCAATGCCAGCCGGTTTAGCAGAATGTTCCAAGAGGGAATGATCTTCCCTGGAGATCTAGCGAGGCCAAAGCCTGAGGATTTTTTTTCTCGAATTCTGGAATCCAATACCGATCCTCTGCAAATGGATAGGAAGGTAAACTGATTCGGCTAGGTCTATCTTTTTCATAGAACCTGTTCCAATCCAATGGAAACCCTTGAGTCCACACATCCAGAAGCTTTTCATATTTACCCTTGCTAACCCATACACTTATAGTTTCAGCCATATCTTCATCCGTAGAAAAGATCGATAGGTTCTGCTCATTTCGGTTTACCCTCCCCTGGTAAAGATCTTGGACATCATCCCGTCCATCTAGAAAACCCAAAAGTTTTTCCTTGAGGTCCTCAAGCGAGACGACCAGCAGGCCCAAACGTTCTTCCATGGCTTCACGGCCCGTTTGTAAGGTAAACGCTACAGACCGAAGATCGAGGATCGAGGATTATAGATCGCTGGAGGTATGCTCTTTAAAAAAAACAAATAGATTTTGGGCATACGCTTTGAGACGATCTTTATTTTTCGCTGACAAAACGATCAAAGCGGAGCGGTCAACAGGTACCTTCGACCTTGGACCTTGGACTCATTGAAGTACTCCTCGATGACCATATGCGCATTCGAGCCGCCGGCGCCAAACGAAGAAATCCCAGCTACTCGGGGAAAGACGTTCCCATCGATCACCGGGCAATCCCAATCGCGTAATTCCTGATTCACCACAAACGGGGTCGAAGAAAAATCAATATTGGGATTGAGCACCTTTGAATGCAAAGACGGGACGATTTGACGATGCTTCATTTGCAAAAGAACCTTGGTCACTCCAGCAATCCCCGCGGCTGATTCACAGTGTCCGATATTTGATTTGGCCGATCCTATCCAGCAACGTTGCTTATCCTGTATTCCCCCGGAAACGTTCTCGAACGCTTTAGTTAAACCCGTAATTTCAATGGGGTCTCCTAGTTTTGTCCCTGTGCCGTGTGCTTCTATATAACTAATCGATTCTGGATTGATTCGGGCTTCCTTCAAAGCCCGCGCAATCGTCATCTGCTGAGCATTTGGGTTCGGGACGCTATACCCGTTTGTCTTACCGCCATGATTCAATGTACTGCCTTTGATTACCCCGTAAATATGATCCCCATCCCGTTCGGCATCAGACAGGCGTTTCAAGAAAGCAACTCCAACTCCCTCTGCCGGAATATACCCATCACCCCCTTCCCCAAAGCTCTCACAATGCCCTCTGCTCGAAATAAACTGCCCCAAGCTTAACCCCAAGTATTTATTAGGGGGACTTCCGTAATGCAATCTCTCCCCTCTTGCAAATTTCTCCAGTAGGTTTGAAGATCTCGGGCCTGGGGATAACGACCGGACAGGCCAATAATAGCGATATCTAAAGCTCCCGAAACGTGTTGCTCCTGAGAGCCAATCACTACCGACCTAAACCGTGAACGAGGAGGTTTTCTTTTAGTAATTTCCTTTTCCTTTGTACTAGCCCTTCCAACCGCAAGAGGTTCAATACGGACGGTTGTCTCGTTAATATTTAGGATATCTATAAGCTTCTCTTTATGTGATTCCAGGAAATAACCGGTTAGTTCTTTTATCGTTTGATATTGAAAAAACAGGGTCTTGGATAGCGAACCAAAGCTCTCTTCCAATTGATTGGTCAGTTGTGTAACCATGATCGAATCAATACCGTATTCTTCCAGAGGCTCCTCGGCCTCGATATGATGAGGCGATAGTTTCAGGAAAGAAGAAAGCATTTCTTTAAAATAATCCAGTGCTTTTTCTTCGAACACTTCTCGGTCTATGTTCACCGATGAAGGTTGGCTTTCCGTTATTTTTTCTAACGATGTTTCTGCCTCAAACGATTCCTGAACAAGAAAAGTTTGCATACGCTCCAGGTCTCTTGCCACGACTATCACCTGCGGCTGTCTAGAGGCTAATGCTTGATACAACATCTGTATTCCGGTGAGGGTCTCCATAGGAACCATTCCCGTGTTTTCCCTCATCATGATCTCCGTGGCCTCATCCACCCCCATCACTCCTTCTTTCCAAAGAGGCCAATTGATCGAGAGGGTTTGGCCTTGGCGTTCTTTCGACGTGAACAACCCATTCCGATAGCCCGCATAGGCATCCAAAAAGGCGTTGGCGGTTGAATAGTCCGCTTGCCCCGGGTTACCTATCGCTCCCGCACCCGAAGAAAAAAGAATGAAGAAGTCCAGAGGCAGATCCCGACTGGCCTGATCTAGATTCACCGTGCCCGCAACTTTAGGCGCCAGAACATTTTCAAACTCCGCCACCGTTTTTTTCAGGATAAAGTTATCTTGAATTACACCGGCGCTATGAATAATCCCATCGAGTCTCCCCGCATTCTTTTGGATGCTCTGTATCAAACTGGCGATCGCCCTTTTCTCGGTCACATCGACCTGCTTGTATTCAACCTTAGCGCCCAGGGACTCCACTTCATTCAACTCATCTTGTCTCTCCTGACTTAAATCAGAACGCCCCGTCAGAATCAGTGTAGTGTTTTCGGTATTTCCTGTGATTTCTTTGGCAAAGATCAGACCCAATCCCCCCACACCTCCGGTAATCAGGTAGACGCCCCCTTCTTTCCAAGGAAGGTTCACTTCTTCTTGAGACGCTGGAATTTCTTCGCAAGAACTGACCATCCGTCTGCCCTCTCGATAGCGAATGTGAATATCTTCAGGGCTTCGGCTATTTACTTTGAGTTTGTTAAGCAGTCCTTCCTCCGTTTCTCCCGAATCGATTTCGATGAGCTGTCCCAAGATCTTTGGGTTTTCCAGGTGTGCGGTTTTAAGCAGGCCGGAAAGACTCGAGAAAAGTTTCCGTTCTTTTTTAGAGGAAAACACAAACTGGATCAACACCTTTCCCTTGGGTCTTCCGTGGAGAATTGTTTTGATTTGTTTAAAGACCTGGGAAGCATACATCTGGAACCGTTTTTCGATGCCCTTCTGTTTCGACTGCAACGTGAGACAACGCTCCCCGTTCATTTTCGTTTCAAGAGTTTTTTGGGAAAGCATTCCTGGCTCACATAACACGACAAGATGCTCAGTATATTTAAGAGAAGGACCTTCTGTTGGAAGGGTCTTTTCCTTCCAAACCGGTTGATACATCAACGTCCCCAAACTCATCTCTCCCTCGAACACTCTAGAGGAGAACCCCTTCATCTGAATGCAGATGTTTCCACTCTCATCGCACAGATCAACGTCGAGCTTCTGGATCCCCTGCACCGATGGCTCCTCACTGTTTCGAACAAAAGCCCAAGCATTGGAAGGACAAGGTCTAAAAATTTCCAAAGATTGTAACGCGAAAGGTAAATATTCTTTTTTATGGGTTCCTGATTCTTGATGAGAAAAAGCTAAACCCATCGAAGCCTGTAGCGCAGAATCTATCATACTCGGATGCAGCACGAATTGATCATGGGTATCGGCTACAGAGAAAGGCAACGACAACTGAGCTAAAACTTCTCCTTCTCCCACATACATTTCGTTTATACCCTGAAAGCTCGGCCCATAATCAAAGCCCATCGCTTTATAAACTTCATAGCACTGCTCAGCATTCAACCGGTTTTTCTGGCAATTCTTCTGCAAGGCCTTTATGTCCAGAGGGGAGATCTTTTCTAATGAAGCAAAAGTAACTGCGCCCTGACTATGTACAATCGATTTGATTTCGGACTTCAGATTTCGGATTTTGGATTTCCCATCCCCGGGATGGGTGGTGTAGATTTCATACTGAATCTCCCCATTATCTTCCGGAAAGAGCCCAATATGAACTTCTTTGCGACCCTGATTGACCGCAAGCGATCGTGTCCAAACAATGTTTTTAAGCTGAACTACTTTCTCATCTTTTTCAGTTGGACCCACCACCTCTTCTACAGCGGCTCTAGCCATTTCAAGATAACCAACTCCCGGCAACAGCTTCTGGTCTTGAATCACATGGTCTGCTAAGAAGAACTCCTCACCCGTAAACGTGGAACTAAAACGTTGCTCTTCGAAATCCGACGTATTCTCATGCACCAACGGATGGAGCTCTTTCCCCTTTTCCGCAATCCCCAATCCGCGATCCGCATTTCTTTGGATCCAATACCGTTCCTTCACAAACGGATATGCTGGCAGACTCATTCGACGAGGAGCCGTATTGCCATATAAACGTCTCCAGTCAATGGTATAGCCTTGGCAATACAAATCCGCTAGCACGTAGAGGGTTTCCTGATATCTCTGAGGGTTCTCTAAAGAAGCACTTTCCTTCAATAGGTCTCCAATAATCTTTTCCATAGCCTTCTGGCTTCTAAATTCTCGAGTCACTTTTCCTTGAAAAAAGTTCGGACGATCTTCTTTTTCCATCTGCTTCCATGTATAGATCGCGTCTTCTTTATCTTCTATAACGATCGCACAGCGATATTGAAAATGGTGGCGCCCTTCAAGCAGCGTATAACTCATCCGATACAAATCTTCTTTTTGACCCTCTCTTTTTTCCAGGAATGTAGCCATGTTATTGACTTGTTCCTGCAAGACCTCTTCTGTCTTTGCTGAAAGAGCCAAAACAAAATAAGGAGGCAAGCTGGAGAGTATCTCTGCAGCAAGGTCGTATTCTTGCAGAACCACATGGGCATTGGTCCCGCTCATTCCAAAAGCGCTAACGGCACCAATCCGACCTTTACCCGAACGCTTAGGCCATGGCTGGTTGTGCCTGTTTACGTAAAAAGGGCTTTCCTTCCAGTGGATGTAATCGTTTTCTTCTTCACAGTGCAGACTGGCGGGAATGATTTCATGACGAAGGGACTCTACCAGGCTGATCATACTGACCAAACCGGAAGCTGCAAACGTGTGCCCAAAATTTGTTTTTGTTGAAGTTAAAGCACAATAGTTTTGTTTTTTTGTTGCACCCTTAAACGTATCATAGAGCGCATTAATCTCTACGGGATCTCCTAGTTTCGTACCCGTGCCATGAGTCACAATATAGCTAATGTCTTCCGGATTAATTTTCGCCTGTTCGTAGACATTTTTAAGCAGTTCAGTTTGCGCGACACCATTCGGCGCCGTGATTCCATTCGCTTTTCCATCATAGTTAATTCCGCTCCCACGAATAACTGCATGGACGGAATCTCCATCTGCTTCCGCTTGAGATAAACGCTTGAGCACAACCACCGCAACCGCTTCTCCAGGCACCATCCCATTCGCACGTTTATCAAACGTGTAACATTTACCGTTAGAGGATAACATCCCTGCTTGGCTCATACCAATAAAGCTACCCGGACTTAATGTGAGGCTAACCCCGGCAGCAAGTGCGGTGTCACATTCCTGATTTCGCAAACTCAGACAAGCTTGATGCGCAGCTACCAACGAAGAAGAACAAGCCGTATTAATAGCCATAACGGGTCCTTCTAGATTTAAGAAGTAAGCGAGACGAGATGCGAGGATCCCATTATGATTCAACGTCACTTCGCCTTCGTTTGCCAAGCGATCATAATCCCCCTCTTCCACTCCTACAAACATCCCAATTTTGTGGGTTTTAACATGTTTCGCTCCATAGCTGGCGTCTTCTAACGCTTTCCAGGATTCCTGAAGCAAGTGTCGTTGCCGAGGGTCCATCATTTTGGCTTCACGAGGAGAAAGCTCAAAAAATAAGGGATCAAATTCAGCTACACCCGGAATACAACCACTCCATTTGCAGTTCGTTTTATAAGGGTCTTGATTAGGGTCCCCGTACATCTTTTGCCAATCAAAACGATCGTCGGGAATTTCTTCAACGGCATCTTGTCCTTCAGATAAAATCTTCCACATGGATTCGATATCACGCGCCTTTGGAAATCGTCCACTCATCCCTATAATCGCAATCGGCTCGTCCAACTGGGTTCTTCCTACACGTAATGAAAATCGCGGATGAACAGGACGTGTTCGCTTGGGCTTTACCGGCGCAGACGAAACTGAAGCAACTTTAACAGGAGGCGTTTCATCTTCTTGGTAAAACATCTGAATGAGGGTTTCGTGTTGGGTTAAAAAATGACCGGTAAGCCGCTCCAACGTTGAATGACCAAAAAACAATGCCGGTGTAATCTCAACCCCATAATGTTCTGTAAGTGTACGTGCGAATGCGGCTAAACTCAGCGAATCAAATCCAAAGTCAGCTAAGTTGGCTAAAACATCTAGTTTGTCTCGATTGATTTTAACAAGCTGACTCACTAACTCTTTTAAATCCCAGATCACGCATTCCTCCACGCTCAACCTTCTCATCTCGTAGCGCCTGCCTTTGCTCACAACGCTAGCTGTCATCGACGTGTAGGGGACAGAGGACTCTTGTGATAGACCCAGAAACTGATGCACACGATCCGGTTTTCCGACTAACACCAAATGCTGTGTCTTCTCTTGAGATAGAAGATCACCAAAGAGAGCTAACCCTTCCTGTGATTCTAAAAAGCGCTGACCACTGGATTTAAGATACAACTGAATTTGTTCACCATGGTCACGCCCTATTCCACCATCCTTCCAGAGTGGCCAGTTGATCACGATCGCCTTGCCCAAACGTTTTCCTTGGGTTTGCAACTCATTCCGATAATCCGTATATGCCATTTGAAAACGGTTTCCGATAGCATAATCACAAGACCCAAAATCTCCCAGCATGGCGGAACTCGAAGAAAAGTAGCAGATAAAATCTAAGGGTTCTTCACTCAAGACTTCATCGAGTGTAAGCGTCCCTTTTATCTTAGGATCCAATACGTTCCGAAAGCTCTCAATATCCTTTTCAAAGATGACTCGGGTTCCTTCAATTCCCGCTGCGTGAAGCACTCCATGAATGGGACCAAAACGTTTTTTTGCGATCTTTAACCCCTTTTTCATACTGTTTGAGTCACAAACATCTGCTTGGAGATAAAAAACGGAACTGCCCGTTTTTTCCACCGCTTGAATGCGAGATTGCTTTTCGGGGGTAAGCGCTGATCGACCTGTCAAAATAAGATTTGCAGCATATTTTTTTGAAAGGTGTTCTGCAAACAGCAACCCAAGTCCGCCACAGCCACCTGTTATTAAATAAGTATCCCCTTGCTTGAATGGACATTTCTCACCTTCTTTTAAAGAAGTCGGCTTTACCTGACATATATGTCGCTTGCCGCTTTGATACAAAACACTTCGAACGTTGTCAGCCTGGAGTTCTCCCCAAAGTTTCTTCACCCAACTGTGCATACCCGTTTCATAAAAGACCACAGCCACGTTGGTCTTCGGAAAAGCCAACCCCAAAGATCGTTCGAACCCTATCCAAGATTCCACGTAACAACGCTCTAGTGTATTCTCAAACGGACCTGCTAATAAAAAACGTTTTGAATTCAGTTTAGCCATAGCCATCGTTTGAAGGATGTAAATGATAGAAGAAGGATCTTGAATACAACGAGAGTCTTCTAGAGCCCAGAGATAGAGGATCGCATCTATCTCATCGTGATCTTTCCGAATACACTTAAAGGCCTTTTCATACGTATCTTTATCTGTCTCTGAAATGCTGTAATGGCATCTTGAATGTTTTTCGTAGTGACTGTTTTGTGAGATGAAGATTACTTTTGTTTGAGGATCCAGGGCTTTTATTTCTTTACGAAAGGTTCGTTGATTTTTTGTGCTGGAAAGAAAACAAATCAAGGTTTTAATCTGAACGGGAGAAGCTTTTGGCAAAGCTTGTTTTTGCCACACTTCTTCAAAAGTCATCTGTTCATACCTGTCTTGATTAGACGGAATAGCCCTTTGGCTTATATTTGATTCGCCAAAATTTTCAGGCATCGTCTCTATATAATTACGTCTTTCTAATCCTCTCATCCGAACGCAAATGTTTCCGTTTTCATCGCACAGATCAACATCGAGCTTCTGCGACACCTGCCCCGGTGTGCCCTTACGGCTTTGAATCAGCACCCAAGGATTGGAAGGGCAACGCCCAAAGACTTCCATAGATTCTAAAGCAAAAGGCAATAACGGTTCAGGGTTCAGGGTTCTCGGTTTTTGGTTAATAAACGCTAAGCCAATAGAAACCTGAAGAACCGAGTCCAACAGGCTCGGATGAAGGGTGAAGTGATCTTTTGTACTGAGGATAGAGGAAGGCAGGGTCAATTCAGCCAACGCTTGGTTCTCTCCAATATAGATCTCTTCTCTATTCCCTGATAAGCAGGCCCATACTCAATCCCCATCCTTTTAAAGGTCGCATAGCATTCGTCAGCGCTTAAAACATTTTGAGCACACATTTTCTGCAAAGATGTCAGATCGAGAGGGGGTACTTGACCCGAAGAACTGAAAGTCGCTAGGCCTTGGTTATGGACAATCGAATTGATTGCGGATTCCGGATTGTGGATTGCGGATTTTTCATCCGTCGGATGGGCGGTGTAGATTTCGTAGGCGATCTCTCCGTTTTCTTCGGGGAAGAGCCCGATATGAATTTCTTCGACATGGCTGTTGGCAGGAAACTGTTTTTCCCAGACAATGTCTTTAAGCTGAATACTCTCTTCGGAGACTCCAACCGTCTTTTCTACGGCCGCTCTTCGCCATCTCAAGATAGGCCATTCCAGGAAGGACCCTCCGGCCTTGTATCACATGATCCGCGAAGAAAAATTCATCCCCAGTAAAAGTCGAACTGAAGCGTTGCTCTTCAAAATCTGACGTGTTCTCATGCACCAACGGATGTAGTTCTTTTCCCCTTTCCGCAATCCGCATTTCGCAATCCGCATTTCCTTCAATCCAATAGCGCTCTTTCTCAAACGGATATGTCGACAAACTGATTCGCTGCGGTTTCTTTTCGGTATGCAAGGTATTCCAATCAAACTCTACCCCCTTAACCCACAGGTCTAACAGCTTTGAGTATTTGCCTTTATGCACCCATACATCGATAATTTTGGCCATATCCTTATCTGCAGCAAAAATCGATAAGGCCTTTCTGTCCCGTCTAATATTTCCTCTATACACATTTTTTGTATCTTCTTTGCCCTGAATAAAGGTTTGCAGCGTTTCCTTAAGTTCGTTGATTGAGCTCACGATAAATCCCAGTCGTTCTTCCATCGCTTCCCGCCCCACCTGAAGGGTATAGGCCACGTCTTGAAGACGTGGCGTCAAAGGTCGAAGGTCCAACGCCAAAGGATGGAGGTAATCAATAAGATGTTGGGCATACGCTCTGAGCCGATCTTCATTTTTCGCTGACAAAACGATCAAAACGGGGCGGTCAACAGGAACCTTCGACCTTCGACCTTGGACCTTGGACTCATCGAGGTATTCCTCGATGACAAGGTGTGCGTTTGCTCCTCCAAATCCAAACGAACTCACTCCGGCTCGACGAGGCACTGTATTTCCATTGGGATCTTGCAATGCTTTCCACGCTTGAGATTGCTGCACGACATAAAATGGACTGCCTTTTAAATCAATATACGGATTGATCTCATCGCAATGAAGGCTTTTGACTAGTCGCTTATGTTTCAGCTGCAAAATGACTTTTATCAAACCGGCGATACCCGCTGCTAATTCCAAATGACCAATATTGGTTTTTACGGAACCTAAGCCACAATGAGCCTCTTGAACCTGAGCCTCTTTCTCTCGATACAATGTTCTAAATGCAGTTTTTAATCCATTGATCTCAATTGGATCTCCCAATGCCGTTCCTGTTCCATGAGCTTCGATGTAACTGATCGTTCTAGGATCGACACCCGCTTTTCTGTATGCACGAATGAGAAGTTCCGATTGAGCTTTAGGGTTTGGCGCTGTTAAAGAATTCGCTCGTCCTCCATGATTTTCTGAACTTCCTCGAATCACTGCATATATATGGTCACCGTCTGCTTCTGCCGCTTCACGTTTTTTGAGAAACAGCATTCCAACCCCTTCGCCACGAACGTACCCATTGGCTTTATTGGAAAATGTTTTGCATCGACCATCCAGGCAAAGCATACCTGCATTGCTAAAACTTATATGCCCAGCCGGTATGGTAATGGTGTTCACCCCCCCGACAAACGCTTGATCACACCCTTCCGCTTCCATAGCCAAAATACCTCTATGGACAGCGACCAACGACGAGGAACAGGCCGTTTCGATCGGTTCACTCGGGCCATGTAGGTTTAAAAAATAACTCATCCGGTTTGGACCTACAGAAGGGAGCATACCCGTGGAACTATACCCTTCAACGGCCGTGTTTGAGCTTCCCATCACATCCACATAACCGGTACTTCCGGTTCCAACAAAGATACCTGTATTGGTTCCTGAAAGACTGGAAGCTGAATAACCCGCATCCTCCAAAGCCAACCAAATATAGGTCATCAACAGTCTTTGTTGAGGGTCCATCAACTCGGCTTCACGAGGAGATATTCCAAAAAATAGCGGATCAAAATCCCCTACCCCATCAATAAAACCTCCCCATTTGACATTGGTTTTATTAGGCTCTTTCTGAGGGTCCCCATATAACTCTTCCCAATCCCACCGATCTTTGGGTATCTCTATAATACAATCTTTTTCATCTTTTAGGTTCTTCCAGAATTCATCAATCGTGTTCGCCATCGGGAAACGACCGCTCATCCCAATGATGGCAACGTCCAGTTTGCCTCGCTCTTTTCTTTCTGGGATCTTTTTGAAAGGTTTACGATGAGTGCCATTGGGCTTGTGGATATTTTCCCTTAAGCGATTCATCATATTTTCAGCAACCTGTCGGGAGATTTTTCCCGTCTTGTAATCTTGTGTCACTTTAGAAAACAATTTTTGCTGAAGTGTATCTATAGACCATCTTATTCCAATTCATTGAGTAATTCTGAAGCGTTGATTTCGTTATTTAGAAATTTGCCATATAATGCTTCTGAAAAAGATTGTTGTTGAGGATCTGCTTGTATAGCGCTGCGGCCGAAATCATTTGCTTGTCTGTCTTTTTCCTGCGTCATCTCTTCAATACAGTGGATGATTTCGTTTATGGTCGAAAACTCAAAGAAATCAGGTGGCTTTGTATCTACCGAAAACCTTTCATTCACAGAATCTGACAATGCGGCAATGGTCATCGAATTAAACGAATATTCACTAACGCTGTTGTTTACATCAATTTCTGTTGGTGATACCGAGAGGATAGCCGCAATCATATTTTGCATTTCGTCCTTGATTGAGCTCGAATCAACGGGAATTTTTGGATCATTCTTTTCTACTTTCTCTTCTTCAGCACTCTGTGAGTTTTGCAAGTCAACTTCTACGGTGGGACCCTCCTCATCTGCACTGATTTCCTTCTTTATGACCGACGCATTGACCTGAGGGAAATAAGAGATATCATGCTCAAAAGAGTAAAGTGGCAAGCTTATCTTTTGTATTGAAAAAGGTTTTAAAACAACGGACCAATCAAACTCTTCTTGCGTTATCCATAACTCAACCAATGAATCAATGGTTTGATCTTCGAGGGGAGGATATTGTATTTTCGAAGATGATCTTTTTTTAGTACGCCCATACTTAACATCTGCGATACCGTGAATGCTATCGGTGTCGAAATCCTTTAATATGGCCTTTAGTCTCTCTATTAAATCATCAAAAGAACTTATTTTTATGGATAGGCGATACTCAAGAAATGATTTAGAACTATTTGTTGTGTATACAATTCGTTCTAGCTGATTTGCTAACTTGGAATTTGATTCTAAAAAGTGAATAAACACTTCACAGTATGCATACAGGGATTTTGGTGATTTTGCAGATAAGCAAATGGGATAATGAGAAATCTTTAATGGCGTGTCTTCTTCATCCCGTGGGATGTGTTCTTCTAGCAATGCATGCGCTGTTGAGCCGGAGAAATTAAAGGAATGAACACTCGCATAGCGCACCTGATTTTTTTCTTGGTTTTCCAGTATAGGAAACGGGTGTTGTTTGTTTACTAAAAACAAAGGGGATTTCTCTAACCGGATGTTTTTATTAACCTTTTCAATATGTAAGGTGGGCGGAATCGTTTTATCATAGAGAAGCATGACGGACTTGATTAATCCCGCAATTCCACTACCGGCTTCGGTATGACCAATATTTGATTTAATGGACCCTAACCCACAATAATTTGTCGGCAACGTAATTCCCTGTTCCTTTGCCAACTGCTTCAGGGCTTTAGCAATGACATTAAATTCAAGCGCATCGCCCATTTCTGTTCCCGTGCCATGGGCTTCCACATGAACCACCTGTCGTGGATCGACCTCGGCCCTTTTATAAACCTCGGTAATCAATTCCACATGTTTAGGGCTGTTGGGTTGGACGTAAAAATAAGACTTTCCCCCATGGTTGGTTCCCGAAGACTTAATCACTCCATAAATGTGATCTTTATCTTTTACTGCTTGGTCATACTTCTTTAAAAATATGGCCGCGAACAATTCGCCTTTACTCCAACCGTCACCTCCATCGGCAAATGCTTTGCACCGCCAATCTTTCGCTAAATAATCCATGGATTGGTACATGTAAAACGCGTTGGCATGACAGATAAAATTAACACCACCGGCAATCGCTGCCTCACAAACGCCGTACTGAAGATCTTTAACGGCTTGGTCTATGGCGTATAAAGAACTACAACATGCCGTTTCAATTGCTTGACTGGGTCCATTCAGATCAAAAAAGTATGAGGTGCGGTTCGCAATACTGGATAAAGCATTGCCCGTCCCCACATAAGCCAATGACACCGCAGATTTAGCATCGGTCAAAAAATAGCTGTATTCACTACCCACAGCCCCAACATAAACCCCTACCTTTCGACCGGAAAAGGAAAGTGGATAATACCCGGCATCTTCAATCGCATGCCATGTGGCTTCCAAAAATAAACGCTGTTGGGGGTCCATGGCCATCATTTCTTCTTCTGACAAATTGAAAAATGCAGCATCAAATTTATCGGCATCTTCAATAAAGCCTGCATAAAGTCCTTTTAAATGTTTAATTTCTTGATCGTAAACACGGTATATAGATGTTCGACGTGGTTCAGGTAATTCCGTGATTAAATCATCCCCTGCTCTGATTTTGTCCCAAAACTCACGAACATTATTCGCCCCCGGAAAAAGTCCACCTATTCCAACAATCGCAACACCCGTATCTATATCAGATGAATTCGAGGAAAGAGTATGAGGTGTGGAAGAAGGGAATGGGCTGATTCCTCTATTTTCTAGATAGGGTGTAGATCCTCCGGATGCTGCGCCATGGCTGTCACCCGCCTTGACATTTACGGTCACGGTCGGTAACGCCGGGGCTACTTCATGCGTACTTTGTGAAGGACTCCCTGAAGAGGGTTTAAGCTGCATATAAGCACAGATCTCTTCTTCAAACTCATCCACAAGGAACTCAACGATATCCTCAATATTGGTATACTCAAACATCGTTGTCGGGGGTATATCCATCTTCATTCGATGACTCATCTGATCGGTTAACTCATTGACTGCAATAGAATCCAACCCCAGCGGTTCTAAACTTTCATCTAAGGGTACTTCTTCAACGTCAACCTTTAAAAAATCAGCTATATTTTTTTGGAGTTCAGCTGTGAATAGCTCTTTTATGTCTCCCGTCTCTATATCTGCTGATTCAGGATGATCGGGTGTCCCGCTTGCATGTGCCTCGTTTTGTGAAACGGATTCAGGCTGATTGTTTCTGGCGTTAATGGGTTCCTGCGGTTTTTCTTTTGTTTTAGCCGCTAAACTGGAACTCGTAGTGGGGAGGTTTTGAAATGACTTACAAAAATAACCATTAAACAATGCATAGATAGTACCTTCTCCATCCTCAATCGAGATATCATATCGAGGCAGCTTGCCTGTTCGTTCTCTGGCCATGGCATAGACTTTTTTTTCAGGAGCGATCGGATGCAAAAAATGAAATTGATCCATCGCAAATGGAACGGCTGGCGATGACTCAGACGCTTTTTCAATAGCAAACCCATTACAAACGCCCAAAGAAGAATCGTAGAATGGAATTTCAGGCAATGGCAATGATGATAAATTCGGTTCTAAAACACCGAGCATTGTCTGGTCGACACGATAGATTTCTGACAAACGCTGAAAATCGGATCCATGCCTCTGCTTTGAGCCAGAAGAACCCGCCAAATTCCAATACGCCTCTTTTTCAATAATAGGCCTAAGGCCTTCAATCGCCAAACGGTCTATCTGCGAGGAAAGATCGACTGTCTTTAGTTGCTGATCCAACTGAAGCTGCCCTTTACAGCATAACTTTTTCTGCTCTTTTTGAAGAAGGCGAAAATGCCCAGAACCCGTAAACTCAAAAAGCATGGTTGATGATTCATGGCTTAAATCAAATGGCATTACCCAAGCCACATTTTTAACGGTGAACGTATCGCGTTTAAAAACACGTTGAGCAATATGGGTAAGAAGCGCTAAGTATCCAACTCCTGGCATAATAGGCAGCCCTTCGACAACATGTTGATTCATAAAATAGTCACCGTGATAGATCGTACATTCCACGCACGTGAGCTCCCCCTCTTGTACTACGACCATTCTCTCTTCAATAGGAGGTAAAGAGGCAGATCTTTGTGCTAATGAAGTTCGCTCTGTTTTTTGCTTTAATTGATGGATCTTCCCTATAAAAGGAACGGGGGGTAGAGGGAGTTTAGGATACGTTGAATCATGGTAAAGACGTATCCAAGGTATATCCATGCCATGCACCCAACACACAGATAGATCCCGAACAATTCTTTTCTCAAGATAACTCTCTAACAACTCATTGGTCTTTTCAGGAGCGAAGACATCATCTTTAGAAATGATATGTTTATTTTTCTTCCCGCTCAAGAAGTCCTTACAACATTCCAATAAAGAGATATATGAATTGGCCAAAAAAATGGTCCTGCAATCAAGGTATCGCTCTCTTCCGATGAGAGTCAGTGATAAGGCTTTAAGGAGTTGTTTATCCCCTGAACACAAAGATCTATAGCGTGTTTGATGGGAAGGGACATTCAAGTGAATATAGATGTCTTGAACATACGCCATCAGTATTTCTTTTGTCTTCGCAGAAAGAATTATGGGGAACGCATCTATATCTTCCTCCAAAGTTTTGCACTGCTGTTTATCGATATGATTACTCATAACCACATGCGCATTCGTTCCCCCTAGATCGTAAGCACAACAGGCCTCTATGAATGGAAAAGCAGACTCTATACCGATAAAATCGAGACCAGCAGATTTGATGTTTTTATCCCTATTTTTAGGGCTATACGTATCCACCGTCCAAGCGCCCCAACATTGAGCAATGGTAAATCCTGAGCGTGTTCCCTTAGTCCGCAATTGATTCCTCCAACGCGCAAAGACGTTTTGAAATGTAGCAGAATATCCATAGTCAGAAGAACCCCGAATTCCAAATGCCGCCATTGAAGAAAAGAGCATAAAAAAGTCCAAAGGTTCATCCGCCGTTAATTCATCCAAATAGCGTGTTCCCTGTACTTTCGCTTGGATCACCCTTTCAAAAGATTCCCATGGCTTTGACACAATCAATTCGTCTTCAACCAACCGAGCGAGATGAATCACACCATGAATGGGGCCCACTTCTTTTTTGATTTTAGTATAGACTTTTTGAAGGGCTGCCTGATCGGTAATGTCTACAGAATGATAAATAACCTTTGAGCCTAAAGATTCGAGTTTTTGACATGTTGTCTGCTTGGTTTTATCCCACCCCCCCCGTGATAGAATAACCAACGTTGATTGACGTTGTTTAGCTAATTCTTCACACACTAATTCTCCCACAGGACCTAATCCCCCCGTAATAATATAGGTCCCATCAGGACGAAACGTAGCGGGTAATGATGGTTCTAGGTTCGTTTCTACGAGTTGAGGGACGAGACGGTCTGAGCCTTCATAACGAGCCTCAAAAAATGGAACAGGACTCTTGATCTCCATTTGATCAAAGAGCCACTCTTTTAGAAGGCGCTCATGCCTTGCTGCAGGAATATCTTTATCGTACATCCCGATACATCTCCAAACATGTTGGTTGTTTTCCATCATGGCGGATTTCAAAAACCCGGAAAGCGCTTCACTGTTCAAGTGAGGGTGTGAAGGAGTTCCCTCATAGATGTAATAAATCTTTATGGGTTCATTCCATGCACTTTTCATTAAGTATTGGCTTAAGCGAAATACATCGGACACATTAGATTCAGCAGAGGGATCCTCTTGATCTTCTCTACGCTTAGGCCCCAAAAAGAAAACAACATCTGGCGTTTGTTTAAATGAATGCTCATCCATTTTATGTGGATTCAATATCTGAATTTTAAAAGGCTCTGATAGATTGGCAGATTCTTCCAACTGCTTTAGTAAACTACAAAGACCTTTTTGATCTTTTTCATCAGCGGACAAAACATAGATCATTTTCCCCGCGTATTCTTTTAAACGACCGTTCCAATCAACATCGTCAGGTATAGATTCAGGGAGCCAATCTTCTTTGATAAAAAGCCATTGTTTTTCGGAATTGGAATCTATCCTAGATAAGTTCTGCTTCTCAGATTGCAGTTTCAATGATTTCTGACTTCCGACCTCTGTCTGTTCTATCCAATATCGTTCCCTCGCAAAAGGATATGTTGGCAAACTGATTCGACGAGGCTTTTCTTCGCCATGCAGCTTGCTCCAGTCAAATAGCATTCCCTTAACCCATAGGTCCAAGAGTTTAGAGTATTTGCCTTTACAAACCCAAGCATCTATGGCTTTTTGCAAGTCTTCATCAGCCGTAAAAACAGCAAGGGCGTCATCACTCCGTTTGACCTGTCCACGATAAAGGTCTTCCACATCATCTCTATCTTCTAAAAACCCTTTGAGGTTTTCTACCAATTCCTCTGCGGATCCTACGATTAGCCCCAACCGTTCTTCCATCGCCTCTCGACCGACCTGAAGAGTGTAGGCCACGTCTTCAAGACGTGGCGTCAACGGTCGAAGGTCCAACGTCGAAGGATGGAGGTAATCAATAAGATTTTGGGCATACGCTCTGAGACGATCTTCATTCTTCGCTGACAAAACGATCAAAGCGAGGCGGTCAACAGGACCCTTCGACCTTAGACCTTGGACCTTGGACTCATCGAGGTGCTCCTCGATGATTACATGCGCATTCGCTCCTCCTGCACCAAAGGAAGACACCCCGGCAATTCGAGGGTATTCCTTTGTTTCTCCATTGAATCGAAAAATGGGGCATTTCCAGTCTTCAAGCTTTTGTTGAACCACAAAAGGAGTTTTCTCAAAATTTATGTTCGGATTCAGCACCTCTGAATGCAGAGAAGGCACCAATTGTCCGTATTTCATTTGAAGGACGACTTTCGTCAAGCCCGCAATTCCCGCAGCGCTCTCCGCATGCCCCATATTCGATTTTATCGAGCCAATTGCACAATACTGCTTATCCGATACTCCTTCGCCCTCGAAAGATGTGTCTTTTGAAACATTCTCAAACGCACGTGTTAATCCGGAAATTTCAATGGGATCCCCAAGAACGGTGCCTGTCCCGTGAGCCTCTATATAACTGAGCGTTCTAGGATGAACACCGGCTCGTTCTAACGCTCCGGCAATCAAGCTACATTGAGCATTCGGGTTTGGCACGGTATACCCATTGGTTTTTCCACCCGCATTTAGCATGCTTCCTTTAATAATTCCGTAGATATGATCCTGATCTGCAACGGCTTTAGGCAACGGTTTTAAAACGATGGCGCCTACGCCTTCTGCATCGACAAAACCGTCGGCCTGATCACCAAAAGTCTTACATTGATCGCCTGAAGAAAGCATTGTCATTTCGCTCAGCGCTACGTAATGAACCGGATGCAGAATTAAGTTCACCCCTCCAGCGATCGCGCATTCGCTCATGCCGCTATACAAACTTTCGAGAGCTAGATGAATGGCCGTCAGTGAAGCCGAGCAGGCGGTATCCACGGCAATGCTTGGCCCCTGAAAATTCATTAAGTAGGAGATCCGATTTGCAATCGACCAATAACCGGGGTGAGACGCATACGTACTGTTCATCACGCCCACAAATACTCCAACTTTTCGACTCTCACAAAGCGTAGCGCCGGTGTAACCTGCATCTTCTATACTCGCATAAGCCTCTTCTAAAAATAAACGCGCTTGAGGATCCATCCGTTCTGCTTCCCTTGGAGATAATCGAAAAAATAAAGGATCAAATTTATCGATATCTTCCAGAAACCCGCCCCAACGAGTATAGTAGCTTCCCTGTTTTCCCTTTTCTTCATTAAAATAGCGTTTCCAGTCCCAACGATCTTGAGGAATCTCTGTAATACAGTTCTTACCTGATTTTAAATGTTTCCAAAATTCGTTTACATCCTTGGCTTGAGGATACCGACCGCTTAACCCGATAATAGCCACGTCTTGAACGTTAAACGTTTGAGAAGCCGAAGGTTTTATTGCTAGCTGAGGTAAAGTCGAAGGCTTGATTTTTGACGCTGGCAAGGAGGTAAAACGTCGAGACTTTATACTTATAGATTTAAACGCAGGAGGAGCATCAGAGAGAGCTATTTGTTCTTCAACCTCATTAGCTCCACCCCCTACCTGCTGAATAAGTATATCTTTTTGAGTTTCGATTAAATGGTCAACCAAAGCATCTAAAGTTTGGACTTCGAAAAACAAAGTACTACTGATATCTTCAAACACTTTCCCCAGCGTATTGGTAAGTTGGACCACTAAAATCGAATCCAGTCCATACTCTTCCAAAGGCTTCGATGGATCGAGCTGGTGACTCGATATTTTGATGCTCGAGGCAACCAGTTTTTTGAGATAGGCTACACTTTTTTCTCGTAATGAGGTTGGAACTTTTCCTTTCGTTGGTATTTCAACCGTTGCAATAGATTCGGAAGACACTTTTGATATCTGAGGGGCTTTTCTTTTTCTTGTGGATGCAAGTGCTTGTTGTTGCCTGATGAGCCCATCGCTTTCAGTCACGATAACCTGTTGTCCCCATTTATGAGCTTTTTGGGCTGGGAAAAAAGTGGAATGAAAGCCTTCTTCTTCCAACACATTAGCCCACGTTTCTGGTGTTAACCCGGGACAGCCGGGAATGCGTAGCGCCTCATCATCATAGAGCCACCACCCTTCCAATAAACCAAATGTCAGATGGTTAAACAGCGTACTCATGCTCAGCTCATTCATCAGAAGTAAGCCATGTTTCCGCAATGCTGCTTTTGCATTTCGAAGCGTCTGGCGTATATTTCTTGTGGCGTGCAAGACATTGGTCGCGATCACCAGATCATAGTGGTCGCCCTGAATTCCCTGTCCGGAAAGCGGTTTACTGACATCAAAAATGTGGGTGGTCAGATAAGGGTTTCCAGGTGCGTACTGTTCTTCGGCGTGTATCAAAAAGGCTTTCGAAAGATCCGTGTAACAGTATTCTTGGATCTGATCCTGAAACGGACGAAGTTGAGGCAAGAGTCCAGCAGTCGTTCCTCCGGTCCCGGCGCCTATTTCAAGAATCTTTACGGGTGTAGAAGGATCATCAGCAAACCGCTTTTGAAGATATACTAGGACGGTATGACACAACACTTCATTATAATAATCAGCTACAACGTTCCCTTTATAGACCTCCCCTACCAATTCCATAGAGGAATTTGAGAACATGACATCCGTGGCCAGTTTTTTCCCAACAAGAATGTCAGGCAGGGCACGCAAGCAAGCCTCTAGTAAAACGACCTGTGCTTTTTGACTAACATCTTCCATCAACGGAAGCTTTGCCTCATCCCATTGCTTCCATAGTTCTTTAAGATCAAAGAAAGAAGCAAAACTTCCATCATCATGAAGATACCCCTTTCTTCTCAAAACCTGGAGGCTTTCTTCAAGCCATCGGTCATAAAGACTCAAGAGTTTTGTTTTTGCTCTGAAATCTGAACGTTTAAATTTCTTTTCTTTTAATACGCTCATGCACTGTAGGCTGCCACAAAGTAGTTTAGGGAGAAGGTCCTTCATCACCCCCATGTGCAGCTCTCCTGCTGCTGACTGATGGGTCGCTATTCCTTGTTTTGTAAACTGTTTATCTAAACTTCCAATGTAGGAGGAGATCGCTTCTGGATATAATGATACCCATTCTTTCGTAAGCAGGTCCCCCATCGCTCCAGGCCGCAAGGTTTTGATGAGAACAAATTGATCGAGGGGACCTTGAATGAGGTTCACTAACGCGTCCATTCCGTCTTCAGGCTCAATGGAACCTATACCGGCTTTTTCCATACGACTTTGGTAAGCAGGATCGGTCACAATTCCCACACTTCCCCAATATCCCCAGTTTATGACCTTCACTGCACAGGACCACTCGTTAGCCAGTTGGTGGGCAAAAGCATCTTTAAACGTACACCCAGAAGCATAATTACTTTGCCCTGGCGATTTGGTAAAGGATTGTATTGAAGAGAAAAATAGAACAAAATCTAACGCTTCTTTTTGGAATACTTGAGCTAATCGCACACTCACATCAACCTTAGCCGAGAACCCCGCATGGAAACGTTCTTCATCCATGTTCGTCAGGCTTTTGTCCAAGAGGACAATGGCCGCATGAATCACACCATGGATTTGAGAATGGGTCTGCTTGATTTCTTCATACGCTTTTTGTAAGGATTCGAGTTTCGTGACGTCGGCCTGAATATACGTAGGAGCACGGCCTATTTTGGCTAACGCATCCAGTTTGGCTTGAATCGTTTTTTTCTTTTTGCGTCTGCCAATCCAAATAATCTGGGCCTGGTAGTTTTCGATCATGTACCTGCTCCAAACCTCGCTGATTCCTCCAGCTCCTCCGATCACGACATAGACGCCTTGCGAACGATACGGGTGTTGGTCTACTGAGAATTCTCGAACAGGAACCAGGGCTTGATGAAACCATTCATTCCCTCGATAAGCTAACGCGTCTCCTTGAGCATCAACAGGCAACATAAACATTTCTTGAACAGGCCAATCCGCATCGGTTTCTACATCTAGAAGACGTATCTTCCAGTTGGGATATTCCTTTGCCAAAGAGCCCATGATACCGTGAATACCCGCATGTACAGGATTCACGACATCCTTCTTGCAGACGGCTTGGGTCTGGCTAGTGATCACCGTCCACCCTAATTCCTTGGCCCCATAATCCGAAACAAGCAATGCTTTCACCAGTCGGAAAACCTGATAAACCCCTTGGGATTGATCTTTGATAAGAGACTCTTCTGTCAAAGCGTTTAAAGGTCGATCGGGAGCAATCCAAACGATATGATCTATAGGGTCCAATGCGCTGAGGCGGCTCGCTATTTGTTCGACGTCTTCTTCGGCATCAATCTCCAAAGGTTGCGCATCCAGATAAACTTCCTGAATAGCATTTTTTTGTTTTTTGGTTCCTCCTACAATCAATACCTGCTCGGTTTGCGCTGGAAAGAAGGACTTTTGTTCTGGCATGGAAATAGGATTCCACACCGAACTTATCATCGTCAAACCAACTGCAGGTTCGATAGATTTTTCAGAAGAGACAGCCTCTTGTCGAGACCCCAATTCAAGCTCCCCTGCTAACACCCGAAAAGAAAACTCCTTCATCCGCACACAAACGTTTCCTTGATCATCGCACAGATCCATGTCGAGTTTCTGCATTTTAGATTCTGGTGCACTTTCATTCGCATATCGAATCAAGGCCCACATGCTTGATGTGCAAGGTCTATAAATCTGAAGTTCCTTCAGCGCAAAGGGTAATAAGGGTTCAGGGTTTAGGGTTCCCGGTTCACGGTTGGCATAAGCTAATCCTATAGAAGCCTGAAGGGCTGAATCTAGCAAACTCGGATGCAGGACGAATTGATCTTCGGTGCCAACAACGCAGGCCGGCAAAGAAAGTCGGGCCAGGACCTGACCTTCTCCTATATACACATTCTCGATCCCCTGATGGCTCGGACCATACTCAACGCCCATCGTCTTAAAGACCTTATAGCATTTCTTTACGCCTAGAACGTTTTGATTACAGGCTTCCTGCAAGGCTTTTAGATTGAGCTTCGGAGATTGGTCTACCGAGCCGAACAATGCCACCCCTTGACTGTGTACGATTGAATTGATTGCGGATTCTGGATTGTGGATTGCGGATTTCCCATCCGACGGATGGGTCGTGTAGACTTTATACTGAATCTGTCCGTTCTCTTCGAGGAAAAGCCCAATATGGATCTCTTTGGCATGGTCATTGACTGCAATGGGTTGTGCCCACACAATGTTTCTGAGTTGAACCCCCGGTTGATCTTTTTCAGAGGAACCGATCGTCTCTTCTACAGCAACCCTTGCCATTTCGAGATAAGCCACTCCTGGCAACACTTTCTGGCCTTGCACCACATGATCGGCTAAGAAAAATTCTGTTCCTGTAAAGATAGAACTGAAACGTTGTTCAGAGAAATCAGATGTATTTTGATGTAAAAGCGGATGAAGGTTACTGACAATCGCTGAATTCGTTTGACCGTTAGTTTCGTTTTCCTTTTCAGCGCCCCAATACCGTTCTTTAGCAAATGGGTAAGTAGGCATCGAAACCCTTGAATACCCTTCACCGAACAATTTATCGAATTTCAAACGATAGCCCTGAATATATAAATCGGCCAGGGTCGATAGATGTTCTAAGTACAGAACATGATCGTCTGTGGTTTGACATTCCTCAATGCATTGATTGCCATAACGCTTCAAAGAAACTTGTTCTCTGTGCTCTTTGGCATTAAACTCTGAGACATAGATGGATGGGTGTTTTCCTTTTTTCAACCATTTTTGAAGCCATTCGATCAATTCCTTTTGATTGTGCGCGACACAAGCAAGTCGATGATCCAAATGACTTCTGCCCATTAAAAGAGTATAACTTACGTTTCCAAGATCGATTTTCTCCGCTTGTTTGAAGAAGCTTAAAACATTTTCTACTTGACAACGTAATTGTTCTGCTGTTTTTGCTGAAGTCACGATCAAGTACCCCGGTTTTTCTGAATGTCGTCGTTCTATTTCAGGGGCCTCTTCAATCACTATATGGGCATTGGTACCACTCCATCCAAACCCACTGATTGTTGCGCGACGAACTGCATTATCTTCCACCGTCCAATCTCTTAGCCTCGTGTTGACGTAGAAAGGGCTTTTATCGAGATTAATGGCGGGATTACCGTCTTTATAATTCAGTGAAGGTGGAATCGCCTTATTTTGAAGCGATAATAGAACTTTGAGTACACCGGCAATACCAGCAGCCGGAGCAGCATGTCCTATATTTGTTTTCACGGATCCAAGGGCACAATACGATTCTTTTTGGGTGTGATGACGAAATGCTCTACGAAGCGCTTCATACTCAATCGGATCTCCGAGAGAGGTACCCGTGCCATGTGCTTCCACCATTTGAATCGTTTCAGGATGAATCTTAAAGCGTTCATAAACTTCTCGCTCCAGGCGTTCCTGGGATTTAGCGCTGGGAGCCGTAATTCCGTTGGTATTTCCGTCCTGATTGATCCCACTTCCACGTATGACTCCATAAATGTGATCTCCATCGGAAATCGCTTCATCAAGCCGTTTCAGCATTACCACGCCTACTCCTTCTCCCGGAATAAACCCATCCGCTCGATCGTCAAACGTATAACAACGCCCCGAAGGTGATAGCATTCCGGCCCTGTTTGCCATAATGAAAAAATCAGGGGTAAACTGAACAAAAACACCTCCGGCTAAAGCGACTTCAGTTTCTCGAGTCCATAATGCCTGACACGCCAAATGAATAGCGACTAGAGAACTTGAACAAGCGGTGTCGAGCGCTACAGCAGGCCCTTTTAGGTTTAAGCAATAGGCAATCCGAGCTGGGACAAGAGAATCCGAATTATTCCAAAGTGCTTGAGCCGGAAGATTCTCTGAAAACAGCCTTGAGTAATCTCCTGTAACGCACCCTACGTAAACTCCACACCGTTTTTCTTGAATATTTTCCCCCGCATAACCAGCATCTTCTAATGCCTTCCAGCATTCCTCTAAAAAGAATCTTTGTTGGGGATCCATATAGGTTGCTTCCACCCCTGAAATCTTGAAAAACAAAGGATCAAACTTGTCGATATCATCAAGAAAACTTCCATAATTACAAAAACCCTTAGCGTTTTCTCCATCTATATGACTTGAAAGATCCCATCGCGAAGCCTTTTCAACTAGATCGTGGCCTTGCGCTAAATGCTCCCAAAATTCAGCGACATTCTTAGACTTTGCAAAACGCCCGCTCATCCCAATAATGGCAATCGGTTCACGCTTAATATCCTCCTTATTCGTTTCTACAGATTGAATGCCGGCCCCCAGATTATCGCTCTTGCTAGACAAAGGCTTTGGACGAGCATTCCGAAAAGGATTATCTTTGTCTTTTACATAAACGCGATCCTTCTCGTTGTATGGAACTGAAATAGTTCCTTCGAAAGAAGATAAAATATATTTAGTCAGTTCATTAACAGAGTTATAATCAAACAAAATGATTGTTTGCATTTCCACTTTCAACGTTTGACTGATTGTCTCAACAAATTTGACGCCAAGAATTGAATCGACTCCATAACTCGAAAAAGAGTCTTCGACATCGATTTCGGCCGTTTCCATTTTTAGCAGCATGGCAAGCTTCTCTATAATGGTCGCTTTTACATAATCATAAGATGCCTGTTGGGTTACGTCGTTGTTTTCTGTGTTTCTTTTTGCATCATCGGCATTTAAATCCTCTTCATTTATATGGGGTTGAGGGTGTTTATTTTTTGTGGATCCCGTTTGCTGGCCGAATTCATGAGTTTTTTCGGCAGGGAAATAAACGGATCGAAATCCTTCTTCCTCCAATACTTGTTTCCACATTTGAGGATATAAAGCGGGTGATCCGGGTACACGTGTTTCTACGTCTTCATACAACCACCATCCTTCAAGTAAAGCAAAAGTCAAATGACCGTAGAGGGCTTTGTCACTCACTTCGTTCAGTAATATGAGCCCTTTATTCCGTAAAAGGGCCTTAGCATTGCGTACTGTCTTTCGGATCTTCTTTGTTGCATGCAAAACATTCGTTGCAATGACCAGATCATAATAATTAGCCCGAATGTTTTGTTCACAAATGGCCTTTTCTACATCAAAGATTTGGGTTGTTATATAGGAATTTTCAGGCGCATAGTTTTCTTCGGCATGCATCAAAAACGCCTTGGAAAGGTCTGTATAGCAATACACTTCAATATGCTGCTGGAAAGGACGAAGTTTTAATAAGATCCCAGCTGTTGTGCCTCCGGTCCCTGCACCTATTTCAAGGAGCCGAATACGCGCTGAGGGGTCTTGGGCAAGACGTTCTTGGACATAAGCTACAAGGGCATTGCCTAGCACATCATTAAAATAATCGGCAAGGAGGTTTCCTTTATAAACACCCTCTACTAGATCCATAGAAGAGTTCGGGAACATAACATCTGTAGCGTGTTTCTTTCCGCTGAGAATATCTGGCAACGCACGTACCGTGGCTTCAACTAAAGTAATTTGCGATTCTTCACTGGTATTTTGCATCCAAACAAGTTTCGCTTCGCCCCATTGATTCCAGAGTAATTGAAGATCAACAGAAGGGCCTTTTACACGATAGGTATTTCCATCATCCTCTTGAATATACCCCTCTTTAATTAAAATCCTTAAACTCTCTTCAAACCATCGTTCATCCAGGTTCAACGGTTTTGTTTTCGTTTTAAAATCGGAAAACTTAAAATGTGTTTCCTTGAATAATCCTAATGATGCTAAACTTGCCCAAAGCAGTTTAATAAGAAGCTCGTGTTCTAGCTGTCCGTTTTTCAAATCCTTTTCGGACTTTTTAACCTCCACGGGTACTGCTTCTAGGGAATGCTTCTTTACATTTCCAATACAGGAAGGAATCGTTTCCGGATACGTCTCTTTCAATTCCTTAACCGGAACCTCTTCCATAGCCTGATCCACAGAAGGCGGAGCTAATCGATGTTTCGATCCAAAAGCCCTTCCATAGCGTTTCTTAGCAAACGGGTAAGTCGGTAAACTGATAATATGAGCACGATGGTTCTTCTCATAGAGCCTATTCCAATCAAAAGCTAATCCTTTAACCCACAGGTCTAGCAACTTAGAGAATTTCTTGCGTTGAATCCACTTCTCTACCGCTTCCTGTAATTCTTCATCGGCCGTAAATACAGCTAATGTGTCTTTGTTCCGTTTTACCTGTCCGCGAAAAATCCCATCACCTTCATGTTTATTTTCTAAAAACGTTTTTAATTTTTCTATAAGTTCATCCACAGACGTTACAATCATTCCCAACCGTTCCTCCATGGCTTCACGACCTACTTGAAGGGTGTAGGCCATGTCTTGAAGACATGGCGTCCAAGGTCGAGGGTCCAACGCCGAAGGATGGACGTAATCAATAAGATGTTGGGCATACGCTCTGAGACGATCTTCATTTTTCGCTGACAAAACGATCAAAGCGGGGCGGTCAAGAGGTACCTTCGACTTTTCGACCTTCGACCTTGGACTCATCGAGGTATTCTTCGATGACTAGGTGTGCATTGGTACCGCTAAAACCGAGCGAACTAACAGCTGCCAAACGAGATGCTTTAGAATTCACCGGCCAATCGCGTAAGGATTGGTTTACAAAAAACGGGCTGTTCTCAAAATCAATATGCTGATTCGGTGTATCAAAATTGATCGATGGAGCCATTTGCTTATTTTTAAGGCTTAGCAAAATCTTGATCAAACTTAACACTCCTGCTGCGGCTGCAGTGTGTCCTATATTCGCTTTTAAAGATCCAATCGCACAAAACTTTTTCTTTTTTGTGAATTTTCGGAAGCTGTCGTTCAATGCATGGATCTCTATTGGATCTCCTAATTTTGTAGCCGTGCCATGCGCTTCTATATATTGAATATCTTCCACGCATATTTTACTTTTTTTATACACAGATTCTTCTAATTGCCGCTGCGACAAAAAACTCGGTACCGTAATCCCAGAGGTCTGACCATCTTGATTGGTTCCACTTCCACGTATGACTCCATACATGCGATCATTATCCCGTTCCGCTTCTTCTAATCTTTTTAAAATCACAATCCCTACACCATCTCCCACTACAATCCCATCGGCCGCATTGTCAAACGGACGGCAGCTTCCCGTTGGTGACAGCATCCCTGCATTGTTCATGGCAACAAAACCTCCAGGATTCGTATACACCGTAACTCCCCCTGCAATAGCCATATCAATTTTTCGGTTCTGCAAACTTTGACAAGCCAAATCAATCGCGACCAAAGAAGAAGAGCATGCTGTATTAATGGCCAACGCAGGTCCTTTCAAATCAAGGTAGTATGCAATACGAGCAGATAAGATACTGGTGTCATTACCCAACATGGAAAAATGGGATACGTCTTCTCCTCCGGAAGCCCCTCCCATGGCCCCGATGAATGTCCCTACTGATTGTTCCTTTAACCGAAACCGAAAACATCCCGCATCTTCTAGTGCTTTATAAGATTCTTCCAAAAGAATGCATTGTGCTGAATCCATGCACTCAGCTTCATGAGGAGAAATATTAAAAAATAAAGAATCGAAGTATTCGAGTTCTTCCATCGCTCCATAATGAATAGGAACCCTCGGTGAAGAATTCTTTTCGAAAAAGTTAAGCCAGTCTTTCCTTTCAACCTCTCGGATTCCATCGCGACCCTGGCTTACTAGTTCCCAAAGCTCATCCTGTCCATGGGCCCCAGCGCAGCGACAAGATAATCCAATAACAGCAATCGCATCATCGCTCGTCTTACGATCGTATGATTGAATATGAGCAGCGCCCTTACGCCCATTCGTCGAATGACGATTCTTCGCTGTCTGCTTTAAATCAGCCTCTGTGGCGCGAGTTATCAAAGACGGATCAGTCGTCAAACTTTTTTGCTCCGTCTTAAACGTGTCGTCAGAAAGGTTTTTTTGCGTTACTTCAAAAAAACAAAGATGGATTCACCAACCATCATTTAGCAAGAGAATTACATGCCAACTCAGGCTATTTAGCAATTGCTTTGCGGATCTTTGAATCTCTTGGTTGGTTAGAGCATCATGAAAATGATCTCTACACGTTAACCGAAGACGCGTATCTAATAGAACACATTCCCAATGACATTGAATCCCTCTATTCACTTGAAATAGATTCCCTATCTTTCAAGCAAGAGCCTCTTCATCCTTGGCATGTATTACTTGGGAGATCCCTGAAAGGTTGGGATGGTGCAGAAACATGGATGTGTCACTTCTTGGATGGTTGTTTGGCCATTCCTCTTCTGTCGGTGCTAGAGCATTTAACGATTGAGATGCCTCGCTAGAAGATCTATACTCCATGACATGAGTATAGCAACAGCAGAAATCCGGCGGCGTGCGATAGATGCCTACAAAATGGGCAAAGGTTCCCAGGCCGATATCGCATCTTCTTATCGTGTAGATCTTAGAACGTTTCAGCGTGGGCTCTCTCGTTTCAACGAAACCGGACAGACCGCTCCCCGACCGCGTGGGCATCGTCAGGCCCTCTACAGCGGAAAGCAGCTCAAGGCGTTGGCTCAACTGGGGGGCAAACATCCCGATGCAACGCTTGAAGAACTCAAGAACATGAGCGGCGTGAAGGGATCGATCATGGCCGTACAGCGGGCGTTGAATCGGTTGGGCTGCCGGTATAAAAGAAACGCTTCACGCCAGCGAGCAAGACCGGGCGGATGTAAATCTCTTGAGAAAGCAGTGGATCCAAGAGGTGGCCAAACTTGATCCAAGTCGCCTTGTCTTTATTGATGAATCCGGGGCGAAAACGAATATGACTCGTCTGCGGGGCCGGGCGTTGGGCGGGAACAGGCTTTTTGCCAAAACGCCTTATGGACATTGGTGTACCACTACCTTGATTTCTTCGGTCCGCCTGGACGGAACAACAGCGGCCATGGAGGGGGAGGGGGCGACAGACACGGCTGTTTTTGAAGAATATATTCGCCGGGTTTTTCTCCCGACTCTTTCACCTGAAGATATCGTCATCATGGACAATCTTCGCGTCCATCACAATCCCAAGGTCATTGAACTCATTGAGTCATGTGGGCCCATGTAAGATTCCTTCCACCCTACAGCCCCGATTCCAACCCCATTGAAGAAATGTGGGGCAAGATAAAGAATCGGTTGGGCAGCCTTGCAGCCCGCAGTCAGCAGGAACTATCTGAAGCGATCACACAAGCGTTCGAAGAGATTTCTCCCGACGACGTAATCGGCTGGTTTTCTCCGTGCTACATCGCGACACCTCAATCGTAAAGCGCTCTAGCCAAGATGCGCCCCTCTTCTCCATCAAGATGCGACCAGCTAAAGCCTTGTGAAGAAAGGTGTGGCGTCTTTACGAATAATTCTTTCTTGGTCTATCCATAGGGCCACATCCGAACCTGAGATCACTACCGTAGGCGCACCTAACGACTTGGTTCGAAAAACAGGACCATGCTATCTATACCTGCTGTCAACAAACTCAAATCCGTTTTTCAGGAACGCTAGCTAATGTCTCTCCGAAAATAGGAAGCCCAGGACGTCCGGGAGGCAGGGATAACGGTGTTTTCTTGTTTGCAGTCATAAGGCCTTTTGACCGGACTCTTTTCGTGAAGCACCCGAATCATGCCCTTATCCCCATTGACTTCTATAAGCTGTCCATCGCAAAGCCGCTCCATGGCTTTTTCCACGCCGCTCACCGTGGGTATCCCATGCTCGCGAGCGACTACTGCACCATGGCTGAGCATTCCTCCTCTACCCGTAACCAACGCCGCTAGCCGCGGAAATAAAGGAACCCAATAGGACGTGATCATATCGGTCACTAAAACATCACCCGGCTTTAATTGATCCGCTTCCTCTAAGGTATGCAGAACTTTTACCGGCCCGATGGCAGTCCCTGATGAGACGCCATGGCCTTTCAATACATTCGACCCTACAACTTCTTTCTCTGTATCCTCAGGCAAAGGCTCTGAGTGGCCACCCATTTTTGCAAAGGCTTCGGTTAGGGCATTGTCGTATGCTTTCATCTCTTTCTCCGATAGCAATGTCCCCAGAAACGGTGGTGGTCTTCGCCCTTTATATTCATGTTCGATGGCTCTGCGCGTTTTTATGACTTCCTGTAAAGTAGACCCGGTGGATGTACCCGATGCTTCTTTCAATTCGGCCAAGGTCAAATAGAAAATATCCTCTACTTGATCCAAGTGTCCTTTCCCCACAAATCGACGGCCGATCTCCAAACACACATGGCGGACTCGAAAAGTCGTTTGAATATCTATCCAATAATTGTGATCTTCGCTAAGCACCTGACTGGTTTGAGCGCTCCTCAGGATTTCTTCGAATTTTTGCGCCACCAGGGGCGGGTGCACCAACAAGTTCGCTCGCACCTCCGCTAATCGTTTCCCGCGTTGAGCCGCTAAGGTTTCAATAGTTGCTGCTTTTGTCTCTTTTGAAGAAAGACTCGCCCGCAGGGACTGAATCACAGGACGAGGGTTCTCCAACCAAGAGGGTCGGCTAAGGGTTTGACTATCGCTCCGTTGTCCATATTTCTTCAAGTAGTCCTGCAATTTTGACCGAAATGTTTGCCCTTCGGGAAAAGCATCTAACTGCTTAAAAACTTCTTCGGGATCATCCCTCATCAGGGCTTGGCTTATTGCTCTATTAGAACGGGCTTCTTGACCCAACATCCATATATGTTGGTTGCCTTCAACGGTCTTATTTTTAAAACCCAATAAGAGTTGATGGGCCTTTAACAAGGACGCTTCTGGCCAAAGGTCTTTATGTATTTCCTCGAAAAGCTGCAGCGACAAGATCACAGGGGTTAAGAGGAGAAAATGAAGTTCCCACACACGATGTAAACGACATTCGGTTTCTTGCAGATGGCTGTGTAGATCATCGATTGAAGCTCCTTGTAGATCATACCCGTCCCAGTATTCCAGATGTTCTTTAACTTCCGGTAACCAGCTCGTCAACCACCGAGCATCTAAGTCCTTCATAGCCTCTTCTACATGATGTACCGACTCCTCTCGTTGAGCTCTCACTTCGGGAGAATCAGGGGGGTATTGTGTGGAAAAATACACGTAGCTGTTGATATGCTTGTACTTCCAGAAATCAGGCAACTCGTAAAATGCGAAAGATTGTTTACCCCCTATTTCAGTCGCTTTCACCAAAAACGTGAAATCCAGCGGCGTTATTGGGTCGGGGAAATTGCTATCCATTCGAGTCCAATATGATTTATCCTCGGCGGGATCGTCCCATTGTACGGGAAAATCCGCTGGCGGCTCGATCGACCGATGGGGTGATTCAGAGGGTTCCTCTGGTGGGTCTATGGGGTTACTCATACTCATTCGAGTGGATGGGGGTTCATATCCTGTCGCGACAGCCAGGCGGTATTTTCCTGACGCATTCTTTTTTCTTTTTCACTGTTGGAGGTAACAATATGGTCTTCTGAACATGGAAACCCTAATTGCTCTAATTCATAAAATAGATGCTTGGCTTCTCGGGGGTAGCTTTCCAATTTCTGGCGGGGATAAAATAACCGCATTAAACCTGAAGGTATCACCGGATCTATGCGATCTTTTTCATAGATCGCTACCCGTTTCACGATCCTCCAGCTCCCCTCCCTTTTTTCGAATAAATCAACAAAACGTAACCAAGCACTTAAATCTATCTCCTTTTCTGCTCCACGACTGGAGAGCAACACGTTGGTTTCCGTTACGGCTCGGTCCTCTTTCAGTTCAATGCGCGTATTGGCCATCACATGTTTTGATGCGCCCATCTTCGCCACACGTTTAATAAAGCCTTCTATAGCTCCGGAATAAAAGCTGACTGAAATGGTCGCTCCTTCATGAAAACAGGCCCGGAATTGTTCCCATTGCTGCTGATCTCGCGCGTAAGACCAAGCCGATATAATCTCGGTTATTTCTTGTTTATCGATATGGGCCGCTAACACTTTTAATTTCTCTTCCGGCCATGAGGATATACTCCCTGTCATAACTTTGTCTCCTTTTGGGATGCTCGCTATACGGATTGATCAACCTTTTGGCAAAGGATCAATCATGAGTTTATCGGCGATCAACGCCGTCACGTTCTCGCCGGCCTGATCCTGGTGGATAAAGAAATGGTCGCCTTCGAAGACCTGCAGGCTAAAGGCTCGATTGGTTAATCGTTCCCAGTGCTTGCTTTCTGATAAGGTAACCCGGTCATCTTTTGAGCCATGTAAAGCGGTGATCGGCACCGACAGTTGGTGGTTTTTTTTGGGGAACCTATACGTGTCCACCAACCGTCCATCCGCTATCATCATCGGCAAGAAAACGTCCATGACCTTATTATCAGGTTCCAGAAACGCGATTTCCTCAGCATGCTCTAAGAGCGGATATAAAGCTTCCAGGCGCTTTTCCTCCACGCTATCGAACAGATCTTTTAAGCTCGGTATGTGATCGCATCCTGCCTGTTGATAGTTCTTTCGGATAACCCGTAAGTACGAATTCGGCAGGTACGGGGACGTAAATGCTCCGGCAAATAGTTGACATGGCAAAGGTAATTTACATTCTTGCAGGTGTAACGCCCACCCATAAGCTATCAGAGCCCCTACGCTGTGCCCATACAGGGCATAAGGGTGATCTAGCTCAGAGGCTAATACTTCGGTCAGCACTCTTGAATACTCTTCAATCTCTTCAATAGGCGTCTCAAGAAGACGATCTTCACGCCCGGGCAAATGAACCGGAACGACTTCAATCTTATCGGACATTTGCCCCTGCCAATCACGATAGATCGAAGCGGCTCCGCCGCCATAAGGAAAACAGTACAGTCGCAGTTCGGCCTGTTTTCTCTTAGGACTTCGTATCCATTTCTTTTTATCGAGCGAATACTCTGTTAAGGTTCTGAACAAAGAGTCTGTAGGCCCTTTTCCTTTGGCAGCTCTTTCTTGTAATCCTGCACAGACAAGCTGCTTACGTAGTTCTTCACTCAATTCGGTAATACTCGGTCCTTGAATTAACATGCCCACAGAAATATCCAAGCCTAATCCTTGATCCAGTTTGTTTTTAAATTCCAAGCCCATTAAAGAGTCCATACCCATATCGAGCAGGGATTCGGTCACACTAAGTTCTCCGGACGGTAATTTCAACAGACCGGACAGGTTTGTTCGAAGATAGTTTTCGATGTGATCAATTTGCTCTACTTCGGAGGCCGTTCCCCGCATCACAGCGAGGAACTCTTCGTTGCGTTGCCCTAAAGAGGGACCACTGGCTTTTCTCAAAGCTTCTTTATGAGCTACGGTCAGCTCCTTCATCTGATAGTTTTTACTCCTGGCGAGCACTCCGCCTTTATCGGTGTAGAGCGTAAGACTTCCTTGCAATAGCCCTTTTTCATTGGGCATTCCGCTCGAACAGGCATGGCACCATAGAGGCGTTGTTAACTCGGCTTGTTCGAAGGTCAGTTCTCCAAGTTGGGTGACCATAAAACTGGAATCGCCCGCCACCGTCTCAGCCAACGTCGCGTGAAATAGCTGGGCGCATGCATCCCATATACCTGGGTGAAAAGGGTTTTGGTACGCTGAGCTTTGCTCTGGGTCTGTGGCCATTCGAAATTGGGCTAAGGCCTCTCCTGCTTTACTCCATACGTATTCTATCCATTGCACCGATCGGCCTAGTTTAATGCCTCGTTCTTCCATGCTTTGATAGAAAACCAGACCCGATTGACCTTTCTTGAGTTCTTCCTGGAACGCCGTCAAGGAGCGCTTTTGTTCGGACTGATCGATAAAGTCCACGGCCCCATGCACATGTTTCGTCCATTGCTCTGATTTTTGATTCCGACTATGAAACGAAAAATTCAGGCCGACTTCAGCCGGTTCAAGCAGGAGTTGAACCTCGACCTCTTCGGTATCAGGAATCATCAACGCCACCTCAAAAGCCATCTCTCGAATCCGAAAGTCTCGGGTTCCACTTTTTTCCATCCCGGATTGCAACATCTCTAAAAGATATCCGATATGAACCACTCCATGCGTATCTTTCAGCTCGGGCGTTTGGGATAAACTCAGTTTATAGTGTACCTGTTTTACTTTGGACGGGCTTACTTGAAGCTGACCGATAAAGGGATGAGGGGCCCGCGTCTTCGAGGAAATGGGCTGGGGAACCCGTACTTCATAGCCTTCCTCCAGTCGCGGGATCCAATACGATCGTTTTCGAAACGGATAGGTCGGAGCCGGCACTTTTCTTCGGCAACTTCCTTCATCATATCCTTTCCAATCCACTCCATGGCCTAAACTATAAAATTGCGCTGCCGCGTGAACGAATCCGTTCTCTATTGAAGCGATATCATACAACATCTTATAGGGCATGGACGTTAAGGCCTCTCCATATAATTGTTTCAGTAAACAAGGGGTTGTATGCAGCTCACACAGGATCGCATTTTCTGTGGGCAGCAGCTTCTTCACATCCTGAGGCTGCGATGTTTGATCGTAGGCCTGCTCGATCAAGCCTTCATCGGTTAGATCGCTTCTGTTCAGCGCTTTCTTTTTCCCGGGCCATATGACCCGAACTCTTGGCATGGTCAAGGAATGTCGGGGCAGCTCTGCGAAGGACTCGGGGGCATAACGATGCACAAGATGTGGCACGGCCTCTTCCAAAGGTAATAGACCACTGGCAGCTGTCATGGAATACAACCCATCTTTTTGAGCATATACGCTATGTATTTGGATGCCCCAATGTTCCAATAACCGGAAGCTAGCGTAGGCAAAACTGAAGGTTAAAGCTGCATGGCTCAAGGTGTTCTTCACCGACGGGTCCTCGAGATTCGAGTTCACTTCCACTAAACTTTTATGGATGTGGGGTTCAAACAACTCTTCACACTTTTCCCACGTTTTCCGAAAATAAGGCGTGGTGTCCAGAAAAGCTGGCAACCTTTTTATCTCTTCGATCATCTCACCCGGAAAGAAAACGGTGATTTTGGCGGCTTTACCCGAAGGCGCATCATCATAATAGACACATGTAGAGGGTTTTTGAGTCTCTTGAAACCTCACCAGCCCCGACAACAATTCGTCTTGATCCGACCCCACACAGGCCATGCGATGGGCAAAATGAGAACGTCCCGCATTCGCCGTAAAGGCTAAAGACCCTATATCCATTGAGGGCGAATTTGTTAAAAAATGCCTATACGCTTCGGTTAACTCGGATAATGCCTCGGGGTTTTGGGCTGATAGCGTCAGGATATGCAGGGGCCTATCGGTTTTTCCGGCCGGGCTCTCCGAACACGTCTCTGGCGCTTCTTTGACGATCACATGTGCATTGGTACCGCTAAAACCGAAAGAACTGACTCCCGCCAGACGAGGCGCCCCCTCCGGCGTTTCCCAATCCCGGTATGATGAGGGTAACAGGGCGGGTATAGCCTCCAGTTTTACCCTCGGGTTGAGTTCAGGACAGTTAATATGCGGTGGGATAGCCTTGTGCTGTAAGCACAACACCGTTTTGATCACTCCGGCAATACCCGCGGCCGCTTCCAAGTGACCTATATTGGCTTTGCATGTGCCCATCATCAAGGGGTTGTCTTGCCTTCGGTTTTGCCCGAAGACTTGTTTTAAAGATTCGAATTCAATCGGATCGCCAAGGGCCGTTCCCGTCCCATGCGCCTCCAGATAACTGATATCTTCGGGTTCTATGCCGGCTCGTTGAATCGCCTGTTTAAGAAGCGCTTTCTGCGCCTGACCGTTGGGAACGGTTAACCCACTGCTCGCTCCATCATGATTCACCGCCGATCCTTGTATGAGCGCTAAGATAGGATCCTGGGCACGCTGTGCCGCGCTCAAACGTTTGAGGACAATCAGACCGGCTCCCTCCCCGCGACCATAACCATCTCCATTGGCCGAGAAAGGCTTACAACGTCCATCCCGGGAAAGGGCCTGCATTTGGCAAAGTCCTACAAACGATTGAGGCCTCAGCATTAAGCCCACACCGCCGGCCACCGCAAGTTCACACTCATCGTTGTACAAACTTTCACAGGCCTGATGAATCGCGACCAATGATGACGAACAGGCGATATCAAAAGACAGGGCTGGGCCGTGGAAGCCAAAGACATGGGCAATGCGTCCCGACGCCATATGAGACGTGACACCTGTTATGGAATAGGGGCTGGTCTTTTCCGGATCTCGAGGCAGCATGGCATATTCCGAACCAATGATACCAATAAACGTACCTGCCGACTTCCCTTCTAATTCACCCGGCGCCTGTCCGGCCCGCTCCATCGCTTCCCAGGTCAGTTCTAATAACAGGCGTTGCTGCGGATCCATTTCCTCGGCTTCCCGCGGAGAAATATTAAATAACTTAGGATCAAACAAAGAGACATCTTCGGTTAAAAAGTTGCCTTGTTGAATGTAGAGTTTATTCGGTTTAACCTCTTCATCATAAAAGGCCCGGTTATCCCAACGCTTGGAGGGCACATCAGATAGGCCCTCTTGGCCAGCTTTGAGAAGGTTCCAAAACTTTTCAGGCGTATTGCACCCCCCGGGAAAGCGACAGGCCATACTAATAACGGCCAGAGGTTCACGAACCTTTTCCCTCTTTAACGCTTGTTTCAAGCTCCTGATATGGGCCAAGGACTTTCTTAATAACATGGGTTGAGTCTGTTCAATCATAACGCTTTCCTTGAAGTTCATTGAGTAAATCGCGTTTAACATCTTCATCAGATAATGCGTCAATATCTCTATATACGGAAACATCAAACAAATCCCCATCGAATAATTCGATCAACGCAATCTCCGTTTCTGTATCTATTTCTTCGGTTGGCTCCATCAGCCTATCCTGTGAGGGCACTGTTTGCTGATATAAGTCCTCCCAGGGGATGATCTCTAAAACGTGATCTGTTAATCGAGGCGCCGTTGGATAGTCGAACAATACTGTATCGGACAAGGTGGTCAGTCCGAACTGTCTGCGACAATCCTGTATCAGTTTTTCTGCTTGAATCGACTCCATGCCCATATTAAAAAATCCCGTTTCCAGATCAACGTCTTCGGTCGATGCAAATCCTAAGAGCGCCTTGACTTGTTCTACGATCCATTCTTCTACTTCTTCTTTTCTATCCATGTCCGATAGATCGAGCAATGCTGCTACAAAAGTAGAGGTCTCTGACCTCGATGGAGGGGGGACCCTTTCAACCCCATTAGCCTGTTTAAGAAAAGAGGTGTCCTCTTTTGCCTGATCTGATACGGATATTATGGGGCCGGCAAGGGGGTTGCTTAGCCTGCCATTTTGACCCCCGCCTTCTTCTTTTTTGGCTTTGTTTTTCTCGACAATTTCTGTCATCCAATACCGTCTCTTCAAAAACGGATAGTTAGGCAGAGGCAAACATACACTCCCCCCATTATCTTCATATAGCCTTTCCCAGGGGATCAGCGTCCCCTGCACCCACAGCTGGGCTAATCGTTCCATCTTTCTTTTTTTCAGTAAGCTAGCCAAATAGTCCTGATCCTCTTTCACACCGTTCAACTTGAGCGCAGCTCCCACTTTTTCCGTATCCGCTTCATAATATTTCGTCTCTCGACCACCATTCCGGTCCTGATTGACATAGCCCTTCAATTGCTCGATCAAATCCGGTGTATCATTGACAACAAAGGCTAAACGATGGCGAAACAAGGCCCGTTTGGTTTGCAGGGTAAAGGCTAGATGCTGGATACTGGATACTGGACGCTGGATATTTGATTTTAAATACCCATGAAGATTTCTGGCCAGTTCAAGCAGTTGGGACCGCACATGAGCCGAAAGCGGGATAACCACAGAAGATACCGCCCCGTCCATTGTTCGACCGTCTACCGGTTCACCTTTCGACCTTTCACCTTTTTGACTTTTTGACTCATCGAGGTATTCCTCGATAATTACATGCACATTCACGCCACCGGCTCCAAAAGAACTGATTCCCGCACGTCGAGGCCATGCTTTCCCCTCTAGCCGAGGTTGTTCCCAAGTCGTCTTTTTTTCCTGAACATAAAAGGAAGAATTTTTGAAATCTATATTCGGATTCAACGGGCCATGTAATAAAGAAGGGACCAAAGTTTGGTGCTGCATTTGCAAAACCGTTTTTGTCAATTGCCCAATCCCGGCAGCCGCTTCCCCATGGCCGATGTTCGATTTCACCGATCCGATCGCGCAGAATTGTTTTTTGTCTGTATGCTGTGTATAAACGTCCATAAGCCCTTGAATTTCGATCGGATCACCTAAAGCCGTCCCGGTTCCGTGCGCCTCAACATAGCTAATACTCTCAGGAGAAATACGGGCTTGGGCCAGCGCAGCTCCAATCGCTTTTGATTGAGATACAGGATTAGGTACTGTATAACTCTGAGTTTTGCCGTCATGGCTCACGCCCGTTCCTTTAATCACCGCTAAAATAGAATCCCCATCCGCTTTGGCCCGTTGATAAGGCTTCAACAATACCACCCCAACTCCTTCACTGGGAACATAGCCATCCCCATCAGCTGCAAACGCATGACAACGGCCATCACTGGAAGCAAAACCACCGGAGCAAAGGGTCGCATATTTACTCGGATGAAGCGTTAAATTAACGCCCCCCGCCAAGGCCAGACTACACGCTCCTCGCTTCAAGTTTTCACAGGCTTCATGAATCGCAAATAAAGAGGAGGCACAGGCCGTATCCAGGGTAAAACTCGGTCCGGTGAAATTAAAAAAATAAGAAACCCGATTGGCAATCGAAAAGGTTTGTGAATTCGCCGGATAACTGGGGCCAGGGCCAGCGGCCTCGGCCATCAACAATTGGTAATTATTAAAGGTGACACCGGCAAACACCCCGATGTTTCGGGCTTCCCTTTGCCAATGAGGATGGATAAAGCCGGCTGTTTCCAGACATCCCCAAGCCATTTCCAGGAAAAGCCGCTCCTGGGGATCCATAAAACGTGCGTCTTGAGGCGAAATATTAAAAAAGAGCGGGTCAAATTGATCCACCCCATCAAGAAACCCTCCCCATTTGCAATAGAGGGAATCCGTCCGGCCTTTTTCGGTATTAAAATATGAACGATAATCAAATCTGTCTCGTGGAATCTCGGTAATACAATCCTTCCCCTGACTCAAATTATCCCAAAATGCCATCAGATCAGGGGCCTGTGGATATCGTCCACTCATCCCAATAATCGCGATATCCTCATTGGAAACCTGTTTTCCGGAGAACCTCGCGGAGAAACGCGCATGCCCAAAGGAGGTCAGATCCTTGGAGTGTTGTACCTTGACCTTGCCATTCAATGAGCGCGCACCTATTTTCCGGGGCTGCTCTGCGATCATCATATCTGCAGCATAAGCCTCGCTTAAAAACTTCGCCAGAGAAGACAAGGTTTTGTATTTAAAAAAGAGGGTGGCATCTAATTTACCCAACCACTTTTCTACTTGTTGATTCAACGTCGTAATCATAATCGAATCTAAGCCCAATTCTTCCAGATCGGCTTCTACATTGATTTTTTCCTTGGGAATTTGTGTGATTTCAGTAACGATAGATGTCAACTTATTCAGCGCATAAGACCTTGCATCGACGTTGGAGAGCTCATTTTTTCCTTGGACTTCTTTATCCGTCTGATTACCGGCGCGGGCTTCTTGCTCTTGGGTGGAATCTTCGGTAAAGGGTTCCAGATATGTCTGCATTTCCATGGCCTTCATGCGCACACAAACATGGCCGAGATCATCGCATAGATCTATATCCAATTTCAGCGCCTGTTTCGATGATGGGCTGCCCTGGCAGGATTGCACCCACGCCCACATCGACTCGGTACAACGATCAAGGATTTCAAGGCGTTCCAAGGAGGCTAAGAAGGGTTCTTGGTCTCCTCCTTCGCTCAAAGAGCTGCGAAAGACAGGCTTGGTTATTGGCTTGTCCTCCATAGCTTCCCCCTTCGCGCAGCGCGCGGCGGAGGAAAAGTCGGTGAACAAGTCAGCCGAGGAGGATTGTTGGTTAGCAAAGTTTAAGCCGATAGAGGCCTGAAGAGCCGAGTCCAACAGGCTGGGGTGCAGGGTGAACGGGTCCTTCGTATCTGCTATTGAGGAAGGCAGCGTCAGCTTGGCCAACACTTTATTCTCACCAACATAAAGTTTTTCGATCCCTTTATGAGCAGGCCCATACTCAATACCCATCCTTTTAAAGGCTGCATAGCACTCATCAGCGCTTAAAACACGTTGAGTACATGTTTCCTGTAGACCTTGGACATCGATGGGTTCAGCGGTTGGAGCCCCCTCAGAGGTCTCGACTCCACACACTTCCACCACCCCTTGACTATGTACAACTCTGGTATCCATGCCGTCGCGAAGCTGTTGTTGTGGAACCGTAGTTACGGAACCGTTGTCCTTCTCTAGCTCGCTATAGATTTCGTACTGAATCTCCCCATTCTCTTCGGGGAAGAGCCCAATATTCACCTGCCTGGGGTGGCCATTCACCGCAATCGGCATGGCCCAAACAACATTTTTAAGCTCAATTCTCTGAGGATCTTTGGCCCACTCTCCACAGGCTTGTTTGACGGCTTCTCGGGCCATTTCCAGATAAGCCGCGCCAGGGAGAACTTTTTCGCCTCTCACCTGGTGATCGGCAAAGAAAAACTCTTTGCCCGTAAAGGTTGAACTGAAACGCAGCTCGGATACGTCCGAGGTATTTTCATGCAACAACGGATGGAGTTCTTTCCCCGTTTCCGCATTCCGAACTCCGGACTCCGCATTTCCTTTGATCCAATATCGTACCCTCGCAAACGGATAGGAGGGAAGACTGATGCGACGAAGTGGGGTATCGCCATACAACTTGTTCCAGTCAAGAATCAGACCCTTAACCCATAGATCTAAGAGTTTGGAGTATTTCCCTTTACGAACCCACATATCAATGATTTTGGCCATGTCCTCATCGGCCGTGAAGACGTCCAATGTCTCTTTATTTCGTTTCACTTGGCCCAAATAAAGATCCTCCACATCTTCTTTACCATCCATAAAACGTTGGAGCTTTTCTTTAAGTTCTTCCATGGAATGAACTATCAAACCCAACCGCTCTTCCATGGCTTCGCGACCGACCTGGAGGGTGTAGGCCACATCTTGAAGACATGGCGTCAAAGGTTGGAGATAATCAATAAGATGTTGGACATAGGCTTTGAGCCGGTCTTCATCTTTCGCCGACAGCACGATCAAATAGGGACCTTCTTTACTTTGTGACTTTGGACCTTCAACCTTTGACTCATCGAGGTATTCCTCGATGACCGCATGCGCATTCACCCCTCCCGCTCCAAACGAAGAGACTCCGGCAATCCGAGGGTATTCTTTTGTTTCCCCCTTGATCGTAAGGGTGGGTCGCTTCCAGTCCTCAAGTTGTTGTTGGACAATAAACGGCGTTTTGCTAAAATGAATGTTCGGATTCAATTCCATGGCATGCAGGCTGGGAGCAAGCTGCCCATACTTCATTTGGAGCACAATCTTAGTAAGCCCCGCAATCCCCGCCGCCGCTTCCAGGTGACCCACATTGGATTTTGCCGAACCCAACGCACAGAAGCCGGTATCCAACGTATCCTTTTGAAAAGCCTGTGTCAGTCCTGTCACTTCAATCGGATCGCCTAACTCCGTCCCGGTTCCATGCGCCTCCATATAACTAACGCTCCGAGCGTCAATCCCGGCTTTTTCCAATGTCTCTCGAATCAGCGCACCCTGGGCTTTGGGGCTGGGAACCGTATAGCCATTGGTTTTACCACCATGATTCACACTGGTTGCGCGGATCACAGCGTAAATGTGGTCCTGATCTTCAATCGCTTTCGATAATCTTTTCAGCAACACGACTCCAACACCTTCTCCAGGAACAAACCCATTCCCCCCTTTCCCAAAACTTTTGCACTGTCCATCTTTCGAGAGCATCTGTTGTGCGCATAGCTCTATATACGTCGAAGGATGAAGATATAAATTCACTCCACCCGCTATCGCCAATTCGCATGCTCCGTGGCGCAAGTGCTCACACGCTTCATGAATCGCGGTTAACGAGGAGGAACACATCGTATCAATCGGCATACTGGGGCCTTGTATATTCAGGAGATAGGAGACACGGTTGGCCACCGAACTGAATGATGTATGCGGAGAGATACCCCCCCTCTGTTTCTTCAGTTCAGGCCCATACAAATTAAACCCAGTTTTGGTAATGCCTGCAAAAACACCAACACGTTGGTTAAACTGTGTTGCGAGATGCTCTCTGGTGCAGCCCGCGTCTTCTAAGGCTTCCCAGCAGGACTGAAGAAACAGCCGTTCCTGCGGATCTATATTCATCGCTTCCCGGGGTGAAATATTAAAAAAGAGCGGATCAAAGTCCGCAAAGCCTTCCAAAAAACTCCCCCATTTGCTGTAACTCTTTCCTTGAGCCACTGCTTCCTGGGGATCCTCATGGAAAAAGCCATTCAACGACCAACGTTCCGGAGGAATCTCGGTAATACAGTCTTTGCCGGACTTTAAATGCTCCCAATATTCTTCTATCGTGTTGGCTTGGGGATAACGGCCGCTCATCCCGATAATAGCCATCGGATCTTGAGTTCCGGTTCTGCTCATGCTCACGGAAAGTCCACGCCCGCAACCTTGCGTTGATTTTAGAGCCCTCAGAACGGGAAACTCTTCGGCTATAGACAGTACCGATCGATTCGGAAGCAGGTACGCTTGCTCTTGAAGACCCGCCCATTGAGCACAAGCTTGCGGATAATCAGCTATAAAATAGTCTGTTAATGCTTTTAATGTTTGATATTCAAAAAACAAGGTTTTGGAAATCTCTCCAAACACGCCTTCCAGTTTCTGATTCAGCTGCGTGATCAATATCGAGTCGATCCCATAACGCTCCAAGGGCTCTTCCGAATCGATTTTCGAGATAGATAGCTTGATCATTTCTCCAAACAGTTTTTTGAATTCATACAAGGTTTTTTCTTGCAAAAGGTGAGGGTCCATGGCCGGTACGGGTGATTCTTTGACAGGCACTACGGTTTGATCGGCAAGGAAAACGTTTCTTATCTTCTCTACATCCCCCTCCATGACCATCACTTGAGAGGTTCCCGAAGATAAGCCCTGATAAAACGCTTCGATCCCGGTGGATGTTTGCATCGCCACCATGCCCGTTCTCTCTGTGATCATCTGCTCGGTGGCTTCATCCACGCTCATTCCCCCTTCTTTCCATAACGGCCAATTCATCGAAAGCGTTTGGCCGCTTCTCTCTGAGTCTATTCGAACATTGCGATACCTGGCAAAAGTATCCATAAACGCATTGGCCGTGGCGTAGTCCGCTTGACCCACGTTGCCGATAGCTCCGGATACGGAGGAAAACAAAACAAAAAAGTCTAAAGACAGATCCTGCGTGGCTTCATCCAGATAAATGACTCCCTCCACCTTCGGCTTTAGCGTCTCTTCAAACTCTTCCCGGGGTTTCTTCAAAATAAAATTGTCCCGAATCAATCCCGCGCTATGAAGAATGCCATTGATTCCCCCAAAATCGTTTCGAGTCTCTTCAATGAGCCTTTCAACCGCTTGTTGATCGGAAACATCCACAGTATGGTATTCAACGTTTGCTCCCAGGCTTTCTAATTCTTTGAGCTTTTCTTTGATCGGTTCGCTGAGCTCTGAACGACCCGTGAGGATCAGTCTTGCGCTTTTCGTTCTTTCCGCAATCTCTTTGGCAAAGATCAGGCCCAGTCCTCCAGCGCCACCGGTGATTAAATAGACACCTCCTTCTTTCCAGGGAATCTCTTTCTGAGCATGAGCCGTTGACCTTTCTTCAAAAACCTGCACTAGACGTTTGGTTCCTTCATAGCGAATACACTGATCTTCCGGACATTTTACATTCTCTTGGAGTCTAGAGATGATTTCTTTGGGTGGTTCTTCTTCGCCCACTGCAATCACCTGACCCATGAGTTTAGGGTTTTCCAAATGAGCGGTCTTTAACAACCCTGAAACCCCTGAAAAAGTTTGTTCGAACCCTTCAGCGGGAACCAATACCTGGAGCAAAACAGGACCTTCAGGTTTGCCCTCCACTATCTTCTGAGTGCGTTTAAACAGGTCCAAGGCAAACTCTTCAAAGCGTTTTCCAAGCCTTTTTTGATCCGGCTTCAGTTCTATAAAAGATCGTTCAGAGGCTCTATGACCTACGGATTCATTCCTTTGAGTTAAACCGCACAAGAACACTTGATGGTCCGCATATTCGGGGATGTTTTGCTTTGGATCAACCGCTCTTTCTCGCCAAACCGGCTGGAACATCAAAGTCCCTGTCGTTTCCGATTTTTCTAAGACTCCTTCCGGGGTTTGGGAAAAGAAATCTCTCAGCTTCACACACACCTTCCCATTCTCATCACACAGATCAATGTCCAACTTCTGGACACGGGCCGTTGTTCCGCTGCTACCGGAACGGTGTACATGAGCCCACATTTTTTCTGAGCAGTAATCTATGATTTCAAGGCGGTTCAAGGAGGCTAAGAAGGGTTCTTGGTTTCCTTCTTTGCTCAAAGAGCTGCGAAGGACAGGCTTGGTTGTTGGGTTGTCCTCCATAGCTTTCTCCTCCGCCAAGCCTTTAGTGAACAAGTCAGCGGAGGCAGATTTTTGGTTCGTAAAGCCTGAGCCGATAGCAGCTTGAAGAGCTGAATCCAAAAGGCTGGGATGAAGGGTGAATTGGTCTTTGGTCTCCAACACGCAAGAAGGGATCTTTAATTGGGCCAACACTTCATCATCGCCAACATAGAGTTTTTCTATTCCTTGGTGAGCGGGACCATATTCAATGCCTATTTTTTTAAAGACCGTATAGCATTCCTCGGCGCTTAAAACACGTTGAGTACACGTTTCCTGAAGGGCTTTCAGATCGAGCTTAGGGTGTTGGTCCGCTGAGGCGAACACCGCCACCCCTTGACTGTGCACGACGATTTCATCTTTTGAACTTTTTTCGTGTTTCGAATCTCGAAGTTCGAATTTCCCATCCACCGGAGGGGCCGTGTAGATTTCATAGGCGATTTCTCCATTATCTTCAGGGTAAAGCCCAATATGGACATCCTGAGGTTGATCGTCCACAGCAAACGGCCACGCCCACACCACATTTTTGAGCTCTATTATTTGATTCTCTTTAGGAAATTCTCCAGAAGCCTGCTCTACTGCCGCGCGCGCCATCTCCAGGTAAGCGACTCCAGGTAAAACCTTTTCTCCCTTTACCTGATGATCTTCCAAAAAGAACTCCTTACCGGTAAACATAGAGCTGAATCGCTGCTCTTCCAATGTCGAGGTATTCTCATGAACGAACGGATGCAGCCTCTTACTGACCATATCTTCGGCCATGCCGTTGGCTTGGCAAACTTGGTAAGCCTCTGACTTCTGTCTTCTGCCCTCTGTCCGTTCTACCCAATATCGCTCTCTTTCAAAGGGGTACGTAGGAAGGGATACCCTGTAACTAATTTTTGGATTGGCAAGGTTCGACCAATTCACCTTATAGCCCTGAACAAAAGCTTCTGCTAGTGTGAATAAATCTTTGTGATAGTTCGACTCATCTTTTGTCCGTTTATTTTCAAGTTTCGCTAAAATTTGATCACATTTTTCTTTGGTCTCTGTTGAGGCTTTAGAAGACCTTGAACTATACATGACTGAGTCCCGGCATGTTTTTCCCGTTAAAATACGCAGAATTTTGTTTCGCAAATCTTGTGCATCTTTTACAACGCAAGCAAAACGATACTTAAAATGCTTGCGCCCGACCTGCAAGGTATAAGCGATATCACGAATTGAAGGCTGTTCTCCAACCGCTTCGAACCAATCTGATAAATCATTGATTTTTTGGTTAAGAGACCCTTCTGTTTTAGCGGATAGAGGGATTAAATAACATGGTGCCTTTTCTTTTCCCTCACGCCTCCCCTGTTCCGGAGCTTCCTCCAAGATTAAAAAAGAATTGGTTCCGCCTATACCTAAAGAATTTATACACGCTCGCCTGGGGCTTTGGTCTTTCACGGTCCATGGTTTAAGCTTTGTGTTTACATAAAAAGGTGTTTCGTTAAAATCAATCTTAGGGTTGGCCGTCTTATAGTTTATACAAGGGACTAAGGTTTTGTGTTTTAGACACATCGCTGTTTTTATCAAACTAGCAACTCCCGCTGCGATATCTAGATGACCTATATTGTTTTTAACAGAACCCAACGCACAATAGTCCCCTTTATGCGTGGCAGGAGAATCAAACATGCGTGTTAAGGCTGTCACTTCCACCGGATCGCCCATAGCGGTGCCTGTACCATGCGCCTCAACATAATTCACGGTCTTGGGAGAAACCTTGGCCTTCTCAAAGGCTTTGCGCATACAACGCACTTGTCCGGTAGCCGTTGTGGCCATGTAGCTCATCTTCTGGCCACCGTCATTATTGAAAGCAGACCCTTTGATCACTGCATAGATTTGGTCATGATCCCTCATGGCCTGTTCCAGGGGCTTTAACAAAACTAACCCTAAGCCACTCCCAAAAACGATCCCTTGGGCATCGGCGTCAAACGCACGAACGTGACCATCATGGGAGAAGATGCTGTCTTTCTTTAAAGCATAGCCCACTCGATGGGGGATTCGGATATTCACGCCTCCGGCCAAGGCCATATCGCATTCCTGATGCAGAATACTTTGACACGCCAGATGAACCGCCACCAAAGAGGTCGAACAGGCCGTCTGCACGTTGATGCTTGGGCCTTTGATGTTCAATTTATAAGAAACCCTTGTACTGACAAAATCTTTATCATTGCCCAGGTGCTCTATGCCGCCTGTTGCACCACGGATCGTGGAATCATATCTCAGGCATTCCAGCAAATAATTGCTCACAGCTCCACCCGAACCGCTAAAGACTCCAACCATAGGCACCAGCTTCTCTGGCACATAACCGGCATCCTCGAACGTGGCCCACGCACATTCGAGTAACAAGCGTTGTTGAGGATCTAGTACTTTGGCTTCAACTGGAGGTATATTAAAAAAAGAGGCATCAAACTTGTCTATATCATCTAAAACAGGAGCGGCCTTAATGTAATGGGCCGCTTGGATAAAAGATTCTTCTACACCGGCTTCTCTCAACTCTTCATCTCTAAAAAAGGTAATGCTTTCTTTACCTTCTTTAAGGTTTTCAAAAAATTCAGGAATGGATGAGGCGCCGGGAAAGCGTCCGCTCATCCCAATGATGGCAATATCTTCACTCAGGACCTCTTTTTTCTTCTTTAGCATGTGCATCCACATCTTATCACTCAACTTGTGTTCAGACTTTTTTCATAGGCCTTTGCTATATCTTCTACTGTTCTCATTTCAGTGATGACGGCACGATTTGTACTAAAAGGGTCCACCTCCAATTTATTCTCAAGAAAGGCAACTAGACTCGCCACATATAATGAAGAAAAACCCAGATCTTCAACCAGACTATCGTCATCCTGGACTTCAGAAATACCTAGCTCTTGTTCTTCGTTTATTTGCATAATGAAATCTTTAACCGTTTGATTAATTTCTTTATAGTCCAATTTATTTTCTCCTTTAATTTAACACGTAAGACCACCATCTATAATTAACGTTTGACCCGTTATAAATTCTGCATCTTTAGACAACAGAAAGCGCACCATCCCAACGATGTCTTCAACTTTCCCCAGCCTATTTAAAGGGGTCCGACGGATAATCTGCTTTCTTTTTGCCTCTCCAAGCATAGCGCCCATCTCTGTATCCATATACCCTGGTGCAATGGCGTTCACACAAATATTTCGGCCACCGAGCTCTCGGGCCAAAGACCGAGTAAACCCGTCTAAAGCAGATTTGGTCGCACTGTAGACCGCCACTCCTGAATGTCCTCGAATACCCACAATGGAAGATATGTTAATGATTATACCCCTTCCCTGTTGTAACATATATTTTGCACACGTTTGGGTCAGATGAAGCGGACTCTTTAGGTTTAAAGATATCAGCTGATCAATATCACCTGAATTCATTAAGGTTAGTATTCCATCTGAGGCCATCCCCACGTTATTTATCAACCCATCGATTTGGCCATACTTTCTAAAAACTTTCTGCGCAAAGAGCTTCAACGCTTCAAGATCTGTACCCTCTATAGATTCCCAATAGAATCGCTCTGAACTTTCAGCCTCCTGCGTTTTTTCGATAAATTCTGTTTTGCTCCTGCTGTACGTTGCTACACTATAGCCATGTCTTAATAAATCTTCGACGACCCCTTTACCCAGACCTTTGCTACCGCCACTCACACATATAACCTTCATAGTCTTTGGATCCCTCCTATTATCTTAACCCTGCGTTGAGCAATAATGAGCTTCTTGACTTTTGATCCTTTGTTTTTTAAAACGATAGCCCATAAGAGAGTCTTTACTGATCTGAACGACAACAGGAATTTTAAAAGGCTCTACACAATCTAAACAAAAGGCCTTCATACGCTTTCGCAAATCTATCACACTTTCTTCTCGTTCCAAAACAAACGTGGCGCAAACCACCTGCCCCATTATAGGATTGGACTTACCCTCCACCTTAACATCTTGCACATAAGGCATCTTCAATAATACGCTTTCGACCTCCACGGGATACACCTTCTCTCCTCCCACATTAATCATGTCACTGACCCGACCTAAAATACGGTAATACTCGCCCTTTTTTTCCACACGATCACCCGTATTATACCAACCTAGATTATCAAAAGGTGAAGGGGCATTGAGGTACCCACGCATAGCGCCCTGACTACGAATCCAAAGCTCTCCGTCACGCACTTGCAAAGAAACGCCTTCTCCTGCAATTTTCATCCAATTAGAATCCGAATTTTTCGACTGCGTATTAAAAATATCCAGCTCTGTAAGACCATAGGTTTGTTTGAGTTTAACCTCAGGAAAGAGGGCATGTAAGGCCTTTAAGGTAGAATGGGGCATTGGTTCGGTGCCATATGTAATCATTTTTAGACTAGAAAGATCATGTTTGCGATACAGGGAGGATAATAGAAGCATGTTTAAGAAGCTAGGGGTCGCTGGTAGAAGCTCGATTTTATGCTTTTCAATAGCTTGACAAACCGCTTCAACCGAACGTTCCTTTGAACAGACCATGCACCCTCCATTTAACCAGATTGAAAGTAGGGTATGAATACCGCCAATGTGATCTAGTTTGAGAAAGATTAGACTCCTCCACGGCCTCCTCATCTCTTCAAATTTTCTTAAAATATGCTTGGTCTGTAATAACGCGGCCTTGCTTGTACCTGTTGTTCCAGAAGTAAAAATGACCACGCCTCCATCGTTTTCTTTTTGTAATTCAGTAATCAAACTCGGACAAACAGAGGGAGAACGTTTAACCCATTTACAGTTTGGAGTGTCAAAATAACCCTCCACTCCGGAAATGCTCCATTTTTCTTCATACTCAGCAACATCTTCAGACAAAGGCACCAGGATGTTCCGATTTAAAAGCAATACCAAAAAAAGTACCAAACAAGAAAAATCCTCCCGAACCACAACGCCAATCACCTGACCCGGTTGAATATCTAATTCATCGAGTTTTCTTTGCCATTGATAAACTTCACGTTGCAGGCAGTCATAGGTATAAGTTTCGTCATTACCAATAAAACAAAATGAATCTCCAAAAGAGAACAAGCGTTCTAAAACCCAAGAATAGATTCCAAACACCCTTACTTCTTCATGTTGGCTCTCTTTATCTTCAGAAAGTCTTTTCTTTTCGATTTTGATATCCTTACGCCTACTTTCTATACCCAAACCTGCCTCATGCTGGTTGTGGCTCTTTTTTCGAGGAACTGACTACCTCTTCACTTTTTTTTACAGCTTCATCAAATTCTTTTTTTGCTTTCTTTTTGCAAAAACTTAATAAGGTTCCGCCTGATTCAAAGTGCTTGATAAAGACCCGACCCACCGCATAGGTAGACGCGCCGGAAAAAATCGGCATGGTCACTGCTCCTATCGTCGGCCCAACGAGGGGGATCATTTTGATCAAACCCGCCGCTGGCCTGGACAACGTCGATGGAAAAAGTCCGCCCAGTAGAGAACCGATAATATTTTTCGCTGTATTTCTGAAAAATTTCACTTCGTAAACCTTGCAGATTCTTCGCAGCATATTGAGCTGGAACCCGGTTACGGCTACTAGATCAACTACCGGAATTGGCACCAATCCAACGCCAGTCGTCCACAAAATCGTATTCTTTACGATATTATCCGCCTCAAGTTTCTTGGCATTCACCTCTTGATTTTCGCTTTTTTCCACTTCTTCTACTGTTGGCTTTTTAGGCATGGTGACCCTCCTTTTCTGATGTTAATATTACCTTCTTATCCTGCTTATTCCATTCGCAGATTCCTCAAATTTGTTTAGAGACTTATATCATGATTGAAACCGTATCAATCAAAAAATGATTTTTTGTTGGCCCTTCTCGGAAAGCATCCCGTTTAATCAAAGTTTTTTATTACCCAAAGTTTGGGTTTCACGCATTGAAATATTGATAAGAATACCGACCATCACCATGGTCATAACCAGACTCGACCCTCCAAAACTGATAAAGGGTAATGCCAACCCTTTTGTGGGCAAACTGCCCGTCACAACACCTATATTGATTGCAGCCTGAAATGTAATAATCATGGTAATGCCCATCCCTAATAACCGGGCAAACAGGTCAGAGGTATGTGTGCTAATATATAAACCACATATAAAAAACCCTAAAAATAAGGCCACCACAATCATGGAGGCTATCGGTCCTAATTCTTCGCCAATAATCGCAAATATAAAATCAGTATGCGCTTCGGGCAAATAAAAACGTTTTTGCATACTCTGTCCCAATCCAACGCCTTTAGACCCACCGATGACAAAAGCTTTGATCGCATTTAGTAATTGGAAGGCCTCATTCTGCGCATATTTTTCAGGATTTAAAAAGGCAATGATGCGTCGTAATCGTTCAGGGCTCTCCAGAATAGCGGCTATAAAACAGATACTTCCTAATAGCGCGGATATAAAAAGATACCCAATTTGAGTACCCCCTATAAACATAATGGCCATCCCCACGACGGCGATGAGCATGGTTGTTCCAAAATCAGGTTCCACAAAGATTAAGATTAACGTAACCCCTAATCCAGCTAATGGAATAAGCAGCCCTTTTTTAAAATCCTGCGCTTTACGTCGAATATGGGACATCCACCCCGCTAACCAAATGAGGGTCGTTATTTTAGCTAGTTCAGACGGTTGAAAATTCAGAGGCCCTAATTTTAACCAACGACTGCTGCCTTTCACTTTATGGCCCACTCCTGGGATAAGGACTAAAACCAATAGCACAAAGGAAAAGATGAGTAATGGAACAGCTAGTTTTCGCAAAATAGAATAATCTATTCGAGACACTACAACACTAGCAAGGGTCGCTAAAGCAAGCCATATTAGTTGATGCTTAAGAAAGTAATGGGGATCGTCGTATCGAATTTGACCTTGAACAGCGCTGGTACTCGCTAGCATCACAATGCCAAGGGTTATTAAAATCAGAACAATCCCAACGAGTATACTTCTGGCTTTCCACATCATTTTCAGTTCACAGTTCCCGGTTCGTTAAAACAGTTTAGGCGGGTATGAACCCCGAGCCGCAAACCCTGAACCAGGAACCTTTTTAATAATCCATCGGAGGAATTTTAAGTTTTTGGCCAGGTTTGATACTGACTTCATCCTCTATGTTATTTAGCTGAAGGATCTCTTCTTTGAGCACTGCAAAGTCTTTGGCAATACTATCGGGTGTTTCACCCTCTCTCACGGTATGTTCAAAGATTTGTTCTACAGGAGAGACGGGAGGCTCTGCAGGCGCCTCAGGTAAAACCCGGCGTTCTTCTATGACGTCCTCCAGCTGAATAATTTCTTTGACTATGGCTCTCTCTGTTGAGGGTGCAGGTTGCTTTAATGGCGCTGATTTTTTCTTGGTCCCCGGAATAAGAAGTTTTTGGCCAATTAAGATTCTGTCACCTTTTATCTGATTGGCTTCGCGCAAAGCAGGAACGGTTGTTCCATTCCGAAATGCAATTTTAGAAAGGCTATCACCCGATTGCACAACATAGGTACTCTCTGAACCCGAAATAATAACCGGTCGTCGAGGTGTAGAAGCTCTTTTCACAGGCGCTTGGGGAACCGTTACACCCGTCGCATAAGGGGGGAGAAGAAGTTTTTGGCCTACCCATATGTTATCAGGATTTTTAAGCTGGTTTAGATCAATCAATTCCTGTGTTGAAATATTATGACGCTTTGCGATTCGAGATAACGAATCGCCCTTTTTTATAATGTAGGTTTTAGGATTAAATTCAGGAGGGACCTCTATAGGTCGGACCGGTCTTTCCCCGGGAGGAATGAGACGGGACGACACAGGAGGTATAGAACGACGCGGATGACGTTTAGGAGGCATAACAGGAGAGGGAGGTGATTCCACAATAATGGGGCCTCTTTGTGTGCCACACCCCTGAATAAACACAAAGGCCGCTAAAGCCATCATGTGCAAAGCGACAACAATTGTTATAAGTACCGGTGCTTTCATCTTTTTTCTCCCATGGTCCTGGATCTGTCAGTTAAACGTGGGATTTCTGTGCGAATGCTTTGGAGGCAAAAGGTTGCAAAAAAACGCAGGCGCACCCGCTGGGTGCGTCGAGGCTTTTTTGTAATTCCTTTTGGCCCAAATGGTTCGTGCAGAAAACCGCGTTTAACTGACGGATCCAGGATGGTTTGAGTGTTCAAAATATGTTTCGATATTATTTGTTTATTCATTTTATCTCCACGTTTTCTAACTGATTAACAATGGTCTGAAAATGGTGACCACGCTCTTGGTAATCCGAAAACTGGTCAAAACTGGCACAGCCAGGAGAAAGCAAGATGAGTTCTCCTTCCTTCGCATCTTCCCATGCCATCCGTACAGCATTCTCTAATGTAGTACCCTGTGCACATGATATTATGTCAGACCAAGTAGAGGTCATTTCCTTTGAGGTTTCTCCTATAAGATATACACGGATTGCGTGCTCAGCCAACATTTCTTTTACCCTTTCGAAATTTTTTTCTTTAGCTCTGCCTCCTGCTATTAATCGTATGTTTTTCCCCGCCATCTTTAACCCCGCTCTTAAAGCAGCCATGTTGGTTGATTTAGAATCGTTTATAAAACGAACACCGTTTATATCGGCGACCTCCTCCATGCGATGAGACAATGGTTCTATGTGGCAAAGCGATTGCTCAACAACCTCACGTTTTATAGAGCAAACATCCATTGCTGCCATGATGGCTGCGGCTGTAGGCCCCATGACATCATTATCAAAAATGCTTTCCTTCAGAACGGCTATTTCTTGTCCCTTATGAATAATGCGACCGCAGTCCCATACATAGTCTGCTTTATCGGTTCGACCAAATGTTCTCCACTGTCCCTGTCCATCTGACCCTTCAGCCAGCGATTTGCTTATTTCTTCAGGCACAATACAAAAATCGGTTTTTTGGGTGTGAGCAAAAAAAGTGGCTTTGGTTTTCGTATAGGCCTGTATTGTTCCATGTCGATCTAAATGATTCGGGTATATATTTAAAAGGATCCCAATGTCCGGCCGAAACGATTGTATGGTTTCCAATTGAAACGAGCTGACTTCTAAAACGGTCCAATCTAGATGAGGCTGCTCACAAACAACCCGGGACAAAGGAGGACCATAATTCCCTGCAAGAGACACGCGCTGACCGGCTAGAGCAAACGTTTCATAACACCCTTTAGCCGTTGTACTTTTACCGTTTGTTCCCGTTATAGCAAAGATCTTCGAATGACTTCGAGTCCATGCCAATTCGATTTCAGAAACATAATAGATCCTGCGTTTTTTTACTTCGTGCAGCCACGGAGAATCAATGGATACACCTGGACTTACAATACAAATGTCGTATGGTTCTGGAGGAATATCGGGGGCGTTTAAGACCAGTTTGGCTCCACGTTTTTTTAAGGCTTCTAGGCATTCTAAAGAAATGGAACCTTTGCCCGCATCTAAAAGAGTCACTTTAGAACCTTCGTTTAACAGTAAATGTGCTGCAGCTTCACCACTGAGACCTGCACCTAAAATTAATGCATGTTCGTATGTTTTCATCGGTACTCGTTCAAATTATCTGATTTTTAAAATGGCTACGCCAATTAAGGCAAAAATAATTGATAAAATCCAAAACCGGATTGTAATCATAGTTTCGACCACTTCTATATCACGCCCTTCACGACCCGCGCGTTCTTTTTCTAATAGTTCAAAGTGATGATGGAGAGGAGAACATCTAAAGATACGTTTCCCTGTTATCTTAAAAGAAGCTACTTGTAATACGACACTCAGGGCTTCTATAACAAAAACGCCCCCTACAATCACCAGTACAAGCTCTTGTTTGATAAGAATTGCAATCATGGCAATAGCTCCACCAATCGCCATACTCCCCGTATCTCCCATAAAGAGTTTAGCAGGATGGCAATTAAACCAAAGAAACCCCAATCCCGCCCCGAGTAATCCACCTGTAAAAACAGCTAACTCACCACTACCCGATATATAAGGAATGTGAAGATAATCTGCAAACAGAGCATGACCCGCAAGATAGGACATAATCAAATAGGCGAAAGCTACTGAATTCGTACACCCAATCGCCAACCCATCTAATCCATCGGTAAGGTTTACGGCATTGGTTGAACCCAAGATGACCATGCTGACAAAGAGAAAGCTCCCTATAAGCCCGATGTTTTCAATCATGGGCTCTTTTAAAAACGGAGCCATTAAATGGCCTACGGTCTCCCGTGTTCCTGGCCACATCCAAAGAAAACAAATAACAATACACACCCACGCTCCTTGCAGGTATAGCTTTGAACGCGCGCGAAGACCTTTAGACTGTTTTTGTGTAATTTTAAGATAGTCATCCCAAAACCCGATTCCTCCCATATAAAGAAACGTCATAACAACAAACCATACGTGAATATTACTGGGTACAGCCCATAACCATGTAGAAACCACTACTGAAAAAATGATCAGAAGTCCGCCCATGGTAGGCGTCCCCTGTTTTTTGCCATGAAACTCATATAAATGTATGGCTTCCTCTTTTCTAACTTGTTGTCCAACTTTTAAACGTTGCAAAACGCCTATGATCCATGGGCCAAGGATTAACGTGATGATAAAGGCAGTACCCGCAGCGGCAAAAGCTCGGACGGTAATATATTGGAACACCCGTAGCGGTGAATATAAATCTGTTAGATAGTGTAGGTAGTATAGCATTTTGTTTTCTACGCTCAGTTATTTTACATTTCATTAGCAACGGGAAGACCTGGTTCCTGCCCTATAACTAATTCCAACTGCTCTGCCCTGGATGCTTTCAACAAAACAGCATCACCAGGGCGAATTAGACCCTTCAAAACAACACCCGCTTCCGAAGGAGTCAAACATTCTTGTACCAATTCAAATTTTTCTCCCATAGCTCCCTGGGCAATCAGCGAACCTAATTTCCCAACCGTAATTAAACCTGCCCAATCTCCATGAGCCACTTCATGACCTAAAGCAATATGGGCATCCTTCTCTAAAGCACCCAGTTCATTCATCCCCCCTAAAACAAGCCACTTATTTCCTTCTACGTGAAAATCCTTAAATGTTTCGAGAGCAGCTCTCATGCTTACCGGATTTGCATTGTACGCATCATTAATCCATTGAACACCCTGTATAATCGTTGTATTCCATCGCATGGATAAAGGAGTATACTGTTTAAGGCCTTGACCAATGGAATCCGCACCCAAATCATGTTCACGACCCACAGCAATCGCTATTAAGGCATCGCGCATGATGTATTCGCCGGGTAATGGCATTTGGTAAATAAAGGTATCTCCCGTACGAACTTCGGTTACCTCTAATCGATGGCCTTCTAATAATTTTCCGCTGTAATCAGCTTGCCCGGCAAGTGAAATGGTTATTACAGGACATGGCATCATCTCTTGGAAAAAAGAATACCAGGGCTCATCCTTACTTAAAACCGCTCTTCCACCTTCCGGCAAAGCGTTTAGGAGTGTTGCTTTTTCTTTAGCCACATCTTTAACAGAGTCAAAGTGAACCATATGGGCCAGTCCAATCGTTGTGATAATCCCCCACGATGGTTCCAATAAATCACACAAAGGCTCTAATTCGCCCGGTTCGCTCATACCGATTTCGAACACACCAAATTGATCTTCTGGAGATATAGACAAAAGGCTGAGAGGAACCCCAATATGATTGTTCCAATTGCCAGGCGTTCGAGTGGTTTTCCCTTTTTGAGCAAGTACACAAGCAACGAGTTCTTTCACGGTTGTCTTCCCAACACTACCCGTTATCCCGAAAATTTTCCCAGGCCATGTAGATCGATACCCTTGCGCAAGGTTTGTCAACGCCTCACAGGTATCGTCAACAGTTAACAGGGGAACGTGCAAAGATGAAGTGGAAGAAAAATCACGATCAACCAACGCACATGAGGCGCCTTTCCTAAAGGCTTCCTCAACGAATTCGTGTCCATCCAAACGGTCTCCTCTAATCGCTACGTATAAATTTCCCGAGGTAATGGAACGCGTATCATGACACACCCCCTCAATACGATCAAGCGGCGATTGGAGCCATGTTCCCCTACTCCATCTTTCTAAATCGTTTGGAAAAAATGTAGACATTCTACTTCCTTAACAGGTCCTTAACCATTGTTTTACGAATTCTTTATCATCAAAGGGAATGATGGTGTGGTTGAGTTCTTGATAGGTTTCATGACCTTTTCCTGCAATGATAATACTGTCTCCTGAACGTCCAAAGTTTAGGGCTTTTGAAATGGCTTTTTCTCGATCCAATTCAATCTCATAGTGATTAGAAACATTAAATCCTGTGATAATTTGTTGTGCGATTTCGGTGGGATCTTCATCGCGTGGATTATCACTCGTAATAATGGAATAGTCGGCAAAACGATCAGCGATCTCCCCCATTAAGGGACGTTTTTTCGGGTCCCGATTCCCGCCGCAACCAAATACTAATAGGATTTTCCCCGACGTAATTCGGCGCACAATCGTTAGCGTCTTTTTCAAAGCATCATGGGTATGAGCATAGTCTATAAAGATATTAAATCCTCTGTCATTACGTAAACGCTCTAGACGGCCAGGAACAGAATCTAGACCTGCCACGCCTTCGACCATTTCCGAAACCGGTATGCCTAAAGCGCCACAAGAGGCCATCGCAAGAATGGTATTCCTTATATTAAATGACCCTAAGAGATTAAGATGCACAGGCGCATGGCCCCACGGGCTTTGGAAATTAAACGTACACCCCCGCTCACTTAACTGAACATCTTCCGCACGAACCTGTGCATATTGACGCGTCCCACAGGTAATGATCGCACTCTCTATGTCATTCATCCGGAAAAGCTTCTCTCCCCACGGGTCGTCCGTGTTAATAATAGCTGTAGCGGATTTATCCATTGTTCCTATCGATCGAAATATAGACGTTTTAGATTCAAAATATTTTTCGATCGTTCCATGATAATCTAAATGATCGTGGGTTAAATTTGTGAAAACCATTACATCAAAATCCGTCCCCACAACTCTTTTCTGGTCAAGGCCATGAGACGAAACCTCCAACACACCTGACTGACAGTTTGATTGGACCATATCAAATAACAGCGCTTGTAACTCGGGCGCTTCAGGTGTTGTTCGATTCGACACAATCACGCGATCTCCTATTTGATACTGAACCGTTCCTATTAAACCAGGTGATCGACCGGCTCTTTCAAGTATAGCGTGAGCAATATATGATGTAGTTGTCTTTCCATTCGTCCCTGTAATCCCAATGAGTTGTAAGTCTTTCGATGGATTCCCATAAAAATGACAGGACACTTTGGCTAAAGCCAACCGTGCATCTTCAACTTGAATATGGGTCACATCACCCGCCGGACATTGATCGGATTCGGACATAACGGCTACTGCACCCCGCGAGATAGCTTCCTCAACAAATTCGGTCCCATGGTGCTGATGCCCCTGACAAGCCACAAATAATGAATCCGTACGGACCTGCCTCGAATCAAAAGCGACCGCTTTTATTTTATGAGACTGAGAGCCCCGGACGTTAATAGGCTCTATTCTTTTGATCAGTGTTTCTATTTTCATAGTTCACAAATTGCAAATAGGGTTTGACTTCTCCAGGTGGTACATCCAGATAACGCAAAACCTCTTCAGCTATCTCCTTAAATACAGGCGCGGACACCCGCCCCCCTGTGTGTAAAGGCTGAGGCTCGTCCACAACAACAATAATACCGATCTCCGGGTTTTCTACGGGGGCAAACCCAACAAAAGATGCAATATTTGCTGTATCTGAGTATCCACCGGGAACCGGCTTTTGAGCCGTGCCCGTTTTGCCAGCAACATCATATCCATCTATACAGGCGCGGGTTCCTGTGCCCCCTCTTTCGGTAATCCGATGCATCAAATAACGCATTTCTTTTGCTGTATCTCTACGTATAGGTCGGGCGATCACTTCGGGGTCAGGGTCAAAAACAGTACGTCCGTGAACATCAACCACTTTTTCAATGACAATCGGACGCATTAAAAATCCATCATTGGCAATCGCACATACGGCATTGAGCATTTGTAAGGCCGTCACCGCTATTTCATGTCCCATCGCAATACGCGTAGAGCTAATCGCTGACCAGCTAGAATAACGGTGGAAAATACCTGCTTCTTCACCGGGCAAATTAAGTCGGTTGGGTTTACCAAAACCAAATGCTCTGATGTAGTTCTCCAAACGTCTTTTACCTAGAGATAAGGCTATTTTTGCAGCACCAATATTACTTGATTTTTTTAAAACATCTGCCACAGAAAGGCTGCCATACGGATGAAAATCCCTTAAAGGTCTTCGTTGATAGATCCAACGCCCATGTTCACAATCTATGAGTTGGTCGGACCGTGCAACACCTTCATTTAAAGCCGAAGCAATCACAATCGCTTTAAATGTAGAACCTGGTTCGTACACATAACTAATAGAACGATTTCGGCGGACCTCTGCAGAAGTGTTTCGGAAACCGTTTAAGTCATAGCAAGGTCTTGAGACCATGGCTAAAATCTCACCCGTTCTTACTCTTTGAACAATCGCCCAAGCCCCTTTTGGCTGATGCGTTTCCATGGCTCTATCCAGCGCTTCCTCAACCATAAATTGTATATTTTGATCCAGTGTCAAATAAATGTCAGAACCTGTTTGCCCTTTAATTTCTAACGTTCGCCGACTGTATAATTCACGACGACGACCATCGCGTTCGCTCACACGTAATCCAGACCGGCCCTTTAAATAACGATTCATTTTTTGTTCAATACCTGCACTCCCAACACCTTCCCAATTTGAAAACCCAATCGCATGACACATCAATGCCCCCTGTGGATAATGACGAGCTGTATGGTCCTCAAAATGAATACCTGTAAGTTGCAAACGGGCAATCTCATCTGCCAAATCATTCTTGACAAAGCGTTTCACATAAACAAAACGCTTACCGGGGCGATTTAAACGATCGAAGAGTATTTTCCCATTAAGGTTAAGGAGTCGGGCAAGGTGGGAAACAACAAACTGTAGATGCCCTTTATCAATAATCACTTTCGGATCAGCAAATATATCTTTGACCGGCAGATCAAGCGCCAAGATATTTCCGTTTCGATCTAAAATACGCCCTCTCCCTACTAAAATTTCTTCTTCTGAATGCCTACTCTTTAGGATACGGGTTCTAAGTGCATCATGTGATGAACCAAAATGTAAAAAGGCTAGGCGGACGCCTAGCCCTGACAGAGCCGTTATGGCAATAGATGCTATCACCCATATACGCCATCTATGACCCAAATCAATCATTCATAACGGATCCGGAATACTGTGCATACTGATTTTTTGCCGAGATGGAGTCTTCTTCTCTCGAAGAAAAGACACGAACAATTTGATCTTCGTTTGGCCATGACATCACACTCCCATTCCGCAACAAAGCGGCTTTAATATTCGGCAATGTTTTCATATTAGACCATTTATACTCTTCATTTAGAAACTGATTATAAATCTTCTCCTTTTGAGCCTCTAAGTCCTGTATATAAACCCCTAATGCTTCACATCGACCATGTACCCACAAATAGGATAATGACAATATCGCCGCTAATAAAAGAATAGATGCTAATGGAGCGGGAAATGCAAATCCCCCTTCTTGTTTCTTCCTATTTTGTTTTTGTTTTTTTCTCTTCGGCATTTTTAATCCTTTCAATGACTCTTAATTTAGAGGATCTAGCACGAGGATTTTGCTGAACCTCCTCCTGATCAGGTACAACGAATGTATGCGTTATCCATTGTGCGACCGGCATTGAACCTTTCCAACGACTTCCTCCTTCGTTCAACGACTCCCAGCGGCCAACATGCTGGGAAAAGCACTGTTTAACGTTTCTATCTTCCAAACTATGATAAGAAATAACAGCCAATCGGCCTCCCTCTCTCAACAATCCCACAGCTTCTTCCAACCCTTTAGACAAAGATTCGAGCTCTCTATTGACCGCTATTCGTAATGCCTGAAAAGTTTTGGTCGCTGGATGAATCCGCCCCCGCCTTCCCCCTTTTGCATCCGAAACAATCTGAGCAAGCTCCTTTGTCGTCTTAATCCGACCTTTCTGTCTGGCTAAAACGATCCTATTAGCAACACGCGAAGAGGCTTTTTCCTCGCCGAAATTCCATAAAATATCTGCGATTTCACCGCGATCATATGTATTCACAATTTTTTCCGCGGTTACAGCCTGTGTTCGATCCATTCGCATATCCAATAACCCTTCATGCATAAAACTGAACCCTCTATCTCCCTGGTCAATTTGCTCTGAACTCATGCCCAAATCCATCACAATTCCATCGACTTCTTTTACACGTGCTTTCTGCGCCAACCCTTTAATATCTGAAAAGTTACCTAACAAAAGTTGACATTGACCTTCCCGGTCTAACAACCGTTTTTCGGTCCGTTTAATAGCATCCTCATCACGATCAATACCTAATAATCGGCCGTCAACGCCTAACCGCTCTAAAAGGGCCTTTGCATGTCCACCACTCCCGACTGTTGCATCTATATAGACACCCTCTTTCTTTACGCTTAAAAGCTCCATCATCTGTATGAGCATGACCGGTTTATGCATCCGAACCCATTCATCATTTAACGCCTTACTCGTTTAGAGGGGCTAAGAAATCTGTGAGCCTCTTTCAAAACAAGGCTCCTATGTAGCCTTTTTAGGTCTTGTCGTCCTCGCTGCCAAAGGTTTATTCATCATAATCCACTCCCCTTCAGCCATAGCCGGCCCTCCCCATAGCTGAAAACACAACCGGTCACGTCCATTTGGCAGCATCAAATACCGATTTTCATCTTTCTGAACACCATATAACCCCCGGTTAACTTTCAAAAATTTTGCAATTTTAAACATACTCATTGTAGTTCCTTTTTTTTAGTCAAAAGTCGAAGGTTGAAAGACACATCCTCGAACTTTTGACTTTTATTGACACTGATTCTTCATATTAGACATTTGACTTTCGACCCTCTTAAAATCCAACATACCTCGCTGCTTCGCCCAGCCCAGACTGATTTATAGAACCCTCCACTTCATTCCACTGATCAGGGTTCCACAATTCAAACCCATCAAAAGTTCCGACTAAAACAACTTGATTGACCAGACTAGCAAATTCGAGTAGTTCGTCTTTTACGCGAATTCGTCCTTGACTATCCCAGGGCACTAAATCAGAGCGAGAGGCGAGCGTACGAGCAAGCTGTCGGCCTTTGGCATCTGCAATTGAAAGGTTTCGCAGTCTTTCAAGCCTTCGGGTCATTTCACGGGCAGGGTAAACACACAGGCACTTGTCGTTTACCCCAGGCAGTACAAACAACCGCTTTGGTGCTCCCGCCAACTCTCTCCAATCTGAAGGAACCGTTAATCTCTTCTTCGGATCCAAATTGTGAACATAGGTATTTACAAAAACACCTTGCGAACTTATCCCACTATCCATATGCATATCTTTTTGGTCCACTTTTCCGTATCTCCATGACACTTTAAACCACATCGCCCCACTTTATGTCAACAGATTTATTTTATTTTTTTTCAGATAATACATATCCATCTGCGTCCCAAAGATTTGCTTCGGTGAATTATCGGTTATTGGCGAGTGTAAAAACCTGTTGGTTAAATTTTTTTTCTTCCCTCAAATACATTCCTCTTCATTTCTCAGAAGTTGACTGAAAACGGATTTTCCTTGTAGGCCGGATCTCTGACCCGGCACGCTTCCAGATATTGAAATGTTGAATCACAAAAACCTCCAATCATTGTGAGACATAGATCAAAAAGGTTCCATTCTCTGTAAATGAGCTTTAAAAACCCTTCCAACCCTTGGCAAATCGAAGATCCGCCGTGGTGGAATAGAGCCTCAAAAAATCGTAAATTTTTTCTTATTGATCTCGCGCAAAAAAGGAAAATTCACTTAAATTTTAATAAAAAATATAAAATGATTTGGCGCAACGCTTCTATTTTCCTGATCGTTTTCAAGGCCCCTAAAAGTTCTGGATCGCCATAATAGCTTTTGCGTCCTCGTGGCTTGCTTGAACGATGAATTTTACGGCCAAGCAGCTTCGTTGCGTATTTGCGCTCATCGCCACAGACTTGGCACACTTCATCAAGCAGGTTTGTTTAATACCGTTTGCTAGCCCGTTTATACCGGCGTCGCATTCGCTGTACATATTCTTTTCTTGATTCGTAACTCATCCTTTTCATCCCCCTTTTTTGGGTGTCATCTTTTGTGAGGCAATTCGGTGACAATAAAAATATATAAACTAGCTTGACAGCACAGACAAAAACAGATATAATAACATTATTTTTGCTGTTCCACCACAGCAGATCTTTGAGTTTCGCGGGCAAAAAAAATAACTATCAAAGGCTACCATGAAAAAATTGAGGTCCATGCTGGGTCAATGTAGATTGGGGATACTGCTATTCCTTGTGTTCATCGGGACGCTGGTTTTGTCTCTGAACTTTCTCTTCGCTCAAGAATTTCGGATCACTGATTTCTTCATCGATTCATCCAATGAAGTCCATGTGGTCTATGAGACCGATACCAATTTTTATTATATCCTCGAAAGGGGCCAGGCTGTTACGGGTATGTGTCTAGCGCCATGGAAATAACCCTGGATCAAGCAGGGACTATGGAACCACGCCAAACACCGACAAACAACTCCACTTCCTTCAACATTATGAGAATCCCTACTACCAATGCGATGGACACCGATGGGGACGGTATTGATGACGTATACGAATTGATTCAAAGTCCCCTGGACCCCTTAGACGGCAATGATGGGAGTCAAGATTTTGATAATGATGGCAGATCAAGTCTAGAGGAATACCAGATTGGCACGGATCCCTCTTCTCCAAATTTGCCCCCATCGATTACGTTCTCACACCCCCTTAACAACTCCACATTTGTTGGACCGACCTCCATCGTACTAAACGTTACAGCATCAGATGAAGACGGATCATTAAATGATGTTCGCTTTTATCAGGGAACAAACTATATCGGGAACGATATCACGAGTCCTTATGAACTTACCTGGAGTAACGTGTTGCCCGGTGGCTATCTATTTACCGCAGAAGCCACCGACAATTTTGGAACAACCGTTACCTCCACACCTGTAAATATAGCGGTCAACATCGCGCCCCCCTACGGTCATCCCTCCGCCTTCATCCACGTCGGCCTCTTTCATCAACCTGACCGGTGCCACCCTTCCCAACGCGCAAATCACGATTGTTGGTGGGGCCTCAAATATAACAGCCACAGCCGATTCTAACGGCATTTATTCCGTCAATCTCCCATTACAATCCAATCGGATCAACCGTCTTTTTGTTAGCAGTTCTGATGACCAGGGCAATGTCAGCTCATAAGTCCCAATCTATGTCATGCAGGATTCAGAGCCCCCGTTCCTTTTCATTGATTTCCCCATCAACAACGCCGTGTTAACCGTGAGCAATACCGTTATCGCTGGACGAGTAGGAGACATGCTCAGCGGGTATATGGGGCTTAACGTTATGGTTAATACCCAGGCGGCTAATGTTATCGTGGGTATCGGTCAGAACGGGACCTATGAGCGCGGTAACGTGCCCTTGGTCATGGGGTCAAATCTGATTACGGCTGTAGCCTCTGATGTCCATGGGAATAGCGTGACGCAACAAGTGAATGTTTTTCGGGCGGCTATCACAGGCGCCAACATGGTGGCTGTTTCCGGAGATGGCCAAATCACCAATATTTTACAACAATTGGCAGAGCCTATTGTTGTTGAGGTTAAAAAAGCAAATGGCGCCCCCTTTGCCAACAAGCTGGTTACCTTTGACGTTACCCGCAGTAACGGTCGCTTATTTATAAACGCGGTATCGACCAATGCCGGGACCATGAGTCTACAGGTCTTTACGGATACAAACGGGTTAGCTCAGGCTTATTGGCGTTTAGGAATGGATGCCGGATGCGGGAATAATCGTATTGCTGTGACCAGCCAGAGTATTTCAGGGAACGCCTTCTTCTGTGCCTCAGCCATGCCAGGGCCAGCCGGACAAATCAATATCGGTTCGGGGAACAATCAGCGGGTTGAAGCCGGGACCGTCGCCCCGGAAAAATTACGGGTATGGGTCAGTGATGGGTGTAACGGGGTAACGAACGTTCTAGTTACCTTTACGAGCATTTACGGCGGAGGCCAATTCAATGGGGCCAACAGCATCACGATCAACACCTCCATAACCGGCCACGCTCAAGTCGATTTTACCCTCGGTCCCGCCGCTGGGAAAAATATGGTTGAAGCCACCTTCCCAGGCAACACCAACAAATATCCAGTTATTTTCATCCTGTATGGTGTAACGCGCAACATCACTCAACCCACCACCTTTAAGGGTATTGTTATGGACGATGCCAGTTGTTCTGTGGGGGGCGCCCATTGCATGTTGACCATGGGCAGCGAAACCCTGTCCAATGTGTATAGCGATGATGCCCAGGGCCAATTCACATTCACGGCCATGACTAACTCCGGCCCAGCTCATTTAAAGGTGGACGGCAGTGTGGCGACCTTATTAAACAGCAATGCGATTCCTGCGGGTACCTTTCCAGCATTAGGCTATGATTTAATGGTGATCCCTAACGCACAAAACCAGTTGCCAACGCCCGTCTTCATCCCTCCCCTCAACCCGACGAACGCCGTGCTGTACGACGGCACACAAGACGTGATCTTAACCTGTGAAGGGATTGATGAATTAAAGATGATTGTCAAAGCAGGTTCCATGAGGAATAAGGATGGCTCCATTCCCAATCCAGCCAACCCGGCCTATCTTTCCATTAACCAGGTTCATCACGACGAAATCCCCATGCCAATCCCCGACGGCGCATCCCCGCCTTTTGCGTGGACCTTACAACCGGGCGGAGCGATGTTTGATCCGCCCGTTCAAATCCAATATCCTAATATATCAGGTTTACCCGCCGGGGCCATTGCCTACTTCTTAAGCTTTAATCACGACACCGAACAGTTTAATATCGTTGCCACTGGGAGTGTGGTGCCTGACGGGTCCTGCATCGTCACCGATTCGGGCATGGGCATAAGCGTGGCGGGTTGGGGGTGCAACTGCCCTCCTTATTCAGCCTCCGGGGACGCGTCAAAAGTCGATCTGGAGATAGATGGTGTTTCTGAAAGCGACGAAACAAGTGTAGGCGCATTTATATGTTTAAACAATACGGTGCCTTTATCTCTTTCTGTTGATCCAAGTTATACCACAGGAACCGTTACCATGAGTGTCCTCTCCGGAAACGATAAGATTAAAATCGTAGATGATCAAACCAACGAAGTATCCAATCTGACCTGGAACTTGCCGTCAACCTTTCCGGCCCTTTTTGTAAAAGTGATTTTACCCAGTAGCTCTCCACGGGATGTGACCTTAGAGTTATTTTATGAAAACGATGATATTGAGTGTCGAGATACCGTTAAATTAACCGTATTTAAAGTCGATATTGCATCGGACGCGATAAATCAGTATGATCCTATAAACGCTACGTTTGACCTTATAAATCCAACAGTTGTTTATGGCGGTTCAGAAAATTCAACGGCCGAGAATCTTGAACTGACCGCAATGATCGTTCCTTTAGGCCCTGTGCCTGTTAGCTATACATGGTCCTTCTCAAATATCGTTGAAACTGGATTCAACCCAACTCCACCATCTCCTTCATCAGCGATAAGTAAGTGGGATGTTGGGGATGTTATTGCATCTTTTGCAGGGCGAGTTACCTTTACTGTGGTGCTCGAATTCCAAGGTGGTACTACCTGCAAAACAACTAAAGAGTTTGAGGTAGGTATACGTACCGATGATACTATCGTCATCGGTTGGATAGACCCGAACCTAGTGACATTGCCGGGAGGCGCAGCAGTGTGGCTCACAACAAAGTTCCCGCCTGCAGGCCCTCCTGTTCCTAGTCCATTATGGTCTTCTCTTTTCTTGTTAGACCTTAGTGAGAACTCCACCACTCCTAACTTTCAGACGCTCACCTTGGCAGACCGCGACTACATCCTAAAATGGATGTTCAAATATTCAGGCGACCCAAATCCGGCAGGAGTTATTCCCGGTGGTAACTTTAGAGGTAGCACCAACACACACATAGATGAACAGGAGGTCTTAACTTTCAAAGCCTTTCTGACAAATTATAAGTTGTTTAACCGCCTCCAAATCAAATACCGAGCTAATTCTGTAGGCTTTGTTGGTTTACCCGTTATCTTGAAAGCAAGTACGGGGTTGGGTCTACTATAATAAATCCTCTGGGAGGACTATTCGGTGGTTTTGGCAGCATCCTGCCGGGAGTAATGGGCCCTGCAAATGGGCCACCCTCTATACTAAGTTCGTCACCTTCGCGTGTTTCCCTTATAAATGATGGGAGTTCAGATGCAGCCGGCATCAGGGTGTTTAACACGTTAAAAGGGAAAGGTCTGCCTGCAGGTGTCACGCCCGTTTTTTGGGAAAACATTGGATCGCGCATCAAATTTATTTTCAACGGCGGGCCAACACCAACCGTCACCCTTCAACCTTACCCAACCTACTTTGAATATCGCAATGGAAGGCATGTCATTACGATGCCACAAGCGCCTACACCAGCAGCCAATTTTGGAACAGTTCCTTGTACCGGACTTGGAGGGGTTACACCAGGAGGTAGATGTGGAAACGCGTCTTTACCGCCAGCCGCCTCTGCAAGAATACCTGCGTACACATTGCCTTGAATAATAGTAACCCATGAACAAAATCAGGAGATAATTAATGAGAACCCTTTTGCTGATAATCGTTTTTCTTTCCGCGAAGACATTGCTCGATGGGGTAGAAGATTACGAGATGACACTTGCCGATACCCCCATTAATATTACTCTACAGTCTAATGGGATGTGGAGAGCCTCGACTAGCTCCGAAACACAACTCGGTCTGTACAATGTGAATGGCAATGAACTCCATATCATCACCGAAACAGAAACGAATACCGTGGACATGAGCCAGTGCTTAGTGATACCACAGGGTATTGATTGGGATACTGTGCAGGAGATAGACATGGCGAAAATAGAGTTTGGTTCTCCGATTGTAATCAATAGATCCACGGGGTACTTGGGGTTTTACCAAACCAACGGTTATCTAGATACGAATTTCGTTGTTACTTGGACCAATTAGAACCATTCGCCAACCATGAGTTGGATAGGGAGATTTTCGAGGATTCGGAGCCAGTTAATATGTAAAGCGTTAGCTTTTGTGAAAGGGCAGAATAAGTAGAGAAAAGCAGGTAGCGGTTAAATATAAATTACAATTTAACCAGAGAGATAAGTTTTAGGGACGGAAGAGTCAGAGAGATTAGTAAAAGCTTGAAATTGAAGGGGTAAAATGAAGAGGATACCAATAAAAGATTGTGCCTTAGTTATTCAGTATAGACAAGCAGCCAAATGTATCCACTCGTTGTTCAAAGCAGTAAGATGCAGAATGAATCTTTTGGCAAGATTTCTGGCCCACGAAACACACGAATGTTCACGAAAAAAAGAGTCATTAATTCCTTGTCTTAAATTTGTGCTGATTCGTGTGTTTCGTGGGCAGAAATTTTTCTGTTTCCTTTGGTTGCAGCTCTGCTGCTCCATGCTCTTTGCGCTCTCCCTGTTAAACATAACCATCTTTGCCCAGAACCTCAATGAAAGTTGGACGGTAACGGTGGCCGGCCAAATTGTGTAAGTCAATCCCAATGGAACCTTTCGTATCCCTAATATCTTGACCCCTGACCAATTTGGCAATGCGGGACCGGGATCTCCGCCCGGTTTTTTAGGCGATGACTTGGTCCGCCTCACCGGATACACGACCGTGAGCGGTCAAACCACCTATGTGTATAGTGATTACTTTCAGATCAAACAGGCCGGGACCTATGGCGTAACGAACTTGACCTTTACGAATACGCCCCCTCCCCTTCCGGTGTCGATTCGGGCTGTTGTTGACGATCCGACGTTGACGACTCAAACTCAAGTTCACGTAACCGCCCTCTATGCAAATGGTGGTTCCAGTGATGTAACGCCCCGAGCCCAAGGATCGATTTATCGCATCAGTAATCTAAGCATTGCTACGGTCAGTAGCAACGGTCTTGTTACAGCTCTTAAGGAGGGTACGGCCGTGGTGACGGTGGTGAATGATGGCGCTACGTCGGTTACGCGAATAGACGTTCTTCCAGGGGCGACTTTAACGACATTAACTGGTTTTGTCCAAGATCAGAATGGGGCTCCTGTGGCTAACTCAACAATCAATTTGCTTGGTGTAGTGGGTTCAACAACAACGGATTCTCAAGGGCGTTTTACCCTTCCGGGACTAGCGGTCTCCTCTAACATTTTTGAGGTCATCGTTCAGGTCTTTACAACAAACAATACGCTTTTTGGAGTCCCTGTTTCAGTGCCCCTGGTGTCCGGAGGATTTACAGATGTTGGAATCATGACCATTGATAGCTTATGTGATGTGTCTCCAATAAACTGTGTGGATACCGATAGCGATGGTCTTTCTGATACGTTGGAGGTTGCCTTGGGATACAATGCCAATAGCGTTGACTCTGATACAAACGGTGTTCTTGATGGGGCAGAGAATTATGATGCAGATGGCCTTTCTAACACAGGCGAAGCATTAGTCGGCGCTGATCCCACCAATATGGATACGGATAATGACAGCATTCTGGATGGAGACGAAGATAGTGATTTTGATGGACTCCTGGATGGCCAGGAACTCTCTCTTGGCACCGATCCCTTAGATCCAGATACGGATAACGATTGGTGGAACGATGAAGTGGAGAATCAATTTAATAGTGATCCATTAGATCCTACAGTGACTCCTGATGCATTAGTTGTAGCAACGCCCCTTGTAGAGACATTTGTTTCCGACACAACAGGAACCGGGGTGGACCTAAGTTTAACAGTGGGTCAACCTCCGGTCTCTACCTTTGTTTCTGATGTAACAGGGAATGGGGTAGAATTGGGTTTAACAGTGGGTCAGCCCCCTGTGACCGTTTCAACGAATGCGCCATGAGAAGAGAAGAAGTCAAATGTCAGAAATCAGAAGTCAAAGGTCATAAGTCCGAGAAATAGAGAATCCTCTCCTGGGAAAGGATTGAGGTGAGGGTCTTTTGGTCAGGTATGAGGAATCAGGAACATTATATGGAGTGCGATGACTTATCACTGCCTATCATAAAAGCTAAATTTGATTAGAAAGACGAACCAAAAAAAGGAGAAAAAGATGAAAAGAAAAGAGATGATTATAGCTGGGTTCATATCATGGATAATCAGTGTTCCTTTTGCCTATGAGCAATTCACTAATTTTAATTCAGGCAGTACGGGCTCAGATGGAGCGCTGAATGTTACGGTAAACACAAATATTGATTTACCTCCAGATGGTATATTCCACTTTACAACCATCAATATTGCTCAAAATGTTACAGTTACCTTCAATCGAAATACCTTAAATACCCCCGTTTATCTATTAGCACAGGGCGACATTACCATTGATGGAGATATTGATGTATCAGGACAAAATTCACCCCCTGGTGGAGTTGGCGCAGGGGGTCCGGGAGTTTGATGGGGGGATGTTAGGGTTTTTGAACACCCTGCCAGGTGCTGGGCAGGGATCTGGTGGTGGTCTTGGAGGTGCGTGTGTTTCTTCGGGTACAAACACCGTTGGCGCTGGGTCATACCAAAGTGTTCCCACCTCTTCTTTTCAAGACGGTAGAGATGGAAGTATATACGGGAGTCCTTTACTGGTTCCCTTGGTGGGAGGATCTGGAGGAGGGGGGTCAACGGGCACACCTGGGCTTGGAGGTGGAGGTGGTGGCGACGCTATTCTGTTAGCTTCGAATACAAGAATTGAGTTCACTAGTGCGAATATATATGCGAAAGGAGCACAAGCAGTAGGTTGTTCTTATAACGAAGGAAGTGGTGGTGCCATATGTTTAGTTGCCCCGATTGTTACAGGAACTGCAGGATGTCATGCTAATGGGTATAGCACGCGGGCAGGGAATGGGTATATACGTGTTGACGCCATTGATCGTAGTGGAATGAGCGGAATAACATTTAATCCTACACCGAGTGTGGGAAGCTTTATGGCCGTATTTCAAAATCCTCTCCCTCGTTTAGATGTTATTGAAGCCGCTGGGCAAACAATTCCGGAGGGAGCCAGTACAGCTTATCATGTCCATTTACCCTCTGGTTCGCCAAGTAATCAGACTGTTTTGGTTCAAGCAAAAGATTTTTCCGGGACAAATCTACCCATACGGGTTACATTAACGCCTGAAAGTGGAGATCCTCTTTCTTATGATGCCGATATTGATATAACTGGGGGTACGGCGACCGGAACGGTTAATGCTGTGTTCCCTGTCAACATCCTCACGCATGTACACGCATGGACCAGGTAACCGATTGAGGATTTCAGATTTCGGATTAGCCGATTGTGGATTGCGGGAAAACAAGAGAATGGATTTAGAGTTACCATGTAAGAAGACTAGGAGTAAAGTCCTCCCTTGGGGCATTCATGAAGATGTCCTGGGGATCGTTAACCAAAACTATCGGATCGAGGTTGTGGTCTAGCAGTGATCGAAAAAATTCCAGGTAACAGTTCGTGTTCTCAAAAATTTAAAGTGGGGGGCGGAGCCGCCTCCCACTTTAGAAAAATGATTACGGGGTAATGAATAAACCTCTCGGTTAGCCGCTCAATCCCTAAGCTGTAGTCCAAGCTATTTGGACGTCTATTATCGAAAAATGAAAGCCCGCTTAGGCGCCCCTAAAGCGATTACCGCTACAGCTCACAAATTGGCTCGGATTTTCTATAAAATATGGAATGAAAGTCAAGATTTTGACCCTACTCTTTTTGAGCAGCTCAAACAGAAAGCTCGTACGCGAACTGAAACCTATGTTCGAAAAAAGGCTTATGACTTAGGGTTTGAGTTAATCCTGAATCCGTCAGCTATCGCTTCGGAAGGCGTTTTGGGGCTCAAAAGTTGAAAACTTTTTCCTTGAGATGCTCGCTTTTGGGCGGATTGGGACCGGCAAGTATCACCCTGATGAATTTTTTGAGCGTACAGGTCAGACTCACTCTGATTTGGCCATTTTGGGGCGTAGGCCTCCTTGGGCAGTCGCCTTAGAGTATTGTTAAAGGTGCACGGAGGGCTATGCGAAGGAATGGGCAATATCTTGTATCACTTCAAACCAGCGATAACGCTTGCCAAAGTGAAGTTCAATTCGTCCGGCGTGGCGGACCAATCGAACCGCGCAATAAACGATATTTTTGAGAACCGTTTTGATTCGCCAGCACGGGATGTTGATTTTCTGCGGGGCAAGCCCAGCCCGTTTGATGACCTCTTGGCCAAGACCGCGCAATAGGTTGAAGGCCACCATGGCGCATAACAGAATAATCTTATTGGCACAGGGTCTCCCCGAAGGCAATCGCTCAACATCAAGATCGCTTTTGAGTTCACTGTGGTACTGCTCGCTGGGGCCATGTCCATGATAGAGATCTAGCACCGTCTTGGCACGACAAGAGAGGTTCGTCCACCAGGTGTTCACCTCAAGTTTAGGAACCAGAAGTTTCTGACCATCGATATCGATGGTGCGTTCAATCACTTCGAAGGCCACCGGGACACAAGGGCGGTTTTGGTCACCACCGGGATGGAAATGATCGAAAAAGCCTGTGTAAACGTTCTTGCCTTCACGACTGTCTTGTTTGTCTCCAACTCGGCGTGCAAGGGCCAGCATTTGTTCAGGACATTCGCGGCGAGGATTTCGCTTTACGATAAAATAATGATCCCCAAAAGCGTCGAAGTTATCGGCCGCAGCGTTGCCACTATCAAGCCGAAGCAAACATTTTCCACCTAGGCCCAGGGTTTGGAGCGTTTCAACGCTGCGGGCAATAAACGCGGTCGTTCCCGACTGACAATGTTGTTTACCGGGTCGAAGTTCGCACTCAAGCATGTGGCCTTGAGTGCCCACATAGGCAAATATCGGGGCGTAACCATCATGGCCCTTCTAGGTGTAGGAAACGCCTTCTTTCGAAGAGCCTGAGTGATCCAAAGGGCTCACATCGATATCGACGGGAACAAGATCAAGCCCTTCGACATCTACCTAGCCAAAGGGGCCCAAGGAAAGAAGTTCGGTGTTGAGTTTGCGTAGCCCCACATGGGTTCTGGCTGGGGGCAGGTCGTCGAAACGACGTCGGAACACCGGCTCAGAGGCTACCCTTTTTAACTCCCCTTTTTAAGTCCAAAGGCATTCATAAAAATCTCATCACCCCGGTACAGGTCGATATCATTGAAATCGGTTCGACCGTTGCAAAGTAAGCCGATCTGGGTAAGGAGGATCTCCCGATCAGAGATCGCATCGGAGCGGCGTGGTTGAAAATTGGAGGGAAGAATCCGTTGAGCATGATCCTCAAGCAGCAGGCCGCAAAGATGATTTCCGCTTGTGCTGTTGAGTTCGCCCTTGCCAGTCTTTATTTTATATTGTTTCATATACACACCTGTTGGGGTGGGGTTGTTTGTTTGAATACGGGTATGCTCCCCGCTTTAGCCCAACAGGTAATGAAAAATTATCAGATTTTATCTGACGGATTCAGGTTAATCACTAAACTGGCTGTTCCCTAAAAAGGTTTCTTAGGAGGATAAAGCTCTAACGCACCTCACACCGCTACTACCAACGCTTGTAAACACCTAAAATTCAGTTTCACATTTCATGGATAAATAGATATGTTATCGCTCGCAAATGCGTATAGTTTAGTGAAATGAATTTTAAAGATTATGAAGTCGGAAATTTTTATGATGAGATGTTTGAGTCTAATCAAACGGCACGCACGTGCGCTCAACTTCTGACGAAGAAAATTGAATCATTACCGCCGGGCGAACTTAAACGACGGCAAGCCGCCGCAGAACGTTCTCTATACAGCATGGGCATTACGTTTAATGTATATGGAGAAGAAGCAGAGCGGGAAAAAATATGGCCTTTTGATGTCATACCCCACGTCATTGAATCCACTGAGTGGAATCGGATTGAAAAAGGTTTGAAACAAAGGATACAAACTTTAAACCTTTTCCTTGATGATGTTTATAACGATCAAAAAATAATAAAGGACAAGGTTATTCCAGAAGAGATCATCCGATCCTCTTCAGGTTTTCTAGAAGCATGCATCGGTCTAAAACCGCCCCACGGAATCTGGCCGCATATTACTGGAACAGACTTAATTCGGGATCAAGAGGGTCAACTGTATGTGCTAGAAGACAATATGCGCGTTCCATCGGGAGTCTCCTATGTACTCGCCAATCGCAATCTGATGAAGCGTACGTTTCCAGAAGTGTTCAACACCTTAAACGTGAAACGTATTAATGATTATCCAACTCACTTACTTGACATGCTATCCGGTATCGCCCCACCCCATCATGATAATCCACAAGTGGCTCTTTTAACACCCGGCATCCACAACTCCGCCTATTTCGAACACACGTTTTTAGCACAGCAGATAGGAGCTGAACTCGTAGAAGGCCGTGATCTTGTAGTTTCGGATGGGTATGTATCTATGCGTACAACACACGGACTCCAACGTGTGGATATGATTTATCGTCGTATTGATGATTTATTTTTAGATCCTAACGTGTTCCACAAACATTCAACATTAGGCGCGGCCGGATTAATGGACGCCTACCGAGCAGGCCGTGTAGCCATCGCCAATGCCCCTGGAACAGGTGTTGCTGATGATAAAGTCATATATGCGTTTGTTCCTCAAATGATTAAGTATTATCTCGATCAAGAATCGCTTATACCCAATGTCCCAACGTATATATGTGCCGATGAAAAGAGCTTGGCATATACCCTTTCGAATTTAGATACACTGGTCGTTAAACCCGCTAGCGAAGCAGGAGGGTATGGGATGTTAGTAGGGCCCCCTTCTTCGAAAAAAGAACAAGAAAAGTTCGCGGATAAAATTAAAAAGAATCCTCGAAATTATATTGCCCAACCCACGATCGCGCTTTCCCGAGCCCCTGTTATTGTCGACGATCATTTTGAAGGTCGTCATGTGGATCTCCGACCTTTGATTCTGTACGGAAAAGATATTTATGTCCTGCCGGGGGGACTAACCCGAGTCGCTTTACCCAAAGATTCACTCGTTGTAAACTCTTCGCAAGGGGGAGGCAGCAAAGATACATGGGTGGTGTGAGAAGAGAAGAGTCAAAGGTCGAAAGTCGTAAAGTCGAAAGTCATAAAGAGAAAGAACAGTCTTGGCCTTAACGACCTTCGACTTTCGACCAACAAAAGAAAGGAAAGATGTTGTGTCTAACGTTGAAACATTTGAAGATTTAAGAATTTGGCAAGAGGCTCGGGGTCTAGTAAAAGAAATATATTCAGACGTTGGAAGAGGCACACCTGCTGGTACTGATTATGGATTTATAAGCCAAATTCAACGAGCCGGCATCTCTATCATGAACAATATCGCTGAAGGTTTCGAACGGTCATCTGATGCTGATTTTCTAGATCTCTTGATATTTCAAAGGGGTCATGTGGAGAGGTTCGAAGCATGTACTACCCGGCAGAAGATCTGGGATATATTACAACCGATATTGCACATCAACGACGTGATAAAGCGAAACAAATCGCGAGAGGAGTGGCATCATTAACCCATCATCTCAGACCTTGAAGACAGAGAGTCAAAAGTCGAAAGGTCTAAAGTCGAAGGAAGGAGAAAATTCTTTCTCTTATCGGCCTTGGACTTTCGACTTTCAGACCTTCGACCAAAAAGCTCCCCCATGCTAAGTCGAGTTGCAAATGCTATATACTGGATGAGCCGATATGTTGAGCGGGCCGCCAACATCGCACGCTTCATTGAAGTAAATTGGTACCTGATGCTAGATTTACCCACGGAAACCCGAGAACAATGGAAACCGCTTGTCGACGTCACGGGCGATGGAGATGTATTTAAAGAAAAATACAAAACACCGACCCGCGAACATGTCATCTCTTTTCTCACCTTTGAGACCTCATATGCACACTCCGTTATTTCATGTATTCAATCCGCTCGAGAAAATGCATTGGCTGTACGTGACAGAATTTCACCTGAAATGTGGGAGCATATGAACGCTCTTTATCATCTTCTCACGGATGCATCAAAAAATGCCTATAGGCATAACGAAAACCCCGAATTTTATAACCAGATTAAGATAGCGGGCATGTTGATGGGCGGCATTGCTCATGACACCATGAACCATGATGAAGGATGGCACTTCTTTCGATTAAGACGACAGCTCGAACGCGCGGATAAAACGTCGCGGATGCTCGATGTAAAATACTTTATCCTTCTTCCCAGTATAGACTACGTAGGAACCCCCTACGATGATGTACAATGGGCCGCCCCTCCAATCTGTAAGTGGTCTAGAAAGTTATCGGCAACGATACGGACGCATTGCTCCAGATCGCATTGTACAAATGCTTCTTTTAGATCGAACGTTCCCCCGTTCCGCTCAGAACTGTCTGATCGCCACGGAAAATTCTCTACGGGTTATATCAAGCACGCCTATAGGAACGTTCCAAAATGAAGCCGAACAACACTTAGGGCAATTATGCTCAGAATTAATGTATACGGACGTGAGCCAAATCTTTGAAATCGGTGTCCATGAATTTGTTATTGGCCTTCAAGCAAAGATCAATTTGGCAAATAACGCTATTTTTGATACCTTCTTCGCATAACCAACATCTAGATCAACAGGAGCAAATGAATGACATTTTGTTTAGGCATTCGGGTAAAAGAAGGATTAGTGAGGATTGCAGATACACGCGTTGTTTCCGGCAGCGAATGTATCACAGCTCGAAAGGCCATCTCATATCATATTGATGAAGGCGCGTTTTTTGTGATGTCTTCAGGATTGAGATCGGTACGTGATAAAACATTAACCTACTTTTCCGAAGTCGTTGAAGAGCCTGACCAACCTTTTGATCGTCTTTTCAAAGTGGTCAATACATGGGCGAATCAAATTCGTCGCGTTGCTGAAGAAGACAAAAAAATACTTGAAGAAAGTGGGATGCATTTTAATACACACGCGCTTGTAGGCGGACAATTATCCGGAGATAAAGAACACAAAGCTCTACCTCATTTGTCTGGAAGCAAACTGGGTAGAGATCGGGCCTGGAACCCCTTACGGCATCATTGGTTCAGGGCAGTATGGGAAACCTGTACTAGACCGCACCCTGAAATTTGACGACCCTATGCATCACGCGTTTAAAGTCGGAAGCCTAGCCTTTGACTCAACACAGATTAGTGCAGCCGACGTCGACTTCCCGATCGACACGATTATGTATCTGAAGGATTCCAATTATATTGTTGAGCATCGATATGAAAAATCAGACCTCCAAGAAATATTAACATGGTGGCAAGAACATTTACGAGATGGCATTGGGAATTTGCCCTCGAGTTGGATCAATCCACTCTACGAAAAGCTTCCGGGCCGTCAACCATGAAATATCAAATCCACCATCAAACCCATTATACCTACAGTAAACCTGTATTCCTTGAACCTCATATCGTGCGGTTAAAGCCCCCCTCCAATGGATCTCAACAACGTGTTGATTACACCCTCGACGTGATACCCTCGCCGGCCGGTATGTCTGAAGGAGACGATCCGAGCGGGAACGATTTTACAAAAATTTGGTTTGATGAGTTTCACGAAACACTGGAACTCAGCACATCTGTCATGGTTGAGACAAGTCGAAACAATCCTTTCGACTACCTGCCTGAACCGTATGCAAGCATCATCCCCATCCAGTTTGAGCATGACGAATTAGATCACCTGAACCCTTTTTTAAAAAGGCCTGTGACCTCTGATTTAGATCCCGTCGAAGCGTTGGCTGAAAGACTCGCCATCAAAGTGGAACACGAAACGCTTATATTCTTAGATGTGCTCAATAGACACTTATATGACACTACGAAAGTCATTGTACGTGAAGAAGGAGCGCCCCACCCTCCCTCCAAAACCCTCGAATCTCGAGAAGGTGCGTGTCGGGATTTAACCGTTTTATTTATAGATGCCTGTCGATCTTTAGGTATTCCTGCTCGATACGTTAGCGGCTACCAAGAAAGAGACTCCAATCAAACCCTTCGCTATCTTCATGCATGGGCTGAAGTCTATATACCGGGTGGAGGTTGGCGGGGGTATGACCCCACACAAGGCTTAGTCGTTGCAGATCGGCACATCACCTTAACCGCAACCCCTGAACCCGCCGAGACACTCCCCGTTCAAGGGACTTTTAGAGGCACTCAAGCAACCAGTCATATGGTTGCCTCTACTCAACTTATATGCATTTCTTAAACCCAGATAATATAGCTAGGCTCGGGAATAGTCTTTTCTGGTCTCATATCGTTGTCCACTTTGATGAGATCGCTTTAAAAGGTGGCAATCGACAACCGTTTACATATCGGCTTTGGAAAAACATTACACTCGCTTTAACTCCTTTTGCCCCCAAATTTGATAAATTTCATGATCGCTTAGTCATCGTCCCGGCTTCACCAGACCATATTTCACCTATCCTGACAGCCACCGCCCAACTATTTGGCGTAGCCTACACCATCCCCATCAAAAGACTCGAACTGTCTATCGAAGCTATGAGTCAGGCCGGCGTCAAACTATATAAAACTCTCGCAAAACCTAATGATTCATTTCGGGTCACCGTAAAAAGAGTGCATAAAAAATTTCCCATGACCTCAACAGAAATACAGCAACAAATAGGTCATGATCTCCAACAAGCAACACACGCTCCGGTTGATTTACATCAACCAGACATAACGCTCTTTTTTCGCATGTATAAGGATTATGTTTATCTCGAAGGCCCACGATGTCTCGGACCCGGTGGACTCCCTGTCGGCACAGCCGGAAGCGTGCTCACGCTCTTTTCCGGCGGCATTGATTCACCTGCTGCTGCTTGGCTCATTATGCGACGTGGGTGCATAACGCACTTTGTCCACTTTCATGTATTTTCCAACGCTGAATCTGTTCGCGAAACCAAAATACCTGCGCTCATAAGGAAGGTGCTGAATCCTCATAGATTAACCGCAAAATTATTCCTCGTTCCCTATCATCCATTTTCATTCGAATGTTTGAAGACACACATCCCTGAACGTCTTGAACTAGCCTTTTTTCGACGTTTTATGATGCGAACCGCTGATGCGTTAGCCGAAAGAGAAAAGCTTAGTGCACTCATCACTGGAGACAATTTATCTCAAGTCGCTTCTCAAACCATTGAAAATCTAACGGCACTTGAAGGCACCTTTACACGGCCCGTATTTCGACCTTTGCTAACCTATAACAAGCCTGAAATCATCCAACTAACCAAACGCATTGACACCTATGAACAATCAACGACCCCCTATAAAGATTGTTGCTCACTGGTGACCAAACATCCACATACGAAACCTAAACAGGAAAAAGTACTCGAAGCAGAATCTTCTCTCGATACAAAGAAGATGACAGAACAAGCGTTAGATGAAACGGTTATATGGACAATAGAATAGCTGTGTTCCCTTCATTTCACATTGGAAAAGTTATAGGTATACCCATTAAGGTGCATATCACCTTGCTGGTTCTATTCCCTTTTTTTGTATTGCGAATCACCGAGGTCAGTGAAGCATTGACTCTTTTCTGGTCTTTTCTCTCCGTGATAGGACTTTTTGCTAGCATCACATTACACGAGTTAGGCCATGCCTATGTAGCGATTCGAAAACGGTTAAGAGTTCGTCAAATTCTGCTGCTGCCCATAGGAGGCATCGCACAACTCGAAGGCATGCCAATACAACCGAAAGATGAATTTCAGATCGCGATCGCAGGTCCAGCCGTCAGCTTTGTGCTCGCGCTAGGAGCCTATCTTTTAGCCAATGGAGCTTTTATGCTAGGATTTCCTGACGCCCCCGTACTTTTTTTATTGGTTTTATCTACGACCAATGCAGCGCTCGCACTATTCAACTTGATCCCTTCCTTTCCCATGGATGGCGGCCGTATTTTTCGTGCATGGATGACCCCCCGCGTGGGTAGACTAGAGGCCACACGGATCGCTAGTAAAATAGGTCGAATCATAGCGATTGGGTTTGGTCTTATAGCGCTCTTTCAATTCAATTTTATTTTAGGTGCGATAGCCCTCTTTATTTATTATACCGCTCAATCGGAATATCGAACAGTCCGCGCTCAAGAAACGTATACCCCATATACTTCCTCACCGTTCCATACGACCCGGTTTTCAAAAGAGGATAACGATGAAGTTACTGTCAGCCCGCCTCCGTACGAACGCAAAGACAATGAACCAAGATCTAAGAAAGCAACGCGTATCCGACGGAACCTTTTTAATGACCTCTTTGGAGGAAGGTAGTTATCGGCTGTCTGGTATTCGTGGGTCATAAAGAGGAACCTCTGGAGAACCTTCTTCATGTAACAATCCTTCTTCTGCATGGATCACCTTTAACAACATCGACCGGGCCATAAAGAACCAAACCATCACCACCACAAAGAAGCTAAGAAACAATAGAAACTTCCTCTTTGCGGGCACCTTTCTTTTCACCGAAGCTCTTTGTCGGGGGACAGGCTCCACTTTTAAAGGGGGAACAGACGGGTTCACTGAAACCGATTCAGAAACCCGTGAGGATTCTTTCGTTTCTGCTCTGCGGGGCTTTGAAAAAGATCGAAACTGCTTTGCTTTCGGATCGTGTATAAAGTTGTCTTTATTCATGAAGAGAACTATAATGATTTAAATTACATTATCAACCTAGATCCGGCATCCAGCTATGGTAACGCAAAATTCATCAGATTCCCTGTGGGCAAACCGATCCGACGAAGAACTGCTCAAGATACGAATATGCGATTTTAACCTTGAGATTGAAGGATCCGAACTAGCGCCCCGTATCGACAAATTATATAAAGAACTTGAATCAAAAGGGATCTTTTTCAAACCTACCTGTTACCTGACAACGGAATGGTTATGCCCAGATAAGATCCCCATGATTGGTATTCCATTTTGCCTGGCCCATCCACGATTAAAACAACTCGAAAGAAATATGATGCTTGAAGTTGAGGGGGGAACCGAAACAACCTGCATCCAACTTTTGCGCCATGAAATGGGCCACGCTATAAACTATGCATATCGACTCTATCGGCGTACACGTTGGCGGGAATTATTTGGCCCTTTTTCAACTGAATACAATGAACATAACTATTACTCAAGGCCGTATAGCAAACAGTATGTCCTTCATTTACCCGATAACTATGCCCAAGCTCATCCCGATGAAGATTTTGCCGAAACGTTTTCTGTATGGCTTACACCGAATCTTGATTGGCAAAAAAATATAAAGGATGGGGCGCGATAAAAAAGCTAGAATACGTCAACCATCTCATGAAACAGATAGGTTCAACATCACCTCTGGTCACCCGAGGACAGAAATTATGGGCTATTCATCGACTACGATCCACACTGGCTACCTATTATAAAAAGAAACGAGAGGAATTTGCCGAAACCTACGCAGGGTACTATGATCCCGATCTACTCAAAATATTCGCCCCTGAACCTAAAGAAACACACGTAAAGGCTGACCGTTTTCTCCGCCAGCACCAACGTATTCTCACCGATACCGTTGCCCAATGGGCGCATGCAAGAAAATATGCTATTGACCATTTAGTACGTCGCTTAGCAAACCGATCCAAAGAACTATCGCTCTACATTAAAGGGGAAGAGAAAGAGACGCTTCTACACATTGGCGTTTATTTAACAACCTTAATATGTGAACAAAGAGATGTGAAAGCTCAACACAATCCATAGCTAGTACGCATGAAAGTCCTCGTCCTCGTAGACCCCGAATCCATACATCCCGAAGACCCTCAATTCGAAAACGGTCATGAATCAACCCTCACCGAGGTAGAATATCATGTGCCCGAAGCCCTCCGCCATTTAGGTCATGAAGTTTCTGTGCTGCCGTTTGACCCGAATATTCTGACGACGATCCATGAAATCAAGGCTTCTGCACCTCAACTTATTTTCAATTTAACAGAACATTACTCAGGGAATAGACAGATGGACTTACATATTGTCGCTCTTTTAGATATGCTGCATCTTCCCTATACAAGTACATCGCCTACCGGACTCATGCTGTGCCGACATAAAGGAATCTGCAAACGCATTCTCGGCCATCACAGAGTCAAAATTCCTACCTTCGTTACAGTCCCCCTTGGAAAAGCAAGAGTGACTAAACGGCTGCGCTACCCCATCATCGTAAAACCCGTTATGGAAGATGGATCCGATGGCATTTCATTATCCTCCTTAGTCCATAACGAACAGGAGCTCAAAGAACGCATCATACAAGTGCATGAACGCATGAAACAAGCAACCATCTGTGAAGAATTCATTGAAGGTCAAGAGTTGTATGTCGGCATTCTCGGCAATAAGAGACTTCACGTTTTGCCTCCACGAGAAATTGCTTTTGACCACCATGATGTCTCAGGTCCCATCATTGCTACATCTAAAGTGAAGCGCGATGAAGCCTATCGGAAAAAATGGAAGATCACGTACCGGCATGCCGAACTTGACCCAGTACTAGAAAAACGAGTCGCTAAAATCGGAAAACGGATTTATCGCCTGTTACAGCTTAAAGATTATGGCCGTATTGATCTGCGTGTGACGCCTGAAAAAGAGATCTATTTCTTAGAAGCCAATCCAAACCCCGATTTGTCCATGGGTGATAAAGTTGCCGAAGCCGCCGAAAAGGCAGGTATTCATTACAGCCAACTCATTGACCGGATTCTGCGTTTAGCCATAAAAAGGAAAACACTTCACAAATCCTGACTCAACCTTCCTCCATATGCATCTATTAAATGTTTAAATTGTTTAAAGATAGGAATTCAACCCATGAAGCCTTCAATAGAAAAGTTAAAATCCCTTTGCCCAGATATTAGCGAGCCTGTCCTTCAGCAACACTTGGATCGACTTGATCTGTCCTATTTTCAGCACTTTGAACCCTCTGCCATTGCCCAGCATATTAAAGGACTGGCTCAACTTTCTCCAACGTATCCGGTCCATATCATCACATCCTTTGACCCTAAAAATCATACGGCAAACTGCACCCTGCTCGCTTTCGACTATCTCTCAGAATTCTCTTTAATTACCGGCATTCTTGCTGGCATGGAAACCAGTATACAATCAGGCGAAGTTTTTACCTATAAACGAACAAAGACACCCTCTCACAGTCATCGACAAAAAATGTATCGTTCCCGATCACACGTAGACCCTGAGCAGCGGCGTAAAATCATCGATCATTTTCGATGTCGAATCACCCCAAAACAAACTTACAAATACTGGAACCGAGAGATCCAAAAATGGCTTGTGGAAATTATTACATTACTCGAAAAAGGAGATAAACCATCCATACAAAAAGCTGAACATCGTGTCAACGAACACGTCACACAAAAATTGGCTGTACTGCAATCGAGCGACAACCCTGTTTTGTATCCCGTAGATATCGAAATTAATAATGAGTGTGGACCCTTTACAAGACTACGTGTTGTTTCTCAAGATACGCCCGCTTTTCTCTATACATTAACAACGGTGTTATCACTTCACAATCTTTCCATCGAACATGTAGAGATCCATACGCAAGAAAACCAAATCGAAGATATAGTAGATATCGTCACAACACGGGGAGAATCTATTCGCGATATACATTCGTTAAACAAAATTAAGCTGGCCGTCCTACTCACCAAACAGTTCACCTATTTTTTGGATAGAGCGCCTGATCCCTATTCAGCACTTGCCCGATTTGAACAGCTCGTCGAAGAAGTTGTTCAACTTCCGGATAGTCAGCAATGGATCGCGTCTCTTTCTGATCCGTACGCCATGCAAAAGCTTGCCCGCGTATTAGGCGCCAGCGACTATCTGTGGGAAGACTTTATCCGGCTCCAATACGAAACGTTGATTCCCCTTTTCTCTTCACACGTAAATGAGACTTCGTTCCATGTAAAAAACATGGATACACTTCCCGAACGACTCGATCAAGCGCTAGGCTTTGCTGAAACCTATGAAGATAAACGGAGGACGCTGAATCAATTTAAGAATCAAGAAATATTTCTGATTGATTTAGCCTATATTCTCGACCCTGAAAAAAATCTTAAACGCTTGGCTAGTCACCTAACGCGATTAGCCGAAAACATTGTCAATACCGCAACATCGGTCGTTTATAACGACCTTGCTGAAAAATACGGGAGCCCGAAGACTATAGGAGGTTTAGAGGCAACGTATTCTATACTAGGATTAGGTAAACTCGGTGGAAGAGCTCTCGGCTACGCATCCGATATCGAACTACTCTTCGTCTATAGTGATAATGGAGAGACCGATGGTCATACCCCTCTAGGCAACCAAAAATTCTTCTCTGATATGGCCCGGGAACTTTCGCAATTCATTGAAACAAAACGGGAAGGTATTTTTCATATCGACCTACGTCTTCGCCCTCATGGACACAGCGGACCGATGGCATGCAGCCTTGAAAGTTTTATAAGTTACTACGGTCCGGGAGGCGAAGAAGCCCATTCCTACGAAAGACTGGCGTTGGTGCGTATGCGCGCGATTGGGGGACATATGGAATTAGGAGGCCGATTGGAGCGTCTTAGAAATGAATTCATATATGCTACATCAAGTATCAAACTAGAAGAATTACAAACCCTGCGAATCAAACAATTTAAAGAAAAAAGAAAATCGGGGAGCTATAACGCAAAGTTTAGTCCAGGGGCCTTAGTCGATTTAGAATATACCGTACAGATTCTTCAGGTAAAACATGGAAAAGAGATACCCACGTTACGAACACCCCAGATTCATCAAGCCCTCGAAGGTCTAAAGCATGCAGGGGTCTTACAACAAAAAGAATGTGAACGCCTTATCGCGGCCTATCAGTTTTTCAGGCATCTCATCAATGGACTACGGATGCTTCGTGGTTCCGCTCAAGATCTCTTCCTCCCTTTTGTAGAGTCCTACGAATTTGTCCATCTTGCTAGGCGTATGGGCTATGAGCGTCAAGAAGAACTCGAACCGGCTCAACAATTACATGTAGATTTTCAAACCCATACAGCTATCATACGTACTTTTGTTCAAACACATCTTGGTTCCAAATCCTTACCCGCTCCGACCATGGGCAATGTCGCGGATCTAATCCTTTCCCACACTGATGATGTGGGAAAAAGAGACAAAGTTTTAAGGGCTTCTGGATTCAAAGATCTACATAAAGCAACCAAAAATCTACGTAGTCTCGCGGGCACAGGAAAACGCCAAGAGCTATTTGTGAAGCTTGCGATTTTAGCGTGTGACGTCCTACAACATGAGCCTGATCCAGATATGGCATTAAATAATTGGGAACGCTTTATAAACAGGGTTCGCGATGTAGAAAAAGTATATCGAAAATTTCTAGCGCAACCCAAACATCTAGAGCTTATGCTTTCAATTTTTTCGCGCAGCCAATTTTTGGCCGATTCACTAATATGCCATCCCGAATACCTCGAATGGGTCACCAACCCTGAAATCCTCCATAAAGAACTCTCCAAAGAAGAATGGGGAAAAGAATGGAACGATTTGACTCCAGCGATTGAACAAGATGAAGAGTGGCTTAATAGACTAAGAGGGTATCGGAAAAGAGAAATGCTGCGTATCGGCGTTCGCGATATGTGCCTTTGCATACCTATACAAGATATTATGGCCGACTTAAGTGGTTTAGCTGAAACAATCACACAAATCGCTCTTGATCGTGTTTGGCTTAACCTTCAAAAGGAATATAAACTCTCGAAAGAGACCATCCATATCCTCGCAGATCATTTTTGCATCATGGCCTTTGGGAAGTTAGGTGGCCAAGAATTGAACTATAGCTCAGACATCGATCTACTCGGTCTTTACGATAATACGGCTCAACCAGTAAACAGTTCTCTGACCCTTGCAGAGTATTACGCTAAAGTAATGGAAAAACTACGTGCTGATTTAGCCACCCCCATGCTCCAAGGACATGCTTATCGAGTAGATTACCGACTGCGCCCCTATGGGAGCGCAGGTCTAATCGCCTGCACCTTTTCCGAAGTTAAAACCTATTATATAGAAAAGGCTTCTTTATGGGAAATACAGGCGTTACTAAAACTACGGGCGATTGCAGGGAACCTATCTATGGGGCACGCTTTAAAAAAAGGACTCCACCCTTTACTCTGTCAACAGCGTACCGCCCAAGAGATTTTTCAATCGATTCACCATATGCGCGAAATGGCTATTCAACAACAGTCCATAAAAAAAGGGGGACTTCTCGATGTTAAAACCGGAATCGGAGGGATACGAGACATCGAATTTCTCGTACAAGGACTACAATTTTTTCATGGGCACAACAACCCTGACCTTCTAGGTGGAAATACGCTGAATGGACTGCATGCATTAGCCACGTCAAAGATTTTAGAACCCCATATCACCAAAGAACTTCAGGATGATTATATCTTCTTACGCCGTATAGAACATACCCTTCAAATTCTCCACGACCAACAAAGCCATTCAATCCCTGAAGACGAAAATGAATTAGAGGTCCTCGCTAAACGCGTGTTAGGCACAGAATACAATGCTAAAAAGTTTATTGATCATCTTGAAGCCCGACTCACCCATATCCGTACACTCTATCTGAAATATTTATCGGTTGAATAGCCATCCACCTACTAAGTAGAATAAAACCTGGATCCGTAAGTTAAACGTAGGATTTCTGTGCGAATGCTTTGGAGGCAAAAGGTTGCAAAAAAACGCAGGCGCACCCGCTGGGTGCGTCGAGGCTTTTTTGTAATTCCTTTTGGCCCAAATGGTTCGTGCAGAACACCGCGTTTAACTGACGGATCCAGGTAAAACACATATAACAAAAACTCTGCAGAAGCATCCGATTCCGACTTTTTATTACACAACTGATAATTTTTCGGACTATGAAAACTCGACATCTGAGTCAAATAATCATTGATGATGTGTTAGTGGACGTTCGTTAAAGTCACTTATTATGATATGTAGCCAGATAGACGTTTACGATCTACTTTCATCCTATCCGGTTCCATTTCTTCTGGCCAGGGATAGAAAACGACCGGAATTTTGAATCGAGGCAAAACCTGTTCCAAACAGTAAACTATTTTTTGTATATCTATATCCCCATTTTTTCCCTGAATAAAAGCCACCGGTCTAGACCCGAATTCTTCATCAGAAACAGGGACAACAATGGCTTGATCAACATCTTCTAACATGCAGATAGCCCGTTCGATTTCTTCGGGTTGGATATTTTCACCGCCTGAAATAAACATATTGTCTTTACGACCTAACACAATTAAATAACCTTCTTCGTCTAGATACCCCCTATCACCCGTGGCAAACCATCCTTCATGATTAACAGGACAATGAGCATCTTGACCGTCGACATATCCGGCAAATAAAGTCTTTCCTCTCACCCAGATTTCTCCGTCTTTTTCAATTTTAAGCTCTCGGTGTTTTAAAAGTTGACCCGAGGTTATCCTTTTTACAGGCGGAGAATCAGGACGCATACTGGTTACTTGTGAAGCCATTTCCGTAAGTCCATAGGTTATATAAACGGGGAGTTTCTTTTTATAGGCCTCTTTTAATAATGTAGAGGATACAGAACTCCCCCCTAAAAGAATAACCTGAAGGTTTTGAAAATCGGCTTGTTTGAATTTGCTTTTTGATAAACGGTATAATTGTGCAGGAACAAGAGAACAATGCGTGATACCCTCTTCTTTTAAAGAGGTATCAATGGCTCTTTTTCTTTCAGGGATAACCATAGTGGCGCCGGTAATAAGACAACGAAAAAGTATCGCCAATCCTCCCACATGATAAAGGGGCAGGGATATAAGCCATCGATGTTTTGAACGTAAACGAAGGATCAAATTACTTCCCTGTGCACTATAATAATGATTTCCGTAGGTTAGCAAAACAGGTTTAGGAGCTGAAGAAGAGCCTGAAGTAAAAACGATCGTTGTGGGTTGTGATAACGAAATCATATCATCTTCGATAGATTTCTTTTGGGTTAAGGTTTTTATAATAAGGTCATCCGGACTCCATCTCTCCACACCTGCAAGAAGCTTAAGGCCCTTTCCCTCTACATAGGCTATTAACTTTTTATAGTCAATCGCGTCTAATTGATTTCTTAAAGTTTGTGCAGGCAGCCTTGTACTCATATGACAGGCAATGGCTCCTATACGCAACAAACTCAACGTCAAAACAATAGTTTGCCAATCGTTATTCATAAAAATAGCAATGCGATCACCCGGTTTACAATGTCTCTCACGCAATCGTCTCGTCGTTGACGTAACTATTAGATCAAGTTGATTGTACAAAAGTTTGACCTCTCCACTTATAATAGCCGTTGCTTCACCTGAGATATTTGCTGTTTCCCTTAAGGGACATTTTATCTTAGTCATAGGTTAAATCCTGTAGCTCCTCACATCGTATTTCAGGGGGGGATTTTTCTAACTCATCCAACTTAATACATCCACCCCTAAAAGGGATTGGCATAGATAAAACATCTTTTTTAAGCCATCGATAAGTATCTAGACCCGCAGAAGTAACTCTGTCACCGATGGCAGCAGCCAGTTGCACGAGGGCACAGATTCCAACGCCGGATTCAAAAGTAGAACTGATAACCGATCTAATTCCTAATGATCGGGCTTTATTCGAAAGATTCAAAGCCTGTAAAATCCCTCCCAAAAGAGTGGGTTTTATAATGACGGCTTTTATCCCTTGCCAATCCTCTATATTGGATCTGTTTATAAGGCTTTCATCTAAAGCAACGGGTAATGAACTCTCTGCCATGAAGACGGCTAAATCTTCAGATGCTTTGAGAGGTTCCTCAATATACTCGACCTTGTCTGATTGAATGGTACGGCTAAAGGTTAAAGCTTCATCTAATGTCCATGCTTGGTTTGCATCCAATCGTATCGTCATATCTTTATTGGCAATGTCACATACTTTATTTATACACTCTATATCGTCAACGAGAGCCCCCTGCCCTACTTTAACTTTCAAAGTTTTATACCCATTGTGCTTCGCTTGTTCTGCAGATTCACAGATAGTATCCATACCTCCCGTTAATAAAGCATTAATGAATACAAAATCATTTATTCGGGTCGATAGGATCGAAGAAACAGATGTTGCCCATTCTTCAGCAGCGAGATTACACATCGCTGTCTCAAGACCGAAACGTACAGAAGGGTAAAGGGTCATGGTTGAGAGAGGTTCTAATAGACGTTCTAAAGACACGGTGGTTTTGTCGATAGTTACGCCTATCATGTTTTGGGTAAATTCGGGTACCTGTTCTTTGATGGTTTCCCATGTTTCTGAACTAAATTGGGGGATCGGTGCAATATCCCCCCACCCTACACCTCCTGACTCAGCGATACATTTGATGAGAAACCCTGACCGAAAATGGATGGATAATCCCTTTAGAGAAAGAGGGTTGATCAATGGAAGTGTATACCCCCACACTTCACACGCGACAATTCTCATAGATTCCAACCCATTGCAAAAAGGACGCTATATAGCAAAAGCAGCTTGGCCGTGTAGCCTAAGAGGGGATTCAATACTGTTCCACTTGTTGCATTAAACATTTTACGGATAGCGGGTAGCGCTAAAATTAAAATAAGGATTGTCGTTAAAGCGTACATACGTTCGCTCAACCGGAAAACTAGAAAGACAGGTATGATGACTGCTCCGCCAATACACGTGACATATTCTAACCGAGCAAACGTTTTTCCAAAACGCACGGCCCATGTTTTTTTTCCTACTTTAGCGTCCTCTTCTCTATCCCTAAGATTGTTTACAACTAATATAGCCACAGACAAAAAACCAGGGGGAAACCCAGCCAAAATAACGATCCAATTTATTTCTAAAGCTTGGACATAATAGGTCGTTACCACCGCTACCGGACCAAAAAACACTAATACAAATAGGTCGCCCAGACCGTGATATCCCAATGGAAACGGACCTGCTGTATACAAGATACCGAACAGGATAGAAAAAATTCCTATTATAGCAATAGGCCAACCAGCTCTATATATTAAATAAAGACAAAAAAGGAAAGCGATGCCAAAGGCAAGAGATGTGGCCCATATCATCGTCTGCGGGCTCACAAGACCAGCTTGTGTGGCTCTAAGAGGACCTTTCCGTTCTTTGGTATCCGCTCCTTTTTTAAAATCGGCAACATCATTACAAAAATTTGTGCCTATTTGGATGAAAACCGCAAATAACAATGCCACACTAGCAGATAAAAGATGTACAAAACCATCGGAATAGGCGATCGCCGTTCCGATCAAAACTGGGGAAAAAGCCGCCCAGAGCGTCTTAGGTCTACATGCTATAATCCAAATCGCGGAAGAGCTTAACTGAGTTCTTTTTATATTCATTAACGGTATTTGGCGATCGAATGTCCTCGACTTTTCCGAAAGTTGATGTACATTTTTATCATGTTAAAAATTTTAACCCATATAGCGTGTCTTATTAACAGGGTTATTAACAGAAAAAGCAAGAAGAGTCCGTTGAAGACTTCTTCTTGGATCCGTCAGTTAAACGTGGGATTTCTGTGCAAATGCTTTGGAGGCAAAAGGTTGCAAAAAAACGCAGGCGCACCCGCTGGGTGCGTCGAGGCTTTTTTGTAATTCCTTTTGACCCAAATGGTTCGTGCAGAAAACCGCGTTTAACTGACGGATCCAGGTTCTTATAAGCTTTCTCTTGGGTTAGTGATTATCATATTAATCGCACCTACTTTATCAACGGCCAATAAGAAAACTACGATTAAAAAATCTTCGCTCGTCTCCGACATAACTTTTGTAGCTTTTGACACTGAAACGACGGGTATTAATCCGAAAAAAGACCGAATTGTAGAAGTCGGTGCCGTAAAATTTCGTTCTGGGATAATTATTGAGGAAAAGAGTTGGTTAATTAACCCTAAACGAAAAATTCCTCATCGCGTCCAAAAAGTTCACGGGATCACTCATGAAATGGTTAAAGATAGTCCGTCATTTGTAGATATCTATCCTGAATTCAAAGCGTTTATCAAAGGCTCTGTCTTACTCGCTCATAATGCGCGCTTCGATGTTTCTTTTGTAGGAGAGGAGATCAAAAGAAACAAACAGGAACTACCCAATAATGACGTGTTAGATAGTCTAAGACTTTTTAGAAAGTGGTTTCCCAAATCAAAGCCTCATTCACTCTCTGCCTTAGCGGATTATGCAAAAATTGGGGAAGATCCTAATCATCGTGCATTAGCCGATTCCATTGCCGTAGCTCTCATTTTTGAAAAAGGGATTAAAACGAAAAGGCTAAGTAAAGTCTACAAAGATGCTGGAGGGGCGCTGCGATTTTAAGAAAAATTGCAGAGTTAGACAACCCGTCACCTTATATCCCCATCTTTTTCAAAAGCGTCAAATTTAAACTTCTTTGTTGCCTTTGTTTCCTTCTGTAAATAATCTCCTGTGACTTCTACATTAAAGCAAAGGAAAAAGATTATGAAACCATTTGAGTACAGTTTAAAAAAACTAACCCTATCGACGGGGACATCCTATTTTTATTATGATCTACACACACTCGAAAATAAAGGGTTAGGCGCTATATCAAAGTTTCCTTTTTCCCTGAAAATACTGCTTGAATCTCTTTTAAGAATGCAAAGCCATCCCGCCTATACCGAAGAACATGTGACTGAATTTTGTGAATGGCAACCGGGCAAAGAAACGCGCAGAGAATTTCCGTATATGCCTGCCAGAGTGTTATTGCAAGATTTTACGGGCGTACCCTGTGTCGTCGATTTGGCGGCGCTGAGAAGTACTCTCGAAAGAGCCGGACAAGACCCAAGCCTTATCGAACCTCAGATTCCCGTTGATCTAGTCATCGATCATTCTGTGCAGATTGATGACTACGGAAAGAAACCTGCGTTTGACTATAACCTCGAAAAAGAATTTGAGCGCAATAAAGAAAGATATAGTTTTCTACATTGGGGCCAAAACGCGTTTAAAAAACTCAATGTATTACCACCAGGCCTTGGTATCTGTCATCAAGTGAATATGGAATATCTGGGTTCTTGCATTACTAGTGATACCGATGATCAAGGACAATCTATCGCCTTTCCAGATACCCTTGTTGGGACAGATTCACATACGACCATGATCAATAGTATGGGTATCCTCGGTTGGGGTGTTGGGGGCATTGAAGCAGAAGCCGCTATGCTAGGCCAACCGATTCCTCTGCTCACACCTATTGTGATAGGGGTGCGGATTGCAGGAGAGATGCAATCAGGTGTTACGCCTACAGATATTGCATTAGCGATTACCCAAATGCTACGTGAAAAAGGAGTCGTTGGCCATTTTGTAGAATTTTTTGGATCGGGCCTCGACCATTTAAGTTTGGCTGACCGTGCCCCAATAGCCAATATGTCCCCTGAATACGGGGCCACCATGGGATATTTTCCGATCGATGATAACACTCTAAAGTATTTACGTACAACGAGCCGGTCTGAGAAACAAATAGAATTGGTGGAACGTTACTGCAAAGAACAGGGTCTATTCCGTACTTCAAATGCTAGCGAGCCTGAGTATGACCAAGTTGTTGAGTTAGATCTTTCCACAGTAGAGTCCAGCGTCGCAGGCCCTAAACGGCCTCAAGATCGTGTCTTAGTAAAAAACCTGCACACCTCATTCAACAAAGGATTAACCGCACCTGTGGCTGAGCGTGGATTTGGTCTTGCTGACGATCAAGTAGATAAAACGGGATCTGCTAATCCCTATGGTACATTGACACACGGGTCTGTTGTGATCGCGGCCATTACGAGTTGTACCAATACTTCAAATCCATCGTTACTTATCGGTGCAGGTCTTGTAGCAAAAAAGGCCACAGAACGAGGTCTTGCTGTTCCAGCTTATGTCAAAACAAGTTTGGCACCTGGTTCACGTGTTGTAACAGAATATCTCAAACGAGCTGCACTATTGCCGTATCTCGAAACACTTGGATTTCATGTTGTTGCATACGGGTGCACAACCTGTATTGGTAATAGCGGCCCCTTGCGACCCGAAATCGAGACAGCCATTAAAGAGAATGATCTTGTAGTCGCTGCGGCATTAAGCGGAAACAGAAATTTCGAAGGTCGAATCCATCCCTTAACCAAAGCAAACTATTTATGCTCACCCCCTTTAGTGGTAGCCTATGCCCTAAAAGGTTCTGTAGAAGGTGACTTATTAAATGATCCACTCGGAGCAGACACCAATGGGCAACCTGTTTATTTAAAAGATATCTGGCCAACCCGGGAAGAAATAGAGTCCTTACTCGATATAGCTTTTGACCCTACAATGTATCGTACGTTATATGAAGATGTTATGAACGCATCTCCTACCTGGAACGAAATATCGAGCGCCAAAAATGCTGTATACCCATGGGAACCAACATCTACCTACATTCAGGAACCCTCTTTTTTTGAGGACTTAGAAGAAACACCTCAAGCGCTCGAAGATATTACAAACGCATCCATTTTAGGATATTACGGGGACTTTGTCACAACCGATCATATCTCTCCTGCGGGCGCTATTGCATTAGATGGCCCTGCAGCAAAATATCTTATAAAGGAAGATGTCCAGCCAGAAGCATTTAACTCCTTTGGCTCTCGACGTGGAAACCATGAAGTAATGATGAGAGGAACCTTTGCGAATATCCGTATTCGTAACAAGCTCGTTGACAAGGAAGGCGGATGGACCGTTTACCATCCTACGAGTGAAGAAACCTCCATATACGATGCAGCGATGAAATATAAAGAAACAAAAACGCCTCTGGTTGTCGTTGCAGGCAAACTGTATGGCGCAGGCTCATCACGAGATTGGGCCGCAAAAGGCACTTTTCTACTTGGTGTCAAAGCTGTATTGGCTGAAAGTTTTGAGCGTATACATCGAAGCAATTTAGTGGAAATGGGCGTACTCCCCTTAGAATTTGTAGAGAACCAAAATGCAGAGACCCTAAAATTAACCGGCAAAGAACAGATAACCATTACGGGCATTGCTGATAATCTTCAACCCGTAAAATTAATGGAAGTTATAGCTAAAGGTTCAGATGGCAACGAAATTTTCTTCAACGCTAAATGCAGGATCGATACCCCGATTGAAGTAGAATACTATCAACATGGTGGAATCCTTCAATACGTATTAAGAGACGTGATGAGAGGTAGAGACAGTGATTAGCTATTGGAGCCGCTTGCGCGGCTACTACAAACCATCAAATAGCTTGACCCTATGTTTACACGTGTTTGCGTCACAAGACACATCAGCGTTTATCCATTCGGTTGGCAAGAGGGTTATTGGTTATTCGTTATCAGGGTTTTCCTTGTATAATTTCATCATCGCGGTAGTAGCAACTTCAATGGCCCCTTGAATATTTTGATCAAGCTTAATCACATCTTGGCCTGGTCCTGACCAAGGTGTACGATCTGAGACCGTACAAATACAGCCTGCACGCAAACCAAACAGATTGGCCAAAGTCAAAATCGTTGAGGATTCCATTTCAACGTTAAGCACTTTCGCCTGTTTCATATCCTCTACAAGAGGATTCATCCAACTCTGCTGGTATCCTTGAAATGACATGGGCAATAGCTTTTCATCTTTACCGATGACTTTATTCCGAGCATAGAACCCATCCACAGACCACGTGATTCCTATGTGAAAAGAATGATCCGTCATTTTTACGGTATCGACTAACGCTGATACAATCTCGTAATGAGCAGAAGCAGGATATGCAGGACAGATATAAGACGTTGATGTTCCTTCATCTCGAATCGATGCAGTTGTAATAACGTAGTCGCCTAAAGCAACGTCTTCAGCCAAAGCGCCGCTGTTGCCGATGCGAATAAATGTATGAGCACCTAGCTTGGCGAGTTCTTCAAACAAAACAGCCGTAGAGGGTCCACCGACCCCTGTAGACGCGGCTGTTAAAGGCACCTCTCCTTTTTTGCCGGTATGAACAACAAATTCACGAACGCGACACACCTCATTCGCTTCATCCCATTGTTGTGAAATTTTTGGTACGCGTTCAGGATCTCCACAAAGGAATACGTAAGGGGCAATATCGCCTTCTCCACAGCCTGTAATCGGTTGCACATTCTTTTTCATCCAACCCTCCTTATAAACAAACGTTCAGCATCTAGTACCAAGAATTCATGATCATACATTTATGGCTTCACACACTACCTATCCCACCAAACCGTATCTGTGCTTTCAAAAAGAGCATCGGCCTCTTTCGGTCCCCAGGACCCGGCATCGTATTGATGTATAGGGATCGTGTTATCTTTTTCCCAAGCCCTTAGAACAGGGTCTACAATCTTCCAAGCAGTTTGAACCTCATCCGACCTCATAAAGAGCGTAGAATCACCACGCATGACATCCACTAAAAGACGTTCATAGGCTTCGGGCAAGGTATGTTGCCAGGTATCCGCATAGGTGAAATCCATGTCTACACTTTCCACTTGTACTTGTAAAGCCGGTCGTTTAGCAGAAAATTTTAATGAGATCCCTTCTTCGGGCTGAATGCAAAACACGATCACATTAGGCTGTGTTTTTGTTAAATCACAAACATCCCCATCACATTCAACCGTTCGAAAAAATTCCAGTGGAGGCGTTTTAAATTGCACCACAATTTCGGCCACCCGTTCAGGTAATCGTTTACCCGTCCGAAGATAAAAGGGAACACCTGAGCATCTCCAATTCTGCAAATATCGATTCAATCACATGCTCGCGAAAAATAGCATCTGTATAATCACGACGGGCAAATCCAATAATAGCCAGCGTTTCAGGAATGAGTCCCTGGAGATACATCGCATATAAAGCGGGAATAAGTTTGCGGCGAGTCAAATCCCCTGACGCCCCAAAAATGGTGAGGGTTAAGGGTTCGATCACCTTACTCAAAACGAAATCCTCAGCGATGTTATCTGCATGTATCTTATTTTTCATCTTTGTGTCTATTGACGTATAGGTATGAGGAAGATAATATAAGTCTTATCAATAGTAAACATATATGCCAACGGCACTAAGAATAGGCGTGACTATGAGTTATATCCGAAAACGTAAAGGCTGGGAAATCCCTGAACGAAGCGTAACTTCAGAAGATATCTACTGGAATCGGCGACGTTTTATCAAGGCAATGGGATTGGGCAGTATTGGAGCCCTCTCTTTAGCGACAGGGTGTGAAGCAGGTGAGACTTCTACGAAAGAAGTCATGAGCCCAACGATTCGCAACCCTCTAGATGCACCCGCTCGTGATTTATATCCCGTCAAACGCAATCTATCCTTCACCGCGAATCGATCCTTAACACCCGAGGATATAGCAGCTGGATATAACAACTTTTATGAGTTTACAACCGACAAAGAAGGCGTATGGCCTCTCGCCCAAAAATTAAATATCAAACCTTGGGAAATAGAAATCACAGGTCTTGTTGATAGACCCCAAAAATGTGATATCGATAAACTCATTCGCATGATGCCTCTAGAAGAGCGCATTTACCGGTTTCGTTGTGTTGAAGCCTGGGCCATGACCGTTCCCTGGACGGGATTCCCCTTAAAAGCTTTAATCGACAAAGTGAAACCTAAATCCTCCGCTAAATATCTTCGCTTTATTACCTTTATGCGACCCACTGAAGCGCCCGGACAATACAGCGCTTCTTGGTATCCTTGGCCATACTTCGAAGGGTTGACCATGGCAGAAGCAACGAACGAACTCACTTTACTTGCAACAGGTATTTATGGACACCCACTCCCCAAACAACATGGAGCGCCGATTCGTTTGATTACTCCATGGAAATATGGGTTTAAGAGTATCAAGTCGATTGTCCGCATTGAATTTGTTGAAAAACAGCCACCGACATTTTGGAATAAGTTGGCGCCCGCCGAATATAGTTTCACAGCCAATATAAATCCAAAAGTCCCTCACCCTCGCTGGTCTCAAGCCTCAGAGCGAATCATTGATACAGGGAAAAGAGTCCCTACGTTACCGTACAATGGATACGGAGAATACGTGGCTCAACTCTATAAATCTTGAACCATAGTCCTTTGTAATCCTTAAATGCCCCGTTAAATTTCAGTTAGCCAGAATACAAGATGGATCAGCTCCAAAGTTTAAATTTAAAGGAGTGATCCCCCGTGTACAGGGGTATAGCCGTTTGGCAACGACCATTGATTGGTTAGAGTCAGCGGGTTTAGTGATTCGGGTTCATTGTAAACCGAGCCGCCATTCCCCTTTCTACGTATACCGCAGAAAACAGATTCAAACTATATTTTTTTGATACAGGGTTATTGGGTGCGATGAGTCGTCTATCTCCTAAAACAATCCTCGATTATAACTACGCATCCTATCAAGGATATGTTGCTAAAAATTTTGCAGCCCAAGAATTCCTTTGCTCAGATGTTGAAAACGTTGTCAGTTGGACAGAGCGAACGGCTGAAGTAGAATTTTTATGTGAATATGCTGGGGACGTCTTCCCTATTGAAATAAAATCAGGATGGATTACACAGGCAAAAAGCTTAAAAGTTTTTGCAGACAAATATCATCCGCCTTATCGGACCATTATGAATGCAAAGAATCTAAAGATAGATACACACGTCCATTATTATCCATTCTATTTGGCATCAAAATTTCCGCGGTAGAGATCGGACCTCACAGGTGGATCAAGGACCATACAACTCAACAGCCTGTTTCATAGCATCTTTCTGCATAGCTCTTTGCTGTTTAAGACTTACATTAAATAAGCCCAATTGCTCGGGAGATAAAATCGTTTTAGCGCGCAAAAGGTATCGTTCTTCTAATTGGGCTGTTTCTTCCAGATGTTGATTGATCCGTTCAGGCGTAAAAGACATAGCGTCCATATTCGCTGGGCTGTAAAAATCCGTTGAGAACGGGAAAACACTACGCTCTTCATACATCGCCCGCACTAGCTGATGCTCTTTTTCTTCGTTTAACGGAAGAGATGAACCAAGCGATTGCTTATAATGATTTACCTGCATCCGTTCAGGCTGTGTCTCTTCAAACTCTTCGTATATCCCGTACTTCTCTTCACCTAAAAACGCTTTTATTTCTTGATCAATTTCTTGTATGGACACGACATTTTCTTGTCTTGCGGCCACCTTTTCTTCTTCCGTAAGAGATAGATTCATAATTACCATCCCCATTTCAATAGAAACCATGGTTTTATCAACTAAAAATTTTTTTAAGGATTCTAACGCTTCAGCTTCAAGAGCTAAATAGCTAAACAGAGAGCCATACATATCATCTAAGGTCTCTTTTTGCTGATTCCGAATCATCTCTCTCATTTCAGGGTCCCGTAGAATCTCAATCGGGTTCGGCTTATCAGGCGGAACAGCCTTGGACGATGCGGAAGAAAGGGCTTCAACCTCAGCTTTGGATTCAGCCAGTTTATCCCTTAGTTCCTCGATCTTCCTTTGATAACTTAAACGCTCATCATCTAACAGAGATGAAGGTCTTTCTGTAAGTTTTGCAGGGGGTATAGGTTCTGTTGAAGCTTCAGATTTTGAACGTACCTCAACGGGTGCTTCTCCTTGATTCTTTTTCAAAGTACAATATTTTTTTAGGGCACAACATTGATAGAGACTCAACCCCGCTAACCCTAACGTAGCAAGAATAAGAAGCGCTATGATTACATTTTTTTTCATTGTTTCTCCTTCTCAATTAATATAAAGAACCCGTACCCGTACCTGCCTAACGTATATATACTTTCCGCCACGGGTGGACCAGCCTGTGGCTAACAAAGTGAGTCTCCCCTCTCTCCCTCTGGGAGAGGATGAAGGTGAGGGGCTGACTTCTTAGAATCTTTCTTCACCCTCACCCTTCCGCCACGTTCAAGATTCAAATGGAAAGGCCGATCGTACTACAGGCAGACCAGACATGACTGGAAATTTCTATACGGATAGAGTATCATTTCCGTTTATTTAGTCATTACACAGTACAAAAATGTTCAAAGATTGGAACATTTTTTTCATTATCTCCACTTACTATAAACATGTAGAAATGTGAAAACAATAAAGTGTCCTTATAGGGCACAGATGCAGGGCTGAAACACTTCTAGGATCAGAAATCTTTCAGAATAGAGTTTACATAGTCTGGAAGCCCCGTTTTCAAAAAAATCCAACCATTGAAAACGAGCTTTAAAAAGCCTTCCAAACAGTGGAAAAAAAGAGCGAAAAAAGATCCATGGACATTAGAGCGCTTCACGATTGAGGTGTCGCGATGTAGCACAAAGAAAACCAGCCGATTACCTCGTCGGGAGAAACCTCTTCGAACGCTTGTGTGAGCGCTTCAGATAGTTCCTGCTGACTGCGGGCTGCAAGGCTGCCCAACCGATTCTTTATCTTGCCCCACATTTTTTCAATGGGGTTGGAATCGGGGCTGTAGGGTGGAAAGAATCTTACATGGGCCCCACATGACTCAATGAGTTCAATGACCTTGGGATTGTGATGGACGCGAAGATTGTCCATGATGACAATGTCTTCAGGTGAAAGAGTCGGGAGAAAAACCCGGCGAATATATTCTCCAAAAACAGCCGTCTCTGTCGCCCCCTCCCCCTCCATGGCCGCTGTTGTTCCGTCCAGGCGGACCGAAGAAATCAAGGTGGTGGTACACCAATGTCCATGAGGCGTTTTGGCAAAAAGCCTGTTCCCGCCCAACGCCCGGCCCCGCAGACAAGTCATATTCGTTTTCGCCCCGGATTCATCAATAAAGACAAGGCGACTTGGATCAAGTTTGGCCACCTCTTGGATCCACTGCTTTCTTAAGAGATTTACATCCGCCCGGTCTTGCTCGCTGGCGTGAAGCGTTTCTTTTATACCGGCAGCCCAACCGATTCAACGCCCGCTGTACGGCCATGATCGACCCCTTCACGCCGCTCATGTTCTTGAGTTCTTCAAGCGTTGCATCGGGATGTTTGCCCCCCAGTTGAGCCAACGCCTTGAGCTGCTTTCCGCTGTAGAGGGCCTGACGATGCCCACGCGGTCGAGGAGCAGTCTCTCCGGTTTCGTTGAAACGAGAGAGCCCACGCTGAAACGTTCTAAGATCTACACGATAAGAAGATGCGATATCGGCCTGGGAACCTTTGCCCATTTTGTAGGCATCTATCGCACGCCGCCGGATTTCTGCTGTTGCTATACTCATGTCATGGAGTATAGATCTTCTAGAGAGGCACTTCAATCGTTAAATTCTCTAAAACAGCTTTTCAAGCACCATATGGAGCGGAATAGTTAAGCCGGCTCATAAAAGGTATTAGGCGTACATTGTTATTTCGTTATTCACTGGGGTGTTAAAAAACCTGAAGCAATCATTGTTATTGGGGCCCACTATACGAATAGGCCACACGCAATAGGTTAAAGGAGGGCTTCATAATCCCTCTTGGTTCATTAGGATGCGCTCACAACAAAATTGACCAATTTACCTGGCACATAGATTTCTTTCTGGATTGATTTATTTTCTAAATACTTGGAAATGGATGTATCTGAACGAACCCTATTAAGAACTTCTGCTTGGGGGTAGCCAACGGGTACCATTATTTTCCCCCGCAATTTACCATTGATTTGGATAATCATTTCAACCTCATCTTCTTTTAAATAATCCGGACTAAATACAGGCCATGATTCGTATGCAAGGGTTTGTGCATGACCCAATTTTTTCCATAATTCTTCAGCCATATGCGGGGCAAATGGACTGAGAATCAGGATAAAGGGTTCAATCACAGATCGAGGTATCTGCCCCCACTTCTGAGCCGCATTTAAAAACTCCATCATAGCGGCAATAGCCGTATTGAAATCCATACTATCAAGATCTTCAGTGACTCGCTTTATTACCTTGTGTAATGCCCGTAGTTGTTTGGAAGAAGGTTCTTCATCGGCCGCCGAATTTAATGTTCCTGTTTTTTCGTGGATGATGAGTCGCCATACACGGTTTAGAAAACGATAGACCCCTTCAACCCCTTTCATACTCCAGGGTTTTACCTGATCCAGAGGCCCCATAAACATCTCATAAAGGCGCAGGGAATCGGCGCCGTAATCACGTATAACATCATCGGGGTTAACAACGTTACCACGGCTTTTACTCATTTTATGAGCACGCGCATTGACACGGATTCCGGGATGTTCTTTGAGGACAAAAAACTCGTCTTGTTTTTGGACTTGAAACTCGTCTACATGCTCAGGGTGACAGGTTTCTTCTTCTCCAACATCTTCTGCGGAAATCCACGCTCCTTTGGCATTGCGATAGGCTGTGTATTCCATTTCGCCTAATATCATGCCCTGGTTTATAAGGCGTTGGAAGGGTTCTTTGGTGGAAACAACACCTGCATCATAAAGCACTTTATGCCAAAAACGTGCATACAATAAATGAAGAACTGCATGCTCGGCTCCCCCCACATACAGATCAACTGGCATCCAATATTTCTCTTTTTCTGGATCGACTAATTGCTTGTCATTATATGGATCCAAGTAGCGAAGATAGTACCAACAAGAACCGGCCCATTGAGGCATGGTATTGGTTTCTCGGCGAGCCGGTTTCCCCGTTTCAACATCGACCGTATTGACCCAGTCCTCCATTGTTGTTAAGGGACTTTGACCAGTTCCACTGGGCTTATAAGATTCAACATCGGGCAACTCAATGGGTAAATCTGTTTCCGGTAAAGGTTTGGGTTCACCATCGACAAAGATAATAGGAAACGGCTCGCCCCAATAACGTTGACGGCTGAATAACCAATCCCGTAATTTGTAATTAATTTTTCGGACCCCTACCTTTTCTCTTTCGAGGTGATCAGTCATTTTCTGTTTCGCGCCTTCTACGTGGAGCCCATCAATAGAAATAAATGAGCTAGAGGAGTTCATAAGCCGACCGTCACCTTGATGCGCTTCTTTTTGGAGGGCCCCTCCAGAAATCACTTCGCAAATAGGTAAATCAAAGGTTTTTGCAAATTCATAATCGCGTTGATCATGAGCGGGTACAGCCATAATCGCGCCTGTGCCGTATGTGCTTAAAACGTAATCAGCAATCCAAATGGGGATATTTTCTTGATTCACAGGATTGACGGCGTAAGAGCCGGTCGGCACACCGGTTTTTTGCTTTTGCAGTTCGGTGCGTTCTAAATCGTTTTTAGTAGCTGCTTGTTTCTGGTAGCGTTGAACGGCTTGTTGCTGTTCGGTGGTTGTCAGCATATCAACCAAGGAATGTTCAGGTGCTAAGACCATGTAGGTTGCTCCAAACAAGGTGTCGGGCCGAGTGGTAAACACACGTATTTCTTTTCCGGGATGATCCTTGATTTGGAAATTGACTTCAGCGCCTTCGGATCGACCAATCCAGTTACGCTGCATTTCTTTGATGCTATGCGACCAATCCAACGCTTCTAAACCTTCTAATAAGCGTTCGGCAAAATGAGTAATTTTCAACATCCATTGACGCATCGGCTTACGGACGACAGGATACCCACCCCGCTCACTTTTCCCGTCAATGACTTCTTCATTAGCTAACACGGTGCCAAGCGCCGGACACCAGTTCACGGGAACTTCAGCTTGATACGCAAGTCCTTGTTCGTAGAGCTTAAGAAAAATCCATTGGGTCCATTTGAAATAAGCGGGATCGGTTGTTGCAATTTCTCGGTCCCAATCATACGAAAAACCAAGGGCTTTTAATTGGGCTCGAAAACGGTCAATGTTTTTCAAGGTTGTTTCTCGAGGATGGGTCCCTGTTTCTAAGGCATATTGTTCAGCGGGCAACCCGAAAGAATCCCATCCCATGGGATGTAAGACATTGAATCCTTTCATCCGTTTATACCGGGCCATAATGTCTGTAGCCGTATATCCTTCGGGATGCCCTACATGCAGCCCCGCCCCACTGGGATAAGGAAACATATCAAGCACATAGAACTTTTCTTTGTTCGGATGGGGCTGTTCAGGGGTACAAAAGGTCTTTTGATCTTCCCAGTAAGCTTGCCACTTTTTTTCTATTTTATGAAAGGGGTACATGTTCCTTATTCGTTTTTTAATTTCATGCATTGCATATTGACCAGGATTTGTTTACATTATTTTTTCCTTTTTTGTAAATTCCTTAGTGCATGAAAAAACAAAAAAAGATAAAAAGAAGGGGCTGCTCATTAGGGCTTGGTTCGGGTTGACCCTCCAAGAAAGAATCATTATAGGTAGTATTTTACTTATTGCGTTAATAGGCTTAACGGTAAGATACCACCATTTAAAAACAGAACATACAGAAATCTATGAGCCCATGGGCATAGAAAAAATACCATGAATACAAAAAAATTTGAAGAGGCCTTACACCAACTTCTTGAGCTAGATCCAAGGTATCCCGAACAAGCCTATATCTTGATCCGGGAAGCCTTGGACTTCACGATTAAAACCCTTAATAAACCCGTTGAGGGGGATGCACGCCACATCTCAGCAACTGAACTGATGGAAGGGATTCGGCAGTTTGTACTCCAAGAATACGGGCCGATGACAAAAACGATCCTCAATGAATGGGGCATATATTCATCAGAAGATTTTGGGGAAATCGTTTTTAATTTAGTGGCAAAAGGAATTCTTGGAAAAACAGAAAAAGATCGAAAAGAAGATTTTATGCAAGGCTATGATTTCAACGAGGCTTTCTCAGAACCCTTCCGCCCTCATAGCGTCCACTAACACGTTTTTGATGAGGATATAAATATATGAGAACACGATCTGTCCGCATCTTACTCATCCCAATCATTATGTTGACCCTGCAAACAAGTATCTCTATGCCTACCTCAGAAAACCTATTAGCGCCCCTTCAAGAAGCCAATGTGAATATGCGACGTTTCGTCCTTAAAAATGGGATGGTCTGCCTTATTAAAGAAGATCATAGCGCGCCTTTAGCCGCGATTCAGTGTTGGGTGGGTACAGGCTCTATACACGAAGATGAATACCTAGGCGCCGGACTTTCTCATTATGTTGAACACATGATTTTTAAAGGCACCTCAACTAGAAAGGCCAACGACATCACGCGAGACATCAATGATGCAGGCGGCATGATTAACGCGTATACCACACATGACCGAACGGTTTTTTACACCGTGATCCCTTCGGCCCGATGGCGAGTGGGATTTGATGTTATTTCCGATGCCATGATGAACGCTACATTCCCGAAAAAAGAATGGGAACGAGAAAAAGATGTTGTCACCCGGGAGATGAGCATGGGACGTGATGACCCTTACCGCGTTTCAAGCAAACTCCTCTATCGCAACGCATATCGTGTCCATCCTCTGAAACATCCTGTTATTGGATATGAAGATGTGTTAAACACGATCACCCATGAAGATCTTTTAGGTTTTTTCGAGCGGCATTATGAGCCTAATAATATGATTTTGGCCATGACGGGTGATTTTGACTCAGAAGAAGTAGAAAACACCATTCGCAAAACTTTCACATCATTTCACCGTCGAGCAAGACCCCCTGTGGTACTTCCTGAAGAACCCCCTCAACTCACCCCTCGTTTTGAACGCAAAACAGGCGCCTACCATGTTTCACGACTTCATTGGGCCTATCATACAGTTTCACTCGATCACCCCGATGCGCCGGCCCTCGACGTATTGGCGGTTATCTTGGGACAAGGACGTAGCGCTCGACTTGTACAACACATGAAAGAAGGTCAAAAAATCGTTTACCATATCGATGCCTGGTCCTCTACGCCTAAAGAGCCTGGCTTGTTTGGCATAAGCGCCACGTTTGAGCCGGATAAAGAGAAAGAAGTCATCGCATCGATTCAACAATTGATTCATCAATGGAAAGAAGAACCGTTTACGGCTGCAGAAATCGAAAAGGCTAAACGTGCTTTTTTGGTTGGCGGACTATCTGAGCTACAAACCATACGCGGACAAGCTAGTAGTCTTGCATCCGACGAATTTTATGCGGGTGATCCTAACTTTTCTATCCGCTACCTTGAAAAAATAAATCAAGTCACCGCTCAGGATCTTGAAAAAGTGATCCGGCATTATTTTTATAAAGACAACCGCACACTCGTAATCCTGTCACCTGATACGAACACAGAAAAACCGCCAAAAACCGCAACAGAAACTTCCATCCCTACGGCGAAAAAGATTGAATTACCCAACCAGATACCCCTGCTTGTACGAGAAAGTCATCGCTTGCCTTTTGTTTATTTTTCCATCGCATTACGTGGAGGTCTCCTCTCAGAAAATAAAGAGAACCAAGGCATCACTCAGCTAATGACCGAATTGCTTATACGTGGGACCAGGACTCAGTCATCCGAAGAAATCGCAGAAAAGGTAGAATCAGTAGGCGCGTCCATCTCCTCTTTTGCAGGCCCGAATAGTTTTGGGGTCGCTGGAAAATGTTTATCTCAAGATAAGGAACTGTTAGCCAACCTATTAACAGATTGCCTCATCAACCCCTCTTTTTCTGATGAAGAAATCAAAAAACAAAAACGTGTTCAATCCAGTGCGATTCAACAACAAAAAGAACGCCCCATGTTTTTGGCTCAGCAAAAGCTAAGAAATACACTATTCCCCGATCACCCTTATCAATGGACCCCACTTGGGACGGCAAAAACTCTTCAAGAGATCACACAAAAAAATATCATTGATCATTACAAAAGGCTATTGACGTCTAAAAACATGGTCATCTCTATTTTTGGTGATCTTTCTGAAGCAAAAGCAAAAATGCTGGGCGAAAGGATTGTAACCCAAGTTCCAACAGGCCCTGCCCCTACGCTAAAAAGAACGTTGCAAAAACAACCGACCTTACCCACAAAAATGGAACAGCATGCGCCTAAAGAACAAGCCATTTTTCTAGCCGGATATCCAAGCGTTACAGTCAACGATCCACGCGCTGATGGTCTCGAAATTATACAAACGGCTTTAAGTGGTCTATCTTCTTCATTAGGCATCGAAATTCGAGAAAAACGGGGGTTAGTTTATTATGTCGGCGCTTATCAACATATAGGATTAGATCCAGGGATGTTTGTTTTTTATGCAGGCACACAAGAAGAATCGATTCCAGAAGTAGATACGCTTATTCAAGAAGAAGTAGAACGAATCTTTGAAACGGGACTAACAGAGGAAGAGCTTGACCGAGCAAAAGAACAAATCATAGGGAATTATTATAATCAGTTGCAAAACAATGGAAGTTTAGCTCAAACATGTGCGTTACATGAACTGTATGGACTCGGATACAACCACATCTTTTCTACCGAAGAACGAATTCGTTCTTACACAAAAAAAGATATCCAAAAAATAGCGGCCTCTGTATTTTCAAAAAATAGACGGGCCATTTCAATCGTTACACCCGAAACAACTAAAAAAGGAGCAACCCCATGAATCAACAAAACCAAGCCGTCAGCCCACCCCCCTCACTATTTAGTCAACTGATTATCATGCTAGCAACCTCTGCGCTTCAGCAAATGGGACGCATGCCGGACCCGGCTACGGGAAAGCTTGAAACCAGCCTGGAAAACGCTCAAGCAACGATCGATATTCTGGATATGTTAAGTCAAAAAACAAAAGGGAATCTAGATGCGGATGAAGAGAAAATGATGGGTGACACGCTAACCTCTTTGCGACTTAACTATGTGCAAGCCATTCAAGCAGATCCGCCCTCAAGCACCCAAGAGTCTTCCTCCCCCCCTCAGGCAGAAGAGGCCCCACCAACAGATCCCACTCCTTCTACAGATGAAGCGTGTGCAGAACCCGAGATAGCCGCGGAAAGATCTTCAGAAAAAGAACCTAAGTTCCAGAAAAAATATGACTAAATGAAATCTTGGTCCATTGAAATTTTCAAAGAAGTCTTTGAAGTCACACACCATATTTATCAAACCCTATATATAAAGCTGGGAAGAGGTTCTGCGGAACACAGGGTATTTAGATTCGGTATATTAATCGCTGTTGTTATTCTTTGCATCGTCTTACTAAACCTTTTGTTTATTCAACCTCAATTCATTAGACCATTAATCAAAACAAGTCCTGTTACGCCTCCTATTGATTATACCCAACCCGTACGAGACGAACCATCCAGGTTCCCCCCTAAAACGCATCGACCTAACATCCGTGAAGGAAAAGCCTCTGTTTCTATCAAGGATTATGCCTTTGATCCAAAACAGCACCTAACCCAGATTTATGATGACAGGGTTTGGTGGGAAAGCGAACATGACAAAAACGATACCGAAGATGACCATGTTATTCATCGAGCAATGGAAGAACCTATGAAACGGTTAATAGAACTTGTAGATCTGGCCGGAGGACAATTAAAAGTGCAAGATGCCTATCGGGATAAAGGTATTCACTCTAGAGCCTCTTTACATAAACAAGGTCGCGCGCTCGATATAACCGCCAAAAACATGTCATTAGAAAAACTGGCAAAATTATCTTGGGCCGCGGGTTTTGATTGGGTCTATTATGAATCGCCTAAAAAAGGGGGTGCTCATGTACATGCATCGGTACGACCGATAATTACATCAACGGTCCCATAAGTTGTCGAACTACTTAATACGCACGTAATCTTCCAAGATGATCACATTACCTATGCCCCTTTTCCTTCTTCAAACAGAGTACGGCTAAACTTCCATCAAAAAACTCAACAACATGACCTCGCTCAATCAGCCACCTCAAGGGATTTAAGATTTCTGCGGCTTTAGAGGGTTCTGAATCTATACGTGGACTTAAATCGTTTATCAAATCTTGACGTATACACCCCGGATGGCCATTCAAATATTCAAGCACATTGCGGATGGGCTCCACAAACTGATCAGGAGCCATCGATTTTGGTTGGACAGGCGTAACAAAGATACCGGCATTGGTTCTAAAAATATGCAATCCTGCATGACGTAATGCAGGCAGCAAAGCCTGACACATGGATGCAGGGCGTCTATTCTCTGCCATCCATCAACGTCTAATTTTCTCGTTTATCCACTCATCATCAAGCTGCCTGGCTGTAGCAGATGGAATAATAACTCGGCGAACCTTCTGCAGGACGGCAGGAGCTATCTTTTCTTTAAAATAAGACTCTGCAGCACTCCAGGTCATCTCCTCTAAACCCTTTTTTCCTTTAAGAAGATAGACAACCTGTCTGGTAACAGACTGTTTCCATTCCTCTATACGCTCAGCATCATGGATCGTTTCTGTCTGCTCCCGGTAATTTTCTAAAGACATATGTGAAAATTTTTGTCGCCATACGTCTCGGACTTTTTTCAGCATATCCATGGTAATTTGGAGGACCCAACAAGGTCCCGCTCAGCTTACATCGAGCAATACAAACAAAGTTTCCTTTTGGAGGCTCGGCTTCTTTTTCTTTTCTCTCATAATATTCTTCCATATGAGTATTGAGAATATGATCTTCGCATTTTTGCTCCGTTAGAAATAGTGTTTTACACGTTTTGCATTGATAGAAGGGCGATGATTCCTGATTAGAGCCAACAGGAAAGACTTCTATTTTAACCCGACAGGTTTTAGGTCTAGCAAGAAAAATTAAAGCGAGTTTTGATAAAGGATGAGCTTTGACACTTGCATGCAACTTACGAACAAGAAGATGGAGGCTATTTTTTTCAGGAATAAAAGAAACTTCAATTCGACCGGAAAAATCATGCGGAAATTCAGCTTCAGGAGGAAATTGTTCCTTCGCTTTTTTTGAACGATCTCGGAGAGGCTTTTCCAAATGTCTCCGCCCCGCTCTTTGTTTTTTCGCAAAACTAGAACATTTAACGATTGAAATGCCTCGCTAGAAGATCTATACTCCATGACATGAGTATAGCAACAGCAGAAATCCGGCGGCGTGCGATAGATGCCTACAAAATGGGCAAAGGTTCCCAGGCCGATATCGCATCTTCTTATCGTGTAGATCTTAGAACGTTTCAGCGTGGGCTCTCTCGTTTCAACGAAACCGGACAGACCGCTCCCCGACCGCGTGGGCATCGTCAGGCCCTTTACAGCGGAAAGCAGCTCAAGGCGTTGGCTCAACTGGTGGGCAAACATCCCGATGCAACGCTTGAAGAACTCAAGAACATGAGCGGCGTGAAGGGGTCGATCATGGCCGTACAGCGGGCGTTGAATCGGTTGGGCTGCCGGTATAAAAGAAACGCTTCACGCCAGCGAGCAAGACCGGGCGGATGTAAATCTCTTGAGAAAGCAGTGGATCCAAGAAGTGGCCAAACTTGATCCAAGTCGCCTTGTCTTTATTGATGAATCCGGGGCGAAAACGAATATGACTTGTCTGCGGGGCCGGGCGTTGGGCGGGAACAGGCTTTTTACCAAAACGCCTCATGGACATTGGTGTACCACCACCTTGATTTCTTCGGTCCGCCTGGACGGAACAACAGCGGCCATGGAGGGGGAGGGGGCGACAGACACGGCTGTTTTTGGAGAATATATTCGCCGGATTCTTCTCCCGACTCTTTCACCTGAAGATATCGTCATCATGGACAATCTTCGCGTCCATCACAATCCCAAGGTCATTGAACTCATTGAGTCATGTGGGGCCCATGTAAGATTCCTTCCACCCTACAGCCCCGATTCCAACCCCATTGAAAAAATGTGGGGCAAGATAAAGAATCGGTTGGGCAGCCTTGCAGCCCGCAGTCAGCAGGAACTATCTGAAGCGATCACACAAGCGTTCGAAGAGGTTTCTCCCGACGACGTAATCGGCTGGTTGAGAATTGTAATATTAAATGCCCAAAAGAAGATATTGTAAAACAGGAGTGTTCCATGCCGAAATCTTCTAGATTTAGAAACTCGACAGAAGACAAAAAAAGGAGAAAGACATGGAACAAATCAAGAGTAGTATTCATCTCCGAAAAGGCAAGCATTTGACACAGAAAGAACGGATCATGATTGAAACAATGCTCAAAAACCGAGGACGTCCTTTGGAGATAGCCAGCTATCTGGGAAGGCATCGTCGAACCATAGAGCGCGAAATTAAACGTGGGGAGGTAGAGCATTTTGATACAGAGCCGCGAAAGAAGAAAGCATACAGCAGTGATCGAGCCCAGGAATTTCATGATCTAAATGCGACGGCCAAGGGACCTGAGCTTAAGCTTGGAAAGCATCATGAAACGGCTGTGTTTATCAGCGAGCACATTCTTGTTCACAAACGCTCACCCGATGTGGTTGCTCCTTTGCTTAAACAAGAGCAGAGACCTGCAGCGGTGAGTACAAAAACGCTGTATACCTATATTGACCAAGGTCTCATCCCGGGGGTGAGCAACGAGTCCCTATGGGAAAAACGAAAACGGATAAAACGAAAAAGACGTGCTATTAAGCGGGTTAAAAAGCAACATGCCCGAAGGACCAGTATCGAAAAACGACCTAAGACCGTAGAAAAACGCGAGGAATTTGGGCACTGGGAATTGGATTTGATCGTCGGCGGAAAAGGAACTTCAAAACCGGTTTTAATGACGTTAGTAGAAAGAAAGACCCGAATGCTAAGGGTGAGAAAACTTTCGGATAAAACACAGGCATCGGTTCTGCAGGCCCTCAAAGCGATCGAAAGATCGATGGGAGTTGGCCCATTCAGATCGATGTTCAAGTCGATTACAGCCGATAACGGGAGCGAGTTTCTCGACGTGGAGCAGATGGAACGTTCCGGATTTAGCAAAAAGAGACGTGTTAAACTCTATTATGCTCACCCGTATTCTTCCTGGGAACCAGGCTCCAACGAAAATGCCAACCGTATGGTTCGTCGTTTCGTCGCCAAAGGAGACAACATCGGAAAATATACCATCGACCGTATTGGTGAGATTGAAAAATGGATTAACAACTATCCTCGCAGGATCCTAGAATACAAACCCGCACAGGAGTGTTTCGATTTGGAGATCGCCGCATGAACAGAAGCTCTCAGGTCCATTTTTTGCGGCATTTAATTTTACAATCCACCGTGCTATATCACGACACCTCAATCGTGAAGCGCTCTAGACTTTTGGCGGGGACGGGTTTCTTTTTTAACACTCACATAGGGATTAGCCGTTGGCTCTTTGCGAGCCCACATGGGCACAAAATTAAGCTCCAAAATTTGGTCACGATCCGCACTTTGTTCTTTTATTGAACGATCTTCTGAAGTATTTGTTCTATTTTCAGGTAAATCCATAGTAAGATGCTTAGATAAAATCATGAAAAAGGCAAGGCAAAGCGAAACATCTCAAACGGCATTAACCGCAGAACAACTCGAAAAGTATTCTTCGGCGGTTACATTATCGGATATGGAAATTTTCATTTTCCCGGAGCTTTTATACAGTCTCGTGTTAGCCAACATTATGTCGCCTCGTTTATGGCGATGGCGCGATGATCCTTGGTTTAAAAAGATCGACTCCATGACCCCTTACCGTAGGGTTCTACGACTGAAACAATATATTATTGATCACTATGCATTCAACCTAGACCTCGATACCTGGGGCCTCACCACCCAAGAAAAGGAACTAGAGCGCTTTAAACCATGGATCGATAAAGAAATGCTTGGTCGCAGTAATGCTTTATTCGGTTATCAAGGGGATCAATATTACTTCGACCTTGATATCCGAAAACATTTCGGTCTGGATAAATATACAAGTAACGTCATCCCCTATTGGAAAACTGAAACCATAGAAGCCATGGATGCTTTTCAACTTAAAGAGGGGTACCCACATAGCGCGGGTGAATGTGTATCCTTGTCTACCCTCTATGCGGCCGCCTTGTTTGTAGTATGCAAAATTCCCCTGGAAAACATTTATCTCATGGCCACGCCATTACATTCTCAAAATTTTATTGATGTGGACATTGGTGTATTAAGCAATAATCGACGCATTGTGACCCAACGGATGTGGTTTAATGGGACAGAACTAACAGCTAAAGCACAACGTGCGCTACGGAACGAACAAGTAACTATTGTCACTCATAATACCGGCTATATTCATGTGCTTTATCCGGATGCGACCATTGATCAGGACGATTACACGCAGTTTAAGCAAAAACTACAAGACTATTTAACCATCGAAATTGATTCTGAAATCCTGGCCAACTTTCTGCGTCAACACAGCCACTTGCAAACCTGCTTTCAGGTTCGTCATGATTATCATGGAAAATCACGTTTCATACCCGCAGAAAAGGCGTATGCCTATGAACATATCAGCCCTTATCGAATGAATGACGGAACACGCAAAAAACTCCTAGAAGAAATCGATGAATACGAATTCTTCTATGAATCTATTGAAGGACGAATACCGCTCAACAAATTTGATGAATTTTTCAAACTGAATAAAATCGATCTGAATACCGAACGACATCAACGCAAGCTCATGGAAGAGTTTAACTGCTTTAATGCCCGCGCATGGGATATTCTTCAAGATTTAATCACATTTACACGCATAGAACCAAAACTGCCAGGCCAAGAAAAAAAGTTTCTCTCCACTCAACCCATAGAAATAAATACAGAAATGAAAAGGGACGAAATTATATCTTACTTAGAACAACTGCGTTCTGACCACCCCGTGGCGAACCTTTCCTTTTATGCTTACCGAGATCTCTCACGAACAGAATGGGCTCCGTTCATGAAAGCAGCGATAGAACGGAACCCTGTTATCCTGGAAGCCACCAAAAAATATACCGACCATGAAATAATTGAACAGCTGGAGGCCATACCAAATGAGTCTATTTATGAAGGCTCACGTCTTGCTCAACCAGATGAAGTATGGAATTTCCAACGTGGAGATGGACTTGAAAGGGCTATATGCCTCGCAACCATATGGAAAAACCGAAATCCGGATGCAACCATTAGGATAGAGGCCAAAGATCAAACGCTACATATCCACATTAACGATCAAAAATGGATCTGGAAAACAGACAAAAAAATAGAGGTATCGTTAGACATATAAACGGCTTTCCTTGAAACGTTTAGACCCTATCAGGATTCTCTTTCTTTTTATTATGCATGACCCAAGGTTCGGAGAATCCTGGGTCTGGAGTTTGGCCCTTTGGGAGAGGATTACTTCTGAGTCCGCCGCGGTAGAAAGTGAGGGTCTTTCATCAGAAGCCAGGTTGATTTCCCCCTGAAAGTATTATAGGATCCAGAATCTATGAAACGTATCCGATCGATTTTTCTGTTTGTGTTATTAACAAACACATTTCTGACCCATGCCGAACAAGTCTTCCCGCCCCCTACATGGAAGGACCAACCGAATCCGCTGGCTAGTCCAGACGCAGAAATCGGAGGGGAAATTTCTATTTTTGTAGCGCAATACCCAAAAAGTTTTAATTACTACCTAGAAAACAACGTGTTTGCTTATCAGTTGTTTAGCTTAATGTTTTCGACTCTTCTTACCATTCACCCCCTCTCGCTAGAAAACGAACCCGGATTAGCCAAACAGTGGACGATCTCGGATAATAAACGAACGTTCATTTTTGAACTAGACAACCGCGCTACATGGAGTGATGGAAAAGCGGTTACTCCAGAAGATGTTTTGTGGACCTATAAAACGATTATGGACCCTAAAAATTTAACAGGACCTCACAAAGTCTCACTCGAACGATTTGAAACCCCGGAACTCGTAGCCAGCAATAAAATTAGCTTTACGGCTAAAGAAGTTCATTGGAAAAACTTACTGGCATTGGGGTCGTTCTATATTTTACCTAAACACGCCTTTGAAAAAATTGATTTTAATAAAATCAATTTTGAATTTCCCGTTGTTTCCGGCCTTTACCAAATTCAGTCCATCCAAGAGGGTCAATCCGTGCAGTTAAAACGACGAGATGGTTGGTGGAATCGGACAGCAGAGCGATTTAAAGGGACGGGGAACTTTGCAACGCTTGATTTTCGATTTTATGCAGAACGCGAAAGCGCATATGAAGCATTCAAAAAAGGAAATATTGATCTCCTTACTGTTTATACTTCACATCGTTGGGTACAACAGACCCAAGGGGAAAAGTTTGATAAGAACTGGATCGTTAAACAGGCCATATATAACTACGATCCGATTGGTTTTCAGGGTTTTGCCATGAATCTACGGCGCAAACCTTTCGACGACATCAACATTCGTAAAGCCCTTGCGCATCTTCTTGATCGGGAAAAGATGAATGAAACGATCATGCATAACCAATATTTTTTACACCGATCCTATTACGAGGATCTTTATGGGAAAAAGATTTCTTGCCCAAATCCAATATTTAATTTTGACAAAGATAAGGCACGCCAACTTTTAAAGAAAGCCGGATGGGAAGCAAATCCTAAAACCGGGATTTTGGAAAAAGGTAAAAGACCATTTACCATCACATTCCTAACCAGGAGCGCTACCGCAGAGAAATTCTTGGTCATCTATAAAGAAGACTTAAAAGACGTAGGCATCCAACTTGAAATCGATAAAAAGGATTGGGCAGCTTGGGCACGGGATATGGACGAATTCAACTACGACATGACCTGGGCCGCTTGGGGGGCTAGCCTGTGGAAAGACCCTGAAAGCATGTGGCACTCTAAAGAAGCCAATCGCCCTTCGGGTAGTAATATTACAGGATTTCAGGATCCACGTATCGACCAGCTCATCGAAAAACAAAAGGAGCTATTTGATATTGAACAACGGCATGCCATTGTTCGAAAAATCGATCACCTCCTTACAAAACAAGTCCCTTATATTCTGCTCTGGGGTATTAATTACACTCGGCTATTGTCTTGGGATAAGTTTGGGACCCCCGACACAGTACTCAGTAAATATGGAAATGAAGGCAGTGCATACACCTACTGGTGGTTCGACCCCGATTCAGAGGCTGATTTAAAAGAAGCGATGAAAACGGATGCACCCCTCCCTTCCAAACCTTACAAAGTGGTTTTTGATAATGAGTTTGAAGAATAAGCAGTATGGATAGAATCAGTTATTTTATACGACGATTACTACTTGTTATTCCCACCTTTTTCGGCATTACGATTAGTTGTTTTGTCATCTGTCAATTTGTTCCAGGTGGACCTGTCGAACAATTTATGATGAACATGCGAGGTATCGGCAGCGCTGAAGCAGGAAGTCGACTCCCCTCAGAATCTATTTCAGAGAAACAACGAGAAGCATTAGAGAAGCATTTTGGGTTCGATAAACCGATCCTTATCCGATATTGGAATTGGTTGGTACGAGATCGGATGGGCATGATGGTTGATTCTTATAAGTATACCCATAAAACGGTATGGGAATTGATCAAGGAACGCTTCCCCATCTCACTCACCTTTGGGTTGGCAGGTTTTTTATTAACGTACCTCATTTGTATTCCTCTGGGTATTGCGAAAGCATTGCGAAACGGGAAACCTTTTGATGTCGTCTCCAGTATTATTGTGTTTATGGGATATGCCATACCTGCCTTTGCTTTTGGCATGCTACTGAAGATGGTTTTTTGTGGAACGTCAGAACAGTTTTTCGATATTTTCCCGCTTGGCGGGTTTCGGTCTGAGAACTTTGCATCGCTTTCGGTAACCCAAAAGATCCAGGACCAATTTATGCATATGTTTCTCCCAGTCCTGTGCTATGTAATCGGCAATTTCGCCGTACTAACTCTATTAATGAAAAATTCTCTTTTGGAACAAATAAACCAAGATTATATCCGTACAGTACTCGCTAAAGGGGGTACGCTAAAGAGGGCTATATGGAGACACGCTTTTCGCAATGCACTCATCCCGATTGCTACAGGGTTTGGTAGTATTATGACATTTATGTTTTCCGGATCGGTATTAATCGAAAAAGTGTTTGATATCCACGGAATGGGACTGTTGAGTTTAGACGCCATTATCGACAGAGATTATATGGTCTTTATGGGAATCCTCGCCCTTACTTCTATCCTAGGATTGATCGGGCGGATCTTATCAGATTTCTGTTATGTTTTGATCGATCCGCGCATTGATTTTGAGAAAGGATAATATTGGAGAACTGGAGTGATAGAGTAGATCTCTTTTGTAATCGGCAGTCTCTTGGAGCCCTTCCCCGCTATTAGGCAACTTCTAGACAAAGACCTGGATCCGTCAGTTAAACGTGGGATTTCTGTGCGAATGCTTTGGAGGCAAAAGGTTGCAAAAAAACGCAGGCGCACCCGCTGAGTGCGTCGAGGCTTTTTTGTAATTCCTTTTGGCCCAAATGGTTCGTGCAGAAGACCGCGTTTAACTGACGGATCCAGGAAAGATGTTTACCGACTGCTTCTCCAAAACTTTCTAGCGTTGAGAGCCGAATATCTTCTGCATGATTCTCAATTCTAGAGATGGCAGATTTTTGGGTACATAACTTTTTTGCTACTTGTTCTTGAGTGAGCCCGGCCTCTTCACGGGCTTGTTTGAAAAGGACACCAATCTTGAATTGCTCGTATCCCTTGTCAAAGTTCTTTACAAACATTGGGCTCTCCTTTTTTCTCTGCTCAATATACTTATCCAGATCATCCATAGTCTTTCATCTCCTATTCGAGTAATCACGTTTACGCTTCTCCGCAAGCTTGATTTCTTAGGGTGGAGTTTTCTGGCTTTTCTTCTGAAACGAGCTGGTGAGTATAATCAACTCTCGCCCAGAAAAGAAACCAAACTTCATTAGCATATACGCCACGACTCCATGGTTGCAGACTCAACTTACAAGTGCAAAACCGAAGCTGTCCATCATTTCTTTGCGCGTTCTATATTCTAAGCATTTTCTCGGTCTATTATTCAGTAACTCCACAGCCTATCTCAACTGAGCGGAGCTGTGGGCAGCAAAGCCGGTTTTCTTCGGGAAAAACTGGCGAAGCAAACCGTTCGTATTTTCGCTGCTCCCTCTTTGCCAAGGGTTTCTCCCTTCAGCAAAGAAAATGGGGGTTGCTATTTTTTTCTGTAGTTTAGCATGGCTGGCAAACTCCATGCCATTATCTACAGTCACCGTTTTACAGGGGAGCCCTGAATCAGCGAACTGAGGTACGGAACGGTTGACCGATTCGGCATTGCATCGAGGTAAAAGATCGGCGATGAGATATCGAGTCGCTCGATCTACTAGAGTGACTACACAGGCCTCTTTTCTCGTTTGGCCCTGAATAGTGTCACCTTCCCAATGGCCTGCCACCTTGCGACTTTCACCCTCTTCGGGGCGTTGGTCAATCATCGTTTGGTTGTGTATACGTGAATGGCTTTTCCGAGTCGCTCGTTTTTTCTTTCCGGGGCCACGCAGGTATTTTCAGTAGCCAGCCCCTCTTGGACTGTACAAGTAGCGGTAGATCGTCATTCGACTGATGGGAGGGTCACCTTCTAGCTTTCTTCGACCTTCAACCTGTTCTGGAGACCAATACTTCGCCAGGAGAGTCTCCACTTGTTCTTTGCTAGCTCCCATCACTTTTTGAGGCTTTCGAGCTAGCTGTAATCGGCTTTGAGCCAGGCCATTTGCGGGTCTTGGGTAATAGCGGCCACGGACTCGATTACGGCGAAATTCGCGCCAAATAGTCGAGGGGGATCGGCCCAGGCGACGGCCAATTTGAGATAAGCTATATTTTTCTTTTAGCATCTGGGCTATCACTTCTCGTTCATAACGGTTTAAATGTTCGTAGGTTCGTGGCATTCTATGTTCTCCTTTGGGGGGGGTCAGATACCCAAAGAATGAACTATGCTGCGGACCTTTGCACTTGTATTGTTACTCTACTATTCATCAATAAAGACAAGGCGACTTGGATCAAGTCTGGCCACCTCTTAGATCCACTGCTTTCTCACTAGTTGGGCTTGGTTGGCAAGGAGATTGAAGGTCATGGGGCTGATGAGCATTAGGGCGGCCAAGAGAGAGGCGGTGCAACGGAGGAGTAAAGAACTACGGCTTCGCGACCACGGTTTCACGACTATGGTTTCGCGACTACAAGAATTTTTTTCAGAAGAATGTGAAGATTTTTTAGCCACAAAAAGGCACAAAAAACCACAAAGATAAGATTTTTGGGCCGGCAAGAGCCCTAAGATTATCGCGGGATGGAACCCCCTCCCACATTTCCCATATTCTCTCCTGCAGCAAATCATCGGGAGAAAGAAGGCTAAGAGGAAAAGGATGGGTAAGGACATGAAAAGGTAAAATAGTTCCACTTTGGTGGTCTTAGTGACCAATAGATACCCGCATACCCATTGTAATGATAGCGTACCGGTATAGAGGCTATGGTGGTGGAGTTGCTTTCGGCCAGAAGTTGATCATTGTTATTATAGGTATAGGTCGTCTGGAGAATTTGCCCGTTCGCATTTACTGTGCGGCTTAGACGATTTCCCACCAGGTCATAGGTGTAATCTGTGGTATAATCACCTGTGGTTTCATTGGTTACAGACTCTTGCGTTAAGCGATTGAGGCTGTCATAGGTATAGCTTATGTGGTTTGTGTTCAGGGTTCCCAGAGGGTTCAGGGTTGTTTCTACCACGCCGGTCCGCCGGCCGTCAGGGGCCAAGGCATAGACGGTGGATTGTAAAATTAAATGCCGCAAAAAATGGACCTGAGAGCTTCTGTTCATGCGGCGATCTCCAAATCGAAACACTCCTGTGCGGGTTTGTATTCTAGGATCTTGCGAGGATAGTTGTTAATCCATTTTTCAATCTCACCAATACGGTCGATGGTATATTTTCCGATGTTGTCTCCTTTGGCGACGAAACGACGAACCATACGGTTGGCATTTTCGTTGGAGCCTCGTTCCCAGGAAGAATACGGGTGAGCATAATAGAGTTTAACACGTCTCTTTTTGCTAAATCCGGAACGTTCCATCTGCTCCACGTCGAGAAACTCGCTCCCGTTATCGGCTGTAATCGACTTGAACATCGATCTGAATGGGCCAACTCCCATCGATCTTTCGATCGCTTTGAGGGCCTGCAGAACCGATGCCTGTGTTTTATCCGAAAGTTTTCTCACCCTTAGCATTCGGGTCTTTCTTTCTACTAACGTCATTAAAACCGGTTTTGAAGTTCCTTTTCCGCCGACGATCAAATCCAATTCCCAGTGCCCAAATTCCTCGCGTTTTTCTACGGTCTTAGGTCGTTTTTCGATACTGGTCCTTCGGGCATGTTGCTTTTTAACCCGCTTAATAGCACGTCTTTTTCGTTTTATCCGTTTTCGTTTTTCCCATAGGGACTCGTTGCTCACCCCCGGGATGAGACCTTGGTCAATATAGGTATACAGCGTTTTTGTACTCACCGCTGCAGGTCTCTGCTCTTGTTTAAGCAAAGGAGCAACCACATCGGGTGAGCGTTTGTGAACAAGAATGTGCTCGCTGATAAACACGGCCGTTTCATGATGCTTTCCAAGCTTAAGCTCAGGTCCCTTGGCCGTCGCATTTAGATCATGAAGTTCCTGGGCTCGATCACTGCTGTATGCTTTCTTCTTTCGCGGTTCTGTATCGAAATGCTCTACCTCCCCACGTTTAATTTCGCGCTCTATGGTTCGACGATGCCTTCTCAGATACTGGCTATCTCCAAAGGACGTCCTCGGTTTTTGAGCATTGTTTCAATCATGATCCGTTCTTTCTGTGTCAAATGCTTGCCTTTTCGGGGATGAATACTACTCTTGATTTGTTCCATGTCTTTCTCCTTTTTTTGTCTTCTGTCGAGTTTTCAAATCTAGAAGATTTCGGCATGGAACACTCCTGTTTTACAATATCTTCTTTTGGGCATTTAATATTACAATTCTCAGCCAGTCTTTATTTTATATTGTTTCATATACACACCTGTTGGGGTGGGGTTGTTTGTTTGAATACGGGTATGCTCCCCGCTTTAGCCCAACAGGTAATGAAAAATCGTCAGATTTTATCTGACGGATTCAGGTAACCGCTTGACTCAATGTATTGAAAACAATAGTAGTGTTCATTATCATCTTTATGTAGCAATAGGGGGTAAAGATTAATCTTCGAAACAATATATCGGTGGAAAAAGTATGCCTGAAGCAAGGAGCTGTGTATCGCTTTACGATCTCTAAGCCTTTGAGTTTTAGTGCTATCATTTCCATCGATAATCTCGCGTTTCCCATATCCCTTGGTGGATCCCGTATATACTCGTACGCTTCCAAAGAAGAGGCGTATACAGATGCCACGAGATTGAGTAAGTCTATGTCCCTAAAAGCCGCTTGTGCAAAATTGCCTATAGGCGGTGCTAAAGGGGTCATTCTATGTGATCCCAAATATAAAAACAGAGAATTTTTAGAGGCGTACGCAACCTGCGTCCATTCTTTAGAAGGGAAGTTTTACACGGGGGAAGACATCAATATGTCCCCGTCGGACGTGGACATGCTGCTAGAGTTCTCTCCCTACTTTTTGGGGGCGAGCAAGCAGCAATCAAGATATGGAATGCCCGCCAAGGCGACCGCATTAGGGGTCGTTAGCGCTCTAAAGTCGGCGGTAAACAGCAAGCTGCAGAAAAATGACCTTAAAAGCCTAAAAGTTGCCATCCAGGGACTGGGTTCGGTAGGTCTTCACTTGGCGAAACATCTAGCCCAAGCAGGGTGCCAGGTGTATGGCACGGATATAGATGTTTTTCGCGTTCAACAGGCCTTAAAGGAGGTTGAGATGACGATCGTGGGGCCCGATCAATGGTGTAGACTCGATGTGGATGTTCTCTCTCCCTGTGCCATAGGTGGTACGATCAATAACCAAACGATTCCGCTCATGAAAGCCTCGATCATTGTCGGGTCTGCTAACAATCAACTAGAAAATGAAGTGAGAGATGCACGTTCTTTACACCAAAGAGATATTTTATACTGTCCGGACTTTATTGCTAGTGCAGGCGGAATTATTAATGTATATGCCCAATTGACGGGATACGATCGGAGTGAGGTTATGAAGAAAATTGATATGATTGGAGAAACCCTTCGAGACGTAGTCCATCGGACTAAACAAACAAAACGATCAATCATTGAGGTCGCCCAAAAGATGGCCCATGAATATAGTGAAAAAGCGTTGGAAGCAGGGATGTCTATCCCTGTAAGCAACCAGAAAGGAAATCTATGAAAACAAGTAAACACATCATTTTTTTCTTTATCGTGGGGATCATAATAGGACAGGGAGATCTCTGGGCTGCACAGGAAAAGAAAGAAGAAATACGGATCCCCCCGGTTGAGTTACGCTTAGATTGTGAAGAAAAAACGAAGGATGGGTCTCCGCTTGTCCCCAGGACTCAATCTCTCAATAGGTATTTCTCCGTCTTACGTGAATACCAAGCTATCGAGGGCCGCTATGCGAGTCAAGAGGGTGACCTGCTATTAAACCTTTCGAGCACAAGTCGAGCAGATCGAATCGATTTTAAAAATATCGATGCTCGGTTTCTCGTTCCTTTACTCCCTTATCCTCATAAAAAAATACTCGATGCGTTTGACAAGGCGATGATCATGCTTGCGGAGTATTCACGCAACGGCATTAGCATGAGCTATCATGAAGATAATGATCAAGTAGGTTTTTTCTCCGCGCCCGAAACTCTCCTTAAAAATGATGCGGAATACTTTTTTAAAGAAGGTCAGTTAGCGCCTAATCCAAACATCCGACCGACACGAATGCAACTGATCAACAACTGTCTTGCTCCAGGTTTATGGGAACTCAGCGCCACCGATTCAGTCGGAGAAATGTATCATGCCTGGTTTAAAATGCCTGTGGCCGCCTACTTTGCTCTCCTTCGATCCGTAAACGATTTTGAGATGTCTGACCAGGCTTTAGAAAAAGCGTTGGCTTACCAAAAAGTGTATCCTTCCATAGCACTCGACCTAGACCGATTACGGAAGAAGGGACGTACGCTTCATACGACAAAAGCCCAACTCGCTGGAAATAAAACGATCGGAGGGTATTCCAACCAAGATTCCAGACGTAAAGTGCAGCGCGGTTTCTTTTGGCTTGAACGAAAAGAGGCTCCTTTGCAGGTTGAAACGTTTGCTTCACTGATGCCCGGCGATCTATTCAAACTACTCTCCTTTGTTCCTCCAGGGATCTATACCAAAAAAGAAGCGCGGGTCATTCCTTTTGAACCCGATTGGACCGGTGTTAAAATTTTTGAAGTCGAACCGTTAACCGCTTATCCGGGCGCCCAACATCCTGAAGCGGCCTTTGGCAGCATTGAGATTATCATTCAATCATCGGATAAGCGACAGGCATTTGTCATTGGAAACATTCCAATCGACTTGCTGGTCTTTCAGGACGATTATCGCATACCTGGATTTGGCGTCGGTGTCCTTTCAACCTCTGAGCTAGTAGAACGGCGTTATTTCCGGTTCAAAGAAGGCCCGAAACCGCACTATGCTTTTTTAGCCCACTGTGAAGGCAACGACTATCGGTTCATTAATAATCATGAAACAGGGTATGAACAAGTCTATCTACGACCCTTTATCAACGAAAAAGATGAAATATTTCTTCGAATTACCATCAACTCATATGAACGTATTGTTGACTTATTAGAAGTTGAAGTGCCTATTCAGGGAAATTTGGCGGATCGTATACGTGCAGCTTCTGCACAGTATAAGCCCCCTTTGTTTAAAGTGTATTCGGACTCAAATATTCTGTAAAGCGTGGATAATAAAATGAAAAAGAAAAGACTCTATCGTTGGCTCATCGTGTCTGTGGTTATAGCGATCCTTGGCACATTAAGTTATGTGTCTATAAAGAAATGGGCACTTCGGAAGTTTGGCGTGTCCGAATTAACCATCGCTTATGAATTACTCAAACAAGGGTTCTCTTTAAGATCCTCTGAAGAGACCCTCTCCCCTCCGCGTGCTAAAGAAACAGCGGTTCAACAACCCCCCTTGCTCAAGAACTCAACCATTAAACCTTTTCATGAAATCGGAACCCATTTGGGGCGCAGAGCCAAAGGAAATAATATGTTCCAATCCAGAGGTGTGGTTATCTTCGATGCGAATGAGGACAATCGGTTAGATCTTTTTTTTGTTCATAGCGGTCGTCCCCGGGCGAGGGCCACCGATGAAAACAGTATTATGCAGGAGGAAAAAGTTCCGGCCAAACCCTGTGTCCTCTACCTCAATCAAGGAAATGCCCCTAACGGAGATCCGGTATATGCTAGCGTGGAAGATTTGCAAGAAAAAGGGAACATGCTCTATGTCCGAGATGAATTGCTTGCTGAAAACAAATATATCCCGCGTACGAGTATACAAGAAGACGAATTTGGTCCTGGCCGAATTGCCACGTCGGCAATGGCCGCTGATCTCAATGGAGATGGATTACAAGATCTGCTGATTGGGAATAGTCATGATGGCATCCCTTTTCAAACGCATGACTTAGGCCTGCGTGTTTATCCGTCAAAGGATAATGTAGGACACCATGAAAGACGGGAAATTTTGGTGAACAGAACCCCTTCTTTTCTCTGGGGCGACATGGTCGACGGGAAAGATGTCTTGGTTCATTTTGGAGATCAACCCGAGCCCGAAGGGAGAAACACTCCCTTGATCAACAAAGGTGACCAAGACCAGGATGGTATTCCAGAGTGGGAAGATGTAACCCAAGAAGTGGGCTTTGGTGGAAAGTGGGCCACCATAGGATTTACGATTGCAGATATCGATCGTGATGGCGATCTCGATGTTTATGTTTCTAATTTTGTTGACCTCGATTTTTGGGGATTTGGGGCGAAAAAGTTTGCTGGGAATCAAAACGAGCTTTATATCAATCAGTTAGCCGAAACCGGTAAGTTTTACTTTGAAGAACGCGCTTTAGCCTATGGTGTAGCCGGACTGCACCAGGAGGGACAGCACCCTTCCGATGTCTGGTTTCCAGCCGAACAAAGGTTTAAACCGATTTCAGTTCATAGGCGAGAAGGAACCGTTGTAGGGGAAGCCGCAGATCATTCATGGGCCGCTCAATTTTTGGATTGGAATGATGATGGATGGCTTGATTTAATCGTTGCTAATGATGGAGGAAATAGACTCCGAGTCTATGAAAACCAGTACGGCAAACGCTTTGACCGGGTGAAGAAATTTGACGATCCATCCTGGGATGGGCGTTGGAAGTGGCGATTTGGATGGCGATCTGTCCGACGAAATCATTATAAGCGGTTGTGGAAGTCAAGTGTTTGCGGCTAGAAACAACGCTATTTTTATTGGAGAAGACCAGGTGGAGAGCCTGGGAGCAATTGCTGTATTCAATGCACTCAATGGCACTAGTCATCCACTCACGCATGGTCTATTATCCTATACACAGACAGGGCTTGTTTCCGTTGTAAAGGCTTGTAACGTGATCCACTCTAAGGAAGTTCCGCCCGATGCTGCGCGCGCACAAAATATAGGAAAAACAGCCCACCAACTCTTTAAAAAATATAATTTTAGCGGGACGATTAGCGGACTGGAATTTTGTTAGGGTCCCCTTATTTTCGATGCGGATAATGATACCGATTTAGATGTCTATATAGCGGGTGCGCTCGCGCGAGGAAACGACGGGTTTATCGGTGATTGGTCAGCCAGTCCTGGACGCTTTTTAGTCAATGAAAGCAGCGTAGGGAATCTCCAGTTTAGAGACCTTACCTTAGCCTACCGACTCTTCGATATTAGCGAGGTAGATTACGAGGCCAACCCGCCCAAAAGAAAAGCCCCTGGAACCAACTGGCACAAAAGAGATAGGATCTATGTCACCGACACCGATTCCTATTCGGAAACCGGTTTAGCCGCTTCCCAAAAAAGTAAAGTCTCCGATATATTGCGTGTACATGAAGCTGCTCAGGGCATGGCGGCGGGTGATTTGAATAATGATGGTTTCCAGGATCTTGTCGTTACCCATGCGGGGGGGGGTACAATTCCAACCTGTCTTCCGTGCGTAATCTCAAAGTTAAATTTATGGGCAAAGTCTTAGCCGTCCCAGCCCCGAACAAACTGAATAAGCCCCCCACCAATTTTGAAGAAGGTCCTACCTTTGTCCATATAAATGGAGGACATCTTGATGAGAAGCGTTCCCGCTGGATCAAGATACGTTTGTTCGATGAAAAAAGTTTTAACCGGTATGGGGTCGGAGCCAAAATTATCGTAAATGGCAACATTATGAGAAGACATACCGTGGGAGGGGAGTCGTTTAGTGGGGTCATGGCGGATATCCATGTTGGTTTGGGACAAGAAAAACTAAAAAAAATAGAAATTATTTGGCCCTCTGGAGAACAGCGTGCCCATGTTATCACCTTTGAACCGCCTATCTATAACCAACGTGTCTGCATTAACAAAACGAAGAACCAAGAGGGTTGCCCATAAACTTGAAAAACATCTAAAAAAACAAAACATCTTCGTTTGTTTTTAGGATGTATATTCGTCATTCTTGTGACCGGGGGCAGCTATGTACCGATCAAGAACTGGCTCATCAAAAAATATGGCGAATCCGAACTGAAGATCGGCTTTTATCTGCTCAAACAGCGTTTTCTTCGTTCATCACCCGAACAACAAAAAGCGCCTGTTTTTTGTTCATAGTGGTCGCCCCCGAGCTAAAGCAACCAGCAAAGAGGGTCTTTTGCTCGATGAAAAAGTGCCTGCCAAACCTTGTGCATTGTATTTAAACAGGGGCAATACACCCGGGTAGAGTAACAATACAAGTGCAAAGGTCCGCAGCATAGTTCATTCTTTGGGTATCTGACCCCCCCAAAGGAGAACATAGAATGCCACGAACCTGCGAACATTTAAACCGTTATGAACGAGAAGTGATAGCCCAGATGCTAAAAGAAAAATATAGCTTATCTCAAATTGGCCGTCACCTGGGCCGATCCCCCTCGACTATTTAGCGCGAATTTTGCCGTAATCGAGTCCGTGGCCGCTATTACCCAAGACACGCAAATGGCCTGGCTCAAGGCCGATTACAGCTAGCTCGAAAGCCTCAAAAAGTGATGGGAGCTAGCAAAGAACAAGTGGAGACTCTCCTGGCGAAGTATTGGTCTCCAGAACAGATTGAAGGTCGAAGAAAGCTAGAAGGTGACCCTCCCATCAGTCGAATGACGATCTACCGCTACTTGTACAGTCCAAGAGGGGCTGGCTACCGAAAATACCTGCGTGGCCCCGGAAAGAAAAAACGAGCGACTCGGAAAAGCCATTCACGTATACACAACCAAACGATGATTGACCAACGCCCCGAAGAGGGTGAAAGTCGCAAGGTGGCAGGCCATTGGGAAGGTGACACTATTCAGGGCCAAACGAGAAAAGAGGCCTGTGTAGTCACTCTAGTAGATCGAGCGACTCGATATCTCATCGCCGATCTTTTACCTTGATGCAATGCCGAATCGGTCAACCGTTCCGTACCTCAGTTCGCTGATTCAGGGCTCCCCTGTAAAACGGTGACTGTAGATAATGGCATGGAGTTTGCCAGCCATGCTAAACTACAGAAAAAAATAGCAACCCCCATTTTCTTTGCTGAAGGGAGAAACCCTTGGCAAAGAGGGAGCAGCGAAAATACGAACGGTTTGCTTCGCCAGTTTTTCCCGAAGAAAACCGACTTTGCTGCCCACAGCTTCGCTCAGTTGAGATGGGCTGTGGAGTTACTGAATAATAGACCGAGAAAATGCTTAGAATATAGAACGCCCAAAGAAATGATGGACAGCTTCGGTTTTGCACTTGTAAGTTGAGTCTGCAGCCATGGAAGGGGTTTTAAAACGGCTTTCCTAAGAATGGAACTTTAAAATTCATGATACTTGTAAAACAAACCGTTATTCACTACATTGAGTTTATGCAAAACATAAACACCTTATATCGAGCGGCCCTTAATCAAATGGATAGTAAGACCCGTTTACAGCGATCTTTTGCTCTCTTCGACGAATTATATGAAATGCTTTTATATAAACACAAAAAATTGTCTCCACCCTTAACGAATGAAGACCTCAGGCGTCGAGTAGCGGCTAAAAGGAAGCCATTCATCAAAACAGTTTTTTTCAGTTTCTTGATAAAGAAACATTTATAAAAATCGATTTTTATGTTGGCGAAGATATTCCCGGCGAGTTGAAGAGAAGTATTATGGTAGAGCTTTTGAACATCTCCTTATTCCTATTGCTTCGAAAGAAGATGCTATACTTTCTAAGCTGCTATGGGCAAAGTCAGGAAGTCACAAGAGTCGAACGGATATCATCGGTATGTTATTGGAGTCAACACCCATCGACGAAAAATACCTCATTGAACAGGCAAAGGAACTAGGGGTTTTTACTCTATTACAAACGCTACACGCAGAAGTTGATAGCGAGAGCAAATAACTCTTTTCGTAATTTTTGTGTCTTAAGTGACGATAAAAAATCTATGGGCTTCGCATAAGGCCTGTCCTGGTATGTAAAATAAAGGTGGAACACGAGAAGTCCTACGGGAAAGGAAATTTAACAAAATATATTCATGGGGGGATAAAAAATGAGATTGAAGTATTCTGATCACCAGCAAAAAAATAAAAGCCTTCGAAAAAAATATCATTTCTTTGAAATACTACGCACTTTTCTACTCTTATGTATCGGGATGGCCGTGGTCTCTTGTCATGTTTTTCAGGGCGATCCGTCATCTGGCGACTCATCCATTCAACCCTTTGAAGAAATAGGGGCTTCCCTTGGTTTTCGAGGAGAAAATCACAGCGTTATGCACCTCATGGGTCCTACTCTCTTTGATGCAAATGGAGATGGACGGCTTGATCTGTATATCCCTCATAGTGGTCGACCTAGACCTAAGACCACACCGAATGGGGTTCTCAGTCGTCAAACCGTTCCACCCATTCCTTGTGCATTATTTTTAAATAGAGGAAACGATGCGAAAGGAAACCCGATTTTTAAAAGTGTGGAAGAACTCATGGCCGATGGAAATCGCGAGCATGTAAAGGAAGAATTACTCATTGAGAACAAGTATCGTCCAAGAACGCGTATTGACGAGGATGAATTTTTGCCGGGCCGCATTGGGAGTGCCGCTGCCCCGGCTGACTTTAATGGAGACGGGAAGATCGATCTTTATGTCTGCAATTCCCATTATGGACTTCTTCACAGCAATGAAAAATTGGGTGTCCCCGTTTATCCCGCACAGGAAAATATTGGTAGGGCCACCCGATCCTCTAATGATGTTCTCATTGCCACCATGCCTCCTTTTCTACAGGAGAAACTTGAAGACGGCTTGAACATAACCGTTGACTTTGGAGAGAAGCCCGAGCCCGAAGGCCGTAATTCGCTTTATCTCAACTTAGGCGATCGCGATGGAGATGGTATCCCTGAGTGGAAAGACATCACCGAACAAGCGGGTGTGGGAGGTAAGTGGGCCTCCGTAGGGGCTACGGTGGCCGATATCGATCGCGATGGGGATCTTGATCTCTATGTGTGCAATTTTATCGATCCAGACTTTTACGGTTTTGGCATTAGCCGATTTGCGGGTAATCGTAATCAACTTTATGTGAATCAACTTGTAGAAACCGGAACGCTCACCTTTAAAGAAATGGCATTGGAAAAAAAAGTGGCAGGATTACACGATGAAGAACAGTTGCCCCATACAAGCTACTTCCCGCCCGGCCTTAGGTCGGGCGCTACCTGTCTCAGAACATATACATGAGGGAAAACAAGTCGGTGAAAAAGCGGATCACAGTTGGGCCAGCCAGTTCTTGGATTGGAACGACGATGGGTGGCCGGATCTGATTGTCGCAAATGATATTGGAGGGGGACGCTTACGTGTTTATGAGAATATGGAAGGGCGCTCCTTTAAACGAGTTACAACCTATGATGAGCACCTCTGGGAAGGAGGCTGGATGGGTATTCAATCAGGAGATCTAGATGGCGACAGATATGATGAAGTGCTCGTTGCTAATTTAGGAAGCCAGGTCATGTCCATTCGAAATACAGCTCTTTTGGTTGATAACGGAAAAGAAAACCATGTTCAAGCACTCGTGGTTATTAATTATCCACTGGAAAAAAGCAACATTCACCACGCACTATTGAGTTTTAAACCGGGTCGCGGGTTAGAAAACGTGACTTCACAAACAACAATACACCATTCCTCTATCATTCCTCCGGACATGGTCTATGAGAAAAACTTTTCACCCCATTATAAGGAATTGCATAAAAAGTCGAACTTCAAAAACAGTTTGAACGGTCTTGAGTTTTCTTGGGGGCCCGCGGTATTTGACGTAGAGAATGATGGAGATCTCGACATCTATTTGGCAGGCTCCATCTCTCGAGGCAACGACAATTTTCTAGGCGATTGGAGTGGAAGTCCAGGGCGTATGCTTATCAATGAAAGTCAACCTGGATCTTTTCTATTTGCTGACAAAACGCTTGAATATCGCTTATTGGATGTCACCGATATGGAATATACAACGCACCCCCCAACGACGTGCTCCAGGCACGGGTTGGCATAAACGCGATTATATTTATTTGAATGATACCGATTCTTATTCGGAGATGGGGTTGGCAGCATCTCAGGAAAGTTCGATTCATGATATCTTCCGTATGCACGAAGCAGCGGTTGGAATGATCTCAGGTGATTTGAATAATGACGGGTTCCCCGATCTGGTCGTCACCCATGCGGGAGGCTACAACTCGGTTTCACCGAATGCTGAAAATCTGAAGGTACAGATACAAAATAAGGTGCAAGCGGTTCCTGCTCCCAACAAGTTGATCAAAGCGCCCACGAACTTTGAGCCCGGAAAAACGTTTGTTTATATCAATGGGGGGGCCCAAGAAGATCAATCCAACTGGATTCGTTTAAGACTACTCGATCCTCAATCAAAAAATCGATATGCGGTGGGGGCCAAGATTATACTCAACGATAGGATCATGCGTCGTATGATTATTGGTGGAGCGGCTTTTAGCATGCATACCGGCGATTTACTCGTGGGGCTAGGAAAAGAGAAGCTGCGCTCCTTAGAGATCTTTTGGCCCGCGGGAACCCATAAAGATTCAGAGCAGATTGAATTCGATCCGCCTATTAGGAATCAACGGGTTTTTATACAACAAGGCATAGGCATGGTGAAAACTAATATCTACTAATATAGGTCAAACTTAGTAGTAAGTGTGGCATAGAGATGATCAGTCTATTTCTTATTCTTCCTATGTTCCAAATAGCGACGTATGATCAATTTTTGAGGTTCGGCGATCATAAAGAAAATAATCCTAAAGTATCTGCTGAATATAGAGAGTTTATTTTCTCTCAATTTGCAGATCTTTTTTATTGGAGATGGTAAGCGCTTTAGGGTTGCCACGGTTTCGTTCAACGTTTCTTTGAAATCTTCGCTTTCAAGAAGCTTTGACCAGTTAATTTTTTCATCTTTTCTGCGGAAACTCGCGACAGGATAAGGCACTCGATATATATTATCGGGGTCGGATCGTAACACAAAGGGACCGGCGGTAAGACTATGCGCTTTTTCCATATCAAATACATCAGCGGCCTGCTCCGAAGTAAACCGATAGACGATAAAGGGATCTGTACCTATCTTGAGGCGGATGCCGATAATGGCATGTGAGGGAATGGCGTCTCTAGGTAAACATTCCACGATTCCTATTGCATATCCTTCCGAGGTTAATGCCCCACATAAGGCCTTTATATTTTCAGCAGGGTACTTGGCAGGTGGCTCGATCTGTTCGGTTGATTTTTTTAACGATGTTACAAAATGGGCTTCTTCAAGAAGTGTAGACCACTCAATCTTGTTATCCACTAAACGAGATGTATGTAACGCATCTTTATATTGGTTCGGTGCAGATATCATGACGATGGGGCCTACTTGTACTTCATGGGAACAACACATCGCGTAATCTTCAGCAACGGATTCGTCCTCAAAAAGGATCAGGTCAAAAGGGTCGTTGTTAACGGTGAGGTGAAAGCCTTTTATAGCTCCATCCGGTAACGCCAAGGTGTAGATCTTTTCTTTTACTTCAACGCGAAAATTTTCGCGCTGAAGTAAATCGACAATCCCCTTTAGTTCATCTAAGGGAATCGGGCAGGCAACGCCTTCATGTTCTAACACAGGGATGTTGGGTATTAAACCTGGAACAGAGTGCCATTTGCTTAACGTCGTTGGTAAAGGCGTTAATTGTTTGCCCTGGAAAGGCCCTTCTATGGCCAGACCGTCTACTCGCCAAACAGATTTTGTTTCCGTATCAACGACATGTGTGCCTTGCCGTTCGAAATGTAACAACCGAGACGGATCATCGGGATGATGACGGTAGAAGGTTCCGACCATGGCGCTACCCATTTCTGAACCCAGACTGACCAAGTTTAATGATCCAACGGTTAGTTCAAAGACACCGTTTCCTTTTTCAAGTTCCCGTAGAGGCAAAAGGGCTTGAGCTTCCCGTGTATTAATAAAAATTCCTATTTCGTGTTCGGGCAACCGATGATCATCATAGGCACAAGGCATAGAAAACGTCATGGATTTTTCAAGACCCGAGCGAGCAAAGGTATCCCTGGTGCCATGGCCATGGCGTTCGCCAGGATGATGGGCAGGTCTTGTCCACTGCATCACACTTGTTTCAGGATAAAGGGAGACCCATTCTTCATACGTGGCCTGAAAACTTTCGATGAAGGGTAAAACACAGCCCTTTTTTTTACCGTCAATCGCAACCCCCATAGTGTGAACCCAGCTGCTCGAAGTCTTGAAATCGTATACACACATAGTGGCGTTATAGAGGGCATCTGAACCAAAAAGGATTCTCTCTTGTTCTGTGTCTCCAGCTATATAGACGGAATTAGTACAACAAACCTCACAGTGCATGGGAGCAATATAGGCTTCAGCTAACTTGTCATTTACCACGTGATAGTTATCTAGGATCCAGGCAGGATAACATCGTGTCTGGTCTCCGATACGCACACCTATGATCCAATCCGACGGTCTCATAAAAAAGGCGTCTTTGGCGGCAATCGAAATGGGATCGACAATAGGAGGATACGTCTTTTTAGGAAAACGCATGATTTTCCGTTCGTTCATAGCAGACAGGAAATCGGTTGAACGTTCTTCCAGTCGCTGCAATTTAAGTGGTTTCATAAAGATCAACTCCATCTGTTATTTTAACGCTGTGTGTGTTCCATTTTCATCTAGTAGATGTTCAGTGTTTATCTGTGCGGCATAGGTTTGCGTTGTGTTTTGACCTGGCCAACGAACGTGAACATGCTCTACCCCCACGGCATCTCCAAGTCCCATATGGGCTAGATAAGGAACGCTTCCAAAAGTGGTTTTGTTATCCCTATGGTAGGTATAGGTTTCTGTTTCGCCGTTTGCATCACGGGCCATAACCGTGATCTTTGCGCCAAGACCAAATCGGTTGCTTTGCCTTCCGCCCAGGCGTATACGCATCCAGTTGTTGGTGATTTTGCTTTCATTGACAAAGAACTGACCGGGCCATGCGTCTCTTGGCCATAGTCCGCCAAGGCTGGAATAGATATCTTGATCGCCATCCTTATCAAAATCGAAAAACACGATTCCATGGCTTTTCTGTATGCTGCCTACGCTATTGATCATGGCATCTTTTTGTTGGCCATAAAAATAGTCGATGAAGGGACCCTTAACGAGGTAGCGTTCCAGCACTTCATCTGGGAATGTATTGATGGTCATATGAGAGAAGTTCAGCAGCCACTGATACACGCGATTATGAGGGTCGTACTCATCGAGTAATTTTTCGAAGGCGCGGGCTGCTTTTTGAGAAAAAATTTTAGACAGGTCCTTAGAGGGAGTGATTTTGAGATCCGCCTGTCTAAAATCAAGATGGCCCACTTCATCATTCCAGCGTAGTTGCCGAACATACGTATGCACATAGTAAACCCAACTGGCTACTTGTGTAAGGGCTCGAACAGACTCATGCTGTACTACAGCAAAGGGCATGGTGATAAAAAGGGGGAACCCTTTAAAGATCTTTTTTTTATTCATGTTCCTTCGTCTTGCTTTAATATATTCAACGTGTTGATGTGTGCCGGATAGGTTTTTGGCGTTGTATCACCCAACCAAGTTACCTCAACACGAATGATTTTCTGCGCATCAAATAACCCTATATGAGCCAGATAGGATTGAGAACCAAAGCCTGTTCCATTGTCCATGTGATACGTCCGTTCGCGTGTCTGGCCCTGTCCATTTTCTGCGATTACTTTGATCATCGCCCCCAGACCATAAACGTTTCGATTTTCTTTGCTTCCTTGAAGGCGAATTTTTATCCAGCTGTTGGTTAATTTGCTTTCATTTTTGAAAAATTGATTGGGCCAAGGATCTCCACTCCACATCCCTCCCAGATTGGAGTAGATATCTTGATCTCCGTCATCATCAAAGTCAAAAAAGACAATGCCGTGCCCCTTTTGAATGGTGCCTACACCAAACAAACCCGAGATATTATCGGTTTCCAAAACAGGCTGGCCATCTTGCATCTTCCCCATGTACAAAAGATTGGGAATGACCATCCATCCTTCTGGATTTCCTGTCCCTTGATACCAATCAATGGCCCCATCGTTATTAAGGTCGCCAAAATTGGCGCCCATGGCCACAAAGGGCATGCCTCCTGAAAAGTATTCATCATGCCGCTGAAATGTGCCTGCTGGAGTTTGGACCCAAATCTTACTTCCCGTATGATAACGATCTTTCCCTTGTCCAAACATGCCTTGTAGAATACCGCCAGGAGAGAATCCGGCTCCAGCTCCATATACATCAAGCAAACCGTCATGGTTTATATCTACAAGTGCGGTTTGGAAATGAATCGCATCAGAAGACAAAAGGTTTGTTCGAGTAAATCGTCGATCTTTGTTTTCATACAGAATAATACCGGGCACGTGCCATAACCCAAATACAAGATCCAAGTCTCCATCTCGGTCATAGTCCCCAAAGGCTGCGCCCCATACATTTTGCCGATCTAAAAGTGACCCTTTCCCTAAACCATATGCATCTGTCACGTCGGTAAAAGTAACGTTTCCGTTGGAGTCCATATCGTTGCGATACAGCCGTAAAGGGAAATTGTCTCTAATCGCTTCTAAAGGAGAGGCAGATCGGTTATCCCCTTCTGGATTATATAAGCCAAACGTAGTTACCAGTAAATCTAAGTCCCCATCTCCATCTATATCGCCCCATACCGAGGACCACACGAAAAGTTGCGGGTGTTCATCTCCGGAAGGAAACAGATTGACCTCTTGTGTAACATCTCTAAAGGTCTGCCCCTCCTCATTGCGCAGTAAAAGAAAGTCACCTTTACGGGTACCCAACGGGCGTGAGATGAACAGATCCATCCAGCTATCTCCATTATAATCAGCGGCGGTTATGATATGGGTCCCTGAGATATGTGATAGATTCCATTCATCTGTGCGATCGACAAATGTTTCTCCATTAAAGCATCTCATCTGCATCGATTGAAAGGCTCCACCCCACACTAGGTCGAGGTAGCCATCTTGATCAAAGTCGGCCACGGCTGTGCCACGTCCAGCGTCTAACGGTCCATCCAACCCATATTCTTGCGACGATTCCACTAAGTGTAGATCGTGATATTTTTTCGTAAGTCGTTCCTTATCATCCCCTAAAAAATGGCTGTAAAAAGGGGTGGTGTCTGGGATCAGGTAACGTGTTGGGACATTGTCGGGAAATTCTCCGGTCGTCATATAGGAAAAGTTGAGGAGCCAGACAAGCGTTGGATCCCATCCATAGGTATCTAACAGTCGCTCAAAGAGTTCGGCCGCTTTTCTGGAATAGGTTTTGTGGTCGTGATGCATAGTCAGGGGTAGTGAGCACATCAGGGTGTGGTTATGGTGATGTGCGTGGAAAGGGTGAGGGTGTGTTTGTGGTTGGTGTTTTATGAGAGGACAGGGTTTCTGACATCTCAACCAATTTACTTAGGCAATTCTGGTTCTCTGCAGCTCGCATGTAAGAGATGGCCAGCCAGAATTGACTGTCACGGTTGATTGCGTGGTTTGTGTGATAGGCTTCTATCTCCCGAATGGCTTCTTCAAACTTTCCCACGTGCCAGTAGAGCTTTCCCATCATCAGCGGGTCGAAATTCGGTAACGCTCTTTTTTTTCATGGGCCGTCACAACCCCGTCTAAAGTTCTTAACTTTTTTATAGGATCCCAGGCCCGCAGGGTTCCAAATTTGTTGAGATATATACCAAAATCTATATATGAGCACAGCTCGGCTATAGAACCATGGAACGCCACCCTGGCGGCTAATCCAACAGATCGACGAACAGAAGTATCCTGGTAAACAAAAAACGCAGCGAGCGAGCCTATCAGTAATAAAAGGACAACGGCGAGCGTGATACATACACGAGATTTTCGTTTTTCTGGTTTGATCATTTTTTTTCTCTTATAATAAATTGGGCATTCTTGCCTAACACAGGTCAACCAGGAATAGCTGACTTACTATTTTTCACTAGTCACATAGAACTTCTCCATGAACCTTATCAATACATACGAGTTGATTTCTCAAAGGCCTATCAAGGTTTATGATTTGGGCGCCCATATCCCCAGAAGGCCAATACACTTTAATTTCTTGAAGATCTTCTTCTCCAAGCCCAATATGAAGATCCAACATTACACCACTAAACGATTCCCCACCTAATGTTTTCGGCCTCATAATTTTCCCGTTTACCAAGACTTTAGCTCCAATCCCAAAACGATTAAACCCTTGTTCATCCAGCAGACGGACTTTCATCCAATGAGAATTTTTTTCCTGCGAAGCGCCTCCATTGATATATATAAAGGTAGGACCGTCCTCAAAAGCGGTCGGGGGTTTCATAAGTTTGTTCGGAGCAGGGACGGATAATACTTTACCCATAAATTCGACTTTTATGTTACGAGCAGAAGAAAGATTTGAATTATAACCACCCATATGAGTCACCACAAGATCGGGGAATCCATCATTATTCAAATCACTCGCGATGATGCCGTTTGCAGATTCGTTCATGCGGAGGATGTCCATGACTTCGCTTTTTTCGGATGCGGCTAATCCGGTTTCTGAATAGGAATCCGTATCTGTAACATAGATGGTATCGCGTTTATGCCAATTGGTGCCGGGCGCTTTCCTTCGAGGCGGATTCGCATCATAATCAATCTCACTAATATCGAGCAGCCGGTACGCTAAGGTCAAATCCCTAAACTGCAAGGCGCCTATACGGCTTTCATTGACCAAAAAACGGCCTGGACTGGAGGACCACAGTCGCCGATAGACCCATCGTTTCCTCTTCCCAACGCTCCTGCCATGTAGATATCTAAATCACCATCATTATCGGTGTCGAAAAAGACGGGTGCCCAGCAAAACTCCAACCCATTAAGAGTTTCGCTAAACTTGTATTTTTTGAAGATTTTCAACGCTTCTTTTGCTATATTTTGTGGGCGTATAGCATTAGGAGGAATCACTTTAGAGTGAATGATTTTGCAGGCTGTCGCTACGGAGAAGAGCCCCTTATCCACATAGGTTAATAGCCCATGAGTGAGGGAATGACTGATTTCGTTGATGGTGTTGACAATAGCAAGCGGGCTCAAACTATTTAGTTGATGCGGCCCTGTAAACATGGCGGTGTTTCTAGAAACAAACACTTGGCTGCCACAGTTACTCACAAGAATCTCATCTCATAGATCCCCATCCAGATCTCCACTCGCAATCCCCATCCAGCATCCATCCCAAAAGGCATCGTCAAATTTTTCCATGCGTTTAAATCGTTTGCCGGATAGGTTTTTGTACACCCGTAACCTGTTGCCTACATCATTGGCCACGATCAAGTCGGGCCATCCATCATCATTCCAGTCCACAAATTGAGCAGCCCAAGAATGGTCGGCGGCTTCTCCCACAACGATGCCCTCCCGCGTATAAGTTGAAATATCTTTATAACGTTGTTCGGCGGGGAACCAAAAACCAGAAGGGAGTTGTTCTTCTTTGTGTAACCCGGCTACGCCGTAGGCCAGGGCGGATTCTTTGAAATACAACGTTCCAGTTTCTTTTAACTGACGGATCCAGGATATAGAGTTCATTACGGTTTCCGGGAAAATACTGGGATCCAAATCCCCAGAAATCGACGTCTAGAAAATTAGTGACATAGATATCAAGATCACCATCCCGATCGATATCCGCTACGGTAAATCCGGATGTTGACCATCTCCCGCCAAATCCTACTTGCTCAGTTACATCTTCCCACTCTGGAATGCCATCGTGGTCTTGGTCTCTTTTATTGAGGAAGAGGGTATTCCGTCCCTCGGGTTCAAGTCGACCCCCAAAGTCAACAAGGACATCTTTACCTTCTTTTAGTTCCCCCCCACAAAAAAGAAGGCATTCTGTTTATAAAGGGTTCTCTTTTTTGGTTTCGTCTAATATTTCGATGGGCTGGAAAGACGGGCATGCCTAAATCTTCGGTTTGAAAAGGGACCCCATCATGTGCACTCCTCACGATCAGGTCCTGCAATCCATCCCCATTGAGGTCGACGGCAATGGCTGCATTCGCGATCCGGCCAGGTTGAAATTCGTCGTCCTCAATACGTTTACGTGGCTTGTATTTGTTTTCGAAAAGCAGCTCTTCTTGCACATAAAGCCTATTTCCCTTCTCTTGCAATTCTTGGACGCTAGTAAAAATAGGATCTCCATCGGGTGTATTGCCCTGATTTAAATACAATGCACAAGGCCTGGCAGGCATTTTTTTATCTGACATGATTCCTTTTTCATCCGTTGCTCTTGCTCGCGGTCGACCGTTCTGAGGAAAGAACAAATCTAAACGATCATCATTATTCGCATCAAAAATGACGGCGCCTCTGAATTGAAATAGACTGTTTCCTTTAGCTCGTTCGCCGAGGCGGATGCCTATTTCCTTAAAGGGGCGGATCTCGTGGTTGACGTGAGTTAGTGGAACGAGGGCTTTTTCAGGAAAAAGTAAAGACATTGGAGGTGCATTCGTTTTTGTAGGGGTTAGCCCTAAACGTTGTTTGAGGAGTTCTTTTGCCACATGTAATTCAGACACGCCAAATCGTCTAACGAGATATTTTTTGATGGGGAAATACGAAGCTAAAACAATGGCAAGACATGCCACGATTTTCACTATCATTTTTTTTTGTTCCATAAACTCCATATACTCCTACCTGAATCCGTCAGCTATCGCTTCGGAAGGTGTTTTGGGGCTCAAAAGCTGAAAACTTTTTCCTTGAGATGCTCGCTTTTGGGCGGATTGGGACCGGCAAGTATCACCCTGATGAATTTTTTGAGCGTACAGGTCAGATTCACTCTGATTTGGCCATTTTGGGGCGTAGGCCTCCTTGGGCAGTCGCCTTAGAGTATTGTTAAAGGTGCACGGAGGGCTATGCGAAGGAATGGGCAATATCTTGTATCACTTCGAACCAGCGACAACGCTTGCCAAAGTGAAGTTCAATTCGTCCGGCGTGGCGGACCAATCGAACCGCGCAATAAACGATATTTTTGAGAACCGTTTTGATTCGCCAGCGCGGGATGTTGATTTTCTGCGGGGCAAGCCCAGCCCGTTTGATGACCTCTTGGCCAAGACCGCGCAATAGGTTGAAGGCCACCATGGCGCATAACAGAATAATCTTATTGGCACAGGGTCTCCCCGAAGGCAATCGCTCAACATCAAGATCGCTTTTGAGTTCACTGTGGTACTGCTCGCTGGGGCCATGTCCATGATAGAGATCTAGCACCGTCTTGGCACGACAAGAGAGGTTCGTCCACCAGGTGTTTACCTCAAGTTTAGGAACCAGAAGTTTCTGACCATCGATATCGATGGTGCGTTCAATCACTTCGAAGGCCACCGGGACACAAGGGCGGTTTTGGTCACCACCGGGATGGAAATGATCGAAAAAGCCTGTGTAAACGTTCTTGCCTTCACGACTGTCTTGTTTGTCTCCAACTCGGCGTGCAAGGGCCAGCATTTGTTCAGGACATTCGCGGCGAGGATTTCGCTTTACGATAAAATAATGATCTCCAAAAGCGTCGAAGTTATCGGCCGCAGCGTTGCCACTATCAAGCCGAAGCAAACATTTTCCACCCAGGCCCAGGGTTTGGAGCGTTTCAACGCTGCGGGCAATAAACGCGGTCGTTCCCGACTGACAATGTTGTTTACCGGGTCGAAGTTCGCACTCAAGCATGTGGCCTTGAGTGCCCACATAGGCAAATATCGGGGCGTAACCATCATGGCCCTTCTAGGTTGTAGGAAACGCCTTCTTCCGAAGAGCCTGAGTGACCTAAAGGGCTCACATCGATATCGACGGGAACAAGATCAAGCCCTTCGACATCTACCTAGCCAAAGGGGCCCGAGGAAAGAAGTTCGGTGTTGAGTTTGCGTAGCCCCACATGGGTTCTGGCTGGGGGCAGGTCGTCGAAACGACGTCGGAACACCGGCTCAGAGGCTACCCTTTTTAACTCCCCTTTTTAAGTCCAAAGGCATTCATAAAAATCTCATCACCCCGGTACAGGTCGATATCATTGAAATCGGTTCGACCGTTGCAAAGTAAGCCGATCTGGGTAAGGAGGATCTCCCGATCAGAGATCGCATCGGAGCGGCGTGGTTGAAAATTGGAGGGAAGAATCCGTTGAGCATGATCCTCAAGCAGTAGGCCGCAAAGATGATTTCCGCTTGTGCTGTTGAGTTCGCCCTTGCCAGTCTTTATTTTATATTGTTTCATATACACACCTGTTGGGGTGGGGTTGTTTGTTTGAATACGGGTATGCTCCCCGCTTTAGCCCAACAGGTAATGAAAAATCGTCAGATTTTATCTGACGGATTCAGAATTTAATTATCCTGGAGAAAATCTGGCTTTATTTATTCAGGAGATTATTTCAAAAGAGCCTGATGTTGGGATTTGTATTGTTGACCGTCGGGTAGAGCAGTTACCGACCATGATAACATCGACCCATAATAAAATTCACTTCGTTAAAGGGTATAGTTATGAAAAGTCTATCTATGAAAAAGCAGCGATTAAAGAGAACAAAAAAGTAATCATTTTTCCCCGCTGACCCCTCTTCCCCTGAATCTGATCTGGCCACATCGAGATTGGTGGATCTGGTCCTACGTTTCGCCGGTGATAGAACACAAGTCATTTATCTTCTTATTGATCCGAATAATAAGTGGATGTTCAATAATAAAGCGATATCCGTATTTCAAAATCTTGAAATGTTGGCAACCGTACAAGAGTGTCAGGATACACATTCTTCTACAGTAGTACAAACCATTCTTATGAATACAGAAGGAGGAAATACTCAAACCATACAACCAAAACGGTTAGTGGGTCAGACGTGGGGCCACTTTGTCTTAAATGCGATTCGAGCATCCGAAACACTTAAGGTAGCTTTTAACCCGTTGGCGTTGGTTCATGAGGAGGAAATTAATCCTTGTCCAGAATACGCGAAGAAGATTGAAGTGGGGGACAAAATATCAATCATTGCCCATCATAACTTTGATTGGGACCATTTTGAAAAAGAACTATGTCAGCTTTGAATCATTTCTGAGCTGTGCAAAAAATTAGATTCTCGCTAAACGAAGGAATAAATGCCTTTTCGAAACATACATTTGAAAAATTTCTTAACAAAATAGGTTTGAGCATATTGAAAGTCTCTTCATCAAACTCTGGACAACATTGCAAACTCAAAATCCCGTCCTTGTTCAAACCCTGTCTACTATTTTCAAAGATTTGATTTAAAAAGGTTTTTCTTTCGAGGTAGGTAAAAGAGGCGGGATGCATCGTGAGGTCATACATGATCACGTCAAAGCCCGTATTCATTTTCAAATAATGATTAGCGTCATAATAAACGATATTTACCTGAGGCTCACTAAAAGCGTTTTGACAAATACAACGCAAATATTTCTGAGATAGTTCAGGCATTTTTTCTTCAATTTCGACCACTGTCACTCTTTTAGGTTGATGCTTGAGGATTTCATGTAGCAGACCCCCATCTCCTCCTCCGAGAATCACAACATGTTCTAATGTTTTCCTTTGGTTAATGATCGGATTAACAACATGAGTATGGTAAAGAGATGCATCCTTCTCTGCAATCTGAAGCTCCTTATCTAAAAAGAGCATCCTTCCAAAATTCTCATTCTCTATGATATCGATTTGTTGATATTTTAGTTTTTGGCTAAGAACATTTTCCTTAACGTGGTATCTTGTTTCGAAGCCATACCCGGAAGATGTGGTTATCCAGTTTTGTTCTTTAATTTCCAGAGGGATTCCTCTAGCAAGAACCAGGGTTCGAATCGTTTTTGCTTCTAGTTCAGATTTCAAATAGGTAAGCATTGTATGTGCTTTGGTTGGATCGGGCGAACAGGTAAATATATCGAGGGAGACGTGACGTGCTTCGGGATATGTATGAACCGCTATATGAGATTCACTCACAATCGCTGTTATCGTTACACCAATGGGGTCAAATTGATGTGAACTAGTTTTTAGGATGCCCACGTTAGACTTTTTTGCCCCTTGCCCTATGATTTCCTCAAGAGCTGACGGATCATTTAAAATATTTTGTGAACAATCGACAAATTCCGCAACAATTTGGTGTCCAAAAGGTTTCATACGGTTGTGCAAGAAAAAAGTTTATAGAGAATAGCAACACACCGGTGTTATGGATTTCCCTCTCCCCAGAAAGACATGTCGAGATATTTGTGTCCCCCATCCGCTAAGATGGCCACAACGATGCCCCTGTCAATCTCACGAGCTATTTGCAATGCCGCGACCGCCGCCGCTCCTGCTGAAGGGCCTATAAGCAATCCTTCGTCTCTAGCCAAACGTTTGGCCATGGTTTGTGCGTCTTCTGTACGTATCCATCTGTTTTCGTCGGCTAGATTTTCATCGAGAATGCCGGGTACAATAGAAGTCGGCATATGTTTTAAACCTTCCAACCCATGCATCGGAGAATCGGGTTGAAGGGATATAAGTTGGATGTCTGCGTTGTGTTCCTTTAGCCTGCGACCGGTTCCTGTAAATGTCCCGCTGGTTCCTAGGCCGGCTATAAAATGTGTGATGTCACCTTTATAATGGGCTTGCCAGTTTGCAGGGTTATTATATTGATCCGGATAAAAGTACAGGTCGGAGCTTTGTTCATAAATTCGAATGGCTTCTTCGATAGCTCCATCAGATCCGAGTTGCAGATCGGTAAGCACGAGTTCAGCTCCGTATACCTCTAAAATCTGTTGCCGTATCCGGCCGATATTCTTGGGGACAGCGAGTTTGACTTTATAATTCAATGCGGCGCCGATCATGGCATAAGCAATACCTGTATTTCCCGAGGTCGCATCTAGGATGATTTTATCTTTGGTTAGCTTCCCGGTCTTTTCTCCATCTAAAACCATATTTAGAGCAGGTCGATCTTTCACTGAACCGCCCGGATTAGCCCATTCTGCTTTCCCATAAATCTTTACCGGAGCCACTTCTTTAGACAGAGAGACCAGCTCGATTAAAGGTGTATTTCCTACATGTTTGAGAACATTCTCCATCGTTGTATCATAAGAATTAATTGTTTAAGGAACCCGAACTGACTGAACAGATAATGGTTTCGTCTCTTCGCTAGCCCACTTCAAAAAATCGGGGTTGCCCTGAGTAATAGGCCAAGCAACAATACATGGACAGGTATAACTATGCACTTCTTTGATCGTTTGGGTAACCGCCTCTACAAGTTCGGATCGCGTCTTGGCGATCATCACAGCTTCTGTCTCATGTTGAATAGCCCCATCCCACCAATACATAGACTCTACAGATTCGAGAATATTAATGCATGCAGCCAGCTTGCGCTCCAGTAAAGCTTTCCCAATACATTGAGCCTCTTCTCTATCTTTTGTAGTGACGTAAACAAAACTTATTTCCATATGAGCGCACATCAGGAAATACTACATGCATTATGAGAAAACGCAAAAATTTATTAGATGTGTTACAAGAAAAGGTTATACAATTCTTGCCAAGGGATCGCTGTAATGTGTGTGCCAAGTTTTAAACGACGAGGCGTTTGACAAACCATATACCCGTGTGTAGCATTTTTATATTCTTTCAGAAAGATATTCAGGTGTTTTGCGTCTCTTGTTGAAGGACTATCACTCCATTTAACTTCAATGCATAGGAATTTCAAAGTTAGTCATATGGGCTGAAGAACAAGACCTGATCGTTATTGGGATCATCAAAGATACGTTGCATGACGGTGTTTGGGTCAAGATTTTTGATGAGGGGTTTGATTTTCCCTTCTTAGAAGTATGGTCCAGAGGAATCATGAAGCCTATATGGCAGATATGGCAGGGACTTTGTAGTGGGCAAACGAGTTTATAGGCGTTTTTCTTTTCGGGTCTTCCAAAAAGTTTATGGGTAAACTCTTTAGAGAAATTTGAACAGGAGATCGCTGAGAAAGCAGAGATTTATTATGGAATTATCATCCCCTTTAGGCGGAAGAAAATAAACCTCAAAATTGAAAGGTTGCAGACGCACTTGACTTGATCCTGGATCCGTCAGTTAAACGTGGGATTTCTGTGCGAATGCTTTGGAGGCAAAAGGTTGCAAAAAAACGCAGGCGCACCCGCTGGGTGCGTCGAGGCTTTTTTGTAATTCCTTTTGGCCCAAATGGTTCGTGCAGGAAACCGCGTTTAACTGACGGATCCAGGTTGATATCAATATATGATACTATACTTTTGTGAACAAGAAGACCCTGGATAAGATTTTTGAAAAACCAGAACGCTCTGATATTGCTTGAAAGGATATTGAAGCACTCATCTTTGCCTTGGGGGGTAAAATATCGGAAGGTCGCGGATCTCGAGTGCAAATCTTTTTGAACGGGATACGGGCGGTGTTTCATAGGCCACATCCCAAGTGTGTGACCGAGAAGGGGGCGGTCAAATCAATACAAAAATTCTTGAAAGAAGCGGAGGTGAGATCATGATGGAACACAAAGGGTATATCGGCAATGTTGAATTTGATGATGAGGCCAACATCTTTCATGGTGAGGTTATCAATTTGCGTGATGTTGTTACCTTTCAAGCTGAAACGGTCAAACAGCTGCGGAAAGCCTTTCGGGATTCAGTGGATGACTACCTTGAATTCTGTGCGGAGCGTGGCGAGTTTCCTGAAAAACCCTACTCTGGTAAGTTCATGGTTCGTATTGAGCCTGAACTCCACAAGGCGGTTGCCATTCAAGCCAAATTGGAGCACAAAAGTCTTAATGCCTGGGTTCATGATGCTTTGGAATTGGCGGCAAAATAATGACCCATTTTTGTCCTAAAAAACCCCTTGACGAAAAGACATAATATGGTAAATTCGTTTTCTTTTTGGAGAAGAGGATTCATTACCGAAAAACACGGGCGAACCTTGAAATCGAAAAATGGGGTCAAACTGAACATTGAATCTAGATCCGTCAGTTAAACGTGGGATTTCTGTGCGAACGCTTTGGCGGCAAAAGTGTACAAAGAAATGTAGGTGCACCCATAGGGTGCGTCGAGGCCTTTTGGGATTTTCTTTTGACCCAAATGGTTCGTGCAGAAAACCACGTTTAACTGACGGATTCAGGTTTCTGTATTCCTTACAGACGCCTACAGCTTTGAGATTACTCAATTTGATTTTACCAATCAACAAGTCACCTATGAATCAGATATAAACGCCTACTACATTCTTTGTCATGGACAAGTTGTCACCAATATTACAACCCCCGTTAATATGGTGTTGGGTCAAGAGAGCAGCGGTCAACTGCAAGGTATTCAGAGTACTCAGCTTAGCTTTTATTGCGTGCAGCGCGTTGACATTACAAATCCGTTGGACACTGATATCGACGGTATAGACGACCTCTTTGAGTTGCTAAATAATCCTTTGAATCCATTAAACGCCGGTGATGCAGCTCAGGATTTTGATGGGGATAGCATCACCAACCTACTCGAATATCAATACGGCACCGATCCCAATACCCTAGATCCCCTCACGACCATTGAAACGTCTCCACTACATGGTGAAGAAGGGGCGGCCATTTCACGTGAAACCGTTATCTATTTTTCTTACCCTTTGTCGCAAACAGCCGTTATCGATACTAATGTCTTCTTTGCTGAATTTGTAGATCAACCAATTCCTGGTCGCATTCACATGGATCCTAACCGGAAAGTTGCCACACTTTTTTACAGTAATTCTCTGCCGGCGAGTGCGCGTATCCGCGTGGCTTTGATGGGGGATGGAATAGAGGACTTTGCCGGACGGGAAATCGACGCAGATGGCGATGGGACTCCGGGAGGGAATGCGATCATCGATTTTGATACGCTGAGTCTGACGGCTATTTCTAATACTATCATTTGTGGTCGTATTTTTGCATCCGAACTAAAAGATCTCGGTGGAGGTACCAATCAGTTTGTCAACGTTCCTTTGGAAGGTGTGACCATTACGGTAGATGGGATGGAAAGCACCATGCGTGCAGTGACCGATGCCTTTGGAGATTGGTAGAGTAACAATACAAGTGCAAAGGTCCGTAGCATAAGTTCATTCTTTGGGTATCTGACCCCCCCCAAAGGAGAACATAGAATGCCACGAACCTACGAACATTTAAACCGTTATGAACGAGAAGTGATAGCCCAGATGCTAAAAGAAAAATATAGCTTATCTCAAATTGGCCGTCGCCTGGGCCGATCCCCCTCGACTATTTGGCGCGAATTTCGCCGTAATCGAGTCCGTGGCCGCTATTACCCAAGACCCGCAAATGGCCTGGCTCAAAGCCGATTACAGCTAGCTCGAAAGCCTCAAAAAGTGATGGGAGCTAGCAAAGAACAAATGGAGACTCTCCTGGCGAAGTATTGGTCTCCAGAACAGATTGAAGGTCGAAGAAAGCTAGAAGGTGACCCTCCCATCAGTCGAATGACGATCTACCGCTACTTGTACAGTCCAAGAGGGGCTGGCTACCGAAAATACCTGCGTGGCCCCGGAAAGAAAAAACGAGCGACTCGGAAAAGCCATTCACGTATACACAACATTCAGGGCCAAACGAGAAAAGAGGCCTGTGTAGTCACTCTAGTAGATCGAGCGACTCGATATCTCATCGCCGATCTTTTACCTCGATGCAATGCCGAATCGGTCAACCGTTCCGTACCTCAGTTCGCTGATTCAGGGCTCCCCTTTAAAACGGTGACTGTAGATAATGGCATGGAGTTTGCCAGCCATGCTAAACTACAGAAAAAAATGGCAACCCCCATTTTCTTTGCTGAAGGGAGAAACCCTTGGCAAAGAGAGACCAACGAAAACACGAATGGTTTGCTTCGCCAGTTTTTCCCGAAGAAAACCGACTTTGCTGCCCACAGCTCCGCTCAGTTGAGCTGGGCTGTGGAGTTACTGAATAATAGACCGAGAAAATGCTTAGAATATAGAACGCCCAAAGAAATGATGGACAGCTTCGGTTTTGCACTTGTAAGTTGAGTCTGCAAGGATGGAAGGCTTGGGCTGGATGCTGGATCCAGGATTTCCTATCCTCGATCTTCCATCCTCGATCTTCCATCCTCTATCTTCAATTCTCTATCCTCTTTCTCCTCTCGTCTTCCACCTATGCTCAATACCACTACGCTGTCGAAAATTTGAGCAATGGTCAGATCATCCGGCGTGGAACGACAGGGGATACCGGTCTGCTCCGGGGTTCGCTTATTTTAGCCTCGAATACTCTCTTTCGCTATTGGCTCTACGAAGTGAGTTCAACCTATCTGGGTACCATCGATTTTACGACTCCTTCCAGCGGGAGCCGGTTCACGATTCCTACTGTAAATTTGAAGATCCCGCAGACACCTGATTCAGATGGTGACGGGCTATATGACGATGCAGAGCTTGTGATCGGAACCAGTCCTAGTAATGGTGACACGGACAATGATGGTGTAAATGATGGTGCTGAGATTGAACAAGGATTAGATCCGTTTGACGGTCTTCCAGGGGCGATTGGTTTGATCAGCTCGGTCGATACACCTGGCACTGCTTTGGATGTCTGTGCTTTTAATGATGTAGCCATTCTGGCCGATGGCGCTAACGGGGTCTCGATCTTGAATGTCTTTAATCAGATGAGTCCAATCATCATGGGCCAGGTTAATACCCCTGGCAATGCGTCCGCCGTAGCGCTTACGGAAAATTATGTAGCCGTAGCCGATGGGGCAGCTGGGTTAACAATTATCGACATTACCGATCCGCCATCAGCAACTATAATAAACCAAATCAATTTAGTCGGTTTAGTCAAGGCCGTAGCCGCAGCCGGAGGGATGGCTTTTGTCGGGACCTTTAACGGTCCAAACAGTGAAGTAGTACAAATCGATCTTGCTACAGGCCAGATCGTGGATCGAATTTCGTTCCTCTATGATGTGCACGATCTTTTCCTAGAAGGTGATTATCTTTATGTGCTCATATTGGGCCGGTTAGAAGTTATTTCATATGGGAATGGACTTATGCAGGCGGTAGGGTCGATCTCTTCGCACGGAAGTCCCAATTCGATCAATGGTCGAATGCGACTATTTGTTGGGGGAGGCATTGCTTATCCGATCCATCGGCAAGGCTATAACACCATCGATGTAACAGATCCGACCCAACCGGCTTTAATTGCCTATCAACCTACACCCCAAAATGGCTGGAAACATATTGTTTTGAATGGTTCCGGCTGGGGTCTTGCTGCGATTAGTCCTAACCCCTCTGGTGGCGCTGATCATGTTTCGCTTTATGATGTGAGTGATTCCAATAATGTGAACAGTTTTATTACAGAGTTTCAAACACCAGGCGTCGCACAGGCGGTCTCATTTTATAACGGCTTAGCCTATGTAGCCGACAACAATGCCGGGTTACAGGTCATCAATTATTTAGCCTATGACACGGGTAGCAATGCGCCTTCCATCAGTTTGTCAGCAAGTTTCCCTTTGAATCCTCCCGAGGCCGAAGAAGGGAAATGGGTACGGGTAACCGCAAATGTGAATGATGATGTACAGGTCCGTAACGTAGAATTTTATAGAGATGGAATTAAAGCGGCCACGGATGGAAATTTCCCCTTTGAACATCATTTCATAACCCCTGGATTAACCGAGCAATCCACGTTTTCGATTCAAACGCGTACCAATGATACAGGTGGAAATGCAACGTGGAGCAGTAATATTGTTGTGACACTTCTACTTGATGCAGCGGGGCCCCAGGTAAAAGCGGTGACGCCTCCGGACGGGTCGTTGCTTAGGAGCTTTTCTGCCTTTTCAGCCACATTCAGTGAGCCCATTGAGCCCTTAACATTAGATGGAAATTCTTTTTCAGTCTTTGAGGCAGGCCCGGATGGGATTCATAATAATGCCGATGATGTGGTTGTGACAGGAGGTGTGATTACCTATGAAAGTGATTTTAATCTAACGGTGCAAAGTTTTAGCACAAATCTTGGACCTGGCTATTATCGAGCTGTTTTGAGTTCGTCGTTAACCGATGTTGCGGGGAATCCATTATCAGGAGATTATACGTGGTTTGCGCGTGTTTATGATGCGTCTGTTGACACGGACAATGATGGTATGCCTGATGATGTTGAAAACATTCTTCTCATGCTGGATCCAAATAATCCGGATAGCGATACCAATGGGATTCCAGATGGAGCAGAGGACTTTGATGCAGATGGACTGTTTAACGCAGGCGAAATATTAGTCGGGGCTGATCCCACGAATATTGATACGGATAACGATGAGATTTCTGACGGGGATGAAGACACGGATTTCGATGGTTTATCCGATGGCCAAGAAATGTCCGTGGGCACAGATCCGTTAGATGATGATAGTGATAATGATGGGTGGAACGATGAGGTGGAATTACAGTATAATGGGGATCCACTTGATCCATTGATCACACCCCAATTATTTATGATTTCAACGCCCCGCAGTGGTGTTGTTCGTCCACATGATAGTATAAATTTGAATACAAGTGTGGGAAGTCCCCCCGTCCATCTTGTGCTTCCAGATAATGTTACGGGAGGGGGAGATGTAACAGTGGCATGTCCGTTGGCTTCGGTTGTTAACCTTAAAATAGGGGATACGGGTGGAACAACCGTCAATATAGCGGTGGCAAAACCTGCGGCAAAAGTAACATTATTAAATGGTGGTTTGGGAGGTGTAGTGGGGGCGAGCATGACGATGGCGAAGCCTCCCGTTAGTGTGACCTCTGTAGATCATAGTACAACAATGGCCTATCCTCCGGTAGCAGTAGTTACGACGAATACACCGTAAGAAGACGAAGAGTCCAAGGTCGAAAGTCTCCGCCACAGGCGGATCCGCCCGTGGCGGAAAAAGTCTAAAAATTCAAAAAGAGATTGGAAGAGAGAAGAATAGGATCTAGCGACTTGCGACCTTTAGACCTTAGACTTTAGACATGAGTCGAATTGGATTTATTATGAAAATTAAGAGCAGAAAAAAGGCATACTCAAAAAAAAGGAGACAAAGATGAAAGCAAAAATAACAAGGACGATTGGAATCATAATATCGATCATGAGTGTATCCATGGTTCATGCCGCGACCAACTTTAGTGCCGGTAGCGATGGAAGCTATGGAGCGCTTAATATCACATCAGGAGTTGTGACATTAAACATGCCTGCTGATGGCATATTTCATTGCACGACCATCACGATTTCTAACGGGGCTACCCTGAAATTTACTCGTAACGCATTGAATACACCGGTGTATCTTTTGGCTACAGGTGACATTTTGGTTGATGGAACTATTGATGTGTCAGGTCAAGCTGGATCCACTGGTTTTCCTGGAGATGGTGGCCCGGGTGGTTTTGATGGGGGTGTGCCGGCATTTGATGATGGAACTCCGGGTGCAGGCCAAGGGCCAGGCGCTGGACTCGGAGGGGAGGCTGCTTATAATGGTTCGTCTCCTGTTGGGTCAGGTTCTTATCAAAGCCGCGCGGCGTCTTCTGTAGATTCTAACGATGGAAATACATACGGAAGCTCATTGTTGATACCTATCATTGGTAGTTCTGGAGGTGGCGGTACAACCGGTAATCCTGGGAAAGGTGAAGGAGGTGGCGGCGGAGCCATCCTTTTAGCCTCTGACACTCGAATTGATGTTAATGGTTTTATATTAGCAAAAGGAGGTCAAGGCGGGTTTAATCAGAGTACGCTTTATTGGAATGGGGGTAGTGGTGGTGCTATACGATTAGTTGCACCGATCGTTGCTGGCTCCGGAGAATGTGACGTAGAAGATGCAGTTGGTAGTCATGCAGGAAATGGCCGTGTCCGGGTCGATGCCATTGACCGTAGTCAACTTTCATTGAGTCTGTTTAACCCTTCAGGATCATCAAGTGTTGGGGGTGTTATGATGGTATTTCCTAATCCGTTACCACGTTTAGATCTTATTGAAGTCGCAGGAGATCCTATCCCTGAAGGAACAGCAGCAGCGCAGAACATATTGTTACCTTTTGGCGCCAATAGTAATCAGACTGTACTGGTTCAAGCCAAAGATTTTACGGGAACGAATCTGCCTATACGTGTGGTCTTAACCCCTGAAAGCGGGTCCCCAAGTTCTTATGATGCAGACATTGATATGAGTGCAGGGAATGTTGTGAGAATTGTAATATTAAATGCCCAAAAGAAGATATTGTAAAACAGGAGTGTTCCATGCCGAAATCTTCTAGATTTAGAAACTCGACAGAAGACAAAAAAAGGAGAAAGACATGGAACAAATCAAGAATAGTATTCATCCCCGAAAAGGCAAGCATTTGACACAGAAAGAACGGATCATGATTGAAACAATGCTCAAAAACCCAGGACGTCCTTTGGAGATAGCCAGAGCTATCTGGGAAGGCATCGTCGAACCATAGAGCGCGAAATTAAACGTGGGGAGGTAGAGCATTTCGATACAGAGCTGCGAAAGAAGAAAGCATACAGCAGTGATCGAGCCCAGGAACTTCATGATCTAAATGCGACGGCCAAGGGACCTGAGCTTAAGCTTGGAAAGCATCATGAAACGGCCGTGTTTATCAGCGAGCACATTCTTGTTCACAAACGCTCACCCGATGTGGTTGCTCCTTTGCTTAAACAAGAGCAGAGACCTGCAGCGGTGAGTACAAAAACGCTGTATACCTATATTGACCAAGGTCTCATCCCGGGGGTGAGCAACGAGTCCCTATGGGAAAAACGAAAACGGATAAAACGAAAAAGACGTGCTATTAAGCGGGTTAAAAAGCAACATGCCCGAAGGACCAGTATCGAAAAACGACCTAAGACCGTAGAAAAACGCGAGGAATTTGGGCACTGGGAATTGGATTTGATCGTCGGCGGAAAAGGAACTTCAAAACCGGTTTTAATGACGTTAGTAGAAAGAAAGACCCGAATGCTAAGGGTGAGAAAACTTTCGGATAAAACACAGGCATCGGTTCTGCAGGCCCTCAAAGCGATCGAAAGATCGATGGGAGTTGGCCCATTCAGATCGATGTTCAAGTCGATTACAGCCGATAACGGGAGCGAGTTTCTCGACGTGGAGCAGATAGAACGTTCCGGATTTAGCAAAAAGAGACGTGTTAAACTCTATTATGCTCACCCGTATTCTTCCTGGGAACCAGGCTCCAACGAAAATGCCAACCGTATGGTTCGTCGTTTCGTTGCCAAAGGAGATAACATCGGGAAATATACCATCGACCGTATTGGTGAGATTGAAAAATGGATTAACAACTATCCTCGCAAGATCCTAGAATACAAACCCGCACAGGAGTGTTTCGATTTGGAGATCGCCGCATGAACAGAAGCTCTCAGGTCCATCTTTTGCGGCATTTAATTTTACAACCCACCCTTGCTTTACTTACCCCTAACACGGTGAGGCCCCTACCCTTTCCCATTTAAACTAATGGAAACTTTAGATATCTAGAAAATTATTTCAAGACATTTAAAATGAATCTTTGCGATGTCTCAATGCTGCAAACACCTCTACCGGTGAAGTATCCTCAGATAAACTCAGCGCTTTTTTCATTTCAGAAGAACCTGCACGCAAAAAAGGATTGGTCAATTTCTCTTGGCCAATGGTAGATGGCACCGTAGAATGACCTTCAGAACGCATCGCTTTTACTTCCTGTAACCTATCTTCAACAAGCACATTTTTAGGTTCTATCTCAACCGCAAATTCATAATTCTGCTGGGTATACTCGTGCCCACAATAGACCCGTGTTTCATCCGGCAATTTTACGAGTTTACTTAATGAGTTCCACATCATTTCTGGACTCCCTTCAAAGAGCCGTCCACACCCACCCACAAACAGGCTATCGCCTGTCCACACGCACCCTTGATCATTTTCGCTAGGAGACCGATAAAAGGAAAGATCTGTACTTCCATGCCCAGGTGTTTCAATCACACGCAAGGATCCATCCATGTCTAATGCATCCCCCTCCCCCACGCCGTGATCTAGACCCGGAATCCGTTCATCTTTCGGACCGACAATCTGACAACCGGTTTCTTTTTTGAGTTCTATATTCCCATTTACATGGTCAAAATGATGATGGGTGTTTAGAATCATTGAAAGCGTAAGATTTTTTTTCTTTAACGCATTTAAAATAGGTTGAGATTCAGCAGGATCAATCACAACGGCCTTTTGACCTATTTGAACAAGATACATGTAGTTATTTTTCAAAGCAGAGATGGTAGTCATTGAAAACATATTTTTTCTCCTATATTCGACAAAAGTTTTTTTAGATTATTGAACCTAGATCCGGCAGTTAAACACAAACGCATATAAATTAACCTAATCGATTCATGAAAGTCTACTCTAAACTATATATATTAAGCTTAGTATATCTTATCGGCTGTCCTTTTTGTTTAGCGGACAAGGCCGTAAAAGATTCTTCATCACGTATCCCCAACATTGCATTCGAAAAGGTTGCAGAAAATTTTTCATCACCCGTTTACGTGACAAGCTCAGGGGATAAAGACAGCCTTCTTTTTGTAGTTGAACAACCGGGGATTATACGAACTTTAGAGAAAAAAGATACAGGTCCAGGACCTATATTTTTAGACATCAGAAAACGCGTTAAATTTCGAGGTGAGATGGGACTACTTGGCCTAGCGTTTCATCCTGATTACGCATCAAACAAAAGGTTTTTTGTTAATTATACAACACGTAAAGACAAAAAACTCTGGACGTATATCTCTGAACTTCAAGGGCATGACAAAAAGGATCGTGCTGATCCTAACTCAGAAAAGATTCTTCTCAAATTTCAACAACCGTATGGGAATCATAATGGAGGAATGATCGCGTTTGGGCCGGACGGATATTTATACATTGGAACCAGAGATGGTGGATCCAGAAACGACCCTCATAATCACGGACAACGACTTGATACATTGTTGGGAAAAATATTACGCATCGATATTGACCCTACAAACCGATTCCATCATTACCAAATACCAACAGACAATCCTTTTGCAGAAGAGAAAAATATTCGACCAGAGATTTATGCATATGGCATTCGAAATCCATGGCGATTTAGTTTTGATCCAGTGACTGGAAACCTATTTGTGGGGGACGTAGGACAACGGCGTCGAGAAGAAATCGATATCATTGAAAAAGGCGGAAACTATGGGTGGAGAATCATGGAGGGATTCATATGTACCCCGGCGATTGGTCAAACCTGTAATCAAGACCCATTCATCCTCCCCATTATCGATTATACACGAAAACAAGGTGTCTCGGTTACCGGTGGATATGTGTACCGCGGACAGGATTTTCCAGCCCTTCAAGGCGTATACCTATATGCTGATTATGGAAGTGGTAACGTATGGGGCCTTCGATATGATGGAAAACGGACTGTAGACCACCGGCTACTCCAAAAAACATCTATGTCCATATCGTCTTTTGGAGAGGATGAAAAGGGAGCCTTGTATATCGTCGATCATCGTGGCGCTATTTACAAAATTATTCCCTCCCTCTCCGATTAAGAATCTTTCGAACGACCCTTAACCACCTGCAAATATCTTCCGAACCTCGACATTCAGTTCATCTAATGCCATGATTCAAGACACATGACTGAAACAGCTGAGTCTCTTGCAAAAATAGTAATGTGTTAGGCAAGAATGCCCGATTTACTAAGGATTTCAAAATGACCTGGATCCGTCAGTTAAACGCGGTTTTCTGCACGAACCATTTGGGCCAAAAGGAATTACAAAAAAGCCTCAACGCACCCAGCGGGTGCGCCTGCGTTTTTTTGCAACCTTTTGCCTTCAAAGCATTCGCACAGAAATCCCACGTTTAACTGACGGATCCAGGAATGACTGATATCTCGCGAAAATCTTTTTTCAAGAGCCTCAGCTATTAACTGACTTTTTATTTCTTCATTGTTTCTACAAAAAAACCATGAAAGATCGTAGTCCAATCCAAAGTTCGAAACAAACGTATCGTCGATTGTTACATTATGTTTATCCCTACAGGGTTCACCTTCTGGCAGGCACGATTTTTGGAATCGTATTCGGCGCTTCCCACATTGGATTAATTCAATCTTTTCGCAGTATTATTAGTAATTTTTTTAACAACACAGATTTAACGCTTCACGGAGCGCTTGTCATTGCTGCGATGCTACCCCTCTTTGGATTCATCTGGGGGTTAGGAGGATTTTTCAGTAAATATTTAGTGGGTTGGGTTGGTGAACGTGTGGTCATGGACCTCCGCATACAAACCTTTTCCCAGATACAACGGTTTTCTCTGGACTATTTTACCCATCACAAAATTGGTGAACTGATCTCCCGCACAACGAACGATACCATGATGGTACAACGAGCTGTTTCTAATGTCCTAGTCGATCTTGTACGTGAACCTTTTACGCTTGTTGCGATGGTTTTTTACATTATTTGGACGAATCCACGTTTAGCGATGATTAGCTTAATCGCCTTTCCGATATGCATACTTCCCGCCGCCATCTTTGGGAGAAGAGTTAGACGATTATCCAAGGAAGGACAAGAAAAGTTGGCTGAGTTGGTCTCGATTATTCAAGAGAACATCATGGGGATTCGTATAGTGAAAGCATTTTGTACAGAAGACCGGGAGCGCGATCGTTTTCTAAATCGGGCTCAAAGCGTTTTCAGACGCGCGGTTAAGATATCGATTGCACAAAACATGCTTGAACCGATTGTGGTGTTGATTGCCATGGGTTCCCTTTCGATCGTTTTTCTATATGCGTGGAAAGTAGGGATGGCCATTGACGAGCTCATTGCTTTTGCAGCGATGTTATTTGTGATGTATCAACCCGTAAAAAAGTTAAGTCGCATCCATCTTCAAATCCAACAATGCTCTTCTTCGGCTGATCGCATTTTTGAGATATTGGATGCCGGAGTTTGCGAAAAGGACACGGTGAATGCAATTGAACTAGCAGACCCCATTAGGGAAATCATGCTCAAAAACATTTGTTTTCAGTATGATGACACGCCCGTATTAAAGAATATTAATCTCACCGTACGTGCAGGAGATTGCATCGCTTTGGTAGGTTCTTCAGGGGCAGGAAAAACAACCTTGATGAATTTAATTCCACGATTTTACGATTTGAATACGGGACAACTTCTCATTAATGGAAAAGACATAACCTCTCTTTCCATTCAATCACTACGACAACAAATAGGGCTCGTGACCCAGGAAACCATCCTTTTCAACGATACGGTCGCTAACACGATCGCTTATGCAAAACCGGATGTGACTCACGAAAAAATCATCGAGGCTGCAAAAATGGCTCAAGCCCATGAATTTATCATGGACATGCCCGATGGCTATGACACAAAAATTGGTGACCGGGGTCTTCGCTTGTCAGGCGGGCAACGACAACGGCTTAGCATCGCTCGGGCCATCCTGGCAGATCGCCCGGTCCTCTTGCTTGATGAAGCCACAAGCGCACTCGACACACATTCTGAAAGATGTGTCCAAGCGGCATTGGATGAGTTGATGAAAAATCGAACCGTTATTATGATTGCACACCGTCTTTCGACCATTAAAAAAGCAAATAGAATTATGATCTTGTCCGAAGGCTCTATTGTTGAAGAAGGGACGCATGAAGAATTGATGAATCGTGGTGGTCACTACAAGTATCTTTATGATCTATAGTTTCACGATGCTTAATTCAGACCGTCGCAAAATAAGATTGAAAGATTTGAACCTATTCACAAACCTATCGACGGCACAGTGACACTCAATTACTCAGTACTGGATTCCTGATAGGGATGACATCGTTTGGATTGGAGGGCAAGAAAAGTCAAATTCATCACTAAAACCTCTTCTTCTATTGTCCGCGAAGTGAGACAAAAAACTGCAGCCTTAATTTAGATGGAGGGTAATTGAAGATAAAAACAACTATTCTTCAGAGCCTAGAGCGCTTCACGATTGAGGTGTCGCGATGTAGCACGAAGAAAACCAGCCGATTACCTCGTCGGGAGAAACCTCTTCGAACGTTTGTGTGATCGCTTCAGATAGTTCCTGCTGACTGCGGGCTGCAAGGCTGCCCAACCGATTCTTTATCTTGCCCCACATTTTTTCAATGGGGTTGGAATCGGGGCTGTAGGGTGGAAGGAATCTTACATGGGCCCCACATGACTCAATGAGTTCAATGACCTTGGGATTGTGATGGACGCGAAGATTGTCCATGATGACGATGTCTTCAGGTGAAAGAGTTGGGAGAAGAACCCGGCGAATATATTCTCCAAAAACAGCCGTCTCTATCGCCCCCTCCCCCTCCATGGCCGCTGTTGTTCCGTCCAGGTGGACCGAAGAAATCAAGGTGGTAGTACACCAATGTCCATGAGGCGTTTTGGCAAAAAGCCTGTTCCCGCCCAACGCCCGGCCCCGCAGACGAGTCATATTCGTTTTCGCCCCGGATTCATCAATAAGGACAAGGCGACTTGGATCAAGTTTGGCCACCTCTTGGATCCACTGCTTTCTCAAGAGATTTACATCCGCCCGGTCTTGCTCGCTGGCGTGAAGCGTTTCTTTTATACCGGCAGCCCAACCGATTCAACGCCCGCTGTACGGCCATGATCGACCCCTTCACGCCGCTCATGTTCTTGAGTTCTTCAAGCGTTGCCGGGATGTTTGCCCACCAGTTGAGCCAACGCCTTGAGCTGCTTTCCGCTGTAGAGGGCCTGACGATGCCCACGCGGTCGGGGAGCGGTCTGTCCGGTTTCGTTGAAACGAGAGAGCCCACGCTGAAATGTTCTAAGATCTACACGATAAGAAGATGCGATATCGGCCTGGGAACCTTTGCCCATTTTGTAGGCATCTATCACACGCCGCCGGATTTCTGCTGTTGCTATACTCATGTCATGGAGTATAGATCTTCTAAAGAGGCATTTCAATCGTTAAATGCTCTAGCCAAAACAGCTTCTTAGGTCGGGAATTAAACCGGCTGAATTTTAATTGAACAGGTATGGCCATTTAAGTCCCACGTTACACCTTCAGCATCTATCTTTTCTATAAATGCCAAATCGGCTGCCAGTGTCTCAGTCTGGATATAATCTCGATGACTTTCAACGGCCTCGACAACAGGATTATCAGCTGAATAGAAGACATTGATCCGTTGGACGACTTCTAAATCTTCTTTCTTGCGCATCTGTTGAACTTTATTCACAAACTCTCGTGCTAATCCCTCTCGAATCAATTCAGGCGTTAATTCTGTTTCTAATGCAACCATCAAGTCACCGTCCGACGCCACAGCAAGGCCTTCCAATGGAATACGTTCGATGACTAAATCTTTTTCGGTTAACTCAATCATTTTGTCATCCAGGGAAATGGACACGGATTGACCTTGAAGAATGCGTTCAAGAACTGACCGATCCAATGCTTGAATCTGTTGTGCTGCTTTTTTAACGGATGGCCCTAAACGCGGTCCTAATTCTTTAAAATTGGGTTTGGCTTGAAAGGTGGCCAACTGTATTTCACATTGATTTAGCCAAACCTCACGAATATTTAACTCATCAGAAATAACGGTTTTGAGTTCATCCAAGTGTTCTATTTTTTGATCGACATGACTCACAATATGAACCCCTTTAAGAGGCTGCCTAACTTTTAAGTTATGATCTGTTCTAAGCTGTCGCCCCATGCTCACCACGGATATGACGGTTTCCATTTGGTGTTCTAACTCAGGTTCACGACGGTCTTGATCCCCTATCGGGAAATCACACAGATGCACGGAATCGGGCATATTTTTCATACGCAGATTTTGATAAATGGCTTCGCTTATAAAGGGAACAAAGGGTGCAGCGATTTTGGAAAGACGTAGTAATACCTCATATAAGGTTGCATACGCTTGGTTTTTATCTTCATCGTTTGCACTTTTCCAAAACCGTCTTCGACTTCTCCGAATATACCAATTGGTTAAATCTTCTATAAATCGAATAAACGGGCGTACAGCGGATTGTAAACCATATTCATCCATCGCGGATACAACGTCGGTTGTGAGTCGCTCAAGGGAACTAAGAATCCAACGATCTAACAAATGGGTACAGGATTTATCAACATCTTTGCTCGGACTCCATTTATCAATGCACGCATAGGTCACAAAGAAACTATAGGCATTCCACCAGGGAATGAGTAAATGGCGAAGCGCATGTTTTACACCCTCTTCAGAAAAACAGAGATCTTCGGCTTTCACAATCGGAGAATAGATCATGTATAAGCGCAGTGCATCGGCCCCATAGGTATCCAGGACGTGGGTTGGGTCAGGATAATTTTTGAGTCGCTTACTCATTTTCCGCCCGTCTTCGGCTAGGACTAACCCATTTACCACAACGTTCTGGAACGCAGAACATTTAAATAAAGCGGTGGATAACACCATTAAGGTATAAAACCAACCACGCGTTTGGTCTAATCCTTCGGCAATAAAATCAGCGGGAAAATGACGCTCAAACCGCTCTTTATTTTCAAAGGGATAATGGACTTGGGCATAGGGCATAGACCCTGATTCAAACCAACAATCTAATACTTCAGGTGTACGTTGGTAAACCTTTCCATCTTTCTCAAAGGTGATTTGATCAAGTATGTGCTTGTGTAGGTCAGTTGGTCGTACGCTGGATAACTCTTCTAATTCGCTTATAGAACCTACACAAATCATATCGGAACCATCCTGAGCTACCCAAACAGGAATACAAGACCCCCAATAACGATTCCTGCTAATATTCCAGTCTTTTGCATCACGCAACCAGTTACCAAATCGTTTATCCCCCACGTAATCGGGAACCCAATGAATTGATTCATTGTTTTCGACTAATAAATCACGCAGATCTTCGACCCGTACGTACCACGCATTGATGGCCCGATAGATTAGAGGGGTATCGGTACGTTCACAGAACGGATAGCTATGATTGATCGTAGACTGATGAACAAGTTTACCTTCTCTTTTGAGTCGCTTGATAATGGCTTTATCAGCATCTTTACAGAATTGCCCTGCATATTCTGGGGTCACATCGGTAAACTGACATTCTTCGTTGAGAGGATCGACGATATCGATCTTTGCCTCACGACAAACGCGATAATCATCTTCACCATAGGCAGGCGCTAGATGAACAATACCGGTCCCTTCGTCTGTACTTACAAAATCATCCATTAAAAAACAAAACGCATGAGGCTGATCGGCAAAATAAGGAAACAAGGCATCATACGTCCACGTTGAAATCTCATTTCCTTTATAGTGTGCTACGATTTCGTATTCTTGGGACTTTTTATAGTACTGTTCTAGGCGTGCTTTAGCTAATAGATACAGATCACGACTCCTTTTATCTCTTACCGTCACATAATCAATGTGAGGTCCTACGCATAATGCAAGGTTTCCCGGGAGCGTCCAAGGCGTTGTTGTCCATGCTAATGCATAGATAGGATCACCATCGACATGTTCTGAGGTACGAATACGGACCGTAATCGCTGGGTCTTGTATTTCTTTATAATTATTACCCGCTTCAAAGTTGGATAATGGGGTCGTTAACTTCCAACTATATGGCATAATCCGGTGTGCTTTATAAACACGCCCCTGATCCCAAAGCTGTTTAAACACCCACCAAATAGTTTCCATAAAATTGACGTCCATAGTTTTGTAGTCATCATCGAAATCAACCCATCGTCCCATACGGGTAATGGTTTTTTTCCATTCCTCCACATAGGTGAGAACCATCGACCGACATTTTTCATTAAAGATATCGATTCCTGTTTCCTGGATAGCTGCTGGACCAGCAAGACCTAGCGATTCTTGAGCTAACGCTTCAATAGGAAGACCATGACAATCCCATCCAAACCGTCGTTCTACATAATGGCCACGCATGGTATGGTAGCGTGGCACAATATCTTTAATGGTACCTGCCAAAAGATGACCGTAGTGAGGCAGTCCAGTAGCAAATGGAGGGCCGTCATAAAAGACGTACTCCCTACTTTCGCGACGGTTTTCTAAAGATTTTTTAAATATATCTTCTTTTTCCCACAGCTGAAGAATCTCTTTTTCCATGTGCGGAAAGTTTGTTTTGTTACTAACGACATTAAACATAAGTATTCACTTTATTAAGCTTTGTTCTTTCCAATAAGTTTATCCATTATCTCGCCTAACCATAGCGAGACTGAAAATTCCTATACATTAAATCAGTGGGAATGTATACATATCTAATCACATGAAAATTTTAGTTGAGATCCTTCATCCCGCCCACGTCCATTTTTTCAAGCATGCTATATCAAGCTGGAAAAAACGTGGAGATCAAGTGCTTGTTTTAAGTCGCGAAAAAGAATGTGCAAATGACCTCCTGAAGGCCTATGATATTTCTTATACCTCCATCAGCACTTTACGAAAAGGCACATGCTATCTTCTGGTAGAAATGCTTATCCGAAATTGGCGCATGTGGATAGCCGCACGAAGATTTAATCCCGAAGTTTTAGTGGGGATCATGGGCGTAACCATTGTTCAAGTTGGAAAACTAATTAGAAAACCCGCTATCGTCTTTTATGATACAGAAAATGCCTCTTTGACAAATCGAGTCGTATATCCCCTCGCCCACTCGATCTGCACCCCTACGTGTTATGAGGAACGCGTTAAAGGACACCACCTAACGTATCCAGGATACCATGAACTAGCCTATCTTCATCCAACCCGATTTACGCCTGATCCATCTGTTCTCAAGAAACTAGGTTTAGATCCTGATGAAATCTATTTCGTCGTCCGTTTTGTATCCTGGCAAGCATCGCATGACTTAGGAGAGACAGGTTTGAACCTTGATTTCAAACGAACGCTCATCGCTCAACTAGCTGAACAGGGCCGCGTACTCATTACGAGCGAAGAACCTCTTCCAGAGGATTTGCAAGCATACCAGTTTTCTTTAAAACCCGAGCACATGCACCATGTAATAGCCTTTTCGAACATGCTTGTGGGAGAAAGCGCAACCATGGCCAGTGAAGCGGCCGTACTAGGCATACCCGCTATTTTTATAAGTGATACGGGTCGAGGGTATACCCATGAAGAAGAGAACGAATACGGTTTAGTTTTTAATTATAAAAGGAATCAGCCCCAAGAAATACTTACCAAAGTTGATGAACTCTTAAATATACCCATGGAGCACTTTCAACAGTTGAGAGAAAGACTGTTAAAGGATAAAGTGGATACGACCCAATGGGCTATGGATTACATTGATTCGGTAATATTGGAAAAAACTTAATGGATACTGAAGAAGGTTCTAAGTTCATAGTTCTCGGTTGAAAGAGAAGAGTCTGGAATCCCTCTAACCCTGAACCAAGAACTTGAACGCTGGCCCTACACTTCATTCCCCCGCAAGCTCAACTTCCACATGGTCAATCATTAGGCCAAGATCTCTGCTATCAGGTAGTCCAATCGTTTTTTTAGGATTCCACCCTTCTGAGTTTATCTCAATAACTGTTTTTTTTGATAGATGATCGAGCTCGTTTTTCATAAGAAAACTATACTCAATAACGTTATTTGAATCAATCTGCATAGAAACGTTTTCTGGAAGAATGCTTAATCCATTCACACGAAATACGGGGTTTGCTTTAAAAGGATCCGGACGAGCTTTTCTAGCTCGTATACGGACATTCAGCCCTTGATCGGAAGTCGCTAACGGCAGTCCTATTTTAGCGTGGGGCATTGTCCAGCGAATGGATCCTTGATCTAAATATTTTTCTCGCGGATAAAAACCTTCTGAAAGAAATCGTCCGTCATCTTGACCTCCTATATCAATAGACAACGATGATTTTAATTCAATGGGTACTGCAAATAGTCTAACATCAAATAATTTAATAAACTCCCATTCCTCAATCTGGCCCTGTTTCATCAGGGCCGTTTGATCTTCAAGGCCCGGCAATGTTGACGTGAGTCTAACGTCTACAAAACCTAATCGCTCACACCCACGCCCCATATCAACCACAACCGTGGCCTGCTGCTGCCCAGGCAGTGGAATACTCGAACGGTGATCACTGGCTTGTACGATTAAGGTATGCTTGGCCTTTTGGAAATAAGAGTCCCTTTGAAAAAGTTCCACACGAAAACTTGCGAAGACCTGATAATTTGTGTCAGCAAATAGAGGAAGTTGAATCGTACCCTTTTTAAACAAAAGACAAGAATCGTCCTTTAAAGGAATGGGATACACTAATTCAGGCGACAAGTAAGGATAATACCAAACTTCACCCAAAGCCCCCAATGGAATCTGCATCTCCGCATTTATAGGGATAATTTCCAATACAGGCCGTTCGGGAAGTGGCCCATCTGATGTAATTTGAACGTTTATCGTTGAATGCTGTTTAACAAAGTCAACGGGTACATTCATAAACTGCAACCCATTCGTAATGGATCGCTTAACCAGACGCCCATTTATAGAGAGGTTACAATAAGAACGGCTCGGATAGTCCCATAACCGATAAGCGTCTAATTTTAACAGATAGGCATCAGCATCTACGGGTATTTCTATATTTTTGTTAATGGAGGTATTCTTCCATGTTTCAACCTTATAGAGCCCCTTGTCCAAAGGTTTTCCGTAATGATCAATGGGCACGGGAATATCTTGCAATGATAAGACCTCTCTTATATCAAACCAATTTTGGAATAATGGAGGCGAATGGTCGCCATAGATATAATAATTCCCTTTACCTATATAATCGATGGCCGAAGCACCAAATAGTTCCAGCGCCTTATCCAAACCCACTTCTTTAACTTTTTCTTTATCAAAAGATCGAATGAGCTCATTAGACTCTCCTCTAAGGAGCCACGTGAACAAATGATTGAAATGTCTACTCCCTAAAAAAGTATATGGAGCCTTTAATGTTGGAATAGCATGTGATTGAAACGTCTTGATATTCCACACTTTGAGGGCATTGCCTCTGCGACTTTGATACGCTTCAGATAGTGTTATCCCCAGTAAAACGATAAACCCCATGGCAAACCCTTTACATATCCACGGAAAACTTTGTTTGAAAAATCTTGGCCCCCAGTTACATATAATTTCTAAAAGCGTGACGAATCCAATAGCCATCAAGGGGACAACGAATAATTCGACCACAAACAGGTAGCGTTCTTTCATATACCAATAGAAACAATAGAACAAAAGATGTAAGAATGCGGCCGACAGAAACAGTAATAGTACAGGCCAACTCTTCCTACACATAGACCGAATGACCCCGATCCCAAATAAGAACCATCCTATCCATCTATACTTTTCATATAGAAAGATAAGTGATTGTCTTCCTGTCGAGGAAAAATGGCGAAGACTCATCCCTAGAACAGGAATATCCCAGTTTTTACTTGTTATATCCTCAAACTTTCCCGCGGCATACGAAGGCACAGCCACATTTCCCGAATGCATATAATTTTGCACAAAAAAGGGTATCAATCCTATCATTAACCCAATCACGATGATGGGTATAACCCGTAACCAAGCATGACTTTTGTCACGGATATAACAGCATAACCACCAAAGACCAATAGATGGGAGGATGAGCATACATGTTTCACGCGTGCTTATGGCTAATCCAACCAGCATACCTGCAAACACTCCCTTTAAAAGACCACGATTGGAGTCATACGCTAAAAGCAGAGCCATACTTCCCACTAATAACGAAAAAGCGAGCGGTTCTCTAAAAGGATTTAAGATTTCTACAAGGAAACGGCGATTGGCTATAATAAACATACATACGGCGAATAATCCAACTAAGCCCTTTTTATCACTGGCGAAGGTCTCGTTATGATTAGAGCCTACGGCTAGCTGTGTTGACACGATATAGATCAAGTAAACCAACAAAAGAATGAAGAGTAAATTAGATAAAAAAATATAGATAGGACCTAACAACTGAAGCGCCATGACAAGAAAAGCTGGATATACAAATGCTCGACTTGTTACAGGGTGCCCCTCCTGCATGGCTTCAGCCAAAAAAAGAAAACCAACAGGATCGGAATAGGCCTTAACATAGTGAGCGCCTATTAAATAAACGGTTAAAACAACTGATATAATCGCTAATTGAATCAAAACGAATGTGCGGGATACTGGACTCATCACTAAATATAGGGTCATTAATTCTAATTTTGAAAGCAAAATTAGAATTGATAGTTATGGATTATTTGTTATCAGTTGTTCGGCTCCAACGTTAGAGATAATCTTCCTCCTGAATCCGTCAGCTATCGCTTCGGAAGGCGTTTTGGGGCTCAAAGGTTGAAAACTTTTTCCTTGAGATGCTCGCTTTTGGGCGGATTCGGACCGGCAAGTATCACCCTGATGAATTTTTTGAGCGTACAGGTCAGATTCACTCTGATTTGACCATTTTGGGGCGTAAGCCTCCTTGGGCAGTCGCCTTAGAGTATTGTTAAAGGTGCACGGAAGGCTATGCGAAGGAATGGGCAATATCTTGCATCACTTCAAACCAGCGACAACGCTTGCCAAAGTGAAGTTCAATTCGTCCGGCGTGGCGGACCAATCGAACCGCGCAATAAACGATATTTTTGAGAACCGTTTTGATTCGCCAGCGCGGGATGTTGATTTTCTGCGGGGCAAGCCCAGCCCGTTTGATGACCTCTTGGCCAAGACCGCGCAATAGGTTGAAGGCCACCATGGCGCATAACAGAATAATCTTATTGGCACAGAGTCTCCCCAAAGGCAATCGCTCAACATCAAGATCGCTTTTGAGTTCACTATGGTACTGCTCGCTGGGGCCATGTCCATGATAGAGATCTAGCACCGTCTTGGCACGACAAGAGAGGTCCGTCCACCAGGTGTTTACCTCAAGTTTAGGAACCAGAAGTTTCTGACCATCGATATCGATGGTGCGTTCAATCACTTCGAAGGCCACCGGGACACAAGGGTGGTTTTGGTCACCACCGGGATGAAAATGATCGAAAAAGCCTGTGTAAACGTTCTTGCCTTCACGACTGTCTTGTTTGTCTCCAACTCGGCGTGCAAGGGCCAGCATTTGTTCAGGACATTCGCGGCGAGGATTTCGCTTTACGATGAAATAATGATCCCCAAAAGCGTCGAAGTTATCGGCCGCAGCGTTGCCACTATCAAGCCGAAGCAGACATTTTCCACCCCAGGCCCAGGGTTTGGAGCGTTTCAACGCTGCGGACAATAAACGCGGTCGTTCCCGACTGACAATGTTGTTTACCGGGTCGAAGTTCGCACTCAAGTATGTGACCTTGAGTGCCCACATAGGCAAATATCGGGGCGTAACCATCATGGCCCTTCTAGGTGTAGGAAACGCCTTCTTTCGAAGAGCCTGAGTGATCCAAAGGGCTCACATCGATATCGACGGGAACAAGATCAAGCCCTTCGACATCTACCTAGCCAAAGGGGCCCGAGGAAAGAAGTTCGGTGTTGAGTTTGCGTAGCCCCACATGGGTTCTGGCTGGGGGCAGGTCGTCGGAACGACATCGGAACACCGGCTCAGAGGCTACCTTTTTAACTCCCCTTTTTAAGTCCAAAGGCATTCGTAAAAATCTCATCACCCCGGTACAGGTCGATATCATTGAAATCGGTTCGACCGTTGCAAAGTAAGCCGATCTGGGTAAGGAGGATCTCCCGATCAGAGATCGCATCGGAGCGGCGTGGTTAAAAATTGGAGGGAAGAATCCGTTGAGCATGATCCTCAAGCAGCAGGCCGCAAAGATGATTTCCGCTTGTGCTGTTGAGTTCGCTCTTGCCAGTCTTTATTTTATATTGTTTCATATACACACCTGTTGGGGTGGGGTTGTTTGTTTGAATACGGGTATCCTCCCCGCTTTAGCCCAACAGGTAATGAAAAATCGTCAGATTTTATCTGACGGATTCAGGGTCCTAACAACCTGTGACAAATAACGAGCCACTCTATATGAACTTTTTTTAGCTATTATAATTGCTCTAGCATTAACCGCTCGGTTTTATGGCGTTGGCTTTTGTTGGGTGTGGCTTTTTGAAAGATACATTTTTAGATCCCCCAATAGGACTTCACAAAAAATAATCATAGCAGGAGTCGCTATTCTTCTGAGTATCTCTATTAGTACCCTCACAACCTTATTACTGGGAATAGCAGAACGGTATACTCCTATATGGGAACTAAGTATACTTGCGCTTATAAGCATGGCAGGGCTTTTCATTGGACACCGCTTAAAACACGCCCATGCATCAGACACATTCAAGTCTGGATTCTTTATGGTAGGCCCTATATGGCTCATCATCTTTTTAGGACTTATGATACCTAATAGAGGAGAATGGATTCTAGGCGGTTGGGACTCAGGAATCTATGTCAATGAAGGTATTGCTCTGGAAAGAACAGGAGGGGTTCAACCGGATGACACCTTTTTCTATACAGACCTTACATCAAAAGAGCAAGCCGTCTTTATACGAAGCCTACAAGGACGTGAAGAACGGTTTCCAGGCGTTGTAACCGATTCAGAAAAACAAACGTTTCAGTTTGAGTTTTTCCGGCTAACCCCTTCTCTGTTAGCTATCTTTTATCGTAGCGGCGGAATGCACGGAATAGTACACACCCATACGATTATTGGGCTTTTGATGATCATCTGTTTTCTGGCATTACTCTTGAACGTTACAGATTACCGACATGCATTATGTTCCGCCCTCTTTCTGATTGCACAACCTATATGGCTTTATCATACCTATACGCCCCTTTCTGAACCTCTTGAACTTCTATTCATTATAGGTATAGGCATCGTACTGCCCTGGAGGGACGAAAAATCCTTACCCACCCTATTTTTAGGTCTTGTTGTATTTCTACTTATCCTAAATCGTTTTAGTTTCCTCCCTTTTGCAGGCATCCTTGTATGCATAGTGACCTGGTTAGATATAGAACGCAATAATCGGGCACAGGCCGTACAAGAACATCTCGCTTTATGGATATTCATTATAAGCGCAGCGCTTATAGGTATTTGGATAGCACCCACCTCACTTAAAACATGGGACGTACTTCCGATTATGTTGGCCATTACAGGTCTATGTTTAGGCCTCTCTATCGCCATAGATACCGTAGCTTTTCGCCCAACATATCGGGAACGATTCTGTCACTGGCCAAGCTGGATCAACCCCCTGTTTGTTATCATGACCTTTTTGCTTTTAATTGCTCTCTGGTTCCGAAAAAAATATTTTCCAGGGAACGAACATGCTGAAAATCTATATAAATTAATATTTTATACGGGCCCACTTCTCTTTTTAACAGCGTGTATGGGAGGGTGGTTATTATTTTGCACCAACAAACAACGTCTATCAAAATCAATACGATTCTTTATCTTGTTTTTAACAGGAATCACCCTTCTTTTACTCATACATAAAAATATCCATGATTGGTATCCGTGGGCAACAAGGCGGTATCTTTCTTTTACGGTGCCCCTCCTGGCCATTCTTGCAGGCTATCCTCTCTTTTTAGTGTGGAAGATGTTCCCTAAAAAAGGAGGCATTATAGCCTTATCTCTCTTAACCATCATCTTATTGCCCACCCTACAAAAAGGTTACCATGCCTGGAATCATACAGAATATAATGGAATCACAACCCTCATTAAACAAATCGCCCACCAGATTGACGAAGACGACATTATAGTCACAGACCATCCATGGTGGGGAACGCCTCTCGCCATCATATATGGGAAAAAAGTTTTAGATGGGAAACGATTATGGATAGATAAAACCAAAGAAAACATGAAGATCGGCCTAAAACTTTTTGAACGACTCAATCAAAAAGGCAAACGAATCAGGTTTCTCACATCTACATCGAATGGACTGTCCACATATCCTCTTCCCATTGAACCTGTCACATTAGATTGGAGCTCTAGTCCTGTCGAATTCAAGGAGATTATTCAACATCGCCATGCACAAAGCTTTGACCTGCGTGCTAAAGAAAACATTTTTCAACTGTATACTTATGGTAAAAAAATCGAAGGAAAAGAAATCGGAGGATCTTGAAGCAGGAGCATATCAGAAGTGGCGAATAACAGAAACAAATGCTTGATGTTCACTCACATCTGACCTTAATTCTGTTTGCTCGGGAGCAATACCTGCCACATCCTTTGCAAAGGTATAGATATACACGAAATCAAAAATTAGTTTCTCCGCATCTTTACCCCAAGAAAACCCTGAACCCAGGTTAAGACTATAATAATCATCCGCGCTCGGTAACGCGGGTCGTTGCTCCCAAGCAGCACCCATTCTCAACGGAATTTCAGTATTTTCTAAAATGAATAAATACTCTGTTCCGGTTCGTACTGACTATGTATCGTCGAGTGGGTTCTCCTGATACAAAGAACTATCCAACGGATTAATACGTTCTTCGCCTTCGGCTTTAAACGAAAAATCCGACCACCTGGTTTGGCTTACATCCAAGGATGTATAAAATTTGTGACTCCAACGCCAAACCATGCCCACCGCCCAATAGAAAGGAAAATTAAATTCAACATCTTTGTTCTCTTTGGTTACGGTCTCTGTGATATCTAAGATTCGGGTACGCGTACTATCAAATGTGGTGATCTCATTTTTTACGGTCTTTTCCTGTTCCGCCTTTGCGGTCCAAGGCAAATCTACTGTGACCCCTAAACTTAGATGACGGGAAGGCGTCCATAAAAGCCCCAACGTTGCATTTGCTCCATATAAATTACTGAATTCGTTGACTTCTTCAAACGTACCTTCCAACTCAATCCGATCCTTTTTCTACGATGTATCCACATTGGAGAAAGGATCATACGTCCCCTCCCCTGAAATATTCGTTGTTACAGGCGGAAATCCTGGAATGGTAAACGTTACAGTTCCGTTAAAGGCGTATGTGCCGCTTGTTGTTTTTGATGAAATAATGCCAACGTCACTGTCAGAATTTCCCGCATAGGTCGCAATCGTTCTCGAACGAATGGATTCTCCAGGACGATCCTGATAAAGATTGATAGCGGTCCCGAAAGACAATGCCGGGGTTATTTTGATGGCCCAGGCCGGAGTGATCGCATCAATTCCTCCTTGTTGTTCAAAGGCCAATGAAGTGATCAGGTCAGAAGATAAAAGCTGTTGAAACGTAGTTATGGTCTTTGTTTCCAGATCGCTCACAAAAACTAAATTCCGCATCGTGGTTGCGTTTGCATCTTGTACGATATCAGTTTGTATACCACGAAATGCTGCGGAAGAGGACACGCGGTCCTGATCGGAGGATTTCTCTATAACATCCGATGAGAAAGATTGTGTAAAATCATAGGCTTCCTGAACATTTAATGAAATCACCATGTTTTTCTTTAGCCATTCAGCGTAGAAAGGATACACCGCACTAAAGTAATTCACGTTTGCATGATCAAATTCATTTTCACTGACCGTCACGTTTCTATCGCTAGAATGATGCCGGTCTTTTTCACGCGCATATCGCAAGACCACAGATACTTCAGCACGTTGGAGTTGAATCAATCCAGCAGGATTCCACGAGGCAGCGGTCGCATCATCAGCAATCGCGGTGAAGGCGCCAGATAAACCCAATGCGCACGCTCCCGAACCACTTGGCAAGGGCGCGGAAAAAATGGATGGAGGACTAAAAACCGTGGATGAGGGGGGGGGAGGGTATGATTAGGTCGCCTTGAGGGCCTACATGGCTTATATCAATGTCTACGTTTCCTCCAGGAGTTGACACGGTAAAAACCTTCGCTTCAACCCATAAATCTGATAGGCTTATGACCCCAAGAATTAACATGAATCTGTTTACTGGATACTTGATCTTTATTCCTTTCTACTCCCTTCTTCTGGCTATCGACAAGCCGATAGGAAGAAAAGCTGTAGCGAGCTACAGCACTCCATATTTCCGAACATTTAGATACTATTTTTCTAAGGTCTATCATCGGAATTCCTGTCAACGTATAGAAGATACTCTCAGCAAGCGTAATGGTTTAGAGCGTTTCACGATTGAGGTGTCGCGATATAGCACGAAGAAAACCAGCCGATTACGTCGTCGGAAGAAACCTCTTCGAACGCTTGTGTGATCGCTTCAGATAGTTCCTGCTGACTGGTAGAGTAACAATACAAGTGCAAAGGTCCGCAGCATAGTTCATTCTTTGGGTATCTGACCCCCCCTAAAGGAGAACATAGAATGCCACGAACCTACGAACATTTAAACCGTTATGAACGAGAAGTGATAGCCCAGATGCTAAAAGAAAAATATAGCTTATCTCAAATTGGCCGTCACCTGGGCCGATCCCCCTCGACTATTTGGCGCGAGTTTCGCCGTAATCGAGTCCGTGGCCGCTATTACCCAAGACCCGCAAATGGCCTGGCTCAAAGCCGATTACAGCTAGCTCGAAAGCCTCAAAAAGTGATGGGAGCTAGCAAAGAACAAGTGGAGACTCTCCTGGCGAAGTATTGGTCTCCAGAACAGATTGAAGGTCGAAGAAAGCTAGAAGGTGACCCTCCCGTCAGTCGAATGACGATCTACCGCTACTTGTACAGTCCAAGAGGGGTTGGCTACCGAAAATACCTGCGTGGCCCCGGAAAGAAAAAACGAGCGACTCGGAAAAGCCATTCACGTATACACAACCAAACAATGATTGACCAACGCCCCGAAGAGGGTGAAAGTCGCAAGGTGGCAGGCCATTGGGAAGGTGACACTATTCAGGGCCAAACGAGAAAAGAGGCCTGTGTAGTCACTCTAGTAGATCGAGCGACTCGATATCTCATCGCCGATCTTTTACCTCGATGCAATGCCGAATCGGTCAACCGTTCCGTACCTCAGTTCGCTGATTCAGGGCTCCCCTGTAAAACGGTGACTGTAGATAATGGCATGGAGTTTGCCAGCCATGCTAAACTACAGAAAAAAATAGCAACCCCCATTTTCTTTGCTGAAGGGAGAAACCCTTGGCAAAGAGGGACCAATGAAAATACGAATGGTTTGCTTCGCCAGTTTTTCCCGAAGAAAACCGACTTTGCTGCCCACAGCTTCGCTCAGTTGAGCTGGGCTGTGGAGTTACTGAATAATAGACCGAGAAAATGCTTAGAATATAGAACGCCCAAAGAAATGATGGACAGCTTCGGTTTTGCACTTGTAAGTTGAGTCTGCAACCATGGAAGGGGTTAGTTCGTTATTGGTTAGCGGCCAATCAAGTCATTTGTCGTGGAATAACTAGTAATACTGGTATTCCTGCGGGCACCCTAATCTTGGCATGGAGATGGTTTATTTGATACCGATGGTGTCAACTGAAAAGAAAGAGAAGAAGTGGCTTAGGAGTTTATGAAACGAAAAAAAATAATAGTCAAAACCGTGGGATGTATCGTTATTCTTTTGGCGGTCTATTTCCCTATCAAAAAGTATCTGGTCGAACGATTCGGCACCTCTGGATTACATGTTGGGAAAGAACTCCTAAAACAGCGCTTAGGATTAAATACGGCAAAACCCAACGCGCCTGTATCTTCCGGGTTCCCTTCTGACAAACCCCCGGTTCCACTCACTCAGATCGACGATAAGATACGCCCCTTTAAGGAAATAGGGTCCCAACTGGGCGAGCGAGCCAAAGAAAATAGTTCATTTCACTTTAGAGGCGTCGTCATCTTTGATGCCAATAATGATAATCGGTTAGATTTATTCTTTCCACACAATGGGCGGCCTCGAGCCTATGCGACCGATAAAAACGATATTCTGCTAGATACCAAGGTGCCGGCCAAACCCTGCGTGCTATACTTGAATCGAGGAACGGCTCCCAACGGAGATCCTGTGTATGCCAGCGTGCAAGAGTTGCAAGAGAAAGGAAATGCGCTTTATGTCCGAGAAGAGCTGTTGATCGAAAATAAATATAAACCTCGTGCTAGCATACACGAAGATGAATTTAGGATTGGTAGAATTGCCCTCTCGGCCGTAGCCGCCGACGTGAATGGAGACAGTTTACAGGATCTTATTGTCGGGAATACACATAATGGAATCCCTTTTCAAACCGAAGCGTTAGCCCTACCTAGCTATCCGGCACGTGAAAATATAGGGAGAGATGAAATCAGAAAAGTTTTTCTAAATAGGACCTCCCCTTTTTTGCGAGGCAAGATCGAGGACGGTAAAGATGCCATGGTTGACTTTAGCGGTCGAGCAGAGCCTGAAGGGCGAAATAGCTTGTTTCTAAACAAGGGAGATCAAGATAACGATGGGCTTCCGGAATGGGAAGATGTGACTGAAGACGTTGGGTTTGGCGGGAGGTGGGCTACACAAGGATTTGCCGTGGCCGATATTGACCGGGATGGAGATCTCGACATCTATGTGGCTAACTTTCTTGATCCTGACTTTTGGGGGTTTGGGACTATGCAGTTTTCGGGAAATCGCAACGAATTTTATATCAACCAGTTGGTAGAAACCGGCGTTCTACAGTTTGAAGAGAGCGCAAAAGCCTATGGGGTTGCGGGTTTGCATAAAGAAGAAGAGCTCGCCGCTGAGATGTGGATTCCCGCCAAACAACGATTTAAAAATATTGCGCATCAGACCCATGCAGGGAAGGCCGTGGGAGAGGCGGCAGATCATTCATGGGCGGCTCAGTTTTTAGATTGGAATTATGATGGTTGGCCTGATTTGATCGTAGCCAACGATATTGGGAATAGACTGCGCGTCTATAAAAACGAGCAAGGCAAAAGTTTTAAACGAATCACAGTATTTGATGAGCCGTATTGGGACGGATGCTGGATGGGCATGGCCAGTGGAGATCTAGATGGGGACTTAAAGGACGAAATCCTTCTTAGCAACTGTGGAAGTCAAGGATTTACAGCTCGAAACAACGCGATGTTTATGGAAGAAGAACAGGCCGAGAGTATACAGGGTCTGTTTGCATTAAATGCCATCAATGGTATAAGCAGTCCACTCAATCATACTGTATTGAAATACGATCACCGCGAACAAAGACTTTCTTCGATCCCCACGGCATGCAGGGTTATTCACAGCCCTGTGATTCCTCCAGATAGCACGCGTAAAGAGAATATAGGGAAAGAGGCCTTGACTCTTTTCGAAAAATATAACTACTCCGAAACCTTGAGTGGGATGGAATTTGCGTGGGGTTTCGCCCTCTTCGATATCGATAATGATAGCGATTTAGATATCTATATGGCTGGATCTTTAGGTAGAGGGAACGATGGCCTTATAGGAGATTGGTCAGGTAGCCCAGGACGCCTTTTAGTGAATGAAAGCAGAACAGGTGCCCTTCAGTTTAGGGATCTGACCTTAACCTATCGGTTGCTCGATGTAAGTGAAATCGATTACGATGCGAATCCTCCCCGGAGGAAAGCGCCAGGGACCAATTGGCATAAACGAGATAGTATCTATGTTACCGATACCGATTCCTATTCCGAGACAGGATTGGAAGCTTCCCAAAAAAGCAAAATCGTCGACATCCTGCGTATGCACGAAGCCGCCAACGGCATGGTGGCAGGTGATTTGAACCAGGATGGCTATGAAGATTTAGTGGTTACGCATTCAGCGGGTTATAATTCAAATCTTTCCTCCGCCCGGAATCTAAAGGTCAAATTTATGGGGAAGGTATTGGCCGTTCCTGCACCTAACAAACTCAATAAACCGCCTATTCAGTTTGAGGAAGGCCCAACATTTGTGTACATTAACGGCGGACCTCCTGAGGGGAAAGAGCCGCGCTGGGTAAACATTCGTTTGCTTGATGAGAGTGGGTTTAATCGCTATGGGGTCGGAGCCAAGATTATTATCAATGACAAGATTATGCGACGCCTAACGATTGGGGGACATATATTTAGTGGCGTGATGGCAGATCTTCATATCGGATTGGGCGATGAAGATCTCAAGAACATAAAAGTGTATTGGCCTTCTGGAGAAATGGACCCCCAAGTCATCACCTTTGACCCTCCTTTAAGCAATAAACGTGTTTGTATTGACAAAATTAGAGGACAACTCGCGTGCCAATGATACTTTGTTGATGAAATATTTTAAATAGGAAGGAGATAGCATGAACGTTATCAATCTTGGTTTTCCTAGAACAGGAACTCAGTCCCTGGGAGCCGCGCTGAAAATATTGGATTATAAGCCGTTTACCATGTCCGAGGCCCTTAGTAAATGCAGCTATCTTATTTTCCTTCAGAAAAAATATTCCGGACGTTTAGATACGCCTTGCTCCAAAGTCATTAAAGGCTACGATGCTATGATAGGAATGCCTCTATGCTTCCAACAAGAGTCCCTCTATAAAGAGTTTTCTCATGCCAAATATATCGTGTTACTCCGAGATCCAGAGGCCTGGTACAAAAGCATGTCTAGTCTAGCACCTGAATCCGTCAGCTATCGCTTCGGAAGGCGTTTTGGGGCTCAAAAGTTGAAAACTTTTTCCTTGAGATGCTCGCTTTTGGGCGGATTGGGACCGGCAAGTATCACCCTGATGAATTTTTTGAGCGTACAGGTCAGATTCACTCTGATTTGACCATTTTGGGGCGTAGGCCTCCTTGGGCAGTCGCCTTAGAGTATTGTTAAAGGTGCACGGAGGGCTATGCGAAGGAATGGGCAATATCTTGTATCACTTCAAACCAGCGACAACGCTTGCCAAAGTGAAGTTCAATTCGTCCGGCGTGGCGGACCAATCGAACCGCGCAATAGGTTGAAGGCCACCATGGCGCATAACAGAATAATCTTATTGGCACAGAGTCTCCCCGAAGGCAATCGCTCAACATCAAGATCGCTTTTGAGTTCACTGTGGTACTGCTCGCTGGGGCCATGTCCATGATAGAGATCTAGCACGGTCTTGGCACGACAAGAGAGGTCCGTCCACCAGGTGTTCACCTCAAGTTTAGGAACTAGAAGTTTCTGACCATCGATATCGATGGTGCGTTCAATCACTTCAAAGGCCACCGGGACACAAGGGCGGTTTTGGTCACCACCGGGATGGAAATGATCGAAAAAGCCTGTGTAAACGTTCTTGCCTTCACGACTGTCTTGTTTGTCTCCAACTCGGCGTGCAAGGGCCAGCATTTGTTCAGGACATTCGCGGCGAGGATTTCGCTTTACGATAAAATAATGATCCCCAAAAGCGTCGAAGTTATCGGCCGCAGCGTTGCCACTATCAAGCCGAAGCAAACATTTTCCACCCAGGCCCAGGGTTTGGAGCGTTTCAACGCTGCGGGCAATAAACGCGGTCGTTCCCGACTGACAATGTTGTTTACCGGGTCGAAGTTCGCACTCAAGCATGTGGCCTTGAGTGCCCACATAGGCAAATATCGGGGCGTAACCATCATGGCCCTTATAGGTGTAGGAAACGCCTTCTTTCGAAGAGCCTGAGTGATCCAAAGGGCTCACATCGATATCGACGGGAACAAGATCAAGCCCTTCGACATCTACGTAGCCAAAGGGGCCCGAGGAAAGAAGTTCGGTGTTGAGTTTGCGTAGCCCCACATGGGTTCTGGCTGGGGGCAGGTCGTCGAAACGACATCGGAACACCGGCTCAGAGGCTACCTTTTTAACTCCCCTTTTTAAGTCCAAAGGCATTCATAAAAATCTCATCACCCCGGTACAGGTCGATATCATTGAAATCGGTTCGACCGTTGCAAAGTAAGCCGATCTGGGTAAGGAGGATCTCCCGATCAGAGATCGCATCGGAGCGGCGTGGTTGAAAATTGGAGGGAAGAATCCGTTGAGCATGATCCTCAAGCAGCAGGCCGCAAAGATGATTTCCGCTTGTGCTGTTGAGTTCGCCCTTGCCAGTCTTTATTTTATATTGTTTCATATACACACCTGTTGGGGTGGGGTTGTTTGTTTGAATACGGGTATCCTCCCCGCTTTAGCCCAACAGGTAATGAAAAATCATCAGATTTTATCTGACGGATTCAGGTAGCATAAAGAAAACCATACAAAAGGTTGAAAGACGATTGTTTTTTCTACCCCGATTTTACCTGCTTGTAAAAATGGCAAAAACAGTTATATTTGATGGAGTCCTCAAGGGGTCCACCGATAAGTCGGTGTGGCTTAAAATATTTGAAGAAGAAAAGCAGAAAATCATCAACTTGATTCCCGAGGAACACCTGTTACTTTTTGATGCCAAAGAGGGGTGGGAACCCCTTTGTAATTTTTTGGAGACAGACATCCCAGAGGTTCCATTTCCACATAGTAATAAAAAGCAAAAACGAGTAAATAGAACCATGATACGCTATGTCATTCAAGACCTTTTCATTCTAACAGTCGCTGTATTCGTAATCTGGGGCATAGTCGCACTGATAGGATACCCTTTTCCTCTTTGATTCATTATCATTTTACACAGTCATCCCATAAGCGGATCAGTATTCTGTAAGTGAGCCGGGCTACAGAGTAAACTCTCCTTGAAACCGTAGTTAAAAAATTAACCCCGAGGAGCGCTTATGAAAAGATCTGCAACCCCAGCTCGAAGCCAGGCTACTATTCTTCAATAAATGTGCCAACTTATTCCTGGCCACCTCGTCAATAAACTCGCCAAAAAATATGGGGTCCAAGCAAGATCATTTACGCCATGGAGTCATGTGGGGAGCATCCTTTTTGGCCAACTTATACGTGCGGTTGGGCTCAACGATGTCTGCGACGCTCTGGGAGCTCACTCACCGAAGTTAGCGGCGATTCGCGCCGCTACAGCCCCGAGTCGAAATGGGTTAAGCCATGCGAATAAAACACGACCGGCGAAGATGGCCCAAGAACTGTTCTGGGAAATGCTCGATCACCTACAACGTCAATCTCCGGGATTTGGAGGCAAAACCTATCAGGGGTTTCCTCGTCGGTTTAAACGAGCCATTCACGTGGTCGATGCCAGTACGATCCAGCTCATCGCTCATTGCATGGATTGAGCCAAGCACCGCCGTCGTAAAGCCGCAGCGAAGTTGCATCTGCGTTTAAATTTACAAAACTGGCGGCCTAGTTTTGTTATCATAGACAAAGCTAGAGCATTTAACGATTGAAATGCCTCGCTAGAAGATCCATACTCCATGACATGAGTATAGCAACAGCAGAAATCCGGCGGCGTGCGATAGATGCCTACAAAATGGGCAAAGGTTCCCAGGCCGATATCGCATCTTCTTATCGTGTAGATCTTAGAACGTTTCAACGAAACCGGACAGACCGCTCCCCGACCGCGTGGGCATCGTCAGGCCCTCTACAGCGGAAAGCAGCTCAAGGCGTTGGCTCAACTGGGGGGCAAACATCCCGATGCAATGCTTGAAGAACTCAAGAACATGAGCGGCGTGAAGGGATCGATCATGGCCGTACAGCGGGCGTTGAATCGGTTGGGCTCCCGGTATAAAAGAAACGCTTCACGCCAGCGAGCAAGACCGGGCGGATGTAAATCTCTTGAGAAAGCAGTGGATCCAAGAGGTGGCCAAACTTGATCCAAGTCGCCTTGTCTTTATTGATGAATCCGGGGCGAAAACGAATATGACTCGTCTGCGGGGCCGGGCGTTGGGCGGGAACAGGCCTTTTGCCAAAACGCCTCATGGACATTGGTGTACCACCGCCTTGATTTCTTCGGTCCGCCTGGACGGAACAACAGCGGCCATGGAGGGGGAGGGGGCGACAGACACGGCTGTTTTTGGAGAATATATTCGCCGGGTTTTTCTCCCGACTCTTTCACCTGAAGACATCGTCATCATGGACAATCTTCGCGTCCATCACAATCCCAAGGTCATTAAACTCATTGAGTCATGTGGGGCCCATGTAAGATTCCTTCCACCCTACAGCCCCGATTCCAACCCCATTGAAAAAATGTGGGGCAAGATAAAGAATCGGTTGGGCAGCCTTGCAGCCCGCAGTCAGCAGGAACTATCTGAAGCGATCACACAAGTGTTCGAAGAGGTTTCTCCCGACGACGTAATCGGCTGGTTTTCTTCGTGCTACATCGCGACACCTCAATCGTGAAGCGCTCTAGCCTATGTTTTACTGCGCTACCTGAGCTTTTTGAGTCAATGGCGCCACAGTTTTGTGCGCATTTTTACGGTGTTGCGCTCGGTATTGTGGAGCCGATATCAGCTGTACACTTTATTGAAAAGTTATGGGACAGCAGGTGGCTCCTATCGGATGCTTTGCGCACCTCGACAAGCCTATTTGCCCGGATTTGGTTAATTTTTATGGGACAGCACACGGTCAAAAAATAACCAGAAAAGGAGGCCATAACAAAAAAAATTAAAAATTAGGTATTACGAAAAGCGGGAAATTGTCTATATTTTAGCCATAAAAAGGCTGAGTTTTACACCTTATGGGATGACTGTGATCATTTTATCCTTACGACTTGCTCTTCTCATTCCAATAGTCCAAATAATTGAGTAGTTGTTAATGCTCTAGCACCCCAAACATAAGGTGACACATGACTTTTAGGGGACCTCTGACTCCTATAAAACGGCCCCCATAATTATTTCACTCGTTCTATGCTCGACCGCTCATTATAACGCACCGTTTTAGCCGGATCCATCTGCTTTTTTTCTCCAGTGCGATGGCGAATTGCCTCACAAAAAATGACACCGTAGCGAAAAACGGTTAGAGGCCGTAAAGATTCGTTAACTCATAAAAGATGACACCCAAAAAAGGGGCATGAAAAGTATGAGTTACGAATCGAGAAAAGAATATATACATCGAATGGGTCACCGGTATAAACGGGCCAGCAAACGATATAAAACACGCCTCATTGATGAAGTATGCCAAGTCTGTGGCTATGAGCGTAAATACGCCATTAAACTGCTCGGCGGAAAAATCCGTCGTTCGGCCAAGCAGCGTGGCCGAAAAAGCTATTATGCCAACCCCGAACTTTTAGCCGCTTTGAAAACGATCTGGCACCAAACAGGGCGCCTGTTCGGCAAACGTTTGCAACAAGCTTTACCGATCTGGCTCAGAGATTATAGCAAACACTATAGCGCTTTATCGGCCCCCATTCGTTCTAAATTGCTCGATATAAGTCCAGCGACTATTGACCGATTATTAGCCTCAGAAAGGAGCCGGTATAGACGCTATCGAAACAGCGCAACGAAGCCAGGATCTACCCTGAAAAATCAAATCCCTGTGCGGATCGACAACCAGGATATTCAACAACCGGGCTATTTGGAAGCTGACACCGTCGCCCATTGTGGGGGATCGATGAGCGGAAACTTCATCTGGTCGATTACCTATACCGATATTGTAACGGGTTGAACGGCCCAACGTGCCGTTTGGAACAAAGGATATGGAGGGATTCAAAAGCAAACCCAAGACGTAGAAGAAAAACTCCCTTTTTCTCTTTTGGGATTCGATACCGACAACGGTTCGGAGTTCTTAAATTGGCACCTGGTTCGTTATTTTAGCAACCGTCAAAAGCCGGTAGGCTATACGCGGTCACGGAGCTACCATAAAAATGATAATGCCCATGTAGAACAAAAGAACTGGACCCATGTTCGTCAACGTTTGGGGTATGATCGACTCGAACACCCTGATCTGGTTGATGTCATCAACCACCTCTATGTTGTCTGGGAAAAGTATAACAATTTTTTTTGTCCATCGATGAAGCTGAAGTCCAAAAAGCGGATCCAAAGCCGGTATATCAAAAAATATGACAAAGCCAAGACCCCTTATGAGCGACTGGTTCAGAGCCAACTGCTTGGTCTTGAACAAGTCAAGGCCCTCGAAGGTCAATATGAAGTTTTGGACCCCTACAAGCTCAAAAAGCAGATCGAGGAGCATCTCCGAAAGATTGAACGGTTAAAAAAACACCCTCCTGACTTGAAAGGATCTCCAGAAGTTTCGTGGGGTAATGCTCTCTTATAAAAGAAGACAAAGCCTTCTGAGAGATCGTTGGATACAGGGCATCTGGGGCGGTCGTTTTTTGAGGCGAAATCAAAAACATGGCAAAAAAGGCAAAGGTGAAAGTCAACCACGGAGTTACCCACAAATCCGTCCCGCCTCCGACGAGCGAATGGGGCCCATTCTCGCCGGGACGGATCTGTGGATAACTCCTGGAAGGTAAAAGAATGAACAGAAAGGCATCCACCCGACCCATTTCTTGACAGAAATGGGTCCAACAAGTATTGGTGACAAGTGTCAACGAGTTTTAATATGCGACGGTGTCATTTTTTAATGGGGCAACAGGATGGGGGTTATCGTCTATGGTCGGCACGTGACTAGCTTTTTTGAAAATTCGTGTATCTCCGGTGCGTCATAGACCGCATCCATTAGATCGTAGCAGTTAGTAACCCGATCTGAACTCATTTGTGCTAAGGGGATGGCTGCCTGGGAATCGTGGGCCGAGGCACTAGTCAGAATCGTACTGATACGCCGGGGTTCCTCTTTTCGGGGAGGCCCATTTTTGCGAGGACGGCCTTGTTTCTTCCTCTTTTTGGATTGGTTTTTCTTGGCCTTGGATCGGAGTCGAATCACGACTGATATGTCCCATCAATTTTTGTTTTATATATTTTTTGACGATCGCTTCATGAATCTTTTGGGGAAGCTGCCCTTGGGAAAATTCGGAAAATGCCCGCGAAAAGGTAGCCTCTGAAGGAAGCTTCCCCGCGGCTATTCCAGCCACATAACCGACGTAACGAAGCACTGCTGTTGAGGTAATCTATCAAAGCTCGTATCGTGGTAAGGTTCCATATCGCTTTGGCGATAAAGGCCTTAACCAACGCAGTGCGCTGCTTAGGTTTCCATCCCCGAAAGGTCTATAGATACGGAACGATCGACCGTTCTACCTCGGCAACCTCAACGACTTTGACAAACTTCTCTTCGTGTTGAGAAAGCGGGCCGATTTCTTCTTCTAAGGCTGGAAATAGCTGCCGTTGTATGGTACCCAGAATACTGCCCAATGTGCTCATCTCTTTTCTCCTTTTTGTTTTGGTGAACTCTAAGGCCGAAGAATAGCACTTTGGGCAAACTAAATCAGCACCATAGCTTATGAAATATTCACTTTTTTACGACTTTTGCAAGAGGCTCCTTCGTATTTGTGAATTTCCTGAATAAGTTAAGAAAGGTGATCGCAAAAAATGAGAAGGGCCAGATACACGGACAAATTTATGATTATGAAACGAAAAAAAATAATAGTCAGAATCGCGGCATGCATCGTTATTCTTTTGGCGATCTATTTCCCTATCAAACAGTATCTTATCGAGCGGTTCGGCACGTCTGGATTACATGTTGGGAAAGAGCTTTTAAAACAGCGTTTAGGATTAAACACAGCAAAACCCAACGCGCCTGCATCTTCCGGGTCCCCTTCTGAAAAGACCCCGGTTCCACTCACTCAGGTTGACCATAAGATACGCCCCTTTAAAGAAATAGGGGCCCAACTGGGTGGGCGAGCCAAAGCAAATAGTTTATTTCAATTTAGAGGGGTCGTCATCTTTGATGCCAATAATGATAATCGGTTAGATTTATTCTTTCCACAAAACGGGCGACCTCGAGCCAAAGCAACCGATGAAAACGGCCTTTTGTTGGATCGCAACGTGCCGGCCAAACCCTGTGCGCTATACTTGAATCAAGGAACAGCCCCCAACGGAGATCTCATGTATGCCAGTGTGCAAGCGTTGCAAGAAAAAGGAAATACGCTCTATGTCCGAGATGAGTTGCTCATTGAAAACAAATATAAACCCCGTTCCAGCATACAAGAAGATGAATTTAGGATCGGTAGAATTGCCACCTCGGTCGTGGCTGCCGACGTGAATGGAGATGGGTTGCAAGACCTTATTGTCGGGAATACGCATGATGGCATCCCCTTTCAAACTGAAGCGTTAGCTATGCCCAGTTATCCGGCGCGTGAAAATATAGGGAGAAATGAGATCAGAAAAGTTTTCCTCAATAGAACCCCCCCTTTTTTGTCGGGCAAGATTGAAGACGGTAAAGATGTCATGGTTGACTTTAGCGGCCGAGCAGAGCCCGAAGGGCGAAATAGCTTATTTTTAAACAAGGGAGATAAAGATAACGATGGTCTTCCTGAATGGGAAGACGTTACTGAAGACGTTGGATTTGGTGGGCGGTGGGCTACACAAGGATTCGCCGTAGCCGATATCGATCGTGATGGAGATCTCGACATTTATGTAGTTAACTTTCTCGATCCTGATTTTTTTGGATTTGGGGTCGATCAGTTTGCAGGGAACCGCAACGAATTTTATATGAACCAGTTGGCGGAGACCGGCATCCTACATTTTAAGGAAAGCGCAAAGACGTATGGTGTTGCGGGTCTGCATGAAGAAGAAGGGCTTGCCGCTGAGATCTGGATTTCCGCCGAACAACGATTTAAAAGTGTAGCGTATCAGACCTATGCAGGGAAGCCCGTAGGAGAGGTTGCGGATCATTCATGGGCAGCCCAGTTTTTGGATTGGAATGATGATGGCTAGCCCGATTTGATCGTGACGAGCGATATCGGAAATAGGCTACGCGTTTATGAAAATACGCAGGGCAAAGGCTTTAAACGAATCACGGCATTTGATGATCCCTTTTGGGACGGATGTTGGATGGGCATGGTTACTGGGGACCTGGATGGTGACTTAAAGGACGAGGTGCTGCTTAGCAACTGTGGGAGCCAAGTATTTACAGTTCGAAACAACGCGATGTTTATGGAAAAAGAACAGGGCCAGGGTGTTCAGGCCATGTCTACATTAAATGCCATCAAGGGTATAAGCAATCCGTTTAATCATGCTGTATTAAGATACGATGAGCGTGAACAGAGGCTTTCTTCCATCCCCACGGCATGCAGGGTTATTCATAGCCCTGTTATTCCTCCAGACAGTACGCGTAAAGAGAATATAGGGAAAGAGGCCTTGGCTCTTTTCGAAAAATATAACTACTCCGAAACCTTGAGTGGGATAGAATTTGCATGGGGTTCCGCCCTCTTCGATATCGATAATGATAGCGATTTGGATGTCTATATGGCCGGATCTTTTTCGAGAGGGAACGATGGCTTTATAGGAGATTGGTCAGGTAGCCCAGGACGCCTTTTAGTGAATGAAAGCAGAACAGGTGCCCTTCAGTTTAGGGATCTGACCTTAACCTATCGGTTGCTCGATGTAAGTGAAATTGATTACGATGCGAATCCTCCCCGAAGGAAAGCGCCAGGGACCAATTGGCATAAACGAGACAGTATCTATGTTACCGATACCGATTCCTATTCGGAAACAGGATTGGAAGCTTCCCAAAAAAGCAAAATCGTCGACATCCTACGTATGCACGAAGCCGCCAGCGGCATGGTAGCGGGTGATTTGAATCAGGATGGCTACGAAGATTTAGTGGTTACGCATATGGGCGGTTATAATTCGAATCTTTCCTCCGCCCGTAATCTAAAGGTTAAATTTATGGGCAAGGCCTTGGCTATTCCCGCGCCTAACAAACTAAATAAACCACCTACTCAGTTTGAGGAAGGCCCAACCTTTGTCTATATTAACGGGGGACCTCCTGAGGAGAAAGAGCCGCACTGGGTAAACATTCGTTTGTTTGATGAGAGTGGCTTTAACCGTTATGTGGTGGGAGCTAAGATTATTGTTAATGACAAGATTATGCGACGCCTAACGATTGGGGGACATATATTTAGTGGCGTGATGGCAGATCTTCATATCGGATTGGGCGATGAAGATCTCAAGAACATAAAAGTGTATTGGCCTTCTGGAGAAATGGACCCCCAAGTCATCACCTTTAATCCTCCTCTAAGTAACGAACGTGTTTGCATTGATAAAGATAGAGGACAACTCGCATGCCAGTGAATGTGATGAAAAGTATGAACAGAAACGAGAGAGGATGAAAGTTATCAATCTTGGCTTTCCTAGAACAGTAACCCAGTCCTTGGGAATAGCGCTGGAAATATTTGGCTATAAGCCGTTTACCATGTTCGAGGTGCTCAGTAATGGACCTCGAAATTGCATAGGGGCTCAGTATGCGATTGTAACTACACTACAATAGTCCATCAACCTGGACAGAAAATGGAACTTTTCCCAAGGGGGGCCTTATTATCCTGAAATCCTGTTATGATGAAATGTTCTCCATTAAGAGTGGTGGCTGCTGATAGTAAGTCAGGCATTCTTGCCTGACTTACGAAGGCTTTTGAAGAGACTAAGATATCGCAAAAACCTTTTTGCAAGAGCCTTTAATAGTAAGACAAAAAATGATCTAGGACCTGAATCCGTCAGATAAAATCTGATGATTTTTCATTACCTGTTGGGCTAAAGCGGGGAGGATACCCGTATTCAAACAAACAACCCCACCCCAACAGGTGTGTATATGAAACAATATAAAATAAAGACTGGCAAGGGCGAACTCAACAGCACAAGCGGAAATCATCTTTGCGGCCTGCTGCTTGAGGATCATGCTCAACGGATTCTTCCCTCCAATTTTCAACCACGCCGCTCCGATGCGATCTCTGATCGGGAGATCCTCCTTACCCAGATCGGCTTACTTTGCAACGGTCGAACCGATTTCAATGATATCGACCTGCACCGGGGTGATGAGATTTTTATGAATGCCTTTGGACTTAAAAAGGGGAGTTAAAAAGGTAGCCTCTGAGCCGGTGTTCCGATGTCGTTCCGACGACTTGCCCCCAGCTAGAACCCATGTGGGGCTACGCAAACTCAACACCGAACTTCTTTCCTCGGGCCCCTTTGGCTACGTAGATGTCGAAGGGCTTGGTCTTGTTCCCGTCGATATCGATGTGAGCCCTTTGGATCACTCAGGCTCTTCGAAAGAAGGCGTTTCCTACACCTAGAAGGGCCATGATGGTTACGCCCCGATATTTGCCTATGTGGGCACTCAAGGCCACATGCTTGAGTGCGAACTTCGACCCGGTAAACAACATTGTCAGTCGGGAACGACCGCGTTTATTGCCCGCAGCGTTGAAACGCTCCAAACCCTGGGCCTGGGTGGAAAATGTTTGCTTCGGCTTGATAGTGGCAACGCTGCGGCCGATAACTTCGACGCTTTTGGGGATCATTATTTTATCGTAAAGCGAAATCCTCGCCGCGAATGTCCTGAACAAATGCTGGCCCTTGCACGCCGAGTTGGAGACAAACAAGACAGTCGTGAAGGCAAGAACGTTTACACAGGCCTTTTCGATCATTTCCATCCCGGTGGTGACCAAAACCGCCCTTGTGTCCCGGTGGCCTTCGAAGTGATTGAACGCACTATCGATATCGATGGTCAGAAACTTCTGGTTCCTAAACTTGAGGTGAACACCTGGTGGACGAACCTCTCTTGTCGTGCCAAGACGGTGCTAGATCTCTATCATGGACATGGCCCCAGCGAGCAGTACCACAGTGAACTCAAAAGCGATCTTGATGTTGAGCGATTGCCTTCGGGGAGACTCTGTGCCAATAAGATTATTCTGTTATGCGCCATGGTGGCCTTCAACCTATTGCGCGGTCTTGGCCAAGAGGTCATCAAACGGGCTGGGCTTGCCCCGCAGAAAATCAACATCCCGCGCTGGCGAATCAAAACGGTTCTCAAAAATATCGTTTATTGCGCGGTTCGATTGGTCCGCCACGCCGGACGAATTGAACTTCACTTTGGCAAGCGTTGTCGCTGGTCTGAAGTGATACAAGATATTGCCCATTCCTTCGCATAGCCCTCCGTGCACCTTTAACAATACTCTAAGGCGACTGCCCAAGGAGGCCTACGCCCCAAAATGGTCAAATCAGAGTGAATCTAACCTGTACGCTCAAAAAATTCATCAGGGTGATACTTGCCGGTCCGAATCCGCCCAAAAGCGAGCATCTCAAGGAAAAAATTTTCAACTTTTGAGCCCCAAAATGCCTTCCGAAGCGATAGCTGACGGATTCAGGTAAATATAACATATCCGTCTTTATACGGGTTATTCATCATGCCCTGCCTCCTTCTATCTGATAAAAGTTGTTTTAGATCTATTGACGACGATATGACAACACCCAAGATGGCTACAGCGAGAATCCCTAAGAACATGGTGATGTTTCGTCCTGCAAAAGTCACAGCGGGACTATTTCCATAACCGATCGTCGTTGCCGTCTGCCAAACCTGCCAAACTGCCTCATTCCAGGCGATATTCTCCACAAACTTAAGCCCTACCGTGAAAACCGCGGTACCCATCATAAGATATAATACAAATTCAAGAAGGTTCGCAACCACCATAGGTATATCATCCTGGATCCGTCAGTTAAACGTGGGATTTCTGTGCGAATGCTTTGGAGGCAAAAGGTTGCAAAAAAACGCAGGCGCACCCGCTGGGTGCGTCGAGGCTTTTTTGTAATTCCTTTTGGCCCAAATGGTTCGTGCAGAAAACCGCGTTTAACTGACGGATCCAGGATCATCTTTTCCTCGAATCTTTATTAACATCCATCGTATAAACATATCTTGTCCTCGTATCTCTTACTGGTAAGGAAATGAAGGTGGGTTTCTTTTGGATTCATTTTTTCCTCGAAACAACATATGAGAACCCCATTTCAACAAACCGAAAAGAAAAATAATGATTGTAACTAAAAAGAAGATTGAACCTCCAAAAAACAACCAAATGCGTGTTTTTTCAATGATTAAAACAAAAACAAACGTCATCGCAATGATTGTGGCTAATCCGTAAATCCGATCAAATCCTGGAATATGATCGAAAGAGATATTTTTTTTCATAAGAACCAATGTCACGACCATTGAAAGGATCGGTAGAAAATAGACGAGCATATTCACATTCATTAAGTTTGATTTTGTGAAAAATAGGGCATACGCAATCAGAACGATCGACAGCATTCCCGGAAAAGCCACTAGATAAATGATAACGGTATACACATACCGCCAAGGTGACACAGCCATAATCGTACGGCGATGAAGCATGGGTAATACAAGCACTGTGCCTGGAAACAGGGCAAAGATTAGCAATAGAATAGCCGGATTATTCCCCGCGATTTCAATCATCTCATTTAACGTCATTCTTTTTCCTCTATTTCCAGTTCCGCCACCCTTTTAAATAATAGTTTAAGACAATAGGATCATCTAAGGTACTGAAATTTTTGTTTTCCTCCAAGAGGTCCTTTTCAAAGATAAACAAGGACTGAATGATATCTTTTTCTAAATATTTTGTCTGAACAGAAAGAGGCGCTTCATGGGGTCGATACTTAATATTGGATGCCATAACAAATCCCCAATCTCCAAATGAAGGAACGTTCACATGATATGGATACACGTTTAAAAACCCCGCCTCTTTAACGGTATTTTTAATGCACCAAAAAGCTTCTTTCGCAAAAAATGGACTGGTGGCTTGTGTAACAAAAACGCCGGTTTTTGATAATCTGGATTTAACGAGCTGAAAAAATTCCTTGCTATAGAGCCTCGCTAAAGAAACATTATTGGGGTCAGGCAGATCCGCAATAATAATATCAAAAAGGCGATATATTTTGCCTAAATAAACAAAAGCATCTTCATGAGTAACCTGAACTCGTGGATCCTCTAGACTCCTATTATTGAGAACCTTTAAATGATGATCGGTTCGCCCTATTCTGGTTATTTCAGGATCTAGATCGACTAAATCTATCTTTTCAACTTCAGGATATTTGAGGACTTCTCTGGCAACCAAGCCATCCCCACCTCCTAGAATAAGGATATTTTTCTTGTGGGAAGTAAGTCCTAGAGGGATATGGACCAAGGGTTCATGATATCGATATTCATCAATACTTGAAAACTGAAGATTGCCATCCAGAAAGAGGCGGAGATCTTTCTTATTTCTTGTCATAACAATTTTTTGAAACTTACTTTGACGGGAGAATATAATTTGATCTTCGTAAAGGCGATTACTCCAATGTTTCAGGAAATAGTGGGCCGCAAAAAAGAACGAACATAAAAGGGTGCAAACGAAAATCAACCCGCCAACATACTTTTTAAAATCTCGCCCTTTTAGCTGATTCGAAAAACACCACACATTAAGCACACCTATTCCCATATTTATAATACCAAAAAATAGCGCACTTCTAAACGTCCCCAATAGAGGCAGCAAAATAAACGGAAAGATCAGCGTCGCTACTAATGCCCCCAAATAATCGACAGATAAAACGTTTGAAATATTGAATTTCAGCAAATAATGTTTCTCCATGATTCTTGTTAAAAGAGGAATTTCCAAGCCAATTAAAACACCAATGCTTAAAATCAGAAACACCATGACAAGATAGTAGGCATGGGTAAAAGCATAGGCAAAATAGAGGATGGGCACACTCATGCCGCCCAGGAATCCTAAGAAAATTTCTAACCCGATAAACTTCGATAGAAGATTTTTGTTAATCAGGCGAGAAATGTATGAACCGAATCCCATAGCCGCCATATAAAGGCCAATGGTTATAGAAAACTGCCGAATGCTATCTCCGAGGAAATAAGAAGAGACGGTGCTGATTAATAACTCATAGATGATTGAGCAAAGACCCGCTATAAAGGTCGAAACAATAAGAATAAAAGATTCTTTACTGGAAGTCTTTTTGGGAAGTTCGATAGAATAAGACAGATCGGGCACTATTTACCCCCATGTATCCCGCCTCCCTGGTGAGTAGGACCACTTGTACTACCTTTTCTTACAGAAGGACCTGAAGGATAATATCGGGGACCTGACCCCCAATACCAAAGAGATGGGCCACGATGATAACCGCGATAACCCGCATAGCCCCATCCTCGAAAACTCAACGATAAGAGCAAAAAAAAGATGATCGGCAACACGATGAACAACCCTATAACCATACTTCCGCTTTTATTATTCATGATTTTGTATTAACTCCCTAAAGAAGAATGCTTCGCTCGTTGATAAAAAATGATTCCTAAAATTAAAGAAATAATACTTCCCCAGAAGAATGGAAGCGCACTCCCCGCCTTTTTATTAACGGTCACATAGAGAGGACTGCTTACACCAGGCGACTTTTCAACCTCAAAGTTTAGAAAATAAGTTCCTTCTTTAGGGACTGTAAGTTTTAGATCAAAGCTCGTTACACTTTCTTTCCAATACCCTTCAGCATCACGACCCGACTCTGTCCAAAGTTGTTTTCCAAAGCCAAATAAATATTTTTTTTGTTCATCCAATAATTCACCCGTGACAGAACTCCACTCTCTATCTCGCACGTCCTGTTTCACTTTAATGAGATAAACGGATCTGTCTTTGGCAACTTTCAGAGGACCTATTATACCCCCTTTAGCAGGCAACGTTTTGCTGATTTCTTTCCCTCGACCTATATTGAAAAAAAATGACATGACAAGACATAAAAGACCAAATCCAACCAAAATCACTGCATTTCTTGTCTGTTCTTTTTTATCCACTATGCACCTTATCTAAAACTCAGTTTATGACACCACGAAAAACAAAATAACGGAAAATCCAATCATCACAAGCGCCTCAAGGATCCCTGCTCCCAAGTTTTGATCATGTGTAATCTCACGATTAAGATCAGACTTAGGAATAATCACTTTGTCAAAAAAGAGTCGGACAATTGGGAACAGAATAAATATCAATAAGGCGTCTAACCCAAAAGTCTTTAGGTTATGTGACCAACTGACAAAATCACCTGAGGCTCCCTTCATTAAAATGACTCCTAATGAAATCAAAGCGCCGCCAAATGCTACACCTGCGGCTACATTATCCTTTTCAAGTTCAGTATGCACATCAAAAGGAGTGATGACGTTATACATCCATGTAAACAGAATTAATGCAAATTGGCCTAGAAGAAAAAACGCTAAAGCCGTTACAAGGCCGCCTCCCAAACCACTAATAGCGCCTGCAACAATTAATCCAGAGGCGATATAGGAAGCAAATTGAACGGCCCCTGTTCCCACATTTCTATCTGTAATGATTTCTTTTACATTTGAAAATTTGTAAAGAATGAATTTGTCATTGATCCATCGGGAACCATTCAGAAGAAGTATGCCTAAAATTGAATATCCCCCCACCGTAACCACATCTTGAAAGAGACCTTTAGAAGGGCCTACAAGGGCTCCTACATAAACAATCGTCGTCGCTACAAAATAACCGCCGATACTAACGGAAAACGCAATATTATCTTTTTGGGTAAGCTCATCATCGACACTAAAAGGGGTCACCCAATCATTGACCATTTTAGAAAAAAGCATGAGGCCCATGAACAAAAGGATCAGACTACCATCGTATACTATTTGATAACCCAAGGTATCCATTTTTTCCTATGTTTTGAGGCTATACACTTTTATCTGCGAAGACTTTATATACTCACTATAGGAAACGTCGTAGCTGGCATCTTCCCACTTTTCGACGCTAATCATATGTTCTTCATCATCACTCTCAAAATCCCAGTAGTAGACTTTTTCCGCATTACTTTGTTCACTGTGTCGCAAGAAGGTCGCCTCTCCAGAATCATCATAGCTATACTTTTGGCCCTCAAAAGTAAATTCGCCCTCCTTGTCATCATCGATTCGTTGCAACTCTTTTTTATTCAGACTGATATCGGAAAGTTTTAATTTTCTCAACGTAATTGAAACGTCTAACTCGTCACCTTCTTCAAGTTCAATCCAAACCTTTCTAGTGCCACTCTCACCCTCCAATTCGTGCCAGGTATCCCCCCCTTCACGATAAACGTGTTTAGCCATGATATTGACATCAAAATCTTCCATATCAGGTCCGACGGTGTTAAGCTGAATAACGCCACCAGGTCCTACATTTTCAATTCTTAATTCTTCCTTTGAATAGGGCGTAAATTTTTCATCTTTTACGTCCTTTGGTTCCTGCAAAGATTTCCACATCTTGAACATGTAAAACCCACCTACTCCAATAAGTATGATAAGAATAAACCACATTATTTAAATTATACTCCTACTGAGTTCTCCTGCAAAACGAATTGATAAACGATAACGCGTCTTGTGGCGCTACTACAAACGCTTATAAACATATAGGTGAAAGCTATTTGATGGTTTGGAGCAGCCGCGCAAGCGGTGTTGTTTTGCGCCAGAGGCCTCTGTTATTTGTTGATGCCCATTTTAGCTTTTAAGGCGGCAAGAGAATCTGATGCCGTGGGTGTCTCCCCCTTCAGAGCGCTCTCTATTTCGTTATCAATGCTCTTGTCGATTTGAGCGATCTCGCCATAAGATTCAGCCAACGCCTCTTCTTCAGCAACCTTATCTTTCATCTTTTCCAACATAGCCACCGTTCCATTGGAGTCTACTTTAGCCATTTGAGCATTAAGTTTCTTTGTAGCAACGCTGACTTTTGCTCTCGCTTTAAGAGACGCTGTTTCATTTTCCCACTTACTGATCTGCCCCTTTAAATGCTGAATGTTAGACTCCAACTTAGCAATGTGCCCTTCTTGATGTTGCGTATCTTTCAATAAAGATGTAGCTCGTTTAAAAACTTCCTCTTTTTTGTTAAGAGCTTCCATAGCCAATCGATCCGCCTCCACATTATCAAGGTTACCACTTTCGCCTTTTTTCAAAAGAAGCATGGCTTTCTTTTCGTAGTCTGAAGCTATTTCCTTTTTTTCGGCCGCTTCACGTTTTCCTCGAATCGCCAACGCTTTTACTTCGGCTAAGCTTTTCAAACTGGCTTCTAAATCTTTTTTCAAATCCCGAATACCTTGTTCGGTCATTTTAATAGGATCCTCAAAACGATCTAATGCTGAATGGGCCTCGGATTGACCCCATTTAAACATTCTTCTAAATATACTTGCCATGATAAACTCCCTTCATATTTTTACTTCGTTCGCAAATTATGACTTCGCGAATTTTATTATATCTTCTGAGTACTCCGCCATTGCAACACCCAAAGAATCAATCGAAGCCTCTAATTCGTTTAAGTCAAGATTCTCTAACTGCAGTGTATCCCTAAACAAGACCTTTTTTCCTGAATCATCTAAGACAAAAGCGCCATGAACGACCTCTCGATTCCATTGCATTAACTTTTTCAATACCGTAGGGTCATCATTCTTGAGTTCAAAAATGAGCTGCTCAAATATTAAGATGGGCGCTTCACAATCAATAACCAAATTTTTTATACCCCTAGATTCGTCCGTAATGACGACGAGTTCACTATCCGAATCTTCGACGTTTATTTCGTATCCCAACTCAAATAAGTAATTTTTTACTTTTTCCAGGTGATCTGACATTTTTTTGCCTCCAACTTAGTTCGTAGTGCTTCCGTAAAAACCTATGAGACCATACATTGTCACATTGTCTTAGTCAAAGTGTTTTTTGGATATATTATCCACCGTTAAAAGATGCTCGATCTTCGATGCTTGATTCTCAACCCTTTATCCCCTACTCTTCAAGTTTCCGTTTTTTAGCCACAGCGAATCAGCCTGTGTTTGAAGAATGTATGATGCATGGTTTATACAAAGATGGCCCTTACAATTAAAAAACTTGATCTCGATGCAATCACAAGGCAAGGCATAGAAGCTTTTCCCAACGAGTGTTGTGGATTTTTAATCGGGGAAGAAACCGAAAAAGGAAACCGATCTGTTATTCAGATTGTCCCCGCGACAAATAATCGAGAAGAGGAGGCACAACACCGACGATTTCTGATCACACCAGAAAATGTGATGAAAACTGAAAAATATGCTCGCGAAAAATCTCTAGATATTATTGGATTCTACCATTCGCACCCGAATGCCCCCGCCAGACCGTCGGATTATGACACGGAGCATGCTTGGCCATGGTATTCATATGTCATTACATCTATCATGAATAGAGAGATAAATGAAACAACATCTTGGATTCTCCAAGACGATCGATCAAAATTTAATGAAAAAGAAATTAGTGTAGAGGAATGAAGGAATTACGAAATACAAATATCGAGATCCGAAACACTCTGACCTGGATCCGTCAGTTAAACGCGGTTTTCTGCACGAACCATTTGGGCCAAAAGGAATTACAAAAAAGCCTCGACGCACCCAGCGGGTGCGCCTGCGTTTTTTTGCAACCTTTTGCCTCCAAAGCATTCGCACAGAAATCCCACGTTTAACTGACGGATCCAGGTCAGAGTTAGTTTCGTATTTTATTGAAGTTTGCGTAGAGAAAATTATTAAAAATAGTCGAGGTAAAGAATGGCCATAAACGTTTTAATCCCAACCGCGCTTAGACGCTATGCCGGGAACAAAGATAGCATTATAGTAGAAGGACAAAAAATCAGTGAAGCCCTTGAACACTTAGCTCAGGCCCTACCGGACCTAAAGCCCCATTTGTTTTCAGACGACGGAACGTTAAGAAATTTTGTTAATGTGTATGTAAATGATGAAGATATTCGATATCTTAGCAAAGAAAATACAGCCTTGCAGGATGGGGACGTGGTCACCATTGTCCCTGCTGTGGCTGGCGGAAGTAACGTTCTAGAAACCCAGGAAACAGAACTTTCAAAGGAAGAAATCGAAAGATATAGCCGACACCTTATCATTCCTAAAGTTGCTGTTCGCGGGCAAAAAAAGCTTAAACAGGCGAAGGTCCTATGTATTGGAACAGGGGGGCTGGGATCTCCAGTAGCCATGTATCTGGCCGCTGCAGGTGTTGGCCGTATTGGGTTGGTTGACTTTGATATTGTCGATTACACCAACCTGCAACGACAAATTATTCATGGCACTAAAGATGTGGGCAGATCTAAATTGGAATCGGCCAAAGAGTCGATTCAGGATATTAATCCCCATGTCCAGGTCGATCTACATCCCACCATGCTTTCCTCAGATAATGCGCTAAAGATACTTGAACCATACGATATGATAATTGACGGTACCGATAATTTTCCTACCCGTTATCTTGTTAATGATGCGTGTGTATTGCTGGGCAAACCGAACGTTTATGGAAGCATATTTCGTTTTGAAGGACAGGCCTCAGTTTTCTGGGCAGGAAAAGGGCCCTGTTACCGGTGCTTATACCCTGAACCTCCTCCTCCAGGACTTGTCCCGAGCTGTGCAGAAGGGGGCGTCTTAGGCATTCTCCCCGGCATGATTGGTGTTATCCAAGCAAATGAAGCGGTGAAACTTATCATTGGGCAAGGAGATCCCCTTATCGGCCGACTCTTATTATATGACGCACTGGGGATGAAATTTAGGGAGATGAAATTAAAAAAAGATCCTACCTGTCCGCTCTGTGGTGAAAATCCGACGGTTACAGAGCTCATCGATTATGAACATTTTTGTGGTATTGGCACCGAAGAAGATCAAATTGTTTTGGATGCAGAGGCAATCATCTCTGCACCCGATTTAAAAGAAACGTTAGATACGGATACCATATATCTTCTTGATGTTCGAGAACCTCACGAATATGAAATATGCAAATTAGAACATTCCCACCTCATTCCTTTAGGTGAAGTAGAAACTCGTGTCCATGAATTAGACCGAGATTGGAATATTGTGGCCTACTGCCGTTCGGGTCAACGCAGTGCGCGCGCCGTAAAATTTCTTCGCGAAGCCGGATTCAAAAGCGTAAAAAACCTAACCGGTGGGATTGTATCATGGGCGAACCAAGTCGACTCGACCATGCCGAAATATTAGACCGCTGAATTTATCACATAAAAGGCTTGTTTTAAAAGAGACTTTTCCTAAAGTAGCAGGCTTTCCTAAAAGCAATATTAAACTTCAATGAAGAGGGAGGAATAGAATCATGGGAAATTATGCACATCCCGAGATGTTAGTTAGCACCGACTGGGTCGCTGAACACAGAAGCGATGAGGGCATTCGCTTACTGGAAGTGGATGTAGATACCGGCGCCTATGAGGAAGGCCATATTGAAGGGTCTGCTGGCCTTGATTGGACGAGCCAACTTTGCGATCAAGTCCGTCGAGACGTTCTTAGCAAAAAAGATTTTGAAACGCTTTGTAGTAATGCGGGTATTTCCAATGATACGACCGTCGTTTTTTACGGTGACAACAACAATTGGTTTGCATGCTATGCGCTCTGGCAGTTCCGATATTATGGGCATACCGAAGACAACCTTAAAGTCATGAACGGAGGTCGATCGAAATGGTTCGCAGAAGGTCGTGCCCTGGCCAAAGAAATTCCGTCGTATCCCAGCACATCCTATAATGCACAGGAACCTGACGCAAATGTTCGCGCAATGGCCCAGGAAATTTTTCCTCACCTCGACAAGAATGATATAAACCTTGTAGACGTCCGGTCACCCGCTGAATTTAGCGGAGAAGTGATTGCCCCTCCAGGCATGAACGAAACCGCACAGCGAGGTGGGCATATTCCTAGTGCAACCAGTATTCCCTGGGCTCAAGCCGTTCAAGACGATGGATCCTTCAAATCCTATGATGAACTCAAACAGCTCTATGAAAGAAAAGGGGTCGATCTAGAAACAGATGCTATAGCTTACTGCCGTATTGGGGAACGATCTTCTCATACGTGGTTTGTCTTAAAGTATCTACTCGGCATCCAAAACGTAGAAAATTATGATGGAAGTTGGACCGAATGGGGTAACTTAGTAGGCGCCCCGATCGAGAAGACATAAAGAGTCAAAGGCCGCAGGTCTAAAGGTCAACGTTTTCTGGATTTTTATCTTTCGGCCTTAGACTTTTCGACTTTCGGCAGGGCCAAGGAGATCTTAAATGTCTAAATTTGTATCTGCGCATATAACAACCTGCATGACACGACAAGATGTAGATAAACTTGTCAAACGATTCATTCGAGAATCCGATGAGCAAATCCAAAGTATTCGCGTCTTATGCGACACCGTAGCAGGCCGCATGCTTTGCGAATGGGAAGCACCTGATCAAGACTCATTGGTTACCTGGTTATCCAAACGAAACGTCCGGATTAGAGGTAGTGATGAATGGATTATACCCGTTCAGATGGAAGCGGTTGAAGGGGACCTAAAGCTTTTGTAACGATTGGATCATCAGATTTTAGTTTGCGCCCACACACATCTTCAAAATGGGTAGACATGCTGCTTCTAACCTCGTCCACACGTGGACAATCTTTTCCAAGGATGGACTTTAAGGAAGCAACAGATTCACCTTTTAAGCCACACGGTATAATAACATTAAAACCGGCAAGATCCACATTCACATTGAAACTCATCCCATGCAACGAAACCCATTTTTTTAGTCTAAATCCAATAGCCGCCAATTTCCCGGCACGGGACCAAGCACCGTTCATGCCTTCTCTGCGAAACGCCTGTACCCCAAAATCGTTTGCGGTACGAATGGCTATTTCTTCGAGATTATAAAGGTATCCATGCGCATCCGCCTCATGACTTCCAAGTTTTATGATCGGATATATGATAAGTTGACCCGGAGCATGATATGTAATATCTCCACCCCGAGACGCTCGAATCACGTCAATGCCTTGTCTAGAAAGTTCTTCCTTTGAAACCTGTAAAAAATGTTCACGACCACGATTTCCCAACGTAATCACAGGAAGGTGCTGAAGAAATAATACGGTGTCGGGAATTTCATCAGCCACTCTAGCGGCATGTAGTTTATGCTGAATGGCCAATCCTTCTTGGTAAGCCAATGGATCGTCAAAGAAAAAAACCTGAGCGCTCATAAGAGACCTGAAATCGAAAGTCCCAAATCGGAAAGCCGGGAAATAGAAAGGATCATTTTTTCCCCGCGAACTACACATCAATCTTCAGGCAAAAGCTTGCTATATTCATCCGCATCTAGAAGTTGATCGAGATCCTTTTCGTTTTCAGGTTCTATTATAAAAAGCCACCCCTCTCTATACGGATTCGAATTGATTAATTCGGGGTGATCTTCTAATTCTTTGTTGATGGCCGTAATCGTGCCGTTTATCGGGGCATAAATATCAGAAGCCGCTTTAACCGACTCTAGAACAGCCACTTCGTTGCCAGCGGTGACCTTGTCACCGATACCGGGCAATTCGACATAGGTAATATCAGAAAGCTGTGACTGTGCAAAATCGGTTATCCCAACCGCGGCCTCCCGCTCTTCAACCCGAACCCATTCATGTGTTTTTGTATATCGTAGTTCATTTGGTACTGACATCATACTCCTCTCATCAAAGTGGAGGCGCGGACCGGATTCGAACCGGTGAATACAGGTTTTGCAGACCCGTGCCTTACCACTTGGCTACCGCGCCGTTTGTTTTTCGACCCAATATAAAAGAAATTCGTCTGATGGCTAGTAAATTTTTTCGGGGCCATGAAAAGGTCCCATTATTTATTGTCAAAAATAATGGAAATTCTACTTGCACAATTAGAAGCATATGTTATCTTTTTCAAATCATGGATCTAGATCGAATACATATTGCCATTCTTGTTATAGGAGTCTTGTTCCTTCTCGAAGCGATTTGGGCTTTAGCCGCGCCCACAAATTTCCAATCAGTTGTTGAATGGTTCACCCGTGCAAGTAAACGTTTATATTCTTGTATGGGGATTATATTTATTGCTGTTGGCCTTTTTTTCTGGGTCCTTGTTATTTTAGGGGAACCTTTTTCACATTGGGTTCTTACGATTCTTGCCTTTCTTTTGATAGCCAAAGGATTTCTTTGGTTTCGACCTCAGGCGATTAAGACGTTCGCGAATACATGCGTGCTCAAAAGATCTTCCGGGATGATTAGGCTTATATATGTTGTTGTTCTCCTTTTCGGGTGTTGCTTTGTGTGGATCGCTTTATCCACGAATTAGGGCGTTTTCTTGGTTATTCCACACTAACTTTCAAATGGTTTTGTTTTCAACTCCCTCCAAATTTCCATATTCGGGAAATTCCATACCCCTCCATAATCCAACGAATCTTATGAAGAACTCTTAACTTTGAGTTCAAGATCGCCCAGATCTACGGTCGAACAAGGACACAACTGAATGTTATATCGAATGGCGTCTCGAATTTAGTCAAGGGCGTTGCTAGAAGATAACCCTCTGCTCGACACACTAAGTTCCGAACATTCAGCACGATATTCGCCATCTTCGGAATGGAGACTAATGGTATATTTCATCATAGTTTGTCCTTTATCTTCGAAAAAAAGCATTATCAATAAGTCGTGTCGATCCGATATAGACAGCTAAAACGATCATAGCAGTACTCCCCACTTCGTGAGCGGATTGAAAAGTCTCGCCATCAACAATTTCCACATAGTCCAATTTTGCTGAAGGCACAAGTCCGACAAAATCGCTTACAGCCTGTTTTATTCCTTTTGCACTCCGCTCGTTGTCCACATAAAGACGTTTTGCTAAATCAAGTGACTGACACAAACATAACGCATCTTTTCTTTCTTGTTCTGACAAATAAACGTTTCGGGAACTTAACGCCAACCCATCAGGTTCGCGAATGATGGGGCCTTCTATAATTTTTATTGGAAAGTTTAGATTTTCAACCAACTGTTTAATGGCACAAAGTTGTTGTGCATCTTTTTGGCCAAAAACCGCTATGTCAGGGCCAACCATATTAAACAATTTTGTGACCACGGTCAGCACCCCTTGAAAAAAGTCAGGTCTTACCGCGCCTTCTAAAATCTCTGTAATACAAGTTTCGATTACATAAACCGTATGCAGGTCTTTATATACTTCGCGGGAGTCAGGGGAAAAAACGATGTCAACACCTTCTTGCTGACAAAGATTTTTGTCACGTTCAAAATCGCGAGGATACTGATCAAAATCTTCGTGAGGACCAAACTGGGTTGGATTCACATAAATACTAGCAATAACGATATCTGCATGTTGCTTAGCCAAACGAATCAGAGATAGGTGCCCTTCGTGCAGAGCACCCATGGTCGGAACCAATCCAATCCGTTGATACGCCTGCTTCAACGTATGAGAAACCTTTCTCATTTCTTCTATAGAACAGACAAGTTGCATGGTCATTTGCTATGCGTCATTCGTGCTTCGTGCTTCAGTAAAAATTACGCACAAAAATAAAATGATAAAAATAGCCGCATCGCAGCACGTATACTCATTGGTTAATGATGTTAATAGCCGTGTTCCGTTCCTGGAAAGACGCCTTCATGCACTTCTTTTTTAAAGGCCCTAAAAGCGTTGCTCATTTCTTCTCCTAGCGCCGCATACTGTTTGATAAATTTAGGTTTTAGATTTGAAAATATACCCAACATATCTTGTACGACAAGAACCTGTCCGTCGCAATGGGGACCCGCACCAATACCAATGGTGGGAATTTCTAGCATCTTCGTAATGGCTTGAGCTACCCCAACAGGCATGCCTTCTAACACAAGGGAAAAGACACCGGCATCTTCTAATGCTTGGGCATCGTCTTTTAAACGAGAGATCGAATCATCCGTTTTTCCTTGAACTTTATACCCTCCCATGGCCCGGACACTTTGAGGGGTTAATCCGATATGTCCCATGACCGGAATTCCATTCTCTACTAAGGCTGTAATCGTCTTCGAACGAAAAGCGCCCCCCTCAATTTTAACGACATCAGCCCTTGCTTCTTTCAAAAACCGGCCTGCATTGTCAATGGCCTGATCGATAGAAACTTGATAAGACAAAAATGGCATATCCCCCACTACCATGGCTTGCTTTACGCCACGAACCACCGCAGCAGTATGATGTAACATGTCTTCCAACGTTACAGGCAATGTGTCGTCGTAACCCAACACGGTCATTCCCAAAGAATCACCCACCAAAACAATATGAATCCCCACTTCATCCATGATACGTGCTGTGGAATAATCATAGGCCGTGAGGGAAACAATTTTTTCTCGCCCTTTACACGCTTTGATTTTTGTTGTAGTCCACTTGGTTTTGCTCATTTTAGCCTACCGCGTCAGGCAGCACTGCGTGCTGTCATTTAATAGTCATTTGCTCACGTCAATCGTTCTCCTGCGAAGAACGTTATTATAACCACCCATGACGTTTCGTGTAGCGGGACAACGGACTTAATGACCTTTTCGTATGTTACGTTACCAGGTCTCCTTCCACAAGACGACTTTCTCGCGAATTGGGAGCGCATCTAAAACCTCTTTGACACTGCGATCGGTGCCCGGAAGAACGAGTTCAGGCCGAGCATCCACTAAAGGTTTAACGACAAATCTTCGCTCCATCCATTGTGGATGGGGAACAATAAGACCCCCATCGTCAATACATTGATTTCCAAAATAAAGGATATCGATATCAATGGGCCTTGGCGCATACCAATCTTTCCCACGTCGCCGCCCCAGGTCGTATTCGATTTGGTGCAAAGCAGTAAGCCAGTCTTCAGCCTTTATAGAAGCGTTTACAATAAGTACGGCATTCAGAAAATCTAAGTCTTTATGTTCCGGGTTAACCCCTACCGCCTCTGTTTCATAAATTTTGGATTGTGCTAAAAGATGTGTTTTTTTCAGGTTTAAGATACACTTTTTGGCATGGCAAAGGGTCGCAAAGCGATCCCCTGTATTTGACCCTAGACTCATTCCGATTTCGGTCATGGTGTGATCTGTTGTTAGTTATTAGTTAATAGAGAGTAGTCATGCTTATTTTAATAACGTCCTTACTCAAAGAAACGCCGTTTACGCGCGGGTCGGTTTTACAGGCCCAACACATCTTTCATAGAGTAAAGACCCGGGGTTTGATGAACAATCCACCCCCCTGCTTTAAGGGCGCCCACAGCAAAGGTATCCCGGTTTGTTGCCCGATGAGAAAGCTCAACGCTTTCTCCTGTCGCCGCAAAAAGAACGGTATGGTCTCCCACAAAATCGCCCCCTCGCACCGCATGAAATCCAATCTCTTGATCGGATCGTTCATGTTCAGCAACCCTTTCTCGTCCGTGCGTAGCAACCTCCTCAAGATTCCATTTTCTTCCCTTTGCAACAGCGTCTCCTAACCCTAACGCCGTTCCGCTTGGCGCATCTCTTTTTAGACGATGATGACGCTCAATAATTTCGATATCATATTCTTTTTCGTTTAAAACTTCCGCGGCTTTCTCGGCTAAAGAAAAAAGCAAATTTATGCCTAAACTCATATTTGGAGCAATAAGCACGGGAATCTTGGATGAAGCTTCCTTGATTGTTTCTGTTTCTTCTTGTGTAAGACCCGTCGTTCCAATAACCCATGGAATTCCCCATTCAGCGATACGTTCAGCATTGCCCGCTGTACCTGTATGAAAGCTGAAGTCAATGAACACATCTGCGACTGAGGCAAGGGCAGAGAGATCGGAGGAAAGAGTAATGCCTGTTTCTCCGGTATTCGACAACCGTCCTATATCTTCGCCTAGTCCAGGAGCATCCCACAAGTCAACGGCCCCAGCCAACTCAAGACCTTCAACCCCTTTTTCTTGAAGACAACGGACTATGGCTTTACCCATGCGTCCTGCACCACCAATAATAACAACACGTTTCATGATATGAATGGTTCCCATCTTCTATATGTATAGATGAGTGTAAAAAAAGTTGCGACGGTTTATGTAACTTCCTCGCGATATAATCGCTGCCTGCATAATTTCCCTATCCTACACCCCCCACTGATTCTATTTCCATTATGAATTTTTGTTCAATAGTCGGACTGAGATGTATTCTGAAGTTTCTTTATTCTTGAGCGTTTATTTACCCACTATACCTCGGGTTCTTAACTCCAGCAAGCACATTGTAGAATGGGTCAAGGTTTAGGGCACATCTTGGCTATGCTACCAAATCCTGGCTCCCATTTCATCCCAATGAATATGGATCAAGGGAAATGAAGTCCATTTACCTAAAAAAAATAGGATTTTTCTGATTATTATTTTTTACTCTTTAACCTGAATCCGTCAGATAAAATCTGACGATTTTTCATTACCTGTTGGGCTAAAGCGGGGAGGATACCCGTATTCAAACAAACAACCCCACCCCAACAGGTATGTATATGAAACAATATAAAATAAAGACTGGCAAGGGCGAACTCAACAGCACAAGCGGAAATCATCTTTGCGGCCTACTGCTTGAGGATCATGCTCAACGGATTCTTCCCTCCAATTTTCAACCACGCCGCTCCGATGCGATCTCTGATCGGGAGATCCTCCTTACCCAGATCGGCTTACTTTGCAACGGTCGAACCGATTTCAATGATATCGACCTGTACCGGGGTGATGAGATTTTTATGAATGCCTTTGGACTTAAAAAGGGGAGTTAAAAAGGTAGCCTCTGAGCCGGTGTTCCGATGTCGTTCCGACGACCTGCCCCCAGCCAGAACCCATGTGGGGCTACGCAAACTCAACACCGAACTTCTTTCTTCGGGCCCCTTTGGCTAGGTAGATGTTGAAGGGCTTGATCTTGTTCCCGTCGATATCGATGTGAGCCCTTTAAGTCACTCAGGCTCTTCGAAAGAAGGCGTTTCCTACACCTAGAAGGGCCATGATGGTTACGCCCCGATATTTGCCTATGTGGGCACTCAAGGCCACATGCTTGAGTGCGAACTTCGACCCGGTAAACAACATTGTCAGTCGGGAACGACCGCGTTTATTGCCCGCAGCGTTGAAACGCTCCAAACCCTGGGCCTGGGTGGAAAATGTTTGCTTCGGCTTGATAGTGGCAACGCTGCGGCCGATAACTTCAACGCTTTCGGGGATCATTATTTTATCGTAAAGCGAAATCCTCGCCGCGAATGTCCTGAACAAATGCTGGCCCTTGTACGCCGAGTTGGAGACAAACAAGACAGTCGTGAAGGCAAGAACGTTTACACAGGCTTTTTCGATCATTTCCATCCCGGTGGTGACCAAAACCGCCCTTGTGTCCCGGTGGCCTTCGAAGTGATTGAACGCACCATCGATATCGATGGTCAGAAACTTCTGGTTCCTAAACTTGAGGTGAACACCTGGTGGACGGACCTCTCTTGTCGTGCCAAGACGGTGCTAGATCTCTATCATGGACATGGCCCCAGCGAGCAATACCACAGTGAACTCAAAAGCGATCTTGATGTTGAGCGATTGCCTTCGGGGAGACTCTGTGCCAATAAGATTATTCTGTTATGCGCCATGGTGGCCTTCAACCTATTGCGCGGTCTTGGCCAAGAGGTCATCAAACGGGCTGGGCTTGCCCCGCAGAAAATCAACATCCCGCGCTGGCGAATCAAAACGGTTCTCAAAAATATCGTTTATTGCGCGGTTCGATTGGTCCGCCACGCCGGACGAATTGAACTTCACTTTGGCAAGCGTTGTCGCTGGTTTGAAGTGATACAAGATATTGCCCATTCCTTCGCATAGCCTTCCGTGCACCTTTAACAATACTCTAAGGCGACTGCCCAAGGAGGCCTACGCCCCAAAATGGCCAAATCAGAGTGAATCTGACCTGTACGCTCAAAAAATTCATCAGGGTAATACTTGCCGGTCCCAATCCGCCCAAAAGCGAGCATCTCAAGGAAAAAATTTTCAACTTTTGAGCCCCAAAACGCCTTCCGAAGCGATAGCTGACGAATTCAGGTTTTAATTATATATGCTAATTCTTCTATTGTTTTTTTTGAATGCCTCAAAATCTGCAACCTATATTTATTGTCGTTATACCGCCAAATTTGAGGGATAACGCCCGCCGTGAACTTCCTGGTCAATAACCTCTCTGACTTAAACCGAAACGGCTATTCTCAGTAAGCCGAATTTGTTCGGCTAATAGTGGTATCGCGCTTGAGCAATGAGTACCTGGCTGTTCTCAATGGAGTATACCAATCTGTGTTCATCTGTAATACGTCGAGACCAGAAACTAGCCAAATCATACTTCAGCGGTTCAGGTTTTCCGACGCCCTGAAACGGTTCTCGTTCAATCTCCTTGATGAGTCGAATAATGCGTTTGGCAATTTTTCGGTCGTGATTGATCCAGTACGTGAAGTCATCCCGCCCTTGATCAGCGAAGACAATCTTCATTATAATTCTGGAAGTTCGTGTTCACTGCCTTTGCCAGAGCGTAGCTGATCAACCGCTTTACGCAAACGCCTTGCGTTCTTTGGGCTTCGCAGGAGATATGCCGTTTCCTCCATGGAAACGTAGTCCTCCAAGGACATCATCACAACGGCCTGATCTCGCCTTCGGGTGACAACAATGGGGTCATGATCATCACAAACACGTTGCATAGTCGTCGCTAAGCTCTCACGAGCTGCTGTGTAGGTTATTGTTTTCATATGGACACTATCCTGTACATAATCGTGTAGTGCAAGTTCTTTCTTTCTGTAGAACGATATTTCTGAGGGTCGGCGCGTTAGCGGTGTGCCCAGCATGATGTTCAGCTAAGGAATCGCGCATAAATAAATTGAACAGAGTACCATTAATCACAATGGTATTCTATGCGACATTGCGTGAATGTTTGACGCGAAAAACGCGTTTAACTGCCGGATCTAGGTTTATGCGCTTGGCGCAGTTGGTCCAAGGACGTGATCTGCTCGAAGAGTCCCTGCTTCGGGCTTTGGTTATTGCGGCAACCTCGCCCTCAATATCTGGCCTACCAGAGATTCGCACCAAGCTTAAGCAGCAGGTTTGATTACACCTTATTGGCCACAACAAGCCTGTGTCCCATCTATGGGCAACTCTGTCGTGGTTTCTTTGGACACCTTTTCTCTACATATTCCCTCCTGTCTAGGCTATGGCTGGACTTCCACCAGCTAGCTAATCATCATGCTGGGCACACCGCGTGGTATTAACCGTTGTCCTCAATCGTCTTGTTCTCTTTTAGTTTGTGCTTTGAGGCTGTCACACAAACGTTTATTCTTGGCTGAAACTCGACGCAATTCATCGGGTGTGAGATTTCCATTTTCTGCAAGTTCCATAATTTCGAGATGATAGTGAAGGTACGTAACTAACGGAGGGAACCCACCCAAATTATTGGTTTTCAAAGCCAGATCGAGATGTTGTCGATAATCCTCAAGTGCAAGCTCTGTCACCATTCGCATTCGGTCACGCTTATTTTGTGAGCGTGTTTGTACGACGATTGTGATTATCGAGACCGCCCCACCGATTAAAGCACCAATTAAACCCGACAATAACGGTACGAATACTTTTGCTTCCCACATTTAAATTTAAGTTCCTAATTTTTGATTGTTAAGAGAACGCCCGCCTTGAATTTCCGCGTGATGTCTTATTCTTAAGCAAGAACGTTAGACGCGATAAATTCGACGACATTGTTAGGCCTTATATCTATACGTTCTGTTTGCCAGCATTTCTGCTAGTGAGTCTTCAGAGTCATAAAGTGAATAAGCATTAATGTTCATTGCGTCTAGGTCAGCTAGAGCGCTTCACGATTGAGGTGTCGCGATGTAGCACGAAGAAAACCAGCCGATGAGAATTGTAATATCAAATGCCCAAAAGAAGATATTGTAAAACAGGAGTGTTCCATGCCGAAATCTTCTAGATTTGAAAACTCGACAGAAGACAAAAAAAGGAGAAAGACATGGAACAAATCAAGAGTAGTATTCATCCCCGAAAAGGCAAGCATTTGACACAGAAAGAACGGATCGTGATTGAAACAATGCTCAAAAACCGAGGACGTCCTTTAGAGATAGCCAGCTATCTGAGAAGGCATCGTCGAACCATAGAGCGCGAAATCAAACGTGGGGAGGTAGAGCATTTCGATACAGAGCTGCGAAAGAAGAAAGCATACAGCAGTGATCGAGCCCAGGAATTTCATGATCTAAATGCGACGGCCAAGGGACCTGAGCTTAAGCTTGGAAAGCATCATGAAACGGCTGTGTTTATCAGCGAGCACATTCTTGTTCACAAACGCTCACCCGATGTGGTTGCTCCTTTGCTTAAACAAGAGCAGAGACCTGCAGCGGTGAGTACAAAAACGCTGTATACCTATATTGACCAAGGTCTCATCCCGGGGGTGAGCAACGAGTCCCTATGGGAAAAACGAAAACGGATAAAACGAAAAAGACGTGCTATTAAGCGGGTTAAAAAGCAACATGCCCGAAGGACCAGTATCGAAAAACGACCTAAGACCGTAGAAAAACGCGAGGAATCTGGGCACTGGGAATTGGATTTGATCGTCGGCGGAAAAGGAACTTCAAAACCGGTTTTAATGACGTTAGTAGAAAGAAAGACCCGAATGCTAAGGGTGAGAAAACTTTCGGATAAAACACAGGCATCGGTTCTGCAGGCCCTCAAAGCGATCGAAAGATCGATGGGAGTTGGCCCATTCAGATCGATGTTCAAGTCGATTACAGCCGATAACGGGAGCGAGTTTCTCGACGTGGAGCAGATGGAACGTTCCGGATTTAGCAAAAAGAGACGTGTTAAACTCTATTATGCTCACCCGTATTCTTCCTGGGAACGAGGCTCCAACGAAAATGCCAACCGTATGGTTCGTCGTTTCGTCGCCAAAGGAGACAACATCGGAAAATATACCATCGACCGTATTGGTGAGATTGAAAAATGGATTAACAACTATCCTCGCAAGATCCTAGAATACAAACCCGCACAGGAGTGTTTCGATTTGGAGATCGCCGCATGAACAGAAGCTCTCAGGTCCATTTTTTGCGGCATTTAATTTTACAATCCACCGTCGGGAGAAACCTCTTCGAACGCTTGTGTGATCGCTTCAGATAGTTCCTGCTGACTGCGGGCTGCAAGGCTGCCCAACCGATTCTTTATCTTGCCCCATATTTTTTCAATGGGGTTGGAATCGGGGCTGTAGGGTGGAAGGAATCTTACATGGGCCCCACATGACTCAATGAGTTCAATGACCTTGGGATTGTGATGGACGCGAAGATTGTCCATGATGACGATGTCTTCAGGTGAAAGAGTCGGGAGAAGAACCCGGCGAATATATTCTCCAAAAACAGCCGTGTCTGTCGCCCCCTCTCCCTCTCCCTCCATGGCCGCTGTTGTTCCGTCCAGGCGGACCGAAGAAATCAAGGTGGTGGTACACCAATGTCCATGAGACGTTTTGGCAAAAAGCCTGTTCCCGCCCAACGCCCGGCCCCGCAGACGAGTCATATTCGTTTTCGCCCCGGATTCATCAATAAAGACAAGGCGACTTGGATCAAGTTTGGCCACCTCTTGGATCCACTGCTTTCTCAAGAGATTTACATCCGCCCGGTCCTGCTCGCTGGCATGAAGCGTTTCTTTTATATCGGGAGCCCAACCGATTCAACGCCCGCTGTACGGCCATGATCGACCCTTTCACGCCGCTCATGTTCTTGAGTTCTTCAAGCGTTGCCGGGATGTTTGCCCACCAGTTGAGCCAACGCCTTGAGCTGCTTTCCGCTGTAGAGGGCCTGACGATGCCCACGCGATCGGGGAGCGGTCTGTCCGGTTTCGTTGAAACGAGAGAGCCCACGCTGAAACGTTCTAAGATCTACACGATAAGAAGATGCGATATCGGCCTGGGAACCTTTGCCCATTTTGTAGGCATCTATCGCACGCCGCCGGATTTCTGCTGTTGCTATACTCGTGTCATGGAGTATAGATCTTCTAGAGAGGCATTTTAATCGTTAAATGCTCTAGTGCTTCCTCTCTAATGGATGATAGCAATCAATACGTATTTAGTGAGTTCGTCTTGACCATCATCAGAGGCTGAAAAGGCATCGTCATGGTTTGAATAATACCATTCACTTAAACTTTTTTTTACAGAAAGTATATTCAGCTTGTTGTAGATAGTGACGTTTGTGTGTTCTAATTGTTGGTTAGCATGAAACGATTGTAGACTTTTCAGAATTTCCGCTCTTTCCATTTCTAGAATATTCTTGATACATATACCTGGATCCGTCAGTTAAACGTGGGATTTCTGTGCGAATGCTTTGGAGGCAAAAGGTTGCAAAAAAACGCAGACGCACCCGCTGGGTGCGTCGAGGCTTTTTTGTAATTCCTTTTGGCCCAAATGGTTCGTGCAGAAAACTGCGTTTAACTGACGGATCTAGGTAAACGTCATATTTTTAGCTCTTATGCTAAAAGGTGTGAAATCTCTCAATCAAAAAAACATCTTTATTCCTTAGATCTTTAACGTACAGATGATGTAATGGCCCAGTGGTTATTTTGAAGTTTTGGAAGAATCCGGAGCTACAGCAAAACTCCTTCGTTTCTATGCCTATGGGGTTCGACAGTTTTTTAATCATGAACGTGGAAACCGCAGATGCCGGGATGTAGATGTGGACTTAAACGATATCACTCATTATACTATATTAGCTTATACCTTTAATGCCAAAGTCCGTTATAGCTTCCTTCAGCACAGCTTTCTTTTCACGACCCATTTCACAAAGAGGTAAACGGTAAATCTCCTCAATTTTACCCACCATCGCTAACGCCGCCTTTACAGGAACAGGATTCGTTTCAATAAAAAGATCTGTAAATAAACGATACAGCTGTGCATGTGATCTTTGGGCCTGTTCCCAACGTCCTTTCAATGCATGGTGAACCATATCTGTTACCTCTTGTGGTGCTATATTAGAGACGACACTAATAACGCCCACACTCCCAACAACCATCATGGGGAGTGTCAAGGCATCGTCCCCTGAAAGAACCGTCAGATCGCAGGCCTGAACATATTGGCTAACTCGGTCGACATCTCCGGCTGCTTCTTTAATCGCTACAATATTTGGATCTTGCGCCAATTCCACTACTAGATCCAACGAAAGTTCACGGCCCGTCCGTCCAGGTATGTTATAGAGAACAACGGGAAGACCGATTTCCGCTACGGTTCTAAAATGTTGTATAAGTCCCTCTCGGCTCGGTTTATTATAATAAGGGGTGATTTGTAAGGTTCCATGGGCACCTACTTCTTTTGCGTGTTGAGTTAACTCAACCGCTTCAGCTGTTGAGTTGCCTCCTGTTCCCGCTATAATCTTTAGATGGCCCTTTGAAAATTCGACCACCCTTTCAATCACCTTTTTATGTTCGTCAAACTCAAGCGTGGGCGATTCACCCGTAGTCCCAACGGGAACTAGTCCGTCCACGTGACCCGCAATCTGAGACTCGACAAGCTGTTGAAGCGTGTCGTAATCAACGTTGCCTGCTGTATTAAAAGGTGTAACTAATGCTGTATATACGCCTGTAAACATAATCTGTCCTCTCGTTTAAACATTCCAATGTATGGACCTGTTTTTATAGGTGTTTCCCAAAGATGCAGACTCAACTTACAAGTGCAAAACCGAAGCTGTCCATCATTTCTTTGGGCGTTCTATATTCTAAGCATTTTCTCGGTCTATTATTCAGTAACTCCACAGCCCATCTCAACTGAGCGGAGCTGTGGGCAGCAAAGTCGGTTTTCTTCGGGAAAAACTGGCGAAGCAAACCATTCGTATTTTCGTTGGTCCCTCTTTGCCAAGGGTTTCTCCCTTCAGCAAAGAAAATGGGGGTTGCTATTTTTTTCTGTAGTTTAGCATGGCTGGCAAACTCCATGCCATTATCTACAGTCACCGTTTTACAGGGGAGCCCTGAATCAGCGAACTGAGGTACGGAACGGTTGACCGATTCGGCATTGCATCGAGGTAAAAGATCGGCGATGAGATATCGAGTCGCTCGATCTACTAGAGTGACTACACAGGCCTCTTTTCTCGTTTGGCCCTGAATAGTGTCACCTTCCCAATGGCCTGCCACCTTGCGACTTTCACCCTCTTCGGGGCGTTGGTCAATCATCGTTTGGTTGTGTATACGTGAATGGCTTTTCCGAGTCGCTCGTTTTTTCTTTCCGGGGCCACGCAGGTATTTTCGGTAGCCAGCCCCTCTTGGACTGTACAAGTAGCGGTAGATCGTCATTCGACTGATGGGAGGGTCACCTTCTAGCTTTCTTCGACCTTCAATCTGTTCTGGAGACCAATACTTCGCCAGGAGAGTCTCCACTTGTTCTTTGCTAGCTCCCATCACTTTTTGAGGCTTTCGAGCTAGCTGTAATCGGCTTTGAGCCAGGCCATTTGCGGGTCTTGGGTAATAGCGGCCACGGACTCGATTACGGCGAAATTCGCGCCAAATAGTCGAGGGGGATCGGCCCAGGTGACGGCCAATTTGAGATAAGCTATATTTTTCTTTTAGCATCTGGGCTATCACTTCTCGTTCATAACGGTTTAAATGTTCGTAGGTTCGTGGCATTCTATGTTCTCCTTTGGGGAGGGTCAGATACCCAAAGAATGAACTATGCTGCGGACCTTTGCACTTGTATTGTTACTCTACCAATGGAACTTTTTTCTGCGCCGATTTCCTAGCCGTGGACGTTTTACATCCATTCCGGGAGCGTTTCGCCCTTTACCAAATCTTCCCGCGTTTGACGTTTCCGCACACACTCGCTTTGCGTGCCATTTACCATTACTTCAGCGGCATGCGGCCGACTGTTATAGTTAGAAGCCATGACAAAACCATAGGCGCCCGCACTCATAATCGCTACGAGATCACCTTGACACACATCAGGTAACTCTCGATCCACGGCAAAAAAGTCGCCGGATTCACATATCGGCCCCACAAGGTCACCAAATACCATTTCTGGACTCTGTTGAACAGGAAGCACTTCGTGGTAGGCCTCGTACAATGAAGGCCGAATCAGATCATTCATGGCGGCATCGGCCACTATAAATTTTTTGAATGCGTTTTGTTTTACATATTCTATGCGCGTAACGAGGATCCCTCCGTTTCCTGTCAAAAACCGTCCTGGTTCTATGCCAACGGTTAATCCCAATTTTTTGAGAGGAGGCACAACCGCTTCAGCAAATTCTGTGGGTGTCGGCGCATTTTGATTTGACCTGTAATTAATACCTAGCCCCCCACCTATATCAATATGTTTAAAGGAAGGATAACGGGTTTTGAGAGTATCGCATAATGGACGGACCTTTTCGAGTGCTTCGACGTAGGGAGCCGTTGTCATAAGGGGCGACCCTAAATGCATATGAACCCCAGTGATCTCCAATCCGGGCAGGGAAGCCGCATGCTCATACGCTTTCACAGCCCGCTCAAGATCAACGCCAAACTTATTCTCTTTTTTCCCCGTACTGGTGTATTTATGTGTTTTAGGATCGACATCCGGATTGACCCGAATGGCGATACGCCCGATTTTCCCTAAACGCTGCGCACTAGCGGAGATTCGTTCTAATTCAGGTTCTGACTCAACCGTAAAATAGAGAATATCTTCCTGAAGCGCATATTCAATTTCCGCGACTGATTTTCCGACACCGGCAAATACAATTTTTGATGCATCGACACCCGCGCGACGTGCTCGATAAAGCTCACCACCCGACACAACATCGGCGCCGGCCCCTTGTTGGGCAAACGCTTGGATAACCGCCATATTTGTATTGGCTTTTACCGCATAGAAAATAAAAGGATTGATGGCAGCCATGGCCTCAGACAGCGCCCGATACTGGTCTACGAGATGTGTATGGCTATATATGTATAGAGGAGTGCCATGTGTCTCAACTAAGACACGAACCGGTATTTGTTCAGCGTGTAACTCTTTGTTCTTGTAGGAAAAAGCATTCATAATACCGATGTGCGTTTTGATCGCGCCTCTCTTAATCTTTGACAATAAGGTGGGCTACATATGTAAGGCTCGGTCATCTACAGCAAGAGCCGCTTCGTGGATCGCTTCAGAAATTGTGGGATGTGCATGAACAATACGCGCGATATCCTCTGCGCTCGCCTTATATTCCATCGCGAAAACCCCTTCAGTAATGAGTTCCGACGCGAAAGGACCAAATATATGTACGCCCAAAATTTCATCGGTGTGAACCTCAGAAATGACTTTAACAAGTCCGGTCTGTTCCTCCATGGCTAATGCACGACCATTTGCTTTTAACGGAAAAACCCCAACTCGATATTCCTTGGCAGCGGCTTTGAGTTCCTTCTCTGTTTTTCCGACCCATGCAATCTCAGGCCAGGTATAAACAACCCAAGGGATTGTTTCATAGTTAATCTGTGCTTTATGTCCAGCAATGCGTTCGGCAACCATCGTGCCTTCTTCAGACCCTTTATGGGCAAGCATAGGACCTCGTACAACATCTCCTACGGCATAAATGTTGGGTATACTGGTAGAACAATATTCATCTACATGAATGTATCCACTTTCATCCATATAGAGATCCACTTCATCCGCTATAAGCCCTTCCGTATTTGGTTTACGGCCTACCGCCACAACCAAACGATCTACGGTTAGGGTGTGGCTTCCTTCTTTGTCTTCGTATTCTATGGTTAAATCTTTTTTGTTTTCCTCTACGGAACGGACTAATGCTCCCAATTTTATATCAAGTCCCTGTTTTTTAAATGTTCTTAAAGATTCTCGAGAAATTTGTTCATCGACAAAGAAAAGGAAATCTTCCATGGCTTCAAGAATCGTCACTTCAGACCCTAAACGACTCCACACAGACCCCATTTCAAGTCCAATGACCCCACCTCCGACAATGCCCAAGCGGTTGGGAACTTCTCGGAATTCTAAAGCGCCTGTTGAGTCAACGATCATGTTGCGATCAATCGGAATCGTGGGAAGAGGTCGGGGTACGGAACCGGTGGCAATAATGATGTGATCTGCTTCCACGATCATCGGCCCATGACTTTCATGACGAGATTGGATCTTTACTTGTTTATTGGATATTAATCTCCCGTGTCCTTTGAGCCACGTGACTTCATTTTTTTTAAAGAGCATTTCTATGCCCTGTGTAAGTTTTTGGACAATGCCGTCTTTACGTTTAACCATAGCATCGAGTTCGAGCGTACACTCTTTTATATGGATGCCATGGGCGCTAAGATCGTGTTGGGCTTGGTAATAATGTTCAGAAGAATCCAATAAGGCCTTGGAGGGGATACACCCAACATTTAGGCAGGTTCCACCTAACACAGGTTTATTTTCTTTATTGATCCATTGTTCTATGCAAGCGGTTTTTAGGCCCAACTGAGCAGCACGTATAGCCGCGACATAACCTGCAGGTCCTGCGCCGATGACAACAACATCAAATTTACTCATGTGTTTTATCCTTCTTAAATGTTCAAAAGCATTCTAGACGGGTCTTCTAGCCGTTCTTTTATCATGACTAAGAAGGACACTGCTTCACGTCCATCGACAAGGCGATGATCATAAGATAAGGCAAGATACATGATAGGTCGAATCACCACTTCCCCATTTTCCGCTACAGGTCGTTCCTCAATTTTATGCATGCCAAGGATACCGCTTTGTGGAGGATTTAATATGGGGGTAGAAAGAAATGATCCAAATATGCCACCGTTTGTTATAGTAAATGTACCCCCCGTTAATTCTTCAATAGTGAGTTGTCCTTCCTTCGCACGATGTCCAAATGTTTTTATATGCTGTTCGATTTCAGCATAGGTCAATTGATCTACGTTTCGAAGAACAGGAACAACGAGTCCCCGAGGCGGACTGACCGCTATACCAATATCATAATAACCGTGATATACAATATCTTGGCCATCGATAGAGGCATTGATAACAGGAAACTGTTTTAGGGCTTCTACTGTCGCTTTGACAAAAAACGACATGAAACCCAGTTTGACCCCATGTGCTTTTTCGAAGACATCTCGGTATCGTTTTCTTAGCTCGATGACAGGTTGCATATTGACTTCGTTAAACGTTGTTAATAACGCCGCCGTTTGTTGGACCTGTACAAGGCGTTCTGCCACACGAGCACGTAAGCGGGTCATGGGCAAGCGTTTGTCAGGTCGATCTCCTGGTATATCAAAAGGCATGATGGTGTGTACGCTAGGTTCAGGAGGCTGTGGAGACAATGAGCTTTGGGGTACAGGAGACATGGAAGAAGATGATGCGATATGGCCTGTGATATCCGCTTTGGTAATGCGTCCATCTTTTCCCGTCCCTTCGATGGAGGACAGGTCTAGGCCATGTTCTTCAGCAAGTTTTTTAGCGGCTGGACTTAAGGTCTCCGGCTTTTCGCGCGAGTCATTTTGAGGAAATTTTTCTTCAATGGATTTCGGTGATATTTTTTCTGGAATAGGCGCTATTTCTGCTTTTGACTTCACGTGACTATCCTTTTTCGAAATAGCCTCCCCCTGAGGGTCTATCATACCCAAGACCTCTCCTTGGACGAGCGTGTCCCCCTGTTTTTTGTTGATTTTTGTGAGAATACCCGCTTCTTGAGCCGCAACTTCAAGCACGACTTTATCCGTTTCTATGTCAGCTATCTTTTCGTCGCGCTCAACAGGTTCTCCTTCATTTTTGTACCATGTCATCAGGGTCGCCTCTTCTACGGACTCGGGAAGACTATTCAATTTTACTTCGATAGACATCTTTTGGTTTGGCCTCCTTATTTTGAAACTTGAAGGGTTGTTGTACGTTGAGGTTGATAAACAATAACGGGGCATGGCGCTGTCCATTTCGTATTGAGAGCCGCTTTTACCAACCGCTGTTGCCTTTCTATGTGTTTGTTATGGCTACCTCCCGCAGGCGCTGCGCTTGATAACCTTCCGGCATAACTCAAGGATTGATCAGAACGTATACGTGCGCGGATATGATGTTGGATCGAATACCAGGCCCCTTGATTCATAGGTTCTTCTTGGGTCCAGACAATCTCATGTGCATTCGGGTAACATCTGAGTTCACTGGTCAAAGCATCTGAAGGAAAGGGATAGAGTTGTTCTACTCGAACAATGGCCACATCCTTTTGCTGGTTCTTCCTGCGCGCCTCCAATAACTCATAATAGACTTTTCCTGAACACAAAATAATCCGTTCGACCTCCTTGGCATCCAGGGCGTCGACTTCGCCAAGTACCGTGTGAAATCCACCGACGGTTAAGTCTTCCAACGATGAAAAAGACAGTTTGCGCCGTAACATACTTTTAGGACTCATAATCACCAGCGGTTTCCGGTAAGGACGCAGCATCTGTCGTCTTAATAGGTGAAAGTGTTGAGCAGGACTTGTCGGCATGCATACTTGAATATTTTCTGTCGCACACAGTTGCATAAAACGTTCAAGACGCGCGGATGAATGCTCGGGTCCTTGTCCTTCCCATCCGTGAGGTAATAGTAAGGTCAAGCCGCATAAGCGACCCCATTTTGCTTCGGAAGAACTGATAAATTGATCAATGACAACTTGCGCTACATTTGCAAAGTCTCCGTATTGAGCCTCCCAAATAGACAGGGTTTTCGGGTCGGTAAAGCTGTATCCATATTCAAATCCCAGCACCGCCTCCTCCGATAAAATAGAATCAATGATTTTAAAACGCGGTTGGTCATCATAAAGGTATTGGAGAGGAACATACCGTTCTCCATTACGTTGATTATGGAGCACGGCATGACGATGAAAGAACGTACCACGCCCACTATCTTGACCACTTAAACGGACTGGATATCCTTCTTTGATCAAACTTGCGTATGCCAACATTTCGGCACATCCCCAGTCAACCGGTAAAGCGCCGGCTGTCATTTTTTTGCGATCTTGCAGCACTTTGGAAACACGCGGATGAAGTTCAAAATCCTCCGGAATACTCGTAATACGATCGCCAAGCTGTTTGAGATCAGACGCTGAAACCACGGTAACAGCTTGATCTGCCCATTTTCCTTCTAAATATCTACGCCAATCTACAATATAAGGATAGCGACGTTTTGACTTCTTAAACTTATTGACTCGTTGACCTGAATCCAAGGCCGCCCGGTAATCTTCAACCGTTTTATCTACTTGTTTCTCTGTAAGCACTTTTTCTTTAATCAACTGATTGGCATACAACTTTTGAACGCCAGGATGTTGACGAATCTTTTTGTACATGACAGGTTGGGTAGCTACAGGTTCGTCAGCTTCGTTATGTCCATGTTCGCGGTAACAAACAAGATCGATAATAACGTCCCGTTTAAAGGTCATTCGAAAATCAAGCGCCATTTGAGCTACATAAGCAACGGCTTCTGGGTCATCTCCATTCACGTGAAAAATCGGGGCCTGAACCACTTTCCCAATATCTGTACAATAGAATGTTGAACGAGCGTCTGATGGATCGCTCGTGGTAAACCCAATACGATTATTCACCACAATATGGATGGTTCCTCCGGTAGTAAATCCACGGGTTTGGGCTAAGCTAAACGTTTCATAGACGACACCTTGCCCAGCGATAGAGGCATCGCCATGAATTAAAACGGCCATGACTTTGCTGCGTTCATCGTCATGTCTACGATCTTGTCTTGCACGCACAGAACCCTCTACAACAGGATCAATAATTTCTAAATGAGAAGGATTGAACGCGAGCGCTAAATGCATATATCCATGTGACGTTTCGATATCTGCTGAAAACCCTTGGTGATATTTAACATCACCCGTGTTGACATCATTAAGTTCGTCGGCATTCTTTCCTTCAAAATCAAGGAACAATTCGCGCGGCAGTTTTCCCATAATATTGACCAATACATTCAACCGTCCGCGATGAGCCATTCCGATTACGACTTCTTTAACGACCCGCGATCCTCCGTGATCAATCAATGTGCTCAACAACGGAATCAAACTTTCACCCCCTTCAAGGGAGAAACGTTTTTGACCTGCATATTTCGTGTGTAAATACCGCTCTAATCCTTCCGCAGCAGTCAGTCGTTCTAATAGCTGACGTTTTTCACCTGCATTAAAATGAGGTTGGGCCCTTGTTGTTTCAAGCCGCTCTTGAATCCACTGTTTTTGGGACGAATCATGAATATGCATATATTCGGTGCCAATATGGCTTTCGTAGCTCTGGCTAAGAATTTCAAGGATTTCCCGTAAAGAAGCTTCTTTAGGGCCGGCCAATGTCTCGGTTGCAAAGAGGGTATCTAAATCTGCTTCAGTTAATCCCCCCAAAAAAGGATCCAAATCGGGAGGCAATGTTTTTTCGCGCAAGGCTATCGGATCGAGATCAGCTTTTAAATGCCCCATCAATCGACAGGACTGAATCAATTGTAGAACAGCCGCTTGCTTTTCAGAAGTCCCTGTTTGTGACCCTCGTTCAGGTCCTCTTGACGGACGAAAAGGTCTTTTTGCATGCTCAATAAGCGTTCGCCGGATTTCTGAATGAAACGTAACGGGAGGTGCAGAAACATCTGTTTTAAATCGATCAAATTCATGTTTCCACTCGGGAGCCACAGAGTATGGATCGGAAAGATACTGCTCGTAGAGACCCTCAATAAATGGAGCACTTCCCGCATATAAATAAGAGCTATTAACGGTTTCCTCTAGTTTACTCATAATGAATTATTTTCTAATGAAGGTTGTTTCTAGGTATAGATGATCTTTTAATCAATAACAAATAACTTAAACACGCTAGGTTGCCTCAAATTCTTTCATGAAATGGGTCAGCGTTTCAACCCCTTCCAACGGAAATGCATTATAAATGGATGCACGGACCCCTCCAACAGAACGGTGTCCTTTGAGCCCTTTTAAGTCATGTTGACTCGCTTCCTGTACAAACGTTTGTTCTAGATCTTCAGTAGAAAGGTTAAACGTCACATTCATATCTGAACGATAGTCCTTCAAAGCGGTTCCTTCAAAAAAAGACGATTTATCAATGGCCCTATAAAGGCGAAGGGCTTTATCTTCGTTTCGTTTTTGGACCTCCTCTAAACCGCCCTGTTTTAATAACCAACGCGTAACGAGTGTCACCAAATAGATACTGAAACAAGGAGGCGTATTATAAAGCGAATTGTTGTCAATATGTGTCTTGTAGCGAAAGATCTCCGGAACCTCATCACCTACACGCCTTGCGAGGTCTTTACGAATGATAACCAATGTGACCCCTGCTGGACCTAAATTTTTTTGGGCGCCGGCATAAATAAGCCCAAACGATGTAACGTCGATCGGCTTTGATAAAATATCTGACGACATATCTGCCACTAACGGCACGCTTGGTTCCGGAAAATATTTCCACTGTGCGCCTGAGATGGTTTCATTCGACGTAATATGCAAATAGGTCGCTTGCGGGGTAAGATTCAGTTCTGAAATCTCTGGAACACGTGCGGGACGGTCTTTAGACGTGTCAGCACAAACGTTTACACGACCGATAGATTGAGCGCCATGAATAGCTTTAGAGGCCCAAGCTCCGGAATTCGTATAGTCAGCAACGCGTCTATCTCCGAGCAGGTTCATCGGGACCATCGAGAATTGAGTGGTTGCTCCACCTTGAAGAAAAAGCACCGCATAATCATCTGGCACATCTAAAAGTTGAGTTATATTTGCGATGCCCTCTTCATGTATAGCACTATATTCCTTGCCCCGATGGCTGGATTCAAGAATAGACATGCCTGAATCTTTATAACTCAATAGATGCTCTTGTGCCTCTTCTAATACTTCTTGAGGCAAGACAGCTGGACCAGCACTAAAATTGTAAACACGTTTCATCATTTATACCTTTACTCATCCCAATATGTAACCCGAACCGCTTTCTGACGAACTTTTTTCTCTATTTTCTTTCGCACCCACCCTTTAACCACCGTGCGTACAGCCGGGATCAAAAGAAGAAACCCTCCAACATCGGTTATCAGGCCCGGTGTAAGAAGGACCGCTCCAGCTACAAGGATCATCAACCCATCTAACAAATAAGGCGCCGGGATCTGTCCTTTAGACAAATCATTCCGTATATGAAACAAAATTTTTAACCCCTCATACCGTGCCAAAGCCGCTCCTAAAACACCGGTCAAAATAACAACGGCCATGGTAAAAGCAAGCCCTAGATGTCTTCCCAGCTCTAATAGGAGCGTTAACTCCAAAAGAGGCAGACCTATAAAAAGAAGAGCTAAAATCGAAAAAATCATGCGGCGGAGTATATGAATTTCAAAAAATAAAATCAAGACCTACATCTGCGTCTTGGACAACCAGGAAAAATACTAGCTTTAAAATCCAACTAGACAAAAACGTGAAATGAGGTAGGATTCTTCATCGTTTTACATAGCTTTTAAAATAAATTATGGTGGGGTACCGAAGTGGTCAACCGGGGCAGACTGTAAATCTGTTGTCTTCGACTTCGTAGGTTCGAATCCTACCCCCACCACCATCTTTTCAGCGGGATTACAGGGTAAAACAAATGTACAATAATTTTTGATAAAAGATTCCTGGGAAACACAGTGAAAATAATTTTACCAACCTCATTCTTGTTTTTATTCGGATGTTCTTCCGAACAGGAAAACTTTCAAGAACAACTTGCCAAAAAAAATAGTACGATTAACAAATTAAAACAGGCTTTATCCAAACAAGAAGAAAAACATAGTCGTCAAACGGAGGTTCTTAAAGAAGATTTAAAGAGAAACCAAGAAGAGCATAAAGCCAGTATTAAAGACTATGCACAACGATTTGAACTCAAAGTGCAACGCATTACTATGCTTGAAGATATGCTCCAAAAAGAGAAAGCGTATTCACGAAAACTGCAGAAACAGTACACTCAAAAACAAACACCCGCATACATTTCTTCTACCCCTCCTCACCCCCACCCCTTTCCAATACGTATTTAATATTGTCGGCAAAAAGAAAGTCACAGGAACACATGTAAGACATCGACCTGTTGAAACCGATGAAACATATCGCGATGAATATGGGAATATTAAAACAATAACAAAATGGGAAAAAGAAACCGTAAACCAGTATGCGTATGAAGCTAGCTTTTCAGCAGAGAATTTAGAGAAAACCCCTATAAATATTTATGCGCGTGCCGGACAATCCACACATAACATTACCTTGGCGGCTCAGCAGACCATAACCAACATTTCACTCAACACAGCAAAAGGCAGCGGTTTATGGATCATCGCTGGCGGGCAAACCAAAAGCTACCCGATTCCGTATTAAACAAGGTCAACCCGAAGATGAGCCGGAGGGATGGAGCAGCAGAGAGAAGACTGTTTGGGTCTCAGGTCAGATGATAAAACAAAAACTCCAACAGCTTATTTCACAACCAGCACCATACACATTTACGCGCTCAATTTTTATCCGGTTAATGGGATTAGTTTTTCTTGTCGCGCACCTGTCTCTCTGGGTTCAGATAGATGCGCTGATTGGCAGTGAAGGCATATTGCCCATTAAACACTACCTCGAGTCCATTGCTCAGCAACTAGAAGGCTCTGACCGTTTTTAGAAAGTCCCCACCTTGTGCTGGATGAATACAGATGATTCCTTTCTCCATTTCTTATGTGCGACCGGAGTTATCTTTTCTTGTTTAGTAATCATCGGAGTTCTTCCCGCACTCTCACTCTTCTTTCTTTGGGTAATCTACCTTTCTTTAACCGTGGCAGGGCAACTATTCATGGGATATCAGTGGCAGAATCTATTGCTAGAAGCAGGTTTTTTATCGATTTTTCTAACTCCATTCAGCGTGCGATTAAAAGGCCAGCCCCTCTCGGGAATCTCTCTCGGAGCCTTGTGGTTAATCCGCATCCTTTTGTTTAAACTAATGTTTTCTTCAGGCATCGTTAAACTCTCTAGTGGGGATGAAACGTGGAAAACATTAACCGCTCTAAATCATCATTACGAAACCACACCAATCGCCACGTGGACAAGCTGGTATTTTCATCAAGCCCCCGAATGGTTTCAAAAAGTGTCTACCCTCATCATGTTCTTTGGAGAATTAGTTGCTCCATTTTTTATTTTTGCACCTCGTCGATTAAGACACATAGGGTTCTGGATCCTTCTCATACTTCAAGCACTTATTGCAGGTACTGGCAATTATGCCTATTTCAATCTTTTAGCCATGGTCTTATGCATAACCCTCTTGGATGATCACGTTTGGCTGAAGGGGTTGAAAAACAAAAGGAAAACACCGATTCATGACGAACCTGGACAAAAAAGAAGGCCGTGGTCTTTTGCCCTAATCTTCCCGATTGCTTTCGTCTTTTTGACCATCTCCACAGTCCAAATGGTAAACGCTTTCCGGACAAATATAAAATTCCCTAAAACGGTTATTCGTCTGTATCGAGTCATCGCTCCTTTTCGAACGGTTAACGGGTATGGCCTGTTTGCTAGCATGACCACAACACGTCCGGAGATTACTATAGAAGGCAGCCAAGACGGAAAAGTATGGCGTACCTATGAGTTTAAATAGAAAGCAGGCGATGTGAAAAAACCACCTCGATTTGCAGCTCCTCATCAACCGAGATTAGACTGGCAAATGTGGTTTGCCGCTCTGCAGACTTACAAACACAATCCATGGTTTATTCACTTCTTAAGTCAGCTCTTAGATGGAACACCCCAAGTCTTGAATTTACTTGAACAGAATCCTTTTCCAAACGAATCGCCCAAATATATACGCGCAGTCGTGTATGATTATCATTTTACAAACATTAAAGAACGCCGTAAGAACGGAGCGTGGTGGAAACGAAAGCGGAAAGGGTTATATTGTCCGGTCTTGTCAAAACATAATGTTAAATAAATGCCGGATCTAGGATTATGGACTCATGCTAACACCACCTATGCCATCCACCCGGGGAGCCTTTCCTGATCAAGGGTGCGCGATTGAAAGGTCAACACGTCTCGTCAATCAACCTTCCCCATCAAAATGTTCTTGGGATAAAACTGTTTTCCACGCTTTTTTCGCTTTTTTCAGGGCCACTCCGCGATGAGAAAGAGCGTGTTTTTTCTCGGGCGTTAACTCTGCAAAGGTCTTTGTTTCTCCCCAAGGAACAAATAAAGGATCGTAGCCAAAGCCACAATTTCCACGCGAACGTTCTGCAATGGCCCCCTTACACGCTCCCTCGACAACTCGCGCGTGGCCTGCTGGAGAGCAGAGAGCAATCACACAACAAAACCGCGCTTGCCGATTTTTATTCTCACCTACCTGTTCAAGAAGTTTTATATTATTTCCTTCATCGGTAGCATCGTCACCTGCATACCTTGCCGAATAAACACCTGGCGCTCCGTTTAGCGCATCCACTTCAAGACCTGAATCATCTGCCAAGGTCCACAAACCCGTTTCCAACGCTAATTCAAGGGCTTTTTTACGCGCATTTTCCTCAAACGTTTGCCCATCCTCTTCAACTTCCTCGGGCATAACAGGCAGATCCAACACACTGATTGTTTTGAGCTTGGAAAGGTCAAAAAGAAAACGAATCTCTTCTAACTTACCCCTATTTCGAGTCGCGATGAGTAGTTTCATTTTTTTTCTTTTATCTTAAGGGGTCCCTCCTTCAATCGACCCCTTCAATCCCTCAGTCCTCGATTCCGGCCTCTCTGTCACCGTCTGCTTTTCTGTCATCGTGGTAATAAACTTCCCCCTTCCTGGCTTACGAGAAGTATCGACAACAGATACTGGACGAGCAGCCCTAGCTTTGTCCCTGTTTAGCTGACGCCTTGATTGTTTATCCATAGGTATCGCTTCAATCGTAAGTTCGCCGCTTTCGGGCAATGACGAAACCGAAATGTCTGCTGTTTTATTCCGAATCTCCGCCTCTTTTTCATGATAGGCCAACGACTCGGATTTGAGTTTATCGATCACTTCCTCCTTGCCTACACCCAAAGAGGCCGGGTTCTTTATAGTATTGAACAACGCCCCATTAACAACAACTAGGCTGTCCTCTTTAAGCCTGGCTACGGTCTCCCTATATATCTTACGTTTGGTGCCTGCGGCCAGGGTACGACGGATTTTTTCTTTGACGGTTGACAAAGGGTAGCTTCGACCCTTGCGGATACCATTATACTTCAAAATATGAAAACCCCTCTCCGTCTCAATGACTTCAGGACTCAGTTTCCCTATGCTTTTTAAGGCCAAAGCCGTTTCAATCAGCTTTTTCTCCCAAGGTTCATGGGCTTGATCCAAGAGCGGATCAGGAATTTCCATGTAGCCCAGGTCACCATTTCGTATAGCGGTTTCTTTATCCTAGGAATACTTCCGTACACGCGCGTGAAAGGTAAGAGGATTTGCTCCCTTCACTTCAGCAGGTACGGTTTCAGCCTTTTCTCGGGCTCCCTCTTTACTACCCTCTTCTTGCGGGGCAATGAGAATGTGGCTCAGACGGACTTTACTGGGTTCGTTGAAGGTCCTGTAGTGCTCTTCATAGTAGGCTTTAATTTCCTCCTGGGTAATGGGATTTTCTGCTTGTTCTAGGGATAGGCTCTCGAGATAGTCGTTAATGACAACCTGCTGAATCTGACGACGAATATGAGGCTTTTGGTCGATGTTTAACTCTTGGGCCTTTCGATAGAGTAGCTCGGACCCGATCAGTGCCTGCAAACGTTCATCATGATCGTTCATTTGCCAATCAGAGTACAGGGAATAGTAGAATGCCTAATCTTCATATATGGCCCGGGGAATGGACTGATCATTAATGGTTACCAACGGATCAGGCTTAGTAGTAGATGTTACAATAGGCTTACTAATATCCGTCCTTTTCTTCTCGAGGGATGAAGTTTCTATTCTCTCTTCTTTTCTGGAACACCCGCTAGCCATAATAAATAGAGCCGCAAGTATTGCTATGGGAAAACTCTGGTTATTCATTTTCTACCCCTCTTGTTGCTCGAATGATTTTTTTTCTACTTGGGGACATCTTTGGAACACCTCTCCCTGTTATCTCTACGCCTCCCACACAAGCCAAAGTTTATAGAATTTTCCTATGAATAAAGCAATCTGTTATACCCTAGAAATGTTCTTTTTTGAACAGGAGGAAACAGAGATAGCAGAGCGTAGATTTTTATGATCTGTGTGTCATTGGCAGGCTTAGTCATTTTATGGGTGGCATCGTAATAGATACGGGCAGAGATTTATCAACGGCTTATGCGAACAGCAAAAAGTCTTCTCTGTTTTCGTCGTTACCTTCTGTAAATTAAAGACTCGCCCCATAATGTCCGCCCCTTATGCCCCCTTTAGAAAAACTAATCATCGTTTATCAATGCTGTTAAGAACTGGTCCATACCTGCCGTATAATCTTTTGTGATACGGTCAAAAATTCTATCGAGGTTTTTTTGACTATAAGTACGGCTTGTCTTGTTACGATCATCCAACATGTCCAAAAACAACGTGTCGTCTTTAATGAGGCCTATACGAAAGACCTCTTTTCAAACTATCTCTTGGTGTTTTTCACCTGAATGCCTTTGAATTCAAGAAATATTTTGGCGGTTCTACATAGTTATTCAAAAGTGAACTCAAACCGTTTAATGACTCCATCTTTGCCGAGCTCATCGTTGGCGCTTTCAATCCCCTCTTTCAGCTTGTTTAGCGCCTGTTCAAATTGTTCAAGAGCATACTCTTTTTCATTCATAGATGACCTGTCCAGTATCCAGTATCAATGATAATATCTTTAAAGCGTGAATCGACGGACGGCAAGAAGACTAAATCCACGTAATACATTCCACAAACCTCTTCGATTTTTTCGCGCACAGCGCGGAGCTCTGAAACACTCGGCTCATCGTGGTCTATGGCCAAGTCAATATCGGAGCTACGGGAGGCGTGGCCCTTTTCCCGCGATCCGAATAGAATAATTTTGTCGAGCTGAAACTGTTCTTTAACGACAGTAACGACTTCAGAGATTATTGCCTCTTCTTTTTCCGTTGCGGTGTTCATGTTCATCATTTCAAAAGACCTATAATCTCAGTACTCATCTAAAATCGAACTGACGTTTTTAGCAACCCACCCGGTTCGCTTCGCTGCTGGGCTATTCATGCTAGAAACCCAAGCTTGAATAGGCTAGGATCTACTTGGTTTTCAGCAGCTAAGACCGACTAAGCAGTGGTGTTTTCGTACCTGTTTTTAGCATGGTTCTGAGTATCGCAGGCGATTACATTGGTGGCTTTTAATCAAGACGTTTATGGTTAAAGGACCCCGTTTAGGAGAATCGAAGAACTTAAGACACTCAGGCTGAAAACCCAAAGAGAACCTAACGCCAACCCAAAGGAATTGATCATGAAAAAGACTTCTAAAATGTCTCCGACCTCTTCACCCTCAATCACCCACCCCGATACAGCGGGTATTGATGTAGGCTCTGAAGAACATTATGTCGCCGTACCTGAAGATCGTGACCAACAACCCGTACGCCATTTCGGCTGCTTTACTTCGGACCTTCACGCTTTGGCCGACTGGCTCGAACAGTGTCGGGTCAAAACCGTAGCCATGAAAGCGACCGGTGTTTACTGGATTGCTCTTTTCCAGATCTGCAGACTCAACTTACAAGTGCAAAACCGAAGCTGTCCATCATTTCTTTGGGCGTTCTATATTCTAAGCATTTTCTCGGTCTATTATTCAGTAACTCCACAGCCCAGCTCAACTGAGCGGAGCTGTGGGCAGCAAAGTCGGTTTTCTTCGGGAAAAACTGGCGAAGCAAACCATTCGTATTTTCGTTGGTCCCTCTTTGCCAAGGGTTTCTCCCTTCAGCAAAGAAAATGGGGGTTGCTATTTTTTTCTGTAGTTTAGCATGGCTGGCAAACTCCATGCCATTATCTACAGTCACCGTTTTACAGGGGAGCCCTGAATCAGCGAACTGAGGTACGGAACGGTTGACCGATTCGGCATTGCATCGAGGTAAAAGATCGGCGATGAGATATCGAGTCGCTCGATCTACTAGAGTGACTACACAGGCCTCTTTTCTCGTTTGGCCCTGAATAGTGTCACCTTCCCAATGGCCTGCCACCTTGCGACTTTCACCCTCTTCGGGGCGTTGGTCAATCATCGTTTGGTTGTGTATACGTGAATGGCTTTTCCGAGTCGCTCGTTTTTTCTTTCCGGGGCCACGCAGGTATTTTCGGTAGCCAGCCCCTCTTGGACTGTACAAGTAGCGGTAGATCGTCATTCGACTGATGGGAGGGTCACCTTCTAGCTTTCTTCGACCTTCAATCTGTTCTGGAGACCAATACTTCGCCAGGAGAGTCTCCACTTGTTCTTTGCTAGCTCCCATCACTTTTTGAGGCTTTCGAGCTAGCTGTAATCGGCTTTGAGCCAGGCCATTTGCGGGTCTTGGGTAATAGCGGCCACGGACTCGATTACGGCGAAATTCGCGCCAAATAGTCGAGGGGGATCGGCCCAGGCGACGGCCAATTTGAGATAAGCTATATTTTTCTTTTAGCATCTGGGCTATCACTTCTCGTTCATAACGGTTTAAATGTTCGTAGGTTCGTGGCATTCTATGTTCTCCTTTGGGGGGGGGTCAGATACCCAAAGAATGAACTATGCTGCGGACCTTTGCACTTGTATTGTTACTCTACCCCTTTTCTGCACCTAATGCAAGTGCAGGTGTCAGGATCGAAGGGCGTGATTCAACCATTGGGGGGTCTAACGCCCTTGACAGAAATATCATATCAAGAAACCTCTATGGCATTCATCTTACGAATGTAAGTGCTACTGGTAATACGATTATTGGAAATTATATCGGTACAGATTCTTCTGGGACGATCGTTATGGGGAATACGAGCAAAGGGATATTTCTCGAAAATGGGGCCCATGGGAATACAGTGGGTGCTGATACTTTGGCTGCGGGAAATGTGATTGGAGGAAGTTTTGTAGGCGTCGAAATTTTGGCAGGCAGTGGTAATAATAAAGTGTTGGGTAATCAGATCGGCTCAACTTTAGGGGGTCGAACTATTCCTAACATAACAGGCGTTTTTATAAGTGGATCGTCAAGTAATGTTGTAGGAGGATTAACCCGCGAGGAAGGTAATTTGATCGTTCAGAATACTTTTCTTGGAGTAAATATTACAACGGGAGATGACAATGGAATAGTAGGGAATGTGATCTATGACAATCCATCGGGTTCTATCTCTTTATCATCTGGAGGCAATGAATCACAGGTTGCCCCAGTCATCACGAATGCTATAAACGATGGAACGAATACAATTGTGACTGGGACATTTGATGCAAGCTTACAGACGACCTATCGCTTGGAGTTTTTTGCCAACAGTTCTTGTTCCGGCGGCGGAGAGGCGGAGAGATTTCTTGGAGCTGAAATTCATTCTGGTGGCTTTTTCTCAAGGGTAACAAATTTCAGCGCAGTATTACCGCTTGTTCCTGCCGGTGACTGGGTCTCAGCAATAGCCACTAAAACAAGTTCAGGATTTTTCATTCAAGTAAGCCATAATGACACTTCGGAAATCTCTCTCTGTGTTCCTATAGCATTATTAGACGATGCCGATATGGACGGGGTTCCTGATCAGTGGGAGGTCGCTCATGGTTCCGATACGAACATCAATGATTCAGGGGATGATCTGGATGGGGATTCGTTCACTACATATGAAGAATATGTATGGGATACCGTTGCAAATAATTCGAATAGTTTCCCACAGATCACTTCGGTTTCCAATACTTCCGACGATGTTATGGTCTCTTTTCCTTCTTCTTCAAACCGTTTCTTCAAACTACAAGCCAACGAGAATTTAACGGATACAAACGGCTGGCAATCCTTAAGCATTAACGCCGTGCAGGAGATTGGCGGTACGCAGACGATTGATGATCCAGATGCTGATTCCTTTGGTCAACGGTCTTACCGGATAACAGGAGGGTTTTAGGAGACGAAGAGTCAAAGGTCTGAAGGTCGAAGGTTGGGAAAAGAGTGTGTTAGAAACCGGTTTTTTGGTTAGGATATGGAATGCGGTAGCTGGCTACCGCTTTTCTTCCACGCAGAAAGTTGCGTGGTCGTGTCTTCGACTTTTCCGCCGCGACGGATCAGCCTATGGCTAAAGACTTTTGACTTTTAGACCTTAGACTCTTTTAAAAAAATGAAACGAATACGAATAATCTTTAGTTTTGTTTGGATGATGGGAATGAGTACTTGGGTTGCGCAAGGGATAACCGGAACCGTTGCGAATACGAGTGACAGTGGTGTGGGGTCATTCCGAGATGCCATTCAGCAGATCAATGCGAGTAGTGATGCCTCTAATGTGACCAACTTCGACATTCCAGGGGCTACACCCCATGTCATTTTTCAAACCAGTATTGATGGATGGCCAGCGATTACAAATCAAGTGCTTATTGATGGATATAGTGAACCGGATTATGCCAGATCTCCGGTGGTTGTGCTGCAATACCTTCCTGGTGCTGGCGAAGAAGGGTTGAAGATACAAGGAAACGGCAGTATTGTGCAAGGGTTACAGATTGCTGACTTTGAAGATTCTTTTGTTTGTTGCGGGATTTCCCTTAATGCTGATAACTGTGTCGTAGAGGGATGTCATATTTTCAGCAACGGAACAGGTATCTCTGTTCTTGGCAATGTCAATGTTATAGGTGGCACGAACGGAAATATCGTTTCTGGAAATCCAAATACGGGTATAGAGCTAATTTCTAGTTCAAATGATGTTTTGGGGAACTATATTGGAACAGATATAACAGGGACTACTAGTGGGGGCAGCCAAGCCGCAGGTATAGGATTATCTAGTCTATCATCGCATAACACCATTGGAGGAACGTCTGAGTGGATGCGCAATATTATTTCGGGGAATAGTATAGGTATTAGAGCATAGCAGGTTCTAACCATCTTGTCTGCGGTAATTACATCGGAACCGATAAAGATGGATTAACGGCGGTCCCGAACACCCAGGGAATAGGTATCTTTTCTCCTAGTCATGTCATCGGACCAGAAGATGTGATCGGCGGAAATGTAGAAGAGGGAATTTTAATAAGTAACACGGGGCCTAATAATAAAATTATTGGCAATCAAATTGGAATTCACACAGTGACGGGGACTACCTTTTCGATTTCTAATCTAGGTAACGGAATCCAAATGGAAAGTAGTGGGAATGTTGTGGGCGGGTCTAACACCGTAGACCGAAATTTTATCGGTGGGAACATAGGCTTTGGAGTCTATATGCTGGAAAGCAACGCCTTCAATAATGCCGTGATCGGCAATTATATTGGAACGGGTATATCTGAAGCGAAAGGCTTTGGACATAGCTTCGGAATACGGATTGTGTCCTCTGCAAATAATAATCAGATAGGGGGACCCAATGTTGCTGAAGGGAATCTAATCGTAGGCAGTACATCTGTAGGGGTGGCCATTACGAGCTCCAGTTCGAACAGGGTTACGGGAAATCGCATTGGGCGGTCATTGGCAGGAAACACGATTCCAAATCAAGTAGGTGTATTTATCGAAGGTTCGAGTAGCAACAATACGGTCGGCGGGACTAATTAGTGGAGAAGGGAATCTGATAGCCGGAAATGATACAGAGGGGGTCTTCATCCAAGGAAGTTCTTCTATTGACAATGGAGTGTTGGGAAATTTGATATATGACAATGATGGTGCTGGAATGGGCTCTGACTCAATCAGCTTGGCAAGCGGTGCGAATGAGTCACAAACGAATCCTGTTATTACGAGCGTCATTAATAACGGGTTTAATACGCTTGCAAGTGAGACATTGGATGCGAGCTCGCTGACGACCTATCGCTTGGAATTCTTTGCCAACAGTTCTCCTTGTTTGATTGGTACGGGAGAGGGCGAGAGGTTTCTTGGGACCGAAAATTTAGATAGTTTTTTTGGTAACAGTTTTTCTGTAACTTTACCACATGTTCCTGAAGGCGGTTTTGTTTCCGCAACAGCAACCAAAATAAGTTCAGGCATTTTCTTTCCGGAGAGTCATAATGACACTTCAGAAATGTCACCTTGTGTGCCCGTAGTCTTATTTAGTGATGGCGATAACGACGGCATTCCAGATCAGTGGTAGAATGCTAGTGGCGCTAATTCAAGTCTCGATGATTCAGGGATTGATACAGATGGCGATTCATTTACTACCTATGAAGAATATGTATGGGATACAGATGCAGGTGATGTGAATAGTTTTCCACAGATTACATCGGTTTCTAACGGACCTGGAAACGTCATGGTTTCTTTCCCTTCCTCTTCAACCCGTTTCTTCCAATTAGAAGCCAATACAAGTCTAACCAATGCAAACGGGGTGGCATCCATTGACCATTCAAGCTGTGCAGGGAATTGACGGTACGCAGACGCTTTCTGACCCCGATACGGGTTCATTCGATCAACGGTTTCATCGGGTTCAGGGAGGGTTCTAGAAGACCAAGACTCAAAGGTCTGAAGGTCGAAAGTCGAAGGAGAGGAAGGAGATGTTAAGAATGTGTCGGCACCATCTTTTCTTCGATTTTTGACTCTTGACTTTTGGCTTTTGACCTTAGACTCTTGGTCATGCCTCAACAAATAACAGTCGATTTAGGTGAACGTTCTTATCGCATTCATATTGCTTCCGGACTGTTGAACCAACTGGGTAACTTGTGCATTGAGCAGTCATTCGGTCAACGGTGTATGATTGTATCTGACTCCAATGTAGATACGCATTATGGTGATTCGTGTGAATATTATTTAAAGAAGGCTGGTTTCTTGCCATGTCGAGTCGTTGTTCCCGCGGGTGAAAAGTCTAAAAGTTTACAGGAATTATCGACTATTTATGATATCGCGATAGACCATCAACTAGACCGTTCCTCCTTCATTGTTGCATTAGGAGGCGGTGTGGTTGGTGATTTAGCGGGTTATGCAGCAGCGAGTTTTCTTCGAGGTATACCCTGTGTTCAAATGCCTACCAGTTTATTAGCGATGGTGGATAGTGCGGTAGGAGGTAAAACCGGGGTGAACCTTCCGCAAGGGAAGAATCTGATTGGTGCGTTTCATCAACCGACATTTGTTTTGGCGGATCTTAATACCCTCAAAACGTTGCCCAAAAGGGAATATATGTCGGGAATGGCTGAAATCATTAAATATGGTGTGATTCGAGATCTGAGTTTGTTTCAGACTTTAGAAAATCAGACCGCCGAGCTACTTCAAGTTGTCCCTGAAGTTTTGGAACCGATTATTGCCCGGTCCTGTCAAATCAAAGCTGAAGTTGTTCAGCTCGATGAACGTGAAGGGGGGCTCCGATCGATCTTGAATTTTGGGCATACGGTTGGACATGCCATTGAACAAGCTTCAGGCTATAAACGATATCTTCATGGAGAAGCCATTGCTTTGGGTATGGTTTTTGCGGCAAAGCTGTCTGTCCACCAAAAAGAATTTCCGTCAATCGCATGCGATCACCTTGTTGCATTGCTCGAATCGTTCAATTTACCTATCAAAGTGTCTGATTTGGCGTGGGCTGACTTACGGAAAGCGATTGGCGCGGACAAAAAAACAGTCAATGCGACCCCTTACTTTGTTCTGGCCGAAGAGATGGGTAAGGTCGCTTATGGCTGCGAGGTGGCTGAAGACGTTCTTGAGCAAGCTTGGTCATCATAAAGAACAAAGAATTTGAAAAAAAATGACTAAACAGGAAGCATATATTGCGTTAAACATGATCGAAGGACTCGACCCTGTACGTGTGAGATCTTTGATCGAGACGTTGGGCGCTGCTGAAGCAATCTTTGATGCAACACCCGATGAATTGATGAAAGCGCATGGCGTAGGTATTGAGCTTTCTCGTACGATTACAGAAAGACGAGCTGAAATTGATCCACTTGATGAGATTAAAAAAGCGAAAAAGTGGGGTGCCCGGATCATAACATTATTTGATGATGAATATCCTGAGCTCTTAAAAACAATATATGATCCACCCCTTGCTCTTTATGTTAAGGGAACCCTTGAAAAGGAAGATCGCCGTTCTATCGCGATTGTGGGCTCGCGAAGAAGTACGCATTATGGGCAACAAGGTCGCTGATCGCATTGCCTATCAGCTTGCTCAGACGGGGTTTACAGTGGTGAGCGGATTAGCTCGAGGTATTGATACGGCAGGACATCGAGGCACTTTAAAAGGGAAAGGACGGACATTCGCTGTGTTGGGTAGCGCATTGGACTGTTTGTATCCGGCTGAAAATGCTGAGTTAGCAGATCAAATTGCTAAGCACGGTGCTGTCATCTCTGAATATCCGTTGGGAAGAGAGCCCGATCGAACGACTTTCCCATATCGGAACCGTATCGTAAGTGGATTGTCGATGGGTGTCCTTGTCGTAGAAGCGCCATTTAAAAGTGGAGCGTTGATCACAGCCGACATGGCTTTAGAGCAAGGACGAAGTGTTTTCGCTGTCCCCGGACGCATTGACACGCCTTCATCACGCGGAACTCATCGATTAATTAAAAATGGAGCTCGACTTGTTGATGATATAGAAGACATTATCCACGAGTTTGAGTTTTTGATCACCGAAGAGGCCCAAGCGTCCTGTTCAGAGTCTCTCTCTATTAAGTTTACAGAAGATGAGGAGGCGATTATTGAGGTCCTCTGTGAGGGTGAATGTGATGTGGATACATTAGCGCAACGCACTCAGCTGAATGTATCTAAAATCAGTTCATTGTTAATTGGGCTTGAAATGAAACGAATTATCCGGATGCTACCGGGTCGGATAGTAGCTTTAGCGATGGATATAAAGTTAGAAAGATTATCAGATGGAGCGAGTCATTAGTTATCCCGATGCGCTAACGCGGTCGGGATGTCATTAGGTCATTGGCCTCGCTTTGCGAGGCGCCATTTACCGTACAAAAGATCAATGACAAAAAATGACATACTCCGAAGGAGAATATAGGTATGGGAAAAAATCTTGTTATTGTAGAATCGCCGGCCAAGGCAAAGACTATTAATAAAATCTTGGGAAAGGATTTTATTGTAAAAGCGTCTATGGGCCATGTTCGTGATTTGCCTCAAAAGAAGCTCGGGGTAGATATTGAGAACGATTTTACACCGGAATATGTCACCCTTAAAGGCCGTCAGAAAATCGTTCAAGAACTGACCCAAGCCGCGAAAGGTGTGGATGGAGTCTATCTCGCTCCTGATCCTGACCGAGAAGGAGAAGCGATTGCTTGGCATCTTGTAGAGGCTTTAAAGAAAAAACTTTCACCCGATCAATTCTTTCGGGTTACGTATAATGAAATTACCGCACCGGCCATTCGACATGCTTTTTCAAATCCTTCTGAAATTGACAATAAAAAAGTCGATGCACAACAAGCTAGACGAGTCTTGGACCGAATCGTAGGCTATAAGGTCAGCCCGCTTTTATGGCGACGTATCAAGGGAGGGTCAAGCGCCGGGCGGGTTCAATCTGTGGCTTTACGGTTGGTGTGCGAGCGAGAGCAAGAGATCGAGAGCTTTGTGCCTAAAGAATACTGGTTACTAGGCGCGAACACCTGCAAACAAGTAGACCATCGGGATCCTTTTGAAATTCGGTTAGTAAAGATTGATGGGGAAAACCCTGAGATCGGTAGCGCTGAACAGGCTGAACACATAGAAAAAGACCTCGAAGGACGCACCCTTAAAGTCTCCGAGATTAAGTTACGTGAAATTTCCAAAAAAGCACGAGCCCCTTATATTACCAGTACCTTGCAACAGGCGGCTTCAACCCTGTTAGGATATAATCCTTCTCGGACCATGAGCATTGCTCAACGGCTCTATGAAGGATTGGATGGGGTGGGTTTAATAACGTATATGCGAACGGACTCGGTTTCGATTGCAAAAGAAGCGCAAGGGGCCTGTTTAAAGTTTGTGGAAGAAACATTTGGCAACGAGTATGTTCCCGGGAAACCCAATTTTTTCAAAAGTAAGTCCAGCGCCCAAGAAGCTCACGAAGCGATTCGACCTACGGATGTAGGGCGCACGCCTGAAGCATTAAAGTCGGTGTTACAACCTGAGGAACTTAAGTTATACAAAATTATTTGGGAACGTTTTGTGGCAAGTCAAATGGCACCGGCCCGCATTGCTCAACGATCCGTAGATATTGATGCCATTTCCACAGAAGAAAAGAAGGACAAAACCTCTTACCTGTTCAGGGTTTCAACATCAGATATTTTGTTTCCCGGGTATATGAAAGTTGCAGGGGTTGAAAAAAGTAAAAGTAAAAAATCCGAAGATGGAAACATCGATGAAGAGGGGCATCAAACCGACAAAATCCCTCCTCTTACGGAAGGAGAGACGCTCGATTGCCTTGAATGGCTAAAAGAGCAAAAATTCACTCAACCGCCGCCACGATATACGGAGGCCTCATTGGTTCGGACCCTCGAAGAAAACAGGGTAGGACGACCCAGTACGTATGCCCAGACCATCGCGACATTGAACCAAAGAGAATATGTCGAGCGAGAAAAAAGAGCGTTAAAACCCACTGAATCGGGCAAACAGGTTAACGAGTTTTTAGTAAAAAATCTTGATGCATTATTTAATGTTGGTTTTACCGCAGGGATGGAAGAAGCCCTGGACGGGATTGAAAAGGGGACGATCAATTGGACTCAGATGTTGAAAGACTTTTATGCTGATTTTTCGGGATGGGTAGATAAAGCGAAAGGCCTTCCAGCGGATCCTGAGACCGTCCAAAAAATCTTGACGATATCGGAAGAGATTAAAGAATGGTCGCCTCCTACAAAACGAGGGAAACGGACCTATAGCGATGAAACGTTTGCTCAGTCGATCGAAAAACGATTGAAAGAAGAAAAAGAAATTTCTATGCGTCAGCTGGATGCGTTGAAGAAAATGATATGTCAGTACAAAGGCCAATTGCCCGAACTAGAACAACGGGCTGAAGAATTAGGTATCACCGAAGAGTTAAGAGAAGCCAGTATTCCAAAAGACCCCCCCCGCGACGAAACCGTAAGAAAGTTAGATCTACTCAAGGATATCCATTTTGCGGAACCGAAAAAAGTCGGCAAAAGGACCTATGACGACAAAGCTTTTTCTGAGTCTTTAAGACAACAAGTAGAATCAGGGAAACGTTTATCGGTGAATCAGATTCGATACCTCGATCAATTATTTATGAAATATGCGGGTCAGATTGAAAACTTTGAGACGGTATCCAAAGAGCTTTGCTTGAATACTGAGCCAGCGGAAGAAGATAAAAAAAATGGACCCGTTCTTGATCTTTTTAATTATGTGGAAAAATGGTTTCCTCCTCTTCAGCGAGGGAAACGAACATGGGATGATAAAGAATTCTTCGAATCACTTAAGCAACAGTTTAAGGCTAAAAAAACATTAAGCCCTCGACAGTTATCGGCCTTGAGAAAAATGGCAAAACGGTATGCGGATCAAATCCCTAATTTTGATGAAATTCGGGAACAGTACGGATTGCCTGAACGAGGCAAGCCAAAAGAGAAAAAACCTGAAGAGACGAAAGCTGAATAAGTTACAGTGGATATAGAAAAAGACCCTTGTATCGCCCATTTTATCCGTTATCTCGAAACGGGAAAAAATGCTTCGGAACATACGGTTCATAACTATCTTTTAGACATTCGTCAATTTGTCTCTCAGAGTTGGGGTGAGGAGAAAAAAGCCCCTTTTCCCTGGAAAGAAACGGACCGTTTCACAGCTAGAAAATTTCTTGTTTTCTTCCAAAAATTAGACAGTGCTCCTACAACAACCTCTCGTAAACTTTCGAGTTTAAGGTCGTTTTACAAATTTTTATTACGCGAAGAGTACGTAACGACCAATCCTTTTACCCATGCTCCTTTGCCCAAAAAAGAAAGTCGATTGCCGCAGGTACTTTCTGTGGATGAAGTAGATCGCTTATTGGCAACACCGAAACGCTTGATATCGAAAGATGAAAAAACTAAAAAATTATCTAAAAGCATTTGGGATACCTATGCCGCGCTCCGAGATGCGGCGCTATTAGAGATGCTATACAGCACGGGTATGCGTATTAACGAATTAGCTACCTTAACGGCAGGACAAGTTGATATCCTCTCTGGTGTGGTTAAAGTACGAGGAAAAGGTAAAAAAGAAAGATTGTGTCCTTTGGGAGAGCCCGCGATTCGTGCATTCCAAGAAGCGTTAGATCAACGCGATCTGTTCTGGAGTACCGTTGGTAAGACAGGGCCTCCTCCAGCACTTTTTCTCAATAAAAATGCGGGTGGCCTAACGGTACGATCGATTGAAAGAGTAATGAAAAAGTATCTAGCCAAAGCGAGTTTGAACATCCATTATTCTCCTCATTCACTGCGTCATAGTTTTGCCACCCATATGTTAGATGCAGGTGCAGACTTGCGTAGTGTACAGGAATTGTTGGGCCATAGTAGTCTCTCAACAACACAGATATATACGCATATATCGGTTCAGCATTTAAAGGAAGTGTATTCAAAATCACACCCACGGGCGTGATTTTAGATTGGTTACTGGTTATCGGTTTTTTATGATACCATTTCCTGACAACCAACAACTGATAACTAACTATGCAATGGTTTCTCTATAATACCCTCTTTGTAATCGGTTTTACGCTTATGCTTCCCCATTTCTTATACCGAATGTGTAAGCGTGGAGGGTATTTCAAGGATTTTGGACAACGTTTGGGTCTTTATGATGCGGATCTACTTACCCGGTTTAAACAGAATAAAAGGATTTGGGTACATGCAGTCAGCGTGGGGGAAGTTTTTGCTGGGTTACGTTTAATGCAAGAGATACGCGCCCGCGTTCCGAATAAACGGTTTGTTCTTAGTGTTACAACCTCTACCGGGCATGCAATTGCCAGAAAACAGTTATCTGATGCAGATGACTTAGTCTACTTTCCGCTTGATTTTCCTTTTATCATTAAAAGGGTTCTGAATTTCCTTCACCCTGAAATGATCATTTTGGTTGAAGCAGAATTTTGGCCTAATTTAATACGAAAGGCTAAAGAAAAAGACATACCTCTTGTTTTAGTAAATGGTCGGATCTCAGATTCCTCTTATCGAGGATATTCTAAATTACGCATATTTACCAAAAACATTTTAGGATTAATAAACCCTATCTTCGTGCAGAGTCCGGGAGATAAAAAGAAGCTTATAAATCTGGGGGCTCCAGAAGAACAGATTCATGTGATAGGCAGCGCTAAATATGATGTGCCCGAGCAAGAAATAGCTGGCGAAGAAAAGGCAAAAGAAGTGTTGCACACTGCCTGTATTTCTGACGATGCGGTTATTTTGTTAGGAGGATCTACGTGGGAAGGGGAAGAAGAGGCCCTCGTGCACATCTATAAACGACTAAAGGAAGATTACCCTTTGTTAACCCTTATACTAGTTCCACGTCATGCTGAACGGTCGGAGGAAGTGATGAAAACGATTCAGATTGGAGGATTACGAGGGATGCGTCGGACTGATTTGGTGCGGTTAGATTCTGTTTCTGAAGAGAAGCCGGATGTTTTATTGGTTGATACAACCGGCGAACTGAAACATTTTTATGCGTGTGCTGATATTATTTTTGTGGGTAAAAGTCTCACCCAGCATGGAGGACAGAATATTATTGAACCGGCATTATATGGAAAACCGATTTTGGTAGGTCCGAACATGGAGAATTTTCCTGTAGTGATGCAAGACTTTCATGATGCTGATGCTATTTGGCAAATAAAAACTAAAAAGGATCTTCAAGAGGCTGTCAGATCTTTGCTCCAAAATTCAGATCTGCGCTCAAAATATGGGGAAAATGCAGCTCGGCTCTTGCAAGAAAAACGGGGTGCGATCCGTGAAACCGTAAATAGGTTTTTATAGACCTTGCCATCTTTTAGCGGGAATATGAGAAAGCCACGGATAAATGGCTACAAAATTTTTATCAAATAGCGAAAAACATGGTGATGACAACCAATACTGCGATGATATAGCTTTGCTTATCTTTTACGGCAAATTCCACGGGATCTTCTATCATTTTCTCTCGCCCAACTAACAACCAGATTCGACAGATCCAATATAAAAGGACCAGACACATCAACCACAAGTATTGAGGACGGCGATACAAGTCCCCTCCCCCACCCGTCATACTGTTAATATACAAAGCTAAGATTAATACAGATAAAAAACCGCTTATAACACCAAAATGCGATAACATCTGCAAATCATGGGGATCATAGCCACGGCCCTTGGTAGTATCTACACCTTTATTTGTCTTATAATGAAGAGCGACATATCGTTTCGCAATCCCCAGACTAAAAAATAGAAAAACAGAAAAGGCTAACAGCCAAAAAGAAACAGGCACTTCCGCCGCAAGCCCTCCCGAATACATACGAATCGTATAAAAAAAACTCAACATAATAATATCGATTAATGCAATGCGCTTCAGATAGATCGAATATCCATTTGCCAAGATAAGATAGATGAATACAGCTAGCCCCAAAAAGAGTGAAACAGAAAACGCAACAGACAAGCCAGCCATTAAAAGAAAGATGAATAAACAAAATCCCCAAGCAATCGGTACATCACTAGCGGCCAATGGTCTCTTCCGTTTTTCAGGATGAACACGATCCGCTGTAAGATCTAACAAATCGTTTACAATGTACACACTCGATGCACACAGCCCAAAAGCAAAAAAACCAAAAAAAGCATTCAAAAGTTTATTGAAGTCTGTAATCAGATGAGCAGCAATAATAGGAACAAAAAGTAAAAGATTTTTGACCCATTGTTGAAGCCGAAGCACACGAATCAATGTTTTTAGCGTAACAGATTTGGTTTCGAAAACATCCGTCACAGACACTATTTTGCTCACCTGACGTTGGAAATGCGAAGATCCTACGACAATAGCCGAATGGGCATGTCGCCAAATGGGCACATCAGATTTAGCATTTCCTATATAATCATACCCCCCTCTTCCAAACCGATCATCCAGCACTTTTTGCTTTTTAACACCCTTTAAATTAATCGTTTGATCACTCGCTAGCACATCGGAAAAAAGGCCCACTTCATCTGCAATCGACCCAGCAATTTGCACATCTGAAGCAGTCACCAAAATCAAAGTCCGGCCCTTTTTTTTTTGCGTCTCTAAATAGGACAAAACTTCTAAACGATAAGGAAGGGTTTGGGGCTCTATCGTTACTCGCTTCGCCACTTCGTGTTTAAAAGACGCTCTACCTTTTGCCAGCCAAAAAGGAAGAAACAACACGTAGAAAATTTTTTTCTTGATTAGTAAAAGCAAAGACTCCCAAAGCATATCTGTCTTGAGTAGTGTCCCATCCAAATCTATACACAAGGGGATGGCTTTAGATGTCTCTTCTTGAGTCAATGGATAACCTTATATGATACATTTAATTTCATTAGATAACGGTGGACTTTCTAATATGACACGCCTATAGAAGACAAAAAAAAGAGAAAGACATGGAACAAATCAAGAGTAGTATTCATCCCCGAAAAGGCAAGCATTTGACACAGAAAGAACGGATCATGATTGAAACAATGCTCAAAAACCGAGGACGTCCTTTGGAGATAGCCAGCTATCTGGGAAGGCATCGTCGAACCATAGAGCGCGAAATTAAACGTGGGGAGGTAGAGCATTTCGATACAGAGCTGCGAAAGAAGAAAGCATACAGCAGTGATCGAGCCCAGGAACTTCATGATCTAAATGCGACGGCCAAGGGACCTGAGCTTAAGCTTGGAAAGCATCATGAAACGGCCGTGTTTATCAGCGAGCACATTCTTGTTCACAAACGCTCACCCGATGTGGTTGCTCCTTTGCTTAAACAAGAGCAGAGACCTGCAGCGGTGAGTACAAAAACGCTGTATACCTATATTGACCAAGGTCTCATCCCGGGGGTGAGCAACGAGTCCCTATGGGAAAAACGAAAACGGATAAAACGAAAAAGACGTGCTATTAAGCGGGTTAAAAAGCAACATGCCCGAAGGACCAGTATCGAAAAACGACCTAAGACCGTAGAAAAACGCGAGGAATCTGGGCACTGGGAATTGGATTTGATCGTCGGCGGAAAAGGAACTTCAAAACCGGTTTTAATGACGTTAGTAGAAAGAAAGACCCGAATGCTAAGGGTGAGAAAACTTTCGGATAAAACACAGGCATCGGTTCTGCAGGCCCTCAAAGCGATCGAAAGATCGATGGGAGTTGGCCCATTCAGATCGATGTTCAAGTCGATTACAGCCGATAACGGGAGCGAGTTTCTCGACGTGGAGCAGATGGAACGTTCCGGATTTAGCAAAAAGAGACGTGTTAAACTCTATTATGCTCACCCGTATTCTTCCTGGGAACGAGGCTCCAACGAAAATGCCAACCGTATGGTTTGTCGTTTCGTCGCCAAAGGAGACAACATCGGAAAATATACCATCGACCGTATTGGTGAGATTGAAAAATGGATTAACAACTATCCTCGCAAGATCCTAGAATACAAACCCGCACAGGAGTGTTTCGATTTGGAGATCGCCGCATGAACAGAAGCTCTCAGGTCCATTTTTTGCGGCATTTAATTTTACAATCCACCTTGGTGATTTGCTAAAAAACGGAGGTTCCTTTTAAATTTGAATCACAAAAATCTCCAATCATCATTTGGAAAAATTGATCAAAAAGGTTCCATCCTGCAGACTCAACTTACAAGTGCAAAACCGAAGCTGTCCATCATTTCTTTGGGCGTTCTATATTCTAAGCATTTTCTCGGTCTATTATTCAGTAACTCCACAGCCATCTCAACTGAGCGGAGCTGCGGGCAGCAAAGTCGGTTTTCTTCGGGAAAAACTGGCGAAGCAAACCATTCGTGTTTTCGTTGCTCCCTCTTTGCCAAGGGTTTCTCCCTTCAGCAAAGAAAATGGGGGTTGCTATTTTTTTCTGTAGTTTAGCATGGCTGGCAAACTCCATGCCATTATCTACAGTCACCGTTTTACAGGGGAGCCCTGAATCAGCGAACTGAGGTACGGAACGGTTGACCGATTCGGCATTGCATCGAGGTAAAAGATCGGCGATGAGATATCGAGTCGCTCGATCTACTAGAGTGACTACACAGGCCTCTTTTCTCGTTTGGCCCTGAATAGTGTCACCTTCCCAATGGCCTGCCACCTTGCGACTTTCACCCTCTTCGGGGCGTTGGTCAATCATCGTTTGGTTGTGTATACGTGAATGGCTTTTCCGAGTCGCTCGTTTTTTCTTTCCGGGGCCACGCAGGTATTTTCGGTAGCCAGCCCCTCTTGGACTGTACAAGTAGCGGTAGATCGTCATTCGACTGATGGGAGGGTCACCTTCTAGCTTTCTTCGACCTTCAACCTGTTCTGGAGACCAATACTTCGCCAGGAGAGTCTCCACTTGTTCTTTGCTAGCTCCCATCACTTTTTGAGGCTTTCGAGCTAGCTGTAATCGGCTTTGAGCCAGGCCATTTGCGGGTCTTGGGTAATAGCGGCCACGGACTCGATTACGGCGAAATTCGCGCCAAATAGTCGAGGGGGATCGGCCCAGGTGACGGCCAATTTGAGATAAGCTATATTTTTCTTTTAGCATCTGGGCTATCACTTCTCGTTCATAACGGTTTAAATGTTCGTAGGTTCGTGGCATTCTATGTTCTCCTTTGGGGAGGGTCAGATACCCAAAGAATGAACTATGCTGCGGACCTTTGCACTTGTATTGTTACTCTACCAAAAACGTAGTGTTATCCGTTGTACCAAGAGGACCTAAGTCTTGATCCGAAGTCCAGGCAGCATGGCCGTCCAAATAGCCACAATTAATTCCGCCCTCATGCGCACGTCCAGCTTGGCCCGGCGTATAAGGCAGGTCATACACATAGGCCGCTTGTGCATGATCTGTTACCTTCCCCAAACTACGCGTTGTGCCTGGATAGGAACAGAGATAGCCGTTCAATTCGTATTCCGTATAGAAATTAGCATTCGACATGTAATAATCAGCGTTCCCATCGTTTCCCCGATTAGAGGGACAATCAAAGACTTTATAATGATCTCCTACATAAGGAAGAAGTTGTTCGGCCCCTCCTCCAAAAGCAAAAGGTCCTGAGCGAAGAGGGAATACAAAAGAATTCTGATCCCCAAACATAAGATTGGCTGCGGCTGCTATTTGTCGGACATTATTCAAACATTAGGCTTTCCGGGCTTTCTCCCTGGCCGAAGTAGCAAGAGGGATTAACAAGGCCGACAACAGCGCAATAATGGCTACAACCACCAATAATTCAATAAGCGTAAATGCCTGATTTGGTATTTGATTGTTTGTGTTTACATAACTTAATGTATAGCCCCGTCCTGAGACATATCTTCATAAACCGCTTCATCTTCGGCGATCGCTTCATTATTTTTTTCTGCACTCATCTCATTCTTCGACGTCATCGTCGATACCCTATCAATGGTTTTCCCTTTAATTCATATGCTGTAATGACAAAAACACTGTTAGGATCAGGCACATAAATTACTCGCAGATATCTTCCTGTTACTGTTCTGACCAATAGTCATCCGCGATTCTTCCTTACCTATACGATCTTCACCCGGATTTTTCAACACAAACTTCACCTCCTCCACATCTGTAGAACAATCTGATGACAAAAGGCAGACGGCGTCATATATTTGGAGGCATGAAGATTATCCGTTGGAGGGATCAGAAAAACGAATGGCTGAAACAATATCGTGGTGTATGTTTTGAACAGTTGAGAATCTTATCCATGGCTATGGGGTAACCTGGAATGTAGCAGAACGGGTGCAGACCTATACGCACCCTTTGTGGAGGGTGTAGGACAAATTTATTGAGACGCAGAGGTTCCTAGGCTATATCGGTCCCAAATAGTGCATAAAAGTCGCATCAAAAATATTCATGTCATTGAAGCATATATTGACCTGAATCCGTTAGCTATCGCTTCGGAAGGCGTTTTGGGGCTCAAAAGCTGAAAATTTTTTCCTTGAGATGCTCGCTTTTGGGCGGATTGGGACCGGCAAGTATCACCCTGATGAATTTTTTGAGCGTACAGGTCAGATTCACTCTGATTTGGCCATTTTGGGGCGTAGGCCTCCTTGGGCAGTCGCCTTAGAGTATTGTTAAAGGTGCACGGAGGGCTATGCGAAGGAATGGGCAATATCTTGTATCACTTCAAACCAGCGACAACGCTTGCCAAAGTGAAGTTCAATTCGTCCGGCGTGGCGGACCAATCGAACCGCGCAATAAACGATATTTTTGAGAACCGTTTTGATTCGCCAGCGCGGGATGTTGATTTTCTGCGGGGCAAGCCCAGCCCGTTTGATGACCTCTTGGCCAAGACCGCGCAATAGGTTGAAGGCCACCATGGCGCATAACAGAATAATCTTATTGGCACAGGGTCTCCCCGAAGGCAATCGCTCAACATCAAGATCGCTTTTGAGTTCACTGTGGTACTGCTCGCTGGGGCCATGTCCATGATAGAGATCTAGCACCGTCTTGGCACGACAAGAGAGGTTCGTCCACCAGGTGTTCACCTCAAGTTTAGGAACCAAAAGTTTCTGACCATCGATATCGATGGTGCGTTCAATCACTTCGAAGGCCACCGGGACACAAGGGTGGTTTTGGTCACCACCGGGATGGAAATGATCGAAAAAGCCTGTGTAAACGTTCTTGCCTTCACGACTGTCTTGTTTGTCTCCAACTCGGCGTGCAAGGGCCAGCATTTGTTCAGGACATTCGCGGCGAGGATTTCGCTTTACGATAAAATAATGATCCCCAAAAGCGTCGAAGTTATCGGCCGCAGCGTTGCCACTATCAAGCCGAAGCAAACATTTTCCACCCAGGCCCAGGGTTTGGAGCGTTTCAACGCTGCGGGCAATAAACGCGGTCGTTCCCGACTGACAATGTTGTTTGCCGGGTCGAAGTTCGCACTCAAGCATGTGGCCTTGAGTGCCCACATAGGCAAATATCGGGGCGTAACCATCATGGCCCTTATAGGTGTAGGAAACGCCTTCTTTCGAAGAGCCTGAGTGATCCAAAGGGCTCACATCGATATCGACGGGAACAAGATCAAGCCCTTCGACATCTACCTAGCCAAAGGGGCCCGAGGAAAGAAGTTCGGTGTTGAGTTTGCGTAGCCCCACATGGGTTCTGGCTGGGGGCAGGTCGTCGAAACGACGTCGGAACACCGGCTCAGAGGCTACTTTTTTAACTCCCCTTTTTAAGTCTAAAGGCATTCATAAAAATCTCATCACCCCGGTACAGGTCGATATCATTGAAATCGGTTCGACCGTTGCAAAGTAAGCCGATCTGGGTAAGGAGGATCTCCCGATCAGAGATCGCATCGGAGCGGCGTGGTTGAAAATTGGAGGGAAGAATCCGTTGAGCATGATCCTCAAGCAGCAGGCCGCAAAGATGATTTCCGCTTGTGCTGTTGAGTTCGCTCTTGCCAGTCTTTATTTTATATTGTTTCATATACACACCTGTTGGGGTGGGGTTGTTTGTTTGAATACGGGTATGCTCCCCGCTTTAGCCCAACAGGTAATGAAAAATCGTCAGATTTTATCTGACGGATTCAGGATTGACTATAAGGTTCGGTAAGCTCAAAATTTTTCTTAAAATCCCAACTTGATCTTTTTATGGGGTCTATTTTACCTTAGTTATACTCAACGTTTAGCTAAAATTTTTTTGGAAGGAAACATTCCGCAAGAACGAAAAAAATCTCGAAACAGAATAGGGATTGGTGGCGAAGGTGGGACTCGAACCCACGACACATGGCTTATGAAGCCACTGCTCTAACCGACTGAGCTACTTCGCCACAAAAAACATATAACCGTAAGGAAGTATAATAGGCTTTGTCAATACTCAGCCATTCTAATTTTGATTTCAAAATTAGAATGGCTCGTTCTTTGTTGTTGGTTCTTCTTTAATGGGAAGTTATTTTTTTAGTACAGATCAAATATGATCATGAACATATATAACCTACATTCAGCGATAAGGAACAGCCCGTCGTACCCATCCCTTGATCCGCCTAGCATTAGGTAAAGAATCTTGACCCACTAATAGATAACTAATAACTATTCCCAACATGCTAACCTCTTTGCGTATAAAAAACCTTGCTCTTGTCCAAGATCTTCGTATTCCGTTTCAATCGGGTCTTAATGTCATTACAGGAGAAACGGGCGCCGGTAAATCTATCCTGATGGGCGCTTTGAAATTGTTACTGGGTGAGCGGGCCGATAAATCGGCGATTCGTTCGGGGGAAGATGCTTGCCTGGTCGACGCGGTGTTTGAATTTCCGTCCACCACATCATTCGATGCTCTTCTTGCAGAAAATGGGGTGGATATGTGTGAAGGAATGCAATTGGTTATCCGTCGCATTATTAAAGCCTCGGGTACGAGCCAAAACATGGTGAATGATTGTCCTGTTACCTTACAATTGCTTAAACGACTCGGGGCCCTATTAGTGGATATGTACGGTGTCTATGACCATCAATCTCTCTTACATACCGATACACAACTTGATATACTCGATGCCTTTGGCTGTATCGACAAAGAACGCAAAGCGTATGAAAAAAAATATCGCGATTTTTGGGCGCTTGAGAAACGCAAACAAGAACTTTTGCAAAACCATGAAGATGTGGAAGCGCAGATCGATTTACTATCCTATCGCGTAAAGGAAATTGAAGACGCGGCTTTAGCAGAAAATGAAGAAGAAAAAATTCGGCAAGAACATACGATAATGGGTCATGCGCAACGTATTCTTGAATTATCGAATACAGCGCTCACGATGCTAACAGAAAACGAAGATTCTGTATTTAATACGTTAACCCATACGCAACGAATGCTAGATGAGTTAAGCCGACTGGTCCCCGACGCAGAGGATTGGAAACAGGAGCTTCATGGTTTAACGGTGCAGGAGTTGGGGACAACCATTCAGAGCTTTGTAAGTGGCATAGAAAGCGATCCTGCACGGTTACACTGGTTAGATGAACGATTAGCCTTGTATCAAAAAATGAAACGTAAACACGGGAACACTGTCTCTGAAATATTCGAAACCTTAGAAGCCTCAAAAAAACGCTTGAAAGATTTGAAAACTCGTAGCGAGCAGTTGGCTGATATAGAAAAAAATATGGAGCATATTTATTCTCAGCTTGAACAGACAGGGAACATATTGAGAGATAAGCGCCAGCAGGTATCCGGGGGGCTTTCAAAGAACATTACAAAAGAGCTAAAAGAATTAGGATTTTCACATAGAGCCTTTCGTATCCGCTTAAGCGCAACGACTCCGCAAACGTCGGGCATGGATGAGATTGAATTTGAATTTGCGCCCAATGCAGGGGAGTCTCATTATCCTTTACGTGCGATTGCTTCTAGTGGCGAAATTTCTCGTGTGATGTTGGCTACAAAAGCCGTTTTGGCAAAACACGATAAAATCCCTTTGTTGGTCTTTGATGAAGTCGATGCGCATATCGGGGGCGAAATGGGTACTGCTGTTGGGTGTAAATTGTCAGAGATTTCAACGTATCATCAGGTGATTGTCATTACGCATTTGCCACAAGTGGCCGTTTTTGGAAATACACACTTTGCGGTCAGCAAAGACGTAAAAGGAAACCGTACGTTTACGAATATTGAAACCATAGAAAAAGAGGGTCGTGTTGAAGAAATTGCACGGATGTTGGGAGGAAAGAAGATGACGGATGTAACCCTTCAACATGCACGTGAAATGCTCAAGCAGGCATAACCCCAGCCTTCATGCTTAATTTAAAATTAAGGGATAGAGCCTTTTGAGTCTGATCCGTGCATCTTCAGTGATAGAATGCCAATCCCGCGGTTGGCTTTTCTCATTTCGCCTCTGTGTCCAAGCAATCGCCTCTCGGCTTAAGGTCTCTCTATGAGCAAGGCGTCTGTCCAAACATTGACGCGATAAATGACTCAACTCTATCTCGGCCATATTCAACCCACCCGTAAACTCCACCGCCCAAATCCTTGGGGTGGTGAAGAACAACACAACGCAATGAGATGGGCTTCCTATACATCGAGCAAGTTCTTGTGCGATATCCACTCGTTACAAGATCCCCAACTCTTGAAGCAGTTGCAAAGTACCTTCTAAATCTTCTAAATCGCTGAGATCAATATTGGGTGCTTGAATGCTAGCGAGAGGAATAAGATTGGGGCTAGCAGGTACACCCGAAACCAAAGGGTATTCATGGGTTTCTTCTGCAAAATAGGTTTGGGATCTTTTAGAGAGCAAAAACGTTATAAAACGATTGGCGGATTCTTTTCTTTTTGATGAATCAAGAATCGAAATGCCTGCCACGTTTACCAGGGCACCTGGATCACCGCTGTGTAAAACATAATTTTTTGCAGGAAACTGTTTTCCATGTTCAGCGATGAATCTAAAAAGGTAATAATGATTTACAAAACCTACATCAATTTCTCCAGCCCCAACAGCGGCCACAATCGGTGTGTTTTTGGGATACACGTTGGGTTCGTTCGCCTGTATGCACGTCAACCATTGTCGGGCTTTTTTGTTTCCTTGAGTAACGCGGAGGGCGGTAACAAAGGCCTGGAAAGACCCGTTTGCAGGCGCCCACCCGATTCGTTTTTTCCATGTGGGATCACAGAATCCGAAAATCGTTTGGGGTAAATCCTCCTTTTTTAAACGATCGGTGTTATAGACGATCACGCGGGCTCGTCCAGAAACACCGATCCAATTTCCGTGTTTAGAGCGAAAACGTTTGTCAACACGCTCCAGAAGATCATGAGGGAGGGGGGTAAGCCGATTTTCCTTTGCTAACGCTCCCAGTGCACCGGCATCTTGAGCAAAAAACAGGTCAGCGGGGGAACGGGTTCCTTCTTCAAGAAGGGTGGCAGTAAGCTCCGCTGTTTTCCCGTATCGTACACGGACATCTATTTGGGTTTCTTCTTCAAACTTCTTGATTAAGGGGCCTACAAGAGTTTCGCTTCGCCCACAATAAAGAATCAGTGCTTTATCTCTTTCTGCTTGTGAAGCCGCCAAAGAGCATAGGAGCCCGCAGGTTGTATAGATGAGAGGTCGTAAAAAAGAGAGTCTACTTTTCATGTTATCCTGTTTTTGTTTTAGGTGTTTCAAGGAAGCAAATCGTCTGGCACACTTCGCATGCTTCCGCATTATGTGTACACGATATGTTATTTTCTTTTCGGAGCGCTTTCAGAAAATCTTTGGCCACTTTTTTGTCCGACGAAATAAAACGGATCAAATTTTGAAGAGCCATACTGTTTTCTAAGCTCAGTAGATGCTCAATTTTACACGCATCAATTTCAGCTTGTTCGGGGCTTACACCTAATACATTTTTGAACAAAGTTTCGAGAAGTTCACCGTTATGTTCCACGATTTCTGCAAGGCGTTTTCCTTCCTTAGAAAGGGAAAGGAATTTGTTTTCGTCTTCTTTTATAACCCCTCTTTTCTTCAAGGGTTTTAGACTAATAGAACAGCTCCCACGAGTAGTGTTTAACCGCTTGGCAATGTCGGTTACGCGTGCGTACCCCTGTGTATCCAAAAGTTCATGGATAGTCATTAAATAGTGCGCGGCACTATGTGTTAACGAGTTTTCTTCAAACGATTTCCATACGGCTGTAGACATAAACGATCCTTTTGACAAATTTTTTATCATCTAATATTTGACATTATATGCCGAATCATATTTTGTGTTATAAACCATTTGTTTTATAGGTCAATCAAAATCTAGAACCTTAAGAATTTTACACTTAATTCAGCGATCGCTTGTTTAAATGTAAGGTTTGGGAAGAGGCTTTGATGTAATACAATGGGGGTTAAAGATTCTACGCCGAGGCCCAATGCATTCGCTCGGGTTAACTTAAAGGCTCTTTTTGCTCAATAATAACGGGGAGTTCTTTTGATTTTTCTGCATTTAACGAAATATAGTGTTTCCATTTAGAAGGTACGCTTCCGACCTCAAAAATGGCGTCAACGGGACATTCAGGGATACAGGCCCCGCAATCAATACATTCATCTGGATCAATCCAAAGTGTTTTCTCATCTTCATGGAAACAGTCCACAGGGCAAACCGTCACACAAATGGTATTTTTGCATCCATAACATGGTTCTGTAATAATATGTGGCATATATTATATCCTATTCGTAAGGCATGTGACTGTTAAAAAAAGATGAGGATACGGGCCGGCAAATAATTTTCAATCTTTATATTGCTCAATGAAAAAAAAATCTACATTCAATAATTGTTTATGGATAAAGAGACCTTGTCTTCCTCTATACCTTTGGATTCCTCCTATACTGGTTCTTTGTGCTTCTTTTCTTCCTCTGGTCTATTTGATCATTCGAACAATAGGGGTGGACTCTCAGCTCCTTGACACGCTCTTACGTCCTCGCGTATTCGAGGTTCTTCTCAATAGTGTTGGCTTGGCCTTGGCGGTGACGGTAAGCGGTTGCATGTTGGGTTTCTTTCTTGCCTGGTTAACCACGCGTACGGATTTGCCGGCCAAAAAATTTTGGACCATTATATTGTCATTACCGCTTGTCTTGCCCTCTTATGTGGGCGCCTTTGCTTGGGTGGCCGCTTTAGGCCCTCGCGGCCTATTGCAAGGATGGCTCGAACCGTTTGGGGTAGAACGGCTTCCTTCGCTTTATGGCTTTTGGGGCGCTTGGATTATTCTTTCTTTGTTTTCATACCCCTATGTTTTATTGACGGTTCGTGCTGGATTCCGCGGGATTGATGCTTCGTTGGAAGATGTGGCACGGAGTCTTGGGAAAAATTCTTTTCAGGTCTTTCGCGAGATTTTGTTTCCGCAACTATGGCCAGCCATTCACGCAGGTGCGTTGCTCATTGCGTTATATACACTCAGTGATTTTGGTGCGGTGTCCCTTCTTCAATTCAATTCGTTTACGCAAGCTATATATAGCCAGTATATCGGGTCGTTTAACCGCGGTGTAGCTGCTGTTTTAGCATGCGTCTTAGTTCTTTTGACGCTTTTGATTTTACTATTTCAGTTTAGAATTGGAGGACGATCGCGCTATTACAGAAGCAGCGCGGGGGCCCTGCGACGTGTACCGTGTGTGTCTTTGGGAAAATGGCGTTATCCCGCTCTTTTTTTCTGCGGAAGTATTGGTATCTTTGCACTAGGTCTCCCTGTAATGGTTATCAGCTATTGGCTTATTCGTGGTTGGATCCACCATCAATCCGTTTTATTTGGCGCAGAGATTGTTTGGAACTCTGTATCGGCTTCGGGCCTAGCGGCGTTGGTGGCTGTGATTGCTGCGCTTCCTATTGTGATATTGGCGGTCCGGCATGCGCGACGTTCTACACAATGGTTGGAACGGAGTACGTATATAGGACATGCATTGCCGGGTATCGTGATTGCCTTTTCATTAGTGTTCTTTGGAGTCCGGTATGTACCTTTTCTTTACCAAACGCTTTTTATGTTGATTTTTGCTTATGTTGTACATTTTTTGCCGCACGCGGTTGGAAGTATTCGTTCTTCTATGTTGCAAATAAGCCCTCGCCTAGAAGATGCGGCACGGAACTTAGGGAAAAAACCGTTCCACGTTTTTTCTTCGCTTACCCTCCCTTTACTTAAACCCGGATTGCTTTCAGGTTTTGCATTAGTCTTTTTATCGTGTATGAAAGAATTGCCAGCAACATTATTGTTGGGGCCGATAGAATTTCAAACGTTAGCTACAAAGATCTGGAATGCAACAGAAGATGCTTTTTTTGCAAAAGCCGCTGGACCGGCTCTGATTCTTGTGCTTGTTTCAGCCATGTCCATTTGGATTATTTTTTCACAGGAAGAGAGTGAAAAAGGAAGATGAAAGATAAAGGCGAGGAAGAAGGTAGAATGCTGAATACTGAACACAGAAAGACAAAAACAGCGATTTGTTGTGAGAATCTCTGTAGAATCTTCGGAGAGGTTCCCGCTGTTTGTGGAGCTCATCTTGACGTGAACCCCGGCACCTTTTTTGCTTTATTAGGGCCTAGTGGATGCGGGAAAACAACGGTATTGCGTATGATCGCAGGGCTAGAGATTCCCGATGGGGGTGAAATCAAAGTGGGACAACGTGTCGTCGCTTCTCACAACAGGAATGTTTCTCCTGAAAAACGTAAAGTGGGGATGGTTTTTCAAGAGTATGCTCTTTTTCCTCATATGACCGTTGCTGAGAATGTCCAGTATGGTCTTGGCCGTTGCGATGATAAAAAAATGCGTTCCCAAGAAGTTTTGCATTTAGTGGGGTTAGAAGGAGTTGAAACACGTATGCCTCATGAGTTGTCAGGAGGACAGCAACAACGCGTGGCGCTGGCCCGTGCGTTGGCGCCTAAACCAGACGTCCTTCTTTTAGATGAACCTTTTTCTAATTTGGATGCGGCATTGCGTAATCGTGTTCGGACCGATGTCAGGCATATTTTGCGTCAAACAAAAGTAACGACCCTCTTTGTTACACACGATCAAGAAGAGGCGCTGAGTCTTGCCGATGAAATGGCGGTTATGATGAACGGTAAAATTATTCAAACCGACACGCCTCAAAACTTATATCGGTACCCTGCTTCTCATCAAGTAGCGACGTTTTTGGGCGATGCAAATTTCTTGCCAGGAAGAGGTAGAGGTCAAGAGGTTGAATGTGAGCTGGGTTCTTTTGCTACCCAAAACTCTTGTTCCCATGAGGTAGAAGTCATGTTTCGTCCGGAGGATTTGGAATTGATCGTTGATGCCCAGGGCCCTGGAGAGGTTGTTGACATCGAATATTTTGGTCATGATCAACTTCTCCATGTCCAGCTTGATTCCGGGACACGCCTCAAAAGTCGTTTTGTAGGCTCTAATGGGGGCCTGATCCCCGGTTCACGTGTGCAGGTACGAGTCCACGAAAAGGTTATAACGTATCCGTCCCCTTATGGATGCCCGATCAATCAGAAGACAGAGGTCAGGGGGCAGGGAGCAGAGATCCCTTAAGTACCTCTGACCTCTGTTCCCCGGACGTCTCAATCTGTTCTATGGCCCAGGCGGCATGCTCACGAATGAGGGGTTCGGGATCTTCGGCGGCTTTCTTTAAAACGGGTATGGCCTCTGTATTCCCCCAGTTTCCGAGTGCAACGGCGGCGTTACGGAGCAATCCTCTGCGCTTTGTTCGTGTGATGGGACTGCCTTTAAACCGTTTCTTGAAATCATCATTATCGAATTTGATAAGATCCATCAGGCGAGGTGCCGCAAAATCAGGATCATATTCTAAGAATCGTGTTTGGCCTGGTTTAGAATAGCGTCGCACCCAAGGACACATCTCTTGGCACGCATCGCACCCATAAATCCAGTTTTTCATAAGAGGTCGAAGCTTTAGGGGAATGGAACCTTTTAACTCGATCGTTAGGTAGGAAATACATAATTTGCTATTTAAAATATAGGGTACAGGAAAGGCATGTGTGGGACAGACGTCAAGGCACCGTCGGCAGTTCCCACAGGTTCCAATCTGCGCTTTATGGTCCGATTCTGTAGAGGATGGTGGTTCGTCAAAATCAAGTTCTAGATCCGTAATGATTTCTCCAAGGAATACATAGGAACCAAGATCCGGATGAATCAACAAGGTGTTCTTTCCTACAAACCCCAAACCGGCTTGTGAGGCGATGTCCCGTTCAAGAACAGGTCCGGTATCTACATAATAACGCGTCTTTATCTCCTCGCCTGCTTCGTGCTGGATAAAAACACTTAGCGTCTTGAGCATCGGCTCTATGACATCATGGTAATCTTGTCCCCATGCATATCGTGCAATACGTCCTCGTGAGGGATCATTCCAAATTTCAGGTTGGGGGTTCTTAATAAAATAACTCAATCCAACAGAAATAACAGACTGGGCTTGAGGGAGCACTTTTGTTGGGTTAGATCGACGCTCTGGGTCATTCGCGAGCCATTTCATGTTCCCGTGGAAACCTTGTTTGAGCCATTTATAATAATCATGGGCTCGAGGTGATTGGTGGGCTGGAGATACGCCTACAAAATCAAAACCAAGCTCTATGGCTTTATACTTAATACGGTCTGTTAATTTCATGAGGAAATTATGTTTGACATGTAAAACAAATGATTTATAGTCCGCCGAAATATAACTCGAGAGTTTTCGTTTAGTGTTCAATAACAAGGAGAAAAGTTAACACATTGAAGATATATCTTAAAAGAATACTTGCCCTGACTTTTTTTGTTTCTTTAACCACAAACGGTTTGTCTGCTGATGATGGCGATTGGCAAATATGGTTTGATCAAAGCATGGAGGGTAAGCTTTCTTCATCGTTAAAAACAAAGATGAATCAGCAATTAAAGTGGGGTGACCATGCGGGAGAACTGGTTGAATATAACGTTGAGCTTGGTTTAACGACAAAGCTGAGTAGTTGGTTTGACCTGGCCCTTTTCTATCGACAACAATATGAAAAAAAGGGAGCCGATTGGTTAGAAGAAAACCGTCCTCACCTAAACGGGACCATTAAATGGAAGTGGAACGACATCTCCTTTTCAGATCGTAGTCGTGTTGAACTTAGGATTAAAGAAAATAAAAACGATATTGTACGGTATAGGAATAAAATAACCGTTACATGCCCAAAGACCTGGACAAAATTCAACATTCAAAAATATATCGCTGACGAAATTTTCATCGATTCCGACAAAGGAGAGCTTAATCGAAACCGTTTGTATGTGGGGTTAAAAGCAAAGCCTCATGAACATCTTAAAGCCGATGTATATGGGTTGTGGCAGACTTCAGAAAAAAGCGACGAATGGACTGATGTTTACGTTGTGGGAGCAAAGTTAGGCATTGTTTTTTAGAAGAAGTTCAGGTTTTCTGAAAACGCTACTTGGACCTTCGTCAAAAGCGCGAATTCAAGTAGTAAGTGCAATATTCTTTGAGATAAGAGAAATGAAAACTTTATTGAACATTTGGTTAGGAGTTTTGTATCCACGGGTTTTTCTGGGTCTATTATTAGAGCGCTTCACGATTGAGGTGTCGCGATGTAGCACGAAGAAAACCAGCCGATTACCTCGTCGGGAGAAACCTCTTCGAACGCTTGTGTGAGCGCTTCAGATAGTTCCTGCGGGCTGCAAGGCTGCCCAACCGATTCTTTATCTTGCCCCACATTTTTTCAATGGGGTTGGAATCGGGGCTGTAGGGTGGAAGGAATCTTACATGGGCCCCACATGACTCAATGAGTTTAATGACCTTGGGATTGTGATGGACGCGAAGATTGTCCATGATGACGATGTCTTCAGGTGAAAGAGTCGGGAGAAAAACCCGGCGAATATATTCTCCAAAAACAGCCGTGTCTGTCGCCCCCTCCCTCTCCATGGCCGCTGTTGTTCCGTCCAGGCGGACTGAAAAAATCAAGGTGGTGGTACACCAATGTCCATGAGGCGTTTTGGCAAAAAGCCTGTTCCCGCCCAACGCCCGGCCCCGCAGACAAGTCATATTCGTTTTCGCCCCGGATTCATCAATAAAGACAAGGCGACTTGGATCAAGTTTGGCTACCTCTTGGATCCACTGCTTTCTCAAGAGATTTACATCCGCCCGGTCTTGCTCGCTGGCGTGAAGCGTTTCTTTTATACCGGCAGCCCAACCGATTCAACGCCCGCTGTACGGCCATGATCGACCCCTTCACGCCGCTCATGTTCTTGAGTTCTTCAAGCGTTGCATCGGGATGTTTGCCCCCCAGTTGAGCCAACGCCTTGAGCTGCTCGCTGTAGAGGGCCTGACGATGCCCACGCGGTCGGGGAGCGGTCTGTCCGGTTTCGTTGAAACGAGAGAGCCCACGCTGAAACGTTCTAAGATCTACACGATAAGAAGATACGATATCGGCCTGGGAACCTTTGCCCATTTTGTAGGCATCTATCGCACGCCGCCGGATTTCTGCTGTTGCTATACTCATGTCATGGAGCATAGATCTTCTAAAGAGGCATTTCAATCGTTAAATGCTCTAGCTTTGCCTTGGCCATTGAGCTCACGAAATTTGTATATAGCAACAGTACTTTCTTTACTGCTCTCTTGGTATGCAAAAAATGCAGCTACGTATGGCGACCGAGTCCAATCTAGTAAAGGCGTCGGAAAACCATGATGCCGAATATAAACCATAAATCCGTAATTCTCAGGAGATGAAGGTTCATCTCTATTCTCAAATACTGTTTCCCAGTTTTGATCTGTTAGCGATTCAAATGCCGCGATTGTCGGCTTAAGGATCTTTGTGTTGTATTCTATGATTGCAAGTAGTTCATCGTTTCGTCTTTCAAGTGTCGATTCAAGTTTCCACGAAGCACATTTATGGCCCCTAAAGAGGAGCTCGGAAAAATAGTAGTCCGCTTTGCTAAGGCGCTGCTCACCCTTTTGTAATTCCTTTTAGCCCAAATGGTTCGTGCAGAAAACCGCGTTTAACTGACGGATCCAGGATAGAGTTATCTGGAATTAATTCGGTATATCTTTTTGACATAGACATAATGATTATTCAGTCTATTTGACTTTAATAGAGAATATTAACGAATTTTAAGATTTTGTCAAATTGAAAAGAACGATCTATGAAGGCAACTTCAAAACCTAAAAAATTGCTTGATCAGGTTCGAGAAATCTTGCGAATCCATCATTATTCCATTCGAACGGAGCAGTCTTATGTAAAATGGGTCAAGGATTATATTTTTTTTAACGGGAAGAAACATCCTCAAGAAATGGGAATTCCTGAAGTCGAACGGTTTTTGACCCATCTTGCTGTCAATAAAAATTTGGCTTCAGGAACCCAAAACTAGGCGTTAAATGCCCTTGTTTTCCTCTACAAAAAAGTGTTGAGAAAACCTTTGGGTGAAAAGATCAATGCGGTTCGAGCGCGGAAGAAACAGCGATTACCGGTTGTTCTAAGTAAAGAGGAAGTTAGCCGCCTTTTAAAGGCTATGTCTGGCGTCCATGAGCTTATGGCACAATTGATGTATGGCTGTGGGCTTCGGGTTATGGAAGTATTACGTTTACGGGTACAGGAGCTAGATTTTGATCAGGGGCTGCTTCTGGTTCGTCGCGGTAAGGGCGATAAAGATCGCTCTACTATCTTGCTGCCCGAATTACATGTGCCTCTGAAGGATCACGTAATCTTTGTCAGAAAACTGTATGAACAAGATGTAGAGAATGGTACTTGCAATGTATATCTTCCTCATGCCCTTGCACAAAAGTATCGAGGGGGGCCCCGCGCATGGAACTGGCAATATGTATTCGCGTCCAAAAGCCTCTCTGTTGACCCTCGAGCAGGTGTAAGGCGTCGTCACCATATGGATGAAAGCAGTATTCAAAAATCGGTGGTGCATGCTGCTTGTTTGGTATAGATCCCCCAAGAAAGTTACCTGTCAGACCTTACGCCATTCTTTTGCTACTCATCTACTCGAAGCAGGGACCAATATTTGCATGGTACAAGAGCTTTTGGGTCATAAAGATGTAAAAACAACACAGATCTATACTCATGTTATGAAAAGAGACTTTCATCAGATCAAAAGCCCGTTAAGTATGTTGCTTCAGGCTACCTGATTGAAAAATTGATAGGATTAAAAAATGATTACGAAAGCTACAAGCTGTACCCTTGTTCTGGTCTTGAGTTTGTGCTGCTCTTGTTCAAAGAAATGGTATGTAAACGATCAAGGTGTTACTGGCGATATTTTTACGTGTATCCCGGGCGACAACACAAAAGGAACAAGCAGTAAAAAGAAACCTTTTGCAATAGTTAACGTTACTGTCGAGCACACACGATTTTCAACAAATAAAAAGGGAACCATAAAATCTTCAGTATGACCCTCCCCCGGACATCCCTCTTATCCCGGGGCATACCTCTGCGCTCAACTGGATTATCTGGGTTCAACAACGCAACGAATAATTGCATCTTATAATCGACTTAGGGTATAAACACATTTCGATAAATGTTGAACTGGCATCTTGTTTTCGTGGAGAGTGGTCTTATGGACCGGTCACATCTTTAAAATACCAACGTGTTACAAGGAGTACGGGTGAGCAAACAACCTTTTGTCCATTTACATTTTCATACTCAGTACAGCCTTTTGGATGGAGCGTGTCGTGTCAAAAGCGCCATGGAAACGGCACAAGCCCAGGGTATGTCTGCGGTCGCGATTACCGATCACGGTGTATTGTATGGGGCTGTTGATTTTTATAAGACGGCTAAAAGTTACGGGGTGAAGCCGATCTTGGGGTGTGAAGTGTATACGACGCCTGAAAATACCGGTATGACAGAACGAAAAACCGGTCGCGATGGCAGCCAATCCAATCATCTTGTTCTGCTTGCTGAAAACGAAGTAGGTTATCAGAACTTGGTACAACTTGTATCCAGAGCACATTTAGACGGATTTTATTATAAACCTAGGATCGATAAAGCCCTTCTTAGAGAATATAACGAAGGGCTTATCGGGTTATCCGCTTGTTTAAAAGGCGAGATTCCCGAGCACTGCGTGCGTGGCGATGTCGATGGGGCGGTCCAAAAAACCGAAGAATTTACTGATATCTTAGGCAAAGACAATTTCTACATAGAACTTCAGGATCACGGTATTCAAGAACAGCGTATTGCCAATGAGGGATTGCTTGAAGTGGCTAAACGTACAGGTCTTCCTCTTGTGGCTACCAACGATGTCCATTATATAGCGCCTGAACATCACACCGCCCACGACGTGATGATTTGTTTGCAAACCCAATCCGTTATGAGTGACCCAAATCGGATGAAATACCAGTCCGATCAGTTTTACATGAAAACGCCTGAAGAAATGTGGGACCTTTTTAGGGAATATCCTGATGCATTAAAGAATACATTGGCGATTGCAGAGCGCTGTAACGTTGAACTTCAGCTCGACAAAGAATTCCATTTTCCTCTTTATCAACTCCCGGAAGGTGAAAATCAGAAACATTATTTAGCCCAGGTTGCCAAAGAAGGGTTGAAGTATCGGTATGGTGTTGAGGATGTTGATCATCCAAAAAATGAAGAAGAAAAGAAGATTGCAGATCGATTTTACCATGAACTAAACGTGATCGAAAAAACAGGGTTCATCAATTATTTCCTCGTGGTCTGGGATTTTGTGCGTTTTGCCCGGGAACGCCACATTCCTGTTGGGCCAGGTCGTGGATCAGGAGCGGGAAGCATTATGGCCTATGTATTAGGCATTACGGGTATTGATCCATTACAATACGATTTAATTTTTGAACGTTTTTTGAATCCTGATCGTGTTTCACCCCCTGATTTTGATATTGATTTCTGCCAATCTCGACGGGATGAGGTTATTGATTACGTTAAAGAAAAATATGGACGCGATAGCGTGGCTCAAATCATTACTTTCGGGACACTAGGGGCAAAAACGGTTATTCGTGATGTGGGTCGTGTATTGGAAATACCCTTCAATGAATGTGATCGCCTCGCCAAATTGATACCTGAAGAACCTGGTATGACCCTGGAAAAAGCGCTTCAACAGAGTCCTGACTTTAAGAAAGCGACCGAAACCGAAGAACATGCAAAACGTATCATGCAACATGCACGTGTTCTTGAAGGGCTGCCTCGCAATCCTGGAACGCATGCCGCAGGCGTTGTTATTGGAGAAAAACCATTAGTAGAAATTCTTCCTCTTGCGCGTGATAAAGACAAAGAAGTAGTCACACAATTTGAGATGAAACCGTTGGAGCAAACGGGTCTTTTAAAAATGGATTTCTTGGGTCTTAAAACGTTAACCGTTATTCAAGAAACCATTGACCACGTTAAAAAAACAAAAGATATCGACCTTGATATGGAAACCTTGCCCATGAATGATGAGCCTACTTTCGCCTTATTAAATCGGGGCGATACCATTGGGGTGTTCCAAATTGAAAGTCAGGGGATGCGCGATTTGCTCAGAAGAATAGGGCTCACCTGTTTTGAGGAGATTATTGCGATGATCGCCTTGTTCAGACCCGGACCTATGAATATGTTGGATGATTATGTAAACCGTAAACACGGAAAGGTGAAAATCAAATATGACCACTCTCTCCTTGAACCGATTCTTAAGGAAACATATGGCGTGATGCTCTATCAGGAGCAGGTTCAGCGGGCTGCCAATGTGTTAGCCGGTTATTCGTTGGGTGAAGGAGATATTTTGCGTCGTGCCATGGGTAAAAAAACTATGGAAGAAATGACGCAGCAACGAGATAAATTTGTGAAGGGCTGCGCTCAACATAATAAAATTAATGCAAAAACTGCAGAAAAAATCTTTAACAATATAGAACGATTTGCCGGGTACGGTTTTAATAAATCACATAGCGCGGCATACGCTATTCTTTCTTACCAAACCGCTTTTTTTAAAGCCCATTATCCTTCAGAATTTATGGCCGCTTTGCTTTCTTCAGAAATGGGGAATGCGGATAAGCTTCCTATGCTTATTGCAGAAGCACAGGAAATGGAAATTGAAATGTTTCCCCCAGATGTTAACGAAAGCGAAGTGCGGTTTCGTCCCGTTATTAACGGCATGCGGTTTGGATTGGCCGGTGTTAAAAACATTGGCGTGGGTGTCGTCGAATCGATTATTAAAGAGCGAGAAATGGATGGGCCCTTTAAAGACGGGTTGGTTGAATTTTGCAGTCGACTCGATTCGAAGGCGAATAATAAGAAGGTGCTGGAAAGTTTGGTTAAATGTGGTGCGTTTGATTACACAAAACAGTCTCGTGGACGCCTTTTTAATGGGATTGAATTTGCCATCAATCGGGCCTCAGAAGCGAACAAAGATCGTCAGTCTGGACAAGGTTCTTTGTTCGATATCTTGGAAGACAAAAGTGAAGAATTTAGGAAGGATGAATTACCCCCAGCAGAACCTTGGCCGGCTAGCCAGATGCTTTCTGCAGAAAAAGAGTTGCTTGGTTTTTATATTTCCGGTCATCCACTAACAGCCTTTGAATGGACATTAACCCATTACAACCTGGCGAATATGAAGGAACTCAGCTCTATTGAAGCAGGAACGTCGACTCGAATCGGAGGGCTTGTTTCGCATTATCAAAAAAAGTTTACAAAACGAACTCAAGAGCCGATGGCTATCTTTCGACTTGCAGGGCTTCAAGGATGGGTAGAGGTCGTTGCTTTTCCGGACGCGTTTAGAGAGTATGGGGTTTATCTTCAAGAAGATGTGCCGATTATGATCTGTGGTGAGATTTCACAAGATGACCGATTAAAAATGATTGCGGGAGAGATGTATCCGCTTGAAAGAGTACATGACCATTTTACGCAAAATATCAGCATTCATCTTTCAGCCGCCAACCTCCAAGACGATCGGTTGGAGAGGATTAAGAGCATACTTCGACGACATCCGGGGAACATTCCTGTAACCGTCTGTTTGCAATTTCCAGGAGGTGAAAAAGTCTTTATTAAAACAGATCGCAGATTAAAGGTGTCCGCGCGGGAAAAGCTTGTCCATGAATTAGAGCATTGTATCGGGGAAGATTCTATTTATGTGGCCATCAACCGCAGTCCGTATAAACATGGAGATCAGGAACGGCGTAACGCAAAAGGGTGGGCTAAGCGTAAAGCCGGGTAAGAGGGGATGACAAAGGTAGGCGGTCCGTGATCTAAACGTGAGAAGAAAAGTTTTCGATGGCCTCAGATGTTATCCTACGCTTAATACATGATCTCTTGAGCTCAAGGAGCTAGCCGTTGAATCTTCCATTCTTGATGGGTGAAAGTATATTGGAAGCGATCATGAAGGCGACACGGGCGACCCTGCCAAAATTCAAAAAGGGTGGGCTTCAGTCGATAGCCGCCCCATGCAGGGGGAGCAGGAATTTTATCCGTATTGTATCTAGCTTTGTAATCGTTACATTTCTCTTCCAATATCTGACGGTTTGCGATGGGTTTACTTTGGGGAGAGACCCAAGCTCCAATTTGGCTTTCTGTGGGTCGGCTTTGGAAGTACGCTTCTGATTTTTTGACGGAGGTTTTTTTCACGGTTCCCTCAATTTTGATTTGTCTTTCCAAGGTCGGCCAATAAAAAAGCAATGCGCCATTAGGATTTTCATTGAGCTCTTTTGCTTTTCGACTTTCATAATTCGTATAAAAAACAAAACCGCTTTCGTCATATTCTTTAAGCAACACGGTGCGAATAGAAGGCCTTCCAACGCCATCGGCTGTTGCCAAGGTCATGGCATTAAAATCAATCAATTTTGCGTTTAAGGCCGATTTGAACCATTGCTGAAATTGCTCGAAAGGGTTCGCCAAAAGGCTCTCTTCGTTTAACGTTTCCTGTGTATATTCGCGATGAAGTTGAAGAAAGTTTTTTTGACCTATTTTCAAATTCTGTTCCTAATCTTTTTTAATACGCTTCCCAGAATGGGGATTTTTTCATATACGGTTCCCGCTACATCCCAATAGTCTTGTTGAAAAATGATCTTTCCTTCCTTATTATAGCGGACATGGGACATTCCCGTTGCGTTCATCGGACGATCTTTATACCGTTTGAGGGTAAGATCCATCCACCACCGAAAATAATAGTTGCCTTTATGGTTGGCTACATCCTGAATATCAAAGGTACAAGACTCGATCGTATCTGTTGACTCCAAAAAATAGTTTTCAATTTCATCAATACCTTCAACGGTTTTAAAAGGGTCGGCAAAAAAAGCGTTTTCAGCATAGAGATTGCGAACATTCTTTTGGATCTTTTCATGCGAATAGTCTTGGTAGAATTCAATAAATTGAGCCATCGCTCTTTTTACGGTCGCGGAATCCGGCTCCATAAGCTGTACTTGGCCAGCATCCGTTGTTTTTAATGCGTTTTGATAGAGCTGATTTCGATTTATCCTATTCTTTATCGGTGTAGAGCAAGCATTTAAAAATAATAGACCGATGATTGGATATATCCAGTTTTTGATCTGCATGAAAGATTCCTTTTTAAGTATGTAGAGAATAAGTTTGCACTTTCCAGGCAAGTCGGGCATTTTCCTCGGCTATACCCATACCCGTATATGCGTTTACATGCCGAATAGTATAGAACATCGAGATATATGAATCCATTAAAAAAAATATACAATATTTACCGAAAAATATTTTCCGAAGAAGAGAATATTACGTTGATCGACGGTTGTCCAATTGCGTTTGTCCATTTAGTATGCCTGACCATCCCATGGGTCGGGTTTAGCGTGACGGCGGTGATCGCTTGTTTTGCGGCATATGCATTACGTGTATTTTCGCTTACAGGAGGGTATCACAGATATTTTTCACACCGGTCCTATAAAACAAGTCGTGTTTTTCAATTTATACTTGCGTTTCTAGGTGGCTCAGCAGCACAATTAGGTGCCCTTTGGTGGGCGGCCCATCATCGGCATCATCATGAACATTCTGACACCAAGAAAGATATCCACTCTCCACACCGCCGGGGCTTCTTTTTCGCGCATATTGGATGGGTGTTATGTGACCGTTATTCGGAGACACAACTCGAACACATAGGGGACTTTGCTCGCTATCCTGAATTACGGTTCCTGAATCGTTTCCATATTATTCCTCCCTTAACCTTAGGTCTCATCATGTACGGGCTCGGATACTTTTTTCAGACTCATTATCCTCATTTGAATACGTCCCCTTGGCAAATGGTGGTATGGGGATTCTTTGTGAGTACGGTACTGGTCTACCACGCAACTTTTTGTATTAACTCCGTCACTCATATGATGGGGAAAAAACGATTTCGCATTAAAGACGATAGTCGAAACAGTTTTTTACTTGCTTTTTTAACCATGGGAGAAGGGTGGCATAACAACCATCATCGATATCCTATGGCCACTCGACAGGGGCTTTATTGGTGGGAAATTGATATGACCTACTACATCCTCGTCCTGCTTTCCAAGCTGGGTCTCATATGGGATTTACAAAAACATCCCCAAATGATCTACGAAGAAGCACGTCAAATCAAACAAGATATATAAGGCAGTCGGGATTGTAAAATCTGGAGAAAGATAAAGCCCAAGGTCTTGAAGGCGAGGTGAATTACTTTAAGGCGCACCGCGACCCTATAGATTATCAGGCTGCTAAATGAGGGGGTTGCCCTAAAGGGTCTGGAGCCATGGAATCGACCTGTGCCCAATTCCAAACCCGATTCAAACGAACCGGTCAATTTTGGATACCTCCTAGAAAGCATCACTTAATCGCTCTGGAATTAGCACGGCAGAATCATGACGGGGATGATATTTGGTAGTATGACCCAGATGCGCCTCAAATAACTAGCCGTTCTAATTTTGATTTCAAATTTCAAATGGCTGTGACTTGACTTCGTAAAGCAGACCGTTAAGCTACCCCTCTTATTTTTCGGGCGGTTAGCTCAGCGGGAGAGCGGCTGGTTTACACCCAGTAGGTCACAGGTTCGAATCCTGTACCGCCCACCAGGTTTCGTGTCGAACATCGTAATAATAAGAAGCCTGTCACGGCGTAGCGTGTCGTGTGAGCAAAGCCAGACTGGCCACAACGCTACGTTTTGGTGCAACCCTTATACTCCAGAAGAAAGGTTATAGATTAATGAGTTACAACAAAATTGAAGTTCCTGAAAACGGCGAAAAGATTGCCATGGGAGATGATACGTATCTTCAGGTCCCCCATCATCCCATTATCCCTTTTATTGAAGGGGATGGTACGGGGAAAGATCTCACTCATGCAGCCATGCTTGTATGGAATGCGGCCGTTGAAAAAGCATACGGAGGGACCCGTCAGGTTCAATGGATGGAAGTCTATGCCGGGGAAAAAGCAAACGAAGTCTATGGTGAACCCATCTGGTTACCTCCCGAAACATTAGAAGCGGTCAAAGAATTTCTTGTAGCCATTAAAGGGCCTTTAACCACACCCGTAGGTGGTGGGATACAAAGTCTAAATGTGGCCTTACGCCAAGAACTTGATCTTTATGTATGTTTACGTCCTGTACGTTGGTTCAAAGGGGTTCCCTCCCCTGTCAAAAATCCTGAACGTACGGACATGGTTATTTTTCGTGAAAACTCTGAGGACATTTATGCGGGTGTAGAGTGGGAAGAAGGAACGTCAGAAGTTAGAAAAGTTATTGACTTTTTACAACAAGAAATGGGTGTTAAAAAAATTCGTTTCCCTGAAACTTCAGGGATTGGCATAAAACCGGTTTCTAAAGAAGGAACGACTCGTTTAAATAAAGCCGCTATTCAATATGCCATTGATAACAATCGTAAATCCGTGACGCTTGTTCATAAAGGGAATATTATGAAGTTTACCGAGGGCGCTTTTTGCGACTGGGGATATGAAACCGCTAAAACCCATTTTGGAGCTCAAGACCTTGATGGCGGTCCTTGGCAAGTCATTAAAAACCCAAGCACAGGTGAGAACATTATAATTAAAGACGTTATTGCAGATGCCTTTTTGCAGCAAATTCTTACTCGCCCAGCTGAATATGATGTGATCGCTACCATGAACCTAAACGGAGACTATATTTCTGATGCGCTAGCCGCTTGTGTTGGAGGGATAGGAATTGCGCCAGGCGCAAACATTAACTATGAAACAGGGGTGTCAATCTTTGAAGCAACTCATGGTACGGCGCCCAAATATGCCGGGCAAGATAAAGTCAATCCTGGTTCCCTTATTTTATCCGGGGCTATGATGTTTCGTTATATGAGGTGGCAAGAGGCGGCGGATCTTACTATCACCGGGATCGAAAAGACCATTAGTAATAAGACCGTAACATACGATTTCGAACGATTGATGGAGGGAGCTACGTTGCTCAAATGCAGTGAATTTGGTCAAGCGATTGTCGATAACATGGAATAATCCCAAATTTGGAATCTAGGTCTATTCGTTATCGGTTATTAGGGTGCTTCAAAGGAATAAAGACATAACATTGGATATGGAAAAAAAATCCGATAGCCCTTTTTTCTCCCCAGATGCCATGCAGGAGGAAAGGGAAAATCTACGAGCTCAGAATAAAACCGTTGTATTCACGAATGGCTGTTTCGATATCCTGCATGTGGGCCATGTTTCCTATCTCTCCTTTGCAAAACAGCAAGGGGATATTCTGATTGTCGGCCTAAATTCTGATCAATCTATTAAACGTATAAAAGGGGTCTATCGTCCCGTTGTCTCTGAAAAGGATCGTGCATCCGTTCTCTTGGCGCTCGAATCTGTAGATTATGTCATTATCTTTAATGAAGAAGAGCCGGCATCACTAATCGAGCTATTACTCCCTGATGTCCTTGTTAAAGGGGAAGATTGGGCCCATTATGTAAGCGGGCGAGGTGTTGTCGAAGCAAATGGGGGGTGTGTAGTTCTTGCGCCCATGGTTAAAGGACATTCGTCTAGCGACATTATAGAGCGCATCCAAAAATACTATGGCGCTGGGCCGCGTTAATACATATAGACGCGGTAGTCGGTAGGTTTATTGCTCGGTTGGAACCCATACTTCAAGAATTGGAAAGCGTTTAACTAGGTTCTGTCCTGAAACTCACCTATTGGCGGGGAGTTCAACAAGTTGATATCCCAATTCTTTTGCCGTCTTTGCCATAGAAAAAAACCGTCTGGCCTTAAAACGTTCTTGGTAGACTTTTTCCCCCTCGTCTACATAATCTTGTCCGTAATGCAGCGTTCGATAAATGAGTATGGCCAGTTTACGTGCAAGAGCAAATACGGCCACGGCTCCACTCCTACGCCGAGCTACCCGACGATATTCAGCCCCCAAAGAGGAGTGTGATCGACTCAAAGAAACCACCGCCATTCGCAAGATTCCAGCCACCCGATTTGAACCCGTACCACGAGGGGGCTTTTTCTTGAGAGCTTTTCCTCCAGAAATCCCCATCTTTGGACAAAGCCTCAACCAACTCACAAAATGTTTTTTCGAAGAAAAATCACTCAGATTAAATCCCACCTCGGTAAGTATGACTTGCGAAACTCCAGCGCTTATCCCGTCAATACGCGTTAAATCTACTCCGGAAAATTGCCACAATATTTTTTGGTCTTCCTGCTCTCCTCGGTTACGTATCGCTTTTCGTTTAGCGGCTTTAGGATGCTCAGGGGCCTCTTTATTTTTCCGTTCTTGCGGAGTCATCGCTAACAACTCCTTGTGCAGTTCTTGCTCGTAATCGGTAATCTGTGCTTGGAGTTGGTCATAGAGCTTTAGGGCCATTTTAAGGTTAAACAAATGCTCTGATTTCCACGTACCGGTGAGGTGCTCAGCTATTTCTTTTTCGTTTTTTCCGCAACGAGAATCTCGCAAACACGCAAGGACTTTGGGGTCACGTTGACCTTCAACAATCCCACGTACAATCGCTAAGCCTGTTTTCCCGGTAATATCTGTTAGGGCTCGATGAACTTGGACATTCATTTGATCCAAAGCCTTTTGCATCCAGTTGACGGTTTTGGAACGTTCCTTAACCAGATTGGCACATTGGCGAGTCAATGCGCGGCATCTACAAATGCCTTCACTCGGTCGAAAGGATCCATGTAATAGGCCACAGCTGTGTAGAAGCTGAATCCATTGACAGTCCTGTACATCGGTTTTACGACCCGGGACATGGCACAGTTCTCTGGCGTTGACCAAGATGGGCTCTATTCCAGAAGCCTCCAGCAGTTCGTACAAAGGGATCCAGTAAATCCCTGTACTTTCCATGGCCACCGACTTTACTCCTTGCTCTTGGAGCCAAGCGATCAGTCCGATTAATTGGGGTGTAGTGGATTGAAAAACACGCACGTTGGGTTCGCCGCTGATCAAGGCCGGACCACATACGTAATGCTCGCAAGCCCCCAAATCAATTCCAGCCACCTTCGGTTGGAGTATGGGTAAGCTTTGCACGGATCGTTTATTTACCTTTGTTTTTGATGCCGACATGATATCCTCCGGGTTGTGGTTAGTTGTGGAGGCTACGGCCCGAGGTGGCTATACAATGGATTCTGTCCTGGGGGAGTCGCCTGGAGCGCTCGCCAATGAATGATGGCCAACTCAGACCCAAACTTCGTATGGGGCACAAGGCACCAATATCTTTAGGGGGGCTTAACTGCCGTAGCTTTCATGACATTTACACCTTACCGGACTCCAGTTTCAACCCTGAATGATCCAGCAAAGAGACCATGCTGGTGGCGAAACTTCGGGGAGACTCTGTGCCAATAAGATTATTCTGTTATGCGCCATGGTGGCCTTCAACCTATTGCGCGGTCTTGGCCAAGAGGTCATCAAACGGGCTGGGCTTGCCCCGCAGAAAATCAACATCCCGCGCTGGCGAATCAAAACGGTTCTCAAAAATATCGTTTATTGCGCGGTTCGATTGGTCCGCCACGCCGGACGAATTGAACTTCACTTTGGCAAGCGTTGTCGCTGGTTTGAAGTGATACAAGATATTGCCCATTCCTTCGCATAGCCCTCCGTGCACCTTTAACAATACTCTAAGGCGACTGCCCAAGGAGGCCTACGCCCCAAAATGGCCAAATCAGAGTGAATCTGACCTGTACGCTCAAAAAATTCATCAGGGTGATACTTGCCGGTCCGAATCCGCCCAAAAGCGAGCATCTCAAGGAAAAAATTTTCAACTTTTGAGCCCCAAAACGCCTTCCGAAGCGATAGCTGACGGATTCAGGATATTGCTATTTTTCAAAAAGTCAATTTTTTGTTTCAAAAAAATCTGAGAATTGTAATATTAAATGCCCAAAAGAAGATATTGTAAAACAGGAGTGTTCCATGCCGAAATCTTCTAGATTTAGAAACTCGACAGAAGACAAAAAAAGGAGAAAGACATGGAACAAATCAAGAGTAGTATTCATCCCCGAAAAGGCAAGCATTTGACACAGAAAGAACGGATCATGATTGAAACAATGCTCAAAAACCCAGGACGTCCTTTGGAGATAGCTAGCTATCTGGGAAGGCATCGTCGAACCATAGAGCGCGAAATTAGACGTGGAGAGGTAGAGCATTTCGATACAGAGCTGCGAAAGAAGAAAGCATACAGCAGTGATCGAGCCCAGGAACTTCATGATCTAAATGCGACGGCCAAGGGACCTGAGCTTAAGCTTGGAAAGCATCATGAAACGGCCGTGTTTATCAGCGAGCACATTCTTGTTCACAAACGCTCACCCGATGTGGTTGCTCCTTTGCTTAAACAAGAGCAGAGACCTGCAGCGGTGAGTACAAAAACGCTGTATACCTATATTGACCAAGGTCTCATCCCGGGGGTGAGCAACGAGTCCCTATGGGAAAAACGAAAAAGACGTGCTATTAAGCGGGTTAAAAAGCAACATGCCCGAAGGACCAGCATCGAAAAACGACCTAAGACCGTAGAAAAACGCGAGGAATCTGGGCACTGGGAATTGGATTTGATCGTCGGCGGAAAAGGAACTTCAAAACCGGTTTTAATGACGTTAGTAGAAAGAAAGACCCGAATGCTAAGGGTGAGAAAACTTTCGGATAAAACACAGGCATCGGTTCTGCAGGCCCTCAAAGCGATCGAAAGATCGATGGGAGTTGGCCCATTCAGATCGATGTTCAAGTCGATTATAGCCGATAACGGGAGCGAGTTTCTCGACGTGGAGCAGATGGAACGTTCCGGATTTAGCAAAAAGAGACGTGTTAAACTCTATTATGCTCACCCGTATTCTTCCTGGGAACGAGGCTCCAACGAAAATGCCAACCGTATGGTTCGTCGTTTCGTCGCCAAAGGAGACAACATCAGAAAATATACCATCGACCGTATTGGTGAGATTGAAAAATGGATTAATAACTATCCTCGCAAGATCCTAGAATACAAACCCGCACAGGAGTGTTTCGATTTGGAGATCGCCGCATGAACAGAAGCTCTCAGGTCCATTTTTTGCGGCATTTAATTTTACAATCCACCAACTTATGAATAATTTAAAACCCATTGAGAAGTTGATCTCCACATTAAGCCGTCTACCTACAATTGGACGTCGGTCCGCAGAGCGTATGGCTCTAAAGATTGCTCGCGATCAAGCTCCGCTCGTACAGGATTTGATCACGGCTTTGCGGGAAGTTTCCGATAAAATCTCAACCTGTTCTTTATGTGGAAGTTTGACGACAAAAGATTTAAATCCGTGTAAACTATGTACTGATGTCCGTCGCGATCATTTGCTTCTTTGTGTAGTAGAAGATTCGTCTGACATTATCATTATTGAGAGCGCAAGGGGGTATCGTGGACGTTATCATGCATTAATGGGAAAAATTTCTCCCTTGCGTGGGGAAGGGATTCATAACTTGAGAATTCAAGAGCTCATTAAACGTATAAAAAAAGAGGGCATAAAAGAAGTCATTTTAGCGCTGAATACCGATGTGGAAAGTGATGCTACCGCTAGTTTTCTTAGCGATATACTTTCTTCAGAGTCTGTAACTGTATCTCGAATTGCGTTTGGGCTCCCTGCGGGGAGTGGTATTGCATATTCGGATCCCGTTACTTTAACACGGGCCATACAGGGTCGACAAAAAGTGTAAGGAGGAAGAGCCATGAGAAAGATTATCGATTTTTTAATGCGTTTATTTGGGAGAAAACATGAATGGTTTAAAGGTCCTGGACAGGAAAAAGGGCGCGTTGAGCGATGGTTGAGGGTGCCTTGTGCCGAAGGCGCTAGAAATTTTAACTTTAGAAAAGATTTTATGGATTATGACCTTGTCCCAGCTGAAGGGTTCTCTAATGACTTCGGGCACTGGTTTAAAGAACCGTTTAATCATGTAAAAGTAGGCGGGTATACACAGTATTTAGGCCAGCAGAGCGGTGGTTACAGATTCCTCGTTCGATGTGCCTTAAATCCTTCTATAAATGGGGCGGATGAGACGACGGGCTTACACGAATGTGGGCATGTTCGCTTACTTCCAGATATTCAAGGCCATCCTCTACGGTTTAAAAAATGTTTTCCCATATGGCGTTTTTCAATTCGTCCTAGATCAGAAGAAGATGATGATCTCTATTTGCCAGAGGTGGCCAGTATGGTCTTCGATGAAAATGGGGAAGTTCTTTATGAGGAGTCTAAAGAAATTTGAAAATTTGAAAGATAACAAGAGGGCTCTGTCTTTTTCCTGGATCCGTCAGTTAAACGTGGGATTTCTGTGCGAATGGTTTGGAGGCAAAAGGTTGCAAAAAAACGCAGGCGCACCCGCTGGGTACGTCGAGGCTTTTTTGTAATTCCTTTTGGCCCAAATGGTTCGTGCAGAAAACCGCGTTTAACTGACGGATCCAGGTTTTTGTGTACAAAAACTGAATCCGACCGTAGGGCTCGAAATAGAACCTACTCCAAACGCCCTCTGTCTGACTTTCATTGGCACAGAGGGCGAGAGGGTTCGTGGAGATTTTCTGTTGACCCCCTCCAACTTCTGAAATGAAACATGGCTTAAACATATTTCATCCTTCTCTCAGATCAAGCGCCTTCGCCTAGGCGTAGGTTGTGTGATCCGCATAAATATTGGCAAGTTAGGAAGGTCCGGTTGAATTTGGTCTCTCGTAATTATCGCACAAGTCCTTTAAAAGCGTGCGAAAACTGTGAACCGGTATGCCTTCATAAGCAGGCTTGAGATAGTTAATCAACTGGATCATCGTTTTCAATAACTTAGAGCGCTTCACGATTGAGGTGTTGCGATGTAGCACGAAGAAAACCAGCCGATTACCTCGTCGGGAGAAACCTCTTCGAACGCTTGTGTGATCGCTTCAGATAGTTCCTGCTGACTGCGGGCTGCAAGGCTGCCCAACCGATTCTTTATCTTGCCCCACATTTTTTCAATGGGGTTGGAATCGGGGCTGTAGGGTGGAAGGAATCTTACATGGGCCCCACATGACTCAATGAGTTCAATGACCTTGGGATTGTGATGGACGCGAAGATTGTCCATGATGACGATATCTTCAGGTGAAAGAGTCGGGAGAAAAAGTTGTTCCGTCCAGGCGGACCGAAGAAATCAAGGTGGTGGTACACCAATGTCCATAAGGCGTTTTGGCAAAAAGCCTGTTCCCGCCCAACGCCCGGCCCCGCAGACGAGTCATATTCGTTTTCGCCCCGGATTCATCAATAAAGACAAGGCGACTTGGATCAAGTTTGGCCACCTCTTGGATCCACTGCTTTCTCAAGAGATTTACATCCGCCCGGTCTTGCTCGCTGGCGTGAAGCGTTTCTTTTATACCGGGAAACCGATTCAACGCCCGCTGTACGGCCATGATCGACCCCTTCACGCCGCTCATGTTCTTGAGTTTTTCAAGCGTTGCATCGGGATGTTTGCCCCCCAGTTGAGCCAACGCCTTGAGCTGCTTTCTGCTGTAGAGGGCCTGACGATGCCCACGCGGTCGAGGAGCGGTCTGTCCGGTTTCGTTGAAACGAGAGAGCCCACGCTGAAACGTTCTAAGATCTACACGATAAGAAGATGCGATATCGGCCTGGGAACCTTTGCCCATTTTGTAGGCATCTATCGCACGCCGCCGGATTTCTGCTGTTGCTATACTCATGTCATGAAGTATAGATTTTCTAGCGAGGCATTTTCAATCGTTAAATGCTCTAGTACTCCTCCAAAATTAAATTGGCGAGTTAGGGTCAAATTAGACTGTTCCCAATGACGACAGGGGCCTTCCACCATCACAGCAACGCTGTGTAGGCATAGAGCCTGGGGTTTCAACCCCAGGAAGACTTGTGCCCTGTAGGGGCACTGTCTATTCTTCAGGGCGCAATCAGATGTGTTCCTGTTTCATTCCTGGGGTTGAAACCCCAGGCTCTATGCCTTTGTCCCTTTGGGACAATCCATAGGGTCAGTAAATCATTCACCCCCAATTCGCCAATTTAATTTTGGAGGAGTACTAGTGCACGATAAAGTTTACGGTTAAGTGATGAAGAATGAATATATTCGAGTGGGAGCAGATATTTTAATCAAACAGGTTCTAAGGTGAGGGTCTTTGGTCAGAAGTCAGGACCACCGTTTTTCTTTCACGCAGCTTGCTGCATGATTATTCGTCTTCAATAAATTTTTTAATCTGATCGATAACCTGGTAATGTGTAAGATCGAGTCCGATCGGAGTGATCGAAACAAGTCCATTTTCAATCGCTTCTATGTCTGTTCCTTTTTTATCGCCTAAAAGCTCCATTTCGCCGTCTAACCAGTAGTAGATATTACCCCGCGGATCTGTTCGTTTATGAAAGACCTCCTTGAAACGTGAATGCGCCATAGGCGTTACGGCATATCCTTGTATTTGATCTGTAGGTATATTAGGAATATTTACATTCAGTAATGTTTTTTCAGGTAGCTGGTATGGCAAAAACTTTTTGGCCAGTTGACGCGCAACATGACCTGCGGTATCCCAGTGCGGATCGGTAAATGTTTGCAGGGAAAAGGCCATGCTGGGAATTTTTAAAATAGCCGCTTCCGTAGCCGCCGATACGGTGCCAGAATAAATAATATTAATTCCTGTATTGGCCCCTAGATTAATCCCGCTGAAGACAACGTCTGGAGGTTGATTCAACAATGCGCAACTGGCTAACTTAACGCAATCCGTAGGTGTCCCACCTACGGCATGACCAAAAAACGTGTCTTTGTCATAAACTTTACTGGTTTTTATGGGGTCAAATAGTGTAATCGAATGGCCGACCGCACTTTGTTCTTCATTTGGCGCAACAACATGGACGTGGCCTAAATCTTTTACCGCATCATATAAGACTCGAATGCCTGGGGCATGTATACCGTCATCATTACAAACAAGAATATTCATGAGGAGATATAAGCAATTCTACATTAGAATGGCTAGTTATTTGTTTTGCAAGAGCCTGTTGCCTCATTAAAAAATGACACCGTAGCATATTAAAACTCGTTGACACTTATCACCAATACTTGTTGGACCCATTTCTGTCAAGAAATGGGTCGGGTGGATGCCTTTCTGTTCATTCTTTTACCTTCCAGGAGTTATCCACAGATCCGTCCCGGCGAGAATGGGCCCCATTCGCTCGTCGGAGGCGGGACGGATCTGTGGGTAACTCCGTGGTTGACTTTCACCTTTGCCTTTTTCGCCATGTTTTTGACTTCGCCTCAAAAAACGACCGCCCCAGATGCCCTGTATCCAACGATCTCTCAGAAGGCTTTGTCTTCTTTTATAAGAGAGCATTACCCCACGAAACTTCTGGAGATCCTTTCAAGTCAGGAGGGTGTTTTTTTAACCGTTCAATCTTTCGGAGATGCTCCTCGATCTGCTTTTTGAGCTTGTAGGGGTCCAAAACTTCATATTGACCTTCGAGGGCCTTGACTTGTTCAAGACCAAGCAGTTGGCTCTGAACCAGTCGCTCATAAGGGGTCTTGGCTTTGTCATATTTTTTGATATACCGGCTTTGGATCCGCTTTTTGGACTTCAGCTTCATCGATGGACAAAAAAAATTGTTATACTTTTCCCAGACAACATAGAGGTGGTTGATGACATCAACCAGATCAGGGTGTTCGAGTCGATCATACCCCAAACGTTGACGAACATGGGTCCAGTTCTTTTGTTCTACATGGGCATTATCATTTTTATGGTAGCTCCGTGACCGCGTATAGCCTACCGGCTTTTGACGGTTGCTAAAATAACGAACCAGGTGCCAATTTAAGAACTCCGAACCGTTGTCGGTATCGAATCCCAAAAGAGAAAAAGGGAGTTTTTCCTCTACGTCTTGGGTTTGCTTTTGAATCCCTCCATATCCTTTGTTCCAAACGGCACGTTGGGCCGTTCAACCCGTTACAATATCGGTATAGGTAATCGACCAGATGAAGTTTCCGCTCATCGATCCCCCACAATGGGCGACGGTGTCAGCTTCCAAATAGCCCGGTTGTTGAATATCCTGGTTGTCGATCCGCACAGGGATTTGATTTTTCAGGGTAGATCCTGGCTTCGTTGCGCTGTTTCGATAGCGTCTATACCGGCTCCTTTCTGAGGCTAATAATCGGTCAATAGTCGCTGGACTTATATCGAGCAATTTAGAACGAATGGGGGCCGATAAAGCGCTATAGTGTTTGCTATAATCTCTGAGCCAGATCGGTAAAGCTTGTTGCAAACGTTTGCCGAACAGGCGCCCTGTTTGGTGCCAGATCGTTTTCAAAGCGGCTAAAAATTCAGGGTTGGCATAATAGCTTTTTCGGCCACGCTGCTTGGCCGAACGACGGATTTTTCCGCCGAGCAGTTTAATGGCGTATTTACGCTCATAGCCACAGACTTGGCATACTTCATCAATGAGGCGTGTTTTATATCGTTTGCTGGCCCGTTTATACCGGTGACCCATTCGATGTATATATTCTTTTCTCGATTCGTAACTCATACTTTTCATGCCCCCCTTTTTGGGTGTCATCTTTTATGAGTCAACGAATCTTTACGGCTCCTAACCGTTTTTCGCTACGGTGTCATTTTTTGTGAGGCAATTCGAGAGGCTCCAAATTTCAAATTTTGGTTTGCACCGCAAGATAATGATTGTTAGCGTATTTTTCTAGCTGTGCTAGACGGGGAGGTAGCGGTGCCCTGACTCCCGCGTAAGCGGGATGACCTGCAATCCGCTGTAGCAGGGTTTAATTCCTGAGTAAGATATCAACCTAGGATGATACATGCTATAGATAGGTGTTGATAGCTAGACCCTATGTGGCGAATACGGGTGAACCCCGTCAGGATCGGAAGATAGCAGCGGTAAGTCATGTTGTTCGGGTACCGTAGTGTGTTCTGGCTAGAGTCTTGAAATAGTGGTTGTACGCCGATCGTTGGTGTCGAACAAAGGTGCACAGCTTTTTTAACAAATATTCGATATTCGAATTTCAACAGAGAGGGTTCATGTGTCCTATGAAGTATTAGCCCGAAAATGGCGACCTCAACAGTTTGACGACGTCGTTGGGCAAGATCATGTCGTTAGAACGTTGCGTAATGCCATTGAAACAGAGCGTATTGCGCATGCATACCTTTTTGTCGGTCCACGGGGTACAGGGAAAACGTCTATGGCTCGAATTTTTGCCAAGGCTTTGAACTGTGAAAAAAAGCTTACCGCATCACCTTGTGATGCCTGTGATATCTGTAAGGAAATTATTGCCGGTAATAACCTAGATGTGTTGGAGATCGATGGGGCTTCCAATAATAGCGTAGATCAGATTCGTGATCTTCGTGAAAGTGTTCGCTACGCTCCCGCACGTAGCCGTTTTAAGATTTATATTATCGATGAAGTACATATGTTGAGTATGTCGGCTTTTAACGCGCTGCTTAAAACATTAGAAGAACCGCCCACGCATGTAAAATTTATATTTGCGACCACGGAACCCCAAAAATTACCTGCAACCATTATTTCACGATGCCAACGATTTGATTTGCGTAGAATTGCTGCTGGACAAATGGTGCAACGTCTTCAAGAAGTAGCTAATGCTGAAAAGATCACGATTGAAGAGACTGCCTTGTTAGCTATTGCGCGTGGAGCGGAGGGAGGATTACGAGATGCTGAGTCTGCGTTAGACCAATTAATAGCTTTTCGAGGGGATAAAATTACCGAAGAGGATGTCTTATCCGTCTTTGGATTGGTTGCTTGGAGTACGCTTGAAGATCTTGTGGATTCTGTGTTGAAAGGGGACATTTCCGAAGTGATTAAGCTGATTGCCCAGCTCGATGAAAGAGGGAAGGATCTGCAACGGCTTATTTTAGAACTATTAGAATATTTCAGAAACCTTTTGGTGGTTATCTATACCGATGGAGTGGGGGCTCTGCAGGATCTAACCAAGACACAAATAGATGTTCTGAAACAGCAGGGAACATTGTCAGAACCTCCTCGTGTTCTTCAAATGGTCGAGGTTTTGACCGAAACAGAAGGTCGTTTAAGATATACGTTATCAAAACGTATACTGGTTGAAACGTCTCTTATCCGTTGTGCGCGTGTCTCTGTTGTGGTGAGTATCGATCAGATTTTAGAACAACTGAATACGTTAAAAATTAATTTTTCGGCGATGCCTATTTCCATGCCGTCTGAGTATAAACAGGAAGACATTCAGGCGAGTCAAGCTGTTCCAACGAACGAATCTCTTACAAGCAAGACTGTTTCTGCTATACCCTCTGAGCCGGAGCCTATATCTACAGGTGAGGAAACTGCCTTTCTAAGTGATAAATGGCATAAACTTGTTGATGAAGTCGGGCATATAGCGCCTTTAGCGAAAAATTATCTTTTAGATGGAAAGCCTCTTAGCGTTGTTGGAGATAAAGTAACGATTGGATTTGATCCTGAATTTGCTTCGAATAAGGGAAAAATTAGTTTTCCGCGTAACCTAAAAGCAATACAAAATGTAATGGGCAAGATCTTAGGTCGATCCGTGAGTATTGAGTTTTGTGTGCTTGATTCCAAAACAACGCTTCCGGGTGACTCTATTGTTGAAACAGTGAAGTCTGTTTCTAAAAAATTGGTTCCTTTAGAGGAGCTTGAGAGAAAGGAAGTTTCGAAAAGTAAGCGCGAATGGTTAAAGGATCCATCTGTACGAAAAACCTTAGAAGCTTTCAATGGAGATATCGCAGATATAAGGGAGTGATAAGAATTCGCTATTCGTTATTAATTATTGGTTATTTAGGAGAGAACTATGGTCAACATGATGAAGTTAATGAAGCAAGCTACTTCTATGCAAAAAGACATGAAAACCCTTCAATCTAAACTTGCTGAACAGTCCGTAGAGTTTTCAAGTGGGGGAGGGATGGTAACGGTTATTGCAAAGGGTGATATGTCGATTGAAAGCATAAAAATTGATCCTAAAGTGGTTGATCCTGAAGATGTAGATATGTTGGAAGATATGGTGAAAGCCGCTGTTGATGGTGCGCTTAAACAGGCACGAGATATGGCTGCTCAAGAAATGGAAAAAGTTACTTCTAGTCTTGGTTTACCGCCCGGAATGGACCTTCCTTTTTGATGGGGAGACAAATAATCCTAGATCCGGCAGCTAAACGTGGGGTTTCTGTGCGAATGCCTTGGAGACAAAAGATTGCAAAAAAACGTAGGCGCACCCACGGGGTGCGTCGAGGCTTTTCTCTAATTCCTTTTGGCCCAAATGATTCGTGCAGAAAACCGCGCTTAACCGCCGGATCTAGGATAATCAATAGGAATGTACAGATACCCCCATGATGGTCACTCCTATACATGTCTTAAGTGATCAAGTCGCCAACAAAATTGCTGCGGGCGAAGTGGTTGATCGTCCTGCTTCTGTCGTGAAAGAACTGATGGAAAACGCCTTAGATGCAGGGGCGACACACATTGATGTAGAAATCGTATCTGGAGGTCGTAAACTCATCTCTGTATCCGATAATGGTCACGGAATGGATCGTGATAATGCCTTGCTTTCTCTGGAACGACATGCCACCAGTAAAATCAAAGATGTGGATGATATAGAACGCGTAGACACGTTAGGGTTTAGAGGTGAAGCGCTTGCTGCCATTGCTTCCGTATCACGTTTTTCCCTCACAACCCGAACGGCGGAAGCGTTATGCGGGACGGAAATAACTGTTTCCGGAGGCAAAATCCAAGATGTACAAGAAAGAGGATGTCCGCCTGGGACTAAAATGCAGGTCCGTAACCTGTTTTTTAATGTGCCGGCTCGTCGCAAATTTCTTCGTACAGAACAAACAGAGCAGTCCCATGTCCGCCAGGTGTTCCTTGTTTATGGATTATCGTATCCGGCCGTTGATTTAAAGCTCACGGTGGATTCTCGCGAACTCTATCGTTTAGCCGGAGGGGCGACATTAGAAGAAAGATTACGTGATTTATATAGTGCGGCTTTTGTAGAAACATTGCGAGTCGTTTCGTATGAGCAAGATGGCGTAAAAATAACGGGGTGTGTGGGGTTGCCTCAAACGCACCGAGGAGATCGATCGGAGCAGTATATCTTTATTAATGGACGTCCGGCTAGTGCCCCCATATTGGGCGCTGCCATCAACGAAGCGTATCAGACCCTTATTCCTAAAGGACGGTATCCCCTGGTTTTTCTTTTCATTGAATTAGATCCATCCATGGTCGACATAAATGTGCATCCGACGAAAAAAGAGGTGAGATTTCGGCGTCCGGGTTTGGTGCGGGATATACTCATTGAAAGCATTCGTTCCGCTTTGACGACGGCATCGGCAGGGAGCGATTCAGCGCTACCTACTATGCCTGTACAAGAAGAATCCCGCTTCACCAAACCGATTTTAAAAATAGAAAATATGCCCACCACCCGCACATTCCAATATCCGCGTATGCCCTTAATTTCCGAAGAAACGGCTCAAGTAGACACTAGAGAACCCTCTTCTTCTTCTTTGCCTTTACCTCTAAACGATGAGCAGGACATCTCTTCAAAGAACGGACCGTGGACTTCCTGTCGTGTTTTAGGACAAGTTGGGGGCCTTTATGTGATTTTGGAAACAGAAGGAGGGTTGGTTTTAATGGATCCTCATGCAGCTCATGAACGCATACTCTTTGAACGGTTTATGAACGAAGTTCTTGGTCATAAAGTGAAAGGGCAAGGTCTTCTTGTTCCAGAAACAGTAGAGCTGGGTCCTCAAGATGCGTTACGCGTAAGAAAAAACATGACGTTATTTGAAAAAATGGGGTTTGGAATTTCAGAATTTGGGGGTGATACCTTTATTGTTGATGCGATACCTAATTGTTTAGGCAATGTTTCAGCGCTATCTGTATTAGCGGATGTGGCCCATAGTTTTGAGCGAGGAGGCGCACGGGGAGGGACCGAAAAATGGGCGGAAGAAAAAGTGGCTCGAGCCGCTTGTCGGGCTGCCGTCAAAGCGCGGGATAAACTAACCTTAGAAGAAATTGAGCAACTTGTCGTTGACTTGGCTCGAGCTGAGATGCCGTATACGTGTCCTCATGGTCGGCCTACTCTGATATTGATGAGCTTTCCAGAGTTAGATAAGAAGTTTGGAAGGGCTTAGTCTCGAACCCCTGCCATTCAGCGAACAAAATGTCGGATCTAGACTTATTCCTTCATTGGTGATATGGAATCATCTCAAAAGAATCATCTTGTCCATATGAGGAAGGGGGAGCGTCCTGAGAGCTCCCCCTTAGCAACATTTAAGAGAGGGTTTCCGAATAGATATTCTTGAAAGCCTCCCGTAGTTCGCACTCTGACTTTGCTTTTTTAAGCGTGCTTTCCCAACAGACACCCATGGTGGCAATAACAGCATCTGCTTCCTTGTCGAATGTGGGACCCCAGGTTGCTTTTATCTTTTCCTTTAGGATCTCAACTTGGGTTTGACGCATCGCTTCGCAGAAAGATGCGCTCCACCTATCGACAGCGCACTCGATGGGGCACGCCTTGTCGCTTCTGGGTTTATCCGTCGAGCCGCATGATTTTTTTTCAGTACAAGTATTTGTGTTACATTCACTCATTGTCTACTCCTTATGTTTTTGTTTTTTTCGATCTGTATACTGTCAATATTCAACTATGCTCTATTCTTTTTCTCACCTCCCTCTTAAATACCCGTCAGTTGGTATGTATCGGGTAAAAAATATTTCACGTGTCAAATACCAGCTCCAGGTAGTTTCTGTAATGTTTCAAGGATTTTGCCATCACGTTCTCGTCCTTTGTTGCTTTCATAAGAATTGCAGATCCTTGAATCGTGGATACAAAATGCTGGCTAGGCCTTCGGTATCAATTTTTTTGTTGCTCGCATGGACTTTTTTAGCGGCCTGAAGATCTTTTTTAAAGGCGGAGATAAATTCCCGAAAGATTGCGCCGCATGTGGCCTGAATTTCTGGATAGGAGTCATGTAGCTCCTGGGCAAAGGTGCCTATGAGGCAACCCCTGTTCTCCGGATTTTTGGATATTTTGATCGTGGCATCTATGTAAGCGTATACACGGTCCAGAGGAGTGGATCCAGCAACCAGGACTTTGGACATGAGGTATTCGTTATTTTTATGCGAAAATCGGGTTATGAGTTGTTGCCCTAAATCTTCTTTATTTTTAAAGAAATAGAAGAACCCTCCCTTGGTGACACCCGCATCGTTGCATACTTCATCAACGGTGGTAGCCTTATAGCCTTTGTCGAGCATCTTGATCTTCCGCGGAATCCATCAAACGTATTTTTTTTTCAGGGTCTTGCGTTTTCATATCTGTAAATACCAACCAGTTAGTATCTAACATATCACGTTTGTATGTGAAGTCAACTGGATAGAAAATTTTTTTTGTAAAAAAATATTATGGTATTTGAGTTTTGCGTTTATGAAACAAGTAAACGTATATTCAATGGTCTCTTATAACCATGAACGAATAACTCAATGATTTGCTCTAAGATACCAAATACATTTTTTGAAGGAATACAAACACTGGATATTTCCCTTTCGGACCACTCGCTTAACCAACTTAATCATTACTTATGTTTGCTGCTGGAAACCAATAAAAAGTTTAATCTTACCGCAACCAAGGAACCGAATGAAGCGTGGCAACGCCATATATTAAATAGCTTAATACTCGTCCGATTTCTAGGTGATGGGGAGAAGGTTATAGATATAGGGAGTGGTGGAGGGCTTCCAGGTATCCCCTTGGCCATTGTACGACCTGATTTAACAATGACACTGCTTGAAGCTACGAAAAAAAAGCTGAATTTCTTGAAACAATTATAAACACACTGAACCTCAGACGCGTTCAGGTGATTTCGACCCGAGCTGAAGTTTTAGGTCACGATCCTCTGCACAGGAAGAGGTATAACACCATGCTTTCCCGAGCCCTATCCCCTTTACCCATTGCGCTTGAATACATGGCTCCCTTTACACATCCCACGGGCAGACTATTAGCGATGAAAGGCCAAAAGGCGGATGCGGAAATAGCGCAATCCAAACGTGCGATGAAAATGCTTAAAGTCAATTTTGTGAAAAAACATTTATTTTTTGTAGAGACTGAAAACGAAACGTGTGTAGTAGAACTGATGCCCGTTAAAGAGACACCCGGTATGTATCCACGCTCTGTGGGAACCGCTAAGCAAAAACCATTATGAACAAGAGAATGAACGGATGGTTCATATAGCAAAACGATATACCGCGCGCGTATTAGAAAATAAGCAACTCTCGTCAACAGGCTATGCATTAATTCTTGAAAGGGGAAATATGTCTTTTCAGGCCGGGCGCCTCATTACCCTGCACGGAGAGGATATTACCCAAGACCGCAGTTATACAATCGCTAGCGGAGAACAAGACCGGTATATTGAAGTGCTGTATCGTTTGATTCCAACAGGTCAATTAACACCGAAGCTGGTACATTTAAAGGCGGGAGACGCTATTGATTTTTCCGGTCCTTACGGGGCATTTGTTCTGCGCAACACACAATGCTCACTTGTCTTTATTGCGACAGGGACCGGTATGGCTCCGTGCCGATCTTATATTCGGACATATCCACACTTATCGCTGACATTAATACATGGTGTAAGCCAAGCAGAAGACCTTTTTTATCGGGAAGAGTTTAATGGGTATACCTATGTTCCTTGTTTATCTCAACCACTGGGTTCGGAACCCCCAAGCCACGTACTTGACGTGATCCATGAATTGGACCTTAACCCCAAAACACACTTTTATCTTTGCGGTTCCTATGAAATGATTATTGACGCACATCGTGTTCTTCGCGAAAGAAACATTGATGATTCTTGTATATTTACGGAAGAATATTATTACAAATGAGGTTTTTGATTGATGAAAGAATTAGACCTGAATCCGTCAGATAAAATCTGATGATTTTTCATTACCTGTTGGGCTAAAGCGGGGAGCATACCCGTATTCAAACAAACAACCCCACCCCAACAGGTGTGTATATGAAACAATATAAAATAAAGACTGGCAAGGGCGAACTCAACAGCACAAGCGGAAATCATCTTTGCGACCTGCTGCTTGAGGATCATGCTCAACGGATTCTTCCCTCCAATTTTCAACCACGCCGCTCCGATGCGATCTCTGATCGGGAGATCCTCCTTACCCAGATCGGCTTACTTTGCAACGGTCGAACCGATTTCAATGATATCGACCTGTACCGGGGTGATGAGATTTTTATGAATGCCTTTGGACTTAAAAAGGGGAGTTAAAAAGGTAGCCTCTGAGCCGATGTTCCGACGTCGTTTCGACGACCTGCCCCCACCCAGAACCCATGTGGGGCTACGCAAACTCAACACCGAACTTCTTTCCTCGGGCCCCTTTGGCTAGGTAGATGTCGAAGGGCTTGATCTTGTTCCCGTCGATATCGATGTGAGCCCTTTGGATCACTCAGGCTCTTCGAAAGAAGGCGTTTCCTACACCTAGAAGGGCCATGATGGTTACGCCCTGATATTTGCCTATGTGGGCACTCAAGGCCACATGCTTGAGTGCGAACTTCGACCCGGTAAACAACATTGTCAGTCGGGAACGACCGCGTTTATTGCCCGCAGCGTTGAAACGCTCCAAACCCTGGGCCTGGGTGGAAAATGTTTGCTTCGGCTTGATAGTGGCAACGCTGCGGCCGATAACTTCGACGCTTTTGGGGATCATTATTTTATCGTAAAGCGAAATCCTCGCCGCGAATACCCTGAACAAATGCTGGCCCTTGCACGCCGAGTTGGAGACAAACAAGACAGTCGTGAAGGCAAGAACGTTTACACAGGCTTTTTCGGTCATTTCCATCCCGGTGGTGACCAAAACCGCCCTTGTGTCCCGGTGGCCTTCGAAGTGATTGAACGCACTATCGATATCGATGGTCAGAAACTTCTGGTTCCTAAACTTGAGGTGAACACCTGGTGGACGAACCTCTCTTGTCGTGCCAAGACGGTGCTAGATCTCTATCATGGACATGGCCCCAGCGAGCAGTACCACAGTGAACTCAAAAGCGATCTTGATGTTGAGCGATTGCCTTCGGGGAGACTCTGTGCCAATAAGATTATTCTGTTATGCGCCATGGTGGCCTTCAACCTATTGCGCGGTCTTGGCCAAGAGGTCATCAAACGGGCTGGGCTTGCCCCGCAGAAAATCAACATCCCGCGCTGGCGAATCAAAACGGTTCTCAAAAATATCGTTTATTGCGCGGTTCGATTGGTCCGCCACGCCGGACGAATTGAACTTCACTTTGGCAAGCGTTGTCGCTGGTTTGAAGTGATACAAGATATTGCCCATTCCTTCGCATAGCCCTCCGTGCACCTTTAACAATACTCTAAGGCGACTGCCCAAGGAGGCTTACGCCCCAAAATGGTCAAATCAGAGTGAATCTGACCTGTACGCTCAAAAAATTCATCAGGGTGATACTTGCCGGTCCCAATCCGCCCAAAAGCGAGCATCTCAAGGAAAAAATTTTCAACTTTTGAGCCCCAAAACGCCTTCCGAAGCGATAGCTGACGGATTCAGATTAGATATAAATAGTTTATTAGAATGTGCAATGGCGGCTGCATATGCTGCCGGGAATCATGCTGTCAAAGAATTTGATCGTCGAACAGAAGTGATTCAAAGAACGCAGCATGATGTGAAACTCGTGCTGGATCGAGAAGCGCAGGATCAAGCGGAGGAATCCATCCGCGCCTTTTTCCCGGATCACAATATTATAGGCGAAGAAGGTTAATCCCTCTTAGATCCATCACGACCTAGTTGGATTATTGATCCGATTGATGGCACCGTAAATTTTTCATATGGCATTTCTCCTTGGTGTTCTTCTGTCGCTGTACAGGTTGAAAATCAAGTTCTGGCGGGCGCCGTATATATTCCTCCATACGAGGAAATGTATACCGCCACCCTTGAAAGTCCTGCGTTATGCAATGAGAAACCGATTCAAACGTCCTCGATCTCTTTGCTTGCTGACTTGCTGATTTTGACAGGACTCTCCAAAAACGCGCATGATGAATCAGAGCCCTTTAAAGGGCATGAGGCTTTAACGCGTAAAACCCAAAAAATCCGGATTATTGGCGCGGCTGCTGTAGATATTTGTCAGGTTGCCTGCGGCAGAGCAGAGGCCTATGTGGACAGCGGTATTTATCTTTGGGATGCCGCGGCCGCTGGACTTATTGCTGAACGGGCTGGCGCCTATACAAAAACCGAACCCTTAGGTGATTACCGAGTCAATTATATGTGTTCGAATACGCTTATTCAAAAAGAGCTGATTGCGACACTCTCGTGAGAGGCTCTTAAATTCTTGTTATAGTCCTGGATCCGTCAGTTAAACGCGGTTTTCTGCACGAACCATTTGGGCCAAAAGGAATTACAAAAAAGCCTCGACGCACCCAGCGGGTGCGCCTGCATTTTTTTGCAACCTTTTGCCTCCAAAGCATTCGCACAGAAATCCCACGTTTAACTGACGGATCCAGGATAGTGTCAAAGATGGCTAGACACGTAAAAACTTTTTTTTTGATAGCACTTATAACAGGTATCGCTGGATGCTTGTTGATGTGTGATACATCTCCCAAAGAGAAGGCTCCTTATGAATATGAAAAAGATGAGGCGCGATTAGTTCTTATGGGGCTGGTAAAAAAAATGAACTTTTGCGAAAAGAAAGACTTGATTTTAAAAAACAAATCCGTAGGCTTACCCGTTCTCTCGCCGTAGAAAAGGCGAAACTAGACGAACTGCAGACTCAGCAGCAGCGGATAAAACTCCGCGAGATATCAGGAAACATGCGGCAAGATTTCCTTACTCAAAAGAGTCTATATATATTAGATGTCAATGAGTCGTTGGGTTTGGCCGTCCTCGATGCAGGTAAATTCGACGCCCTTAAGGTCGGTATGTTTTTTGACGTTGTTAGAGATGATAAACCGATCGCACGTCTTCGTGTGATTGATGTGAGAGACCGCATTGCCGGGACACAGATAGAAGAAATAGAACGAAGAATATCGCTTGAACCAGGAGACCGAGTTCTGCCTTGGATAAACGGAGTAAAGACTAAATAAAATGGAAGTACAGGCTATAACGAAATTTGTGCATATATCGGCTTCTAAAGCTAGAGATTTAGCTCGAGCTATACAAGGGCGCAAGGCGCCTGATGCTCTTACCATTACTCAAAATAGCCCTAGAAAAGCTGGATTTTTGGTGGGTAAAACGTTGAAAGCCGCGATTGCCAATGCTGAGAATAATGCAAAGATATCCGCCGAGAATCTTGTTGTGAAGATGGCCGTGGTCGATCAAGGGCCGATCCATAAACGGTTTCGTGCGGGTGCGCGGGGTTCGGCAAAGCCGCTACAAAAGAAAACGAGTCATATCAAAATCGTGTTAAGCAATCACGTGAAAGCAAAAAAAGCATAGATGTGTGAAAGGAGACCATTTTGGGCCAAAAAGTTAATCCTATAGGGTTACGCGTAGCCGTTACAAAAAATTGGCGGTCTCGGTGGTATGCCGAAAAGAAAGAGTATGGTGATCTTCTTCATGAAGACATCCAAATCCGTAAACTGGTTAAGCAGCGGCTGAAGGATGCAGCTGTACCTGAGGTGATTATTGAGCGCTATGCGAGTCGAGCGAGGGTAACGGTATATACAGCACGACCGGGTATTGTTATTGGGCGAAAGGGACAGGATATTGAACGGTTACGCGAAGAGTTAGCCGTGCAAACAGGAAAAGAAATTTATATTGAAATTCGTGAAATTAAAGAAGCGGATACAAATGCCCAATTAGTGGCTGAAGTCATTGGGCTTCAACTGGAGCGGCGTGTATCGTTTCGTCGTGCGTTGAAACGGGCTGTTCAGATTGCTATGGATATGGGGGTTTTAGGCATTAAAGTAGAGGCTTCAGGTCGTTTATGGGGATCAGAATTAGCACGGCGTGAGGGCTATAAAGAAGGGAAGGTGCCTTTACACACATTACGGGAAAATATCGAATATGGCTTTGCTAAATCCAATACCACGGCAGGGAAAATTGGGATAAAAGTTTGGATTTGTAAGAAAGAAGAAAAAGTCGAGGAAAAGGAGAAATCTTATGCCTCTTATGCCTAAACGCGTTAAGCACCGAAAGGTGCAACGGGGCAATTATAAAGGTCACGCGAGTCGAGGGAACACGATTGCTTTTGGCGAGTATGGGCTCCAAGCATTAGGGCGTGCGTGGATCACCAATATTCAGATTGAAGCCTGTCGTGTGGCTGTCAATCGAACGATGAAGCGTAAGGGAAAGCTTTGGATACGGATTTTCCCCGATAAACCGTATACGCAGAAGCCCCTGGAAACAAGGATGGGTAAAGGAAAAGGGGGCGTTGAATATTGGGTGGCTGTTGTGAAACCCGGTCGCGTTCTCTTTGAAGTGGATGGAACTTCGGAGTTGATTGCGAGAGAGGCGTTTAGAATTGCAGCGGCAAAATTGCCGATACGAGCAAAATTTGTTCAACGTCATCGATAACGATTATGAAAACAAGTAAAATACGAGAAATGACAGACGAAGAACTCGATCAGCTTTACCGGGATACGCGTAAAGAGATCTTTAATTTGCGGATGCAAAAAGCAACTGGACAATTAGAAAACCCTTTGCGTTTACGGGGTGTTAGACGTGATGTCGCTCGTATTAAAACGGTTCTCAATGAACGGAGAGGATCAGCCGTCTGATGAATGAAGTAAGTGATTTAAAAAGAGGTTTGCGGAAGACAAGAGAAGGGCTCGTGGTTAGTGCGCGGATGGATAAAACCATTATTGTTTTAGTCGAGAGGCGTATTCGTCATCCCCTCTACGGAAAAGAGATGCGTCGTTTTAAGAAGTTTTATGTTCATGATGAAAAAAATGAAGCGAAACGTGGAGATAAGGTTCGTATTATGGAAACACGTCCGCTAAGTAAACTTAAACGGTGGCGATTTGTTGAAATTTTATCGAGTGGATTGGCCACCGGCTGAACACCTAACGAAACATGATTATAGAAGAAACAAAATTACGAGTAGCAGATAACACCGGTGCACGCAGTGTACAATGTATACGTATTTTAGGACAACGTAAACGGTGCGCTTGTGTTGGGGATATTATTAAGATATCTGTTAAAGATGCTCAGCCAGGGAGTATGGTGAAAAAAGGGGAGGTTCACGATGCTATCATTGTTCGGACTAAAAACGCGATTCGAAGATATGATGGATCTGTACTTCGGTTCGATCATAATGCGGTGGTCCTCATTGATGAACAAAAAAATCCGCAGGGCACTCGTATCTTTGGGCCTGTTGCGCGTGAATTACGCGATAAAAATTTTATGAAACTAATATCATTGGCACCTGAAGTGCTTTAGAAACAATTTGGAGTAACATGTCAAAAGCTCATATCAAAAAAGGTGATATCGTCGTTGCCATTACAGGTGATGATGCGGCGATTAAAAAAACAGGTAAAGTCCTTCAAATTATACCTCGTTTAAAGGTGGCGGTTGTCGAAGGTCTAAACTATGTGAAAAAACATATGAAACCAACCCAAGACAATCCGCAGGGCGGTATTATTGAAAAAGAAGCGCCGATTGCTCTATCCAACTTGAAACAATATGACCAGACCCAAAACGCCGTTGCGAATCCCGATAAAGTAAGGATAAAGAATGACCTCTACCCTTAAGTCAACATATATAAACGAGATCGTTCCCAAACTTTGTGAAACGAGAGGTTTTAAGAATAGACTGCAAGCGCCGCGTCTTCGTAAGGTTGTTGTGAATATGGGCATTGATACAGGTGTTGATAAAGATACCTTTAAAGCTGTTACGGAAGATTTAGCCAAACTGACTGGACAGAAACCGATTATTACAAAAGCCCATAAGAGTATCTCAAACTTTAAATTGCGCGAAGGCATGCCTGTGGGGGCAAAAGTGACTCTGCGCGGAGTCCGTATGTTTGATTTTTTAGAACGTTTAATTCATGTTATTCTACCCCGTATTCGAGACTTTCGGGGTGTTCCTCTAAAATCTTTTGATGGTCAAGGCAATTATTCGTTGGGCATCAAAGAGCAATCTGTGTTTCCTGAGATTAACCCGGATCATATTAAAAAATCTCAGGGCATGGACATTACGATTGTAACCACTGAAAAAGAAGATGAGCATGCGCGTGAGCTATTAACGCTCCTCGGCATGCCCTTTGCGCATAACTAACATGGAGTAGAGAACCCTTGGCAAAAACATCATTAATTGTTAAATCAAATCGAACCCCTAAATTTAGAGCGAGGACATACAGTCGATGTCGTCAATGCGGTCGGTCTCGTGGGTATATGAGAAAATTTCAATTATGTCGCATCTGTTTTCGAGAATTAGCTTCTGAAGGAAAGATTCCTGGAGTGACCAAGGCCAGTTGGTAATTAAAAGAGAAAGAATAGAAAAATGAGTTTATCAGATCCTATTGCGAATATGTTAACCTCCATTCGCAACGCCACTATGGCCAAAAAAGAGGTAGTAGAAGTTACTCACTCAATATTGAAAAGTCATCTCGCACGAATTTTGAAACGTGAAGGATTTATTACCGATTATGTGTCTGAAGCACACGATGATAAAAAAGTCATACGATTGTTTCTTAAGTATAACTTCGAACAAGAGCCCGTTATACAAGGGCTGAAAAGAATTAGTAAATCTGGACTTAGACATTATGTTTCAGCGGATAAAGTCCCTTATGTATTGAGAGGGATGGGAGTCGCCATTTTGACGACTTCCTATGGAATACTTACAGATCATGATGCGCGGAAGAAAGGGATTGGCGGTGAAGTTCTTTGCCATGTCTGGTAGAGATAAGAGAGAAATATAGATGCCAGAAAGTAGGCCATAGAAGGTGAAAAAAGGATTATGTCTAGAATAGGAATACAACCGATACCCATACCCAATGGTGTGACAGTAGAGTTTCAAGACTCAAATGTTATGGTCAAAGGGCCTCAAGGCTCTCTCTCGTGGAAGCTGCCTTCGTTTATTCGTGTAGCCACTGAGAACAGTGCGGTTTCGATTTCGCGTATAAGCGAAGATAAACAAGCAAAATCTATGCATGGCACAGCACGGAGTTTAATCGCGAGTATGGTGGAAGGTGTTCATAAAGGATTTACCAAAGAATTGGAAATACAAGGCACTGGTTTTCGGGCACAACTCCAAGGACAAAAATTAACATTGCAGATTGGATTTTCGCATAACATCGAATTTCAAGCGCCTGAAGGGATTACGTTGCAGGTCCCTAATGAAACACGGATTGTTGTGAGTGGTGCCGGCAAACAACTCGTCGGGCAAGTAGCGGCTCGGATCCGTTCATTTAACGTTGCAGAACCTTATAAAGGCAAGGGCATACGATACAAAGGGGAGCATGTACGTCGTAAAGCAGGGAAAACGGTTGCTTAATCATGAAAGTAGAAACTAAATCAGACTATAGAGTGCGTCGCCATTTACGTCTTCGGCACAAAATAACGGGCACGGCTCAATGTCCCCGCATGAGCGTATTTAAGTCGAATCAACATTTATATGTGCAGTTCATTGATGATGAGAGTGCATGTACACTGGCGTCTGCTTCGACATTAGATTCGCACGTAAAGCCTATGATTTCAAAACTAAATATAGAAAGCGCGGGTCAATTAGGAACGTTGGCGGCAGAAGCAGCTAAAAGCAAAGGGATCGAACATGTTGTATTTGATCGTGGAGGGTTTAAGTATACAGGGAAAATTAAAGCGTTGGCTGAAGCCTCCCGTGAGGCCGGTCTAAAATTTTAATCCAGCTGAAAGGCTGTGAAGGAACATATATATGGCAACTGTACAAAAAAAAGGGTTAAAAGAAAAATCTCAATTCGAAGAACGGGTTGTACATGTCAATCGTTGTTCAAAAGTTGTCAAAGGGGGACGACGTTTTAGTTTTAGCGCCTTAGTTGTCGCTGGTGATCGTAATGGGCATGTTGGGTATGGACTTGGCAAAGCGAATGAAGTGGCTGATGCGATTCGAAAAGGCACAGAAATTGCCAAACGTGACATGATCTTCGTCACTATGGTTGATAAAACAATCCCTCATGACGTTTTAGCACAATTTACAGGCGCAAAAGTTCTATTGCGGCCCGCTTCACCGGGTACCGGTGTCATCGCAGGGGGATCTGTTCGAGCTGTACTTGAATTAGCAGGCGTTCGCGATGTGCTTGCCAAATCATTGGGTAGTAACAATCAGCTCAATGTCTGTAAAGCCACAATCGTGGCTTTGAAAAAGCTGCGTTCCCGAGAAGAAGTTCTCGCGGGTCGGCAGCCTTAACTGTTAAAAAGAGGGTTATCAGTAATGAATTTACATTCGTTAAAAAACGTGACAGGGGCTCGGAAGTCGAAAACACGTGTGGGTCGCGGGAACGGTTCTAAAGGCAAGACCTGTGGACGAGGAACAAAAGGGCAAATGTCTCGTTCTGGGAGCCGTCGGAAACCTACTTTTGAGGGGGGACAAATGCCGTTGGTTCGACGGATTCCAAAACGTGGGTTTAAGAACAGAAACCGAAAAGTGTATGTGCTCGTCAATGTAGAAAGGCTAGACCGTTTTGAAGATGGAAGCGAGGTTACGGTAGATACGTTAAGGAAAGTCGGCTTAGCAACCGGCACCCTTGAACGCGTGAAAATCCTAGGTGTTGGTGAGTTAAATAAAAAATTAACCGTCCATGCTCATGCCTTTAGCGCGAGCGCCATCTCCAAAATCACAGCCGTGGGTGGGACCTTTAACGTCATTTCCTGAAGTGGATTTCAACCCCAAAACAAAAAGTTGATGTATCATCATAAAATTTAAATATGTTATCTGCTTTTCCCAATAGCTTAAAAATACCTGAACTACGGCAGCGTATATTTTTCACCCTTGGTTTGGTATTTATTTGTCGGTTAGTGGCGGCTATTCCAATCCCAGGCGTTGATGCCATTGCGTTAAAGCAACTCATTGAACAGATCCAAAACACGGCCGGCGGAAGTTTTCTCGGGCTGTACAATCTGTTTAGCGGTGGCGCCCTTCAACGATTTGCCGTGGGTTCGTTAGGCATCATGCCTTATATCAGTGCGTCTATTATCTTGCAGCTCATGACAGCTGTTGTTCCTGCGCTTGAGCGATTGGCGAGAGAGGGTGAAACAGGACGAGAAAAAATAACAGAATATACTCGCTATTTAACTATTATATTGTGTGTCGTCCAAGGATTTGGAATGGCGGTTATGCTTGAAAATCCAGGACAACTTGATATTAACCAGCGCGTTGTTTTATTCCCAGGCTGGGGCTTTCGTATTATGGCAGTCCTGACCATGACGACCGGCAGTATGTTACTGATGTGGTTTGGAGAGCAAATAACCGAACGGGGTATTGGAAATGGGGTCTCGCTTGTCATTACCGTAGGTATCATCAGTCTCCTCCCAGGTGCCGTACAGGCTACGGTGAATATGTTCACGCCTGTAGATGGTATAGCCCAATTCTCTATATTTCATCTGGTGGGGTTGTTGGTTACTTTGTTTCTTGTTATTGCAGGCGTTGTAGCCGTAACCCAAGCGCAACGAAAAATCCCTGTTCAATATGCTAAACGTGTAGTGGGGCGAAAGGTGTATGGAGGACAGAGCACCTATATGCCTTTGCGTGTAAACTATTCAGGTGTGATGCCCATTATTTTTGCCCAGGCTATTCTTATGTTTCCCACCAAACTGTTAAGTATGGTGGACATTGGATTCTTCAAAAGAGTAGGCGCGGCGCTAGCCTATGGGACCGATTTATATAATCTTATTTATGCGCTCATGATCCTGTTTTTTTCTTATTTTTGGGTTGCGACACAATTTAATCCTATACAAATCGCCGATGATCTAAAAAAGCATGGGGGATATGTTCCAGGCATTCGACCTGGACGGCCTACGGCGGAATACCTCGACAAAACTATGACGCGGATTACATTGGCGGGCGCGGTCTTTTTAACCATTATTGCTGTGATTCCTTCGGTGATGGCGCAGCGATTGGGTATTCCATGGATTGTCGCCTCTTTTTTTGGTGGAACGAGTCTACTCATTATCGTAGGTGTTATGTTGGATACTATGCGCCAAATCGAGTCTCATCTTTTGACGCGTCACTATGATGGTTTCCTGAAAAAAGGTAAGCTGCGTTCAAGGAGGTAGTCGTTGCTATTTGTTAATGTGCAAGGTTCTTGCCGAAGTAGTAAGTCAGCCATTCCTCGCTGACATGAGACCGACTTTGATCAGAGGTCGTTCGAGTCTATTCAAATCATAAAAGATATGCAGACGATTATATTGTTAGGACCCCCTGGAGTAGGGAAAGGTACGGCGGCTCAAGGGTTGATGCGTTCAGCTGACTTTACGCATGTTTCAACAGGGGACATGCTAAGAGAAGCCATTAAGTCGGGAACTTCACTAGGAAAAATCGCTAAAGCGTACATGGATAAAGGCGAGCTTGTGCCTGACGAAGTCATTATGGAGATTGTACAGAAACGGCTCAATCAAGGTTTATCCGCTGCAAAGTATATGTTTGATGGATTTCCTCGCACGCTCGAACAAGCGCGGCTTTTTGATGCACTGCTCGTTTCAAAACAAACTCAACTCACCAAAGTTTTTATCTTAGATGCAACACGAGAAATTCTGCTGGAGCGCTTAGCGGGAAGGCGTATTTGTAAAAATTGTGGCGCGGTATATCATGTAAAAAGAAAGCCTCCTAAACAGGAAGGGATTTGTGATCATTGCCAGGGAGAGGTCTATCAACGGATTGATGATAAAGAAAAGACCATCTTAAATCGGCTAGCAATATTCAGAAAGCAGACGGAGGGATTAATTGACTATTATAAAAATAGAGACTTAGTCATTCGTATCGATGCCAGACAAGATCCCGAGGTTATAAAAGCCATTATTTTGGAAGCCCTAGATATCCATGATAAAGATTAAAAAAACCAAAGAATTAGATCATATGCGTGAAAGCGCTCAGGTCGCATCAACCGTGCTTCATGCGGTTAAACAAAAAATCGCTCCGGGCGTAAGCACCGGAGAGCTAGATGACTATGCCTACGAACGTATACATGCGTTAGGCGCGAAGAGCGCTTTTCAGGGATATCGCGGGTACCCCGCCAACATATGCACATCTGTTAACGATGAAGTGGTACACGGAATACCCGGAAAACGAAAAATTGAGATAGGGGATATTGTTAGTATAGATGCAGGCGTCATTTATAATGGGTACGTAGGAGATAATGCAACGACGGTTGCCGTGGGTGTTACCGATCCAAAAATTTTGCGACTACTTAACGTTACAGAAATCGCATTAGAAACGGCTATAAGCAAGGCTGTAGCAGGGGGGCGCGTATCGGACATTTCTCATGCCGTTGAACAAGTTGCGATCGAGGCAGGATTTTCTGTGGTGCGCGATTTTGTAGGGCATGGTATTGGAAAAGATATGCACGAAGACCCACAAATTCCAAACTTTGGACCTCCAGGCCGTGGCCCTAAACTAAAAAATGGAATGACGCTAGCGTTAGAACCTATGGTCAACGTAGGGCAAGCCGACGTTGAAGTGATGTCGGACGGGTGGACGGTATTAACAAAAGACCGAAAGTATTCGGCTCATTTTGAACATACTGTTGCTATACAGAACGGAAAAGCCGAGGTTTTGACTCGGAAAAAAAAATGAAAAAAAAAGAGAATATTCTTCTGGACACAAAACTTATCAACGTGATAGATTACTCGGCTTTCTGTGCAGAATTAGATAACGGGCATAGAATTATAGCCTACACGAAAAGGTCAGATAACGATTTAACACAAAAATTGTATAACATGGGAGATCGGGTATCTGTAGAAATGACACCCTATGATATGTCAAAAGGGTGTATTGTTCTACAAGCAACGAGTATAAAACATGAAAGTCAGAGCTTCTGTTAAACGAATGTGCGAACGATGTAAAGTCATATGTCGTAAAGGCATTGTACGTGTGATTTGCACAAATCCTCGTCACAAACAACGGCAAGGATAAGGAGAAAACGTATGCCGAGAATCATGGGTATAGATATTCCAGGAAAAAAACGTCTAGAAATCGCTTTAACCTATATTTATGGGCTGGGACCCACTTTGGCTTCGGAAGTTATAGAAAAAGCAAAGCTAGATCCCAGCAAACAAGCAAACGATTTAGTTGACGAAGAAATTACATCATTGGCGAACATTTTACAGGCAGAATATAGAATCGAGGGAGATCTTCATCGGGAAGTATCACAGAATATACGTCGTTTGGTAAGCACAGGAAGTTACAGAGGATTGCGGCATCGGCGTAGCTTGCCGGTACGTGGTCAACGAACCAGCACCAATGCAAGGACCCGTAAAGGGGCGAAAAAAACCATTGGAGCGATACGAGGAAAAGCCGCTCGGTCTGCCTTTAAATCCGAAAAATAGTTTTAAGATTGAACCCATTATGACAGAAGAAAAAGAAATGCCGATCGAGACAGATGTAGAGGCTGCTAAAAATGTTGATGAACCCTCCGCACCTCCCACAGAAAACAAGGTGGAGGAACGGAGCCCGGACACGGGAACCGTTTCTGACAAAGAAGGACAAGAACCTGCAAAGGTCCCTCCAAGGAAACCAAAGAGCAAAGGAGGTAAATATGTTCCTTTAGGTATTGCTCATATTACTTCAACTTTTAACAATACCAGTGTAACCATCTCTGATAAAAAAGGGGATGTCATTTCTTGGAGTACGGCTGGCCGTTGTGGATTTAAAGGCTCTCGGAAGAGCACGGCGTATGCGGCGACACTTGTTGCCCAGGAAGCCGCTCGAACCGCTATTTCTTATGGATTACAAGAAGTTGAGATCCGTGTACAAGGTCCGGGTTCGGGCAGAGAGTCGGCTATACGGGCCCTGCAGTCTGCAGGACTTACTATCACAGCGATTCGAGATGTAACCCCGATTCCACATAATGGATGTAGACCGCCAAAGCGGAGAAGAGTCTAACCACGAACCAATTAAAAAGTAGAAAGTTATGGGTAGATATACAGGACCATCATGTAAACTTTGTAGACGGGAAGGGATGAAACTCTTCCTTAAAGGCGATCGTTGTTATATGGCCAAATGTCCGATCGAGACCGGACGGCCTGCTCCGGGTATGCATGGACAACGTCGTTCAAAACTTTCCGACTATGGAATTCAGCTAAGAGAAAAACAACGATTACGCCGTATGTATGGAATTCAAGAAAGTCAATTCAGACTTTTCTTTGATCGGGTTGCACAAAAAAGAGGGGTCACGGGCGAACTTCTTCTGCAACGTCTTGAAATGCGGTTAGATAACTTAGTCTATCGTCTAGGTTTTTCTTCCTCCAGAAAAGGGGCGCGTATGTTTATTACCCATGGTCATATTGAAGTGAATGGGGATAAAGCCTCCATCCCATCTATGGTCCTAAAACCGGGCGATACCATTCGAGTCCTTGATAAAAAAGAAAGCCGTGATTATGTTTCTCAATATATGGAAGCCGCTGAAAGTCGTGGGATTCAACCTTGGCTTTCGTTGAGCAAACAAGATTTTACAGGCAAAATTCTTCATGTTCCTACGCGTGAAGAGATCAATCCGATCGTTAATGAACAGTTAATTGTAGAGTTATACTCTAAGTAAAAAGAAAAAATAACACCATATGACCCGGTTCATGCCCGGTTCTGGGAGGAAGATACAATGCCTATACGACTCGGTCGTTTCGAAATGCCCAAACGGGTGACCAAAGACGAATCAGAAATTACAGAAACCTACGGGAAATTTATAGCTGAACCTTTTGAAGCAGGATATGGACGGACTATTGGGAACTCACTCCGTCGCGTTTTGCTCTCATCGCTTGAAGGGGCCGCTATATCTTCAATCAAGATTAAAGGAGCCCAACATGAATTCTGTACATTGCCAGGGGTTTTAGAAGATGTTACAGACATCATCTTAAATCTCAAACAAGTCCTGCTGAAAATGTACACGCGTGAACCACGCAAATTACATATTAGTATGAAAGGCGCTGGTGAACTAACGGCCGGCGACATTAAAACAGATGATAAAGTAGAGATCCTCAATCCAGATCATCACATAGCCACCTTAGATGTAGACGGCGCCGTGGAGATGGAACTCGAAGTCCGAATTGGACGTGGCTATTGTCCTGCTGAGTGGAACAAAGTCGAGGAACAAGAAATTGGTGTTATTGCTATTGATTCTCTATTTTCACCTGTCCGCAGAGTTAAATATGATATTGAAAACACGCGTGTTGGACGTCGAACAGACTATGATAAGCTTGTTCTTGAGGTATGGACCGATGGACGTGTTACGCCCGATGATGCCTTAACGGTTTCAGCGGCTATATTGCGGCATCACCTAGATGTTTTCGTAAGCTACGACAAGGATCTTGTTGAGTTTGAACAGAACGAAAAGCAGATTGATGAAGCCAAAGAAGAACTTCGTAAAAAGCTTAATGTGAGCGTAAACGAAATTGAATTGAGTGTACGTGCAGCCAATTGTTTAAACAATGCCAACATAACGACGGTTGGTCAGTTAGCGCAAAAAACCGAAGCCGAAATGCTTAAATATAGAAACTTCGGAAAAAAATCTTTAAACGAAATAAAAGAAAAACTAGTAGAACTAGAGCTTTCATTAGGCATGACCATTGATTCAGATTTATTAACGCCGTTAACGTCTCCAGTGAGTGAACCTGCAGAAGTGATCTAATCAAAAAAGGTATTCTTTCATGCGCCACAGAAAAAAAACCATAAAATTAGGACGAACGTCAGCGCATCGGGATGCTCTTCTGGCGGGCTTGGTCTGTAATCTCATTCAGGCTAAACGCATAAAGACGACATTAGCAAAGGCGAAAGCAGCCCGAAGTCTTGCAGAAAAAATGGTGACATTAGGGAAGAAGGGGACGTTAGGTGCGCGGAGACATGCCATTGCCAAGCTCCATAAAAAAAAGCATGTAGCGACCTTATTTAGCACCATATCTCCTGCTTTTTCTGAACGGTCGGGAGGGTATACGCGGATCCTCAAATTAGGGCAACGCTACAGTGATAGCTCTGAAATGGCTATTCTCGAGTGGGTTGACTTCACACCACCTGAAAAGACCGTTGCTTCGTCAGAATAAAAAAAGTTTCGAACCTTTGAATATCTATATTTCGAATTTGTTTCGATTTTCGAATTTTCTTGTACCTATGCCATTCCAGGTCTGTTCCTGTCCATGACTAGTCAAATAAAATTTTTTTGATTCATAGAAATGATACAAGCAAAGATTATAGGTGCAACAGGGTATGGTGGAGTGGGTATAACGGAACTTCTTCTTAACCACTCTGAAGTTGAGATAAGCTGTTTAGTGGCCAAGACCGATGCTGAAAAAAGAATGAGTGAGATCTATCCACATTTAGCCGGCTATTGTGAGATGCCTATTTTATTCCCAGAGGACTCCGAAGCACAGAAACCCGCTGATATCGTGTTTTTTGCTACACCTGATGGGATCGCCATGAAGAGTGCACGTGCCGAATTAGATCAAGGGGCTAAAGTGATCGACTATAGCGGAGATTTTCGCTTCCGAGCAGAAAATATATATTCGGAGTACGCACAACGATGGGGGAGAGCAAGTGATCATCAGGCGGTAGACTTAATGGCACAAACCGTATATGGCTTGCCAGAACTTCACGAGGCAGAAATTGCTGCAGCCTCTCTCGTTGGAAACGTTGGTTGCTTTGCCATCGGGACCATTCTTGGTTTGGCCCCTGTTGTGGCGGACCATTTGGTGGACTTAAATCATATTATTTGTGATTGTAAAAGTGGTGTTTCTGGGGCCGGGAAAAAGGCCCATGAATCCTTTCATTTTTCGAACCGGCAAGATCATATGAATGCGTATCGACTTACGGGACATCAACATGTCTGTGAGATTGAACAAGAACTAAGCGCCCTGGCAGGTAAGCCTGTTAAAGTAACCTTTACGACTCAAGTAGTTCCAGCCAATCGAGGTATCTTGTCTTGTCTGTATGCTCCTTTATTAAGTGATCTGTCCTATAAAAAATTAATGGATATATATGAAACATTTTATAGAGACCATTATTTTGTCAGGATTTTTGATAGGCATAGAGTACTTGGGACGGCGCATGTCCGGGGATCAAATTTTTGTAATCTTGTTGTGGATATAGATGAACGAACGAATACGCTAAGGGTGATCTCCTGTATCGATAATTTAATGAAAGGCCAGGCGGGGAATGCCCTTCAAAATATGAATATTCTCTTTGGGTTTCCGCAAACAATGGGACTTGACCATCCGGGAGTGTATCCGTAATAACACACACTAAAGGGTTTTCCTTAACATGATCTTGACACACGTATGGCCTTGAGTCCCTTTAACCCGCATATCTTCCACTCTCGCGCCGCAAAGCGGGTGATTTTTGCCGAAGACCGTGTATTTTCGGGGACGACGTATGCAATGATATGGCTTACCCCGAAAACACATGATCTTGATCAAAGCTCCCCGCGCTCTGCTTATGAGATGGTTCCAGCGATAGGACACGAGAGTGGGAGATATGCGGGTTAAAACCCATCGACAAATTTTCCATTTTTCTGAAAAAGTTTTCCATCGACGTATAACGATCCGCCTTTTCGAAGATCTTTGATCATATCCCAATGAAGAGCAGAGTTGTTTTTTCCCCCGGTCTCTTCATACGATTGCCCAAGCGCTAAATGAATGGTACCTCCTATTTTTTCGTCAAACAAAATATTTTTGATGAAGCGTTGAATCGCATAGTTTGTTCCAATACCCAGTTCACCTAAACGTCTTGCCCCAGGATCCATATCGAGCATCGAGAGTAGAAACTTTTCATTTTTTGTGGCGGATGCTTCGACGACTTTCCCTTGTTTAAACACAAGTCGGATCCCATCTATTTCGCGGCCTGCATGACAGACTGGAAAGTCATATTGGATCGTGCCTTCTGCTGAGTCTTCAATCGGGCCGGTAAAGATTTCACCGCTAGGCATATTGTAAATGCCGGGAGAGTTGATAAAGGTTCGCTTTTTAACGGACATTTTCAAATCGGTGCCCGGACCCACAATCCGTATTTGATCAGCTCCTTTTAATCGTTTGATCAGACGATCTTGCTTTCGGGCTAATGCATTCCAGGCCGCTATAGGATTTTTCCGATCGGAAAACGTAGCGTTATATACAAAATCTTCAAAGTGACTCAGGCTCATATCCGCATCTTGCGCATGTGCTTGGGTCGGAAACAGAGTGATAACCCATTTCTTCTTAATGAGGATTTCACGAAGTGGCTTTAATGCTTTTGAAACACGCACCTGTTTTTTCGGGTCGGCATTTGACAATGCTCGGGTATTCGGACTGGCTTCAATACGAATCGATCCGTGTATATGGCGTGCATAAGAGCGTTGGACCGATGTGACTTTATCAAAGTGATGAGGCTTCCCGTATGTATAAAATAGCTCTGTGGTTTTAGCAGGAGAGAGTTGAAGAAGAGGGGATGCACCGGATCGGATGAGTTCTTCATAGGTAGAAGTGACTAGGGGTTCAGCTTCTAAGCTACTGGTAATCGAGATAATTTCTTGAGGTTGAGCTCGTACACAGTATTTAACGAGTGTTTTTGCTAAACTTTTTATGCGTGGGTCATTCATGTTTCTACATAGTAATACGTGATAAAAAATGGTCAAGATTTGATTATTCTGGAGTCTTCATGATAGTGTTTCATTTCTCGTAACGGTTGTATTGGAATAGGTTTACTTTACTGAAAATAAAAAATCCGAAACCAGAAAAATGGTATGCACCAAAAAAGATTTAAAAAAGTAGCTATATTTATGGGGGGACTTTCTTCCGAGAGGGAGATCTCTCTAGCATCAGGTAAAGCGGTCGCTAATGGGTTAAAGGTGGCAGGATATCAAGTCCTATGGATTGATCTTACAACGCATGATGTCGAAGTCCCTGATGATGTAGACGTCGCTTTTATTGCCTTGCACGGAGCTTTTGGTGAGGATGGTTCCATCCAAAAAATATTAGAGAAGAAAAAGATTCATTATACCGGTTCAGGGCCCGAAGCTAGTCTACAAGCATTTGATAAGTGCCTAAGCAAAGCCGTCTTTGTTAAACATCAAATATCGACACCTCCGTATCAAATTTTACAGGCAGATTACCCTTTAAACCTGGCACTACCGGTCTTGATTAAACCGCCTTTACAAGGATCAAGTATAGGCATTGAACATGTCTTTAAAGAAGAAGAATGGGCGCCTGCTTTTAAACGTGCCTTAAAATATAATCAGCCCCTTCTTGTAGAACGTTTTATTCCGGGACGAGAGTTAACAGTGGGTATTGCTGGAGAGCAAATTTTGCCCGTTTTAGAAATCAGAGCCCCTAAAGGAAACTATAACTATCACGCCAAATATTCAAAAGGTATAACAGAATATCTTGTTCCAGCGCCTTTGCCGCATGAATTATCTAAAACGTGTCAAGATTTAGCGATGAAGGCCTTTAAAACGTTAGGGTGCTCTGGGGTAGGCCGAGTCGACTTTCGTATGAATGAAGAAGGAACACTTTTTGTTTTAGAGGTAAACACGATTCCGGGTTTTACAGAAACCAGTTTACTCCCTAAATCGGCTCTTGCTGCGGGGATTCCGTTTCCTGATCTTTGTGAGAAAATACTGAATGCCACATAACATACAGCTTTCATCTTTACTAATCAAAGAGGACCACTTACAGTTTTTGCCAAATGCTAACAGCTTTTTCGATAACAAACTGAGGACCTAGGACCAACACGAACAACGAATAACCAATAACTCTTCCAAGACCCCATGTGGTTTAACGACGCGTCTGTAACAACTAAAAACCGAAAGAAAAACCGAAGGAAGCCTGCCCGACAGCCTATACTTAGGGTCAATGCCCGTGTGGTGGATAAGAAAAAAGCGCGTACACGTCGTTGGAAAACTTTGCTGGTTATGACTGCGGCTATCGGAGGAACATCGTGGTTAATTGTAGCAGGGGTTCAGTCTTTGGGCGCATTGCTTTTTTCAGAAAACGAGAAATTCATTCTTAAACATGTTGAAATTCATAATCCCGGCGGTAAATTAAAGCAACGCCATATTAAAGAATATACAAACCTGATCGATGATCTAAACCTATTCGATGTCGATATTCGTCAAGTACGAAAAGACTTAGAAAGTGTGCCTCTCATTAAGAGCGTTACGGTTCAACGAAGAGTTCCAGACACACTGATTATCAATATTATTGAACGAACGCCTGTAGCACGTCTTAGCCATCGCGTAAAAGGATTCTATCTAGCTATTGATCGCGAAGGCTATGTCTTAGGCCCAGGGTCCCAATCTCATTATCTTCCTATCATTCAGGGGTATCGGCAAGCCGGGTTGGGCCCTGGAGATTATATCCAAAACGATTTTTTTCATGATGCATTGAAGGTCTTAGAGTATTGTGACTCGGCACGGTTAACACAGATCTTTAAAGTTAGCACGATTGGTATAGGCAATCCTGAAGCATTGGAAATAAGATTAGAAAACGAAGAACTTATCTATATGTCGAGACATAACATTGAAGCCAAACTCAAAAATCTTGCGCCTATCCTGCAAGACGCACGGAAAAAGGGACGACAGATTGAATATGCAGATTTAACAGTTAGTAAAAACTTCCCTGTAAAATACAGATGAGGGTAAACCTATTTGATGGTTTGTAGTGGCCGCGCAAGCGGCGTTATTTTGCAAAAGGCTCAAGACTTTTGGTTTTTAAGGAACGCGATGGCATCACTTCCACCTATTGTAGCTATTGAAATCGGAACGACCAAAGTCCGAGTATTGGTCGCTGAAGTTAGAGAGGATGAACACCTTATGATTACGGGTGTTAGAGATCAACCTTCTCGAGGTGTTCGCAAAGGCGAAATTGTTCACTTTGATAATGCTCTTTCCTGTGTGCGAACGGCATTCGATGAAGCTGAGATGCAGAGTCAAGTCACGATCAATGCCGTATATGTCTTGCTTTCGGGAGCAGATATTCAAGCGGGAACCAATAAAGGAAGTGTACCGCTGGTAGGGCCTGAACAAGAAATTCTTCCCGATGATATTCAGCATGTTCTTGATACGTCCAAAGCAATTAGCTTAGCAACAGATCGTGAAATTTTACATTCTATCCAGCAGTATTTTTATGTAGATGATCAGCAGCCTGTTATTGATCCCAAGGGGATGGAAGGCTCTAAGCTATCGGTTGATATGCTCATTGTTCATGGTGTTCGAAACCGTTTACGTAACACCATAAAAGTAGTCCGAAGCGCTCATGTAGAAGTACAGGATGTTGCTTTTAGTGGTTTGTGCTCTGCTTTAGCGGTCCTTACACCTGAACAAAAAGAAAGCGGTGCGATCGTTATTGATTTAGGAGGTGGGACAACGGATTACTTCGTCTATGCTGAAAAAGCAGTAGCCATGGCAGGTACAATAGCTGTCGGCGGAGATCATATTACCAATGACCTAGGGTTAGGGTTGGGTATTCCCACGGTGCAGGCCGAAAGGGTTAAAGTCGAACATGGAAGCGCTATGGTTGACCTTTCTGTCCGTGGTCAAAACATTTCTTTACCTGCAGAAGGCGGGTTTACAGGACGAAATGTTAAACTTGTTGATATTCAAACCATTATTCATGCGCGCGTATATGAAACGTTGAGTTTGGTGAGAAATCAACTGAAAGAAAAAGATTTTCTTCATCTAATTGGAGCAGGTGTGATCCTAACCGGTAGCGGATGTAAGTTAAAACGGATCGAGGAACTCGTTCAAAAAGTTTTTCAATTGCCTTGTCACAAGGGGGTGCCTCGAAATCTAAGTGGTCTTGCCGTTGTCACAGAGGGCGCTGAATATGCTGCATGTATTGGGATGTTGCGTTATGCGTTAAAAGTGGGAAGCAAAGAATCCTCAAGCATTCCGATTTTTTCTATGTTAAAGGGAATTTTTAGAAAATGAATCGTACAGAACAATTTTTAAATCTTTTTTGTTGCGTGGCATATAAGGTTACCGGCCTCCAACGCTTCTTCGTATTAGGATTTTTGTATACGACTCTTTGTGTACCAGGATCTGTTGGCAATGTTTATTCCGCTGAACCTGACCTCTGGTTTCCCGTTGGTGAAGAGTTAGTTTATGACCTTTATTGGGGGTTTATACCCGTTGGAAAGACACGTGTAACAACCGCGTGGGTTACCGAAGATGACCGTCAGTTATTAGCCATCCGGTTTCGGACAAAAAGCAACCGAGTGATCGCAAGCGTTTATCCGGTTGATGATTTAATAGAGAGTATTATTGATCCTGAAACCTTTCTTCCTATCCGGTTTACTAAACGATTGAAAGAAGGTCGTTATCGGTGTGACGAAACAACAACGTTTGACTTTGAGGTGCTAAAAGCCCATTGGATATCGCGCGTAAAAGATCAAGAAAAAGAGTATCCGATCCATTCAGATACACGGGATCTTGTTTCATTTATGTATTACATGCGATCTAAAGGTTTCCAGGTAGGAAACGATACTGTGTTTCAGGTTATGGCTGATGAAAAACTCTATAGTCTATTTATTAAAGCACCTCAAGTGGAGAAGATTCGTTTGAAACGGTACGGGAAAATACCCAGCTTAAAAATTGAACCAACGGCTTCTTTTAAAGGCCTTTTCGTACGGAAAGGAAAGATGCAGATATGGATTTCTGAAGATGACAGACATCTGATGACAAAAATCGTTGCGAAAACCCCTTTTGCAGATGTGAACATTAAATTAGCCGAAGTCCATGGGCCGGGTGATGATTTTTGGGTGCAGACAACCCCGAAGAAAAAATCAAAAAAAAGGCAACGCAGACATGGGCGTTAAAATGGCACGGATACAAGAAATAGTAGCATCCTTTCGCGATCAACAAATTTTGGTCGTAGGAGACTTAATGCTTGACCAGTATATTCACGGAAAAGTCGATCGGATATCGCCTGAAGCGCCTGTTCCCGTTGTCCGTGTAACTCACGAGGAAAATGTGCCTGGCGGAGCGAGTAACGTGGCATGGAACATCAAGTCTCTTGGGGGGACCGTGACGGTAGCCGGCATTTTAGGGAAAGATCAAGATGCAGAAACCTTAAAGCGTCTATTGCTCCAAGAAGGGGTCTCGATTGAACCTGTTATCTGTGATGAAGAAATGGCCACAACCGTGAAAACACGAGTTGTTGCGGAGCGTCAGCAAGTGGTCCGAATTGATCGGGATCGTGAAGGAAGTTATTATCCTAAAGACCTTCTTCAAATATTTTGTAAGCGTCTTGAAAATGTGGCCAAACAAGCGACAGGCATTATTATCGAAGATTACGGGAAGGGTCTTGTGGAACAAGATGTTGTTGATTGTGTCTTGAAAACCGCTAAAGAAACAGACATCCCAGTAGGGTTCGATCCAAAAGATAATCATGCATTGAACGTGTCAGGCGTGACATTAGCTACACCCAATCTGCATGAGGCCTTTTTAGCGGCTGGAATCAGAGAGCCAAACTCTATTACGGAGGACGATCCTTCACTTCAGATTGTCGGCAAGATTCTCTTGAAAAAATGGAAGCCGGAACATTTATTGATGACCTTAGGTCCTCTAGGTATGTGTCTTTTAACACAGGGGCATAAAAGTCAGCATGTGCCTACCAGAGCACGGGAGGTATTTGATGTAAGTGGGGCTGGTGATACAGTAATGGCGATGTGTCTTTTGGCCTTGAGCGCTGGTGCTTCCTTTTACGAAGCCGCCGAATGTGCAAATGCCGCAGCCGGTGTGGTCGTAGGGAAACTAGGTACAGCCACCTGTTCAAAAGAAGAGTTATTAGATTGTTTTAGATAATTTTTTTCTATACACACATGAGAATGGTATTGAAAGAGACTCCTATAAAAAAGAAGAGTATAGGCGTTATACCTACACGATGGGCGTCTACTCGTTTTCCTGGGAAGATACTAACACCCTTATGTAAAAAACCTTTGATTCAGTGGGTCGTAGAGCGAGTCCAGCAAGCAACATTTCTTGATCAACTATTGGTTGCCACGGACGACGAACGGATCAAAACCGTTGTAGAAGACTTAGGTGTAGATGTTGTTTTGACACGGAGCGATCATCCTTCTGGTACGGACCGGATTGCTGAAGCGATATCTGAATACGATGCAGAGATTGTTGTCAATATTCAGGGGGACGAACCGTTAATAAATCCTAACCTGATTGATCAGGTTGCTGCCGTTATAAGCGAGAATCACTCCTGGGATATGGCGACAGCAACGGCCCCCATCGATCGTGAACAAGATTTACATGACCCTTCTGTTGTAAAAGTAGTGTGTGACCAAGATCTTCGGGTTTTGTATTTTTCCCGAGCTCCCATTCCTTTTTCAAGAGAGAAAGAGCTCAGTCTATCCGTATCTTCTATGTATTGGCGCCATATTGGCATCTACGGATATAAGCGAAGTTTCTTGGAGAAACTGGTCAAAATACCTCCCTGTACGACTGAAAAAATCGAAAAACTTGAACAGTTGAGAGCCCTTCATATCGGTGCTCACATTCGAATGATTAAAACAGAAGAGGTTAGTCTGGGTGTTGATACGCCAGAAGATGTTCAGAGGGTCGAAGCTATTCTTCGAATAGAGAACGGATTTTAGCTTTGAAAATTTGATTTATTCAGGTTCGCTTTTATTGAGCTTTTCTAAAATGATATCTGTAATATCTAAATCTTTCTCTACATACAGCATGATTGACACGGCATTTAAACTTTGTCCTGACGAATCTATAACCAATGAAAAGTTTTGTGTTTTTGCATAGTCGTGTATGGTGCTCTTAATTTCCTTAACAATACGGTTACGAATACGTTCACTTTGACTTTGCAGCTCTTTCTTGCGTGATCTATCAAATTCTCGAATTTTTTTTTCAAAATCTCTTAATTCAATAAGCTTTTCTTCTGCCTCATCTCTTCTCTTTTCTTTTGTTTCCTCGTTATAAGCAGGGTTTCGAGCATCTTCTCTCATTTGGTTCAATGTCTCTTCAAGACCCCCGTACGCTTGAATGAGTTCTTTTCGGTCTTTGTTAAATTCATCCGCCTTCTCTTGAAGGTTTTGATCAGCTGACTTTGTTTTTTCATAATCGGTAAAGATACGATCTAAGTCAACAACGGCTATGTTCGCATCTAAGGCATAGCTCGTTGTGATGGTTGCCATAAGTATGGCTATACATGCACCATATTTTTTAAAAATGTTCATTCTATTTTCTCTCCTATTTTTGACTGATTCATGGTTTTTTGTCTAACAACTAGTACCCGATAACAAATAGAAAAACCCAAATATTCTATTTGGCCTGGATCCGTCAGTTAAACGTAGGATTTCTGTGCGAATGCTTTGGAGGCAAAAGGAATTGCAAAAAAACGCAGGCGCACCCGCTGGGTGCGTCGAGGCTTTTTTGTAATTCCTTTTGGCCCAAATGGTTCGTGCAGAAAACCGCGTTTAACTGACGGATCCAGGTTTTGGTTTAATACGCATATCCTAAATGAAAATTAAATCGTCCTGATGATCTATCATTGAAGAGATCCGTTTCTATTGGCCAAGCATAGTCAAGGCCTATCGGATAGCCAGGAATGTCTAAACGAATACCGATCCCGTAATCGGAATTGATATTATTCAGATTTATATCATAGGCCTTTTCTTGGACCAGACCCACATCATAATAGGTAAGGGCTCGTATACGTTTGGCAACGGGAATGATATATTCAGCCGTTAAATAGCCAGCGGTCTTTCCTCCAATCGGTTCACCTCTTTCATCTTTAGGACTCACATCACGGAATTTAAAACCACGTAATGTTCTATAGCCCCCTAAGAAGAAACGATCAAAAATCGGCACACGACCAGAACTGCCATATTCATCAACAACCGCGGTCCAACCGCGGATGTTAAAAACATGATCAAACCATAACGGCCAATAGTGTGAAGAGCGAGCTTCTAATCGGTAGAGATCTGTTTCTCCACCAAAGGGGCCTCCTGCTAATTGCCCGGTTAATGTGGTTCGATTGCCTCGGGTTGAAATAAAAACATGATCCCGCGAATCGTGGATAAATTGGAGCGTTCCAGCACTTTTAATGCGTGAACCGGCTTCTGCTTTAATAAGGTCAGATGCATTATCATCTACATTTAACACATCGATTTCCTCTAAACTGTATTTGGTCTTTAGACGATTATATCGGCCGACTGGTCTTCCTATACTGATACGGCCTCCAGTATTTTGTTGGTCGTAGTCATCACTCAAAAATCTTCTATCCCGTTGGAATACGTTTACTTCAAAGGAGAGTTTCCGATCTAAAAACCAGGGTTCAACAAACGTAAGATCTATATCCCGGCTTTTAGTCCCTACTTGGAGTCGTAATTTTAATTTTTGTCCCCCTCCCCGAAAAGGCCATCCACTGGCAATGTCAAAATTTCCCTGGCTAATTTCGGTATACCCAATTAAGTCATCAATACTAGAAAACCCAAACCCAACACTAAATTGACCCGTTCCTTGCTCTTCTACTTCTACGGCAAGATCGTATGTGTCAGGATCGGATGTCAGTTCAGGTTTATTGATGACCGATGAAAAATATCCCAGTCCTTTCACTCTTCGCTCACTCCGACGCACTTTTACTTCATTAAAAATATCACCCGGGCCTACCGCTAATTCGCGCCGTATCACTTTATCCTTTGTCACTGAATTTCCACGGATATGGATATCGCGAATATAGGCCAGCTTTCCTTCTTTAATATTGAATGTAATATCGATTTTTGACTGTTTGAGGTCTACACCAAAATCGGGTTTTACGCGTGTCTGAATATAACCTCGGCGTCCGTAGAAATCACGAATGGTTTGGACTGCGCGATAAATTTGTTCTAGCGAGGCAAGGTTTCCGGATTTTATGCCGATATTGTTTGAAACGTCTTTAATAGGAAATAGGGTGGCACCTTTTATATCAATATCTCTGATATGATATACCGGACCGGGTTTGATCGGCATGATAATATCTAACTTATTTTTTCGGACTTGTTCAATGCGTGGCTTGCCAACCTTAACATCAAGATGCCCTTTGTTTTTATAAAGGGTTTGAAGGATATACGCATCGTCTTTAAGAACATCTGGTTTGTATACACCGGCTTTGGTGATCCATGACCAGAGCCCCCATTTACGTTGTTGCATGGCGTTACGTAATGTGTGACTTGAGATAGGTTGCTTTCCCCCAAATGTAATGTGTCGGACACTTGCCCGCGTTCCTTCGGTTACATTAATGAGTACGTCAACAGAACCCTCAGACGGACCTTCATCAAAAAACCAGGATATCTCCACATCAGGGAAATATTTTTCTTGATAGACTGCTTTCAGCTTTTGTACAGCAACAGCTATGGTCGCTTCATCGATGAGGGCCCCCTTTTTGATTTCAAGCGTTTCAAGGGCTTTCTTATTTTTAAATTCTTTTCCACCGACAATATTTATCTGATTGACCCGAAATTTGCTCTCGACAATATACGTAATGGCAATACCATTTCCTATTTCTTCCACTTCTGCCCCTACATAGGAAAAACGACCCGTTTTATCTAAGGTTTTTATATCACGGGAAATCGCTGCACGGGAAAAAGTGTCGTTCACCTTGACACTAATATGGGCTAAAATCGATGCTTTGCTAATGCTGGTTATGCCCCTTTGCTCGACGTGTATCTCTTCGATGTTGACGGCTTCAACGGACCACAAACAGCAGGAGAATAATATTATAAAGATTAAGGGATAATGCCTGCGAATCATAATTCTTTCTCCATGGTATTGGATGAAAATTCATAGCTGTCATCAACTCCATGAGCACGTGTTTCGAAACTCATGAAATCTTCTTCAAAATTAAGGTACACTTCTCCAGTCGGTCCATTTCGATGCTTGGCCACATCAACAATCGCTAAACGGATATCGTCATGATCAGGGTCATCAGGATATTTACAAGGACGTCTTAATAAACAAACGACATCCGCATCTTGTTCAATCGCCCCTGAATCACGAAGATCAGAAAGTTTGGGTTTGGCTAATCGATCTCGAGTTTCTGGGGCACGACTGAGCTGGCTTAATACAAGAACCGGGACTCTTAATTCTTTGGCCATGGCTTTTAAAGCGCCTGAAATAGCGGCGACCTCGCGTTGACGATCTTGCGCATAGTGCGAGTAATGCATGAGCTGTAAGTAATCAACAATAATCAACTCAACGTCATATTTTCTCTGGAGCCGACGTGCGCGGGAACGAAGTTCAAAGGCTGAAAGACCGGCTGTATCGTCAATGATAATTTTCCCTTTCATGAGGGCATCTGCGGCGTGCATTAAACGACCATGATTAACGGTCGTTAGAATGCCACTGGCAAGTTGATGCCCGGATACATGGGCACGAGAACAGATCATGCGTCGGACCAGCTGTTCTTTAGACATTTCCAAACTAAAGAGGGCCACGGAACGGGGGGTCCGATCTTCATGGGTTCCTAAGGCAATATGTTCTGTAAAATTAAGGGCTAGTGAGGTTTTCCCCATGGAAGGCCTGGCGGCAAGAACAATCATATCACCGGGTTGAAATCCGAGTAGTTTTTTGTCTAAATCTTTATATCCAGTAGGGATGCCTGTGACCCCTTTTTTTTGTTGATAAATCGCCTCAAAATCTTCCATCGTCTCTTTGACTAAGTCGGGCCATGGTTGTATATGGCCATGTTGTATGTCTGAAATTTCAAAGAAAGATTGTTCGGTTTTCCCCAAGAGAAATTCGGCCTCTTGATCGGTTCCATAACAGGATTCAATGGCTTCCATCGAACGCTGAATAATGGTCCTGAACAGATATTTTTGATGAACAAGATCTATATAATATTCCGCATGGGCGGCTGTAGGTGTGCTATCAACAAGCGATTCAAGATAGGGTTCGCCTCCCACTTGATCGATGAGCCCTAAATCGCGAAGTCGTTCTCCAACCGTAAGCAGATCAACCGGCCGATTTTCGTGGTTCATATTGACAAGAGTTCCAAAAAGGACTTGATGCGCGTGGATATAAAAGGATTCAGGTATCGTTTTCCGTTCAACAGCCAGATCGATGACGCGTTCAGCATCCAGTAGAGCCGATCCTAAAACACCCCGTTCTGCTTCTTCGCTATAGGGGGGGAGACGGTCACTGCGTGGTGGATGGGAGAAGGAAGGGGCGGCTTGTGTTGTTGCCATTTTTTTATTCCTCAACAATCCAAACGTTTAAGGTTGACTGAACGTCTTCGTATAGTTTTATAGGAATTTTGAAAACACCTAATTCGCGGATGGGTTCGGCTAAAATCAGTTGGTTCTTCTCTAGATCAATGCCTTGGCCCTTAAGGGCTTTAAGAATATCGGTCCCGGATACAGACCCATACATCTTTCCTTGCTCACCCGTCTTCACCGGAAGGGTGCATGATACCTTCTCAATTTTTTCAGCTAGCACTTTCGTGTTTTCTAAGGTCTGCTTGTCATGAAGCGCTCGGTCGGCTTGCTTTTTCTTCAATTGTCGATGGTTCATTTCCGTAACAGGCGCTGCTAACTTCCTCGGGAAAAGAAAATTTCTTGCATATCCACGGGCTACCTTTAATACCGCCCCTTCTGAACCAAGTCCCTTCACATCTTCGATTAAAATAACTTCAGGCATATTATATATCTTCCTTTTTTCTGTTTAGGGGACCAAACCCATAACTCGAGCTCGACGGATCGCTTGTTTGACTTGGCGTTGTTGTTTGGCTGAAGCGCCGGTTGTTCGACCTGGTAAAATTTTTCCCTTTTCCGTCATAAATTTTTGTAACAGTTCATGATCTTTGTAATCCACAAAATGGATCCCTTCTAAATACTTACACGTTTTCTTTATAACAGGTCCTGTTAGCTTCCCATAAGGATCTTGTTGGTTTGAAAAACTTGTTGTTGATGATCTTGAATTTTTATACATAGATTTCACCTGTTTGTTTATCGTATCCTTTACCGTTCACACTAAAAAGGCAAGTTGTCGCTATCGTCTTCTCCGGCAGAAGAGATTGGGTGTTGTGACGAAAGGCTTGATTCGTGCACTTTTTTACTGGAGTGCGTATCGTCGCTCCGTTTGGGTTGCCCTAAAAATTGGATGCGGTCTGCTCGAACACGCAATCGGTTTCTCTTCTCACCCGATTCGGTTTCCCATTGATCATACTGCAAAATCCCTTCTACGAGAAGTGGCGACCCTTTGAATAAATACTCTCCACTTGTCTCAGCTTGACGACCCCACGCAACGACTCCAACAAAACACGTTTCCTCTTTTTGTTCTCCGCCCGTTGTATAAACCCGATTAATCGCCATATGTAAATCGGCGACTGCCGTTCCAGACGGCGTGTAGCGAACTTCTGGATCTCGGGTTAAGTTTCCTGCCAAAAAGACACGATTAAGTGATGCCATGCTCAACCTCCTTTGTTTCAGACTGTATAGGACTCTTGGGATGAACACATTGAACCCTAAAAACATCTTCATTTAATTTACATTTATCATGAAGAACCTGAACTTTATCAGGTTCCAGTTCTAGATTCATCACACTATATGTTCCGGCTCTTTGTTTTCGGAGCGGACGAGCAAACGTTTTTTTTCCTAAACGCGTCACACCGGAAACCGTTCCGTTTAATAGCGTGACCTCCTTTTTCACTCGCTTTATCGCTTCATCGATATCATCCTCTTTAATGCTCTCCGAGAATATAAACAAGGCTTCGTATGTATTCAATCTTTCCTCCTGATTTTTAATTTCTAATTAAATCGACTCATAGCCTGTTCAGGGCCTTCCTTAACAATGATTTCTAAAACATCGATAACTTGATCGAGTGCCCTGTTCACCATTTCTTCTTCGTCCTTTAAAAAATTTGATAACACATAGTTTACCAACGCTTCTCCAGAAGGTCTAGGACCAACACCCATTCTAACGCGAACGAATGCATCTGTACCCACCGCTTGTATAATAGATTTCAAACCATTATGTCCGCCTGCGCTTCCTTGTTCCCGAACCCTTATTTTCCCGCAAGGAAGATCGGCATCATCTACAATCACAATCACATCTGAAGTAGATAAAGCCTCTTTATCCATGAACAGGCCTACCGCATATCCACTCCGATTCATAAACGTCTGGGGTTTAACCAAGAGAAGGTCCTGGCCCCATTTGAATATTCTGCCTGTTCTTGCTGGAAATCGCCAGCATTTTTTAAACCGCATTTTTTCTTTTTCAGCAAACCGATCCAAGGCATTAAACCCAATATTATGACGTGTATAGCGGTAATCTTTTCCAGGATTACCAAGTCCCACAATCATCTTCACGGATTCGGGCCCCTACGAAGCTTTTTCAGCTGATTCCTCTCTATTTTCTCCGATCACTTCAGGTTCTGCACTTTGCTTAGCGTCTGTTTCCGTACTTTCAGAGGCTTCCTCTACACGGGGAGCAGAAACAGAAGCAAGCGCAATATCACCAGCTGTAAGCACGGTATATTTTTCAGGATCAAGTTGTATATCCGAAACCCTTAAACGCTGACCGACTTCAAGCTCGCTCACATCCACGTCGATGTGTTCGATAAGATCCGCAGGAAGAAATTCAACGTCTACGGTTTGGATCAAATGCTCTAACACACCGCCCTGTTGGGATACCCCGAGGGGTTCACCAACCAACATAACAGGAACCGCGACCTTTAGTTTTTTAGTCATAGAAGTTTCATGAAAATCAACATGGAGAATATCCCCTGAAATAGGATGATGTTGTACATCGCGAAGTAATGCCGTACGAGATGCTTCACCTGCCACATCTAAATCCACAATTACACTTTCACTGGTATGATGCCGAATGGCTGTTGCAAAATCGTGCTCTTTTACTTGTATACTTTTTGTAGGTTGCCCTTCGCTATAAATCACACCTGGCAACCACCCTTCATGCCGCATTCTCTTCGATTCAGCGGTTCCAAATCTTTCACGAATACAAGCGGCAATTTTTATCTGTTTTTCCATCTTTTTTTCTCCCGTTTAATTCCAATTACATTTATACCTGCCCACCCCAACAGGTGTGTATATGAAACAATATAAAATAAAGACTGGCAAGGGCGAACTCAACAGCACAAGCGGAAATCATCTTTGCGGCCTGCTGCTTGAGGATCATGCTCAACGGATTCTTCCCTCCAATTTTCAACCACGCCGCTCCGATGCGATCTCTGATCGGGAGATCCTCCTTACCCAGATCGGCTTACTTTGCAACGGTCGAACCGATTTCAATGATATCGACCTGTACCGGGGTGATGAGATTTTTATGAATGCCTTTGGACTTAAAAAGGGGAGTTAAAAAGGTAGCCTCTGAGCTGGTGTTCCGACGTCGTTTCGACGACCTGCCCCCAGCCAGAACCCATGTGGGGCTACGCAAACTCAACACCGAACTTCTTTCCTCGGGCCCCTTTGGCTAGGTAGATGTCGAAGGGCTTGATCTTGTTCCCGTCGATATCGATGTGAGCCCTTTGGATCACTCAGGCTCTTCGAAAGAAGGCGTTTCCTACACCTAGAAGGGCCATGATGGTTACGCCCTGATATTTGCCTATGTGGGCACTCAAGGCCACATGCTTGAGTGCGAACTTCGACCCGGTAAACAACATTGTCAGTCGGGAACGACCGCGTTTATTGCCCGCAGCGTTGAAACGCTCCAAACCCTGGGCCTGGGTGGAAAATGTTTGCTTCGGCTTGATAGTGGCAACGCTGCGGCCGATAACTTCGACGCTTTTGGGGATCATTATTTTATCGTAAAGCGAAATCCTCGCCGCGAATGTCCTGAACAAATGCTGGCCCTTGCACGCCGAGTTGGAGACAAACAAGACAGTCGTGAAGGCAAGAACGTTTACACAGGCTTTTTCGATCATTTCCATCCCGGTGGCGACCAAAACCGCCCTTGTGTCCCGGTGGCCTTCGAAGTGATTGAACGCACCATCGATATCGATGGTCAGAAATTTCTGGTTCCTAAACTTGAGGTGAACACCTGGTGGACGGACCTCTCTTGTCGTGCCAAGACGGTGCTAGATCTCTATCATGGACATGGCCCCAGCGAGCAGTACCACAGTGAACTCAAAAGCGATCTTGATGTTGAGCGATTGCCTTCGGGGAGACTCTGTGCCAATAAGATTATTCTGTTATGCGCCATGGTGGCCTTCGCATAGCCCTCCGTGCACCTTTAACAATACTCTAAGGCGACTGCCCAAGGAGGCCTACGCCCCAAAATAGTCAAATCAGAGTGAATCTAACCTGTGCGCTCAAAAAATTCATCAGGGTGATACTTGCCGGTCCCAATCCGCCCAAAAGCGAGCATCTCAAGGAAAAAGTTTTCAACTTTTGAGCCCCAAAACGCCTTCCGAAGCGATAGCTGACGGATTCAGGTTATATTTTAAATAAGGATGACACGGATTGATTGTTGCGAATACGCATAATCGCCTTGCCAAGCAATTTAGCCACGGACAAAACTTCGACGGGGCCATCATGCCAATCATTTCTTGGAACACTGTTGGTAGTAACCAATTTTTCAATCGGCGATGCTTTTAACCGTTCAATCCCTGAATCACTGATCAATGCGTGAGTCACCGCCGCATAAATTTTTTTCGCGCCGTGTTCCTCAAGGATCCGAGCGGCTTCACAGAGGGTCCCTGCCGTGGAAGTCAAATCATCGACAATAACACAATTACATCCTTTCACATCTCCGACCAAATTTAAAGCCTCTACTTCTGTGGCGCTTTTACGTTGTTTCGCCACGATAGCTAACCCGGCACCTAACAGGGTTGAATACGCGTGGGCCATTTTAAGTCCACCGGGATCAGGGGCCACGATACTAACATCTGACAACTGTTGAGCCCGTAAATATTTTACAAGAATAGGCGCTGCATAAAGATGATCAACTGGTATATCAAAAAACCCTTGAATTTGCTGGGCATGCAAATCCATCGTCAACAAACGATGGGTCCCTGCTGCGACTAACAGATTCGCAACCAATTTTGCGCTAATAGGAACCCGGGGCTGATCTTTACGATCCTGTCTTGCATACCCATAATAGGGAAGAACCGCTGTAATCCGGGATGGCGACGCACGACGAGCCGCATCGATCATAATCAAGAGTTCCATGATATTCTCATTCGATGGATAGCAGGTTGGCTGCACAATAAAAACGTCGCGACCTCGAATGTTTTCCATAATTTGAACAAAAATTTCGCCATCCGGGAAACGTTTAATTTCTACCTTGCCCAAGGGAATACCAACACTTTTGGCAATCTCTTCGGCTAACTTTCTATGCGCATTACCTGTAAAAATAAACACATCTATCTCCGATCGTTAATATCCTTCAGAATCTCAAATCCACCATCTGCAATCAATGGGTGGCTGGTTGCCCAACTAGGACTCGAACCTAGACTAACGGCGTCAAAGGCCGCTGTGCTACCATTACACCATCGGGCAATCCATAAAGGAGTATGATTGAAATCTCTATACGTCCAGAAAGGGTCAAAGATTAAGTGTCCTATATTTATAAGTCAAGACTACTTCTTAGCGTCTAACACGACGGGGTGTAGGACAAGAAAGTTACAAAGTTAGCGATTAAGCTACTTTTTGTTGTTCCCAATGCTTATCAAATGTATCTCCGGCAATACAACAGCGTAGAGACAATACACATTGAGCTCCTTGAACACTCCAAAACATACCCGACTGTTTTGCCCGTTGGCCCACCACCGTTTTGCACCCCGCCTCTACGACTCCCGAACCTATAAAATAGCCGGTCTCACGGAACGTTTTATACTGCATGTGTTTGGCATTGTTTTCAAAGTAATTCAACCTTTTGTTGGCTTCTTATTCATCCACTCCAGGATCTATTTCAAGCTGCTTGCGTGCTTCGGTTATAATCTTTTTAATCCCATTTTTTTTCATGACTTTCTTCCATCTTTCCGCCTTGTTTTTTATCGTTTCAGCATCCGTGAACAGGATGCGGCTTAGATCATAGAGGTGTTCACACCCATGATAAAAGTCTAAGATTTGAGTGGCCCCTGCAAAATTAACGCGTGCAACATTCCAAATCCATTCGGCCCCATCACCGAGGACTACGACTTGCTCGGCTTGGCCCAGTCCCCTCAAGCGAGCCTCGTCACGTATCAGGGTCCCAAATTCTCCTGCACGGTTAAAGCTCGCCACATAGGTTGTGCTCTGTGTATCTCGCAAAGGATACCCCTCTTCATCTCTTACGTGTTGAGTGAATACGCAGCCCAGCTTCACTTCTCGCGTTTTGGCCTGCTCCTCTCTTTTGCCTTTTCGGCCTTGGGTTTCGGTTGATTTCATCGGGACTCCTGTCCCATCGTAAGAGATATACATAACCGGTATGGCTCCGGTTTTTTGAGGGTCTCGATGCTGTGAGAACGATACGATATCCGGCCCAACTTTGTTCACGACCCGTTGAATTTGTCGACCCGAAACGTGAATGCCCCCATAGACCTGCAAGCTCATCGAAGCCTCTTGATAGGATGAATCCATAGCTCCACAACGGCACATGAGCCGTTGTAATCCGGGCGTATAGCCATCAATCAACCCTAAGCGTTCATCCAAAGGGACACACGTTCCTTGTGGCCCGTGATAATAATCACGTTCTACCTCGAACGAACCGAGCACACTGTGTACTTTCTTTTTGCGCTTTGTGTAGCATCGTTCATTGATCCCAAGGGCTTTATCTTGATCGGGTTGGGCTTTTTGATTGAGTAACCATTCCAGGATGTTGCACCCGTCTTTGATGAGTGCGACCTTAAGGGACTGTTCGAGTTGGGCCATGTTCCAGGTGCCTGTTTGGGCATACTGATCTTGAACGGTCTTGATCAACGCTTCGGTTTCTTGATACCGACTGGTTTCGAACTCATCTTTTTTTTAGATTCTTCAGAAGAACCTTGAGAAGAAATCTCTTCGGTAAGCCGAGTAAATTCATCACATAGCCTTCGAAATTGAGTATAAGCTCCAAGCTCTTCACGCACCTTTTGAGCCTCTTGAGGAGGAATGCGTTGGGAACACTTTTTTTGTCCTTCATACCGCTGAAGGACATAGTAAGGCCCTTGTTTTTTGACCGTTCCATCGGCCAGGGTTTTTTCGTAGTACTGTTGGCTAAATTGTCCACGCCTCATAGAGTGAATCTGCTCTATTTCTTTGAGAATAGTCTTTCTTCGTTTTCTTGGGTCTAAGCTCATGATAGGCCTCCTTTGTATATATTGTATTTATCAAAATACAACATATACGTCAAAAAATATATGCTGGCAAGGGCTTTTTGAGATCTTGTAACTTTCTGGTGGATTGTAAAATTAAATGCCGCAAAAAATGGACCTGAGAGCTTCTGTTCATGCGGCGATCTCCAAATCGAAACACTCCTGTGCGGGTTTGTATTCTAGGATCTTGCGAGGATAGTTGTTAATCCATTTTTCAATCTCACCAATACGGTCGATGGTATATTTTCCGATGTTGTCTCCTTTGGCGACGAAACGACGAACCATACGGTTGGCATTTTCGTTGGAGCCTGGTTCCCAGGAAGAATACGGGTGAGCATAATAGAGTTTAACACGTCTCTTTTTGCTAAATCCGGAACGTTCCATCTGCTCCACGTCGAGAAGCTCGCTCCCGTTATCGGCTGTAATCGACTTGAACATCGATCTGAATGGGCCAACTCCCATCGATCTTTCGATCGCTTTGAGGGCCTGCAGAACCGATGCCTGTGTTTTACCCGAAAGTTTTCTCACCCTTAGCATTCGGGTCTTTCTTTCTACTAACGTCATTAAAACCGGTTTTGAAGTTCCTTTTCCGCCGACGATCAAATCCAATTCCCAGTGCCCAAATTCCTCGCGTTTTTCTACGGTCTTAGGTCGTTTTTCGATACTGGTCCTTCGGGCATGTTGCTTTTTAACCCGCTTAATAGCACGTCTTTTTCGTTTTATCCGTTTTCGTTTTTCCCATAGGGACTCGTTGCTCACCCCCGGGATGAGACCTTGGTCAATATAGGTATACAGCGTTTTTGTACTCACCGCTGCAGGTCTCTGCTCTTGTTTAAGCAAAGGAGTAACCACATCGGGTGAGCGTTTGTGAACAAGAATGTGCTCGCTGATAAACACGGCCGTTTCATGATGCTTTCCAAGCTTAAGCTCAGGTCCCTTGGCCGTCGCATTTAGATCATGAAGTTCCTGGGCTCGATCACTGCTGTATGCTTTCTTCTTTCGCAGCTCTGTATCGAAATGCTCTACCTCCCCACGTTTAATTTCGCGCTCTATGGTTCGACGATGCCTTCCCAGATACTGGCTATCTCCAAAGGACGTCCTGGGTTTTTGAGCATTGTTTCAATCATGATCCGTTCTTTCTGTGTCAAATGCTTGCCTTTTCGGGGATGAATACTGCTCTTGATTTGTTCCATGTCTTTCTCCTTTTTTTGTCTTCTGTCGAGTTTTTAAATCTAGAAGATTTCGGCATGGAACACTCCTGTTTTACAATATCTTCTTTTGGGCATTTAATATTACAATTCTCAGCGGAAGTAGTACAAACAAATTTCTATTGTTTTTCTCCTATTTCATGATACGTTACCGAAGTTTCCCTAAGAAAATTTGAACTTATGAATGGAGTATAGAATGATGAACCGAACAATGAATTGTGCCAGAGTTATTTGTTTATATGTATCGATCTGTTTAATGACTATATCTGCTATGGGTCAAGACCTATTTGAAGAGGCGCCATGGACGTTGAGCGGGGGACTGGGAAAGATCTTTTTTGAAGGAGATGAAGAGGTTGAGGATGGAGAGTTCGCCTTTCTAAAACTAGGGTACGACTTTAATCCAAGATGGACGATTGAATATGATCTAAGTTATATGCCCGTTCTAAATAATCGAGAGTTTCCAAATGAACCCGAACGTTTTGCATTGACCGATGATACGTGGGCCATTCGTTTGGCCGGAGATTTACTTTTTCATCTACGTAAATCGGTAGACGATTTGCATTGGGACCCCTACCTTTCAGGCGGTATTGGACTGATTCATTTTGGGGATGCCGTTGATTCAGGTCAAGATGAAGTTTTTGTCACAGCGGGTGGCGGCCTCTTTTATCATTTTAATGATGAATGGGCCATTCGATCGGATGCGCGATGGATTATTGCCGGGGCTGATACAGAAGTAAATGTCATGGTAACAGCAGGCATCAATTGGCGTTGGGGTGCGGATGTTCCCGCTTCCTATTCAGTGTCCGGAGGAGAAATCGATAGTGATCAAGACGGACTTCCCGATTCGCACGAAGCGGATATTGGTACGGACCCATTTGATCCGGATACGGATGATGATGGGCTAACCGACGGCCAGGAAGTCTTAGAATACAATACCAATCCTCTCAACCCTGACACCGATTTGGATGCCTTAAAAGATGGGGCAGAAGTCTTCACCTATCAGACCGATCCCCTTGATCGAGATACCGATGAGGGCGGAGTCGCCGATGGACATGAGGTCATTGAGGATTATACCGATCCCTTAGATCCTTCTGACGATCTTAAACTATACACCCTCAATATTGAATTTGATTACAATAAATCGCATATCCGTTCGAAGGATTACGATGAATTAGACATCATTGTAAAGGTCCTTACGCGGGATCCAGAAGCAACCGCTCGGGTCGAAGGCCATGCGGATAAAAGAAAGAAGTCATCTCGAAAATATAATCTGAAATTATCTAAACGTAGGGCCAAAGCCATTGTAGGCTATCTAATCGATGTGGGTGGTATTGATGCTTCTCGATTAACCTATGAGGGCTATGGCTTTGATCGACCCCTAGCGCCTAACGATACTGAAGAAAACATGCAAAAAAATCGGCGCACAGAGATTTATATTCGCCCAGGTAATCAAAATTCCACTGATCAAGAATAGGACCTTTCTACTATTTAGAGATCAGCCTGGATCCGACACTTAAAAATCCAAGAGTTGTATTCGTGTTGCTTGTTAACTCAAACGTATTGGTTCCTGTCAAATCGAATAAGCGAAACCCAAACGGTGTCCATGTAACCAGGTCATCTGACGTATAGATTGCTGAACCGCGGTTCGGTTCTCCTATTATCGTGAATAGAAAATTTCCATTGGTTAGCTCTAAATCTTGGATGGCAAATTTTTCTGTGTTGGGCGCAGGTGTCCAGTTCGCGTATATTTCCGGACTGTTATTTTCGCCTATACGCAGGGTCATCATAGATTATCTGTATAGTGCTTGTTGTTGGGGCAAATACTACATCTACCATATATGTCTGACCGTTACGTGTATAGGTCATGGCATAGTCATATCCATTTGTTTGGTTGAAGCTAGAGCGCTTCACGATTGAGGTGTCGCGATGTAGCACGAAGAAAACCAGCCGATTACGTCGTCGGGAGAAACCTCTTCGAACGCTTGTGTGATCGCTTCAGATAGTTCCTGCTGACTGCGGGCTGCAAGGCTGCCCAACCGATTCTTTATCTTGCCCCATATTTTTTCAATGGGGTTGGAATCGGGGCTGTAGGGTGGAAGGAATCTTACATGGGCCCCACATGACTCAATGAGTTCAATGACCTTGGGATTGTGATGGACGCGAAGATTGTCCATGATGACGATGTCTTCAGGTGAAAGAGTCGGGAGAAGAACCCGGCGAATATATTCTCCAAAAACAGCCGTCTCTGTCGCCCCCTCCCCCTCCATGGCCGCTGTTGTTCCGTCCAGGCGGACCGAAGAAATCAAGGTGGTGGTACACCAATGTCCATGAGGCGTTTTGGCAAAAAGCCTGTTCCCGCCCAACGCCCGGCCCCGCAGACGAGTCATATTCGTTTTCGCCCCGGATTCATCAATAAAGACAAGGCGACTTGGATCAAGTTTGGCTACCTCTTGGATCCACTGCTTTCTCAAGAGATTTACATCCGCCCGGTCTTGCTCGCTGGCGTGAAGCGTTTCTTTTATACCGGCAGCCCAACCGATTCAACGCCCGCTGTACGGCCATGATCGACCCCTTCACGCCGCTCATGTTCTTGAGTTCTTCAAGCGTTGCATCGGGATGTTTGCCCCCCAGTTGAGCCAACGCCTTGAGCTGCTTTCCGCTGTAGAGGGCCTGACGATGCCCACGCGGTCGGGGAGCGGTCTGTCCGGTTTCGTTGAAACGAGAGAGCCCACGCTGAAACGTTCTAAGATCTACACGATAAGAAGATGCGATATCGGCCTGGGAACCTTTGCCCATTTTGTAGGCATCTATCGCACGCCGCCGGATTTCTGCTGTTGCTATACTCATGTCATGGAGTATAGATCTTCTAGCGAGGCATTTCAATCGTTAAATGCTCTAGTACTCCTCCAAAATTAAATTAGTGAGTTAGGGTCAAATTAGAATGTTCCCAATGACGACAGGGACCTTCCACTATCACAGCAACGCTGTGTAGGCATAGAGCCTGGGGTTTCAACCCCAGGAAGACATCATCAAAAAAACCTTGTGCCCTGTAGGGGCACTGTCTATTCATTGAGTTAGTCCTCATCAACCGCGCCCCTTCAGGGCGCAATCAGATGTGTTCCTGTTTCGTTCCTGGGGTTGAAACCCCAGGCTCTATGCCTTTGTCCCTTTGGGACAATCCATAGGGTCAGTAAATCATTCACCCCCAATTCGCCAATTTAATTTTGGAGGAGTACTAGTAATGACAGCGCCATCAAGTGGAGGCAGAGAGGTACGTAAGGGCATGGTCCTAGGTTGTGGTTCTATTTGTTGATTCGGGTCGCCACCACCCCCGCTGCTTATTGTAACAAACGGGGGTTGAGATAAATACCTCCATTAATATAAAGATAATTTGTGGAGGCATGATAATGGTAACTATTGCTATATTTATGGCCATTGAAACTATCAAGGACATTGGTATTAATGAACGCCCCGTCAGGTTCTTGATTCCCATAAATAAAAAAACCATCGAGAGCAAAAGCAATGGGTGAGGTAAAGCCCACGCATGATTGAAGGTGCCAAGGCGCATAATCATCGGCTTGACCACAGTGTCCTCCGAAATTATCGAGTTAAAAGTATCCGTCATACCGTCATTCTTAATGGGGTTAAAAATGGGAAACCATTAGCGGCAACAGCAATTGCTCCACGGAAAAGGTTTGTTTGAGCGGATGGATTAGGCGACAGAGATACTCCTTTTCCTCTTCGCCTAGAATAAACCGCTGATCCCCACTCGGCTCATCACATAAAGATAATAGGATTCTTCAGGCAAAGTCCGCTCAAACCAGTTGGACTCATGTCAAGATCTGCTAACGAAGAACAGCCGCTACCAAAGAAAGAAAGAACCACGGATGGACATGAACATTTTTTAGGGAAGATTTCCGGGACTCATCCGACACATACTTAGAAGAAAAAATAGTTCCCCCTAAAAGGTTTGAATTATCGGGGAAATTCATGTATTATGTGTAATGATCTCTATATCTGTTAAAGTATAGGGTACTGCCGCCCATGATCTATGGCTAGCGTCTCGTTTTTATCAAAGAGTCCAGAACCATACGTTGCTGACATCCAATGACGTTGACTGGGTAAAGTTTTAGGCCACCTCTAATTGGACTTATGAAATTTCCACGTCTAATTCGGTAAATATCGACACGACACTGGAATTACATTACGGAAACACCTGCCGGAAGCGTTATTCTAGTCGCTCAAGCTAACCAGTTCGGCCCAGGGATAGGAGAAACAATCAACATCAACATTCCTAAGAGTGGTTTTTATTACATCAGAATCGCTCCTGCTCCCACTCTAATATTCGTTCCAGGCAACTACGGCCTTGCTTTGAGTGTGAGTAGTATTAATGGGATTCCAGTTTTAGGTCCCGTTTTAACCGTAGCCGCTTTTACGGAATTTGCACAACCCATGCCATTGGGTACCGATGTCCTGGTAAACGGGAATAAACGAGCTACTTTTATTCCACCAGCCATTAATATCCATATAGACAACCTATCTTCAGGAACCTACACCGTAGGCGTCCAAATAATATCAGCCGGATATTTCCCACATGAGGATCCGGATATCCCAGGACAAGTACAGAGCATCACGCACGAATGAAACCTATGCGAATCCAAGACCCGTCATTCTGCCCCCAACAAATGCTCTAATCTCTGCCTATTTTGTTTTTGAGCCTTACTTCCTCATAACAGGAATCGTACAAAGTCCAACAGGAGACCCTATTCAAGGAATAAACCTGGTTTTTACTACGACAAATTTGATCGGAGAAGTGATTAACAAATACCCCCATTACGCAAGTTATGCGACCCCTTGGGAAACAGATAGTACGGGAAATTTCCCAAGTAATAGCTGGGTCCCCGTATCTTCTTACTATGATCTCACACTCAGTCACACAGGATATACCGATACAATCTTCACGAACATTATAAACAATCCGCTTCCTGGAGGCACAAATGATTTCGAGCTATTGGTCATGGCACCATTACAGAACCCCACTAATCCAGCCGCTGGCTTAAATCTCGAATTAATTTTTGCACCACACTCATCTACCACAAACCAATTTGTTAATTTCCTCTCCACCTCAACTAACACCATCTTCACATGGTCGGCAGCTTCTAGTCATATTTATAGCCTCATGAGTAGCGACAATCTAATGTCTACAAACTGGACCCTCTCAAAAGGACCGTGGACCACCCAAACCGACCAGATGCAAATGCAGCTTACAGTCCCCATAATCGGCACGCTCACCCAACAATATTACTGCATCGAAATCCAGTTGCCTTAGACCTGAATCCGTCAGATAAACGAAGTTTTATGCATTAATCATTTATTAAAAAGAGTTACAAAAAATTCTCTATGCACCTTATGGGTGCGCCTACATTTTTTTCGACCTTTTTCCTCCAAAGCACTCGCACAGAAATCCCACGTTTCACTGGCAGTTCCAGGTAGAAAAGAGAGCCTATCGCTATTTTAGCATAAACTCGTCTCGATTTTAGTGTACGATAAAGTTTAGAAGTTAGTAGTATGATTCCGATCTATTCCCAAACTGAACGGCAGGTATGCGTAGAAGGTTCCGCAGATGCAATTGCTCGCTTCCCGCTAAAGATGTCAACTTGGAATACGTATCCTTTTCGGGCTCAAAATAGAGCGCAGACAGCTGCTGGTCCTCTAATACAAAACCAAAAGAATCGGGCTCGTCTATAGCTGGGGATCGGTAGGTCCGTTGCCAGACCAATATATCGGTCAAACCATCACCGTTCACATCGTTAAAAAATATACTCGCCGCTGACTTGAAGGCCGGCTTGATGTCGCCCGGACCAACACGAGAGTTATCGACAGCCAAATATGCATAAGGTTTATTCGCAGCAGAACTGTTATCCCAAGCTATATCTGTCTGAGCAACCATCTCATGTGCAAGGAGTCTATATAGGCCTTCTTTACCAACTTGGAGTATATCAACATGCGTAATACGCTCATCGGCCTTTACACTATGATTGCCCATCGTATACAGTAGAACAAGATGAGACCCATGGATTGCGAATCCAGTGGCTGTAAAGCTATCAACCTGTTTCGGAGTATAGTCCATAATCACATTTGGCTTACAACCTGACAAATAGAGAAAGGAGAGATGAACACCCCCTTTTTTTGTATGAGCTATAACGCAGACAGCATCAGAAGTGACTTGCGCGTAATGTTTAATTTTATCATAACCCGATTTCTCCAACGTTTTCTTAGCGATTATTGCTTCGTTAGAAGAAAACAGTCTACTGTAAATCACATCCGCATCCGAGCTGTCCACCCATCCAAAAGTGATAAAGGCACTACTAATAACCATTAGCGCACTAATAGACATGCGTCCTCGTGTCGTTGTTTGCATCATCTAAACCTCTTTCTATTATTTACTGAGCTCCATCGATCGCACGATCCATGATCGTCCACCAGGCATCTCGCGACCCATGTTGCAGCCCATTGCCTGTACCCGCTCTCCAATCGTCTTCACTATAATCAAAATCGAACGTACTAAAAACATCCGCTTCTGGCGCAGGGACCGTAACCGGCACGGTATCCAAGACCCCATTAGGCCCCGGCGAGATACAAATGTTATTAGGATTTAGGGGCATACCTGTTGTCCATACCGGTATAATTTGAACATCGTCGCCTTGGGCAGCGGTTAAGGTTTTTCCATTGGCGCCCGTGCGAATGACTTCAACTCTCCACCGCCATACTCTGGGCGCGAGGCCAGCATAATGCTGAACCTGAAGCGTGTAATAGGTCGAAGATCGATTACCAAAATTGGTCCCCTGCCACGGCTCCTGTTGTCGCAACACTTCAGGCCACGGGTTATTGCGCAAAAAGGGAGTTAGCCCGGCTCCACGATTATAGCCCTGTACTCCTTTGGATAATAAATCTTTGTTGTCATCGGTATAACTATTCCCTACGGCCTGCCCGTCACGAAGGTTAATTCGAGGATAGGTTCCCGCCGGATAACTTGTGGTGCCAGTATAGGCGCCATTTACAAAGGCCCTGGTAAAGTTGCCTCCACCATAGGCACTGGGAAGATTAGCATTTGAGAAAATCGCAAAGATATCAATCGCATCTTGGGGAAGATAAGGGTTGATTCCGGCAAACTCGGCATAGCTCGCGGAGCCATAGATATGTTTATTTAAAATCTGCGAAAACCCGATACTGCCAAAATCGTCGGCGCCACCAAGCGTAACACGGTAATGTCTTCCCGCATGGCCCCAGTGACCCAAGTTACCCACTTCCTTTCTGGCCCAACCCCCTAAGATTTCTTCCCGGGATGTACCCGTATCGACGCTATCCCGGATAAAATCCGTATACGTAGCCTGTAATGTATTCGCTCCTTTCACCAACCAATCATTATAGTTGGGGTGTAAATGATCAACCCTTTTACTATTGCCTGGATAGGTCGTCGTTACAAAATCAAAGGCTTTTAGGTAATCACCGAATTGTTCGTTTATCTTTTCTAATGCGCTGAGACCCACCACACCATCATCGGTAAGGTCGGCATGATCCTGAAACCTCCTCACTGCTCTTTTAGTCCCCGCATTGCCCGTAAAAGCACCATTTATAGTTAGATTGCCAGCATAACCGTATGCGACCTTATCCGACAAGCCGAGGACATACAATATTGACTGCAACATCGTTACATCATCACCGGTCATGTTGGGTATCTTCGCTTTAAGGACTCGGCTCTTGACTCTCCATGTCTTCGTGACGGGTCCCCAATCGGAAAATGTAAGCTTAAGCGTCAGTGTTTCATCCAGATCCACTTCCGGATCTCCTTCCCAGTAGATCTCATTCAATGCTACGCCTCTCAGGTTTGGTCCTGTAAGTTCAACGGTATTTTGATCGTAGCTGCTGTAGTACTTACCGTCGCCTGTTGTAGACCATTCGTACTCGATCGGCATCATTCCGGAGATCGTTGCGTACAAATGCAACCGTACTCCACCAAGAATCCGGTAGAATATATCGCCTGCAACCATTACTTCGTCTATGGCTGTCTCGTTTGCGACGATCCTGAACATCGCATCCAACTCGATGGTAAGTACGGTAAGTTTAATCGTGTCATCACATGGCGTTGGCCCTTTGTTGGTAACGCAATCTCAACTCAACATCTCTATGAGATGCACTGGCCTCAATGCCTTCTACGTATAGCGTGGATGGTATAACATCAGTCCCTACATCCCATGTCCACGGCAAGCTCATTTCGGTACCCTTGGTCTCATTCCATATTCTAATCTTATTACCTCCGGATACGGCCGACAAAACCAGCGCCCCATTAGCAAGCGTAGTGGGATCTAAATCTAGCTCAATTTTTTCAAAACGGGTAGGATTTGTACTCAAATCAACAAGTCCCCCAGCGCTCTCTTCTATACTCTCATCAGCCGTAGCAATGGTATTGTCATAATCAGCATCTATATCTAGATCTAGATCGACAATATTTACCATAAAGGTCTTCGCCGAACTCAACGTTTTAGCTTCGACACGATATTGACCCAGTCCATTAAAAAGAATCGTTATACTATTAGCTCCATCTTGTGGTTGGGAGACTGGAAGGCCACCAGGTAACATATTCTGTATAGCCCAATGAGGAAGACCATCAGGAAATGTAGTTCCTGAATCAGGAATAGCTTTTAAGGTAATCTCTGCGCTTGGATAACCTACACAAAGGGACTCAGGTCCTATATTTCCTAAATGGGGAAAGACTTCTTCAATCCAACCGACCTCAGTAATACTTCCTTCAGGTATAACCGATATGTTCACGGTGCATAGTGTTGATGCTGCTACCGTCGGCTTTATGGCTTTCCCAGACGATATTGACATCCCCTACAGTGTTTCCTGAGACAACCCGAACTTCAAGGTCAACACCGTTTGCGGCCTTTTGAAATGCTGCTTCTTTTATGATATTGTCTTGAGAGAAACTCGTTTGTATCGATTCGTCAGGATCGTAATCTTGATACAGAATCTGATTATACTCATGCGTATAACCGCGTGTTCGTAGTTTTCTTATAGAGTCATTAGGAATGGGAGAATGAGCTCTGATAAAAGTCAGCTGTATATCATGATTTAGAATATCAAGTACTTTATCAATATTTGCATTCTTCGGTTCTATTTTATCATACTCAACCATAAATGTATTGGTTGTGTTGGGTGTTAAAATTCCGGAGGTACTATTTATATTAAAGATGGTTAATTTAAATTCTTCGGGTAGAGCGCCGGGGACCGAAAGGGTCATGACAACATCATCGACCTCTTCTGACACATAATCGGTCGCTTGTTTCCAGCGGACCACTTCTCCTACATTTCCTGCGCTTCCTGAAGAAACAAAGGTCCCTGCTTCTGGCGGACTTAACTGCCAGATCATTTGATCTTCATCAAACGGCTGCATGGACAGAGGCGGTGTTAGAGTCGCCGTTAAGATCAGTCCTTGAGCTTGGTTTCGGCTTAAGTACGAATCTGATTCAACGATGACATTGGCATCTTCAGCTTTCACCGCAACTATACTTGATAATACACCTTCTTGAACGGTTAAGTTAAAGGTCTTTGTCGTGGATATGAGACCCCCTTCAATACATTGCCGCCTCTTGAGCGGTAGATGCAGCGACAAGCGTATAGGTACCGTTTGTGGGCGGAGCCATTATCGTCGTAACCTCCCCTGCGCTCGTATAATTGGTAGACCCGACTAACGTTAACGTATTGCTAATGAGCACCGTGGGTTTAATCCGCTTTGTACGTTCTTCGGCATCACAGTTATAGTTCGGATAATTCGGATCGTTTATATAGTCTGTGGTTATATGGGCCTTGGCTCTTTTTTTGTATTTTACTTGGGTAGAAAGGGTCAGGTCTGAATGGCACTAACTTAAGCCCCTTTTGCATGATAAAAACCCTGAAAATACGGGATGAAAATGCCATAATGGCACATGCAAAAAACAACACCGATATTCCCAGGGTTTCACGTACATACACTACGTCGGAAACCCCGTTCAAAGCAACAGAAACTTGCCGATGAGGTAAGGATTCTCAAGCAAAAAAGGTTCACCCAACTTGGGGAAGCTTTTGGGGCTCTTATTCCCGAGTCCCTTCTCGCCCCGGCAGTGTCCGGTACCCACAGTCGTCGCCGGATCTTCAGCAAAAGCAATACGTCTTGGGCCTTCCTTGCTCAAGTGCTTAGCGACGATGGAAGCTGTCAAGAAATTGTTCAAAAACTTAAGGCTTATGCAGCACTACGTGGCCTACAGCTGCCTTCTTCAGCCACCTCTGCCTACTGCAAAGCCAGAAATAATTTAACGATAGAGGATCTCCAAGACGATTCATTCTCATGGGGTTGATTCGATAGAGAGCATGGGTGCTAGCGATAACTGGCGTGGTCATCGGATCGTGGTGGTTGACAGCACCGGTGTATCGATGCCAGATACAAAGCCCAATCAAGATCAATGGCCTCAACAACATCATCAGAAGCCAGGATGCGGGTTGCCTTCAGCACGAATAACGGCCTGTTTTTCTCTGCATACCGGAGCCCTGCTTAGTTACCGAACCAGCAACAAACATGTCAGCGAGATCATCCGTCTTCGACAACAAATCGATGCCTTTCGAAAGAGCGATATCCTGTTGGGAGATAAGGCCTTCTGTGGTTATCGCGATATATGCGAACGTTCAGAACGAGGCATTGATAGCATCATAAGTCTCTGTCGAAGACCTCCTGTTAAAGCCGTTAATGCGGTAAAGAATTTAGGAAAGGGTGATCTTCTTATTCGATGGGTTCGACCGTTAAAAGTAAGCGGTCTGAGTGCTGAAAATCTTCAAGCCCTTCCCCCTAGCTTGCTGCTACGCCAAGTTAAAATAACGATCAATCAGCCCGGCTTTCGATCTAAAGTGATCTATCTGGTCACCACATTATTAGATGCAGAAAAGTACCCTGCCAAAGATTTAGCCGATGTGTATTTTCGGCGTTGGGATGTTGAACTCTTTTTCCGTGATATAAAAACAACGCTGGGTATGGATATCTTACGATGCAAGAGCCCGGAAATGATCCGAAAAGAGATGGTGATGTATTTTATTGCCTACAACTGCATGCGCCGGATCATGTATGAGGCGGCTGAAGAGGCTGGTTTGCCCGTTCGGCAAATTAGCTTCAAAACTTCGCTTCAAGCCTTGCGCAGTTGGGAGCCGAATCTAAATCAAGCGAGAATGAGTCGGAAGGAACGTTTCGGTTTGATTTCTATGCTCTATGAAAGCATGACCCAAAGACCCTTGCGGCAACGCCCTGGCAGAAGTAAACCTCGAGCTGTAAAGAGACGACGAAAAAACTATCATTTGCTGACTAAACCAAGGCACGAAATGATTGTGCCTGCTCACAGAAATCGCCATTGGTTAAACAAAAGGAAATTATGCTTAAGTTAGTGCCATTCGGGTCAGGGTGTTCATTTTTTTCTCCTTATTTTATCTTAGCCTTGTTTCCCCCTTTCCGATAGGGCGATCACACTGCGCCGATCTTCTCCCTTAGAGATTGGGTCCTGTACATGTTTTCATAAGCTCGCCAAACTCGTCCGCCGATAAAATATTTTTTTCCAACACCAAGTCTTTAAGTGTTTTTTTTGTGGCCAACGATTCTTTCACTAACTCTGCAACACGATCGTATCCTAATATGGGGTTAAGGATCGTAGGTAATCCAGCGCTTATTTGAAGATTGTGGGTACACGTTTCCACATTTGCTTTAATACCAGGAATGCATTTTTGGGTCAGCATTCGGCAACAACGTTCAAGAATACGAAAAGATTTTATAAGGTTATAACCCACTAACGGCATGTGTGTATTTAATTCTAACTGACCAAGTCCACATGCTACAGATACCGAATGATCGTTCCCCAGCACTTGCAGACAAGCCATGTTAGAGGCTTCCACAATACTCGGATTAATTTTCCCAGGCATAATAGAGGATCCCGGTTCGACCGGTGGAAGCACAATTTCTTGAAACCCCGTGTTAGGGCCAGAGGTTAACAAGCGAAGGTCATTCCCTATTTTTAGAATATCCAATGCCGTTGCACGCAGTGCCGAAGAAGCCTCTGCCATATCTGTGAGAAATTGTGTAATTTCAATACCATCTTCAGGTGTCCTGTATTTCTCTTGTGTCAGCTTATTCAGATAACAAATAATCGTTTCGCGGAAAACCGGTTTGGTGTTTACGCCTGTTCCCACCGCATTTCCACCGACCCCGAGTTCAAGAAGTTTTTCCTGGGCTTGTTGAATTCTGACCACATCCTTATTTAACGCACGCGCATAGGCCCCGAATTCTTGTCCCAAGGTCAATGGAACGGCATCCTGCAAATGCGTTCTCCCACTCTTAATCACCTCTTCAAACGCTAAAGCTCTTTCGGAAAGCGCTTCGATCAATTTTTGCAACTCGTTTAAAAGCAGGTTAGATTGTTCTACACACGCGACACGGATAGCCGAGGGAAAGACATTATTGGTAGACTGACCTTTATTGACATCGTCATTGGGATGGACAAGATTTCGTTCTCCCTTTTTACCGCCGAGTTCTTCACACGCTAAATTTGAAATCACTTCATTTACATTCATATTGGATGAAGTCCCAGATCCCGCTTGAAAAGCATCGAGGGGAAACTGATCCTCAACTTCGCCTCGAATAACACGAAGACAGGCCGCCGAAATCGCGTCACATTTTTGGGTATCAAGCAACCCTATTTCTTTGTTGGCTTGAGCGCAGGCCCATTTCAATTGGGCCATCGCATAGATGATGTCTAGCGGAAGTCGATCGCCGGCCGCTCCAAAATTATCCATGGAACGCAAGGTATGAATGCCATAATAGACCTCTTCAGGAACTTCTTTTTCTCCTAAAGAATCTTTCTCTATTCTCATGTTTGAACTTCCTTTCCTTAAAAATTTGTTTAAAAAGGATGAGATGATTTTTCATCCGGGAGATTCGCATTCGAGTTTTCTTTAATATCACCTAAAAAACAAGAATTTTAACACACGGGTATAACGTCGCACGAAAAGGAGGGTACCAACATGCCAAGAATCGTTAAAGGTAGTTTGATACAATGCAGCACAACGCATGACGGAACAGAGCATCCCAAAACGATTGCGCAAGCGATGACCGAAAAAACGATGGGGTTTATCGAAAAGGCTAGCCAACAAGGTGTACAGGTCTTGTGTCTACAAGAACTGTATAATGGGCCTTATTTCTGCGCTGAACAAGAAACGCGATGGTATGATATTACCGAACCCATTCCTGACGGCCCAACCACCCAGCTGATGTGTGAAACGGCTAAGCGACTAGGCATGGTGATTATTCTCCCGCTCTATGAAATGGATTTGCCCGGTGTTTATTACAACAGTGCAGCGATTATCGATGCCGACGGATCCTATCTGGGCAAATACCGGAAAAATCATATCCCCCATTGTTCTCCTGGGTTCTGGGAAAAATTCTATTTTAGACCTGGTAATTTAGGGTACCCTGTCTTTGAAACAGCGATTGGAAAGATCGGCGTTTATATTTGCTATGACCGTCATTTTCCTGAAGGCGCGCGCGCCTTGGCTCTAAATGGAGCTGAGATTATCTTCAACCCTTCAGCCACCGTAGCAGGCCTGAGTGAATACCTTTGGAAACTTGAACAACCCGCCCATGCTGTTGCTAATGCGGTTTATATCGGTGCCATTAATCGCGTCGGCATAGAAAAACCCTGGGAGATTGGTCAATTCTATGGCCAATCGTATTTTTGTGATCCACGTGGCGAATTTTTGGTGACGGGCAGTCGTGAAGAAGATGAGTTAGTCGTCGCAGACCTCGATCTTGACAAAATACAAGAGGTCCGGAATACCTGGCAATTTTTCAGGGACCGACGGCCGGAAACCTATGGAACGTTAACGGAACTGTAATTTATTGGCTTCAGCTCATGTCTGTTCTCCATATATGGTAGAGTAACAATACAAGTGCAAAGGTCCGCAGCATAGTTCATTCTTTGGGTATCTGACCCCCCCCAAAGGAGAACATAGAATGCCACGAACCTACGAACATTCAAACAGTTATGAACGAGAAGTGATAGCCCAGATGCTAAAAGAAAAATATAGCTTATCTCAAATTGGCCGTCACCTGGGCCGATCCCCCTCGACTATTTGGCGCGAGTTTCGCCGTAATCGAGTCCGTGGCCGCTATTACCCAAGACCCGCAAATGGCCTGGCTCAAAGCCGATTACAGCTAGCTCGAAAGCCTCAAAAAGTGATGGGAGCTAGCAAAGAACAAGTGGAGACTCTCCTGGCGAAGTATTGGTCTCCAGAACAGATTGAAGGTCGAAGAAAGCTAGAAGGTGACCCTCCCATCAGTCGAATGACGATCTACCGCTACTTGTACAGTCCAAGAGGGGCTGGCTACCAAAAATACCTGCGTGGCCCCGGAAAGAAAAAACGAGCGACTCGATATCTCATCGCCGATCTTTTACCTCGATGCAATGCCGAATCGGTCAACCGTTCCGTACCTCAGTTCGCTGATTCAGGGCTCCCCTGTAAAACGGTGACTGTAGATAATGGCATGGAGTTTGCCAGCCATGCTAAACTACAGAAAAAAATAGCAACCCCCATTTTCTTTGCTGAAGGGAAAAACCCTTGGCAAAGAGGGACCAACGAAAATACGAATGGTTTGCTTCGCCAGTTTTTCCCGAAGAAAACCGACTTTGCTGCCCACAGCTCCGCTCAGTTGAGCTGGGCTGTGGAGTTACTGAATAATAGACCGAGAAAATGCTTAGAATATAGAACGCCCAAAGAAATGATGGACAGCTTCGGTTTTGCACTTGTAAGTTGAGTCTGCAAGGATGGAAACTTTTTGATTGGGTTAATCCAGATCCTGCAAAAATGACGAGCTGATTTTTGCAGAGGATGGGAAAGGGTTGATCCAGGAGGATGGAACATCCGGCCTGGTTCTGGAGCGTCGTTTTTAAAAGCTTTAAAATCAAAATTTATTAGGAAACTTTGTCAACCGGTCTGTGAGATCAAGAGTTCTGTATTTGTTCTTTCTTACAGATGTGTGGTAATAAAGAGCATGTCCTTTTACGCAGATCTTCATATCCATTCTAAATATGCTCGTGCTACTAGTCGGGACTGTGACCTTGAGCATTTGTATTTATGGGCTCAAAAAAAAGGGGTCTCTTTACTGGGAACGGGTGACTTTACCCATCCCGCTTGGCTCGCCGAAATAAAAAATAAGCTGATTCCTGCCGAACCCGGAATCTTTCGTCTTCGCAAAGACATCGAAAACGACATGAACCAACAGCTAGATGAGTCAACGCGTGGACGGATGCGGTTTATGCTCGAGGTCGAAATATCAACCATTTACAAAAAAGGGGATAAAACCCGCAAAGTACATCATTTAATTTATGTGCCTGACCTCGAATCCGCAGAACGACTTATTCAAAAATTGGGTCGCATTGGAAACCTAAACGCGGACGGGCGTCCGATTCTTGGTTTAGATTCGCGCGATCTGTTAGAAATTACCTTAGAAGCTGGCAAAGGTTCTTACTTAGTACCTGCACATATTTGGACCCCTTGGTTTTCTGCCTTAGGATCTAAATCAGGGTTTGATGCCATTGAAGACTGTTATGGAGATTTAGCCTCTCATATCTTTGCCGTAGAAACCGGTCTCTCATCCGACCCACCCATGAACTGGCGTGTATCGAGTTTGGATCGATACCAGCTCGTTTCCAATTCAGATGCCCATTCCCCGCCTAAAATAGGGCGTGAAGCCTCTGTCTTTGATACGGAAATGGATTATTTTTCCATTCGTCACGCACTAGAAACAGGCGAAGGGTATCAAGGAACCGTAGAGTTTTTTCCGGAAGAAGGAAAATATCATCTGGACGGTCACCGTAAATGCGAAGTTCGCCTAACACCAAGCGAAACCGAACATTATAAAAACCTGTGTCCGGTATGTGAAAAACCCCTAACCGTTGATGTTCTGAATCGGATTTCTAAACTCGCCGATCGTCCTGAAGACACCGAACACGCACAAAAGAAGATTCCATTCCGAAATTTGGTCCCTCTCCCCGAAGTTATTTCTGAAATTCAAGGTGTTGGCCCTAAAAGTAAACGGGTACAAAAAGACTACGAACAAGTTATCTCTCGGTTAGGTTCAGAACTTTATATTCTCGAAAAAGCACCTTTCGAAGACCTTGAACGACTCGGATCACCTCTTCTGGCGGAGGCCGTAAAAAGGATGCGAAACAGTGACGTCATTCGAGAGTCCGGATATGATGGTGAATATGGAGTTATTAGTCTGTTCAGAAAAAAAGAGCTAAAACAAGAAAAATCCGTTGGCATGCTATTCGATTTGCCTCGGAAACAATCCAACCCAGCAAAAAAGAAAAATCCGCCATCCCAAACCCCCAATCCGAAATCCATGCAGTCCATCGTTCCGAAATCTGAAGTCCAAAATCCGAAATCACTAGATTTGGAACAGCATACCGCCGCTCAAATGGTAGCGGGGCCCCTCCTTATTATTGCTGGGCCCGGAACCGGAAAAACGCGGACGCTTACCCATCGTATCGCCCATCTTGTGAATGATCATCATGTGCCACCCAAACACTGTTTGGCCATTACCTTTACCAATCGAGCGGCCGCTGAAATGTCAGATCGCCTTCAGCAACTCCTCCCTAATAGAGTATCCACACCCGTCATGACACTTCATGCCCTTGGGTTAAAGATCCTCAGAGCACATAGTGAATTAATAGGGCTTGAAACGCCGATTCAGGTTGCTGCGGAAAAAGAGCGGGTAGATTTACTGTGCCAAATACATTCCGTGTCAGAGCGCAAAGCGAAACAGATGCTAAAAGAATTTTCAAACTTGAACGCTCCAGGAATCAGCCAATCATTTACAAGTGACGCGGTGTCCTCGGCGACACCAGACAGGGAAGAAGCCTCAAGTCAGAATCGTATCTTATACCAACAAGAAATGAGGTCCCGAGGGCTTGTTGATTTTGAGGACTTGATTCTCTTACCCATTAAGCTATTAGAAGCACATCTAGACCTCGTCGTTCATTATCGGAAACAGTATCCATGGATTTCAGTTGATGAATACCAAGACATCGACCGGAATCAGTACCAGCTGATAAAGCTATTAACACCAGCCGAAGGCAACCTTTGCGCCATCGGTGACCCGGACCAATCCATTTACGGGTTCCGAGGTAGCGACCCCACCATTTTTCAGCAGTTCAGAACCGATTTCCCTTCCGCACAAACCGTTGAGCTTACCAAAAACTATCGCTCTATCCCCTCCATCGTGGATGCCTCTCTTCAGGTCATCTCGTCGACCAGTCTTGTTGAAAATCGTGTCCTAGAATCTTTTTTAGAAGATCCTCACAAGATTACCATCCATCAATCCTCGCATGATCGGTCAGAAGCCAAATATGTTGTCGATACTATCGAACAGCTCATGGGCGGATCCTCGTTCTATTCAATAGATAGCGGTCAGGTTCAAACCGATGAAGAAGAGGCCTTGGCGTTCTCTGATTTTGCGATTCTTTATCGGACCGACGCCCAGTCAAAAATTTTATGTGAAACGCTAAACCGCTCAGGAATCCCTTTTCAAAAACGATCCCATCACTCATTAACTGAAAATGTGCGTGCACAGACCGTTCTTGATACAATCCTGGATCCGTCAGTTAAACGCGGTTTTCTGCACGAACCATTTGGGCCAAAAGGAATTACAAAAAAGCCTCGACGCACCCAGCGGGTGCGCCTGCGTTTTTTTGCAACCTTTTGCCTCCAAAGCATTCGCACAGAAATCCCACGTTTAACTGACGGATCCAGGACAATGAAAAAAGACCCGATAGATAAAAATGTTGCGGAAAAACTTCATGCTGCTGTTGACCAACTACAGACCGAAATCCACGATACAAACCTCATTTTGATCCGCGACACCTTGGATCCTTTAGCCCAAACCTGTAGACAAGATCTAGATCATTTTTTTTCCATGATCGCCATGGGCATTGATATAGATGTGTGGGATCCAAGAGCATCTTGTGTTTCCTTATTAACAATCCATGCGTCTAAAGGCCTTGAATTTAAAATTGTATTTGTTGTGGGGTGTGAAGACCGAATGCTGCCGTTAAAATGGGGAGATGATTCTGACGTTGACCTCGACGAAGAACGGCGTCTTTTTTTTGTCGGGATGACTCGAGCACAAAAAAACTCTTTCTTACACATGCCCGTCAACGTTTTTGGCGAGGAGCCCTCCAAAAGATGCGTCCATTACCTTTTTTACGAGATATTGAAGATCGGCTGTTCGAACGAAGCAACAGCGGCCATAAAATAAAATCCTCAAAAAAGGTATCCCACCAGCTTGATCTTAAAGGGTTAGCTTGACTCATAGATACAAGTCTATCTGCCATGAAAAAAATAGAACCTATCGACCGCCATCGTTTGTATGAAGCGTCTGTTCAGTCGGTTGACACCCATCTTGATTTTGTTGAACGGGTCTATAAAAAAAGTCATGGCCACCGGCCGCAACGGCTTCGAGAAGATTTCTGTGGGACCGCAAAACTTGCCTGTGAATGGGTCTTGCGTCACAGTAAAAATAGAGCGTGGGGAATAGACGTGGACAAACCAACCCTTGAATGGGGTTCTGCTCATCATCTAGCGGACTTTGGAGCCAAGGCCAAGCGAGTTCAACTTATTCATGACAATGTGCTATCTGTCGATACACCCCACGTCGACGTTACCGTTGCATTCAATTTTTCCTATTGGGTGTTTAAGCAGCGGACCGTGCTAAAAGAGTATTTTAAAAACGTAACCCGCTCATTAAAGCCGGGAGGCATTTTCGTATTAGATCTTTTTGGGGGGTTCAATGCTATGCAGACGTATACAGAAAAAAGAATGATTTCATCGATGCGAGATGCACATGGACAACGAATCCCTCGATTTAAATATATGTGGGAACAAAAGAGTTTTAACGCCATAACCCATGAGATTCTTTGTTATATTCATTTCAAATTACCCGACGGGTCCATGATCAAAAAAGCATATACCTATGACTGGCGATTATGGACCATTCCAGAGATCCGAGAAACCCTGTTAGAAGCAGGTTTTTCATCAGTAGACACCTATATGCATGGGTGGACAAAAGAGGGTGAATGCGATGAGGTTTATAGATGCCGCACATTCTTTAAAAATGAAAAAGGATGGCTTTCGTTTATTGTTGGAAAAAAGTAGTGGGATCGGTTTTGCCCTCCAGGGCATACGCGTCAAGCTAAGGCGGGGATTGTACTCTATATTATGACGGACTTTAGTCCGCTTTTAACCAAACAGGTTCTTGCATTAGGACCAGCAAACACCATTTAAGATGCTGTTAAGCTTTTTGAGAAATTATCTAGACTTGATTCCAGTGGCTTGGTTATATCGTCAAAATTGTTCTGTTATCTTTCATGAAAATAATAACTTTAGCAATAGCCGCTTTAGGTGCTTGTATTTGCTGGGCAATGAGCTGAAAGCTGAATGGTTCAATGCTATTTTAGAGATAAAAAAAAGATTACTTGTCATACTTCAAGTTACTCTATTTTTTGGACTCTCATGCACAGAGCCAATACAGAGAAGGTTTGGCCATAGCACTGTAGACTGTCATCAATGAGGTATTATGGATTTTAACTGGGATAAAAAGCAACGTGAGCTGTATAGCCAAACTTATGATTTTGCTCAAAAGGAACTGGGAGAACAGGTCGTGCATGAAGGTCCTGTTAGCCCCTTCCCGCTACAAAAGTGGAAAGCATGCGGTCAGTTTGGGTTGATGGGACTTTCCATTCCCCAAGAATATGGAGGGATGGGGTTAGACGCCCTCACTTCTGCGCATATTTTTGAAGCATTTGGAAAGAGTTGTCCTGACCGAGGGTTATTGTTTGCGGCCGCGGCCCATCTGTTCGCGGTGGCCATGCCCATTGTGGAATTTGGCACCCCGAAGCTCAAACAATACGTCTTACCTCATTTGGCAAGCGGGAAATGGATTGGCGCGAACGCTATTACCGAGCCTGATGCGGGGTCAGACCTGTTCTCGCTACAATCTGAAGCAGACAGAAAAGGAGATGGGTATCTATTAAATGGGAAAAAATCATTTGTAACCAACGGGCCGATCGCGGATATCGTCGTGGCTTATGCGTTTACAAATCGGAAGATGGGGTATCTCGGAATAAGTGGTTTTATTGTTGAAAAGGATACAGCAGGTATGGTTTTAGGAGATGCATTCGGCAAGGCGGGACTTCATGCAGCACAGGCAGGGTAGATTACGTTTGAACACTGCCGGGTTCCTGATACCTGGATCCGTCAGTTAAACGCGGTTTTCTGCACGAACCATTTGGGCCAAAAGGAATTACAAAAAAGCCTCGACGCACCCAGCGGGTGCGCCTGCGTTTTTTTGCAACCTTTTGCCTCCAAAGCATTCGCACAGAAATCCCACGTTTAACTGACGGATCCAGGTGGTAGACTTTTTCCCCCTCGTCTACATAATCTTGTCCGTAACGCAGCATTCGATAAATGAGTATGGCCAGTTTATGTGCAAGAGCAAATACGGCCACGGCTCCACTCCTACGCCGAGCTACCCGACGATATTCAGCCCCCAAAGAGGAGTGTGATCGACTCAAAGAAACCACCGCCATTCGCAAGATTCCAGCCACCCGATTTGAACCCGTACCACGAGGGGGCTTTTTCTTGAGAGCTTTTCCTCCAGAAATCCCCATCTTTGGACAAAGCCTCAACCAACTCACAAAATGTTTTTTCGAAGAAAAATCACTCAGATTAAATCCCACCTCGGTAAGTATGACTTGCGAAACTCCAGCGCTTATCCCGTCAATACGCGTTAAATCTACTCCGGAAAATTGCCACAATATTTTTTGGTCTTCCTGCTCTCCTCGGTTACGTATCGCTTTTCGTTTAGCGGCTTTAGGATGCTCAGGGGCCTCTTTATTTTTCCGTTCTTGCGGAGTCATCGCTAACAACTCCTTGTGCAGTTCTTGCTCGTAATCGGTAATCTGTGCTTGGAGTTGGTCATAGAGCTTTAGGGCCATTTTAAGGTTAAACAAATGCTCTGATTTCCACGTACCGGTGAGGTGCTCAGCTATTTCTTCTTCGTTTTTTCCGCAACGAGAATCTCGCAAACACGCAAGGACTTTGGGGTCACGTTGACCTTCAACAATCCCACGTACAATCGCTAAGCCTGTTTTTCCGGTAATATCTGTTAGGGCTCGATGAACTTGGACATTCATTTGATCCAAAGCCTTTTGCATCCAGTTGACGGTTTTGGAACGTTCCTCAACCAGATTGGCACATTGGCGAGTCAATGCGCGGCATCTACAAATGCCTTCACTCGGTCGAAAGGATCCATGTAATAGGCCACAGCTGTGTAGAAGCTGAATCCATTGACAGTCCTGTACATCGGTTTTACGACCCGGGACATGGCACAGTTCTCTGGCGTTGACCAAGATGGGCTCTATTCCAGAAGCCTCCAGCAGTTCGTACAAAGGGATCCAGTAAATCCCTGTACTTTCCATGGCCACCGACTTTACTCCTTGCTCTTGGAGCCAAGCGATCAGTCCGATTAATTGGGGTGTAGTGGATTGAAAAACACGCACGTTGGGTTCGCCGCTGATCAAGGCCGGACCACATACGTAATGCTCGCAAGCCCCCAAATCAATTCCAGCCACCTTCGGTTGGAGTATGGGTAAGCTTTGCACGGATCGTTTATTTACCTTTGTTTTTGATGCCGACATGATATCCTCCGGGTTGTGGTTAGTTGTGGAGGCTACGGCCCGAGGTGGCTATACAATGGATTCTGTCCTGGGGGAGTCGCCTGGAGCGCTCGCCAATGAATGATGGCCAACTCAGACCCAAACTTCGTATGGGGCACAAGGCACCAATATCTTTAGGGGGGCTTAACTGCCGTAGCTTTCATGACATTTACATCTTACCGGACTCCAGTTTCAACCCTGAATGATCCAGCAAAGAGACCATGCTGGTGGCAAAACTTCGTAGAGTTTCCAGGCCCTTTTATAATCCTGTTTCCATATATGTCTTTCCACCTGGTTGAGGGTTTGGTCTGTTTTTTGCATCAAAGAGGTAATCGTCTTTTCGTCCCATGACAGCGCGGATTTAGTCTTCTTGTTCTGGGAAAATCGGATGCCGGGTTGAGGGTAAAAGCCGACGATCAAGCTGATAAAAAAATCAGTCCAGGGAGGGAAAAAATAAATCTTCTATCTTTCATATTCATTAAAGATGGATCTTGATCTGTAGCGGGGTAAAAGTCACTTATACAATCATTACCCGATCAAACTATCAAACCGTAAAAAGTTTAGGCTTGAATAATCGTCCCGTTTTCGCCATTAATCATTGTTTAATCATACAGGAGAAAAAATTATGCAAATACGTTGGCCTTTAATTGTTGTTATCATCATCGTTGCCCCTCTTTTAGTGTTTGGGTTGCGGTTCTTCCAAACCGTGCCCCAAGGGCATGTGGCGGTGGCTACCTTGTTCGGCAAGGTAAAAGAGCAACCCTATAAAGAAGGGCTTCATTTTCCGGTTAGTCCTTTATATTCATGGCATCTCTTTGACGCGCGAGAAAAAACACATCAGGAAACCACGAACATTCCCACCCAAGATCAGCTCCAAACCAGAGTGGATGTAAGTGTACAATATCGGATTTTGGGAAGTCAGACGCCTGTTATGCTCAAAGAAACAGGGGTGGCTCAACAGGCGATTGATGTTCATTTAGTGCCTAAACTTCGTTCCGTACTCCGGGAACAAGGAAAAACGATTCAACGCGCAGAAGATTTTTTCCTGCAAGCAACACAGAAAAAACTTCAGACCGCCCTTAAACAAAGCCTCGTAAAATTTTTGAAGCCTAAAGGCATCGAAATTCAAGCCGTCCTCATCCGCAACATTGATCTTCCTCCCTTTATCACAAAAGCCATTGAAGCGAAAAAAGAGCGTGAACAAGCTGTGCAACGACAAAAAGCTGAGCTTGAACGATATCGGACTGAGCAGGAACAAAAAATTGCTCAGGCCGCTGCGGAACGTAAAGCGGCAGAAGAAGAAGCTGAAAAAAAGAGAGTGTTGGCAAATGCCCAGGCCTACGAAATCGAAAAGCTTAATAAAGCGATTGCCAATAGCTCCGCCTATCTAAAGCTTAGAGCCATTGAGGCTCTCACAGAAATCTCCAAAGATCCCGCTTCAAAAATTTATTTTTTGAACGGCGATAGTCCCAACCCCCTTCCACTGATGCATATTGGGGAACAATAGAGGACGCTCAACGTCAAATGTCTTAAAGTCGAAGGTCGATTGAGATGGAGAAATCAGGTCGCTTATGATTAAAAAAGAGCGAGCTGTATATATTCTGCAACGTTTGAATGAATTATATCCGAACGTTGCTCCACCTTTGGGACATTCTGATCCATATACCCTGCTTGTTGCCGTTCTGCTTTCAGCTCAATGCACGGATGCGCGAGTCAATCAAGTTACACCGAGCCTTTTCACAAAAGCACAAACACCCGTAGCCATGGCCGCATTAAACGTGAATGATATTCGAGAGATTATTAAGCCCTGCGGATTGTCCCCCACAAAATCTAAAGCCATACAGGCGCTTTCCCGTATACTGGTTGAGAAACACAGTGGGAAAGTCCCTGCAACCTTTGAAGACCTTGAGGCATTGCCGGGTGTAGGGCATAAAACGGCATCTGTTGTCATGGCTCAAGCTTTCGGGGTTCCAGCTTTTCCAGTAGACACCCATATTCATCGCCTCGCCCAACGCTGGAAATTAACGAATGGAAAATCTGTAGAACAAACAGAAAGAGATCTAAAAGTTCTTTTTGATCAAGAAACGTGGAATAACCTCCATATACAAATAATCCTTTATGGTCGTGAGTATTGTACTGCTCGTGGCTGTGACGGAACGGTTTGTAATATTTGTCGAGCTTGCTTTCCACGCCGAAAAAAACCTGTAACCACAAAAAAATAGGATGCTGGTTAGATGCTCTTTCTCCCTATTTATTCCTTTTTTTCGTTTTTTTGTATCGAGAATCAAGTATCCAGAATTTCTTCGATTTCCTCATGATTTTATGTTGCCAAGCAAAAGACCATCTGTAAACTTACCCCCTAATTGTTTTAGAAGACTTTATTCGTATCTGGGATAAAGTCGTGTTTGATGAAGTAAAGTAAAGGTATGACACACTAAATGCTCTCATTACTCGATGTTAAAGCAAATATAGTAGCACCATTAGATCCGGACTTTTGTCCGGCTATTTTAGCTGTAAGGGCCTATCAAAAAGCTGTTTTAAACTCAGAGAAAGTACCCTTAATTATTGCGCTTGAATCATCTAACGGACATATAAGCCGTTGGGAAGAAGACATCCTTGCTCTTGGCACAGGACATGACGCAGACACATTGCGTTATGTTGAACGGCTTGTTAAATTTCTGTTGTGGGCTCGTGGAGGCTGGAAGATTTATATAGGAGGTCCTCCTCGGATTGGTGAATACATTCGCGATTGCTATGCGGAGCGTGGCGACCGCTTTTTTGATAGCCAGTTAATGAATCGTATCTATAATAAGCCTTTAGAGGTCGTTGTAACCACACCCGACAACGTGCCGGGCTCCAACGAAAGTGAGATGCCCTTAGGAGGACACCAAAAAGGATGCCGTATCGGTTTTGATTTGGGCGCCAGTGACTATAAATTAGCTGCCGTTAAAGACGGGGAGCTTCTTTATAGCGATGAAATACCTTGGAATCCTAAAGACGAACCGGATCCCGCATACCATTACAATCACATTCAGTCAGGCCTCGAAAAAGCTGCGTCGTATCTTCCTCACGTAGATGCGATTGGAGGAAGCGCTGCAGGCGTCTATGTCAAAAATAAACCTATGGTTGCTTCTCTGTTTCGGTCTGTGCCCGAAGAGGACTTCGAAGAAAAAGTGAAACCCATATTTGTTCGCCTTCAGGAAAAATGGAACGTTCCCTTTGATATCATTAATGATGGTGAAGTAACTGCTTTAGCGGGAGCCTTATCCTTAAATAAAAATGGGATGCTGGGTATTGCGATGGGGTCTAGTCAAGCAGCTGGCTTTCTAAATCGAGCAGGAGATATTACCGGATGGCTAAACGAATTGGCCTTTGCACCTGTTGACTTTAACCCCCAAGCCGTTGCCGATGAATGGTCCGGCGACGCAGGTGTCGGTGTGATGTATTTTTCACAACAAGCCGTCAACAAATTAGCTTTAGCCGCAGGCCTAACGTTCCCTTCAGACATGGAACTCCCGGAACGGCTTAAGAGCGTCCAAGAAAAAGCCAACCAAGGAGATGAAACGGCGGAAAAAATTTTTGAAACCATTGGTGTTTACTTGGGATATACGCTCCCCTATTATGCCATGTTTTATGAATACGACAATCTGCTTATTCTCGGCCGTGTGACATCTGGACGAGGGGGCGAAATTATTGTGGATAAAGCGCGAGACATTCTTAAAGAAGAATTTCCTGAATGGGCCCAAGACGTGGTATTACACGTTCCCGACGAAAAAAGTCGTAGAGTGGGACAAGCCGTAGCAGCGGCAAGTTTGCCAGTCGTGTAGATGGCTAAAAGCGAGAAAAAACTGTGAACTTTTATCATTCAACAGCATCAACGTTTATTGCCGATAACAAACCGATTGAAGAAGCCTTTGAACGTATAACGCATTTGGGCATAGGAGCCCATCAAGATGACCTAGAATTCATGGCTTTTCATGGAATCTTGTCGTGTTTTTACAAAAATGACCTGTGGTTTGGTGGCGTTACTTGTACCAACGGAGGCGGTAGTGCCCGGTCTGGAGCCTATGCCTCATATACCGACAAGGACATGATAGGAATACGCCGACACGAGCAAGAACAAGCCGCTTATGTCGGTCGTTACGGAATGATGGTACAATTGGATCACTCAAGCTCAGCAATAAAAGACTCCAACAACACTACGCTCCAAGAAGACCTTCAAAAAATATTATTAGCCACACAACCGTCTATCGTATACACCCATAATCCCGCTGATAAGCATGACACGCATATAGGCGTCTTGGTTGCCGCTATTCGAGCCATCCGTTCCTTGTCGCCGGATCAGAGACCTCAAACCGTATACGGTTGCGAGGTATGGCGTAGTTTAGATTGGATGCCCGATGAGCACAAAATCCTTCTTGATGTTGGGGGAAACGACAACCTGGCCATGTCATTAAACGGTCTTTTTGACTCTCAGATTGCTGGAGGAAAACGCTACGATCTAGCCACGCTGGGCCGAAGACGAGCAAACGCTACCTTTTTCTCATCCCATGCTACTGACGAAGCTGAACAACTTTGGTTTGCTATGGATTTATCGCCATTAGCCCACGATGATACACTAGATATCACAGAATATATAACCCGCTATCTTCAAAAGTTTGTAGACGATGTTAACCAAAAGCTAAATACCCAACTAGGCCGAGTTTAACATAATACGGATAGATTATTATGGAAGTCATTATACAACCTGATCCTGGTTCTGGTAGCGTCTTGGCGGCTCAAATTATATCCAATCTTCTCAAAAGAAAACCCAATGCTGTCTTGGGACTCGCCACCGGGAATACCCCGCTTCGGCTATACAAAGAACTGATCGATATGTACAAAAGGGGCGAGATCGATTTTTCACGCGTGACGACTTTTAATCTAGATGAATATGTCGGGTTGCCCTGTGACCATCCGGCCTCTTATAACTATTTTATGTATGAGAATTTCTTTAAGCACGTGAATATTCCTAAAAACCAAATACACATACCTGACGGAGCGGTCGAAGATATACCTGCTTTTTGTCTGGCCTATGAACAGGCGATTAAAGATGCCGGAGGGATCGATCTTCAACTTTTAGGAATAGGCAGAGATGGGCATATTGGGTTTAATGAACCGGTCTCCTCTCTTTCCTCTCGAACGCGTATCAAAACGTTGATGGAACAAACCCTCAAAGATAATGAAACTTTCTTTGAGAGAGAAGACCACATTCCTCATCATGTTATTACCATGGGTATTGGAACCGTCATGGAAAGCGGAAGCATCCTCCTGCTTGCATTTGGAACGGGAAAAGCGCATTCCATTGCCCAAACCGTCGAGGGTCCTTTAACGGCGATGGTCCCTGCTTCTATCTTGCAACTTCATCCTCATGCTAAAATCATTTTGGATAAAGATGCGGCGACACACCTAAGCCGAGCCGCCTATTATCAAACGACCTACGACGGAAAGCCCGACTGGCAAAAATTCTGAGAGGGTGCCTTCCGTTGCCTTCCTGTCGTTAGATAATACGCTTGTTCGCCGTGAGGGAATAGGTGTTCAAAATTTTATGAGAGGAGCATATGATGTACATGGACGGCTATACATGTGTTGTGTGTGAACAAACCTTTCCTGTGGACCTTAAAGGCTATACGTGCACGTCCTGCGGTGGAAATTTAGATGTTACGTATGATTACGCGCGTCTAAAAAAAGATCGAGGGCTAGAAAAGCTGTTTGTGAATACGCAAAAAGGAATCTTTCGCTATCTCGATTTATTGCCGATCAATGATCCCCAAAAGATAACCCCGTTATGCGTTGGCAACACACCATTGTACAAAGTAAAACGACTCGCTGAACCGATTGGATTAAAACATGTATACCTCAAGGATGACGGACTTAACCCCAGTGGTTCTTTTAAAGATCGTGCAAGCGCTATTGTTCTTAGCCGAGCGCTTGAAATAGGTGTGGGTGTTATTGGCCAGTGCAGGCACAGGCAACGCAGGGAGCTCAATGGCTTGTATGGCGGCTAGAGCATTTAACGATTAAAATGCCTCTCTAGAAGATCTATACTCCATGACATGAGTATAGCAACAGCAGAAATCCGGCGGCGTGCGATAGATGCCTACAAAATGGGCAAAGGTTCCCAGACCGATATCGCATCTTCTTATCGTGTAGATCTTAGAACGTTTCAGCGTGGGCTCTCTCGTTTCAACGAAACCGGACAGACCGCTCCCCGACCGCGTGGGCATCGTCAGGCCCTCTACAGCGGAAAGCAGCTCAAGGCGTTGGCTCAACTGGGGGGCAAACATCCCGATGCAACGCTTGAAGAACTCAAGAACATGAGCGGCGTGAAGGGGTCGATCATGGCCGTACAGCGGGCGTTGAATCGGTTGGGCTGCCGGTATAAAAGAAACGCTTCACGCCAGCGAGCAAGACCAGGCGGATGTAAATCTCTTGAGAAAGCAGTGGATCCAAGAGGTGGCCAAACTTGATCCAAGTCGCCTTGTCTTTATTGATGAATCCGGGGCGAAAACGAATATGACTCGTCTGGGGGGCCGGGCGTTGGGCGGGAACAGGCTTTTTGCCAAAACGCCTTATGGACATTGGTGTACCACCACCTTGATTTCTTCGGTCCGCCTGGACAGAACAACAGCGGCCATGGAGGGGGAGGGGGAGGGGGCGACAGAGACGGCTGTTTTTGGAGAATATATTCGCCGGGTTTTTCTCCCGACTCTTTCACCTGAAGACATCGTCATCATGGACAATCTTCGCGTCCATCACAATCCCAAGGTCATTGAATTCATTGAGTCATGTGGGGCCCATGTAAGATTCCTTCCACCCTATAGCCCCGATTCCAACCCCATTGAAAAAATATGGGGCAAGATAAAGAATCGGTTGGGCAGCCTTACAGCCCGCAGTCAGCAGGAACTATCTGAAGCGATCACACAAGCGTTCGAAGAGGTTTCTCCCGACGAGGTAATCGGTTGGTTTTCTTCGTGCTACATCGCGACACCTCAATCGTGAAGCGCTCTAGTGTGGGGGCGTCTTGCATTGTCTTTATTCCCGAAAAAGCGCCAGAAGCTAAAATGGCACAGCTATTAGTTTTTGGTGCCCAGGTTCTTGCTGTGCGAGGAGCGTATGATGATGCCTATGATTTATGTGAGCAGGTATGTGAAGAAAAGGGATGGTACAATCGAAATACAGGATACAATCCCTTTACACGTGAAGGAAAAAAAACGTGTAGTTTTGAGGTCTGCGAACAGCTTGGCTGGCGAGTCCCGGACCGTATTGTCGTTCCAGTAGGCGACGAAAACATTATTAGCGGTATATGGAAAGGATTAAAGGATCTCTATGCGGTTGGGTTAATTGATCGCTTACCCAAGGTCGATTGCGCACAGGCAACAGGTAGTTCAGCGATTACACAGGCCATAGATCTTTTTCGAAAAAAACAGGGAGAACCTCTTTCAGGAGGGTGGAGGAAGATTCGTATTGAACCGGTTCAAGCGACAACCCTTGCTGACTCTATTTCTGTAGATATTCCGCGTGACGGACTAGCCGCTATGCGTGCTGTTATTGAAGCCGTCTCGGTTTCTGATGAGGAACTTCTTACAACCATTCCCGAATTAGCCCAACGAGCAGGTATATTCTCTGAGCCTTCTAGCGCCGCCACGTACGCGGCCCTCAAAAAAATGGTTGAAGAAAAGAAAGTTGATCCGGAAGAGCGGATTGTTTGTTTAATTACAGGAAATGGCCTCAAGGATATTGCGAGCGCTCGTAAGGCAGCTAATCAGCCAATTGTCATAGACCCAGAACCCACTGCTGAGTACTAATCCAGCAAAAACGATCCCTGCAAAAGCCGCAAAGCCCGGTCCATACACCGCAAAGGGCCAACTGCTCACGGTCTATACCTGTAACGTGGGTTCCTTTTCGTTCTGTAAAAATCTTTTTATACGCTGAACCGTCTTGTTCAGATCTGCCGGGGCGGTTTCAATGCGAATTGTTTCTTTGCTTTGAGTTTCCAATATGAGGAACCCTTCTTTTTCAGTAGCACGATTGCGTGCACCCACAGATGTGGGAGACTCAGTAGCCTGAAAGATATCTGCCACATCAGTAACAACAAATTCTTTACTGGTAAACATCCCCATCAAACGTTTGTCTACAGAACAATCGGTGCCTCCGGCATGATCGCGCGAGAATTTCAATAGATGAATTGGACACAGAGCGGATAAAATGATCGCAAACAAAAGGGGAGAGGCCCCTGCGAGAAGGGCCTTTACCCGGTTTGCTATAGGAATGGGTTTGCCTTGCTGTTCCATTATAATGCTCTTAACCGATTAATTTTTTTGGTTCTCCAAAAAATCTATGTATAATAAGTAACGGAAAAAGAAAGGAAAGTAAAGATAAGGTATTATCGACGAAGTTGCCCACAGCCCCGCCTGATGGACGGGGCGGTATGATTCCGCCCTACAGGCGGAGATCAAATATGGTACCTGGAAAAGATATACCGAACCGAGTTTTATAAAAAACGGCTTATTGCTTTACTCGCTATCGCCTAAGTGACGTGCTGTTTCCCAGTGAAGAGCAAGCCAGTCACGGTTCGGTGTGGTTACCTCTTGTATAAAATTTAGGCTTTCCTGCAATCTGACCTCTATCGGTTCCTAATTTTTTTCGGTGGCTAAAAGGTCGATGGGAATTTCTTTTACAAACCGAGATGGGGAATAATAGATAACACCCCCGTCTCGCGCTCGGCGCGATTCGGGAACACATAAGTAAAGCTCATCTTTGGCTCGAGTTGATGCTACATAAAATAATCTGCGTTCTTCTGCCTCGCCACCGCCATCTTCTAATGATCGGACTGAAGGAAACATCCCGTCGGCTAACCACAAGATAAATACAACCTTCCATTCCAATCCTTTAGCTTGATGAATGGTGCTCAATCGTATGGCATTATCATCGCCGTCTTTTTGAAGCTCTGTATCTATATTTGTCATCAGGGCCATCTCGCTTAAAAAGTGTTCGTTATTTTCAAAATCCGTTGTATAGGTAATTAATTCCTCAATATCTTCCATTCGACGATGATAGTTATCAAATGTTTCGACGGCGTATCGGTCATAAAAAGTTTTGATATACCGACAAATAATTTCACCGGGATCTTCAGAGAGATTTTCTTTATAATACGCCTCCAAGATAGGCTCGATGGGCTTCCAGGCACCTTGCGAAGCGGCTGGCAATCCTTGGCGAAGAAGATCCCGATGGTCATTGTTATGTGCTTCAAAACGATTCTCCAGTTTGTTCCAAATTTTACCAGCTGTCTTTTTTCCCACCCGTGGCAATAACGTTAATAAACGAACAAAGGCCAATTCATCACTTGGTTGTTCAAGTATCCGGAGAATGCTGCACACATCTTTAATATGGGCTTGTTCGAAGAAACGTACGCCGGACGTGATTTGATATGGAATCCGTTGTTGCGTACATTCAAGCTGAAGTTCCATGGCTTGATAATGGGACCGATAAAGAATGGCTATATCGTGCATGGCATACCCCGCAACGCGCAAACACATAATTTGATTAATAACAAACTGGGCTTGTTCATGGCCATCGTATAGTTTTGAAAGAAAGGGTTTTTTGTGGCCTTCACGCACGGCTCTAAGTTGTTTTTGAAATTGGTTCGGGTTTCCCGCAATACATGCATTGGCCACTTCAAGAATTTCTGGGACACTCCGATAATTGGTTTCTAGCTTGTAAATCTGTGTGTCGGGATACCGTTCAGGAAAGGAAATGATGTTTTTATAATCGGCGCCTCGCCAAGAATAGATGCTTTGAAAGTCGTCGCCGACCACCAATAAATTGCGATGCTGGGCGGCTATCAAATCAATCCATTTCGCCTGAATTTTGTTGGTGTCTTGGTATTCATCAACGAGTACATATAAGAAACGATCCTGATACCGCGCAAGGATGTCTGGGTGTTCATTGAAAAGGGTAAGACCATTGCTCAGTAAGTCATCAAAATCCATGGCGTTTATCTCACGCTTTTTCTTACTGTAAACGCGATGGACTTGGATGATGTCCTCAACATTCACGGGATGATGTTCAAATTGCTCTGTTGCTATCTGTTCGACCGAGGCATCTCGGCCTGAGGCAAGACTAAACAGACTTAAGAGGACATCGGGTTTGGGAAACTGTTTGCCAAGGACACCCAGTTCTTCTGCACCAGAACGAACGAGGCTACGCGCATCATCTTGGTCTAGAATCGTATAGTCGTTCCCATAATCAAGAGCGTCTGCATGTCGACGCAAAAGCCGGTTAGCCATGTGGTGAAACGTTCCCCCCCATAACCCACTAACGGATTCCCCTGCAAGAGCCCGTGCGCGATCCAACATTTCTTGTGCCGCACGATTGGTGAACGTAAGCAGTAAAATTCGATCGGACGATATACCTTGGTGAGCAAGAGAGGCTACGCGATAGGTCAATGTACGTGTTTTCCCTGTACCGGCGGCGGCTAAAATTAAGACAGGTCCATCCGAAGCCTGAACCGCCGCTTGTTGTTCGGTGTTTAGGTCCTTTTCAAAGTCGATAGATGTCATCATAAAGTACAAGTGGGGTTCTGCTGCGCGATGCTTTTTGTTGGTTCAACGTGTTGAACCCTTTTCAGGTGTTATGCTCAGTGCAGGATCGTGTTTGCGTTTAATCAAGTCTTGTAGAGAGGACTGTTCTAGCGCCTTTTCTAACCCTTCATCGATACGTGTCAAGGCTTCTTCAACCGGTTCGGCGAGTATGTGAATCCCCAACGTTTCGGGTTTTACCCCATCGTGAATAATAACGTCGAAGATTTCTTTTGCTTGAATGGCATCGGGTGTACGCGTCAGGACATATGAATTCGTTTTATCGGAGGTTCCAACAATGAATCCTGCTCGTTTAAGAATGTCGACGACTTGATTGAGCAAGCGAATAGAAATACATTTCTGTTTTGCGTACTGGTCTCCATTGAAACGATCCGTCCCATATGCCATGCTCTCTCCTACTTGCGTCATGATCGCGAGTGCTAGTTTTAACTTTGTGCGAGCGCTGGCTCTGGCCGCTCCGCTTTCCACTTCAAACGTCGAAGCATTCTGAACCGCAAACGCAACCTCAACGCCAAACAAAACAATGATCCAGCACGTATACAGCCAAAATAAAAAGATGGGAATCGTTGCAAAGGTTCCAAATAATTGGTTGTATTTAAAAACGCCTATTTGCGTGGATACATAAAATTTTTGCCATCCTAACCAAAGTAATCCGCCGACCAAACCACTTATCATTGTCGGGATGAAACGAACGCGTGTGTTGGGCATAAAGGCATATAAAAAGCTAAAGGCGAGCCACGCAGAAAGAAGAGGGGCTATCTTTAAAAAAGAGGTGGAGATAATCTGCGAGATGGCCAATTTCCCTGTAAACGTATCGATAGAAAACGAAGTGGCTGCCATGATGAAAAAAGAGACCACCACAACGGTGCTGATATAATCTTTTACTTTTCGAATAAAATTTCTGGGCGTGGCAACCGCCCAAACACGATTAAAGGACGCTTCGACACTTCCAATCATAACGATGACCGTTGACAGCAAAAGGAAGAAAGCAGATCCGCCTAATGCCAAGTAATTAGCATTTTCGACAATCCTCAAGATATCTTCCACAAACGCCTGAAATTGTTCGGGCATCACGGTCATTTTTTCATGAAGCCACGTGATCGCTTTATCTTCCGAACCCAGTCCCTTCCAAATAGAAAATACAAAAGCGAGAAAGGGAACCAGCGACATGAGCGTTGTAAAGGTTAAGGCCGCCGCTTGTAGTGACAACTCGTCTTCAAGAAAGCCTCTCACGACCAAATGCCCAACCCGTATGCCACGTACCCATAACCGTTTTAAACGGGGAGCAGAAGGCAGATCAATGTCCCAAACATCATGAACAACAAATTCTCGTATCCGCCTCCACCCTGTTTTTCGGTTGTCTTTGATTTTAGGCTTCGATTTTTTTTTCATAAAGCAACCATGTCGCTAACGTTTTTGAGTCACGAATAATACCTTGTCGGATCATTTCAATAATTTTTTCGTGGGTGAATATCTGAGGTTGTACATGCTCGTCATGATCTAAACGAACCGCATGCGGTTCGTTGTTCAATGCCGCATAAAATACTTCAATACGCTCATCCACATAGCCCGGCGAAGGATAAACGGCTCCGAGATGAACCATCGATACGGCTTCATACCCCGTTTCTTCGCTTAACTCACGTCGCGCACAGTCTTCTGGATGCTCTCCTTTTTCAAGGGTGCCGGCTACGACCTCTATCCTCTCTTGCTCTACGGGTTTCCGAAACTGTTTAACAAAAATAAAAGGCCCATCAGGAAGCTTTGCCAAAACCGCTACGGCCCCATGATGACGAATGATTTCTCGTTTAGAGCAAACACCGTTTTCAAGTTCTACATCCAATTCTTGGAGTGTTACAACCCGACCTTTGTATATTTGACGTATATGAAGTGTTTTTTCGTACATCTGAAAATGTATAGTTCGAACTTTTTTTAGATTTCGATATTCGGATTTCGGATTTTCATATAAGGTATATAAAGATCATGTTTCACTCGAGAAAAGAAAGAGAAAATCCGGAAGAAAGTTATCTGGCACCGTATGCCGCGCGTAATACTCAAACTCGAGGACGGGTCTACGCTGAAACCCAACATGATTACCGCACGGAGTTTCAACGTGACCGCGATCGGATTATTTACAGTCGATCGTTTCGTCGACTCGAGTACAAAACCCAAGTTTTCATTAATGGAACAGCGGACCATTACAGAACCCGTCTCACCCATACCTTTGAACTGCCGGCCATTGGTCGTACTCTTGCACGTGCTTTGCGCGTTCATGAGGATGTTACAGAAGCAATCGCACTTGCACACGACATTGGGCATAGTCCTTTTGGTCATGTAGGCGAGAGAGAGCTGGATCATCTCATGCACGCACATGGTGGATTTGACCATAACATTCAAAGTCTCCGTTGGGTCGAACAATTGGAAGAACGCTACCCTCATTTCTCAGGATTAAATCTTACATGGGAGGTTCGGGCAGGACTCCGAAAACATTTAGCGGCGAGGCCCCAAGAGACCCTCGATGATCACCCGATTGGCCCCTTTCAATACGCCGAGGCCCAAATCGCGGATGTGGCTGACGACATTGCATACTATGCACATGATATTGAAGACGCCCTTGAATCAGGCATTGTTTCCAGGCGCCAACTCCCAGAGCTCGAAATATGGAAGAAGGCTTAGCAACGAGCTCGAGCCCAATTTACGAGTATTCCCGAGGCCTATGAAGCGCATACCATCATTCGGTCTTTGCTGGATATGTTAGTAGAAGATGTGATTCAAACAAGCTTGCAACGATTAGATACATATAAACCAGAGTCTCCTGAAGCCATCATGCAATGTTCTCAACGCGTAGTCACGTTTAGCCAAGAAATGATGGGAATGATTGATGTATACCTGGATTCGTCAGTTAAACGCGGTTTTCTGCACGAACCATTTGGGCCAAAAGGAATTACAAAAAAGCCTCGACGCACCCAGCGGGTGTGCCTGCGTTTTTTTGCAACCTTTTGCCTCCAAAGCATTCGCATAGAAATCCCACGTTTAACTGACGGATCCAGGGTATACAGAACCTTTCTGTTTAAAAACGTATATCATCATTTTTCTGTAGATAAGGCCCACCAGGAAGCTGTCCACATGATGAAAAGGCTTTTCCAGCATTACGTGTATGACCCTCAAGACATGGGGCATAAAGCACAAGCGCGGCTAAAAAAGGAAGGACGTTGGCGTACGGCGTGTGATTATGTCTCTGGGATGACAGATCGGTATGCGATTGAAGAATATCAAAAGTTTGGTTTGAATAAAAGATAATCGGATTATATGCACATCATTGCACATCGCGGCGCATCACAGGGTGCCCCTGAAAACACAATAGCAGCCATTCGTCTAGCTTGGGACCAAGCCGCTGATGGTGTAGAGCTAGACCTTCGTTTGACGAAGGACGGAAAGATCGTGGTGATACACGATGCCAGCACTCAGAGAACAGCGTGTGAAGACGTTCACATAGCTGATCAGGATTTTGAACAATTGCAGAAACTTGACGCGGGAAGCTGGTGGAGTGACAGGTGGAAAAAGGAAAAGATTCCTTCACTGGAAGAGACGCTAAATTTCGTGCCTAAAAACAAACATCTTTTTCTAGATATTAAGTGCGGTGAAGAAATTGCTCCTGCATTAAAACACATCTTAGAGAAAACGAGTCTGCCTAGAGACAACGTTGTCTTTGTTGGAAAAGATTTAACAATCATACAAGCATTAAAGAAGTCGTGTTCTTTGTATCGTGTTTTATATAGTGTTTCTCATCGTAAAAATGGAAAAAGACCCATCTGGGCAGCAACCATTGATCATTGGATCTCTCAGGCTGTGCAAGCAGGACTCGATGGCCTTGGCCTCGACGCTCGGACTAAAATCGATCCATATACGATCAAAGCCATCAAAGATTCAAGGGTGCATCTGTTTGCTTGGACCGTAGATTCTCCTAAAGAAGTTCAACGTCTTCAGGGTTTAGACGTCACAAGCCTTGCTACAAACTGTCCGGGCCTCGTCAAGCCCAACAGAGATAGAGCCGTTTAAAGTAGATGGCGTGCTGACCAAGGGCCATGAGTTTTCCTTTTGACAAGATGGGCTTAGATCGTAATGCGGCGGGAAGTATTGCAGGCCATCAAAAAAATTTAAAATACTGGCTAGTTGGCAGAATTTAAACATGATACTCTGTATTAACAAACAAGTCTAGAAAAGGACAATTGTGTAAAAGTTGAACCCCTTAAAAGGGGCGTTTATGATAGATTCAAGTTCTGCTCCAAAATTTTCGAGTTTTGATGTCGCGTCGCTATCCCTTGAATGGTATCCTCGACTTAAAATAATAATACCTGATTTAGAATCCCGCGATGGATGCATATCAAGTTGGCTCCTTAGACCTAATCGATGACGAGTTGTTTGAAGTGTTTGCATCTGAAGCAGAACTAAAGGCTGAAAGCCTTAACAGTGCGATGGTGTCGCGGAATCTAAATCAAATCGCGGAGGATGCTCATTCGATTAGGGGGATCGGAGGCGCTATGGGATTTCCTGAAATTTCTGTTTTAGCTGAAAAGTTAGAATTAGCATCTAAAGAAGCCGGATTAGATCGTTGTGTGGAGCTTGTTCAAACGTTTGGGTCATGGAATATAAATCTTTCCAGAATAAATGGAAGACAGGTAAACCTAGATCCGGCCGTTAAACACGGGAGTTCTGTCCGAATGCTTTGGAGGCAAAAGGTTAAAAAAAATGTAGGCATACCCACAGGGTGCGTCGAGGTCTTTTTTGGAGTTCCTTTTAGTCTAAATGATTCGTGTAAAAAACCGCGTTTAACGGCCCGATCCAGGGTAAAGATAAAGGAGGCATGGGGACTGTTATGATATCAAAAAGGGACGTTCCAGACGTGTCAAACGGCACCTCGATTTTATCACCAGAGACACAGGGTCGTATATTAGTTGTCGATGATAAACGACTGAACAGATTGTTCATGGAAAAAATTTTTAAGGAAGCATGGATATGAAGTGTTTCTGGCTAAAAATGGTGAGGAAGCCTGTGCTATGGTTCGAGCCTATTTACCTGAGTTGATGCTTGTGGATGTTGCCATGCCGACCATGAATGGCTACGAGGTATGCGAAAACGTTAAGACCGATCCCCTTACACAAGATATTCCTATTATTATGGTCACCGCCAAAAACGAGATAGAAGATGTTGAGCGCGCGTTTGATATAGGCGCTATGGATTATATACGCAAGCCGTTTGACCCCCGGGAGCTGATTGTTAGGGTCCGAACCGCGCTCGAGCTAAAACATAGCAGTGATGCGCTACACCGTTGGACACGTAAAATGTCACGTGAATTAGAATTGGCGGGATCTTTTCAACGCACACTTATGTCAACGGCCCCATTTTTGACTCAAGAAATAGAAGTGCGAATTGCATATCGTCCTTCATTAGATGTGGGTGGAGATGTTTTTGATATTATACCATTATCGGATGGGCGGATATGTGTCTATGCAAGTGATATCTGTGGACATGGCGTTGCCCAGGCTATGCTCTCCTCCATGGTAAAAGCAACGTTGGCGGAGCTTATTCCAAATCTAGCTCATGCAGGTGTCAGCGCGATTTGTGCTCAACTTCATAGGCGATTTAGAGAGCAAATCGAAGATCCTTCTCTTTATGCAACCGTTTTTATATGTATTTTGGATCCTGCCACCAATCAGGCCCAGTGTCTAAACTGTGGGCATCCTTCCCCTATACGGTTAGGGCCCGATCATGAAGTACAAAAAGATATCTTTAATGAAAAAGGAGGGTTTCCCATTGGGTTGGCGGTAGCCGATGATTCCCCTTGCTCAGAAGAAGATAAAGTGGACTGGGAAATGGTTCAGGGTTCTTCGCTGTTCATTTATACCGACGGACTTACCGAAGCTCGACATAAAGATACGAACCGGGAGTGCGGGAAAGAAAAATTAATAAAATTTTCCGAAGAGGTCTGCAAAGATGATACAATTACAGATCCGTCTTCCGAAGTATTTGAAATGATCAAACGCGCTGGATACAGACTGGATGATGATTGTACAGGTGTTTTTATACAACTTGTTGATCCCGAAAGCGTAGTCGCAAGTGAAAAAATCCCGTGTATACTCTCTGCCATTCCGGACATTGCTATGAAAGCCAGCCAAAAACTTGGTGGGCGAGCATGGCCTGAAAAAGTTGTAACGTTGGTAGAACTATTAATTATCGAACATTGTACCAACGTGTTGGATCATGGGGCTCCTCCAGAAAATTCGTTCATTAATATGCAACTACGGGTATCAGAAAACATTTGCAAGCTTCTTTTTGTGGACAAAGGGAGAAAATGGGGTCATGAACGGCGGCTTGCCCAAGCAAGCTTTCCTCGCCAAGAGTCAGAAAGGGGACGTGGATTGACCATTCTTAAAAGGATTGCAAACTTTATTGAAATCCACCGTCGCAACAATGAAAATATCATTTTTTACACGGTTCCAAGAAATCTTGCCTTTTGAGGTGCGCATCTTGATCGCACTACCGAAAAGTGGTAAACGAGGCTAAAAAATGTAAGTCAGTCTGAGCTGTAAAATGCCCTGTATGGTTGCTGGGGGGTGTTCGATTACTATTCTACCTCTTGACCTCCCAAAGGATAAGGGGTAGAGCTACTCCATGTAAAGAGAGATAGCCCGTTAGTGCGGGCAGGAACAAATAATAAGGAGAAACGATAATGCGAAGAATGATTCAGTGGTCATGTGTTGTTACTATGACCTGGATCCGTCAGTTAAACGCGGTTTTCTGCACGAACCATTTGGGCCAAAAGGAATTACAAAAAAGCCTCGACGCACCCAGCGGGTGCGCCTGCGTTTTTTTGCAACCTTTTGCCTCCAAAGCATTCGCACAGAAATCCCACGTTTAACTGACGGATCCAGGTATGATTGTATGTATGACATCTATAGGATCTTATGCACAGGGTTTTGGACTTAAAAAAGGGCTTAAAATTCCAAAGCCTGAACTCACTCCATCTGTGAGTTTAGAGGATGTAGCTCAGTATATTGAGATGTATGTTGAAAAAAATTCCAGCAATGGTGTTTACCCCATGCGAGATGATGAAGAAAATACAGTTCTTGCATTAACACTCGATAAGGTGCATCGAGAGCGGTTGTCAAAAATTGCCGATGCCACCTATTTTGTCTGTGCAGACTTTAGCCATAGTGACGGAACTGTTTATGATTTAGACTTTTTTGTCTTGGGTGTAAGCAAGGATACTTTAAAGGTCCTTCCGAATAAAACATCGATTCATAAAAAAGCCGGCGTTGCACGGTATACATGGCATGAAAAGGCTGGTGTTTGGGAGCAAAAACCGGTGGAGACCACAGCGAGCGAGAGCGAGCATCCGGAACACCCCGAGCACCCCGAACACCCAGAGTAGAGGATCGATACTCGTGTTAAGATTAAGCGTTTATATGAGGGTCATAACTGTTTTAGTTATGACCCTTGCTTACACAAGTCTTTCCGCTGAGATCAGTCCTTCGGAGCGAACGGTTGAATTTACATATGGATTTACGATTCAGAATATCCCTGTTGATGCACAGAAAATTATAGCCTGGGTTCCCATTCCTTACATTGACGAGTACTAGCAGCTACTGAGTATACGCGTTGAAGGAGCTAGGCCATATAAGCAACTGAGGGATCCCTTATACGGGAACCGATATCTTTGCTTTGATTTCTCTAATGTACTGCCTAGCAATAGAAATATAAAAGTCGAGGTTAAATTTGATATCCATCGGTTAGCCTATCGCGTTTTTGGAAAGGAAGCAGATCCCCCCCTTCTTTCCCGCAAGCTGTATGACCGGTTTTTAGCGCCAGACCGTTTGGTCCCTATTGATGGAGAAATTGGAAAAGAAGCAGATCGGATCGTTGGCAATATTAAAGATCCTTTGCCCCGTGCCCGCAAACTGTATGATCATATCGTCAACACCCTCGTTTATGATAAAAGCGGCAAAGGCTGGGGACAAGGTAATGCGGTGTATGCGTGTGATATCCGCAAAGGAAACTGTACGGACTTTCATTCTTTATTCATTGGTGAAGCGCGCCATCTAGGCATCCCTTCACGGTTTGCTATTGGATTCCCTTTACCAGAAATGGGAAAAAGTGGTCCCATTAGGGGGTATCACTGCTGGGCGGAATTTTACGTACAAAAAATAGGCTGGGTTCCAATTGATGCTTCTGAAGCTTTCAAATTTCCTGAAAAAAAAGAGATGTTTTTTTGGGGGACTAGATGCCCATCGGATTCTCTTCACAATCGGGCGCGATATATCAGTGCCTTTATCCAATGCCGGACCGGTTAACTATTCTATTTATCCACACGTTGAAGTTGACAACAAAGTGTATCCTGATGTGAAAAAGCATTTTTCATTCAAAGAACATGAAACTTCATCCGATTGAGTTAAATTACCGACCAAAGGGTAACGACCCTTTGGTCGGTAGGCTTGGCAGTGCTTTTTTCTAACCTTTTGTCTACAAAGCATTCGCACAGAAAACCCACGTTTAACTGCCGGATCTAGGATAGAAACAAGTCTTCGTCCTTTGGTCTGATAAGTTCTTTAGCTGAACTGTTTGTTATTTCCCACTGTAATCCTTTGATCAATATAGCCGGTTTCCCCCCCCTTTTTTCCATAAGCAACCCTGCACTTGCCGCTATCTCATCCGCAAAGGCCGGCATCGTCGCGCGTAACATATGACCTGAGAGATCCCGTTCTCCACGCAGATCAATACGCGCGGGAACACCCGCCAAACCAACCGCTATATTCACCAACCCTAAACGCCAAGGCCTTCCAAACGTATCCGTAATGATCACACCTACGTTTACACCTATTTTTTTTTGAATCGTATCTCGCAGCTCACGGGCACTGGCATCGGGATCGATAGGTAAGAGAACAACGATTTCTTCGCTAAAAACGTTCGATTCGTCAACAGCTGCATTGGCAGATACAAACCCTAGTTTATGCTCACAAATCAAGACCCCTTCAGGCTTATGAGGATGCCGTTCAGCTCGAATGATACGTTGACTCTCACATAAAATCACTTCTACTTTCCTCGGGTCTTTGTTGACTTGTTCGGCGAGTTGGAACGCCTCTGGGGAGGGAATAACATCTCTTAAATCTACGATTCGACCTTCTGCTTTAGAAACAATTTTATGGGCCAGAACCAAAATATCATAACCTTCAAAGGTCTGTTTTGATTGTTCTACAGCATGGATCAAAATTTCAGCTAAAAGATCTCCGGGTCTGATTTCCGGTATTCCTGGAATATCTTGTATTATAACTTTTCGTGAATCTTCCATTTGGTTAATAGGGTGTGTATGGGGTGACCAGAATATTCCTTAAGGAACACTTTTAAATCCGCAGGCGTATCAAGATCTAGTATGAAACTTTGGAGTCGAAGGATTTGGCATCGAACCTTATTTTCTTGAGCCCTTTCTTGATAGTCTGGGAAGGAGTCGAGGCCAAAACGAAAAGGAATGGCATTGGGGGGTGTTGATAAAACGGCATTCGTCCCATCATCTCCTGTTGCCGGGCAGAGGATAACGGATGGGTCAGATCTCGGGTGTTTTAACAATATTTCCATTTCTGTTGAATTAAGTTCAGCCATGTCACCAGGAATAACGAGCTGAGCATTAAACCCATGATTCATACTCCAGATAATGGCTCTTTCTATAGCATCGGTTTCGCCCGTGGCTTTTTCCTCTTTTAGCACGGTTGCATTCATTTTATTTGCGAGTTCTTCGATCCTATCGGAATCTGTAACCACCAAAATATGATAGGCACTATTCCATTCCTGAAAAAAGGCTAGAACACGCTGAAAAAGAGAAATCGCAAGCACTATTCGCTGTTCTGAAGTAAGAACTTCGCTGAGTCGCTCTTTAGCATCACCAGGATTTTTTACAGGGATAACAATATTTAGATCTTTCATGGTAATGTAAAAATGGTTTCTAGGCGCTATATAATACACAAAGTGGTTCGAGGTCGTTTCTATTTTATGGCAAGATAGAACCTGCCACTCGTTCTTTATCTTCCTGGGTCTTCATGATCGTATCGGTGATATATACTTCTAATCCTGCATCTTCTAAAGCGTCTTTATATTTTTTATCTTGAGTGTCAATGACGATGCCTTGGATTAACGGGCTGTAATATCCCGCCACGCCTAATGGATCAACGGTATAACCCTTTGCACTCAACATTTTATGAGCAGGCCCCTTTAGGGAAAGACCTCCCACAATGGGTGATACGGCGATTTTTAGGGCGGGCGCTTGGATTAAAGCTTCGCGTATTCCAGGTATAGCCAAAATGGGTCCAATACTTCCCAATGGATTACTCGGTGCGATGATCATGAGATCAGACCGACTCAACACATCTAACACTTCAGGTGTTGGTTTGGCTTGTTGGGCCCCATGATAATCAATGTCTAAAACTTCACGTTCACATTTTTCCCGAACATAAAATTCTTGAAAGTTTAACCATCCTTTTTCCGTCAAAATCATGGTCTGAATCACATCATCAGTAGGCACCAAAATGGGGGTGGTGACCCCTAACTTTTCAGCAATTTTTAATGCAATGTCTGTTGGACGTAATCCTTGTCTTCTTAGGTGTGTACGATAGATATGGGTTGCAAGATCTTGATCCCCCAAATTCATCCATACTTCTTCGCCGAGCTCGCCAAGGGCACGAAGCGCCTGAAATGTTTCATTTTTAAAACCCCACCCCTTTTCACGGTCCACTACATGGGCCAAAGAATACGTGATGATATCCATGTCCGGAGAAACCCAGAGCCCATGTCGTTCGATATCGTCGCCGGTATTCCCAATCACAGTTAATGTATGTTGATCATGTAATCGGGCAAATCCTTCTACAATTTTTGACCCACCAATGCCTCCTGCTAGAATGGTAATGTTTTTTGGCGGGTTCAATATTCAGGGTTCTCGGTTCAGGGGGGGTATCATGTTTTAATCGAAAGCTTCTCACCTTGGACCCCAGACCCTGAAAACGTATCAATCATTAACTGCACATTGTCTGCCATCGGATAAAGAATAGGACAGGTACATCCATGATTGATGTATTTTTGTACTTTGGCTTTGGCTTGTTCAGGGGTTCCACTCGCAGAGATTCGATCGACTAACTCGTCAGGCACATGCTGCATCGCTTCTTCAACTTGTTCTTTGGTCGCTGGCCAACCGAGAATAGACTGAATTTTTTCTACAATGGATTGTGGGGTATTACTTGCTTTTGCAATATGAGGTTGCTGCGCGAGGTATTGGGTTAACAGCCATTTTGCAGCATGTCGCGCCTTGTCTTCATCAGGGTCAACGGAGCACACAACTAATTGCAGAAGATCTATTTCGTCAAGTGTCCTTCCCGCTTCTTTGGCCCCTTTTTCAATTTGTTCCAATGCCATGTCGTTATAATCTGGCGATACACAGTAGTTTAGGACTACACCATCGGAAATCTTTCCAGAGAGTTCTAACATCTTAGGTCCCGTAGCCCCCAATCATCAGAGGTACATTTCGGGGGTTCGTATTTCCATGAACCACGTCGAGTTTAATATCTTTAACATGATGAAACTCGCCATCATAGGTAACTGTTTCCATGTTAAGCAGTTTGCGCATGATTTCAATAGTTTCACGCATGGCTTTTGAATGTTTTCGGCGATGAATCCCTACGTGGGTCGCCAAAGGATCCCACCAGGTGCCGATCCCACAAATAACTCGATCAGGCGCTAAATCATCTAGTGTGAGAAAAGTAGAAGCGAGTAGTCCAATATTCCGTGTCCAATTATTAATAACCCCTGAACCAATTTTAATTTTTTTCGTAACAGCCGCAAAAGCCGCCATAGGAACAATGGCGTCCCGCACCAAACGGGATTCAGCCTGCCAGACAGCTTCAAAGCCTTTTTCTTCGGCATACTTAACGTACTGAATACCTTCTTGTAGTGAATGTTTATCCTGCAAATATAGGGCAACCCGGGAATGGTTTTGTGCCATATTCTTTATCTACTTTTTTATTAACAAATGTTTGTGATTCGTTCGGCCTGTTCAGAACACCTCTTTACAAGAGGCTGATGATATAACGGATTATGATCATCATACTTCTCAACAACCTCATAGATGGTGTTTCGCTGAACGGGTGTTCTTCCCGCACCACGAATGATACGAACCATTTCTGCGGGGGTAATCTCCTGACCGTGCGGAGCGCCTGCTGCACGGGAAATACTTTCATTCATTAACGTGCCCCCTAAATCATTTCCACCACCTTGTAAAAGTTTTTGAGCAACCTCAGGCCCCATTTTCACCCAAGAAACCTGAATGTTGTTAATCCAACCATTTAACATTACACGAGCAACCGCGTGCATCTGTAAATTCTCTTTATACGTAGGTCCGGCCCGAGCTTTACCCTCTAGATAAATAGGAGCATCATAATGAATAAAGCCAAGGGGCACAAATTCTGTAAACCCACCGGTTTCTTTTTGAATATCACGAATCCGTCCGATGTGAGCCGCCCAGTGTCTTGGTTCGTCAACATGGCCATACATGATTGTTGACGTGGAACGCAATCCTACGTTATGTGCCGTTTTAATAATGTGAGCCCATTCGTCTGCCGACAACTTGTCTTGTGTCAACTGTTCGCGAACTTCAATATCTAAAATCTCGGCAGCTGTCCCGGGCATAGATCCCAGGCCATGATCTTTAAGGTCTTTTAGAAATGCTTCAGGGGTGGTGTTGGACAATTTTGACCCATACCAAATCTCAAAAGGCGAAAAGGCGTGAATATGCATATCTGGAACTTGATCTTTTATGGTCTTTAAAATGTTCCGATAATGATCTCCTTTTATTTTTGGGTGTAATCCACCTTGAATACAGACTTCGGTCGCGCCTCTGTCCCATGCTTCTTGTGAACGTCTAGCGATTTTGTCAAAGGTCAAAAACGTTGCGTCAGAATCTTCCATTCTCTTGCTAAACGCACAAAATTTACAACCCATATAACAAACGTTTGTAAAATTGATATTGCGGGTAATGACAAAGGAAACGGTATCGCCCACCTTTCCCTTGCGGATGATGTCGGCTGTTTTTAACAGCGCTTCGAGCTCTTTGCCATCGGTATGGAACAAAGCCGTACCCTCTTGTACAGAGAGTTCTTCTCCACGCAATGCTTTTTCAAGAATAGTCCGTATAACAGGACTCGTTGAGTTATAAAGAACATCTATATCTATGTTTGTATGGATCATGATAAGCACTAAACAGCAGCGAGCCCGTCTTTACGGACAAGTTTTTCAATAGGGTCCCCGATATTTTTGTCTACGTACTGTTTTCTCTTTTTTATATACGTAGGATATATTGTTAGCCGTTCTTGTAAATAATAGCTGGCCCGTTCTGTGGCCTGGGCTAAGGCCGTTATGTGTGGCCAAGCACGTTCAGGATTGATAAAGTCAACCGTCAACGGCGAAATGCCGCCCCAATCATTTAATCCGGCCCGAATATAATCGACATAACGGTTTTCTAAATTAGGGGGCGCTTGTAGACTAATCGAAGGGTCGAGGATGAGGCGCGCAACGCCTATGGTCCGCATCATATCTTCCAGAGATGGTTCTGGATGATCTTGCATGCTGATCCCAGGTTTAGCTCGGAAGTTTTGTATAATGACCTCTTGAATATGCCCATATTTTAGATGCGACTTGTTAATAGAAAGTAACGAATCAATCCGTTCTTCCCATGTTTCTCCAATACCAATAAGAATACCCGTTGTAAAGGGAACATCATATTTTCCTGCGCGTTTTAATGTTCTTAATCGTTGGATCGGGACTTTGTCAGGACACGCATAGTGCGCGTTTCCTTTATGGGTTAAACGTTTGCTAACATTTTCAAGCATCATACCCATGCTCGCGGTTACGGGTTTAAGCATGTGGATCTCTTCTTCGGATAATGTCCCGGCATTGGCATGGGGCAACAGACCTGTATACTCTAAGACCTGTTCGCACATATCACGAAGATAATCCGTTAAGCGTTTATAACCAAGCTTATCTAAGGCATCACGGGCCTCTTGGTATCGCTGTTCAGGTTTCTCTCCCAAACTAAAGAGGACCTCTTTACAGCCTAATTCCTTCCCATTTTTGACCACCCTTAAGACGGCTTCCGGAGTCATGATTTTGGCACGAGGCGTTCCTGGCTTTTGGACAAAGGCACAGTACCCGCAATCATCTCGACACATATTTGTAAGGGGAACAAATACCTTTCGTGAATAGGTAATCGTCGATCCCCAATGGCTATCGCGAATCTCAGAAGCTTTCCTCAACAAAACGTTGAGGGCTTTTCCTTCGATGTTTTCTAGCGATAAAAGGTATGATCTCCGATCCATAATCTTACTAGTATTGTTCGATCTTCAACGATGTCAAGGCACGGGTAAAAGATGATTGAACCCCGGACAAAAAGACCCCAAATATTATATTTTTGATAGCAGGTAAAAAAACTCTCTTTTTTTAGATTAAAAGGCATCATATGAAATACCAAAAACGAAAACTGGCTAGCTATATTTCGACAGATTTGCCGCGAAAAATGGTTTTTGTCGGAGGGCCCAGGCAAGTAGGGAAAACAACACTGGCCAAATATCTCCTTGGAAAAAACCTTCAGGGTTATTTAAACTGGGATTATGCTCAACACCGAGAACAAATTCTCAAACAAGAATTTCCTGATGTCCCGCTATGGGTTTTTGGTGGATTTTGTTGCCGTAGAAAACGAGAAGCCTTTATGGGCCATTGAATGCAAATGGAGCGATATGGCAGTAAGCAAAAGCTTGAAATATTCTAGAAACAAATTCCCCGCCTGTGAGGTATGGCAACTATCAGCAACAGGAACCCGCAACTATATAACAAAAGAGAACATTCATGTTGCACATGCTACCTCTTTTCTTACAACCCTGGTCTGAGGATTGGGTTGTTGAAAAAAAGATAGATGGAGGTATAATCGCTATCCTTAATTTGCAGCGTTCCTTGTGGATGTCACCTACGTTTTTATAGAAAATTCGAGTCAATATCAATATAGTTTGCCATGGAAAGAAGTGATCTACTTGCTATTGCTGACCAGACGCCCACTCCCTGTTATGTCATTCATGAAGGCGTGTTGCGTAAAAACCTCGACATACTCAAAGAAGTACAAGATCGAACTCACTGCAAAATTTTCTTAGCGTTAAAGGGTTTTGCTGCATTTTGTACGTTTCCTTTACTCCGCAACGTGTTGCACGGAACTTGTGCGAGTTCTCTATACGAAGCGCGATTGGGCCGAGAAGAATTTGGAGGAGAAGTTCACGTGTATTCACCAGCCTACTCAGAACAGGATATGGCGGGCTTGCTTCCCCTTGTCGATCATATCATCTTTAACAATTTTCAACAATGGCGTCGCTATCGTAAAGAAGTAAACCTCTGCAAACGACGTGTTGGAGTGGGCATTAGAATCAACCCTGAACATTCGGAGGGGGACGTAGCACTCTATGACCCCTGCGTAGAAGCCTCCCGTCTAGGCTCGACGATAAAGGTCTTTGAGGGCGAGTCGCTGGACGGTATTTTCGGGGTTGCACTTCCATACGTTATGCGGGCACAACGCAGATGCACTTGAGCGAACATTGCAGGTGGTCGAAAAAAAATTCGGTCATTTTTTTACCGACTTAGTGTGGATAAATTTTGGGGGTGGTCATCATATTACGCGTTCGGATTACGATCTGGATAAACTGTGTGATGCCATCGTGCACGTCCAAGAGACGTATGGCGTGCACGTCTATCTCGAACCCGACGAAGCCGTGGCCCTCGAAGCAGGAGTGCTCCTATCATCGGTTCTCGACATCGCCGAGAATGACGCCCATATAGCGATACTGGACACATCAACAACAGCCCATATGCCGGATGTTTTAGAGATGCCGTATAGGCCCGATGTATTTGATGCAGGCCAGCCACACGAAAAGAAATATACCTACCGTTTAGGCGGGCAGACGTGTTTAGCCGGTGATGTTATCGGCGACTATTCTTTTGATAAACCCCTCTGTATCGGGCAAAAAATTGTTTTTATGGATATGGCTCATTATACCATGGTCAAGAACACGATGTTTAATGGCATCGGGCTTCCTTCGATAGCCACGTACGACCCCCAAACCGAGAGGGTTACTCTGGTCAAAACGTTTGATTACCATGATTACAAAAATCGCTTATCCTAGATCTGCCAGTTAAACACCGTTTTCTGTACGAATCATTTGAGCCAACATGAATCGGTTTCTTGCATGTACCCCTTAACTATATTAACATAAAATCTTTCCCTAAACGTACAAAAGGAGACTGATGATGGAATTTGGAATTTGTTTTAAAGGTGATATTCATCCCAAACGTACGGTTTCATTGTGCAAACAAGCCGAAGCAGCAGGTTTTGATTATGCCTGGTTTTTTGATTCTCATATTTTATGGCGTGAAGCATATGTAACCATGGCGATGTGCATTGAGCACACGGACCGATTGCGCTTTTCTCCCTGTGTCACGAATCCAGGCGTTCGTGACTGGTCAGTAACGGCAAGTATCTTTGCCACGTTGGCCATCCAAAGTGGAGGCCGTGTCGACATGGGTGTTGGCCGTGGCGACAGTTCGAGACGTGTAATGGGAAAAAAGCCCAATACCGTTGCTCGCATGAAAAAGTTCGTGCACGACGTTAAAGGCATGGTCCGGGGAGACGCCATTCAGTATGATGAGTCGCCCGCCGAAGTTCAGATTCCATGGGCAGAAGGGTATGAGTTACCGGTATGGGTTGCCGCTTATGGCCCCAAAGCGTTGGCAGTCGCCGGAGCAGTGGGTGATGGTTTAGTCATCCAACTAGGCGACCCTCAACTCTGCAAGTGGTTTTTATCCCAATCAACACAAGCCGGGAAAAGTGCAGGTCGAGATATGTCAACATTCAGGATTGTTTCTGCCGCCCCCGTATGGGTCGGAGATATCCAAAAGGGGCGAGAACAAGCGCGTTGGTTCCCCGCTATGGTCGGGAACCATGTCGCTGATATTGTTGAAAAGTATGGAAAAGATTCCAAAGAGGTGCCTCAAAGTTTTACCGACTATATTGAGAAAAGAAAAGGATACGACTACAAGGATCATGCCAATAAAGATGCCGGACATCTTGGGTTTATTACCAACGACATCATTGATAGTTTCTCCATTTTGGGTCCTCCAGAAGCACATGTTGAACGCATAAAACAACTCGAAGAAGTTGGCGTGACTCAGTTTACGATTTATCTCATGTGCGAAGAAGAGGAATATATCGTCGAACAATATGCTGAGCATGTTTTGCCGCACTTCAAATAACAAGCAGAAGAAAGTAGAAAGATGAAAGAAAAACGTCAACCTGGATCCGTCAGTTAAATTGAAGAATTTGAGTTTTGAAGAGTACGAGATTAAATGCTCTTGCTTTTTTTTTCGCGTCTTTCGCGGGCTAGAGCGCTTTACGATAGAGGTGTCGCGATGTAGCACGAAGAAAACCAGCTGATTACCTCGTCGGGAGAAACCTCTTCGAACGCTTGTGTGAGCGTTTCAGATAGTTCCTGCTGACTGCGGGCTGCAAGGCTGCCCAACCGATTCTTTATCTTGCTCCACATTTTTTCAATGGGGTTGGAATCGGGGCTGTAGGGTAGAAGGAATCTTACATGGGCCCCACATGACTCAATGAGTTCAATGACCTTGGGATTGTGATGGACGCGAAGATTGTCCATGATGACGATGTCTTCAGGTGAAAGAGTTGGGAGAAAAACCCGACGAATATATTCTCCAAAAACAGCCGTGTCTGTCGCCCCCTCCCCCTCCATGGCCGCTGTTGTTCCGTCCAGGCGGACCGAAGAAATCAAGGTGGTGGTACACCAATGTCCATGAGGCGTTTTGGTAAAAAGCCTGTTCCCGCCCAACGCCCGGCCCCGCAGACGAGTCATATTCGTTTTCGCCCCGGATTCATCAATAAAGACAAGGCGACTTGGATCAAGTTTGGCCACCTCTTGGATCCACTGCTTTCTCAAGAGATTTACATCCGCCCGGTCTTGCTCGCTGGCGTGAAGCGTTTCTTTTATACCGGCAGCCCAACCGATTCAACGCCCGCTGTACGGCCATGATCGACCCCTTCACGCCGCTCATGTCCTTGAGTTCTTCAAGCGTTGCATCGGGATGTTTGCCCCCCAGTTGAGCCAACGCCTTGAGCTGCTTTCCGCTGTAGAGGGCCTGACGATGCCCACGCGGTCGGGGAGCGGTCTGTCCGGTTTCGTTGAAACGAGAGAGCCCACGCTGAAACGTTCTAAGATCTACACGATAAGAAGATGCGATATCGGCCTGGGAACCTTTGCCCATTTTGTAGGCATCTATCGCACGCCGCCAGATTTCTGCTGTTGCTATACTCATGTCATGGAGTATAGATCTTCTAAAGAGGCATTTTAATCGTTAAATGCTCTAAAGATCTTCTTCATTCGTCATCATTGCGGCACGTCCACTTCAAGCCGATAGATTTGGTGGTTGGACGTCGCATTGATATCTGTCCATTGCATATCACTTTGAGTTGCAGAAGCGGTTAATGGATCAAAGGCGGGAACCCAGATACCCCTAGCCAAATTATCGGTTTCCCATATACGATATCTACGTCCAGAAACCCCAGACCAGGTCATGCGGGGAACCCCATTTGTAGGCGATATGGATTGGAAGGCTAACACACTTTCCTCATCCAAGGGATCCGTTCCCGCTATATACTGGTCCCAATTACTGAATTGGTCATGATCGGGATCATCGGCTCCACCCACATTAATGCTGCCCACCAAATGGGTATCTTCCCAACTATCAGAAATGTTATTCCCATTCTGGTCAACGGGCGTCAAATCGAGGGTTCCCAAATCAATCGTGGCTCCAGGGGTAGGATTCAAAACAATATTGGCTATAAACATATCTTCATATCCGATTAGAGATAACCCTGGATCCGTCAGTTAAACGTGGGATTTCTGTGCGAATGCTTTGGAGGCAAAAGGTTGCAAAAAAACGCAGGCGCACCCGCTGGGTGCGTCGAGGCTTTTTTGTAATTCCTTTTGGCCCAAATGGTTCGTGCAGAAAACCGCGTTTAACTGACGGATCCAGGGTCAATTAAGAGTCATGCAGATATAAGTACTCTGCTAATCAAAAACGGCTTTCTCGTTACGTTAAATGAAAACGATGACTTTATTGAAGACGGAAGCCTCTATATCAAAGACGAAAAGATTGTGGATGTCGGCAAAATCCCGGAAGGCAAATACACAGCCGACAAAACCATCGATGCCAACGGCAACGTCGTTATGCCAGGACTTATTAACGCCCATCACCACCTTTACTCAACCTTTGCGCGCGGGTTTAGCCCACCGGGGGAACCCGCCACAAACTTCCAAGAAATACTGGAGAAACTTTGGTGGAAACTCGATCTTGCCTTAAATGAAGAGGACGTTTACTACTCGGCACTCATTGCTATTATGCACGCTGCTCGCGCGGGATGCACTACGATCATTGATCATCATGCGTCTCCTTCTTGTGCTGACGGCAGTTTAGATCTTATTGAAGAAGTGTTCCGAGAAGTGGGACTTAGCGGTTGTCTTTGCTATGAAGTCTCTGATCGAAACAAAAAAGGCGAAAGGATCGAAGAAAACGAACGATTTGCCAAAAAATGTGAGGCGTCTGACGACCACCAAATGAGCGCCTTGTTTGGAATGCATGCGTTGATGACTCTTGGCACAGAAACATTAGAACGTTGCGCAGATGTTGGACATGGCCTTGGGATTGGGTTTCATGTGCATGTAGCCGAATCAGAGGATGATCTACAGGTCACATTTAAAAAATATCAAAGGAGGGTGATGGATCGCTTCCTTGAGTTTGGACTGTTGGGCGAAAAGCCGATCTTTGTACACGGCATCCATTTTGAGGCAAGAGAGATGGATTTGCTCAAGTCAAGTGATAGCATGCTTGTCAACAACCCCGAATCGAACATGAATAACGGGCTCAGCGTGACGCCGATTTTAGAAATGCTGCAAAGAGGGGTCACGGTCGGACTAGGAACAGATGGGATGTCTTCGCATATGATTTCCCAGGCTCGAGCCATGTATTTATTACAACGAACCTATCGCCGAGATCCTCGAGTGGCGTTTGTCGAGTCAGCTGAGATCCTCCTTAAAAATAATCGGAAGATTTGCAACCGAGTTTTTAAAGAACCGCGAGGTCTATTAGAACGAGGATACCTTGCAGATATTATCATCCCGGAATACGTGCCTTTTACTCCCCCCTAAACAGCAATACCTTTTACGGGCACCTGCTGTTTGGACTCAGTTTTGCACGGATAAGGACAGCCATTGCTCGCGGAAAAGTACTTGTAGAGAACGAAAAATTACAGGGTCTGGATGAAACTGAAGTTCGAGCACAATGCGTTGACCGGGCTAACAAATTATGGGGCAGGATTATTTAGAAAAGATGGGGCCATACCTCCAGATATAATTCTGTTCACTCCCCCCGTTTTTTAATTCGGCGCAGCCCGGTTGCTCTGTAACCTTTAGTCGTAATCATCTCTATATAAACGTGTTAAAACATGCCATCAAGGCTCTGCATACACCGAGTTTGTCTCTGGCTATATTCTTCCAGCAATGCAACCATCAAATTCGGAAAACAGAAAAAATGAAGATGGCGGGTTTGATATAGACTAGTATAGAATGAAAAATTTCTTAAGGCGTGGCAAAGGCCAGATAAAAAATTAGAAAAGGTGGTGGATATGTCACACTCAACGAAATTCGCGGATAAAGCAGACAACTGATGAAAGATAAGCTCAGCCAACGTATTCTAGATCTAAGCAACCCGCTAGATCCTATTCCTACAGGTCAGCCCAATCAAATTGTTCAGCTAGATGGGGTCCAGGCTGTTCTTTTTGATATCTATGGGACCCTCTTCATTTCAGGTTCAGGTGATATCAGTGTTGCCGGGGCCATGGATCATTCAGAAGCTTTATTCGCATCGCTCATGGCTGTTGGCTTATCTGCAAAAGCCGATGCAGGTGTGCAGGGACACATGTCTTTGAGAGAACGAGTTTCCATACATCATGGCAAACGAAAACATGAAGGCCTCGAATATCCCGAAGTGGATATACGTGTAATATGGAAAGAAGTTTTAGAAGAATTAAAATCGAATCAACTTTTGGAAGGACCTGTTTCAGAGGAAACAATATTACTCCTGGCTGTTGAGTATGAATGTAGAGTCAATCCGGTTTGGCCGATGCCGGGCCTCAAGAAGGTTTTGCTGAGATTAAAAGAGGCGGGTATTCAACTCGGTATTGTGTCCAATTCTCAGTTCTTCACCCCGCTTTTATTTGAAGCGTTTCTCGGTGCTTCGTATGAAGAAGCTGGTTTTGATCGCGCGTTATGTAGCTGGTCGTATGAATGTCTGGAAGCAAAACCATCTACACGGCTATTTGCCGATGTATGTGAAGCCTTAAGGGAGAAGGATATTGCCCCCGCAGCATGTCTTTATGTTGGCAATGATATGCTCAACGATATGTGGCCTGCTTCTCAATTGGGGTTCAAGACCGTGCTTTTTGCAGGGGATAACAGATCCTTGCGTCTTCGAGAAAATGACTCGCGGTGTTTGGGGGTCGAACCGAATATCGTTATAGACGATCTAGAAAAAATAGGCGTGATTCTTTGAATACCTGTATCGCCCTTATGGAAATCCGCCTGGTCTATCTTCAATGAGCGTACTGTGGAGAGAGGCGGGTTCGCCCAGTTCAGGATAATCCAATGTATAATGTAACCCTCTGCTTTCTTTTCTCAATTGGGCCGAACGAATAATTAATGCAGCGACCGCTGTAGTATTTCGTAATTCAAGAACGTCTGCAGTGACTTCGTATTCTAGGTAATATTGACGGATCTCTTTTGAAAGATTGTCGATCCGATGTTGAGCTCGTTCAAGGCGTTTATTTGTTCGAACAATGCCTACATAATCCCACATACATGTCCGTACTTCGTTCCAATTGTGTTCGAGGACAACGGCCTCATCGCTAGGCACGGCATCTCCGTCCTGCCATGGCGGAACGTCAATCTGTTGGCGGGGAGTCTGATCGTTGTGTTGTATAACAGACTGGGCGGTGCTATAGGCGCCGACTAAAGCTTCTAATAAGGAATTACTCGCCAACCGATTTGCTCCATGGAGGCCTGTACAGGCCACTTCCCCACACGCGTGTAACCCTTCTAGGGCTGTGGCCCCATGGATATCTGTTTCTACACCCCCGCAAAAGTAATGCGCAGCAGGTACAACGGGGATCGGTTCCTTGGATATGTTATACCCATAACTTAGACATGTTGAAAAGATATTGGGGAACCGTTCCTCTAAAAATTCAGACCGTTTGTGGGTGGTGTCAAGATATACACACGGGTCGCCTCGCTTTTTGATTTCATAATCAATGGCGCGAGCCACAACATCGCGAGGCGCCAGCTCTCCTCTTTTATCATAACGTTCCATAAAAGGCTCGCCCGCCGCATTGACAAGGCGTCCACCTTCTCCTCGAACCGCCTCACTGATTAAAAAAGATTTGGCTTCAGAATGGAAGAGGCACGTAGGATGAAACTGGACAAACTCCATGTTCTTAATGGGGAGCCCGGCCCGCCACGCCATGGCCAAACCATCTCCGGTTGCTGTATCAGGATTGCTCGTATAGAGATATACTTTTCCCGCACCCCCTGTCGCTAACACCGTATGCGGAGCGCGAATCGCAATAATCTCATTTTTACTTCGATCCAAAAAGTAAGCCCCGACACAGCGGTTTGGGCCCAAAACGTCTAACCACCCTGTTGTAACAAGGTCAATCGCCATGAGATCTGATTGGAGCATAATCTGTTGATGCGCATCAATTTTTTTTAGCAACGCATCGATCACTTCTCGTCCGGTAATGTCTCCGGCATGCAATATGCGTCGGCAAGAGTGCCCCGCTTCTTGACCCAGGTCATACTGATGACTTCCATCATTCTTTCGCGCAAATTCAACGCCTAACTTTTCCAGCTCCCGAACGCGGTCAGGCCCGGCTTGGATAATGGACCGAACGACATCTTCATCGCATAACCCCCGGCCCGTTTTAAGGGTATCTTGAATGTGTGCCTCCAAAGTATCTTGAGGGTCTGTCACGCTTGCAATACCGCCCTGCGCCCAGTTCGTATTACTATCTGAAGGCTTCTTTTTTGCAGCAACAAGGACCTGGCCATGCGTACTCAAATGTAAGGCTGACATCAAACCGGCCAGCCCATTGCCAATCACTAAAAAATCACAATTGATCGTTCTCATATAAACGAAGTAAAACACAGATAAGAGGGATTACGAAAGCAAACATTTAGGCGGAAATATTGACATTCCGTTAAGGTGCTATACCCTCAAACTAACCTGATCCATAATGACTTCAACAATATCAACGGCATATTCGTCTACGGTATAATTTGCGCTGCTTGACGAGTTAGAGTGAGAGCCATCATAGTCAACCGCTAAATCCCCTCCAACATTCAAGATGCCCATTTTGGCGCCTTCCTGAACCAGATTCACATACATTCTACAGACCTCAGACACCGCGGTTCTAATATTACGGATATTCGGAATTTGGGAACCAAGATGATAGTGAAGCATTCTCAAGCTCCCCAACACCTTTTCTCTTCTTAGCCGATCAATGACATCAATAATCTGAGAAACATTTAAACCAAACATGCTTCGGTCACTGCCCGAGTTTGCCCAATACCCTTCGGCCTGCGTCGTCAGCTTTTGCGCGTATCCCCAAGAGAGGTTGCACCTCCATTTTCTTCGCCCGCTCTAAAATCAAAGGCAGCTCGCTTGGCATCTCAAGGACCAGAACTGTTTGTAATCCCATTTTTTGTCCGTAAAGAGCAAGGTCGACAAATTCTCCATCCTTATACCCGTTACAAATGATCAACGCCTTAGGGTCGGTTACATAAGCAAGGGTTGCAATGAGCTCGCCCTTACTCCCGGCTTCGAGCCCGTGATGAAAGCGAGCGCCACATTGAATGATTTCCTCCACTACGTGCTGTTGTTGGTTTACTTTGATCGGATATACGCCTTGATACGTCCCCTTGTATCCTGCCTTATCTATTGCTTTTTTAAAACGGGTATGAATCAGTTCAATCCGGGAGGCAAGGATATTACTACATCGCAGCAAAACGGGCATGTCCAATCCTCGATCTTGGAAACCGGCGACGATATCCATCATATTGACAGAACATGGAGGATCAGTATTTTCAATCGACAAAACGACTTCACCCGTTTCGGAAACATCAAAATAACCCTTCCCCCATTTATGGATCCCATACATTTCAGCTGCCTGATCAATCGACCAATCGGAAAGAACACTTAACGTATGTTCACAGATCTCTGACCTCTGACATCGGACTTTTTTTTCTCCCCTTCAGCACGTGCTTTAGTGATCTGTTCGAGTCGGCTTGCTTCTAATTCTTGAACATTGTCTTGTGCTCCGACCTTTCGCGCTTCGCCAATTTTCGGGTCCATGACTAGTTCAACTTCAGCAACCTTTGCCTTTGTTTCGTTTTCGATTTGAGCAATTGCTTCTTTCTGTTCCTCGCTTAAAGGAGGGACTTTCCCGACCTGTGCGTCTAACCGCTCCATGGCGAGCTCTAATGCGCTTTTTACACCATCATTCATAATATCATCATCCTGTTCTTTCTTTTTTGTTCATGGTTAAGCCACCAAATGAGCTAGAGAATGGGTCAGGTTATCTAAAATTTTTCGATCTTTTTTTCTGACAACCGGCCGAGCAGTCCATTATAAATCAATCGCTCTCCTTGCGGAGCCAAGAAGTTTACATGCCTGTGTATAGGATAAACGCGAAAGTCTATCTTGTTCCTGAATCCGTCAGATAAAATCTGACGATTTTTCATTACCTGTTGGGCTAAAGCGGGGAGGATACCCGTATTCAAACAAACAACCCCACCCCAACAGGTGTGTATATGAAACAATATAAAATAAAGACTGGCAAGGGCGAACTCAACAGCACAAGCGGAAATCATCTTTGCGGCCTGCTGCTTGAGGATCATGCTCAACGGATTCTTCCCTCCAATTTTCAACCACGCCGCTCCGATGCGATCTCTGATCGGGAGATCCTCCTTACCCAGATCGGCTTACTTTGCAACGGTCGAACCGATTTCAATGATATCGACCTGTACCGGGGTGATGAGATTTTTATGAATGCCTTTGGACTTAAAAAGGGGAGTTAAAAAGGTAGCCTCTGAGCCGGTGTTCCGACGTCGTTTCGACGACCTGCCCCCAGCCAGAACCCATGTGGGGCTACGCAAACTCAACACCGAACTTCTTTCCTCGGGCCCCTTTGGCTAGGTAGATGTCGAAGGGCTTGATCTTGTTCCCGTCGATATCGATGTGAGCCCTTTAAGTCACTCAGGCTCTTCAAAAGAAGGCGTTTCCTACACCTAGAAGGGCCATGATGGTTACGCCCTGATATTTGCCTATGTGGGCACTCAAGGCCACATGCTTGAGTGCGAACTTCGACCCGGTAAACAACATTGTCAGTCGGGAACGACCGCGTTTATTGCCCGCAGCGTTGAAACGCTCCAAACCCTGGGCCTGGGTGGAAAATGTTTGCTTCGGCTTGATAGTGGCAACGCTGCGGCCGATAACTTCGACGCTTTTGGGGATCATTATTTCATCGTAAAGCGAAATCCTCACCGCGAATGTCCTGAACAAATGCTGGCCCTTGCACGCCGAGTTGGAGACAAACAAGACAGTCGTGAAGGCAAGAACGTTTACACAGGCTTTTTCGATCATTTCCATCCCGGTGGTGACCAAAACCGCCCTTGTGTCCCGGTGGCCTTCGAAGTGATTGAACGCACCATCGATATCGATGGTCAGAAACTTCTGGTTCCTAAACTTGAGGTGAACACCTGGTGGACGAACCTCTCTTGTCGTGCCAAGACGGTGCTAGATCTCTATCATGGACATGGCCCCAGCGAGCAGTACCACAGTGAACTCAAAAGCGATCTTGATGTTGAGCGATTGCCTTCGGGGAGACTCTGTGCCAATAAGATTATTCTGTTATGCGCCATGGTAGCCTTCAACCTATTGCGCGGTCTTGGCCAAGAGGTCATCAAACGGGCTGGGCTTGCCCCGCAGAAAATCAACATCCCGCGCTGGCGAATCAAAACGGTTCTCAAAAATATCGTTTATTGCGCGGTTCGATTAGGTCCGCCACGCCGGACGAATTGAACTTCACTTTGGCAAGCGTTGTCGCTGGTTTGAAGTGATACAAGATATTGCCCATTCCTTCGCATAGCCCTCCGTGCACCTTTAACAATACTCTAAGGCGACTGCCCAAGGAGGCCTACGCCCCAAAATGGTCAAATCAGAGTGAATCTGACCTGTACGCTCAAAAAATTCATCAGGGTGATACTTGCCGGTCCCAATCCGCCTAAAAGCGAGCATCTCAAGGAAAAAATTTTCAACTTTTGAGCCCCAAAACACCTTCCGAAGCGATAGCTGACGGATTCAGGTTTTAATGTTAACTCACGACTCTTTTTAGTTTTCATGATTTCTCCTTTTTGGGGGCCTTTAAATGCTTATGGATCCATGCAATAGATTTGCGATGATTCTATGTGTGCCCATTCGTTACGCCAAGTAACCTCGGCAAATCTAGCAGACGAGGAGGAGGGTGAATACCAAATTCCGTAAAATAAATTTTGCTGACGATCTAGGACTCTGTCAGCAGCAAGAAGACAAAAAAATATCGGCGGTTGGATAGAATAGTTCTGTCTCTTATACTTACAACGCATCTACCCTGAAAAGATACGGTTGATGATGAGTAACTGTATGCAAAAACAGTGCCCTTACAGGTATACGTGTCAAACTAAGGAGCAATTTGTTGATAGGAGAAGCATTACAACTAGTTTCCCCTCCCTTTGGGATTCTGACCAAAAACCCTCGCCCTCTTCTAGAAGGGAGGGGATTGTGTTAAAGTCGCTTTTTTTGCCAAACGGTTTCTAAAAGAACGACCCGCCATAGATCGTGGAAGGAACCTTTTGATAGGGGAAACGACGTGTATCATAACGCAGCACTTCCCCGTGACGACCCGTCCCGTCACGGTGAGGAACAAAATAGATATATCGCCCATCATACACGCCCCCCCCCAAAACCATCAGGATCAGTCCCTAGGCCATTGGAACCTGGGTCAAAGGTTTGCCAGCTATTCGTATCGGTAAAAGTACCTTGGGTATCATAGCGCATGACTTCACCATGAAAGGTCCCCTGAAAAAGAGGGACAAAATAAATATACCGCCCATCATACACGCCACCAGTATACTCATCGGGGTCGGTGCCTACGCCATTGAGACCTGGGTCAAAAGTTTGCCAGCTATTGGTATACGGCATAGGGCACCGCAATTAATTGATGGCGAGGGGTGAGGGGGACGCCATCGATACTGATTTCCTGATATAGGCCAGGATAATTAGGCAAGACGTCGGAAATACCGGTGCGTGGATATTGGTATGTTACGTTAATCGCTGTTCCTGCTAATGGAACAAAGTTCGAACTGAAATAGTTTGCCCGTACAAATCCCGTAGTGTAGTCAAATGAAGTTACATCAAACTCGGTCGGATTTGAGGATCCCGCATCCTCGTCCCAGGTATAGGTCCCGTCATCGACTTCAAGTGTTCCCGGTGAGATCGGTGGGTTTGCTATGGTGTAGGGATAGGACACCGTGGCCGCATCGCTGATGCCCAAGGTTTCGGTGGTTGTCCAAATCGAGGTCCCAGACGATCCCCACCCAAAGGAGTAAATGCCCTGTTGGACAGAAAGCTGACCGACCTGTTCGAAATAAACGCCCGCGCCCCCACTAATATTGGTATAGACAGCCACATTGACATTGACATTTCCATTTGCGGGTGTCCCGTTGGTATCAATCAGGCGTCCTTGATAATCGATCGTGTCGGGGACTTGAGCGAATACGGCTATTGCGCTTATAAGAAAAGTGATACGCCCTATTATTTTTATATTCATGGTCTCCTCCTCTTTTTACTCTAAAGAAAAATACTTATGTTTAGTCTCCTCTCACCGTTGGGAAATGTTGAACAACCTGAATCCGTCAGCTATCGCTTCGGAAGGCGTTTTGGGGCTCAAAAGCTGAAAATTTTTTCCTTGAGATGCTCGCTTTTGGGCGGATTGGGACCGGCAAGTATCACCCTGATGAATTTTTTGAGCGTACAGGTCAGATTCACTCTGATTTGACCATTTTGGGGCGTAGGCCTCCTTGGGCAGTCGCCTTAGAGTATTGTTAAAGGTGCACGGAGGGCTATGCGAAGGAATGGGCAATATCTTGTATCACTTCAAACCAGCGACAACGCTTGCCAAAGTGAAGTTCAATTCGTCCGGCGTGGCGGACCAATTGAACCGCGCAATAAACGATATTTTTGAGAACCGTTTTGATTCGCCAGCGCGGGATGTTGATTTTCTGCGGGGCAAGCCCAGCCCGTTTGATGACCTCTTGGCCAAGACCGCGCAATAGGTTGAAGGCCACCATGGTGCATAACAGAATAATCTTATTGGCACAGAGTCTCCCCGAAGGCAATCGCTCAACATCAAGATCGCTTTTGAGTTCACTGTGGTACTGCTCGCTGGGGCCATGTCCATGATAGAGATCTAGCACCGTCTTGGCACGACAAGAGAGGTTCGTCCACCAGGTGTTCACCTCAAGTTTAGGAACCAGAAGTTTCTGACCATCGATATCGATGGTGCGTTCAATCACTTCGAAGGCCACCGGGACACAAGGGCGGTTTTGGTCACTACCGGGATGGAAATGATCGAAAAAGCCTGTGTAAACGTTCTTGCCTTCACGACTGTCTTGTTTGTCTCCAACTCGGCGTGCAAGGGCCAGCATTTGTTCAGGACATTCGCGGCGAGGATTTCGCTTTACGATAAAATAATGATCCCCAAAAGCGTCGAAGTTATCGGCCGCAGCGTTGCCACTATCAAGCCGAAGCAAACATTTTCCACCCAGGCCCAGGGTTTGGAGCGTTTCAACGCTGCGGGCAATAAACGCGGTCGTTCCCGACTGACAATGTTGTTTACCGGGTCGAAGTTCGCACTCAAGCATGTGGCCTTGAGTGCCCACATAGGCAAATATCGGGGCGTAACCATCATGGCCCTTCTAGGTGTAGGAAACGCCTTCTTTCGAAGAGCCTGAGTGACTTAAAGGGCTCACATCGATATCGACGGGAACAAGATCAAGCCCTTCGACATCTACCTAGCCAAAGGGGCCCGAGGAAAGAAGTTCGGTGTTGAGTTTGCGTAGCCCCACATGGGTTCTGGCTGGGGGCAGGTCGTCGAAACGACGTCGGAACACCGGCTCAGAGGCTACCTTTTTAACTCCCCTTTTTAAGTCCAAAGGCATTCATAAAAATCTCATCACCCCGGTACAGGTCGATATCATTGAAATCGGTTCGACCGTTGCAAAGTAAGCCGATCTGGGTAAGGAGGATCTCCCGATCAGAGATCGCATCGGAGCGGCGTGGTTGAAAATTGGAGGGAAGAATCCGTTGAGCATGATCCTCAAGCAGCAGGCCGCAAAGATGATTTCCGCTTGTGCTGTTGAGTTCGCCCTTGCCAGTCTTTATTTTATATTGTTTCATATACACACCTGTTGGGGTGGGGTTGTTTGTTTGAATACGGGTATCCTCCCCGCTTTAGCCCAACAGGTAATGAAAAATCGTCAGATTTTATCTGACGGATTCAGGTAATAATTGGTCTGATTGGATATGAAGTCGATGGGACCCAAACAAACCACAATTATTCAGGTAGTGACGGAAGTTATGGGCCGCTTAATGTAACAAACGGCACTGTAACGCTGAATATGCCACGGGATGGGGTGTTCCATTGTACGACAATTTATATCTCTAATGGCGTTACGCTTAAGTTTAATCGGAATGCCCTTAACACGCCCGTTTATTTCTTGGCTCAGGGTGATATCACGGTTAATGGAACAATTGATGTGTCCGGTCAGGCATCAGGACTCGCCTCTATAGGGGAAGGTGGACCTGGTGGTTTTGATGGCGGGATGTCGGGTTTTGTAGGAGAATCAGGGGGGGTAGGGTATGGTCCTGGTGGTGGTTTACCAGGAAACTGTACTTCTGCTCCGGGTAAAGCGGGAGCTGGTTCGTACAGAACTAGAGGATCATATAGCAATGATGGCGCCATATATGGTTCTGAATTGTTGATCCCTCTAGCTGGAGGATCTGGCGGTGGAGGCATTAATGGCAGTCCTGGTATAGGAGGAGGGGGTGGAGGGGGGCGCCATTTTGTTAGCTTCCAACACAAAAATTGAGCTGAATGGCAATATACTTGCGCGAGGAGGAACAGGAGGGGGGGGGTTATAATCCAGTGTAGTGGCGGCGCTATACGATTGGTGGCTCCGGTTGTTACTGGTGAAGGAGGATGTAATGTCGATCAAGTTGGAGATGGTTATATACGAGCTGACCAACTCGATCCCAGTCAACTTCTTGGGATTACTTTTAGCCCTGCTTCATCGTTATATACAGGCGCAATTATGATGGTGTTCCCTCCTGTCATACCTGAGATAAACATTCTTGAAGTGGCCGAACAAACGATTCCCGAAGGGGCGAGTTCGGCCTACAACTTTATGTTGCCCTATGGAGCAAGTTCCAATCAGACGATACTCATTCAGGCCAAAGACTTTTCGGATACCAATGCGCCTGTGCGCGTGGCGCTGTCCCCTAATAAAGGTGCACCGAGCTTTTTCGATGTAGATATCGATATGACGGGGGGTAATGTAGCGACTTCAACCGTCAATGTTGTTGTTCCCCTTAATATAATAACCCATGTCCATGCCTGGACGAGATAGGTGACGGTCAGATCAGGCGTCGAGAAACCGATACCCTGTAAACACCGTTTTTTTGTTTCGACATGATTTTGATCCACACGTTCGATTTATGTAAACGGATTCTCACGTTTAGCCAATCGACAAGCTAATTTGATGGCTTCTTTCATGCTCGATGGATTGGCCTTGTTTTGCCCTGCTATTTGAAAGGCTGTTCCATGATCTGGTGAGGTTCTGAGAATGGGTAAACCTAGTGTTATATTTACACCTCGATCAAAAGCTACTGTTTTTAAAGGGATCAATCCTTGGTCATGATATAAAGCCACAACCGCATTATATTCACCTTGAAGCGCTTTATGAAAGATGGTGTCTGCGGATACAGGTCCATCTACGTGAATCCCTTCTTTTTGTGTTATGCGTACCGCTTCCCGGATGAACCCTAACTCTTCTTCTCCTATGGCGCCACCATCTCCTGCATGAGGATTTAACCCACATAAAGCAATCTTTTGCTGCTTGCACCCCAGCCATTTTAGCCCTTTGGCGGTTATGGAGAGTGTGTCTATAATCTTTTCTTTATTCAGTTGAGACGGAACCTTTCGAAGAGGAATATGGCGGGTCACCAAGGTGACTCGGAGGGAATCTCCGATCAACATCATCACATATTTAGGGGTCCTCGTCAATTTCGCCAAAAGTTCGGTATGACCGGGAAAACATATGTCTGATTTGTGGAAACCCTCTTTGCAGATAGGCGCTGTGACGAGAGCATCTAACCGTTGGTCGATGCAGGCTTGTACGCCTGTTTGTATCCACTGATAAGCAGCTTTTGATGCGGCTTTATGAATTTTTCCCGGAACCCATTTAAGGGCTTGTTTGGGGGACGGATCCCATAGAACCACTTTATGTGTGGGTGTGATAAGGGTGGGTGTTTGGCAAATCGGTGGATTTTTTAGGCCAAAGACTTTTGCTTGTTGTGAAGCAATGGCATATGACCCAATTAAAACGAAACGAATATGGGGAGACCAACGGTGTTGCAATGTTGCTTTAAGGGCCACTTCTGGGCCAATGCCATTAACATCACCGAGTGTAATACCAATTTTGATGAGAGCCATTTAAAAAACCTTAACATAATGCTTCTTTTTTAACCCATCAATCCAGTCTCGATACAAGTGATCTTCTTGTCCGCTTTTTAAGGTTTGTTCGATGGCATCTCTGACGTCTTCAAAGGGCGTGATGCCTGCGCTTTTTCTCGCCTCTACCTTAATAATATAAAACTCGTTTCCCATATCAATGATATCACTGATTTGAGATATCGGAACCGTGGTAATCGCTTGAGCAAGCTTTTTGCGCAAATTCATGGGGTTGATCCACCCCCAATCGCCTCCTGAAGAAGCTTTGCTTCCTTCAGAAACGGACTTAGCCAGTGTGCCAAAATCCTTGCCTTCAGCCAGTTGTCTGCGGATGCGTTTGGCCTCTTTACGTTTTACTTCAATCTCTTCTTTGTTTTTCCCTTTCTGGACTACGATCATACGTACGTGTGCTTTTTCTGGAATTTGATACTTTTCCTTATTGGTTTCGTAGGTTTGTCGTGAGGAGGTGGGGGATACATCTATTTTATCAAGTATTTCCCGGCGGCGTAATAACATAATGATGAGCCGATCTCTTACTTGTTCACGCCATTGCGACAAGCTGATGCGATCTTCTTTTAGCGCTTTTGTGAACTCGCTTTTATTGTTGTCAAACCGTTCTTGAACGATTTGCGTTATATGACTATCGATTAGCTGGTCTGGAATTCCGATTTCTTCGGTTTCGAACTCTTCTAAGATAAGTTTATTTTCGATTAAGGCATTTATGGCATCTTGAAAAGCTTCATCGAGTTTGTCTTTAAGGATTCGACCGTTGTATACCATTCGAAGTTTTTTTTCTACGGGTTGAACAAAGGCAAGCACTTCGCTTAATGTGATAACCCGATCATTGACAATAGCCGCATAACCATCAATGGGGATGCGTTCGGCCATCAGGGAAGAGGCGACCAGTATGGAAAAAAGAACGGTTGTTAAAAAAACGTGAGACGGTTGACGTATACGCCCGTTTGTTGGCCTCGCTACCAGCCTGAGTGAGCGGATACCATATTTATGGGTGATGGGTCTGATCATCGTCTAACGGATTTTGTTCTCTTCTCTACGTTTGGTTACAATCTCTTCAGCAATAGAAAAGGGAACGGCTTCGTAGTGTTCGAAATGCATGGAAAAGGTCGCTCGTCCTTGAGTGAACGTTCTTAATGTGTTGGAATATCCAAACATTTCGCTCAGAGGCACCATCCCGCGAACAACCTTGTTTTCACCTTGGCTATCCATGGACTCAATACGGCCTCTTCGTTGACAAATGGAACTGGATACAGGACCCATATAATCTTCAGGAGTGACCGCTTCAACAGACATGAGAGGTTCAAGGAGTTGTGGGTTAGATTTCATAAAAAGCTCTTTAAACCCCGCGCGTCCTGCTTCTTGAAACGCAAAATCGCTGGAATCAACATCATGATAAGATCCATCTTCAAGGGTTACCCGCATGTCAACCACGGGGTACCCTGCGTATGGACCCGTTTGCATCGCCTTAACAATACCCTTTTGAACCGACGGTATAAACTCGGCGGGAATACGACCTCCTTTAATTTTGTTGACAAAATCGAAGCCTTGTCCTGGGTCAAGAGGCTCTAATATTAGAACAACATGTCCATATTGTCCGCGACCGCCGGACTGTTTGACATGTTTATACTCTCCTTCAATGGTTCTGGTCGCGGTCTCGCGATAAGCCACCTCGGGTCTTCCGACCTGGGCGGCGACACGAAATTCACGTTTTAATCGGTCAACAATAATCTCGAGGTGTAATTCGCCCATCCCCGAGATAATGGTTTCATTGGTTTCGTGGTCATAGGAAACCATAAAGGTCGGATCTTCATCCGCTAGACGATTCAGCGCTTCACTCAATTTTTCGCTATCGGCTTGGGTGTCAGGAGCAATGCTAATGGATATGACCGGGGCCGGGAATTCAATAGCCTCTAGATAAACAGGGTTATCTTTTAGGCATAATGTATCTCCGGTTTTTGTTTCCGAGAGGCCGATAACGGCCACAATATCTCCGCTATGCGCTTCGTCTAAGTTTTCTTGTCGATTCGCATGCATACGCAGCATGCGCCCAACGCGTTGATTTTTTTCCCGGGTGCTATTATAGACGGTTGCGCCAGACTTGAGAACGCCTGAGTAGATTCGAACATAGGTTAATTTTCCCATGTGTTTATCGGACATAATTTTGAAGGCTAATGCGGATAACGGAGCATCGTCGTTTGGTTTTAATTCGCCCCCTCCTTTTTCACAGATAATCGGTGCAATTTCGTCGGGAGAAGGCAAACATTTCACCACACCATCGAGTAGACGTTGGATGCCCTTATTTTTAAATGCGGACCCACAATAAACGGAAACAACACGTCTATCAATCGTGGCTTTACGGAGGATAGACCAAATCTCACTTTCAGAAAAATCGCCCTCTTCAAGGAACTTTTCCAGGAGTTCATCGTCTTGTTCTGCACATTTTTCTACCAGGTTCGCACGCCATTTTTTAGCTTCTTCTTGCAGGTCGGCAGGAATTTCTTCTTCATGATACTCTTGTCCCATCGTCTCATCGTCATAATAAACGGCTTTCATGATGACAAGATCTATAACGCCTGAAAAGGAATCTTCTTTCCCTATAGGGACAACGACCGGAACCACGTTTGCACCGAGGACTTTTTCAATTTGATCTACCACCCCCAAAAAATCGGCGCCCACTCGGTCCATTTTATTGACAAAAGCGATTTTGGGGACATTATATTTTTCGCTTTGATGCCATACTTTTTCGGATTGAGGCTGCACGCCCCCTACGGCACAAAACAAGGCAATGGCCCCGTCTAAAACGCGCAGGCTACGTTCCACTTCAACGGTAAAATCAACGTGTCCGGGTGTATCAATCAATGCAATCTGGTGATCTTGCCATTCAGCCGAGGTCGCTGCAGAAGTAATGGTAATGCCCCGCTCACGTTCTTGCGCCATCCAATCCATTTGTGCCTCGCCATCATGAACTTCACCAATTTTATGGGTTTTTCCTGAATAAAAAAGGATCCGTTCGCTCACCGTGGTTTTCCCGGCATCAATGTGTGCCATAATTCCAATGTTTCGTATTTTTGATAAATTTATTTTTGCCATGTTAGTTCCTTTAAAAACGACTGAATATCGTTTATTAAGTTCTTAGTTCTTAACGTAAAAAATGGCGGCGACTATGCCTGGCATAGATTCAATGTGCAAGGTAAAAAAAAGTTTTGACAACACAAATCATTCAAGGGAAAGGAAAAAGCATTGATTAAAAAAACTCACGGCATCGTTCTTCGCTTTTCGCCGATATCAAATTCTTCTCGGATGGTTACGTGGCTAACCCTAGATTATGGAAAAATCACAACGCTTATCAAAGGGTCGCAAAGACCTAAAAGTGCATTCATTGGCCAGTACGACTTATTTTACACCTGTGAACTCGTTTTTTATTCACGTCAACCTCATCGTTTACCCATTGCGAAAGAGTGTATGCCCTTAAAACCTCGCGCGCAATTTCGCCACAAATGGAAAGCCTCGGCCATTGCATCCTATATGACAGATCTCATCTCGCGTATTATCATCCCCGATACCCCTACATCTGAACTGTTCCGTTTCATGGATGCGGGTCTTGACCAGGCAGAAGAGTATGGGGTCTCTGATTCTTTTGTTTTTTGGTTTGAACTCAAACTCTTCACATTGCTCGGATTAGCTCCACGACTACAGCATTGTTTAACCTGTAACGAACCCTTTGCTCCGGGCATAGCACACACTCAGTTTGCCTATGCGCAAGGGGGCATTTTTTGCAAGAAGTGTACCTCAAAAAATCCTCAAGGGTTACCTCTTACACCGGATGTACTCGCTACTTTAATCGCATGGCAACGTGCTCAATCTCCTCAAATTACGCGAAGAAAAGTGAGACCTCAACAGCGTGATGTGATCAATCAAGTATTGAGGCTTTTCTTGGCATATCATCTCGACATGTCATTAACGCGTCGTGATATTACACTTAACACGATTAATTATTTGTAATGTCTTAACACGATTAATTATTTGTAATGTTATGAAAAACAAAGCCGTAGATCCTCCCCCACTCCCCGTATTCGAAACCGCCAGTCACCAGGAAATGCGAACCTACTGCAAAAAGTTGATTCAGCATCTAAAACGTATCGCCAACAGTCCGGCCTTAATAAAGGCTCAAAAGCAAACCATGCAAAACACGATTCAAGAAATCAAGGAAACGCTCAGAGCCCATCCGCTCAACGAGGACCTTGTCCACATCATCAAAAAAACGAGTCGGCGCATTCTTCCCTTGGGCGCACACGCTATAGATAACGGTGTTCAGCTTGCGGTTTTTAGCCAATACGCGACCCGGGTCTGGCTAATGATTTTTGACACGCCTAACGCAGTGACCCCTCATAGAGAATATGAACTCACCCCCGAAAAAAATCGCACAGGTTATATTTGGCACATCCATATTAGCCCAGCAAAATTGGGACACTATTATCTGTATCGGATGGATGGTCCAACCCCTAGTTTCAATCCAAAACAATGGTTGTTGGATCCTTATACCTTATCAATTTCAGGGGCCTCTACATGGGGCGATCCTTTTAATCTTCAACCGGGCCAACACCCCCTCCAAGGCTCCGTATTTCCTAAAAATACTATTATAGAAAATACCTTTAACTGGGAAAACGTGCAACGCCCCAACATTCCATTTGAAAAAATGATTATTTACGAAACACATCTTCGCGGATACACGATTGACCCCTCTGCAAACGTAGAGCATCCTGGCACCTATAAAGGGTTTATCGAAAAGATACCGTATCTCAAGAATTTAGGCGTTACCACCATTGAACTCCTTCCGATCCAAGAATTCAATGAGATGGAATTTTATCTCGAGCACACGAACCGTACCCCCCTGCTCAACTTTTGGGGATACAGTACCCTGGCCTTTTTTGCCCCAAACGGTCGTTATGCGGCGGTTTATGGTCAACAGATACAAGAATGTAAAGCGCTCATAAAAGCCCTCCATCAAGCAGGTCTTGAAGTGATTCTAGATGTCGTTTTCAACCATACAGCCGAAGGAGGCCACAAGGGGCCGACCTCCTCTTTTCGAGGTATTGATGACGGTGTGTATTACTTAAAAAAGATAATGGGAAAAAATATCGGAACGACTCTGGATGCGGAAATACTGTTAACTGTAACCACCCGGTTGTTCGTGATTTGATTTTAGACTGTTTGCGATATTGGGTCAGCGATATGCATATCGATGGGTTTCGATTTGACCAGGCATCTATATTCACTCGCGGACAAAATGGCGAGGTTTTAGAAGGGGCATCCATTATTGACCACATCGCTGAAGATCCTGTTTTATGCAACACAAAATTGATCGCTGAAGCTTGGGACGCAACCGGCATCTATCAAGTGGGCGCTTTCCCCCATCCACGCTGGTCAGAATGGAATGGTCGATATCGAGATGACATACGCAAATTTTGGCGAGGTGACCCCCATATGTTACGGCCCCTGGCCACACGATTGGTCGGGAGTCCAGACCTGTACGATAAAGCTCAGCAAACACCGCTTAAAAGTATTAATTTCGTTACGTGCCACGATGGGTTTACTCTATATGATCTTGTCAGCTATAAAGACAAACACAACATGGCAAACAGAGAAAACAACCACGATGGGGCCTCTCAGAATCATAGCTTTAATTATGGTCACGAAGGACCTACTTTAGATCATCATATTCAGACCCTGCGAAAACGTCAGCAGAAAAACTTTATAGCAACGCTGCTCCTTTCTAGAGGTGTCCCCATGCTTTTGGGGGGTGATGAATTTTCTCGTACCCAACAAGGAAACAATAATGCCTACTGTCAGGACAATGAAATATCATGGGTTGATTGGTCCTTGCTAAAGGAACACAAAGATCTATACGCGTTTACCCGCCAGGCTATTAAGCTAAGAAAAAGGTCCCCAGCACTCCATCAGGGTCATTTTTTAGAATCGGCTGCAAAAAATGACCTATGGCCCTCGATCCAATGGTTTGGACCTAATAATCAAGATCCCGATTGGGACCATGGAAAAACTATTGCCTGTTTGATCAACGAGCCCCTAAAAGCACAAAACGGCACGGATCATAACGAATTATATATCATATTTAATGCGGATTTCAGCACGGCAGAATATGATCTCCCTCAATCCAAAGGTGGCGAATGGAATATTATTTTGAACACACAAGAGAAAAAGCCTGTCTATAAAAGAACACAGAAAAAGATTGAAGCAGAGCCGTTTTCGCTGCATGTTTTAGGATCATAAACTTGGAAATTATGGAGTACGTATGTTTTTTATAGATATGGATTACATCATTATGGTTTTTCTCCCTGGACTTATCTTGGGGGGTATTGCTACATGGATTACAAAGACCACCTTTCACAAATATTCCAAAATCGCGGCAGCGAGTGGGGTGACCGGCGCTGAAGCAGCACGGAAAATGTTGAATCAGCAGGAACTTTATGACGTAAACATCGAAATGACACAGGGGTTTTTAAATGATCATTACGATCCACGAACAAAAACCTTAAGACTCTCCCCCAAAGTATATGAGTCCAACTCCCTTGCGGCTATAGGCGTCGCGTGTCACGAGGCGGGCCATGCCCTTCAACATGCTCAACAGTATGCCCCATTAGCGCTGCGTTCAGCGCTTGTTCCCGCCACACAGTTTGGGAGCAATGCGGCCTATGTTTTTCTTTTACTTGGCATGATTATGAATTTCCAGGGCCTTATGATTGTCGGGTGCATACTTTTTGCCGTGGCCGTCGTTTTTTCTATTGTGACGTTGCCGGTTGAATGGGATGCGAGTGTGCAAGCAAAAAAGTGCATGGTGCATGCGGGTATCGTTAATGAACGCGAACAGATGTATGCAGGGAAAGTTTTAAACGCAGCTTTTCTCACCTATGTCGCAGCAGCTGTTACAGCTATACTCACGTTGTTATATTATCTCATGCGCTCAGGGCTCTTACGCAGAGACTGACCCGGAAAACAACACCGCTTGCACAGCTAAATCATCAAATAGATTGGACCTATGTTTACACGTGTTTGTAGCAGCGTCGCAAGACGCGTTATCGTTGACCGATCAGGATCCTATTCGGGAATAAAAAGTTTTTGTCCAACTCTTAAACGGTCAGGGTTTTCGAGGTCATTCGCGTCGATAATGACTTTTATTTTTGCTTGGTAAGCCTTTGCAATTTCCGAGAGACTTTCACCGGGCTGCACTTCATGTTCATATCCATATTCGTTTGTAGAACGCTGTTTTTTCTTTGAATATCTTTTTTTGGGGGGGGCTAACAATTGGGCCATTTTTTTACTCAGGACATCGACGACTTCTTGCTTATCCTGTTCACGGTTTTTGTGGAGTTCTTCTACTTGCTTCTCTAAGTCCTCTATGTGTCTTTCCATTTTTAGGTGTTTTGCATCCGTCGATTGAGTTTGATCGGTTTGGATACGCCCCTGTTCGCGTTGGAGGCGTTCAATTTCGAATTCTACGTTTTCTAAACGCCCAGAGATTTTTTTTAGGTTTTCTTGTATAATTAATACATTCTCTCGTTTTGCCATCGTCTGTCGTTTGGTCTCTTGGGGCAACGTCATGCACCCAGTAGACATGAAGAAAAAATTAAATGTCGTTAAAAGAGACATAATCGAATATATCCATGTACATTTCATATTCATTTATAACGGCCAATACGTATGGATAATAAGAGCCATTGCAATGCCCAGAGCCATACCTAAAAAAACTTCAAGAGGAGTGTGGCCCAAGAACTCAACGAGTTTTTTCTCTGAGACATGTTTTTCCTTGAAAAATTCTTCCACAATTTGGTTCAACAATCGGGCTTGTGTTCCAGCTGCCCGCCTAACACTTTGGGCATCAAACATAATAATTCCTGAAAATGCAAGGGTTAGCGCAAAAAGAGGCGTACTAAATCCTACACACAACCCTACCGAAGTAGCTAAAGCACTAGCCATGGCCGAGTGTGAACTTGGCATCCCCCCAAGACGAACAAACACATGAAAATCAATTTTTTTTGTTTTGATCGTACTAAATAAAAGCTTCAGAAATTGCGCAAACATCCATGCAGAAAGTGCTGCCCAAATGCTTATGTTATGTAATATATCGAAGTCTGCTGTCATGTTCGGTGGTATTTAATACAAATTAAGATGATTTGTCTATTTTTGAAAACGCTCTTTTTTTCATAATTCCTGAATTCGCAGGAAAAAAAACACTTGAAAAGCGTTCTTCTTCATATATACTAAAATTAATTAAGGAATTAAGTTTTGAAAAGATCATCAAAAGAGTCAGTTTTTAGGTTATACGAACCCGTATCTTCCCAGCAGGGGTTTTTTACCACTAAGCAGGCTATTCAAGCAGGTTATCCTGATGCTGTTCACCCCTATCACGTTAGAAATAAAGATTGGGTCCGAATACAACGTGGAATTTACCGCTTAAGTCGGTACCCAGCACCGAATCGTCCTGAACTCATGATTTGGTACCTATGGTCCAGAAACCGTGAAGAAGAACCACAAGGCATTTACTCATACTTAACAGCGCTGGAGATTCATGGTATATTACCTGCTCGTCCAGATCAATTATACGCATTAAAAAATCGTCCCGAGTTAAAGGTCTTTTTATCTGCAGATGTTTCTAGAGAAAAACAGGCATTCGGAAAATCACAAGAACCTGCACGAGAAAAAACAAATATGTCTTGGGCTGTATGGAACAACGAATGACAATTCTTTTCGTCCTAGATCCGGCCGTTAAACGCGGGATCTAGGTTTATGAGGATGGCAGGTGAAACCGCTTTTCTGTCTCAGCAATTTCCGACTGTATTTTCTCTTCATCCCACCCTAATTCTTGACCCATAATCGATCCGCAGAACTCCAGGAGCGCCTGCCCTGGATGGCCGAGCGCGCCCAGTCCCGTCCGGCGAAGAACAACGTCAGCAAGCGTTAGCGCCATTTCTTTTCGAACGGCATAAATAATTTCTGCAGGTAATACGGTCATCTGTTTTTCCTCAAGATCAGAAGGTAGGTTTAACGTCTCTGCCTGTGCACCCTTGATTTCCTGACAATATTTACTGACCTCTGAGAACTTGCTTCCATAATGATACACAAGTCGGCGCGTATGTTTTAGGTCCAGTTCCGTTTCTTGAAGCGTCTGATTCATGAATCCATTAAAATCATCAATGTTTCCTCCTTCTAAGCGACGCTCAGCGGTTTTACAGAACCGAACAGACCCTTTAAGTTTTTTGGATATAAGGTTGACCACTTGTTCAGCCAAAAATCGGCAGGTCGTATATTTAACGCCCACCGCGCTAAGAAATCCTTCTATACCATCCACTTTTTGATGATCAATAATTCTATATGTATGGTCGGCTGTACTTGTATTCAGTATGTCACTTTCACCTGCAGGTCTAAGGCCTCCGGACCAATATAGAACATCCTCGCGTTTTAGCTGGATAGAAGGCAACGCCCGGTTGAGTGCTTGGAGAAATAGTTCTAGATCCTTTTCTGTAATAACGAAATGGTCCGGATCACTTTCATAAAGTTCGTCAGTGGTCCCAATGAATGAATGATCATGCCAAGGCGTAACAAAATAAAGTCGGTTGCCTCTTGATACCGTTGTCGAAGCATCTTTTTGAGGGCTATTGACCGTAAAGGCTGTGTTGTCTGTCAACGGCCGTGTAAGAATTTGGATCCCCTTTGAAAGCTTTGTGGGCTGTCTTGACACGTGTGGATTCAATCGTTGGATCATCGTGTTTGACCAGGGTCCGCTCATATTAACGACCAGCTTACTGCGAAGCTCAAAGGTTTCGTCTGTTCGCTGATCTTTGACTTTGACCCCTACGACTTTCTCCCTTTTCCGTAACAACCCTGTAGCTTCGACATAATTAGCTAATTGAGCGCCTTCGGCGACGGCACTTAAGGCAAAAGAAAGCGTGAGCCGTTCGGAATTAAACATTTGTGCATCGTAAAAAACAGCGCCGCCGGTGAGGCCTTCCGGAGATATATAAGGAGCTTGTTCTATACATGCTTCTCGAGAAAGGATTTTGCCTTTTGGAATCTGTTTTTGTGAATCAGCCAATGTGTTTCTGTCACACGAAATGATATCATTGAGCAAGAGCGCGAACCGCATTATTTCAGGTCCCTTCATTCCATGCCCATAGCAAGGAAGAATAAATTTGAGAGGGTGAACAAGATGAGGTGCCATATGCATCATACGCCTTCTCTCCAGAATAGAGATGCGCATACGCCGAAAGCCAAGGTGTTGAAGATACCGCAATCCTCCATGAATAATTTTGAACGATCCTGATGAAGTAGCGTGACCAAAGTCACTCTTCTCAACGAGAGCGACTCGGAACCCTCTTAAGCTCGCATCCCAAGCCGTACAAAGGCCATGTACACCGCCTCCAATGATGACGATATCGTATTCTTGATTATACAGCGTTTGTAAATCTCGTTTCATGTCGAATCATAGGCCTTTTGAAACACGCTTATAGCGAATCGTATAGCTCGGAAAGAGTCCCCTTAAAACTAGAAAAGCTATTATGTTCTTCTATAAATCTTTTCGCGCATTTACCCAATTTTTCCCGTAGCGTCTCATTATTGGCTAGTGTCCACATGGCCTCTGAAAAGTCTTCTATCTGCGGTTTTGCAAGGAACGAGATCTCCGAGGTTAACACTTGCGTATGTGTAGGAAGATCTGTTGCAAGAACAGGCCTGCCGGAATGAAGATACGAATAGACTTTCATAGGCGTATTGAGGCCTTGGATTCTTGGTGACACAAGAACATCTGCCTTTTGGAAAAGGGCGTTCATTAATTGAAGGGGACGTGGACCTATAAAATGTACCTTGTTGATGGCTCGGCAGGGCACTTTTTTTTCATAGGCTTTAATGCTCGATGTTGAACCGCCCACAATAACAAGTTCAACGTCTTCCGTCTTTCCGAGTAGTCGCTCGAAACTATCTATTAAGAGATCAATCCCCTGATAGGGTTCAAGATTACCGATATACATGAAGCACGTCCCTTTAAGAGATAAAGGGCCTAAGACATCTTCATCTTCGCCTCCTTCTCTGATTTCGAGTAACGAAATGTCGCGAAGAATAACTGCTTTTTTTGCATCATTTTTTTGAGCAATATCGCCTAGCGCTTCGCATACGGGAATCACCACCTCTGCGCCGCGTATGGCCGCCCGCTCAAACAGTCTCAAAAAGGGTAATAGAAAAGAAAGCCATGTTTTTTTTTCCACCATTTGCTGTGGCATAGACGAATCCATGTCATAAATGTAAGCGATCTGAAAGAGGCCTTTAAACATCATCGCCATGAAAACAGACTCTTCTACCGCATGAATGATATCCGGCTTTTTGCGAAGAACCATTCCCATGGCTTTGAAAAACATATAACTATCACAAACCAGCTTTTTGAAAGAAAAGCCGGGGGATAGGTCTTTTATAAAAAGGGGCGCAGGAATACGATGGAGTTTCACATTTGGGTAATTGATGTCTGTGCCTTCATGATATGTTAGCACCTCTATGTGATCATCCCGCTCACTCAATACGCGAAGCACAAGATCAACCGCAATCGGGGTCCCTCGATGCTGAAAAAAAGGATGGGGAGCAAGTAGTAATATATTCATATCACGACAAAACAAGTCTATCACAGCCTCTCATCTGATTGACATCCTGAAGGCCCAATAGAAACATGGCCGTGGTAAATTCTTGTTTTAGTCGTTCAATAACGTTTATTACCTTTTCATGAGATTCCATGGCGGGCTGAAGAAATGGAGAGGCCAACCCACACAAGGAAGCTCCGAGGACCATGGCCTTGACCATGTCAACGCCTGAACGAATCCCTCCCGATGCGATTAAAGTAATTTTATCCCTATATGGAGCCAGCATCTGAAGTGCCATAGGCGTTGGGATCCCCCAGTCTTGAAATTGTAAGCCCAGCGCATCTTGATTATCTGATTGCCGATGGTGTTCAATGCGACTCCATGAAGTTCCTCCTGTCCCCGCCACATCGATGCAGTGAATCCCTTTACGAACCAACACCTTTACATCTTCATCTGAGATACCTGCGCCCACTTCTTTGAGAACAATGGGCACATCTAGTGATGAAGCCAGCTGACCTATTTTTTCTGCAAGGCCTGAAAAATTCGTGTTGCCTTCAGGCTGAATAGCTTCTTGAAGGGGATTTAAATGTAAAAATAAACCATCGGCACCCACGACCTCTATCGCTTCACGAATATGTTCTACCGCGAACCCATAATTCAGCTGTATGGCCCCAAGATTTGAAAACAATAAGGTGGTTGGTGCGTATTTTCTGAGTTCAAAACTTTTACGCGATTCAGGATGTGTAAACATAACGCGCTGAGAGCCTACTCCCATGGCGATGCCGCAGTGTTCTGCCGCTAAGGCTAAATTTTTATTAATGGTGTCGATTAATTCATTCTGGCCACCCGTCATAGAAGAAATCAGCAAGGGAAAAGAGAGTTTTTTACCCATAAAAGAAGTAGATGGGTCTACCTGGGCAAGGTCTAATTCGGGTAAGGCTCGATGCTTCAAATGAATCGTATCGAAATACGATTTTCTTCGATCTACACGCTGATCTTGTTCAATAATTTGCAGGTGGCGTATTTTTCTGTCGTTGGTTTGATCGTTCATGATCGTTCCATTTTAACGTGTGCGGCCATGAGTTCGCCTTGATGGGTTTGAGCCGCTAACAGTGATAGTTCGCCACATAAAACAGAAGCCGCTGCTATCACCGCCAGTCTACGCGCATTTTGGCCAGGCTCGCGTTTTTCAAAGCACCCCAAGGTTTTTAAATTGTCTTGAACAAAAGGGATTTCTTTACCATTGCCCACGGTGCCTACAATAATATTGGGAATAGTGACCGAAAAGTAGAGATCTACGTCGCGTATTTCGGCATGCACAAATCCCTGTGAGCCTTCGACTATGTTGGCTCCATCCTGTCCGGTTGCTACATAAAAAGCGAGTAACACATTGGCAAAATGTGCATTCGCCGTACGAATACCACCTGCCAACATCGTTCCTATCAGATTTTTTTTAATATGGAGTTCTACAATTCTTTCAGGGGTGCTTTTTAAATATCTTGCCACCCATTTTTGAGGAATGGTCACTTCGGCAATAACATTTTTTCCTCGGCCCAAAATTCCGTTCACCGCAGAAGCTTTTTTGTCTGTGCAATAGTTGCCCGATATAGAAATATACTTTACCTCAGGATACGCTTGTTGAATCCATGTAATCAGTTGATCGGCGGCGGCCGTTACCATGTTATGTCCAGCGGCATCGCCCGTTTTAAATTCAAAACGCAAGTACAGCAGGTTGCCAACGAACTGGGCATGAAAGTCAAGGAGGTGAGTAAAACGACTATGCCTCCCAACAACATTTTCCATTTCGTCTTTTTTACGCTTCAACTCCGAAACAAGGCGAAGCGCCTCTGACGCATCCGATGCTTCCAAGAGAACAGATCGAGTCATACGATCATCGATAACCACTCCATGAATACCTCCGGATACAGCCGTCACGCGAGCCCCTCGATGGGTTGAAGGCCATAACGGTTGTTCGTAAGTGGCTAAAGGAACCATAACCTCATCGTTAACTTCTGGACCGATTATTTTTACCGGCCCCACGGACTGCATAGGGAGGGAAGCATGGGTTATTGTGTGGGAATTATTCATTGCCAATCTGCGTCAGCCTAAGGGAAAAGGATCCTATCATGCACTAATTTTTAATCGGATCGGCCACAATCCGATGTATTCATTATTTCCATGTGGGAAACATACATCTTCTAGTGGTGCATTCAAGTTTTTATCTTTGAGACCCATCTAAAAAACAAATAACGTCCCGATCAGATGAGTCCATTGGAATAACTGAACGAATGACTTTTCCCTTATTCGTGCTTCCTATTTGTGCAAAATTTATGCAAAAGAACAGTACGTGTAGAATAACCATGTTCCTATTGATAGGATTCATTTTGTTACAGGGATGTTCATCTCCCGACCCCAAAAAAAGCGAAACGATCAGGTGTGATTTATTGGTTTATGGAGGAACGCCTGCAGGTGTTTGCGCTGCAAGAGCGGCGGAAGAACAGGGACTCTCCGTAGTGGTGGTCGAACCTACCGGGCATCTGGGCGGTATGATGAGTAGTGGGTTATGTAATTCTGACAAAGCAAACCACCGGGTGATTGGCGGATTGGGGTTACAGGTCTTTCAGCGAATTGGAAACCATTATAGGGACGATCTGGCATGGAAGTTCGAGCCACATGTCGCTAAAAAAATATTTGATGAAATGATCGTTCATCCTAACATCACTGTCGTTCATCGTCAACGTGTCGAAAAGGTGATTAAAGAAGAACAACAAATCACGACGGTTCTTTTTACCCGAGGTTTAACCGTGGACGCATCCATGTACATCGATGCCACGTACGAAGGAGACCTTATGGCTCGTGCGGGCATTTCATATACGATCGGGCGAGAATCAGATGAAACCTATGGGGGGGTTCAAGAGCTATCGGAGGAAAATCAATGGGCTGGATCTATTTCTGCACGCGATAAAAAAGGCCGTCTTTTCCCAGAAATACAAGACGTTCCCATGAGTAAACCGGGAGGGGGAGATCGCAAAGTACAAGCGTATAATTTTCGTGTATGCCTAACAGATACAAAAAAGAACCAGATCAAAATAAAAAAACCGCGAGGCTATCGATCCAAACGGTATACGTTATTAGCCCACCATTTAGAAACCCACCCCACCCTTCAACTCCATGATTTAATAAAACTCTTTCAGCTTCCCAACCAAAAGTATGACATCAATAGCAATGGTCCTTTTTCAACAGATTATCTCGGTGGAAGCTGGGACTATCCTGATGCAGATTATGAACTTCGCAAAAAAATTTGGATAGATCACCAACGTTACACACAGGGGCTCTTCTATTTTTTAGGTCATGATAAGCGGGTTCCCTCGCACATTCGTAAAGACATGAAGCGATATGGATATGCCAAAGATGAATTTAAAGATAATCATCATTGGCCTTACCAACTTTATGTGCGCGAAGGGCGTCGTATGAAGGGCGCTTTTATTTTAACCGAACAGGATGTTATCAAAAGGTTAGAGAAAGCAGACAATATCGGCATGGGCAGCCATTATATTGAAAGTCATCATATTCAACGTTTTATGTCGCCTGATGGCTATGTCCAAAATCGAGGACTGGTGCGTACACGCGGGAAAGTCAGGCCCTACCAAATTCCTTATAGAAGCATTACACCTCAAAAGACCGAATGTGCTAATCTTCTGGTTCCCGTCTGTCTTTCAGCTTCGCATATAGCCTATTGCTCTCTTCGTATGGAACCTCAATACATGATCTTAGGCCATAGTGCAGGAGTTGCAGCGGCTCACGCTTTACATTCCAACCGAGCTGTTCAGGATGTTGACATTGCCGCACTTCAGTCTGCATTGAAAGAGCAAGGGCAAGTTCTGGCGTATTAGGTAGGATTTATTTTCTTGCCATAGCATGGACCCGTTGAAAGGCATGCCAAATAGAATTGCGGGACCCTTCTATGCGTACACGTTTTTGTGGATTCCTAAAAATCTGACGAACCGAAGTCGTGGGACTCTGAATATTAAACGTAGAAGAAACGATAATCCCGTATGTCCCAATCTGTCTTTCTTCCCCCTCGAAAGGTAATGGATCGGAACCTGCAACCATAAACCCTTTATGGCTAGCCCAGCGCATGACTCGAGGTTCCGGCCATATGTTCGGTCTTAAGGGTATATCCCCCACTATTACTTCTCCGAGTTCATATTGTTTGAGGATATTTTTCACAATCCGGCCCCTTTTGAAAAACCATTTGCCAAGTGACCAACTAAGTACAGGGATCCCGTTAGCGTCGCGAATAGCGTTGATCACATTGTGGATGGGTTTCCCTTCCAGGTCGTTGATATCAGTGGTTAGTGCAAGAACCTCTATATTTTCTTGGGTAACAATTTGCCGCCCAGCGATCAGGTAAAGAGCCTTTCCTTTTGGGCTGCGCAACAAAATGGAGCTCTCATCTGGACAGGATTCGAGTTGATAATCTGTGCTTTCCAGAAGTTGTCCTTCTTTCAATTTCCTAAAAAAGAAAGTGCCATGTCGTTCTGTTAGGAAAAGCATCATTACAGGATCGGTGCCAGCAGATTCTGAATAGCCGTGATTACGTTGATACAGCTCTTCTAGATTGTTACATGCCATATCAAATACCTCTGACAGGTCATAACAATCGTATAGATGCACATGTGTATCAGCAATAAGCATGGGATGATGAGTTATTCCTTAATTTGCAAAGAATCATTATACCTTTTTACCGAGAGATTGCAATGTGTCCCCCAATGGCATTATCTATTCCTGAATCCGTCAGCTATCGCTTCGGAAGGCGTTTTGGGGCTCAAAAGTTGAAAACTTTTTCCTTGAGATGCTCGCTTTTGGGCGGATTGGGACCGGCAAGTATCACCCTGATGAATTTTTTGAGCGTACAGGTCAGATTCACTCTGATTTGGCCATTTTGGGGCGTAGGCCTCCTTGGGCAGTCGCCTTAGAGTATTGTTAAAGGTGCACGGAGGGTTATGCGAAGGAATGGGCAATATCTTGTATCACTTCAAACCAGCGACAACGCTTGCCAAAGTGAAGTTCAATTCGTCCGGCGTGGCGGACCAATCGAACCGCGCAATAAACGATATTTTTGAGAACCGTTTTGATTCGCCAGCGCGGGATGTTGATTTTCTGCGGGGCAAGCCCAGCCCGTTTGATGACCTCTTGGCCAAGACCGCGCAATAGGTTGAAGGCCACCATGGCGCATAACAGAATAATCTTATTGGCACAGAGTCTCCCCGAAGGCAATCGCTCAACATCAAGATCGCTTTTGAGTTCACTGTGGTACTGCTCGCTGGGGCCATGTCCATGATAGAGATCTAGCACCGTCTTGGCACGACAAGAGAGGTTCGTCTACCAGGTGTTCACCTCAAGTTTAGGAACCAGAAGTTTCTGACCATCGATATCGATGGTGCGTTCAATCACTTCGAAGGCCACCGGGACACAAGGGCGGTTTTGGTCACCACCGGGATGGAAATGATCGAAAAAGCCTGTGTAAACGTTCTTGCCTTCACGACTGTCTTGCTTTGTCTCCAACTCGGCGTGCAAGGGCCAGCATTTGTTCAGGACATTCGCGGCGAGGATTTCGCTTTACGATGAAATAATGATCCCCAAAAGCGTTGAAGTTATCGGCCGCAGCGTTGCCACTATCAAGCCGAAGCAAACATTTTCCACCCAGGCCCAGGGTTTGGAGCGTTTCAACGCTGCGGGCAATAAACGCGGTCGTTCCCGACTGACAATGTTGTTTACCGGGTCGAAGTTCGCACTCAAGCATGTGGCCTTGAGTGCCCACATAGGCAAATATCAGGGCGTAACCATCATGGCCCTTCTAGGTGTAGGAAACGCCTTCTTCCGAAGAGCCTGAGTGACCTAAAGGGCTCACATCGATATCGACGGGAACAAGATCAAGTCCTTCGACATCTACCTAGCCAAAGGGGCCCGAGGAAAGAAGTTCGGTGTTGAGTTTGCGTAGCCCCACATGGGTTCTGGGTGGGGGCAGGTCGTCGAAACGACGTCGGAACACCGGCTCAGAGGCTACCTTTTTAACTCCCCTTTTTAAGTCCAAAGGCATTCATAAAAATCTCATCACCCCGGTACAGGTCGATATCATTGAAATTGGTTCGACCGTTGCAAAGTAAGCCGATCTGGGTAAGGAGGATCTCCCGATCAGAGATCGCATCGGAGCGGCGTGGTTAAAAATTGGAGGGAAGAATCCGTTGAGCATGATCCTCAAGCAGCAGGCCGCAAAGATGATTTCCGCTTGTGCTGTTGAGTTCGCCCTTGCCAGTCTTTATTTTATATTGTTTCGTATACACACCTGTTGGGGTGGGGTTGTTTGTTTGAATACGGGTATGCTCCCCGCTTTAGCCCAACAGGTAATGAAAAATCGTCAGATTTTATCTGACGGATTCAGGTCTATTGGGATTAATCTGTATTTTCCCGCAAAAAGACAAACGCGCCATCTTGACGGGAGAAGTCTGTCAACGACCCCATCCGAACGATACGATCTGTGAATATGCCGACTTTTTCCCGGAGCGCTTGGCCCAGGTCCACGGCTGAAAACACAGGCGGGCCGTCTTTTAAGTAATGTAAAAGTGCCCCCGTAAAAATGCTATGTTTACCCGCATTATCGATCACGGGTTCTAATCCTCCACTGGTAATAATATACCGAGATGGAATAGTCACCTGTTCGGCATATTCGGAAAGGGGAAGATTCGGCGAAGAAAGGGGTCCTTTCCCATTAACCTGGATCCGTCAGTTAAACGCGGTTTTCTGCACGAACCATTTGGGCCAAAAGGAATTACAAAAAAGCCTCGACGCACCCAGCGGGTGCGCCTGCGTTTTTTTGCAACCTTTTGCCTCCAAAGCATTCGCACAGAAATCCCACGTTTAACTGACGGATCCAGGATTAATTAATGAACCGCTAAAACATGCGTCTGATAAGGTAAGAATGTGTCGGGCTCCAGATGTCTGAACCAACCGGGTGATTTCAGTATTCCATATCCAGTTTCCGATCACTTGAAATGAATCGCTTTTTTTTCTCGCGTCAGAAGGGATCCAGAACCCTTCGTCCAATAGTTGGTTATAATCGCCATGACCCGAAAAGTAGATAAGCACAGCGTCCATATAATTCAACGCTTGAAGTTTCTGCAGGGCGAAAAAAATAGCATCGCGTGTAGCTTCTTTGTCGAACAATCGCTGTACATGAAAATGATACTTCTGTTCTAAAATGTTAGCGACGGCTTCTGCATCGTGTCGTGCCACAGGAAGGGGCGTCCATCCGTTCTTATCCCGCTGTGCATAGTCGCTTATGCCAATGACAAGTGCATGATAAGAAAGGCCAAAAGGCCCCTTTTGAAGGGTGGGAATTTCGGATGGGAAATGGGCTTCCTGTTCTTGACTGCAGCCGGACCCTAAACCTCCGAGCAAGCAGCAGGATAGGAGAGCCCGAAACAGATCCGAGCTATAAATCTTCAATCTTTTCATTCTTTTTCTTTGCCTACTTGTTTTTGATATTTGGATTTGGGTCAATAGCCACGATATCCTAATGACTTCTTCCTATCTCGTATACCTGGATCCGTCAGTTAAACGCGGTTTTCTGCACGAACCATTTGGGCCAAAAGGAATTACAAAAAAGCCTCGACACACCCAGCGGGTGCGCCTGCGTTTTTTTGCAACCTTTTGCCTCCAAAGCATTCGCACAGAAATCCCACGTTTAACTGACGGATCCAGGGTATAGATAAAATCTCCTACCCGTATCTCTTCTTTCCCTTTTCGAGAAATAAGTCGCGCGGTACTTTCATCTAGTGCCGAACCGTGCACGACAACCTGTATGAGTTCTTTCTTAAACGTTTGGACAGGACTTGTAGGGGCTTCCGAAACTATAAATCGAGACCACGGTTTAACCCCCTGACGTTTTCCTCTGTCTATTTTAACATCATATTTGCGCCAGAATCGTGATAGTTCGCTAATGGTCCCTTTTAATAAAGGAAAGGTTCGCTCAATTTTTTCTGTTAGTAGCTTGACTTGTTGATCAAGGTCATCGTTGACAGGTTCATAATACACATTTTTTCAAACGACCAACGTTTCTGATTCTGTATCAGATACATCGGCCCGAATTGTTATTCCCGGCGGATGATCCACATTGAACTTAAGATCTACCCAGTATTCAGGGTTCTGATTGAGGGGCCTAATTTGAAAACGCATCGGCTCTACTAAAAGTTCAGATTTAAACTGCTGACGGGTTTCATTATACAAATTCGAAGTGTACGATCCAGGAATCAAGCCCATGGTGAGTCGATGTTCGTGATGCAAGTATTCAGCGAGTCTTCGGATTACTTTAATGTTCCGCTCATTTTTATTTCCTGCCACATCCTGGGCAAGAATCGAAAAATAATTTGTGCCCATTTCTAGAGCGAGCCTTTGCGTGAAGCGCTGCTCGACAAGCCCTTTTTTTTTAGAATTTCTTGACCGTTGAGAATAATACTTCCCAATCCATTGGCATCACTCGCCCTTCCGTGCATATCAACTTCTTCATCAAAAGTGGACATAACCGAACTTATATTTAGATCCAAGTTCGGTTTGATATGATCTTGGGATAAAAGGGCCTCTTTCGGAGGTTTAGGCAAGCGCGGAGGTGGACTGTCTATCACTCCCTGAATAGGATTGGAGGCAAACTGATAAGGCCTACCCCTTTCGGCATATCGCTGTTCCAAATCGTTTGCAGAAAACGTGGTTTTAAAAAGACTGCCAGCCTGATCTTTGGCCTCAAAAAAAAGGGGTTGCTGAGGGTAGATCTCGAGGTGTACAGGTTGACTGGTTCCCTTTGACCATTGATCAAAAACCGTGCCGTACTTTATAGAAGCCAACGCAAAATTATCTATACATCTTCCGTCAATGATCCATTGATTTCCTTGTTTTTCAACTTTTTCGATCAATAGATCTGGGGGGTGTAAATCAACTGCCAACAGCATGGTTTTTGTTGCGTGTGCCCCTTTTAAATCTGTGGCTATAATGGTGACTTGATTAGATCCCTCTGGTAAAGAAAGGAGCGTTTCAAACGGAACTTTCTTTTCGGCCAATTCCATATATTGAGCATCACCCTGAATGGTAATTTTTTTCAATATATCCTGTACCATAAGCTGTGCCTGCAACCCTTTGTTTCCGTTTCCGCGTCCACACGGTATTTTCGGTTACAGACAGATCAATACGGGGTGGTGCCACCCTCATGTCTGCAAATTTTTCTTTTCGAACACGGTTCAGATAAAGTTTTGTTCGGCCGGTGGGTTCTTGATCCAAGGACTGTTCTAAAAAATCAATGGCCGGATCAAGTTCTCCAAGCTGATACAGGCAAATGCCTAGTTCACGATTGGGGAAATAACTTTTCAATAAAATGAAGGCCGTGAGTTCGTACACGCCATCCATCTATATCATATCCAAAGATTGCACCTGGTCGAACTCCTAAGCACCGTTCAAAGCCCTCCTTGGCAAGCTGATACTGGCCCTCGGAAAAGTGACGGACTCCTTTGGTATAGAAATTCCACCACGTAGGATCATCGGTCTCTTCAAATTGGAGGAAAAGTTGGCAACTCGTGCAAAAAGCTATAGACCCTATAACAAGAAAAGAATAAACCACGAATGGACGCGAAGCATTTGGGAAAAACGCGTGCGTATGAGTAAAAAGATACTCGTGTCCATTCGTGGTTTAAAAATCTTGCTTTGAGTTTATTTCCTCAAGCCTTTGAGCTATTTCTTTCCCTATTCTACAAATTCGCCCATCAAGATCTACGATATCTTTAAAAGATTCGGAACGCGTCTCTCGAACGTTCCCGGTAGCGGGATCAAAAATATTAATTTCTAAATCCAACTCGCCTTCGTTTTTTTCTAAAAAGGTAATACTTAGGGTCCATTCCTTTTTAAAGCTAAACCACTTTTTCCAATCAAATGGGGATGTTCGTTCCCGATAATTTTCAAGGATTACTTTTTTAAGTGTTTTTTCATAGATCTTCAGCTCTGTATTCGTATACGAAGAAAAAACTTCTGTCGCTGAGCCCCGATGTGTTGTCTCCATCCATGCAATGGGACTCTGCATGACAGAAAACAGGCCTAGCATGAATACGAGAGAAGCCGCGATCGCCAGCCCTGAAGAGAAAGGAATAATGATACGTTTTCGGGGTTTTGAAACGGTGTCAGATGAAGCTTGGTTCTCTTTATAAACACCAAAAGCTTCAAGCGTTTCTTTCGCAAGTCGATCGCCTGTACGTTTCATCAGAGGCGCCGCAGACTTCAATCCCTTGTCCCAATCCTGGATTTGCTTCAACTCGTTTTAAAGTTGATCATTCTGGGTTAGGATGTATTCAAAATCCCTGAGCTCTTCAGAACTCATCTCATGATGGGTATAGGCCCACAATTTTTTATTTTGTTGATTAGAGTTGTTCATATACCTGAAATATATATCAAGACAGTCCATGGTCAGGAAGAGGGGTCCGTTCTAAAAACATTTCCGTGTACTCCGGACGTTCTGATAGTTTTGTAAACAGTCGGACCCTGCGGGCCACCGAAGGTTCATTTACCTATGAGGGGATTACCTATGACACCAATTTCCCCGATGATTCAACCAGACAGTTCACCTTCGGTAACTCAACACCTCAACCTTTTCCTTCATTTACAAATCGTGAAACGTCAACGAGAACAGACCCTGTTCAAGTAGATGGGGTGCGTGAAGAGAATAATAGAATTGATGATCTTCATGAGTATAACGCTACCTTGGGGATGTTATGGACATTGTCGCGCCATCTAAGTCTTGGCGCTACGGTTGACTTGCCTGGACTGCGGAAGCCACACAAACAAAATCTGTTCAGACAGAAGAAACCATTTTCAACCAAACGCGAACCCAAGTCTTGGACCAGTTAAACCTTCAAACCAATATCACAAAGGACATTGAATTTGAGTTCCCCTTATATTGGGCCGTAGGGTTAGTGTAGAGATGGGTGCCTGAGTTCTATACGACCTTGGATGTAAGCCAGACATGGTGGTCCGACTTTTCATTTAAAGCGGAGAGGGAAAATCGAATTAACCCCTTGGACGGTTCATTGCATGCCGATAATCCATTAAAGGATACCTGGGCAGTGTGCGCGGGAATGGAATATCTCTTTGTTTTTTCCAAAACAGAGATTCCTTTGCGAGGCGGTCTGGCTTGGGAACAGCGGCCGGCCGTGGGAAATCCGGACGATTATTATAGTTTGAGTGCTGGGTCAGGATTTTCCGTGGGTAAAGGACCCGGTAAAACGATTGTTGATATCGCTTATATCTTAACCCACGCGAGTGATATTCAGGGGATTGTTCCCGAACAATCTGGATTGCATTCAGATGTCACCGAACATCAGGTTTTTGTTTCTTGTATCAAACGTTTCTAGATACTGGATCTGGATTTTTGGTCATTATCACTATCCTTCCTATAAATTCTACGTCTTCACGGAAGAAATAGGATACAAATTTTAGCAAAGAGACTAAACTAGGAGACAGAATGACACAGAAGAAACAAAAGAAACCACAGCATTTATTTCCGATTCTTTTCTTTTGCCTAACCTCAACGATCTGGGGAGTGACGAACTATGTTTCCTTTTCTGGAAGTCACACGCCTCCTTTTACCAGTTGGGCCAGTGCGGCTACCAACATTCAATCGGCCATTGATGTCGCTTCCAATGGGGATACGGTGTTGGTCACTAACGGAACCTACTCAACAGGGGGCGTAGCCGTTTCCTTTTATGTAACAAACCGGATTGCCATTACCAAACCGATTACCGTTCGCAGTGTGAATGGATCCGCCTTTACTGTGATCGAAGGGCAAGGACCTCTTGGTTCGAATGCCGTACGCTGTGCCTATATGACGAACGGAGCAACATTGATCGGATTTACTCTGACAAATGGTTTTTCCCAAGCTTCTGGGTGGACTGGTGAAAATGGTCGCGGTGGAGGCCTTTGGTGTGAACCGAATGCCACGGTTTCCAACTGATTTATTGTTGGTAATAGAGCTGCTCAATGGGGGTGGTGTTCGTGGAGGAATATTGACACACTAGCCTTGTTGGTAATCAAGCGACGCCTGGTGGCGCGACATGGAACGCTGTTATTGAGAGTTGTGTATTATACAGCAACAGCGCCGGTTGGGGTGGAGGGATGTATTCCGGATCTATTCGAAACTCTATCATTAGCGACAATATTGCTTCTGTTTTTGGTGGAGGAATGTTCTGGGGTTCAGCTGAGAATTGTACCATTACTAAAAATGTTGCGCCTACCGGCGGCGGCACGTGCGGTAGTATCATTAGTAGCTCTATTGTCTATTATAACTCTTCTAATCAATGGGCTACTCAAGGATTTGGAGGCCTTTACTAGAATTCTTGTACCACTCCAGATCCTCCTGGCGCCGACAATATAACAACCCCTCCACAATTCATGGATTGGGCTGCTGGAGATTATCGACTGAACTCTATTTCACCCTGTATTGATACGGGCACCAATCAAACGTGGATGACCAATGCCTTTGATATTGAAGGTGCACCTCGAATCATAGACTGCGTCGATATGGGAGCCCACGAATATACCCTCGAAGTAAATGATACACCGGCTCAGGCCAATCCTTATCAACAACCCCAGACACACACGTTTTATGTCACCAACGATCAAGATTGGATCCAGTTTTTGGGTACACCGGGTCATGTTTATAATGTACAACTTACCCTTCAAAGCACCAACATTGATACCGTGTTAACGATTTATTGCGATAATCGGGACGGCCCTCTTACCCTTATCAGTCAAACAACAGGAGAGGTGGCCCAGGTGCATGTGTTGACCAACAGGATTTGTTATGCGCATGTCACACAAAGCGTTACGAACGCTTCTGTACACCAGGTTTATTCCTGCAAAATATCCGTGACGAACAGGCCGGCTGATGTAGACTTTATACGGGCTATGAATTGGTTAACCTTCTCGAATATGCCACCCGAGACTACGTTATTGATGGATGGCGAGAGACTCTATACAAACTTTAACCAATCCATTCACTTGGAAACCAATTTATCACCAGGTTGGCATGTATTTGAAGTACGGGCACCAACAGGGTGTGAGTCGTATGAAAATTCTGATGTAGTGGGTCAGGTTCGAAACATTGATAATCCATGCCTCGGGAACCCAAGGTTGATAAACATCGCCCCTAATGAACAAACGTTTCTTCATTTCTTTTTTGAACCGTACTTTACCGTTACTGGAAAAATAGTAGATGCCTGGGTGGGCACTCCTTGCCAAAACGTTGGATTATCCTGGCAAGCCACCAGTGGTCATCCTCAGTTCACCAATCAAACCATGACCCATTATCCGTATCATGCCACTTGGGCGACGAATCACTGGTTAACAGACCTGGACAGTGGATTTCCTTCCAATACTTCTCTATTGACGTTGGATTACGATCTGCCGCTCAACGTAAGTGGTTATAAACCTGTTGTATTCACGAACATCCTGATGAATCCGACCCCAGGAAGTTCTGTCGATGTGGGTACTTTAACCCTGTGTCCTTTGGATCTGAATACAAACAATATTGCTGACAGCTGGGAAGACACTTATTTTCCGGTAGGCTCAAATGTGAGTCCAACCGCCGATACCGATGGAGAGGGATCGAGCAATTGGGAGGAATATATTGCTGGGACCGATCCGCTGATGAGCACGAGTGTTTGTTCCTTCAAAAGCATTTCGTCCTCAAACGGGAACGTAAGGATGACATGGGAAACCGCTCCTGGCCGCGTTTATCGAATCGGATGTGCTGAGAATCTTCCGCCACAGGCGGATCCGCCTGTGGCGGATACCTCTAATGACTGGCCCTACAGCGTGGGTCCTTGGACGGGTGCTGTCAACACAACGGAGATGGAATGGACCGATACAAACGGGACTCCTTTTAACCAAAACTATCGACTCGAGATTGAGGTACAGCAGTGATGACACTCAAGAAATATCGAAAGTTGAATTTTCAATGTTCAATTTCCATGTTTTTTTCTTCCCTTGAACATTCAGCATTGGACATTCGACATTCTGCGGTTCTCATATTTTTTTGCCTGACCTCAGTGATCTGGGGCGCAACGAACTATGTTTCATTCTCTGGAAGTCATACACCACCTTTTACCAATTGGATCACCGCGGCGACTAACATTCAATCAGCTATTGATGTGGCTTCCAATGGGGACACGGTTTTAGTTACTAACGGCACTTACTCAGCGGGTGGGGTAGCCGATTATGGGAACACCTTTGGATATGGGGTCTTTTCATATGGAATAAGCCAGATTTCTATACACCAACCCATTACCGTTCGCAGTGTGAATGGACCCGTCTTTACCGTGATTGAGGGGCAAGGCCCTCTTGGCTCAAATGCTGTACGATGTGCCTATGTGACGAATGGGGCAACATTGACTGGATTCACCCTGACAAATGGGTTTACGCAAACCGTGGGTGCAAATGACTTTCCAGGCATTGCGTGTCTAGCGGATCGTATAGTTTCGAACTGTTATGCTGCTAATAATTCCGATCGCTTTAGCGGAGGAGGGGTTTTGTGTGAACCAAGTGCTGTGGTCTCCAACTGCTTTATTATTGACAATAGAAGTGGTTTTTTTGGTGGTGGCGTACACCAAGGAGTATTGGAAGACTCTAGTCTTATTGGTAATCAATCGATATATGGTGGTGGGGCTTCTTTAGTGATTGCTGAGAATTGTGTAGTATACAGCAACACTGCCCATAGTGGTGGAGGTGCGTATAACAGCGATGTCCGGGACTCTATCATTAGCGGTAACATAGCCACTAATGGCGGAGGAATTGACCGGTTTGCGGCGGGTTTAGTTGAGAACTGTATCATTAGCGATAATACGGCGGTTAATGCGGGTGGAGGGATAAAATCAGGTTTAGCTGAGAGTTGTACCATTACTAAAAATAGCGCGCCTACCGGCGGTGGCACATACAATACCACCGTTAATAATTCTATCGTCTATTATAACTCTTCCAATCAATGGTCTTATGGTCTTTACCAAAATTCTTGTACCATTCCGGAACCGTCTGGTGCTAATGATGGAGGCAATAATATAACAAATCCTCCCCAATTCATGAACTGGTCTGCTGGAGACTATCGACTGAACTCTACCTCTCTCTGTATTGATACGGGGAGCAATCAAACATGGATGGTTAATGCACTAGATATTGAAGGGGCCCCTCGAATCATAGGTGTCGATATGGGAGCTCACGAATATACCCTCGAAGTAAATGATACACCGCCTCAGGCCAATGCCTATCAACAACTCCAGACACATACGTTTTATGTCACCAACGATCAAGATTGGATCCAGTTTTTTGGCACCTCGAATCATACCTATAAGGTATAACTGACTCATCAGAGCACGAACATTGATACAATATTAGAAATTTATTGCGAGAATCGGGATGGTGCTTTCCCCACGCTTATTAGTCAATCAGATGCCTTTGGGGTGGAGTCCGGAGAGGTGGCCTATGTAGAGGTATTGACCAATAATATTCATTATGCGCGGGTCACGCAAAGAGCTACGAACGCTCCTTCCCAACCGGTTTATTTTTGCGAAATATCCGAGACAAATAACCCGGATTTAGATTTTATACGAGCTATTAATTGGTTAACCTTCACGACAAATATGCCAGCGGGGACCACGTTGTTGATGGATAGCAACGTCATCTATACCTTTAACCCATTCAGCGAGTTGGAAACCAATATTTGAAATACAGGCGCCCACAGGGTATGAGTCGTATGAAGATTCTGATGTGCCCGGGCAGGTACAAAACATCCATAATCTAGCCAACGGGAACCCAAGGCGTATAAACGTCGCCTCTAATCAGACCACCTTTATTGATTTCTATTTTGAACCGTACTTTACGGTTACCGGCCGCGTAAAAAATACCTGGGTCGGAGGCCTTTCCACAAACGTCGGGCTATCCTGGCAAGCCACCAGTGGTCATTCCCAGTTTACGACCGGTCCCATGACCCGTTACCCCTATCATACCGCTTGGGCGACAAATCCGTGGGTGACAGGTCTAGATGGCGGGTTTCCTTTTTAATGTCTCTTTGTTGACGTTGAATTATGATCTGCCGCTCAACGTACTCGGCTATGAACATCGTATGATTACGAATATTCTCATGAATCCCATTCCCGGAAGCTTTGTCGATATGGGCACCTTGACCCTGCGACCTTTGGATCTGAATACCAACAACATCGCTGGTAGCTGGGAAGACTTTTATTTCGGGCCAGGCTTAAATGTGAACCCAACCGCCGATGCGGATGGGGACGGATCGAGCAATTGGGAAGAATATATTGCTGGGACCCATCCGCTTATATCCACGAGCGTTTGTGCTCTCAAAAGCATTTCGTCCTCAAACGGAAACGTGAGGATGACATGGGATACCGCCCCTGGCTGCATTTATCGAATCGGATGTCCTGAGAATCTTCCGCTACAGGCGGATCCGCCTGTGGCGGAGACCTCTAATGACTGGTCCCACAGCATGGGTCCTTGGACGAGTGCAGTCAACACGACCGAGATGGAATGGACTGATACGAACGGGATTCCTTTTAACCAAAATTATCGGCTAGAGGTGGAGGTGCAGCAGTGATCGGACACATTCCAGATAAGAGCCTGGTCCTCAAAAATCTAATGTGGGAGGCGGCTCCGTCCGGCGAGCTTTATTTGAACAAAAGCTCGCTGGACGGAGCCGCCTCCCACATTCTAAGGGGCTGTTACTCACATTCCATCACTCCCATAACAATCGTTCTCATCCTTCTCTTTTGCCTGACCTCAGTGATCTGGGGAGCGACGAACTGTGTTTCCTCTTCAGGGAGTCACACGACTCCATTCACCAGTTGGGCCACAGCGGCTACCAACATTCAATCGGCCATTGATATGGCTGCCAATGGGGATACGGTTTTGGTCACCAACGGAACCTACTCAACCGGGGGGGGTGGCCGTGTATGGCACCACGAGAGACAACCGGATTGCCATTCACAAACCGATAACCGTTCGTAGTGTGAATGGACCTGCATTTACCGTAATCGAAGGGCAAGGACCTCTGGGTTCGAATGCTGTACGCTGTGCCTATATGACGAACGGGGCAACATTTGCAGCTTCTGTTGAGCATTGCCTGGTCTACAGTAACACCGCTACTGCTTCAGGTGGAGGTGCGTATTCGGGATCTATTCGGAACTCTATCATCAGCGACAATAATGCCAATTTTGGTGGAGGCATCTCCGATGGTTCAGCTGAGAACTGTACCATTACCAGAAATAGCGCGACGACCCGCGGCGGAACGTATAAGAGTTCCGTTAGCAATTCTATTGTCTATTATAATTCCACGGATCAAACTGGACCCACGTACCACAATTCCTGTACCCCAAACCCTGGTGGCAACAATATAACAACCCCTCCACAATTCATGGATTGGGCTGCTGGAGACTATCGCCTGTTATTTACTTCGCCCTGTATTGATAGGGGCATCAATCAAACGTGGATGATCCATTCCTTCGATATTGAAGGCCTGCCTCGAATTATAGATCGTGTCGATATGGGAGCCTACGAATATACCTATGAAGTGAATGATACACCCGCTCAAGCCAATGCCTATCAACAACGCCAGACACACACGTTTTATGTCCCCGGCGATGAAGATTGGATCCAATTTTTGGTACGTCTAATCATACTTACAACGTACAACTTACTCATCAAAGCACGAACATTGATACCGTGTTAGAAATTTATCGCGAGAATCGGGACGGCGCTTTTCCGACCTTTATCAGTCAAACAAATGCCTTTGGGGTGGAGTCAGGTGAAGTAGCTCAGGTACATGTATTGACGAACAATATTCATTATACGCGGGTCACCCAAAGCGTTACGAATGCGCCTTTAAACCAGGTGTATTCCTTGAACATCTCCGAGCAGAACAGCCCGATTGATCTAGACTTTATACGGGCTGTGAATTGGCTGACCTTCACGAATATGCCAAGTGGAACCACGTTGTTGATGGATAGCAATGTCATTTATACGTTTAACCAATCTATTCAATGGGCAACGAATTTACCGCCAGGTGTGCATCAATTTGAAGTACAGGCCCCCACAGGCTATGAGTCGTATGAAGATTCTGATATGTCGGGTCAGGTCCAAAACATGTATAACCTCGTCATTGGGAACCCTCGGTTAATCAACATTGTCTCGAATCAAACCACCTTTCTTGATTTTTACTTTGAACCCTACTTTACGTTTACCGGGAGACTAGTAGATGCCTGGGTGGGCACTCCTTGCCAAAACGTGGGATTACCCTGGCAAGCCATCAGTGGTCATACCCAGTTTATGGCTCACCCCATGACTCGACATCCTTATCATGCCACGTGGGCGAATCCCTGGTTCACAGATCTAGACGGTGGGTTTCCTTCCAATACTTCTTTATTAACGTTGAATTATGATTTGCCGCTCAACGTAAGTGGTTATGAACCTTTTGTATTTACGAATATCCTTATGAATCCGATCCCAAGAAGCCTTGTTGATGTCGGAACCTTAACCCTACACCCTTTGGATCTAAATGGAAACAACATCGCTGATAGCTGGGAAAATATCTATTTTTGGAACGTCTCAAACTTCAACCCAACTGCCGATACCGATGGAGACGGATCGAGTCATTGGGAAGAATATATTGCCGGGACCGATCCCCTGGTGAGTACCAGTGTTTGTGCCTTCAAAACGATTTCATCCTCAAATGGAAACGTCAGCATGGCATGGGATACTGCTCCTGGACGTGTTTACCGCATCCGATGTGGTGACCGTCTGACCATGCCTTTGGTTTGGCAAGCTTCTGGTCTCTGGCCCCACAGCGTGGGTCCTTGGACGGGCACTGTCAACACGACTGAGATGGGACGGATACCAACGAGATTCCTTTTAACCAAAACTATCGGCTCGAGATTGAGGTTCAGGAATGATAATCACTTGGAAGAAAGAGGTCGATTTTTTATCGCCACAAAAATCGGAGATCCGCCGTGGTGGAACACAAGAATTCACGAAAAAGACGAACACATATAAGAAGTTTGTTGTGCCTTTTTGCGTTTTTTGTGGCCATTCTTCCGTGATCTTTTTTTTGGGCCTAACGCCAGTGATCTGGGGAGCGAGGAACTATGTTTCCTTCTCTGGAAGTCACACGCCTCCTTTTACAAGCTGGGCCATTGCCGCTACCGATATTCAATCAGCTATTGATGTGGCTTCTAATGGGGATACGGTGTTGGTTACTAACGGAACCTACTCAACCGGGGGTGTTTCCGTTTTTGGAACAAATCGGATCGCCATTAACAAACCGATAACCGTTCGGAGCGTGAATGGACCAACATTTACTGTGATCGAGGGGCAAGGTCTTCTTGGTTCCAATGCCGTACGCTGTGCCTATATGGTGAGCGGGGCAAAAATTGATCGGATTCACCCTGACAAATGGGTTTACCCAAACTTCTACGGATGTAGAAAGTAGAGGTGGAGGCGTTTGGTGTAGCCCGAATGCCGTGGTTTCCAACTGCTTTATTGCTGGCAATAGAGCTGGTACTCTTGGTGGTGGTGTTCATGCAGGAATATTGAAACACTGTAGCCTTGTTGGTAATCAGGCGGATAATGGTGGCGCGACGTTTTCAGCTATTGCTGAGAATTGTGTATTATACAGCAACGTTGCCAATTGGGGGGGAGGTACGTATCACGGGTATATTCGGAACTCTATGATTAGAGCGCTTCACGATTGAGGTGTCGCGATGTAGCACGAAGAAAACCAGCCGATTACCTCGTCGGGAGAAACCTCTTCGAACGCTTGTGTGATCGCTTCAGATAGTTCCTGCTGACTGCGGGCTGCAAGGCTGCCCAACCGATTCTTTATCTTGCCCCATATTTTTTCAATGGGGTTGGAATCGGGGCTGTAGGGTGGAAGGAATCTTACATGGGCCCCACATGACTCAATGAGTTCAATGACCTTGGGATTGTGATGGACGCGAAGATTGTCCATGATGACGATGTCTTCAGGTAAAAGAGTCGGGAGAAAAACCCGGCGAATATATTCTCTAAAAACAGCCGTATCTGTCGCCCCCTCCCCCTCCATGGCCGCTGTTGTTCCGTCCAGGCGGACCGAAGAAATCAAGGTGGTGGTACACCAATGTCCATGAGGCGTTTTGGCAAAAAGCCTGTTCCCGCCCAACGCCCGGCCCCGCAGACGAGTCATATTCATTTTCGCCCCGGATTCATCAATAAAGACAAGGCGACTTGGATCAAGTTTGGCCACCTCTTGGATCCACTGCTTTCTCAAGAGATTTACATCCGCCCGGTCTTGCTCGCTGGCGTGAAGCGTTTCTTTTATACCGGCAGCCCAACCGATTCAACGCCCGCTGTACGGCCATGATCGACCCCTTCACGCCGCTCATGTTCTTGAGTTCTTCAAGCGTTGCATCGGGATGTTTGCCCCCCAGTTGAGCCAACGCCTTGAGCTGCTTTCCGCTGTAGAGGGCCTGACGATGCCCACGCGGTCGGGGAGCGGTCTGTCCGGTTTCGTTGAAACGAGAGAGCCCACGCTGAAACGTTCTAAGATCTACACGATAAGAAGATGTGATATCGGCCTGGGAACCTTTGCCCATTTTGTAGGCATCTATCGCACGCCGCCGGATTTCTGCTGTTGCTATACTCATGTCATGGAGTATAGATCTTCTAAAGAGGCATCTCAATCATTAAATGCTCTAACTCGAAAAACAGACGTCTATTCATCTTTCGTTAACATAGACTTAAGTCATCAGCTTTGTTCTTAAGACGATAACCAAACGCTAACCCGAATATCTCCCATTCTCGTGTCCTACCGCCGGAACCACCTCATAACCCGTGTCTTAAGCAGGGCGCAGGGATTTTTGACAAAGAGTGTGAGGTCTGCGTGCTAAACCAAAATTTGTTATTGGTATACATCTTTTCTATGACGAACTCGCTGGATTTCTATAACAATCGTATGTTCAAAAACTTCGTAGATTACACGGTAATTGCCTATCCTTATCCGATACGTACTCTCGCTTCCGCTTAGTTTTCTAACCCCTTGGGGATAAGGGTTTTTAGATAGAACTTCAACCGCAGAAATGATTCTCAGGATGTCAATGGAAGAGATCTTGCGCAAATCTTTTTTCGTAGATTTGCGCCATTCAATCTTGTAGCATTCCATCTTTTCTAAGTTCTTCTAGAAATTTTTTATGAGGAATTGTTGGTTCGTCACGGCGCGCTGCTATAGTCGCTAGGTCGCGTAAATCTTCAATGAGCTGTTCGTAGTCAGCGAGTTTTAGCAAAACACCTGTCTTTTTTCCCGCTTGATCGGTGACATATTGAACACTGGTTTTCATAGGCGAATACTATATGGAATTTTTTTGTTAGTCTAGTTTGAACAAGGCAGGAATTTTCTTTAACACAGGTAATGCTTATCGGCCACAACGGGTGGATCACAACAGGCGCCTTCGGGAAGAATCGGGTCACTCCTTCTATCACTTTCCGCCTCTTTTCAGTCCAGTCTCCCAACTCTTTCTTTTACCAATCTTTGCAACCTACTCCCCGGGAAAGCCAATGGCTGCGGAGTTTCCGATAATTTGTCGGACGAATTATTCCTGTCTGCCCATGCCCATGCCCATGCCGTTTATTAAAATACAAGTTATAACCTGTTTGGAGGCTTTGCATAAATTGCGACAGATTCGCTTCAGGCGTTTCGCAAACCAGGTGAAAATGATTTTTCATAAGGCAAAATAGATAGAGACGGATCCGGTACAATTCGACACTTTCTTCTAAATGTTCCAGCCACCTTCTACGATCTCGATCATCATAGTAGAAACTCGGTATGGTTGCATCTAGGTATACTTTTTCTTTCATCTATAACGTAAATTTTAATATTGTTTGCTACCTTGGTCAAATTGAATCGTAATAGCGACTCATTCCTTCAATTAGATCAATCAGGGTGCTTGGGTCCATCCTGGTGAACGGGGCCCCGTTACTAACTTATAACTTAATGTCCGACCCTACCTACCCCCTACCTACCCCCTACCTACCCCCTACCTACCCTGAAACGATATTCTCCTGTTGCTTTCAGTTGCTCTTGATATTTCTTGTAGTGTTTCCCCGGTTTTCGTATATCATGACCATCGGTAGCTGATATTTTGTGACGGATTTTTCGGACGGCCTCTATCGCGGGATCATTCAATTGCATGGGTTCCTCCTATCAGGTTCAAAGGCGTTATCAACGTGGAAGTCTATTCATCCACCCACTCGGGATTCTGGCCAGAAACGTTTCGGGTCCAAACCGGATGGCTTGTGGTGTCACTAGTAGTTGGTGCAGGGTTACTGCTTGAGTCTAGAGTCCAAACACTTCCATTTCGAGATGCAGATCCAGACCAACTCCAGCCCGTCCGCTTAAGAGGAACCCATATCGTGTCTGTACCTGAAGGCTTGAACATAAGGTACATCTCAAAGCTCTCATTCACAGTTTTTTCTAAGTAAATACTCAACAACAGTGTACCAGGCACATCCACAGTCGATATACTAGTATCGTATGGATAGCTACTGTCCAACCCAATGGCAGCCCATCTTTGCCAGGTCCCATTGTTCAGTTTGCGACGCCTTAACAGATTAACTAATTGAACCCACTGAGTTGAGCCCGAGAAGCCAGCTGGCACCGTGATTGTATGCGAGAAAGAGATGCCGGGTATAGCCGTATTACCATAATGCAACCGCGAAGAGTCAGCAGCGACACTGCCCGTTACTACTGTCACTGTTGATGCCGGACTCTTAACCTCAAAGGTCACTTCACTCTTGCAATAAATACCACCAACTATTACCTCGTATTCTACAACACGGCCGTCACCACCATCCACCCAGTAGTATTTAATGGTAGACGCCTGGAGATCAGGTGGCTGTACGGATATTAGTGTCGCTGATGATAAAGATGCGACCCAATCCTTTACGCGTACTCCCGGGATCCTACACTGTTTACTCTCAAAAGCTAGCCCTGTAGGCTTAACTTCACTTTCAAGATCAATAGCTTCACCCACAATGACATCTGTAGTCGTATCTGAAATCACATTCCCGTTCATCTTGATGTCGACTTTAATGACGTATACCGTAAAAGTTTTTTCAGAATTAAGCGTCTTGGCTTTAACAAGATACTGACCAGGCCCATTGAAAACGATCGTTACAATATTCGTTCCATCTTTGGGTTGGGATACAGGAAGGCCACCAGGCGACATATTTTGTACGGTCCAATGAGGAAAATTTCCGGGGAATGTAGTTCCTGAGTTAGGAACAGCCTTTAACCTGAATCCGTCAGCTATCGCTTCGGAAGGCGTTTTGGGGCTCAAAAGTTGAAAAATTTTTTCCTTGAGATGCTCGCTTTTGGGCGGATTGGGACCGGCAAGTATCACCCTGATGAATTTTTTGAGCGTACAGGTCAGATTCACTCTGATTTGACCATTTTGGGGCGTAAGCCTCCTTGGGCAGTCGCCTTAGAGTATTGTTAAAGGTGCACGGAGGGCTATGCGAAGGAATGGGCAATATCTTGTATCACTTCAAACCAGCGACAACGCTTGCCAAAGTGAAGTTCAATTCGTCCGGCGTGGCGGACCAATCGAACCGCGCAATAAACGATATTTTTGAGAACCGTTTTGATTCGCCAGCGCGGGATGTTGATTTTCTGCGGGGCAAGCCCAGCCCGTTTGATGACCTCTTGGCCAAGACCGCGCAATAGGTTGAAGGCCACCATGGCGCATAACAGAATAATCTTATTGGCACAGAGTCTCCCCGAAGGCAATCGCTCAACATCAAGATCGCTTTTGAGTTCACTGTGGTACTGCTCGCTGGGGCCATGTCCATGATAGAGATCTAGCACGGTCTTGGCACGACAAGAGAGGTTCGTCCACCAGGTGTTCACCTCAAGTTTAGGAACCAGAAGTTTCTGACCATCGATATCGATAGTGCGTTCAATCACTTCGAAGGCCACCGGGACACAAGGGCGGTTTTGGTCACCACCGGGATGGAAATGATCGAAAAAGCCTGTGTAAACGTTCTTGCCTTCACGACTGTCTTGTTTGTCTCCAACTCGGCGTGCAAGGGCCAGCATTTGTTCAGGACATTCGCGGTGAGGATTTCGCTTTACGATAAAATAATGATCCCCAAAAGCGTCGAAGTTATCGGCCGCAGCGTTGCCACTATCAAGCCGAAGCAAACATTTTCCACCCAGGCCCAGGGTTTGGAGCGTTTCAACGCTGCGGGCAATAAACGCGGTCGTTCCCGACTGACAATGTTGTTTACCGGGTCGAAGTTCGCACTCAAGTATGTGACCTTGAGTGCCCACATAGGCAAATATCGGGGCGTAACCATCATGGCCCTTCTAGGTGTAGGAAACGCCTTCTTTCGAAGAGCCTGAGTGATCCAAAGGGCTCACATCGATATCGACGGGAACAAGATCAAGCCCTTCGACATCTACCTAGCCAAAGGGGCCCGAGGAAAGAAGTTCGGTGTTGAGTTTGCGTAGCCCCACATGGGTTCTGGCTGGGGGCAGGTCGTCGGAACGACATCGGAACACCGGCTCAGAGGCTACCTTTTTAACTCCCCTTTTTAAGTCCAAAGGCATTCATAAAAATCTCATCACCCCGGTACAGGTCGATATCATTGAAATCGGTTCGACCGTTGCAAAGTAAGCCGATCTGGGTAAGGAGGATCTCCCGATCAGAGATCGCATCGGAGCGGCGTGGTTGAAAATTGGAGGGAAGAATCCGTTAAGCATGATCCTCAAGCAGCAGGCCGCAAAGATGATTTCCGCTTGTGCTGTTGAGTTCGCTCTTGCCAGTCTTTATTTTATATTGTTTCATATACACACCTGTTGGGGTGGGGTTGTTTGTTTGAATACGGGTATCCTCCCCGCTTTAGCCCAACAGGTAATGAAAAATCGTCAGATTTTATCTGACGGATTCAGGATGAAGATTATAATCCTGATGAATTTTCTCAAATAAACGAATATCTTCTTAATTCTGGAGCCAATCTCATCATACAAGAAGCAGAATTCAAAAAGGCCAAAAATAGTATAGATCTCGAAATACGGGTTCTCTCAGGAAGCAAGACAGGTAATGTCAATGTCGTCTGGGAATATTACGAAACAGATATCAATAATGTTGTAACCAAAACCAACGTTCTCCATCGAGAACATATGACCGTTGTATCTGAAGTTGACACCACTCCGATAGATAGAATTGAAGTTTATCAAGAACCAGGGAATATCGGACCTGTCTACCTTTGTGCAGGCACCCCGAGTACAGAGCTTACCTTAAACCTGAATCCGTCAGATAAAATCTGACGATTTTTCATTACCTGTTGGGCTAAAGCGGGGAGGATACCCGTATTCAAACAAACAACCCCACCCCAACAGGTGTGTATATGAAACAATATAAAATAAAGACTGGCAAGAGCGAACTCAACAGCACAAGCGGAAATCATCTTTGCGGCCTGCTGCTTGAGGATCATGCTCAACGGATTCTTCCCTCCAATTTTCAACCACGCCGCTCCGATGCGATCTCTGATCGGGAGATCCTCCTTACCCAGATCGGCTTACTTTGCAACGGTCGAACCGATTTCAATGATATCGACCTGTACCGGGGTGATGAGATTTTTATGAATGCCTTTGGACTTAAAAAGGGGAGTTAAAAAGGTAGCCTCTGAGCCGGTGTTCCGACGTCGTTTCGACGACCTGCCCCCAGCCAGAACCCATGTGGGGCTACGCAAACTCAACACCGAACTTCTTTCCTCGGGCCCCTTTGGCTAGGTAGATGTCGAAGGGCTTGATCTTGTTCCCGTCGATATCGATGTGAGCCCTTTGGATCACTCAGGCTCTTCGAAAGAAGGCGTTTCCTACACCTAGAAGGGCCATGATGGTTACGCCCCGATATTTGCCTATGTGGGCACTCAAGGCCACATGCTTGAGTGCGAACTTCGACCCGGTAAACAACATTGTCAGTCGGGAACGACCGCGTTTATTGCCCGCAGCGTTGAAACGCTCCAAACCCTGGGCCTGGGTGGAAAATGTTTGCTTCGGCTTGATAGTGGCAACGCTGCGGCCGATAACTTCGACGCTTTTGGGGATCATTATTTTATCGTAAAGCGAAATCCTCGCCGCGAATGTCCTGAACAAATGCTGGCCCTTGCACGCCGAGTTGGAGACAAACAAGACAGTCGTGAAGGCAAGAACGTTTACACAGGCTTTTTCGATCATTTCCATCCCGGTGGTGACCAAAACCGCCCTTGTGTCCCGGTGGCCTTCGAAGTGATTGAACGCACCATCGATATCGATGGTCAGAAACTTCTGGTTCCTAAACTTGAGGTGAACACCTGGTGGACGAACCTCTCTTGTCGTGCCAAGACCGTGCTAGATCTCTATCATGGACATGGCCCCAGCGAGCAGTACCACAGTGAACTCAAAAGCGATCTTGATGTTGAGCGATTGCCTTCGGGGAGACTCTGTGCCAATAAGATTATTCTGTTATGCGCCATGGTGGCCTTCAACCTATTGCGCGGTTCGATTGGTCCGCCACGCCGGACGAATTGAACTTCACTTTGGCAAGCGTTGTCGCTGGTTTGAAGTGATACAAGATATTGCCCCATTCCTTCGCATAGCCCTCCGTGCACCTTTAACAATACTCTAAGGCGACTGCCCAAGGAGGCCTACGCCCCAAAATGGTCAAATCAGAGTGAATCTGACCTGTACGCTCAAAAAATTCATCAGGGTGATACTTGCCGGTCCCAATCCGCCCAAAAGCGAGCATCTCAAGGAAAAAATTTTTCAACTTTTGAGCCCCAAAGCGCCTTCCGAAGCGATAGCTGACGGATTCAGGAATGATATATGTAGTTATTAATAAGATTATTTATCGATGGTTTTTTTAGTGATTTTGAGAGATGCGTTAAGCATAGCAGGGGGAAGGGCAAAACAAGATTAGTCTTCAGGGGTTACGTCAATAGGTTCAGGAGTGGATTTTATCGGTCGAATCTCCATGTTCATGCGTTCAGCACTCACAACCATTGTGGATTGGGGTCTCTCGTGATGGTTATCTCCATAAAGTTTTGCGCCTAGATCCGAACTGATTTTAGCGGACTGTGCGGCCTCCTTGAGGTAGCCCGTTTTACTGTCTGCAAGCTCGCTTTGAACGTGCCGTAATGCCTTGTCAGCAAGTTGCTGGGCTAACCCAATTTGGGTCTCGACGAATTTTGGGTGGTTCTCTCTCAAAAGCCGTTCTATTTCTAGTTCGGTTTGCTTATGAATCCTCGCTCGAATTTTATCAGCTTTCTTCTTCCAAGTGTCTCCATAATGCCATCGATTGACAGTCCCAAACGGTACATCAAGTTCCTCGGAAATCTTCTTGAGCGTCTTTCCTTCAAGACGAAGTCTAAAAGCAATTTCACGGTTAAATAAGGCTGGTATTTCTGTTTTCATATTAGCTTTAATATACCCTTTTAAGAGGGATTTTTCCACTTGCTTTTTCATCATTTTTCACCATTCCCAAACTTTATCATTGCATCAAAATGATGATACGGGTAAACAAGACGAACAATTAAATACCCTGGATCCGTCAGTTAAACGCGGTTTTCTGCACGAACCATTTGTGCCAAAAGGAATTACAAAAAATCCTCGACGCACCCAGCGGGTGCGCCTGCGTTTTTTTGCAACCTTTTGCCTCCAAAGCATTCGCACAGAAATCCCACGTTTAACTGACGGATCCAGGAATACGTTTACTTGCTTCGTAAACGCAATTATTTACCATCAAAAATTAGCACATAGAAATCTCTAGGGATTTCTAATTTTAACGAGTGAAGCAAAGGCGGGATCGAGCGCTCCTTTTAGGGAGTGCTGCCGAAACCCCTGCTTCGCTTGTTACCCCGTGCTAATGGGTTGATGGTGAATTAGGTATGTGGAGGTTTGTGCTCCCGTCTTTAGTTTAGACATTTGTGACACCCTCCTTAAACCATCGTCGTAAAAGCATGAAAATATCACGCTACTTCTTGAGCTATTGGTGTATAAGTGACGGTTCAATCAGTTAGAGACAACAGGAATATCGAAAAAAAAATTGAGGTCAAAAGTATAAATGGGTATACTTTCAGGAAAATTTAGTTTGTGGGTAAAGAGTGTTTTCGCTGCACGAGTTACCCGTAAAGCTCACACATCAACTCTTTTACTCTCTCTTACCTTAATAGCGTGTGTTTTCATGTTACTGCGGAGGATTTTCATATTGATGCGGACATGGACGCCTCTGGTTTTAGGCTCGAATTCAACGCAACCAACTCCTTCTATGTTCAGGTATGGGGCGCAAACTCTCTTCTAGAGCCTTGGCTACCACTCGGTATTGAATGGAGCTATGACGAAACGCAAACGTGGACCGACCCCGTATTTCCCAGTAGTAACCTTCCTCGGTTTTATAGGCTACGTAAGATGAATCTCGTGGACGACATCGATGGCGATGGGATGGATGACCTTTTTGAGCTCTCTCATGGACTCGATGCAATCAATGCCGATGATGCCTCTTTTGATTTAGATGGCGATGGTGTCAGTAATTTGCAGGAGGCCCAACTAGGGACGAGCGTAGCTGTGTCAGACTCAGATTTCGACGGCATTGCCGATGGTGATGAGCTCCAATTTCCTTGTCTCGACGCCCAAACACAAGAGGATGCAAATAGTGACCCAGATGGAGATTCAGTAGATAGTCGCTTGGAATTATTATTTGGCCGCAATCCTTGTGTTGCGGATACAGGAATAGGAGCTACCTCAACTTATTATGTGTCTGTAGACGGAAACAATGCAAGCGATGGAAGTATTGGCGGACCCTTTGCTACGATTCAGTATGGGGTTGATGTGGCATCGAGTAATGGTGGGGGAACTGTTATTGTGGGTCCGGGCACCTATGTAGATATAGATCCCAATATAGTAGGTTATGGCACAGATCAAGTTCTCTTCATTAAAGATGGAGTTTATGTTCAAGGATATAGCTCGCAATTTACTCTTATAAACAGCGTGGTTTTTTTCCTTCAAGCTGATGGAAGTGCTTTAGAGAATGTGACGGTCAATTCTCCTGCTCAAGCGGGTCTCAATATATGGAGCAGTGAAAATGTGCTTCTTAAATCCGTAAAAGTAGATGGAAGTGATCAACAAAATGTTTATGTGAGCAATAGCACTAACATTGTCCTCGATCATGTTGAACTTTTGTCCAGCGTCTCTCATGTGGGATTGCATATGATTGCATCCAGTGAAGTAAGTCTCTTGGAGAGTACGGTATCGGGAAACTATTTGGGCGGAATTTTTGTCGTAGATAGCAGCATTCTGACCATGTTCAATAGCCGGGTTACGTCCAATAGAAGTGGCGGGTATGGCGGTATTTATGGTTCGATCGATTCAAAGATCCGATTATTTTCATCGATCATAGAGAATAATACCGGTCCGGGTATTGAGATCCAGTTCCCAAATAATCTTCTCTATGTTGAGAACAGTGTAGTGACAGGAAACGACGAGGGCATACGTCTTACGGGTCAAGGAGGAGAGTTACACATATTACACAGTATCATTGCTTATAACAACAATATAGGTGTGAACAACATGACGGGGACGGAAGAAGATCTTTTGTTGATGAACAGTATCCTTTGGTCTAACACCGATGATTTGTTAGGGGTTGCTTCTAACCAGGTCTATTCATGTGATATCTCTGATGGAACATATGCAGGGCTACACGGGAATATTAACCAAGATCCTTTATGGATATGTGGCAAGCAATGACTATCATCTTTCGCCGAACTCTCCCTGTATCGGTGCAGGCACCTTTGTTGTGGGCAGAGATTTGGATGGTGAAAATAGGCCTGATGGAGGGTCTTCGGATACCTGAACTCCTTAACGAAGTACATCGACTTATTGAACACAAGAGATACTCCTTCTTTTTAACAGGTTCTAGTGCACGAAACGAAAACTTCGCAAAGAATCAAGTAACCTACTGGCCGGCCACGCAATAACTTGCCGTTTTTACCCATTCACCGCTCTAGAGCTGGGAAATAGTTTTGATCTAAAAAAAGCGTTACAGTATGGAATGCCGTTTTCTATTTGGGATAAAGACAAGCAAACTGAACTGGACAAATATCTAGATAGTTATACCGATACATACCTGCGAGAAGAAATTTTGCAAGAGGGCCTTACCAGAAATCTAAGCCATTTCACCCATTTTTTAGAAACAGCAAGTTTTTCCCAAGGGCAACCCTTAAACATATCCTCGGTAGCAAGAGAATGTGCTATCAATCGAAAAGCAGCGGAAAGCTACTTTGGAATTCTCAAAGATCTCATCATCGCTTACTTCACTCCGGTATTTACCAAAATCCTAGATCCGTCAGTTAAACGCGATTTTCTGCACGAACCATTTGGGTCAAAAGGAATTACAAAAAAGCCTCGACGCACCCAGCGGGTGCGCCTGCGTTTTTTTTGCAACCTTTTGCCTCCAAAGCATTCGCACAGAAATCCCACGTTTAACTGACGGATCTAGGAAAATGAGTAAACGGAGAATGGTTACACATTTTAAGTTTAATTTTTTCGATACAGGCGTTTTTTGTTCCATTCGTCCTCGGGGTCTTCTGGCTACACCGGAGCTGATTGATGGACCTGCCTTAGACGGATGTTACTCCTTGAAAAGCGAGAAAGACATCGATAGTAACCAATAGAATTAGGGCTTTTACCGCTATCTTAAGACTTCAAGTGCAGGGGTCTTGTCTGTTAGCTTTTTATGTCCCCCCTCCGACTTTGCTCACACGACCATACGCCTTGGCCTCTGTTGCCACTAGAATACGACGCTGTCTCTCATCCAGCAATGGAAGCAACTCAGCCAGTTTGAGCCGAAGCTATTTTGCTTTGTCGTCTAACATGTACTATGAGTAGTATATTTTTATCTCAAATGTATAAGTTATTTTTGGACAGGTCCTGATTAGCGATTGAAAAGAAAAATAAAAAAGAGGGGAAGATTTTCATCGGTCATCCGTCTGTAGCCATAGACAGCAAGATCGATCGATGAAAAGAAACAATAATAGAATTTTACCTCTTTTAAAACGTGCATGCCTCACGTTCCGTTCCCCTTTTCCATTTTATTTAGTCATCAGACATTATGACTTTCCGCCCCGTCGGATCAGTCTGTGGCTGAATGGTTTCGGATTGCTATTTCTCCTCTCTTTCTTTTTTCTCTCCCTCGCTTCCCCCGCCCAAGATACCGTCAACCCTTGCATGGTCAGTACCGAATGGCACTAACTTAAGCATGATTTCCTTTCGTTTAACCAATGGCGATTTCTGTGAGCAGGCACAATCATTTCGTGCCTTGGTTTAGTCAGCAAATGATAGTTTTTTCGTCGTCTCTTTACAGCTCGAGGTTCACTTCTGCCAGGGCGTTGCCGCAAGGGTCTTTGGGTCATGCTTTCATAGAGCATAGAAATCAAACCGAAACGTTCCTTCCGACTCATTCTCGCTTGATTTAGATTCGGCTCCCAACTGCGCAAGGCTTGAAGCGAAGTTTTGAAGCTAATTTGCCGAACGGGCAAACCAGCCTCTTCAGCCGCCTCATACATGATCCGGCGCATGCAGTTGTAGGCAATAAAATACATCACCATCTCTTTTCGGATCATTTCCGGGCTCTTGCATCGTAAGATATCCATACCCAGCGTTGTTTTTATATCACGGAAAAAGAGTTCAACATCCCAACGCCGAAAATACACATCGGCTAAATCTTTGGCAGGGTACTTTTCTGCATCTAATAATGTGGTGACCAGATAGATCACTTTAGATCGAAAGCCGGGCTGATTGATCGTTATTTTAACTTGGCGTAGCAGCAAGCTAGGGGGAAGGGCTTGAAGATTTTCAGCACTCAGACCGCTTACTTTTAACGGTCGAACCCATCGAATAAGAAGATCACCCTTTCCTAAATTCTTTACCGCATTAACGGCTTTAACAGGAGGTCTTCGACAGAGACTTATGATGCTATCAATGCCTCGTTCTGAACGTTCGCATATATCGCGATAACCACAGAAGGCCTTATCTCCCAACAGGATATCGCCCTTTCGAAAGGCATCGATTTGTTGTCGAAGACGGATGATCTCGCTGACATGTTTGTTGCTGGTTCGGTAACTAAGCAGGGCTCCGGTATGCAGAGAAAAACAGGCCGTTATTCGTGCTGAAGGCAACCCGCATCCTGGCTTCTGATGATGTTGTTGAGGCCATTGATCTTGATTGGGCTTTGTATCTGGCATCGATACACCGGTGCTGTCAACCACCACGATCCGATGACCACGCCAGTTATCGCTAGCACCCATGCTCTCTATCGAATCAACCCCATGAGAATGAATCGTCTTGGAGATCCTCTATCGTTAAATTATTTCTGGCTTTGCAGTAGGCAGAGGTGGCTGAAGAAGGCAGCTGTAGGCCACGTAGTGCTGCATAAGCCTTAAGTTTTTGAACAATTTTTTGACAGCTTCCATCGTCGCTAAGCACTTGAGCAAGGAAGGCCCAAGACGTATTGCTTTTGCTGAAGATCCGGCGACGACTGTGGGTACCGGACACTGCCGGGGCGAGAAGGGACTCGGGAATAAAAGTCCCAAAAGCTTCCCCAAGTTGGGTGAACCTTTTTTGCTTGAGAATCCTTACCTCATCGGCAAGTTTCTGTTGCTTTGAACGGGGTTTCCGACGTAGTGTATGTACGTGAAACCCTAGGAATATCGGTGTTGTTTTTTGCATGTGCCATTATGGCATTTTCATCCCGTATTTTCAGGGTTTTTATCATGCAAAAGGGGCTTAAGTTAGTGCCATTCTCTCCTGACCCTTCAAGGATATTGGGAATACCATCATTATCAATATCTTCATCGATTGAATCAGGGACCCCATCATTGTCGGTATCTATTGGAACGGTAAAGACAACAAGTTCAGGACTGGAAAGCTCAGATGTATCATTTAGATTCGTTTGCGTTGCGGTTATTGCGATGGCTACGCCATCGACTACAGGTGGCAACGATATTGTAAATGAAGGGATGTTACCATCTCCTGGTGGTGAATTCATATTCGTTGATCCTAAAAACATTTGCCCTTCTTCACGCCCCAGAGTATTTCCATAATATTGAAACAAATAGGGACTATCTGCTTCACCTCGAAGCCTACAGTCAACAAATGTATTAGTCCCATCACACGTGGCTGTTATATTGAAAGGATAGTTTTGAAGGTTATTAGGACCTGGATCTTCATCTGGATTATCATTTGCTGTAACCCCATCATTCGCAAGATCAGCCCCTAATGCCCCATTATTCCAAATAGCGTTCCCCAAAACTGCGTTTCCAACTGAATTACTCTCGTTTAAACTTTTTCCAATGGTTATGGCATTGCTGGCATTAGCTGATATGATGTTCCAACTCTCCTCCGTATCTCCACCAATCGTATTGTTCGCTGAATTGGTAATAAGAATACCAAATCGATTTGCTACGATCGTACTCGCAGAGGCACTTAACCCAATAATGTTCCCTTCGCAACGATTCGCGAATATAATGGTATTTGACCCTATACCCACAATCTCTATCCCCGCTAAACCGTTCCCGGATATAAAGTTTCGAGCGCCAACCACGGTTCCACCGATTGTGTTGCTACTGCTGATTACAAGGATCCAGCTGAGACCATTGCTCACAGCCCTAGTCCCACTAGAATCCAGACCAATATAATTTCCTTGGACAAAATTGGAGTCATCTCTAATTTCTATACCATTTCTTGTATTTCCAGAAATAACATTTCTGGCCCCTGACGCAGATCCACCGATCATACTATTTATCCCGCCTCTTATTTCAATCCCATCGGACCCATTTGGAATCGGATCTGAACCCAATGAATCGAGCCCAATAATGTTACCCTGAATCAATTGCCCATCAGCCAAAATTTGGATACCATCAAAATCGTTTCCAGAGATGAGATTTCCGGCTCCAGCTGAGGTTCCACCTACAATGCTATTGGATCCGGAAGAAGCGGCAAAGGAAATGCCGTTAAGGTTGGGGATCGCGCTCATCCCATTCGATGAAAGACCAATATAATTGTTTTCGATGATATTATTTACCTGGATCCGTCAGTTAAACGTGGGATTTCTGTGCGAATGCTTTGGAGGCAAAAGGTTGCAAAAAAACGCAGGCGCACCCGCTGGGTGCGTCGAGGCTTTTTTGTAATTCCTTTTGGCCCAAATGGTTCGTGCAGAAAACCGCGTTTAACTGACGGATCCAGGAGTGAAACGAGTATGAAATAAACTTACGGAGAGTCAAATCAAGGGATTTTCAATAAGTATACCATCATATATGTATAGTAACCGGTGGCAAGGACCCTCTTATTATTGGAAATGTGCAGAAGACTCGCATCATCCGCCCATTTGAATGCTGGAAATTTGAAAACGAATAGGCTCGAATAGTAAAATTTAGCTCATTACCTGAATCCGTCAGATAAAATCTGACGATTTTTCATTACCTGTTGGGCTAAAGCGGGGAGCATACCCGTATTCAAACAAACAACCCCACCCCAACAGGTGTGTATATGAAACAATATAAAATAAAGACTGGCAAGGGCGAACTCAACAGCACAAGCGGAAATCATCTTTGCGGCCTGCTGCTTGAGGATCATGCTCAACGGATTCTTCCCTCCAATTTTCAACCATGCCGCTCCGATGCGATCTCTGATCGGGAGATCCTCCTTACCCAGATCGGCTTACTTTGCAACGGTCGAACCGATTTCAATGATATCGACCTGTACCGGAGTGATGAGATTTTTATGAATGCCTTTGGACTTAAAAAGGGGAGTTAAAAAGGTAGCCTCTGAGCCGGTGTTCCGACGTCGTTTCGACGACCTGCCCCCAGCCAGAACCCATGTGGGGCTACGCAAACTCAACACCGAACTTCTTTCCTCGGGCCCCTTTGGCTACGTAGATGTCGAAGGGCTTGATCTTGTTCCCGTCGATATCGATGTGAGCCCTTTGGATTACTCAGGCTCTTCGAAAGAAGGCGTTTCCTACACCTATAAGGGCCATGATGGTTACGCCCTGATATTTGCCTATGTGGGCACTCAAGGCCACATGCTTGAGTGCGAACTTCGACCCGGTAAACAACATTGTCAGTCGGGAACGACCGCGTTTATTGCCCGCAGCGTTGAAACGCTCCAAACCCTGGGCCTGGGTGGAAAATGTTTGCTTCGGCTTGATAGTGGCAACGCTGCGGCCGATAACTTCGACGCTTTTGGGGATCATTATTTTATCGTAAAGCGAAATCCTCGCCGCGAATGTCCTAAACAAATGCTGGCCCTTGCACGCCGAGTTGGAGACAAATAAGACAGTCGTGAAGGCAAGAACGTTTACACAGGCTTTTTCGATCATTTCCATCCCGGTGGTGACCAAAACCGCCCTTGTGTCCCGGTGGCCTTCGAAGTGATTGAACGCACCATCGATATCGATGGTCAGAAACTTCTGGTTCCTAAACTTGAGGTGAACACCTGGTGGACGAACCTCTCTTGTCGTGCCAAGACGGTGCTAGATCTCTATCATGGACATGGCCCCAGCGAGCAGTACCATAGTGAACTCAAAAGCGATCTTGATGTTGAGCGATTGCCTTCGGGGAGACTCTGTGCCAATAAGATTATTCTGTTATGCGCCATGGTGGTCTTCAACCTATTGCGCGGTCTTGGCCAAGAGGTCATCAAACGGGCTGGGCTTGCCCCGCAGAAAATCAACATCCCGCGCTGGCGAATCAAAACGGTTCTCAAAAATATCGTTTATTGCGCGGTTCGATTGGTCCGCCACGCCGGACGAATTGAACTTCACTTTGGCAAGCGTTGTCGCTGGTTTGAAGTGATACAAGATATTGCCCATTCCTTCGCATAGCCCTCCGTGCACCTTTAACAATACTCTAAGGCGACTGCCCAAGGAGGCCTACGCCCCAAAATGGCCAAATCAGAGTGAATCTGACCTGTACGCTCAAAAAATTCATCAGGGTGATACTTGCCGGTCCCAATCCGCCCAAAAGCGAGCATCTCAAGGAAAAAGTTTTCAACTTTTGAGCCCCAAAACGCCTTCCGAAGCGATAGCTGACGGATTCAGGGTATACACAGTTTATACACAAAACTAAAGAATTCGACTTTATTGGTTATTTGTGACACCCGGATCTTTCATTCCCAATTTCCTGAAACCCTTAATACGTAAAATACAACTGTCACATCTACAGCAAGGAGATCCGTTAGGTTCAGGATCATAACAACTATGTGTAAGGCGATAATCTATCCCTAATTCCAAACCTTTTTTGATGATTTGAGATTTTGATAGATCCATTAGGGGCGCGTGAACATAAGGCACATTTCCCTGGACTCCTGCCTTCGTTCCCACTCTGGCCATGTGTTGAAAAGCGCTTATAAATTCAGGACGACAATCTGGATAACCGGAAAAGTCAACGGCGTTAGCCCCAATAAATATATCCTGCGCTCCTAGCGTTTCAGCCCAAGCGAGTGCAAGGGACAAAAAAATTATATTTCGACCTGGAACATACGTATTCGGTATCTCATCAGGGAAATGATCACGGTCTTTTGGAACCTGTATATTGTCGGTAAGGGAAGAACCCCCTAATCTTCGCAAGTCAACGTCCAAAATCAAATGGTCTTGAACCTCAAAAGACTCAGCTACACGCTGCGCCGCTTCTAATTCGACAACATGACGTTGACCATATCTAAAACTCAACCCATAACAGATATACCCTTGAGCATGTGCAATACCCAAAACCGTGGTTGAATCAAGCCCCCCGGATAAAAGAACAACCGCTTTTTTCATTTCAAACGTACCCGGATTGTGCTAAGAACGTATCTCTATTTTTTATCGTTCTATTTGTTTGCTTACCGCATTTTGACGTTCTTCAATAGCGGGTTCAACGCCTATAAATCCATGAATTCTTGCTTGTTGTAAAATATCCTTTAATTCTTCGGCGGTAAGTTCTTTTCTAAACAATGGCGCCTCAATCTCAGTATCCTTTTGAAGAAGAATCCGCTTGGTTATATCGCGATAACCCGCCTTACCAATCGTCAACACATGATCGCCTTGATAAACTTCAAAGTTTTCTAGCGGGGTTGTTCCGACCAATATTCCGTCAATTGAAACCAAAGCAGGCCCCTCATCTCCAGAAACGTTAACCGTCAACTTTATTTTTGGGCGTTCTTTTTCTGTGGCTATTCGGTTTCGCAATGCCTCACGCACTTCCTGTACCGCAGGCTGCAATGCTTTCTCTACAAGTTGCAGAACATCTTCTTCGCTCAATTGCGTCCGTACCTCAACTGTTTGACGATGTTTTTGTGAGGCCACACCATCAGCCATACTGATCACGGTCCCGTCTACGGCATCCAACGCTTCAAGAACTACACGAGCTGATAACGTCATGAAATCGGTTTGATAGCCTCCTTGATTAATCTCTTTCTTTCGAGTCGACAAACTCGCCAACGTACCGCGCAAGACAACATTTGCATTCAGGGCTTGGGCGGCATGAATAAAAGAAGGCTGAGTCGGGGTCTCTATATCGTTATCCTTCAGTTGAAGGCGTTTCATTTGGCTTATAAAATCGCGTCGATCAATCAGCACGTATCCATCACCCCTATCTAACAAATGTTTCCCCATAAGATAGATTCCTTTTTCAGCAAGGCTATCTGTGTTCATATCGACAAGATTACGATCAGGACTTGATGCGGTTTGATCCTCAAAATCATACAAGGCGACCCGAATAGGTTCTTGAGCCGTACCCGTGGATAAAGATACACATAAAAAAGCGAAAGAGATTATTTTTTTCATACGGCCTCCTCACATTTAGGTCGTCATACTAAGCTTGTTTTGATTAGACGGCATTCATGAGGAGAATATTCATTTCTAATTAAAATGCCACGTTTTTTAAGAAAAACTTCTGAATAAATATTGTTCTATCCACGTCTAACCCGCTATGTTGTCCAATGTATATGACCCAAAATGAATTTAATACAAGGAGATGATTATGAATAAAGTGCTACGCCCTATAACCGTTCTTACATTCGCATCGACCCTCATGTATCTTGCGGGATGCCAAGCCTTTCGCGTTAACACAGAGAATGTTAATGTTAATGTTAATGAAGAAAGACATTTCGATGCTGAATTTGATTATAGCGATCTTCGAAAAATTACCCAAGGCATCGCTAATGAATTAGCCGCGAGTGTATTTTTAGCCAAAGCAGACGAGGCTCCCATTATGATGATTGCCGGTGTTCAAAACCGTACCAGCGAATATGTTGATACGAAATCTCTTAGTGATCGTATCCGGACCCTTTTATTTAAGACCAAAACCGTTCGATTCGTGAACGCAGCTCGCCGAACTGACCTCCTGAAAGAGCAAGGATATCAAGCCGCCCATGCCACTCCTGAAAGCCAAGCAGAAGTCGGTAGACAGCTAGGCGCTAACTATATGCTAAGCGGTGCTTTAGCCGAGATGAAAAATAGATCGGGGCGACAAGTTCGCATGTCCAGAAAAGAGTTAAACTATTATAAACTCACCATGGAAGTCACCGATCTAACAAGTGGTGAGCTCGTTTGGACGACTGAAGAAGAATTTGCACGACAAGCCAGCAAACCGCTTATTGGATGGTAACGTTAAAGTCATAGACCCGTTTTCTACTTCTTGGGAAAAGAAAAACCGTAGATTAACAGAACAAGGAACTGCAGAATGTCCAATGCAAAGAAGCTTGACCTAGAAAATCGTCTTATCGATTTTTCGGTACGCATTATTCAGGTAACAGAAGCCTTGCCAGACAAAAAGACGGGAAAACATATTTCAACTCAACTTCTCCGATCAGGAACTTCGCCAGCAGCAAATTATGCAGAGGCACAAAGTGCAGAATCCAAAGCCGATTTTGTTCATAAAATCAAAGTAGTCCTTAAAGAACTTAGAGAAACCAAAGTCTGGCTAAAAATGATCGTTCCCTCACAACTCCTAAGCGGAAACACACGCTTAAATCCATTATTTCAAGAGAATGATGAACTCATTTCTATTTTTGTCAAAAGCGAAAAAACAGCAAAAAACAATAGTCAGTAATTTTGATATTCTGCGATTCCTTGTTCTGTTAATCTGCGGTTCAAAATCCAAACTACAAAGCTCCTGGAAACCTCCGGGAGTCATCCTTGTCATCATAGCAATCGCATTATGCGGTTGCACAACAACCGGACTAAACTCCGCGCGACGTTGTTTTTATCAAGGCGATACTCTTCAAGCAAAAGAAGAACTACGTGATAACCAGTACGCCGAAAAAGATCGCGTTCTCTATCTCATGGAACGAGGCGCCATCTATCAGGCTTCGCAAGATTATAAAAAGAGTTCTCAAGACTTTATAGAAGCTTCAAATCTTCTCAGTGATCTCGAAACATACAGTGTATCCAAAGGATCAGCGAGCATGGTCATTAATGACTCTGTACAACCTTTTAAAGGGGCTCCTTTTGAGCGAACACTGCTACACACCCTAACAGCATTAAACCACCTAGCCGTAGCCCGATGGAATGATGCAGGGGTTGAAGCCAGACGTATTATTCAAACGTTGGACCCCGAAATAAAAAAAGATTACCCGGACGATGCCTTTTCACGATATGTTGCTGGTTTTTCATTAGAACTCATTGATGACCCCTCTAACGCAGCGCTCCAATACCGAAAAGCAGCTGAACTGTCGAGCGTCCAGATCGATGAACATACAGGGTTCATCTCTGTTCCAGATCAGAAACCAGCTCGAACATCGAAGCGTTCCTTTAAAAACGAATTAATCTCCTTCATTCTAATAGGACGTTCACCACGCGGTCATACAAATTTAGAAAACTCATATAGATCGACAAGCCCGGTCAACTATGTTGACGTTTACCATCAAGGCATCTATTTGGGGCGGAGTTACAACTTAGCCAATACCTATGAACTTTCCATGGCTACCGACGTACAAACCGCCATTCATAAGACCCTAAAAACAGTCAGTCGCGTTGCGGTTAAAGAAACCATTGCCGATGTCGTCGAAAAACAATCTGGCAACAGCGCGTTAGGAGATGTGGTACGACTCGTTTTAGTCGGTATGCTCGAAAGACCAGACATTCGCCGATGGGAGACGTTGCCTCACTTACTGCAAGTGGTACGCGTACCCTGCCCCGACAATTTATCGGATTACAAAATGGTATACAGAGATGGAAACCACAACACCCTCGATACAGTTACCGTAAGCAGTCCACTCACCAAACACCGACATAAATACGTTTCTTTTTGTCGCATCACACAATAGCTAGATACTGGATCCTCGATACTAGATGCTGGACATTCCTTTATCTTCGACTTTCCAACACCCTATGAGCAGCTGAACAATCGATTGACAACGATCAAAAAAACACATATGAATAACCCTTATGAATATATCTATATCCGAACGAGCTAAACAAGAACTGGTAAAATTGGAAGTAGGTGGCATGAACTTCTTAAGAGTCTCCGTTATTCAAGGGGGATGCTCAGGAATGACCTACGATGCTTCAATCGATTCTACCTTATCCGAAAATGACATAACCATATACGAAGAAGAGGGGTTAAGAGCTGTTGCCGATGAGGGGAGCACCATGTTTCTTGACGGGCTTGAAATCGGCTATTCTGACGATCTTGTGACTTCTGGATTCAGATTTAAAAACCCGAAAGCGACTAAAGCGTGCGGATGCGGATCCAGCTTTAAAATGTAGCCTCTAAGAAGTGCTATTGGTTAGCTGAAAAACCCCGCCCAAAGACTGTGAACCGAGAACCTTAAAACCTAAGAACTATGACCCGCAAACCCATTGAATTATTAGGCGGCGAATCCATATACTGCATTAACGAAGGCCAGCTAAAGTCTGCCCATAAACTCGCTTATGAAAATGCGGATACCTCGGGAAAAATCCAATCCAAACTCAAAGAATTGGAAGATAGCCTCAGCCGCAATGAACGGGCGGCCCTCGCCTTTGTAGTCATTGATCGGCTGTTAAACTCTTCAGAGGAATCAAGTTAGAGAACTCTGCACGTAATCTCGGATGCCTTCTTCAAGACGTGTAAATTCCTTTTGGTATCCCGCCTGACGAAGTTTAGAGATTTCTGCCTCTGTATGGTACTGATACTTTCCCTTTAGGGATCTGGGCATATCCATAAAACGAATGTTTGGGGTTCGATCCATGGCTGAAAAAACACCGCGAACAAGATCCACCCAGGTCCTTGCTTGGCCCGTACCACAATTAAAGAGCCCTGACTCATCCGGGTGTTCATAGAAATAAAGGGTTACATCCACGGCATCTTTCACATAGATAAAATCGCGTACCTGTTCCCCATCTTTGTATTCAGGTTTGTAGGATTTAAAAAGATGGACTTCACCTGAATCCAAGATTTGCCCATATGCTTTGTGGACAACAGATCTCATATCTTCTTTATGATCTTCGCACGGGCCAAATACATTAAAATATTTGAGCCCCACAATCTGGTTATGCAACCTTTGTTTAATAGCCCACACATCAAACAGATGCTTTGAATACCCATACATGTTCAAAGGCTCTAAGTGAGGGGTTCGCTCATCGGCATCAGAATAACCCAGCGAACCATCTCCATATGTTGCAGCGCTGGAGGCATATATAAACCGTATATTTTTTTCTAAACACCATGTACATAGTTCGCGCGTATATCGATAATTATTATCCATTAAATAGGACGCATTGGGTTCTGTTGTTGAACTACATGCACCCATGTGAAAAACGGCATTTGTCAGTTCAAGCCCCCCCTTTTCGATCAACGTCCTGAACGAGTCTTTGTCTATGTAATCTGCGAATGATAGTCCAACAAGATTTTTCCATTTCTCGGTTTGAGCTAAATCATCTACGATAAGGATATTATCTTCTCCTCTTCGATTGAGTTCAGCTACCAGATTACTTCCAATAAAACCTGCGCCGCCTGTGACTATAATGCTGTTTGCCATGTTTTTCTGCGTTTAAATGAACTTGTTATAGATTTGATTGAATAAACTTTGGATAGCTATTATCACCGGTTTTTTATTTCCTTTTGACGCTGTAAATATTGCTAACACTCCGGCAACACTGAAGGAACACAATCCCCTCTCCCTCTGGGAGAGGGTTTCCGCCCCTGCGGATCCGCCTTTCGAACTAAATTATGTAATGTGGCGGAAGGGTGAGGGAAAAAATCTGTCCAAAATTACTTTCCCACAGGAAACTTGCGCCTCAAAGAGACATATAAAATACAGCACATACGGTTTGACTACTCCCCTCCTCTTACTCCAGCATAATTGTATAGAAGTAAGGCCCGGCCCCAATAACCGTCTCGTCTGTATAGGAGTTTGCCGGTGGTGTTGTATCAATTCCGGTAACAATAGGAACGAAACCGCTCATCAAATTAGAGGATCTCAATACGGCATAGGTTCGGTCCGGCATGCTTGACCAACGAATCATACGGCCTTGTGCGCCTGCCACACCCTGTACTAATACTAATTCCACCTCAATGAATTGAAACAACGATTCAGGATCATTAGGATCAGTACCCGCTTTAAACTCGTCGATATTGGTAACGCCATCCCCATCGTCATCAGCGTTCGGAAGCCCGGCATGACTCCCGAAATGAATGACTTCCCAGGCATCGGGTAAACCATCGCCGTCGCTATCCGGCAGACTCACCGCCACCTCCAAATCCACCCGGACCATTTTGCCTCGGTCCAACTCGGAAAAATTGAATGTCGTTGTAGCCGGTGACTTAATCGTTGCTAACGCACCATCAATCCGGACTTGTTCTCGGTTATAGATTGTAGGTTGAGCGGTCAATTTCAGGGCATTGGGGTCCGGCAGAAAACCCTGCAAGGGGGTCTCGAACGGAATCTGAATCAGGTAGGAGAATTGATCGTTGATATTTTTCAGATCCGCCTGCACAGTAACGGGTACGCCGGAAGACGATGTCACCGTCCAAGTCAAGGTTCCGGACGTCATTCTCACATGCGCCCCACCGAGATTGTTTCTGATCACCCCATACATCTCCAAACCAGGCTCAGGGACGCCCGCGTTGCTCGCTGTAGCTCCAAACCATACAACCGTCACAACAACCAAACCCATCAAAATTTTGATCATACTCGCTTTCATGATATACACTCCTTTTCTTCTGATACGCTTTTCTGAACTTAAAAACAAAATATCTTTACGGCTTTTGCGATCTTTTGTTCAAATTTTTTAACCCCTTAACAAAAACTCTAAAGCTATGCGATTGGTTCCGTTCTGGATGAAGTTGTGGGCTTATCGCACGCGATCCTGCTGTTTTCGAATAACTTTTTTTTGTATAATGTTTCACCACCCGGGCCAGCTCTTCATCAGGCTCGTTTAAGGCATCGGGCGCCCTGAATTTTTTATTATACTGAAGCCCAACTAATCCCGAAACCTTTAAACCTTTTTCCACCGCAGCCAGGTCGCCAAGATACCATGATTCAAGCTCACGACAAGGTATCCGAATAAGGGTGTCTGAACGTCCGCTTTCCGTACATAGCTGCTGAAGCTTTGCTTTTAACTTTTTGCAGTCTTCTTGGTCTTGATCATGCAAAATTACAAATCTAATACCGGGCTCCTTCCAGGTTTTCAATTTGCGGGGAATGGATTTGAGTAAGTCATTCTTACCTTCATGCCGAATACATAGCCATTGAGGTCCTTCTTTCCATTCAGGGAAAAGCCGAGGCAAAAAACCGCGAAGCATTTCTTTCATAGAAAACTCTTCGACGAGAAAAACGATCCTGGCCATTACAAAGTCACTGCCTCGAAAAACTCTTGGTTCAACAAAGCACCCGGCAAGTCGCCTTCTTTAACCAGATCACATAAAAGCTCCTTATCTTGAGCACGATGTATTGTCGTGAAACCATCTTCCTTCCTAAGCCAAAAAATTTTTCCCAGTTTCACCCCATTAAGGAAATCAGGCGAATGGGTAGATACAAATACTTGCCCTCCATGATCCGTATAATTACCAAATTCCTCAGCAAGCTCCAACATCAGTTGGGGATAAAGCTGATTCTCCGGCTCCTCAACACATAATAGAGGATGAGGTTGAGGATCGTAAAGAAGGACAAGGTAGGCAAACATTTTGATGGTCCCATCTGATACGTAACGATCTATAAACGGATCTTTGAAAGCTCCGTCTTGATAGCGAAGAACAAGCCGGCCATCTTCTGTGGATTTCGCCTGGATATCAGAAATACCCGGAACCCGGCGTTTCATGGTCTCCAGGATGCGGTCAAACACCTCTCGATGTTGTTCAAAGAGGAAGTGAGCAACCAAAGGAAGATTATCTCCGGTGACCGAAAGATGTTCCGCATATCCTGCGCTCTTATCACCCCGCGCAGCATGAATATGGAAATCGGATACGTGCCAATTTTCGATAAGTTGACGAAAAGCATTGGCCGCTTTGAATCGTTCGAACTGACCCAATCCTTTGATCGCAAGAATATCTCCTGCATCCAATTTTTGATCTTCACGCGTTAAGTCTTCATCAGGTTTATTGAAATCCTCTTCATTGGAGATGGCATAACCTTTGCCATGTGCAAAATCCAGAAAATGAAATGGGGATCCATAGCGCCCCCGTTTGTAGGACAATACTTCTCTTTTTACCATCGGTTGACCTTTGAGCAGACCAATACACAGTTTATAGGTTACTAAACGTTCTACATTGGCAATAGGCATCCGGAATTTCAGTTCAATGAGTATATCTTCATCTAAACAGCCGCGACTCACGACCTCCTTAAAAGAACCTCTCGCCTGTAGGGCCTGGCGCACATTTCCTATAAGGCAATCACGGAGAAAGCCAAAAACATCAAACAAGGTACTTTTTCCTGTCCCGTTTGCGCCCACAAATACAGCGTATTCCGGCACAACCTCCAGGGACACTTCTTTAAGCGCCTTAAAGTTCTCTATCTTTAACGATTCAATTTTCATTTTTTAGCACCTGGAAAACAATGTCTCTGAAATAAAAAGGAAATATAGTCTGTTCCTTTTTTTTCGGTATGAATTTTCACATAAATACATTCTCTATCTCTTGAACTACAAATTCTTTTCTCTTCTGTACCTCCGTATACTCCATGGTTAAACAAAATCAAGATGAAGATGGGCTCCACGGAGGGCACGGAGACACGGAAAAGATTTGGCAGATTCTTAGCCTTCAGCATCTTCATAAAACATACCGTCAAGGGGTACCCGTAGTAAATCTTCTCTCTCTAGTTTCAAAATAGTCAAACATTTTTCCAGCAACAACTCCCAATGTAGCTCATTGGCTTCCTTCAAATCTTCCCCTTCTTTTGGAACGAATCCTTATTTTGTTCGACCCAGTTTTCGTATTCAAGGTCGGGAACTCTAGGGAACTCTTTTGCGTTGTTTGTAACTAAAGTTAAGCCTTCAAACAGGCAATGAGACGCGATCAATAAATCATAGTGTCCAATGGGTGTCCCTGACTTCTGTAAGTGATATCTGATTCGCCCATATAATATGCTCGCAGAGGAAGGGAAATCTAAAATCTCAATCGGACCGAGAAATTCATTCAAAGCAGACTGATTTTGCTCTGGCTTGCAACTGTTTGAAACACCGGACTGCAATTCACAAAGAGTTATTGCTGAAATCCCAATGTCACCTACATGAAGTTTAGAAAATCGTTTGAAAACTGATACGGGGGATTTCTTAATAAGGTAGATGCACGCATTGGTGTCTAATAGATAACGCATCAATCAAAACCCTCTCGCTCAGCTTGTTTGCCTTGATCGCGATCGGCCATAAAGTCGTTAGAAAATTCTTTTGTTGCATCAAACATAGATTTCCATGAATCATTCTGGGGAACTAAAACAACGTAGTTTCCAATGCGGTTAATAAAGACCGAATTTCCCTCAAAGCGAAACTCCTTGGGAAGTCTAACTGCCTGGCTTTGGCCATTTTTAAATAGTTTTGCTGTTTTCATGCTAGAAATATATACTATAAAATATATATGTTAAGATCGAATCTCTGCCCTGAGTAAACTCGAACGATTTGTGAACGCCTTGGCGTAAATATGGTGGCTACCTTTGATTCGCCGAAGCGTCCACCCTTTTTTTTTAAGACGACTGATTTCTTTGCCCGTGTAGCTTTTCCTCACACAGCCTACCTCAAGGATCTCCACATCCGACTCCAGTTTACGGCCTTCTTCCCGAAGCACTTCAAGATAACCCTCTATGGCTTCGTTGATATTTTCTTTTAACTTCTCAATGATTTCACCCTGAGACATAATACATCCAGGCAAAACTGGAACCTCAGCCCAGTAGCCGCCTTCGGGGTCCATATGCACTATTTTTCAGGTCATACTCATAATAAAGCGAAGATACATCTTTGAGGCCATTACCTCAAGCCTCTCTCTTTATCTTTTTCACGTCGGATACAGGTCAAGGGGGCTCCGCCCGGATGCTTACAAATGAAAAATAATTCCTCCTCTCCTCTTTTTCATTTCATTCTTCTCCGTGCCTCCGTGTACTCCGTGGTTCCCATCTTCATCTTGATTTTATTTAACCACGGAGGGCACGGAGAAGACCTAGAAGACTCTGAGCCCTCGCCATCTTCTTCAACCTATTCAAAGCATCAACAACAAGCGGTTTCGGCTTCAAATAGCCTGAATCTCAGAGGAAAAAACAAAACTTTATGCTTTATCGTCAAGATCACCAACTCAGTAGGTCAAGATTATCAATGAGCTCAAAGTGTTCATCTTGACTGACAAGCAGCAAGAGATACTGCACGGCCAACCCAGCGATCCATATATCATTCTGAGGGATCATGGTTCCAGCTTTTGAGAGATGAGCCCACAGGTCTCCATAAAGTTTCGCGGTATCCTGATCGCTTGCCAGCACAGTAACCGATGGTAAGAAAGCCGCAATGAGTTTTCTATGATGTTCTGGACGGTCGCTTTTGGCAGCTCCCGCATAAAGTTTTGCAAGGGCTACTTGGGGAAGATACAGCTCATTTTCGGTGAAAAGTTGATCAAACACACCTTTATCTCGGAAGTGGCTGACTACGATATTGGTATCAAGCAAAACAGCTTTACCAGTCATCGGCATCGATCTGGTTGGCGACCTCATCTACGGCTACTTTGAAGTCTTTCCCATCTGGTCCAGCGAGACAACCAGCAGTTGAACGAATGGCTTTCAATTTGGCATCGCACTTGTTCTTGATCCCCAACGCATACCGAGCGAACCAGTTGGTCAACTCTTTGAATTCGTACGAGTCTAACTTTGCAATAGCTGATTCTATTTCCAGAACTAAGTTCATCATCATATAAATATATCCTGTAACCTCTATTTATTCAAGCTCCGGAATCGAGGGTCAGGGGGCAGAGGTTTAAACGGTTAATTTTTCAAAACTCCGCCTCAATCGTTTGACTTCCGGTTCATTCCCTTTTTTAAACCTTTTAACCGCGTAAAAAATATTAGTCCGGGTTCCCATCCCTGTTTGCTTACTTATCCATTCGTTTCGCATCGATGTTTTTGTTTTACCTGGATCCGTCAGTTAAACGTGGGCTCTCTGTGCGAATGCTTTGGAGGCAAAAGGTTGCAAAAAAAACGCAGGCGCACCCACTGGGTGCGTCGAGGCTTTTTTGTAATTCCTTTTGGTCCAAATGGTTCGTGCAGAAAACCGCGTTTAACTGACGGATCCAGGGTTTAATCAACCATGTAATTCCTTGTTTTCTAATTTCATTTTTCTTTAGTTGACAAAGTTCGTCATAGCTTAGTTCTAAATATTCACACCCTTTTTTGATCAGGTTTTTGGCCTATTTCTCATTGTGGGCTTGGACGACTCGCCCCCCCCCAAACTTGTCACCCTCTTCCCTTTCAAGGTCTTTTCTAAATAGTCCAGTAGTTCATTTTTGAAATCTTCGGAACCTAAATACCAACCTCTCCGGATCGATTTCCAGTTATCTTTTCCCTCTTCGTTTTCGTCAGCCAGGGTTTTTAGAATTTGAAAAGCTTGCCCTTCCAGATATTGGTTATACTTTCGGCGATTTTTTGCATCATCTCGTTGTAATCCTAAACCTTCAGCAACCCTGGAAAATTCTAACCATTTCGGACAAGTTCTTCGGTGTCCGATAAAATAGGGATAACTGCTCCACTTGTAATCTGCTAATACAGGACTACTTTCATTCAACAACCCTCCACGTGCAGGGTTTAAGTGAATATATTCACTAACCTGCTTAAAATACCGGGGAGCATCGCTTTCTATAATCAAAGCCTTGTATCGGCCTTGAAAAACGTGACCCACCAACCCATGACGTTTACTCAAACGTTGAGCATAGGTCCCTTGGAACCATCTCATCCCATCACATAAATTTGCCTCGGGGGCCTCTAACAGCCAATGGTAATGGTTGCTCATCAATACAAAACTGTGAATGATCTATCCTGTCTGATCACAGGCTTCACTCAATGTATCCAGAAAAGTTCCTCTATCGAAATCATCACGAACAATGTCCTCTCGACGGTTTCCTCGGCACATTACATGATAACAAGCACCTCCATATTCTATTCACGGTCTTCGTGGCATTCAGACATCTTATCAATTTTTTCCTGCGCTGCAAGATTTTTTAACGATTTAACACACTGACCCTTACCCCAACAGCTATAAACAAACTCGGGAAATCTTCCAGATAGGCATTTTATAGCCTGAAAATGCACCGATCCCCATCCATCCATAATAAGTTTATGGTGTACTACGTCATCTATTCTTGATTCCAACAGATTATTTAGAAAAGAGTGGATATCTCTAGCAATTATATCTCGATTATTGGATTCATTAAGAGAGACAGAGATAACTTCTGTCAGTTTTTGTTTCATTTCTTCTAAAGGTATATTAAGCACAGACAAAGAAAACAAATATTTCATAAAAACCTAAATTATAGAGAGCAAGTTAGCCATTGGCCATTTAATCTTTCTTATTGAGAGGACTCTTCTTGTGTCTCTGACTTTCCACTTTGCATTTCAGGCACCGAACCTTCGATTCCCCAATCAATATCTGTTGTGGTAAAAAGAACGCCTTCATCATCAGTAAATGAAACATCATACATACCTGAATCCGTCAGATAAAATCTGATGATTTTTCATTACCTGTTGGGCTAAAGCGGGGAGCATACCCGTATTCAAACAAACAACCCCACCCCAACAGGTGTGTATATGAAACAATATAAAATAAAGACTGGCAAGGGCGAACTCAACAGCACAAGCGGAAATCATCTTTGCGGCCTGCTGCTTGAGGATCATGCTCAACGGATTCTTCCCTCCAATTTTTAACCACGCCGCTCCGATGCGACCTCTGATCGGGAGATCCTCCTTACCCAGATCGGCTTACTTTGCAACGGTCGAACCAATTTCAATGATATCGACCTGTACCGGGGTGATGAGATTTTTATGAATGCCTTTGGACTTAAAAAGGGGAATTAAAAAGGTAGCCTCTGAGCCGGTGTTCCGACGTCGTTTCGACGACCTGCCCCCAGCCAGAACCCATGTGGGGCTACGCAAACTCAACACCGAACTTCTTTCCTCGGGCCCCTTTGGCTAGGTAGATGTCGAAGGGCTTGATCTTGTTCCCATCGATATCGATGTGAGCCCTTTGGATCACTCAGGCTCTTCGAAAGAAGGCGTTTCCTACACCTAGAAGGGCCATGATGGTTACGCCCCGATATTTGCCTATGTGGGCACTCAAGGCCACATGCTTGAGTGCGAACTTCGACCCGGTAAACAACATTGTCAGTCGGGAACGACCGCGTTTATTGCCCGCAGCGTTGAAACGCTCCAAACCCTGGGCCTGGGTGGAAAATGTTTGCTTCGGCTTGATAGTGGCAACGATGCGGCCGATAACTTCGACGCTTTTGGGGATCATTATTTCATCGTAAAGCGAAATCCTCGCCGCGAATGTCCTGAACAAATGCTGGCCCTTGCACGCCGAGTTGGAGACAAACAAGGCAGTCGTGAAGGCAAGAACGTTTACACAGGCTTTTTCGATCATTTCCATCCCGGTGGTGACCAAAACCGCCCTTGTGTCCCGGTGGCCTTCGAAGTGATTGAACGCACCATCGATATCGATGGTCAGAAACTTCTGGTTCCTAAACTTGAGGTGAACACCTGGTAGACGAACCTCTCTTGTCGTGCCAAGACGGTGCTAGATCTCTATCATGGACATGGCACCAGCAAGCAGTACTACAGTGAACTCAAAAGCGATCTTGATGTTGAGCGATTGCCTTCGGGGAGACTCTGTGCCAATAAGATTATTCTGTTATGCGCCATGGTGGCCTTCAACCTATTGCGCGGTCTTGGCCAAGAGGTCATCAAACGGGCTGGGCTTGCCCCGCAGAAAATCAACATCCCGCGCTGGCGAATCAAAACGGTTCTCAAAAATATCGTTTATTGCGCGGTTCGATTGGTCCGCCACGCCGGACGAATTGAACTTCACTTTGGCAAGCGTTGTCGCTGGTTTGAAGTGATACAAGATATTGCCCATTCCTTCGCATAGCCCTCCGTGCACCTTTAACAATACTCTAAGGCGACTGCCCAAGGAGGCCTACGCCCCAAAATGGTCAAACCAGAGTGAATCTGACCTGTACGCTCAAAAAATTCATCAGGGTGATACTTGCCGGTCCCAATCCGCCCAAAAGCGAGCATCTCAAGGAAAAAATTTTCAGCTTTTGAGCCCCAAAACGCCTTCCGAAGCGATAGCTGACGGATTCAGGATAGAGCCATCCCCGCCACAAGGCTCATTCGTCGCCACATTATTTTTGTATGTACAATTTTCATGTTGTCAACCGCCGTTCAAAGCTGTAATTCAAAACTAAAATCAATTCGACTGCTGTTGGAGTCCTGTAACCCGGTTTCCTCCAAAGGATACCCCCAATCCAGTTTCACTTGACTGTATTTGGTGAAGCGCGTCCTCACACCAACACCTAAACTCAACAAAGAAAAATCATCTTCCTCCTCTGGTAACGGGTCTTTGAGAAACATCCGTGCTCCATCTGCAAATGCTATAAATTGTAACCGGTCTTCATCAAGAGCTTCCTCTTCTGAAATATTACGGATTATGCGCCACAAAGAACCTTTCAAAATGGGAGATCGCAGCTCAATCGTTCCCAATACACCCGCATCTCCAAGTACGACCCTGTTTTCATATCCGCGGACTGTATTCAACCCTCCCACCCCCTTCTGCTCTCCTGGAATGAGGGGCCCACTTGCTAACCTGGCCATCTAATTTCGTGAAGATCAGCCACTGATCTGAATCAACACCCTGTGAATCTAAAGATAACGGCTGAATGCGAGCCAACTGAAGTCGCTCAACCCAATAATCCGCTTCGGCTGTTCCACGCTGGAGTTGAATCTCGTCATCTCCGGAGGCCCCCAGGGCATCTCCAAAGTTGACGGATGTATGGCTGGTTAGGAAATTACGTCCTCCCAACTGATCAAGACGTGCGGAAGCATAGCTAAGACCCAAGGAAATAGGGGCTAAGGTCGCATCGCGGGGTATATCCGAACTCTCTCCGACAACAATTGTATTCTCCGTATATGAATAAGAGTAGCCTAAAGATAAGGTGAAGTTCATGATCGTCGTTATCTATCAACTTGTAGGCCCCTTGTAATCCAACAAATCCCCCCTCTCCATGCAAATCTATGCCCGGAACAAAATCTTCCGTATCCAACTTTGTGTAGCCTCCATACAGACTAAAAGCTCCTCCATTCCCGTAATCGTAGGGCAAATAGTAACTCCCAACCACGGAACGTACGGTTTCCAGATCAACGGATACGGGAATGGTTAAAGTCAAAACATCATCATGTTTTGTCAGGTTAAAATGTTGCAGAGTAAGCCCCCCGCGCAATTCGTCGGTGGCCTTAGTCCCGGTATTTTTGAGGGTCAATACGGCATGCAAAGGCACACGCTCCTCCACAGTAAAATCCATATCTACAACCCGATGCTCCCGCCCATCCACGATTTCTTTACGGACCCGCAGCTCGGTATCCATTTCGGCATCCGGATGGGTTACGACCTTATACAAATCTTCATAGAATCGGTTATAATCAAACACGTCTCCCTCTCTCACGCGTTTGAGACGACGACGAAGTTGCTTTTCGCTGTAATATCTTCCCTTGTAGGGGATCAGCTCATCTCCTTCTTTTTGGTAAAAAGTAGTTTTCCCTGCGCGTCACTTATCTACTTCAAGGCGTAGCACCCCGTCCCCATATTCCGAATTCAAGATGCGGACATCCGCCAAGGAATAGCCTATGTCAACAAGCTCTTTTTTGCAAGATTCCACCAAAGAAATTATTTCGTTTGTAGTTAACATACGGTACTCGAACTCATTTTCTATAGCTTGCAGAATCCCTGTTTCTTCAAACAAATCGACATCACCCTCGACCTTCACTTCTCTGATAAGAAAAGCCCCTTCTTCTTTGTGATTAGGAATATCCTCCACTGGGATTGTTTCGTAAAGGATTCTTTCATCCATATTGTATTCATACTTTTTGTCTGGCGATAAAGCGAATTTCTCTTGTAAGGTTTCTTTGACACGATCCAACGCCACTTCCTTTTCCGTAAGCAAACGTCTTAATATGGCCATCTCGCGAATCGATATTTGTTGGGTGTCCACAAGTTCTAGAAATGCCTTCTGATCTTGCAGATTCGTCAAGACTCGATGGAGAACTTTCCCTGAAGACGACTCTTCCGTCTGAGATAACATATCGTCTTTGAGTTCATGCGGCTGTTCTTTTTCAGCGTCCGAAAGCAAGCGATGTATCGTCATGGTGGTGGTATAGCTTTCTCCATTTCGGACACCAAAAGGCCTTCTCAATTCCTGGGTTGCTCGGTTCAGTTCATCATTTCGCTGAATCCAAAGCTTGTTGATAAACTCCATTTCTTCTTCATGGAGACCCCGGTCGTTCGTAAGGCGAATCAGCTCCTGCAACTGCTGATCGCTATCAATGCGAAGATGTGGTTGTTTCCCCGGTTTTTGTAACCTGTCGGGAACCTCATTGGTGGGCGCGTTTGCTGCAGAATTAGAAGACACCACCATAAAAACCGGCATTTGCTTTTGATGATCCAAGCTATTTTCGTTTGCCAAATTCACTCCGTCCTGCTTCGTTAAGATCGGTGAGTCTGCCCAAATGTGGGCTTGCAGAAAGGAGATGGCCATCAAACTAGAACGCTTCACGATTGAGGTGTTGCGATGTAGCACGAAGAAAACTAGCCGATTACCTCGTCGAGAGAAACCTCTTCGAACGCTTGTGTGAGCGCTTCAGATAGTTCCTGCTGACTGCGGGCTGCAAGGCTGCCCAACCGATTCTTTATCTTGCCCCATATTTTTTCAATGGGGTTGGAATCGGGGCTGTAGGGTGGAAGGAATCTTACATGGGCCCCACATGACTCAATGAGTTTAATGACCTTGGGATTGTGATGGACGCGAAGATTGTCCATGATGACGATGTCTTCAGGTGAAAGAGTCGGGAGAAGAACCCGGCGAATATATTCTCCAAAAACAGCCGTCTCTGTCGCCCCCTCCCCCTCCATGGCCGCTGTTGTTCCGTCCAGGCGGACCGAAGAAATCAAGGTGGTGGTACACCAATGTCCATGAGGCGTTTTGGCAAAAAGCCTGTTCCCGCCCAACGCCCGGCCCCGCAGACAAGTCATATTAGTTTTCGCCCCGGATTCATCAATAAAGACAAGGCGACTTGGATCAAGTTTGGCCACCTCTTGGATCCACTGCTTTCTCAAGAGATTTACATCCGCCCGGTCTTGCTCGCTGGCGTGAAGCGTTTCTTTTATACCGGGAAACCGATTCAACGCCCGCTGTACGGCCATGATCGACCCCTTCACGCCGCTCATGTTCTTGAGTTCTTCAAGCGTTGCATCGGGATGTTTGCCCACCAGTTGAGCCAACGCCTTGAGCTGCTTTCCGCTGTAGAGGGCCTGACGATGCCCACGCGGTCGGGGAGCGGTCTGTCCGGTTTCGTTGAAACGAGAGAGCCCACGCTGAAACGTTCTAAGATCTACACGATAAGAAGATGCGATATCGGCCTGGGAACCTTTGCCCATTTTGTAGGCATCTATCGCACGCCGCCGGATTTCTGCTGTTGCTATACTCATGTCATGGAGTATAGATCTTCTAGAGAGGCATTTTAATCGTTAAATGCTCTAATAAGAATTCCCCCAATAAATCCAAATCTATTAGAATTGAGTCGCACCATATCTCATCTTTTTTACCTCTTTTAGGCTATATCTACAAAATAAATGTTTGATATTGTCAAGTCTGATAGGTCATCTTTTTAGTCAAAAAATATGGGGTCACACCAATGTGGTTATAGCCCTACGCAGAAGACAGCTAAAAAGCTAGAGAATAAGTTTGCCCCCTCAAAATTCGTCAAAAGCAATCATCTCTTTTTCGACACCCAGATCGTAGAGCATCTTTTGTACAGCAGCAATCATGGGAGGGGGACCGCAAAGGTAATATTCAATCTCAGATGGGTCATCATGGTCTTTTAGGTAATTTTCTAATAATACGCTGTGGATGAAGCCAGTATATCCCGTCCAGTTGTCTTCGGGTAAGGGCTCACTCAGCGCTATGTTAAAAGTAAAGTTTGGAAATTGTTCTTCAATTTTTCTAAAATCGTCTTCATAAAACATCTCTCGAGAAGAACGGGCTCCATACCAATAACTGACTTTTCGAGCGGATTTAAGCGTGTGGAACAGATGGAAACAATGACTTCGTAGAGGCGCCATCCCTGCCCCTCCACCAATGTATACCATTTCGCGATCGGTGTCTTTGATGAAAAACTCTCCGAACGGGCCGCTAAGCATTACTTTATCATCGGGTTTCAAATCAAAAATATAGGTTGAGGAGATACCGGGAGGCGCTTGGGTATTTGGAGGAGGTGTAGCCACACGTACGTTTAACATGACGATGTTTCCTTCAGCAGGATGGTTCGCCATGGAATAAGCCCGAAAACACGGTTCATCGTTTTTTAATTTAAAGTCCCATAACTTTAGGGCATCCCAATCTTGTCGGTATTCTTCTTCAATGTCAAAGTTTGTATAGGGAATATTATATTCGGGAATATCGATTTGGATATATCCACCCGCCTTAAAATTTAAGTCAACGCCTGGAGGCAGTTCAAGCACGAGTTCTTTGATAAACGTTGCCACATTATGATTAGATCGAACGACGGCTTCGAATTTTTTAATTTCAAGTACTTCGTCGGGAACTTGAATTTTTAAATCATTTTTTACTTTAACCTGACATCCAAGCCTTAACCCTGTTTTGGCTTCTTGTTTGGAAATATATCCAGCTTCGGTAGGCAGCAAGCTTCCGCCCCCTTCCAGAATATTGCATTTGCACATGGCACAGGTTCCGCCCCCTCCACATGCCGAAGGCAAAAATATGGAGGAGTCTGCTAGTGAAGATAAAAGAGAAGACCCCGGTTCGACTTCGATTGTTTTGTTTCTATCATTAATATCAATGGTAACCAGACCTTCTGGGGAAAATTTCTTTGAGGCCATCATTAAGCCTGTGACCAGAAAAAGAATAACGCCTGTAAAGACAATGACACTTGTTAATACGTATAGATAATCCATATCGCTATCCATTCAACTTTCGTATTGGGTTCTGCTTCACAAGCGAATACCTGAGAAACATAGGAAACCAATGGCCATAAGCCCTGTCACAATAAAGGTGATGCCAAGCCCTTTAAGGCCATCCGGTATATTGGAATAGCGCAGCTTTTTTCGAATCGCGGCCAGAGCGGTAATGGCTAAGAAGAATCCAATCCCAGAACCAAATCCATAAACGGTTGACCGAGCTAGGTTATATTTCCGTTCGACTAAAAAGAGCGATGCGCCCAAAATAGAACAGTTGACAGTAATAAGCGGCAAGAAAATCCCAAGCGAATTATATAAAGGTGGGAAAAAACGGCCTAACGTCATTTCAACGAACTGAACTACAGACGCAATAACGGCAATAAAACAAATAAAGTTAAGAAAGGACAAATCCATCTTAGCCATTTCTGGATGGCCGGTCCACACCAAGGCTCCTGCACGTAAAAGATAGTGATGAATCGCCCAATTTAAAGGCGCTGTAATCGTTAAGACAAAGACAACGGCTAATCCTAATCCGCTAGCGGTTTCTACTTTTTTGGAGAGCGCCAAAAAAGAACACATACCCAGGAAAAAGGCCAATACAATGTTTTCAATAAAAATCGATTTTACAGCTAAATTAATGAGTTCCATAGGGCGTAAGAAGGGTTATTCGTTATAAGTTATGGGTTGTTGGTTTATTATAAGATTTCTGCTCCTATTAATCTTCCTCAAATTTCTTAATCATGGTTCGCTGCACCCATATAATCAGACCAATGATAATAAACGCTCCTGGTGCAAGAAGCGCTAGACCATTGCCAATATATGCCTTAGGCATAATGTGTATGCCAAACCACGCTCCCGATCCGAGTATTTCTCTGGCGGAAGCCACTAAAAGGAGAATCATGCTATATCCTAAGGCATTACCCAACCCATCTAATAAGGAGGCGCTTGGAGGATTTTGCATGGCAAAGGCCTCCGCTCGTCCCATTACAATACAGTTAGTAATAATAAGTCCCACAAAAACACTGAGTTGCTTACTGATATCAAAAAAATAGGCCTGTAAAATTTGATCGCACAATATAACTAACGTTGCGATGACCGTCATCTCTACAATCATACGAATTTTACTCGGAGTGATATTCCGCAATATGGAAACGATAACATTTGAGCAGCACAGAACGGCTAGAACCGAAAGACACATAACCGCCGACGTTTCCATTTTTACGGTAACGGCTAAGGCAGAACATATTCCCAAAACCTGAATCGTAATCGGATTATTGTCCGATAACGGATCTGTTATAACTTGTCTATATTTATTAGTCATAGTTTAGCTCAGAATAGTGATTGGTTATTAGGAGAGAAAACCCTACCAACAATGGATAACAAATAACTAAGAACTCGTTCCGGCGCCCCTTCTTACGTTATCGAAATATCTCCCGTAACTTTCAAGGGCTTGATTAATAAATTGTTCAATGCCTACACCTGTCATGGTTGCGCCACTGATGGCATCAACCGCATGATCATTGCCTTGAGGGTGTTTGGAAAGAACCCCTCCCTTAACGACTTCAAAAGAAAGAGGTTTACCATTTTCCCACACTTTTTTATCCTTAAATTGATCTTGAAACCAATCGGTTGAACATTCGCCACCTAGCCCCGGGGTTTCTTTATGGCCAAAAAAGGTAACACCCACAATGGAACTTACATCTTCGTTTAGAGCAATATAACTATACACCGTAGACCATAATCCCATCCCCGAAGCGGGAAAGGCATACTTCGTGATGTTGTTATTTTCTTCCCACATATAGAGTGGTAGTCTTATTTTTTGTTTTATATCTTCCTCGGTTAGCGCTTCAATCGTCAATCCTTGGATCTCTTTCCCCGTTGCTGGATCAATGACGATTTCATGAATATATTCTTTAAAAAGAGCTGTAATTTTTTCGCCTGATATTTTTTTGTCATGTTGATCAACCGTCGGAGTCCCAAATGCTTTCAGGACATTTAGCTTACGGTCATTCTCACGATTAAAGTTTTGTTTCGCCTTGAGTGATGCCGCCGTTGCTGACAACAACAAGCTACAGATAATACACACAATACCAGCAAATAATATAGTCCGCAGGTCCTCTTTACGCATGAGAAAATTTCCTTAAGTAAGCGGCTCTTTGTTTAATATGAAATTGCAACACATAATGGTCAATTAAAGGTGCCATCACATTCATAAATAGAATAGCGACCATGACCCCCTCCGGATAGGCAGGATTGGTTACGCGAATCAAAATAACAAGAAACCCGATTAAAAAACCATAGATCCATTTTCCGAATCGAGTCGCTGCGGCAGAGACAGGATCGGTGGCCATGTATACCGCTCCAAAAGCAAACCCGCCCATAACAACATGATAATGGAAAGGGAGTTGTGTATATCCCGAAAATTGATCGGCGGGTAACCAATTTAAAACGGAGCTTCCTGCAAATAGACCAATGACACAGGAAAGCATAATCTGCCACGATCCAATACCCGCAAGAATAAGAATCAAAGCGCCTAGTGCACACGCAATGAAAGAACTTTCGCCAATGCTTCCCCCCAAGGTTCCTAACGCTAAGGTTTTCCATGAAAAACCCGCTTCGGTTAACGTTTGTACGACATGCCCCCCTGTAGGAGATAACGCAGCAATGGCTAAGGGTGTTGCGCCGGTAAAACCTTCCATCACATTGGCTTTGTCATGCACCACGGTCCAAACGTTATCACCTGACATCTGTACAGGATATGCAAAGAACAAAAAGGCACGGGCGGTTAACGCGGGATTTAATACGTTAAATCCCGTGCCTCCAAAAATCTCTTTACCAATCACTACCCCAAAAGAGATCCCTATGGCCACCTGCCATAGAGGCACCGTAGGCGGCAATGTTAAAGGGAACAACATTCCTGTTACAAGAAATCCTTCATTAATTTCATGTTTTCGGATAACGGAAAACAACACCTCCCATATTCCACCGACTGCGTAAGAGACTAAAATAATCGGTAAAACAATCGTAGCTCCCTGCATCATATCCGTCCACCAGGTCGGATTCGCAACTAAATTTACAAGGTTGTATTGATGACCCGCTTTCCATATCCCAAAAAGTATACAGGGAATCAGGGCCAAGATGACCGTAATCATCGTGCGTTTCATGTCTACAGAATCGCGGATATGCGAGGGTCCATCTGTAACATCCGAAGGCGTAAACAAAAAGGTATCGTTAGCTTCATATAAAGGATAAAGCTTGTCTAGCTTTCCATCGGGCTCAAAAAGGTGTTTTGATTTTTCTAATTGTTTTAAAAGAAACTTCATAATGTGCTAAAGACCTTCTCGTTCTATTTCTTCTAATCCATTTTTGATAATTGTATAGAAATCCATTTTTGAAGGGCAAACAAATGAGCATAGAGCAAAATCTTCGGGATCGGTCTCTAATATGCCCAGTTTTATAGCTTCATCCGTATCATGCGCAAGAACAGCTCGAACTAAAAAATCGACTTTAATATTCATAGGCATGAACTTGTCATACCAACCCGTCATAACCATCGCGCGTATACTTCCATTTTGGTTGGTGTTCAAAGACCAGGTTGCTTTTTTTCTAAACCACCGTGAAAGAAAAAGGCTGGAATGACTAAACCGGTTAAGACCGGGCATTAACCATCCCATAAAAAATCGCTCTTCGCTCTCAGGAATCACGTTGATACATGCATCCAGAAATGGAACGGGACGATCTAAAGGAACGGCGCGCCCCGATAACACATCTCCGGAAAGAATTCGTTGAAACCCGCCGGCCAATTGATGCTCGAGTATCGGCCGAAGGGAACCACCTTGTCGAACACGATAGTGCGCTCGAGCCGACTCATGAATGCCGCCGCCCCCCACGGAAATAATTTTGCTTGAAGGGATCGCGCCTTCCAAGAACAGTTGACCAAGCAATATCGTATCAACTGCTTTTATCACCCATACCGTATCCCCAGGACTGATCGGATCAACAAAATGAATATGCACGCTAGCATTGCCTGAAGGATGAGGTCCAGAAAAGGTATGCCGTTTAACGTTCTGAGTCTGTTTCAATTTTAGAGAAGCAGTTTCACCAACACAAAGATGTACATCGCCCTTTGTTAGTTTAGAGAGAAGATCTAATCCCGCTTGAAAAAACCGTTCCTGTTCGCCTAACACAACATTCACGTCAGGCTGAAAGGGGGCGGTGTTCATGCCATTAACAAAAATAGATTTAGGCGCCCTCTCCCTGTTAGGAAGCTTTGAAAAAGGGCGTTCTTTAATAAGAGCCATATAACCGGTGTCAAACAAATGAGAAAGAACTTCGTCACGAGAAAGGGAAGGGATTTCTTGAACCCCATACTTCTTTAAAGGCTCAATTTCTTCATCCCGAGCTAGATCAATGATAATCTGTTCAATCGAACGTCTAGGCCCTAAAACAATCGATTGGATGATTCCTGCCGCAGGGGATCGAAACTGGAACGCTTCATTTTTTTTATCAAAAAAGAGAACGGAACCCCTTTTTACCCTATCGCCTTCTTGAATTTTTAGGCGCGGCTGAATGCCTTTAAATTCTTGGGGACAAATGGTAATGGTATCCGTTTGAAGGGCTTCTCGGATGTCAGGGGCTGGGAGGCCCTCTAACTTGATATCGAGTCCTTTTTTGATTTTAATAACGGCCATCGAATTTTTTTTTACCTCGTCAAAACTTGCGTCTCGTCTAACATTTAATACAAAGACCCTGTACTCTACCGATGAAAAATCTATTGTCAAACAGTATTCCTGAATCCGTCAGATAAAATCTGACGATTTTTCATTACCTGTTGGGCTAAAGCGGGGAGCATACCCGTATTCAAACAAACAACCCCACCCCAACAGGTGTGTATATGAAACAATATGAAAATAAAGACTGGCAAGGGCGAACTCAACAGCACAAGCGGAAATCATCTTTGCGGCCTGCTGCTTGAGGATCATGCTCAACGGATTCTTCCCTCCAATTTTCAACCACGCCGCTCCGATGCGATCTCTGATCGGGAGATCCTCCTTACCCAGATCGGCTTACTTTGCAACGGTCGAACCGATTTCAATGATATCGACCTGTGAGAATTATAATATTAAATGCCCAAAAGAAGATATTGTAAAACAGGAGTGTTCCATGCCGAAATCTTCTAGATTTAGAAACTCGACAGAAGACAAAAAAAGGAGAAAGACATGGAACAAATCAAGAGTAGTATTCATCCCCGAAAAGGCAAGCATTTGACACAGAAAGAACGGATCATGATTGAAACAATGCTCAAAAACCCAGGACGTCCTTTGGAGATAGCTACTAGCTATCTGGGAAGGCATCGTCGAACCATAGAGCGCGAAATTAAACGTGGGGAGGTAGAGCATTTCGATACAGAACTGCGAAAGAAGAAAGCATACAGCAGTGATCGAGCCCAGGAACTTCATGATCTAAATGCGACGGCCAAGGGGCCTGAGCTTAAGCTTGGAAAGCATCATGAAACGGCTGTGTTTATCAGCGAGCACATTCTTGTTCACAAACGCTCACCCGATGTGGTTGCTCCTTTGCTTAAACAAGAGCAGAGACCTGCAGCGGTGAGTACAAAAACGCTGTATACCTATATTGACCAAGGTCTCATCCCGGGGGTGAGCAACGAGTCCCTATGGGAAAAACGAAAACGGATAAAACGAAAAAGACGTGCTATTAAGCGGGTTAAAAAGCAACATGCCCGAAGGACCAGTATCGAAAAACGGTGGATTGTAAAATTAAATGCCGCAAAAAATGGACCTGAGAGCTTCTGTTCATGCGGCGATCTCCAAATCGAAACACTCCTGTGCGGGTTTGTATTCTAGGATCTTGCGAGGATAGTTGTTAATCCGCTTTTTCAATCTCACCAATACGGTCGATGGTATATTTTCCGATGTTGTCTCCTTTGGCGACGAAACGACGAACCATACGGTTGGCATTTTCGTTGGAGCCTCGTTCCCAGGAAGAATACGGGTGAGCATAATAGAGTTTAACACGTCTCTTTTTGCTAAATCCGGAACGTTCCATCTGCTCCACGTCGAGAAACTCGCTCCCGTTATCGGCTGTAATCGACTTGAACATCGATCTGAATGGGCCAACTCCCATCGATCTTTCGATCGCTTTGAGGGCCTGCAGAACCGATGCCTGTGTTTTATCCGAAAGTTTTCTCACCCTTAGCATTCGGGTCTTTCTTTCTACTAACGTCATTAAAACCGGTTTTGAAGTTCCTTTTCCGCCGACGATCAAATCCAATTCCCAGTGCCCAAATTCCTCGCGTTTTTCTACGGTCGATGAGATTTTTATGAATGCCTTTAGACTTAAAAAGGGGAGTTAAAAAGGTAGCCTCTGAGCCGGTGTTCTGACGTCGTCTCGACGACCTGCCCCCAGCCAGAACCCATGTGGGGCTACGCAAACTCAACACCGAACTTCTTTCCTCGGGCCCCTTTGGCTAGGTAGATGTCGAAGGGCTTGATCTTGTTCCCGTCGATATCGATGTGAGCCCTTTAGGTCACTCAGGCTCTTCGAAAGAAGGCGTTTCCTACACCTAGAAGGGCCATGATGGTTACGCCCCGATATTTGCCTATGTGGGCACTCAAGGCCACATGCTTGAGTGCGAACTTCGACCCGGTAAACAACATTGTCAGTCGGGAACGACCGCGTTTATTGCCCGCAGCGTTGAAACGCTCCAAACCCTGGGCCTGGGTGGAAAATGTTTGCTTCGGCTTGATAGTGGCAACGCTGCGGCCGATAACTTCGACGCTTTTGGGGATCATTATTTCATCGTAAAGCGAAATCCTCGCCGCGAATGTCCTGAACAAATGCTGGCCCTTGCACGCCGAGTTGGAGACAAACAAGACAGTCGTGAAGGCAAGAACGTTTACACAGGCTTTTTCGATCATTTCCATCCCGGTGGCGACCAAAACCGCCCTTGTGTCCCGGTGGCCTTCGAAGTGATTGAACGCACCATCGATATCGATGGTCAGAAACTTCTGGTTCCTAAACTTGAGGTAAACACCTGGTGGACGAACCTCTCTTGTCGTGCCAAGACGGTGCTAGATCTCTATCATGGACATGGCCCCAGCGAGCAGTACCACAGTGAACTCAAAAGCGATCTTGATGTTGAGCGATTGCCTTCGGGGAGACTCTGTGCCAATAAGATTATTCTGTTATGCGCCATGGTGGCCTTCAACCTATTGCGCGGTCTTGGCCAAGAGGTCATCAAACGGGCTGGGCTTGCCCCGCAGAAAATCAACATCCCGCGCTGGCGAATCAAAACGGTTCTCAAAAATATCGTTTATTGCGCGGTTCGATTGGTCCGCCACTCCGGACGAATTGAACTTCACTTTGGCAAGCGTTGTCGCTGGTTTGAAGTGATACAAGATATTGCCCATTCCTTCGCATAGCCCTCCGTGCACCTTTAACAATACTCTAAGGCGACTGCCCAAGGAGGCCTACGCCCCAAAATGGTCAAATCAGAGTGAATCTGACCTGTACGCTCAAAAAATTCATCAGGGTGATACTTGCCGGTCCCAATCCGCCCAAAAGCGAGCATCTCAAGGAAAAAGTTTTCAACTTTTGAGCCCCAAAACGCCTTCCGAAGCGATAGCTGACGGATTCAGGAGTATGTGTGAAGAAACGAAATTAGGTTTTGTGTTCAAGAGCAGCCACATTTTTTTGTAAAACCGGACCCATATCTTTTGCCATATACTCTTTCCACCCTTCCTGAATTTTAGGCCATGATTCTAATGATTTTTTGGCCGTACTACACAGTTTATGAATCTCTTTAACAGAATCTATATCCAAAGGAAAAGAACACATCGCCGTCATTTTTGCATGAACCTCATCTGTGCCTAACGTTTTGTCGGATAATCCAGGATCTCCCTTTGCATCGAGAATGTCATCGGCTAATTGATAGGCTGTCCCCACTAAATACCCGGATTCTGTCAGCACGTTAACAAGACTTTCATCCGTTCCACCGCAAATACCTCCGGAAAAGGCAAATAAGGCCCCTGTTTTTTTACGGGCTATACGAACACATGTACTCCAATCAGCGGATTGCCCTCTAAACAGCAATTCTTGTTCCGATTCCCCCTGGCAAACTTCTCCGGTATATTTTACAAACGAATGAACGAATCGGACGTCTTCGACCCTGCACATAATCTCAATGGCTTTAAAAAGAAGAAAATCTCCTACGAGAATCGCGCCGGGGATTCCTCGCTTGACCCAAAACGTGGGCTCCTGTCTACGCAAAAGACCCCCATCAATCACATCATCATGCAAAAGGCTCGCTGCATGAATCATGTCCACCGCCGCCCCTGCATGCACCAAAAGGTCACGAGCAACGCCGGACCTTTTTCCGACTCTAAAAATCAAACGTGAGCGCAGCATTTTCCCTTGGCCAATAATGTTTTTAGAGTCATTCAACAAAAAGCGGAGGGAAGTTTCCTCTAGAGATGACACCATTAATGTGCGCACTTCTTCTAAATAATCGTTTATAGGGTCAGGGTAGTTTTCTCTGTGAATGGAATTCATGGGGAGCATACTGCATCAATGAAATAAAGTCGTCTAGTGCAAAAAATCGGGTTCTTGCATAATGTCACAGCAAAGCGTAGTGTTATCTTCATCTGGAACCAACATCGTTGAGAAATATATAAATGAAAGCATTAACTCCTTTAAAATCATTTCAGGGGCCTCAAGGCCCTGTTGTTCTTGCCATCATGGATGGCGTAGCCATCGGACCCTCTGAACAAGGCAATATGGTTCGTCAAGCGAACACGCCCCACTTAGACTGGTTACAATCAAACGTTGAAACCTCTCAATTAAAGGCTCACGGGTCAGCTGTAGGGATGCCTACGGACGATGATATGGGTAATAGCGAAGTTGGACATAATGCCATTGGATGTGGCCGTGTTTTTCAACAAGGCGCGAGCTTAGTGAATCAATCCATCGAAAATCGGAACCTATTCAACGGTGATGTCTGGAAGGAACTTGTTGGCAACTGCATGGCTCATGATTCTACCCTCCATTTTTTAGGACTTCTCTCTGACGGTAATGTCCACAGCCATATCAACCACCTAGAAGCCATGCTCAAAGAAGCCAAAACAGCTGGTCTAAAAACAGTACGCATCCATATTCTATTAGATGGACGCGACGTCCCACCAACTTCAGCTTTAGAATATGTAGATCGACTTGAGAAAACATTAGACCGATTAAACGAACCCCAAAAGTTTGATTACACGATTGCATCCGGAGGTGGACGCATGAAGTTCACCATGGACCGTTATGAAGCCGATTGGGATATGGTTAAACGGGGATGGGATATTCATGTTAAAGGAATAGGGCGTTTATTCGAATCAGCACGCCAGGCCATTGAAACCTTTCGCCAAGAAATTCCGGGTGTTATTGACCAAGATCTACCGGGATTTGTGATTGCCGAGCATGGAACCCCTCTTGGACCGGTCAAAGAACATGACAGTTTAATTCTAACCCATTTCCGGGGCGATCGGGCCATTGAAATTTCAAGAGCGTTTGATGAAGAAAACTTTACGGCATTTGATCGCGGTCCACGTCCCAACGCTAAATATGCAGCCATGATGCAATACGACGGTGACTTAGACATACCCAATAAATATCTGGTTACCCCGCCTGCCATTAATGACACCATGGGCGAATATGTAGCCGCCACACATCTTCGACAGCTGGCTATTAGCGAGACCCAGAAATATGGTCATGTAACCTATTTTTTTAATGGGAATCGTTCGGGGAAATTTAACGAAGAACTAGAAACGTATATTGAAGTCCCCTCTGACAACGTGCCCTTTGAGCAAAGACCGTGGATGAAAGCCGCTGAAATTACAGACGTGGTGATCGACGCTATTTTAAAAAACGAATACGCCTTTATACGATTAAACTATCCAAATGGCGATATGGTGGGTCATACAGGAAATTGTTTAGCCACCGAAATATCCGTGGAAGCCGTAGATCTGGGAATTGGACGACTTATACAAGCCGTTAAAAAGGTGGGAGGCATCCTGATCGCTTCAGCTGATCACGGGAACGCAGATGAGATGTATCAGATTGATAAAAAGACAGGAACCGTTGGTATCGATCCAGAAACAGGCAAACCAAAGTCTAAGACAAGTCACACCTTGAATCCCGTGCCCGTACACATTTATGATCCTGCTGGAACGGCTAAAATAAGATTGTCTCCGCATAACGATCTGGGGATTAGTAGTCTAGCCGCAACATGCATCACCTTAATGGGGTATCAGCCGCCTTCCGATTATGATCCGAGCATTATTATTGTGAACTGATCTCGCCTGAGTTAAAACGTGCTCAGTTCAAAAGTTCGGTCCACCAATGGATATAAGTTGGTTTCAACCGCATCGGCTATGATCAGCCCATGAACCAGAAGAAATCCTCCGACACATAATCATTGGTGGGATCTATATACCATGAAAGGTACCCATTATCAGCCTGATGAATCCACCGGAGCTGACCGTTGACAATTTTCCCAACATCAAGAACATGAAACAAGTTCGTTTTTGTCCACATGGGAAAGTTATACTGATTGGGGTGAATTTGGAAATAAGCGTCAAAGGTATCCCCAGCTTGGTTTTGTTCAACAAACCCGAGAAGAGCGCTAAATAAGGTATTGTCTGACCTGGCAATATTATTGCTTCGCGTGGGTGGAGAAATCACTCGCTTTTTTAAACCTACATGCCTCCAGTTGAGATCATTGACCAAATTTAAAGAATAGGTATTATCGTTTTTAAATGCTGGAAAGGTATCTTCCTATAGGGAAAGGCAACAAAAAAACAGAAACCTGAATCCGTCAGCTATCGCTTCGGAAGGCGTTTTGGGGCTCAAAAGTTGAAAACTTTTTCCTTGAGATGCTCGCTTTTAGGCGGATTGGGACCGGCAAGTATCACCCTGATGAATTTTTTGAGCGTACAGGTCAGATTCACTCTGATTTGACCATTTTGGGGCGTAGGCCTCCTTGGGCAGTCGCCTTAGAGTATTGTTAAAGGTGCACGGAGGGCTATGCGAAGGAATGGGCAATATCTTGTATCACTTCAAACCAGCGACAACGCTTGCCAAAGTGAAGTTCAATTCGTCCGGCGTGGCGGACCAATCGAACCGCGCAATAAACGATATTTTTGAGAACCGTTTTGATTCGCCAGCGCGGGATGTTGATTTTCTGCGGGGCAAGCCCAGCCCGTTTGATGACCTCTTGGCCAAGACCGCGCAATAGGTTGAAGGCCACCATGGCGCATAACAGAATAATCTTATTGGCACAGAGTCTCCCCGAAGGCAATCGCTCAACATCAAGATCGCTTTTGAGTTCACTGTGGTACTGCTCGCTGGGGCCATGTCCATGATAGAGATCTAGCACCGTCTTGGCACGACAAGAGAGGTTCGTCCACCAGGTGTTCACCTCAAGTTCAGGAACCAGAAGTTTCTGACCATCGATATCGATGGTGCGTTCAATCACTTCGAAGGCCACCGGGACACAAGGGCGGTTTTGGTCATCACCGGGATGGAAATGATCGAAAAAGCCTGTGTAAACGTTCTTGCCTTCACGACTGTCTTGTTTGTCTCCAACTCGGCGTGCAAGGGCCAGCATTTGTTTAGGACATTCGCGGCGAGGATTTCGCTTTACGATAAAATAATGATCCCCAAAAGCGTCGAAGTTATCGGCCGCAGCGTTGCCACTATCAAGCCGAAGCAAACATTTTCCACCCAGGCCCAGGGTTTGGAGCGTTTCAACGCTGCGGGCAATAAACGCGGTCGTTCCCGACTGACAATGTTGTTTACCGGGTCGAAGTTCGCACTCAAGCATGTGGCCTTGAGTGCCCACATAGGCAAATATCAGGGCGTAACCATCATGGCCCTTATAGGTGTAGGAAACGCCTTCTTTCGAAGAGCCTGAGTGATCCAAAGGGCTCACATCGATATCGACGGGAACAAGATCAAGCCCTTCGACATCTACCTAGCCAAAGGGGCCCGAGGAAAGAAGTTCGGTGTTGAGTTTGCGTAGCCCCACATGGGTTCTGGCTGGGGGCAGGTCGTCGAAACGACGTCGGAACACCGGCTCAGAGGCTACCTTTTTAACTCCCCTTTTTAAGTCCAAAGGCATTCATAAAAATCTCATCACCCCGGTACAGGTCGATATCATTGAAATCGGTTCGACCGTTGCAAAGTAAGCCGATCTGGGTAAGGAGGATCTCCCGATCAGAGATCGCATCGGAGCGGCGTGGTTGAAAATTGGAGGGAAGAATCCGTTGAGCATGATCCTCAAGCAGCAGGCCGCAAAGATGATTTCCGCTTGTGCTGTTGAGTTCGCCCTTGCCAGTCTTTATTTTATATTGTTTCATATACACACTTGTTGGGGTGGGGTTGTTTGTTTGAATACGGGTATCCTCCCCGCTTTAGCCCAACAGGTAATGAAAAATTATCAGATTTTGTCTGACAGATTCAGGTAAGACTAAACAAAAGGGTCTGTAAATAAAATTTTTAATTTTTTATTCTGTCTGAGAGGGGGTGTTTTCTCGAACGGTGACAATAGGACCTTCAACAGCGATCACTCGAATGGGCGTTTTTTTCTCAATCCAACTTCCGTCCGCTACAACATCGACTCGTTTTCCCTCAATCGTAGCGATGCCTGACGGTCTTAATGTCGTAATCGCTATTCCTTCTTTCCCTCGGAGTATATGAAGATCGTCTGTGGCTTTAAATCGCCGTGCATTTTTAGATAAAGTTAGTCTTTTCCCTATGGGTGTTTGGGGGAAAAATTTGATCCATATACAAAGGCCAATGGCGGCCATAAAAATGATAGCTACAGCAACAAGAGTTCCTATTTCACCGCCGAAAGTTGTATATCCGAGAATAATGGCTGCAAATAAAGCCCCTGCCCCAAAGATGCCGAGAATGCCTCCCGGGATGAAGATTTCAGCGCCTAACAAGAAAATGCCAGCCACAATAAAAATGATAAACCATTGTATAGATGGGTCCATGATCAATGCTACCCTTTCTGTTCAGACGAAGGAATGGCTTTGACAATAATCCGATTCCCATACGTTTCAATAATATGTATATCTGTATTTACTTCAAGAAATTCACCTTGAGTAACGACATCTAGTTTTCGATCCCCCACCATCGCGGAACCCGCGGGATGAAGGGGGGAATGTGTTTTTCCCGTTAAGCCAATAAGCTTAGACGTATCTTCGTCTAGGGGCTGATATCCGTCTTCGCGTTTTGCCGCGGATGATAAAATGAGACGGTTAAAAAGAGGGTTAGAAGGCAGAATCTTGCCTATTAAACCCATGGCAATACCACTCAGGATGACCGACAGTGATAGTTTGAGAAAAGGGACTTCGACTTTAGGCCACGTCGGCAGGGTTGGTTCTAAGGGTAGCTGTTCAAACATCGAGATGAATAGCCCAAAGAGCATGATGGTAATGCCAAGGACGCCTGCTATACCAAATCCAGGGAGGGCAAAAATCTCAAAACCAAGGAGGCCCACACCCAGAATAAAGATAAGAATCTCTTCCATACCTGCTAGTCCTGCAAGATGATGTCCAAAAAAGAAAAGGACAAAACAAAGCGCGGCCACCATGCCTGGCAGTCCAAGGCCGGGCGTTTTTAGTTCCATATAAATAGCGGCCATACCGATCATCATAAGAATAGGGGCCAGTGAGGCAATGATACGCGCGAGTTCTTCCAGAGAAGAAACTTTTAGTTCCTTGACGGTTGCATCGGGTAAAGAGATAGCTGCAAGAAGGGCGTCAAGGTCCTTGACCGTTCCACTCGACAATAAAGGCTTTCTATCGTCTGCTGCTCCAACCATCTTTTCCGCTTCAAGGTTGGTGAGCGTTAATATTTCGCCTTCGGGTGAAATGATTTCATCTCCGATTTTAAACTCAAAATTGCGGCGAACCATGGCCAAAGCCAAATCCTTGTTATGACCCGCGTGTTCTGCATTCGATCGCATAAGGCTAGCGACATACGACTCCGCTTTTTCCCGTTCGGCCTCTTCTAGCGATTTACCCATAACAATCGGCATGGCATCCCCAATTTTACTGCCGGGAGCCATGTAGATCTGCTTGGTGGTTAATGCAATGATTGCACCTGCGGAAATCGCGTTTTTTTCCACAAACGTGTAGGTGGGTATTTCGATGTTCTTGAGGATATAACAAATGTCCTCTGTGGAGTCGACTCGACCTCCGGGTGTATCCATAATAAAGATCAGACCCTTTGCCTTTTCCTTAGTAGCTTCTTGGACGCCGCGCCGAATCACATAGGTTAATGCGGATTCAATTTGCCCCCGAATGGGAATCACGTAAACTGTTTCTTGGGCTCCCTCAGCGTGTGTATGGGTTGACAAGACTAGGGTCAAGCATATATGTAACAATAGATATAGACATGTATGTTTTTTCATAAAGGTCCTTTATAGCTGATTCAAACAAAATACGAAGCACGAAATTCGAAATTCGAAACAAACCCGAATGATCAAAATTAAAATGTTAGAAACAAAGAGGAAACAGAAACGTTTTCATTTTTTGAACATTCATACTTTGAATGTGTTTTCCACCACGGCAGATCTTCGACGGATTTCGACATCCAATATTCGAATTTTTGGACTCGCTCTATTCCTTTTGGGGTGCCAAGATCGTGATGTCCATGTCTATAGAGTACCAAAAGAACAGCCTTTCTTGCCTCTAACCTCTACTCACGATGTTCTGAAAGAGTCTAATATTCGGTGGGTACCTCCTGAACATTGGATCGAACAACCCTTAGTAGGCTTGCGTCAGGGAAGTTTTCGCGTTCAAGGTACGAGCGGGTATGAGGGCGATGTTTCCATTATTGGTCTAAAAGGGGATGCCGGAGGCGTTTTAGCCAATGTTAATCTTTGGAGACAACAACTCCATCTCTCACCGATTGCAAAGAGTAACCTTCCGGCTATTATTTCAGGAATCAATGTGGGGGGAGAAGAATCCGTTATGGTCGATTTAACAAGTGAAAAGAATATCATTAAGGAGACCCACCAAGGCCGGATCATGGCTTCTATTATCCCTCAAAGTGATATGACATGGTTCATTAAAATAGCGGGAGAAACGAAACTCGTCGAAAAAGAAAAATCAACCTATCTGAGTTTCCTTAAAACCATTAGCTTTTCTGAAAAGACAGAGCCACGCATCCCTCAAAAGGAACCAACACATATAGACGGCATACAATGGACGCTTCCTGAAATGTGGGAAGCACAACCTGTTTCAGGCATGCGTATGGCTAGTTTTACAGTTCAAGATATCAAGAAAGAAGTGCTAGATATTTCTGTTGTTTCTTTGCCGGGCTCGGCTGGAAGTACCTTGGCTAATGTCAATCGTTGGCGAGGCCAGATTGGTTTAGGACCTTTCGACCGAGACACACTAGAAAAAGAAAGCAAAATATTAGATCTACCAGGAAAGCAGATCATGATGGTTGATATCCTCAATGAGGATAGACAGATTCTGGCTGCGATTCTTCACCATCAAGGAAAGACTTGGTTTTTTAAGATGACTGGCCATCAAACGTTTGTATCGCCCCAAAACTCGACCTTTATTGATTTTCTCAAATCACTGCGTTTTTCTGATGTACCTTAAAAAAATACTTCTACGGCTCTCTTCACTTAAAATTGCTATTACCTGCTTGGCCCTGAGCATGGTTCTCATTTTTTGGGGGACACTGGCCCAAGTCAACTTAGGAATCTATGCGGTTCAGCTACAGTATTTTGAAAGTTTTTTTGTGTATTGGAGACCCTTCGGTGCGAATTGGATGATTCCGATCTTCCCAGGCGGTTATTTAATCGGGAGCGTATTGCTCATCAATTTAGTGACTTCTTTGATTTGGATCGTGCAATGGCGTTGGAAAAAAACGGGGATTATCCTCATTCATATAGGGTTCATCATTCTTCTGGCTGGCGAGTTTCTCACAGATTTTTTTGCAGTAGAGTCTTACATGCGACTGGATGAAGGCGAAACAAAGAACCATTCAGAAAGTTCACGGAAAACAGAACTTGTGATCATTGACATTACGGATCCAGCCTATGACGAAGTCATTAGCATTCCTGAATCTGTTCTGTATCGAAAACAGATCATTGAACATGCCAAACTCCCTTTTTTACTGAAGATTAAAAAATTTTACCCTAATTCACGATTAAAGATGCGGTTGCCTGCAGAGAAAGAGTTGCCGCCCGCATCAACACAGGGCATAGGAAAAGACCTTGTTGTCGCACAGGTTCCTATGACAGCAAAAACGGATGAACGAAATCTTCCTGCTGTACGTATCGAAATAAGCGGGAATAACCAAACACAAGGCACGTGGCTTGTCTCAAATCAATTGGATGCGCCTCAACGCGTTACCTATCAAAACAGGTCGTATCAGATCGCTCTCCGACAAGTACGCTATTACAAGCCTTATAGGATGCAATTACTCGATTTCACACACGATCGATATGCTGGCACAGATATTCCCAAGAACTTTTCAAGTCGAATTCACTTATCCCATCCCGCCCGAAACGAGGATCGTGACGTCCTTATTTATATGAATCACCCTTTACGGTACGAAGGAGAAACCTATTATCAGGCAAGTTTTGATAATGATGATACGACCTCAATTCTACAAGTAGTACGTAACCCAAGTTGGTTGCTACCCTACATTTCGTCTGGAATAATTGGTATCGGCATGTTGTTTCAGTTTATGATTCACTTGATGGTCTTTTTAAAAAGGAGGATATGAAACGTTTTGTCCCATGGGTCTTATTGGGGTGTTGTCTGGGCTATCTGTTGTTCACATTAAAACCGCGGGTTCAGTCTGAGGGGTTTAATGAATCTGATTTTGGCGCTCTTCCCGTTTTGGCGGGAGGCCGTATCCAACCCATTGATTCTGTGGCTCGGAACGCTTTACTGATCATGCGTGGCAAACAAACGTTAAGAACCCAAGACGGGGCTAAACGTTCTGCTGTAACATGGCTGATGGACGTACTTATGAACCCGGAAGTGGCTGATGACGCCCTCGTCTTTTATATACCTTATTCAGACGTGTTGGGATTGTTTGGGTGGCACCAATCCAAAGAAAAATATTTCTCCTTCAATCAACTAAAACCCTATCTTCAAGAAATAGAACGACAAGCACAGCTCGCCTCGCAAACAGAGGCTCAGATCCGTTCACCGTTTCAGTCCAATATATTAAAACTTCATAATGGGTTAACCTTTTATGGCCGATTAAAACATAGCCTTTATATGGACGGAGCCAATGATTTTTTACCTTCATTTCGACAGTATCAAGCGCATCTGGAATCGGGCCTACAAGCCGTTCGCCAACAGATGGCTGGTAAAACCTTTGATGAACATGCCTATGAAATTTTTTCTGAGTTCGCATCGATCCATCAATTTTTAGAGGAACGCGCTTATTTGAATCCCATTCCTCCAGAACATCAGACCCCTGCATTGGATTGGATCCCTATAGGGGAAAGTTTATTTCATTCCATTCATACCGGAGACATTCATCCCTTGATTCAAAATTATGCCGTAATGGCACAGGCCTATCGATCAGGCGATTCATTCACGTTTAACGAACATCTTCATCAAGTTCAAAAATGGTTGAGTACAAACGATTCATCCGCGGTGAATAATACCAGATTTGAATATGGGTTTAATCGCTATCAGCCCTTCTATAAATGCATGATTTTTTATGTGCTGATTTTTATTCTAGCCTGTATGTCTTGGGGATGGGGCAGACAGGTTTTAAATCGTTCCGCTTTTCTTTTGCTCCTCCTTGCATGCGTTGTTCATAGCTTGGGGTTAGTAGCCCGTATGGTTATTCAAGGGCGACCGCCTGTTACCAATTTATATTCGTCGGCTATATTTATTGGGTGGGGTTCGGTGGTCCTTGGCTTGGTTTTAGAGAAAATTTTTCGAGATGGGATCGGCAGCGCTTGTGCGGCTTGTATTGGGTTTATCACTTTGTTGATTGCGCATCATTTATCGGGGAATGGTGATACCTTAGAAATGCTGCGTGCGGTACTGGATACCAATATTTGGTTGGCAACCCATGTTGTGGTAATTACCTTAGGCTATTCGTCAACATTCGTGGCAGGATTTCTGGCCATCCTCTACATCTTGCGCGGTATTTTTACGCGCAGTTTTTCGGAAACCACGGCGTGCGCATTAGATCAAATGGTCTTTGGAATCATCTGTTTTGCGATGTTATTCAGCTTTGTTGGCACGATGTTAGGGGGCATATGGGCCGATCAGTCATGGGGGCGTTTTTGGGGGTGGGACGCCAAAGAGAATGGAGCGCTGCTTATTGTCCTGTGGAATGCTATTATTTTACATGCGCGATTAGGTGGTTTTATAAGACAACAAGGACTCATGATCATGGCTATTTTTGGAAATGTGGTTACCAGTTGGTCATGGTTTGGTGTGAATATGTTGGGTGTTGGGCTTCATTCCTACGGCTTTATTGATAAGGCTTTTGTTGGGTTAGCGACATTTGTTGTCACCCAGTCTATTATAATGGGTATTGGGTGCATACCCCGAAAATTATGGCGTAGCTCAGCTTAGGTAGAAGGAATTTGAGTTTCTACCTCTTGAATAGCAAAAGATGGGCTAGAATTACAGGTAATCTTGACATGTCATGTCCTTTGGGAAAAAATGGTGGTATAAGGCTCCTTGAACTTTTTCAATGCCTAACCCTTGATCAGCGGATATGGCTAGCGGGGTTTCCTCCGTACGCTTTTGAAAGTCAGCGAGATGTGTCTGAGCTTCTGGGAGATCTGTTTTGTTGGCGACGACCAAAAAAGGACGTTGCTCCAAACTTTCTTTATAGTGTTTAAGCTCATCGCGTAGATGAAAATAGTCGTCGACGGGATCTCTTCCATCTACACCCGCCATATCAATAACAAAAAAAAGAAGTTTGGTTCGTTCTATATGGCGAAGAAAATCATGCCCTAACCCAACGCCTTGATGGGCGCCGTCAATGAGCCCAGGAATATCCGCCACGCGGAGTCGTTGATAGTCATCAAAAATTACCGTGCCGATCACCGGGTTCAGTGTTGTAAAGGGATAAGGTGCTGTTTTGGGGTGTGCATCACTCAGTTGGTTTAACAAGGTTGATTTTCCGGCATTAGGAAACCCCACGAGTCCTACATCCGCGATTATTTTAAGTTCTAGGCATAACGTCTTGCTTTCACCTTGTTCTCCGGGAGTCCAATCTGTGGGCGCTCGATTGTCGGATGTTACAAAGTGACAGTTTCCTTTTCCGCCACAACCACCTTTTGCGACGAGACATGTCTCTCCGTCTTCAAGAATTTCAGCAAAACCTTCATCCGTTTCTGCATGGAAAATGACCAGACCACAGGGTACCTTTATATATAAATCTTTCCCATTGCGCCCATGACAATCCTTTGATTGTCCTTTCCCTCCATGTGCTGCATTTTGGTGAGGCTTAAAGTAGAGATCTAATAACGAATCTATATTTTTATCTGCTTGAAAATAAACATGCCCACCTTTTCCTCCATCACCACCCGATGGTCCACCGCATGGTACATATTTTTCCCGCCGAAAAGAGGCACACCCATCCCCTCCGTTTCCTGCGTTTACATATACTTTAACGCGATCTTTAAAAACAACTGATTTCACGGGGAGACACTCTAGCCTAAAGGGGAAAAAAGTCAAAAGCCGAAAATCTTGCAAGTCGTAATTGTATCACCCACGTTTCACGTTATCATTCGGTTGCAGGTCGAAAATCTTGAAGATTTAATTGCAATCTATCTCGGCCTTGAAATAAGTTAATTTGAGGATAAAAAGCAATGTCTATAGGTCCATCTGGAATTTCTCTTTCCCCTAAACCAAACCCAATAGTATCTATTTCTGTACCCCCTGAAACAACCGTCATCTTGAGGTGATTCTTTCCTACAACTCGAGGTTGCCCCATCATATTGACACGGCGTGTGGCCCATATGGGTCTGGAATTCCCTTGGCCAAATGGACGGAAGGTATTCAATGCCGTTAATAAAGAATCATTTACTTCGCTTAAATCAATCCATGCATCAATTCGCTGAACAGGTCGAAGATCTTTAGATCTTAGTGTATCCGCGGCTACTTGATTGATTTGCTGTTTAAATGATGCTACATGTTCTGTAGTTATTTCTAGTCCTGCAGCCATACTATGACCGCCAAATGTTTTTAAGTGCTCAGCACATGCTCCCAATCCTGCTGCCATATTAAAGGCCGAAATGCTGCGACACGATCCTTTTCCAATCCCTGTGGAATCCATTGCAATTACGATAGAGGGCCGGTTAAAACGCTGGCAAATTCTCGAAGCAACAATTCCAATGACACCCGGATGCCAATTTTCACCGACGGAAACAAGACAATACTGTGTATCAGGATCAAAACACATTTCTACGTCATTCATGGCTTCCTCAAATGTTTTAAGCTCCGTTTCTTTACGTTCCCGATTCGTTGCATCCAGCTGTTTTGCTAATGAGAGAGCCTTATCTGCATCATCTGTGAGAAGCAATGCTAGGCTGACTTCGGCGGTCCCCAATCTCCCCGCGGCGTTGAGCCTAGGTCCAAGCATGAACCCCACATGATACGTATCTATTTCACCGGAAATACCTGCGACCTCTATTAGCTCTTTGAATCCTACTGATGTGGTTTGGGTTAATCGCTCTAACCCATGTTTAACAAGAATCCTGTTTTCCCCTACTAAGGGAACGATATCCGTTATGGTTCCTGTTGCTACGAGATCTAAATGGTTGCGCAAGTCAATCTCATGAGCTTGTGGACGATCTTGTATCCGAGCCTGTTTAAGCAGAGCATGGCAAAGTTTAAAAGCAACCCCAACACCCGCCAACATCTTTGTTTCTTCACAGGTCCCTAATTTTGGATTAACGAGGGCCAAGGCTTTAGCCACCTCTTGATCCGGTTCATGATGATCCGTTATTATAACATCAATGTTTAATGTTTTTGCATGTTCTACGGCTTCTATAGAGTTTGTTCCGCAATCTACAGTTATAATAAGCTGCGGATTTAATTGTTCTACGCAGCGTTTAAGGGTGTCGATTCTTAATCCATACCCATCATCAACTCTGTGTGGCAAGAAATAGTTAACAGAAGCGCCTAATTGCTGAAGAACGTTTATGAGCAAGGCCGTACTGGTGATCCCATCCACATCATAGTCTCCATAAACAATAATAGTCTGATGAGTATCGATGGCATGCCAGATACATTCAACCGCTGTTAACATATCCGGAAGAAGAAAGGGGTCAGACAATTCACTTAAACGAGGTTGTAAAAAGGAGCGAATGTCTTCTGTATATCCTCGACTCACATATGCAGCAGCAATCGGATGAGGGATCTTTAAACGATCAGCAAGATCAGATACGGCATGTTCATCAATCTCAATGGTCTTCCATCTTTTCACGGCCTGTTCCCTTGTTGGGGTTAAATAACGATCACCTCAACGTCATCATCCTCTTCGAATTCTTCGGCTTCATTTTCTACAGCCGTATGTTGATAGGTAGGCAAATGATGATAATAGACCATTAATGTTAACGCGGCGAATGTGGTGCTATACACGAGCCCTTTGGAAACTTCAAAGTTGTCCGCCTTTCCAGTGGGCGAAGTCCAACTGCCATCTTTGTTTTGATGGCTTAAATACGCCTTCGCAAATTGGGCATTCCACCCCTTCCAGGTTTGGCCTCCAGCATGAAACTTTGCCTGTGTAATGTAGTACCATCCATACATCGGCCATGGAGGCGGATCCTTCCAATCACACGTGGTTCCTTTAAGCGAAGCTAATCCTGCTTTTACAGCTTGATCTCTGCCATACCCTAAAAGTTGGAGACATAAAACAGCGACACCGGTAAGCCGTTCGCTTTTGAGAGGCTTTACTTCTGTGCCCCTTAAAAGTCTATAACTAAAAACACCTGACTCAGGGTCCTGCACTTTTTTCACAAACCCAATTCCTTTTTCCATGGCTTCTTTCAGACCTTCATTTCTAGCTCCTGCAATATAAGCCGCTTTCATAGCTTGTAATTGCCAACCCGTGGCAGAAACATCGGCCCGATAAGATTTCCGATAGTAATAATCGTATCCGCCTCCGTCTTGTTGGTGATCTAACACGACCTGTATCCCTTTTTCCATGGCGGTTCTCAGTCGCGGGACCCGTGTCATTCCATAGGCTTCAGCTAAAGCATACGTCACTACGGCTTGAATGTAAGGCCCGCCATAATAATCCCTACCCCCACCACCATATCCACGGTTGCTTACAGCAGGCGGAGGTGCCTTACCTGGATAGAATCGCCCGTCTTCTTTTTGATGATCCAACAAATAGCTGATCGCTTTTTCGACGGTTTCCCCAAATTCTTCCGACGCAGGTGTTTCGCCATGAGCAAGAAACGTCAACAAAGCTAACCCTGTCATAGGAACATGTTTTTTTCCCACGAACCATCAGGCAACTGATGGTCTCTTAACCATTCAAGTGCTTTGATCACAGCCGCCTCAATGGCTTGACCATAACGACCCCCATACTGTCTAAGTCCCTGAGCTCGCCCACTGGCTGATCGTCCGGAAAATAATCCTTTCATCACTAAAGGGCTTTTCATATCGCTGACAATATCTACAGCATCAAAATCTGCGGCATCGGTCTCAATTGAATCTAAGGTCGCGTCCACCTCTAGATTTTCTGGTGTTGGCGTATCGGTGTAGCTTTCCACATCGGGCATTTCAATGTCTACATCTGTAAGCTCGACTTCTTCTATCTCCTTTTCGATCTCTTCGGGTTCTTCTAATTCAACCTGTTCAGGCTCTGCGATTTCTACTTCTACTTCTGGAGCCTGTTCTTTGGTTGCAAATTGGACAAAAACAAGAAGTAAAAAAATAACGATTACATGCAAAAGAACCGAGCCTACGGGCCCCCAGAAATGTTTTTTTAGGTATTCGATTATTTGGTTTTTGTTCATTCGGTGAAGCGGGTTATGGGTATTCGTTATTCGTATGTCGTGGCTAGTGAGCGCTAAAAACGGATAAGTTGCGTAATTCCGCTTGTGTACATAAATCAAGCGCTTTGACTAAGCTTTCATGTGGGGATTGAGCCGATACGTTAATCATCACGCTCTGCTCTTTATCTAATAGAGCTAATTTGATTAACATTCGTTCTAATCCATTTACATCTAAACGTCTATCATTAATGGTAAAGTAGTGTTGAAAGACACCAACGCGGAGCATATTCGGCGGCTTTTCAGGCTTTTGTGCTTGGGCCTCTTCAGATGGGGTGAATACATCCAAATGCGCCATCACATCAACGGGTTCAAAGGTGACTAGGAAATAGATCAAAAGCTGAAAGACCCATCGATCATTGGCGTCATGGGCACCTCTTCCGAAATAGGTGCACCTTTGCTCTTCTTTTGTCGTTTATAGGGGATGTTGTTGATTGGTTATTTGTTTTAGTTAACTTTCCACTGCGCTTTTTCCATCATGATTCCCTCTCCCAGAGGGAGAGGAAACGAATTTTAAAATTTCTATTTTCTCCGCCTTCCCGAACCTACACCTTATCTTTAATCGCCGCAAATTTGACTCGCCACAATCCGGCGCCTTTACATGCATCCATCACTTTACGAATATCATCATGTTTTGTTTTGCCATCTCCCCGAATCACGACAGGGACATCTTGGCCATAATCTGAAACGGTTTTTCGCATAATCTGAAGAAATAATTCTGGGGACAGACGTGTTGAACCGAAATAAATTTTTCCGTTTTGATCGACATCAACCGTAACTGTTCTAGGATCTTTTTTTTCTACAGCAGGACCATGAGGCGATAAAGCCAATCGAATACTTTCGTTTAAAGACAACTTTTCCAGCTCAACGGTACAGACAAAAGAAATGATCATTTGAAAAACTACATCGATCATCGGTGTTAGATTCACATCGTCACTAACGTTGTTTCTTTTTCTACGCCTACTCATGCTGGCAGTCCCCTTACAAATAAACTTTTTTGACTGAACGAGACATCACTGCGATTCAATATACTGGATTTATCCATTTTCTTCTTCGTATACCTCAACACTACGGAGCCCTTTAATCAATTCAATGGTCATGGCTTCCATGCCCAATATAATGTTGGTAGCCCGATTTCTGAAGAAGTAAAAAAAAGCAACCGCAGGAACCGCTACAATCAGTCCAACGGCTGTTGTCCATAGCGCCATAGAAATGTTTAAAGCTAACAAGGCTTGTTGATTAGCCCCTTGCGCCTGGGTTCCTAATGTAGCAAACGCAGCGATTATTCCTTGCACCGTACCGAGCAAACCTAACATAGGCGCCAAATTCCCTACCACATTCAGATAGTTAACTCGCTGTAACAATTTTTCACTTTCCATATCTGCAGCGACGGCAATGGAATCCTGAATCGCTTCAAACCCTTCTCTACGTTGGAGAAGCCTGCGGATAAGATATTCGCCAAAGAGCCTGGCTCTGACTCACAATGTCCTATGGCCTTCATCACGTCACCTTGTTCCATGGATTCACGGACATTATTGACTAGGGTTTCGGAAACAATTTTTTTTTCACTAATATTAATAAACGAATCAACGATTAAAGAAACACCCGCAATAGAACTACCGAACAAAGCTAACCACAAAAGAATCCCCACAAAACCACCCCCCGTAACAATGGCTACAAACCCTGATTGGGGGACCTCTTTCGTCCCTTCTTTTACTTCGCCTTGTAATTCCATTTCTTGGCCTATAGCCACTTGCGGAGGAGATACAAGATACAAAGCACCTAATAGAACGAGTATAAAACTTAATTTCTTAATCATTTTTTTCTGCCTTTTCATATTTTTTTAGTGGGTCTTGACGCTTTAAATCTTGGACTGAGCTTTCGAGGCCCAGGAACTACTCGGATACTCTTTGACAAGACGTTGAAACAAATTTTTCGCCCGTTTATCCCGTAGTTTTTCTAAACTCGTACCTGCTTTGTAAAGAGCTTCGGGTCGATGTTTCTTTCCCTTCCCAAACAATATCGCACGCATATAATCGAGGAAAGAACCCTCTGAATTTCCTTCCGAAGCTCTGACATCACCCCGAATGACAAGCGCTTGAGGGGTTTCGTCGGATGTTCCGTCACGGATCACTTTACCTAGTTTGCGCTCGAGTTTGGCGGATTCTTTACCCTTTAGCAAGGCTTGGAAATAACCCCATTTTGCCTCACCCTGTTCGGCTTGGGGCGTCTGTCTAAAAAGTTTTTCATAGGTTGATATCGCTGATTTGGAGTCCTCTTTGCCTAAATAGGCTTCTCCCAATAGTTTTAAGGCCTGTTGATCCCACCCCAAATTCCGATAGTCTTTCGCTATTTTATCAAGAAGGGGAATAGCTTTATCATATTGTTTTTGAGCGAATAGCTTTTTAGCTTGTTCATAGGTCTTAGGTTTGTCAGCTACGGCCTTTGCATACTGTCCTTTTACAAAGGTCTGTACGCCCACGGATGTGGTTAAAAGGATATCTCCATTGGATTTGGCTCGAATATCGGTCCCTGAAATTTTTTTGCCGTTTTTGAGTATAATATAAGGAGAGGCCGCAACCACGTTTACCATGAATGAACATACACAGAGAACGATCATGCCCCGGTATAGGTCTCTGGGCAAACGTCGGACGCGGAACGTCCAATGCGTGCCTCGCCACTGCAATGGGTAACGTTCGATCCAAGCCGCTCTTCGACCGTTACTGTTGCAGGGTACACTTGCAACCTTCAGACCTTTGACATCCATGTGTTCATTGCTGACCTCTTTTCATTTTTAATTTGAATGCTCTTGAGTTATTTCGGGAGGAGGATTATTTGCTTGGGCTCGTGCATTGGATCTTCGTTTCTTAAGCGTGCCTACTTTAATCGCGATTTTCTGAAAAATCTTTTATATATTGGTCACAAAGATCTACGGCATCTTGATATTTCCCTAATTCTTCAGCGAGCTGAATCGCAGACCAAACACACTGCTCTACAAGATCCCGGAGGTTCGGATCGGCAGGGTCCGCGAGTAAAGCCACCCGCATAAAAGAGGCTAACGCACCCGACAGATCCCCTTGCAACTGTTGAATCGTCCCCAGATCATAGCTGGCTTGGTTGATAAGAACCTTGTCTGAACTATATCTGAAAATATCGCTAAGCGCTGTAATCGCCTTGTTGTGCTGTTCGGTTTCACGATAAACCGTAGCCAATATAAATTTTGTATCGTAAAATTTAGCGGCGTTAGGGAATTTTTCAAGAAGCTCTTCAAGCGGCAAAATCGCCTGTTCATACTCTTTGAGCTCATACCGAGATTTGCCCAACGAGAAAAGAGCGATTTGAAGTACATCCGGGTTCTCTATATGGTCGACGACTTTACTAAACGCTTGCTCAGCCTCTGTATAAAACGCTGCGTTTAGCATGAGCTGACCTATTTTAGCAAACTGTAGGGGTGTATATGACGTTGCGTTTTGCAACATGCTCGTGAATGACGTTCGGGCCAAATCAAATTGCTTCACTTCGATGGCGCTACTCACTAAAAAGTAAAAAGAGTTTTTTCCTTCTTTAGAATCGGGATGGGTTTGAGCCAAGGTATTAAACGTCGCGGCCGCTGTCTCAAAATCGCCTTTGGCCAATTGAATGGCTCCTTTTCGTCGGATCGCTTTAGGCGCCAGAGCGGATTGAGAAAAGTGGTCCACAAAAAAATCATAGGCTTTTATGTCTTGTTCGCAATAGACAGGCACTTTCTCTTCAGGAGGCGTAATCTGGCTATAACATACGCCAAGAAAAAACATGGCCTTTTCCAAGAGACTCAAAACCTCTTTTTCACTTTTTCCTGTACGATAAGGACTATTTTCTTTTTTACGTATCCAAGACAAAAGCTTCTTAAATTCCACTAAGGATTCACGGTGCTGCTTTAGTTTGTAATAAGAATCAGCCAAACTATATTGGGCTTTAGCCCTAATTAGACTAGGTTGCTCCATTTCAATATAAGGCACAAAAGATTTGAGCGCTTTGCTATAGTTTCTTTCCTTGTAATAAGTCCATGCGGTTTTGCTAATCGTTTTTACATAGTATTTGTCGCCGGGATATCTTTCGATAATTCGATCAAGGTAGTTCAGTTCTTTTTCTTTATTCCCCTGTTTGGCGCTTAAACTTGCTAGAGCATTTAACGATTGAAAATGCCTCGCTAACAGAAATCCGGTGGCGTGCGATAGATGCCTACAAAATGGGCAAAGGTTCCCAGGCCGATATCGCATCTTCTTATCGTGTAGATCTTAGAACGCTTCAGCGTGGGCTCTCTTGTTTCAACGAAACCGGACAGACCGCTCCCCGACCGCGTGGGCATCGTCAGGCCTTCTACAGCGGAAAGCAGCTCAAGGCGTTGGCTCAACTGGTGGGCAAACATCCCGATGCAACGCTTGAAGAACTCAAGAACATGAGCGGCGTGAAGGGGTCGATCATGGCCGTACAGCGGGCGTTGAATCGGTTGGGCTGCCGGTATAAAAGAAACGCTTCACGCCAGCGAGCAAGACCGGGCGGATGTAAATCTCTTGAGAAAGCAGTGGATCCAAGAGGTGGCCAAACTTGATCCAAGTCGCCTTGTCTTTATTGATGAATCCGGGGCGAAAACGAATATGACTCGTCTGCGGGGCCGGGCGTTGGGCGGGAACAGGCTTTTTGCCAAAACGCCTCATGGACATTGGTGTACCACCACCTTGATTTCTTCGGTCCGCCTGGACGGAACAACAGCGGCCATGGAGAGGGAGGGGGCGACAGAGACGGCTGTTTTTGGAGAATATATTCGCCGGGTTTTTCTCCCGACTCTTTCACCTGAAGATATCGTCATCATGGACAATCTTCGCGTCCATCACAATCCCAAGGTCATTGAACTCATTGAGTCATGTGGGGCCCATGTAAGATTCCTTCCACCCTACAGCCCCGATTCCAACCCCATTGAAAAAATGTGGGGCAAGATAAAGAATCGGTTGGGCAGCCTTGCAGCCCGCAGTCAGCAGGAACTATCTGAAGCGCTCACACAAGCGTTCGAAGAGGTTTCTCCCGACGAGGTAATCGGCTGGCTTTCTTCGTGCTACATCGCGACACCTCAATCGTGAAGCGCTCTAGTATAAAGGTAATTTGGGGCGCTTTGCCATGTTGAGGGAAATAATCAATAAAAGATTCATAGGCATAGAAGTACATGTTTGTGTCGCTTTTATCGAAATAGTATTTGGCCACTCTTAACAATCCCATAGCGGCTTTTTTATTGCCGTATACCTTTCCTTGAGATGTTCAATAACCACCTTTGCATATAATGGATCACCGACATTTGCGTAAGACATGGCTAAATTTCCTAAGACCTTTGCGAGGACCTCTGAATCTGGATAGAGCTTGATAGGCCATGTATATTCTGTAATGGCTTGGTCATATTTCTTCTGAAAAAAGAGGACATCCGCAGCTTTGAAAACCTTAGCGCCGGCTTTTTTCCCGGTTCCGCCCGCTTTACGTACATCCACTTTGATTTTCGCACCATATTGTTCGATTAGAATTTCTTTAACCTCTGAAGATTTGATGCCGGCTTCAGGTCCCCAATCGCTATCACCATATTTTCTAAACACATTTCCAAATTCTGTTAGGGCCTTTGCATAAGCCTGTTTAGCCTGTTTTCGATCTTTTGCTTTAGCGAGTTTTTCAGCGCTGTTAAGGTATAATTTTCCTGATAAGAAGCGGGCACTGGCCATAGGACTAATAGAGAGAGGGTATCCTTGTTTTTTCAAAAGTTTATCAATGGCTTTTAAATCTTTCTTATACCTGGATCCGTCAGTTAAACATGGGACTTCTGTGCGAATGCTTTGGAGGCAAAAGGTTGCAAAAAAACGCAGGCGCACCCACTGGGTGCGTCGAGGCTTTTTTGTAATTCCTTTTGGCCCAAACGGTTCGTGCAGAAAACCGCGTTTAACTGACGGATCCAGGTTATAGTCCTTGATCAAGGCCTGTGCCCCTTTTTTATCACCTCGTTGAACTTTTTGATATGGGCCATAATGGGAATGGATCGACCAAACCATAGATCGTATTCCCATTGAACTTTCTCACATATGTCCCACGCTTTATCGAGATATGATATATCCGACGTTTTTTCAGCCACTTGAATATAAAGTTCAGCGAGTTCTGTTTGTATGCGCCGCAGCGCGCTTTTTTCAGGATTTGCCGCTATTAAACATCTCATAAGACTGAGCAGCGCCGGCTAAATCTCCCGCCAACTTTAATCGTTGCACAACTTCATAGGCGGTTTCTTGAAAAAGGCGAAGGAGATCCGGATCGGTAGGAAGGTCGGTTTTGTACTTGTTAAAAAAGGTCTTGTAAAGCATTCCAGCCTTTTCCGTTTCGCCAATTCCATAATAGGCATTTGCCAATGCAATGTTAATGGCGTCCACTTTCAGACTATCTGATGGCATCCGCTTTATGAGCGCTTCGGCCTCGGAAAATTTGCGTCGTCTAATTAGTACTTGAGCTTGAACAACGGTCATCCGATCTTTTTGACCTGGATACTGTTTTTGGAGCTGTTCCATGACCTTATCCGCAAAATCTGGAAAGCCCCACTCAACTAAACCAGAAACGAATCTAAACTCTTGGTCAAGCTCATCGGCACACGATGAAAAAGGTGTTAGGAACAAGAATATAAAAGCCGAACATAAAGCAACGCTTGATAGGACTTTTAACATAACGGACGGCTTAGTTATTGGATAATAGTTATTAGAGCGCTTCACGATTGAGGTGTCGCGATGTAGCACGAAGAAAACCAGCCGATTACCTCGTCGGGAGAAACCTCTTCGAACGCTTGTGTGATCGCTTCAGATAGTTCCTGCTGACTGCGGGCTGCAAGGCTGCCCAACCGATTCTTTATCTTGCCCCATATTTTTTCAATGGGGTTGGAATCGGGGCTGTAGGGTGGAAGGAATCTTACATGGGCCCCACATGACTCAATGAGTTTAATGACCTTGGGATTGTGATGGACGCGAAGATTGTCCATGATGACGATGTCTTCAGGTGAAAGAGTCGGGAGAAGAACCCGGCGAATATATTCTCCAAAAACAGCCGTCTCTGTCGCCCCCTCCCCCTCCATGGCCGCTGTTGTTCCGTCCAGGCGGACCGAAGAAATCAAGGTGGTGGTACACCAATGTCCATGAGGCGTTTTGGCAAAAAGCCTGTTCCCGCCCAACGCCCGGCCCCGCAGACGAGTCATATTCGTTTTCGCCCCGGATTCATGAATAAAGGCAAGGCGACTTGGATCAAGTTTGGCCACCTCTTGGATCCACTGCTTTCTCAAGAGATTTACATCCGCCCGGTCTTGCTCGCTGGCGTGAAGCGTTTCTTTTATACCGGCAGCCCAACCGATTCAACGCCCGCTGTACGGCCATGATCGACCCCTTCACGCCGCTCATGTTCTTGAGTTCTTCAAGCGTTGCATCGGGATGTTTGCCCACCAGTTGAGCCAACGCCTTGAGCTGCTTTCCGCTGTAGAGGGCCTGACGATGCCCACGCGGTCGGGGAGCGGTCTGTCCGGTTTCGTTGAAACAAGAGAGCCCACGCTGAAACGTTCTAAGATCTACACGATAAGAAGATGCGATATCGGCCTGGGAGCCTTTGCCCATTTTGCAGGCATCTATCGCACGCCGCCGGATTTCTGCTGTTGCTATACTCATGTCATGGAGTATGGATCTTCTAGCGAGGCATTTCAATCGTTAAATGCTCTAGCTGTTGTTGGAACACTATTGTTTCATTTCGAACGAATATCCTCTCTGACTCATAGCAAAGAATGACACCAAGTGCAACTACTCCATGGGTGTAAGACAGGTTTGTTGGCCATCTGGTATAAACCTATTAGGCTGTTTTCAATGGCGATAGGGGAGGCCTTCACCATAAGCAATTTTGGCCTGTTATGAGCTTATTTCCTGAAAAATATAGATTTTGGTGAGTGAAAAAGGTCGTTAATAAGTGGTCATTGGACTGTTATCAATCACCAAGGATGCCCTGTTGGCTACAAAGTCTTCCTGGAGTCCTGACATATTGAAATTAATTATAAGGTTAAGGATTCTCCCGGGGACAAGAGCTTGGTCTTTGTATCTGTATTGGTTTCAACACGCTTTGCCCACGCTTCGACATTCTGCTCAATTAGAGGCCACGTATTGTAGTGATAAGGAATCGCTAGTTTGGGATTTACAAACTTGATCGCTCGAAAAGCATCATCGGGACCCATCGTAAAATTATCACCGATCGGAACAATGAACAGATCAATGCCCTCCTCCCCGTATAGCTTCATATCTGAAAAAAGGCCTGTATCAACCCGCTATATAAACTTTCTTGCTCTCTAGAGTCAAAATTAGACCCGCCGCCACGCCCCCATCGCTACCATCTGGCAAGCCGGATCCATGCTGAGCCATCACAAGTTTTACATGGCCAAAATCGTGCTGAAGTCCATCGCCAATATGCTGTGCATGAACCTGATCTTCTGGTACTTCCTGTTGTTTTAGCCACGCTGCAATTTCATAGTTCGCAATCAGCTTGGCACCCGTACGTTTAGCCACACTTACGAGATCTTCAACGTGATCAAAATGTCCGTGAGTAATGAGAATAAAGTCTGCTTGCACATCGTCAGCAGAAATATCCGATACGGGATTACTTGTAAAAAACGGGTCAACAAGAATACGATCTTTCCCCGTATCAAAACTCAATGTTGCATGTCCATGAAAATGACAAGTTATAGCCATGTGATATTTTCCTTTTATTTAACCTCGAAGCTTTTTCCTTACCCGACTGTACCCAAAAGATAACACTCCAATGAGCATAAAAGCTAATGATGTAGGCTCCGGGAGTAGGGGGGGTAGTTGATCCCCATCAAATATCAAAGGTGTCGTATTTAACTGATATGATTGGGGCGATGCAGGAGGTGCAATGTCATTTGCAGTAAACAGAGGTGCATCATAGTAAAGGTCACCGAAATCAAAAGTGGGATCTTGAAAAACACGTGCATAAACCATAGATCCGCCATCTAAAGGGTAGGGGGCGTCGGTATTAGCTGTCCACCCATCTCCATAATCTGAAGCGGCGTTTCCTGATTATCTGTACCCGCCCAAATCAATTGAGCCAATGTCGATCCGACCCCATTCTCTGTTAGAAGCCCTGTAAGACCTGGCGGGGTAATAAAGAAACCCTCACCCGCTGTCCAGGCAATCAAAACATTCCCGTAAGACATACTCGCGCTCAACGCTAAACCACACAAAACTATCGACATCTTCTTTTTAATCATAACTATGCTTTCCCCTCTTTTGCTTTACTTTTTTAACCTTAATCGAAGAGCTTGGGCCTCATCATAAGATTCTGGACCTAACGCCGCCGGCCGAGCCAAGATAAGATCGACCAACTCCAATGCCTTTTGGGTTAACCCTTTACGTTCGTACACTTGCGCTATATGCAAGCTAAACAGAGGGTAGTTTGGAGCCAGCTCAAGTGCCTTCAAAATCGCATCTTCGGCTTCTTTCAATTTATTTTTTTTAAAGAGAATGACACCATAGGTATCCCATACCACAGCACTTTTATTGTTTAAAGCCAATGATTCTTCTGCTAATTTTAACCCTTTGTCATAGGCTTGTCTCTTTTGAAGCACCCATGCAAGATCATTTAATGTATGGAACGCACGATCTTTTTCTAGACTTGTACGAAAGGATGCTTCAGCTAATGCCAATTCACCTCGAGTGACTTGAAGGGTGCCGAGAACATAATTTGCAAAGGCATGTCGAAAATCTATACTTAATATTTCTTCAATATGTTTTTCCGCTGAATCTCGTCTAGCTTCATACACATCTAATCGCAATAGCATGTCGAGTGTCCGAAGATGATTCGGCTGAACCTTCAAAATCTTATCCAACAGGCCTCTTGCCTCTTTCGGTTTTTTCCGCTTGCTCTGTAATTCGGCTAGAGCCAAAAGAATCCCTGCATTTGAGGAATTGGCAGTCGCCACCTTTTCTAAGGCCGTATCGACAATCTTTTCATCACCCATTTCTGATGCAACGACAGCAAGAGCGGTCCACGCATTTAAATTTTGAGGTTCTCGTTTTACTATGTTTTCGAATATAGTTTTTGCTTCGATATAATTACCAAGGAGTGATTCTAAAAGAGCTTCATTAAATTGAAGCGCTGTTGTCGACATGCCTAATTCCTTGAGCCGTCCCAAATAAGCCCTGGCAGAATCAAAATCTGTTTTACGCATGGAAAGACGAAAAAGACCGAATAAAGCTGATGTATGGTTTGGATTTTTCTTTAACAGTGATAGATATATTTTTTCGCTAGATTCATCTTCCGCTGTAGAAAGATAAAGAGAGGCCAAGGTTAACTGAAAAGACTCTGAGCCTTTTCCGACCTCGATGGCTCGTTTGATTTGTTCTATAGCTACTTTTGGTCTTCCCGATAAGGCCCAGGCCAAGCCTGTTTGCGCATAGGCTTGTGCGTTACGTACATACCCATAATGATAACTCAAAGACCATATTTGATATTTGCCTCTTAACTTGCGTAAAAAAATTTCTAACTCAGCCTGTAGAGCTTCTTCTTCGGGATGCGATATACGGGTGGATAGACTTGCTTGGTTAAGTAATGTGCTAACGTTTTTTTCATCAAACTTTCTAGCCTGTGTATACGCCTCAAAAGCCAAATTCGTTCGGCCCATATCTTCAAAGAACACCCCCAAATTATTTGCGACCTTGCTGAGATGCCTGGACAAAAAAGTGTCGACAGGTTTTCCAATATTTTTCTCGAAAATTTCTCCGGATTTCATGCGCTGGCAGTGTTCCCAAAACGTTCTGTGCTGTTTCATTAATAGGTCAGGATCTATTTTTTTCTTATCATCAACACCTGAAAATAAAACGGTCTGAGGGATTGCGTGATACGCGTTTGCCGTCCATATATCTGTAACGCTCAATACAGCTAAATTTGTTTGGATCCCTGAAGATGAAGAGATCCACTCATTTAAAAGAGGGACCAACCCTATCTTTGCCAATCCTTTCAAACGATTATTGCCCCCAAATAATGATGAAACATAGTTAAGATAGGCTGATGACCGTCCCTTTGCGGGATTTAGAATATTGAGAGCCTGGTCCCTCTCATGTGCTTTTAGAAGAATTAAATTATCTAGAACCCCATTAGAAATAAGCCACAATCGTCCTTCTAAATTTTTAACCACTTCCTGGGCAACAACATCTAAATATCTCCCAGATTTCCCATAAACAACTCGTCCGTTTAAAAACAGGGCAACGATAAAGATTCCGATTAATGCCGGAAATAAAGCCAATCGAAAGACTCGTTTTATCATCTCGAGCAAAGGACGGTTCCGTTGATCGTTCTGTCGAACGCGACCAAAAAATACAACATACCAATATCCGGCTAGATACCCCGCCCACATCGCCACAAATACATAGGGTGTTATCAAAAGAGAACTCCACCCAAATAAACCCCATGGTGAAAATTTGTGTTCGAAGTATGTGTCTAGCAGCAGCCAAACAGCCAGTATCGTCAAAACTCCGTGAAGCATATAGGAACCCCAAACTGATTTCGTGTCAGTAGGATCTTTTTTTCGGATCAAAGGAATCACAAATAGCCAAGGAATGATCGTGGAAACCCCAACAAGTAACCATCCGATGTGAGGAACACTTGTTGTTACAGCATAATACTGGTCGCGCCAAAAAATGCGCAAGACCTGAAAGAAGCTTGAGAACGATCCCCATGCAAATGTATCCGATTGATAGAAATTATATGCTGCATAAAAACAGAAAGATAGGCCTAGTATATAACAGATACTTAGGCCTACAAATTTTTTGATTTGTAGCAGGTTATTTGTCCACAGATATACCAATATAGCAGTCGCAAAAAAAGGAGCTAAAATAATAAACGTAGCAAACTCTGTTGCCCCCAACCCGCACAGAAAGACAATGATATACAAGAGGGATACTCTTTTTGTTCGATATGCTCTTAATAAAAGGTAGACGACCACCAGGAGGAAAAGAGTGTCAAAAGATAATGTGTGCGCACGTGTTCCCACAACCCAAAACGGAACACTAACCAGTAAATATAACGCGGCAACCACTCCAGAAATAAGCTGAGATTTTTCTTCAGAAAAATCTAAACGCACCTCCTCAAGTGTTCGTGTATGCTGAATTTGAGAGACAATACTAAAAACCAACCATATGGATCCAGCCGCACAAGCAGCGCTGAATAAATTTATAGCATGGGCCACCGAAAAGATCGGAATGTTCGATATGCATTTAACAAGTATACCCCACACCGGGTGGGATAAAGGTGTAAACGGATCTAATCCAAGATGCTGTACAATCAACTTTGCTGATTCACCCGGGAAAGGTCCCGGGAATAGAGTGAAACAATAAACACCCATCGAGAAGACAAATAAAAGTGGCCCTATCCATTTATAGTTATAGACTTTTGACAATTTTTTCCTCTTTTTTTAAGTTAAGCTACCATCAATGATGGCTACATCTTCATTGACGGGGGAGAAATTGAGCTCCTTGCACTTTTGCCTCTTTTCTAAATTTTTGAGCATCGGGAGGACAAAAGTTTCGGCCTACTTGGTCTAACTCTTTCAATGTTCTATACTGTTTCAAAACGCATGAGGGATTTGAACAATATTCCCGTCCAGCAAGAAATCCAAAACTACGAATGACTTGACGATCCAATCGCCATTGATACTGCTGGTGATCTTCGGTGCCATCCTTTAAAGACGGAACATTAATAACGGCAACTTTATTTGAATACACAATCAGACCGTGATGTTTAGTTTTTTCACTAGGCTCAACTAACGCAACTACAGCCAAGTGGTTTGAAGAAAATAACGTGGAAACTGCTTGAGCCTGTTTATCCAATCCCCCTGAAACCGGTTCATCTAATTCCAGCATATGTACAGGCACTGAAAGGTTAAGCTCAGCAAATTTTCGAGCATGATCTACGACCTTATTATCTAGGGAACTTAGGTTCACCAATGCAAATATCTTTTCATCGTCACTGTAAACTTCTAAAAATGGAAATAGACTAAAGGCCCAGAAACAAACTCCAATTAACAATATCTTTTTCATAACATTTCTCTCTGGATCCGTCAGTTAAACGCGGTTTTCTGCACGAACCATTTGGGCCAAAAGGAATTACAAAAAAGCCTCGACGCACCCAGCGGGTGCGCCTGCGTTTTTTTGCAACCTTTTGCCTCCAAAGCATTCGCACAGAAATCCCACGTTTAACTGACGGATCCAGGTTCTCCTATAAGTTTAACTGTTTTGCTTTTTTTTCGGCTTCAGTAGCCTTATAAAAAACCAAGCCGCGTACTAAACCGGTCCCGTTGGCGTAAAACTCCTTGTGACAGGACAGGCAATGTTGCCCCCATAAATGCTGTAGGTATTAAGAGTAATAATGCAGCAAAAATAAACCGTGTGGATGTGAGAACAAATAAGGAGTCCGATATATTTTGCGAAACATATTGATAGATAATCTTTAAAAAAGAAAATAGCCCGGGTATGCATAGGGCATATAACCCGATCCCTATCTCAATCCATCCAAAAACACGCGCAGGAGATCTAATACGCCCTGCTCGACTAGCAAGGAAATGAGAACCCAATGCCAATCCGCCCATAAAGGCAGTTAGCATAGTCGTAGCCGCATAAACTGTATTTCCAAAAATCAGTCCTAGTTGTCGAAACCAAAGTAATTGGTAGACCAACGCTGCAAATCCCGAAAAAAAGAAGAGAGAATAGAAGCTAATAAATTTGACCTCCCATCAATAAAATACAGAAATTAAAAGCACCCTGGACCCGTCAGTTAAATGTGGGATTTCTGTGCGAATGCTTTGGAGGCAAAAGGTTACAAAAAAACGCAGGCGCACCCGCTGGGTGCGTCGAGGCTTTTTTGTAACTCCTTTTGGCCCAAATGGTTCGTGCAGAAAACCGCGTTTAACTGACGGATCCAGGAGCACGATAGAACTTTAAATGACCAAAAAAATGAACCCCGCATAAAATGGGGTTCACATCTTGCTAAATATAAAAATATCTTTTAGCCTCGAAGCTTTTTCCTTACTCGAGCGTACCCAAAGGACAAAAATCCAATAAGCATAAACGCCAATGACGTCGGCTCCGGCACTACTACTAGTGTTAATTGGTCGCCATCAAAGATAGCAGGTGTAGTGTTCAACTGATACGACTGCGGAGGTGCAGGAGGTCCAGTGTCCCTTGCAGCAAACAGAGGGGCATCATAGTAAAGGTCCCCGTTATCAATAGTGGGATCTTGAAAAACACGTGCGTAAACCATAGATCCTCCATCCGCAGGATACGGCACGTCTGCATTAGCTGCCCACCCATCTGCATAACCTGAAGCAGAGTTTCCTGGAAATGTAATTGTGAATGTGTCTAAGACCAAGTCATCACCTTGCACTCCACCACCAACAAGCGCAGGACCATTTACAACATTATCTGTACCTGCCCAAATCAATTGAGCCAATGTCGAACCGACCCCATTCTCTATTAGAAGCCCTTTAAGACCTGGAGGTGTAATAAAGAAACCTTCCGCCGCTATCCAGGCAATTACAACATTCCCGTAAGACATACTCGCGCTCAAAGCTAAACCACACAAAACTATCGATATCTTCTTTTTAATCATAACTATAATTTCCTCCTGTTTATTTCTTTACTATTTGGAAAATTATTGAGGATACGAATAAGGTTTCGTTTCCGTCCAATCAATACTGCTACTTGGCAACTCAAGCCAAAATCCCTTTCCAGCAGCGATAACCACTCCAGCCGCTGAACTCCAGCCACCTCTAGTACTCTTTGTAAAACTAGTATACCCCTGTGAACCTTCATCCCAGATATGTATTATACTGTTATTAGGTGCAGCTGCCGCAGCTGTAGTCCCTGTCCAAAGCTGGTCGACAGGATATGGATAAGCAACAGCATCTAGAACTATATTTGATTGCGTCGTACTTGCTGCACCATTTGCAGTACTTGGAACCTCTCCCTGAAAGACAATTGTATGTTGAGCACTTGTGGCAGCTGTATCTGGAATTTCAATCCAAAAGGTTGTTCCTCTCATTATAGGATTACCTCCCAATGGCCACCCTCCACGAGTACTTTTAGTTTCACTTGAATAGGTCTTACTAGCGGGATTCCAAATGTGAGCAATAGAACCAACAGGCAATTGGGCATCACCGGTTATTGTCTTCATTGTAGAGGTTGAACCATCAATGTTCTCAAATGGCCAACTGAAGAGATTAAAGCCAGATCCCGTGTTACTAGGGATTGCTCCCCTTACGTATCCAACTGCATTTGCACTCAAAACATTGGATTGTGCAACTGCTACTGACGACGAAATCAATACTACGACTAATACTGTAATGATACTTTTCATAACTTCTACTCCTATCTTTCTTCCTCTTTTACACCCATTTAGATTTACTTGTCCAGTAAAAAAACGTTTTTTCTACACCTTTTTTCATCTACTCATAAGACCCTGAATCCGTCAGATAAAATCTGACGATCTTTCATTACCTGCTGGGCTAAAGCGGGGAGCATACCCGTATTCAAACAAACAACCCCACCCCAACAGGTGTGTATATGAAACAATATAAAATAAAGACTGGCAAGGGCGAACTCAACAGCACAAGCGGAAATCATCTTTGCGACCTGCTGCTTGAGGATCATGCTCAACGGATTCTTCCCTCCAATTTTCAACCACGCCGCTCCGATGCGATCTCTGATCGGGAGATCCTCCTTACCCAGATCGGCTTACTTTGCAACGGTCGAACCGATTTCAATGATATCGACCTGTACCGGGGTGATGAGATTTTTATGAATGCCTTTGGACTTAAAAAGGGGAGTTAAAAAGGTAGCCTCTGAGCCGGTGTTCCGACGTCGTTTCGACGACCTGCCCCCAGCCAGAACCCATGTGGGGCTACGCAAACTCAACACCGAACTTCTTTCCTCGGGCCCCTTTGGCTACGTAGATGTCGAAGGGCTTGATCTTGTTCCCGTCGATATCGATGTGAGCCCTTTGGATTACTCAGGCTCTTCGAAAGAAGGCGTTTCCTACACCTAGAAGGGCCATGATGGTTACGCCCCGATATTTGCCTATGTGGGCACTCAAGGCCACATGCTTGAGTGCGAACTTCGACCCGGTAAACAACATTGTCAGTCGGGAACGACCGCGTTTATTGCCCGCAGCGTTGAAACGCTCCAGACCCTGGGCCTAGGTGGAAAATGTTTGCTTCGGCTTGATAGTGGCAACGCTGCGGCCGATAACTTCGACGCTTTTGGGGATCATTATTTTATCGTAAAGCGAAATCCTCGCCGCGAATGTCCTGAACAAATGCTGGCCCTTGCACGCCGAGTTGGAGACAAACAAGACAGTCGTGAAGGCAAGAACGTTTACACAGGCTTTTTCGATCATTTCCATCCCGGTGATGACCAAAACCGCCCTTGTGTCCCGGTGGCCTTCGAAGTGATTGAACGCACCATCGATATCGATGGTCAGAAACTTCTGGTTCCTAAACTTGAGGTAAACACCTGGTGGACGAACCTCTCTTGTCGTGCCAAGACGGTGCTAGATCTCTATCATGGACATGGCCCCAGCGAGCAGTACCATAGTGAACTCAAAAGCGATCTTGATGTTGAGCGATTGCCTTCGGGGAGACTCTGTGCCAATAAGATTATTCTGTTATGCGCCATGGTGGCCTTCAACCTATTGCGCGGTTCGATTGGTCCGCCACGCCGGACGAATTGAACTTCACTTTGGCAAGCGTTGTCGCTGGTTTGAAGTGATACAAGATATTGCCCCATTCCTTCGCATAGCCCTCCGTGCACCTTTAACAATACTCTAAGGCGACTGCCCAAGGAGGCCTACGCCCCAAAATGGTCAAATCAGAGTGAATCTGACCTGTACGCTCAAAAAATTCATCAGGGTGATACTTGCCGGTCCCAATCCGCCTAAAAGCGAGCATCTCAAGGAAAAAGTTTTCAACTTTTGAGCCCCAAAACGCCTTCCGAAGCGATAGCTGACGGATTCAGGATATTAGTAATCTTTTTGTAGGCACGTCGACCATCGAATGTAGCGCATCTTTACTATCTACGAATTGGGTCCCTATGTATAGTTTTGTGTCTGCTAACGATACGACAAATTGGTTGGAGACCTTGACCAATGGAGCGGGACAAGCAGCATTTTATAGAATAAGATCATCTTTCCCGTAGGCCAGTGATGGATGCTAAATGTTTGATACTGGATATTGGAGTGGTGGAGTAATGGATAAAAGAGACTGTTTCTTTCCAAAACTCCATCACTCCAGTTCTACAATACGATCCTTTTCGGGTATCATCTAAAAATCCGCGAGGTCAGGAGTTCTGACTTTAGCGTATTATACTCATTTCGGTTTTAGAGCGCTTCACGATTGAGGTGTCGCGATGTAGCACAAAGAAAACCAGCCGATTACCTCGTCGGGAGAAACCTCTTCGAACGCTTGTGTGAGCGCTTCAGATAGTTCCTGCTGACTGCGGGCTGCAAGGCTGCCCAACCGATTCTTTATCTTGCCCCACATTTTTTCAATGGGGTTGGAATCGGGGCTGTAGGGTGGAAGGAATCTTACATGGGCCCCACATGACTCAATGAGTTCAATGACCTTGGGATTGTGATGGACGCGAAGATTGTCCATGATGACGATGTCTTCAGGTGAAAGAGTCGGGAGAAGAACCCGGCGAATATATTCTCCAAAAACAGCCGTGTCTGTCGCCCCCTCCCCCTCCATGGCCGCTGTTGTTCCGTCCAGGCGGACCGAAGAAATCAAGGTGGTGGTACACCAATGTCCATGAGGCGTTTTGGCAAAAAGCCTGTTCCCGCCCAACGCCCGGCCCCGCAGACGAGTCATATTCGTTTTCGCCCCGGATTCATCAATAAAGACAAGGCGACTTGGATCAAGTTTGGCCACCTCTTGGATCCACTGCTTTCTCAAGAGATTTACATCCGCCCGGTCTTGCTCGCTGGCGTGAAGCGTTTCTTTTATACCGGCAGCCCAACCGATTCAACGCCCGCTGTACGGCCATGATCGACCCCTTCACGCCGCTCATGTTCTTGAGTTCTTCAAGCGTTGCATCGGGATGTTTGCCCCCCAGTTGAGCCAACGCCTTGAGCTGCTTTCCGCTGTAGAGGGCCTGACGATGCCCACGCGGTCGGGGAGCGGTCTGTCCGGTTTCGTTGAAACGAGAGAGCCCACGCTGAAACGTTCTAAGATCTACACGATAAGAAGATGCGATATCGGCCTGGGAACCTTTGCCCATTTTGTAGGCATCTATCGCACGCCGCCGGATTTCTGCTGTTGCTATACTCATGTCATGGAGTATAGATCTTCTAGAGAGGCATTTTAATCGTTAAATTCTTTAGTATGAAAGCGGTTTCAAGGACAGGGCTATTGAGAAAAATGACCATCAATCAACTTCTTTTGGAGTTGAAAAAATTGAAGGTATTCGCGCTTAGCGATTCGACCCATATCATTACTGAGATTTCGAAAACTCAGAAAAGAATCTTTGCCGCTTTTAAAATCAGATCCCCGAAGGAACCTAGTTACAATTTAACGGGATTTTAGGCGTCACCCTTGAAAACCCTATTAATTTTGTCGATACTATTTTTTTTCAATTTTTTATGATTGGAATGAATCCCTGTTTTTCGAATACAGTTTTGGCTATTTTTGAATTTAAAAATTCGAGAAAGGCATTGGCCTTATCCATAAAAGGTCGATGAGAGAGTACTGCTGCGGAATAACGAATATCAGGACTTTCTTGGTCGGGTACCTCATAGAGTACACGTACACGTTTTGATGAAGTCGCATCTGTTTTGTATACGATCCCCAATATCTGTGGATTGGCTTCAACGAGATTCATGGCCGCACGGACATCTGGACTTGGTACAAGGCGATCTTGAACCTTTTCCCAAACATTTGTTTTTTCGCAAAAACAGCGTTCTAGCCAAAAACGAGCATAGTGACCCGCAGGAACCGCCTGAGGGTGTGCTATGGATAAATATGTGAAGGGGACTGTGCAGAGTTGAGCCGGGTCCTCTATTTTAAAAGGACTATTTTTATGTGCAATAATCACGAGACGATTGGAGAGAAAATCGCGCCGAGAGGAAATATCGATAGCCCCTTTTTCCTCTAAGGTATCCATCCACTTTTCATTGGCACTTATATATAGATCTGCTTTTGGGGCCGCTGCAATTTGTTCTGCCAAGACGTTTGAACCCGCAAAATTGTAGATCAAGCGAACTTTATTCTTTTCCTCATACATCGACCCCAATTCAGTAATCACATCGCGGAGACTTGCCGCAGCAAATATCAGTAACTCTGGAGTGTCGCTGTTGTCTTGGTTTATAGGGGGGGTACAGGCAGAGAAGGCGCAAAAAGCTATAATCCCTAGCCATCGACGGTTTTTGTTGGTCCATTGATTGACGGGCGCTTCTTTAGTCATTAGACATTATGGTTTCGGGCTTTTCTTAAAGCCCTTGATGTCAGCATAAACAAGAGCACAGCAGGAAGTGCTAAATAGATCAATGTGAGCGGGGTCAAAGTCGTCTCTCCCAAAAGCAAAGCATTTCGGCATACTTCAATCGCCTGTGTTAGAGGGTTCCATTGAGCAATAGACGCTAACCATGAAGGCATATGTTTGTTGGGTACGAACGCTGTACTGGTAAACAACATGGGCATATTCACTATATGGATAAACACGGCCATGCTTTTGCGTGGCTTTGTTTTCACTGCAATCCAACAAGATAGACTGCAGAAAGCAGTGGCAAATAAGCCTCCTGCAATAAGGGTCGCAAGGAATGAACAGACATCAAAATGAAGACGTGCGCCAAGAAACGTGCCGATGATACCCACGATCATAGCTTGAATGATGAGGCGTGAAACATCAGCTAATATTTTCCCCGGAAGGATCCATTGAAGGCTAACAGGGGAGAAGATGATACGGTTTAAAAATTGGGTTTGCATATCCCGAATAAGGCTAATTCCTGATTGAGACGCGCCAAACAATACCGTCATTGCACAGATGCCTGGCACCAAGAAATCAAGATATGAAAGTTGGTCCTTGAATTCATCAACGGAATAACGATGAAAAAGGAATCCAAAAAACAACATCCACATCATGGGTTGAACAAGTGAAAAGGTTAACACGACGGGTCGGCGTAAAACGGTGAGCCATGTTCGGCAATATATGGCGTGTACAATTCTCCCATGTTTTTTATTCATGTGTTATAGCTCATTTCAAATCCCATCTTCGACTTTTGACCTTTGACGTTCAGACGTTAGACGCTTCCTGTCAGCCAGCTCGCAACCTGTTAAATTAAAATATGCACTCGATAAGTCTGGACACTCCTTTTGATAGGGTGGGGATCCGTGTTTAGATACGATGGCCCTTGGACTCATACACATTAACAATTTCCCTTTATGCAATAACGCTATACGCGTACTGTATCGTGCAGCATTGTCTAAATTATGTGTGACAAGTAAAATGGCGTGTCCTTGTCCCGCATATGAATTCAGCAACCTCCATACAAAATCAGATCCCTGAGGATCAAGGCCTGTGGTGGGTTCGTCTAAGAATAAGGTTTTGGGCTTGTGGATGATTCCAAGAGCCAGGTGGATTCGTTGCCGTAGGCCTTCTGAATACGTTGATATGCGGCGGGATAAGCAATCGGTCAATCCGAACTGATTCGCTAATTCTTTAATACGCGTTTTGGGTTGGTCGTAAAGGGTCGCAAACAAATGTAGCGTTTCTTCACCCGTCATTTCGGGATCTAAAGCCTTTTGTTGAGGTATATATCCTATTGAAGTCCGCAATGACTTTGTTTGATCCCATGGATTTTGAGCGAGGACCTCAATCGTACCTGCATCTTGTTTTAACACCCCGGCTAAAATGCGTAGTAATGTTGTTTTCCCGGATCCATTTGAACCGATGAGGGTTGTAATCTGTCCGAAGGGAATTTCGAGACTGATGTTTTGAAGAGCGTGTATATTTCCGGGATAGGTTTTATCAATGGCTTTGGCCCACCCGGCATTATCATGTGTCTGCATGAACAATCGTTCCTACATGTTCACCCTTAATGCTTGCCTCAAGGAGTTCGGGCTTTAATCCATTAATGACTTGGAATTGTTTAACAAGACGTGACGTATTTAACAAATCGAGTAAAACGCGATCGAAGGGTAAGGTAGACAGGTTCCGTTTTTTGAGTGCAGAGGCGCTGATTTCGTTAATAAAAGTCGCCGATGAGTTCTCTTTGGGGTCTGTATCATATAAACCATCTACATCTTTGACGAACGTCATGGTTTTGCACCCAAAACATTCGCTTAAAATAAAAGAGCCTGCATCTGTTCGATGGGGAGGGATCCGACCTATGGATAGGGGATGTTCCCATAACGAATAAGGAGGGGTGCCATTAAAGATAATACCTGGGGCAGATTGGATAAATAAGGGGAGAAGGTGTCCAAAGATTTCGGGAGGGATGGCCACCACGCCATAAGGAGCGAGTAGTGTGCCGAGAATATGTGCGTTTCCTAATGCATCCGCCAGTGATATTTGTGCAAGGACACCTGTGGGTAATCCTAGGTCGAGTCCAATCGAAAAAACGTGTCGACTCCGTACACCGCCGCCCACGCTTAATATCAACCGTCCTTTTTTAAGTATTTTGCCTAATGCTTCAGTAACCGGGTAAAGGGTTTTACGACCGGGATCGATCATCGAACGTCCGCCCACTTTAATCACGTGCACATCGGGCAACATACGGACCACAGGCGTTTCTGTAGAGGCCATCACCTCTTTGTCGAGCAGACTTTCGCGCATTAAAGTGGATTCGATATGGTGGCGTTTATCTATCTTTTTTTTCATAGCCAAAAAAATAAAATTTGTATTTCTAATTCCGAATTTTACGCCGTTATAATCGTTCCTACTTGTTCTCCATTTAGGGCTTTGGTTAGATTCCCTTTTACTAACCCATTGATAATTTGTATGGAACGTCGATGTTCCGCATTCTCCATCAAGTCGAGTACAGCTTCTTCAACGACCAGATCGGGAAGATTCATTTTGCAGACTCAACTTACAAGTGCAAAACCGAAGCTGTCCATCATTTCTTTGGGCGTTCTATATTCTAAGCATTTTCTCGGTCTATTATTCAGTAACTCCACAGCCCATCTCAACTGAGCGGAGCTGTGGGCAGCAAAGTCGGTTTTCTTCGGGAAAAACTGGCGAAGCAAACCATTCGTATTTTCGTTGGTCCCTCTTTGCCAAGGGTTTCTCCCTTCAGCAAAGAAAATGGGGGTTGCTATTTTTTTCTGTAGTTTAGCATGGCTGGCAAACTCCATGCCATTATCTACAGTCACCGTTTTACAGGGGAGCCCTGAATCAGCGAACTGAGGTACGGAACGGTTGACCGATTCGGCATTGCATCGAGGTAAAAGATCGGCGATGAGATATCGAGTCGCTCGTTTTTTCTTTCCGGGGCCACGCAGGTATTTTCGGTAGCCAGCCCCTCTTGGACTGTACAAGTAGCGGTAGATCGTCATTCGGCTGATGGGAGGGTCACCTTCTAGCTTTCCTCGACCTTCAATCTGTTCTGGAGACCAATACTTCGCCAGGAGAGTCTCCACTTGTTCTTTGCTAGCTCCCATCACTTTTTGAGGCTTTCGAGCTAGCTGTAATCGGCTTTGAGCCAGGCCATTTGCGGGTCTTGGGTAATAGCGGCCACGGACTCGATTACGGCGAAATTCGCGCCAAATAGTCGAGGGGGATCGGCCCAGGTGACGGCCAATTTGAGATAAGCTATATTTTTCTTTTAGCATCTGGGCTATCACTTCTCGTTCATAACGGTTTAAATGTTCGTAGGTTCGTGGCATTCTATGTTCTCCTTTGGGGGGGGTCAGATATCCAAAGAATGAACTATGCTGCGGACCTTTGCACTTGTATTGTTACTCTACCCCTTTTACCATGGGCGAAATAGATGGGAGGAGAACAAGTTCCCCAGAACAATTGATGGATCAAATTTTTATGCGTTCATATAAGGGGGACCCTCGCCACGAACAAATCTTGAGCCAACTCATGTTGTACGGACTTTTCTCAGAACCGTTTCTCGGGAAAAATATACGTAAAACAAGAATGTGGAGAGAATCGCGTAGAGAAATTATTATTCGTGAAGATCTTCGCGATATCAGTCGGATTCCTGAATTAAGCCGCATTGAACTGATGGTTGCTCTGTTGCCCGAACGTGTGGGATCGTTATTTAGCATGAATGCATTACGAGAAGATATTGTATTACCTCTATGAAATCAAACCCTACCATGATCACTCTATATCACGCGCACTGAAAAAAGAGGGAAAAATCTATTTCTGGGACTTTGGTGAAGTCGACGCTGAATCTTCACGCTTCGAAAATCTTGTCGCTAATCATCTTCTTAAAGCATGTCATTTTTGGATCGATACAGGCTTCTGATCTTTTGAACTGTTTTATTTGCGGAATAAAGAGAAACAGGAAATTGTTTTTTGATCGCCAAAGATAAACAGCCTTAGTTGCCGGTTGAAGTCAAACTGAACGATACCAAGCCCTCTGCTCATTGGAAAAAGTTTTTATCGGTTTTGCCATGTAAACGTGGCATACAGTTGGTTTTTCCTAAAACCTGGAAGATCCATACAGACAACGAACTTCAGGTTCTTGTTGCAGGCGCTACTGAAGTGCTTTCTTATTTTCCGTTAAGGGGGGTGTCAGTCATAAAAGTGGAGGAATATAAAGGCGCCCCTACAGGCGGAATAAAGTCGTCATTCAAGAGGGCCACGTATCCCAAAAAGTGTGAGGAAATAGCTGTAAAAATGAGAGAAGTAATGTGTATAGTTCGAAGACAATGAAAAAGGTAGGATTAGCTTTAGGAGGTGGAGGGGCTAAAGGATTAGCGCATATTCTTATGCTTGAAACTTTTGACGAAATGGGGATTAAACCTTCTTGTATTGCTGGCACAAGTATAGGTTCCATTATGGGAGCGCTGTATTCTTTTGGATTATCGGGATCTGAAATCCGAGGTATTTTTGATAAACTGATTGTTTCAAAACAAGATTCATTAAAAAGTATTTTAACAAAAAAAGATGTCCTCAGATGGTTTGACTTCCTAGACGTAGAATTTCGGAGGGGTGGCTTATTGCGAGGGGATAAAATCATTGACTATTTAAATAGATATTTAAAGACGTCTACTTTTGAGGGATTACAGATTCCCTTCAAAGCCGTGGCCACCGACTTTTGGACATGTGAAGAAGTGGTGTTAGATTCCGGAGAACTGCTTCCTGCGATTAAAGCAAGTATGGGATTACCCGGAATTTTTACACCGGTCTCTACGCATGATCGAATCTTAATTGACGGGGGAGGTGTCAACCCATTGCCGCATGACCTTATACATGAATGTGAAGTGACGGTTGCCATTGATATTATGGGGACACGAGAAGAAGGAAGGCATAAAGTGCCCGGCGTGGCAGAGGCTATTTTTGCGACATTTCAAATCATGCAGAATTCTATTATTGCCGAAAAGTTAAAACAACATCCTCCAGATATTTATATTAAACCAACGATCTCAAATGTCGAAATGCTGGAATTTTATAAGGCTGACAAAATCTATGAACAAGCTAAACCTGCACAAGAGCAGTTGAAGAAGGAGTTGGAGAAATGTTTATCATAAAAAAAGAAAATTTTTGAATCAAACGGTTGAAGAATTATGTGGAAAATTCCGCTCTGTTATGGTCGTTTATGTTCTTCTTTGCGATGGCTATCCCGATCACAGAAACGTTAGCGGGTCAGATCATTGTAGATGCTGACTTAACGGTCAACAGTAATGCCCTTATGAAGCAAACCTTGACTATAGAAGGAGCCATTGTGAGCAATACACTGACTATGGGGGCAGGCGCAACCATTGATATGAGCAGTAACCGTATTGTAAATGTAGCTCCTCCTACGGATCCGGAAGATGCCGCCAACAAGGAATACGTTGATGAGTACTGGGGCCCCGGACGTGATCGTGGCCAAACGACATGGTCCACGAACAACAGCGACCCTTCAGAGCATCATGAGCCAGGTCGGTTCTAGTAACGCTACGATCATTATTAGTGGGGGAGATTGGGATATCTCAAGTTCGATCATTTTACCTACAAATATTTTTTTACACGTTCCTGAATCCGTCAGACAAAATCTGATAATTTTTCATTACCTGTTGGGCTAAAGCGGGGAGGATACCCGTATTCAAACAAACAACCCCACCCCAACAGGTGTGTATATGAAACAATATAAAATAAAGACTGGCAAGGGCGAACTCAACAGCACAAGCGGAAATCATCTTTGCGGCCTGCTGCTTGAGGATCATGCTCAACGGATTCTTCCCTCCAATTTTTAACCACGCCGCTCCGATGCGATCTCTGATCGGGAGATCCTCCTTACCCAGATCGGCTTACTTTGCAACGGTCGAACCGATTTCAATGATATCGACCTGTACCGGGGTGATGAGATTTTTATGAATGCCTTTGGACTTAAAAAGGTAGCCTCTGAGCCGGTGTTCCGACGTCGTTTCGACGACCTGCCCCCACCCAGAACCCATGTGGGGCTACGCAAACTCAACACCGAACTTCTTTCCTCGGGCCCCTTTGGCTAGGTAGATGTCGAAGGGCTTGATCTTGTTCCCGTCGATATCGATGTGAGCCCTTTGGATCACTCAGGCTCTTCGAAAGAAGGCGTTTCCTACACCTAGAAGGGCCATGATGTTACGCCCCGATATTTGCCTATGTGGGCACTCAAGGCCACATGCTTGAGTGCGAACTTCGACCCGGTAAACAACATTGTCAGTCGGGAACGACCGCCTTTGTTGCCCGCAGCGTTGAAACGCTCCAAACCCTGGGCCTGGGTGGAAAATGTTTGCTTCGGCTTGATAGTGGCAACGCTGCGGCCGATAACTTCGACGCTTTTGGAGATCATTATTTTATCGTAAAGCGAAATCCTCGCCGCGAATGTCCTGAACAAATGCTGGCCCTTGCACGCCGAGTTGGAGACAAACAAGACAGTCGTGAAGGCAAGAACGTTTACACAGGCTTTTTCGATCATTTCCATCCCGGTGATGACCAAAACCGCCCTTGTGTCCCGGTGGCCTTTGAAGTGATTGAACGCACCATCGATATCGATGGTCAGAAACTTCTGGTTCCTAAACTTGAGGTAAACACCTGGTGGACGAACCTCTCTTGTCGTGCCAAGACGGTGCTAGATCTCTATCATGGACATGGCCCCAGCGAGCAGTACCACAGTGAACTCAAAAGCGATCTTGATGTTGAGCGATTGCCTTCGGGGAGACTCTGTGCCAATAAGATTATTCTGTTATGCGCCATGGTGGCCTTCAACCTATTGCGCGGTCTTGGCCAAGAGGTCATCAAACGGTGGGCTTGCCCCGCAGAAAATCAACATCCCGCGCTGGCGAATCAAAACGGTTCTCAAAAATATCGTTTATTGCGCGGTTCGATTGGTCCGCCACGCCGGACGAATTGAACTTCACTTTGGCAAGCGTTGTCGCTGGTTTGAAGTGATACAAGATATTGCCCATTCCTTCGCATAGCCCTCCGTGCACCTTTAACAATACTCTAAGGCGACTGCCCAAGGAGGCCTACGCCCCAAAATGGCCAAATCAGAGTGAATCTGACCTGTACGCTCAAAAAATTCATCAGGGTGATACTTGCCGGTCCCAATCCGCCCAAAAGCGAGCATCTCAAGGAAAAAAGTTTCAACTTTTGAGCCCCAAAACGCCTTCCGAAGCTATAGCTGACGGATTCAGGTCTTTAGTATTATCCTATACAGAATATAGAAATTAGTTGAATAAGAGGTAATCACTTCGAAAGTAGAAGTGACTTCGAAATGTTTGTTTAAACTCGGAGGAATTCTGAAATGATAAAGAAGCTAACTAAATTTTTTTTTATGGCCTTGTTGTTCTGTTCATTTTTTACTTTTAGTTCTATTTCTAGTGTCTATGCTTTGGATCTAGGAGTAGGCCAAAGCGTAAATAACCCTACGCCTAATCAGGGCGAGATAATCGTCTATACTCTATTCAGTGACTAATTATGGTCCAGAGTCTGCGGACTCCGTCATTCTCTATGACCTTTTAAACTCACAGATAACCTTTATTGGAGCTAGAGCGCTTCACGATTGAGGTGTCGCGATGTAGCACGAAGAAAACCAGCCGATTATGCCGTCGGGAGAAACCTCTTCGAACGCTTGTGTGATCGCTTCAGATAGTTCCTGCTGACTGCGGGCTGCAAGGCTGCCCAACCGATTCTTTATCTTGCCCCATATTTTTTCAATGGGGTTGGAATCGGGGCTGTAGGGTGGAAGGAATCTTACATGGGCCCCACATGACTCAATGAATTCAATGACCTTGGGATTGTGATGGACGCGAAGATTGTCCATGATGACGATGTCTTCAGGTGAAAGGGTCGGGAGAAAAACCCGGCGAATATATTCTCCCAAAACAGCCGTGTCTGTCGCCCCCTCCCCCTCCATGGCCGCTGTTGTTCCGTCCAGGCGGACCGAAGAAATCAAGGTGGTGGTACACCAATGTCCATGAGGCGTTTTGGCAAAAAGCCTGTTCCCGCCCAACGCCCGGCCCCGCAGACGAGTCATATTCGTTTTCGCCCCGGATTCATCAATAAAGACAAGGCGACTTGGATCAAGTTTGGCCACCTCTTGGATCCACTGCTTTCTCAAGAGATTTACATCCGCCCGGTCCTGCTCGCTGGCATGAAGCGTTTCTTTTATACCGGGCGCCCAACCGATTCAACGCCCGCTGTACGGCCATGATCGACCCCTTCACGCCGCTCATGTTCTTGAGTTCTTCAAGCGTTGCCGGGATGTTTGCCCACCAGTTGAGCCAACGCCTTGAGCTGCTTTCCGCTGTAGAGGGCCTGACGATGCCCACGCGGTCGGGAAGCGGTCTGTCCGGTTTCGTTGAAACGAGAGAGCCCACGCTGAAACGTTCTAAGATCTACACGATAAGAAGATGCGATATCGGCCTGGGAACCTTTGCCCATTTTGTAGGCATCTATCGCACGCCGCCGGATTTCTGCTGTTGCTATACTCATGTCATGGAGTATAGATCTTCTAAAGAGGCATTTCAATCGTTAAATGCTCTAACAAAACTGTGAATAATACGACGCCGGGAGAAGGTGATTAGATTACCTATACGATTGAAGTTACAAATGCGGGGCCTGCTACCATATCAGACTTGTTTGTTTTGGATGCATTACCGTCGGGGGTTACCTTTGTTAGTACAAATGACCCTAGCTATAATGAAGGTTTGGGGTCTTGGTATATTGGTGGGGTTCTTCTCCCTTCGGGTTCTTCAACCAGTTTGACAATTACAGTGACTGTAGATGATGGGGCAGGGTTAACAAGTATTACAAACACAGCGACTATCAGTGAGTTTATAGGCGGACAGGATACGAATCTTCTAAATAATAGCGACTTTGTTATTATTACTCCTGTAATAGACTTTGATAATGATAGAATTTTTGATAGCTCAGATGTAGATGATGATAATGATGGTATACCTGATGTCATTGAAGGGAGTTCGACAACAGATACCGATGGTGATGGAAACACTGATTCACAAGACTTAGATAGTGATGGTGACGGTATCCCTGACTCTATAGAGGCAGGGCATGGGGCTGATACCAATCAGGATGGAGTCGTTGAAGGTAATGTAGGACCCAATGGTCTGCTCGATACGTTAGAAACTTTTCCGGATTCAGGGGTGCTTGCTTCTCCGCCAACGGATACAGATGGAGACGGGATTCCAGATGCTCAGGAATCGAATAATCTCGATACGGATGGGGATGGGTTTCCTAACCGTTTCGATCCTGATGGGATTCCAAACTATAACGATCCAGATGATGACAATGACCTGATTTTAACATCCAATGAGTGTGCAAACATAACTGCTTGTCCAGATGCAGATAGTGATGGAATTCCAGACTATCTGGATTCTATGACGCTTGATACCGATGGAGATGGCATTAACAATGAATTGGACCCAGATGACGACGGAGACGGTATAAGTACCAGCACCGAATGTCCCGGAGGCTTGCCGAGTCCACCCTTTTGTACGGATACCGATTCCGATGGGGATGGGATTCCCGATATCGTAGAAGGGAACGTCGATACTGATACTGACGGCATGCCTGACTATCTGGATTTAGATAGTGATGGCGATGGCGAATTTGATGTGGTTGAAACCGGAGGTACCGATGCGAATGCCAATGGCCAGGCAGATACTGAAGGGGTTGATACGGACGGAGATGGGTTAGTAAATAGTGTAGATCTTGATATCGGGACTCCTTTGCCGTTAACCGATACCGATGGACAGAATTCCCGATTATCTCGAACCTGATAATGTAGATACCGATCAAGATGGATTGACTAACGACAATGATCCCAACGATGACGGAGATAGTTTAAGTACCAGCAATGAATGTCCTTTGGGCTTACCCGGCATATCCTGTCCAGATGCGGATAGCGATGGCATTCCCGATTATCTTGAAAGTAATACAAATGATATGGATGGGGATATGATCCCCGATCAACTGGACAGTGATTCCGATGGGGATGGCATCCCCGATGGTGTTGAAGGGACTGTAGACAGTGACAATGATGGAACGCCTGATTATCTAGATCTGGATAGCGATAATGATGGCGAGTCTGATGTCGCTGAAGCGGGAGGTACCGATGCGAATAACGATGGGAAACAAGATGGAGGGACAGACGCCGATGGAGACGGCCTTGATGACAGCATAGATTCGGATCAAGGGGGAACGGCTTTACCTTTGACGGATACGGATAATGATAAGATTCCTGATTACCTTGAATCCGATGATGTAGATACCGATCAAAATAGTATCGCGAACGAATTCGATGCCAATGATGATGAGATAGTTTAAGCACCAGCAATGAGTGCCCTTTCGGTTTACCTGGTCCAGCCTGTCCAGATGAGAATGGCGATGGAATTGCTGACAGCGCCGATTTGGATTCCGATGGTGATGATATTTCAGATGCTGTAGAAGGAGACACAGACACCGATGGCGACGGTACCCCTGATTATCTGGATTTGGATAGTGATGGCGATGGAGTTCCTGACTTTCAAGAAGGAAGCCATGTAGATACCGATGGGGATGGTATAGCGAATCAGTATGATCCAGATGATGACAACGATGGTATTCCAACGATTCTAGAGTCTAAAAAAGATACCGATGGGAATGGAGTGCCTCAGTACTTAGAAAATCTACAGCCCATTATAACATTGACTGCAGATTTAGGTAGTGATGTTCGTGTAGACTTTACGACAACGAATTTTAACACCTACAGTGTGCAGTGGACTACCAATGATTTACGTGTAGCAGAGTGGAATACGTTGCCCGGCGGTGGGAATCTATTAAATATACAAGGAAACTTTTCATTAACGGTTATGGACCAAGAGGCAACAAACGCACCTATCAAATTTTATAGGGCATTTTTGCACCCGTAGAGACTTGATGTTCTCCTGGGCCGTTATGCGACCCCAGGAGAGGGGTGTAACGTGACGGAAAGCTGTCACGAAGAAAGGATTTATCTATATCCAGCTGCAGCTATCCCTATCGGAACCTTGAATCGAAAATCCCATTTATAATTCCCCAATGATCTCTTCAAGAATATCCTCTATCGTAACCAAGCCAATAACTTGTGAATGTCGGTTGTGAACAAGAGCCATGGGATTGTGAGAGATTCGCATGCGAGGAAGAATTTCATCAGCAGGGGTTTCTGAAGATATGTATTGTGGAGGACGCATATAGTCTTCTGTCTCTTTGTTACCATGCTTTTTGTCTATGACGACATCATGAATATGTACAATACCAATAAATCGTTTTGCTTCTAGATCATAAACGGGGAGTCGACTCGTTTGTTTTTTGCGGGCTAACTCCAACAGGTCGAATGTAGAGGTCTCCGTATCAACGAAAACCATACGATCACGTGGAATCATAATTTTTTCACACGTTTTTTGTGTCAATTCAAGTACACTGTTAATCATGCGATGCTTTTTTGAGGATAGCGTGCCGGTCTTTTTACTTTCATGTGCTAGGTGTTTTAACTCATCGAGCGTAATAAAAGGTTTTTTGATCCTCTCTTTTGGGGGGGGGACAGGAATAAAACATCTAGAAAGGAAAAGGGCAGCACGACTCATCGGGTAAAAAAGAACCGTATTAAATTTAAGGGCTTTTGCAAAAGGAAGCGTCCTTTCGGCCGGTAAACTTTGGAACCATGCTTTTGGGAGGTATTCTCCAAAGACTAACATGACTATGGTTAGAACAACATAGGCGATAGAAGAACCCGCAGTCCCCATCCACTGAGTGCCTAAACTGATAGCTACGACCGAAGCAATAACATTACAAAGATTATTTCCTACTAATGTGGTGCCCAACAAATGGTCAGGATGCAATGCAAAGGTTTCCAGTATTTTTGCGTGGAGCACCTTTTTTCGAACCATATGACGTAGACGTAGTGGATTGATGGCGACAATTCCCGTTTCTAGACCGGAATAAAAGGCAGAGCCTATAATACCAAGTATAACAATAAAAAATTGTGCAAAGTCGTTCATGGTTTTTCGTTGAGTTTTATCATTTCGATAAGGTCAATGCGGTTCTTGCGCATTTTTCTGATTGAGATTTTGAAGGGGGGTGTTTCCAGGATATCACCAGGACGGGGAAGCCGTTCCATTTTAGCCATAATCCATCCTGAAATACGAGTCGCTCCTTTATCTTCAACATCAATTTCTAATTCATCACGGAGTTTTTCTAGGCTTATTTGGCCATCCATGATCCACTGATCGGGTCCTATCTTTTCAAAAAAAAGTTCGTGCACAGCTTGTTCATCATCGATGTCTCCTGTAATTTCTTCAAGAATATCGCCTCGTGTAATAACCCCTGCAGTGCCTCCATATTCGTCTACAACAATCGCTGTTCGTTTCTGTTCTCGCAAAAACTGGTCTAAAAGGCGATCCAGAGGACACGCTTCAGGAACATAAAAAGGAGGTAACCATGCTTGCTCAATACGCAGCTCAGGATCCAGGAAATAATGTCGTACATCGAGAAGACCTATAACATTGTCTAATTGCTTTCGATAAAGAAGAACGTGTCTAACATACGTCTGGGCTAAAATCGCTGTGCTGTTTTTTTGTGAGTCGTCAAGATCCAACGCTGTGACGTCGACACGTGGTGTCATCACATCCCTTGCCTGTAAATTCTCCAAGCGAATGATTCCTTTGACCATGTGGTGTTCTTCGGAGTCAAGAATGCCTGTCTCGCCGCTTATATCGACGACCGTTGAAAATTCATCATCCGAGAGGGTCCGTCCTTTAGGGAGAAAAAGGTGAGAAGAAGCCTGGGTTATCTGTTCCAGGATTAAACGGAACGGTCCGAATACATAGATAAAAAAATGAAGCAAAGGCGCATAGCGTGTCGCTAAAACTTCTGGATATACAACGGCAATGCGTTTAGGCCCTATTTCGCCAAAAATAATTAGAAAAAATAGGGATGAAGCAATCGCTATTTCTTCTGTATGCTCGATAAATAGTGTTCGAATTAAAAAGTAGGTAACCGCCGATATCGCAACATTAACAAGCGTGTTGCCTATCAATAAAGTAGACAATAAGCGAGTGGGTGAGGAGAGGATCCATTCTACCCGTTGGGCTTTAGAAGGGGACGTGCGTGTTAATTCTCTTACTTTTAATGAGGTTAGGGAAAAGTAAGCGACTTCAGCACTAGAAAAAAAAGCGGAGAGAAGTAGAAGGCATAAAAGGCATAAGCCGTGTAGTGAAATTAGGGTTATCATAACTCGTTCTTGATCTACAGTAATTATAGCGTAAAGTGATTATCCTATGAAAGAAAATTTAATGTGGGTAATCATGGTTTTTGGGATAAGCCTTATAGGACTTGGATTAGGATGTGGCCAAGGAAACAACGATCGGCATTTTAGAAAAGGACTTCGCGCTTTTGGACAAGGGAAATATGTTCATGCCAAAGCCGCGTTTGAAAAGTCGACTAATAAACACCTGGGTGAACATAAAAAAAATAGTATCAGCTACAATTATTTGGGGTTATCTTATTGGAAATTGGGTGAACTAGAACGTGCTATTGATGCCTTTGAAAATAGTAGGACATTAAATCCTGACTTAATGGAACCTCATTACAATTTGGGTATTCTTTTGTATCAGAGCGGAGATGCCCATGAGGCCGAGACCCTATTAGGCGAAGCAGGGTTAATACATGGTAGTGATCCTCGTCCTTTGGAGTATCTAGGACACATTCATTCGGTCGCAACGAACTGGCCAAAAAGTCGGCGTATGCTATATGAAGCCCTTGCGCGGGCCCCCCAGTCTCCTCGTGTTTTAACCGCCTTGTCTTTGGCAGAACTCTATGCCGAAGGACCTCCTTCTGCTGTATCCTATTTGATGGAAGCGCTGGGCGTTGACTCCACCTATCCTCCCGCTTTGTTTAACTTGGCCCTCATTTACGAGCATTGGTTAAAAGACAATGAGCAGGCAATGGCCTTTTACCAAAAGTATCTTGACCATGCGGCTGACGTTTCTCAAATCGAGCAAGCAAAGGGTGCATTAAATAAATTATTAAAATCCGAAGCGGATTCACAACCTCGCCCAAAAAATGAGGTGTATATAGCCAAAAAGGGTTCTTCTGTAACTGTCAAAGATCTCCTTAAAAAGGCTCGGAAAGTGCACAAAACAGGAGGCGTTAAAAAAGCCTTGGAGCTTTGTTTGCAAGCCGACAACCTCGCCCAAAAAATCCACAATAAACCGTTACGGGAGAAATCCTTAAATCTAGCTGTTAAGCTTTGCTTTGATCAAGCCAAGACCTATCTGGCTGTAGGTCAATTTTTGGAAGAAGAAGGAAAGGTTCAAGAGGCTCTAAATGCTTTTAAACAAGCAGTGACCTTAGATCCTACATTACCCAAGGCTTATATTGCTTTAGCTCAAACAGCGATCAAAATAGAGGAATATGATACAGCCGTATATGCGTTAAGAAAAGCCGTCCGTCTCGATAAAATAAAGCCAGACCTGTTGTGGTCACTTGCTACTGTATATGATCAGTACCTCGCATTAAAACAGCAAGCGGTTAAGACCTATTATGAATTTGAGCGGCTTTTCCCAAGCGATCCCCGCGTTTTAAAAGCACGTAAAAGGCTACAAGAACTAAGACCGATAACGGCAGAAGCGCAACCTTATCCTGACCTCAATCCTACCCAAGGAACCCTATCGACAAATCGTCTTGACTTTTCTAAAAAAGAGGGCTTTCAAAGAAAACTAAAGTTTAGAAACCCTAGACCCATTAACAAAAACGCAGCGGTTCAAGCCTATAATCGAGGGACCGTTTATCAAGAACGAAAAGATTGGGATCGCGCTATCTACTATTATACACGTGCCATCGAAAATGATGATACCTTTGTAACCGCTTTCTATAATTTAGGGCTGGCGTATCGTGCAAAAGGGGATTTTGCTTTATCGAAAGATGCCTATTTATACGCAATAAAGCTACGCCCTGATATGGCGAATGCACGCTACAATCTTGCCCTTATTTATTCCGATTTACGTCAAGATTCAGCCGCGCTAAAGCATTTAAAAGAAATCATTAAAAGAACGCCGAGTTATGGGCCGGCACATCATTTGATCGGCCTCGTCTATGCTAAAAAAAAATCCACCTATCCATTGGCTAAAAAGCATTATCAACAGTTTCTTCAGTTAGCTCCCGATGATGCTTCAGCATCTTCAATGCGTCGTTGGCTGGAAACCCATTAATGCGAAGGTGAGCTATGAAAAAGAAAAAAAAATCGATAGGCGTATGGGGCCTTCTTCTCGTGGGAATAGGTTCATGGCCAGGTTACCTTGAAGCACGTAGCTCTAAACCTGATCGGGAGCTGATATGGACATCTGGTCAAGCCGCTTTAGACGATGGTTTGTACGACCTCGCTGAGAAATATTTTGAGACGTATCTAAAGACAAAATTATCTAAACCTAAAAAAGCAAAAGCGGTTCTTCATTTAGCTCATGCGTATTATGGGCAAAAACGATTCGAAGATGTGATTGATCTATTAACGAAACATCACAAATTAGGAACCAAAGCAAAATTGCGATCAGGGTTTCTCTTATGGATGGCCAAGGCTCACTATCAATTGGGCTATTATGATGATGTTGAAAAAACACTGGGGAAAATAAAGAAATTCAAATCAAAGGTCTATTACAAACAAAGCCTTCGTTTACTCGCCAAAAATTATGTGGCTACCAAAAGAGCTATAGAAGCGGTAGCCATATTTGAAGAATTCTATAAACAATACCCCGATGATCGTGAGGCCCCTGAAAATCTTCTAGAATGGTCAGTAGTTTTGATGGGCCAAGACGATCAAGAAAGATCCTTGTCTATACTGCAAATGCTTACAAATGAATATCCAGATAACGCGATAACATATACTGCTCAATTATGGATCGCTCGCATCTTTGTAGAGCAAGTTCGAATGAGAGAAGCCAAACAGTTGTTAGAAACATTGGTAAACGAAGGTAAGGTCGAGGCGAATATACGTGCAAATGCAGGACTCGTATTAGCCAGTATTTATGAAAGTCAGACGAACACAACAGATGCTATAGACGTTTTAGAATCTGCTGAGATGATTGCCAACGATCCTGAATTCATCGCGCAGAGTAAAGCAGCGCGTGCCCGATTAATGGTTAAAGCAGGTGACATAGACAAGAGTATTAAACTATTACATGAAGGCGTACAGGGCATGGCTGATGAAAAAATAGGCGCCCAAACCCAACTAGACTTTGCTCAATTATTGTTAAACCTAAAAGCGTATGAGCAGGCAAATACAGAATTCCAAAACTATTTGGAGGGGTTTTCTTTTGAAGAAGGGGAACCCTATGCACTGCTAGGTAAAGGATGGAGTTTTTTGGAATTGACTCGTTATGCGGAAGCTGCTACAGCCTTTGAAAAAGCCTATGATTTACTCGATACCCCTTCCGAAAAGTCAGAAGCTCTGTTAAGCGCAGCGGATGCGCATTTTACCGATAGACAGTATGCGCAAGCACATGACACCTATGCTAAATTTGTGCAACAGTTTCCTGATGATCCTGCTCGATCACGAGTTACCTTTAACAGGGGTGTATGTCTAGCGCAAATGGGGAAACTAGATCTAGCCCAAAAAACATTTGAAACAGTAAAAGATACACATTCTTCAGATTCCTTCTCTGAACGAGCGGCTATTCGTCTTGCTGTCTTAAAAGAGGACCAAGGCCTTTGGGATGATGCATTGATGACGTATGAAGAGATCCTGAAAGAGTATCCCGACGGACCCTTTTATGTCCTCTCCTTACATAGTAACGGACTGATTCGATATCGGTTGGGTGCATTTAAAGAGGCGCTTCTTCGTTTCAACCAGGTTATAGAACAATTTCCCGAAAGTGAGTTTGCAGATCATGCGTTTTATATGAAAGGATGGTGTTTATATCTATTAAACGAAAACGAAAATGCCTTAACCGTCTTCCGAGATTTTCTGCAAACATACCCGACATCTAAATGGGCGTCCGACGCCCTCTTTTCCCTGGCTGAGTATTACTATAATTCCAGCCAATATTCTGAAGCAGAAAAGAAATTTGCTGAAGTAGCAGATCAATTCCCTGAACATGATCTAGCAGACGAAGCGCTATTTTGGGCGGGGCGATCTGCATCCGCTCAAAAAGAATACCTTCGTGCGATTGATTACTATAACAAACTGGCTAAAACGTATCCAAACAGTTCTAAGTTGCCAGAAGCACGTTTTGCACATGGAGATGCCTTAAGTGAACTAGGCGAGTTTTCCAGCGCTATTTTGATCTTTGAAGAAATTATAAAAAAGAATCCCGATAGCTATCTAATCAACCGAGCGTGGGGACGGAAGGGTGATTGTCAATTTACGTTAGGTGTCAAAGACCAAAGTCGTTATAAAGAAGCGTTGCTTTCTTATCAGACGGTATTGGAGACTCCTTCTGCTTCACAGGATTTAAAGTTACAAACTGAATACAAGACAGGACGTTGTTATGAAAAAATGAAGGACATAAACAAAGCTTTTGAGCATTATATGAATGTCGTTTATGAGTACCTTGCTTTGCGCAAGCAAGGTCAATCGCTAGACTCATTATGGTTTACACGGGCTGTATTTGCCGCGGGAGGCATTAAAGAAAAGGAATCTTTATGGAGAGATGCCGTTAATGTTTATAAGCGTCTAGTGTCAGCCAATGTTCCTGCAGCAGGAGAAGCCCAGAAGCGGATTCAAAAGATACGTTTTGAGCATTGGGTCTTGTTTTAGGTCAAAGATTGAAGAGTCAAAAGTTGAAGGTTTGAAGGTGTGTAGAGACTTTTCGACTTTTGACGTGCGACCCTTTAATCTGCCGAGTTGACGTTTCAATAGAATGTAATATGATGTACGAATTATCTTTAGACAGAACCGTTAACTAAAGGGAAACGATGTTAGCACTTATAGAAAGAGGTGGGCCTATCATGTGGTTCATCCTGGCAGGTAGCCTGATAGCCGTCATCATTTTTTTTGAACGGTTTTTGTCCCTCCATCGTACCCATATTAAAACAGATGACTTTTTAAAGGGCATATACAATATCCTTAAAAAAGGTAACTTTGTTGAGGCCATCAGTATTTGTGAAGAAACGCCAGGGCCGGTTGCCCATATTGTGCGGACCGCTGTTTTGTACCATGACAAAAGTAGGGAGGAAATGCGGCGAATGGTCGTAGAGTCAGGGCGAGAAGAGATTCCTCGCTTAGAACGTAATTTAGCGATGTTGGCCACCATTGGAAAAATAACACCTTTACTCGGTCTTTTAGGAACGATTATCGGTATGATCAGCTCATTAATAATCATTGATCAAAAAGCGCCGTTAATTCATTCAGGGGATTTGGCTTCAGGATTATGGCAGGCTTTGATCTCAACCGCGGCCGGGTTGGTGGTGGCTATCCCTACATATGCAGGATACAATTTACTGATAACTCGTATAGAGACAATTGTGTTAGACATGGAACGAGCGGCATCTGATATTGTTTCTTTTTTTACAACGAATCTTCTTCATAAAACACCCATGGTCAAAAAACGTGAGCCCGACAGAGCAGCCCATATATGATCGTATTAACTATTTTCGCGGGCAATATACACCTAAACATAGACTGGCCTGTAATCTGATAGATAGTGCACCTTTTATAGATGTCATATTGATCATCTTCCTTTTTTTTATCATGAACTCCTCGTTTGTCTTACAACCGGGGATCAAGATCAATTTACCCACAACACCTTTTTTGTCGGGTACAAAATATGGGACCATGATTGTAACGCTATCTCAAGAAGACATGGTTTTTTTTAATGACGAACGAACCACGCTAAACGGTTTAGCCTCCGCCTTTTCTCAAGCTCATCATCAAGACCCTGATGGGACGTTAATCATCGAAGCAGACGGTCGTGTTTCTCATGACACGCTTGTGGGGATTTATAACATGGCCATTGAAGTGGGCATTAAAGAGGTGGTGCTAGCAACGCGTTCTCGGTGAGAACGCGTTGCTATGATTGTTTATTATTTATTGATTGTTGATCATTGATGTCTAAAAGAAAAGATGTGTATAGAAGAATTTTTGTATGGGTCATTGCTATCACTTTTAGTGTGGTTTGGCATGGGGTGTGGGTGGTTTTTTTAAAGCCGGAATCAACCGTGCATTATGTCCCCATTCCCTCTGAAGCTAAAGTGTTTTACATGCCTTGGTCTAACGATAAACAAGCAGAGACTCAGGTTGATATCCGGCGCGTATGGTCTCCGGATCTTTTTGCGTTACCTTCTTCAATAGGGTTTAGTCAGCCTCTGTTTAGTAAGGACATTAATATTCAACCTTCGTTAACAGTGCCCTCCGCAGCTAGAAGCTCGTTTCCATCTAGAGATGACTATGTATATAATAAAAAAATGGTAAACATGCCCTCTTTCTCGAATGTTTCTTTAGAAGTTGAAAACTATTTATCCGTATCGCCTGCTTTGGTTGAGGACCCTTTTTATTTTGCTGTGGATCAGACGTCTATCCCATCGTTAATCATTGACTACCTTAATGGCTTTTCCGAAGCAGATTTTTTGGAAAAGGATCTCCCGCCTGTAGAAAAAGTGGGCGCGTTTCCTTGGGAAATGATTGCATACCTTCAAGCAGGGAATAGCGGGATTATCGAGCATGTTATGATTGAGCAACCTGCCGTAGATGCTAAAGTAAATATATTACTCACCCGTTACTTTTATCGGTGGCGGCTGGGAAAAAAAATCTGTCCCTGTGAAGGACGTGTCTTGATCCGATATACGGGGGATTTGAACCCAAATAATCGCCGGGTTTCTCAGGAGAATACGTGATGGAAGTTTCTTATTCGGTCTTTTTTTTGCTGCCACTCTCTTGTGCCCTGGTCGGGCTATTTTTGTACTGGTGTTTTTACGAGATGACCCGGTTTGCTTCCAGTAAACCGCAGGCGGGAAAAGTTTATCGTTGCCAAGTTTGTATACACGTCTATTTGGATAGCCGAGATGTTCCTTTAGCGCGTTGTACCCGATGCGGCTGCTTAAATGAAGCCGTGAAAAGATAAGCGGAATAGAACCATAATGTCTAATGACAAAATAAGAGGAAGTCGAATGATTTCCAAGACCTTTAGTAGACATTAATCATTAGGGCTTATGGTTCCTTAAGGTCCGCGTTATTCCAAAATGACACGATAAAACTTGATCGGGGCTGTGGCTGTTGCGTTTTGGTCGGTTATCGTTATCGAGCTGTTTCCAAAAATGTTTAATAGACGGTTAGCGCCTGTGATCCATGGACTTTCCACTAAATTGGTGGTGTATTGCCAGCCATAGTAGTTGAAATTAGTGGTGCTAAAGGTCCAGATGATGGTCTGATTATTTTCTGTGAGGTTGAGTATGGATGGATTAATGTTCTGTAAATATTGTGGAACGCCATCTCCATCTGTATCGCCCTTGGATTCTTGAACAGTCGGAATCCCATCTCCATCATCATCGGTATCATTATTATTGGTCAATCCATCTCCATCAAGGTCTGCATCATTATTTTCTTGCGCATCTGGAACGCCGTCACCATCGCTATCTTGAAGCGTATACGTAATGGTCCCAGAGTCAGGGAATGTTTCTAAGGCATCTATTAATCCGTTTGCTCCAAAAGTGTTCGTAGGATCAATCACACAATTGGTATCCATATCCAATGCCATCGAGTTGGTGATACCAGATTCATGTAAGTCGCAGATACTGTCCCCGTCGCTGTTAAGATCGAGGTAGTTAGGAATCCCGTCTCCATCACTATCCGTATTGCTTTCTAAGTAATTGGCAATCCCATCTCCATCATCATCAGGGCAGGCAATGCCTGGAAGTCCTAACGGGCATTCATTGCTAGAGTGCTTCACGATTGAGGTGTCGCGATGTAGCACGAAGAAAACCAGCCGATTACCTCGTCGGGAGAAACCTCTTCGAACGCTTGTGTGAGCGCTTCAGATAGTTCCTGCTGACTGCGGGCTGCAAGGCTGCCCAACCGATTCTTTATCTTGTCCCACATTTTTTCAATGGGGTTGGAATCGGGGCTGTAGGGTGGAAGGAATCTTACATGGCCCCACATGACTCAATGAGTTCAATGACCCTGGGATTGTAATGGACGCAAAGATTGTCCATGATGACGATGTCTTCAGGTGAAAGAGTCGGGAGAAAAACCCGGCGAATATATTCTCCAAAAACAGCCGTCTCTGTCGCCCCCTCCCCCTCCATGGCCGCTGTTGTTCCGTCCAGGCGGACCGAAAAAATCAAGGTGGTGGTACACCAATGTCCATGAGGTGTTTTGGCAAAAAGCCTGTTCCCGCCCAACGCCCGGCCCCGCAGACGAGTCATATTCGTTTTCGCCCCAGATTCATCAATAAAGACAAGGCGACTTGGATCAAGTTTGGCCACCTCTTGGATCCACTGCTTTCTCAAGAGATTTACATCCGCCCGGTCTTGCTCGCTGGCGTGAAGCGTTTCTTTTATACCGGTAGCCCAACCGATTCAACGCCCGCTGTACGGCCATGATCGACCCCTTCACGCCGCTCATGTTCTTGAGTTCTTCAAGCGTTGCCGGGATGTTTGCCCCCCAGTTGAGCCAACGCCTTGAGCTGCTTTCCGCTGTAGAGGGCCTGACGATGCCCACGCGGTCGGGGAGCGGTCTGTCCGGTTTCGTTGAAACGAGAGAGCCCACGCTGAAACGTTCTAAGATCTACACGATAAGAAGATGCGATATCGGCCTGGGAACCTTTGCCCATTTTGTAGGCATCTATCGCACGCCGCCGGATTTCTGCTAGCGAGGCATTTCAATCGTTAAATACTCTAGTATTAAGAGTGTCTCCGTTATCATTATTGTCTAGATGATTAAGAGTCAAATTTTGATCGGTATCGGTTTGATTAGACTCTAAATAATCTGGAATACCATCATTATCCGAATCCGTTAAAGGTAGAGACGTTCCACCATTATTCGGGTCGACGCTGTTGACAAGCCCATCCGCATCGGTGTCTACCCCTTCGATGTCTGCTTGCCCATTAAAGTTTGCATCGGTTCCACCTGCTTCAAGCACATCAAACAAGCCGTCTCCATCACTATCTAGATCGAGATAGTCCGGAACTCCATCCTGATCTGTATCAACAGATCTCTCTACTAAATCAGGGATTCCATCCCCATCTGTATCTGCATCTGCATCCTCTTAATCCGTTTTGCCGTCAAAATCCTGATCATTGGTGTCGCTTTCAAGGTAATTGGGAATTCCATCGTTATTGGTATCTGGACAGGGTGCTCCGGGTAACCCTTTGGGACATTCGGCACTTGTACTTTGACTGTCTCCATCATCATTATCATCTTGTTGGTTAACCAATTCATCTAAATCCGTGTCTGCAATAGCGGATTCTAGATAATCCACAATGCCATCGCTGTCCGCATCGAGAAGCGTTAAGGCTGTGCCGCCTTGATCTGGATCCACGCTATCATCAAGACCGTCGGAATCATTATCGGTTGTGAGATCCAAAATGCCGCCATTGTTTGTATCGGTTACACCCGCTTCTGTTACATCAAAGAGTCTATCTCCATCACTATCTAGGTCGAGATAGTCTGGCACTCCGTCATTATCGGTATCCACGGTGCCTTCGACAGCATCTGGAATGCCATCGCCATCTGAATCAAGGTCATTGTTATTGTTTGTCGTATCTCCATCGGGATTGCTCGTATTGCTTTCTAAATAGTTGGGAATATTATCGCCATCAGTATCGTCAGGAAGGGTTGCTGGATTTCCGTCCCCATCCAGATTACTATCTTCTGCAGCCGTTGGGGTTCCATCCCCATCATCGTCTGGATCGTTAGGGTTTAAGAGTCCATCGAGGTCGGTATCGACAGTAGGTTCCTGTGCGTTTAATACCCCATCCCCATCGCTATCGAGATCGAGGAAGTCCGGTGTCCCATCTTGATCCGTATCTGTGTTGCTGTCGCCTTCGAGGTTATTGGGGATCCCGTCATTATCCGCATCTAGATCTAGCGCATCAGGTACCCCATCAATGTCGGTATCCTGGTTCGTGTTTACATAAAATCCTGCATCGATACTTTGATTTAGAGCGCCGAGTCCTAATACAATGGAGAAACGGCTATTATTTGTATCGATATCGCTCAGAGAATCATCTGTTCCCGTATCTTGTGGAGAGTGTAGATAGCCTGTCGGTGGTGTTACGACAATGGTATAACCTCCAGATACAAGATTATTAAATCTTTAGATTCCATTTGTATCAGTGCTATTTGTGCTAATAGGCGCGGCCGCTTCATTAGTATATAAATAGATGGGTACATTCGCTAATCCGGGCTCGCCCACATCTTGAATGCCATCGGCATCAAGATCGTTCCATACAAAGTCACCAATCGAAGCCGATTGCGTTAGCCCTACATCGATGGTTAAATTGGTTTCTCCTATACTAATTAGAGAAAGGTGCGGTGAATCCTAATGCGTTAGTTGTGTCAATGGCTATTACATCGCTATCGAGTGTGTCGTCACTACCTTGATCTCCAGACGAGAAACGAAACTGTGGTAAAAGACCAAACCCAACCATATAATTGCTGCCTTGAGACACTCCGGTAAAGGTGTATAAACCGGATGCCGAAGTCGCAAGAGGTATGGCGACTTCATTGGTTACACCGGAGCTAATTTTGTATAAACGAACCAATACATTTTGTAGCCCTGGTTCACCTGGGTCCTGTATCTCGTTTAAGTTAAGATCATTCCAAGCGAAGTTACCGATGACCCCCTTTTCAAGATTATCGGATATATCAATCGTGGATGAATTGTTTGTTGTATTCAGGTCTAATGTTTGGCTAGTTACGGTAGTTGTATTCGTATAATTTCCTATGGGGTTTATCGTAGCCATAAACGTTAGCTGTGTGCTTATATTGGCTGGCAAGGTGTTAAGCGTCCATAATAAAGGGGTATCACCTCCCATGATACTTCCTACGTTATAGGTATATCCATCAAGTACCATATCCGATACAAGAATGCCTGCTGCAGTACTGAGATCGGCATTGGTGACTGTAATGGTAAAGGTGGCATCACTACCCACAATCGGTTGGGCGGGACTAATTGATTTTAATACGGCTACATCGGCTACTGGAATCACATCGCTGGGAACAATGGTTGGCGCTCCGTTCGCATTTGGATCGATAATCGATAGAGGTAAAGAGGCCGTAACGGTGTTGGTATAATTTCCTTGGGCTTGTACGGTCGCTTGAAACCCTAATACTTCAACTTGTCCATTGGTCAATGTGTTGATCATCCAAGATAATGCTGGGGGGAATGTTGCATCAGGGCTATCACTTCCGGTAATACTTCCAGGTATATACGTATACTCATTGGGTATATTGTCAGCGATTGAAAGCGTAGTTGCGGTATTAGGTCCCGCATTACTGACTATAATGGTGAAGGTAACGTTGGACCCGACAATGGGATTAGTTGGACTCATACTCCTGAAGAGCTGTAAATCAGCTGCAGCTATAATGGTGCTAGGGAGGACAGTATCTGTGTTGTTCGCTGTATTTAAATCAAACGTAGATGAGGTCAGGGTAGCCGTATTGGTTTCGTTACCGCTAGGTTGAACGAGTGCATTGAAAGAGAGGGTTCTTGAAGCGCCTGCGGAAAGATTGGTTAGCGTCCATGTTAACCCAGAACCGGTGGGGTCTGTTTGAGTATTGCTGTCGCCGCCGCTAATTGAGTTACTTACATAGGCATATCGACTTTGCATTATATCAACTACGCTGACATTCAACGAGGCTTCAGGGCCTAGATTTGTCACGGTAAGGGTAAAGGTCACTGTGTTTCCTACGACGGGATTGGTTGGGTTCATGGTTTTAATGATTTGTAAGTCGGTTTGATCTGAAACAATGACTTGAGTATCGTAATCATCTTCCATCTCGTTACCGGGTGTAGAATCTGGGTCAAATTCATCTACAGCGGTTACTTCTGCTGCATTCGTAAAAGCATTAGCGCTTATAGCGATGCCTGTAATCGTTAAAGCAGCTGCCGCATTCGTAGATAAGGTAGGTATACTCCAGTTCGTACCATCAAAACTTCCTTGAAGGGTTGATGAAGTGGTATTGCTTAATTCTAAAGGAAGATTATCTGTTACCACAATGTTATTTGCTGTATTAGGTCCACTGTTTGTTAAAATAAGAGAAAATACAATCGTGTCATTTATATTCGGAGATGAATTGTTGACTGTCTTTGTGAGTGCGAGATCCGCTTGTCGGGGCATAATACTGACGAAGGTATAATCATCCCCGGTCCCATCATTAGGTGTGGAGTCTGGGTCGAATTGGTCTGCTCTAGTGACTTGAGCTATGTTTGTAAAGGTGTTAGCGCTGTTTACAGTTCCTGTTAACGTTAATATAGCACTGCCTCCATTCGTAATGGTTCCTACCTCCCATGTGGGGTTCACAAAAAAACCTTGGCTTACGGTACTTGAGATGTTTATTAACTCTGATGGCACAGTCTCTTCTACAAAGACTTGGGCCACATCAGCTGATCTACTATTCGTTATGGTTACCGTATAGACAATCGTGTCATTTACGTTCGGGGCCGAATTGTTAACCGTTTTGGTCAATGGCAAATCGGCTTGTAAAGGAGCGACAATCGCTTCATCTTGGTCATCTTCAGCCGCTACATTATTATTTGGCGTGGAGTCCGGATCCGATTGAGTGACCAGTGCCACTTGGGCCGTATTGGTAAATGCGGAGCCACTATTCACTGTTCCGGTAATCGTTAACGTTGCGCTACTCCCATTATTAAGGGTTCCAATAATCCATGATGAACCCGCAAAAGAACCTTGGCTGACTCCACTTGTGACATTAATTAACTCCGATGGAAGGTTCTCTTGTGCAGCGACACTATTTGCGCTATTGGGTCCGCTATTCAAAACTGTCACTGTATATATAATCGTGTCGTTGATTTTAGGAGCAGGATTGTTCACTGTTTTTGTAAGAGAGAGGTCCGCTTGCTGAGAAGTAACAATCGCTTCATCTTGATCATCTTCAGCGGGTACACTATTGCTGGGCGTTGAATCCGGATCAAATTGATCTGTGGAAATGACTTCAGCTATATTTGTAAAAGTTACGCTGTTATGAACGGTTCCCGTAATCATTAGAGTCGCCGTATTGCCATTATTGATGTCTCCGACTGTCCAGGTTCCACCTATAAATGTGCCTTGATCCACGTCTATGGTTACATTAGTCAATACGGTAGGTATGCTATCCTGTATTACTATGTTATTTGCATGACCTGGACCATTATTGATTAGGTTAAGGGTGTAGATGATCGTGTCGTTGATGTTCAGAGTCGGATCATTCACTCCTTTGGATAAAGCAAGATCCGCTTGTAGGGGTGTGACTACCGTCATGGCAAAGTCATCGCCGATCCCATCGCTCGGTAACGAATCGATATCAAGTTCGTCGACGCTCATTACTTCAGAAATGTTTGTAGAGGTGGCAACGCTATTTACAGTCCCTGTGAGGACTAAGCTTGCAGCACTTCCGTTATTAAGTATTCCGACGTTCCAATTGGTTCCATCATAGATCCCTTGACTAGGCACGCTAATGACAAGCGTCAACTCAGATGGTGCCATCTCTTGTACGGTAATTCTTTCTGCACTGTAAGGTCCACTATTGGTGAGCGTGATAGTATATACTAGGGTGTCGTTTAGATTGGGGGTGCTACCATTGACTGTTTTAGTTAAAGAGAGATCAATAACTTCATTATTCACAAATGTGAAGAACTCTGTTCCCGTGTTGAAGGATACGGTGGTGGAGAGATGTGTGCCGTCATCGTTTAAAGCGGTGGATTGTAAAATTAAATGCCGCAAAAAATGGACCTGAGAGCTTCTGTTCATGCGGCGATCTCCAAATCGAAACACTCCTGTGCGGGTTTGTATTCTAGGATCTTGCGAGGATAGTTGTTAATCCATTTTTCAATCTCACCAATACGGTCGATGGTATATTTTCTGATGTTGTCTCCTTTGGCGACGAAACGACGAACCATACGGTTGGCATTTTCGTTGGAGCCTCGTTCCCAGGAAGAATACGGGTGAGCATAATAGAGTTTAACACATCTCTTTTTGCTAAATCCGGAACGTTCCATCTGCTCCACGTCGAGAAACTCGCTCCCGTTATCGGCTGTAATCGACTTGAACATCGATCTGAATGGGCCAACTCCCATCGATCTTTCGATCGCTTTGAGGGCCTGCAGAACCGATGCCTGTGTTTTATCCGAAAGTTTTCTCACCCTTAGCATTCGGGTCTTTCTTTCTACTAACGTCATTAAAACCGGTTTTGAAGTTCCTTTTCCGCCGACGATCAAATCCAATTCCCAGTGCCCAAATTCCTCGCGTTTTTCTACGGTCTTAGGTCGTTTTTCGATACTGGTCCTTCGGGCATGTTGCTTTTTAACCCGCTTAATAGCACGTCTTTTTCGTTTTATCCGTTTTCGTTTTTCCCATAGGGACTCGTTGCTCACCCCCGGGATGAGACCTTGGTCAATATAGGTATACAGCGTTTTTGTACTCACCGCTGCAGGTCTCTGCTCTTGTTTAAGCAAAGGAGCAACCACATCGGGTGAGCGTTTGTGAACAAGAATGTGCTCGCTGATAAACACGGCCGTTTCATGATGCTTTCCAAGCTTAAGCTCAGGTCCCTTGGCCGTCGCATTTAGATCATGAAGTTCCTGGGCTCGATCACTGCTGTATGCTTTCTTCTTTCGCAGCTCTGTATCGAAATGCTCTACCTCCCCACGTTTAATTTCGCGCTCTATGGTTCGACGATGCCTTCCCAGATAGCTGGCTATCTCCAAAGGACGTCCTCGGTTTTTGAGCATTGTTTCAATCATGATCCGTTCTTTCTGTGTCAAATGCTTGCCTTTTCGGGGATGAATACTACTCTTGATTTGTTCCATGTCTTTCTCCTTTTTTTGTCTTCTGTCGAGTTTTCAAATCTAGAAGATTTCGGCATGGAACACTCCTGTTTTACAATATCTTCTTTTGGGCATTTAATATTACAATTCTCACTGGTTGTGCTTCCTGTGGGAAAACTGCTAGAACTGCTAACAATAAGTGTTATAATGCCTGATGGTAGATCTGATTTGAGGGCTTGCAACATAACATTTTCGCCGGTCCCTGTTTGTTGGACAGACCAAACACGTGGGATTCCATTATTGTTGGTCCCTAGATAGTCCGCACTTAAAGAAGCGACACTGCCATTGTCATCTCCGAAAATCGTATAGTTTTGATCGGAAGGAAAGGTGTTCGTGTTTGATGCATTGTCTAATGCAATACTGCCTAATCCGATTGTTATGATTCCACTAGAAGATCGTTTTTGATTGAGATCACTCCTGTCCTCACGTGCAATGCCGGCTATGTTGTTGATGTACGCGCCCGAAAAAGACCGGACAACTGTACCCTCTGAGTCTTTATAATCATGTGATAGTGTAAACCCGTATTTGAGCGCCAGGTAGGTCTGAATCTGTTCAACTTCGTTTGCGGTTTGGGCGCCTACATAAACCACCAGCTCAGAGATTGCGCCATTTAAGTGGCAGGTGACTCCGCCTGGTGGATGCCTGCCAACCCATAAGGTTGGGCTTCCTCCGAATGAGGAGGTGGTACTATCGCTATCAATCTGAAAACCATTGCGCCTAATCTCTTGACCTACAGCAGATTGTGAAATGAGTGTCCAGGCGTAGTAGTCTCCATATTGCGTACCCGTGCTCGCAAAGGTTTGATTGGCCATTCGTCCTCCTGTTGCTATGTCCCCAGAATCCCAGTAAATTTTGTCATCGAACACATACCCAGGAAAAAAAGCGATCCTGTTTTGATCGGCTCCGGTTGTTGACGAGGAAAAAGCACCATTCCCGTTTCCTGCTTGAGTATCTGTTCTCATGACAATATAGGCATAAACATTATCGCCACTTGCCAAACTACTGCTAGAGTCGATCAGAAAATGGTTTGTCCCATCAAAGTCTATTGCTGGATTAAAATTAAGATCACTAGAGAGGAGGGTAGGTTGGCTACTAGCTGTTGCTTGTTCAGCGCCCCCTCCACTAGGATTCTGGTCAATCCAATTGGTTACACTCATATCGGATACTTGGACACCTTGATTGGCCTTGAAACCAAGCTGATAGATTGGCAGGTACACCACCTGGTGATTGGGCATAGATCATTTGGAGAGGTGTAAAAAAGAAGAAAGATGAAAAGGATACAATAACCTGAATCCGTCAGATAAAATCTGACGATTTTTCATTACCTGTTGGGCTAAAGCGGGGAGGATACCCGTATTCAAACAAACAACCCCACCCCAACAGGTGTGTATATGAAACAATATAAAATAAAGACTGGCAAGGGCGAACTCAACAGCACAAGCGGAAATCATCTTTGCGGCCTGCTGCTTGAGGATCATGCTCAACAGATTCTTCCCTCCAATTTTCAACCACGCCGCTCCGATGCGATCTCTGATCGGGAGATCCTCCTTACCCAGATCGGCTTACTTTGCAACGGTCGAACCGATTTCAATGATATCGACCTGTACCGGGGTGATGAGATTTTTATGAATGCCTTTGGACTTAAAAAGGGGAGTTAAAAAGGTAGCCTCTGAGCCGGTGTTCCGACGTCGTTTCGACGACCTGCCCCCAGCCAGAACCCATGTGGGGCTACGCAAACTCAACACCGAACTTCTTTCCTCGGGCCCCTTTGGTTAGGTAGATGTCGAAGGGCTTGATCTTGTTCCCGTCGATATCGATGTGAGCCCTTTGGATCACTCAGGCTCTTCGAAAGAAGGCGTTTCCTACACCTATAAGGGCTATGATGGTTACGCCCCGATATTTGCCTATGTGGGCACTCAAGGCCACATGCTTGAGTGCGAACTTCGACCTGGTAAACAACATTGTCAGTCGGGAACGACCGCGTTTATTGCCCGCAGCGTTGAAACGCTCCAAACCCTGGGCCTGGGTGGAAAATGTTTGCTTCGGCTTGATAGTGGCAACGCTGCGGCCGATAACTTCGACGCTTTTGGAGATCATTATTTTATCGTAAAGCGAAATCCTCGCCGCGAATGTCCTGAACAAATGCTGGCCCTTGCACGCCGAGTTGGAGACAAACAAGACAGTCGTGAAGGCAAGAACGTTTACACAGGCTTTTTCGATCATTTCCATCCCGGTGGTGACCAAAACCGCCCTTGTGTCCCGGTGGCCTTCGAAGTGATTGAACGCACCATCGATATCGATGGTCAGAAACTTCTGGTTCCTAAACTTGAGGTGAACACCTGGTGGACGAACCTCTCTTGTCGTGCCAAGACGGTGCTAGATCTCTATCATGGACATGGCCCCAGCGAGCAGTACCACAGTGAACTCAAAAGCGATCTTGATGTTGAGCGATTGCCTGTCCTGAAACTCACCTATTGGCAGGGAGTTCAACAAGTTGATATCCCAATTCTTTTGCCGTCTTCGCCATAGAAAAAAACCGTCTGGCTTTAAAATGTTCTTGGTACCTGGATCCGTCAGTTAAACGCGGTTTTCTGCACGAACCATTTGGGCCAAAAGGAATTACAAAAAAGCCTCGACGCACCCAGCGGGTGCGCCTGCGTTTTTTTGCAACCTTTTGCCTCCAAAGCATTCGCACAGAAATCCCACGTTTAACTGACGGATCCAGGTGGTAGACTTTTTCCCCCTCGTCTACATAATCTTGTCCGTAACGCAGCGTTCGATAAATGAGTATGGCCAGTTTACGTGCAAGAGCAAATACGGCCACGGCTCCACTCCTACGCCGAGCTACCCGACGATATTCAGCCCCTAAAGAGGAGTGTGATCGACTCAAAGAAACCGCCGCCATTCGCAAGATTCCAGCCACCCGATTTGAACCCGTACCACGAGGGGGCTTTTTCTTGAGAGCTTTTCCTCCAGAAATCCCCATCTTTGGACAAAGCCTCAACCAACTCACAAAATGTTTTTTCGAAGAAAAATCACTCAGATTAAATCCCACCTCGGTAAGTATGACTTGCGAAACTCCAGCGCTTATCCCATCAATACGCGTTAAATCTACTCCGGAAAATTGCCACAATATTTTTTGGTCTTCCTGCTCTCCTCGGTTACGTATCGCTTTTCGTTTAGCGGCTTTAGGATGCTCAGGGGCCTCTTTATTTTTCCGTTCTTGCGGAGTCATCGCTAACAACTCCTTGTGCAGTTCTTGCTCGTAATCGGTAATCTGTGCTTGGAGTTGGTCATAGAGCTTTAGGGCCATTTTAAGGTTAAACAAATGCTCTGATTTCCACGTACCGGTGAGGTGCTCAGCTATTTCTTCTTCGTTTTTTCCGCAACGAGAATCTCGCAAACGCGCAAGGACTTTGGGGTCACGTTGACCTTCAACAATCCCACGTACAATCGCTAAGCCTGTTTTCCCGGTAATATCTGTTAGGGCTCGATGAACTTGGACATTCATTTGATCCAAAGCCTTTTGCATCCAGTTGACGGTTTTGGAACGTTCCTCAACCAGATTGGCACATTGGCGAGTCAATGCGCGGCATCTACAAATGCCTTCACTCGGTCGAAAGGATCCATGTAATAGGCCACAGCTGTGTAGAAGCTGAATCCATTGACAGTCCTGTACATCGGTTTTACGACCCGGGACATGGCACAGTTCTCTGGCGTTGACCAAGATGGGCTCTATTCCAGAAGCCTCCAGCAGTTCGTACAAAGGGATCCAGTAAATCCCTGTACTTTCCATGGCCACCGACTTTACTCCTTGCTCTTGGAGCCAAGCGATCAGTCCGATTAATTGGGGTGTAGTGGATCGAAAAACACGCACGTTGGGTTCGCCGCTGATCAAGGCCGGACCACATACGTAATGCTCGCAAGCCCCCAAATCAATTCCAGCCACCTTCGGTTGGAGTATGGGTAAGCTTTGCACGGATCGTTTATTTACCTTTGTTTTTGATGCCGACATGATATCCTCCGGGTTGTGGTTAGTTGTGGAGGCTACGGCCCGAGGTGGCTATACAATGGATTCTGTCCTGGGGGAGTCGCCTGGAGCGCTCGCCAATGAATGATGGCCAACTCAGACCCAAACTTCGTATGGGGCACAAGGCACCAATATCTTTAGGGGGCTTAACTGCCGTAGCTTTCATGACATTTACACCTTACCGGACTCCAGTTTCAGCCCTGAATGATCCAGCAAAAAGACCATGCTGGTGGCGAAACTTCGAGGTATTTAATCAGCTTGCTCTATTGACCCAAGGCATCACCAAGCGCCTTGCCCATTTGGCTTTGAGGTAAATACCCCGGCTGCTTCTTCCTTAAAACTTTTTCAAGCCGATTCACAATCATCTTACTATAGCTCGCTCGTCGAGCTTCACGTAAAGCCCCACCGGATTTAGTTTTGCGCAGCTCGGTTTCGATCCGGTACAGGTGACCTATTTGCCCCAGCAACCAATACGCTGCCTGAAGCGATTCCTCTTTGGCTTCATAGATTTTCCGACGCGCAGGGGCCCAACAACCCACTAAAATAATCTCAGAGGCACTCTTTGGATAGCTTGAGGTAAGCTTCATCACACTGAACCGGACCGCTAAACCCTTCCAACATCGTTTTGAGACACTCGGCTGAACGAGACCTATGCCACTCATAGAATACATCCGAGCCCGGATGATGATACACCCATAAATAACTTTGTTGGCTTGTTCCTTTTGCTTCTTCGGATAAGTACTGAATCGGCGTTTCATCTATTTGCAAATATTCCGCCGCTTGTAAGGTCCTCCGCATATGGTTATAAATCGGTTTAAGCCAATCCGATACGATTCCAACCCAATCGCATATCGTTTTGCGCGAAAGGTGAATCCTGAATCGTTCTTGAAGAATTCGTTCCTGACGATACAAGGGGAAGTGATCTACATATTTTTTCAGAATAATATCGGTGAGCAAACTGACGCTTGCGTAGCTATTATCAATTAAACTAACTGGCGCAGGAGCTACGATAGGAGCCAGGCTTCGATCTGTTTTATGTTTGTACTTTCGACGAATGGTTCGATGAAGTTGGTAGCTCTGAGGAATCACTTGGAGCTTTTCTGTAATTTCTTGTCCAATGCAAGCATAGTCATCAGGAGTGGTCACCACCTCCGGAGGATCCACGTAGATTTCTACAACGACGGGTAAATCCTTGGGCAGAGAAGCATGTCTTTTGCGGGGCTTGGTCTTCGCTTTGGGGGGGATCGATCTTAACTTCTGGGGGGGCCTCTTGGGTTTCATCGCCGATCAAACCCAACAAGAGGTTGAGCTGGTTGGGATCAAGCTTTTCACTTTTGGAGCCGAACAAACGTTTGAGCAGTGCTTTTTTTTCTTGGTTAAGCAACTTGTTTTCAGCGCGTAAAACTTCAAGCTCGTCGGTTAATTCCGCTATGCGGCTGAGTGATTCTTCCAGGGGCTCTTGCATAGGGAGAACCCTACCAAACCTAGACAGACAAGGCGAAACTTAATCACGCAAAAACGTTAAAATGATCGCTGAGACCAGGGGCGCATAGAGGCCTGAAGAACTTTTTCGCAGATCAACCCGCTCGGTGGCCACATAGACTTTGAGCGATCCGGTCAAGTTGAGCATGAGCTGACCTCCCCAATCAAGGCGCTCAATTTTTCCAGGGGCTCGAGTTGATATACGGTGAGGGTGATGCCATTGGGCAACTTGACCTGCGCGATCATACTGGGGCCTAAAGGCAGATCGACACGTATAAATGTTTGCAATGAATCAGAAGACTTGATTTTTTGGAAGGCGCGCATGCTGGGTTTAAACCACGTTGGATTAGAGTTTCACGTTCCTGGCCAGATCGTCGCCGAGAAACACCGCTTCGCTTTTCCCGAGTTTTTATATTCATGCACCCGGTTTAGCACCCAGAACCCCACCTGTCTATGGGGTCGCCGCTCGGACGCTTACTGAAGATATCTACACTCAGGAAGCCAGATATCATTCCCGACGAAGAGAGAGGCACCTTAACGGTGCGATTGCATCATCTAACGAATCGAATATCGGCACGGGAACTGGTCCAACATCTCAATGACACCGACACGATTTACCCCAGCACAGATTTGCGGTTGCGCTACGAATTGGAGTCAGGATAAATCCGTGAGGTCAGGAAGTCTGACCTTGTTGTAGGGGGGTGCTTTTGAGATTAAAATTGGGGTAGGGATTACTTTCCAGACACTAATAAAAGAAGAAGGCCGATTACAGGTGTCAATACAATCGATCCGAAGAAATAGCCCCAGAAACCCATCTTGCGATTCATTCCCATGAGCGCAATAAGCAGACACAACAACAAATAAAGTGACACTAAAATTATTATATTCATCTTTTACCTCCTACGTTATTACAGATCATATATTGTCCCATCATTTTTGGATATCTTCAAGGCAAAATCACCTGCAGGTATTTTGACAGGTTTAATGATTCCGTCTTCTATTTTTTTAACGAAAATCTTTTTCCCTATAATGTCACCGTCAATATCAAAGGAGTAGTCCCCTAACAACCCTTTCCATCCCTCGTAGACTTTAAGGGTGGAAACCGCAACAATAGGCGTTGAACGTCCGCTTTTTTCATAAACTTGTGCCAGAATATGAACTGCTTCATAGGCTTGGGAAACCCAATAAGACGGTGGTCTCCCGTATCTTTTTTCGAATCTATGTATAAAAGCATAGGCCTTCTGATTCGCCTCGGTAATGAAAAGAGGCTCATAAACAGATGTCATGTAGGTTCCATTCGCATCATCGCCAGCCACCTTGAGAACCGTTGTATTATCTAACGTTTCACTACCGATAATCATTTTATTGCTCCCCATCTCTCGAATCTGTTTAATGAGATAAGAGGCACTCGTCACATAGTCTGCAATAACAATGGCATCGTAGTCAAGTTTAATAAACGCAGAAATAACCTCCCGCAGATCCTGTTCACCAGACCAGTAGGATTTTTCAAACACAATATTCAGCCTGTTTTGTTTTTGATCGAATTTCCATTCCAGAAAAATATCTTCGACATTTTGTCTAAACAGCTCGGCAAAACCGGTTGCGTATAAACTTCTTCCGTGGAGAAACACGATATTTTTCAACCCGAAAGAGAGGGCAAATTTTACAATCTCTCTAGAAAACTGTACATCCGTAGGAATCGTTCGGAATACATATGAGAACCCGTGTTCCGTAACATTGCGATGGGTAGCAACACAGGTAAAATACAGGATCCCATGACGTTCATAGGTGATCGAATCCCGTATCGCTCTTTGTGAACCTTTATAATCGAAAACAGCGACAATATTCTCATTTTTGGCCACCTTTTTCGCCGCATGAGGGTCACTATCATCAAACATATGGACTTTAATTTTCCTGCTACTTTTTTTCCCCTCGTGATGCATCAGGATCCCTCCGGCCTCATTGATTTCTTCCACGGCCATTAAAACTCCGTCCTGGAAATCAGTGCTCCCCTCCCAGGTAAGAGCCGCGATTTCAACCGGAGCTTCCTGAGCCGCAGAGGCCAAGGCCGTTCGTTTTTTTTGTGATGCGTCATATAGAAGAGAACTCTTTGATTTGAACCAGACATAGCCACCCCAAAGAATCAAGGCTGCGACTAAAAGCTTCATTACCTTTATCATAACCGAAATAAGCTTTTTCATGATATGTCGTTTTTTTCTCTAACGGTTTCCGGCCCCTAAGATAATAGGCATTCCTTCCGGTCCATTGCCGATCACGACCATTTTGCTATTGGTGGATGCTGCTAGCTGTCTGGTCGCTTCTATGCCTTTCCATTGCAGGATTAAATCGGTTAAAGAAGAGTTTACAATATCGTTATATCTTTTAATTCCATTCGCTGCTACTTTTTTTCTTTCGGCCTCTTGTTTTGCACGCATGATCCTGAAAACATAGGCTTTTGCTTTTTGTTCTTCCTTAAGTTTGACTTCAATGGCTGTAGTTATATATTCCGGCAATATGACTTTACGGATAATGACATCGTCAATAATAATATATCGTTGGATCACTTGTTCTAGAGCCTTATTGATAATTTTAGACAAAATAGCCCGTTTTGTCGTGTAGAGTTCGTCTGCGGTATAGTTACCAATGGTCGTTCGCAAAATGTTCTCTATTTCTGGAATCACAATGGCTTTGACATAACCAGGCCCCACTTTCTGGTGCAGGACACCCAGCAATTCATACTCTGGACTATAACGGATCGAGAGTTTAAGGTGGATGGTAAGTCCGTTTTTCGTAAGCACTTTAAGTTCAGGTTTTATTTGCTGAATGCGTACATTATAGATATACATCTTGTCCCATGGCGGAATAATATGAAAGCCTTCTCCGTAGACATGGTCTACAATGGTACCGCCAAAAAACCTTCGCCACAACACCGCTGCTTCACCGGGTTTAACAAAAATGAAAATGCTGGGAGCGAAAAATAGAAAAATTAAAAGAATAATCAATGAAGTGACAATAAAATGGGGGATAGACCTTCTGAAAATGGATATGCGTTTAGTTTTTTTCATTATGATCTATGGGTTTGTTTATAAAATTTTCTCGTAATTTTCACAGCAGAGGCAACGCTACTTCTATGTGTGGACTCTTCTGTTTATTTCTTTTCCCGCAATTAAAACGCTAAAAACTACGCCGTCTCTAGTCTTGTGTCAAGCTTGGTTCGATCCTGTTGATTTGATGAATTTTACGTCCAGATATGACTTCTTGTCGCATTTAAAAGCGGTGAGAAATCGTTTCTAAAACCCTATGCAGGCATTAGGTTATAAACTCTTTTTGTTTTTTCTCAATCTTACAAGACGGTATTTAAGCTCCCGTTCTTTGTACGCATCTATATGGATTGTATATGGTGATCCTTTGTTGATTCTATCTGCCTTTAGAACGCCGCGTTCGATCCAGTCATATACGACATTACGATCGACACCAAACTTATCCGCTACTTCCTTGACTGTCCACTTCTCCTTTTGCTTCAGTTCCATGGTTCGAGGCCTATTTCTCTTTAGAGAGTTGACTACTTCTTTCCCCTCTTTGAACATTTCGGTAAATTCTTCTTTCTCTTTTTTAGAGTTAAAGGTCAACAAGGTTCCACCCGATTCAAAATGTTTGATGAATACTTTGCCTACCCCATAGGTGAACGCCCCCGAAAAGATCGGCATGGTCACCGCTCCTACCGTCTGCCCCACGAGCGGAATCATTTTGATCAAGCCTGCCGCTGGCATAGATAACGAGGATGGGGCCAACCCACCCACCAATGAAGCAATGATATTCTTGCCTACGTTTTTTGAGAATTTTACCTCGTAGATATTGCAGAGTTGGCGAAGCATATTTAGTTGAAATCCAGTTACGGCGACCAGGTCAAGGACCGGAATCGGTACGAGCCCCGCCCCCGTCGTCCAGAGCATCGTATTCTTCACCACTTTATCTGCCGTAAGCATATTTAGGTTTAGATCTTGACGATCTATTTTTTCTTGGGTTGTTTCTTTTATTTCTTCTTTTTTTTTCATGTGTTATTCTCCAGTCTAATTTATGCTAGCACGAAGTTTAAGCCGATAGTTTACTTCTTCCTATATAATCTAAAGTCAACGCAATTCCCAGAAATAATATTTTCACCCAATTAGTGTTTGTCTTCACTCATCCCCGTCTGATACCCCATTCAAACGACAGGTTTTTTTCTTTTCCTCCCCCGGACAACCTCTGCGCCTTCTTTGAATTTTTCAATAAACTCTTCTTTAGCCTTAAAACTTAACAAGGTTCCACCCGATTCAAAATGTTTGATGAATACTTTGCCTACCCCATAGGTGGACGCCCCCGAAAAGATCGGCATGGTCACCGCTCCTACCGTCTGTCCCACGAGCGGAATCATTTTTATAAAACTCGCCGCTGGTCCGGATAACGTCGATCGAGTAAGCCCACCGAGTAGAGCACCGATAATATTTTTCCCTATATTTTTGAAAAATTTCACTTCGTAAATCTTGCAGATTCTTCGCAGCATATTTAGCTGCAACCCGGTTACGGTCATCAGATCAAAGACCGGAATCGGCATCAACCCCGCGCCGGTGGTCCATAAGACCGTACTCTTTACGATGTTATCAGCCGCAAGTTGCTTCGAATTCACCTTTCGATTTTTGCTTTTTTTCTGAGTAATGGTTCCGACGTCTCCTTCCTTTTTTTACGATTATTTGCCCGTTTTTTTACTGCCGAAGGGATATTGCGTTGGGAAATCGAGCAGTTTGGTGAACTTTTCTTTTAGCGGATAAGCGTTAATAGCATTCTGCTCCGGCTTCAAAGTCTCCGTTATCACTGGACGCGGAGGTTTATGTTCGAAGGGGTATTGCGTTGGGAAATCGAGCAGTTTGATAAATTTTTCTTTTAGCGGATAAGCGTTAATAGTATTCTGCTCCGGCTTCAAAGCCTCCGTTATCACTGGATGCCAAGGTTTATGTTGTATAATCATCGGCATTCCGGCTTCATCAAGATTACGTTTGACGTTGTTCCAGAGCTTAATCTTTTTGGTGTTGCTCGAGGTATAATTATCTGCGCCACCCTGGACCGAGTATTTAGCCGACCACTCTCCCGTGCCTATAAATTCAACCCGCGGGTTTTCCAACCCGGATTCTTCTGCCGATTCGCTTAGCAGTCCTTTGACCCTTTCGACTGGATAAGAGGGATCGATATCTAAAGTAAGCTCAGTTTTATATCTTTCATTCGGCAAGCTGAAGTTTTCTACTACCGATTCGGCAATTTCATGGTTGGGAATACTGACCACCGTATCAAAAGGGGTCAATATGCGAGTGGTTCGCCAAGTCATCCCAATGACTTTTGATGGTTTTCGCTCGCCGATTCTGACTCGATCGCCGACTCTAATCCAGTCGCCGATTTCAAAAGGCTTTTCAATAAAAACTGTCAGCCCTCCCAGTAAGTTCGCTATCGTCTCTCTGGCCGCCATGGCGATGGCAAGTCCGCCAATACCCAAGCCAGCCATAATTGTTACGATATTGAACCCGAACAAGTTGAGTACCATAATGATAGCCGTTGCCGAAATGGCGATCTGTAAAGAGGTCCTTAAGAATGTGGTTCCATACTTCTTCTGAGAGTTGTGTTGTATATTTCGAGATTTTTCAATATAATTAATGATTTGGTTCATAAACCAGATTAAAATAATGGCCACCAACACAATGCTCGCTATTTTTATGAGCATCTGGATAGCTGCTTGACGCGAGTTCTTGAGACGCTCTTTCCGTAAAGTATGAATTTCGCCGCGATCGACAGAATTTCTAGCCATTCCTGACACAACGATTTTCCCGGTTGATTGCGTTGACGTCCCGGTTTTCGCTGAAGCCCGACCGGTCAACGTGAGGATCCGGCGTTCTACGGTCGACTTCTCGGCCGCCAACCGCTCCAGTTCTTCTTGAGAAAGATTGACTTCCATCCGGATTGTCGAAGTCAGTCTTTTCTTAAACAGGCTCAGCCATTTCCCGGCTATCAACATGTTGGCGTGATGGTCTATGATCCGCTCGCCAGCAGCGTAAATTCTCTCGGCCCGGTCTGCTTCATCAAGGTCAAACAGGGGAGGGGACTCGGTCTCCAGCCCTTGGATCCCGGTCTGAATATGGGCCAACTCGTCTTTTTCCTTTTGCTTGAATTTGTTGACGCGTTTTTGGAGCAGCGGCACAATGTGGGCGACAGCTGTTTGTTCAACTTCTATATTTTTCTTGAAAAGCTCCATGGTATTGATCTGATCCTGGTAATTATCTTTCTGCGCCTCTAGCATGATTAGTTCCAGGTAGTAGGCCTTTAATAGTTCCCCCGTGGTTTTGGTGTTTTCGTCGGAACGGGTAAAATCGGTTACGATATCGTACCAACGATCTTCGGAATCGGCCCGTCGCGTTGCCTTGCGTTTCAACGTTTTCTGTTTCACTTCAGGAAGCGTCTTTAGGTCGGTGGGAAAATCCTGTTTCAGTTTTCCGATCGCCAAACGTTGGTCCACGCGTTGTCCGGTTGTACGTTGCACATTGATCAATAGCGGTAAAAGTTTATCAGGGGTTGCTGTCAGTTGTTTAAGCTGTTCGATCTCCTCCGCTATCCGGGTTTGGTCGCTCAGCAGTTCTTCGTTCATAGTCTCAAGCGCTACTATACGATTCTTTTTCAACGCCTCAGCAATCCCGGGTGGAATTTGAGCGCTGTTTATTTCTCCCCGACCCACCCGTTTTTTTATCTCGAAGGCGTTGGCATAATGTTGCAGAAGCCGTTTCCGATTTTCAGCGAGTGCGTCTATGGTTTGTTCGAACCGTTGTTTTAGGATCTTTGACTCCGTTAAAATGTCCGTCTGTTTTTTTTGCTGATCTTCGATCATAAGGATACGGGACAACAACAGGTTTTGATATTGATTAACGTCGGAGGTCTCTTGATCATTCTCTTCCGCTATGTCGGCGTCAGTTTCTCGGACCGATGCTCCTGGCTGTATCCTCACAGAGGAGGTAAAAGAGGTGGGCGCGTTTAATCCTGCCAGCTTGTACAGATAAGTGAGTAATTTATTCCTTTTAGCCATGATCGCTGGTTGAGCCGACCGGAATAAAGGGTCGGTAATCGAACCCAATTTTTTTTTGGCTGTTTCTTCCACTTCCCGCATTTCTTCAAGCTTCATCAACTGTTCATTCAAGCGCTCTTCAGCTTCCGGTAAAGCCAGAGCATTTTTTTCAAACCGTTGCAGCATTTTTTCCGTCGAAAGCCTTTTAACGGCCGCTTCCCACTCCAGGATATTCCGTCCAAATTCTTCATCGTTCTTTAATTGGGCCTGTTTTTCAACGGCGGCATTCCGTGCTTTTGCATTCTGAAACACGCGCTCCTTTATTTCTTCGATTAGGTCTTTTCCCCTTTTGGATGACTGCAACATTTCGGTAGCGACGGTAGAGACCCTTCGGAAAGCTTCCATCAGTTCCTCGGATTGAGTATGCTCGGAGATCGAGTTAGTTGCGATTTTTTCTTCACCCACAAATTGCTCGATAGCCCCGGCTACTGCCCACATCTTAAACAGATGTTCCGCGAAGAAGTCGGCATTGGCCTTACAGGTTTCGCTGTGCTCAACAGATGATTCTAAAGTTGCCTGAAACGTTTTGAGGGCTTCCATGCGCTGGGTATAATATCTGATCAATGCTTCGACATCCGGCGCCTTCAGTGACTCTTCTGTAAGCTCGTCCCGAACCGGTGGACGTGTTCCCAACTCCTCTTCCCTGTGCTGGAGGGTAACCTGCAAGTTGCTGATAACTCCAAATGAACGCGATAAAGTTTCTTGAAGCCATATTCGTTCTTCCTGCCATTCGGAGTTCAAGGCCAGAATATCCTCAGGTGATTGTTGTAGATAGAGTTGTTTGAGCTCCTCGAGCTTAATCTGCTCGGCATGGCGATTACGTGCAGAAGCATGGCTCTCTTCAGCTTCGACCAACACCGTTTGCGCTTCAGCCAGCTCCGCGGCGTTACGCTCCAGCTCCCGTCCGGCCTCTTCTTCCTTACGCTGGAGTTCTTGTCGATCAAGTCCTAACGTTACCTGGGCGGCAGAGAGCTTTTCCGTTTCCATGAAAGGAGGGACTTCACTTTTTAATAACGTCCCATCCTCAATACGCAAGTGGGTTTCCAGAAGAAACCCTTTCAACGCTTGCAATACGTTCTGTAAGCCTTCAGCAGATGTTTGCGCGGCATCCAGCTGCTCCACTCGTTTGGTCGAAAGCGCCTGCTCGTCCTGCAGAAGCTTCAGTTTACGCCGACACAAGCCAACATGAGTCTGAGTCGATTCCAGAAAGCGTTTGACGCGTTCCAAGGGAGTTTCTTGGCGCGGGTTCGGGGAGGCTTCCAGCGGGATAGAGAGGGCGATGCATTTTGCTTTTGGACTTCTTTGAGCAGGAGTTCGCTTTTGGTAACCGCTCGCAGGTCGGTTTTGAGCTTCAGCCGTGCTTCATTCAGAAGGGCCTGGCCGTTGTCTAGTAGCTCTTGATTGGACCATTCGTTTAGTTCCCCCATTTCCTGACCCTGCAGCGTCGGTTGGAGTTCCCCTTTCATAACGGCCTCAAGGTTGCTGGCGCTACGGGGCGAAAAAGCCGCCTGTGTTTCGTCCAGCTTTTTCAGTTGGGCGATCTGTTCCCCAACCCGTTCCCATTCGCTCCATAACCATAAGTCGGTCATCATCGATTCGAGCTCATCCATGCGATTTTTTTTCAGCGCCTTAGCGATTCCCTTTGGAATGTCGACGCTTTTGACTTGACGTCGTCCGACCCGCTTCTTTAACTCGTTTGCGTTTGCATAATGCTGTACAGCCAGCGTTCGGGTTTTCTGGAGGACGGCTTCATACTCCTGAAACTGCTGGTGCAAGAACTCTAGCGCCTCCAAAAGGTTCCTTCGCTCTCTTTGCTTCTTTTCGGTGGTGCGTAAACGTGACAACAGAAGATTTTGATACTTTTCGGTATCGACAATATCCTCGACCGTTTCGTCCTTAGTGCTATCCTCTAATAAAAATGGATCTTTGAGTAATTTTAGCCTCCGTTCCGCTTTTTTTACTTCTGTCTGAGCGGTTTCAAGCTTCGTTGTCTGTTCGTCCAACTGTTTTTCTTGTTCCTGTAAATCCTGAGTATTTTTAGCATATCGTTGAAGAAGCTTTTCCGTCGAAAATTTCTTGATGGAAGCTTCTCTTTCTAGGATTTTTTTAACAAAATCTTTTTCTCGCTTTAGTCGGGCACGTTTTGCCATGGCGGTCTCACGAGCTTTTGTAGAGTTCGCCAGGTCTTCGCCTATCCTTTGGAGCCGTTCTTTGGCTTGTTTGGCGGTCGTCGCAGCTTCTGTAACCAAAGCAGAGATTCTTTGTGTATCCGCAATCAACTCACCGGGAACGATTTTTTTTGGGACCGATTTGGTTTTGATGACTTTCCTGCTGATAAGTCGTTCGATGACACGTGCCAGGGCACGCATCCTAAAAAGATGGGTATCTAACGCGTCAGCATCGGTGTTCAAGACTGTGTGGTGTTTCAGATAAGATTCTAAAGCCGACTGGAGTGCGTTCAGGGTTTTGACTTGTTGAATATGGTAGTCGACCCACGCATCCATGGTCTGGATATCCAACACTTTTTTTTTGACTACTGCCGGTGGCGGCGCGTTCAGTTTACCTTCCAGTTTTCGGATCTGCGTGTATAAATCATTCGCTTCAGACGAAGAATGCGTCAGCGTTTCATCGAGCCAGATACGCTCTTCCTGGGCTTCGGCTGCCAAATCTGGGATCCCCTCCGAAGGGGTACCGGCAAAGCCCTGTGCTAGTTCTTCCAAGTCGACCTGCTCGGTATAGTGATCGCGTACAGACGTATAGCGGTCTTCAGTTTTGTTTAACGCTGTTTGCGCTTCGGCCAACTCGGTTGCGTTGCGCTCCAACTCTCGGCGACCTCTTTCTATCTTTTTTCCCAATTGATATCTTTGCAGCCGCAGGGTTATCTCTTCTATAGAGAGCCTGTGCTCTTTAATGGATGATGGGACGTCTCTGTCTGAAAGGGTTCCGTCTTCGGTTCGTAAACGGATTTCCAAAAGAAGGGGCTTTGCTTTTTCGACTGCGCTAGACAAATCCCCAGCGGCTGATTGGACCGCTTGCATATCCTGAATCCACTGATTTAACAACAGTCCCTCTTCCTGAAAGAGTTCTACCTTACGCCGATCTACCACCAAATGGTCTCCAGATTCCCCCAACAAAGCTTCGGCAATCTCTAAAGAAAAACGTTCGTGCGGGGGCAGCGGAGTCCATGGTTGAGGAAGCGAAAACGATGAAACACGCGTTCCAGCCTCGTTTACAAAAATCTCACCGGCCTTAACCGCTCGTAGTTGCTTTGCCAGTTTCTTGATAGTGTTATCGAAAATATGACGGCCGGTTTCTAAAAGCTTTTGGTTGGACCATTCATGCAGTCCAAGTGTTTCCGGACCCGTCTTTTCGGACTGCAGTTCTCCAGCGTATATCATCCCGAAAAGAGGGCCGGAAAGAACTACCACCAATCCTACTTTCATTATTCGAAATGGTCTGAAAAAGACCTCTTTCATAAAACGTTCTCCTTATCGTTACATAGGTCATATCTTTGAGCCAAGTATGTTCCGTCAACAGGATTTTGTCCTGTTTTTCTAAATTTATGGGGGAATTATAGAGTTTACAAAATCGGTGGGCAAATTCTTAATAGATCTTTTTTGAGATTTTAAATTCAGTCTAAAAAAATACAGTGAGTTGAACCTTTGCAGGCGACAATAAGCTAGAATATATATGGTCACGGCCGATGAACAAACAAGAAGAATGTGTAGAAGCTATATGCAAAAGGGCAGCGCGAAGGGTTTTAGCGCTGGGGTGGATACCGTTCTCGGCTACCTGGGGCCGTCCTGCCAATGCCATTTACATGATGAAACAGATCGGACTTGTCTATGACGTTACGTTAACAGCGAAAGACATTGACAAATGGCGAGGTTTTCTTATCACTCTTTGTGTTGTGGAGCCATTTATAATCGTGGGATCGTTGACGCATGGGCTCGGTCAGGCCGTACACGCTTGGATCAAGGATGGCAGACCGGAAGATACGTTACCTTACATAGAAAAAATTAAACAAACAGTCAGTGAAAGGTGGGCCCGATTAAAAAAATGGTTGTAATCAGAAATGGATCGGAAGGGTTGCCTTTTATTTTAGGGGCCGGAAACCGTTAGAGAAAATAACGGCACGTCATGAAAAAGCTTATTTCGGTTATGATAAAGGTAGTGAAGCTTTTAGTCGCAGCCTTGATTCTTTGGGGTGGCTATGTCTGGTTCCAAGCGAATCGTTCTTTATACCAGGCATCAAAAGAAAATCGAACGGCGGTGGCCTCTTCGGCTCAGGAGGTCCCGATTGAGATCGCGGCTGTTTACCGATCAGGAGACACTGACTTCCAGGAAGGGATCTTAATGGCCGTGGAAGAAATCAATGAGGCAGGAGGGATTCTGATGAATCAAGAGGATGAGAAATTTAAGAGAAAGGTTCAAGTCCATATGTTTGATGACGCCGACCCTTACGCGGCGCACAGGGTAGCCGAAAATGAGAATATTGTTGCTGTTATCGATAATTCCACTTCACTAAGGGCTGCAGGAGATTCAATCACCTACCAATATCATGGGATCCTCTACCTTTCCTGTGTTGCTACCCATCCCAACTTTACGGAGCACGGGTTCTCGTATGTATTCCGAACGATTCCTACGGATATAGAGTTTTCCAGAGAGATTGTAAAATTTGCCCTCTCTTTCGGGTTGAAAAACGTTGTTTTTTTGCACGCAAGAAGTTTATACGCAATCAGTTTTGCCGAGCTGTTTAGACAAAGTGTCGAAGATATTTTTCTGGAATCGAACGTGGATCAAAAACAGACCTACCTGAATATTGTGTCTGAAAAATCCTACTGGTCTGGTGAACAGGATCTGAGGCAGGCTATTTTTTCGTTTATTAAACTTGACTATGATGCCATTTTTATTGTGGATGGCGCGAGGAGTGCCGCTTATCTCATCAAGCAAATTCGAGAGATGGGGATCAAAAAAATGATTATCGGCAGCGAAGCGTTAGATAATCCACAGCTTATGGAGGTCGCTGGTGATGATGCGAATGGAACCTACATGACATCTATTTTTGATTCTATTATCGTTACTCAGGCGGATCAGGAGGCCTATGCTTTTATACCTAGATTTGAAAAAAAATACGGGAGACTACCGTCTTATTGGGCTTCCCAAGCCTATGAAGCAGTTCACATTCTGGTGCAAGTCTATGAAAAAAGCAGGCAGGCAACGCCTGTTGTTGTCAGTTCAACGCTCAGAGTCACTGATGAATTGAAGGGGTTGTTAGGGGAGAGCTACTCCTTTACGCATAAAGGTGACATTATAGGGAAAAAGATTTTCGTTAAAAAAATAGAAGGCGGAGTCATTAAACCTGTCAAGATACCTGCAGGTGATTTTACGCTGAAGGTAATCAAAGACGATGGGTCAATATACGATTTGTGATAACGGTTTTAACATAAAGTCTGTTGCTGAATCCCCTTCAGTCATTGAGAATTTGACGCAAAGAATGTCACTATACACTTCATCCGACGCATTAATCTTATGCAATAGGTTCTATTAAATAACTAGATATCTCTATGAAACGAGCTATTTACAAGGATTTAGTCTCTTGGAAGAATAAACGTATACGTGCTCCATTGATTCTACGTGGGGCTCGCCAAGTTGGGAAGAGTTATGTTCTTCGGGAATTTGGGAAAAATGAATTTGTCAATTATCACCATTTTGATTTTGAGAAGGACGAAAAAGAAAATGTATATCCAACCTGCGCCAGATCATCATGGAGTAGAGGATATCCCTTCTTAAAATCTTCAGCAACCCTCAACGTATGGTGATTTACTGATCGAAGGTTAGGACTGAGCATCCGTTCAAAAGAAAACCCCACCTTGGGTGGGGTTCTCAAAAGACTAATAGTTGTTTGTTAGTTAAGTTCTAAAAATTATACTGAATCCCTGAGCGGTATATCCAGTCCGTTTCTTCGACGCCGAAGGCCGGTTCACTTTCATGTAAAAAATCTAAGCCGCTCGTAAGACTCATAGAAGCCGTCATTTTGACCTGCATGGTAAGATGGTTGAGTATTCGGAGGTCGGCCATATCATCTACTTTAGGTTGGAAATATAAGGTATTTGCTACAGATAGATTTTCATTTATATTGTGTTTATAGGTGAAATAGGTACTTATCCGAACGCCATCATCATCTTCGTCTCCATCCAGTTTTTCGTCGAAATAAAATGCCCCTACCCCCAAATAGGATTCTATTTTATTTTCTTCTTTCGCTAATGTAAAGCGGCCATCCGTTCCGACGAGCACGCGTTTATTCAATCTTTTTACATTATCACGTTCATATTGAACAAAACCTTCCCAAGCTACTTTCGGGGTCCACTGTCTGATATTTCTTAAGTGGGTTGTGAGGCTATCCGCCGTTTTGTTGCCGAACGTCTCGTTGTCTTGTACGTCGGTTACGATGAAGTAGGTTATACCGTCCTTATAAAGGTCTAATTTAGCGCTGACACCCCAGCCCTCCTGCTCGACATTACCTTGCATCCCTGAGATGTTGGGCCTTAAGTATCCAGATACACCGTCTGCCGGTTCAGCTATACGCTGGTCTTCCATATTGATAATAGCCTGAACGGGTGTTATTAGAGAACCCATCCCTATGACTAGTAAAACGATAGTTTTTGCGAATATACTCTTCATTATACTTCTCCTATTTATTAACTCTATTAACCTTCGATCCTCTGTTCTTTATTTACACTTTCCCCTTATTTAGAGAGGCAACCTACTTGAATAAAATTTATTGTCAACACCTTACTTACCTTTTTTTTGAAAAAAATGAGGGCCTCCCGAAAAAAGGTTGAGTTCTGTGCAATGATCGTATTTAGACTACTCAGTTAATATGATGAGATTATTGGAAAAGATATACGCGCACTTTAAAGGATGTTGACCATGTCTAGAGAATTGGCAACATACAAAAAAAAGAAGCGACCGAAAGATGCCATAAAGATACTTGGGCCCGCCATTCTTCTTCTTATATTCTTTGTTTTTGTAGCGTTTCAGTTTGCAAAACCTGCTCCGTCCAAACATGTCGTGATGGGAGCAGGCGAAATAAACGGGGCTTACGATGCATTTGCCCAGCAATATCGTGAAATTTTAGCCCACGATTAAGATTGTATTAGAGATAAAAAATACATCGGGTTCTATTGAGAACATCAGACTTCTTCAAGATGAGAGGGGTGTAGATATTGCTTTTGTACAGGGCGGTGTCGGCAACGAGATAGACATAGATGGTTCTGAGTCATTACCAAGTCTATTTTATGAGCCCTTATGGATCTTTTATAGAGGGGAAGAAACTATATCACGGCTTGAAGGGCTAAACGGTAAAACCATCGCCGTAGGTCCCGAAGGCAGCGGGACGCGAGCTCTGGCCCACCTGTTGCTATCTGATAATGGATTGCTAACTTCTGGCGAACGACTCTCATCCATTTCCGGAAAAGCTGCTAAAGAGGCGTTACAAAACCGACACATTGACGCCGCTTTCTTTGTGACCTCGTCCGAATCGATTCTTGTGAAAGAATTGTGTATGACACCGGGTATAAAGTTAATGAGCCTGGATAGAGTCGATGCATATATACATAAATATCCCTTCTATGTCGAAAATCGTCTTGCCTGAAGGGGTGATTGATTTTCAAGAAAATATCCCACCGAAAGAGACTATGCTTCTGGCGCCTGTAGCGAATCTGATAGCGAAGAAAGATTTTCATCCTGCTTTAGTCGATTTATTTTTGGAGACCGCCTCGAACATTCATGGCGGGGGAGACTTATTGACAGAACCCGGACAATTTCCTTCCATGCATTATCTATCATTTCCGTTGAACAAGGATGCTCGGAGATATTTAAAGTCGGGCCCACCATTCTTGCAGCGCTATCTACCGTTTTGGGCTGCCAGCCTAATTGAACGGTTAAAGTTTATCATCATCCCTTTAATTACCCTCTTATTTCCTCTGTTTAAAATCTTCCCCCCCACGTATCGGTGGCGGATTCGCTCCAGAATCTTCCGGTGGTATAAAGAGCTCCAGCATGTCGAAGAGAAACTGCAAAGAGAGAGCCATGCAGAAAATATCGAGTTATGTGAGCGCAGGCTTAATAAAATAGAAAGGGAAGTAGCGCTATTATCTGTTCCTATTTCGTATGTCGATCAATTATATACTTTAACCTGAATCCGTCAGCTATCGCTTCGGAAGGCGTTTTGGGGCTCAAAAGCTGAAAATTTTTTCCTTGAGATGCTCGCTTTTGGGCGGATTGGGACCGGCAAGTATCACCCTGATGAATTTTTTGAGCGTACAGGTCAGATTCACTCTGATTTGACCATTTTGGGGCGTAGGCCTCCTTGGGCAGTCGCCTTAGAGTATTGTTAAAGGTGCACGGAGGGCTATGCGAAGGAATGGGCAATATCTTGTATCACTTCAAACCAGCGACAACGCTTGCCAAAGTGAAGTTCAATTCGTCCGGCGTGGCGGACCAATCGAACCGCGCAATAAACGATATTTTTGAGAACCGTTTTGATTCGCCAGCGCGGGATGTTGATTTTCTGCGGGGCAAGCCCAGCCCGTTTGATGACCTCTTGGCCAAGACCGCGCAATAGGTTGAAGGCCACCATGGCGCATAACAGAATAATCTTATTGGCACAGAGTCTCCCCGAAGGCAATCGCTCAACATCAAGATCGCTTTTGAGTTCACTGTGGTACTGCTCGCTGGGGCCATGTCCATGATAGAGATCTAGCACCGTCTTGGCACGACAAGAGAGGTTCGTCCACCAGGTGTTCACCTCAAGTTTAGGAACCAGAAGTTTCTGACCATCGATATCGATGGTGCGTTCAATCACTTCGAAGGCCACCGGGACACAAGGGCGGTTTTGGTCGCCGCCGGGATGGAAATGATCGAAAAAGCCTGTGTAAACGTTCTTGCCTTCACGACTGTCTTGTTTGTCTCCAACTCGGCGTGCAAGGGCCAGCATTTGTTCAGGACATTCGCGGCGAGGATTTCGCTTTACGATAAGATAATGATCCCCAAAAGCGTCGAAGTTATCGGCCGCAGCGTTGCCACTATCAAGCCGAAGCAAACATTTTCCACCCAGGCCCAGGGTTTGGAGCGTTTCAACGCTGCGGGCAATAAACGCGGTCGTTCCCGACTGACAATGTTGTTTACCGGGTCGAAGTTAGCACTCAAGCATGTGGCCTTGAGTGCCCACATAGGCAAATATCGGGGCGTAACCATCATGGCCCTTCTATAGGTGTAGGAAACGCCTTCTTTCGAAGAGCCTGAGTGATCCAAAGGGCTCACATCGATATCGACGGGAACAAGATCAAGCCCTTCGACATCTACCTAGCCAAAGGGGCCCGAGGAAAAAAGTTCGGTGTTGAGTTTGCGTAGCCCCACATGGGTTCTGGCTGGGGGCAGGTCGTCGAAACGACGTCGGAACACCAGCTCAGAGGCTACCTTTTTAACTCCCCTTTTTAAGTCCAAAGGCATTCATAAAAATCTCATCACCCCGGTACAGGTCGATATCATTGAAATCGGTTCGACCGTTGCAAAGTAAGCCGATCTGGGTAAGGAGGATCTCCCGATCAGAGATCGCATCGGAGTGGTGTGGTTGAAAATTGGAGGGAAGAATCCGTTGAGCATGATCCTCAAGCAGCAGGCCGCAAAGATGATTTCCGCTTGTGCTGTTGAGTTCGCCCTTGCCAGTCTTTATTTTATATTGTTTCATATACACACCTGTTGGGGTGGGGTTGTTTGTTTGAATACGGGTATCCTCCCCGCTTTAGCCCAACAGGTAATGAAAAATTATCAGATTTTATCTGACGGATTCAGGTTTACGCCTGCATATTAAACTTGTCCGCAATAAACTCGACCCCATCTTCGAGAAGCTCTCATCGGGACCTACCAGAAAAGTGGATTGAGCGGCTAATTTGTGGAAACCAACTAAATGGGCTCTTGACGAATCAGGCCGTGGGCGTAACCTATTCGAGTTTGGGTCTAACGATAGAAGTTATCACCAATGCTCCTTAGTTGCCTGATACTCGATCCGCAATCGTCAATCCGAAATCAAATGCTTTGTGTTTTGATGAAAACAATCACTGAAAATAAAATTAAACTTGTTAAATGGTCACCTTCTTCACGATCGAAGTGGGTCGACCGGTTTTTAGCACGTCCACCGTTTGATACAAAAACGGAAGAAGTGGCTAGGAAGATACTCGCCGACATTCAACGTGAAGGGGATCAAGGCATTGTTCGATATACGAAGAAATATGACAACGTCCAACTTAGCCCAACTGAGTTTCGCGTTAAATCAAAGGAGATCTTAGAGGCTAAAAAAACAGTGGATCAAGCCTTTAAAAAGGCGGCGGCGGAAACGTATAAAAGAGTAATGGCTTTTGCGAAAGCTGGTAAAAAAAAATCATGGAACATGGCAAGTCCGCATGGGGGTAAGCTTGGTGAACAGTATGTTCCTTTAGACCGTGTGGGCGCTTATATTCCAGGTGGAAAAGCCCCTCTTGCTTCGACTGCGTTGATGACGGTGACGTTGGCTAAGGAAGCGGGGGTTTTAGAAATTATAGCGTGTACGCCTACTCGAGTAGATGGGACTGTAGATCCTTATATTTTATACGCTCTAGATTTGGCCGGGGCGACCGAAATATACAAAATCGGAGGTGTACAAGCTATCGGAGCGATGGCGTATGGGACTCGAGCCCTTCCCAAAGTCCAAAAAATTGTGGGTCCTGGAAATGAATACGTAACCGCTGCGAAACGTTTGGTATACGGTCATGTGGGATTAGATTTGGTGGCGGGCCCGAGTGAAATCGCGATCCTCGCGGATTCTTCTGCATCCGCTAGAAATAGTGCAGCAGATCTTTTATCTCAGGCAGAACATGGAACAGGGGCGGAGAAAGCATTATTCGTTACGACTTCAACCAAACTGGCCGAGGCTGTTCGCAGGGAATTGGTCCGTCAAACAAAGGCGCTTAAACGTAAAGATTCTATTTCCGTTGTCTTAAAGAAGGGAATGCTGTTAGTTGTGGTCGAAAACCTTGATGCGGGTATTGAATTGTGTAATCGATTTGCGCCTGAACACTTTGAACTACAGGTAAAACGTCCCCGAGTTTGGCTCAAAAAGATTAAAGTAGCAGGCGCTGTGTTTATGGGGCCTTGGACACCAGAGGTAGCCGGTGATTTTGTGGCGGGTCCTAGTCATGTTCTTCCTACCGGAGGCGCAGCAATAATGTTTTCTGGGCTCACAATCGATGATTTTCAAAGGCGCATGAGTGTTATAGATTTTAGTAAAAAAGATTTGAAAGAGACCTTGCCTGTTATACAAGCGTTCAGTCGTGTTGAAGGGTTGGACGCCCATGGGCGTTCTGCTGAAGTACGATTTGCGAAGATGAATCGGAGTGATGGAGTAATGGAGTGATGGAAAGACTCAGTATTTCGATATTCCAATTCTCCATCACTCCAATCCTCCAATGGGGCTGATGAATCAATACATACGACAATCCGTAGACAGGATGACTGGATATGTCCCGGGCGAGCAACCTTTAGATAAAGATATCGTTAAGCTTAATACGAATGAAAATCCATATCCACCCTCTCCACACGTTCAAGCGGTATTGCAACAAGTGGCTACGAATGCGTTGCGGTATTATCCGGATCCTGTTTGTAAACGTTTGCGAGATCGATTAGCGGATATTCATGCGTGTTTGCCTGACCAGATTATTGTTGGAAACGGATCTGACGAGTTATTGGCTCTTTGTATTCGAGCCTTTGTGGAGAGAGAGAGTTCCGTTGGATTTTTTGAGCCAAGCTATTCGTTATATCTTGTATTAGCTGACATTGAAGGTGTAACGGCAAATCCGGTTCCACTCGATGCTGATTTTCAGTGGAAGATGCCAGAGGATTATGTCTCATCCCTTTTTTTTCTGTGCAACCCCAATGCGCCGACCAGTATTTTGTATCCGCAGGAAATGGTTGAAGACTTTTGCGAAAGATTTTCAGGGGTCGTTGTGATGGATGAAGCGTATGTCGATTTTTCTGAAAAGGATTGCATGCATTTAGCGCGTTCAAAAGAAAATGTTCTTGTTGCTAGAACCTTGTCAAAATCGTTTTCCTTGGCCAACATTCGCTTGGGTTATTTAGTGGGTCCTCTGCCGTTAATTCAAGCACTGTATAAAATCAAGGATTCATATAATGTGAATGGCTTGACGCAAGATATTGCATTAGCCGCGGTCTCGGATTTAGATCATATGCGTTCGAATGTGGAGACCATTAAAAGCACACGAAAACGGGTCGCGAGAGCCCTTCGAGATCAAGGTTTTTACGTGTTTCCATCGGAAACAAACTTTTTATGGGTTAAACCGCCTCAAAGTTCAGCACAAAAACTTTTTACAGCATTGCGAAATAAGCGTATTCTCGTCCGACATTTTCCTGGTGAACAAACCGGCGCGTTTCTGCGCGTCACAATCGGGACTGATCAAGAGGTGGATGTATTCTTGGAAGGAGTTATTGGTTCTATATAGGAACTTCAAAGCTTAATAGTTATTTATTATATGATTTTGATATCGTTGGAACGAAAATGAAGATACGAGCATCACAGATTAAAAGAACCACTCGAGAAACGGATATTCTCCTTAAACTGAATATCAATGGAACCGGTGTGTCGAAGATCGATACCGGTATCCCTTTTTTTGACCACATGTTAGAACTATTCTCAAAACATTCTCTGATGGATCTAACGATTAAAGCAAAAGGAGATTTAGTGGTAGATTATCATCACACAGTAGAAGATGTGGGCCTTGTTTTAGGCGAAGCATTGAATAAAGCGTTAGGGGATCGAAAAAGGATTGTGCGTTATGGCTGGAGTCTTCTACCTATGGATGAAGCCTTAAGTCGCGTAGCCATTGATTTAGGGGGACGGCATTATCTTGTTTATGCGATAGCATCTCGAAAGAGAAAAATTCGGGATTTTGATGCAGGGATTTTAAAGCACTTCTTTCGATCTTTTTCTGAAAAAGCCGGAATGAATCTTCACATTGCTCAGTTGTACGGAGAGGATGTCCATCACGTTTATGAATCAGTATTCAAAGGGGTAGCAAAAGCATTGCGGTATGCATGTGAAACAGACCCACGCGTAAAAGGTGTGCCATCTAGCAAAGGTGTCATTTAAAGTGTAGGAATTTCGAAGATTAGTCTTCTCTCCCCCTGGGAGAGGGGATGGTATCAAAGTCGCCATCGAAGATGGCCTAACTTATCCTCAACAACCAATAACACTATGATCGCCATCATTGATTATGGGATGGGAAACTTGGGAAGCGTGAAAAATGCATGCGCCTTTTTGGGTCTTCCTGCAGAAATTATTCAAACTCCAGAACGATTAGAAGCATGTGATGCAGTCATTCTTCCTGGTGTAGGAGCTTTTGGCGATTGTATGCGGCATCTTAGCGACTATGGTTTTGTTGAACCTATTCGAACGTGGCTCGATGAAGGGAAGCCTTTTTTAGGGATCTGTTTAGGACTACAAGTTCTTTTTGAAACCAGTGAAGAATCACCGGAAGTGAAAGGATTAAGTATATTTCCTGGAACCGTAAAAAAGTTTAGGCCAAACAATGTTTTGAAAGTTCCCCAAATGGGATGGAACAGTGTGTGTCAAGTGCAGAAAAAATGTCCTTTATTTAAGGGCCTTCCAGACGAAACGTACTTTTATTTTGTCCATTCATATTATGTTGATTGTTCGGAGGCTAATTGGATTGCTGGAACAACTGAGTATGGTCTAGAATATACTTCTGTGATATGGAAAGACCATATAATGGCCGCACAATTTCACCCTGAAAAAAGTCAAAAATGGGGGTTAGCGATGTTAAAAAATTTTGCGGCATGGGTTAGAGAGCCGGTAAAATTTTCCGGTATTGAACCCTCCTTTTCGTAAACTCGGGGAGAACACTAAATCGATAAAGTGTACGAGTCAGTGTATGATGAAGAATATATAGATCTTCGGGAAAACGAGTTCCCCAAACGTGCTTATCTTAATCCATTGGGTCTATACCCTATAAACAGGATGACCACGAAAAACGTAAAAATAATCTAACGAAGCGGGCCGCAACCAAAAGAAAGAAAAAAAAGATTTTTGCACATAGATCACACGAATTTTCACGGATGAAGAAAGAATAAACAGTCCTATGGCATCATACATTGAAAGAGTTTACGAAGTAGGGGAGAAGCAAGCGGATGAATACCGCGTGCTCGTCGACAGGATCTGGCCAAGAGGGATCAAGAAAAAGGAGCTAGATCTGGATGAATGGCTCAAAGAAATCGCCCCCAGTAACGAACTGCGTAAATGGTTTGGACATGATTCCGGGAAATGGAAGCCATTCAAAACTCAATATCTCGAAGAACTCATCATATTGCACAGAATCCAACTCTCGCGACTCGCTGGCATTTCCAGACAATCAAGGCTCATGTTACTCTATTCGGCAAAAGACATTCAGCATAATCAGGCTATCGTCATCCAAGAAGCCATACTAAATGCCCCCCCATCAAATGAAGAATGTGAGAGGGTAAAATGAAGAAAATCATAAAAGAAGTTTCTAGTTACTAAAATACCTGGATCCGTCAGTTAAACGTGGGATTTCTGTGCGAAGGCTTTGGAGGCAAAAGGTTGCAAAAAAACGCAGGCGCACCCGCTGGGTGCGTCGAGGCTTTTTTGTAATTCCTTTTGGCCCAAATGGTTCGTGCAGAAAACCGCGTTTAACTGACGGATCCAGGGAAATAAATGCATCAATACATTATTACTTATCTAGGCGGAGATAAGCCATCTAGCCCAGAGGAAGGCAAGCAACATATGTCGAAATATAGAGCTTGGTTCTCCTCATTGGGCAATTCAGCAGTTAGTCCTGCTAATCCGCTTAAGAATACGAGCACAGTAAACTCTGATGGGACTACTACCACTGGAGGCACAACGTTAATGTCTGGTTTCACAATCATTGAAGCTGATTCTATGGAGGCGACACTGTTGATTGCAAAGGGTTGCCCTTTTCTTGATATTGGCGGTTCACTTGAGGTGTCAGAATTAATACAGATGCCAGGCCAAAAATAAAGATAAGAATCGAATGAGAGGAATTTAGACAGGATTAACAGGATGGCTAAAGTACGATTCTTCTCAGTAGGAAAAGATAATCTGAGAATGAATTTAAAATAGTCATAGCAAACCATATGCTAATACTAAACGCTAAGGTCTGATCCTATTTCTTTTCTATTAATAGAGAGATTGTTCAACAACGATTCGGTAAAACCAAGGGCCTTTATTGGTGGCGGTAGAATCTGTATACGCATTCACGGGGGGAGTGCCGGCAATACCGTTTTGTAAAACCGTAAAGGTTCCAGTGACCAAATTTGTCGAAAGCTACACGAAATAGGAAACATTGGTTTCACCGGTCCATGAGGTCTTGTATCCGACTATGCTTTGATCAGCGGCAGTCATTATTTTTAGCGATGAACTTGGGTCGACTGGATCTGTGCCGCTGGCTTGTTTGTCGATATCATTGACCCCATCCTGATCACTGTCAGAAGTAGCTGTAGCTGCTGTTATACTTCCAAAATTAGAGACCTCCCAATTGTCATCGAGGCTGTCCGCGTCAGCATCAAAAATCGACCGAACTCGTTTTAGGTTATGGGCGTTGTCATACTGGTATAGAATGGATCCGTTATTATAAGTTACGGCTTTCAACCTATGATTGTTGTCGTACGTATACGTGATCGTTTGGGCAAGAAGGCTCGCTCCTATTATAGTAATGGCAACAATAAGTCCGCTTATTCGTTTTAGCATGAGCCTCCCTTTCTAGTTCCAATGTTTAATTTCTCATGATCCGAATTGTAAATTTAGAATAAAGAAATAAAAACCTGAAAAGTAAAAGGTTCATTTATTTTTGGCTCTTGGAAAACTATTTATTCTGCGTGTAGCATCGACGCTATATTGCCAAACTATGTTGAAGATTTACTTGTTGGTTTCAACACTGGAGAATCTTCCTTTTATTCCCCTCGTTATCTTCTATCAGGCAGCTTTGCTTTGAGGCGTTTGACTTACTATAGCATTTACAACGGTATTTGCTGAATCTGTTAGTATAATCGTATTGGAGGCTGATGTTCCCGTAACCGATGCAGAATATGTCGAGAGCTCATTATCCGTTCCAGTGATAAGTAAGAAGGCCCCTAAGGATGATGAACTGAGACTCCAGCTATATGGAGGGACTCCACTCGAAGCAGTAAATGTAATTGAGTTTGTGGTGTCAGATAAGGTGGCAAATGATGGCACTATGTTAAGAGAACTTACCGTTGCATTTGTTGTCACAGTCACAACTGCATTAGTAGGTACGGTTGCGGTTCCAAAAACAGGGGAAAAAAGGGCCGGTTCTGTCCAGGTTCCTTCCATGGTTGAAGTGGTTCCACTAATAGTAAAGGTTCCTGCGATGGTTCCTTGTGCTCCCGCGGTTGTCATTCCGTTTAACATAAATGTAGCAATCGTTCCGTCTTCTTGACTGATGGTCCCCCTGAAAATGTTTCCATTATTATCAACGGCCTCCAAGTTATCACCGGTTTGTATAATGTTCATGTTAGAGATTGGGTTTCCTGTATTTTGTCGGACTAGCGGATTTGAAATGGGGTTGCCCGTATAAAACCCTGAGACCCGAATACTAACGCTTCGGATGATGCTTTCGCCAGAATTTCCCGAGCATCCAACATGGATACAAGCAAGGAAAATGGCAAGGAAGGCAAGGAGAGAAAGAGGTAATATGGATCTTTTTTTCATAGATTTATTTTTCATTTCCGGGTTACGGGTCTTTTTTCTTTAAAAATACTTTAATGTTTCATTAGACACTAAAAGAAGGTTGTTGTTCAATGCAAAAAATAATCACGTTAAATCACTATGAATACAGACCCTATACAAGAAATTTTGTTTACAGAGGAAGCCATTCAAAAGCGAATCACGGAACTCGTTGGCGAAATGGTTGATGCGTGTCGAGGTGATAATGTTGTGTTGATTGGAATTCTTCGGGGAAGCTTTATATTTCTTGCCGATCTCGTTCGAGAATTGCACAAACATGGTATTCATCTTCGCATCGACTTTATGACGTTGGAAAGCTATCATGGTGGCACACAATCTACGGGAACGGTCCATATTCATATTGCGAAGGATATTAAGGTTGATGTAACAGGGGCTGACACGTTACTTATTGATGACATTTTGGATACAGGCGGCACCCTTTCTTTTGCAACACGACACCTTTTAAATAAAGGCGCTGGATCGGTGAAAACCTGCACGCTCCTAGATAAACCAAGTCGCCGTGTTATACCTTGTAAAGCAGATTATACAGGGTTTATGATTGATGATGTGTTTATTGTTGGTTATGGACTGGATTACCAGAGCTATTATCGCGAGCTTCCCTATATTGCTAAGGGGAATTTTGAGTAGTCGTATTTGAAGGGGGTACTTTTATATTACATAGTTTGGAGTGCGGAAGCATAGCTTCCGCTTTGGGTTGTGGCGGAGCCACAGGGTAGTCTTCACGTTGAAGCTTTGCTTCAACCTGGAGTTTGGTCCTTTCTGATAGAGAAAAGTTATAAAAATAGACTGCAATTACGTATCTGGGAGAATTTCTTCGGGTTTTCAACAAGCCGTCGCACTCCAAAGAACGCCTAAAACGGCGCTCAAAAGGCCAAACTCGAGGTCCGCGGCGCGGGGGATGATTTTTCCTCGTATAGACAGTCGCAGACCTTTGTTCTTTCGTCATTACTGTGCATATAGACAAACTTCCGTTTCTACGGATCATAACCGAGATTCGGAGCGAGCCAACGTTGTATTTTTTCGACCGTCATTTTTTTTCGATTCGCATAGTCTTCCACTTGATCTTTATTAATTTTGCCAAGACCGAAGTATTGGGCGTCTGGATGAGAGAGATAAAAGCCGCTCACCGTCGATGCGGGCCATACAGCAAAGTTTTCTGTTAAGTGAATCCCCATCTCTTGCTCATGAATGTTGAGCAGCTCAAATAAAGCGGCCTTTTCGGTATGATCGGGGCACGCGGGGTATCCAGGCGCAGGACGAATTCCTTGGTACGTTTCTTTGATAAGTTCTTCGTTAGACCATTTTTCGTCAGGCGCGTACGCCCAAAATTCTTTTCGGACCCGTTGATGCATGTGTTCAGCAAAGGCTTCCGCCAAACGATCCGCAAGCGCTTTCAACAAAATGGAATTGTAATCATCATGAGCCGCTTCATAAATTGCGGTCTGTTTTTCTACCCCCAACCCGGCTGTAACAACGAAGGCGCCGATATAATCTTTTGTGCCCGTCTCTTTTGGCGCTAAAAAGTCGGCCAGACAAAAATTTGCGCGGTCTGTGCTTTTGACCATTTGTTGTCGGAGAAAATGAAATCGTGTTAATACATGTTCACGAGATTCATCGGTATAAATTTCGATATCATTTCCCAGCGCGTTTGCAGGAAAAAATCCGATCTGAGCATGGGCTTTTAGCGTGTTGTTCTTTAAAACTTCTTGAAGCATTTGTTGAGCATCTTGAAAGAGCTGCGTGGCCTCTGCTCCTACTCTTTCGTCTTCTAAAATGTCTGGATAGGAACCTGAAAGTTCCCAGGCGTTAAAAAAAGGAGACCAATCAATGGACGGAACCAAAGCCTCGAAGGCATAGTCACGAAATGTTCGGGTTCCTAGGAATGAAGGGGTCGGAGATGTAAGTTGGCTCCAATCAATGACATATTTGTTCTTTTGAGCAGCTTTTAGGGAAAGCCATTTCTGGGAAGCCTGTTTATTTTGGTGTCGTTCGCGAACGGCATCATATTCTTCTTTGATTTCTTGGACATAACCCGCCCTGTGTTTTTCGCTCAATAGATTTCCCACAACCCCTACAACGCGGGAGGCGTCGGTTACATAGATAACCGGCTCTTTGTACTGTGGATCAATTTTTACGGCCGTATGCACTTTGGAGGTGGTGGCCCCACCAATGAGTAAAGGTATAGAAAATCTTTCGCGCTCCATTTCAGCGCCTACATGGCACATTTCGTCTAGTGATGGGGTAATCAGCCCACTCAAACCAATGATGGTGCACTCTTTTTCTTTGGCGGTTTGAAGAATCCGTGAAGAGGGAACCATGACGCCTAGATCAATCACTTCATAATTGTTACATTGTAAAACAACGCCGACAATATTTTTGCCAATATCGTGAACATCGCCTTTGACGGTCGCCATTAAAATTTTCCCTTTTGTTTTTTGAGCGCCTTCTTTTCCTTTCTCAAAGAAAGGTTCGAGATAGGCTACGGATTTTTTCATGACACGGGCGCTTTTGACAACTTGTGGCAAAAACATTTTTCCTGCGCCAAATAGATCGCCCACGGTATTCATCCCGTCCATTAAAGGCCCCTCGATAACATCTAACGGGCGATCCGATTGTTGACGGGCTTCTTCTGTGTCTTCGATAATAAAGTCGGTGATTCCTTTAACCAAGGCATGCGCTAACCGTTCGTTTACAGGCCGCGTGCGCCACGCAAGGCCTTTTTCTATTTTTTTCTCTTTGCCGCCAACCGTATGAGCGATTTCAAGAAGGCGCTCGGTTGCATCTGAACGGCGATTTAAGACAAGATCTTCTACGCGTTCTTTTAGCGCTGAATCCACTTCATCATAGACCACAAGCTGACCTGCATTGACAATTCCCATATCCATTCCCGCTTGAATCGTATGATAAAGAAAAACAGCGTGAATGGCCTCTCGCACAGGTTCGTTGCCCCGAAACGAGAAGGAGATGTTACTGACCCCCCCGCTAATTTTTACAAGCGGCATGAGCTCTTTGATCTGACGGGTTGCGTGAATAAAATCTATGGCGTAGTTGTTATGCTCTTCAAGGCCTGTTCCGATGGCAAATATATTGGGGTCAAAGATGATGTCTTGTGGAAGGAATCCGACCTTTTGTGTAAGGATATCATATGACCGCTTACATATTTCAACGCGTTTTTGTTGAGTATCGGCTTGACCCTTTTCGTCAAACGCCATAACGAGAACAGCGGCGCCGTAGATCCGCGCGAGGCGCGCTTGTTTCATAAAGGTTTCTTGGCCCTCTTTAAGGCTGATGGAATTTACAACACATTTACCTTGTACACATTTAAGCCCCGCTTCAAGGACGGACCATTTAGAGGAATCAAGGACAATTGGAACTTTGCTAATATCGGGTTCAGTCATCGCAAGATTTAAAAAAGTGGTCATGACGTCTTCGGACTCAAGGAGTCCTTCGTCCATGTTTATGTCGATTATTTGTGCCCCGTTTTCAACTTGTTGACGGGCTACATCTAAGGCTTCTTCGTATTTTTGTTCTTTTATGAGACGAAGGAATTTTCTGGATCCAGTTACATTGGTCCGTTCTCCAATATTCACAAAGTTGGTTTCGGGCGTGAGTGTAAACGGTTCAAGTCCACTTAAGCGTGTATAAGGGAGCAGGTCGGGTATTTCTCGGGGGGATACCTCTTGCACGGCTTGAGTAATGGCTTGGATGTGATCCGGTGTTGTTCCACAACAACCTCCTACTATATTTAGCAATCCGCTTCGGGCGAATTCTTTAAGTACGTTGGCCATGGATTCTGGCGTTTCATCGTATCCCCCAAATTCGTTCGGGAGACCTGCGTTTGGGTGTGTGCTGACAAAGGTTCCGGCGATCCGAGACAATTCTTGGATATAAGGCCGCAAGTCTTTTGCGCCTAACGCACAGTTAAGCCCAATGCTGATAGGTTGAGCATGGGATACGGAGTTCCAAAAGGCTTCTGTGGTTTGTCCGGTTAGTGTCCGGCCACTGGCATCGGTAATGGTTCCAGAAATCATAATAGGAAGACGGATATCCTGTTCTCGAAAATACTGGAGAACAGCAAAAATAGCCGCTTTTGCATTGAGCGTATCAAAGGCCGTTTCGATGAGAAGCAGGTCGCTTCCCCCGTCTACTAATCCTTGGGTTACTTCGGTATAAGCCTGAACAAGTTTGTCGAATGAGATGTTTCGAAACCCGGGATCGTTTACGTCCGGAGAAATAGATGCGGTTCGATTGGTTGGGCCCAATACGCCGGCCACAAAACGAGGTTTGTTCTGATCCTGCTTTTCTACCTCATCGGCTATCTCTCGGGCAATCTTCGCGCCTTGTTGGTTTAATTCATAGGCCAACGTTTCCATCTGATAATCCGCCATGGCAATGGAGGTTGCATTAAAGGTATTGGTTTCGATGATATCGGCGCCTGCCTCAAGATAGGCCTTGTGAATTGAGCGAATGATATTGGGTTGAGTTAACGAAAGAAGGTCGTTATTTCCTTTTACATCACAGGGATGATCTGAAAACTGTTTTCCTCGATAGTCTTTTTCTTCGAGTTGATGGTTTTGGATCATGGTGCCCATGGCGCCATCAAGGATTAAAATTCGTTCCTTGAGTAATTCTATTATCAGTTGGGTTCGTTGATGTTTCATAATCTCTGGGAGTATTAGAGTGGTAACAGATGGGATCAATAAAAAATTGCTATCTTTTTTTAGGGATGCAAGATCGAAACTCCGGTTAAAGATGAAAAAGACGACGCGCATTGTCAGTGGTTATCGCCGCGATACGCTCCGATGAACAATTTCGAATGAAGGCAAGCACTTTAGCGACCTCAACCACATGTGCAGGTTCATTGCGTGTTCCCCGATAAGGAACAGGTGCCAAATAAGGGGCATCGGTTTCAATTAAGATACGATCATCAGGAATCGTTTGAGCAACAGCACGTATTGAGTCGGCATTTTTGAATGTGAGAAGACCGCTAAAACTAATCATGAACCCCATTCCAAGCAACGCATTCGCAAAGTCTAAAGAACCGGTAAAACAATGAAGGACCCCTATTTCATCTTCTTTACCGTTCCAGCGTGCAGTTTGATTGTTTAACAAATTCAGCGTGTCCTGGTCAGCTTCTCGGCTATGTACAATGACCGGCAAACGATGAGCATAAGCGATGTCTAACATGGCTTGAAACAGGTTTAACTGAACCTGAGCTGTATCAGGAGTATAATGATAATCTAATCCAGTTTCACCGATGGCCACGACACCTGGATCGGTGACCAGAATGTTTAATCTATCAAAATCCGGATTCGATTCGGCTTCATCTCTATCATAACCAACCGAAGCAAAAACTTTGTGAGGATATTTTTTCGCCAACTCAACAGCTGTTTGGTTGGCGAGCAAAGACCCCCCCACAGCTAACATCTGAGATACGCCATTGTCTTCAGCGCGATACACAATATCTGCGACTTCTCCGCTTTCCTCAAACGTATCAAAGTGCAAATGCGAATCTATAAACATACTATCTTGCATCATTGTGTTTTTGTATGCCGGCTAGGTTTTTTTCCTTCTTTATTCGAGATTCCTTTTCTCGCTTTATCAAGCCAACCTAACATCAGATACCCTTTCCATTGTTCACGCAGGTCTTTTTCTATTTTGTCGGCTTCATCATTTCGATCTAACAAACGTAAGAGAAATAATAAATTGGCGCCTATACGGATCGAAGTGGCGGGTGTTACGGCCTGTTGAGATACGAGCGTATAGTGTTCAAGCGCTTCTTTATAAAAACGATTTTTCCCATAGAGTTCTCCCAATTTTTCTCGAAGAATTAAACTGTCTGTCTCCTGTATTTTTTGCTGACAATACTTGAGAGCGATGGAAAAGAACCCTTCTCGAACGAAAAGATTAATCTTTCGTATATAGGCCCACTCTACATCTGGGTCGTTATCTTCTTCCAAATGTTGAATTTGCTCATCCAGAGAATACTTAAAGGGGGCATAAAGCGGATCGCCTACCATGGTGATTTGCCATGATAATACGGGTTGAGCCATATACGCACTTTGAGCAAAGGTATATCCTCTACTCAATCGATCGGAAAATATATCGAGATTAGGCGTATATTGTAGGTAAGGTTCATCCACAGCTCCGATGGATACACTGCCTCTTTTTGCTAAAAGTGGACCGACCCAATGCTCAGATGTGGATTGGAGCGTTTCAGCGCTGCTGGAGTGGATATGGTAGACAACGGAGCCCGGCTTAAATTCAAAATCAGGTCGGGCAAAACTTCCAGATAACTCTGAATGATACCACCCCATATATATAGCTACGTCTTCTATGGGCATTGAGCTCTCAAATAGATCTTTGGAATAATCCAAAAAACATTCATATCCTTGCTGTTTAAATTGTTGAAAGGCTTTTTGGATCCAAAAATCACCTATAAAATCATTTCCATACCCGAGACCCCGAGCATCAAAATAAGCGTTCCCTAACAATCCGTATTTTTCTGCACGAACGGCATCATCTATCATACGCTTTACGATCATGGGGTCTAGCGCATCTAATCGGGTCGCATAAACGATATAAGGAGCGATGGTATGGTTATTGGGCGTAACAAATTGCCTATAATGAGGATTTATGAAAAATCCATTTATTTCATACTGTAGAGGTACCAGCAACAAGGCTAACTCAGAATCAACCGCAGCGCTATTTTTGTGAAAAGGCCTTTTGAGATAATCAATTAACTTCGCAATGATTTTGAATTTCGTATCTTTAATTCGTAAAGGGACCCCATACACCGATACGATATATGAAACGGATGAACGTGTTGTCGTCCACCTCGTCCCATGAGATTAGAGGTCTTTTGATTTGATTCGTTTTTGTCTAATCCATTTTTTGTCCCGTAAAAATTTGAGTAAAGGATCTCTTAAACGGTTTTCGTACTCTGACCGAGTCATCTCCTCGGTAATGGGAAGGTCGAGCACGCACAATTGGTTGGACGAAAGATCTCGAGCGGCCATGTAATAATCTGCTAATTCAAGAGATGAAGGAATATTTTTGTTAGCGAGAACAATGACAAGATTAGAATCAGGGAATACCCACGAGGAATGAAGAACACCTATGAGGACGAATATACATTGCAACCATTTATTCATGGATTATTCTCGATATGGGATATTGGACACCTAATATTGGTAATATCTAAAACCCGTCGATGAACCTAACAAGATCCAGCATCTTCGGCCGCAGGCTGATGGAAGCATCTAGTATCCGGACTAAACCAATAAAGGTGCAATCACTAGCGCTACAACATTCATTAGTTTAATGAGAATATTAATGGAAGGACCCGCTGTGTCTTTGAAAGGGTCTCCGACGGTATCACCAATCACAGCGGCTTTATGTGCTTCTGAACCTTTACCGCCATACGCTCCCCCTTCAATATGTTTCTTGGCATTATCCCACACGCCACCGGCGTTGGACATAAACAGAGCCATCATTACCCCAGAAACGGTTACACCGGCTAACACACCTCCCAGCATCTCTGCACCCACAAAAAACCCTACTAGTACAGGCGTTAAAATCGCTAACAGTCCAGGCAAGATCATTTCTCGAATCGCAGCCGCTGTTGAGATATCTACACACTTAGCATATTCTGGTTTACCTGTTCCTTCTAATAGCCCTGCAATCTCTCGGAACTGACGCCGCACTTCTTCGATCATAGCAAATGCGGCTCTTCCTACAGCCGCCATCGCTAACGAAGAAAACAAAAAGGGTAACATCGCACCCACGAAAAGACCGGCCATCACATAGGGATTGGTCACATCAATGCGCATGACTGCTTCTGCTTCTGAAACACCTCTGGCAACACGCGTCGCATAGACGGTTTCGCGAAGTGCAGCAAATAAGGCCAATGCTGTAAGCGCTGCAGAACCTATGGCAAACCCTTTCCCAATGGCTGCGGTTGTATTCCCAACGGCATCTAGCTTGTCTGTACGTTGCCGAACTTCCGGTTCGAGCTCCGCCATCTCAGCTAATCCTCCTGCATTATCGGCAATAGGTCCATACGCATCGACTGCCAACTGGATCCCCGTTGTAACAAGCATTCCGAGTGCTGCAATAGCAATGCCATAAAGGCCTGCAAAGTTGTAGGAGACGAGTAGAGCAATGACCAATGCAATACTAGGTAATGCGGTCGAAAGCATCCCTGTTCCTAATCCTGAGATAATATTAGTCGCTGCCCCTGTTTCGGAGGCTTTAGCAATTTTATGGGCAGGACCCTTATTTTCAGCCGTGTAATATTCCGTCAATACACCAATCGCAATCCCCCCGATTAAACCGGCAATCGTTGCACCGAATATGCCTATTGCCTGATAGGTCTCTCCACTCAACATAAAACTAGAAGGCGCGAATTTAATAACAAGCGGATAGGTCAGTATCGCCATCACCAATCCAGCGCCAAACGTTCCCATATTCAGTGCGGTTTGAGGATTTCCACCTTCTTTGGTTCTGACCAAAAAGGTGCCCCCAATCGAGATAAGAATGCCCACCGCGGCGATGACTAAAGGGAGGAGAACCAGCTGGATTGAACCCGCGGCCGCGCCTAATACCATCGCACCAACAATCGAGCCTACGTAAGATTCAAAAAGATCAGCGCCCATACCCGCTACATCGCCTACATTATCTCCCACATTATCTGCGATGGTTGCTGGATTCCTGGGATCATCTTCCGGAATCCCAGCTTCCACTTTACCCACTAAATCAGCTCCCACGTCCGCTGCTTTTGTATAGATTCCACCTCCTACACGCGCAAAAAATGCAATGGAACTAGCACCTAAAGAAAACCCTGAAAGAATGGGCAATACTTGGGTTCGTAAGACTTCTGTTGTGTCACCTATAGTACAGGTGTATATAATGAATAATGTGGATAACCCCATCACCCCAAGGCCTACGACACATAATCCCATCACAGTCCCGCCAGAAAAAGCGACTTGAAGCGCTTGAGCAAGACCTGTACGAGCCGCATGGGTGGTTCGCATATTAGCGGATGTAGCGACCCGCATACCGAAAAAACCTGCTAGTGCAGAACAAAAGGCCCCTCCAACAAAAGAGACAGCAACTAGTTTTAAAGCGCCTTCATTCTTTACAGCTAATAAAGCCGCGACAATGACAACAAACAGGCCCAGCACTCTATATTCACGCGAAAGAAAAGCCATGGCCCCTTGCCGAACCGCCAGACCGATTTCTTGCATTCGTTCTGTGCCAGGATCTTGTTTGTTAACCCAAGCTGACTTTATAAAAGCGAAAACTAACGCCGCCGCTCCACAACTTACCACCATATACAAAAGATTATAATCCATCTCGCTTTCCTTTCTTCACACTCCTATTTACATAACTATAAACTCAAAATAAGGGTCGCTAGTATAAGAAGAGAGCAACAACTGTCAACCGCGAAAACAGAAGTAAAAGCCAAGAAATACAGACTGAGTCTTCGTTTATAATCCAGCAGGAATGCAATGGGGAGTTGATACCATAACTTGAGTTAAGAAAATTTTTTAGAGTCATTCGAACCGTTTGCGCGATGACTTAAAGGGTGGTAACGTATACTCGTGTACACAACACAAACAGGATAAGGGTTTCTCCAAACCACAATTGCATTTTATATGGTCCATGATTGCGACTTTCACGCTCTTTTTAGGATTAATTGCCGGGTATTATATTGATCCTAATCCCACCTCAAGTGCTAGCGGAAAGGCCCCGAATACAGCTAAATGCATTGGCGTATTAGACGGAGACACTATTAAAGTAGAATGGAACGGCAACATCGAAAATGTACGTATACTCGGAATCGATTGTCCTGAAACAAAAAAGAACTCAAGGTTTAAACAGCAACTAAAAAAAATGGGTATCAAAGAGATAGAACTGATTACCTACGGAAAAATTGCTAAAAAAACTTCCAAAAATTGGTTATTTAATTTTAATGTACGTCTTGTCTTTCCTTCAGATGATGTAAAACGAAATTCGTTTGGTAGATTATTGGCCTATGTAGAACAACAAGGTGTTGACATCGGAGAACGACTTTTATTAGGTGGAAATGCCATGCTCGCAGAATGGGAACATCCTCGTTGGAAAACCTATGAACTCTTTCAAAAAGAAGCTATAAAAAATAAAAAAGGTATTTGGAGAACTTATGTGCCTCCGCCCAAAAAACGTTCAGGGAAACAAAAAAGATGAAAACCTATAAACTCGTTATTTTACCCGGTGATGGTATCGGCCCAGAAGTCATGGATCAGGCGGTTCGCCTTCTTAGCCAAGTCAGTTCAAAAGAAGGGTTCAACCTTGAACTCACCACAGAATCCGCGGGCGGAGTCGCCATTGACCAGTACGGTCATCCTTTGCCGGATGAAATCCTTGAAAGATGCAAAAAAGCCCATGCCGTGCTTCTTGGAGCTGTTGGGGGTCCGAAATGGGATCATTTAACCGGCGAACTTCGGCCGGAAAGTGGATTGCTAAAACTGAGAAAATCACTAGGTGTTTTTGCCAATTTGCGTCCAGTATCCATCCCCGACTCTTTAGCGGAAGCATCCCCACTTCGAACAGAAATAGCTCAAGGAACAGACCTCCTCGTGGTCCGAGAACTTACAGGTGGGATTTACTTTGGCGAACCCAAAGGACGCGCCGGAACAGGGGTATCAGAAGAAGGCTATAATACGATGCGTTATACCGCTGAAGAAATAGAACGTGTCACCCGCATTGCTTTTGAATGGGCAAAAAAACGAAGGGGTGAGGTAACCTCCGTTGATAAAGCAAACGTATTAGTGGTTTCACAGTTATGGCGAGATATTACAACAAAGGTCCATCGTGAAGAATTTCCCCATATCAAACTTTCTCATATGTATGTTGATAACGTCGCCATGCAATTGGTCCTGAATCCAAAGCAGTTTGATGTCATCGTTACCGGAAACTTATTTGGTGATATTCTGTCAGACGCCGCAGCGACATTAGGGGGATCCTTGGGGCTTCTTCCTTCTGCTAGTGTTGGTGGACCCGTTGGTCTTTTTGAACCCGTACATGGAAGCGCCCCTGATATTGCCGGAGAAGGAAAGGCGAATCCTATTGCCATGATCCTAAGCGTTTCCATGATGCTTGATCACCTAGGCGAATCAAAAGCAGCTCAAGCCATACGAACAAGCGTGCAAGAAATCCTCGCAACGGGTGTACGTACTGGAGATCTGCGGAGAGAAGGACTGCAACATGTGAACACGTCGAAGATGGGAGGACTCATTTGCGAGAGAACCCTAGCTCTTTTATAAGACTAGTGTCAATTCAACGACCGAATACCCTGTCTAACGTTGGAACATTGTTAAACAGACTTCTTATGAAAAAAACGTTTTTTCTTATTTCTCTACTTCTGTGTATTTTTGCCCTAGACGCTTTAGCAGGCAGAATTCCCTCCGAATACATTACCCGAGGTCCATACATCCAAATGACAACAACGGGTTCTGTCACTGTTATCTGGCGTAGTTCAAAACGCATCGAACCTAAACTTCTTTATATAGACCCAAATGGGCCAATGAAAGAAATAGCTGGTAAAGAGAACTTTTCAATACGTACACTTTTCTCACCCCCCCCAACACATCAAAGACCCTCTCCAAAAGATGGTAGTCGTTTCGTTATGGAATATGAAGCGCCTATTACGAGTCTTAGTCCCAATACCACCTATTACTACGCCATCTACGATGGGAACAAACTCCTTGCGGGTGATCATTCCAGCTATTATTTCAAAACTCATCCCACAAAAGAATCGACGACCGACCTCCGCATTTGGGCTTTAGGCGATTCTGGAACAGGCAAAAAACAGGCGCGACGCGTTTTCAATGGCATGAAAAAATATACCTCAAAGCAACAACGCCTCCCCGATCTTTTTATTCATACCGGTGACATGGCCTATGAGGACGGAACAGACCCAGAATTCCAAACAAAGTTCTTTAATGTATACCAGGAGATCCTGAAAAATACCCCGGTCTGGCTGACCCTGGGAAATCATGAAGGACATACTTCCGATAGTCTTAAGGGCATAGGTCCTTACTATGACACTTTTGTTTTGCCGACCCAAGGCGAAGCAGGAGGCATCGCCTCAGAGACAGAAGCGTATTATGCTTTTGATTATGGTCGTGTACATTTCATCGTACTGGAATCCTATGCACTCGATCGAACACCCACAGGAGAAATGGCTCAATGGTTAGAAAAAGATCTTTACCATATAGATACGGATTGGATTATTGCCTATTGGCATCATCCTCCTTACACCAAAGGGTCCTATAACAGCGACATGGACCGAAGACAGACAGAGATGCGAACGCATATCATGCCTATTCTTGAACAAGGGGGTGTGGACCTTGTATTAACAGGGCATTCTCACATATACGAAAGATCAATGCTAATCAATGGGGCGACTTCCACACCCACGATTGTCGAAGGAGTCATTCTCGATGATGGTCCAGGCAATCCCTACAAAAAGAGTAAAGGAATCCATCCCCATCACGGAACCGTATGTGTTGTATTAGGCAATGGGGGGGCAGCGATGTACCGTATTGGCACCATGCCCATCATGAGACAAACACTGGTTGAATACGGATCGCTCATTATAGATATAAAAGGTCCCAGGTTGATCGCCCGTATGATTGACCGTAAAGGAAAGATCCGTGACCAATTTGGAATCACTAAAGAAGGAGATATTAAAAATATACCTATAGCCGATTCTTGGAAACCGATAGGCCCGGGCTTTTTACCTGAGCTCAACGTATTTATCCATACATGCCAGATTAAAATTCAGTCTTTTGCCAAATGGGAAGACGAGGAGATTCGGTATACATTAGACGGAACCGATCCGTCCACAAATGCACCTCTGTATACGACCCCTTTCACGATCAACAAGACAAGAACCATAAAGACACGGGTCTTTTCAAAAGACCGAAAAAAAATTAGCCCTGTCACGACCCAAACCTATACAAAATACAAAAGAAAACTACCTGAACCGATATATATCAAAATAAAACCGGGTTTACGTGTTCATGTGTATACCGGGAAATGGAACACCTTGCCCGACTTTAAAAAATTAAAACCCGTTGCGGTAAAAACCGTTTCAAATATCAGCACAGAAGTAACACATCAAAAGGATTATTTTGGGCTCAAATTCTCCGGATTCATAAAAGTTCCTGCTGACGGAATGTATGCTTTTCATCTCAACTCAGATTCCAGAAGTAAATTGTATATAGGAAATAAAGAAATAACTAATCATATAGGACTTAAAAAAGGACTACATCCTGAATCCGTCAGACAAAATCTGACGATTTTTCATTACCTGTTGGGCTAAAGCGGGGAGGATACCCGTATTCAAACAAACAACCCCACCCCAACAGGTGTGTATATGAAACAATATAAAATAAAGACTGGCAAGGGCGAACTCAACAGCACAAGCGGAAATCATCTTTGCAGCCTGCTGCTTGAGGATCATGCTCAACGGATTCTTCCCTCCAATTTTCAACCACGCCGCTCCGATGCGATCTCTGATCGGGAGATCCTCCTTACCCAGATCGGCTTACTTTGCAACGGTCGAACCGATTTCAATGATATCGACCTGTACCGGGGTGATGAGATTTTTATGAATGCCTTTGGACTTAAAAAGGGGAGTTAAAAAGGTAGCCTCTGAGCCGATGTTCCGACGTCGTTCCGACGACCTGCCCTCAGCCAGAACCCATGTGGGGCTACGCAAACTCAACACCGAACTTCTTTCCTCGGGCCCCTTTGGCTAGGTAGATGTCGAAGGGCTTGATCTTGTTCCCGTCGATATCGATGTGAGCCCTTTGGATCACTCAGGCTCTTCGAAAGAAGGCGTTTCCTACACCTAGAAGGGCCATGATGGTTACGCCCCGATATTTGCCTATGTGGGCACTCAAGGCCACATGCTTGAGTGCGAACTTCGACCCGGTAAACAACATTGTCAGTCGGGAACGACCGCGTTTATTGCCCGCAGCGTTGAAACGCTCCAAACCCTGGGCCTGGGTGGAAAATGTTTGCTTCGGCTTGATAGTGGCAACGCTGCGGCCGATAACTTCGACGCTTTTGGGGATCATTGTTTTATCGTAAAGTGAAATCCTCGCCGCGAATGTCCTGAACAAATGCTGGCCCTTGCACGCCGAGTTGGAGACAAACAAGACAGTCGTGAAGGCAAGAACGTTTACACAGGCTTTTTCGATCATTTCCATCCCGGTGATGACCAAAACCACCCTTGTGTCCCGGTGGCCTTCGAAGTGATTGAACGCACCATCGATATCGATGGTCAGAAACTTCTGGTTCCTAAACTTGAGATGAACACCTGGTGGACGAACTTCTCTTGTCGTGCCAAGACGGTGCTAGATCTCTATCATGGACATGGCCCCAGCGAGCAGTACCATAGTGAACTCAAAAGCGATCTTGATGTTGAGCGATTGCCTTCGGGGAGACTCTGTGCCAATAAGATTATTCTGTTATGCGCCATGGTGGCCTTCAACCTATTGCGCGGTTCGATTGGTCCGCCACGCCGGACGAATTGAACTTCACTTTGGCAAGCGTTGTCGCTGGTTTGAAGTGATACAAGATATTGCCCATTCCTTCGCATAGCCCTCCGTGCACCTTTAACAATACTCTAAGGCGACTGCCCAAGGAGGCCTACACCCCAAAAATGGCCAAATCAGAGTGAATCTGACCTGTACGCTCAAAAAATTCATCAGGGTGATACTTGCCGGTCCCAATCTGCCCAAAAGCAAGCATCTCAAGGAAAAAGTTTTCAACTTTTGAGCCCCAAAACGCCTTCCGAAGCGATAGCTGACAGATTCAGGTATACGTCAAAAAATATATACAGGGAAAGGCTTTTTTATATCTTGCAACTTTCTTGTCTTACACCCTTTTCTTATTGAACCCATCCCCAGCTTTTCTTAAAGGGCCAATAAATCGCAAATGCTTCTCCGACAATATTTTTTTCAGGAACCGCTCCAAAAAACCTTCCGTCCTTGCTATTCCGTGAATTATCACCTAATGGGAAATATTCTGAGTCACTAAGCGTTAACTGGGCACTAGACGTCTTCAATAAGGCTGGGTCTTGCGGTTGAGACCTTGGCAACGTGTAGCCGTGATACCCTTCTTCTTCTACAATACGCGTAAAGGGATATGGCTCTGTCATCTTCTCCCCGTTAATAAGGAGATAGGGAGGATGAATAGAGACGGTATCACTGGGCAATCCCGCAAGACGTTTTATGTAAAATGTGTTTTCTCGTGTTCCGGGTATATCTTTTGTGCTAAAAACAAATATGTTACCTCTTTTAGGCTTTGAAAAATTATACACGATTTTATTCACCAAAATATGATCGCCCGCTCTTTTGATTCCTGAAGCCAGTACGTGCCCCTTTTTTACAGACTGACCCTGGGTAACATGAAGATGCATATTCTGTTCAATGATATGAGGGCCTACACGACCATTAATATAGACGGCAATCTTTCCATCGTATGTATTGTATAAGCTTACCGGTCCGGCCTCTTTTGCTTTTACGTCGACATACCGTTTCCCAAGTATTACAAATTTGAAAATATTGAGCGGAAATCGATCGGAGACCATCTGCTCTGCTTGTGGTTCATACGTGATCCCGTACAGGGTTGGCTGCATAGAGCCTGTAGGGATTTTGAACGGTTGGAAAAAATAAGCCCTGATGGCCATAACCACCACCAAAACAACAACAACAAACTCTGCCCAATCTTTCCATTTCCGATGTTTGTCGTTCGGATAAAAATCAGACATACATTGAGCTAGATCTTCTGCGGCTGCATCAATCTGTTCGAACGCCTTTTGTCTCCACAGGTTTTGGAGGGTCTCCTCTGCTTCAGTCAACTTTTTTAAAATTTCAGGAGCGGCTATATCACATCTCATATGACGCACACGCTTTGCTTCATGTAAAAGTTCCTGTACAGCTTGTCTGAGTCTACGACGTTCAAAATAGTTCATAATGAATGAGTCAAAGGTCTGAAAATCGAAAGTCACGTATGCTTTCGACTTTGGACTTTTAGACCTTTGACCCTCCTTTCTTTAGCTAGATTTTAAAACAGAAATAAAGGCTTCTTGGGGAATGCTAACCTTTCCTATTTGTTTCATACGTTTCTTCCCCTCTTTTTGACGTTCGAGGAGTTTACGTTTACGTGTAATATCTCCACCATAACATTTTGCAGTGACATCTTTGCGCATGGCTCGAATGGTTTCTCGCGCAATCACATTGCTTTGAATAGCCGCTTGAATAGGCACGGCAAATAATTGAGAAGGGATCACTTCTTTAAGGGACTTGCACATTTGACGACCTCTGAATAGGGCTTTGGAACGATGTACCACTGATGAAAAGGCATCGACGGTTTCATGGTGCACCAGAATGTCTAATTTGACTAAGTCGGCTTGCTCATACCCTACATGGTCATAATCCATAGATGCATATCCGCGACTTATACTTTTTAGTTTATCATGAAAATCAATGAGAATTTCATTGAGAGGGAGTTTGCACGTGAGCATGACACGCTGCGAGTCTAATGAATCGGTTTTTTCAAGCTCGCCGCGACGATCCCGTATGAGCTGGAGAAGATCTCCAATATTTTGGTTATGACAGATAATAAATGCCTGCACCATAGGTTCTTCCATATGAGCGATGCGTGATGGTTCGGGCAAATGAATGGGATTATCAATTTCAAGGCGCTCTCCATTCGTCAAAAATACCTGATAAATGACACCTGGATAGGTTGTAATAATATCCACGTCATATTCTCTACGCAATCGTTCTTGAACGATTTCCATATGCAAAAGACCTAAAAATCCACAGCGAAATCCCAACCCTAATGCTACTGAACTCTCTGCCTGATACTGAAAAGAACTATCATTTAAGCTTAATTTTTCCATGCTTATTTTTAACCGCTCAAAATCAGCGGTGTTAACCGGATAAATACCGCTAAACACCATCGGCTGAATCTCTTTAAATCCAGGCAAAGGATCTTTAGGTAATCGATCTCTCTTAGCTATGGTATCCCCAATTTTAATCTCTGAAGCATCTTTAATATTCGCGGCCAAATAACCAACCTCTCCCATCTGCAACTCAGATACCGGTGTCGGTTTGGGCGTAAAGATTCCCACTTCTTTGACTTCATAGTCTTGTTTCATGCTCATCAAACGGACGGTTTCTCCCTTTTTAATCTTACCATCAACCACCCGTATATAAGAAACAGCCCCTTGATAAACATTGTACATGGAATCAAAAATCAGTGCACGTGTACATGTTGAGTCACCCTCTGTGGGAGGGGGAATTTTTTGAACAACGGCTTCCATAACAGCAGGAACCCCCTCCCCTGTCTTAGCGCTAATTTTCAGGCAATCGCCCATAGGAATGGCGAGAATATCTTCGATTTGTTTGCTAACTCCTTTAACATCTGCATTAGGTAAATCAATTTTGTTTAACACCGGAATCACCTCAAGTCCTTGGTCGACTGCTAAATACGTGTTTGCAACCGTTTGTGCTTCTACCCCTTGAGCCGCATCTACAACCAATAGAACACCTTCACAAGCCGATAAACTTCTTGATACTTCATAAGAAAAATCTACATGGCCCGGTGTATCAATCAGGTTAAATTGATAGGTCTTTCCATCTTGTGCTTTATAATCCATAGTAACAGGATGGGCTTTGATAGTAATGCCGCGTTCGCGTTCTAAATCCATATCGTCAAGCAGCTGTTCGCGGAGATCTCTTTGCTGAACGGTTTTAGTCAACTCAAGCATACGATCTGCCAAGGTAGATTTGCCATGATCAATATGGGCAATGATACAGAAGTTACGTATATGGGATAGATCAGGCATGGTCACTTAGATGATAAGGAGAATGGCTGAAAAGCTACAAGAGTTTGCTTTCTCATTTGGGCTATTTCAGAAGTCATATCCGTCGCTTTAAACAGTGTGGTGCCCACCATAAAAATATTTGCCCCGTGCCGAGCGGATTGAACAGCTGTTTCCAGATTAAGCCCCCCATCCACAGAAAGATCTAACTCCGGATATTTCTCCCGGATAGCGTTGATTTTCGATAAAACACTTTCTATGAAACGTTGACCTCCAAATCCGGGATGAACGGTCATAAATAACACTTCGTCGGCTAATTGTTGTTGCAGGATATCCTCAATCATTGTAACCGAGGTTTCGGGATTGATGGTAATCCCAGGTCGCGCTCCTGCTTTACGGATGTTATGTAAGATCTCTTCCACATTGCATGAAGCTTCTATATGGATTAACACCGTATCCGCTCCAGCTTCTATAAAGGTTTCCGCGTATCGATCAGGTTGTGTAATCATTAAATGCACACTAAGAGGGATGTTTACCGATTCGCGGGCCATACGTACTACTTCAGGCCCTAAACTAATATTTGGAACAAAATGGCCGTCCATTACATCTATATGAAGTGCATCGGCGCCTGAACGTTCAGCGTGTTTACATGCTTCTTCTAGGCGTCCGATATCAGCCGCTAAGATGGATGGCATAATTTGTATTTCTAGCATAAATCTATATTCCTTTAATCAACCTAGATCCGGGAGTTAAGCGTGGGATTTCTGCACGAATTATTTGGGCCAAAAGGCATTAGAAAGAAACCTCGACGCACCCAGTGGGTGCGCCTGCGTTTTTTTGTACCCTTTTAGCTCCAAAGAATTCGCACAAAAATCCCACATTTAACTCCCGGATCTAGGATCAACGGAATGAAAAGTTAGCCGATTCTCCCCTACCCCGTCAAGAATACCTGGTTTAAACCGAAATAATTATGACACTTAGTATTTTCTCATAAAAAATTTGGGAACTCAATCCCAGTAGCAAGAACCGATTTCGGGAACAGAAATAAGAAGAAAATTGGAAGCAGGAGAGATCTGCAACCTCCATCCTCATACTCTTCTAGGGGTCGACACCTACTTGATAAAACTTTATGGAGCCAACAGGACTATCAGTATAGGTGTTTTGCGGAGGCGTGGCTAAGATATTGCTGCCTAATGGGCTTGAAAAGGTTCCCAGCAAATTCGTTGAAGCGTTAACAAAATACGTCTCTCCGCTTACGCTGAACCAGCGAACAAGATTTTCTTGCGTATCTGTAAGCTTGAAAACCGATGCGGCATTGGTTGGATCTGTGCCCGCCACAAATTCTTTCCAGTTCAGCAGGCCATCATTATCTGAATCTAATAATTCTGTGGAATTAAAGTTCCCGTTCGTTAACCCATGCATAACCAACCATATTTCAGGGACGTTATTTGACGTACGATTATCTTCGATGAGGGCCTGTAAGGATAGATTGGCAGTGACATTACTTAACGTATAGATCAACTTGGAGAGATTTGATTGAAAAGAGCCACCAACGGAAACACCATTGGTTTGAATGTCTGCAATATGATAATAGGCTTGAGCCTGGATTAAGAACGTCATATTGGCTCCATCGGCTACAACAACAGCACCCGTAGGCGTTATGGTTCCTACCCCATTTACGGAAGCGGTAAGTGTATGAACATTATTTGTAGAAGGGGACAAACAATTCGTTTGAAGAAAGGATGTTATTAGGGAAAAAGCGTGTACCGTGCCAGCATCACCCCCAAAGGTGTCTTCTACTTTTAATATCCATACTCCATTTGCTGGAACGGTTTGAATAGAAGGAAAGGAACCTTCATCATCGAGTTGTGTCTGACAAAAATTATTCCCGTCACTCTGGGCGGTGGATTGTAAAATTAAATGCCGCAAAAAATGGACCTGAGAGCTTCTGTTCATGCGGCGATCTCCAAATCGAAACACTCCTGTGCGGGTTTGTATTCTAGGATCTTGCGAGGATAGTTGTTAATCCATTTTTCAATCTCACCAATACGGTCGATGGTATATCTTCCGATGTTGTCTCCTTTGGCGACGAAACGACGAACCATACGGTTGGCATTTTCGTTGGAGCCTCGTTCCCAGGAAGAATACGGGTGAGCATAATAGAGTTTAACACATCTCTTTTTGCTAAATCCGGAACGTTCCATCTGCTCCACGTCGAGAAACTCGCTCCCGTTATCGGCTGTAATCGACTTGAACATCGATCTGAATGGGCCAACTCCCATCGATCTTTCGATCGCTTTGAGGGCCTGCAGAACCGATGCCTGTGTTTTATCCGAAAGTTTTCTCACCCTTAGCATTCGGGTCTTTCTTTCTACTAACGTCATTAAAACCGGTTTTGAAGTTCCTTTTCCGCCGACGATCAAATCCAATTCCCAGTGCCCAATTCCTCGCGTTTTTCTACGGTCTTAGGTCGTTTTTCGATACTGGTCCTTCGGGCATGTTGCTTTTTAACCCGCTTAATAGCACGTCTTTTTCGTTTTATCCGTTTTCGTTTTTCCCATAGGGACTCGTTGCTCACCCCCGGGATGAGACCTTGGTCAATATAGGTATACAGCGTTTTTGTACTCACCGCTGCAGGTCTCTGCTCTTGTTTAAGCAAAGGAGCAACCACATCGGGTGAGCGTTTGTGAACAAGAATGTGCTCGCTGATAAACACAGCCGTTTCATGATGCTTTCCAAGCTTAAGCTCAGGTCCCTTGGCCGTCGCATTTAGATCATGAAGTTCCTGGGCTCGATCACTGCTGTATGCTTTCCTTTTTCGCAGCTCTGTATCGAAATGCTCTACCTCCCCACGTTTAATTTCGCGCTCTATGGTTCGACGATGCCTTCCCAGATAGCTCTGGCTATCTCCAAAGGACGTCCTCGGTTTTTGAGCATTGTTTCAATCATGATCCGTTCTTTCTGTGTCAAATGCTTGCCTTTTCGGGGATGAATACTACTCTTGATTTGTTCCATGTCTTTCTCCTTTTTTTGTCTTCTGTCGAGTTTTCAGATCTAGAAGATTTCGGCATGGAACACTCCTGTTTTACAATATCTTCTTTTGGGCATTTAATATTACAATTCTCAGCCGCTGTGTTGATCATAATAACCTCTGTCGCATCCGGACTGATTAATGTTACAATAAGGTCGCCTACATAACTGTGGCTTATCCCCACGCTCGTTGACTGACTATCGGTCGAACAAGAAGTGCCATCAAAGCTGAAGTTAAGATCTTGCATGCTTCCTGTTTGATTTACGGTAAACGAAATATTTGTAATGCCAGGATCAGGAATAGCTGAGGCAACGGTATAGGCGTTGGTAACGGAGAAAGGTCCTAGAATAGCCGTAAACCTAAGATTGATGCTATTGCTTCCTTCATTGGATGAAACTAAAAGCTGAAGATTAATATCAGCGCCGCAAGGGTGAGTGGGGTCGACATAAATCACAAAAGCTATGCTGTTAGATCCCGTTGCATTGGTAGAGAGGTTTGGATAGATAGATGTATCTCCAATCATCGTAGCCGTAGACATTAGACTGGTTAGGACACCATTTATACCGGTTGCCTGGGTGGTACCACTATTCATCAGTTGGACAAAGAGCTGTATATTATTCTCTCCTGGATCGATGCTTCCATTTCCGTTTCCATTCCCTGCTGAATCGTTAATGGTGTTTACACCCGTAGCTGTAAAGAAGTGGGTTCCGGGAGGAGGTTGAATCGTAAAATTTGCATCTGAAATATCAAAAAATATGTTTTGTGCCGCTTCCACCTTAATGCGGGCATTGGTAGTAGCCAAAACAGGCAGTGTAATCAGCTGACTTCCATCATTCGATGTATTACTAGACAAAACAGTTGTAAAAGTCTGGCCCCCATCCGTAGATAACAAAATGTTTACATTTGCAGCATTCACCGGGCTGGTTTGACTGCCTGCCACATTCCAAGTAACGGTTTGAGATCCAGACCATGTAACAGCCGTGTTCGGAGCTGTTACCTGAAAAGGGCCGGCGGATGTTACTACGGTAATTTGTGTGTCATCAAAACAAACGCCTCCTCCGCCTGTTTTATTATCTTGAACCGTTACACGAAAGTTTAGGGTCCTCGCCAAAACCGGCAATTTTTCTGATAAGGAATTGGTGTTGTTAAGAATATCGGATAATTGCGGAAAAATGCGCGTGTTATTTGTTGTTGGAGGACGACTTCGAAATAAAGGAATCATCCCATTATCAGGCGCGGATAAAACAGCGGATGGGCCGAGGTCACTTTCTTCCCAAGCATACGTCAATGTATCGCCATTGATATCCATTCCGGTGGCGGTTAAGGCAAAGGGCGTTTGCAAGGGGATGATGTAATTGATTCCTGCGTTTACAGTGGGCGGATTGTTTCCAGTCGCCGTTGTTGTTGGACAGCTGTTTCCGCCTTGATTGATTACATAGTCAACAATTTGGTTATAGCTTGAAAAATGGAAATAGGCATCGCTATTGCCTTGTATATTATCCGTATCGCAAATTCCGGTATAGGCCATAATGGTCGATCCGCTTCCAGGCTCAACAGCTGCCTGCATTTCCATTAAAGGTATGTGTTCCTCCGAATTGATGCCCCATTTCGTGGGCAACAAAATCAATATCAAAAGGGTCCCCTTGAGGCGTGGGAGATCCTGTTACCCCTTCCGCTTTGGCAGCACTGTTACAGACGATGCCTAAACCGGCTAACCCGCCGCCACCCGTATTAAACAAATGCCCAATATCGTAGTTGCTGGACCCAATGACTGAATCGAGAGTGACTTGATTAGTGGCAAGGCTTTCACTCGTGGAATCATTGGTGGGGTATGGATCCGTGGCGGCGTTGGTATAGATAATTAGATTGTTGTTCGCCACCAATTCGAAGCGGATTGCGAATTCTAGAGCGCTTCACGATTGAGGTGTCGTGATGTAGCACGAAGAAAACCAGCCGATTACCTCGTCGGGAGAAACCTCTTCGAACGCTTGTGCGATCGCTTCAGATAGTTCCTGCTGACTGCGGGCTGCAAGGCTGCCCAACCGATTCTCTATCTTGCCCCACATTTTTTCAATGGGGTTGGAATCGGGGCTGTAGGGTGGAAGGAACCTTACATGGGCCCCACATGACTCAATGAGTTCAATGACCTTGGGATTGTGATGGACGCGAAGATTGTCCATGATGACGATGTCTTCAGGTGAAAGAGTCGGGAGAAGAACCCGGCGAATATATTCTCCAAAAACAGCCGTCTCTGTCGCCCCCTCCCCCTCCATGGCCGCTGTTGTTCCGTCCAGGCGGACCGAAGAAATCAAGGTGGTGGTACACCAATGTCCATAAGGCGTTTTGGCAAAAAGCCTGTTCCCGCCCAACGCCCGGCCCCGCAGACGAGTCATATTCGTTTTCGCCCCGGATTCATCAATAAAGACAAGGCGACTTGGATCAAGTTTGGCCACCTCTTGGATCCACTGCTTTCTCAAGAGATTTACATCCGCCCGGTCTTGCTCGCTGGCGTGAAGCGTTTCTTTTATACCGGGAAACCGATTCAACGCCCGCTGTACGGCCATGATCGACCCCTTCACGCCGCTCATGTTCTTGAGTTCTTCAAGCGTTGCCGGGATGTTTGCCCCCCAGTTGAGCCAACGCCTTGAGCTGCTTTCCGCTGTAGAGGGCTTGACGATGCCCACGCGGTCGGGGAGCGGTCTGTCCGGTTTCGTTGAAACGAGAGAGCCCACGCTGAAACGTTCTAAGATCTACACGATAAGAAGATGCGATATCGGCCTGGGAACCTTTGCCCATTTTGTAGGCATCTATCGCACGCCGCCGGATTTCTGCTGTTGCTATACTCATGTCATGGAGTATAGATCTTCTAGAGAGGCATTTTCAATCGTTAAATGCTCTAGCTCATAAATACCCGTTACACGATTGACCGTAGTCACCATAGCGGCCAGAGCGCCAGAAATCGTTCCGCCATGAATGGCTGTATATTCCCCTTGCGCGGCAATCGCAAGTCGATACTTTCGCAGTGTATCACCGGTACTTAACGGTGTTCCGTTAAGAAGCACCGTAGGACCGGAAGGGGGTGTGGGGATGAGAGGGGACTGAAATCTACATGAAAACGTTTTCCGTGAAGGTGTATAATCGATTTTAAAATAACTCACATAGATTTTGGGATCATTTTTCCAGTGGGGATCAATATAGATCCATCCTTTTTGAGGAGAAAAGATCTGTGCATGAAACCCAACAGGCGTTGAATCTAAACGGATCGTGGATCCATCATCACTTTGGCCTACATAGGTTTTAATGTCGGGAAACTGAGCGGCTAATTCTGGAGCCATAACAAAGGTTTCAAGGATCCGAAAAGATTGAAAGCGCCCATCGGGCATGGGAATGTTAATGAGTTGACCCGGATCTCTAGAAAATTCTATCGGCGCTTGAGCGAATATGGACTGTAGCGTTATCCGATTTAAAGACACGGCTGTATATTGAGTGGGTTGAATCCAAACTTCTTTACCAGGCGCTAGAGGCGGCAACGTTTCAAGAATCGTCCAAACTCCGTCTGAGGATACCCGGGGAGCGGCTTGTGCAGTGTTTATGTAGACGAGTGTCAGAAAAAACAAAACGAGCACACTATATTCTTTCTTACATTGAACTTTCTTATTCATGTTTACTTCCTCCTGAATCCGTCAGATAAAATCTGACGATTTTTCATTACCTGTTGGGCTAAAGCGGGGAGGATACCCGTATTCAAACAAACAACCCCACCCCAACAGGTGTGTATATGAAACAATATAAAATAAAGACTGGCAAGGGCGAACTCAACAGCACAAGCGGAAATCATCTTTGCGGCCTGCTGCTTGAGGATCATGCTCAACGGATTCTTCCCTCCAATTTTTAACCACGCCGCTCCGATGCGATCTCTGATCGGGAGATCCTCCTTACCCAGATCGGCTTACTTTGCAACGGTCGAACCGATTTCAATGATATCGACCTGTACCGGGGTGATGAGATTTTTATGAATGCCTTTGGACTTAAAAAGGGGAGTTAAAAAGGTAGCCTCTGAGCCGGTGTTCCGACGTCGTTTCGACGACCTGCCCCCAGCCAGAACCCATGTGGGGCTACGCAAACTCAACACCGAACTTCTTTCCTCGGGCCCCTTTGGCTAGGTAGATGTCGAAGGGCTTGATCTTGTTCCTGTCGATATCGATGTGAGCCCTTTGGATCACTCAGGCTCTTCGAAAGAAGGCGTTTCCTACACCTATAGAAGGGCCATGATGGTTACGCCCCGATATTTGCCTATGTGGGCACTCAAGGCCACATGCTTGAGTGCTAACTTCGACCCGGTAAACAACATTGTCAGTCGGGAACGACCGCGTTTATTGCCCGCAGCGTTGAAACGCTCCAAACCCTGGGCCTGGGTGGAAAATGTTTGCTTCGGCTTGATAGTGGCAACGCTGCGGCCGATAACTTCGACGCTTTTGGGGATCATTATCTTATCGTAAAGCGAAATCCTCGCCGCGAATGTCCTGAACAAATGCTGGCCCTTGCACGCCGAGTTGGAGACAAACAAGACAGTCGTGAAGGCAAGAACGTTTACACAGGCTTTTTCGATCATTTCCATCCCGGTGGCGACCAAAACCGCCCTTGTGTCCCGGTGGCCTTCGAAGTGATTGAACGCACCATCGATATCGATGGTCAGAAACTTCTGGTTCCTAAACTTGAGGTAAACACCTGGTGGACGAACCTCTCTTGTCGTGCCAAGACGGTGCTAGATCTCTATCATGGACATGGCCCCAGCGAGCAGTACCACAGTGAACTCAAAAGCGATCTTGATGTTGAGCGATTGCCTTCGGGGAGACTCTGTGCCAATAAGATTATTCTGTTATGCGCCATGGTGGCCTTCAACCTATTGCGCGGTCTTGGCCAAGAGGTCATCAAACGGGCTGGGCTTGCCCCGCAGAAAATCAACATCCCGCGCTGGCGAATCAAAACGGTTCTCAAAAATATCGTTTATTGCGCGGTTCGATTGGTCCGCCACGCCGGACGAATTGAACTTCACTTTGGCAAGCGTTGTCGCTGGTCTGAAGTGATACAAGATATTGCCCATTCCTTCGCATAGCCCTCCGTGCACCTTTAACAATACTCTAAGCCTTGCAGACTCAACTTACAAGTGCAAAACCGAAGCTGTCCATCATTTCTTTGGGCGTTCTATATTCTAAGCATTTTCTCGGTCTATTATTCAGTAACTCTACAGCCCATCTCAACTGAGCGGAGCTGTGGGCAGCAAAGTCGGTTTTCTTCGGGAAAAACTGGCGAAGCAAACCATTCGTGCTTTCGTTGCTCCCTCTTTGCCAAGGGTTTCTCCTTTCAGCAAAGAAAATGGGGGTTGCTATTTTTTTCTGTAGTTTAGCATGGCTGGCAAACTCCATGCCATTATCTACAGTCACCGTTTTAAAGGGGAGCCCTGAATCAGCGAACTGAGGTACGGAACAGTTGACCGATTCGGCATTGCATCGAGGTAAAAGATCGGCGATGAGATATCGAGTCGCTCGATCTACTAGAGTGACTACACAGGCCTCTTTTCTCGTTTGGCCCTGAATAGTGTCACCTTCTAGCTTTCTTCGACCTTCAATCTGTTCTGGAGACCAATACTTCGCCAGGAGAGTCTCCACTTGTTCTTTGCTAGCTCCCATCACTTTTTGAGGCTTTCGAGCTAGCTGTAATCGGCTTTGAGCCAGGCCATTTGCGGGTCTTGGGTAATAGCGGCCACGGACTCGATTACGGCGAAATTCGCGCCAAATAGTCGAGGGGGATCGGCCCAGGTGACGGCCAATTTGAGATAAGCTATATTTTTCTTTTAGCATCTGGGCTATCACTTCTCGTTCATAACGGTTTAAATGTTCGTAGGTTCGTGGCATTCTATGTTCTCCTTTGGGGGGGGGTCAGATACCCAAAGAATGAACTATGCTGCGGACCTTTGTACTTGTATTGTTACTCTACCATATAACTGCAATTTGATAGGTGCTAAGCCGTTCTTTTTCTAACAAACGATTTTCTATTTCCTCTCCTTCAATACAGAAGATTTTTTGAACAGAAGGTAACAAAGATAATTTCTTCTTGTTTCCAATTCCCAAGCATACGAACCGTGATCGAAAAAGATCCTCTGCCAAGCAAGCTCTATTCTTAATTTGTCTGCGTGATATTGCCCATGCGCAAGGCATTTCACAAGTAGCCCAAGATTCTAAATTGAACAGAGAGCATCTATACAGAATCTTGTCCGAATCGGGAAATCCACAACGGGCAAGCCTCAATGCTTTGCTTCATAGTTTAGGATTGAAAATAACGATAGAGGCTGAATCGGTTGCTGCTTAAGAGGAGGAGCAGCTAAAATGGTTTGCGTCTCTATTCGACTAGGATTGGTCTGGAACACCTGCTAAAACAAAATCTTTGCTTTCCGTGCTTGCGATCCCACATTTATATAATTATATTGTAGTTATGAATGAGTTGCATTTTACATGGGATGACGCCAAGAATAAGGCTAATAAAAAAAATCATGAGGTTCATTTTGAAGAGGCGCAAACCGTGTTTTTCGACGAATCAGCCATGGAGTTTTTCGATTTGGAACACTCTCGCGATGAGGACAGATTCCTGCTCCTTGGTCAAAGTTTCAGCCTTCGCACTCTGATGGTTTGTCATTGCTACAGAGAAAAAGGCGATATCATTCGAATCATTTCGGCTCGAAAGGCTACAGCAAAAGAGCGGAGAAAATACCAAAGGAACAAACAATGAAAAAAGAATATGATCTCGATAAAATGGAATGGCGCAGGAATCCCTATGCCAAAAGGCTAAAGAAGCAGATAACCATCCGAATGGGTGTTGATATTCTAGACTACTTTAAAAACTTGGCAGAGGAAACGGGGATTCCATACCAGAATCTCATCAATTCGTACTTGCGAGACTGTGTTGTCCATCATAAGACGCCTTCCATGAAGTGGGCTTCCTAATTTTCCCAAGGCCAAATCGTGAACGGTAAAAGCAAAATTGAAAACGGACAAATACGGAAAACACATGATCATCCGAATCAAAAAAAAACATCCAGGATAACGTGTTTTTTGTCATTGCGGATGGCTACATTTATCTTGTTCCTCATAAAAGAATAAAAAACATCTTTTTCTTAAAAGCCATTATACCAAACCGAAAAGCAACAAAAGATTATACAATAGAATTGGAGGGGAAAGATGAAAGGGAAACCACCCTCAAAAAAAGAATTAAATGAGGCCATACAAGCAGCTAGAAATACATTCCGAAAGAACGAACGAATTACTATTCCCTGGATCCGTCAGTTAAACGTAGGATTTCTGTGCGAATGCTTTGGAGGCAAAAGGTTGCAAAAAAACGCAGGCGCACCCGCTGGGTGCGTCGAGGCTTTTTTGTAATTCCTTTTGGCCCAAATGGTTCGTGCAGAAAACCGCGTTTAACTGACGGATCCAGGATAAACTATTGGCAAATAGGAAAAGCAGTAACGTCATCTCCATCACCAAATAAATTAAGTCATCATTCTGTTGATGATCATAAATACGTTTATCACCAACATCTATGGCGTAGGAGGGGTAACCATCATGGCTTCCTGGAACAGCTATATTGCCTGTATCATCGTTCACAATAATATCAAATTTATAGTCTATGTTGGCAGGAAAAAGTTTACTTCCCGTTGTACCATCTACTGTAACAACAGAAACATTATCACTGCTGCGTAATTCTGAAACGTTAAAATCATCACTGCGACTACTAAAGGGTATACCAAAAACAGTGGTAATCCCTGTAGAGACATCGGAACTGACGACCTGCTGCGCATCGGTATCGAGTATAATCTCGTGGGTCAACTTCATACCCGCTTGGAAATCCGGTTCGCGAATCTCCGTTATAATGGTTATATGATACTCTTCCAGACCCAACGGATCCGCAAAATTAATCGGATCATTGTGACAATACACGTAAGGATTCAATGTCTGAGGGCTATACATAAAACCTGGATGGGCATCGAGGGAAAGGAATCGTCCAAGACGGGGATCATAATAGCGATTTCGGAGATAAACCAATCCAGTATCTGGATCAAGATGTTCGCCTTGCCACAGATCCATCGAGGAGGAGTTGCCTCCACTCTTGATCTTGCTTCCAAAGGGATCGTATTCAATAAAAGCGATTTCTTCGGCTTGGTTGTTAAATAATAGTGTTTTTTCTCCTACGCCTTTAAGCAGATAATACGACTGGCCATCTTCAAGATAAGCGCCGGACAGGTATTTTCGTTTCAGGTTTCCGTTTTCATATTCCAGCAGAGGAACATAGACTGAAGCGTTGTTATTGACATGCGTCGTTTCGGTTATGTTGGTCCCCTCCGTAACCGTTCTCGATATCCTCTTGTCCAATCCATTATAGGCGTAGTCCACTGTTTTGCTCGTCTGCCCATTTTCTATTTTATCGACCCGGATTAACCGATTATCCAGATCCCATACGTAGTTAATTTCCATACCTGGCGTGATTCGTTTAATGATGTTGCCACGGGCGTCATGAAAGAAGATTTCGTCTCCGGCCTGGATCAGTTGATTCAGATTGTTGTAGTAGTAACGGGTGTCTTCTATCACCGTTCCCTGGATGCTGACCTGTTTGCGCAACCGGCTGCGTCGTATTCATATTCTTCCACTCGATCCGACGGCTGGTAGGTTGTGCGCTTCAAACGAAGAAGGTCATCGTATTCATAATAGATCGTTCGGGTTCCATCTGTTTCCATCTCCAACAGACCGTTGGGATAGTATTCGTAGATGATATCGGCAATGATCGACCAGTCAGGTCGGCGTTGCGTCATGCCGATCAATTCACCGGTTTCGGGATCGTAGACGTAAGAAATACGAATGCTATTGCTCAGGACTCGTTCCTGAAGTTGACCTGTAAAAGGGTTGTAGTTCATGCTTGAGAGGCTCAGTTCATCGGTTGTGCTAACCACTCGGTTTTCGTTGTCATAGGTCATGGAGACGCCCAGCAGGTTGTTGGCAGAGACCTGAAGAAGTTGCCCCAACTGATCGTAACTGTAATTGACGATGGAGCCATCTGGATGGCGAGCTTCGAGGAGCCTGTCAAAATCGGGGTCGTGAATGAATTCAGTCAGCCCATTTTGATCCACCATCTGGGTAACTGAATGGTTGTTATTATAGCTGAAGATTACGTCATAGGCCGTGCCGGGATGGTCGATCTGGGTCGGGCGGTTTATATCATCATAGGTATAAAGAGTGCTCGTTCCGTCGTTAGCGATCCGATTGGTCATGTTATGGTTGGCGTCGTAAAGGGAACGGGTGGAGATCTGATTAGTGATTTGTGCGGATACAGGAAGTAGGCTTGAGAGCAATACTATAACGGACAGAATTCCAGATTTTAAAGGCTGGAAATTCCTAAGATTTTTTAAACAGAAGGTAACAAAGAAGATATTCTTAATCATTATTGGCTCCTGGTAAAATCATTCTTTTTATTCCTTGCTTAAGGATAAGCGTATGGAAATTGATCAGTAACCCAATGGGCGCATTTAACAACTTCATATAACTCATCAACTGGGCTTGGTGTATAGGTGAAATTGCTTGGACAGCTTTGAGCTCTAGAATAAGGCATTCGTCCACATAAACATCGACCTTAAGGGGCTTTTAAAATACCAACCCTTTATATTCAATAGAAACATCGACTTGATTTTTTGCGGGGATCCCCTGTAATTGACATTCATGCATCATGCATTTTTCATAGATGCTTTCAATGAACCCAGGTCCTTTGTTGCGATGCACTTCCATCGCAGCGCCAATAGCCTTTTTGCTCCATCGAGCGGATCTGTCAAAGTCTGTATGCATTAGAATAGAATCTTCTTTGTTTTCTTTGTTTTCTTTGTTTTCTTTGTTTTCTTTGTTTAAAAAAAATCTTTTCTTTATGGTCCTATGGTTATGGTGACCCGATAACGAACAGAAGGATCGATCTGTATGCTATCGGTGTAATAGGTGTCGAGGCTACCTGATCCATTATCGTGCAACAGGTTCCAATTAACGCCATTGGTTGAGCGGTCCAGGCTATAGGTCGCCAAATGAGTTGAGTGGAAAGAGGCGTCCAACCGGTCACCACCCACATCATGTTGAAGGGCCATATTCAAGACCGTTCCCTCAGGAGTTTTGCTGAGGTGAAGTTCTTCAAGAGGTGTGATGTCCACCCTGCGTTCGCGTACAGAATGCCCCCACAGAGTGTCCACAGCAGGCGCCTGGATTGAAGGCGTATAATGGATGACCCAATACCAGGGTTGGATCTGGGCTATAACACTTCCTTGATAGACTTTTACGCCCGGCGGCAAGGCATTGGTTGACTCAAATGATTGCGTGCTGAAATATAGTTGATATACCGCTCCCGTAGGCACGATCTGATTTCCGACGATCCATCCGATGATGGTCTCTTGCCAGTCGGATAGGGTGATCTGCGTGGTAGTCAGATCGCTTATATTGCCGAGGACGTCTACGCTCGTGACAGCGTAGTGATAAGTGGTTGTAGGTGCTACGTCGACATCGATATAGACGGTATCCACCAGGGAGGTAAACACACTATAGGGCGCTCGACCCGAAAGGTTCGTGATAGGCGTATCCGATCGATACAAGGTATACGCAGCGAAATCACCCGCAAAATCAGTAATGGGAGGCCAGGTCAATTCAACCCGGCGATTGGTTTCTACAGCCACAAGACTGCTTATCATTTCAGCCTGAGTATCCAGCACATAGCTGACCGTCACGGTGGGGCTGCTATTGCCCGCTAGATCGGTGGAGACAAAACCAAGCTGATTGTTACCTTCCATCAAGACCCGGAACAGATTCCAGCTGGTATTAGGATCGTGAGTCAAGACCCTGACACCATTGATCCAGATATCCGTATCGGCATCTCGCGTTCCCGTAATTTCAATCGTCCGATCATTCCCTGGTGAGGTGTAGGGTGAAGCTAAGGGGTCGATCACAGGCGGGGTAGGAGCGGTGGTATCGACCGTAATATCAACAATCACCCCACTGCTTTCGTTACCGACTTCGTCTCGCGCCACAAATTGAAAACGGTTGAGCCCTTCGGGCATGCTTGCAACCAAGATGCCCCAATAATTAGATCCGTCAACAAGGCCAGCCAAGGGATCCGGATAAACCTGTTGCGCGGCGTTCCATATCTGCGAGTTGACGTTCCATGTATAAGACCAAATGGCCGTGTCGAGGTCTTTACGGCCGGTGATGTTCTGCTGGTTCAAGGCCGTGGGCGATGTTACGGGATCTACAACTGGCGCTGAGGGTGGTGTGGTGTCAAGTTCGATATTAGAGCGCTTCACGATTGAGGTGTCGCGATGTAGCACGAAGAAAACCAGCCGATTACCTCGTCGGGAGAAACCTCTTCGAACGCTTGTGTGAGCGCTTCAGATAGTTCCTGCTGACTGCGGGCTGCAAGGCTGCCCAACCGATTTTTTATCTTGCCCCATATTTTTTCAATGGGGTTGGAATCGGGGCTGTAGGGTGGAAGGAATCTTACATGGGCCCCACATGACTCAATGAATTCAATGACCTTGGGATTGTGATGGACGCGAAGATTGTCCATGATGACGATGTCTTCAGGTGAAAGAGTCGGGAGAAGAACCCGGCGAATATATTCTCTAAAAACAGCCGTGTCTGTCGCCCCCTCTACCTCCATGGCCGCTGTTGTTCCGTCCAGGCGGACCGAAGAAATCAAGGTGGTGGTACACCAATGTCCATGAGGCGTTTTGGCAAAAAGCCTGTTCCCGCCCAACGCCCGGCCCCGCAGACGAGTCATATTCGTTTTCGCCCCGGATTCATCAATAAAGACAAGGCGACTTGGATCAAGTTTGGCCACCTCTTGGGTCCACTGCTTTCTCAAGAGATTTACATCCGCCCGGTCTTGCTCGCTGGCGTGAAGCGTTTCTTTTATACCGGCAGCCCAACCGATTCAACGCCCGCTGTACGGCCATGATCGACCCCTTCACGCCGCTCATGTTCTTGAGTTCTTCAAGCGTTGCATCGGGATGTTTGCCCACCAGTTGAACCAACGCCTTGAGCTGCTTTCCGCTGTAGAGGGCCTGACGATGCCCACGCGGTCGGGGAGCGGTCTGTCCGGTTTCGTTGAAACGAGAGAGCCCACGCTGAAATGTTCTAAGATCTACACGATAAGAAGATGCGATATCGGCCTGGGAACCTTTGCCCATTTTGTAGGCATCTATCGCACGCCGCCGGATTTCTGCTGTTGCTATACTCATGTCATGGAGTATAGATCTTCTAAAGAGGCATTTCAATCGTTAAATGCTCTAATGGAGGTTTCTTCACTTATATTGCCAAAGGCGTCCTGCGCTGAAAAGGCCAAGCCATTGTTCCCTTCGACCAGGATCAGGTTATAGAGCCAGTTCGTTGTGGTGTTCAGAGAAATGATCTTAACCCCATTGAGCAGAAGCGCGGTGCTTTTCGAGCCATCCTTGCTTCCCGTAATCATCTGGTTAACCAAGTCGGTTGGAGTAGTCACGGAGTCGACTATTGGAGCATTAGGTGGCAAGGTATCGAGGACAAAGTCGGCGCTTTCTCCATAATTTGTCCCCACGGGTTGAACGGCGTCGCGGGCATAAACACGAATCCGACTGTTGGTGACATGTATGGCGGTATCTATCCGGGCATCCCAGGTAGCGATTAAACCGATACCTCCAGAGGAGATATCGACACGGCCTGCGGCACCGGTGACTGTCCCAGCAGAATTCCAGACTGCGCCGTCCCAATATTCTACCCAAACATCCATTTCGGTATATTCGACGTCACTGAGGTCATAGGTGATGGTGACCAACCCATCATTGGTTCCTTGAGCAGCTGCGACATTGCTTAGTATGGGCACAGTGTTCGCCTGAACCGGTCCAACGACTGTAAATTCGCCGGGATTAATCGCAGCGTAATTTTTTTGGTCATAAGGAATGACAGCATAACAATAGTCGATTGCGGGTATTGAGAATTGTAATATTAAATGCCCAAAAGAAGATATTGTAAAACAGGAGTGTTCCATGCCGAAATCTTCTAGATTTAGAAACTCGACAGAAGACAAAAAAAGGAGAAAGACATGGAACAAATCAAGAGTAGTATTCATCCCCGAAAAGGCAAGCGTTTGACACAGAAAGAACGGATCATGATTGAAACAATGCTCAAAAACCCAGGACGTCCTTTGGAGATAGCCAGTATCTGGGAAGGCATCGTCGAACCATAGAGCGCGAAATTAAACGTGGGGAGGTAGAGCATTTCGATACAGAGCTGCGAAAGAAGAAAGCATACAGCAGTGATCGAGCCCAGGAACTTCATGATCTAAATGCGACGGCCAAGGGACCTGAGCTTAAGCTTGGAAAGCATCATGAAACGGCTGTGTTTATCAGCGAGCACATTCTTGTTCACAAACGCTCACCCGATGTGGTTGCTCCTTTGCTTAAACAAGAGCAGAGACCTGCAGCGGTGAGTACAAAAACGCTGTATACCTATATTGACCAAGGTCTCATCCCGGGGGTGAGCAACGAGTCCCTATGGGAAAAACGAAAACGGATAAAACGAAAAAGACGTGCTATTAAGCGGGTTAAAAAGCAACATGCCCGAAGGACCAGTATCGAAAAACGACCTAAGACCGTAGAAAAACGCGAGGAATTTGGGCACTGGGAATTGGATTTGATCGTCGGCGGAAAAGGAACTTCAAAACCGGTTTTAATGACGTTAGTAGAAAGAAAGACCCGAATGCTAAGGGTGAGAAAACTTTCGGATAAAACACAGGCATCGGTTCTGCAGGCCCTCAAAGCGATCGAAAGATCGATGGGAGTTGGCCCATTCAGATCGATGTTCAAGTCGATTACAGCCGATAACGGGAGCGAGTTTCTCGACGTGGAGCAGATGGAACGTTCCGGATTTAGCAAAAAGAGATGTGTTAAACTCTATTATGCTCACCCGTATTCTTCCTGGGAACGAGGCTCCAACGAAAATGCCAACCGTATGGTTCGTCGTTTCGTCGCCAAAGGAGACAACATCGGAAGATATACCATCGACCGTATTGGTGAGATTGAAAAATGGATTAACAACTATCCTCGCAAGATCCTAGAATACAAACCCGCACAGGAGTGTTTCGATTTGGAGATCGCCGCATAAACAGAAGCTCTCAGGTCCATTTTTTGCGGCATTTAATTTTACAATCCACCGTATCCACGTAATTGGTGTCTGACACATTATATCTGTTGGCAATAGACACGACACCTGTTGCGGTAATCTCGCTGAACGTATTGGTGGAACGGTAGATGGAGAATCGGCTGAAATCACCGTCTATATCCACAAAGGAGTCCCAATCGAGGGTGACGTCCGTTTCTCCTGGCGTTGCGATCAGATCGGTAACGGGTGCCGGCGGCCGGGCGCCGGTGGCCCGGATAAGCCCGATAAGTTGTTCATTATAGAAGCTGCTGCTGGTAATGATCAGGTTCGTCAAAGAGGTCGCCTCTGCGGTGGGAGTGAACCGTATAACAACGTCATTGCTTCCCGAAGGGGGCACGACAAAGGGGAAGGTCGCCTAGGCAACCCATTGGGTATCACCAAAGGCAAAATCATATACGACCAGATCTTTATCACCTACGTTATGTACTGTAATAGTCCGATCTTCCGACTCGCCTTCCCGAACGAAACTCATTAAAAACTGAAAATCATAATTCAGCGCATCGATGGTCCCTAACACAGACTGGACATCACCCCCCAATTCGATATCAGCTATGTTGGATACAGACAGCGCTTCAAAGGGTCCGATGTCCACTAATCCTTCTACCAGCCAAGCATTTCCGTCAAAATCCTATGTTAGCAGATCGACGTCGTTACTCCCATCGTCTCGGCTACAGAAGTCGGGCGTAAACGGTAATCCGAGAGACGGAGGTTGACTAGCTTCAGCTCTCCGTCGATATTGTTATTCTTGCCTATGAAATTGGTGTCTCCCTGTCCCAGGTAGCAATGGAAGACTTGATTAGTCGAGACACCCGACAAATCGGTTCTGTTTGTTCCCGTTGTATTGTAAGCTAGAATATTATTGATTAGCTGCGCGTCCGGCGCATTGGTGAATTCAATCCCATAGTTTTGTGTTCCTAGGATGGAATTATTGAGAATCTTAAGGGAATTACCCGGATCGGTGTCCTGAACATAGATCCCTCGCACACCAGATATCGTAATCGTGAGAGTGCCCCCCCCAATAATATTCCCAAAGATGCTATTACCAGACTGTCCAATGAGAAGATTATTGGCGATCAGCCCTCCGCTTCCATCGGAGAAACGGATACCGATATTAGAGCGAAGCAGGTGATTGTTCAATATGGAGACCCTACTACCTCCCACGGTTAGAATGGAATAAGGAACCGTTAAATTTCCCGAAACTAACTCATCGATAAAGTCATTATGATCAATCAAGGCAGTAGCGCCTGATAAGTAAGCGCCAGACCGTTCATTATCGATAAACGTATTGTGGCAGCAAGTAAGGTTGATCGTTGGAGTATTGTAATCCACAACATGAAGACCATTGCCCGTGCCGCCTATGCCAACACGGGCATCACGCAATGTATTGAAACTTATGGAGGCGCTTACGTTACTATGAATCAAGACATTTAAATTGTTATCCTGTACGGTGTTCCCATGTATTTCTACTTCGGCAAGAGTGTCCGCCCAAATCCCTCTGCTGGATCCTAACGGATCAAGATAGTCGTGGATGGAATTGTCAAGGATCCACGCCTTTGCGCTGGGATCCAGGACGTAGACACCGACTATACCGTTTGAAAAGATTTCATTCTCTGTGAGAACCACTTCGCCTTGATTATAGACCAATGCCCCGATTTGAGTCGCTTGCGAAATGGTATTGCTTACAAGTAGCGCCGTGCCCCCCGGACCATAACACTACACATTTCTTATTCCGGAGATGATGTTAAGCCCCTCCACACGGACACCCAAGGTCTGATAGATCAGTAGGACAGCATTCGGCGAATTTGAGCCGACCAGGGTGGGCGTCATACCCGGCGCCGCTTCAATGGTGAGGTAGTGCTGATTAGCTACTGAAAGGCCTACGTTCACTCCTTCATCATAGGCTGAGTTATTAAGTATGCGAATTGTGTCCTGGGCTGAGGCGGCGTTAATGGCGGATTGAATCGTGGTAAAATCGGCGGCACCGGTTTTTGATACGTTACGAATCGCTCCGCTTACAAACCCAACGCCACGTAGGAGCACCTCTCGGGTGGGTTGAATAGAATCGTTGCTGACGACCCTGAATTGAGCTTCTACAGGACCGGGAAAGAGGGCATGAAACCGAATGGCAAAGACCACCGTATTCCCAGGTGCAAGCGTAAAACTTTCCGCAGGCGGATTCAACACTTCAAAAGAAGGATGACGAAGCAGCCAACGGATTACATGTAAATCGGTGCCTTACTCAACGTAAGCGTTAAGTCAGTGCCTGGCCCGGTGCTAGTCCCGACCGCAACGGACCCGAAATCAAGCACGTTTGAACTCACTCCTGACACAGGCACATCTGGGTTTGGAACAAAGGGGCCCGCCGTGCTTTGACTGAGAAGCAGGGCACTTTCCAGTGCATAGGTGTCGACTGCAATGGCGGCATAATAGTAGCTCTCGCCATTGGTTAGACCTGTATCGGTATAGGCTGTTTCATAAGGATTGAAAAGAGAAACAACAGGCACTAGACCGGTCAGCGTGCCAGTCGTAATCGGCGTATCGCTTCGATAGATATTGAAAATGACTGAAATCTTGCTGAAGATTGGGATATAGATCCCACTCGACGGTTACGGTTTTGTCTCCAATCACTCCGTTCAACCCGGTTACGGATTCAGGCGACTCAAGATGAGTGTTACCAGCTGTACCTGACAAAGGCACGTTGACTTGCGGTCTTTTGGGATCGTCGGAATCTACGGTTAACGTTCCCGAAAAAAGGCCGGTGGATGATGGAGCAAAGAAAACATGAAAGAGACTGCTTGATTGGGGAAGCAGAGTAAAAGGTGCCACGCTGTCATGGGTAAATGCAGGCTGATCGCTGCTTATGAACGAGACGAAGGACGCGGACCCCATATTATAGAGGGTCAAGTCCATCTGCTGAGTGGAACCAATGGGAACTGGAGCAAAGTCAATTTGGGTTGGCGTGATCGCGGCCCGAGGTGTCTGGGCCGGAGGAGCGCCTTCTTCGCCTCGGAAATAAGTTACATTGGTGACCCGTTGGAGAACGTCATACTCGTATAAACGTTTGCTTTCTCCAGGTAGTTCAACCGTTCTGAGCGTTCCAATGGAATCGTAGGCATAGGTGGTTTGGTTGCTGAACGCGGCCTGTACGGTTTCTAGCTCGCGGCGGTCGGTATACACATAGGCCAAACTCACGGCCTGGGTGTCGGTTTTGGGCGTAGTCGTTGTAGCAAGGTTTCCATCTTCATCATAATCGAAGGCGACCAGAGGTGAGTTGGTGGAATTTGCGCGAAGTCGAAATCGGTAACGTAAACAGGATCTAGAGTTATTTCCCACTGGGGAGGAAAGGAGGTAATTCCGGTCACTGTATGATACATTTTCGTCACCTGATTGTTTTCATTGTAGATAAATGCTTTGGCATATTGAAGAGGATCTTGGGCCGTGCTGATATAGCTCACACCTATGTTTTTTGTACCAACATAATAAAAGGCATTTACCTGACGACCCAGTGGATCCTCTACACCTGTAACCATGCCGTCTGTATCGTATTGGAAATGGGTCTGGTGGCCTCCACGATCCGTGATGGTATCGGGTCCATAGGGACCGGTATAGTCGAGGGTCACCTGACTGCCATCCGGATGGGTAATTTTCTCAAATCGGTTTTTCTCGTCTACCCGACTGGCTGTATCTCCTGCAACATCGGCCCGAGCACTTTCACCCAAGGTCGCGTCAAACGTATTGGACGATGCAAACGCCAGGCTGTTACTGGAGGCATCGATTGTATTCGGATAGGACACGATTTGACGGGATCGCCGATATTTATCCGTTTCCGATGTAACGGGATTTTGATAGTCATTTTCTACTACGGTCACTTCCTGACCCCCCAATATCTTTACGCCTCTGAAAAGAAGGCCTTGGCTGTAATAGAATCGAATCGTATGAGCAAAAATATCAACCACATCGGTCAGGCCTTCATATACGGGATCATTATACGTATAGTAGACGTAAATATTATTTGTAGCTCCCACTGCGCTGGGTCCTTCGGCCTGTATGGGACGGCCCGTTGGGGGATCGAGTGTGATATGGATGGCCCGGCCTCCGGACTCAATCCGGGTTACGTGAGAGGGGAAATTCGTATTATCGTAAAAGTAGAACATCTCATGGCCGCGATCATCTATCATACGAGTTAAGAACCCGTCAGTGCTCCAGTCAATCGCTAAGGGCGGTGTGTTGTCTGGATGGCGCAAGGTAAAGCTTTCATCGGGATTCTGATAGATCCGGAGGCGGCTTTCTGAAAGGGCGGCTTCTTGATCGGCCTGATAGATCGGGTCTTGTGTTACACTGTCGATGCTGTCGAGGATATATCGAGTCACCTTGCCCGACGCTGCATCTGCACTTTTGATCTCAGGATACCATTGATTCATAATGGTTCCGCTTCCTGACAGGGTTACAACGTAGGTCTCTTTGGCCTCTGGAAAGACTAGTCGATTAGGCACAAAGCACCATCCCCGACCCAATCCATTATGACCTTCGAGAAAAAAGGTGTCATAATATCTGGTAAGGGTGAGTGGCGAAGCGCCATTGACGGGAAAGGCCAGATCTGTTTGGGCCAATTTGAAAGCGCCAGCCGTGCCGCTTCGCGACAGGGAAAGTGCTGAGGCATTATAATTTTTCCCATTTTCAGAAAAACCCCAGCTCAATGAATCATCCGTCAATCCAAGATTGGATTGGCGCTCCAGAAGCGTTGCGTCTTTCAATGTATCAGCCTGTGTATCAATCCCCTGGTAGGTGTTGGGAGTGTTGTAGGAGACGCCTCCGGTAATGGTCCAAGTTTTGGTATGCGTGACTGTATTATTCCCCTGGCTGGTTACATAAGAAAAAGAGTCAGAAACAGTCGTTGGCTTAACTGCGGCTACGTTGGTTACGGCTTGTACTTCATAATCTTCGACAAAGCTTAAATCAACGGGAATCTCATTATCCTTAAGCCATTGAACAACCCCCGCAATACGCGCCAATCGTTCCAGCTGTTTTAGCTGTCTGTACAGACCGGTATTCTGGCTTGTATAGAGGTCCCAATTATCGCGGAGATGCTGCGCAAACATTTCATGGCAAGGATTGCTGACCACATTTCCTTGATGGGTACTTTCGGTCAGAATCTCAATGGCCACGTCATCGAAAACAAAAGAAGCGCCATCGGCACTTGGAACAAGCTTTACATGTTTGGGTACAAACCAGATTCGGTTTTCGCCGCTTTGCCCGCTGTATAGATTGTCGATATAATAATCAAGCACGGTTTTATAGGTGGGATCAAAGGTTTCCGCTTGCGGGGCATAATTGAGTCCATCGCCGGTGTCATTATCTACTCCCATGGTCAACCATTTCAAGAGCAAATCGGCTTCGAACATTATCTGACCGAATTTTGTATCCCGCGTATACCCGTCATAGCGGACGATAAAGTTTCCATTGCTATCTACGCCATCGGTTCCGATACTCACGCCCGGGGGCTCGTTGTACTCGTAGATCGCACGAATAGCAACCACCAGGTCGTCTGGATCCAATTTAGGCAGGGTAATGCTCGAATTCGTGCTGAACAAGATGATTTGACCACTGGCCGGATCGAATGTTCCACCGGTAAAGATATAGTTGTCGTTGGCCAACAGTTCTGCAACCACATCCAGCAAGATGCCGCCATAGGATGGGGCAGGACTGTAGAACGAGGAGTCGGATAGGATATCGGAAGAGGAAAACCCGCATTGTTGAGCTGATACGAAGGAAGGAAAAGCCATATAGAGTAGAGAGAGAACAAAGAAAAGAAAGATTTTTGGCCCACGAAACTCGAAGATCCGCCGTGGTGGAACATGAATATTCACGAATTCAGATAAGAAAATCGATTGTTTTTTCTTTTCCCCATTTGTGTATATTTGTGTTCCACTACGACGGATCTGGGAGATCTATGGGCTAAATCTTTCTTTTTTCACGGTCGCACCTCCACATCCCATAGTTCGATTGTGCTATCCCCGCGCCAAAGAAAAACTTGTCTGGAACTGAGTAAAACGCTTATAAAAGTCGGCTCTGTATCATCGTTGTTCACAAGATGGTTGATCGCTCTGTCAAACCCGATGTCCATAGCAAACAAACGTAAATTATTCGTTAGACTTAAAGCTTGATTAGGACCTGTCAAATGGATGCCATCAAAGAATACGTTTTGGGCGTCAACCGCGCTGAGGGTCACCGACAACCCTTCTCGGACAATATCATCCCCTTCATCGTACGTGCCGACCATAGAACCGATATCCAGCCATGCCGTTTCATCCGCGTCCGGGACCCCGTTTAGGTTTTCATCCGACATGAAGAGGTTCGTCAATGCCGTAGGTTGTGTGGCCGGACTGTCTAAACGGCCCACATTGAATCCGTTTTCCACGATGGTATCCGTGCCGAGGGTATATTCCTCATCATTATTTACATCGATCCATATACCTTCGATCGGATCATTCCAAACCCCGTCGAGGTTGATGTCATTGAAATATGTGTTGGAAAGAGACGCTGCCTGACCCGCCAGACCAACACGCGCAAAATCACCGCCATTTGCTACACCCAAAATGCCAACCCCGGATCGGGTACTATCGAGATGTATGACTTCCTCATAACGTCCTGTGGATACATAAACAACGGCTGGGGTTACGGCCGATGTAACACCATGCTGAATGGTGCGGAAGGGCTGGATACTTGTTCCGGAATTCGCATCGTTCCCGGACAGGGAAACCCAATAGACGTTGGGACTGGTGATTTGGTTGGGATCGGAACGGATGGCCCATTCATGGAAATCAGTCACCCCATCACTGTCGGTATCGAGCAGAGTGGCATCCGATCCGTTGAGATACTCCTCAAGATTGGTCAGACGATCGCCATCGGGGCCCCACCAGCGCCATTCGTGCTAGAGCATTTAACGATCGAAATGCCTCTCTAGAAGATCTATACTCCATGACATGAGTATAGCAACAGCAGAAATCCGGCGGCGTGCGATAGATGCCTACAAAATGGGCAAAGGTTCCCAGGCCGATATCGCATCTTCTTATCGTGTAGATCTTAGAACGTTTTCAGCGTGGGCTCTCTCGTTTCAACGAAACCGGTCACGCCAGCGAGCAAGACCGGGCGGATGTAAGTCTCTTGAGAAAGCAGTGGATCCAAGAGGTGGCCAAACTTGATCCAAGTCGCCTTGTCTTTATTGATGAATCCGGGGCGAAAACGAATATGACTCGTCTGCGGGGCCGGGCGTTGGGCGGGAACAGGCTTTTTGCCAAAACGCCTCATGGACATTGGTGTATCACCACCTTGATTTCTTCGGTCCGCCTGGACGGAACAACAGCGGCCATGGAGGGGGAGGGGGCGACAGACACAGCTGTTTTTGGAGAATATATTCGCCGGGTTTTTCTCCCGACTCTTTCACCTGAAGACATCGTCATCATGGACAATTTTCGCGTCCATCACAATCCCAAGGTCATTGAACTCATTGAGTCATGTGGGGCCCATGTAAGATTCCTTCCACCCTACAGCCCCGATTCCAACCCCATTGAAAAAATACGGGGCAAGATAAAGAATCGGTTGGGCAGCCTTGCAGCCCGCAGTCAGCAGGAACTATCTGAAGCGATCACACAAGCGTTCGAAGAGGTTTCTCCCGACGAGGTAATCGGCTGGTTTTCTTCGTGCTACATCGCGACACCTCAATCGTAAAGCGCTCTAAAGCGGGGAGCATACCCGTATTCAAACAAACAACCCCACCCCAACAGGTGTGTATATGAAACAATATAAAATAAAGACTGGCAAGGGCGAACTCAACAGCACAAGCGGAAATCATCTTTGCGGCCTGCTGCTTGAGGATCATGCTCAACGGATTCTTCCCTCCAATTTTTAACCACGCCGCTCCGATGCGATCTCTGATCGGGAGATCCTCCTTACCCAGATCGGCTTACTTTGCAACGGTCGAACCGATTTCAATGATATCGACCTGTACCGGGGTGATGAGATTTTTATGAATGCCTTTGGACTTAAAAAGGGGAGTTAAAAAGGTAGCCTCTGAGCCGGTGTTCCGATGTCGTTCCGACGACCTGCCCCCAGCCAGAACCCATGTGGGGCTACGCAAACTCAACACCGAACTTCTTTCCTCGGGCCCCTTTGGCTACATAGATGTCGAAGGGCTTGATCTTGTTCCCGTCGATATCGATGTGAGCCCTTTAGGTCACTCAGGCTCTTCGAAAGAAGGCGTTTCCTACACCTATAAGGGCCATGATGGTTACGCCCCGATATTTGCCTATGTGGGCACTCAAGGCCACATGCTTGAGTGCGAACTTCGACCCGGTAAACAACATTGTCAGTCGGGAACGACCGCGTTTATTGCCCGCAGCGTTGAAACGCTCCCAAACCCTGGGCCTGGGTGGAAAATGTCTGCTTCGGCTTGATAGTGGCAACGCTGCGGCCGATAACTTCGACGCTTTTGGGGATCATTATTTTATCGTAAAGCGAAATCCTCACCGCGAATGTCCTGAACAAATGCTGGCCCTTGCACACCGAGTTGGAGACAAACAAGACAGTCGTGAAGGCAAGAACGTTTACACAGGCCTTTTCGATCATTTCCATCCCGGTGGTGACCAAAACCGCCCTTGTGTCCCGGTGGCCTTCGAAGTGATTGAACGCACCATCGATATCGATGGTCAGAAACTTCTGGTTCCTAAACTTGAGGTGAACACCTGGTGGACGAACCTCTCTTGTCGTGCCAAGACGGTGCTAGATCTCTATCATAGACATGGCCCCAGCGAGCAGTACCACAGTGAACTCAAAAGCGATCTTGATGTTGAGCGATTGCCTTCGGGGAGACTCTGTGCCAATAAGATTATTCTGTTATGCGCCATGGTGGCCTTCAACCTATTGCGCGGTCTTGGCCAAGAGGTCATCAAACGGGCTGGGCTTGCCCCGCAGAAAATCAACATCATGCGCTGGCGAATCAAAACGGTTCTCAAAAATATCGTTTATTGCGCGGTTTGATTGGTCCGCCACGCCGGACGAATTGAACTTCACTTTGGCAAGCGTTGTCGCTGGTTTGAAGTGATACAAGATATTGCCCATTCCTTCGCATAGCCCTCCGTGCACCTTTAACAATACTCTAAGGCGACTGCCCAAGGAGGCCTACGCCCCAAAATGGCCAAATCAGAGTGAATCTGACCTGTATGCTCAAAAAATTCATCAGGGTGATACTTGCCGGTCCCAATCCGCCCAAAAGCGAGCATCTCAAGGAAAAAGTTTTCAACTTTTGAGCCCCAAAACGCCTTCCGAAGCGATAGCTGACGGATCCAGGATTACTTCTTTTATATAACCGGGGGAAAGACCATGAAAAAAATGGTGGCGAGGGAAAGCTTCATTACCTACACCAACAGCCAAAAGATACACGTACGCGGAACATTAATGCATGTGACAGGCCAAACGGCCGTATTTGAGGCTTATAATCCTTTCAGCATCCTGCAGTTGAGCGAAGTCCTCAATGACTTTAATATTATCATGGGAGATCGTCAACTGTACTCAGGAAAAGCCGTTGTAAGTAGCTTAGTCAATACAGGTATTATGCTTGTCATTGAAACCACCCTGCTTGATCCTTGGTCCGAAGTCGATCCTTTCTCGATCCTTCAGGATAGGGCTATTCTACGACGAGAAACGGAACGTTTCATAGCTGATTGGGAATCAAGTCACCATATTTTACCTAACTTTAAAGTGCTTATTGGAGATTATCGCAACTTTTTAGCCGAATTAAGTATATGGCTTCAACAAATAGAGCTCGGCGTAAAAAGTTTAGATAAAACAAGCATAGACAAAACAATTTCTGAGCTTGTATATGAAGTAGCGGAACCTGTGCGCCCCATTCTACAAGAATTTTTAGGACAACTTGAAACCATCATCACGGATATCACGCCCGAACTAGAAGGACTTCATAAGTCCTATACACGAAGAGAAATTCACCCCCTGATACTATGCTCACCCTTTGTTCATAGAACCTATACCAAACCCCTCGGATATGCAGGTGATTATGGAATGATTAACATGATCCTGGGTGATGCGCGCAAGGGTAAATCTTTATTTGCAAAAACAATCAATGCCCTCTTTTTAGAAGCCGCTCCTTCTGTGGCACATCAGAACCGAATTCTAGTACTCCGAGAACTATTAGAAAAAAAAATAAAACGGCGTTCTGATAAGCATTCCGGACCCTTAAAAGTTTTAAATGTAGCCTGTGGTCCTGCTAAAGAAGTCCGCGATTTTATTCAATTATCACCCTGTGCAGATGACTGCGAAATGACATTGCTGGACTTTAGTCCCGAAGCTCTTCACTATGCGGAACGCAGTACAAAAGAGGTTTTAGAAGCCAGTAATTGCAAAATGAAACTACATGTCATCGAAAAGTCGGTAGACCAACTTCTCCGGGAATCGATTGGACAAACACCCGGTCAAAGTGTGGTCCCCGACAAGTACGATTATGTATACTGCGCAGGGTTGTTTGACTATTTAACCAGCTCTGTGTGCCAACGCCTCACCACTCTATTTTATAAGTGGGTACGTCCAGGAGGGCTTGTTGCGATCACCAATCTTCACACATCCAACCCCGCAAAAGGTTTAATGGAATACATATTAGAGTGGAATGTTGTTCATCGCAGTGAACAGGAACTTAAACGGCTAGTTACAACAGAAGGAGTCATCGATACCTTTGCAGATAAGACAGGCGTTAATGCTTTTATAACCGTAAGAAAACAGAAATGAACCCTGAGGACAACAGCAGAGAAAGCAGACTTTTAACCGCCTACAGTCACTATAAACGCGAACTTTATCTTCGGCGCACTAAGCTGGCGTGTATACTGGGCGTTGTTGCAATCCTTGGGGGAGCGCCTTTAGATTTCTTTGTGTATCCAGAATTTGCAAAAGTATTTTCAGTCATTCGAATAACGAGCGCAGGATTGATTCTTGCTATTTTGGGTCTGCTTTTCACGGTTCCTTGTAAAAAGTATATCGATACGCTCCAATTCTCATGTGTTACGATTATGATACTCCATTTATGTGTCATGATCGGATGGTCAGAGGGGATCACGTCCCCTTATTACATAGCGATTGCCCTTACTATTTCGATATCCTGCCTTCTCCTTCCTTGGACACTTGCAGAATGCTTATCACCCTGTCTCTGTGCCCTTACTTTATACGCAGCAGGGTGTGTAATAAACTACTTTTTCACCGGCATCCATAGCGAAAATTGGGTAGGTCTTGCTGTACACAACATATACTTTATGCTCATCGTTCCTCTTACCTGTATAACAGGCAGTCATTTTGCTGAACAACAACGCTTTCGTGAATTCCAACTACAATTTGAGTTAGACCAAAGCAAACAAGAGGTAGAAAAGTCATACGAAAAGCTATCGGAGCTGGATAAAGCAAAAAGCCAATTTTTTGCAAATATCTCCCACGAACTCCGAACGCCGCTCACCCTCATCATATCCCCCTTAGGGGAATTGACAAACAACCTGGGCCGCACCAATCCCGATCTAAAAAATATGCTAGACATCATGTACGGAAATGCCATGCGGTTATTAGCATTAATTAACGATTTGCTCGATCTTGTACGTTTAGAAGAAGGAAAACTCGAATTAAGGAAAGAACCTGTAGATCTTAAGAAACTCTTACCAGGATTAACAAGCTCTATACAACACACGGCTAAACATAACAAACTTCGCGTTGAAACAGAACTAAGTCCAACGGCTTCATTGCTTGTCCGAGCTGACAAAAGTCGCCTTGAAAAGGTATTTCTTAATCTTCTATTTAACGCGATTAAATTTACACCCGCCGGTGGAGTCATTCGTCTATTAGGTCGAGAAGAAGATGAGACCATTGTCATTGATGTGCAAGATACTGGGATTGGGATTAGTGAAGATAAACTCGTATCTGTATTTGACCGTTTCTGGCAAGAAGATGGTTCTGAAACAAGACAACGTCAGGGAACAGGAATTGGGTTAGCTCTTGTTAAGGAAATCATGGAACATCACAAAGGAACGGTCCATGTACAAAGTAAAAAAGGAGAAGGCACAACGTTCAGTGTACATCTTCCCAAAATATCAGAGCAAGAGCTGGAGGCTGCCACGATTACAGAGCCGCCAGAAGAAGATACATGGCTAACCGACCTTTATCAAAAAGCTCAGCAATATCAGGGTGACCTTCTTGCTGAATAAACCCAACCCAAAGAAAAGGCAATCTACGATGGTCGAAAACATCATCTCCTTATTGTAGAAGACGAACCCGACATGCAACGATTCCTGAAAGCTGAGCTTGAAAAAGCATACAACATTCACACCGCAAGAGATGGGGAACAGGGCTTTAAACTGGCTTTAGAACATGAACCCGACCTCATATTAACGGATATGATGTTGCCTAAAATGGATGGCATTACCTTGTGCCGGAAACTCAAATCAAACCCAGAACTCCTCCCCTCAAAAATTATTTTACTCACAGCGCGCGCTGATGATCAGACAAAAATTTCCGCCCTGCAAGCAGGGGTCGATGATTTTTTAACCAAACCTTTTAGCACCATTGAGCTAAAAACGAGGCTTGGGAATCTGCTGGTTAACGCTCGCTTAGAAAAAGAATTAAAAACACAAAATATGGAATTAGAAAATACGTTAGAACAGCTTCGCCATACAGAAACCCAACTCATTCAATCCGAACGGTTGTCGGGGCTAGGTAGCTTGTCCGCTGGGATCATGCATGAAATTAATAATCCGATCAATTTCATGGTAACCGCCACTCACTATCTAAAAGGTTCTTTACAAAATAGTTCTGAAGAGATTGTCGATACAGTAATTGATATTGAAGATGGACTCAAACGGGTTCGCGACATCATTGCCGATCTTAAGAGTTTTGCATATGGGAATCCCACCGAAAAACAGTCTGAATGTGATCCTGAACAAATATGGCGAACAACAAAGCGCCTCTTATCCCACGAAATAAACAAGGTAACGCTTGAAGAACAAATTGATGCAGAGACCTCCATCATGAGGAACGAAAACCAATTAGTGCAACTGATGACAAACCTTCTCCAAAACGCAATCCAAGCAACTCAGCAGAGTGACTCCAAAGAAGAGCGCAGGATCCAGATTCATATGTACCCTCAAAATGGACATTATCTCACGTCGATTCGAGATAATGGGACGGGGATAGAAAAAGATGTACAGCCAAAAATTTTTAATCCCTTTTTTACGACGAAACAAGTGGGGCAAGGAATGGGACGGGGGTTGAGTATTAGTCATACGATTGTCAAAAGTCACAACGGCGAAATATCTGTGGAAAGCGAACCTGGTAAATTTACTGAGTTTAAAATCAAAATACCGCTAAAAGAAAGAGAAAAAGAAACAGCAAATCAGCAACCAGGAACGTTCCAACCCAAAGACGTGCTCAAGGAACAGAAGTCAACCTTTCACGTTCATTCAGAATAAAATAGTTTTTATAAGAAAAGACGATTGTGATCCCCGCTTCCTAATCGAACGGGCATCTATATTGATAATGTGCCCCACAATAGGATCGGAGGGCTCACCTTTGGTTCAGGCAATATCATCTCTGACAAATGGATTCCGCCATATCTTAGCACGCGTGAACGATGCCGCTCCAGGTGGTATATGTTTATGGTGCGATGTTTTTTTTGATCCGCTCAGCCATAGAAAACCCAACACCCGAAATTTCAGCGATTTGTTCTGCCGAGGCTTTCTTTAGTTGGGCTATAGAACCAAAATGGTTCAATAAAACTTGTTTGCGTTTATCTCCAATACCCGGAACCTCATCGAGGAGTGATTCCTTTATTCTTTTACCCCGAAGCTTCCGATGATATGTTAGGGCAAATCGATGTGCTTCATCACGGATATGTTGCACCACTTTTAACGCCAATGAATCAAGAGGCAAACGAATCGGTTTAGACACACTTTTTCGCTCGAAATAAATTTCTTCAAACCGCTTGGCAAGTCCGATAAGGGGTAAATCAGTTAGCTTTAATCTGTTGAGCTCCGCTTGGGCGGCGCGTAATTGAGTAATACCGCCATCCACGATGACCAAATCAGGGTACGATTTCTTTTGTTCCTGTAGACGGGTGAAACGACGACAAATGACTTCAGCCATCATCCCGGGGTCGTCAATGTCTTCAACCGTTTTAATGCGAAATAATCGATAGCGGTTCTTCTGAGGCAACCCATCTACAGAACAAACCATACTCCCTACGGCATAGGTCCCAGAAATATTCGAAATATCATAGCACTCAATAATTCGGGGAAAAACGTCTAACCCCAATACACCCTTTAATTCATCCAAACCGGCCTTGGCATCTTCTCTTTTTGTTTTAAGTGTTTTTGTGCCACGCGAACGTTGTTTCACCGCTTCCTGTAATCGCCACAGGGTATCGCGGAGCGCGGCGGCTTTCTCAAAATTCATGGCCGTGGCCTCTTGTTCCATCTCTGCTTCAATTTCTTGCAGGTATTCCTGTTTTTCGCCTCGCAAAAAAGCACACGCTAGTTCTACACGTGTACGGTATTCTCTCTGTTGAATTTTTTTCATACACGGAGCAGAACAAAAACGTATGATGTCGTTCAAACAATGTTTGTATTGTTCCGGCCCAGGAATACGTGCCACGCATTGCCTAAGCCCAAATCGTCGCTCACAAAAGGCCATGGCAGCCCGGGCTGCTGCAGTTGAGGCGTAAGGACCAAAATAAAGGGCCGTATCATCCTTTTTGATGCGACACGCGTTGAAGCGCGGATACGGTTCGTTAGGATCAATCCGTAAAAGCAAAAATCGTTTGTCATCACGGAATGCGACATTGTAACGAGGCCGATATTCTTTTATCATTTTACCTTCCGTCAAAACAGCGCTGGCTTCATCCCGAACGACAATATAATCAAAATCTTGAATACTTCGAATAAGGCCCCGCAACTTCGGATCGGCACTTTTCCGTGTGCCTTGACGGAAGTACCAACGTACTCGGTTTCGCAGGGACGTCGCCTTGCCAATATAAATAATCCGGCCATAACGATCGCGCATAAGATATACACCCGGTTTATCCGGAAGAAGTTGAAGTTTATGGCTGATCTTTTCAGAAAAATTCATGGCGTAAGCCAAGTATATGGTATACTAAAATTCTGGGCGAGATTTTTGCTCCAAAAAAATGAGTAAACCCCAAAGGATTAACAGCACAATGAAAACTGACCTCTTTCAGGTAAACGCATTCACCAACCATCCTTGCAAGGGAAATCCTGCGGGTATCTGTCTAGCATCTTTTTCTTCTACGCATGATATAGATTTGTCGAATACAATATGGATGCAACGTCTCGCCAAAAAAATGGGTCTTTCCGAAACCGCCTTTCTTCAAAAAGGGAAAGATATGTATAACCTGCGATGGTTTACACCTATCTGCGAAGTCGACTTATGTGGTCATGCAACCCTAGCTAGTGCACGTGTCCTTTGGGAAACGGGTCGGCTTAGCCCCAATGAGCAAGCACATTTCAACACGCGAAGCGGTTTGCTTACAGCCAAAAAAGTCCAAAATTTTATTGAGCTCGACTTTCCAGCAGAACCCGAGACCGAGATGGATCCTCCATCTGATTTAATCAAAGCGCTTGGCTGTTCTTTAATCTATACAGGCAAAAATCGTTTTGATTATCTTGTCGAAATAGATTCTGAAAAAGAAATATGTACGATACACCCAGATTTGGAACGACTTCGCAAGCTTCCCATTCATAGTGTCATTGTTACTGCTCAATCAGCAACGCCCCAATACGATTTTGTCTCTCGATTTTTTGCTCCTTCAGCAGGCATTGATGAAGACCCTGTTACAGGATCCGCCCATTGTTGTTTGGGTCCTTATTGGAGTCAAAAACTACACAAAAAAGAAATGAAGGCCTATCAAGCCTCGTCTCGCGGAGGTGAAATCGTTGTCCGGATAGAAAACAATCGGACGGTTCTAAAAGGGCAAGCTGTCATTGTAAATCAAAAAACAAGGACTCAACACGATTAAGTGGTGAAGAATGAATATATTACAGCCGGAACGAATATTTTAATCTAGAGCGCTTCACGATTGAAGTGTCGCGATGTAGCACGAAGAAAACCAGCCGATTACCTCGTCGGGAGAAACCTCTTCGAACGCTTGTGTGATCGCTTCAGATAGCTCCTGCTGACTGCGGGCTGCAAGGCTGCCCAACCGATTCTTTATCTTGCCCCATATTTTTTCAATGGGGTTGGAATCGGGGCTGTAGGGTGGAAGGAATCTTACATGGGCCTCACATGACTCAATGAGTTCAATGACCTTGGGATTGTGATGGACGCAAAGATTGTCCATGATGACGATGTCTTCAGGTGAAAGAGTCGGGAGAAAAACCCGGCGAATATATTCTCCCAAAACAGCCGTGTCTGTCGCCCCCTCCCCCTCCATGGCCGCTGTTGTTCCGTCCAGGCGGACCGAAGAAATCAAGGTGGTGGTACACCAATGTCCATGAGGCGTTTTGGCAAAAAGCCTGTTCCCGCCCAACGCCCGGCCCCGCAGACGAGTCATATTCGTTTTCGCCCCGGATTCATCAATAAAGACAAGGCGACTTGGATCAAGTTTGGCCACCTCTTGGATCCACTGCTTTCTCAAGAGATTTACATCCGCCCGGTCTTGCTCGCTGGCGTGAAGCGTTTCTTTTATACCGGCAGCCCAACCGATTCAACGCCCGCTGTACGGCCATGATCGACCCCTTCACGCCGCTCATGTTCTTGAGTTCTTCAAGCGTTGCCGGGATGTTTGCCCCCCAGTTGAGCCAACGCCTTGAGCTGCTTTCCGCTGTAGAGGGCCTGACGATGCCCACGCGGTCGGGGAGCGGTCTGTCCGGTTTCGTTGAAACGAGAGAGCCCACGCTGAAACGTTCTAAGATCTACACGATAAGAAGATGCGATATCGGCCTGGGAGCCTTTGCCCATTTTGTAGGCATCTATCGCACGCCGCCGGATTTCTGCTGTTGCTATACTCATGTCATGGAGTATAGACCTTCTAAAGAGGCATTTCAATCGTTAAATGCTCTAACAGGTTTCTCGTCATTAGTTGCGCACATGACCCTTCGCTTCACACCTATCCACCGGCCCCACGACAATAGATCCAAAGCGGTAATAGGATAAAGCCGGTTGCCAACAAGATGGAACAAAATAAACCCATTCCATACAGAACCGGTGTAGATCGAGGGTGATGGATGCCAAGCGACTGGAAGGCACTCCAAAAGGCATGACGTAAATGAAACCCTAAAAAGAGCATACACAGAACATAAAACAATACATACGGAAGCTGACTAAACTTTTCGACCACCAAACGATGTAAATCTCGTACCGTTTCTCCTTCAAAATCAATTGAATATCCTTCTGCAATGCTGGGCCCGTATTTGAACGTTTTGATATGGATCACCGTAAAGACGAGAATAACGATTCCTGTAATAATCATGGTCGATGATGAGATCGTCTTTTTGCTAGCCCCCCCCGCTGAAGCTGTTTTGTAATAGCTAATCGGTCGTGCTTTTCTTTTGCCAATCGCTACTGAGACACCGCTAACAATGTGCATTATAAAAAAGGCAAGCAGGAAGATTTCTGCCGTAATGACTAACGGTTTTAGCGTGTGGAGTTTGTGCGCATAACCGTTGAACAAGGCTGGATCGGAAGAAAACAGCGTCAGATTACCAATCAGATGTATAATCAGAAAGAAAAAGAGTGCCAAGCCTGTTATAGCCATAACGACCTTTTTTCCTATAGAAGATTCAACAAATTTTTTTAAAGAAGACATCTCGGATTTCCTTCCAATGTTTGATAAGGGGCGCCCTATGGTTTCCCTTAGCCATTAGAACTTACGGTTTCCTGAATCCGTCAGATAAAATCTGATGATTTTTCATTACCTGTTGGGCTAAAGCGGGGAGCATACCCGTATTCAAACAAACAACCCCACCCCAACAGGTGTGTATATGAAACAATATAAAATAAAGACTGGCAAGGGCGAACTCAACAGCACAAGCGGAAATCATCTTTGCGACCTGCTGCTTGAGGATCATGCTCAACGGATTCTTCCCTCCAATTTTCAACCACGCCGCTCCGATGCAATCTCTGATCGGGAGATCCTCCTTACCCAGATCGGCTTACTTTGCAACGGTCGAACCGATTTCAATGATATCGACCTGTACCGGGGTGATGAGATTTTTATGAATGCCTTTGGACTTAAAAAGGGGAGTTAAAAAGGTAGCCTCTGAGCCGGTGTTCCGACGTCGTTTCGACGACCTGCCCCCAGCCAGAACCCATGTGGGGCTACGCAAACTCAACACCGAACTTCTTTCCTCGGGCCCCTTTGGCTAGGTAGATGTCGAAGGGCTTGATCTTGTTCCCGTCGATATCGATGTGAGCCCTTTGGATCACTCAGGCTCTTCGAAAGAAGGCGTTTCCTACACCTATAAGGGCCATGATGGTTACGCCCTGATATTTGCCTATGTGGGCACTCAAGGCCACATGCTTGAGTGCGAACTTCGACCCGGTAAACAACATTGTCAGTCGGGAACGACCGCGTTTATTGCCCGCAGCGTTGAAACGCTCCAAACCCTGGGCCTGGGTGGAAAATATTTGCTTCGGCTTGATAGTGGCAACGCTGCGACCGATAACTTCGACGCTTTTGGGGATCATTATCTTATCGTAAAGCGAAATCCTCGCCGCGAATGTCCTAAACAAATGCTGGCCCTTGCACGCCGAGTTGGAGACAAACAAGACAGTCGTGAAGGCAAGAACGTTTACACAGGCTTTTTCGGTCATTTCCATCCCGGTGATGACCAAAACCGCCCTTGTGTCCCGGTGGCCTTCGAAGTGATTGAACGCACCATCGATATCGATGGTCAGAAACTTCTGGTTCCTGAACTTGAGGTGAACACCTGGTGGACGAACCTCTCTTGTCGTGCCAAGACGGTGCTAGATCTCTATCATGGACATGGCCCCAGCGAGCAGTACCACAGTGAACTCAAAAGCGATCTTGATGTTGAGCGATTGCCTTCGGGGAGACTCTGTGCCAATAAGATTATTCTGTTATGCGCCATGGTGGCCTTCAACCTATTGCGCGGTCTTGGCCAAGAGGTCATCAAACGGGCTGGGCTTGCCCCGCAAAAAATCAACATCCCGCGCTGGCGAATCAAAACGGTTCTCAAAAATATCGTTTATTGCGCGGTTCGATTGGTCCGCCACGCCGGACGAATTGAACTTCACTTTGGCAAGCGTTGTCGCTGGTTTGAAGTGATACAAGATATTGCCCATTCCTTCGCATAGCCCTCCGTGCACCTTTAACAATACTCTAAGGCGACTGCCCAAGGAGGCCTATGCCCCAAAATGGGCAAATCAGAGTGAATCTGACCTGTACGCTCAAAAAATTCATCAGGGTGATACTTGCCGGTCCCAATCCGCCCAAAAGCGAGCATCTCAAGGAAAAAATTTTTCAACTTTTGAGCCCCAAAACGCCTTCCGAAGCGATAGCTGACGGATTCAGGGGTTTTTATAGGTCTATATCAGCAACAAGAAAAGTATGATCAGAGGGCCGATCAGCCAACCGTGGTTCTAAATCGATGTAAGCATTTTTACATCGATTCGCCAGCGGTGTGCTTGCCAAAATATAGTCAATCCGCCATCCCATTCCTCGCTTTACAGCGTTCGGAGTTCGGTAGTCATAATATGTGTAGTGTCCCGCTTCTGGATGATGGACACGAAACACATCGACAAACCCCCATTTTCGGCAATCGGAAAAGGCCGCTCTAACATCCTTGTGATAGCAAACATGATTTTCTTGTCGGTCAGCATTATGGATGTCAATCGCTTCAGCAGCCACATTAATGTCACCCATCCATATTAGGTCATCTTCCGCTGTGAAATGACGTTCGAAATACGCTCGAAGACGTTTAAACCATTCAAGTTTATACGTGTACATTTCGTGATCGATCTCACGGCCCTGAGGAATATAAGTATTCACGACCGTAATAGGCCCGATTGTTGCGCGAATTAACCGGGACTCATCGGCAAGTCCACCATCATCAAACCCGCATCGAATATTGCGAGCTGTTTCACGCGAAAAAAGGGCGACTCCATTATAGGCTTTTTGACCTTTAAAGTGGACGTGGTAACCCGCCTCTTCAATGGGGTCACGAGGGAAAAGTTCATCGACAACTTTTGTTTCCTGAACACATAAGATGTCGGGTTGATATTGTTTTAACCAATCCAGTACAATATCTAAGCGGGATCGAATAGAGTTTGCATTAAATGTGGCGATTTTCATCTTAATCGCAATGCCGGCAACGTATCGTGGTAAAAACCGCGTCTTTATCCCCTTCAGCAATCGCGTAATCGAGCAGAATACGTAACGCTTTAGATGCGTTTGGAAGGTGATACTGCGTGGCCATCGACTCTAGCCAATTTTTGTGTTCTTCTTGTATATCATAACTGACATTTACTTTTAAGTTAGGCATGATGCTTCCTCCGTTTGTTTAGGCTGTTAAAGAATATAAAGTTACCAGAGTACACTCTTATGTAGAAAACAAAAAAACAGTAAAATGATACTTCATGATTATCTTATTATCGGTGGAGGATTAGCGGCTGATGCAGCGGTCGCGGGCATTAAGTCTATTATGCCAGATGCGGATATTGGGATTGTTAGTGAAGAATCTGATCCTCCCTATAATCGGCCTCCGCTTTCCAAAGGACTTTGGGACGGGTTCCCTTTAAAATTCATTTGGCGAGGTACAGAGAAGCGAGGAGTCACCCTGCATCTAGACCGAAAAGCCATACACCTCGACCCGCAAACCCAATCCATAACAGACGATCAAAATACCGTTTATAGCTATAAAAAGCTTTTATTGGCGACAGGTGGGTCTGTTCGAAAATTACCGTTAGATACAGACACCATCATTTATTATCGAACATTAGAGGATTACCGCCAGCTCAAACAACGCACAGAAAATAGAGATCGTTTTGCGGTTATTGGCGGAGGGTTTATTGGTTCTGAACTGGCCGCTGTTTTAGCGAAAAAGAGCAAAAAAGTGATCATGCTTTTTCCTGAAGAAGGCATTCTTTCTCGCGTTTTGCCCCAGGAATTATCTCTGTATTTAAATCAAGTCTACAAGCAGCATAACATAGAGGTAATGACCGGTGTGATTGTTCGTAGTCTGGTAGAGGATCAGGCGGTGATCCTAAAACTAGATGATGACCGAGCCATTGAAGTCGATGGCGCCGTAGCCGGAATAGGGGTGGAAGCTCGGGTAGAATTGGCGGTAGAAGCTGAGTTGAAGGTTGATCACGGAATTGTTGTTGATAAACATCTTTGCACAACGGATCCCCATATTTATGCGGCCGGTGACGTGGCACGCTTTTATAATCCCTCATTAGACAAACGCATACGGCTTGAACATGAGGATAATGCCTATATGATGGGTGAAACGGCCGGTAAAAACATGGCCGGTTCTTCGCTCGTATATCACCATCTTCCCTCGTTTTATTCTCAATTATTTGACAACATGTATGAAGCGGTTGGCGAGTTGGATCCACGGATGGAAACGTTAACAGAATGGGAAACGCCTTTCCAGAAAGGCGTTGTCTTCTACTTAAACAACCAACGTGTCCGCGGTGTTCTATCCTGGAATGCAGAAGGACTTATGGACGCAGCTCGTCAGCTTATTCAACAATCTGAATCTGTGGATACGTGTTTTTTAAAAGAATGGGCACAACGGAACATAAACCGCTGACCCGAATTTTACTGCATAGAGTTGATGATCTATCATTGAGGTTCGTATAAACACAGTTCTCTCTGTACATACTAGAATTTTCTCGATATATAATTAATAATGTCTGATGGAAAAGCATGGATACTACAAAAAATATAGATGATGGGCCCATATACAGAGATCTAGTGAAGCTTATTCAACAGTTGATTTCTGACTACAGACATCAATATCTATGGTTCTATCGAGAAAATTTTTTGCCAGAAAATGACGCCCAGGCCTTGAAAGCATTGAAACAGATTCAACGGCATGGCGATAGAGCGGGTTACATACGTGCACGAAAGCTCGAAAAATGGCTCTTACAACAATCCAAAGAAATGTATGCCAGCGTATCGCCTCAAACCGGATAGAGAACGGAGAGAGTTATATAGCAGGTGGTGTAGCGCTGAATGTTTTGTTAAGCGCCTCTCGTGTCTCCAGAGATATTGATCTATTTCATAATACCCAAGAAGCATTGCAGTCCGCATGGGACAAGGACCGATTTTTGCTGCAAGAGGACGCCTATCGGATAGAGATCATTCGAGAGAGGCAAACATTTATCGAGGCCCTTATCAGCAAGGATGATCAACATGTTCTTATGCAGTGGACAAGCGACAGCACCTAGCGTTTTTTTCCCCTTATTGAACATGAGGAACTCGGGCTTACTCTTCATCCGTTTGACTTAGCCACAAATAAAGTATTAGCGTTAGTAGGTCGCCTGGAGATTCGCGACTGGACTGATTTAATAGAGTGCCACAAAGACATTCAACCATTGGGGTATTTGATATGGGCTTCGTGCGGCAAAGATCCCGGTTTAAACCCGGCTCTGATACTGGAAGAGGCCAAGAGATCGAGTCATTATACAGTAGTGGATATGGCGGAGATCTCCTTTAAAGGAGCCTCCCCGGATTTAAAAAAGCTCTCTAAACTTTGGAAAGGAATGCTTCAGGAAGCAAGTCAAATCATTGAGCTTTTACCTGTCGAACATATGGGTGAGTGTGTGCTGAATATAAAACAGGAGCTACTGCAAAATGGTCCTATTGAATTACAAAAATCGTTAAAACAGAACCAAATCTTATTTCATGCGGGCTCTATCAGAGGTGCCTTTCCGACGTTGAAGCATTCGTAGCGTCAATCGAGAAGATTCCATGTTGATGCTCTACGGATCAGCATGATTAGGCCTGGGGTCAAGGTTAACCATTAAGTTCTAAACGCAGATAAAGCGCGCCCAAAGGTGGCAAGGTAAGGCAGAGTGAATAATCATAATTTTGCCACCTCAAAGGAACAGAGTCCACGTTCCCTTGATTTCCAATGTTGCTTCCTCCATAGAGTTCCGAATCACTATTTAACACCTCTGCATAAGAACCATGTAAAGGCACGCCAACTCGATAGTTTTCTCGAGGGGTCGACGTAAAATTAAAAATACAGACAATCCTATCTTTAGGATCATGTCTTTTTCGGAAAAAGGAGATAATACTTTGCTCCGCATTATGAAGATCAATCCACTCAAACCCTTTAGGTGAAAAATCTATCTCATATAAACAAGGCGTCTGTGTATAGATTCGGTTCAAATCTTTGGTAAAATAACTCAATTTTTCATGAGCCTCCCATTGGAGCAAGTGCCAATCTAAATCTTCATAACAATTCCACTCGTCCAATTGTCCAAATTCATCTCCCATAAAAAGAAGCTTTTTCCCGGGGTGCGCATACATGTATGCATACAGCAAACGTAAATGCGCATGTTGTTGCCAGAGATCTCCTGGCATTTTTCGGAGGAGTGATCCTTTTCCGTGAACCACTTCATCATGTGAAAAAGGCAGTGTAAAATTTTCCGTAAAGGCATACATCAGCGAAAACGTAATATCATTATGATGGTATTTGCGATGGATCGGCTCTTTAGAGAAATACTGAAGCGTATCGTGCATCCAACCCATGTTCCACTTAAAATCAAAGCCTAATCCGCCGAGAGAAGTAGGGCGAGAAACCATGGGCCAAGCCGTGGACTCTTCTGCAAAGGTAAGGAACCCTGGATATTCTCTATGTATACTTTCGTTAAATTTTTTTAAAAAATCGATGGCCTCTAAATTTTCTCGTCCCCCCAATGGGTTCGGGAGCCATTTGTTCTCTTCGCGAGAATAATCAAGGTAAAGCATGCTGGCCACCGCATCTACACGAATGCCATCGATGTGGTAGATGTCAGCCCAATACATGGCATTTGATAACAAAAAATTTCTTGCTTCATCTCGGCCATAATTAAAAATCAACGTCCCCCAGTCTACGTGCTCACCTTTGCGAGGGTCTGCGTGTTCGTACAAATATGTGCCGTCAAAACGGGCCAGGCCATGGTCATCTTTTGGGAAATGAGCAGGCACCCAATCCAAAATCACCCCGATATAATTCTGATGACATTGATCGATAAAAAGTTTTAAATCATCGGGGTTTCCAAAACGTGAAGTCGGAGAAAAATAGCCGATGGTTTGATATCCCCACGATTCATCTAAGGGGTATTCGGTCAAGGGCAATAATTCGATATGCGTAAACCCCATTTCCTTTATATAAGGGATCAGTTCCTTTGCTAATTCTCTATAGGTGAGCCAATCATTATTTGCTTCGGGCTTCCTCCGCCATGATCCAAGGTGAACTTCATAGATACTGATAGGGTTTTCGAGCCAATTTGTTTCCCTGCGCGTTTCCATCCATGACAGGTCGTTCCATAGATATTTTTCAAAATCCCAAATCATAGATGCCGTTTGAGGACGCATTTCTGAAGCAAAGGCGTATGGATCGGCTTTTTGAAAGGCAGATCCGTTAAGACCTTTGATTTCAAATTTATAAAGATCGCCGGGTTTTAATCCGGGAATAAAAAAGTCCCATATCCCTGAGTTACCTTGACGCTCCATCGAATGATGCTGGCTTTCCCAATGATTAAAATCTCCAACAACATACACCGAAGCAGCGTTGGGGGCCCAAACAGAAAAACGTACACCTTGAACACCCTTTATGGTCAAACAATGTGCTCCCATTCTTTTATACGCACGGCAATGCTTTTCTGCTTCTTCTAAATAGGAGTTCATGTCGAATCTAATTATAATTGTGTTTGTGAGCGCGATAGATTTCATAGCATAGGAAGGCATGAAGATCTATAGAATATACATTCAAGTACACAGTCATCCCATAAGCTGAATCAAAGATCTGTAAACCCCGCTCGACGCCATGCTGCTATTCTTCAACAGATGTTTCAACTTATTCCTGGCCATCTTGTCAACAAATGAATTCTATCCATACTGGCACAATTTTTCCAGACACAGATTTGTGGGTGCACTACGAATTGGTGTCAGGATAAATCCATGAAATCAGGAAGTCTGCACTTTGTGCTAACCTCCCCATCACCCGCACACAGTCCGCCAACCTCTAGTAATACGGTTGTCACTACTACCCTCAAAATATTCAAGCCTTGTTTTGTTCGTGTTTATTTCTGTTCAACAAAGATCAAGCTATTTAAGATGCAAGAAAAGACCATGAATATTCTTCTGACCATAAAGACTGCAATGAAATGCGTGCTATACGGTGGTGGTATGATCTTGACACCGATTCATGCTTTCTCTCAAGCACCGTTAACGGCCACAGAAATTGTTCAGCGCTCTGACGATCTGCTACGAGACAAAGCAAGTTATGCGCGGGTGACCATGTCAGTTATTCGACCGGAATGGAAGCGTACCGTAGTCATGGAAGCATGGACGGAGGGTACGCAAAATACATTGATTCGAACCCTTGCCCCCGCGAAGGAAAAGGGCGTTACGTTTCTAAAAAAAGGGCGCGAAGCATGGAACTATATTCCGTCTATTGATCGGACCATCAAAATCCCTCCCTCGATGATGTTGCAATCATGGATGGGTAGTGATTTTACTAATGACGATCTTGTCCGTGCCGATAGTTTGGTCGTTGATTATGATCATGTAATTAAAGAAGAGACTGAAAAAAAGGGTATGGCTTATTGGCTGATCGAGGCTCGTCCGAAACTAAAGGCGCCTGTGGTGTGGGGTCATATTTTGCTGACCATACGGAAGCCGAATTTTGTACCTGATCGTGTTGAGTATTATGACGAAGATGGGGGACTGGCAAAGTATTATAAAATATTAGAAACGCAAACCATTGAAGAGAAAGAGGTGGCTACTACTTTTTCCATGCACGATGTGACACGACTCGGATACCAAACGATCTTGCGGTATGAGAACTTGACCTTTATACCAACGTTGAGACGGGATACGTTCACTCTAAAAAATTTAGAACGATAAATACGTTACCCTCGAGCGCGTTCTGATAGAGAATGAAACATGACAATCATCGGTATAGCATGGCGCAACATTGGGCGTAATAGACGAAGATCCGTGCTTACGGGATTAGCCGTTGCGTTTGCCGTGGGGATCCTTGTTTTTTCCATGGCCTTACAGCAGGGTTCCTATGTGGATATGATCTATAACACGGTTCATGCGCATACCGGTCATCTTCAAATTCAGCGAACGGGTTATCACGAAGATCATGATTTAAGCAAAGGGCTGCATGACGCACAGGACATTTTGGCTTTTGTAGAGCATAGATCCATGTCTTAGGTGCGGCGCCACGTGTCAATACATCGGCCTTGATTAGCAAGGAGCAACGGTCTGCGGGAGCTCTAATCTTTGGTGTTGATCCTGAGCGAGAGGCTTCTCTTTCTACCCTCTCACACGTTATAAGCCATGGCGCCTATCTAAAAGCGGATGATAAACGAGGGGTGCTGTTGGGCGAAAAATTAGCGGATAGTTTGGTAGCGACCATTGGAGACGAAATCGTTTTTCTAGGTCAAGGCGCCGATGGTTCGATCGCGGCCGGCAAGCTGATCGTGAGGGGTTTGTTTTCTTTGGGTATAAATGAGATGGATCGTACCACTGTGGTCGCACCTATATCAACTATTCAAGAAGCGTTTTCAATGCAGGGCGCCGTATCGGAAATAGCCCTTTTATTGGACCACGATAAACATCGGCCTCAGGTCATAGAGGAGATAAAAGTGCAACTTGAGGATGCAAATATGGAGCAAGCCGTGGTGTTGGGGTGGCCGGAGTTATTGCCCGGGGTTGAGCAGAGTATACGACTCGATTGGATAGGGGGAGTGATCCTTTACCTGGTCTTAGCGTTGGTTGTTGGCTTTGGTATTGCCAATACATTTTTGATGGCTTTTCTTGAGCGGGTTCATGAGTTCGGCGTCTTGCTTTCTCTTGGGATGCGACCCGTCCAATTGTTCCTTCTGGTTTACATCGAATCCGTTTTAACGATCGGCGGAATTTTTTTGGGGCTCCTCCTGGGAGTGCTTATAACCTTTTACTACCAGCGTGAGGGCATCAACTTTGGTGGTAGCGAAGAACTCTTTAGTCAATATGGACTCAACCCACTTATTCATCCTCAGATTTCTATCTATGTGATGACCTGGGCCATCAGCATCGTCTCAGTGATCGCACTATTGGCTGCGTTTTATCCAGCAGTCAAAGCCGGCCATCTTAAACCTGTGGAGGCCTTACGGAGGACATGAAAACGCTCTTAAGAATGGCCTGGTTAAACATCTGGCGCAATAAACGGCGCGCGACCTTGTTGTTGGCGGCCATGACCGCAGGTTTAGTAGGCGTACTTTTTAGCATGGGATTTATCAACGGCTGGTTAGAACAGATGCTGCGTAACGCGGTTGAAACCTATGAAGGGCACATCAAAATTGTCGGTATGAACTATCAGGATGATCCCGTTCTTGAGAATAGCATGGAGATGAATACGGGATTGCTTAAACAGCTTGAACAGGATCCGCACGTAACAGCTCTGGCAACACGGATCAAAGTGGAGGGACTGCTCTCCACAGCAAGTCATTCCGGGATCGTGTCGGTGATCGGAATTGATTCAGAGGATGAGCGGCGGGTCTCTACCATAGATACGGCAATACGGCATGGGACTTTTTTGACACCAGAGCAAGAGGCCAAGATTCTTATCGGTCAGCGTCTAGCCAATAAATTTAAATTGCGTGTGGGGAAGAAGGTTGTGTTGATGTCGCAACAGAAGGAAGGTGATCTCGGATCAGCGGCCTTTCGCGTAGTCGGTATTTTTGATACGGGCCAGGCGGGGTTTGATGAGAGGCATGTGTACGTTTTGCAGTCAGCCCTTCAAGCCATGCTTGGGATCAAAGATCGTATCACCGAGGTGGTCATCATGTTGGATGACATCGACCATAGCGATGCTACGGCCACGTTATGGAATGAACAAATCGGGGCAACCCACGAAGTCTATTCGTGGAAAACATTGCTTCCCTTTGTCCATGAATCGATTAAAATATCGAAATCGGATGATGTCCATTTATTATGGTATTTTTTTTCTGGCCATGGCATTTGGTATTGTGAATACGTTGTTATTTGCTATTGGCGAACGGAAACACGAAATCAGCATGATGCTGGCCATAGGTATGCATAGACGGAGTCTGGTTCTTTTAATTATGCTGGAGTCATTACTGCTCGGTGTTGTTGCACTATGCGTGGGCGTAGCCATGGGGTACCTGCTAGTAACAAGTTTAGGGCATACAGGGGTGGACCTTTCTTCATTTTCCGCAGGCATGGACTGGATGGGTATTAGCCATATGCTCTATCCGTTTTTGACCCCAAAAGATATCGTGTGGTCGACACTTTGTACGATCCTGGTGTTTTTGTTTTTTTCTTTCTACCCCGCTATTCGAGCGGCTCGGCAAACAGCACTTACAGGCGTAGTAGGTTAAAGAAGGTTTTATGGCATTGATAGAAGTTCATGCAGCTACCAAAGATTATTGGGACGGCAAAACCGTGGTCCATGCCCTGCAAGGAATCGACCTGGCCGTTGAACCCGGAGAATTTATAGCCATTGCGGGCCCCTCCGGTTCAGGAAAGACAACCCTGCTTAACCTTGTCGGTGGTTTGGATGATGTAACATATGGTCAACTCATTCTGGGCGGCCAAGATTTGGCCACGCTTCGTCCAAATACACTGAGTCAACTTCGGCTCTATGACATTGGTTTTATTTTTCAAGCCTACAACCTGATCCCGGTTTTGAATGCGGAAGAAAATGTGGCGTTTACCATGTTATTGCAGGAGGTGCCCGTTCATGAACGTAAACGCCGGGCCATCGATATGCTTCAGCGTGTTGGATTGGGCGACGTCATCCACCGAAAACCGGCCGCCTTGTCGGGCGGACAACAGCAACGCGTAGCTGTTGCCCGCGCCATTGTCACTCACCCCAAAGTTGTCCTGGCCGATGAACCGACCGCCAACCTGGACTCAGAAACCGGTGCGCGCCTACTAGAAATGATGAAGCAATTGAATGAAGAGGAACAGAAGACGTTTATCTTCTCTACCTATGATCCCATGGTCATGGAGTATGCCCAACGTTTAGTCCTTCTAAAAGATGGCTGTATTATCTCAGATGAAAAAAGAGCGTCATGATGCAGCCCCGAATATCTGTCTCGTTTTTTACAACCTTTCTGTATCTGACGTCCGTTTCCTTTTCGGGCGAAGAGGTGTTCAACCCGGAGGTATCCGGATATTACAAAAACCTTTTTTCTGTAACCGATCAACAAGCAGGAGAAGCGGATTTATTAGATGACTATCAGCGGCTCCGGTTCAAGGTGAAGATCGAACCAGTCGAATGGATGGATATAAACATCCATTATGAAGTCCGCACCGTGTCGGGAGATACGCTCCGCCTGCAGCAACAGAGAGAAACATCTGATGATGTCCCATTTCAACGGCTTGCCCTGAACCCAAATACGCGCGCGCGATTTTTGGATGTAGAAAGCACCTTCCATTCCGAAAATAATTTGTTGGGGTTTCATGCCTTGGATCGACTTCGTTTACGATTCCGGGATGACATGATACAACTTTCCCTAGGTCGTCAGGCGGTTAGTTGGGGAACGGGGCTGATTTGGAACCCCACCGATCTTTTTACCGCTTTCGCACCTACTGAAATTGACCGTGACGAAAAGATGGGTGTGGATGTCATTCGCCTAACCTGGACATCAGATGACGGCACCTCGATTGATTTTATCGGCGAGCCGTTGGACAAACAGTCACCCTATGCGTTCGATGGGGATGATTCATCCTGGGCCGTACGAGCCCGCATGCATCGGGGCGAATATGAAATTTCTGCTTTGGGCGGTTATATGGCAACGGACTGGGTCATCGGCGGTGATTTTACCGGGTATGTGCGTGATGCAGGGTTTCGCGGCGAGTGGGTCTATACAACCGTAGATGAAGCCGATGAACGAGACTATGTTCGTGGCCTTCTTAGCCTTGATACCTCCTTTCCTACACGCTGGGACGTTTATGTCGCGATAGAATATTATTATAATGGTCTGGGCGCAGGAAACGAGGACGCAATATCTAGAACGAGTTTCAGCCGCATCGGTGCAGCGACAACGGGATCGAGGTACGGCCTTTAGAGCGCTTCACGATTGAGGTGTCGCGATGTAGCACGAAGAAGACCAGCCGATTACCTCGTCGGGAGAAACCTCTTCGAACGCTTGTGTGATCGCTTCAGATAGTTCCTGCTGACTGCGGGCTGCAAGGCTGCCCAACCGATTCTTTATCTTGCCCCACATTTTTTCAATGGGGTTGGAATCGGGGCTGTAGGGTGGAAGGAATCTTACATGGGCCCCACATGACTCAATGAGTTCAATGACCTTGGGATTGTGATGGACGCGAAGATTGTCCATGATGACGATGTCTTCAGGTGAAAGAGTCGGGAGAAGAACCCGGCGAATATATTCTCCAAAAACAGCCGTCTCTGTCGCCCCCTCCCCCTCCATGGCCGCTGTTGTTCCGTCCAGGCGGACCGAAGAAATCAAGGTGGTGGTACACCAATGTCCATGAGGCGTTTTGGCAAAAAGCCTGTTCCCGCCCAACGCCCGGCCCCGCAGACGAGTCATATTCGTTTTCGCCCCGGATTCATCAATAAAGACAAGGCGACTTGGATCAAGTTTGGCCACCTCTTGGATCCACTGCTTTCTCAAGAGATTTACATCCGCCCGGTCTTGCTCGCTGGCGTGAAGCGTTTCTTTTATACCGGCAGCCCAACCGATTCAACGCCCGCTGTATGGCCATGATCGACCCCTTCACGCCGCTCATGTTCTTGAGTTCTTCAAGCGTTGCCGGGATGTTTGCCCCCCAGTTGAGCCAACGCCTTGAGCTGCTTTCCGCTGTAGAGGGCCTGACAATGCCCACGCGGTCGGGGAGCGGTCTGTCCGGTTTCGTTGAAACGAGAGAGCCCACGCTGAAACGTTCTAAGATCTACACGATAAGAAGATGCGATATCGGCCTGGGAACCTTTGCCCATTTTGTAGGCATCTATCGCACGCCGCCGGATTTCTGCTGTTGCTATACTCATGTCATGGAGTATAGATCTTCTAAAGAGGCATTTCAATCGTTAAATGCTCTAATTTGGGCCGGCATTATGTTGGAACGATTCTCCGTGTTCGGCCCCATGCCTTATGGAGTTTACAAGCCGTGACGTTATGGAACCTACAAGACAGCAGTATGCATGAATACGCTTCAGCCGTCTGGTCGATATCAGAAAATGTAGAATGTCTTGTCGGTGCTCTTCTCGATGCTGGTTCCGAAGGCGAAGAATTTGGCGGTTTTTCTGAAAAGCAGCTTGGCGTAAACGCGCACAATCCAAACTATTACTTTACGCAAATTAAGGCTTATTTTTAGATGAAAAGATCCTTTCCTAAATCTCCCAAAACCCCAAACTGGTCGACGCTTCTTGAGCAAGCTCGAACTCATTTTAAAACAACACCGACAGTCATGACTGAGATTGCAGAACGATTTCTAACATTTCCATAGCCTGTTCGATGACCTTGTCTGCAGGAACCTCCCATAAATCCAAAGCGTCTTTTCTTTTGTAGACTCTACTCATGGAGGGATCATCTGTTATGCGATCATCCTTAACAACTCGGTGTTGGGCTCCATAAGGTCCAGTACGACGTGGATCTGTTATACCAAAAACAGCAAGTACAGGCGTGTTTATTGCCGCAGCCATGTGCATGGGTCCTGAATCAACCGTCACCGCAAGATCCATTGCCTGAAGCAAGCTACCTAATTCTACCAAGGTTGTTTTCCCACATAGATTCGTTGTATGCTTCCCTAAACCTCGTTCAATCTTTTTGCATACGGTCAGGTCATTCGGTCCTCCCACCAAAAAAATAGATGCGCTACGTTGTTTCTGTAGAGCCCGGCCTACTTCTATGAAATGTCCGGGTGTCCAGTTTTTTCCAAGCCACCGTGAACAAGGAACAAAAGCAACGCTAGGTGAAGGGATCTTCATGGCTTTGACAGGAAAAGTAAGAGGGAAGAGTAACTTTTGCGTTATGGGACTGTCGGGAGTCGTGTCGAGGTTGAAGTACTTTGTTATATCCAACGTTTCTTCGACGGCATGACGATTTTTATTTTTAGGACCTGTCACCGCATTATAGAAGTAATGAGAGCCTTCCCGCGCATACGAGGGGCCAATCCTTTTATTTGTTCGTGCACATCGCGTAATAAAAGCGCTCTTTAGAAGGCCTTGGAAATCGATAACATAATCATAGGATTTAGATCGCACCCTTCGGATACAGTTAAGACCGTCTCGGAAAAATGTCTTTCGTGGAAAAGAGATTATTTCGTCCACATCATCAAAGCATTTTACCAGATCAACATATTCGGGTTGCGCGACCCAATCAACGACCCCAGCCAATTGTCTTTTTAGAATGTGTACAGCAGGCAAAGCATGAAACAAGTCCCCAAGAGAACCTAGTTTGATAACGAGGATACGTGAGGAGAGACCATGGGACGGTAGGACTATAGGACGATGGGACATTGAAGTCATGGGAAATGAATTATGTATTGAGAGCTGTTTTCCCTAGCCCTATAACAAGTGTGCTTGTTAGCAATGCCACACCTTTCTTGAGTCGGCCGGTTTCTTTTTCTACCGCTTTTATCAGACCATGTAGACGGGCAAATGTGGAGTTAACCTGGTTTGTTAATGTATTGTAGGTTTGATTAGAAATATAACCGAGACGAAGTGATAAATGAATGAAGTACTCTGTTTCGGAAAGAGAGCCTCTAGATATATAAAGAAAATGTAGATACTCTTTTTTAGATGATCGAGCAGATCCTTCTGCGATATTGGATGGAACAGAATAGCTAGCTCGTCGGAGTTGATTGGCCAATCCATATACTTCTTCCCGAGGAAATCCCTGGGTCTGTCGATAGATCTCAACCGTCAAATCATCTGCGTATTGCCATGCTTTAATATTTTTATAGTTTCTCACGCCTTCTATCTCCTTATGACTTCGCCGTCCTATGGTCTCATAGTCCCATAGTCCCATAGTCCCAACTTTATTATTATCGCTTTTTGTACGTGAAGCCGATTTTCTGCTTGATCAAAAACAACCGACTGAGGGCCGTCAATCACCTCAGCGGTTTGTTCATGTCCTCTAAGAGCCGGAAGACAATTCATGAAGATGGCTTCAGGGTGAGCGTGTTGTATCAGGCGCGTATTTACTTGGTATGGTTTAAGGGCTTCTACACGTTTCTCGAATAATTCAGCGGAGACATGATAACTCATCCAAGAATCCGTATAGACAATGTCCACACACGCTACGGCTTCCGCCGGATTATGAAAAATCTTTATTTCCGAGCCGGTTTCTTGGCTGATTTTTTTCGCCTGTTTTAAGACGTTCGCATGCGGGAGATAGTCCTGGCCATCAGGACAACCGATATGGATGTCTATACCTGTCATGGCGCAACCGTATAGCAATGAATGGGTCACATTGTTATTTGCGTCCCCTATATAGGCTAGCTTACTTCTCTCAAGAGAACCTTTATGTTCCCTGATCGTAAACAAATCAGCCAGAATTTGGCAAGGGTGAACAAAATCGGTAAGCGCATTAATCACAGGTACACTTGATGCATGTGCCATGTCTTGAAGTTTGGCATGATCAAAAAGCCTTGCAGCAATTACATCGACATAGCGACTGACCGTGTTTATCGTATCCGAAACCGACTCTTTGCCTGTACCTAAAGGTGATGAAGACATGTCGTAATAAATCGCATGGCCCCCCATTTGCGTCATCGCCACCTCAAAAGAAACACGGGTTCGGAGACTGGGTTTCTCAAAGATCATCCATAGGGTCTTCCGATCCACTGTATTTCGGAATCGTGTGGGGTTCTTTTTTGCTTCATGAGCCAAGTCCAGAACCTGTAGCAGTAGGTCTGTACTCCAATCGTTTAATGAAATTAAATGTTGCATCTTATTCCTTGCCTCAAGAATACGCGAAAAAGGGAAAAAAGCAGTCATTATTTTGACTACTTTTGCGCATTTTGCAAACAAACTTCATTGTCAGATTTTGGGTTTTACCCGGCTGAATACAACATTCGAGATTGCGAGGTCAGCATTTCTCGAATAGCGAAAGTTTAGGCGGACCGGAAGATTGTTCGTTTGTGTAAAATATCCCCGAGCTCTCTGCCCGGCAATTACGTCGAAGTCTGAAGATCTTTGAGGCCCCATGGCCACATGAAACGCACCGAGATATGTTCCCTCCTTCGCGGACGATGAAGCGTATAAATCAATCGCATATGTCCCCTTTTTAAAAGGTAGTTTCGGTCCGTAAAAAATTGTTTCGTCACGTTCGTGCGTTGGACGAAAAAGGACAGAATCGGTTTTGAGATCCGTGTACCCTGCATGAAAAAAGCAAGGCGCTGGCAGACTTAGTTCTTCCCCCACATTGATGTATGCCCAATCACCTGCCATAAGTAATGCGCTGTCCAAATCAACGGTCCCCTTTTGATGTTCGATGCGCAGCGCAATTCGTGTGTGTTCTTTGACATCTGCAGGAACTTCTTCCCATATCCAATGACTCTCTTGAACGGAAACCCTATACGGATCAGTCCTTTGAGCGTTTAGCATGCTATATACATTAAGTGTACCTTGGCCTTTTAACCGTATCAGCCAACGTAGAGAAGGGGCCGGCGATATTTCAGTGGAGGGTATTTCAATCCAGCTTCCCGGAACGGAGACCGTTAAATAGCCATGCCGATCAGTCGCGTGTGATGAAGTGTAAGACGTGTTTTCATTGCGGCCTTTTTCCATTTCCCAATATCGCGTTGGAAAAAAAGAGTTCCACGTTTCGGCCACAAGAGGTCGCTTTTCTCCCGTTTTTAGAATTTCAAAAGCCCAAACAGGGCCCGTCTGTTTTAACAGGGATAATCGAGGATGATTGAGCAAGGCTTTAAGGGTAAACGCTACAGGAAACGGACTGACTTTCTCAGGGAATGCATTTTCATGTAATACGATATATCCAACGCCCATATCCAGGAGCGTGTCTAGTTGCTTCTCTGATAGATCACCCTTGTCCGCAGAGCTAAACCGGTTAAAAATTTTTTCTTTGTAATCTGTTCTAACAGCTGGGCTATACCCGTTTATCATTCGAATATGATAAAGTGACACATAATACTCATATAACGACGACCACGCGGTGTCGCCTGGCCACAAGGGTATGGCCAGTATATGAGGGTTTTGTCCTTTTGAAACAGCGTCTTGAGCCATTGCTTTATAGGCCTCTTGTTCTGTATCAAGCAAACAGATAGAAGGGTGGAAACGAAATGAAAACTCTAGGGTTAGACATGTTGCAAAGCCTATTAGGAAGATATTTCGCCACATTCTTCCTGGATATATACCCAGCCACCTCTTTAATAGAGGGACTGATAGAACCGCTAATAGTGACGGAACAAGGCAGAAAATTTTGGTCGGTTGCCGAATCATTTTGTAAGGAGGAATGAGTTTTCTAGCGGCGTCCAAGATCACTCCGTCATATGGACCATTGGGTCCTAGTGCAAGGACGAAGATTCCAACAGATCCGAGTGCGCAGGTTATAGCAAAGAAAATATTCCACCGATTGATGGTCCGATTTCGTACAGCATGAAAAACCGACAAGATGCTTCCTGTAAAAAAAATGAACCCGAAACAAAGACCTATATAAATTTTATTAGAGAGGCCGGGCTTCCAACTAAAAAGCCCCTCTATTTTCGGGGAAAAAAGAGCAATTTCTTGGAAATGACGACCAGCGCTCATCGTCGAATCGGACAGACTCTTTGTCGTTATTAAGCTGAGAAAAACCGTTAGACCCAATAGGATAACGAGTGGGAAAAGGGCCATCGTTAGTTTTATGTAGCTTTCTTTTTCCTTCCACTTGAAGTCATATTTGATGAAGAACGTAATGACGCACCAGCAGGGTATAAACAAAACACTAAAGAAAAAGACCTGCAGGCAGGTTAAGTACGTTAAAAGAATCGTAAGACCTGCTAACAAACCTCCCGACCATCTTTTTTCTCGAACCGCCATGTCAATGCCCAACAAGAGTAGAGGTACCCACATCATGGCATATCCAGTAGGACTTCCTCCCAGTAACGTGATCCACCTATAAGGTAGGACAAGGCCAAGTAGTGCCGCGGTCCCTGCGACAAAATGATCCGGTGTATACCTGCGAACAAAAAGCCATGTAAAAAAATAGGTGAGCCATAGGGATATAAACACGGCCATGTTTACACCAAACGCCCGACCCCCTATAAACGCACCGAGTGTATAGATCAAAGAGATAGGCGCAAAGTAAGGTCCCGGCACGTATCGTTGCTTATCGTCCCCTGTATTAAACTCATAGAGATTATAAAACAAGGGGGTTTTTCCTGTTAGCATTTCGCTAAACAGCCAAAAATGATATTCAATCTGCAGATGGTCACCATGTACCATGGAGCGGACAGAACGGGTTTCCGAGTTGTGTGCGGAAGCAGGAATACCTTCAAAAATATGTTTTGGCAAAGGCCAAGAAAATAAAATCCATATCGCTAAAGTGATTATAAAAGAAATGCCAAGTGTTTTTCCCCAATGCATAAGTGTTCTTCTTTAATGGTTGTAAGGGTCAAGGTTCTGAAAGAGTTGAGAAGACGTCATCGAGGTTTTCATCTCGGTCTATTGCGCCCACTAGCGCTGCAGCCTTTTGGGCTCTTTTTTGAAGGATGGGAACGTGTTGCTGTAAATGCGTTTTAATGGATGAACGGTTTTCCCAGGTTTCCAAGATTCGGCGGACGAGTGTTTCTTTGGAAAAATCTTCAAAATCCATACAACACGTTTTAAGTTCCAACGAATTAAGATAATGTCTTACTTTAGGTTGATAGGCTAATCCGAGGATCGGGGTATGCTCAGATGAAGCCAAAATAAGTGAATGGAGCCGCATACCAAAGAGGACTGAAATGGCACCGAGGGCTCCTTTAATGTCATAATGATTAAAATCAATGTTGGTTAGCAACGTGGCGTTTACTGAGCTGTCTAATGCGTGCATCACCGCTTTGGTAATGGCCACATCATGATGTTGAGTTGCTACAAATAGAAGAGGCACTTCTATTTCTTGAGCTACACGATTTAGCGCAGCCGTTGTTGTTCTAATAAACGTTTCTTTTCCCATGGGCTGAATGTGTGGTCCGGCCCACGTATCTATATACCGGTTCAGATTAATGCCTAAAATGTCTTGGTCTGGATCAAGGTCGATTTTTTTGAATAGTTCAATGATTTTATCTTTAGGCGGTGGCTGAACGTTTAAGGCGGCATCCGCTCCCAAAAAAATGCGTGGGTTTTTTACACCTATTTCTTGGAGTATGTGTAGAGAATCTTTATCTCGCACAGTAATGAAATCCATGAGTTCTGCAAGCTCTCGCAATATTTTTCGTCCATGAGCCGTGTTTACGGGTCCTGTTCCGACATTGTAGAACCCCATCTTTTTCCCGCGTTTCTTCGCATAGGGAAGTAAAAGATACAGCGTAGATATAAAATTGAAAAGCGGGTTGTATAGGGATCGATCAAACAAAATCGCATCAAAAATTAAGGTTAAGTTTGTCCGCATAACAGAACGGAATGTTGGTAACCCTAACATTTTAATCGATAGATTCCAGGGAAGCATCGAAATCGCTCGTGTTTGATGGTGGGGATAATGTTGCTGAATATAGCTCGGTTTTATCGTCGGGATTTCATAATTCAAAGAAGTCTGACAGGTCGCATCAATAGATTCCATGAGCCCAGAAATCAAAGCTGCATCACCTGCATTTCTTCCTGAAGAGGATCCTAATAATGTCGCTGAGTGTAGCATCTTAAGTATTCCGTCCATAAAATTGTTTAACCCTTCACCGAACTCCACACACGGTCAACTCTAAAAAATATAAATTACGGGACACCTTGTAGGCGACCTCACAGATTACGTAGAGCTTGACCACGCGACGTTAACCATATACTCTCCCTCTTTTTTATCTGCCCGAAACATTATATTTAGGGAGAGTTTTGTGAATTTGAATCATGCCTGGATCCGTCAGTTAAACGCGGATTTCTGCACGAACCATTTGAGCCAAAAGGAATTACAAAAAAGCCTCGACGCACCCAGCGGGTGCGCCTGCGTTTTTTTGCAACCTTTTGCCTCCAAAGCATTCGCACAGAAATCCCACGTTTAACTGACGGATCCAGGTCATGCTAAAAAATTAATGACCATGACGTTTAATGTGTTTTTATATGGAATTATAACCCTTTTTTTATCTGCTTGCGGTGGAGGAGGGGGTGATAGAGGAGGGAGCAGCGTGACAAGTGTTGTATGTATTGGAGACAGCATTACAGCAGGTTCGAGGTTATCTGGAGGACAAGCCTACCCGAGCCAGCTATCTGCTATGATTGGAGTCCCGGTCATTAATGCGGGTGTACCCGGACAAACAAGCGCGGGTGGAGTGGGACGCATCAGCAGCTTAATTGATAATACTAAACCATCACATATTTGTATCTTATATGGCTCTAACGATGCGATACAGGATGTAGCCCCCACGGTGACGTTCATCAACATTGTAGCCATGGTGAACACGGCCATTGCCAAAGGTGTTGTTCCTGTGGTGGGAACTATACCCCCGATGATTGGTGAGCGAGCGATCTTTCAGCCCAGGGTAAATCAACTCAACGATGGGATTCCTGGTGTTGTTTCAGACAATGGTGGAAAGGTAGCCGACTCAGCCGGTCCCTTTGGAAGTGATGGAAGCGGGTTATTGCAAAGTGATAATCTACATCCCAATGCAAGTGGAGCGATTGCCATAGCTACAGCCTTTGCGAATCAGTTATAACCTCTCTCTATCCTCGCGTAGCCGTTGGCCGTAGCCATCACCGCTATAGTGGGACAAAAAATCCGACAATCGAATATTGTCCACTAAAATAAAATTATGAAATATAGTCGTATAGAAGGGCTTCGCTATTTGTTATTAAGTCTTTTCCGTACGGACAACGTTTTATCATGAACCGCAATTTTTCCCACACACACCTGTTTGCCAAAAAACTCTTGCCTGTAAAAATTTTGTTGAGCGTTTTAATCCTGGGGGGTGGATGTCACCTTTCTGAATCCCCCACACGTAGTCTGACCAATCAGAACCTACGCGTAGTCTGGGTCCAAGACCAAAAGGAGGGTTCCGACTCTTTTGCGCGGAGTCAACATTTGTTATTGATGGGTTATGATAGCCAAACTGGCCGTGAAAGAGCGATTCTTCCGGAACAAGGAAATTACTTTAAACCTCTTTTTACACCGGATGGCATGCATATCGTTTTTAGCGATATGCTAAGTAACCGGGTCTATGTCGCGGATTGGTCAGGAACCTCTAAATGCTCTCTAGGGTCGGGTGTAGCCGTTGAAGTTTGGGAAGATCCAGCGTCCCATCAAGTATGGGTTTATGTCCTGGATGGACCTCATATTGGAGGGGAACGCCATACGCCCAACCCGCTCTATCGATTCCCTCTCGACGAACCTATGAAGCGGGAACCTGTGTGGGATCAAACACATATGTCGTGGAGTAACTTTCAACTTTCTGCGGATGGAACCAAAGCGGGAGGACTGTTTCCATGGCCTCGTGCGGGTATCTTAAACCTTGAAAAAAAACCTGGGGGAAATTCGCTAAAGGATGCTGGGCTTCTTTTAGCCCAGATAATGAATATCGACTGTGGGTTTTTGATGGGGCCCATCGGAATCTTATCTTCTACCGCGAAGGCTCCGATGATGGTTATCGAATGAACATCAATCAAGCCGAAGGCATTAATGGGCATGAAGTATATCATCCTCGTTGGAGTAATCATCCTCGGTTTTTAGTTATGACGGGCCCTTACGTCGAAGGAGAAGGGGGTAATAAGATTGGAGGGGGCGGGAAACGTGTCGAAATCTATGCTGGCCGCTTTAGCCCCGATTATGATAAAGTTGAGCACTGGCTGCGAATTACGGATAACAAAAAAGGTGACTTTTACCCTGACCTATGGATTCACGGCGCAGTCGACAACGTCGCTACAAGCCCCCCTCGATCGGTTCCACCTCCGAAATCCGTGTCAAAAGAACAACATATTGTGCACGCCCAATGTGTAGAGACTTATACACTTCCTAACCCTGAAAATATCGGTGTTTATGACCGCGCATTGGCCGTTAATCGCTATCGTGTTGAAGAGGTAGAAACCGGATCGTTTAAAGGAAAAACTCTTTTCGTGGCTCAATGGCTTATTCGAGATCGTAAACTCGTTAAATCCATCCCCTCGGTGGGGGTGACGTATCGTCTGATCCTGGAAAACTTTTATGCACACCCCGACCTGGAGGGAGAGCGACTTCTCATAGGTCCTATCATGGATCCTGAAGCAGACATCTACATTGACGTTTCACAAGAACCTCTTTAACCTCCCGGTTTATGGTTTTTAGCTCGCATCTTTTTATATTCTATTTCCTGCCTCTCACGCTACTGCTCTACTATGTAGTGCCTGTGCGAGAACGTCATGTTGTGCTCACCCTTCTAAGCTACAGCTTTTATGGATGGGCCAATCCTCTTTTCATGATACTCATGCTCTTTTCTACCATTATAGATTATATATGCGGTTCTATCATTTCCAAAACACCCCTTCATCAATCCCGTAAACGCAAAATAGCTGTAGCCGTCTCAATCTGCACAAATCTATCCCTCTTAGGGTTTTTTAAATACTTCAATTTTGCCCTAGAAAACTATCGTGTCTTCTTAACGTTCATGGGGCTGGAACACTTTAATCCCGATCTAACTCTGCAGGTCGTTCTCCCATTAGGGATAAGCTTCTACACCTTTCAATCGATGAGTTACACCATTGATATTTATCGCGGTCACGCAAAAGCGGTTAAGCGTTTTATTGATTTCGCTTGCTACGTTTCTATGTTTCCTCAACTTGTTGCTGGCCCGATTATTCGATTTCAGGAAATTGCTGATCAGATTCAGCAGCGAACACATACGTTTATAAAGTTTGCACGAGGGAGCGCTTTTGTTTGTTTGGGGTTGAGCAAAAAAGTTTTATTAGCCAACCCATGCGGCAAAGTAGCAGACATAACCTTTGATGCAGCATCCGTATACCTCCTTGATGCGTGGTATGGGGCGCTAGCTTATGCCTTTCAAATCTATTTCGATTTCAGCGCCTATTCGGATATGGCCATTGGGTTAGGGCTCATGCTTGGCTTTGTTTTTCCTAAAAACTTTGATGCCCCCTATCTATCGGCATCGATTACAGAATTTTGGAAGCGTTGGCGTATATCTCTATCCACCTGGCTGCGAGATTACCTCTACATCCCACTGGGAGGCAATCGAAAAGGCAGCGGTCAAACCTATTTTCAACCTTTCAATCGTTATGATTCTTGGAGGCCTTTGGCATGGTGCCGCATGGAACTTTGTAGTGTGGGGCAGTCTCCATGGTATGCTGTTGGCCCTCGAGCGGATGAGAGGCAAAAATAGCGTCTATGCACACATACCTCACGCCATTCGCGTAGCCATTACATTTACGCTTATCCTGTTTACGTGGGTCTTTTTCCGCGCTGATAACCTGAGCCATGCACTAGCCTACTGCGGAAATATGCTCGGAATAACCCATGCGTCTATCAACAGTGGTCTGGTTGCGGGCATACTCTACAAACCTTACTATCTATGTACCATGACCATCGCCGCTTTAGTCATATGGACCGGATCACAAACCTGGAATTGGACTCGGCATATTACGCAAAGGAAAGTCATCATCCTTTTCGTGCTGTTCTATACCGCTCTACTCGCGCTTATCACACAGGAGTATAACCCTTTTATTTACTTCATTTTTTAGATCAAAACATGAATCTACACACAAACAGACCAACACGAGAGGAGGTGGCCGCATCCGAAGTCGGTCAGACTTCAATATCCATCAGACTTGCGATAGTATGCACGTGCCTTTTCTGTATAACGATCTCTTCGGTGCCTATTATCCAGCAAAGCATTGATTTGTATGGGTCCCGCACGGTCCGTGGCCCCTTTCGCCTATCTGAATATGCAAGGGGTTGGATACAAAGCCCTTTCATGGCTAACACAGGGCTCATGCAGGAGATGAACCGTTATGAATCTGAGTTAGAAGAAAGATCTTTCTTAAAATCAATATTTTTAGGACCCACCCAATACCTACTGACCCGATGGCTTCAAGCGGGGAACGAACAAGTATATCCAGGGATATATCCATGGCTCTATTATAGACCCGATATAGATTACGCGATCCAACCGGGTTTTTTGAATAAGCGCCACAAAAAAAAAGAAACCCCTGTATCAACAATCCTTGACTTTCAACAACAACTTGCTCAACGAGGCATTACACTCATCTTGCTCCCAACTCCTGTTAAGCCAACCATACACCCAGAATTCTTTACTTCACGCTATGGGGTTCGGTCCCCTCCCCTTCACAATGCTTCCTACACGAATCTTCTAACAAACCTGAGACAACGCGGGGTTCACCTTTTTGATCCTACACCTCACCTCATAGAACGGGCATCTCTTAGCAACCAACTTCAATACCTTCAAACAGATACGCATTTGACATTTGAAGCCATGACCGTGACAGCTCAACAACTTGCTTTTTACATCAAAGAACATATGAAACCTCCACCAAAGACCATCTCCTACAAACAAACTGAACAGGTTGTAACCAATCAAAGGGATATTGCCGTCATGCTCAAACTGCCCTCCAGCCATGCTTTCTACCCTCAAGAAATACAAACGCTTCAACAAGTTCTAACCCCTAACGACGAACTCTGGAAACCAGAACTCTCGGCGGATATTTTACTGTTAGGAGACAGTTTTAGTAATATCTACTCACTTGAAGGGATGGGATGGGGAACTTCAGCAGGTTTAGCCGAGCAGCTCAGTTTCTACCTTCAACGACCCCTCGATGCCATTTTTCGTAACGATGCAGGAGCCTATGCAACGCGACAGATTCTGTCCCAATCATTAGCAAGAGGAAGAGATCGGCTTGATGGAAAAAAGATTGTCATATGGCAATTTGCAGCCAGAGAACTGTTTCAAGGAGACTGGAAAAAATATTCACTAAAATTAGGACAAAGTCAACTCAGCGACTTCTATAGTCCTACAACAACAATTTCAGGATCAGGAACCATCGCCGTTATTTCGCGATCACCAAAACCGGGAACGGTCCCTTATAAAGATAATATGATTACATTGCATTTAGTTGACCTGGTGATTCCAGCAATAACATCTTTACAACAAGCGCTCGTTTATACATGGGGCATGCGAAAAAACCGATTAACCCAAGCCGCGTATTTACGCCCTGGTGACCGGGTCGAACTTAGCCTTTCCCTCTGGCTTGAAGTAGAAAACAAATATGGAGGTTACCGGAGGACCCCTCTAGATGATGTGGATGTTGAATTAGAAGAACCGTGTTGGTCTGAGCACATAAATCGCTAATTTCTTTAGCCATAGTCTAATTACGTTTCTGAAAAAATAAATGGAGAAAGACTAGAGCATTTAACGATTAAAATGCCTCTCTAGAAGATCTATACTCCATGACACGAGTATAGCAACAGCAGAAATCCGGCGGCGTGCGATAGATGCCTACAAAATGGGCAAAGGTTCCCAGGCCGATATCGCATCTTCTTATCGTGTAGATCTTAGAACGTTTCAGCGTGGGCTCTCTCGTTTCAACGAAACCGGACAGACCGCTCCCCAACCGCGTGGGCATCGTCAGGCCCTCTACAGCGGAAAGCAGCTCAAGGCGTTGGCTCAACTGGGGGGCAAACATCCCGATGCAACGCTTGAAGAACTCAAGAACATGAGCGGCGTGAAGGGGTCGATCATGGCCGTACAGCGGGCGTTGAATCGGTTGGGCTGCCGGTATAAAAGAAACGCTTCACGCCAGCGAGCAAGACCGGGCGGATGTAAATCTCTTGAGAAAGCAGTGGATCCAAGAGGTGGCCAAACTTGATCCAAGTCGCCTTGTCTTTATTGATGAATCCGGGGCGAAAACGAATATGACTCGTCTGCGGGGCCGGGCGTTGGGCGGGAACAGGCTTTTTGCCAAAACGCCTCATGGACATTGGTGTACCACCACCTTGATTTCTTCGGTCCGCCTGGACGGAACAACAGCGGCCATGGAGGGGGAGGGGGCGACAGAGACGGCTGTTTTTGGAGAATATATTCGCCGGGTTCTTCTCCCGACTCTTTCACCTGAAGACATCGTCATCATGGACAATCTTCGCGTCCATCACAATCCCAAGGTCATTGAACTCATTGAGTCATGTGGGGCCCATGTAAGATTCCTTCCACCCTACAGCCCCGATTCCAACCCCATTGAAAAAATGTGGGGCAAGATAAAGAATCGGTTGGGCAGCCTTGCAGCCCGCAGTCAGCAGGAACTATCTGAAGCGATCACACAAGCGTTCGAAGAGGTTTCTCCCGACGAGGTAATCGGCTGGTCTTCTTCGTGCTACATCGCGACACCTCAATCGTGAAGCGCTCTAAAGACCAAGAAAAAGGGACTAAGAAGTATTTTGTATAAAGAGGCTCCTGCAAAAAAGGTTTAAAACAGTGTTGCAAACTCTCAAAGAGCTGCCACCACCTAACAGGTGTTTAATAATGGTGCATCGATAAAAATCATTTTTTTGATTGATACGGTTTCAATTATAAGTATAAACTCGTAAACAATTCGAGAAATCTGCGGATTTGGCAAAGAGAATAAGAGGTAATATTAACATCTCTATGAAAAAGGAACCGCAACCAGCATGAGGCAGGTTCGGTTATAGAAAATGAACAACAGTCGAAACAGAGAGGGGAAAAAGATGATTAAAAATGGACTTTTTTATAACTTTTGAAAGAGTCTCTAAATAATCTCAATTTTGTACGTGACTATTGGTGGGAGGTATATGATAACCTTCCTGTAAATGGAGGATTTGGTGAGGATACGAATTGTACGTGATGGATGGTACTTTATTTTAGGTCCAATTATTTTGTTAGGACTTGTTGCCGTAGGTTTTAATACGATTGGCTTGAATCTAACAGCTTTTTATATTCTTGGTGCGGGAATATGCATTGCTGTATTTATGATCTATTTTTTTCGTGATCCCAAACGTGATATCCCAGAAGATCCAGATCTTTTTGTTGCAGGTGCAGATGGGACGATACGTGCTATTGACGAATTGCCTTCCTATAAAGAGTTTGAAGGGACTGTTGTGCGAATTAGCACATTTCTGAGTCCATTCAATGTGCATGTTAACCGTGCACCCATGACTGGCGTGGTAAAAGATTTAGGGTATACCCCAGGCAAACGCCTGTTTACTTTTCAGGATGCAGCTTCTGAATATAATGAGCATAGTACGATAATGATCGCTGGGGAAAAATCGCGTTGTTTGGTAAGGCAGATTGTTGGACCTATTGTTCGTCGTGTGGTCTATTGGCTAAAACTAGAGCAGGAGATCAAGCGGGGCGATAGGATTGGTTTGATGAAATTCGGGTCCAGATTGGATATCTATTTTGAAAAATCAGATGTAAACGTCTTGATTAAAAAAGGGGATAAAGTGCGGGCAGGGGAGACCGTTATTGCGACTTTAAGAAAGGAAGAAAAACCATGACGTGGCGTCAATTTATACCAACTATTTTTACATCAGCAGCGATGTTAGTAGGCTTTTTTAGTCTGATCACATGTGCCATGGGTCAATATATGACTTCTGCTCAGTTGATTATGCTCTCTATGTTATTAGATGGGTTAGATGGAAATCTCGCACGACTGTTTAAAGGAACCACCAAATTTGGGGCTGAATTAGATACGTATGTTGACATCACTAGTTTTGGGATTGCTCCGGCTCTATTGGCTTATCTCGCTGTATTAAAGCACTTTGGCCTATTGGGGATCTTAATTACTTCGTTTATTGTTTTATCCGGTGCGATTCGTTTGTCGCGGTTTAGAATTAAAGATCCGTACCGAGGGCAACGTGGATATCAGGGGTTACCCATCACTGTAAACGCTTGTTGGGTTTCCATGTTTGTATTTGTAACGGAGTCAAACCTGTTGGATTTTGGCTTGTTTTCTCTTTCAAAAGGTCCTTTAGCCACCATCGTTTGGACGTCCACTCTATTGTTTATGGTCCTTCAAGTTTCCAATGTTCGTTATCCCAAACCCACTAAAGAATTGCTTGGGTTTATTCCTTGTATTATCTTTGTTTGTTTTCTTTTCCTCAAAGTTCAATTAGCCGTGGCATCGGCATTAACCATATGTGCCTCTTGTTTTGTATATGCGTTTATTACCCCCCTGCTTCCCAAACGTTCGGCCGTGATTGATGAGGCGGATGAAGAAGAGTCGTTTTCGGTATGGCGGACATAGAAGAGCTTTTTGCAAAAAGATTTCAAAAATGAATAAATCCTGGGTCCGTCAGTTAAACGCGGTTTTCTGTACGAACCATTTGGGCCAAAAGGAATTACAAAAAAGCCTCGACGCACCCAGCGGGTGTGCCTGCGTTTTTTTACAACCTTTTGCCTCCAAAGCATTCGCACAGAAATCCCACGCTTAACTGACGGATCCAGGTAAATGAGATCGTATAACTAACGGGGCAGCCCTCTCTCCTTACAAAAAATTTCTAAAGGCAGAGAGAAACTGGAATAAACTCTAGATACAGAGCGTAGACAGTTAATCCGTAAAAATGAACAACGTATCTAGACCTACATGCAAGCAGCACAGAAATGGCGAGAAGTATGGCCACTAATAGAACAACAAACCTTGCATGGTACGCTTCCTGAAATGCACGATATCATGGTCCGTAAAGCGGAGGAAGATTTAAAGCTACGCAATCTGTCCTAAGAAGAGTTGATTCCTTATTGGTCTTTGTGGTTAAAACAGGCTCAGGGTACCAATGAATTAGACCAAGATCAATACTCGCATGGTGTCGTATGGATACACAAAATCCTGGATCCGTCAGTTAAACGTGGGACTTCTGTGCGAATGCTTTGGAGGCAAAAGGTTGTAAAAAAACGCAGGCACACCCGCTGGGTGCGTCGAGGCTTTTTTGTAATTCCTTTTGGCCCAAATGGTTCGTGCAGAAAACCGCGTTTAACTGACGGATCCAGGTGAACGTATCTCTAAAGATTATAAGGTCAGTAGTACAAAACATTTGCATTGCACGATGGAGTGTCAGTTTGATGTCGTATCTCTTGATGGGGATGACCCTGTATGGCGAATCTATTTCTGGATTGGGTGGGGCGCCTTGTCCCTGGTTCTGGAGTCATCAATATTTATGCTCCACCGGGGATGCGATTCGGAGCTATAAACGTACAAGAAGGCGAAGAGGTAGAAACCAATCAGGTTCTGGCCACCGTCAAAAAACTCATCCTTGCAGGAGGCCGGGATAGAGAGCTGCGCCTTGCCGAACTAGAACTAGCCACAGCTTGCCTGGACCAAACGTTTAGCCTTGTTATGCAGGAGAAACGTATAGCGAACTTAAACGATGAAAATTGAGTTAAAAGAAGATATTTATCAGGTTTACAAGAAGAAAAAAGTCCAGGGCCTTGCAGCAGCAGCGGAGCTTACAAAGCTAGGTTTGGATATTGAGCTTAAAAAACAACATCTTCAGCTAGCAAAACTTGAACATTTGATGCTTCGAAAAAAACATGCTATTCGTTCTAAACGAGCGGAAGAGATAGTAAAACGCGCTAAAGTGGGCAGTAAAAAAAATCTTCGCTCGCCCATAAAAGGCAAGGTTCTTAAACGGCTGGTCCATCCGGGATATACAGTAGGGAATACGCCCGTTTTTAAACTTGGAAATACAGACTACCATGTATGCTATCGCTGAAGTGTATGAGGCGGATGCTCGACGAGTAAAGGAAGGGCAACAAGCCGAGATAACCAGCGTGGCTTTTCCCGGAAAACTTCTGGGCAAGGTAGAGCGGACTGGCGCCATGATCTTTAGAAACACCATTGAAAGCATCGATCCCAGCGCCGCGACCCATTCACGCGTGGTGGAGGTATGGATCCGCCTTGAAAAAAACGACTACGCTAAAAACCTAGTTTACCTGCAAGTTGAATTTACCATTCATACAGGTGAAAATGAAGGGTGATAATTCAGCTTAACGTCTGCACAACAAAAAAAATGACTAAAAATAACGCGAGCGCAAGCAAGCGAATGACTATCAATGACGTCCCTCCGGACCAATGACCCTCTTAAAAATGCGCACGCCAATAGCCTGGTTCAATACCGTTCAACACAAAAGATGGACTCTCGTGGCTAGTTTGGGAATCTGCTTTTCCGTTTTATTGATCTTTATGCAGCTAGGCTTTTTAGGGGGAGCCAGACAAAACGCTTCTTTTCTGTATAGGGCGCTCGAAGGGGATATTATCTTAGTCCCAAAAGGGTACTTTACCATAGGATTAGGAGCTTCTAATTTCAGTGGGCACCGTATCTTTCAAGCTCGGAATCTTTCCGGAGGGGAGGGAGAGGGGGAGTTCGCCGGGTTCTTCTCCCGACTCTTTCACCTGAAGACATCGTCATCGTGGACAATCTTCGCGTCCATCACAATCCCAAGGTCATTGAACTCATTGAGTCATGTGGGCCCATGTAAGATTCCTTCCACCCTACAGCCCCGATTCCAACCCCATTAAAAAAATGTGGGGCAAGATAAAGAATCGGTTGGGCAGCCTTGCAGCCCGCAGTCAGCAGGAACTATCTGAAGCGATCACACAAGCGTTCGAAGAGGTTTCTCCCGACGAGGTAATCGGCTGGTTTTCTTCGTGCTACATCGCGACACCTCAATCGTGAAGCGCTCTAGCTCCCATCACTCTTTGAGGCTTTCGGGCTAGCTGTAATCGGCTTTGAGCCAGGGGCCATTTGCGGGTCTTGGGTAATAGCGGCCACGGACTCGATTACGGCGAAATTCGCGCCAAATAGTCGAGGGGGATCGGCCCAGGCGACGGCTAATTTGAGATAAGCTATATTTTTCTTTTAGCATCTGGGCTATCACTTCTTGTTCATAACGGTTTAAATGTTCGTAGGTTCGTGGCATTCTATGTTCTCCTTTGGGGGGGGTCAGATACCCAAAGAATGAACTATGCTGCGGACCTTTGCACTTGTATTGTTACTCTACCTCTTTCAGCGACGGCAGAAAGGACACTCACAAACAATATGATATTTAGACTTAATCTTTTCACTCTCTCTTTCTCCTTTGGGTTATGGGGGCCAACCAAATGGAATAATCTTGCTAAATCATCTTGCGTCTAATCGATTGGTTCCTGCGATCATTTCGTTGCCGTCGTTTATACCATCCCCCCTATGACATTCTCCTTAACTCTAACCTTCTGTTAAACCATTTTCTGCCACAGGAAAAGTTCGAAGTTTGGACGATGTCGCCCTCTTGATCTTTTCTTTCTGCTAATATACAATCCTCATTATAATGTCAAACTTTTATTTCCTATTAATTTTAGCCTACTACAACACGACTACACGGACTATACCTTTGACATGTACCTTGAAAGTGCAAACGTTGATATAACCGAAATACATGGGTTTAATGCATGGCGCAAGGGACCTGTCTAGAAGATAGAACATATGGATTTTAAATCGCTCGTCTGAACGCTCAAGATACAGAAGTTGCGGACTTTGCTCAAGACCAGGTTGGATACAGGCAAGAGCGAAGGTTGTATTATACCGGTTTTTTACGGGACCGAGAAAAAATTATATCCTTTACATAATTATCTTCAGCGTACGGGGATGGATACGGGACTCATGCAATATCTCGCGGCAGCCCGCGGAAAGGCCCGACTTTGGCTTTTTATCACTTCAGAACATACCTCAAATCAAATCGAAGCAGCAGCCATTCTTTTTAAAACTGCTGAACGGTTCGATTTTCTTAAGTCAACTTGATTGGTCTGCTATGCAGACGTCATTAATACCGCTTTGCGGTTGTCATTTAGCTTGCTTCGCAAGCGCCATTAGTGGTCATTTGCTCACTGCGTTCGCATCAACTTCCCGGTGGGTTTCCGCGCTTAGGACCCAATGACTTAATGACGTTCTTTGAAAAAGGACCACTGACGGCACGTAGTGCCAAATGACTATTGTCGAAGAGCACGAGAGAAGAGAGACAGATCTCCATCTCTAATAAATTTGATCAGTAATTTGGTCCATGACGTATGGTAGGTTAGTGAGTTGTACCACGCTGGCGCTAGTTTACGAATGTGTGGCAGTCTATTCCAAGGCACAGATGGCAGATCATGATGTTCGTTATGATAGCCTACGTTAAAAGCAAGTACGTTGAGTGGTCCATAGTAACTATAGGTCTCTTGGGGCGGATCTACGAGATAATGTTCTTGAATCCAACGAGCTCCCAGAGGATGTAACCCTATCGAGAAGAATAGAGATAAAAGTAAATATAAGTAAGCCATGGGGCCTATATAAAAGTAAACGAAGAGATCAAAACTCAATACAATGATCATGTTGATCATTGTCCATTTGCTGATTATCTTTATCTGGCGAATTCGGGGAGGGCGAAGTGCCTGAAAAAAAGGGAACAAAATAAGCCAAAGGGTTTTTCTTAGCATAGAATTTCCGATTAACCGGGCCTCCCAATAGCTTGGCAAGTCGGCATCCCCCTCATGATCACCTTGAGAGGCGTGGTGCTTTAGGTGGTAACGACGAAAAGAGATTGCGCCGGGCACAGTGTTGGGTAAATCAGCAAAAATAGCGGCAAGCAGGTTTAACCGCTTGCTACTAAAAACCAGATTATGTGCGCATTCATGGATGAGAACATAGAGTCCATGATTTGCGAATGCGCCTATGCCATAGGCGCATAGCAGGCATAGCCACCAAGCTTGATCGCGCAAAAGAGAGGCTAAACCTATTTGCCATGTCACAAGGAAGAGGATGAAGAGGAAGGTGTACGGGTTTCGTCCAATAAGACTCCGTAGCGCCGGATGCTCCTTTAACATGGCCTTGGTTCTGGCTTTATGAGGGTGTTCCGCTGCAGCTTGAAAAAAATTTTGTGAACTATAACCATTTTTTTTCCTTATACCATTTTGCGGTTATAGACAACCCTTTTTGTAAGGGGTAGCTTGGTTGATAACCCAATTCAGTGGATATTTTTTGACTGTTACAAAGCCATGATTTTTGACGGTAGATCTTGAAACGAGTTAAATTAATCCAAAAAGTTTTTCCCAAAATTTGTTGTAGGACATGCGCGAAAACGGATACACCCCAAAAAATAGGCATAGGGATATAAAGGCTCATACAGTTCTTTTTTGAAGAACACGAGCTATTTTAGTTTGAAAATCAATCCATGTGTGAGGTGGTTCCTGGTCGTTTACATAATAGATAGATCCTGAGACGGTATTCCTAAATCCGCAAAGATACAAACCTTCAACAAGATCAGCAATGTAGATACTAGAGGCGTATCGGGAAGAAAACCCTATATTAACTTTAAGGCCTATTCTGACTAATTTGTAGATTGCATAAACACCTTTATCTCGAGGACCATAGACCATAGGGGGCCGAACGCATAGGATATGAATACGTTCTTTGTAGGCTAGCAGCGCTTGTTCTGCTTTGAGTTTACTCAGACCATAGGCGCTAACAGGTTGAGACTCATCTTGTTCGGTTTTAGGACGCTGAAAAGAGGAAGAACCGCTTGCTTCCATGGAAGAGAGATAAATGAATTTCTTGAGCGTGGGATTATAGTTCAACGTAGCTTGAAGTAACTGTTCCGTTCCATGGACATTTTGGGCATAAAAATCTCTTTCCCGGCGAGCGTTTACGATACCCGCGATATGAAAAATTAGGTCTTGCCCTGTTACCGCCTCTTTTAAAGAAGCCGGATGGATGAGATCGCCTTGAACCAACCGAATGTTTCTATGTTGAAGCCATTGCAGGTTACTAGAGCTGCGGATGAGCGCTGTGATTTCATGACCTTCCGTTAACAAGCGATCAACGAGGTGACTTCCTATAAAACCGGTTGCGCCTGTAATCAAGATGTTCATGATTCACCTCCCCAACGTTTTTTCATAAATTCGATAGGTTTTATTTCGTCGTCCACCTACATGTTGAATAAGACGATTGGTGTCATCATTTGATTCTAAGATCCACGACAATTCTGCCGATATATATCCTAACTCTATAATCGACCTAATAGTCTGATACATCAAAATTGTTTCAATGCCACGTTTTCTGTAAGGCTTTAAAACACCCAACAAAATGAACCGTACTTTTTTAGTCTGCTTAGCCTCTCTTAATGCGTTGAGAATTCCGAATGGAAACAGCTTTCCGTCCATGAATTGAATAGCCTTGTTAAAATCCGGAACTACGCATGCTAAGCCAACGGGTTTTCCCTGTATCTCAGGAATATAGATCAGCTGAGGCCGTAAAAAAAGTTTTAACTCGATTAAATCTCTTTGAAACTCTTCCTTAGATTTCGGCACCATTCCCCAGTTTCCGGACCATGCGTCCTTATAAATATGATGAAATATGTGAACTTCCTCCTTTGAGTTATTTAAGTCGAATTGGCGAAGCGTTATGGGTAGTTTTTTTCGCGTTGCTCGCGAAATTTTGGCTAAGAGCGTAAGGTGTACTGTGTATTTGTCGATCGTATACGCAAAAAGATCCTGTGCCTTCTCAAATCCAAAGGAAGTTATCAAGTTTTCATAATACGGAGGATTGTAAGGCATCATCAGGCCCGGCATGAGATGGAAACCCTGAACTAACAAACCGCATTGATGATTCATCGTAAAATTTATGGGACCACGCATTCGCGTAAGACCTTGACTTTTTAGCCACTCCGCGGCAGCCTCAAAAAGGCTCTGTGCAACCTGTCGATGGTCTATACATTCAAAAAAACCGAAAAAGCCTGTATCATCCTGATAGATTTCCAGGTGCCGGATGAACTTTATGGCAGCAATGCGCCCCACAACGTCGCCTTGCTTGATAGCTATAAAGAATTGAGCGGATGAGTGCTTGAAAAATGGATTCTTGTTTTTGTTAAAAAGGCGGCGTTGTTGAACCATAAGAGGCGGAACCCAATAGGAATTACCTTGGTAAATTCTCTAGGGTAGGCGGATGAATTTTTTGAGGTCTGATTTTAGAATTACTTCTTTGACTTCAATCATGTCTTTTTGAGTTGTGATCGCCTGGTCCTCCGTTACCAGCATTTATCCGGGACGCCAAATAGAACCGGGCGAATCGAGCAAACTCATCAGAAACGGTTCGATTATGTTCGAAGAGACCGCATATTAAGATCTTGTCTCTTGATTTAGTGGCAATGAGTGAAAATTAGCGCCTTTTTTTGTTAGGAGGCATCGTGCCAAATATATAGTCCCACAACAGCGAGCTTATACCAAAACCACAATATTCGTTCTTATAATGATGCCCCAAATGATGTTTCTTGAGCCATAGCGCCAGCTTGTGATTTTTTAACGTAAAATGATGCAAAAGATAGTGGGTCGTGTCGTAGTAGATATAGCCGATAACAAGACCTGAGATAAAAGGATTAACAAGCACATGCCCAAGCAAGAGACACAAGGATATATGCCTGTGGCCATAGGCAAGGTTACTATGGGTGGCATGACGAGACGCAGTGGATCCTGCGGATATGCATGATGAATGCCATGTATCAAAAAGTGTAGATGTTTCCCGATTCGACTACGCGGCTCGTAATGAAAAACATATCAGTGGAGAAGATATTCTAGTAATGTCCATGATAGTATACCGGCAATCAAAAAAATAATAATTTGAACAAAAGGCAGGGTCCTAAACGATCGAAATAGCCAATAGATAACAGCAGGGAGGTAAAGAATAAGGGGTGTTGCAGGATGGGTGCGCGAGCACTTCTCTAAGAGCCTGTTGGAAAACAGCCGAGGGGTCACTCTTTCACTGCAAATTTTGCGTTCCATTTTTTCCTTCGTAATCATAGCCTTGTTTCATTCAGGGCAAATGTATTTAAATTCAAATTTAGAGCAAGGTCTTTTTGTTAAAGAGCCCCATACTCGCTCTCACAATTTTCTTTCTATCGCTACCCGAATTTATTCGAGAACATATGTTGAGTATTATAAAATTCAGTGCCCTTTATTAAAGGCTCGTCCAAACATAAGCCGACCTATTTGATTAAGCCGTTTTTTTTGTCTTGAAACATAAAATAAGCTCCGAATTGGCGAGCCAGCGCCAGACCACTTATTATACACCACTCATGCCCATTAACAACGTGACCTTCACAATACCATATTTTTTTTCTCCCCTATAATCCCCAGGCCTTGGGCTCAGGTGAGTATAATGATTGTATCCGAGCCACGGCGGCTGAGGTGTGGGAAGAATAGAGTCATCGTAATGAATGCACGATACCGTTGCTCGCATCTGACACTAGAGCATTTAACGATTGAAATGCCTCTTTAGAAGATCTATACTCCATGACATGAGTATAGCAACAGCAGAAATCCGGCGGCGTGCGATAGATGCCTACAAAATGGGCAAAGGTTCCCAGGCCGATATCGCATCTTCTTATCGTGTAGATCTTAGAACGTTTCAGCGTGGGCTCTCTTGTTTCAACGAAACCGGACAGACCGCTCCCCGACCGCGTGGGCATCGTCAGGCCCTCTACAGCGGAAAGCAGCTCAAGGCGTTGGCTCAACTGGGGGGCAAACATCCCGATGCAACGCTTGAAGAACTCAAGAACATGAGCGGCGTGAAGGGGTCGATCATGGCCGTACAGCGGGCGTTGAATCGGTTGGGCTGCCGGTATAAAAGAAACGCTTCACGCCAGCGAGCAAGACCGGGCGGATGTAAATCTCTTGAGAAAGCAGTGGATCCAAGAGGTGGCCAAACTTGATCCAAGTCGCCTTGTCTTTATTGATGAATCCGGGGCGAAAACGAATATGACTCGTCTGCGGGGCCGGGCGTTGGGCGGGGACAGGCTTTTTGCCAAAACGCCTTATGGACATTGGTGTACCACCACCTTGATTTCTTCGGTCCGCCTGGACGGAACAACAGCGGCCATGGAGGGGGAAGGGGCGACAGAGACGGCTGTTTTTGGAGAATATATTCGCCGGGTTTTTCTCCCGACTCTTTCACCTGAAGACATCGTCATCATGGACAATCTTCACGTCCATCACAATCCCAAGGTCATTGAACTCATTGAGTCATGTGGGGCCCATGTAAGATTCCTTCCACCCTACAGCCCCGATTCCAACCCCACTGAAAAAATGTGGGGCAAGATAAAGAATCGGTTGGGCTGCCTTACAGCCCGCAGTCAGCAGGAACTATCTGAAGCGATCACACAAGCGTCCGAAGAGGTTTCTCCCGACGAGGTAATCGGCTGGTTTTCTTCGTGCTACATCGCGACACCTCAATCGTAAAGCGCTCTAGGCTTGTCGAGGTGCGCAAAGCATCCGATAGGAACCACCTGCTGTCCCATAACTTTTCAATAAAGTGTACAGCTGATATCGGCTCCACAATACCGAGCGCAACACCGTAAAAATACGCACAAAACTGTGGCGCCATTGACTCAAAAAGCTCAGGTAGCGCAGTAAAACATAGGCTAATAAGGCCATCCAGACTTGCCATTGTATTGCAACTGTGACCAAAAAAATCACAAATCTGCAGGACCTGTTTGATTTGTTTAAAAAAAGATTCAATGGCCCAGCGGGCTTTATACAAATCACAAATACTTCCCGCCGACCACTCCAGATTATTGGTAATAAAAGTCATCTCAACAAGCTTTCCGTTTACTTCAACCTGCGCGATAATCCGACAAAAAAAATGAGGGTATTTCCCCTTACTTTTCACCGCGGTTAACACGACCCAATCATCGCGTAGGATCGGGCCTCTCGATTTTTCCAGGCACTTCTTTACACAGCGCACCTGCATATTATCTTTGGCGCGTGTCACCCAAAACATACCTCGATTGTTCAACTCAAAGAGGTGACCAAAATCCACAGAGGCTTTGTCGAAAAGAACGATTTCCCCTGCTTTTAAAGCCGCGCAAAGCTGCTATCATGGTCTTTAGCTTTGTCTATGATAACAAAACTAGGCAACCAGTTTTGTAAATTTAAACGCAGATACAACTTCGCTTCGGCTTTACGACGGCGGTGCTTGGCCCAATCCATGCAATGAGCGATGAGTTGGATCGTACTGGCATCGACCACGTGAATGGCTCGTTTAAACCGACGAGGAAACGGTAGAGTAACAATACAAGTGCAAAGGTCCGCAGCATAGTTCATTCTTTGGGTATCTGAACCCCCCCAAAGGAGAACATAGAATGCCACGAACCTACGAACATTTAAACCGTTATGAACGAGAAGTGATAGCCCAGATGCTAAAAGAAAAATATAGCTTATCTCAAATTGGCCGTCGCCTGGGCCGATCCCCCTCGACTATTTGGCGCGAATTTCGCCGTAATCGAGTCCGTGGCCGCTATTACCCAAGACACGCAAATGGCCTGGCTCAAAGCCGATTACAGCTAGCTCGAAAGCCTCAAAAAGTGATGGGAGCTAGCAAAGAACAAGTGGAGACTCTCCTGGTGAAGTATTTGGTCTCCAGAACAGATTGAAGGTCGAAGAAAGCTAGAAGGTGACCCTCCCATCAGTCGAATGACGATCTACCGCTACTTGTACAGTCTAAGAGGGGCTGGCTACCGAAAATACCTGCGTGGCTCCGGAAAGAAAAAACGAGCGACTCGGAAAAGCCATTCACGTATACACAACATTCAGGGCCAAACGAGAAAAGAGGCCTGTGTAGTCACTCTAGTAGATCGAGCGACTCGATATCTCATCGCCGATCTTTTACCTCGATGCAATGCCGAATCGGTCAACCGTTCCGTACCTCAGTTCGCTGATTCAGGGCTCCCCTGTAAAACGGTGACTGTAGATAATGGCATGGAGTTTGCCAGCCATGCTAAACTACAGAAAAAAATAGCAACCCCCATTTTCTTTGCTGAAAGGAGAACCCCTTGGCAAAGAGGGAGCAACGAAAATACGAATGGTTTGCTTCGCCAGTTTTTCCCGAAGAAAACCGACTTTGCTGCCCACAGCTCCGCTCAGTTGAGATGGGCTGTGGAGTTACTGAATAATAGACCGAGAAAATGCTTAGAATATAGAACGCCCAAAGAAATGATGGACAGCTTCGGTTTTGCACTTGTAAGTTGAGTCTGCAGGTTTGGAGCGTTTCAACGCTGCGGGCAATAAACGCGGTCGTTCCCGACTGACAATGTTGTTTACCGGGTCGAAGTTCGCACTCAAGCATGTGGCCTTGAGTGCCCACATAGGCAAATATCGGGGCGTAACCATCATGGCCCTTCTAGGTGTAGGAAACGCCTTCTTTCGAAGAGCCTGAGTGATCCAAAGGGCTCACATCGATATCGACGGGAACAAGATCAAGCCCTTCGACATCTATGTAGCCAAAGGGGCCCGAGGAAAGAAGTTCGGTGTTGAGTTTGCGTAGCCCCATATGGGTTCTGGCTGGGGGCAGGTCGTCGGAACGACATCGGAACACCGGCTCAGAGGCTACCTTTTTAACTCCCCTTTTTAAGTCCAAAGGCATCCATAAAAATCTCATCACCCCGGTACAGGTCGATATCATTGAAATCGGTTCGACCGTTGCAAAGTAAGCCGATCTGGGTAAGGAGGATCTCCCGATCAGAGATCGCATCGGAGCGGCGTGGTTGAAAATCGGAGGGAAGAATCCGTTGAGCATGATCCTCGAGCAGCAGGCCGCAAAGATGATTTCCGCTTGTGCTGTTGAGTTCGCCCTTGCCAGTCTTTATTTTATATTGTTTCATATACACACCTATTGGGGTGGGGTTGTTTGCTTGAATACGGGTATGCTCCCCGCTTTAGCCCAACAGGTAATGAAAAATCGTCAGATTTTATCTGACGGATTTAGGGATATGAATTCTTGAAAGACAACTTGGGTCAACAACCGAATTAATAATTATGATAGACAAGAGTAAATATGACTAAAATCAAAAAAGTCTGTGTAAGTACAGGTGTTTATTGGATAGAGATTCCCGAAGCAGAGCTTTGTATGGTTTGTCCTGCCCCAGCGGATACAGTCAAGCATCTGAGAAGAAAAAGGTTTATCCGAACCGTGGGAAAAATGATGTTCGTTTCGAAACAGGTCCAAATGTTGTTCTACTGTCGGACAGTTTGGTCCAAAATGAAAGCTTTTCTAATCTAAGTGAGTTTCTGGTTCTTCAAATGCTCTACTTGCAGGGCATGGTCCTGCCCAACCACCCCAATAATCAAGGCCTTCGCCCCATCCTTGTCGGTATAGAGGAACAGCTCCAGGCCCAGCTAGACTATATCTGCCGTGGTAATTATGGGTTGGTATTCGAAAAAGAAATGATGATGGCAGGTATGTCCGCTGAAGAAGCCCAGGAAATGATGCGCATCAAGCTGAAATTTGCCTTTGGAACAATCCGATCTTCCGAAGATCTACTAGACACACGCATCCTCAAAGAAGATCCTGTAGAAATCCTTAATGGTGCTTTTATACAACGAAAGGGGATAAATAACTATGAATTGGAGTATAAAGGCGAACGGGTATCCATTGACCTTGGGTTAAAGCCAGAAGACCAGTATGAGATACCTTATCGCCTTGATCATCACCGAATCAAACGCGAATACTTTTCCATCGTGCACTCTGGCGAAGGCGATGGATGGGATATCACTCAGCCTTGCATGGCCAGCATCATCCTTTTTCAGGATCGAATTTATCTTATTGATGCGGGGCCGAATATGCTAACAATCCTGAATTATTTGGGGATCAGTCCCAGTGAGATTCATGGGATCTTTCATACCCATGTCCATGACGACCATTTCGCAGGATTGCCCTCGTTAGCAACGGCCCATCACCGTTTAAAATATTATGCTACCCCACCAGTACGAATGTCGATGATGAAAAAGCTTTCGGCTTTAACTCAGATTGAGGAAGACTACTTTTACAAAATTTTGGATGTTGAGGATCTGACTTTGGATCAATGGGCCAATATTGACGGTTTAGAGGCTAAGCCCGTGTATTCTCCGCACCCTGTTGAAGACAATATGTTTCTTTTCAGAACGAAATGCGACGATAGCTATAAAACCTACGCTCATTTTGCTGATTTAACTTCATTGGACGTATTCGAGAAGATGATTACCAAAGATAAGACAGAACCCGGAACCACACAGAAACGGTTTGATGCCGTCAAAGAAACCTATTTAATATCGGTAGACTTGAAAAAAGTGGATATTGGAGGAGGCCTGATTCATGGGGTAGCCGAGGATTTTAGAAAGGATACCTCAGAAAAAATTCTTTTAGCACACACAGCAAACTCCTTGACTGATGAGCAAAAAGAGATTGGTGACTCAGCCACATTCGGAATGGTCGATGTCTTGATTCCGGCTAAGGACGATTACAATTATTTATTGACGGCCGCATTACGCTATCTGACCGCCTATTTCCCCACGGAGCCACGCTATGAGATTAACTATCTGATGAACTCATCCCATTGAGCATTTGGATGCGGATACCACGATCATGGGGGGAAAAGACAAACCCCATGACAATCTGTATTTGTTGCTTAGTGGTTCCGCTGCTTATGAGGATTCAACCTCACATACAAAGCAGATTCTATCCGCTGGATCCTTGATCGGTTTTTGCCCCGGATATACCGGGTCACAACCACCTAAAAGATATTCGGCTTTTTCGAATCTGTCCATGTTGAAGATTCCAAAGACCTCTTATGATACATTCGTTTGTCGGAATAACTTGGAAGGTTATGTGGAAAAGATGAACGAGGTCATTATGTTTTTTACTGAAACCGTGTTATTCAAAAAACCTGTTTCAATATTAATGTTAGCGAGGGCCGCTCAACAAGCCGAGCCTTTTAAGTATCCTGCTGGCCACCAGATAAATGGTTGGCCTTCTGATCAGGTAGGCCTAATTCAACAAGGTTCCATCGTCATTAAAGCACCGGATCGAACCTTGAAAAGTCTTCAGGCGGGCGACTCTTTTGGTGGTGAATCTTCTCCCCTTAAAGCGCCGGATAGATGGCGTCTGGAGGTAGAGGAAGATAGCGCCGGTTACATGTTGCCTTTTGATGTCATCGTCGAGATCTCCATGGCCTATTCCCGATTATTGACGATCTTTGCTGAAATGAAAAGTTCCTTTATTAAAAGCTCATTCTTTATTTGAATGTCTGAGTCTTACACCCTCTTTTAGAGTCTGTAGCTTTTCGTCAAGCTCGGCGTGCGGATAGATTTTTTTGATGGCAGCGTCGAATGGCACTAGTTTAAGGCCTCCTTGCCCTTTTTTTATATGCATTATTTCGGTGTTTTATAACTTCTATTTCGTGCCTTGGTTTTGTGAAGTGTTGATAGTTTTTTTGGGGCCATTTTTTTGCACGCGGTTCACTTCGTCCTGGACGGTCCGGGATCTGCTTTCCTGCGATGCATTTATATAATTCTGTGACTAAACAAAACTGTTCTTCTCTGCTTAGAGCACTTTACGATTGAGGTGTCGCGATGTAGCACGAAGAAAACCAGCCGATTACCTCGTCGGGAGAAACCTCTTCGAACGCTTGTGTGATCGCTCCGGAATAGGGTTCTTTTTCCTCATAGACATAACGCTGTCTATTCCACGTTTTTGCAATAACACTAGGTCCCGATAATTACAAAACCCCTTTCCACCCAACAGGATATCACCCTGGCGAAGCAGGTCCCATTGAGATCTAAAGAGGGTTAGCTCGCTCTTGTGTTTGTTTCCCACTGCCCAACCAAGTATAGCCCCTGTATCCAATGAAAACAGACCGATTATCTTTGCCACAGGAAATCCACATCCCTATTTTTGCTGGCTTGGTTGAGGCCATGTGTTCTGATTAGCCGGAGTATCCGGCATTGAGACCCCAATCGCGTCAACCACCAACACGCGTTGACCAAAGGTGCCGGCATGGGATGAAAGCATATCCATCTGTGTTTCGGTATGTTCAAAGATCTCTTCGGTTGCTGAGCTGCTTTGCTTAAGATGGGCTGATGCCCGTTTTGTTTGCGTTGGTCTTGCAATCCAGCTTCTGCGTGTTGGTTATAACGTTTTACCAGCTTGCGTACCCAGTCTGGGCTATAGCCTATTATCTGGGCAACCTGCTCACAGGTATAGTTTTTATCTGTTCTACCTAGCAACCATATCACCTGCCAATGGGCTCATTCAATACCATCAAGACAGTTGTGATATCGCTTTTTTAATATCGGCATACGGTGATGCTTTTCTAATTTTATAGGTTTGTTTGCCATTCTTTAAGAATAGCAACACTGATTATTGAATAAATACTAGTCAGGTTAATCTTATATAATATCCTGGATCCGTCAGTTAAACGTGGTTTTACACGATGGAATCCACCATCGTTAGACCTCAAATTTGGTCAACAAATGAACATACACAATACTAAAATGGGGACACGAAGCATGAAACAAGATAAGTCCACGCTACATATCGATAAAAGAGAGCCATCTTTTTATAGGCTAAGAGCGGCCAGAGCATTCGTCAAAGACGCATTATTGATAGATTTGCAAACAGCTGAAGAGGTGCCTGGTCCCGACTACGCGTCCATCGATTTGGGCCATCAGCATGTGCATCATTCGATCGCCCGCTTTATCAATCATAGTTGCGATCCAACGGCTTATGTGGATGCTAAGGCAAAGAAGATTGTTGCTGTGAAGCCAATAAAGCGTGGTGATGAGATAACGTTTAATTATTTAATCTCGGAAAGGCAGATCGTTGCCCCCTTTGACTGTAATTGTGGTACAAGCAATTGTGTCAGGCGAGTTAAAAAGATTCTAGCTGTTGAGCAGAGCCACGACGTGTAGCGCCATATAACCAGCACAAGCAATCGGACGATCCTTCGGCTGGCCGTTGTCACGTGAACCGATCAGATTTTTTCCCTATGTTTTTAGAGAATTTTACCTCGTAAATCTTGCAAATCCTTCGCAGCATATTTAGCTGCAATCCGGCGACCGCAACCAAATCGAATACCGGGATCGGCACTAGGTCTCCCCGGGGTTTCATTCTGCAGCGCCTTGAACGCAACCCGGGAGATCGCTTTACCTCCGCCGGCAAGCTTGAGGATTTCAGGTTGCCCGGGAGACCTGCTCATCACGGCATTCGCTATTGCTCGTCCATCGGGGTCATAGGCTATGGCCGTTGCGGGTTCGGTGGAAACCGTAAATTCAACATAATGTCAATGGTCCCATTGTTATTGATCCTGCCACCTCCTCCCTCGCTTGGACACGGGTTCAGATAGATGCCCGCGAATACTATGCAAAGCATGAAAAGGCCCAACCTGTCGGTTATAGAATTAAAAAGGTCTTAATAACTTTATATTTATTTATATTTATAGAATAAAATTATGATTATAGAATCCAGGAGGATATAAGCTTACGACAGAATCACCATGCGGTATCAACCTTTTATCCTAGCTGTTAAATGGCGATACCCTTCAACGAGTTTAGGCAAATCGTTGGCATACCTGACATTAGATATGACGGCTAAACCATCTGCACCTGCCTCTAAAACGTGCGACGCAGATTCTAGGTTAATCCCCCCAATGGCAACGGTTGGAGTGGGAATTAGTTTTCTCATCTGTTTAAACCTCTCAAGGCCTAAAGGCGGGTAGTCCATCACTTTTGATCCGGTTTCAAAAAGGGTGCCCAGGGCAATATACGAGGGTTGATAGGCTATGGCCCTGGCTATTTCTGCATAGGAATGCGTACTAATCCCCAATCGTAATCCTGATTGAGCCAATGTATGGATATCAACCGTTTCGAGGTCATCTTGCCCCAGATGCACCCCATAAGCGCCATATTTTATGGCTAACTCCCATTGATCATTAACGAATAATCGACTTTTTATTTTCCTCGCATATTCAATACTCAACAGAATCTCATTTTCACGTTCTTGACCCTTCAAATCTTTGATCCGAAGTTGAATGGTGGCTACCCCAAGCGATAAAAGCTTTTTTACCCATTCCACACGGTCAACAATTGGATAAAGACCTATAGGTTCTTCTCCACAATTCGGAAATGAAACCCTTTTTGCACTTTCTTGAATGGTTGTACTTAGATAGGGAAAGGTATCGGAGTGATCAGGCCAACCCTGATGCAACAAAGTCCCCTGTCCATTACCCAATGCATAACTCTTCTTCAGACCCTGTGTAACATAGGCTTTCGCAATGATAAGTGCATCGATTCCAGGGAGCCCTAGACCCCGACAAGCTGCAATAGCCGATGAAAGAGCACATCCTGTACCATGGGTATATGACGTTTTAAGTCTCGGACTGGTCAACCACGCTTTCTGCTTTCGATTTGTCCAAAAATCTTGAGAATATTTACCCCCCACATGGCCTCCTTTGATAAGAACTGATTTTGGACCGAAATCAAGCAATCGAACAGCAGCTGCTTCGATATCTTGATAAGATTCAATTTTTATTTTTAATAAAGTCTCTGCTTCGAGAATATTAGGGGTAAGCAAATCAGCAAGGGGTAATAGACACGCTGTAAAGATCTCATGGATCTCTGGTTCAATCAAATGATGGCCTGACGTTGCTGCCATTACCGGGTCAATCACTGTAAAAAAATTACGCGAAGAAATTTTTCCCGCAATATATTCAATCGCTAAACGATTCCCGGGCATCCCGATTTTAATTGCCGTTGGAGCCAAGCTTTCGATTAGGCTTTCCCATTGATCGTTGAGGACAGAAACAGAAAGGTACTCAATCCCTATCACGTTTTCCAGATTCTGCGCCGTAATTGCGGTAAGAATGGAACACCCGTGAACCTCTAAAGCGTTAAAGGTTTTTAAATCGGATTGAATACCAGCACCTCCACTGGAATCGGAGCCGGCTATTGTCCAAACAATGGGTTTTTTCATAGAGCTTCTTGCAAAATAACGCCGCTTACGCGGCTGCTACAAACCATTAAATAGTTCTACCCTATGTTTACACGTGTTTGTAGTAGCATCGCAAGATGCATTATCGTTTATCGATCCGGTTTGTAAGAGCCTTCATAGAAAAATAAATCCAAAAATAGACTGTCCTGATATCAATCCCCCCTTCCCGGCTAAAGGTGAGACTCCATGGGCATCTATTTCAACGGTCAGCGGGAACCTAGAGCGCTTCACAATTGAGGTGTCGCGATGTAGCACGAAGAAAACCAGCCGATTACCTCGTCGGGAGAAACCTCTTCGAACGCTTGTGTGAGCGCTTCAGATAATTCCTGCTGACTGCGGGCTGCAAGGCTGCCCAACCGATTCTTTATCTTGCCCCACATTTTTTCAATGGGGTTGGAATCGGGGCTGTAGGGTGGAAGGAATCTTACATAGGCCCCACATGACTCAATGAGTTCAATGACCTTGGGATTGTGATGGACGCGAAGATTGTCCATGATGACAATGTCTTCAGGTGAAAGAGTCGGGAGAAAAACCCGGCGAATATATTCTCCAAAAACAGCCGTCTCTGTCGCCCCCTCCCCCTCCATGGCCGCTGTTGTTCCGTCCAGGCGGACCGAAGAAATCAAGGTGGTGGTACACCAATGTCCATGAGGCGTTTTGGCAAAAAGCCTGTTCCCGCCCAACGCCCGGCCCCGCAGACAAGTCATATTCGTTTTCGCCCCGGATTCATCAATAAAGACAAGGCGACTTGGATCAAGTTTGGCCACCTCTTGGATCCACTGCTTTCTCAAGAGATTTACATCCGCCCGGTCTTGCTCGCTGGCGTGAAGCGTTTCTTTTATACCGGGCGCCCAACCGATTCAACGCCCGCTGTACGGCCATGATCGACCCTTTCACGCCGCTCATGTTCTTGAGTTCTTCAAGCGTTGCATCGGGATGTTTGCCCCCCAGTTGAGCCAACGCCTTGAGCTGCTTTCCGCTGTAGAGGGCCTGACGATGCCCACGCGGTCGGGGAGCGGTCTGTCCGGTTTCGTTGAAACGAGAGAGCCCACGCTGAAACGTTCTAAGATCTACACGATAAGAAGATGCGATATCGGCCTGGGAACCTTTGCCCATTTTGATGGATATCCCGAGGACTACAGGCCAAACTTCCTGACAAAGAGCAACAAGTATCCTTTTACAAGCTTTCAAAAGTTTTTGCCTCAAGGAGTCCGCCTTTTCAGTTATCTTTTTTTGACATTGCAGGTATTCGTCTCGCCCTTCAGAAGTCTCAATCCTTATCGGCTCACAACGAAACGAGCGTAAGTCATACGGACTTGCTCGCATATCTGTCTCACGGGCAAAAACAGCTAATTCAAAAGCATCTGCAATGTACTCACTCGATATCCATGGGTAAAATTTATAGGCCCATTTATAGAGATCCATGTTGGCGTGAATACACCCACTCTGTTCCATATCCTGCCGATTTTTTGCACACGGTTTAGCTGGTTTAAGGACCGTGCAGAAGGCGCAAAAAATCGAAATGCGTCAAAATGAGAATATACAATTTTTTGTGACATGACCACCTCTTCTATTTTTTCGGGTGGCAACCTAAGCTTTATAGAGGGATGCCGTATTTGGTCTTGAGATTGTTTATAGACCATGGCCCATTCATGTAACCCGAAACACCCAAAACGTGGAGGACGTTTATACGTAATCTCGAGCAACTGTATAACCCAACGAAACGAATCAATACGGTGTGTAGGAAATCCAGCTGGATCAAGCCATATGCCATTGTCTGTAGAAGAATATTCTGGATATTTAAGAAAATATTTCGCCTTTTCCCCTTCCAAGAGCTGATCAATCCCCGGACTCCATCTCATGAGTAATGAAGGTCTAAACGTGTAATACTCAAATAAAAAGTCATATACGGGATGTTTATGGCCTAACGACCTTCGGTCAAGGTAAGGCACCACCCAATGTGAAAGTCTATCTCTATGGGTTTCTTCTCTGTGTAACCACTCGTTTTCTGGAACGATTGTTTGAATAACAGAAGTAATCATCAACGACCTTAAACCATTTTTTTGTACTCAGTCGATATAGATTACGGAGTAGGCATCATAAACAATGGGGGATATTCTGCTCGAATACGCAAAAATTTAAGAGTTCCCACCGTGTTCAATACAGTACGGGTTATACTCAATCTAGCATCTCCCGACTGTACGCCCACACCACTATCCACCCAATTTGTACTGACCAATAGGTCTGTATTTCTTTCTACCGCATACAACGTGGTTTCTTTTGTACTTGGGAATGTGACTTCTGAATTTGTGTCCCCATTTAACATCTGATATTGAGTAATCCGAAGAAAGTTGTTGCTACTTGAAGAACTAGTGCCTTCCACAGCTTCATCTTCACCCAGCATACCATCCCCATCAAAATCTTGTCCAGCGTCTAAGTTTGTAAAGTTACCTCGATCTTGATACTCATAAAGATCGGGAATGTCATCTGTTCCTGCTATACCTGTAGATAGTAAGGTCAGGCATTCGTGTATCATATACAAAACATTAGAGCATTTAACGATTGAAAATGCCTCTCTAGAAGATCTATACTCCATGACATGAGTATAGCAACAGCAGAAATCCGGCGGCGTGCGATAGATGCCTACAAAATGGGCAAAGGTTCCCAGGCCGATATCGCATCTTCTTATCGTGTAGATCTTAGAACGTTTCAGCGTGGGCTCTCTCGTTTCAACGAAACCGGACAGACCGCTCCCCGACCGCGTGGGCATCGTCAGGCCTTCTACAGCGGAAAGCAGCTCAAGGCGTTGGCTCAACTGGGGGGCAAACATCCCGATGCAACGCTTGAAGAACTCAAGAACATGAGCGGCGTGAAAGGGTCGATCATGGCCGTACAGCGGGCGTTGAATCGGTTGGGCGCCCGGTATAAAAGAAACGCTTCACGCCAGCGAGCAAGACCGGGCGGATGTAAATCTCTTGAGAAAGCAGTGGATCCAAGAGGTGGCCAAACTTGATCCAAGTCGCCTTGTCTTTATTGATGAATCCGGGGCGAAAACGAATATGACTTGTCTGCGGGGCCGGGCGTTGGGCGGGAACAGGCTTTTTGCCAAAACACCTCATGGACATTGGTGTACCACCACCTTGATTTCTTCGGTCCGCCTGGACGGAACAACAGCGGCCATGGAGGGGGAGGGGGCGACAGAGACGGCTGTTTTTGGAGAATATATTCGCCGGGTTCTTCTCCCGACTCTTTCACCTGAAGACATCGTCATCATGGACAATCTTCGCGTCCATCACAATCCCAAGGTCATTGAACTCATTGAGTCATGTGGGGCCTATGTAAGATTCCTTCCACCCTACAGCCCCGATTCCAACCCCATTGAAAAAATGTGGGGCAAGATAAAGAATCGGTTGGGCAACCTTGCAGCCCGCAGTCAGCAGGAATTATCTGAAGCGCTCACACAAGCGTTCGAAGAGGTTTCTCCCGACGAGGTAATCGGCTGGTTTTCTTCGTGCTACATCGCGACACCTCAATCGTGAAGCGCTCTAGTAATCGCAGTACGGGCTTCTATCTGATTTAAAGTTTTCATGATGGGAGCAGGCGATCCAGGTGGATTCAGCGATCCTTGGGCCCAGGTTGTTGAATTCAAATCTATCAACCCATAGGTGACGATTAGTGCAAACATCAATGCGACCTTTTTCATAACGTAACCTTCCCCTTAACTTTCTTAAGATGCTTTTGCCCACAGATCTCGAAGATCCGCTGTGGTGGAACACGGATTTTCACAAATGAAGAAGATAGAGACCTTGACCTCTTTCTATTTAATTCGTGTCTATCTGTGTTCCACCACAGCGGATCTTCGAGATCTGTGGGCAAAATCTTCCTTTTTCTTTTTTTTGGTTGCGGCTATGCCACTCTAGATTTTTTGTGGCCACTTTTTTCTGAAGGCATTGCAAATTCCAAATGAATATCTTATCATATCCGGCTTTCGCGTACCCATAGCTCAACTGGACAGAGCATCTGACTACGAATCAGAAGGTTGCAGGTTCGACTCCTGCTGGGTACGCCATCCTTTAAGAGAAGCTTATATAGATCAGCGGATACGTTCAGATCTTGACACTCAAGCCCCTCGATCACTTTTTTCATAAAGGAAAAGCGAGCATCCCTAGGCCATCGACTTCAACCTGAGGTAATGGAGTCGTCATAGAGCTGGAAACAAAGAAATTTCCTGGGCGGTCTACTTCAGCAAGAAGATCCGTTAAAACATCTAAAGCAAGATTATATTCGATTTCAATAGGTGTATTCATAATTCTCCGCAGGTTTCGAATTGTCTGGGTTATCTTCCCATAAATTTGTTTAAACTCCAATTTTTCAAGATAGTATGAAAAAACGATTTAGGACAGGACAATTTCTCAGCCACAAACTCTTTGAGAATTGTAATATTAAATGCCCAAAAGAAGATATTGTAAAATAGGAGTGTTCCATGCCGAAATCTTCTAGATCTGAAAACTCGACAGAAGACAAAAAAAGGAGAAAGACATGGAACAAATCAAGAGTAGTATTCATCCCCGAAAAGGCAAGCATTTGACACAGAAAGAACGGATCATGATTGAAACAATGCTCAAAAACCGAGGACGTCCTTTGGAGATAGCCAGTATCTGGGAAGGCATCGTCGAACCATAGAGCGCGAAATTAAACGTGGGGAGGTAGAGCATTTCGATACAGAGCCGCGAAAGAAGAAAGCATACAGCAGTGATCGAGCCCAGGAACTTCATGATCTAAATGCGACGGCCAAGGGACCTGAGCTTAAGCTTGGAAAGCATCATGAAACGGCCGTGTTTATCAGCGAGCACATTCTTGTTCACAAACGCTCACCCGATGTGGTTGCTCCTTTGCTTAAACAAGAGCAGAGACCTGCAGCGGTGAGTACAAAAACGCTGTATACCTATATTGACCAAGGTCTCATCCCGGGGGTGAGCAACGAGTCCCTATGGGAAAAACGAAAACGGATAAAACGAAAAAGACGTGCTATTAAGCGGGTTAAAAAGCAACATGCCCGAAGGACCAGTATCGAAAAACGACCTAAGACCGTAGAAAAACGCGAGGAATTTGGGCACTGGGAATTGGATTTGATCGTCGGCGGAAAAGGAACTTCAAAACCGGTTTTAATGACGTTAGTAGAAAGAAAGACCCGAATGCTAAGGGTGAGAAAACTTTCGGATAAAACACAGGCATCGGTTCTGCAGGCCCTCAAAGCGATCGAAAGATCGATGGGAGTTGGCCCATTCAGATCGATGTTCAAGTCGATTACAGCCGATAACGGGAGCGAGTTTCTCGACGTGGAGCAGATGGAACGTTCCGGATTTAGCAAAAAGAGACGCGTTAAACTCTATTATGCTCACCCGTATTCTTCCTGGGAACGAGGCTCCAACGAAAATGCCAACCGTATGGTTCGTCGTTTCGTCGCCAAAGGAGACAACATCGGAAAATATACCATCGACCGTATTGGTGAGATTGAAAAATGGATTAACAACTATCCTCGCAAGATCCTAGAATACAAACCCGCACAGGAGTGTTTCGATTTGGAGATCGCCGCATGAACAGAAGCTCTCAGGTCCATTTTTTGCGGCATTTAATTTTACAATCCACCATATTTTTGAACGCTTTGAAATCCCGATGATAAGAACAGAGATCTATTCCGCGATCAAAACAAATATCAGCGATGAGCAGGGTATACTCCTTATAACGTATAATCTTTACGGCGCCACGCCATACGTGCTATTATCTTTCATACTTGTTTTCTTTTAGTAAAACCCGGAGCATGGAGCATGAACATCCTCGAGGAGAATCGGTAACAGGTAAAAATGTTCATAAAATTATGCATGCATCAATAAAAAAATAACCGGCAAAACGATGGACGCTCAAAAAATATTAGATGCCCGGATCCCAGATGGGTCCTTGGAAGCAAAATGGTCGACCTATAAAGCCCATATGAAGCTGGTCGCGCCTGCAAACAAAAAGAAATATACGATCCTTGTCGTAGGAACCGGATTAGCTGGAGGATCAGCCGCTGCTTCGCTCGCCGAATTAGGCTATAACGTTCTGAATTTTTGCATTCAGGATACCCCAAGACGAGCCCATAGCGTAGCTGCTCAAGGCGGTATTAATGCCGCTAAAAATTATCAAAATGACGGAGATAGTGAATGGCGCCTTTTTTATGACACGATTAAAGGCGGAGATTTTCGGTCTCGAGAAGCCAATGTCCATCGTTTGGCTGAGCTAAGCGTTAATATCATTGATCAATGTGTAGCGCAAGGTGTCCCCTTTGCCCGGGAATACGGAGGGACCCTCGCAAATCGCTCTTTTGGAGGCGCTCAGGTTTCGCGCACATTTTATGCGAGAGGGCAAACGGGCCAACAATTGTTACTCGGGGCCTACAGCGCTCTTATGCGACAAGTGGATAGCGGACGCGTCACCCTTTTCCCCCGTCGCGAGATGCTAGACCTGGTCATCATCGACGGAAAAGCAAGAGGTATTATCTGTCGCAATCTCACTACAGGAAAACTGGAGCGGTATGTGGGTCATGCCGTAGTTTTGGCAACGGGAGGATACTCGACCGTCTTTAATTTATCAACAAATGCCGTGAATTCGAATGCAACAGCTATATGGCGCTGTTATAAACGCGGCGCGTTTTTTGCGAACCCGTGTTATACACAAATTCATCCAACCTGCATACCTCAAGCAGGAGGTTATCAATCTAAGTTAACCCTTATGAGCGAAAGCCTTCGTAACGATGGACGCGTATGGGTTCCCAAAAAAACAGGTGATGGGCGTCCTCCTGAGCAAATACCTCAAGAAGAACGCGACTATTATCTTGAGCGCAAATACCCTGCGTTTGGAAATTTAGTGCCCCGTGACATTGCTTCGCGGGCCGCCAAATCAGTATGCGATGAAGGTCTCGGTGTCGGTGCCACAGGTTTTGCGGTCTATCTTGACTTTGCCGATGCCATTAAACGGATGGGAGAACTGATCATTCGGGATCGCTATGGAAATTTATTTTCCATGTATGAAGAAATAACCGGCAATGACCCCTATACCGTGCCGATGCAGATTTATCCTGCACCCCACTATACCATGGGCGGCCTGTGGGTAGACTATAATTTAATGAGCACGATTCCTGGCCTTCACGTGATAGGTGAAGCCAATTTCTCGGACCATGGAGCCAATCGATTGGGGGCGAGTGCCCTGATGCAAGGGTTGGCGGATGGCTATTTTGTTATTCCTTATACCCTGGGCGATTATTTAGCCCATGAAAATTTTTCAGATGCATCCATAACACATGAATCGTTTAAGCAAAGCGCTACGGAAATACAAAACGATATAAACAAACTTTTATCGATTCAGGGCAAAAAGAGTGCCAAAGAGTATCATGTGGAATTAGGGCGTGTTATGTGGGATCACGTGGGAATGTCGCGCACGGAAAAAGGGCTCAAAAAAGCCATGGGGAATATCCAGGAGATCCGCGAAGAATATTGGCAAAACCTTTACATTCCAGGGGCCTCGACGTTGAACAAAGATTTAGAGATGGCCGGACGTGTAGCCGATTTTCTGGAATTAGCAGCGTTAATGGCTCAAGATGCTTTGCAGCGAAATGAATCATGCGGTGGACATTTTCGTGAAGAATACCAAACACCAGACGGAGAAGCATTAAGAGACGATGAAACTTTTTCACATGTAGCCGCTTGGGAATACGCAGGTTCTTCTAAGCCCGTCTTACACAAAGAAAAACTTGTTTTTGAGAACGTAACCCCAGGTCAACGGAGTTATAAATAAGAATGGTTATTGGGTATTAGTTATTGGTTGTTTGGAAAATGATTACCATGAAAACGATGACGATAAATTTGAACGTGTGGCGGCAAGAAAACTCTGATGCACCAGGGAAAATGGTCCCTTACACGGTCGAAGATGTATCTCCAGATATGTCCTTTCTTGAAATGTTAGATCATTTAAATGAATCTTTGATGAAAAAGGGCGAAACGCCTATAGAATTTGATAGTGACTGTAGAGAAGGAATCTGTGGCGCTTGTGGTTTAGTGATTGCGGGAATAGCCCATGGCCCTAAACGCGCTTGCACATCCTGCGAATTAAGAATGCGTCAGTTTAGAGACGGAGACACGATCACCGTAGAACCGTTTAGAGCCAAAGCATTTCCCGTTATTAAAGATCTTGTGGTAGATCGAAGTGCCTTTGACCGAATCATGGAAAAGGGCGGATACATTTCTGTTCATACGGGATCTGCACCGGATGCAAATACGATGCCGATTTCAAAAGAGGTGGCGGAAAAAGCCATGGATGCGGCTACCTGCATCGGTTGTGGAGCATGCGTGGCGGCATGTCCCAATGCTTCAGCTTCTTTGTTTACTAGCGCGAAAATTGCTCAGTACGTCTACTTGCCGCAAGGAGCGCCTGAACGGAAAAGAAGAGCCCTCAGTATGGTTCAACAAATGGACGTTGAAGGATTCGGTTACTGCTCTAATCACGGTGAATGTGAGGCGGTTTGTCCCAAAGAAATTTCTATTAAAAACATCGCGTTGATGCGCCGGGAATATGTAAAGGCTGCACTCGATGCTGGATGCTTCCAGCCATAGGCGAATCAGCCGTGGCTGAAGATACTGGATATAAGAGGCGATGATGTTTAAGTTATCTCCCGAATTGTAGGCCGGTCACTCCGTCGACGGATTTTCCCCGAAGATTTTGAGACAACCCTTTTGTCGTGGGCAGAGATATTTTTACAGAAGTTTTCCTGGCACTAGTAAAAAAATCGAAGCCCTAACGTAAATCGAAAATCTGTTGCACCAACCCCATTATCTTCGGCAAAAACATCATCGGTTGCAAACCGAAGTTCGCCTTTCCCCGCCAATGCAACATTTTCAACAAGGAAGTACTTTAATCCGGCATTAAAGCCCAAAACAAGAGCGCCACTACTTTCGTCTACACGCGCTATTTTAATTTCGACATATTCGTAGTCTAAAGAGATTCCCACAAAAGGAACCATCTCTGTCCCGTTATCAAAGTCATACTCAGTAAAAACTCCTAGTCCAATCGATTCAACGCGATCGTCAATAGAAAAGCCACCTTTCAGCCCTATTTCAATACCGTCCCAAAAGAATTTTCCACTGCCCACATGCATAGAAAAAAGCGATCCATTTGCCGTATCGAAATCTAATATTCCATCGATAGACACCTCGCCGGTGCCCTGACTCAACATAGCTCCGTAACTCAAATTTGTTGCCATGAATCCTATGATCAAAAAAGTAATAATTTTATGCATATTTTTTTCCTTATGTAAGAAGAAGAGAGGGATTCCCCACTTTTTTTAGTTTTTACAAAAAAATGAACTAAAAGAGTATTCATTAATACGATAATGTCAAGCAGACTCACAATTCTACCATTGCAAAAGAATGCGAATCTTACTATATTCTATATATTATACGATTTGAAAAATGTTATTAACGGAGGGGTGACTATGATCAGAATTATGAAACTAAAAATACATTGGCAAATTTTAATAGCCTTATTCCTCGCCATATTGGCAGGAATGATTATACATGTCGGGGCCAATATCACAGGTCATACACCCGATCAATTTTCCGCTCCGTTCATGGCTAGCTGTAAATTTATTGGGCAACTATTCTTTAATGCGCTTAAAATGATTGTGGTTCCCCTTATCGTACCCTCGATTATCTGCGGTATGATGGGGCTAGGAGCTGACAAGCATTTTAAGCGGTTAGGCTTGAAAACGCTCACGTATTACCTGTCGACAGGGCTTATTGCTGTCATTACAGGATTACTCATCGTAAATCTCATTCAGCCCGGACATGTGGATAAAAACACGGCTGAAGCCATCCTTGACCAAGCCCAAGATGCCGATACCTTTCTCCACAAAGTGGAAGGCAAAACCGGCCGCGATTTTCTGTCCATCTTCATACGGATGATACCCCCCAACGTCCTAGATGCGGCAACCAACAATGGACAGTTGCTGGGGGTCATCTTTTTTAGCCTCCTCTTCGGCTTTTTTATTTCTCGATTACCCGAGCGATACCAGAATATACAAAAAGAGTTTTGGGAAAGCATTCTTAGGGTTGTTACCTTGCTTACAGATTTTATTATCAAATTTGCACCGATCGGTGTGTTTGCCCTCATTAGTCCTGTCATCATTGAAACGGGTATAAGCGCTGTGCGTCCTTTACTCCTATTTTTTATAACGGTCTTACTCGCTTTAGGCATCCATTCCTTTGTTACACTCCCCCTCCTTTTAAAGCTGTTTAGATTGTCTCCTTCAAAACATTATCGGGCAACGGCCCCAGCCCTGTTAACCGCTTTTTCTACGGCCTCCTCTGCATCTACACTACCCGTGACATTGGAAGCTGTCGAAAAAGAAGTGGGTGTCCCAAAACGCATTTCAAGCTTCACCCTCCCGTTAGGAGCTACGGTCAATATGGATGGAACCGCTCTCTACGAATGCGTAGTCGTAATCTTCATCGCTCAATTTTATGGTGTTTTAGGATCAACCATCAGTCTGGCTACACAGCTTACGGTTGTCCTCTTAGCATTACTTACTTCTGTAGGGGTAGCAGGAATCCCTTCTGCAAGTCTCGTCGCTATTGCCATCATTCTTGGAGCCGTAGGGTTGCCGGTAGAGGCGGTTGGTATTGTTCTTGTTGTCGACCGCATTTTAGATATGTGTCGGACCTCCGTAAATGTCTTGAGCGACACGTGTGGCGCTGCCATCATTGCCAAATCAGAAGGAGAAGATCTTTATATGGAGGAGAAAAGTCGAAAGAAGAACGCGAAGTAACGAGCTGACACTTTATACGACTAGTTACTTTTTGAGATTTCTTTAGTGGGCCGAATAGTCACCCAGATGCTTTTAAGGTCAGCACTCCGTATAAGCATTGAAAAGAACAGATAAAAGAGGATGGCCATCATAATAGAACCCACCACAGAAATGATTTGGGCCATTTTCCAAACCATATTTTGTGCAAGGCAGATATCAAAAAGAGTTTTGTTCAAGACAACAGCAAGCCATCCCATCAAGAAAGCACCGGTTAAACACCGTATACATGTCTTTCCAACAGATCCCCACCCAGGCGAAAAACCACGGCGAACCATGATCATACAAAGAGCCATCGCATATCCGGCCTCTGCTAAGACGGTTGCGAAGGCAATGCCCGCATGTTTAAGAGGTAGAGGTAATATGATGATAAAAAGAAGGTTTAGCACAATGTTTACGCCTACGGTTATCATGCCAATCTTCACAGGCGTGCACATATCTTTTTGTGCGTAAAAGGCTGTTACAAGTATTTTCGAAAGACTGAAGACCACTAAACCGGGCGCATAAAACCGCAATGCTACGGCTGTCAGTTCAGCAGAACGTTCTGTAAATTCAAAACCTTGAAAGATCATTTCAACGATCGGTCTAGCCAGCACGAACAAACCTATGGCAGCAGGAATCATGATAAAAAGAAGATTTCGGAGTCCATGACTAAACGTTTGCACAAAGGCTTCTTTTTTCCCTGAAATAACCTGCCTGGAAAAAACAGGCAAGAGCACGGTGCTAAAGGCTGTTGTAAAAAGACCCAAGGGTAAATAAACAAGCCGTTCACTATAGAACAATGCAGCGGGGGCCCAATCGCCGATCCAAGCGGCCAAAAGCCTGTCGATCAAAACATTGATTTGGGTTACGGCCATCCCCATCGCGGCTGGCCCCATCAAGGCAAGCATTTGTCTGACTCGTTGATCTTTAAAATCAAATGACCACCGATGCCGATACCCAAATCGATAGAGCACAGGGACCTGCATCCCTAGCTGAAAGATTCCCGCCGCTAAAATCCCCCATGCCACCGCACGAATTTGAAGGTCCATAGATGACCCTACATGCGGGCAAATAAATAAAATAGTAGAAATCCAAAAAAGGTTTAAGACACACGGAGTGATAGCAGATGTGGCAAAATGATGGTGTGAATTAAGCATTCCCATGGCAAGGGCCACCAGACAGATAAACACCATGTACGGCAACATGATACGTAAAAGGGAAAACGTTAGAGCTGTTTTCTCATCAAGATCTGTTGCCAACACGATAGTTATAATAACTATACCGATGAAGACAATGGCGGACAACGTAACGGTTGTAAACGTAGTTATTTTTTGGGCAAATGCCCATGCGCGTTGATCTCCTTCGTTTTTACGGCTCTCAACAAAAACAGGAATAAAAGATGAAGATAAAGCCCCCTCCCCAAAAAAGCGGCGAAATAGATTTGGAATTGTAAACGCGACAACAAAAGCAGACATATGCATGGAGGTTCCGAAAAAGGCGGCCATAAAAATGTCGCGTACCAGTCCCAGTCCACGACTTAAGGCGGTAAAGCCTCCTACGACGCCTACAGAATGCACGATTTTTGAGGAATTCAATTCGTTTTGCAAGAGACTCGTGTGTTGTCTTCTTTATTTGAGAGTTGTTTTTGTTTTAATTCTATTTCCCATAACTTCGCATATTTCATACTGACTCCAAAAAAATTAATAGCCGCAATTAAAAACCCACGTTGACCATCTAATAGGCCCCCTTTAAGAATCATTCCTTTTATAAAACGCCAAACAGGGCGCACCAGAAAATTGCCCCATTTAAATCGCGAACCATCCTCAAATTTAGCGCGAGCTGAGATCGTTGAAAAACGATTCATGGTTTCGAGATGATCAGTTATATCATCGTAGGTGTAATGCCATAAGGGGCTTCGAAACGTTTTAATGGGGCCATCAACGACCACGTAATCATGAGGTTCTTGACCACAACTATAGCCTAATTCTTTTTTAAACAGCCGCAATTTAATATCTGGATACCACTCTCCATGTTTAATCCATTTCCCCAAATAATAAACTTGTCGAGGGAATTGGTACCCAATATATGCCCCCACATTCCCTTCAAATTCTTGTTTAATCTCTTGGCGCAGTTCCGGGGAGAGAACCTCATCGGCGTCCATTAAAAGAACCCAAGGGCAAGAAGCCATTTCACGAATTAAATTTCGTTGTCCAATATATCCACGCCATTCATGTTGATAAACGCGATCGGTATATTCACGGCAAATTGCTAGCGTGCGATCCGTGCTAAAACTATCCACAGCAACAATTTCATCGCACCATGTCAGGCTTTCAAGACAACGGCGAATCTTTGCTTCTTCGTTATGTGTAATAACACACGCAGAAATCTGATTCTTTTCATGTGTTTGAGATGGTTTACGATCTGTCATTTCTTTGTTTTTTTATAAAGACTTTTCTCCCACGAATCACTCAGCGCGGAAAACCCATAGTCAAATTTTTCTAAATTAGATCAAACCCTTTTTTAAGTGAAAAAGTTTATGGAACTATATCCTGGATCCGTCAGTTAAACGCGGTTTTCTGCACGAACCATTTGGGCCAAAAGGAATTACAAAAAAGCATTCGCACAGAAATCCCACGTTTAACTGACGGATCCAGGTATATGATAAAAGTAAATTTTTATGCCTCTTTAAAAAAAATCGGTGGGCCATCTCTGGCTCAGGAAGCTGACCCATTGTATTAAACAAGGCTATTTTGAGCACATCAAAGCTCTTAAATCCATAGGATTTTCTCGTTACCAGATTTATTTTTCGGTTGAATCCCTCTACGGTGCCACTCGAAAAGACTTTTTTAGGGCGAAGTTTTCCAATAAATTCCTCACAATTCATGCACAGCAGATTTAAAATGAATGGATCGAGCTACTTCAATGGATCAAATTACATTGTCCAGGGATTAGGCATGTGGAGTGGGAAAATGCGTCGACTTCTGAGCCCTGTTCTTTTTGACGACGAGGAAAATGACTTTCCCCAGAAAGACCGAGCCGATGTTGTTGGCCCAGCTCACCGCTCAGAAAAAGCCAAACAGAAATTTAAATCAACCAAAAGTAGATTAGGGCTCATTCCTCCCCTAAATCCGAAAATCATGATCTAAACTATCTTCATTAGATACAGTTCTTCCTGACCCATTTCCACTATCGAAGACATCAAGAAAGGGTCCCACGTTGGATGATTTCATGGTTGTTCGTCCACTTACCTAATTTATATCAAAAGTAGATGACACACCCGCCGCAATGGTTAAGTTTACATCCGTGTTGCCTTGGAACGGTAACATTCCCATTAACGGGCATGCCGTTAGTATCGAGTAAACGACCTTGAGTTGATCAGATGAGGAAGATCAGCGGAGACCGGAATAACGCCTATTAGGATAAGGCATATAGGCCCTAACTGTCCTCATCTCTTTCTACTTTTCGAGCACAGCTTGCTGCTCGTTTAACGCCGGAAAACCGCGTCGTTTTACAAGAGATTCATGGTTTTACACGGATCGAATAGAATTGCTGGTTGCTTCCACCCGTGTTGGTCGTCTCTTGCCAGATCCCGGTTCCATCCGATGCAGTCATGGTTCCAGTAACCGTGCTGTTCGTACTTAAAAGAAGCCATCAGAACCTCGTACTGTTTCGTGGCCCGCGCCGACCATTGGAGAATCTGTTGCCCGTTTGCCTCAGCTATAGAGCGGATCTGAAAAAGACTCCTGGGATCAGTGGGGTTTGTGCCGGCAGATAATTCATCACCGTCACTCATGCTATCGCCATCGCTATCATCACTAAACGCGGACGTAGGGGTAATCGGGTCAAAGGCCGACCCGGTCAGTTCCTCCCAGTCGGAGATACCATCGCCATCGCTGTCGCCACCGGTATCGGTATCGGGGGAGGAAGGTTGCAGGGTCTCGCTATGTAAAAATCTTCCATGGTTCAAATAGGTGGCATTAGCCGAGAATCCAACCGGGGTTCCTTGGCCTATAGCGGCTAGAGCTATATATTGGCTATTACCCGAGATCCCTCCGCCTCCATCATTCACGCGCGAGGTTTCGTTGGTGAATGTGCTAAGAGCGCAGGGAAAAAAGAATAATAAAGACAGACTAAATGATTGATAAGTACGCATATTGTTTCTCCTTATTCTTGCCATAATGGATAAAATTCTCAGAGCATGCAACTCTCTTTTTGTGTATTCATAGACTTTTTTTCAAGGTTTATGTATTTCTTGGATCCGTGAGTTAAAGGTGGGATTTCTGTGTGAATGCTTTGGAGGCAAAAAACGGAGGTGCACCCGCAGGGTACATCGAGGCTTTTTAGGGGTTCCTTTTGGCCCAAATGATTCGTTCAGAAATCCCACCTTTAACTTACGGATCCAAGTATTTTCTTCATCCACGGTTTCTTTTTTGAAGGATGGAGTGGCGCCCTTTTAAATAGTTACAAAGGTTTCTCCGGCTTATCTTTGTCTAAAAGGAGCGGGATTAAACCAAGCGTATTGACCAACACAACGATCATGTATCCCATAACGCTCACAAGCGTAAACATATTGATATCCACACCCAAATGCTGGATGAGATTATAACTCGCTATTTCGCGTATGCCTAGGCCTCCTATAGAAAGAGGCAACGCAGATATAACACCCAAAAGAGGAATAATAAGCAACAGATGACTTATTTGAATAGAGGATCCCAGCGCACTAATAATAAAAAAATTTAGCATTATTCTGCAAGACTGCGACAAACACGCATTCGCTAGAATAGGAAGAAGATTTCTACGTTTTTTTTGTATCGATCTTTTCAGAATAAAAAGGGTGTTCAGGAAGATTTTTGAAAGAGCCTTTAATAGTAAGACAAAAAATGATCTAGGACCTGAATCCGTCAGATAAAATCTGATGATTTTTCATTACCTGTTGGGCTAAAGCGGGGAGGATACCCGTATTCAAACAAACAACCCCACCCCAACAGCTGTGTATATGAAACAATATAAAATAAAGACTGGCAAGAGCGAACTCAACAGCACAAGCGGAAATCATCTTTGCGGCCTGCTGCTTGAGGATCATGCTCAACGGATTCTTCCCTCCAATTTTCAACCACGCCGCTCCAATGCGATCTCTGATCGGGAGATCCTCCTTACCCAGATCGGCTTACTTTGCAACGGTCGAACCGATTTCAATGATATCGACCTGTACCGGGGTGATGAGATTTTTATGAATGCCTTTGGACTTAAAAAGGGGAGTTAAAAAGGTAGCCTCTGAGCCGGTGTTCCGACGTCGTTTCGACAACCTGCCCCCAGCTAGAACCCATGTGGGGCTACGCAAACTCAACACCGAATTTCTTTCCTCGGGCCCCTTTGGCTAGGTAGATGTCGAAGGGCTTGATCTTGTTCCCGTCGATATCGATGTGAGCCCTTTGGATCATTCAGGCTCTTCAAAAGAAGGCGTTTCCTACACCTAGAAGGGCCATGATGGTTACGCCCTGATATTTGCCTATGTGGGCACTCAAGGCCACATGCTTGAGTGCGAACTTCGACCCGGTAAACAACATTGTCAGTCGGGAACGACCGCGTTTATTGCCCGCAGCGTTGAAACGCTCCAAACCCTGGGCCTGGGTGGAAAATGTTTGCTTCGGCTTGATAGTGGCAACGCTGCGGCCGATAACTTCGACGCTTTTGGGGATCATTATTTTATCGTAAAGCGAAATCCTCGCCGCGAATGTCCTGAACAAATGCTGGCCCTTGCACGCCGAGTTGGAGACAAACAAGACAGTCGTGAAGGCAAGAACGTTTACACAGGCTTTTTCGATCATTTCCATCCCGGTGGTGACCAAAACCGCCCTTGTGTCCCGGTGGCCTTCGAAGTGATTGAACGCACCATCGATATCGATGGTCAGAAACTTCTGGTTCTTAAACTTGAGGTGAACACCTGGTGGACGAACCTCTCTTGTCGTGCCAAGACGGTGCTAGATCTCTATCATGGACATGGCCCCCAGCGAGCAGTACCATAGTGAACTCAAAAGCGATCTTGATGTTGAGCGATTGCCTTCGGGGAGACTCTGTGCCAATAAGATTATTCTGTTATGCGCCATGGTGGCCTTCAGCCTATTGCGCGGTCTTGGCCAAGAGGTCATCAAACGGGCTGGGCTTGCCCCGCAGAAAATCAACATCCCGCGCTGGCGAATCAAAACGGTTCTCAAAAATATCGTTTATTGCGCGGTTCGATTGGTCCGCCACGCCGGACGAATTGAACTTCACTTTGGCAAGCGTTGTCGCTGGTTTGAAGTGATACAAGATATTGCCCATTCCTTCGCGTAGCCCTCCGTGCACCTTTAACAATACTCTAAGGCGACTGCCCAAGGAGGCCTACGCCCCAAAATGGTCAAATCAGAGTGAATCTGACCTGTACGCTCAAAAAATTCATCAAGGTGATACTTGCCGGTCCCAATCCGCCCAAAAGCGAGCATCTCAAGGAAAAAGTTTTCAACTTTTGAGCCCCAAAACGCCTTCCGAAGCGATAGCTGACGGATCCAGGGTACTGAATTAATCTCACGAAGGAAAGAATAGCGCAATCTTTTTTGAATACTAGGTGTCTGCACTATACAGGTTTAGCGACACGTGTCGTTGAAGAACGGAACGTACTGTACGCCCCGGGATAACCGGATAAACTGCTTCTACAAGCGCTGCAAAATTTATGTTTTATGGGGATGGATTTGGAACAATGGGTTCTACAGGTTGAGGCGTAAAAGCAGACGGGTCATTCGCAATAGGTCCGGGCTGCTCTATGGGGGGTGAAGGAGGAAGAGCCTTGGTTTGGGGTGAAGTTAGAGGCGAGAGAGGTTGGCTACTGACAGGCGGAGCAATGGGTACGCTGACAGCTTCACTCATCAACGTTTTTTTGTGCGAGTTAGCCATCAATAAAGCAAGAAATAAGGTGTTCGCCAAAAACGCAATCGACAGAATCGCGGTTGCCTTGGTCAAAACGTTCCCTGTACGAGCGCCAAAGAAAGATTCACCCATTGAAGAACCAAACGATTCTCCCAAACCTCCCCCTTTAGATTTCTGGATGAGAATCAGGCCAATTAACAGTAAACTGCAGAATCCTTCAAATGTTAAAAGAATGATTCGTAAAAATTCCATATTCATTTTCCTTTTTTTAATTTAACATGACGTTTTCAAGAAGCTTGTACAATTTCAACAAAGGATATGGGATCTAGACTTGCACCGCCAATAAGCCCCCCATCAATATCAGGCTGACCTAATAGATCTTTTGCATTGGACGGCTTCATACTTCCACCATACTGTATTCGTATGGTTTGAGCAATATGTTCGTCAGCCATTTGGGTTAAGATTTTTCGGATAAAAGCATGTACCTTTTGTGCCTGGTCAGGGGTGGCTGTGTGTCTGGTACCAATCGCCCATACAGGTTCATAGGCTATAATGGTATCTACCAACTGCTCTGGTCCTATATGAGCCAGACTATTACGGATTTGGGTTTCCACAACATGTTCGGTCTCGTTGTGTTCTCGCTGTTCGAGTGTTTCTCCTACACATACAATAGGTCGAAGATGAGCGGCTAAAGCGGCTTTTGTCTTTTTATTTACGACTTCATCAGTTTCATGGAAATAAGCTCTCCTTTCACTATGCCCAAGGATTACGTAATGACAATAAAGCGCTCGAAGCATTTCTGCTGATATCTCTCCGGTATACGCACCGGATTTTTCCCAATGCATATTTTGAGCCCCTAAATCGATATGGGTCCCTTCAATCATTTCGCTAACCGTTTTTAACGCAATAAATGGAGGACAGAGCACCACATCGACTTCTCTACACTCGGCCAAGTCATTTTTGATGGCCTCAGCTAAATGCTTGGCTTCGGAGACGGTTTTGTTCATTTTCCAGTTTCCTGCCACAATTTTTTTTCTCATTGCCATAAAATCCTCTCTAAACATTCAGTTATTTATCTGTTAGCGCAATAACTCCTGGTAATCTTTTGCCTTCCATAAACTCAAGACATGCGCCTCCGCCTGTACTCACGTGTGTCATGTGGTTTGCCAATCCGGCTTGCTTCACAGCGCTCACACTATCACCTCCACCGATAATACTGATACACTCTGTATTCGCTAAGGCTTCAGCAATCCCTACAGTTCCATGTGAAAAAGGTTCCATCTCAAAACAGCCCATAGGGCCATTCCACACAACAGTCTTCGCCTTTTTTATTTCCGAAGCAAATAATTCAATGGTCTTAGGACCGATATCCATGCCCATCCACTGATCTTCTATTCCCCCTTTTTCGACTATTTTTGCGTGCGCATTCGTATCAAAGGCGTCTGCGATAACATTATCTATGGGCAACAGTAGTTTAACCCCAGCTTTAGCTGCCCTTTTCAAGATTTCGTGGGCCAAAGATACTTTATCTTCTTCGACAAGAGAAGCTCCAATGGGAAGCCCTTTTGCTTTGAAAAAGGTATAGGCCATAGCTCCACCAATTAATAAAAGTTCTACTTGGTTAAGAAGATGGGAGATAACATCAATTTTTCCACTTATTTTTGCGCCGCCAAGAATGGCTATAAACGGTTTTTCAGGATGCTGAAGGGCTTCCCCTAAATACTGGATCTCTTTTTCGAGTAAGAAACCCGAAACACTTTCTTTCATAAATTGGGTAATGACAGAGACGGATGCGTGAGGTCGGTGTGCTGTACCAAAGGCATCATTGACATAGATCCCATCACCCAATGCCGCTAACTGCTGTGCAAAATCTTTTTGCTTTTTTCCCATATCGGCTTGGGCCTGTTTTTTTTCTTGATCTGAGGAGTCTCCAGGAAGCATTGGCTTTCCTTCTTCTTCGGCATGAAAACGTACGTTTTCAAGAAGAACTATTTGTCCGGTCTTTAGACTGGTTATTTTTGATATAGCGTCTGTTCCCACACAATCGCTTGCAAAATAAACCGGAACGTCAACAAATTTTTTTAACTTCTCAGCAACGGGTTGGAGGCTGTAGGTGGAACTGGGCGTTCCTTTTGGGCGCCCCAAATGACTCATCAACACTAAGGCAGCCCCTTGATCTAGGGCATATTGAATTGTTGGTAAAGCCGCGGTAATACGTGTGTCATCTTGCACAATACCGTTTTGGATCGGCACATTAAAATCAACGCGTATAAGAATACGTTTACCTTTAATATCTATGTCGCGGAGGGTCTTTTTATTCATACTTCGTTAACTCACGATGTTCGTGTAAGGTAAGGCCATTCGCTGCGCTCACGTGTCAACACGTGACGCCAACTCATTAAATGGTGTCCCGATCGTCAGGGCCTATTGATCTAATGACCTTCTTTATTTCCCGGTAACAGATGACATATGAACCACTAAATCTACTGCTTTGCTGGAATAACCCCACTCATTATCATACCACGATACGACCTTTATGAAATGATCATTGAGAGGAATCCCTGCCCCAGCATCAAAAACACTGGTACACGTTTCACCGATAAAATCAGAGGAAACGACTTGATCTTCTGTATAGCCCATAATCCCTTTCATAGGTCCTTCAGACGCTTCTTTCATGGCAGACTTGATGGCATCATATGTGGCTGGTTTTTCTAAGCGACATGTAAGATCAACAACAGAAACATCAGCGGTAGGAACCCGAAAGGCCATGCCGGTCAATTTCCCATTCAGTTCAGGAATGACTTTGCCAACCGCTTTAGCGGCACCTGTGCTTGAAGGAATAATGTTGTAGGCCGCACCGCGTCCTCCACGCCAATCTTTTGCCGAAGGTCCATCCACTGTTTTTTGGGTTGCGGTTGTCGCGTGAACGGTGGTCATCAGGCCTTCTGCAATACCCCATTCATCATTAAGGACTTTTGCTAATGGGGCTAAACAGTTTGTTGTACAGGATGCATTGGATACGACGTTCATATCGCTTTGATAGCTGTTATGGTTAACGCCTATAACAAACATGGGGGCATCGGCTGAAGGGGCAGAAATAATAACCTTTTTAGCGCCTCCGGTTAAATGAGCCGACGCTTTTTCGGTGGTTGTAAAAACGCCTGTAGATTCAACAATATATTCTGCGCCACACTGATTCCACGAAATCTGGCTAGGATCTTTTTTTGCATAGACCTCAATTTCGTGGCCATTTACAATAAGCTTGCCATCACGTGTTTCTACCTGGCCATTAAATTTTCCGTGTACAGTATCATATTTCAACATGTAAACCATGTACTCAGGATCAATAAAGGGATCATTGATGCCTACGATATCGACTTGATCGTTATTGGTCGCCGCTCTAAAAACGAGTCTTCCTATTCGCCCGAAACCATTAATTCCAACTTTTGCTTTCATTTTCTTCTCCTTACTTATGAATTAAAAATATAGCCCTTGCTTGATAGAGAGCGGCATACAGTACCCAATGACCTTACACCCGTCAACTGCTCATTTGTGGCTGTTTGCAGATTTTTACTTGAGTTCATGATTTGAAAATGCTTCGGCGTGGCTTATTTTGGTTGAGGAGAAAGAATATGGTGCCCGTTTCAAAAACAACATACTGGAGAACAAATTTAATATACCTTATCAGCCTCTTAACTTTATGGTTTGCGGTGTCTTATGGATGTGGAATTTTGTTTGTTAATGAACTCGATAAGATCTCCATTCCAGGAACAGGATTCAAACTTGGTTTTTGGTTTGCTCAACAAGGATCGATTTATATTTTTGTGGTCCTTATCTTCGTGTATGTAAAACTCATGAATCGCTTGGATAGAAAATACCAGGTCTTGGAATAGTTATTGGTTATCAGTTATTAGCTAATTAGGGAGTTGAGCAAATGGCTATAAATGACAGCGCGAAAGCGCAAATGACAAACAATGATAAATAATATGGATACGATTCAACTCCTTACACTTTCTGTCGTTAGCATTACCTTTGCGCTTTATATTGGAATTGCGATTTGGTCACGTGCAAAATCTACCAGTGATTTTTATGTGGCGGGAAAACATGTACATCCCCTTGCCAACGGTATGGCTACAGCCGCTGACTGGATGTCGGCTGCATCGTTTATTAGCATGGCTGGCCTCATCGCTTTTAGGGGGCGAGATGGGTCTGCGTTTTTAATGGGATGGACTGGTGGCTACGTATTACTTGCACTCTTGCTCGCACCCTATCTTCAAAAATTCAGAAAATTTACAATGCCTGACTTTGTTGGGGAGCGTTACTACTCCCAAACCGCAAGACTGGTAGCATTGATCTGTGCGATCTTTGTGTCTTTCACCTATGTGGCTGGCCAGATGCGCGGTGTTGGTGTTGTTTTTAGCCGCTTTCTAAATGTTCCTATTAGAAAAACTGGATGGTGTACTTACCGATTTAGGATTCAATCCCTATACCGCGGGGTCCATGACTACACGGAATCTGTTCTGCCTAACCGTTGCGCTTATGGTTGGAACAGCAGGGCTTCCCCATGTGGTTATTCGTTTTTTCACGGTTCCACGTGTAAAAGATGCGCGGCTATCAGCTGGATGGGCGCTTCTGTTTATCGCAATTTTATACACCACAGCGCCTGCTGTTGCCGCTTTTGCGCGTTATAATATGATTGCCACCATTCATGAAACCCCCTATGCCCAAGCCCCTGACTGGTTCAAGAACTGGGAAAATACCAAATTGGTAGGTTGGGTAGATAAGAATCAGAACGGGAAAATCTAAATCCGTCCGGGTATCCCTTTTAAAGGCAAAACCCCTCGTTACGCACTAGATGATAAGGGAAACAAACGGTCAGGGGCACATGGGCAAAAAATTATTACCAATACACGTATTGATAATGCAAACGAATTATTTATCGACAGGGATATTATGGTCTTGGCCAACCCTGAGATTGCGAAACTTCCAGCCTGGATTATAGCCCTTGTCGCCGCAGGGGGGCTAGCTGCGGCGCTTTTGACCGCGGCTGGATTACTTCTTGTTATTTCTACCTCGATTTCACATGACTTGTTAAAAAAGGTTATCAATCCAAATATCACCGAGAAACAAGAACTCACTGCTGCGCGCCTAGCCGCAGGTGTGGCCGTAGTGATTGCAGCTAGGCATTCATCCTCCAGGATTTGTTGCGGAAGTGGTAGCCTTTGCCTTTGGACTTGCCGCGGCATCTTTCTTACCCATTTTATTGCTGGGCATTTTTTCAAAACGTATGAACAAAGAAGGCGCTATTTCAGGCATGATTACAGGGCTTCTTTTTACCGCCGGGTATATCATTTATTTCCGATTTATCAGGACCGACCTGGACAATGCAGATCATTGGCTCTTTCAAATTAATACAAAGGGGATCGGGACAGTTGGAATGATCCTGAATTTTACGGTAGCTCTAGTTGTATCGTCTTTGACCTCCCCTCCGCCTACTAAAGTTCAAGAAATGGTGGAAGAAATCCGTATTCCAGAGGCTAATCCTAGATCGGGCAGTTAAATGTATGATCTAGGCTAGAGCATTTAACGATTGAGATGCCTCTTTAGAAGATCTATACTCCATGACATGAGTATAGCAACAGCAGAAATCCGGCGGCGTGCGATAGATGCCTACAAAATGGGCAAAGGTTCCCAGGCCGATATCGCATCTTCTTATCGTGTAGATCTTAGAACGTTTCAACGAAACCGGAGAGACTGCTCCCCGACCGCGTGGGCATCGTCAGGCCCTCTACAGCGGAAAGCAGCTCAAGGCGTTGGCTCAACTGGGGGGCAAACATCCCGGCAACGCTTGAAGAACTCAAGAACATGAGCGGCGTGAAGGGGTCGATCATGGCCGTACAGCGGGCGTTGAATCGGTTGGGCTGCCGGTATAAAAGAAACGCTTCACGCCAGCGAGCAGGACCGGGCGGATGTAAATCTCTTGAGAAAGCAGTGGATCCAAGAGGTGGCCAAACTTGATCCAAGTCGCCTTGTCTTTATTGATGAATCCGGGGCGAAAACGAATATGACTCGTCTGCGGGGCCGGGCGTTGGGCGGGAACAGGCTTTTTGCCAAAACGCCTCATGGACATTGGTGTACCACCACCTTGATTTCTTCGGTCCGCCTGGACGGAACAGCAGCGGCCATGGAGGGGGAGGGGGCGACAGAGACGGCTGTTTTTGGAGAATATATTCGCCGGGTTTTTCTCCCGACTCTTTCACCTGAAGACATCGTCATCATGGACAATCTTCGCGTCCATCACAATCCCAAGGTCATTGAACTCATTAAGTCATGTGGGGCCCATGTAAGATTCCTTCCACCCTACAGCCCCGATTCCGACCCCATTGAAAAAATGTGGGGCAAGATAAAGAATCGGTTGGGCAGCCTTGCAGCCCGCAGTCAGCAGGAACTATCTGAAGCGCTCACACAAGCGTTCGAAGAGGTTTCTCCCGACGAGGTAATCGGCTGGTTTTCTTCGTGCTACATCGCGACACCTTAATCGTGAAGCGCTCTAAATAAAGGATCTGCGCATAACTATCGGGGAAAACCTTTTTTAATGTTTTGTCGAGCCCAAGTTGTTTGCTGAGTTGTCTCAAAAAGTATACCGCACCCAAATCATGGCTGGCTGGCGGTATCGACGGGGACTGTTTCTTGACAAGCTTACCCGTCTTCGGGTCTTTCGTGCCAAGATATTTGCGCTTCTGTCTGGGTTGTTTCTTCTTTTTGTCCCAGAATCTTTCTACCTCGTAGACGTAGGTGGTCTTTTTGATAGTCTGTTCATACCGGTAGCTCATAGTTATTACGCAAAAAAAGTCACCCCGTTTTTAGGGGAATTTCGCCTTGTTTTTCGCGGATTCTGAACCGTAGCTCAAAAAACATTTAGAAAATTATGGATTTTAAGTAAATAGAGATGCTTTTGATTTTTTTGAATATTTTATGATTTCCCCAAAAGTCTCTAGGTAAGGATAGGCCAGCGACTGGATTTTAAGACCAGCGGCACCTACGTCCCGAACGTATATAATTTCGCTATTTCAAATGATCAGAATTTTTACAATGGATTTAACTAGAGGATATTATAGAAATGACCATTTTCCAGAATAACGAAAAGTGGATGCATATCCGTGACGGAAGTTGTCCCCGAATTGTCCCCAACGCCTTGTCTTTTTTCTCATTTTCCCTAAATTTTTGTAGAGATTTCTTCCTTTATATTTTTCATATTTATGTTATATTTTATCAGTTTGTGATGATAAACAATTTTTTTTAGATACAAAGAATTCATTTAATTAAATTTGTATGTAAACTCTTTAGAGAGATTTACTTCAGAAAAATAAGGAATTTTTATACGAAAATACCACAATAATCTAAAAATTTTAAAGGGTCCTGAATCCGTCAGCTATCGCTTCGGAAGGTGTTTTGGGGCTCAAAAGTTGAAAACTTTTTCCTTGAGATGCTCGCTTTTGGGCGGATTGGGACCGGCAAGTATCACCCTGATGAATTTTTTGAGCGTACAGGTCAGATTCACTCTGATTTGACCATTTTGGGGCGTAGGCCTCCTTGGGCAGTCGCCTTAGAGTATTGTTAAAGGTGCACGGAGGGCTATGCGAAGGAATGGGCAATATCTTGTATCACTTCAAACCAGCGACAACGCTTGCCAAAGTGAAGTTCAATTCGTCCGGCGTGGCGGACCAATCGAACCGCGCAATAGGTTGAAGGCCACCATGGCGCATAACAGAATAATCTTATTGGCACAGAGTCTCCCCGAAGGCAATCGCTCAACATCAAGATCGCTTTTGAGTTCACTGTGGTACTGCTCGCTGGGGCCATGTCCATGATAGAGATCTAGCACGGTCTTGGCACGACAAGAGAGGTCCGTCCACCAGGTGTTCACCTCAAGTTTAGGAACCAGAAATTTCTGACCATCGATATCGATGGTGCGTTCAATCACTTCGAAGGCCACCGGGACACAAGGGCGGTTTTGGTCACCACCGGGATGGAAATGATCGAAAAAGCCTGTGTAAACGTTCTTGCCTTCACGACTGTCTTGTTTGTCTCCAACTCGGCGTGCAAGGGCCAGCATTTGTTCAGGACATTCGCGGTGAGGATTTCGCTTTACGATAAAATAATGATCCCCAAAAGCGTCGAAGTTATCGGCCGCAGCGTTGCCACTATCAAGCCGAAGCAAACATTTTCCACCCAGGCCCAGGGTTTGGAGCGTTTCAACGCTGCGGGCAATAAACGCGGTCGTTCCCGACTGACAATGTTGTTTACCGGGTCGAAGTTCGCACTCAAGCATGTGGCCTTGAGTGCCCACATAGGCAAATATCGGGGCGTAACCATCATGGCCCTTCTAGGTGTAGGAAACGCCTTCTTTCGAAGAGCCTGAGTGATCCAAAGGGCTCACATCGATATCGACGGGAACAAGATCAAGCCCTTCGACATCTACCTAGCCAAAGGGGCCCGAGGAAAGAAGTTCGGTGTTGAGTTTGCGTAGCCCCACATGGGTTCTGGCTGGGGGCAGGTCGTCGAAACGACGTCGGAACACCAGCTCAGAGGCTACCTTTTTAACTCCCCTTTTTAAGTCCAAAGGCATTCATAAAAATCTCATCACCCCGGTACAGGTCGATATCATTGAAATCGGTTCGACCGTTGCAAAGTAAGCCGATCTGGGTAAGGAGGATCTCCCGATCAGAGATCGCATCGGAGCGGCGTGGTTAAAAATTGGAGGGAAGAATCCGTTGAGCATGATCCTCAAGCAGCAGGCCGCAAAGATGATTTCCGCTTGTGCTGTTGAGTTCGCCCTTGCCAGTCTTTATTTTATATTGTTTCATATACACACCTGTTGGGGTGGGGTTGTTTGTTTGAATACGGGTATCCTCCCCGCTTTAGCCCAACAGGTAATGAAAAATCGTCAGATTTTATCTGACGGATTCAGGTTAGAATAACCGCCACAATAGATCGCATTCTGCTCTTTTCCAATGCTTGGGGAGAAATTTCAGAGGAATATCGCCATTGCAATCTCCGACGCTTTCCATACACAATTGTTTACAGTGGATTCTTTTCCGCACACAGCGCGGACGCTACATCGAGATGTGCCCTAAAAACCGCCTCAAGACATCCAATGCCATTTGAGAACTGTTCTCTTTAATCCACGTACGATTTCCAGAAAATTGATATTCTTTAAAGTCTGTCTGATCATGATCGGCAACCGCTATAAACACTAAACCAATGGGCTTCTCCTGTGTTCCACCCGTTGGCCCTGCAATACCTGTAATACCCAGTCCATAATCGGTATTAAAACGCTGGCGCACGCCTTGAGCCATCTCTTTTGCAACCCATTCACTAACCGCTCCGTGCTTTTCAAAGGTTTGAGGATCGACCCCTAACGCTTGAATTTTGACATCGTTTGAATAGGCAACAACGCCCCCTCTATAGTATTGCGAGCTTCCCGAAACAGAGGTAATGCGATCAGCCAGCAAGCCTCCCGTACAGGATTCAGCTGTGGCCAACGTTGCTTGCCGCTCTTGCAAATAGCGTCCGAGCACTTTCGACAGATCGATCCTTTCCTCCGCATAAATAAAGTCGCCTAATAATTTACGTATTTCAGCTATGGCTTTTTGAAGGGTAGACGCATCCGACGATGTGGACAATCGGATCTCAACTCTTCCTGGAGCAGCGCAAAAGGCTATATCGATACCGTCAGGTGGAAAAGCGTGTGCTGCAAAACGGGTCAAGATATCGGATTCACCCATGCCACAGATCATGAAGACGTTCTCATGAAGCTGCAGAGGGTCCACCATGTTCTCTTTTAGCCAGGGCAATACATGTTGCTCCAATACATATAGGAATTCTCTAGGTGGACCCGGTAAAGCAAAAAGTGTAGACCCATCGACTTCAATGCGCTTACCAGGAGCTGCACCAACCGCGTTGTTTAGAATCTCTGCGCCCTCTATTGTTTCAGCCTGCTTCTTCCCTTCAAGACTCAATGTTTTTCCATGCTGCTCATACCGCTTCCGGATGATGTTCAACATTTCCTCATCCATCACAATCTTACGATTCAAAAAACGGGAGAGTGCTTCACGCGTCAAATCATCTGAGGTAGGGCCTAATCCTCCTGTTACAAAAACAAGATTCGCTCGTGAAAGAGCCCCTTCAACAGCATCGATGATCAGTTCGATGTTATCAGGAACCGTGGTATCTCGAAGAAGTTTGGATCCGATACGGGCGAGATGTTCGCCTAAAACATGGGCATGGGCATTAACCGTCCGTCCGCTTAACAACTCGGCGCCTGTAGAAACCAGCTCAGCGGTTTGCATCTAACCCTCCTCTTCTTCCCCTAAATCATCTTCATCCTCCATCCCAGAGCTTGCTTCTTCAAAAGCCCATATCATGTTTTCAGCTTGGTTCCAAACTTCTCGGTTCACAAAAATCGGACATTTCTGTTGGAGGGCCATCGCAATTGAATCGCTTGGTCGGGCATCTATTTCGACTATTTTGCGCCCTAATTCATTTTCTTGGTGTAAAAATATACGAGCAAAAAAAGTATCATCCTTAAGGTCATTAATCACCATTTTTTCAACCTTAATGTCCAATCCTGTTAATATATTCGCAATGAAATCATGAGTAAGAGGCCGAGGTTTTTTAACATGATGCATAAACATGGTAATGGCCGCTGCTGCGCTGTGGTCGACAAAGATAGCAATGACCTTTTCATCACCATTTCCAAGGAAAACACCACATCCGGTAGGAGTAGGGGCAAGACTTTTTACAGTTACTCTTAATTCATTACTCATATTTAAACTCTATACCTTATACTTTTTTCTCAGAAGGTGCAAATAGGATTCTGTCATAATTTTTGGGATCTATATCGACGACGACATGTTGACCTTCTTGAATCGAACCCTTCAAGATTTCTGTGGCCAACGTATCTAAAATTTGACGTTGAATCACACGTTTAAGGGGACGCGCACCCAATGCAGGATCATACCCTTTCCTCACCAAGAGCGCCTTATATTCATCTGTAAATTCTAATATAACATTTTTATCTCTCAGATAATGACCTAGTCGTTTTAATTGCACCTCGACAATATTCATCAAATGATCACGGTTTAGGCTATGGAAAACAATTACATCATCAATGCGATTGATAAATTCAGGTTTAAGCTGGCTCCGCAGAAGATTAAAAACCTGTTGCTCCATGTCTTTATAGATCTTAGCATCTTTTTTAATATCAGGGTGCTGTTCGAGAAATTTGTGGATCATATTTCCACCAATATTTGATGTCATAATAATGAGCGTATTCGTAAAGTTAACCGTCCGTCCTTGCCCATCTGTTAAGCGCCCATTATCCAGAATTTGCAACATAATATTAAAGACGTCAGGATGCGATTTTTCAATTTCATCAAAGAGAATCACCGAATAAGGCTTTCGTCTAATATGCTCTGTTAACGTTCCGCCTTCTTCATAGCCAACATAACCGGGGGGAGCCCCTATTAAACGACTGACCGCATGTTTCTCCATGAATTCAGACATATCAATCCGTAACATGGCTTGCTCATCATCGAAAAGGAACTCGGCCAATGCACGGGACAATTCTGTTTTTCCCACACCCGTGGGGCCTAAAAATATAAATGAACCAATCGGACGGTCAGGATCCTGCAACCCTAACCGTGCTCGCTGTACAGCATGAGACACGGCTTCAACGGCTTTATCTTGGCCGATCACTCGTTCAGACAGACGATCTTCCATATGGAGAAGTTTATTTCTCTCCCCTTCAAGTAAACGCATCATGGGTATATGCGTCCAATCCGATACCACACGAGCAATATCTTCGGCATCGACCTCTTCCTTCAACATTTGTTGATCTTTTTGAAAGGCGGTTAATTTTTTCTTTGCTTCTTCTAGCTGTCTTTCGGTTTTGGGAATTCGGTCATATAAGATTTCAGCAGCACGTTCTAAGTCACTATTACGTTTCGCCGCCTCTTCTTCACTGCGCAACAAGTCTAATGCTTGTGCGAGTCCACGGATTTCCGCAATCAGTTCTTTCTCTTTTTCCCAATGCAATTTCATACTCGTACTCTGTTCACGTAAACGAGCGAGTTCTTCTTCTAACTTAGCCAGTCGAACGTAAGAGACCTCGTCTTTTTCTTTGCGCAACGCTTCCCGCTCGATTTCCAGCTGCATGATACGCCGTTCCACTTGATCAATTTCTGTTGGCATACTATCAATTTCCATACGGATACGACTGGCTGACTCATCGACTAAATCAATCGCTTTATCGGGTAAAAAACGATCATTGATATATCGATTTGATAAAGTGGCCGCTGCCACTAAAGCGGCGTCTTGAATACGCACACCATGATGAATCTCATACCGTTCACACAACCCTCGTAGAATGGCAATGGTATCTTCAACCGTAGGCTCATCGACTTGAACTGGTTGGAACCGTCTTTCCAGGGCGGTATCTTTTTCAATGTATTTACGATACTCATCGAGTGTGGTTGCGCCCACACATTTAAGTTCACCTCGAGCTAATGGGGGTTTAATCATATTCGAAGCATCCACCGCCCCTTCAGCGCCTCCGGCTCCAACGAGTGTATGCAACTCATCAATAAAAAGAACAATCTGACCGTCAGCGGCTATCACTTCTTTTATAAACGCTTTAAATCGATCTTCAAATTCGCCACGATATTTAGCGCCTGCTACCATAGCGCCAAGATCTAAAAAAATGACAATTTTATCTTTGAGTCCTTCAGGCACATCACCCGATACAATACGTTGTGCAAGCCCTTCAGCAATAGCGGTTTTACCAACCCCAGGCTCTCCGATAAGAACGGGATTATTTTTGGTGCGCCGAGACAAGACTTGTATGACCCGACGAATCTCATCATCGCGACCAATGACCGGATCCAGCTTTCCACTTCGAGCCTGTACAGTTAAATCATATCCGTACTTTTTAAGGACTTCATATTTGTCTTCGGGAGCCTGATCGGTTACCCGTTGTTGACCTCGCACAGATTGAAGCGCTTGAGAAACAGACTCGGAGGTTAAATCAAATTTCGAAACCACATTGGCAGATGGACTTTTCTTTTGGTCAATAGCTGCGAGAAGAAGATGCTCCGTGCTTACATATTCGTCCTTCATCTTTTCAGCCCATTTAAAAGATTTATCCAACAAATCTTTAAGCAACCGAGATATCTGGCGTTCTGCAGAAGCTCCTTCAACGTTTGGTTTAGATTTAAGTAGGTTTTCCAGCTCCTGTTTAATCTCATCACTAGACACGCCCAGTCGTTGCAGCAAGGATTGAACAACACCATCTTCTTGTTCTATCAAAGCAAAAACCAAATGTTCAACATCGACCGCTGGATGTTGATAGTGTTCAGCTAAATGGTGAGCCTGCTCCAAACTTTTTTGTGATTTAATAGTAAAACGATCCATTTTCATAAGCTTTCTCCATTTTTAATTTAACAGTAATACGAGCAATATTTGTACCAATAAAAAATAGTTTTGTTATCCTCTCTAAATAAAATAATTAAACATTTTAAATATATAAAATAAAGAGACATTTTGACGCTTTAAAATATAATTATAAGAGATTTTTTGTCTCAAAATAATATTGTAATAGGAAAAATTTAAAGACATCAAGATTAAACGATACAGTCAGATATTTCGGAATGAAATAGGGTTTTTAAATCATCATAGGGCACCTTTTCTGCAGGCGGCCAAAAGGTTTGGTTTTGGATATCTCTAAGAATGCCTTTCATACATTTTTCAGCATGGTCCAACTGTTCTTTATTAAAGTTTTCCCACATATATAATCCGGTATCTCTAATGGATTTGGGAAGATTAAAATAGCCTAGTTCTACGGACTCGTGACCAAACTCGCTCGCCAACAATAGTTGATAGACAGGAAGTTGCAAATCTATCCATCTGCCACGTTTGTCCTCGATAGTTATAAGCGTGTACTCTTGTTGGTTTTCTTGCAAAGGTCCCACATGAGTGGCTTCAGGGAAAAAAACTTTATCGATTGTTTTATAGTCGAGAATACGTATGCACCCTGTTTCGCGGTGTCGATCAATGCGATCCACTTTTCCACAGATGGTCACCCCACATAGATCAAATTCTACGTTCTTCTCCGCTGCCTCGATCCGCCACCCCTCTTTGACTAATTCTGCCTGTACAGAAGCAGCCGCACCCAGACGTTGCTTGGCCGACTCTAGTTGAATCATGACCTGAAGCGGAGGCCTATTTCCAAATCGACGGTATACCCAACCTTCGGCTTGAGAACAAAGAAAACAGCTTACTATCTCAGGATCTTCACACCGCCTCATTTCATGTTCTTCAGCCATTTTTTGGAATGCATGATGAATCAATAAACCAAAATCCATAGCATCTAACTCTGTCTTTTGATCATCTAATGTCTTCATACCCAAGATATGTTTTAGATAAAAACGGAATGGACATCTAAGGTAGTCTCGAAACATCGTTACATGCATAGACGTTATGGCCACCTTTTTTGCGCGATCAGGGGCCGCGTTGACATTTAATCTAAAACTGATGGAATGGGGCTCATAGGCTGCTTCCTGTTTAGGCTCACCCAATAAACGCTTTACTCTAAAAGGCACGGTGTTTTTATTACAATAGAAGAATAGACGCGACGGTTTTAAGGGGTCCCCTACTCCATTTCTTTTTCCGGCTATAAAACAAGCCCGTCCATCTTTTCCCCGCGAAGCAATCAATCCCTGCATCAAATAGATATCTCGGGCTAACCGATCGGCATCACTGCGTAGATGCAGCTGTTTTCTAAGTGAGTCAGGCAAAAAAACATCTTGCACCTGACTTTCAGGAACAAACCCATCATTCATCCCCGTTACAATGAGAAGCGGAGCATCATTCCATGGCAACTCAAGCCAGCCTTCAAGATCAATGATGGACCCTTGATGAACCGGGTAAATCCGCTGCTCACTAACCCTCTTTACAAAAAGCTCTAAAAGCTGATGGGGATCAAAACCGCATGTATGTTGGAGTGTACATTCATCGAGAAGTGTCTGAACGGCGCTGAATGCCTGAATAGATGCGTTATCTTCGGGTTTGTCAGCCTGGATCACCTGCCCGGCATACACATACTGCAACCATGCTCTTATGGCATGAGAAGACTCGCCCTGTTCAAAGATCATTAGCTGTTCGTGGATAAGCTGGACAGCCTTGTGGAGTTGAGGGAATCGTTTCTGTTTAGCATTCTCTTGGTTATACAAAAACCAACGTTTTATATCTTTCCAGTCTATGGGTAACATATAGTTTTGAAAAAGATCTAATTCCCCCAATAGCTCCCCTGAAGATATATCGCATTCACGCTGCACCCACTTCAAAATATCCGGATGTTTGAGAAGAGTGCTAAAGGCTAAATAGGTTTCTTCATTATATAAAACCCGTAATGCATCAAGCAGGTGGTATAGGGGATGTTGCCGCATCGATTTACCTGCAGGATCATACGTTGCTAATTTTTTCTCGTTTAGATACGTTTCTATAAACGGAACGACTTCTTGATCAGGAACACCGATAGCAATGTCTAAAGGACCAACGCGTTCTTCTTTTGAGGCAATGACCTCTAACACATTGCGGCTTTGTGAGGACGGAGATCCAGCAAGAATAATGTTTTCTTCAGGACAAGGGATCTCAATATGAAAATCGGTCCATCTATCAGTAAGGGGACGACCCCATGTGTCAAAATGGTCTTCCATAGATGGAGGGGCATGAACGAGGATCTCTACAGGTATATCACACGCAAGGCGCTCTAATGCGTTAATCAGCAAAAGGGTTGGATCCGGCACAGCGGCTATGACAATGTGCTTAATATCTTCGGAAATACGAGGCGTTTGAGTTTGCCTCATTTTAAAAGAACAAGGATCTTCATATCCCGCGGAATGAAGATGTGTTAAATAATGGTTTTCAAGTTTTGCAAGATTTTCCCATCGCGTTTTTTCAAATAAGGAATCTGCAAAATTTCTGTACACAGATTCCAAAGAGTACCCTCCCTCGACCAACGTCTCTCTTAAGCGTTGTATACTATCGGTCATATGCATGGCCCAGCCCATGTCTTGTTCGAGGACCTCTGAAGGGAAAAGACCTCTGTAGTTTTGAAGATCAATCTGCATGAACACGTCAATCCATACGGCTTGCACGAGGGTCGGATTGGCTGCTTTTACAGAATAAGTATCAGTCCTCAAGAAATGAGCGGGCGTTACGATATTGGGTGAAAGCAGTGTCGTATTATTTTCTAAACAAGATTGGGCTAAATGTTCTCTAAGCCTGCGCCCGGCCTGACGTGTAGGAACAACGATAAGTTTATTCCCTAAATCAATCGGTCCTTCACATAAAGATGCGAGTAAAAAGGACACAACTTTTTCTATAACAGGTTCGTCCCATCCGATAAATTTTCGTTCTACGCTCATGTTTTTCTCATCTATTGACATATAAGCGATATGGTTTTCCATATGAAGACAACAATAAATATTGATGGCCATATTATGAGTCAGCTTAAACAAGAAGCTGCAAGACAAGGTAAGACGATGTCTGAACTCTTTGAAACAGCTTTACGTTTAATGTTTCAGAACAAAAAATCAGAGGAGAAGCTATCTCCCCTTCCAACCTTCCATGGTGGAAATATTAAAAAAAATATATCAAATCGAGATACATTATATGAAGCCATGGAGCAAGAATAGTGTTTGTTGTTGACACTAACATTCTCGTATATGCGGCCAATAAAGACTGTATAGAGCATGAACCTTGCTACGCATTGTTACATTCATTAAGAACCGAACCCACTGCTTGGTATATAACCTGGGGGATTCTATATGAATTTCTTCGTGTAATAACACATCCACGTGTTTTAGAGCAACCATGGAGCACGGCACAGGCCCTTTCTTTTGTCTCGTCGTGTTTAGCTTCAAGCAGTTTAAATATTCTCGCTGAGACAAGCAGACATTTAAAAGTGGCAGATGAAATTTTCAGAACCCTTCCTCTACTTAGTGGAAACCTTGTTTACGATGCTCGCACGGCTATTCTTATGAAAGAAAATGGCCTGAGTAAAATTTATACTCGGAATACTGATTTTCACCGTTTTCCTTTTATTAATGTGGTCGATCCATTAATAAATTAAACGATGAAACTTCATAAACGATTCGCTCTTTTATTCACCCTTGCGGCGTTTATGCTCCATGGGTATGGAGCCTATGCCAACCCGAATCTGATCATTGATTCGTTTTCATATCCTTCCAAAAAAATAGCGCAAAAAAAGTGGGTCTCTAAAAATAAATCTCCAGCCGTAGTTTTTGATAAAAAAAACAAGAACCAATTAACCTTTCCCTGCACGTTTACGGATGTATTGAAACGGGTCTATTGGGACCGTTCTGTATCTTTAAATCTCGCTCAATATTCCAGTTTTATCTTTGATGTATCCTCCCAAAATCCTCAAATCATTCGAAAGATATCGATCTATTTCAAAAGCGGATCAGGCTGGTATATTTCGAATCAACCCATCCTCCAAACTGGTCGACAACAACTGACCTTAAAAAAATCTGATTTTGGCATAGAAGGAACTCCTTCGGGATGGGATCGTATTGAGGCGATTCGACTTTCTCCCTGGAAAGAGACGGCCGGGAAAGCATCTCTTATTGCTCACTCATTAACGGCTCAGAGCGATTCAATCCTTCTAATACAAGGAACCGCCTCTATCCCCACGGAACGCGAAAGGCATACCGCTAAAACGGTTACTAAACGGATCAGTGAATGGTTAACAGATATGAATATAGCTCATGGAGTTATTGAAGATAGGGACGTATCTGACACAACGCTCTCGCAGGCTCAAATAGCCGTTCTACCATACAACCATACCTTGCCTATATATGAGATAAAGGCCTTGAAACGTTTTGTACAGCGTGGAGGAAAGCTCACTGTTTTTTTCTCAGCCGACAAAAACCTTGCCAAGTTAATGTCACTTCAACTTGGAGACAAAAAATCATCTATCCCTGGAAATTGGAATGCTATGGTCTTTTCACCATCAAACAGGTATCACGGTCCCGAAACAGTACTTCAAGCATCATGGAATATTCGGCCCGTATACCCCGCAACCAAAACAGGAAAAATCATTGCCTATTGGGAAAATAGTCGGGATGAAATAACCCAGGATCCTGCATGGGTTGAGACCGAACAGGGTCTCTGGATGACCCATATTTTATTACAAGGCGATGATAGGGCCAAAAAAGATATGTTACTTGAACTAATAGGTCATTACGACCCATCCGTCTGGTTCAATGCAGCACAACAGGCCTTTAGAAAAATGGGCACATTTGCAAACTATAACGGATTTAAACACGCCATTGATGCTATTCAAGCTGAGTCAAAAAAGGTCTCTCAAAAAAACAAAATTAAAGAACTAATTTCAAATGCCAAAACGAAATACAGTACGGCTCTTTCTCAATATAAAGAAGGTGAATACCGCCAAGTGATAACATCTTGTCATAAGATCCGTAACTTATTGATTACATGTTATGGACTCTTGCAGAAGTCAAAATCAAATGAATTGCGGGGCGTATGGGATCACCAGGGCGTCGGTTGGTATCCCGGGAATTGGGATCGAACCTGTAAAGAATTAGCTGCACGGGGTATCAATGCTATTTTCCCTAACATGCTTTGGGGGGGTATCGCACATTATAAAAGTAAAATCCTACCTCGATCAGATACGTTCCGACGATACGGCGATCAATTAGCTCAATGCATTCAAGCGGCCCACAACTATGGGTTAGAGGTTCACGTATGGAACGTGTGTTGGAACTTAAATGGGGCCTCGGATGATTTTATAGAGAAGATGAAACAACAAGGCCGTCTGCAAGTATCGGACAAAGGGAAAACACTTCCCTGGCTGAATCCTGCACATCCAAAGAACATGACCTTAGCCGTTGAAAGCCTAAAAGAAATCGCTTCTCAATATCCCGTCGATGGTATTCATCTTGATTATGTTCGTTATCCAGGTTCATACACCTGTTACTCAGATGTATCTAAAAAAAGATTTGAAAAATGGAAAGGCATGCCTCTATCCGGTTGGCCTACTTCGGCCTATCTCGGAGGAACGGAAATAAAAAACTATCAACGCTTTCGAACCGATCAGATCAATCTATTTGTGCGTTCAACCTATAAAGCCATTAAAGCGATCAATCCTAAGATAAAACTCTCCGCAGCGGTCTTTGGAAAGTATCCTTCCTGTATAAACAGTGTAGGCCAAGACTGGGGGCATTGGCTTAAAAAAGGGATGATCGATTTTGTATGTCCGATGAATTACACCGTAAATTTAGCCCAGTTTAAAACATATACAAAAGACCAACTGGCCATGCCCCAAGCACGGGGGAAAATTTATCCTGGAATAGGGATCACCGCCGCTGAAAGTCGATTAACACCAGACCTTGCTATACAGCAGATCGTAGCCTTACGAACCTTAGGCGCTAAAGGATTTATCCTTTTTGACCTCGACAATACCCTCCGTGAAGAAACATTACCAATATTAAATCATGGCATCATGAACGCTGGGAAATGAGTTCAAAAAAAAATCCACTACATGGAATCGGTTTTAAAAGGGTTTTCCTAAGATTGGAAGGCTTCTCAAACCTCGTTTTCAATGGTGCAGACTCAACTTACAAGTGCAAAACCGAAGCTGTCCATCATTTCTTTGGGCGTTCTATATTCTAAGCATTTTCTCGGTCTATTATTCAGTAACTCCACAGCCCAGCTCAACTGAGCGGAGCTGTGGGCAGCAAAGTCGGTTTTCTTCGGGAAAAACTGGCGAAGCAAACCATTCGTATTTTCGTTGGTCCCTCTTTGCCAAGGGTTTCTCCCTTCAGCAAAGAAAATGGGGGTTGCTATTTTTTTCTGTAGTTTAGCATGGCTGGCAAACTCCATGCCATTATCTACAGTCACCGTTTTAAAGGGGAGCCCTGAATCAGCGAACTGAGGTACGGAACGGTTGACCGATTCGGCATTGCATCGAGGTAAAAGATCGGCGATGAGATATCGAGTCGCTCGATCTACTAGAGTGACTACACAGGCCTCTTTTCTCGTTTGGCCCTGAATAGTGTCACCTTCCCAATGGCCTGCCACCTTGCGACTTTCACCCTCTTCGGGGCGTTGGTCAATCATCGTTTGGTTGTGTATACGTGAATGGCTTTTCCGAGTCGCTCGTTTTTTCTTTCCGGGGCCACGCAAGTATTTTCGGTAGCCAGCCCCTCTTGGACTGTACAAGTAGCGGTAGATCGTCATTCGACTGATGGGAGGGTCACCTTCTAGCTTTCTTCGACCTTCAATCTGTTCTGAAGACCAATACTTCGCCAGGAGAGTCTCCACTTGTTCTTTGCTAGCTCCCATCACTTTTTGAGGCTTTCGAGCTAGCTGTAATCGGCTTTGAGCCAGGCCATTTGCGGGTCTTGGGTAATAGCGGCCACGGACTCGATTACGGCGAAATTCGCGCCAAATAGTCGAGGGGGATCGGCCCAGGTGACGGCCAATTTGAGATAAGCTATATTTTTCTTTTAGCATCTGGGCTATCACTTCTCGTTCATAACGGTTTAAATGTTCGTAGGTTCGTGGCATTCTATGTTCTCCTTTGGGGGGGGTCAGATACCCAAAGAATGAACTATGCTGCGGACCTTTGCACTTGTATTGTTACTCTACCCATTCGACGCGGTGTTGTAAGTAATACGACAGCGGTTCAATAGAGGTGACGCTTCTCTAGAATATATTCCGCCTCCATATGTCGCGGTGTTGGAGACAATGATGTTATCGATCAGCCAAGCATCGGTATTATCAATGTATATCCCACCCCCCTGACTGGCAGAACCATTACGAACTGTAAGCCCAACAATCGTGGGTGTGCCATAGAAACCGGTAATAAACAATCCTCGACCCAACCCTTGGGCATCAATAATCGTATGCTCCGGGCCCATTTCAGAAAACAATAATCGGTTCCCCTGAACAATCAGATCCGCATTTGTATAGATTCCTGGAAGTATTTTTATAACTCCGAAATTAGGTGTCACGCTATCGATGATCGCCTGCATATTCGCTATATTTGAAATAACGGTAGAAGGAACAGGGACAGAAAGATTAGAATGCGGATCGGTGTTATGTTTAAATTCATAGAGGTTTGGGATTCGGTCCAAATCCGGATCCTGCCAACTATCACCTGAAAATAAAGGTAAAAGGTTGTTCGTTACTTCCCACCCATCAAACATGCGATCTCCATCGGTATCCGGGTTGAGCGGGTCGGTAAAATAAATGTCCCCTTCTTCGCCGTCTCCAAGTCCATCGTTGTCGGTGTCGAATTGATTTCCAGACAAGCCCAACATATATTCCTGCTGATTTGTAAGACCATCACCATCCGGATCGCCAGAAGGCCCATCATCTCCTGTGGGTATAGTATGATCCAAATTATTTTCTATTTCCCACCAATCGGGTAAACCATCACCATCAATATCGATAAACTCATCAAATCCTATATCACTGGTTGCACCATAGGGCCTAGCCTCCCCATCAAAGTCAACGCCTCCTATATTGGTTGCTGCATTGATACAGAGCGAATCACTTGTAAGATGGTAATTGTCGTTAGAAGGATTAAACCATAAAGGATTCGTGCTAATGTTTCCATTGATTCCGTTATAGTCTCCGTCATAGATGTTACAATGCAAAACTTGATTAGATAATGTTCCCACTAAGTCATTTACGTTTGACCATATAATGCTGTTTATGAGGTTGAGTTGGTCCCCGCTGCCAAGAACATACACTCCCTCTTCTTGGTTGTTCGCAATGACACTGTGAACGATGGTTGCGGTTCCGGTGGTAATGTTTACGGTGTCTACTCGTATACCCTCGCGGTTCCTGACAACCAAACTGTTCTCCACATATAAATGAGTGCGGTCGCCTGCATAGATTCCGGCACGACCACTGGCGTTGGGACTGTTATCTTTGATTCGAGAGGAGATCACCCGCAGGTCATTGTCCCGATGCGCATATATCCCTTCATATCGACTCTGTGACACTTCGCTATGAACGACCTCCACCTGGCTCAAATCTATATACATTCCCCTATTTTGGCTTCCGGATAGGACGCTATCTTCTATAATGACCTGACTTTTATTCACATGCACATTGTAGGTTAAATAATCTTGTACCCTTAATTTCACGAGCTCAATGTGATCACTTTGAGAGATGTAGATTCCTGTTCCGGTTACCCCTTGGATCGTTATGTTCTTTAATCCACCTGCAAGCATCTGCTGTATATTTACATCACCCTGTATAATGGTTTGATCCATCCCTGCCCCTTCAACATACACACCGCTGTACAAGGTATTGTTTTCCACGTATACACCCGCTGCTACATTTACACGTCCATCCCCTAAGCCATGAGCTTCATTAATCCCTCGTTGTATCGTCTTAAACGGAGAGGCAAAGCTCCCCGTTCCAGTTGTATCATTGCCTACTGTCTCATCGACATATATCACTGGATCTACCGTTAATGGGTCACGTCCAGCGCCATACTCTTCTATATTTGTTAACTCATCTCCATCGGAGTTACTCTGTGATTCATCGACACCATTGCTAAAGGCATATTGATCTTCCCAGAAGTCCGGAAGCCCATCTCCATCGCTATCAATAAACTCATCCAAGCCAATATCTCTATTCCTAAGAAATGGAGTCGGCCTAATTTCTCCATCTATATCTTGACCCGTTATCGCATTGGATGAGACTCCTAAATTAATGAGCGCGGAAGTTGATCGGAGGTGAAAGTCATCGCCTGAATGAACCCACCCGGGATCTACTTGTTTTACATTCCCATTGATCCCCTTATAATCCCCATCGTAGATGTCGCAATAACGGACTTGATTAGAAGCCACATTGTATAAATCATCCGCATTCCGCCACACCACGCTATGATTGAGGTCTAAATGTTCGCCCGGTCCAACAACATAAATTCCTTGCCCTTTATTATAGGGAATCACGCTATGGGTGATCGTGACCGTTCCTGTTGTTCCGCTTACTGTATCGACCCATATGCCAGAACCGTTTCTTATAACCGAACTGTTTTCCAGATATAGATCCGTTCTATACCGCACATAGATTCCAGAATAACTACTGAAACCAAGACTATTATCTTTAATTTGGGATGAAATCACTCGTACTTGATTATCTTGATTCGCGTATATGCCTTGCCGCTGATTCCGCGATATTTCGGTATTGATAATGTCTACCTCGCTTAAATCTATATAAATGCCATAAGCGGAGCTTCCGGACAGGACGCTATCCTCTATCATGACCTGACTTTTATACGCGTACACATTATAGCTTAAATAATCCTGCACCCTTAATTTTATGAGCTCGATTTGGTCGCTTTGGGAGACGTGTATTCCCGCTCCGGTTGCGCCTCGGATCGTCATGTTTTTCAAGCCACCTCCAGACATCCACTCTATATCTACAGTCCCCTCTAAAATTGTTTGTTCTATTCCAGAACCTTCAACATACACACCGCTGTACAAGGTATTGGCTTCTACGTATACGCCTGATTCGACATTAACCTGTCCACCTCCCAAGTCACGGGCTTCATTAATGGCTCGTTGAATCGTCTTAAACGGAGAGGCAAGACTCCCCGTGCCATTTGTATCATTGCCGAGTGTCCCATCCACATAGATGGCCGGATCTATCGTTAATGGATCACGCCCCGCTTCATACTCTTCGATGTTCGTTAGTTCATCCTCATCCAGATTCCCTTGTGATTCATCAACTCCGTTACTAAAAGCGTGCTGAGTTTCCCAGAAGTCCGGAAGCCCATCTCCATCGCTATCAATAAACTCATCCAAGCCAATATCTCTATTCCTAAGAAATGGAGCCGGCCTAATTTCTCCATCTATATCTTGACCCGTTATCGCATTGGATGAGACTCCTAAATTAATGAGCGTGGAAGTTGATCGGAGGTGAAAGTCATCGCCTGAATGAACCCACCCGGGATCTACTTGTTTTACATTCCCATTGATCACCTCATAATCCCCGTCGTAGATGTTGCAATAATGGACCTGATTGGAGGCCACATTGCTTAGGTCACTGGCATTTCTCCATACCACGCTATGATAAGTCTACATGTTCCCCCGATCCATACAGATAAATGCCTTCCTCTCTATTATAAGCAATCACGCTATGGGTGATCGTGACCGTTCCTGTTGTTCCATTCACCGTGTTAACCCGTATACCTTCAGGATTTCTTATCACCGCACTGTTTTCTAGATATAGATCGGTTCGGTCTCCCACATAGATACCTGCACGACCACCATAATTGAGGCTGTTGTCTTTAATTTGGGACGAGACCACACGTATGTCATTATCGCGATATGCATATATCCCTCCTACTTGGTTCTGCGATACTTCGGTGTTTATGATCTCTATTGAACTGGAGTCCACATAGATCCCATAATTATCATTCCCCGCGATGAGACTGTCTAATACGATTACCTGACTTTGATTTTCTATATACAATCCACTATAATGATCACTAGACAACGCCTTAACCCTGTCAATGATCACCTTGCTTTCGTCCACCCTTATATTGTGATTGTAATGGTCTTCCGCGCGTATATCTTGAACCTGAATCCGTCAGCTATCGCTTCGGAAGGCGTTTTGGGGCTCAAAAGTTGAAAACTTTTTCCTTGAGATGCTCGCTTTTGGGTGGATTGGGACCGGCAAGTATCACCCTGATGAATTTTTTGAGCGTACAGGTCAGATTCACTCTGATTTGACCATTTTGGGGCGTAGGCCTCCTTGGGCAGTCGCCTTAGAGTATTGTTAAAGGTGCACGGAGGGCTATGCGAAGGAATGGGCAATATCTTGTATCACTTCAGACCAGCGACAACGCTTGCCAAAGTGAAGTTCAATTCGTCCGGCGTGGCGGACCAATCGAACCGCGCAATAGGTTGAAGGCCACCATGGCGCATAACAGAATAATCTTATTGGCACAGAGTCTCCCCGAAGGCAATCGCTCAACATCAAGATCGCTTTTGAGTTCACTGTGGTACTGCTCGCTGGGGCCATGTCCATGATAGAGATCTAGCACGGTCTTGGCACGACAAGAGAGGTTCGTCCACCAGGTGTTCACCTCAAGTTTAGGAACCAGAAGTTTCTGACCATCGATATCGATGGTGCGTTCAATCACTTCGAAGGCCACCGGAACACAAGGGCGGTTTTGGTCACTACCGGGATGGAAATGATCGAAAAAGCCTGTGTAAACGTTCTTGCCTTCACGACTGTCTTGTTTGTCTCCAACTCGGCGTGCAAGGGCCAGCATTTGTTCAGGACATTCGCGGCGAGGATTTCGCTTTACGATAAAATAATGATCCCCAAAAGCGTCGAAGTTATCGGCCGCAGCGTTGCCACTATCAAGCCGAAGCAAACATTTTCCACCCAGGCCCAGAGTTTGGAGCGTTTCAACGCTGCGGGCAATAAACGCGGTCGTTCCCGACTGACAATGTTGTTTACCGGGTCGAAGTTCGCACTCAAGCATGTGGCCTTGAGTGCCCACATAGGCAAATATCGGGGCGTAACCATCATGGCCCTTCTAGGTGTAGGAAACGCCTTCTTTCGAAGAGCCTGAGTGACCTAAAGGGCTCACATCGATATCGACGGGAACAAGATCAAGCCCTTCAACATCTACCTAGCCAAAGGGGCCCGAGGAAAGAAGTTCGGTGTTGAGTTTGCGTAGCCCCACATGGGTTCTGGCTGGGGGCAGGTCGTCGAAACGACGTCGGAACACCGGCTCAGAGGCTACCTTTTTAACTCCCCTTTTTAAGTCCAAAGGCATTCATAAAAATCTCATCACCCCGGTACAGGTCGATATCATTGAAATCGGTTCGACCGTTGCAAAGTAAGCCGATCTGGGTAAGGAGGATCTCCCGATCAGAGATCGCATCGGAGCGGCGTGGTTGAAAATTGGAGGGAAGAATCCGTTGAGCATGATCCTCAAGCAGCAGGCCGCAAAGATGATTTCCGCTTGTGCTGTTGAGTTCGCCCTTGCCAGTCTTTATTTTATATTGTTTCATATACACACCTGTTGGGGTGGGGTTGTTTGTTTGAATACGGGTATGCTCCCCGCTTTAGCCCAACAGGTAATGAAAAATCGTCAGATTTTATCTGACGGATTCAGGTTGAAGTAATATTCCGTCACTTTGATCGATATTTACTCCATATCCTCCTGAATCGGCTATGGTCATAGCTCTAACTCCGGCGTTTGTTACGCCCACAATATCGAATCTGCCTGTGGAGATGGTTAGATCTGTTCCTGCCCCTTGGACATATACACCATTATATAAGATGTTGTTTTCCGTATAGTTTCCCGCCGCAACAATGACCTGCCCAACACTATTGCTCGACACCAAATCAATGCCCTTTTGGATCGTCGCAACAGGGAAGGTTATACTTCCGTCGTTTGTATTATTTCCATTGAGCCCATCGACATAGACAACAGAAAGGGATCCGGTTCCTGTATTGGCTATACACGGATCACTGCCCAACAGCATCTCCATCAGATTGGCAATAGCATCACCATCGGGATTTCCGTCGGCATCACTCAGTTGCGGATTCAGACAGGCATGCTGAACTTCGTACCCGTCCTCCATTCCGTCGGCATCTGAATCGACAAGAGTTATATCCAAACCGATAAGGCTTTCTTGTAGGTTATCCAAACCGTTACCATCAAGATCATTGGTTGCGTCAGTGGGGTCTAGAGGGTTTAGAAAGAAATGTGAATGCTCAAGCAGATCATGGATGCCATCCCCATCGATATCGTTAGGAGTCTGAATGTCCACCTTGTTGACTCGATAAAAGAAAGCTTTTTGTGTGGTGAGTGAAATGGGGTCAACCCATGTTTGTTGTTGGTTATATCCTGATTCAACATCCAACGCGTCCCACGTATCGGTCAAGGATTCAGTGCCCCAGATTTGAAAATAGAAGGTGTTGGTTCCATCATAGATAAGTTTGAATCCTGAAGGATCTGGTTCAGCATCAATATGATTCAGCATCAATATGAAAGCTGTCAGCGACAACATGAAAAATCCATGCTGTTATGACAAGAACCAATAAAAGGGTCAATGCGTGAGCTTTACGTCTCATACGATTAAATACCTTATCAGACACAGGCTGATATACGATACAGACTACGGCTATCGGGATATAAAGGCTTATACGAAGCAAATCCCGACAACCGTCTGGAAGTATCGATGACGATCAAAAATTTGTCAATCTATTATTTTTCGGCCTATTACCTTCAACCGCAGAACACACTGAAGTACACAGATACCTGGATCCGTCAGTTAAACGTGGTATTTCTGTGCGAATGCTTTGGAGGCAAAAGGTTGCAAAAAAACGCAGGCGCACCCGCTGGGTGCGTCGAGGCTTTTTTGTAATTCCTTTTGGCCCAAATGGTTCGTGCAGAAAACCGCGTTTAACTGACGGATCCAGGAGATAAAAAGACTAAAAAGAAGGAGCAAAATTTAGTGAAAAACATTTAACGCAGCTCGTTCTTAAGTGTTAGGCGTTTTACCCCTTTCTCTTCGCATGAGTAATCAGCGGCTTCTGGTCTTTTTCTTTAAAGCTGACAACGATTTCCTCTGCTTTATGAAAAGGGACCGTTATAAAAGAGAACTTGTCCATTACCTGTATATCTCTAATCAGTTTGGGCTTTACCGAGACTTTGCTCAGAATAAGCTCAACAAGTTTTCTGGGATTCATATTATTTCTTTTTCCGAGCGCAACAAAAAGCCTTGCCTTCCCTTGTTGATCAAGTTGCTTCCCCTTCGGAGAAGCCTCTCTTATTTCACCATAGGCATCAGGGTTGAGTTCCTCTTCGAAGCAATAGTTAAGTATAGCAGCTACTATTTCTGTGGGATGATTGTCCGCAAGCAAGTTCTTAGCCCAGTTTATATAATCCGTATCAATCGTATCTTGAAGAATAGTCGTCAGATCATCATATACCTTTTTCTTTTTGGCTTGGATGATATCTTCTACGGTTGGTATTTTTGATCTTTTTATATCCGTTTTTGCAATCCTCTGTATGAACATGAGTCGCTTATATTCGCTAGGTGTAATAAATGTAATCGCGGTGCCCTCGTTCCCCGCCCTTCCTGTACGACCGATTCGATGAACATACGACTCGGGATCTTGAGGGAGTGAATAGTTTATAACGTGGGTCAGGTTATTCACATCAATGCCTCGTGCAGCAACATCTGTTGCGACTAGAATATTGACTCTTTGTTTCTTAAACTTTTGTAACGTTTTTTCTCTTTGCGCTTGTGAAAGATCTCCATGAATCGCTTCTGCGTCATATCCTCTATCGATCAAATGAGTGGCAACAGAATCGACATCACTCTTTGTTCTGCAGAAAACCAACCCATAAAAGTTATCTTCAATGTCAATAATCCTAGATAGTGACTCAAATTTGTCGGAAGCTTTTACCTCAAAGTATATCTGCTCGGTCAGATTCGCTACCAGTTGTTCTTTCTTAACGGCCAGCAGCTCATAGCCGTCCATGTATTTGTGAGCCAGGTCCTTTATTTTCGCTGGCATGGTTGCAGAAAACAGCAACGTTCTTTTATGAGGATTTGTATGCTGCATTATTTCTTCCATATCCTCTATGAAACCCATATTTAGCATTTCATCGGCCTCATCAAGAATCAGATGCTCAATGTGGCCAAGCTTGAGCGTTTTTCTGTTAAGATGATCAATGACTCTGCCCGGGGTCCCAACAACAATATGTACCCCTTTTTTCAATCTGCGCAACTGCTGATCAATAGATTGCCCCCCATATATGGGCACTATTTTGGTATCTTTCTTTCCTTTGAGTGAATTAGTTTCTTCTGATACCTGAATGGCGAGCTCTCGTGTAGGAACCAAAATCAGTGCTTGAACGGTTTGGGCATCTGTGTTGACCATGTCTATCAGAGGCAGGCCAAATGCAGCAGTTTTACCTGTACCTGTTTGCGCTTGCGCGATGATGTTCGTATCATTTCTTAACAGTACGGGAATCGTCATCGCCTGAATCGAAGTGGGTTCTTCAAACCCTTTTTTATGAATGGCGTCCAGTACGTGTGCTGAAAGTCCAAGGGTTTTAAACGTCTTTTTGTTTTCCATATATTTCTTTTTATCTCTCAACTTAGGTGTGTGTCTTTATTCATGGGTTCAGTAAAACGAAAGGAACATATACTATTATCTACAAAACACCACAAAAAGATCACGAAGCCATTGGAGTCTCGAGTATTTAATGGATATCTGACCAAACCGCATATTCGTTTCCATTCGGGTCACTAAAGTGAAAACGATGGCCCCCTGGAAATAGAAAGATGGGCTTTATAATTGAACCGCCTTCGTTCTCAATCTTTGATTGGGTGTTTTCTAGTTCTTTACTATAGAAAATGATAAGAGCACTGCCATGGCTTGTCGAGACCGTCAAATCGGATTTGAAAAAGCCGCCGTCGATACCTTCATTCGAGAACGCTGTATATTCAGGACCATAATCTAAAAAAGACCAACCGAAGACTGCGGTGAAAAATGCTTTAGTCGCCTCTATATTTTTTGCAGGAAATTCAACGTAATTTATTTTTTCGTGCTTATTCATTTCATGAATCCCCTGTCTTTTTTTAATGTGGGAGGCGCTTCCATGCAGCGACTTTTAGGGGCTTTGGCGTGCTCCGTCGCAGAGTCGCGGCATGGAAGCCCCTCCCCCATTTGCTCCTATGTAATACAATTCCACGGTTGAGGGAAAAGAGGCTGTTTCTGCAGACTTCCGCGCTTGGCAAACATACCGGTCATTTACCCTCTCGCTCGTTTACGTAACGTTGCATTTAAAATCTTCTTTCTGAGCCTTAAATGCTGGGGGGTGGCTTCGACATATTCATCTGGCGCAATAAATTCGATCGCTTTCTCAAGGCCTAATTTAATCGGTGGTTCCAAAAGAATGGCTTTATCGGAACCCGAAGCTCGAACATTGGTTAGTTGCTTTGTTCGTGTAGGATTTACGGGCAAATCACCAGGCCGCGCATTTTCTCCAATAATCATTCCCTCGTAAACCTCTTCTTGTGGACCGATAAACAGCTTCCCCCTTTCTTGAACCGTGTCCAGAGCATAAGCCGTGGATACGCCCTGATCCGTAGCGACAAGCGCTCCTGTGACACGAGATTTAATCTCACCGGCAAGGGAGCCGTATTCTTTAAACATGTGGCTTAATAGGGCTTCGCCTTGACTCATATTGGCAAGATAACTTTCCAACCCGATCAATCCACGCGTGGGAATATCCCCTTCAAGTTTTACGCGATCCCCGATATGTTCCATCTGCGTAATGTTAGCCTTGCGACTTGCGAGATTCTGTAAAAGATCCCCTAAACACGTCTGAGGAAGTTCAAGCCAAAAGGTTTCAAAAGGCTCTTTCTTTTTTCCGTCAATTTCCCGATAAATGACTTCTGGCCGCGAAACCAAAAGTTCATAACCTTCTCGACGCATCATCTCGACCAATACGGCAATTTGTAATTCGCCACGAGCGCTAACGGTGAAGAAATTACCTGTTTGAGCATCAGAAAATTCGAGCGAGATATTGGTTCGTGTTTCTTTCACTAACCGCTCACGGATCTGACGGGCGGTAAGATAACTCCCATCGCGCCCTGCTAACGGGCCGTCATTAACACCAAATTGCATCTGAATCGTGGGGGGATCAATCTCGACAAAAGGAATGGGTTCACGTTCTTCACTGTCACACAGTGTTTCTCCAATGAAAACCTTGTCAAACCCGGCAACACCTACAATATCACCCGCTACACAGCTCATAGACTCGGCCGTACCCATGCCTTGAAATGTAAACAGTTTGGTAACCTTTGCACGCTCTCTTTGACCCTCTTTGTGGATACAAACAATCGAGTCACCTACAGAAACGGAACCGCTTATAATTTTACCAATCGCAATCCTCCCAATATAATCACTCCAATCAAGATTACTAATAAGAACTTCCAACGGACCGTCTATGTTTACTTTCGGTCCAGGAATGTGTTCAAGGACACCATCTAGTAAAATTCCCATATCCGATTCAGGGTCGTCTAACTCTTTGCGGGCATGACCCTCTTTCGCGCTTACATAAAAGAACGGGGCATGAAACTGCTCCTCACTCGCCCCCAGTTCCAGCAAAAGCTCTAACACATCATCGTGAACCTTATGAGGATCTGCAAAGGGACGATCAAGTTTGTTAATAACAACCATTAAATGCAGATCGTGCTCAATGGCTTTTCGTAAAACAAATCGAGTTTGAGCCTGAGTGCCTTCAGCGGCATCGACAAGGAGTAGCACCCCATCGACCATTCTAAGTATACGTTCGACTTCCCCGCCAAAATCAGCATGCCCAGGCGTATCAACAATGTTGATGGTATGATTGTTCCATTGGACAGATGCATTCTTGGATTTAATGGTAATTCCCTTTTCTTTTTCTAAATCCATCGAATCCATAGCGCGCTCTTCTGCGACTTGGTGCTCAAGAAAAACACCTGTATGTTGAAGCAGCCTATCGACCAACGTGGTTTTTCCGTGGTCGACATGTGCAATAATACCAATGTTTCTAATTTTTTTCATGGGTCCTTATCTCTGACAAAAACTGCAGACTTTAGATACTTCAACCGGCTAAAGCAATACATTCTTGTTGTAAGCGGTATTGTGCAAGGGGCGTACTAATTCACGTTTCGCATTTCTCTCATATTTTAAAAATTTTTTTAGAGGCAAAGGGCCAAAGACGCCAGGGGTTTTGATCTGGAGATGACCGCATGAATACAAGTGCTCAGATTCATCTTGTGGGGCGTTTTATTTTACAATCCACCTAAGGACTTAGATTTCTTTCGTCTGGACCGGTTTGATTCTGCTGTTTACTTTCCCAAACAATTTCTGTAAAGGTTGATCTTTTCTTCAGGAAGAACGTAGATCACTGTCAACGCACCCATGATAAAAGATACACCTGCTATGATTGCACTCGAAGATGGAACCTGCTTCCATGGCCGCGCCTTTTCTGGACAAGGAGAGATAACAGGAGAGATTGTTTTCAACACGTCGATGACCGGATATCAAGAAATTCTCACGGACCCCTCTCACCATGGCCAGGTTGTGACACTCACCTACCCACTCATTGGCAATTATGGGATCAATGAAGAAGATATGGAATCTTGGCGAGCACATCCTACGGCGTTGGTCATTGGCGAATGCAGTCGTATTCCCAGTAATTGGCGATGTCAAAAATCTTTGCCGGATTATCTGGCAGAAAACAACATGTTAGGTATCGATCAAGTTGATACACGTGCCATCACGGTACATATACGCTCAAAGGGAGCGATGAAATGCGCCATATCCACAGAAGATCTCGACCCCGACAGTCTTGTTCGGAAAGCACAAGCTTCGCCTGGACTCGTCGGTTGGGATTTATCGACCCACGTATCTGCCACAGAAAGATACCGTTGGGAAAAGAAGGGCATAGAACGTCAACAGGCAGAAACAAAAAAGAACAAAAAAGTGGCGGTTATTGATTGTGGAGTGAAATATAACCAACTACGCATTATGGCCTCTCTTGGTTTTGATCTCGAAGTGTTTCCAAACCATTCCACGACTTCAGAAATTCTGTCGATAAGCCCTGACGGGATTTTTATTTCTAATGGACCCGGTGATCCAGAAGGCGTGCCCCATGTCGTACAGCTTGTAAAGGAGCTGATCGAAGAAGGGTACCCCACTTTTGGGATTTGTTTTGGTCATCAACTCATTGGCTTGGCTCTTGGGGGAAAGACGTACAAACTTAAATTTGGACATCGTGGAGCTAATCATCCCGTAAAAGATTTAAAGACAGGCCGAGTCAGTATTACGTCTCAAAACCACGGGTTTTGTGTCGACAAAGATTCTCTGGATCCAAAGCTCATAGAAACAACCCACATCCATCTTAATGATCAAACCTCAGAAGGATTACGCCACAAAAAACACCCTGTGTTTTCGGTCCAATATCATCCTGAAGCGGCCCCCGGACCGAACGATGCCACCTATCTTTTTCATGAATTTGAAACGTTAATGTCCTCCTCAATCCAACATCCCCCACCCTAAATCCGCAATGAGTAAGCGTACAGACATACAGAAAATAATGCTCATTGGGTCTGGACCGATTGTCATTGGTCAAGCCTGCGAATTCGACTATTCGGGCACCCAGGCATGCAAGGCTTTACGCGAAGAAGGCTACGAAGTAGTTCTCGTTAATAGTAACCCCGCCACGATTATGACAGACCCTGAAACAGCCGACCGTACGTATGTTGAACCTATTACGCACGAAACCGTTGAAAAGATCATAGCGAAAGAACGCCCTGACGCCCTTTTGCCCACACTAGGTGGACAAACAGCGCTCAATGCCGCTGTTGCTGCCGCTGAATCAGGGGTTCTAGACACCTATGAGGTCGAATTAATTGGCGCTCAATTAGATGTCATTAAACGTGCCGAAGATCGCCAACAGTTTAAAGAAGCCATGACAGAAGTGGGGATCGAGTGCCTTAAAAGCATTCAAGTAAGCAGCTTAGAAGAGGCCCAAACGGCTGCCGATGAAATAAAATTTCCGATCATTGTCCGGCCCAACTTTACATTGGGAGGAACCGGAGGTGGAACCGTTCATACGATGGACGAATTGTTACTCATTACCGAACGCGGACTCCAAGCCAGCATGACCCATGAAGTTCTCCTGGAAGAATCTGTTTGGGGCTGGAAGGAATTTGAATTAGAGGTCATGCGCGATCGCAACGATAACGTCGTTATTATTTGTTCCATTGAAAACTTGGATCCCATGGGTATTCATACAGGAGATAGCATAACGGTGGCACCGATCCAAACCCTGACGGACGTTGAATACCAAAAAATGCGGGACTGGGCGATTAAGATTATGCGTGTTATCGGCGTAGAAACAGGGGGTTCTAATGTCCAGTTTGCCATGCATCCTCAAACAGGTCGTTTGATTGTAATTGAAATGAATCCACGTGTTTCAAGGAGCTCTGCACTGGCCAGTAAAGCAACAGGATTTCCCATTGCAAAGATTGCCGCAAAATTAGCGATTGGATATACCCTCGACGAATTGCCCAATGATATTACAAAAGAAACCCCCGCGTGTTTTGAACCGACACTCGATTATTGTGTCGTAAAAATACCTCGTTTTGCCTTTGAAAAATTTCCTCAAGCGGATCCGTTATTAGGCATCAGCATGAAATCCGTCGGTGAAACCATGGCCATAGGACGCAACTTTAAAGAAGCGTTTCAGAAGGCGTTGCGGGGCCTTGAAATTGGTATTGATGGGCTCGGGTTAAAAGCCGAACAATGTGTCGACCCCAGCCGCGTAAAAGAAGAATTGGGCCAACCAAGCACAGAACGGATTTTTTATATTAAGTACGCGCTCAAACAAGGGATGTCTATCGAAGACGTTGCGGCATATACCCATATTGATCCCTGGTTTATTGATAATATCGCTCAAATCAGTGAGATCGAGCATGAGATTCTCGAAGCGCCTGATCATCCCGCTCTGAAATACTCGTTATTGAAAAAGGCTAAAGACAACGGGTTTTCCGATTTGCAAATTTCGGCTCTTCACGGAAAACACCTTTCACACTATGACATACGTAAACAGAGACATGATGTGGGCATTCGTCCCTGTTATCGACTCGTGGATACCTGCGCAGGCGAATTTGAAGCCTATACCCCTTATTATTATTCCTGTTATCAAGGCATCCTTGATGAATTAAAGGTTTCGGAGAAAAAAAAGGTCATGGTCATTGGTAGTGGCCCCAACCGAATTGGACAGGGCATTGAATTTGACTATTGTTGTGTTCATACCGTCCTAGCCCTTAAAGAACTAGGGTATGAAACGATCATGGTGAACAGCAACCCTGAAACCGTGAGCACGGATTATGATACGGCGGACACCCTCTATTTTGAACCGCTCACCTTTGAAGATATTATGAATATCTATGAACGCGAACAGCCCAAAGGCATCATTGTCCAAATGGGTGGACAAACCCCATTAAATTTAGCTAGCGCGCTGATCAAGGCAAAGGCCCATATTCTTGGCACTTCCCCTGAAAGCATTCATCGCGCTGAAGATCGTGAACAATGTCGACAATTATTAGATAAACTTGACCTTAAACAACCCTGCAGCAAAACCGGCACGAACATGAAAGAAATGATGGAAGCAGCTCACGAAATTGGGTTTCCGGTTATGATTCGACCTTCGTACGTCTTAGGCGGACGAGCCATGATGGTGGCCCATAATATAGAAGAAGCGAAACCTTTTATCCAAGCCGCCATGGAAGCAAATCCAGATTTTCCTGTTTTGATTGATCGCTATTTAGAAGGCGCGATCGAAATCGATGTCGATTTGGTCTGTGATGGTAAAGACGTCTATGTTGGAGGTGTTATGCAACATGTAGAAGCCGCAGGAATCCATTCAGGCGATAGTGCGTGTGCAACGCCACCTTACTCACTCCCCCAGCATATTGTTGATTCCATTGAAGATGCATGTTCACGTATTGCTTTAGAACTAAACGTCCGTGGTTTAATGAATGTCCAAATTGCTGTCCAGGATAATGAATTTTATATTATCGAAATTAATCCAAGAGCATCACGAACCGTTCCCTTTATTAGCAAGGCAACAGGCATTCCTTTAGCCAAAGTTGCCGCGCGCGTTTCCGTAGGCCAAACACTAAAAGAAATCGGGCTGACAAAACCCAGAAAGACCCCCGAATGGCATGCGGTAAAGGAAGCGGTCTTTCCATTTAATCGATTTGCAGGCGTGGACCCTATCTTGGGCCCTGAAATGAAATCTACGGGTGAAGTCATGGGTCTTGATGCCTCTTTTGAGTTAGCCTATTGGAAGAGCCAAATCGCTGCGGGACAACTGTTACCTTCCACCGGGACAGCCTTCTTAAGCGCTAAAGATTGTGATAAATCTTGGATGGTAGAAATCGGGCATGAACTAGTCGAACTCGGATTTAACATCGCCGCCACAACCGGCACAGGCCAAGCATTGAAGGACGCGGGGCTCCTCAACGTTCAGATTCTCAAAAAACTAGCTGAACAAGAGAGCCCTCACATATTAGAATTCATTCACGGCAACCAAATCCATTTAGTCATGAACACACCCAGTGGGCCGATGGCCCTTGCGGACGAGGTTCAAATCCGTTCTCAAGCCGTTTTACGAGGCATTCCTATCGTTACGACAGAATCAGGAGCACGGGCCACGGTTTTGGCTATTCGATATGTCCTTGAGCACCATTGGGATGTGAGAGCCCTACAGGACTATGCCTTGCCCACACGCTCACATTCGTAGATCCAAATCTTCTAACGCGTGACGCCCTGGTAATCAACCATACGTTGTCGCCATTTCATCCAGACTAACTAGGTTTAATTTTTCCCGCCTGTCCAGCCTGCCCAAAAGAAGTCATACGATCCATGCATACTTGTTTCATGGCTTCACGTGCAGGCTTCAAATAATCGCGCGGATCAAATTTTTCAGGTGTTTCATGGAACACTTTTCGGATAGCGCCCGTAATGGCTAAACGATTATCCGTATCCACATTAATCTTTCGTACACCATTCTTGATCCCTCGTTGAATTTCCTCTACGGGCACGCCCCACGTAGGCTTTAATTCGCCACCATACACGTTAATGATATCTTGTAACGCTTTAGGCACAGACGAAGAACCATGCATCACCAAATGGCAATGGGGCAATCGTTTATGAATTTCAATAATACATTCCATCGCTAACACATCACCATCCGGCTCGCGTGTAAATTTATAAGCGCCATGACTGGTCCCAATGGCAACGGCTAATGCATCGACCCCTGTCTCAGCAACAAACCGTTCGGCTTCATCCGGATCCGTAAGAAGTTGATCTCGCGAAAGCTCGCCTTCAGCGCCATGCCCGTCTTCGGCTTCACCCATCCCTGTTTCAAGAGACCCAAGACACCCCAACTCACCTTCGACAGAGACCCCTTTGCGATGCGCTTCTTCCACCACCTGTTTCGTAACCCGAACGTTATAGTCAAAATCACCCGGCGTTTTACCATCCTCTTTAAGAGACCCATCCATCATAACAGACGTAAACCCATTTTCAATCGCACTGCGACATGTCTCAGGACTGTTTCCATGATCTTGATGCATGGCTATGGGGATACGAGGGTACAGCTCTGAAGCCGCTAACATAAGGTGACGCAGATAATTATCCTGAGAATATTTACGAGCGCCTCGAGAGGCCTGTATAATAACAGGAGCATCTGTTTCCTCTGCGGCTTCCATAATCGCTTGAATCTGTTCCATATTATTTACATTAAAGGCAGCAAGACCATACTCGTTTTCAGCTGCATGATCTAATAATTGTCGCATCGGGACTAATGGCATAATGGGGTGTCCTTATTAAGTTTAAAAGCGAAGAGAAAACCACTTACAAGCTCTTGTTGCAAGTCTAAATTTAAAGGAATTAGGGTGAACCCACAATATTCCTATAAAGTTGACAAGTTTTGTATCCTGAGTAGTTTTACTAGAGACAATGAGTAAATTGTAAAAGCCCATGAAACTTAAAACTATTAAAAGAGATATTTATCCTCACCTCTTCAAAAGGATGAATGAACCTCGTCGATTTATTCAGGTTCTTACTGGCCCAAGGCAGATTGGGAAAACTACTTTGGCTAAACAAGCTATGAATGAAGTAACAATTCCTACTCATTATGTGTCAGCCGATGAACCCACTTTACAAGATCGAACATGGCTTGACCAACAATGGGAGATTGCTCGATTACAGCTCCGCCCAAATAATCAGTCTGCCCTCCTCATCGTCGACGAAGTTCAAAAAATACCTGGTTGGTCTGAAACCGTTAAACGATTATGGGACCAAGATTCTTTTAAAGAACAACCCCTACATGTACTGTTGTTAGGTTCTTCTCCTTTATTAATAGGCAAAGGATTAACAGAAAGTTTGGCAGGACGTTTTGAAATCATTCCAGTTACACATTAGTCTTTGACTGAAATGAAAAAAATATTTAACTGGAATTTAGACCAATACGTTTATTTTGGGGGATATCCTGGCGCCTCAGCCCTGATTCATGATCCAGAACGATGGAGACGTTATATCATTGATTCATTAATTGAAACCACTATTTCACGCGATATTTTACTGATGACTCGTGTAGACAAACCAGCTCTACTACGCCGCCTTTTTCAACTCGGCTGTAGTTATTCTGGCCAAGTTATTTCCTATCAGAAAATGTTAGGACAACTGCAAGACGCTGGGAATACAACAACCCTAGCTCACTATCTAGATCTTCTTGGAGGAGCCGGGCTATTAACAGATATCCCAAGATATGCTGGACAAGAAGTACGCCAAAGAGCCTCCAGCCCAAAAATGCAGGTACTCAATACCGGATTAATGACCGTCACATCTCAATATTCTTTTGATCAAGCACAACAAAATCGTGATTATTGGGGTCGGCTTGTGGAGTCAAGCGTAGGCGCCTACTTGCTTAACAATAGTATGGGCAAAGAAATTGACGTCTTTTATTGGTTAGATAGAAATAAGGAAGTAGATTTTGTTCTACGCTCAGGAACTTCTATAACAGCCATCGAAGTAAAGAGCGGCGGAAAGAAATCGGCTCTACCAGGCATGGCCGCTTTTGATAAAGCCTTTTCACCAAACCGGAAATTGCTAGTAGGAACTCAAGGCATTACACTCGAAGAATTCATATCTTCCCCTATAGAAAACTGGATCGATCATAAAGGAAAATCCTAAACCATAATGTCTAATGATGAAGAAGACCGTAAGCCCTAATGCTTTAATGACGAAAAAAAAGCTGAATGATTTCTTCAGCCATAGGCTGACCTGCTGTGGCAAAAGATTCTTACTTAGTCATTTTTAGAACTTCTTCACAAGGGCTTAAGTTGAGGGAATAAGATAACGTCTCGAATGGCTTCTGCACCCGATAAAACCATGATGAGTCGGTCAATCCCAATCCCCATGCCACCCGCCGGTGGCATGCCGTATTCAAGGGCCATTAAAAAATCTTCATCGATTTTGGAAGGATTCCCAGCGGCTTGTTCTTCGAAACGTTTGCGCTGTTCAAGAGGATTGTTTAGTTCTGTATAAGCGGGAGCAATTTCTCGTCCCCCGACAATTAACTCAAAAACATCGACTAAAGATGAATCATCCTCACATTGCTTTGCTAAGGGTACAAGTTCAACAGGTAAACGCGTAACAAAGGTAGGATTGATCAATGTCTTTTCAATGAGTTTTTCAAAGACTTCTTGAGTTAATTCAACAAAATTCCAAGCGGAATCCGTTTCTATTCCGAGGCTCTTGGCTTTCGCTTGGGCCGCCTCCATATTGAGATCATACCAATCTTCTCCAGTTACTTCTTTGATAAGATCTTTATAGGGGACCTCTCGCCACGGTTGAGATAAGTCTACAGGATTTTCCTCTGAACCGACTTTTAACGTGCCAAATACGGATTGAGCAATATCGAGAATGAGATCTTGGACGAGTTTCATCATGCTCTGCCGATCTCCATACGCTTCGTAAATTTCCAGCATAGTAAATTCAGGGTTATGCGAACGACTTAACCCTTCATTCCGAAAATTTCGGTTTAACTCGAAAACTTTATCAAACCCACCTACCAGCAATTTTTTCAAATAAAGTTCAGGGGCAATACGCAAATACATATCAGTGTTAAGCGCTTCGTAATGTGTTTTAAAGGGTTGAGCAGCAGCCCCTCCTGCAAGGGATTGGATCATGGGTGTTTCGACTTCGCAAAAGCCACGGTCAACAAGAAAGTTCCGAATCTTTTTTATGGTTTCTATCCGTTTATTAAAAAGGTCGCGGACCTCCGGATTGGCAATAAGATCGAGATAACGTTGACGATAACGTGTTTCAACATCTTGCAAACCATGCCATTTCTCTGGCAAAGGCAATAACGATTTTGAGAGTAAAACCCACTCGGTAACTTTAAGAGTTGGTTCACCGGTTTTCGTAGTAAATAGTTCGCCTTCCACCCCTATATGATCGCCGACATCTAACACCTTAAATGCAGCAAACGCGTCATCGCCAATTTTGTTTTTTTTTATATAGATTTGAAAGCGATCACTTCCGTCCTGTACATGGGCAAACAGGCTCTTCCCCATTTTACGTTTTGTTACAAGTCGTCCTGCAATACAGACCTTTTTGTTTTCTTCAAATCCTTCACGAATCTCTGATAAGCGACCCGAACGTTGATAAGCTTGTCCAAAGGGTTGATACCCGAGCTCTCCGAGTCGACGCAGATTGACTATACGTTGTTCCCTATATTCATTTTCAGATAATGAAGATTCCATGTTATTTTTCCCTCGGGTAGCCTACACACATGAACGAGCGGATAACCAATAAAAGGACCCTTAACTAGAGTTGTATGGCCCCTTTTTTTTTCTAATGCTTCAATCATATCGACAAAATACTTCTTAGATTTAGCGCCTTTTATAGGGATCCCATTGAGGACAAAACTGGGTGTTCCTTGAAGTCCAGATTCTTTGGCTTCTGCTTTATCTTCATCGATTTTTGTTCGAATCGATTCTTTTTGAATATCCTCGGCTAATTGGATCATATCAACGCCTAAATATTCCGCAGCTCTTTTCAAGTATACCTCTCCCTCAGAAGAAAGTGTGTCTTGGTTTTCGTAAAGTGCATCGTGAAATTGAAAGGCCAGCTGACCGCCTTGAACTTTAATGGCCTCATAATAGATAGCTGAAATAAGGGCAAACTCATGAAAACGTAAAGGGGCATGTTTATAGACAAATTGAATCTCTCCTTTATATTCTTCTAAAAGTTCATGGACCCGTGTAGCGGCTGTTGAACAGTAAAGGCATTGAAAATCGGAATATTCAACCAGCACAATCGGCCCGTCTTTAGACCCTCTAATTAATTCATCTTCTCGAATCAGTGGTTTAAGCGGGTTCTCAAGTCTTTCCGCAAAGACCTTTTCCGCCTCTTCTTTTGCTCTTTCAGCGATTCTCTGCTGATATTTTTTCCCGGCAAATTGCAAAGCGTCTATAAACACTTCAGGATTTTCTTTGACGGATTCGGTTATAATATCAAGGTGTTTCTTTAAAAGTTCCTTTAATTCAGGGATCGAAAGGGTCGGCTCAGAAAAACCGATGAGCGCTGATCCTATAAAGAGTCCGAGAAAAAGATATTTTTTCATTTCTATTTAAGGTTCCTTTTCTAAAATATTCTCTGTATTTGCTAACGTATTAAAAAACATATTTTTAAGGGCCCTGTCTATATTTGTTTTTTAGGGCAGAAATTTAAACGGGCCGTTTAAGCAAGACCCCATCAGAATGAAAAGAAGTTAGAAAAAAGAAGGAGCTAAGACAATGACGGTTGAAATGTATCCCATAGATAATCACAACGAAAAGCTTATTGCAAATGTTCACCCTGCGGATTGGAAGAACCCAGAACCTAATAACCCCTATAACCTTGTAGTGGTTGGAGCAGGAACAGCAGGGCTCGTCTCCGCGGCCGCGGCCGCAGGGTTAGGTGCACGTGTAGCACTGATTGAACGCAGCCTTATGGGTGGTGATTGTCTGAATTATGGCTGTGTGCCTAGTAAAGGAATCATTCGAGCTGCTACGGCTTGTTCAGATGTACACCAGGCCGGAAATTTCGGGATCGATATCGAAGGTGAGGTGAGATCTGATTTCGGGAAAGTGATGGAACGGATGCGGGCCCTGCGAGCCCAAATTAGTAAAGCTGACTCCGTGTCCCGGTTTAAGGAGTTAGGAGTCGATCTTTTTCTAGGAGAAGGTCGATTTACCTCACCACGAACATTGGGCGTTGATGGCAAAGAGTTACGTTTCTCCAAAGCGGTGGTCGCAACGGGTGCACGTGCATCAGCACCACCTATACCCGGCCTCGAACATGTTACATACCTAAACAATGAAACACTATTTAACCTTACCGCCCCCCCTAAACGATTAGCGGTAATTGGGGCCGGTCCCATTGGATGTGAGATGGCGCAAACGTTTCAACGACTCGGCACAGATGTAACCTTGATTGAACTATCCAACCACATTCTTATAAAAGAAGATGCGGATGCCGCCGAAATCGTTCAACAAGCGCTTATTCACAATCGTGTAACCTTGGCTTTGAACGCAGAAAAGATTATCGAAGTCAAACAAGACGGGCCGTCCAAAAGCATTCAGTATTTTTGCGGGAAGACTCAACAAACGTGCACGGTTACAGCCAATGAAATTTTAGTGGCGGTTGGACGTGCGCCCAATGTTGAGGACATGGGGTTAGAACAAGCCGGTGTAGAATTTGATCTTCGTAAAGGGGTAAAGGTAAACGATCAACTACAGACAACAAACACTCGAATCTATGCAGCCGGCGATGTCTGCTCAAAATATCAATTTACACATGCGGCTGATTTTTTAGCTCGGACCGTTATCGCGAATGCTCTGTTTGCAGGCCGTCAAAAAGTATCTGCGTTAACGATTCCATGGTGTACATATACGGACCCACAGATCGCCCATGTCGGCATTACTGAACATGAAGCCTCTCAACATAACATAGAGATAGACACCTATAAACAACCATTAGAGGATGTGGATCGGGCTATCTTAGACGGGGAAACCGAAGGTTTTGTTAAAATCCATGTGGCGAAAGGGAAGGATAAAATACTGGGTGCTACGATTGTAGCGCGCCACGCGGGCGATATGATCGGTGAACTAGTCATGGCCATCACACACAAGCTAGGGTTAGGATCTGTATCCAAAGTTATTCATCCTTATCCAACCCAGGCAGAGGCGATTCGCAGAACGGGTGATCTTTATAGTCGTACCCGCCTTACACCGATCGTGAAAAAGGTAATGAGCGTATGGTTTCGGTGGACGCGAAAGAGATAAGGCCTACTGAGTTAATGAATGGCACTTTAAAAAATCAAAACGTACGTTTACCCTTTTCTTTTAGGGGACAAGGATTATGAGCAACAAGATTATATATCATCATCTACATGCCGAATACGGTCATGACGTACTTCGGTCGTGGCAAGCGGAAGGAAACATCAGCAAAAACCAGCTTGTCTATCCTCTTTTCATCGCTGAGACCCCTACAGCAAAAGAAGAAATCACAGCGATGCCCAATCAATTTCGCTGGGGCGTTGACCGACTTGAAGAAGCGCTCGTTCCTCTTGTAAAAAAGGGACTTCGCTCTGTACTTCTATTTGGGGTGCCTACAGGGAAAAAAGATAGCCAAGCTTCCTTCGCAGATGCCCCTGACACACCTGTTATAAAAGGATTACAGGTCTTAAGAAAAAGGTTCCCCGATTTACTTCTAATAACCGACATATGTCTATGCGCATACACCAATCATGGACATTGCGCGTTACTACATGAAAATGGCTTAATAAATAATAAGGCCAGTATTCAGCGACTTGCAGACATTGCCACCGCTTATGCACAAGCGGGTGCACACGTTGTGGCCCCTTCAGATATGATGGATAGTCGTGTCGGGGCCATAAAAATGGCATTGCTAAAACACGATCTCGAACGTACAGCCATTATGAGTTACTCGGCAAAATTCGCGTCAAGTTTCTACGGCCCATTTCGTGAAGCGGCCCAGTCCGCCCCCTCTTTTGGAGACCGTAAAGCTTATCAATTACCACCCTCTGCTCGAAAATTAGCGTTGACAGCTGTAGATCGAGATATCTCCGAGGGCGCGAATTTTGTAATGGTAAAACCTGCGGGGCCCTATATGGACATTATCCGTGACGTAAAAAATCGTATTCACGTACCCCTCGCCTGCTATCAAGTATCCGGCGAATACGCCATGCTTCATCACGCAGCCCGCGCCGGTGCGATTGATCTAAAAACAGCGGTCATCGAATGCATAATCGGTCTGCGAAGAGCAGGCGCTGATATTTTCATTACGTATTACACCCCTGAATTACTTGATTGGTTAAAAAAATATACAGAATAGATGACTGAACTAAAACAACGTGCTGAAAAAGTGATACCCGCTGGAGTCAACAGTCCTGTTCGGGCCTTTCGATCGGTGGGCGGGAATCCTATCTTTGCCAAACGAGGCCAAGGCCCCTATATAGAAACTACCACTGGACACCAACTGATCGATTACTGCTTATCCTTTGGCCCTCTTATTCTGGGACATGCCCATCCTGACGTGGTTCATGCGATTTCAGAGGCCGCACAATATGGGACCAGTTATGCTGTAACAACAGAAGCTGAAATTGAATTGGCTGAATTAATCACCAGAGCGATTCCTAGTATCCAACAAGTTCGAGTTGTAAACTCTGGGACCGAAGCATGCATGACCGCCTTGCGACTCGCAAGAGGGTTCACCCGTCGAAATAAAATCCTCAAGTTTAGCGGTTGTTACCATGGCCATTCCGATGGATTGCTTGTCAGGGCAGGTAGTGGTGTAGCTGGTATTGCAACGGCTTCGTCTTCCGGCGTTACAGAATCTACCGCACAAGACACACTTGTAGCCCCTTACAATGATATTGATCGAGTATCGCGTTTAGTCAATCAACACAAAGATGATCTAGCCGCTATCATTGTTGAACCCATTGCAGCGAATATGGGGTTAGTACCTCCTAACCCTGGATTTCTTCAATACCTCAGAAACTTAACAAAACAATGTGGGGCCCTTCTGATTTTTGATGAAGTGATTACAGGGTTCCGACTCAATTGGGGAGGCTACCAAAATGTCTGCGATATCATGCCAGATCTTACGTGTTTGGGAAAAATTATTGGAGGAGGAATGCCCATTGGAGCCATCGGTGGTCGATCCGATATTATGGAATGTATCGCTCCGTTAGGACCTGTTTATCAAGCAGGAACATTAAGCGGAAACCCCATCTCAGTAGCAGCAGGGTTATCAACGTTAAAGGTGCTTCAAGATCAGAAACCGTATTCCCATCTCGAAAAGACCACCGTTTACTTTGTGGAGGCCATCCGTAGTGCAGCCTCTGAACTCAACGTTAAAATCCAGATACCCCAGCTGGGCAGCATGTTCTCTTTTTTCTTTGCGAATACACCTCTGCATTCATTTGAAGATGTGGAGAAAACAAAAAAGGAAAACTTTATCACACTTTTCAGCGGGTTACTTAAAGAAGGTATCTATCTGCCTCCATCACCTTTTGAGACCTGTTTTATGTCCACTGCCCATGACGATCATATCCTTCAAAAGTCTATTGATACAGTAACCCGGCTTTTGAGAACGCTGTGACTTTAGCCTAGTACTCACCCAAAGTATTGAGCCATGATTTTCCTGATCCGAAAGTGCCCAAGGCGCTTCCATATGGTGTTTATGATGTAGGCAAGAATCTTGGTTAGGTGAATGTGGGAATCGTAGCAGACACCGCAGCATTTGCTGTTGAGAGTATCCTACAGTGGTCGAAACAAATGGGCAAAAAAAGATATCTAATCCACCAATCAGATTTATATCTGTGCAAACAGTGGTGGCAGTAATGGCTACAGAATACATTTATGGAAATACGAATGCAGTAGCTTTGTAACCAATGCAACCTATCGGTCACGGTATCGCATTATCCTCCCGGAACAAGCAAATGGAATAAAATCGAGCACCGATTATTTTCCTACATTACGATGAACTGGCGCGGACGCCCCTTAACAGACTACCGAACTATGATCGATTTGATTGCTTCAACCAGAACCAAAGCGGGGTTGATTGTTAAAGTGCGACGGGACAAGAGAAAATACAAAACAGGGGTTGAAATCCCTGCAAAAGAAATCGAGAAATTAAACATACGAAGAACATAGGTTTCATGGTGAATGGAATTATACGATCAAGCCTTTAAATCTCTAAGTTATTTTTGGACAGATCCTAAGTACTAAAAAGGGTTATTGCGGTAAAGTTTCTGCACGATGTCTTATCATAATAGTATCATTATTTCCTGCTGCTCCCTGGACAGCGGTGTCGGGATACGGACCAATTCTCTTTGTGCCACCAACACTTTTGTTCAAAGTTGTCCCTCCTCTAAAAAGAGCTGTTGGAGGATCATTTGGGCCTGGCGAAGTACGATGTGAATTATCAAGTAAGATATGCATCAGCTCGTGAGGCAAAGTATGTGGTTTTCCTCCCCCAGCATTTACACTGGACATAACTATCCAATTTGAGTACTTTTGGTTTCCCGTACCATTAAACGAATGAGTATAAGAAACCGCACGTGCTCCTACTCCTAAGATATCTACAGTTTCCACGTACAACACATCAACTGTATTATTGTCATTATCCATCTCTTCCAGTGCAGCTTGTGCATCTTCATTAGGAAATAGCAATGCTAAAGGCTCAGGGTCTGTAAAACCATTCGAAAATACTGCAGGTTGTTCAATACCTGGATCTCCGGCACCACCCATATTGATGTTCGCAACTAATCGAATAGTCGACTGCGCAAATCTCTCGTTTGCATCCGAAATGTCTGTCTCAACCTGAGCTCTTGTAACAGAAGGATTCCCGGCGTTATTCTTGAACACTAATATATTGAGACTCATTTCACGAATGCCATGTTTCAGTTGGTTAGCCCCGTTATAGTTTTCAGTTTTCGGCCTACCGACCTGCAATTCTCGCGCGTGTACGATTCCGCATTGTATATATGTCAGCCTAACGGTGGCCCCTAACTCAACAAGTATCGTCTGATTGTCAGGATCATTTGGCTCAAGATCTGTTCGTGGCGAGGGTCCCCCTTATATGAACGCATAAAAATTTGATCCATCAATTGTTCTGGGGAACTTGTTCTCCTCCCATCTATTTCGCCCATCGTAAAAGGGGTAGAGTAACAATACAAGTGCAAAGGTCCGCAGCATAGTTCATTCTCTGGGTATCTGAACCCCCCCCAAAGGAGAACATAGAATGCCACGAACCTACGAACATTTAAACCGTTATGAACGAGAAGTGATAGCCCAGATGCTAAAAGAAAAATATAGCTTATCTCAAATTGGCCGTCGCCTGGGCCGATCCCCCTCGACTATTTGGCGCGAATTTCGCCGTAATCGAGTCCGTGGCCGCTATTACCCAAGACCCGCAAATGGCCTGGCTCAAAGCCGATTACAGCTAGCTCGAAAGCCTCAAAAAGTGATGGGAGCTAGCAAAGAACAAGTGGAGACTCTCCTAGCGAAGTATTGGTCTCCAGAACAGATTGAAGGTCGAAGAAAGCTAGAAGGTGACCCTCCCATCAGTCGAATGACGATCTACCGCTACTTGTACAGTCCAAGAGGGGCTGGCTACCGAAAATACCTGCGTGGCCCCGGAAAGAAAAAACGAGCGACTCGGAAAAGCCATTCACGTATACACAACCAAACGATGATTGACCAACGCCCCGAAGAGGGTGAAAGTCGCAAGGTGGCAGGCCATTGGGAAGGTGACACTATTCAGGGCCAAACGAGAAAAGAGGCCTGTGTAGTCACTCTAGTAGATCGAGCGACTCGATATCTCATCGCCGATCTTTTACCTCGATGCAATGCCGAATCGGTCAACCGTTCCGTACCTCAGTTCGCTGATTCAGGGCTCCCCTGTAAAACGGTGACTGTAGATAATGGCATGGAGTTTGCCAGCCATGCTAAACTACAGAAAAAAATAGCAACCCCCATTTTCTTTGCTGAAGGGAGAAACCCTTGGCAAAGAGGGAGCAACGAAAATACGAATGGTTTGCTTCGCCAGTTTTTCCCGAAGAAAACCGACTTTGCTGCCCACAGCTCCGCTCAGTTGAGCTGGGCTGTGGAGTTACTGAATAATAGACCGAGAAAATGCTTAGAATATAGAACGCCCAAAGAAATGATGGACAGCTTCGGTTTTGCACTTGTAAGTTGAGTCTGCAAACGCGGAAAAAAGATCGCAAAAAGAATAATGACGCCGCATATAACCACCGTTCCTTTATTAACTTGTAGAGACTGAACTCGCATCATTTTTCCTTTCGTTGTTAGTGACAGATTTAAGTTCTAATTCGCTATCTATACCTACAGACGGATCGCTCTCAAAAATCTTCCTGGGAAAATGATTTTTTTTTAGAAAAGTTATCAGACGCAGTCCAGAAGGTTTGCAAAAACCATGACCCTTGATTGATTATTACAAAATGGGTGAGAAGGCGGTTGTTATGATTTCACTTTTCACGGTAAAAACACGAGTAGGGGGAAATAAAAAAACGAGGATATCATTTAGATTGAAATCGATATATATTTATCGCATTATAAAGATAATGGAATTAAAACTAGACTGCTCAATTTTATCTATTTCAGACCTAAAGGAACAAGAGGACAAGACCTTTTGGCTCAAGAAGTCCCCTATAGAACGCCTCAGAGCTATGCACAGTCATAGACAGGTAGCTTATAGAAAAGCCTTTATTACCGAACGACTTCAAAGAGTTCTTGAACGATCATAAAGTTGATTACTTACTCATCGGCGGCTATGCCGTTGGGTTTCATGGATATCCAAGAACAACTTATTTCTTAAATTTCTATCTTCCCCGTTTCGTCCGAGAGCTTCAGAAGACGTACATCCTCAAGATCAACGTCACGTCCTACCGCTTGCTTTGTAGCGATGAGATCAGCTTTAGAAAGAATGAAAAATTTTGTCCTTGGTACGTAACTGTATGCCTACGCTGCCAGGCTGAGGTAAAATCATCAATACCTGGTGTGAAAGTTTGTACATCTATGCGCACACGGTCTTTGAAAATGGTAATTTCATGGGCCAGGATGTCTCTAACGGATGTGAGGGAAGCTGTTCCGAGCTTGGCATCTTGCAACGCATCAAGAAGCCTTTTCGCGTTATCAGGTGTGGCTTCGATAAGAATATCGAGACCAAAAGTGGCATGAGGCACACCGTGGAGAATGGAGGCGATCTCACCAATCACAACATATTTTACATCATAATATTTTACATCATATTTCTGAAAGGACTTGAATACGTCCTGTAATCGGTTGAGCATGTTTACAGTACGCAGACTTGGGTTTGCAGTCAGGGCCAAATCGGTTAGAGAACAAAGCATATCCATTCGGTCTACAAGAGGCAGGCTTCTAAACCAACGTGCTTTTGCCTCGGGAGTTTCTTCGCTTCGATCATGTGTGACACTTCCATTCATGGTATAGAATATAGTCAGATTCACACTCTTTTGCAATGGTAGAACAGGGATTACGGAAGGCATCTTTCTGGGCATAATCCTAGATCCGACAGTTAAACATGGGATTTCTACGCGAATGCTTTGGAGTCAAAAGGTTATAAAAAAACGTAGGCGCACCCGCTGGCTGTGTCGATGCTTTTTTCTAATGCCTTTTGGCCCAAATGATTCGTGCAGAAAACCGGGTTTAACTGCCGGATTTAGGATTATAGGTTCTTAATATCAGATGTTTAAAAATGGCGCCCTCGGCAGGGTTCGAACCTGCGACCCTCGGATTAGAAATCCGATGCTCTATCCTGCTGAGCTACGAGGGCAGTTGAGTGCGGATTTAGGATTACAGATTGCGGATTGCAGAGAATCAGAATTGAAGCATACCTCTAGCATCCAAAATCCAGTATCTAGTATCCAATTATTTCAACAAAATTTTTACAAATTTTCGTTTACCCGCTTTTATAATCATACCTTTTTTAAGTTTTACTTGGAACGTTGGATCGGTAACTTTTTGCTCGTCAATAGACACCCCACCCTGCTGAACTAAGCGACGTGCTTCACCGTTACTCGTTGTAAGGTGTGTTTGGGTTAATAAATTTAAGATACCGATTGGATCACCAGACATCTGCACCTCAGGAATATCTTCAGGCACCTCCTTATTTTTGAAGACCGCAGCAAACTCTTGCGATGCATGCTGTGCATCGGTTTGACTATAAAACATAGCGACAATATTCTGTGCAAGCTCATCTTTAATATCCCGTGGATGTCGGGTTCCTGACACTACAGATTGTTCAATCTCTTTTCGTTCATCTTCCCGCATGCATAGAATTAGAGAAAAATAACGCCATATTAATTCATCGCTTATAGACATGACTTTCCCAAAAATTTCTTTGGGTGATTCGGTAATACCCACGTAATTATTTAAACTTTTGCTCATTTTATGGATCCCATCAAGTCCTTCAAGTAAGGGCAAAGTCATCACCACCTGAGGTTCTTGCCCATAGGCTTTCTGCAACTCGCGGCCCAATAACAAATTAAATAACTGATCCGTCCCCCCTAATTCGACATCCGCTTGCACCATAACCGAATCATACGCCTGGACAATGGGATAGATAAATTCTACCAAAGAAATCGGCTGATGGTTCGTATACCTTTTTGAAAAGTCATCCCGAGCCAATATCTGAGCAACCGTACAATGGGCAGTCAATCGAATAACATCTTCAAAGCTCATAGATCCACACCATTCCGAATTAAAGCGAATCTCTGTCTGTTTTGGATTCAAAACTTTAAACACTTGTTCCTGATAGGTTTTCGCATTCTCCTCAACCTCCTCTTTGGATAGAGATACGCGTGTTTTAGATTGTCCAGAAGGATCCCCTATCATCCCGGTAAAATCACCAATGATAAAAACAATGGTATGCCCTGCATCTTGAAATTCTCGGAGCTTGTTAAGAACAACAACATGGCCAAGATGCAGATCAGAAGAAGAGGGATCCGCACCTAGTTTAATACGCAAAGGTCGATTTTCGTCTTTGGAGACCTGAAGTTTTTTGGAAAGTTCATGCGTTGAATGAATATCAACAGTCCGATCAACAAGCCCCTTTAACAGTTCTTTTCCTTGGATATTCATCAACTAGCGGGCCCTTATTTCGATGAGCTTCTCAGCAATCTGAATGGCATTAAGGGCAGCGCCTTTCCAAAGATTATCCCCGGATACAAATAAAGCTAATCCATGTTCAACACTCTCATCCTTCCGCAAACGTCCCACGAGAACATCTTCCTTCCCACAACAATCTAACGATGTAGGATATTGGTTGTTATCAATATCATCGATAACTTGAACGCCCGGAGCTTCATCTAAGACTTTTCTTGCTTCTTCGACTGAAAGTTCATTTTCGAACTCAACATGGATCGCTTCACTATGCCCATTAAACACGGGTACACGTACACAGGTCGTCGAGATTTGGATAGAGTCATCCCCTAAAATCTTATGTGTTTCCCGCTTCATTTTAAGCTCTTCACTCGTAACACCTGGCTCGTCTTTTACGCCCCCAATTTGAGCCAACACATTAAAGGCTATGGGATGTGGATAGACGGATGGCCGAGCATCATCCCCTTGTGCCCAGTCCTTTATCTGGGCTTTAAGCTCCTTTACCGCAGAACTTCCGCTTCCTGAAACCGCTTGATAGGTACACGCGATAAAACGTTGAATTCCAGCTGCACGATGTAAAGGCGCTAGAGCCATTAAGGCAATAATCGCGCTGCAATTTGGATTTGCAAAAAATCCTTGATGATCATGCAGTGATTCAGGGTTTATTTCTGGAATCACTAAAGGAACACGGGGATCCATTCGGAAATCGTCACCATTATCAATGACCACACAATCACGTTGCACCGCCTCCCATCCTAACGTCTGTGAAGCGCCTTTTGCTCCTTCGGTCCCCGCAAAAAAAGCAAAGTCTATATCCTCAAACTCTTCAGGGGTCGCAACCCGAACATGGAAAGATTCCTGATCAATTTCGATATGACGTTCTGTACGCGCAAAAATAATCAGCTGGTTCACGGGAAACCGACGCTTTTTTAATAAACGAACCATCTCTGTTCCCACGGTGCCCACACCAACGATACCTATATTATATTGTTTTATCGTTTTCATATTGCTTCTTTATGAATTGTCCTCGTCAAGGGAGGCTTTCTGCTAGAATTCATGTCTCTTCACTTTGTCAAAATTCTTAAATAGAAATATCATACACTTCACGGCAAACAAACTGAATAAAGTACGAGTACATGCTATTCCCTATCGAAGCCTATTACCGTATCCGTTTTGAACGGATGAAATATAAGGGAGGAAGTTACGTTATGCAAAAAAAATACTGAAGTTATTTCTAGTGGAAATCTGATTATCTGCAACAGCACCAGTGGAAATACAACTAATTATGCTATTGCGATGGGAAACTCAGATGCCCAAATAATAAGTTCGCCAGGCTCAGGTTTTGTCAGCACGAATCCTTGGGCGAATTTCTCGTTCTAATGCTTTGATGACATGACAACACCAAACAGGTGAAAGTTACTGCGTCCAGAGCACTAATCAAATGTATATTCAGGAATCGTTATAGTAACCTTTTTCAATGAACTTTGAGGAGGAGGCAAACAAAGTGGAACCCAACCGGCGAATCAACGATGGTGACCCCAACGGGATTTGAACCCGTGTTTTCAGGATGAAAACCTGGTGTCCTAGACCTGGCTAGACGATGGGGCCACTAAAAAAAACGCTGAATATATACCACAACAAACAAAAGAGGCAATGCGAAAAACAAAAAAGGGACAAGTATTTTTTGCATGCATTTACGCTCGAATACCGCCTCCTCAACGGAATCGTTGAGCCCTGAATTATGCAATGCCCCGCTCTATTTCACCGGCTTTTCGAAGTTCTCGTTTAAGAATTTTACCGGTTGTATTTTTAGGCAATTCTTTCATAAAAAATACGTTTTTAGGAATCTGATGCCGTCCCAGATGTCCCTTACAAAAAGTGCGGACGTCCTTCACCGTTACATCATACCCCTCTTTTAGAGCAATATAAGCAATAGGAATTTCCCCGTGCAGCTTATGCGGAGCCCCGACCACGGCAGCCTCACGAACGAGTTCATAGGCATACAACACTTCTTCGACAACACGAGGATAAACATTCATTCCGTTGACAATGATCATGTCTTTGATGCGGTCAACAATAAAAAAGTAATCATCTTCATCCTGCATGCCCAGATCCCCGGTTCGAAACCAGTCTCCAAAAAATGATGCTTTCGTTTCTTCTTCACGGTTCCAGTATCCTTTCATCACATTAGCACCTCGAACACAAAGCTCTCCCATTTCACCTCGAGGTCGCGCTTCTCCTTGATCGTCGAGGATTTTCATTTCAACACCCGGAACAGCTAAGCCAACGGACCCTGGTTTGCGTACTCCACCAATCGGATTTACAGAGGTAACAGGCGAGCATTCTGTAGGGCCATCTCCTTCGTATATATATTTCCCAAAACGGGCTTCAAATTGCTTCATTAATTCAACCGGCATGGCGGCCCCGCCTGACACACAGTAGTTCAGGGAAGAAAATTTAGGGATATACTCATCGGATAATTTCATCAGTACACTGTACATACTAGGAACCCCCATAAAAATGGTGGCCTTGACCTTTTCAATGGTATTCGCAACCAGTGCAGGCCCAAATTTTGGGAGTGGGACAAAGGTACAACCGTGTAAAAGAGGAAATAACATCCCAACCGTTGCAGCAAACGCATGAAACATAGGCAACACCAGCAAGAATCTATCGGAACCCGGTGTAAGCTTTAACGCGCTTTTAATGCTAAAGGTATTTGAGATGAGGTTGGTATGGGTTAACATAGCCCCTTTGGGATATCCTGTAGTCCCAGACGTATAAATCAGTGCAACAACGTCTTCCTTCGGTTCAACCTGAATATCAGGGACCTTTCCCTCAAAGTGTATAACATCATCCCAGGCATATTCATGGTTGGAACCCGTTTCACGAGCGCCTATACAGATAGAAAGTTCTGCTTCGTCTACTTGCTTTAAAACAAGGGGGACGGCTTCGTAAAAGGCCTCATGGTATATAAGTCCACGTACCCCCGCATCATTAAGAATGTAAGCCACTTCTTTCGGGGTTAAGAGCAAGTTAATAGGAACAACCGTGGCCCCGGCTTTCACAATCCCAAAGTAGGCTATAGCAAATGCATCTGAGTTAATACAGTAAAGCCCTATTCGATTTCCTTTACGAATTCCTTTTGCGGCCAGAAATGCCGCAACAGAATCTGAACGTTGATCAAAGGTTTCAAAATTGAGTTCGCGATCGGGACAGATAATAGCGGTTTGCTTTGCGAAGGATTCCGCACTGACTTTTAACAGGTCCGGCAAAGAGTATTGATTAGTATTCGTATTCGCTTCCACCAATAAATTCTCTCAGTAAGGCCCGCGAGGGCACGCACGTATCATCGGCAACTTCGGTCATGGGATCAAGAAATTCATACACACGTTTCGCACGAATATAGGCATCCTGTCGCTTCGGCTCATTTTTATAAATTTCCATGGCCTCAGGAAAGTATTTGAAAAGGCGATGTTTTAGAATCGGCAACTCATAGGGCAACGCACTATTCACGACATAATCGGCTGTTCCAATAAAGGGAATAATGTTTTGCAATTCACTTCTGCGAACATAATGCCAATGGGTAAGGGTTTGGTCCGGCTTTAGATTTCTGTGCCAACTATCACGGATCATCCTCCGCATAAGGCGATTATCAGCCCACCGCATAAAGATGCCATGCTCATTATGTATTTGTCCTAATGTTTCAATATACAACCGGAATTTTTTTTCTGTAGGAATACCACTTGTCATTTGATCATAAAGGCCATGTAAACTATCGATCAAAAGGATTTCGTTTTCAGCCAATGACATTTCGTGTACATCAAGAGTTCGTTTTCCGGTTTTAAAATCATAGTCCGGCGTCCTAATCGATTTACCTTCGATCAACTGAACAAGATGGTCATTAATGAGTTCGAGATCTAAGGCTTGCGGAGTTTCGTAATCATAATCACCAAACTCATCTTTGGGATGCATCTTCAAATCGAAGAAATAGTGATCGATGATAATGGACTTAAATCTTCGGCCGGCTTTCTCGAGCTTTTCACTCGCTTTGATCGTCGTCGTAGTTTTCCCCGAAGAAGAGGGACCGGCTACAATAACCATACAAACGTCAGGTAGCTGGTCTATAATTTTTTCGGCGCCTTGCGCTACTTCTTGATCATAACGATCGGTAACCGCACGCACTAAATCAGGGAACTCGCCTCTCTTGATAATTTCGTTCAACCCTTCGATACTGTCGCATCCATGATCGATATTCCAACATAAAGCATCATAGACCTTTTTGTAAGGAATATTTTCAACGGCATCAAAAGTCGTTTGTCGCGCTTCCCGTAACTTAGCCCTTTCATGCCGATAAATGATATAGGCCCTCGCGGTTTTCGCATGGCCTTCGTTGATTAACGTAGACTCAACCAGGTCTTGAATGTCTTCAACCGTAGGGATCGCGCCAGGACCATATGTATCAGCAAGCGCTTGTTCGATCTGTTTGGAAAGGGATTCAGCGGTTGCTCGATCTGAGCCACCAATGGATACCGCGGATTTAAAAATAGCCGTTGTAATGAGGTCCTTGTCATACGGGACAATCATTCCATCCCGTTTGATGATCTGTTTTATGGGAGACTGGACTTCGGTCACAGGTTTTCTCCCTTTATGCTTCTCCAACCTCAAGAAACCCTTCTAGCTTTCTAAGTCGGGTAGGATGTCTCATTTTACGTAGGGCTTTCGCTTCTATTTGACGAATTCGTTCACGGGTAACATGAAACTTTCTGCCGACCTCTTCCAACGTTCGCGAATAACCATCTTTCAATCCAAAACGGAGATTCAGCACTTCTTGTTCTCGGTCGGTCAATGTATATAAGACGTCTTGAATTTTCTCTTTAAGGAGCGTGTAGGCTGTCATTTCTGATGGATTTTTAGCGGATTTATCTTCAATAAAGTCTCCAAAATTTGCATCTTCACTATCGCCAATGGGACTTTGTAATGAAATGGGTTGTTGGGCTATTTTCAAAATGGCTCTAATGCGCTCAACCGGGAACATCATTTCTTCAGCAATTTCCTCGGGCGTTGGTTCACGGCCATATTCTTGCACAAGTTGTTTCTGAATACGCATCAGTTTGTTAATCGTTTCAATCATGTGTACGGGAATACGAATCGTACGTGCCTGATCCGCAATAGAACGTGTAATGGCTTGTCGAATCCACCACGTCGCATAGGTACTAAATTTATATCCACGACGATATTCGAATTTTTCCACGGCTTTCATAAGCCCCATATTCCCTTCCTGAACAAGATCCAAAAACGAAAGCCCTCGGTTGGTATATTTTTTCGCAATACTGATGACTAGGCGCAAGTTGGCTTCCACCATTTCTGTCTTCGCTTGAAGTCCTTTACGAAGCCAGATCCTTAGCGTTTGATAATCTTGCTTAAATTCATCCGCGGATATTCTTTGTTGTTCTTCAAACTGGCAAAGTCGTTTCTTTTCCTGGCGTAAATCAGCCGCCTGCGTTTTACTTTTTCGCTTTTTTTCTAACCCTTCAATCCGCTCTTTGGTTTTACGTAGGTCTTTATAGACTTCATCCGTTAAGGGCATAATATCTTCTACGGCTTTTTGCTTGTAATAAAGTTTTTCAAAATAACCCGCCAGCCGTTGTTGTATCCTTTTTAACTCTTTCTGTTTACGCTCTCGTTCAGACTTGGCAGCACGACTGGAGCTAAACGCTTTATACTGTTTTGCAGCAAGTTCGTGGTTCCGGACAATATTGTTTCGCAACCGGGGAAGAACGCGAAGATATCTATCTCTGCTTTCGACGTGCTTATCACTAACAATTCGATCAAAACGTTCCTCGCCTTTTTCTAATCGATCGGTCAGATCAAGATAGGCTTGGGTCGCACAGCCAAATTGATTAAACAACTCACGTCCATGGATCTCCGCTTCTTCAATACGCTTGGAAATCTCCACCTCCTGTTCCCGCGTTAGCAGAGGGGCTTGGCCCATCTGTTTAAGGTACATACGGACGGGATCGTCTAAAACATCCCCTTTATTGGCCTCTTTTGTTCGCTCTTCTTTTTCCTGTTGCCTTTTAAATTTCTCCACTTCCGCCGCTTCAATAATTTCAACATCCATACCTCGTAAAAGAATAAGAATGCCATCAAATTCATCTGGGTTAATAACATTCTTAGGTAAGGTCTCGTTAATATCATCAAAGGTAAGATACGTTTGTTCCCGGGCTAATTTAATTAAGCTTTTAATTTTTTCATTTCGATCATGCCGATCTATTTTAAAAATAGCCCCTTCGTTCTCTCCCTCGCTATTTTTCCAATCAGCAGAAACCTTTTTCACCTCTTTCTTTGCTGAAGAGATCGTTTCTTTAGGCCTAGACGTTTTCTTGGGTTTGATTTTCGAGGCCTTTGGCTTCTTCGTCAATCGTGTCTGGATTTTCTTCCGTGACTCGGATTTTTTCGTTTTGGGAGAGCTTTTCTTCGTTTTTTTCTTAACAGTTTTAGCCATTATTCAACCTATACGATAAAAGTTATAATTCATTACTTATAGTCCCTGAGGACAAAATCCCAAAAATATTCCCTACAGCCAGCTAAACGTCAAGTGCAAGACAAATTTTTTTTGTTTTTTTAATACCTTCTGAAAGAACCGACGAAGCTTTCACCCGTCAAACTCTAGTATAGGTAACGCTTTTTCCCACCCTTGCCGCAGGTTATGAATAAGCACACTCAACTGCGAACACTCGTTCTGAATACGACGTTTGTCGTTCCGGTCAACCTGGCTTAACTCAGAGCGAAGTTTATTCCGTTGCCGTTCTAAAGCTTTTCTACGAATCACCAAGACAAGATCTTGTGCAACCTGTCTCAAGGAGGTTTCGTCTAAATCGATCCCTCTATTTTCTGCGTGAATGCACGCAATCAATCGAAGACACTCGGAATCTTCACCCTGAAACACATCCAGCACCGCTTCATAATCTCGATGACCACATACGACCATTTGTTCAACGATTTTTCGACAAATAGGATCGGTCAGATCATCGACGGAAATGAACTTCACAATAAGTTCATTCAAGGTTGGATGTATTAATAGGAGTTCTACAAGAGCCCTCTCTTCAGGAGGCTGATCTGTTGGCCGAGGAGCTTCAGTCGGTCTGTCTGAAAACGTATATCGTTTTCGAGAGAACTGTTTAAGATCGTGTCGAAGCGCCTGCTCACTAATTCCTAATCGGGCTACAGCTCGCTGTATAAGCTGATCACGTTGAACCGCGATGGGCGTTCGGTTTATCATTTCTAATACCGAACGAGCCGTCCGCATAACCCCCGCTTCATCGCCAGAATCGAAGGTAGACCCTAAAACATCGATCTGATAATCGACAACGGTTTGAGCCTGAGACAGTCGATCTAAAAAGGTTTGAGCCCCTTGTGATTGAATCAGCGAGTCGGGATCTTCGCCTTGAGGCAAAGACACCAACTTTAGACTCAACCCTGTGGCCAAAAAAATTTCAGCCGATCTCAAAGCTGCTTTTTGTCCTGCGGTATCTGCATCAAACACTAAGACAATACTATCCGCATACCGTTTAAGGATATGGGCATGGTCCTCGGTTAAGGCCGTCCCCTGAGGCGCCACCACATTTTTGACCCCTGCTTCTTGACAACGGATAACATCAATTTGACCTTCGCAAACAATGGCTTCCCTTCGATCAACCATTGCGCGCCGAGCCTGATCCAACCCGTACAGAACCCGACTTTTTTTAAAAAGGACGGTTTCTGGGCTGTTTATATATTTAGCCACACGCGCGTTTTTATCCAAAATACGTCCACTAAAACCGATCACACGCCCAAGCTCATCTCGAATGGGAAACATCAAACGATTCCGAAAGCGTTCATATGAAAAAGGACCGGAAGATGAAGACTCACTCTTCCCCATCATACCTACCCTCTCCAATTGTTTAACCGTGTACCCATTCTTATGACCCCATTCTTTTAGTAACCCTTGGCGATCTGGCGCATATCCCACCGTAAAGGTACTAATCATTTTACGCTCTAAATGACGCCCTTGCAGATACGCTTGAGCAACAGACGCTGCTGAATCCTGCATTAAGAACTCCTGGTAAAACAAAGCCAACTTATCAAGTAATGTGTAAAGCGTATCTTTATCCCCCTCCCCTCCCTTAGAAGTCGTTTGCTCTAGCAACACCTGTATTCCTGCCTTATCAGCAAGTATGCGAACAGCCGTCACAAAGTCGACCCCTTCATACTTCATCACAAAGGCAAAAATATCTCCACCTTCCCCACATCCAAAACAGTGAAAAATTTGCCGCTGAGGGTTTATCGTGAAGGAAGGCGTTTTTTCCTTGTGAAAAGGACACAAGGTTTTGAAAATAGACCCGGCTTTTTTAAGCGGGATATGATTACCAATAACGCCTACAATATCATTGTGTAAACGTATATTCTCAAGCACATTTTTGGAAATAATGTTTCCCATAAGGACTATAAAGCTGGAAATTCGAGTATCCTCTTATCACGACAGACTTGCCCCAACGATCTGTTTAACCATGAATCTCTTTCAGCCTATTCCCATTCAAAAAGATTTTTTTCTTCTGTAAACTTTGGCAGTTCCCCATCCAGACGATCCTTGGTAAAGGCTTGATAATAGGGAACAACATGAGTGGATAATGTACGGCCAATAACAGAATCTTCTAAAATCAACCGGGAAAAATATGCATGAGGCCAGAGACTGCTAACCACCACCACCACCACCACCAAGACCCAAAGAGTCATCCGTACCATGCCCCAGCAAACCCCTCCAATCCGTTCGATACTTCCTTTAAAAGCAAAGTCCATCATGCCCCCTATAGCTAACCTAACCAATGACAAAACCACCAGCGCCAAGATGAATATCACACAAAAAGAAACGATAGAGGAAAAAGAAGGATGAAGACGGGTGTATTCTTCCACATACGGACCGACAGATTCATATAAATACCACCCCACACCCAATGCAAAAGTCAAACTAATCATCCGAATAATCTCACCTGATAAACCACGACTTAGCCCTTGTACTCCACCCATAATAATTAAGCCCATCATTGAGAAGTCAATAAAAGTAAATGCTGGAAGATGTTCTGTCATAGCCACAAAAGATCCTAAATCATAATATCTAATAACCTAAGGCAGCCCTAATGACAAAATATCTAAAACGACTTTTAGTCATTAGATCTTAGTGCTTAGTGCTTATCGTCTTTCCTTATTCTTTAATCTGTCCTTTACCCAAAACAATATATTTATACGTCGTAAGCTCTTCAAGCCCCATTGGTCCTCGCGCATGAAGCTTGTCAGTACTAATACCAATCTCAGCCCCCAACCCAAATTCGGCTCCATCTGTAAAACGAGTAGAAGCGTTTACATAGACCGTCGAGGAGTCGACTTCCTGAGTAAACATCTTTTGGGCCCCCTCCGATGAAGCAACAATGGCATCGGAATGATGCGACCCGTACTGATTAACATGTTCAATGGCCGCTTTAACATCTGGAACAATGCGAATCGCTAAAATGAGATCTAAGTATTCCGTGTACCAATCGTCTTCTTTAGCTTCGTTGATCGAGGAATCAATCGTGCATGCAATCTCGTCTCCCCGCAATTCAACGCCATGAATCCGTAAACGTTGAACAAGTGTCGGTAAAAATTCAGCCGCCACTTTTTCGTGAACTAACAGCGTTTCCATCGCATTACAAACACCGGGCCGTTGACACTTGGCGTTCTCACTTATTTCTAACGCCATTTCTAAATCCGCACTCTCATCCACATAGGTATGACAATTTCCCTGGTAATGTTTAATCACAGGGATATGTGACATTTTCGTAATCATCCGTATAAGCCCTTCACCTCCACGAGGAATAATCACATCAACTTTACCAACAAGATGAACCAGTTCTTTAACTGCTTCGCGATCCGTTGTTTCAACCAGCTGAATAGTCCCTTCCGGAAGTCCTTTCTTTTTTCCGCCTTCTTGCAGAACCTTGGCTAAGGCCTTGTTAGAATGAATGGATTCGGAACCACCTCGAAGGATAACCGCGTTGGACGTCTTAAAACACAGCGTAGCCGCATCAACCGTCACATTAGGACGTGACTCGTAGATCATCCCAATCACGCCGATAGGAACACGAACTTTCTGTATTTCAAGCCCATTAGGTCGAATCCAACTACTAATCGTTGTACCCACCGGATCTTTTAAAGACACAACATCTTGAATGCCCTTAATCATCGCATCCATACGTGCATCGGTCAGTTCCAGTCGATCCAACATGGCTGAAGATAGCCCCTCTTTTTCGGCCCTTTTCAGATCTTCTGCATTCGCGACTTTAAGCTCGTCACGCCGCCCCTCTAACTCGCCAACCATCGCTTCTAAAATCGCATCTTTTTTGCGAGAAGTTAACGAAGCAAGAGTCCGCGAAGCCTTGACGGCCTGATCTCCTATCTCTACCATATCTGCATGAAATCCCATATCTATACTCCTGTTTCTTTAAGAGTCAAAAGTCTAAAGGTCGAAGGCCAAAAGTCAAAGAATATATAACCATCTTGTTCCTCCTTATCTTCCAACCTTTGACTTGCGACGTTCTTTGTCTTTGTGCCCAACAACTAATGTGCCTACATCTTCCCCTTTTATGATCCGGGTCAAAACATCTTCCTTTCGCCCATTTGCAATCACGGCCATCGCCCCTGATTTTGTAACCGTTTGAGCGGCCTTAAGTTTAGTCGCCATGCCCCCTATCGAAAGAATGCTACCCACCCCGGTCGCCATTTTCAGCGTATCGCGAGTAATCTCTTCTAAAAGAGACACTCTTCGTGTTCTTCCCGAAGAAGTGGGTTCGCGAAGGCCATCTACAACCGACAACAGGATGAGGGCATCGGTACGAATTAATAACGAGACCAAAGAGGCCAAAATATCATTATCGCCTACTTTAATTTCATCCACAGCAACTACATCATTTTCATTAACGATCGGAATAATATTGTTTCGAAGCAAATTCAACATGGTACTTCGTGCATTCAAACGGCGCCTAGGATTTTTAAAGTCATCGTGCGTTAAAAGAACTTGCCCTGTTTTATACCGTTTAGCAGAAAAAAGCCTCTCATACATAGCCATCAAACGCGTTTGTCCTATCGCCGCAGCCATCTGAAGGTCGGGAAGGTCCGTCGGCCTTTTTTTCAGGCCTAAAGCTTCCATCCCCGCGCCCACCGCGCCTGAACTAACCAACACAACTTCAATACCGACTCGACGCAAAGAAACAACCTCTTTTACAAGCATCTTTATACGCAGCAAATCCGGCCGGCCGTTTCTTTGTACAAGAACACGACTCCCGACTTTGACAACAACACGTTGTAGTTTTCTTAACCGTTCCCTATGCATACACGATGGGTTTATGTTCATAACCTTACCCTATACCTCATACGCATTAGGTTAAGAAGTAAAAAAAGAATTGCCCTAGCCCCGATGTAGTTATGGGGCAGTGCCTTCTATATATGTAACTCCTTCACTAGAGTATTTAACGATTGAAATGCCTCGCTAGCAGAAATCCGGCGGCGTGCGATAGATACCTACAAAATGGGCAAAGGTTCCCAGGCCGATATCGCATCTTCTTATCGTGTAGATCTTAGAACGTTTCAGCGTGGGCTCTCTCGTTTCAACGAAACCGGAGAGATCGCTCCCCGACCGCGTGGGCATCGTCAGGCCCTCTACAGCGGAAAGCAGCTCAAGGCGTTGGCTCAACTGGTGGGCAAACATCCCGATGCAACGCTTGAAGAACTCAAGAACATGAACGGCGTGAAGGGGTCGATCATGGCCGTACAGCGGGCGTTGAATCGGTTGGGCTCCCGGTATAAAAAAAGCGCTTCACGCCAGCGAGCAAGACCGGGCGGATGTAAATCTCTTGAGAAAGCAGTGGATCCAAGAGGTGGCCAAACTTGATCCAAGTCGCCTTGTCTTTATTGATGAATCCGGGGCGAAAACGAATATGACTCGTCTGGGGGGCCGGGCGTTGGGCGGGAACAGGCTTTTTGCCAAAACACCTCATGGACATTGGTGTACCACCACCTTGATTTCTTCGGTCCGCCTGGACGGAACAACAGCGGCCATGGAGGGGGAGGGGGCGACAGAGACGGCTGTTTTTGGAGAATATATTCGCCGGGTTTTTCTCCCAACTCTTTCACCTGAAGACATCGTCATCATGGACAATCTTCGCGTCCATCACAATCCCAAGGTCATTGAACTCATTGAGTCATGTGGGGCCCATGTAAGATTCCTTCCACCCTACAGCCCCGATTCCAACCCCATTGAAAAAATGTGGGGCAAGATAAAGAATCGGTTGGGCAGCCTTGCAGCCCGCAGTCAGCAGGAACTATCTGAAGCGCTCACACAAGCGTTCGAAGAGGTTTCTCCCGACGAGGTAATCGGCTGGTTTTCTTCGTGCTACATCGCGACACCTCAATCGTGAAGCGCTCTAATCATATAGTTATACTTTTAGTTATACTTTACGATGGACCTATAGGCGCTCATATTGACCAACCCATAGAAGCCATTCATCGATCCGATATTGACAATACTGCCGCCGAAAGATTGCTTGACCATCTGATTCAGAGCAAACTTTATACCGTAGAACACGCCATCCAGATTGATGCTCATGACGAGTCTCTCTCCTTATGCAATATTACGGTAACGGCGTAACCGTCTTTAGCCAACCTCCGGCAAATACCCGCACCTATTCCCTCACCTCCACCTGTGAACAGCACTGATTTTTTATGATGCATATTCGTTCTCCTAGACTTTTTTGCACCCCCTGTTGGAATTTCTTGCCGCCTCCCCAGTACTTTTTAAAGCGCTTCTTTCCCGCACGAACTGAAATGTGGCTTCCGCAACCCGACGGCCATAGAGCTCCGCTGTCTCAAGATCGCCTTTACCTGGTAGTCTACCTGGAAACTGGCGGCCATCGGCCCGACAAACCAACCAATACGATTATGGGCGCCTGGCCTGGGACTGGTAATTTGGTTCATATCTTCGGGCTTGTTGACAGACGGCATTACACCCAGACCCACAAAGATTATGGCCTCTGCAGCATCAAGCTCGTCCAACCAAGCTAGTCGCCTCCTCCGCAGTGTAAAGTTAGGGGGTTATGCTGGGCACACTCTGCGCGCTACGCACAACGGCTTCAGCCTGGAGCTTGGTGTAACCGTAAGTGGAATGGTAAACAATTACGATTTTGCCTTCTAAGCTATGGAGAGTAATTTAATATCTGGTATCGCCTAACGCCTAAGCTCACTGGCGACCATGGAACGCATTCTTAGAACTCATTTCTTTTGCTCCTGGCCGGTGCCTTTAATAGCCATAACTCGTGCATCCTCTTCTAACAATTTGACTTTCACTTTTTTGCCTGTATTTGTAGCAATGTAATCCTTTGAAGCAGCAATAAGTATAGGGAAGACTCTGCGTAAGTCATCACTAGAGCCTGAGCTTGTTACAGTTGTTTTCCATAGCTGGACTTCTTTTTCTGTTTTTGTGTATTCGTCTAAATCAACCGCGTCAAGAGATATGAACCTAGAATATGTTGTGTATGAGCTTGAATGTGTTGTTGACCCTATAACACCATATGTTGGTGTATATATAGTTGTGCCACAATAGCCATAAGAGCTAAAAGCCCCCGTTCTGTAAGAAGACAACACACCCGTTTGTCCCCAAATGGGTAATGAATAAACGTACTGGTGCTCCTGGGGTTCACCTATACCGTAACCAAGAAAGATTCCGACATTAGCTTTTTGAAACGTTTCTGCTGGGGTAAATCCTTTTTCTTGTAATGCCCGGTTTACATAAGCCGCATATTCCCTGAACTGAAGATCAGCTGCTTTTGTGTCTTTATTACCAGGCAATAATATATATGTTTTATTTCCGCGAGCATCGCCAATTGAATCGACGTTTACATGAAATACGGGTGGCCGCATGGTGGCGCACCCAGATAAAAAAAGTAAAACACCCTATAGAGATATTGTGAAGATATTGAATTTCATGCTGTTCCTCCTTTTAACCTGAAATTAAAGGAAAACCTCCCCACGCTCGCAGTACTTTTCCAGTGACATCACCTTCCACGGCCTCAACGTATAGCTTTGCTGTTTCTGCGACAGTAACCAACCCCACACCTTCCTATCCGGGTTCGACAATGGGTGCCGGACTAACTACGTTGAGGCGAATGCTACGGTTAAGAAGAGGGGCCGTATTTTTAACGAATGCATCTACAGCGGCGTTTAGTGACCCAGTAGCAATACTGGCTGGATTTGGATAGTGGCTTAGAAAACCACTTGTGAACACAAACGAGCCGTTGTCTCTAACGAACTTCTCACCAAACTTAAGAAGCCTCACTTGATCGAGAAATTTACGTTCAAAACCGTATCTGTAATCTTGATCTTCAAGACCATTAAAAGGTTTGAAGGTGCTATCACCGCCAGCAGCCGAGATCAACGAATCAAATTGCCCGATCTTCTCGAACATCGCTCGAACGGATACGATGTCAGTGTAATCACATTGCACATCACCGCTACGAGCACCCACACGAACAATGTCGTGATTGTCAGACATTGCCTTGTCTACTTCCTTTCCTATACGCCCTGAAGCGCCAACAATTATTATTTTCATCTGTCTCACCTCGGTTTTATGTGTGCTTAACAAGTTAGTGTCCAAACTTGTATATCCTGCCAAAAGGAAAGATATCCGGTACTTTTAGTGTTTCATTCATGGGTATCTATTCCTTGTTTACCCGCATTCATTACCCGTGTATATCATTCCTTTCAACAGCATTCAACTTAATCTTATAGAACCGATCCCTCGAAAGTTACAGGAGACCTTTGAGCAGGATATACGCGGCCGTGGCGTGGATGAAGAACATCGCCAGAGTTGGCTGAAAGGGCTACGCTTCTACTTGGACTTCTCTAAAAGGTATGATCTTTGCCACGCGACGTGGAAAGCCAAGAGCCGTTCATTGCCAAGCTCACATCGAAAAGGCAATCCGTTGAGAGTTAGATCGGTAATAGTATTTATTATGATGCTTTAAGTAGTGAAGATTCTATCAAGGAAGGGAGTTCAATTGGCTCAAACCTGGATCCGTCAGTTAAACGTGGGATTTCTGTGCGAATGCTTTGGAGGCAAAAGGTTGCAAAAAAACGCAGGCGCACCCGCTGGGTGCGTCGAGGCTTTTTTGTAGTTCCTTTTGGCCCAAATGGTTCGTGCAGAAAGCCGCGTTTAACTGACGGATCCAGGTATTCTTTATTTCTCCGAGAATTTCAAAGTTTATTGAGTATTATTTTATGACAACTTAATTTGTTTCGACAATGATCCGTAATGTGTCCACATTCTTTCGTTTTGCAAGACTTCTGATCTCTGTTTCCCTATTCGTATTCCCCAAAGATGGTCTCTACGGCAAAGTGAATTGTTGGGTTGAGTTTATAGTTATTTTCACGGGAAAAATTTATTTCAGGCGCGATTTCGAAAAAGAGCCAATCTCGGTATACACTAAAACGATATCTGACCGTGGCGCTATATTCTTCTACAACGGTTGAAGGTTCGGTGGGTCCTTGTGCGAAGAGGGTCAGGCCCAACGCTTGACGTTGATGGAGTCGATGGAAAAGAGAAAATATTTGTTCCCATTCGATACCATGGCTTATTTCTGGCCACGTTGCTTGGCTCACAGCTCGGAAAAACAAAATATGATTCAATCGTCGCTCTAGATCGAGACGACTCGTTTCTCCGAACCCATCGTCTTCAAACCAGAAAAGAAATTGTGTGCCGTGAATAGCCCACGGATCGAAGTCGAATGATTTTTTACTCCTTAATTTCAAAAATGGAACGGGTCTGCTTTTGACCTTTATCCCGCCATTCAAGGTAAGCCATTCAAGCTTTTCTGATAACCGATATTGTAGACCGGCGGCTGTTTCGGTATCATCCAGGTTAATTGTATTGCGTTCTAATTCATCGGGTAGATTATCAATAAATAGTTGCCACTTGTTTCGGAGTTGGGGTAACGTCAATTTGACATTTAGGCTATGTTTGAACCCTGTGCTTTCATATTCACTAAATTCAATAGACGTACGTAGCTTGACCCTAGATTGTTTGACTTCTTCTTCAACACGTTCATCTCTGAAAAATGAATCTAATCGTTTGGCGATATCAATGACTCCTTTAGAGACAGAATAGTGCACACAATCAAGCATGGTGTGTTTTTTCTGGACTTTAGGCGTAGATAGCGGATATTTGTTCGTTTCAGTTGAAAGAGCCGCTTCGGCTTGAGCCATGGAACTTAATAGCAGCAGAAAAGGAATTAATATGTTTATATTGTTCATAGTATTTATTTTTCTAGTTACAATATACTCTATTATATGACTAAAATCATAATGACTCTTCCTGTAAGAATAGAATATAGTTGTGTAATACTTTCTTTATAAATGGATAAAATAAAAATACTTTTGGTTCTTTTTAATCGTTTTAAATGAAGAATCCATCTGTCAATGTAAAAAGCGTGCTAGTGACAGGTTGTCCGTCGGGCATTGGATTCGCCTGTGCAGCTGTGCTTAGGGATGCGGGGTGGTGTGTATTCCCGACAGCGCGAAAACAAGAAGATTTGGATCATCTACAAGCTAACGGTTTTACTCCAGTTCGACTTAAAGTAGCCGATAGTGATTCGGTTCAACAAGCCATTGAGCAGACCTTGGAATTATCCAAAGGCCAACTCGGAGGCGTGGTAAACAATGCGGGGTTTGGTCAACCCGGCGCATTAGAAGATCTTTCCCGAGAAGCGATGCAGTATCAATTTGAGGTGAACGTAATAGGGATGCAGCAATTAACCAATATGCTGATCCCGGTTTTCAAAAAACAAGGGTGGGGGCGGGATTGTGAACATCAGTTCTGTAGTGGGGCGCGTATCGTTTTCTTTTATGGGCATTTATTCAGCGTCTAAATTCGCGATGGAAGCCTTGTCGGATGCATTGCGGATAGAACTTCGAGAGACTGGTATTGGTGTTTCCATAGTGGAACCTGGACCGATTAAATCTAAATTTAAAAAGCATGCTATTGAAAAAGCAGAGACCCATTTAAAAGGAAAAAAATCTCGATTTGAGGATGTGTATCAAAATCAAATGATGAAGTGGGAATCGGATGAAGGGGCTGAGAGGATGTTTACCCTTCCTCCTGAATCGGTAGGGAAAAAAGTGCTCCATGCATTAGAATCGGTTCGTCCCCAAACGCGATATCCTGTTACGTTTCCTGCCTATATGGGCTCTTTTTTACGACGCTTTGCGCCAGACCAATTTTTAGATTATTTTATGTGGTCACGATGGAAGGATCGAGCATCGCGTTAAGAAAGGGGAAAATATACGCCAGATCACATTATTGACACGATCCTTGTATCTATCAACGCGCGATTCGATCTTCAAAGATTTGGTTAGCGCAATGGATACCCTCATGTATGCAATCAGGAATACCAATCCCCTTATAACCGCTACCCGCTAGATACAATCCAGGGAAAGAAGTTAATGACTTTTGGAGTTCGTTCATACGACTTAGATGCCCAACCGTGTATTGGGGATGTGCATTTTCCCATCGATCAATATGATGAAGTATCGGTTTGTTGGAAAGACCTAGTATCGCTAATATCTCTGTATGTGTAATGTTATACAACTCTTCATCCGACATATGAGTCAGTTTTTGGCGATTTTTGTCTCCGACAAAGACTCGAAATAGTAAGCGATTAAGGGGAGCTCGGTGATTAAATTTGGATGAGGTCCAGGTGCAAGCCAGGAGGGGCGAGGGATCTGTTCTAGGGACAATAAAACCAAACCCTTTGAGCGTGTGTGAAGTTTTTGTCTCATCAAGGTAACCGAAAGTGATAGTGGCTGTTGATGTATAGGATATCTTTTGAAGATTTTCAAAGGCGGTTGGGTGAAGGTCTGCTAACAAATGAGCCGAGGCATAAGCAGGGATTGCCATGACAACCGCCTGCGTCCTAAACGATTCAGATTCAGTCAGGATCTCATAAACATGATCTTTTTGGATGATTCCCGTAACTTGACATGCTGTTTTTATGGATCCGTGCAGCTTCTCTTTTAAGGAGTGGATAAGATTTTCCATGCCTCCTTTTAAACTCATAAACAAAGGATGGGGTGGCTGTTTATAGTGTTTGATTCCGCGAAGGAGACTTCCATATTGTTTTTCGAGTTCAAGGAACTTCGGGAAGGTGCTTTTCATGCTTAGTGTTTCCGGATCTGCTGAGTAAATACCAGCCATCATTGGTCCCGCAATTTTATCTAGGGTTTCTTTGCCAAAACGTCTTCGAATAAAGTGGGCTAGACTTTCATCCTGATCGAATTTTGTGCGAGGTATAAAGCGTTCCATCCAGACCCTCATTTTTCCGATGGACGAAATAAGATTTGTTTTTAAAAAGGGCATCCATTGGGTGGGAATGGTCAAGCGAAAGCCGTTTGGTAAAGAGATTAGTTTTCCTTGTTGGAGTACGTATACCTGTTGGTTTGCTTGGTTGCAGGGAATTAATTGGTTTTCGATTCCCAAATCATGGCAAAGTTGTAGTCCCCAAGGTTTTTGGGTAATAAACGAGTCTGGGCCTCCTTCGATAACGAAATCGTCAATCGTATGCGTAATAATTTTCCCGCCCAATCGAGGTGTTGACTCTAGAAGCGTGTAATCAATCGGACACCCTGTCTCTTGGCTCTTTTTCTGAAGGTAAAAGGCCGTTGCCAATCCTGTAATGCCTCCGCCAATAATGGTGATATGGGTCATGGGGCTCGTGATTCGTCATTTGGAATAGAATACAATAGCGCTTACGAAGAACAAGTATACCTATGGATATACTCTACGAGCCGTGCCACATGTTCTACGGGTGTGTGTTTTAAAATGCCATGTCCGAGGTTAAATATGTGGCCAGGTCTGCCCTTTACGCTATTAAGAATACGAGTGGCCTCTTGCTCGATGATGTCCATAGGTCCTTCTGCTAAGATGTTCGGATTTAGATTCCCTTGGATGGCTGAGTCGGAGCCCAGTCTGGACCATGCTGTTGCCAGGTCCATATCAGAGTCAATGCTTATCACGTCTCCTCCTGCTTCTTTTAGCATAGATAAGATATGTGAAGTTTTTGTGCCGAAATGGATGAGGGGAACTTCGGAAGCCGTCTTTACGTGTTGAATCGTTTCGCGAGAGTAAGGCAACACATAGTGTTCATACTCGGAAGCCGTAAGATGCCCCGCCCAACTGTCGAATAGTTGTACAACCTGAGCGCCAGCTTTCGCTTGATTGGATAAATAAGCGCCTATGGCTTTAGAGAGTTTTTCCATTAAAAGAGACCAGGCTTTTGGCTCAGCTTTCATAAAGGTTTTTGCTTTATGGAACGTTTTGGAAGACCCCCCTTCGATGGCATAACAGGCTAATGTGAAAGGCGCCCCTGAAAATCCGATTAAAGGAATTTGTCCGTCCAGTTCTTTTTTGGTTTGTTCAATGGCTTCAAGGGTAAAATGAAGGGCCTCTTCTGGAAGAGGATCCACTAGTTTTTTAACATCACTTAATTGGGATATTGGATTATGAATAACAGGTCCTTGACCGTGTATAAATTCGAGTTCTAATCCCATGGCTTCTAGAAGGGGTAATATGTCTGCAAAAATAATAGCGGCATCAACTTCAAAAGCATGGACAGGTTGTAAGGTAACCTCTGTGGCCAGGTCGGGATTTTTTATCATTTCGAGGATCGAATACTTTTCTCGCAATTTCCGATATTCAGGCATATAACGTCCGGCCTGACGCATGAGCCATATAGGGGTAACATCCGTGGGTTTACATCGACAGGCTGTTAGAAATCGGTCTGAACGTGCCATTAAAATTACGATCCTCCATGTTCAATCTTTTGGCTTTGCCACATTGTTTTCCCAACAAAAAAAGGCCCAAGATTCGTTAAAAATTCAGACGTCTGTCGAGTCTTGCGCATGGTTTGCACAATCGAACTTAAGGGGTACAGTTCTTTGCCGACCAATCCAATAATAAAATCATTATCGTTTTTATCTAATCCATGACAGGCCAGTCGAATGTCATAGGCGTGGCCTGCTTGTCCAAAGGCATTCCCAATAGTGCCATGTTCCATGAGGATCTCTGTCTGTTCTTCCAGGGAGAGTTTTTGGAAGTTCCCAGACCGTCTTAATGGGTACCAAATAGCCCATGGCCAATCTGGATTACAGATGCGTTGAAGAGGCCGAGCCATAAGAACATGTTCAAGATCTGATTCATAACCGACAGAATAGGTGCGTCCCAGCATTGTATAGTCGGGCTTAAAGGTGAGTGAACAAAATGGAGAATGATTAAGCACATTTCGCAAATCAGAAACAAAGAAGTCGGGGCTTTCGTGGGCTGTGAGTAACGCAACGCCGTAGGGATCATTTACGTCTTTATATAACACGGCATGGAAGTCAGTCTGTTTTAAAGCATCAATCAGACCTTGATCATCAGTGGAATCCGTATAGGTTAATAGTTGCAGAAAAAGTCGTCTGTTTAGAGAACAGGGTTCACCCGTCTCTGTTCGGCCTTTTTCGCTAATATCCGTTAGTTCGTTTGGTGGCATGACACTCCGTTAATGTGAAAAAGAGATCTTATCGAGAATATGGATGGGGTCAAGCGGACAAGGACTTTTTATAATAGCGTTTGTAGAACGTTTCCACATTGATCATCTCTCCTTTCCACGTGCGAATAAAAAGGTATTGCGTAACAAGCCATAGAATGAGGAGGGTGTGTTTCCATTTCGAACGTTCTTTCCAACGTCTATTAGAGACCCTTATTCCGCCCCCGAGAAAAATAGGATGTTCTTGTCTTTTTAATCGGATTGAAAACTCTATATCTTCCATAATAGGCATATGGGGGAACCCTCCTAAAGACTTTAACTGATCTCTTCGAACAAAGATTCCTTGATCCGAAAAAATGATACCTACGATACGTGTTCGGATATTGTTGAGTATCGTTATAAAGCGAAGGAAAAGATTGTTTCGGTCAAATGTGCTGCCCACCGCTCCAGCAGATTTTCCGGTCCTGTTTACGGCGTCGATGATTTGTTCTAAACAATTTTGTTCAAAAGACATATCGGCATGCACCAAAAAGAGTATATCGCCTTTCGCTTTCTCGATTCCGGCGCATATTTGAGTTCCACGTCCCCGAGCACTGTGGACAAGGGTGGCCCCCCATTGTTTCGCAACAGGCACAGTCCGGTCCAAAGATCCTCCATCGGATACAATAACTTCTAGGGGCTGAAGAGAAAGCTGTTCGATACTTCTGAAAAAGTGGTGCACCATTTTTTCTTCATTCAAGGTGGGCACAATCATGGAAACGGTTTGGACAGGTGGGTTCTGTTTTTTCCGTTCGGAGATCTTTATAAGGCGATTTCGTATCACCGAAAAGAGAAGAAGTCCGTACACAGGAATATATTCTAAAGCGGTTATCATGTGGAATTCTTTCCACGTACCCGTTGCGTGCATGTTTCCTTGAGACGCAAAGGAAAACGCAAGGGTCCCACAAAAGAGGATCCACGCCGGCGAGGGGACAAAACATAAAAACGGAATGATCCAGGTCAGATACCAAAAGTGTACAGTAGGGGCCAGAAGCAATAAACTGCCGAATCCCCACAAGCTACCTTGTATAGGATCGTCTATTTTATACCGGAAAAAGATGATTAGAAAAAAAAGTGTAAGACCACATACATATGAAGCCAGAGAAAATGAGCCGAGAAACGTTCCTAAGATATAATGAAGTGAGCTATTGAAATGTAGCGTAGTTGTGAATGTATATAGTGTTTCCCCAACTTCTACTAAAGACCCAAAACATAGAAAAGGAATTATGGTGGTCCCTATTAATACCCAGCTATATTTAAGGGTCGTTCGCTGAAACAGGAATGGCCACAGAATACACGCGGTATATTTAACATGAAAACTGAAAGCGGCCATCAGAAACATGGTTTTCCACTTCTTTTTATGAAAGCACCATAAAGTCGTTAACATAAAAAAAATCATTAAAGCATCGAGATGTCCTTCACCCGCAAAAGCGAGCAGAACAACGGGGTTCACTGCATAAAGAAGAGCCCATTTAGGGTGTCCTTGGGTCATTCGGAGAAGAGATAACAAAACAAGAATGCTGCCCATATCGATCAGCGCAAATAGAACTTTAAAGTCAAAAGGACGGGTTGTGATACGTGTAAGAATTGAAAATAAAAGTTCAATACCCGGAGGATAAATGGCTGTTTCCTTAGGATGATTAATGGCGGACCATGAGGCATCTTGAAGATATTTCAATGAGGGATCACTAGGAGAAACCTTATAAGGATTGATTCCTTCAATCTGCACTCGACCTTCCCAAATATAGCGATGGATATCATCCGATGGTTCCATGGGGAGAAAAAGGAGGCGACACACCAGGGCCATCAATAGAACGCCTAGCATGGCGTGATGCTGGAAGGGAAAAAACCGAATGGATAATAGAGCAAAGATGAGGAGGGCTATATGGAAAAGCCCCACCAGCCAGGGAGTCTGGCCAATGGCGCTAATCCTACCCAGCGCCAAGCAGAAAAGAATCGTAGCAAGAACACAACCCCATCCATAGAGTGCAAACTTCCGATGGTGGATTTCGGAATTAAGGACAGGGATCATAAGCGTCTGTTTTACATCAAGGACCCAACTATCTTGTATGGCGATATTCTACGAAAGTATGTATCAGGGACAAAAGGCCTACGCTTGTAAATCCACATGCATAAAGGAAGAGAAATGGACCGATCAAATATTCGCGGAAGTGCAGGTAATAATAAAACGATATGAAGCAATAGATGCCTAAAACGATCTCGATGATAGCCCAATAAGGCATTTTTATAGCGTACTTCACAATAGGATTATCGCCACGCTTTGGGGTTCGTACGAATTCAGAAGATTTTCCAACGATCGCTTCAAAAACAGCGCGACTGTTTGAAATCGCGATTCCGACCCCCATCGTTGATAGATATGGTAAACAACGCAAACGTTTCCACCTTTGTTTATGTAACAAAAATTGTGAAGCGGAATAAAGAATGGAAGGGGATATAGCCGATATAAAAATAATGCCAAAAAGGGTGGTAAAGGTCGCGGGGTGATGACGGAAACGGGTCAGCACAAAGACCGGTAGAGCCATAATCGAAAGCCAAAGCATGACCGGATGAATCAGGTAGTGTGTCATATGAAATACAGACTGAATTTTAGCAAGGAGACTATGGTCTGATTTAAAAACCCGGGGCAAAAGTTTAATCGCTGTCTGGATGGATCCTTTGGCCCACCTAAACTGTTGGGATTTAAATGCGTTGATACTTTCAGGGAGTTCTGCAGGCACTTCATGGTCCCATAAAAAGAAAGGTTTCCAGCCTGCCAGTTGTGAGCGGTAGGATAGATCCATGTCTTCGGTCAGGGTGTCATGTTGCCAGCCTCCACCTTCTTCAATGGCGCGGCGTCTCCAAAGGCCGGCAGTTCCGTTAAAGTTCATGAATAACTTATTCCAGGCGCGAGCGGGCTGTTCAATCGCAAAATGCCCATCAATGCCAATGGCTTGTGCTTGTGTTAAGAGGGAGCGGTTGGCATTTAGATGCCCCCATCGTGCTTGTACGATACCTACTTTTGGGCGAAGCATCATAACCGGAATCGTTTGTTTAAGGAAATCCTTGGGTGGCACAAAATCAGCATCAAAAATGGCAAAATATTCTGCATCGGTTTTTTGCATTCCATTTTCTAAAGCGCCGGCTTTAAATCCTATACGGGGTGCACGTCGAATGACTTCAATACGGTGCCCTTTTCTTTTAAGACTTTCGGCTACTTCATCAATGAGTCTACACGTGTCATCCGTAGAATCGTCAAGAATTTGGAGGGTGTGTTTTTCCAGCGGGTAATCCATGTTAGCCGCAGCATACATAATACGTTTTACGACGTTATATTCATTGTAGACAGGGATCTGTGTGACGACATGAGGCAAGTCGTTTACCGTAAATCTTTCATGAAAGGTTGACCTGATGTCTTCGATTTCGGATGCAATCTGTTTACGACGCCGGAAAAAAAGAACGAGCATGGTATACAAGTTAATACCAAACAATAACAAAATCCCTGCGGGGACAATGTATGTTGCCAATAAGATCAATTCGAATGCTTCTTTCATGACGGACTTAAGGTTGTAAGTGTATTTATTCTATTTTTATCTGATTGAATACCTCTTGGTAGAAGCGATGCATTTTTATCAAAAGCATACATATGGCAAGACAAAACAAATTTTTCTTTTTCCGATGGGTCGACATCTGAGTTAAGATCAATAGTCATAGCGTTAATAATTCTTGTACATCATCCCAAGTGAGTTTTGATGTGACTTGATCATCGTCTGATAAAGTCGCGTTGATAACACGTTGTTTCTTTTTTTGCATCGCCAGCACTTTTTCTTCAACCGTACCTTTTGTGATGAGTTTGATGCTATAGACCGTTTGTGTTTGGCCAATTCGGTGAGCGCGATCCGTGGCTTGATTTTCAACCGCCGGGTTCCACCACGGATCAAAATGAATCACCATATCAGCGCCCGTCAAGTTTAATCCCGATCCACCGGCTTTAAGACTGATTAAAAATAGAGGAATTTCTTTGTCCGTGTTAAACGTTCGGACAACCCTCAAACGTTTTTGGGTAGCGCCATCTAAATAACAATACCTCAAATTTTTAGTTTCGAGCTGCGTCCGGATAATCCGGAGCATGGACGTAAACTGACTAAAGACAAGGATGCGGTGACCTCCATCCATGGCTTCGTTTAATAGCTCAAAAAATAAGTCCATTTTCCCGGATGGATATTCGCTTTTCAAATTAGGTAATTTGAGGAGGTCAAGATGACAACATATTTGTCGTAACCGGAGCAATGTTTTCAGGATTTCCATACGGGACTTTTGAAACCCTTGTTTTGAGACCATGTCATTGATTCGACGCTGTGAAGCGTGCAGCATTTCTGTATATACGTTTTGTTGATCGCCGGTGAGCGAACAGGAGGCCACTCGCTCAATTTTATCAGGTAGATCTTTGGCCACATCTTTTTTAAGTCGACGTAGCATAAAGGGATGAAGTTTGCGTCGCAGCTTAGCCTGTGCTTGTTCTCCTTCAGGTCCGCCTTGTTCAATCGGTGTTTCATAGTTTAACCGAAATACATTGTGTGACGCCAAATATCCTGGCATAAGGAAATCCATAATCGACCATAGATCCGACACGCTATTTTCAATCGGAGTCCCTGTTAACACAAAGCGGTGGTGACTTTTTAAACGTTTTGCAGCCATGGCATTTTGGGTAGACCGATTTTTAATATGTTGGGCCTCATCCAAAATGACGGCGGCAAACTCGTATTCAAGATACTGCTCAATATCGCGTCGAATGAGCGCATAGGATGTAATAGCGATATCTATGTTCTTGATCTGGTCCCATTTGGCATGACGATCAGAGCCACTTAAGGTTAAGACGTTTAGATCAGGGACAAAGCGTGCGGCTTCTTCTGCCCAATTATCAACCAGGCTTGATGGGCCGACAATCAATATCGGCTTCCCCTTTGCGTGGGGATGTGTTCGTTGTGTTTGGATCCAGGCTAATGTCTGTACTGTTTTTCCGAGTCCCATTTCGTCCGCAAGAATGCCCCCAAACATGTTGTTTTCTAAAAAGCGTAGCCAATATACGCCTTCTTTCTGATAGATTCGCAAGGTATTTTCTAACGTCGGTAAAAGTTCGATCGGTTCAATAGCTTGTGTTCGGTTTTGTTGGGTTGCCTTTGATTGCCAGGAAGGCGTTGTTTCTACGTCTATACCATCTAATGCATCCAAAGAGGTTTTGACATAAGCCGAATAAATCTCGTTTAACTTAAACGTTCCAGGGTGTGTGCCTTCGCCACTCGAACAATCCTGAAATACATCTTTCGCCGTGTTAATGGCATCGGCGTCGAGAAGAACGGTACGCCCATTTTTCTCTATATACGATTCTCCTTTAAGGAGTGCGCGTTGAATTTCATTCTCTGAAAGACTTTGTCCTTGTCCGTTTTCGTAATCAAATCCGACCTCAAACCATCCCGCCGTCGTAGAATCGTTTACATGAACAATGGGGGTAGCAAAGTCCAGCGTATCCATATGTGTTTCGATAAGACCTGTTAGTTCGACCTTCCACCCTTTACGTCGCAATTGAGGAAAGCCACTTCCTAGAACATTCAACACGTCTCTACATCCAATGATCGGTTCAAGTGCGTCGCCCTTTTCTCCAGCAAAACCGATGGGGGCCAGTTGTTTGAGACCTTGTTTTTCTTTTTCTAGATTGCGGACCGTATAGCGAAAAAAATCGTCAGGGTCCGGACATGAAAAATCGCCTGCGGCCTCTGCTTTTCCCGCTGTGAGCATGGTATCTCCATATTGGGCATAGAGCGTTCCCGATAAAGAAGCAGGACTTCCCTGAACAACCAATCGAAATAGGGGGGTAGCGGGTTCGATGGTAAAGAGATCTATTGAAAGCTCCGTTTCAATCGATATGTATTGTTCCAGTAAAGGGAACTCTGTGCTCATAAAACGGGGAATAGACGGGCGTTCTACTGTTATCGGTTTCTCGTAAATCGTGTGCAATGGAGTGGGTAGAAGGCTCGCAAGGGGCCAAAAATGGTTTGCATGGTAAAGCCAACCTGTCTTCCCCGATAAGAGATATAAAGGAGTGGTGTGTGGGTCCATAAAAGGGAGCTCGGTATGAATGTTCAGAATCAATTCTCCGGTTTTGTGATCTAAATCAATTCGAAGGATAGAACTCATTTTAGAAGTGTTTACCGTAATCGGTATCCCATGGTTTTGGTCATATATGTGTTTGCCAACATGCAAGTTGAGTAAATTAATAAAATCAGCGTGCTTGACTGACAGAGCTCCTTTCGTTGGACCTTCTGAGATGTCTTCTAATACAAATAGAATCGCTTCATCTTGAGGGGTAAAGCTCAGAGGGATGTCACATGGAATTTTGTCGAGATATTCGGTTTGATTATTATATTTTGCTTTAGCATGTATATGGACGTATCCCGCACAGAGATCTTTGTTCCAGTTTTCCGTGAGTACGAGATGAAGTGTTGCGGGCGTTGCGCCAGGGGTATTTTGTGGGACGCGTTCCAGATATTGGGTTTCGTCCATTTCCGCAATACGTTTAGTTCGGCGTATTTCTTCATGAGCTTTACGATGGCGTTCTGGGTCTGTATGACGTCGAATCAATGTTAGGGCTAGCGCAATGACATGTGTACAGATGATTCCTCGATCCCTGTTATCGCGACAAGGACATTGGTTACTAACACTTCCATCGGGTAACAGTTCAAATTGACTCGCAATACTTCGGTCACCTCGTTTAAGAGATCCGCTAATGATGGGATGCGTGTACTCGACCCATTCAACGTACCCATTATGAAACAAGTTTTTGCCTTCATAAAAGATTCGAGGTCCACTCCAGTTTTTCAGCATGTGTTGGGTGAACGGAAGCTTTTTGTATGTTTTCACTGAGCTTTGCATATCTAAAAGTCTGACAACAAAAAATTATCTGAACATATCAACTCTTACGGGCGGTTTCCAAGAAAGAATTGAATCTAGCCCGGATAATTTTTCAGGGGGTAGATGAATGGACGTAACGCTGTGTAGGTAGAGAGCCTGGGGTTTCAGCCCCAGGAAGACATCACCAAAAAGATTCTGTGCCTGTGCCCTGTAGGGGCACTGTTTTTGCATCTATTGCTTCTGATCAACCCGCGTCCCTTCAGAACGCAATCAAACTTATTCTTTATTCATTCCTGGGGTTAAAATCCCAGGCTGTATGCCTTTGTCCCTTTGGGACAATCCATATCCCTCGAGCTGGAAGTTTCTATACATTGAACTATCTTACGATCATGCGACCATAGCTTTTTGACCAAACAGGCCCTTAAGGTTCCTTGCAGCGAATCATGTAAAAGCGAGCCGTGTTTGTCGTCTGGCTCATAGGCGATCATGCTGCTTCCAACTCCGGTTTGAGCCATAACCGGTGGCATAATCTGATTTGTCCAGGCATTGAGACCATCCATAAGATTTTCCGTGCAGACCACCAAATACGTATTACTGCGCATAACCGTAAACATAATGCCTATACTATTCGATGGGGTTACAAGCAAATCAGTAACCCGTGCAGGATACAATGAGCAGGACCCTTCGGCTTTCCAGAACCCGTTTTGACTACTCTCATTCAGAATATTTGTGGAGATAAGGGTAAAACCGGACTGTCCCAGGGTCCCTTCAAGTTTGATATTCCCATTCGTTGCATAGCTGATTCCTCCACTATTCAAACTTTCGTATTCAATAGTAAAATTACCTCCAGAACGGATTCCTCCTGCCCAAACCGATATCATGAGAGAAGGTATTAGCAGGCCTATGGACAGCTTTCTTATTTGTTTGAATGAAACCATCTCATGACTCTTTTACGGCGCTACGGCCATCCAATTAACCTGCACACGAGAAGGGGTTGTCCCTTCCATGCGCACATATTTTAGGTCCCTATCTATACCATTGATATAGCTGATAGCCGGTTCTCCATTGACAATGGTCATAGAGGTATAGGTGCCTACGCTTCCATCATTATCCACGGTAACAGGCGGGGCCCAGGAAGTGCCATCTGCATCTAATGCCTTGATATACACTTCAGCGCACTATTTGAGTAATCATAATAACTAACCGCCGGGGCTCCATTGACGATGGCGAGTGAGGTATAGGAACCTACTACGCCGTTGGTATCAAGAGGAATAGCCGCAGCCCAAAACACACCATTGGAGTCGCTAGATCTAACATATTTTAAATCGCCACTTTGGTAATAGCTGATGGCTGGATTCCCGTTAACGACGGCTAAAGAGGCATATTGGCCCCCACTCGTAATGGCAGTCGGTGCATCAAACCAAAAATCGCCCCAGAAATCGCTAGCTCTTTTGTACATCAAATTGCCAGTTTGATAAAAACTAATGGCGGGCCTTCCATTCACCAGTGCTAGGTCGGCGTGCTGTCCACTGCTTCCAGTATACACGGTAGGCTGCCATGAAGTGCCGCTTGTATTTGAGGCTCTCCTGTATTCTACCCCATAGTTAATGGCAGGTCTGCCACCCTGGATAATTAATGTGTTATAAAGGCCTCATCCAGTATCGAGGGTTATCGGTGTTCCCCATAAAGCTCCGTTGCCATCATTGGCTTGGACAAATTTTAAACCTTCATATTGGTCATGATAACTGATAGCAGGTCTTCCATCCACAACGGCTAGCGAGCAATTTCCCCCCGTACCAGACCCCACACTTTCGATAAGCTGAGCGGAGCTCCAGGTCGTGCCATCAGCATCGTTGGCACGCACGTACCATAACCCGTTTCCGGCCTGAAAGCTAATGGCCGGATTCCCACTAACGACCGCCAGTGAAGTATATTTCCAATTGTTATAGTTGGTGTTAACCGCTCTCGTTATTTTCACCACATTTTCCGTAGCCGTTACCTGAACCTTGAATTGACTCGTGGTTGTGCTGAGAACAAACGGTTGTGCGCTAACGCCTGCCAACGACGAAGTGGTCTATGCGCTTAAAGTTACGATAGGGGTTTGGCTAAACGGGGGGTTGAAATCAACTGAAAAGGTGAGGTCGCAGTTAATGAATCCATCACAGGTAAGGTTTGTGAATCCTGACAGAACGCTCGAGCTTCCTAACGTATTACCCAAACTGCTCAGATCGACCACATTCGTACTGCCCCCATCGATAATTTCTAATACATTATTACTATTAAGATTGATGCTCGTGATTAATTCATTGGTCGAATTAGTGTCCACATTATTAAATAGGCTGCTCAAATCAACTATATGGGTGCCACCAGCGTCGACAATTTCTAAACTCGTACCGTTTAGGGATACTGCATTCACGAGTAACTCCGAGGCATCAAGCCCATCTATTTGATCCGCATTCATCGCGTAAGCGCTGCTCACGATTTTCTGTGCGGGTAACATTTCAGAATAAGTTCCGCTGGTGGCACTGCTAAACCATATGCGTAGGTATAATTCATTTCCATTACTGAAAATGTCAGGGTCAATAGGGATCATAGGACTTGCGCCGAGCGTGGTGCTAAACGTCCCATTAAAAATTCTATTTGTCATAAAGCCTATGGGTTCCCCTGATAGGGTTCCGTCATGCGACCAGTAATTCGTTGTACTGGTAAGATCCGATATCGCAAATTTAAAAAATCCATTTCTCCTAAAGGGAAGATCATTAATAAGAATCTTTTCTTGGTAGTCAAGCTCGGGTGTAGGATTTGCGGATGCCACCTGTATCAGCAATATAAAAACAGCGGCTATTTGTGTAATCTTCTTCATACAATGCTCCATTTTTTCACTTCGTGTTAAATTTTGTATACAAGCACCTGGATCCGTCAGTTAAACGTGGGATTTCTGTGCGAATGCTTTGAAGGCAAAAGGTTGCAAAAAAACGCAGGCGCACCCGCTGGGTGCGCCTGCGTTTTTTTGCAACCTTTTGCCTTCAAAGCATTCGCACAGAAATCCCACGTTTAACTGACGGATCCAGGCCATATTCTAGATTTACGGGAGCGAATCCTCTCATCGTATGATTCGAAGGAAGGCGCCCGAGAAGACATCGCAAAAAGATATAAAGTCTCGCTGGGAATGGTCAAAAAGCTCCTGCAACAGCGTAGAGATACCGGAGATATTCGTCCCCGTCATCATGATTTAGGACGAAAACCAATGATTTTGGATCATCACCGTCAAATCCTAAGAAGCCTGTTAAAAAAGCGCCAGATATGACGTTGCGCGAATTGCGTACGGAGGTTGAACTTGGACTGCTCATTGGTTGGCATTCATTACACCCTTGTGGCTCTGAAGCTAACATATAAAAAAAGACACTCCGAGCCAGTGAGCAGGACCGCAAAGATGTAAAGCAAGCCCGTGAAGAATCGGGCCAAGGTCTTTTGAAAACGTCGCGCAAAAAGCTTGTTTTTTTGGACGAGGCTGAAGCAAAAACAAATATGACCCGTTTATATGGTCGTAGTACCCAAGGCCAACGAGTATACGATAAAGCAACTCATGGATGGAAAACAACGATGATATTATCGTTGCGTGACGATGGTTCTACCGCTTGTATGATCATTGCAGGAGCGATAAATGCAGAGATTTTTCCTATGTCCGCGAAGTCTTCCTGGGGTTGAAACCCCAGGCTCTATGCCTACACAGCGTTGCTGTGATGGTGGAAGGCCCCTGTCGTCATTGGGAACAGTCTAATTTGACCCTAACTCGCCAATTTAATTTTGGAGGAGTACTAGGATGACCTGAATCCGCTAACGTTACGGCACGTCAGGAAAAACAAAACGGTAAAAGCGGCGCGGTGCATTACTTATTATTATAGCCGCATCCGTGCTAATAAGTAGACTATTGGTTGACCGCAGATTAATCCTATCTGTAACATCCAACCACACACCTGATCCCGTCAGATCGGCATCGGATTTGTATTGCAAATTGTATAAAACATTATCTATTGCAACATTGTCTGCTACCATCACCGTCCCATCAGGCAAGATCTGAACATCTGTAATAATCACAGCAATACTATTGGATGAAAAATATGTAGGAGCCTCTATCAGACCAACATCTACATCCAGATTAGGCACACCTCCATTTAATGTGAAGCTGGCACTGAATCCTGTATTTGTATTCACATCACTATCTATAGTTCCATCACCACCTGCACCTTCTGGGCTAAAGAAGAAATGTACAGGGAGCGTCACTTCAACGAAGTAACTCCCTGCGACCAAATTACTAAAGAGATATCCACCGGCTGAACACCCGTTGTGTTCGTCGCAATACTATTACTCGTCACACCATCATGAAGAATAACTGTTATGTTTTGGCGGCCAGGTTCATTCGTTGTATAGATGCCATCGGCATTTAAATCTTCCCACACAAGGTTACCGATCGACGAAGATGCGCCCTTCGGAGCGGGCAACCCGCCAAATATGGCATCAATCGTGGCGATTGAGTTGGGAATCCCATCGAGTTCATCATCCGTCACATCATCAATTATACCATTGGTATCGGCCACATTTAGAGACGGATCCACTCCAGCTTGAGAATTGTAATATCAAATGCCCAAAAGAAGATATTGTAAAACAGGAGTGTTCCATGCCGAAATCTTCTAGATTTAAAAACTCGACAGAAGACAAAAAAAGGAGAAAGACATGGAACAAATCAAGAGTAGTATTCATCCCCGAAAAGGCAAGCATTTGACACAGAAAGAACGGATCATGATTGAAACAATGCTCAAAAACCCAGGACGTCCTTTAGAGATAGCCAGCTATCTGAGAAGGCATCGTCGAACCATAGAGCGCGAAATCAAACGTGGGGAGGTAGAGCATTTCGATACAGAGCTGCGAAAGAAGAAAGCATACAGCAGTGATCGAGCCCAGGAACTTCATGATCTAAATGCGACGGCTAAGGGACCTGAGCTTAAGCTTGGAAAGCATCATGAAACAGCCGTGTTTATCAGCGAGCACATTCTTGTTCACAAACGCTCACCCGATGTGGTTGCTCCTTTGCTTAAACAAGAGCAGAGACCTGCAGCGGTGAGTACAAAAACGCTGTATACCTATATTGACCAAGGTCTCATCCCGGGGGTGAGCAACGAGTCCCTATGGGAAAAACGAAAACGGATAAAACGAAAAAGACGTGCTATTAAGCGGGTTAAAAAGCAACATGCCCGAAGGACCAGTATCGAAAAACGACCTAAGACCGTAGAAAAACGCGAGGAATCTGGGCACTGGGAATTGGATTTGATCGTCGGCGGAAAAGGAACTTCAAAACCGGTTTTAATGACGTTAGTAGAAAGAAAGACCCGAGTGCTAAGGGTGAGAAAACTTTCGGATAAAACACAGGCATCGGTTCTGCAGGCCCTCAAAGCGATCGAAAGATCGATGGGAGTTGGCCCATTCAGATCGATGTTCAAGTCGATTACAGCCGATAACGGGAGCGAGCTTCTCGACGTGGAGCAGATGGAACGTTCCGGATTTAGCAAAAAGAGATGTGTTAAACTCTATTATGCTCACCCGTATTCTTCCTGGGAACCAGGCTCCAACGAAAATGCCAACCGTATGGTTTGTCGTTTCGTCGCCAAAGGAGACAACATCGGAAAACATACCATCGACCGTATTGGTGAGATTGAAAAATGGATTAACAACTATCCTCGCAAGATCCTAGAATACAAACCCGCACAGGAGTGTTTCGATTTGGAGATCGCCGCATAAACAGAAGCTCTCAGGTCCATTTTTTGCGGCATTTAATTTTACAATCCACCGATCTGGAATCCTATCATTATCACTATCGATCTCGGTATAATCAGGGTTCGTATCACTATCTGCATCCGGCAACGGTGAACTGCCAGCATCTCCAAACGTGGGTAGACCATCTACTGAATCTTGAATTCCATCTCCATCGGTGTCAGGACCGTCTACCACTCCATTATCGTCGGCATCGATTCCACCCACGGCAACGGCACCGCCTTCGATAAAATCACTGATCCCATCATTATCACTATCTAGATCTTTGTAATCAGCTGGGCCCAAACCATCCGTATTCGGCAACGGCAAGGGCGTTCCAGTGGTTATTTCTCCAGGGCCGGTTTCACTATCTTGGTCATCGACCGCGTCGTCTAGTCCATCGTTATCCACATCGGTGGTTGGATCCTGCTGACCATCTCCATTGGTGTCAGTCCCGCCTCCTTCAACCACATCATTAATCCCATGATTGTCACTGTCTAGATCCAGGTTATCCGGAATCCCATCTCCATCGGTGTCTCCGGTTCCTTCGGTCACATCCGGGATCCCATCATTATCATCATCTAGATCCCTGATGTTCGGCACTCCATCTCCATCTTTGTCTGGCCCGGGTAATCCTCCAAACGCTACATCATTGGTATCAATGGAGTTGGGAATTCTATCGGGAACGGGTTCGCCATCGGTCACATCGTCTATCACTCCATTGGTATCCGCCGCATCCAAGGTCGGATCCACTCCAGCCTCGGTCAAATCAGGCACCCCATCATTATCACTGTCGATCTCGGTATAATCAGGATTGGTATCGCTGTCGGCATCCGGTAACGTCGAGCTGCCCGCATCTCCAAAGGTGGGTAAAGCATCTACGGAATCTTGGATCCCGTCCCCATCACTATCAGGGCCGTCTACCACTCCATCATCATTGGTATCAATCGAGTTCGGGACTCCGTCAGGAATCGGTTCGGTATCTGTCACACCGTCTATCACTCCGTTGGTATCCGCCGCGTCCAAGGTCGGATCCACTCCAGCCTCGATTAAATCGGGTACCCCATCATTATCACTATCCGTCTCGGTATAATCAGGATTAGTATCACTACCGGCATCTCCGAACGTGGTCAAACCATCTACGGAATCTTGGATCCCGTCCCCATCACTGTCAGGGCCGTCTACCACTCCATCATCATTGGCATCTACGCCTCCGGCTCCTGCGGATCCCCCTTCGATAAAGTCACTGATCCCATCATTATCACTGTCTAGATCTTTGTAGTCGGTTGGGCCTAACCCATCCGTATTTGGCAGAGGCAAGGGTGTTCCACCTGTTACTTCGCCTACGCCGCTGCCACTGTCTTGGTCATCGACCGCATCGTCTAAGCCATCGTTATCCACATCCGCGGTCGGATCTTGCTGGCCATCTCCGTTGGTATCGGTACCCCCTCCTTCTAACACATCATTGATCCCATCGTTATCACTGTCTAAATCTAAGCTGTCTGGAATCCCATCTCCACACGAATGTTCGGGATGCCATCTCCATCTTTGTCCGGCGCAGACAAACCTCCAAACGCAAGATCGTTCGTATCGATTGAGGTGGGAATTCCATCGAGTTCATCATCCGTCACATCGTCTATCACACCATTCGTATCGGCCACATCTAAGCTTGGGTCCACTCCTGCACCACAAGCGTTCTGGAACGTTAAGTTATTGAGGTAATTACATTCTAAAATGGTGGTGATCGGAAAGTCCGCTGCACTGTACGGTCTAGCCACACTGCCATCATCGTTGACCACGACATACAAATCAAATGGGGCATTGGTGATAGCTAGGGCAACCTGCACCGAAGCCGAACCACCCGCTGCAATCACTGAACCAACGGGTGACACAGCCAATAAATTAGCAGAAACAGCGATTGGATTATTGTCATAGAAGGCCATCGGCATGTTTGAGGGAGTACTCGCACTTCCAACATTTTGAATGGTTAGGTTTGCCACAAGGCTCGTTGGGCAACCTGCATTATCAAGACTTGTAATTGTTACCGTAACATCTGCCGCAGCAATAACACCGGTACCTCCGCTTGCTGTAAGATGAAATTCCACCGCATTGAAAGAAGGTTGAACACCGTATGTATTAAGCTCATTTCTTCCAGAACCAGGCGGAAATTGAACGGCGATATCTTGTTCTGTTGCTGGAATTGTTAGATCATCATTAACATTTACATAACGATATCCGCGTTGGTTCCATAGATTACGAGCACTCTGCCATGCATCATTGGTTGATTCATAAACTCTGAGAGGTGCTTCAATCACAAAACCGCCAAGAGCATCTCCTGCGAGAATGATTTCAACCTGGCCGTCGTTATCTGAATCAATAACAAGAGGACCTTCTGTTAACGTTCCAGAACCAGATGGAATGGTACTAAGATTCACCGGTGGATTCACATTTTCCATTTATGATCCGTAAATTCAGTTCGCCCCTATAAAGAATTTCCATAACACCGTCATTATCTAAATCATAGGCAGAAGCTCTGGTAATACCCGATGCATCTGTGCTGGCAAAGGACCACTGTTCGAGTGGGTGATTTAGATTGAAAGAATAGACGGTGTTAGCCGTGATAAAAACGACCTCAGAAAGATTGGTAAATCCATCTTGTGTATCATCATAATAATTGGCAATGGGAGATATGGCATGCGCCGGCAAGGCTCCAGAGAATGCGACAATCCCGTTCCTTCTAAATAATGATTGCTGTTTTTTAGGACTCCAAATGTAGAAGTTAGCTGTATCCGCATACGCCACTTCAAGGTCTGATGGGTCTCCGTCAAGGTCTCCCACACCGGCAGGCCCATCCGATCCAGCAGGTACAGCGGGATCAATTACATTCAGATTTCTCACCACTGAAATCATGCCAAGACTTATATCAAGACCATAAATTACGGATCCGGCTACGATCTCTTTACCCTGACATAGAGAACTTCCACAATCTGCCTCGCTTAAGATATCAACCACTACGATATCTGCTTCTTCTGTGTTGAGCAAATCCACTTTACCAAATGGAGCTAGGCTACCTCCCCCAACCACTCAGACAAGATTGGTCCCTTGAATTTCGAAAACGTCATTTCCGATAATAACTTCAGCGCTTCCGTTTTCATCAACATCAGCAATACGAGGGGAGCCACCCGGAGTATCCGTTGGCTGATCAGATTTATATTCAAATACGGTTGTGCTACCGCCTGTATGCGGAAGAATATAAACATCTCCCGAACTATGAACCACGACAATTTCAGCCGTACCATCTTTATCAAAGTCAGCAATAGCAGGCTCAGTAGTTCCTAGGTTACCTGCACCCGGCTTGGGAGGAACCGCAATGTCAACCGTTGAATCGCTCCAGTCAGAACCATCGGCCTCCAAGATATAGTAACCGGCTGGATTAGCGCCACCCACCATTACAATAATCTCAGGCCGACTATCACCATCCAAATCTCCTGCAACAGGACCTACAACACAACTCACATTAAACGTAGAAAAGATACTGTTTTGAATACCCGGAGCAAGCGTAGGGACAGGAACGGTACAGGTAGGAGCCACCGTGCAATCGGAATCAAACCCATCAACATACCCATCAAATCATCGTCGAAGCCGTTCGTACAGTTTTCGGGTCCAGCAATACCAATAATCGCCGATGATGTATTATCTGCTGTGTTCGTATCGGATTCTCCGTTCAGTACAACCATAGCGCTATTCACAACAAGTCCATCACCTGACGCGGTTACCGTAATCTGTAGATTCGTGCTGACTCCAACCCCCAGATTGATATTCGTCCATAAACCTGCGCTGCTGTCATAATCATTCGGAATAGCCGACACAAATGTTACATCAGCGGGCAAACTATCCGTAACCACAACGCCAGAAACAGAACTTGGCCCATTGTTGGTGACCGCAAGGGTATAGACGAACGTGTTGCCTTGAGTTACTACACTGCTACTCGCTGTTTTGGTCAAGGACAGATCGGCGAACACCGCGCCAAATGAGAAAAATTCGCCATCATTGAGATCTAACGTGGTAGACAAATAGGTGCCGTCATCGGTAAGAGGATATAAGGTTATCGATCCATTGGGGAACGTGCTTAAGCTACTGACATATAAGAGATTCACTCCAGCCGGCACCGCTGATTTAGTCAACCTTAATGTAACCGTTCCAACGGTTCCGTTTTCTGAGACCGACCAGACTTGCGGCACACGTGTGTTTGGGTTTCCATTGGCCGCAGCTGTCAATCCTGCTAAACCTGCATTATCATGCCCCCAGGTCATGTAGAAGGCATCCGCGGAAAAGATACCTGTATTGGACAGCAAAACTACCTAACGCCATGGCCACTACATCGGCATTCACCGATTGAGATTGTTTCTGATTGAGAGCGCTCGCATCATCACGAGCAATACCAGCTATGTTGTTGGTATAAGCACCCGACACAGTACGAACTATTGTACCGGCAGAATTTACATAATGGTGGGGCAAGGTTTGTCCATATTTAATCGCAAGATATGATTCAATTCGACCGGTCTCATTACTCACATCATTGCTTAAATCCAGGTCTCCTAAATAAATAATGAATTCAGCCATAGCTCCATGAAAAAATTGATTCTGTGGAACCCCAGCATCGATATAATCGCCAAGCACTAAAAGGAGGTTTTCGCCTCTAGCAGCGCCGACGCTTGATTCGGTTGCAATACTGACCCCATCTCTTTTTATCTGTTGAAGACTAGAACCCGCACTCGATATGAGCGTCCACACCTGATACCCCCCTTGTAAGATTCCTGCAGAACTCGCTTGCACAAGGGCAGAACCTGTAATAAACGGACCAAAGTTATAGGCCGTACCAACGGAATATGTAAAAAGCTGCATAAATGTACCAGAACCCACCTCAAGAAAAAATCGTCTGATTGTATTGTCAATCGTATCTGTGCGAAGCACGATATAGGCATGCATATTGTTATGAGTTCCCGACCCCATAATCCCATCCACATCCTGTAACCGATCACTTGAAAAATCGACCAAAGGATTAAAGTTAATATCACTCGAAAGCAATGCCGGATCGTTTGCAGGTAAATGTTCGGACATATCATTTCCACTTGAACTCTGGTCAGCCCAAAGGGTTACCTCACCGGAAGCATTGGTTGTGATACCTGTATCGGCCCTCAGCCAAATCGCAAGGTTTGGCGAAACACCGCCCGGGGCTTGGGCAAAAGAGGAAGGAAGAAGATAAGAGAATAAAAGCAGGAGCAAAAACCCTAAACCATAATGCCTTCGGCCACAGACCGATCCGCCTTTCAACATATTACGCATGGCGGAAATGGCTAAGGAAGGCTGAGGACGGAGAATATGAGCGTGTGGGCTTGTGGGCGTATGGGCACACAGGCTGCTGCGGCATGACGGGGAAAAGACGGCAAACCATCTAAAGAAAAAGCGGTGGTTAACCACCGCACTGCATACTCAATCCAACCTGCTTTCTGGATTTTACGTTGATCTTTCATTATAAAGGCTTCTTAACTTATCTTGTGTGATTTTCAATATCCTCAAGTAGTATTTTTTGTAAGACGAACTGAAACAACAAACAAAGTCAAGGTAAATAATGAAACAAAACTTTAAGGCGAAGCCAATGGCGGAAAAGATAATCTGAGCACTACAGCAACACTTAACGAGAACTGTATGCTATCACCTGAGCCTCTTGCAAAACAACGTCACAAGACGCGTTATTGTTTATCCATTCGTTCTGAAAAGGCTCCTATGTACAAAATATTCGAATTTTGAATTTCGTTACGGCTATACTGCGCTAGGATACTCGCGGCAACCGGGAATCGATTAGTCCACAAGCTGTCGAAGATCGGCCGTGGCAAAAAATCTTCAATCCGCAGTCTGCAATCCGAAATCGATTCTCTTGTTCTCCAACAATCCGCAATCTCAAATCCGCAGTCCGCAATCATCTAGTCCATGCATGAACATGAGTAAGCACATTGGGAGGGAACACAACATTAACCGTTGGTGGATTGTAAAATTAAATGCCGCAAAAAATGGACCTGAGAGCTTCTGTTCATGCGGCGATCTCCAAATCGAAACACTCCTGTGCGGGTTTGTATTCTAGGATCTTGCGAGGATAGTTGTTAATCCATTTTTCAATCTCACCAATACGGTCGATGGTATATTTTCCGATGTTGTCTCCTTTGGCGACGAAACGACGAACCATACGGTTGGCATTTTCGTTGGAGCCTGGTTCCCAGGAAGAATACGGGTGAGCATAATAGAGTTTAACACATCTCTTTTTGCTAAATCCGGAACGTTCCATCTGCTCCACGTCGAGAAACTCGCTCCCGTTATCGGCTGTAATCGACTTGAACATCGATCTGAATGGGCCAACTCCCATCGATCTTTCGATCGCTTTGAGGGCCTGCAGAACCGATGCCTGTGTTTTATCCGAAAGTTTTCTCACCCTTAGCATTCGGGTCTTTCTTTCTACTAACGTCATTAAAACCGGTTTTGAAGTTCCTTTTCCGCCGACGATCAAATCCAATTCCCAGTGCCCAAATTCCTCGCGTTTTTCTACGGTCTTAGGTCGTTTTTCGATACTGGTCCTTCGGGCATGTTGCTTTTTAACCCGCTTAATAGCACGTCTTTTTCGTTTTATCCGTTTTCGTTTTTCCCATAGGGACTCGTTGCTCACCCCCGGGATGAGACCTTGGTCAATATAGGTATACAGCGTTTTTGTACTCACCGCTGCAGGTCTCTGCTCTTGTTTAAGCAAAGGAGCAACCACATCGGGTGAGCGTTTGTGAACAAGAATGTGCTCGCTGATAAACACAGCCATTTCATGATGCTTTCCAAGCTTAAGCTCAGGTCCCTTGGCCGTCGCATTTAGATCATGAAGTTCCTGGGCTCGATCACTGCTGTATGCTTTCTTCTTTCGCAGTTCTGTATCGAAATGCTCTACCTCCCCACGTTTGATTTCGCGCTCTATGGTTCGACGATGCCTTCCCAGATACTGGCTATCTCCAAAGGACGTCCTGGGTTTTTGAGCATTGTTTCAATCATGATCCGTTCTTTCTGTGTCAAATGCTTGCCTTTTCGGGGATGAATACTACTCTTGATTTATTCCATGTCTTTCTCCTTTTTTTGTCTTCTGTCGAGTTTTTAAATCTAGAAGATTTCGGCATGGAACACTCCTGTTTTACAATATCTTCTTTTGGGCATTTAATATTACAATTCTCATACCCTGTAAAGAACTCTCTTTGACATAGCGCGTGCGCTGAATTATATTTTTGAGCATAGAGATGGGGATGTATTCTATACAATGACGTGTTAACGTTTGTTCAAAAATCCATTTGGAGTTAGGTCGTTTGATGAATGATGAATCTGCCTTTTTCAGTTTAAAACCAGGATGCCATCTGCATGGCGAAGAATATATGATCGCGTGTAATGTCTGCGGAAATGAGTTTTGTGCTCAGTGTTCCCGAAATGCAAAAATGTGTCCTGAGTGTTTAGAACCCAGTAGCGATTACGATACCAAAGAACCTGACTTCGAAGATGTTCGTGACCTCAAAGCATTAATCGGGGAGGATGAAGAAGTTGAAAAGTTACTAGAAGACGAAGATGAGATTCCTCCTGAAGATCTTGTAGACAAAGAAGATCTTGAGAAAGAATAGTTATGAGGGATCAACTTCTCTAGTGCGAAAATATCTTCACCTGAAAACAAATCTGGAAATCAAACCGTGGCAGAAACTCCTATGATGAGTCAATACCAGCAGATACGAAGCCAAGTATCTCCAGACACCATTCTTTTTTTCCGGCTAGGCGATTTTTACGAAATGTTTTTTGATGATGCCAAAAAAGCCTCTCAAATTCTCGACATTGCGTTGACGAAAAGAAACAAGATTCCCATGTGCGGTGTTCCCTTCCATGCCGCAGAAACGTATCTCTCCAAGCTTATTCGCGGGGGGAAAAAAGTCGCTATTTGTGAGCAGATTGAAGACCCTTCTGCCGCAAAAGGCATTGTTCGACGTCAAGTAACCCGCATTGTAACTCCGGGTACCGTTCTGGAAGAAAATGTGCTAAAGTCAGAACAAAATAATTATTTGACTGGACTGTGTCCAAATGGTCAAACATACGGGTTAGCCTGGCTAGACCTGTCAACCGGAACCTTTTGGATAGAAGAGGTGAGAGAACTTTCTGCGGTTCAAGATAATCTGACTCGTTACAGTCCTTCTGAATGTATTCTTCCGGAGAAAGATGCAGCAAACCCTGCCTTTCAATCCTTATTTGCGAGCAGTCCCTTGACTTTACTCACAAAACACGACGATTGGGTCTTTGAATATGACGCTGCGTTTGATCTGTTGACTCGACATTTTGGTGTGCATTCACTCGATGGCTATGGGTGTAGTGAATGCCCGGTAGGTGTTCGAGCCGCCGGAGCGATCCTTCACTATATCTCTAGTGAGCTCCATCGGCAAGTTGAGCATATTCGTTCGATCCGAACAAAGAGGGCTCAGGATGCTGTCCTCTTAGATGAATCTACTTTGAGTCACTTAGACATTTTACCGGACCGAGGGGGACGAGATCAGGCCGCCTCACTGCTGCGCGTATTGGATTCGACCCAGACGGCGATGGGGAGTCGGTTCATGCGCGAATGGTTGATACGGCCACTGGCCACTATTCACGAAATCAATAAGCGACATAATGGGGTCGAAACGTTTACACGTAATCGGACACTGTTAAACGATTTGCGAGAAATCATGTCCACCGTGAAAGACGTGGAACGCCTCATTGCGCGTTTAAGCGCTGGCAGTGGAAATGCGCGGGACCTCAACGCGATGTCCCAGTCTCTGGCTGCTTTTCCCAAAATCAAAAAGATCGTTGAAGGTTCTTCAACAGACCTTGCCGAGTTAGGAGAAGGGATTTGCCTTTTTCCTGAACTATGCGTGCTTATGGATCGTGCCATAGAAGACGAACCTCCGGTAGTTTTGAAAGAGGGGGGGCTTATTCAAAAAGGGTTTCATAAAAAACTAGACGATTTACGCGAAGCCGCGACTGAAGGACGACGTTGGATCGCTGCATTCCAAAAAAGAGAACAAGAACGTACGGGTATTAAAACCCTTAAAGTTCGTCACAACAAAGTGTTTGGGTACTACATTGAAGTGACAAAAGCCTATGCATCCCATGTTCCTGACGACTATACGCGAAAACAAACCTTGGTGAACGCAGAACGTTACATCACCCCTGAACTAAAAGAATATGAACAAAAAATTATGGGGGCCCATGAACGGGCCGTCGAGTTGGAATATGAACTTTTCACCGAAATACGGAGTACCGTTGTTCAAGAAACTGATCGTATACAGAAAACCGCTCATCATCTTGCTCAACTCGACGTATTAGCGGCTTATGCTGAACGCGCATTAAGCTTGCGCTATGTTCGACCTCACATGACGGATGAAACCAAAATCGATATCCAAAATGGTCGACATCCCATCGTCGAAAACATATCAAACGCAGAACCGTTTGTTCCCAACGATATGGTGCTAGACGGATTAGAAAACCAGATTATCCTCATTACAGGACCTAATATGGCTGGAAAATCAACCTTTATACGCCAAGTTGCGCTTCTAGTCATCATGGCCCAAGCTGGCAGTTTTATTCCCGCCTCATCGGCCACCATTAGCGTGGTCGATCGTGTGTTTACACGTGTGGGCGCCAGCGATGATTTAGCGCGAGGAAGAAGTACCTTTATGGTAGAAATGCAAGAGACCGCCAACATCCTTAACAACGCAACCCATAAAAGTCTCATCGTTTTAGATGAAATTGGTCGAGGTACGAGCACCTTTGACGGAATTAGTATTGCCTGGGCGGTGGCAGAATATCTTCATAATCATCCACCCGTAAAAGCCAAAACACTCTTTGCCACACATTATCACGAACTAACCGACTTAGCTCTGACGCTGCCCGGCATCAAAAACTACAATGTATTGGTTCAAGAAAAGAAAGACCAAATCGCTTTTCTTCGGAAAATTGTTCCGGGGGCCGCAGACAAAAGCTATGGTATTCAGGTCGCCCGTTTAGCAGGTCTTCCGCTAGAAGTCATTAACCGTTCTAAAGAGATCCTTGCCAATTTAGAAGAAGATGAGTTTGGAGAAGGAGGTCAACCTCAGATCGCTAAGCATCCACCGAAAAGGAATAAAAAGAACCAAGACCAATTATCGTTATTCTCAGAACTATCGAATGCGTAAAAGGCTTTTTTTATCGGGTTCTCTTAGCTTGTTGCCGGAGCGCCAGATCCGCCAATACCAATGCCGTCATGGTTTCCACAATAGGCACTGCACGGGGGACCACACACGGGTCGTGTCGTCCTTTTGCTTCTAGCGTAACGGATTGACCTTCAAAACCAGTCGTTTTTTGAGCTTTCCTAATGGTGGCAGGAGGTTTAAAGGCTACACGAAAAATAATGGGTTCACCATTCGTAATCCCTCCTTGAATACCCCCGCTATGATTCGTGACGGTTCCCAGCCTCGATTCTTTTTTTATAAAAGGATCATTATGCTCAGACCCTTTCATTTTCGTCCCTTCAAAACCGGCGCCTATTTCAAAGCCTTTTGTCGCGGGTAATGATAGCATGGCATGAGCTAACCTAGCTTCCATCTTATCAAAAATAGGTTCTCCCCAACCTGCAGGAACATTCCGGCAAATACAAGTAAGAACACCGCCTAACGAATCCCCTGTATCGCGTGCAGAAACAATCGCTTCGTGCATACCCTCGACAACGGTTTTGTCTGGACACCTTACATCTGTTTGGTCAACTTCTTGGCGTGTTAGATTGTTTCCCGTCATATCAGTTGCATCAAGAGAGCCAACAGCGCTAACCCAAGAGATAATGTCTACTCCATATGTTTCATGAAGAAATTTTTCTGCAATAGCGCCGGCCGCAACACGTCCAATGGTTTCTCTAGCGCTAGATCGTCCACCTCCACTAGAAGCGCGGATGCCATATTTCATCTCATAGGTGAAATCAGCATGTGAAGGTCTTGGGACATTATTCATTTCCTTGTAATCGCCAGGGCGTTGATCGCGATTGGAGACTAACAGACCAATAGGGGTTCCAAGGGTCACTCCGTTTTCTACACCTGAAAGGATTGTGACGGTATCTTTTTCCTGGCGGGGTGTGCTGATAATGCTTTGTCCAGGTCGACGCCGATCTAGTTGGGGTTGAATATCCTCTTCTCTTAACGTCATTCTTGGAGGTATCCCATCGACAATTGCGCCCACACCTTTGCAGTGTGACTCTCCAAATGTTGAAATTTTGAGTAGTGTTCCGAGAGTACTCGACATAATTCATTCTCACGTTTAAACATAATGATGAAGCGAAATGGTCCTACTGACAAGCATGTTTTGTTTCGCTTAACCCCAGATAATACATTGAAGATAGATATCATACGTGGGCGAAATGATTTGAGGAACCTTTTTCATTCCGATAAAAGGGGTTCCTCTTGATGTCGGAATCAAGCGGTTTATAGGGATAAACTCAATGAGAATGATCTTCCGCGCGAAGGTTGTGACTCCTTCTTCGCGTAAAGCTTTGGCCTCACAAGTTGGGGGGCAAGAGCGTGCGGTTGACGGTCGCCCGCAATAGGTTCATCCCAATGCATCCTGCGAATGCTTTATGACTGAAATTCGAGTGACTCAGGAAAACGGTCTTAAAACCCCTTCCATTATCTATAAAAAAATTCTTAAAGAAAAACATTTAAATTATTCCTGAATCCGTCAGATAAAATCTGACGATTTTTCATTACCTGTTGGGCTAAAGCGGGGAGCATACCCGTATTCAAACAAACAACCCCACCCCAACAGGCGTGTATATGAAACAATATAAAATAAAGACTGGCAAGGGCGAACTCAACAGGGTGTAGGACAAGAAAGTTACAAAGTTAGCGATTAAGCTACTTTTTGTTGTTCCCAATACTTATCAAATGTATCTCCGGCAATACAACAGCGTAGAGACAATACACATTGAGCTCCTTGAACACTCCAAAACATACCCGACTGTTTTGCCCGTTGGCCCACCACCGTTTTACACCCCGCCTCTACAACTCCCGAACCTATAAAATAACCGGTCTCACGGAACGTTTTATACTGCATGCGTTTGGCATTGTTTTCAAAGTAATACAACCTTTTGTTGGCTTCTTCTTCATCCACTCCAGGATCTATCTCAAGCTGCTTGTGTGCTTCGGTTATAATCTTTTTAATCCCATTCTTTTTCATGACTTTCTTCCATCTCTCCGCCTTGCTTTTTATCGTTTCAGCATCCGTGAACAGGATGCAGCTTAGATCATAGAGGTGTTCACACCCATGATAGAAGTCTAAGATTTGAGTGGTCCCTGCAAAATTAACGCGCGCAACATTCCAAATCCATTCGGCCCCATCACCGAGGACTACGACTTGCTCGGCTTGGCCCAGTCCCCTCAAGCGAGCCTCGTCACGTATCAGGGTCCCAAATTCTCCTGCACGGTTAAAGCTCGCCACATAGGTTGTGCTCTGTGTATCTCGCAAAGGATACCCCTCTTCATCCCTTACGTGTTGAGTGAATACGCAGCCCAGCTTCACTTCTCGCGTTTTGGCCTGCTCCTCTCTTTTGCCTTTTCGGCCTTGGGTTTCGGTTGATTTCATCGGGACTCCTGTCCCATCGTAAGAGATATACATAACCGGTATGGCTCCGGTTTTTTGAGGGTCTCGATGCTGTGAGAACGATATGATATCCGGCCCAACTTTGTTCACGACCCGTTGAATTTGTCGACCCGAAACGTGAATGCCCCCATAGACCTGCAAGCTCATCGAAGCCTCTTGATAGGATGAATCCATAGCTCCACAACGGCACATGAGCCGTTGTAATCCGGGCGTATAGCCATCCAATCAACCCTAAGCGTTCATCCAAAGGGACACGCGTTCCTTGTGGCCCGTGATAATAATCACGTTCTACCTCGAACGAACCGAGCACACTGTGTACTTTCTTTTTGCGCTTTGTGTAGCATCGTTCATTGATCCCAAGGGCTTTATCTTGACCGGGTTGGGCTTTTTGATTGAGTAACCATTCCAGGATGTTGCACCCGTCTTTGATGAGTGCGACCTTAAGGGACTGTTCGAGTTGGGCCATGTTCCAGGTGCCTGTTTGGGCATACTGATCTTGAACGGTCTTGATCAACGCTTCGGTTTCTTGATACCGACTGGTTTCGAACTCATCTTTTTTTTAGATTCTTCAGAAGAACCTTGAGAAGAAATCTCTTCGGTAAGCCGAGTAAATTCATCACATAGCCTTCGAAATTGAGTATAAGCTCCAAGCTCTTCACGCACCTTTTGAGCCTCTTGAGGAGGAATGCGTTGGGAACACTTTTTTTGTCCTTCATATCGCTGAAGGACATAGTAAGGCCCTTGTTTTTTGACCGTTCCATCGGCCAGGGTTTTTTCGTAGTACTGTTGGCTAAGTTGTCCACGCCTCATAGAGTGAATCTGCTCTATTTCTTTGAGAATAGTCTTTCTTCGTTTTCTTGGGTCTAAGCTCATGATAGGCCTCCTTTGTATATATTGTATTTATCAAAATACAACATATACGTCAAAAAATATATGCTGGCAAGGGCCTTTTGAGATCTTGTAACTTTCTTGTCCTACACCCAACTCAACAGCATAAGCGGAAATCATCTTTGCGGCCTGCTGCTTGAGGATCATGCTCAACGGATTCTTCCCTCCAATTTTCAACCACGCCGCTCCGATGCGATCTCTGATCGGGAGATCCTCCTTACCCAGATCGGCTTACTTTGCAACGGTCGAACTGATTTCAATGATATCGACCTGTACCGGGGTGATGAGATTTTTATGAATGCCTTTGGACTTAAAAAGGGGAGTTAAAAAGGTAGCCTCTGAGCCGGTGTTCCGATGTCGTTCCGACGACCTGCCCCCAGCCAGAACCCATGTGGGGCTACGCAAACTCAACACCGAACTTCTTTCCTCGGGCCCCTTTGGCTAGGTAGATGTCGAAGGGCTTGATCTTGTTCCCGTCGATATCGATGTGAGCCCTTTGGATCACTCAGGCTCTTCGAAAGAAGGCGTTTCCTACACCTAGAAGGGCCATGATGGTTACGCCCCGATATTTGCCTATGTGGGCACTCAAGGCCACATGCTTGAGTGCGAACTTCGACCCGGTAAACAACATTGTCAGTCGGGAACGACCGCGTTTATTGCCCGCAGCGTTGAAATGCTCCAAACCCTGGGCCTGGGTGGAAAATGTTTGCTTCGGCTTGATAGTGGCAACGCTGCGGCCGATAACTTCGACGCTTTTGGGGATCATTATTTTATCGTAAAGCGAAATCCTCGCCGCGAATGTCCTGAACAAATGCTGGCCCTTGCACGCCGAGTTGGAGACAAACAAGACAGTCGTGAAGGCAAGAACGTTTACACAGGCTTTTTCGATCATTTCCATCCCGGTGGTGACCAAAACCGCCCTTGTGTCCCGGTGGCCTTCGAAGTGATTGAACGGCACCATCGATATCGATGGTCAGAAACTTCTGGTTCCTAAACTTGAGGTGAACACCTGGTGGACGAACCTCTCTTGTCGTGCCAAGACGGTGCTAGATCTCTATCATGGACATGGCCCCAGCGAGCAGTACCACAGTGAACTCAAAAGCGATCTTGATGTTGAGCGATTGCCTTCGGGGAGACTCTGTGCCAATAAGATTATTCTGTTATGCGCCATGGTAGCCTTCAACCTATTGCGCGGTCTTGGCCAAGAGGTCATCAAACGGGCTGGGCTTGCCCCGCAGAAAATCAACATCCCGCGCTGGCGAATCAAAACGGTTCTCAAAAATATCGTTTATTGCGCGGTTCGATTGGTCCGCCACGCCGGACGAATTGAACTTCATTTTGGCAAGCGTTGTCGCTGGTTCGAAGTGATACAAGATATTGCCCATTCCTTCGCATAGCCCTCCGTGCACCTTTAACAATACTCTAAGGCGACTGCCCAAGGAGGCCTACGCCCCAAAATGGCCAAATCAGAGTGAATCTGACCTGTACGCTCAAAAAATTCATCAGGGTAATACTTGCCGGTCCCAATCCGCCCAAAAGCGAGCATCTCAAGGAAAAAATTTTCAACTTTTGAGCCCCAAAACACCTTCCGAAGCGATAGCTGACGGATTCAGGTATAGGCCCCGTTTCCGATCAACTGTCGTAAACAGTAACGGAAAAACCTACTCTATCCCGATTTTTTATGAAAAGAAAGAGAAAATATTCTATATAAAGCGCTCCAGCATATTATTGAAAAAAATTAACTTGTTCCTTCGCCTATTTCTCCTGTAATGATCGATGCTATGAGCGCTCAATATCGCTACAAGATCATTTTGTCCTATGATGGAACCCGTTATGCGGGTTGGCAAATTCAACCAAGGTCAAAGACCATTCAAGGTGAAATAGAACAGGCTATTTTAACGTTAAGCGGGGAGCGTGTAAGAGTTCATGCGAGCGGAAGAACAGATCGAGGTGTTCATGCCAAAGCACAAGTCGCACATTTTGATTTGAAGAAAAAAGTCCCCATACAACAATTTAAAGGGGGGTTAAATGCCTTATTGGAATTCGATATACGAATCACATTATTGTCAACTATAAGCCCAGATTTTCATGCTCGTTTCGATGCGAAAACCAAAGAATATCGTTATCAGATTTGGAATGACGAAACCGTGCCGCCTTTTGTTAAACGGTATCGGAACCATGTGAGAAAACATTTGGATGCAGAGGCCATGAATCAAGCGGCGAAGTTATTAATGGGGAAAAAGGATTTTGCTTCTTTTTCTGCCAATCCAAATTGTGAAGTAGATGGCACCGTTCGACATCTTTCAAAATTAGCTGTTAAGAAACATGGCTGTGAAATCGTTATTAGTGCCGTGGGGAATGGGTTCCTCTACAAAATGGTTCGTAGTTTAGCCGGTTTTCTTATCTGTGTTGGGATGGGGGAACAGTTTTCTCAAGACGCCAAGGATCTTTTACGATCAAAAACACGGACGGCCCAAGTTCCTACCGCTCCGCCCGAAGGTCTATTTTTGTGGAAGGTAGGTTATTAGAACCTCTTTATAGGTTTTTAAGTAGAAGAGGATCAAAGATCTATCGGATTGGCGTAATTAGGGAAACGTGAAGGGGGGTAGTCATTCGGAATAGAACCCCACCGTTTATATGACCAAAGCCAGTGTTCTGGATATTTCCGAATAACTTCCTCAACCCCTTGAATGATCGCTTGGGTGATTTCGGGTAGGTCCGCTTTCTTTGATTCATTGAACCATTCATCGATCTGAATCGGAGGCGCAGAAATCACACGGTAAGAACCGTCTGGTTCCGGCAAACAGAAACAAAAAATGATATCGACTTTTGCTCTGGATGCAAGAAAGGCGCCGGCTTGGGAGACAGGAACCGGTAAGCCAAAAAAATCTACAAATACACCGCCATCCATAGGTAATGTATTTTGATCTAGCATGATCCCTACATTGCTTCCATCTTTAACTTTTCGAAGCATATTTCGTAAGGCGCCTTTCCGAGGAATAATGGCTTGACCTGATTTGGCTCGTATTTTTCTGAAAAGGTGATCGACCCATTTATTTTTAATCGGGGCTGCTACATTTGCTATTTCAAACCCCGCAATGGATATAGCTTGTCCCATAATTTCCCAGTTTCCGAAATGAGCGGTGGTGCATATCTGCGGACTATGTTTTAGCATTTCATTGAAGTCCGGATCAAATTGGACATAGTGAGGAATACGTTTTGTTGGACGAAATGAAAACCAAAACAGATCAAGCACAACTCGTGTAAAGGTTTGAAAAGATTTTTGGAGAGTCTGGGTCTTTTCATCATGTGTTTTTTGATGGCCAAAAGCAACATCCAGGTTTGCTAGGCCAACCGATCGAGTTTTGCTTGGAATACAATATGCGATCTTCCCTATACTATTTGCTAAGCAGACAACGATAGATCGAGGGAGAAGCGGTATAACCACATACCCGAGTAAAACAAATCCAAGCTCAACTAAACGCCTAAGAGGTCTATAAACTTTATTCCATTTCGTTTTGTACATGATCCCGGATTATAGATCCTATAATGATTGAAGAGTAAAACCTTTTTTGATAAGGGAACCAGATGACTAATCATAAATGCACTATAAAAGTCACTGCGATTTTGTGTTTATTAATCTTCGGTTCACTGATGATATCTTCTTTGTTGGCGACATGGGTTTATCAGTGTTTGGGAGAAAGCAGCGGATGGCTTTCGGATATGTTGCTTAGCAGGGGGCCGCATAAATTAATGCGCCGATTTCTTATGATTTTCCTTTTGCTGACACTTCCGGTTGTATTGGGCCGGTATTGCTGGAACGGGTTTAATGATATGGCTATTGGACCGAGAATACAGTGGGAAACTTTATGTAGAGGACTTATTCTTGGGCTGATAAGTTTGGGGATGGTTGCCATATACACCGCTTTCAAAGGATACCGTGTGTATGATGCATCCCTGGATTTTCTGACAATCACCCTGAAATTAAGCCGTTATTTTTTGTCAGCGATTGTGATTGGGTTTTTAGAGGAAACCCTTACACGTGGCATTCTATTTCGATCATTAGCGCGTCTTTGGAAAAACAGGACAGCCGCTTTAGTGACGAGCATATGTTTTGCTATTGGTCATTTTGCGACGCCGAGTCCAGAGGCTTTTAATCAGGATGGATCGATCATTAAAATAAGTTTAAACGTCCTTATCTCCATGTGGGAGACGGCACTTACTCATGACTTTGTATGGCTTCAAATATTGAATCTGACACTCATGGGATACGTATTATGTATCTTTGTTGCACGATATGGAACCATCTGGTTTGCCGCTGGTCTGCATGCAGGGTGGGCATGGATCAAATTAGCCAATAGTTTTTTGATGGATATTAACTTTGAGAAATCTCATTCATTGTGGCTAGGGCATCGATCCGACAATCTTGATTCACTGTTATGTATGCTGATGTTGACGTTATTTTTGGTAGGCGCTTCCCGGATTCCCATACAGCATGTGGAGTATAAGCTATGCAAAAAATTAACTTAATCCGTACACCCAAGTCGATTCTTGTCATATCCTATGGGGGCATTGGTGATATCTTTTTGTCGACACCTCTGATTTCCTCACTCAGACAAGCCTTTCCAAAAGCTTTGATTCACGTGTATATGCAGAAAGGGCGAGAAAGCATTCTTGAAGGCAATGATGATATTACTGCTATTTTTACAACAACGGGACGCCATGGGTTTCGGTCCTATTTTGACTTTTTCATTAGATTCGTGGGTCGGTATGATTTGGCCGTTTCTATACGTTGTTCAGATCGTCAGGTCCTATTTGCACGGATTGCAGGTCGTAAAGCTATTTCCCTAATACCCCAACAGCGCCAGAACCGATTCTGGAAAAAACAGATCCTTTCCGGATGGGTCTCCGAGGACCGAGAACAACATGTCGTTTTCAATATCTTAGAACTAGCTGATGTTTTAGGGATCGCAAGGAACGTTAAATGCCGCATGCCTTCAGATCTAAAATCTGAAGATCGATTAAAAAGTCTTTTACCATTCTCCTGGAAGCAGGAAGCATATGGTGTCATCCATTTGTCACCTAGGAACCGTTACAAAGAATGGACGGTTGAAGGGTGGTGCGCTATTGCCCAGTTTTTCCAGGAGAAGAAATTGAAGCTGATTCTTCTAGGAGGCCCCTCAAATGAGGAACGTTCCTATATAAAGTCTGTGATGCAGAGCATACCTTCCGAAGTCATAAATATAGCGGGCAGGGCCTCTTTTCCGGACGCCGTAACCTTGCTTCGCTCATCGGTCTTGTATATAGGGCCCGATACCGCTGTAACACATCTTTCTGCGGCATTAGAGGTGCCCACCATTGCCTTATTCGGCCGAGCATTAACAGACTATGCCCCTTACCATCAAAAGCTCTTAGATGAACCCTATTGTGAAGTATCCTCAACCCTCCTGAGTAGCAAGCACGTGCATGTAGTGACCGGAAACTGTTCCTGTACCAACGAGCATTTAGTGTGCACTCATAAACCTTCAGAAATGAGCTTATGCATGAAAAGCATTTCCGTAGAGGCTGTAATAGGTGTGATTAATAAGATTTTTAACATGAGAGGATTTCCATGAAAGGAAACGTTTGGTTATTTAAAAAACCTGATCTTCCTGAATGCCACTTGATCCGAGGGTTGGCCTCACAAAGCATCCCTCAACTTGTTTTCATGCGTCCTGAGATAGATCCACCCGCTAGTTTGAATATGCCGTCGATTAGGGTCGAACGCTTATCTGTCCGAAGTCTTTGGGACCCTTCTGCGATCAAAGCCATTCGAGCAGCATTATCAAGTGAGCGTTACAGCACCATCTATGCCACGGATACAAAACCGTTAGCCAATGCGATTTGGGCTGCACGTTATCTGCCTATAAAAGTAATTGCTTATCGAGGTACGTGCAGTTTGAAACGTCTAGATCCTGTAAATTGGATGACCTATCTGAATCCTCGAGTAGATCAAATCGTATGTGTTTCCGACGCCGTTCTGAATTACCTCGTTCAAAGGGGTCTCCCTCGGGAAAAACTTGTGAGAATTTATAAGGGACACGATCCTTATTGGTATAAAAAAGGGACGCGTACTCAACTGCTTGACCTCGGGATTCCTAAAGATGCGTTTGTCGTGGGGTGTTCGGCCTCAATGAGGCCTTTAAAGGGTGTTTACGAAATGTTGCTTAGCTTAAAATACTTGCCAACAGACCATCCCGTTAGAATGTTGCTTGTTGGTCAGATTCGGGATGTGCGCATTCCACGTTTATTAAAACATGAACCGTGCCGATCTAAGGTACATGTATTGGGCCATCGTAATGATGCAGTCGCGTGGATGGGCGCTTGCAACGCATTTGTCATGCCCAGTCTATATGGGGAGGGATTACCCAAAGCCGTAATTGAAGCGATGTCATTAGAAGTGCCTCCGATTGTCACCGCTGTTGGAGGCATGTCTGAATTGGTCCAGGACAGAGAATGTGGAATCGTCATTCCCCCAGCCTCTCCAGAGGCCATTGCCGAAGCGATTCGTCTACTTTACCAAGACCCTACATGGACGCATCAGTTGGGGCAACAGGCTAAACAACAAATCGAGTCTCGTTTTCACCTAGCTAGTATGGTAAAGGCGTTCTTAGCTATCTTGAATGGATGAAAAGCCTAAGGGTTTGAAGGTCTAAAAAGGAAGTAATGTTGGTATGATAATGGAGATGAAGATCCATAGTCATCCCATGAGCGAATCTATATCCTATAAATGAGCCAGGGCACAGGGTAAACTCTCCTTGAAGCCGTAGTCAAAAGATTTAACCCCAGAGGAACGCTCTTTGCAAGAGTCTGAATTATCCAAAGGGCTTACATCGATATCGACGGGAACAAGATCAAGCCCTTGAACATCTACGTGGCCAAAGGTGCGAGAGGAAAGAAGCTGGGTGTTAACGTTGCGCAAAGCTTGATGAGTTTTCACCGCGGGCAGGTCGTTGAAACGACATCTGAATACCGCAGAAGTGATTGTCCGCTGGCATTATTAAGTTCGCCCTTGCCAGTCTTTATTTTATACTATTTCATGTACACACCTGTTAGGTTGGCGTTATTTTTTTTCAGATATTTTAATCGTTTCAGTCCAATAGGTAACACAAAGTCGTAAGATTTCTTTTGACGGATGAAGGAGGTTGTAAAACTTTGTGGTTTTAGAGAAAAAAAGAGCAGTTTTTGCTGCTTATGGGTGATTGTACAATAGATCCTGGATCCGTCAGTTAAACGTGGGATTTCTGTGCGAATGCTTTGGAGGCAAAAGGTTGCAAAAAAACGCAGGCGCACCCGCTGGGTGCGTCGAGGCTTTTTTGTAATTCCTTTTGGCCCAAATGGTTCGTGCAGAAAACCGCGTTTAACTGACGGATCCAGGTAGATTTATGAGTATAAATCTTAAAATGCGAGATAAATGGTCCAACACAACATTAAAGATAGAGCTATAAATGAATACAAAGCGTAGCGCTATTGCCAATGAAACCAGTTTATTTCGGATCTTTACAGTCCCAGAAGACGCCGATTCTACCTTAAGTAGAATCGAGCGCGAGATCTTTACTAATTTGGTGGAATTTTTAAATGAAAATATTGCCGCAGTAGATAAACCTTTAGAGGCGATCGAAAAAAAATTTCAATCGCCTTTCATTCCCGAGCAACCTAGCTTTGTTTCAGATCATGCTAATTTGATCATGGAACATTTAGTGGCGCAGTCGGTCCATACCTCAGCACCGAGTTTTATAGGCCATATGACCTCTGCTTTACCGCATTTTTTATTACCTTTATCAAAGCTGATGGTGAGGCTTAATCAAAACCTCGTTAAAACTGAAACATCTAAAGCTTTTACGCCATTAGAGCGTCAAGTATTAGGGATGATGCATCATTTGGTCTATGGTCAAACGGATCCCTTTTATCAACAATGGATGCACAGTGCACAGCATTCCTTAGGCGCCTTTTGTTCAGGTGGTACCATTGCCAATATCACCGCTTTATGGATAGCGAGGAATCGCTTATTACAACCTAGAGCGCTTCACGATTGAGGTGTCGCGATGTAGCACGAAGAAAACCAGCCGATTACCTCGTCGGGAGAAACCTCTTCGAACGCTTGTGTGATCGCTTCAGATAGTTCCTGCTGACTGCGGGCTGCAAGGCTGCCCAACCGATTCTTTATCTTGCCCCATATTTTTTCAATGGGGTTGGAATCGGGGCTGTAGGGTGGAAGGAATCTTACATGGGCCCCACATGACTCAATGAGTTCAATGACCTTGGGATTGTGATGGACGCGAAGATTGTCCATGATGACGATGTCTTCAGGTGAAAGAGTCGGGAGAAGAACCCGGCGAATATATTCTCCAAAAACAGCCGTCTCTGTCGCCCCCTCTACTTCCATGGCCGCTGTTGTTCCGTCCAGGCGGACCGAAGAAATCAAGGTGGTGGTACACCAATGTCCATGAGGCGTTTTGGCAAAAAGCCTGTTCCCGCCCAACGCCCGGCCCCGCAGACGAGTCATATTCGTTTTCGCCCCGGATTCATCAATAAAGACAAGGCGACTTGGATCAAGTTTGGCCACCTCTTGGATCCACTGCTTTCTCAAGAGATTTACATCCGCCCGGTCTTGCTCGCTGGCGTGAAGCGTTTCTTTTATACCGGGAAACCGATTCAACGCCCGCTGTACGGCCATGATCGACCCCTTCACGCCGCTCATGTTCTTGAGTTCTTCAAGCGTTGCATCGGGATGTTTGCCCCCCAGTTGAACCAACGCCTTGAGCTGCTTTCCGCTGTAGAGGGCCTGACGATGCCCACGCGGTCGGGAGCGGTCCGTCCGGTTTCGTTGAAACGAGAGAGCCCACGCTGAAACGTTCTAAGATCTACACGATAAGAAGATGCGATATCGGCCTGGGAACCTTTGCCCATTTTGTAGGCATCTATCGCACGCCGCCGGATTTCTGCTGTTGCTATACTCATGTCATGGAGTATAGATCTTCTAGTAAGGCATTTCAATCGTTAAATGCTCTAAAGGAAATTTTAAAGCCATTACTCAAGATAGTCTTACGGCAGCTATGTTGCATTATGGTTATAAAGGATTAGCGGTATTGGTGTCTGATCTCGGTCACTATTCATTAGGTAAAACAGCGGATGTATTAGGCATCGGCCGTAGTCATTTTATTGGCATTAAAACCGATGGAGATAACAAAGTTTGTGTCGCAACTATGGCCGAAAAGGCTATGAAATGTTAATAGATAAAGGGATAGAAAAAGCCTGCTATTTTGCATCAAAAATAAAACAAGCAGCTGATTTTGAGCTGATCTCTGAGCCCGAATTATGTTTATTAACCTATCGCTTTTTACCTGCGAAAATCTAAGCTAAGCTGATAAAAGCCACGACCCAAAATCAACAGGTTTTAAACGAAGCCATCAATAATTTAACGGCTAGTGTACAAAAGCGCTAACGTGAACAAGGCCTATCTTTTGTTTCACGTACCCGATTAACGCCCGAAAATACCATAAACAGCCTGTTGTTGTATTTCGAGTGGTACTAGCCAATCCTTTAACAACACAGGACATTTTATGTGATGTCTTAAAGGAGCAAGTAGCACTGGCAGTATCAGATCCCCACTATCGAAAAGTATTAGCATTGGCAGCTAAATTTATAGTAAAGAGGAAGCCGTGTGCGTGGGGGTGGGTTCAAAGAACTTTATACCCTGCGTAATTTGCAGGTGGATGTGGTGAAGTAAAGGATGAAAAAAATAAAGATATTTTTAACAACGCTGCCTTGAAGTAAGCAGAGAAAACAAGGCGGCGTTCTTTGTAATTCCTTGATAATTTCGGTTGCACCGACCCTCTTTGATGATTATGATTCCCCTTTAAATATAAAAGGGAGATACATCAAGGTGTCACATATTCCTACGGCAAGAGAATTCATGACGACTTCATTGGTTACGATTCGGCCAGATATGGATATTTATGAAGCGATTGATATTCTTTTAAAGAGCAATATATCCGGAGCTCCTGTAGTCAATGAGGACGGTTGTTTAAAAGGAGTTCTGTCGGAGAAAGATTGTCTGCGCCTATTTGCGGTGGGTGCTTTTGATCAACTTCCAGGGGGGAATGTTGAGCGGTATATGTCTTCAGAAGTAAAAACCGTAGGGCCGGAATATGATTTATTCACAGTGGCTGATATTTTTATCAAAAATCAGTTCCGACGTTTACCCGTTGTTGAAAATGGCAAGATCATTGGTCAGGTAAGTCGTCGAGATGTTTTGATCGGAAGCAAAAAAATCCTCGAATCATCACCCATAAAAAAAGAATGGACTGACTCGAAATACTTGACCGATGAGATTAAAGCAGCTTTGAAATTTCCGTCGAGCAGTTAGTGGTTTCATGTCTTTTACCCTTACCCAGGGAGGGGAAGGGGCGAGAAACCATAACGCGTCTTGCGGCGCTACTACAAACACATGTAAACATCAGGTAAAGCTATTTGATAGTTTGTAGATAGCCGCGTAAGCGGCGTTGTTTTGCAAAATATTTGGTTCTCTTAGCTTACTTCCATACATATGAGTCGAGGGCTTTTTGGATAACCATTCAACCCAGCTATATTATTTGGGTTTTAAGGAGCCAAACATATATGAGAGATATTAGCCTAGTTAAAGTACGTAACTTTGTTCTTTTAGGTCATACCGGTAGCGGTAAGACCTCTTTGTTAGACGCGATCATTTATAAGCAAGAATCCAGCGACCGTCACGGATCCCCGGAAGACGGAACAAGTGCTTTAGATTATACCGATGAAGAAAAGGCCCATAAAATTTCTATTTGGGCTAAACCTTATGAAACCATTTACAAGACCAGAGCCGGCAACAACATAAATATAGTGGCCATTGACACGCCCGGATATGTCGATTTTTTTGGTCAAGTGATAGCGGCCTCTACCGTCTCCGATAGCGCTATCATTGTCGTTGACGCTCAGTCGGGGATTCAGGTGGGAAGCAATCGTGCCTGGCGCCAATGTGTAAAACGGGGACTTCCTCGTGCCGTTGTGATCACGGGATTGGATAAAGACAATGTAGATTTTGATGCAGCCTTATCTGCTATTCAGGGGGTCTGGGGGCAAGCGTGTGTTCCGGTTGTTATTCCTGCATCCGACGGCTCATGTGTTATCGATGTTCTTAGCACAAAAGATGTGCCTGAAGATCTGGTGGAGAAAGTGAACGAGATCAAAGGGCGGTTAATTGAATATGCGGCTGAAACAGATGATGGATTGATCGAAAAATATTTAGGAGGAGAAGATCTGTCTGCTGAAGAAGTGGCCGTAGGACTTCATGGAGCTGTACATAGCGGAAACCTTATTCCTGTATTTGTCACATCATCCAAAACGTCCATGGGGATTGATGAGTTGTTGGAAGGGATTAGCCTGCTTCTTCCTTCACCTTTGGATATAGAGGTTAAAGATGCCGATGACCGTGTGGTGGATCCTAATCCAGAAAGACCTTTCTCAGGGTTTGTTTGGCGTTCGATCAATGATCCGTATATGGGACAGTTAACTTTTTTACGGGTTTTATCCGGTACATTAAGGGCGGACAGCGAAATTTTTAATTCAACAAAAGAGCGAAAAGAGCGTGTTGGCCATCTCTACATTGTAAACGGGAAAGAACAGAAAGAGATCTCCGAAGCGGAAGCGGGAGACATCGTCGCCATTCCCAAACTAAAACATACGGCGTTAAATGATAGCCTTTGCGAAGTAGGGCAAAACCTCTGGTTTCCTCCCATCGAATTTCCTCAACCCGTTACCACCTATGCGGTTGAGCCTAAAACGCAAGGGGGTGAGGATAAAATGGCTGCGGCTCTTCATCGTATTGCTGATGAGGATTCGACAATAACCGTTCATCGTAATGCGGAAACGCACGAGTTGATCCTTTCAGGGATGGGTGATGTCCAGTTGGATATTGCTGTTGAGAAAATGAAAAAGCGGAGTCATGTTGATGTCGTTCTCCATACACCTAAATCGCTTATAAAGAAACGATTACCGCTGAAGGTGAAGGGCACTATAAGCACAAGAAACAGTCGGGTGGACGAGGCCAATATGGCGGAGTTTATTTAAGAGTCCAAAGTAAAAACCCAGATGATCAAGAGTGGTTTGTTAATGCTATTAAGGGGGGCGCTATTCCTAGTGGATTTATTCCTGCTGTACAAAAAGGGCTGCAAAAAGGGGTGGTTGCAGGATATCCTGTGTTGAACGTAAAAATTACCGTTTATAATGGTACCTATCATGATGTAGACTCATCAGAAGTAGCTTTCAGAATTGCTTCATCACGCGCCCTGGGAGAGGCGTTAAACAAGTCAAAGCCTGTTTTGCTCGGGGAGCCTATTATGAATATAAAAGTGGTGATTCCTGACCAGTTTATGGGGGATGTCAACGGTGATTTAAATCATAAACGTGGCCATATTATAGCGGTCGGAACAGAAGATGGTATGCAGGTCATCACCGCAGAGATTCTGCAAGCAGAAATGTTTAAATATTCTTCTGAATTACGAAGCATGACGGGAGGGCGAGGTTCTTTTGAAATGGAATATTTGCGGCATGACGTTGTTCCTCAAAATATAGCTCAGAAAGCAATGGCGGCAGCACGGCCCGATGAGGAGGAAGCTTAGGACATCCGAAAATTTTTTGTCACTTTCGCAAAACCCCAAATTATGAAAGAGAGCAGTACATATGGCAGGTCATAGTAAATGGGCCAATATTAAGCATAAAAAGGCGAACGCAGATGCTAAGCGGGGCAAAATCTTTAGCAAAATAGCCAAGGAGATCATGGTGGTCGCTCGCGCTGGTGGAGGGGATCCGGCTGGAAATATAACGCTTCGGGCGCTGATCCAAAAAGCCCGTTCATTTAATATACCTGCGGACAATATTCAAAAGGCTATTAAAAAAGGAACCGGAGAGTTAGAAGGCGAGGCCTTAGAAGAAATTATGTATGAAGGGTATGGACCCGGAGGCATTGCTTTGATGGTCCAGGTGTTAACAGATAATAAAAACCGATCCGTTGCCGAGGTTCGAAATATTTTTACTAAAAATAATACGAGCATGGCAGGACCAGGCAGTGTAAGCCATGCTTTTCAGCGAAAAGGGCTTATTCTTATTCATGTTCAACACATCGAAGAAAATAAGCTTATGGAGCTTGTTTTAGAAGAAGGCGCAGAAGACCTTCAGCAAGAAAATGAACACTATGCCATTACAACCCCTTCAGCCCAATTTATGAATGTTGTCGAAGCGCTAAATCGTGTACATATCTCTTTAGAAAGCTCGGAGATTACGTTTCTGCCGGATAATTACATGCCCATTGAAGATGCCTCACAGGCGAAGGTGATATTAAAATTTATTGGTGCGCTTGAAGATTTAGATGATGTGCAAAATGTATATTCCAATTTCGATATAGCCGATTCCCTGGCCGAAGTTTTGAGTGAGGAATAAATAAGGATTGTAAAATAATTTGGCCCGTGAACCTCTACGAATACTTGGCATTGATACATCCCTACGTTCTACGGGTGTAGGTGTAGTAGATGCTCGTGGCACTTCCTTTAGCAGTCTTTATTATGGAACGATCAAAATTCCGCGTACGTGGATTCATTCTAAAACCCTAGCTCGTTTGCATGAAGAAATTACGGAAGTGATCCAAAAAGAACAACCGCAAGCGGCTGTGATTGAAGGGATTTTTTATTGTAAGAATGTGCGTACGGCCATGACCTTAGGACAAGCGCGTGGCGTAGTTTTGGCGGCCTGTGCAACAGCGGGCATACCTGTTTTTGAGTATTCTCCGCGGAAGGTAAAGCAGGCGGTTGTTGGATTTGGTTCTGCCCATAAAGACCAAATAGGCAAGATGATCAAGTCTATATTGGGCTTGCAAGAAATACCTCAGGAAGATGCTTCCGATGCGTTAGCCTTAGCCATTTGTCACCTCCATACCTTAACGGGCCATCGTTTACTGGACCCGCAGGAAATATAAGCTCAGAACTCCTGATGTATTCGACGTTCTTCTAGAGCATTTAACGATTGAGATGCCTCTCTAGAAGATCTATACTCCATGACATGAGTATAGCAACAGCAGAAATCCGGCGGCGTGCGATAGATGCCTACAAAATGGGCAAAGGTTCCCAGGCCGATATCGCATCTTCTTATCGTGTAGATCTTAGAACGTTTCAGCGTGGGCTCTCTCGTTTCAACGAAACCGGACAGACCGCTCCCCGACCGCGTGGGCATCGTCAGGCCCTCTACAGCGGAAAGCAGCTCAAGGCGTTGGCTCAACTGGGGGGCAAACATCCCGATGTAACGCTTGAAGAACTCAAGAACATGAGCGGCGTGAAGGGGTCGATCATGGCCGTACAGCGGGCGTTGAATCGGTTGGGCTGCCGGTATAAAAGAAACGCTTTACGCCAGCGAGCAAGACCGGGCGGATGTAAATCTCTTGAGAAAGCAGTGGATCCAAGAGGTGGCCAAACTTGATCCAAGTCGCCTTGTCTTTATTCATGAATCCGGGGCGAAAACGAATATGACTCGTCTGCGGGGCCGGGCGTTGGGCGGGAACAGGCTTTTTACCAAAACACTTCATGGACATTGGTGTACCACCACCTTGATTTCTTCGGTCCGCCTGGACGGAACAACAGCGGCCATGGAGGGGGAGGGGGCGACAGACACGGCTGTTTTTGGAGAATATATTCGCCGGGTTTTTCTCCCGACTCTTTCACCTGAAGACATTGTCATCATGGACAATCTTCGCGTCCATCACAATCCCAAGGTCATTGAACTCATTGAGTCATGTGGGGCCCATGTAAGATTCCTTCCACCCTACAGCCCCGATTCCAACCCCATTGAAAAAATGTGGGGCAAGATAAAGAATCGGTTGGGCAGCCTTGCAGTCCGCAGTCAGCAGGAACTATCTGAAGCGATCACACAAGCGTTCGAAGAGGTTTCTCCCGACGACGTAATCAGCTGGTTTTCTTCGTGCTACATCGCGACACCTCAACCGTGAAGCGCTCTAAGCTTTATGTTGCTGTAGTAGCTTTTGACATGAGACCCATTGGAGTGATGGAGTTCTGAATGTAGTGTTAACCCGCATTTCTCTGACTCTCCGCGCTCTGCTTTAAGACTCTGGTTATGAGGTGGTTCCAGCGATAGGATACGAGAGCGGGAGAAATACGGGTTAATCGACCCTTACTGCATCATTCCACAGTCGTTCGATGTCATAATATTGGCGGGTCTGTGATGAAAATAGATGGACGATGAAGTTAATGTAATCTATAGCCATCCACTCACTTTCAGGGATACCTGCTTTGCGATGAGGCCGGAGTCCTTCCTCTTTTAAGCTTCGTTCAAGTGCATTGGCGAGCGCTTTGATATGTGGAATACTGGTGCCCGTAGCTATCAGATAATAATCTGTAATACCGGACAATGAACGCATATCGAGAATCACAATCTCTTCGCCTTTTTTGGAAAGCAAAAATTCTTTTGCTTTGATAACCGTTTCTAATGTTTCAATCGTTCAAATCTCCTCTATACAAGTTTTGTTTATGAATATAGTTCTCTATATCGATGGGAACAAGATAGCGAATACTTTTTCCTTCGGCCACATGTTTTCTTATCTGACGTGAAGAAATCTCTATAAAATTCTCTGTGAGCATATAGGTTTTTAATTTTTCGGGCCATGGCGGGTCTAACTTAAGCACTTCAGCTATTATTGTATCGATCTCAAATCCACAGCGTGGGTACGTAATAAACGTGCAAAGTTCTAGAAGAGATCTAATATTTTTCCAGGTATATAATTGGAACAACGTGTCGGATCCAATAATGAAAAAGAGTTCAGATTGAGGGTACACTCCATGTAGCTCTTTGATGGTGTCAATTGAGTAAGATACGCCTTCTCGTTCCAGTTCAAGAGCGGATGCCTCGAACCGTGAATCCCCCTTTATAGCGCGCTCAAGCATGGTCATTCGATGGGACGTGTTCACGAGATCTTCAGATGATTTGTGAGGGGGGAGGTAAGAGGGAACAAAGAGCACTTTATCTAGATCAAATTTCTTATAGGCCTCTTGGGCCATCCTAAGATGGCCCCTATGGATGGGGTTAAAGGTTCCTCCCAATATGCCGATTTTTGATTCCAAAACGTTCTTATCCATAGCCATAAAAAGCCTACAGTTTCCCAAAGCCTCTTCGTTTTGCAAGAATTTTGTCTGCCGGATCTAGGTTTAAAGATCAGCCTTGCTTTCATCAAGGGGTTTCCTTTATCTTCAACCGTTAATCCCATAAGAAATAGAATAGGAGTGAGAATATGTCTTTAATTGTTGGTATATTAGGTAGAGAGATCATTGATTCAAGAGGAACCCCCACCGTTGAGGTGGATGTCATTTTAGAATCCGGAGACGTAGGACGAGCGGCTGTGCCGTCAGGGGCTTCAACCGGAGAGAATGAAGCCTTGGAATTACGGGATGGAGATGCGCAGCGATATGTAGGAAAAGGGGTCCAAAAAGCAGTAGATAATGCTCATGCCATTATTGCTCCTGCGATTCAAGGATTGGATGCGCTTGATCAAAATGGCATTGACCAAATGTTGCTTAACCTCGATGGGACTGAAAATAAAGAGAAATTAGGCGCCAATGCGATGCTAGGTGTTTCCATGGCCGTTGCTAGAGCCGGGGCAGAGTATTTAGATCTTCCCCTTTTCCACTATATAGGCGGTTCTAATGCAAAGACGTTACCGGTTCCTATGATGAATATTCTTAATGGGGGCGCCCATTCAGATGCTCCTATTGATATTCAAGAATTTATGATTATGCCTAAAGGGGCCTCCTCATTTTCTGAGGGATTGCGGATGGGCGTAGAAGTCTTTCATGCGCTTAAATCCGTACTCAGAAAGATGGGCCTAAACACCGCGGTAGGCGATGAAGGTGGGTTTGCCCCTGGTCTAGAGAGTAATACGCAAGCGTTAGATGTTATTATGGAAGCGATTGCTCAAGCCGGATACGTTCCTGGCGAGGATATAGGGCTGGCTCTTGATGCGGCGTCCAGTGAGTTTTATGATGCAGATAAACAAAGATATGTCTTCAAAAGAAGCGATGGTTCAGAACGTACAGCCAAAGAGATGGTCGCGTTTTATGCGGATTGGATTCAAACGTATCCGATTTTGAGCATTGAAGATGGGTGTGCAGAAAATGATTGGGATGGGTGGAAACTTCTCACCGATGAATTAGGTGAAACAACCCAACTCGTCGGCGATGACCTGTTTGTGACCAATACCAAGTTTTTGAAAAAAGGTATACAGCGGGGTATCGCTAACTCGATTTTAGTAAAGGTTAACCAAATTGGAACGTTAACGGAAACGCTTGACGCCATTGAAATGGCTAAACGAGCCGGATACACGTCCGTTATCAGTCATCGTTCAGGTGAAACCGAGGATACAACCATTGCCGATATCGCGGTGGCTACCAATGCGGGCCAAATCAAAACCGGATCATTAAGTAGAACCGATCGTGTATGTAAATATAATCAACTCTTGCGTATTGAAAGTTTACTTGGCGAAAGCGCCTTATATGGGGGGAAATCTTTTGGAGACAAGATTTGATGCCCGATTCTAAGAAAAAAGAAAGGTAGGGACTAGACACCTATCGTGCGGGTGTCGGGGCATGGGAGAGATTTCGAGATCGTTTATGAATATATGGGTGGTTATTTATCGTGTGTCTTGTGCTGCACTCGGTGTTCTGCTTGTAATTGGGATTTTATCGATGTTTTCGCCCCAATATAAACAGTACAGGGAGAATGAACGGCGTGCAGAGGAATTAGAATATGGGATTGCCCTTGAAGAGGAGATGCTAAAAACGCTGAGGCGCAAACAGGAACGTTTTCGTTCCGATCCTCGCTTTGTAGAACAAATTGCTCGCGAAATTGGCTTGGCTAAACCCGGCGAAACGATCTTTAAGTTTATGGATGACCCTGAAACGTCTTCGCCGCCTCCATGAAAATTGATGCTGAAAAAAATTTTGGAAAACGAGTCTGTCCTGCTTGTGCATGTGCCGTTAATGCCAACAATAATGAGTGTCCCATTTGTCACTACCCGTTTCCGAATCCAACCTCGCCGCAAAAAAATCTCAAGCTTTGGGGGGGGATCATTATGTTGCCCCTTATTCTTTTGTGGGCCCTAAATCTGCTTTGAGCCTGTTCCCATGAACCAATAACTAGCCATTCTAATTTTGGAACCAAAATTAGAATGGCTCTCAATTCAACCGGCGTATCATCATAAGAGTTCATGGTAGAGAACAGGAACAATATCAAATGACAAAAAACCAAATGACCGAAACAAGTCTCATGTTTATACATTTAGATATTCTAATTTGTTTCGGATTTTCCGCCTTGGCGGATCAGCCATGGTTGACGATACTCGTGCTTCGTGTTTTACTGAAAAGTTGTGTTCTATCTACGCGGATCAGCTAGCTGAAGAGCCTTTTAGATGTAGAGTCCGCACAGCGCGGACCCTATATCTGGAGTCAAGCTCAAGGGGGGTTAGGGATTAATATATATATGCTTGAATGAATAATGTTTTTGAGCATAATGTTTCCATGCATTTTATTGATAGAAGAAAAGAAATGGCGAGGCTTGATGAGGTCATGCAGCAAAAAGAAGCTGCTTTTGTTGTTGTATGGGGAAGGCGTAGAATTGGAAAGACTCGATTATTGCTTGAATGGGTACATAAGTATGGGGGGATTTATGGCGTGGCTGATGAGTCTTCGTCGAGCGTACAGAGAAAATATTTTTCCCGGGTTTTGTCAGCTACATTCAATGGGTTTGCTGATGCAGACTATCCTGATTGGGATGCATTATTAAATCGATTAGCACATGAAGCTCGTCACAGGTCCTGGCGGGGGCCCATTGTATTGGATGAATAGCCTTATTTAGTCGCAGCCACTCCCGAACTCCCAAGTATTCTTCAACGGTGGATTGATCACGAGGCCAAACAGGTTGGATTGGTATTGGCGGTATCGGGATCTAGTCAACGTATGATGCAAAGTTTGATTTTGGATGCACAGACACTTCTTTATGGTCGCGCTCGTCAAATCCTTAAATTGTCTCCTTTACCAGCGGGTCATATTGGAGAAGCCTTGGATATTATCGATCCAGTGTCCATGGTCGAGTCCTATACGATTTGGGGTGGAATCCCTCGCTATTGGGAGTTAGCGGCTCCCTTTAAAGAAAAAATAAAGAAAGCGGTGATCGCCCTTGTGCTCGATCCAATGGGGGTCCTCCACGATGAGCCCCGCCGTCTTTTGTTGGAAGAGATGCCTTCGGCGATTTCTTTAAGACCTCTTTTGGATGTGATGGGTATGGGGACTCACCGACTTTCTGAAATGGCCGCTAGGGTTGGACAGCCAGTCACCTCGTTGACGCGTCCTTTATTGCGTCTTCAGGAATTGGGGCTAGTGGTACGAGAAATCCCCTTTGGTGAGTCCGAAAAACCAAGCAAGAGGGTACTGTATAAAATAGCAGATCCTTTTTTTCGTTTTTGGTTTTGTGTTGTTGCCGCTCAAAGGAGTCCCCTTGTGGATGCCGGAGAAACACTTTATCAGACCCTGCTAAAGCAGGCGTTACCAGGCCTATATGCTCAGGCGTGGGAGGAATTATGCCGACACGTCATTCCAAAATTAGGGGACCCGTCGTGGATGCCGTCAAAACGATTTTGGCATGGGAAAGGTCCTGAATGGGACGTCGTTTCCCAGTCCGTTGATAAGCAAAAATTACTTCTGGGTGAAGCCAAATGGTCCCGTTCAACCCTGTCGACTGCATTTATTGAAAAGACCGCTCAGCACTTGATGGAAAAAGGAAGTCCGCCACTCAAGAACAAAAAATATCGCTCCATCGATTATATCATTTTTGTACCTCGAAAACCCTGTCAAAAGGCACAGTTACCTGCTAATGTACGTCTTGTGGATGCAGCGGAGGTTATGAACATTCTTAAAGATGCTTAAATGTCTAGGAATTCCAATATGAGTTGTCCGAAAGGGACAAAGGCATGTAACCTGGGGTTTCAACCCCAGGAATAAAGCAACAAACCCGATTGCGTCCTGTGAAAGGGCGCGGTTGAGGAGGAGTAGATGTGCGCAAAGACAGTACCCCTACAGGGCACAGCATTTCTTTGCTCATGTCTCTCCTAACCCCAGGCTATCTTCCTACACAGCTTTGCTGTGATGGTGGAAGAGGTGTCCTCGCAGACAGAGTAAGTCGCCATCAGAGATGGCATAACATTTCATATAAGCCCACAGTCTATCGACTTGGGGTCCGAGACCGTAGTATGATGCATGATCTAAACATATTTCGTAAGATACGTGGGTTAGGGTTTGTTCTGCTCATTTTCGTGTGTATAAGCTGCAGTCGTAGGACAGGTGTCATGGATCAACGGGAAATTCGCGATCCACTTGTCCATCGTGCGCTAATGAAAAAGCGGGCCCACGATATCGATGGCGCCATCAAGTTATTTTATCAAGTCTTGGCGCGAAAACCCAGTATGGGACGACCCCATCTCGAGTTAGGACTTTTGCTGGATAACGATAGAGAAGACTACATTCGGGCGATCTATCATTATGAACAATATTTAATCCTACGACCCGATGCGCAGAAGCGGGATCTTATCGAGCAATTGATTGCTAGTGCAAAGCTTGCTTTTGCCGCATCACTTCCCGATAGACCTTCTGAGGCGATTAGGGAAATTGCAGATTTAAAAGATCAAATAAATCGGTTGAAAAATCAACTTGATCAACTTCGAGGCATGACAGAAAACTCAACGGGTGTTTCTGCCAGGGATGTTAATACTTCCCAGGGTCAAGGTCCACGCATCACCGATACCGTAACACCCAGACCCGCGCCAGCTCAGCCTGCATTTCGAAGGTATCGTGTTCAACCCGGTGATACCCTGTCGAGTATAGCGCGAAAAATGTATAACGATGCGAATCAATGGAATAAAGTGTTCTCCGCCAATCGTGACACATTAAGAACACCAGAAGATTTGCGTGTAGATCAGACCATCCTTATCCCTCAGTGATCGGGAATGTGGGTATTGGGGGGGGCTATATATTCATTCTTCATCACTTAATCGTAAACTTTATCGTACACTAGAGTATTTAACGATTGAAATGCCTCGCTAGAAGATCTATACTCCATGACATGAGTATAGCAACAGCAGAAATCCGGCGGCGTGCGATAGATGCCTACAAAATGGGCAAAGGTTCCCAGGCCGATATCGCATCTTCTTATCGTGTAGATCTTAGAACGTTTCAGCGTGGGCTCTCTCGTTTCAACGAAACCGGACAGACCGCTCCCCGACCGCGTGGGCATCGTCAGGCCCTCTACAGCGGAAAGCAGCTCAAGGCGTTGGCTCAACTGGGGGGCAAACATCCCGATGCAACGCTTGAAGAACTCAAGAACATGAGCGGCGTGAAGGGGTCGATCATGGCCGTACAGCGGGCGTTGAATCGGTTGGGCTGCCGGTATAAAAGAAACGCTTCACGCCAGCGAGCAAGACCGGGCGGATGTAAATCTCTTGAGAAAGCAGTGGATCCAAGAGGTGGCCAAACTTGATCCAAGTCGCCTTGTCCTTATTGATGAATCCGGGGCGAAAACGAATATGACTCGTCTGGGGGGCCGGGCGTTGGGCGGGAACAGGCTTTTTACCAAAACGCTTCATGGACATTGGTGTACCACCACCTTGATTTCTTCGGTCCGCCTGGACGGAACAACAGCGGTCATGGAGGTGGGGGGGGGCGACAGAGACGGCTGTTTTTGGAGAATATATTCGCCGGGTTCTTCTCCCGACTCTTTCACCTGAAGACATCGTCATCATGGACAATCTTCGCGTCCATCACAATCCCAAGGTCATTGAACTCATTGAGTCATGTGGGGCCCATGTAAGATTCCTTCCACCCTACAGCCCCGATTCCAACCCCATTGAAAAAATGTGGGGCAAGATAAAGAAATCGGTTGGGCAGCCTTGCAGCCCGCAGTCAGCAGGAACTATCTGAAGCGCTCACACAAGCGTTCGAAGAGGTTTCTCCCGACGAGGTAATCGGCTGGCTTTCTTCGTGCTACATCGCGACACCTCAATCGTGAAGCGCTCTAAAATCGAAATGAGTATAATACGCTAAAGAGGTAGAGTAACAATACAAGTGCAAAGGTCCGCAGCATAGTTCATTCTTTGGGTATCTGACCCCCCCCAAAGGAGAACATAGAATGCCACGAACCTACGAACATTTAAACCGTTATGAACGAGAAGTGATAGCCCAGATGCTAAAAGAAAAATATAGCTTATCTCAAATTGGCCGTCGCCTGGGCCGATCCCCCTCGACTATTTGGCGCGAATTTCGCCGTAATCGAGTCCGTGGCCGCTATTACCCAAGACCCGCAAATGGCCTGGCTCAAAGCCGATTACAGCTAGCTCGAAAGCCTCAAAAAGTGATGGGAGCTAGCAAAGAACAAGTGGAGACTCTCCTGGCGAAGTATTGGTCTCCAGAGCAGATTGAAGGTCGAAGAAAGCTAGAAGGTGACCTTCCCATCAGTCGAATGACGATCTACCGCTACTTGTACAGTCCAAAAGGGGCTGGCTACCGAAAATACCTGCGTGGCCCCGGAAAGAAAAAACGAGCGACTCGGAAAAGCCATTCACGTATACACAACCAAACAATGATTGACCAACGCCCCGAAGAGGGTGAAAGCCGCAAGGTGGCAGGCCATTGGGAAGGTGACACTATTCAGGGCCAAACGAGAAAAGAGGCCTGTGTAGTCACTCTAGTAGATCGAGCGACTCGATATCTCATCGCCGATCTTTTACCTCGATGCAATGCCGAATCGGTCAACCGTTCCGTACCTCAGTTCGCTGATTCAGGGCTCCCCTGTAAAACGGTGACTGTAGATAATGGCATGGAGTTTGCCAGCCATGCTAAACTACAGAAAAAAATAGCAACCCCCATTTTCTTTGCTGAAGGGAGAAACCCTTGGCAAAGAGGGACCAACGAAAATACGAATGGTTTGCTTCGCCAGTTTTTCCCGAAGAAAACCGACTTTGCTGCCCACAGCTCCGCTCAGTTGAGCTGGGCTGTGGAGTTACTGAATAATAGACCGAGAAAATGCTTAGAATATAGAACGCCCAAAGAAATGATGGACAGCTTCGGTTTTGCACTTGTAAGTTGAGTCTGCATGGATGGAATATTTTTTAGGTTTTTTATCCAGACCCGCCGTCTGTTGAAGTCCATCTAGGTTTGATTTCAGATTATTGTATTTTGATTGCAAATGGATATTAGCTCCCTGTTTTTTTCAGATGACGCTTGGGCGGACGAGATACAATATTATTTCCAGCTTTATTCTGTTTCGATTTTATATCTTCAAATATAGATCTGAGATCAAAATTGAATTTTTCAGCGTGCTTCTTCCGGATTTTTCTTATTTCGGCTACGATAGGATCCGCATTCATAATCATCCTCCCATGAGTTCCTCTGGTGTGCAGATAACAGAACATTCATATCCATAATCCCACACACTTTTTTCAATTTTACTTTTGGTTTCTGCATTGTTGATGTGAGTGAAATTCCACGTTAAGAGATAATCGATGCCATGCACTGCAGATACTGCGATGTGCAAAGCGTCTTCCGGATACTCTTTGGGAATGGCATGGTGTTTCAAGAGAACTTCAGAGAGTGAAAATACGTCTTCTGTAAGGTCTAGCAGAGGTATATCTTCAATGGACAGTAAGCGTTTTCCCACAGCATTCGGATCGCCAGTAGAAACTTCTTCCAAAACTAAATTCGATACAAATACGTCAAATCCTGGCAGTCTATTTGCCCACCAATCGTTCGTTTGCTGTTGTCGTGCAGCGATTACAAGGTCACGGCTTGGACGACCTGTATAATAGCTGACTACGCTGGTTTCAATATAAACTGTGGATTTCATCCTCTCTATGCTACATCTAATTGCGTTCGAAAACAAGATGGATTACTTGCCATAGATTTGTTCTCGTATGGAAGTTTTGGTGTTCGGGAACCATTCGCCCTACTTGGGGATACGTGGGTAGTGTTCTAACGATCTTATTGACTTAGTGTGGATGGAATATTTTTTAGGTTTTTCATCCAGACCCTGTAACCCTTCGTTGTCAATGACATCTTAGCATTCATTGGGCCATTGTATTTTACAATGTTCTTGGATAAGTTGGGACAACATGACGTCCGCTATCCATCCGAACCACCTCTCCGGTAACTGTATCAAAAGCCGAATCACATAGTAATAGGCTCATCCTTGCTAATTTTCGAGCGTGAACAGACCGTCCTAATAGTGATTTATAAGGTGGGGCGACTTCGTGGGTGGGATCTTGATCAATGCGGATGGGTTGTAGCGTATTGATGGTGACTTCGGGGCCCAGATGATAGGCTAGAAACCCTCCATTTTGCATTTGTGCAGCTTTGGCCATGCCATAGGCTGAATGGCTTGTATTCTCAGCGGACATGGCGGTGTATTGAATAATACGTCCTACCCCTCTTGTTTCTTTCATCCAGTACCCCAGTTCTTTGGCCAACATGAAATTGCCTTTTACATTGCCATCGTATGCTACATCGAGCTCTTTTCTGGAAAGATTTTCAAAACTGCGAAGACCGACCGTTCCTGCGCATAAAATAAGAACATCCAATCGTTCCCAGCTTGTTTTGATGGTGGTGATAAGGGTGTCGATACTTTGTTGTGAAAGTAAGTCAAGTGGATAGATTTCATTGCGTTGACCTTGTTCCTGGATGGATCTAGCTAGAGCGCTTCACGATTGAGGTGTCGCGATGTAGCACGAAGAAAACCAGCCGATTACCTCGTCGGGAGAAACCTCTTCGAACGCTTGTGTGAGCGCTTCAGATAGTTCCTGCTGACTGCGGGCTGCAAGGCTGCCCAACCGATTCTTTATCTTGCCCCACATTTTTTCAATGGGGTTGGAATCGGGGCTGTAGGGTGGAAGGAATCTTACATGGGCCCCACATGACTCAATGAGTTCAATGACCTTGGGATTGTGATGGACGCGAAGATTGTCCATGATGACGATGTCTTCAGGTGAAAGAGTCGGGAGAAGAACCCGGCGAATATATTCTCCAAAAACAGCCGTCTCTGTCGCCCCCTCCCCCTCCATGGCCGCTGTTGTTCCGTCCAGGCGGACCGAAGAAATCAAGGTGGTGGTACACCAATGTCCATGAGGCGTTTTGGCAAAAAGCCTGTTCCCGCCCAACGCCCGGCCCCGCAGACGAGTCATATTCGTTTTCGCCCCGGATTCATCAATAAAGACAAGGCGACTTGGATCAAGTTTGGCCACCTCTTGGATCCACTGCTTTCTCAAGAGATTTACATCCGCCCGGTCTTGCTCGCTGGCGTGAAGCGTTTCTTTTATACCGGCAGCCCAACCGATTCAACGCCCGCTGTACGGCCATGATCGACCCCTTCACGCCGCTCATGTTCTTGAGTTCTTCAAGCGTTGCATCGGGATGTTTGCCCACCAGTTGAGCCAACGCCTTGAGCTGCTTTCCGCTGTAGAGGGCCTGACGATGCCCACGCGGTCGGGGAGCGGTCTGTCCGGTTTCGTTGAAACGAGAGAGCCCACGCTGAAACGTTCTAAGATCTACACGATAAGAAGATGCGATATCGGCCTGGGAACCTTTGCCCATTTTGTAGGCATCTATCGCACGCCACCGGATTTCTACTGTTGCTATACTCATGTCATGGAGTATAGATCTTCTAGAGAGGCATTTTAATCGTTAAACGCTCTAGCTAAATTTTTAGGTGTTTTAATCGTTATTTTGCTGTTTGGATTTAGCAGTTCGCTAACAACCATTATGACGGTCCAAATGACCGATGAGAATCTTACAATCGATTGGTGGGCAGGCATTCCATTGCTTTTAGCCCCCATAGCAGCCTATTTTTTAGCCGCCATAATGAACTATGCAACCCGCCGTTCTTTTCCGTCTAATGCGTTTATGCTCTTGGTCTTCATGTTGCTGGGAGCATTCCTCTTATCCGGACTCTTTGATCATAAGGGTCATATCACTTCTTTTGGATCTGTGTATTCTTGGAATCTTGTTCCTGCATGTTCTATCATCACAATGGCGATCACCGTCTTGTCCTCATTAGCTGCTAGCTTAGAGCATTTAACGATTGAAATGCCTCTTTAGAAGATCTATACTCCATGACATGAGTATAGCAACAGCAGAAATCCGGCGGCGTGCGATAGATGCCTACAAAATGGGCAAAGGTTCCCAGGCCGATATCGCATCTTCTTATCGTGTAGATCTTAGAACGTTTCAGCGTGGGCTCTCTCGTTTCAACGAAACCGGACAGACCGCTCCCCGACCGCGTGGGCATCGTCAGGCCCTCTACAGCGGAAAGCAGCTCAAGGCGTTGGCTCAACTGGGGGGCAAACATCCCGATGCAACGCTTGAAGAACTCAAGAACATGAGCGGCGTGAAGGGGTCGATCATGGCCGTACAGCGGGCGTTGAATCGGTTGGGCTGCCGGTATAAAAGAAACGCTTCACGCCAGCGAGCAAGACCGGGCGGATGTAAATCTCTTGAGAAAGCAGTGGATCCAAGAGGTGGCCAAACTTGATCCAAGTCGCCTTGTCTTTATTGATGAATCCGGGGCGAAAACGAATATGACTCGTCTGCGGGGCCGGGCGTTGGGCGGGAACAGGCTTTTTGCCAAAACGCCTCATGGACATTGGTGTACCACCACCTTGATTTCTTCGGTCCGCCTGGACGGAACAACAGCGGCCATGGAGGGGGAGGGGGCGACAGACACGGCTGTTTTTGGAGAATATATTCGCCGGGTTCTTCTCCCGACTCTTTCACCTGAAGACATCGTCATCATGGACAATCTTCGCGTCCATCACAATCCCAAGGTCATTGAACTCATTAAGTCATGTGGGGCCCATGTAAGATTCCTTCCACCCTACAGCCCCGATTCCAACCCCATTGAAAAAATGTGGAGCAAGATAAAGAATCGGTTGGGCAGCCTTGCAGCCCGCAGTCAGCAGGAACTATCTGAAGCGATCACACAAGCGTTCGAAGAGGTTTCTCCCGACGAGGTAATCGGCTGGTTTTCTTCGTGCTACATCGCGACACCTCAATCGTGAAGCGCTCTAGTTGTTCAGCTTCTTCTTTATGTGAGTAATAAGTGAACCCAACATGACTTCCATGTTCAGCAAAGGACTTGCAAATAAATGGACCTGTTTCTGTGGAACCACCGATGACAAGGACGTGTGCGTTTTTTAATCTTTCTGTGTACATATAATTCTATTATTTGTTATTTATTAGGAAGTTATCTTTTTACATCGATCAAATAATCGCGAAGCTTATCATAGATAATGGTTTTTCAAATCCTAAGAAAATCTAATAACTAATTACTGATAACTAGCCATTCTAATTTTGAAGCCAAAATTAGAATGGCTGTCTCCTATGCCATTCGGAATAACAAATTATTTGATTCTTCTTATCTATCTTAGCGGGATGGCGGTTATTGGGCTTTTCTTTGCTCGAAAACAGAAAACCACGGACGATTATTTTCTGGCAGGACGATCGATGCCTTGGCTTCCGGTGGCTATGAGTATGTATGCGTCGTTGACCAGTGCGGCAACGTATATAGGATTACCCGGAATCGCGTATAAAAATAATATTACGTTTATTGTAGTAGCTGTTGTGAGTCCTGTTTTAACGCCTATTCTTATTTATTTGTTCTATCCGGTTTGTCGTAGACTGAACGTCACCACATCATACGAATACATTGATCACCGGTTTGGGGCCACTCCACGAAAAATTGTTTCTGCACTGTTTTTATTTGCGCGGCTTGGATGGTTAGGAACGGTTATTTATGCTCCGGCTTTAGCCTTATCTATTGCCACAGGCATCGATCTGTCTCTTGCCATCGTTTTGATGGGGGCCTTTGCCACTTTGTATACGGTCTTAGCGGGATTAGCAGCGGTTTTGTGGACGGATGTCATACAGTTTATTATTTTAATCGGGGGGGCTATTTGGATTGCCATATCACTTCTTTCCCGTATACCGGACGGGTTCTCAGAGTTTTTACAGATTGCGAATGCCCATGGTCATATTCAAATAAACACCTCTATCAGCCTAACTGAAATGACACTGATAGGTGTCTTTATCGGTTTCTTTTTCCAAATGATGCAAGATTATGGAACGGACCAAGTCACGGTTCAGCGACTTCTCTCTGCGAAGACACATCGGGGTATGGTGAAAGCGATTCTTTTTAATGCGTGTACAGATCTTTTTATTATCAGTCTATTGCTGTTTATTGGCACGGGCCTTTTTGTCTATTACCATCTCTCTCCCCACTTACTAGAGGTGAATTTGACGAAAGATCAAATGCTTCCTTTTTATATTATAAATGAGCTGCCCAATGGGGTGTCGGGACTCCTTATTGCAGCGATTTTTGCGGCAGCCATGTCGAGTATTGATTCAGGGATCCATTCGATGTCCACGGTTATTGTAAATGACTTTGTACAATCCTTGAGAGGGTCTGGTGCATCACCCCGAAATGACTTGAAGCTCGCAAGAATTCTGACATTGATGTTGGGTCTTGTTGCCACATGCGTTGCCTTTTACGTTTCGACATTAGAAGGCATTATCGAATCCTTTGCCACTTTTATGAGTTTATTCAGTGCGCCTGTATTCGCTTTGTTTCTTCTCGGTATGTTGACGAAGCGTGGTCAATTTTTTGGATGGTGTATAGGAACAGCTATGGCCATTCCTGCGACGTATGGGATACAACACTATACGGAAGTGAGTTGGGTCTATTATTTTCCGTTTTCATTTTTGGTGACTTTTGTCATCAGTTTGTTGATGATGAAAAAAATCTAAGTTAGTTATATGGAGCACAGAGATAAATATGAAAAAGAAAACAAACCGTTCGACCCTTAAAAAGACTAGTCTACATAGGCAATTTTCATCTTTGGTTACCGACGGTGCAGAACGAGCGCCTAGCCGTGCGATGTTACATGCAGTGGGTTTTTCCAAAAAAGATTTCAAGAAAGATCAGATCGGTGTGGCTTCTACCTGGGGAATGGTTACACCTTGTAACATGCACATTAATAAACTCGCTGAAGAAGCGGTTATGGGTGTTGATAGGGCAGGGGGTAAAGCGATTCCCTTTAATACGATTACGATTTCGGATGGGATTTCAATGGGGACAGAGGGGATGAAATATTCTTTGGTATCTCGCGAAGTCATTGCAGATTCGATCGAAACCGTTGTTGGTTGCCAAGGCTTAGATGGCCTCATTGCCATTGGCGGATGTGATAAGAATATGCCTGGTTGCCTGATTGCCATTGCACGTTTAAACCGCCCTTCTGTTTTCGTGTATGGGGGCACTATTTTGCCCGGTGTTCATAAGAACAAAAAAGTTGATATTATTTCTGTATTCGAAGCCGTAGGGGCTCATGCTCGGGGCGATATGGATGATAGAGAGTTAGGCCAAATCGAGGCGTGTTCTGTTCCCGGTCCAGGTTCATGCGGCGGGATGTACACCGCTAATACCATGGCATCGGCCATTGAAGCGATGGGTATGAGTTTACCCAATAGTTCAGCCCAAGTCGCTGTTTCTGCTGCTAAAAGACGGGATTGCCGTGACGCCGGAGCAGCTGTTTTACAGCTAATAAAACGAGGCATTCTACCAAAAGATATCATGACTAAACAAGCCTTTGAAAATGCAGTTACCATGGTCATTGCATTGGGAGGCTCTACGAATGCTGTACTGCATCTATTGGCGATTGCTCATTCAGCGGGTGTAAAATTGAGCATTGACGATTTTACGCGTATAGGGAGAAGAGTGCCGGTATTGGCCGATTTAAAACCCAGCGGAACGTATGTAATGGCTGAATTAGTGAGGATTGGCGGAACCACACCTTTTATGAAGATGCTTGTCGAAGAAGGGTTGATGCATGGAAATTGCATGACCGTGACGGGTAAGACGCTCAAACAAAATTTGAGAAAGGTAAAACCCTATCGAAAAGCGCAGAAGATTATTCGGCCCTTATCTGATCCGATTAAAAAAAGCAGTCATCTCGTTATCTTGTACGGGAATCTTGCCCCAGAAGGAGCCGTGGCCAAAATTACAGGGAAAGAGGGTCAACGGTTTGCGGGGAAAGCAAAAGTGTACGAATCGGAGGAAGAAGCGTTAAGGGCTATTCTCGGTGGCGTGATTAAGCAAGGGGATGTGGTTGTTATACGGTCCGAAGGTCCAAAAGGAGGACCTGGCATGCGTGAGATGTTGTCACCTACATCAGCTATTATGGGGAAGGGGTTAGGAAAAGATGTGGCGTTAATAACCGATGGTCGCTTTTCAGGGGGTAGCCATGGATTTGTTGTGGGGCATATTACCCCAGAAACATTTGTCGGGGGGCCTATAGCTATAGTAAAAAATGGCGATTTGATAACCATTGATGCCAAAAAACGAGAGATTAACTTGGGTCTATCCGCCCAAGAAATCAAAAAACGTTTGGCGAAATGGAAACAACCTAAACCTCGTTATAGATTGGGTGTTCTCTCCAAATACGCCTTACAGGTCAGTTCAGCTTCTCGAGGCGCTATAACGGATATGTCTGGGTAATTTTCGATCTGGCTGAGGATGGCTTGATATACGGAAATCGGGCCACCCTCCACCTTGGTCTGAGGATCCCATATTCCAGAAAGGTCGTTCTTTAAATGTGTTTCGGGAGGATGACAGAGGGAGCAAAGCTATTATTGAATTTGTTGCATCGGCCCAGAATTCGGTATCTGATCTAATTCATGCTCTTTTTTTTGCTAGAGCATTTAACGATTGAAAATGCCTCGCTAGCAGAAATCCGGCGGCGTGCGATAGATGCCTACAAAATGGGCAAAGGTTCCCAGGCCGATATCGTATCTTCTTATCGTGTAGATCTTAGAACGTTTCAGCGTGGGCTCTCTCGTTTCAACGAAACCGGACAGACCGCTCCCCGACCGCGTGGGCATCGTCAGGCCCTCTACAGCGGAAAGCAGCTCAAGGCGTTGGCTCAACTGGGGGGCAAACATCCCGGCAACGCTTGAAGAACTCAAGAACATGAGCGGCGTGAAGGGGTCGATCATGGCCGTACAGCGGGCGTTGAATCGGTTGGGCGCCCGGTATAAAAGAAACGCTTCACGCCAGCGAGCAAGACCGGGCGGATGTAAATCTCTTGAGAAAGCAGTGGATCCAAGAGGTGGCTAAACTTGATCCAAGTCGCCTTGTCTTTATTGATGAATCCGAGGCGAAAACGAATATGACTTGTCTGCGGGGCCGGGCGTTGGGCGGGAACAGGCTTTTTGCCAAAACGCCTCATGGACATTGGTGTACCACCACCTTGATTTCTTCGGTCTGCCTGGACGGAACAACAGCGGTCATGGAGGTGGAGGGGGCGACAGAGACAGCTGTTTTTGGAGAATATATTCGCCGGGTTCTTCTCCCGACTCTTTCACCTGAAGACATCGTCATCATGGACAATCTTCACGTCCATCACAATCCCAAGGTCATTGAACTCATTGACTTGAATCCGTCAGCTATCGCTTCGGAAGGCGTTTTGGGGCTCAAAAGTTGAAAACTTTTTCCTTGAGATGCTCGCTTTTGGGTGGATTGGGACCGGCAAGTATCACCCTGATGAATTTTTTGAGCGTACAGGTCAGATTCACTCTGATTTGGCCATTTTGGGGCGTAGGCCTCCTTGGGCAGTCGCCTTAGAGTATTGTTAAAGGTGCACGGAGGGCTATGCGAAGGAATGGGCAATATCTTGTATCACTTCGAACCAGCGACAACGCTTGCCAAAGTGAAATTCAATTCGTCCGGCGTGGCGGACCAATAGAACCGCGCAATAGGTTGAAGGCCACCGGGACACAAGGGCGGTTTTGGTCATCACCGGGATGGAAATGATCGAAAAAGCCTGTGTAAACGTTCTTGCCTTCACGACTGTCTTGTTTGTCTCCAACTCGGCGTGCAAGGGCCAGCATTTGTTCAGGACATTCGCGGCGAGGATTTCGCTTTACGATAAAATAATGATCCCCAAAAGCGTCGAAGTTATCGGCCGCAGCGTTGCCACTATCAAGCCGAAGCAAACATTTTCCACCCAGGCCCAGGGTTTGGAGCGTTTCAACGCTGCGGGCAATAAACGCGGTCGTTCCCGACTGACAATGTTGTTTACCGGGTCGAAGTTCGCACTCAAGCATGTGGCCTTGAGTGCCCACATAGGCAAATATCGGGGCGTAACCATCATGGCCCTTATAGGTATAGGAAACGCCTTCTTTCGAAGAGCCTGAGTGATCCAAAGGGCTCACATCGATATCGACGGGAACAAGATCAAGCCCTTCGACATCTACCTAGCCAAAGGGGCCCGAGGAAAGAAGTTCGGTGTTGAGTTTGCGTAGCCCCACATGGGTTCTGGCTGGGGGCAGGTCGTCGAAACGACGTCGGAACACCGGCTCAGAGACTACCTTTTTAACTCCCCTTTTTAAGTCCAAAGGCATTCATAAAAATCTCATCACCCCGGTACAGGTCAATATCATTGAAATCGGTTCGACCGTTGCAAAGTAAGCCGATCTGGGTAAGGAGGATCTCCCGATCAGAGATCGCATCGGAGCGGCGTGGTTGAAAATTGGAGGGAAGAATCCGTTGAGCATGATCCTCAAGCAGCAGGTCGCAAAGATGATTTCCGTTTGTGCTGTTGAGTTCGCCCTTGCCAGTCTTTATTTTATATTGTTTCATATACACACCTGTTGGGGTAGGGTTGTTTGTTTGAATACGGGTATGCTCCCCGCTTTAGAGCGCTTCACGATTAGGTGTCGCGATGTAGCACGAAGAAAACCAGCCGATTACCTCGTCGGGAGAAACCTCTTCAAACGCTTGTGTGATCGCTTCAGATAGTTCCTGCTGACTACGGGCTGTAAGGCTGCCCAACCGATTCTTTATCTTGCCCCACATTTTTTCAATGGGGTTGGAATCGGGGCTGTAGGGTGGAAGGAATCTTACATGGGCCCCACATGACTCAATGAATTCAATGACCTTGGGATTGTGATGGACGCGAAGATTGTCCATGATGACGATGTCTTCAGGTGAAAGAGTCGGGAGAAGAACCCGGCGAATATATTCTCCAAAAACAGCCGTCTCTGTCGCCCCCTCCCCCTCCATGGCCGCTGTTGTTCCGTCCAGGCGGACCGAAGAAATCAAGGTGGTGGTACACCAATGTCCATGAGGCGTTTTGGTAAAAAGCCTGTTCCCGCCCAACGCCCGGCCCCGCAGACAAGTCATATTCGTTTTCGCCCCGGATTCATCAATAAAGACAAGGCGACTTGGATCAAGTTTGGCTACCTCTTGGATCCACTGCTTTCTCAAGAGATTTACATCCGCCCGGTCTTGCTCGCTGGCGTGAAGCGTTTCTTTTATACCGGCAGCCCAACCGATTCAACGCCCGCTGTACGGCCATGATCGACCCCTTCACGCCGCTCATGTTCTTGAGTTCTTCAAGCGTTGCATCGGGATGTTTGCCCCCCAGTTGAGCCAACGCCTTGAGCTGCTCGCTGTAGAGGGCCTGACGATGCCCACGCGGTCGGGGAGCGGTCTGTCCGGTTTCGTTGAAACGAGAGAGCCCACGCTGAAACGTTCTAAGATCTACACGATAAGAAGATGCGATATCGGCCTGGGAACCTTTGCCCATTTTGTAGGCATCTATCGCACGCCGCCAGATTTCTGCTGTTGCTATACTCATGTCATGGAGCATAGATCTTCTAGAGAGGCATTTCAATCGTTAAATGCTTTAGCCTTGTTTTTCAGGCGTACCTGTTGCTCCAGAATATGTTGGAACCCTTTATCTCTTAGGATGCTTGCTTTAGAGGAGACTTTTTGGAGTTGTTCTAGTAAGACCGATTGTATTTCCTCCTCTCTTAAATCGTCATATACGATCGCAATAATGAGCCAGTCGGGGAAAAGGTGTGCTTGACGGAATAGTTGATATAATACCAAAAGATCGTGAAACCCTGCATTGGGTGAAGAGGATTGTAAACAGGTTATATTGCTGTTATAGGTTTCTAGTGCTTCATTAGCATATTCCACAGCCGGTTTATCCCCTTCCGTTAAGTCATTTATGGCGTGTAGTTGCGATGCTCCAATCCAAAGAGCGATGTGACGGTCTGTTTTCCTGAGTTTAGAAAATCGTTCATGGATACGTTTTTGTTGTGATCCTTGGGCATCGGTGTATCCTGATTTTCTAAATGGAGGATCTGCATCGAATTTTACTTTTGTATTTATCCCTAGCCCAAAATCTTCCGGGTGAAAGTCCGATTGCAACTGTGCAATCCAAATAAAACTAATGGTCCCCAAAAGTAGGCCCGAAAATATAATGTGTAATTCTTTCATAAGTCTCTATGATCAAGGTAGACCACTTTAAATAATAACTCGAGCCTCTGGCAAAAAGATTTTTTGGCCACAGCGGATCCGCTGTGGCAGAGGACAGGATTACAGGATCAACAGGATAAATGAATAATCTAAAGAAGCTAATCTTATTTACCGACTCGTATCCCTACGGGAAAGGGGAGCAGTTTCTGGAGACGGAAATAGATTATTTATCAACATCGTTTGATCGGGTTGTGATCATGCCCATGAAGTATGGGGGCTGCAAAGAGGCCAGGGATGTTCCGGGAAACGTTCATGTGTTGTCCCCCTTTTTTAAAAGAAGCCTTGCGGTCTATATGTTAATCAAAGGGGTGTGCAATCGTTCTCCTTTTTTTCCGCTGTTAAGAGAGGGGGTTAAGGAACAGGTGTATGAATCTCCCAGAAAGCTGAAAAAATGGTTAGCGGCTACTCTAATTATACGACATGTATTGAATCATCATCACCTGAAACTTCTACAGGGGAGTACTACACATACCCTGCTGTATTTTTATTGGGGATGTGGTGCGGCATGGATGTTGCCTTTTATGAAGCGGCCTATAAAGTCGGTGATACGTTTTCATGGGTATGATTTATATGAAAACGAGCAAGGTAATCCTGGATATATTCCTTTCCGGAAACAGCAACTATTAGCCCTAGACGTTGCCGTCTTTATATCGCAACACGGAAAAGACTATCTGACGAGCCGGTATCCAAATATAGGCGCTTATAGCAAGTTTTTTCCTTTAGGCGTAAAAGAACAGCGCCCATCTCGTTTGGGTGATGATGGGATATTGAGGGTTGTTAGCTGTTCCTTGATGAGGCGGCTTAAAAGAATAGATCTGATTATAGAGGCTTTAAAATTAATCGAATTTCCTGTGGAGTGGACGCATATCGGTGACGGTCCTTTAAGGTCACGCCTTGAGGAATGTGCAAAGGCTCTTCCTGCTAATGTTCAATATACGTTTGTAGGGCAATGGCCGAATGAAAGGGTGTTAAATTTTTATACGAATTCGTCGATAGATCTTTGTCTAAATGTGAGCCAGGTCGAAGGACTACCCGTATCCATTATGGAGGCCTTGGCTGCAGGGATTCCCGTATTTGCTACAGATGTAGGAGGGGTCTCAGAGTTGGTTGATGAGAACGTTGGTCGACTTTTTCACGTAGACGTAGATCCAAGAATGATTGCACAAGCCATTCGTGCATATCATCAAAGCGGAAGGGCTAAACAGGAACTAGCTATCGAAGCTCGTAAGCGTTGGCAGCAATGCGTTGATGCCGATAAAAATTATCATCTCTTTTCATCTTTTTTAAGAGAGCTGGTACCCGAAAAAGAAGAGATCTTCTAATGTGCGGAATCGCTGGGATCTTAACACCTTTTAATGACCCGGAAATTCTACGGCATGTTCAGCACATGACCCGATACCTGTCGCCATCGAGGACCTGATGATGAGAAGGGATGGCTTTGTTTTCAACCGACCCAAGTGATGTTTTTTATTATATGGTGGGAAAGATACCCCCGAAGATGTATTATATACCGCAAGTTTAGGATATACCCCCCATAAAACCTTATTCCAATACATTGCATCATAATGGAGACCTTGTTTTAGGGCCGGGATATGACACCTTTAATAAAAAGAGTTTTGCGTTTGCTTCGGAAATAAAAGCCTTCCTTCTTCTTCCGAGGGTTTCGCGTCAGGTCGACTCAGAGTCCTTATACTATTATTTAAGATTTGGCTTACGGATCATAGGTCCCAGACATTATTTCAAGATATATTTCAACTGCCGCCGGCTCATACCTTTAAAACTTCTGTGGACACATTTAGACAACCGCAACCATGTCGATACTGGAATGTAGACTTGAACCTTTTGGGGGTACCAGTATTTATGCGCAGCAACATGTATTTCGATTGGCCGATGAAGCTCACATCAAAGTCATGCTCGATGGACAGGGGGCCGACGAAATTTTAGCCGGGTATCGATCCTGTCTGTCGGCACGTTTTGTGTCGTCGCTTTGCCAAGGGCGATGGCTTGATGCGGGACGTTATCTCTATAATATTTCTGCATTACCAGGTGCTAAATTTAGTTGATTTCTTTTGAGGAGCATGGGGCATTTTGTCCCCTTAATGGCCGGAATCAGAAAGTGAATGGAATACGCCAAAAAGAAACAAAAAAGGATCTGATTCCCGATTTTGGCGATGGATTAATCTAATCTGTTGGTGTGACGTTTTTGATGCGAAAATATAAATTTACTTTAAAAAGTATATTAACCCCTGAATCCGTCAGCTATCGCTTCGGAAGGCGTTTCGGGGCTCAAAAGTTGAAAACTTTTTTCCTTGAGATGCTCGCTTTTGGGCGGATTGGGACCGGCAAGTATCACCCTGATGAATTTTTTGAGCGTACAGGTTAGATTCACTCTGATTTGACCATTTTGGGGCGTAGGCCTCCTTGGGCAGTCGCCTTAGAGTATTGTTAAAGGTGCACGGAGGGCTATGCGAAGGAATGGGCAATATCTTGTATCACTTCAAACCAGCGACAACGCTTGCCAAAGTGAAGTTCAATTCATCCGGCGTGGCGGACCAATCGAACCGCGCAATAAACGATATTTTTGAGAACCGTTTTGATTCGCCAGCGCGGGATGTTGATTTTCTGCGGGGCAAGCCCAGCCCGTTTGATGACCTCTTGGCCAAGACGGCGCAATAGGTTGAAGGCTACCATGGCGCATAACAGAATAATCTTATTGGCACAGAGTCTCCCCGAAGGCAATCGCTCAACATCAAGATCGCTTTTGAGTTCACTGTAGTACTGCTCGCTGGGGCCATGTCCATGATAGAGATCTAGCACCGTCTTGGCACGACAAGAGAGGTTCGTCCACCAGGTGTTCACCTCAAGTTTAGGAACCAGAAGTTTCTGACCATCGATATCGATGGTGCGTTCAATCACTTCGAAGGCCACCGGGACACAAGGGCGGTTTTGGTCGCCACCGGGATGGAAATGATCGAAAAAGCCTGTGTAAACGTTCTTGCCTTCACGACTGTCTTGTTTGTCTCCAACTCGGCGTGCAAGGGCCAGCATTTGTTCAGGGCATTCGCGCCGAGGATTTCGCTTTACGATAAAATAATGATCCCCAAAAGCGTCGAAGTTATCGGCCGCAGCGTTGCCACTATCAAGCCGAAGCAAACATTTTCCACCCAGGCCCAGGGTTTGGAGCGTTTCAACGCTGCGGGCAATAAACGCGGTCGTTCCCGACTGACAATGTTGTTTACCGAGTCGAAGTTCGCACTCAAGCATGTGGCCTTGAGTGCCCACATAGGCAAATATCGGGGCGTAACCATCATGGCCCTTCTAGGTGTAGGAAACGCCTTCTTTCGAAGAGCCTGAGTGATCCAAAGGGCTCACATCGATATCGACGGGAACAAGATCAAGCCCTTCGACATCTATGTAGCCAAAGGGGCCCGAGGAAAGAAGTTCGGTGTTGAGTTTGCGTAGCCCCACATGGGTTCTGGCTGGGGGCAGGTCGTCGAAACGACGTCGGAACACCGGCTCAGAGGCTACTTTTTTAACTCCTCTTTTTAAGTCCAAAGGCATTCATAAAAATCTCATCACCCCGGTACAGGTCGATATCATTGAAATCGGTTCGACCGTTGCAAAGTAAGCCGATCTGGGTAAGGAGGATCTCCCGATCAGAGATCGCATCGGAGCGGCGTGGTTGAAAATTGGAGGGAAGAATCCGTTGAGCATGATCCTCAAGCAGCAGGCCGCAAAGATGATTTCCGCTTGTGCTGTTGAGTCGGTGGATTGTAAAATTAAATGCCGCAAAAAATGGACCTGAGAGCTTCTGTTCATGCGGCGATCTCCAAATCGAAACACTCCTGTGCGGGTTTGTATTCTAGGATCTTGCGAGGATAGTTGTTAATCCATTTTTCAATCTCACCAATACGGTCGATGGTATATTTTCCGATGTTGTCTCCTTTGGCGACGAAACGACGAACCATACGGTTGGCATTTTCGTTGGAGCCTCGTTCCCAGGAAGAATACGGGTGAGCATAATAGAGTTTAACACGTCTCTTTTTGCTAAATCCGGAACGTTCCATCTGCTCCACGTCGAGAAACTCGCTCCCGTTATCGGCTGTAATCGACTTGAACATCGATCTGAATGGGCCAACTCCCGTCGATCTTTCGATCGCTTTAAGGGCCTGCAGAACCGATGCCTGTGTTTTATCCGAAAGTTTTCTCACCCTTAGCATTCGGGTCTTTCTTTCTACTAACGTCATTAAAACCGGTTTTGAAGTTCCTTTTCCGCCGACGATCAAATCCAATTCCCAGTGCCCAAATTCCTCGCGTTTTTCTACGGTCTTAGGTCGTTTTTCGATACTGGTCCTTCGGGCATGTTGCTTTTTAACCCGCTTAATAGCACGTCTTTTTCGTTTTATCCGTTTTCGTTTTTCCCATAGGGACTCGTTGCTCACCCCCGGGATGAGACCTTGGTCAATATAGGTATACAGCGTTTTTGTACTCACCGCTGCAGGTCTCTGCTCTTGTTTAAGCAAAGGAGTAACCACATCGGGTGAGCGTTTGCGAACAAGAATGTGCTCGCTGATAAACACAGCCGTTTCATGATGCTTTCCAAGCTTAAGCTCAGGTCCCTTGGCCGTCGCATTTAGATCATGAAGTTCCTGGGCTCGATCACTGCTGTATGCTTTCTTCTTTCGCGGCTCTGTATCGAAATGCTCTACCTCCCCACGTTTGATTTCGCGCTCTATGGTTCGACGATGCCTTCCCAGATAGCTAGTAGCTATCTCCAAAGGACGTCCTGGGTTTTTGAGCATTGTTTCAATCATGATCCGTTCTTTCTGTGTCAAATGCTTGCCTTTTCGGGGATGAATACTACTCTTGATTTGTTCCATGTCTTTCTCCTTTTTTTGTCTTCTGTCGAGTTTTTAAATCTAGAAGATTTCGGCATGGAACACTCCTGTTTTACAATATCTTCTTTTGGGCATTTAATATTACAATTCTCAACACGAAAAAAAGTATAAACATCTTCTTGTCAGTCGATTCTTTTCAGATATATACTTCAGATCAAAATCAAGAAAAGACAGGAAAACATATATATGTCAGGAGATATAATAGATTATAAGGTCGGTGGAATTGATCTCAAGCTTTTTGTAGGTGAAGACACCTTTAAGCCGAATCTCACGACACAGCTGCTTGCAAACAGTTTAGAGGTGAAAGAAGGATCCACTGTTTTAGAATTAGGCTGTGGCATTGCGCCGCTATCTATTATGGCAGCCAAAAAAGGCGCTGCCAAAGTGGTGGCCGTAGATATTATGAAAAAAGCGTGTGAAAATGCACAAAAAAATGTCGAAATCAATGGTGTAAGCGATCGCGTGAAGATATTAAACGGCAGTCTGTTTGAACCTATTAAAGACCAAAAATTTGATGTGATTATCAATGACGTTTCCGGAATGGCCGAAGCCGTTTCCCGTATCTCTCCGTGGTATCCTGATTCCATTCCTGCAGGTGGACATGATGGCACGGCGCAAACCGTTACGATGCTAGAAGAATCAAAGAAATACTTAAACGGTGGCGGAAGCTTATATTTTCCGGTATTAAGCCTTGCTGATTCCCCAAAAATTCTTCGAAAAGCGATGGATGTGTATGGAGATGGCCTTCAACTTTTATCCGAAAAATGGGTGCCTTTCTGTAAAGAGTTCAAAGAAAAGATCGTTGAATTGGAAGCCATGAAAAAGGAAGGTATTATTGACTTTATTACCAAGCGATCTCGACAATTATGGCAGTTACGCATCTACAGCGCAACGGCTGCAATGCTCTAACCCGCCCTCTCTTGTAGATATTTCAAAACTTCTTCTGGATGACTAACCACCTTTTTTACCGAAGACCACTGTTTTAAGATCGTTCCTTTAGCGCCTATAACCACGGTTGATCGAATCGTTCCTTCAATGTCTTTGCCATATATCTTTTTTAGCCCCTACGCCTCATAGTTTTTCATCATCGCTTTGTCTGGATCGGATAGAAGAATAAAGGGCAAGTTGTGGTCTGACGAAAATTTTTTGTGCGATGGGATCGAATCTTTGCTAACCCCAAAAATAATAATGCCGAACCGCTTTAAATCCTCATACACATCGCGGAATCCACATGCTTCTTTTGTACACCCCGGCGTGTTGTCTTTAGGATAAAAGAAAAGGAGAATTGCTTTCCCTTTATAATCCTCTAAAGAATGTGTATTCCCATCATTTCCCTCTAAACTAAATGCAAAAGCTTTTTTCCCTTCAAGTGGGCTCATACGTTTTCCTTTTCAGGTTAGGATTGAAAATTGAAAATTCGGAGCCATAATAAAACAGCCATGAAAAAAGTGTTAGACAATTTTTTTGTAAAGAGTTTCTGTCTTCTGAGCGTTAGCCTTGGGTTAAGCCTATTTGTAAATGCTGTTAGATCTTCAGGAAAGATACCGTGGGTCCAAGATTGGGGTCATTATGTTGAGGCAAAAGCGTTGAAAGAGGGGCTTTCTTTGGCTTCCTTAGATCAAACGCGTGCGATTGTAGATCAAGGCATTTATGTCCTTTTTGATGCAAGACATGCCATTGACTATAACGAAGGACATATCCCCGGCGCACTCTCATTTCCATACGACGAAATCGATACTGCGTTTCAGAGCGCCCAGATGTATCTCATCCCCGAACAACCTATATTGACCTACTGTTCCGGAGACGCCTGTGACGATTCTTTTGAGCTTGCACTTTTTTTAAAAGAACAAGGCTATACAAACATGACTTTGTTTGCAGGCGGGTTCAACGCATGGACATCCGCGGAGCTTCCCGTGGAGGGTCAACCATGAAGTTAAAGTTGGTCGGCATGCTTTGTCGATGGGTTCTCGCCGGCACGTTTTTGGTGGCCTGTATTCACAAGATTTGGGTCCCTGAAGATTTTGCTTTAACAGTCTTTCGGTATCAATTATTGCCCCATTCCGCGATTAATTTAGTGGCGATTTTTTTACCATGGCTCGAGCTCGTTACGGCATGCGCCCTGCTCTTTGGCCACCGTTTCCGACAAGTCGGTTTAGTCCTTATCGTGATGATGCTTTGCGTGTTTACGGGCGGAATGGTCATCAACATTTTTCGAGGCGTTAACATTGCATGTGGCTGTTTTTCTGCAGATCCCGAACCCGCACATTTAGGGTGGGGAAACATCATTAGAAATGGGGTTCTTTTGGTTATAGCTGGCGTGGCGCTGTGTGAAACCAAAAAGGAAGTCTCTTCAAACAATAAACTCTGTAAGAATGCTTGATAAAAGAAGATATTGAGCTATTGTCTTTCTATCGGAGGCCATCACGCTTTATGAGTATAAACAAAAAAAGATATGCAATTCTATATGTCGATGATGAAGTCCAGTCTTTAAAGTACTTTTCCAGAGAATTTTCAAAAGATTTCACCACCTTAACGGCAGAAAGCGCCGAAGAAGGATGGAACATTATCGAGGAAAGACATGACGAAATTGGCATTCTCATAACCGATCAACGTATGCCGAATATGAGCGGAGTAGATCTTCTTAAGAAAATTTGTCGCACATATCCGAAGATTATTCGACTCCTAGCAACCGCTTATGCGGATCTCGATGACGCGATTTCAGCCGTCAATTCTGGGTATATTTATAAGTACATTAGTAAACCCTGGGATGTCATGGAACTGCGCATCACCTTTTTGCGCGCGCTCGAATTTTTTGAGGTCCAAAACGAGAGAGATCAACTTCTCTGTGAAAAGATGTCGACTTTACAACGTATTATTCTAACAGATCGCGTTAAAAATCTTGCGTTATTTGCTTCCGGACTTAGTCCTCACACACAAAACAACCTGGAAGCTGTTCACTCTTTTTTTGACCAACTCCCACAATCCTATGCCCGATATGGAGAGTTGGATGTAGAAGAAAAAGAAAATCGTGATTTGGCTCTTTTTATGCAGAAAGAAAGTCATCGTCTATTTCATGTTATTTCTTCAACCCACACTCATTTGGACATTCAGGAATCACCTGGGTCGAGCGGAGGTGTAAACTTAAAAGAGATAGTCGAGAACCTACAAAAAGGAAACAGCCATCTAACGTGTAACATCACATCTGAACTTCCTTCTCTTTCTGGTAGACCCGAATCCATCACTAAACTTTTCGAGATTTTACTCTCGAATATGAAAGGCGTCGGCACAGAGATGTTGACCTTCTCTATAGCTGCGAAAAAACCAACAGATGATATAGAAACGGCACATGTTGAGATCGTGCTGAAAGATGACAGACCTGCATGGAATGGAGATCAATGGCTTGATTTTTTTGCCCCGTTTACCCCGGGATTTAGAACAGAAGAAGAATATGGGCTACACCTAATGTCCGCTTTTTTTATAACGCATCACTGGGACGGACAGATTCTTGTACAGGGAAAAGAAGTTGAAAAAATTATAGTCAGATTACCGGAAAAAGTATCCGTGACAAGCAAAACAGGCCTAGACAAAACACTTTTTGAAAAACTGTTTTGCTTTACCCTAAAGTGGTAAGATTACTTCTAACATATAAACTAAAAGTTATCGTCATAATGATTTTGGAGAAGCAAACTGATTTAACCAGAGTCCACCCTTCGGAAACAGATAGAGATTATAAGAAGTATTCTATTTTGTATGTCGATGACGAAGAGGTGTCCCTAAAATATTTCAAGCGTTCCTTTAGCGATACCTTTCGGATCATAACGGCTAGCAGTGCTGAAGAAGGTTTTGAGGTTCTCAAAAAAACAAAAATGATATCGGGATCCTCATTACCGATCAACGCATGCCGGGCCAACAGGGCACTGAATTGCTCGAAAAGGTACGACGTTTATCCCCGAACATTCTACGAATACTTGTTACGGCTTATGCAGATCTTGACAGCACGATTGAAGCGGTGAATACAGGGGCTATATACAAATATATACCCAAACCATGGAGAATGCAGGAATTAAAAATAAATTTATGTAGAGGATTAGAATTTTACGAGCTCCAAGAGGAACGAGAGACATTACTCCTTGAAAAAGTATCTTTCTATCACAACATGATCATTGCCGATCGGCTCCTCAGTCTTAGTGCCATGTCTGAAGGACTAAATCACCATATCCGGAATGCGTTGGTTGCGATTAGAACGTTTCTAGAGTTAGTGCCCCTTAAGCTTGAAGAAGAAAAAATAGATCCCGAAATATTGCGCGACCCCGACTTCTGGAATAATTGTCGTGACCGGGCAGAAAACCAGGTCGGAAAAATTGTAAATTTATTAGGTGATCTGTGGCGAGCAACTGGAAAGACCAAAACGCTGTTTACAGATTCTATCAATCTATCTATCGTCTTGTCTAAAGTTATTGAGGCCTTACAGAAGAGCCTTGATCATAAAAAAATTACCATTGAGAATAATATTCCAAGCGATTTCCCCGCCATTCAAGGTGACAAAAAAAATATAGCAAGATTATTTGAGTTGCTGCTCCAAGATGAACTAGTTACGCTGCCTTCAGCTTGCAAAATTCGCCTTTCCGCTAAAATGTCTGAGAATTCATCCGGCCAACCTTATATAGCGATTACCCTCCAAGATAACGGCCCAGGGTTACCACAAGAAGACTTGCAATCTGTTTTTAACCCCTTTTACTTTCGCGGGAATGACCCTAAAGAACTGGGCATTAATCTCATGGCCTGCTACTTTATCGTTTATCATCACGGTGGGCATATTGAAGCGAAGAGCAGTGAAACGGAGGGCACAGAGTTTAAGATTACCTTACCCACTAACGCAAATACAAATATGCTTCAAGAGCAGAGCCAAGACCTTCTACAAAAATTTCTTTTCATCGACTCTCGCTGGAACACGATCCGGAAAGGGTTGCCGTGAAAGATATTAAACAGATTTTAAGTGTTTTGAACGGGGAACCATTTTGTCGCCCTCTATTAGTGGAAATTGAACAATAGCCCTGGTCCCTTTTCCCTCTTCACTTTCTAGCAAGATTGTTCCCTTAAAATCTTCTACAATTTTTTTAGCAATATATAAACCCAACCCTGCCCCTTTGCTTTTTTTTCGTTGTATAATAGGGCTCAAATACCTTGAAAAGTGTTGTACTTTTTATCCCGGCCCCCGTATCTTCCACATAAATTTTGACGTTACCATTAGAACGCCAACATCTGACGCACACCCGCTTCTCCTTACACCTCGAGACCGCCTGCAGAGCATTCTCAATCAGGTTGTGAATCACACGTAACAGTTGAGTTCGATTCGCTAAAATGTTCATATCTTTGGTCGGAATCTGATGCTCCAAATCAACGCGGTCTTTTGCTGCTAAAGGTTCCGTGGCGACGACCACATCTTTAATAAAAGAAGACACCGAAATGGTCTCTAGTCTGCATTTATACCCTTTGCCGATACTCTTCCACGCTTGAATTAATTCTTGGCAATTGTCGACATTCTTTTTAATAATCTCTAAATAATCAGATGCTTCCTTATATTGGCCGCCCAATTTTGCCTGACACTGCTCTAACTCCTCAGAAAGTAATTGAATATATCCCATGACAATGGAGAGTGGATTGCGAAGATCATGAATAAATTCGGATGAGAATTTATCCAAAACCATTTCTTTTTGGCTTTGTGCTATATTCTCAGCCAACTGGGTATTGAGCTCCTTTAATTCTCTAGATGCCCGTAAACGAGAACGCATCAACCGTGTTCGTTCGGTATACCTTAAAAGGACCTGGTCCATTTCTTTTGTGGAGAAGGGCTTGTTTAAATATTCGTTTGCACCTAACCGAATCGCTTGTTGAGCGGTTTCAAGCGTACCAAATGCCGTCAACATAATGACCGAGACATCAAGGTCTATTTTGCGAAGTTCCTTTAACCCCTCTATTCCACTTTTCCCGGGCATTTTAACGTCTAAAACAATAGCCTCGGCTATCTAGGCTATCTGTACTCCAAATACACGGCGCTATTATTAGCTCATCTTATTGCATAAAATCAAAAATATCCTTTCCTCATTTTAACAAGCGTCTTATATATTGGACGAACAATCAATGGAAAAAATAATAAAAAAGTCATATCCTATGCAAAAGAAAAAACTCATCAATAGCGCCAGACACATCGTACAACACTTGCGAGAGAAGGGTTTTCAGTCGTATTGGGTCGGAGGATGCGTAAGGGATTTACTTTTAGGACGACCTGCTAAAGATATCGATATTGCGACAAATGCAACACCGGATACGCTCCTGAAAATCTTTCCGAACATACGCACTATTGGAAAAGCATTTGGCGTGGTTCAGGTACAGATCGATAAAGCTCCATTTGAAATTGCGACCTTTCGGAAAGATTTTGACTATAGAGATGGGCGACATCCTGAACGCGTAGCGTTTGCGAGCCCAGAAGAAGATGCGCAAAGGCGCGATTTTACAATCAATGGTCTCTTCTATGACCCATTAACCGAGACTGTTATAGACTTTGTCCAAGGCCAAAAAGATCTCAAAAACAAAATCATTCGCACCATTGGAAATCCTCAAGATCGTTTTAGAGAAGACCATCTACGGATGTTACGCGCTATACGGTTCGCATCCACACTCGAATTTAGTATAGAGACAGAAACGGTAAGCACGATCAAACAAATGGCAACAAACCTAAAAAAAATAAGCCCAGAACGAATTCAGCAAGAATTTACACGCACGCTCCTTGAATCACCGCAACCAGGGTCTGGAGTAAGACTCCTTCAAGTATTGAACATCTTAAACACTATTTTGCCTGAAGTGAGCATTATGGCCTATCAAAATCAACCTCCTGAATATCATCCAGAAGGCGATGTTCTTACCCATACCTTAATGATGCTCGACAACATGAAAACCCCCGACGCCGTCTTGGCTTATGCTGTCCTTCTACACGATGTAGGCAAACCACCAACAGCATCCATGGATATAAGAGCGAATGGAAAACCGCGGATACGGTTTAATGGACATGCAAAAGTCGGTGCTGAACTCGCAGAGACCATTCTTAAAAGACTTAGGATTCCCACACACCGGATCAAAGATGTCGTTCACTGTGTCAGGAACCATATGCGGTTTATGGAAGTTTCTAACATGAAAAAATCAACGCTCCGGCGATTAATAGGAGCCCCCACATTTAATATGGAACTAGAACTTCACCGACTTGATTGCTTGTGTAGTCATGGGAATCTTAGCAACTACAACCTGCTAAGAACCATTGTACAAAAGTTAGAGAATGAACCTGTTCTACCCTCACCCTGGATCAACGGTCACGATATCATGAATCTAGGGGTCGCTAAAGGACCTAAAATTGGAGCTTGGTTAAAAAAGGCGTATGATGCTCAAGTCGAAGGCACCGTACAAAACCGTGAAAACCTACTCGAATGGATCAAGAAAGAAGAGGCAAAGGTCTGAAAATCGAAAGTGGAAAGTCAAAGATTTCTCCAACGTGTATAGATAGCGCTAGGGGTCAGCTCTTTTTTTTCGACCTCGATAAATTGGGACTGAATGGTTTCCATATTAAAGGGGAAATAGGTGTCAATGCTTTCGACATGATCGTCAACACATGTTATATGAAGTTCATGGGCTTTTTCAAAGAACGCTTCATAAACTTGAGAGCCTCCGATAACAAAGCTTTTATCCACTCCATTTTGCTTTAAGACCGAAATACATTCCTCTACAGACGAATAACGTTCTATATTGCCCAAGGGTTGCGAGCTCAAAACAATATTCCGTCTTTGGGGGAGGGGTTTAATCGGAAGAGACTCCCATGTTTTACGCCCCATAATGACCGCAGCATCTACCGTTAATCTTTTAAAATTTTTCAAATCTTCAGAAATGTGCCACGGAAGCTGCCCTTTTTTGCCTATTCCGGCTTGCATATCCTGTGCCCATATAAGATGAATTTTCATGTAAATCTGCGACCTTTGACCCAATAAATCACACTGCTACTTGAAACTTAATAGCGGGATGGTATTTATAGTTTTTCAAGGTAAAATCATCAAAGGTCAAATCCCAAAACGGTTTTCTTGCAATTTCTAAGGAGGGTAGCGGCATGGGCTCACGTGTCATCTGCTCTTCAAGTTGATTTATATGGTCGGCATAGATATGTGCATCATTAATGTAATGAGAAAAGGTTCCCACTTTCAATCCTGCTTCTTGAGCCATCATCTGAGTTAACGTGGCGTAACAGGCCACATTGAAAGGAATGCCCAAAGCGATATCTCCACTACGCTGTGTAAGATGACAATTGAGCTTTCCGTCTGTCACATTGAACATGAATAAAAGGTGGCAACTCGGTAAAGCAATTTCATCTAAAACCGCGGGGTTCCATGCACTCACCACCATACGCCGCGAATCTGGATCATTCTTTATTAAATCAACCATATTTTGTATCTGATTAATATGGGAGTGCTCTATCGTCTCCGTTTCTGGATTTTTCCTGTATTGATCCCACTTCACCCATTGATATCCGTACATCTTCCCCACTTCCCATTTCTTTTCGGCTGAAGTCCAAGCATCCCAAATTCTTGTATGTTGACGAAGGTTTCGAATATGAGTTTGTCCGGATAGATACCATAATAATTCACGGATCACAGACTCGAAATACACCTTTTTTGTTGTTAGCAAAGGATACCCATCCTCAAGAGAAATCTTATAATGATAACCAAACACCATAAGGGTGTCCGTCCCGGTCCGATTTTCTTTCCGCACCCCATTCTCCAACACATAGTTAACAAGATCAAGATAGGCTTTCATAAAAAAATCTCAAATTCCTAAAAAAAATGTTGCAAAAAACACAACATAGAGTATACCTTGCTGGTAATAAACATCACATATTGTGTTATCTAATTTTATCATCCGTTTTGCATAAATCAATAGCATTATAACAATTTTAACTAAAAAAGGATTTGTTTGATCATGGAGCATATAAGCAGAATGTTTAATCACCAAGGAAAAACAGTTCGCGTTATTGGCAAAAATCGAATCAAAACCTATCAAGACATTTACAAGCATCTAGATCATTTACAACAAGCAAACGTCTTACCGACCCACGACAATTATTTAGGCGATAACGAACTCGCAAAAAACATTTATTCGAAAAAATATTTTCTTAAAGACCTCAACGAAGATCTTATTGAAACCTGCCCAGAAGATGTGTTCAAACGAACTGCCTCATTTTTAGCAACTGTAGAAAAAACAAAACCCAAACAAAAAAAGTGGGCTGAAAAATTTTATAATCAACTCTATGAAGGCCGGTTTGTTCCCGGTGGTAGAGTCTTAGCGGGCGCCGGTGATCTGTATCGCCTCAAAACGTTGGCCAACTGCTTTGTCGCCAAAATTAACCGTGATGATATCGATTCCATATACGAAGCCGCTTACGAATGTGCACGAACCTATTCTTATGGCGGAGGTATTGGTGTTGACATCTCTTGTCTACGCCCTAAAAACTCCATTGTGCACAATGCGGCTGACAGTTCGACAGGCGCCGTCTCTTTTATGGAACTATACTCCCTCACCACCGGACTCATCGGGCAGAGCGGGCGTCGAGGGGCGCTCATGCTGACAATCGATGTAAAACACCCCGACATTCGACATTTTTTAAACGTCAAAAAAACACCGAACTGGGTCACCAATCAAATCATTGAACAATGTAGTTGGTCAGGGTTATTTAACGAAGAAGAATTAGAAACGATCGAAAAACAAGTCATCGAGAACACGCAGGTTCGTTTTGCGAATATTTCCATTAAAATTAGTGATGAGTTCATGCATGCTGTAGACGAACATCGGACCTATGGCGAAACAGATTATCTCGTTTACAAAAAGACCAATAGGACGATCTTGAATCAAGCCCCCCAAAATTATGAAGACAGGCATTATTCGAGCGGAATCCCCTCAAAAATTCCTGCTGACTATCAGCTGATCAAAAACTTTTCCTCTTTTGAAGACCTGCAAAACTGGTTGTCTAAAACACATGCCCTAAGCATAGATGAAGAACCCTTCAACGATGCGTCCCATAGAGACGTTTACGGAGATTATGTGCTTTCATTAAGTGACCAGGACTATGACCTGGCCCTCAAACAATCCGGCGACTTCATGTTATATTTCAGCAGCAAACCAACCGGCGAAATCAGAGAGATCATCAAAGCACGTGACATTTGGGATCCGTTTATCGAAGGGAACTACAAAACCGCTGAGCCTGGTCTCATCTTTTGGAGTACCATGAGCCGATACTCTCCCTCCAACTATATTGGCAAACCTATTATCTGCACAAATCCATGCGCAGAAGTCCCTTTAGAAGAAGGGGGCGCCTGCAACCTTGGATCGCTCAACCTATCTCGATTTGTCACCAACGGGTATAAACCCCATGCCAGTATTGACTGGGATCAACTCGCTGAAACCACCGCCATTCTTACACGATTCCTTGACAACGTCGTTACCTGGAACGAAGACCTCAATGCGTTAAAAAAACAACGCAAAGCCGCACAACAAACCCGTCGACTTGGTTTAGGCATCATGGGCATTGCCGACATGCTAAATCAATTAGGCATAGGATACGACACCCATGAAGGCATTGACATCTTAACAAAGGTGATATCGTTTATTACGAATGCCGCGTACCAGGCCTCTGCATCGTTAGCCGCCGAAAAAGGAGCTTCGCCAATCTTTGTTCAAGAAGATTATTTCGCCTGTCCTTTTGTGAAAGAAACCCTCAGCAAAAATACTCAAAAACTAATCCAGAAACATGGACTCCGAAACATTGCCATCATGTCGATAGCTCCGACAGGTTCTATTTCTAACATCGTATTAGGATACCAAAACGATTCAAAAAACTATATTGGGGTTTCCGGAGGCATTGAACCGATTTTTGCTTTATACTACACCCGTCGATCAGAATCTTTTGGGAATAAAATTTTCAAAGTTTTTCACTCAACAGTCCAAGCCTTTATCGACAAGATGGATCTACAAAAAGAAATTGATGGTGCCGACCGTATAGAAAAAGTCCTCCCCGATTACTTTTTACGAACCGCCCATGAGATCGATCCCGACAAACGTGTTGAAATACAAGGCAAGGTCCAAAAATATATCGACCACAGCATCTCTTCTACAATAAACCTCCCCGAAGATGTAGACCCCGAAGTTATATCGAACATCTATCTTAAAGCCTGGAAACATGGCTTAAAGGGTGTCACTATTTATCGTGATGGAAGTCGATTCCCCATATTAAGAACAACCCAAACAGAACGCACAGCATTTCAAAACATCAAAGAAAAAGAATTTCGTATCATACAAAAAGATGGCACTGAACAAATCGTGCATGGCGACGAAATCGTAAAACTCCCAGATGGTACATTAACCAATGTCTATCATTTCATGAAAAATAACGAGGGGATGCTCGAAGAAATTATAACGTAAAAAAAATAATTAAAACTAATGAATCGGGGGGGCAAACCATGATCAAACTCAACAAACATATAAAAGTAAAAGAAATCAGAAAAGAAGCAACACCCAGAAACCCTGAATATACACCCAAAGATAGACCTCCCATTTTGACGCGTCCTGAAGTTGTAGATGCAAAAGTCTATAAACTGAAAAGTGCCTTTGTCAAAAATGCCGTGTTTATCACACTCAGTTACGTCAAAGACCAATACGGGCTGCACCCTGTCGAAATTTTTATCAACTCAAAAGATTTAACCCGCGCGCCTGAGTACGTTGTGTTGACCCGGCTGATTTCTGCTATTTTTCGAAAGTCAGCCGACCCCATGTTCATCCTCGAAGAATTGCGGGGTATTTGCGATCCGAACGGAGGATCCTTCAAGCAGGGCAAATATTATCATTCCTTCTACGCTGAAATTGCGGACGCCATAGAACGTTTTTTTCTAGATGTCGGTATCATCGAACAACCCTCCCCTTCTCCAACAAAAAACACCGAACCGGCTATATCGACCTTGACTGAAAATACAAGATTCCAACTCTGTCCAGAATGCAGTAACCGAACCCTCAAAACAGAGAACGGATGTGACATGTGTATAGACGAACAGTGTGGGTATAGTAAGTGTGACAAATAAGCCTTCAGATTAATCCCCCTGTCTTTGGCAACCGAGTCTTTGGGCAGCCATCTGCCCCTAAGTCCGTATCATAAGCCTTATATAAGGCTAGATGAAGGCTGGAGGGGTCATGATCATTGTCCTAGATCCGGCAGAGTTAAGCGTTTAGTTACGGTTGCGCCTATGCTGTCACGCTCTTCGCGGATTTCCGGCCGCACCACAGATAGGTTTTTCTTCGGCCGCAGTCCTACTCTGTTGTTTAATGATTTTGATGTGGCGGCTTAAGCCATCGTATATAAACTCGGGAGGGTTACTTCTTGGGGAGGGTTGTTTCGAAAACGGCCTTTATGGCTGTTTAGATCTGTCGGCAGGGTTTTGGGTTAAGTACATCATCGGAAAAGACACATTGGATTCGCGTTTGCAGAGGCTCACTATTATTGATGAGCAGGCCATACAGAAGGCGCTGTTTTGTAGTGAACGATTTCTGTGATCTGTAATACAACTAATGCTGCAAAACAAAGTGTCGTAATGATCGCCAACCATGCGTAAGCGCCCACATCCGCATGGCCCCTTTTATTTCGATAAGGATCTTTATCAACTTCTGCGCGGATTGATTCTTTTGAGCTTTTAAACAAGGTCATTTCCTTTTATTAATGGACAGATGATTCTATCGCTATGAATGTGATTTCACAAGTAATGAATTTAGATTTAGGAAGAAGAGGTGTTAAATGGTGGAGAACATGCTTTTGAGTTCATCGCCCATCGGGGGCGTGTTTTTTGCTTTTCACGAATCGAATGTGGCGGGGAAGTTGATTGTATGTCTTCTTTTTGTTGGTTCAATTTTTGTATGGTCCATTATGGTTACAAAATTTCATCAATTGAGGTATGCCCGCTTACTCTCCCGTCGATTTTTGATGGCGTTTCGGAAAGAAGCCCATCCGGTCTCTCTATTTTTGAAACGAGAGAAATATCCGGAAAGCCCTTTGTATAAAGTCTATGAGCACGGAAGTGTTGCTATCGGTGGCGAGTTAGATCCTCAGGGAGCAAATCCGGATGAACTCTTTATGGGTGGCGTGAGTGCGTCACTTCAAAAATTAACACCGATTCAATTGGAAGCGGTTCGAAACGCAACGGAACGTACGGTGGCAGATGAAGCATTGTTACTAGAAAATAATATGGGAATCCTTGCCACGGCCGTAACCGCCAGTCCTCTTCTCGGACTATTAGGAACCGTGTGGGGGGTCATGGAAGCTTTTGGCGCCATGGCTGTGGCTGGATCGGCCACCTTGTCTGCGGTAGCACCCGGTATTGCAGGTGCGTTATTGACAACGGTTGTTGGACTGCTCGTCGCTTTGCCGTCGGCTATTGGGTATAATCTTTTAATGAACCGGATTCGTGAACTTCATGTGATGATGGATAATTTTGCCCAGGAGTTTATCTCGGAAACGCAACGTAATTTTCTTCGAGACACATAAAGGCATTGTTGTGGCACGGAAAACAGCTTTAAGTACGTTACGTCAAATAAGTGAGGTTAATATGACGCCTCTCATGGATCTTACCTTTATTTTGCTCATTACGTTTATTATTACGTTTCCTTTAATTGAAGAAGGGATTCCTGTCAATTTACCAAAAGGCGAAGCCAGCGAGATAGAGGTTGAAGAATCAAAAACCATTAGTTTAGATATAAAAAATCAACTCTATCTAGATGAAATTCCCATTGCGATAAATGAATTGTTGGCTGAAATGCAACAACTTGCGAATGCTCAACCCGATATAACCATTTTTGTGCGTGCGGACGAAAATTTGCCCTACGGACAGGTGGTAAATATTATGAAAACTCTCCATCAAGCCAATATTTCCCGGATGGCTTTAGTCACCCAATCGGAAAAACAATGAGACCCGTTAAATCCAGATTTCAGCGTTATTTTTGGATCTGTGCAGCCCTTCATTTGGGGGTTGTTGTATTTGTGAAGTTTAACCCTCTGTCTCATAAAGAACCCAAAAAACCGGACGAGATTATTACATATGTCAATCTTCAAGCAAATGCGAATGTTCCGGAACCCCCTTCCATTGTTCCCGTGAAGAACTTCACGCCTCCTAAACCATTAACGCAGCCTGTCAAAGAGTTTAAAATTCCTGAACCGCCAAAGGCGGTTCCCCAACCTGCTCCAACACCTAAAAAAAAGAAGAGAAAGATAAAGATTAGTAAAAAAAAGGTGAAACGAAATGAAACAGCTCAATTACCACTCTCTCCTCAGTTAACCCGAGAAGAAATTAGAAAGCTTTTCGCAGAGAACGCTCCGCCTACGCGCAACACAACCTCTTATAAAGATGAAATTCCTTCTTGGTATTATGCTTTAGTGCGAGAAAAGATGTACCAAGTATGGGAGCAACCTGATGGAATGTCTTCGCGCGCCGGGCTAATTGCGACCGTCCAGATTCGTGTTCAAAAGAATGGCGCGATTACAAAGCGAGTTTTAGTTCAATCATCAGGTGATGATGTGATTGATCAAACGGTTATGAACGCTGTTCAATCTGTTTCGCGTTTAAAGCCCTTGCCTTCTGAATATAAAAAATCGTACAAGGACATTGCAGTGGATTTTCAATTAGCATTATGAAACGGTCTCTTTATCTATTCAGCTTAATAGGTGTCCTTGTTGGGTCTCATGGCTCTGCCCATGCACAGGTCAAAGTTGTTAAAGCGGTTGCGGATAAAGTGAGTATAGACCTTTCTGGGGTTAAGACTTCGGCGGGATCTGGGGAGGTTTTTCGAAAAACATTAGCGTCCGATCTTGTCCGTTCGGGATGGTTTTCAAAAGCAAAAAAAGGGAAAGGGACTGTAACATTACTAGGGACGGCTGAAAATCGTGGAGGGGCATTGCGTGCAGAAGTTCGTGTGTATGGATCCCGTAGCCAGGAACTTTTTTTGAGCCAAGTCTATAAAGGAGAAGGTACAAAGGCTCGGCTTTTAGCTCATAAAGCCGCGGACGATATTGTAAAAGCGATCAAAGGGGTGAAAGGGATTGCCTCTACACATATCATTATGGTGGGTACCCGAACTCAAAAAAAAGAGCTCTATGTATGTGATGCGGATGGTCATCATCTTATTCAGCTAACCAAAGATCGTTCTGTAAGTGTAAAACCGCGATGGGGGCCCAAGGGTCAAAAGGTGACTTATACCTCTTACCTTAAAGGATATCCTGATATTTACCTCGTTGATATACCCAGTGGTTCGCGAACACGATTATCGAGTGAGCCTGGGTTAAATAGTGGCGCGGCTATATCTCCGAATGGAAAAGAAGTTGCGCTGGTTCTTTCCAAAGACGGTAACCCCGAGTTGTACATTAAACATTTAGCGAGCAAACGATTAACACGTATTACCCGTACGAAAAGAGCAGCTGAAGCGAGTCCATCCTGGTCTCCGGAAGGACAAAAAATGGTGTATGTATCCGATCAATCTGGAAAGCCTCAGCTCTATGTGGTTTCTCGGAATAGAGGTCGTCCCCAGCGTTTAACTTCGAGGGGTGTTGAAAACGTAGCGCCTGATTGGGGTAAAAAGGGGTGGATTGCATATGCGTGTAGAGTCGGAGGCCGATATCAGATTTGTATAATCAATCCAAATACACGCGAAATAAAACAGATCACGCAAGGAAATGTTGACTTTGAAGATCCTTCATGGGCGCCTGATGGGCGACACATTGTTTGTAGTCGCACAGAACACTATCGCTCATCCGTCTACATTCTTGACACATTAGGGGATTCCCCTATACGTTTATTTTCCCATGTAGGAGATTGGTTTTCTCCGGCATGGTCTCCAAATTAAAACAGCGAACTTAGGTTCTATAACTATTGAGGGAAAAAATGAGAAATATACACGCGTTGATCATCTTCACGATTTGTTGTTCATTAGGATTTACAGCCGTCGGTTGCAAAAAGTTTAAAGTTGGGAAAAAAAACGTAGAATCTATTGATGGACTAGATGGCGTAGTAATCGATGACCTTGATGCGTTTCCCTTAGATGACCGAATCGACATCGATGGGGTGAGTGAAGGTGAGAGTTCTTTTGATACGGTTTATTTTGGGTATGATAGCGCCCAAATACAACCCTCTGAGCGTTCAAAGATTGAATCTGTTGCAGAGCATTTGAATCAAAATCGTTCTGGTGGAATTGCTGTAGAAGGACATTCTGATGAACGGGGGAGTCGGGAATATAACTTGGCGTTAGGGGAACGTCGTGCGCTTGCCGTTCGCGCGTATCTCATTGGTTTAGGGGTCGATGGATCACGGATCCAGACAAAAAGCATGGGCGAAGAAGATCCTGTCTCGTTTGGACATGACGAAGAATCCTGGGGTGCGAATCGTCGTTCTGAATTTGTTATCTTGTACTAAATGGAACCCAACATATTCGTTGCTTTCATGAGCATTTCACCGGGTATCAGTGAACTGCTTCTGATCTTCACCGCTTTACTACTTCTCTTTGGGGCAAAAAATCTTCCTAAAATAGCCCGAAACCTCGGAAAGTCCATGGAAACATTTCGTCGTTCAGCACGAGAGGTAACCGATGAGGTTATGTATTCTGACGTTGAACCTGAAAAAGAAATAGAACCTTCATTCCTGTCAGAAACCGCTTCCGAAAAAGAGAAATCTGAGGATGAAAGAATCAACTGATGTAACCGGTGACCCCGTTTCAAAGCCTTTTCTAGAGCATCTAGAAGATCTTCGTCGTACCCTGTTTTGTTGCCTGATTGTTTTGGGCATTGGCGTATTGGTCGCCTTGCCATTAACGCCTTTTATACTCAACCTTTTAAAAAGGCCCTTGGTAGGGCTTGTTGAAAACATCGACCAGTTCCTATTGTCCATCGAGGTCGCCGGCGCCATTTCGGTCGCCTTTCGCATTTCTTTTTGGGGTGGATTACTTTTAAGTTCACCCTTCTTGTTGTTCTTCTTGGGTTCTTTTATTTTTCCAGGATTAAAAACACATGAACGAAAGATCGTCCTGCAGGCCAGTGCGGTTGCGACCCTTTTATTTTTTATAGGTGTGGCCATGGGCTATTTTATAACCTTACCGGTTGCGCTTAAAGTTATGTTTCAGCTGCATGAGTGGATCGGTGTTCAAATGCTTCCGCGTGTTACCAACTATGTAGCGTTTACGACCCAACTATTGATCGGTTTTGGTTTTGCCTTTGAGATGCCCGTTGTCGTGATTATTTTGGGGCGACTCGGTGTTTTGAAGAGCCGCCAACTACGCAGCAAACGCCGCCATGTTATGGTGGGTTTACTTATTGTGGCCATGTTGCTAACGCCTCCAGATATTTTCACGCAATTAATCATGGCGATACCCCTTATTATTTTGTATGAAATATGTATCTGGGTTTTGTGGACGACAGAAAAAAGAAAAAAAGAACATGAAAACAACCGACATTAAAACTTCATGGGTAAAATCTTTAAACACCCAACCCACAGGACTCCTTACTAAGTGGCAGTGTGTTGTGAAGTGGTTACGCCAATGTGCATCCTTCCATGGTGGCATTTGGATAGCGGGATTGTTGGTATCCCTCTCCCCCCTTTCGCACGCGAATCTTCTTGAAAAAGAAATCCTCAAAAGACTGGATCTAGAAAAAGACAACCTGTCTTACCAAGGCGTCGAAGATTGGTTTTTTATAACCGAAGAATTGAATTATTTGGTTTCCGGTCCGTTTTGGGGTCCGTATGCTGAGAACGTTTCAAAAGCGTCGCCCCTTGAAGATGCCGATCCTCTTCCAGCTATACTTGACTTTCAACGTCAACTTCACTCGAACGACATTGAACTAATCCTTGTGCCAATTCCGCCTAAAATACTCGTTTATCCTGACAAATTTACGGACGCCATTTCTTTTGATCCAACCAGTCGTTGGGATCCTCATTTGCAAACTTTTTATAACCAGCTTCGAAAACAAGGCCTTATTGTCTTAGACGTTCTCTCCACCTTTCAAGAAGAGCGTCAACAACAAGAGAAACCGCTCTACTGCCGACAAGATTCTCACTATTCAGGATATGGCTCTGTCGTTGTCGCTGAAATGATTGCAAAAGAAATACGAAAGAGGTTCTGGCATACGACACCGACTCAAACTTCATACAAGACGAAATGGAAAACCATGGATATCACAGGAGACCTTGTCTTGGGAGACCGTACAACAGAATCAATACCTCTTCGCTTTGTGGGAACGGGCGAAGAACAGATCTCCCTCAAAATGGATCGCAAAAGTCCTGTACTGCTCTTAGGAGACAGTCATGTTCTAGTCTTCTCGGTCGGTAATGACATGTATGCTAAAGGTGCTGGCCTAGCCGATCAGCTTTCATACGCGTTAGGTTATCCTATTGACTTGTTAGGAGTACGAGGATCAGGCTCAACACCAGCACGTCTTAATTTATACCGGAGAGCCAAACGGGATTCCACCTACTGGACACACAAAAAGACCGTTGTATGGTGCTTTGCTGCCAGAGAATTTACAGAGAGCTCTAGTGGTTGGAGAAGACTTCCGATTAAACCTGAATAACCTGTATTAAACATTCTTAACTTCAGTTTTGGATAAGCATAGGAGGTAAGGCAGGGGGATGAAGGGCTTTGGCTTTAGAAGAAGTCGTTTTGTCAACATGCCCACTCATACTCCCTATTTATATCACAAAAAGAAGGATGCGCCCGAGAGGGGCGGGGAATTAGAGCATTTAACGATTGAGATGCCTCTTTAGAAGATCTATACTCCATGACATGAGTATAGCAACAGCAGAAATCCGGCGGCGTGCGATAGATGCCTACAAAATGGGCAAAGGTTCCCAGGCCGATATCGCATCTTCTTATCGTGTAGATCTTAGAACGTTTCAGCGTGGGCTCTCTTGTTTCAACGAAACCGGACAGACCGCTCCCCGACCGCGTGGGCATCGTCAGGCCTTCTACAGCGGAAAGCAGCTCAAGGCGTTGGCTCAACTGGTGGGCAAACATCCCGGCAACGCTTGAAGAACTCAAGGACATGAGCGGCGTGAAGGGGTCGATCATGGCCGTACAGCGGGCGTTGAATCGGTTGGGCTGCCGGTATAAAAGAAACGCTTCACGCCAGCGAGCAAGACCGGGCGGATGTAAATCTCTTGAGAAAGCAGTGGATCCAAGAGGTAGCCAAACTTGATCCAAGTCGCCTTGTCTTTATTGATGAATCCGGGGCGAAAACGAATATGACTCGTCTGCGGGGCCGGGCGTTGGGCGGGAACAGGCTTTTTGCCAAAACGCCTCATGGACATTGGTGTACCACCACCTTGATTTCTTCGGTCCGCCTGGACGGAACAACAGCGGCCATGGAGGGGGAGGGAGAGGGGGCGACAGACACGGCTGTTTTTGGAGAATATATTCGCCGGGTTCTTCTCCCGACTCTTTCACCTGAAGACATCGTCATCATGGACAATCTTCGCGTCCATCACAATCCCAAGGTCATTGAACTCATTGAGTCATGTGGGGCCCATGTAAGATTCCTTCTACCCTACAGCCCCGATTCCAACCCCATTGAAAAAATGTGGGGCAAGATAAAGAATCGGTTGGGCAGCCTTGCAGCCCGCAGTCAGCAGGAACTATCTGAAGCGATCACACAAGCGTTCGAAGAGGTTTCTCCCGACGAGGTAATCGGCTGGTTTTCTTCGTGCTACATCGCGACACCTCAATCGTGAAGCGCTCTAAGTTGTCCACGCCTCATAGAGTGAATCTGCTCTATTTCTTTGAGAATAGTCTTTCTTCGTTTTCTTCGGTCTAAGCTCATGATAGGCCTCCTTTGTATATATTGTATTTATTAAAATACAATATATACGTCAAAAAATATATGCTGGCAAGGGCTTTCTGAGATCCTGTAACTTTCTTGTCCTACACCCCTTTGGGGTTTATCGATATGAGTGGGGTTTTGGCGATGGCACGGGTTTGGTAACAGGAGAAGATGTCGTCCATAGCCTTCCGGGGGTAGGTTTCTATAACGTTACCTTAACCGTATATGATCACGGAAATCAGACAGATTCGGCTACGCAGTTGGTAGAGGTCGTAGCAAGCAATATGCTTCATGCTGTACTTGAGGGAAGCGCAAACGGATACCGTGGTTGGCCCCATTCCTTCGATGCAACTCAATCAAGTGATGATCTTGGCATTGATACGTATATGTGGGATTTTGGCGATGGCTATACTTTAGAAGGAACTCCTAACCTCCTTCATATATATAGAAACGAAGGAACGTATACAGCCTCTGTCACCGTTGTTGATCATGCCGGACAGAGCGATGCCGATTTTTTAGGAATAGAAATAGGGGAGAATACTTTAGAATTTTCCCCGGTTGACATTCTCTTTATTATAGATACGACCGGTAGCATGGTCAATGATATAATGGAGGCGAAAAATCGTATTGTTGAGTTCAATTCACCCATGACAAATGTTGGTGTAGATGCCCATTATGGATTGGTTGGGTTTGGCAGTCAAATGGGGTCTGGTAGTGTTGATTTGCTCCAGGATATAGTCGACTTCGAAACTTTTAATGCTCCAACAGGCGTCTTTCAAAATTTGTTCGTGGGCGGTGGCAACGAGGTGGGAACACGGGCAACTCATATAGGGTTGACGTCGGCTACATTTCGTACGAGTTCCACAATTAATGTTATCCTCATTACAGATGATCATGACCGTAGCGGCCCTAACAGCTTGATAGACGCAGATCAAAGTTTGACGAACCATAATGCTTTATTTAACTTTATAGGTAGGCCAAGTTTTGGAAACACGGACAATACGTATGGAATGCTTACTACTAATCATGCGGGAAAAGCTTTTGATATACTAGAATTCCGCAACTCGCCGGATGAGTTTTTTGCTAAGTTTATTGCGTATAAATTACAAGAGATTTTAAATCTTATTCCTCCTGTTGCGGTTATACATGCATCACCTAATCTTAGCACGCCTGGTTATTTAATTACATTTGATGGTAGTGCATCGCATCATGTCGTTCCGAATGTTGAAATTATTGATTTTCGTTGGGATTTTGATGCCTCCGATGGAGTTAATTTTACCGCGCCGGAAGATGTGGGGGAGATTGTTACTCATGCCTATCCTGCTTTCGGAATGTATACAGCAACCCTCCAAGTCGCCGATAATCGGAATCCATCCGTTTATGATACGGCCACAGTGCAAATTGAAATCACGTTGCCTTCTCATCCCCCCACTGCCGCTGCGGGCGGGTCTTATGTCGTGGTCGTTGGTGAGCAGTTTGAGCTGGATGGATCTGGTTCTTTTGATATTGATCAGGTATTAGGTGATTCTATTCAAGCGTGTGATTGGGAAATCGATGGGCAAATACCCTATGATTTTAGTGACAGCATTCATGGCGAACAGGTAACCCGTAATAGGCGCCTTTTATACACCTGGCGATAAAATAATTGGTTTATGAGAATTGTAATATTAAATGCCCAAAAGAAGATATTGTAAAACAGGAGTGTTCCATGCCGAAATCTTCTAGATTTAAAAACTCGACAGAAGACAAAAAAAGGAGAAAGACATGGAACAAATCAAGAGTAGTATTCATCCCCGAAAAGGCAAGCATTTGACACAGAAAGAACGGATCATGATTGAAACAATGCTCAAAAACCCAGGACGTCCTTTAGAGATAGCCAGTATCTGGGAAGGCATCGTCGAACCATAGAGCGCGAAATCAAACGTGGGGAGGTAGAGCATTTCGATACAGAACTGCGAAAGAAGAAAGCATACAGCAGTGATCGAGCCCAGGAACTTCATGATCTAAATGCGACGGCCAAGGGACCTGAGCTTAAGCTTGGAAAGCATCATGAAATGGCTGTGTTTATCAGCGAGCACATTCTTGTTCACAAACGCTCACCCGATGTGGTTGCTCCTTTGCTTAAACAAGAGCAGAGACCTGCAGCGGTGAGTACAAAAACGCTGTATACCTATATTGACCAAGGTCTCATCCCGGGGGTGAGCAACGAGTCCCTATGGGAAAAACGAAAACGGATAAAACGAAAAAGACGTGCTATTAAGCGGGTTAAAAAGCAACATGCCCGAAGGACCAGTATCGAAAAACGACCTAAGACCGTAGAAAAACGCGAGGAATTTGGGCACTGGGAATTGGATTTGATCGTCGGCGGAAAAGGAACTTCAAAACCGGTTTTAATGACGTTAGTAGAAAGAAAGACCCGAATGCTAAGGGTGAGAAAACTTTCGGATAAAACACAGGCATCGGTTCTGCAGGCCCTCAAAGCGATCGAAAGATCGATGGGAGTTGGCCCATTCAGATCGATGTTCAAGTCGATTACAGCCGATAACGGGAGCGAGTTTCTCGACGTGGAGCAGATGGAACGTTCCGGATTTAGCAAAAAGAGACGTGTTAAACTCTATTATGCTCACCCGTATTCTTCCTGGGAACGAGGCTCCAACGAAAATGCCAACCGTATGGTTCGTCGTTTCGTCGCCAAAGGAGACAACATCGGAAAATATACCATCGACCGTATTGGTGAGATTGAAAAATGGATTAACAACTATCCTCGCAAGATCCTAGAATACAAACTCGCACAGGAGTGTTTCGATTTGGAGATCGCCGCATGAACAGAAGCTCTCAGGTCCATTTTTTGCGGCATTTAATTTTACAATCCACCGTCCATGATGACGATGTCTTCAGGTGAAAGAGTCGGGAGAAGAACCCGGCGAATATATTCTCCAAAAACAGCCGTCTCTGTCGCCCCCTCCCCCTCCATAGCCGCTGTTGTTCCGTCCAGGCGGACCGAAGAAGTCAAGGTGGTGGTACACCAATGTCCATGAGGCGTTTTGGCAAAAAGCCTGTTCCCGCCCAACGCCCGGCCCCGCAGACGAGTCATATTCGTTTTCGCCCCGGATTCATCAATAAAGACAAGGCGACTTGGATCAAGTTTGGCCACCTCTTGGATCCACTGCTTTCTCAAGAGATTTACATCCGCCCGGCCTTGCTCGCTGGCGTGAAGCGTTCTTTTTATACCGGGAGCCCAACCGATTCAACGCCCGCTGTACGGCCATGATCGACCCCTTCACGCCGCTCATGTTCTTGAGTTCTTCAAGCGTTGCCGGGATGTTTGCCCACCAGTTGAGCCAACGCCTTGAGCTGCTTTCCGCTGTAGAGGGCCTGACAATGCCCACGCGGTCGGGGAGCGGTCTGTCCGGTTTCGTTGAAACGAGAGAGCCCACGCTGAAACGTTCTAAGATCTACACGATAAGAAGATGCGATATCGGCCTGGGAACCTTTGCCCATTTTGTAGGCATCTATCGCACGCCGCCGGATTTCTGCTGTTGCTATACTCATGTCATGGAGTATAGATCTTCTAGAGAGGCATCTCAATCGTTAAATACTCTAGGGATAAAAGGCAAGCGGCGAAACCTAAAAGTCATCTTGACAAGACCCTCTCAGGTCCGCTCCAATTCAGCCATGAAGGCTTCCTGAAGACTACCGTGTTAGCCAAACCTTATACTCCGGTCGAACCTATCTTTGAGCTTATCCACCTGTTGTTTGGCCGCCACTTTATGATCAACATATTTTATCGGGATTACAGTCGAAATCGGGTCAGTCTCGGTGATCTCATACAGATCGTTCAAATGAAGGATTGTTGATCTATACAAGCCGTCTGATTAAAGGTTTCATGGTTAACCCCTGTACGACAATGGAAAAAACAACTACGATATAAGTAATGGCTATAATAATCTCCCGTATTTCGCCTTTTGGAATCGATAACGCTAAAGCAATCGATATGCCTCCTCGTAAGCCTGCCCACGTAATGATCTTCACCGCATGAGGTTCGACTGTTTTCTTGAGTCGTAATAAGGTAATAGGGATCCCTACGCATAAAAAACGGGAGAAAAGGATCAACGGTATGGCCATGAGCCCCCCTAAGAAGTATTCACGAGGAAAAGCTAAAACCAGAACTTCAAAGCCAATTAAAAGAAACAAAATCGCGTTGAGAATATGGTCCATAAATTCCCAGAACAGATCAACACGCTCCCGGTTTCCTTCTGACATGGCAAACATGCGGCCCTGATTACCGATTAGTAATCCTGCAATAACCATTGCAATAGGTCCCGAAACATGGAGAATTCCGGCTAACGTATAGCCTCCCATAACGAGTGCTAAGGTAAGTAATATTTCGATCGAATAATTATCAGCGGTGCGTAAAAGGCGATAAATAATCCAACCGATAACAAACCCAAAGACAATCCCACCGACTGCCTCTTTAAGAAACAGGAACCCAATCTCTTTTATATCGAATTGATGATCGCCTCCTATTAGACCTAGGACCGCAAGAAAAATGACAACGCCAACACCATCATTAAAAAGAGATTCTCCTGTTATTTTTGTGGCCAAACTTTTGGGAGCATCTACTTTTTTCAAGATTCCTAAAACAGAAATAGGATCGGTAGGAGCAATGAGAGATCCGAATAATAAACAATAGATAAAATCTAGATGAAGACCTACCACCCTTACCCCATAATACATGAGAGTCCCCACCATAAAAGTCGTGCCAACCACTCCAACTGTAGCCAGGATGCCGATGGTCCATTTGCTCTTCGCTAAATCATTGATGTTGATGTGAAGCGCACCAGAAAAAAGAAGGAAGCTTAACATCCCCTGCAACAACACTTTATTAAAATCAATACCCTCCATAATAACCCGCGCTTTTTCTTCTATGGCCCATCCCATTTTACCCAAAAACATTAAGAACAGAGATAATGTTAAGGCCATGATCATCAGACCAATGGTCGGAGGAAATTTAATGAAACGATAATTGACATAGCTTAAAATCGCAGCCAAAGTTATGAGTATAGCTATTGTATCTATAACATCCATCTTTAACGTCTCCCCCTAAGCCTTACATTTAAACCGGCGGTCGCCGGTTTAAATGTAAGGTTAGTCATTAAATTCCGATTCGCAAAGTTCATAAAAATTACACCGCTGACAGAGTGACCTAGATGATGCTAGCTCCCACTCCTCTTGAAGGACAGGTTTATTTTTTTTTCGATCACCTTCGATTAAATACTCACTCATATCTCCAACTGATTCATGGATACGGGATCTAACACGATGTATATCTTCTTCTGTAAGGGTATGGGTCACTACTTTATCAAAGAGTAAATACTCTATATAAATATGGATCTTTTCTAATGGTATGTGATGTTTAGTTTGCGCCCATAAACCATAGATCGCTAATTGATCAAGATGCTTCCCGCTGGGTTTCCCTGACTTCCAATCATGAATATGCCACTGATCATCAACGGTATATACATAATCTGGGATGGCATATATTTTAAGATCATTAAACAAAAAAGATTCAGGATCACCTCCTTTTTCAGGCGTAGCAATGGTTTGCTCTTGTTCCGGACGAACCAGTGCCAATCGGGGTAAAACAGATTGGATAAAGTTCTCTATACACGTCTTGACCTCTGTCATCGTGGACTGGGTCCACTCTCTGCTATTTCCTGGATGAAATTTTGTGTAGTAATGTTCATGCAAACAACAATACGCTTTAGGGTGTTCTCGCCATTTTTCGTTCTTTGAATCTTGCCAGGCCTTATTCAAATAGGGACGCGCTATTTCTTCATAGGCTTGCTCAACGCTAACATCAACGCCTTGCTGCTTTTGTTTAAGCGCCCACATAATGGCTAATTCAACCGCATGTCCTTTTAATGAATATCGATTTTCTATTTTGGTCAGCCGATAGGCATCACGCTTTAACTGGGGCGCGCTGGCATTCCAGCCATTCCACATCGCATATTTGGCCCAATATCGTTTCCGGCGACATTCATCAAAATCGTTTGCCGCACTAAAAGACCATGAAAAAGTATTAATAAGTTCTGCCATTTGCTGGATACGGGAAGCTTGATTCTGGATACTGGGTCTTCAATCTTCTATCCTCTTATCTTGAATCTTCGCTCCCTTCCTCACAATCCGAATTTAATAGGTGTTCAAACGTCCTTGTTTTACAAGCTACTCTCATCATCATATAAATCCATAATTCTATGTATAGCCACTTTCACCCCATCATTCCCCATCGTATGTTGAGGCAATGGTACATTTAATAGCTTTTCAATCGTTTCTGCAATATCCCCTTTATATAGTTTTTCAGCAGGAAGATATACATGTTGAAGATATTTTTTGATACCTTCAACAAGAATCGAACATTCAAGAAAATTGGAACGATCTGTACACGCTAAGGGTTTTTTGTTCGCAATACAATCGGAAACAATACCATACCCCGGCTTTGAAATCACCCCATCCATAGATGCGATAAGATCGGAAAAAGGTATACTCTTCATATCTATGGCATGAAAATTTTTCCCTTCCCAAAATAAATGGTACACCGTGAAAAATTCATAAGGCTCCAATTTTTGTATTCGGTCAATAACTGATGGATCCCAATTGAGCGCTCCGAAAGAAAGAAGAATCCACTTTTTTGTAGGCACACAACCTCTTTTTTTGATGATATCTCCACGTCTTTCTCGACCAGGGCTAGCCACCAAGAAGATATCTTCTATCCGCGGAAATGCGTTCATCTCTTCACTAAAAGGTAACCGCAATAAAAGATCTGTTGTTGCATACCCTTCGTGAAACCAGTCGACATACTTCTTCCAACGAGGGTTGTCATGTGTAAACGCAGAATAAATCCAGTCCCACCCAAAATTCGCAATGGCTATACTCGGAATTCCGACCTCCTTTGCGGCGAATAAAGGAATCGCAGGAATATCAACGATCACTAAAGCAGCCTGTTGTTCGTTCAAAAAAGCGGTTTCTTCCTGAATCAATTGGTCACGTTTTTCATGAAGTCCTATGACCTTATTCAAAGTAGCAGGAACATCAACTTGGATATCATCGAACTGGACCAGCCCCACATCAAAAGACTCTTTCCTAAAGGTAACCTGATCCGCATTCAAACGATGGGATAAAAAAGGCTTGGGCAAATCAGATACGACAATAATAGGTATGCGAGGAGCCTGCCGACACAAAGCATTTAAGATATCACACGCACGCGTACCATGCCCATATCCATGAGCCGTGATATAATAGATAATGGGAGCATTTAAATCCATGGATTTTGGACTTCTGTGGATAGAATGATCTACTCTCTCATAGAGTATACTGAGGGCACATATCATTTAGGAAAATACATTGATTGGTTAATGTAAAGACCCGAAAAAAACAATGCATGATTTCCAATATGAACGAGTATAAGAAATTTTGAAGGATCTTGAGCGCTTAATAACGCCTCCATCATTTCGAAAAGATAGTCCATGGGCTTCTTATTTTTTCCAGGCAAGGGATATCGGATACGGTCTACCCGAGAAAATTGAGTGAGTAGCTCGGCTACATAATCAACCACTTTTTTATTGTCAATCCCGGACTGTTTAAAGACATGACGCACGAGTATATAAAATAGAACTGGGGGGATAATTCCAAGCATTCAGAACGATCAAGAAGGGCTTGGAAAAGGGCCTCATTATCAAGAATGATGTCACTCGAATCTGCATCGGAAAAAAGATTTTCGATTATATCTGGCTTGGTTGGGTTATCTTTGGAAAGCACAGATAAGATAAAGTCGATATCCGCAGCCGTAAATTTGTCTCTACAATTTGGACATACCATTTTCACAATCATACTCTCCATTAGACAGTATACATGATAAAATTAGTTTATCCTGGATCCGTCAGTTAAACGTGGGATTTCTGTGCGAATGCTTTGGAGGCAAAAGGTTGCAAAAAAACGCACCCGCACCCGCTGGGTGCGTCGAGGCTTTTTTGTAATTCCTTTTGGCCCAAATGGTTCGTGCAGAAATCCCACGTTTAACTGACGGATCCAGGTTTATCAAGGTTTGTTGAGATTATGGAAAATTATTGAAAAATTTCTAGATACACGATATTGAATGATAGAAAATGAACGATAAACTGAAAATTAAGTATAAACCTGGATCCGTCAGTTAAACGTGGGATTTCTGTGCGAATGCTTTGGAGGCAAAAGGTTGCAAAAAAACGCACCCGCACCCGCTGGGTGCGTCGAGGCTTTTTTGTAATTCCTTTTGGCCCAAATGGTTCGTGCAGAAATCCCACGTTTAACTGACGGATCCAGGTTTATCAAGGTTTGTTGAGATTATGGAAAATTATTGAAAAATTTCTAGATACACGATATTGAATGATAGAAAATGAACGATAAACTGAAAATTAAGTATAAACCTGGATCCGTCAGTTAAACGTGGGATTTCTGTGCGAATGCTTTGGAGGCAAAAGGTTGCAAAAAAACGCACCCGCACCCGCTGGGTGCGTCGAGGCTTTTTTGTAATTCCTTTTGGCCCAAATGGTTCGTGCAGAAATCCGCGTTTAACTGACGGATCCAGGATAAAGAATTAGGGAATTAAAACTTATGTGGAGCCAAACCTACCTCATTATAGCCTCATACTTTCTCGGCGCGATCCCTATAGGGTTACTCATAACGAAGTTAAAAGGGATCGATATACGAAGCGTAGGTAGCGGAAATATTGGGGCGACAAACGTATTTAGAGCAGTGGGTAAGAATTGGGGTATTATCACTTTTATCGGGGACGCTTTAAAAGGATTTATCCCCACCTATTTTTTCCCTATTTGGGCCCATCAAACGATCCATGATAGCTCAGAGCCAATCCTTTCAATTTTATGTGGATGTACAGCTATTGCAGGTCATAACTGGCCGATTTATTTAAAGTTCAAAGGGGGTAAAGGCGTTGCAACCAGCGCAGGGTTTTTAGTGGGCATCGCCCCTCAAGCCGTCGGTATAGGATGTGGAATATGGATCCTCCTTTTTGCTATAAGCCGATATGTATCTGTTGCTTCTATCGCAGCATCCATTACAATAATCATTGTGGGCTGGGTTCTTTACAGTTCCAAAGGATTACTTCTACCCACAACGTTGACGATACTAGGGTTCGTTGTTATTTGGAGACATCGGAGTAATATCGTGCGTTTGAAAGAAGGCACAGAACACAGGTTTGCAACATCAGAAATAAAAAAAGAAAAAGATGAAAATTAGTGTAATCGGTGATGGAGGCTGGGGAACCGCATTAGCCTTGGTCTTACATCGTAATGGCCATCGGGTTTGTGTTTGGGGTCCTTTTTCTGATTACATCGAAGAAATCCAAAAAAAAAGTGAGAACCCAAAATTTCTACCGGATATTTCCATCCCTCCTGAAATTCACTGGACCTCGGATTGTGAAGAAGCGGTGATTAACGCAGGTATCGTGCTCGTTGTTATTCCTTCAAAATATTACCGCCAGACTCTAGAGTTATTTACGAATTTAATACCACCTTCCTGCCAAATTCTAAGTGCTACAAAAGGATTAGATAAGCAGACCCATAAACGTATGAGCAAAACAGCTCAGGAAGTATTAAAACGAGAATCCGTGGCAGTCCTTTCAGGGCCTAGCCACGCTCAAGAGGTTGCAAAAAGTATTCCTGCAGCTGTCACCATTGCTTCAGATGACCCCGATAGCGCCAAAACTTTACAAGACACATTCACCCATAACTTATTTCGGATCTATACCTCTGAAGATATCATCGGTGTAGAGCTAGGGGGGGCTCTAAAAAATGTTATGGCTATTGCCGCAGGTGTCTGCGACGGGATTGGATTTGGCGACAATACAAAAGCGGCCTTATTAACACGCGGCCTCGCTGAAATGACCCGTTTAGGATGTGCCATGGGTGCACAACCCTCTACGTTTAGCGGACTCAGTGGAATGGGCGATTTAATTGTAACCTGTACAAGCAAGTTAAGTCGTAATCGAACCGTTGGCGAACGGATTGGACGAGGCGAATCTATTGATGAAATTTTGGGGCCCATGGAACAAGTTGCTGAAGGGGTCTGGAATTGCAGAAATGCAAAAGAACTGGCACAAGAAATCGGGATTGAGGTTCCTATCACGGATGAAGTCTACGCTGTGGTACATGAAGGCAAAGATCCTCGGATAGCTGTACAATCTTTATTAGCACGCGATCCAAGACCGGAGTGAAAGTGGTTTTCTTATTAGTCTGTTAACAAAGAACACATAAGGAGGTTACCATAGATGTTGAGAAAAAAATCGCTCTTTTTACTTATTCTACTATCCATATTACCGTGGATTCGCATTTCCTTTGGAATGGATATTTATGTTTTGGGCAATGGACATGATGCTCAATCGGGCAGCATGATCGCTCCTGTTCGGTCGATTGAAGGAGCTTACGATTTGATCAGCAATCTTGCTCAAGTCACATACAATATCATTTTGAAAAGTGACGGCGGATCTATTCCCATCGCAAAAAATAACGGAAATGGCTTTACATGGACTAAATCGGGATCTGAAACCCATCCAATCAACATGTATTCCTTAAATGATATGGCACATATCAGAAGAAGTTCTGATGGAAGCTACATGATTACGTTCCGAAATGTCGCCTATATTAATTATTAACGCCATTCATTTTTCAAAAAGTACAGTCGGGCTTCAGCTAGATAATGTTGATAATTCAACGATCACCTATTGTCGGTTTACAGGGAGTACGATACCCGGGGGTGGAGGAGCTGGAAGTATCTGGATAGGAAAAAAATATTAACTGGAATCCTGCTCTTTCAGCAAACGAAAATTATAGAAGCGAAAATAATAGCATCTCACATAATCTTTTTGAAAAGCTCGATGTGACGAATTATTGTAAAGCTCACCTTTATCAAGGGATCTATATATCCCAAGGGAGCCATAATAACACCTTTTATGCCAATACAGTTAAGCAACCACCTGGTAGCGGTATTTCTATATATCACAATTACCAAACACGTAATATGGTTAGCCATAACCTGATATATCAACATTACTTCCAACAACTCCCTGTACCTTTTTGTGACACTAATAATGATCAAATAAATAATAATTGGATACTTAGCAATGAATATGACAGATGGATGAACAGCCGCTTTGGCATTGATTTTATATGCGGCACATCTACTAATACATTTGGATGTCATACTGTGATAAAAAATCAAATATCAAACAATTATATCTATGCGAATGAACAAATCCCATTTGCCAATGGCTATAGCGGGGGAACCTCTCTAAATTTACGAATGGCCTCGATCTTAACGAACTCTAACGAAAAATATAGCAATAAAGATTATTATGGAAAGGCCAAAGCACCACACAAGACCCTTATTGGTTAGGGTATTTACCCAGCCAAATAACAGGTCGAATGGTCGCTGGAGATTTTGACCAAGATGGATTTAAAAATGATATTGCCGTCTTCTACGATTACGGCGGGAACCAGACACGCATCCATGTTTTTACATCAGGCGGAAGTGTCTTTTCCTATTCTGGAGCCCAAGGGTGGTGGGATTCTTCAGGCTATACAGCTGACCAAATTACAGGACACGTGGTGGCCGGAGACTTTGACCAAGACGGATGCGAAGATGATGTTGCTGTCTTTTGTAATTACGGTGGAAACCAAACACGTATCCATGTGTTTACTTCAGATGGAAGTGCCTTTTCTTATTCTGGATCCCTAGGCTGGTGGAATTCTTTAGGTTATAACGCAGATCAAATTACGGGCCGCGTTGTGGTCGGAGATTTTGACCGAGACGGTTTTAAAGATGATATTGCCGTCTTTTATAGCTACGGCGGAAGTCAAACGCGCATCCATGTGTTTACATCAAATGGAAATTCCTTTTCTTACTCCAGATCCGCAGGCTGGTGGAACTCTTTGGGCTATACCGCTGATCAAATTACGGGCCGTGTCGTTGCTGGAGACTTTGATCGAGACGGATACGAAGATGATGTTGCCGTCTTTTATAATTACGGTGGAAGCCAAACACGTATCCATGTGTTTACATCAAACGGAAATTCCTTTTCTTACTCCGGATCCGCAGGCTGGTGGAGTTCTTTCGGCTATATCGCAGATCGAATCACAGGACACGTCGTCGCTGGAGACTTTGACCAAGACGGATTTAAAGATGACATTGCTGTTTTTTATGACTACGGCAATAGTCAAACACGCACTCATGTCTTCAGATCAAATGGAAGCTCCTTCTCTTATTCAGGATCAAAAGGCTGGTGGAACTCTAATACAGAAACATATAATGCAGACTCGGTCAGGGACCGTGTAGTGGCCGTTGATTATACGAAGGACGGAACAGATGATATCGTCTCTTTTTACGAATATCCCATGCAAAACATAAGAAGCCACGGGTTTGAATCACAAGGAACAAGCTTTATCTACCAAGGAGCGCTCGGCATTCCTTGGTTAAGTAATATTTCGCCGTAACGGTCTATCTTCATTCATATTCAACAAACTTAGGCACGAATAGATCTGTACTTTTTATTTTTTTCATCCATATATTATATATACAAAGATATTTAACAATGCAGAGACCTGGAGCATTATGAGAACGACTTTAGAGATTCCCAAAACTCTTATCGATGAAGCCTTGAGGGCCTCTCACCATAAAACAAAAACGGCAGTAATCATTGCAGCGTTAGAGGACCTGGTTAGGAAAAAAAAGATTCAAAAACTAAAACAGTATAAAGGAAAAGTTGACCTACGTATTGACCTCGCAACTCTACGAAAACGTCCATGAATATATTGGTCGATAGTTCCGTATGGATTGCATATTTTCGTGGCACCGAAAATATGCAGAAAATGGATTTTCTGATTGAAGAAGATCTAATTGTTACCAACAATCTTATTCTGGCTGAACTTATCCCTCACCTTTATGTCCAAAAAGAACGAAAACTCACCAATCTATTGGAACAATTGAGCTGCTTTTCTCTCAACACCGATTGGAGCAATATTATACAGATGCAAATGACCTGTATCCTCAATGGGATTAACAAAATGGGGATCCCCGATCTTCTGATTGCTCAAAATGCTATACAAAATAAATTAAACATATTTACGCTCGATAAGCATTTTTACTTAATGACCTGAATCCGTCAGCTATCGCTTCGGAAGGCGTTTTGGGGCTCAAAAGTTGAAAACTTTTTCCTTGAGATGCTCGCTTTTGGGCGGATTGGGACCGGCAAGTATCACCCTGATGAATTTTTTGAGCGTACAGGTCAGATTCACTCTGATTTGACCATTTTGGGGCGTAGGCCTCCTTGGGCAGTCGCCTTAGAGTATTGTTAAAGGTGCACGGAGGGCTATGCGAAGGAATGGGCAATATCTTGTATCACTTCAAACCAGCGACAACGCTTGCCAAAGTGAAGTTCAATTCGTCCGGCATGGCGGACCAATCGAACCGCGCAATAAACGATATTTTTGAGAACCGTTTTGATTCGCCAGCGCGGGATGTTGATTTTCTGCGGGGCAAGCCCAGCCCGTTTGATGACCTCTTGGCCAAGACCGCGCAATAGGTTGAAGGCCACCATGGCGCATAACAGAATAATCTTATTGGCACAGAGTCTCCCCGAAGGCAATCGCTCAACATCAAGATCGCTTTTGAGTTCACTGTGGTACTGCTCGCTGGGGCCATGTCCATGATAGAGATCTAGCACCGTCTTGGCACGACAAGAGAGGTTCGTCCACCAGGTGCTCACCTCAAGTTTAGGAACCAGAAGTTTCTGACCATCGATATCGATGGTGCGTTCAATCACTTCAAAGGCCACCGGGACACAAGGGCGGTTTTGGTCACCACCGGGATGGAAATGATCGAAAAAGCCTGTGTAAACGTTCTTGCCTTCACGACTGTCTTGTTTGTCTCCAACTCGGCGTGCAAGGGCCAGCATTTGTTCAGGACATTCGCGGCGAGGATTTCGCTTTACGATAAAATAATGATCCCCAAAAGCGTCGAAGTTATCGGCCGCAGCGTTGCCACTATCAAGCCGAAGCAAACATTTTCCATCAGCCGTTGAAAAAAGATATGATCGTTAAATCAGCAGATCACATATCTTCTCATCATACTGGCATCGTCCTTGCTGCGGGAACTTCTTTTCGCATGGGACTCCCCAAAGCATTGCTCCCAACAAAAGACGGGATCCCTTTAGCTCAGTATCAAGCGGATCAACTTATCGAGGCAGGCTGTACACATGTTGTTATCGTACTTGGCAGAGATAAAGAGATCATTGAAAATAAAATTAGATACCATGGAATTGTATGTAATGAATCATGGGAAAAGGGGCGAATCAGTTCTGTTCAATCAGGACTCAACCAAACCGCTTCCGATGGCGGGTATTTTTCATCCTGCCTGTAGATACAGTGGGTGTACAAGTTGAAACATTAAAAAGTGTATTAGACTATGCAACGCAAAAAAAACCACAGGCTGTTCGTCCAACATATGACGATCAACCAGGCCATTTAGTCTGGATTTCAGCACTTATAGCCAATGAGATCAAAGAATTAAAACCATCACCTGAAATACGGCTGGATACGATATTGGAGCCGATTGAAGATAAGGTTCCGGTCCAAGATGTTTGCATTCTAAACAATGTCAATACGTTGACTGAATGGGAAAACTATACATCACATCAATCCGTCACGACGTAAAAGCGCATCCGGATCAGGTTCTCGATCTCTAAAGTGTTTATAGAGCTTTAGAGGATGCTCAATCCCTCCTTTTGAAAGGATGCAGTCTCGAAAGCGTTGTGCGGTTTCTTTATCAAACAGACCGTTTTTTTAAACAGCTCAAAGGCATCAGCATCTAAAGCCTCCGCCCATTTATAGCTGTAATATCCCGCGGAATAACCTCCGGAAAAGATATGGGAAAACGAGGTCGAAAAACAGGTCCCTGCTTCTCGAGGCAACCATTGAGTTTTCCGGGTAGCCTTATCTTCAAATCCCTCGATGTCATGAATCTGCACCGGATCTGTAGTATGCCACGCCATATCCAATAAAGAAAAACTGGTTTGTCGTAAACACTGTGAGCCCGCCATAAAACGTGCGCTGTCTTTTATCTTTTGAGCTAACGTCTCTGGAATCTGTTCGCCCGTTTCATAATGCGTCGCAAAAAGATCTAAGAATCCTTTCTCTAACGTCCAGTTTTCCATGATTTGTGATGGTAATTCTACAAAGTCCCAATAAACATTACACCCTGACAGCGTCGTATACGTACAGTCCCTCAATAAGGTGTGCAAAGCATGCCCAAATTCATGAAACAGGGTCCTGACTTCATCAAACGTTAATAAAGAAGGTTTGTTGGGTGTAGGCTTAGTAAAATTGCAGACAATCGATACGTGTGGCCGCCGTATTTTACCTTCTTGTAGACCCTGTTCGCGCAATGTGGACATCCACGCCCCACTACGCTTTGTGGGACGAGGAAAAAAATCCATATATAACAAACCCATATACTGGTTTTTTTTCGTATCGGTAACCTCAAAAACTTGAACATCCGGGTGATAGAGCGGCACATCGTCAATGGGTCTAAATGCCAGGTCATAGAGCCTTTTCCCATGCTCAAAAATTCCATTAATCAGGTTTTCTAGCTTGAAATAGGGCCGCAATTTCTCCTGATCGATATCAAAACGATACTTTTTAAGCTTTTCAGAATAATAGGCTGTATCCCAAGGCTTTATCTCCATGTCTCTACCTGATTCGCGTTGTACGGTTTTCAGATCTTCTAATTCTCTTTCGGCGACCGTTCGGGAAGCTTCACATATTTTATCCAGAAAAACTAATACACGTTCAGGACCAACCGCCATACGTTCTTCCAACACAAAATGCGCATGGGTGTCGTACCCCAACAGTTGAGCTCGCTGATGTCGTAATGTAACGATACGAATCAATACCTCACGATTATCATGATCCCCGTCCAAGGCACGCGTATTGAATGCACGCCAACACGTTTCACGAAGTCCACGATCATCGGCATAGGTCATAAAAGGAATGTAGCTGGGGGCCTCTAACGTGAAGACCCACGCATCTGGGGCATCTCGCTCTTCAGCACAGATCTTGGCCGCGTCTATTATGGTTTCGGGCAATCCCCGCAAATCATTTTCGTCTGTTACCCTGAACTCAAAAGCGTTTGTAGCCGCACGCACATGATCTGCAAAACGGGGAATGAGACCGGCCAATTCTTCATCGATCTCACGCAACGTGGCTTTATCATTTTCTGAAAGTAACGCTCCATTTCGCGTAAAAGATATATAGGTTTTTTCAGACAACATTCTTTGTTCAGGCGATAGGGTGTCGGATAAATTTTCGTGTACCTGGCGAACCTTTTTAAACAAGGCCTCATCTAACAAAACATCATTCGAAAACGCGCTCAACCGCGGCGAAATTTTCTGGGCAAGTTGCTGCAAGGACTCGTCGGCTTCTGCACTAAACAGGTTAAAAAAAACACTCGAGATATGAGATACAGCATCAGAACTAATTTCTAACGCTTCAACCGTATTCTCAAAAGTCGGTATCGCTGGATTGGAGGTGATGGTATGAATCCTCTTCTTCGCCCTTTCAATCGCTTTTTCAAGGGCGGGCATGAAATGTTTATGTTCAATTTTTTCAAACGCCACGGCGCCATCACGATAGATAGATGTTTCGAGTAGTGGATTATTTTCTGCACACATTATTTACCCTTATCAATAGATCTTTTACAATGATTGGAAGCCTTTTTTAAGCTGTTGGCCAATCGATGGAAGTTTTTGAATCGTTCATATCCCCATCCTGGAAATTTTCATCGCCGTCTTTCCAAAGACACTAATGGTCAACGAATATAGGCCCATTCTCGTTGAGACGTATCTATAGAAAACTCCTTCTCTGGTCAGTTCATAGCATCGATCTTAAGAATCTGCCGCGTAAGAGGCAATATCCTCAAAAGTTCTTGTTATGCGACTTTTTTAATTAAATCAGCTTCGTATTCAGGAAACATTATAATTGCTGGATGAATGCCAAATGCATTTGCCAGTTGTTCGGCTCGTCTTTTACCAATATCTATTTTATTGTTTTCAAGTAAGTTAATGTTTTTAGAGTGAACACCAGATTGTCTTGATAATTCCTCTTGTGTCCACCCTTTGAGCTCTCTGAGCATTCGAATCACTTCACCTGTGGTTATTACGGCATGTTTTTCTGCTGTTATAAATTCATTTTTTTTCATTTTATATCTCCTAATATTTATGAGGCGTTAATTCTAGAACATAAACAATTACGTCTGTCCCATGAACCACGTAAATAACTCTGTATTGCAAATTAAGACGAGAAGCCCTTTGCCCTTTTCTGTCGCCTTTTAGTCTTTCATCATGAAATCCTGGGAATTCTTTAAGAATCCCTGGGCCATGCCTAAAAATAAGATCTTTCCATCCTTGCAGACTCAACTTACAAGTGCAAAACTGAAGCTGTCCAGCATTTCTTTAGGCGTTCTATATTCTAAGCATTTTCTCGGTCTATTATTCAGTAACTCCACAGCCCAATCTCAACTGAGCGGAGCTGTGGGCAGCAAAGTCGGTTTTCTTCGGGAAAAACTGGCGAAGCAAACCATTCGTATTTTCGTTGGTCCCTCTTTGCCAAGGGTTTCTCCCTTCAGCAAAAAAAATGGGGGTTGCTATTTTTTTCTGTAGTTTAGCATGGCTGGCAAACTCCATGCCATTATCTACAGTCACCGTTTTACAGGGGAGCCCTGAATCAGCGAACTGAGGTACGGAACGGTTGACCGATTCGGCATTGCATCGAGGTAAAAGATCGGCGATGAGATATCGAGTCGCTCGATCTACTAGAGTGACTACACAGGCCTCTTTTCTCGTTTGGCCCTGAATAGTGTCACCTTCCCAATGGCCTGCCACCTTGCGACTTTCACCCTCTTCGGGGCGTTGGTCAATCATCGTTTGGTTGTGTATACGTGAATGGCTTTTCCGAGTCACTCGTTTTTTCTTTCCGGGGCCACGCAGGTATTTTCGGTAGCCAGCCCCTCTTGGACTGTACAAGTAGGGGTAGATCGTCATTCGACTGATGGGAGGGTCACCTTCTAGCTTTCTTCGACCTTCAATCTGTTCTGGAGACCAATACTTCGCTAGGAGAGTCTCCACTTGTTCTTTGCTAGCTCCCATCACTTTTTGAGGCTTTCGAGCTAGCTGTAATCGGCTTTGAGCCAGGCCATTTGCGGGTCTTGGGTAATAGCGGCCACGGACTTGATTACGGCGAAATTCACGCCAAATAGTCGAGGGGGATCGGCCCAGGCGACGGCCAATTTGAGATAAGCTATATTTTTCTTTTAGCATCTGGGCTATCACTTCTCGTTCATAACGGTTTAAATGTTCGTAGGTTCGTGGCATTCTATGTTCTCCTTTGGGGGGGGCAGATACCCAAAGAATGAACTATGCTGCGGACCTTTGCACTTGTATTGTTACTCTACCGTTTTTCTCCCGACTCTTTCACCTGAAGACACCGTCATCATGGACAATCTTCGCGTCCATCACAATCCCAAGGTCATTGAACTCATTGAGTCATGTGGGGCCCATGTAAGATTCCTTCCACCCTACAGCCCCAATTCCAACCCCATTGAAAAAATGTGGGGCAAGATAAAGAATCGGTTGGGCAGCCTTGCAGCCCGCAGTCAGCAGGAACTATCTGAAGCGATCACACAAGCGTTCGAAGAGGTTTCTCCCGACGACGTAATCGGCTGGCTTTCTTCGTGCTACATCACGACACCTCAATCGTGAAGCGCTCTAATACCCACAAACCCTCATCTTTGTATGAGGCTTTTGCTCCTGCCGAAGCCAGAAGACTTTTGGAAAGAATCCAGTGGCATTATACGCCGAAACATGGCAGCTGGCTTGATATGGCCGAGATCGAATTGAGCGTATTGCAACGTCAATGTCTTAACAGAAGGATCCCTGACCCAGAAACGCTCAGCGAGGAAATTGCCACATGGGAAAAACAGAGAAATGAACTTTCCGTAAGGGTCAATTGGAGATTTGCAACCCAGGATGCTCGAAGTAAGATGAAAAAATTATACCCGATACTTGACCCCCTCTGATTTTCATTAGACTATCAGTAAACATCTTAACTCGTCAATTTAACTTTGGTGGAGTACTAGATTTAAGAGAAAGAGTCGTGGCCTATGTACAAGCCGGCGGTAAGAAAGTCGAAGCCTGCCATATTTTTCAGGTAGGTCACGATACCCTCTACCGGTGGCTTCGCCAGCACCGGGAGGAAGGAAGCCTTCACCCTTGTAAACGAGGAAAGTACAAGGTTCGCAAAATAGATGATCAGGCCTTGCCGTACTTCAGCCAGGGCAAACTATCGCTATGGGCTTGTTCAGCGCTCTGATTACCAGCTCCCCCCAACAGGCTCACGGCGTGATTTTTGACACAACGTAGCCTGAACTCGATTAAACTGTTATACCCCAATCCTCCTCTTTTTCTTTTTTTGTCAAGCACTTTTGGGTAGAAAAATCGGAAAAAACTATTAAGTCAGTATGTTCTTCCTTTAGAGAATGTCATCTGTTTTTATCAATGACAGCGTGAAACGCGGGGGCTACCCCCGCATAAATCGTCTAATTTTAACTTTTGCCTCCATAAACAACGTTTTAGAGGGGTTAGAAAACTGGTACTCTTCTTCATAAACGACTTCTTCAATACCCGCGTTAATAATCATTTTCGCGCACATTAAACAAGGAGCCGTTGTGCAATAAAGCATGCCTCCTCTTACCGATATCCCGTGATAAGCCGCTTGAACTATGGCATTTTCTTCTGCATGCGCACAGATACAGTCCCCTAAATTTTCGCCCGATTTCGGAGATTCGGCACACCGTGAACATCCCCCATCCATGCAATTACGCACCCCTTTTGGCGTCCCATTGTATCCGGTTGATATGATTCTTTTTTGGATAATAATAAGCGCGGCCACACGGCGACGAGAACAATTGCTACGCCTTGAAACAACTTCGGCAATATCCATAAAATAGGTATCCCAATCAGGTCTCTTTTCTATACTTTTCATAGTGTTCCTAAAGTTGGGCATAAATTCGTCTGAAAAAAAACAAAAAAGACTTGTTTCTGTGTGATCTCTTTGAGATCCTATCTATATAACTGGATATGAAACACATTAGTTAAGCAGGAGGAAGTTATGTTAAGAGAAAAGAAGAAGCCAGGATTTACGCTTGTTGAATTACTGGTCGTTATTGCGATTATTGCAGCGTTAGCTGCTACTCTTACTCCAGCACTTAGCAAAGCGCTTACGAATGCTGCGTTAAATACGGCCGTCCAAAATGCGAAAAATATCTATACGGCGGTATTTGAACAAGATATGAGGAATGTTGTGTTTCAAGGAGCAAGCGCGTTCTCTTCAGGAACGAACTTTACGACGTCTACTGAATACTTCACAAATTTGGTTCAAAACGGGGTGTTATCGGTTCCTTATTCCTTATTTTGCAGAAAAGAGGCAGACACCCGCATCAGATCTAAACTCATTTAGTGCAGCGGGGAACGCGTGGTGTGTTGTTGTCGATATAACAGACTCAACCAAAGATGGAACACCGTTCATTTATACCAAAAATCTTGCGGGAACTAGCCTGGCGGCAGTAAGTAATAACATGAATTTAAATGCTTCTATAGTGCCTTTTGGGGATAATGGTCTTGTTGTCTGTCAAAAAGGCGGTTCTTCTTTTGCGCTGAGAGATTCACAAGTTACTTATGCAAATTTTAACCCCGCAGGTAGCACAAATTCAGTTCTTCAGCCTCAATAGAGGGCGGTGATTCTTTTTATAGGCCCACAGATTTCGGATATCCGTGGTGATCGACCGAAAAAGAGGTAAGGAAGGATAGTGAAATTATGAGGCCTTCAGCTTCAGTTTAACCAGTCCTGTTTGGTTAGAATATCTGCTCCCGCTCCAATATACTCATCCTTCATCACTGAATCGTAAACTTTATCGTGTACTAAAACCGAATTTTGGAAGTCAATTATTCCGAACACAAGAAAAAAACAATGCGCTTCATCGTACATGGTCAAAGACACCTGGAAGGAACCCTTACACCTGTGGGAAATAAAAATGCGGCTCTTCCTATGCTGGCCGCCTCTGTATTAACAGATCGACCTATCACACTTAAAAATGTTCCTCTGATCAAAGATGTCTTGGTGATGCTGGATATTTTAGAAGATTTAGGAGTCTCTGTTGAACAAAAAGGTCGCACGTTCACGTTGTGTGCACGTTCTCTGAAAAAAACGCGTTTAGATCCTACCTTATGTCATCTTGTAAGAAGTTCTATTCTTTTTGCGGGCCCTCTTACCGCTAGACATGGAAATGCTCACCTGCACCCGCCTGGAGGAGATGTAATTGGTCATAGATGTTTAGACACCCATCTTCATGGGTTACGAACCCTGGGCACGATCATTAAAGGGGGACGGTCTTATTCTCTGACAGCAAAACAGCTTAAAGGTTCTTTTATTCTTTTTGATGAAGCCAGTGTTACGGCCACGGAAAATATCATGATGGCAGCAACGCTCGCACAAGGGACGACAACGCTTTATAACGCTGCGTGTGAACCTCATGTTCATGATCTCGGACTTTTATTAAACAAAATGGGTGCGCAGATCTCAGGACTGGGGACCAATTGTGTTAAAATTAAAGGTGTAAAACAGTTGAATGGAGCAACGCATACGATCGGCCCCGACTATATTGAAATCGGAAGCTTTGTGGCCGCTGCAGCCGCAACAAAAGGATCTTTAACGATTCAGACAAAGTTAGACCCTTTGATTTTCCCCATTCTAGAACGAACGTTTCGAAAGCTGGGCATTTGTTGGAAGTCATCTGGAAAGAATCTTATTCTTTCAAATAAACAAACGCTGCGTATTCAAAAAGACGTGGGTTCGTCTATTCCAAAAATCGAAGATGGAACATGGCCAGCCTTTCCTTCGGACTTAATGAGTGTCGTGATTGTTCTGAGCACACAACTGCATGGGACCATTTTGTTTTTTGAAAAGCTGTTTGAAAGTCGGATGTATTTTGTCGATCAGCTCATCGGGATGGGCGCCCAAATTGTTCAATGCGATCCCCACCGCGTATTGGTCAATGGTCCTGCGCGTTTACATGGATACCATATGGCGAGCCCTGATATTCGTGCCGGTATGGCTCTAGTTATTGCGGCTCTCTGTGCAAAGGGAAAAAGTATTATAGAAAATGCACAGGTGATCGATCGTGGTTATGAACGGATTGATGAAAAATTGCAAGCGCTCGGCGCAGACATTGTACGTGAAGATTGAGGGCGGATGCTGGATATTTAAAGCTTTAGCAACCGTCGTGTTGGGTGTAGGACCAGAAAGTTACAAGATCTCAAAAAGCCCTTGCCAGCATATATTTTTTGACGTATATATTGTATTTTGATAAATACAATATATACAAAGGAGGCCTATCATGAGCTTAGACCCAAGAAAACGAAGAAAGACTATTCTCAAAGAAATAGAGCAGATTCATTCTATGAGGCGTGGACAACTTAGCCAACAGTACTACGAAAAAACCCTGGCCGATGGAACGGTCAAAAAACAAGGGCCTTACTATGTCCTTCAGCGGTATGAAGGACAAAAAAAGTGTTCCCAACGCATTCCTCCTCAAGAGGCTCAAAAGGTGCGTGAAGAGCTTGGAGCTTATACTCAATTTCGAAGGCTATGTGATGAATTTACTCGGCTTACCGAAGAGATTTCTTCTCAAGGTTCTTCTGAAGAATCTAAAAAAAGATGAGTTCGAAACCAGTCGGTATCAAGAAACCGAAGCGTTGATCAAGACCGTTCAAGATCAGTATGCCCAAACAGGCACCTGGAACATGGCCCAACTCGAACAGTCCCTTAAGGTCGCACTCATCAAAGACGGGTGCAACATCCTGGAGTGGTTACTCAATCAAAAAGCCCAACCCGATCAAGATAAAGCCCTGCGCAAAAAGAAAGTACACAGTGTGCTCGGTTCGTTTGAGGTAGAACGTGATTATTATCACGGGCCACAAGGAACGTGTGTCCCTTTGGATGAACGCTTAGGGTTGATTGATGGCTATACGCCCGGATTACAACGGCTCATGTGCCGTTGTGGAGCTATGGATTCATCCTATCAAGAGGCTTCGATGAGCTTGCAGGTCTATGGGGGCATTCACGTTTCGGGTCGACAAATTCAACGGGTCGTGAACAAAGTTGGGCCGGATATCGTATCGTTCTCACAGCATCGAGACCCTCAAAAAACCGGAGCCATACCGGTTATGTATATCTCTTACGATGGGACAGGAGTCCCGATGAAATCAACCGAAACCCAAGGCCGAAAAGGCAAAAGAGAGGAGCAGGCCAAAACGCGAGAAGTGAAGCTGGGCTGCGTATTCACTCAACACGTAAGGGATGAAGAGGGGTATCCTTTGCGAGATACACAGAGCACAACCTATGTGGCGAGCTTTAACCGTGCAGGAGAATTTGGGACCCTGATACGTGACGAGGCTCGCTTGAGGGGACTGGGCCAAGCCGAGCAAGTCGTAGTCCTCGGTGATGGGGCCGAATGGATTTGGAATGTTGCGCGCGTTAATTTTGCAGGGGCCACTCAAATCTTAGACTTTTATCATGGGTGTAAACACCTCTATGATCTAAGCTGCATCCTGTTCACGGATGCTGAAACGATAAAAAGCAAGGCGGAAAGACGGAAGAAAGTCATGAAAGAGAATGGGACCTGGATCCGTCAGTTAAACGCGGATTTCTGTACGAACCATTTGGGCCAAAAGGAATTACAAAAAAACCTCGACGCACCCAGCGGGTGCGCCTGCGTTTTTTTGCAACCTTTTGCCTCCAAAGCATTCGCACAGAAATCCCACGTTTAACTGACGGATCCAGGTGGGATTAAAAAGATTATAACCGAAGCACGCAAGCAGCTTGAGATAGATCCTGGAGTGGATGAAGAAGAAGCCAACAAAAGGTTGAATTACTTTGAAAACGATGCCAAACGCATGCAGTATAAAACGTTCCGTGAGACCGGTTATTTTATAGGTTCGGGAGTCGTAGAGGCGGGGTGTAAAACGGTGGTGGGCCAACGGGCAAAACAGTCGGGTATGTTTTGGAGTGTTCAAGGAGCTCAATGTGTATTGTCTCTACGCTGTTGTATTGCCGGAGATACATTTGATAAGCATTGGGAACAACAAAAAGTAGCTTAATCGCTAACTTTGTAACTTTCTTGTCCTATACCCCCCAGCAATAAAGCGGATACTCCGAAAAACATAACAGATAATGTAATAATGTCGAAAAATACGCTAGGATATATCCGTAATAGAATTAGAATAGAGCCTCGCTAAACCATGAAAACAACGAATTGGAATAACTATCCTCATACTGATGCAACCATCATTGATGCTTCAAATGATGAGGCGCTTTCCAACATATTATCTCGCACAACTTCTTGCATTCCTAGAGGACTAGGCCGTTGCTACGGTGATGCCTCATTACAATCCCATATCCTTTCTACAGATAGACTCAATAGATTTCTAAGTTTTGAACCTATTACAGGAACCCTCACCTGTGAAGCCGGGGTCTCATTTGCTGAAATCTTAACCTTTTTTGTACCGCGCGGCTGGTTTCCACCTGTAACGCCAGGAACAAAATTCATTACAGTAGGCGGTGCTATTGCCTCCGATATCCACGGGAAAAATCACCATAGAGCAGGCACCTTTTGTGAACATATTGAATCTATAACCCTCAAACTCTCCAACGGCCAGATCTCCCAATGTTCTCTCTCTGAAAATAAAGAACTTTTTCATGCAACCTGTGGCGGAATGGGGTTAACGGGGTTAATTTTACAGGCAACCTTCAAACTCACCCCAATCGAGTCTGCCTATATTAAAGAAGAGGTGATCAAAGCAAAAGACATTGATGAAATCATGGATCTCTTCGAGGCCTCAGCGCCTTTTCCCTACTCTGTCGCTTGGATAGATTGTTTGGCCAAAGGAAAGCAATTGGGACGAAGCATTATGATGAGAGGAGGACATGCACGTTTAGAAAACTGTAAAGGGCTCAAAAACCCATTCCTATTACGCCCCACAAAACCCATAAACATCCCTTTTTTCCTTCCAGATGCCTTATTTAATAAATGGACCATTAAATCGTTCAATGCACTCTATTATCACAAGAAAAGGACTATATCTAAGCTAATGCTTGTTGATTACGATACATTTTTTTATCCGTTAGACCGTATCTATCACTGGAATCGAATGTATGGGAAAAGGGGGTTTATTCAATATCAATTCGTTTTACCCAAACCCAGTAGCTGTGAAGGCATTAAAAAGATTTTAAACAAAATTGGCCAAGAAGGAAAAGGCTCTTTTTTGGCCGTTCTTAAACTATTCGGTAAAGCCAATCAAAACGTGCTTTCATTTCCTATGGAGGGGTATACGTTAGCTCTCGACTTTCCTCTTACAGACGATATCTTTGATTTTCTGGATCGACTCGACACAATTGTGTTGGACTATGGGGGGCGTATCTATTTGACAAAAGACGCACGGATGAAGGATACCCTCTTTTCAAAAACGTACACCAATCTATCTAGATTTTTAACAATAAAAAAAGAATGGGACAAAGCAGGAAAATTTCAGTCCATGCAATCTAAACGATTAGGAATTTTATAATGGCGCGTGTACTCATTTTAGGCGCAACCTCCGATATAGCCAAAGCTTTGGCAAACGAATATGCCCAACATGGTTATGACCTTTACCTGGCTACCCGTCAATCCGATCGGCTTGATCCAGATATAAAAGACATCTCCATTCGATATCAAGTCAACGTAAAAGCTTTTGAGTTTGATGCAACGGCCTTTGAAACACACGCTTCGTTTTATAATGAACTTGATCCCCAACCCGACGGGGTTATCTGCGTCTTTGGATATTTAGGGGACCAAAAAAAAGGTGAGAAAATGTTTTCTGAAGCACACAAAATTATAGATGTAAATCATACCGGAGCCATAAGCATTCTCGAAAAAATCGCAGCCGATTTTGAACATCAAAAACGTGGATTTATTATTGGTATCAGCTCCGTTGCAGGCGACCGAGGTCGGCAAAGCAATTATTTATATGGCAGCGCAAAAGCTGGGTTTAGCGCTTATTTATCAGGGTTAAGAAATCGATTGTTCAAATCGGGCATACATGTACTTACAGTTAAGCCTGGCTTTGTGGCTACAAAAATGACAGCGAGCTTGAAGCTCCCTCCCTTCTTAACCGCCCAACCGGATACGACGGCAAAAGCGATCTACAAAGCTCATATAAAGAAGAAAGATGTTCTTTACGTTACGGGAATATGGTGGTGGATCATGACCTTCATTAGATATATACCCGAGCCAATCTTCAAGCGACTTGGCCTATAATTTGCTTTAAGCTCTATTTCAATGATGCGATCTTATCTGTCGCGGCACCGTGTCTCTGAAATGTACGCGTAGGGGCAAATTCACCAAGTCGATGTCCGACCATATTCTCTGTCACAAAGATAGATATAAAACTTTTCCCATTATGCACAGAGAAATTGTGGCCAACAAACTCAGGGGCAATCATAGAACGTCGTGACCATGTTTTGACCGGTCTTTTATTTCCTGTTTGCTCCATCCTCTCAATTTTTTTGAGTAACTTGGGGTCGACATAAGGGCCTTTTTTAATGGAACGAGCCATATTCTATTTTCTCCTACGTTCTATGATAAACTTATTGGATGGATTACGCTTTTTACGAGTCTTCTTTCCTTTGGCTAACTGTCCCCATGGTGATACAGGATGACCACCCCCTGAACTACGCCCTTCACCTCCACCCATGGGATGATCCACCGGATTCATAACAACCCCTCTCACCGTCGGACGTTTCCCGAGCCAACGCATTCGTCCCGCTTTACCACTGGAAATGTTTTCATAATCCGCATTACCAACCTCGCCAATGGTTGCATAACAGTCGACATGAATTTTTCGGATTTCACCAGAAGGTAATTTGACTTGAGCAAAGTCATCTTCCCGAGAAACGATCTGTGCGGATTGACCGGCTGCTCGAACCATTTTACCCCCTCGTCCTGGAACCAGTTCAAGATTATGAATAGGCGACCCAAGAGGTATTTTTGCAAGAGGTAAGGCATTGCCTATAGACGGATCCGAATCAGGCCCAGCAACAATTTGAGTCCCTACTTGAAGGCCTTTCGGAGCTATAATATAGCGCTTTTCACCATCTAGATAATGCAGTAATGCAATGTGCGCGGATCGATTTGGGTCGTATTCAATAGCTGCTATTTTTCCAGGAATACCATGTTTTTCTCGGACGAAATCTATACGGCGATATTTTCGTTTATGACCACCGCCACGATGACGTACGGTAATACGACCTTTACTATTACGCCCCGCATTGGATTTTTTTGAATCAAGCAAAGATTTTTCCGGCGTTTTCTTTGTAATCTCCTCAGCGGCAGATAACGCCATAAATCTTCTGCTTGGTGTTGTAGGATTATACTTTTTTATAGCCACTGTTTTTTAAACTCCACTTCTACCTGGATCCGTCAGTTAAACGTGGGATTTCTGTGCGAATGCTTTGGAGGCAAAAGGTTGCAAAAAAACGCAGGCGCACCCGCTGGGTGCGTCGAGGCTTTTTTGTAATTCCTTTTGGCCCAAATGGTTTGTGCAGAAAACCGCGTTTAACTGACGGATCCAGGTTCTAATAAAATACGAATATTCCATTTTTTAAATATAGATTTTCGGGGTTCGAGCTTTCAAAGTCCTAGGTATAGTCAATACTCTCCCCCTCTTTAAGGGTGACTACGGCCCGTTTCCAACTTGGCTTAAATCCGTAACGCATCTTTCGGTCACGTTTTTTTTTGCCTTGGCGATGTACCGTATTCACCTTAACAACTTTCACCCCAAATAAATCTTCAACGGCCTTTTTGATCTCCATTTTGTTTGTGTTGCGATCGACTTTAAAAAAGTATTTATTCTCCGCTTCGGTTAAACGAGTACTTTTTTCGGTCAGCTGCAGGTGTTGAATAAGGGTCTCTGCCTCTTTCATCCGCCCCTCCTTACAGTAGATTTTAATCTGTTTTCAAGATCGATCATGGCCGGCTGAGTAATGATAATGGATGAATATTGAAGTAGCTGATAGGTATTTAAATCTTTTGCTATTGTTACTTCGACGCTTGGAATGTTTCTAGCTGACAAAGCTATGTAGCGATCAGATTGATCTATAACCAATAAGGTTTTTTTTGTCGAAATATCGAATTTTTTTATGGTTTCGTTAAATTGTTTTGTTTTTATTTCGGTCATGGAAAAATTTTCGATAACAGTAACCTGCCCCGCCGCCACTTTTTCGCTAAACGCTCTTCGAAATGCGAGTCGCGAGGCTTTCTTAGGAAGTTTCCTGCGATAGTCCCGTGGTTTAGGACCAAAGGTAACGCCGCCCCCTTTCCAGATAGGCGTTCGCCGAGTTCCTACTCTTGCTCGGCCCGTTCCTTTTTGTCGCCACGGTTTGGCATTGCTCCCTGACACCTCCCCCTTTGTTAAGGTTGATGCAGTACCAGCACGTTGATTCGCGTTATACGCAACAACGGCATCGTGAAGTACCTGCAATCCTTTGTTAAAGATAAGGAGCTCGTCAGAAAGTTCGTACTCTCCTTTACTGTCTCCTGCTGCACTCTTTAAAGGTAATTTACTCATGATGTTTTAGTCCCTTTCTTAAGGGCTTTACGAACGATAATGGTACTGCCTGTGGGTCCAGGTATAGCACCGCGAACAAGAAGAACATGGTCTTCCGATCTAACCGCTACGACTTTAAGATTCTGTGTCGTCACAGGTTTGTTTCCCATTTGACCAGACATCTTTTTATTCTTAAAGACGCGTCCAGGTTTTGTACACTGGCCAATTGAACCGACAGACCGATGGAAATGGGACCCATGAGTAGCACGCCCCCCTTTCATGCCATAGCGCTTTACAACGCCTTGAAAGCCTCGCCCTTTACTGATACCCGTCACATCCACATGGCTAACATCCTCAAACGTGGAAACGGTAAAGGAATCCCCCACATTGATCTCTTCATCACGATCCACAAGAAATTCTTTTAATACACGTTGACCGGACACATTGGCTTTTTTAAAGTGGCCTTGCAGAGGTTTTGTTAAAGATTTTTCTTTGCGTTCACTAAACCCGAGTTGCACGGCATTGTATCGGTCGCTTTTTTGTGTCTTTCGTTGAACGACAACGCAAGGACCAACCTCAAGAACGGTTACAGGAATACGTTCTGCGTTCTCGGTATAAATCTGAGTCATCCCTCCTTTTTTCCCAATTAAACCAATCATGATACTACTCTTTCCTAAATTTTAATGGTTATATCGACCCCTGCAGGAAGATTGAGTTTTTTAAGCTCATCAACGGTCCTGGCGGTGGGTTCGATAATATCTAATAACCGTTTATGGGTACGCATTTCAAATTGTTCCATGGACTTTTTGTTTACATGGGGACTTCGATTTACAGAGTACCGTTCAATCCGTGTAGGAAGGGGTGTGGGTCCTGCCACACGCGCTCCGGTTCGCTTAGCCGTTTCAACAATATCCAGGGAGGATTGATCCAACACACGATGATCGTATGCTTTAAGACGTATTCTAATTCGTTGTCCATTCATAATTTTTTTATCGACTTAAGATAGTTTTTTTGATGGTTTCTGGCACAATTTCAAAAAGGTGGGGCTCCATAGAATAGCTCGCTCTTCCTTTTGATAAAGATCTTAGACTGGTTGAATACCCAAACAACTCTGCCAATGGAATTTCGGCATGAATCATACACACGGTTTCTTGATTTTGCAACTCTTTAACTTTTCCGCGTCGACTATTTATATCACCTAATATGTCACCCATGTATTCTTCAGGGACAATGGTTTCAACACTCATGATGGGCTCAAGAAGTGCAGGGTTTGCATGTTGAATGGCTTCACGTAGGACTATGATAGCCGCTGATCGAAAAGCCATATCGGTGGAGTCAACAGGATGTGATCCTCCTCCAACAATACGGATGCCTATATCAACTAGTTGATAATTGCCAAGCACACCGGTAAGCAAAACATCTTGAATCCCTTCTTTAATATCAGAGAAGAAGTTAGACGGGATGGTCTGAGGTGAAACGTCAAAGATGATTTCGTTTCCCTCTCCACGGGGTCGAGGCGCTATTTCTATAACGACATGCGCATAATGACCGCGCCCGCCAATCTCTCGTTCAAAAACATGCGCGCGTTGTGACGCATGCTGAATAGTCTCTCGATAGGCTACCGTTGGCCTTCCGGCATTGGCTTTGACTTTAAATTCGCGAAACATTCTATCTTTAAGAATTTCTAGATGAAGCTCTCCCATACCACTAATAATTGTCTGACCGGTTTCATCATTGGTTGTCACTCGAAAGGTCGGATCTTCATCAGAAAGAATCGATAAAGCTTCACTCAAGCTATCTCGATCGGCTTGCGTTTTAGGCTCAATCGCCATAGCCATTACGGGTTCAGGAAATTCAATGCTTTCTAAAACGATCGGCCTATTTTCTGCACAGAGGGTGTCCCCTGTTGTGACGGATTTAAGTCCTACAAGGCCTCCAATCTCGCCAGCAGAAAGCTCTTTAACATCTTCACGATGGTTGGCATGCAGCTGAAGTATACGTCCAACCCGCTCTCGCTTTCGTGTTCGAGGATTGAATATGTTTTGTCCTTTTTGCAAAATACCTGAATAGACACGGACAAAGGTTAGTTTCCCAACATATGCATCGTTAGCGATTTTGAAAGCTAATGCGCTTAGCGGTTCATCGTAGCTTACTGTTTTAGATACGCTCTGGCTTGTTTGGCGATCCAAAGGCGATGGCAAAAAGTCTACAACCGCTTGTAGCAAAGGTTGCACCCCTTTGTTTTTGAGGGATGACCCGCTTAAGACAGGTATAAGGGTACGTGCGATCGTGGTTCGACGCAGCGCAGATTTAAGATCAGCAGGAGATACATCAGTGGTTTCTAAATATCTTTCAAGTAAAGGCTCATCTTTCTCTGCCACTCTTTCGACTAATTCCGCCCTCGCTCTTTCGGCTTCGGCAGCCATCTCTGCCGGTATATCCATTTCAAGGACATTGGCACCCAGGGTTTCTTCGTCAAAGGATATGGCTTTCATATGAATAAGATCAATGACCCCTTGATACGTGTCTTCTGCACCCCATGGAATCTGAATAGCAACCACTGGGGCTAAAAGTCGTTCACGAATCTGTTGCAGAACCCATTCAAAACGAGCTCCTTTACGATCCATTTTATTAATAAAAACTAAACAGGGTACGTTATACTTTTTGGCTTGATGCCAAACGGTCTCCGACTGGGGTTGGACGCCGGCTACTCCACAAAAGACACCAACCGCACCATCAAGTACACGAAGGGAGCGCTCAACTTCAACGGTAAAGTCAACATGTCCAGGTGTATCAATGATGTTAACTTGGGCATCCGCCCAAAAACAGGTGGTGGCAGCGCTGGTAATGGTAATACCACGTTCTTGTTCTTGAACCATCCAATCCATGGTTGCGGTTCCTTCATGAACCTCCCCCATTCTATAAACACGACCTGTATAATAAAGCATCCGCTCGGTGGTCGTTGTTTTCCCGGCATCTATATGAGCCATTACACCTATGTTTCGGATCATAGATATACGACGCGCCTGTTCTGTAGATTTTTGTTCTCCAGACAAATCGGTTCTCACTTTTTTCGATTGTTCCAAAACAGCAGCCATATTCACATTTCAGAATGCGGATTTAGATTTAGGGACCCTATAATTACCAACGATAATGGGCAAAGGCTTTGTTGGCCTGTGCCATTTTATGGGTATCATCTCTTTTTTTGACGGATGCACCTTGATTTTTTAGGGCATCGACTAATTCCAATGCTAACGCCCTACGCATAGACATCCCTTTACGCGCTTTTGCGTATTGTATAATCCAACGTAAGGCCAAGGTTACTTGTCGATCCCGACTTATTTCAACCGGTACTTGGTAGGTGGCACCGCCCACACGACGCGATTTGACTTCTAAATGAGGTTTAACATTTCCTATCGCTTTCTCAAAAACTTCGAGCGGTTCTTGTTGGGTCTGTTCATGGATTTCACCAAAGGCGCCATAGATTAATCGTTCCGCTACAGATTTTTTCCCACGACTCATCACTTGGGTAATAAAACGTCCAACCAATTTGTTTTGGTATTTGGTATCCGGTGCAACTTTTCGTTTTTCAGCTCTTCGTCTTCTTGCCATGTTTATTCCCTATGATTTTGGAGCTTTTGCACCATACTTTGAACGTCCACGTTTACGATTATCGACCCCTAAACAATCCAAAGCCCCACGCGTAATATGATATCGGACACCGGGAAGATCTTTGACACGACCTCCACGAACAAGCACCATACTATGCTCCTGGAGATTATGTCCTTCGCCCGGAATGTAAGCGGTCACTTCTTGTCCATTTGTTAAACGAACACGAGCTACTTTACGTAAAGCAGAGTTAGGTTTTTTGGGTGTTTGCGTTTTTACGAGAAGACAAACACCTCTACGCTGCGGGCATATTTGCAAAGCAGGGGCTTTGCTTTTCTGCTTAGCATTTTTCCGTCCTTTTCTTACTAATTGATTAATCGTTGGCATTCTTTTGTATTCACCATGTGTTTTTTGTTAATGACCGTTATTGGTTACTTGAATTTACGCTGTGAGTCAAACGAAGATTTCAATGAATAAACAATAAAGACTCATTCTATGATGTTTTTTTCTCTTCTAAAAGACTTTCACCTAACAATTCGTCGGTTGTTAAAGGCTCGACTAAAGGCACTAATTTGATATTTTTATACATGTTAAATCCAGTACCCGCAGGAATTAAGTGCCCCATAATTACGTTTTCTTTAAATCCTCGAAGATAATCAACACGCCCTAATGTGGCGGCATCTGTCAAAACACGGGTTGTATCCTGAAAAGATGCGGCCGATATAAAACTTTCGGTTTCTAGCGCGGCTTTTGTAATACCAAGAAGGACCGGTGATGCTTCAGCAGGACGTTTACCTTCGGCCATGGCTTTTTGGTTTACTTCTTGGAAAACCTGTTTTTCAACTTGCTCGCTCCAAAGAAAATCGGTATCGCCCGATTCGGTAATACGAACTTTTCGCAACATCTGACGAACTACAATCTCGATGTGTTTATCGTTTATCTCCACGCCCTGGAGGCGATACACTTCCTGCACTTCGTTCACTAGATACTCTTGCAGTTCTTGAGGTCCACACACATCAAGAATCTCTTGTGGGACAACCGGCCCTTCGGTAAGCTGTTGTCCTTTTTTGACGAGATCACCTTGGTACACAACAACGTGTTTTCCGATGGGAATAAGATGCTCTTCTTCGTCACCTGTAGCGGTATCACGGACAATGAGCTTTCGTTTTCCACGGGCGGTGCCTGCAAATTCAACCACGCCGTCGATTTTAGCAATTTCGGCGGCATCTTTAGGACAACGTGCTTCAAACAATTCAGCAACCCTTGGAAGTCCACCGGTAATATCTTTTGTCCGAACACTTTTACGCGGCGTTTTTGCCACCATCGCCCCTGCAACGACTTTATCATTTTTAGACACCATGACATGGGCACCCGCAGGAATAGAATAGTAATTAAGCACTTCTTTTGTTGTCGAATCTTTTAGCACAATTTGAGGATGCAAGTCCTCTTTGTGTTCAATCACAACGGTTCCTTCAAGACCCGTAGACTCATCAACTTCTTTGCGATACGTAACCCCTTCAATAAAGTCATGAAATTCTATGACCCCGGCGTGTTCAGATAGAATAGGAACGTTATACGGGTCCCATTTAACAAAACTATCACCTTTTTTGACTTTACCCCCGTTAGGAACAGAAACCACAGCCCCAATTACAGCGGTATATTGTTCAAGCTCACGCCCTTCGTCATCATAGATTCCAATGACTCCATTTTTGTTTAGCACAATAAATTTACCGTCAAGCGATTGAACAGTTCTTAGGTCGTGATATTGAACGGTCCCAGAGTGTTTTGCTATGATTTGTGGTTGTTTGAAAACAGAACTCGCCGTCCCTCCAATATGGAACGTTCTCATGGTCAGCTGGGTCCCTGGTTCACCAATGGATTGTGCAGCAATAATACCTACCGCTTCACCCAATTGAATCGGCAATCCCGTTGCTAGATTTCTGCCATAACATTTTGCACAGGCTCCACGACGCGATTCGCATGTGAGGACACTTCTAATTTTAACGTTTTCGATGCTCGCCTTTGCCATTTTTCCTGAAGCGATTTCATCAATCTCTTGACCGGCGGCTACAATGATTTCTCGTGCATGAGGATCAAAAATGTCATCAACCGCGGTACGCCCGGTAACACGCTGTGATAAAGAAACAAGTTCTTCATCCCCTTCATAAATGGGACTGACAATAATACCGTTGAGCGTATTGCAATCTTGTTCATAGATGATGACATCCTGAGATACATCTACTAATTTTCGGGTCAAATATCCGGAGTCAGCTGTTTTTAATGCTGTATCCGCCAATCCTTTACGAGCCCCATGTGTACTAATAAAATATTCCAAAACGCTAAGACCCTCTCGGAAATTTGATAAGATGGGACGCTCAATAATTTCGCCAGATGGTTTCGCCATAAGCCCTCTCATTCCTGCGAGCTGACGGATCTGTTGACGGCTACCTCTTGCTCCAGAATCGACCATAATATAAATAGGATTTAGCGAGTCACGATTTTCATTATATTCCATGGTACGAAACATGACATTTGAGATTTCTTCGGTTCCATGGGTCCAAATATCGATGATTTTATTGTACCGTTCACCATCGGTAATAACCCCTTTGCGATATTGGGCCTCTACCTCTCTAATTTGAGAACGCCCTTTCTCGATCACATTCTCTTTCTCCTCTGGAATAATCATATCGATCATACCAATGGATATACCCGCTAACGTCGCAGATTCAAAACCCAACGCTTTAAGTAGATCCAAAACAAGAACGGTTTCTTCCTGACTCGTAATTTGGTAGCACTGCCGAATCATTCCTTCTAAATGCTTTTTCGTAACGGTCGTATTTGAAAAACCTAAGGCATCAGGCCAAATCTCATTAAAAAATATTCGCCCCACGGTTGTTGTAATCACAGAATCCTCAGCGTTCCCAAATAAGGTTTCAGATTGATAGTCAGGATTCCGAAAACGGATTCTGTCATGAATCTTGAGCGCGCCTTCATCATAGGCCGTATGGACTTCTGCTGGATCTAATAGGATCGGTATATGATCTATCTGATCCCCCTTATTTTTTCGTCGCTTATTAATACGGGCCTGTTGTGATTCACTGGTGAGATAGTAACAGCCCAAGGCAATGTCTTGGGTCGCTGAAGTAACCGGTCGGCCACTGGATGGCGAAAAAATATTATTTGGCGCTAGCATCAACATACGCGACTCCAACTGTGCCTCTACCGAAAGCGGTACATGAACCGCCATCTGATCCCCATCAAAATCAGCGTTATAAGCCGTACACACTAGCGGATGGACACGAATCGCTTCGCCCTCAATAAGGATAGGCTCAAAAGACTGTACACTGAGTCGGTGTAGCGTTGGGGCCCGGTTGAGCATGACCGTATGCCCTTGGGTAACCTGCTCTAAAATATCCCACACTTCATCCGCTTCACGTTCGATCAATTTTTTCGCACTACGCACCGTATGAACAATACCCAACTCTTTAAGACGACGGATAATAAAGGGTTCAAATAAGACCAGCGCCATCTTTTTCGGGAGACCGCACTGGTTTAGAGCTAATTCAGGTCCGATGACTATAACCGAACGGCCCGAATAATCTACACGCTTACCCAACAAGTTTTGTCGAAACCGACCCTGTTTTCCCTTCAACATATCACTCAGCGATTTTAGAGGACGATTCCCTGCTCCCGTTACAGGCCGACCATGACGACCATTATCAAATAGCGCATCAACGGCTTCTTGTAACATTCTTTTTTCGTTACGAATAATGACGTCCGGCGTTTTAAGCTGAAGCAGGTTTTTCAGCCGATTATTTCGATTAATCACACGACGGTATAAATCATTAAGGTCAGACGTAGCAAACCGGCCTCCTTCTAAAGGCACTAAAGGTCTTAAATCCGGAGGGATGACAGGTAAGACTTCAAGGATCATCCATTCCGGACGTGTTTTGCTTTGCCGGAATCCTTCTAATAGTTTTATACGCTTTGCCAGCTTTGTTTTAGTCTGTTTACTACGCGTTTGACTCACCTCCAGTTCAAGCTGTTCAAGCGTTTCTTCGAGATCAACTTTTTCCATTAAGGCACGAACCCCTTCAGCCCCCATTTTCGCTTCAAACCCTTCAGGATATTTATCTTGGGCTTCTCGGTATTCTATCTCGTTGAGCAATTGTTGTTCTTCGAGCGGCGTATCTCCAGAATCAATGACAATATAATCTTCATAATATAAAACACGTTCAAGCTGACGAGCGGTCATATCCAACACTAACCCCATACGCGTAGGCGTACATTTAAAAAACCAAATATGAGATACGGGCACAGCCAATTCAATGTGCCCCATGTGCTCACGACGAACACGAGCCAGAGTCACCTCAACACCACAGCGATCACAAATGACGCCTTTGTGTTTAATCTGCTTGTATTTACCACAACTACATTCCCAATCTTTCGTAGGCCCAAATATTCTTTCACAGAACAATCCGCCTTTTTCAGGCTTGAACGTACGGTAATTGATCGTCTCCGGATTTTTTACTTCGCCATGACTCCACGATCGGACGGTTTCTGGCGAAGCTAAGGTAATGCTTGCATAATCAAAACCCAGTTCTGATTCCATCTCTAAAAGTTTTGCTGCTTGACTACTTTCAACCATAATCCCAATATCCTCTCTGTTCATTCAGTTCAGTTTTTTGAACGGTTTACACGTACATCCAAACCTAGACTTTGCATTTCTTTCATTAAAACGTTAAAGGACTCTGGCAGACCTGCATCTAATGTATTCTCCCCTTTTACAATAGATTCATAAATGCGGGTACGACCGACCAAATCATCACTCTTAACCGTCAGAAGCTCTTGTAACGCATAGGCGGCTCCATAGGCTTCTAACGCCCATACTTCCATCTCTCCAAATCGTTGGCCTCCATATTGAGCCTTACCCCCCAAAGGCTGCTGTGTTACCAATGAATAAGGCCCCACAGCTCTGGCATGAATTTTTTCACTCACCAAGTGGTGAAGCTTCAACATATAAATCTTGCCAACCACCACCTTTTGATCAAAGGCATCACCGGTTCGCCCATCTAACAATTCGGTTTTCCCCTCTTCAGGTAGACCGGCTTCTGTTAACATTTCTCGAATCTTTTTCTCAGAGACCCCATCAAAAACAGGTGTAGCGGCATGGAGCCCTAGCCGCTCACAAGCCCACCCTAAATGGGTTTCTAAAACCTGCCCAACATTCATACGAGAAGGAACTCCCAAAGGATTCAAAACGATTTCTACGGGTGTTCCATCCGGCAAGAAAGGCATGTCTTCTTCAGGAACGACTTTTGCAATGACCCCTTTATTTCCATGACGTCCAGCCATCTTGTCCCCTACGGACAATTTCTTTTTACTAGCCACATACACTTTGACTTGCTTGGTAATCCCTTGATCGATGTCATCCCCGCTCTCAATCCGGTCCACCGTCCGTTCTTCTTCTAATTCAAGCTCAGAAAATTTATGACTAAATTCGCTAATGATGCCTTGAATTTTTATCTGAATAGGACTTGGATCGATTTCAATGTGCTTATGCGCTGCGGCGAGTTTACGTAGTAATGTTTTTGTGATTTTTCGATTCGCGGGAATAATCACTTCGCCCGTATCAACATTCACGACGTCCAAGGGAATTTTTTCACCTAATAAGATGTTACTTAATGCTTCCGTCAGGCTCTCAGCCAGTTCTTGACGCCGCGTTTTATGATCATCTTGCAGTTGCTTCACCTGTTTCCGCTTTTCTGCAGAGGATAGTTTCGTGCGCTGAATAGGATTACGGGAAGAAACTTTGACGTCCATGACAATGCCCGATGTCCCACTGGGAACCGTTAGCGATGTATCTCTTACATCCGCGGCTTTTTCACCAAATATAGCTCTTAGTAATCGCTCTTCAGGGGCGAGCTCTGTTTCACTTTTGGGTGTGATTTTTCCAACAAGAATATCGCCAGGTTTCACTTCCGAACCCACACAAACAACCCCGCCATGATCTAAATCTTTAAGGGCCTCTTCACCTACATTCGGTATATCCCGTGTAATTTCTTCAGGACCCAGTTTTGTATCACGTGCACCACATTCAAATTCTTCAATATGAAGCGACGTATAAACATCTTCACGAACTAATTTTTGACTGATAAGAATCGCATCTTCAAAATTGTATCCACACCATGGCATAAAGGCCACCAGCACATTACGTCCTAACGCCAACTCCCCTTGATCAGTCCCAGGACCATCGGCAAGTATTTCGCCTTTTTTAACTTCATAGCCTAAAGACACAATCGGTTTCTGATTAAAACATGTACCTGCATTTGACCGCATAAATTTTCGTAAGATGTATTCTTGATAGTCTGTTTTAGGGGTTTTTCTATTTGGCCGTTTCCCATCTTTGGAAACAATGATCTTATCCGACGAAAGATAAGCTACCGTTCCCGCTTCACAAGCAATAACAAGAACTCGGGAATCACGCGCCACATCGACTTCCATGCCGGTTGCGACATAAGGACGTTCCGTCGTCATGAGAGGGACGGCTTGACGTTGCATGTTGGACCCCATCAAAGCGCGATTCGCATCATCATGCTCTAAAAACGGTATAAGACTCGCGGCAACGCTCACCAATTGCTTAGGTGAGACATCCATATAATCGACTCGCTTGTCAGACACTTCGAGAAAATCACCACGATATCGGACAGAGACAAAATCACGAACAAAATAACCCTCTTCATCTAAAGGCGCATTGGCTTGCGCAATGATAAAATTTTCTTCTTGATCAGCAGTTAAATAATGGACTTCATCGGTTACTTTACCATTTTTCACCTTTCTATACGGACTCTCAATAAACCCGAAATCATTGACGCGCGCAAAGACACTCAATGAAGCAATAAGTCCAATGTTGGGACCTTCGGGTGTTTCAATTGGACATATACGCCCATAATGACTGCTGTGCACGTCACGGACTTCGAATCCCGCAAGTTCACGACTCAATCCACCAGGTCCTAAAGCACTCAAACGCCGTTTATGAGTCAACTCGGATAACGGATTGGTTTGGTCCATAAATTGGCTAAGCTGGCTTCTTGAAAAAAAGTCTTTAATGACAGCAGAAAAGGCTTTCGGATTGACTAATTTTTGAGGGGCCAACTTATTTTCTGTCGTCGGATCAAACAACGTCATTCGTTCCTTAATCAAGCGTTCCGTACGAGCAAGCCCCATACGACATTGCGCTTCTAAGAGCTCACCGACCGTACGAACACGTCGACTCCCTAAATGGTCGATATCATCAATGGTCCCTCCTCCTTGCCGAAGCGTAAGAAGGTATTTTACAGCAGCAATAAGATCCTCTTTTTCGAGTGTACGCGATTTACGATTCTCTTCTAATCCCAGTTTTTGCTGAATTTTATACCGCCCCACACGTCCTAAATCATAGCGTTTAGCATCAAAAAAAGTACGCTTCAATAATTGACGCGCATTGGAAACAGTCGGAGGATCACCGGGACGCAATTTCTGATAAATATCTTTTAAGGCTTCTTCTTCATTGGTAGCTGGATCCTTTTTTATACTTTTCAAGAACAACCCCTCATCCCAAGAAACATTTACCACTTCAACAACCTTTTCTCCAACCGCTATCATCTGTTGAACAAGTTCTTCTGTCAAAGGATCAAATTTACGGGCCAGTATCGATTGTGATTCGGCATCAATAATGTCTGATTTAACGACGCGATGGGCCATATTTTCGCTACCCAATTTCGGAGAAAGTCTTAGTTTTTCTATGCTATAAAAAACCCTGAGTAATTCATCATCCGACCCACACCCTAATGCGCGAAAAAATGTAGGCACTAAAAATTTGCGACGACGACGCTTACGATCCACATACAAGTTCATGAGATCAGAGGTATCAAACTGGACTTCGACCCAAGAGCCGCGATCGGGAATAATCCTAAACGAATAGAGGAGGGTTCCATTGGCATGTACAGATTGCTCGTAACAGATCCCCGGAGAACGATGCAGCTGACTGACAACAACCCGTTCAGCTCCATTTATGACAAAGCTTGCCTGGTCCGTAATCAGAGGAATTTCACCCATATATACATTGTCTTCTCGAACCTCTTTCTCCACCTTTAAGCGGAACGTGACGTAAAGAGGCGCGGCATAGGTCTCACCCTCATACAGACTTTCCAAAGCCGTTAACTTGGGTTTACCAATCTCATACTTAACAAAGTCCAGGGCACTTTGACCATCATAACTTTCAACAGGAAACACCTCTTTAAAAATCCCCTGCAACCCGGTCTTTTCCCGACGATTCGGATTTACGTCTTGTTGAAGAAAGTCTTTATAGGATGTGGCTTGGATCTCTATCAGATCAGGAAAATCAATAACATCAGAAAGCTTTCCAAAGTTTCGTCTATCAGCCATGAAGCACCTTTACACTTAAGGGGTGGGCACGTTATCGTGCAATTATTTGTTTCAGCTCAATATATACAGGCAGTCTTTTACTTAAGTTCGACTTGCCCACCTGCTGCTTCAAGCTTCTTTTTCATTTCTTCGGCCTCTTCTTTGGAAGCGCCTTCTTTAATGGGCTTAGGAATAGAATCAGCTAATTCCTTAGCATCTTTAAGCCCCAAAGACGTTAAAGCACGGATCTCTTTGATGACTTGAATCTTCTGAGAACCTGCATTCGTAAGTATAACCGTAAAGTCAGTCTTTTCTTCCGCCACAGCCTCACCACCTCCATCCGGCGTACCCGCAGCCGCTACCGCAACAGGCGCTGCAACCGAGACTCCTAAACGATCTTCAAGGGCTTTAACCAATTGAGATAACTCAAGAACAGAAATGCCTTCGATCCAATCAACAAATTCAGCCATCTTCCCTTCGGGCTTCGGACTGGACTCAACGTTTTCTGTTTTTTTCTCTTCTTGTTCTATAACATTACTTTCAGCCATCTTTCATTCCTCCTGGCGCACCGCGCGCGGTGCGAGGGTGCGAGTTATTAGTTATGCGAGTTATTAGTTATCTGTCAGTTGAGATAAAGGTTTACAAACAACTGATAAGCATTAACTAATAACTCTTTCTAGCTCTTTTTCCGCTCTATTGCCTTTAAAACATAGAGTAACGAACTCAACTTTTGGTTCAATACACTGACCACTTGTGTCATCGGCGCCGCTAATGTTCCTAGTACAATGCCAAGTAATTCAGGGCGGCTGGGCAAAATAGCCAATTTTTCTATATCTTCTGCAGCGAAGATAACGCCTTGCATTGATCCCATTTTTATGACCGGCAACTCGTTTTCTTTTGTAAACTGTCGAAGGACTTTTGCGACCTCAACTAAATCCGTTTTCCCAACAACCATCGCTGTAGGCCCCACTAAAGCCCCACTTAACCGCTCATACTCAAGACCTCGTGCGGCCTCGCGAAAGATTCTATTCTTTACGACATGAAAACGGGCATCTTTCTGTCGCAGTTTTCCACGCAATGTTTCTGTTTGCGTGACACTCATACCTCGATGCTCTGTCAGAACGACAAATAAGCCATCGGTCAAATGATCGCGAATTTCTCCAAGAATCGCCTTCTTTTCGGGTCTCGTTTCCTTGTTAGAAGTCATTGATTACCTTATGCTGCAATTGTTTTTATGTTTAAAGCTAAACCTGGCCCCATCGTAGACGTCAATGTGCATGTCTTGATAAACACACCCTTTGCTGCTGAAGGTTTCGCCATGTTAACCGCGTCGATAACGACATGACAATTTTCAGTAAGAGCCTCAATAGAAAAAGATAATTTACCAAAGAGAAGCATGACGTTTCCGTTGCGATCCATCTTAAATTCAACGCGTCCGCCTTTAAATTGTTTAACGGCGTTGGCCGTGTCATCCGTTACGGTACCTGTCTTTGGATTAGGCATTAAACCGCGTGGGCCAAGTACCTTTCCTAATTTGCGAACTTCCTTCATCGCTTCGGGTGTCGCAACCGCTACATCAAAATCTGTCCACCCTTCTTTTACCTTTTGAATCAAGTCTTCAAATCCAACCTCCGTAGCTCCAGCTTCACGAGCCGTATCCGCAGCAGGTCCACTTGCAAAGACAATGACACGCACCTCTTTGCCTGTCCCATGAGGAAGCGAGACCGTCCCGCGCACCATCTGATCTGATTTGGTAGAATCAACCCCCAACCGAAACGCAATCTCTGCAGATTCATCAAATTTTGCCGTGCTGTTTTCTTTCAGAAAACGAAGAGCATCTTCGATTCCATAATCTACCTTTGACTCAAGTTTCTTGATTACTGAAAAATATTTTTTTCCATGTTTAGCCATTTTATATGACCTCAATTCCCATACTGCGAGCGGTCCCTGCAATAATACGAACAGCATGATCTATATCGTTTGCGTTTAAATCTTCTTCTTTAGTTTTTGCAATCTCTTCAAGTTGATCACGAGTCACTTTTCCCACTTTTTCACGATGCGGCGTGGGGGATCCTTTAGCAATACTTGCAGCTCGCTTCAAGAGAGCTGCCGCAGGTGGACTCTTGGTTACAAAGGTAAAGGATTTATCCTGATAAACACTAATGACAACAGGAATAATCATACCGGCCTGCTGTTGAGTCGCTGCATTGTAGGCTTTACAAAATTCCATGATATTAACGCCATGCTGCCCTAAAGCTGGACCGACAGGTGGCGCAGGATTTGCCTGACCTGCAGGAATCTGTAATTTAATCATGCCTATTACTTTTTTAGCCACAATAAATAACCTTTCTATTATCTACTATTTCTCTACACAAACTTTAAAAAAATGCGAAATTCGAATGTTGAAAAACTCAAAACGTTCTCTCTACTTGCCAATATTCCAACTCAACAGGAGCAACCCGTCCAAAGATAGATACAGAAATCTTCAATTTACCTCTGTCAGGATCCACTTCTTCAATAACACCATTAAAGTTCAAGAAAGGTCCATCGTTAATCTTGACGGTTTCACCCGTCTCAAAAAGAACTTTGGGCTTCACTTTTTCTTTCTTTTCTTCAATCTGATTCATAATGACATCGACCTCATCAGGACGTAACGGAACAGGCTGTTCGCCCCCAACAAAACCAATGATGCCATGGGTGTCCTGAATGAAATACCACGTTTTATCAACGAGGTTTTTATCTTCATCGTACAGACACATATGAATCAGGACATATCCTGGGAAAAATTTTCGCGACGACGACGTCTTTTTTCCCTGCTTAACTTCAGATACCGTTTCGGTAGGTATCAAAACCTCAAAGATATAATCTTCCATCTCCTCTTGCTGGATCCGGCGCGAGATTCCATCTTTAACTTTTTGTTCCTGACACGACAGAGCGTGCAGAACAAACCAATCTTTTTTTAACTCAGCCGTCATTGTACACATAGTGATATTTAAAAAACCCATGCAAGCAACCACATAAATAACGTGTCACTTGCTCCAACAAATACACCTAACATGACCATCGAAATAATAACCACAATGGTCGACTCATGTAATTCTTGTCGAGTCGGCCAAGCGCATTTTTTAAGCTCTATTTGTACTTCTTCTAAAAAAGTACGAAATTTTCCAAATCCGTTTATAATAAATTTCATTGCCTATCTATCTAGGGTCGAACCTCAAGTTTGCCATGTAGTAGAGCTTTGCACTACTACATCATGGCAGGCCAGGAGGGGCTCGAACCCCCAACACCCGGTTTTGGAGACCGGTGCTCTGCCAAATTGAGCTACTGGCCTACCGGGACATTCTACATTATTTTACTTCCCGGTGGATCGTATGTTTGCGATCGAACCGGCAATATTTTTTGATTTCCAAACGATCTGAAGTCGTTCGTTTATTTCGAGTCGACGTGTAGTTGCGCCTTTTACACTCTGTACACGCTAAGGTTATGATCTCTCTGGGCATTGAACGTTATACTCCTAAACACAACGAATAGACTTCTATGAAAATAGAAAATGAAGCCAACCTTCTTAGATCAACCTCACTTCATACATATTTTTATTCAACCACTTCAGTGACTCGACCTGCACCAACAGTTCGGCCACCTTCTCGAATAGCAAACCGCATAAACTTCTCCATAGCAATCGGAGTAATCAACGTAACGTCCATGCTAACATTGTCACCCGGCATAACCATGTCGACACCTTCAGGAAGAATAACATCACCGGTAACATCTGTTGTACGGAAATAGAACTGAGGGCGATACCCCTTAAAGAAAGGCGTGTGACGTCCTCTCTCATCTTTACTTAAGATATAGACTTCCGCTTTAAATTTAGTATGCGGATTGATCGATCCGGGCTTTGCAAGCACCTGACCCCGTTCGACATCCTCTTTTTTCGTTCCACGAAGAAGACACCCAACGTTATCCCCTGCAATCCCTTCATCCATTTCTTTGCGGAACATTTCCACACCCGTCACCGTTGTTTTCACTGTATCGCGTAAACCAACAATTTCGATTTCCTCCCCTGCCTTGACCTTGCCACGCTCTACACGACCCGTGACAACAGTCCCTCGCCCTTCAATAGAAAAGACATCTTCAATGGGCATTAAGAAAGGTTGATCCACATCACGCTCTGGCTCAAGAACAAACGTGTCAACGGCTTCCATTAATTCTGCAATACATTTAGCTTCTTCAGAGCTCGCATCTGCGGATTGAAGCGCTGGCAAAGCAGCACCTCTAATAATAGGTGTATCATCTCCAGGAAATTCATACTTCGATAATAGTTCGCGAACTTCTAACTCAACAAGATCCAACAATTCTGGGTCATCAACCGTATCCACTTTATTGAGAAACACAACAATCGCAGGAACCCCAACCTGACGAGCCAACAATATATGCTCACGTGTTTGGGGCATAGGTCCATCGGCCGCACTAACCACTAAAATAGCGCCATCCATCTGAGCCGCACCCGTAATCATGTTTTTCACATAATCAGCATGGCCTGGACAATCCACATGGGCATAATGCCGGCTATCTGACTCATATTCTACGTGAGACGTTGAAATCGTTAAAATTTTTGTTGGATCACGTCGTCCTTGAGATTCTGAAGCTTTAGCCACCTCATCATATGAAATAGATTGGGCCATGCCTTTAGAAGCTTGGATCGTAGTAATCGCTGCCGTTAAGGTCGTTTTACCATGGTCAACGTGACCAATGGTCCCCACATTCACGTGTGGTTTAGTGCGTTCAAATTTTTCCTTTGCCATCGATTTTCCTCCTCGGCTATATATACGTTTATATTTTTCAATTCTAACCAACGTTTTTCAAAATACTCGTGGAGCCCACGAGCGGGATTGAACCGCTGACCTCATCCTTACCAAGGATGTGCTCTACCAACTGAGCTACGTGGGCCAAAGCAAGCGTCCTATCGATCTCACCCGTGTTCAATTTTTTTCTAAATTATGATAAAGCAAAAGATACCCTATATCATCTTTCCTTAATATTTAAAGAAACATGAAAAAGGCCTTGATCTATGTATACTATTTCTATCTTCACTCACCCTTCAAAACGAAGCAAATCAAAAACGAAGCAAATCATACATCGTTTTACATCAAATTTTAGGGATGCTCAATAGAAATGGAGGAATATACCTGAAATAAAAATCCTGTCAACACACTTTTTAGCCTTTTTTTTACATTTATTTAAGTTTCTTATCATAACAACGATAATGCATCTATATCTACAGTACACTTTATTTTCGGCGGCCATGTAAATGTCAGAAGGTTTTCTTTAATGATCTCAGACACTTTTCGCGTTGTTTTTGTTCGTACAAGAATCTGAAAACGATAGAATCCCTTCGCCTTCGCAATGGGGGCTGGTGAAGGTCCTGTTACGACACTACTATTTTGAAGTTTGGGCACGATTGCCTTCGTAAACATCTCTGCTGAAAACGATGTTTTTTCTTCAGAAACACCCTCTACCGTAACCAGGATAAGATGAGCAAAGGGTGGATAAAAAAGCTCTCGCCTAAACCCGAGTTCTTGATCCATAAACCCTTCAAAATCCATGCGGCGTACAGCTTGGATAGCCGGATGAGAAGGAGTATAGGTTTGAACAATTACTTCACCTACAATATCCCCCCTACCCGCCCGGCCTGCCACTTGTGTTAACAATTGGAACGTACGTTCTCCAGCTCTGAAATCGGGCATGTGTAGCGTGGTATCGGCAAAAATAACTCCCACCAATGTTACATTTGGGAAATGTAGTCCTTTCGCAATCATTTGGGTCCCGATCAAAATATCAATTTTACCGGAACGAAAATCCCCAAATATCTGATCATAAGCATATTTACCGGTTGTTGTATCGGCATCCATACGTTGCACCGCAGCATGAGGAAATAAACGACGTAGAACCACTTCAACTTTTTGAGTTCCAACACCTGCCATTCGAAAAGCAGGATCTTTACATGTCGGCTCAGGACACTGGTTCGGAACCCGGCTGACTTTACCACATATATGACATCTCAACTCATTGACCTGTTTATGATAGGTCATGGAAACACTGCACTGATTACATTTTTCGACATACCCACATTTTGAACAAATCAACGACGTGGCAAACCCTCTCCTGTTCAGAAACAAAATCGTTTGCTCCGCACGGTCTAAACGTATCTGTATCGCTTCGGTTAAGTCTTTTGAAAAGACCTCCACGCAACCTTTTTGTCCTAACTCATGACGCATATCGATAATGCGAATAGAGGGCATGGCATGATCATCCACGCGATGGTCAAGTCTTGCCAATTGGTACTTTCCACTAAACACATTTTGGTAAGACTCAAGTGAAGGGGTCGCTGAACCAAGGATGACGGTGCATCCCTCCATAGAACCTCTCATAACCGCTACATCACGAGCATGATATCGAGGTGTTTTATCCTGTTTATAGGAAGTTTCATGTTCTTCATCTACAACAATAAGACCTAGATTCTTCACCGGCGCAAAAACAGCGGATCGTGCACCAATCGCAATATGGGATTTCCCCTCATAGAGCTTGCGCCACTCATCATGGCGTTCTCCTGAAGAAAGATGGCTGTGCAGCACGGCTAACTTATCTCCAAATCGACCTCGAAAACGCTCCACCATCTGAGGGGTTAAAGAAATTTCCGGAACCAAGACAATCGAGCCCTTCTTTTGATCAAGCACATAGTTGATCGCCTGCAAATAAACCTCTGTTTTCCCACTCCCTGTAACGCCATGAAGCAACATCACGCGGGACTTTTGGGAATCAATGAATGGCTTAATCTGATCCAATGCCTGGCGCTGCTCGAGCATGAGTTCCAACGGTTGAGTGGGTAGCACCGTTTGCCCCATAAAAGGGTCGCGCATCATTGTTTCATGACCGATCTTAACGAACCCTTTATCTTCAAGCCCCCTTAATACCGAAAAAGTGCCACGTGATAACTGAAGCACTTGTTGAGCGAACATAGGACCTTGATCTCTCAAAATACTCAACGTAGTTGCTTGTTTAGGGGCTTTTTTTTGAAGGGCTTCGAGCCTTGTTGTGTCTGATGCAAGAGACGTCGGAATAACAAACAATTGTTGTTTATAACGCCCCTCTTTTTTACGAATAACACTGGGCAATACAGTCTTTATCGCCTGCTCGATGGGAGAGGCGTAATAGTCAGCAAGCCAATAAGCCAACTTCATCAGGTCTTGATTGATCAATGGCTTTGTGCCGACTCGGCTTTTGATCTCTTTAAGATTCGGGGTTTTAGATATATCGGAAAAACCTACAATATAACCTCGCGTCTCCCTGTGCCCAAAAGGAACAACCACCTGTGAACCAATGTGCAAGTCATTCTTTAACGGTCCAGGAATGATATAATCAAACTCACGATCTAAAGATAATTCTACAACGACTTTAGCAATCGTACTCATAAAGAATCTCTACACAACTACTCACCTATGATTTTGACCAATGCCCGTTTTTTTCGGTTCCCGTCGAATTCACCATAAAAAATCTGCTCCCAAGGCCCGAAATCTAATGCACCGTCAGTCACAGCGACAACCACTTCACGTCCCATGACCGTACGTTTTAAATGCGCATCCGCATTATCCTCATATCCATTATGTGCGTACTGAGAATGGGGCTTTTCAGGGGCCAACTTTTCTAACCATCGTTCATAATCTTGATGAAGGCCGCTTTCATCGTCATTGATAAACACACTAGCTGTAATATGCATGGCATTCACCAAAACAAGCCCTTCCTGAATCCCGCTCTCTTTCAGACAGGACCCAATCTGAGGTGTAATATTGATAAGTTCTCTGCGTGTGTTGGTCTTGAACCATAACTCTTTTCTATATGATTTCATTAGAACCTCCTTAATAGTATGTTTCGCGTCGAAATAATCATGATTGAAATTTGTATATAGTGAATTTAAACTTACTTCAATCATGAACAAAATCTCTAGCAAAACTGCTGTCAAGGTTATTTATTGGAATGGCGTGGCAGCCATCCTGATTGTTTGCCTTGCAGGCATCTCCATCATTCGAAAAATCCACCAATACGATACCCTCATTGTACGTATAAGCCGCACCCATGATATCGATCCCCGATTAGTAGCGGCCATGATTTGGAAAGAAAGTCGTTTTCGGCCTCATGATGTTGGAAAAGCAGGAGAAATCGGACTCATGCAGGTTACAGATGTTGTCGGCTATGAATGGGCTCAAGCTCAAAACGTTAAAAATTTTGTTAAACATGATCTGTTCAATCCAGAAACAAACATTAAAGTGGGCACATGGTATCTGGCAAAAGCGATCAACTACTGGAATCGATATAGCGATGCCATCCCCTTTGCGCTAGCCGAATATAATGCAGGGAGATCCAATGCTAAACGGTGGTCTAAAAATGCATCGGACAGTATAGCTTTTTGTGAAACCATTACATATCCAACAACCAAACGATATATTAAGGATATCCTAGAAAGATATCGCGGCGGAATATAGCTGAGATGGAAATCAGCCAATTATGAACAACGAAAAGGGTTGGGACGACCCGAATAAATTTATGATTTTAAATAATTATGGATCATATGCGTCAAAACAACCCAACGTGTCCCTTATGCAAAACAGATCGTGCACATGATTATTTTAGCGATCAAACACGTGACTATTATCGGTGTCAAATATGCCAGTTAATCTTTGTTCTCCCTTCACAGTTCTTATCTGCGAACGATGAAAAAGCTAGGTACGATTTGCATAACAACAGCTCAGACGACCCTAAATATCGTCAATTTTTAAGCCGAACATTCAACCGGATCCAGACATGCATCCCCCCAGGAAGCCATGGCTTAGACTTTGGTTCAGGGCCCGGCCCAACCCTTTCTGTTATGTTCGAACAAGCTGGACACCGTATGGAAATTTATGATCCTTACTATGCAAAGGACCCGTCTGTACTTCAAAGACAATACGATTTCATTACCGCGACCGAAGTGTTAGAACATATTCATAACCCGGCGGCTGATTTAAATCGACTATGGACCTGCTTAAAACCCGGAGCGATTCTAGGTATCATGACCAAAAGTGTATTTGATAAAAATCGTTTTTCACGTTGGCACTATAAAGATGATCCGACCCATGTATGTTTTTACTCGATGTCTACTTTTAAGTGGCTAGCTTGTCAATGGCAGGCGGATCTGACTATAGCGGATAAAGATGTAATCTTAATTGAAAAAAACAGATGAAAAAATATTTCTTATCATCTCTTACCATGGAAGAACGAGATAGTACAGGCCAATTGATAGGGTTGAGGAGTTTGACAGACGGTATATCTTTTTTTCATTGTTCTCTCCCCAAAAAATCATCTGTCCATCAATTCGGGTTAGGACGATAAGCTTTCATAACAACAGTAGGAGATTCCGCACTTACTCAGAAGTCAGGGACTTTGAATTTTTGGCCAACTGCCTGTTGATGAAACCGGGCGCGACTCTTGACATCCAATGTAGCTGGTTAGCTTGCCCAGGACGAATCTCATCCCGATCCGCGCGCAACCCCTTGATAGTCGCAACGACGAGTTCGTCTGTTGATATTATCGTGAAACCAGCATCCTCCGGAAGGTCAGCAGTTAGCTCGGTCCTCACAGCCGGGGGCATCAGTTCGATCACGCGTACACCATGGTCCTGTAGTTGTGCTCGTAGAGACAACGAGTACGAATGCAAAGCCGCTTTGGTGGCACAGTACACAGGCGCACTGGCGAGTGGTACGAATGCAAGGCCTGATGACACGTTAATGACGGTGCCCCGGTTTTGTATGAGTACATCGATGAGCGCCGCCACGGTCCGGATGGGACCGGAAAGGTTGATATCTACCTCTGCGGTTAGAGTGGACAAGTCTTCGTCGTTTTTTGAAAGATTTTTGTTAAGAAAGATCCCGGCATTGTTAATAAGTACGTTGAGCTGTGGGTGATCCTTTTTCACTCTGGCAGCCATGTCCGCGACAGCAAGAGCATCTGAAGCATTACAACGGATCGTTTCGATGCCAGAGACCTCACTGGCAGCCTGGGCGAGTTTCGACTCCGTACGACCTGTGATGATTACTTTGTTTTCTAACTCAACAAATTTCTTCGCAAGCGCGAGACCGATCCCGGTACTTCCACCGGTTATGAGAATTGTGTTGCCGGTCAAATTCACTGCTACCTCCTATTGCTTTGTAATTTTGTTTTGTAACCATTTTCCGTTTCGACTCGTTCTATCTCCAAGCGTTATCAATCGCGGAATAGTACCTGAATCCGTCAGACAAAATCTGACGATTTTTCATTACCTGTTGGGCTAAAGCGGGGAGCATACCCGTATTCAAACAAACAACCCCACCCCAACAGGTGTGTATATGAAACAATATAAAATAAAGACTGGCAAGGGCGAACTCAACAGCACAAGCGGAAATCATCTTTGCGGCCTGCTGCTTGAGGATCATGCTCAACGGATTCTTCCCTCCAATTTTTAACCACGCCGCTCCGATGCGATCTCTGATCGGGAGATCCTCCTTACCCAGATCGGCTTACTTTGCAACGGTCGAACCGATTTCAATGATATCGACCTGTACCGGGGTGATGAGATTTTTATGAATGCCTTTGGAGTTAAAAAGGGGAGTTAAAAAGGTAGCCTCTGAGCTGGTGTTCCGACGTCGTTTCGACGACCTGCCCCCAGCCAGAACCCATGTGGGGCTACGCAAACTCAACACCGAACTTTTTTCCTCGGGCCCCTTTGGCTAGGTAGATGTCGAAGGGCTTGATCTTGTTCCCGTCGATATCGATGTGAGCCCTTTGGATCACTCAGGCTCTTCGAAAGAAGGCGTTTCCTACACCTAGAAGGGCCATGATGGTTACGCCCTGATATTTGCCTATGTGGGCACTCAAGGCCACATGCTTGAGTGCGAACTTCGACCCGGTAAACAACATTGTCAGTCGGGAACGACCGCGTTTATTGCCCGCAGCGTTGAAACGCTCCAAACCCTGGGCCTGGGTGGAAAATGTCTGCTTCGGCTTGATAGTGGCAACGCTGCGGCCGATAACTTCGACGCTTTTGAGGATCATTATTTTATCGTAAAGCGAAATCCTCGCCGCGAATGTCCTGAACAAATGCTGGCCCTTGCACGCCGAGTTGGAGACAAACAAGACAGTCGTGAAGGCAAGAACGTTTACACAGGCTTTTTCGATCATTTCCATCCCGGTGGTGACCAAAACCACCCTTGTGTCCCGGTGGCCTTCGAAGTGATTGAACGCACCATCGATATCGATGGTCAGAAACTTCTGGTTCCTAAACTTGAGGTGAACACCTGGTGGACGAACCTCTCTTGTCGTGCCAAGACGGTGCTAGATCTCTATCATGGACATGGCCCCAGCGAGCAGTACCACAGTGAACTCAAAAGCGATCTTGATGTTGAGCGATTGCCTTCGGGGAGACTCTGTGCCAATAAGATTATTCTGTTATGCGCCATGGTGGCCTTCAACCTATTGCGCGGTCTTGGCCAAGAGGTCATCAAACGGGCTGGGCTTGCCCCGCAGAAAATCAACATCCCGCGCTGGCGAATCAAAACGGTTCTCAAAAATATCGTTTATTGCGCGGTTCGATTGGTCCGCCACGCCGGACGAATTGAACTTCACTTTGGCAAGCGTTGTCGCTGGTTTGAAGTGATACAAGATATCGCATCTTCTTATCGTGTAGATCTTAGAACGTTTCAGCGTGGGCTCTCTCGTTTCAACGAAACCGGACAGACCGCTCCCCGACCGCGTGGGCATCGTCAGGCCCTCTACAGCGGAAAGCAGCTCAAGGCGTTGGCTCAACTGGTGGGCAAACATCCCGATGCAACGCTTGAAGAACTTAAGAACATGAGCGGCGTGAAGGGGTCGATCATGGCCGTACAGCGGGCGTTGAATCGGTTGCGCGCCCGGTATAAAAGAAACGCTTCACGCCAGCGAGCAAGGCCGGGCGGATGTAAATCTCTTGAGAAAGCAGTGGATCCAAGTCGCCTTGTCTTTATTGATGAATCCGGGGCGAAAACGAATATGACTCGTCTGCGGGGCCGGGCGTTGGGCGGGAACAGGTTTTTTGCCAAAACGCCTCATGGACATTGGTGTACCACCACCTTGATTTCTTCGGTCCGCCTGGACGGAACAACAGCGGCTATGGAGGGGGAGGGGGCGACAGACACGGCTGTTTTTGGAGAATATATTCGCCGGGTTCTTCTCCCGACTCTTTCACCTGAAGATATCGTCATCATGGACAATCTTCGCGTCCATCACAATCCCAAGGTCATTGAACTCATTGAGTCATGTGGAGCCCATGTAAGATTCCTTCCACCCTACAGCCCCGATTCCAACCCCATTGAAAAAATGTGGGGCAAGATAAAGAATCGGTTGGGCAGCCTTGCAGCCCGCAGCCAGCAGGAACTATCTGAAGCGATCACACAAGCGTTCGAAGAGGTTTCTCCCGACGAGGTAATCGGCTGGTTTTCTTCGTGCTACATCGCGACACCTCAATCGTGAAGCGCTCTAAGGCGACTGCGCAAGGAGACCTACGCCCCAAAATGGTCAAATCAGAGTGAATCTGACCTGTACGCTCAAAAAATTCATCAGGGTGATACTTGCCGGTCCCAATCCGCCCAAAAGCGAGCATCTCAAGGAAAAAATTTTCAACTTTTGAGCCCCAAAACGCCTTCCGAAGCGATAGCTGACGGATTCAGGTTGGTTATCAGTACCGCTATGTTTGGTCTCGGATTCAGTGGAATTTTGCTCACACGCCATCTCCACTGGCTGAAAATATCTCCACGTCCATACCTGGTTACCGCTACGGCCGCATCTGGGTTCAGTATGATTATCGCCTTTTTGATCCTCAACCATGTACCGATCCACTTGCCAGACGCGCCCAACGGATGGGGCAAGGAATTTCTAAATGTTGGGGTGGTTTTCCTTGGGTTATCTTTTCCCTTCATATTTTTTGGCCTCATGGTTAGCTGTATTCTAGAACACAGAGCACAACGTGCAACGGTCTATTATTTTGCGGATTTGGCGGGGGCAGGGATCGGCAGCTTTTTGTTCATTCCTCTCATTCCTGTATGGGAACCGCCTGGCCTTATTTTCTTTTGTGTTCTTCTCACGCTGGCTGCAGCTGCTCTTTTCTCTTATTCATCCGGAAAACAAAACAGATGGGGACAGGGCCTTGTCAGCGCTCTCTTCCTGCTCTTTTTAGGGGCTAGTATTTTTCTGCCGGGGCACGCATCGAGTTATGTTCATTTGAATGTTCATGTGCCGAAACGGGCGTTCGCACGTGATCTGGAACGAGGCCGCACTGAAGCGACCGCGTGGAGCGCGCTTTCTCGAGTAGACATTGCTTCTTTTCAACAGAACCGAAAGCGGGTATGGATTGCCGGGGGTGTTAACAAATCATCCATAGCAAAGTTTAATGGTGATTGCGAACGTTTGCTGAGTGAACGCAGTGGCCATGTCGCTCATGCTATGCGCATGGCCGACCATCATGTCTACCCCACCTGACCAAATCAAATCATACCGTATGCGTAATAGGAACATCCGGTGGTGAAGATAGTCTGGCCACTCTATTTTTTGGAGCACGTCATGTTGTAGGGGTTGAGATGGATCCCCAAATTGCTCGTTTCGTTACAGAAACCTATCGTGATTATGCTGGGAATTTGTTTCAAGACGAAAAGGGCTATTCAGAACTTGTTGTTGATGAAGGACGCAGTTACCTTCGCCGGACAGATCGAACCTTCGATGTTATTCAACAGATTAATAATTTCACACCTATTGCTTTTCAAAACGGTGCCCTAAATCTTAGTGAGACCTATTTGCTTACGGTTGAATCCTTCCAAGATTTTTATGACAGCCTCACTCCTGAAGGTGTCTTTTGTATAACTCGTTGGGGTGTTGTGCGCCTACTTTCCACGGCTGTAGAAAAATGTTTTGAAGGATGGGATTACCCCCCCCGAGGAGTATGCTAAACATCTCGTTGTGTGCAGAGGTATTCTCCCGCATATCTATTCATGTTTGGTCAAAAAGACACCTTTTACGCCTCCAGAAGTCGATGCCTTTTTTAACTATTTTACAAGCAATAAAATTCCTGAAGGGGTTTTATATGCCCCCTATCGAACGAATGAATTACACAACTTAGACAACAACATTTACTATCAAATTGCTACCTCTGACCATCCAGAAAAATTTTGGCATGTTGGATGCTTTGACTTTTCACCTCCAACAGATAATCGTCCCTTCTTCAATCATTTTACTCGCTTAGGCGTAAAAGATATCCTTCGCCACGAGGTGCCCATGGTGCCAGTAGAGGTAAGCAGTGTTAATGTTGTGCCCCGCCACAAAGTAGATCGACGGGTTCCACCCGGAGACTTACCACCTCTTATCGTATTGCTTGAGGCCATCCTTTTATCTACCCTCTTCTTTGGGTTACCGCTTTTTACTAAAAGAGAACTGAGAGACCAGGTTCGTGGCCATAAAATGGTATTGGGTTACTTTGCATGTCTTGGGTTAGGATTCATCTTTATAGAAGTTTGTCTTATACAACGTTTTGTATTATTTCTCGGAGCCCCTGTATACAGCATTGCAACTGTTTTAGGAAGCATTCTCATTTCTGTCGGACTCGGAAGTTTAACAGCTAGTCGTTCTCCTGTATCACAGAAAACGATTCGTCTTATATTGTGGACTACAGCATTAGGAACGCTCCTGCTCCACTTTGCGATACCTATCGTGACGAAACTTTTCTTAGGGTATAACTTTTCTATCCGCCTATTTGTTTCTATTATCGTTCTTCGTACAGCAGGGTTTGTAATGGGAATGCCCTTTCCTATGGGTATTCGTTTCATTAAAAATGCAGGGAAGAACCTCATACCCTGGGCTTAGGCTATCAATGGATATTTTAACGGCCTTAACGGTTAACTTTGGTTTTCGTTTTGTATTCTTTACCGCTGTAATGATCTATGCCATAGCACCTTTCTTTTTCCCTCGAAAATTGGATGCTGGAGATTCCCCATCGTAGACTCCTTTCGATTTTAGTGCACGATAAAGTTTACGATGAAGGAATGAAGAATGAATATATTCGAGCGGGAGCAGATCGTTAAACCAAGCAGGTTCTAACCCGCATTGCTTCCCACTCTCTTCATCAAAAATCTCCGCGCTTTGCTTTAAGATTCTGGTTATGAGGTGGTTCCAGCGATGGGACACGAGAGCGGGAGAAATGCGGGCTAAGTCCTCAGCTCTTCTTGATATTGCTTATACGCTCTTTTATATCGTCCAAGTTCTTGAGGGGGCATGGATTTTTGACTTTCTTGTTGTAGTGTTATATAGGGTGTATGTGCTAGCCGTAATAGATTACACACATTCTCCAGTAAATCATCTGACTGACGTCTATAGCGCATAGCGGGTAATGTACACTGACCAGGCGTTGTATCCAAAAATTGGCACAGAAAGCTTTCTTCTTCTCCCAGATGTATTTGGTGTTCTAACATCGAGTGTATGGCTTCAACATTGTTAGATATTAAATCAATGAAATGAAGAAAATCATCGTCTTTATGGGTTACGGTTTCAGATCGGACCGCAAAAAAGGCATGGCGTTTTGCCATTTTTAAGAGGGATATGACTTGTTGTATATGTTCGATACGAGTACTTACATTCTGCATTTCAAGAGGACGAAGTAAGTTTTCTACCGCCCGATCATAAAATGCATCCCGCCGGGCCAAATGGACTGGTTTATTTGAATTAGAATGTGGTGTACTCATCCTTCAGTAATACCTGAATCCGTCAGATAAAATCTGACGATTTTTCATTACCTGTTGGGCTAAAGCGGGGAGCATACCCGTATTCAAACAAACAACCCCACCCCAACAGGTGTGTATATGAAACAATATAAAATAAAGACTGGCAAGGGCGAACTCAACAGCACAAGCGGAAATCATCTTTGCGGCCTGCTGCTTGAGGATCATGCTTAACGGATTCTTCCCTCCAATTTTTAACCACGCCGCTCCGATGCGATCTCTGATCGGGAGATCCTCCTTACCCAGATCGGCTTACTTTGCAACGGTCGAACCGATTTTCAATGATATTGACCTGTACCGGGGTGATGAGATTTTTACGAATGCCTTTGGACTTAAAAAGGGGAGTTAAAAAGGTAGCCTCTGAGCCGGTGTTCCGATGTCGTTTCGACGACCTGCCCCCAGCCAGAACCCATGTGGGGCTACGCAAACTCAACACCGAACTTCTTTCCTCGGGCCCCTTTGGCTACGTAGATGTCGAAGGGCTTGATCTTGTTCCCGTCGATATCGATGTGAGCCCTTTGGATCACTCAGGCTCTTCGAAAGAAGGCGTTTCCTACACCTATAAGGGCCATGATGGTTACGCCCCGATATTTGCCTATGTGGGCACTCAAGGCCACATGCTTGAGTGCGAACTTCGACCCGGTAAACAACATTGTCAGTCGGGAACGACCGCGTTTATTGCCCGTAGCGTTGAAACGCTCCAAACCCTGGGCCTGGGTGGAAAATGTTTGCTTCGGCTTGATAGTGGCAACGCTGCGGCCGATAACTTCGACGCTTTTGGGGATCATTATTTTATCGTAAAGCGAAATCCTCGCCGCGAATGTCCTGAACAAATGCTGGCCCTTGCACGCCGAGTTGGAGACAAACAAGACAGTCGTGAAGGCAAGAACGTTTACACAGGCTTTTTCGATCATTTCCATCCCGGTGGTGACCAAAACCGCCCTTGTGTCCCGGTGGCCTTTGAAGTGATTGAACGCACCATCGATATCGATGGTCAGAAACTTCTAGTTCCTAAACTTGAGGTGAACACCTGGTGGACGGACCTCTCTTGTCGTGCCAAGACCGTGCTAGATCTCTATCATGGACATGGCCCCAGCGAGCAGTACCACAGTGAACTCAAAAGCGATCTTGATGTTGAGCGATTGCCTTCGGGGAGACTCTGTGCCAATAAGATTATTCTGTTATGCGCCATGGTGGCCTTCAACCTATTGCGCGGTTCGATTGGTCCGCCACGCCGGACGAATTGAACTTCACTTTGGCAAGCGTTGTCGCTGGTTTGAAGTGATACAAGATATTGCCCATTCCTTCGCATAGCCCTCCGTGCACCTTTAACAATACTCTAAGGCGACTGCCCAAGGAGGCCTACGCCCCAAAATGGTCAAATCAGAGTGAATCTGACCTGTACGCTCAAAAAATTCATCAGGGTGATACTTGCCGGTCCCAATCCGCCCAAAAGCGAGCATCTCAAGGAAAAAGTTTTCAGCTTTTGAGCCCCAAAACACCTTCCGAAGCGATAGCTGACGGATTCAGGTCAGATTAAGGTTTTCAACCTCGCGGAAAAAAAGTTTTTATTCAAATTGGCCTTGACAATATTGCTTTTTTTCTAAAAATCGTTTTTTAATTTTTTAGAAAATTTTGAACATATTTTTTTATTAAGGGTCTTAAAGCATCTATGTTTTAACGATGGGAGGAATCGTGTATGATTTGTGTTAAAGAACTGGTTAAAGATTTTGGTGGCCGCGTTGCGGTCAATGGCGTCTCTTTTGAACTTTCTAAAGGGGATGTGTTAGGGTTTTTGGGGCCTAACGGCGCGGGCAAAACAACCACGATGAGAATGATCGTGGGGTTTTTGCCGCCCACCTCGGGAACGGCTGTTGTGTGCGGGCACAATATCGTTCAAGACCCGATTCAGGCCCGTAAAAGAATTGGGTACATGCCAGAAAATGCGCCGCTATATGGTGATATGACGGTGCAAACGTTTTTGCAGTTTGTTGCAGAAATTCGCAGGTTTATAGGTAAAGAACGCGACGAAAAGGTAGATGCAACGATCAAAAAATGTTTCTTACAAGATGTACGCCATCAGACGATTGAGACCTTGTCTAAAGGATATCGTCAACGCACTTGTTTTGCGCAAACGATGATTCATAATCCACCGGTTTTAATTTTAGATGAACCCACTGATGGATTGGATCCCAACCAAAAACAACTCGTTCGAAATATGATTCAAGAGATGGCGGCTGATAAGGCGATTATCCTTTCAACTCATATTCTAGAAGAAGCCGAAGCGATCTGTACAAGAGCGATTATCATTAGTAATGGGAAAGTGGTTACGGATAGCACACCGGCTGAACTTAAGAAACAAGCGCCTTCGTATAATGCGTTAACCCTTAAAATCGTTGCTTCTGCTGAAGAGGCGAAAAACACGTTTGAACAGCTTGGCGATGTGGATAGCGTAGACGTTCTTGACAGCTCAACAGACCACGTTTCGTTAAGGCTTTTCCCTAAAAATGGACAACCCCTTGCAACCACGGCATTAGAAGAAGCGCACAGCCATAACTGGTTGGTCAAGGAAATGCAATCCGAGAGTGGGCGGTTGGAGGAAGTGTTCCAGCATTTAACGGTAACCGAAAATGTTTCAGAAAAGGTCAAATAAGGAGTCATAAGCTATGGAATCATTTCAACAGACTAAATCCATCGCGAAAAGAGAGTGGGGATCGTATTTCAATTCTCCCGTTGCCTATGTGTTTATCATGATATTTCTTGTGCTAGCCGGCTTTTTTACGTTTGCGGTCAGTCAATTTTTTGAGTCAGGTCAGGCGGACCTGCGCGCGTTTTTTGTTTGGCATCCCTGGTTATACCTTATACTAGTCCCGGCAGTAGCCATGCGGTTATGGTCGGAAGAAAGACGAGCGCGAACAATTGAATTATTGTTAACCCTGCCCATTACACCGTGGCAAGCGATCTGTGGAAAGTTTCTTGCGGCTTGGCTTTTTCTGATTTTATCGGTTGTGTTAACCTTTCCTATTGTATTAACCGCTATGTATCTAGGCCAACTAGATTTGGGGGTTGTTCTGTGTGGATATGTGGGGAGCATCCTTTTGGCAGGCGCTTATCTGGCGATTGGCATGTGTACGTCTGCCCTTACAAAAAACCAAGTTATAAGCTTTATTCTTTCGGTGGTGATCGGGTTGTTTTTTATTTTGGCAGGTTTCCCCCCTGTAACCGATTTATTAAGTCGTTTTTCTCCGGTTTGGTTGGTAGACGCCATTGCAGCATTTAGTTTTATGGCCCATTATGAGGCGTTACAGCGCGGGGTTCTTGATGTGCGTGACGTCGTTTATTTCGCAAGTATCATTGGTTTTATGTTGTTGGGTACGCATATTGTACTCCGAACACGAGCGGCCCAATAGGAGGAAAGAGTATGTCGAAATTTAAAACATCACAATCTGCTATTAGTCTTTTAGTGGTCTTTGGTATTTTCATTGCGTTAAACATTGTTGTAGGCCAACTTCGGCTGAGGAAAGATCTAACGGAAGAAAAGCTATATACGTTGTCGGAAGGTACCACGGAATTAGTGGGAACCCTCTCTAGGAATATTACCCTCAAATTTTATTTTTCTAAAAGTCTCGAAGGACTTCCGATTCCCCTAAAACAGTATGCCCAGCGTGTTTCGGATTTGCTTTATGAATATGCTTCACATAGTAAGGGACGCATTACGTTGGAGACCTATGATCCTAAACCTGATTCCGATGAAGAAGAGTGGGCACAGCGTTATGGATTAGCCGGTCAATCCATGGGCCTATTAGGTGGACCTTCTTTGTATATGGGATTGGTGGCCGTTGCAGGGACAAAGGAAGCCGCGATCCCTGTTTTTGATCCTCGTGCTGAATCCGAACTTGAATACGCGATTACACGTTTAATCGATGAAGTGCTTCGTACGAAAAAAAACAAAATAGGGGTCATGAGTTCTCTTCCTGTCATGGGGTCGTCTCCGGAAACACCTCCTTCTCCCCTTGGGCAACCTCTTCAAGGGTCCAAGCCGTGGATGCTTATCTCGGAATTAAAAAAGCAGTATGAAGTATCTTCGGTAGATATGGATGTGGAAGAAGTTCCAGAGGATGTCCAGACGTTATTGGTTATTCATCCTAAAGAACCCGCTCAGAAAATGCTTTTTGCCTTAGACCAATTTGTGTTAAGAGGGGGCCGTTTAGTCGTTTTTGTGGATCCTCTTTGCATTACCGAACAAGATGACACCAAACAATTCGGAGGTTTATTTGGCGCGGCATCCGATTTGAATACGCTGACAAAAGCATGGGGCTTTGAAAGCAATAGGCGAAAAGTTATTGCAGATTTTAAAGCGGCGAGCATGGTGAGTTTTGGGGCGGGTGGTTCTCAACGTTCTCCTGCATGGTTATCTTTGAGGGGAGAGGCCATTGGCCGAGAGGAAATTATTACGAGTTCGTTGGACATCCTTATGCTTCCATTTTCAGGATCATTTTCGGGGAAACCCAAAGAAGGATTAATGGTTACAACCTTGTTGCAAACCTCAGAGGAAACTTCAGAGATCGACTCTTTTACCGCTATGAATTCTTCTGCCAATTATCGTAATGCGCAGGTAAAAGGAAAAACACCTCTTGCTCTTCGTTTGCAAGGGAATTTTAAAACCGCGTTTCCCGATGGTCCCCCAAAGGAAGATACTGAAGGCGACGATGAACCCAAAGCACCATCCACCGATCGGTTAGTGGAAAGTGAGAAAGATGGCATCGTTGTTTTAGTGGCAGATGTTGATATGCTTTACGATCGATATATGGTGCGTAACTTAAATTTCTTTGGTCAAACCCTTACTCAGCCCATTAATGACAATTTGTCTTTTGTTCTCAATATGCTCGAACAGCTATCGGGAAGCAAAGCCCTAATCGGGTTGAGGAGTCGCGGAACATTTGACCGCCCCTTTGATCGCGTGAACGAATTAGAAAGACAAGCTCAACAACGTTGGCAAGAAGAGCAAGCGCAACTAACCGAAAAACTTCAAGCCGCGCAAGCTCGGTTTAATCAATTTCAAACAGAAAAGCAACAGGATCAAAAGCTTATTTTAAGTCCTGCACAGAAACGTGAAATCGAAAAAGTCAAAAAAGAAAGATTCGAAGCCCAGCGGCATTTGCGGGAAGTTCGGAAGAATTTAAGGCAAGATATTGAAACCCTTGGGTTGCAAGTTAAATTGGTAAACATGGGGCTTATGCCTGTAGTCGTTGCTCTTTTTGGTGTTGTTTATGGGTGGTGTCGTCGTAGACGCGGCATATCTTAATTGTTAAATGTAAAGAGGAATCAAGAATGAAAGCTCGAACACTGACTGTGTTAATTATCGTTTTGTTAGTTCTTGTGGGTGTTATATGGCTCACAGAAAGATCGGCTAAAGACCCCTTGGACATGTTATCTTCAGGAGACTCTGTATTGGGTGAGTTTGATGCCAACCAAATCGTGCGTGTCAAAACAATCGCTGTAAATCAAACCAATGAAATTAGTCAAAAGGATGTATGGGTGTCCTCTTCGTTATATGAGTACCCTATTGATTTTAATAAACTACAAAGAGAAATCGTCAAACTTACCGACTTAAAGGTCGGACAAATTATCCATGGAGGGACTGAAACATTGTCAGAATTTGGTCTTTCTCTAGAAGCCAATAACGATGAGCGGCTTGACCTTTATCTTTACGATAAAGAGGAGAATAAATTGGCACAGATTACTTTTGGGAAAAGCCGTTTTTCTGAGGCTGGAGGCAGAGGAAACTTTCCTCAAGGACAATATATTCGGGCTAATGATGGTCCTGTGATTTTAGTCGATGAATCTTTCATTGCCTTTCCAAAAACAGCTCAAGAGTGGCTAGATCAAAATCTACTCAGTATCAATGTAGCTGACTTAACAGCCATTACGGTTTCTTCTGGCAGTGACGCATATACCCTTTCCGTGAAGAGTGCGAACACGTATGTCATCAATGACCTAAAAGCGGATGAAGAGATCCAAACCACAGAGGCAAGTCGCCTAGCACGCTCTTTTCAAAATCTCCAATTCGTTTCTGTAGCAGACCCCTCTAAAAAAGATCTGGGTTTTGATCAACCCGATTCTATCGCCATTCAAACAAAAGAAGGGTTTACATATACACTATTGGTTAGTGAAAAAGACGAAAAAAATAATGCGTATGTGCGTATCCGTGTCGATTATGAACAGCCTGCCACTCCGACTGAAGAAGAGGTCGCGTTAACCATTCCTGAAGATCCTGTTGTGCCGGAGGATAGCAAAACAGAAGAGGGTAAAGAGGAAGACGCTTCTGCGAAGAAGACCCGTGAAGAAAAAATTCAAGAAGCCTATCAGCTAAAACTTAGTGCCTATAAAAAGAAATGTGCTGAAGATAAGGAACAAGCTCAAGCCGAAAACAAAACGTTTAGTCCATGGACCTATACCCTTCCAAATCTCACCGTGGATTCCATAACACTTGCTCGTGAAAAACTAGTCAAAAAGAAAGAAAGAGAAGAGGAAGAGGTTGGGGGCGAACCCGCTAGTTGAGCTTAGAGCCTCTTGGCCGAACGCCACCGTTTGCGCGGCTATTACAAACGATTGGATAACCGTGAGTCGCATTATTGCTCATCAGTTCGTTTTGCAAGAACCTCCTTTATTAACATTTTTTGGTAAATGGGTTTTGTCTATAGTTGAGCGACATCACGCATTCGTTGATTATAATGCGGCTCTTGACATATACCTCTTCAGAAAAATCTGTGGGGCCATTTCTGGCTCAGAAAGCTGACCCATTCTATGAAACAAGGCTATTTTAGGGCACATCAAAGTTCTTAAATCCATAGGACTTTATCGTTACCAGATTTATTTTTCGGTTCGATTTTCTTCCCGTTTAAGAAAACAATATTTCGCATGTTTGAGAACATCCACATTTATTCTGAAATCTGGAAAAAATGAAAGAACATTCAATGCAGTTGATTCTTCAACACCCAAGCTCCATCCCTACAAGTGTCACCGTAGTCGTGGTTGCAGGACGCCTCAGACAGAGTAGAGTCACCGTCAAAAGCGGCCTCACGTGTCACTAAAGATAGGGAACGGGTCCGTTAGCTCAAGGACGTGGTCTCGAATATTGGCGATATATCGTTCATCTTCGATATGTGTGAGTATATCGGCTATAAACCCTGCAATTTTTTTCATCTCTTTTTCTCTCATACCACGCGTCGTTATGGCAGGGGTTCCAATGCGAATTCCCGAAGTAACAAAAGGACTTTGAGTATCAAAAGGGATGGCGTTTTTGTTTACGGTAATCAAGGCTTTATCAAGAGCGGTGGCTGCTTGTTTTCCGGTTATGTGTATAGGGGATAAATCAACCAATAGTAAATGATTATCGGTGTCTCCAGAAACGATGCGTAATCCTTTTTCCCCTAAAGCCAAAGACATGGTTTTTGCATTATGTACAACGTGTTTTGCATACGCTCTGAATGCAGGTTGAAGTGCCTCATGCAGACAAACGGCTTTAGCCGCGATGACATGCATAAGAGGCCCCCCTTGTATACCTGGAAAGACTTGGCGGTCTAGATCCTGGGCAAATGCTTCTCTGCAAATAACCAAACCACCACGAGGTCCACGCAACGTTTTATGAGTGGTCGTCGTAACAAAGTCGCTATACGGAACGGGATTCGGATGCGTCCCCCCAGCCACCAATCCCGCAATATGAGCCATATCAACCATTAACAGAGCACCCGCTCGATCGGCGATTTCACGTAACTTCTGAAAGTCAATGGTACGCGAGTAGGCGCTGGCCCCCGCACAAATTAATTTTGGTTTGTGTTCCTCTGCCAATGCGACGATTTGGTCGTAGTCAATTAATTCTGTTTCTTTACGCACTCCGTATGGAACGATATTGAAAAAACGCCCAGAAAAGTTAAGTTTGTGTCCGTGGGTTAGATGCCCTCCTTCGGCCAAGCTCATGGCCATAATCGTGTCCTCGGGTTCTAATACAGAAAAATAAACCGCCATATTGGCTGCGCTGCCACTATGGGGTTGGACATTAACATGTTCTCCACCAAACAATTTTTTTGCGCGACTAATAGCCAGTTGTTCAACATCATCAACATGTTCACACCCATGATACCAACGCTTCTTAGGATACCCCTCGGCATATTTGTTGGTCATGGCCGATCCTTGCGCCTGGCGAACAGCCAAACTGGTATAGTTTTCGGACGCAATCAGTTCAATATTATCTTTTTGACGTTTGGCCTCTCTGCACATAGTCTCATAAACTTCAGGATCGATTTCAGAGACAGCGATGGGATCGTCAAAAAGCGTTTCTTGATGATTAATCTTTTCTACCCGACGTTGATGGCGACCTCCGGATTCTGGGGAACACACTAACCATGTGTCTACTATAGACTGGACATCATTGAACGGTGTGTGAATAGCTCCAATCGTAAGAATGTTTGCATGGTTATGTACACGAGCTGATTTGGCCATCTCTGGTGTTGTGCATAACGCCGCTCGTACCCGATGAAATTTATTAGCGGCAATACTCATGCCAATGCCGGACTTACACACCAAGATCCCTTCATCGGCCTCACCGCACGATACACGCCGAGCGACCTCGGAAGCAAAATCAGGATAATCAACCGCCTCTGAGCTTTCGGGGCCTATGTCAATGACCTCAAACCCTTTTTGGGCTAATAAGGCTCTGATTTTGACCTTATATTCAACGCCGCCATGATCTGCGGCTAATGCAATCTTCATTTTTTTTCCCTTATGTGCAGGTCACCTGCTTTTATCATGTGTATGATCATATCCGATATGGCGCTTTCTAAGCGTTCTCGGATATTACGATAGACCTCTACAGAACCTCCAATGGGATCCGGTATATCCTCTTCACTTTTCGAAAGGCTGTATGAGGTCTGAAGATGAACTTTCTGTTTTGCCTGAGGAAATCTTCTAATCACTTCCTGATAATGACCGAAGGTCATTACCACAATAAGATGGGCTCCGTCAACTAAGTCCTTGGTTAAGGGCTGACTACGATGAGCACGGGCATCTATCCCTCGCTCAGAAAGTACTTTTATGGCGGGTTCGCTTGCCGGCGACCCCAGAAAAGCAAATACTCCTGCAGATTGGATTTCCCACATTGAGTCGGACCGTAAGCGATTTCTAAAAATATATTCCGCCAGCGGACTTCGGCAAATATTGCCCGTACAAACGAAAAGGACCTTTTTCATATACCTCTCAACCTAGAATGTTGTAGTGCATAACGCAAGGTTAGAAGTTTTGAGAATTGTAATATTAAATGCCCAAAAGAAGATATTGTAAAACAGGAGTGTTCCATGCCGAAATCTTTTAGATTTAAAAACTCGACAGAAGACAAAAAAAGGAGAAAGACATGGAACAAATCAAGAGTAGTATTCATCCCCGAAAAGGCAAGCATTTGACACAGAAAGAACGGATCATGATTGAAACAATGCTCAAAAACCCAGGACGTCCTTTGGAGATAGCTACTAGCTATCTGGGAAGGCATCGTCGAACCATAGAGCGCGAAATCAAACGTGGGGAGGTAGAGCATTTCGATACAGAGCCGCGAAAGAAGAAAGCATACAGCAGTGATCGAGCCCAGGAACTTCATGATCTAAATGCGACGGCCAAGGGACCTGAGCTTAAGCTTGGAAAGCATCATGAAACGGCTGTGTTTATCAGCGAGCACATTCTTGTTCACAAACGCTCACCCGATGTGGTTACTCCTTTGCTTAAACAAGAGCAGAGACCTGCAGCGGTGAGTACAAAAACGCTGTATACCTATATTGACCAAGGTCTCATCCCGGGGGTGAGCAACGAGCCCCTATGGGAAAAACGAAAACGGATAAAACGAAAAAGACGTGCTATTAAGCGGGTTAAAAAGCAACATGCCCGAAGGACCAGTATCGAAAAACGACCTAAGACCGTAGAAAAACGCGAGGAATTTGGGCACTGGGAATTGGATTTGATCGTCGGCGGAAAAGGAACTTCAAAACCGGTTTTAATGACGTTAGTAGAAAGAAAGACCCGAATGCTAAGGGTGAGAAAACTTTCGGATAAAACACAGGCATCGGTTCTACAGGCCCTCAAAGCGATCGAAAGATCGATGGGAGTTGGCCCATTCAGATCGATGTTCAAGTCGATTACAGCCGATAACGGGAGCGAGTTTCTCGACGTGGAGCAGATGGAACGTTCCGGATTTAGCAAAAAGAGACGTGTTAAACTCTATTATGCTCACCCGTATTCTTCCTGGGAACGAGGCTCCAACGAAAATGCCAACCGTATGGTTCGTCGTTTCGTCGCCAAAGGAGACAACATCAGAAAATATACCATCGACCGTATTGGTGAGATTGAAAAATGGATTAACAACTATCCTCGCAAGATCCTAGAATACAAACCCGCACAGGAGTGTTTCGATTTGGAGATCGCCGCATGAACAGAAGCTCTCAGGTCCATTTTTTGCGGCATTTAATTTTACAATCCACCGTTTTATCAATTCACATGACAGGTGCCTTTGAGTCTGTTAGATTCACTCAGCTTTCTTAGCGTATCAAATGGATATGGATATCAATAAATCAGAAATATATGTGCCACCCAGTGGCCCTCCACAAGGCCCCGGACCTAGCAAAGAAATCTATGCCCTGATGGGAGAAGAAAATATCTTTAAGATGTGTGAGGATTTTTATGCACAACTTGAAGCATCTAGTATTCGTTACATGTTCTCTCAAGACATGAAAGAAGCCTCTAAGAAGACAACCGCTTTCATGGTTGGTCTTTTAGGAGGGCCCCCCTTGTACCATCAACGATATGGAAACCCTCAAATGCGAGCCCGCCATTTGGCTTTTCCAATTGATGAGTCCGCAAGAGATGTGTGGCTAACCTGTTTTAAAAAAATTCTCAAACAGGCTCCTAAAACATATAACTTCCCTGAGAAACATCTGGCTGGGTTTATCACCTTTCTTGAAGAATTTTCTGGCTGGATGGTGAATCGCGTTAATAGAATGAATGGTTAACAACGAACTGAAAACGTAAATTTTTCACACGGATGGATTTCTGGTTTTGTCAGATGGGTTTTATTTGGGGTTAAATCAAACGCATCTTTTTCCATTTACCTTGTCGGTAACGCCATCTGAAAACTAATGCAACAAGACAAATGTAGAGCATAGCAATACTCCAGGAAATATAGATTCCAGCACCCCAGACGAGGATGGCTAGGGATACTGGAATCATCAAAAAGACGGTAGACATAATGGTTATGGTCCAACCCACAAAACGTGTATCGCCCGCTCCTTTGATGGTTGCGGAGTAAACTAAGGTTAAGGCCTCAAATAAGGTATATATGGCTACGAATCTTAGTAAGCGAATAGTCGTGAGTCTAACTTCTGCATAATCGTGTGTGGAATGAGATGAAGGTTTGAATAGATCTATGAGCCATTCCGGAAAACACACAAAGATCAATGCGATCAGTGACATATAGACAAATGTAATATGCAAAGCACTCGTTGTAACTTCGGCGCCCTCATGAGATTGTTTGCGCCCTACGGCTTGTCCGACCAATATGCTAATGGCGATAGAAAATCCGAGCATCGGCAAAAAGGCGAGCATATTGATTGCCAAGGCAATATTGGTAGCTGCCAAAGCAACAGTTCCTAATTGGCCCACGATAAAGATAAAAAAAGCTAAGGCAAAAATATCGATAAAAAATTGAACGCCTGCGGGTGTCCCAAAACGAAGAAGACTTTTAAATAGAGCGCCGTCAAAATGATAATGACGAAAAACCCCATAATCCCGATTATTATTTCGAGTAAAAGTAAGAAATCCAAAGATAATGAGGGTGGTGGCGTTGCCACATACCGTAGCAATACCTGCACCGGTAATACCCCATTCAGGGAACCCCCAAACCCCATTGATCATAGCATAATCCAGGGGAATATTAATAGCGGCTCCGATCATATTCACGATCATAACCGTTTTAGTAATCCCTCGCCCCGAATAAAAACAAGCGAGCCCATCTCGCACCAATGTTAGACCACTTCCTAAAATTAAAACCGTAAAGTACGAAACTTCGAGTTTTTGAATATGTGACGGGTGGCCCCCTAAAACAAAAAGAGGTTTTCCCACGAATCCAATCAAAGCTAGAAAAATACCCGCTATACATGAAAAGTAGATAGCCTGCCATAACAATGCACCGATACGTTCCGTATTTCCGGATCCCGTGTATTGGGAAATAAACGTATTCACATAAGTGACAACACCTAAGAAAAAAGCCATAAACATAAAGGCTGTAACACTGGCAGGCGTTGCTGCAGCAAGGGCGTCAACGGAATAACGTCCTAAAAAGACCCGATCCGTAAATAACATTAGGGTTGTGGACCCCATGCTTGCTACCAAAGGAATGCTGATGGAAAGAACCCGTTTGTAGCCATTGGGCGCATGCCATCGATTTATTATATATGCAACTAGTTTGAACAATTAATATAATCCATCAAGTCAATGCATAGTGTTTGTTGTTTCTGTATTCATTGATGAATCCACAAACCATTCTGTGTTTGCTTGCTTCATGGCTTCGAGAGGGAAATGAGCGGTCAAATCAGCCCGTTCAGCATGATCAAGAGAATGACCAATAGCTCGTTCTATACGTCGTTGTATACCCTCAAAGGCCTTCAAAGGCAGAGACCTCTCTGAATAAATATCTTACGGCATAAGCAATTCGTTGAACCGCTTCGAGTTGTGCTCGGTTGGCTTTTCGTAAATCTTTGAAAACTTTCCTTAAAGGAGATAAGAGGTTGAGATCTTTTGACAAGGAATATGATGGGCGATTCGTCTGTATATAATCTGGGTCCGGATAGACATTGGCACCCTTAATTAAAAGCTGCAAAATAGGAGTTAATTCTTTGCTGCCAGCCCGCCTGCCTGCTTTCCAGAAAGAAAGATCCACGCCACCTTTTTCTGCTGATTTTGTGTCAATGCCAGGCAACTGAATGAAGTTTATGGGTTCTGTTTCTGGTGTTCCTTCAATCTGCTGGGTGTGATGATGGCACGCTGCACAGGATTGTTCAAATGGTTTTGTGCTCATTCGACCGCTCAGAGGGTTTAACCCATGACAATCGATACACTGATCCGGCACATCTTCAGAGAGCAAATATGTCTTTTTGAAATGCGTCTCAAAGTGTGTCACGTGATCAAATGTAATTTTTGCGCGTTGTTTAAACGGAAAAGAGATGGGGTGCCCATTCATTGTCGTTGGAAATGGAGGATGATTTTTTGAAAAACTTTCAAATGGTTTGGCGTGACAGATTTGGCACTGTTGATCGGTTATGGCTTTTAAATCAAAATCAGCACCATGATATTCTTTATGACAGGCGGCGCATGCAATTTTTTTATTGGTGTCTCGTTCGTTCTCTGGTGACCAGTAACGAAGTTGTTCGGGCGACACGTTATGTGCGATGAAAGGATGCGACCCTTTGTCATGACAGTCCAGGCAACGCTGTTCGTCAGTAAAACCGGTTTTGAAGAATGCCGTTTTCAACCACCCTGCGGGTCCTTGATGAGCGGCCGCATGACAAGCAGAACAGTTATTGGGAATTGCCTGACTGTCCTTGCTCAGTGATGTTAAAATGTTTTGATGAGGGTGTGTAAGGGGACCTGGAGACAAGAACCATAAACGTGCTTCGCTACCCAAAATAATGGCAAGAATTCCGATCGTAAATATAACGAGCCATTGCGTGGTTAAACCACGCAACGAACGAAGGTTTCGTTTCGGTTGACATTTGGGAATCGGATTACAACACGTTCCATCCGGAAAGGGCCCGTGCTTGCAACGGCCACCATAGGGCTCTGTACGCGTACAGACATAGCGCCCTTTTTTGTAGGACTCTTTGTTAATCAAAGCAGGCCGACATTCAAAAGTAGCCTGACAACGTCCGTGTGTATCTGGACCGATCCTGCATGGGCAACCTTTTGAGGCATGGCCACAGATCCATTTTCGGTTCGGTCGGTCGTATAAAAATTTATTTTTTCTGAAAAAGTTCAAAATAGCTTTAAACCCATAAAACACGCGAGGCGGTTAAGCGCACGGTTTGCAAATTTCCCGAACCACGCTAAGCACGTATACAACACATCTCAATTGAACTGGAGCGCCTGCTCTTTCCGGCTCCTGTTGTCAAGGTAGCTCCACAGAGATTCGATACTGAGAATTATAATATTAAATGCCCAAAAGAAGATATTGTAAAACAGGAGTGTTCCATGCCGAAATCTTCTAGATTTAAAAACTCGACAGAAGACAAAAAAAGGAGAAAGACATGGAACAAATCAAGAGTAGTATTCATCCCCGAAAAGGCAAGCATTTGACACAGAAAGAACGGATCATGATTGAGACAATGCTCAAAAACCGAGGACGTCCTTTGGAGATAGCCAGCTATCTGGGAAGGCATCGTCGAACCATAGAGCGCGAAATTAAACGTGGGGAGGTAGAGCATTTCGATACAGAGCCGCGAAAGAAGAAAGCATACAGCAGTGATCGAGCCCAGGAACTTCATGATCTAAATGCGACGGCCAAGGGACCTGAGCTTAAGCTTGGAAAGCATCATGAAACGGCTGTGTTTATCAGCGAGCACATTCTTGTTCACAAACGCTCACCCGATGTGGTTGCTCCTTTGCTTAAACAAGAGCAGAGACCTGCAGCGGTGAGTACAAAAACGCTGTATACCTATATTGACCAAGGTCTCATCCCGGGGGTGAGCAACGAGTCCCTATGGGAAAAACGAAAACGGATAAAACGAAAAAGACGTGCTATTAAGCGGGTTAAAAAGCAACATGCCCGAAGGACCAGTATCGAAAAACGACCTAAGACCGTAGAAAAACGCGAGGAATTTGGGCACTGGGAATTGGATTTGATCGTCGGCGGAAAAGGAACTTCAAAACCGGTTTTAATGACGTTAGTAGAAAGAAAGACCCGAATGCTAAGGGTGAGAAAACTTTCGGATAAAACACAGGCATCGGTTCTGCAGGCCCTCAAAGCGATCGAAAGATCGATGGGAGTTGGCCCATTCAGATCGATGTTCAAGTCGATTACAGCCGATAACGGGAGCGAGTTTCTCGACGTGGAGCAGATGGAACGTTCCGGATTTAGCAAAAAGAGACATGTTAAACTCTATTATGCTCACCTGTATTCTTCCTGGGAACGAGGCTCCAACGAAAATGCCAACCGTATGGTTTGTCGTTTCGTCGCCAAAGGAGACAACATCGGAAAATATACCATCGACCGTATTGGTGAGATTGAAAAATGGATTAACAACTATCCTCGCAAGATCCTAGAATACAAACCCGCACAGGAGTGTTTCGATTTGGAGATCGCCGCATGAACAGAAGCTCTCAGGTCCATTTTTTGCGGCATTTAATTTTACAATCCACCGTCTATGTTGATCGTATTCGTATACATGGTTGTATTAAGAAGTCCCACTCTTGGACCCAATGCATTGCTCCAGATAGCATTCTCTCCACCTGACGAAAATTGCAACCTATGGGCTCGGTCTGTGACGGTTGGCGTGAAAAAGATAATCTCTTTAGTGGGCGTATTGGAGATTGCGCTAATACGAATGAAATGCGCGGGGTTTGTCGGAATGGTATTCGCAATGTATTCTTGGAGACTGGTAAATGAGTCTAAATCAGGGTCCAAAAGGGCGTCCGCTCCATTCGTGGGGCTGAGGCCGTAGAGATTTTCCCAAAAGTCCAGAATACCGTCTCCATCCGTATCTGGAACTGCCCCTCCATCCAATAAAATCCACGCGGAAAGTTCAGAGGTATTATTGTTCGTATCCGTCGCTGTAGCCGTGATCACTTGTCCGGATACCACATTGATAGGCAGGATTGTCCTAAAAAGATTACTCCCCGTAGCATCGGTGATCACATTCGTCCACCCGATAAAGATTTCTCCACCACCATTCCCGAGGGCGTTTGTCGTCAAAGCCCTATTGGCAAAAAATTCGAGTCGATACTGCATGTCCGGGGCACTGCCTAGTGTTCCTTCAATGGTAGTGACACCTGGGTTATTCGTTGCACGGGTCAAGACAGGAAAATTCTGAAAGTTATTAGGCCCCGTATCGCTATCATCCACATCGTTTGCCGTGACCCCCCCAAGGAGAGGCGTTGAAATCTATGATGAGTTCAATGTCAGGGTCGCCAAAACTTCTTCCGTTCGCATATATTGAATTACCAAGAATCCCATTGTTCGTCGGATTATTCGCCCCTGAAACAATGACCCCATTTACCCCATTACTGTAAATAGTATTTCCTTGCACAAGGTTTCCACTCGCATTTTCTATGAATACCTCATATCCGGGGTGAAAGCTAATCAGATTGCCGGGACCGACCATATTGTTCAGTATGGGGTAAGATACCGAATTTGTATCATGTAGAATGGCCACTCCTGTGCCATTTGGAACTGGCTGCGTCCCACTTACATCCGTGCCAATATAATTGCCTTGAATCGTGTTTTGGGAGGCCTCATCCAGAATGATCCCGGTCTGTGTATTCCCTGAGATAATATTACGTACATTTGCATTGGTGCCCCCAATGAGGTTATTAATACTGTTTGATCCGGTAATGGTAACCCCAATCACGTTGCTTGAGGCATTTGTGCCAGAGGAATCAACCCCCAAGAAGTTACATTGCAAAACATTGCCGTCAGCATTGTCGATGAAGATGGCCGAGGGCAAAGGACTCGATGCACTGGTCCTTGTAAAATTAACAATGGAGAGGCCTTGAATAAGGTTACTACTACTTTGAACGTAGAAACCATGTGTAAAGCTTGATGTAGAAATGTTTTTTCCATCCAAAACAACAATCGGGTTAGTCGAAAATCCAGACTGGGTCTTCGCATCGATCGTCAGATTGTCATTTGTAATAATCGGCAAGGCATTGGTCTGTACAATCGTATAGTACCCGTTAGAATAGCCAGGATCACTTGTCGGAATGTTAAACTCGACCTTGGGAAATTTTGAGCTGTCAATATTCGCATTCTTTATGGCTGCATCCAAAGATCCCTGACCTGTACTCGCTGTATTGATAACAATAAATGGACTTAGAGATGCCACCTCCGCTACAGAAACCCACTTTGAAAATTCAGAGGTATTATTATTCGCATCTGTTGCCGTAGCAGTTATGACCTGACCGGATACTATGTTTTCGGAAAAAACGACCGTAAAATTGTTCGTGCCCGTCGCATCGGTTATTACATCGGCTGAACCAATGAAGGTCTCTCCGCCACCATTCCCCAGTGGATTTGTGGTCGCAGTCGAATTTGCAAAAAACTCAAGTCGGTATTGCATATTTGGCGTGCTACTCAATAGCCCCTCTATACGAATCAGGCCAGCGCTATTGGTAACCGCCAGCACATCGGGAAAGTTTTGGAAAGCATTTGAACCCGTATCGTCATCACCGGGATCGTTCGCTGTGACTCCCCAAGGAGGAGCGTTGAAATCTATGGTAAGTTCAATATCGGGGTCGCCAAAACTTCTTCCATTTGCGTATATTGAATTGCCAAGAATCGCATTGTTAGTAGGGTTGTTTGCTCCTGAAACGATTACCCCGTTAACCCCGTTACTGTAAATGGTATTTCCTTGTATAGTATTCCCACTTGCATTGTCTATGAACACACCATATCCGGGATGGAAATTAATTAGGTTGCCAGGACCGACGATGGTGTTGAGCATCGGAGAGGATGCCGAATTCGTATCATGCAGAATAGAAACGCCTGTACTGTTTGGAAGAGGTTGTGTGCCACTTATATCCGTGCCAATATAATTGCCTTGAATCGTGTTTTGGGAAGCTTCATCCACGATAATACCCGTCTGCGCATTCCCTGAAATTACATTACGCGTACTGAATATTGTTCCACCGATAGTATTATTACTAGGTTGATTTATGGTATCCGATACAATTTGGATACCTATCGTGTTTGGAATGGCCGTTGTTCCATTTGTGTCTACACCAATCAAGTTCCCTTGGACAAGAGTTCCCGTAACCTTTCCCCGAAGATGTATACCGTTCCCCATGTTTCCCGAAATAGTATTCCCGGTACCGTTACTTGTTCCACCTATGACATTGTCAGCAGAGGGTATTATGAGGCTCGGGGCATGTGTCATGTCTATCCCATCTGCACCATTGCCCAACACCTTTCCGTTTGCATCCAAGCCAATAAAATTTCCTTGAATAGTATTATTAATGGCTCCTTGGATCAAAACACCATTACTCGTGTTTCCCGATATAATATTACGCGTCTCTGTTGTTGAACCGCCTATCCTGTTGCTGTGTACTATTGAGGCGTTAATGGTGCTGAGTTCGATCCCAATATTATTCGGCAGAGCCGCTGTTCCATCAATCGTGGTTCCGATATAATTACCCTCAACAATACTCTCGTGTGCATTAAGTCCTAGGCCGAAAAAAGTATTTCCAGAGATAACGTTTCGAGCACTGGCAGTCGTTCCTCCGATACGATTATAACGGGGACCTACCAGGCCAAAATGCTGCAGATAAATGCCTCGACTATTTGGAATCGCATTGCTTCCGCTGAAGTCAGTGCCAACAAGGTTCCCCTGCATAATATTCCCGTTTGCTTCTCCCCTGGCGTAAATCTCTCTTAAGTTTCCGGAAATCAGATTCCCTGCTCCGGAAACAGTGCCACCGATCAGGTTGCTGTTAGCAGGGACCGGGCCAATAAGAAAAAGAAAAAAAATGCCGTCAACATTTCCTACTAGCTGTGTCCCACTTATATCGGTCCCAATATAATTACCTTGCACAGTATTGCCAGATGTCGCTGCAATATATATACCTTTGCTGTTCCCCGAAATAATATTGCGAGCACCGACGGTTGTGCCTCCAACGCGATTATTCGTACTTATGATACCCGTACTGGCCAATCTTATCCCGTCATTGTTCGCAACGGCATTACTTCCAGTAATGTCTGTGCCGATAAAATTTCCTTGAATTACATTGTCGGACACATTAAGTGTATAAACACCTGCATCCAAATCTCCCGAAATGATATTCCGCGTGTCCTCGCCGGTGCCTCCAACCAAATTGTTTGCCGCGTTATTCCCTGCCAGCGAGGTAATCATAACGCCAAACGTATTTCCTTTCGCATTCCCATTAGGGTCGATACCGATGAAGCTGGATTGCACTACATTGTCATCGGCATCTTCTATATAAATACCAGATGGAGTGGTAGAGGTTCCCTTCGTAAAATTAATAATGGAAAAACCCTGAATAAGATTGCTATGGCTTCGGATCGTTAACCCGTGTCCTATCGTGCCGGCTATCATATTGCTTCCATATAACACAACAATTGGGGTGGTGGAGAACCCTGGTTGAGTCTTTGCGTCGATTACGATTCCACTATTTGTGAGCGAAGGCAAATCGTTCGTGGGACGCATCGTATACACACCATTCACAAATCCCGGGTCATTTGTGGAAATATTAAACTGAATCTCAACGGTGGATGCCGTATCTGTATTGGCGCTTGTGATAGCCCAATGCAAAGAGCCCGTGTTACTATTCTCTGTTGGTGGATTGTAAAATTAAATGCCGCAAAAGATGGACCTGAGAGCTTCTGTTCATGCGGCGATCTCCAAATCGAAACACTCCTGTGCGGGTTTGTATTCTAGGATCTTGCGAGGATAGTTGTTAATCCATTTTTCAATCTCACCAATACGGTCGATGGTATATTTTCCGATGTTGTCTCCTTTGGCGACGAAACGACAAACCATACGGTTGGCATTTTCGTTGGAGCCTGGTTCCCAGGAAGAATACGGGTGAGCATAATAGAGTTTAACACGTCTCTTTTTGCTAAATCCGGAACGTTCCATCTGCTCCACGTCGAGAAACTCGCTCCCGTTATCGGCTGTAATCGACTTGAACATCGATCTGAATGGGCCAACTCCCATCGATCTTTCGATCGCTTTGAGGGCCTGCAGAACCGATGCCTGTGTTTTATCCGAAAGTTTTCTCACCCTTAGCATTCGGGTCTTTCTTTCTACTAACGTCATTAAAACCGGTTTTGAAGTTCCTTTTCCGCCGACGATCAAATCCAATTCCCAGTGCCCAGATTCCTCGCGTTTTTCTACGGTCTTAGGTCGTTTTTCGATACTGGTCCTTCGGGCATGTTGCTTTTTAACCCGCTTAATAGCACGTCTTTTTCGTTTTATCCGTTTTCGTTTTTCCCATAGGGACTCGTTGCTTACCCCCGGGATGAGACCTTGGTCAATATAGGTATACAGCGTTTTTGTACTCACCGCTGCAGGTCTCTGCTCTTGTTTAAGCAAAGGAGCAACCACATCGGGTGAGCGTTTGTGAACAAGAATGTGCTCGCTGATAAACACAGCCGTTTCATGATGCTTTCCAAGCTTAAGCTCAGGTCCCTTGGCCGTCGCATTTAGATCATGAAGTTCCTGGGCTCGATCACTGCTGTATGCTTTCTTCTTTTGCAGTTCTGTATCGAAATGCTCTACCTCCCCACGTTTAATTTCGCGCTCTATGGTTCGACGATGCCTTCCCAGATAGCTGGCTATCTCCAAAGGACGTCCTGGGTTTTTGAGCATTGTTTCAATCATGATCCGTTCTTTCTGTGTCAAATGCTTGCCTTTTCGGGGATGAATACTACTCTTGATTTGTTCCATGTCTTTCTCCTTTTTTTGTCTTCTGTCGAGTTTTTAAATCTAAAAGATTTCGGCATGGAACACTCCTGTTTTACAATATCTTCTTTTGGGCATTTAATATTACAATTCTCACAAAAAAAGTTGCCATCGAAGAGGGCTCCACTTAAACCTGTAAACATGAATATTCTAGGGGTTGATATTGGCGGAACAAAAATATCCGTTTGCGTGGGGACTCAAAAAGGGAACGTATTACACTCCAAACGCATTCCAACCGTTTTTGTTGATACCCCAGAGGCGGGACTCCATAAAATAAAAGAATTAGCCTACGAGATTTTTTCTGAAACCCAAATAGACATCGACTCTATTGAAGTGGTTGGAACAAGCGTTCCTGGCCCTGTGGATGTTGCCAACGGGTTACTCCTTAATCCCCCCAATCTAAAACTGGACAAATGTACCCGTTGTAAAGAGTCTAGAAGACCTGTTCCATCGCCCTGTCCACATGAACAGTGATGCAAATGCCTGTGCATTAGCAGAGCGGCTCTTTGGCTCTTTGCGTGGGACGCAAAATCTGGTTTACCTAACGATGAGTACTGGATTGGGCGGAGGTGTTATTGCAAACGGTCAACTTATTCAAGGCCTATCTGATACAGCGGGCGAAGTCGGGCATTACGTGCTGGATCCCGCTGGACCTGTCTGTCCATGTGGTCTTCGCGGTTGTTTTGAAGTGTATTGTGGAGGGTTAAATGTCGCCCGTCGAATTCAAGAACGTATCCAACATGAAAACATTAAAACATCTATTCTGGAATATGCCGGTGGAAATCCACATGACATCGATCTTAAAGTCTTCCTACAAGCTGTGAGGACACAGGATCCATTCGCTTTAGAGACCTGGAAAGAATTTATAGAACGATTAGCTCAAGGTATGGGTATCATTATCATGACGCTTAATCCCGAGGTTATTGTTCTTGGTACCATTGCTATTCATGCCGGAAACTTGTTAATGGAACCCTTAATCAAGTCTCTTCCGAAGTACGTGTGGAAAAGACCTTTGGATTCTTGCAAAATTGTGCCAAGTACACTGGGATCCTCGATCGGAGATTTAAGCGCTATGGCTGTAGCCCTCTGTTCTTAAGCCAGGCCCTTTTTGATCGCACGATTTTGGATCATGTGTGTTTGTTTTCATGTTTAGAGCATTTAACAATTAAAATGCCTCTCTAGAAGATCTATACTCCATGACATGAGTATAGCAACAGCAGAAATCCGGCGGCGTGCGATAGATGCCTACAAAATGGGCAAAGGTTCCCAGGCCGATATCGCATCTTCTTATCGTGTAGATCTTAGAACGTTTCAGCGTGGGCTCTCTCGTTTCAACGAAACCGGACAGACCGCTCCCCGACCGCGTGGGCATCGTCAGGCCCTCTACAGCGGAAAGCAGCTCAAGGCGTTGGCTCAACTGGGGGGCAAACATCCCGGCAACGCTTGAAGAACTCAAGGACATGAGCGGCGTGAAGGGGTCGATCATGGCCGTACAGCGGGCGTTGAATCGGTTGGGCTGCCGGTATAAAAGAAACGCTTCACGCCAGCGAGCAAGACCGGGCGGATGTAAATCTCTTGAGAAAGCAGTGGATCCAAGAGGTGGCCAAACTTGATCCAAGTCGCCTTGTCTTTATTGATGAATCCGGGGCGAAAACGAATATGACTCGTCTGCGGGGCCGGGCGTTGGGCGGGAACAGGCTTTTTGCCAAAACACCTCATGGACATTGGTGTACCACCACCTTGATTTCTTCGGTCCGCCTGGACGGAACAACAGCGGTCATGGAGGTGGAGGGGGCGACAGAGACGGCTGTTTTTGGAGAATATATTCGCCGGGTTTTTCTCCCGACTCTTTCACCTGAAGATATCGTCATCATGGACAATCTTCGCGTCCATCACAATCCCAAGGTCATTGAACTCATTGAGTCATGTGGGGCCCATGTAAGATTCTTTCCACCCTACAGCCCCGATTCCAACCCCATTGAAAAAACGTGGGGCAAGATAAAGAATCGGTTGGGCAGCCTTGCAGCCCGCAGTCAGCAGGAACTATCTGAAGCGCTCACACAAGCGTTCGAAGAGGTTTCTCCTGACGAGGTAATCGGCTGGTTTTCTTCGTGCTACATCGCGACACCTCAATCGTGAAGCCCTCTAGATTACCAGCAGCTCTAGGTCTTCATGGTTTCGTGTTCGGCCATCTAAGTATTCGTGCTGATAATGGATTGCGTTAACGCCGTTTATTACTCCGTTTTTAACCACTGATCATAGACTTTAAATACAGGAATCTTCTCTTCTAGCTGTTTTGCGATGTCTTCATACAAGAATCGCTTATAGTTGGCAATTATCGAAACAGCAGAATTTTTACTGATAACCTTTGGTGGATGGCTAAGGGTCGATAACGTACGGAGGTTATCCCATGAGGTTGAAGGTAATTCGGTTCCGGTCTTTTTAAATCGAACCAAAAGCACAGCCGGGATGGGAGGGGGAATCCAGTCAGCTTTGCTAAAGGGTGAACGCTCTTTTTTTTTGTAATGGGCATACTCAAAATTTAACGGTCAGGGTTAATGTTTTCCATGTAGCATCCCTTTCCGCATCGCTCATCGGAGATCCTATAACAAGATGAGTCCCGTGTTGATTATTCCATTTTTCCCGAAATTTTTTTTCGATCATAGGAATCGTCTAGCGCTCGTTTTCTCCCGTTTCAATCGAAAGTCTAAACCCGTTTATAGCCAAACGAATACGGGCGGTCTCTATATCTGCACATTGGCCTTCGAAGAAGCTGTCTAGCTCCGGGTAGTCGCGGTAATGATCTAGATATGCACTTACTTGTTCAATACTCATTCCTCCCGACTCTAGCTCCGTCAATAGGTGTCGAAATGCGTTGTTAACGGTTTCTCTATATTGAGCTTCTTTCCCTTTCCACCATTGTTGAAAGGTCAAATCAGGCGATAATCGGTTTGTTGTGTACAGCGAAAAATGAGGCCCTGCCGCATTTTTCGATACCTCTGTCCTGAAACTCACCTATTGGCGGGGAGTTCAACAAGTTGATATCCCAATTCTTTTGCCGTCTTTGCCATAGAAAAAAACCGTCTGGCCTTAAAACGTTCTTGGTAGACTTTTTCCCCCTCGTCTACATAATCTTGTCCGTAATGCAGCGTTCGATAAATGAGTATGGCCAGTTTACGTGCAAGAGCAAATACGGCCACGGCTCCACTCCTACGCCGAGCTACCCGACGATATTCAGCCCCCAAAGAGGAGTGTGATCGACTCAAAGAAACCACCGCCATTCGCAAGATTCCAGCCACCCGATTTGAACCCGTACCACGAGGGGGCTTTTTCTTGAGAGCTTTTCCTCCAGAAATCCCCATCTTTGGACAAAGCCTCAACCAACTCACAAAATGTTTTTTCGAAGAAAAATCACTCAGATTAAATCCCACCTCGGTAAGTATGACTTGCGAAACTCCAGCGCTTATCCCGTCAATACGCGTTAAATCTACTCCGGAAAATTGCCACAATATTTTTTGGTCTTCCTGCTCTCCTCGGTTACGTATCGCTTTTCGTTTAGCGGCTTTAGGATGCTCAGGGGCCTCTTTATTTTTCCGTTCTTGCGGAGTCATCGCTAACAACTCCTTGTGCAGTTCTTGCTCGTAATCGGTAATCTGTGCTTGGAGTTGGTCATAGAGCTTTAGGGCCATTTTAAGGTTAAACAAATGCTCTGATTTCCACGTACCGGTGAGGTGCTCAGCTATTTCTTTTTCGTTTTTTCCGCAACGAGAATCTCGCAAACACGCAAGGACTTTGGGGTCACGTTGACCTTCAACAATCCCACGTACAATCGCTAAGCCTGTTTTCCCGGTAATATCTGTTAGGGCTCGATGAACTTGGACATTCATTTGATCCAAAGCCTTTTGCATCCAGTTGACGGTTTTGGAACGTTCCTTAACCAGATTGGCACATTGGCGAGTCAATGCGCGGCATCTACAAATGCCTTCACTCGGTCGAAAGGATCCATGTAATAGGCCACAGCTGTGTAGAAGCTGAATCCATTGACAGTCCTGTACATCGGTTTTACGACCCGGGACATGGCACAGTTCTCTGGCGTTGACCAAGATGGGCTCTATTCCAGAAGCCTCCAGCAGTTCGTACAAAGGGATCCAGTAAATCCCTGTACTTTCCATGGCCACCGACTTTACTCCTTGCTCTTGGAGCCAAGCGATCAGTCCGATTAATTGGGGTGTAGTGGATTGAAAAACACGCACGTTGGGTTCGCCGCTGATCAAGGCCGGACCACATACGTAATGCTCGCAAGCCCCCAAATCAATTCCAGCCACCTTCGGTTGGAGTATGGGTAAGCTTTGCACGGATCGTTTATTTACCTTTGTTTTTGATGCCGACATGATATCCTCCGGGTTGTGGTTAGTTGTGGAGGCTACGGCCCGAGGTGGCTATACAATGGATTCTGTCCTGGGGGAGTCGCCTGGAGCGCTCGCCAATGAATGATGGCCAACTCAGACCCAAACTTCGTATGGGGCACAAGGCACCAATATCTTTAGGGGGGCTTAACTGCCGTAGCTTTCATGACATTTACACCTTACCGGACTCCAGTTTCAACCCTGAATGATCCAGCAAAGAGACCATGCTGGTGGCGAAACTTCGATGAAACTCCCGCTGTTGTCTATGATGAGGCGTGGATCGGTACCCACCGAAGTCAAACTGCCTACGATCACATCATCAAATCCGAATCCGTCGGTGCCTAGGGCGGGGGTGCTTAAAGTGAAGTTGGTAAACGGCTCGGCGGTATCAATGAATCCAAAGAAGAAGAGGGATCCACTTGGCGTTGGGGCTGTATTGGACACCACTAGAGCGCTTCACGATTGAGGTGTCGCGATGTAGCACGAAGAAAACCAGCCGATTACCTCGTCGGGAGAAACCTCTTCGAACGCTTGTGTGAGCGCTTCAGATAGTTCCTGCTGACTGCGGGCCGCAAGGCTGCCCAACCGATTCTTTATCTTGCCCCACATGACTCAATGGGGTCGGAATCGGGGCTGTAGGGTGGAAGGAATTTTACATGGGCCCCACATGACTCAATGAGTTCAATGACCTTGGGATTGTGATGGACGCGAAGATTGTCCATGATGACGATGTCTTCAGGTGAAAGAGTCGGGAGAAAAACCCGGCGAATATATTCTCCAAAACAGCCGTGTCTGTCGCCCCTTCTCTCTCCATGGCCGCTGTTGTTCCGTCCAGGCGGACCGAAGAAATCAAGGTGGTGGTACACCAATGTCCATGAGGTGTTTTGGTAAAAAGCCTGTTCCCGCCCAACGCCCGGCCCCGCAGACGAGTCATATTCGTTTTCGCCCCGGATTCATCAATAAAGACAAGGCGACTTGGATCAAGTTTGGCCACCTCTTGGATCCACTGCTTTCTCAAGAGATTTACATCCGCCCGGTCTTGCTCGCTGGCGTGAAGCGTTTCTTTTATACCGGCAGCCCAACCGATTCAACGCCCGCTGTACGGCCATGATCGACCCCTTCACGCCGCTCATGTCCTTGAGTTCTTCAAGCGTTGCCGGGATGTTTGCCCACCAGTTGAGCCAACGCCTTGAGCTGCTTTCCGCTGTAGAGGGCCTGACGATGCCCACGCGGTCGGGGAGCGGTCTGTCCGGTTTCGTTGAAACGAGAGAGCCCACGCTGAAACGTTCTAAGATCTACACGATAAGAAGATGCGATATCAGCCTGGGAACCTTTGCCCATTTTGTAGGCATCTATCGCACGCCGCCGGATTTCTGCTGTTGCTATACTCATGTCATGGAGTATAGATCTTCTAAAGAGGCATTTTAATCGTTAAATGCTCTAACGCGTTCGAGGGAAAACTCTCGAACCCTTCCGTGCTCGTACCGATCAGATTACTCAAGAAATCATTTCTGGCCGTCTCCGCATTGCCGCCCGGAGGCACGGAACCTCCAGGGGTTAAATCCTCGCCAAAGAATATGACCGGAGCCGCAAAGGTTGAAAGGGTTCCGAGGAAGAGATGAGCGGTTAGTAGATAACAAAACATTTTGATTGGACTGATAGGCATAACGATAATCCTCCTTTAAAATTTTCGATAGTACTTTGTTGCTTAACCAAACTATGAAGCAATATAACTGCTTATATTAATCATCATTAACCCGATATAATGGAGGGATTTTCTTCTTGCAAAAAAATATGGGGTGTTTTTCCAAACCCATTTACATGTGCATGGCAGACGGAAAAACCAATCGAGCAAAACAGGTTCTGAGACCTTTGACTTTCGACTCTTCAATTTTTTCCTTAAAGGACGACCTGAACAAGCAACATCAGACAAAATCCTGAGGTAAACGCCCAGGCGACAATCGGTGGTATTTCTTTTTCGAGTGCATCGGGAATCAGTTCTAATACGACCAAAAAAATCATCGCGCCTGCAGCAAACCCCATGAGTACAGGCATAATAGGCTGGAAAAACCAGGCCATAATACTGGCGGGTACAGCGGCGATAGGTTGTGGCAAACTGGTGAGAAAAGCGGCAAGAAAACACGTTCTAATTCGAGCCCCGGCCGATCGTAAAGGAATCGCAACCGCTAATCCTTCGGGGATATTGTGGATGGCGATTGCTAATGCGATATAGGACCCTAGATGATTCGAATACACTTCTTCAGATGCAAATCCTACGCCCACGGCAACGCCTTCAGGAATACTGTGTATAGACATCGCTACAAAAATAAGGATCCCTGTTTTTCCTCCCCACTGTTTGAAGTGTTTAAAATTGAATCGGTCGGGTGACAGATATCGGTCTGCTATCGATAAAAATAACGACCCCAAAAGAATGCCCGCTAAAACAAGGACAATCCGTTCAGCATCGATAGATTCAGTCGCCATGGTTAAACCGGGAAGGATAAGATTATAGACCGAAGCCGCAGACATAAGGCCCCCAGCAAATGCATACCCCTTACCCGTATGGCGAGCGGGATCCATCCGCCTCGAAAGCAAAGGCAACGCGCCGAAGCCGCACGCAACACTTGCTGCGAGTCCTGCAACAAGACTTTTTAAGACAATGAGATCAAGCATAATTTACCTGCCTACATTTTCACCCTCGTTATATTTTTTTAATTTTGTTAGATATAACAGATTAACTGTTAGATTTTTTTCTGCTAATGGAAAGTTAAAAGACTATACCTTGTTCAGAAACGTTCTGATGATACAAAAAATAAGATTCTTTTTGATATCTTTTTTAGGACTCTTTAACGAGTTTATGTGGACCATGGTCGTTTGTGCGGGAAATGATACGACAGTTCATGCACTCTACAAAAAGCAAGAAACGCTGTATAAAAAAGATCCTCATGTACTTGTTTTCCCGGGAGGCTTAGCCCATCGCCAAGAAAAATGGGTCCATGTTTTTGCAAAAGCAACCGGGCTATCTGATAAAGATTCTGTTGAATTCGTCCTCATTTCTGAAACAAGCGGTTATGATTACGAATCACTTGCCATATCATATGCCACACCAAGCGATATTCATCGTGCTTTAGAATTTCGGCCAACCTTCTCGACCCCAAGAATTTCGTTTTTGGCCTAAAGGTGAGCGGGTTCATGTAAACGTTAAAGTTTACGAGGAACGTGAGTCAAAGAAAAAGTCTCCGTGGATTCCTCTTGAAGAGATCGTGTTGGATACTCGCACACAAAAGCCATTGCTTTCCGGTGGATGGTCTTTTGTCGGGTCACAGTGGGTGGATAGAGGAAAAAAGACAATATGCAGCGGATCATCTGGACCCCCGGGAGCATTATCTCTTTGTTCAATGAACCGTTTACGGTTTTAGATGTTCCTCGCCTCGCCTTTAAAGGCGAGGTTTATGGATATCAAAAGCCCAACCCGTCTCATTTGTTTTCCGCCGGACAACTACTCGCCATTGAATTTAAACCCGAGCATACAAATAAAACGTTACGCGTGTTAGATCTAAATCTGGCTATAGCGCCAAATAAAAAAAGCGAGGGAGCCTTCCCAACAAACATGACCTTTAGCCTTCAAGACTCTACGCGAAAACAAATGCATCTAGGGAATCGATTAGAAGATATGATCACGGCAATAGATGAATATATCGGGCAGAACAAAGATATCTATATCCGTTTGTATCTCCATCATGAATTACCTCTTCAAAGTCTCCAAAATCTTTATGCTCTCTTGGAGACAATGGAGGGAGAGAACAAAGTGCGTATTGAACCTCCTCTTCAAGGGAACCTTTACTTCAAAGCTTTTTTACCGGACCAAACATATCGGGATCCGTCAAAACGACCTGGCCAGCCGTGGGAACTTCATCTGTATAGGAAAAAGGGGAACGTTGAAGGATTTCTTCGAGAAACAAAACAGACGTGGTCTGAAAATAATAGACCAATTTTTACGACCCGAGATATTCCAATATCCAATCCTCAAGAGTCAGCTAAAGTAATGGCTGAAAATAAAAACCGGCTCCACGTATTGTTAATCTTTATTCACAACAAACCCGTTTATAGAGAGCTAAAAAAGTTTGTATCAGATGTTATCGACTTAGATTATACCGTGTATGTCTTTTTTGATTAAATGCTAAGTCCATCGAATGGGTTTTATTACAAGAACAGATAGCTCATAGAGGTTGTATATCGAATATCTATCGGGTCAGCAAACAGCACAGCGGGATAATCACTATCGTGTATCACATCCAGTCCTACGTTAAAGCTCATCGATGTCGACATTTTGATGCTCATGGTGAAATGATTTAGAAGACGGTAGTCATTTATTCGACCATAACGGGGTTGATAGTAAATCGTGTCATGTAGAGTTACCTGTTTATTGACCTTCCAGGTGAATGTAGCGTACGAATTGATGCACACCCCGTTATCAACAATATCGGCTCCGGTGATCAGATCCTGATGGGTCTCGTCAAAGTAAAAGGCGCCTAACCCCAGCGAAGAAGTAAATACCCTTTCTTTTTTCAGCCAGGCAAGTCGAAGGCCACCGCCTTCGAAAGTCCGTTTCTTTAATTTGATAATACCATCTTGATCACCTTGAATGAAGGCTTTCCCATGTGACCGTGGGATTCAACGCGCGTGTATAACGTGCATGACCTACTATTTGATCGATATATCCAACGTGTGATTGTTCGCTGTAATTCTCCTGAGCAAGAATGAAAAAGCGATTAGGACTTTTTTCCAACCCGACTCTTCCGTTGATGGTCAATGCAAGTGAATCTAGAGCGTCCCAAAAAGTGTATCTAAAAGATATGCGAGATTCCTCACAAGGGGTTTAATACCCCTAGAAACCAAACAAAAAGGAGGAACCTCTGATGGAGAACAAATATAGCCGGATGTTGGAAAAAAGTGTAGTGGATTTGTTGCAGTATTCTGAAGCGGACATAGAAGATGCGATTTGTTTAACCTTTGAAACGATCTTGAAAGCTGAACAAAGCGAATATCTCGGATATGAAAAAGGGAGTCGCACAAAAAAAATAACCTCGGCAAATAAGCGAAGTGGAAGTCGATCGATATGGGCCTGAGGTGTAAGAAAAGGGCTTCAAATTCAGATTCCTCGAGATCATTTAGGTCTTTTCAAACCCGTTTTCCTGGAAGTCTTGGATGAAAAACGCAGTCCTTTAGATCAACTGGCTTTTAAGTTGTATTCCAAAGGCTTAACCACTCGAGACATTGAGGATGTGTTTCAAGAACTCTATGCACAGAAGTATTCTCGTAGCAGGATTTCTCGTATTACCGAAACCTTTAGAGCATTTAACGATTGAAATGCCTCTTTAGAAGAGGCTATACTCCATGACATGAGTATAGCAACAGCAGAAATCCGGCGGCGTGCGATAGATGCCTACAAAATGGGCAAAGGTTCCCAGGCCGATATCGCATCTTCTTATCGTGTAGATCTTAGAACGTTTCAGCGTGGGCTCTCTCGTTTCAACGAAACCGGACAGACCGCTCCCCGACCGCGTGGGCATCGTCAGGCCCTCTACAGCGGAAAGCAGCTCAAGGCGTTGGCTCAACTGGGGGGCAAACATCCCGATGCAACGCTTGAAGAACTCAAGAACATGAGCGGCGTGAAGGGGTCGATCATGGCCGTACAGCGGGCGTTGAATCGGTTGGGCTGCCGGTATAAAAGAAACGCTTCACGCCAGCGAGCAAGACCGGGCGGATGTAAATCTCTTGAGAAAGCAGTGGATCCAAGAGGTGGCCAAACTTGATCCAAGTCGCCTTGTCTTTATTGATGAATCCGGGGCGAAAACGAATATGACTCGTCTGCGGGGCCGGGCGTTGGGCGGGAACAGGCTTTTTGCCAAAACGCCTCATGGACATTGGTGTACCACCACCTTGATTTCTTCGGTCCGCCTGGACGGAACAACAGCGGCCATGGAAGTAGAGGGGGCGACAGAGACGGCTGTTTTTGGAGAATATATTCGCCGGGTTTTTCTCCCGACTCTTTCACCTGAAGACATCGTCATCATGGACAATCTTTGCGTCCATTACAATCCCAGGGTCATTGAACTCATTGAGTCATGTGGGGCCATGTAAGATTCCTTCCACCCTACAGCCCCGATTCCAACCCCATTGAAAAAATGTGGGACAAGATAAAGAATCGGTTGGGCAGCCTTGCAGCCCGCAGTCAGCAGGAACTATCTGAAGCGATCACACAAGTGTTCGAAGAGGTTTCTCCCGACGAGGTAATCGGCTGGTTTTCTTCGTGCTACATCGCGACACCTCAATCGTGAAGCGCTCTAAAGATAGGGGAAAGAACGTTAGATTTTTTTAAAAATGTTGTATATATCAATACCTCCTAATCCAGTCACTTTTTCATAGAGATTAGGACGCTGCCAAGATTCGATTGACGGTTTTTCTCCTGGCGGTTTCCCGGTCAGCGCTGACTCCATGGGTCATGGGTAGTTGTATTTGGATTAGACGTTTAAGAAAGCGTTTAGAATCTTTTTTCCTTCGGGGGTAAGAATAGATTCAGGGTGAAATTGGACACCATATACCGGAAAGGAAACATGCTGAAGCCCCATGATTTCACCCTCCTCTGTCTCTGCTGTAATCATCAAACAGGCAGGCAAACTCGGTCGATCGACCATTAAAGAATGGTAGCGAGTTGCTTCAAAAGGATTCGGCACATCTTTAAATATGTTTGTATGTTGATGACGTATAAAAGAAGTTTTTCCATGCATGAGACGCTCCGCGCGCACCACGTTTCCTCCATAACATTGAGCGATACATTGATGCCCAAGGCATACACCCAATATGGGGATCGTGGCCCCAAAACGTTGAATCACTTCACAGGATATACCCGCTTCATTCGGCGTGCACGGACCAGGACTGATTAATAGTTTTTCAGGCTTAGAAGCTTCAATTTTTCCCACCGTTATCTTATCATTTCGAAAAACGCAGATTTCAGCGCCCAATTCGCCCAGGTACTGGACAAGATTATACGTAAAAGAATCATAGTTATCGATGACTATGATCATGCCTTTTTCCCTTCCCGAATCTGTGCATAGCGACAAGACAATGCCAATGCATTTAACATGCCCTTTGCTTTGTTGCAGGTTTCTTCATACTCTCGTTGGGGATCAGAGTCAGCTACAATACCCGCCCCTGCTTGGACATATGATTTATCCTTTTCAATTAAGATCGTTCGAATCGCTATACATGAATCTAGATTCCCATTAAAACTAAAATAACCCACGGCCCCCCCATAAGGACCCCGGCGTGTTTTTTCTAACTCAGCAATAATCTCCATGGCCCGTATTTTAGGGGCACCCGTCAACGTCCCTGCCGGAAAGGTTGCGCACATTACATCATAGATATCATATGCAGGATCCAGATCTCCGGTCACATCCGATACAATATGCATGACATGACTATACTGCTCGACAACCATCAGCTCAGCAACATTCACGGATCCGAATTTACAGACACGTCCAATATCATTTCTCCCAAGATCAACTAACATAATATGCTCGGCCCGCTCTTTTGGGTCAGCTAAAAGTTCTTTGACGAGCTTTTGATCTTTTTCAGGATTCCCTGTGCGTGGCCGAGTTCCTGCGATGGGGCGGACTTTAACTTTTTGATCTTCGCACCGAACATGAATTTCTGGAGAAGAACCGACCATGGCCCGTTCTCCAAATTCTATGCAAAACATATACGGAGATGGATTGATAGATCTCAGCGCCCGATATGCGTCAAAGGGATTTCCGGACTCTTCCACTTCAAAACGCTGAGACAAAACGGCCTGAAAAATGTCACCTGCACGAATATATTCTTTTACCTGATCAACCCCTTGAATAAATTCAGAGGGGGTTGTATGGGCATGAAAAATCGTTTTTTCCGGAGCCGGACGAACATCCAATAAACCATCCGGAACCGGGACCCTCAGACGTTCACAAATGGTATCTATACGTTGAATGGCATCTTCATAGGCCTGTCCGGGGTCTCCTTGAATAAACGCATTCGCGACCACTTTCATGGTATGTAGAACCCGATCAAAAATGATAAGCGTATCTGTTATTTGAAAACAAATATCCGGCCACCGCAACCCATGACCTGCACTTAAAGGTACTTTATCAAACTGCGCAATGCTGTCATACCCGACGTACCCTACTGCCCCTCCAAAAAAACGGGGAAGTTTAGGATCAGACACAGGGCTATATTGCGACATGAAATCCCTAAGGGTAGAAAGCGGCTCCACATCCTTGAGCACGCGGAGAGAACCATCGCTTGATTCAATTTTTACGTTTCTATCCGTGGCCTTAAACAACGTTTGAGGCTGGGCTCCCAAAAAGGAAAACCGCGCAATATGTTCCCCCCCTTCTACACTCTCAAATAAGAACGAATACGAAGCCAATGTATCGTCTCGTACCAACGAACGAAGGCGTTCATAAACAGAAACAGGGGTTTCTTGATCTGCCAAAAGTTCACGCCATACAGGCACCAAATTGCCTTGGGCCGTTTTCTCTATAAATGTTTTTTTGTCGGGCGAATACATCGGTTGCTATTTCTTTGTTATCAAAACCCTTGCTTTCATTCGTCTATTGCCGAATCGTGATATCATCACATATCTGTATTTTCTAGCAATCCTGTTTCCATATTTAATTTTCGATAATAACAATTGCGCGGATGCCCCTGCTGATTCTTGGTATGACAAATACCTCCTCGTGTAGGTCGGACAACATAGAGCAAAGAGTTCTGTTCGCAATTTACCCGAATTTCTATTAAATCAAATGTTTCGCCAGACGTTTTACCTTTTTCCCATAATGTATTACGCGATGTGCTCCAGAAAATAGCCATTCGCCTTTCTATTGATTTTTTCAAGGCGATTTCATTGGCATAGGCAACAAGAATCACTTCGTGCGTATCTATATTTTGTACGGCAACAGGAATCACATCAGATCCGTGTGCTATTTTTTTTAATTTGCTGAAATCCAGTTGTAACCGGTTGCTCTCTTCTCGTTCATTCATCATCTAAACACGTGTCTCCTCTCTCCTGGGTTCAATACGCACCTGAACCCCTTTATTCTTCAAATACGTCTTGGCCTCTTGAATGGTATGGGTCCCAAAATGAAAAATAGAAGCGGCCAAAACAGCGTCCGCCTTTCCTTCTGTGACGCCTTCGTAAAGATGCTCTAATGCGCCGACTCCTCCTGAAGCAATAATAGGAACAGATACAGATCCGGCTAATGTCCGTGTTAGGTTTAAGTCATATCCTTCCTGGGTTCCGTCTCGATCCATACTCGTTAATAAAATCTCTCCTGCACCGCTATCAACGGCTTCTTGAGCCCACTCAATAGCATCTCGTTGCGTAGGCTTACGCCCTCCGTGCGTGTAAACGGTCCACCGTTCTTGATCTATATTTCTTTTTGCATCCATTGCTAAAACAATGCATTGACTGCCGAACTGATCGGATGTTTCGTTAATCATACTTGGATTCAATAAGGCCGCTGTATTGATGGAAACCTTATCTGCGCCTGCGTGCAAAAGTTTACGCACATCCGCTGCTTGTCTTATACCTCCTCCTACAGTCAATGGCATAAATACCTGGCGGGCAACGGCATGCACGATGTCAACCATGGTTTCTCGTTTTTCGTGAGAAGCCGTAATATCTAAAAACGTCAACTCATCGGCCCCTTGCTTTTCATAGGCACACGCAACATCTACCGGATCACCTGCATCGCGGAGGTTAACAAAATTGACCCCCTTGACGACACGTCCGCCGGTAATATCTAAACAAGGTATGATTCGTTTTGCCAACATGTCATTCACCCCTAACCGTATTATTCGGGTTCAAAATACAGGATTTTTTTTGCGGACTCCACATCTTTTCTAATGTGTTCGACCAGTGTTTCCTGGGTGGGAAAATGTTGGTCTTTTCTTATGAATTCCACAAAAAATATCTCGATTTTTTGTTTATACAAATCGTGTGATGCATCAAAAAAGTAGATTTCGACAATGTTATTTGGAGAATCCATAGGAATATACGCGGCGCCATTGTAACGGATTCCATCAATAACTGAAAAAGCCGCATAAATTCCGGGACTAGGTTGTAGTTCGTTCTGATTTTCTATGTTAGCCGTCGGAAACCCAAGCGTTCTCCCGCGTTTTTGTCCTTCAACGACTTCTCCTTGGATGCTAAAAGGGCCACTGAGCATGGCTGTAGCATCTGCCATTAAACCTTTTCTCACGGCTTGTCGAATACGAGTACTCGATATCGGTGATCCTTTCCATGATTCGGTTTCAATGATCGAAACCTCAAAGCCGTGTTGTTCTCCTAGGCCTTTTAGCCGCGCTGGGGTTCCCCGAGCTTGGTGTCCAAAGGTCCAATCAGGACCTACCATGACTTGTTTAAGGCGAGGTATGGCTTTATACAATTTTTCTATAAACGTCTCTGGTTCCAGCTTCGCTATTTGGCGATTGAACGGAATGATAAGGCATCCGTGGATTCCGAGGGTGTCTAACTGTTTCAGTTTATATTCTATCGACATCAGTAAAGGAGGCACTTGTTTAGGGGTCAAGATCTTCGCCGGGTGAGGGTCGAAGGTTAGAACCCACGCTTGTCCCCCTTCATTCTGAGCCTGATTAACACTGTGACGAATCAGTTTTTGGTGCCCCTTGTGGATTCCGTCAAAGCAACCCACGGCTAGAATAATTGGCCCTTCTTTTGTGACGACCCCGTCGAATCGATCGATAATTTTCATGAGGGATCTGTTCTTACTTGGTGGATGGGGATGATCTGCTGCTGTAAAAGGGTTAATGGCATCTCCAGTATTTTGTCTAAATGAAGACTGTTTTCAACGTGAAAGGTCCCTGTCTCAATACGGCGCAACGCGCTTACATGAGCGCCACAACCTAAATCATCGCCCATATCCGAACAGAGTGTTCGCACATACGTTCCCTTTGTGCATTGAACACGAAAAGAAACGTAGGGCGGAGAAAAACTCAGCATGTCAAAGGTGTAGATATGTTTTAGTCGGGGTGTCCGTTCCACCGTTTCTTCTCGACGCGCAAGTTTGTAAAGGGGCACGCCCTCTTTTTTTACCGCTGAGACCATGGGTGGCGTTTGCATAATATCGCCGGTCCATCGTTGCATTTCTTCTTCTATTTTTTCTTGGGTAATACCATCCATCTCTTTTTGAGAGACAATTTTGCCTTCTGCATCTTGTGAATCGGTGCTAATGCCAAGATGCATGGTTCCCTCATACACTTTATGGCTATCCATGATATGGTGTGACAGTTTAGTGCCTCTTCCAATAAGAATCGGCAATAACCCTGTAGCTAAAGGATCTAGCGTTCCTCCATGGCCTACCTTTTTGAACAAAAAATGTCGCCGAATAGCAGCAACAACATCATGTGAAGTCATGCGAGCTGGCTTGTCGATAAGCAAAACGCCATGAACAGAATCTATTTTCTTGAGACCTTTATTTTTTGTTGATGTTTGCATCTGTTTGTTAAGAGTCATTGGTAACTATTCAGCTGCTCATTTTCAATGAGCAAGAAGTTGTAGAACAGGCAAGACATCTCTCGGCTGTTTAATGCAGGTATCTATAACTGAACGTAGTTTTATAAAGGTCTGGGCCCCAGGCATGGAACGAAACAAACCGGAGACCTTCTGTTTCACTTTGATATTCCGGATCGCACGCTCACTGCTGTTATTCGTCGGCGGGACACCGGGCTGTTCTCGAAAAACAAAGATCTTGTCTTTATGTTTGAGCAACCCTCGTTGTAGTTTGAGACTTTCAGCCTGATCTTCTGGCAGTTCCTCATTGAAGAACTCTCCCCATCTTCTATAAATCACCTCCAAGCTTTTGGGGTCAAGCCCGTCGGCCCTGTTGGATTGTGAGGATTGCTCGATCGTCTCGCGTAAAAGATCACTTACTTCATCGGCCCATTTACTCCCTTCGAGATCCACTGCATATTGTAAATCTCGGAGCAGGTGCGCTAAACATAACTGATGTGCTTTCGATGGGGTATTGAGTTGAGTGGCCCAGCGATCATGGACCAATACCGCCCTCTTAAATCCTTCGGGGAAATAGTCAGATATGGCTTGGGCTCCTCGACTTTCCGATACGCCGATCAGAGTTGCTTGTTGCGTTTGCCATGTCCAGGCCCATTGGTTTTTCCCTTTTACGTTCAGACTTGTCTCATCACGACCCACTGCTATAGAGCTCCCCTGTACAACTTCACGGATGGTTTCATAAATCGCCTCCGATTTCCTGGAGAGTCCCTCCACAAAATTCACCAAACTGTCTGTACGAATTGAGGCTCTACAACAGACCTGATTAAAAAATTCTTTCATTCGTTCATAGGGCATATACTGACGCACGGATAAATACGTGCTTAGAGCCTTGATTGTTTCTCTATAACGTATCCATTTGGGGCTGGTGTAGGTTGTTGTGTGTTCACAACTACATGTTTTGCTCTGATATTGGTGTTCGGTTATGATCGGACGAATCCGGGGCAGGTCGACTTTTTGATATAGATCGGACTGAGTTGGAGGCTGTTCTTCCAGGCTTTCCCCGCACCCTTGACAATACTTTGGCGTATGTATTTTCACAACCTAAGGTTCTTCAACCCTATTCAAAGCTTGCCCCTGGTGTCCTTTTTATCCTCTGGGTCGACGTCTACGCTCTTTATGCAAACTTCGCTTCTTTGGTCTTTTCGGACCATCTTGAGACGGGGACTTGGAACTGTTTACACTCGTCTTTCGAACCTGTTAATTTAACAATGCTTCGAGCTGGTCTACCTTTTGAGTCAACTTGTTACTTTGAGCCGAGTATTTGCCGCTAACAGACTTTTCGGGCTGAATAGTTACAAAATAATTAGGGCATAGTTACTTAAATCGAATAGCCGCGGCAGCTTTGTAAGCCTGGTGAAATCCAAATCTCATTCTTATCTCTTCAACACTCGCGAACAATTCCGGGTTTTCGTTAATTACTTTAAATATACATCCCGCATCATAACCGTGGTTAAGCCATCCAAATGAAAGTGAATGATCACGAACTAGTTCAAATAGAGCTTTCATTTCATGAAGCAATCCCAACCGTCCAAGATTGGTTATCTCATCAAAAACCATCACTGTCCCGGGCACGATCCGACCGTGAATTAACTCAAAAATATCTTTAGTCGATTGATAAATATCACAATCAACATGAACCAGAGACAAAGGACCTGTATTTTCCTCAAGAAAATCTGGCAGTACTTCGCTAAACCAACCCTTTATAAGAGTTACGTTTTTTTCGACAGCCGGTTGTTCCACAGAAAAAACCGCAGCCGACTCCTCCTTAGTAACCGTCTCCCAATCAGCCGGAAACCCCTCAAAACTATCAAATCCATAAATTTGTGACGCAGGAAATTTCCTCGCAATTCTATTAATCGTCGCTCCAGAAAACACGCCAAATTCCAAGATCAGACCATCAATTAATTCAGTCGTTAAAGCATGACCGAGAGAGTCAGTGTTTATTTCCTTTTCTTTTAGCAGAGGTATATTTCTATCCAAGAAATCTTTGTAATCTTCTTCTATAAACTGTCGTCTCTAACTCAATTGGTAAACCGTAAGGATTTACCAAGCTGGTATATGGCACTTTTTTCATAGTTTATTCCTTTTCTTTAGCAGAGGTATATTTCTATCCAAGAAATCTTTGTAATCTTTTTCTATAACCTGAATCCGTCAGATAAAATCTGACGATTTTTCATTACCTGTTGGGCTAAAGCGGGGAGGATACCCGTATTCAAACAAACAACCCCACCCCAACAGGTGTGTATATGAAACAATATAAAATAAAGACTGGCAAGGGCGAACTCAACAGCACAAGCGGAAATCATCTTTGCGGCCTACTGCTTGAGGATCATGCTCAACGGATTCTTCCCTCCAATTTTTAACCACGCCGCTCCGATGCGATCTCTGATCGGGAGATCCTCCTTACCCAGATCGGCTTACTTTGCAACGGTCGAACCGATTTCAATGATATCGACCTGTACCGGGGTGATGAGATTTTTATGAATGCCTTTGGACTTTAAAAGGGGAGTTAAAAAGGTAGCCTCTGAGCCAGTGTTCCGACGTCGTTTCGACGACCTGCCCCCAGCCAGAACCCATGTGGGGCTACGCAAACTCAACACCGAACTTCTTTCCTCGGGCCCCTTTGGCTAGGTAGATGTCGAAGGGCTTGATCTTGTTCCCGTCGATATCGATGTGAGCCCTTTGGATCACTCAGGCTCTTCGAAAGAAGGCGTTTCCTATACCTATAAGGGCCATGATGGTTACGCCCCGATATTTGCCTATGTGGGCACTCAAGGCCACATGCTTGAGTGCGAACTTCGACCCAGTAAACAACATTGTCAGTCGGGAACGACCGCGTTTATTGCCCGCAGCGTTGAAACGCTCCAAACCCTGGGCCTGGGTGGAAAATGTCTGCTTCGGCTTGATAGTGGCAACGCTGCGGCCGATAACTTCGACGCTTTTGGGGATCATTATTTTATCGTAAAGCGAAATCCTCGCCGCGAATGTCCTGAACAAATGCTGGCCCTTGCACGCCGAGTTGGAGACAAACAAGACAGTCGTGAAGGCAAGAACGTTTACACAGGCTTTTTCGATCATTTCCATCCCGGTAGTGACCAAAACCGCCCTTGTGTCCCGGTGGCCTTCGAAGTGATTGAACGCACCGTCGATATCGATGGTCAGAAACTTCTGGTTCCTAAACTTGAGGTGAACACCTGGTGGACGAACCTCTCTTGTCGTGCCAAGACGGTGCTAGATCTCTATCATGGACATAGCCCCAGCGAGCAGTACCACAGTGAACTCAAAAGCGATCTTGATAAGGAGGCCTACGCCCCAAAATGGTCAAATCAGAGTGAATCTGACCTGTATGCTCAAAAAATTCATCAGGGTGATACTTGCCGGTCTCAATCCGCCCAAAAGCGAGCATCTCAAGGAAAAAATTTTCAACTTTTGAGCCCCGAAACGCCTTCCGAAGCGATAGCTGACGGATTCAGGTATAACTATTGTCTCCAATTCAATTAGTAAACCGTAAAGATTTACCAAGCTGGTATATACCAGCTTTTTAGAAAAAAAAGAGTTAAGTCAGATTACCAAACTGGAGCGGATACGTCAAGAAGGCATCGCCAAACTTGTCCTTTTGAGAATTGTAATATTAAATGCCCAAAAGAAGATATTGTAAAACAGGAGTGTTCCATGCTGAAATCTTCTAGATTTAGAAACTCGACAGAAGACAAAAAAAGGAGAAAGACATGGAACAAATCAAGAGTAGTATTCATCCCCGAAAAGGCAAGCATTTGACACAGAAAGAACGGATCATGATTGAAACAATGCTCAAAAACCGAGGACGTCCTTTGGAGATAGCCAGAGCTATCTGGGAAGGCATCGTCGAACCATAGAGCGCGAAATTAAACGTGGGGAGGTAGAGCATTTCGATACAGAGCCGCGAAAGAAGAAAGCATACAGCAGTGATCGAGCCCAAGAACTTCATGATCTAAATGCGACGGCCAAGGGACCTGAGCTTAAGCTTGGAAAGCATCATGAAACGGCTGTGTTTATCAGCGAGCACATTCTTGTTCACAAACGCTCACCCGATGTGGTTGCTCCTTTGCTTAAACAAGAGCAGAGACCTGCAGCGGTGAGTACAAAAACGCTGTATACCTATATTGACCAAGGTCTCATCCCGGGGGTGAGCAACGAGTCCCTATGGGAAAAACGAAAACGGATAAAACGAAAAAGACGTGCTATTAAGCGGGTTAAAAAGCAACATGCCCGAAGGACCAGTATCGAAAAACGACCTAAGACCGTAGAAAAACGCGAGGAATTTGGGCACTGGGAATTGGATTTGATCGTCGGCGGAAAAGGAACTTCAAAACCGGTTTTAATGACGTTAGTAGAAAGAAAGACCCGAATGCTAAGGGTGAGAAAACTTTCGGATAAAACACAGGCATCGGTTCTGCAGGCCCTCAAAGCGATCGAAAGATCGATGGGAGTTGGCCCATTCAGATCGATGTTCAAGTCGATTACAGCCGATAACGGGAGCGAGTTTCTCGACGTGGAGCAGATGGAACGTTCCGGATTTAGCAAAAAGAGACGTGTTAAACTCTATTATGCTCACCCGTATTCTTCCTGGGAACGAGGCTCCAACGAAAATGCCAACCGTATGGTTCGTCGTTTCGTCGCCAAAGGAGACAACATCGGAAAATATACCATCGACCGTATTGGTGAGATTGAAAAATGGATTAACAACTATCCTCGCAAGATCCTAGAATACAAACCCGCACAGGAGTGTTTCGATTTGGAGATCGCCGCATGAACAGAAGCTCTCAGGTCCATTTTTTGCGGCATTTAATTTTACAATCCACCTGCTAATGTTGCCGTCACAACCATATCGTTTTGTACGACGTATCGTTTCCCTGTTGAAAAGTCTAAATAGGGCAAGCAGAATTTAGGGATGCCAAATTTATCTAATAATGGTTCTGCCCAGGTCAACTGATCTACATCCATTAACAGAGTCCGAGCAGCCATGGTTAGGTCTGTTTCGTAGAGACTCCCTTCACTCCATTTCCATAAAAGATAGGTTTCAAAGGTCCCCAAAAGAAGGTCCCCACGTGATAATCCCGTACGAATATCGGAATTGGATTCCATTAAGCAGGCGAGTTTGGGTCCTACATAATGCGGAGACAACCTTAACCCGGTTATTTTATGAACATCATTTCCCAGGGATTCATGTTTTTTGCACCACTCGGTTGATCGTCTATCTTGCCAAGAAATCAGAGGGGTAACGGGTCTTCCGGTGCTTTCATCCCAAAGAAGAAAAGAGGATCTTTGTGTGGCGATTCCTAATGGCGTATCAAGGTCAACCCCCATTTCTTGGTGTAGTCGTTGTAATAAAGACTCTGTTGCGCTCAGATATGCATCGGGATCACTCTCCCGGATAAGCCCTTGACCGGTTAAAGGAGGGGGAGGAGATGCAAGAACCGTATCCAATTGTCCCGATTGGTTAAGTGCACCCGCCTTGATCTGCGTTGTGCCTAGGTCTAAACCAATAGCAGTAGGTGGCAAAGAAGATGAAGAATTCATATTCTATTTTTTCTGTACAGACCCCATTCGTTATTGATTCTGCAATGGCTTCTCAAGTAAGAGATAGAGAATGTTGTCGGTAAATACAGGGTCCTTGGTCAGACCAATATGGTCTTGAAAAAAAAAGGTGGCATGAGTCCAGTTAATGGAGGAAATCAGGCGAGGACTCCACTCTTTCCCAACTCGTTCATCCATTAATGCACTGGAGCGTAATACCGTTTCATCACCTTGTCCATAACGAACCACTTTCATTTTCCCCGTTTCAGGATTTACTTCAACCACTTCAGCGGTAGATTTTGCATCACCTGCCATCAAATGCAGCCTTACACCTTTTGGTGGAATGGCGGGTTTATCTAAAGCCGCATGAAATCGTTCTGTCCTTTTTAGGCATTTACGCTGATGATCTAATGCGGTCTTATATCTTTCCTCTGGGCTTTTAACTGCAGGCATTAACTGTCTTAAAATCTTGTCTTGTTTAGGATTGGCTAATCCCCATTGCATTTTTTCCCAGATCGCTGGTTGATAAAAGGAAATCTTATCCTCTGTTCCTTCTTCACGCCAAAGACCATGCCGTGGTCTAGGTAAAAGTTCATAAATCGAGGGGAACGTTCCTAAAATAGCAGGCTCGTAATTGGCGAGAAGTGGTAGCTTGAGCCCCTCAACCAAATTATCAATGGCCAGTGCGGATCCGGCATTGGGCGTTCCCAGAAAGACGGCTTGGCGAACATATTTTGCCCCTTTCCATGTAATCTTTGGAAGAGGCCCATCGTTGGGTAAATTAGCGTTTCCATACCGTAAAAAATAACGGGTAATAAGACCGCTCATGGAGTGGGCAACAATATTAAATTTAACATCATGATTTTTAATCCCTAAACGCTCTTCGTATTCAGCCTGGAGGTAGACTCGTTTTTTCGAGAATAAAATCGTGTAGCGCTTGTGCGTTCTCCATATTGGACCGTCGCCAGTCATAATGAAATTGAAAACAAGTAAAATGCTCGTCTCCATAGTCAATGACCTTTGCTTCTGGTAACTGTTGGTCTCTATACCCGCCAGCGCCTAACGAAGCTAAGATATTTGCATAGACCTGGATCCGTCAGTTAAACGCGGTTTTCTGCACTAACCGATTGGACCTCATCGTTTAATTCATCGAGCGGCACCCCCCGTTCCATGAGCAACGCGGCTAAACGAGCGCCTTCATCTCTTTTCGGGGTTAATCGCACTCCGATCAAACGCGCCCCAAACGACTGCACGGGTATTTGAGTCAACGAGTTTAGAGCCTAAAGTGCCCGGGATGACAATAAGCGGATTTCGTTCTATACCATGATATTTAATCGATTGGTTGTATAGTTCGCCTAGATCAGGACTCTTTAATGACGTGGTACAGCTTGTAAAAAGGAGGGCAATCCACAAAAAGGAACTGTTTATGCGCAGATCATGTCGTTTTCGTTTGGACCTAGAGGTATACATAGGGTGGCTCCTTGTTGTATATTAAATTTTACATTTGCTGAAGTGTAGACTTTTCATCATGAGGCGTCTAGAATAACTATATTGGTATGACTTCGTTTACTCATCACAAAGAGAAAGGTCCTCAAAAGCATTCTGGAGCTATTTCATTAGGCACCCATCTTACTGCCGGAATGGTGGGTTGCAGCCTCACAGGGTATTACATTGATAAAAAACGGGGTGGAGGCTATGCCTGGACTTTGGTGGGCATGTTTATCGGTCTGTTATATGGCGCATATGAGGTATGGAAAGTCGTCAAGCAAATCGAACGGTCAGAGAACGATACGCATGATAAAAATGGCTAAAGAAAAGAAACGGGGACCCTTAAGTGGATATGGATGGTTGGGTTTTAGCGTCGTATTGATCGTATCCACAGCAAGCCTCACCATTTTTTTTGAAAGAATTTACTTAAAAGAGTTGATTTGGAGTTGGGTTTTGACGTATTCAAATGCCTCTTTAACAGGTGTGATAAACAAGACGGCGATTGGAGCGTCTGTAAATAAATTTTTTCTGTGGGGTCTGGGTATACATGGACTCCGAATTTTTACTGTCGTGCTAATTATTGCAATGATGCGTTGGGTAGACATTAAAAACTTTCTCCCTTTTTTAACGACCACACTCATCGGCTACGTGTGCATGTTAATAAGCGAAGTTTTAAGTTTACACCTTAAATCCTTGGAGCATTTAAAGATCAATGAGCAAAGAACTAGTTGAAACAGCTACAACAGCGGAACAAAGTGAAGCTGTACAGAATTATGTGATGGGACATGTCTTGGATTCCCAGGAATGGCATTTACCCTTTCTACATCTCCACTTACCCGATTTTATTACGTTACACGGTGTCATGCTCATTATCTGCGCGGTGTTCCTTTGTGTTTTGTTTGGTGTCTTTTACAGAAAAGGACCCGGGGCGCCTACGGGAATCACAAATTTGCTTGAACTTTTTGTCGTGTTTATCCGCGATGAGGTTTCCATTGCTTGTCTGGGAAAAGAGGATGGCCGTAAGATGACCCCCTTGTTTTGCACCTTCTTCTTTTTTATCTTAGGGTTAAATCTGTTGGGTCTCATTCCTCTCTTTGCCACCGCTACAGGCAATGTTAATGTGACCGGTGGTCTTGCTGCTATCGTCCTGTTTTTAATGATTCTTGGAGGCGTTTACAAAAATGGGTTCGGCGGTTTTATAAAAGCGTTTATCCCACATGGGGTCCCGTGGCCGATCCTTGTTATTGTTACACCGTTAGAATTTCTTGGGCTGTTTATAAAAGCGTTCGCGTTAATGATCCGACTTTTTGCCAATATGTTGGCAGGTCACATTGTTATTTTCTCTTTGCTAGGACTTATCGTTACGTTCGGAATCTATGCGCTACCTTCTTTAGCCCTTGCATTGGGTATTTCTCTAATGGAAATTTTCATTGCGCTTTTGCAAGCTTATATTTTTACGTTACTATCAGCTATGTTTATAGGGCAAGTCTATCATCCCGCCCACTGACTTTAGGTTAGACAAAAGCAAGAGCAAATACGTTCCTTATAACGTTGAATCTATTAACACTCTGAAGAAGAGAACTTCGTTGGTCTCTGTAATAGATCCCGTTTCAGTAAATTCGATACCTGCGGGCAAACCCGATGTAGCAACATCTGTTAAGCTATAGGCTGGATTGGGGGTAGCCCAGAGGTTACTGAGGAGGTTGTCGACAGTCTGGACACTATAGGTTATACCGTTGGAATCGGCATTTTCTATGCGATAAAATTGGAGCTTCAGCCCATTGCTATCGTTTACCAGCGAAAATAAAATGTCATGTTTTATATACACCTCCTCAACCCCAGTGACCGTCGGATCGGTTAGGCTATTATCTATAACGTCATCAATGCCTCCAGGAACAATTCCTATACTGATAAACCCTTGATTGGTAATATTGGTGAGAGTGACATCCCAGCTTGTTGCATATCCATCTGTTAAGTCAAATGGAGATGCCGTTGGCACTACCGTCTGATACAAAGTCCGTTATGTCTACACTGTCCACGGGTTCGGAGAAGGTTATTCGAAAACGCACTACCGTTCCGGTGACAGGATTTGAGTCGAGCCGTGTAATGGAAAAAACGGTTGGAACAGGGTCGATATAGATGATATCTCCGATAAAATTCCCTGTCCCTGCAACAGGTCCTGCAAGGATTGCGGCATCATCTGCTGCCTGAATCGTGTTGTTGTCTATCACATTAAGCCGCAATAACCCTGTACCTATGATGGTAGAAACCGTAACCGTAAAACTGTTTCCACTTCCCTGTACATTTATAGAATCAAACGAAACCGTTCCACCTGTATCCATTTGGAAGTCATCATCGCCAACATTTTGTACTGCTTCGGAAAACTCAACGATCCATGAAACATTTGTCGCCGTTGTAATTTCTGGTCCAACTCGGTCCATGGATATGACAACTGGTATGGTTCCTGGATTCGCGTTTGTGGTTCCTGCGGTAAAGCCGCATTGCGGAATATCATTCCAGAATGATTCGATCAATGTTCCGTTACCACCGCCCACCGTAAAATCCAGCTTTAGCGAAGCAATATGATGTTGATTGGCTCTCAAGAATTTTACACCAATAATGTTGGTGCCCCCGTCCAATGGACTTCCATTCCCAACTAATGATACAGTACTGTAATGAATGGGAGATGAGTTATCAATCGAGTCTATTCCATCAGCAAAAGCTAGCGGGAATGCAAAGGGGACATTCGTGGCGTAAACACCCACCCCACCCACATCTAATCCCATTTCTACGTTCCCTCTAGATTGGCTTCCATCTGTGGTCTGAAACCCAAAGTCTAGCGTTGCATTTCCATCAATATCGAACGCATTATTGACTCCCTGGGAAATAGATACACCGGATATACCGGGTTGCACAGCACCCCAACTAAGACCTGATTCTAAAAAAAATCCCACGAGAATAAGCGCTCCGAATGTTTTCATCTGAGTTGTTTTTAGGTGCATCATCGGATTTTCCTTTTACGTGGTGAGTGAGACACATTCACGAGATATAGTTTAAAGGGTTTCTAGACGAGTTAAACGTTGACGAATTTGATCCAACTGTTTTTCTAACTTTTCATTATCTTCTTTCAAGGTATCGATTGTTTTGTCTCTTTCTTCAATCATTTGATGTAGGCCCTGAATCGCTGAAAGGGCTACGCCGACTGTATCCAGAGGAGCGATTGAGGTTTCGTTTTTACCCAGTCCAAAGGCAGCTCGAAAGTCTTGAGCCATAGGACCCATATGCCGAACTGAGGAACTATCAAACTTAAAGTTCCATGACGAAATAGGTAGATGCAGCACCTTGGAAAGTGTCTCCACGGGATTGATCGATTTAAAATTTTCCTTGGTATCACGTTTAGAATTTTGGGTGAGTGTCCCTAGTATCGTAAGGTTGCCAGCAGAATTTAGATCGAATGTGGTGGAGGATCCAGGACCCATCTGAACACTCCCATCGGCGCCAACTTCTAATTCGTTTCCGGTCGTACCATCTTTTTGAAATAGTGAACGTATCGGTGGCCGTTTGAGCGATATTCCATCTTTTGTGCAGTGCTTGAATCATGTAGAACAATTTGTGCACCGCCTCGATTTTTTAGCTCTAGCAAAGGCCTCGACACAATGGTAGAAAAAGTATCTTCTACCAATACTTTAGCCGTGCCATCGCTCCGTTCTAGATGTAACGCTTCAGCGGGCGAGTCTGTACCCATTCCCACCTTGCCGTCAGACTGAATATCAATACTACTTGCGGGTGCACCAGACCTGATACGAAAAGGAAGAGTACTTCCACCCGTAACATCACGGATAAAAAAGTTCGCTTCATTCCCAGCCACATCCCAGGTTTGTGGGGTAAAACCAGAAGAACCGTTTTGTTCGAGACGTAACGTCGAAGTGTCGCCATCAACTACGTGCAGTTCAACAACAGGATTATCTGTGTTAATTCCTATGTCACCAGTGCTCTCTACAAAGAGTGCGTTAGCCAAAGCGCCTGCTTCGATTGTGAAAGGCGACCTCCCAGCAGTTGAATCCTCTATCCTAAAGTACGAATCGCCACCGTTCCCAGTGTCATTAATTACAATACGCCAATCGTTAGCAGGAAAACCTGCTGTAGCACTTGTATCGTCACAGTGAATCCGAAGGTTGTTTTCTTTCAATCTAAGTGTGTCGGAACCAAAAGACTCGCCATTCACGGCATCACTCCCGACAGCAAGAGAGAATTCAACAATTAAATCATCGCTAATTACTTGATCGCCCCTGCTCGTTTGTAACTGACTCATCAGCACGGAAAGGATACTTACCACTATGTACATATTTTTCATATGTCGATTCCTCTTTTTGTTATTATCCTGAATCCGTCAGACAAAATCTGACGATTTTTCATTACCTGTTGGGCTAAAGCGGGGAGCATACCCGTATTCAAACAAACAACCCCACCCCAACAGGTGTGTATATGAAACAATATAAAATAAAGACTGGCAAGGGCGAACTCAACAGCACAAGCGGAAATCATCTTTGCGGCCTGCTGCTTGAGGATCATGCTCAACGGATTCTTCCCTCCAATTTTCAACCACGCCGCTCCAATGCGATCTCTGATCGGGAGATCCTCCTTACCCAGATCGGCTTACTTTGCAACGGTCGAACCGATTTCAATGATATCGACCTGTACCGGGGTGATGAGATTTTTACGAATGCCTTTGGACTTAAAAAGGGGAGTTAAAAAGGTAGCCTCTGAGCCGGTGTTCCGATGTCGTTCCGACGACCTGCCCCCAGCCAGAACCCATGTGGGGCTACGCAAACTCAACACCGAACTTTTTTCCTCGGGCCCCTTTGGCTACATAGATGTCGAAGGGCTTGATCTTGTTCCCGTTGATATCGATGTGAGCCCTTTGGATCACTCAGGCTCTTCGAAAGAAGGCGTTTCCTACACCTAGAAGGGCCATGATGGTTACGCCCTGATATTTGCCTATGTGGGCACTCAAGGCCACATGCTTGAGTGCGAACTTCGACCCGGTAAACAACATTGTCAGTCGGGAACGACCGCGTTTATTGCCCGTAGCGTTGAAACGCTCCAAACCCTGGGCCTGGGTGGAAAATGTTTGCTTCGGCTTGATAGTGGCAACGCTGCGGCCGATAACTTCGACGCTTTTGGGGATCATTATTTTATCGTAAAGCGAAATCCTCGCCGCGAATGTCCTGAACAAATGCTGGCCCTTGCACGCCGAGTTGGAGACAAACAAGACAGTCGTGAAGGCAAGAACGTTTACACAGGCTTTTTCGATCATTTCCATCCCGGTGGTGACCAAAACCACCCTTGTGTCCCGGTGGCCTTCGAAGTGATTGAACGCACCATCGATATCGATGGTCAGAAACTTCTGGTTCCTAAACTTGAGGTGAACACCTGGTGGACGAACCTCTCTTGTCGTGCCAAGACGGTGCTAGATCTCTATCATGGACATGGCCCCAGCGAGCAGTACCATAGTGAACTCAAAAGCGATCTTGATGTTGAGCGATTGCCTTCGGGGAGACCCTGTGCCAATAAGATTATTCTGTTATGCGCCATGGTGGCCTTCAACCTATTGCGCGGTCTTGGCCAAGAGGTCATCAAACGGGCTGGGCTTGCCACGCAGAAAATCAACATCCCGCGCTGGCGAATCAAAACGGTTCTCAAAAATATCGTTTATTGCGCGGTTCGATTGGTCCGCCACTCCGGACGAATTGAACTTCACTTTGGCAAGCGTTGTCGCTGGTTTGAAGTGATACAAGATATTGCCCATTCCTTCGCATAGCCCTCCGTGCACCTTTAACAATACTCTAAGGCGACTGCCCAAGGAGGCCTACGCCCCAAAATGGCCAAATCAGAGTGAATCTGACCTGTATGCTCAAAAAATTCATCAGGGTGATACTTGCCGGTCCCAATCCGCCCAAAAGCGAGCATCTCAAGGAAAAAGTTTTCAACTTTTGAGCCCCAAAACGCCTTCCGAAGCGATAGCTGACGGATTCAGGTATATATGAGTAACTCGAACCGAACCGTCTTCTTGTTTGATAAGATAATATTGGTTCGCAGTTAAATCTTTAAAGACCGCCGTTTGACCATTTGGCCATTTTACCATAAGCGTTGCCTTTTCTATTTTCCCTAATCCAAAATGCTGCTGTTTGGGATGGACTGATTGATATCCAATACTACCGTGAACCTCGCGCCAAATTTGATGATCGTTATCCATCATTAAAATGAGTCGTGCACCTATGGCATCGCGATTTACGCCTTGGGAAGGATCGCCCATTAGTTCTATTTTTAACCAGTTGCGATTAAATTGTTCAGCATTATTTCGGTAGATAACCGCTGCTTCATGGTAATTGTTTAACGCAATATCTAAATCGCCATCCAAATCATAATCAAAGTAAGCAGCACTGGGAGAATTGCCTAATAAATCGGTTCCGCTATGTTCGGAAACATTACGCAACACGCCCTTTTCGTTCACAAACAAAACGTTTGATTCTTTGATGCTTACAGGAATGTACACATTCCGCTTTTTGTTTTCTCGCGGATCGGTGTAATAGGGATTTTCACTTCCATACACATTAAACTCGTTCATACCATTGAGAACATAGAGATCGTCATCGCTATCATTATCCATATCGAAAAAGTCTGCATCCCAAGCCCATCCCGTGGAGGAATACCCTCTTCCAACCGCTTTACTCATTACATAGCGAATCCCTTTATCGGACTGAGATTCGGAGAGAAACAGATCATTGGCTTCTAGGACCCGCATCTGGGCCAACTTTTTCGCATCAAATTTGATGACGGTGTCTTTAGTGGGAAGAACATATTTTTCGTCTTTATTCATGGTTACGATATTGGATATGTAAAAATCCGGCAACTGATCACGATTTAGATCGGCCATACTAATACTCATGGTATAGGAAGGCTTATGGGTCCCGATCTGCTTTGAAATATCTTTAAAGGTTCCATCTTTCTGATTTTGGTAATAGGCGTTTACCCCAAAATCGTTACCCACAATCAAATCTTGCCACCCATCTCCATCCATATCGCTATGGGTCACCGCTTGTCCCCATCCTGTATTATCGACGCCACTGCCTGTTGTTACATTTTGGAAATGAATCTGTCCGACATTTTTGAAAAGTTGATTGGGTAATCCATTGGTATTACGACGTTCCAAGGTGGGTAATTTCCCATGAGGATAATCGCCAAAATACGTGATATAAATATCTAGCAGGCCATCGTTGTTAAAATCGAAGGTTGTGGCAGGTCCTCCGACTAATCCTTTACCGCCCAGCCCCGCCTGTTCGGTTATATCTTTAAATCTACCTTGACCTAAATTCCGATACAACCGGTGGGGATCATTGACATAGGAAATGAAAATGTCTTGAAGACCGTCATTATCAAAATCAGCGATTAAGAGTTGACGAGGTTCCCCATAACGCTGACTTGTTGAGCGGACTCCATCTAATCCTGCCTTTTTGGTGATATCCTGGATCCGTCAGTTAAACGTGGGTTTTGTGCACGAACCATTTGGGCCAAAAGGAATTACAAAAAAGCCTCGACGCACCCAGCGGGTGCGCCTGCGTTTTTTTGCAACCTTTTGCCTCCAAAGCATTCGCACAGAAATCCCACGTTTAACTGACGGATCCAGGGATATCTATAAAGTTCCCGTTTCTGGTATTTTTGAACAATTTATTTCCTACGCCCCCTAGGAGTAAGATATCTGTCAAGCCATCGTTATCGATATCTTCAGCAGCTATACCAGCACCCCCAAATGCTGGTGGGATGGTAATAACTCCAGTATGTGCATCTTTTTTTAGGTATGTACGTAGAAGTCGATTTAGCCAATCGGATGAACGATGCATGAAATGTAGTTGGACATGTGTCGTAATATCCGTAAATAAGGTATCTCCCTTTTTCACTGTAAGCTGAGTTGAACTTGAGCATAACAGAGACTTTTTTGGCTGTTTAGCGGGTTGTTGATGGTGTTGATTGATCTTCTTTTGAATGTGGCGTAGAGCTAAATCCATATGATCGGGATGAATTCGTTTCGCCCCTTTTTCTTTACCGATGTTGCTTGTAACCCTTAACACTAGAACGCCGAACTGAGCAATTTGCTCAACTAATAATTCGGCCGCGAATGGATCGAGTTCCAAGTGGGCTTTGAAATCCGGGCTTTCGACGGCATATTGAAGATATCGCCAATGGATTCCACTATCTCGAAGAGCATCCATATCGTACGACTCAATAATGACTTGATCTCCGGGATTAAGATTAGGAAAGAAAATGGCATCTTCATGTTCATTGATGATGTGAGGGATAAATTTTTTTGTATATTCCTGAACATCTCCCATATCTATAAAAGAGTGAGCGTTTTTTTGGGCCACCTGTTCAGCGCCTTGATATAAATCCTGGGCAAAATCGATTAAACATTGCGCAAAGAGATTTTTAAATGTACGTCCTTGTTCAGGATCAGATGGCCATCGGTTACGTACATAATAAACCTGTAAATTGCGTATGAAAAGTTCGTTACTGATTTTATTGTACACTTCATAGAAAGCCACTTTTTGATCGATAATAGCTTTTAACATCTTGAGAGGATGTGATAGGGGGGTAACCTGTTTTGCAGGGGATTCATATTTGTCCGCTTTTTGTATGCTTGAAGAAAGTGGTAGAGAGAGTTTCAATTCTTTGTATGCATGCTCGAGATGTTTTACCTTCAGTTGGTATTCATTAGCTAAGCGAGCATGGCGATCGGCACTTTTCAATAGAGTCAGTGTTAAAAGGTCTGTTGCTTGTTTGATGTAGTCGATACTTACAGGGGTAAGTGGGAGCATTGTTTGTTTACTAAAGAATAGCTCTTGCTGAATAGCTAACAAAGCATGCAGAGAATAGGCTATACTGGAATACTGTCAATAATCGTGAAAATCGATTTGAAGAGTATGTGTCCCAACCTTCACCTGCCAATGGCCATCATCATCTTGCTTATAAAGAAGCAGTTGGGCTATTGCAGCCTTTACATACAGAGGGGTTACTTTTTTTTGACCGGCTTGAAAAGCTTTATCGGAGGCGGTGTACCAGATGAATTCTACACATTGTTTCTGAATCTGATTTTTATAGTCTCTCGTTGCCTCGTCTAGAGGTGCTCCGTACATAAAATTTCTAACCGAGAAGTGGTGGCAAAGCATTTAGGTTCGTGTGCTCCTTCCAGGACTTTTATTTGATGGATAATAGCGTCTAAACTATACGCGTGTTCTGCGGATAGAGAAAGGGGCCATAAAGAAATGATCCACCCTATTAATAGTAGACAAAAAAAAATCATTTTTCTTGTCGAAAAGAATATGGTATTGCTCTTGCTTTAGTCAAATGTGTAATAGAGACATGTCATTGAACGCATTGATTTTACAGATTGCAAAAAAAAGTTGCAGACCATCACGCAATAGATTAGAAGTGTCGGTCACGTTTAGTAGACATGGCTATAGCCAGGGAATCAATAATCCATAAGACAATTAAAGAAAGGGAAAAAAAATGGTAGGAAGTATTGCAGCAATTGGAGCCGGACTCGTAACCATCGGCGCCGCACTCGGTATTGGTAAACTGGCCGCTTCTGCATTAGAAAGCATTGCACGACAACCAGAAGCAACCGCTAAGATACAAACGAATATGCTTATTGCCGCAGCGTTGATTGAAGGCGTAGCCCTCTTTTGCGCGGTGATTTGTTTGCTCGGAAACGGTTGATTTAAAACGTTCTCAACGACTTTGAAAGGAACGCATGGCAGGAGATCAACAGCATACAACCGCTACCCTAGCCCACACCCATCAACAGCATGATATCTCTCATGAGAGACCCGGGGTTGTCGACCCGTCTGGACCTATGGTTCTATGGACGTGGGTGACCTTCGGTCTTATGGCGTGGGTTTTATATAAGTTTGCTTGGAAACCGATTCTTGCTGGTCTTGATAAACGCGAAACCGATATTCAAAAATCCATTGAAGATGCCGAAGAGATCACTCGTAAACTCGCAGAAATCAAAGGGACACAAGATTCAATGATCGCTGAAGCCGACGAAAAGGCCAAAGAACTTGTGGACCAATCTCGTAAAGCAGCAATAGAAGCGGCCCGTGTTATTGAGAAAAAGGCTAAAGACGGATCGCACATCATACTCGAAAATGCGCAGCGAGAAATCAAGGCTGCTCAAGAAAAAGCAGAGGCTTCGCTAAGAAAAGAAAGTGTGGATCTGGCCATTTCTTTAGCGGGGAAAATTTTAGATGAAAATCTAGATACGGAAAAGCAACAGGCCTTAGCAAACCGGTTGATTAAGAATTTATAGACATGGGAACATCTAAGGTAATAAAAAGATATGCACGCGCTTTATTTAATCTGGCGCGCGAGACCGATCACCTGGAAACGGTTCAGCGTGATTTGCACGGAATCCAATCTTTACTGGCAGAGACCCCTTTGTTTGCAAACTTTATGGAATACCCTCTCATCCCAACAGAACAACGTATACGTATTTTACGCGAATTATTCGGGAAAAAAATTCATCAGATTACGTTTAACTTTCTGCTTCTGCTCGAAGAAAAACGGCGTCTTGGATTGCTTTCATCAATCGCCGATTTTTTCGAAAATCTTTACTATCAATTAAAGGGGATCTTGAAGGTTCAGATAACCGTGGCCGCTAGTTTTCCAGACGCCCAAATCGCCTCCATTAGAGACAAACTAAAGTCACTTTTAAACAAAAATATTGAACCGGTCATCGCTGAAAACCCAGCCTTTATTGGTGGATTTAAAGTCAAAGTGGCCGATATGATATATGATACCAGCCTCTCAACACAGCTTGAGACGTTCAGACAAAAATTGATTAGCGCATAAAAAAGGAAGCAACATGGCTATAGACCTCAAACCTGAAGAAATTTCCGCCATTCTAAAAAAACAATTGGCTGGCTTCAACATGAAATTAGAGTCCTACGAAGTGGGGACCGTCTTAAACGTGGGCGATGGCATTGCGCGTGTACATGGACTCGCAAACGTAATGGCCGGAGAGCTGGTAGAATTTCCGGGCGGCCTAAAAGGTATGGCGCTAAACTTAGAAGAAGATAACGTGGGTATCGCTATTTTTGGAGAAGATACTCATATCAAAGAAGGCGATGAAGTGAAACGCACACAGACCATTGCCTCCGTGCCTGTTGGAGGAGCCCTTAAAGGGCGCATTGTAGATGCCTTAGGAAATGCGATTGATGGAAACGCACCGATTCCCACAGACGAAATGCGACAGATCGAAACAAAGGCGCCCGGGATTATTGAACGTCAAAATGTCAAAGAACCCATGCAAACCGGGCTTAAGGTTATTGATGCGCTTACCCCTATTGGTCGAGGCCAACGCGAACTAATTATTGGCGATCGTAAAACAGGAAAAACGGCACTAGCCATTGACACCATTATTAATCAGCGTGGCGAAGATGTGATGTGTTTTTATGTGGCCATTGGTCAGAAACGATCAACCGTTGTAAACGTTTATGAAACCCTCAAACGATACGGTGCGATGGGATACACCACGATTATTGCAGCCACCGCTTCCGATCCTGCGCCCATGCAGTTCCTCGCCCCTTATTCGGGGTGTGCAATGGCTGAATATTATAGGGATAGCGGACGCCATGCTCTTATTATTTACGATGATTTAACCAAACAAGCTCAGGCGTATCGTCAGCTTTCTTTGCTATTACGTCGCCCACCTGGGCGTGAAGCATTTCCGGGCGATATTTTCTATCTGCATAGCCGATTGTTGGAACGGGCCGCCAAAATGAACGATGCAAAGGGCGGAGGGAGCCTTACAGCATTACCCGTCATTGAAACGCAGGCAAACGATGTTTCTGCGTACATTCCCACCAATGTCATTTCTATTACAGACGGACAAATATTCTTAGAATCGGATCTCTTTAATTCCGGTCAGCGTCCTGCTATTAACCCCGGGATCTCCGTTTCCCGCGTAGGGGGAGATGCTCAAATTAAAGCCATGAAGCAAACCGCAGGATCCTTACGCCTGGATCTCGCTCAATATCGTGAATTAGCAGCGTTTTCGCAGTTTGCTTCTGACCTCGATACCGCAACAAGAAATCAGTTAGAACGCGGAGAACGGTTGATGGAAATCATCAAACAAGGTGTCAACGTTCCCATGTCCGTGTCCAAACAAGTCGTTATCATCTATGCGGGGACACAGGGATATCTTGACCACATTCCCGTTGACCAAGTCCAAGCATTTGAAACGCATGTACATGAAGCCCTAGATTCAACATATGCCGACTTTGTTAGGTTATTTAATAAAGAAAAAGAACTAGACGACGAAGTAAAAGAAAAGCTCGAAAAGCTCTTAAACGAATGTAAGCGAACGTTTGGGAGCTAGTTATTGGTTGTTGGGGAAATTTTTCCCTACATCTTGAACGCTGAACCTTTTTTGTTATGCCAAGTTTAAAAGAATTTGATGTCAAATTAGCGAGTCTTAAAAACACGCGCAAAATGACCAAGACCATGCAAATGGTTTCAGCCAGTAAGCTACGTCGCGCTCAAGAAGCGCAAAAGAATGCGAGTCGGTTTGCCGGCAGAATTCAAGCACTCACGTCAAAGCTAGCCGCATCAATAGAATCCGCTTCTCACCCACTGTTGACACGTCGACAGCCCGTCAGAAACGTTCTCATCATTGTTTTTAGTTCAGACAAAGGACTTTGTGCGGGTTTCAACAATAATCTATCTAAGTTTGTATCCACATGGATCGACGAGCATCCATCGCAGTTTGGCGCCATTGATCTAAGCTTTTGTGGACGCCGCGGATTTTCGTTTTTTAAAAATAGAGCGTCTATTAAAGACCATTATGAAGACGTAACCAACAAGCCTGACTTTGGGTCTGCCTATAAAATTGCCCAAGATATAACGGCCTTATTTTTAGAAAACAACTACGATGAAATATATATCGCCTATAACGTGTTCAAAAATGCATTAACCCAAACTCCCACCCTTAAACAGATCCTTCCCGTAGAACCTCAAATCATTGAAGGAGGAACGGCCTTATCTCACTCTTATATTTTTGAACCTACGGCAAAAGAAATTCTTGAAGACCTTCTTCCAAAATCCGTAACGTTTCAACTTCATTACACCTTGCTTGAAAATGCGGCAGGTGAACATGGCGCGCGAATGACCGCTATGGATAATGCAACGAATAATGCGAACAAAATGATCGACCATTATACGTTATTACGGAATCGTGCACGACAAGCGGCCATTACAACAGAGATGATTGAAATCGTATCTGGAGCCGAGGCCTTAAGATGAAGAAGGGAGTGATGGAGTGATGTATAAGAGTAAAAACCAATTTAAGACCATAAACAACCTAGCTTGTAGATTTAAAGACGGCTTAACCAAATGCTACGATTTTCGAGATTCGTAGGCAAAACAATCTTTAGTGAAACCTCTATATATTAGCTTAAAAGGAGAACGTATATGACTACCGTAATAGACACAGAACTTTCAACCGGCCACGTCACCCAGGTAACAGGCGCCGTTGTCAACGTTGAATTCCCTGAGGGTGGACTCCCGAACATCTACTCCGCCCTGAAGGTGACCAACGCAAGTATTAACGATCAAAAGCACAATCTAACGCTTGAAGTGGCACAACATCTTGGTGATAACACTGTTCGAACAATTGCGCTGGACACAACCGATGGTCTTGTGCGTGGAACAGAAGTGTTAAACACAGGCGATGTGATTAAAATGCCTGTTGGCGAACCAACTCTAGGTCGAGTTATGAATCTTTTGGGCGCCCCTATTGACGATGCCGGCCCTATTCAAACAAACGATTACCTGCCCATTCATCGCGAAGCGCCTCCTTTTGACCAACAGTCCGTTGAGGAAGCCGTACTGGCTATAGGTATTAAGGTTGTTGACCTGCTCGCGCCTTACAAAAAAGGAGGGAAGATTGGATTATTTGGGGGTGCCGGTGTTGGCAAAACTGTATTGATTCAAGAACTCATTCATAACATCGCAACCGAACACGGGGGCTACTCTGTTTTTGCAGGGGTCGGTGAACGAACCCGTGAAGGAACCGCCCTTTTCGATGAAATGAAGGAAAGTGGAGTTATTGACAAAACGGCAATGATCTTTGGACAAATGAATGAGCCACCCGGAGCAAGAGCACGTGTATCACTTTCCGCATTAACGGTTGCTGAACATTTTCGAGATGCCATGCACCAGGATGTTCTTCTTTTTATTGATAATATCTTTCGGTTTACCCAGGCTGGTTCTGAGATGTCGGCCCTCTTAGGAAGGATTCCCTCTGCCGTAGGTTACCAACCCACATTGGGAACAGATATGGGCAAACTCCAAGAGCGCATTACGTCTACAAAGGCTGGATCCATTACATCGATCCAGGCCATTTATGTCCCCGCAGATGATTATACCGACCCTGCCCCAGCCACCACCTTTGCCCACTTAGACGCGACTACAGAGTTGTCTCGTCCCATTGCCGAATTAGGCATTTACCCGGCCGTAGATCCTCTAACATCGTCCTCAACAATTCTGAGCCCACAAACCGTTGGACAAGAACATTATGATGTGGCTCGGGGTGTCCAAGAAATTCTCCAACGTTATAAAGAACTACAAGACATTATCGCCATTCTAGGGATGGACGAGCTTTCTGAAGAGGATCGTTGCACCGTGAATCGTGCACGAAAAATTCAGAAATTTTTGTCTCAACCATTTAATGTGGCATCACAATTTACAGGGATGAAAGGTGTTTATGTCGAGTTAGAAGACACCATCCGATCTTTCAAAGAAGTGCTAGACGGTAAACATGACGATATTTCTGAGCAAGCATTTTATATGGTCGGAAATATTGAAAGCGCCCTTGAAAAAGCAAAACAACTAGAACAGTAGAATCCTATGTCTTCATTTAAACTAACCATTATCACGCCTGAAGGTACGGCATTTGAAAATGAAGTTGAATCTCTTGTTGCACCCGGAAGCCAGGGTTTTTTCGGCATTCTTGCTCATCACGCACCCATGGTTGCAAATCTGAAATTGGGGACTTTAACCTTAACTCAAGGCGGACAAGCAAAATACTTTGTCATTGGAAACGGGGTTTTGGAGGTTTCAGATAATGAAGTGTCAATCCTTGCTGGACAAGCGCATCTCGCTCATTCTTTCGAAGAAGCTCAAGAAACGACAAAAACAACAGAAGAGGTATTTTAATGGTTGAAAAGATCTGCATTTGGGTTCATGTGCTTACGATGATAGGTGCTTTTGGAGGACTTCTACATATTCAAGTCGGGTTGCCTGTTACCGCGAAGAATTCTTTTGAGGGTTCGGGAAAAGCTACACGTTTTTCCATACTCCTAATATCTATCGGGTTCGTTTTAGGATTCATACTATACTATGTAAACATCAAGACTGCTGCTGAGCTCGCGGTGCCCTTGTCATCTCGTTTTCATATGCTTATCGGAATAAAACTTATTCTGTTGTTTATGGCGACGGCTTTTTTAGGAATCGGCACAAAGAAATTGCGTCAAGAAAATGGACGGACAGCTAACACGTTCCGCGTTGCAGCGATAATAACTCTTGCGATGGCAGCTTACCTGGGCGTATCGCTGTGAAGAGAAGAATATTCGAGCAGTGGAGTGGCGGAGGGTTGGATGAAAGAGTTTCTTACTTCCCAGCACTTCAAACCTTCCATACTCCCATATCATCTTAAATTCCATGCTGGAAAAGTTAAAACAAAGATGGGGCGTTGATCGTCACTGGCAAATAGTTGTTATCCTGCTAGTCTTTTCACTGGCGGGATCAAGTATACTTTATGTGAAAGGATTTGTTTATGAGGCTTTGCATCTCTCCCCCAATACGAGTCTCTGGTTAAAAATACCCCTCTTTTTTTTCGTCTACCAAATTCTTTTATTGTTTTATGGAACGTTGCTAGGACAATTTCGATTCTTTTGGGAAAAAGAAAAAAAGCTGTTTGGTTTTTTGATCAAGCCGTTGCAGAGAAAAAAACGTCCCTTCAACCGATCGGCGCCTTGTCCAAGGCCATGATCTGGGTTTATGAAGGAGATCTTTGTCCTATATGAACCGTGTTCCGTTTCTTTGCTAATTCCATCTGAAGCTGCCGACTTTCCATGCGGGAACGCTTATCTTCTGTCAACGAGTCAAAGCAGTGAGGACAAGAGACGCCCAGCTGATGTTTCGACGAAACCATATGTTCTGAGTCAACAGGATGTCGGCACGGATGGCATAGTTCATAAGACCCTTTTTCGAGTCTATGATCAACAGAAACGCGGTTATCAAAGACAAAACATTCCCCTTCCCAACAGCTCTTTTCTTCTGGAACTTTTTCGAGGTATTTAAGAATGCCCCCCTGGAGCTGAAATACATGTTCGAATCCTTCTTTGCGCAAAAAAGCCGATGCTTTTTCATACCGTATACCACCGGTACAAAACATCGCAATTTTTTTGTGTTTCTGGGGTTCAAGTTGTTGGTGAACATAGCCAGGCCATTCTCGAAACGACCGGGTGGTGGGTGATTTGGCATTTTCGAATGTGCCAATGTCTATCTCGTATTCATTTCGAACATCCAAAAAGAAAACATCTGGATCTTTAATCAGGTCGTTCCATTCTTCTGGTTTTACGTACATACCTCCTTTGTTTTGCGGGTTAATACCGGAGACACCCATGGTCACGATCTCTTTTTTTAAACGCACTTTCATACGGTTGAAAGGCATAAAATCAACATATGATTTCTTATACTCGAGGTCCGTCAGGAAGAACTCACGGCACAGATAGTCATGCATAGCGTCAATGCCTTTCTCCGTACCTGCAACAGTTCCATTAAAGCCTTCCTTTGACAAAAGAATGGTGCCTTTCATCGTGTGCTCCACGCAAAAGGACTGCAAAGAATCCTTTTTTGCTCGAACATCTAAAAGGGGCATAAATTTATAAAATGTAGATACAAGAGTTTGATTCATACGAGTCTCGATACGCTGCATTTCTTTCTATACGGATATTTACGAGAGCTATTTATCACTATACAATATGATCTCAAAAAAAAACTATACTAGATATTGGATTCTAAACCCAGGCGGATCAACCTGAATCGAAATTTTCAGTCCGAAATAGGAACATCGAATGTTAGCAAACATTTTTTTAGCAGGAATAGGTGGATTTATAGGGTCAACGTTTCGCTACGTACTCAGCGCCTGTATACAAAACATGTCTAGCCCGTCATCACTGCCCTATGGGACATTAGGCGTGAATATATCAGGTTGCCTGGTTATCGGATTTTTGGGCGGATACATTGAACACCGAGATTTTTTGAGTCCCGAGATACGAACCTTTCTCCTGGTCGGCGTTTTAGGCGGTTTCACAACCTTTTCAACATTTGGTTATGGGCAACTGGTTATAGCCTTTTCCAATGTCATGTTACAGATACTGCTTGGACTCGGCGCTGTGTGGGTTGGCTATATGTTGTCAGATTTGCCGTGAATACCTATAAAAAATGTCTGTGGTTTGCTGGAATTTTAATCGTCCTTCTGCTCTCATTGTTTTTTGGCATTGAAGCGCTAGATCTACCTTTTCTATCCAGCGCTTCAACATGGATTCCCGAACGAAATTTTATATCCGGAATCATTGTCAATTGTCTTATTAACGATCGACGTTTTTTTACCCATTCCCTCCAGCCTTGTTATGGCAAGAAACGGTGCCATTTTTGGTGTAGTGTCGGGTTCGTTACTTTCTTTGACCGGCAATATGTTGGGCGGTCTAGTCGAGTATATGGTCGGGAGATATTGCCAGCCTCTACTGAACAAAGTAATCCATGAAAAAGAGCAACTACAGGCACAGCGTTTTATGAAGCGCTGGGGCATGTTCTCTGTTGTGATCTCGAGACCGATTCCACTATTAGCGGAAACGGTTGTGATATGTGCTGGAGTGACTCAACTTAATATTAAAAATTTTTTGGCAAGTTTATTTGTGGGCTCGATATCCATTTGTTTTGTTTACGCCATAACAGGAGCCTATGCCACGACATTAAAAGCCGGGCTTATAAGTTTCGTTGTTGTGATACTTCTTTCTCTAGTCTTTTGGTATATCCGCCCCAAAAATATTCTTAATGGGTAAACATTGCAATTTATGAAACCGTTCATTAGTCTCGCACCAAACTTTGCGGGGCCTGTAGCTCAGTTGGTCAGAGCGACGGACTCATAATCCGTTGGTCGCAGGTTCGAGTCCTGCCGGGCCCACCAACCTTAACCCTATGCCAATTATGCTATTACAACTACTTTGGCATCCAGATAGCTCCTCTCGGGTTTACCCTTGCCTTCAGCTAATAGTTATCGTTTAATTTATTGGATCGGTGATTCTCCTATAAGGGCCCACCCTCTCAGTTTACGAACATGCGGAGCGTACACAGAGCCTTTGAGGCGACTTTCTAAAGGCTAACGCCTCAAAACACCTGTCCTGTTTACAAATCAGTAATAGGTCTATAATTTGGATATGAAAAAAATTGTAATAATTGGCGGAGGCTTTGCAGGATTAAATGCTGCAAAATTTTTTGGAAATGCTGAAGGAATTAGAGTAACCCTCATAGACGGAAGAAACTATCATTTATTTCAACCCTTGCTTTACCAGGTCGCAATGGCGGCTCTTAGTCCTGCGGAAATTGCTTCACCCATCAGAAGTATTTTGTCTCATTATTCAAATATAGAGGTCAAACAAGGCTATGTTCGAGAAATTGATAAAGCAAAAAATATTATTACAACAGAAATGCATGAATACACGTTTGACTATCTAATTTTAGCTTGTGGAGCCCAACATTCATATTTCGGAAACAAAAAATGGGAGCAACATGCTCCCGGGTTAAAAACGATTGAACAAGCAACAGAAATTCGGAGGCGTGTTCTATCATCATTTGAAAAAGCCGAGATTGAAAAAGATAGAAATAAACAAAAAAAGTATTTAACCTTTGTTATTGTGGGTGGAGGACCAACCGGCGTTGAATTAGCAGGCGCAATTGGCGAAATGAGCAGATTTACTTTAGCAAAGGACTTCAGGGAAATTGATCCAAAACTCACTAGAATCATTTTAGTTGAAAGGGGTCCGAGAACTTTATGTTCATTATGAGAGATTTAGAGAAACTCGGAGTTCAGGTATGGACTTCAAGTAGTGTAACTCATGTTGACCAAACCGGTGTCGAAATAGGTCATGAAAAAATTGAAGCCAACACCGTTTTGTGGGCGGCGGGAGTTAGAGCGTCTACTTTAGGGAAAAAACTAGTAACAGACATCGACGCCCTTGGAAGAGTCATGGTTGAACCTGACTTAAGTATAACAGGGTCTCCCCATATTTTTGTCGCTGGTGACCAATCCAACTTTTCACATCAAAACCCTTACATACATGCTGGTTTGGCTCAAGTGCTGTTCGACGGCAATCAAAGATACGATGTGCGGTTTTCGTGTTTACCCTGTGGAAAAGACCATAAAGGTCCTTCAAAAATATCGGATTGGACAACGGATGGATTTTGATACAGATATCGCCGTACGATTGTTTTGGGAGGGCATACGACCTATTAATCTTAAGACGAATGTGATCTATCACCCGCATGGTGTTTCCCACTTCAGAATGATTCGAGATAACCTTTGGATAACCTGGGTGCACACCCGATTATTGGCCGGAATGGTGGCTCGAATGCCAAAACTCCTGTATATCCTGGATCCGTCAGTTAAACGTGGGATTTCTGTGCGAATGCTTTGGAGGCAAAAGGTTGCAAAAAAACGCAGGCGCACCCGCTGGGTGCGTCGAGGCTTTTTTGTAATTCCTTTTGGCCCAAATGGTTCGTGCAGAAAATCGCGTTTAACTGACAGATCCAGGTATATGAGAAATGAATAAAAGAGGTTCTAAAAACCATTGGTCTGAACAAGAAGAACGCGGTTCGTATTGGGCACTGCGGTGTATGCTCCTGCTCTATCGGTTCGGCGGGAAATAGTTGTGCCGAACACTGGTATACCCCATCACGATCTACTCTTTTTTGACAAGCAAAAAAGAGCGTGCCGCTTCCCGGAAATACCTCCACCGATGCTACGCGTTCTCTTCAGATAAATCCACCTTTAGCAGACCTCCAGGAACGATTCACGGTAAGCGTCCAACCGGCGACCCCATAGACAGGGTGACTGTCAGATCAAGTCGCGAGGACTACATCTGATGATTTCAGGAACTTGTTGAATGGCCTCAGGAACTTTACCTGGATTCTTGCCACCTGCCTGTGCTTTATGAGGCTGGCCGCCCCCACCCCCCTCCGCAATTTTAGCGACTTTCCCAATTAAGTTCCCGGCATGAAAACCTGTTTTGACTAAATCATCTGTTACGGTGGCTACAAAATGGGCTTTACTGTTTGTTCCGCTTCCTAACACAACGATCCCCGACAAAATTTTTTGACGTAAGGCGTCCATGATCTTTCTTAATCCATCCATAGACTGACCCTGGACAACTCCGGACACTACACAAATCCCGTTTACATCTTGCTGCGTATCAAACAGTTTTTGAACATCTTCCTGTGCTGATTCCGTAGATTTTTGTTTAAGCGCTTTTTCTAATCTTTTGTTTTGATCAACCAAGCTGTCAATTCGCTGCACTAATTCATCGGGACGCACACTAAAACGCTGAGTGATTTGTTGGAGTATATTGTTTTGTTCTTGGTTCCATTGGTAAGCAGCTAACCCACACACCGCTTCAATGCGGCGAACACCCGATGCCACTGAACTTTCGGAAATAATTTGAAAGGACCCTAATTCGCCCGTCTGCTGAACATGAGTCCCGCCACATAATTCTCGGCTATAACCGCCAATATCAACGACACGCACTACATCTCCATATTTCTCGTTAAAGATAGCTGTAATCCCTGACCCCGACACGTCTTTAAAAAGCATTTCAGAGGTGGAGACGATATTGTCCTGCATGACCCAGTTGTTAACACGCTCCTCAATCATTCTGATTTTGTCTTCTGGAATAGGCTCATAATGGGTAAAATCAAAACGCAGCCGATCCGGGGTGACCAGGGAACCTGCCTGCTTTATCGTATGGTTTATCAACTCACGCAAAGCAGCATTTAAGAGATGGGTCGCCGTATGATGACGCGCCAGGTTTATTCTTCGATCGCCATCTACACATGCTGAGATGGTATCTCTTTTATTCAGGTCACCTTGCACAACACGACCAATATGCAAAACAATCCCTTGAACCAGACGTTGTGTATCCCACACTTCAAATTCTCCCTGCGAACCGTGTAGTATTCCTTTATCTCCTAACTGCCCTCCTGATTCTGAATAGAAAGGCGTATCCTGGAGAATCATAGAGGCTTCTTGGTTTTCAGAAATTTTGTCGAATTCTTTTCCTGCCACTAACATGGAGACTATTTTTGTTTCTGCCTGAAGCGATTGATAGCCCATGAAATTAGACTGTACCCCTTGCTTGATCAGATCGGATATACGCTCTGCGTCTTGTTTTATCATCTCTTTTTTCCGTGCACCACGTGCACGTTCTTTTTGTTTCTCCATGCGTGTGTTAAATTGTGTTTCATCAACGTGCATTTCCTTTTCAGCCGCCATAAGGACTGTTAAGTCGAGAGGAAACCCGTAGGTATCATATAAGGTAAAAGCTCGGTCACCCGGAAAAACCTTTGCTTTATGCTCCTTTAAATTTTGAATGACTTCATCAAATAAATGTATGCCTCGGTCTAACGTACTTGCAAAACTTTCTTCTTCTGCTTTTAGGGTTCTTATGATGGTTTCTCGCTGCTGGGTTAGTTCAGGGAAAAGGTCGGACATGCTCTTCTCTAAAAGGGGGAAAAGATCGGACATAAAAGATTTGTTCAGCCCTATTTTACGACCATAACGAACGCTACGACGCAGCAACCGCCTTAACACATAGCCTCGCCCTTCATTTGACGGGAGGACGCCATCGGCTATGGCAAAAGATAAAGCACGTATATGATCCACTATCACTCTCATGGCAATGGCGGATTCACCTTGATATTCAAGATCGGTCATTTCTTTTAGAACGTCTATAAGAGGCATGAATAGATCGGTGTCGTAGTTAGACTTTCTCCCCTGTAATACCGCAACGATCCGTTCAAAACCCATTCCTGTATCGACATGCTTGTCCTTGAGGTCTTCAAGCGTTCCATCACTTCTACGATTGTGTTGAATAAATACTAGGTTCCATAATTCAATAACTTCGGGATGTCCGGCATTCACCAGTTTCCCTCCACTCCCATCTAGTGTAAGATCAACATGAACTTCGGAACACGGACCACAAGGCCCAGTATCTCCCATTTCCCAAAAATTATCTTTATTACCAAAACGAAGCACATGATCGGGTTCGACATCAGTTACTTCCTTCCAAAGCGTTTCTGCTTCATCATCTGAATAGTAGACCGTAGCCCATAGGCGATTTTTTGGAAGTCCCCAAACATCTGTTAACAATTCCCATGCCCAGGCAATGGCTTCGCGTTTGTAGTAGTCACCAAAGGACCAATTACCGAGCATCTCAAAAAAGGTATGGTGGTACGTATCAACACCGACTTCTTCTAAATCGTTATGTTTTCCGCTAACCCGTATACATTTCTGGGTGTTGGCGACTCGTTTAGAGGTGCTTTTGCGAGCGCCCAGAAAGATATCTTTAAAGGGATTCATACCCGCGTTAGTAAAAAGCAAGGTAGGATCTGTTGGCAGGACGACAGGCGCACTAGGAACAATTTCGTGACCTTTGTCTTTAAAAAAATCGAGAAATGATTGGCGGATTTGGGATGAAGAACGCATTCAAGACTCTTGGTTAAGATCAAATAACCATTAACAAATAACGAATACCCCGCTCATGATTTCTCTTCTACTTTCTCCTTCACTTTACCAAGCAGTAACTTGGTTAGTTCAGAGTCCTTTTTCAGATTGTCGCGAGCGGCATCTCGTCCTTGGCCTAGCTGTTCTCCATCCATGGAGAGCCAGGACCCACGTTTTTCAATCAACCCGTATTGAATGGCCACATCAATGATCGAGCCTTCCCAGGATATTCCTTCCGCATAGAGGATATCAAATTCTGCCTCGGTAAAAGGTGGCGCTACTTTGTTTTTTACCACTTTGACTTTGGTTCGATTGCCAATCGCTCGGCCTGTTGAGTCTTTATGGGTGGCAATACGTCGAATATCCATGCGTACAGAAGAATAGAACTTTAAGGCACGTCCACCGGGTGTTGTTTCCGGGCTCCCAAACATCACACCTATTTTTTCTCTGATCTGATTAGTAAACAAGCAAGAGGTTTTAGATTTATTGATGATGGAAGTCAATTTGCGAAGTGCTTGAGACATGAGTCGAGCCTGTAAACCGACATGAGAATCACCCATGGCCCCTTCAAGTTCTGCACGAGGCGCTAATGCGGCTACAGAATCTATCACGACAATATCCAACGCATTACTCCTCACCAAAGAATCTGCGATATTCAATGCTTCTTCACCGGAGTCAGGTTGTGACACCAAAAGTTCGTCAAGATTCACGCCTATTTTTTTAGCATATTGAGGATCGAGCGCATGTTCTGCATCAATAAATGCTGCCATGCCCCCTGCCTTTTGGGCATTGGCAATAATATGAAGCATCAGCGTTGTTTTTCCAGACGATTCAGGCCCGTAAATCTCGATGACTCTCCCTCGAGGAACCCCTCCAATGCCTAATGCCAGGTCTAAGGTTAACGCCCCAGTTGATATGGAAGGAATGCTTACCTTGGTATCTTCATCGCCTAGACGCATAATTGCGCCATCCCCATATTCCTTCTGAATTTGGGCTAGGACTGCATTTAAATCGGATGAACCCTCTTTCTTTGATGCCCCTGCTTTCGTTGATTTAGCGGCCATTGGTGTTTATTCCTAATTAGATCTGATACATGTTGAGTTGGGACCTATTCTTAGCGGACACTCATGAAGATGTCAATATTTCCAACATTGAATTCATAATTTTCAAATTAAGATGATAGGGGTAGGGACGTCGCTATAGATCACCTCTTCGAGCTGTTCCTCTAGCTCTTTCAGATTCATTTTTTGCGACATTTTATTTTACAATCCACCTTTTCGTATGCCGGATGTTTAATACGATCAAGGTCCTCAAAACCTTATGAAGTTGAGGGCAGCTGATAATTATCGAGGTATTCTGTAGCAGCTCTTTTGCCGGATTTATATAGCGTATTATAATCTTCACTCCCAGCCTTCATACTGAAATTGAGTGGAGACAGACCACAGTCCCTTATTAATACGGTGCGAAGCTGGGATGTCTCTGAAGTTTGAAAGGCAAAAGCCTGCGTATTCATCATGGCTTTAATCAAGTTTTCTAAGAACCCAACCAGGTTCTTGATAGGGGCAGCTTGCTTTTTGTCTGCATCGGGCGAATACGTATGAAATCCCAAGGTTTCCCAGTTCGTAGCCCCGATATACCATGGATTGTCTTTTGCGAACTTCGGATCGTCAAATACATCGATGGCATAGTCACGCATGACAGACCCATCTGCATAGTAATCCCCCTTACCCAGTTGATGACCGTCAAATTGCATGGACTCAAAAAACAAAGGTATCGACATCGACAAACGAACGGTATCAGCCACGGGAGCATCTGGTGTACGCAACATTACTCGTTTGTGTGGATAGATTTGTGGCCACGACATGAAGATCGCGGAATCCTTGCTCTCGGAAATCTGCAAACGTACTCAGACCCTTCCGCGAAGAGGTTGAATATTTGGCAACTGTCTCTTGGAGCCAGTCGTAGAAATAACTACTGCTATACCAGCCAAACTTTGTAAACAAGCGATGCGTAGCTGCAAGATCTCCTCCTATCAAATTTTGCATTTCATTGGGAATAGACCATAAGGACGTTTTTTTATGCTCTTCGGTATCCAGCTTCTGGGGTATCTTTGAAAAATTAAGGGAATCAATGTTTTCCTTGATTTCTGCTGCACTTAAATTCAAACTCACTAGGAAAGAAGTAATCGCGCCAGCGGAAGCCCCGGCAACTCGCTCAATCTGGTGTAAAATTCCACGTTCCTCGATCACTTCCAGCGCCCCCAGATAGGTAATCAACATCATACCCCCACCCTCAAAAATGAGATTTTTTTGTATTGTATTTTCACTCATTTTTTTTCTCCTTGTTTTTATTCTCGACACGTTACCTCATTTAATCATTAGAGATCATCTCTCAACTCAGGCGCCTGCAGCCGTACATAAACTTTACGTACGGCTAATAACAATATTAACACAATCAAAATTTGACATGGCAAGAATAAAAGAGCCCATTCGATATGGGCAATCATTTTTTCCACATTAAACTTCAATACGCCACGGGAAACAGAATAAGTCATTTTAACCAAGGCAAAAAAACCCACAATCATACCTATATGCATAATCGTTTTGATGATCACGGATACACAATAAGAAACTGTGCCAACCGTAGATAAAAAGGAGAATTTAGGGAGATCCCCTAAATCGTTAGCCATTTTCTGCACGTTATCAAGCGACTTTTCCATTTCATCGACTGTTATGACTAGAGCGCTTCACGATTGAGGTGTCGCGATGTAGCACGAAGAAAACCAGCCGATTACCTCGTCGGGAGAAACCTCTTCGAACGCTTGTGTGATCGCTTCAGATAGTTCCTGCTGACTGCGGGCTGCAAGGCTGCTCAACCGATTCTCTATCTTGCCCCACGTTTTTTCAATGGGGTTGGAATCGGGGCTGTAGGGTGGAAGGAATCTTACATGGGCCCCACATGACTCAATGAGTTCAATGACCTTGGGATTGTGATGGACGCGAAGATTGTCCATGATGACGATGTCTTTAGGTGAAAGAGTCGGGAGAAAAACCCGGCGAATATATTCTCCAAAAACAGCCGTGCCTGTCGCCCCCTCCACTTCCATGGCCGCTGTTGTTCCGTCCAGGCGGACCGAAGAAATCAAGGTGGTGGTACACCAATGTCCATGAGGCGTTTTGGCAAAAAGCCTGTTCCCGCCCAACGCCCGGCCCCGCAGACGAGTCATATTCGTTTTCGCCCCGGATTCATCAATAAAGGCAAGGCGACTTGGATCAAGTTTGGCCACCTCTTGGATCCACTGCTTTCTCAAGAGATTTACATCCACCCGGTCTTGCTCGCTGGCGTGAAGCGTTTCTTTTATACCGGGAAACCGATTCAACGCCCGCTGTACGGCCATGATCGACCCCTTCACGCCGCTCATGTTCTTGAGTTCTTCAAGCGTTGCCGGGATGTTTGCCCCCCAGTTGAGCCAACGCCTTGAGCTGCTTTCCGCTGTAGAGGGCCTGACGATGCCCACGCGGTCGGGGAGCGGTCTGTCCGGTTTCGTTGAAACGAGAGAGCCCACGCTGAAACGTTCTAAGATCTACACGATAAGAAGATGCGATATCGGCCTGGGAACCTTTGCCCATTTTATAGGCACCTATCGCACGCCGCCGGATTTCTGCTGTTGCTATACTCATGTCATGGAGTATAGATCTTCTAAAGAGGCATTTCAATCGTTAAATGCTCTAACTTCTGTAGTGCTTGTCCTCGACTCTTATTTTTTTTTCGGTTCTTGATAATTTGTTCAGCTTTTCTTTTCGTATTCTTTCTTACAAACTTTTGGTATGCTTCTAGAGGTTCATATTCTTCATAGAGCCTGAAAATGATGGTATCGTGTAACATTGTAGCACGAATATATCGCACCATTTCTGCGCTGGCATTGATACCAAAATTACCCAGCTCCCGTACTCCCTTCAAATACATGGAGCCCGTTGTTTTCTGAGTCCAATGCGTACGCTTACTACGAACGGAAAAGTACCAGTCCGTTACATGAGGAACGAGACTGTCTATAAAAGCTTTGGTGTCAATAGGAGGTATAGGTTCACTCAGCGTCAAAGAATTTCTTACCATGGCCGCGAAATCTCCCGTCAACATCGTTTCAAAAGAATCTTGCACTTTTCTTCGAAACCGACCGGACAGTGTTCCACAGGAGCCAAAGTCTATAAGAGTAAGCTTGTTGTTAGGTCGAACAATAATATTCGCAGCGTGAGGATCCGCATGGAAAAAATCGGCCTCAAATATTTCCCAATAAAAAAACTGGGCAAGGGTGTCGGCGATCTTTTTAAGATCATACCCTTGATGCAGCAATTTCTTTAACTTCTTTCGGTCGGACGCCTCCTTTGCAATAAGGGATTCACTCAAAAAAACACCATGGCAAAATTCAGAAACCATCACTCTCTCATTGCATAGTTCATGATATAATTTAGGTGCGGTGATTTTTTTAAAATCCATTTTCTTAACGTCTCTGTGCAGAATTTCCGTGTATCGAGCTTCGATTCTTAAATCAAGCTCTTCTAACAACATGACTTTTAGCTCGTGCATAAAACGAGAAGCGGAGCCTTCTCGAATGACACCCAGCCATTCCGCAACCTTCGCAAAAAAAATCATGATTTTCAGGTCTGCATCTACGTGCTGTTTTAGATGGGGGCGAACAACCTTTACCGCTACTTGTTTCCCATTCATCAAGTAAGCTTGATATACACAAGCGATGGAAGCTGAACCAATCGGTTCGGGATCAAAAGCCTGAAAGATTTCATCGAGTCTTCTCCCATAACTTTCTTCAAGTATATAAAGGGTTGTCTGCAACAGCAAAGGAGGAATCTGATCTAAAAGCTTTTCGAGCTCTTTGCAGTAAACGGAAGGCAACGCATCTACGCGTATAGAAAGCTGTTGGCCTAATTTGAGGGAAGCTAAGCCTCCTGACTGAAGAAATAGCCTTAATTTTTGAGCGCGGGATTCAATCGATACTTTTCGAAACAGTCTCCATGCCATACTGATCAAGTACACACTTACATGAACGTTCCAAAAACAAAACCGCCTAAAAATGAGAAATAGTGATGCAAACTCCCTTTCTTTTTTTACCTTCTTAGGCTTTGCTTTAAATAGGTTGCATCCTCATCCTCCTCTTCTCTGACAAGCTGCTCACGCCGTTCCAAAGGATGAAATATTTCATACTCCACGGAGGTATGCTCTTTTTTTAGCCCGGTTCTCAATGAACAGCTCCCATGAACCGAAGTCGTATACCTGAATTTCGAAGTCGTTCTCTCATACCTAAACCGCGCACTAAACTGTATGTGTATGGGTCTATATACATAGAGCCGATAGTACAGATTACTTATGTAAGGTAAACCTGGATCCGTCAGTTAAACGCGGTTTTCTGCACGAACCATTTGGGCCAAAAGGAATTATAAAAAAGCCTCGACGCACCCAGCGGGTGCGCCTGCGTTTTTTTGCAACCTTTTGCCTCCAAAGCATTCGCACAGAAATCCCACGTTTAACTGACGGATCCAGGATTATATCTATCTAACGGATACAAGCAGCTTTTCAGAACGAGGTATGGAGGCTTCATCCAAGACAACAACCTATGACATTTTTGATATGAGTGAAGGGGCTATTGGCATGGAAACGGGAGATTTTAACGGCGATGGATATCCTGACATTGTCGTTACGCACATAGGAGGCTATAGTTCACTTTCCGCTAAGGCAAAAAATTTGAAAGTTCTCATGGATGGCAAAGCGAGGGCTTTACCGAATATGGTCAAATTAGGTAATGCCCCGACAAACTACGAACCGGGTAAAACATTTTTATATGTTCATGGAGGAGCGATACCTGGTGAAAATCCACATTGGGTAAAAATCAGGTTACTTGATCCAACAACAAAGAATTATTTTGGTGTAGGTGCCAAAGTTGTCATCAATGAAAAAATTATGAGGCGTATCATGATCGGTGGCTCCAGCTTTAGCGCTTACAGTGGAGACCTCTTGGTTGGATTGGGAGATGAACCGCTCCGTTCCATTAAAATATACTGGCCATCAGGAAACAACTCCGAAGACGACTACGAACTGAAACAACCTCTAAGCAGGCAGGTTGTTTGCATAGAACGCAACAAAGGAATTGTGGATTGCAAATAGCAGTAGCCATCGGGCGTTTATGCCATACTTTGTTCTTTATCAAACCTTCATGGAGCGTTTTTGTTTCAACAAGGGTTCGAGTTGGCCTTTTACCTCTTGAATCGCAGGCTCCCGCAATAAACTAAAATGGTCGCATTCGATTTCAACAATGTTCAAGCTTTCTAGAATCAAAGCTCGCCAAGATTCCAGATAATCCTCCTGCCCCCAAATATCGACAGCAAGCAATCCTAAAGGGTTGGCTTCGCCTAAAAGTCCTTGTGTAGCTTTAAAATAGAGAACATCGCCGTCATAGGGTAAAGGGTTATAGTGTTGCAAAGCTTCAACACAGCCACCTGAAACGATCTTTACACCGCGCAGGCGACAATATAACTCATCCATCCCCCAAAGGTTTTTTTCTTTTCCGTTAATCAGTTTAGCAGCATGCACCTGATAAAGATCAGGAGAAACCCCTTCAAAATCGTCCGGTTTAAGCAGACTCGATGCACCCTGACCTAAGGATAAAAATGCATTAGCTTGCAAGGCCGCTATAAAAGCTTCACTCATTTTTTCATCCATCCTCTGGAGTACATAAGAGGTAGGCGGATAGGTGTCTAACATAATCACCTGCGCAACTTTTTTTCTTTTCCGTTTTAATTGTTGTGCCATCTCATAAGCAATCAGACCTCCTAAGGAATACCCTCCAAGATAATAAGGACCTCGCGGTTGCACCTTCTTCATACACTCAATATAGTGAGCCGCCATCTCCTCAAGGCGCAGAAAAGGTATACTTTTCCCATCTATCCCCTTCGCCTGTAAGCCGTAAAGGGGATAATCAGCTCCTAGCACGACCGCAAGAGAGTTAAATACATGTGCCAAACCAACACCACTATGAATCCAAAAAGTAGGACGGCCCGTTCCTTTAGTTTGGATGGAAACCAGTTCAGGGGGATCAGGTTTTGTCGTTTCTAAAAAGGATACTGTTTTATGTTTGCCCCTATTTGATATGTCCTCACTCCATGACATTTCTTGCAAAATGTAGTGCGCAAGTTTATCCAATGTCGTGTGTTCAACCACCGCAGATAAGGCGAGCGTAGCGCCAAATCTCTTCTGCACCTCTCTCATAAATTCGCCTAATGAGATGGAATCGATCCCATAGTTATCAAAAGGTACTTGATCATCTATACGGTGAGTAGAAATCTTTAACATAGAACCCAGTTTTGTTTTCAAATAATCGAGTACTTTTTTTTTCAACGTAGATGGGTTTACATCGCTTATGGATCGTGTTCCTATGGCGTCGCGCTTTGATGAGATTGGCGAAAGAGATTCATTTTTTTGAAGGAGAAGATCTTGCATCTTTTCGCGGTCTCCATACGTCACCATAATATAATTACAAGCAGATGCTAGGGCAGAGTTAAACGCTTCGATACCCACACGTGTCGGCAGAGCGACCATCCCGCTTTTTTTCTCTATCATGCGTTCGGTCTGTTCATCTACTTTCATCCCTCCCTCTTTCCATAATGGCCAACCCACAGACAACGTCTTTCCAAAACGTTTTCCCCCTCTCACCTGTTCTTGCCTATACTCGGCAAACCCGTCTAAAAACGCATTGGCTCCAACATAATCACATTACCCGATATTACCTAACTGCCCCCCAGTCGATGAAAAGAAAATCACAAAATCGAGCGGCTCATTTTTTGTTGATTCATCTAGATGAATCGCTCCACTCACTTTAGGGGCTAGGACGGGGTAGAGTAACAATACAAGTGCAAAGGTCCGCAGCATAGTTCATTCTTTGGGTATCTGACCCCCCCCAAAGGAGAACATAGAATGCCACGAACCTACGAACATTTAAACCGTTATGAACGAGAAGTGATAGCCCAGATGCTAAAAGAAAAATATAGCTTATCTCAAATTGGCCGTCACCTGGGCCGATCCCCCTCGACTATTTGGCGCGAATTTCGCCGTAATCGAGTCCGTGGCCGCTATTACCCAAGACACGCAAATGGCCTGGCTCAAAGCCGGTTACAGCTAGCTCGAAAGCCTCAAAAAATGATGGGAGCTAGCAAAGAACAAGTGGAGACTCTCCTGGTGAAGTATTGGTCTCCAGAACAGATTGAAGGTCGAAGAAAGCTAGAAGGTGACCCTCCCATCAGTCGAATGACGATCTACCGCTACTTGTACAGTCCAAGAGGGGCTGGCTACTGAAAATACCTGCGTGGCCCCGGAAAGAAAAAACGAGCGACTCGGAAAAGCCATTCACGTATACACAACCAAACGATGATTGACCAACGCCCCGAAGAGGGTGAAAGTCGCAAGGTGGCAGGCCATTGGGAAGGTGACACTATTCAGGGCCAAACGAGAAAAGAGGCCTGTGTAGTCACTCTAGTAGATCGAGCGACTCGATATCTCATCGCCGATCTTTTACCTCGATGCAATGCCGAATCGGTCAACCGTTCCGTACCTCAGTTCGCTGATTCAGGGCTCCCCTGTAAAACGGTAACTGTAGATAATGGCATGGAGTTTGCCAGCCATGCTAAACTACAGAAAAAAATAGCAACCCCCATTTTCTTTGCTGAAGGGAGAAACCCTTGGCAAAGAGGGACCAACGAAAATACGAATGGTTTGCTTCGCCAGTTTTTCCCGAAGAAAACCGACTTTGCTGCCCACAGCTCCGCTCAGTTGAGCTGGGCTGTGGAGTTACTGAATAATAGACCGAGAAAATGCTTAGAATATAGAACGCCCAAAGAAATGATGGACAGCTTCGGTTTTGCACTTGTAAGTTAAGTCTGCATCGATGGAGGATTTAAGACATTTTATATCCGGTGCCTGGAGATTTCAACATTCACATTTCCCCAATAGTGCTTTTCTACCACCCCAAAAGATTAAACAAAACATGTAACCCGATTGCCGTGAAGAGTAAAACAACAATGCATGGAAAAATTTGCGTATATATCTTTATATAGGTTGTACTGAAATAGTTTTTGGTTAGAATAAAACAGAGGTGTACAGGGGATAACATCATGCCTGCATAACCAAATCCAAAGGCTAAAGCCAATATCGAAAAAAGAGGGAGGCCCGTTTCACCACTAGACAGTAACCCGGCTATAAGAGGAAATACCGTCCCCGCAAATCCGATGGCAACGCCGGTTACAAACCCGGCAACAAAAGGAATCAGTGCAATGATTAAAACAAGGGGGGGCATCCCGCTCTCTAACAAATCATGGATAGCCGCAGGAAGGAGTCCTGAACGTTCCAGGATCGATTTGAAAATCATAACCCCGCCTAACGTTATTAAAATGGTGATGGTTTTTTTTGAAAATAGTTCCTCAAAAATCTTGGGCTTTTTTTGTGTTTTTTTATTCCTCATAATCAAGATGAGTCCGATCCCCATTCCGATAATCATCGCGATCATGTCCGGAATCTGTGGATCTGTTGTTGTTATGATAGGGGTCAATAAAAAGGGAAGAAACCATGTGCACAGAACCATGATGCCCAGGGGAAGCATGAGGAACAAAATATTCTGTTGCGTTTCAGATTCTATCTGCGTGTGTTCGGTTAATTGAGTGAGGTGGGGATATACCAAAAAGACAAATCCTGAGACCACGGCAACAATCGTGAAGGGAAGTTGGACGAGGGTAAACTGCCATGCTTTTATAGGGAAGATAGAAAGCGTCAGGATAACCACTGGAAATACGGGCCACCAATATTCCCAGACGTGACGAAACCAATAATTAATGGCCGACTTCCAAGCGGAAGACCAATGATTTTCTTGTGCAGTTTGTTGAACAAACGGCGCTGAAAAAAGAGCGCCACCGGGCATGGGTATGAGACCGATCATAGCGGGTATCGCCATAAGGCTCATGGCGCGTCCATGTTTCCCGCCCCATTGACGTGCTGCGTTCATAATGGTTTTTGCATTTTCATCTTCAGACATGAAACGTCCAAATTCAAGAATCAGGGCTGTGATAAGAAGTAATAGCCATAAAGCGGGTTGGCTAAGCGCATAACCGAAGTCCACCATAATTTCCGACCTCGTTTTGTTGGCCCACAGCTCAAGAATGATGCTTCCTGTACATAACGCGATTCCGAGGGAAACACGGCATCGGGTTAGGAGCAAGATTCCTATAAACACTAAAAGAATTTTAATAATCGCTGGTATTTCTATGGTTTGCTTCCGCTCAGGGTGTAAGACAAATTTGTTGGTGATTTAAAAAAAGTGTGAAAGAGATCTAACTAGTGATCCTTGTGTCTAGCGGGTTTCTCCAATGGGTTCCGCCAGAACAAAAAATAGCTGTTCATATACCCTTCCTGTCCGTATCCGAGGAAATAGCGGTGCAATTTCTCCGGGCACGTTGGATGTACCCAAAATTTTGCATTCTAACGACTTGTCTTCAACCTCTTGACTTATCATTTTCACGATATTTGTATAATCCGATGACGGTATCGACAAGCACCATATTTATGTAGCTAGGGGTTTGCGTACGAGTTTATCTCTGATTATTAACAGCAGCTTCGCATCCTCTGAAGAACTGTTCCAGGGTAATACTCTTAACCTCTTTTCATGCGCTTGAAGTTTTTTCGCAAAATCTTTGGATAGTCTGCGGAACACTTTCTGTTTTACTGGATCATTTTGGTGAATATTCTTCGGGCTATGGTCAGAGACAATCTCGGGCCAAGAATATTGGTAAACACATTTTGGGATAAGGCTCATGGCCAATACTCCACTTGTTTGTCAGTAAGTCTCGGCGCAGGGCTTTGGTATACATACGAGCTCCGGACTCTTCGGGCCTGATACGATACATAATTTTTCTCGACCAGATGGGCTCGTCCTGAGGCGCTGCGATACCGATGCTCGACTTGAAAAACAACCGCCGACTTCATTTCCGGCCAGTGTCCCCGTTCAGCTTCTTTTCCCGGGGGTTTTAGCCTCCATTGTCCCCCGCGCTAGCGAAGCGCCGTTTTAATTCGTGGTAGAAAACCCGTTATAGACCCATTACTCTTAAAGATTCTTCATTCTTTAATGAATACCTTGCGTAAATAAAGGCATGAAAAAGATCGTACCTCTTTTACCTATTTAGCTTTTAGCGTGATGAAGCCTGAAAAGCTTCCATCTGTCACATAAAACAAGATGATGTTATTTTTTTGTTTTTTAGATAGAGCCCGCTTAAATTCTTTTACGTTAGTTATGGGTTGCCGGTCTACACTTGTTATTAAAATCCCAGGTCTTAAACCCGCGCGTTCTGCACCGCTTCCGCTATCAACACGTGCAACAATCACGCCTTGTCCAAGTTCATACCCAAAACGTTGAGCCCATTCAGAGGTCAAATTTTCGACCGCAATACCCAATTCGGAAGAGGTGACCCCGCCTTTCGAAGCCTCCTTAAATGCGGTATCTGGATCAAGGGATCCAATTGTAACCTCGATGTTTTTCACTTGGCTGTCACGCAACACTTCTAGTTTTATGGTCGATCGGGGTAGAATAGTGGTGATTTCATTCCTAAATATAGAAGTTTTTTTAACGGGTTCTCCATTGAGTTTAAGAATAATATCCCCTGATTTCAGTCCCGCTTTTTCACCCGCTAATCCCGCTACTACTTTTGCGATAAGAATGCCTTTAGGTTCATCCAATCCAAAGGATTGTGCCAAATCCATGTTAAGGTCTTGTATAATGATTCCAATATATCCTCGTTCAACTTTCCCCGTTTTTACAAGCTGATCCTTGATCGATCGAGCCATGTTGATGGGTATAGCAAAACCAATTCCCATATACCCTCCACTTCTGCTATAAATGGCGGTATTAATCCCAACGGCTTCTCCTTTTGTGTTCAGCAAAGGGCCTCCTGAATTGCCGGGATTAATGGCGGCATCGGTTTGGATAAAATTTTCATAGTCTGCGATGCCAATATTGTTACGTCCCTTAGCGCTGACCACACCCGCTGTTAAGGTCTCTGAAAGACCAAATGGATTTCCAATCGCAATGACCCATTCTCCAATCTCCAAATCACTAGAGTTTCCCAGGGGAAGCGTGGGTAGATCATCTGCATCTATCTTGATAACCGCGACTTCAGAGTGAGGGTCTGTTCCAATCAGTTTCCCTTCGAATTCTCTGCCGTCGTGGAGTCGCACAATGATTTTATCGACATCTCCTACAACGTGATTATTCGTTAGAATGTACCCATCTTTACTGATAATGAAACCCGAGCCCTCTCCTTGTTGATAGTATTTTTTGGGGGGTGGTCTGCGATAACCGGATCCGCCAAAAAATCGTTCGAGAAAATCATCGCCAAAAAACCCAAAAGGATCGTTGAGTTGGCGAGATCTCGTTGTCCGCTCGCTGAATATTTTTTCGACACGAATAAAGACCACGGCAGGAATCGTCTTTTTTGCTACTTGAGAAAACCCTTTTCCCGTTGTCTCAGCAAGATTGGAATTCTTCGACCATGTGACGTTGCTGTATAGAGTAATGCTGCAGATACAGAGGGTCATTACGACTTTTTTAGACACATTATTTGCTGTTTTCATAGACATGATAAATCTCCTGTTTTAACCGATAGCCATGCTGTTGAGTATATGTCTTTGATGGGGGAACCGTTCTGCGTGTTCAAAAATATTCGAACCTTAATTTTTCTAAGGCCTCGATCACAATCTTAGAGGTCAAAAGTTCGGGGAGAATAACGGGTTTTTGACGGGGATCCCTTCCGTAAAGCACATAGAGAGGGACCGAGTTGCGTCCAAACGCAGCGAGCGCCTTTGTAATCGTTTCGTCTGGTTGTGTCCAATCCGCTCTCATGGTTACAACACCGAGTTCATTAAACTTTTTTTCCACATGGCTCCGTTGCAGAACGGCTTTTTTGTTCGCCTGACACGTCAAACACCACGCGGCTGTAAAATCAATAAACACGGGAATATTTTGGGCTTGCAGTTCCGCCACTTTCTCTGGGGAAAAAGGAGCCCACATCGTTTTGGAGCCTGTAGGTATTACGGGGGGGGGGTGCTTTTAGGGGTATGATAAACGGCATGCCCCACTCCGGCTCCGATCAAAAGAACAGCGATAAAGAACGCCTTTCGCCTTATTGACGGTCCCTTAGCAATTGAACCCCATTGGCCTAAAACCCATGCCCCTATACTGATGATCAACAATCCAACAAGCAAAGACAAAATACCTGCCGATCCCGTTTGGAGATTTAGCACTAAAACAAGCCACAATACGGTTGCCATTAACAAGAAACCCATGATGTGTTTTAATGTTTCCATCCAAGGTCCTGGTTTCGGAATCCACTTCATGAGCTGAGTATATCTCGATAAAATGACATAAGGGCTCGCCATACCTAAGCCCAGCATCGTGAAGACTAAAAAAGAAATCCATGGAGGTTGGGTCAGCGTATATCCAAGGGCTGTACCCATCAGTGGCGCTGTGCAAGGTGTGGCAACCAGCGTGGCCAAAAATCCGCTAAAGAAAGAACCCCATAACCCTGCTTGATTTGTTAGCGTTGATCCTGTGCTCATAAAGGAAAGACCCATTTCAAAAACGCCCAACAGATTGAGTCCCAACAAAAAGAATAGACACGATAGAAAAGAAAGAATCTCAGGAGACTGTAATTGGAACCCCCAACCAATTTGTGCTCCGCTTGCCCGAAGTATGATCAGGATGCTCGCAAGGATCCAAAAAGAAATTAAAACGCCGAGGGCAAACGCTACCCCGTGTTGTGCTGAGCGATTGGAGTCTCCATGAGCCTGTTTTACAAAACCCAAAAGTTTTATGGATATAACGGGGAAAACGCATGGCATTAGATTGAGAATCAGTCCTCCGATAAAAGCAGAAAAAAGGGTAATGATTAATGTAAGCATGCCCGACGTTCCATACGGGGTCGCAAGGGATTCAATGGTGTTTGTTTGATCCGCCAAAGACGTTGAGGTGAATGCCAAAACCAGTATACCCAGGCCATACAGTTGGAAGTAGATTTTATTTTGTTTTTTCATTTTCTTGTTTCCCCTCTCGCGCTCCATTAGGTCTCTTTACGTTTTGCGGGATACCAAACATTATTAAGTGTGATATACATGAACTCTGAAAATTTTTTCTATTCTTTCTTGCGCGCACAGAGCTGCAAAACAATGGGCGCGCCTTCTAACCCAAGAGAACTACGCAAAACATTCACAAGATAGGACCTATAGGTGGAGGTAACACGTTTAGAGTTATTCACAAACAACCGAATACGAATCGGCTGGGTGCCTGTCTGTGTAACATAATACAGTTTTAGTCTTCTTCTGCCAACTAAGGGCGGCGGGACACGATTAAAGGCGCCGTGCAAAATGCGGTTTAATACACCGGTAGAAAGATGTGTACGCACCTGTGAAGCGACGTAATCAATCGCATCAATACTTCTTCGAATATTATATCCGGTCTTTGAAGAAACAAATACGAGCGGGACAAACTGTAAAAAAGGAAGTGAATCTTTTAATGCTTTTGCATAGGCGCGCTGTGTCACTTCCGATAGATCCCATTTGTTTAATAACAAAAGACATCCTTTTCTTTTTTCAAGAACCATGCGCGCGATTTTTTTATCGTTTGCACCGGGTCCTTTCTCCGCATCTAAAACAAGCACGGCCACATCGGCTTTTTCGATACTTTTTTCTGCACGCATATGGCTAAAATGTTCTACAATCGTATCCACTTTTCCTCGTCGGCGTAACCCCGCCGTATCCGTCAGAACGTAGTGCCTGGCTTGAGACCCCGTACCCACACTAAAAGGAATGTCTATACTGTCACGCGTTGTTCCAGAGATTTCAGAAACGATCACACGTTCATGTCTTAACAACCTGTTAATATAAGAAGATTTTCCCGCATTGGGTTTGCCCACAACCGCAACTTTTAAGGCCTCCACTTCTGCGGGGTCTTCCTCGTCGGGTAGCGTTTCGAGTACCCGGCTCATCAAGTCGCCAATGCCCCGATTATGAATCGCTGAAATAGGATAAAGCGGAAAAGCCAATGAAGAAAATTCGGAACTTTTTTTATCTAAAATCGTATTGTCTGTTTTGTTAACGGCTATAATACCGTGGCAACCACGTGTATGAAGAATCCGTGCGACTTCTTGGTCAAGCGGAACAATCCCCTCGGTAACATCGACAACAAAAATAATTACAGAAGCATCCTCAATCGCCATATGAACTTGCTCAATGGTTCCTTTTTCAAAAACGTTATGGGTTCTGGATTGATCGAGAGTCCCTAACCCCCCCGTATCGATCAGTTCAAAACGTGTGTCGTCCCATGACGCTTCTGCGGAAACCCGGTCACGCGTAACGCCGCTTTCTTCATGTACAATAGAGAGTCGTCTTCCTATTAAACGATTAAACAAAGAAGACTTACCCACATTAGGACGTCCTACAATAGCGACTATTTTTTTGGATTTGGGAGCTTGCATATCCGCTTACGGCTATCTTTTATAACTCTGTTTTTTTGGGTAGCGACCGATCCGCCGCGGTGAAATAATCCGATGATACTGTTTCATATTTCGATATTCAGATTTGATTCCGGCTGTTCCGTACTAGGAGCTATTGGCTATTTATAGAAAGACCCTGCTAACCAATGATCAACAACTATATTCCATCAAACTGCTTAAACCCATCGAATAAATATTGGACCCCTGAAATAAACGTAAAAATACCTGTCGCCCATATAATTTCTCTAAAATAGGTATCTGGAAAAGGCGCCAACACCCATACAATGGCAATCATTTGAAATGCTGTGGAAAGCTTTCCCATGATCCGAGGAGAGACCTCAACCCTCCCATGCAGGGCATGAACAATCGCTGCACCGACCGCAATAACAACATCTCGACTCAGCACAAGCAGTGTAAATGCTACGGGGAATTGGGGTTGAAGTTCGGGTAAATTCGGACGGGTTAAAAGAATTAAAGCCGAAAGCAAAAGCAGTTTATCCGCCAATGGATCTAAAATACAGCCGAGCTTCGTAATTTCATTACGGGATCGCGCCAGATAACCATCTAACGCATCTGTTAACGCCACGCCAAGAAATATAATGAGGCCATACATACGAAAAGTTTCGTCCGGTTCTCCCCGCCTAAGACTCAGAAAATAGTAAATAAGCAGCAAAATAAATAACGGCACACTCAGGATGCGAATGATCGTTACTTTGCTGGCCAACGTAATGGTAGAATTTTCTATCTCTTTGTGCATACCAAAGACCTATCTGTTGGGGTTAAACCTCGCGGATGTCCGGTCAATACGTTCAATAACACGATCTTTGCCCAGAACCTCCAACATCTCAAACAAACTGGGCCCCATAGGAAGCCCTGAAGTAGCCACTCGAACAGGGTGAATAAGTCCACCTGGGCTTATACCCATGTCCTCAGCTAACCCGCGTAAAACGGATTCTATAGTTTCGACATCAAAGGGGGCAAGGTCAACAAATTGATCCTTTAGTTTTAATAATCGATCCAGCGCCCCTTCTTTTTTGATCCGTTTATTAACAGCTTTTTCGTCATAGTCATATTCCTCCGTGAAGAAAAACCCTGCTAGACTCACAATATCCGGGAAACATTTTATACGTTCACGCATTAAATCAAACACACGATCTATATAATCTTCTGAAAGCGTTTCGGTCCACAAACCTTGTTTCTTTAGTACAGCAATACAGCCTTGCTTGAATTGATCGTTGGGCATGGCCTGTAGATAAGCCCCATTCATCCAATATAGTTTATCAAGATCCATTTGAGCTGGAGCTGATTTTACGCGCTTGATATCAAATAACGAAATGGTTTCATCACGACTGATCTTTTCTCGATCATCACCTGGTGACCATCCTAGCAAGGTTAAGTAATTGAATAACGCTTCAGGCAAATAGCCTTTTTCTCGGAAATCTCCAACAAAGGCATCTCCATCGCGTTTGGAATAAGGTTTCCCTTGTCTATTTACAATCATGGGTAGATGCGCAAATTGGGGGATAGGGGCGTCTAGAGCCTCATAAAGAGCGACATGCCGATAGGTATTTTCAATGTGATCATCGCCTCGAATAACATGGGTGATCCCCATCTCTATATCATCTAGCACATTCGCCAAATGGAATACGGGGGTTCCGTTTGATCGTACGAGCACTAAGTCATTTAGGCTCTCTGCAGGTTTCCGTAATGTACCTTTCATTTTGTCATGAAAGACCATATCCTTATCTGGCATACGAAAAACAATGGCTTCTCCTTGTCCGGTATTTCCTTTATCTTCTTTGTAGGCAAGCCCTTTAGAGAGGAGTTGTTCTGCTGCTTCAAGATGGGCTTCTATACGGGTGGATTGGTAAAGAGGTTCTTTGTCGTAATCGAGCCCGATCCAGTTCATTGCGTCTAATAAAGTCTGAATCGCTTCAGGTGTAGATCGTTCGCGATCGGTATCTTCAATCCGTAAGAGGAACTGACCGCCTTCGTGGCGTGCAAATAACCAATTGTAAATGGCCGCTCGTATATTGCCAATATGTACATGTCCTGTAGGACTTGGTGCAAATCGTGTTCTAACGTTCATGGGTCTTTTGTAGAAGAAAAAGAAAGCGTCGACAAGATTATACAAAGGATTTGGTAGAGTAACAATACAAGTGCAAAGATCCGCAGCATAGTTCATTCTTTGGGTATCTGACCCCCCCCAAAGGAGAACATAAAATGCCACGAACCTACGAACATTTAAACCGTTATGAACGAGAAATGATAGCCCAGATGCTAAAAGAAAATATAGCTTATCTCAAATTGGCCATCGCCTGGGCCGATCCCCCTCGACTATTTGGCGCGAATTTCGCCGTAATCGAGTCCGTGGCCGCTATTACCCAAGACCCGCAAATGGCCTGGCTCAAAGCCGATTACAGCTAGCTCGAAAGCCTCAAAAAGTGATGGGAGCTAGCAAAGAACAAGTGGAGACTCTCCTGGCGAAGTATTGGTCTCCAGAACAGGTTGAAGGTCGAAGAAAGCTAGAAGGTGACCCTCCCATCAGTCGAATGACGATCTACCGCTACTTGTACAGTCCAAGAGGGGCTGGCTACCGAAAATACCTGCGTGGCCCCGGAAAGAAAAAACGAGCGACTCGGAAAAGCCATTCACGTATACACAACCAAACGATGATTGACCAACGCCCCGAAGAGGCTGAAAGCCGCAAGGTGGCAGGCCATTGGGAAGGTGACACTATTCAGGGCCAAACGAGAAAAGAGGCCTGTGTAGTCACTCTAGTAGATCGAGCGACTCGATATCTCATCGCCGATCTTTTACCTCGATGCAATGCCGAATCGGTCAACCGTTCCGTACCTCAGTTCGCTGATTCAGGGCTCCCCTTTAAAACGGTGACTGTAGATAATGGCATGGAGTTTGCCAGCCATGCTAAACTACAGAAAAAAATAGCAACCCCCATTTTCTTTGCTGAAGGGAGAAACCCTTGGCAAAGAGGGAGCAACGAAAACACGAATGGTTTGCTTCGCCAGTTTTTCCCGAAGAAAACCGACTTTGCTGCCCACAGCTCCGCTCAGTTGAGATGGGCTGTGGAGTTACTGAATAATAGACCAAGAAAATGCTTACGAATATAGAACGCCCAAAGAAATGATGGACAGCTTCGGTTTTGCACTTGTAAGTTGAGTCTGCAGAAATGGGTAATAGCGGCCACGGACTCGATTACGGCGAAATTCGCGCCAAATAGTCGAGGGGGATCGGCCCAGGCGACGGCCAATTTGAGATAAGCTATATTTTTCTTTTAGCATCTGGGCTATCACTTCTCGTTCATAACGGTTTAAATGTTCGTAGGTTCGTGGCATTCTATGTTCTCCTTTGGGGAGGGGGCAGATACCCAAAGAATGAACTATGCTGCGGACCTTTGCACTTGTATTGTTACTCTACCAAAACAAGGACCTATTTGGAAGATGCGTGGGTACCCTGCAGCGAGTAGCCGTTTCATGTGAAGTTCTGGCGAGGTTCGCAAATAGTTTTCGCCTGCCGGTTCAGCATCAATGTGTAATTCAAGTGCAGGTGTAGGAATCCGAATAGGTGTTTCAACTTCTATAAAATCTTGATCTAAGAAGAAACGTCGGATCACGTCCGTGATTTTAGACCGCAAAATAAGGACAAGTTGTATCTTTTTGAGATGCTGATCTTCCGTAATCATCATCAGACCCGTTTGTTCATGATTCCCCGGCCATACATTTCTGAATAGACCGATTTAATCCGTCTAAGAAATTTTGAATGCTGAAACGCTCGGCCTGATGTCTGATTATGGAAGAGTCCCACGCCCTTCTCGCGGCTTGTTCAACCGCTTCAAAGAGACTGTCTTCTGTTTGTTCTTGGAAATGGACGCCCGTTGTTTCATGTATAACTGTTTCCGCAGTGCCCCCTTGTCCAAACGCTATAACGGGCCGCCCACACGCCATGGCTTCCACTGGGACAATGCCAAAGTCTTCTTCTCCCGGAAAAATAAGGAAACGACATTTTTGATATAGAGCTACAATTTCAAGATCTGATTTCCATTCTAAAAATTGAATAGTTGGTTCAGCTAATTTGCGCAACCTATCGAGTTCGGTTCCAACGCCCACAATTTTAAGGGGATATCCCAATCGATTATAAGCGCGAACCGCTAAATCAATACGTTTGTAAGGGACGAGGGCAGATACAATTAGATCATAGCCTTCATGCTCTGCTGATGCGGGTGTACAGCGTTCAGTGTCTACAGGAGGATAGACCACGTCTGCGTCTCGATTATAAAACGCTTTAATCCGTTTCTGTACGTGTTGGCTAATGGCCACAAAATGGTCTACGCGTTCAGAAGCCTTGTAATCCCATTTTCGGAGAGCATGTAGAACCGGTTTGAATACCATTTTTTTAATTCTGCTATGACCGAAATATTCATCGTAGAATAGCCAAGCATACCGCATGGGCGTGAAACAGTAACAAAGATGTCTTGTTCCCTCTGGCATATTTAATCCTTTGGCTACACAATGGCTTGTACTAATTAAAAGATCGGCGTTTTGCGTTTTTAACGATTCAATAGCATGAGGGAATAGAGGCAGAAAATATCTGTAAAGGCTTCGGATATTCGGAACACGTTGTAGCCAGGAGGTCATGATGGAATGCGAAGCAATTTTGTCAGATATCGAGTCGTGGTTATGAATGAGGCTATAAATAGGCGCATCAGGAAACCCCTCCCCTAATAGTTCCAGGATGCGCTCTCCACCTCGCATGCCTGTAAGCCAGTCGTGGGATAAGGCGATGTTTAAATCAGCCCAATTTTCAGGAAATTGATAAGACATGGGCTGGATACTAGATACGGGATGCGTTGTCATCATACATAACTCGTTCATACGCCTGCAATGTTAATGCGGCCGTTCGTTTCCATGTAAATTTGGATGTTCGTTTTTGCCCTTTTTCAGATAGCTCTTTGGCCCATGCCGGATCCGTCAAAATACGCAGCACCGTTTCTATAAGCTGGTTCGTATCATCAGGATCAAACAAGGCCGCTGCTTGACCGGCTACTTCGGGTAATGAACTGACATTACTACAAACCACCGGAGTACCGCAAGCCATGGCCTCTAGCACAGGAAGTCCGAAGCCTTCATAGCGTGATGGCAATACTAAAACATCCGCTTGTTGATAGGCCTTAAGCAACTCTTGTTCATCCAAGTATCCCTGCCACACAATGGCATCCTCGAGATTGAATGTAGACGCCTGTTCTTGGGCTTCGGGATAACGCGGATCTTCAGGTCCAATGATACGGAGCCTTGTATTTGGTTCTTTTCTATGTATTTCAGAAAACGCTTTGATCAATTGCGTTACATTCTTATACGGATCAAACCGTCCTACATACACTATCGTTTTTCCCGACGCAGGTATACGTAGCGCTGGAGCATATTGCTCTCCAGCAGCCTCAGGAATAGCGATCACATCATCGTGGCGATCGGGGGGAATGTGTAAACGTTCTAGTATATCAGCTCGGGTTGCCAAGCTTGGACATACAATGCAATGGGCGCGGCAGCCTACCTCATTCATAATTTTGCAATAGAGAGGAAACATGCGGGATTTTTTGGATTTAGGAGCGTGGTCTCGAAAAACAAGAGGAATCAAATCGTGGATGGTTACCACGCATTTTACAGCCCCGTTTCGATCTCGTTTAAAAGCCCTGAACGGAATCATATAGTTTGTTGAGTGAAATAACTCTATCTGTAGTTTTTTTAACAGCCCCGGCAGGAAAAACTGATTTTTTAAAGAAAAGACAGAATAAGAAACCAGATAGGGAACAAAATGTTTTTTATCGTGAATGCCGGTAACGTCTACGGTTCGTTCGAGTGTTTGCGGATTATCAAAAAAGAGAATGTACTCGTTTTTGTCATCGATCTGTGCCAAATATCGTATCAGTTCTTCCGTATATTTTCCGATTCCCGTAATGTGGGGAAAGATCCATCTTGCATCCATTCCAATTTTCATATGGCTCATTCTATGAGGGACGCGTATACATTCCAGGTTTTTTCAGCGGTTTCTGCCCATGTAAATTTTTTGATGTGTTGAACCCCTTTGGCTTGCAGGGTTTCGCGCTGTGAAGAATCATCAAGTAATTCTTCGATTTTATCCGCCCATTCAGTAGGATCAAATGATTTCATAAGTACCGCTGCGCCACCTAACACTTCAGGTAAAGATCCCGCTGAAGAAGAGAGCACGGGTGTGCCGCACTGCATGGCTTCTAGCGGTGGAAATCCAAATCCTTCATATATAGACGGGAAAACAAACAATGTTGCGCCTGCATAGAGAGAGGCCAGATGCTCTTCGTGTACATAATCAAGATATCGAATGCTATGGCTACGAGAACTTGTTTTCATTGTTTCCAGAATAGGTTCATCTTTCCAGCCTCGCATACCCGCAACAACAAGGTCGCCTTCAAAGCCTTTTATTTTCTCAAAAACATCTATGAGAAAAGGAATGTTTTTTCGGGGTTCTAACGTCCCTACGGTCAACAGGTAAGGTCGTTCTAGACCGAATACATTTCGTATCTGTTCAACGTGTTTGGGGGTTGGTTTTGTCATGGGATCCGTGAGCCCCAAATGAATCGGAAAAAGTTTTGCGGTCTCCACATTTAGTCGCTCAGCAATCTCATTGGCCGAGAATTGAGAGTCGGTGATAATTGCATCTGCATCTTCAACGGTGTTTTGGATCTGTGCGGTTAAATATTCAAGGTTTTTCGATTCGGTCGTTTCGGGATGTCGAAGAAAAGAAACGTCATGAATCGTAACCACGGATTTACCTGTTGTCAGGGGGAGACGTATAAAGTTGGGGAAATGGTAAACATCGGCTTCGCCTGCAAACCGATTAAAAGGTGGCCAGTTCATCGTTTTCCACATCTTTTGTACCACACGTCCTGGACACCATTGAATCGTTTTGAGGTTCGTGCCTTTAGCTTCAAAAGGAATGCCTTTTCGTTTAAAGTCAAAACAGAATAATGTGAGCTCATGTCTCGAGGAAAAAGCCCCGAGGTGTTCTACCAAGGATTTTGTATAACGTCCTACGCCCGCGCGTTGTGTAATAGCTGATTGAATATCAATACAAACTTTCAAAAGAAACTCCTATTTATTTTTTCATAATACACAATCGATTCTAAACGCAGGCGCCGTCGTTTTGCAAGTGGCTCATCGGAAAGAATCGATCAAAAAAGTTCCATCCTATCATGTATATACGGCCAGAATATACTGGCGCATTTGTTTCAAAGTCGTATACTTAATCCGAGTTGGGGATGTAGACTCCTTCATGATTCTCTTCTGTTGGTTAAAACATGATTGTTTTGTTTAAAGAAAATTCAGTCTATTCCTGCGTTTTTACATCTCTTATAGAATCGCTGTGAACAGAAAATACGTTTGTGGAAACCCATGGAGCATATAGATGGCGAAGGTTGTACTAGAAAATGTTTACAAGTTTTATCCCGGCCACATTCCGGCTGTTCAGGATGCAAGTTTAGAGATTCAGGACCAAGAATTTGTTGTTTTGGTTGGACCTTCTGGGTGCGGGAAATCCACGACTTTACGCATGATCGCTGGACTTGAAGAAATCTCAAAAGGGAACATATATATTGACGGGAAAAAGATCAACGAGGTTCCCCCTAAAGACCGTGATCTTGCTATGGTTTTTCAAAACTATGCGTTATACCCCCACATGACCGTTTACAAAAATATGGCTTTTGGCCTCAAACTTCGTCGCTATCCAAAAGATGAAATCGAAAAACGGGTCCATCACGCTGCAGAGATGCTCGACATTAAAGATCTCATTCATCGCAGACCCAAAGCCTTATCTGGGGGACAGCGTCAGCGGGTTGCGGTTGGACGCGCTATTGTCCGAAAACCTAAGGCGTTTCTCTTTGACGAACCGCTATCGAATCTGGACGCGAAAATGCGTGTTCAAATGAGAACCGAGATTAGCAAATTACATGGTCGATTATCTTCTACCATGATCTATGTGACCCATGACCAGGTCGAAGCCATGACCATGGGGGATCGTATTGTCGTGATGAAAGATGGAATCATCCAGCAGGTCGCCACCCCTATGAATTTGTACAATCAACCGGCTAATCAATTTGTGGCTAGCTTTATTGGAAGTCCTCCCATGAATCTGTTCCAAGGTTGCATTGTCGAAAAAAAGAACGGATTGGTCTTTGATGAGGGACATTTTTCAATATGTATTGAGGATATACACCGCTCTATATTGACGTCATATACGGGGAAAGAAATCGTGTTTGGGATCCGACCAGAAGACCTGTATGACGCCAGTGGTGTGTCGAATGCAAACCTCGACAATCAAATTAAAGCACGTGTAGAAGTGGTCGAACCCATGGGCGCTGAAGTCTTTCTTTATTTAAACACAGGGACCCATTCTTTTGTTGCCCGTATGGATGCTCATGAAAAGGAATGCAGGGGACAAGAGTTGACATTAAGTTTAAACATAAAAAAATCCCATTTTTTTGATAAAGAAACAGGGGCCTGTATTGGTTTGTGATATGAGAACTCTCTTTGTATGCCCTTTAGGCACGCCGACGGTGGACTTTTTTCAGGCCTAGCAAGCTTTCTTCCTGAGTTCAACAACCCTCTGAGCCAGGCTTGTAAGTCGTTGATTTACAAAGATGAGACTGCTAGATTGTTGCTGGTTTGGGTGTCCCATGCCGAAAATGTCTTCATGTTCGTCTGCAAGAAGCAAAATAAATCCGGCTCGGTCAGCGTACAGATCATCGACAAGTCCAACGGCTATCGAGTGGTTAAGACGATGGGGTCAGCACAGAATGGCACTAACTTAAGCATGATTTCCTTTTGTTTAACCAATGGCGATTTCTGTGAGCAGGCACAATCATTTCGTGCCTTGGTTTAGTCAGCAAATGATAGTTTTTTCGTCGTCTCTTTACAGCTCGAGGTTCACTTCTGCCAGGGCGTTGCCGCAAGGGTCTTTGGGTCATTGCTTTCATAGAGCATAAAAATCAAACCGAAACGTTCCTTCCGACTCATTCTCGCTTGATTTAGATTCGGCTCCCAACTGCGCAAGGCTTGAAGCGAAGTTTTGAAGCTAATTTACCGAACGGGCAAACCAGCCTCTTCAGCCGCCTCATACATGATCCGGCGCATGCAGTTGTAGGCAATAAAATACATCACCATCTCTTTTCGGGTCATTTCCGGGCTCTTGCATCGTAAGATATCCATACCCAGCGTTGTTTTTATATCACGGAAAAAGAGTTCAACATCCCAACGCCGAAAATACACATCGGCTAAATCTTTGGCAGGGTACTTTTCTGCATCTAATAATGTGGTGACCAGATAGATCACTTTAGATCGAAAGCCGGGCTGATTGATCGTTATTTTAACTTGGCGTAGCAGCAAGCTAGGGGGAAGGGCTTGAAGATTTTCAGCACTCAGACCGCTTACTTTTAACGGTCGAACCCATCGAATAAGAAGATCACCCTTTCCTAAATTCTTTACCGCATTAACGGCTTTAACAGGAGGTCTTCGACAGAGACTTATGATGCTATCAATGCCTCGTTCTGAACGTTCGCATATATCGCGATAACCACAGAAGGCCTTATCTCCCAACAGGATATCGCCCTTTCGAAAGGCATCGATTTGTTGTCGAAGACGGATGATCTCGCTGACATGTTTGTTGCTGGTTCGGTAACTAAGCAGGGCTCCGGTATGCAGAGAAAAACAGGCCGTTATTCGTGCTGAAGGCAACCCGCATCCTGGCTTCTGATGATGTTGTTGAGGCCATTGATCTTGATTGGGCTTTGTATCTGGCATCGATACACCGGTGCTGTCAACCACCACGATCCGATGACCACGCCAGTTATCGCTAGCACCCATGCTCTCTATCGAATCAACCCCATGAGAATGAATCGTCTTGGAGATCCTCTATCGTTAAATTATTTCTGGCTTTGCAGTAGGCAGAGGTGGCTGAAGAAGGCAGCTGTAGGCCACGTAGTGCTGCATAAGCCTTAAGTTTTTGAACAATTTCTTGACAGCTTCCATCGTCGCTAAGCACTTGAGCAAGGAAGGCCCAAGACGTATTGCTTTTGCTGAAGATCCGGCGACGACTGTGGGTACCGGACACTGCCGGGGCGAGAAGGGACTCGGGAATAAAAGCCCCAAAAGCTTCCCCAAGTTGGGTGAACCTTTTTTGCTTGAGAATCCTTACCTCATCGGCAAGTTTCTGTTGCTTTGAACGGGGTTTCCGACGTAGTGTATGTACGTGAAACCCTGGGAATATCGGTGTTGTTTTTTGCATGTGCCATTATGGCATTTTCATCCCGTATTTTCAGGGTTTTTATCATGCAAAAGGGGCTTAAGTTAGTGCCATTCCACCCTGACCCTAAAACCTATTATTTTAAAGACTCCGGATTCACTCGTTTGTTTAGCTTTGTCTTCAAGTAGACTCCGTATGTGAACCTAAACAGATAGCGCGATAGCTCGTTTCGCATCTGGTAAGTATACGTTGTTAAGAGTCTCTGGACGCATCCTAATTGATTCCCTGCGTTAGGTTGTATAGAAGTCTTGAAATTAGCGGCCTGTTGCGAAATGGGAAACGGGGTGATGTAGAGCGCGCGTAGTCCATAGAACCATTCCCGATCGATCGCGTGATCAAGGGGCAGAAACATCGGAGTCATAAATCGTTTCAAACGAATGGCGGCACGCTTTGAGACGATATAGGCGCCCGCACCTTTGAGGCGGCTAAGACAGCAACTGAGTGAGCACTCGTTCGTTAGTTCAGCTACCGTCATTCCGTTTCTGCTTGAAAGGCCCGTGAGTCGCAAGATGTCCCAGTATTTCCTATAATGGAGCGCCTCGTCCACGAGATCATTAAGGGTACTGCTAAGTGTCAAATCATCCTCACCGATTAAACTATACTCTTCACCCGATTGTAGAAATCGTTCTATGGCTTTAAGGTGGCTGAAGTAGCACGCGACTTCGTAGACGTTAAAGTGTCTCCCATGAAACCGCCGAAAGGCCGTTTTATCGAAACCGGGGATCGGTAGGCTTAGTTCTTGCCCATCAATTGCAGGAACGCGTTCGATCGTAAACGATGTTTTCAAAAACTCTTTTTGCATGTGCGACCAGCGCTCAGGCTCACGCTGGAGATTTATAATAAATGCAGTCAACATTTTTGGACAATATCCTTATATTTACTCTTTTATCCTTCTTGATTATATTGAGGGCGTATTGCTGATGTTTTTTATTTTGCGTTTTAATTTTTGGGGTTTCCAAGGAATCTGTGGGTATGAGTATCTGAAAAGGAAGGGAAAGTAAAGATCCGGAGTCATCCACAGCCCTCTCTCAACTCCGACGAACAGGTGGGGTCCATTCTTGTCGAGAAAGGTCTATGGATAACTAACTCCTGAGCGTAAGTTTAACATAATAAGCCGAATAAAAGAGCAGAGGGCACTGAAGAAAAAGCTCCAAAGTATTGTTTCACACGTCGTTGGGATTGAATGGTGAGTGGGAGATCACCGAACTGAAATTTGATCAGGACAGCGAAAACCTCAAGCGCGACAGTTTGCTGATGAACTGGGAGCAGCCAGGCAGAAGGCCGGTAATGCCTGAGGACTTGTGAATATACAAAATCCCGGGAAAAATGTGGACGTAACGCCGGAAACCTTCCTGTTCAGCCTCAACCGAGAAGAGTTGCGCAGGACCCGAAAGAGGGAAGGCACCTAACCGCTTCAAAGCCTGAAGAACGATAGAAGCAATACATTGTCCTGACCGAAATTGGACAAGCCTTCAAGGAGCTCAAGCCGGGGTAATGTTCCTCTTTTTCAAACAAACAGGTTCTCACAAGTAATCGTCTCCCGAAAGGGAGAAGAAATAAACTTTGAAATTCCTGCACATCAAGACTAAAACAACCTGTGCATGTATCCAAAGAACAATCAAAAGAGAATCCAAGGCAACAAGCTGTTGTCATTATTCATGACTGGATCCAGACCCACAACTTTCCGGATCGCACACTAAATACCGTCACCTCTGGACACGCTTTTGTCATGGAAATAGTCCTGGGCATTGTCCGATATCATCGTACACTATCCTGGATCATAGGCCAGATGCTGGCCAAAACACCACGGACAGAGTTGGTGGCTGTTCTTGAAGTAGGGCTTTATCAGATTCTGTTTATGGACAATGCTGAAGATTACGCGTCCATCCATGAAACCGTGGAACTTGTTAAATCAACAGGTTCTCCCCAAGAAGTTTGCTTCGTAAACGCCCTGCTGAGAAGAGCCCAAAGAGAAAAGGAAGAAATTAAGCGCAGCATTAAACAACAACCCATTGGCATTCAATATTCATATCCTGATCTGCTTACCCGACGCTGGAAGGACCAATTCGGAGAGCGCAATATGCGTTTGCTCTGCGAATGGAACAATCGCCCTGCTGAAACGGTGCTACGGATCAATCGGCGCCGAACCAATCTATCGGACTTTCAAACATTGCTTTCAGCATCTAACATCACAGCACAACCCCATCCTTTTATGCCACGAGAATGTCTTATTCTTTCCCGAGGATTAAACGTTAGAAATATCCCTGGATACGAAGAGGGGATGTTTTATGTTCAGAATCCAGCAACAACGGTTGCTGTAAAGCTGCTGGATGTGCAGTCCGGTCAAACGATTTTGGATGCCTGTGCCGCGCCTGGAGGAAAAATGTGTGTCATGGCTGAACGGTTGCAAAACCAGGGTCAACTCATAGCACTTGATTTATACGAAGACCGACTCGCTTTTTTGCGAAATAATGTTAAACGCCTTAGGCTAGAGAACGTACGCGTTCAGCAGGCAGATGCAACGGGCCAAAAGGATGATTTTATAAAGAAGTTAAACCTTCAATTCGATCGAATCTTACTCGATGTACCATGCACCAATACAGGCGTCATTCGTCGCCGTCCCGATGTCCGATGGCGTTTTTCTCTTAAACGGATGCAGGGATTGATGGGCATACAAAAGGCCCTTCTTAACCATACGTCCACATTTTTAAAATCCGGAGGAAAACTCGTATATAGCACGTGTAGTTTGGAGTCTGAAGAAAATGAGGAGTTTATTCAAGGATGGTTAAATGAACATCCGGAGTTGAGATTTGCTAAAGCCAAAAAAATCTTTCCACCCCGAACGTCGACCGACGGCGCCTATGCGGTTTTATTGGAAAAAAAATAAAGACATCATTTGCTGATCTTAAGTTTTTTCTCTTATCCTGGATCCGTCAGTTAAACGCGGTTTTCTGCACGAACCATTTGGGCCAAAAGGAATTACAAAAAAGCCTCGACGCACCCAGCAGGTGCGCCTGCGTTTTTTTGCAACCTTTTGCCTCCAAAGCATTCGCACAGAAATCCCACGTTTAACTGACGGATCCAGGTCTTATGTCTTGTAAGTATTTAATAACAAGATTTTTACTCTGATTAGCCCCTGTCTGGTACTGGGGACACTAAATTTTGACACCGAGCAGATCGAACGCCTTCTTTTGCGTAGGTGTAGGTTGTGTGATTTGCGTGAAGGCTGGTGCATCATTGGCAAGGTCTAGCTGAATTTGGTTGCTTGTAATCGTCCCCAGGTCCTTTAAGAGGGTCCGTTAACTGTGACCCGGCAGGCCTTTTCGTCGGTTTCTTTTGAGACCGCTTTCTATTTGGATTTTTCTGAGCGGTGAGCTGGTCCAACAACATAGGCCCGATCTTTCCCCCAGCGACACAAACCCGGAGCATTATTCCAACTATTGAGGTTTGGATATACTTAAACATCATATTCTTTAAATTCTAAAGGTTAGGTTGATACGGGAGCAGCAAATTTTAACGGAATAAATTGCAGACACCAATTTATTGGGTGGATTGTAAAATTAAATGCCGCAAAAAATGGACCTGAGAGCTTCTGTTCATGCGACGATCTTCAAATCGAAACACTCCTGTGCGGGTTTGTATTCTAGGATCTTGCGAGGATAGTTGTTAATCCATTTTTCAATCTCACCAATACGGTCGATGGTATATTTCCCGATGTTATCTCCTTTGGCAACGAAACGACGAACCATACGGTTGGCATTTTCGTTGGAGCCTGGTTCCCAGGAAGAATACGGGTGAGCATAATAGAGTTTAACACGTCTCTTTTTGCTAAATCCGGAACGTTCCATCTGCTCCACGTCGAGAAACTCGCTCCCGTTATCGGCTGTAATCGACTTGAACATCGATCTGAATGGGCCAACTCCCATCGATCTTTCGATCGCTTTGAGGGCCTGCAGAACCGATGCCTGTGTTTTATCCGAAAGTTTTCTCACCCTTAGCATTCGGGTCTTTCTTTCTACTAACGTCATTAAAACCGGTTTTGAAGTTCCTTTTCCGCCGACGATCAAATCCAATTCCCAGTGCCCAGATTCCTCGCGTTTTTCTACGGTCTTAGGTCGTTTTTCGATACTGGTCCTTCGGGCATGTTGCTTTTTAACCCGCTTAATAGCACGTCTTTTTCGTTTTATCCGTTTTCGTTTTTCCCATAGGGACTCGTTGCTTACCCCCGGGATGAGACCTTGGTCAATATAGGTATACAGCGTTTTTGTACTCACCGCTGCAGGTCTCTGCTCTTGTTTAAGCAAAGGAGCAACCACATCGGGTGAGCGTTTGTGAACAAGAATGTGCTCGCTGATAAACACGGCCGTTTCATGATGCTTTCCAAGCTTAAGCTCAGGTCCCTTGGCCGTCGCATTTAGATCATGAAGTTCCTGGGCTCGATCACTGCTGTATGCTTTCTTCTTTCGCAGCTCTGTATCGAAATGCTCTACCTCCCCACGTTTGATTTCGCGCTCTATGGTTCGACGATGCCTTCCCAGATAGCTAGTAGCTATCTCCAAAGGACGTCCTGGGTTTTTGAGCATTGTTTCAATCATGATCCGTTCTTTCTGTGTCAAATGCTTGCCTTTTCGGGGATGAATACTACTCTTGATTTGTTCCATGTCTTTCTCCTTTTTTTGTCTTCTGTCGAGTTTCTAAATCTAGAAGATTTCGGCATGGAACACTCCTGTTTTACAATATCTTCTTTTGGGCATTTAATATTACAATTCTCAAGTTTTAGGTGGAGATTGAATTCTTCTTGACGGATCTCAAAGTTTTGCTCACAATACCCTGTTTACTAACCGAACAGATAGCGATTTTCATCTTTCGCATTATGGGGTGCAGGAAGCTTAGGAATAGGAGGTAATCATAAGTACAACAACGCTTTTACCCTGTCTAAACTTAATTGATGGTGAGTGGAATTCCCCGGACGTAAAGGAAACCACTCCGGTACACAACCCTTCTACGGGTGCAATAATAGCAGAAACGCCTATGTGTGGTGCCGACATTGTTGATGCCGCCGTACAGTCCGCTCGCCGTGCATTCGAAGATTGGTGGCAGACCCCGCCCGTTGAACGTATCCGCATTTTGTTTCGATACAAAATGTTGCTTGAAGATCACTTTGAGGAACTAGCCAAAAGCGTTACACAAGAACACGGAAAAACATTGACTGAAGCGCGTGGGGATGTGCGACGTGGTATTGAAGTTGTTGAATATGCCTGCTCCATTACCGAATTGTTAAAAGGGGAAGTTCTTGAAAACATTGCACGGGGTATTGACTGTGAGATGGTACGTCAACCCGTAGGCGTTTGTGTCGGAATATGCCCTTACAATTTCCCCGCTTTAGTGCCGATGTGGATGTACCCCATGGCCCTTGCTTGTGGGAATACATTTGTGTTCAAGCCGAGCGAAAAAGTACCGCTTACGAGTATACGTCTTATTGAACTTCTTTGCGAGGCAAGACTTCCTAAAGGTGTTCTAAATATTGTTCATGGGGGTCGCGAATGTGTTGATGCCCTTCTTACACATCCTGAAGTAAACGCTATTTCTTTTGTAGGCTCATCGCCTGTCGCCAAATATATTTTTGAAACAGGCACCCAGCATGGAAAACGTGTTCAGGCCGCTGGCGGAGCAAAAAATTTTGTAGTTATTATGCCCGACGCTGATTACGAAAAATCGGTTGAAGGAATGGTCGATGCCGCTTTTGGGTGTGCAGGCCAACGATGTATGGCGGGATCTACAGCGATGGCCGTCGGTTCCGCAGGTGAACAGTTTGTACCCGCCATTGCAGAAATAGCCCGAAATATTCGCGTGGGTCCAACCGATCGTGATCCAGATGCTCAAATGGGCGCTGTCATTACCCAACAACACCGCGAACGTGTAAGAGGATTGATCGAAACCGGAGCTGATGAAGGAGCGGATGTTCTTGTTGATGGCCGAAATGTGAAGGTCGATTCTCAACCGAACGGGTTTTATCTAGGACCAACTCTTATCGATAAAGTAGAGACCAACATGACCATACATAACGAAGAGGTGTTTGGGCCTGTACTCAACGTCATGCGGTTTGACGATTTGGATACAGCCATTGAAACAGCGAATCAATGTGCTTTTGGAAATGGATGTTGTATCTATACCCAATCGGGCAAAGCTGCCCGCGAGTTTCGACACCGGGTTAAGACGGGTATGATTGGTATTAATGTAGGTGTACCAGCCCCTCTTGCCTATTTCCCATTTAGTGGATGGGATTATTCATTTTTTGGGGGTCTTCATATTCAAGGTCGTGAAGCCGTTTATTTCTATACGCGTGCCAAGGTTTATACCTCAAGATGGTTTCGACCGGATGAAGGGTATATTTGGCACAAAGATTAGTTGGGTCAAAAGTCCGTTAACCTTTGACCTTTAGACCTGCGGCCTACAACTCTTCAGTCTATTGACCTTAGACTTAAAAGGAGATAACGAATGAGTATTATAATAAAAAATGGGGAAATTGTTACGGCGAGTCAACGATATTTTGCCGATATCTATTGCGAAAACGAACAGATTACCCGTATTGAAAAAAATATTGAAGCCCCCAACGATGCCATAGTGATTGATGCAACCGGGAAATATGTTTTCCCGGGTTTTGTGGATCCTCATGTTCATATCTATCTTCCGTTTATGGGTACGTTTGGTAAAGACACCTATGAAACAGGAAGCAAAGCTGCATTAATCGGTGGAACAACTTGTTTCATCGATTTTTGTATTCCGAATCGAGGGGAAGAACCTCTTTCGGCCCTTAAAACGTGGAACGAACAAAGTGAAGGGAAGGCCGCTTGCGATTATACCTATCACATGGCCGTAACAGGGTTTGATGATCAAGTAGAAGAACAGTTAAAAAAAATTGTTAGCCAGTATGGTATTTCATCATTTAAAATCTTTCTAGCCTATAAAGGGGCTCTCGGCGTTACAGATGATGAACTCTACCATACGCTTCGATTGGCTAAAGAGTTGGGTGTGATTACAACCGCGCACTGTGAAAATCCGGATCTCATTGTTGAACTCCAAAAAAAGTATATTTCTGAGGGTAAAACCGGACCAGAATGGCATTATCATACACGACCTGAAATTGTAGAAGCAGAGGGAACCGGTCATCTTATGACCTTTGCCGAAATTCTTGACGCCCATGTCTATGTAGTTCATCTAAGCTGTCAAGAAGCGCTCAACGAAGTGATGCGAGCCAAAAAACGGGGCGTGAATGTTTGGGCAGAAACATTGATTCAGTTTTTGCTGCTGGATAAAAGCTACGCAGAGCGTCCTGATTTTGAAGGTGCAAAATATGTCATGTCTCCTTCCCTCAAAAAGAAGCGCCACCAAAATGTGATGTGGAACGGGTTGAAAAACGGGTTTCTCTCTACCGTAGCAACGGATCATGCGCCCTTTGATTTTGAGACTCAAAAGCCGATGGGAAAAGATGATTTCACCCAAATTCCTAATGGAATTCCCGCCATAGAAGATCGTATTAACCTTTTATTTACATACGGCGTTAAAGAAGAGTGGATCGACTTACAGACCTTCGTTAATAGTGCAAGCACACAAGCTGCAAAATTATTCGGACTGTTTCCTCGTAAAGGAACCATTCAAGTCGGAAGTGATGCCGACCTCGTTGTCTACGATCCTGAATATGAAGGGACACTTTCCGTAAAAACACAGCATATGAATGTTGATTACAGCGGATTTGAAGGATGGACCATTAAAGGTCGACCTCATGTCGTAACCGTTAGAGGTGAAGTGGTTGTCCGAGAGGGCACATTCGTTGGCACAGAAGGTCGAGGTCAATTCCTGAAACGTTTACCGAATCACTTCTAACTTGCTACGGAAAAGTCACAGCAAAAATCCAAGATCCGAATATCGAAATCCAAAACAAATTCAAATGATGAAAAATAGCAGTACACATATATCTCCCGGCACTCGTTTTCGAACGGCACTTACACAAGAAAAACCTTTACAGGTTATAGGCACCATTAATGCGTATTCCGCTATTATGGCAGAAGAAGTTGGGTTCCACGCGATTTATCTCAGTGGTTCAGGCGTTGCAAACGCTTCTTATGGGGTTCCCGATTTGGGCATTACCACGCTGAATGACGTACTCGAAGATGTTCGTCGCATCACGGGAGCAACATCGCTGCCTTTACTGGTAGATATCGATACGGGTTGGGGATCTGCTTTTAACATTTCTCGTACTGTTCAAGAGATGATCAAGGCCGGAGCTGCGGGTGTACATATTGAAGACCAAGTTGCTGAAAAACGGTGTGGACATCGCCCGAACAAGGCCCTTGTTCACGTCGAAGAAATGGCGGACCGAATCAAGGTTGCGGTCGACGCAAAAACAGATCCCGACTTTATGATTATGGCACGTACCGACGCCTATGCAAATGAAGGCCTTCAAGCAGCTATTGATCGGGCATTCGCCTATAAAGAAGCGGGCGCAGATATGATTTTTGCTGAAGCGTTGACATCATTGGATGAGTACGCAACGTTTTCCAAAGCGTTAGGAATCCCACTTCTTGCGAACATGACAGAATTCGGGAAAACACCTCTATTTACTGTAGAGGAACTTGCGGACGCAGGCGTTTCCCTTGTCCTTTATCCGTTATCTGCTTTTCGTGCAATGAACGCCGCCGCACTAAAAACATATAAAGCTATTCGAAGAGAGGGCACCCAAAAAAGCGTTGTGGATACCATGCAAACACGAAAAGAATTATACGACTTTTTGGATTACCACGATTATGAGAAAAAGTTAGATCAGTTGTTTGATGGCAAGACCACGGGATCACAGTAACAGAGGATAAAGAGTGTGAGTGTTTGTTTTACTAACGATTATTTTCAAAACAAGTCTCCTCTCCCTTTGGGAGAGGGGATTGTATTAAAGTCACCATCGAAAAGGGGTGCCATACCAATCCCTTCTAGGAACGATTACAAAATAGTCTCTATAGAGGAATCCGAAGAACCCATGACAAAAGGTAGATCCTGTTCAAAACGTATGGACGAACAATAACGCGGCTCGCTCCGCTACTAGAAACAACGGTAAAAACATGGCATTGTTATTCACCCGTTTGTAGTAGCCACGGAAGTGGCGTCGTTTTTCAAGATACTTATATGATAGTTTCTATCCGGGACTGGTATCACAACGTATCCAATGGACTGACGACTCCAAGCGGTCCTTTGTTTAACACATGTGTGTAAATCATCGTCGTTTTTACATCGCTGTGACCCAGCAATTCCTGAACCGTCCGGATATCCTGCCCCGCGTCTAGCAAATGAGTGGCAAAACAATGCCTAAGCGTATGGGGCGTGACCCGTGCCGTCAACCCCAATTCCTTTGTGGCTTTGCGTACCGCGCGTTGGACCTGCTGGCTGTTAAGATGATGCCTGCGCCTAGTCCCCGAATGAGGATCAACGGAATAGTTCGCTGCGGGGAAAACATACTGCCACTTCCACTCACAGGGTGCATTCGGATACTTTCTTGCCAGCGCACCTGGTAACTCCACTTCATGCATATTTATCTCGCGATCATGCTCATACAGCGCCCTCCGACCTTCCAAATGATCTAGCAATTCATGTTTAAGCGTCTTGGGAAAGGGGACCCGCCGGTCTCTATCCCCTTTTCCTGCCCGAACCGTAATTTCGTTACGATCAAAAGCCACATCCTGAATACGCAGCCGCAAGCATTCTGAAATGCGCATACCTGTCCCATAAAGCAAGCGCACGATTAGACCTTCCGTATGATCAATGGCGTGAAGGAGTTGCTGAACTTCTTTGCGGCTGAGCACCACGGGTAAACGTTTACGAACTCGCGCCCGGGGGAAGTCTCTAAAATCACCAATTTCCTATTTTACCACATGGGGAGGTAACTCAGTAATGCATGGTGCATTGTGCTGCGTGAAAGAGGGTAATTCATTTGGGCCACCGCATGCGTATGGACGTCTTCATTGAAGCCAATAAACAATGACGTGTTTTTGATTTCCATCACCTGAGTCCCGCAACTGGTAATTAATATCTCCGTATGGCCATCTCCATCTAAATCTTCTGACCGTACGCCCATCCAGGAACCCTCCCAGCGAGGATCATCAAAGTCGGTGATTCGTCGAAAGTTTTTACCCGCGATATTTTCGTAGATCCGCAAACGCGTTCCGCCCATATCATTGGCTACCACTAAATCGGGCCATCCATCGTCATTCCAATCCGTGAATTGGGCGGCAACCGTATGATCGGCCTCTTCGCCTACCTGGTAGCCGTTCACCATTGATTTCCCGCGTGGAGTAAGACTATCTCTATCGGCCGCATAACTGCCATGAGGCAGGTTTTCTTCCTTATACAACCCGGACACCTCCATTTCTAACGCCACTTCCCGAAAATGAAATGTTCCGGTCTCAACAAGCTGGTTTATATAGAGCTGGTTACGATTCCTAGCAAACGTTGTCATCCCAAATCCGAGAAAATCCGGATCCAGAAGATTACCCACATAAATATCCAGATCTCCATCCCGGTCAACATCCGCCACCGTAGCGCCAAGCGAGGAAAACAGCCCTCCCACACCTACTTGGTCGGTTTGATCTTCCCACTCCGGGATTCCATCTCCGTCTCGATCGCCGAGATTGATATAGAGACTGTTCCGTCCTTCCCGTTCCGGCTTTTCTCCAAAATCTACGACCTTATTCAACCCATCCTTCATCGGTGTTCCAAGAAAGGGAGGAATCTTCATGAGGTAGGGTTCTTTTTTTTCCTTACGTCCTACATTCCCCCCTTTAGTAGGATAAATACGTGACGCCGTTTCATCGGTTTGATAAGGAACGCCGTAATGCTGATTCACGACGTACAGGTCCATCTTTCCGTCCCCATTAAAATCAGCGGCCACTGCAGCTACGCCAACACGACCTATCCGATTTTCATCGTCTTCCAAGGTGGTTCTGGGCCGATATTTACTCTCGATGGCAAGCTCTTCTTTCGTATATTCTTTATTCCCGTCAACCAAAAGCACGAAAACGGGGATGCCCCTCTGCATCGATGCCTTGATTTAAGAAGAGTGTATTAGGAACCGAAGGATAGTTTTTTTGAGGAAGAAGGATCCCCTCTGGCATACAGACCTTGGTCGTGAGTCTTTGATTGTGAGTAAGATAGATATCGAGCCACCCATCTCCATTGGCATCAAAAACCGTGACACCAGCACCATCTCCTGGTCCTAATCCATAAAAATTGGCCCTAGGCCCTAGCGTATCGACGCCAATTTCTTTAAAGGGACGTATGTGGTTTTGTCCAGCCCCTCTCCTTGTTTAGAGGGGGTCGCCGTGGTCTGAGCAAGGCATCCTACAAGCGCAATGAGCCCCACGCCTGTCTGCCCTATTTTTTTCATGCATCTATAGATGGTGTGTGTTTGCATTTTACGCCTTACCTCCTGTATCTAACTAGTGTTTCAGGCACTATATATAAGCTGTAGAGCTGTAGAACGAATACAGATACATTAAAAGATCCGCAAGGAAAAAATGAGTGGTTGACAATATTCGATGTTCGGATTTGGTTGCGGCTTGGCTGCTCCAGCTGAAAGCTTGACCTATTTGTTAAGTTTCTGTATCGGTCAAACTAGACTCTGATGAATTAAGGGGGGTATTCCCCCGACGGGTAAGCACGTGTCCTTTGCCGGAATGAGCATGTCTCGCTTTGTGGATGGCAAACAAGCCAAACATTGGTCGATTACCGACCAGTTCAGTCTGATGCAACAGCTTGGAGTCATTTTATAGGAAACAGATTCTTTTTAACCGCAGAACGACGCAGAAGGGTCCGGACGAAATCAGATTGTTTTTTTCTGCGTCGTTCTGCGTATTCTGCGGTTAAAAAACCTCCCATAGATGATACCACCCTTTACTGTAATGCCCCTAAGTACTATACAAAAAACATAAGCACAGCATTCAAAAAAGCAATCGATGCAAAGATAATTCGTAAAGGCGATGTGCATACACTTTGTAGGATCTTACTCTTTCCGGAAAGGGTATCATCGGTCTTCAGCTTCTTGAACGCGTTTCGTTCAAGATAATGCCCCAGCTTCGCTCCTGTATATCCCCCGAGAAGTACGCCTGGCAAAGTAAAAACGAGCATATCCCATGGAATGCCTCCAAGGATACTATGCAATATAAAGCCTGCTATAGAACAAACGGCTAAACTTGCTACACCTGTTTGCGATCGCTTTTTCCACACGTATTTTCCATACGAATAATAACCATAAAACCACCATTTCTCCTATCGCTATGGAAACCCATGCATTCAGCACACCGCCTAAAGCACAGATCAGTGTAAAGAGTAGCTTTTGTAAAGAGGACGCCGTGTTCATTTTCTCTTGATGGGGATCTCCGTAAGCCATCTCAATAAGAATGACCAATGCCACCGCAAAGGAAACGCCCGCAAAGATCTTTTTTATGAATAGGCCCGAAGGGTGATAAAAAAGAGTGCCCACGATCATTCCCGGAATAGCGCCCACAAGGCAAAGGGAAAAGGCGCGGCCGATGATATTGTTAAATGACCAGCCTAATACACCCGATGTCATGCCGAATGCTTGCGTAGCGAAGCTCAGTTTTAGAGCAGGAAGAGCCCCCAAGCCGTATATAAAGATAAATAAGGGTATAAACAGAAATCCCCCGCCTAACGCGGTTGCATTTGCAAAAGCTGCTGCCGCAAAAGCAACAGGCGTAATCATCCCGTTACGCATGAGGAGCTGACCCGCATTAGGAAAGAATAAAAGAAGTATACTTAAACTGCTTATCAGCGTGATAAGGATAAATAGAATATATTTTTTTAGCATACGGAGTACAGATGGACAGTTCCCTGAGTGTGTGCCCGCACCACCCAAAAAGCCAGACCTTATCATTAAGGATGAACGTTGTTGAAAGCGGTGATGTATTTTTTGAAAAAGGATTGATATTTTTTCTTAGTTTTTAAATCGCGAAATAGAAATTGCGCCCCCTCGGGTTTAAATTGTCGGACTAAAAAAAGGATGACTAACTCCGCGCCTAAGATGGGCAAAAATAGCTTTGATCCAAGTGTAATAACCGCTAAGGCGCCTACAACGAGATAGGCGAATCGCAATGTATTGTACCTGTTTGCGGAGAAGTAATAAGCAAACGGCGTGAAAAGAGGCGCCAGCAGGTATTGCGCTAGCAAACAACCGATCAGAGAAATCAACCGTATGGAATGATCAAAATAGAGCCGCACAATAAATGAAGATATCAATACGTGGTAGGCGAGGAATGTGCCAATATAAAGAATCATGGTTTTGAACCCATCATGATTCTTATAGATGTAATCTACTAAATCTTTACACCCCTTTACTTCATATCGGCCATGTTGCCTATATTTAAAAGCATTATTCGGGAAAATAAAGTATTTTACTAGATCTTTAATGCTTCTGCAGTCGCGCAGCTTTACGTGAAGGTCCATCTCCTTGGCCACGTCTTCAGTAAACGTGCCATACCCAACAAGGTGATCGGTAGGTCCATGATCATCTGACGGATAATGTTTGATATTATATTTTTTTAATTTAGAGTGCTTCACGATTGAGGTGTCGCGATGTAGCACGAAGAAAACCAGCCGATTACCTCGTCGGGAGAAACCTCTTCGAACGCTTGTGTGAGCGCTTCAGATAGTTCCTGATGACTGCGGGCTGCAAGGCTGCCCAACCGATTCTTTATCTTGCCCCACGTTTTTTCAATGGGGTTGGAATCGGGGCTGTAGGGTGGAAGGAATCTTACATGGGCCCCACATGACTCAATGAATTCAATGACCTTGGGATTGTGGTGGACGCAAAGATTGTCCATGATGACGATGTCTTCAGGTGAAAGAGTCGGGAGAAAAACCCGGCGAATATATTCTCCAAAAACAGCCGTCTCTGTCCCCCTCTCCCCCTCCATAGCCGCTGTTGTTCCGTCCAGGCGGACCGAAGAAATCAAGGTGGTGGTACACCAATGTCCATGAGGCGTTTTGGCAAAAAACCTGTTCCCGCCCAACGCCCGGCCCCGCAGACGAGTCATATTCGTTTTCGCCCCGGATTCATCAGTAAAGACAAGGCGACTTGGATCAAGTTTGGCCACCTCTTGGATCCACTGCTTTCTCAAGAGATTTACATCCGCCCGGCCTTCCTCGCTGGCGTGAAGCGTTTCTTTTACACCGGGCGCCCAACCGATTCAACGCCCGCTGTACGGCCATGATCGACCCCTTCACGCCGCTCATGTTCTTGAGTTCTTCAAGCGTTGCATCGGGATGTTTGCCCCCCAGTTGAGCCAACGCCTTGAGCTGCTTTCCGCTGTAGAGGGCCTGACGATGCCCATGCGGTCGGGGAGCGGTCTGTCCGGTTTCGTTGAAACGAGAGAGCCCACGGCTGAAACGTTCTAAGATCTACACGATAAGAAGATGCGATATCGGCCTGGGAACCTTTGCCCATTTTGTAGGCATCTATCGCACGCCGCCGGATTTCTGCTGTTGCTATACTCATGTCATGGAGTATAGATCTTCTAGAGAGGCATTTTAATTGTTAAATGCTCTAGTCTCAAGGTGTGTGCATGTTCTCGCTTTAAACGTATCGTCTGTAAGCAACTTGTGAATGAATAAGCTTTGCATTTCGGTGATATTCGCTAGTCCCCCGGTTGAGGGCCGAGTGTATCCCAGGAAAAAAACGTTGGATAATTCTTTGGGCACTACGCCGAAATAATTATTTCTATATCTGTATTCAAATTCAGTTTCTGATCCACTATTTTTAATTAATAGTTTAGAGATTCTCGGTTTTTCAGCATCGCCTGTAACGATCAAATCATATTTAATGGACTTCTTTTTAGTCTTTACGACACGGTTTTTATCGTCAATAGTCACTTCATTACTTCGATAAAACTCCACAAGCTTTTTATCCATGAAATAAGCGATATCGTTTAATACATATCCTTTCTTAATGGACCCCTCTAAATCATCGCGGAATTCTTCGGCGTACTTTTCAATGGGCCAGTATTTTATGGCAATCAATGAATTAAAAATTCCTATCAATTTTGTCACTCTAGAACGGGACTGATTTGAAAACAGTTCTCTGCCACTTGTGGGATATCGTACCTCTAGACATTTAGGCGTAAAAAACTTGGCCACTAAAAAAACGAATACAATACATTTTTGGCCTAAAGCCGGCCCCAACGTTCGGCACAAAGTAACAATACTCGAGATGAGGTAGCTCGCGTAAATCAGATGAGTATACAATATACAGGAAATCGGTACGAAACGTTATGAAATTCCAATTGATCCAGTGTATAGGTTCTGCCGCCTAGCGTTCTAATTTTGTCCAGAGCTATAAATCCTTGATTAACGATAACAGCCTTATTGCCTCGCGGGATTAACTTGGAAATCATTAAATTAGCAGAGTCTCCCATTGTCGTGAAAAGGACTGTTTTATCCTTAATCGTATAATCAAAATTCCCAAGGTCATCGTGAATTTTTCGCTTAAACCCCGTTGAGATAACCAGCTTTTTAGTTTTGTACTGCTTCCCGCTTTTTGTGTGAATGATGCTATACGCTGAATAGTTCTCAATAAGCTCAACATGATCAAAGTGAATGTGCGATTTGTATTGCTGAAGATATTTTTGATGCATGGCATAAGACTCTTTTGCGGTTGGATACATATCGGTCTTAAAAGATTGAACTAAATCAGACGAATAAAAGCTCGAGTAATAACTACTCACTAGATCAAAATCCAGCCGATCGGCTTGTTCTAGTTGTTTCCAAATAGGGTTGACATCTGACACGATGGTATATGTAACCTGGTCTGCATCCAGCTCTCTTAACAAGGGAATACATGAAAATCCAAATCCAATGATCAGGATTTCTACCTCTTCAAATCTTTTCACGCTGTTTTCCATAGCTAAAACCTCACTCCATATAGTTTAGCGCCATATCCCATTCTTTATCATTCAAGTTTTTAAAGGGCTCCGATTTCACTTTTTCCCATCCATAGATGATGACACCTATTATCGCTGCCATCACAACCATATCCTGGATCACATGGCGTTTGAAAGCCTGGGAAATCTGAGCGGCATTTACATTTTTATCGGAAGGATAAGGAACGGATGGAATATCTTTTTTTAGGAACTGGCAAAGGGGTTTCCAGCCCTCTTTTACATTGAACAGAAGAAGCTGATCCGGGGGTATTAAATCTATCACTTTCTGTTTTTCTTCTTCGTACAATCTCAGTAAATCTGATTTCTCGGTTATACCTTTTCAAGGCTCCACGGAATACCACTGTCTCCATAAGCCTTACGAAAAGAACAAATCGTGGAAGGAAAAAGAGGGTCTTCTTGGCCATCCTCATTTTTCTGTTTGTATGTACAAATCCATTGTACCAATTTTCTGGATCTCCCCATAAGGCAATATATTTCGCGTTAGGATACTCTCGATAAAAAGCGTCTGCTTGAAAACAAAAAGGAGCCCCCAACCAGTGCGTCGTAGCCCTTTAACAGGCTCGTAAAAGGCGTAGTGATTTCACCGTTATATTTTTTAAGTAGTTTTCTAGTAAGGAAAAACCTACTTAATACTTCCGCCGATCCACATGAGGTATACCCTTGTCACCCATCGCTGACGCTTCTGTCCTGGAAAAACCAACCATTATAACTTTCATCAAACATTTCCTCCAAGGTTATCATTCGTCAAACATACGCTATTCTATAATCGATGTAAGCCGGGTAAATGTTGGATCGGTAACCACTCCTTCTAGCTTCTAGAATCTTGAGTGGAAAATCCACCTATTTTCTTGTTTTTGGCTACCTTGGCGATCAACTCCCACTTTTCCCCATCTTCATCGATGGACATCTAACCTTACGGAACTCAGATCGGGCTTATTAAGTTAAAGACTTCCTCAGCGCCTCTTCTTTAACATGGTCGAGACCATTCACTTCTTGGACGAGTTTATAATAGAGAGGTTGAGGCATCTGAAAGCAGCCATCGAACATTTCACCCACGAAATCAGACGCCGAGACTTCCCATAATCCGGGTTTTAGGCAATTGTTGACTAATTGCATACGCCTCGGCCTCACCTTGGGATTAGGACCCATTTTCTCTGCGCAGACGGGTCCCTTTTCTGCCATTCATCCTGCTAAAATGCACAAAATATATTCTGTATATATATTTCATGGTAAGAAGAGTTCCAAAACCGGGTTGAGGACGCAAGACTTTATTACTCTGCGAAGTAGGTTCGGGTGTAGGACAAGAAGGTTACAACGTTAGAGATTATGCCGACTTTTGTTGTTCCCAGTAGGTCTCAAATGCATTTCCTACAAGACAACAGCGTAGAGACGATACGATACGATACACATTGAACCCCTTCGACGCTCTAAAACATACAGGATACGGCTTAGATCATAGAGAGGTTCACAGACATGATAAAAATCTAAGATTTGAGCATCCCCATCAAAATTAACGCGCACAAGAGTACAAATCAATATCATGGCCATCACCCAGCACAACGACTTGCTCGATTTTGCCTAGGCCCCGTAACCGAACCTCGTTACGAATCATAGACCCGAAGTCTCCAGCCGGATCAAAACTCGCCACAGAGGTTGTGCTGTCTGTATCCCGGAAGGGATACCCCTGCTTATTCCTTATGGGTCGAGTGAAGACATACTTTTTTCATTTCACAATAAAAAGTCCCGTTGATCCGTTATCTATACAACCACGTGCTCTAAGTTGGATGCACATAATAAAGAAAAGGAGAAACAGATGAAGCCAACACAAAGAAATATCACGCTATTCGTAGGAACCCTTTCTATTTTTGCGGCGCAGGTCGTTCTAGCACAACCGTTCTTTGATGGAAGAGAAAGAGGGGCGCATCACAAACCGCCTCAATGGGAAACACTGGATCAGGATGGGAATGGTTCTGTTAGCTACGAAGAATTTCTCAAGAGCCATGAAAAAATGCTGCAACGCAAAACAGAGCAATTTGAGAAACTAGATCTCAATGGAGACGGAAGCCTTTCCAAAGAGGAATTTGTTGATGGGAAACTCCGTTCGATCTTCAAAAAGCTTGATGCCAATAACGACGGAAATTTGACTCAGGAAGAAATGGAAGAAGGCCGGAAAAAAAGACAAGAACAGCGAAGAAAAAAGAGAGGTCATCGATTTGATCCTCAACCGTTCTAAGACGACAACAACACGTATAAACCCAATCCCAACCCCCTCTCCCTCTGTGAAGAGGGGAAGGGTGAGGGAAACAATCAACAAACAAATGAATTTGAGTCAATGGTTCTCCTTTGGAGAACATCGCTATAACAACAAATGACACCCCGATCGTGTTAGCGTATCGGGGATCAACTCCGGATTTAGATCCGTATTTCCTTCACCCACCCAACCATCTTATACGACCGAATAAGTAACCACCAGGCTGCTTCCTATGAAGAGTTGATCGGGAGTGTTTGTCCAAAGAATAGAATTATAAATCAAAGGGGCTGAACTAGAATAATTATACATTTCTCCCGCGCTGGAGGCACTGTTATACGTAAACGTACAATTCTCAATTTTTGGACTAGAAGAAGAGTTGTTATAAGCACCCCCTCCGACATTGCTGGCTTGAGTTTTTTTTATCACACAATTCGTCGGACCATTCTGTCAGATTACTATAATCGACAAATTGGTAAGGTTCAAGCACTTCTTCGACCATCTCATTAGGATGGTTATAGCCGTACCTTGTTGACCCGGATTTGTCCCACAGATCTTCTACTCCAAGATGCTCTAATTTGAAAATATTTCTTCAGCCAGGGCATCAATATCAACAGAGCACGGCCTCCGCTAAAAATTTTGATTTCATTTCTGTTTAGACTCCCCTCACGCATGCAAGACACGCTACCTCTTGTCAAGTCCTTGACTTGAATTAATTCTATCAGATACAATGATTTGAAGAATGAGCATACTCTAACGACCCTCTCTAAAAAAGTGACTATAAATGACGCTTGCAAAGCGAGCCAATGACCATCGCGAAGCGATTATAATGACGTTCTTGGAAGGAGAACATATTGACTAATGACCTCTTTGCTCAATACTAAAAATAATCCCGCCGTATACCTCGAAGGCATGAACTACACCTATGGCCGTAAAGAAAGCTGTAATCAGGTTTTATTTGACAATCAGTTAACGTTACAGCCTGGAGAGATTGTCTGCATTACGGGTCCTTCTGGATCGGGTAAAACCACCTTGTTAACTCTGATGGGAGCGCTAAGATCGGTACAAGAAGGGAGTGTCAATGTTTTGGGTGCGGAATTACGAGGGTTAAAAAAACGTGATCAAGTTAATATACGACAAAAAATCGGATTTATTTTTCAAAGCCATAATCTTTTTTCTAGTCTTACTGCTCGCCAAAATATCTATATGGCTCTAGAGCTGAAAAAACATACGACAAAAACAAAGAGAGCAAAAGCAGAAAAGATCTTAACCCGGTTGGGTCTTGGTGAGCGTATGGATTATAAACCTCAGAAATTGTCCGAGGGCCAACGGCAACGGATAGCCATCGGACGAGCTTTGGTCAACGAGCCCAAACTGATTTTAGCGGATGAACCCACCGCGTCGTTGGATCAGGATTCAAGCCAGATAGTCATTGATTTATTAAAAGATATCGCGCATGAGAAAAATACTACCGTTTTCATTGTCAGTCATGACCAACGCGCTATCGATGCTGGAGACCGAGTTGTGAAGATGGTGGATGGAAAAATCACGAAGTGTTTTTCCTTTGCATGCTGCGCATGCATGCGTCATGAGTTCGCTACGCGAACGTCATTATATCGCTTTGCGATGGTCATGGGTCCCGATGCGGGACGTCATTTATAGCCATTGAGATTGGAGGGTTATGTGAAATTGGAAGAATTGAACACGTACATCCTTAACCTGTGGAAGTAGAGTAACAATACAAGTGCAAAGGTCCGCAGCATAGTTCATTCTTTGGGTATCTGCCCCCCCCAAAGGAGAACATAGAATGCCACGAACCTACGAACATTTAAACCGTTATGAACGAGAAGTGATAGCCCAGATGCTAAAAGAAAAATATAGCTTATCTCAAATTGGCCATCACCTGGGCCGATCCCCCTCGACTATTTGGCGCGAATTTCGCCGTAATCGAGTCCGTGGCCGCTATTACCCAAGACCCGCAAATGGCCTGGCTCAAAGCCGATTACAGCTAGCTCGAAAGCCTCAAAAAGTGATGGGAGCTAGCAAAGAACAAGTGGAGACTCTCCTGGCGAAGTATTGGTCTCCAGAACAGGTTGAAGGTCGAAGAAAGCTAGAAGGTGACCCTCCCATCAGTCGAATGACGATCTACCGCTACTTGTACAGTCCAAGAGGGGCTGGCTACCAAAAATACCTGCGTGGCCCCGGAAAGAAAAAACGAGCGACTCGGAAAAGCCATTCACGTATACACAACCAAACGATGATTGACCAACGCCCCGAAGAGGCTGAAAGCCGCAAGGTGGCAGGCCATTGGGAAGGTGACACTATTCAGGGCCAAACGAGAAAAGAGGCCTGTGTAGTCACTCTAGTAGATCGAGCGACTCGATATCTCATCGCCGATCTTTTACCTCGATGCAATGCCGAATCGGTCAACCGTTCCGTACCTCAGTTCGCTGATTCAGGGCTCCCCTGTAAAACGGTGACTGTAGATAATGGCATGGAGTTTGCCAGCCATGCTAAACTACAGAAAAAAATAGCAACCCCCATTTTCTTTGCTGAAGGGAGAAACCCTTGGCAAAGAGGGACCAACGAAAATACGAATGGTTTGCTTCGCCAGTTTTTCCCGAAGAAAACCGACTTTGCTGCCCACAGCTCCGCTCAGTTGAGATGGGCTGTGGAGTTACTGAATAATAGACCGATTTGCACTTGTAAGTCGAGTCTGCAATAACGGAGTAGTGAAAATTGTGGCAGTCCATTTTTATGGGTTCCTAAGCTAAGTTTGTCAGATACGTAATAATAATTTTTTTCATTGCCTAACTCGGGGAAAAAAATCAATGAACCCGCGCGTACCGTTTTGTCCAATACTATCTTCTGTACGGCCCATGTTATTGATCCCGAATAGAGAAGCATCAGCAATAAAAAACACATCCATCTATTAGCTCGATATATCATCATGTCTTATCCTCCTTTAGTGGTTTGATATAGTTGCCGGTATTCCTTTTTAAATTATGCCACTTCGATGGCGACTTTACTTTTTCTGCGGGGTCCCATACCAACACAGCAACGCTGTGTAGGCATAGAGCCTGGGGTTTCAACCCAGGAGAATCATGAAAAAATCCTGTGCCCTGTAGGGGCACTGTTTTTGCATACAGTTGCTTCTGCTCAACCGCGCCCCTTCAGGGCGCAATCGGATCTGTGTTTTCATTCATTCCTGGGGTTGAAACCCCAGGCTACAGGCCTTTGTCCCTCTGCGACAACTCTTCCAAGGCGGATCGTACCACAGGCAAACCAGCCGAGGCGGAAATTTCCTATACATTAAAAGAGCTCCTCAAATTTGTCTAACACGGTTTCCGCGCTATTCCGAACGGCTTCTTTTTCTGCTTCTTTGAGCTTTTCGGTAAATTCTTCATCGACAAAGAGTTCCTCAGGGATCGCTGCATAAATATAATTATCTCCCACTTGCGCGCTCCAAGGCAAAGCTAACTTGCCCTCTTTTTTGTGGTTAAAGATGACCCGATAGGCGTACCCTTTTGCATCCGGGTCAGTAAAGATTCTCTTTTCCACTAGAGACTCTCTCCGTGCAGGAGAGATGTGAATGTTTTCCTCTTTTTCCTGAGCATATTTGGGATACCGGATTTGGACGGTTGCTCGGGTAATCCCACTGGCTTTCATTTCATCCAAATTCGCCTCGAACTCGATGATTCGGGAAGCAGCGGGCGGGCTTAAGGTCACCCCTTCCCAACTTCCTTTCTGCCAGGATGGGTTCTGTGGATATAGATGTCCGCCTTTCAAACTCCATTGTGCCTGGTACTTATAGAGTTCGGGATTTCGGTCCTCCCCCCTCGCATAGGTAAGCACCGCATCAATGCCATGCTCCTGAATGTGTTTTGCATCGATGGTAATACGGTCCTCAAAATCGCGTCCACGGCTCCGCTTTTTTCCCACATTTACGGTCACGTAATTGACTTCATCATCAAAGATCTCCTTGGCATCTAAATCGAGGATAAAGTGAATATCGCGATGATCAAAAAAGGGATCATTCAGGTTTACTGAGTAGACACATTTAGGATTATCCTTTGCATGATCGTACCAACTGGCTAAGTTACCCAGGATTTGATGCGGCAAACGGATAGAATCCCATAGTTTAACTTAAATGTTTTCTTTTTTGCCTGTTGCACGATATTCGTAATCGACTTTTTAAAGGTGTAACTCGTCCCTGTCCGAATTGCAGACTCAACTTACAAGTGCAAAACCGAAGCTGTCCATCATTTCTTTGGGCGTTCTATATTCTAAGCATTTTCTCGGTCTATTATTCAGTAACTCCACAGCCCAGCTCAACTGAGCGAAGCTGTGGGCAGCAAAGTCGGTTTTCTTCGGGAAAAACTGGCGAAGTAAACCATTCGTGTTTTCGTTGCTCCCTCTTTGCCAAGGGTTTCTCCCTTCAGCAAAGAAAATGGGGGTTGCTATTTTTTTCTGTAGTTTAGCATGGCTGGCAAACTCCATGCCATTATCTACAGTCACCGTTTTAAAGGGGAGCCCTGAATCAGCGAACTGAGGTACGGAACAGTTGACCGATTCGGCATTGCATCGAGGTAAAAGATCGGCGATGAGATATCGAGTCGCTCGATCTACTAGAGTGACTACACAGGCCTCTTTTCTCGTTTGGCCCTGAATAGTGTCACCTTCCCAATGGCCTGCCACCTTGCGACTTTCACCCTCTTCGGGGCGTTGGTCAATCATCGTTTGGTTGTGTATACGTGAATGGCTTTTCCGAGTCGCTCGTTTTTTCTTTCCGGAGCCACGCAGGTATTTTTGGTAGCCAGCCCCTCTTGGACTGTACAAGTAGCGGTAGATCGTCATTCGACTGATGGGAGGGTCACCTTCTAGCTTTCTTCGACCTTCAATCTGTTCTGGAGACCAATACTTCGCCAGGAGAGTCTCCACTTGTTCTTTGCTAGCTCCCATCACTTTTTGAGGCTTTCGAGCTAGCTGTAATCGGCTTTGAGCCAGGCCATTTGCGGGTCTTGGGTAATAGCGGCCACGGACTCGATTACGGCGAAATTCGCGCCAAATAGTCGAGGGGGATCGGCCCAGGTGACGGCCAATTTGAGATAAGCTATATTTTTCTTTTAGCATCTGGGCTATCACTTCTCATTCATAACGGTTTAAATGTTCGTAGGTTCGTGGCATTCTATGTTCTCCTTTGGGGGGGGGTCAGATACCCAAAGAATGAACTATGCTGCGGACCTTTGCACTTGTATTGTTACTCTACCATATTGGGCATGGTTTCTTTTTCTTGCTCGCTGGGTGTTGTTGCGGGCGCTTCTTCGGGATCTCCTTCTTCCGTAAATTGGTTTAAGAAATATTGAAAGAAGGCCTCACGAAGAACATCGACACTTTCATCAGGATACGTTTCATCAAACTGCATCTCGACGATTTCGTTTTCGTCCAAGAAATCGAATTCGCTCTGCATCTCCTCGTATGTTTGTCTTGATACGGTGATTGTTTTTCTTTTGTACAAACCCCAAAGGTATGACTTGGTTTTTGTCTTTCTATTCGATGTATACTTTGCCTCTAGGTCATCATAATGTCTTTTCAGTCGATCCCAATGAAACGTAATGGAGGCATTGGCCGCGGGAACCTTTACGATGTAAGAAAAATCCAGCATCACCGAAACATCCGTAATGGAACGACTTTTTTCCTGTTTGTTTTTCTTTCCAAAGTGGAATCCCAACGCTTTACCACGCGCTTGCTCGAAGGGTACTTTTGTTAAACGGAAGGCGCCTGCCAATAGATTCTTTTTAGGTGGAGTATCGTCTTCAAACGTAGCGGCTAATAATTGGGCCCCTAAGGGAGCCAATCGACTGGCTACCGCTATTTTCTGCCCTGAGAGTAATGGGGCCTTGCCTGAGGAGACTAAAGAGAGTGTCAAATTTTCGTCTGACAGCGTGCCTGAAATGATACGAAAGCTACCACTACTACTTTCATCGTCGGAAGGTTCCATGGGGACGGCCCCATCAGCTTCCCATTGTATTGCTTTTTCAGTTTGCCTTTTAATTCTTGTTCCTGATCAAGGGTCAATCCATACTCCATCAGAAAATGCAATAAGGCGCCGCCCGCTCCCCCTTCTTCAGCCCGTTCATCAGTGGTAAATTTCATAAATAGAAATTCAGGTGTTGAGTCAGGGCGTTGCGACAAATGCAAGTTGGTTGGCAGATAATAATATTTTTGACTTTTCCCTGGATCCGTCAGTTAAACGTGGAATTTCTGTGCGAATGCTTTAGAGGAAAAAGGAACCAAAGAAACGTAGGTGTACCCACAAGGTACATCGAGGCTTTTTTGGTTTTCCTTTTGGCCCAAATGATTCGTTCAGAAAACCGCGTTTAACTGACGGATCCAGGTTTTCGGTTTATTTCTCTTTAGCAACTGCCAAAATTTCTTGTCCGCTTTGGCGGCTTGTCCTAATAGATGTACAACAGTCCCATCTTCCAAGGTAATGGAAAGACGATTTTGATGATCAAGAATAACGGCAGACGCGGGATAAGCGATGATGGCTAGAATAAAAAACAAGGTAAACGTGTATCCAATCCATTGATAGGGTCTCATTATTTTCTCCTTTTTCTCTGCCGTCGTAATAATTTTCGACTTAAATCAGGCTGTCATTAACGGTAGCTTTACTGTGCCTGTAGTGCAGGGTGGAACTCTACCCGCCTTGATCATATTCTCTTTTCCTCTCTGGAGACAACCGAAAAGTCCGGTTATTCATGAATCTACCCATCTGACACTTTGTCGACGAATAATACACCTGTTGAGTCTATTCCTTGCGCAGTCCTCCGTTCTCCATTTTTAAGGATCCAGGTGATGGTATACTCATAGTCGTACTGACCAATAGGCACGGTCACTTCTACCCCTTTATCTTATGCGAGCTGTTCAGGTTTAATCACGAGTTGTTGAGGTTGTTTTGAGCCAAAGAAATCGTATGTGACCTTAACGACAACCGCTCGCACTCCTTTTTCTCTAAAACGTTCTGGATCGCCTAAGCATTCAATTCTTCGTCGTTCGTAGGGAGCGTATACATCGATCATGGGCGCGTCGGTTTGAATCCAATCTGTTTGATATTTCCCACCCCCTTTAAAGCTCCATCGGGTACGATATTCATAATTTAACCACCCCAAACGGTCGTTATCTTGATTCCATCCATAAATTAATCGTAAGTCGTTGGTAGAGTTTTTGAGTTGTTCTCGGTTAAGCACGAGTTCTTGCGTAGTCTGTTCGCCGTTCTCATGATTCTTTCGTAAGGTGACAGCTACATTATTAACGTAACGATTAAATTCAGGAAGCAAATCCCCGTCAAGGCCAATATAAACTTCCCGTTGTTGAAAAGCCGGATCGCTCAGGTTGACCGTTCTAAAGTAATCGGGATTTTTCCCAAATCGTTGATAAAAGTCTCCTATGTTGAAGGTGAGATAAGTGCGACGCTCCACTTCAGAGCGATGATTAAAATTCATTACACTAAACCCTTCGGTCTTCAGATTCTTTAATTCATACCCCGCATAGGCGCCATAGCCGATAGTATTTCGGCTCGATAAAAGTCCAGATTTGGGGTTAAATAACTCGCCCAGGTTATCGAATAACCCCCCTTGTTTATCTTTGGGCACTCGATCTAATTCCACGGGACGAAACATCAGCTCCAATAATTTGGTGTACACATTGTTTAATAACGCTTCCATGGACGTATCATTTCCACTGGACTTTAAGGTAATCGCGTGATTGCGTATTAGCCTTTTAAAGGCCACATCAATATCTGCGCTGATAAAGTAGGCCGTTCCACCGGCAGATGCACTCATGCTTTTGCTCGTTTCGCTCCAGTCGACAACAAGTTCCGCCTCATAGGCTTCATTGAGTCCCGCAAAGGTCAAATCAAAAATCAACGACACATCCGGGGTTTTCATAGCAAAACTTTGTAAAAGCAGCGTTGCTTTTTCTGGGGTCAAATCAAAAGTAAAGGCCATGCGGTTCCCTTCAAGGACGGGCGCTCGTCCTGTAGCTAGAAGTTTTCGTTTCGATGAGCCGTCAGCCAGATTGAGGATCGACGAGATCAATCCATATCGCGCGTCTTTAAACACAGCAGGACCGCGCAACTGGATCGGGTCGTTATCAAATTTTTCGCGCATGGCCCGTTGGGCCGTTTCTACGTGTTCGGGAGGTGTTTCGTACAAGACTAAAAAATGAAGAATACCTCCCCCTTCAGCGGAGGTAATCGTAGCGCTGTCTTGCTTGTCGGTAGGTTTATTCATCACGTAACGAATAAATGAAAACTGGGGTTTTCCTTGCTCGTCTTTTCCTAAACGCGCCTAGGTGGGCAAATATAGATATTGATTACTGTCAGTAGCCAAAGGAAGGCACCATACATTGCCAACGTAAACGCCCCGATCGATAAGAATCTGTTGGGCCAAAAGTGGGCCTGAACAAAATAGACTTAGCCCGCTGAACCATATCCATATTTTATTTTTTACTTTTTGCTTCCGATTCTTTTTTCGATTCGGGAGGGATGAGGTACAAATAATCTGAACCAAGGACTTGGAGTGGATCTTTAATGGTGCCTTTGAGAGAAAACCACGAGGTTCGAAATACAGCAGGTTGGTTTTGATCATGGAAAATACTTACGGTTCGGACCGCCTCAGAATCTAAAGCCCTTAAAATTATCTTTTCTAAACGTCTTTTTTCTCCTACCAGCGTAGTCGCAAAATCGATGACTGCCGAAGCGATATTTCGTTCCACAAAAAATTGACGGTCGGCATCAATCTCTACTTCCCGTTTCTGAAAGGGCGACACAAGAGAAACAACTCCGTCTTTCGAACTAAGCCAACGATCTGTTTCCAATGGCACCCGAATGGTAGGGCCGTTACGAATACTCCAGCGTAGTTGATACTCATATTCAGTCCACGCCTCACTTTTTATGCCTAATCGAGGAAACGAAACCTCTTGGATGGTCTGGCCTTGCTGAACGGATTCATGCGTAAAGATCAAAGGGTCTGGCGTGAAATCCGGATGTTTATCCCCATACTTTTTGCGGAAATTGACCGAAACCGCATTGAGCACTTGCTGGAACGAGTCAATATATTCGCTGTCGATTTGAAAGTGGACGGTTCGGAATTGGAAAACAGGATCCGCTAAATTCACGATGCGGAAGTAGCGAGGATCTTCGCCGAACGCCTCATAAAGCCCCCCCAAATTACCGGTCGTATCCACGGGAACTTTAATCGTTGTGCTCTTGCTTAAATTAAGTTTGAACACATTTCTTTGGATATCTTTACGATTTTTTAACACATAACTGGTTATCGGAAAAATATTTTGTATTCTGGGCCCCGCCAAATACCCGAGAAAACCAACCACGCTTTTGCCGGCCTCGTATTTGTTTTGATTCAACAGCCTTTTCACGCGCAGGATTTTTGGCCCAACCGGTTTCATGGTTAAACATCAGATCGGTTAACTTATCTGTAACAATCTGAAGGATTCTGTCCACATCTGAGGTTTTGATGCCTAACCCTTGACTACGATCCGTCACTTCAATCTTCAGGTCTCCTGTCCGTTGTAAATCATCAACGATGTCTCGTACTTAGTGTTTGGTATATCGGTCTTGAGAATTGGTGATTTCGCTAAAATGGGTATAGATCGTCGAACTATCTGCTGTTACTTTTGCATTATAAGCCTTTACCTTGGCTTCGTAATAGGCATGGACTGATATCGACACGTCAGAAGCGGGCCCTTTAAAACTATCCCATAATAAAGTGGCGCCCTCCTGGTTCAATAAGGCGGCTACAGCTGCCTTGGAACCCGGTAATAAGGGCGCTTTTCCCGAAGAAACCACACTGCGAGTAAAGCCTCCTTCCCTCTCATCGGAAAGGACGGCGGATATCATTTCGAAAGAGCCGACCCCCTCTGCGCCATCTTCTATCGCCTCCATGAGATCAACCGGTCCAGCGATCCGAGCGCCAGGTACCTTTTCCCCTAATTCTTTCTCGAGCCCGCCAAGAACATTGGTCGGCAAAGAAAATTCGACCAACGCATGAAAAAGTCCACCGTGCGTGCCGTTTTGACCTACACCTGAATCCGTCAGATAAAATCTGACGATTTTTCATTACCTGTTGGGCTAAAGCGGGGAGGATACCCGTATTCAAACAAACAACCCCACCCCAACAGGTGTGTATATGAAACAATATAAAATAAAGACTGGCAAGAGCGAACTCAACAGCACAAGCGGAAATCATCTTTGCGGCCTGCTGCTTGAGGATCATGCTCAACGGATTCTTCCCTCCAATTTTTAACCACGCCGCTCCGATGCGATCTCTGATCGGGAGATCCTCCTTACCCAGATCGGCTTACTTTGCAACGGTCGAACCGATTTCAATGATATCGACCTGTACCGGGGTGATGAGATTTTTACGAATGCCTTTGGACTTAAAAAGGGGAGTTAAAAAGGTAGCCTCTGAGCCGGTGTTCCGATGTCGTTCCGACGACCTGCCCCCAGCCAGAACCCATGTGGGGCTACGCAAACTCAACACCGAACTTCTTTCCTCGGGCCCCTTTGGCTAGGTAGATGTCGAAGGGCTTGATCTTGTTCCCGTCGATATCGATGTGAGCCCTTTGGATCACTCAGGCTCTTCGAAAGAAGGCGTTTCCTACACCTAGAAGGGCCATGATGGTTACGCCCCGATATTTGCCTATGTGGGCACTCAAGGTCACATACTTGAGTGCGAACTTCGACCCGGTAAACAACATTGTCAGTCGGGAACGACCGCGTTTATTGCCCGCAGCGTTGAAACGCTCCAAACCCTGGGCCTGGGTGGAAAATGTTTGCTTCGGCTTGATAGTGGCAACGCTGCGGCCGATAACTTCGACGCTTTTGGGGATCATTATTTTATCGTAAAGCGAAATCCTCACCGCGAATGTCCTGAACAAATGCTGGCCCTTGCACGCCGAGTTGGAGACAAACAAGACAGTCGTGAAGGCAAGAACGTTTACACAGGCTTTTTCGATCATTTCCATCCCGGTGGTGACCAAAACCGCCCTTGTGTCCCGGTGGCCTTCGAAGTGATTGAACGCACCATCGATATCGATGGTCAGAAACTTCTGGTTCCTAAACTTGAGGTGAACACCTGGTGGACGAACCTCTCTTGTCGTGCCAAGACCGTGCTAGATCTCTATCATGGACATGGCCCCAGCGAGCAGTACCACAGTGAACTCAAAAGCGATCTTGATGTTGAGCGATTGCCTTCGGGGAGACTCTGTGCCAATAAGATTATTCTGTTATGCGCCATGGTGGCCTTCAACCTATTGCGCGGTCTTGGCCAAGAGGTCATCAAACGGGCTGGGCTTGCCCCGCAGAAAATCAACATCCCGCGCTGGCGAATCAAAACGGTTCTCAAAAATATCGTTTATTGCGCGGTTCGATTGGTCCGCCACGCCGGACGAATTGAACTTCACTTTGGCAAGCGTTGTCGCTGGTTTGAAGTGATACAAGATATTGCCCATTCCTTCGCATAGCCCTCCGTGCACCTTTAACAATACTCTAAGGCGACTGCCCAAGGAGGCTTACGCCCCAAAATGGTCAAATCAGAGTGAATCTGACCTGTACGCTCAAAAAATTCATCAGGGTGATACTTGCCGGTCCCAATCCGCCCAAAAGCGAGCATCTCAAGGAAAAAATTTTTCAACTTTTGAGCCCCAAAACGCCTTCCGAAGCGATAGCTGACGGATTCAGGTTAAAGGCTGTTCCTAACTCAGGAACTACATTCCCCGGAAATTTTCCTCATTGGACCGTACAAAATATGTCGCCTGGTGGCCTTCCTGTATCCCAACCCAAAGATGGAACGAATATTGTAACGATCGTTTTCAATGGGCCTGGTCAGTATCTTGTTAAAGCCAAGACGCTTAATTCTGAAAAAACTTTTACGGTATACGTCATTAAAGTCGACATCAAGATGAACGGGAATGTGATTTCAGATACGACTACAGATGTCATTGTGGGTGAAGCTATTGATCTTGAAAGTGAAGTTAAGCCTACAGGGCTAGCTTTTGAGAGTAAACAGTGTAGGATCCCGGGAGTACGCGTAAAGGATTGGGTCGCATCTTTATCATCAGCGACACTAATATCCGTACAGCCACCTGATCTCCAGGCGTCTACCATTAAATACTACTGGGTGGATGGTGGTGACGGCCGTGTTGTAGAATACGAGGTAATAGTTGGTGGTATTTATTGCAAGAGTGAAGTGACCTTTGAGGTTAAGAGTCCGGCATCAACAGTGACAGTAGTAACGGGCAGTGTCGCTGCTGACTCTTCGCGGTTGCATTATGGTAATACGGCTATACCCGGCATCTCTTTCTCGCATACAATCACGGTGCCAGCTGGCTTCTCGGGCTCAACTCAGTGGGTTCAATTAGTTAATCTGTTAAGGCGTCGCAAACTGAACAATGGGACCTGGCAAAGATGGGCTGCCATTGGGTTGGACAGTAGCTATCCATACGATACTAGTATATCGACTGTGGATGTGCCTGGTACACTGTTGTTGAGTATTTACTTAGAAAAAACTGTGAATGAGAGCTTTGAGATGTACCTTATGTTCAAGCCTTCAGGTACAGACACGATATGGGTTCCTCTTAAGCGGACGGGCTGGAGTTGGTCTGGATCTGCATCTCGAAATGGAAGTGTTTGGACTCTAGACTCAAGCAGTAACCCTGCACCAACTACTAGTGACACCACAAGCCATCCGGTTTGGACCCGAAACGTTTCTGGCCAGAATCCCGAGTGGGTGGATGAATAGACTTCCACGTTGATAACGCCTTTGAACCTGATAGGAGGAACCCATGCAATTGAATGATCCCGCGATAGAGGCCGTCCGAAAAATCCGTCACAAAATATCAGCTACCGATGGTCATGATATACGAAAACCGGGGAAACACTACAAGAAATATCAAGAGCAACTGAAAGCAACAGGAGAATATCGTTTCAGGGTAGGTAGGGGGTAGGTAGGGGGTAGGTAGGGTCGGACATTAAGTTATAAGTTAGTAACGGGGCCCCGTTCACCAGGATGGACCCAAGCACGGGGCGAACAAATCTGTCCGGTCGTGGCCTGATTGATCTAATTGAAGGAATGAGTCGCTATTACGATTCAATTTGACCAAGGTAGCAAACAATATTAAAATTTACGTTATAGATGAAAGAAAAAGTATACCTAGATGCAACCATACCGAGTTTCTACTATGATGATCGGTTCTCTGTAAAGCTTCTGACCGAAGAAACAAAGCGGTGGTGGGACATTGAATCTGTGAATTACGATGTATGGATTTCGGAGGCCGTTATTCAAGAAGTCAGCCAGGGCGACTATCCGCAAAAAGAAGATGCACTGCTGTTTGTAGAACAACTTCAAACTTTAAATCCTGTAGCCGACGTTGAAGAAATTGCAGCTTACTATATCGAAAATTACGTGATGCCAAAATCGTTAATCGGTGATGCCGTGCATTTAGCCTACGCATCATTCTACAATATGGAGTATCTACTTACCTGGAATTGTAATCATTATAATGAATGGGAAGCTTGGTCTTTCCACGCCAGAGATAGTAACGCCGCTTCAAATGTTTACGGAGGACACCTCATGATACTAAACGAAGCACTTAAACAAAAATATAGGGTTCAAAAACGGCTATCTGAGTCTGCCACGGACATGCATGATTACTTTGAGAAATCTCATAGTACAGCGCTGGAAGCTCTAGAAAAAATAGGAGCTAAACCCAATTATAAAGCTTTACCCACAATAAACGGGCAGAGGAGAAGGGTCGAGGGTCGGACATAGGGGAGGAGGCAGGGGGGGGGAAGGTCGGACATTAAGTTATAAGTTAAAGATTTGATATCGGGAGAAAAAATTATAGACTCGTCAAATGGGAAGATCTCTGCGGATAGTCTATGAAGGAGCCGTTTACCACGTAACGGTTCGGGGTATAGTGCGGCGCGATCTTTTTCAGGATGATCGAGATCGTAGAAGGGTTAGGCTGAAAAGATTGAGAAAAAAAGAGTTTAGAAGTTGTACAGGAAAGAGCAGAAAAGTGATGGAAGAAGTGACCCGATTTAGGGGCATAGAATGGGGGCTATACCAAAAACGGAACGGTCCGATGGTTTTAAAGGTCACGGCCGTATGTGCGTTATCGTGAGGACAGTCTTGAATCAGGTGTGAGAAAAGGGCTATATTATCGCGATGAAACAGTTCGTTTATATAGAAACTACGATCCGCAAGTATCTATATAGGAGGAGCCCATGAAATTGAATGATCCCGCGATAGACGCTGTCCGAAAAATCCGTCACAAAATATCAGCTGCCTGTGGTCATGATATACGAAAACTGGGGGAACATCAAGAGCAACTGAAAGCAACAGGAGAATACCGTTTCAGCAATGAATCGTCAATAGATGGTGGCTGCGGGTGAAGGAAGAGGGGCGTGTTGCCAAGCATAGGTTCAGCTGTTATGAATGCTCGCACGTAATACGTTAATGTACCTAGATCCGTCAGTTAAACGTGGGATTTCTGTGCGAATGCTTTGGAGGCAAAAGGTTGCAAAAAAGCCTCGACGCACCCGCTGGGTGCGTCGAGGCTTTTTTGTAATTCCTTTTGGCCTAAATGTTTCGTGCAGAAAACCGCGTTTAACTGACGGATCCAGGTCTTTTGTTTTGTCGGTAGTTCAACTCATACTTTTTGTCGAAAGAATAAACCAGCATGAAAATTTTGCTTACAGGAAAAGGTGGACGAGAACATGCATTGGCACACGCCCTGCACCGTTCTCCTTCTAACCCCACAATCTATGCTTATCCAGGCAATGACGGAATGGCATCCTTTGTTCAAGACATACAGGTACCAGACATAGACACCCTCATCGATTGGATGACAGAACAGCAAATTGATCTATGTGTAGCAGGGGAAGAAAGCTATCTTGCAGTGGGATTGGCCGACAAATGTACCCAAGCAGGTATTCGTGTTTGGGGCCCTGTTCAAAGATCTGCTCAACTTGAATCGAGCAAAATTTTTGCTAAAGAATTTATGAACCGACATCAAATACCTACTGCATCCTACACGGTGGCCGCTTCTTCTGAGGAAGTTCGCGCAGCGATTACCGAATATCCATGTGTATTGAAATATGATGGTCTTGCCGCCGGCAAGGGCGTTTCTGTTTGTACGGATCAAGAACAAGTTGATGCCTTTATCGAAAGTGTGTTTGAGAACAACCAATTTGGCCAAGGCCTCGTAATCGTTGAACAATGTTTAGAAGGCCAAGAACTCTCTATCATTTGCGCGGTTACAAATGGGACCTATCAATGGTTTACTCCAGCGCGAGATTATAAGCGACAACTCGATGGTGACCAAGGCCCCAATACCGGAGGCATGGGCGCGGTCTCATCGCAGGCATTGATGCCTCCAGAACAGCTATCTGAGATTGAACAACATATCATCAAGCCTGTCGTAGAGGGGTTCATCAAGGAGAAGATGCTTTACCGTGGATTTCTATATTTTGGACTTATGTTAACAAAACAGGGCGCCCGTGTTCTCGAATTTAATTGCCGTTTTGGCGACCCTGAAGCACAAGCTATTCTCCCGCTTGTGGACGGTGATTTAGCAACCTATTTATATGAGGCCGCCAATGGAGACTTACGACCAGATCTTATACACATGAATGATGCCTGGAGCCTATGCCTGGTTCTCGCCTCAAAAGACTATCCCTATCGTTCAGACTATGGACAAGTTATTACGGGCTTAGATATGATTAAACACGCGTACATTTATCATGCAGGAACAGAAAAAAATAATCATGAACAATACATCGTGAATGGAGGCCGTGTACTTTCTCTTGTTTGCAGGGGAGAAAGTCTTGAACAAACACGAATAACCGCTTATACAGAGATTGAAAAAGTTACATTTAAAGGCGCCCAATATAGAAAAGATATTGGCCGACTTCATTTTGAAAAAGGATAAAACCGATATAACGTGGTAACGGCTAGCCATCACGAAGAAAAGCGGTAGCAAGCGATTGCACTCCATACACCATGGCAACCAATATGGAGTGTGGTGACTTGTCACTGCTTTTCTTCCACGCAGCTTGCTGCGTAGAGCTATGCAACAGAAATAGGAGAATCATGAAAGTCATCATTTTATATGGAAGCGAAAACGATAAAAACTTTCTTCAAATAGGCAAAGATTACCTGAACCAAGAACAGATCCCGTTCGAAGAAAAAGTATTGTCCGTTCATCGAAACTTTGACGAACTCATCGTTTATTTAAAGGATGTTCAAAGCCAAAACGAAAAAGTCGTCTTTATTGCCGCAGCGGGGTTATCCGCTGCTTTACCAGGTGTTGTGGCCGTAAAAGTGGATGCCCCTGTCATCGGTGTCCCCGTACCAGGAGGGCCTCTGAATGGAATCGATGCGCTCCTTTCTATTGCTCAGGTGCCCGGTGACGTCCCTGTTGTAACGGTTGGACTCCATAAAAAAGCGCCGCTCAATGCATGTATGTATGCGCATAAGATACTGAAAATGGGTGAATAAAAAAGATGTCAGAACCATCTCTATCTAAAACGCACATACTGGATGAAAAGGATATCAATCATAAGCTCCGTCGAATCGCCTCTGAGATCCTTGAACAACATCCCAAAACGCCTTTAGCATTTGTGGGGATTCATACGCGTGGTGTTATCGTTGCTGATCGTATCTATAATGTACTTATAGAAGATCGTAAAGAAATGGTTAAAGGATCCCTTGATATTTCACTGTATCGGGATGATTTAGATAATCTGGGATCTATCCCTTCTATCAAAAATTCGGATTTGCCGTTTGAAATAGAAGGAGCGACGGTCATTCTTTTCGATGACGTTCTTTTCACGGGAAGAACCATTCGTGCAGCTATCAATGTATTAACCGATTATGGTCGACCGGCGAAGATTGAACTCGCCGTCCTTATTGACCGAGGAAATAGAGAACTTCCTATTGCGCCAAATTATACTGGACACACGATCCAAACGTCAAAAAAGGAACATATTTGTTCTCATTTCCACGAAATAGATGACGAAGAAGGCGTGTATAAACTGATAAACTCAGAACGAGCCTCATGACCAAACAAGATCCTGAAAAGAAGAAAAGAAGAAAAGATCTACTAGATATTGACTCGATTTCCGTAGAAGAAATTGATTTTCTTGTAAAAACGGCCCAGCCTTTTAAAGAACTGTTTACGCGCTCCGTTAAAAAAGTCCCCACCCTACGAGGTAAATCAGTCCTCAACCTGTTTTACGAACCTTCAACACGGACACGGACATCGTTTGAAATTGCCGCGAAACGTTTATCGGCTGATGTAACAAATTTTTCTGTATCGCAATCAAGCGTCGTCAAAGGCGAATCCATACTAGACACCATAGACACGTTACAGTCCATGAAAGTAGACTATATGATTGTCAGACATTCTGAATCAGGGGTTCCCAACTTTATTGCGCAAAATACTCATGCTTCGGTTATCAACGCAGGAGACGGATATCATGCGCATCCTACGCAAGCCATCCTTGACACCTATACTCTTAAAGAAGTTTTCCCTGATCTTACCCGCAAAAAGATTCTTATTGTGGGCGATATTCTTCACTCACGGGTTGCGCGTTCCGTGAGTACCTGCTGCCGTAAATTGGGCATAGAAATCGGTGTGTTAGGTCCCGGAACACTCATTCCTGATTCTCGACCGGATTATATGGAATGCTTTAAGGATTATGCTACAGCTTTTGCTTGGAACCCTGACGTTATTTATCTCTTGCGGTTACAACGCGAACGTCAACAAGCTTATTTTTTTCCAAGCATGCGCGAATATCACAATCTGTTTGGCATTACGTCTAACCGTTTTGAAACCGTCAAAAGTGAGGGAATCTATATTATGCATCCAGGTCCGGTAAACCGAGGCGTAGAACTCATTGATGAAGTAATGACTTATGAGCGATGCCTGATCAATCAACAGGTAGAAAATGGAATCGCGACCCGAATGGCTATTCTTTACTGGCTACAACCGGGAGAAAACAAAATCCGAAAGCCGAATACCGAAATTCGAGGTAAATCCTAATGACTGAAACTCAAAAACTTTTTAAAAACGGCCAGATAGCATCTGAAAAGAGTCCCACACTTCGACAAGCAGATGTGCTTGTTAACGAAAAGGGCTCGATTTCTGCTGTAGAAAGCTATATCGAAACGAAACCAGAAATGGACGTCATCGATTGTTCAAGAAAGATTCTTGTCCCCGGGCTTTTTGATATGCACGTTCATTTACGTGAACCGGGCCGTGAAGACAAGGAAACGATTGAAACCGGAACAGAAGCCGCGATCAATGGAGGGGTAACCGGACTGTTAGCCATGCCCAACACAACTCCGCCCATTGATTCGGGAGGTATGGTCCGGTTCGTATTAACCCTTGCCAAAGAACGTGCACGAATTCCTGTCATGACCTCCGGCTGCATCACCCACAATCGCCAAGGTAAAGAACTCGCTGAAATAGCGGATATGAAAGAAAAAGGTGTAGTCATGATTACCGACGATGGAAGTCCTGTGGCCAATAGCTATCTCTTTCGGCGAGCGTTGGAATATGCTAGAAACTTTGACCTTATTGTTGCCTCTCACTGTGAAACCATGGAGCTAAGCGCTGACGGTGCGATGCATGAAGGCAAGGTTTCCTATCAGCTAGGCATTCCAGGGATCCCTGCATGCAGCGAAGAAATTTCCATTGAACGCGACCTTTCTCTTGCTCACTATACAAAGGCGAGAATTCATATTCAACACGTATCTACAGCACGTGGCATGGAGATTATTCGTCGTTTTAAAGAAGAAGGTGTTCATGTAACCGCGGAAGTCACCCCGCACCACCTCCTTTTTTCCGAAGAAGATATCGGTGATTATAATACGGCTTTCAAAATGAACCCTCCCCTGCGCACCAAAGTAGATAACCAACAGTTGTTGGAAGGTTTAAAAGAAGGGATCTTCGACATCATTGCTACGGATCATGCGCCCCATACAACGTTTGAAAAAAACTTGGACTTTTCGAGTGCGCCTTTTGGGATTACAGGTCTGGAGACCGCTTTGCTTTCTCTGTATACCTATCTTGTCAAACCCGGAAAAACCAACTGGAATTTATTCGTCAAAACGTATTCCGCAGAACCCCGACGGATTCTTGGTCTGCCATCTGTAGAAATCAAACCAACGCATCCCGCTGAATTTATTGTCTTTGATCCAGATGTGACCACGATCATCAATAAAGCGTTTATGCGTTCAAAAAGCGTGAACACCCCGTTTCTTGGAAAAGAGTTAATGGGCCGGGTTGAAAAAGTTATTTATAAAAATGAGATCCTTTTAGATCGATTACAAAAATAAAGAAAAGCGGTAGCAAGCGACCGCACTCCATATTAATATAAATGTACCAATACGATGAAACCATTTGAACAACGGTTATCTCAACGAATTGCAGCCGTGGGCTCTCATCTCTGTATCGGTCTAGATCCTCGGCCGGAATTGATTAAACAGGATGTCGAACCTTTTCTAAAACAGGTCATTGACGAAACGAAAAATATGGCTGCAGCTTTTAAACCCAACATCGCTTATTTTGAAGCGCTCGGCTCACCCGGATACAAACTCCTAGAAGAGCTCCTTGCATATACACCAGACTCCATCCCTGTTATTTTAGATGTTAAACGGTGTGATATTCCTGAGACCCAACGCTATTACGCAAAAGCCTATTTTGAAAATTGGGATGTCGATGCGATAACGCTTAATCCTTTTCTTGGATTTGATACGGTTGAACCTTTCTTAACTTATCCGGGTAAAGGTGTCTATTTGCTGGGACGAACCTCTAATAAAGGAGCCAGCGATTTCCTGACAAAAAAAATAGAAGGGAAACAGGTGTTAGAAATGATTCAAACATTTGTTTTTCAAGCTCATGAATACCCGACCACCATCGGGATGGTCATGGGGCTCATAAACCTGGCTGAAGATATAGATCCCTCTCTTCAAAGGATCCCGTTGCTTTTACCTGGATTTGGAGCTCAAGGAGGCGCTCTTGACCCGCTCAAAAAAACGGCACGTCATATGGCCCCTTTTCTAATCAATGTTTCACGAGGTATTTTGTACGAGGAACCAGACAAAACGTTCGAACAAAAGGCCGTGGAATATTCCAGAAAAATTGAGGGGACGTTAGACAGGACCCCCTCTTCCAGTGGGAGAGGAAACAAGCTTTGATATCATCTATGCAAAACCCATTAGAAAAAGTTAAAGAGATAGGCGCTATACGCCAGGGGCACTTTCAGCTAGCCAGCGGAAAGCATAGCGCGCATTATGTCCAGGTCGCTCAACTCACTCAGTATCCATATATATTGGATGAATTGCTTCAAGATAAACTTCCGGATCTTCAAGCGCTTGATATCGACACCGTTTTTTCTCCTGCTATCGGAGCTTTACCCGTGGGACAACAGATAGGGCTTGCGCTGAAAGCCAGGACCCTTTTTGCAGAACGTAATAAGGACCATATCATGGAGTTAAGACGTGGCTTTACGCTTGAACAGAATGAAAAATTGTTACTGATAGAAGATGTCATGACCACCGGAGGCACCCTCAAAGAATTAAAAAAAATAGCCCTAGACCAAGGCGCTGAAATTAGAGGTGTGTTTACCGTCGTCAATCGTTCGGGACAAAATACTTGGGAAGGCATCCCTATTCATTCTCTGGTGGATCTTGTTTTCCCAACCTATACGCTCGAAGAATGTCTGCTATGCAAACAAAACATACCTTTAGACAAGCCGGGGACAAAAGCGAGCAATGCTAATTGGGGTGCCCAAAATTAGCATTGCTAGTTATTTGTTATTGGGAAAACGTAAGAATATAAGAACAAGAAAGCTTCAATGAGCGAAAAAGAAATTCCTGTGGCCCTTAGTTTTGATGATGTTCTCTTACTCCCTCAACGGAGTGATGTTCTCCCTGCAGACATCAAATTGAACACACCTCTCACAAAGAATATCTCCCTCCATATACCCATGCTCTCATCAGCGATGGATACAGTTTCCGAAAGCAAGCTAGCCATCGCCTTAGCCCGAGAAGGAGGTATGGGGGTTATTCATCGTAATTGTCCTATTGAAGAACAAGTCGACATGGTTTCACGTGTTAAACGATCTGAAAACATTGTGATCGAACAGCCTTTAACCGTCCAAGCAGATTTAACCATTGCTGCCCTTAAAGAACTCATGCGAAAAACGGGCATATCAGGGTTTCCTGTTGTAGACCCCGCACAGACATTACAAGGCATTGTCACCCGGCGCGATATCTGGATTCTTGAAGACGAGAATCAAAAAATAGATCACGTCATGACACCTCGACCCAAAGTAATCACCGCTCCAGCAGGATGCAACCAGGAAGAAGCAAGGTCTATTCTCTATACACACCGGATTGAGAAACTTCCCTTGGTAGACACGGACGATCGCCTCGTTGGGCTCATGACAAGAGCCGATATTGAGAAACGGTTGATGTTTCAAGATGCAAGTAAAGATCATAATGGACATTTACGGGTTGGTGCAGCCATTGGAACCGACAACGATTCGTTAGAACGAGCACATGCACTCACTGCTACAGGCTGTGATGCCCTTTTTATTGATGCGGCTACGGGCCATACAGACCGCGTCATAAAAAACCTTCAAGCCCTTCATTCAGAATATCCGGAGATCCCTGTCATTGCCGGGAATGTGGTTACACCCGAAGGAGCCAACGATTTAATTAAAGCAGGCGCAGCCGCTATTAAAGTCGGGGTTGGCCCGGGCTCAATCTGCACTACCCGGATGGTTGCGGGTGTAGGGGTCCCTCAATTTAGCGCCATTAAGAATGTGGCGACCATCTGTCATGAAAAAGATATCCCGCTTATTGCAGATGGCGGAATCCGCTATTCAGGAGATATCATTAAAGCCTTGGCTGCAGGTGCGAGCTGTATCATGGTCGGCTCCCTCTTCGCAGGCACGGAAGAAAGCCCCGGCCGTACGATCCGGTGGCAAGGTCGAACCTTTAAAGAATATCGAGGGATGGGATCTATCAGTGCCATGCGAAAAGGCTCCAGTGATCGGTATGGACAAAACGCTTCAGGAAAATTAGTGCCAGAAGGTGTAGAGGCCCGCGTTCCATACAAGGGAAAAATGTCTGACCTTCTCTTCCAATTGATGGGAGGCGTACGATCTGGTATGGGTTATATAGGCGCGGAAAATATTAAAGCGCTAAAAACCAAAGCACGCTTTATACGCATTACATCAGGGGGTTTAACAGAAAGCCATCCTCATGACATTACGCTGACCGAAGAACCGATCAATTATAGCGTCTAAGGTCTGAATGTCGAAGGTCCAAAGTCAAAAGGAGTCTTTCGGAATCCAATAAGCGTCATACATGGTTAAACGTATAGCATGAAAACACAAGTCGCGGTCATAGATTTCGGGTCCCAATATACCCAGCTCATTGTTCGACGTATTCGAGAACAGGGTTATCTGGCCCGTCTTTTCCAACCGTCAGAACTTAACGTCCTCAAAGAGATAAACGCCATTATTTTGTCCGGAGGTCCACGCAGCGTAAAAGAAAAGAACGCACCGGATATTGATTTCGAATATTTAAAGGATTTGAACATCCCTGTGCTTGGAGTCTGTTATGGTATGCAACTCCTCAATATTAAATGGGGCGGCCAAGTAACACCGGGCATCGTTCGTGAATATGGACCCGCCACGTTGAGTATCTCTGATCCTCAGACTTTATTAAAAGATGTATCTAACCATTCTCAAATATGGATGAGTCATTCCGATACCGTATCACAATTGCCTGAAGGCTGTAGAGTGTTAGGCGAAAATGCTGCAGGGATTCCTGTAGCGCTCCAATGGAACGAACAGTTTTATGGTATCCAATTTCATCCTGAAGTCAGCCATTCAAAGGAAGGAAAAAAGATATTAAAAAACTTTCTGTCCCTCGTTAAAGAAAAACCGGCCTTTTCTATCGCTACATTTAAAGATGAACTTATGGCTTCGGTTCGAGATTCTATTGGAGGAAAAAAAGTAGTTTGCGGAGTCTCTGGCGGTGTCGACTCTACCGTCCTCGCTCTACTGCTTCACAAAGCGAACATCAATGTTCATCCCATTTTTATTGATACAGGCCTTCTTCGTAAAAATGAAAGCAAAGAGGTTCATGACCAGTTTAAGCAGCTTGATGTCAATATTGACATTATAGCTGCAAAAGACCGTTTTCTCTCTGTATTAAAAGGAATAGAAGATCCCGAAAAGAAACGTCAACGCATTGGTGATCTCTTTCTCGACCTCTTTTGGGAACGTGCAGGCAATATGGACATATTTGCACAAGGAACCCTGTATCCCGATGTCATTGAAAGCGCTACCAGCGGATCGATCGCCTCTAAAATCAAAACCCATCACAATCGCGTTCAACGCATCTTAGACTTACACAAAGAGGGAAAGGTCCTCGAACCTCTCTCGACATTATTCAAAGATGAAGTGCGAGCGCTGGGAAAAGAATTAGGGATCCCCAAAGACATGCTCTATCGACACCCCTTTCCCGGTCCAGGATTGGCGGTACGCATACCTGGCGAAGTCACTGAAGAGAAGATCTCGATTCTCCAAGAGGCCGATGCAATTTATATCCATGAACTAAAACAGGCTGGGTGGTATGAAAAAATTTGGCAAGCGTGCACCACTCTACTTCCTTGTAAAACGGTTGGAGTAAAAGGTGACGAACGCGCTTACGAACACGCCATTGTCCTTCGAGCCGTTATTAGCGAAGATGCAATGACTGCTGATTGGGTTGAGATTCCTTATGAGGTATTACGAAACATCTCTAACAAGATTCTCAATGAAGTCTCCCATGTAAACCGGGTGTTGTACGATATCTCAACCAAGCCACCAGCGAGTATTGAATGGGAATAAACGGGTTATGCCCCTTTTACCCGACAGAAGGCAACGACATCTTATCTCGAAACTTTTTAATCCAGTCGGATCTATCAGTTCGGAGTCTAAGAAACTCGAAGTAAGACAGGGTTTCAGATTTATGGGTCTCATACTCGTGGAGCAATCTATTCTGCACCTGGTATTTCATATCCACACAATCAAATGTCTTCATTCTGGTCGCCATAGGCCACCTCCTTTGGGCTTCGTATTTCAATGGTCCGATAACCACGTATAAGGTTCACACTGTTGAATTTGCGAATTCGATCATAATTTACAATATGTTTAAAATTCCAACTAAGAATCAAATCCGCACCTACGACTGTAGCGGCACTACATGTCCAGCATCATTGACAGAAGCAGCGCCTAATGCGCTGCATTTAACGATTAAAATGCCTCTCTAGAAGATCTATACTCCATGACATGAGTATAGCAACAGCAGAAATCCGGCGGCGTGCGATAGATGCCTACAAAATGGGCAAAGGTTCCCAGGCCGATATCGCATCTTCTTATCGTGTAGATCTTAGAACGTTTCAGCGTGGGCTCTCTCGTTTCAACGAAACCGGACAGACCGCTCCCCGACCGCGTGGGCATCGTCAGGCCCTCTACAGCGGAAAGCAGCTCAAGGCGTTGGCTCAACTGGGGGGCAAACATCCCGGCAACGCTTGAAGAACTCAAGAACATGAGCGGCGTGAAGGGGTCGATCATGGCCGTACAGCGGGCGTTGAATCGGTTTCCCGGTATAAAAGAAACGCTTCACGCCAGCGAGCAAGACCGGGCGGATGTAAATCTCTTGAGAAAGCAGTGGATCCAAGAAGTGGCCAAACTTGATCCAAGTCGCCTTGTCTTTATTGATGAATCCGGGGCGAAAACGAATATGACTCGTCTGCGGGGCCGGGCGTTGGGCGGGAACAGGCTTTTTGCCAAAACGCCTCATGGACATTGGTGTACCACCACCTTGACTTCTTCGGTCCGCCTGGACGGAACAACAGCGGCCATGGAGGGAGAGGGGGCGACAGAGACGGCTGTTTTTGGAGAATATATTCGCCGGGTTTTTCTCCCGACTCTTTCACCTGAAGACATCGTCATCATGGACAATCTTCGCGTCCATCACAATCCCAAGGTCATTGAACTCATTGAGTCATGTGGGGCCCATGTAAGATTCCTTCCACCCTACAGCCCCGATTCCAACCCCACTGAAAAAATGTGGGGCAAGATAAAGAATCGGTTGGGCAGCCTTACAGCCCGCAGTCAGCAGGAACTATCTGAAGCGCTCACACAAGCGTTCGAAGAGGTTTCTCCCGACGAGGTAATCGGCTGGTTTTCTTCGTGCTACATCGCGACACCTCAATCATGAAGCGCTCTAGCTGACTTGATTTCGCCTGGTGGATTGTAAAATTAAATGCCGCAAAAAATGGACCTGAGAGCTTCTGTTCATGCGGCGATCTCCAAATCGAAACACTCCTGTGCGGGTTTGTATTCTAGGATCTTGCGAGGATAGTTGTTAATCCATTTTTCAATCTCACCAATACGGTCGATGGTATATCTTCCGATGTTGTCTCCTTTGGCGACGAAACGACGAACCATACGGTTGGCATTTTCGTTGGAGCCTGGTTCCCAGGAAGAATACGGGTGAGCATAATAGAGTTTAACACATCTCTTTTTGCTAAATCCGGAACGTTCCATCTGCTCCACGTCGAGAAACTCGCTCCCGTTATCGGCTGTAATCGACTTGAACATCGATCTGAATGGGCCAACTCCCATCGATCTTTCGATCGCTTTGAGGGCCTGCAGAACCGATGCCTGTGTTTTATCCGAAAGTTTTCTCACCCTTAGCATTCGGGTCTTTCTTTCTACTAACGTCATTAAAACCGGTTTTGAAGTTCCTTTTCCGCCGACGATCAAATCCAATTCCCAGTGCCCAAATTCCTCGCGTTTTTCTACGGTCTTAGGTCGTTTTTCGATACTGGTCCTTCGGGCATGTTGCTTTTTAACCCGCTTAATAGCACGTCTTTTTCGTTTTATCCGTTTTCGTTTTTCCCATAGGGACTCGTTGCTCACCCCCCGGGATGAGACCTTGGTCAATATAGGTATACAGCGTTTTTGTACTCACCGCTGCAGGTCTCTGCTCTTGTTTAAGCAAAGGAGTAACCATATCGGGTGAGCGTTTGTGAACAAGAATGTGCTCGCTGATAAACACGGCCGTTTCATGATGCTTTCCAAGCTTAAGCTCAGGTCCCTTGGCCGTCGCATTTAGATCATGAAGTTCCTGGGCTCGATCACTGCTGTATGCTTTCTTCTTTCGCAGCTCTGTATCGAAATGCTCTACCTCCCCACGTTTAATTTCGCGCTCTATGGTTCGACGATGCCTTCTCAGATAGCTGGCTATCTCCAAAGGACGTCCTGGGTTTTTGAGCATTGTTTCAATCATGATCCGTTCTTTCTGTGTCAAATGCTTGCCTTATCCGTTCTTTCTGTGTCAAATGCTTGCCTTTTCGGGGATGAATACTACTCTTGATTTGTTCCATGTCTTTCTCCTTTTTTTGTCTTCTGTCGAGTTTCTAAATCTAGAAGATTTCGGCATGGAGCACTCCTGTTTTACATTATCTTCTTTTGGGCATTTAATATTACAATTCTCAGTATTTATTTATGAGCAAATATATCCTTTTAGATGATCTTTAAAAACATTAATATTACCTGAATCCGTCAGCTATCGCTTCGGAAGGTGTTTTGGGGCTCAAAAGTTGAAAACCTTTTCCTTGAGATGCTCGCTTTTGGGCGGATTGGGACCGGCAAGTATCATCCTGATGAATTTTTTGAGCGTACAGGTCAGATTCACTCTGATTTGACCATTTTGGGGCATAGGCCTCCTTGGGCAGTCGCCTTAGAGTATTGTTAAAGGTGCACGGAGGGCTATGCGAAGGAATGGGCAATATCTTGTATCACTTCAAACCAGCGACAACGCTTGCCAAAGTGAAGTTCAATTCGTCCGGCGTGGCGGACCAATCGAACCGCGCAATAGGTTGAAGAGCCACCATGGCGCATAACAGAATAATCTTATTGGCACAGAGTCTCCCCGAAGGCAATCGCTCAACATCAAGATCGCTTTTGAGTTCACTGTGGTACTGCTCGCTGGGGTCATGTCCATGATAGAGATCTAGCACCGTCTTGGCACGACAAGAGAGGTTCGTCCACCAGGTGTTCACCTCAAGTTTAGGAACCAGAAGTTTCTGACCATCGATATCGATGGTGCGTTCAATCACTTCAAAGGCCACCGGGACACAAGGGCGGTTTTGGTCACCACCGGGATGGAAATGATCGAAAAAGCCTGTGTAAACGTTCTTGCCTTCATGACTGTCTTGTTTGTCTCCAACTCGGCGTGCAAGGGCCAGCATTTGTTCAGGACATTCGCGGCGAGGATTTCGCTTTACGATAAAATAATGATCCCCAAAAGCGTCGAAGTTATCGGCCGCAGCGTTGCCACTATCAAGCCGAAGCAAACATTTTCCACCCAGGCCCAGGGTTTGGAGCGTTTCAACGCTGCGGGCAATAAACGCGGTCGTTCCCGACTGACAATGTTGTTTACCGGGTCGAAGTTCGCACTCAAGTATGTGACCTTGAGTGCCCACATAGGCAAATATCGGGGCGTAACCATCATGGCCCTTCTAGGTGTAGGAAACGCCTTCTTTCGAAGAGCCTGAGTGATCCAAAGGGCTCACATCGATATCGACGGGAACAAGATCAAGCCCTTCGACATCTACCTAGCCAAAGGGGCCCGAGGAAAGAAGTTCGGTGTTGAGTTTGCGTAGCCCCACATGGGTTCTGGCTGGGGGCAGGTCGTCGGAACGACATCGGAACACCGGCTCAGAGGCTACCTTTTTAACTCCCCTTTTTAAGTCCAAAGGCATTCGTAAAAATCTCATCACCCCGGTACAGGTCGATATCATTGAAATCGGTTCGACCGTTGCAAAGTAAGCCGATCTGGGTAAGGAGGATCTCCCGATCAGAGATCGCATCGGAGCGGCGTGGTTAAAAATTGGAGGGAAGAATCCGTTGAGCATGATCCTCAAGCAGCAGGCCGCAAAGATGATTTCCGCTTGTGCTGTTGAGTTCGCCCTTGCCAGTCTTTATTTTATATTGTTTCATATACACACCTGTTGGGGTGGGGTTGTTTGTTTGAATACGGGTATCCTCCCCGCTTTAGCCCAACAGGTAATGAAAAATCGTCAGATTTTATCTGACGGATTCAGGTAGAAGAAAACCTTCGTGATAAATGAAGGTGTAAAATGAAAACTCAATCAAACATCAACTTGACTATAGCTTTTCGGGTTTCTTAGCCCACCTACTCTGAATCTTTCAGCACTCCATTAGTCGACTTATTCAGATCTGACCTTTAAGGTTCAACTTCAACCGTATAATAAAAAGGAGTAGAATCGACGGTTGTGGTGTAACTATGCTGGGCTGCACCAGCCAGCACATTACTCGCAACCACTTGAAAAGGGTCCATCAAATTTGCTGATGTTAAAATGGTATACCGCCTGTTAGGAATACTTGACCAGTCCACGGAAACAAGATTAGAGACCACTGCACCTGTTGCCATGATTTCAAACAAAGAACCTATATCATTCGGATTTGTACCCGCCACAGCCTCTTCTTGGTCTGTCATACCATCACTATCCGTATCCGATTGATTGGTAGACGTTCCATAAACAACCTGTTTGAAAAAATCTTCTAGCCCATCACCGTCAGCATCTATCCCTGATTGAATCGCGGGTTTATTATAGCCCAAACAGGCTGGAGGCAATGCAGCAAAGGTAATCCTTACATCATCAAAAAGCCCACTAAACTGTGTTTGTTCATCTTCAAAATCAATAAACCGATTATTCTCAAGTTGTGCACTATTGGCTTTATAGATGAAATTTGTAGGGTTCGTGCCCGTTGCATTATCGATGTCCTCCGCATCACGTGCATCAAAGAGCTTAAACCCATTTGTATTTTGAAGAGAGGTCGGAATCTTCGAGTTAATGGTTTCTGCGACAACCGCTCCATCAATAAACAGTTTAAGATGTTGATCGGTGCCGTTATAACTACAGGCCAGATGATGCCAATTCCCATCAAAAAGGATGTCGTTGTCAGCCAGAAGCGGAACCATAGCGCCACTGTTATTCCCACCGTAATACAAACGTGCTTCTACAAAGTCCCCGTCATTCTTTAAAAACACACTCAGCCCTTGAGCCAACTCACCATCGCCGAATAAAGGGATATAATTTACGTTCCCCTGATTTTCCGGCTTGATCCACATCTCGACCGTAAGAGCCTTGATCTGGCCAGGCGTCACGTCATTGGTTAAGCCCCAACTAGAAATGTCGTTTCCCGTCGCACCTAACGGCATTCGAACCGCTCTGTTACTCGGGTAAAACTGCGCGGAGGTCTCATAGCCTTGGCTGCCTCGCGTTAGTTGCAATTCATAATCATAGGGCAATTGGTTTAAACCTGCATCATCGTCAAACTCCCAAAGGGCTTGAACCAATGAGGGATGATAACTGGCAGGATCCTTCGGATCGGTTGAAAAGCTCACTTCGTCCGTATCCGATATTCCATCACCGTCATCGTCCGAATCCAGAGCATCTGTTATTCCATCTCCATCCGCATCGGGATGAACGACGATGGTTGTAGTAACGACATCTGAAGTGTTACCAGACCGATCAACGGCCCACACATACACAGGAACATCGCCCGTCATATCTGTGTGGAGATACCCTGACAGACCTTTTGTAAAATAGGCTGCAGCAAAATTACTAGGCCCCGTCAAAGAAAAAAAATAGCCCTGTACACCATTTACATTAACCGGCCCACTATCTCCAAAAGGGGTCCAATGGATTTGAAAATCACCCAATGCAAAGGTATCTTCATTGGTAATGCTTACACCAACCGTAGAAGAAGGGGCATTGGTATCTGTTTTGCTTGTGACAATATCAAAAGAAACATCTGAGGCGTCATAACCAACAAGAGAACCGTCATTGGCTTGGATACGAATCAGATAGTTAGAATCTGCTGAATGGTTAGAAAAATCATAGACATATGTCCCATCATTATTCGTAATAGAACCACTATTTTCGTCTATAGGAGGAAGGTTACTCCAGGTCAATCCATTATCTGAGCTAAGCGCAAGCACAATCGTTAATAGATCATTCGTATCTGGATCGTAGGCCTGATAATGAATTGTTAATATCAGCCATGAATTCACCGCCTGAAGGATATGTAATTAAACAGGATGGCGACTGATTCGTTACATCCAGAGCACTTAAAAAACGACACCCTATTTCTTCTTGGCCAATCTCCTTTTTTTCATAGAAATGTATGGCCGTTTCAGCATAAGCACTGTTTATTCCAAACGTGGTTTCAAGGTCTTGGATCTCATTTTCTAATGCACCTATCCCAAATGCATTATGTGATGGGGAATTAATATATAAGCTATTAAAAAAACTTTCAGGAATGCTCTCTTTTGCCGTCGGATAAAAAACCGTTTCGAGCGCTGCAACAATGGAGTTCGTCAATTGATTGCTTTCGGCATAGACGACCTCTGCGGTGGTAAGAGAAGTAGCGGTGGAGCGAATGTCATAGGCTAAAATAGCTACGTAGTCGACGATATCTTGAATAAGTTCATTGGGACGATCATACGGCGCATTATTAGAAGTGTCATAGTAATGGGGTATCACCACTCCAAACCGTAATGAGTCCACCTCGTTCGAGTTATGTATATCGACCATCCATTGCCAGAGGAATAGCGAGGCTAAATATTGAGGCCAGATGTACGTTAAACGCTTACTAAGATTATTAAAATTGTAGGGCGTTTTCATGGTGTTGGGTTCAACGTCAATTTGGACCCCGTCAAAATCTTCATGGGACTCACTAGCTATATTGTATGCAAAGATGGCATTTAGCTGATCCACCACCACCTGATTGTAAGGCATACCTGTATTAGAATTAGTCTCTGTCAGAGCCCCGTTCGCATCGGGCCCGGAAAGATATTCAACGGCATGCCCTTTGCTATGCAGATCGGCTATAAACTCTTGTACATGCTCAATGTCATTAGAGAGCGATGCTATAGGGAAATAGATGTAAATGCGGTCAATATGGCTGTTGGTATCTCCATGGGGAGCGGCCATGAAGCTAAAGAAGTCAGCGCGTTCGTTTTCTGTTCGATTTTCGAGTAGAACGGGTCCTTGCCTCCAAGCATACATGCTCCGACCAGAAGAGAAACAGATGGCAGGCAAGATCATGGAAAGAAAAAGAAAATATCTGCACCTGACAAATATTAATATTACCTGGATCTGTCAGTTAAACGTGGGATTTCTGTGCGAATGCTTTGGAGGCAAAAGGTTGCAAAAAAACGCAGGCGTACCCGGCTGGGTGCGTCGAGGCTTTTTTGTAATTCCTTTTGTTGGATAAATAATATAGCTGCAAATAGGCATATGTTTCTTCCTCTAAAAGGTGTAGTGGAGAGTAGAGTAAGCAAAATTGATTTCCTCATCTAGACCAAAACCTTCAATAAAGTCGTCTGGGGAAAAGTGACTGTATCCGAACCATAATGTTGTTTGCGCATCGAAAATATACTTAAGGGTTAGATCAATCTCCGAGCCAATATTTCTGCGACCATCTGAATCGCCGGCACGTACCATCCCTCCCCCCGCGTTGTAAAAGGCATCGGTGTTTTGGGCCCTTTCAAACATATGATAATCTATTTTGACGAACAGTTTTTTCTCTATCGGCCACAAAGAAAAGCCCTGGCTCAGATCAACTACATTCTGACGACCGCCTATATCAATATAGCCGAAATATGCATGAGCCAGTGGGAAAAGGGGATTAAATGTTTCCAGGTTGTTATCGGAGAGGTTTTTGTCACCACTTGAATAATCATACCCGAGATAGATACGTAGGTTGGCAGGAAACACATTATGACGATAACCCACTTCGCTGGCCAAGAAATAAGCATCGATATCCCGGAGACCATGATTGCCATATTGGTAGGCATTTTCTAGGTCATAGTCGATGCCGGATTCTTTTTGGGCTCCATGCTCTTAGCCCCACCGTATATCGTTCTTCATCGTCGGTAATACCACCCCATACCGCCTTTTCTTTTTCAAAAGCAAGCCAGTAGAGATCCAAGGCTAACTGTTTCGATACTACGTGCACGGAATAGACCCCATAGAATGCCACGTCCGTCTCCCCCTCATTAAAATCATGCTTATCTACGGGAACAAACCGTGTGGCAAAAATGTCAACACGTCTATCGGGAAAAGTTCCGATCGCTTTAAACCCCTCCCATGCACGACGGGTGTTACTCCAGTCAAGTGGACTGATAAGACGCTGTTTGCCATACTGTAATGCTTGCCGACCAGACCGTAGGGTAACGTGCTCGCTAAGACGCAGGTCTACAAAAGCTTGTTGAAGAGCCAAACTATCTTCGTCAAGTGCTCGACGACCACCCGGCAAATCTCGACCCGTAGCTAACGCACTTTTACCCTCAACAAATAAGCGTAGATTCTCACTGATCCTTAAATCTCCATGAACGAGCAGACGAAAAAAGCCGACATCATCATCGTTAGACTGTTTTTGCCTTATTTTTCATTCGGCCCTTCTATTCATGTTATATCCTGGATCCGTCAGATAAAATCTGACGATTTTTCATTACCTGTTGGGCTAAAGCGGGGAGCATACCCGTATTCAAACAAACAACCCCACCCCAACAGGTGTGTATATGAAACAATGTAAAATAAAGACTGGCAAGGGCGAACTCAACAGCACAAGCGGAAATCATCTTTGCGGCCTGCTGCTTGAGGATCATGCTCAACGGATTCTTCCCTCCAATTTTCAACCACGCCGCTCCGATGCGATCTCTGATCGGGAGATCCTCCTTACCCAGATCGGCTTACTTTGCAACGGTCGAACCGATTTCAATGATATCGACCTGTACCGGGGTGATGAGATTTTTATGAATGCCTTTGGACTTAAAAAGGGGAGTTAAAAAGGTAGCCTCTGAGCCGGTGTTCCGACGTCGTTTCGACGACCTGCCCCCAGCCAGAACCCATGTGGGGCTACGCAAACTCAACACCGAACTTCTTTCCTCGGGCCCCTTTGGCTAGGTAGATGTCGAAGGGCTTGATCTTGTTCCCGTCGATATCGATGTGAGCCCTTTGGATCACTCAGGCTCTTCGAAAGAAGGCGTTTCCTACACCTATAAGGGCCATGATGGTTACGCCCCGATATTTGCCTATGTGGGCACTCAAGGCCACATGCTTGAGTGCGAACTTCGACCCGGTAAACAACATTGTCAGTCGGGAACGACCGCGTTTATTGCCCGCAGCGTTGAAACGCTCCAAACCCTGGGCCTGGGTGGAAAATGTTTGCTTCGGCTTGATAGTGGCAACGCTGCGGCCGATAACTTCGACGTTTTTGGGGGTCATTATTTTATCGTAAAGCGAAATCCTCGCCGCGAATGTCCTAAACAAATGCTGGCCCTTGCACGCCGAGTTGGAGACAAACAAGACAGTCGTGAAGGCAAGAACGTTTACACAGGCTTTTTCGATCATTTCCATCCCGGTGATGACCAAAACCGCCCTTGTGTCCCGGTGGCCTTCGAAGTGATTGAACGCACCATCGATATCGATGGTCAGAAACTTCTGGTTCCTGAACTTGAGGTGAACACCTGGTGGACGAACCTCTCTTGTCGTGCCAAGACGGTGCTAGATCTCTATCATGGACATGGCCCCAGCGAGCAGTACCACAGTGAACTCAAAAGCGATCTTGATGTTGAGCGATTGCCTTCGGGGAGACTCTGTGCCAATAAGATTATTCTGTTATGCGCCATGGTGGCCTTCAACCTATTGCGCGGTCTTGGCCAAGAGGTCATCAAACGGGCTGGGCTTGCCCCGCAGAAAATCAACATCCCGCGCTGGCGAATCAAAACGGTTCTCAAAAATATCGTTTATTGCGCGGTTCGATTGGTCCGCCACGCCGGACGAATTGAACTTCACTTTGGCAAGCGTTGTCGCTGGTTTGAAGTGATACAAGATATTGCCCATTCCTTCGCATAGCCCTCCGTGCACCTTTAACAATACTCTAAGGCGACTGCCCAAGGAGGCCTACGCCCCAAAATGGCCAAATCAGAGTGAATCTGACCTGTACGCTCAAAAAATTCATCAGGGTGATACTTGCCGGTCCGAATCCGCCCAAAAGCGAGCATCTCAAGGAAAAAGTTTTCAACTTTTGAGCCCCAAAACGCCTTCCGAAGCGATAGCTGACGGATTCAGGTATGTATAATAATATATGCTGAGATAGAATCTCAGCGACCGGAATGGTGAATGCTGTGTTCTCTCTCAATACACTCACGCATATGCATACATGGACGAGATGATTATCGATTGGGGGTTAGTCGAAGATAAGAGGCAAACCAAAGTTTAAATTTTTGGTTTAGTTACTTGTTAAATGACGGTACATAGTGCTAACTGACTATAAATGATGTTCTCTGAAGGAGAACCTAATAGCTTCCCCCTTTTATTCGTGCTAAATCCTATCACCGCAAAGAGAATCCAAAAGTTCCGCTCGATCAAACGGGCTTATGGGGCCTTTTGGATCTTGATCATATTGTATGTTATAGGACTAAGCGCCAATCTTTTGTGCAATAATCTCCCGTTATATGTTCATTATAGTGGAAAGTCTTATTTCCCTGTCTTATTCTATTACACGGACGACACTTTCACGGGTAGCGGACAAAACACACGACCTGACTATAAAAGGTTAGCTCAATCTTCAACGTTTCTAAACAACTCTGAAAACGAGATAATTTTCCCTCCGATCCCTTACGGCCCCTATGAAAACATTCCACCCGAAATGATTGACGTTGAAAATTTGGTCACCGTTCGTATCCAGCCTGAAAAGAGGGTTGGGACGGTGAACATCCGTCCTGACTATACGATTGCTAAAAGTCGGTCCTGTTCATGGTTTTTCTCCCAGGCAAACAACCGAGAAGTCCGAAATCTTAATCTGGAAGAGTACTGGCCACTCTCCCCCCCCTACAAGAAGCCATTGCCGGACGGTTTAAGAATAAAGCAATGCCCATATTAACCACACGCGTAGTCGGACGGGGTAATCAATCGGCACATATCATTCTTTCGCCTTACACCCCACGTTCGCGTGTTCCGAAAACCGTACGTTTAACATTTCGCGAAGCATTAGATCATCCAAAAGAAGCTATACACCTTACGTTTGATAATCAGCTTAATATACATTCTGCCCTCCCTTTATTCTGGGAAGCATTAAGCACACGTTTAAAAGAGGAAATCTTCGATAAAATCCAACAACGATTTCGGGAAGTTATTCAGCCGGAAGTCATGGAATGGAAAGAGGCCCTCTACCGTATTCATTTTGATAAAGAAGATATCACCTATCCTTTTCGTCCTACGGCAAACCATTGTCTAGGGCTAGATAGTTCAGGACGCGATGTGTTAACCCGTATTCTGTACGCATTACGGATCGCTTTGAATTTCGGGTTTTTATTAGTGTTAGTAACGATGGCTGTCAGCATTTTGGTTGGAGGGGTTCAAGGCTATTTTGGAGGAAAGATAGATACCTTTGGCCAACGCATCATCGAGATCTGGGAATCTTTACCGTTTATCTATATCCTTATTCTGATGGGTTCTATATATGGAAGAAGTTTTAGTCTTTTACTGATCTGTTATGGCATTTTTAATTGGATTGGGGTTTCGTATTATATGCGTGGCGAGTTTTTTAAACTTCGAGATCAACCTTTTGTGGAAGCGGCAAAATGTATGGGGTTACCTTCTCGAAAAATCATTCTAAACCATATTTTGCCGAATGGACTTGTTCCTGTTATCACGTTTTTCCCTTTTTCTTTAGTCAGCGCTATCGGTATCCTTGCTGCTCTTGACTATTTAGGGTTTGGACTCCCCTCTCCTACACCTAGCTGGGGAGAATTATTGGCCCAAGCACAGGAGTATGGTCATGCTTGGTGGTTAGCACTATATCCTTCGCTTGCGCTTTTTGTGGTTATGTTACTGGGTGTTTTGTCGGCGAAGGTGTTCGCAGCGCTTTTGACCCTCGAAATGATACAAAAATGGAATAGCTATGCCCGCACTCTTACACGTTGAAAATTTATCCGTGTCCTTTACGACTGATGAAAGAAAAATACAGGCCGTAAGGGAAGTCTCGTTTGATATCAACAAAGGTGAAATTGTTGGGATCGTCGGCGAATCGGGTAGCGGAAAGACAGTGACAGGAATGAGTTTGCTGCGACTGATCCCCTCCCCCCCAGGACATATCGAATCCGGAAAGGTACTTTTTAAAGGACAAGATTTACTTGAAATCCCCATTAAAGAACTATGCAAAATAAGAGGGAAAGATATCAGCGTGATTTTCCAAGAACCCATGACGGCCTTGTCTCCACTGCATAGAATTGGTCATCAGCTTGCAGAGACGCTGATCATCCACGAAGAAATTGACTTCAAACAAGCATGGGAAGTTGGGATTGAATGGCTAGAAAAAGTGGGTATTCCTGACCCCAAAGAACGTATGAAAGCGTATCCGTTTCAGTTTTCGGGGGGTATGCAACAACGGGTTATGATTGCTATGGCATTAATGCTAAATCCTTCTCTTATTATTGCTGATGAACCGACCACAGCGTTAGACGTGACGATTCAAGCACAAATTTTCGAGCTTCTTTTAAAATTAAAAAATCATGACACCTCCATTCTGTTTATCACTCATGATATGGGGGTTATCTGGGAACTTTCCGATCGCGTTTTAGTCATGAAAGATGCACGCATTGTAGAAGAAGGAACGATAGAAGACATTTTTCATCGTCCAGAAGTAACATATACCCAAAATTTGTTAGCCGCTGTACCCCAACTAACAGATGAATCTCAAAAACATATTCACGGATCACAAAAAGAAAAAAATAGCGGCCTGATTCGGCTCAAAAATCTAAGAACATGGTTCCCGATTCGACATGGTATATGGGCTCGCACTGTTGGACATGTAAAAGCTGTTGATGACGTAAGTCTTTCGATAAGGAAAGGTGAAACGTTTGGCCTTGTTGGAGAGTCTGGAAGTGGGAAAACCACATTAGGACGAACGATTCTAGGTCTAGAACGTGCATGGGAGGGAGCGGTCTATTTTAAGGAACAAAACATAACCCAGATCACGCACAAAAACATGAAACCCTTGCGACGTCATCTTCAAATGATTTTTCAAGATCCCTATTCATCCCTGAACCCAAGAATGACGGTGCTGGATATTCTTACGGAAGGGTTGATCGTGCATAACATGCTCGAGAGCCCAAAAAAAGATACAGCCGCTAAGCTATTGGAGGAAGTCGGCTTGCAGTCAGATCATATGTTTCGTTACCCACATGAATTTTCTGGCGGGCAACGCCAACGAATATGCATTGCACGCGTGATGGCTTTACGGCCCGAATTTGTTGTCTGTGACGAAGCGGTTAGCGCCTTGGACGTAACGGTTCAGGCTCAGATTATTGAGATCCTTTTACAGTTACAGGAAAAATATAATGTATCATACTTGTTTATTTCTCATGATCTTAGTGTGGTAAAACAAATAACCGATCAGGTGGCTGTGATGCGAAATGGGAAAGTTGTTGAAGAAGGGAATACACAACAGGTGATTGATGATCCTAAGCATCCATATACACAAACGTTGATTAATGCAGTTCCTCTGATCGGCGGGAAAAAAAAGGTTATTTAAAACAAGAGAATCGACAGGACGATTACGAATTTTCAAGAAACGGTATAAAGGATAGTCTGTCAATAGAACTTCTTAAGGGATGAAAACTTATAATCACGACAAGCATATAAAATTTTCTTTTTTACTGTTATCAGTATTGACTCTGATGACCCCTGGCTGTCGCCCAAAAATCGATCCTGTTGAACACGGAAATCACAAACAGATTCTTCATATAGGTAACGGAACAGAACCTCAGGATCTTGATCCCCATATTGTAACAGGCGTCCCTGAACATAATATTATCTCTGCATTACTGGAAGGACTCGTAGCTGAAGACCCTAAGACACTTCAACCTATCCCTGGCGTTGCGGAGGATTGGGAAGTTTCTCCGGATGGAACAGTCTATACGTTTGATCTGCGCAAAAATGCACAGTGGTCCAACGGAGATCCTGTAACCGCACACGATTTTGTATTTAGCTACAAAAGGATCTTGGCCCCTGCATTAGGAAGTGAATATGCCTATATGCTCTATGTGATAAAAAATGCAAAAGATTTTCATAAAGGGACAATTACTGACTTTTTACAAGTAGGGATCAAAGCAATGGCCCACGACATCCTCGAAATCACTTTAGAAAACGCTACGCCCTATTTCCTATCCTTACTGAACCATTATTCCTGGTTCCCGGTTCACCCACCGACCATCTTAAAACACGGGAGAATAGACGAACGGGGCACAAAATGGACACGTTCAGAAAACTTTGTCGGGAACGGTCCTTTTGTTCTAGATACATGGAAGATCAATGACATGATTATCGTGAAAAAAAATGAAACGTATTGGGATGCCGATAACGTCAGGCTTAACGCCATACATTTCCACCCCATTGAAGATGAAAGAACTGAAGAGCGCGCCTTTCGATCCGGTCAACTGCATATTACCGGATCTGTACCCCTTAGCAAGATTGAAGTCTATAAGGAAAAGAAACCCGACCTTATAAAAATCTCTACGTTTCTAGGCACTTACTTTTATCGGATCAATGTACATCGCCCTCCTCTTAATGACGTAAAAGTTCGTAGAGCCTTAGCCATGGCTATTGATCGAGAAGGGATTGTTAAAAATGTTACAAAGGGAGGCCAACAACCTGCGTATGCCTTCACACCGCCAGACACAGCTGGATACACGACGCGAACTCGTATACCCTCAGATATTCATCAAGCAAAAAAGCTATTGGCCGAAGCCGGATATCCAAATGGCATGGGGTTTCCTAAAATAGAACTACTCTATAACACCTCTGAAGGCCATCGCACCCTTGCACAAGCCATTCAGCAGATGTGGAAAAAAGATCTGAATATAAACGTAAAGCTCCTTAATCAGGAATGGAAAGTATATCTCGATACGGTAAAACAGCAGAATTATAACATAGCACGAGCGGGCTGGATCGGTGATTATGTGGATCCCAATACGTTTCTTGATATGTTTGTTACAGACGGGGGTAATAATGATACAGGTTGGTCGAATCCGGAATACGACCAACGTATCCGCGAAGTAGCTAAGATCAGCAATTTCCCTCAGCGAATGGAACATTTTCAGCAGGCAGAAACCATTTTATTGGATCAAACCCCTATTATTCCCATTTACTTCTATACAAGAGTCTATTTAATACAACCGAATGTAAAAGGATGGTATGAAAACTTATTGGATCATCATCCTTACAAATATGTTTATCTGTCAAAAAAATAAATTATGGAAATTAAACGATATATTCCCTTCATAATTTTTCTTTCCATCTTTAGCCTCTTATTGGGCTGCGCAAAACAAGAGTCTCGTGTTGTACAAGGGAATCGAGCTCAAATTCTTCACAAAGGGAATGGACAAGAACCCGAAGATTTGGATCCACATATCATTAATGGTATTTCGGAATACAATATTATTTCCGCACTCCTAGAAGGACTGGTATCTGAAGATCCGCAAACACTCCAACCCATCCCAGGCATTGCAGAATATTGGGAGATCTCGGATGATAGGCGGGTATATACATTCTATCTTCGCCCAGATGCCAAATGGTCAAACGGAGATTCTGTGACCGCATCTGACTTCGCCTTTTCGTATAGAAGGATTCTTTCCCCTAAATTAGGCAGTACATATGCCTATATGTTGTATCCTCTCCAACATGCAAAATCTTTTCATGAAGGGTCCATAACCGATTTCACCCAAGTCGGAGTCAAAGCTATCAATGATCAGATACTACAGCTCACCCTCACCCACCCCACCCCCTATTTTCTGTCCTTACTCAATCACTGGACATGGCTCCCTGTTCATCCCGCTACTATTCTGAAATTCGGCAAAATCCATCAACGTGGAACCATATGGACACGACCCAAAAATTTTGTTGGGAATGGCCCTTTTATTTTAGATATCTGGAAAGTCGATCAAGTTATTATCGTCAAAAGAAATGAACAGTATTGGGATGCCGATACCGTCCGACTTAATGCTATACACTTTTACCCCATCGGCAACCCAACCACGGAAGAACGAGCGTTCCGCGCAGGCAAACTACACATCACACATCAACTCGCATTCAACAAGATTGAAGTGTATCAACAGCAACAACCTGAATGTTTAAGAATTGATCCGTATCTGGCCACCTATTTCTATTGTATCAATGTAAATCGTCCTCCGTTGGATAACCCGAAAGTACGACAAGCGCTTGCCTTAGCCATAGATCGAAAGAGTATCGTTGAGAACGTGCTCAAAGGAGGACAAAAACCAGCCCTTTATTTTACCCCTCCGAATACTGCTGGATATACATCCGAAACATCTATGACACCCAACCTTCAAAAAGCCACGCAGCTCCTTGCGGAAGCTGGGTATCCTAATGGCACAGGGTTTCCAAAGATTGAACTCCTCTATAACACCTCTGAAAATCATAGAACCATCGCTGAAGCGATTCAGCAGATGTGGAAGAAAAATCTACATATCGACATTTCTTTAATCAATCAAGAGTGGAAAGTGTACATCAATACGAGACGCCAACAGGACTTTGATCTATGCCGATTTGGATGGACAGGCGATTATTTAGATCCGAACACCTTTTTAGATATGTGGACATCAGATGGCGGAAATAATGCCGCGGGGTGGTCTAATGTCATGTATGACAAAATGATTGAACACGCTGCAGAGATCTCTGATCCAAATCTTCGTTTTGAATTGTTCCAAAAAGCAGAGAATATTTTGCTTACAGAATTACCTATTATCCCCATCTATTTTTATACAACCGTTTACCTTACTCAACCTGGCGTAAAGAATTGGCACCCTACCATTTTGGATCATCATCCGTATAAATATGTCTATTTAGAACCATAAACAATGACCACGTTTATTTTAAAACGCATCTTTTTTGAAACGCTGCCCACTTTACTGATTATTGCCACTCTTACGTTCTTTATGGTTCGCTTAGCCCCCGGCGGTCCTTTTAGCCAAGAAAAGAGTGTAACGCCCGAGATTCTTGAAAATTTAAAAGCGCACTATGGGTTAAATGCCCCTCTCCACAAGCAATACTTCGATTACATGAAGAATCTTTTAAGGGGAGACTTAGGGCCGTCGTTTAAATATCCAAATCGAACCGTGAATGAACTGATTGCAAACGCTTTTCCCGTCTCATTTGAACTTGGTTTATATGCCTTGTTGTTTGCCTTGCTCGTTGGAAATGCTGCAGGGCTGATAGCTGCACTATGCCCCAATACCAAATCTGATTATATACCCATGTCTTTAGCGATGCTAGGTATTTGTATTCCAAGCTTCGTTCTCGGTCCATTATTGGTCCTTATTTTTTCTCTCTGGTTAGGATGGTTCAGTGTATCCGGATGGGATTTTCCGAGTGACCGTATCTTACCGGCCATTACTCTCGGGGCTACTTATGCTGCTTATATAGCCAGATTAACAAGAAGTGGTATGCTGGAAATATTAAATCAAGACTTTATTCGTACGGCTCGGGCGAAAGGACTTCCAGAATATAAAATCATCTTAAAACATGGTTTTAAAGGCGGCGTAATCCCGGTGGTATCTTTTTTAGGACCTGCAGTGGCCGGACTAATCAGTGGTTCGTTTGTTGTTGAAACTATTTTTCAAATTCCAGGACTAGGTCGATTTTTTGTAAATGCTGCTTTTAATCGAGATTATACTATGGTTTTGGGAACGGTCCTCTTCTTTGCTATACTCATTATTTTATTCAATCTCGTTGTAGATATTATCCTTGTTTGGCTCAATCCAAAATTGAGGTTTAGGGAGTGAAGGAAGAACGCAGCTTGTAGCCTATCGACAGCTACGTGAATTTCCGTTACACGCCCTGCCTCACTTCGCTAATGGAGTAAACACATATATAATCACTGCAACCAATTTCAAACACAAACCCGTTATGTGCAGCAATGAGAGACTACAGGCCTTTGAAGAAAAACTGATACAAGAGTTATCAGAACAAGATTGGGCCCACATTTTTGCCTGGCGTCTGTTGCCGAATCATTACCATATTCTTGCATCCGTTAACCTGACACTATTTGAACCATGGCTTAGACGTATTCATAATGGAACATCTACACGTTGGAACCGCGAAGATAGAACCCCTGGACGAAAGGTGTGGTATCATTTCATAGACCGTATAATCAGAACGGATAGACATTATTGGGCAACGATCAATTACATTCATGCAAATCCCGTTAAACATGATTATGTATCAAAAGCAACCGAATGGCCTTATAGTAGCCTTCATGGCTATTTAAGATCTTTTGGTAAAGACAAGGTATCAAGAATATACAAACAATATCCAGTGAAGGATTATGGCAAAGGATGGGATTGGGATCAATGTTTTCACGAAAATCCCGTTAAGAACGCCGCTTGCGCGGCTACTACGAACGGTTCCTTCATCAATATTCCTGATAAATAAGTGTTTGTAGTAGCCGCGCAAGCGGCGTTGGCTTCATATTACGACTCATGAAAAAGCACGAAAAAAATTTCTCCGCGGAAGAGATAGAACAAGGTACGTCCCTGTGGAAAGATTCATACGAGCGTTTGCGAAAAAACAAACTCGCCATGGCTGGCGGAGTTGTTCTTATCATACTATCTATCATCGCTCTTTTAGCCCCTTGGATAGCCCCTTACACGTATGAGTCTCAAAATTTGGAGCTAGGCGCTACGGGCCCCAGTAAAGCACATTGGCTAGGCACAGATATTCTTGGACGGGATCTTTTGACCCGACTGATATACGGAAGTCGGATTTCTCTTTCAGTCGGCCTTTGTGCCACGGCTATATCTTTACTGATTGGTGTGTTTTACGGAGCTGTTTCGGGGTATTACGGGAAAAAAACAGACACCATCATGATGCGTATTATAGATATTATGTATGCACTCCCGTTTACGGTTTTTGTTATTCTATTAATGGTATTATTCGGTAGAAACTTTATTCTCTTGTTTGTAGCAATCGGTGCTGTGGAATGGTTGACCATGGCCCGCATTGTACGCGGTCAAGTATTATCCATTAAGAAACAAGAATTTATCGAAGCGGCCATTTCCATAGGCCTGTCCCAACCCAAAATCATTCTAAAACACATTATACCTAACGTCTTAGGTCCTATCATCGTGTATATCACCCTAACGATACCGAATGTGATGCTTTTGGAAGCCTTCCTTAGCTTTCTTGGATTAGGAATTCAACCACCTATGAGCTCATGGGGTATTCTCATAAAAGAAGGGGCCGATGGTATGGAAGAGTACCCTTGGCTTCTGATGAGTCCTGGAATAGCTCTTTCTACTACGTTATTCTCATTAAATTTTCTAGGAGATGGGTTAAGGGATGCGCTCGATCCACGCACATACAAAAAACAAAAACCTTACATTTAAACCAGTGATCGCTAGTTTAAATGTAAGGTTAATACCAGAAGATACATCTTCGGAATGCCACTTCTAAACGTCCAGAATCTACACGTTTCCTTTCATACTCATCAAGGGGTTATAAAAGCTGTGAACAACGTTTCCTTCTCCGTCGAAAAAGGAGAAACCGTGGGTATCGTAGGCGAGTCAGGATGCGGAAAATCTGTTACATGCTATTCGCTATTAGGATTGATCCCCCAACCTCCCGGTAAGATTGAAAAAGGATCGGCCCTGTTTGACGGAATAGATTTACTCCATCTCCCTCCTCACGAACTTAGAAAAATTCGAGGGAAGCGCATTTCGATGATTTTTCAAGATCCTATGAGTTCGCTCAATCCTTATCTAAAAGTATCTACACAACTCATTGAACCCCTCCTCGTCCATGAACAAATGGATAAAAAACAGGCATTAAAGCAATCGATTCAAACCTTAGAAAAGGTCGGAATCCCAAACGCACCTCACCGTATTCACGATTATCCCCACGAGTTTTCAGGAGGAATGAGACAACGCGTAATGATTGCCATGGCCTTACTGACCAAACCCGAAATCCTCATCGCTGATGAACCCACAACCTCTTTAGATGTAACGTTCCAATCACAGATTCTCGAGCTTCTTAAACGGTTACAAAAAGAATATGGCATGGCCATAATCTTTATCACACACGATCTCGGTGTCATTGCTCATATCAGTAATCAGGTGATGGTGATGTATGCAGGACGCATTGTTGAATCAGCACGTACAAAGGAACTCTTCAAGGACCCAAAACATCCATACACGTCTGCATTAATGAAATCCATACCCGCCTATCATAAAAAGGGTGACACGTTGTATACGATTCCAGGATTACCACCCCATCTTTCTGAAAACTTCAACGGATGTCCTTTTACAAGCCGATGTGAATATGTCGAAAAGTCGTGCGAAACTACTGACATAGCCTTAACAGATGTTGGAATGGGGCATCTCTCTGCATGTACAAAAATTCAGAACAAAGAAATAAATTTTCGGCCACAACCGATACGAGGCGGAAGCCATGAATAAACACTAATGTCCACTGTCTTATTAGAACTAAAAAATGTTAAGACACATTTTACGCTTTCAAAAGGTGTGGTGAAAGCTGTCGATGGAGTCGACCTAAAACTTCGTCAAGGCGAAATTTTGGGACTGGTTGGAGAATCAGGATGCGGGAAATCAACGTTAGCTAGGACCATCCTTCAGTTGACACCCTCCACCAAGGGTTCTGTTAAGTTCGCAGGGAAAAGTCTCGGAAATTTGACCTCGAAACAGCTCCGAAAAACACGTACGGATTTCCAAATGATTTTTCAAGATCCCTACGCGTCCCTGAATCCTCGTATGACAATCTTCGATACAATAGCAGAACCCGTCCAATGCCATAAAAGAGTATCGAAACAAACGCTAACGAATCGGACCCTTGAATTGATGAATAAGGTGGGACTTGATCCGCGAACGATCAAAAAATATCCACACGAGTTTTCAGGAGGACAACGTCAACGTATTGCCATTGCCCGCGCGCTGGCATCAGAACCAAAACTGATTATTGCAGACGAGCCGGTATCCGCTCTGGATGTCTCTATTCAAGCACAAATCCTGAACCTCTTATCTAAATTATGTAAAGATATGGGATTAACGATGATCTTTATCTCTCACGATTTGTCCGTAGTCAAACATATCGCTGACCGAATCGCGGTCATGTATTTAGGGAAAATTGTAGAGATCGGAGAAGCCAGTGAAATTTTTGAACAACCACGGCATGCCTACACAAAGATTTTATTGAATGCGATCCTGACACCTCCAGATATAGCCCTTAGCGAATACAGGGTTCCATTCTCCTAAATCGAATTACCTTGAATGGGAATTTGCATGGCCGTAGAATGTATGGATACACTATTTCTCTTGGTACTCCAAGAGGCAGGCAGATAAACGGACAGGCCGTAACTTATACTTTTTTGTAAAGAATTCACCGATACCTTCGGTTGATCTCCTTGGTCTACGTATCTGGCTGGAATAGTGTGAGTCAGCTCAAAACAACCTTTTGGATTTTCATATGAATAGACAAAGGCTCGGATTGGAAAACATATGGATTCGACAACATTAACAGCATTAAAGATAACGCTTCATTGCGCTTCGCTAGCTACTTTTTTGGTCATGATCCCAGGAACATGGATCGCCTATGTATTGGCACGACGTGATTTTCCCGGGAAAAACATCCTATCAGCTATTGTCGGCTTACCCCTGGTCTTGCCCCCTACCGCTGTGGGCTATCTTCTGTTACAACTTTTGAGCACCGAAGGACTCCTCGGCCAAAATCGACTCGGGTTCGACCTCAACATCCTCTTAACGTGGAAAGCGGTCACACTGGCCTGCGCGGTCATGTCCCTCCCCCTCGTTATTCGAACCGCTCGGGTCGCGTTTGAGGGCGTTGATCCTCGTCTCGAATCAATGGCACGAACCTTGGGGCATAGCCGAATAAAAACATTTTTTTGCTACACACTCCCATTAGCCTTCCGAGGGATCTTCGCGGCATTGATCCTAGGGTTTACACGTGCACTTGGAGAATTTGGAGCCACAGTAACGATCGCAGGCAATATTCCAGGGAAAACACAAACACTCGCTTCCGCTATCTTCACGGCCCAACAGGTTGGCAACCAAACAGAAGCTTATTTTCTCCTAGGCATAGCATTAATCATCGGATTTGTTGCGATTCTCGTATCGGAGTATTTGTCTCAGCGACAGACACAGTGAATCCCATTAAGCTCAAACTCAAAATTTGCTGATCATGAGAAATGAAAACACAACTTTAAAAACCCATATCCGCCTTCAGCTCGATCGTTTTGATCTCGATGTCAACTTCGAAGCATCTGAACACGTTACGGGTATTTTTGGTGTCTCAGGCTCTGGGAAAACAAGTTTACTGGAAACCATCGCGGGCCTACGACAAAAAGCCAAAGGAACCCTTCAGCTCGGGAAAACAATTTGGTTTGATTCTGAAAACGGAATTTTTAAAAAACCTGAGCATCGTGATATTGGTTTTGTTCCACAAGCAGGTCTTCTTTTTCCCCATAAAAACGTTAAGGCGAACCTGCTCGCAGGAGGAATAAGAGCAAAGCGAAAGGGACAAACACTGACTGATATTTTTGATCATGTCATATACATTCTCAACCTCGAATCATTGCTTTTACGGAGTATAGACACTTTGTCAGGAGGAGAACGCCAACGTGTAGCCCTTGGGCGAGCGCTTTGCTCCGGACCACGCCTCTTATTGATGGATGAACCGCTCGCTTCGTTAGATGTCGGCATGCGCCATAAAGTACTCCCCTTTCTAAGGCGTGTCCGAAATGAATTTGATGTTAAGATGCTACTCGTATCGCACAGTCCTATTGAAGTACAAACGCTATGCGATGATCTTATTGTATTGCAAGAAGGGAAAATCATCCGTCGAGGCGAACCGCGAACAGTCCTTACAGATCCGGCGGTTTTCCCATTGGCCCAGCATCAAGGTTTTGAAAATATCCTCTCCTGTCTGCTCGTTGATCGTGGCCCCCATACCAACATAATCCGACTCGGGAAAGAGGGGCCCCCGATTCATATCACAACGCCTAAAATCAATAGCAAACGAAATGAAACATTCCTGATCAGTATCCCTGCGCACGATATTATTATTGCCACTCAAAACCCGGCGGGCTTATCCGCACGCAATATTCTTCAGGCCAAGATACAATCCATACAAACCGTCGGAAACATGCGACTCATAACCGCTCGCTTAGCCAATGATGTACCTGATCTCGTGATAGAAGTAACGGCAGATGCATGCGAGGAATTAAAACTGGAACAAGGAAAGTCCGTTTATCTGATTATTAAAGCAGTATCTTGTACATTGTATGAAAATGAGAGGGAGGATTGAAGGGATGCAGTAACGGAATAAGGGGGGAAAAACAACCTCTTGCATGCATCGCTTCCAGCGGCTCTCACATCGAATACTTCACGAAGCCTAACGTTTTTCTTTTTCCGATACGCCCCGTTTTATAACGCTTTGACCATACTGATCACGAAGTTTATCGACTGTTTGGTCCAACCGTTTATAGCGTTCCTTCTCTTTACGTTGGTCAAACTCTTCGAAAAGAGAAACCTGCAAGGGTTCATCTGAGAAAAGGCAAAACCCTGACACACCAAACCCGACTAAACGTATGGGTCGTTTTATTTTTTGACGTTCGAATAAACGCAAGGCTACTTCTAATAAATCATGATCGATATCTGTAGGGGCATCGAATGAGCGCTGACGCGTGATGGTTTTAAAGTCGTCGGTCCGCACTTTAGAGCGCTTCACGATTGAGGTGTCGCGATGTAGCACGAAGAAGACCAGCCGATTACCTCGTCGGGAGGAACCTCTTCGAACGCTTGTGTGATCGCTTCAGATAGTTCCTGATGACTGCGGGCTGCAAGGCTGCCCAACCGATTCTTTATCTTGCCCCACGTTTTTTCAATGGGGTTGGAATCGGGGCTGTAGGGTGGAAGGAATCTTACATGGGCCCCACATGACTCAATGAGTTCAATGACCCTGGGATTGTGATGGACGCGAAGATTGTCCATGATGACGATGTCTTCAGGTGAAAGAGTCGGGAGAAAAACCCGGCGAATATATTCTCCAAAAACAGCCGTGCCTGTCGCCCCCTCCATGGCCGCTGTTGTTCCGTCCAGGCGGACCGAAGAAATCAAGGTAGTGGTACACCAATGTCCATGAGGCGTTTTGGTAAAAAGCCTGTTCCCGCCCAACGCCCGGCCCCGCAGACGAGTCATATTCGTTTTCACCCCGGATTCATCAATAAAGACAAGGCGACTTGGATCAAGTTTGGCCACCTCTTGGATCCACTGCTTTCTCAAGAGATTTACATCCGCCCGGCCTTGCTCGCTGGCGTGAAGCGTTCTTTTTATACCGGGAGCCCAACCGATTCAACGCCCGCTGTACGGCCATGATCGACCCCTTCACGCCGCTCATGTCCTTGAGTTCTTCAAGCGTTGCATCGGGATGTTTGCCCCCCAGTTGAGCCAACGCCCTGAGCTGCTTTCCGCTGTAGAGGGCCTGACGATGCCCACGCGGTCGGGGAGCGGTCTGTCCGGTTTCGTTGAAACGAGAGAGCCCACGCTGAAACGTTCTAAGATCTACACGATAAGAAGATGCGATATCGGCCTAGGAACCTTTGCCCATTTTGTAGGCATCTATCGCGCGCCGCCGGATTTCTGCTGTTGCTATACTCGTGTCATGGAGTATAGATCTTCTAGAGAGGCATTTCAATCGTTAAATGCTCTAATGTATGAGAAGAGAAGAGTCGTCGAACGTCTTCGTATTCGAAAATTTCAAGGTTAATCTCATTATAAGAATTTTTTAAAAAAGAGATAAACCTCATGTCGATCAATAAAACAGCTGGTCACATTCTTCATGTCGATATGGATGCTTTTTATGCTGCCATAGAACTGCTTGATCATCCTGAGTTACAAGGAAAACCTGTTATTATTGGTGCCCCTCCTCATCAACGAGGTGTCGTGTCAACGGCGTCCTATGAAGCGAGGCGGTATGGCGTTCATTCTGCTATGCCCTAACGCGAAGCGTATCAACTGTGTCCACAGGCCGTCTTTTTACCCGTGCGGATGAGCCACTATAGTGAGGTATCAAAAGAGCTGATGGCCATTATTGAGAGTTTTACGCCTATGATCGAACTACTATCAGTGGATGAAGCCTTCCTCGATGCAAGGGGCGTAATGCGACAGTGGAAAAGTTCTGTCAAACTCGCGAAGGCCCTTAAAAATAAAATTAAAAACGAGCTTAACCTTACCGCTTCCGTAGGTATAGCGGCCAATAAGTTTTTAGCCAAGCTTGGAAGTGATTTAAATAAACCGGATGGGTTAACCGTGGTCCCCATGGATCCTGAACGCATCATTGAATTTTTAGCGCCTATGTCCGTGACCCGTATCTGAGGTATAGGAAAAGGTGCTGCCAAAAATCTCGGAAGCTGTGGGATTAAAACGATTCGGGATGTTCAACGACTAGAAATGAAAGCCTTGAAACCGATGCTAGGGCCAACCCTCGCTAAGCATGTATGGGCGCTTGCTCATGGAATCGATCATCGGCCTGTTGTAACTGAGCATGAAGAAAAAAGTATTTCAGCCGAACATACGTATGCGGAAGATTGTCATGATCCTGAAATCATCCACCAGACGATAGTCAGGTTAGTAGAGCGTGTGGGGCAACGCTTAAGGCGTTCGAAGAAAAAGGCGCGGACAGCACAGATTAGAGCATTTAACGATTGAAAATGTCTCTCTAGAAGATCTATACTCCATGACATGAGTATAGCAACAGCAGAAATCCGGCGGCGTGCGATAGATGCCTACAAAATGGGCAAAGGTTCCCAGGCCGATATCGCATCTTCTTATCGTGTAGATCTTAGAACGTTTCAGCGTGGGCTCTCTCGTTTCAACGAAACCGGACAGACCGCTCCCCGACCGCGTGGGCATCGTCAGGCCCTCTACAGCGGAAAGCAGCTCAAGGCGTTGGCTCAACTGGGGGGCAAACATCCCGATGCAACGCTTGAAGAACTCAAGAACATGAGCGGCGTGAAGGGGTCGATCATGGCCGTACAGCGGGCGTTGAATCGGTTGGGCTGCCGGTATAAAAGAAACGCTTCACGCCAGCGAGCAAGACCAGGCGGATGTAAATCTCTTGAGAAAGCAGTGGATCCAAGAGGTGGCCAAACTTGATCCAAGTCGCCTTGTCTTTATTGATGAATCCGGGGCGAAAACGAATATGACTTGTCTGCGGGGCCGGGCGTTGGGCGGGAACAGGCTTTTTGCCAAAACGCCTCATGGACATTGGTGTATCACCACCTTGATTTCTTCGGTCCGCCTGGACGGAACAACAGCGGCCATGGAGAGGGAGGGGGCGACAGACACGGCTGTTTTTGGAGAATATATTCGCCGGGTTCTTCTCCCGACTCTTTCACCTGAAGACATCGTCATCATGGACAATCTTCGCGTCCATCACAATCCCAGGGTCATTGAACTCATTGAGTCATGTGGGGCCCATGTAAGATTCCTTCCACCCTACAGCCCCGATTCCAACCCCATTGAAAAAATGTGGGGCAAGATAAAGAATCGGTTGGGCAGCCTTGCAGCCCGCAGTCAGCAGGAACTATCTGAAGCGATCACACAAGCGTTCGAAGAGGTTTCTCCCGACGAGGTAATCGGCTGGTTTTCTTCGTGCTACATCGCAACACCTCAATCGTGAAGCGCTCTAAACAAAAAGTGGCAAACATCTCCATTTTGCATCGTATAGGTTTTGCCTTCTAAACGGAGTTTCCCGGCCGCCTTAATATCGGCTTCGGTCTCATATTTTTCTAAATCATCTACTTGATAGACTTCGGCTCGAATAAAACCTCTTTCAAAGTCCGTATGAATGACCCCAGCTGCTTGTGGGGCCGTAGCGCCTACGGGAATGGTCCACGCTTTGATTTCTTTCGGGCCGGCTGTAAAAAAACTTTGCAATCCCAGTAGTTGATAAGCAGCATGAGCAACGGCATGTAATGCGGGTTCTTTCATCCCTAAGGATTCCAACATTTCCTGTCTATCTAGATCTTCTAACTCATTGAGTTCAGACTCAATTTTAGCGCATACAGCAACAACCTGTCCCCTATTCTGTTCAGCATAGGATTTGACCTGCTGAACATATGCGCCTTCGCCCTGCACATCATCCTCTGTAACATTGGCTATATAGAGAACTTTTTTAGCGGTAAGAATCCCTAAACCATGCAACATTTTTCTTTCATTACTCTGTTGAATGTCGATCATTCTGACCGGCTTCCCTTCCGACAAAACTATTTTACATTGTTCTAATATAGAGGTACGTAAAAGGGCTTCTTGATCCCCCCCTCGAGCGGCCTTTTGCAGTTTAGGTAACGCATTTTCGACAAGATCTAAATCCGCTAACATCAACTCGGTTTCAACTGTCTCCATATCACGAAGCGAATCGATATTTCCATCTACATGGGTAATATCGCCATCCTCAAAACAGCGCACCACATGAAGAAGGGCATCCACCTCCCTAATGTGTGAAAGGAATTTGTTTCCCAACCCTTCCCCTTGACTCGCCCCTTGAACCAACCCTGCGATATCAACGAGTTGTAAGACAGCAGGCACGATTTCTTGCGTATCTATCTTTTCAGCGAGGGTCTCTAAACGAGAGTCAGGAACTTGTACAGCCCCCACATTGGGTTCGATCGTACAAAAAGGATAATTGCTGGCTTCCGCATTAACAGCCGCTGTTAATGCATTAAACAACGTACTTTTTCCTACGTTTGGGAGTCCAACGATACCTGCTTTCATAGATCTAAATCCACACGTTGACATTGAGCTTCATATACTTTGTTGGATGAAGCCTTAAATCGAATTCGAACCATCGTTCTTGATTCAGAGCCCAATACATATACTTTAGCCCCAGAATAAAGTGTTCCGACCTGTTTAAACACATTTTTAAGAGAAAAAATCGGTATTGTTTTTTTAAGCGTAATGACTTGTTCCTCTATCTTGGGTTGGTTCGGGGCGTATGTTTTTAAGGGATTAGACGGACGTATACGCAACTCTTTTTCTGAGGAAACCCTCTCGATCGCCCATACACCGAGCTTTAAGTTTTCTGCTTCGCGCTGAGCCTGTTCTAATCTTCTCATGAATAGACCTTGGTTAGGCGCTTTTGCCGGAGGATCCATTCTTTAGCCATAGATCCGAGCCAATCCTTGCCGGATTAAGGCGGGCGCCAAAAATTTATCACCTGCTTTTATCAGATGCATAATATCTTCCCTTTGCGGATCGCCCCAATGCATCTTCTTTTTTTGTATACACCGTAAAACTACCTTTTAGAAATTGAGCTGTAAAATTTCGTAGCTTGTTTACCGAGTTTAATCACTTCAACTTCTGGTATCCTACCCCAGTAAACGGCTTGCTGTGTCACACGTTCTTCTATCAGTCTATCTGACTCTGGCGTGTCCACAAAGTAGAGACGTACTATATACGTGTAGCTTCCGTCTTCTTGTCGAACTTTAAAACTATCACCATCGTTCGCCGAACTCGGCATGAATCGACAGTTCTCCCATATTTCCCATTTCAATTTCGCAAAAACTTCGTTCTCGATAAAAAATAGGATTCCACCTGTTAACAAAATACGAAACCCAAACTTCGAAATTCGAAAGAAACTCGAATAAATGTTCAAAGGTTCGAAGCTTTTTCTATTTCTCCCTGTTTTTGACATTTGAATTCGGATGATTAGGATTTGTTTCGTATTTTTTACTACGGAAAATTTGCGGCTATATTTGATCTATCGAATTTGGTTATTACTTTTCCGAACCAAAAACCTTTATGTTCTCACAACTATGACAGAGAAAGAAATAAAGTTACACCAGACTATCATAGCCATACACATCTCTGCAAACCCGCTCAATCAGTTGAGTTCAAGTGTACCTATTGTGAATATGAAGAACCTTTCACTGCCCCAGAAATCCGTTTTCTAGAAAAGAAAAGTGCCCACCAACCGGTTTTCCCACTACAAAGTCCCTGCCATATAGGCTTGATGATTCCCTTCGACTATACTTCTAAAGAAAGGAAATCATACACCTTTAACAAAATCAAAACCCACATCGAAAATCTTGACCCTAACACCGTCATGCAGCGTATTTTTGATGAACCCAATAACCAACAGGTTTTTTTAGCCCATACGACTCGCTTTGAAACTCCTATACATTAAATGTATAGAAAATGGGCTTTAGGCCTATAGTTCTTTGCCAGGAGCGCTGAATCCAGTTTCTTCGTTTTCAAGGCGAAGAATTATATCTAATACATGATCACCCGCAGCGATGGATTCATCTAATTCGAATGAAAGATGGGGAATATACTTTAAGACAATATTTTTTTTTAGATGATTCTGGAAATCTCTCTTGCTTCTATTGAGCAATCCAACCATTCTTTTTTTTGAGGCTTGATCACCTCGCACTGAAACCAAGACACGTGCAGGCCGAAGATCACTATTTGTCATAACTTGGGTGATTGTGATCGCAGAGAAATCGAATTCGCTTTGATGCATAATACGATATAGGCTTTGAGCGATTTCACGTTTTATCAGCTCGTTTACTCGGATGAGTCGCTGGGATGGCATTGTATCTCCTGTGGGTTTAATTCGACCTGTGACCTGATACTTCCGACCTCTTTTCCTCTCTCTACAATGTTTGGGCTATCTGTTCTGTCTCGTAGAACTCAATGATATCACCCTCATTAAAATCAGAAAAATTATCTAACCGGATCCCACACTCTTGTCCATCTCGGACATCGCTAGCTTCATTTTGATAACGTTTCAAAGTCAAAATCCGCGCTTCGCAAAGAACATCACCCTCTCGCAATACACGTGAAAAGGCCTTTATTGTCACGCGACCATCTGTAACAAGGCATCCGGCTATTTTCCCTTTTTTGCTTATGTCAAAGACCTGTTTTACTTGTGCATGGCCTGTAATATTTTCACGTAACTCAGGTTCTAATAGGCCCTCCATGGCTTGCCGAACATCATCTAAAAGCTCATAAATAACATTATAAAGTCTGATTTCGACGCCTTCATGCTTAGCCAGTTTGTTGACCTGTCCTTCTTTGCTGACATGAAAACCCAAGATGATCGCATTAGAAGCACTGGCTAAAAGCACATCGTTACCGGTGATGTTTCCAACCCCTCCAAGAATAATATTCTGAGTGATCTTATCGCTTTTAATTTGTCGAACGGATTGTTGGATAGCCTCGAGTATACCCTGTACATCTGCTTTAATAAGAATCGATAGTTCTTTAACACTTGTTGCATCTGTTTGTTTAAGTAAATCGTCGAGAGTTGCTTTTCGGCCTGTATGACTACCGGTTAGGGTTTGATTCCGCTTTTTTTCGAGCCGTTTTTCGGAAATAGATCTTGCCAATCGATCATTGGGATAGACTTTGAATTCTGAGCCCGCATCAGGCACTTCAGGCAACCCTAAACATTTAACCGCCATGGAGGGTCCTGCCTGCTCTATTTTAACGCCTTGATCGTTTATGAGGGCTTTTATGCGACCCCAATAAGGTCCACAAACCATGACATCACCGACATGAAGTATTCCCCGTTTGACAAGAAGGCTTGCTGTGGGGCCCATTCCAGTCTCTAAACACGCTTCAACAACATATCCCTGTGCTTTGCGTTTGGGATTTGACTTTAGTTCGAGTATTTCGGCTTGGAGAAGAATCATTTCTAAAAGATGGTCTATTCCCTCCCCCGTGTGAGCACTAACTGGACAACAAATCGTCTCTCCACCCCACTCTTCTGGAGTCAGATTCTCTTCTTGAAGCTGCTGTTTGACTTTATCAACATTAGCTGTTTTTAGGTCAACCTTGTTGATCGCAACCATGATGGAAACTCCCGCAGCGCGAATATGTTGAAGCGCTTCGCGGGTTTGTGATTTTATCCCGTCATCAGCAGCAATCACAATAACCGCAATATCCGTCAAATTCGCGCCTCGAGCACGCATCGCCGTAAAAGCCTCATGACCCGGGGTATCAATAAAGGTGATTTTCTGTCCTTGATAATCGATCGTGTAGGCACCGATATACTGCGTGATGCCCCCGTCTTCTCCTTGGGCTACTTTCGCTTCCCTGATTTGGTCCAGCAGAGAGGTTTTACCATGATCAACATGTCCCAAAAAAGTAATTACGGGTGGACGAGGGACCAAGTCTTCAAGTTTATCTTCTTCAGGTTCTTCGTCCGCAGAAGGGGGCGAGGCCATGGGCTTTCGGTCGGCTGATTTTTTTTCATATTCCAATCTGATTCCATGTTTCTCGGCAACTTTCTGTGCCACTTTGAGATCAAGTCTTTCATTAATAGAGGCAAAAATGTTCATGGACATTAACTCGGCAATCAGCTGATTAGGCCGCATATTTAAATGGGCAGAAAACTCTTTGACAACAATAGGACCTTTAATGATTACGGACCTCGATTCACTGGTCTGGGAGGATAGCGGTTTTTGTGAGGAAACCTCAGTGAAGGCCTTGGGCAAAGGGTCAGAAGATGTGTTTTGATCTCCAGAAAAATGGGGTTGACCTTTTGTTTTTTCGGCCAAACTGGGTATAAGCTCACTCTCTCTGACCTGAACAGATTCTGGTGGAGCTGCAGCCCCGTCCCCCCGCTTGCTACGGATGGTATCAACGTCTTGAAGGCTCAAAGCGCTCATATGACTTTTTGCGTCTACACCCCGTTGCTGAAGGTCTGATAACAGTTCCTTGCTGGATAGGTCCAATTCTTTTGCTAATTCGTGAACTCTCATGCTTTGACTTTACCATTCACCTTTTCATAAGCGTTTGCGGCTGCTTCACGTATCGCTTGTGCGATCTGTTCATCAAACCCTTCGATGCTTTCTAAATCCCCTTTTTCTGAAGTGACAATTCCTTCTAATGTCAGAAAACCTGCATGGACTAGTTTTTGAGCCTGATCTTTTTCTACACCATCAAGTTGGGCCAATGACTCTACAGCCATGGCCACTTTCTCTTCAAATCTAGGTTCACCTTCCTGGTCTTTACGGATATCGATTTTCCACCCCGTAAGTTTTGCGGTTAATCTTGCATTTTGACCTTTTTTCCCAATCGCCAATGATAATTGGTCGGTCTCAACAACGACATGAACAATATGTTGCTCTTCGTCAATATCAACGTCAATGAGTTTCGCTGGAGCTAATGCATTTGCAATGAATGTTTTTATATCCTCGTGCCATCGAACAATGTCAATTTTTTCACCGGATAGTTCTCTAACGATGTTTTTCACTCGAATGCCACGCATGCCTACACATGCGCCAACCGGATCTACTTTTTCATCATGCGAAACAACAGCAATTTTACTTCGAAATCCCGCTTCCCGAGCGATCCCTTTAACCTCGACAGTACCATCAGAAATTTCTGAAACTTCTACCTCAAAAAGACGACGCATAAAATCAGGATGGCTACGGGACAATATGATAGAAGCCCCCTGAGCAAGATTTTCAATGCGGACAATATAGGCCCGCATGCGATCCCCAGGTTGGTACTCTTCGGTCGGGACACGTTCCCGACTTGGCAGAACCGCTTCTGCCCGTCCAATATCAATGATCACATCACTACGATCAAAACGTCTGACCGTCCCGCTAACAATGTCTCCCGTACGGTCTTTATACTCATCATAAATACGATCTTTTTCTGCCTGTCGTATTTTGTATAGAATGGCTTGTTTCGCCGTTTGGGCCGCAATACGCCCAAAATTTTTAGGCGTTACTTCCACCTCAAGAATGTCACCACACACGGCATCGGGTTTTATCTTTTTTGCTTCATGCAAAGAAATCTCATCGTGTGGAGTACGGATCTTATCAACCACTTCTACTTGTGCCAACGCTCGGATATTGCAGGTTTGAGGGTTTACTTCAACGCGAAGATGCGTGGAGGGTATGGTTCCTTTTTTCGCAGCGCTCTGCAACGCATTTTCGACCACACTAATTAGCATCGAACGTTCAATACCCCGCTCCCGCTCCATATACTCAAAAACAGCTAAAAGTTCATTGTTCATTATTCTATCACCTTATTTACGAAAAAGAGTGGGCCATAGACCCACTCCTTCTCAAAAGTCTAAATACGTTTTATGGAGTAAAATGTTGTAGATTATGAAGAGAATAACTGTGTCGGTCAAGAAACAAATTAGGATCAATTTTAACCCGGATTGCCTTACAAAAAAGGGTCTAGGTTTAACGTTTCTGTCGCTCAGAAATGGCTCGTTCGGCTTCCCGATCGGCTGTCTTTTTCCGCAGCTCTTGACGGCGATCTTGGGCGTGTTTGCCCTTGCATAAACCGAGTTCGATTTTGGCTCGCCCCCGTTTGAAATAAATGCGAAGAGGAACGAGCGTCTGCCCTTTTTCAGCGATCTGCCCAATCAACCGTTTAATTTCTTTTCGATGTAACAAGAGACGTCGAGGGCGGCGAGGATCATGATTAAATTGGTTTCCGTATTCATACGGATTAATGTGAACGCCGTGAAGAATGACTTCTCCGTCTTCAAGCCGCCCGTAGCCTTCATCAAGGCTAATATGACCCGCTCTTATCGATTTAACCTCTGTTCCTTGGAGCTCAATGCCCGCCTCTAATTTTTCTACTACCAGGTAATCCCGCCGCGCTTTACGGTTCGAGGCTATCATGTTTTCCTTGGCAAACACGGGGTGAGGTTACAACCACACATTCCGCAATCCAAAATTTGAAATCACAAGGTAATTACGTTGTTGTTCGGGGCAGCAACGGGCGATGGTGTGAAATTAATTTCTGCGGTCATTTTTCCTTCAGCAACCTCCTTTAAAGCTAAATCCATCGCAGGCATGTTGGGGGCGTCAGGTTTTACCAAAGGACGGCTCCCTTCGTTCAGTTGCCGAATACGTCGACCGATAATATTTATGAGTAGAAGAACGTTTGGGACTCGCTCTTTGGCCCTATTTAAATAATTTGTGTACATCGTGTTTTCTCCTTCAAATGTGTAAAAAAACGGGGCGCACTATGGGCGCCCCGCATATAAATGTCAACTAGCTTTTTAGTATTAATACATACCGCCCATGCCACCCATACCGCCCATACCGCCCATATCAGGAGCTCCACCGGGGGCGGGAGCCGCTTCTTTTTCAGGAAGCTCTGTAACCATACACTCTGTAGTAAGGAGCAAGGATGCAATACTCGCGGCGTTTTGTAACGCAGAGCGCGTCACTTTAGTCGGATCAATGATTCCAGATTTGACCATGTCCACATAGGTGTCAGTAGCCACATCGTAGCCATTATTTCCTTTCGATTTTTTCACGGCATCGGCAACAATCGCACCTTCTTTGCCTGCATTATTAACGAGTTGCCGTAATGGAGCTTCGCATGCTTTTCGAACAATATCTACCCCAATCGCTTCATCCCCTTCAGCCTCGATGCCTTCAAGTTTTTTCCGAACACGAAGCAACGCGACACCACCACCGGAAACAACGCCTTCTTCAACAGCAGCACGTGTTGCATGTAAAGCATCTTCCACACGAGCTTTCTTTTCTTTCATTTCTGTCTCTGTGGCTGCACCAACATTAATGACCGCAACACCACCTGCAAGTTTGGCCAGGCGTTCTTGTAATTTTTCGCGATCGTAATCAGACGTTGTTTCTGCAATCTGATTTCGGATTTGCTGAATGCGACCTTGTATATCAGCCGTTTTACCGGCGCCTTCTATAACCGTGGTATTATCTTTGTCTACTGTAATACGTTTGGCACGACCCAAATCTTCAACCTGCACGTTTTCGAGTTTGATACCGAGATCTTCGGTGATACAGCGACCTCCGGTAAGAACGGCAATATCCTCGAGCATCGCTTTACGTCGATCACCAAATCCAGGCGCCTTTACAGCACACGCTTGTAAGGTACCACGCAATCGGTTCACAACTAAAGTGGCCAATGCTTCGCCCTCGATGTCTTCGGCAATAATTAAGAACGGTCGATTGGTTTTAGCTACGTTTTGCAGCAAAGGAAGCAAATCCTGCAAATTCGAGATCTTTTTCTCATAAATCAGGATATGGGGATCATCTAAGAGTGTCTCCATGGATTCTGAATTTGTGACGAAATAAGGAGATAGATATCCCTTATCAAACTGCATACCTTCTACCACTTCCAATGTTGTTTCAATGCTCTTTGCTTCTTCAACGGTAATCGTTCCATCTTTTCCGACTTTATCCATTGCGTCAGAAATAATTTCACCAATCGTCTTTTCTCCGTTTGCAGAAATGGTAGCAATCTGAGCAATCTCTTCTTGATCTTTAACCTTTTTGCTCATGCTTTCAAGGGCCTCAACGGCTTTTTCTACAGCCTGATCAATCCCTCGTTTAAGACTCATAGGGTTGACCCCTGCGGTTACGTTCTTAAGCCCTTCTCGATAGATGGCCTCAGTAAGAACGGTAGCCGTCGTGGTCCCATCACCAGCAACGTCACTGGTTTTGCTTGCTACTTCACGCACCATTTGTGCGCCCATATTTTCAAACGGATCTTCTAATTCGATTTCTTTGGCCACTGTTACACCGTCTTTTGTGACGGTTGGAGAGCCAAATTTTTTGTCAAGGACAACATTGCGCCCTTTAGGGCCCATTGTTACCTTTACGGCGTTACTGAGTTTTTCCACACCGGTCAGAATTGTTTGTCTGGCATCGGCCTGAAATTTAAGCTGTTTAGCTGACATGATACTTTCTCCTTATTTGATTAACGTGGATTTTAGCCAATAATGGCAAGGATATCGTCTTCACGCATAATTTGATATTCCTTGTCGTCAAATTTAACTTCTGTGCCCCCATATTTAGGCATGAGCACTATACTTCCCTTTTTTACATGGAAAGGAATTTTTTTTCCGTCATCATCTAACTTCCCCGTTCCCACTTCAACGACTTTACCCTGTTGGGGCTTTTCTTTAGCGGTATCAGGAATGATAATTCCACCTTTGGTAACCTCTTCATCTTCCTGGAGAGGTTCAACCAAAACACGGTCACCTAATGGTTGTATCTTCATCTATGTATACTCCTCTTTCTGAGTTTATCTTACGATGAAAAAGCAGGCCTTTATAAACCTGCTTTTCATCGTTTCTTATTTTTTCTTATCGTCATCGACCATTTCAAAATCTGCGTCAATCACCTTTTCTTCTTTAGCAACCGGTTCTTCGGACGTTTCTTCATCGGCTCCAGGAGCCGCTTGTTCCGAACCGGGCTGTCCTGCATTTGAAGTCGCTTGGGCATATAAATCCGCAGAAATAGCTTGCATATCAGTATTCAAATTTTCCATAGAAGATTTCATGGTATCAACGTCGTTGGATTCAATTGCTTTTTTAAGCTGCTCAATATTTTCCTCAATCTTCGCTTTTTTATCGGCCGGTGCTTTGTCAGCATGTTCTTTAAGAAATTTTTCTGTTTCATACACCGTGGCATCCGCGCGATTTTTGGTTTCTATTTCCTCGCGCCGTTTTTCGTCTTCGGAGGCATGGGTTTCAGCATCTTTAACCATACTGTCAACTTCTTCATCAGAAAGACCGCTAGAAGCTGTAATCGTAATCTTTTGCTCTTTACCGGTCCCTAAATCTTTTGCGCTGACATGTAAAATTCCATTGGCATCAATATCAAAGGTCACCTCAACCTGGGGCACCCCTCTTGGAGCTGGAGGAATTCCATCCAAACTAAAACGGCCAATGGTCTTATTATCGCCTGCCATTTTTCGTTCACCTTGGAGAACGTGAACTTCTACTTGGGGTTGATTATCAGCCGCTGTACTGAAAATCTCACTTTTACGTGTTGGAATAGTCGTGTTCCGTTCGATAAGAGCTGTGAATACGCCTCCTAACGTCTCAATACCTAGAGTTAAGGGCGTAACATCTAAAAGAAGAACATCCTTTACCTCTCCTTTTAATACGCCTCCTTGAATCGCCGCGCCAATGGCAACGACTTCGTCCGGATTGACCCCTTTATGCGGATCTTTCCCGAACATTTTCTTAACCGCTTCTTGGACCTTCGGCATCCGTATTGAGCCTCCGACAAGGATCACCTCGCTGATTTCCGAAGCAGAAAAACCAGCGTCTTTTAGACAACTTGAAGCGGGTTTCAAGCTACGCTCAATTAAAACATCTACTAACTGTTCAAGCTTGGCGCGGGACAACGTTAGATTGAGATGTTTAGGACCGCTGGCATCGGCTGTAACAAAAGGCAAATTGATTTCTGTTTCTTGCGAACTTGAAAGTTCACATTTTGCCTTTTCGGCTCCTTCTTTTAGGCGCTGTAGGGCCATAGGATCCTGAGAAAGATCAATTCCGTTTTCTTTCTTAAACTCATCTACGAGCCACTTAATAATGTATTGATCAAAATCATCTCCACCCAAATGAGTATCCCCATTGGTAGCTTTTACCTCAAAAACACCCTCGCCGATTTCTAATATAGAGATATCAAAAGTTCCCCCACCTAAATCGTATACAGCGATTTTTTCGTCCTTCTTTTTATCGAGGCCATACGCTAAGGCCGCAGCCGTAGGCTCGTTAATGATACGTAACACTTCTAGCCCGGCTATTTTCCCGGCATCTTTAGTGGCTTGACGTTGTCTATCATTAAAATAAGCGGGAACCGTAATAACCGCTTGAGAGATTTTTTCACCAAGATAGGCTTCTGCATCCGCCTTCATTTTTTGGAGAATCATCGAAGAAACTTCAGGGGGTGAATAAACTTTATCAACACCTTTTACATGGACATCTCCATTATTAGTCTTTGAGACTTCATAAGGGACCAGCTGTATTTCGTGAGCAATCTCAGTGTATTTCCGTCCCATAAACCGCTTAATAGAGAAAATTGTGTTTTGGGGGTTGGTAACCGCTTGTCGCTTTGCTGCTTGGCCAACAAGCCGTTCTCCGGCTTTAGTAAACGCTACAACAGAAGGGGTCGTGCGACCTCCTTCAGCGTTAGGGATCACAACGGCTTCGCCGCCTTCCATAACGGCCATACATGAGTTGGTTGTTCCTAAATCGATTCCAAGTACTTTTGACATATACTGCCTCTCAATCCGTTGATTTTTATTTCATCTTCATTTAATTTTTTCTACGGTACTCTGTAAGAAGCAATTGTCATGCCAGGCCTTACTTTAAATAAGAAAATAATTGTTATTCATTGTCAAATAACGTTTTACTAAAAAAAATAAATAGGTTTGAAGAATTAGAGAAAAATAGAAGGGACACATTGTCACTCTCAAAGGAACGCGAGGGGGTTTTTGACACAGTATAACCCATAACGTCTACGGAAATCGCGAAACCTTGGGTTAATAATCAAACGCGTTATTGTTTATCAATTCGTTTGGTAAGAGGCTCCATAGACTGGATAAAAATCAATTTTTAAACTTCCATTCTTAAGAAAACCGTTTTAGAACCGATGCCATGGTCTGGAAAAAATGGAAACAAATAAGCTCGCATTATCCCATAGCAACGTGGTGGCCAACCTCCGCAAAGCTACGGCTTCGCATGCTCGTTACCGTTCTGTTTTTTGAGGCTCACCTCCCAACAGCATCCATCTCCAATTCTGTACATGCTGCTGAAACCACCACTGCATATACTCTCAGTGATTGTTTACGGATCGGGCTGGAAAATAATCTGCAATTAAAGCAACTAAAGCAGAACGTGTGGATCGCTAAAGAAAACATCGATCAAGCTTCAGCGGTATATGATCCTGGGCTGGCTTTTTCTGTAAACTATGAAGATTCAGAGCTTCCCAGTAGACGGACGCCTATTGAAGGTTCATCCAAGTCATGGATTACAGAAGGTCGTCTCACGCGGATTTTTTCTAAAGGAACTATTTTAGAGCTTTCCAGCGGACTTAATCATTTCAAATTTCCCAATTCTCAAACAGGGATTAATGAGATTGATATTTCGCTCCTATCATTATCTTTAAGCCAGCCCCTATTCAAAAATGCAAAAGGCCAGCTGGATCAGGCCCGAATTCGAGAAGCACGGTTAGGCTATGAACAATCAGAACTGGAGTTTTTATATCAGCGTGATTTGTTGACACTCCGAATTTATGAGGCGTATTGGGATCTGTATGCCGCGCAAAAAGGCTATGAGACAAATCAAGAAGCGCTGGAGCGGTCTAAACGTCTCCTTGAAATTAATAGAAAGAAATATGAAGACGGACTCTTAGACGAAACCGATATTTTAGCCATCGAAGCATCGTTGGCTACGCGAGAAATTGATGTACTGGATCGACAAAATGCAGTAGCCACCCAACGCGATCATTTAATGAGAATCATCCATGTTCCCTTTGCGGAGTGGGGCCGAGTTGAAGTGGTCTATGATCTCACCTTGCCGAACCCTACAAATCGCATAGATGCATTAAATGGGTATGAAACAGCCTTGTTAAATCGGCAAGACTATGCCGCCCTTCAAAAAGCTGTTGAGCAAGCCGAAACGTTTGTAACGCTTAAAAAAGAAGAGATGAAATCAACGCTTCTGTTGACAGGCCGTCTAGGGCAGGGAGATACAGATACGACGATCAGTGACAGTTTTGGTTTTGATGATACCCAATGGGCCATCGGACTTGAGTGGGAAATGGCGTGGGGACGCAAACGTAAAAAGAGTGCGCTGCGTCAGGCAGAAATCTTACTTGAACAAGCCAATGAGCGAGTCCAAGAACATAAACTTTTAATCGCCTGGGAAAGTCAGAAAGCCGCACGCGAACTTCGCGTAGCCCAGAAGCGAATAAGCGCCACACAAAAGTCCCAAAAACTTGAAACACACAAGCTTACATTAGAGAACGAGAAGCTTCATCAAGGCCGTTCGTCTATACACAGGATTCTTGAATACCAAGACGATCTTGAGTTTGCTGAACTCGCCTCCTTTCAGTCCATCGCAGATTATGAAAAAAAACAAGCCCAACACAAATTAGTACAAGGAACCCTTCCACCCAGATATTGATGGAACACTGCCATGAACCTTCCCGAATTTTCCGTTCGTCATTCCATCTTTGGTAATATGCTAACGATCTTTGTGATCGTCGGTGGCCTTATTATGCTGACCTTTCTGCAGCGTGATAGATTTCCCGAAGTCGAATTAGACCGTCTTGTGATTACCGCGGCTTATCCAAATGCCTCTCCCGAAGAAGTGGAAGATCTCATTACAAACCCGATCGAAGAAAAATTAAGAGAGATTGAAGATATAGAAAAGTTCTCTTCAAGTTCTGTTGAAGGGTTATCGGTGGTCACCGTCCATATTGATCCAGAAGCTAAATATAAAGAGCGAGTGATTAATGACATTCAGCAAAAAGTTGACCAAGCTGAAATCCCTGAAGAAGCCGAGGAGCCGGAAGTCTCTCATGTCTCGGCGCAAAGCCCTATCATCAAGCTATGCTTAAACGGTTCAGTTCCAGAACGTGAGCTTCGAGCTTATGGAGACTATCTCAAGGATCGGCTCGAAGAAATCCCAGGCGTGAGCACCGTTACCAAAGATGGATGGCGCGACGAAGAATTTTGGGTAGAAGTCGATTTGAACACGATCAACAAACAAGAACTGTCCTTAACAGATATCACCCGGCGTTTAGCATTGCGTAATGTTAATCGGCCCGGCGGCAAGGTTCCATCCGGGGAACAAGAAATACTCCTGAGAACAGTAGGGCAGTTTTATTCAGCTAAAGAAATAGAAGACGTCATTGTTCGATCCAATACGGATGGAAATCACATACGCGTTCGCGATATTGCAACCGTTCGCCGCGCGTTTGAAAAAGATACGCTATTTACGAGGGTAAACAATCAGCTGGCTCTCGTTTTGAGTATAAAAAAGAAAAAAAGTGGAGATACAATCATTATCTGTGATGAGGTAAAACGGATTGTTGAAGAAGAAAAAACATTGGCACCGGGAAACATAAACTTGGTTCTAATTGATGACAAATCCTTTTACATAAAACGCCGGCTTAAGGTGTTAAGCAGTAATGGAATCATCGGCATGATCATCGTGATCGTGATCCTTTTTTACTTTCTCAATTTCCGCGTTGCCTGTATTACAGGCATCGGCATTCCTTTCGCATTTTTAGCCGCACTCATGGTGATGTCTTTGCTAGGCATTACTATTAATCTGATTACGATGTTTGGACTCATCATTGTCTTGGGCATGTTAGTCGATGATGCGATTATTGTTGGAGAAAATATTTTTAGACATATCGAAGAGGGTGCAGAGACTAGATCGGCAGCTATTCATGGGACAGCGGAAGTCATGTCCCCAGTTACAGCAACGGTGTTGACCACAATGGCTGCGTTTCTCCCTCTTGTTTTTGCCCCGGGTGTATGGGGCCAGATATTACGATGGATGCCGATCGTTGTTTCCATTACATTGGTCGCATCGTTATGTGAAGTCTTCCTCGTTATGCCCTGTCATTTCGCAGACTTTATTCCCTCTCTTAAGCGTTCTAAAAAATCCGCCTCTTCCCCTACAGGTCATGCCATCATGAAAAAGATTCAACAAATCTATATGTTTCAGCTCCATGGCCTCCTTAAATGGCGTTATTTATTTCTGCCCCTTGTTTTAGGTGTGTTTGTTGGAATGATGGTGATAGCCAAACAACACATGAAAGTGGATATATTTCCGGGGGATCTGATCGATGCTTTTGTTGTGCGGTTAACAACGCCACCGGGAACTTCACTAGAAAAAACCGGAGCCTTAACCATGGAAATGGAGAAATATATCCGTGCCCTTCCCGAACATGAATTAGAAAATACGGTAAGTTATATCGGAGGCCTTTCGAGTCAAAGAGGGGGCTATAAGGGCCGTGGTTCTCATTATGCTTCTTGTGTGGTCTATCTTACACCTCAAAATACGAGAGAAAGAAAAACAGATGCCATTGTTAACCAGTTACGCAAAGAAATCTCTGCTATTCCGGGGATCGAAAAACTCGAATTTCAACTCCATAAACCAGGTCCTCCTATTGGCGACCCCCTTGAAGTAAAAATTAAGGGCCCTGCATTTGACACATTACAAACCATTGCCACGGACATAATGAACTTTCTAAAAAACTATGAAGGGGTTTATGATGTTCAGCAAGATTTTGAGCCGGGAAAGGACGAGGTTCATATTGCGATTGATTATCAGGAAGCGGCTCGACTTGGCGTTGACACAAAAACCATTGCCCAGACCATTTACACATGTTTTCAAGGAGCAGAATCCACGACTATCCGAGAAGGGAATGAAGAGATAAAAGTACGTGTGTGGTTGCAAGAACCTTTTCGTAATGAGGTTACGACACTCAAAAACCTATTTGTGCCGAGTCGTTCCGGGCGGTTGATTCCTCTATCACAAGTGGCTCGTTTTGAAGAATCGCCGGGACGGCCGGTGGTATTCCACTATAATGGACACCGCGTTATCACCATTAGTGCCTCGTTTTCCGAGAGCCTTTCGTCTACTGAAGTTAACCAAGCGCTTGCAAAGGAATTTAAAGAATTGCCATTAGAACATCCCGGGTATGATATAATACGCGAGGGTGAATGGAAAAAAACGCAGGAACTCATATCTTTTTTCGTAAAAGCCTTTAGCATGGTGCTTCTTCTCATCTATATCATCTTGTCCGTTCAATTTAATTCCTTTGCGCAACCTTTTGTTGTTATGGCGTCGATTCCGCTTGGAATGATTGGTGTTATCATAGCGTTAAACGTGCACGCAAAACCCATTAGCATCATGGCCATAATGGGAATGATCGGTCTTGTAGGGGTTGTCGTGAATGATGCCATTGTTTTGGTTAAATTTATCAATGATCAGCGTCGAAATCATAATAGGCCTGTGTTTGACGCACTTGTCCTGGCGGGCCAACGACGACTTCGACCTATATTATTGACGTCTGTAACCACAATTGCCGGACTGATCCCCGTGATTTATGGATGGGGAGGATATGAACCCTTTATCGCCCCTGCAGCGATCTCACTGGCCTATGGGTTACTCTTTGCCACGTTTTTAACTTTACTTGTTGTCCCCGCCGTTTATCTTGTGGGATATGATATCAAGTACAAATTATGTAAAATCTTTTTCAATACCCCCAAACGATAATGCGTATCAAACCTTTTAAGGCCTTAAAACCTCCTCCCGAATGGGCGGCTCAAGTCGCAAGCCTGCCCTATGATGTCATTAGTTCAGAAGAAGCCCGCACGTGTGTCCGTAACAATCCGAAAAGCTTTCTTCGCGTCATAAAACCTGAAATTGATTTGTCACCCGAAATCTCCTTGTACCACGAAAGTGTATATGCCAAAGCCGTTGAAAATTTTGAGCTCTTTCAGCAACAAGGGTTTCTCCAACAAGATAAAGAAGAAGCCATCTATGTGTATCGACAAATCATAGGTGATCACGTTCAATATGGATTGATGACCGTGTGTCATGTAGAAGACTATGAAAACGGATTGATCAAAAAGCACGAGGATACGATTCAAAAAAAAGAAGATGATCGTACACAACATGTCGCTGCACTAAATGCAAATGCCGGCCCTATATTCCTTGCGTATCATGATTCATCCAACATCAACGAACGGGTTGAAGCCATTACAACCGATCAACCCCTCTATGACTTTGCGGGAGCGGATGGCGTTCAGCATACTGTTTGGAAAGTGGCAGATAGTGAGGACTGGGTAAAAACATTTAGCGAGATTCCCTCCGCCTACATTGCCGATGGCCATCATCGATCCGCCAGCGCCGTTCGAGTTGCTCAAGACCAAAGGGCAAGAAACCCTCACCACTTAGGGACCGAGGAGTATAATTGGTTTCTCGCTGTATTATTCCCCGCCAGCCAACTAAAAATTTTAGGATATCATCGTTGTATTCGTGATCTGGGTGGTTTAGAAGCCGATCAGTTTTTAGAGAAAATAAAAGAGCCGTTTGATGTAATAGAAACAGATAAAAAAGAACCTAAAACGGCTGGGCACATCACCATGTATTTGAACGGTCAATGGTTTAATCTAACCTGGGCAAGATCAGCTTATAAAGACCCTGTCTCCCGTTTAGATGTGTCGATATTACAAAACAAAGTCTTAAGCCCATTGTTAGATATCCATGATCCCCGACACGATCCGCGCATTGAGTTTGTGGGCGGGATTCGAGGACCGGAAGAGTTAGTACGGCGCGTTGACTCGGGTGATCATGCTGTCGCCTTCTGTATGTATCCCACGGCCATGGATCAGCTCATAGCCGTAGCCGACGCCGGTCTAATTATGCCCCCCAAAAGCACCTGGTTTGAACCCAAACTAAAATCAGGACTCCTTGTCCATACGTTAGATTAAGCAGAGATTTTATCTTGTAAAGACGCGCGAACTTATTATTCTATCACACCATAGTGAAAATTTTAGGTGGATGGGGGCGTAGCTCAATTGGTTAGAGTACCAGACTGTCGATCTGGGTGTTGCGGGTTCGAGTCCCGTCGTCCCCGCCATTTCTTGATCGGATCTATTCAAATCTGTAGCTAAAACCTACTTCAAAAATTTGGTCTGACTGTTGATCAAATGGGAGCTCACCTGAACTATATGCAATAAACAAATTATTTTTAAATCCTAGTCGATACGTGACAAAATTAAATTCGTCAAGGTTTGCTTGCTTTATTGCCGTTTCAGCATCTATTTCCTTAAAATAACGATAGTTAACTTCAAAGGTATCTAGATGTTTGATCCCGATGTTATATATATACAGAAATTCGAAATCAACTCTGTTATAGGTCTCCAAAGTAGACCCTAGAATGGCTTCACGTGCTTCATTTCCAAAGGGATTCACTTCACTAATATTTAGATGAAGAGCCACTACATCGTTTTCGGTAAAAGCATCTATTTTGGCTGCCGTAGCTGTTAATCCATATACCAGCTGATTGTTGTCAAAGCGTTGGTCAGATTCCGTTTCTAGCAATCCGCCTACTTTCATGGAAAAACTTGAAGATCGAAAATAATTCGCAGAGATCCTTGATTCTAAGAAGTTTTTTGGATTGTCTTTAGCATCTCCTGTTATAGTTCCTGTTAATGAATAACTGATATCAGCACCCCCAAGCTACATCAGGGTTTAAGTCCTCTCCTTCTTTTGCATCAAATTTCTTATTTAATAATTTTCCATCAATCGCGTACTGAACACCCAGCATATAAGATTCTGAATTATCAGAATGTAGAATAGTAGGCTCGAGATCAAAATTGTCGACCATCTTTCCAACTTCGGCATAGTTAATGGTCGAAGTCATTATAAAAGCCACGAATAAAGCTTTCTTTAGCTGCATGACAATTCACCTCCATCCTTGATTTATTCGTCTGAAAATCTAATCAGCAAATCTGTCCTTTCTGCTAGATCTTTTACCGTCGCATCTTTCTTACTAAATATGAATGCCAACGCAATGATTATCTCCGAAGACGTTATTTGAGTTTTCTCTTTTTTTACGGAATAGCCTTTTATTATAAGCTTTAAGTATTTTCTAGCTATCTCAAAAGAGACTAACTCAATAATGTCAGAATTCGTCGTAGTTTTAGGATAAAACCTTAAGCCTCCCATTGATAAACTCTTTGCATCATCAAAGGAAACATCTGCTTCTTCAAATTGGTCTAATAACTGATCGCCTTCTAAAACCTTATATGTTGCGATGCAAGCGAGATTTAATTCCCATTTGTAGTTTGACATACAGTTCTCTCCTCATCGTTTGAGTTGATGGAGTAACAATTTGTATAATAAGGGGTCAGACTGAATTAGTTCGGCTCATTTTTTTGTAGAATTATAATTCAATCTATCTCTACCTTTAAAAGAAAGGTACTGCCGATTTTTTTCGGTCTTGTCAAATTTCGTTTCCATTGAGGTAAAATACGGAACTGAGGTTAGGCGTACAGCAAATGGAGTTCGCGGGTTTCCACAAAGCGCGTCAATTCTTCATTCCAGCTCTCAACAATATCTTCCGGTGATCTGTTTTCTTGTAATCCTTTGCGAACCGTGTCTGTTCCCATCAATTTATCGAAAAAATCTTCTTTTGTATTCGGGAATGTCCACAATGTCTCTGTCCCATACACGGTTTGAAGAATGGAGAGCAGATGAATGGCGACGTTAACGGGTCGATAGGATGTCGCGTTCGTAACGTTTATGCGAATACTGTTGAGCATTTCGCCTTCGTAAGGAGGACCTATCGCCTCATATTGAAATCGTGAAAACGATATACCGGACAGTTTAGCACGAGCTAAGGCTTCGCAGATATCTTCGCTCTTTAACCAAGGTGTTCCTATAACTTGAAAAGGCGCGGCTCCTCTTCTCCAGCAATCTATGATGGGTAGCGCTTCAGAAAAAACGGTAATCGGGTAACACATCGCGCTTTCCCATGATCGGATCCCGGGTGAAGGAGGCGTCCATGGCTTAGGAGAAGGAGGGTTATCGCGATGGTAACCTGTCATTTTTTCAACATGAAGGTCTACATCTAATGCATAATTTTCTTTTAACCATAAGGCCATTTCTCCTGGGGTCATGCCATATACGAGCGGAACCGGTGCCGGTCCTACAACGCTTGTGAAGTCAGGGTGCAAGAGAGGACCATCTATAACATTTGGTAGAGGAATGGGACGGTCCGTAATGATTAACGCTTTGTTATAATGCGCGCATGCCTCCATCGCGTTCAGGAGTGTTCCAAGATACGTATAACATCGGATTCCAATGTCTTGCAGGTCGAAGATCAGCGTGTCGACATCTTCGAGCATCTCTTCTGTGGGTTTTCGCGTTTCTCCGTATAAGGAGTATATAGGAATGTTCCATTCGGGATGTCGCAGATCCGATATGGTTTCACCGGCGACGCCCTCTCCTAAAAAGCCATGCTCAGGGCCCAACAAGCATGTCAACTGGATGGAAGAATGGTTCCATAATTTTTGTGAAGCATGAACGCCATCCCTACATACACTAGCCGGATGAGCGATCAATCCTATCTTTTCATGATCGGACCTCCTAGAGGTGCACAAGAAGTTTTCAATGCCAGAAAGAAAAGTATTTTGCATTCGTCAACGTTGCATCATCTGCGAGACCATCATCAAGTCAAAGAAAAGATTCTAGACACCGAACCTATCCCATTGTGCGTCCTGTGATTCCCTTGGTTTGTTTGGTAATGGTTTTCGCTTTTTCTTTGGGACGCAATGTACGTACAGCTTTACCTGCTTGCCACATCTCAGAACGGCCTAACTCAGCCAACTCTTTTCCTAGAGATTGGGCATAGTCCTTTTTGCTGCATGTACGAAGAACGCGAGCCGCTTCTTTGCCCGTCTTTACGCTTTTATACAGATCTTTAAAAACGGGCTGTGTGGCCTTTTTAAATTTAGGTTTCCAATCCAAAGCCCCACGTTGTGCCGTCGTCGAACAGTTGGCATACATCCAATCCATCCCGTTTTCATCGACTAAGCGTATCAAGCTTTGCGTGAGTTCTTCGACCGTTTCGTTAAAGGCTTCACTCGGTGAATGTCCATTAGATCTCAATACATCATATTGGGCTTCCATAATTCCGGCCAGGGCCCCCATAAGAACACCTCTTTCGCCGGTTAAATCACTATGCACCTCTCGTTCAAAAGTGGTGGGGAATAAATATCCAGACCCAATACCGATGCCTAACGCAATACACCGCTCTTCTGCTTTACCCGTATAATCTTGGTAAACAGCGTAGCTAGAATTGATGCCAACACCGGATAAAAAATTTCTGCGAACATTTAATCCGGACCCCTTGGGGGCCACCAACATCACATCCACGTCATCGGGCGGAATAACTTTTGTTTGATCTTTGTATACAATAGAAAATCCGTGTGAAAAGTATAAGGCATCACCTGGGTGAAGATATTTTTTGACCGTAGGCCAGATGGCTTTTTGGCCCGCATCTGAAACAAGGAACTGTACAACCGTACCTCGCTCTACGGCTTCTTCGATCGAAAACAAGTTCTTACCTGGTTTCCAACCATCTTTTTGAGGCATCTTCCAATTACGAGCTCCGACAATAACATTGAAACCATTATCTAAAAGGTTTAATGCTTGTGCTGGAGCTTGGACACCATAACCGATAATAGCAATGGTCTCGTTTTTTAATATTTTACGGACTTTGGAAACCGGAAATTCTTTTCGGGTAACCACTTTTTCTTTTACGCCTCCAAAATTAATCGTCGCCATTTCTTTATCTCCTATTACAAATATTGCTGTTTTAGCCGGATATATATTATTCTTTCAAAAGTTTAGAAATGTCCAAGATAGTCCTAGCATGGCTAAGTCGCAATCAAAATCCGAACACCAATATCCAAATTTATTGTATCATAGATAGATACGTGACGTAAAATCGACAATCTGAGACCCGAAAGATGCCAGAAGAAAAAAAAGCGCAAAGACGAATCACCCACATTGTAGGTTTAGGCCTGGATGAGTGCCATGGCCATATCCGAATGATCCAAGGAAAAAACTTTAACGTCCAGATGGGATCTGAACGTTCTCATGAACAGATGCAAAAAATTTGCATGAAAATTAATGAAAGATTGGATGCCGTCGATAAAAAATTGGAAGATTTAAGCGAAAATGAATTTATCGAACTCCTAACAGATATAGATGGTTAGAAAACGCTTTTTACTTTTGTTCGATACGAAAAAATATGAAAAAATTAAATCGTGAAATAGGGATTCCCGGGTCGATTATAATAGGACTGGGATCTATTATAGGTACAGGCATCTTTGTTAGTTTGGGGATGGCCATAGACCTTTCCGGACATGGGGTCATTATCTCTATTTTATTAGCGGGTTCTGTTGCCTTATGTAACGCGCTAAACAGTGCGCAGCTAGCCGCGAACCACCCCCAGAGCGGAGGAACCTATGAATATGGCTATATCTATCTCTCACCAAGGTGGGGTTTTACGGCCGGCTGGATGTTTCTATGGGCGAAAAGTGCTTCGGCAGCTACCGCTGCACTCGGGTTTTCCGGTTATGTGACGGAATGGCTCAATCTAGACTCTGAACCCATACGTATTTCAATCGCCATTTTAGCGGCAGGAATCATAACCGTGGTTATCTTGGGGGGCCTACAAAAAAGCCATAAAACGAATGTTATTATTGTGTGCGTTTCTTTGTGTGCGCTTTTCGGTTTGATGCTTGCAGGTTTACCCAGCGTGCTTGAAACCAAAAAACACGTTTGGATAAATACGATTCAACATACAACAGGATCCTCCGTTTTACACGCTGCAGCACTCATGTTTGTTGCTTTTACGGGGTACGGGCGTATCGCAACGTTGGGAGAAGAAGTTAAAAACCCAAAATCAACGATCCCCATTTCCATTGTTTTAACTCTTTTATTTATAACGTTGATATATCTAGGTGTCGCTGTAGCAAGTCTTTCGGCGGGATCTCCAGAACACGTCTCCATAGCAGGTAAAACAAAAGGAGTATACCTTGAACAGGTGGCCCATCTATTTCAGATCCCAGGACTTGTACCTTTAATCAATATAGGAGCAATGATGGCCATGCTCGGTGTCTTACTAAACTTAAACCTGGGTCTTTCACGCGTATGGCTCGCCATGGGACGCAGAAAAGATATGCCTTCATGTGTAGGGTTCGTCAGCAAAGCGGGTACAGCTCCTTATATTGCTATAGCCATGACGGGATTGATCGTCATCTTATTTGTTCTTGTCGGAAACATTCATGTGACATGGTCTTTTAGCGCATTTGCTGTACTCATTTACTACAGCATCACGAATCTGACCGCCTTAAAAATAACGGATCAAGACCGGCTCTTCCCGAAGTGGACTGCCTACATAGGTCTAGCTTCTTGTATTTTTTTAGCGTTTTGGGTTGACCCTTTAATTTCGGTACTGGGGTTGGTCCTTATCGGAGCAGGTTGTGCATGGCAATCTGTTGCAGCAATTCTTGCTAAAAGAAGATTAAAAGAACCTCCCTCAATACAATAGTCTGTGGTTTTCCTTTGAAAGGCTTTCACGTAATGAACCTCTGCACACAGATCTGCAACGCAATAACTCGGGAAGCGGGCACCGGTTCGTTTGGCTTCGAAACGAGGTTTTTCTGGGGCAGAATTAAGAACAATAGAAAAACTTACTATTTTTTGTCACGTGAATTCATTTGTTCGCGTCCATATTTCAGGTGCTCTTCCTTAACCTTGAGCGTTTTACTCAGGCGCTTGGCCATAGCATTGGAATAGTTTCGTCGCCCATGCTCGTAGTCGCTGACCATGTTTTGACGGATGCCAAGTTTTTTTGCGAGCTGGGCCTGAGTGAATCCAGCCTTCAGGCGGGCACCGGCGAGCAAGTTACCAACGCGGTTTTTCTCCATCTCCTCCCAGTACTCAGTACTCTCGATGGATACGAAATCATTTTCGGGCTCATCGGCCAAGATGGCAATGTCGTATTTCTTCTTAATCCAGGCGAGCAATTCGTCGGTATGCTCGCCATGAATCGAGATCTCAATATGGGGCTTTTTCACGAGAGCCAACATAATACACCTCAATTATTATTTCGTTTTTTTTGCATGTCCAGCATGCCACGTATCTGTAATCTAAATGGCAATGGTATCGACCCATCTCAAGAGGCGAGAAGTTCCGCCAGCTCTTCTGAATTGGACCATCTGCCTGAAGATCCGCGACCAATAAGAAGAGAAGCTTTTGAATATCCGAGGGCAATTTCTTTAGACCACGGGCCACCTTCTTCTTAACTCGAACTTCATATTTCATTGCGGTTACAATATAACCTAAAAAAAGGAGTGGCGCAAGTTATATCCCCTAGAAGCGAACGACCAAGCTCACTGGCGGCAATGGAGCGCATCGGAATTGCCGGCCGGTGCAGCGTCTTGTTATCCGGATTTTTCTCATCCACTTTCCCATTCAGGAGGAACGAGTTTCTGCCCCTCACGCCATCTTTCTATGATGCAATTTTGAAAACCACTCTTCGTTTATGTTTGCGTGGTCGGTCATGATTATCTGTAGCGAAGGGTCTAATTGTTCGATGAGCTTCAGCGCTAATTGATACATCCTGCTTACTGCTTGGTGATCTTCCCCCGGAGTGTCGGCGGCCCTTTGCTCCCAATCTCGATCTTCTGGGAAATAAACTTGTGATGGTTGGTCAATGAACAGGAATCGCGGAACAGGCCTACCGTAACCCACGAACCATTTGTGAAGCGCAAAATGTGCAATCAGATGATAACCGACCCAATTCTCACCGCTTCCCATACGTTCCATGGGTATTGGTCCGTTGTCACCATCCGCAGTAAGCCGTTTTAGATCAAGGCGAAGCGGATGTTCGGAATGCTCTAGGCAAAGCTCGCGAGCCCATTCGCTCATGTCGTGTGAGAGATTGTAAAGAAAGGACTGGATACGATCCTGAACGACCTCGTCACTCAATTCTTCTTCGAGTTGTTCTATTTGCTCCTTGAGGGCCACAATAGCACTCTTCAAATCGCTTGTGTCTTCAAGATGCGGAAGGCTTTTCAAGATAAAGGCCGATTCGACCAAGAACGTGCGCTCGTCTGGCGGAGCGGTCTCGCAATTTTTGAAGCCTTTGGTTCGACGTTTGTAGAGCCTCCAGCGATTCTCGGTTCTCTTTAAATTTGCCTTGAGCTTCTGCAAGACGGCTTTCCAACGTGAGGACTACCTGCTGCATCTGCGGCGAGCGCTCTTCGACTGAACGGATTTGGGTTTCTACTTCTGAAGTCGATTCGCGCAGATCTGATATGGAGGGGGGGGGGATCTGGTCGTCGGGTAATTGTGATTGGCACAATGGGCACGAGCTGTGATCCGCACCTTCATTCTCTTCAAATAGCTGAATACTACGCAAACGAGCCAGTTGAGCCTCCCCTTCACGAGAGTAGCCTTGTCGCTCTGATGACAGGGCTTGCGCGGCCTGCAATTGGTCCTTGATCCGGCGAAGATCTTGTGTGAGTTGTTGGCGGTTCTTCTGGAGTCGTTCGAACTCATCACCTTCTTCGGCAATCTCATTTTCTTCGTCGGGCAAAGGGCTGGAGCTGATATCCTTTAGAAGCGCCACGCTCTCTTCCCATTCTCCTGTTGTTGTTCCAGCAGGGCGGAGTCCAAGGTCAACCGCCTCTAAAATCAAACTTTGCGCACGTGAAATACCACTTCCACGCACCGCTTCATGCTCGGCCAGTTTCCTCTCTAGGCCACGAACCTCATGGCGTAGTCTTCGTAATTCAGCCATTTGCGCAACATGTTCATCATCCACGGCACCCAGGAAGTACGGCATCGTGTCCTTGATGGCTTGCGGTATCCATTGCTCACTTTGCTTATGAAACAGATGACGATTACTGATGACTTCGCTTTGCTGTTGAAAGCAATAGAACAGGGCGTGTCGAATATTTGCCGTGAGCGGATTCCTGGTCTGCCCAGGCGGCGGCTCATGGATGTTTTGAGAAATGCCAGCGGGCGTTGTGAGCAGTTTTTCGAGCGCCTTGGGGTTCGTGGTCTGTGTCAAGGATGAATAGTCAGGAAGGTCTATCTCTTTCCCCACTACATAAAACACATCGGAAGAGGCTTCCTGTCCGTTAGGTGGCAATCTCCGAGCAACAAAAACATGCCCCTCGGGGACTTGAAGGCGAACGCCGATCCATTCGACGGTTTGCCGAATGATTCCCTCCGGTATCCCGCATTCCGAGGCACCAAAACAATAATCCATGATCTCGATTAGGGCTGTCTTCCCCGTTTTGGAGGAGCCCGTAATAATGTTGAGGCATCCCGGTTTGAGCGAGAGGACACGTTGTTCCTGGTTGAAGCCATACAAGACAATATCAAGTACTTGAAAGCTCATGGTCGGACTCCCCAAAACGCCATCGCCGTATGCGTTTCACCTGCTTCCTCGAGCCATTTTCCCACGAATCGGGCGCGCATGACGCACTCGCGTGCTTCATCAGAAAGTGCCCTGATTGTTCGCGTGACTTCCGCGTTGCTTAATGTCGTTTCGAGTAAGCCGCCACTTCTCGGTACGATCCAATCACGCAGCATTCCAAACTGAATGGCTTCTCTCGTATGCGGCTTCAGGGAGACAAGTCGTTCGTAAAACAGAACTCGCGCCTCTGAATTCTCCTGCAGCCATGCTGCCATGGACGTTCGAGTGTTTCGCGGGAGGCTTTCGCAGGTTGGTTTGTGCAGAACAATTGGGAGAAACATGAACGTCAAGGGGAAGGGTACGCCTTTGTTACTTACGCTTGCATAATTCTGCATCGGAAAGCAACTGGTACGTACCGCGTGGGATGGACGGTTCGGTTACACCTGCTCTAATTTCTCGGTGTGAACCTGTTTCAACCCACTTGTATAGCGTTTGCTGCTGTTTTCTTTGCGTCTTCGCGCATCCACCGCGACCGCTGCTCGTAGGCTCGGTACAAATTCCTGATCGCGTGAAAAATACGAGTATTTACCACCTCAATTATTTTCAGTTGATGAACAAAGAGCCGGTTTTGGTAACCAGACGCATCAACGCTCGCGCTCATGATGTCGTCGTCTATCGGCAGGCTCTCTTCTTCACGTAAAGACACAGTTTCAGAATCGAGTTCTTCGCTCAGTATCGGATTCGCGTTGTCGTCGGTCAGATGGCGGATCGCGCGCCTATACCATTACCCTTCGAGTCGCTGCAGAAATGAGTCGAGAAACTTGCTTTGAGCAAACCCGTAGCACACTTCTTTGAGTTCGGAGTCCAGATCAGCAATATGCGGTGCGCCATCAACCACGAACGCATTCCGCAGAAGCTCCTTTTGCTGGTCTTCATTTAGCCCACGATATGCCGGAGCGTTTGCTTGCTTAGTTGATGAATTCGCGGTTGAGTTCAAGCGCTCCATCACCGTGTCAGGATTTCGGTTCTCGCCTGGTTTCAAATAGTACGCGGCGTGCCAGTCGCCCGCTTTTGCTGTCGTTACCAGGAAGTAAAGGGTTCCGGACGGAAAGCTATCTGCCTGAATTCCTTCACACCAAATGCGCAGAGTCTTCCATAAATCCGTGGAGCCGTCTGTCAGATCTGTCGCGTTATTCACATGATGTTTTGTTTGAAGGAGTTCGGGCGCTTCGCCATCTTCCGCGAAGACGACGTCGTCGATGGTTTCAATCGCGACGATAAAATCTTGCCCCTTTCGCAAACGTTGAAGCGACTCAAACAGCGCATAACGCACTTGGTATATGTAACCAAGTGCTGATGGCGCTGCTGAATATTGGCCTCTATCGGTTACATCCAAATCTCTACCTCTGTCATTATTTCGCTACTGTTCCACATCCGGATAATGCGGAGCTGACCAACTTTCTTTTGCATCGTAACAAGCTTGCTTGTGGAGAGCCAGAGAAAACGTTGGTCCAGTGACTTGTTCTGGCGCAAGGCGCCGGAGCAGGTTACTGGACGGAATCAGCTCCGCATTCATGGCGACGCAGTCGCCATGAACGACCAAGATCACCGGGCGGGCGGACCGACACGCGTGATGGTTGATTAACCAATAATCTTAAACGAAGGAAACGACGTTGAAAAACCGAAAACGTAGCTCGCTCCGGTACATCGCCTTGCTCAAGTAAGCCGCTACGCGGCAGTTTTTTTCCGCCAATTTCATGGCAAGCTCCTCCCGGTTACGTTCGTGCAGGAACGAATTTGCCCTTCAAGGCCAACCCTGAAGGAGCAATACCATGAAAGCCGAAATCGATGATCGATATATAGCAGACCTTAAGCTAAGAGGCTATGCAAAAAGAAGCATTCAATCCTATCAACGCGCACTGCGGCAGATGCAAAACTTCTGCTGCAAAGCCCTGGAGGATATCACCGAGGAGGAACTACGCGAATAGTGGCTATACTGTAAAGAGGAATTGAAATGGGGGGCGGCCAGACAACGCATCTCCTATAGCGGGATCAAGCTCTTCTTCTCCCACACCCTGAAACGGGATTGGGAGGTCCTCCAGGTGGTGAAGTTCGAGCGCGATCAGACTTTACCGGTGGTCCTAAGCATCGATGAATCGCCAAGAGCTCCTGTGTAAATAGACTTTCTCTATCTCTAAATGGAGAGAAACGTACAAAGAAAAAGACCGGTTAGCCAAAGAGTTAAGAGGCGTAGCCTCAGAGATCCGAGAACGTTTAGAAAGACGGGAGGCCGAGTCCGAAAAGAAGCCAATAAATAGACCTGGCAATCTGCTTGTCTGTATTTCCTGAAAAGATTCCAATAGGGAGGATGGTGAAAAGGCAAAAAAATTCGGCAATATTTCCTTTTAAAGATAAACAGGCAGAATTATAATTCTATCTTTTTTATAAACCAACGACATCCGAAAGAGAGACAAAGTAATGGCAAGAAACATATTTGGTGAAGAGTTAGAATGCTGCTGCATGAATCCTATAACAGGATTCTATCGAAATGGAAAATGCGGTACCAACGACCAGGATCATGGTATGCATACGGTTTGTGTACACATGACAGACGAGTTTCTGGAGTTTGCAAAAAGCCAAGGAAACGATCTGATGACTCCAATGCCGCAGCATAAATTCCCCGGTTTAAAACCCGGTGATCGGTGGTGTGTTTGTGTCGGCACTGTAATGCAAGCTATCGATGCCAATAAACCTCCCCAAATTAATCTAAAGGCGACACACTCATCAGTTCTTGAGTTTATTACTCTGGAAACCTTATAGGCCTGTGCCATAGAAGACTAATTCGGAATTCTAATATTTCCGCCAATCCCCTTCTTCTCCCTGTTTGCTTCCCTTATACATAACGAAAGTTGAAAAGAAAAATGTTAAGGTTTCTATCTTTTTAATTCGTGCCTCCCACGCCATAGCCTTGTGAAGGGTGGTGTTTCGTTACCGCTAGATCCATTTGACTATCAATAAAACGGTGGTATTATTGTGGCCATTTAAGCAATAGCCAGCTTAGCTCAATGGTAGAGCAGCTGATTTGTAATCAGCAGGTTGTCGGTTCGAGCCCGACAGCTGGCTCCATGGATTGCGAACTGCAGATTTGGGACTGTGGACTTTAGAGATTGGGGACAAGTCCTGAATGCTCGATGCTGCAGTCTCTAAAACGAAACCCGCAATCAATCAGCGTGGTGTTAATGATTTATAGGCAATGGGTATTTCGTTAATAATATCGCTTGCAATTAACCCTGCTTGAGAACCGCGCCATGCGACCAAGTCTCCTGCTTTTCCATGAAGATAAACAGCGAGTCGCGCCGCATCATACGGCTCGATCCCGGATCCCAACAATCCAACTACAATCCCCGCCAATACATCCCCGCTCCCCGCTGTTGCCATCCCCGGATTGCCGGTAAGATTCACTGCAGCGGGTTTGTCATGTGAAGCAATGACGGTTCCACCCCCTTTTAACAGTACGGTTGAATGGATATACTTAGCGGCAGCCAATGTGACGCCACATCGATCTGCTTGGATATCACTGATCTCTTGACCAAAAAGGCGAGCCAATTCTCCTGGATGAGGGGTTAAAATAGTCGGAGCACGGGCACGTTCCATCCAGTGAGGTTGACCTCCAAATACGCTAATCGCATCGGCATCGAGAACCATAGGCACCTCACATCCACGAAAAAATTGGCGTCCGATCAAAAAAGTGTCATTATGACGAGTCATACCAGGCCCTAATAAAATGGCACCAAATTCATCAACGCGACTTCGCCATTCTTTCCAAAGATCAACGGCAAGAGAGCCTACTTCGGTCTCCGGGCAACCCACCACCATAATTTCAGGAGAAGCGCTCGCAACAATGTCGACAATGCTTTCGGGGACAAGCACCGTTACACGCCCTCCGCCCGATCGCATAGCTGCTTGGGCCGCCATGGCAATCGCACCTGTATATCCACGCGCACCCCCCAGGAGAAGGACATGCCCATAATCACCTTTGTGGGACGATCGAGAACGGCGAGGTAACAGGGATTTCAATTCTGATCCAGCAACACATTCGCGCGGATCTTCTGACACTAATTCATTGATATAACTTTTAGGAATACCGATATCTATAACGTCAAGGCTCCCTATATAATCTAATGCATTAGACTCCACAAATCCACGTTTAGGACACCCTATGGTTGCGGTTATATCGGCCTTTACGACAGCCCCATGGGTCTCTCCTGTATCCGCATTAAGACCTGAGGGCACATCAATCGCAACAACAAGCGCTTCTTCGGAAAGGAGGTTGATGTATTGAACCGCCGCTTCCGTTAAGTCTCTTGTAGGTCCAACACCCCCGGTTCCCAACAACCCATCTATGATAATATCCACATTTTCAGGGTAACCGGATCGGGTCTTCCAATCTTCTGGTGAAAGGATTTCGCATAAGGGAACGCCTATTTTTAACATGCGATTTAAATGTCGGCGGGCATCCCCTTGAATCAAATCTTTTTCTCCGGCTAATAATACATCCACAGAAAATCCTGTTTCTTTTAGGTATCGGGCCGTAACAAATGCATCGCCGCCATTATTTCCTTTTCCAGCTACACATTGAATGTGAGGATGGATGAGTCCTGCATGGTTGGATAAAGACTGAACGATTTTTGCCACCCCAACCCCTGCTCGATCCATTAAAACCTCACCCGGAGTCCCACGTTCTTCAATTGTTCTTCTGTCAAGTTCACGCATCTGCGCGACGGTTACAAGCTGCATTCATCTGCTCCTTACAGTTAATTTTGTACGAATATAAGAAAGAATTATTTCCAGGATTACAGGACGGATAAGATTAAAGACCCATCCATCCTGTAATCCTGTCTGAAAAATAATCGGTTATAGTAGTGAATGTTGGGCAATATACAAAAGAAAATGATGACTACTTTTTTTGTTGGGAATAATCGAGCATAGCCTGTTTTATTTCACGCACAGCCTTTTCAAGACCAACCATGACCGCCCGTGATATAATACTGTGCCCAATGTTTAATGTGTCGAGGCAAGGAATGGAAAGAATTTCGTCGATATTGTCCAGGTTAATACCGTGACCGGCATTTACGTTCAGGCCTAAATCGTGAGCCATACATGCACCTTGAATAAGTCGCTGCAGTTCCTTGTCGACGTGAGTGTTATCAGAATCACAATAGGTCCCGGTATGTAGTTCCACATAAGGCACCTCAAGTTCAGCGGCCGCTTCTAATTGTTTGTCGTTGGGTTCGATAAAGAGACTTATAAGAATGCCCGTCTCTCTTAGTTGGTGAATAACCGGTCGCAAAACGGGTTTCAGTCGAAAGACATCAAGCCCCCCTTCTGTTGTTAATTCTTCTCGACGTTCCGGGACCAAACACACTTCATCGGGCTTAACATCTAATGCAATACGAACGATATCGGGTGCATGAGCCATTTCCAAATTCAAAGGGACGTCAAGCGCTTCGTGTAAACGGTAGACATCATCATCTTGGATGTGACGCCTATCTTCGCGCAGATGAATCGTAATGCCCTCTGCCCCTGCCTGCACACATTGTTTAGCCGCCTCTAAAGGGTCTGGATACAATGTTCCTCTTGCTTCTCGAAGCGTCGCAACATGATCGACATTAACACCTAATCTGAGTGGAGATTTTGCTTCATGCATTTTTTCTGAAAAATCCTTAACCCGATAGAGTCTTTGCAAAATAGTTCATAAGCGCTAGCGTGTTTGCGCTCAATCGTATTCGTTTGCGTTTGGGTTATCTATTATAAATGGATCCATATAAAAGGAGCACACTATGTTCAAACATATCGTCATGTGGAAGTTAAAGAAAGAGATTTCTGTCGTAGATGGGGGTGTGAGAATTGTAATATCAAATGCCCAAAAGAAGATATTGTAAAACAGGAGTGTTCCATGCCGAAATCTTCTAGATTTGAAAACTCGACAGAAGACAAAAAAAAGAGAAAGACATGGAACAAATCAAGAGTAGTATTCATCCCCGAAAAGGCAAGCATTTGACACAGAAAGAACGGATCATGATTGAAACAATGCTCAAAAACCCAGGACGTCCTTTAGAGATAGCCAGCTATCTGAGAAGGCATCGTCGAACCATAGAGCGCGAAATCAAACGTGGGGAGGTAGAGCATTTCGATACAGAGCTGCGAAAGAAGAAAGCATACAGCAGTGATCGAGCCCAGGAACTTCATGATCTAAATGCGACGGCTAAGAGACCTGAGCTTAAGCTTGGAAAGCATCATGAAACGGCTGTGTTTATCAGCGAGCACATTCTTGTTCACAAACGCTCACCCGATGTGGTTGCTCCTTTGCTTAAACAAGAGCAGAGACCTGCAGCGGTGAGTACAAAAACGCTGTATACCTATATTGACCAAGGTCTCATCTCGGGGGTGAGCAACGAGTCCCTATGGGAAAAACGAAAACGGATAAAACGAAAAAGACGTGCTATTAAGCGGGTTAAAAAGCAACATGCCCGAAGGACCAGTATCGAAAAACGACCTAAGACCGTAGAAAAACGCGAGGAATTTGGGCACTGGGAATTGGATTTGATCGTCGGCGGAAAAGGAACTTCAAAACCGGTTTTAATGACGTTAGTAGAAAGAAAGACCCGAATGCTAAGGGTGAGAAAACTTTCGGATAAAACACAGGCATCGGTTCTGCAGGCCCTCAAAGCGATCGAAAGATCGATGGGAGTTGGCCCATTCAGATCGATGTTCAAGTCGATTACAGCCGATAACGGGAGCGAGTTTCTCGACGTGGAGCAGATGGAACGTTCCGGATTTAGCAAAAAGAGACGTGTTAAACTCTATTATGCTCACCCGTATTCTTCCTGGGAACCAGGCTCCAACGAAAATGCCAACCGTATGGTTCGTCGTTTCGTCGCCAAAGGAGACAACATCGGAAAATATACCATCGACCGTATTGGTGAGATTGAAAAATGGATTAACAACTATCCTCGCAAGATCCTAGAATACAAACCCGCACAGGAGTGTTTCGATTTGGAGATCGCCGCATGAACAGAAGCTCTCAGGTCCATTTTTTGCGGCATTTAATTTTACAATCCACCAGAAAGTTACAAGATCTCAAAAAGCCCTTGCCAGCATATATTTTTTGACGTATATGTTGTATTTTGATAAATACAATATATACAAAGGAGGCCTATCATGAGCTTAGACCCAAGAAAACGAAGAAAGACTATTCTCAAAGAAATAGAGCAGATTCACTCTATGAGGCGTGGACAATTTAGCCAACAGTACTACGAAAAAACCCTGGCCGATGGAACGGTCAAAAAACAAGGGCCTTACTATGTCCTTCAGCGGTATGAAGGACAAAAAAAGTGTTCCCAACGCATTCCTCCTCAAGAGGCTCAAAAGGTGCGTGAAGAGCTTGGAGCTTATACTCAATTTCGAAGGCTATGTGATGAATTTACTCGGCTTACCGAAGAGATTTCTTCTCAAGGTTCTTCTGAAGAATCTAAAAAAAAGATGAGTTCGAAACCAGTCGGTATCAAGAAACCGAAGCGTTGATCAAGACCGTTCAAGATCAGTATGCCCAAACAGGCACCTGGAACATGGCCCAACTCGAACAGTCCCTTAAGGTCGCACTCATCAAAGACGGGTGCAACATCCTGGAATGGTTACTCAATCAAAAAGCCCAACCCGATCAAGATAAAGCCCTTGGGATCAATGAACGATGCTACACAAAGCGCAAAAAGAAAGTACACAGTGTGCTCGGTTCGTTCGAGGTAGAACGTGATTATTATCACGGGCCACAAGGAACGTGTGTCCCTTTGGATGAACGCTTAGGGTTGATTGATGGCTATACGCCCGGATTACAACGGCTCATGTGCCGTTGTGGAGCTATGGATTCATCCTATCAAGAGGCTTCGATGAGCTTGCAGGTCTATGGGGGCATTCACGTTTCGGGTCGACAAATTCAACGGGTCGTGAGCAAAGTTGGGCCGGATATCGTATCGTTCTCACAGCATCGAGACCCTCAAAAAACCGGAGCCATACCGGTTATGTATATCTCTTACGATGGGACAGGAGTCCCGATGAAATCAACCGAAACCCAAGGCCGAAAAGGCAAAAGAGAGGAGCAGGCCAAAACGCGAGAAGTGAAGCTGGGCTGCGTATTCACTCAACACGTAAGGGATGAAGAGGGGTATCCTTTGCGAGATACACAGAGCACAACCTATGTGGCGAGCTTTAACCGTGCAGGAGAATTTGGGACCCTGATACGTGACGAGGCTCGCTTGAGGGGACTGGGCCAAGCCGAGCAAGTCGTAGTCCTCGGTGATGGGGCCGAATGGATTTGGAATGTTGCGCGCGTTAATTTTGCAGGGGCCACTCAAATCTTAGACTTTTATCATGGGTGTGAACACCTCTATGATCTAAGCTGCATCCTGTTCACGGATGCTGAAACGATAAAAAGCAAGGCGGAAAGATGGAAGAAAGTCATGAAAGAGAATGGGGCCTGGATCCGTCAGTTAAACGCGGATTTCTGCACGAACCATTTGGGCCAAAAGGAATTACAAAAAAGCCTCGACGCATGCAGTATAAAACGTTCCGTGAGACCGGTTATTTTATAGGTTCGGGAGTCGTAGAGGCGGGGTGTAAAACGGTGGTGGGCCAACGGGCAAAACAGTCGGGTATGTTTTGGAGTGTTCAAGGAGCTCAATGTGTATTGTCTCTACGCTGTTGTATTGCCGGAGATACATTTGATAAGTATTGGGAACAACAAAAAGTAGCTTAATCGCTAACTTTGTAACTTTCTTGTCCTACACCCCGTAGATAGTATCAAAAAAGCTAATCAGTTAAAGAAAAACCTGGAATCTCTCCAAAACGTTATTCCGGAGATTCAACACATTGAAGTAGGGCTTAACACAAAACCATCAGACGCCGCTTGTGATGTGGTGTTATATTCTGAGTTTAACACGATCGATGACTTTCAAACCTATCAATCTCATCCTGAACATCAGAACGTTGTAGCCTTTGTTCGCGAGATCGTATCCGATCGACATGTTGTCGATTATGAGACCTAGTGAAAAACGAACCTCTATCCGTATAGAAGTCCGAAGTCAGGTTGATTTTCCCCTCACCCGAACCCTCCCCCTGAAGGAGAGAGGATTATGTTTCCCAAGTGTCTCGTTAAACGCAATTTCTCGTTTCAATATTGACAGGATGGGGGGTATTCCGTTATGCAAAACTAAACTATGAATACCATACGATTTACCGTTACAGCATACTTAGAGCTTATGAAACCGAGGATTGTGGGCATGGTCTTAGTGACCACCACGTTTGGCTTTTTCCTAGGGGACCATGGTCTTCATGCGCTATCGGGTTTACTCGTCACCTTGCTCGGCACAGCCATGTCAGCTAGTGGCTCTACGGTTCTAAATAATTATTTAGAACGTGACTTGGATGCGCGAATGGAACGAACAAAAAAGAGAGTTTTGCCTGCAGGGGTGATTGAACCGAGCAAAGCTTTGTCTTTAGGCCTTATGTTGGTTCTTTCAGGAGTCGTGTTATTGGTCTGGAAAATTAACCTATTGACCGGGTTTATGGTGCTATTAGCCGCTTTTTTTTATGTGTTAATCTATACCCCTTTAAAAAGAATGACGTGGTTAAATACTTCTATCGGGGCTATTCCTGGAGCCATCCCGCCGATGAGTGGATGGGCAGCGGCTTCTGGGGAGTTAAACATTGAGGCATGGATTCTTTTCTTCATTTTGTTTGCTTGGCAACATCCCCATTTCTATTCGATTGCTTGGATGTATCAAGATGATTACCGACGAGCTGGATTCAAAATGCTGCCTTTAGAGGATTCCTCCGGAAAGAAACTTTTCCGGCACGTTATATGGTATTCCGTATTCCTTTTAGGGGTATCCATGTTACCTGTATGGACCGGAATGATGGGAGTGACCTATGCGGTGGGGACTCTGCTCATCGGTCTTTTCTTGTTACAAGTGGGCTGGCAGTTTTCGCGTTCAAAGACGTTTCAAGATGCGCGACGTTTACTTAGAGTGTCTATATTGTATTTGCCTGTTTTATTAGCCCTTATCATGATCGATTTTGTACTTTGACAATGCCGCTTGAAATCTTGCCTACTTTAAACGCCTCACTAAATGCGCTAGCAACCCTTTGGCTAACGTGTGGTTGGATCGCCATTAAGACCGGAAAACGGAAAGCGCATATATATTTTATGCTAATGGCGCTAGTCACTTCTTCGGTGTTTTTAGGTTTCTATCTCTATTATCACGCATACCATGGATCCACGCGATACGAAGGCACAGGACTGTTAAGAGTCATTTATTTTTCCATTCTCCTTACCCACATTCCTTTAGCGGGATTGGTCGTTCCGGCAAGTGTGAGCGCTGTTTGGTATGGATATAGGCAACAATTTGATCGCCATGTTCGTATAACCAAATGGCTATGGCCGGTTTGGATGTATGTCTCCATTACAGGGGTTCTTATCTATCTTATGCTATATCAGTGGTAGACAAGAGAAGAGTCCAAGGTCAAAGGTCTAAAGTCGAAGGTTAGAATACGGGAATTTGTTTGCCAAACCGTAGTTTGCAAAAATACGGCATGGTTTTTATCTTCGACGTGAGTCTTTTGACTTTCGATCTTGGACTCTTCTCTCCTCCTCACCACTCCAATGGATCTCCGTCAGTTAGTTTTTGTAGCCGACGTTCAATGATTTCATTTCGTTGGCCTTTTCGTTTCTCCATATTCTTTTTCTGGTGTTGAATGTTTTTTTCCAATGCTTCAAGTTTTTTTGTTCGCTTTGCTTCGCGCATATCAAATAACTCTTCGAGTGTAGTCTTTAGTTCAGCCTTTATTTCTTCGCGTTTGTCTGTGTCCATGGTCTTTCGATGATCCTTAGACAATTGCTTTGTTTTCTGGTGCAGTTTTTTAATCTCTGGGTATTGACCATCGCTTTTTTTTAGAGGTCTATCTCTAAATCTATTTTCAAGTCGTTCTTGCATTTCGGGGGGCAAATCTTTGAAACGCTCCTGAAAGTCAGCGTCGTGATGGCGTGCTGCATCAAAACGCCGTTGATCAAGTCGATGGCGCAATTCTTCGCGAAAGGCCTGTAGGTCATCTTGTCGCAACTGCTGAACACGCGCATATTCTTCTGGGTTTCTTTCTTTTAATTTCTCCATCCATTTATGAAGTTTGGAAGGGCAGTGGCGTTTCCCTTTCCAACATTCGCGTTCGCATGATGGTGTTGGTGCTAGAGATTCATTTTCGAAAGAATCATCCGTCGTTTCTTGTCCGATACAATAGAATCCAGACAGCAAAAAAAACAATCCCGTTATACATATATGTTTCATATTTCTAATCCTTCCAGTTCAAGTAATTCTTGTGCCATTTCGTTTTCGTCTTGATCATTGATTTCGGACACATTTTGTTCTTCCCATTCCTCAATGACCATCATAGCGAGGGTGTCGCTCCATTCATTGATTTGTTCATCCAGGGTATCGTCCCACACGGTATGCGTCGATGGGATGGCCCCTTCAATATTTTGCGCAATCGGGTGAGGCCCATTATTCTTTTGAATGAGCCCAAAAGAGATGAAAAGAAAACTGAGCAATGCGGCATAAGCCAAAGCCGGTTTCCATAAGGCCATAACCGACTTTTTTTCTGGTGCTTGTTTTTGCGTGGCAACCAAAATATGGTCTATAGTCTCTTGTTTTACATCTCGTGATAGTGGCATTTTTTGGAGGATTGAAGTAATACGATCCAGTTCATATCGATACGTTTTTGCCGCCGCAGACGTGGCGAGGTGTTGTGCTAACTTTCGTTGTTTTCGAGAAGACAATTCCCCTGATTGTTCCAACAATATATATTTTTCGTATTTGTTAAGCTTCATGGCTAAGCTCCTCGTATTCGATTTTCAGGGCATCTCTTAGCTTGGCCAATGCGTATTGCATTCTCGCTAAGGTTGTGTTGATGGACGTCTTTTGTATTTTTGCAATTTCTTTGAACGATACGTTTTCTGTGCGCATCAGGAATACCTCGCGTTGTTCTAAGGACAAGAGACCTGTTGCTTCCTTGATTTTCTGACCGAGATGTTCAGCATGGACTTCTTCGTCCGGTCCACGCTCAAGAGAGGGCATGGTTTCTTCAAAGGCTCTTGCTTCTTTAGGATCTTGTAAGCTCATAACTGGCTTCTTTTTACGTGCATGATCAATGATCAGATTATGTGCGATTCTAAATAACCAACTCAAAAAGTTTTTTTGTTTATATGAATCCATTTTTTGGGTCGCTCGGAACCATACTTCCTGAAAAATTTCGTCGGCATCACCATGCCTCTCTGTCATATTAAGAATGAAACCAGAGAGGGGCCGGCGGAAATGTTCTACCAGTTTCCCCAACGCTTCAACGTGGCCCTTTCTGTATTGCGCCAGCCATTCAATTTCGGGTTTTTCCATAAGCTATATCTCATCTTTTACATAAAACGATGTACCCATGCCTTTTATTGCATGAAAGGTAAAGTCTTTTAGTCTTTGTTGTCCGGGCTTCCCCATTCTAATACATCCTTGCATCTACAGGTCATGGATAATGGGGTAGAGTAACAATACAAGTGCAAAGGTCCGCAGCATAGTTCATTCTTTGGGTATCTGACCCCCCCCAAAGGAGAACATAGAATGCCACGAACCTACGAACATTTAAACCGTTATGAACGAGAAGTGATAGCCCAGATGCTAAAAGAAAAATATAGCTTATCTCAAATTGGCCGTCACCTGGGCCGATCCCCCTCGACTATTTGGCGCGAATTTCGCCGTAATCGAGTCCGTGGCCGCTATTACCCAAGACCCGCAAATGGCCTGGCTCAAAGCCGATTACAGCTAGCTCGAAAGCCTCAAAAAGTGATGGGAGCTAGCAAAGAACAAGTGGAGACTCTCCTGGCGAAGTATTGGTCTCCAGAACAGATTGAAGGTCGAAGAAAGCTAGTAAGGTGACCCTCCCATCAGCCGAATGACGATCTACCGCTACTTGTACAGTCCAAGAGGGGCTGGCTACCGAAAATACCTGCATGGCCCCGGAAAGAAAAAACGAGCGACTCGGAAAAGCCATTCACGTATACACAACCAAACGATGATTGACCAACGCCCCGAAGAGGCTGAAAGCCGCAAGGTGGCAGGCCATTTGGAAGGTGACACTATTCAGGGCCAAACGAGAAAAGAGGCCTGTGTAGTCACTCTAGCAGATCGAGCGACTCGATATCTCATCGCCGATCTTTTACCTCGATGCAATGCCGAATCGGTCAACCGTTCCGTACCTCAGTTCGCTGATTCAGGGCTCCCCTGTAAAACGGTGACTGTAGATAATGGCATGGAGTTTGCCAGCCATGCTAAACTACAGAAAAAAATAGCAACCCCCGTTTTCTTTGCTGAAGGGAGAAACCCTTGGCAAAGAGGGACCAACGAAAATATGAACGGTTTGCTTCGCCAGTTTTTCCCGAAGAAAACCGACTTTGCTGCCCACAGCTCCGCTCAGTTGAGCTGGGCTGTGGAGTTACTGAATAATAGACCGAGAAAATGCTTAGAATATAGAACGCCCAAAGAAATGATGGACAGCTTCGGTTTTGCACCTGTAAGTTGAGTCTGCACCTCGGAACCTGGCTGAAAAAGCCATTCCATACCCTTGGAACCTTTTAAGGTCCTATGGGTATTACCGCCGTGCTAGAAACCGAGCGATGCGAACCATGGCCTCTTTAAGATCGTCTAAAGATGTGGCAAATGAGCAACGGATATAGCCTTCACCCGATGCGCCAAATGCTGACCCAGGAACGACCGCGACTTTTTCTTTTTCTAACAATTTTAAGGCAAACTCTTGTGAGGAGCATTCGAGGTCTTTGATGTTGGGAAACGCATAAAAGGCGCCTTGAGGTTCAGCGTACGGAAGATTCATTTTTTGGAAAGAAGCACACATAAAATTTCGATGTTTACGATATGCATCTCGCATGGCGGCAATATCTGTCTCTGCTTTTTGGAGCGCTTCATAGGCCGCTTCTTGGCTAAGTATCGGTGCGCAGAGCATGGTGTATTGATGAATTTTCATCATAGCCTCGATTATCTCTGGGGGGGCACACGCATAACCAAGGCGAAATCCTGTCATGGCCCAGGCTTTAGAAAATCCGTGTAAAAAGAGGGTTCTTTCTTTCATCCCCGGGAAGGATGCAATGCTTACATGTGGCTCCTCATAGCTTAGTTCGGCATAGATTTCGTCTGTAATAACAATGAGGTTGTGTTTGCAAATAAACGCCGCAATGTCAGCAAGATCTTTTGATGGGAGGGTGGCTCCTGTTGGATTGGTCGGAAAATTCAGAATCAAAATTTTAGATTTCGAGGTTACTTTTTCTTCGAGCTGATCGCGCGTAAGCCGAAAATGATCCTCCTTCTGAGTCGGTATGGGTACAGGTTTCCCATAGGCTAGTCTTATAACGGGTGCGTATGACACGTAGCAAGGTTCATGGTAAAGAACCTCATCTCCAGGATCAACGAGCGCACGGATGGCTAAATCTAGTGCTTCGCTGACACCGACGGTAATGATAATTTCTTCCTTGGGGCTATAGTCAATCTGAAAGGTTTTTTTTACATACGCTGAACAGGCCTCTCTTAGTTTTAAAAGGCCTAGATTGGGCGTATAACCGGTCGCTCCTTTTTCGAGCGCAAACACAGATGCTTCACGAATATGCCAAGGTGTATCAAAACCAGGTTCTCCAACACCGAGACTGATGACGTCGTGCATGGAGCTGACGACATCAAAAAAATCACGGATGCCTGATCGCGGGAGATCGTGAAGATTCTTGGCGATTATTTTACGGGGACACTTTGAGTCGTTCGTATTCATCGTGTGATTCCATAAGAATTCCATGATTTTTGTAGGGTTTTAACATGAAATGAGTGGCTGTGGATATAACACCGTTGATGGTTGCAAGTTTTTCGCTAACAAAAGAGGCTACGTTTTTAAGGTCTTTATCGGTTACAAAAAGTAAGAGATCAAAAGCCCCGGACATAAGATAAACGGATTGTACCTCGGAGAATTTACTGATTCGTTTGGCAATGTGATCAAACCCCCCTTCTCGTTGAGGGGTTATTTTGACCTCAATCACAGCGGTTACATAATGGGTGTCGAGTTGATCCTCGTTGATAACCGCTTGATATCCCCGGATGACCCCGTTTTTTTCATATTCAGCTATTTTTGCTTTAATTTCTTCTTCTGTTTGATTAAGCATCTTGGCTAAATTTTCTGGGGTTTCCAGGGCATTCGTTTTTAAAATGTTCAAAAGTTCATCCATAATTTTTCTTCCTTAATAACCGTTATAATCCGAGACAATGAGCCGTAGATATAAAACGATTGCGCCATCGCGTCCAGACGATTTTTGTTTTTGAACATTGAACTTTGCGCCTTTCCTGATAAATCCTGAACCAATGACCTTGAACCGTTTAGACCAAATACGAATCGTCCTGGTGAAGCCTCTTTATGGTGGCAATGTAGGGGCCGCATGTCGCGCCATGAAAAACATGGGGTTTAAGAGCCTGTATATCGTCAATCCTAATGAAAACTTGGATATGAGTGAAGCCCGAAAAATGGCGTATAAGGCGGTCGATATTTTACAAAATCGAAAGGAAGTGAAAACACTCGAAGAGGCCGTATCAACATGTGGTGTTGTTGCCGGAACAACAGCACGCGCGGGTTTATATCGAAGCCACGCAAAAACATCCAGAGAATGGGCTCCGGAACTCTTAACGGCGGCCCATTTGGCAGCGGGAGCCTTAGTGTTTGGCCCTGAAGATCGTGGACTCGTAAATGAGGAATTGGCACTGTGTACAAAAATTATCCAAATTCCATCTACGGACGCATATGCCTCCCTCAACCTCGCCCAAGCGGTTCTCGTCTGTTGTTATGACCTTTATGTGGCCATGGGATGTTTTGAGAGCCAGGAAGAAAAATCACCGGAAGCATCATCGGCTTTGCGCGAGCAAATGTTTGAGATTTGGAGAACATCTTTATTGGACATTGGGTTTATGAAAGAAGATAAAGCCAACCATATGATGATGGGATTACGCCGCATTTTTTCTCGAGGCTCGTTGACAGAAGTAGATGTGAAAATTTTAATGGGGACTGCGCGTCAGGCTCAGTGGTGCGCCACTGAACTAAAAAAAAAGGGATAACCCGCCATTCTGATTTTTTAACAAATTAGAATTGCGGGTTGACTCCGTAGCTAGACCTCTGTTACACACGAGGCATTATGGGACAACAATTAAGAATTAGAGTAAAGCGCAAAGCGCGCAAACGGCGCCAAAAGCGACAAAAGCGACAAAAGCGACAAAAGCGACAAAAACAACAGACCAGCAAAGCTGAATCAAACAAAGTTTCTACCTGATTTTATTCTGTTTTCGTGTGTTCATCGTGTTGTGCAAGAAAGATAGCACGCACGATTGATCTTAACAAAAGAGATACCTGCCATGATTCTTGTAGTGGATGACGATAAAGTGATGACCGTCCTCTCGAAAAGATTTTTGGGGGAGGCGGGGTATGAAGTGCGTGTTTCTCACAACGGAGAGGAAGCATATAAAGAGCTTCAAGATCCCAAGTGTAAGAGTATGTTGCTGGACATTCAAATGCCTGGAATTAATGGGGCTGAATTATTAATGCTGATGACGACAGAGGATATCGATGTTCCTGTCATTGTGATGACATCTTTTGCTGATTTTGATGCAGAGGAAATGAAACAATTCCCCCATGTAAAAACCTTTTTTCACAAACCCTTGTATCCTGAAGAGGTTCTAGCCGCTGTTCAAAAATATGCGAAAAAGGCTTAACAATAAACCGTTTTTCAAATAGGACGTTACCGTATATGAGCAACAAAGGAGTCTTTGTATTTTCTGCTTTCTTAATGCTTGCAGGCATCCCTTTTGGATGCAGGGATGCGGGGTCCATCTCTTCTCACTCTTCTAACAACAAACGTATTAAATCCGTCACAACAAAAACGTTTGCCCAAGAAGTTGAAGAGGCAACGATGTTAGTTGCTGTAGATTTTTGGGCGGCATGGTGTGGTTCTTGCAAGATGATTGCTCCGACTTTAGACGCGCTGGCTCAAGAATATGAAGGCCGCGTTAAATTTGTCAAAGTCGATGTAGATAACAATCAGGACTTAGCCACACGCTTTAACATTCGAGCCCTTCCAACATTGTACCTCTTTAAAAAGGGAAAATCTCTAGATTTATATGAAGGGGTGGGAAGAAAAAAAGAGTATCAGGATTGGATCAATAAACATCTCTAGAACGAAAAGCTGTTTACTGTGAATGCCATTACCGTGCAAAAACTCGATGAACAAGCATTGAACGATCAACAGGTCTTTTCATGGCCTATGTGGACCAAAGAAGTTTCGCGATTTAATTGGCACTATGGCGAGGTGGAAACATGTTGTTTTCTCGAGGGCCATGTGATCGTTGAAACCGATCAAGAGCATGTAACGATGGGCAAAGGCGATTTTGTAACCTTTTCAAAAGATCTTTCTTGTGTTTGGGACATAAAAGAAGCGGTAAAAAAATATTATTGCTTTAGCTAATCTCTTTCCATTGTTATGATCACCTTTCTTGAAGGCATACTCGTTGATAAGAAACCAACTCAAATTATTATCAACGTAAACGGTGTGGGTTATCAGGTGCTCATTCCTCTAAGTAGTTATGATCAGTTGCCCGCTCCCAACGGGTCGCTTCGAATTTTAACCTATCATCATGTCCGGGAAGATGCACAGATGTTGTTTGGTTTTTCCTCTGAAGACCAACGCAGTATGTTTCAAATCATGTTAAATATTAGTGGGATTGGTCCCAAACTAGCTTTGGGTATTCTAAGCGGCATATCTGTACGCGACCTTAAAACGGCAGTTATAGACGGAGACATTAAACGACTTAACGCGATTTCAGGTGTTGGCAAAAAAACGGCTGAACGAATGGTTATTGAACTTCGGGATAAATTTTCTTCTGGAGAGGCGCTAGAAGCCGTTGCCGGTATTGATGATAACATCACTCCGGATATACGTATACGAGATTCGATCATGGCGTTAACTTCATTGGGATACAAACAAGTTGATGCCCAAAAAATGGTACAGAAAATATCGGTGAAGATCCCGAAAGCGGGGACCGTAGAAGACATCGTACGCTTAGCATTAACAGCGTCGTGACCGTTGGAGTACGGACGTGTATGACAGAACGATTTGTTACAACTACATTAAATCAAGAAACCACCGAATTTGATATCAGCCTGCGCCCCACTGGGTTTGATGATTTTATTGGTCAAACCAAAGTTAAAGACCGGCTCACGCTCTTTGTAGAAGCGGCTCGGGGCCGTAATGATGTCTTGGATCACGTTCTTCTTTCCGGTCCGCCAGGTCTTGGAAAAACGACGTTAGCTTATATTTTGGGCAATGCGATGGGGGCCAACGTCAAATCGACCTCGGGGCCCGTCATTGATAAGCCCGGAGATTTAGCCGGTCTTCTCACGAATTTAGAACGAGGCGACATTCTTTTTGTCGACGAAATACACCGACTTCCCAAATCCGTGGAGGAATATTTATATTCGGCCATGGAAGACTTTGTGATCGATATCGTTATTGATCAAGGACCTAACGCGCGATCCGTTCGGCTTAATATTCAACATTTTACCCTGGTGGGGGCTACAACGCGGAGCGGGTTACTTTCTTCACCTTTACGCTCCCGATTTGGTCTTACAACACGTATGGATTACTATGAAATACATGACCTAAAAGAGATCATTCAGCGGTCTGCGCGGATTTTGAATGTTGATATTGATGAAAGCGGGGCCCTTGAAATTGGGAAACGATCAAGAGGAACGCCACGTATTGCAAACAATCTTCTTCGGCGCGTTCGTGATTATGCGCAAGTCAAGGCGGACAACAAAATTATTCGAGACATCGCAGATCAAGCGTTAACCATGTTAGACATTGACGAACAAGGGTTAGACGAAATGGACAAACGAATTTTAGGAACCATTCTCGAAAAATTTTCAGGCGGCCCAGTGGGACTTAGTTCATTAGCCGTTTCCGTTGGAGAAGAGGCTGGAACCATTGAAGAAGTCTACGAACCTTACCTGATTCAAGAAGGATACCTAAAACGGACCCCCCAAGGCAGAGTGGCTTCGGATGCCTGTTACAAAAAATTTGGTCTACAACCAAAAGGGCAACAAGGCCGGTTACTTTGAGGCCGGCTCTCTGAAATTTGAAAAAAATGTTATACCACGGGTTGACTTTGTTCCCAAAATTCCTTACCTTCTCATCTCTTTATATAGGCAAAAAGCAATCTTTTGTTTTGGGAATGAGGTACATGATGAATTCTTATGCAGTTATTCAAACAGGTGGTAAACAATACCGCGTAGAAAAAGGGAACGTATTAACCATAGAACGGTTAGACATTGAAGCCGGCCAGGAAATTCGACTGGACCGCATTCTTGCCATATCAGATGGTAAGGACTTAATGCTAGGGACCCCTCAAGTAAAAAACGCGAAAATTTTAGCCAAAGTAATAGAACATCTTCGTGGATCTAAAGTAGTCTCTTTTAAGAAAAAGCGACGTAAAGGGTACAAACGAAAAGTTGGACACCGACAAGAACTTACAAAAATCGAAATTCAAGACCTGGCAATTTCTACTGAAGTTGCAGATCCAGAATCCCAAGCTCCAACAGAACAAAGGGTAGTCGAGGATTCAACCGAAGTACAGAGCTAGGAAAGGATAACAGTATGGCACATAAAAAAGGCCAAGGAACCTCTAAAAACGGACGCGATAGTAACAGTCAACGACGGGGTGTAAAAAAATACGGAGGCCAAACCGTTCGTGCAGGTAATATATTGGTTCGTCAGCTGGGCACACGTTTTACCCCTGGTGTGAATGTAGGTATGGGTCGAGATTACACATTGTTTGCACTAAAAGATGGTGTGGTTGAATTTGACCGACGCGGCAAGCGGATTAATATCCGTCAAGAAGCTGTTGCGTAACAAAAAGGCCTTCATCTTATTGATACCCTTTATTCTTTCGGGCCAAAATTACCCTTTACATCCGTATGCTTATGAGTAATCATAACCATTGTGGTGAACGATTAGGAGAGTAGCTTTTATGCTTATACAATTAGTTATAATGGGTGGGGTTGCATGGTACGCAAAGTCCAGGCTGTCAAAGAGTCCAGCCAAAAAAGAACCGGATGAAAATGCTGAAAAAAAAGCCTTAGGACAAAATATTGTTATTACGGGCTCTGCATTGGCGTGTTCTGGTTTATCTCTCCTCTACCCTCCCTTAGCATTGTTTACATTACTAGGTGTAGGCTACTGCAGTATTTATATTTTTATAGGCGCTTATATGTCTATTATTAAGAAGAAAAAAGTAGATACATACGTTACTGCTTCTCTTTTTGCGGTCATCATGATGTTGACTAGAAGGGCTCTTATTCTGGATCTGGTCTATCTCGTTTTCTTCTCAGCAGAAAAATTTCTATTAAAGTTAAAGGATGATACCGACAAAAATATGACCGATTTTTTAGCGGAACAGCCTAAGTCGGTTTGGGTGAAAAGAGATGGACTAGAAGTGTCTGTTTCAATCGAATCACTAAAACCGGGAGATATTGTAGTCGTGGCCTCTGGAGAAATCATCCCTATAGATGGTGTCATTATAGAAGGTGTATGCAGTGTTGACCAACACATTTTAACAGGTGAAGCACAACCTGTTGAAAAAGGAGTAGGCGATTCAGTCTTTGCCTTCACCATTATCCTGTCCGGTAAAGTATATGTTCGAACGGATGAATCAGGACAAAACACTGTAACGGCTCAAATTAACAACATTTTGACGGACATGAAAAATCAGGTTGAACAAAGGGAATTTAAAGCCGACAAAATAAATGATAAATGGTCACTGCCATTGCTCTTGCTTTCAACGCCCTATCTGCTATCCGGAAGAATACCCCAGGGATTAAACATTCTTGTTTCAGGGCCTACAATGGGCTTTCGGATGACTAATTCTGTCACACTACTGAACTTTCTAAAAGTATTATCAGGACATCATATTTTTGTTAAGGATGGACGGGCACTGGAATCACTTACAGAAGTCGATACCATTGTATTTGATAAAACCGGGACACTCACACTGGATACTCCTTCTGTAGGCAACGTGTATTCATTTGGAAAATGTTCTAAAGATACGATTCTGTCTTGTGCAGCAGCAGCGGAACAAAGACAAAGTCACCCCATTGCACAAGCTATTTTAGAAGAAGCTCGTAACTGTGAATTAACCCTGCCTGTAATTGATGATTCGCACTACGAATTAGGCTTAGGCATAAAAGCCGTGTTTGACGGGAAAGAGGTATTAGTAGGAAGCATGAGTTTTATTGTAGGAGCGGGGGTTCCCATTCCAAGGGCATTAAAAACCATTCAGAAAACATCTCATCACCAAGGTTATTCTCTTGTTATTGTGGCCATAGGCAATCAGCTCGGAGCCATAGAGCTGCATCCAACGATAAGACCTGAGGCTCCCGATGTGATCAGAGAGTTAAACAAAAATTACAGTTTATATATTATGTCTGGAGACCATAAAGAACCCACGCGCAAGATGGCCGAAACACTGAATATCGATCATTATTTCGCGGAGGTGCTGCCTCAGGATAAGGCTCGTTTAATCAAAAATCTCAAAGAAGAGGGTAGATTGGTTTGTTTTATTGGAGATGGAATAAATGATTCTATTGCGCTTAAAGAAGCCGATGTCTCTATTTCTTTAGAAGGCGCGTCAACCATCGCAGTCAATACCGCCAATATTATCATGACAAAAGGCACATTAAAAGGGCTGCCCTTGTTATTTGACGTGACGCAAGAATATAAAGAAAACAATAACCATGGTCTTCTTATAATGATGATACCGAATTCACTAAATCTAGTAGGAACCATCTTATTGGGGTGGGGGCCATTCATCGGTTTTTCCATCTACGCTGTTACCTTAGGAGCTACAATGATACACTCACACGTTCCTTTAATTAAAAACAACAAGCGGTTAAAAGAAATGAAAAAAGGTTCTTTGTCGATTGTTGAAAAATGAACATGGCGTAACTGATGGTGACTGCTGGGGAACAAATTTTTTAAGATAGGGGGTCGACCGGGAAAGTCATCGGTGGTGATCATCATCACTCCAGTTCATAGAGTTTGTCAAGCAGTTGGCTAAGGTGTCTGGGTGAATACCCCATTCCCACCGCCTGCATCCTTCTGAGTGCCCCGCTGAAACTTTTGGCGTTGAGTCAAAATCTGATCGAGAAGTTTACGTCGATTTTAATTCATGATTAAGCAGTGAAGAATGAATATATTTGAGCGGGTGCATATATTTCAAACAAACAGGTTCTAAGCATTGACTACGTTGGGGTTCCGCCTAAAAAAGAGTTGACGTTGTCAGCGGTTACCTTCATGAGTCGACGACGAGCCGCTAGGGTTCCCCACGCCATATGAGGTGTAATAATACAATTTTTGGCGTTTAGCAAAGGATTATCAGGGCAGATCGGTTCAACGGAAACAACATCAACCGCGGCGTCGGCTAATTGGGCAGCGTTTAATGCATGGGCAAGATCTTGTTCGTTTATTAACGAGCCCCTCGATGTGTTAATTAAAAAGGCTGAAGGTTTCATATGGCCTAAGAATTTTGCATTTACAAACTCTATATTGTCTTCAGTCTGAGGACAATGAAGGCTAATCACGTCGGCTTTAGCAAAAACATTGGGGATTTCTTTCCAAGAGAAGGGTGTATAATCAGGCTCTTTACCATGGACGACATCCGCAGCGATTACGTTCATCTCAAAGGCATGAGCCAATGCTCCTGTTCGTCGTCCAATACGCCCGAATCCAATAAGGCCCATGGTTAGTCCGGCTAGTTCTACAAGTGGATAATCCCAAAAACAAAAATCTCCGCGTTTTCTCCATTCTCCCTCTTTTACAACTTGAGCATGGTGGGCGACATGATGACAAAGGTTTAATAAAAGGGCCAATACGTATTAGCTAACCGTGTCGGTTCCATAAACAGGGACGTTGGATACAAGAATGTTTCGTACCCGGGCTGTTTTGGTATCTACAATGTTATATCCTGTAGCTAGGACAGAAATAAATTTTAGATCAGGTAACTGAGCTAACGTTTCATCGGTTAGAGGCGTTTTGTTAGTTAGAATAATGTCTGCTTCTTGTGAACGCTCCAAAATCTGATCATGTGATGTCTGATCATATACGGTGACGTCTCCGCACTTTTGGACTTCATCCCACGGATTATCGCCAGGATTTAATGTGTACCCATCCAAAACAACTATTTTCATCGGTATCCTTACCTATTCAGAGAGTCTTGGGTGACTGGTTTGTATGAGTGCTTCTAACGTTGAAACAGGATCTTTAATTTTCGCCAAAAAAATCATGGCCGCAATGATATGCGGTTTAAAACTGGCTTCGTGATAGGTGTCGGGAATATATCGATCAAATACAGATCTTTCCACTTCACCCCGATCACAGCTTAGGCCGGTAATGTCTGCGGGAAGACAATGCTGATACAGGGCGTTACCTTCTTTTGTCAGCTTCATTCTTTCTTCGGTGCATTCCCAATCAACTATCCTGAATCCGTCAGCTATCGCTTCGGAAGGTGTTTTGGGGCTCAAAAGTTGAAAACTTTTTCCTTGAGATGCTCGCTTTTGGGCGGATTGGGACCGGCAAGTATCACCCTGATGAATTTTTTGAGCGTACAGGTCAGATTCACTCTGATTTGACCATTTTGGGGCGTAAGCCTCCTTGGGCAGTCGCCTTAGAGTATTGTTAAAGGTGCACGGAGGGCTATGCGAAGGAATGGGCAATATCTTGTATCACTTCAAACCAGCGACAACGCTTGCCAAAGTGAAGTTCAATTCGTCCGGCGTGGCGGACCAATCGAGCCGCGCAATAAACGATATTTTTGAGAACCGTTTTGATTCGCCAGCGCGGGATGTTGATTTTCTGCGGGGCAAGCCCAGCCCGTTTGATGACCTCTTGGCCAAGACGGCGCAATAGGTTGAAGAGCCACCATGGCGCATAACAGAATAATCTTATTGGCACAGAGTCTCCCCGAAGGCAATCGCTCAACATCAAGATCGCTTTTGAGTTCACTGTGGTACTGCTCGCTGGGGTCATGTCCATGATAGAGATCTAGCACCGTCTTGGCACGACAAGAGAGGTTCGTCCACCAGGTGTTTACCTCAAGTTTAGGAACCAGAAGTTTCTGACCATCGATATCGATGGTGCGTTCAATCACTTCAAAGGCCACCGGGACACAAGGGCGGTTTTGGTCACCACCGGGATGGAAATGATCGAAAAAGCCTGTGTAAACGTTCTTGCCTTCACGACTGTCTTGTTTGTCTCCAACTCGGCGTGCAAGGGCCAGCATTTGTTCAGGACATTCGCGGCGAAGATTTCGCTTTACGATGAAATAATGATCCCCAAAAGCGTCGAAGTTATCGGCCGCAGCGTTGCCACTATCAAGCCGAAGCAAACATTTTCCACCCAGGCCCAGGGTTTGGAGCGTTTCAACGCTGCGGGCAATAAACGCGGTCGTTCCCGACTGACAATGTTGTTTACCGGGTCGAAGTTCGCACTCAAGCATGTGGCCTTGAGTGCCCACATAGGCAAATATCGGGGCGTAACCATCATGGCCCTTCTAGGTGTAGGAAACGCCTTCTTCCGAAGAGCCTGAGTGCTCCAAAGGCTCACATCGATATCGACGGGAACAAGATCAAGCCCTTCGACATCTACGTAGCCAAAGGGGCCCGAGGAAAGAAGTTCGGTGTTGAGTTTGCGTAGCCCCACATGGGTTCTGGCTGGGGGCAGGTCGTCGAAACGACGTCGGAACACCGGCTCAGAGGCTACCTTTTTAACTCCCCTTTTTAAGTCCAAAGGCATTCATAAAAATCTCATCACCCCGGTACAGGTCGATATCATTGAAATCGGTTCGACCGTTGCAAAGTAAGCCGATCTGGGTAAGGAGGATCTCCCGATCAGAGATCGCATCGGAGCGGCGTGGTTAAAAATTGGAGGGAAGAATCCGTTGAGCATGATCCTCAAGCAGCAGGCCGCAAAGATGATTTCCGCTTGTGCTGTTGAGTTCGCTCTTGCCAGTCTTTATTTTATATTGTTTCATATACACACCTGTTGGGGTGGGGTTGTTTGTTTGAATACGGGTATCCTCCCCGCTTTAGCCCAACAGGTAATGAAAAATCGTCAGATTTTATCTGACGGATTCAGGAATATGCCTTTTATTTTCTTCTAAGCATTCTTTTTCTAAATGCTTGAGGCCTTCATGGTCCTGTGCATGCAAAAGATCTCTTCTTTGCTCCATGATGTGCAGCTAGCCCAAGCGCATTAACGGCAGAGGCAAAGCTAAAACGGGTCCGTGTAGAATAATCCCGAAAAATAGAAATGGCTAAGCCTGTATCAAAAATCCTCGTGGAAATGTTTTGCTTATGTAACTCCTTTAAAATTTTAGCCACATATAATGTCGCCTTAAGATCGTCCTCTGATTTTTCCCATGTTAACAAAAAGTCCTTCGCAAACATGTCAGACTTTAACAGCCCTAATTTTTCAAGGTCGGTTTTTACCCCATTGTTCATTATATGATATATCCTTTATTGAGATGCTGCATGTTGACAGCGTGCTTAATCGGACGTTATGTTTATCCTGGATCCGTCAGTTAAACGTGGGATTTCTGTGCGAATGCTTTGGAGGCAAAAGGTTGCAAAAAAACGCAGGCGCACCCGCTGGGTGCGTCGAGGCTTTTTTGTAATTCCTTTTGGCCCAAATAGTTCGTGCAGAAAACCGCATTTAACTGACGGATCCAGGTTTATTTCAGTAGTAAAGAAAGTCAATCTATATCTTACATGAACTCTAAATTAGTCGTTATTGCAATAAGCGGGAATTCCCTTATTTCAAACCCTGCACAGATGTCGGTACTCGACCAATATCGAGCTGCGGGAGAAACAAGCTGTCATATCGCCACCCTTGTTAAAGCGGGGTATCGCGTTGTGATTACGCATGGAAACGGCCCGCAAGTAGGGTTTATCCTTTTGCGATCGGAACTCGCTAAAGACACGTTGCATCAAGTTCCTTTAGAAAGTTGCGTGGCCGATACACAGGGGGCTATTGGGTATCAGATTCAACAAACACTTTCCAACGAACTAAGACGTCAAGATATTTGGAAACAGGTAGCCACCCTTATAACACAGGTGGTCGTCGACAAGAAAAATCCTGCCTTTCAAAACCCTTCCAAACCGATTGGCCCCTTTCTAAGTGAGGAGGACGCCCTCTATCAACAAGAAAAAGAAGGGTGGTCGCTTATAGAAGATGCTGGTCGTGGATGGCGTCGCGTTGTGCCCTCACCCAAACCCTTAGAAATTATTGAACTATCATCCATTCAAAGCTTGCTTGACCAAGACATCATTGTCGTAGCCGGCGGCGGTGGTGGGATTCCCGTTATACGAACAGAAGATGGATCCCTGAAAGGATGTCCAGCCGTCATAGAAAAGATACGGGATCTTCTGTACTCGCCAAAAGAAATCAATGCAAAGACGTTTATCATTTCTACAACGGTGGATCAGGTCGCTCTGCATTTTGGGAAACCCAACCAAACGTTCATTGACCGTATGAGCCTTGCTGAAGCCCGAAAGTATATGGAAGAAGGCTATTTTGCAGCAGGTAGCATGAAGCCTAAAATCGAAGCCTGCATTGATTTCTTAGAAAACGGCGGAGAAGAAGTCATTATTACTCAAGCCCACCTTTTGGGAAAAGCCATACAGGGTGAAACGGGAACGCATATTAAAGACTAAAAAAAATCCGTCGTCCATTATCTTACACAACAAAAAGGAAATCACAATGACCGGGTCTATATCTCAAAACCCAGAGACAGATAAAATGAGAATCGCCGTTGTGGGGACAGGCGCAGCAGGGCTTACGGCAGCTTGGCTGTTGCAGCGCAAACATCGCATTGATCTCTACGAAAAAAATCATTACATAGGGGGGCACACAAGAACACGGATCCTTCAGGATGGGCCAGATGCAGGAACCCCCATAGATACGGGATTTATTGTAATGAACCATGCAAATTACCCCCTGCTAACAAAAATATTGGATCAGCTAAAGATTCCTTTAGGCGATAGCGATATGTCGTTTAGCTTTCACTGTGAACAAACGGGATATGCATATGCCGGCACCAACCTTGGATCCTTGTTCGTCCAACGCTCAAATCTTTGGAATGGCTCGCATTGGCGTATGCTCATTGATATTCTTCGATTTAATGCTTCGGCCATTCAAAATCTTAGCGAGGGCCACTTGTCAGAATGGACGCTGGGAATCTATTTGGCCCAAAAAAGATATAGCCGTGCTTTTAAGGAACAATACCTATTCCCTATGTGTTCGGCTATATGGTCCGCTTCCACAGAAAAGATAGAATCTTTCCCTGCACAATCTGTTCTTCAGTTTTTTGATAATCACGGCCTACTTTCCATCAATAAACGTCCGCAATGGAAGTATGTGAAAGACGGAAGCCACGAATATGTAAAGGCTATGTTAAAGACCATCAAAGGTAAAAAAAACCTAAACACACCGATAGAAAAGATTTTTCGTCACGAAAACCAGGTCATCTTGCACCTAAAAGATGGCTCTTCACGAACCTATGATGCTGTCGTAGTTGGCACCCATGCGGACGAAGCATTGGAACTATTGGGAGACGCGAGCCCCCAGGAAGAAAGATTATTAGGAGCATGGAAGTACCAAACGAATGAAACTGTTCTTCATACAGACCCTTCAGTTATGCCTCCGCTTCAGTGTTCTTGGGCTTCTTGGAACTTCAGGCGAAACCATCACGATAGACCTGAAACGCCTGTTTCTGTGACCTATGACATGAACCGTCTGCAGCAGCCCAATACGCAGGAAAAATATTTTGTGACATTAAACAATAAAACGCGTTTGGCCGCATCAAAAATTATTGATCAAACCACGTTTACGCATCCGATAAATAGCTTTCAAGCTATGGCCACTCAAGATAAATTACCTCTTTTAAATGGAGTCAAAAACACGTATTTTTGTGGAAGTTATTTTGGATACGGGTTCCATGAAGATGCCGTTTGTTCAGCGGTTAACATTGCAAAAGAGTTTGGTATATACGTATGAATTCTTGCATTTATCACGGCGGTGTTATGCATCACCGGCTCGAACCGGCCTCTCACCGGTTTGAGTACACGTTATGTTTTTTTGGATTTGATCTATCTGAACTGTACACCTTAGATCAGTCTGTGCACCTTTTTGGGTACAATCGGTTTCGCCCCTTTTCGCTCCATGATCGTGATCATCTAGACCCGACCCCAGAACCGATCGACATGAAGATTCGACGCTGGTTAACACGCCATGGATATGGAAAAGAGATTGCCAGAATTTGTCTCGTCACAGCGGCTAGATACTTTAACTATGTGTTCAATCCCGTTAGCTTTTATTTGTGCTATAATCGATATAATGATCTTTGCTGCTCGGTCATAGAGGTGAACAATACATTTGGTGATAAACATATATATGTATTAAATAACGTAGAACCATCAAAAGGCGTATGGCGAACAAACGCTCCCCACGTAAAAGAATTCCACGTTTCTCCTTTTAACGATATGAAGGGCGAATATGAGTTTTCCTTTGACATCGCCAACGATGAGTTAGATATAAAAATCAACATGAACAAAGAGGGGAAGCCTGTCTTTTTATCCTCTGTTTGTGGCGTTGGACGCACATTCAGTACTGGGGCCATTGTAAAAGCTCTTATGCGATACCCTTTCTCTACTGCACTCACCATGCCAAGAATTATACATCAAGCCAGCAAACTGTATTTTGGGAAAAAACTAAAAGTATATGATAGGCTCGAACCAGAGCATCCATTAACAATGCGCGCTCGTCCTATAGGAAAAATGAATCAATGGGCTATGCAAACAGCATTCAAGGCCCTAGAACACTTGCGACATGGAAAACTGTGTGTACGACTTCCACATGGAGAGGTAAAAGAATTTGGTGATCAGCAAGATACAACACCCTGTGAAATCAAGGTTAAACGATACGGTTTCTTTAAAAAATGCTTGTTCAAAGGAGATATAGGCTTTGGTGAAGGTTACGTGGATGAGGATTGGGATTGCGACGATCTAACACGGGTCATTGAACTCTTCATTCAGAACCAAAAACATTTCAACTTAGCGTTTGATCCATCCATACTTTCTAGATTTGGCCGTCTTCTCCATCGATGGGGTCATCTTAGAAAACGAAATACCCGTTCTTCTAGTCAAAAAAACATTCACGATCACTACGATTTAGGAAATTCCTTTTTTGAAACATTTTTAGATCCCAGCATGACGTATTCATCCGCTTATTATAAAGATCCTCAGGAGACCCTTGAACAGGCCCAACTTAATAAACTCAAAAAAATAATCCATAAAGCCAACCTAGGTTGTAAAGACCATGTTTTAGAAATTGGATCCGGATGGGGTAGCTTTGCCATAGAAGCAGTTCGGCAATCAGGATGTCAAGTCACCACGATCACTTTGTCTAAGGAACAGCAAGAACGGGCCACTGCACGCGTGAAAGAGGCGGGATTATCCGACCGTATTAAAGTACAACGATGTGACTATCGGGACATTCGAGGGTCGTTCGATAAAATCGTCTCTATTGAAATGTTAGAAGCGGTTGGCCACGAGTATTTAGGTACTTTTTTTCAATGCTGCGACCAACTTTTAAAGCCCCATGGAACCATGGTCGTACAAGTGATTACGATCCCTGATGATTCATACGAAGTGTACCGCAAAGACTGTGATTGGATTCAAAAGTATATCTTTCCAGGCGGGATGCTTCCCTCTGTGGAAGCCTTAAACAAAGCGATGAAAAAACATACGGCATTCTTCGTAGAAGATCTTGAAAACATCGGCCCCCATTATGCGCGAACATTAAATGCCTGGCGCACCAATTTCTTAAGCCATATTGACAAGATTAAAGAACAAGGGTATGACAAACATTTCCAACGTTTATGGATTTACTATCTCTGTTATTGCGAAGCGGCTTTTTCTACACGGAAACTAAATACGCATCAGCTTGTATCGTCACGGCGGAAAAGCCTGTAACGTAGGATTGAAAAAACCCTCTTCCACGTTCAATAAATACCATAGGAAGATTGTCAACTTCTATATATTTCAAGAGGGGAGCTGTAAGGGGGCAACGGAAAGTTTCCAGGCTCAGAAATTTTTTCAAAATAAGTTTTTCATACTCTGGAAGCCCCGCCCCGAAAAGTATCCATACTTCACATGCACCCTAAGGGCAATACAAAAAAGATGTTATTGGACAAAGGAATCAAACCCTTTAAAATAGATGCTCTGGATGTGCCAGTCGTCAATGCCGAATCTATAGCAGAGCTTGCGAAGGAACTCGCGCCAATATATGAGACGTGGGTCACTTCAGAGATTTTGACTCCGAAGCAGAGTCTAGAAACGTCTGATGATGATTCTGGGGAAAGCGAAAACGCCAAGTCAACAGTTTTTTCTGTTGAACCGGAGAAGGTTTCTGCAGTGTCTCAGCGTGAAACAACAAGAACAGATAGGAGAAGAGTTCTGGGACTAGTAGAAGAGAGTAGTAGTAAGCGAACTGCGGGAAGAGGCCCTGGAGCTAAAGCTGAAAGTATAGAGAAGGTTCAAGGGTGCAAGGCCAATGTTGTCGTTTTGCTACTCCTTGTATTTGGTGGAGTTCTGTTCATTGCTGTGATTTACGGTGCGTATTACGTGTCTTATAAAAAAAGAGAGCCCTAATCCACCCTTATCTTAGCAACATTCAGGTATACCTTATAATATAAGTCTAATTCAACTCAGCTTGTTTCATCTTCGGCTAATTTTTCATGTAGCTGGTTTATCACATCCCAGGGCACTTTGTTGGACGCTTACGTAATGTCGGAATGCACTTTAAATAAAAAAAGGAGGAAGATTTTCAGAGGTCAGCCGGTCGCAGTATTAGACAGAAAGATCGATCGATGAAAACAAACAATAATAAAATTTTGACCTTTTCAAAATCTGCACGTAGTGCTCTCCTCTCCTATTTTCAGCCGTAGCTGAGTGGTTTCGGATTGCTATTCTTCCTGTTCCTCTTTCTTCTTTCCCCCGTCTCCCAAGCCCAAGACACCGTCAACCCGTGCATTGTTGATGATCAAACCATCGAGTGTTCCGGCTCCGGTCTACACAAAGCCGAAATCAAATTCAAAAAAATGAAATTGAATGGAAAAAGGAGAGAAAACATAACCGTTATAGCCGGAGAAGAGCTCAACATCTCGACTAAAATAAAATACAAAAAAAGAGCGAAGGCCGATATAACTACTGTATATATGAACAACCCTGCCTATCCCAGCATTAACTGTTCTAACAGCGTAGAGCGTGCAAAACGGATCAAACCAGCCGTGACGATTAGCAGTACGGTGACGGTTAGCAATGCTCAAACGTTAGTGTCTACAGCTTTTGGCACAGGGGAGGTCACGACGATTGTGGCTCCAACAACAGACGGTATGTATACGCTTGTAGCGACGTTTACAGCCCAAGAAGCAGGCAATGACCAATGTATTGAAGGGGGCATTATATCAACCACAAAGATTTTCACCCTAACCGTTCAAGAAGGTGTGTTGGCTGACATTGTTGCGGTGAGAGCTGAAGATACTAATGTCATTGTTAATTCGGGAACATACTTAAGCCGTAACCAAGCCCAAGAACTTATGTTAACCGCAAACCTGACTTCGCCACTGGACACGCTTTCATTTGATGAAGATCAAATCATCTGGCAGTTGAGTCCGCCGGAAGCCGGAACCTTTGTTTCCTCAGGAACCGATGGAGATGTAGGGAAAGTGGTCCACTGGAAACAAGCCACTGATTATGTATCCAAAGAAGTAGATGATGTTGTCATTACCCTTTCCGTCCCCGACTCTCCATCGAAAGAATTTAAATTAACCATCTTTAATATAAATACCTGGATCCGTCAGTTAAACGCGGTTTTCTGCACGAACCATTTGAGCCAAAAGGAATTACAAAAAAGCCTCGACGCACCCAGCGGGTGCGCCTGCGTTTTTTTGCAACCTTTTGCCTCCAAAGCATTCGCACAGAAATCCCACGTTTAACTGACGGATCCAGGAAATAGTACCTCTGGCATCTTGACGCCAAACACAGCCAAGAATTTTATAGTGGAGCACAGTAACATAGATCCTAGTAATGCTAGAGCGCTTCACGATTGAGGTGTCGCGATGTAGCACGAAGAAAACCAGCCGATTACCTCGTCGGGAGAAACCTCTTCGAACGCTTGTGTGATCGCTTCAGATAGTTCCTGCTGACTGCGGGCTGCAAGGCTGCCCAACCGATTCTTTATCTTGCCCCACATTTTTTCAATGGGGTCGGAATCGGGGCTGTAGGGTGGAAGGAATCTTACATGGGCCCCACATGACTTAATGAGTTCAATGACCTTGGGATTGTGATGGACGCGAAGATTGTCCATGATGACGATGTCTTCAGGTGAAAGAGTCGGGAGAAAAACCCGGCGAATATATTCTCCAAAAACAGCCGTCTCTGTCGCCCCCTCCCCCTCCATGGCCGCTGCTGTTCCGTCCAGGCGGACCGAAGAAATCAAGGTGGTGGTACACCAATGTCCATGAGGCGTTTTGGCAAAAAGCCTGTTCCCGCCCAACGCCCGGCCCCGCAGACGAGTCATATTCGTTTTCGCCCCGGATTCATCAATAAAGACAAGGCGACTTGGATCAAGTTTGGCCACCTCTTGGATCCACTGCTTTCTCAAGAGATTTACATCCGCCCGGTCCTGCTCGCTGGCGTGAAGCGTTTCTTTTATACCGGCAGCCCAACCGATTCAACGCCCGCTGTACGGCCATGATCGACCCCTTCACGCCGCTCATGTTCTTGAGTTCTTCAAGCGTTGCATCGGGATGTTTGCCCCCCAGTTGAGCCAACGCCTTGAGCTGCTTTCCGCTGTAGAGGGCCTGACGATGCCCACGCGGTCGGGGAGCGGTCTGTCCGGTTTCGTTGAAACGAGAGAGCCCACGCTGAAACGTTCTAAGATCTACACGATAAGAAGATGCGATATCGGCCTGGGAACCTTTGCCCATTTTGTAGGCATCTATCGCACGCCGCCGGATTTCTGCTGTTGCTATACTCATGTCATGGAGTATAGATCTTCTAAAGAGGCATCTCAATCGTTAAATGCTCTAGCATTGATGAAATACTATTTGTTATTGAAAATGATTTTCAACCGATTTCTATCGGAAGTGAACTTCCCTATGGACAAGGATTCGTAAAACTACAAACACGTGATTATACCTATGAATATAGTCAGATTTTACATGAACCTGGATCCGTCAGTTAAACGCGGTTTTCTGCACGAACCATTTGGACCAAAAGGAATTACAAAAAAGCCTCGACGCACCCAGCGGGTGCGCCTGCGTTTTTTTGCAACCTTTTGCCTCCAAAGCATTCGCACAGAAATCCCACGTTTAACTGACGGATTCAGGATGAAGATTATAATCCTGATGAATTTTCTCAAATAAACGAATATCTTCTTAATTCTGGAGCCAATCTCATCATACAAGAAGCAGAATTCAAAAAGGCCAAAAATAGTATAGATCTCGAAATACGGGTTCTCTCAGGAAGCAAGACAGGTAATGTCAATGTCGTCTGGGAATATTACGAAACAGATATCAATAATGTTGTAACCAAAACCAACGTTCTCCATCGAGAACATATGACCGTTGTATCTGAAGTTGACACCACTCCGATAGATAGAATTGAAGTTTATCAAGAACCAGGGAATATCGGACCTGTCTACCTTTGTGCAGGCACCCCGAGTACAGAGCTTACCTTAAACCTGAATCCGTCAGATAAAATCTGACGATTTTTCATTACCTGTTGGGCTAAAGCGGGGAGCATACCCGTATTCAAACAAACAACCCCGCCCCAACAGGTGTGTATATGAAACAATATAAAATAAAGACTGGCAAGGGCGAACTCAACAGCACAAGCGGAAATCATCTTTGCGGCCTGCTGCTTGAGGATCATGCTCAACGGATTCTTCCCTCCAATTTTTAACCACGCCGCTCCGATGCGATCTCTGATCGGGAGATCCTCCTTACCCAGATCGGCTTACTTTGCAACGGTCGAACCGATTTCAATGATATCGACCTGTACCGGGGTGATGAGATTTTTACGAATGCCTTTGGACTTAAAAAGGGGAGTTAAAAAGGTAGCCTCTGAGCCGGTGTTCCGATGTCGTTCCGACGACCTGCCCCCAGCCAGAACCCATGTGGGGCTACGCAAACTCAACACCGAACTTCTTTCCTCGGGCCCCTTTGGCTAGGTAGATGTCGAAGGGCTTGATCTTGTTCCCGTCGATATCGATGTGAGCCCTTTGGATCACTCAGGCTCTTTGAAAGAAGGCGTTTCCTATACCTATAAGGGCCATGATGGTTACGCCCCGATATTTGCCTATGTGGGCACTCAAGGCCACATGCTTGAGTGCGAACTTCGACCCGGTAAACAACATTGTCAGTCGGGAACGACCGCGTTTATTGCCCGCAGCGTTGAAACGCTCCAAACCCTGGGCCTAGGTGGAAAATGTTTGCTTCGGCTTGATAGTGGCAACGCTGCGGCCGATAACTTCGACGCTTTTGGGGATCATTATTTTATCGTAAAGCGAAATCCTCGCCGCGAATGTCCTGAACAAATGCTGGCCCTTGCACGCCGAGTTGGAGACAAACAAGACAGTCGTGAAGGCAAGAACGTTTACACAGGCTTTTTCGATCATTTCCATCCCGGTGGTGACCAAAACCACCCTTGTGTCCCGGTGGCCTTCGAAGTGATTGAACGCACCATCGATATCGATGGTCAGAAACTTTTGGTTCCTAAACTTGAGGTGAACACCTGGTGGACGAACCTCTCTTGTCGTGCCAAGACGGTGCTAGATCTCTATCATGGACATGGCCCCAGCGAGCAGTACCACAGTGAACTCAAAAGCGATCTTGATGTTGAGCGATTGCCTTCGGGGAGACTCTGTGCCAATAAGATTATTCTGTTATGCGCCATGGTGGCCTTCAACCTATTGCGCGGTCTTGGCCAAGAGGTCATCAAACGGGCTGGGCTTGCCCCGCAGAAAATCAACATCCCGCGCTGGCGAATCAAAACGGTTCTCAAAAATATCGTTTATTGCGCGGTTCAATTGGTCCGCCATGCCGGACGAATTGAACTTCACTTTGGCAAGCGTTGTCGCTGGTTTGAAGTGATACAAGATATTGCCCATTCCTTCGCATAGCCCTCCGTGCACCTTTAACAATACTCTAAGGCGACTGCCCAAGGAGGCCTACGCCCCAAAATGGTCAAATCAGAGTGAATCTGACCTGTACGCTCAAAAAATTCATCAGGGTGATACTTGCCGGTCCCAATCCGCCCAAAAGCGAGCATCTCAAGGAAAAAGTTTTCAACTTTTGAGCCCCAAAACGCCTTCCGAAACGATAGCTGACGGATTCAGGTATTAGATAGCTCTGGAATCTGTGTCAACCTATTACATCTTTTTCCCGGATCCGTGGCCCAAAAATAAACACCAGAAGCATAGGCTTATGAGCGAAAGCTTTATCGATGCATTGTATGCGACTTTACGTCCAGGCGGTATTTTTCATTTTGCCACCGATCATCTCTCTTATTTTGACGAAATTATGGAGGGACTTGCTCATAATACGTATTTTCGTCAAATCGAAGCGTTTGAGCCTGTTGACAGTGAGCGGACTGATTTTGAGCTTCTTTTCATAGATAACAAACCCATAGGCCGTAGCTCGTTTCAGAAAAGAGATTCCTCTCCAGTGAAAAAATTATAGTTTGATGAATGTATCTTAAACTTGACGATGACAGGACGATCGAGCACCATCCATTAGCTATGAGCGCATATAACACACCTTTTGAGGCATTAACGTCGCTGTGTAAACGACGTGGGTTTATCTTCCAAAGCTCCGAAATCTATGAGGGGATTAACGGCTTTTGGGATTATGGGCCTCTGGGCGTTCAGCTAAAAAATAATATTCGTAACCATTGGTGGCGCCATATGGTGGAAACACCTCCGCTGGATCCTGACGGGAACCCGCTTCGGATCGTGGGCCTTGATTCTTCGATCATACAAAATCCTAAAACATGGATTGCGTCCGGTCACGTTGGTGGATTCAATGATCCTATGGTAGACTGTCGTGCATGCAGAGCTCGATTCCGGGCCGATCAACTTGACGATTATGCGTGCCCAGACAAGCCTAGTAAAAAAGCAGGCGAACACGAAAAATGCGATCTTACCGAGCCCCGAGAATTTAATTTAATGTTTGAAACCCACGTAGGCGCTATCAAAAATGATGAATCCAAAGCTTATTTACGGCCCGAAACCGCACAGGGCATTTTTCTGAACTACAAAAACATTGTAGATACCATGCGTGTTAAGGTTCCGTTTGGGATTGCACAAACGGGCAAGGCTTTTCGCAATGAAGTGACACCCCGCAACTTTGTATTCCGATCACGTGAATTTGAACAAATGGAAATGGAATGGTTCTGTGAACCTGACCAGGCTGAAAGATGGTTTAACTTCTGGAAAGAACAAAGAATGCAATGGTGGAAAAATTTAGGAATCCATCCTGAAAACCTCATTTTTCGAGATCATGAACCGGATGAGTTGGCCCATTACTCGAATGCGTGTGTGGATGTCGAATACCATTACCCTTTTACAGCCCCTAAATTTGGTGAGTTAGAAGGCATTGCGCATCGCGGATGTTTTGATCTGACACAACACCAAGAGCATTCCAAGGTAAACCTTGAATACGTTGACCAGGAAAAAAATGAGCGCTATATCCCCCATGTGATAGAACCCGCATCCGGATTAACCCGCGCGACATTGGTTCTATTGTGTGAAGCCTATTGCGAAGAATGGGTCCCTAAAGAAGGAACACAAGGAGGACCTCGTCCTGTCCAAGGAGAAGATGCATTAGAAGGATATGAAAAAAGAACAGTTATGAAATTCTCTCCGGCCATGGCCCCGATTAAAGTGGCAATCTTTCCTCTTCTAAAAAACAAACCTGAATTGGTAAACAAAGCGCATGAAATATTTCTTATGATTCGACAACATTGGCCGACTGTTTATGACCAAACCGGCGCGATCGGTCGTCGATACAGAAGACAGGATGAAGTAGGAACCCCTTATTGTGTAACGATTGATTTTGACACACTCGAAGATAACACCATTACCTTGCGTGATCGAGATACAATGGAACAGGTTCGGTTACCCACGGATCAATTATTGAACAAGTTGTCTGAAACCTTAAATCCGACTCCTTAAGAGTCTATATGGTTTAGAACCTGTTTAGAGTTAAAATATCTGCTCCCATTCCAATGCATTCTCATTTTCCATCACTTCATCGTAAACTTTATCGTGCACTAAAATCGATATGAACCACATTCCCTTATCTAATCCACGAAAATTGCTTGATGCACTTGATATAAAGCCGAGCAAGGCGCTGGGCCAAAGCTTTCTGAAAGATAAAAATATATTAAAAATCCTCCTTGAAACCGCAGCATTAACTGAATCGGATCAGGTCTTAGAGATAGGTCCTGGATTAGGATTTGTAACCGAGGCTTTACTGGAGCGCGTGCCTCGCGTTGTGGTGATTGAAAAAGATAAAAGTCTGAGTCAGTATCTCCAGAAGCACCTTTCTCATACTTCGGGCTTACGTCTAATAGAATGTGACGCACTTGATGTAGATCTTGAACAAATTCTGGTTTCCGAAGCAAACAAAATCATTGCCAATTTGCCCTATTCGGTAGGGAGCAGAATTCTGGTAAACGTGTTCAATGCTAAAAGATTGCCTGAACAAATTGTAGTGACATTGCAACTCGATGTTGCGGAACGTTTGAGAGCATCTTCAGGAAGCAAAGAGTATGGGTTTCTCTCAATTTTAGCGCAATTAAATTATGAGGTGAAAATCCGAAAAGTGATCTCTCCTTCCTGTTTTTATCCGGCTCCAAAAATTAAATCGGCTATTATAAATATGAAAAAGCGCAATGCAGCTTTATTTAATATTGAGGATAAACCTTTTTTTCGAGAACTCATAAAAAGGTCTTTTTTTCAAAGACGAAAACAGATCAGCACGATACTCCGTACAGCGCCTTATCCCTGGGCCCAAAATAAAGAAAAGACAGATGATCTTTTGAGGGCTCTAGAGATAGACCCTTCATCTAGACCTGAAAACATTTCTGTTGAGAAATGGGGTGCTTTATCAAATGCTTTAAGTGCTCTATCTCAAACCGTATAAATCTAAATCTGGCAGCGAGACGCGCTTTTCTGCCTCCAATTAAACAGTTGGAGGAAAAATACGGTGACCCTATTTTCAGGAAATTCTCTGTTTTATTGATCTTAATCAAGGAGGCAGAACAGGCAATGATACCTGGACTCGATACGAACGCATATTAGTTACAACATTGTCTACCAATGAATTGGTAAGACCACTGCCTTGCACCGTTTCGCCGGGGACTTCAACCCATATGTTACTCATCAAATGGTCTGTATATTCCAGCGTATAGATTCGGTCGGTTGAGGATTTGAAGAAGACTTCTGGTGAGGGCAGATTTACGACTTCTGCAATGTTAAAAAATAAAGATCCATTGGTAGGATGGGTATTTGCAATATATTCTTCGATATTTGAGAAGCCATCATTATCGGGATCTCCTGCAACGCCATTGCCTGAATTAATCGATCCATCATCGTTTGGATTCAACCCATTGGCAAGTTCCCAATCGTCTGGCAACCCATCATTATCAGAATCAAAAGGGGTAAACCCTATTTGCGTTCTAAGCGCTTCTTCACTTGTCCCACTAAAAACAGCGCCGGTATAGGCGCGCGAGGAAAAGACCGTACCGGTTACCACCAAGGAATAATTATCATTGCTAAATACGGTTGTTAAGGACGAGGTTACGTTGTCATCTAAAGCAAGGGATAAAGCGCCTATTTGAGCTGTGGTTGTTCCCAGCCGAATCGTCACAGAGGAGGTGCAAACAGCCCCAGATCCCATTGAAAAGGCAAGTGACTCAATCGATACGGGTGAGGCAAAAATAGAGGAAGTATAAATCTGTTGATAGCGACCCGCTCCAAAAAGAGGGGCAAATGGGATGGCGTTGTACTCGGCATGTGACGCGTTTGGGGCCATGATTGAGTCGGCTTGAGCATGATGATCTGTGCACATAAGCATAATCATGATTGCAATAGCAACTAGCGGATAGTAAGGATTATACTTGTCTATGTAGGTAATGTTTGATGATTGTTTCATAACTAGCAACCATAAAGTTAGGTCTGCATTATTCAATACATGCTTTTTGTCCAAAATATGTTGTACAAATTATTTTTGCCGCTTCGCTCCGTTTGATGCTGTCTGTAGGTCCAAAGAGCCCAGTGTCGTATCCGCTCACAACATTCGTGGCTTTAGCTGTATAAATAAAGTAATAGCTCCAATGAGTGCTGTTTGTGACGTCAGGAAATTCCTCTGGAAGATTTTCTGGATTGTTCGTTATGGAGTTATAAAGCTCGCTTAAACCGGGATTGCTTGTAACAAGAATCTTAACGGCTTGCTCACGAGTTACTTCATCACCAGGCCGAAAAGTCCCACTAAAAGGCCCATTCGTAAACCCTATCACAATATTGCTCGATACGGCATAAGCCACTGCAGGCGCAAACCAATTAGTTGTATGAACATCAGGAAAAGGATTGACAGAGGGCTCGGGCAGTTTCTTAAAAGCATCACTGCCCAGCTCTGCGATCAAAACTAATTTTAAAAATTCTACCCGATTAATTGGATTATTAGGCCTAAATTCTATTACACCGTTTGTTCGATATCCTTCGACTAAACATTCGTCGAACAATTTTTTAACGGATTTGTAAAACCAGTTACCGGTGGATTGTAAAATTAAATGCCGCAAAAAATGGACCTGAGAGCTTCTGTTCATGCGGCGATCTCCAAATCGAAACACTCCTGTGCGGGTTTGTATTCTAGGATCTTGCGAGGATAGTTGTTAATCCATTTTTCAATCTCACCAATACGGTCGATGGTATATTTTCCGATGTTGTCTCCTTTGGCGACGAAACGACGAACCATACGGTTGGCATTTTCGTTGGAGCCTCGTTCCCAGGAAGAATACGGGTGAGCATAATAGAATTTAACACGTCTCTTTTTGCTAAATCCGGAACGTTCCATCTGCTCCACGTCGAGAAACTCGCTCCCGTTATCGGCTGTAATCGACTTGAACATCGATCTGAATGGGCCAACTCCCATCGATCTTTCGATCGCTTTGAGGGCCTGCAGAACCGATGCCTGTGTTTTATCCGAAAGTTTTCTCACCCTTAGCATTCGGGTCTTTCTTTCTACTAACGTCATTAAAACCGGTTTTGAAGTTCCTTTTCCGCCGACGATCAAATCCAATTCCCAGTGCCCAAATTCCTCGCGTTTTTCTACGGTCTTAGGTCGTTTTTCGATACTGGTCCTTTGGGCATGTTGCTTTTTAACCCGCTTAATAGCACGTCTTTTTCGTTTTATCCGTTTTCGTTTTTCCCATAGGGACTCGTTGCTCACCCCCGGGATGAGACCTTGGTCAATATAGGTATACAGCGTTTTTGTACTCACCGCTGCAGGTCTCTGCTCTTGTTTAAGCAAAGGAGCAACCACATCGGGTGAGCGTTTGTGAACAAGAATGTGCTCGCTGATAAACACGGCCGTTTCATGATGCTTTCCAAGCTTAAGCTCAGGTCCCTTGGCCGTCGCATTTAGATCATGAAGTTCCTGGGCTCGATCACTGCTGTATGCTTTCTTCTTTCGCAGCTCTGTATCGAAATGCTCTACCTCCCCACGTTTAATTTCGCGCTCTATGGTTCGACGATGCCTTCTCAGATAGCTGGCTATCTCCAAAGGACGTCCTGGGTTTTTGAGCATTGTTTCAATCATGATCCGTTCTTTCTGTGTCAAATGCTTGCCTTTTCGGGGATGAATACTACTCTTGATTTGTTCCATGTCTTTCTCCTTTTTTTGTCTTCTGTCGAGTTTCTAAATCTAGAAGATTTCGGCATGGAACACTCCTGTTTTACAATATCTTCTTTTGGGCATTTAATATTACAATTCTCAACATCGCTTAATTCCTCATTCGCATGATTACAATAGGATGTTGTATTGGTAGGGTTAGGAGTTTCAGGTCCAGGGGCAGGGTCCGGTTCTGGTTCGGGACCTGGAGCAGGACTTTGGTTGGTACTATTTTGAGCCACTTCCCATTTGATTGCATCGGCCCATATATGTTTAAGGGCTTCATTACTTTGGGCAACTTCATCAATAAGCATTACAGCACAGCTATTATACGCATCACAGAGGTAACTGCCGCCTAAAGAAAACCAACGATTATCATTGGTATCACTACCGGCGGCTTCTTGGTCGAACTGAACATCGGTTACAGTAAGATTGTGCTGGTTTGGCAAACTGTTCGTGTCTTTAGAAAATATACGATAGGTTACGGAGGTACAATTTGGTTTAGCGGGGTTCGCCGCTTTTTTGGGAATGTGGACAGAAATATTATAGTACGTATCATTGCTAGAAAATTGTGCACCCCAAAAAGCCCAATTATCCCATCTTCGAAAACCCGTACTATTTACATATGTCACCTGCGTACGCAAAGCCATATTGTTATAGGCAGAACTACGATTGACCTTTGTCCATGAATAAGCCCCATTAAAAAACTGAAACCCATTATCAAGATTGTCTACAAGGTTTGAGGATACCCAGAAAAATTGGCTATTAGAGCATTTAACGATTGAAATGCCTCTCTAGAAGATCTATACTCCATGACATGAGTATAGCAACAGCAGAAATCCGGCGGCGTGCGATAGATGCCTACAAAATGGGCAAAGGTTCCCAGGCCGATATCGCATCTTCTTATCGTGTAGATCTTAGAACGTTTCAGCGTGGGCTCTCTCGTTTCAACGAAACCGGACAGACCGCTCCCCGACCGCGTGGGCATCGTCAGGCCCTCTACAGCGGAAAGCAGCTCAAGGCGTTGGCTCAATTGGGGGGCAAACATCCCGATGCAACGCTTGAAGAACTCAAGAACATGAGCGGCGTGAAGGGGTCGATCATGGCCGTACAGCGGGCGTTGAATCGGTTGGGCTGCCGGTATAAAAGAAACGCTTCACGCCAGCGAGCAAGACCGGGCGGATGTAAATCTCTTGAGAAAGCAGTGGATCCAAGAGGTGGCCAAACTTGATCCAAGCCGCCTTGTCTTTATTGATGAATCCGGGGCGAAAACGAATATGACTCGTCTGCGGGGCCGGGCGTTGGGCGGGAACAGGCTTTTTACCAAAACGCCTCATGGACATTGGTGTACCACCACCTTGATTTCTTCGGTCCGCCTGGACGGAACAACAGCGGTCATGGAGGTGGAGGGGGCGACAGACACGGCCGTTTTTGAAGAATATATTCGCCGGGTTCTTCTCCCGACTCTTTCACCTGAAGACATCGTCATCATGGACAATCTTCGCGTCCATCACAATTCCAAGGTCATTGAACTCATTGAGTCATGTGGGGCCCATGTAAGATTCCTTCCACCCTACAGCCCCGATTCCAACCCCATTGAAAAATGTGGGGCAAGATAAAGAATCGGTTGGGCAGCCTTGCAGCCCGCAGTCAGCAGGAACTATCTGAAACGATCACACAAGCGTCCGAAGAGGTTTCTCCTGACGAGGTAATCGGCTGGTTTTCTTCGTGGTACATCGCGACACCTCAATCGTGAAGCGCTCTAGCGTCTTGCCAAGGGTCGGGCCCCGTACCCCACCACCCATAAGGATCAATGACTTTATGGTTGCTATCTATGAGTTCAAAATGGAGATGTTCGCCGTTCACACCGGTTTCACCAATAATCCCTACTTTTGTTCCATGTGGAATAAACAAGTTTGTTGCAACATCTTGGGCGTTAAAAGGAATGCTGTTAGTTTTTAGGTGTGCATAAAGTGTGTAATAGTCCGTGGTGCCATCGCCATCTACGTCATGTTTAATCTTTGCATAATTTCCATACCCAGTTACGCTATTAGTCTCGATCTTGTCTAATACGCCATCTGCCGCACATAGCGCATCACAATCCCCACTAGGAGGAACATCATAATCAAACCCATTATGCCCAGGATAACAATCGTAACCTAGTTGTGCACAAAGGTTGACGGAGGCGTGATTCACTGATATAGAATCTCCTCCATGAAATAGTTCTATTGTTCCGTCTAAACCTCCCGAAACGCTAGACGTTGGATTATGGTGGTCAAAAAAAGAAGTAACCTGACTTACATCGTTATAGTTATATGGTCTGTATAGAAATGGAGGATGTTGCTGAGCTATAGTTTGCTGCCAAGTTGTTACCACAAAAACAAGGAGGCAAAAATAACTATAACGTGTTCTTTTTATTGCTTTCATTTTTTATTCCTTTAACGTGTCAATCTGATGCATAAAACTGAACACGGTTTTAAGCTGTCCAATATTTGCTGCATTAAAATCTTCATCATCGTTGGTAGAACTTGTCCATGGATAGCCGCCTTGATACCCGACCTGAGTGAGCCGATCGTAAAAGGGTTGAGCTATGTTTTTGAGTTGACCTAGGGTGATGGGGGCGTCATTGCCGTTGGTTAATGATAGCGTATTGATGATGGTTACGATGGAAGCGCCTGCGCCGCCAGGCAGTTTTTGTTCTAGCTCTAAATAAGCCTGATAAGCCATCTGTTTGACTTGCCCTTGATTGACCACGGCATAATCGTTTTCGAGGGACCCTGGTATAAGGACTGAGCGAGTGGTCCACCAATTTGGATAATTAGTTAGGCCAACGGCTGGATAGACTAAAATATAATCCGTTTTCACTTCAGTATCACCACCCAAAACATTCGTTACGGTGAATGAAACGGTATAGGTTCCAGAAGTCTGATAGGAATAGGGAGGAGCTTGATTCGTGCTCATGCCTCCGTCTCCAAAGTCCCAACTCCAGGCATCGACGTTGTTGCTCGAAAGACCTTGGAATGAAACGGTCAGCGGCACGGTTCCACTAAGAGGCGCTCCTGTAAAGTTTGCTATGGGCACTCCGCTTGGATTAACGACAACGGTTACGGTTGCTGTGTCAGCGCCACCATTCCCATCATGTATGGTATAATTAGAGATTTCTGTTCCGACAAAACCGGGAGCCGGGGTGTAGGTAATTGTAGCGCTGTCGGTAGAAGCGATGCCCCCGTTATTGGGTATGCTAACGGTTGTAATGGTTAGCGTTTCTCCACTATCAGCGCTATCGGTGTCATTGACTAAAACGTTGAGGAGGTTCGCTGTACTATCTTCTTGGACGGAAATGATGTCATCGACGGCTGTTGGGTCTGCATTCTGTTGTCAGAAATTAACGACCCCAACAGGCATGCTGGGGGTTAAAGATATGGTCTGTGGATGAAATGTATATCCGGGTTTTAATACCGTAAGAGTATAACTCGCTGCCGATAGGCTAGAAATTTGATAGTTCCCCGTGTAATCAGAATATACGGTATTCTGACCGTTTGCCTGAACAGCAACATTTTCCAATGAATTTCCATTCAAATCAGTAATGGTTCCATTTATTCGGTAGACAGGGTTGACGGTAAACAAACTGGTTGTATCTGTTACTTGGGTGTGTCCATCTGAAGTTACAATTTTTAAGCGGTAACTATCGGATAGTGCGTAGGGAGTCCACGCATAGTTGTTTATGTTCCCTTTTAGACCTGTTGCAATCGTGTATGTTACACCATTTTTAATATAGAACAGATCGCTGACCAATAGGGCTGTCGTATCAGCTCCCCACTGATCTTGATCGCTTATTTGGATGGACATAGTGTACACGTGCCCTGCTTGAAGACTTGCAGGTGTAGCCAAAGATACGCTTGGAGGAGGATCCATGGGACTATTCCCGATATCCGTTATGTTGAAAATAAGCGTATCGGTATCTACATAGCCGAGGCCATCACCCACTTGCGACACAATTTTGACCGGTATGTCCTGGGCAACGAAGGGAGCTATATACGTAACGCTACTATAATCAGGGTAATTGGGGTCAAATTGAAATCCTCCCCGATCTGCACACCAGAAATAGAAAGGAGTCCCCCCATTAGAGGTGTCTACAGAACTACTGGCGGTTAATAGAATGGTAGACCCTTCATTTATACTGGAAAGATTATTTGTGATATTGAGCACAGGAATCCGTATGTTTGGTAATGGCGCTTGTTGTGCATAATTATTTCCAATACACCTGCTCCCAGCTTCTGAAAGCGGAACATCACTCCAAATAATATTTCGACTGCTTACCGCGCACATACAATTGCTTAGCCCTTTATTTCCGTTTCCATCGATCATCCACAGGCCTAGATTTAGGATCCCTTCGTTTAACCCGTAGACGGCAAGATTAATGGTTTGATTAAAGGATATACTTTGAGAAAGGGCTGCCGCGTTGGAGTATACAACAACATTGACGTTCGTTTGGTTGTCGAGCAAAGCAATGGTTACTTTTTGGACATTATCATTGTCCCAGACCGTGCCGCTTACGGTAAACGATCCGGCATGGACTGAGCCTGCGGCCGGTTGGGTCCATGTAAAACTGGGCGCAGTATCGGCTGTTGGTCTCCAATAAACCGTTCTATGGGCAATCGCACATTCGCAGTTTGTCCACCCCTTATTCCCGGCTCCGTCTACGACCCAGATCCCTATATCTAAAAATCCTTGTGTGATACCATATTCGGCAGGATTGATTGTTTCATTCATCCACCAGCTGCTCGCAGAAGGAGATACGTCTGTGTATACAACAATGTTGGTGCTTGTTTGCGTACTCAGATCAAGCAAGGCGATGGTAACCTTTTGGAGATCGTCTTGGTCTGCAACAATACCGCTTACGGTCAAACTTCCAATGTGCGTTGAACCATCTGCGAGACCACTCCATAGTAAACTGGGTTGATACCGATCTTTGCTCCAATGAATAGTCCGAGCCGCGACTGCATGTTCATTGTTGTTGGGGCCTTTGTTTCCGTTTCCGTCTATCATCCATATGCCAATACTTAGAGGCCCTTCTGTTAACCCATACGCAGCTGGATCAATGACTTGATCGATCAACATACTCTGAGAAGGCGCTAATGCGTTAGAGTATACAACAATATTGACGTTTGTTTGGCTGTCATTTAACGCAATCGTTGCTTTCTGGATGTTGTTATTGTCCCAGGCCGTACCCTTTACGGTAAACGGACCCGTTTGGTCTGATCCATCCGCCGGGCTTGGGTACTCCCAGGTGAACACAGGAAGATCGTTTAACGATTCCTGCACGGTTACAGGGAAAACTCTGTTAGTGGTCTCACCATTGGTATCTTTGATCCATAACGCTACATAATAGTTCCCGGGCACCCCAGCGTAATTTGTATCGCTACTGTCAAAGTAATAGGCGGACACATCTTTTATCGTGCCGCTTACGCTATACGTATGACCGATAATATCGTTCCCTTTTGGGCCGCTGACCATGACGGTAATTCTTTGTAAGCCCACGTCATCCTGGGCCATGCCCATAAAGTAAGTCGGTTGGGAGAGAGATACACTGGAGGCTAAACTCGGTTCGATGCTAAAATGCTAAAATAAGGCAAATCATCCTGAGACGTGTTTACCAGCACATTAAACTCTTCACTAATGGCTTGACCGTGTGTGTCCTTGATCCATAGAGCTACATGATAGGTTCCTCCGACACCCGCATAAGAAGGGTCGTTACTATCGAAATAATAGGCCGATACATCTTTTAATGTTCCAGTCACATTATACGTATGACCCGTGATGTCATTTCCTCGTGGCCCATTCACCATCACCGTAATTTTTTGTAATCCGACGGTATCTCGAACCATCCCTGAAAAATAAATCTTATTGGGAGTGGTTACAACCGACGGCAACGTAGGCGTAGGACTGAAGGTGGGGCCATCATTGTTAACATGTACAGTGAATGCCGCCAAATGGGGCTGACCCAGGGTATCTTTGATCCACAGCCCAACTTGGTACATGCCTGGAACATTGGCATAGGTGGGGTTGCTGCTATCGAAAGAATAAGAGCTCAAATTTTTCGTCGTACCGGTTACGTTATATGTAAATCCAGTAACGGTCCCTCCTTGAGGAGGGTTCACTATCATCGTGATCTTTTGCAGCCCCACATCATCTCGAGCCGTGCCTGTGAAAGGTATCGACTCCGGAATTGTTACGGAAGCAGATAATGTGGGCTGAGGATTAAAGGTTGGAGGATTGTCTTGAGCCCCATTCACGGTCACGTAAAAATGTTTGTTCACATGCTGACCCATTGTGTCCTTAATATATAACGCTACCGAATAGATTCCAGGCACGCCCGCATATGAAGGATTGCTACTATCAAATGAATAAGAGGATAAGTCTTTCCATGTCCCACTGACATTATAGGTAAATCCAGTAAGATTACCTCCTTGAGGAGGACTCACCATCATCGTGATTTTTTGCAGTCCCACCTGATCTTGCGCTGTACCCGTAAAATAAACTTCTCCAGGAATTGTCACCGTACTTGCCAAGGTTGGAGAGGAAGAGAAGTAGGGGTATTTATCCTGAACCGTTACGTTAAACGTTTTAGAATGAGTCTGGTAGGCCCTGTCCTTGATCCATAATGTAATGAAATAATTTCCTGGTAGTCCGGCATAGGAATTGTTTCCGCTATCAAAATAGTAAGAAGATAAGGTTTTACTGGTTCCGCTCACATTATATTCATGTGCGTATATATTATTGCCTTTAGGACCACTGACCAACACGGTGACTTTTTTCAAGCCAACCGCATCACGCGCCGTTCCTGTAAAATAGATTCTGTCGTTGAGTATTACTGTATTGGCCAAGCTGAGCGAAGAAGAGAAGTAGGGATAGTTATCCTGAACGGTTACGGTGAAGGTTCTTGAATCGGTTTGGTTCGCTGTATCTTTGATCCACAATGCAACGTAATAAGTTCCTGGCACACCCGCATAGGTCGGGTTGCTGCTATCAAAATAGTAGGGGGACAAACTCTTTGATGTTCCACTTACATTATAGGTGTGTGCTGTAAGATTGTTCCCTTTTGGGCCGCTAACTTTTACGGTGATAATGTTTAGGCCAATCCTGAATCCGCCAGACAAAATCTGACGATTTTTCATTACCTGTTGGGCTAAAGCGGGGAGCATACCCGTATTCAAACAAACAACCCCACCCCAACAGGTGTGTATATGAAACAATATAAAATAAAGACTGGCAAGAGCGAACTCAACAGCACAAGCGGAAATCATCTTTGCGGCCTGCTGCTTGAGGATCATGCTCAACGGATTCTTCCCTCCAATTTTTAACCACGCCGCTCCGATGCGATCTCTGATCGGGAGATCCTCCTTACCCAGATCGGCTTACTTTGCAACGGTCGAACCGATTTCAATGATATCGACCTGTACCGGGGTGATGAGATTTTTATGAATGCCTTTGGACTTAAAAAGGGGAGTTAAAAAGGTAGCCTCTGAGCCGGTGTTCCGACGTCGTTTCGACGACCTGCCCCCAGCCAGAACCCATGTGGGGCTACGCAAACTCAACACCGAACTTCTTTCCTCGGGCCCCTTTGGCTAGGTAGATGTCGAAGGGCTTGATCTTGTTCCCGTCGATATCGATGTGAGCCCTTTGGATCACTCAGGCTCTTCGAAAGAAGGCGTTTCCTACACCTAGAAGGGCCATGATGTTACGCCCCGATATTTGCCTATGTGGGCACTCAAGGCCACATGCTTGAGTGCGAACTTCGACCCGGTAAACAACATTGTCAGTCGGGAACGACCGCGTTTATTGCCCGCAGCGTTGAAACGCTCCAAACCCTGGGCCTGGGTGGAAAATGTTTGCTTCGGCTTGATAGTGGCAACGCTGCGGCCGATAGCTTCGACGCTTTTGGGGATCATTATCTTATCGTAAAGCGAAATCCTCGCCGCGAATGTCCTGAGCAAATGCTGGCCCTTGCACGCCGAGTTGGAGACAAACAAGACAGTCGTGAAGGCAAGAACGTTTACACAGGCTTTTTCGATCATTTCCATCCCGGTGGTGACCAAAACCGCCCTTGTGTCCCGGTGGCCTTCGAAGTGATTGAACGCACCATCGATATCGATGGTCAGAAACTTCTGGTTCCTAAACTTAAGGTGAACACCTGGTGGACGAACCTCTCTTGTCGTGCCAAGACGGTGCTAGATCTCTATCATGGACATGGCCCCAGCGAGCAGTACCACAGTGAACTCAAAAGCGATCTTGATGTTGAGCGATTGCCTTCGGGGAGACTCTGTGCCAATAAGATTATTCTGTTATGCGCCATGGTGGCCTTCAACCTATTGCGCGGTCTTGGCCAAGAGGTCATCAAACGGGCTGGGCTTGCCACGCAGAAAATCAACATCCCGCGCTGGCGAATCAAAACGGTTCTCAAAAATATCGTTTATTGCGCGGTTCGATTGGTCCGCCACGCCGGACGAATTGAACTTCACTTTGGCAAGCGTTGTCGCTGGTTTGAAGTGATACAAGATATTGCCCATTCCTTCGCATAGCCCTCCGTGCACCTTTAACAATACTCTAAGGCGACTGCCCAAGGAGGCCTACGCCCCAAAATGGTCAAATCAGAGTGAATCTGACCTGTACGCTCAAAAAATTCATCAGGGTGATACTTGCCGGTCTGAATCCGCCCAAAAGCGAGCATCTCAAGGAAAAAGTTTTCAGCTTTTGAGCCCCAAAACGCCTTCTGAAGCGATAGCTGACGGATTCAGGATTTATTATTCATAACTGGATTCCTTTGATAAAAAAACAAATCTTCGTCTAAACTCTGATTCTAACGTCTAGAACTATTAATATGTTCCATACAAGAAAATCATATTCTAGATCTGATTTTAATGCAAACGGCTTCTTCAAAGTCCATACTCCATACTTTTTAAAGGGATTTGGGTCAGTTTTTCCAGGATCTCTTTGTTGTCTACAGGAGCCATTTAATGTTACCGATGCCGTTATTTTTGAGCGTTACATCTTGTATATTTGTGCCTATCGTTAAACATTCATACCCATGAAAAAAGGAACGCCAAAAGACAAATCATTACGCGTAGCCATTGTAGGAAGTGGCCCAGCTAGCTTTTTTTCCGCCAGAGATCTTCTTAAGGCGAAACCTAAAATTACCGTAGACGTTTTTGAAAAATTGTATACCCCTTATGGCCTTGTCCGATACGGGGTGTCACCCGATCACCAGCATACAAAAAAAGTCATTAAACAGTTCGAAAAGATAGGGGAACATGAACGATTTCATTTTTGGGGTCACGTCAACGTTGGGAAGGATATTTCTATTGATGCATTACGGCCATTTTACCATGCGATTATTATCGCTACAGGTGCTGAAGTAGATCAAAGCCTAGTCCTCCCAGGAGATGAACTTTCGGGGGTTCACGCTTCTCTAGCATTTGTTAGTTGGGTGAATGGACATCCTGACTTTGTGGACCACCACGTTGACTGTTCCCACCCAACAGCGGTTGTGATTGGAAATGGAAATGTGGCGCTTGATATCGCTCGACTTCTTGCTAAACCCCCACAAGAACTGAAGAGAACCGATATCGCCGAACCCGCTCTTAAAGCTTTAGCCAAAAGTCGCATACAAACAATTTATGTGATTGGGCGACGAGGACCTGTACAAACATCGTTTCGGTACCCTGAGCTTTGTGAAATCATATCATTACCCGATTGGAATGTAGAAATCGATCCGCGCCATCTAGATTTGAATCCGGAAAGCTTAGAGGAGTTAAATGGCGTCCTGATTAAACAAAAAGTACACGCGGTGTTTCAGAATCTTGTGAACCGAAAATCCGTGCCCTCAAACAAAAAGATTGTGTTCCGATTTTTACAGAGCCCGGTAAAGATTAAAGGCGAAAAAGAAGTGGAAGCATTGGTCTTGGAAAACAATATTCTTAAGGGGCGTGCGGGAAAACAACGCCCGGAACCCACAGGGCAAACAGAATCGTTGCCTTGTGGGTTGATTATCAAAAGCATAGGTTCTCAAGGAGGCCCTTTTTCCTTGCTTCCTTTTAATACTAAAACGGGTGTCATCCCCACTCACGATCATAGGATTATCGATGGGGATAAATCGATACCAGGTTTATATGCTGTAGGTTGGATTGCGGGTGGCGCAAAAGGATTAATCGGCCACACCAAACGGCAGGCTAAAGAAATGGTGCAGACCTTGTTGGGGGATCTCCCGTCTTTACCCTCTCCTGAGTTAGATTTAAAGAATCTTTTGTCGTTACTACAGACGAAACACATAGGTGTTATTGATTTTGATCAGTGGAAAAAGATTGACCATGAAGAAGTCCGAAGAGGTCTGGAACAGGGATGTGTAAGGAAAAAATTCGTAACACAAAAGGACTTTTCATCATTCTTTGAGAAACACTCATGACGGACTTTAGCCACGAATTATCCTTATTTTTAATCATAACAATATGAACAAGAACACGTTACAAAATAATGAAAATTTCAAGAGCCCAGCTTAACCATTTTTTTAGAGCATTTAACGATTAAAATGCCTCTCTAGAAGATCTATACTCCATGACATGAGTATAGCAACAGCAGAAATCCGGCGGCGTGCGATAGATGCCTACAAAATGGGCAAAGGTTCCCAGGCCGATATCGCATCTTCTTATCGTGTAGATCTTAGAACGTTTCAGCGTGGGCTCTCTCGTTTCAACGAAACCGGACAGACCGCTCCCCGACCGCGTGGGCATCGTCAGGCCCTCTACAGCGGAAAGCAGCTCAAGGCGTTGGCTCAACTGGGGGGCAAACATCCCGATGCAACGCTTGAAGAACTCAAGAACATGAGCGGCGTGAAGGGGTCGATCATGGCCGTACAGCGGGCGTTGAATCGGTTGGGCTGCCGGTATAAAAGAAACGCTTCACGCCAGCGAGCAAGACCAGGCGGATGTAAATCTCTTGAGAAAGCAGTGGATCCAAGAGGTGGCCAAACTTGATCCAAGTCGCCTTGTCTTTATTGATGAATCCGGGGCGAAAACGAATATGACTCGTCTGCGGGGCCGGGCGTTGGGCGGGAACAGGCTTTTTACCAAAACGCCTCATGGACATTGGTGTACCACCACCTTGATTCCTTCGGTCCGCCTGGACGGAACAACTTTTTCTCCCGACTCTTTCACCTGAAGACATCGTCATCATGGACAATCTTCGCGTCCATCACAATTCCAAGGTCATTGAACTCATTGAGTCATGTGGGGCCCATGTAAGATTCCTTCCACCCTACAGCCCCGATTCCAACCCCATTGAAAAAATGTGGGGCAAGATAAAGAATCGGTTGGGCAGCCTTGCAGCCCGCAGTCATCAGGAACTATCTGAAGCGATCACACAAGCGTCCGAAGAGGTTTCTCCCGACGAGGTAATCGGCTGGTTTTCTTCGTGCTACATCGCGACACCTCAATCGTGAAGCACTCTAAGATTCAAAAACAGGATAATTCACGACTAAAGTCCGTCATGATAACCCGTAAATTCTTCACCCCAGGATATGAAAACGGCGTAGCACGCCGGATCAGAGACCCGGCCTACAAGGAAGACCCTTTTACTCAACGTGTTACGACTCTATTTTCACAGTAAAGAGTAGTCGTTTGGAATGAGTGTGATGGCAAGCCATCACAAAGAAGAGCGGTAGCCAGCTCCCGCACTCCAAAATCCATTCTCTTGTTTTCCAACAATCCGCAATCCCCAATCCGCAATCATTTCGTCCACGTATGCACATGGGTAATTGTATTGATAGGGAACACAACATTAACGGTTCCGGTAGCTGTACCCCCACTTATATCAATATCGTTATCATAAGAAATAGGATCTCCGCTTTCAGGAGTTAATGTAACACGTATAGGAAGGTTTGTTCCGGTAAAATCTTTTATTTGAACCAAAACGGTCTGATTACTTGGCGAACCAGGCGGTAAATGGGCCGTGTAACTGGTACCGGCTCCTTCAGGAATCGTTTGCCCAACTGCTTCAATAATATCTAAACGAGGGACAGGATTTGGAAATATCCCCAAAAATCTTCCCACATTATAGAGGCTAGACGGGTAAGATGTTATTCTTGTAATTCCACTTAGGTCAATGGCATCAATACGCACATATCCATCTCCTGCACTCGAGCTGTATCCATTAGCATAACATCTTCCTCCTGAACCTGTAACAACCGGTGCAACTAAACGAATCGCGCCACCACTTCCCCCATTGTAACTACAAACGTACCCACTCCCCCCTCTTGCATATATATCACCGCTGTTCAACTCAATCTTTGTGTTGGAAGCTAACAGAATAGCCCCTCCACCGCCTCCACCACCGTATCCTGGCGTACCCGTTACCTCCTCCACCAGATCCTCCGACTAAAGGAATCAGTAACGCACTCCCGTACGTGTTACCATCTCTAGGGTCTGCGGAAGCGTTCGATGGAACCGTTTGGTATGAACCTGCGCCCACATTATTTGCAACTGAAGTCGAACACTCACCTCCTAGGCCACCCCCAGGCCCCCTGTCCCGCACCTGGAAGGAGGGGCCCAAAACCTGGCGCTCCCCCATCGAATCCGCCAGGTCCTCCTTCTCCAATTCCAGCCACCGTTGAATTTTTTCCGGATACATTAATATCGCCAAGAATGGTAATATCTCCCTGTGCCAACAGATAGACAGGAGTGTTCAATGCATTCCGATTAAATTTTAGCGTAGCCCCGTTAGAAATAGTGATGGTCGTATAATGAAATATACCATCTGGTGGCAGATCGACATTGGTTGTCACTGTAACATTCAATGCTCCATCGCTCCCATCACTCCCTGAATTAAAATTAGTAAATTGCCCATAGCTCAGGGGAACACTCATTCCTGGATCCGTCAGTTAAACGTGGGATTTCTGTGCGAATGCTTTGGAGGCAAAAGGTTGCAAAAAAACGCAGGCGCACCCGCTGGGTGCGTCGAGGCTTTTTTGTAATTCCTTTTGGCCCAAATGGTTCGTGCAGAAAACCGCGTTTATCGGATTGCTTACATCATATAAAGAAATATTGTGAGGACCATCCAACGTACTATTCGGACTTACCGCAGCCAAACCCAATCCTGAAGCATTCACCACCATATGTTTCCACCCGAACTGTGAAGTAGGTTGATACGTTACCAAAAAGGGTTGGACAGGACCATTAATGTCAATGGTGTTATACCCTGTACGATGTACTGCATAGGCTATGCCATTTCCCACAAACAAACGCATTCGCCCACTGCCTGAACTCGCTGTACCTGGCGAAGAAACCGATCTAACAATTTGCATAGACCCATTTTGATAGTTCACGACATGCAACGTTCCTAAGACAAGAACATAAAGGTAATCGCCGGAAAGGACCACGTCGTGGACATCATATATCAGAGGAAGTGTTTGAAGTATTTCACCACTGTCTAAATCAACTTCACACACTTTGCTATTAGGCCCATTTGCAATGCCCGCAAAAGCAATGCCTCCCGCTGCAGTAACAGCCCGTGCAGAACCTATAAAACTAACCTGACGAGAAATAAAAGCCACCGCGGGATCTGTGATGTCAATGACCGCTAGAGCATTTAAAAAGCCTCTAAACCCAAACATTCCATCTGACCGTGGACTATATAAATCATCGCGACCCGTTCTATCACATACCCGAACACCACGGCCTTGCGGAATCAAATGATGATTATAAGAAAAATCCCATCCATTTCCTACAACCGTGTTTGGACCCGTTTCGGAACGGTATTTTCGGGACCACACAAAGTCCATGCCCCGTCCTTTAATTTCCAAGTCCGTCACTTCTAGATACTGTTCGCCTGAAAACAAATAGACAGGATCAGTGTCTGAGCCGCCGTCACCGCCACCGCCGCCGCCACCGCATGGACCTTTGCAAGGAGGTGGAGGAGGGCCATCAGGACCTCCACCCCCGCCACCGCCACCGCCGGATGAGCCTCCTTGGGTTCCATGCCACCCCGAAGCCAAAATACCAACGCCCGGATCCGTGCAAGCCAGGGTTCCATCCGCTGTAATTGTCATGGGCCCCACTACTTCCCAGCGCCCAGCATCATGATTAAAACTCCACAACGCAGTCTTTGCCCCAGGTGGAAGAGGGTGGGTTGTTCCCGGTTCTGGTAAATTTGGAAAACACACAGGCGCAGGTTCATCAAAATTGGCCGCCCCATCCGTCTGCACTGTAATCACTAAAGGGAAATCCAGTCCATCAGGAAGTTGCCCCGGCAATCGATCAGGAGGGACAGGCGCAATGCCGACCTGGCTTCCAAATGCTCCGTCATCATATTGCAAAGAGCCAGGAGGAACGGTTATCTGTACGCCCGCCCATGCAGGATTACTTGCGGTTACAGCATCGGGAAACGAAACAACCGTTGCGTTTGATTGACTCACCTCTTGCAATGTGCTAGTTGCCACAAGAGGCAAATAAAAATTACCGACATTGACATCTTGGGTCGCTACGGACGTTAATGTTTTCCCTACATTCGGATAATAACCAGCCGAATTATTGCTGGCCGTTACCCCATTAATATGAACAAAAAAACGACCGACCGGTGTATGCGTAAGCCGAAAATCGCCCAAGTTATCTGTGACCGCAAAAACATTTGATTCGAGCCCATCAACCGTTACCGTAACCCCTTCCAGCGGATTGTTGACCCATTGATTGGTCCCAGCCACTTGGATCTGTTCAGAGGCAAATACACGACCACACACAATCGTGTTAGAAACAATCGTTAGACTCAAGGTATCAAACTCAATTTCCGTTATCCCGCCGGTTGCCCCATCGGCATCGGCATCAATGCCACGGCCAAAAACATCACTAAGCGTATCTCCGGCCACGGTCACACGTATGCGGGAGCTCAGAGGTAACGGGTCATCGTAAAATAAGGTCGCACTGGTTCGGCTGGATGCAACATGAATACGGCCCGTGAGGGTCTGCCCTCCAAAATCAGCATGAAATATCGTTCCGTCAATTACCGCGTTACTCGCTAAGGGATTTGGGAAGTAAATCACGGTTTCTCGGGTTACGGCAATGCCGCCCTCTCCATCGGCCGGGGAACTATGAACTGTAGTCAAAGGCGTATATACATTCGGGTCGCCCCCGCGCTGATATTCGAACAGGTTGGAAAGTTCATCCGCGTCAAAATCTAAAAGCGCGTCGTTGGTGTTGAACGGATCTAAAGGCGGGGTGCGCAATTCGTAAACGTCGTCAATTCCATCGGTGTCGGTACCAAGTGGATTGGTAATCCCTACACACAATACACAATAAAAGCTAAGCTGATTACTCTGAACACCTTGCAACTGCCCACTGTTCTCTTGACCCAGGGCCATATCAATGGGGGTTGTAACATTGGTGACAACTTGTCCATGACAAAGAATGTAGTAGGCGTTTGTATCTGATTCATGAACGACTTGTTGGTTGGGAAAATCGAATTGAGTAATCTCAAAACCGTGGACTTCTGTAAGGAATACAGAAAGAAACATTCCAAATAAAAAAAGAAAATGTAGCTTACATTTCACCTGAATCCGTCAGATAAAATCTGACGATTTTTCATTACCTGTTGGGCTAAAGCGGGGAGCATACCCGTATTCAAACAAACAACCCCACCCCAACAGGTGTGTATATGAAACAATATAAAATAAAGACTGGCAAGGGCGAACTCAACAGCACAAGCGGAAATCATCTTTGCGGCCTGCTGCTTGAGGATCATGCTCAACGGATTCTTCCCTCCAATTTTCAACCACGCCGCTCCGATGCGATCTCTGATCGGGAGATCCTCTTTACCCAGATCGGCTTACTTTGCAACGGTCGAACCGATTTCAATGATATCGACCTGTACCGGGGTGATGAGATTTTTATGAATGCCTTTGGACTTAAAAAGGGGAGTTAAAAAGGTAGCCTCTGAGCCGGTGTTCCGACGTCGTTTCGACGACCTGCCCCCACCCAGAACCCATGTGGGGCTACGCAAACTCAACACCGAACTTCTTTCCTCGGGCCCCTTTGGCTAGGTAGATGTCGAAGGGCTTGATCTTGTTCCCGTCGATATCGATGTGAGCCCTTTGGATCACTCAGGCTCTTCGAAAGAAGGCGTTTCCTACACCTAGAAGGGCCATGATGTTACGCCCCGATATTTGCCTATGTGGGCACTCAAGGCCACATGCTTGAGTGCGAACTTCGACCCGGTAAACAACATTGTCAGTCGGGAACGACCGCCTTTGTTGCCCGCAGCGTTGAAACGCTCCAAACCCTGGGCCTGGGTGGAAAATGTTTGCTTCGGCTTGATAGTGGCAACGCTGCGGCCGATAACTTCGACGCTTTTGGAGATCATTATTTTATCGTAAAGCGAAATCCTCGCCGCGAATGTCCTGAACAAATGCTGGCCCTTGCACGCCGAGTTGGAGACAAACAAGACAGTCGTGAAGGCAAGAACGTTTACACAGGCTTTTTCGATCATTTCCATCCCGGTGATGACCAAAACCGCCCTTGTGTCCCGGTGGCCTTCGAAGTGATTGAACGCACCATCGATATCGATGGTCAGAAACTTCTAGTTCCTAAACTTGAGGTGAACACCTGGTGGACGGACCTCTCTTGTCGTGCCAAGACGGTGCTAGATCTCTATCATGGACATGGCCCCAGCGAGCAGTACCACAGTGAACTCAAAAGCGATCTTGATGTTGAGCGATTGCCTTCGGGGAGACTCTGTGCCAATAAGATTATTCTGTTATGCGCCATGGTGGCCTTCAGCCTATTGCGCGGTCTTGGCCAAGAGGTCATCAAACGGGCTGGGCTTGCCCCGCAGAAAATCAACATCCCGCGCTGGCGAATCAAAACGGTTCTCAAAAATATCGTTTATTGCGCGGTTCGATTGGTCCGCCACGCCGGACGAATTGAACTTCGCTTTGGCAAGCGTTGTCGCTGGTTTGAAGTGATACAAGATATTGCCCATTCCTTCGCATAGCCCTCCGTGCACCTTTAACAATACTCTAAGGCGACTGCCCAAGGAGGCCTACGCCCCAAAATGATCAAATCAGAGTGAATCTGACCTGTACGCTCAAAAAATTCATCAGGGTGATACTTGCCGGTCCCAATCCGCCCAAAAGCGAGCATCTCAAGGAAAAAGTTTTCAACTTTTGAGCCCCAAAACACCTTCCGAAGCGATAGCTGACGGATTCAGGTTTTCAATCTTCAGTTTGACCCCATTTTACAGTTTAAAGATTCGCTTAAGTTTGGTGTAAAGAATCCTTTTCTCCAATAAGAAAACGAATTTACCATATTATGTCTTTTCGTCAAGAGTTTTTTAGGAAAAAGTGAGGGCAGGGAAAACAAGGGGATTTGAGGGCAAAATGCGAATGTTAGAAGAAGATTTTTAGCCTGCGAAACTCAAAGGTCCGCCGTGGTGGAATGTGAGCGACAGCCCCTTGGTCCACAGATCTAACACTCTCGCGCCGCAGAGCGTGTGCAAATATTTTAACCAACCAGCCATTAAGATATGATACCCAAAGGCCGTTTTCGTGAGAAACAATCCATTACCGCAGGCGCTAAGGCGGCATTGGAACGATTAAGCACATACAGATGAATTCCGGGGACCCCAGAATCAAGAAGTTCGTTGATCTGATCCGCGCACCATTTAATACCTACTTGCTGAGCGGCTTCGCCCTCTCCACCGACTTTTCTCATGTTAGCCGCTAATTTTTCAGGAAATAAAGCGCCGCACATGTTTGTAAACCGTTCAACTTGTTTCAGGGATATGGCGGGGAGGAGCCCGGGTATAATAGGGACATCAATACCTTTATTTCTGCAACGATCCACAAAGCTAAAATAAAGAGCATTATCAAAAAACAGTTGTGTTGTGATGAATGAAGCGCCTGCTTCAACTTTTTCTTTAAGGTGTCTAATATCTTCTTCCACGGACTCAGATTCGGGATGGGCTTCGGGATAGCCAGCAACACCACAACATACATCCGGATATCTGTTCTTGAGAAATAAAACAAGTTCAGAGGCATATTTAAATCCGTTTGGATGCATAACAAACGTTGACTCTCCACGGGGCGGATCCCCTCTAAGGGTCATGATATTTCTAAATCCGTGGTTGTAAATTTCGGCAGCAATGTTTCCAAGGGCTAAACGGCTTTCACCTACACACGTTAGATGCGGCATAATCGGGGGAAACCCTATGGTCTGTAACATCTCGCAAACCGTGAGGGTCCGTCTATGGGTAGACCCTCCCGCACCCCACGTACACGTTACAAAATTTGGATGTGTAACAAGAAGCTGTTGGGCCACCTTTTTTAATTGACCCATACCTTTTTCGTCTTTGGGTGGGAAGAATTCTAAAGAGAGCAGGGGATGCTCAGGATTCCGAATCAAATCTATGATAGGTATTTCAGGTCTATGCATAGCATGCATTTTCAGACTTAAAGATATGTCCTTACCGCTTTTTCTTCCGCGGTCACGAAAAAAAACGCGGCCCTTTTACAAGCCGCGATATAAGAAACGTTCACCAAATGTTTATTTACAGAACCGCATCTTTTGCCGCTTTAGCAATTCGGAATTTCAACACTTTTTTTGCGGAAATACGGATGGTTTCTCCTGTAACGGGATTGCGCCCCATCCGAGCTTTACGCTTTACAACAATAAGTTTGCCAAGTCCAGGAAGAGTAAATCCATCTTTAGCACCCTTGTAGGATAAAGCAACAAGCGCCTCAAGCGCCGCTTTAGCTTGCACTTTGGTGATGTCTGCGGATCCCGCAATGCTTTCAATGATCCTTGATTTTGTTAAAGGCTTTGCCATAACATATTCTCCTCGTGTTAATCATTTATGTTTTTAATGTATCCTTCTGGAATACAAAAAATTCTGGTTTAGAGTTTAGTAGTTTAGTAGTTTAGTAGTTTAGTAGTTTAGTAGTTTAGTAGTTTAGTAGTTTAGTAGTTTAGTAGTTTAGTAGTTTAGTAGTTTAGTAGTTTAGTAGTTTAGTAGTTTAGTAGTTTAGTAGTTTAGTAGTTTAGTAGTTTAGTAGTTTAGTAGTTTAGTAGTTTAGTAGTTTAGTAGTTTAGTAGTTTAGAATACTCAAGGCTTAGTAAAAAGCAATCTTATTTTAAAGTTTTTTGGGTTAAAAAGCGTACTGTTTATTCTTTGTCTTCGGTTGCATTGGGGCTCTCTATGTTGAGTGTAGTCTCTTCTTTTTTTGATCTTTTCTTTCGCTTCTTTTTAGCGCTCTTCTTTTTTTTCTTGGTCAATGTTTCTGCGGTAGGAGGTTGGGCGAGTTTACTATCTGACCATCCTCGAATCCATTTTGTGCGACGTAATTGGGTGGCTTGATGCAGTCGAGTGGTCTCGGCAGATACTTCTTCAGGGGTCATTAAAACATAGGGGGTAATCAAGACTAATAGTTCGGTACGTGCTTCTATGTCTGTGCTAGAACGAAACAGATTTCCTATAATGGGGATGTCACCTAAGATGGGCACTTTTGATTTACTTTCACGATCGCTGCTTTGAACTAACCCGCCCAAAATAATGGTTTCTCGATTGCCGACCGCTACGGAAGCAGAAAATTCACGCTTGGTAATGGTGGGCACTAAATTCCCATCAATTTCGACTTCACCCCCTACGGCATCCGCAGATTGAGTGATCTCCATAACGACAAAACGCTCTGGATTGATGCGCGGGGTAACGGTTAGGTTAATGCCAATACTTCGATATTCAAAAGAGGAGCGGATGGATCCGGCTGTTGTTGTGCTGGTTGTTGTTACAACAGGTCGTTCTTCGCCAACAACAATTTTGGCTTCGGTGTTATCCGCGGTAAGTATAACCGGCGTAGACAAAATCCGTGCATCCGAAGAGGTCGCAGCTAGTTGAATGATGGCATCGAGATTTAAATCAAACAATGTAGCATAATAGCTTAAGGAAGAGGGAAGGGGCGTGTTTCGGTCGACAGTACTCGCATCAATGAAAGCGGTGCCTGAGAAATTTTGGCCCCCTCCAAAAGCTGCAACCGGTTCACGAAGGGTGAGGCCGCCACCCGGCCCTGCAGTTTCTTCGTTGTATATTGTAAAGGCCCGCTGCAACCAATCGACCCCATATCTTAATTGATCATCAAGCAACACTTCAAGGATCACAACTTCAATGAGCACCTGGCCGAGCATGACGTCAAGTTGATCAATCACATCTTTGAGGGCCGCAATATCATCTTTTTGCCCCATTAACATGAGGGCGTTTGTACGTTTATCGGCTAGAATTTTTGTTAATGGAGAGAGTCGTCCAAACTTTGTGGCTTCTTCATTAACGGCCTGTTCAACACGTTGTTGGGTGCGGGTCCTTATAAAATCTACTAACGCTTGTCCTCGGTTATTTGGACTATTTCCATTTCCTGTCGTTTGATTGCTTGAATCAGCCCCCGTTGCCCCTGTATTTGCTTCGGAAGAAGCGGCACCAATAAACTCGTTTAAGATACCGGCAATTTCTTCGGCTTCTGCATATTCAAGAGCCAGGACACGGACAACAAAATTGGGGTCGGTAGGTCGATCTAAAACGGTAATGATCTGTTCGAAAAACGGAATATTAATGGGACGCGATATGATAAATAAAATACCTGTTCGGTCATCGGAAACAATTTTTACTTTCCCTTGAATAATACCGCGTTCAACTAATTCAGCGGCTGTTTGTGCTCTGGACTGTGCTGCGGCCGCTCGACGTGCACGGATCACGCCAGCGGGATTACGTGCAGGTTGTGTTGGCGTAGCAATACGCGGTTGTGATTGTTGCTGAGCCTGTGAATCTGCGATGATTTCGTTGAGTTTTGAGGCCACATCGCTCGGCTTGATATAGATAAGTTCAAAAATTTTGATCTCTTCTTTAATAGGGATAGGCTGATCAATATACTGAATAATGTCTATCATGCGTTGCAAATTTTGTTCTGTATCAGTGATCAGAAGACTGTTGGCCCTTTTCAAAGGCTGTATTTTCCCGTAGGTGTGCTTAAACTGTTCTAAGATCGGTTGTGCCTCAGGTATTTCTATAAATTTTAAATCTATAATCTGACTGACTAGTTTATCCGTTTCAGGAAAGGTTTCTTCGGGAAGAATACGATTGAATGACATGCCTTCTGTACGTGTGGTTGTGATTTGAACAACTTTAAGAAATTTTTCGCCCAGTGGAACAAACCCAACATTGTTCATAGCCAAAATACTTTCAATCGCTTGCAAGGCTTCTATAGGGGTAAGGCGTGTTCGGGCTCGTAAGGTGATGTTCGCATTAACGCCCGGAGATTTAATAATAGTTCTCCCTGTTAGATCCGAATAAAATTCAAGGACCTGATCGAGTGGCGCATTGCTAAATTTAACCGATACAAGCTTTTCGTCATCCGACTTTTTTAAAACGGGAACGACTTGTGCAGTGATAGAGCTGTTTAAAAGGAATAGGGTTGCGCACAGAGATATGAACCGTTTGGATCGTGAACGAATGTGTTGAGTCAATGTAAGCATATCTTTCCTTGTTTAATCTTTAGGGTTTTCCTCTGCATCTTTAGAAGAGTAACGACTATAGGCATAATCAACAACGAATTGCCCATTCAAACGATCCTGCTCTCTGCGTACAGGTTTTATGCTTAATTCGTTCATGTCAACCATAACACCTTGACTTTGTAACGCATAGAGAAAATCCACAGCAGATTTAAGGGACCCTTCCCATCTTGAGCGAATCGATGTTTCATAAATATCACCCACATTCTTTTCTTTAATCGGGGTATTGCTTTTAAGGGTAAGACCGTGTTTATCGGCAATGCGTTGAAGCTTTTTTAATAATTGAGGTGTTGCATCTTGGCCGAAAGGGTATCGCGGCATCTCCTCAATCAGTTTGTCGAGTCGAAGATAAAGTTCATCCTTTTGGGACAAGAGCTTTAGGGCAATGCGTTTTCTGTCCTCCAAAGCCTCTTTCTTTTGGGTCCTTTTACTCAGTTCTGCAACCATGGGTTCACCCCACCAGAAGGTACCTCCAAACAGAATCACAACAAATGCCGTCCAGCCCAAAATGGTTTCTCGGGAATTAAGGTTCATGGTGTCCCTGTCTCCGGAAAGGTGGCGACCAGCTTGTTAAATAGGGACATGTTTCGTCTTCGCTCTATTTTCCCAGGTTTGATTGTTTCAAACAAAGGAGACTGACCTACAACCTCAAAGAAATCATAGATAGGATTCACGGATTTAGATTGTCCAGACACGGTTACGTTTTTTCTTTTTTTGTAAGAAAAAGAGGTGAGGTCAACGCCTTTAGGTAAGAGAACGGTTATTTCGCGTAAGGCTTCTAATCCGGTTCGGCTCCGATCCGCGTATTGTTCGAGTTCTTCAACTTTCGTTCGCATTTTTTCTATGGGTTTCTCTAAATCTTCAACTTCAGAGGTCAACACGTCTAGTTGAGTAGACGTTACATGAGAGCTTACCACCAAGGTCGCTATTATAAGAAACCACAAAAAGATCAAAGCGGCTGCCGTCGATATAAAGCGCCGCTTGGCTTTTCGTTTTTTCTCCTGGAGTCCCCATTCAGGTAACGCTAAGTTGATAATCTCTTGATCGTTGCGAACGGCTCGTCGCGCGAGACCTTCGCTCAGCAAAGGAAGTTCCTCAAAACATCGAGTGGTGACCGGCAGATTACATTTTTTGTGTAAGGCATTGGCAAGCTCAGTGAGTACGTCTTCGGAATGCCATAGGGTTATTTGGGAGGCATAGACCCCTCCCCATTCCGATTCTAAGGATGTTAGGGTATAGTTGGTTTCTTCGACCATGTCATGGATATATTCATCGGGCAAAACATCAAGATGTTCTGCCAGTGTACGAAACACAAGGGGCTTCCCATTATGAGTAGCAACCAGCTGGGCGCCTGTCTTATCGAGAAACATATAGACGTGCGTTCCTTCGGAAACAATTTCCCCCGCTTCTTTAAGAAGTTCGAACCATCCAAGTACTTGAATGTCAATATGCGTTAGTGGAACTCCGGCTTCGATAAAAGGATCGCTAAGCGCTTCAATGTCACGCCGGTGGGCTGCGGTGATCAAAATATGGGAAGACGTTTCATCTTGGGTCAGTACTTCATACGAGACGATCATTTGTTCGACCGGAAAGGGAAAAAATTTATCGACTTGTAGCTCGACCATGCTTGCTAATTCATCGGCATCGGTCGTCGGGAAATTAACAATTCGGATCAGGGTCTTATCTGTATTTAATCCAAGACATATGCCGCTTTTAAGTTTCCCAAAAATAGATTTAAGCTTTTTGGCAATCGCAGAGGATTCAACGTCCTCTGCAGCGTCGGTCTCCAGAGGCTTTGTATGTTGGGTCACTACATTAAGTTGTCCCTTTCGTTTGCGAAGGGTGCTCCACTCAATTTGGGCACTATGTATAACGACGCCTGTTATATTATCTTTGGGCTGTTTCAACTATCTTTTCCGCACGGGTTCATGGCTGTCCTGCAAGGTACATCATATAGGAGATACCATCTTTTACGGCTATTCCCCATTTTCTAATATTCTTTGTTCCATGTTTTTTTTATTCAATCGGTTCTTCTCCTAGAGGAATGGCATTCGTTACAGGGAGCGCAACCGGAATTTCTATGGCTTGGGATAGTTTGACCGGCGGACCATACTTCTCAATAGGATCCATATAAAGGGTGATTTCAACTAAACTCGGAATGGTATTGGTATCTTCCCAATCTGTTTCCCAATCTTCACTTTCAGGGTCAAACGTTCTACATTCAATGCCTTTTACCTCTGAAGAAACAAACCAAGGATCTGTATCTTCATCGCCTAAGTCAGAAAAGTGAGAGAACGCTCTGACGGCAAAGCCCGGGTCACCCTTTTTGTTATCTTCGATGGAAATGACAATGCGATGCAATCCTCTTCCTAATTCAGAGTCAGGAGGCATAAAAGCAGGATGAGCCGTTACCCAACTGACTCTATCGCCCGGATAAGAACCCGCTGATCCCGATTCCAAATGAAACCCATACTTTCCTGGCGCCGTTTTAAAAAAAGCGGTAGAACGTAAAGCGGAAACGACTTGTTCCATCACATAGTCGCCATGACGCAATTCATTCAACAAGTCTGTTCCACGCTCCCACGCTTTGATCACTCCTGAAAAAGTGCTCCAAATAACTACAAACGAAATGGATAAAATGGATAATGCAATAAGCAACTCTAGCAATGTAAACCCGCTTCGAAATTTTATAGGAGAACCCTTCAAATTATGGAAAGAACTATAAATCATCGGATGGCGCATAGATATACATGATAACTTCCTCAGAAGCTCTTTTACCTTTTTCCGTCCAAAAAACCTGCTTGCTTAGCGAATATAAACCTTCCTCCTCTTCCCCAACCATCTTTATCTCTCGTTTCCACCGATAGTCGCTGTATGACCCACTAAACGTTCCTTCTTCGGAGCCCTCTTCGATTTCATCGCGTTGAAGGGGATGCTCCAGATCTATAAGGGCCAACAGATGGCGCGCATCTTCATAAAGACATGCAGTTTTAACCACGGCAATGCATCGTGAAGCAGATGCAATAAGGACAACAAGACCAATGCCAAGAATGACAACGGCCAACATAACCTCTATGAGGGTTAGTCCCTGTTGTTTGGGTTTGGAGATGTAAGCCTTTCTAGTCATATTCGACCTCTGCAGACCCTGAAATATGATCAATGTCAATGCGGATCGTATCACCCTTCTTATCCTCTATCCGTATCCTATACTTATCACACATCCCGCTTGGATAATAGTTGATCCAATAAAGCCCTTCTTCTTCTTGATCCTCCTTTTCACTGTTGACCTCTACCATGCGAACGCCCTTGGGTAATTGACGAGTCATTTCAGATACAACGGAAATAGAATTCTCTTCGGAGGGTCTTTGCAGCATGTCAAGATTCAGAAGTTGAATGCCTGCCGAACCATCGGACTCTAACGATACTAGCTCAACCCGCTGCACAACCGTATCATATAACAAGGCCGTTTGTTTTTGTTGTAATACAGATATACTTCGCGCATAACGATGAAGCATTGTAATGGTTCGCGCAGACGTTCGAAGTTTAGCCCCTTGATAAGATCGAGCAAATATAGGGATCGCAAGACCCGCTGCAATCATTGCAATCACGACAACCAATAAAACTTCGACAAGAGTAAATCCTTTTAGGGAATGGTGTTGTATTAATTTTTTCATTTTTTCTCTTATCCTAAGAGAGACATCCCCCCAACGGCCCATCCTTTCTTTCCACAGTACTTCTCTCCTAATTCTCCGGGGTATCCCAATTGGCAATATCATCACCGCTGGCCGAACCATCGGGACCCAAGGATTTTAGATCATACCCGTGGGAATTGTTTTGTCCGGGAAATTGATACACATAGCCGTTGCCCCACGGATCTTTCGGCGTTCCTTTATCAAGATAAGGCCCTTTCCAGTTTTTTGACCCTGAACTGGTAATGAGTCCTTGCAAAGAAGAGGGATACGCTCCGTTATCTAATTCATATAACCGAAGAGCCGTTCCAATACTTTCAATATCCGTTCTTGCTGCGGCCGTTCTTGCTTCTCGGACACGACCTCCCAGTCTGGGAATGGCTAAGGAAGCCAAGATGGCAATAATCACAACGACCAATAAAATTTCAATCAATGTGAATCCTTCATGGCCACGTTGAATAACAGACTTCTTTGTTTCGTTCATAGATATATCTCCTTTATGATGTTGGCTTCTTTAATTTGTATATTACCTGAATCCGTCGGATAAAATCTGATGAATTTTTATTATCTGTTGGGCTAAAGCGGGGAGCATACCCGTATTCAAACAAACAACCCCACCCCCAACAGGTGTGTATATGAAACAATATAAAATAAAGACTGGCAAGGGCGAACTCAACAGCACAAGCGGAAATCATCTTTGCGGCCTGCTGCTTGAGGGTCATGCTCAACGGATTCTTCCTTCCAATTTTTAACCACGCCACTCCGATGCGATCTCTGATCGGGAGATCCTCCTTACCCAGATCGGCTTACTTTGCAACGGTCGAACCGATTTCAATGATATCGACCTGTACCGGGGTGATGAGATTTTTATGAATGCCTTTGGACTTAAAAAGGGGAGTTAAAAAGGTAGCCTCTGAGCCGGTGTTCCGACGTCGTTTCGACGACCTGCCCCCAGCCAGAACCCATGTGGGGCTACGCAAACTCAACACCGAACTTCTTTCCTCGGGCCCCTTTGGCTAGGTAGATGTCGAAGGGCTTGATCTTGTTCCCGTCGATATCGATGTGAGCCCTTTGGATCACTCAGGCTCTTCGAAAGAAGGCGTTTCCTACACCTAGAAGGGCCATGATGGTTACGCCCCGATATTTGCCTATGTGGGCACTCAAGGCCACATGCTTGAGTGCGAACTTCGACCCGGTAAACAACATTGTCAGTCGGGAACGACCGCGTTTATTGCCCGCAGCGTTGAAACGCTCCAAACCCTGGGCCTGGGTGGAAAATGTTTGCTTCGGCTTGATAGTGGCAACGATGCGGCCGATAACTTCGACGCTTTTGGGGATCATTATCTTATCGTAAAGCGAAATCCTCACCGCGAATGTCCTGAACAAATGCTGGCCCTTGCACGCCGAATTGGAGACAAACAAGACAGTCATGAAGGCAAGAACGTTTACACAGGCTTTTTCGATCATTTCCATCCCGGTGGTGACCAAAACCGCCCTTGTGTCCCGGTGGCCTTCGAAGTGATTAAACGCACCATCGATATCGATGGTCAGAAACTTCTGGTTCCTAAACTTGAGGTGAACACCTGGTGGACGAACCTCTCTTGTCGTGCCAAGACGGTGCTAGATCTCTATCATGGACATGACCCCAGCGAGCAGTACCACAGTGAACTCAAAAGCGATCTTGATGTTGAGCGATTGCCTTCGGGGAGACTCTGTGCCAATAAGATTATTCTGTTATGCGCCATGGTGGCTCTTCAACCTATTGCGCGGTTCGATTGGTCCGCCACGCCGGACGAATTGAACTTCACTTTGGCAAGCGTTGTCGCTGGTTTGAAGTGATACAAGATATTGCCCATTCCTTCGCATAGCCCTCCGTGCACCTTTAACAATACTCTAAGGCGACTGCCCAAGGAGGCTTACGCCCCAAAATGGTCAAATCAGAGTGAATCTGACCTGTACGCTCAAAAAATTCATCAGGGTGATACTTGCCGGTCCCAATCCGCCCAAAAGCGAGCATCTCAAGGAAAAAGTTTTCAACTTTTGAGCCCCAAAACGCCTTCCGAAGCGATAGCTGACGGATTCAGGTATTAGACCATTTTAGGCCAAATATGTTCGCACAAAAGTCCCATTTAACCCAGATAAAGCTTATCTTGTAAGAATGGAAACAAATATAGAGAAAACTGATTGATGTAACAATAAATACAATCGGTGCATTATAATGCAAGAAGAATGAAGATGATTCCATAGTAGATTCCTAAAGCGGACACATCAGTAGATGAGGTTACAAAGGGGCCTGAAGCTACAGCCGGATCAATGTTTAATCGATCTAAGAAGATGGGAACAAAGGCTCCGTATAAGGCCGCAAAGGTCATGGCGCTAAACAAGGCGATGCCAACAGTAAACGCCAAATAAATGGGAGAAAAGGAAGTGGGGCTTTGAACGGTTACAGAAAAGTAATAATGCGCGGCGCATCCTGTAACGACTCCACAAAAAAGGCCCATAATAAGACCTGTAGTGATTTCTCGTTTGAGTACTTTGAATACCCGGTTTTTTTCTATGGTCCCTAACGCTAAACCTCGGACCACTAAGGTAGAGGATTGGATCCCTGTGTTCCCTCCCATAGCCATTACGATGGGAACAAAGTTTACTAAGAGAAGAATTTCTTTGAGGGGCATGGCGGTGAAACGGTTCATAATAAGAATGGTGATAGAACTTGTCACGAGGGTGATGAATAACCACGGCAGTCTAATTTTGCATGCTTTTAGAGGAGAACTAGAGATGAGCTCTGCGTCATCAGAACCAGCCAGGCGCAAAATATCTTCTGAGGCTTCTTCTTCGATAACGTCCATTACGTCATCGGCTGTAATCCGGCCTACGAGCTTTTCTTGTTCATTGGTGATAGGAAGGGCGGTTAGATCATACTTCGTCATGAGCTTTGCGACATCTTCTTGATCCATATCTGTTTTTGCAGAGATGAAATCGCGGTGAGTAATTTCATGCAGGGTGATGTTTCGATCTTTTATCTTGAGGAGTTCCCAGATACCGATAAACCCTGTTAATTTTTTTTCGGGATCAACGGTATAGGCGTAATAAAAGGGTTCGTCGTGTTCGGCTTCGGCAATATGATCAAAGCACTCTGTGACCGTCATATGTTCTGATAAAGAGACGATATCAGTGGTCATGATACCGCCGGCTGTATCTTCGTCGTATTTGAGGAGTGCACGTACGTCTTCTGATCCTTGTTCTTCCATTAAATCGAGAACTTGCTCGGATCGTTCATCGGATAGATCGGCAATGACATCTGCCGCATCGTCAGGAGACATGCCCTCAACAATTTTAGAGATTTCTGAATTGGTAAGGGCTTGTAGGACTTCTTCCTCTGCGCTGCCTTCAAGTTCCGCAAGCACATTGGGTTTTAAATTCTCTTCAATCAGAGCGAATAGATGCTCGCGGATATCGGAGTCGGCCTGACTGATCATCTCTGCAAGATCGGCAGGATGCTGCCCTATCATTACAGTAGAAACTTCATGCCAGCTTTTTTCATGGGCTAACTTGAAAACAAGATCTTTGAGAAGATCAATCTGAGGCATCTTCCTTCTCCTCAGAATTGTTGACTAGCTCTGCTTTTGCATCCCGGCTAATGATCGTTTCAAGTTTGTCGAGTAATGTCGGACGATTGTCCAAAGGGCCACCGGGATGGACCGCGCCACCTGAAACCACAAATTTCATGGCATCAGGGACCGTGATCGAGAGCGGTGTAATATCTGTACGAGAAGCGAGTATCATGAGTCCAGAAGTGGGGTTGGGGGTTGTAGGGATAAAGAGAGCCACCGATTCGTTTGTTCGGCCTGGTTGACTCATCTTTTCATGGAGTAATGAAGGGACTTCTGAGGTAATAAATGCAATGGAGTAAAGTCCTTTACGGGGATATTCGACCAGTACAACTTCTTTAAACATATTGTCGCGTTTGGCAATAATCGCTTCGCTGATATGTCTAACCTGAATATAAATTTTGTTAAAGATAGGGATACGTACGAGTATTTTTTCGCCAAAACTGTATATTTTCTTCCCGAAGAAACTTCGCACAAAAAAGCCAACCAAAAAGAGCAGCATCAGGACAACGATTAATGCCACTACACGCAGAAGGAGTTCATTGGCTGTATTTTCTAAAACTTGTTTTGGTATAAAAAAACCGGTGATTAACTGAAAAAACCAATTGGCAGTAAATATAGTGATACCAATCGGTGTAACCAACACGAGGCCAACCAGGATGTTGGTTCGAAGCGCTTTGTTAATTTTTGCAAACATGAACAAGATCCTCATTTATGAACGTTGATGCCAGCTTCAAGCTGTGCACACATTTGGACACTTTTTTAGCCGAGTACTAATAGCAGATAATAAAACCTAAATGCAACATGTGCGTTTGTCTAACTTTTTGCTTAAAGAACCCAAGCTGGCAGACTATTTTTTCTATAGTAAGACGCGCTAGACTTTGCCGCGTTGGGTTTTAAGATGATAGTCCTTTTATACTATCACGTATAAGCTGTGGTCCTCGATAAACCAACCCACTATATATTTGAACCAAGTGTGCGCCGACTTTTATCTTTTCTTTCGCATCTTGAGATGACATAATCCCCCCTACCCCAATAATAGAGATCTGCCCTTGCAAAACCTCGTATAAAGTTTGAACGATGTGTGTCGATTTTTCTTTCAAAGGCCGACCACTCATCCCCCCTTCCTCAGAAGAAAACTTGAACCCCTGAACACCATCTCTAGCTGTCGTCGTATTCGTCGCAATCACGCCATCCGCTCCTTTCATTAAAATCAACCTGGCGAAGTTTTCAACTTGATCTGCTGTCAAATCCGGCGCCATTTTAATAGCGATCGGCACATATTTCTGATATTGATCCGATAAAACTTTTTGTGCCTCTTTAAGTTCATCCAGTAAATGAGATAACGGCACGTCATCCTGCATATCCCGAAGTCCTGGCGTATTTGGAGAAGAGATGTTAATAGCAATATAATCCGCTACTGGATAAGCCGTTCGCATGCATATAAGATAATCCGTGACCGCTGCTGCTGCTGGTGTATCAATATTTTTCCCGATATTAACTCCAAGAACTCCTTTATAGGTACGTTCACGCAAACGGTTCACACATGCTTCAACCCCGTCGTTATTAAACCCCATTCGATTAATAATGGCGTCGGATTCAGGAATGCGAAAAAGGCGAGGTTTATCATGTCCTCGCTGAGGCTTAGGCGTCACGGTTCCTACTTCAATAAATCCAAACCCTAAAGATCCTAAAGCATCTATGCAGCGTCCGTCCTTATCCATCCCCGCGGCCAAGCCGACAGGGTTAGGAAATGTCAACCCCATCACTTGGCGAGGTTTATTTACATCTTTTACTTTCAAAAAGCTCGTCAAGCCCACACGATGCATGCCAGACAACATATTCAGTGACAGGGTATGCGCCTTTTCTGCATCTAGCTGAAATAAGATCTTTTTTATGAGTGGATAGATCATGTATTAATTCCTACTACCTCAAAGTTAACAAAGAATCGAAGAAATAATCCTAGTCTTTTCGACGCCATGCTTGAAGGCAACCTATATCTACTATTAACTGATATTTCCGTGTGGTGAGCAGTATTTGCCGAAACTCTTTTATGGGTCCTGCTAATGAATAGTTGTCTCCGACTTTAAGGACATTCTGAGGTACTTCCGTTTTTTTTGGAAAGAAAGCTGGCAGATATCCCAGGAGCAAATCGTCTATACCTCCCACGATTTGATAAGAAACTGAACTTCTTTTTGGGTTTCCGTCAATAATTCATTTCGGCGGATGCTCTTTATAATGATCGAGCGCTTTTGTACGCTCTTGTTTCGAGACCAGGCCCAAATGACAATGTAAAATGGGATAGGGCCTTGGCGCATTTAAGTGTAATAATATTTGATAATCATTGCCTGTGGCCAATACAATTTCACCGGGTTTATAAAAAGGGGCCATTTGTTTTTCCATATACTCGTACGGCGAAGGTACATGTGAAGATATACGAGTATTCCAAACTTCTAATTGTCTATAGCAGCTCGTCGTATACACGATGAGGAACAAAAGGATCATGGGCATCAGCCATCCAAGGAAAGGATAAAAACGCGGACGCCTAATCAGCCCCCATAAGCTGCAAGCGATGATCATGGGAGCCACTAAACCCGTTACGAGGTAGGCCCAACCCGTTTGTTCCCAGGTAATTCTTATTATTTCGCCGATTATATAAGCGAAGAGAAGAATAACAAGCCATGTATGCTTTTTAACACCAATAATCAGCCCTCCGAAAGTCCCCCCTAATAATGCGATTAGTTGCGTTCTTTGAAGGGTGTTAAAGCAAAGACGGATCGATTCGGGAAAGGATCGTGTCTGAAGAAAAAGTGTTCGGTATTCCAAAGGCCATTGAACGTTCTGTCTATACCATCCTTGAATATCATCAAAAGTGGCTATCCAACCGAGTAAACATCCTCCGATCAAACCGCCCCCGAAGCAAAGCAGCAAACTATTCCACATCAAATTCTTTATTCTTTGGGAGATGCTTTCGGATACCCATCGGCGCCCATTTAGGCGCCAACCCCCACATGTCCCCGCCAAAGCTGCTATCGACATAAAAATCGGTGCGGTTGCTAGGGATGGTTTGATAAAAAAACAGCAAGCAATCATCATACCCGCTACGATATAGCTATACTTTTTTTCTTTGAATAGAACAAAGAAAGTTATTAAGGCAAAGACAACCTCAAAATCTTCTGGACGAGTACGTCCACCCCACATAAAGGGTGAAAAGGTCACAATGATCTGAAGGGGTACCAGCATCAAAGCGGTAGATCTATTTATACATCGGGAAACCACGAGAAAAAGAATGCATGAACTACCGATAAGGGTCCACATGTGAGAAAAAGCCGCTGCTTGAATTGTTGGCCCCCATACCTGCACACTGGGAACAAGCAGCCAAGTCATCAGCAACCCTTTAGAGTCGTGAGAAACGGAAAAGCGATTGCCGGTTTCCAGGAAATTTTTCGCATGAAGAAGATAGATCGAAACATCAGGGGTCAGGTGCAAGAAATAACTGTTCACCAAGGATAACAGAGCGAAGGATAACAAAAAAATAAAGGGTATGGTCCAGATTAAATGGCGCCTGACCCGTATCTCTTTTTCCTCGTCTTTATGTATATCAATTGACTATGGCTTAATTTTGTTTAAAGGTTGAGTGATGAGTAACGATAAAAAAGATGAAGTGGACCCTTATCATACTTGCACCCTTTTAGCCAAGGGGGAAAGAAACTATCCGTCCTCTCCGGATCAAGCAAGACTGGAGGTTTTTGAAAACAAGTATGCGAGCCGAGACTATTCGATTACTTTTGATTGTCCTGAATTCACAGCCCTTTGCCCCATTACCGGCCAACCTGATTTGGGAAAGATAAGAATTGAGTACATGCCCGATCAAACCTGCATAGAAAGTAAGTCGCTAAAATTCTATTTGTTTTCCTTTAGAGATCATGGGACATTTCATGAAGAAATTGTAAATCGGATATTAGATGATTTAATCAAAGCCTGTAGCCCTCGTTACGCAACGGTTGTAGGTACATTTAATCCTCGTGGTGGCATTTCCATTTGCGTCAGAGCAAGTCACCCTGATCAGAAATCATAAGGCATAAACCATAAATCATGATCTGTTCAACCATAAGCCGATACGAATGATGGGCACGGATAGACGTCCCGAAGGAAAATTTTAAAGGCTAAAATGAAACTACGAGGTAAAACAGCCTTGATTACTGGAGGGGCCGTACGGATGGGTCGTAAACTATGTGAGTCTTTAGATGCGCTAGGTGTACACATTGCTATTCACTATTATCAGTCAGAAGGATCAGCCCAATCGCTTAAAAGAGTTCTAGATGGGAAGGCCGACATTATTCAGGGCGATTTAAATTCAGAATTGAATTGTGTGAGCCTTGTGAAAAAAGCCAGTGAGCTGTTTGGAACAGTAGATATTTTAATCAATAACGCAGCCGTTTTTCATAAAGATAAGCTCTCAAAGGTTACAGAAAAAAATCTACTTGAAGAAATATGGCCCAATTTATTTGCCCCTATTTTTCTCACGCGTGCGTTTGCAGAAGTTTGCGGTAGTGGAAAGATCATTAACATGCTTGATCGGCGTATTACTTCTTTGGATACTTCGTGTATTCCCTATGTGTTAAGCAAAAAATCGTTGGCAGAATTTACCCGATTAGCTGCGCTCGAATTGGCGCCGAATATAACGGTTAATGGTATAGCGCCCGGGGCTATTCTGCCACCGCCAGGCATCGATGGAAAGTCTCTGAAAGAATTAGCGGGGGCCAATCCTCTTGAACGACAATGTACAGAACAAGAAATAGCTGATACCCTTATTTATCTTCTGAAAAATGATGCCATAACAGGCCAAATTATCTATGTAGATGGAGGACAACGGTTTTTGGTTCAGGGTTCAGGGCTTGGGGTTCAAGGTTGAAGAGATTCAGAGAACCGCTTCTCAATAACCAAAAACTGCGATCCGAAATCCAATAACTAAAAAACCGAGAACGAGGAACCAAGAACTGAGAACCGAAATCCATATACGAGATTTAGCGTTGCGTTGTATTATAGGTATCAATCCTGAAGAACGATGCCATCAACAAGATGTAGTCATCAATGTTACGATGGAATGTGATGTTCCTGATGCCTGCATAACCGATCATATAGCCAACACCGTTAATTATAAGACGGTCAATAAAGAAATTATTAAAATGGTCGGAGAAAGCAATTTTAATCTCATTGAAACCCTTGCAGAGAAGATTGCCGCTATTTGTTTGGCCCATGAGAAAGTCTTCGGCGTGCAAGTGATGGTTGATAAACCAGGCGCCCTTCGTTTTGCCGATAGTGTAGCGGTTGAAATAACACGGAGCTGATTGGATGCGGGATGCTCGATTCTTTTTCCTTCACTCTTTATCTTCGATCATCTAGCATCAAGAATCCAGTTTTTCTTCAATCCTCCTAATGCCCAATAAGTTGAAGGAACTCGTTGCGGGTTGAAATGGAATCTCTAAAATTACCGAGCATGCTTGAGGTCAGCATTTTGGAGTTTTGCTTTTGGACTCCACGCATCATCATACATAGATGTTGAGCTTCCATGACAATGCCCACTCCTTCAGGTTTTAACGCCTCCATAATCATATCACCGATTTGATTGGTTAACCGTTCCTGGATTTGTAATCGTCGCGCAAAATGGTCGACGATACGTGCTAGTTTGCTGACCCCGAGCACTTTCCCATTTGGAATATAGCCAATATGGCAACGTCCAAAAAAAGGGAGCATATGATGTTCACATAAACTGTAGATTTCTACATCCTTAATGATAATCATATGGTTTGATTCTACTTCAAAAATAGCTGAGTTGATGACTGTATTGATGTCCTGCGTATAACCCTGTGTCAGGAATTTTAAGGATTCGGCTACACGTTTGGGTGTCTGATGGAGTCCTTCACGCTCGGGATTCTCCCCGAGTTGTTCTAATAATTTTTTAATTAAATTTTCCATCCAAAACTCCGCTACTCCAGCTCGCCTCATGTTACCATCTGCTGTAGATCATAAATCTTACAAAAGAACTAAGCGCATAAGAAAGTCTAGAATTATTTAATGACTAATAAAGCCCAAAAGCTACAATGAGCCAAGTTGAAAATTTTAGTGGATTGAAACTATTATCCTGGATCCGTCAGTTAAACGCGGTTTTCTGCACGAACCATTTGGGCCAAAAGGAATTATAAAAAAGCCTCGACGCACCCAGCGGGTGCGCCTGCGTTTTTTTGCAACCTTTTGCCTCCAAAGCATTCGCACAGAAATCCCACGTTTAACTGACGGATCCAGGTATTATGAAAAACAAGGTGCCAGCTATTACATTGATGTCCGATTTTGGTCTTCCGGATGGATATGTGGCGGCGATGAAAGGTGTTATTTACACAGAAGCATCCTCTACACTTGTCATTGATGCAACACATGGAATCTTGCCCCAGGACATTAAAGCCGGTTCCTGGGTATTAAATCAATATGCGCGGACCTATCCGCCAGGCACGATTCATGTAGCGGTCGTCGACCCTGGGGTCGGTTCGGATCGAAAAGCGATTCTTGCCGTTATTGACGAGTACTACTTTTTAGCTCCGGATAATGCTTTATTAACGTGGGTGCTTGAGTCGGCCAAAACGGTATCTCTCTATGCAATCCATCCCGAAATACATGCTCCAGGAGAAGTGTCTGCGACGTTTCATGGTAGAGATGTTTTTGCCTATGTCGCAGGCCTTTTGGCTAGCGGAAAAGCTTCTCCGGAAGATATTTCAAGCCCTGTTTCTGCGATTGTACAAGGTCCATGGACGATCGTTACATGTAAAGATTATCGTTTAACCGGAGAAATTGTTCATATAGATCATTTCGGGAATTTAATCGTCAATATAAGTAAAAATCATTTGGTAGCGTCAGGGTGGAAATCGTGGCGGATTCTTGTTGGGGACTATACGTTTGAAAAGTTATCCGCAACGTATTCGGGTGCTCCGGCTAATACATTAATCTCTCTGTGGGGATCATCGAACAAATTGGAGTTGGCCGTAACAGGAGGAGCCCACGACTATACAGGACTCGAAGTCGGAACATCGGTGGTAGCAGAAAAAACGGCATGAAAGGAAATAGCCATGAAAAGTAAAACATGTGTTAATGATCGTCTGGAATGGAAAGCGTTAGAAGAACATGCCAAGGATATTAAAAAGATTGATCTTGAAACGCTTTTTAAGGAGGCCCCGAATCGGAATGAAATGTTTTCAATCGAAGCCCACGATCTTTTTCTAGACTTTTCAAAAAACTTAATTAACAACGAAACATTGCGACTTCTACACGCCTTGACTCAAGCCTGCGAGCTGCGTCAAGCGATTGACGATATGTTTTCAGGTAAAAAGATCAATAAAACCGAGGATCGAGCTGTATTGCATACGGCTTTGAGAAATCAATCGGGCCGTACGGTTTTTGTTGATGGCAAGGACATCATGCCAGACGTTCAGCGTGTTTTAGAACAGATGAGCGAATTTTCCGCGAAGGTTCGCACGGGCACATGGTCAGGCTGCACAGGCAAACGATTACGCAACGTTGTAAACATTGGAATTGGCGGATCCGATTTAGGACCTGCCATGGCCTATGAAGCATTGAAACCGTATAGTGATCGTTCTTTAAATATTCAGTTTGTGTCTAATATTGATGGAACACATATAACGGAAACCCTGCGGACATTACACCCAGAAGAAACCTTATTTATTATATGTTCTAAAACGTTTACAACGCAGGAAACCCTTACCAATGCGAATACAGCTAAAAGATGGTGTCTTGAATCGTTGGCCCCTCATGAAGATGCGATTCGAAAACATTTTGTGGCTGTATCTACTAATACGGAAAAAGTAGAGGGATTTGGGATTGATACTAACAATATGTTTTCTTTTTGGGATTGGGTAGGCGGACGCTATTCTCTTTGTTCTGCGATTGGACTCGCGCTGATGATCGCGATTGGACCGGAGCATTATCGGTCGATGCTCAAAGGATTTCATCAGTTGGATCAACATTTTTCGGAAGCTCCTTTTGAGCAGAATATGCCGGTGATATTAGCTTTATTAGGGATCTGGTATGCCAATTTTTGGGGTGCGCAATCGCATGCAATCTTGCCGTATGATCAATATTTAAAATACTTCTCTACCTATTTCCAGCAAGGTGATATGGAAAGTAATGGAAAGTCCGTTGATCAACAAGGACGACGTGTCTCCTATCAAACCGGTCCAATTATTTGGGGTGAGCCAGGTACAAATGGACAACATGCCTTTTACCAACTACTCCATCAGGGAACCCCATGTATTCCTGTTGATTTTATCGGGTTTTGCAAATCCCAGAATCCGATAGGCGATCATCATGATAAATTAATGGCCAATTTATTTGCGCAATCAGAGGCTTTAGCATTCGGAAAGAAAAGAGAGGAACTCGTCGCCGAAAAGGTGCCGCCTCATCTGATTCCACACAGAACGTTTGAAGGAAACCGCCCTTCTAACACCTTGCTTGCCACAGAGCTAACCCCTTCTGTGTTGGGTCAACTGATTGCGCTGTACGAACACAAAATTTTTACACAAGGAATTCTTTGGGATATCTTTTCTTTTGATCAATGGGGGGTTGAATTAGGAAAAGTGCTCGCCAAGAAAATTCTTTTGGAATTACAGTGTTCAGAAGATCCTGTATTAACCCATGACGCTTCCACCAATCATTTGATTGCGCAATACAGGAAAGGGAGACAGCGTTGAACTCAGGAAAGTAGTCTCGATACAGTGCCTCCTCATTTTGACAGCCATAATAGGCGGATTCATCGCTTGTCAAACAAGAATTGAAAGACCATGCCACCTAACCCAGCTGCTAAAACCGAAGCCTGACGGATCCAAGGGCATAGCCAGGGTGAAGTCTCAACTCCAAAACTCTTGCACTCGCTGTCATGAAAAATGTCGGGATTAAGTGGGTGCCGTTAGCATATCCGATTGCCAGCGTTCCACGCAGGTTATAGTGGGTCATAATATCGGCAAATAGCCCCTTGATAGTTTTTCAAAAGGAGTTCGTCCCCATCTCTGCCCGCTATATAATTTGGCATCATGGGCACTTTCCCGCCGCCTCCAGGCGCATCAATCATATAAGTGGGCACAGCATATCCTGTCGTATGTCCATGCAGGCCCTGAATAATCTCAATCCCTTTTGAAACAGGCACCCGAAAATGTGAAGAGCCCACAATGGGATCACACTGATGAAGATAATACGGTTTTATTCGCAATCCAAGGAGACGATGCATTAAGCTTTTAATGGTGTCTATATTATCGTTAATGCCCGCTAGTAAAACCGTTTGACTGGCCCATAGGAATACCGGCATCCGCTAGTCGGGTACACGCTTGCTCCACTTCAGGCGTGCATTCTTCTGGATGAGTAAAATGTATGCTCATCCACAAAGGGCGATATTTTTTCAGCATCCGGACCAGGTTACGTGTAATTCGTTGCGGTAAAACAACAGGAACCTTTGTTCCGATACGCAAAAATTTTACGTGAGAGATGGCATGCAACCTCTGCAATAACCACTCTAATCGATCATCAGAAAAGATGAGTGGATCTCCTCCTGAGAGAAGGACGTCACGTATCTCAGTATGCTGGTGAATGTATTCAAGCGCCTTTTCCCAATCGGTTTTATCAGGCAAAGATTCTCCTGCCCCGACCATGCGCGATCGCGTACAATACCGACAATACGTGGCGCAAAAATCGGTTACCAGAAAAAGTATTTTGTCGGGATAGGTATGCACTAAACCCGGCAAAGGGCTATGATCTTCTTCTCCAAGAGGATCTAGCCGTTCACCCGAAGCATGGTCAAATTCAGTCTGGACAAGAATTTTTGTCCAACGCAATCCATGCAAATGGTTTTTTCTCTCCAGAAGACTCGCGTAATAAGGGGTAATCCATCCCTATGGGTAACTTTCCGTTAAGCCGCGTTATGGCCCTATGCTCATCTTCAGATAATTGGAAGATACGTTCTAACCCTCTAAGGTCTTGGATACGGTTGCGCAATTGCCAGCGCCAATCATTCCAGTCACACGCGGGTGTGTTCGAGTAAAATTGTTTTTTAAATTTGTCTGTCTGCGGGTTATCCATAGAAACACTAAGGGATTGGAACATGAGAATGTCAAACGGTTATCATAGGCTACTGTAACCCAAAATTTCGTATAGCCATGTGGGCTATTGTTTCACCAATACTGATCGATGCAGTAGCTGCTGGCGAAGGCGCATTCAACACATGTATCATACGGCTTTTTTCTAAGATCCGAAAGTCATCTATAAGCCTTCCCTCTGTATCCACGGCCTGTGCTCTTACCCCCGCCCCCTGTCTTTCTATATCATCTTCTGTCAATGTCGGGATCAAGGCCTGTAATGCATGAACGAAAGCACGTTTACTCAAAGAACGGTGAAACTCATCTAATCCCATGCGCCAATACTTTCGATTCATACGCCAGAACCCGCCATAGGACAACATCGATGCTGTATCTTTAAGGGAAAAACTGTTTCTTTGGTACCCTGCTCGCTTGAAAGCTAAGACGGCATTAGGCCCTGCTTCAATCCCCCCGTGAATCATCCGCGTAAAATGAACCCCTAAAAAAGGAAAACGAGGATCCGGTACAGGATAGATCAAATGACGAACAAGGTGCTCTTTGGCCTTCACCAACTTATAGTATTCACCTCGAAACGGTATAATATGTAACCTGGAATCTAATCCACATAACGCAGCAATTCGATCTGAATATAAACCGCCACAGTTAATGAGATGCTTTGCACACATTTCTTCCTGTCCATTTGATAGAATAAACAAGCCTTGCTGTTCCTGGATTTGATTGACCTGGAATCCGGTTTTTATAGTACCGCCAAGCGCTTGAAGTTCCTGCGAAAACCGTTCGGCAACTTCCCGAAAATCAACAATGCCGGTCTCGGGAATCCATAATCCTGCACAACCCGCCACATGCGGTTCGATATCTGTCAAGGCCTCACCCACAATCCTTTTGAGGCCTTTAAGACCATTGGCGATCCCTCTGCATTCTAACTCATCTAATGCCAGTATTTGTTCTGGAGAAGTGGCCACAACAATCTTTCCACACCGTTCATAGGCTATTTGATGCTCTGCACAAAATCGATACATAGCCTCGCGTCCTTGTGCACAATTTTTCGCCTTCAAAGAACCTGGCCGATAGTATAATCCTGAGTGGATAACCCCACTATTATGGGAGGTTTGGTGACAACCTAGCTGCGGCTCAGCTTCAAGGACAACCAGCGAAAGTGGATGACGTACAGAACGAGAAGCATGTTGCTGAAGAGCTTTTGCTGTGGCCAAGCCTAGGATTCCACCCCCTATAATCGCAATATCTTTATTTTTAATTGATTGCATCTGTTTATTAAATCTTAAAGAATGACTATTGCCAATGAGCATACTAGGCATACACTTTCTAGCAATGAAAACCAAAAATCAACACTTAGCAACAACACGTATTCTTGTCCAAGACGAGACAATACTGGATATGGACAATATCGACCATGGCTACCATTTGTCGAGTGGTATAGGCAAGCAACAGCTTGTGGAAAGATATCATGCCGTCATTGAAGAACAGGCTATTTTCTATCCTGTTGCTTATCGCTTCTCAAAGAAACTTGGACAAGGACGGCAAGGGGTTGTGTTCTCTGCATTAAGGCACGGAGCAAGAGAATGCATTACGAGCCATGCCGTTAAAATTTTTGATCCAAACATTTATTCAAATGCCAAAAAATATTGGACAGATATGGGCCGATTAGCCTACCAAGTTTCTCGGCTTCAATCCATTCGCAGTTCCAACCTTATTAGCCGAGATATTTACCTTGAAACCAACGGCATCGGATATTTACAAATGGAACTTGTCGAAGGCGTTGATTTCCAACATTTTTTAACACCAACACCCCTTGATCAAGCAAAGGAACAAAGCACGCCCCAGGAGTGGAATCATTTTACAGATTCTCTGTTTAATCTTCATGAAGGGAACATTGCTATTCAATCCGGTGTCGCTTTCTATATATTACGACAAGTTCTTGGTGGACTTGAACGATTACATTCTTTAGGATATATCCATAGTGACGTGAAACCCTCTAATGTCATGGTTGACCGACTCGGTTATGTAAAGCTGATAGACTTTGGCCGAGCGGTTCGAGCGAATGAGAAAGTTTCTATTCTGCTTGGTAACCCACTGTACATGGCTCCGGAAATTCATCGACGTCAGCCAGGTGTTATACAGTCAGATCTATATAGCGTCGGCTTGCTTGGGTTAGAACTGCTTTGTGGAGAAAAATGTGTTGACTCTAGCAACATGTCGATAGAAAAATTACTAGACTTTAACCTGGATCCGTCAGTTAAACGCGGTTTTCTGCACGAACCATTTGGGCCAAAAGGAATTACAAAAAGGCCTCGACGCACCCAGCGGGTGCGCCTGCGTTTTTTTTGCAACCTTTTGCCTCCAAAGCATTCGCACAGAAATCCCACGTTTAACTGACGGATCCAGGTTTAAATTAAAATTACCTGAAAAGTTACCTGAACTATTGCCTAAACATGTAAAAAAACATGAACATATCATATATATTTTGCGACGATTTTCGGATCCGAACCCTGAAGACCGGTATCCAAACGCCAAAGAAGCCAGTTCAGGAGATGATGGTTTAAAAATTGTCCACAAACAGCTAATGTTCATGGGCAAAGATACAGAGTACGGTCTAGAATTAGAAAATTATGTATCTAAAATTTCGACCCCTATGAATCCTCTTGAAGAACCCACTCAAGCCATGAGAAGATAGATTTTTCTCATAACATCAAAGCGTAAACAAACCGAGTAAAAAGGAGTTAAATTAAATATGAATGTATTACATATCTCAGCAGATCCTAGACCCGTAGAATCTTCTGTGCCTAAAGAAATCGCCGTTGCCTTTTTCAATAAACTAAGCGGAGCAGAATCTGATATTGAAATCACCCATGTAGATTTATATAAAGACCCACCTCCTTATATGTCCGAAGCCAGTTATCGCGGTCAATGGTACCCCGTTTTTATTGAAGGCTATCAAGCGACACGCGAAGAAGTGGCCGCTAATGTATATGGCCAAAAGCAAAGTGAATTGTTTAATCAAACAGATGCCCTTGTCATCGCAACCCCGATGTGGAATTTTTCAGTGCCCGCCATCCTAAAAGGCTGGATCGATTGTGTCCTTGCCCCAGGGTTAACCTACACCTTTGAAAAGACAGGTCCCCAACCTTTGCACCGTATTAAGAAAGTAGTTCTACTGGTTGCTTCCGATGACACCTTTAAAGAGGAAGATCCTCGAGATATTTTAACGGCTCAAATACGTGCTTCCTTAGAATATATTGAGATCGAAGACCTTTCTGTGGCCTGGGCAGACGGACAAAATCCCGTAATTTTTGGTGACTGCGAGCTTCGAAAATCGATGGCCATTGAGGCTGCAGAAGAACTTGCAGAAGAACTCGTTGAAATGGAATCGGTCACAAACTGATTCTACTGTAAAATGGCTCTATGAAGAAAAGACCTTTTCCTGAGTTCAACATTGGGACACCCTGGAGCTGAGGCGGGTCACGAGATCAGGTTGTAGAGTTGACGTTGCTCGCAATCCATCTGAAGAAGAATCCGCTGGTCTTCTGGATCGCCAGGATAGCGGAAGGTCATCTCATACATCGTCTGAGTCAGCTCGGCGGCCCGTTTGGCGCTTATCGGTATTTCCTTCTGTGTGAGGCGGCGTTCGAATTCTTTGTAGATCGTATAGGCAACCAAAGCCACAAGAACGTGTGCTTCGATCCGTCGACGTCGTCGATGGTACATCGGACTGATGCGCAGGTCCGTCTTCGAGATACGAAAGGCCCGCCCGATCTACCAAAGTTGTCTATAGTTCTTAATAATCTCTGATGGCGACAGGTCAGTGTTGGTGATGTAGTCCTTCAGGTTGTCCCACCCGCCGGCTTTAACGATCTTCGCTTCGTCCATTTCGACCATCACTTCACCGGTGAGTTTCAAGAATTGGTTGTAACCACGATTGTTGAGTTGCTCCTTTGTCATTCGTCTAAAAGCAACTTGTTTGCGAAGTCTCGCCAAGCCCCGTTTACGATTGTATTGGTCCTTCTTCGCTCGTTGGTCTGAGTAACTAATGATCAGGCGACGGTTCTGTTCGTGATCGATCACAACCGATTGACCATTGTTCAATTTGCTGCACCGAGTCAGTATTTTTTTCTGCATGGCGCTGGTCTCGTTGCGGATCCGAGCGGCAACGATGAACGGGTCCTTGGCCTGGTCGAGTGCGTCGAGATTGTCTTTGCGGAGCATGGCCGCATCAGCTACTACAACAGGCTTTCCAAAACGATACTGTTTCTAGATCTGCTTCAACACCGGCAGAAGCGTTTTGCCCTCGAAGGTGTTGCCTTCGAAAATATCATAGTCGAGCGGGTAGCTTTTGTCACCAACGAGTAGCCCGAGCACGATCTGCGGGTTCTGAAATTTGCCGTCTTTGGAAAACCCAATCTTCCGCAGATTGTCTTCGGCCTCGGAATACAGACTGGCCATGTCCTAGGAAACCACCGCGATGCGTTTGAGAACTTTGTTCCTATGACCGTAGGCAATCTCCTTCCCTAGTTTGGAATACCACTGGTTGAGTCGATCTAGAAAGCGGTAGAGATAGTCGATGGTTTTGAGCCTGCTTGTAGGGCACACCCGCCGCGCAACAATCATGTTACCAAAGAGCTGTTCAGGAATCATATTGAACCCAATGTCGTCGAAAAGCCGACCCAAAATCAGCTCAGGGCCCATTGTTCGAATCGAGGCGTTGCCGAGGTGCTTTACGAAGTCATCACACACTGCTCGATCATGCTGGTTCTTAGGGAACAGCAGATACTGACCACGCTGCCGGTCAATGAGAAGTTCTCTCCAACTCCACTAGGCGTTGTATCTCCTGGGGATCATGTGCTGACCCGAATGGCACTAACTTAAGCCCCTTTTGCATGATAAAAACCCTGAAAATACGGGATGAAAATGCCATAATGGCACATGCAAAAAACAACACCGATATTCCCAGGGTTTCACGTACATACACTACGTCGGAAACCCCGTTCAAAGCAACAGAAACTTGCCGATGAGGTAAGGATTCTCAAGCAAAAAAGGTTCACCCAACTTGGGGAAGCTTTTGGGGCTTTTATTCCCGAGTCCCTTCTCGCCCCGGCAGTGTCCGGTACCCACAGTCGTCGCCGGATCTTCAGCAAAAGCAATACGTCTTGGGCCTTCCTTGCTCAAGTGCTTAGCGACGATGGAAGCTGTCAAGAAATTGTTCAAAAACTTAAGGCTTATGCAGCACTACGTGGCCTACAGCTGCCTTCTTCAGCCACCTCTGCCTACTGCAAAGCCAGAAATAATTTAACGATAGAGGATCTCCAAGACGATTCATTCTCATGGGGTTGATTCGATAGAGAGCATGGGTGCTAGCGATAACTGGCGTGGTCATCGGATCGTGGTGGTTGACAGCACCGGTGTATCGATGCCAGATACAAAGCCCAATCAAGATCAATGGCCTCAACAACATCATCAGAAGCCAGGATGCGGGTTGCCTTCAGCACGAATAACGGCCTGTTTTTCTCTGCATACCGGAGCCCTGCTTAGTTACCGAACCAGCAACAAACATGTCAGCGAGATCATCCGTCTTCGACAACAAATCGATGCCTTTCGAAAGAGCGATATCCTGTTGGGAGATAAGGCCTTCTGTGGTTATCGCGATATATGCGAACGTTCAGAACGAGGCATTGATAGCATCATAAGTCTCTGTCGAAGACCTCCTGTTAAAGCCGTTAATGCGGTAAAGAATTTAGGAAAGGGTGATCTTCTTATTCGATGGGTTCGACCGTTAAAAGTAAGCGGTCTGAGTGCTGAAAATCTTCAAGCCCTTCCCCCTAGCTTGCTGCTACGCCAAGTTAAAATAACGATCAATCAGCCCGGCTTTCGATCTAAAGTGATCTATCTGGTCACCACATTATTAGATGCAGAAAAGTACCCTGCCAAAGATTTAGCCGATGTGTATTTTCGGCGTTGGGATGTTGAACTCTTTTTCCGTGATATAAAAACAACGCTGGGTATGGATATCTTACGATGCAAGAGCCCGGAAATGATCCGAAAAGAGATGGTGATGTATTTTATTGCCTACAACTGCATGCGCCGGATCATGTATGAGGCGGCTGAAGAGGCTGGTTTGCCCGTTCGGCAAATTAGCTTCAAAACTTCGCTTCAAGCCTTGCGCAGTTGGGAGCCGAATCTAAATCAAGCGAGAATGAGTCGGAAGGAACGTTTCGGTTTGATTTTTATGCTCTATGAAAGCATGACCCAAAGACCCTTGCGGCAACGCCCTGGCAGAAGTAAACCTCGAGCTGTAAAGAGACGACGAAAAAACTATCATTTGCTGACTAAACCAAGGCACGAAATGATTGTGCCTGCTTACAGAAATCGCCATTGGTTAAACAAAAGGAAATCATGCTTAAGTTAGTGCCATTCAGCCATAACCTAACACGATACTGCAACCACACTTAATAGACACAATCCCCCCTCCCTCTAGGAGCTAGGAGAGGGTTTTTGCCATTCTAATCGCTTTAACGTGGCGGAAGGGTGAGGGAAAAATAAATCTGAGAGACCATCCCAGAAAGTGTACGTTGAAGCGTATGTTGATCTTTGGGAAAGCGAGTTCCCTAAACGCGCCTTATCCTCATGCCATTCCGAGCCAGAGATCCTTGTCTATGTGTCTTGGGTGCCCAGCATAAACATCGCGATCCCAGCAGCAACCGAAGCGTTTAATGAATTAATTTTTCCGTGTTGATGAATACGTACCGTATAATCGGCATGATTTAGAATGAACTGGCCTACAGCCGTTGCTTCGCCCCCTATGACCAGCATGACTTTGTCTATTTTCTCTAATCTTAATGCATGGAAAGTCGTCGTCCCCTTCATGTCTAGAGCAACGATTTTGTACCCATGTTCTATCGTTTTTTTCACATAGTTATTGGCGGATGTTTCTTTTGCGATATCAAGGTGTTCGGTAGCGCCTGCTGAAACTTTTACAATAGAAGGATAAACCTCAGGGGTGCCTTTTAAGGGTAGCAACACGGTGTTATACCCAAAAACATCTGCGCAGCGGATCACGGCTCCCACGTTATGAGGATCTTCAATGTTATCCAGTAAAAGTAATCTTTCTCTTTCTAGCAATGGTTCAAAAGAGGCATAAACATAGGGACTTGTTTTTAAGACGACACCTTGATGTTCTTTGCTTTGGGCTAAATCAAACACACGCCCTTTTTCAACCCACTCCACAGGAACATTTTTCCGTTGCAAGAGGGTGTTGAGTTTTTTTAGACGCGGATGGTCCATAGCTTTTTTGTTTAAAAACGCTCCGTAAAGTTCTCTTCGTCCACTTCGAACCACTTCAAAGGCCGGATTAATTCCGTATATATATTCCCATCTTGGTTTACTCATAGACTCCTTTTTTCACTAAGCATATCCCAAGTCTCTAGCATGCTAATGATTTCGCTTATTTTATCATCACAGCGCTCAGATTTTAGTCGAGGAAATTTCCGGTTCTTCATCAGGTATTCATTCTCTTTTTTTATCATAAGCTTTTTGTCATAAACTTCAATGGTTTGGATCTGATGAGACGTAGCGGTAATCCTTAGAGACGCCAAGGTTAGAAGCCTCTCCACGGAGCGAGGTAGCGGGCCAAACCGATCGCGCATCTCTTTCCGAAGGGTCTCCACGTCTTTTTTGCGAGCGGCCGTAACCATCTTTCGGTAGATCCCAAGTCGTAGTGTTTCATCTTCAATATAGGGAAAAGGAATCGTAGCTGAGGACGCCTCATTATGCTGTTCAGCGGAAAGATCAATAAAGTCTAATTTTAATTCAACATCAATAATGGGCGGTGGATCTTCGCCTTTAAGCATGGCAATAGATCTTTGAAGAAATTGGCAATAGAGATCAAAGCCGACCGCGGCAATATGACCACTTTGTTCTCGACCCAAAATATTTCCTGCCCCACGTATTTCTAGGTCCCGCAAAGCAATTTTAAACCCAGCGCCTAATGAAGAATATTTTTGAATCGCCTGAATTCGTTTTCTTGCTGTGTCAAAAACAGGCCCGTGTTCGGGTAATAAAAAATAGGCATAGGCTTTGTGTTTATAACGACCCACACGACCGCGTAACTGGTACAGATCCGATAAGCCGAACCGATCCGCTCGATCGATCAAGATGGTGTTCACGTTTGGAATACCAACGCCACTTTCAATAAGGGTTGTACAGAGAAGAACATCGAAAGTGCCTTCTGCAAAGCGGGCCATAACGGATTCCAACATGCGGGCTTTCATTTGTCCATGAGCCACGGCAATACGAACTTCCGGGACTAATGTTTCAAGACGTTGACGAACTTTATGGATGGTCATGACCCGATTATAAAGGTAGAAAACTTGTCCGCCCCGACTCCGTTCATGGAGAATGGCTCGGCGTATGATATCGTCTTGGGCGGGTGTGACAATCGTCTCGATCGGAAGTCTTTCTTTAGGGGGTGTTTGAATGGTGCTCATGTTTTTAGCCCCAGTAAGACTCATGTATAAGGTGCGAGGGATGGGTGTTGCCGTCAGCGTTAAAACATCAGCCAATTGTCGCAACCCTTTTAAATGTTCCTTGTTGGCAACCCCAAACCGTTGTTCTTCATCGATGATAATAAGTCCTAAATCTTTGAAATGGACATCTGGCTGAATAAGGCGATGGGTTCCAATGATGATATCAATCTGTCCTTCTTTTAATTGGGCTATGATGGTGCGTTGTTCCGCAGGCGTACGAAAACGACTTAACATGTTTGTCCGAACGGGAAAGGCGGCTAATCGTTCAGAAAACGTAGCGTAATGTTGTTGTGCTAATACCGTTGTCGGAACCAGGATCGCCACCTGTTTTTGATCCATAACTGCTTTAAAAGCCGCGCGCAAGGCGACTTCCGTTTTTCCATATCCAACATCGCCACAGATCAATCGATCCATGGGGGATGGATGTTCCATATCTTGTTTTACTTCTTGAATTACACGTTCTTGGTCCTCCGTTTCTTGAAAAGGAAACGAGGATTCAAATTCATGTTGCCATGTTGTATCCTTTGCAAAAGCATGACCGGGTCGCAATTGACGGGTCGCTTGCGTTTCCACAAGATTAGAAGCCAAATCGTTTACGGCTTGTTGAGCGCTGGCTTTTTCACGCATCCAGCGTGTGTGCCCCAATGCATGCAACGCCGGTTGACTTTTCCCTACACTAACATAGCGACTTAAGAGATGGACTTGCGAAACCGGGACATAGAGTTTTGCTTGATTCGCATATTCAATGGCTAACACTTCTTGGGCCTGTCCTTGAAACCGAATTTCGTACATTCCCAGATATTTACCAATCCCATGATCTATATGGACAACCCGTTGACCGGGTTGAATCTCAGACCAATCCATTAATGCTGTCTGTGGATTTCGCCCCTTCTTCTTTTTTTTTCGCGGACCGATTTGGTTTTTTTGTCCCCAGGTTCGTTCACTATAAATATCGCTTTGAGCAATGACCATCAGCGGTGTTTTAACACTTCGGAACCCTTCTGATAAATAGCCTACATGTCGATGCAGTTTCCGTGCATTTCTTTTGTTCGTGATATAGCTCTCTGTGAACCGATCCCGAAACCCTTCTGAATTGAAAAACAGGTGAATGGGTTCATTGTCTTGCGAATGTTTTATTAATTTTTGAACAAATTTTTTTCGTTCCGTTTCAACGAAATCGGGCTGAAACAGATTGTTTTGCATCGCCAGAAGTCCTTTACAGGGTTTCAGCCCCAGGTCCATACACGGGTTGGAAAGATCAGCCGTCATTGAGATCTGTTTATAGGCGTTAGAGAGGTCTTTTAAGGTTGATAACGAGACAAATCGGTCAACCGGGCCTCTTTCCCGTATGGTTTTTTCGTAAGCCTGAGCCTGTTCATGAATGCGCTCTGAGTCTACCCAGATACAAAGTGTGTCCACGGGTAGAGAATCGACTAAATGGGCGCCTTCTTTGTTGTCTGTTGAATTATCGCATCCCTCAAACGTAGGAGGAATCGTGATCGAAGAAAGCCGTTGAATTGATAATTGGGTTGCGGGGTCAAAAGTGCGTATCGAATCAACGGTGGCCCCAAAAAACTCAATACGGATAGGCCATAGTTCGGTAAGCGGCCAGATGTCAACAATTCCCCCGCGTAGCGAGACCTGACCTTTTTTGTTAACCTCCGTTTCAAATACATACCCCAAACCCTCAAGCTCAGAAATGAACCCCTCTAAGGCCTTTTCTGTAGTAAGCTCAAGGAAAAGACACTGGCGTTGTAATGCTTGAGGGGGTGGTGTTTTCAACATAAGCGCCTGGACACAGGTTGCCACAATAGAGGGCCGAGATGGATCTAAAAAGTGGAACAGAGTCTTGAACCGTTCGCCTTGGATATCAAGATCACGGCCGGATTCATCTCCAGATAGTGTTTCAAGAGCGGGATAAAGGAGCAACCGATCTTCACGCCCAAACGATAACGTGCAGAGATTAAGATATAAACGTTCAAGAGATTGGGGGCGATTGGTAATCCAAATCGCCGGCCTTTGAAATGTATTCAAAAATTCCCAGGCCAAATAAGCGGATGCGGAACTTGGCATCATTTGGACGAAGGTTTCTTGCTGACCGCGAAAGAATGTAGACTGAGTTTCAGGGTCGACGAGTAAGGCCGGAAATCGAGGAGTCATGTTAGAAAGATTTGCGAAGGTGCGAGGACAAAATGTTTAGTTCTTCACGATATTTCGCAACGGTTCTTCGGGCAATTTTTGTGCCCTGTTCTTTTAATTTTTCTACAATAGCCTGATCAGAGAGGGGACGCGTGGAATCCTCCTGAGTAACCAGTTTGGCCATCGCTTCTTTGACCGTTTGATTAGAGATAAGCTGTCCATCTTCGTTTTTGTAGCCGGGTGTAAAAAAGTACTTCATTTCAAAAACACCACGGGGTGTCTGCATATATTTTTGGGCTGCAGCACGACTGATTGTTGTCTCATGAAGCCCCACTTTTTCGGCTACTTCACTCATGGTTAATGGTTTTAAATGGGAAACGCCATGTTCAAAAAAATCATGCTGAACACGTACTAATTCATTGGCAATTTTAAGGATGGTGTCTTGACGCTGGTTAATGCTGTTCATTAAGAACATTCCCGATCGGATTTTTTCCTGTATATACTTTTTTACGTCGCGTTTGGTAGACGGTTCTTCCATTAAAAAGCGGTACTTTCTGCTAATCCGCAACCGCGGCAATTGTTCATCATGGAGCATCACGATATACGTGTCGTCGACTTTTTGTACAATGACTTCTGGAAGGATAGATGGTATAGACCGTTCGGCACTGAAAAGCCTTCCGGGTTTGGGTTCAAGGGTCGCAATAAAGCGCGCTTCTGTTTGAACCTTTTCCACAGAAATGTTCATAGCTTTAGCGATATGAGGATATTTTTTGCTGCCCAGTTCACGGAGATAGTGTCTAACAATGCGATCGGATAAGGAGTCGGTTTTTCCTAACCGTTCTAATTGGAGCAGCAAACATTCCTGTAAATCCCGAGATCCTACACCTATAGGATCGAATTCTTGGATTGTCTGGAGTATGCTTTCAATATGGTCTATATCATATCCGCTGATCTCCGCGAGTTCGCCAGGTGTAACAACCAGATACCCGTCATCATTAATACCTCCAATAAGTGTCTCAGCGATTTGTCGATCATCACCCTCCAGGTCAGATAAGGCTAATTGGTCTAACAAATGTTCTTGTAAAGACTTCTCGCATGACAAAGATTCTAACAGGAAATTTCTTTTACGTTCACGATCCTTGGCATCAGGCTGAAAAGATTGCTGTTGCTTAAAATATTCGCGCCATTCTTCATCGAGGTGAGCGAGCACTTCGAATGTTTCTTTAAATTCAAGTTCTTCAACATGTTCTTCTTTCTCTTCCTGGTTTTCAGGCTCTACTTCTACGGGATCATTTTCAACGAGTTTTTCTTCTAGGGTCGGATTCGTTTCCAATTCTTGTTGAATCATGCTGCGAAGCTCTAACAAAGGAGCTTGTAACATTTCCAATGATTGACGCAACTGAGGCGCTAACACCGTTTGTAAATGCTGTTGCTGACTCTGTGCTAGTGATAGCTCTACCATAACAATGTTTTTGTTTTTCGTCCTTATTTAGGACAAGGTCAGTATATTCTACAAAAAGGAGACAGCCAATCATCAATAACAGGTTATTTAACAATGTCATTACAGGTATGTGTTTTAGGAAGCGGTAGCTCGGGTAACTGTACGTATGTTGCGAGTCCGTCAACGGCTATACTCGTTGATGTGGGACTCAGCGGGAAAGAAACCGAAAAGCGGTTGGGCAAAATTAACGCAGAGATCAGTGTCATTAAAGGTATTTGCATAAGCCATGAGCATAATGACCATATTCTGGGTCTTCGCGTTTTTCATCGCAGGCACCATATTCCTCTCTATGCAAATCGGGGGACGATTGATGCAGTCATGAGAGACCCTAAACAGAGTAAACTCGAGTGGAATGTTTTTTCTACCGGCTCTTCTTTTACCATTGGAGATATACACATTGACCCTTTTTCTGTTCCTCACGATGCCTATGACCCCGTTGGTTTTATTGTCGGAACTCAGGACGCTAAAGTCGGTATTGTGACGGATATGGGCGCTGTGACCCATTTGATTCGTGAACGGTTGCGCCAGTGTCAGGCGATTGTCATTGAAGCGAATTATGATGAAAATCTACTGAAAGATGTGCAGCGACCCTGGCATCTCAAACAGCGCATTCGCGGCCGCCAAGGACATTTGTCCAATGAACTGGCAGCTGAAGTTGTTGCGGATATAGCCAGTCCACATTTGCGACAAGTTTTCCTGGCTCATTTAAGCGAAGAATGTAATCGTCAGGATTTGGCCTTGAAGATAACAGAGAACAGGTTGATACATTCTGGGCATACACATGTAAAGGTTAAACTTTCATACCCAGATCGAATTAGTGAAATGTGGAGCTATCATTAATTGGGTTGCGGTTTTCTCGAACTAGGATATAGTCTCTGAACGTAACTCTTAACGCTTTGATTTTTAGGAGATTTTATGAGCTTTTGGGGTAAATTTGGGTGGTGGTCCTCTAAACACCGTAGAAATGGGGCGGCTAAACGTATCTATATTGTCGATACAAAACATTGGATGAGTTCTAACGGGAGCAAAAAAAGTCCAACCCCTCGGAACCAGATAGATTATTTGCGTGATTTAGCCCGTTTTGTGCGTAAGGAAAAACTTGAATGTTTTTCTGTGTTAGAAGGTCAACCATTAAGAAAAGTAAGTGATGGCGGCGATTTTAATGGGGTGACGGTGTATTATGCAAAACAGGGAACCATGTTTTCTGAGGTCATCATGAAGCTTCTTAAAAAACATATATCCAAATATGAGGTGACGGTGATTACAACGGACATCAAGCTTGAAAAACAGGTGTGGGATTGTGGGGGACAAACATTTCGCTCCTCAACATTTGGAAAAGCCTTAGATAGCATGGCCGGTGTTAATAACGATCGAAATAAACGTCTTCCTAGAAATCGTGGAGGTCGAAGACCTGTTTTGACGGCAAAACCGCGCCAGGAACAAAAATTTCAAAAGCCTCAAGACTCAGTAAGCGAACTTATTGACATCGTCTAGTAAAAAAAATGGAAGTTTCAGCCTTTCGACAAAAAGTATTTAACGCTACTCAGGAAATTCCGCAGGGGAAAGTTACAACCTATAAGTTATTAGCAGCCGCGATCGATTGTGATTCGAGTCAGGCCGTTGGACAGGCTTTAAAGCACAACCCCTTTGCGCCATCCGTTCCTTGTCATCGCGTTGTCCGCACGGATTTATCACTTGGCGGATTTGCAGGCAAAACGGAAGGCCCAGAAATCAAGAAAAAGAAAAATTTATTATTAAAAGAAGGAATTCGTTTTTGCGATAACCGTTTTGTGGATCCGTCACACCTGTTTACATTCGACCCAGATGATGCTGTTTAGGAAGATGGAACGTGTAAAGCTTTGAAAATGAAACATCCTGCATCTCAGATGTTGGTTGATATACCTGTGGCGGAAGTATCAAGTATCCCGTAGAATTTATGTCTGTTAAACGCGCTAGTTTAGGTCGAGGTCTCGGGGCTCTTATCAAAGAGGTTCCTGTCCAGGAAGGAACCAAAGAGGTTTCAGAAGGGGTTCTCCGCATACCTCTAGTAAAGATCCAAAAGAATCCATGGCAACCCCGAAAGAACTTTGTTGCTGAGCCTCTCAACGATTTAATCCAGTCCATCCGCAAACACGGGGTTCTTCAACCTTTATTGGTTAGAAAAACAGGCAATACATTTAAACTTATTGCTGGTGAACGCCGATTTCGCGCCGCCCAAGAAGCCGCGCTAAAAGAGATCCCAGTGATTATCATGGACGTCTCTGATCACCAAGCCCTTGAGCTGGCTCTCATCGAAAACTTGCAACGCGAAGACCTTGACTTAATTGAAGAAGCCGAGGGCTATAAAGCGCTCTTGGACACGTTTGATATGACCCAAGAACGGGTTGCAGAACGGGTGGGCAAAGGCCGGGCAACCATTGCCAATGCCCTTCGTTTGTTAGCGCTTCCCGATGCTGTCGGAAAGTTGCTTGCAGAAGGAAAAATCTCTGGAGGTCATGCCAAGGTCCTTTTATCCTTAGAAATTCCCGCTGAACAGGAGTTGCTTGCTTCAAGAATCGTTCGAGAAAGTCTGTCGGTTCGCGTGCTTGAAAAGATAGTGGCCGCGCTAAAGCGGCCTGCAAAAAAATCTCGAGCCCAACGAGCCGATATTCCCAATAGTCATATTCAGTATTTATCGGAGAGACTTCACCAACATTTAGGGACCAGCGTCCGTATTGCTTCCTGCAAGACCTTGGCAAACGGGAAAAAAACTCGAGGATCCATTGAAATCGATTATTACTCATCCGAAGACCTTGGTCGTCTCGTCACGTTATTAGGTTTAAACGAAGAAATATAGCAGGTTTTTTTGTGTTGTTCTCCGTACTCTGCAGTCAAAAGAACTTCTTATTTTGTTCCTTTCTACTTGTGAATACCAAAGCCCGAAATCTTGCACGTTCTGCCCCAGCGGATTCGCCTATGGTAGAAGCGATATCAGGTCAGACTTCCTGATCTCGCCTGAGCTAGAGTGCTTCACGATTGAGGTGTCGCGATGTAGCACGAAGAAAACCAGCCGATTACCTCGTCGGGAGAAACCTCTTCGAACGCTTGTGTGAGCGCTTCAGATAGTTCCTGCTGACTACGGGCTGCAAGGCTGCCCAACCGATTCTTTATCTTGCCCCACGTTTTTTCAATGGGGTTGGAATCGGGGCTGTAGGGTGGAAGGAATCTTACATGGGCCCCACATGACTCAATGAGTTCAATGACCTTGGGATTGTGATGGACGCAAAGATTGTCCATGATGACGATGTCTTCAGGTGAAAGAGTCGGGAGAAAAACCCGGCGAATATATTCTCCAAAAACAGCCGTCTCTGTCGCCCCCTCCCCCTCCATGGCCGCTGTTGTTCCGTCCAGGCGGACCGAAGAAATCAAGGTGGTGGTACACCAATGTCCATGAGACGTTTTGGCAAAAAACCTGTTCCCGCCCAACGCCCGGCCCCGCAGACGAGTCATATTCGTTTTCGCCCCGGATTCATCAATAAAGGCAAGGCGACTTGAATCAAGTTTGGCCACCTCTTGGATCCACTGCTTTCTCAAGAGATTTACATCCGCCCGGTCTTGCTCGCTGGCGTGAAGCGTTTCTTTTATACCGGCAGCCCAACCGATTCAACGCCCGCTGTACGGCCATGATCGACCCCTTCACGCCGCTCATGTTCTTGAGTTCTTCAAGCGTTGCATCGGGATGTTTGCCCACCAGTTGAGCCAACGCCTTGAGCTGCTTTCCGCTGTAGAGGGCCTGACGATGCCCACGCGGTCGGGGGGAGCGGTCTGTCCGGTTTCGTTGAAACGAGAGAGCCCACGCTGAAACGTTCTAAGATCTACACGATAAGAAGATGCGATATCGGCCTGGGAACCTTTGCCCATTTTGTAGGCATCTATCGCACGCCGCCGGATTTCTGCTGTTGCTATACTCATGTCATGGAGTATAGATCTTCTAAAGAGGCATCTCAATCGTTAAATGCTCTAAAACGTGCCAACTTGTCTGGCTCCGAGAGGTTCGGATGGTATCAGGATTGAACTCGGGAAATATACGCGCAACATATCTTTATTCAGGTTGTCGTTTGTTTTCCTTTCTTTTTGTTGGGTAACGTAGAAGAGAAAATTACAACCAGCTATTTTTTTCAACTCAAAGACCTACTTCCATGAAAAGACAAGAAAAACCTAAAAACGGACATTGACCTGGATCCGTCAGTTAAACGCGGATTTCTGCACGAACCATTTGGGCCAAAAGGAATTACAAAAAAGCCTCGACGCACCCAGCGGGTGCGCCTGCGTTTTTTTGCAACCTTTTGCCTCCAAAGCATTCGCACAGAAATCCCAAGTTTAACTGACGGATCCAGGATTGAAGCTCAGATCAGCCGCTGAATAATAAACCCAATCCTCATTCGAACTGGACATAGCTTGGTCTTGATATTGCCACTCGGGCGATCCTTGCCCCCAACGATCTCTCTCTAAGTCCGAACGAATGCCTAGCCACAAAAGAATCGAAACAACCACGGCAAAGAACCCAATTAAGACAGGTTTAGAATAGTCGTCGCTAGATGGACTACTGGTAGCTACAACGGTATTATTTGCACTCGCGGCCGTTTTACGCATAACACGTAGATATGGGCAGAGCACACGCAAGCATTAGCAGAATCAATGTAAACCTAAATCTGGCCGTTACTCTTTTTTCATATCACTAACATCCCCGACTTCTGACCTCTGATTTCTCACTTCTATCCGTTCAAAACGCCCCAAAAAAGATGCTTGTAAAGGTCGTAATCGGAGCAGTTTCACGGAAATCATCAACGGTTGCCCGGACTTCGCTAAGTAACTTTGTAACCTCTACGTATAACTCATCGTCTTTTGCCAATTTCCCAAGGGTTCCCTCCCCTTTATTGATGGTCGTAGTTATATCTTTAATGGCTTCAGAGGCGTCTACAAGATTAATATACAGCGTATCATCCTCAGCCAGTAAACGGGCTAATGTCCCTTTGCCATCTGCGACTCTTTGACTAACGGTTGACAAATTATCCATGACATTTTTTAGATCGTCATACACTTCGCCATCATTTAACAACTTGGCTAATGTTCCCTCGCCACCAACCAGTTTTTGGCTAACGGTTTTTAGATTTTTGGAAATACCTTTTATGTCATTGTATACCGCATCATCGGTAAGCAGTTTACCCAAGGTCCCCTTCCCTTGGCTCAGGTTGCCGGTTACTTCTTTAAACTGTTTCATGGTCACTTCTAAATTTTCTAAAATCCCTCCTTCGTCCAAAGCCGTGCGGATTTCGGCAATGACGTGGCTGGCCTCATCAATAAGATCGACAGGTTTGGCACCATATACAGGCTTATTTTCGGGTAGGTATTCGGCATCTTCGCCTTCATAAACGACAAGTATTTTCCCGCCGAGTACAGAGGAAGGTAAGATTTCGATTTTGTAATCTTTCCGTAAACGGATGTTCGATTCTAAGCTGGTGATGACATGAACACCGTCTTCTTCTAAGTGAAGCCCCTTTACTTTACCCACTTCAACGCCCCTGACCAAAACATTGTCGCCCGGACGGATCCCCATCACCTCTTGAAAGATAACTTCAAACTCATAGTATTCTTTAAATATATTTTGGGTGCTTAGTACGATGGTAAAAACGGCTAAAACAAGTAAGACCATGAACATAAAGGCGCCGACGGTCACTTCCATCGATATTTCTTTGGCACGACTGTTTCTCATGATATCGGACGAAGCTATTCTTTTAGCATGGCGAGTTATCTGTTATTCGTTACGGGTCGTTTCTTTAAACGCGATTGCTGTGAAAGAATCTCGAGTCTCGGGTTACAGCCTCGGCAAGACGACAAGAAGACAAGTTCTTGATCTTCGACTTTTGTTTTAGACTTTCGACCTCCAGACTTTAGACTCTCCCTTCTCAACTTCCCATTCACCATCTTTGGTAATGTATTGTGATGCAAGAAAATTCTGTACTTCTTTGTGCTTTGAACGAATAAATTCCGAGGGGGAAGAAACTTCAATCATACGGCCTCGATGCAGCATGGCGATCCGTGTGCCAATGGCCAAGGCGCTATGCAAATCATGGGTTACAACTACACTGGTAACACCTAAACCTCGTCGTAATCGGTCAATCAGTTGATCAATGGTCCGCGATGTAACAGGATCCAATCCTGAGGTGGGTTCATCGTACAAGATGATTTCTGGTTCCATAATAATCGCCCTTGCAAGGCCAACGCGCTTCTGCATCCCGCCGGATATATTGGCAGGCAGTTTGTCATGGGCCTCTTCAAGGTTAACCATTTTTAATGTTTCTTCAACTTTTGTATGGATGGCCGCCCGCGTCATGCGAGCTTTTTCTTGTAAGGGCAAACCGACGTTATCGGCTACAGATAACCATTGCAATAAAGCAGCACTCTGGAAAAGGACGCCAAATCGAGATCGAATTTTTTCTAAGTCTTTCCCGGTTGCTTCACTCACCACATCATCGCCGATCCAAACACGACCTTCGTCAGGGGTTAATAAACGAATCATATGCCGAAGGCTTACGCTTTTTCCGGCTCCTGATGAACCGACAATAACGAAGGTTTCGTTTTTTTGTATTTCAAAACTTACGTCATCAAGTACGACCCTATTTCCCAAACGTTTTTTTACATGTTCGAATCGTATCATTGATAGAATAACCTTGTTACCATATACCCTACTGTCAAAATTGTAAGAAAAGAGATAATCACTGTTTTACGCGTTGCTTGCCCCACTCCAACCGCTCCTTGCTTTGCGGAAAATCCTTGATGACACGCGACGGTCGTTATAATCACGCCAAAGAGGACGGCTTTACAGAGTCCTACATACAAATCTTTATTGGTCGCATATAAAGTCGCATTGTCAAAATAAGCGGTAAAGGCCACGCCCAACTGAGTAGATCCAACAATAGCGCCTCCCAAAGCCCCTAAAATATTTGTATACACCGTAAGAATTGGCATCATAACCATCAAGGCAATAAGTCTGGGCATGACAAGGAAACGCACCGGATTAATAGACATGACCTCTAATGCAGCAATTTCTTCGGATACCGTCATGGTTCCCATCTGAGCCGCAATGGCTGATCCAACACTTGCCGCAATAATCAGTCCGGTCATGAACGGCCCCATTTCTCTTAACATAACAACGGTTACCGCGGTTCCGATATTCACTTCTTGCCCAAACCGGCGTAGTTCTAAACCGGTCTGCAAGGCAAGAATCATTCCTGTAAAGAGGGCGACGACCGTAATCACCCCAAGGCTTTTGATCCCCGTGATATAGAGCTGATACATAACCTCGTGTCGGCTACGTTTTTGGAAAATGGATGAGACAGAAAGAAACGCTTCGCCAATCATGACCAAAGATCGCCCTGTGTTACGACAGATCAATAGAATACGTCGCCCAAAATCAGCAAAAAAATTCTTAGGCGGCGGAAAAAACTCTGGTTCACGCGTGATTATTGTTTTTGTTCCTTATTGATTCTCAGACCTAGATCCGTCAGTTAAACGCGGTTTTCTGCACGAATCATTTGGGCCAAAAGGAATTACAAAAAAGCCTCGACACACCCAGCGGGTGCGCCTGCGTTTTTTTGCAACCTTTTGCCTCCAAAGCATTCCCACAGAAATCCCACGTTTAACTGACGGATCCAGGTCTGATTAAATTTCAAAAAATATAACAGACGATAAGATTTTTGTTGAGTGTTGGATTCGATTTGTATGAGTCCAAATAAAAGTGACAATCTTTTCCGTCTCTCTTTCCGCTGATCAGACATCCAAGAGAATAGCGGAAAAAGGGACCTTCTGGAATATTTTTTACCTTCTTGCTGATACCTATACAACCCCCAAAGACCTTCGCTTTCTTTGGCTGTCTCTGTTGAAGTACGGGTATAAAGGGTCCAAAAAGGAGCGAAGTTTCTCGCTATGGGACCGTTATCTTTTAACGGCCATACATCTAAAATCTTAAGGGTTTTCTTCTTTTTTTCACGATGATAGGACCCGAGTGGCCACAGTTTACGATAGACCATCGTAACCTTTTCTTCATCGTTCGGACCTGTTGCCCGCGTTTTATGGGTATCCGCATGAAAGAAAGGGAGCGCCATAAACCGACGGCTTACAATATCACCCCGATCTCTTTTTTCGCGCCAAAACAAGGGCCATAAAAGGAATGAACTCTGGATGCCTGGTGATTGTTTTCTGCCGAACAAGGGCCATATATAAAACTTTTCAATTTCACCTTTGCTATATTGAATAAAAGGCCACGGCGCATAGACTTGATTCAACCGTTCCCCGCGATGAAAACGAAATAAAGGGGGCAAAATCATCCACGATTCTTGATCGGTCAGTTTGAGACGCCCATAGAAGGGGAACAGGATATATCCCGTTCCTGAAGATCGATCCAATTTAAACTTTTTCCAGGTCCATATAGGCCACATAACAAATTTTGTCTCAGAGCGATCCCGATGTTTGGTTTGGCTATAAAAAGGAAAAAACCGAAACCGATAGATCCCCTTTCCTTTTGTCCGAGATATAAGTGGCCAAAGATAATCCCACGTCTCCACATCATTAATGGAATGATGGGCATATAAAGGGAAAAGAAAGAAGTCGATTTTGTCTCGCCCTAAAAATTCATGAATCTTTCCGGCCAAGGGGAACAACGCATTGTAGGTTTGTTTGTGAGCGTCTCGCCCTTCAAAATAAAAAGGTAAAAGCCATGTCCGATACCGCGATTCAGGATTGTTTACATCTTCATCAAAGTAAAGAGCTGTTAATAAACGCAGGGAAAACTGATTTTTGAACCGTTTCGATGATCCGAGAGGCCATAAAAATTCTTGGAGTTCCCGTTCTTCACCCGAATCTTTCACAGAACTATAAAAAGGGCGAAGAGCCCGGAGCGATTTTTTATGGGTGTCTATAGAATCTTCATAAAGGGGACCGAGGACTTTAAGGCTATGTCGACCTTCAAGATCTGTTGACCGATTTGCAAAAAAGCCAACGTCCAATGCGCTAGGCTCAGAGACCGATGCGTTTGAGAGAGTTGATAAGAAGAGAAGAAAAAGGACAAGAGGAGCGTTGTTCCATCGTCTCATTGTCCTATAGTCCTATTTACCCTATACATTTTTTGACCGTATCTGCCAAATCAATAGCTAATCTATTTGTAAGTTCTTCGTCAGGCCCTTCGACCATCACTCTGCACATGGGCTGAGTTCCAGAATATCGAATCAACACCCGGCCTTGCCTGTTTAGATGGGTTTCTGCTTCTTTAATCGCTTTGTTAAGTTCAGGAATGTCTTCGACAGGAGGTTTGTGAGGCACGTCCACACTGATTAATTTCTGCGGCGCCAACTGCATAATCGCAGCAAGACTGGAAAGGGGTTGCTGATAATTCTTTATAGCGGCTAAGAGCTGCAAAGCCGCAATGATTCCGTCTCCTGTTGTATGGTGATTCATAAAAAGGATATGCCCGGAAGGTTCTCCTCCCAATATCGCACCATGTTTTTTAAGGGCTTCTAACACATATCGGTCGCCCACATTGCTTGTTACATGTTCAATGTCCAACTTTTTTAGACAATGACGTAATCCAAAATTACTCATCGTGGTTGTAACGACTTTATTATTTTTCAGAAGCCACTTCTCTTTATACATCCGCGCACAAATAGCGATAATATGGTCCCCGGTTAAGGCGTGTCCTTTTTCGTCTACGGCAATAAGTCGATCTCCATCCCCATCAAACGCCAAACCGACATCCGCCCCGGTCTCAAGGACCTTCTCCACTAAGTCCTGAGTATGTTGCGATCCACATTGATCATTAATATTCATTCCATCGGGGTCATTATGAATAGCTGTCACCTCCGCCCCGAATTCAGCGAAAATGGTAGGCGCCACTTTATAGGTCGCTCCATTTCCGCAATCCAAAACTATTTTTAACCCTTCAAGACTCAGATCAGCTGGAAACGTATTTTTACAAAACACAATATAGCGACCGATTGCATCATCGATTCGATGCGCTTTTCCCACGGCCTCAGCCGTAGGTCGAATCGCTTGAATCCGTCCGGACGTAACCAGCTCCTCAATTTCGTCCTCTTCCTCATCGGGCAGTTTATATCCGTCCCGAGAAAAGATCTTAATGCCATTATCTTGGTATGGATTATGAGAAGCGGAGATAACCATCCCCGCGTCTGCTCTCATACTGTGGGTAATAAATGCAATACCCGGTGTAGGGATTGGGCCCAAAAGAAACACATCGACTCCCATAGAACAAATACCTGCTGTCAATGCGTTCTCTAACATATACCCACTTAAACGCGTATCTTTACCAATAACAATACGGTGACGTTTTGCCTGGGTTTTATGCTGTTTGCATACATAGGCTGTTGCACGACCAATTTCCAAAACCGTTTCAGCGGTCATGGGCTCTATATTCGCAACCCCTCTTACCCCATCTGTTCCAAACATACGCATTTTATTGGGGATACTGGACGCTTGATCATGATTCTTCATAGCTATTAACGACCTCGTTCACTACGGCCTGCAGCCAAATTCGTCCTTTTTCTTTTGTAGGTTCCGGCAAAGCATGTATGGAATCTATATAATCATCTGACCTATTTACGTGTTCCCATTTCCCAAAAAATTCGTCTCGGCCTACTTCTCCAACTGATTCAGGACATGTAGCTAACAGTGCAGCTTCCGCTTCGTAAAACCAATCCATAAAATATTGTTGTCTCTTAATGTGTTCCGGAAATGAATCTTTTCGTTCAGTTTTAGCCCGCCTAATGGATTCAGGCATTTTTTCGGCAAGTTCTTTCAGCCTTTTTACTCGTTCGAGGATCGCCTCGTCTAAACGCTTTAGGGCCCCTCCATAACAGGCTTGCGAAAACGAATTTCTCGATAAAAAGTCTTGGCGAATATGTATATACCACTGTTTTAAGGCTTTTATATTGCCCAGATAATGAAGATTATTCAATACAATTCGGTCGATCGAGCGGTAGACGCCCCGTTGCAACGTCTTGCTGTCACCCGGTGTCAATCCCGGTTTAGGAACAATCATCTGTCCGGGATTTTCTACATCTTCGCGACAGATAAAACCCGCAGGTAACAAGGTGCCAAACGCGATTCGCGCAGGACCGACCAACCCGGCTTGGCCTCCTAAAAAGATAGCGGATTGATCCAACATAACACCCTGAGACACATTTCCGATTAATGAAGCCGTGGCTTTATCTCCATGGGGTGTAAAATTGAAATGGATATAGGAAGAACCGATCTCGCTATGATCTGTCCGACTGATCCCTCCCGCCATGAGCACATCACAAAAATTAATCAGACTGCCTGCGGTAACAAAAGGAAACAAAATGGTTTGCTTAAAACCCACGCCATGAGCACCACTCGCTTCTTCCTCTAGCAACGTTCCTGCACGTACATGAGCCCCACTGCCCATAGACGATCGATCTAAGAATGTCGCGCCTGAAAAAGAGCCTCCTTTTAGATGAACTTCAGACCCTAGCTGACAATTCTCGATGGTTGCAGGCACTTCAAATCCAATTTCACAACCCGGCCCAATAGACGTGTCTTTTCCGAGAATCTTGCATCCGGTATGAATAATGACCCCTGGGGCAATGAAATCGGGGACAACATCGTTGCCTATTTCAACGGATCCAGGACAGGGTATAACGACCCCTTTATCTAACAATACGTGTACGGGCTCCATATCGATGGGATGCCTTTTCCTAAAAGAGGGTATAAATAAATGGAGCAGCCCCTTGTCCGGCAATAATAATCACAGCAAGGAGAAGAAGAACAAATGCAATCGGGATGATCCACCACGCTTTATTTTCTGCAGCAAACTCAAAAAACTCTTTAAAAAGATTTACGATATGCCTTAAAAATCTCACGTCTTTAATACTTCCCTGGATCCGTCAGTTAAACTATAAACCCCGAACCAAGAACCGAAAAACCATCTTAGTCCAAAACATACTCTTCGCGCCAGTTTTTTTTATCTTGCCACACCGGCTGATCTTTTTTCGCCAGAAGAAAAGAGTTTAGCACAAGATAATCCATTTCCGTTCGCATAAAACAGCGATACGCATCCTCTGGAGTACACACAATGGGCTCACCTCGCACATTAAACGAAGTATTGATAATAATGCCGTACCCGGTTAATGCTTCAAACGCTTTAATGATATCATAATAACCAGAATTGGCTTGTGGGGTTACCGTTTGTACTCGAGCCGAACGATCCACATGAGTCACAGCAGGAATCTTTGACCGAATCTGATTAATTTGGTCACGCATCGAAAGTGTATCTGAGTCCCCTAATTCCACGCAGAGATCCTTTTTTACTAGAGCTACCAACAACATATAGGGAGACGGCTCATCCAGTTCAAAATAATCATGAACTCGTTCCTCCAAGCATGAAGGAGCAAACGGGCGAAAAGATTCGCGATATTTAATCTTAAGATTCATCACCGATTGCATTTTAGAGGATCGAGCATCGCCAATAATAGAACGACATCCTAATGCTCGGGGTCCAAACTCCATACGCCCCTGGAAAAGACCAACAACATGCTCTTCATTAATGACCGTGGCAAGGGTGGGGGCCCATTCATCGGACGATAACTTGGTGGCTACATACCCTTTTTCATCTAAAAACGATTCAATTTCCTCATCCTCAAAAGATGGACCTAGATAAGATCCTTTCATCATATCGTGTACATTATCTACTTCTCGTTGATTTCCTAATACATGGTACCACACCATCTGAGCAGCACCTAAAGCGCCGCCTGCATCACCTGCGGCCGGCTGGATCCATATGTCTTCGAACAGTCCCTCCTTTAACAAACGACCATTGGCTACACAGTTGAGGGCCACACCGCCTGCCAAACAAAGCCGTTTTTCGCCTGTTATTTCATGTGCATAGTGTGCCATGGCCAATATGATTTCTTCGGTAACAACCTGAATAGACTTCGCCATATCCATTTCACGTTGAGTAATCTCACGTTCTCCTTCACGTCGAGGACCCCCAAACAAATCGGCAAATTTATCATTGGTCATGGTCAACCCATCTAAAAAGCCAAAGTAATCCATATTCAATCGAAACGACCCATCATCGCGGAGATCAAGAAGGGTGTCTTTAATTAAATCTACGTACGTGGGTTCTCCATAGGGAGCTAAACCCATCAATTTGTATTCCCCTGAGTTCACCCGAAATCCCGCAAAATAAGTGAATGCAGAGTAGAGAAGACCCAATGAGTGTGGAAATCTCAGATCCCTCATAATCTTAATCTTATTTCCCTCTCCCCGTCCTACGGTGCTGGTTGCCCATTCGCCGACACCATCCAGGGTTAGAATAGCTGCAGATGAATACGGACTCGAATAGAAAGCGCTGGCGGCGTGCGATTCATGGTGTTCGGGAAAATAAATGTCCTTGGGCGGAGTAATCCCACACCTTTCCAAGGCCACCTCAATTTTATAAGGAATCCACAATTTCTGTTTCAACCAGATGGGCACGGCTATCATAAAAGAGTGTAGGCCCTTGGGGGCCACCCCAAAGTAAGTCTCAAGAATACGCGCAAACTTTGTGATGGGTTTGTCATAAAACGCAACAGCATCCAACTGGTCCTTGCCAATCCCCGCTTCTGCCAAACAATATTGAACCGCATGGGACGGGAAATTCGCATCAAGTTTTTTACGCGTAAAGCGTTCTTCTTGCGCCGCTGCAACAATCTCTCCATCCCGAATAAGGGCTGCCGAAGAATCATGATAAAATGCGCTGATACCCAATATATTGATACTGCTACCTTTCATTGCGACGTTAATGTTGTTTTTTATATTGGTTCATATCGGTCGTGGGTGGGCGTGGAACCCAATAGGTTACTTCATTAGACGGACACTTTCGTGTTAAAGGATCGTTCCCTTTCAAACGCTGAATAAAACGACCGGGAACAAAACATAAATAAAAAACTGGGACAAGCAATACCCACGTTAATACCAAGCCTACGAAATGAGCAAATCTCAGCAGATAAACTCTAAGCGTTGAATAAAGTGTGGGAATAGCAAACTTAGCAAAAAGAAAGAAGCCTCCTACACAGAACACGACCGTAGCCATGATCGGCTTATCCCATTTAAAAAACAATAAGCATGCAATAATAGACGAAATAAGGGTCTCCACAGTGGCTTCAATCCAAAACTTTTTCTCCTCGCAACGATGTGTCTGAGGAGGAGTCTCCTGCCAGGGCCAAACAACCGTAGATACTTTGTTCTGTTTATATATATTCATAGCAGCCAGTATATTTTTTATCGCCACAAAGAGCCTAGCACAGCAAGGTCATTTTTTGCCATTTAGGGCTTAGCGCTGTCAATGGTTCTCCTTTGGAGAATATAATGACCTAACGACTCTTCCCTTATTCGTGCTTCGTCTTTCACCTGAATCTGTCAGATAAAATCTGACGATTTTTCATTACCTGTTGGGCTAAAGCGGGGAGGATACCCGTATTCAAACAAACAACCCCACCCCAACAGGTGTGTATATGAAACAATATAAAATAAAGACTGGCAAGGGCGAACTCAACAGCACAAGCGGAAATCATCTTTGCGGCCTGCTGCTTGAGGATCATGCTCAACGGATTCTTCCCTCCAATTTTCAACCACGCCGCTCCGATGCGATCTCTGATCGGGAGACCCTCCTTACCCAGATCGGCTTACTTTGCAACGGTCGAACCGATTTCAATGATATCGACCTGTACCGGGGTGATGAGATTTTTATGAATGCCTTTGGACTTAAAAAGGGGAGTTAAAAAGGTAGCCTCTGAGCCGGTGTTCCGATGTCGTTCCGACGACCTACCCCCAGCCAGAACCCATGTGGGGCTACGCAAACTCAACACCGAACTTCTTTCCTCGGGCCCCTTTGGCTAGGTAGATGTCGAAGGGCTTGATCTTGTTCCCGTCGATATCGATGTGAGCCCTTTGGATCACTCAGGCTCTTCGAAAGAAGGCGTTTCCTACACCTAGAAGGGCCATGATGGTTACGCCCCGATATTTGCCTATGTGGGCACTCAAGGCCACATGCTTGAGTGCGAACTTCGACCCGGTAAACAACATTGTCAGTCGGGAACGACCGCGTTTATTGCCCGCAGCGTTGAAACGCTCCAAACCCTGGGCCTGGGTGGAAAATGTTTGCTTCGGCTTGATAGTGGCAACGCTGCGACCGATAACTTCGACGCTTTTGGGGATCATTATTTTATCGTAAAGCGAAATCCTCGCCGCGAATGTCCTGAACAAATGCTGGCCCTTGTACGCCGAGTTGGAGACAAACAAGACAGTCGTGAAGGCAAGAACGTTTACACAGGCTTTTTCGATCATTTCCATCCCGGTGGTGACCAAAACCGCCCTTGTGTCCCGGTGGCCTTCGAAGTGATTGAACGCACCATCGATATCGATGGTCAGAAACTTCTGGTTCCTAAACTTGAGGTGAGCACCTGGTGGACGAACCTCTCTTGTCGTGCCAAGACGGTGCTAGATCTCTATCATGGACATGACCCCAGCGAGCAGTACCACAGTGAACTCAAAAGCGATCTTGATGTTGAGCGATTGCCTTCGGGGAGACTCTGTGCCAATAAGATTATTCTGTTATGCGCCATGGTGGCCTTCAACCTATTGCGCGGTCTTGGCCAAGAGGTCATCAAACGGGCTGGGCTTGCCCCGCAGAAAATCAACATCCCGCGCTGGCGAATCAAAACGGTTCTCAAAAATATCGTTTATTGCGCGGTTCGATTGGTCCGCCACGCCGGATGAATTGAACTTCACTTTGGCAAGCGTTGTCGCTGGTTTGAAGTGATACAAGATATTGCCCATTCCTTCGCATAGCCCTCCGTGCACCTTTAACAATACTCTAAGGCGACTGCCCAAGGAGGCCTACGCCCCAAAATGGCCAAATCAGAGTGAATCTGACCTGTACGCTCAAAAAATTCATCAGGGTGATACTTGCCGGTCCCAATCCGCCCAAAAGCGAGCATCTCAAGGAAAAAGTTTTCAGCTTTTGAGCCCCAAAGCGCCTTCCGAAACGATAGCTGACGGATTCAGGTTTCATCTTATTTTTCCGTTAAATTCTATATTCCATCGCAATCCTTATCAGAATGTTCCACCAAATCCCTGCATCGAGACGCATAAACGGTAGAGGCAGGATCCTCTTTTAGTCCCTGATAAGTCGGAAGCCCAATCTAAATCCGTGTCCGCCTGATTTCGATGATGTGCCGGTTGCAGACTCAACTTACAAGTGCAAAACCGAAGCTGTCCATCATTTCTTTGGGCGTTCTATATTCTAAGCATTTTCTCGGTCTATTATTCAGTAACTCCACAGCCCATCTCAACTGAGCGGAGCTGTGGGCAGCAAAGTCGGTTTTCTTCGGGAAAAACTGGCGAAGCAAACCATTCGTATTTTCGTTGGTCCCTCTTTGCCAAGGGTTTCTCCCTTCAGCAAAGAAAATGGGGGTTGCTATTTTTTTCTGTAGTTTAGCATGGCTGGCAAACTCCATGCCATTATCTACAGTCACCGTTTTAAAGGGGAGCCCTGAATCAGCGAACTGAGGTACGGAACGGTTGACCGATTCGGCATTGCATCGAGGTAAAAGATCGGCGATGAGATATCGAGTCGCTCGATCTACTAGAGTGACTACACAGGCCTCTTTTCTCGTTTGGCCCTGAATAGTGTCACCTTCCCAATGGCCTGCCACCTTGCGGCTTTCACCCTCTTCGGGGCGTTGGTCAATCATCGTTTGGTTGTGTATACGTGAATGGCTTTTCCGAGTCGCTCGTTTTTTCTTTCCGGGGCCACGCAGGTATTTTCGGTAGCCAGCCCCTCTTGGACTGTACAAGTAGCGGTAGATCGTCATTCGACTGATGGGAGGGTCACCTTCTAGCTTTCTTCGACCTTCAATCTGTTCTGGAGACCAACACTTCACCAGGAGAGTCTCCACTTGTTCTTTGCTAGCTCCCATCACTTTTTGAGGCTTTCGAGCTAGCTGTAATCGGCTTTGAGCCAGGCCATTTGCGGGTCTTGGGTAATAGCGGCCACGGACTCGATTACGGCGAAATTCGCGCCAAATAGTCGAGGGGGATCGGCCCAGGCGACGGCCAATTTGAGATAAGCTATATTTTTCTTTTAGCATCTGGGCTATCACTTCTCGTTCATAACGGTTTAAATGTTCGTAGGTTCGTGGCATTCTATGTTCTCCTTTGGGGGGGGGTCAGATACCCAAAGAATGAACTATGCTGCGGACCTTTGCACTTGTATTGTTACTCTACCTCTTTTATGGTCCAGGCTCTGTATATTTCGATCGTAATATGTCCAATCATAGAGAGCCCAGCTCTTCCACAAAACTTCGGACCAACCGTCCTGAAACCCATTGACGATAATCAGCCGTTGATCGTATATCATCGATCGGTGTAACTTCATTTGCAATGCGGCCTTCAATTTCATCCAAGAGTTCGGGTGACAGGGTCTTGCCAAGAATCCAATGTTCAAATTTTTCTAGCCGAACCGCGATAGGCGCAACACTTCCTAACGATACCCGAAAATCTTTAACGACCCTACCTTCTATACATCCACGGTAACTCCCTATGACTTTTGAAATCGCCTGAGCTTCTCGTGGACCTAATTTGCGAAACCCTTCTTTATAACCTGATGGCAATTTAAGGAGCTTCAGTCGAATAATAAGTTCGTCAGGATGCAGATCGATTTCTCAATACCCTTTCCAAAAATTTCTCAACGGAATTTCCCGCTCGTCAGAAAGAGATCCGACTATAACCGTCCCATCTGTAATCAGTAGTGAAGGTTCGGGATCTCCAGCTGGACTCGCGTTTGCCATGCTTCCCGCAATGGTTCCCATGTTTTGCATTTGAAATCCACCCACCGTTGCAGCCGCAGCAGCCAAAGAGGGAAGATATTGCAGGACAAGGGAAGACCCACGTATTTCGGTGTGTGTAACGCCTCCTCCAATAACAATGAGGCCGTTTTCTTCTGAAATACCTTTTAATTCGGGAAGATTTAATACGTTAACAATTTTTTCAGGAATGGGAAGCGCTCCTGCCTCCCACTGCACCATAAGATCGGTGCCTCCAGCCAAGGGTCTCCCACAAGTTTTTTCATCCGCAAGATATTCAAGCGCTTCCTGAAGACTAGCGGGAAAAAAGCACTCCATGTCTTCAATAGTTCTTAAAGTACTGTTCATAACCCTTATTGCAAATTTGTCAAACCTCTGCGGCTGACCATTTCTCCGCTGCACATTGAATCGCTTCAACGATTTTGGCGTATCCCGTACACCGACATAAATTCCCAGCATGCGCCTCGCGAATTGCACGTTCATCTGGATTTTGATTCGTTGAGAGGAATGCATAGGATGAGACAATCATACCCGGAATACAAAATCCGCATTGGGCCGCGCCTTTTTGAATATAAGCATCTTGAAGAATGCGCTCGTTTTCTGTTTGTTCCAACCCTTCCACAGTCATCATTTCGGCGCCATCTGGAACCTGACCAGCAGCTATAAGACAAGAAATAACGGGCTGACCATTAACAAGAACTGTACAAGCATCACATTCCCCTTCGCCACACCCCTCTTTAGTCCCTTTAAGATTTAAGTCTTCGCGGAGCACATCCAAGAGACGTCGCGCGGGTGGGAACTCGGCCGATTTTTCTTGGTTATTGATTTTCCATGTACGAGCAACTTTTTTCATAGCCTATGATTAATGTTTGATTGTGATTCATGTAACAAGGTGAAATTAAAGTGGATGTATGGGGACAAGAAAGTTTGCCTGTTTCATGACCTCTATTACGCCATAGAGTCATGGGAACCCAACGCTTGAAGAAGTTCAAGTAGTACTTCGTATTCTTCCTTACATTCTTCACAGAGGGAAAGATGATGTTCGACAGCTTTCAGGGCTTCTGGAATGGTTTTCCCGGTAAGGAAGCACTCCGCGTGTTCGGCAACCCGACTGAGGCATTCTTCGCAATTCGATTCTTTCTCTCGGGTTACGCTGATTAGCTTGATCAACCCTTGGACTTGTTTGGACCCCAGTTTCATAGGTTTCCTCGACTTTCGCGGGCGAAGGACTCCAGCATATTTTCTTTCGTATAGCCCGCTTTTTCCAACGTCTTTTTTAAGGCTTTTCGGGCATCGTGCCCGATTTTATAAATGGTTTTTCGACTCCGACCAAGCTGTTGGGCAATTTCGTCTTGAGGTATCGCATGAAGATCAGCCAAGAGCACGTCCCGCTGAAGAGGCGTTAATTCAGACTGAATCATGGCATGAATAAGCGTGGTTATATTTTTTTGCGAAGCTTCTTCAGAAGGAGAAGGCGCCGGTGACGTTTGTTGTTCTAAAAAACCGACTTTTTCATTGAGCGCGTCCAGCGAAACGTGCCCCCAGTGCCTACGCCGCATTTCAATAAACAACATGCGAACGGCGATGGCCATGGCCCAGGTCGTAAACCGACTTCTCCCTTCAAAGGTTGCTAGCTGGTCTAGGATCTTCAGCAAAGCCTCTTGAACAATGTCACTCAGAATACTTTCATCTATTCCTTGGCGCGCAGAAAATTTCCCCCGAAGTGCGTTCAACAAAAAAGCTCTTAACTCCGCAATGGAGGCATCCCGAAGTTGACTATTAGCCGATAGTCGTTCGGGCCAATCTATGACGTTTACATCCATGGAGTCAGCGTTTCCTGCAAGCTTAATCTAAGGGAAAAACCCATGGAGTCGACGTCTCTTCTCCATGGGTTTTTGTTTGTGCAACCGGTTAGTTTTTGGACTGCAGCCGGGGCCATTTTTTGGATGCCTTGGCCACGTTCTTGTCGAAGTCCTTGTTGAAGATCTTCAGGATTTTTGGGTTCAGATTAAAGTAGAGTTTATCATTTCGAATTTGCCACGTATTGGTGTCTACCGGGAAAAGGGCTCCGACTGAAACGCCGTAGGCACAAAAACCACCATACTGAGGAGCATATTTTTCGGGATTTTTTTTAAACATTTTTTTATGCTCTTTGTTTGCGAAAAAATAGGTCGCCTCACTATGCTTGGCCTTTATTCCCGGATCGCCATGGGTGAGCGTGCCATCGGTAAAAAAAGAAACCGGGTCGTATCCGGATAGCCCTATTCCGCTAGCACCGGAAACATTCACCAAGTTTTCTCCATAAACGGTCCCTATTACAAGCAACAGCCCTGCGATCGTATTTTTAATTGTCTGCATGATTCTTCTCCTTTTTTTATTAGTTTCGTTTTAACGGCTACAGCCCACTCTGTTAGAAGCGGGATGCATTCAACGGGGAATATCTTACCTCTTAAAGAGACTTTTCTCCGAATAAATGGATTCTGGTGTAATGGGAATTTTGTTTATACGTACACCGGTTGCTTGTTTAATGGCATTGGCAATGGCCGGCGCCACACCATCCATGGGAATTTCCCCCACTCCTTTCGCGCCAGGTTCTGCTTCTGAATAGGGAAATTCGACAAAATTCAGATCAAATTCAGGAATATCTAACATGGAAGGAATCACATATGTCTGCATGCGATCAGCATTATATTTACCGTCTTTGATGTTCATTTTTTCCATAATCGCATAACCCAAGGCCTGGACTAATCCTCCTTCAACTTGTCCTTTTGCCAGCGTTGGATTAATGACACGCCCGATATCATGATCGGCCGTAATGCGAGGAATCTTTATTTCATAGGTCAAGGTATCAATTTCTACTTCAACAACAACGCATCCCCATGAATAAGCAGGATATGCATCGCCTTCAAAGGTTTCCTGATTCCATGTAATCGACAGAGGCAGGGTAAAATGATGGTAGACCCGTAATGGTCCATTTCGCTTGAGATAGATTTCCGCAACTTTTTTAAAGGAGAGGGTTCGCTTATTATATTCTCCTGTAAAAATACTATTTTCTAGTTCAACGGGTTGTTCGTCAAAAAATTCTTTGGAAACAAATTCTTCAAGTTGATGTTTCATCTTTTCCCCCGCGCCATAAACGGTACTGCCTACAACCATGGCCGTTCGAGAAGCAACGGTCGGACCACTATCCGGAACTAATTTTGTATCAGGATATGGACAAGAAACATATTCTATCCCTATGGATAATCCTTCCGCCACCATTTGAGGCAAAATAGTAAAGGTCCCCTGGCCCATCTCCGTTGAACTGACCCGAACGTTAACACCCGGACCGCCCGCATCAAAATACTCTAAATCCAAAGCCACTTTTGCTTTAATCCGGGCTTCTCCATCACCCGTAAATCCCGCGCCATGCGCAAAAAAGGAACAGCCAATACCATACCATCTTTTTTCGCCTAACTTTCCATGACTACATTGTCTGATTTTTTTCAGCAAATTGTGAACGCTCCAACGCTCCTTCCAAAACAGCGGGTGATCCTACACTCTCTTTTAGGACCTGTTGCGTTGGCGTTTGATCGCCTTTTACCAGACAATTTTTTAGTCTGAATTCATGGGGTAACAGATCGCAGGCTTCTGCTAATTCGTCGATATGGGATTCTAGTCCCCAAATCAACTGAGGCGCTCCAAAGCCACGAAAGGCTCCATTGGGAAACGTATTTGTCCGGTACACATAACCATCGATAAAAACGTGATCACAACGATATCCCATGGCGGCATGTAAGATCCCCCTAAACAAAACTACGGGACTTAATGTTGTATAAGCGCCGCCATCAAGCAGAAATTCTATTCTCATGCCTTGAATCGTACCGTCACGATTAAGACCCGTTCGATGATGAATCCATGCGGGATGTCGTTTGGTTGAATAAAGAATGTCTTGATTCCGGTCATAAATGATTTTAACGGGCTTTTTACATTTTAAGGCTAAAAGCGCACAATAGCCGGCTAATAAAGTAGGAAACTCTTCTTTACCGCCAAACGCTCCTTCTACGGCGGATTGTTTGACTCTCAGTTTTTCCGGTGGGATATTCAGTGTAACACATAATTCAGGATTGATATAATAGGGGCATTGCATGCTTCCATGAATAAACATCATGCCATCTGATTCTGGGATCGCCACCATACCTTGAGGTTCGATGTAAAGTTGTTCTTGATGACCCACCAATATTCGCCTTCGATCACTCTATCGGCTTGTTCCAAGGCCACATCGACTTCACCCTTTTTAATGGTTTGAGCCCACTGCTGATGAAGTTGGGATCCATCCTCCTTATATTTCTCCACGATCTCCTCTAAGGTAAGAATAGGGGGTTCTTCTTCTACTTCAACGGTAACATGGGTAATGGCTTCACGTGCACCTTGACGGGTCGGTGCTGCAATCAATGCAACAGGTTCGCCTAAATACTGTATTTTATCGTAGGCAATAAAGGGCATATCTCGGCCCATCATATCTACAATATTTTCGCCTGGAATATCTTCAGGGGTTACGATAACAACCCGACTCCAATCAAAAGAATCGTCAAACGTTAAACGTTTAATACGGCCGTGTGACGCGGGGGCACGCACAATACAACCGTACCACGCGTTGGGCACATTTAAGTCATCCGCATATTCAGCAAGACCCCGAACTTTATCCTGCGCATATAATCGCGGGATATCTTTCCCGACCACGCTAAGTTGTTTGGCTTTTTCGACAACCATGTTTCGGTCCTTTATTGGTCGTAACTATTAAATGGGGAAAAATAGGAGACATCATGAAAAAAAATCTTGTTCCCTATAGGGATCCTGTTTTTTCATATATCTGAAAATAACTTTGCCCTATGTTTACACGTGTTTTTAATAGCGTCGCAAGACGCGTTATTGTTTATCCATCTACGTTGCACTTTTTTCGACAAGCTCCCCTTCTACATAGCGATGAATCATGCTGGATATTAGTGTTTGATAAGGAATGCTTTGCTCAAGTGCCTTTTTCTTAATTCCATTTAGGTCATGCTGATACACCCGGATCGTGATTCTTTTGTCTTTTTTAAAGGTGTTTTTAGCCGCTTGCCTAATTTCCTTCAACTCGCTTTTAGAAGGGGCTCTAAGCGTATACTTTTCTTCCTCAATATCTTTAAGAATTTCTTTTTCTTCGGCATTTAATTTCATGGCTTTTCTCCTATGCGTTTTTGTATAAACGAGTATATTTTCGGCTAGGTATAATCGTCTTTAGAAAAATCGTATCTTCCTCTTTTTTGTAGGGAACCACATAAATGTGTCCATCTATAACCACCAGGTAAACGCTCTGCTCAGGGTACTTTTTCCGATTATAATGTCCTGCGACCTTCCAACAGTGGCCTTGTTCAAGATAGAAGATAATCTTCTCGAAAGAAATACCTCGCTCTTTTTTGAGCCATTCGTTTTTTCCCGAATTCCATTCATAAATCATCCCCCCCCAAATGTACATCTAAAGAATGTACGGAATCAAGTTGAAAATGAAAAGTATCGTAAAAAAACTGAAACCTAAACATAAAAAAGAGCGTCACCCTGTTTTGATCCAGAAACACATTTTTTTCTGAATTTCACTTGCAATCAAAAAGAGATGTGTTATGTTAACCTTATCTGCAGCATACTGTATCTATAAACTGTTGAGAGAAGGATTTAACGTAAGTGAAGGGTCGATATACAAAGAAGGTGGTGTTCATGGGAGGACTGGCCTTTATACTCTTTTCTTCGCTCATTTATCCGAAAGCTCAAGATTTCCAGATTAATGCTCTGGACATAAACACCAATCAGAATGCTTTGGTGGAATATCAATCAGACACAAACTTCTACTATATCCCTGAATCCATCAGCTATCGCTTCGGAAGGCGTTTTGGGGCTCAAAAGTTGAAAACTTTTTCCTTGAGATGCTCGCTTTTGGGCGGATTGGGACCGGCAAGTATCACCCTGATGAATTTTTTGAGCGTACAGGTCAGATTCACTCTGATTTGACCATTTTGGGGCGTAAGCCTCCTTGGGCAGTCGCCTTAGAGTATTGTTAAAGGTGCACGGAGGGCTATGCGAAGGAATGGGCAATGTCTTGTATCACTTCAAACCAGCGACAACGCTTGCCAAAGTGAAGTTCAATTCGTCCGGCGTGGCGGACCAATCGAACCGCGCAATAAACGATATTTTTGAGAACCGTTTTGATTCGCCAGCGCGGGATGTTGATTTTCTGCGGGGCAAGCCCAGCCCGTTTGATGACCTCTTGGCCAAGACCGCGCAATAGGTTGAAGGCCACCATGGCGCATAACAGAATAATCTTATTGGCACAGAGTCTCCCCGAAGGCAATCGCTCAACATCAAGATCGCTTTTGAGTTCACTGTGGTACTGCTCGCTGGGGTCATGTCCATGATAGAGATCTAGCACCGTCTTGGCACGACAAGAGAGGTTCGTCCACCAGGTGTTCACCTCAAGTTTAGGAACCAGAAGTTTCTGACCATCGATATCGATGGTGCGTTCAATCACTTCAAAGGCCACCGGGACACAAGGGTAGTTTTGGTCACCACCGGGATGGAAATGATCGAAAAAGCCTGTGTAAACGTTCTTGCCTTCACGACTGTCTTGTTTGTCTCCAACTCGGCGTACAAGGGCCAGCATTTGTTCAGGACATTCGCGGCGAGGATTTCGCTTTACGATAAAATAATGATCCCCAAAAGCGTCGAAGTTATCGGCCGCAGCGTTGCCACTATCAAGCCGAAGCAAACATTTTCCACCCAGGCCCAGAGTTTGGAGCGTTTCAACGCTGCGGGCAATAAACGCGGTCGTTCCCGACTGACAATGTTGTTTACCGGGTCGAAGTTCGCACTCAAGCATGTGGCCTTGAGTGCCCACATAGGCAAATATCGGGGCGTAACCATCATGGCCCTTCTAGGTGTAGGAAACGCCTTCTTTCGAAGAGCCTGAGTGATCCAAAGGGCTCACATCGATATCGACGGGAACAAGATCAAGCCCTTCGACATCTACCTAGCCAAAGGGGCCCGAGGAAAGAAGTTCGGTGTTGAGTTTGCGTAGCCCCACATGGGTTCTGGCTGGGGGCAGGTCGTCGAAACGACGTCGGAACACCGGCTCAGAGGCTACCTTTTTAACTCCCCTTTTTAAGTCCAAAGGCATTCATAAAAATCTCATCACCCCGGTACAGGTCGATATCATTGAAATCGGTTCGACCGTTGCAAAGTAAGCCGATCTGGGTAAGGAGGGTCTCCCGATCAGAGATCGCATCGGAGTGGCGTGGTTAAAAATTGGAGGGAAGAATCCGTTAAGCATGATCCTCAAGCAGCAGGCCGCAAAGATGATTTCCGCTTGTGCTGTTGAGTTCGCTCTTGCCAGTCTTTATTTTATATTGTTTCATATACACGCCTGTTGGGGTGGGGTTGTTTGTTTGAATACGGGTATCCTCCCCGCTTTAGCCCAACAGGTAATGAAAAATCGTCAGATTTTATCTGACGGATTCAGGAGAGTGACTTTCTAAAATCTTTGCAATATTTTTCATGGTTCAGAAAAAATGCCCGTAAAAAAGAGCGTTACCCCAATACCTCGGGAAAAATTAAAAGCTCCTTCTATTACTATGGTACAGCCCTGTTGCTTAAGCAAGCTAAACCCCTAAATCCTACATCTTTCAGCTACACGGTGACATCACTTATTTTGAGACTCGACAAAATTGGCGTAATCACTATTATTTTGGATCTAAATAAAATCTGTGATAGAGATGGAAAACGAATAAACCTATACGAGGAGGAAACAAAATGGCGCATGAACTTCCGACATTACCTTTTGATATAAACGCATTAGAACCCCATATCGATGCCCGTACGATGGAGATTCATCATGATAAGCACCATGCTGCTTATCTTGCAAAATTAAACACCGCGCTTGAAGGACACCCCGATCTTCAATCAAAATCAATTGAAGATTTAACCCGCGATCTCAGCAGTATCCCTGAAGATATCCGAGGGGCTGTTAGAAATAATGGAGGGGGACACATCAACCATACTTTATTTTGGCAAATTTTGTCTCCTAACAGCGGAGGTCCTTCTAGTGAACTTTCCGGTGCCATTAACGACACGTTTGGAAGCCTTGATGGGTTGAAGGAAAAATTTGGAAATGCAGCTGCAACTCGTTTTGGATCCGGTTGGGCATGGCTTGGGGTCAAGGCAGAAGGTCAACTCTGCGTTTGTTCAACACCCAATCAAGATCATCCTCGTATGAAAGGATACGTTGAGTGCGAATGTACTCCCATACTTGGGCTAGATGTCTGGGAACATGCTTATTATCTAAACTACCAGAATCGTCGACCGGATTATATTGCTGCATTTTGGAATGTGGTTAACTGGTCAAAGGTAGAAGCATTATATGCACAAGCCAGAGCCGAAGATTGAAGAGATTCTGGATTCTAGATGCTGTGTTGATAAGGACCGCGCGATAGAATCGGAAATCGAGAATCCTGCGCAGCGGAGTCCGTGTATAGCCAAAGAGTCGAGAAATTAGCCGCCGATCTGATAGCGGGTATACCGGCAAAGCGTGAGTGTATCGTCCAACTCTTTGCTTGTGGCAGACAAGAGCTCGGAAACCGTTTGCTCAGGGTCTTTTACAAAACTTTGTTCTAATAAACAGATCTGACTGTAAAATTTTTCAAGCTTCCCCGACACAATTTTATCAATAATATTTTCTGGTTTTCCCTGGACTTGATTCGTATAAATCTCTCGCTCAGCGGAGATCATCTTTTCCGGAACCTCATCGCGAGAAAGATATTGTGGATTAGACGCGGCAATATGAAGAGTAAGATCTTTTACGACTTGACGAAAAACCTCTTGATCACCGGTCTCGCTTTTTTCACAACCAACATCAACAAGCACGCCCACCTTGCCTCCAAGATGAATATACGAAGCAATGGTACCATTACCATCCTCTATATCATAACGAACACTGCGTCGGACAATTAGGTTCTCGCCAATTTCTGCGATTCTGGTTACCACCTCACCCTGAACAGCATCTGCTAAGGCCCCATCCACTGTTTTCGCTTTCTGAACCAATTCCGCTACAAACGCTTGAAACGTTTCGTTCCGAGCCACAAAATCGGTTTCACAGTTTACCTCAATCATTACTCCTTGAGACCCGCCACCAAACACTTCTGCCGCGACCACGCCTTCCTCAGCTATACGCCCGGCTTTTTTACCGGCAATAGCAACGCCTCGCTCACGCAGCATCTTTATAGCCTGGTCTTTGTCACCATTGGTTTCGACAAGAGCCCGCTTACACTCCATCATTCCGACATTTGTTTCTTCACGTAATTCTTTGACAAGGGATGCTGTTATCTCGGCCATGACAGGAGAACTCCTTTAACTCTTTTATTTTATGCTGCTTTCAGCGGGGATTTCGGGAACATTTTCTTGAGTGGATTCCTTGACCTTTTCCGACTCCGAAACACCTTTTGGCGTCACAGAAGATTCAGTTTTTTCTTTTTCTTCTGACGGTTGAGGGATTGGTTTGCTAACGGCTAAGCCAGCTTTTTCTTTGGCCTCTTTCAATTTTGCCTTTCGCTTTTCTATCGCGGCTTTTTCTTTGGCCTCGTCTGCAGCACGTTTTCGCGCTTCTTCTGCTGCGAGCTGTGCATACTCATTGGACGCTCGCTGAATCGTATCCCCTATGATTTTGGAAATAAGCCGAATCGCTCGGATAGCATCGTCATTGCCTGGTATAGGATAATCGGTCGTGCTCGGATCACTGTTCGTATCAACTAAAGCAACAACGGGGATATTAAGGCGGCTTGCTTCAGCGACAGCAATAGCCTCGCGGTTTACATCAATGACAAACAAGGCGCCAGGCAAGTTTTCCATATCTGCAACACCGGATAAATTTCGCTGGAGCTTACTTAGTTCACGGCGTAAACGTGCGACCTCTTTTTTCGGACGCGTTTTCATTTCGCCCGCTTTTTCCATGGCTTCTAATGCTCTCATACGTCCGACACTGCGACGGACCGTTTGGTTGTTTGTCAACATGCCGCCCAGCCATCGAGTTGTTACATGGAATTGATGAAGATGTTCCGCCGTTTGTCGAAGTGAATCTTGCGCCTGTTTTTTTGTGCCCACGAACAACACTCTACGACCACGAACAACGGTATCATAAAGAAACTGTTGGGCTTCTTTTAAACACGCCAAACTTTTATTCAAGTCAATGATATAAATCCCATTACACTCACCAAAAATGTAACGTTTCATCTTGGGATTCCATCGCTTGGTCTGATGACCAAAATGCAGACCTGCTTCAAGCAAATCTTCCATGCTAATGTCTGAATGACCTTCTTTTGTCTCTTTCACTTAAACCCTCTCATTTTATTCCCACCTGTTTATCGGGCAGGAAAATCCGCTTTGGCTCTTCCAGAGGAGGAGAACACTCGCTTCTATCCCAATGCATCGAGTCTTGGGATCTAATTAAAGGGAAGGAATATACCTCTAAAAAGACTCCGTGCAAGCAGAAACTGCGCCTATCTGAAAAAAGTTTTATGTCGATTGAGGCTCTAAACGAAAATAGTTCGAGGCCTATCTTTGCCATGGGTTAACCTGGCTCCGGCAGTTAGAGCGCTTCACGATTGAGGTGTCGCGATGTAGCACGAAGAAAACCAGCCGATTACCTCGTCGGGAGAAACCTCTTCGAACGCTTGTGTGATCGCTTCAGATAGTTCCTGCTGACTGCGGGCTGCAAGGCTGCCCAACCGATTCTTTATCTTGCCCCATATTTTTTCAATGGGGTTGGAATCGGGGCTGTAGGGTGGAAGGAATCTTACATGGGCCCCACATGACTCAATGAGTTCAATGACCTTGGGATTGTGATGGACGCGAAGATTGTCCATGATGACGATGTCTTCAGGTGAAAGGGTCGGGAGAAAAACCCGGCGAATATATTCTCCAAAAACAGCCGTCTCTGTCGCCCCCTCCCCCTCCATGGCCGCTGTTGTTCCGTCCAGGCGGACCGAAGAAATCAAGGTGGTGGTACACCAATGTCCATGAGGCGTTTTGGCAAAAAGCCTGTTCCCGCCCAACGCCCGGCCCCGCAGACGAGTCATATTCGTTTTCGCCCCGGATTCATCAATAAAGACAAGGCGACTTGGATCAAGTTTGGCCACCTCGTTGGATCCACTGCTTTCTCAAGAGATTTACATCCGCCCGGTAACGCCTTGAGCTGCTTTCCGCTGTAGAGGGCCTGACGATGCCCACGCGGTCGGGGAGCGGTCTGTCCGGTTTCGTTCAAACGAGAGAGCCCACGCTGAAATGCTCTAAGATCTACACGATAAGAAGATGCGATATCGGCCTGGGAACCTTTGCCCATTTTGTAGGCATCTATCGCACGCCGCCGGATTTCTGCTGTTGCTATACTCATGTCATGGAGTATAGATCTTCTAAAGAGGCATTTCAATCGTTAAATGCTCTAAATACAGAAAATCGCGTTTAACTCCCTGATCTAGGTTTACTACAAGAGGGAGCAGAGAAGGTCTTTATCACAAGACATTTTCTCCATTTCGCCTCCTTTGTAATCAATATATTTTCCCAAAAGTGTAATTTATCACAAAAAAACAAAAAATAGCTTGAAAAAAGTGAAGCACACTATATTATCTAGACGCTATGAAGAAAAATTTAAATATAAGGAAGACCTGAATCCGTCAGCTATCGCTTCGGAAGGCGCTTTGGGGCTCAAAAGTTGAAAACTTTTTCCTTGAGATGCTCGCTTTTGGGCGGATTGGGACCGGCAAGTATCACCCTGATGAATTTTTTGAGCGTACAGGTCAGATTCACTCTGATTTGGCCATTTTGGGGCGTAGGCCTCCTTGGGCAGTCGCCTTAGAGTATTGTTAAAGGTGCACGGAGGGCTATGCGAAGGAATGGGCAATATCTTGTATCACTTCAAACCAGCGACAACGCTTGCCAAAGTGAAGTTCAATTCGTCCGGCGTGGCGGACCAATCGAACCGCGCAATAAACGATATTTTTGAGAACCGTTTTGATTCGCCAGCGCGGGATGTTGATTTTCTGCGTGGCAAGCCCAGCCCGTTTGATGACCTCTTGGCCAAGACCGCGCAATAGGTTGAAGGCCACCATGGCGCATAACAGAATAATCTTATTGGCACAGAGTCTCCCCGAAGGCAATCGCTCAACATCAAGATCGCTTTTGAGTTCACTGTGGTACTGCTCGCTGGGGCCATGTCCATGATAGAGATCTAGCACCGTCTTGGCACGACAAGAGAGGTCCGTCCACCAGGTGTTTACCTCAAGTTTAGGAACCAGAAGTTTCTGACCATCGATATCGATGGTGCGTTCAATCACTTCGAAGGCCACCGGGACACAAGGGCGGTTTTGGTCACCACCGGGATGGAAATGATCGAAAAAGCCTGTGTAAACGTTCTTGCCTTCACGACTGTCTTGTTTGTCTCCAACTCGGCGTGCAAGGGCCAGCATTTGTTCAGGACATTCGCGGCGAGGATTTCGCTTTACGATAAAATAATGATCCCCAAAAGCGTCGAAGTTATCGGCCGCAGCGTTGCCACTATCAAGCCGAAGCAAACATTTTCCACCCAGGCCCAGGGTTTGGAGCGTTTCAACGCTGCGGGCAATAAACGCGGTCGTTCCCGACTGACAATGTTGTTTACCGGGTCGAAGTTCGCACTCAAGCATGTGGCCTTGAGTGCCCACATAGGCAAATATCGGGGCGTAACCATCATGGCCCTTCTAGGTGTAGGAAACGCCTTCTTTCGAAGAGCCTGAGTGATCCAAAGGGCTCACATCGATATCGACGGGAACAAGATCAAGCCCTTCGACATCTACCTAGCCAAAGGGGCCCGAGGAAAGAAGTTCGGTGTTGAGTTTGCGTAGCCCCACATGGGTTCTGGCTGGGGGCAGGTCGTCGAAACGACGTCGGAACACCGGCTCAGAGGCTACCTTTTTAACTCCCCTTTTTAAGTCCAAAGGCATTCATAAAAATCTCATCACCCCGGTACAGGTCGATATCATTGAAATCGGTTCGACCGTTGCAAAGTAAGCCGATCTGGGTAAGGAGGGTCTCCCGATCAGAGATCGCATCGGAGCGGCGTGGTTGAAAATTGGAGGGAAAAACCCGTTAAGCATGATCCTCAAGCAGCAGGCCGCAAAGATGATTTCCGCTTGTGCTGTTGAGTTCGCTCTTGCCAGTCTTTATTTTATATTGTTTCATATACACACCTGTTGGGGTGGGGTTGTTTGTTTGAATACGGGTATCCTCCCCGCTTTAGCCCAACAGGTAATGAAAAATCGTCAGATTTTATCTGACGGATTCAGGGTGGAGACTCTCCTGGCGAAGTATTGGTCTCCAGAACAGATTGAAGGTCGAAGAAAGCTAGAAGGTGACCCTCCCATCAGTCGAATGACGATCTACCGCTACTTGTACAGTCCAAGAGAGGCTGGCTACCGAAAATACCTGCATGGCCCCGGAAAGAAAAAACGAGCGACTCGGAAAAGCCATTCACGTATACACAACCAAACGATGATTGACCAACGCCCCGAAGAGGCTGAAAGCCGCAAGGTGGCAGGCCATTGGGAAGGTGACACTATTCAGGGCCAAACGAGAAAAGAGGCCTGTGTAGTCACTCTAGCAGATCGAGCGACTCGATATCTTATCGCCGATCTTTTACCTCGATGCAATGCCGAATCGGTCAACCGTTCCGTACCTCAGTTCGCTGATTCAGGGCTCCCCTGTAAAACGGTGACTGTAGATAATGGCATGGAGTTTGCCAGCCATGCTAAACTACAGAAAAAAATAGCAACCCCCATTTTCTTTGCTGAAGGGAGAAACCCTTGGCAAAGAGGGACCAACGAAAATACGAATGGTTTGCTTCGCCAGTTTTTCCCGAAGAAAACCGACTTTGCTGCCCACAGCTCCGCTCAGTTGAGATGGGCTGTGGAGTTACTGAATAATAGACCGAGAAAATGCTTAGAATATAGAACGCCCAAAGAAATGATGGACAGCTTCGGTTTTGCACTTGTAAGTTGAGTCTGCAAGGATGGAAGGCTTGGGCCCGATACTGGATGCTTCCGCTATGGGCGGGTCCGCATGTGGCCGAAGACATTATAGTCTATGGTTTTTACTCTTACTTCTTTCCTTCTCCTCCTTCGCCCAGACCCCGTATCACTATGCCGTTGAAGAAGTGGGTCTCGGCCAAGTGATTAGTCGGGGGACAACCGAGGAAAAAGTTCCTGCGGGAACGCTTATTTTAGCCCCAAACATATTGTTTCGCTATTGGCTCTATGAAGTCGCTGCAGAAAAAATCGGGTATGTAGATTTTACAACACCGGGGGATGGACGACAGTTTACAATCCCGGCTGTGAATCTCGGTATATCCAAAGCCAGCGATTATGATAATGATGGTCTTGATGATGATGCTGAATTTGTGATCGGGACCGATCCCAATAATTCAGACACGGATGGGGACCAAATCTTTGATGGGGCTGAAGTGGCGCAAGGATTAGACCCCTCCGACGGTAATCCTACGCAACTAGGCCTCATCAGTTCGGTGGATACACTGGGTATGGCCATGGATATTCAAGCATTTAACGACATCGCCATTATAGCGGATGATGGAGGTGTTTCTGTTTTTAATGTTTTTAATCGGATGGCTCCAATCATTATCAGCCAGGTCAGTACGCCTGGACAAGCAACCGCTATTTCCCATACGAAAAATTATATTGCGGTGGCCGATGGTAACGCCGGATTAGAGCATCTAACGATTGAAATGCCTCTCTAGAAGATCTATACTCCATGACACGAGTATAGCAACAGCAGAAATCCGGCGGCGTGCGATAGATGCCTACAAAATGGGCAAAGGTTCCCAGGCCGATATCGCATCTTCTTATCGTGTAGATCTTAGAACGTTTCAGCGTGGGCTCTCTCGTTTCAACGAAACCGGACAGACCGCTCCCCGACCGCGTGGGCATCGTCAGGCCCTCTACAGCGGAAAGCAGCTCAAGGCGTTACCGGGCGGATGTAAATCTCTTGAGAAAGCAGTGGATCCAAGAGGTGGCCAAACTTGATCCAAGTCGCCTTGTCTTTATTGATGAATCCGGGGCGAAAACGAATATGACTCGTCTGCGGGGCCGGGCGTTGGGCGGGAACAGGCTTTTTGCCAAAACGCCTTATGGACATTGGTGTACCACCACCTTGATTTCTTCGGTCCGCCTGGACGGAACAACAGCGGCCATGGAGGGGGAGGGGGCGACAGAGACGGCTGTTTTTGGAGAATGTATTCGCCGGGTTTTTCTCCCGACGAGGTAATCGGCTGGTTTTCTTCGTGCTACATCACGACACCTCAATCGTGAAGCGCTCTAGCTATCATTGACATTACTGATCCAGCGTTGGCCTCTATTACCCATCAAGTCAACTTTATAGGTTTTACACGGGCTGTTGCTGCCGCAGGAGGGATCGCCTTTGTGGGGATTGCCAATGGTTTTAATAGCAAAGTATGTGAAGTTGATTTAGGGAGTGGTGAGGTTCTTGAAACATACTCTTTCCTTTACGAGGTCCATGACGTGGTTTTTTCAGGAAATTACTTATATGTCCTTGCTTTAAGGGCTTTTCATATTCTAGAATACTAAAAGGGGTCTATGCAAATCCTTGGCTCGGTTTCTTCACCGGGTACACCGAGTTCAGGCAGTGGGCGAATGCGTTTGTTTGTCGGAAATGACATTGCCTACACAATATATCGTAGAGGGTATAATACGCTTGATGTCAGTGATCCTGCTGATCCCCTGTTGATAACTTATCAGCCTCGCAGTTTGGTTGGAAACACATGGTCGTGAATGGTTCAGGGTTGGGTATTGCTGCAGTGAGTCCTAATAGTACATTGGATGGCGCTCACAACATTTCTTTATACAATGTCAGTAACCCGAGTAATGTAAATGCCTTCAACTATCACCGAACACCAAACACCAGGGATTGCCCGTGCGGTCTCCATATATAATGGCCAAGCCTATGTAGCCGATCACAGCGCCGGTCTGCAGGTCATCAATTACTTATCTGCGGATACGGCAGGAAATCCTCCGTCTGCTACGTTGTCAGCCAACTTTTCCTTAAATCCTCCCCAAGCTGAAGAAGGGAAATGGGTCCGCATTAACGTTGAGGTGAATGATGATGTCCAAATTCGTAATGTTGAGTTTTATATTGATGGAATCAAAGCCCCTACCGATGGAAACTTCCCGTTTGAATATCATTTCATAACCCCTCGATTAACCGAGCAGTCCACATTTTCAATTCAAACACGTGCCAGTGATACAGGAGGAAATGCAACGTGGAGTAGTAACATTGTTGTAACACTTCTACTTGATGCGACCTCACCCCAGGTAAAAGCGGTGACACCTAAGAACGGGTCGTTGCTCAAAGATCTTTCTGTCTTTTCAGCTACATTCAGTGAGCCTATGGATGCATCAACATTAGATATCAGTTCCTTTGCCATTTTTGAGGCGGGTCCAGATGGGATTCATAGTACTGTGGATGATGTGGTTGTGACAGGAAGCGTAATTTACCTATGAAAATGATTTTAATGTAGCCTTGCAAAGTTTTAGTACAAATCTTGGGCCTGGTTATTACCGAGCTGTTTTGAGTTCATCACTATCTGATATTGGAGAAAATCCATTATCAGGAGCCTATACGTGGTTTGCCCGTGTTTATGACGTGTCTACTGACACAGATAATGATGGTGTGCCAGGTGATATTGAACCCTGGATCCGTCAGTTAAACGTGGGATTTCTGTGCGAATGCTTTGGAGGCAAAAGGTTGCAAAAAAACGCAGGCGCACCCGCTGGGTGCGTCGAGGCTTTTTTGTAATTCCTTTTGGCCCAAATGGTTCGTGCAGAAAACCGCGTTTAACTGACGGATCCAGGATAAACAATACATTCCGTTACGTAGCTTTTTTAATCCTGTTCTTAATTTTTTTGGTAGTATCCAGTGAGGGAGCAACGTTGACTGTGCTCAATTCAATGGATAATGGTCCAGGCTCATTGCGAGACACCGTTGGAATAGCTGCACCTGGAGACACCATTGTTTTTGCAAATATTCTCGACGGTGCAACCATCACGCTTACTACCGGTCAAATTGATATTAACCAGGACTTAACCATTATTGGGCCAGGTCGAACAAATCTGACCATTAGTGGAGATAATAGTAGCCGGATTTTCAAGAGCTATGCGAGTCATTTTGTTATCTCAGACCTAACTCTCACTAAAGGGTATCTCCTGAATCCGTCAGACAAAATCTGACGATTTTTCATTACCTGTTGGGCTAAAGCGGGGAGCATACCCGTATTCAAACAAACAACCCCACCCCAACAGGTGTGTATATGAAACAATATAAAATAAAGACTGGCAAGGGCGAACTCAACAGCACAAGCGGAAATCATCTTTGCGGCCTGCTGCTTGAGGATCATGCTCAACAGATTCTTCCCTCCAATTTTCAACCACGCCGCTCCGATGCGATCTCTGATCGGGAGATCCTCCTTACCCAGATCGGCTTACTTTGCAACGGTCGAACCGATTTTCAATGATATCGACCTGTACCGGGGTGATGAGATTTTTATGAATGCCTTTGGACTTTAAAAGGGGAGTTAAAAAGGTAGCTTCTGAGCCGGTGTTCCGATGTCGTTCCGACGACCTGCCCCCAGCCAGAACCCATGTGGGGCTACGCAAACTCAACACCGAACTTCTTTCCTCGGGCCCCTTTGGCTACGCAAACTCAACACCGAACTTCTTTCCTCGGGCCCCTTTGGCTAGGTAGATGTCGAAGGGCTTGATCTTGTTCCCGTCGATATCGATGTGAGCCCTTTGGATCACTCAGGCTCTTCGAAAGAAGGCGTTTCCTATACCTATAAGGGCCATGATGGTTACGCCCCGATATTTGCCTATGTGGGCACTCAAGGCCACATGCTTGAGTGCGAACTTCGACCCGGTAAACAACATTGTCAGTCGGGAACGACCGCGTTTATTGCCCGCAGCGTTGAAACGCTCCAAACCCTGGGCCTAGGTGGAAAATGTTTGCTTCGGCTTGATAGTGGCAACGCTGCGGCCGATAACTTCGACGCTTTTGGGGATCATTATTTTATCGTAAAGCGAAATCCTCACCGCGAATGTCCTGAACAAATGCTGGCCCTTGCACGCCGAGTTGGAGACAAACAAGACAGTCGTGAAGGCAAGAACGTTTACACAGGCTTTTTCGATCATTTCCATCCCGGTGGTGACCAAAACCGCCCTTGTGTCCCGGTGGCCTTCGAAGTGATTGAACGCACCATCGATATCGATGGTCAGAAACTTCTGGTTCCTAAACTTGAGGTGAACACCTGGTAGACGAACCTCTCTTGTCGTGCCAAGACGGTGCTAGATCTCTATCATGGACATGGCCCCAGCGAGCAGTACCACAGTGAACTCAAAAGCGATCTTGATGTTGAGCGATTGCCTTCGGGGAGACTCTGTGCCAATAAGATTATTTTGTTATGCGCCATGGTGGCCTTCAACCTATTGCGCGGTCTTGGCCAAGAGGTCATCAAACGGGCTGGGCTTGCCCCGCAAAAAATCAACATCCCGTGCTGGCGAATCAAAACGGTTCTCAAAAATATCGTTTATTGCGCGGTTCGATTGGTCCGCCACGCCGGACGAATTGAACTTCACTTTGGCAAGCGTTGTTGCTGGTTTGAAGTGATACAAGATATTGCCCCATTCCTTCGCATAGCCCTCCGTGCACCTTTAACAATACTCTAAGGCGACTGCCCAAGGAGGCCTACGCCCCAAAATGGTCAAATCAGAGTGAATCTGACCTGTACGCTCAAAAAATTCATCAGGGTGATACTTGCCGGTCCCAATCCGCCCAAAAGCGAGCATCTCAAGGAAAAAATTTTCAACTTTTGAGCCCCAAAACGCCTTCCGAAGCGATAGCTGACGGATTCAGGTATCTATATATATTTGATACTGTGTCAGGAGGATCTGCTATTTTGACTGACCCCGGGACACTTCTTACTGTTTCCAACATCCTGTTTTCAAGCAATCTGGACGAAGCCCTGAACATTGGAGGCACCATTTCTTCGGGAGGTTCCCTGATGGTCTCAGGCTGTACATTCAGTAACAACTCAGGCTTAACAGCGGGAGCTATTCTGAGCACTGGATCTTCTACGGTCATTGACTCTACCTTTATAGAGAACTTGTCACGTTATTGCGGGGCTATCATGTATTCAGGGTCTGGCACATCAAATAGGGTGTCAGGGTGTACATTTGCTCGTAATGTAGGACGTGCTCACAGCGGTGCCATTTTTTTGTCTACGCTTCTTTGGTTAGATGTTGACAACTCTACTTTTGTAGAAAATAGAACAGGCAGTGACCCTACTCCGTTTACAGCGGGTGCCATTAAGATGGCCGCTTCTGCCCAGCTGACATTATCTTCTGTGACGATTCACAGTAACTCCATTTTTGAGTGTGGGGCGGGAGGAATCATGACCTCTTCTTTCAATCTGACCATGGATCATACTATTGTTGCTGGTAATATAGGAGGTATCTGCTACCCGAGTCCTGCTCCATACATAGCTCCCGATATCAGAGGGCCGATTGTTAGTGGTGGGTTTAACCTGATTGGCAGTTCCGATGGGACGTATAGTTTTGACCCATCAGACCTGATAGGTATTGATCCACTGCTCGGTCCTTTACAGGATAATGGGGGGGCCGACCTTAACAAAGAAACCTCTTCCGGGAAGCCCATTAATTGATGCAGGGAGTACTCTTCCTTTATCGCTTTATGACCAACGTGGCCCTGGATATCCACGTCTCATAGGCACTGCCATGGATGTTGGAGCCGTCGAAATTTCCCCGAATATATCAATGCCTCCACATGATGTATCCCAAGAAAGTGATGATGTGGGCCCACAACATGTTCCGTCTGAAAAGTTGCGAAGCAACACGAGGTCTATACAGACAGAATTTCGTGCTCAGCAAAAATCAAGGCGTTGATTAATTAAAAACATTTATTACACGATCTATCTCTTCTTCCGTATTGTAGAAATGAGGAGAAAGTCGGATAAAGGTTTGTGCCTGTCGATTTTTTCGTAAAGATACACTAATTTTATTCTCTCCTAGCTTTTTCCACAAAGCCTGCATATCGTAGGTTGGATGAGTTAAGGAAATGATCCCCGAATTTCCATTTTCATAATGCTGATATCCCAAAGGTAATGCTATATCCAACACGTACTGGCGAAGATCTAAAATACGTTTTTCAACATTTTCGATGCCAAGGTCTAATAATAGTTTGATCGACTCTAGCATGCCCAAAATGCCTGGAACATTAAGAGATCCCGGTTCATAGCGTCTTGCCCCGCCATAAAAAGCAATCTCTTCCTGTGCAATAAATTCAGGAGAGATCACATTCCGAGCACCTAACAACGTTGGGTTAAGGAGATCCATGCAAAATGATTTAACATAGAAGATTCCAGCGCCTACGGGTCCCAACAGCCACTTATGAGAATCCGCACTTAAAAAATCGACATGCTCTACTGAAACGGGAAAGGCACCAAGTGTTTGGATTCCATCTAGGCTAAATAAAATGCCTCGCTTATGAAGTTGTTGCCCTATCTTATCAATATCAATGCGATACCCGCTTAGAAAGTGGCAGGAGGCTAAAGCTACCAGCTTGGTAGACTCTGTAACCAGATCCTCAATAATTTCCCATGTAATCAACCCGGGACACTCCGGTCTAAGAGGTACAGGTTTAACACCTAAACGCTTCAATTTGAGCCATGGGTAAACGTTGGCGGGGTAATCATCGGCATAATAAATGACTTCATCTCCAGGATGCCATGTCAATCCATTGGCCACCAAGTTTAGTCCAAGGGATGTGGGTCCTAGCAAAGCAATCTCCATTGAATCACATTGAAGAAGCTGGGCCACAGCTTTCCGAGTCTCTGTAACCAAAGGCCAAACCCAATCTCCTTCTTGTTGATCCTTGGTCCCTTGATCGGCAAAGTTTCGGATCGCTTCTGATGTTCTGCGTGGTAAGGCCGTTACACCGGCATGGGCTAAGAAAGTACGTTCTTTAACAACGGGGAATTCATACGTCCTCAGTTCTTGGTTTTGGAGAATTTCGGTCAGTTTCATTAATACGTGTGCTTTCCGACTGAGGGATGAACGACTTCATTTAACCGACCTGAAAAATAATGTTTAAGGGCTACAACTTTCAATCCTTCTGCTTGTAATTGATTCTGTAAAACAGCCGGATCATAATACCCCGCTGCTATTTCGAGAATGACAAGATTACTTCGCGATATCCCTATCCCATCGACTTGATGATCAGAGAAAGTATTTGCTATATTTCGAATTTTTTCTTTATCCGCTTCTTCCAGATCTTTGCCCAATTCGATTTCGATCGTATCCAGATGATGACCATGAATGTTAAATCCGGAGTTCGCGTACGTTTGTTTGTAATAGGGTCTAGTATGTTGATCATACATGTCATTTTTCCTTATAAGAGAATTTATCTTAAGGCCGGCGCGGGAATTTCGAAAAGTCAGGCTTTCTTTTTTCTACAAAAGCATCTCTTCCCTCTTGTCCTTCTTCGCTCATATAGTAAAGCATGGTCGCATTACCGGCTAGCTCCTGGATGCCTGCTTGACCATCACAATCTGCATTGAGCGCTGCTTTTAGACACCGCAAAGCAATGGGTGAATGAGCAAGTATCTCTCGGCACCACTTTACGGTTTCTTCTTCAAGTTGTTCGTAAGGGAAAACGGCATTCACCAATCCCATGTCCAATGCTTGCTGCGCATTGTATTGTCGGCATAAATACCAAATTTCGCGTGCCTTTTTTTGGCCCACTATGCGTGCAAGATATGAAGAGCCATATCCTCCATCAAAAGATCCTACTTTGGGGCCTGTTTGACCAAACGTTGCATTGTCTGCAGCCAAGGTCAGATCACATATAACATGGAGTACATGTCCGCCTCCAATCGCGTATCCAGCGACCATCGCGATGACAGGTTTAGGGCACGTTCGAATTTCGCGTTGAAAATCTAAGACATTTAAGCGATGGACCCCTTGACTATCTTTATAGCCTGCGTCCCCTCGTATTTTTTGGTCCCCTCCAGAACAAAAAGCTTTTTCACCTTCCCCTGTAAGAATAATGACACCGATCTTTTCATCTTCACGAGCATCGTGAAGTGCCGCTGACATTTCTTGGACGGTGAGTGGTCGAAAAGCATTGTGGACTTCAGGGCGATTAATCGTAATTTTAGCGATGCCTTCGGCTTTATGATATTTTATATCTGTGAATGTTTTTGCTTTATTCCATTGAATCGTTGTCATAGATCCCCTTTATAAAATCTCTAATAACATGAACATAGTCATGTGGTTTTTCTACGTGGACATTGTGTCCTGCACCTGAAACGATAGCGGTTTGTATCGTTTTACTCAAGCTTCCCATTTCTTCTGTAATCGTTCGATGTTTTGGGTCATGTTCGCCAGCGATACTTAAAATAGGAATCCTTGATTTAGCTAAATCTTGCCATAACGGTTTTTGATGTCCAATACTCATTCCATATAATGCCTTTGCTAGTTCCTGTGGATCATTTTTTCGACGGGATACAAGTGTTGTTTGATAAACGGTTAGGTTCTTTTTAAAGGAATCAAATAAAGGCTGATTATACCATGTTTGAAGAAAATCTTCAAAAGGTTGGTGGATGAGTTGATGGGCTATGGCTTTATCGTGTTCAGCTCGTTTCTGTCTTTGATCAAAATTTTTGATGCCGGGAGATGCTGACTCCGCGATAATTCCTTGCCACCGTTCTGGCCTATGAGAAGCTAGGTATAGTGCAAGCCGACCACCCATTGAGTATCCACAAAGTACAGACTTTTTTATATTGAAGGAATCAAGCGTATGACATACAGCCTCAGTAGCACCGGCCAAGGAGTAATCATCAGCATCCTTATCCGCGATACTTTTCCCGTGTCCAGGAAGGTCGATTGTGATACAAAAAAAGTCGTTAAAAACTTGATTGATAACCTCGTTCCATTCCCATGAAGCACCCATGAACCCGTGTAACAGCACAATAGGTAAACACTCTTTGGACCCGTGAACAGTGGTGTTTAATAGACGAGACATAAGGAACAAAGGTAAACGTTAAGAGATATTGGATATGGAGATGGGATTACCATGTAAGAACATAAAAGTACGCAACCGTATGTTTACATCAAAACATAGAAAGTTATAAATCTATCCCGTGGGAACAGGTTCTCTGCTCTCTTTAGCGATGTCTGATTCTTCTGTAGCATGATGTTTTAGTTTTACGGAGACGAGTTTTGATAGGCCCCGTTTTTCCATGGTAACCCCATATAAAATATCAGCGGCCTCAATCGTTTGGCGGTTATGGGTGATAACGATGAACTGTGATTTCCCAATAAACTCTTTTAGCATGGTAACAAAACGGCCTATATTTGCATCGTCTAAAGCTGCGTCTAATTCGTCTAACACGCAAAAGGCGCTTGGTTTTACCATGTAAAGTGAGAACAGCAAGGCGACGGCCGTCATCGTACGCTCTCCGCCTGAAAGTAAAGATACGGTTTGTAGTTTTTTGCCTGGAGGTCGTGCGATAATTTCGATGCCGGATTCAAGGACATCTTCTTCATCAACCATAACCAATTTTGCGGTGCCGCCACCAAACAGTTGTTTGAACATGCCTTGAAAGTTTTCGTTTACTTGATTGAACGTTGCGGAAAAGAGTTCTGTGGTCGTTTTATTGATTTCTCGAATCATGTCCATGAGCTGTTTTTTGGCTTTGACCAGATCATCTTCTTGTTGGGTAAGAAATGCATATCGCTCCTCTAATTCATTATATTCTTCAATGGCAACAAGATTTACAGGGCCCATAGACTCGAGTTTTGTCCGGATTTCTGCAACGTTCGTTTCTAAGGTTTCACGGTCTGGCTGCTCCCCGTTCTCCCACTCGGGTTCAGGTACACGGCTGAGCTGTCCTTGCGTGATATTATATTCAGAGGTTATCCGATCGATACTATTTTGATGTCGCATTCGTTCTTCAGCGAGTTGGACATCCATTTCCGATTTTGTGGTTCTTAGTTCATCGATCCAAGACCGTTTTTTACGCATTTCGCTTTCAAGGTTTTCAAGGGTCTGTGTGTTCTCTTCCCGTTGCTCTCGGGCTGTTTTAAGGGTCTGATTGTAGTGTTCGATCTTTTCTTTTAGGGGATCAATACGTAGGGTTGCTTCTTCAGCCTCTGTTTGGAGGGCTGAAATTCTTTCCGTGTAAGAATGGATGCCGGATGAACGTTCTTGGATGAGGGCGTTTAGTTCGTTGATCCGGGCTTCGACATGATTCTTTTGGTGTTTAAGGTTTTCAACTTTCTGTTTGGCTTCAATGTGCTTTACACGTCGGTCGGTTACTTCAGAAAGGGCGGCCGAGCGTTCTTGTTCAAGGGATCGAAGATGATCTGTTTTTGAGGATAACGTGGCGCGCATGTTGGCTAAACGGGTTCGAAGAGATTCTAGTTCGTTGAGAATGGATGTGCGGCGATCTGAACCTGAAGTTTCGTTTTCGGTGAGCATTCGGAGTTCGTATGTGACGGTTTCTGCGCGATCGTTGGTTTGTCTGGCTTCTTGTGAGATGACTTGGTATTCACCTTCTTGTAAGGCTAAATCTCTTTTGCTGGTTTCCCATGCATGGTTCGTTGCTTTAAGGACTTCATCTATAGTAGAACGTTCTTCTAGATATTGAGTCCGCTCAGCTTGTTTTCCATGGGCCTGTCGATCGAGAGCTTGGATTTCTTGTTGTCGGGTCTGTAATAGATGACGTTTGGACAACGGGTTTGTTTCTTGGGCTTCTTGGGACCATAGTTCGGCATGGCCGTTACCGCGCATCAGTACGCCATCTCGCGTTACGAAAATAAGGTCGGGTTCTATAGGCTCAGGAATTTGGTCAAGGTTGTCAACGACGTATACACGTTGTAAGAGGTTGTGTGCTAGCGGTTGTATGGCCTCGTTACATTGTATGTGGTCTGTGAGGGGAGCGTATGGGCGTGTGGAGATATGGGTGGGGGAGGGGGGGGTGGCTTGTGAGGTGTAAAGTAGGCGTGCGGCCCCCTTGTCGTGTTGTTGGAGTTGAGTGAGTATATTTCGGGTTGCATTTTGGTCAGTGACAATAACAGCGTCAAGCCATGCTCTTAAGACGGTTTGGAGGGGGATTTCGTATCCAGGATCAGCACGGAGATGATCAGCAAGAGCTCCGAGGACGTGGGTTCGATCTATGTTGTCATTGGGATTAGGCTCTAAAAGGGCTTGGGCTCCACCGGAGAACCCTTCTGAGGTTGTGTCTTCCGTTAATAGCTCGCATTGGGCCTTTTTCCCTGCTATTTCGGCTTGAAGACTTGATAGGGTCTGTTCAGTTTCCTTTATTTTTTTGGATAGAACCTCTTGTTGTGTGGTGAGTTCCTTTCTTTTTTCTTCATGAAGAGCGGTTCCTTTTCTTAGTGCGTTTAATTGCGTTTCCATCTGTGCTTTTCGTTCATTAAAGTTTTCTAAGGAACGTTGGATTTCTGACTTTTCTGCCGCTAAACGTTCTCGACGGATTACGACGGTTCGCTCTTCAGCGTCTAATTCGGAAAGCTCATTTTGTCGGTGTGAAATTTTGCTTTCTATATCGACAGATTCGGTGCGAAGATTTTCGAGTTCTTTTCGTGTATCCTCCACATTCTCTTCTAGTTGGCTTGAATGGGTTGCAGCTATTTCTAGATCTTGTTCAGTGCGGGTTTTGGCTTCTTGTGAGGTTTTTAAAAGCTGGTTAGTTTTTTCGAGTTCGATCTGATGTGTTTGCAGACGTTGTTTTGCGACTTCGGCATCTTTTGAATCTCTTTCAGAAAGTAGTTTGATTTCTTGAATGCGATCTTGATTGATTTGAATGAGTTGTTGGGCCCGATCACATTCTGTTTTGGCTTCTACAGCGGTGTCTAAGGTTTTGGAAATTTCTTTTTCCATGGCGTTGAGTGTTGCACGCATTTCCGTGGAGTTTTTCTCTATGTCTTGTAAATCCGCGCGCACGGCTTCGTCTTGTTCGTTAAGGGATACAAGCTTCGTTTCTAGCTGGTTTATCTCTTGTTCGAGCCTTTCCAATTTGTCGCGGGTACAAAAAATATCGATTCCTCTGAGTTTTTCTTGAAGTATTTTGTATCGTTTAGCTTTTCCTGCTTGGCGTTGTAGGGAGGTGATTTGACGTTTAACTTCGCGGATAATATCGTTAAGTCGAAGGAGATTGGCTTCCGTATGGTCCAGTTTTCGGATTGCTTCTTTTTTATCAGCTTTATATTTTGTGATGCCACTGGCTTCTTCAAACACGGCACGACGGTCTTCAGGGCGGGAGCTTAAGATCAGATCAATGCGTCCTTGTTCCATCAGGGAGTATGAGTTGGTTCCTACGCCAGTATCCATGAAGAGTCGTTGGATATCTTTTAATCGGCAGGGCGCTTTGTTGATAAAATATTGCCCTTCACCCGATCGTAATACGCGTCGAGTGACCGTTACTTCATCGTATTCAGTCCCCAATTTCCCCTCGCAACCGGCAAGGGTTAAACTGACTTCAGCCATGGATAGAGGTTTATGAGAGTCGGTTCCGTTAAAAATGCAGTCTTCCATTTTTGCGCCGCGCAACGCCTTCGCGCTTTGTTCGCCCAGCACCCATCGAATGGCATCAGAGACGTTACTTTTCCCACATCCATTAGGGCCGACGATTGCTGTCATGCCGGGTTCGAATTCTAGACTTATTTTTTCTGCGAAGCTTTTGAAGCCTATTACGTCTAATCGTTTAAGATACATGGTCTGGGGTTCACAGTTTATGGTTTATGGTTTAACTATGGGTCCTATATCATGTATGGTTGTTTCAGGCAACCACTATATGTGGGGAAAATACGGATTTTGGATACTTGATGCTAGATGCTGGGCAAAAATGACGGATTTCAGTTATGTGTGACTTTGAACTTATTACTTTACTTAAAAAACTAGTCTCTATACCGAGCGTAAACCCGGAAGATACGGATGATTCGGATATTACTGGAGAGCAACGTATTGCTGAATTCTTGGCTGACTATCTTGAACAAAAAGAATTTCAAGTTCAGTGGATGGAACAGGAGCCCGGTCGTCCCAATATAATCGCGAGTTTTGGGTCGGAGTCAGCCTCGCGTACATTGTTATTAGAATCCCATTTGGATACGGTTAGCGTGCATGGAATGAAAAGACCTCCTTTCACACCTCAGATAGAGGAAGGGCGTTTATATGGAAGAGGAGCGTGTGATACGAAGGGGCCTATGGCGGCAGTGCTTCATGCTTTGGAACCAAGCCTGTTAAGGAAGCTTTCTGAAGGTGACTGCCGTATAATTTTCGTTGGCGCGATGGGTGAAGAAAAGGGAAATCAGGGTGCAGCGTATCTTGCAGGGCAAGGAATAGGCGCTGATGAAGCGATTATTTTGGAACCCACAGAATGCTCGATTGTCCATGCCCACAAAGGCGCTTTGTGGTTCCGTGTAGAAGTTGTAGGGGTTGCAGGACACGGTTCAGATCCAGCCAGAGGCGTCAATGCTATTGAGGCGCTTGGCCAAGCTGTTCAAAAATTGAAAGCTCAAACAGAACTCGATCGTGAAAATTACCATAGTGATATTCTGGGTCAGCCCACCATAAATTTTGGAGTCATAAAGGGTGGGTCAGCCGTAAATATTGTGCCGGATCATTGTTTAATGGAGGTTGACCGTCGTTATTTACCTGATGAGGATGTTGGCATTCTGCTTGAAAATATAAAATCTATATTTTCTACGCTTAAAAAAGAAGACAAAATTAAAGGTTTCGAATTTCATATCATTAAAGATTCAATTCCATTTTTGACCTCTACAACATCCCCTCTTGTGAACCGTTTACAACGAAGTTGCAAAGAGGTTGGTGTAGAGGCAACCTTTCAGGGTTCTTCATGGTATAGTGATGCAGGACATTTCTCACAGACGTGTTCGGATGTGGTTGTTTTGGGGCCGGGTAGTATTAAGCAAGCGCATACGGCAGATGAGTATATTGAACTGGAAAGTTTGCAGAGGGGATATGAAATTTTAACGTGTTTTTTGAGTGATTGGGTGGATGAAATGAAAGACCTGAATCCGTCAGATAAAATCTGACGATTTTTCATTACCTGTTGGGCTAAAGCGGGGAGCATACCCGTATTCAAACAAACAACCCCACCCCAACAGGTGTGTATATGAAACAATATAAAATAAAGACTGGCAAGAGCGAACTCAACAGCACAAGCGGAAATCATCTTTGCGGCCTGCTGCTTGAGGGTCATGCTCAACGGATTCTTCCCTCCAATTTTTAACCACGCCGCTCCGATGCGATCTCTGATCGGGAGATCCTCCTTACCCAGATCGGCTTACTTTGCAACGGTCGAACCGATTTTCAATGATATCGACCTGTACCGGGGTGATGAGATTTTTATGAATGCCTTTGGACTTAAAAAGGGGAGTTAAAAAGGTAGCCTCTGAGCCGGTGTTCCGATGTCGTTCCGACGACCTGCCCCCAGCCAGAACCCATGTGGGGCTACGCAAACTCAACACCGAACTTCTTTCCTCGGGCCCCTTTGGCTAGGTAGATGTCGAAGGGCTCGATCTTGTTCCCGTCGATATCGATGTGAGCCCTTTGGATCACTCAGGCTCTTCGAAAGAAGGCGTTTCCTACACCTAGAAGGGCCATGATGGTTACGCCCTGATATTTGCCTATGTGGGCACTCAAGGCCACATGCTTGAGTGCGAACTTCGACCCGGTAAACAACATTGCCAGTCGGGAACGACCGCGTTTATTGCCCGCAGCGTTGAAACGCTCCAAACCCTGGGCCTGGGTGGAAAATGTTTGCTTCGGCTTGATAGTGGCAACGCTGCGGCCGATAACTTCGACGCTTTTGGGGATCATTATTTTATCGTAAAGCGAAATCCTCGCCGCGAATGTCCTGAACAAATGCTGGCCCTTGCACGCCGAGTTGGAGACAAACAAGACAGTCGTGAAGGCAAGAACGTTTACACAGGCTTTTTCGATCATTTCCATCCCGGTGGTGACCAAAACCGCCCTTGTGTCCCGGTGGCCTTCGAAGTGATTGAACGCACCATCGATATCGATGGTCAGAAACTTCTGGTTCCTAAACTTGAGGTGAACACCTGGTGGACGAACCTCTCTTGTCGTGCCAAGACGGTGCTAGATCTCTATCATGGACATGGCCCCAGCGAGCAGTACCACAGTGAACTCAAAAGCGATCTTGATGTTGAGCGATTGTCTTCGGGGAGACTCTGTGCCAATAAGATTATTCTGTTATGCGCCATGGTGGCCTTCAACCTATTGCGCGGTCTTGGCCAAGAGGTCATCAAACGGGCTGGGCTTGCCCCGCAGAAAATCAACATCATGCGCTGGCGAATCAAAACGGTTCTCAAAAATATCGTTTATTGCGCGGTTCGATTGGTCCGCCACGCCGGACGAATTGAACTTCACTTTGGCAAGCGTTGTCGCTGGTTTGAAGTGATACAAGATATTGCCCATTCCTTCGCATAGCCCTCCGTGCACCTTTAACAATACTCTAAGGCGACTGCCCAAGGAGGCTTACGCCCCAAAATGGCCAAATCAGAGTGAATCTAACCTGTACGCTCAAAAAATTCATCAGGATGATACTTGCCGGTCCCAATCCGCCCAAAAGCGAGCATCTCAAGGAAAAAATTTTCAACTTTTGAGCCCCAAAACGCCTTCCGAAGCGATAGCTGACGGATTCAGGAAAGATACCTTTTGACTCTTCTTTTTTGTATCTATGTTTAATAAAGTATGTTAAGTCATAAACTTTTATATGGTGAGGTAGAAAATGCGAACAACCCTAGCTATACCTGAGCCAATTTATAAACGAGCTCAAAAGATGGCTAAAGAACGAGCTCAGCCCGTTTCTCGGTTTGTTGCTGAAGCGATCGAATACTACCCTGTTAAAAGTGAAGCTCAGGCGAAGAGACCAGCCAAGAGTTATTGTCTAAAGCCTCAGTCAATGGGGCGTCCTAATGTTGATATAGATATCGTGATGCGCTTTATCGCCTAATGGATGAATAGCTTCTATGTTTCTTGTCGATACAAATATACTTCTACATGCTGATGTGTGTTCTGTTTCTAAAAAAGAGACGCATCGTCTTCGAGGAAATTTACTTCACGATTTTCACATTGCCGTCATTATGCGTGAACATGGTGTTGAAGATATTATAACGCGTCATACTGATTTTAGAGTTTTTCCATGGGTGCGCATACGAGATGTTTAAGGACTTTCTGTTCGTGAATTAGGAATAAGAACGGTGCAATTATCAATTATCATACCTGCTCATAATGAGGAGAAGAGGTTGTCTCCTATGCTAGAGGTGTATCTTGAATGTTTTATAGAGAAGTATGGAAATGATGTAGAATTCATTATCGTTGTTAACGGTTCGACTGATGATACAGATCAAGTCGCAAAATCGTTTGAAGATCTTTATGTGCACGTTAAGGCGATTATAGAGCCGGATCAAATAGGTAAAGGGGGGGCGATTATGAGGGGGTTTGCATTGGCTCAGGGAGATCTTGTAGGGTTTGTAGATGCGGACGGGTCCACCCCTCCTCAGGCTTTTCAAGATTTAGTAGAAAATATTGGAGATGCCGGTATTATTATAGCCTCTCGATGGCTTAAGGATTCAGTTGTATCCTCTCCTCAGTCTATTTCTAGACTTATTGCTTCTCGCGTTTTTAACTTTTTGGTGCATATAGCTTTTCGCATGCAGATTTCGGATACTCAATGCGGGGCGAAGTTAATGAGGAAGGAAACCTTGCAGGTTGTGTTGCCTCATTTAGGCTTAACACAATGGGCCTTTGATGTAGATCTTCTATTTCAATGTAAACGTGAAGGATATCAGGTCATTGAGCACGCAACGGTGTGGAATGATGCAAAGCATTCTCGCCTGAATATTCCTAGAGCCTCGATCGAAATGTTCACGGCTATTTTACGGCTACGGCTTCTCTATTCGCCTTTTCGATGGATTGTAAAAGGATATGATTTAACCTGCGGCCGATTTATCCGGTCGAGAAAGTTAAACAATGTGAGAAGTTAAAAAAGAGGGTGTGATTCCCATGGGTAACATGCATTAGTCCTTCCCAATTCTTCTTCTACCTTCACTTCAGACCTTTGACGTTGGACTTGGTTCTTCTAAATACCGTTTTCGGTACCACCAAAATCCAAATAGGTCTAGAAGTGTTTTGGGTAATCTTTGAACGTTTGTGTATTTGGACACACCATGTTTTCTAGGGCGGTGGTTTACAGGCATTTCTTGTATCGTTCTTCCGTGTAATTTGAAGTAAGCAGGCAAAAATCGGTGGACACCATCTAGCGGAGGGATATCTTGAGCGCAAGATGCTTTGAATATTTTAAGACTACACCCTGTATCCCGTATCCCGTCCTGTGTAACCCAGTTTCGGATCCGATTCGCGAGTCGGGAGGCGATGCGACGTGACCACGTATCACGACGTTTTGACCTATATCCACAGACCACATCACATGCATTCAGTTGCATGATTAGTTTTGGGATGTCCTGTGGATCGTTTTGGAGGTCTCCGTCCATTAGAACGATCATAGTGCCCTGAGCATTAGATAGCCCTAATAACATAGCCGCAGATTGACCTCTGTTTTTTGCAGACTGTATGCCTCGAACAAATTTATATTTTTGCATGCAGGTTTTGATATGTTTCCAGGTTTGATCTGTGCTCCCGTCATCTATAAAAAGGACTTCTGTTTTTTGATCCTTGACTTGGACTTGAATCGCCTTGAGTTCTCCTGCAAGAAGTATTACGTTGTCCTCTTCATTGTAGAGTGGAATAATAATTGAAATCATTTTGGGGCCTCACGCGTTTGGACAAACAAGATATATTTAAGTTTCTAAACTAGCATTATGATAAAACCAGTAAACAGCGTCGAGTACAATCGATTTGGTTATGAATGGGGAAAATACAACCGTATTATTCCTATTTACGAAAAGCAGTTTTTGGGATGGGTTCACCCGTTTAAACCTTCTGATTTTAAAGGAAAACGTGTTTTAGATGCGGGTTGTGGAACAGGCCGAAATACCTATTGGCCTTTGTCGTATGAGGCAAAAGAAGTGGTTGCCTTTGATGTAGATCCACGTACGGTGGCCGTAGCCCAGAAGAATCTTTCGGACTACTCAAATGCGAGTGTTGTTCAATCCTCTATCTATGATATCAAATATGTAAACGAGTTTGATGTGGTCTTTTCTATTGGGGTTATTCATCATCTTGAAAGGCCGAAAGAGGCCGTAGCAAAACTTGTGCGGGCTACAAAACCGGGTGGTACAACACTTGTATGGGTGTATGGTAAAGAAGGGTATACGTTGCTTAAATTTTTTATTAACGGAGTCCGTCGTCTTACTTCCAAATTTCTGATTCGAATCTTAGATATATGCGTCAAACCTTGGTCCTTTCTCTTTTATCTCTATCTAAAAGCGTGGAAACATAAACATCCTTACTTGAAGTTGTTGAGTCAAGCCAGCTATTGGCACATTCATTCTATCCTCTTTGATCAATTACTGCCCGAAACAGCAAACTATTGGACGCGTGCCGAAACACTAGATTTATTTGATGGGTTATCGGTAAGCGATGTTCGTATCAATTTTTGTAATAAGGGGTCGTGGACGGTCTGGGCCACGAAAGAAGACTGAGAATCTTATGTGTGGGATTGTAGGGTTTACAACGTATAAAAAATCGGTGGCTGATTCAGAAAGCAGAGTCAGAACCATGTCCTTTCCCTTGGCGCATCGCGGTCCGGACGGGGAAGGGTATTATGTAGATGAAGAGATGGCTCTAGGCCACCGTCGGTTAAGTATCATTGATGTTGAAGGGGGCTCCCAACCTATGAGTTCTCAGGGGGGGCGTTACCAAATTGTCTATAACGGAGAGATTTACAATTATATAGAACTGAGGAAAAAGCTTGAGGTTAAAGGGCTTGTTTTTAGAACACAATCCGATACGGAAGTTTTATTGCAGCATTTTATACTGTCCGGAGCTGATTCTTTATTAGCGTTGAACGGGATGTTTGCTTTTGCGATTTGGGATCGCCAAGAAAAAAAGCTTTTTTTAGCGCGAGACCGAATCGGGATCAAACCGTTATACTATACCCTTCATGAGGGCGAGTTGATTTTTGCTTCTGAATTAAAATCATTGTTACTTTTCCCTGGGGTGCATCGTGAACTTAGCCTTTTATCGCTCAGTAGATTTCTTTCTTTAAGCTATATTCCTGCACCCCATACTATTTTTGATCATATTCATAAATTAGAACCGGGGGCCTATCTTGAATTTGACGGTGATACACTTCAAAAGAATACTTATTGGGATATTCCTCTTGCAGACAAGCCGGTTACCGGGCAGACCCTTGATGAGTGTGCCGAACAGGTGCGTAGTCTGTTGAGTGATGCGGTGTGTAAGCGACTAAGAAGTGATGTGCCGGTAGGCGTGTTCCTGAGTGGTGGCATAGACTCTAGTACGATGGTGGCTCTTGCTGCGCAAAAGGTGTCTTCACCCCTTCACACTTTTTCAGTCGGGTTTGAAGAATCAAGCTATGATGAATCTTCTTATGCCCGGGAGGTGGCGAAGCTCTATCAGACAGAACATCATCATGAAATTTTGTCATCGAACCGTGCGCTTGATCTTTTGCCTGAGGTGATGAAAGGATTAGATGAACCTTTTGCGGATGCTTCTATTTTGCCAACGTATCTTCTTTCTCGTTTTACGTCTAATCACGTAAAAGTGTGTTTAGGGGGGGATGGGAGCGATGAGCTTTTTGCGGGGTACCCCTCTTTTCAAGCGCATAAACTGATGGAAAAACTTTCTTTTTTGCCGACTACATGGAGAAACCAGTTAAATCGTCTGGTGCGTCGGTTACCTGTATCTCATCAGTATGCAAGTGTAGAGTTCCTTTTACAACAGTTTATAAAAGGGTCTGGAATCTCACCTGAGATTCGTTTTTTTATGTGGATGGGCGTTTTTAGTAATGAACAAAAAAATCATCTATTGACGGAACCTGTACGTGAGCAGATTTTAAGAGAGAATCCGTTTGGAGATATTATTGATTATGTGCGACAGAGCCGTTTGATTAGTGATTTTGAAAGGATTCTCTACCTATGCATGAAGATGTATTTGCAGGATGGTATTCTTGTCAAAGTAGATCGAGCCAGCATGGCAAATTCCCTTGAAGTTCGAGTTCCCTTTTTGGATCACACCCTGGTCGAATTTGTGTCGGGCATTCATACCGGCTATAAGTTAAAAGGCCTTACGACAAAATATATCTTGAAATATGCGGTCAGAGATTTATTGCCTCGACGTATTATTAAAAGACGAAAAGCAGGATTTATGATTCCTTTGGCAAAATGGATAGAACACGATTTGCGTGGATTCATTGAGGAGCATTGTTCCATGTCTGCCCTTGAGGAAGATGGTTTATTTAATCCTGTCTATGTGCGGACACTTCTTGACGAACATTTTCAGCATAAACGTGATCATCGAAAATTAATATGGACAATCCTTTGCTTTCAAATATGGCGGCATCATTATCGGTAGATGTTTACGTTTCGTGAAAAATTCCTTTAAACTATCTGTTGAAGAGGGAGGGAGTTTGGGGTTTATACTGCGCATGGTTTGTTGTACGGCAAGATGTTCCTCTTAACTTTGTTCTTTTTACTTGTCGAAATTAATTTATGATTCAAGACGTATTGCTTATGGAAGCGGAGAAAGGGTTGTTCAAAGGCCGCGAAACAATGAAGGTGTTGAGACGATGAAAGAAGAGAGGAGAAAACTCAATATTGGGTGCGGTATTTTTAGAAAAAAAGGGTTCATCAACGTAGATGGTGTGGCTTCTATGAAGCCCGATGTACTCCATGATCTGAATTCGTATCCTTATCCATTTGAGGAGAACTCTTTTGATCTGACTGAAGCGGATCATGTCATCGAACATCTAAAAGATCCCTTTCAAGTTATGCGCGAGTTGCACCGCATATTAAACCCCAATGGTTTATTGGTAGTACGCGTTCCTCATTTTAGTCGAGGATTTACACATGCTGATCACAGGCGTGGTTTTGATGTATCTTTCCCCTATTATTTTCAGCCAAAATTTACAGCGGGATATACAGGTGTACATTTCATGTTAAAACAAATGAAACTTCGTTGGTTCGCCCAGCCGTATTTAAAGAAAAAAATAATGCCATTACCCATATTCTACATCATGCAATTGTGGGGATGGGTTATAGATACTTTGGCAAATATTTCGCCCTTTATATGTTCAAGAATATGGTGTTATTGGGTTGGTGGATTTGAGGAAATTCTGTTCCACTTTGTTCCTGTTAAGGGAGAGTCTAAAGTCATGCCGTGATACCATGGCTATTTTGATAGGTCTTGATATGAAAAATGTCTCGTTTAGTTTAACGTCTGGTTTTTGGTTTTTTTTTGCCTTGCTTTGCTGATACGTATTATTGCCCTGAGTCGAGCTGATTTGTGGATTGATGAGATTTTATTTGTAAACTTGTCGAAACCTCCCCTAACCCCTCTTGGGATTGTTTCTTTATACTATAAGCAATTTGTGGTGATTCATCACTTTCCGTTTCCTTCTGTTGTTCAAAACATTTTTCTCTGGATGATGAACCCTTTTGTTGAAGATCTTGATCATGCTGAAGGTCTTCAACGTTTACCTGCTGTTGTGTGGGGTAGTTTAACTGTTCCTGTTTTATATTTACTAGCACGACAACTGGTTCGTACTCACATAGCCATCATGGCGGCCTTGATGATGAGCCTCTTTATTTTCCCTGTTTATTACTCTCGAGAAGCTTATTACTATGCCCCCTTGATGTTTTTTGCGGTCAGCAGCTTTTATTTCATCACTCACATTTTAACGCATAAAAGAGTGAAGAAACGTTTCTATATCCTGCTTTTTGCAAGCTTCCTGTTAAGCACTTATTCTCACATGGGCGGGGTATTCGTCCCGCTTATTTTCTGTTTGTTTTGTTCATGTTTGTTGTTGGCAAATCGGTATCCACCTTTACATGCGAGACTGATCTCGCGAAAAGTCTATTTAAAGCTATGGGGTATTAGCTTCGCTTCCATGCTCTCTGCTCTTCCCTTTTACCTTCAACTTTTCGGAGAGAGTGGTGTTAGTCAGCCCGCAACAAGGACTTCTATAGGGCTTTTGCTTTATGACTATTTCGGGAAACTTTTTCTAGGCGTCTCATGGCCAGCCGGTGTAATCCTTGTGTTGGTTCTATTTTCGGGTTTTTACGCTGCTATATGTTCTCGTGAACACAGGGTCATACGTAGAACCTTTTTATCGTTCTTTGCTGTGCTGTTTGTAGCGCTGTTTTGGACCTTGTCTATAACAAAATACAATGCCCGTTATCTTTGGGTCGTTACTCCCGTTTTTTACATCGTTTTTGCACTAGGAGTTGATCAATGGGGTCATTGGATTGCAATGATAATGCCTCGGCGCATTAAAATTCGAGATGAGCATATTGTGTATGTGATTTTTGGGATGATACTGAGCGTTCATCTTTTTTTATTTCTTCCTGTGTGTTATCAATTACCGGCCAAGTTGATCAATTATGGGGGGGTCGCTAAATGGTTGGTTGCAAACACAAAACCTGGGACTCCTTATCTTCTTGATGAGTGTCATGAATTTCGTTTTATGCCTGGGTATTTTCAAACACCTGGGCGCATACCCGCCTGTTCATTTTCGACCAAGCCGGGTTTAGAAGGCGAACAAGAGTATCGTAAAAACTTTAAAACATTTGTTACCCGTTTCCCGGAAGCTTATTGGGTAGAATCCTGGTATCACTTGCAGGGATCAAAAGAGGTGTATGGTGAATGGAACTGGCCCTACAAACACTTTCGAAGAAGATTTGATGTTCTAAATACCCCTATAAAGAAATTATCTGACAGAGGTTTATCTCCCCAGGATCGATATTATATAGATCTGATTGATGAGCGGAATTATCGAACTCCGATCCGTTATAATACGGCTGAAGATATTGAGAAAATAGCACGTGAAGAGGGAGAGCCTGTTCTCTTAACATATGAAGGGTGGCAATGTGCTCAAGTCCAACAAGGTGTTTACGTCCGAGTGAGTACTCGTAACTTTTTGCCTATTCATGTAAAAACACTAGGCGAAGAACCTGTGAAAGGGAACTTTGTTTTGGTCGGGTTCATTATAGCTGAGTCTGGTGAATACGAGGTCCACTCTTTCTGGAATAAGCAGGGACTGGGTTCCTCTAAAAGATCAGCTGGCTCATTTTGGACCTTAGAAACACCTGAATTATTGATAAATCCTGGCGAGAATAAGTTTATGTGGGGTGTCAGTGGAGGGGTTAAAAAAATTAATGCAATTGCTTTATACTCCACGACGTTTGTTCCTTCTCAGGAGGAGGGAAGATGAAATGGGAGGATAAAGGTAAGCTCTTCAGGCATAGCGTGTTTATGTTTTGCGCAGCCTCGGTCGGGCATATTTGCAATCTTTTATTTCAGCTCATTGTGGGGCGTACTCTTTCTAAAGAAGAGTTTAGCATATTTGCTTCGCTCATTGCGCTTTTAAATATAGTAGGCAAGCCGCTTGGAGCCATTGGTTTGTCGATCGCACACTATGTGGCATGCATGGTCCAAATAGGTTGTCAGGCGAATGCGAGGTGTTTAGTGGTTCGATGGCTTGTGCGTATGACGGGGGTCGGTTTGCTTTTGTTAGTGTTTGGAATTTTGTTTGCCGAACCCATTTCAGCGGCTTTACATTTAAAAAGGGCCACGCCTGTTATTATCATTAGCATTGTTTCGTTAGGTCTTTTTTGCTCTCCGGTCATTTCTGGGACTCTACAGGGATTGCAGCAGTTTAGATGGATGATGGTTACCTCTCAGTTAGGTTCTATCATACGTGTAATAGCTACATTGTTTTTTGTGGTTTGTATGGCCCCTGCGGCAGGGTGGGCTATCTTAGGTCATGGGGTGGGCATCTATGTTAGCTTTTTATTAGGGCTTTTTGTGATCTATGCTGTGATGAAAAGAGGTGAAGATCCTTCCAGTCAACCGCCCAGTATGGGTATGTATATCATACAGGCATTTGGGATTTTGTGGGCCTATGCCACACTCATGACCTCGGATGTTGTCTTGGTGCAGCATTATCTTCCTGAGGAGTCTGGATCTTTTGCTTATGCGGCTCAGATTGCGAGAATTGTTGTCTTCCTTCCCTCAGCCGTGGCTACTGCGATGTTTCCAAAAGTGGCTGCTTCAGGTGAGACTACAAATGACCATTACTCTCTTCTTATACGTTCAGTTATGTATACCTTATATGGTGTCGTCCCTTTTGTTTTGGTCTGTAATCTTTTCCCTGGTATCCCGCTATGGATCTTTTTTAAAGTATCTGAGCCGGATATCCATGTGCTGAATTTGATTCGAGTGATGACGTGGGCTATGGTCCCTGTTGCATTAATTAATGTAATTATTCATTTTCAGCTCGCTCAAAAACGCTTTGTGATCGTTTCTCCGGTCATTTTTTGTGCATTAGGTTACCTCGGGTGTGTTTGGTTGTGGCATGGGAGTGTTTGGCATGTTGCCGTGAGCTGTGCTGTATTCGGTTGTCTCTGTCTACTTATATCGGTATGGTTCACATTCCGTTTGAAAAGGGCGTCTGTGTCAACTCATTGAAACTTTATATTATATAGAGACTTTTATGAAGAATGAAAAATTGCCTCCAGGTTCAGTTACGAAAAAACACGTTGCACAGTTGGTTTTTGGGCTGACTCTTTTATCTCTGTTGATCTTCCGGAAGATACTTCCTTTAGACGAGGTCCTGTTTACAACGGATGACAACATAGGTGCCTTGGCTTTTCGAAAATTTTCCTTTCCCTATTCCTTTTGGAATTCGTGGATGGATATCCCCCTGCTGGGGTCTTCTGGGATACGTACTATAAATTGGACCAACTTATTAGTATGGCTGTTGCCTTTAGATTTTTTTGTCGATTGGATCCATGCTATTGATCTTTCACTGGGTTCGTTATTTTTTGCTCTGTTTTTAAGAATGAGAGGCTTGAGTTGGGCTTCGGCGATTCTGGGTTGCCTAACCTGTTTTTGGTTGGGAACAACGTTTACATTAACGTATGCAGGTCATATCGGGAAATTTGGTGTTGTCCTTTTTTCGGGGATGTATTTGTGGTTTATTGAAAAAGCAATTCAGCCCCGTTCTGTTTCTTTTTCTGTCTTAGCAGGTGGAGCCCTTGGAGCTATGTTTCTTGAACAACAAGATGTGGGGCTCTTTTTTGCTATGCCTCTTGGTTTATACGCTGTATATGGAATGGTGCGTGATTATGGGTGGAGACCCCTATATGCTGGTCAGGCCATCTTTCCGATTGTACTTATCGCTGCACTGATTGCTTTTCATTCTTTGTGGAGTGGATATAACCATCAAGTAAAAGGCATTACTTCTGTAGATTCAAGTGATCCAGAAGCTAAGTGGAATTTTGTAACACAATGGAGCTTACCTCCTGAAGATTTAATTGATTTTATAGCTCCAGGATATATGGGGTGGAGGAGTCACGAGTTAACGGGACCCTATTGGGGGCGCATGGGCCGTTCGGCGGGTTGGGAGGAGTCTGGCCAGGGATTTCGAAACTTTCAACTTGACACTCACTACCTAGGGGTCATACCCATACTCTTCGCATTATGGGCATGCTGGGGAGGATGGCGGTATCGAAAACGGTTAACCCATGTCCGTAAGGATCTTGTCTTTTGGAGTGCTGTTGCTTTACTTACCCTTCTATTATCTTTTGGTAAATATTGTTTTCTATACAAAATTTTCTACATGTTGCCTGTGGTTTCTTCGATCCGTGCTCCTGTTAAATTTCTACAAGTATTTCAGTTGGCCTTAGGGGTTCTCAGCGCATATGGGTTGGAAATGGTTTCTGGCCAAATAAGAGAAAGAATAGGGTCTTTCTCTAAAGAACGGTTTTTCTTTTGGAGTATGGCAGGATGCACACTTTTATTGATCTGTACCTATTTTTGGACCCGTTCTTTCTCCTCAGAAATCATTACAAATTTATCTTCTGATGGATGGGTCAGTGAAGCGGGTGTCATTGTGAAGAATCGTATTCAAGCATTAGCTCATGCTGTCATAATGGCTGTGGGAATACTTGCTGGTCTATGGTTTTTCTTCTTTAGTCATTTAGGAACGAAGGCGTCTTATAGACAAAAAGTGGCGTGGGTTCTTGTCTCTGTTGTTATTTTAGATCTTTTCCTATTGTCGAAACACTATGTCAAGTCAGTGAATACCCGTATGTTTCAGGAAAATGGTGTTGTTAGGACGCTTCAATCTGATCCTAAATCATTTCAGCGAGTCGCCATGACGACTCAGGCTGGGTTCTATAATCATTGGTTAACGTATCTTTTTCCCTACCACAACATTAAAACCTTTAATTTTGCACAGATGCCGCGGATGCCTGTAGACTATAAAAAATTTTTGACGGCCATGAATTCGAACGCCCTTCGAATGTGGCAATTATGTTCTGTAGAATATATCATGGGGCCCTCTCAGTTATGGCAACAGGTTCAACGTAACCCTGGCTGGAAGGAACTATTTGAGTTGGCCTATGTGTATAATGTTTACTCAGACGGTAAAGGCGGGATTGAAGTTGTTGGAGCAACCGAAAAACAGCCTGGGCAACATTGCATCGTGAGGCAAAAGAAAGCATTACCTCGCTTTTCGTTAATAGGGACATGGGATGTTTTATCCGATGAAGATGTGTTAAAACAGCTTCCTGCAAATGAACGTAACATCCATGAAAAAGTAAGTATGGCTCCTGAAGCTGCGGATCTGCTGCCCCCTTCACCTGAAACATCTGCAGAAGGCCATATATCTATCGAAGAATATCGGCCTGGGACTGTTACGTTGAATATTTCTGCAAAACAGCCTGTTATATTAAAGATGGCGGACAGGTATACTCCAGGATGGAAAGCTTTCCTTGATGGAAGACAGGTCCCGGTGCTACGGTGTGATTATATTTTCTCAGGAGTGTTGATAGGGCCTGGGATACATGAACTTGTGTTAAAGCATGAGACTTCTCGCTTCCCTTTGTTGATTCAGTCTTTGGGTTTATTGTTATGTGCTATTGTTGTGGGTGGACTAGTATACAAAAAAATAGCTAAAAAGGGTGAAGTCGTCCCTTGACAAACTACGGTGTTTTTTTGAGACGGTTAAGAATTGGGGACATATTTCCAATTAATCTTTCGCATCATTGGGGTCACCCATAAATTGGGGACTCTCCTGCTGAACGGCTTCCAGAATACGTCGCGAACAGGCCTATTGCTTCAATAGCATTTTTGGGTGTAACGTGGGCTAAACCTCCATAATCGCCGGTTTCGCGTAAGTCCAGAAGATAATCAAAACCTTTCCCCAAGGTCATAGGCCATATATGGTATCGGATCAGGTCGCGATGAACTTCAGCCGGCGGTATGTTTTGAGAATTGTTGATCCCGCAGGGCAAAGTGGGCGGTTACAGGAATGAAAGGCTGTATAGTATACTCGAGATGCCGCAGAGTCTGGGTCAATATCGAGCAACTGGAGACTCGATTGCAGGGTTGTTCCGGCGCGCGCCCATTCACTAAAGGCAAACTCCCTTATGCCACCAATCCTTCGTGGAGGGCATGACGATACAGGGGGCAATCTATTTTTTCGAATTCGTTTATGTCAATAGGTTTAGCGCTTATACGACGCCCTAATTCCAGAGACAGATCATATAAGGCATCTATATTTTTCCTCAGGCTTTTTCCATAGTCCTCTACTTTTTCAAGAAGAACCAGCACATCTACGTCACTATCCGTGCGAGCATTACCACGCACTTCGGACCCATAAAGAATAACCTTTTTCAATTGGGGACCATAGACCTCTTGTAGAAGTGGTTTTATTCTATTCAGCAACTCTTGCGTATCCATAAAGCCTATCCTTTCCACTAGACATTATTTAAAAAGCTTTGACGTTGCATTTCATTCATTCCTTAAATGTTATTCAATTATAGTATCGCCAACAAGCGAAAAACACGTAATATGATGAAGGCTATCTTTTTAGTTGGTTCAGATAGCAAAGCACCGAATAGAGAATGTATGATCATAAAAAAAAGTAGACGTTTAATTCGAGACTTAGCCTATAAGATGGGCTATGAGATCACCCCTAAGGTCCTCACAGATGGGAACGATTACCATGAGATCAAACCTACCTCGACTTATTCTCCATGGTATAAAGATAAATTATTTATTGAAACGTACGAAAAGATTAAACCATACACGTTAGTTGATGTCTATCGTTACTATGAGTTATGGAGCCTTGTTCAGCAATCAAGTAAGCTAAGTGGGGGCATTATTGAAATTGGTGTGTTTAGGGGTGGGTCGGGTGCCTTAATAGCAACATAAGCTAATCTTTGTCGGATTCCTGATGTTGTCTATTTATGTGATACGTTTGAAGGGATGGTCAAAGCGGGGAGTGAGGATTCTACGTTCAAAGGTGATGAACTTTCTGGAACATCAGAAGACCTCGTTCGCTCTTTAGTGTATAAGGACATGGGGCTTAAAAATGTCGAAGTTCTGAAAGGGATTTTCCCCGAGCAGACCGCTCATCATATCCAAACAAAGGAGTTTAGGTTTTGTCATATTGATGTAGATGTCTACGAATCTGCTAAAGGAATTATTGACTGGACATGGGACAAGATGGTTGTAGGAGGTATTGTTCTCTATGATGATTATGGGTTCCTAACGTGTGATGGGATCCGGAAATTTGTCGACCAGCAACGTGAGTTGAGTGATCGGATCTTTATTCACAATCTAAATGGGCACGCTGTGTTTGTTAAGACAAGATAGAGTATGTAGAGGCGACTGTATAGAATGAGGAAAGGGATAGAAATAAATGAGCCAGATGGATTTGAGAATGTCCCATGTGTTCTGTGCGGACAAGAAAATTCACAGCTGTTGGAGACTAAAGGGCGAGACGGCTTGTCTACCTATGTAAGTATATGCCTAAATGACGGGTTGGTTTATCTGAATCCACGATGGCCAAAAGAGCGGTATGCCTCTTTTTATAAAGAAGCGTATTACAGATGCCATCGGCCTGAAGCTTTGGGCGCAAAAACTGAAAAACTTAGATATGGACCCGTTAAAGAAATGTGGGATAGATTAAGTGAGTTTAACGGGATTCAGCCGATAAATGCCGTGTTGGATATTGGCGCAGGTATGGGGTGGAGCTTGGACTTTATTAGAGAAAGGACCTCTTCTTCTGTTTTATTGGCGGCTATTGAACCGTCTGCCCAGTGCGCGCAACACCTTGCCAACCATCTAAATATAAAGGTCCTATCCAATGATGTTGATTCTGAGTGGCACTATGCGGAGGAAGGAAAATATGATCTGATCATTATGAGGCATGTCCTTGAGCACTTCCCTAATCCCGTTGAAGCACTTAAAAAGGTCCGTTATGCATTGAAGGAAAAAGGGATTGTTTACATGGCTGTACCGAACATGATGGCTCCAAATGAACCACTCTGAACATTATTTTTTAGAGTGGTCCATACCTATTACTTTTCCAAGGAAACATTGTCTTTTTCGGCCTGCTTGGCGGGGCTTGAAGCGAAGGTGATGGATGAATCTAAGTCCGAACTTTGGGGCATTTTTGGGAAATCTGAATCTGAGCGCTCCTTAAACTTTTCTTCTGTATACGACAAACAACTTAGAATAATAAGAAGAAAGCAATGTATTGAAAGATTTCTGGGCCCCCTTCTTTTTTTGACACGAAAAGCAGGAAAATTAATTCCTTTAAAGCTCCTGGATCCGTCAGTTAAACGTGGGATTTCTGTGCGAATGCTTTGGAGGCAAAAGGTTGCAAAAAAACGCAGGCGCACCCGCTGGGTGCGTCGAGGCTTTTTTGTAATTCCTTTTGGCCCAAATGGTTCGTGCAGAAAACCGCGTTTAACTGACGGATCCAGGAAGCTCAAAGAAAAGTGCCCCTCTTGGATTAAAGATTGGTTATATGCCTATTTGGGAAGCTAACCCGTTTTTTCTATGAACAAATGGTATTTCGGAGTCTTGCAAAGGCTTTTAATAAATGAGGTTTATTTGATCTCTCCCAGGATGATAGCATTTCTTTGAGAGGCTGTTTGTCTTTCATCAAAAGACCTAAATAAGCCAAATAATCCTGTCTCTCTCCACTACGTTCGCTCCGTTCCAAAATAACGCTGTTGTTGTTTTTATTTGGAATGACGCCGTCCCATAAGGAATGAGATGTATCGACGCTGAAAATGTCTTTTCCAATCTCAAGATGTGGACATTTTTTTTCTACAGACGACAAAATATCCGAATTAATAGTTAGCAGCCATAGCTGTTTTATGTGTTCAGGAAAAGAAGATAGATTTATTTCAAGATCCCTTATTCTAGATATGTACCAATAGAGTTTCATTTCATTGAGCCAGGACTTCATCGAATGCAGTGGGAAGTATTCGCACCTATTTGTTTCTACGCCCTGTTCTTTTTCTTTGCCGAAATCAATTTCTGAGAGAAAGCGTTTTTCGATCCCTTGTTGTTTCTCGGCCTCTAAAATCTGTTTCTCGTTTTCTAGGCCTTGAGACAAAAGTAAACAGCTTTCTCCGTCACGCTATAGATAGAGGGGCTTGTCTAGGTGGTTACGTAGTTCTTGGCTCCATTGAGCGGGGTCTTTTACTCCATGCAGTGCCTATAAACGTTGGTTTTCAAGTCGTTTAGCCGGAAATGGAATGCAGAGGATAGAGCTGTTTAGGACTCCGTGAACATAAAAAGGAACGTCCGGGATGGCTCGACTAGTGTCTTCCTGGTATCACCCTTTATGAACAAATGTGGTCTTTATCCCTAGTTTAACATTAATATTTGCTCACTTGTGACCATCACTTCTGGGGCTAGAGCATTTAACGATTGAAATGCCTCGCTAGAAGATCTATACTCCATGACATGAGGATAGCAACAGCAGAAATCCGGCGGCGTGCGATAGATGCCTACAAAATGGGCAAAGGTTCCCAGGCCGATATCGCATCTTCTTATCGTGCAGATCTTAGAACGTTTCAGCGTTGGCTCTCTCGTTTCAACGAAACCGGACAGACCGCTCCCCGACCGCGTGGGCATCGTCAGGCCCTCTACAGCGGAAAGCAGCTCAAGGCGTTGGCTCAACTGGTGGGCAAACATCCCGATGCAACGCTTGAAGAACTCAAGAATATGAGCGGCGTGAAGGGGTCGATCATGGCCGTACAGCGGGCGTTGAATCGGTTGGGCTGCCGGTATAAAAGAAACGCTTCACGCCAGCGAGCAAGACCGGGCGGATGTAAATCTCTTGAGAAAGCAGTGGATCCAAGAGGTGGCCAAACTTGATCCAAGTCGCCTTGTCTTTATTCATGAATCCGGGGCGAAAACGAATATGACTCGTCTGCGGGGCCGGGCGTTGGGCGGGAACAGGTTTTTTGCCAAAACGCCTCATGGACATTGGTGTACCACCACCTTGATTTCTTCGGTCCGCCTGGACGGAACAACAGCGGCCATGGAAGTGGAGGGGGCGACAGAGACGGCTGTTTTTGGAGAATATATTCGCCGGGTTCTTCTCCCGGCTCTTTCACCTGAAGACATCGTCATCATGGACAATCTTCGCGTCCATCACAATCCCAAGGTCATTGAACTCATTGAGTCATGTGGGGCCCATGTAAGATTCCTTCCACCCTACAGCCCCGATTCCAACCCCATTGAAAAAATATGGGGCAAGATAAAGAATCGGTTGGGCAGCCTTGCAGCCCGCAGTCAGCAGGAACTATCTGAAGCGCTCACACAAGCGTCCGAAGAGGTTTCTCCCGACGAGGTAATCGGCTGGTTTTCTTCGTGCTACATCGCGACACCTCAATCGTGAAGCGCTCTAGGATTGATCGACGGCTATACACCCGGATTACAGCGGCTGATGTGCCGTTCTGAAGCGATGGATTCATCCTATCAAGAGGCTTCGATGAGCTTGCAGGTCTATGGGGGCGTTCACGTTTCGGGTCGACAATTCAAGGAATGGTGAACAAAGTGGAGCCGACTATCATAGCCTGTTCACAGCGTCGAGAACCTCAAAAAACCGGATCGATACCGGTTATGTATATTTCCTTATGATGGCACAGGAGTTCGGGTGAAATTAGCCAAAACCCAAGGCCGAAAAGGCAAAAAAAATGAGCAGGCCAAAACCCGAGAGGTTAAGCTGGGCTGCGTATTCACTCAACATGTAAGGGATGAGAAGGGATATACCTTGCGAGACACCCAGAGCACAGCCTATGTGGCGAGCTTTAATCCTGCAAGAGAATTTGGGACCCTGATACGAGACGAGGCTCGCTTACGGGGGTTGGGCAAAGCCGAGCAAGTCGTAGTGTTGGGTGATGGGGCCGAATGGATTTGGAATGTTGCGCGCATGAATTTTGAAGGGGCCATCCACATCTTAGATTTTTATCATGGGTGTGAACATTTCTATGATCTAAGCGGTATCCTGCTCACGAATGCTGAAACGATAAAAAACAAGGCGGAAAGATGGAAGAAAGTGATGAAAAAAAATTATTACCGAAATCCGCAAGCAGCTTGAGACAGATCCTGAAGCCGATGAAGAAGAAGCCAACAAAAGGTTAAATTATTTTGAAAACAACGCCAAACGCATCCAGTATAAAACGTTCCGTGAGGCGGGTTGTTTTATAGGTTCTGGAGTCGTAGAGGCGGGTTGTAAAACGGTGCTGGGCCAACAACGTCTCACGCCACTGATCGGCGGTTTCCTCTCCCCAATAAACCCGGCTGAGGATCAGTTCTTTGCGCGCATCCATACTCACGCCAATGACCATAAAGTGCACCGCGTTATCCACGGTACCTTTTTCGTCGACCAGGTGCAGGACTTTGTCCTCGATGTACAAAAAGAGCCAGTCGACATCCAGCGCTCGATTATTAAATGTTTTGGCTTGCTCATAGAGCTCGCTGAGCAAGTTGTCCAATTGCTTCGGGAGTACCCCAGCCCCATCGCCTGCATCGTTCTTAAAGCCGATTTGAAACTTTTGGCCTCCAAGAGGATCGATTCTAATAAACTTTGATAGTCTTGAGGGATCGTCCGTTGATATTTGGGCAGTAGGGGCAGGTAGAACCCTTGACGAGTTCGGGGAATACTCACCGACACCGGAGAGGTCTCCACTCGAAGGATTCGTTCAGGGGCATGCCCATTGGCTTGATCTTCGGGTTGATCTTGTAAATGCCGTTCTCGTTGTTTGTGTAAGGCCACATCAAGGAACTGACTCATTCCCTCGACTAAGTAACTTTTTAAATCCAAGGGCTGCTCAACACTCGATCCGAGCCGATCCTCCTGATCAATTTTTTTGCTTACTTGCTTGATATGTTTTTGTATTATTTCTGCGTTATTCATAATCTTACCTTTCAGTGTTGAGGAAGGGGAGAGAGAAGTGTTTCTTTGCAGATGTTTTCTTTCTCTTCCTTCCGATTTTTGTTTGAGCCTTCTTTTTTTTTGGGGGGGGGTAAATCCCCTCCGAGGACATTGAGATCGTTCGTTCTTTGTAACTTTCTTGTCCTACACCCAATCAAAGCAAAGTGACCTATGAAAAAAGCAAAAATATTAGTTATCGAGGATGAAGAAGATATTCAGGAGTTATTGACCTATACCTGAATCCGTCAGATAAAATCTGACGATTTTTCATTACCTGTTGGGCTAAAGCGGGGAGCATACCCGTATTCAAACAAACAACCCCACCCCAGCAGGTGTGTATATGAAACAATATAAAATAAAGACTGGCAAGGGCGAACTCAACAGCACAAGCGGAAATCATCTTTGCGGCCTGCTGCTTGAGGATCATGCTCAACAGATTCTTCCCTCCAATTTTCAACCACGCCGCTCCGATGCGATCTCTGATCGGGAGATCCTCCTTACCCAGATCGGCTTACTTTGCAACGGTCGAACCGATTTCAATGATATCGACCTGTACCGGGGTGATGAGATTTTTATGAATGCCTTTGGACTTAAAAAGGGGAGTTAAAAAGGTAGCCTCTGAGCCGGTGTTCCGATGTCGTTCCGACGACCTGCCCCCACCCAGAACCCATGTGGGGCTACGCAAACTCAACACCGAACTTCTTTCCTCGGGCCCCTTTGGCTAGGTAGATGTCGAAGGGCTTGATCTTGTTCCCGTCGATATCGATGTGAGCCCTTTGGATCACTCAGGCTCTTCGAAAGAAGGCGTTTCCTATACCTATAAGGGCCATGATGGTTACGCCCCGATATTTGCCTATGTGGGCACTCAAGGCCACATGCTTGAGTGCGAACTTCGACCCGGTAAACAACATTGTCAGTCGGGAACGACCGCGTTTATTGCCCGCAGCGTTGAAACGCTCCAAACCCTGGGCCTAGGTGGAAAATGTTTGCTTCGGCTTGATAGTGGCAACGCTGCGGCCGATAACTTCGACGCTTTTGGGGATCATTATTTTATCGTAAAGCGAAATCCTCGCCGCGAATGTCCTGAACAAATGCTGGCCCTTGCACGCCGAGTTGGAGACAAACAAGACAGTCATGAAGGCAAGAACGTTTACACAGGCTTTTTCGATCATTTCCACCCCGGTGGTGACCAAAACCGCCCTTGTGTCCCGGTGGCCTTCGAAGTGATTGAACGCACCATCGATATCGATGGTCAGAAACTTCTGGTTCCTAAACTTGAGGTGAACACCTGGTGGACGAACCTCTCTTGTCGTGCCAAGACGGTGCTAGATCTCTATCATGGACATGGCCCCAGCGAGCAGTACCACAGTGAACTCAAAAGCGATCTTGATGTTGAGCGATTGCCTTCGGGGAGACTCTGTGCCAATAAGATTATTCTGTTATGCGCCATGGTGGCCTTCAACCTATTGCGCGGTCTTGGCCAAGAGGTCATCAAACGGGCTGGGCTTGCCCCGCAGAAAATCAACATCCCGCGCTGGCGAATCAAAACGGTTCTCAAAAATATCGTTTATTGCGCGGTTCGATTGGTCCGCCACGCCGGACGAATTGAACTTCACTTTGGCAAGCGTTGTCGCTGGTTTGAAGTGATACAAGACATTGCCCATTCCTTCGCATAGCCCTCCGTGCACCTTTAACAATACTCTAAGGCGACTGCCCAAGGAGGCTTACGCCCCAAAATGGCCAAATCAGAGTGAATCTAACCTGTACGCTCAAAAAATTCATCAGGATGATACTTGCCGGTCCCAATCCGCCCAAAAGCGAGCATCTCAAGGAAAAAGTTTTCAACTTTTGAGCCCCAAAACGCCTTCCGAAGCGATAGCTGACGGATTCAGGAACAAAGAAGACACGCAAAATAATATGATCTTTTTAAAGAAATCTGTTTCATTTCCATAATGTACCCCACGCCAATATGTATATCCTGGATCCGTCAGTTAAACGTGGGATTTCTGTGCGAATGCTTTGGAGGCAAAAGGTTGCAAAAAAACGCAGGCGCACCCGCTGGGTGCGTCGAGGCTTTTTTGTAATTCCTTTTGGCCCAAATGGTTCGTGCAGAAAACCGCGTTTAACTGACGGATCCAGGTATATGATGTGTTTTTTGGTAGTTTTACTTAAAGTACACAGCAAAAGACATCTAACGGTTTCGAGTATATATATGAAATTAGACCTATTTCAACATCAAAGCTCTCTAAAAATTCGGAACTCTTGATCTTTATCTCTCAAAAGTTCCATGCCCGATCAAACTACCTTTTCTGCAACCTCGGTGATCGACGCAACATCCACCATACGTTCTGCCAACGGACCCAGCACAAGCAACGGTACTTTGTTTAAGGTGTGGGCGCCCGTAGAGAGATCTTCTATGTTTCCGTGATCGCTTGTAATCAACACACTCACATGGTCTTCTTTGTTTTCACAGGCACCCCGTATAAAAAGGTCCAATGTATTTAAGATCTCTACAGCTTGTGCAACATTTTTTCGATGACCGATCAGATCCGGCAAAAAAGATTCAAATAAAATAAGATTATACCGCAAACCTAACCGGCTTAAACGACGTCCTGCCAGATAAGGGGAAACAAGGGAAACACCCGCCACCTCATTTTGGAAGAGATGTTTATTGGTAACGTCCCAATAGACAGCTTCTCCTCGCATCAAGTCAGGCATAAATCGGAAAGGTAACTGCGCGGCCAATACACATAACGTCGTTGCGCTATAACTAAGAGTGCCCTGCTCAACACGTTTAAAATAATTTTCCGTATAGGCATTCGCAAAGGTGGCGGTTCCTCCCTTGTCTATAACACGTTTCAATATCGAACATTCATTGATCACCTCAATAAGCGGTTCATTCGGAAACGCGGGAAGATGATAGCCCAAAATTTTGGCGGCATTTTGTCCTGTAAACAAACTTGTTTGCCCGGTAGCGCTTTGAGGAATACCCCGCACATCCAATGTTGCGTCAATACCTTTTAACAGCAACCTAGGTCTCCGAAGATCACGTCCCTTTAGAAGATCGCCTCCCACCTGTTCTCGTATAAAGGGCATGGAATCATGAACCAACGGGTTCTTCTCTCCAGGATCACCCAGACCGACTCCATCTAAGAAAATAAAGATAATATGTTCTTCCATACCTCGCTCGACGTCCTTTCCTTAATTTTTCACGTTATCTAGATTCTTGAGAGTACCCAGTTCTCAGGCCATGAGACGAGCAGAAAGGTTACTTTTTTGCCGCACAGGGAGTTTGGTAAATTTTGTAGAGGGACTCTCCGGGAAATTAAAGCCTATTTATAAAACTAGTGCTTAATCATATCTAGATATTAGGATTAACTTTCCTGATCAGATACAGAAAAATCGGTAGAGTAACAATACAAGTGCAAAGGTCCGCAGCATAGTTCATTCTTTGGGTATCTGACCCCCCCCAAAGGAGAACATAGAATGCCACGAACCTACGAACATTTAAACAGTTATGAACAAGAAGTGATAGCCCAGATGCTAAAAGAAAAATATAGCTTATCTCAAATTGGCCGTCGCCTGGGCCGATCCCCCTCGACTATTTGGCGCAAATTTCGCCGTAATCGAGTCCGTGGCCGCTATTACCCAAGACCCGCAAATGGCCTGGCTCAAAGCCGATTACAGCTAGCTCGAAAGCCTCAAAAAGTGATGGGAGCTAGCAAAGAACAAGTGGAGACTCTCCTGGCGAAGTATTGGTCTCCAGAACAGATTGAAGGTCGAAGAAAGCTAGAAGGTGACCCTCCCATCAGTCGAATGACGATCTACCGCTACTTGTACAGTCCAAGAGGGGCTGGCTACCGAAAATACCTGCGTGGCCCCGGAAAGAAAAAACGAGCGACTCGGAAAAGCCATTCACGTATACACAACCAAACGATGATTGACCAACGCCCCGAAGAGGGTGAAAGCCGCAAGGTGGCAGGCCATTGGGAAGGTGACACTATTCAGGGCCAAACGAGAAAAGAGGCCTGTGTAGTCACTCTAGTAGATCGAGCGACTCGATATCTCTCGCCGATCTTTTACCTCGATGCAATGCCGAACCGGTCAACCGTTCCGTACCTCAGTTCGCTGATTCAGGGCTCCCCTGTAAAACGGTGACTGTAGATAATGGCATGGAGTTTGCCAGCCATGCTAAACTACAGAAAAAAATAGCAACCCCCATTTTCTTTGCTAAAGGGAGAAACCCTTGGCAAAGAGGGACCAACGAAAATACGAATGGTTTGCTTCCCCAGTTTTTCCCGAAGAAAACCGACTTTGCTGCCCACAGCTCCGCTCAGTTGAGATGGGCTGTGGAGTTACTGAATAATAGACCAAGAAAATGCTTAGAATATAGAACGCCCAAAGAAATGATGGACAGCTTCGGTTTTGCACTTGTAAGTTGAGTCTGCAGAAGTGGGGAGTTTTGAACACTCCATATCCAGTCCTTGTAAAAGTTAACATCATTATTTCCAATGCCACTCACGCTTCGCCCCCATGCCTACGGCTCGGTAACCCTTTCCATGGCTGATAAGTTTTTGAATAGATTTCTTTTAGGATCAAATTCTAGGTTTCGATCATTCGGTGTTGGGTTTAGGTAATAAGAGAACACAGCATAACCGTATTTATCTAGAGTGGCTCCCCAAAACTTAAAATCACCATACATCTTTCCATAGTTAGCTTGCTTAACTTCATCATCTTCATCAAGAACCGTACGCACCCGTAAAATGTAATTTGCATCTGGTAAAACATCGTCAACGGAATCCCATTCAGATATAGCCCCTTCAATTGGCCTTTTCATTTTTCGCCATGATTTGTTTGATACATAATCTGATAGCGGTGCTTTATATGGAGAGCTCAGTCGACTCTGACCATTTGCTTTAAACAAATTGTAGCCATCTCCTTTATTTTGAAAGTGTAAGGTTAATAAAGAGTCATGATCTCGATAGCCATTCCACTCACCGGCTACTTCCAATAAGATATCGGCAACCTCCCCCTGACCATAGGGAGATACCCAGTCAGCCTTCATCATGTCAAATCCAACAGCTTTACCAAGCACAGGAAGCTTTGCTTTTATTTCCTTATAGGCATACATCGGCATCGGATTCCTCACTTCACGTAAAACCAAAGTCACGGATTGGTCCGAATAGACGTTCTCCTTATCCACTCGCTCAAAAGTCGTCACTTCCTCGTACGAATCGTAATAGCCGGCTTTTTCTGCTTTTACCCGAAACTTAAAGAACGAGGATCCCGAAAACGATGTGCGCCCTTCTTCATCGGTCAGCTTCTTGAACAAATCTCCTTTGCCGGAGATACGACTGGGATAACCGACGCCTGCCTGAGCACTTTCAATAGCCTTACCTTGTTCATCCACCACCTGAACGTTTAGATTGACCCAAGGCGGCGTCTTCATCGCCCAAGTCAACGAGACCATCAGAAGAAAGCAAAAGCTCATTCCCCAAAGCTTCATCATTGTAGTTCTCCTTCTTGAATAATTTGATCATACAATTGGTAGACATACGGAAAGGCAATATTCTTCAAGTCACTGTGCAACCAATCAGAGTCAGAGCGGCTTTGTGGCCAGCCGTTCTGCAAGCTCTACATATGGATGTTTTTACCCGGTAGCAATGAGGTTATCTCGTTGGCTGCAGCAGCAAAAGAAAGTGCCGGGATAGCTTCGGCCAACACCTTGTACTGAGTTTCATCCTGTCCGGCCTGTGTGTTGGCGTCCGTGTCGCCTAACGGAGCAAAGAGTTCCTCTCCGTCGTAACTAGCGAACCGCCCGGCCTGTCCTTGACCAGCTTCAATGAAAGGTTCAAAGAGTGCATTGGTACGAAGCTCGGCATCGGTCAATAGAACCGCTGTTACCGGGTCCGGTGGCTGGGTGCCCAGTAGAATACTACTCGTGTCATGAGCAGGATTGAACTGCCAACCGGCATGTTGGTCCGGCATGACCAAGTTATATGCAAAAAGACCAAGCGGTCCATCCAAACCCTTAATCATTTCCTGCATGGCCCAGGCATAATCCCCGTCATCTAGGAAAACATCACCTATCAACGAAGGTACCTGCCCGTCTGCATTTCTGACCACATCTTCACCTTCGGAATAGAAATTGTAGACATCGGTACTTGTCGCAAGAGATGCAAAACGGTCTCGCCAAGTCAGCTCACTACGATTATCCCCAGGAAATAGATTGTACCACTTACTTGCCCATAACCGATTGGTATAGTTGACCCACTCAGGATTACTCATATTGCCTTCCATGTTCACGCTGTTTTGACCGGTAAGTTGAGAGGCATCATAAGCTTCAATCGCTACCGCCGCATTGAACATGAAGTACCGGTCCGGGCTGAACCCGTTTATTGGCGATGGCTTCGGAGACCATCATATTGCCCAGGCTGTGCGCGCCAATGGTCACCTCGCCCACCAGGAATGACAACTGACTGGCTAGGTTTTCGCTCGTGACCATTGCATTGATGACGGCCTTGTGGTAGTTGCCCCCCGTATTGCCATGCCAGGTCACCCCGGTGAACTTGGCTCGTGAACCGGATTGGTAAAGCCGTTTGAAGATTTCCGCGTGCCAACCTCTCGCTGCGGTCTGGTCGACGTTGTACCCATGCACGAAAACGAAGTTGTCTCCTTTGTTTAGACTGTCAGGCAAATTACTGGGCTCCTGCCCAACTCTAGTGAACCGGTCCGGCACGGTCACGACTTGTTGCTCAGGTTGATCGAGGTCATCTACCAAATTTACGTGCGTAAACATATCCTCGACACCGGAGATGCTCAGTGACAGCTCGGTTTCAGAGACCTTGCTCCCATTCTCCCATACTTCCAAGATAAGAGGTGCAACAGACGATGATGGGCCAACTCCTTCGATTAACAAAGCGCCTTTATTGGGATTGATGACTATTTTATTCAAGAAAAAGGGTGTGAGATCTATGCCGATGCTGCTGAGTTGCCTTGTAAATGCTTCATGTGCATAGGAGGTAAACACCGGGCCATAGGTTTGTAATTCAGTCGTGAGAAATGCCCCGGCTTGATCCTTGGTCAGATCCGTATAGACAAATCGTAAAGCTCCATCATCTTGACGAAGTTTGTATTCGATGCCACTTCCGGGAGGCAAGATGGTAAGGGTTTCGTGAAAATCGAACCACACCGGAAAAAAGTCGAGCAGATCACTGCGCCCATCCACTTGGTTGTTGACATAATTCCCTCCGGATTGACCCGGTAAATCATTATTGCCATCGGATATATCCCCATCATCGTCGTCATCATTGATCCAGAACCGGAATGGAGTTGAAGGGGTTGCTTGATTTTCATCGAGTGTGTTAATGGCTCGGTCATGGTTATAGTCGGGAATAAGTGTGGGGTTAATGACATGAAGATGAACCTCATCATAGCAAAACTCCGTACCTGTGGTATCTTTGTAGGCCAGTCTCAGCATCACATCTTCTTGATAGTTAATGCCCTCGACAAAGATGCTTACATCACCAGAGACCAACCCCACAAGGTCACCTACGGGAGATGCAAGGTCTACGGAGTAATCGCTTAATAGAGCCGTCCCCGAAGGATTGAAAACTCGAAGGGCTGAGGCCGGTGTTACGGTCAGTTCCAGGGTTCCTTCCGTCACAGAAGCGGGAAGCAAGCGTTTCAGGGTGATCTGTACGATGTCATTGTCGTTCGCGCTAATCGTCGTATCTCGATTATCCTTCTGGCCAGCAGGTCCTCCGTCATCATTATCTTCGTTTACAGATACAATCAATTCAGCAGGATCGTCTTCACTTCTTTCTGGTACTGCTGATCCTGGCGATGTTTTTGTTCCAGGCTTATGTCCTTGGATATCCGCTCTAAGTACCGAAAGATCATAGACCCTATACCTAACAGGATGAGCGACTTGAGAAATGGGGTTGGTGCTGCCATTAACCCACATGCAGGCTCCGGAGGTAATGGTCCATGTTAGACTCACCGCATCGTCTGGTGGACTGATCGCCTAGGGGCTAAGGGTCAATTGGTAATCTTGTCCTGGCACGAGCCAGAAGGTATGCGAGGCAGGAGTGGCCTGTAGGGTGGGATCATCCCAGAATTGGCCATCACTCAATGCAAATCTGAAGGTGTCTCGGCTTCCGTCATAGCCGGTGTTGATGATCAGAGAGGCTGTGGCAAAGGGATTGCCGGCTGGCGAAGGCATGCCTCCCGGAAATTGAGAATGCGCTGCGCTGTGTCTATTCCAATACAGATCATGCCAAGTATGGTAAGGGATCCCCCCCACCTTTGGAAATAGTATTCTTTACGGATACGTCGCATGATTGGCTCCTCCATAAGGTTGGAAAAGATGGGTTCCATGGTCTGCCCCATTGGTGGGATTTCCTCCTATTGCATATTCCAACACATTTATATACCAATCATGGTCACTATCCATAAGAGCATCAGCGCTGGTGTTCGTATCAAACCCATGCGTCACTTCCCACGTGTCGGGCATGCCGTCAAAATCTGAGTCGGGTTGTGTCATCGCTGGGGAGTTTGCGTCGGTTGGATCACTGCCTGCATAATATTCGATGACGTTGATATACCCGTCGGCATCCGCATCCAGTGAACCATCGGCGATGAGAGGATTCAGCAAGGGTTCATAAGCTTTTTCCCAGCCGTCTCCCATACGATCGTCATCGGTATCCCAATTTTTGGGATCGGTTCCTGCCAGGACTTCATCGCTGTCAGACAGGTAATCTCCATCTCGGTCTCCGAGGACGATATCTACAAAGGGTCGGTTAGCGTCGACGATTTCAAGGGATGTGTGTGAGAGGAGCGCGTTGGTCCAGACATAGGTGTTGGTGGGGTCGTAGACCTGGCCGATGAAGGCGGTCTGGCCGATATTGCTCCCGTTAAGGTCCAAGTAGGAGAACCGGACTTGTTGGCTGGTTTGGCACAGTTGGATTTGGAAGGTGAGGTCGGTGTTGGTATCCATGGCACGACTCATGTGGTTCCATTGAATGGTGAATACGGGTTCGGTGTTGATGTTATAATTGATGTAGATTCGACTGTCTGGGGTAAAAGTTAGGTCGTCCAAGAAAGGAGCGAGTAACCCAGAGGGCGCATTGTTGGTGGTAATGATTGTTGTGGTTAATTCGGGTTGGGGTCCGAGCAGGATGCATCCATCTGTGCCGATACGGATTTCGGAGAAGGTATGCGATTCGAGGGTCCAGTCGGGATTCACGTGCGTAGAGGTCAGTCCCATGATGTTAGAGGACACGTCAGTTATGTTTATGAGGATACTGGTTTGGTTGGTAGGGAAGACACCAGTTGACGGCCTTGCCAGACGGCATTGAGGAATCCGCTTTGGGTTTGGGCTAGGCGACGGGTAAGACCGACCCGTTACAGTTGATGGTGTCTATGTGAAAGGTGACCCGGGCGGGTTCGTATCCATAGACAGGGACCGAAAAGTGGCCGTTAGCATCGGTCTGGGCATAGAGTTGGCCGGAGGAAAAACTCGTCTGGTGAAGGGTGCCGGTCAGGATGTTGAGATTGTCAAACCGGCCTCCGCTATCGGCAAGCAGGGTGATCTGACTTTGTTGATGGACGGGCTGCTGAGTGTTTATATTCCTCAGTTAGACGTTGACTTGAAAGGGGCGAGTTGGTTTCGACCGGCGATATGCTCGGGGTGATGTCTGCATAGATCTGTGGAAGGCCCTGTAAGGCTGGATCGAGGGGGAATGTGTCGAGGCCGCCCACGGCATTGGAGCCATCGGTGTCTGGATGGTTCGGATCGGTGCCTGCACTAGATTCGTCGCCTTCGGAAAGACCGTCTCCATCGGTATCAGGATCATTTGGATCGGTATTGAAAATCATCTCTCGCCAATCGACCAATTGGTCCAGATCTGTATCGATATATTCGTCTAATCCTATATCACTGGTTACTGCATCGGGTCTGTTTTCACGATCTAGATCTTGACCCACCACCAAGGTTCCAGAATCGATACAAGGGGAATTGGCCAGAAGATGATAACCATTACTGACTGCGTTGAACCATAAAGGATCTTCGCGAATGTTGCCGTGAATCCCTTCATAGGTCCCGTCGGAGATATTACATGAGTATATCTGATTAGAGGAGACTCCGGTGAGTTCAGTATTGTTTGACCATAGAATGCTGTTCATCAACAGCAGGCCTTCTAGGGTTCCAATCACGTTGACCCCTGCGTTAGCATTGTCGACAATGACACTATGTAACAGATGCAAGGATCCTCTTTGCGGAGCCCCTGGATAGTTTTGTTCGAAATGGATACCCTTGTCATTTCCTGAGATGACAGTATTTTCAATATAAAGTAGATCATTGGATACCAAATCTGGACGCCCGGAGAGATGTTGTCCTGTATGAAAGACGAGAAGATGCGTATGTTTGACTGGTTTACTCCCTTAACACCTCCACAGAGTCCATTGGACACAATGCGACTATTGAAGAGTGTTAATACGCCATTGTTTACAGCAATGCCTCCCAGGTTATTTCCCGCTATCGTACTATTCAAAACGCTAACCGGGTTGGTGTTATAGATACGCAATCCAAAATTACCAGTACTGGATAACAGTTCAACGTCATCAAAAAGGGTCTTGCTGTTATTGTTGACGACATTTTCCCAGTGATAGCCCACAACCTTGATGGATTGAAGGAGTATATCACCACTCTGATAGATGCTCATGCCGGTTTGATTAAAAGCATCTATGGTAAGGTCCTGTAAACCACCTGTCTGCGTTTCATAAAAAACGACAAGATTGTTGATGATTGTTTGATCTATACCCGCTCCTTGAACGTAAACACCATCCTTCACGCGAAGCTGAGAGTATGTGCCGTGTTGATTGACAAACACATCTGAATAAATACCCGGAGCCACGATCACATGCCCACCACCTTGACTCGTAGCTACGTCAACGCCTTGTTGAATATTCGCAAATGGTTCGTTTATGCTTCCATCATTGGTATTATTTCCGGTGACGCCATCGACATAGAAGGTCAAGGTTGATCCGGCATCGGCTATACACGGATCGCGGTTGAAAAAAAGTTCGACACGACTATCCATCCCATCTGCATCCGGATCAGTGTCTGCGTCTTGTTCCTGCGAATCCAGACACGGATATTGGAGTTCAACACCATCATTCATTCCATCAAAGTCGGAGTCTTGGATCGTTACGTTCAGGCCCATCTGGTATTCGGCTAGATTCTTGAGTTTATCTCCATCCAGATCAAGGATGGCATCGGCCACGTTTATAGGATCAAGCCCGTGAGTCAGTTCAAAGATATCGTCCATGCCGTCGTTGTCGACATCTTCAACGCTGTTCATTTTTCTAACGCGATAAAGACAGGGCAGGTTATTGCTTGGAAATAGCGGGTCAAGCCATGTTTGTATTTCGTCATAGCTCCATTCAATATCGAGCGGAGACCTAGTTTCGGTCAAAGAGGTAGCGCCCGAAATTTGGACATAGGAAGAGTTGGTTCCGTCAAAGACGAGTCTGAAACCGTCGGAACTCATAGCAGCATCAATCAGAAGATCTTCAGCAGTACCATGAAAAATCCATACGGGTATAACAAGAGCTGATGAAAGAATCCATATCTGAACTTTATGCATCATATAGAAACACCTTTTAGAGATCATTTAGCTACAGGCTAACCCACCATGGGGAAAAACCCGACTGAGTTTTTTAACTCTGCACAAAAGTCTATAACTCATCAAGCCCCGTTTATATAAATTTTTAAGGTTATTTAGTCATATAAAATAGAGGTATACATATAGAAAAAGAGTTGTTCATCCAAATTCAGGCAGGCATTCAGGAAAGCGCCTTCATTCCATTGAATGAAACATCACGAGAACGATCTGAATCCTCTAGAGGGGTCACAAGAGCGATGCTTATACGATGGCGCTTAAAAAGCTGTTTTGCCAGTTTGAGAATATGTTCAGAGGTTATCGTTTCAATCCGCTGTATAAGTTCTGACGGCTGGATGCATTCTCCATAACTCATCATGTTTTCGCCTATCCACATCATCTGATGGGCTGTACTCTCAAGTCCAATTTGCATCTGTCCGATGGTATAATCTTTAGCGCGTTTAAGTTCACTTTTTGAAACCGGCTTTTCTTTGATTCGATTTAGTTCTTTAAAGATAAGAGCGATGGCCTTATCCGTTTGTAGTCGATCTAATCCCACGCTTATAATGAATACACCTGTATCATCAAAGAGTTGTACACTGCTATGAATGGAATAAGCCAAGCCATATTTCTCACGTACAATTTGGAATAATCGGGAACTCATGTTTTCGCCGAGAATAATACTCAATAGCTTTGCCGCAAAACGTCTTGGGTCTTTTCGGCCAAATAATTTGACGCCTATCGCTAAATGAGACTGTTCAATTTCTTTTGAAGCAACAGCAACACGCTTTTGCACTGTTTTGCTCGTTACCCGTGTAAAGGACGGCTTCGTTCTTTTTTTAATCGAGCCCAACCGTTTAGCCACTTGGTGAACACAGGCTGCATGATCTATTTTACCTGCAAAAGTAATGACCGTATTATTCGAAACATATTTCTTATTCTTAAAATCTAAAATCTCTTTTCTGGTAACACGACGAATATTCTCAGGCGTTCCAATCAAAGGCCGACCTAATGCATGATTCGCCCACAACAGCTCACCCAATATATCTTGAACCAAATGATGAGGTTGATCCGCATACATGATAATTTCTTCGATAATGACACCTCGTTCTTTATCGATATCCACTTTGTCAAAACGAGCATTCAAGTACATGTCACAAAGAATATCTAATGTGTTCCAGGCATGGTCTGAAGTGATGCGCGCATAATAGCAAGTGGATTCTTCTTGCGTAAACGCATTGAAATACCCACCTCGACCTTCAATCGCTTGTGAAATTTCCTGAGCGCTACGTTTTTTCGTCCCTTTAAAGAGCAGATGCTCAATAAAGTGACTCATGCCTGATATAGCTTTTGGCTCGTAGCGGCCCCCGACTCCAACCCAAACCCCCATAGCTACACTTTCAACGTGCGGCATAGATGCTGAAACAACACGTATTCCATTCGGCAAAGTGGTTTTATTAACGTTTAGTTTCATGATGGCCGTTCCTCCCTTTTCATCAGATCAGCTAAGCGTATCGTTTTTTCGTATAAGGCCTTACCTACAATCGCTCCGACCAAATTATCTTGCTGTAAAGCTTCTAACCGTTTGATATCATCAACACTCGATACCCCCCCCGAAGCAATGACAGAACAAGAAACAGCTTCACAAAGGGCCTGAACCGATAAAGTGTTAGTGCCTTCCATCATTCCGTCACGGGCTGTATCGGTATAGATAATCGTTTCGATGCCTATATCGTTCACTTTTTTTGCTAGTTCTACGGCATCCAAATCTGTCGTTTCTGTCCAGCCCTTAACCTGAACCTTTCCCTGGAATGCATCAATACCCACCACAATTTTCCGACCAAATTTTTCCACCATGTGCTCCACATAATCAGACTGTAGACAAGCTTTTGTACCGATGACCACACGGTCTACGCCATGATCCAACAATATTCTAATATCTTTATCCGTCCTCAGTCCACCGCCAACTTCCATCGGTATGGACAAGACCTCCGCCATACGGCAAATCACATCACGATGTACCGGCTGCCCCTGAAAAGCGCCGTCCAGGTCAACGACATGTAAATAACGAGCGCCTTCCGCTTCCCAATGTTGAGCCATTTGGACAGGATCGTTAGCATACACGGTCACCTCTTCGGCACGACCTTGTTTAAGCCGAACACATTTACCCTCTTTCAAGTCGACAGCTGGCAATATGGTAATAGAATTCATTTTAGGATTAAAAATTAATGTATAAAACTGCGCAATGTCAAGCTAACACCCCTAACCCAAGTTTCCTCATGACACGACGAAAATCTGAAACTTCTGACTAGAAAATGGGCCGACAGCCCGTTCTTGCAAGGCGTATGTCACGATGTGATGAAGGCATGTCGGCGAGCATGGCTATTTTGCCAAAAGTCCCGGCCAGTTTTTGTCCGCCTTTTTTATATTCTCTGCTTGGTTTTTTTCCCATTTCGTTTTGATTTTTTTGCTGTAATTCAAATACAACTTTTTATCGACTATCTTCCATGCTGTAGGATCGATATTCGCAGTATAAGCTTTTGATACGGCCCATGCATAATATCCACCATATTGTGGGATGTATGTCTCAGGTGACCTTTCGAAAGCTTTAAGGTTTGCTTCATCTGAAAAGCGCCATTTCGCACCTTTATATTCATATTCAAACTTTTTCTTCCCTTTAGTTGGTTTTCCTTCTTCAAAATAGCTAACGACATCATATCCTTTAATGGCCGTTCCACCGAATCTTGTTTTGTTAATCGGCGACAGTCCAAAGCTAACATTTGCGGATAGAAATAAACTCAACAGTAAAATTGTCAGTCTTATTTGGTTCATATTATGGCCTTTCTGCTAACGCTTTAAATCAGCTTGCCGACTCATGCCCGCTTCCAAACACCAGGCGCTATTCCCGATAAGCTGAGCTTTTTTTGTTTAACCTGGATCCGTCAGTTAAACGCGGTTTTCTGCACGAACCATTTGGGCCAAAAGGAATTACAAAAAAGCCTCGACGCACCCAGCGGGTGCGCCTGCGTTTTTTTGCAACCTTTTGCCTCCAAAGCATTCGCACAGAAATCCCACGTTTAACTGACGGATCCAGGTTTAAGTAAGCCGCTACGCGGCAGTTTCTTTCCGCCGGTTTTATGGTAAGCTCCCCCCCCCGGTTACGTTCGTGCAGGAACGAATTTGCCCTTCAAGGCCAACCACGAAGGCTCAATACCATGAAACCCGAAATCGATGATTGGTATATAGCAGACCTAAAGCTAAGACGCTATGCAAAAAGAAACATTCAATCCTATCAACGCGCGGTGCGGCAGATGCAAAACTTCGGCGGCAAAGCCCTGCCATTAGCGCCGGTAGACCCGCAGCTTCTTGAACCAGGGATTAGTCGCCGACCGCTTCGCAGTCGGAACTATCTTTATTTTGTTCGGCTATCATTCTATGAAACCCACTTAAGGTTCAGTTTTTTGTGGTTTAGAGCACAATCTCGAAGATACAAATTAATTAAATTTTGGTAGGGCATGCCAAGTTCAGTTGCTAAAGTTTTGAAGTACGTAACGGTCGATTTATCCAAGCGCATGGTTATCGGTTGTTTTAATTTTTTGATATAGGGATTCTTCTCTCCCTCCATTTTTTCAAAATCGTAATGTTTTCTCATGTTTAGCTCCAATAGTTCGTTTGTTCTTGTTTGTCTGCCTTTCTTGCGGAAATGATACGAATCATAGAATCACTCGCCCGGTAACAATGGCAAACGACAAAGACCCGCAGCGTGAAACTCATCCCCAATATCAAAAAACGGTCTTCATCATCAGAATGATCTGGATCAAAATACCAAACAGCATTCTCGTCGAGGAAAACTGTCTTTGCCTCCTCGAAGGAGACCTTATGTCTTTGCTTATTCATTCGTCCCACTCAAAAATCAAATCATTCATATGTACAATGTACGTATTGGAGGGGTGGCTGTCAAGCTGTATGGATGAATAGATTAGAGCGTTTTTACTAAAACTGTAGCCGCACAAAGGAAACTAAGTTTGAGGGTGGTATTGTGACAAACCCAATGTGGGAGGCGGTTCCATCCGGCGATCTTTAAAAGGGTGAAGATCTTGAAGAAAGGTCGCGCCTCCCACACTGAGCGGTCCTCTTTCAAAGGTCGCTGAGATCTCTTTAGTTCGCTAAACGATTATGCGTTGTTACTATTTACCGGCTATAGATTTACTTGAAACGCTCTAAGGCATAACGAGAAGGTGTTTTTGTCTATGTCGAACGGGCGCATCTTGATCGCACTACCGAAAAGTTGTAAAACGCTCTGCGTGGTCGCTGGGGGCTTATCCTCAACAAATGATGACCCCTTTACTGGAAGAGCGGATTTGTTTTACGGTCACCTTGGCCGGGTCCTATGAAGCGGCCTCAGAACTGTGCCGGAAATGGGGACTGGGATGATATTTGGTAGCAGAACCCAGATGCGCCCTTACCGAACGTTCTGAATCAGCTTACCGGCCCGCGACCATTTCCAAGCGCCAGGCGCTTTTCCAGGTAAGGTGAATGCGGTTGTTCAAGTAAGCCGCTACGCGGCAGTTTCTTTCCGCCGGTTTTATGGTAAGCTCCTCCTGGCTATGTTTGTGCAGGAACGAATTTGCCCTTCAAGGCCAACCCTGAAGGAGCAATACCATGAAAACCGAAATCGATGATCGATATATAGCAGACCTTAAGCTAAGAGGCTATGCAAAAAGAAGCATTCAATCCTATCAACGCACGGTCCGGCAGATGCAAAACTTCGGCGGCAAAGCCCTGGAGGATATCACCGAGGAGGAACTACGCGAATAGTGGCTATACTGCAAAGAGGAATTGAAATGGGGGGCGGCCAGACAACGCATCTCCTATAGCGGGATCAAGCTCTTCTTCTCCCACACTCTCAAACGGGATTGGGAGGTACTCCGGGTGGTGAAGTTCGAGCGCGATCAGACTTTATCGGTGGTCCTCGCGCAATTATCGCGGCCATGCCCAACGCTCAGAACCATGCGTTTTTCAGCGTGGTGTATGGCTACGAGCTCCGGCTGGACGAGGCGATGAACTTACTCTCCCCCGTTTCAATAGACACCTGATGAGTTTTTAATTTTTACTATTACTTTTTCTTTCTTGCCAAGTCCGCGAGAATTATATTTGCAGGGTCGAAAGCTCTGCTGAGGAGCAACTTTCCAAGGGATAAGACGACGATGCGACCATGGGTCGGGGCCAAGGATTTTTTTCCTCGGCCTTTTCCTGTCGACCTATATGAGTATCTGATACCTTAGAAACCCTTTGCGCCGTAGGCGTAATCCCGTTATTCTGGTCTCAGTGTTGCCCAAATTCTAACGGAGAAAGTCCCTCCTGGAGGGAGGTGTGAATTCGGCGCCCTATACGAAATCTCCGTTCCATTAGCGCCGGTAGACCCCGCAGCTTCTTGAACCAGAGATTAGTCGCCGACCGCTTCGCAGTCGGAACTAATCCTTATTTTGTTAGATTGCTTCTGGTTATGAAACAAGAGCTTGAGCTAACTCTTCACTTGGCGGAAGCTCGCTTCCGATGGTTTTACCAGTAAAAGAATAGTAGGCTAAACCCGAGAGCAGCTTTTTCTGAAGTCCTTTCATCATCGGACGCATAATCACCATTCCCATTAACGCCCCAAGCGGCCCAAGCTTTACAACAAAATCCATATACATTGAAACTTCACAGGTTGTATCGGTGACCTTTTCAACACTAAATCCAGCAAACATAGTTCTCATCGGCATAGAAAGTTCACTAAGAACGACCTTGAAACTTTTATTTTCTTCGTATTCTATTATTTCTTCGTACACGCTTTTTTTATCATAAAATACGCAATGTTGTTTGGCTCCTAAACCAGAACTCTTTTCACCTATTATCGGTGATTGCTCCACACCAAAACTAAAGTTTTCAACACCGCCAAAATCATCCAATATTTCCCAGACTTTTTTAGAAGTTGCGTTGATTCGTACTGCGGATTCAACATAATGTTCCATGATACTCTCTCTTTTTAAAGTTCAATCAATTTAGGAGCGATTAGGGTAATGTTTCTTAAAGCAGAAAATTCTCATTATTTAGTAAATCTAACGTTCGAGGTGAGTTTTTCTGGGCCGCAACGCGGTTCAGAATAAGCTCCGCCTTATGGTTATGTCTTTCTTTTCTCGTCCCACTCGTTCTTCAAAAGTGCATAAATAATACTGTTTGAAAAACGGTCATAAAGCCATTCTGATTCTCGCAGAATCCCTTCTTTTGTGAAACCCAGTGTTTCAGGAATTCTTTGACTTCTTGTATTTTCTTGTGCACACCGTATCTCAATTCTATTAAGCTCCAGATCATGAAATATGTAATCAACAAGTGCTTTGCATGACATAGATATAATGCCTTTACCTTCATATTGGTCGCCTAACCAGTACCCAATAGACATTGTTTTGTTGGCGACATCAATTTTGTGTAAACCTAAGGACGCCAGCTAGTTCATTTTTCAGCCAAACGCCACAATGAAAACCATTGCTATCATCATTTTGTTTTTGGCCAATTCTGATAAAGATGGCCGCATCATCAATCGATTTTGTTCCATCAACCCATGGCAACCACTTCCGTAAATGTACACGACTTGAATCCACGAGTACATAAAGAGCCTGAGCGTTGTCCTCGGATAGAGGTTTAAGAGTGAGGCTGTTTCCCACATCTGTGGACTTGGTTAAGGTGTATTTAGAGCGCTTCACGATTGAGGTGTCGCGATGTAGCACGAAGAAAACCAGCCGATTACCTCGTCGGGAGAAACCTCTTCGAACGCTTGTGTGAGCGCTTCAGATAGTTCCTGCTGACTGCGGGCTGCAAGGCTGCCCAACCGATTCTTTATCTTGCCCCATATTTTTTCAATGGGGTTGGAATCGGGGCTGTAGGGTGGAAGGAACCTTACATGGGCCCCACATGACTCAATGAGTTCAATGACCTTGGGATTGTGATGGACGCGAAGATTGTCCATGATGACGATATCTTCAGGTGAAAGAGTCGGGAGAAGAACCCGGCGAATATATTCTCTAAAAACAGCCGTCTCTGTCGCCCCCTCCCCCTCCATGGCCGCTGTTGTTCCGTCCAGGCGGACCGAAGAAATCAAGGTGGTGGTACACCAATGTCCATGAGGCGTTTTGGCAAAAAGCCTGTTCCCGCCCAACGCCCGGCCCCGCAGACGAGTCATATTCGTTTTCGCCCCGGATTCATCAATAAAGACAAGGCGACTTGGATCAAGTTTGGCCACCTCTTGGATCCACTGCTTTCTCAAGAGATTTACATCCGCCCGGTCTTGCTCGCTGGCGTGAAGCGTTTCTTTTATACCGGCAGCCCAACCGATTCAACGCCCGCTGTACGGCCATGATCGACCCCTTCACGCCGCTCATGTTCTTGAGTTCTTCAAGCGTTGCATCGGGATGTTTGCCCCCCAGTTGAGCCAACGCCTTGAGCTGCTTTCCGCTGTAGAGGGCCTGACGATGCCCACGCGGTCGGGGAGCGGTCTGTCCGGTTTCGTTGAAACGAGAGAGCCCACGCTGAAACGTTCTAAGATCTACACGATAAGAAGATGCGATATCGGCCTGGGAACCTTTGCCCATTTTGTAGGCATCTATCGCACGCCGCCGGATTTCTGCTGTTGCTATACTCATGTCATGGAGTATAGATCTTCTAAAGAGGCATTTCAATCGTTAAATGCTCTAGCTTTCTGTGACATAACATTATCTTGAATCCGTCAGCTATCGCTTCGGAAGGCGTTTTGGGGCTCAAAGGTTGAAAATTTTTTCCTTGAGATGCTCGCTTTTAGGCGGATTGGGACCGGCAAGTATCACCCTGATGAATTTTTTGAGCGTACAGGTCAGATTCACTCTGATTTGGCCATTTTGGGGCGTAGGCCTCCTTGGGCAGTCGCCTTAGAGTATTGTTAAAGGTGCACGGAGGGCTATGCGAAGGAATGGGCAATATCTTATATCACTTCAGACCAGCGACAACGCTTGCCAAAGTGAAGTTCAATTCGTCCGGCGTGGCGGACCAATCGAACCGCGCAATAAACGATATTTTTGAGAACCGTTTTGATTCGCCAGCACGGGATGTTGATTTTCTGCGGGGCAAGCCCAGCCCGTTTGATGACCTCTTGGCCAAGACCGCGCAATAGGTTGAAGGCCACCATGGCGCATAACAGAATAATCTTATTGGCACAGAGTCTCCCCGAAGACAATCGCTCAACATCAAGATCGCTTTTGAGTTCACTGTGGTACTGCTCGCTGGGGCCATGTCCATGATAGAGATCTAGCACCGTCTTGGCACAACAAGAGAGGTCCGTCCACCAGGTGTTTACCTCAAGTTTAGGAACCAGAAGTTTCTGACCATCGATATCGATGGTGCGTTCAATCACTTCGAAGGCCACCGGGACACAAGGGCGGTTTTGGTCACCACCGGGATGGAAATGATCGAAAAAGCCTGCGTAAACGTTCTTGCCTTCACGACTGTCTTGTTTGTCTCCAACTCGGCGTGCAAGGGCCAGCATTTGTTTAGGACATTCGCGGCGAGGATTTCGCTTTACGATAAAATAATGATCCCCAAAAGCGTCGAAGTTATCGGCCGCAGCGTTGCCACTATCAAGCCGAAGCAAACATTTTCCACCCAGGCCCAGGGTTTGGAGCGTTTCAACGCTGCGGGCAATAAACGCGGTCGTTCCCGACTGACAATGTTGTTTACTGGGTCGAAGTTCGCACTCAAGTATGTGGCCTTGAGTGCCCACATAGGCAAATATCGGGGCGTAGCCCTTCTAGGTGTAGGAAACGCCTTCTTTCGAAGAGCCTGAGTGATCCAAAGGGCTCACATCGATATCGACGGGAACAAGATCAAGCCCTTCGACATCTACCTAGCCAAAGGGGCCCGAGGAAAGAAGTTCGGTGTTGAGTTTGCGTAGCCCCACATGGGTTCTGGCTGGGGGCAGGTCGTCGAAACGACGTCGGAACACCAGCTCAGAGGCTACCTTTTTAACTCCCCTTTTTAAGTCCAAAGGCATTCGTAAAAATCTCATCACCCCGGTACAGGTCGATATCATTGAAATCGGTTCGACCGTTGCAAAGTAAGCCGATCTGGGTAAGGAGGATCTCCCGATCAGAGATCGCATCGGAGCGGCGTGGTTAAAAATTGGAGGGAAGAATCCGTTGAGCATGATCCTCAAGCAGCAGGCCGCAAAGATGGTTTCCGCTTGTGCTGTTGAGTTCGCCCTTGCCAGTCTTTATTTTATATTGTTTCATATACACACTTGTTGGGGTGGGGTTGTTTGTTTGAATACGGGTATGCTCCCCGCTTTAGCCCAACAGGTAATGAAAAATCGTCAGATTTTATCTGACGGATTCAGGATTATATTAAACGTCATCTTTTAAACTCTTATATTTTCAACTTTTGACATTTTTAACTCAAAAAAACATCTTTATTTCTTGATTTTTAACGTATAGATGATGCTTACCTGGATCCGTCAGTTAAACGTGGGATTTCTGTGCGAATGCTTTGGAGGCAAAAGGTTGCAAAAAAACGCAGGCGCACCCGCTGGGTGCGTCGAGGCTTTTTTGTAATTCCTTTTGGCCCAAATGGTTCGTGCAGAAAACCGCGTTTAACTGACGGATCCAGGGCTTATTTTGATTAAATAATTATGGATCATATACGTCAAAATAACGATCGGGTTCCGATCCCCTTACAATCCTAATCCCAAGTGGCCCAGTGAGTATAAGGCCCAACTCTATGAAGAAATAGGGTGGCTAAAAATGCAGCTAGGGTGGCTAAAAAAAAAGACTTCACTTTTCGAGGAATGAACTCTCTAAATGGGTGGAGCCTTGGGATGATCTCTCGGTCACCGAGCAATACAAATTGCTCGGACTTCCTCGCTCCAGTTTTTACTATTCTCCGGCTATTGAGTCTGAAGAAAATATGAAAATCATGCGTATGATTACGAAAAATATCTCAACAAACCTACTAGGGGCGTACGGGGATTTAGAATCTGGTTGCAACGTACATTGGATAAACCCATTAACATTAAACGCGTTCGACGCCTCCTGCGAATTATGGGCCTCGAAGCCATCTACCCCAAACCTAAAACGTCCACCCCCGGCGATGATCATAAAGTATATCCCTATTTACTTCGGGAGTTAACGGTTAATAAACCCAATCAAGTCTGGTATTCAGACATCACCTACATACCTATGTATAAGGGGTTTATGTACCTTGTCGCGGTAATGGACTGGCATAGCCGTTTTGTCCTTATCCTGGGCTTTGTCCAACTCGATGAGCACCGCGTTTTGCTTGGAGGCCCTTCATGGGGCCCTGGATCGCTTTGGAAAACCACAGATCTTTAATACCGATTAAGGGGCTCAATTCACCAGTACAGATTTTACCTCTAAAATCAAACATGCAGGGTCATTGATGAGCATGGATAGGATAAGGACGCGCCATTGATAACGTCTTTATCGAACGGTTATGGTGGAGCCTGAAATACGAAGATATCTATCTGCGTTGTTATCAAAATGGCCACGATCTTTACCACGGTATCAACCATTATTTTGAGAAGTACAATTACCGCCGCTATCATCAGGGCCTCAACGGATCCAGAGGGTAGCAACCGTTCAACACGCCGATAGCGGGAAAGTCCAACGGGTTGAAAGAAAGGTCGGCTGATGAAAGAATTCTCACAGAATGTAAAATGGGCGCAAACCACCGTAAAATGAAAAATTTAGGAAAGATTAAAATCAAAAAGCGGCTCCCTCATAACATTTAACAATAAAACAAGTAAATCTCTACAGATAAGCATTAACATATTCAGAAAATCGCTCTGTTATTTTTTCCGTAGAGACTCCAAAATCTTCTAAGGTATAGTCGTGTTTGCCATGTCTGTTTTTAGGATTTTCAGATAGAAAGGTCTTCATGGCAGTTTCTGCATCTGGAGTGAGTTCTTCATCAAAAGAATCATACATATCGCGAATAGAGCCTATAGGCTCTTTCATAAATTCATTGTATTTGAAATCATAAATTTTTTGATAACGGCAATGATCACGGAAAGACATCATTCTTTTAACCATCACTTCTAAATTATTTAGCCATTCTTCTCGAATGTATTGACTGCGGTCAATATTCGTCAGTAAATCTCCACCGCCATATTTGGCTAAACTAAGCGTAGAACCCACAACTTTGACAATATCCCGGTGGGTGAAAATTAGATGAGCATCGGGATATGTTGCCGTTAGTGCTTTCAGTGCTAGTAAATGACTTGGTGCTTTCAGTGACCAGCGTCCAGGAGCTTTAGACTGTAATATTTGCAATACCATTTTGTGGTAAGCGTAAGCTGAAGTCATGTCACATTCATGAAGCCACCTGTTGTAAGAGGGCACTTGGAATAGAAATGAAGATCTATAGCCCCTAAAATCTTGCTCAAGAAGGACCAAACATTCTGTCGAACCATTATGAGGCTCATAGTGTATTGATTTGCGATCAGGAAATTTCTTAAAAGTATTTATAATATCTTGTTTTCGTTTGAGAGCACGTGGGTCTGTATCAAAAGATCCTTTCTTTGGTGGGGGAATAGAATCTAAAGATTCCCATCTTATGAGCGGACGATTTTTGGGATCTTGTGCTAATAAATTATTCAGAATGGTGGTTCCTGAACGAAATAGACCTGTGATAATGAAAGGTCGCCGAATCGATTCGTTTCGTATTTCGGGATATTGATTGACCCAATCGACTACTTTGAGTCGATTGACTAAATTTTCCATGCACCGTTTATGGAATACTTCTTCTCCTTGTCGGTTTATTGAAGCATCTTCGTTGATCGAATGGACGAGTGCTTTTAATCCTTCAGACCATCCATCTTCACCAAAATCATCTAAACCCGTAAGATTTTGTGCTTCTTCAATAAAGGCTTTTGCTGTAAACATTTTTCACCAAAGAATTATAGTTAGAGACCGTAAGCATAGAGATCATCATTTGATCGAAGGGATATCATGAAAGGTTGATGAATACTACCTTCTTTATCAAAAGTACGGATTAATAAAAAAGAGAAGCATTGAAGATCTGGCATAATCCCTCCTTATCCACTTATGACATATTATTTCATTTCCTATTATCCTTATTTAGGATCTTTATCAGACCCAATGCGGAGCTGACCAACTTTTCTTTGGATCGTAACAAGCTTGCTTGTGGAGGGCCAGAGAAAACGTTGCCGACAAGCGAGTTTGGACGGCACCGATGATTGCCCGAGTGATTCAGGAAGAATTTTTCCATTGCGTACCATCCTGGATATGTGCGGAAATTATTGTATTGGCTAGAGCGCTTCACGATTGAGATGTCGCGAGGTAGCACGAAGAAAACCAGCCGATTACCTCGTCGGGAGAAACCTCTTCGAACGCTTGTGTGATCGCTTTAGATAGTTCCTGCTGACTGCGGGCTGCAAGGCTGCCCAACCGATTCTTTATCTCGCCCCACATTTTTTCAATGGGGTTGGAATCGGGGCTGTAGGGTGGAAGGAATCTTACATGGGCCCCACATGACTCAATGAGAGTTCAATGACCCTGGGATTGTGATGGACGCGAAGATTGTCCATGATGACGATGTCTTCAGGTGAAAGGGTCGGGAGAAAAACCCGGGGAATTCTTGGATCCACTGCTTTCTCAAGAGATTTACATCCGCCCGGTCCTGCTCGCTGGCGTGAAGCGTTTCTTTTATACCGGCAGCCCAACCGATTCAACGCCCGCTGTACGGCCATGATCGACCCCTTCACGCCGCTCATGTTCTTGAGTTCTTCAAGCGTTGCATCGGGATGTTTGCCCCCCAGTTGAGCCAACGCCTTGAGCTGCTTTCCGCTGTAGAGGGCCTGACGATGCCCACGCGGTCGGGGAGCGGTCTGCCCGGTTTCGTTGAAACGAGAGAGCCCACGCTGAAACGTTCTAAGATCTACACGATAAGAAGATGCGATATCGGCCTGGGAACCTTTGCCCATTTTGTAGGCATCTATCGCACGCCGCCGGATTTCTGCTGTTGCTATACTCATGTCATGGAGTATAGATCTTCTAGAGAGGCGTTTCAATCGTTAAACGTTCTAAGCTTCTCAGTTCAACGTCCCAAAAAAATACTCGCCTGAGCCGAAGGCAAACAACTGGACCGTTGGCGTCAGTATACATATCCACGTTTAAAAAAAAGGCCCGTATCCAAGGAGCCGCTTTAAGATGTAGAGAAATCGCCGCACCCGTTTTTACACTTCCACCTGGATCCGTCCATTAGACGCGGTTTTCTGCACGTTTCGTATATTCTAAGGATTTTTAACCTGAACACTAAAAATGGTTTGGTCCTGTCCCATATCTTCTGAATAAAAGAACCTGCAGCTGAGAATTGTAATATTAAATGCCCAAAAGAAGATATTGTAAAACAGGAGTGTTCCATGCCGAAATCTTCTAGATTTGAAAACTCGACAGAAGACAAAAAAAGGAGAAAGACATGGAACAAATCAAGAGTAGTATTCATCCCCGAAAAGGCAAGCATTTGACACAGAAAGAACGGATCATGATTGAAACAATGCTCAAAAACCCAGGACGTCCTTTGGAGATAGCCAGTATCTGGGAAGGCATCGTCGAACCATAGAGCGCGAAATTAAACGTGGGGAGGTAGAGCATTTCGATACAGAGCCGCGAAAGAAGAAAGCATACAGCAGTGATCGAGCCCAGGAACTTCATGATCTAAATGCGACGGCCAAGGGACCTGAGCTTAAGCTTGGAAAGCATCATGAAACGGCTGTGTTTATCAGCGAGCACATTCTTGTTCACAAACGCTCACCCGATGTGGTTGCTCCTTTGCTTAAACAAGAGCAGAGACCTGCAGCGGTGAGTACAAAAACGCTGTATACCTATATTGACCAAGGTCTCATCCCGGGGGTGAGCAACGAGTCCCTATGGGAAAAACGAAAACGGATAAAACGAAAAAGACGTGCTATTAAGCGGGTTAAAAAGCAACATGCCCGAAGGACCAGTATCGAAAAACGACCTAAGACCGTAGAAAAACGCGAGGAATTTGGGCACTGGGAATTGGATTTGATCGTCGGCGGAAAAGGAACTTCAAAACCGGTTTTAATGACGTTAGTAGAAAGAAAGACCCGAATGCTAAGGGTGAGAAAACTTTCGGATAAAACACAGGCATCGGTTCTGCAGGCCCTCAAAGCGATCGAAAGATCGATGGGAGTTGGCCCATTCAGATCGATGTTCAAGTCGATTACAGCCGATAACGGGAGCGAGTTTCTCGACGTGGAGCAGATGGAGCGTTCCGGATTTAGCAAAAAGAGACGTGTTAAACTCTATTATGCTCACCCGTATTCTTCCTGGGAACGAGGCTCCAACGAAAATGCCAACCGTATGGTTCGTCGTTTTGTCGCCAAAGGAGACAACATCGGAAAATATACCATCGACCGTATTGGTGAGATTGAAAAGTGGATTAACAACTATCCTCGCAAGATCCTAGAATACAAACCCGCACAGGAGTGTTTCGATTTGGAGATCGCCGCATGAACAGAAGCTCTCAGGTCCATTTTTTGCGGCATTTAATTTTACAATCCACCCCCTTTTTTCTTCCATCCAAAACGCCGAGTTGAAACCGATTTTTCAGGCGGTGATTTAAGTTCAGATGGAGGCTTGGTTTTGCTCAGCGAACTCGACAGCCGTCTCAAACTGATCGAAGGCTTTGAGCGCTGGATTCCTGACCCTCGCGATCCCGCCAAAATCAAACATCCTCAAGTTGATCTCCTGCGCCAACGGATCTTCCAAATTTGCGCCGGATATGAAGATGCCAATGATTGCGATCATCTAGGTGAAAATCCTATGTTCAAGACCGCCTGTCACCGATTGCCTCAAAGCGATGAGGCCTTAGGCAGCCAACCGACAATGACTCGCCTAGAGAATCGGGTCGATGCTTCGGCGGTGAAAACGATGCAACGTTTTTTTATGGACGGTTTTGTCGCCCAGTTTGAGACGCCCCCTCAAGACATGGTCTTGGATGTTGACGGGGTTGCAGACCCGACCCATGGCCAGCAAAGAGCTGTCTCTTTATCATGGCTACTATCGACAGCATATGTATCATCCGGTTCTCATTAGTCATGCCCAAAGCAAGTTTCCTCTGGCCCTGTAACTCCGTGCGGGAAACACCCACGCGGGAAAAGAAATCAAGGCCTTGCTTGGTTAGATCTTCTGGCGCCTTCGGCGATCGTTTCCCAAAACGAATATTATTTTGCGTGGGGATGCGGGGTTGAGTCTACCGGAAATTATCCAGGTATGCGAAAGAAGTGGTGTCGATTATGTTTTAGGGTATAGCTGCAACCCCGTTGTGCAAAAAAAAGCGGCCTTCCTGATGGATTTAGCCCGTCTGGATTTAGAGCGAACCGGCCAGAAGGCCCGCCTGTTTGATGATGTCTATTACGCGGCAGGGTCATGGGAGGGCCCTCGTCGGTTGGTTCTTAAAGCTGAACAATGGCCTCAAGGACCGAATCTTCGTTGTCTTCTTACAAACCGGTTCGATCCTCCACGGGAACTCTACGAGAAGGTTTACGTACAACGCACCGAAGATTCCGAAAATCTGATCAAAGATCTCAAGTTGGATATAAAGGCCGATCGCCTCAGTTGCCATGCCTTTGTCGCCAATCAATCTCGTCTCTACTTAGACCAGATCCGCTTGATCCTCATGCAAGGGTTGAGACGCTTGGCTCAGGGGACTGGGCCAAGGCCCGAAGTTCAACGCTACGGTTCAAGCTATTGAAGCAGGCGGTACGGGTTCGGAAATCGGCCCGTCGAATCTGGATTCAGTTCGGCTCTGGGAGTCTGATCAAGGACTTATTTGCTCATGTGAGAAACGAACTGGCCTACATCACCTAATGACTATCTTCGCTTAGGCCTTATTGAATCGCCGAAAAATCTCGGCAGCAGATCGGTCTGTCAACATATCGAAACGGTGTTAAATTTTGACAAAAAAAACACCCCCTTCTTAACCTCATCAATCAGGAAAACTTCTTTCGACGATGCGAAAAACTTTCGTGGCTCGGTTTTTGAAACACGTTTCGGGCTTCGTGAATTATTCAGGTTAGAGCGCGATGTTTAAGCTCATCGGAAACGACCTCTTTAATCGATTTTAACACTTCACACCAGCTGCTTCAAAAAGTATGGGAGGTCTTCTCCCCCGATAATCTAAGGGTACAAAATCAAAGAGTCGGGATTGGAGATGATCATAGTTGTTCCAGACATGATAATCAGTCTTCTCATTAGAGCATTTAACGATTGAAATGCCTCTTTAGAAGATCTATACTCCATGACATGAGTATAGCAACAGCAGAAATCCGGCGGCGTGCGATAGATGCCTACAAAATGGGCAAAGGTTCCCAGGCCGATATCGCATCTTCTTATCGTGTAGATCTTAGAACGTTTCAGCGTGGGCTCTCTCGTTTCAACGAAACCGGACAGACCGCTCCCCGACCGCGTGGGCATCGTCAGGCCCTCTACAGCGGAAAGCAGCTCAAGGCGTTGGCTCAACTGGGGGGCAAACATCCCGATGCAACGCTTGAAGAACTCAAGAACATGAGCGGCATGAAGGGGTCGATCATGGCCGTACAGCGGGCGTTGAATCGGTTTCCCGGTATAAAAGAAACGCTTCACGCCAGCGGGCAAGACCGGGCGGATGTAAATCTCTTGAGAAAGCAGTGGATCCAAGAGGTGGCCAAACTTGATCCAAGTCGCCTTGTCTTTATTGATGAATCCGGGGCGAAAACGAATATGACTCGTCTGCGGGGCCGGGCGTTGGGCGGGAACAGGCTTTTTGCCAAAACGCCTCATGGACATTGGTGTACCACCACCTTGATTTCTTCGGTCCGCCTGGACGGAACAACAGCGGCCATGGAGAGGGAGGGGGCGACAGAGACGGCTGTTTTTGGAGAATATATTCGCCGGGTTTTTCTCCCGACTCTTTCACCTGAAGATATCGTCATCATGGACAATCTTCGCGTCCATCACAATCCCAAGGTCATTGAACTCATTGAGTCATGTGGGGCCCATGTAAGATTCCTTCCACCCTACAGCCCCGATTCCAACCCCATTGAAAAAATGTGGGGCAAGATAAAGAATCCGTTGGGCAGCCTTGCAACCCGCAGTCAGCAGGAACTATCTGAAACGATCACACAAGCGTTCGAAGAGGTTTCTCCCGACGAGGTAATCGGCTGGTTTTCTTCGTGCTACATCGCGACACCTCAATCGTGAAGCGCTCTAGTTATGGGAAATTCACGAGCTTTGATTCGAGGTTACAACAATCCATAGGGTTTTTTTCGATGCTTCCGTGAAGTAGGGAGATCGGTCACTAGCCCATAACCGTGACTATAATCGTACGTGTACGCGGTTTTACATCACACTCAAGATGAATGATTTGTTGCCAGGTGCCCAATACGAGACTTTGTCCACGAATAGGCACCGTAAGGTCTGGGCCCATCATTGTGGCCTGAAGATGAGAATGGGTATTGCCATCATGCCATGCCTGTTCATGACCGTAAAAACGACCAGGAGGAATGAGTGTGTCGAGGATTTTGGGAAGATCTTTTTCTAAACCCGGTTCAAATTCGATCATACCTATACAGGCAGTGCTTCCAACATTAAAGACATGAACGACGCCTTGTTCAATATCAGATTCCGTCACAATGTCTTGAATCAAGTCATCTAATCGATGCATATCTTTATGGCCATGTGTTGAAAGGGTTATTTCTTTTTGATAGAGCATATGGGTTAACTTTTTCCTTTGCATAGGTCTATATTAATGTTTAACGTATGGCTTCCGTTATGAAAATCATCAAGTCTATAAATCAAAAAATACTCAGTAAATCGATCAAAAAAGCCCGGGAACAGAAGATTATTCTTCCAACATTTGCTCAGCAAAAAGATCCATCCAAAATCCCAACTGAAATTATTGAAAAGTTAAAAGGTGTTGGATTGTGGGAGGTCAACCCCATTAACCTTTTTCGGATTACCTGGCATAATGAACCTGTATCACATTGGTGGCGGTTTTGGAGGAGGTAACTGGATTGAATTTCCCCCTGAACTAACAGGTGTAGAGGCAAAAATTATTGGTATTCTAGGCAAATGGTTTCCCGTTGGCGCACATAAAGTTGGCGCTGTTTACGGGTGCCTTGTTCCTCGCTTAGTTTCAGGCAATTATGATCCCACAACTCAGAAAGCCGTCTGGCCCTCTACCGGAAACTATTGTCGAGGCGGAGCCTATGATTGCGCACTCCTTGTTCCTCGCTTAGTTTCAGGCAATTATGATCCCACAACTCAGAAAGCCGTCTGGCCCTCTACCGGAAACTATTGTCGAGGCGGAGCCTATGATTGCGCACTCCTTGAATGTCCTGCTATTGCCATTTTACCGGAAGGCATGAGTCGAGAACGTTTTGAATGGCTTCAAGAAATTCAGACAGACGAGATTATTGCGACTCCCGGAACAGAATCTAACGTAAAAGAGATTTATGAAAGATGTTGGGAGCTCAGACGAGAGCGAGGTGAAAAAGATCGTCATATTCAACCAATTCGAAAAATTTGGGAACTCCATTTGGCATTATCAAAATACCGGCTCCATTATAGAAGAGATCTATAACACCCATTATAAAAACGATCGGAGTCGTTTAGCAGCCTATATTACTTCGACCGGTTCAGCAGGCACCATCGCGGCAGGAGACTATCTCCGAACCCAACACCCTTCAGTTAAAGTCGTTGCTGTGGAGGCTTTGCAATGTCCTACATTATATCAGTTTGGTTTTGGTGAACACCGTATTGAAGGAATCGGAGATAAGCATATTCCTTGGATTCACAACGTCCGCAACACAGATATGGTGGCCGCGATTGATGATGAACAAACCATGCAACTGCTTCGACTTTTCAACGAGCCCGAAGGGAAAGCGTTGCTTACAGAAAAAGTATCCGAATCCATTGTGAACGGCTTGGATCAGGTTGGGATTTCAGGCATTTGTAATCTTGTGGCCTGCATCAAAACCGCGAAATATTATGACATGGATTCTCGAGATGTACTCTTTGCGCCGATGACAGATTCCATGGAGTTGTATGGTTCACGGATGCAAGAGTTGGAAGAGAAGCATGGTCCTTATACACCAAGCCTTGCGAAAGCTCATTTTGCCCGATATCTAGAGGGTACTTCTATTGATTATTTACGTGAACTAACCTACGCCGATCGTAAAGCGTTGCATCACTTCAAATATTTTACCTGGGTAGAACAGCAAGGAAAAACATCCGAAGAACTCCGACAGCTCTGGGACGAAGACTTTTGGGAAGAAATATTTTCACAAGAACAGGTCGATGAGTGGGACACACTGATCGAAGACTTCAACAATGCCAGCGGAGTGTTGCAAGAAACCATAAATCATAACGACGAATGACGAAGAAACACTCATCGTAACCCGCAAATTTTTTACCCCCGGATATGAAAACGGTGTAGGCCGGGTCAGAGACCCGGCCTACAAGTAGCCGTAAACAGGCATTAGGATTTATGGCTCTATTAGGGTCTAATTTATTATGAACAATACATACTACAAAACAGCAGATGATACGCGTGACCACGTTACAAAATTTCTTCAAGCCATCGTTTCTATTCCATCCCTTAGCAGTCAGGAAGGTCCTGTTGCAGAACGCATAAAGGCTGAGATGGAGTTACTGGATTACGATGAAGTAACAATCGATCCTATGGGCAATGTAATCGGACGTATCGGAAACGGTCCTAAAGTGATCGCGATTGACGGACATATAGATACCGTTGACGTAGGAGATCCTTCACAATGGGATCGTGATCCGTTTAGTGGGGACGTAAAAAACGGCATTTTGTATGGGCGTGGCGCTACCGACATGAAAGGCGGGGTGGCCTTGGCCGTATATGCTGGCGGATTGCTAAAAAAGAGCGGGCTTCCAGAGAACGTTACTTTATACGTAACAGCGACGGTACAAGAAGAAGACTGTGATGGTCTGTGTTGGCAATACATCATTAAAGAAGACAAACTGGTGCCCGATGTTGTGGTGATTACCGAGCCAACGAGTTTGAGAATTTATCGAGGGCATCGTGGACGTATGGAAATGGAAGTTTCTACTCAAGGTGTCTCTTGTCACGGCTCGGCCCCTGAACGAGGGATCAATGCCGTATACAAAATGGGGCCCATCATCTCAGAGATCGAGAAGTTAAACGAACGTCTTGACCCCCGTGAACCCTTGGGAAAAGGAACCGTTACAATTAGTCATATACGTTCTACCTCTCCAAGTTTGTGTGCTGTGGCCGATGGATGCACTATTCATCTAGATCGTCGTTTAACCATGGGTGAGACCGAAGAAACATCCGTCGCAGAGGTTCTGGCATTGCCCTTGGTCAAGGCCGCTGAAGCGAAGGTAACCGTTCTTGAGTATAACGTTCCTGCCTATACCGGTTTAGTCTATCCGACTAAAAAATACTATCCAACGTGGGAAATGCCAGAGTCCGAGATCTGTGTACAAAAAGCGCGTACGGGTTATACAAATACCTTTGATAAAGAACTGGAAGTCGGACACTGGACCTTTAGCACGAATGGTGTCGCCTCCGCAGGTATGCATGGGGTTCCTACCATCGGATTCGGTCCGGGCCACGAGCATCATGCCCATGCTCCCAACGAGATCATTGAGATTGAGCACCTCGTTTGTGCAACAGCATTCTACATGGGATTTGTGGATGAATTTTGTAAATAAGTCCTATTTTAAATTATAAACGTGTCTTTTGCAGCTCTTTTTGATCCCAGACCCCTTCTCGGGTCCCTGTTCCTATCCTGACATCGTACCCATCCATTTGTATTGTTTCGAATAAAGAATAAAAAAGCCGACAATAAATAGCGGTATGAATCACTTATAGCCTGTGTGAATGAAAAATCTCTTAGATTCAGGACTCGTTGAAAGAGCCCGTGGTGGAGATCTATACGCCCTGGACATCGTTTTGAGACGATATGAAAACAAAATCTTTAGTTATTTATGCCGAATGCTTGGAAACCGTCAAGATGCTGAAGATGCCACTCAGGAAACATTGATGAATGCACACCACGCGCTAAAAAAATATCGAGAGCAAGGACAGTTTAGATCTTGGATTTATCGCATAGCCTATCGAGAAGGGTTAAGAATGATACGAACAAGAAAACGTCTACCGACTAAAGAGACCGATCTTTCTAGCGTCATAGAAAAAGGACTGGAATCTATGGATACAGCGCCATGGCCAAACACTCAACTTCAGCATACAGAACGAGTCGAAGCACTCGAACAGGCCCTGAATCAATTACCTGACATTGAAAGACACGTTATCCTTTTACGTATTCAATCCGAACTGACCTTTAAAGAGATCGCAACCGTTACCAAAAGCCCTATCAATACCGTGCTAGGCCGTATGCGCAATGGGACTTTGCGTTTAAAAAAATCATTCAGGGAGTTACAGCATGAAAGAGCCCTGCAAAAAAAAATCAGATTTTATTATATTGGAGTAATGAGCTCGAAATATCAAAAAGAATTCATGTTGAGCAACACCTCAAAACATGTCCATCTTGTCAAAACATGCTGGCTGACCTTGAACATGTAGAAACACAGGTAAAACAAATGGCACCGCTTACGGCGGGTCGCGATTTAGTTGGACAAGCGCTAAAGCATACTGAGTCTAAAGAACGTTTCGGGTTTTTTATGGGACCTTCGTTTGTTATGGCGTTGGCGTTTATGGCATTGATTGGTGGCCTTGTGTTCTATGTCTCGTTGTTTCCTAACTCGTCCGGGGAGATAGGCCTGGCTGCAAATAACTATTGGTTCCCGAACCAAGACGTTCGCCAAAACATCGTTTTACTTCAAGACAAAATAGATGACCTAAGGACCACCTTTTCAAAAAAGCAACGGCAACTCTCTTTCAGAAAAAGACCCTTTGTAAAAACGACCGTTAAACCTATTCGGAAACGGACGAAAAGGTTGAGGGAAACCATAGAAAACATAAAAAGGAGAAACGTATGAAAACAAAGATGATGATTGGATTTTCTGTTGCAATGATCACGTGTTTGAGCCTTGTGTCATTTGGCGATGATGACGATTATGAGGATCGAGAAGAAATGTCTGAAGCACAGATTTATGCCTTTTTACAAATACATTTACCGGAAGCAACGTCTGAATTAAAAAAACTGCGAAAAGAAGACCCCGAAGCCTATGCAGAAAAAATAGAAAATTTTGGTCAAGAAATTGAGTATTACAACGAACTCAAAAAAGAGTCCCCTGAAGTCGCAGAAAAGATTCTTGAAACAGTGCGCCTTGAAATCAAAAGTTGGCATGTAGCCCAAAAAGTTAATGAGGCCAAAACACCTGCTAAGCGGAAAGAACATATGACTCAGCTAGAAAAAATGCTGAACAAAATCTTCGATTTCCACCTGGCCGAAGGTGAATTTGAAGTCCAGCAAGTAGAGAAAGAATTGCGCGAAATTCGGGCTATGCTTGAAAAAAGAAAAGCGTCACGCGAACGTGTCATAAAAAGCGAATCGAAGAAATGATTCGGAAAGACGAAGAAGAACTTGAGTGGTGGTAGTAGGCTCGATACTAGATGCTTGATCACGGATGCTGGATGCTGGATATGAAAGAAACCACAAACGGGATGATTTCCAACCTCTTTAGTTAGACCTTAGTCATTATGGTTTAGGGCTTCATAACAGATATGTGCGTATTTGCTCAGCTAAACTTGCCAGATCTTCATTTTTTGCGGGCTTTGTATGAGCAAAACTTAATTCGCTGATGGAACGAAAAGGGACAAGGTGAATATGTGCATGTGGGACTTCTAACCCTGCAACCATAAGGCCAACTCGTTCACAGGGTACGACCTTTTCAATGGCTTTTGCAATCGGTTTTGCAAACCCCATAATCCCTGCCAAAAGATCATCCTCTAGATCAAAGAAATAATCTGTTGCTTTTTTGGGAATAACCAAGGCGTGCCCAGGGTTGATCGGACGAATATCGAGGAAAGAGAAAAACTGATCATCCTCTATCAATTTATGGCAAGGCATTTCGCCGTGTATAATTTTGGTGAAAATTGAACTCATTTTCGTACTCCTTGTTTATGTGAAATGTATCTAGATCCTAATAAGTGGACAGGATACGGATTATTCGAATCTACGGCAAGGCGCTTTCGTCTGAGACACTAGAGCATTTAACGATTAAAATGCCTCTTTAGAAGATCTATACTCCATGACATGAGTATAGCAACAGCAGAAATCCGGCGGCGTGCGATAGATGCCTACAAAATGGGCAAAGGTTCCCAGGCCGATATCGCATCTTCTTATCGTGTAGATCTTAGAACGTTTCAGCCGTGGGCTCTCTCGTTTCAACGAACCGCTCCCCGACCGCATGGGCATCGTCAGGCCCTCTACAGCGGAAAGCAGCTCAAGGCGTTGGCTCAACTGGGGGGCAAACATCCCGATGCAACGCTTGAAGAACTCAAGAACATGAGCGGCGTGAAGGGGTCGATCATGGCCGTACAGCGGGCGTTGAATCGGTTGGGCTGCCGGTATAAAAGAAACGCTTCACGCCAGCGAGCAAGGCCGGGCGGATGTAAATCTCTTGAGAAAGCAGTGGATCCAAGAGGTGGCCAAACTTGATCCAAGTCGCCTTGTCTTTATTGATGAATCCGGGGCGAAAACGAATATGACTCGTCTGCGGGGCCGGGCGTTGGGCGGGAACAGGCTTTTTGCCAAAACGCCTCATGGACATTGGTGTACCACCACCTTGATTTCTTCGGTCCGCCTGGACGGAACAACAGCGGCCATGGAGAGGGAGGGGGCGACAGACACGGCTGTTTTTGGAGAATATATTCGCCGGGTTCTTCTCCCGACTCTTTCACCTGAAGACATCGTCATCATGGACAATCTTCGCGTCCATCACAATCCCAAGGTCATTGAACTCATTGAGTCATGTGGGGCCCATGTAAGATTCCTTCCACCCTACAGCCCCGATTCCAACCCCATTGAAAAAATGTGGGGCAAGATAAAGAATCGGTTGGGCAGCCTTGCAGCCCGCAGTCAGCAGGAACTATCTGAAGCGCTCACACAAGCGTTCGAAGAGGTTTCTCCCGCCGAGGTAATCGGCTGGTTTTCTTCGTGCTACATCGCGACACCTCAATCGTGAAGCGCTCTAAAATAAGATAACGAGCTAATTGATCTGCGTGATATAAGAAGAAGTCCCTGTTCCACAGCGCTATGCCATCTTGCTCTCGAGTCGGGATAAAACGAGGCACATTCTGTCTGGCCACAGCCCAATCAATTTCTTTAATGCGACTACGCAGGGTTTGGATGTACCAATCCGGGGTTACGCTCAACATCATAGGTCCGGTAAGAGATCGCCCTTCTTTCGCCATGTTTTACCGTTATTGAGCGTAGAAATAATTCAGTTTATGACAAAATGATAAAAAGACTCAAAACAGAGAAATATGAGAAGTTATCTTGGCTACAAGAACGTCCTTCTAAAGGACTTTGGCGATTGGGCTCAAGAACACACCAAGCGCATTCGAAGTGCTTGCGATCAGACTGCGCAGTCTTTGAATCTCGAGCGGCGCTATTTACAATCGGCTTCGATCAATAAAGAGGACCTGGCCAGACAGATAGCTCGAGAAGCAAAGATCGATTCGGGGCCGATCTGTATGTTCAGTGTCGTTGAACCGAGTTTTTCACCCACGGTGTGCGCGAATTGAGCCACCCAGAAACTTGAATTGACCATGCGGCATCGCCGATGTGTATGGACCTATTACTACTGGAAAGACGAAGCATTAGGCTTTGGCCATTGTGATGTTTAAGCAGACCGAACAGCTCGATCGTCTATTCCCAAGTCTGGCCTACCATGGATTGCAGACAACTGACAGTGCAAATGTATTACGGTTCCTGGGGAAGATTGATCCGCAGGCTCCCCTTGCCGGACCGAACAGAAAAGGGTCTTCGCAGTGATCATCGACGGCGCTATGAGGGAGTTCGTGTGAAGCATTGGTCGGGGAAGAATAGCCTGAAGATATACAACAAAGCGGGTAACATCTTAGGGGTTGAAACCACCATCAATGATCCTCGAAGCTTTAAGGTATTTCGGCAGCCTAATGATGATCCCTCACGCACCCCCTCTTGGCAAAGGATGCGTAAAGGGGTTGCAGACCTTCATCGAAGGTCTCAGGTGAGTCAACGGAGCAATGAACGCTATCTAGAATCGTTGGTCGCAGCAAAAACCGATGAGAAGGTCAAAGAGGTTTTTGACGAGGTGAGCCAACGTGTTGAATCTGAAGGCAAGACCTTTCGGGCCTTGAACCTTTTTAAATCCCATGATTATCAACTGCTCTCCTTTTTGGCCAAAGGAGAATGGAACATCAACGGTTTTCGAAACCGTGATCTGTGCAATTCTTTGGGTGAAATCCCCGTGACAGAAAAAGAACGCAAGCGTCTTTGTGGGCGTGTCTCTAGACAGATTCGCTTGCTTAGAGCCCATGGATTAGTCCGCAAAGTGCCCCACACACATCGCTACGTTTTAACAAAGAAAGGGATGCAGCTGTATCCTCTTGTCCGTTCTTTCGAACGGCTTGATTCAAAGACAGTTATGGATAAAGTCGCGTGAAAGTTTGCGTAAAAAAACAAAATTATGAAAGATAGTAGTTTAAAGAATCTGGCCGAACCCTATACCTATCAATACGATTGGGAAAAGTGAAGAACGCGGTCCCTTTGAAGATCAGGTCTACATTTATCTTAACATTCGTATATACGAATACAGCTTTCACTAAGAGCACGCTTTACCCTTGGGGCAAAACACACTATGATCTTGGGAAATGAGTGGGGCTATGATCAACGAAAAACTGGTTATTGTAGATGGGGTTCGGACCCCGTTTTGTAAAATGGGAACGGACCTGTCTGGACTAGGCGCCGACGAATTGGGCCGGATAGCCGTAGTCGCTTTACTGTCGAAAACAGATTTAGATCCTACCATGATTGATGAAGTCATCTTTGGATGCGTGGGTCAACCAGTTGATGCCGCTAATGTTTCTCGTGTCATTGCGTTGCGTGCGGGTATTCCTTAACACGTCCCTGCGATTACTGTTCATCGAAATTGTGCCTCGGGATGTGAGGCGATTACACAAGCCTGCCAAAAAATAAGAGCAGGCGACGGTTCTGTATTTGTGGTCGGTGGCGCAGAAAGTATGTCTCAATATCCTTTGTTGTTTAAATATTCAACCGCCCTAAAGTTTGGACAATTAGCGAAAGCAAAAACCATCTTCCAAAAACTTTATGCGATGATGCGTTTCCGTTTATTTGATTTCCAACCTCGTATTGGATTAAAACTAGGCTTAACGGATCCGGTCTGTGGACTGAACATGGGACATACCGCTGAGCTTATCGGCCGCGAAGCCGGGATTACACGTGAAATGCAGGATCAATTTTCCCTAGCTTCCCACCAAAAAGCGGTAGCGGGATCCGACAAGTTAGCTGCAGAAATCACACCCGTCTATGTATCACCGACATTCAAAAAAGTGGTAAAAGAAGATAAGGGTCCGCGAGGAAATCAATCCATGGAGGCGCTGGTAAAGTTAAAACCCGTCTTTAATCGTTCTTCAGGAACAGTGACGGCGGGGAACGCTTCTCAAATTACCGATGGGGCCGTCGCGCTCCTTGTCATGAGCGAATCACGCGCCACGGAGCTAGGGTGCCAGCCCTTAGGTATTCTCAAAGGGTATAGTTATGCTGCTTGCGATCCTGCTCGTATGGGGTTAGGCCCGGTATACGCGATGGCTCGCGCGGAAACGTCTACCGGGTTGTCGATTAAAGATGCTGATATCATCGAAATCAACGAAGCCTTTGCTGCTCAAGTTTTGGCGGTTATCGAGCAGGCCCGGTCAGAAGACTTTGCAAAGCAGGAACTAGGACGGGACAAACCGCTTGGCGACATTTCTTTGGAACGCTTGAATGTAAATGGCGGGGCTATTGCTTTGGGTCATCCCGTTGGCTCTACAGGCGCCCGTTTAGTATTAACTTCCTTAAAAGAGCTTAGGCGACGCAACGCTAAATATGCGTTGGTAACTTTATGCGTTGGAGGTGGACAAGGCGCAGCTCTGTGGTTGGAGAACCCTGAACATGAATGAGTGTATTAAACTAGAAACGATTAAAGATGGGGTGTATCATCTCATTTTTGACAAACCTGATTCAGGGGCGAATGTCTTTGATCGGGCAACGTTAAATGACCTTAACACACATCTTGATACAGTGACCAACGATTCTCAGGCTCGGGGCCTTGTCTTCACAAGCGCTAAACCCAGCATCTTTATAGCCGGCGCTGATATTTCGGAACTGTTATCCGAAGATATAACCGAAAACGATCTCCGAGGTATGATTCGTTTAGGACAAAAAACATTCAATCGGATTGCAGGATTGAGCGTGCCTACGGTGGCTGCTATTCATGGCGCCTGTTTAGGAGGCGGGTACGAACTATGCCTTGCTTGCGATTATCGGATTGCTTCCGATGATCATGCTTCCCGCATTGGATTACCCGAAACCTCCTTAGGCATTCTCCCTGCATGGGGTGGATCCACTCGCTTACCTCGAACGATTGGACTGCCTAAAGCGCTAGATGCCATTCTAGGGGGAAAACGAATGCTTGCCAAACGCGCAAAAAAATTTGGGTTAATAGACCAGATTGTTCCTCGAGAATATTTCCTGCGTATGGCGTTAAAAAAAATAGAAACAGGTAAACCCTCGCGCCCTGTACTCAAACACCTGAACAATGGACTGGTTGCCCGCATATTGGTATCTCGGATCCGCCCTCAATTAGACCAAAAGACCCGTGGACGTTACCCTGCCATAATACGGGCATTAGATATTGTTAGCAAAGGCATTACGCAATCTATGAAGGCCTCTCTGCTGCTTGAAGAAGAGGCGACGGTTGAACTCGTTCAAACCCAAGCGTGCAAAAATCTTGTGCGCGTCTTTTTTCTTCAAGACCGAGCGAAAAAACTCCGAGTAGACACATCTCAAGTGCCAGAGAAGCCTTTTCCATAAAATCCAACAGACCGCTGTGGTCGGTGCAGGTGTTATGGGCGGGGGGATTGCTCAGTGGGTTAGCGCTAGAAAGCTCAACGTGGTCTTACGAGATATTGATGAAGAAAAGGTTTTGGGCGGTATGGCAACCGCAAGCAAATTGTATCAAGTAGGTGTAAAACGCCGTTTATTCTCTCAAACCGAAGCGGCGCGAGGGTTGGATCGAATTTTTCCTTCTGCATCAGAGGTTTCCTTGAAACGTGTTGGAATCGTTATCGAAGCGGCGGTTGAGAATATGGAGATAAAAAAGCAAATATTTGATCAGCTCGAAAAGCTGGCAGATGATGACACGATTTTGGCTACCAATACCTCAGCTCTATCCATTAGCGAAATCGCAAAATCAACTCAATATCCTGAACGAGTTATTGGTATACACTTCTTTAATCCTGTACACAGGATGCCACTCGTCGAAATTGTTGTGGGGCAAAAAACGAGCAAAGAAGTTATTAGTCGTGTTGTGCAATTCGTTCAGAAAATCGGGAAACTTCCCGTGGTTGTTAAAGATAGTCCTGGCTTTGTTGTGAATCGTATTCTTATGCCGTATCTGGTTGAGGCGGGTATTCTTTTTGAGCAGACCGGACATGTTCGTGATATGGATGAAAGCATGCTCGATTTCGGGATGCCCATGGGGCCCTTGAGACTGATTGATCAAGTCGGTGTCGATGTTTCTCAACATGTCGCCTCTTTTTTGAAAAAACAATATGGAGATCGAATACCGAGTCCCACCATCCTTCAAAAAATGATAGAGAAGGGATATATAGGGCAAAAATCCGGAAAAGGGTTTTATACATACAAAAAGAAAAGGCAGGATATTGAAATAAACAACGAACTTGTTCTGTGGTCAGACGCAAAGGGTGAAACAGAAGCCACGCCCGTTGAATGGCAGCAGCGTATGGTTTTACTGATGGTGAACGAAGCCGCACGATGTCTTGAAGAAAAAGTGGCAGAGACATCCGAAGATATCGATTTTGCTATGATTATGGGTACGGGTTTTGCGCCCTTCCGAGGTGGTCCATTACGTTACGCTGATTCCGTGGGCATATCTGAAATCGTGGATCAACTCGTTGGATTGGCAGAAAAGATCCATTCACGTTTTGCACCGTGCAATTTGTTAAAAACAATGGCGATAGAAAAAAGAACGTTTTATGAATCGAGGAAATAAAAAATGGCTACACATTCTGTAATTGATACATCGAAAATGTCCGAAGGGAAACGACAAGCCGTTGAATTGACTGAGGCCGCGCGCGAAGCCGAATGGCAACATTCAACCTTTGCCGGTCAATTATTTATGGGGCATGCTCCTTGGGAATTGATTTATCCTTTTCCTGCACAATCCAAAGAAGATTACGAATCCGGAAATTCCTTTCTCGATAAATTGGAAACCCTTCTGCGTGACAAAGTCGATCCCGATCAGATCGATGTTGATGGCGAAATTCCTCAGGAAGTTATTGACGCGCTTGCACAAATCGGGGCGTTTGGGATCAAAGTTCCTGAGTCCTATGGGGGTCTCGGACTATCGCAAACCAACTATTGTCGAGCCGCCATTTTGTTAGGCAGTTATTGTGGAAACTTAACGGCTCTTATTTCTGCGCACCAATCTATTGGGATTCCTCAGCCTCTTCTATTGTTTGGAACGGAGACACAGAAACAACGATTTCTTCCCCGCATTGCCAAAGGTGAAATTTCTGCTTTTGCGTTAACTGAAGTCGGCGTTGGCTCTGACCCTGCAAAAATGGAAACCAAGGCAGAGGTGTCCGAAGATGGAACCTTCTTTCGTGTTAACGGAAAAAAACTGTGGTGTACCAACGGGACAAAGGCTGGCCTGATTGTTGTGATGGCTAAAACGGCCCCTAAAATTGTTAACGGGAAAGAAAGGCGTCAAACCACGGCTTTTATTGTCGAAACCAATACACCAGGTTTAACCATAAAACATCGTTGCCATTTTATGGGATTGCGATCGCTTTATAATGCCGTGGTAGAGTTTGACCAGGTTAAAGTCCCTCGTGAAAACATTATTCTTGAAGAAGGAAAAGGCCTGAAAATGGCCTTGACCACATTGAATACAGGCCGTCTCACGCTTCCCGCAGCCTGTGTGGGACTTGCCAAACGATGTCTTGAAGTTACGCGGAAATGGTCGGCAGAACATATACAATGGGGGTTACCCATTGGCCAACATGGTTCCATCGCAGCCAAGATTTCGATGATGGCCTCTAAGATTTTTGCCATGGAATCGATGACCCTGTTGACATCGGCTTTGGTCGATCGCAAGCAGTCTGATATCCGAATTGAAGCAGCTATGTGTAAAATGTGGTGCTCTGAAACGGCTTGGAGAATTGTTGATGAAACCATGGCTACACGAGGAGGTCGTGGATATGAAACAGCCGCTTCCCTAAAAGCCCGGGGAGAAGATCCGGTTCCTGTGGAGCGTTTTATGCGGGATTGTCGTATTAATATGATCTTTGAGGGATCCAGTGAAATCATGCGGTTATTCATTGCCCGTGAAGCGCTTGACCCCCATCTTAAAACAGTTGGGGAAGCAATGAACCCAAAAGCATCGTTGGGCAAAAGAATACTCGCCGGAAGCAAGGCGGGTTTGTTTTATGCCGGTTGGTATCCGCGACAATGGCTGTCTGTTATCCCCCCAAGTCCTTTTGGAATGCACCCTGTTTTGTTACGTCATGCAAACTATGCGGCAAAGACGGCCCATATTCTTGCAAGAAAACTATTTCACGCAATGATAAAGCATGGACTCAAGCTTGAAAATGAACAGACCTTACTGAACCGATATGTAGATATAGGAACCGAACTATTTGCCATAACCGCTTCTTGTTCCAGAGCCCAGTCGCTTATAGATGAGAACGTTCAAGACCAGAAAGATCTGTTATTTTTAGCTGATTATTTTTGCCGCCAGTCACGTCAGCAGATTTCAGAATATTGTCGGGGGATATCGCATAATAACGATCGGCAAGGATACCAACTCGCTCAACACGTTCTTACTGGAGGATACCAGTGGTTAGAAGAAGGTGTTGTTTGAACCATAGAAAAAAATATTGGCATAATAGACAAAAACTGGGTCTAAAATTAACGTTGATCAAGGTATGATCATTTTCATGTGATCACGTTGATGAATGATCGCATGAATGGGGTACGTCTCAGCACGATGAATAAGCTCAAGGAGACCCAGAAAAAGGAGCTTAAAGGCAAACGGTTGATTCTGTTACGCAACGAGAAAAGCCTGTCTGAAGAAGCCGCGGATGAATTTAAAAAGTTATGCTTTGAGTGTATAAGGATCTTGGGACTACCTCTTTGATGAAGAAATATCCGCGAAACATTTACAAATTGACCGATGGTTACGACTTGGCCAGCACCGTATTCTTGCTCTGGTGCGAAAAGGCAGAGGCTGCTGGGATCCATTACTTAAAGCAGATGGCTCTAAGACCATCGGTAAGCGACTCGAAGGTCCTTCTAGCCTACTCGAAGCACTCGAAGCTTACGAGTGAGCCTCAGGAGGGTCTTAACAACAAAATCGGCTGGCTGACCCGTCAGGCTTATGGCGATCGTAATGACAAATACCTCTATTTGAAAATCTATGATTTGCCGAACCTATTTGTCAGGAGATCCCTGTGAAAACCCGTTTCCATGAAGAACCCCTTTTTACGACTTTTGTAAGAGACTCGTTTGTTATCTTTTTAATTTGTTCATGGTGGAAATGAGTGCGCGGATCGCTACATCTATAGTCAATCCAGAAGGCTTTTTTAACATACGCTGAAAGGCTTCTCTTCGTTTTAAGAGTCCGAGATCGGGGGGGTATAATCCGTAGCTCCTTTTTCGAAATCTTTCCTAACGTTATCTTGACCTATCTTACAACAAACGGCTAATCTAAACTCTTTATATCGGAGGGAAATTTTATGAAAATACCAGTATTACCATCGTTTGATCATCAACCCAAACCATACACAGGACCCACTTTTGATGAAGTCATGGCTCTGAGAAAACAATACCTTACGCCAGCCCTCCTCACCTATTACAAAAATCCTCTTATGATTGTTCAAGGCTCTATGCAATATATATATGACGAAAAGGGGTGTCGCTATCTAGACGGATTCGGAGGTATTGTTACCGTAAGTATCGGGCATTGTCATCCCCATGTGATTAAAGCGGGGGTCGAACAACTAGAAACGTTACAACATACAACGTTACAACATACAACGACCATTTATTTGCATCCTACAGTTGCACAATACGGTGAAATGTTAGCCTCGAAACTTCCGGGAGATCTAAACACTTGTTATTTTGTGAATTCCGGTTCCGAAGCCAATGACTTGGCCATGTTAATGGCTCGGTTATATACAGGGAATCATACGATTCTTGCCCTACGAAATGCCTATCATGGTGGAAGTACTTCCACCATGGGCTTAACGTCACATAGCACGTGGAAAATTTAACACCCCCCACGGAGCAGGGATTCAACATGCTATGATTCCAGATACGTATCGAGGGTTTTGGGGTGAAGACGATTTGGAAGCCGGGAAAAAATACGCGATAGACGTCAAAAATCTAATTGAATTTGGCACATCAGGAAACGTGGCAGGATTCTTTGCTGAATCGATTCAGGGTGTTGGGGGCACCATTATTTTCCCCGATGGTTATCTTAAGGATGCCTATGAACATGTTCGTGCAGCTGGTGGCCTCTGTATTGCAGACGAGGTACAGGCAGGGTTTGGCCGAACGGGCTCTCACTTCTGGGGATTTGAAACTCAAGACGTGGTTCCAGACATTGTGACCATGGCGAAAGGAATTGGAAATGGCGCACCTTTAGCCGCTGTTGTTACCACCCCCGAAATTGCCCAAACTCTGGCCACGCGTATTCATTTTAATACCTACGGCGGAAATCCTGTGTCATGTGCCATGGGGAAAGCCGTTCTTGAAGTCATTGACAAAGAAAATATTCAACACCATGCATTAGAAATCGGAAAATCCCTTTTAGATGGACTACGAGGTCTACAGAAAAGACATTCTATCATCGGTCAAGTACGAGGTAAAGGGTTGATGGTGGGTGTTGAACTGGTCAAAGATCGACAGACCAAAGAACCTGCAAGCACAGAATGCGCACAGGTTTTTGAGCGTGCAAAAGATCGGGGGTTAATCATTGGGAAAGGCGGACTTTATGGAAATATATTACGAATAAAACCTCCCATGTGCATAAATAGCGATGATGTAAAATTTATGCTCGAGGTATTAGATCTTGCTTTTAGCGAGTTGTAAACCCAAGAACGTGTGACATTATGAAAATTGGTATTCCAAAAGAAACAAAAATTAAAGAAAATCGTGTTTCGTGTACCCCGGGAGGAGCGCGCATGCTTGTTCAGGCTGGCCACGAAGTCTCAGTTCAAACCTGGGGCGGGTTTTGATGACCAACAATATGTTGATGCGGGGGCGCGGATCGTCGATTCTCCTGCAGATGCATGGGCTGCGGAAATGGTGATTAAGGTCAAAGAACCGATTGAGTCCGAATACCTCTATCTTCGCAAAGATCTTTTGCTTTTTACGTATTTGCACTTGGCCGCTGATAAAACCCTTGCAGAAAAGCTGATCACATCTAAAACAGCTGCAATGGCCTATGAAACCGTACAAATCAGTCGTCGGTTGCCTCTCCTTGAACCCATGAGTGAGATTGCGGGTCGTATGAGTTCTGTTGTCGGCGCCTATTATTTGAGCAAGGCTCAGGGCGGCAAAGGTGTCTTACTTGGCGGCGTTCCAGGTGTATTACCGGGAACCGTATTAGTTTTAGGCGGGGGAACCGCAGGGATTAATGCGGGCCGAGTCGCTTCTGGGATGGAGGCAGACGTAACTATTCTTGAAGTGGACCTTGAACAAATGCGGTTCCTCGACATTTCGTTCCAGGGGACGGCCCATACGCTTTATTCGAATGAACAAAATTTATTAGAAATATTACCGCAGGTTGATTTATTGATCGGTGCGGTTTTATTGCCCGGCGCCAAGGCGCCTAAATTAATTAAACGTGAATTCTTAAAAGTGATGAAATCCGGCTCTGTTTTTGTTGATATTGCCATTGACCAAGGCGGATGTGCAGAAACATCGCGGGCAACCACCCATGAAAATCCCATTTATTTTGAAGAAGATATATTGCATTATTGTGTTGCTAATATGCCGGGCGCCTATGTCCGAACAGCAACACAGGCCTTAACCAACGCCACCTTGTCATACGCGATTAAAATAGCACATCTTGGGCTACAAACGGCCATAGAACAAGTTCCAGAACTTCACGATGGACTCAATACCTATCTAGGTGCGGTTACGTATCAAGCCGTAGCCGAAGCCCATGGGCTTCCCTATATAGCGTACAAAGATCTTTAATCGAAGAAGGCATAACGTGATGAGTACAACAACTAGATTGTTTGGTGTCTTGGGCCATCCCATTGTCCATACGTTATCTCCGACTATGCATAATGCTGCGTTTAATGAACTCGGTTGGGACGCGGTTTATAAAGCACACGACGTGTTTCCTGAAAACCTGGACGCACAATTATTCTCGTTAGGTCAAGAAGGGTATGAAGGTGTTAACCTTACCATTCCGTTAAAGGAAGTAGCTTTTAAGCTCATACCTAACCTTGATGAGTCTGCTCGGTTAATGGGGGCTATAAATACAGTAAAATTCGGAACGAACGGACTTGAAGGGTATAATACAGATGGCGCGGGTTTTCTCAAAGCGTTTGAGGAAGTGTTTGGAGAATGTATACAAGGCAAGAAGGTTTTTGTACTTGGAACTGGAGGGGCTGGGCGCGCGGTAGCGCTTACTTGCGCTCAAGCGGGTGCAGCATCCATCTCTCTTGCAAATCGTACCCTAAGAAGGGCTGAAGGGGTGGCGGGTGAAATATCTAAACATTTTCCAGGTACACCTGTTTCTATCATGTCCGCGTATGATGATCAGATCAAAAAAGCGAGCTCGTCCGATATCATTGTTCAGGCATCGTCAATCGGAATGAAAAAAGGAGATCCTCATTTATTAAGCCCTGAAGCTTTTCGGCCAGGTCAATACGTACTAGACCTTATCTATGTATATCCAGAAACACCCATCATGAAGGTCGCCCGTGAAGCCGATGCAGTGGTGGCGAATGGGTTAGGTATGTTATTGCATCAAGGAGCACAATCCTTCAGGATCTGGACAGGAATAGATCCTCCACAAGGAACCATGAAGAAAGCATTGGAACAGGTCGTTTATGTCTTATGAATATAGCTCGTGAAATATTCCCTCATGCTTCATTCCTTACCTTTCTTTTCGGGGCTTGTGTGGGGAGTTTTTTGAATGTTTGTATTTACAGAATACCTCGTGATGAATCTGTGATCTCCCCAAGGTCTCATTGCCCACAATGCAATCACCTTATTGCCTGGTATGATAATGTTCCGGTTTTAAGCTTCTTTCTTTTGCGAAGAAAGTGTCGCTATTGTCAGATTCCGATTTCGCCTAGATATGTAATCGTCGAAATAATAACGGCGATTGTTTTTATATTCATTGGAAGCAAATATGCTTTATCTTTCCAAACACCCATTTATTGGATGGTAGCATTTGGTCTGATTTTAGGTGCCTTTATTGATCTTGAGCATATGATTATTCCAGATCGTGTTACATGGGGGGGGATATTGATCGGTTTGGTGTGTAGCATCTTTGTCCCTGAATTACACGGGGTCCAGAATAGGTTGGATGGACTTAAAGCTTCGGCGATAGGCGCTGGACTTGGATTTGGTATGTTATGGGGAGTGGCGTGTCTCGGCCGATTCGTTTTTAAAAGAGATGCGATGGGGTTTGGTGATGTGAAGTTAATAGCAGCGATAGGCGCTTTTATGGGATGGGAAGCGGTTCTTTTTACGATTATGATTTCGTCGTTTGTTGGTTCTGGGGTTGGACTTTGCCTAATTGCTTGGGGAGGGAAGAGATTTCAAAGTAAAATTCCCTATGGACCCTATCTTTCTTTTGCTGCTATCGTGTGGATCTTGTGGGGATGTGAATGGTGGCAATCGTATATGAACTGGCTCATTGTGCAATCATTGTAGTTGATCTAATTAAAACCGAAACCAGAATGATAAAAGGAGAATAGATATTATGTTAGGAACAGTAAAGTGGTTTAGTGCAAAAAAAGGATATGGGTTTCTTGTCCCGGAAGATTCAGATAAGGAAGTATTTGTTCACTACTCAGCGATTAGTGGGGACGGATTCAAAACCCTCGAAGAAGGGGATCGGGTTCAGTTTGAAATCTTTGAGGACGAAAAGGGTCCACGGGCCAAAGACGTTGTTGTATCTCAAAAAAACACATCAAACGAATCGGCGTCGGATACGCCTCCGGCTTCTCAATAAGGTTCCCGGGTTATATGGAATCCCCTAATATTATTCTGTTCGGTTTCATGGGGACGGGAAAGAGTACAGTGGGGGCTTTGGTCGCCCGACAGACGGCACGGGTTCATTTAGATACCGATACGCTCATCGAAAAACAAGTAGGTTCTTCTATCGCGGATATTTTTTCCGCCGAAGGCGAGCTTTTTTTTCGGGACGTGGAGCGGAAAGTGATTCAAAACGTTTCTCAGAAAAAAAATCTAGTCATTACAGTGGGTGGGGGCGCTGTTCTTTATCCCGAAAATATTAACAGACTAGAAACAAACGGCGTTTTGATTTGTTTGAGAGCTTCCGTAGAGATTATCTTTAAACGGATTGGAACGGGATCCTCACGTCCGCTTTTAGAGGGGGTAAATACATGTAAAGCCATAGAAAAAATTCTTGAAAAACGGATGCCGTTATATGATGCGTTGCCTCATCAGGTAGACACGTCTGAATTAAGTCCAGCGTCTGTTGCTGAACAGGTGATTCAAATCTACTCTTGCGTTTGTTGACGCTTCCATTCATAAATATGGCTTTGCTTTTTTATTGTTGACCAAAGAAAGGGTTCTATTATGGAAAAATCACCGAACGCCTCTCATGTAGAAGAAAGTAACACCGAGAATCGTTTTTCAGAGCTTGGAGAATATTTAAAGCCCTTGGCCATTGGCATGGGTGTTCTTGTATTGGTGGGTGGGGGATTTTTAGGGTTTCGTTACCAAAAACAGTCGACGCATAAAAAAGCGGATGCATTATTAAGCAGCGCAACCACACGAGAGGCGTTGCAGCAAATCGTAGAGGCGTATCCCTCGACACCCATAGGGCCCATTGCGCTATTGTCTTCTGCGACAAAATACTTTAATAGCAAGCAATATGCGTTGGCACAAAGCACTTATAAGCGGTTTTTTTTAGAAGACTATCCCGACCATATCATGAAATATACAGCTGAATTAGGGTCCGCCTATTGTCAAGAAGCCAGCGGGCAATATCATCAAGCACGAGAATCTTTTTTGGTGTTTGAAAAGGCTCACCCTGATCATTATCTAACACCATTAGCCGTATTTGGACAAGCGCGGTGTTTTGCACAGGCGGGACAAGGCGATGATGCCAGAGTTGTTTATGAGGATTTTATTGCAGCGAATCCTGAGGGAGACTGGGGTGATTATGCAGATCTTTCGTTAAAGTATTTAGAAATGGAGTTACGTATACCCCCGGTTCCTTTCCCGACGTTGTCCCCTACAAATAACGAAGAACAGATCGTTAATTAGTCCTGGATCCGTCAGTTAAACGCGGTGTTCTGCACGAACCATTTGGGCCAAAAGGAATTACAAAAAAGCCTCGACGCACCCAGCGGGTACGCCTGCGTTTTTTTGCAACCTTTTGCCTCCAAAGCATTCCCACAGAAATCCCACGTTTAACTGACGGATCCAGGTTAGTGTCTAAAAACCTGTCTAAAATCTTTGCTTTTGGGCAGATTTAACTGTTTATGGTCCCAAAGATTACAAATCTTTTCGTGAACAACTTATACTTATTAACGGTTTGCTTCGTGATAGCGGGGTTGAAAATGAACTTGTCAACGAATTGTTTGAGCAATGGAATATAAAACATCCCCATACATTGCCTTCTATATCTACAGCAATTTACCAGCTACGCCCTTTAACTTTTTTGCCTCCATGAAAGCTCCGTTCTTCTCCTTCACGGCTGCTTGTTACACTTCTGGTTATTTATAATCAAAAGACTCGGGTGGGCTTTGTCGCCCTTTTTTTGCGTTGATTTTCGTTGAGCAACAGCAACATCTTTTCCCAGAGTCCACGTTCTTTAAATCGACGCATGTGATCATAGACGGTTTGCCAAGGCGGAAACCCTTGAGGGACGCCATTGGCAATCGGTTTTTACTCGGTAGAAGATAGCATTCACGATTTGTCTCATATCATGCTTTCGGCGCGCGTTCCTCGAGGATCGGATCGCTCTGTGAGAACTTCAATCATCGACCATTCTTTATCTTTTAAATCGCTCGGGTACATCCTCTACATGTACCAAATCTCTTTTTTTATTCAATGTTTTTAACCAAACAGGTTCTTAGTGAGCGGGTAAGTCCGTATTCCTTTTTGAGCCAATCGTTTACCTCTGAGGCTCTCATCCACCGACCTGTGGATATAAGCCTTCACGTAATTGATTTTGATACGTCGGATCGGTCATGTTGATTCCAAGCAACACCATCCATACACACACAGTAGTCTTCTTGTTCATGTAGTTCCTTTGTATTTTTATCGAAGCCCAACGACTAGCCTAAGCGGGCCGACGGTAGCCGGGACGTTTGAGGCATTTATACCTTCAGTTCCTTTTGTGCGCTGTGCCAAAATCTTAAAATTTCAATAGCATGAAAATCTTCTTTGATTCGAGACGGAATACGGTAAGAGCCAAAAATTAGCTCACGAATAAACTCACTTTTGAACTCGGGAACAATCCTGCCAATTCTTGGATGACGGTCAAGAGGCTTGGCAGAACGTATTAACTTAGCTCCAAAATCCCTTCTTCAATCATTGCTTCCACGTCTTCGACCGGTAATCCTTTGCCTTCATCCAACGATCGCATCGCCTTCTGAATCCCTGCGACAAATCGAATTTTCTCTTCAACTTCGCCTCAGGAAACTCTTGAATGGTATGTATAGCGATCTCTTTAATGCTCACACACCCAGTATATTGGATGAGTGGCAAATGGCAAGTCGGTTTTTTGCCCAACGATTTGGATCACCTTCAAAAAATTGCGTAGCTATCTTTTGTAAGGTGAATCTTTTTGTTCGATAATATTTGGTATGCCATATTCAGTATGGCCATCATGCCAAATATGAATCCATAGAAATTACCGTACTCTTCCCGCTCTAAAACTACCGCTTCGACAGGGTGTGTTATTTCCCTAATCTCTGACTCGGGAATCCACTTAAAATCAAAACCATAGAGATCTCGATTTCCGGTCTTAATCTGGATACGAGATTGATCTGAACCTGGTATAAGCTCTCGCTCCATTTTTTTCGCCCATAACGAGAGTTCCATCCTTCAAGGAAATTTGGAGAATCGGGTGAGGCCAAAAGATGCCCAGTCCGTTCACGATAATCGTTAGAATTAGGACAAGAGCAATCAACAATGTGCTCGCTAACGCTGCGCCACTTAGCCAAACCAATGGTTCGCCTTTTTTCCAATATGATTTTTCTTTTCCTAAACTCTTCAATATTTAAACCCTTTACCCTTTCAACCCATTCTGTTTACTGAAACTGCCCATATTTTTTACGTAGATGTTGTCGGATAAGTTCTGCGCCGGTGTTCAATACAGAGGTCATCAAAAAGAGCACCACCGCGGAAAGAAAAAGTGTGCGATAGAGGGTGCCTCCAAGTGGGGCTTCGGGTATTTCTACGGCAATATTGGCAAAGAGCGTGCGCATCCCATTAAATGGACTCCAATTCATGATGGGGGTGTTTCCGGTTGCCATAAGCACGATCATGGTTTCACCTACGGCCCGGCCAAATCCAATCATGACTCCAGCAAACAGACTGGGGCTGGCGGAAGGCAGTACCACCCGCCAAACGGTTTTCCAGCGACCCGCTCCAAGGGCCAAGGAGGCTGCGGTAAGGCTCCGCGGAACATTGGAAAAATAATCGGGATGACCGCAAAGCCCAGGGCAAAAGGCAATGACCACACAGTTTCGAGGGTCGTATTGTACCTGCAGATAAGTATAGAGCCAACCCTGAAGGTCGGAGTCAAAGAGTGCTCCCTCTAGTAAAGGACCAATCCCTACAGCAAGGAGAACGCCGAGCAAGATTGCGGGAATGATCCCGGCAGACTCGAAATCTTGCTCTACGACCCGTAGAGGCTTCCATGGTCTAACCAACTGCCAACACAAAATAGAGATCAATACACACGCAGGTAAAAAGATTATTGAAAAGGCAAAGGAGCTGAGATTTTTCTCCAGCAACGGCGCAAATCATAATGTGGCCAGAAATCCAATGATGACCGAGGGGATAGCCGCCATCATTTCGACCATTGGTTTTACCACGCTTCGTATTCGTGGATGGGCTAACTGACTCATATAAAGTGCCCCAAAAAGGGCGAGCGGTAAGGCAAAAATCATCGCGTAAAGCGTGCCCTTGATACTCCCAAAAACAAGCGGTGTGATACTCATCTTCGGCTCAAAATCATCGCTGGCAGAAGAAGACTGCCATACATACTCAGGGGCAGAATACCCTTCGTACCATGCCTTTCCAAACAGGGTACGCCAACTTGTTTCCGGGTGCGGATTATGGACTTTCTAAATCATGAGTTTTCCGGTTGTGTCAAGCGCCGCTAAACCATTTCCCCGCTCGGAAAGCGATACCTTCTGCCATAGGTCGTCATTTTCGATCGTGATGAGTCGTTGCTCGCTGGTCATATGGTCAAGGTGAACAGAACCCTCGTTTGTCCAACTCAATACAGATTTATCTCGTGACGTGGGCCGAAGAGCGATGATCGGAGCACTATGCGAAGAGAACGCGTGGAGCTGTCTCATTCTCTTTTTGTTGCCTGACCACTCGGTAGGGGTCAATGACCAAGTTGTGATCGCACCTTTCTGATTCCCAACCACAACTGATTCATCACCATAAACAAAAGATAGCGCCGTAATCAGGGTGTTTTCAGAAAAGGCCTTTATTTTATCAATTGACCGATGTGACCCTAGATTAGAAAGATCCCATCCCATCAGATATCCGTCCTCGGCACCGGCAAACAATGTGTTGCCCTCACGGCTCAGGCAAAACGCGGAGAACGTAGAGAGGTTTTCCTTAATTACGCCGCGAAATATTTTGATAGAGGCGTTACCTAGGGAATCTTCTTCCATGCCTTTTTGCTGAGTCAGAAACGTATTTTGGTCAACAAGACGAACCACGGTGTACACATCATCCTCAGAAATGCGTGCTGCCGCCTGCTTGGTAACGATATCTTTTTCTGCGGGAAATGTAGATAATCGCTCGACGACATGGGCAATAGAACGTTTTCCTTCTGCATTAAATTGGGAATAGAATCGGACGTGGTCTAAGGTAACCACATCGTTGTCAAGGTAAGGTTCCCAGATTCCTCTATGTGTTTAATTTGGGTTGCCCCCCTGCTGGAGGCAGGATCGGTTGGGCGTCAAAAGGGGTGCCTTCTGGAAGTCGAAAAAATACACATTCATTTTGACGGCTCAGCCAAAAGCCCGTTTCGTGGTAATCATCGATCCCTATGGCCAAGACCATATCACCATGATCAGCATCTAAACTGAACTGACTAATTATCTTTGCTTGTGGCTTTTGAAAAAGCGGTAGCGTTTCTTTGGCAATAAGAAGAAGAACCGCCACCACGCTAAGAATAATCATCATACCCCCGATGGTAATAACCCATTAGGCCAAACGATCGGTTCGCTTTATTCTATGTAGATGTTTCCTATTCATGATACCTGCAAAATTTAATAATGATGCAGGTATGCTAGAGCGCTTCACGATTAAGGTGTCGCGATGTAGCACGAAGAAAACCAGCCGATTACCTCGTCGGGAGAAACCTCTTCGAACGCTTGTGTGAGCGCTTCAGATAGTTCCTGCGGGCTGCAAGGCTGCCCAACCGATTCTTTATCTTGCCCCACATTTTTTCAGTGGGGTTGGAATCGGGGCTGTAGGGTGGAAGGAATCTTACATGGGCCCCACATGACTCAATGAGTTCAATGACCTTGGGATTGTGATGGACGCGAAGATTGTCCATGATGACGATGTCTTCAGGTGAAAGAGTCGGGAGAAGAACCCGGCGAATATATTCTCCAAAAACAGCCGTGTCTGTCGCCCCTTCCCCCTCCATGGCCGCTGTTGTTCCGTCCAGGCGGACCGAAGAAATCAAGGTGGTGGTACACCAATGTCCATAAGGCGTTTTGGCAAAAAGCCTGTCCCCGCCCAACGCCCGGCCCCGCAGACGAGTCATATTCGTTTTCGCCCCGGATTCATCAATAAAGACAAGGCGACTTGGATCAAGTTTGGCCACCTCTTGGATCCACTGCTTTCTCAAGAGATTTACATCCGCCCGGTCTTGCTCGCTGGCGTGAAGCGTTTCTTTTATACCGGCAGCCCAACCGATTCAACGCCCGCTGTACGGCCATGATCGACCCCTTCACGCCGCTCATGTTCTTGAGTTCTTCAAGCGTTGCATCGGGATGTTTGCCCCCCAGTTGAGCCAACGCCTTGAGCTGCTTTCCGCTGTAGAGGGCCTGACGATGCCCACGCGGTCGGGGAGCGGTCTGTCCGGTTTCGTTGAAACGAGAGAGCCCACGCTGAAACGTTCTAAGATCTACACGATAAGAAGATGCGATATCGGCCTGGGAACCTTTGCCCATTTTGTAGGCATCTATCGCACGCCGCCGGATTTCTGCTGTTGCTATACTCATGTCATGGAGTATAGATCTTCTAGAGAGGCATTTTCAATCGTTAAATGCTCTAGTTTTGCATTAGCGTGCTATTGGATTTTTGTTATAGTTGGTATGCGTAAAATATAGGTGGTAGACTTAAGTTGGCTGCATTATGAAAGAGAAACAGAATATAGAATGGAAGGAGTCCTGGCGGGATGAATATCTGAATCGGTTTTTTCAGGACGGATGTGGATCTTCGTTTCCAAGACAAGGTACACGGTGATCTTTTCTCCCAAGTAACCAAGGCGCTTGACCTCCTCCTGACGAAGTACACGAGAGCTACGATTTCCTATCGCGGTGTCCAACGTATCGAGAGCGCTATCCTGTTCCGGAAGATGCGTTGCGTGAGGCATTGCACAATGCGGTGGTACACAAAAATTATTCCAGTGGCATACCCATACAAATCAGAGTTTATGCGGATAAGATCAGCCTATGGAACCCTGGCCAGCTCCCGGCCAACTGGACGGTTGAGCGCTTGTTGCGGAAGCACGCCTCTCACCCCTTCAGCCCCGATGTGGCCAATGCATTCTTTCGTGTCGGAATGATCGAAGCATGGGGACGAGGAATAGAAAGAGTCATTGAATCCTGTCATGCCGCTGATTTTCCCCGGCCCGAAATTCGGTGTGACCATGCCAATATGCGAGTAGAATTCCCGTTCGCGTCCGGCAGTAAGGCTAAAACGTCGGTGAAAAGTTCGGTGAAAATTCTGGAGCTGTTGAAGCTGAATAGCCAGATGACTATACCAGAGCTTGCAGAACAGGTAGGTATTACGACTCAGGCAATCGAAAAAAACATAAAGAAACTACAGGACAATGGCTCCCTGGCAAGGGTGGGTCCGACCAAAGGCGGCCATTGGAAAGTCATAGACTAACGACCGAGGAATCCTCAGTCGTTGCCACATGAAAAATTAATGAACGAAAAATGGTTATGATGGATTAAAATATCTTTCTGCAAGGTCAGCTGATCACTCTTCAAGTAAGGCCAGTTCCTCTTTTACAACCTTGGCTGGGAGCCATCCTTTACCACGATCTCTTGTCCTTTTTTTGAAAGGACTAATTTCAGGAACTCTTTAGTCATAGCGTCGAAAGGTTGTCCCGGTTTTTTCGCCACGTAGACATAAAGCATCCGGCCCAATGGATAATTTCCCTTGAGCACGTTTTCATAAGAAGGCTTATAGGTGGTCTCTCCTGTTTTCTTGCTCAGCCCGATGGCTTTTACACCTAAGGTTTTGTAACCAATTCCGGAGTAACCTATTCCTGCAAGATCTTCGGTTACGCCCAACACGACGGAAGCGGAACCCGGCTGCTCTTTAACCCTATCTTTGTAATCACCTTTGAATAGGGCTTTCTTTTTGAAGTAGCCATACGTTCCCGAGGCAGAATTACGGCCATAAAGACTGATAGGTTTTCCGGATAACATTCCGGCTAGACCCAACTGGCCCCAGGTTGCAATATCTTCATCGTGCCCGCCTTTGCGTGTTTTGGAAAAGACCGCATCCACCTGTTGAAGCGAGAGCGAATCAATGGGGTTGTCTTTGTTGACATACACCGCCAATGAGTCAAGCTCCATGCCAATACGAGTAGGTTCGAAGCCGTATTTATCCTCAAAACGCTCAAGCTCCTCTTTTTTCATTTTACGGGACATCGGTCCTAGTTGTGCGGTTCCCGCAATTAAGGCGGGTGGAGCCGTACTTGAACCTTTACCTTCAATCTGAATATTTATATCGGCGTGATGTTTACGGAAGGCCTCCGCCCAAAAGGTCATGAGGTTATTTAGGGTGTCGGAACCGATGCTGTTCAGATTTCCGGATACATTACCCGTCTTGTTATATGAGGGTAGATCGGGATCAACTTCGATCTGTGCATAACTTAATCCTGTAAAAATAGATAGAGCTAGGACCGTTGAGGCGATTTGCAAGGTTTTAAGTTTCTGATTGGTATAGTTCATTATTTTCTCCTTATTAGAATTTAGCAATCAGGTCTAGTTGGCCTCGGTTATAATCTTTTGACCCGTTATCAATTTCGTTTACAAAAATTGTAGCGCTCAGCTGCAAGCTTTTAGCAAGCTGATGTTTAGCTTGTAGACGATAACCCTCTACGTCGGTTCCTCCTCCACCTGAATCAGAGTCTGTAAAGATGCCGACCACTACATTTGCCTCTAAATCGGGATAGTTATAATCCATTTGAAAGGTGCCTGGATCTTTGGATTTACCAAAGGTTATCCCAAACATAAAACCGCTATCTTCCGTGGTGGCTTCGGTGTTATTGACATAGTCCCCGTAAACCATTACGGGTATGCCGAGATCCAGTTTAGCTTTAGCAAAGAGTTCTAATTCGCTAAAATCTTCAGCGTAGAGCGTTTGCGTGACTTCCATGGTCAAGGGATCGACCATATCAACGACATCGTTACCAAAACCATCGGTTGGATCAAAAAAAGTCGGGAATCCCCGCATGTTGTCATAATAGAAGAAGCCTGCACCACCGATAACAGGACCCGCTTCTACGGCAGCTTGTACACCGTACAGGTAGGTCTCACTTTCTGAGGAACGTTCCTCAGGAACAAGTACCGCACCATTGAAATAAAACGTAGCGACATCGCCTTCAGACGTGTATTGGGCTGCGACTCCTTCAGGGTTAAGGTCACCGTCCCAAAGGAGGCCTTTTACCTTGAGGAACAGTACCAGCATTTTCCCACCCAGCAGATCAATGCCTTCCACTTTATCTGGGCTCCAGATCACATAAGCTCGATCCAGTTGGATATCTTTAGAGCTGAATCCATCATCAAGAGTTTGATTGCTGGATACCGGATCATCACTTCCGCTGGCCAAGCGCAACTTGACCTGTACTGTGTCATTGACCTGAGCCGTAGCACTGAGACGGGCACGTAACCGAGTACGTGTACGCTCATTCTTACCTTCTTGATCAATCCATTCCTCTCTTAGGCGAAGATCTCCTTTGAAAGATACCTTTTCTGTCCAGCTCACTTCTTCTGCCTTAGCGGAGAGCGATGCTCCGCATAGTATGATCATCACAATGTATATAATTTTTTTTATAATATTATACGCTTCCTTTGCTTGCTATTTTGACTGGAATTTCGAATCGGATCCCTTGCTTCCGGAAGAAGAATCTAAGGATGATGTATTAGAAACGTATTAGGACCAAGTGAGGAGTTTGTAATAATTAAGCGGGCAAATGAATCGTGAAGGTGCTGCCTTTGCCCACCTCGCTATCGACACGGACTGAATCGCCGTGGGCTTGAGCAATATGCTTTACAATCGCTTAACCTAACCCCGCCCCACCAAGTTCACGGCTGCGCGCTTTATCGATTCGATAAAATCGTTCGAAGAGGCGCGGGAGGTATTCTGGGGGGATTCCGGGGCCTTGATCGTGTACGCTAATACGAACCTCTTGTTCATAAGCTGTTGCACCGATGGTGACCACTGTATGGGAGCTGCTATACTTAATTGCATTGTCTAAAAGGTTAACCACAGCTTGTTCCAATAACGGGCCATTGATTGAGGCCTTGATCTGTTCGGACATATCGACCTCAACCTTTATCTCTTTGCGCTCGGCTTTTAATGCACAGGCAGCCGCAGCCGCAAAAAGTATGGGTTTCACATGACTCTGCCTGTTGCCTCATTAAAAAATGACACCGTAGCATATTAAAACTCGTTGACACTTATCACCAATACTTGTTGGACCCATTTCTGTCAAGAAATGGGTCGGGTGGATGCCTTTCTGTTCATTCTTTTACCTTCCAGGAGTTATCCACAGATCCGTCCCGGCGAGAATGGGCCCCATTCGCTCGTCGGAGGCGGGACGGATCTGTGGGTAACTCCGTGGTTGACTTTCACCTTTGCCTTTTTCGCCATGTTTTTGACTTCGCCTCAAAAAACGACCGCCTCAGATGCCCTGTATCCAACGATCTCTCAGAAGGCTTTGTCTTCTTTTATAAGAGAGCATTACCCCACGAAACTTCTAGAGATCCTTTCAAGTCAGGAGGGTGTTTTTTTAACCGTTCAATCTTTCGGAGATGCTCTTCGATCTGCTTTTTGAGCTTGTAGGGGTCCAAAACTTCATATTGACCTTCGAGGGCCTTGACTTGTTCAAGACCAAGCAGTTGGCTCTGAACCAGTCGCTCATAAGGGGTCTTGGCTTTGTCATATTTTTTGATATACCGGCTTTGGATCCGCTTTTTGGACTTCAGCTTCATCGATGGACAAAAAAAATTGTTATACTTTTCCCAGACAACATAGAGGTGGTTGATGACATCAACCAGATCAGGGTGTTCGAGTCGATCATACCCCAAACGTTGACGAACATGGGTCCAGTTCTTTTGTTCTACATGGGCATTATCATTTTTATGGTAGCTCCGTGACCGCGTATAGCCTACCGGCTTTTGACGGTTGCTAAAATAACGAACCAGGTGCCAATTTAAGAACTCCGAACCGTTGTCGGTATCGAATCCCAAAAGAGAAAAAGGGAGTTTTTCTTCTACGTCTTGGGTTTGCTTTTGAATCCCTCCATATCCTTTGTTCCAAACGGCACGTTGGGCCGTTCAACCCGTTACAATATCGGTATAGGTAATCGACCAGATGAAGTTTCCGCTCATCGATCCCCCACAATGGGCGACGGTGTCAGCTTCCAAATAGCCCGGTTGTTGAATATCCTGGTTGTCGATCCGCACAGGGATTTGATTTTTCAGGGTAGATCCTGGCTTCGTTGCGCTGTTTCGATAGCGTCTATACCGGCTCCTTTCTGAGGCTAATAATCGGTCAATAGTCGCTGGACTTATATCGAGCAATTTAGAACGAATGGGGGCCGATAAAGCGCTATAGTGTTTGCTATAATCTCTGAGCCAGATCGGTAAAGCTTGTTGCAAACGTTTGCCGAACAGGTGCCCTGTTTGGTGCCAGATCGTTTTCAAAGCGGCTAAAAGTTCGGGGTTGGCATAATAGCTTTTTCGGCCACGCTGCTTGGCCGAACGACGGATTTTTCCGCCGAGCAGTTTAATGGCGTATTTACGCTCATAGCCACAGACTTGGCATACTTCATCAATGAGGCGTGTTTTATATCGTTTGCTGGCCCGTTTATACCGGTGACCCATTCGATGTATATATTCTTTTCTCGATTCGTAACTCATACTTTTCATGCCCCCTTTTTGGGTGTCATTTTTTGTGAGGCAATTCGCTCTGTGTGAGCGTGACCGCATCTCGATCGCTTTCTTGTTCAATGCGTGATAAGCTCAATAAGTCTTCAATAATCGATGAGAGCCGATCCGCATTTTTCGACATAATGCCTAAAAAGTGCCGGGCGTTTTCCGGTTCATCCATGGCCCCTTCGAGCAAGGTTTCAATAAATCCTTTCAGAGTGGTAATGGGTGTCTTTAATTCATGAGAAACATTGGCCACAAAGTCTCGGCGCACGAGTTCTAGCCTCCGTAATCGTGTGACATCGTGTAAAACAATTAATGCTCCAATCCCACCTCCTTTTGCATTGCACAAGCGGGTTCCATAGGCTTGAATAGATCGATCTTCGCCGGCGTAATGAATAATAAGTTCGGTTTCGAGCGGGTCCTCCGCGTTGAGTTGTCGTGAGATGAAGTCTTGTAGATCTAGGTTTCGTATAACTTCTTGAATGGTTCGATCTGGGGGAGTCTCAGTATTGATATCTAACAACATGCCGGCTGCTTGGTTTACATTAATCAATCGTTCCTGGTTATCTATTGCAATCACCCCTTCGGTCATGCTCGAGAGCGCAGCCTCCTCTTCTCGGCGTTGTTGTTCAATGGTGTTTATTTTTTCATTAGAGCATTTAACGATTGAAATGCCTCTTTAGAAGATCTATACTCCATGACATGAGTATAGCAACAGCAGAAATCCGGCGGCGTGCGATAGATGCCTACAAAATGGGCAAAGGTTCCCAGGCCGATATCGCATCTTCTTATCGTGTAGATCTTAGAACGTTTCAGCGTGGGCTCTCTTGTTTCAACGAAACCGGACAGACCGCTCCCCGACCGCGTGGGCATCGTCAGGCCTTCTACAGCGGAAAGCAGCTCAAGGCGTTGGCTCAACTGGTGGGCAAACATCCCGATGCAACGCTTGAAGAACTCAAGAACATGAGCGGCGTGAAGGGGTCGATCATGGCCGTACAGCGGGCGTTGAATCGGTTGGGCTGCCGGTATAAAAGAAACGCTTCACGCCAGCGAGCAAGACCGGGCGGATGTAAATCTCTTGAGAAAGCAGTGGATCCAAGAGGTGGCCAAACTTGATCCAAGTCGCCTTGCCTTTATTCATGAATCCGGGGCGAAAACGAATATGACTCGTCTGCGGGGCCGGGCGTTGGGCGGGAACAGGCTTTTTGCCAAAACGCCTCATGGACATTGGTGTACCACCACCTTGATTTCTTCGGTCCGCCTGGACGGAACAACAGCGGCCATGGAGGGGGAGGGGGCGACAGAGACGGCTGTTTTTGGAGAATATATTCGCCGGGTTCTTCTCCCGACTCTTTCACCTGAAGACATCGTCATCATGGACAATCTTCGCGTCCATCACAATCCCAAGGTCATTGAACTCATTGAGTCATGTGGGGCCCATGTAAGATTCCTTCCACCCTACAGCCCCGATTCCAACCCCATTGAAAAAATGTGGGGCAAGATAAAGAATCGGTTGGGCAGCCTTGCAGCCCGCAGTCAGCAGGAGCTATCTGAAGCGATCACACAAGCGTTCGAAGAGGTTTCTCCCGACGACGTAATCGGCTGGTTTTCTTCGTGCTGCATCGCGATACCTCAATCGTGAAGCGCTCTAGCCCAAGCAAAAGATAGGTGGGCATTAACTGTCAGAAGAGTCGTTTTCTTCTCATGATAGATCCTTAAATCGGTAGCCAATTCCACGAACGGTTTCGATGTAGGGAGCACAGCTTGCTATTTTCTTGCGGAGTCCAACCATTTAAATATCGACCGTGCGCTCCGTTACAGTGTAATCTTGTCCCTTCACGGCATCCACGATTTGTTGTCGTGTAAAAGCCCATCCCGGATGCTGTATTAAAAAGTGTAATACTCCAAACTCCGTAGCGGTGAGTTCCGTGGGTTTGCCCTGGATCAAAACCTCATGCCGAAGCGGATCAATAGACAGACCTCCATATTGAAGCACACTGTCTTTATCTACGGCTTTACGTTCATGGCGTCTTAGAAGAGCGCGGATGCGCGCGAACAGGATCTTTGGGCTAAACGGTTTTGTGATATAATCATCTGCCCCTAATTCAAGCCCAACCACGATATCAGACTCCTCACCCTTTGCCGTGAGCATGATCAGCGGAACAGTTGCTGTTTGGGTATTTTTCTTCAGCGCACGACAGACATCAAAGCCATCCATGCCGGGCAACATTAGATCAAGGAGAATGAGATGGACTTGGTTGGATTTAAGAAAATGTAAGGCCTTTTCTCCACTGCTTACGGCTAAAACCTCATACCCTTCTTTACTAAGGTTATAGCCTGAATCCGTCGGCGTGGCGGACCAATCGAACCGCGCAATAAACGATATTTTTGAGAACCGTTTTGATTCGCCAGCACGGGATGTTGATTTTCTGCGGGGCAAGCCCAGCCCGTTTGATGACCTCTTGGCCAAGACCGCGCAATAGGTTGAAGGCCACCATGGCGCATAACAGAATAATCTTATTGGCACAGAGTCTCCCCGAAGGCAATCGCTCAACATCAAGATCGCTTTTGAGTTCACTGTGGTACTGCTCGCTGGGGCCATGTCTATGATAGAGATCTAGCACCGTCTTGGCACGACAAGAGAGGTTCGTCCACCAGGTGTTCACCTCAAGTTTAGGAACCAGAAGTTTCTGACCATCGATATCGATGGTGCGTTTAATCACTTCGAAGGCCACCGGGACACAAGGGCGGTTTTGGTCACCACCGGGATGGAAATGATCGAAAAAGCCTGTGTAAACGTTCTTGCCTTCACGACTGTCTTGTTTGTCTCCAACTCGGCGTGCAAGGGCCAGCATTTGTTCAGGACATTCGCGGCGAGGATTTCGCTTTACGATAAAATAATGACCCCCAAAAACGTCGAAGTTATCGGCCGCAGCGTTGCCACTATCAAGCCGAAGCAAACATTTTCCACCCAGGCCCAGGGTTTGGAGCGTTTCAACGCTGCGGGCAATAAACGCGGTCGTTCCCGACTGACAATGTTGTTTACCGGGTCGAAGTTCGCACTCAAGCATGTGGTCTTGAGTGCCCACATAGGCAAATATCGGGGCGTAACCATCATGGCCCTTCTAGGTGTAGGAAACGGCTTCTTTCGAAGAGCCTGAGTGATCCAAAGGGCTCACATCGATATCGACGGGAACAAGATCAAGCCCTTCGACATCTACCTAGCCAAAGGGGCCCGAGGAAAGAAATTCGGTGTTGAGTTTGCGTAGCCCCACATGGGTTCTAGCTGGGGGCAGGTTGTCGAAACGACGTCGGAACACCGGCTCAGAGGCTACCTTTTTAACTCCCCTTTTTAAGTCCAAAGGCATTCGTAAAAATCTCATCACCCCGGTACAGGTCGATATCATTGAAATCGGTTCGACCGTTGCAAAGTAAGCCGATCTGGGTAAGGAGGATCTCCCGATCAGAGATCGCATCGGAGCGGCGTGGTTGAAAATTGGAGGGAAGAATCCGTTGAGCATGATCCTCAAGCAGCAGGCCGCAAAGATGATTTCCGCTTGTGCTGTTGAGTTCGCCCTTGCCAGTCTTTATTTTATATTGTTTCATATACACACCTGTTGGGATGGGGTTGTTTGTTTGAATACGGGTATGCTCCCCGCTTTAGCCCAACAGGTAATGAAAAATCGTCAGATTTTATCTGACGGATTCAGGTTGTTCTTTATCTTTCTTTTCTTTAGCTGTTTTTTCAGAAAATACTCCACCTACTATCCAAGACGAAGATCAAGGCCATCCTGAAAAGATCCCTGATCGTAAGGAATTGGATCACGCGATCTACCGTTCTGATAAAGGACGGGAAGCTCAAATGTATCATTTCGACAAATCGTCATTATGGGTTATGAACATGATTTCTACACAGGCTAAACCGATGTTTCTTTATCTCAATGGGGAACCGTCTGAGTTGAGGCCTGTTGCTATGGAAACAACAGTCCGCCTCAATAATTCTACTATGAATATTTTTGCTGAGCAGGAACGTTTGTTTATATGAGGGGAAATGGAAGGAAAAAATGTTGAGATTCTTCAAGATGCTCAAACGAAGGTCTACTCCCTAGATCCGTCAGTTAAACGCGGTTTTCTGCACGAACCATTTGGGCCGAAAGGAATTACAAAAAAGCCTCGACGCACCCAGCGGGTGCGCCTGCGTTTTTTTGTAACCTTTTGCCTCCAAAGCATTCGCACAGAAATCCCACGTTTAACTGACGGATCCAGGTACTCCTCTATAGATAGAGATTTTAGCAAATCACGAAAATCGACGTTGAACGAACAAAAAGCGCGGCGGATGATTTCAGAATTCTCGCGAGTTTGGAAAAGGGTCCAACAGACTCGCGTGAATATGGATCATCAAAGGCTTCGTATTTCCCACGTAGGAGGTACAGATTCGTCTGAAGCGTTCATGCGGTCCGATGTTCTTTCAGAGGATGAAGTTGAACGTTTAGAGGAAAAACTAGTGCAACGTTCAGAGAAAGTTAAAGATATGAATACATTTGTTAAACATGTGCGTGGAGGGATGGAACAGTGACCATGAATTTTTTTAAAGCAACATATGATAAAAATGCGAGACGCTTGAAACCCTATTTCCGGTCACGGCAGAGCATGGCTCTTCATGAAAAAAAATTCGAAAGATCTAGGAAGTTAGAGGACTACGCTTTGTGCTGGCTATTTATGGCTGTACTATTGTTTCTTTTCGGGACGGTGATGTCCGTTAAAGGTGGATTGTTAGCGCTTACTCAAGACGGGACCACCTTTGCGAATAAAGGATTAAGAATTGTTCTTATTAATGGTGTGCAGACCAGTTCGATTAATTTTGGAGCGGATGTTGGGGGAACGGTTCAACTTACCGCGGCACCGAATTCAGGTTCGTTCTTCTTTGAATGGGCCGGTGATCAAATCGATGCGAATAATCAGTTCAGTTCCACGATTGTGATCACAATCGCCGCGAATGAAGACTTGAATATAACCTATCTGTTTAGTGGAGCGGCCAGCGCTCCAAATGCAGGGTTTGGAGACTTGGACGGTGATGATTTAGTGGATGTATGGGAACGCGTGTATAATTTAGATGCTAGAGCGCTTCACGATTGAGGTGTCGCGATGTAGCACGAAGAAAACCAGCCGATTACCTCGTCGGGAGAAACCTCTTCGAACGCTTGTGTGATCGCTTCAGATAGTTCCTGCTGACTGCGGGCTGCAAGGCTGCCCAACCGATTCTTTATCTTGCCCCACATTTTTTCAATGGGGTTGGAATCGGGGCTGTAGGGTGGAAGGAATCTTACATGGGCCCCACATGACTCAATGAGTTCAATGACCTTGGGATTGTGATGGACGTGAAGATTGTCCATGATGACGATGTCTTCAGGTGAAAGAGTCGGGAGAAGAACCCGGCGAATATATTCTCCAAAAACAGCCGTCTCTGTCGCCCCCTCCCCCTCCATGGCCGCTGTTGTTCCGTCCAGGCGGACCGAAGAAATCAAGGTGGTGGTACACCAATGTCCATGAGACGTTTTGGCAAAAAACCTGTTCCCGCCCAACGCCCGGCCCCGCAGACAAGTCATATTCGTTTTCGCCCCGGATTCATCAATAAAGACAAGGCGACTTGGATCAAGTTTGGCCACCTCTTGGATCCACTGCTTTCTCAAGAGATTTACATCCGCCCGGTCTTGCTCGCTGGCGTGAAGCGTTTCTTTTATACCGGGAAACCGATTCAACGCCCGCTGTACGGCCATGATCGACCCCTTCACGCCGCTCATGTTCTTGAGTTCTTCAAGCGTTGCATCGGGATGTTTGCCCACCAGTTGAGCCAACGCCTTGAGCTGCTTTCCGCTGTAGAGGGCCTGGCGATGCCCACGCGGTCGGGGAGCGGTCTGTCCGGTTTCGTTGAAACGAGAGAGCCCACGCTGAAATGCTCTAAGATCTACACGATAAGAAGATGCGATATCGGCCTGGGAACCTTTGCCCATTTTGTAGGCATCTATCGCACGCCGCCGGATTTCTGCTGTTGCTATACTCATGTCATGGAGTATAGATCTTCTAAAGAGGCATTTCAATCGTTAAATGCTCTAGTTGAATTCAGGCTAGGTTGAATTGTCAAAAATCACGCCGTGAGCCTGTTGGGGGGAGCTGGTAATCAGAGCGCTGAACAAGTCGAGAACCGATGAGTTTTGGAGCTTGGCGGTTTGAGTCAGACTGGAGAAAACGCTAATGTTCTCTGAGCCCTGATCGCTCCGGGTTCCCATACATACTTTTCTGAAAATCACCAGGAGGCGCAGGGCTCGTTCTGCATGATTATTCGTCGGCGGACCCTTAGATTCGATAAAGGTAAAAACTTCGGTGTACTCCCGGGCTCCCGGAATCAGACGCTTTCTGAGTGTTTCGGCTTTGGCAAAGGCCAACGATTTCTCACAGATCAAATCCAGCGCCCGGAGGAAATGATTTTTTAGTTTCGTTTGGGCCTTTTTGCTCCAAGGAAGCTTTTTGGCGCAAGCCTGTTTGAACAAATCGATGAGCCTGTTGCAGAATCGGGTCGAGTCCAGGTCAGGTTTTTTCATCGTACCGAGCTCCTTTCTGAGTTCGTCGGCTTTTCGAAGCAGGTGGGCCAAACAACTTTGGCGACCTGAAACCTCTATGGCATTATACGCTGCGTAGGCATCGGTCACCAGCAGCCCTTCAATCCGCTCCCCGAGTAGGACTTGGGCCGCCTCGGCGGATTGATGCGCATCCATATGAAAGACAGCCACATCCTCATTACCCGCATACCAGAGAAAATAATTTTCCCCATCCTGTCGCCAATGAGTTTCATCGGCATGGACAAGGTTGCAGTGGCGCATTTTTGAGACTAAATCTTCGTAGAGGGGGTCGGCGTTTTTGCGGGCTCGTTTTTCAAACCCCAGGGAACTGGCGGGAACGAAATCCAGCCCAAACAGGGTGCTCATAGCCTCCTGTATTTTCCGGTAGGGCAGTCTCAATTCATGACGCAGATACAAGGCTGCGGCCTTGGCGTTGGGGCCGATCGGGGCAAAGGGCAGCTGGTTTTGAGGTTTTCGGATCACCTGCCTACGGCACTTGGGGCACCAGGCGGTGCTGTGAATATAGTGGGTCACAACCGTTTGAGGCCTCAGGACAATATCCTCCTGGACAAAGGAAGTCGTATCGGTGTTGGATAAATCGGTTTGCTTCTGGCAATGAGGGCATGTGCAGGGGGCATCGATCTGGATGGTCTGATCCATACTTTCGGGTCCACGCCTGATGGCCCTTGGGGGCGCCCCGTTTTTTCTTTTTGGAAGGGTTTTTTTTCTGGCCGGTTTCCTTCGCGGTTGACCCGGTCGTCCCTCGGGGTTTTCGGGACTTGAACTTTTGTTGGTGAAGCCTCTTATTTTCAGCCCTGAGCTGATCGATCTGTATGGCTTGTTCATCGACGGTTTGTAGGAGTTGATTGATTTCTTTGGCCATGTCATCACGGGTCCGCCAGTGTTCATTTTCGCGGGTCTGTAAACGTTGGTATTCGCTGAAGACCCAGTGGGTAGACAGCCCTTCCAGATAAGGACAGTGATGTTTATAGGGGCAGTCAAATCCCACAGGCGGCTCTTTAAATCGGGGCATTAAGAGGAGCTCTCCATCTTGAGTAACTCCCAGTTTAGGGCCCCTAATTCTTTAAGGAGAGCTTTGAGTTTGCGATGGCGTAGAGTCATCGTTTGGACCTCTTGAAGTATCCCCACCCGAATATATCTGGATTTTGTTTTAGCGTTTTCTTTGGTGGTGAGGATGAACCCTCCGGTCGGTCCTTGAGTCGTAACCGATCCGACCAAGAAATCAAGGTTCTCACTGATCTCCCGCTTGAGTCGTTCCTTTTTTTGCTGTAGATGCCAGGGACTAGTTCCCATGTTGATTCTCCTTTTATTATGCATATTAATACGCATAATAAACCAAAAAAGAAGTCCGCTGTCAAGGGGGGGAAGAAAAAATAATCAAAAAGAATGAAAAGAGGGCCCGAATTCAACTAAACTGTTACTGGATTAGGGCCTGTGTGGATTAGGGCCTGGTCTCCAATTTTCCAATTTTGATCTGAGAGAAGGATAAAAACATGTCCAAGCCATGTCCCATTTCAAGAGGGTAGAGTAACAATACAAGTGCAAAGGTCCGCAGCATAGTTCATTCTTTGGGTATCTGACCCCCCCCAAAGGAGAACATAGAATGCCACGAACCTACGAACATTTAAACCGTTATGAACGAGAAGTGATAGCCCAGATGCTAAAAGAAAAATATAGCTTATCTCAAATTGGCCGTCACCTAGGCCGATCCCCCTCGACTATTTGGCGCAAATTTCGCCGTAATCGAGTCCGTGGCCGCTATTACCCAAGACCCGCAAATGGCCTGGCTCAAAGCCGATTACAGCTAGCTCGAAAGCCTCAAAAAGTGATGGGAGCTAGCAAAGAACAAGTGGAGACTCTCCTGGCGAAGTATTGGTCTCCAGAACAGATTGAAGGTCGAAGAAAGCTAGAAGGTGACCCTCCCATCAGTCGAATGACGATCTACCGCTACTTGTACAGTCCAAGAGGGGCTGGCTACCGAAAATACCTGCGTGGCCCCGGAAAGAAAAAACGAGCGACTCGGAAAAGCCATTCACGTATACACAACCAAACGATGATTGACCAACGCCCCGAAGAGGGTGAAAGTCGCAAGGTGGCAGGCCATTGGGAAGGTGACACTATTCAGGGCCAAACGAGAAAAGAGGCCTGTGTAGTCACTCTAGTAGATCGAGCGACTCAATATCTCATCGCCGATCTTTTACCTCGATGCAATGCCGAATCGGTCAACCGTTCCGTACCTCAGTTCGCTGATTCAGGGCTCCCCTGTAAAACGGTGACTGTAGATAATGGCATGGAGTTTGCCAGCCATGCTAAACTACAGAAAAAAATAGCAACCCCCATTTTCTTTGCTGAAGGGAGAAACCCTTGGCAAAGAGGGACCAACGAAAACACGAATGGTTTGCTTCGCCAGTTTTTCCCGAAGAAAACCGACTTTGCTGCCCACAGCTCCGCTCAGTTGAGATGGGCTGTAGAGTTACTGAATAATAGACCGAGAAAATGCTTAGAATATAGAACGCCCAAAGAAATGATGGACAGCTTCGGTTTTGCACTTGTAAGTTGAGTCTGCACATACGCAATCCGTATTTCCTTGAATCCAGTATCGTTCTCTTGAAAACGGATAGGTCGGCAGGGAGTGACGCGTTGGTCTCGGACAAGAATAAAGTAACCTCCAATCTACGGTTAATCCTATGACCCACAATTGAGCCAGCTGCTCCCACTCATGATCTTCTAATATCGCTTTTACAAATTCTTCCCAAACTCGTCCTCGAGCCATCAGATCCAATGTTTTATTATCCCTCTTTATATTCCCTCGATAGACAGACGGTATATTCTCTGTCCCGGCCTGATACTGCATTAACTTATCGGTCAGTTCTTCTCGACTCTTTACCACCATAGCCAATCGTTCGCTCATGGCTTCCCGACCCACCTGGAGAGTGTAGGCCACGTCTTCAAGACGTGGCGTCAAAGGTCGAAGGTCCAACGTCGAAGGATCGACGTAATCCATAAGATTTTGGGCCATTGCTTTAAGCTGGTCTTCATTCTTCGCTGAGAGTACGATCAAGCAGGGTTTGTCGGACAGGTCCGACCGGTCAGACTTGTTGGGCACATCCAACCACTCCTCGATGACTACATGTGCATTGGCACCGCCAAAACCAAAAGAATTGACACCTGCACGGCGAGGTATTTCTAGTCCATGAGGATCTTTCAACCTTTCCCACGGTTTCGTTTTTGTCACGAGATAAAAGGGAGTATCCTCCAGCTTGATCTTAGGATTTAGGGTCTCAAAGTTTTGAAGCGGCGCTAATGTTTGCGCCCTCAAGGACAATATGACCTTAATAAGACCCGCTATTCCCGCAGCGCCTTCCAAGTGTCCAACGTTAGTTTTAATCGCGCTCACACCACAGAATGGCTCAGCACCCTTTTTAACATGTGGGCTGAAACATCGTTTCAGGCCAAGGATCTCCAAAGGATCGCCTATCGGAGTTCCGGTCCCATGCGCTTCAATAAAAGTAATCGTATTGGGCAACACACCCGCATCTTCATACGCTTTCTTTAACACTTGAGACTGAGAGAATGAGTTAGGAGAAGTCAATGTCCTTGCAGTCCCTCTATGATTGAAGGCGCTGCCTTTTCAAAACCGCGACGATATTATCACCGTCTTCCAAGGCGGCCTTCAACTTCTTTATGAGTATAAGTCCCGCGCCCTCCCCTCTCACATACCCATCGGCTTCGGCATCAAATGTTTTACATCGGCCTTTCGGTGATAACATACCTAAATGGCTCAAAGAAATATAGCGAGCACCACTACAGAGGATGCTGGCGCCCCCTGCCAAGGCAATATTACATTCACCTTAGTCTAATGCTTTTCACCGCATTATGTACGGCGACTAATGAACTCGAACAGGCCGTATCAATAGAAACGCTGGGGCCATGTAAGTTATAATAGTACGAGACCCGATTCGGGATCATGGCATTTGCTGTTCCCGACAAAAAGTGTCTCGGAATATCTTCCCTATATTTATCCAGCAATTCCTTGTAATCATAATTGCAGACACCGATGTAAAACCACGTGTCACTACCCGCGAACTGGCTAGGGGCATAACCTGCGTCCTCTATACATCCCCACGTCAACTCGAGCATGATCCGCTGCTGCGCGGATCCATGCTTTCTGCTTCGACACGAGAGATATTAAAGAAGGATGCATCAAACGTATCGATGCCTTCAACAAAACCACCCCACTTGCTATTTGTTTTGTTTCTTTCTCTTTGAGGGTCGCCATAGTAGTTTCTCCAATCCCAACGATCTTCTGGAATTTCACAGATACTATTAACGCCTCCTCTTAAATTCTTCCAAAAGCTCTGATAATCATGGGCACCAGGAAATCGGCATGCCATCCCAATGATCGCAATATCTCTTTCATTATCCACGTCATAGGCTGCTTCAGAGACTTCTTGCGAAGTATTTTCTTTCCTCCTCATTCCTTAATATAGAACCCTCCTGTAAAGTTTTTACGCTTTTCCGGTAGCCCCTACTGTCATAATCTCCTAATTTTTAAAAGTATGAATATCTTTTGAGAAACAGTCAACAAAAAGCTCATCATTTCCTTGACAAGAAATAATTCTAAGCTAAATTCTTTTTTTTAAAAAAGCTCAGACAGAAATACTGTTCATTCCTTTATTAAGGAATGAGTTCAAACAAGGAGAAAGGGTGTCATTAATGCAAAGACGTAGTCAGGAAGAAATACAGGCTCAGATTAAAAAGTGGAATGACTCATATCCGATCGGAACCAAAGTCCTTTCGGATGTCTATCCAGAAAAAGAACATGAAACCAAAACTGAAGCCATGTTATTGTTTAACCAAAAAGCGGTTGTTTACTTGAAAGATTATAATGGATATTTTGATCTAGATGAGATCCATCCGGCAGAAAAGAAAACGTCATCAACCGCCTCGGAAGTCATAGAAGCGGAAACGATACTAGAGGAAGCTCCTCCTAAGCAAACAGAACAGAAAAAGGCCTCTACAAAGAAAAAGAAGCTCTCTAAACCCGAACAAACTGAGTCAAGTACAACCTCGGAAGTCACAGAAGAAACAGAAACAACTCAAGAGATTCCTGAGCCAGAACCTGAAAAGGTCTCTGCAGAGTCAAAAGATTCTTCTAAACCCAAAAAGACAAAGAAAAAAAGCACATAGAGTCAAAGCATTGTGCATAGAGATCTTCTAGGAAACCGCCTTCAGCCAGGTAATGTATATCTTATACTGAAAGCAAATACTTTATGAAAGGTGACTTATCCAGCATCTTAGGAAGACGGCTAACAAAATATCTAAATAGTCTGCACGAGGCATACCTTCCTCAACAACTTTTTGAACGTGTCGCTGATACCCAACGACACGAAGCTTATCGGAAGGCTTTGGCGTCTAAGCTGGCACGGAAGCCAGACGCCCACGTTTTGCAGACAGAGCGTGGTTCCATCCTTTTGGCGATGGAAGCTATACGGTTGGGGGCTAGCCGAGTGACACTGTGCGAGCCTTGGGGTTCTCTAGCGTCTCTCTACGAGATGATAATCCATGACAATGACTTGACCGATCGGATTATCGTGACGCGCAAAAAGTTTGTCGATATGCAGTCTATCGATCTTGTACTCGAACAACCCCCGACCCTGCTTGTATGCTATAATCTCGACTGCGGTCTTCTTGGCTATGGGTTAGCAGCGACATTGGATCATGCCTGGAAACACGTGCTGCCTAAGAACGCGGAAGTTATACCCGAGCATGCTTTAGTATACGGTTGTCCCATAGAATTACGTACAGGGGATACAAACGGCTTTGATTTAAGCACCTTTAATCGTTATCGTTGGTCGCTGTTCTATGATCGCGTTCGGTTAGGCGAGGAGCCATATCAAAAAATGGCAGATCCTCAATCTTGTAGTAAGTTGGACTTTACTCAAGCGTTGGTCTGCGAACCTCGAACCCTAGAATTTACCAGCCATGATGAAGGCATAATCAATGCTATCGCTTTTTGGTTCGAACTTGAGCTCGATGGCCAAAATCGAATAACCAATGTCCCGCCCACATCAACAACGTCCAGCTGGCATCAAGCGCTCCAGTACCTCGATCAAACTCTGCCCGTAAAAGCCAACCAACCTTTCAGCATGAATGTCGGCATAGGGCCCCATGGAATCCGTTTTCGCCCAGAAGGAATGGAAGATCCCCTCCCGCTTCTCAGACTTAAACCCATAGTGCCTGCCTGGCATTTTACGATGCTAGCTGATACACGGCGAAACGACTGTTATGAAAAGGCCATCACTCATGCTGTGAAAAAAAATCCTTCAGGTCATGTGCTGGATATAGGAACAGGAACAGGCCTTTTGGCCCTGATGGCGGCCAGGACAGGTGCCTCGCACATTACCGCATGTGAACGGATACCCCATTTAGCAGAAGTCGCGCATACACATTTTCTTAAAAATGGCTTTTCGGACCGCATCCAGTTATCTCAGAAGGATTCTAAAAAGATGAAAGTTCCTGATGATATGCCCCAAAAAGCCCACATCCTCATTTCTGAAACGATCGACCATAGTCTGTTGGGCGAAGGGTTTCTGGAAAGCCTCATGCATGCTCGCGCCCACTTAATGGTCGATGATCCAACCATTATCCCCGCCTCAGCAACCGTCTATGCCACAGCCCTGGAATTACGCACCGATGAAGTATCGGGATTTAATCTGAGCGCATTGAATCTTTTTCGACATCGCCACTATCAAGGAATCAAACTCCATGAAACCGCCCACCGATTCCTTACCGAACCTTTTGAAGCGTTCCATTTCAATTTCTATGAACGGAACTTCGAAGCGCAGCAGAAACATTTTGAGGCCCCGGCCATCGACCAGGGAATCTGTAACGCAATTGCATTTTGGTATGATCTATCTTTAGATGAAGAAACCATGATTAGTACGGCTCCTAACTCAGACATTACGGCCTGGGGCCAAGCGGTTATTTTTTTGGATCAAGAATTCATCGTGGAAAAGGGACAGATCCTCCCCATTACAGGTCAAGCCGACAATCAATCGCTCCAGTTCTATATCGAACCCCTTAACTACATCCTAGAAGGGGGGCGCTCTCAATCTTTGGAAATCCCTCTTTGGTTTAACGAACTGTCGGAAGAAGAAGTCGAGATGCACAACTCGACAGAAGCGATCCGATCGATCATCCAGGATGAATACTCGTATATTTGTAAATCTACATTGGACATTTTGGTGGAACAACATACAGCCCTTGGCTACGACCCCGGATTGTTCTCTGATTTTATAACACAGATCTACAATACCAGTGGTCTACAACAGGAAGATGGGTTGTAGATAAATAATAACGTGGCAAAGAATGCGATGGGTCGAACTACGGCCGGGATCTAGACCAGACTATCTTTTTATCAAAGTGGCTACATTTTCAACATGAGGCGTATGGGGGAACATATCTACAGGCCTAGAGCGCTTCACGATTAAGGTGTCGCGATGTAGCACGAAGAAAACCAGCCGATTACCTCGTCGGGAGAAACCTCTTCGAACGCTTGTGTGATCGCTTTAGATAGTTCCTGCTGACTGCGGGCTGCAAGGCTGCCCAACCGATTCTTTATCTTGCCCCACGTTTTTTCAATGGGGTTGGAATCGGGGCTGTAGGGTGGAAGAAATTTTACATGGGCCCCACATGACTCAATGAGTTCAATGACCTTGGGATTGTGATGGACGCGAAGATTGTCCATGATGACGATGTCTTCAGGTGAAAGAGTCGGGAGAAGAACCCGGCGAATATATTCTCCAAAAACAGCCGTGTCTGTCGCCCCCTCCCCCTCCATGGCCGCTGTTGTTCCGTCCAGGCGGACCAAAGAAATCAAGGTGGTGGTACACCAATGTCCATGAGGCGTTTTCGCAAAAAGCCTGTTCCCGCCCAACGCCCGGCCCCGCAGACGAGTCATATTCGTTTTCGCCCTGGATTCATCAATAAAGACAAGGCGACTTGGATCAAGTTTGGCCACCTCTTGGATCCACTGCTTTCTCAAGAGATTTACATCCGCCCGGTCTTGCTCGCTGGCGTGAAGCGTTTCTTTTATACCGGGAAACCGATTCAACGCCCGCTGTACGGCCATGATCGACCCCTTCACGCCGCTCATGTTCTTGAGTTCTTCAAGCGTTGCATCGGGATGTTTGCCCCCCAGTTGAGCCAACGCCTTGAGCTGCTTTCCGCTGCAGAGGGCCTGACAATGCCCACGCGGTCGGGGAGCGGTCTGTCCGGTTTCGTTGAAACGAGAGAGCCCACGCTGAAACGTTCTAAGATCTACACGATAAGAAGATGCGATATCGGCCTGGGAACCTTTGCCCATTTTGTAGGCATCTATCGCACGCCGCCGGATTTCTGCTGTTGCTATACTCATGTCATGGAGTATAGATCTTCTAAAGAGGCATTTCAATCGTTAAATGCTCTAAGCTGGGGAAACATCATGGCACCGACGTGTTTATCAGCGAAAAAATTCTTATTCACAAGCGTTCACCTGATGTGGTGGCTCATTTACTTAAGGAGCAGCACATGCCTGCAACGGTCTGTACCAAAACGCTGTACGCTTACATTGACCAAGGTCTCATCCCTGGGGTAAGCAATGAGTCCCTCTGGGAAAAGCGCAAACGCAAAAGGCCTAAGAAAAACCCTGTTAGACGGGTCAAAAAGCAACACGCCCGAAGAACGAGTATCGAAAAACGACCTAAGCCTGTAGAGAACCGTGAAGAATTTGGGCACTGGGAATTGGATTTGATCGTGGGGGAAAAAAGAACCACAAAACCGGTCTTAATGACGTTAGTAGAAAGAAAGACCAGAATGCTACAGGTCAGAAAACTTCCCGATAAAACGCAGGCATCGGTTCTTCAGGCTCTCAAAGCGATGGAAAGGTCGATGGGGGTTTGCCCGTTCAGATCTATGTTCAAGTCGATTACAGCCGATAACGGGAGCGAGTTTCTTAACGTCGAGCAGATGGAGCGTTCCGGATTTAGCAAAAAGAGGCGTGTTAAACTCTACTACGCTCACCCCTATTCTTCATGGGAACGAGGGTCCAATGAAAATGGGAACCGTATCATTCGGCGTTTCATTGCCAAAGGACACGATATCGGGAAATGGACCCTCAAACGTATTGGTGAGATTGAAAAGTGGATCAACAACTACCCTCGAAAGATCCTCGCCTATAAAACCGCACAGGAGTTTTTTGATCTGGAGATGGCCGCATGAATACAAGCTCTCAGATTCATTTTTTGCGGCATTTTATTTTACAATCCACCTTTTGATATTGTTTTTTGGAAAAGAAATCATATAGTTTAGGGAGAAACCATAACTATAAACTCTGGAGGAGAATGAAATATATTTTTTATAGTCAAATTAAGTTGATACGTGTTCTATTCATAGTGTGTTTAACGGTTATTGCGGTTGATGCGAAGGCTAAGGCAATCTCTGTTTTATATCCCACAACCGGCAATGACGTGAAAGGGGTCGTTCAATTCACAGAAGTGCCTGGAGGCGTTTTGATTACTGCTCAGCTCTCAGGATTATCCCCCGGGAAGCACGGTTTTCATATCCATGAGTATGGTGATTGCAGTGGGGCGGACGGCAAAACAGCTGGAGGCCATTTTAATCCGCACGGGAAACATCATAGTGGTCCAAACAAGCCAGAAAGACATGTGGGGGATCTCGGTAACATTCTAGCCGATAAAGAGGGGAACGCTACATATACACGCGTCGATACCCATGTCACGATCGAGTCGATTATTGGGAAAAGTCTGATTGTACATGCGAAGGAAGATGATTTAACAAGCCAGCCTACGGGGGCTGCTGGGCCGAGGGTTGCTTGTGGGGTCATTGGGATTGCAAAGGAATAGGTCATTTTTACTTGCTTTGCGTCGATTGTTCCTCCCAATCGCGTTAACGCATCGGGATCATTGACTTAATGACATCTTGATCAAGCCGTGTGTCCAGAGTAACGACTCTTTTCTATCTTAGATCATCTGAGCGATCGGAATGGATGCGATAGGTTTGAAGTATTTTTTGATGGTTGGATTCTGCCTTTTTACGGTCAAGCACCATCTCTTGCCCTTGGTGATTCCTGAAAACAATAAAGGGCGATGTGGCTGATTCTATATGTTGAATGAGCTCTTTGAGGTTTCTGATCTTCTTTCCATTTACCTCCCTAATCATCCAATTTGAGAATTTATGATAGCCTACGTTGATGTCAGAGGCTAACACTTTTAAGGCAAGGACCACTTCATCGATTCCTTCTGGAGTATGGTTCTGAGATAATAGATCTAACCAGGCTGGCGGGGCATGATTGTACCAGTTACTACCCCATGCTTTCATTAGATTTTTAGTGAGTGGACAGAAGACGATACCTCCATAAATATAATAGGAAGGTATGCGATCATAATATTCCATAGGAATTAACCAGTCTTCCTCTAAGGAACGGGTTAGGGGTATCGTTTTTTTGTAAACTGTTCCATCCCGTAAGAGTTCTACATCAATAGATTCTCCCACTTGCTTTTCTTGTATGTAATAGGCAACGCTAGTACGTTGTTTCGGCCTAAATTCTACTTTGCCATCATCCGCAATAGGATGCCCTTGAACAGAGAGAAAAATATCGTTCGTTTGGATGAATCCTTGTGCGGGAGCGCTCGGAAAGATTTTAATGACACGGACCCCTGCATGGTTTTCTGACATTTTATACTTACGCCTTAAGCCAGGATTTTCCATGTCTTGCAATAGAACACCAAGACTGGGAAATCCATCATGCGTACCATCTTGAATATCGGTCATAAAATGTTCGACGACATTGATCGGGACCATGTACCCAATGTTTTCGGCCTGACCAATCGATTGCATGACCACACCGACAATGTGGTTGTCTGAGATAACTGGTCCACCGCTATTCCCTGGATTAATAGCTGCATCAATTTGCCCAGCGATGAGATGGACGGAACTATGTGTATAGATTTGATGTTCTATTCGAGATATAACACCTTTGGTAATGCTTAAGGTATCTCCTCCCAATGGAAATCCATAGACATGTACTTCGGTTTGTGGTTCAGGGAAGGTGCCTAGTTCTAATGGTTCAACATCCTGAAAAAAACCAGGTTCATCAACGGTAAGGAACGCTAAGTCAGCGTGGTGTGATATACTTAACACGCGCGCTTGATACCGCTTGGATTCGCCATAGCGTCGTACTTGAACAAATGTTTGGTCGCTGACAACATGAGCGTTGGTAATGATTTTTCGTTTTTTGATAATACAGCCAGAACCGGTTGATGAACGCGGGCCATGCATACTCCATGGATTGTAGTAATCGGGTTGATTATAAATCGTATAGATTTTTACAATGGCTTCACGTATATCTTGTTCGCGAGCCATTGAGGAGGGCGTAAGCAATAGATGTGCTATGATCGCTAAGAGAATGAAGGGTTTATAAAGTTTGTGCATGATTTTTCCCTGTTTCTGGTTATTATCTGGAGTTATAGAAAGGTATATATACAATAACTCTATTTTATTGCAAATAACAAACCGTACCCATGAAGATACACGATCTTATAGTCTTAAAAGAAACGGCCCTCCACGAAGCTAAGGACGCCAAAAATGATGCGGCGGTAGAAGCGGTTCGAGTAAAATATGTAGGACGTAGGGGGCTATTGCCAGAAATCATGAAGGGCCTAAAAAATATGGATCCTGGTGAGCGTCCTAAAGCAGGTCAAATCGCCAATGCATTGAAAACAGAATTACAGATTTTGATTGAAGACCGTCAACGTGAGTTTTCTTTATCAGAAGCTAAAACGGAAGACAACTCTTTCGACTATACGTTGCCTGGAGAATGGCGTTCGATCGGTTCGCTCCATCCCATTAGTAAGCTTATTGAGCAGATGGTAGATATTTTTCACTCGTTAGGATTTATCGTGGCTGATGGTCCTGATATTGAAACCCCATTCTATAATTTTGATGCGTTGAACACGCCTGCGGAACATCCATCCCGGGATTTACATGATACTTTTTATTTGGAAGATGGGCATCTTTTGCGGACCCATACATCGCCTGTACAGATTCGCTATATGGAGAATCGTCCTCCTCCTGTTCGTATTGTGGTCCCAGGCCGCTGTTTCCGCCGGGATACAACCGATGCAACCCATAGCGCTAATTTTCATCAGGTTGAAGGGCTTTATGTCGACCGTGAAGTCTCTATGGCTGATCTAAAAGGGGATCTGAATTATTTTGCGCAGCAGCTAATGGGGCCTAAGGTAAAAATCCGGTTCCGTCCACACTTTTTTCCTTTTACTGAGCCAAGCGTTGAAGTCGACTTTTCTTGCCATGTATGCGCAGGGAAAGGGTGTCGTGTATGTAAAAATAGCAGGTGGATTGAAATTGCAGGTGCAGGCATGGTCGACCCCGAAGTGTTTAAAGCGGTGGGATATGACCCGGATAAAGTAACCGGATATGCTTTTGGGTTAGGGATTGAACGTATCGCCATGATTCTTTATGGCATTGATGATATTCGCCAGCTATACGAAAACGACGTGCGGTTTTTGGAACAGTTTTAGTCCATGATGAATGCCAGTCCCCTTCTAAAAAAAATTGCACAAGCGCTATGTGAATGTCGACTCGAGGTCGTTCTGATTAGAAACGCAGCGACGGCATTGCAAGGAGTTCCGGTTACAACATTAGATGTTGATTTTATGTTTCGGAAAACGTCCATAAATTTGAAAAAAATTAAAAGTTCTTGCGGATACATTAGAGAGCCAAGTTTTAAAACCTTATTATCCTCTTTCTGATCTGTATCGGGTAGTCAATGATGAAAGCGGACTTCAATTCGACTTTATGTCTGTTATTCATGGCGTTAGATCTTTTGCAGGGTTAAGATCCCGAGCTACAGAAGTGTATTTTGGGAAATATCCCATTTGGGTCGCAAGTTTAGAAGACATCATTAAAAGTAAGAGAGCCTTAGGGAGAAAGAAGGATAAAGCTGTATTAAGTCTACTTCAAAAGGTTAAGGATGAAAAAGGATAACCACAGGTTGGCTTCGCTGAAGTCTCTGGAGAAAGAAGATGACCGTTCTGTGCGTGAACAAATAAGGGTCCTTTTGCGTTTACCCATGAATAAACGAACCCATTTCCTTCGTATTCGCCTTCCAAGCGGCGGCTCTATAATATAGAATGTTTTCAACCATCTTGCTATAAACATGTTGCGAAAAAAAATTATTTTTATCGCTTTTTTGTGAATAAAATTTACTTTCAAACGTCTAACTATATAGAACCTGGATCCGTCAGTTAAACGCAGTTTTCTGCACGAACCATTTGGGCCAAAAAGAATTACAAAAAAGCCTCGACGGATCCAGAGACCAGGTAGAAGTTTGATAATGGTTATTTGAAAATCGAATAAGGAGCACCCGTACTTTGCTGTCCTCGTATCCCCCCTATCCCCGAAAACTCAGCAAGGTGCGGGTTGCTCTACCTTTTCCAAAAACGAGGAAGTAGGATCACTAAGACCGTATACAATTCTAGCCGTCCTAGCAACATACAAATAATTAAAATAAGCTTTCCTGGCGTTTCTATAAACCCATAATTTTCTGTAGGACCCACCATATTTAGTCCCGGTCCAATATTCCCTAATGTGGCAATAACCGAAGTCGTTGCCGTTTCTAGGTCGGGTGTATAAAAGGACATAGCAAAAGAAGCGATGGTAAATAACAGAATAAAAATAATGAAAAAAGAAAGGATTTTGGATTCGGTATCCTGATCTAACGGCTTACGCCCTAGCTTAATTTGGACAACAGCCTGCGGTAACATAAAGAGACGTATTTCTCTGATGATCTTTTTGAATACTACAAAGATGCGAACCATTTTCATACCTCCCGATGTGGATCCTGCACAAGCGCCTGTAAACATTAATACAACAATTAGAATACGTGAGGATAAGGGCCAACGATTAAAGTCCTCCGTACAAAATCCTGTAGTCGTAATCATCGATGTGCTTTGAAAAAAGGCCGCTTGGATCGCATGACCGATCGACATATAGGTCGTCTTCCAAATATTGAATGTGAGAAAAAAGCTCACACCTAGCCAAAAAAGGAGAAAAAAACGAAATTCGGGATCTCGAAAATAGCTTCGTACATCTCCTCGAAGGGCCCGATAGTGGAGGGCAAAATTTATCCCTGCCAAAAACATAAATATCGTAATAATCACTTCAATATACATGTTGTTAAAGGCCCCAATACTTTCGGTGTATATAGAAAACCCGCCGGTGGATACCGTGGCAAAGGAGTGGCACAGTGCGCTAAACCATGTTATCCCTCCGAGTTTCAGTAGCAGGGCCTCTGTTAAGGTTAAAAAAAGATAAACAGCCCATAAAAACTTGGCTGTCGATGTAATTCGAGGTGTAAGCCGATCTTTGGAAGGACCTGGCATTTCAGCGCGATAGATTTGCATCCCTCCAACTCCTAAAAAGGGAAGAATGGCTACGCACAGCACTAATACCCCCATCCCTCCAAGCCATTGTGTCATGCACCTCCACAGCAAAATTCCTTTAGGGAGTTTTTCTAGATTCGAGAGCGCGGAGGCACCTGTTGTCGTAAATCCAGAAAGCGTTTCAAATAGAGCGGTTATGGGATCTGAAACAGCGCCTGATAGGATGTAAGGTAAAGACCCTAATAATGCCGCTGCAAGCCAGCCAAAAGTGACAATACCAATTCCATCACGTCGGGTTAAATCAATGGGTCCTCTGGTCAGAGCATACAGAACAACGCCGGCGATCAATGCAATCAGGGATGATAAAGCAAGCCCGCGTTGTGCGACCTCTGTATCTCCGTAATAGATGGAGACACCCCAACAACTGGCTATGAACAGCGAAAGCCCAATCCATAGCAGCGAAATTAATTGAAATACCGCTCGTATATTCACTTGCGGATCATTGACTCCAGTTTACTGATTAATTCGGGTTTAGAGAATAAAACAACATGATCGCCTTGCTTTAAACAGAAATCGCCTGTTGCCGCGTATACCTTATTTTCGCGTAGAACTGTTGCGATTATAGAACCGGCAGGCATTGAGATTTCTTCGATAGTTTTACCGCCCCATTTACTGTCATCAGGGAGCACCATTTCTAATAATTCTCCTGGAACATTATGCAATAGTGTGGCCGAGTCCACGTTTCGACCGCGAATAAACCTTAAAATAGCATTAATCATAGCTGAATGCGGGCTTACCGCACGATCCAAAAGACTGGAACTATTGATGATAGGAGCATATTCTGCTTTAGCGATTTGGGCTAATGTAAAGGCTACACCTAGCTTTTCAGCAAGAAGACAACTAATAATATTATTTTCATCATCACCTGTTGTCGCGACAAAGGCGGTGTTTTCGTTCATATTAATATCTTCCAGGGCCTCTTGATCGAGTGCGTCCCCTTTTATTACCAGTGTTTTGTTTAAAACGGTTGAACAGTATTGTGCACACGCTGGGTCCATTTCAACGAGGATTGTTTCGGTTGGTGTCGATTCTAACCGTTGTGCGAGTTGCAATCCTATATCACCTCCACCTGCAATAACAACTTTGTCAAACTTCATATGTTCAGGCTGTGCCCAATCTAAAAAGATTCGTATATCATAGGGTTTACCTAGAAAATAAAGGTCGTCGCCGATCATAAATTGGGTTTCACCGGAAGGAATGAAAAAATTTTCACCTCGCATAACGGCAATAAAACGGATCATTTTTAATAATTCTGGTTTAGAAAAATTATTTAAAGGCGTCAACAGGAGTGGACTATCAATATGTACTTTAATGCCGACAGCAAGAATCTTTCCGTGATGCATATCGATTACTTCCTGGGTCCCTGGTAGGGAAAGAATATTGAAAAGTTCTCGCGCGCATTCTGCTTTTTGGCTAACGAGCAGGTCGATCCCCATGTTTTTTAAAACCTCAATATGAGAAGAGTGAATATAATCTGAATTAGCGACGCGAACGACGGTATGGAGAACACCAGCTGAATGCGCTAAAATACCTGCCAGAACATTCACCTCATCATGACTCGTGACGGCAATAAGAAGATCGGCTTTTTTGATTTCGGCATGTTCCTGTACGAGAGGACTAGACCCTTGACCCTGAATCGTAAGAACGTCATATTGGGACTCTAGTTCGGCCAGAGGTTCACTTTGGTTGTCGACAACCACGACATCATGTTTTTCTCCACATAATTTTGCGGCAAGTTGACGGCCTGTATTCCCACACCCTATAATAATAATTCGCATGTAAATTTTATCCTAATTAGTTACGTTCTATTTTCCGCGCTCGGAAAGGTTCTTGGTTTGATACGACACTAGGAGGGCAAGAGAGGCTCAGGCACCAATTGTTGTTCACGAAATTCCCCCATGACTCGAAACTTTTCATACCGATCTTCTTTAAGCTCCGTAGGTGATAATTTTTCAACACGTCGGAGATGTTTTAGAAGATGTCTTTTTAAGGTAGCCGACATTGTTTTGCGATCTCCATGAGCGCCACCAATCGGCTCAGGAATTATCGCGTCAACGAGCTTAGCAGCAAGAAGATTTTGTGCAGTAATTTTCATGGCTTCAGCTGCTTTGTCTGCATAGGCACGATCTTTCCATAGAATAGCGGCGCACCCTTCAGGTGAAATAACCGAATAATAAGCGTGCTCTAAAACCAACAAACGATTTCCAACACCAATGCCTAATGCGCCTCCGCTCCCTCCTTCGCCAATGACGATAGCAATGATAGGGACGGGTAGACTAAACATCTCACGCAAATTTACCGCAATGGCCTCAGCCATGTGACGTTCTTCTGATTCAATACCAGGAAAAGCGCCGGGGGTATCAATCAGAGTAATAATAGGCAAATTATGTTTAGCCGCTAATCTCATCAAGCGAAGTGCTTTCCTATATCCTTCCGGATATGCACATCCGAAGTTACATTTCAGGTTACTTTTGGTATCCCGCCCTTTTTGGGTGCCAATCAACATAAGCCTTTTACCTTGGATGGTTACAAATCCACCTATAAGGGCTTGGTCATCGGCATATAGACGGTCGCCATGTAGTTCAATAAAATCGGACGTTATATCTTCAATATAATCTTGGGTATAGGGTCTACGCGGATGGCGCGCAATCTGTACCTTTTGCCATGCGGTAAGGTTACTGTATATTTCGCTCCGTGTTTCTCTGATTTTTTCTTGCATACGCTCAATTTCCACGGAGACATCAATGGATTGATCCTCACTAAACGTTTGCAATTCCTCTAATTTGGTTTCAAGTTCAAGGATCGGTTTTTCAAAAGGCAAGGTATAGGTAGACACGTTATATTCTCCTCTTATTCTTTAATGTCAACGGGTGTTTCTCTGGGAACGAGCGTGTAGAGTTCTTCTATATCACTATTTAAAAGACGCACACATCCAGCGCTGGCTTGCTGGCCAATCGTATCAGGTTCCCAGGTTCCATGGAGTCCATATCCAGTAATATTGAGAGAAAGCCAATGGGTACCTAATAGGTTTTCAGGATCCCCATAGGGTATGGCTTTTCCATCCGGGCGCCACCAGGTAGGTTGTGCAATCCGTTCAATAATCTTGAAGTTTCCAACAGGCGTTTTTTGATACTTTCCCGTACCGACCTTATAGCGTTTGAAAAATCTATTGTTAAGATATAAAATTAGTTTATTGTCTGATTTATCAACCTGGATTGAAAAGGTTCCTTGCAGGATTCTCAACCGGTCGCCAACCCGTATGAGAGAACCGGAGATATTATTGCCTTTTTTAATGAGGTCAACGGTCGTTCCAAACCTAGCAGAAATTCCGCCGAGCGTGTCTCCAGATTGAACAGTATACTCTTTTTTTCCAGACATAGCACGCGGAGTCATACCGAGTGTTATATTAATTTCACTTAATATATTTTCAGCTGAATGTCGAGCGGTTTGATTGGAAGACTCATTGATAAGAGTATAACAGATGTTCCGCGCTTCTTGTAATTGATCTTGTCGTTGAAAAGCTTTAGCCTGAGCTAAAAGTTTTCTACCAGGATCAGAAACCATACCTGGAGAGATCACTTCTTTTTCAGCAGGCGTTTCGATCTCTTTAGCGGATGGGTTTTCTGTAGAAGAAAGCGTCGGTTCTTTTTCGCGATTGAACCACCAAATAAGAAGGCTGCCAACCAAAACTACACCAATGACCAAAACAATAGGTATTCTACGTTTGGGTTGCCTTTGTCTATTTATATAAATGTCTGTCATCATATTTAAAGCTGAGCGTTCAGCGTTTAGGATTTGAAACCTGAAGTCCGGAAACACGGATTTGTTCATTTCCAGGAAAGAGTATCGGGACACTGGACGCTAAGCAACCGAAAATTGCTATGTACCTACTGTTAGCGGATCATCAAGCCACTCTATATGGGCATGAATCCGCCTTAAGTAAAAAACGATGACGATCACTTAATCGCCCTTTGAGCGCCTCGATTAATGCTTCATAGACCGTTCTCCAATAAACCCCGTCACTTTCCATCGCCACCTGTTTGACCCCAACCCTCTTTAACCACCTGACCATTTGGCCAAGTTGATCATAAAAGGTTTGGATAGGTTCGGGTCTTTGGACGAATCTTTTGGTCGGCATCTTCCTCAAAAACCGTTCTAATTACCTCCCTTCTGTATTTATCAAAATACGAAGCGAAGGAGAAGGAATCGGAGAATCCTGAAACGATACTCAAAACCAGTAGCGCATTCGGTCCTTTTACTGTGCGCCCTCACCGCAAAAGCGGTGGGTACCTGCGGGGGTTCGAGTCTCTTTTTTTTCATTTTCTATACCCGAACTTGCCTTATGCGGGTTGTAGCTCTCTTTTCGAAGAACTGACTGTTTTTTCGCCTTCTTTTACAACTTCATCAAATTCTTTTTTTGCTTTCTTGCAGCTAAAGCTCAACAAGGTTCCGCCCGATTCGAAATGTTTGATGAAGACTTTCCCTACCCCATAGGCCGACGCCCCCGAAAAGATCGGCATGGTCACCGCTCCTTTTCTGATGTTAACATAATCCTGGATCCGTCAGTTAAACGTGGGATTTCTGTGCGAATGCTTTGGAGGCAAAAGGTTGCAAAAAAACGCAGGCGCACCCGCTGGGTGCGTCGAGGCTTTTTTGTAATTCCTTTTGGCCCAAATGGTTCGTGCAGAAAACCGCGTTTAACTGACGGATCCAGGTTAATCTCTTATTCTGCTTACTCAATCCTCAGTTTACTCGAACTTGGGTTACAGATTTATACCATAATTGAACCCTTATCAATCAAAAATCGCAACTATTCAGCTCAGAAGATCTGTTAATAACTTGCTCAACGATTTTTTGACAGTATAGTTTCCTCTCATGGGTTTAGCTGAATAGTTACTTAATCCTGGATCCGTCAGTTAAACGCGGTTTTCTGCACGAACCATTTGGGCCAAAAGGAATTACAAAAAAGCCTCGACGCACCCAGCGGGTGCGCCTGCGTTTTTTTGCAACCTTTTGCCTCCAAAGCATTCGCACAGAAATCCCACGTTTAACTGACGGATCCAGGTTAATCTAAACATGTAAAGGTGGAATTTTTCATGATGTATGAACGATCGGGATATTCAAGGGGCTATATGAGCAAAGGAGTCAAAGCGCTTCTTATCATCACTGTATCTGTCTTTTTTTTGCAGCTCATTTTTGATCGTTCTCCTTTGATGGGAGAACCGGGGATCATGACATTATTGTTTGGACTCTGGCCTCACTATTTTATGCAAGGGTTGGTTTGGCAATTATTCACGTATATGTTCCTTCACTCAAATTATTATATGGGGCATTTGATCTTTAATATGCTCGCATTATTTCTGATGGGCCCTGAAACAGAACGTACCATGGGTACACGCCATTTTTTGATTCTCTATTTTTTAAGTGGTATACTAGGTGGTTTAGGGTGGATATTGATTGCAAACGGAGGGGTTTGTGTGGGCGCTTCAGGAGCCATTTTTGGGATCATTGGAGCGTTTTCAGCATTGGATCCGCATCGGCCGATTGTCTTTCTTTTTCTCCCGATGTTTCGGTTTAAGGCCTGGGTCTTTGCCGTGGGGCTAGGGGTTATCCAGCTATTATATTTATTGTCCCAACAAGGGGGCAACATTGCTTATGCGGTTCATCTAGCCGGAGGTATTGCAGGCTGTATATATGCCCTGGTAATATTCCGCCCAGAAGTCTTCTCACGTTTTCCTCTTCGACTCTATAAAATTAAAGGAGGTTTCAAAGTGTCTGGGAAAAACCCAAAATTTCATATTGTTTCATCAACGAAAATTGACGATATTTTAGACAAAATTGCCAAACAAGGGATGGGAAGTTTAGATCGAAAAGAACGACGTTTACTGGAGGAAACGAGTAAGAAGAAAACAGAAAGATGAAGAGTGAAAAGAGATTAAAAATCGGAGTGGGGAATCTAAAACGCTGACTTTTTTTCCAATCTCTTTACCCTATGTTCTACTTTCGTTCATCCTCTGTAGTTGTTTAAAGGCTTCTTGGGCCGCTTCAATTTCGGCTAAACGTTTATTGGTCCCGGTGCCTTGACCAAGGACTTCTCCTTTTACAAGCACTTCAACAGTGAACTGTTTAGAATGAGCAGAACCTTCTTCACGAACCAAACGGTATTCAGGGGAAATTTTCCATTGTTTTTGAACCGTTTCTTGGAGGGTTCCTTTCGGGTTATCTTCTAGAGAGACTAGAGGAACTTTCTCAAAGTAGGGAATGAATAAGGTTTCGAAAATGATCTGTACAGCGGCAAGTTCACCGTCAAGAAAAGCAGCACCCAGTATAGATTCCAGAGTATCTGCTAAGTTCGATGTTCGGTGAATACCGCCCGATTGCTGTTCACCTCGGCCTAGCCGCAGGAAAGAGCCTAACTCAATTTCAGATGCGATTTGGGCTAACGTTTGTGTGTTGGCCATTCTGCTTCGAAAACGTGTTAAGTCGCCTTCCTGCGAATCAGGGAAGCGGGTAAAAAGATAGTTAGCAGAGACAAACCCTAATGCCGCGTCACCTAGAAACTCTAAACGTTGATTGTCTTGATCCATTCTCTTATCTTCGTAGCGATAGGAACGATGAGTTAACGCGTGTTCCAAAAATTTGATGCTTTGGAATGAATACCCTAACTTTTTTTCTAATGCCGTATACATAACGAACTAGACTCTTGGGTGAAACTGTGTATGAATCGATTTTAATCGTGCAGGATCAACGTGAGTATAGATTTCAGTGGTGGCAATATCCGCGTGACCGAGCATTTCTTGAATAATACGAAGTTGAGCTCCGTTCGCTAATAAATGGCTCGCAAACGAATGACGCAATGTATGTGGCGTTACGTTTTTCATAATGTTTGCCTTGATAGCATACTCTTTAATATGTCTCCAGACTGTCTTTCGACTAAGCCCTGCTTTTCTTTTCGTTAAAAACACCACCCGATTTGCAGGATCTTTTGTCAAAAGCGGCCGCACTTCGTCAAGATAAAGGTGCAGATATTTCTGAGCCATCTCTCCTAAAGGAACAATTCTTTCTTTCTTTCCTTTTCCCATGGTACGAATATATCCCACATCAAAATGAATATCATCAATGGTTAATTGGGTCAGTTCAGATACACGAAGTCCCGTCCCGTACATTAACTCAAGCATAGCCCGATCGCGTTTTCCATAAATGGTCTTTTCAGAAGGTGCATGCAATAGTTGTTCTACTTCTTTATAAGTAAGGGTCTCAGGAAGTATTTTCCATAATCTGGGCGATTCCATGGTTTCAGTAATGTTTTTATCTAAAAGGCCCTCTTGTTGAAGATACCGAAAAAAGACTTTTATAGAGACCAGATGTCGAGAGACAGAATTAGCGCTTAGACCCCGCTCTTTTTCTTCCATAAGATAGTCAAGGATTCGTTTGCGTTTCACGGAATTAAGTGTGCCTATTTTTTTGGCTTGAAGAAAAGATAGAAAAGAAGCGAGGTCAGAGGCGTAAGCTTCGTGGGTATTCCGACTTAACCCGCGTTCCAGAACAAGGTAATCTAAAAACTGATCTAATAAAGCCTGCATAAAGGGAACGTTAAACTATTCTCGTGTTAGAGAATATCTTTTATAGTCCATGGCGCATGGCGCACGATTATCTGCATTCTTCGGGCAAACTATCCTTGGCTGTAGGGTTCGGAGGGTTTCCGTTGGCTTCAAATCCTATACCCGTAATTAAATATTCAACGTTTTTAATCGCTAATAGGGTGCTATTAAAGGTTACAGTAACGGTGTGGTCTTGTAGATCAAAGGATGTTGATTCAATGCCTGAACGATTGAGTTGAGAAAGAATAATTTTGCTGCATTTCTCCGACTTCATTTCAGGCACAGCAATGACCAGTGTTTCGGATTCCTGGCGGAACTTGAACCATGCGTTTTCGAGCGAACATCCTCCTTGCAGGATAGGAATCGCACATAGACCACAAAGTAGTATAATCGTTTTTTTCATAGATTTTTTTGATCTCTAAAATCGCGTCAGAGTATACTTGATTGAATCTCATCGTCAATATAGACTTCCCCAATGTCTGAACTTTATCCCGTAACATTTAAGCCTGTCTATAAGGACTATATTTGGGGCGGCGACAAAATCCTCCACACTTATAATCGTGATGAACCCCCGGGTATTTATGCCGAGTCCTGGGAAGTTTCCGATCGTCCAGAAGGCATGAGTGTTGTAGCCAATGGAGCGTTAACCGGGAAAACATTTAGGGAACTCATTGATGAAACGGGCCCAAAGCTTTTAGGTTCTGATCTAGATCATTTCCCGTTGCTCATTAAAATCATCGATGCGCATGAAACGTTGAGTGTACAAATACATCCCGATGACAAAACAGCCATACAATATGGAGGTGAAGCCAAGACCGAGATGTGGTATGTACTAGAAGCTGAACCCGGGGCATGTGTTTATTCGGGGTTAAAACCGGGCATCGATAAAGAAACCTTTCAGGCGGCGGTGAAAGACAATCGAGTTGAAGACCTTTTGATAAAGATTCCTGTAACTAAAGAGGATACGATTCTCACGCCGGGCGGAAGAGTTCATGCCATCGGTGCAGGTTGCTTGTTATTAGAAGTTCAACAAAACTCAAATACAACGTATCGGATTTACGATTGGGGCCGACTAGGTACAGATGGAAACCCACGAAGACTTCACCTCGAGCAAGCCACACAAGTGATCCATTGGGATGATCAGACAAAGGCTAAAGTAGCGCCCAGAAAGCTGGGCCAGTTAGGAGACAACGAACGATGGGAAATGCTAACAACTTCACATTTTAGAATGGAACGATTGTGCTTAAAAGAGACATGGGATAGCCCGTTCGACGGAAAATTTTTCCACATACTCTTTGTTGCAGAAGGATCTGTTACCCTAAAATGGAATAGTTCGTATCAGCCCCTCCTCCCAGGAACGAGTTGTCTGATTCCTACGGCCTTGCCTACATATCAAATAGAGCCTAGCACATATAGTAAAGTTATAAGGATTACTCTGTAAAGCGGAAGACCGCCAAGATTAAAGTTGCAATGTCTCGTTACATTGCAGTTTAATTAGTTTTTAAAGCACGGGCTAATCCATCAAATTCCAAACGCTTAAAGAAAGGCAATAGCTGATCCGACTTTGGGTCCCGAACCGTTAGGTCATTCCAATCAATTGGACAATCAATCTCTTTGCGTAAAGTTATGATTTGTATATTCCGGATAACCGAATCTTTATGTTCTTCTAATGCTTCTTTTAGTTTTTCAGACGAAACATTCTCGAGCTGTTTCCACAGTTGATCAAGTGACCCAAATTGGTTTAATAGTTTTGAAGCGGTTTTGGATCCCACACCCGGTACACCGGGAATGTTATCCGACGCATCTCCAGTTAAGGAGAGCCATTCAACTATTTTCTCAGGGCCCACACCTGTTTTTCCTATAATTTCATCCACCCCTATTCGCGCATCTGATTTCGAGGGCGGCACCATGAAAATTTTTTCATTAACCGCTTGAAAAAGATCCTTATCGCTGGTGGCAAGGAATACAAGATACCCTGCTTGCTGAGCTCGATCGGCTAATGAAGCCATAACGTCATCGGCTTCTTCATTTTCTATGCATATAGAAGGGATTTCAGATAAGGCTAGGTATTCATCAATAAGATCAAACTGTTGACGCAATGAATCCGGCATGGGGTCGCGTTGCGCTTTATACGTTGGAAGAATCTCCATGCGCTCTTCAGGTAAGCCTCCATCAAAAATGACCGCCCAATGCGTAGGGTTCCATACACGCTGCATTTGACCGAGCATACGAATAAAGCCATATACTGCATTGGTAGGATGCCCATCCGCGGTGGTAAGCTCTTTGATCGCGTAAAAGGCTCTATACATAACGGCATGACCATCTATTAAGAGAAGAGAACTCATCGAAAGGCCAAAATATCATTCGGAGCTTAATGCAGCGCCGGGTAGATTTACGTTATCCGCTGTGTGAACAGGTTTACCCGCCGGATCAACGACACGCGCGGTTACAAAAATAATCAAATTCTTTTTTTCGCTTATTTCGCCGTTTGTTCTAAACAAACGCCCTAAAATAGGGATGTCCCCAAGAAGTGGGATTTTATCTTCATATGTAACGAGACGCTCTGTAATTAACCCCCCCATGGCAACGGTCTGACCGTCCCAAACAACAATGGTCGTTGTAACGTTTCGACTGGCAAAGATTGGCTGAGGGATATTATAACTTTGTCCTTCGAAATCTGCCCCGTAATTGATCCAATCAACGAGTTCAGCCACTTCCGGGAGTAAAGTCAATTCGATGGTATATCCATCAGGACCGACCGTAGGTGTAACATTTAAGATGACACCGATTTCGCGTGTTTCAAAAGTACCGGGTGTGACAGTAACAACCTGTCGATCCGAGGCGCCGCCCCCTGTGATCACGGTTATATTTGCTCCAAATTCGGTGGGATAAATGATCTCTTGGACAACCTCAATGGTTGCTTGATTCCCACTACGTGCCATTACCCTGGGTGCAGAGAGAACATTGAGCCCTCCTCGTTGAGATAAAGCATGAAGAACAATGTTCAATTCAGGATTGGTTAAAACACTGGATATACTCAATATATCACCCGCAAAGTTAACACCCGATGAACGACTCAATCCCTCTGTTCCAGCCAAACCAGTTCCTAAAAAACGGAGCGCTTTTGTAAACCCCAATGAGTCGGCATTAATCTGAATCCTTTCGGCACCCGCTAACCCTGTGCTTCCTGTTCTTTGTGTGACTTCATAGTTATCCGTAAGAATCCATTCAAGCCCCAATTCTCCAAGATCTGTTTGACTCACTTCTACAAAACGAGCTTCAATTTCTACCTGTTTAGGAATCACGTTTAACTGAACAAGGATACGTTCAAAAACATCAAGATTTTCAACGGTATTAGCTACAATTAAGGCGCTAATCGATGGGTTGTATGTAATGGATGTTCCTACAGGAAATGGAACACTTGATTTGTTGAAAAATTCTTTGACATTGCTACGCTGGATGGTCGTTCCTCGTCCACCAATTTCAACAAACTCACCTTGACGATCAGCCTCATTCTCTTGACGCTCGACGATGACATCTATAATCGAAGGCTGTACCGGATAGATTCGCGTCAATACACGTCCGGATACAACGCTTTGAGGTGTAATGATAACAGCCGACTTTTCGACACGATATTTAAGACCTACCCCTTCGGTAATGAGCTCAATGGCATCCAACAACTTAACTTGTCTAAGATTTAAGGTGATGGTTGGAACCGCTGAAACACCCGATGATATGTGTTCTTGAAAACTAGATTCTTCATCACCATCAAAAGAGTCGGTGGCCTCTACGGATGGCGGTGAAAAATTTTGGACAGGCTCTCCGGGAATATTCAAGTTCAATACAATATTGATCCCCACCCCATCGGGATCACCCGCAATACTTTCCTCGACGAGCAAGTTAACCACATCTTGTATATTTGCTGAACGAAATTCAATCCGCGGAATCACAATATTTCTCATTTTTTCCCGGAGTTGCTCTGCTTCTGATGCCGCTTTAACCGGCCCTTGCCCAGCAGGAATATTGTCGGGAATGATGACGGATCGGACAGGAAGATTCCACGTATCGCGAACTTCTTGAATCATATCCGCAAAGGTAGATTCTTTTTCATAGGTGCTAATATCATATCTACGTTCGGCAATCTTTGTTAAGAATCTCATCGCTGTTCTATTATATGAATCTTTCTGAAGCACTTTTTCAAAATGGAGTTCGGCAAGATCGTATTCATCGATAAAAAAGTAGCTCCGCCCTTTTTCAAGCAGTTCATCTACCGTCTGGTATTTTAGTTGCAGCTCAGGTTCTTCTTCGGGATGAAACCTTTTTTTAGCTTGGCGTTTGGCATCGCTTTTAATTTTTTTCCCCATCCGCCGTAGGAACCGCTAAGCCCCTTTGTGATCAGAATCATATGTTAACGCTTTTTCAGCTTTTTCTTCAACTTCCTCCATTTCATCAACCTCAAAGGCATGGAGCGCTAACTGATAGTTCGCTTCGGCTTGGCCCCAATAAATTCGTCGAATATCTTTTTCAGCACTGGGCCTTTGAGAGATCATCTTCAAAGCCTCTTCAAAGTTTTGAAGAGCGAGTTCATTCTTGCCTTGGCTCAATGTCTCATACCCTTTTTGTAGTCTTTTTAACCCTTCTAGCTCTCTCGTTTTTCTTCGGATCACCTCGTTATATTGAAGTTTTTCAGTGGGCTCAATATCAGCGCCTAAGGGTTTTGAGGGAATTTCTTCTTTTATCTTTCGTTCGGAAATTTTGGTTAAATTTCTGGCCACTTGGAAATTTAGGGGATCTTCTCTATGCACTTGTTCAAGTTGTTGAACTTTACGCTCAACCTTTTCGAGTAGCCGAATCCCATCGGCATGAGTCGGATCATATTCTAAAGCCGCCTTGACCAACGCGTTTGCTTCATCGATATCTTCGATGCTAAAGGCACGGAGCGCTAACTGATAACTCGCCTCGGCTTGGCCCCAACGAATCCTTTTGACCTCTTTTTGCTTTGTAGAGCGTTCGGATATGAGCCGATAGGCTTTTTCAAAAGCCATCAGAGACCCTTGATAGTTTCCGGCCTTTAGTTGGTCATAACCGATTTGTCCATGCTTTAGGCCTTCTAATTCGCGGGCTTTTCTTCGAATCATTTCCTGATCTTTTAGCTCACGAGGATTTTCAGGCTGAGGGACAGAATCAATAAGTTTTGTATCTACAGGTTCTTCTTTGCCCTCTACTTGTTTTTCGTCAACGGATTCACTTATCCCGGGAGCCTCTAGTAAGACTTCTGGATCTAAGACACCATTCGGCACTAATTCTTCTGTATCTGGAACAATCGTTTCGTCAGGCAAGACTTCATCGAAATCGAACTGATCAGGAAGGCTCTCTTCTTCAACGGACAAAAGATCTTCTATTCCTTCGGTATCTTCGAGCACATTTTCTTCAACATCGCCACCATTATTATCTGAAAAAACTTCATCGGTTTCCAAGTCATTAAGCAAGGACTCAACATCTAGATCATCCTGAGCCATGACGATAATACTGTGAGACATCCCTATATAAGTAAGGCCTATTAGAAAATTTTTTTTCAGCATTCTTCTTTATGTGCACTATAGTCCTTCCTTGATCGCCTCACAAAACTTTATATTTGTTCGTTACGAGATAGGATCTCTGCGTTCCTCTTCTTTTCTATGGGTTCCAAAAGGTCTCTTTCTACATCTTTAGACTTGACATCATCGAACGCAGATAAAGGAATAACGGTTGTTTTTCTGCCGGTAATAATATCCTGTATTAATACGCGGTCGGTCTTTATGTCAATGACTTTATACGCTTGTCCTTTGAGTTCAAATTGATCATTGACCTTGACCACCCTTTTAGAACGGTCAAGCAAGGAAACCAAAAGAGCGGTCCGTTCATATTTACTTTTAACCTTTCCTTTAGGAAGGATAATCGAGTTCCCTCCTTTTTTTAAAATCAGCATAGACCGATCTATCTTTCGACCCTCTTTTTTTACAAAGTTCTCCTTGTACTCAGCAATAGTATACCCCTCTACAACCTCTCCAATTTTTGCAAAATAGGTCCGGTCCAAGGTTCTCAAATTCAATTGATACCTCTCCCCTGAAGATAATTTTTGGACCCCATAAAATCGAAGTTTAAAAGGACGACTTTTGATCTTTTGCACTCTAGAGCATCTAACGATTGAGATGTCTCTTTAGAAGATCTATACTCCATGACATGAGTATAGCAACAGCAGAAATCCGGCGGCGTGCGATAGATGCCTACAAAATGGGCAAAGGTTCCCAGGCCGATATCGCATCTTCTTATCGTGTAGATCTTAGAACGTTTCAGCGTGGGCTCTCTCGTTTCAACGAAACCGGACAGACCGCTCCCCGACCGCGTGGGCATCGTCAGGCCCTCTACAGCGGAAAGCAGCTCAAGGCGTTGGCTCAACTGGGGGGCAAACATCCCGATGCAATGCTTGAAGAACTCAAGAACATGAGCGGCGTGAAGGGGTCGATCATGGCCGTACAGCGGGCGTTGAATCGGTTGGGCTGCCGGTATAAAAGAAACGCTTCACGCCAGCGAGCAGGACCGGGCGGATGTAAATCTCTTGAGAAAGCAGTGGATCCAAGAGGTGGCCAAACTTGATCCAAGTCGCCTTGCCTTTATTGATGAATCCGGGGCGAAAACGAATATGACTCGTCTGCGGGGCCGGGCGTTGGGCGGGAACAGGTTTTTTGCCAAAACGCCTCATGGACATTGGTGTACCACCACCTTGATTTCTTCGGTCCGCCTGGACGGAACAACAGCGGCCATGGAAGTAGAGGGGGCGACAGACACGGCTGTTTTTGGAGAATATATTCGCCGGGTTCTTCTCCCGACTCTTTCACCTGAAGACATCGTCATCATGGACAATCTTCGCGTCCATCACAATCCCAAGGTCATTGAACTCATTGAGTCATGTGGGGCCCATGTAAGATTCCTTCCACCCTACAGCCCCGATTCCAACCCCATTGAAAAAATGCGGGGCAAGATAAAGAATCGGTTGGGCAGCCTTGCAGCCCGCAGTCAGCAGGAACTATCTGAAGCGCTCACACAAGCGTTCGAAGAGGTTTCTCCCGACGAGGTAATCGGCTGGTTTTCTTCGTGCTACATCGCGACACCTCGATCGTGAAGCGCTCTAAGCTTTTGAACAGGAGAGGGGAAATCCTCCGCATTGGCCGAACTGGTCCCCCCTTGAAACTCTTCAAGGTTTGTAAACTCATCCCCATCCTTATCCGCATAGGCATCCTCAGCGTTTAAGGGATCTAATCCATGCTTTTTTTCATAAGCATCCGGCATCGTATCTCTGTCATAATCAAACTCTGTAATTTTGGGTTGAGGGACGCCTGAAAAGGGACAGACTTCAGCATGATAAGGAATATCGGTATACACACTCCTTACGCGTAACTCACTAACCATCATATGAACATTTGAAGCTGCCATCTGATACGGTTCGCGGAGAGATCTTAACACCGCCTGGTATCTCTTAGGGTCCATGGGTGTAGCCCTTTTGAAATTTTCCGTCGGAGCGTGTCTCCCGGCAACGTTAAAGGTCCTTTTAGCGCGTCCAATTTGCAACGCCAAAAATAACGCTGAAACCAGCAACAAAATGAATACAAGTACAACGATCAGTCTTTCGTAATGTTGTTTCACCCCTTTTATACTTTTGCTAAGGTCCATATTCATGAGGCGTCCTCTTCTTCATAAGCAAACCGATAGACATCCAGCTCTAAACGCACACCCACATTCTCTCGACCTGCTACGATACGCTCTTCATGACTTAAGGCAGGCTGCTCTCCTGAAGGAATATTGTTCCGGTTTACTCCAAATTTTTCCCAGGATGAATAAGACGTTTTTAAGCCCATATCCCTTTGTGAAAGACTGGGTTTTTTGCTTATAAACGCAGATAGGTTGGGTCTCTTTTCATTATGCATTTGAATGCGTCGAACAATGATAAAGAGCGGATCTACCGCACATTGATTTAAAACGGTCCAAATCACTTTATCACTGGCATCAAATTCAAAGATAATGCGCTCCTTGGTATAAAGAACGTCATCCTTTTTGGGGGTTACAGATTTAACCGGAGCAGGGGCCCGAAGCCGCTGTTCGAGATCTCCGGCCTCTACGACTAGCCCGCACAGATGAGGCTGAAGAAATAATGGGTTGCCTCGATTCAAAGACTTCTTGATCAACCAATCGAATCGATTGAACACCTGCCTTAAAAAGGATTTCACATATTTTCTCGATCGTATTCAATTGTATAGTCAAACGAGATACGGAGTCTACAGTAGGCAACTCCCCTTTTGCATAAACACTAAACCCAAAGGTGAATTGATTAGGAATACTCACCTTAGGCTATATTATTTAATCGAAATAATGTTTGCTCGAATAGAGGAAGAAATTGGGCAGGTTCTATAGAAACCGGATCGTCTTGTCCACGTATTAACTCTGTTTTGGGTGTAGGACAAGAAAGTTACAAAGTTAGCGATTAAGCTACTTTTTGTTGTTCCCAATACTTATCAAATGTATCTCCGGCAATACAACAGCGTAGAGACAATACACATTGAGCTCCTTGAACACTCCAAAACATACCCGACTGTTTTGCCCGTTGGCCCACCACCGTTTTACACCCCGCCTCTACGACTCCCGAACCTATAAAATAACCGGTCTCACGGAACGTTTTATACTGCATGCGTCGAGGCTTTTTTGTAATTCCTTTTGGCCCAAATGGTTCGTGCAGAAATCCGCGTTTAACTGACGGATCCAGGCCCCATTCTCTTTCATGACTTTCTTCCATCTTTCCGCCTTGCTTTTTATCGTTTCAGCATCCGTGAACAGGATGCAGCTTAGATCATAGAGGTGTTCACACCCATGATAAAAGTCTAAGATTTGAGTGGCCCCTGCAAAATTAACGCGCGCAACATTCCAAATCCATTCGGCCCCATCACCGAGGACTACGACTTGCTCGGCTTGGCCCAGTCCCCTCAAGCGAGCCTCGTCACGTATCAGGGTCCCAAATTCTCCTGCACGGTTAAAGCTCGCCACATAGGTTGTGCTCTGTGTATCTCGCAAAGGATACCCCTCTTCATCCCTTACGTGTTGAGTGAATACGCAGCCCAGCTTCACTTCTCGCGTTTTGGCCTGCTCCTCTCTTTTGCCTTTTCGGCCTTGGGTTTCGGTTGATTTCATCGGGACTCCTGTCCCATCGTAAGAGATATACATAACCGGTATGGCTCCGGTTTTTTGAGGGTCTCGATGCTGTGAGAACGATACGATATCCGGCCCAACTTTGCTCACGACCCGTTGAATTTGTCGACCCGAAACGTGAATGCCCCCATAGACCTGCAAGCTCATCGAAGCCTCTTGATAGGATGAATCCATAGCTCCACAACGGCACATGAGCCGTTGTAATCCGGGCGTATAGCCATCAATCAACCCTAAGCGTTCATCCAAAGGGACACACGTTCCTTGTGGCCCGTGATAATAATCACGTTCTACCTCGAACGAACCGAGCACACTGTGTACTTTCTTTTTGCGCTTTGTGTAGCATCGTTCATTGATCCCAAGGGCTTTATCTTGATCGGGTTGGGCTTTTTGATTGAGTAACCATTCCAGGATGTTGCACCCGTCTTTGATGAGTGCGACCTTAAGGGACTGTTCGAGTTGGGCCATGTTCCAGGTGCCTGTTTGGGCATACTGATCTTGAACGGTCTTGATCAACGCTTCGGTTTCTTGATACCGACTGGTTTCGAACTCATCTTTTTTTTAGATTCTTCAGAAGAACCTTGAGAAGAAATCTCTTCGGTAAGCCGAGTAAATTCATCACATAGCCTTCGAAATTGAGTATAAGCTCCAAGCTCTTCACGCACCTTTTGAGCCTCTTGAGGAGGAATGCGTTGGGAACACTTTTTTTGTCCTTCATACCGCTGAAGGACATAGTAAGGCCCTTGTTTTTTGACCGTTCCATCGGCCAGGGTTTTTTCGTAGTACTGTTGGCTAAGTTGTCCACGCCTCATAGAGTGAATCTGCTCTATTTCTTTGAGAATAGTCTTTCTTCGTTTTCTTGGGTCTAAGCTCATGATAGGCCTCCTTTGTATATATTGTATTTATCAAAATACAACATATACGTCAAACAATATATGCTGGCAAGGGCTTTTTGAGATCCTGTAACTTTCTGGTCCTACACCCCTTCTGGATCTCCAAATCCGAAATCATTTGACCCAGGATGGGTATGAGATTATAGTTAAATCTATGAATGATCAAGAATCCAACCAGAAGAATGACACCAAAAAAGTCACACGGCCAGGAATTGAAGCTGTACACGATGAATCATTTTCAGCTGAGAAAAATGCAACGATGCGTGTTGATATTCCTGAAGGGACCTCTTCAGAGTCTCCTAAAGATACGCTAAATCTGTCAGAAAAAAAGTTAGATAGAAAAGAAACCCTCACGCCTTCAGAGGCCGAAAAAGAGATCACTCAATCTCTCGAAGAAGCATATAAATCAGCAAGACAAAAGACCATGAAGGTGGATATTGATGAGGACAAAGAGACCCCATCGCTTGAACCTACAAAGCCAGACACCGCTCAAAAAAGACAGACTACACGTATAGATCTTAGCGAAGTAATGGCAAGCGAAGAATCGTCAAAACGTAAAAGGAAAACGGGTACGATCCCCTCCTCCACCGTTCATAAAGTTGATGACTTCCCTAAAACAATTAAAATCAAACGAAGCGATGCGTTACCTCTGACACAAGTGACTAAGAAAACAGCCATACAAAAAAGCACATTGACGCCTCCTTCATCCAGTAAAGGGATTCATGGAACAAAAGATAAAACTGTTGAAATGAATTTTGGTTCTACTACACCACCTGCAAATCTAGTTGCCGAACCAAAGGACAATACGCATCAAACGACCCGAAGGAAGCCCGTCAAAAGCAAGCCTTGTATCTAGCCCTCAATCCCCTTCCCCAAAGATTGGCGAGGCCACTACAGACTATACTTATGAAATAGCTCAAGATATTCCAGGTGTTTTATTTACAATTATAGCAACAATAACATTCCTTATTTCTAGTTCCGTAATCTATATTCTATATACACAACTTGTAAAAACCTAACCCTTAAATAGGAGTTTGATATGGCGCATGAAAATATAACACACATTAAGAATGATAATTGGGAAAATGAAGTCATTAATGCTTCAATACCGGTATTAGTAGACTTTTGGGCCGAATGGTGTGGTCCTTGCAGAGCCATTGCTCCCATCCTTGACGAACTAGCAGAGGAACTTGACGGAACATTAAAAATAGCTAAAGTAAATGTGGATGAAGATCCAGAATTAGCAAATACCTTTAATGTTCGATCTATCCCTACATTATTGCTTTTTAAAGACGGAGAAGTTAAGGAACAGATGGTTGGAGCGACTAGTAAAGCAGCGTTAAGTGAAAAGCTAGAAGCTTATATGTGACTCCTACCGAACCAAATAAATCAGCTTGTTGGTCTGCCCGTTTCTCTCAACATCCAGAACGGCTGCGCCAAGACGGTCTTGAATAAATTCTTTTAAGAAAAATTCACCGCGTGATTGACTCGTCAGCTTAAGTGAATTAACACTCCGGATAATATCACCTTGCTGCAACCCTACGGTTTTAAAAAAATCTTCTTCTCCGGCCATATCCAGGTAATAGCCACTAATTCTACGGTCATTTTTACGAGCAGGTTTCATAGAAACATACATAGCGGCAATACGTTCTGGGTTTTCAGTCAGTTCGTTAAAATAATCGATCAAAGCCTCTCGCTGAAAAACCCATCTATACGTCCCTATTTTCTTTCCAAAGCGGTTTGTCTCAAGAGCTGGCATATCTTCAAATCGTGTGGGTGTTTGAATCCGGACAGCATCTCGATACCGATTTGTATGGGAGCCACTAAAGCTTAACCATAGTTCTTCTTCATGCCCATTTGCATATAGAACAACTCGATCCTGAAATATCTGAGCCATTTTTACGTCCTCAAGGCGCTCATTTTCTTCTACAACAACCTGTTTATTTTTTCTTAGATCATCCAAAATTGCTTTTCGGGGACGCACTTTTTCATTGGTTACTCCATATGAAAAAAAAGTTCCCGCTAATCTGAACCGCTGATGAAAAGAACCTTGATCAGTTAATGTACCAATTTTATTCTTTCTAAATACACTCCAATATGTATCTTCTCCCCTCTCCCCTTTTGCCCAGGATAGAGTCCTTCCTTGAATAGGAGACTCAGATGTCTGTACATCAGGAAGGTGTATATATTGATAAACAAAGAAGATGAACAACAAGAGACAGATTAACGGGAGACTAGATACTAGATACTTGGTTTTAGATCCTCCAGATCCTTCATTTTTTATCTTCCACCATCTAATATCCAGCATCATGCATCCAGTATCCAGCATCCAATATAGCGACATCAATAGGAAAAGGCTATAAGCCGGATTTTGTCGTGTTCGGTCATTTATCTAATGCGATCAACCCGAAGCTCAACGAAGCGGGCCACTTCATCGCTTTCTATTTGATCTTGCTCCGAATGGGGTTTACCCTGCCTTTAACGTTGCCGTCAAAGCGGTGGTCTCTTACACCACCTTTTCACCCTTACCCTAAACCTAACCATAAAACTTAAGGTAGGCTCAAGGCGGTATATTTTCTGTGGCACTTTCCATTCCCTTTGATATGACAAAGGGCCTCTCCAATAAATCAGAGACATTCTGCCCTGTGGAGTCCGGACTTTCCTCCCCGAACACATAAACGTATCAGAGCGACCGATCACCTCTCCTATTGATGCCAAAAAAACCGATTTAAATAAGATCCCCTATCCCGGAGGGAGAGAAAATTAACTTTTTTCCATGACAACTTTTCGCTGTTTTCAATTTAGCTGCAAGGACTATTTCTTTACGAAGAGACATATAATATACGACCACAATAATTGCACAGAGTCATCTTTACTCCTGCTCTCGCGTCATGAATTACTTGGGGAGGAAGCTTCATATGGCATCCAGCACATATACTGTTTTGAACAGAAACAATGGCATAATTCCCGGTATGTTTAAAAATTCTTTCATACCGATTTAGCCATGTTGCATCTACTTCTGCGGATTTCTGTACTCGATCTGTTTTGACCTTTTCAAGTTCTTGGGCAATCATTGTCACACGTTCATCAAGCATTTTTAAATCATGAGAAATAAGTTCGTCCTCTTCTTTTAATTCATGCTCACGTTTTGCCACATCTTCTTGAAGAAGTTCAAGGCTTTCAATCACGGTTAATTCCTGTTCTTCAATCGTATTAATCTTTTTTTCAAAAACATCTATTTCTTTTTCCAGTGTGCGATAGGCTTCATTACTCTTAACTTCAAATTGTTGCTCTCTGAGTTTAGCGATTTTCCCTTTTATCGTTTCGACTTCCCCTTCCAGATCTTTAAGGGACAACTCTTTCTTTTTGGCTTCTTCTTGCGCGCTATGCAACGCTTGTCGATGTTCTTCTAAACGAGATTGTGTTTGTGTTTTGCGGGCAGGAATATCCTGAGTCTCTCGATTCAGTTTAGCGATTTTTCGGTCACCATCTTGAATAATTAGTAATTGCTTTAACGTAGTAGGCACCAATTCCTCCATTTTTTAAATTAGCCAGCAGTCTAACCCTCTCTTTATAAAAAGTCAATAAGACGACATAAGTGATACGGCATAAAGAGATAGCAACCTTTCATCTCAGGAGTTATTTGTCAAACCAGATTTCTTCAAGGCTTCCCAGGTTACGTTATCAGGCCGATCGCCTTGTTTAAGGCAACGTTGGACATATTTGGCGACAATATCTGTTTCTAAATTAACCCGACTCCCTTTTGTCAACTCTTTGAAAGAAGTAGATCTCCATGTATGCGGAATCATATAAATGGAAAAGGACTCATTGGCTACCTCTACAAGCGTTAAGCTTATGCCATCAACGGCTATCGAACCTTTAAAAACCATCTGATTGGTCAACTCCGCATGACACGCTATTTTTACGTATCGATCTTGCCCCTTTTTATTAATCGCTTCGATGTCCCCTACTCCATCGACATGTCCCTGCACAATATGTCCCCCCATCGGATCACCTACCTTTAATGCCCGTTCAAGGTTAACAAACGTTCCGGGAACTTTGTCACTTAAGGTGGTCCGATTAAAGGTTTCTGCTAAAACATCAAACTGGACAATATCATCTGTAGATGAAATCACGGTTAAACAAACACCTTGAACACTAATGCTTTCTCCTTGCTGCAAAGGTTCACCCCAGAGATCATGAATCTCGACCTCTATATGCCCTGAATCTCTACCACATTTTATATGTTTGATTTTTCCTGCTTTTTGTATGATACCAGTAAACATAATTTTAAAAAAAAGTGCCGTACACCTTATGGAAATATCATAGAGTGTGTTTTGAGAAGAGACAACAGGTTCCTTAAATAATTACCAATTTTTATATGCCATTCGATCGCTATCAAAGAAATATCAACTATATGCGTATATCTTTAACAGATATGTGCAATCTTCGATGCATTTATTGCATGCCTGAAGATATGACGTTTCGACCCAAGAAAGAACTCCTCCAAGATGAAGAGATCAATCGTTTAGTTATATTGTTTGCCGAATTAGGATTTGAAAAATTCCGGTTAACAGGCGGTGAACCCACGATCCGAGAGAATATTGTAGATATCGTTGGCCATATAGCTAAAACTCCAAATGTTCAGGAAGTAGCAATGACAACCAATGCGATTTTACTAAGACTTCTCGCTAAACCATTAACAGAGGCTGGACTGAAGCGCATTAATATTAGTATCGATACGTTGGACCCCAAAAAGTTTAAACAAATCACACGGTGGGGAAATATAGATGATGTGTGGGGAGGAATTGATGCGGCCGAAGAAACCGGTTTAAAGATTAAATTAAACTGTGTAGTGGTTAGAGGGTTTAATGATCAGGAAGATGTCATCGAACTCGCGCGTCTAACACAAAATAAATCGTGGCAAGTCCGATATATTGAAGTCATGCCTTTTGGAAGTGTAGCTGATTTTCAAAAAACACATATTGTACCCGAAAAAGAACTTCGAGAAACCATTGGCAACGCATTAGGCCCTCTCACTCTACTGAATAACGGTAAACTAGAAGGCGAAGCTCGTATTTATCAACTCGATGGAGCGCAGGGAAAACTGGGCTTTATCAGCTCGGTAACGAATCCATTTTGTGCCGGTTGTAATCGAGCACGGCTAACCGCTGATGGGAAACTTCGTCTCTGCCTTTTACGAGACAAAGAATTAGATCTAATCCCCTTTCTACGAGAAGGCGCTAGCGATGAAGAAATAAAATTACATATCAAAAACAGTATTTGGTACAAGCCGTGGGGACATGGATTGGCGCATGAAGTATATCCTCATAAACGTGTCATGTCCGAAATTGGAGGATAATTGATTGTAGATTTAAGATTTCGGACTGCGGATTGGAAATTGAGGATTTAAAGAAATGATAACGGTCAAAGAAGCTGAATGTTTAATCACAAGTAACACACCTGTTTTTCCTGCTGAGTCCATACACGTACAGGCAGCCATTGGGCAAATTTTGAGTGAAGATATAAAAGCGGACCGAGATTTGCCTCCTTTTCACCGAGTCACCATGGATGGCATGGCTATCCATCTACCATCTTGGAAAAATGGACAGATTGATTTTCAAATTGAGAGTACGGCACAGGCGGGTCATCCCCAACTCACACTCATCGATCAAAAAAAATGTATTCAAGTTATGACGGGCGCCATTCTTCCTGAAAGAACAAATGGTGTTATTCCCTATGAAGAATTGAACATTGAAAATACCGTTGCGACAATAAAGGAACGTTTCACGCTTGAATCCATGAACTATGTGCATCAAAAAGGCTCTGATAAAAAACAGGGGGGAATCTTAATTGAAAGAGGAACCCGTTTGTTATCTCCGCATATAGCTATTCTTACTTCGGTTGGGAAAGCCGATATTTTAGTGGGTCGCCAACCGTCGGTTGCTATTGTATCTAACGGAGACGAAATTGTTGATCTGGGTCAACCTCTAGAACAGTTTCAAATTCATCCCTCCAATGCGTATGCATTACAGGCGACATTACAAAACAGCGGCTATAAAAAAGTTGAGATCTTTCACTATAAAGATAACGAAGATGAAATTGAACGAGGACTTACCACATTGCTAGAAAAATTTGAAATACTCATACTAAGCGGGGGTGTTTCCATGGGACAATATGATTTGATTCCTAAAGTTTTGCACAAACTAGATGTTAGACAAGTGTTTCATAAAGTACGTCAGCGTCCAGGTAAACCTCTCTGGTTTGGAATAAGCAAAAATAAAAAACCGGTTTTTGGGCTTCCTGGGAATCCTGTAGCCGCTCTCATTTGTTTTCATCGATTTGTCATCCCACAACTAGATCGGTCTATGGGAGCTAAAGACAAAATGTCTCGTTATATCGAACTAGGAGAGGCCATCACTTTCAAACCCGCTCTAACATACTTTCGACCTGTAAAAATGAAAGGCCTTTCTTCTGGGATATCGATCGCAGAACCTGTTAAGTATAATGGATCTGGCGATTACGCCGCTCTTGGTGATAGTGATGGATATATAGAACTACCTGAAGAACAAAACGATTTTCCCTGTGGAATGAGAGTAGAATTTTATGAATGGAGAGCTTAATGACTTTATCACATATTGATACAGAAAACAGTCCAACCATGGTCAATGTCGGCGGGAAAAAAGTCACACACCGTATAGCACGGGCTCAGGCGATTATTGATCTTCCCAAAGAAATTTTAGACACCATAGAAGGAAATGAACTTCAGAGCCTCAAAGGTCCGGTCTTTCAAACAGCTATTATTGCAGGAACCATGGCTGCAAAAAAAACGGCTGAATGGATCCCCTTCTGTCACCCTATTGGTCTTGATCACTGTAAAATTGACATTTCAATCAACGAGAAACAAAAAATAATTGTTCGCTGTTCCTGTGAAGTCGAACATAAGACAGGTGTGGAAATGGAAGCGTTAACCGGGGCGACCGTAGCAGCCCTTACCATCTATGATATGTGTAAAGGTCTATCTCACGATATAATTATTGAGCGAATAGAACTATTAGAGAAAGGAGGAGGGAAAAGTGATTATCAAAAACCGTGACCCTAACCCTCTCCCCCTGGGAGAGGATAAGAGGTCAGGGAAAAATAAGATATGACTCATAAACATCACACGCACTATACACACCACCACCGTCGTCCTTTTCTGTATAACCCTTACGAAATAGCGCTACTCGGATACTCCGGCTCAGGAAAGACAACCTTAGCAACACACCTCATTAAAAAATGGACACCGGAACGACACGTCGCTTATATCAAACATGCAAGACATTCCTTTGAAATGGATCAGCTAGGAAAAGATACCTTTCAGGCACGTGATAGCGGCGCATCGATGATTTATGTCGAGGATCCAACACATCGTGCTATCATAAAAAAAAGCTCTACCGAATCTCCCCTAGCCTATCCTGAACTTTTAGAAGCAGATATTGTCTTTGTCGAAAGTTATAAAAATCTCGACATGCCAAAGATCATTTTGATTGATCAAGAAGAGAAGATCATTAAAGACCTTGAAGAAGAAAAATACGACCGCGTTCTTTTATGTGCAGGCCCGAAACCCCGTTGCCCAACACTAAGCAGTCGCTTTCGTTACTTTCAGCGTGACGATATCGAAGAAATCGTACAGGCGATAGGAAATCAATTGGATCGCATGGTAAAACTGTTCCCCGTATATGGGCTTATACTCACTGGCGGGAAAAGTGTACGAATGGGCCGTGACAAAGCTACACTAAAAATTGGGGGTGCGATGCAATCAGAAAGATGCTTTAAACTACTTGAACAACATTGTGATAGTGTCTTCATCTCAAACCGAACCGATCAAGCCCACGCCATAGGCCATGAAGGATTTCCCCAAATCCATGATACTTTTATCGATCTTGGACCAACGGGCGGTATTCTTTCAGCGCTAAAAAGAGAACCCCGGGCAACCTGGTTTGTTGCGGCATGTGATCTTCCTTACCTGGACGATGAGACCCTTTCAAAACTCCTTCAAAAAAGAAACCCCTTTAAAATGGCTACAGCCTATGTAAGTGAAAGACATAAAGGCCTCCCTGAACCACTCTGCACCCTATATGAACCTAAAAGTATATATCGGATCATGAACTTTGTAGCCGATAACATATATTGTCCGCGAAAAATGTTAATAAACTCTAGGATTGAACTCGTACCTCTTGCGGACCAAAAGGCATTGGACAATATGAACGCACCTGAGGACTATAAGGTCATGAGAGGATGAAACATACAAAAAAAATTAAGATCTATTACTATACAAGCTTGCGTGAACAAAGAGGATGTGATTCGGAGACATGGAAGACAAAAACCGAAACACTCAAAGAACTGTACGTCGAGCTTAACCAAAAGCATCACTTTGGTCGAGTGTCCATTGAACATCTAAAAGTAGCTCTTAATAACGAAATGAACTCATGGGAGAACACCTTTGAAAATAATGATACGGTTACATTTATTCCTCCTGTGTCAGGAGGATAACATTTTTTTAGACGGGATTGCAGGATCTACGAGATCTTCTATCCTCTCCATCCTTGCCCGCCCCGGGCCAAGGGTCTCGGGGGAATCTTGTCTAAAATTCTTTCTTCGGCTACTACTAAAAATTAGAAGACGATGACATGCTCAAATTAACCCATACGAAAATTGATAGCATTGAGCTTAAACGGTCATTAGCAAATCCGAGCGCAGGGGCACTTGTTACGTTCGAAGGATGGGTGCGAGACGTTAATAAAAACAGAAAAGTGATTCGCCTTGAATATGAAGCTGCAGAAGAACTCGCACAGAATGAATTTAAAAAAATTGAGCAAGAAGTCTATCAACGCTATGAAATACTTTGTCTTGAATGTGTTCATAGAGTGGGAACATTAGCCGTTGGAGACTTGGCCGTATGGGTCAGTGTCATTTCCGCCCATCGAAAGGATTCTTTTTCGGCTTGTGAATATATAATTGATGAGCTTAAACAACGGGTTCCAATTTGGAAAAAAGAGCATTATCTCGAATGGGATTCAGGCTGGATCAACCATCCATGATTGAGGTTCAGGGTCTGTAAATCAGCTGATGTTTTAAGCATTGCCGCCTAAAGGCGGTGCTCCATACTACCTTTTCGGAGAATCATACAAGTAGTATGGAGCAAAAGCTAACCCCACCTACTTATCAGTTCCCAAAGTAGGAGGAACGTAACGTTCAAAATTCTTATACAGATAAAGTATGATCTTCGCCAAGTATCGTTCAAGTGTTAGGCTAAAATATCTTTCAAAAATTTCCCGGTATGTGATCCTGAACACATGGCCACTTGTTCAGGCGTTCCCTTGGCAATCACCTTCCCTCCCCCTTCACCCCCTTCCGGGCCTAAATCGATAATATAATCGGCTGTTTTGATGACATCGAGATTATGTTCAATAATAACAAGGGTATTACCCGCCTCTCGTAACTGAATTAAGACATCCAAAAGTTTATGGATATCCGCAAAATGTAGCCCCGTAGTAGCTTCATCCAGGATATATAGAGTCTGTCCGGTACCTTTTTTACTTAACTCAGAAGAAAGCTTAACACGTTGAGCTTCGCCTCCAGAGAGGGTCGTAGCTGACTGCCCTAACTGTAAATACCCTAATCCGACATCCGACAAGGTAGAAAACTTACGCTTAATCGCAGGAATATCTTGGAAGAAGTTGAGGGCCTCATCAATGGTCATCGCCAAAACATCCGCAATGCTTTTTCCGTGGTGATGGACTTCCAACGTCTCCCGGTTATACCGTTGGCCCCGACACTGTTCACAGGTCACATATACATTCGGCAGAAAAAGCATTTCTATTCGTAAAAGTCCATCGCCCTTACATCGTTCGCAACGGCCTCCTTTTACATTGAAACTATAACGGCCAGGACGATATCCACGTACTTTAGATGCGGGCAATTGTGCATACAAATCTCGGATTAATGAAAAAGCGCCTGTGTAAGTTGCTGGATTGCTCCGCGGTGTTCGACCAATCGGTGATTGATCAATGACAATGACTTTATCGAGTGTATCCATTCCTTGAATGGATTTATGTTTTCCAGGCAAGTCCTTGGCATTATGAAAATAGCGAAATAATGCTCGACGTAATATATCGTCTATTAACGTACTTTTACCACTCCCAGATACACCGGTGACACAAACAAATAATCCTAAAGGAATTTTGACATGTATATTTTTAAGATTATTCTCTCGGGCCCCTATAATTTCCAAATACCCTTTTTGGGGGTTTATTCTTTTAGAAGGTATTTCAATCTGAAGCGCTCGATTCATATATTGTGCCGTAATGGACTTCCTGTTTTTTTTCAGCTTGTTTGTCGGACCAGAAAAAATAACATGTCCCCCCTGATGCCCAGCTCCAGGCCCCAAATCCACCACGTAATCAGCTGATTGTATCGTTTGCTCGTCATGTTCTACAACGACCACCGTATTCCCAAGATCACGCAACCCTTTTAAGGTATCAATCAAGCGTTCGTTATCTCGTTGATGCAATCCAATACTAGGTTCGTCTAGGACATACAAAACCCCTACTAACCCAGCCCCAATTTGTGTTGCTAACCGAATACGTTGAGCTTCACCTCCCGAAAGCGTCCCGCTTTCGCGATCTAATGTTAAATAATCGAGTCCAACATCAATCATGAATCCAAGTCGTTGCTTGATTTCTTTAACGACTTCATGAGCAATATGTTTTTCGTGTGTCGACAGATTCATGTTGTTGAAATATTCCATCGCTTGATGAATGGACATCTGGGTTATATCAACGATGGATTTATTCGCTACCAAGCATGCAACAGTTTCAGGACGTAATCTTGCCCCGTTACATGTTTTACAATGTTGCCGGCTCATATATTGACGTAAACGTTGACGTGTATAATCACTATCCGTCTCCTCATACCGTCGTTCTAGACCAGGAATAACCCCTTCAAAAGGTTTTTCATACGTATGGGACTTTCCTCCTCGCCACAGGGCAAACTTTATCGTTTCGTCTTTTGATCCATAGAGGAGTATTCTTTTAAAAGAATCGGGAAGTCTACAGTAAGGTATCTCCATATCTATCTCATAATGTTTGGCAACAGATCGGAGGAGCTTTTTATAGTATATAATCATGCGACGACCCCCGCGGCGCCACACATGTATAGCCCCATCTTCAAGTGATAAATCCTGGTTTTGAATAATCTTCTCTTTATCAAAAACCTGCATCATCCCTAGGCCATGACAGGTTAGGCACGCTCCATAGGGATTGTTAAAAGAGAAATGGCGAGGCATTAAAGTATCAAAACTAATACCACAAGGGATACATGCATTTTTTTCAGAAAAGAGTCGTTCTTCCCACTTATCTTGTCCTTGATCGATTAAAACAGATAACGTACCTTCTCCTTCACGCAGAGCGATCTCTACTGAATCGGTTAAACGGGTTCGAATCTTCGGTGTAATGACCAATCGATCAACCACCATATCAATAGAATGTTTACGCCTTTTGTCTAAGGTCGGTATTTCTTCAAGATCACAAATTTGTCCATCGACTCGTACACGTACAAACCCTTGTTTGCGAATATGTTTAAAGACGTCTTCATATTGACCTTTTCGTCCCTGAACAACAGACGCTAAAAGTATAATTTTCGTTGAAGGAGATAAGCCGACTAATTGTTCAACAATCTCTTCAGCGCTTTGCGACGTAATAGAGCGTCCACATTTATAGCAGTGAGGGGTTCCTATATGCGCAAAAAGAAGCCGCAAATAGTCATGAATCTCAGTCGTTGTTGCAACAATCGATCGAGGATTAGCGCCTGCGGTTCGTTGCTCAATGGAAATCGAAGGGGACAGCCCCTCAATATGTTCAACATCAGGTTTTTGCATTTGATCTAAAAATTGACGCGCATAGGCCGAAAGGCTTTCTACATACTTTCGTTGACCTTCCGCATACAATGTGTCAAACGCCAATGAAGATTTTCCGGAACCACTAAGACCTGTAATAACGGTAAGACCATTACGAGGAATACGAACATCGACGTTTTTGAGGTTATGTTCCCGTGCGCCTGTTATAGTAATCCACTGACTATTTTTTTGATGTATGGACATGGCTCCTTATTATATCAAATTCTAAACCCAATGGTATTTATATCATTAGCCTGAATCCGTCAGATAAAATCTGACGATTTTTCATTACCTGTTGGGCTAAAGCGGGGAGCATACCCGTACTCAAACAAACAACCCCACCCCAACAGGTGTGTATATGAAACAATATAAAATAAAGACTGGCAAGGGCGAACTCAACAGCACAAGCGGAAATCATCTTTGCGGCCTGCTGCTTGAGGATCATGCTCAACGGATTCTTCCCTCCAATTTTCAACCACGCCGCTCCGATGCGATCTCTGATCGGGAGATCCTCCTTACCCAGATCGGCTTACTTTGCAACAGTCGAACCGATTTCAATGATATCGACCTGTACCGGGGTGATGAGATTTTTATGAATGCCTTTGGACTTAAAAAGGGGAGTTAAAAAGGTAGCCTCTGAGCCGGTGTTCCGACGTCGTTTCGACGACCTGCCCCCAGCCAGAACCCATGTGGGGCTACGCAAACTCAACACCGAACTTCTTTCCTCGGGCCCCTTTGGCTAGGTAGATGTCGAAGGGATTGATCTTGTTCCCGTCGATATCGATGTGAGCCCTTTGGATCACTCAGGCTCTTCGAAAGAAGGCGTTTCCTACACCTATACCGGCAAACAACATTGCCAGTCGGGAACGACCGCGTTTATTGCCCGCAGCGTTGAAACGCTCCAAACCCTGGGCCTGGGTGGAAAATGTTTGCTTCGGCTTGATAGTGGCAACGCTGCGGCCGATAACTTCGACGCTTTTGGGGATCATTATTTTATCGTAAAGCGAAATCCTCGCCGCGAATGTCCTGAACAAACGCTGGCCCTTGTACGCCGAGTTGGAGACAAACAAGACAGTCGTGAAGGCAAGAACGTTTACACAGGCTTTTTCGATCATTTCCATCCCGGTGGTGACCAAAACCGCCCTTGTGTCCCGGTGGCCTTTGAAGTGATTGAACGCACCATCGATATCGATGGTCAGAAACTTCTGGTTCCTAAACTTGAGGTGAGCACCTGGTGGACGAACCTCTCTTGTCGTGCCAAGACGGTGCTAGATCTCTATCATAGACATGGCCCCAGCGAGCAGTACCACAGTGAACTCAAAAGCGATCTTGATGTTGAGCGATTGCCTTCGGGGAGACTCTGTGCCAATAAGATTATTCTGTTATGCGCCATGGTGGCCTTCAACCTATTGCGCGGTCTTGGCCAAGAGGTCATCAAACGGGCTGGGCTTGCCCCGCAGAAAATCAACATCCCGCGCTGGCGAATCAAAACGGTTCTCAAAAATATCATTTATTGCGCGGTTCGATTGGTCCGCCACGCCGGACGAATTGAACTTCACTTTGGCAAGCGTTGTCGCTGGTTTGAAGTGATACAAGATATTGCCCATTCCTTCGCATAGCCCTCCGTGCACCTTTAACAATACTCTAAGGCGACTGCCCAAGGAGGCCTACGCCCCAAAATGGCCAAATCAGAGTGAATCTGACCTGTACGCTCAAAAAATTCATCAGGATGATGCTTGCCGGTCCCAATTCGCCCAAAAGCGAGCATCTCAAGGAAAAAGTTTTCAACTTTTGAGCCCCAAAACGCCTTCCGAAGCGATAGCTGACGGATTCAGGATTAGAAATGATTTTCTTTGAGATCAAAAATATATAAAAAACCTTCCTCCCTCTTTAAAAAAGAGGAAGGAAGGAATCGCATTAATCAGCCTATAAAAAATGCCTTAAACTAATTCAGCATCTTGGCGAGCCAACTCAGCTAAACCTTTTGAGACAAACATACCGCAGCCACTCATAAAATCGACCAAATCAGTTGGACGAATGAGGTTTTTACCCCCTGGAGTTTTATAGGTCGATACTTTCCCTTGACGAACCCAGAGATAAAATGCAGTACGTGTTGCACCACAAAATTTAGCGGCCTCCGGAATCGACAGGAATGTAGGCTTTTGTAAATCTAAACTCATAATCTATTCTCCTTTCTGGATTATTTATTCAACCGTTACATTATTCGGTCCTGTTTTATTACAATAACCTAATAGCACCTTGATTACTTTCTATAAATAATTTTTTCAAAAGATTGAGAATTGTAATATTAAATGCCCAAAAGAAGATATTGTAAAACAGGAGTGTTCCATGCCGAAATCTTCTAGATTTGAAAACTCGACAGAAGACAAAAAAAGGAGAAAGACATGGAACAAATCAAGAGTAGTATTCATCCCCGAAAAGGCAAGCATTTGACACAGAAAGAACGGATCATGATTGAAACAATGCTCAAAAACCCAGGACGTCCTTTGGAGATAGCTACTAGCTATCTGGGAAGGCATCGTCGAACCATAGAGCGCGAAATCAAACGTGGGGAGGTAGAGCATTTCGATACAGAGCCGCGAAAGAAGAAAGCATACAGCAGTGATCGAGCCCAGGAACTTCATGATCTAAATGCGACGGCCAAGGGACCTGAGCTTAAGCTTGGAAAGCATCATGAAACGGCCGTGTTTATCAGCGAGCACATTCTTGTTCACAAACGCTCACCCAATGTGGTTGCTCCTTTGCTTAAACAAGAGCAGAGACCTGCAGCGGTGAGTACAAAAACGCTGTATACCTATATTGACCAAGGTCTCATCCCGGGGGTAAGCAACGAGTCCCTATGGGAAAAACGAAAACGGATAAAACGAAAAAGACGTGCTATTAAGCGGGTTAAAAAGCAACATGCCCGAAGGACCAGTATCGAAAAACGACCTAAGACCGTAGAAAAACGCGAGGAATTTGGGCACTGGGAATTGGATTTGATCGTCGGCGGAAAAGGAACTTCAAAACCGGTTTTAATGACGTTAGTAGAAAGAAAGACCCGAATGCTAAGGGTGAGAAAACTTTCGGATAAAACACAGGCATCGGTTCTGCAGGCCCTCAAAGCGATCGAAAGATCGATGGGAGTTGGCCCATTCAGATCGATGTTCAAGTCGATTACAGCCGATAACGGGAGCGAGTTTCTCGACGTGGAGCAGATGGAGCGTTCCGGATTTAGCAAAAAGAGACGTGTTAAACTCTATTATGCTCACCCGTATTCTTCCTGGGAACGAGGCTCCAACGAAAATGCCAACCGTATGGTTCGTCGTTTCGTCGCCAAAGGAGACAACATCGGAAAATATACCATCGACCGTATTGGTGAGATTGAAAAGTGGATTAACAACTATCCTCGCAAGATCCTAGAATACAAACCCGCACAGGAGTGTTTCGATTTGGAGATCGCCGCATGAACAGAAGCTCTCAGGTCCATTTTTTGCGGCATTTAATTTTACAATCCACCTTCAGCCGATCAGTATGCATTTGCCGTTACGGTCTATTACCTGTTGGTTGGGCGATGTCCTTTTGAAAATGTCTCCATTCCCGCTTTGCGTGAGGCCGTGTTAAATGAAAAACCGGTGCGGCCAGAAAAAATCTCACCTAGAACCTGGAAGGTCTTAGAGCGCTTCACGATTGAGGTATCGCGATGTAGCACGAAGAAAACCAGCCGATTACCTCGTCGGGAGAAACCTCTTCGGACGCTTGTGTGAGCGCTTCAGATAGTTCCTGCTGACTGCGGGCTGTAAGGCTGCCCAACCGATTCTTTATCTTGCCCCACATTTTTTCAATGGGGTTGGAATCGGGGCTGTAGGGTGGAAGGAATCTTACATGGGCCCCACATGACTCAATGAGTTCAATGACCTTGGGATTGTGATGGACGCGAAGATTGTCCATGATGACGATGTCTTCAGGTGAAAGAGTCGGGAGAAAAACCCGGCGAATATATTCTCCAAAAACAGCCGTGTCTGTCGCCCCTTCCCCCTCCATGGCCGCTGTTGTTCCGTCCAGGCGGACCGAAGAAATCAAGGTGGTGGTACACCAATGTCCATGAAGCGTTTTGGCAAAAAGCCTGTCCCCGCCCAACGCCCGGCCCCGCAGACGAGTCATATTCGTTTTCGCCCCGGATTCATCAATAAAGACAAGGCGACTTGGATCAAGTTTGGCCACCTCTTGGATCCACTGCCTTCTCAAGAGATTTACATCCGCCCGGTCTTGCTCGCTGGCGTGAAGCGTTTCTTTTATACCGGCAGCCCAACCGATTCAACGCCCGCTGTACGGCCATGATCGACCCCTTCACGCCGCTCATGTTCTTGAGTCCTTCAAGCGTTGCATCGGGATGTTTGCCCACCAGTTGGGCCAACGCCTTGAGCTGCTTTCCGCTGCAGAGGGCCTGACGATGCCCACGCGGTCGAGGAGCGGTCTGTCCGGTTTCGTTGAAACGAGAGAGCCCACGCTGAAACGTTCTAAGATCTACACGATAAGAAGATGCGATATCGGCCTGGGAACCTTTGCCCATTTTGTAGGCATCTATAAATGCTCTAAACAAGGCTCTTTCTAAGTTTCCGCAAGAACGATATACATCTTGTGATGCATTTTTTCAGGCGCTCGCGCAAAGCACAAAGAGGTATACAAGACGTCGTGCAAGAGGAACCACATGGGTTGTTCTTTTTTTCGTAATCATGGGTATAGGATTTTTATTTTTACGAGTCCCTTCAGACATCCTCCCCAAAAAACCAGAGCCTGCTCCCATCCTTCATGTTCCCAAGGAAAAAACAGTCTCCGTCTCTGACAAAAAAGAAGACCCGGCCCTTCAGGAAGCGCTAACCACCAAAAAAAATCCAACGAAGAAAAGAAAAAAGGTATAACATCAGTGGCCTCTCAATATGTGCCTGAGCTATGGGAAATGGCTATGGCTCGACTTGCGGGTGCGGATGCTGCATTCGAGGCAGGATCTTTTGCAACAGCCCGTGACCAATATAATCAAGCACAATCCTTGTTTAAAAAAGCTCAGACCCATGCTCAGGAAGAAAGGGTGCGACAGGCTGAAGAAGAAAAAAACCGCCAAGAAAAAGCCGCCCGATTACAACAGCTTCATCAAAAGGAAGCTCAAGCCCTTATGGATTCTATTGCTGGATCGCTAAAAGCCCATAAAAATTTGAAACAGCTTATGCCTGACATGTGGTCCCGAATTTATACTGATTTTAACACAGGAAGCAATTTGTTTCATCAAGGAGGTTTTTCCCTCGCCCAAACTTATTTTAAGCAAGCGATTGAACGACTTGAGACCAGTACCATTCTAGCCAATTATCTCGGGATACAAGCCCGTTCAACGGGTCAAAACACCAACCAGACCCTTGTTCCTGCACAAGTTACATTTGAAGTCCAACCGCCTACAGACTATACAGGGAAGGTTGAGATGGAACTTTTTCATAATGGACAATCGTTAGGGGTCCATTCTTTTCCTTATACACCAAAAAGATTATTACCCGGAAGACATAGTTTTGAATTAACCAGACACGTAATGCTAGAATCTAAAGAACTGATCCTTCTTGATTTGACGGAAGGGCAGATGGTCAATCAGCAAGTACCACTTACCTATAAACCTTCATTGATCTATTTTGACGTAACGCCAAAACATGCCGCGATTCGTGTAAAACAAGGAAACCTTTCAGCCGTACCCGTAGAAGGAGAAATGCGGGAAGTCTCTCCGGATAAAGACTATACTTTTTGGGTGACGGCTCAAGGATACCAGTCCCACAAAGAAACTCGTTCAGTAGAAAAAGGGGCATCGGAGACCTTAACCGTTCGGCTTAAAGAACGCCCAAAAGTATCGATCCGACCTTAGCCCGCTTCAGAAGAAAAGACCATTGAATCCCTGGAGCAGCTCTTGGCCGCAACCAAAATCCGAAACAAATTCGAATATTTAGATGTCTAAACATGGGACGTGTAATGGTTATCCATCAGGATATAGGTAACGATCTCAAGCCCAGAAAATCCAGCTGATCTGAAACGGAGGGAGCTTCATCAGGCAGGGTTTTTCTTTTCTTGACGTCTTACATTACCCACCTTTGGCAGGATAAATACGTGACACCGTTTCATCAGTTTGATGAGGAGCGCCATAATGCTTATTCAATACGTACAGATCGATCTTCCCGTCCCCATTAAAATCAGCGGCCACGGAAGCTGAGCTAATACGACCTATCCGAAGTTCATCGTCTTTCAAGGCGGTTCTGGGTCGACATTTATCCCCGATGATCAGCTCTTCCTTCGTATATTCTTTATTCTCCTCAACTAAAAGATTCTGAATGCTTTTGAAGATAGGATTTCCTGCTTCACCCGTACCCTGATTTAAGAAAAGCGTATTAGGAACCGCGGGATAGTTCTTTTGAGGAAGAAGGACCCCCTCCGGTGTGGAAAACCTTGGTCGTGGGTCTTTCGCTCCGTCAGCCTTTATCTTGCAGTGCTGCAATCACTATGTCCTGGATCCGTCAGTTAAACGTAGGATTTCTGTGCGAATGCTTTGGAGGCAAAAGGTTGCAAAAAAACGCAGGCGCACCCGCTGGGTGCGTCGAGGCTTTTTTGTAATTCCTTTTGGCACAAATGGTTCGTGCAGAAAACCGCGTTTAACTGACGGATCCAGGTATGTATATAAACTACAAAGAAAATACAGATACATTAAAAGATAAGATGGTAAGGAAAAAATGAGTGACATCAAAAAAGCAATCGATGCAAAGATAGATGAATTTAAGAACTTCGAAGCGCTAAAAACCCCCTTATTTCATACGATGGGTCAACTTCCTCAACCAGAAATGAAAAAAAGACTCGCAGATTTTTTTAAAGAGGTACAAACAATAAACCCTATTTCATTGATCTTGGTCCGATGTGCGATATTGTATAGATAATACTCCGTCCTTTAAAAGGGAGAGCATATGAAAGAAAATAGATTAAATTCGGAGACCTTTGATAGAAAAGATTTGGAAATGCCTATACCTGTTCACCCATCAAAGACCACGCGGCCATTACCAGAGGGACATAGTGTTTGGTGTTATGGGGGGGCCGAATATACAGTAGAGCATGTAAAGCAATACAATCAGAAGGCTTCAGAAAATCAGAAAATCAGATACCTTTTCCCCTATGCGGGGTCTATTACTTTTACACGAGACGGTGGGTATGAGTTTGCTTGGGAACCAAAAACAGCATTAGCCCATAGCGATCATTTGGCTAAAAGCGACTTGGGCGAGGAAGTCAGAGTGATACCTATGATCGATGGGTTAAGCGCTTATTCTGATCAATTGACTTCACAAGATTGGGATCGATTAGCTTCAGAGATTGGATCCTATATACATCCGGAAAAAAAGTTTTATGGGGTCCAATTTGACATAGAGCCTCACGACGATGTTATTTGCAACCTCTTTTCTATGTTGAGAAATTATACCGACAAACCGATTACAGCAGCTGTGGCGCATCCAAATCGAGAGACCTTCCTTTATACGGACGTGGTCGTTTATATGGGGTATGATTGGGCCGAAGACCTTAGAAGCTTTCGAGAGAGAGCGTTAAAAGATATTCCTCTGTTTCTGCAGCATGCGGATGAGACAAACGGAAAAGCACTTGTGGGGGTTCCTGCGATAGCCACGCATCGAGAATACGAATCGATTTCCGCTGATCCAAACAGTCCTCGTGATAAGACAGGGTTTACCATGGATCAATTTGTTGAGGCTGCAATGGATGGTATTAAAAGAGGCGCCGCTAGGAACAAAGATGGTTATCTGGGGATATCCATTTGGGCCTTGCATGAACAAGATGGGTTACATACCGACCGAGATGTTAGCTGGTATTATCCAACAGAGATTTCGGATAAAATTTGGGAAAAGTTTCGTGAACCTATTGGAGACGTTTAGGTACTGGTTATTAGGCTTTTTTCAAGAGGCTCATCGTTATAGCATTGATGGCAAGCTGATCGACGTAGACCCTAGCAAGGAATAGGGTCCAGCCCTATTGATGTTCACATCAACCAATTTCCCAAGCAAGTCTCGATTATCTTCAAAATACGTGAGTTTGTTTTGCAGAGTCCTTCCTCGCCAGCGCCCTTTTCGATCATCTCTTCCTTCAACAAGTACTTCAACGGTTTTATGAAGTAAGCGACTGTTCTTTTCCGTCTGAATAATCGTGTCTAATTCATCGATCTTTTTTCGGCGACGTTCTTTTTCCACCGGTGTTACGTCATCTTCCATTTTTCGTGTGGCGATGGTTTGGGGCCGTTCTGAATACTTCGCCAAATGAACTTTATCTAATCGAAGATCTTTGAGTAGACTATAGGTATCCATAAATTGTTCGTCTGTTTCTCCGGGGAATCCAACAATAATGTCGGTATGAACCATGGCGTCTGGCATTCGGCTCCGAACTCGGTCTACAAGGGTTCGATAAGCAGCGTTTGTGTAGCCTCGACGCATGTTTGCAAGTACTTCATCATTACCCGCTTGAACGGGTATCTCTAACTGTGGACATACTTTGTCAATATCTTTTACAGCATCAATGAGTTTATCGGTCATCCAGTTAGGATGACTGGTCAAAAAACGGATCCGGAAAAGACCGTTAATATTGGCTACGTCATATAATAGATCGGCAAGATCATAGTCTTCATTCAAGTCGGTGCCATAACGATCCACGATTTGACCAAGCAGCATGACCTCTCGTATGCCTTGATCAACCAACGTTGTAACTTCATGTACAATTTCTTGTTTAGGCCGACTTCTTTCAATACCACGGCGGTAGGGTATAATGCAAAATGTACATGCGTGTGAACATCCCAGAACAATGGGGACATGAGCGGTAACAGCGCTTTTACGTTGGAGCGCTGGAAGAACGAACTCTTCATCTTGGATCGCATTCCGAATCGCTTTTTCCCGTGTATCCCGTAATTTGTTATGATCATAAAGGCCCTGGTCTCCCAAATAATCTAACAAAGGTTCTGTTTCTGAAGGCGGCATGAATACGTCGACAAAAGGAAATCGTTGTTTCAAGCGAGGCGCTTCTTTGATACCTACCATACACCCCATCAGAGCAATAGTCGTGTTGGGTTTTTTCTTTTTCATTGATTTGAGCGTGTGCAACTTTCCCACGGCTTTATCCTCTGCTTGTTGACGAATGACGCAGGTGTTTAATACAACGAGGTCCGCGTCTGTTGATGAATCGGCTTCATGGTATCCCAACGCTTCTAACTGAGAAGACAGATGACGTGAGTCAGCTTCATTCATCTGACATCCTATCGTCCACATATGATATGTTAGAGACATGATTTGATAAAAATATGAATATTGAATTAACCATTCTAATCTTAGAACGGCTCGTGAAAACCTTAACCACCAGTTATCTGATCTATATTAAAGGATAACTTCTCAATAACCAATAACAAATAACTGGGCGCATCTTGATCGCACTATCAAAAAGTGATCAACAAGGCGAAGATAAAGTAAGGCAGTTGGGATTGATACACGTCCCCGTCCGATGGACGGGGCTGGTATGATTCCGCCCTACAGGCGGAGATCGAAGATCGTATCTGGGAAATTATACCGATACGAAAAAATATGGGTGAAGAAGAGGAGAAAACCCTTAATAAACAGTACTTTTTTATGTTTCGTGGCAATAATCGACCCACAGACTTTTTCAAAGAAGCTCAACCACCGAAGGTTTTTGATGAGGGATTACAATAACTTCTTCGTTTTTGGCGGTTTGAATACATTGTCGTGTTTCCTTTTGCAGGTTGCGGGTGCTAATGGTCTGTCCTGAAACTTACCTATTGGCGGGGAGTTCAACAAGTTGATATCCCAATTCTTTTGCCGTCTTCGCCATAGAAAAAAACCGTCTGGCCTTAAAACGTTCTTGGTAGACTTTTTCCCCCTCGTCTACATAATCTTGTCCGTAACGCAGCATTCGATAAATGAGTATGGCCAGTTTACGTGCAAGAGCAAATACGGCCACGGCTCCACTCCTACGCCGAGCTACCCGACGATATTCAGCCCCCAAAGAGGAGTGTGATCGACTCAAAGAAACCGCCGCCATTCGCAAGATTCCAGCCACCCGATTTGAACCCGTACCACGAGGGGGCTTTTTCTTGAGAGCTTTTCCTCCAGAAATCCCCATCTTTGGACAAAGCCTCAACCAACTCACAAAATGTTTTTTCGAAGAAAAATCACTCAGATTAAATCCCACCTCGGTAAGTATGACTTGCGAAACTCCAGCGCTTATCCCGTCAATACGCGTTAAATCTACTCCGGAAAATTGCCACAATATTTTTTGGTCTTCCTGCTCTCCTCGGTTACGTATCGCTTTTCGTTTAGCGGCTTTAGGATGCTCAGGGGCCTCTTTATTTTTCCGTTCTTGCGGAGTCATCGCTAACAACTCCTTGTGCAGTTCTTGCTCGTAATCGGTAATCTGTGCTTGGAGTTGGTCATAGAGCTTTAGGGCCATTTTAAGGTTAAACAAATGCTCTGATTTCCATGTACCGGTGAGGTGCTCAGCTATTTCTTCTTCGTTTTTTCCGCAACGAGAATCTCGCAAACGCGCAAGGACTTTGGGGTCACGTTGACCTTCAACAATCCCATGTACAATCGCTAAGCCTGTTTTTCCGGTAATATCTGTTAGGGCTCGATGAACTTGGACATTCACTTGATCCAAAGCCTTTTGCATCCAGTTGACGGTTTTGGAACGTTCCTCAGCCAGATTGGCACATTGGCGAGTCAATGCGCGGCATCTACAAATGCCTTCACTCGGTCGAAAGGATCCATGTAATAGGCCACAGCTGTGTAGAAGCTGAATCCATTGACAGTCCTGTACATCGGTTTTACGACCCGGGACATGGCACAGTTCTCTGGCGTTGACCAAGATGGGCTCTATTCCAGAAGCCTCCAGCAGTTCGTACAAAGGGATCCAGTAAATCCCTGTACTTTCCATGGCCACCGACTTTACTCCTTGCTCTTGGAGCCAAGCGATCAGTCCGATTAATTGGGGGTGTAGTGGATTGAAAAACACGCACGTTGGGTTCGCCGCTGATCAAGGCCGGACCACATACGTAATGCTCGCAAGCCCCCAAATCAATTCCAGCCACCTTCGGTTGGAGTATGGGTAAGCTTTGCACGGATCGTTTATTTACCTTTGTTTTTGATGCCGACATGATATCCTCTGGGTTGTGGTTAGTTGTGGAGGCTACGGCCCGAGGTGGCTATACAATGGATTCTGTCCTGGGGGAGTCGCCTGGAGCGCTCGCCAATGAATGATGGCCAACTCAGACCCAAACTTCGTATGGGGCACAAGGCACCAATATCTTTAGGGGGCTTAACTGCCGTAGCTTTCATGACATTTACATCTTACCGGACTCCAGTTTCAACCCTGAATGATCCAGCAAAGAGACCATGCTGGTGGCGAAACTTCATAGTATTTCCTCGGTAGTCTTGTATGAAGCCAACAGACTCTCTACTGCATCAAAAACCTCTTTCGGCAAGATAGCCGTAAGACTTGCTCCTGCCTTTTTACTTTGCCGTTTAATATCTCGAGAACGTACACTGCTTTTTTGAAAAATACAACTACGGGCCCCTAACGGGCCCGTCCGTAAAGGATCTGTCATCCCATAAAGGGCAACGACAGGAGTCCCCACGGCAGCAGCTAGATGCATTCCCCCACTATCATTCGCAACAACACTGGAACACAATTTCAACCACGCGGCCCATTCGTGAAAGTCCGTCTTCCCGGAAAGATTGATAGCCGTCTTCCCTATTGCTTGAACTATTTTCTCACATAAATCGTATTCTCCTGGCGCCCCAAAAATCACAACGCCATATTCATTTTTGACAAGTTTACGTCCTAAACGAATAAAGTGTTCGAAGGGCCATTGTTTAGACGTTCCACGTGCAGCTCCGGGAATAAGCCCTATGCTTGGGGAAGGAAGTTTAGAAAGACTTTTCTGAACAGACATGATTGTTCTTTCGGGAACATGAAGGGTTGGTGGTTCTAATAGGCTCTGCTCATCTTGGCCAAGAACTAGATCAAGATATTCGTATGCTTGATGGCAACGGTCGTGGGTGATCTCCGGTTTAATCACTTGAGTCAACAACCCATCTCGTGCATGTCCAGGCAGGCCTCTTCGTTCCGGTACCTTTGCAAGAAAGGGCAAAAGAGCGGATCGAAAAGAATGAGGAAAAATAAATGCTTTGTTAAAGACCTTTTCCCGTATGTTTCGAACCGTTCTGAACGTCCCGCTGAACCCTTCTTCCAACTCTATCAATTGATCGGGAACCGGATGCATTTCCCAAAGTGGGACCAACCTAGGTTTGACTAAAAGGGAAATCGGAGTGTCGGGAAACTTCTTTCTAAAAGCTTGTAGGGCTGGCATGCTCATAATGCTGTCGCCCACCCAGTTGACTCCGTATATGAGAATAGGCGCATTGGCATCTTGGTACGTCATGGTGTTCTACTGAAAACAGATCCTTGAGATCCAGTGATTAAAGGCTTCTGTACCGCTTAACATCTCAATTTCAACTCTCAAAAAATAAACGGGTAAATCGCGCCGTTCGACCAGCGGGAATCGTACGGCATCCTTTTCTGTGGTAACCAACGCGTCGGCGCCTAGTTCAAGGCCCTTATTAATGGCATTTATAATTTCCTGCTGAACGTATCGATGATGGTCTGCATATTCTTTATGGTACAACACATCCGCTCCTAAACGAGCACACTCATCTTCAAACCCTTTTGGAACGGCAATCCCTGAAACCGCGATAATTTTTAATCCGTTCAAATCATCTAGCGGTTTTTGTTCCGCAGAATAAACGTCTTGAAGATAGCGAGGACAGTGGCGACACTCTGAAATCTCCGCATGTGGATTTCGTTCTCGCAACTGTTTTTTTAACTCTATTGCACCATCTCCGTTCGATTTAGTTATAAAAATAAACCCGGCCCGTTTAATGTTTCGTATCGGTTCACGAAGAAGACCTCTGGGGAGGACGCATCGATTTCCAAATGGATTGGTGCGATCTACGAGGACAACATCTAACCGATGTTTTAAGGATTGATACTGAAAGCCGTCATCAAGAATAAGCATATCACACCCTAATTTTCGAATCGCATGTTTTCCTGCTCTGACTCGGTTTTTATCGACTAACACAGCAATATCAGGCAAGTTAGAAGCCAGCATATAAGGCTCATCACCACTCTGGGTGGCATCCATGAGCAAATGCTCACCATCTGAAACCACCAAAGGACCTCTTTGCTTGGCCTGAAATTTTATACGATGCACCATCCTTTTTAGAAAAGGGGGCCGTTGTCTTTTATACCCTCGACTAAGAATCGCGACCTTTCGTCCTTGTTGCTGTAGCGACCGTGCAAAAATCTCAACGACGGGTGTTTTTCCCGTGCCCCCGACTGTTAAATTGCCAATGCTCAGCACTTGGCATCCCAGTGTGTGATGCCGAAAAATGCCTCGTGCGTATAGCCAAAGTCTTAATTGAACAATGCCACCAAACAGCCAAGAAAGTTGCTTTAAAAAACCACGGAGCAAAGCGGCTCTCTTGCCTTTTTTCCGACCTTCAATCACCCCCAGCATATAGGTCTCTAATTTTTCTGAACGATTCTGTGACATAACATTAGAATGACTCGTTATCAGTTAACGATTATTAGTTATTAGGTCTTGGTCTCTGATCTATGTTAAAAAGACAGCTTCCGAACAACCAATAACGAATAACCAATAACTAGCAATTCTAAAATGAGAATTGCGGCAACCATTTTATGTGTAATGTAAATCATAGCTGTCGAATTTTCCCTGAGAACTGGCTAGAACCTCTTTCCTTAAAGGATCTATTTGACATATCTCAACCCTTAGAAATAGATGTGGGGTGTGGCAAGGGCCGATTTTTGTTAAGGCGTGCGACGAATGGTCCTGAAACTAATTTTTTGGGCATCGAACGAAAACTGCGGAGGGTTCGCAAGATAGATAAGAAAGCTATGAAGCTGGGCATCAGGAATCTTCGATTATTGCGTATGGATGCTTATTACGCGATACATTATTACCTGAATCCGTCAGATAAAATCTGACGATTTTTCATTACCTGTTGGGCTAAAGCGGGGAGCGTACCCGTATTCAAACAAACAACCCCGCCCCAACAGGTGTGTATATGAAACAATATAAAATAAAGACTGGCAAGGGCGAACTCAACAGCACAAGCGGAAATCATCTTTGCGGCCTGCTGCTTGAGGATCATGCTCAACGGATTCTTCCCTCCAATTTTTAACCACGCCGCTCCGATGCGATCTCTGATCGGGAGATCCTCCTTACCCAGATCGGCTTACTTTGCAACGGTCGAACCGATTTCAATGATATCGACCTGTACCGGGGTGATGAGATTTTTATGAATGCCTTTGGACTTAAAAAGGGGAGTTAAAAAGGTAGCCTCTGAGCCGGTGTTCCGACGTCGTTTCGACGACCTGCCCCCAGCCAGAACCCATGTGGGGCTACGCAAACTCAACACCGAACTTCTTTCCTCGGGCCCCTTTGGCTAGGTAGATGTCGAAGGGCTTGATCTTGTTCCCGTCGATATCGATGTGAGCCCTTTGGATCACTCAGGCTCTTCGAAAGAAGGCGTTTCCTACACCTAGAAGGGCCATGATGGTTACGCCCCGATATTTGCCTATGTGGGCACTCAAGGCCACATGCTTGAGTGCGAACTTCGACCCGGTAAACAACATTGTCAGTCGGGAACGACCGCGTTTATTGCCCGTAGCGTTGAAACGCTCCAAACCCTGGGCCTGGGTGGAAAATGCTTGCTTCGGCTTGATAGTGGCAACGCTGCGGCCGATAACTTCGACGCTTTTGGGGATCATTATTTTATCGTAAAGCGAAATCCTCGCCGCGAATGTCCTGAACAAATGCTGGCCCTTGCACGCCGAGTTGGAGACAAACAAGACAGTCGTGAAGGCAAGAACGTTTACACAGGCTTTTTCAATCATTTCCATCCCGGTAGTGACCAAAACCGCCCTTGTGTCCCGGTGGCCTTTGAAGTGATTGAACGCACCATCGATATCGATGGTCAGAAACTTCTGGTTCCTAAACTTGAGGTAAACACCTGGTGGACGAACCTCTCTTGTCGTGCCAAGACGGTGCTAGATCTCTATCATGGACATGGCCCCAGCGAGCAGTACCACAATGAACTCAAAAGCGATCTTGATGTTGAGCGATTGCCTTCGGGGAGACCCTGTGCCAATAAGATTATTCTGTTATGCGCCATGGTGGCCTTCAACCTATTGCGCGGTCTTGGCCAAGAGGTCATCAAACGGGCTGGGCTTGCCCCGCAGAAAATCAACATCCCGCGCTGGCGAATCAAAACGGTTCTCAAAAATATCGTTTATTGCGCGGTTCGATTGGTCCGCCACGCCGGACGAATTGAACTTCACTTTGGCAAGCGTTGTTGCTGGTTTGAAGTGATACAAGATATTGCCCCATTCCTTCGCATAGCCCTCCGTGCACCTTTAACAATACTCTAAGGCGACTGCCCAAGGAGGCCTACGCCCCAAAATGGTCAAATCAGAGTGAATCTGACCTGTACGCTCAAAAAATTCATCAGGGTGATACTTGCCGGTCCCAATCCGCCCAAAAGCGAGCATCTCAAGGAAAAAATTTTCAACTTTTGAGCCCCAAAACGCCTTCCGAAGCGACAGCTAACGGATTCAGATTCTAATGTGGGAGGGGGTTCCATCCCGCGATCTTTTTTTTCTTTCCTTCCTTTTTTATTCAACATTTCTTGTTCTATTGTTCTCCGGTTCAAATAGCTGCAACCGTTTCCCTTTATTGAACGCCTGTGGATATAGAGCCCCCTCCTACATTAGATGGGTCAGAGCACAAGCCCTGTCAGCCTGGAACACCTTCCTTCCCGAATCGAGTGTCAGCTAGATTGCTTATCAGGCTTTCCCCTATAAAGATCTAAGGTTTCGTCCTGATGGCCTGTGGTCTTTTCATCTGGCATGTTGTTCATATGTAAAACAAGGGAAAAGAGTGCATGAATAATAATGTAAAACAGTTTGGATATGGCACCTATTTATCTCGCCGAGTCACAATTTTAAGGGTCATCATGGCCGTGAACCTGGACAGTTTCCTATTTGTTCTGTGGATATGGTTGAATGTGTCGCCGACCGAGGTTTGGTTGGGGACCGGTTTTTTGATTACGATCAGAATTTTAAGGGATAGATCACTTTCTTTGATTGGGATGTTTATGTGCTGATTTGTGATGAACTAGGGTTTGACGGGCGTCTGCCTGCAGCTATGCGTCGCAATGTCATTATTGAAGGTGTTGATCTAAACGAGCTCATTGGAGAATCCTTTTCATCCTTGCCTCGTGAATTATTCAGGCTAGAGCGCTTCACGATTGAGGTGTCGCGATGTAGCACGAAGAAAACCAGCCGATTACCTCGTCGGGAGAAACCTCTTCGGACGCTTGTGTGAGCGCTTCAGATAGTTCCTGCTGACTGCGGGCTGCAAGGCTGCCCAACCGATTCTTTATCTTGCCCCACATTTTTTCAATGGGGTTGGAATCGGGGCTGTAGGGTGGAAGGAATCTTACATGGGCCCCACATGACTCAATGAATTCAATGACCTTGGGATTGTGATGGACGCGAAGATTGTCCATGATGACGATGTCTTCAGGTGAAAGAGTCGGGAGAAGAACCCGGCGAATATATTCTCCAAAAACAGCCGCCTCTGTCGCCCCCTCCCCCTCCATGGCCGCTGTTGTTCCGTCCAGGCGGACCGAAGAAATCAAGGTGGTGGTACACCAATGTCCATAAGGCGTTTTGGCAAAAAGCCTGTTCCCGCCCAACGCCCGGCCCCGCAGACGAGTCATATTCGTTTTCGCCCCGGATTCATCAATAAAGACAAGGCGACTTGGATCAAGCTTGGCCACCTCTTGGATCCACTGCTTTCTCAAGAGATTTACATCCGCCCGGTCCTGCTCGCTGGCGTGAAGCGTTTCTTTTATACCGGCCGCCCAACCGATTCAACGCCCGCTGTACGGCCATGATCGACCCCTTCACGCCGCTCATGTTCTTGAGTTCTTCAAGCGTTGCATCGGGATGTTTGCCCCCCAGTTGAGCCAACGCCTTGAGCTGCTTTCCGCTGTAGAGGGCCTGACGATGCCCACGCGGTCGGGGAGCGGTCTGTCCGGTTTCGTTGAAACGAGAGAGCCCACGCTGAAACGTTCTAAGATCTACACGATAAGAAGATGCGATATCGGCCTGGGAACCTTTGCCCATTTTGTAGGCATCTATCGCACGCCGCCGGATTTCTGCTGTTGCTATACTCATGTCATGGAGTATAGATCTTCTAAAGAGGCATTTCAATCGTTAAATGCTCTAATTCGATATTCTTTAATGCTAATATTTTCCGATCCCCGGTTTCTGCGTGTTCCCACACATACCTTTCTGAAAATCACCAGGGGGCGCAAAGCTTGTCCTGCGTGATTGTTCGTCGGCGGACCCCAAAATTCGATCAAGGTAAAAATTTCTGTGTACTCCCGGGCTCCCGGAATCAAACGCTTTCTGAGGGTGTCGGCTTTGGGAAAAGCCAACGACTTATCACAAATCAGATCCAGCGCCCGGAGGAAATAGGTGAGCAGGATTATGCAATTTTTGTGTCTAGTTTCCTGGAGTACAGGACACGCTATTACGTTTTACACCAAATGGGTTCAACTTATTATTTGGCGTAAGGCCTCTTTCCCCCCTTATTCGCCGCGCGTTCATTCTTTAGAAGCTTTGTACGACGAAGGGGTTTGTGGTGCGTTCATGTCCGATGATCGTGGATGGACCATGTCCCGGATAGATTGTCATGGCATCGGGCAGTGCCATGAGAACATGCTTGATTGAGCTTCTCAGGTCGTGCACATTGCTTGTTGGGAAGTCATACCTGCCGATACCTCCAGCAAACAAGGTGTCTCCGACGATGGCTTGATTTGATTCCTCATGGATGAAACACAAACTGCCGGGACTGTGACCGGGTGCGTGGATCACTTTCCACGTGGATGACCCTAGGCTGATGGGTTCTCCTGATGTCAAGAATCCATTAGGCTCTTGTGCGGTCACCGGTAATCCGTCGAGTCCGGACAAGTTCAACATCGGATCCATGTTCCAACTCGCTTCAGATTCATGGCACAACACAGGTATTTTACCGATTGATGATCTCAATTGATCGAGCCCAGCGATGTGATCGGAGTGGCAGTGTGTTAGGAGAATTGCGGAAGGCTGCAGCGACTGTTCTAGGAGGTAAGCAATCAATGGTTCTGGGTCGTACCCACAGTCAACAACCCAGCAATCGTCACCTTCTGTGACGACATGGCAATTCGTTTGGTAGTCGCCAAGGGCAAATGGCGTTATCTTGATGGTCATAAGTGGGTTCCTAAGGTATACAATCTAAGGGGTTATCTCGAATTAATTTAGGATATTTCTTTAACATACATAGCATTGTAATTCTGCCTATCTATCTTTAAAAGGAAATAGTGCCGAATATTTTCAAATTTTCAATATTATGGGGACGAAGAAATATCCCGACGAATACCTGTATGGTGAACTTGGATTAATCCGCTTGGAGTTGCCCACGCGTAACCTCCCGTGGATCTAAGCATGCTTCATCCATTCTTTATCACTCAACGCAGGTTTAAAACTCCTGATTTCGTAGTCATCGAAGATGATTCACTAAGGTTTTCAGGGAGTCGAATAGTGGGATTTCAGGGATCCATTTTATATGATCTTTAATTTTTTCTGCATCAAGGATCGGGGGATTGTCTGTAGGACGATATCGTTCTGGGTCTATCTCAATGAGAGGGTCGATGTCAGTCAATTCACAGAGCTGTTCTACTATATGTTTTATGCTTACGATGTGGTGTGAAGCAATATTATAAGCTTCACCCGGTGTTCCGTTCTCTATCAGTAATCGATAGGCTCTAGCGACATCGCGTACATCTAAAAAGTTGCGCTTATTTTCAAGATTCCCCACTTTCAACACCGGATCACCTTCACCGTTCGCAATTGCCAAGAGTTGTTTAGCAAAGGAGGTTGTCACAAAATGAGAGGATTGACCTGGACCGATATGGTTTTGGGGACGAGCCGTCATGATTGGCATGTTATATCTTTCTGCATAAAGTAAAGCGGACCGATCGGCCGCTACTTTAGACATGGCATAGAGGTTAGAAGGTCTCATGGCGGCATCTTCTTTAAGGGGCGTCTCTCGCGGTTCTCTGCCATACACTTCAGACGAAGTAATAATCAGAATCCGTGCCTCTTTATGGGCGTGACGAAAAGCCTCAAGGAGATGAATGGTGCCGAGTGTGTTTACTTCAAAGATGCGGTGAGGATTTTCCCACCCGAGGGGAACAAGTGCAATGCCGGCTAAATGAATGCACGCATCGGGTTTGAGATCATGGACGATTTTTGTGAGCGTTGCTTGATCCTTCAGGTCTCCTGTAAAAATATTTTTGTCCGGCGATTCAGGTTCATGATGGAGAAATTTGAAGAGGGTATGGCCATGTTCTTCCAGTTCTCGTGAGACATAGCGTCCTGCAAAACCTTGTGCGCCTGTAAGCAGAACACGCATGATGATTAGCCTTTAATCGATGCCCATCGCTTGATATCAGCATCTACCATCATTTTTACGAGACCTTCAAAATCGACCTCGGGTTCCCATCCTAGTTGTTGTTTGGCTTTGGTAGAGTCTCCGATGAGGTGTTCGACTTCTGCTGGACGCAAGAATTTAGGATCTTGCACGACACACTCTTTCCAGTCTAAGCCTGCATGAGAAAACGCTATTTCACAAAATTTTTGAACAGAATGAGTTTTTTCTGTTGCAATAACGAAATCATCCGCTTGTTCTTGTTGGAGCATCAACCACATGGCTTTTACATAGTCTTCAGCAAAGCCCCAGTCCCGTTTAGCTTCTAGGTTGCCGAGTCGAAGTTCGTGGCTGAATCCACATTTAATTTGAGCCACCCCATCGGTGATTTTGCGCGTCACAAACTCTTTGCCCCGCCTAGGACTTTCATGGTTAAACAAAATTCCAGAAACCGCAAATAGATCGTAACTTTCTCGATAATTCACCGTGATGTAATGGCCATATACTTTTGATGCGGCATAAGGGCTTCGTGGGTAGAAAGGGGTCTTTTCTGTCTGCGGAACCTCTTGGACTTTCCCATACATTTCACTACTTGACGCTTGATAAAACTTGGCTTTGGGGGTGACAAGACGTACCGCTTCAAGAAGTCGAGTTACACCCAGCGCTGTGAATTCACCGGTGAGTACAGGTTGGTTCCATGATGTGGGGACGAAAGACATCGCGGCCAAGTTGTAGATTTCATCAGGTTGCGTTTCTTCTAATATTTGTATAAGCGATAATTGATCAAGAAGATCGGCTTGAATCAGAGGTACGGTGTTTGTTAGATGTGCAATGCGCTCAAAATTTTCTGTGCTGGCTCTGCGTACCATGCCGTATACTTCGTACCCTTTTTCAAGAAGGAACTCTGCTAAGTAAGATCCATCTTGACCTGTAATACCTGTAATCAATGCTTTCAAGTTACCACCTGTTGTCTTTGTGCGTTCCATTCCATTTTTTACCTTGTCTGGCCATAAATTTGAATACTAACTTTTTAGGTCGTATGCAAACTTTAAACCGGTCTCCATACCTGCTTGAGATGCTGTATGCCTTTGATAATAGGTGTTGACGGTGTTCCTGGACTGGGTTCTATAACTTTTAGAATATTGGATGTGACAAATCTTTTATAGAGGGAAAAATCTATGCCGCCTAGGGGTGGCATCACATGGTCACGTACGCGTTTTGCAACGTCATGGAGATGCATGCCAGCCAGATAAGGGTGCAGTCTTTCTAGCCAGCGTTCTTGATTGATAAGTCCAAGATTTTCGCGAATTTGACCATGCCCGATGTCATGCCAGTATTGCAAATGAGGTGAGTTAAAATCTTGTATGAGGTCCATTATTTCTTTTTCGGTAGGGATCGCTTCCCATGTTGGCAGATTTTCAAGAGCTAGACAGATCTTATTTTCTTCTAGGACGGGTAAAAGTTTTTCAAGACTTTCGTACAGATACGATAGCTGTTTTTTTATCTTTTTCTCTCGGGTTACTTGTAGTTTTAATTTTGTTCGCTCATAGGTAGAACTGAACTGATCGTTTTGTTCGATGAGCCCTATTAGCTCTTTTGTTAGGCGTTCCATTTCGACATTGCCGGAATGCGAAATAACCGTGCTGGCCCCTATTTCAGCCGCAAACTGAATGGTTTGTACTGTATGTCGTACGGCACTTTCTCTTATGTGGGGCTGAGTACTCGCAAAGGTGAATAGTTCAGGATGGCCTTTGGGGGCTCCTAGAGGAATGGGACAGAAATTGTGGACACTGTTAACGGTAACAGCGTTTTCTTTTACCATGTGTTGTACGCCTGGAACAAGATCGTGTCTCAAGTCATAGCCCAGTTCTACATGTTTAAAGCCCATGTCGAGGATTTCTTCGATCATGGTTTCGCCCTGTCTATGCTTTCTTGCGTTCCAGTGTGTTGAAAGGGCGAAGATCATTTTACGATTAAAAGTAGTCTGAGTAGATCTGAACTAGATACAAGGAACGAAAATCTTAAACGATTAAAGAGTTCCCCGCTATGGTTTTTGTTGAATGATAGGTCGGAGGAGGGGTGCACTATTGCAAATATGCTGCGCGTGTTCGGGCTCTGGCGGCTTTGCGTCGTTTTTTCTCGCTTGGCTTTTCATAATGTCGATGGGAACGAACTTTACGCATGGTTCCCTCTTTATCTAATTTTTTCTTTAAACGGCGAAGCGCTTTGTCTACGGGTTCACCTTTTCTAAGCTTAATTTCAGTCACACGTTTTCCCTATTTGTTTATGATGAAAAAATCAACAGTTAGTACGTATAAATCTTTGAGGGTGGGATCATAGTGAAAGATAAGAAGAATGTCAATCAACAATTCTAATCTTTCAAATCAGAATGGCCCGTTATCAGCTAATTGCTATTGGTTATTACCTGGATCCGTCAGTTAAACGCGGTTTTCTGCACGAATCATTTAGGCCAAAAGGAGATCCAAGAAAGTCTTGATGTACCCTGTGGGTGCACCTACGTTCTTTTGGTTCCTTTTGCCTCCAAAACATTCGCACAGAAATCCTACGTTTAACTGACGGATCCAGGTATTAGTGTTAATGAGTTCTTCCAATAGAATAGTAAGAGATTTTTTTGTTTTTCATCTCTTTTGGGTCGAACAGGTTACGCCCATCAATAATCGCTGGACATTTCATGACCGATTTAAGTCTATCTAGATCCATAGACTTTATTTCTGGCCAATCGGTTAAAATTAACACGATGTCAGCATCTGTTGCACATTCGATAGGGGTATCATAATAATTGAGTGTTGGATGGATCTCATCAAATTTGGCTTTCGCGATGGGGTCCCAAAGCTTTAATTTGGCTTTCGCCTCTAAAAGTTGAGGGACGAAGTACAAAGAAGGAGCTTGCCGAATATCATCTGTTCCCGGTTTAAACGCTAAACCGAGAATGGCAATGGTCTTATCTTGGGTCACCCATAGTTCGCGTTGAAGCTTCTGCATGAAGTGTTCGCGTTGAGATTGGTTAATGCGTTGAACTTCTTTAAGCAATTCGAAGCTATACCCGTATTGGTCGGCAATATGTACAAAGGCATCAACGTCTTTAGGAAAACAAGAGCCTCCATACCCGACACCTGCGTTTAGGAAATTTGGGCTTATGCGTTTGTCTAGACCCATGCCGTGAGCCACTTGTTGAATATCCGCGCCGGCCAGTTCACAGATTCTGCTAACGGCATTGATAAAGGAAATCTTCATGGCTAGAAACGAATTAGACGCATGTTTGGTTAATTCGGCACTAGCGATATTCATTTCAAGGAATTCGCATCCACTGCGCTCTATAATGGGAGCATAAATCTTTCTTAAAAGTTCAGCCGCTCGAACGCTCTCTATACCGACAACAATACGATCGGGATTTAATGCATCTTCAATGGCTGTTCCCTCTCGGAGAAATTCAGGATTTGACGCAATATCAAAATCAATATCAGAACTCAGATATTTACTTATGGTCCGTTTAAGTTGCTCTCCGGTGTTAATCGGAACCGTGCTTTTTTCAACCAATAATCGGTATGAATCCATGGTTTCAGCGACCCGTCGGCCTACATTTTCAACATAGGACATGTTGGCTTCTCCTTTATATCCTGGAGGTGTGCCTACGGCGACAAAAATGACTTCTGAGAATCGGTTTCCTTCTTCAATGCAGGTACTAAATTGTAGGCGTTTTTCGTGTACATTTTTTTTGACTAGTTCGGGCAGGTCCTTTTCATAAATAGGCATTTCAAAACGTCTTAACATTTCAATTTTGGATGTATCGTTGTCTACGCAGAGTACCTCGTGTCCAATTTCTGCAAAGCAGGTGCCCGTTACAAGTCCTACATAACCTGTTCCAACAATTGTGATTTTCATATTCGGCCTTTCTTTCAATAAGGGTAAATGAGCGCAAAAGCCTAGACGGGAATATATTGTTTTGCAACTATAGTTCCAATAAAAGTGTCTAAAGTAGGATATGAAAGATTTGAAATGTTTAGTGACAGGCGCATCGGGTTTCCTCGGGAGACAAGTAGCTTCCCGACTTCGCCAGGAATACCAGCTCGTTTTGCAGGGACATCAACATGCCTCTGAAGGAATGCTCGCGATAGATCTTCGGGATTCCGATCAACTGCGTAAGATGCTGGATAATGTCCAGCCGGATATTGTGGTGCATGGTGCGGCGTATCGAGACCCGGATTTTTGCGAAGCATATCGAGAAGAGGTCCGAAGGCTCAATGTGTGCCCGACCGAAGTATTTACTGAGATATTACCTGATGAAGTTCCTTTTCTATTTATAAGTTCAGATTATGTATTTGATGGACTTCATCCTCCGTATCAAGAAGATGATGTCCGCAATCCTGTCAATGCAGATGGACATTCAAAAATGGTTTCAGAGGATCGTGTATTGCAACGAGCTCGTGGAATTGTGTTAAGAGTTCCTTTGCTTATTGGGGCGGGTCTAACATGGGAAGGTTCTGGTTTTATTCAGAAAACCGTCCATGTCATTCAGAGTAAAGAACGTGTTGAGATAGATGATCGTGGAATACGTTTTCCCGTTTGGATTGACGATGTAGCTGATGTGATAGCCTTTTTGCTCAAAAAAAGTTTGCCGGGTGTTTTCCATTACAGTGGGCTGCGTGGTGTCACAAAGTATGCTTGGACAAAAGAAATAGCGGATCGGTTAGGAACGTCTATCGAACATGTTTTTCCTTGTTATAACGAATCCAGAACAAAAGCGATGCGTCCCCTGAACACCCAACCTCTTACAACAAAAGTTCAGAACTTAGGGTATACGCCGGTTTACAGACTTTTCAGAGGTCGTGGAACATGTTCTGGCTACGTTTTTAAGGATATAATATAGATGGACTACGTTATATAGATCATATCAATATCGCTGTCAAAAACCTCAAGGTATCATCTAGATTTTATAGTGAGGTTCTTGGGTTAAAGAAGACCTTTTCCCAGTCCCTTTCTGGAGCGTGGATCGATACAGTGACAGGTTTGATGAGGGTTCAAGCAGACTGTGTGTTTTTCGATTTTCCCCATGGGAAAACACGGCTTGAACTAATCTGTTACTCCCATCCCTCGGGTAGAGCTCTCGCCGAAAACGGTTTTCCTCATACCTTGGGCATAAGGCATTTTGCTTTTGAAGTAGAGAATCTGGATGATTTTGTTAAACAACTTCATGCGTGTAAAGTGAACGTTTTTTCTGAACCTATTTCAGTTCCGTTTCCTGTCGGTGAAACCAAGTTGACAAAGCGATTATGTTACTTCAGTGATCCGGATGGTGTTTTGTTAGAAGTCGCGGAGTATCAAAGTAATACCTGACTAAAAGGGGTCGCGTACAAACGAGTGGTTCATTCTCCATAGACGTCCAAAAAAATGTTTATCGCCACGACGATCGGTTTTACTTTTGACAGAATCGGTTTAAAAATGCATTAGACTAGGGGTTATGTCTAAAAACTCATTTTATATTACAACGCCGATTTACTATGTAAACGATAAGCCGCATATTGGACATGCCTATACCACGATTTTGGCAGATGTGCTGGCACGTTATCATCGGCTTATAGGACAGCCTACATTTTTTCTAACAGGCGCAGACGAGCACGGACAGAAAGTTCAAAAAGCCGCAGAATATTCATCGATTAGGCCTCAAGACCATGTGGATCAAACCGTTGTCCGGTTTGAGGAATTGTGGAAGAAACTTCAGATTACAAATGATGATTTTATTCGGACGACCCAAGTTCGCCATACCAACGTTGTTCAAGAGATTCTTCAAGATTTGTATAATCGTGGAGACATCTATCAGGCAGAATATGACGGGTGGTACTGTGTCTCCGATGAGCGGTTTTTTACCGAAAAAGATTTAGTTGACCAAGATTGCCCTGAATGTGGTCGTCCGGTAGAGAGAATTAAAGAAAAAAATTACTTCTTTAAAATGAGTCAGCATCAAGATTGGCTTAATCAATATATCCAGGATCACCCTTTTTTTATTCAACCCGATTTTCGACGCAACGAAACGCTCGGATTTCTTCGAAAGAAGTTAAATGACTTATGTATCTCCCGCCCAAAAACACGTTTGTCTTGGGGGATTGAGTTACCTTTTGATAAAGATTATGTAACCTATGTCTGGTTTGATGCCCTGGTAAATTATATAAGCGCGATCGGTTATTCAAAAAATAACGATCGTTTCACTTCTTGGTGGCCAGCGAATTATCATCTGATCGGAAAAGATATTCTTACCACCCATACCGTTTATTGGCCAACGATGTTGAAAGCCATGGGCCTTCCTCTGCCCAAAACCATATTTGCGCATGGTCTTTGGTTATCAGGAGACACAAAGATGAGCAAATCATTGGGTAACGTGGTCAATCCCATGGATATGATCGATCGATATGGTGTGGATGCTCTACGCTATTTTTTAGTTGCTGAGATGACCTTAGGTCAAGACGCTCGTTTTATGGAAGAGAACTTTGTGCGTCGGTACAATGCTGACTTGGCGAATGACTTAGGGAATCTGTTGAGCCGTATCTTGACCATGATCACTCGGTATTGTAACGGGCTCATTCCCGCGTGTGACCCGGATGTTTTAAACGATGAACCCTCATCAGACTTATGGGATACGATACAGTTAGCGGTCGATAAAATGGAACAGTCCATTACGGATATGCGACTTGATCAAGGGGTAGCCCAGGTCATGGCCGCGATTCGAGCCATTAATCGATACCTTGAAATAAAACAACCATGGCATTTGGTTAAACACGAAGATAAGACTCCTTTGAATATAACCCTATACACGGCCGCCGAAGGATTACACGTGTGCGCAACGCTCCTTTATCCGGTGATCCCCGAAAAGATGAGCGTGGTTCGAAATGCATTGGGCTTATCGGATCAAGAACCCGATATGGCTCATCTCCGCACGTGGGGACAGCTCAAAACAGGCGCCGCCATTAAGCAGATAAAAGCGTTGTTTCCAAGAATAGAAATCCATAGAAAGAAGACAGAAACAGAGAAACCATCAACCTCTTTGAAGAAAGAAAACACTATGAAGACTGAAATCGGTGAAGAAAAAGTAGAAGGTTTGATCTCCTATGAAGACGTTTCAAAGGTAACATTGCGTACGGCTAAAATTCTTGAAGCAACCAAGGTCGAAAACGCAGATAAACTTGTTCAACTTCAAGTGATGATGGGGGAAGAACGTCGACAATTAGTTGCTGGAATCGCTTTGTACTATGATCTTGAAGAACTGATTGGAAAAACCGTTATTGTGGTTGCCAATCTTAAACCAGCCAAAATTAGAGGTGTTGAATCACAGGGTATGATACTCGCTGCATCAAAAGGTGAAAGCATGCGTTTGATAACGGTTGACGGTGAATTATCGAGTGGGGCTATCGTGAAATAGGTCATTCTGTCTTTCTATGGAGTGGTCCACTCGTTTTTTTGCTTCAGCTTTTTTCCTTAATCCATCAATCTCAATGCCGTACTCTTTTAATTTTGTAGCCGTTCCTGTATTATGGGGATCTATCATGAATGCCTCTTGCCAGTAGAAAACCGCTTGGTCGGCTTGTCCGAGTTTAAGAAAGATATCGCCTAGATGATCAATAATGGTCGGATCACTTGGAAGGATAGAAGCGGCTTTTTCGATTTTTTCTAGCGCATCGGCATAGTTGCCCTGCCTGAAATAAATCCAGCCTAATGTATCGAGAAAGGCGCCGCTGTCCGGGTTAACGTTTAATGCTTTTGTAACATACATGAACGCTTGTTCTAGGTTGATCCCTTTTTCTGCCCACATATAGGCGAGATAATTATAGGCTTCTGCATAATCGGGATCTAGTTTGATGCATTCATTAAATAGTGACTCTGCTCGTTCTAATTCCCCTTCTCTTTCACAAGAGGCCCCGTACCAAAAATAAAAAGAGGCTGTTAAAGAGGGGGAGGCTCCCCCTTCTTTAACCAGCTGTTCTGCTTTTTCGAAAGAGGAGATGGCTTTTTTGTAGGCTTGCTTTTGATTATGTAAAAGCGCTATGTAAATCAAGGGTGTTGGGTTGTTCGGAAGGCTCTCATGAATCTTTTCTAAAAGAGCTATTACTTCTATTTTTTGATCCGGTTCTTGAAGGGTAAATTGCCAATAAGCGCCTAATAAAACAGGACTCTTCACGATGGCTTCAATCAGTTCTGTAGCTGCTTCTTCAAAGTTCCCTGAGTATTGGTTGGCGATGCCATGATAAAAATCTAACTCGATGGTAGGTATTTTAGGGTTTATTCGAGCCAACTGATCTCTGGTACGTGAGAAATAGTCCGCTGCTTTTGCATAGGCTTTGTTGTTCAGATATATATACGCGAGCATCTCTGTGAGGCGTATATTTTTGGGGAGGACTTCTAATCCCTCTAACAATACTTTTTCTGCCGCTTCGGGGTTCTCTTCCATTTGCAGGATTGCTAATTTAAGAAAAGGGGCTGGGTCGGTATCGGAGTGTTTAGCGGCGAGTCGAAAATTCGACATGGCTTTTTCTGTATCCCCTGCTTTTTCGTAGAGCGCTCCAAGATACATATAGACTTTTTTATTGGAAGGTTGTTGGTCCGCTATTTCCTCCAGTGTTTTGACGGCTTTACTTTGTTTTCCTTGTGCTAAGTATGTGAAGGCTATTTTCCGTTTTATCGGTAGGTTTTCAGGGTGCAAATCTCCTGCTTGGTTGTACAGTTGAATGGCTTTATCTAGCTGATTGTCAATGGCATACAAATCCGCAAGTTTTAAAAGGGTGGAAAGATGTTCGTGGTCCTTTTTGACTGCCTTTTGGTAATAGTCAATAGCGGCTTTACGATTCTCTGCTTCTTCTTCAGGCGTTTTGCTGGTAGAGGTTTTATGGATAAACAAAGAACCTAATGCCCGTAAAGAAATCGAGGGTTTTTCTGTTTTTTTAATAGCACGTTTAAGCCATTGGATGGCTTCTGCTTCTTGTTTTTCTTGTAAGAGCGCCGAGGCCAAATGAACGTAGGCCGGTGTTGAAGAAGGATCTAGTTTGATGGTTTTCTTATACGCCAAGGCTGCTTTGCCCCATTGTTGTGTTGTTTCATACGTTTCGGCTAATGATAAGGATGCCGGGACAGATCTAGGATTCCTTTCCACTAGTTTTTGTAAAGTGGTAATCGCTTGATCAGGTTGGAAAGCATTTAAATAGTGGTTTGCCATTCGCAAATAGAGGGGTTCATTTTTCGGATCAAAATCAATTGATTGTTCATAATAGGAGAGCGCTTTGTCATATTCTGCGCGAAGTTCATGCTCATATCCTTGAGCAAACAAAGCAAGGGCTTGTGCGAAATCAGATTTTAATGGAGGTAACGGAAGTGTCTGGGACGTGTAAAGGTCTGTTTGAGAACCGGGGACCGTTTTACATCCGTTAAATGCAAATAATGCTATACACCCTATTAAAAAACCATAAACCATAATGACTAAACCCTAAGGGAAACCATAATGACTAGTGCTTAACCAAAGACGTTTCCGCCATCGTGGATCAGCCTGTGACTGAAGAAATTATTCAATGTTCTTAGGCCTTATGGTTTTATTATTTTTTCTTATGGCGGTTAGCACGAAGACGTTTTTTACGTTTGTGCTTTGCCATCTTTTTTATTCTTTTTTTCTTAATCGATCCCACAAAAAATCCTTTTTACCAGTAACGTCTAATCTTGTCACTTATGACAAGTAAAACTTGAAATGTTGAATACATAAGTCTCGAATGTAGATTACGGGACAACTTTGTTCAACCCTATTTCAATAATATCTTTAGCCCCGGCCTTTTTTAAGGGAGGTACGATTTCGCGGACTACTGATTTTTCTACAACAGACTCAATCGAGAGCCAGTTATCTGTGCTCAAATGATTTATAGTCGGAGCATGCATCGAGGGTAATAGAGATGTGATACCCTCTATATTTTCTTTTTTTACATTCATTTTAATTAAAACAAGCGTCTCTGCAGAAAGGGCCCCTTTGAGCAATAGAGCGAATGCGGCTATTTTTTTCTGTTTCCAATCATCTTTCCATGAAGTTTTATTAGCGATTAATTGAGTGGTCGATTCTAGAACGGTTTCGACAATGCGCAAGTTATTGGCTCGCAGCGATGAACCGGTTTCTGTAATTTCTATAATGGCATCCACCAATTCGGGTGTTTTTACTTCAGTAGCCCCCCATGAAAATTCTACGTGAGCATTCACACCGTGCTTTGCAAGGTAGTTTTGGGTTAAGCCCACGGCTTCTGTGGCAACGCGTTTACCTTCCAACTCTTTCACAGACTGGATCGAAGATTCGTTTGGGACGGCTAAAACCCAACGTACGGGGCTAAGACCTTGTTTAGCGTAAACCAAATTTTCGACTTTAATGACATCAGAATTATTTTCTACAATCCAATCATAGCCTGTAATGCCAACGTCTAACATGCCTTGTTCAACATAACGGCTCATTTCTTGGGCACGGATGAGCCGTGCGTCAATTTCAGGATCGTCGACAATGGGGATATAAGAACGTGAACCTGCTTTTATATCGAATCCCGCTTTTTTCAACATGGAAAAAGTTGATTCTTGTAGACTTCCTTTGGGTAATCCTAATACGATTTTTTTCATAGATTTATTCTTTATCCTTAAAGAGACGTGTTTAGCATAGGTCTAGTCATATTCATCTCATTTTAAAAAAGAGAGTCAGAGATCATATAGGAAAGAAATCAATACGTCTACCTGGATCCGTCAGTTAAACGTGGGATTTCTGTGCGAATGCTTTGGAGGCAAAAGGTTGCAAAAAAACGCAGGCGCACCCGCTGGGTACGTCGAGGCTTTTTTGTAATTCCTTTTGGCCCAAATGGTTCGTGCAGAAAACCGTGTTTAACTGACGGATCCAGGGTCTACTAATAGGTGTATAGATTCTTTTCTCGTATGGTTGCAATTTCAGCCATGTTCCCTTACTTTAATCTGGTTTATTTGATCGTTACAAAAGATACCATGACGCGGAGATACTAACCGATGTATACAAAACTGTTAGGAAAAGGCTTAATCACGCTTCTACTTGTCGGCTTATTAGCTGGCAATTTAATGGTGGGTGCACGTTTATATTCACAGGAACCCTCTGCAGATGAACGCGAAACCGCTTATAGCCACATTTCCTTGCTGACCAAAGTGCTGCAACAAATCCGGCATAATTATGTCGATGAAGAGAAAACAAAGTATCAAGACCTGATTTATGGGGCTTTACGGGGCATGCTGCACTCTTTAGATGCGCATAGCCAATTTCTTGAGCCATCGATGTATACCGATATGAAAAGCACGACACAAGGTCACTTTGGTGGTTTAGGCATTGTTATCAGTATTCGAGATGGGGTGTTAACGATTGTAGCCCCCATGGAGGATACCCCGGGATTCCGAGCAGGGTTACTACCCGGCGATAAGATCATTGAGATTAATGGAGAATCTACCGAGGGCCTTTCCTTGCCAGCAGCCGTTAAACAATTGCGAGGTAAACCCAAAACAGAAGTGACAATCAAGATTCTTCGGACAAACCCCTATGAAATCAAAGAAGTGACAATTGTCCGCGATGAAATCAATGTGCCCACCATCAAAGATATAAAAATGTTGGAGGATGAAATTGGCTACATACGGGTTACTCAATTTGCTGAACCCACTTCCGATGCGTTACAGGAAGGGCTTGATACGTTAATAAAAGAAAATATGAAAGCGCTTGTATTGGATTTACGCAACAACCCCGGAGGGCTGTTGAGTTCTGCCATTGATATTTCGCAAAAATTTGTGAAACGGGGGAAAATGATTGTTTATACGCAAGGCCGAAACCAGCAACGGATCCAAAAATTTGTTGCTAGAGGGAGAATCCATTATACGGATTTCCCGATCGTTATTTTGGTCAATGGAGGCAGTGCAAGCGCTTCAGAGATTGTTGCGGGCGCTTTACAGGATCATAATCGGGCTATTCTAATAGGTGAAAAAACTTTTGGGAAAGGGTCTGTCCAAAGCGTTTTACCCCTGGGTGACGGTTCGGCTATCCGCTTGACAACCGCTAAGTATTACACACCGAGCGAACGGGTCATACACGAGAACGGAATTGAGCCGAATATCACCGTGTCGATGCCTCCAGATCAATGGCGAAAGCTCTTAATTAAACGGTCACGTCCTGAAAGCTATACGCTTCAAGAAGGCGAAGAGAGCTATGAGGATATCATCGACATTCAGTTAGAGCGTGCCCTTGATGTGTTAAAAGGAATTATGATTTTTGAGGCCTAATGCGGTTCAGGTTCTCAATTCCTAGTTGGTTAAGAACGTTTTGATTTTCCGTGAACCCTGAACCTAGAACCGTGAAACCCCAACCTAGAATCCTAAACCCTATCTTAGGCATTGAAACGTCATGTGATGAAACAAGCGCTGGTGTTGTTTCTGATGGCATCAACGTTCTCTCCAATATTGTCTTTAGCCAAATAGCTGACCACACTCCTTATGGGGGCGTGGTTCCTGAAATTGCTGCTCGAAGTCATGTTGAGGTCCTTTCGTCTGTGATCGAAGAGGCTCTATCTGTTTCCGAATCCACGTGGACAGATATACAGGCTATAGCTGTAACCCGTGGCCCAGGGTTGGCCAGTTCACTTTTAGTGGGCGTTTCCGCTGCAAAAGCGATTGCCTTAAGGCTTTGCAAGCCGTTTATAGGGGTTAATCATTTGCGTGCCCATTTACATTCTATTTTTTTGAATCAACCCTCCTTTTTTGAAGAATTTCGCAGTCGGAAAACAGGTCCTATACTGATTTTGTTGGTCTCAGGAGGGCATACATGTCTTGTACGGTTAACGGGCGTGAACGAGAGTGAACTGTTAGGCCAAACCTTAGATGATGCAGCTGGTGAAGCGTTAGATAAAGGCGCGAGGCTTTTAGACTTATCGTATCCAGGCGGACCCGCTATTGAAAAGGCCGCCAAAGGGGGGAATCCTTATTCTATTTCTTTTCCTTTTGTTCCCAAACTAAAAACCGGGTCCATGACCGGATCCTTGAATCCAGATTTTTGTTTTAGTTTTAGTGGTCTTAAAACGGCGTTACGCTACTATGTTCAAAATCATCCAGAGCAGGGCGATTTAAAAGATGTATGTGCGAGTTATCAAGAGGCTGTATTTAATATGTTGATGGATCGTACGACCCATGTTCTTCAAAAAGAGAAACAGATCACAACCCTTGCATGTGTAGGGGGGGTGGCTCGAAATCAGCTTTTAAGGTCTAAACTAAAAATGCTTGCTGATCAATCGGGTGTGGACTTGGTCTTAACCGAATCTGAATTTTGTACGGATAACGCTGCGATGATTGCTGGTTTAGGCGGTGTGTGCGCGGAGTCCGGGTGTGGAGCGAATATCCATATGGATATAGATCCATCTCTTGGGGTGAATGATTTTTAGGGTTTACAACGTTCTTAAAGATTCGTTACTTTGTCCGGTAGATTTTTTCTGCTTATTATAAGCGGGTGTAGCTCAATGGTAGAGCCCCAGCCTTCCAAGCTGGTTGTGAGGGTTCGATCCCCTTCACCCGCTCCAAACCAAAAAATTTATCGAGGCCATGCACGTTGCTGAGGCACACAGAGATGAATAGGTCCGACACGTCAGACCAGTCCGACTTCTTCTTGTTGCCCGCACACGGCGGTTATCGAAAACTGTACAGTTTCCAAATGGCTGAACAGGTTTATGACGGCACGGTAATTTTCTGTAACCGTTTTATCGAGAAGCGTTCCCGCACTCACGACCAGATGGTGCAAGCAGCACGAAATGGGACGCTGCCAGGTTTTGTGAAGGGGGTAGGTCGGCACCCCCATGTTTTGGTCTGGGAATGCAGAAATTGCCTAGAGATTGTGGCTTGGGATACCTTAAATTTTTTTTAGGGCGGCAAATAGGGAAAATCAGGCTAGAGCATTTAACGATTGAGATGCCTCTTTAGAAGATCTATACTCCATGACATGAGTATAGCAACAGCAGAAATCCGGCGGCGTGCGATAGATGCCTACAAAATGGGCAAAGGTTCCCAGGCCGATATCGCATCTTCTTATCGTGTAGATCTTAGAACGTTTCAGCGTGGGCTCTCTCGTTTCAACGAAACCGGACAGACCGCTCCCCGACCGCGTGGGCATCGTCAGGCCCTCTACAGCGGAAAGCAGCTCAAGGCGTTGGCTCAACTGGGGGGCAAACATCCCGATGCAACGCTTGAAGAACTCAAGAACATGAGCGGCGTGAAGGGGTCGATCATGGCCGTACAGCGGGCGTTGAATCGGTTGGGCTGCCGGTATAAAAGAAACGCTTCACGCCAGCGAGCAAGACCGGGCGGATGTAAATCTCTTGAGAAAGCAGTGGATCCAAGAGGTGGCCAAACTTGATCCAAGTCGCCTTGTCTTTATTGATGAATCCGGGGCGAAAACGAATATGACTCGTCTGCGGGGCCGGGCGTTGGGCGGGAACAGGCTTTTTGCCAAAACGCCTCATGGACATTGGTGTACCACCACCTTGATTTCTTCGGTCCGCCTGGACGGAACAACAGCGGCCATGGAGGGGGAGGGGGCGACAGAGACGGCTGTTTTTGGAGAATATATTCGCCGGGTTCTTCTCCCGACTCTTTCACCTGAAGACATCGTCATCATGGACAATCTTCGCGTCCATCACAATCCCAAGGTCATTGAACTCATTGAGTCATGTGGGGCCCATGTAAGATTCCTTCCACCCTACAGCCCCGATTCCAACCCCATTGAAAAAATGTGGGGCAAGATAAAGAATCGGTTGGGCAGCCTTGCAGCCCGCAGTCATCAGGAACTATCTGAAGCGATCACACAAGCGTCCGAAGAGGTTTCTCCCGACGAGGTAATCGGCTGGTTTTCTTTGTGCTACATCGCGACACCTCAATCGTGAAGCGCTCTAAAGCGGGTAGCATACCCGTATTCAAACAAACAACCCCACCCCAACAGGTGTGTATATGAAACAATATAAAATAAAGACTGGCAAGGGCGGACTCAACAGCACAAGCGGAAGTCATCTTTGCGGCCTGCTGCTTGAGGATCATGCTCAACGGATTCTTCCCTCCAATTTTCAACCACGCCGCTCCGATGCGATCTCTGATCGGGAGATCCTCCTTACCCAGATCGGCTTACTTTGCAACGGTCGAACCGATTTCAATGGTATCGACCTGTACCGGGGTGATGAGATTTTTATGAATGCCTTTGGACTTAAAAAGGGGAGTTAAAAAGGTAGCCTCTGAGCCGGTGCTCCGACGTCGTTTCGACGACCTGCCCCCAGCCAGAACCCATGTGGGGCTACGCAAACTCAACACCGAACTTCTTTCCTCGGGCCCCTTTGGCTAGGTAGATGTCAAAGGGCTTGATCTTGTTCCCGTCGATATCGATGTGAGCCCTTTGGATCACTCAGGCTCTTCGAAAGAAGGCGTTTCCTACACCTCTATAAGGGCCATGATGGTTACGCCCCGATACTTGCCTATGTGGGCACTCAAGGCCACATGCTTGAGTGCGAACTTCGACCCGGTAAACAACATTGTCAGTCGGGAACGACCGCGTTTATTGCCCGCAGCGTTGAAACGCTCCAAACCTGCAGACTCAACTTACAAGTGCAAAACCGAAGCTGTCCATCATTTCTTTGGGCGTTCTATATTCTAAGCATTTTCTCGGCCTATTATTCAGTAACTCCACAGCCCAGCTCAACTGAGCGGAGCTGTGGGCAGCAAAGTCGGTTTTCTTCGGGAAAAACTGGCGAAGCAAACCATTCGTATTTTCGTTGCTCCCTCTTTGCCAAGGGTTTCTCCCTTCAGCAAAGAAAATGGGGGTTGCTATTTTTTTCTGTAGTTTAGCATGGCTGGCAAACTCCATGCCATTATCTACAGTCACCGTTTTACAGGGGAGCCCTGAATCAGCGAACTGAGGTACGGAACGGTTGACCGATTCGGCATTGCATCGAGGTAAAAGATCGGCGATGAGATATCGAGTCGCTCGACCTACTAGAGTGACTACACAGGCCTCTTTTCTCGTTTGGCCCTGAATAGTGTCACCTTCCCAATGGCCTGCCACCTTGCGACTTTCACCCTCTTCGGGGCGTTGGTCAATCATCGTTTGGTTGTGTATACGTGAATGGCTTTTCCGAGTCGCTCGTTTTTTCTTTCCGGGGCCACGCAGGTATTTTCGGTAGCCAGCCCCTCTTGGACTGTACAAGTAGCGGTAGATCGTCATTCGACTGATGGGAGGGTCACCTTCTAGCTTTCTTCGACCTTCAACCTGTTCTGGAGACCAACACTTCACCAGGAGAGTCTCCACTTGTTCTTTGCTAGCTCCCATCACTTTTTGAGGCTTTCGAGCTAGCTGTAATCGGCTTTGAGCCAGGCCATTTGCGGGTCTTGGGTAATAGCGGCCACGGACTCGATTACGGCGAAATTCGCGCCAAATAGTCGAGGGGGATCGGCCCAGGCGACGGCCAATTTGAGATAAGCTATATTTTTCTTTTAGCATCTGGGCTATCACTTCTCGTTCATAACGGTTTAAATGTTCGTAGGTTCGTGGCATTCTATGTTCTCCTTTGGGGGGGGGGTCAGATACCCAAAGAATGAACTATGCTGCGGACCTTTGCACTTGTATTGTTACTCTACCAAAAGCGTTCCATCCATTGGAACCGACCTTGAAAATTCGAGCCCAGTGTCTTTAGTCCCCATTTTTTTCTTGCTGCCAAAACGGGGTTCCTATTGTTGGGGTACTAGGAGACGCCATTTCTCGAGGATATAACAATCCGGCTTTATACCCCATACGGCCCGCTTCAACCCCTCGGGCAAAGGCACGAGCCATGTCGATCGGATCTTGAGCAAGAGCCACTGCACTGTTAATTAAGACCCCATCAAACCCCATCTCCATCACCTGAACCGCATGAGACGGCCTCCCTAACCCCGCATCAATAATCAACGTTATATCGGGTAATCGTTTTCGCAATGTTCTGAGCGCATAAGGGTTTAATAGACCCTGACCAGAACCGATTGGCGCGGCCCAAGGCATCAGAATCTTGCATCCCACATTCACCAATCTTTGAGCAACAATCAAATCCTCTGTGGTATAAGGTAATACTTCAAACCCTTTTCCAACAAGCATCTGAGCTGCTTCTATTAATGCGGTTGTATCCGGTTGCAAGGTATACTCATCACCAATGACTTCAAGTTTTATCCAGTTTGTACCAAAAAGTTCTCGCGCCATTTCTGCGGTTGTGTTGGCTTCTTGGACCGTGCGGCAACCCGCTGTATTGGGTAAAATCTTGAGGTTTAGATCTTTGATAAAGTTCCAGAACAGTTCGCCCCCCTTTTCACCCGGGTTTTGGCGACGCAAAGAAACGGTCACAATCTCTGCTTCTGAAGCTTTAATGGACTTGGCCATAATCTCTGGAGAAGGATACTGTGCCGTGCCGATCATCAGTCGACTGTTCAATGTTGTGCTTCCGAGTTTCCACATAATGTACATCCAAATTTTCAAATCTACACTCAACGGTATGATCTGGGACTTCTATTCTGAGGCTATAAAAACATAAAACCGGCAAAATGCCGGTTTTATATTTAAAGTTTTACGTTTTTTTGTCCGAGATCAGGGTCGGTTAAGACCCTGATCAAGTTTCGGACATTTTATAAACGTTATCGTGTTTGCCTCTCTGTATTAGAAGAAACGCGGGAGCGCTTCTCGCTTACTTTAGAGGATCGACGACTGTCTCCGTTATCACTGCCCCCTCTAACATCATTAAGAGTACTATATTTGGTGATTGTTTTTTCGAATGAATCTAAGATATGAGATCGAACATTTCCATAGGCGGAATATCTCGTCGCATGGATTTCACCGGGACCACCGGCCATTGAGCAATTCACATAAGCAATGACGATGCGTGATTCTAAATCCTCATTACCGATTTTTTCAAGCTACCCGGAAATGGGAGATGATATCTTATCTCTCAAGGTCACAGAAGGCCAGGTTACGGCATCGGCAAAATTGCTGGAAGCGACAACCCCCAGATCTTCCCAGTTTGCGACTTGGTCACATAATCCGTCGCAGTATTTCGCTCGGATGTCGGTACTCATATCGTCGTTAAGAACGGTATAGGCTAAAACCAACCCTTTGGAATTGCTTCCTGTTTTAGCGTTGGCGAGTGATGGTTGATAAGCGGTTCCTGGTTCATTTGCTGTCAAATTTATAGGAAGCGCATAGTTATTTCCATCTGTAGTAAACGCATAGAAGATGTCACGATTTCCATTGTCAAACCCACTATACGCTACTGCAGCAAACCCATTTTCATCTCGAGCGCCGGATGACGTTGTTAAGTCAACATCATTTTCATTCACTTGCTGAGGGTCTACAAGAGCGCTCACGCCGTAATCTGAAGAAGCAACTACCTGCCAAGCTGCGGCTTGATCGAGATCAGCCTTTTTATAGGAAAAAATTTGCTGTTCTTGACTCAGGCTCCCGTTTGGGGCCGTATTCAGATAGGGGTTGCGGTGGGTTGCAAAAAGCCGATAAGCATCGTTACCCCCTTGTACCACAAATGTTGGATAAAGGTCATAAATAGCCAAGGGAGACGAAGTGCCTGCAGTATTGTCAGTAGTCCCCTAAAATGCAGGGGGTCTCCTCCAGAAGGTTTGATAATATGCAACAGCTAGTTGAGTATGAAACCCGCCTGTTGTCTAGGCTACAAATGGATAATTGAAATTGGGATCAATCTAAAAATCAATATAAGGAGCTACCGGATCTAGGAAACCTGTAGGGGTATCAAAATGGGATACTCTCCCCTTATCACTTTCTGGGGCCGTAATCGTTACCTCATTAATATAATCATACGTCTGCCATTGAGGCCCTGCTGGGAAGAATTTTATGCAAGAAATATGATAAGGTACTTCCTGTTTACGCTCTACATAACATACCGTAGGTTGTCCGGCAGCATCAAATCGGACAATCGGTGTATGAGACCCATCTCCAGAGGAAATTGGATTCGAATTTGGATCGGTGACCGTCAGACTGATTCCAAATTCGCTCGCAGAATTCAGAATAGAATAGTTGTACGTAGCAAGGACTGGAGATAAAGAAGACATTATTTGTCTCATTGTTATCTGTTGTCGCATACCAATCTGCTCCATCTTGCATTTTGAAATAGATTTGAGTTCTTAGACTTGGTGCAACATCTCGCCATGCTAAAGCAAGTTGACCATTTGGCCCTGATGCGATGGACGGTTGAGAGGAGTCGGTTCCATTTCGACTAACATTTCCCGACTGAAAGCCAGCTGGCTTCCAACCGGCGTCGGCAACCAGCGTAGACAGAATGAATACAGGAATGACAATAAGTTGTGTCTTTGTGAAATTACTACTGATATTTCTCATGTTCTGTTCCTTTCCTTTTCGGTTCTTCTTCTTTCTTCTTCGACTCCCCCCCTTTCTTTGATTATTATCCTGGATCCATCAGCTATCGCTTCGGAAGGCGTTTTGGGGCTCAAAAGTTAAAATTTTTTCCTTGAGATGCTCGCTTTTGGGCGGATTGGGACCGGCAAGTATCACCCTGATGAATTTTTTGAGCGTACAGGTCAGATTCACTCTGATTTGACCATTTTGGGGCGTAAGCCTCCTTGGGCAGTCGCCTTAGAGTATTGTTAAAGGTGCACGGAGGGCTATGCGAAGGAATGGGCAATGTCTTGTATCACTTCAAACCAGCGACAACGCTTGCCAAAGTGAAGTTCAATTCGTCCGGCGTGGCGGACCAATCGAACCGCGCAATAAACGATATTTTTGAGAACCGTTTTGATTCGCCAGCGCGGGATGTTGATTTTCTGCGGGGCAAGCCCAGCCCGTTTGATGACCTCTTGGCCAAGACCGCGCAATAGGTTGAAGAGCCACCATGGCGCATAACAGAATAATCTTATTGGCACAGAGTCTCCCCGAAGGCAATCGCTCAACATCAAGATCGCTTTTGAGTTCACTGTGGTACTGCTCGCTGGGGCCATGTCCATGATAGAGATCTAGCACCGTCTTGGCACGACAAGAGAGGTTCGTCCACCAGGTGTTCACCTCAAGTTTAGGAACCAGAAGTTTCTGACCATCGATATCGATGGTGCGTTCAATCACTTCGAAGGCCACCGGGACACAAGGGCGGTTTTGGTCACCACCGGGATGGAAATGATCGAAAAAGCCTGTGTAAACGTTCTTGCCTTCACGACTGTCTTGTTTGTCTCCAACTCGGCGTGCAAGGGCCAGCATTTGTTCAGGACATTCGCGGCGAGGATTTCGCTTTACGATGAAATAATGATCCCCAAAAGCGTCGAAGTTATCGGCCACAGCGTTGCCACTATCAAGCCGAAGCAAACATTTTCCACCCAGGCCCAGGGTTTGGAGCGTTTCAACGCTGCGGGCAATAAACGCGGTCGTTCCCGACTGACAATGTTGTTTACCGGGTCGAAGTTCGCACTCAAGCATGTGGCCTTGAGTGCCCACATAGGCAAATATCGGGGCGTAACCATCATGGCCCTTCTAGGTGTAGGAAACGCCTTCTTCCGAAGAGCCTGAGTGACCTAAAGGGCTCACATCGATATCGACGGGAACAAGATCAAGCCCTTCGACATCTACCTAGCCAAAGGGGCCCGAGGAAAGAAGTTCGGTGTTGAGTTTGCGTAGCCCCACATGGGTTCTGGCTGGGGGCAGGTCGTCGGAACGACATCGGAACACCGGCTCAGAGGCTACCTTTTTAACTCCCCTTTTTAAGTCCAAAGGCATTCATAAAAATCTCATCACCCCGGTACAGGTCGATATCATTGAAATCGGTTCGACCGTTGCAAAGTAAGCCGATCTGGGTAAGGAGGATCTCCCGATCAGAGATCGCATCGGAGCGGCGTGGTTGAAAATTGGAGGGAAGAATCCGTTGAGCATGATCCTCAAGCAGCAGGCCGCAAAGATGATTTCCGCTTGTGCTGTTGAGTTCGCTCTTGCCAGTCTTTATTTTATATTGTTTCATATACACACCTGTTGGGGTGGGGTTGTTTGTTTGAATACGGGTATCCTCCCCGCTTTAGCCCAACAGGTAATGAAAAATCGTCAGATTTTATCTGACGGATTCAGGCCTTTGATTACTTCATTAACTTTGCTTTACAAGTGTTGTATAGGAATTCATGCTTTTAAAAAGGATGTAAGAGAATAAAAATATGGGTTGAACAGTAATCTGTTAAGCCACCATAAACCGTATAGGAATAGGTCTTAATCATCATGCAATGGCTACTTAAAAAAATTGTTGGCACAAAAAACGAACGGGATATAAAGAAACTTCAACCGCTTGTTAAGCGTGTAAATGAATTAGAAATTGAATACCAAACGTTATCCGAAGATGCCCTTAAAGCGAAAACCCCGGAATTTAAGAAACGCTTGGAAGATGGTGAGACGGTTGACGATATTCTTTGTGAAGCATTTGCCGTTGTTAAAAGCACGTGCCGCCGATTGTTGAATGAATCATTGGAAGTAAGCGGACATATGCTCAAGTGGGATATGGTTCCCTATGATGTACAAATCTTGGGCGGAATTGTTTTGCATCAAGGGAAAATTGCGGAGATGGCTACGGGTGAAGGGAAAACGCTGGTCGCTACGTTTCCTGTTTATTTGAATGCCCTGACCGGACGAGGGGTTCATCTGGTTACGGTAAACGATTATTTGGCTCGACGTGATGCGCAATGGATGGGCCATGTGTATACGTATCTAGGTTTGACCGTTGGGTGTATTCAACATGATATGGATTCGGAAGTTCGACGCGAACAGTATCAAAAAGATATTACCTACGGAACGAATAGTGAGTTTGGCTTCGATTATCTTCGCGATAATATGTGTTATAGTCCTGAAGACTATGTTCAACGCGCGTTTCATTATGCGTTGGTTGACGAAATTGATAGTATCCTTATCGACGAAGCCCGTACGCCCCTGATTATCTCCGGTCCAGCCCCCTACTCTACGGAAGAGTATCAACGCGTTAAACCCCTTGTGCACCGTTTGGTGCGGCGGCAGCATGACCTATGTAATGACCTCATACAAGAAACAAAGTCGCTCTTGGAGCAAGATGATGAAGAAGCCATTCAACTTAAGCTCTACCAACTTCATCAAGGAATGCCAAAGCATAAACAACTCCTTAAAATGTTGGAAGAACCTTCGGTTCGAAGGCTCATGGAACGTATCAATGCGGCGATGCTAACGGATGCCCGCAAGGAGCAGGCCCGCGAATTACGGGAAGCTCTTTACTTTAACATCGAGGAAAAAGAGCGCGATGCACATTTGACGGAAAAAGGGTGCACGACCCTCAGTCCCGATGATCCGGAAGCGTATGTGTTGCCCGATCTCATCGCTGTCATGTCTGAGCTCGATGGAAATACAACGTTGAACGATGAAGAGAAAATGGAAAAACGACAAGCCATTCAACGTCAATTTTCTGAAAAAAATGAACGCATCCACGCGGTCGATCAATTGATCAAGGCCTATTGTGTATATGAAAAGGATGTGGAATACGTGGTGCAAGATAATCAAGTGATTATTGTAGATGAATTTACAGGTCGGCCGATGCCCGGAAGGCGTTGGAGCGATGGGTTACATCAAGCGGTTGAAGCAAAAGAAGGGGCTAAAATTGAAAAGGAAACCCAAACATTAGCTACTATTACGATCCAAAACTATTTTCGTAAGTACGAAAAATTAGCGGGGATGACAGGAACCGCGGAAACAGAAGCAGACGAATTTCATCAGATCTATAAATTAGATGTGGTGGTGATCCCTACGAACCGACCGGTTCGACGGGTCGATTACAATGATCCTATCTACAAAACAAAACGCGAGAAACTAAATGCGGTCATCGACGAAATTGCGGAGTGCCATGAACAAGGGCAACCCGCATTGGTTGGAACCATTGCCGTAGAAACGTCTGAATTGATCAGTCGTATGCTCAAGCGACGAAATATCCCTCATAGCGTTCTCAACGCAAAACAAAATGCGTCTGAAGCAGAAATTGTCGCACGGGCCGGGCAAAAAGGAGCGGTTACAATCGCGACGAATATGGCCGGTCGAGGAACGGATATTAAGTTGGGGGAAGGCGTTGTTCATATAGATCGCGAGGTTCTTAACTCTCAGATCGCATTGAGCGATAAAGTGAACGGAACCCCACTGCGCAAGATGTTAGAAGAAAGACCGTGTGGACTCTGTGTCCTGGGAACGGAGCGCCATGAATCGCGTCGCATTGATCGGCAGTTACGAGGCCGTTGTGCCCGACAAGGGGACCCAGGGGCTTCCCGTTTTTATGTATCTTTAGAAGACGATTTAATGCGGATGTTCGGATCCCAACGCATTTCCGGTATTATGGAAAAATTAGGTCTTGAAGAGGGACAAGTTCTTGAACATTCCCTCCTAAACCGTTCCATTGAGAGAGCCCAGCGTAAAGTGGAACAACATAACTTTTCTATTCGGAAGCGGACGCTTGAATATGATGATGTCATGAATAAGCAACGTGAGATTATATATGGCCGTCGAACAGAAGCGTTGAACAGCAAAGACGTAAGAGAGCATCTCTATGCCTTTGTAGAAGAAATTATCTATGCGCATGCCGCTGAGGCCGCCGATCCAGCAACCGATGAAGCGCTTGAAGAATTTGTTGTTTGGAGTAATTCAACCTTTCCGATTGGCATCCAATCCACAGAGCTTCAAGAGGTCAAACAAGATGCGGAAGCGTTGGGCGATAAAGTCATGAAGGGTGTACAGCAAGCCTATGAAATTAAAGCTCAGAATGAAGACGCTGAATCCCTTGAAAGCATGGAACGACATATCATGCTTCAAGCCATTGATACGCATTGGCAAGAGTATTTGCGGAATATGGACGCCTTGCGCCAGGGTGTTGGGTTACGGGCCTATGGGCAACGTGATCCCTTGGTTGAATATAAGCGAGAAGCGTATGATATGTTCGCTGAGCTTATGGACTTAATTAGTCATGATATTGCGACCAACTTGTTTCGATCGGCAACCTCTCTAGAAGCATTACAATCTTTTTTATCGACTCTTCCCCAGAAATATGTGCATGACGAAGTTTCTGTCTTGGGCAAAGGAGCGCCCGCCAAGAGGATGGGCGAAGATAGGCAGAGTTCGCTACAGGCTAGAGGTCGAGGGGAACGTGTAACAGTTAGAAGAGACACCCCCAAAGTCAGCCGCAATGATCCATGTCCTTGTGGCAGTGGGAAAAAACATAAAAAGTGTTGCGGAACAGGTTGACGATAAATTCTGGCCTATCAAAACTTTGTAAGGGGGCCTCGCTGCATCCAACGACATGATCTGGGCGAATAGGTTAGGCCATCTTCGATAACGACTTTAATGCAATCCTCTCTCCCTCTGGGAGAGGAGACTAACGTTGAAATTCCTATACATAAATATGTTACAGTTCCAGAGAATAATACCTTGGATCGGTGCACTATGCTCCGGGCTTCTACTCGCCGCATCTTTTCCTCCCCTAGAATGGAAAGATGCGGCATGGATTTCTTTTGTTCCTTTAATCCTAGGATTACGCGGTGCAGATTATCGCCAGGCAGTACGCTTAGGGTTCATAAGTGGCACCGTATTTTGGTTGTTTTCTATCCATTGGCTGACGCATGTTACGTATATAGGCTGGATGGCCCTTTCTTTATATTGTGCGATTTACTTCGTTCCATTTTCGATTTTTGTTTCGCGATGGATACATGGACTGGGAACCAAAAGATGGGTCCGAAACCTGGGATTGATGTTGAGCGCTCCTATTGTATGGGTAGGATTTGAATATGTGCGATCTGTTTTGTTTACAGGGTTTGCGTGGAATACGCTAGGGGTGAGTCAATACACGAATATACCCATTATTCAATGGGCTGCATGGGGCGGAGTCTATGCTGTTTCTGCTGTTATTATGCTTATTAATATGGCTATCGGGTTGACAATCTTTCGATATCTTAATCTTGATGGACGATGGCAAAGACAAATGCATCCGGAATTGATGATGGGTTTTTTGATACTCGCTTGTGTATTTCTTTTAGGATGGCGTTCGATTCAAAATGATCATAGGGATACCGAACCTGTTCGTATAGGACTGGTTCAGCCGAATATTCCCCAATCTGATAAATGGACTGAAGCCTATACAGACGAAATCTATGATCGCTTAAAAACATTGACGGATATTCTTATAGGGATCGGTTCTCTGGACATCATTGTTTGGCCGGAAACAGCGGTACCTGATTATATTCGGAGTAGTAAAACAAGCTATGATTTAGTGTATAATTTGGTAACCAATGGCACGCCTATTTTAGTCGGGTCTATGGATCTGCAGTGGCAAGATGATGAACCTCTGGCTTACTATAACAGCTCATTTTTGTTTGGGTCTGATGGCACGATTTTGCAACACTATGACAAACAGCATTTAGTGATGTTTGGGGAGTATACCCCGTTAAACCGCTGGCTTCCGTTCATCGATGCATTCACTCCGATTGATGGAAATTTTACCGCAGGAACAACGGGCACAGTCTTTAAGCTACCCCCCCAAAACTTGTTGTTCTCTGCATTAATTTGTTTTGAGGATACCATTGCATCAGCGGCTCGACACATGGTTATCGCCGGCGCGAGATTTCTTATTAATCAGACCAATGACGCTTGGTTTGATGTTTCCAGTGGCTCAAAACAGCATATGGCACATTGCGTTTTCCGTTGTGTCGAAAATCGTGTGCCGGCGGTTCGCTGTGCAAATACAGGGATCACATGTGCGATCGATCGATCGGGAAGAATCTATGATGTCTTTGAGGGTCCAAACGGTAATACACTGGCTTCGGGTTTCAAAATAACGCAGCTCGCGGTTCCTATGAAAACCATGTCGCTTACTTTTTATACTCAATATGGCGATTGGGTTGGGTTCTTTGCTGCACTCGCTTCTTGTTTGTTATTAAGTTTTGTGGTAAGGATCACATCCCAAAAATCAAAGGATAGACCTGAATCCGTCAGCTATCGCTTCGGAAGGCGTTTTGGGGCTCAAAAGTTGAAAACTTTTTCCTTGAGATGCTCGCTTTTGGGCGGATTGGGACCGGCAAGTATCACCCTGATGAATTTTTTGAGCGTACAGGTCAGATTCACTCTGATTTGACCATTTTGGGGCGTAGGCCTCCTTGGGCAGTCGCCTTAGAGTATTGTTAAAGGTGCACGGAGGGCTATGCGAAGGAATGGGCAATATCTTGTATCACTTCAAACCAGCGACAACGCTTGCCAAAGTGAAGTTCAATTCATCCGGCGTGGCGGACCAATCGAACCGCGCAATAAACGATATTTTTGAGAATCGTTTTGATTCGCCAGCACGGGATGTTGATTTTCTGCGGGGCAAGCCCAGCCCGTTTGATGACCTCTTGGCCAAGACCGCGCAATAGGTTGAAGGCCACCATGGCGCATAACAGAATAATCTTATTGGCACAGAGTCTCCCCGAAGACAATCGCTCAACATCAAGATCGCTTTTGAGTTCACTGTGGTACTGCTCGCTGGGGCCATGTCCATGATAGAGATCTAGCACCGTCTTGGCACGACAAGAGAGGTTCGTCCACCAGGTGTTCACCTCAAGTTTAGGAACCAGAAGTTTCTGACCATCGATATCGATGGTGCGTTCAATCACTTCGAAGGCCACCGGGACACAAGGGTGGTTTTGGTCACCACCGGGATGGAAATGATCGAAAAAGCCTGTGTAAACGTTCTTGCCTTCACGACTGTCTTGTTTGTCTCCAACTCGGCGTACAAGGGCCAGCATTTGTTCAGGACATTCGCGGCGAGGATTTCGCTTTACGATGAAATAATGATCCCCAAAAGCGTCGAAGTTATCGGCCGCAGCGTTGCCACTATCAAGCCGAAGCAAACATTTTCCACCCAGACCCAGGGTTTGGAGCGTTTCAACGCTGCGGGCAATAAACGCGGTCGTTCCCGACTGACAATGTTGTTTACCGGGTCGAAGTTCGCACTCAAGCATGTGGCCTTGAGTGCCCACATAGGCAAATATCGGGGCGTAACCATCATGGCCCTTCTAGGTGTAGGAAACGCCTTCTTTCGAAGAGCCTGAGTGACCTAAAGGGCTCACATCGATATCGACGGGAACAAGATCAAGCCCTTCGACATCTATGTAGCCAAAGGGGCCCGAGGAAAGAAGTTCGGTGTTGAGTTTGCGTAGCCCCACATGGGTTCTGGCTGGGGGCAGGTCGTCGGAACGACATCGGAACACCGGCTCAGAGGCTACCTTTTTAAGTCCAAAGGCATTCATAAAAATCTCATCACCCCGGTACAGGTCGATATCATTGAAATCGGTTCGACCGTTGCAAAGTAAGCCGATCTGGGTAAGGAGGATCTCCCGATCAGAGATCGCATCGGAGCGGCGTGGTTGAAAATTGGAGGGAAGAATCCGTTGAGCATGATCCTCAAGCAGCAGGCCGCAAAGATGATTTCCGCTTGTGCTGTTGAGTTCGCTCTTGCCAGTCTTTATTTTATATTGTTTCATATACACACCTGTTGGGGTGGGGTTGTTTGTTTGAATACGGGTATGCTCCCCGCTTTAGCCCAACAGATAATGAAAAATCGTCAGATTTTATCTGACGGATTCAGGATAGAGTGTAAATATGAACATAGAAAATTATAATCAAAATAATGTAAATCTGTTTACCCCTTCACCGACCCCCCAAAAAGGGTACAGAACCTGTATACGTTGCAAGCAGGACAAACGATACAGCTTGTTTCCTCGATTAAAGAGGTCTACGAAAAAATTATCTCGGTCACGCGTTTGCAAGCTTTGTTTTAAACGTGAATCCGAAATCCACCCCGTTTGAACTTGATTTTTTTCTTCTATCATGTAAAAAAGGAGAGACTATGTTAGAACACTATAAAGTCAGACTATCTTCTGTTAAAAAAGATATAGAAGAAATGAGAGGTTATCTTTGACGTCGCTGATAAACGTCAAGAACTCACATCCCTGGAAACCAAAGCCACAGACCCTAATTTTTGGAAAGATCAGGCCCGCGCTAAATCCGTCACCGATAAAACGAATAACCTTCGGGTCGTTCTCAACCCCTACGAAAACCTTGTTCGAGATTTAGATGATCTCGAAGTACTCTCGGGGCTTATTGAAGAAGAGACCAATTCTGAAGAACGCACATCGGCCATACAGGATGTAGAAACCCAGCTCACAAAAATAGAAACGGACTATAAAAAACTCGAGTTTCAGTCCTTGTTAGGTGAACCTTTTGATCCGAATAATGCCTATATCAGTTTGCATGCAGGTGCGGGAGGAACAGAGTCGTGTGACTGGGCCGACATGCTCTTTCGTATGTATATGCACTATGCAGAATCGCATGGATTTACGTTACATATTCTAGATCGTCAATCCGGCGATGAAGCCGGCATTAAAAGTATTTCGCTTCTTGTTGTGGGACCTTATGCATACGGCTACTTAAAGGCAGAACGAGGTGTTCATCGGCTTGTCCGAATCAGTCCTTTTGATGCCAATAAGAGAAGGCATACATCCTTTGCGGCATTGGACGTTGTTGCAGAAGTTGACGAATCGATTGATGTTGAGATCCTCGATAGCGATTTACGTATTGATACTTATCGATCCAGTGGGGCTGGGGGACAACATGTGAATACGACAGATTCCGCTGTGCGCATCACACACCAACCCTCAGGCATTGTTGTTCAATGTCAGGCAGAACGATCTCAGCATGCAAACAGAAACAAGGCGATGAAAATGCTGAAAGCTAAACTGTATGACTGGGAACTTGATCAAAAAAGAAAAGAAATGGAAAAATTCTATGGGAACAAAGGCGATATTGCATGGGGACGACAAATACGTTCATATGTATTGCAACCCTATACGCTGGTTAAAGATCACCGAACAGATGTTGAAGTGGGCAATGTAGATGCCGTCCTACATGGAGCCTTAGAACCCTTTATTGAAAGCTATCTTAAAGCCAAACAACGACATGAATAATATCCTTAGTAGAATTCTTGAACATAAGCGGATTGAAATGCAAGAAGCGAAACGTGAGCGCTCGGTTGAATTATTGCAGGAGCAAGCAAGGCTCCGCAAACCGGCGCCTCCTTTTGCTGAATGTCTTCGGACCGATTCAGTGGCGCTCATTGCTGAAATTAAACATATGTCTCCATCCGCAGGGGTTATTCGTGATCCCTTTGACCCCGTTCATATTGCAGAAGCCTATGAAGCAGCAGGGGTTCAAGCGGTCTCTGTTTTAATGGATCGAAAATATTTTGATGGCAGTGAAAAAGATTTTCGGCTCGTGCGATCATCGATTCAATGTCCCATGCTTTATAAAGAGTTTGTGATTGATCCTTGGCAAATATGGCATGCCGCATCGTTGGGTGCTTCGGCCATACTGCTCATTGCTGCGGCCCTGGATCCCAACGTACTCGCCTCTTTTTTAGACGTGTGTCATGATGCAGGGATCGAACCTTTACTGGAAGTCCATGACCAAAACGAGATGGCGATGGCGCGTGATATAGCCGTTGAATGTATAGGGATCAATAACCGAAATTTGAAGACCTTTGAGGTGTCTTTAGAGACGACGTTTCGCTTAAAAAAAGGGGCTTTAGAAAATCATCTGATCATCAGCGAAAGCGGCATCTCCGACCCAAAAGATGTTGAACAGTTAAAAGAGGCTGGGATCGATGCTATACTCGTAGGAGAACATCTCCTGAAACATGAAGATTTATCACAGGCTATTTCGGCCTTGATGGAAAACGTTTGAATATCTTTGTCAAAATTTGTGGTTTAACGACCCGAGAAGATGTAGAAGCCGTCTCCGACTTAAAACCTGATGCGATCGGATTCATGTTTTGGCCAAGGTCCAAACGATTTGTTCCGTCTAGCGAGGCTGGCGTGTGGGCCAACAGCATTCCTTCTTCTATTCATAAAGTCGGAGTATTTGTTGACGCAGAACCTGATGAGATGATGCGCACATTTCAAATGGCGCAATTAGACATCCTTCAACTCCATGGACACGAGACCCCTGAAGACTGTAAAGCCATTCCGTATCCCACATGGAAAGCATTGCCTCTAACGACTCACCATGAAGAAATGATGCAGGCCTATCCCGTTGACGTTTTTCTACTGGATCGTTACAGTGTCAAATCACCGGGCGGAACAGGGCAGGTCATCGACTGGGAAAAGGCGAGTGTCTGGGTCCGTTCTTGTCATAAACCCGTCTTGTTAGCTGGAGGACTTACACCCGAAAACGTACAAGAGGCTATACGCCAAGTGCGACCATGGGGCGTAGACGTCAGTTCGGGTGTCGAAGGGGCGCCTGGAAAAAAAGATATAAAAAAAGTGAAAGCATTTATAGAAGCATGTCGAAATATGTAACAGAACCTGATGCGCGAGGCCATTTTGGACCTTATGGAGGCATGTATGTTCCTGAAACCCTGATGTTCCCTTTGCAAGAATTGGCGGACGTATACAAGAGTGCCAGCCGCGATCCAACCTTTAAGAGGGAATTAAACCATTACCTGAAAGAATATGTAGGTCGGCCAACACCTCTTTACCATGCAAAACGTCTATCCCATGAGGTGGGAGGCAAGGTCTATTTAAAAAGGGAAGATTTATGTCATACCGGTGCGCATAAAATTAATAATTGCATGGGACAAGTACTCCTGGCTAAGCGCATGGAAAAACGTAGGGTCATCGCGGAGACAGGCGCTGGCCAACATGGTGTAGCAACGGCGACGGTGGCGGCCATGTTTGGGATCGAGTGTGTTGTATATATGGGGAAAGTAGATATGGAGCGGCAGGCCTTGAACGTGTTCCGAATGGAGAGCTTGGGGACCAAGGTGGTTCCGGTAACAGCCGGCCAACAAACGTTAAAAGAAGCCATTAGTGAGGCTATGCGAGATTGGGTCACGCATGTCCAAAAAACGCACTATGTGCTCGGTTCCGCATTGGGCGCTCACCCCTACCCCCTAATCGTTAGAAACTTTCAGTCTATTATTGGACATGAAACACGGAAACAAATCCTCCGCTTAGAAAACAGGCTTCCAACACATCTTGTTGCTTGCGTAGGAGGTGGCAGTAATGCCATCGGTCTTTTCCATCCATTCCTTAGCGACCGGAAGGTCAAAATGATCGGCGTGGAAGCCGGAGGCAAAGGAATTCAGAAAGGACAACATGCGGCTCGGTTTGCTGGAGGCCGGGTTGGAATTTTACAGGGAACAAAAACCTTTATCTTGCAGGATCGCGAAGGCCAAATAGAAGAGACGCATTCCGTTAGTGCAGGACTTGACTATGCAGCGGTAAGTCCTGAACATAGTTTATTGCGAGATATGGGTCGTACTCAATACACCTATGTAACAGATCGCGACGCGATTCATGCGTGTGATGCTTTAGGTCAATGGGAAGGTATTTTACCCGCTTTAGAATCAGCTCATGCCATAGCCTATGTGATTAAGCAGTCCGGAATGTGGGGGAAAAAAGACATTATTATTATCAACGTGTCTGGACGTGGCGACAAAGACGTGCAGCAAATCGTTGGATGGAAAAAGAAAAACCGCAAACAGGAGAAGCGGATATGAGTTTACAGAGTATGACAGGTTGTGGACAGGGACAAGCCGTGCAGGGTGGATTAAAAGTTGAAGTCGAGCTGCATTCCGTCAATCGGAAACAGCTTGATCTTCAAATTCATATGCCCAAACGCTTAGCCGCATTAGAGTCCAGGATAAAAACGAATCTCCACAACGTTCTTTTACGAGGCCGAATTTCAGCAGAGATTTCCGTTGATGGGTCTTCTTCCTCTGCACCGATTGTTCATGTGGACGAAAAATTAGCGGGTTCTTATGTGCAGATCTTGAAACGTTTATCTAAAGAGCTCAAGATATGCGATGATGTGTCGAGCAAAGATCTGCTAGCCTTGCCAGGTGTCCTAAAATATGCAGACCCGACAGAAGATGTTGAGAAAGTTTGGCCGCCTCTTGATAAAGCGCTTCAGACCGCATTGCGTATGCTGACACGCATGCGGTCCCAAGAAGGAAAAGAACTGCAAAAAGATTTAGCAAAACGAATAAACCTCCTTGAGACATATAGAAATGAAATAAAAAAGCGCGCGCCTCAGGTTGTGCAACACTATCGAAACGAATTGCTTTTGCGTTTAAAAAAGACAGGATTATCTATATCGTTAGATGATGAGAGACTTTTACGCGAGTTAGCCTATTTTGCGGATCGCTCAGATATTGCGGAAGAGCTAACCCGTTTAAAGAGTCACATCAAACAGTTTCGCCAAATCATGCGTTCGACCGAAGCCGCTGGCCGATCCCTCGACTTTTTGATTCAAGAGTTTTTGCGAGAAATCAATACGATTGCTTCAAAAGCTAGCGATGCACATATTACTAAATACGTCGTTGCCTTTAAATCAGAATTAGAACGAATCAGGGAACAGGCGCAAAACATAGAATGATTTCACTCGAAAACACCACTTTGCTCTGTGTCATCTCGGCGCCTTCGGGTGCGGGTAAAACAACCTTGTGCGAAAGACTGTTGGCTGAGTTTGATCAGTTAAACTATTCTGTCTCATGCACAACCCGCCCACCAAGACCTGGGGAAGAAAATGGAAAAGATTATTATTTCATCTCAGAAACAGAGTTTCACGAGAGAATTCAGCAGGGCGATTTTCTGGAGTACGCGTCTGTGCATGGGTATCAATACGGCACGCTTAAAAGCCAAGTGCTTCAGGGAATAGAGACGGGCAAAGATGTGTTAATGGATTTGGATGTTCAAGGGGCATTCCGACTCCGCCGCACCCTTCATGCAAATCAAGAAGACGCCTTGTTAAAACAGTCATACGCTGATATTTTTATAGCGCCACCTTCTATTGAAACACTCGAAAAACGTTTAAGGAGCCGAGGTAAAGACCCTAAAGATGTCATCGGCCGTCGTTTAGATAGGGCCGAAAAAGAGTGTGCTCGTTGGTCTGAATACCGGTACCTCATTGTGAATGATGACTTAGAGACCTCATATAACATCTTACGTTCAATTCTCATTGCCGAGCACCACCGGGTAAGAAAATCCTAAACGCTTATTAGAAAGTAGGGTTTAGGGCTTGCTGTTTTCATGCCTGCCTACTTTTTTAGGCGGTTGGTTAAAAGCTGCAAAAAACGGGTAAAACATTTGACTAAGACCATTCGACAACTTACTTTAGTCATTACATTGATAATGCTGGACATGATCGATAGGGGCGTGTCAATGTGATAAAGTCTGAATACAAGTATATCAACATGTTGCAGCTTTTGAGCAAAAATTCACGTGTCCATAAGTGTGCAACGTACCAACCAGCTCAGGCTTGTAGACCTGAGTATGAAGGGGGGGAAGAAGAATGGCAACGAAGAAAAAAGCGCCGGAAAAGAAGGTCGCTAAAAAGAAAGCGCCCGCAAAGAAAAAGGCCGTGAAGAAAAAAGCGCCGGAAAAGAAGGTCGCTAAAAAGAAAGCGCCCGCAAAGAAAAAGGTTACGAAGAAAGCTAAAAAGTAACTATACTACTAGTCCGATGCTCTCAACACCGGCAAGAAAAAAAATACCACGAAATGGCAGTTTTTTGCTGGAAAATTTTCAGCGAAGCTGCCATTTCGGCTTTATAGGGGTGTAGGCGACTTGACCATACTATATCTAGTATGGTAGACAAAGAAGATAGGCTGAAAGTAGCAGGTCCAAAGTCAAAGGCCAAAAATTAGAAGGACGGGGTCTAGAGGACTGGAGTCAAAGATCGAAATACAAAAGTCCGTTAACTTTCGACCTTCAGACCTTTGACTTTGGACTAAATCCTGAATCCGTCAGCTATCGCTTCGGAAGGCGTTTTGGGGCTCAAAAGTTGAAAACTTTTTCCTTGAGATGCTCGCTTTTGGGCGGATTGGGACCGGCAAGTATCACCCTGATGAATTTTTTGAGCGTACAGGTCAGATTCACTCTGATTTGACCATTTTGGGGCGTAGGCCTCCTTAGGCAGTCGCCTTAGAGTATTGTTAAAGGTGCACGGAGGGCTATGCGAAGGAATGGGCAATGTCTTGTATCACTTCAAACCAGCGACAACGATATTTTTGAGAACCGTTTTGATTCGCCAGCGCATGATGTTGATTTTCTGCGGGGCAAGCCCAGCCCGTTTGATGACCTCTTGGCCAAGACGGCGCAATAGGTTGAAAGCCACCATGGCGCATAACAGAATAATCTTATTGGCACAGAGTCTCCCCGAAGGCAATCGCTCAACATCAAGATCGCTTTTGAGTTCACTATGGTACTGCTCGCTGGGGCCATGTCCATGATAGAGATCTAGCACCGTCTTGGCACGACAAGAGAGGTTCGTCCACCAGGTGTTTACCTCAAGTTTAGGAACCAGAAGTTTCTGACCATCGATATCGACGGTGCGTTCAATCACTTCGAAGGCCACCGGGACACAAGGGCGGTTTTGGTCACCACCGGGATGGAAATGATCGAAAAAGCCTGTGTAAACGTTCTTGCCTTCATGACTGTCTTGTTTGTCTCCAACTCGGCGTGCAAGGGCCAGCATTTGTTCAGGACATTCGCGGCGAGGATTTCGCTTTACGATAAAATAATGATCCCCAAAAGCGTCGAAGTTATCGGCCACAGCGTTGCCACTATCAAGCCGAAGCAAACATTTTCCACCCAGGCCCAGGGTTTGGAGCGTTTCAACGCTGCGGGCAATAAACGCGGTCGTTCCCGACTGACAATGTTGTTTACTGGGTCGAAGTTCGCACTCAAGCATGTGGCCTTGAGTGCCCACATAGGCAAATATCGAGGCGTAACCATCATGGCCCTTCTAGGTGTAGGAAACGCCTTCTTTCGAAGAGCCTGAGTGACCTAAAGGGCTCACATCGATATCGACGGGAACAAGATCAAGCCCTTCGACATCTATGTAGCCAAAGGGGCCCGAGGAAAAAAGTTCGGTGTTGAGTTTGCGTAGCCCCACATGGGTTCTGGCTGGGGGCAGGTCGTCGGAACGACATCGGAACACCGGCTCAGAGGCTACCTTTTTAAGTCCAAAGGCATTCATAAAAATCTCATCACCCCGGTACAGGTCGATATCATTGAAAAATCGGTTCGACCGTTGCAAAGTAAGCCGATCTGGGTAAGGAGGATCTCCCGATCAGAGATCGCATCGGAGCGGCGTGGTTAAAAATTGGAGGGAAGAATCCGTTGAGCATGATCCTCAAGCAGCAGGCCGCAAAGATGATTTCCGCTTGTGCTGTTGAGTTCGCCCTTGCCAGTCTTTATTTTATATTGTTTCATATACACACCTGTTGGGGTGGGGTTGTTTGTTTGAATACGGGTATCCTCCCCGCTTTAGCCCAACAGGTAATGAAAAATCGTCAGATTTTATCTGACGGATTCAGGTAAAACAAGGAGTTGTATATGCGTTGCCCAAAATGTACGCATCAAGAAGATAAGGTAATTGATACCCGTTCTGTGCGCAACGGAGATGTTGTGCGACGAAGAAGGGTCTGCCTCCGTTGTGAACATCGGTTTACGACCTATGAAGAAGTCGTCAAAGGTCATTTAAAAGTTATTAAACGCGATGGACGACATGAAGATCTGGACAAAAAAAAGTTATTAAATGGAGTCGAACGTGCGTGTGAAAAAAGACCTATTAGCATTCAACAAATAGAAACGATTGTTGATCAGGTTATTAGTGAATTAGAGACCGAACATGAACGTGAAGTTCCAGGAACAGAAATTGGGAAAAAGGTCATGGAGCGATTAGAAAAATTAGATGAAGTGGCTTATGTACGCTTTGCCTCTGTCTATCGTCGATTCCGTGATGTAAATCAATTTTTAAGTGCGGTTGAAGGCCTTATTGAGAGAGGGTAAGAAATATGTGGGAGTATGGACGCGAGGGAGACATGAATGATTTGGATCGATAGCGATAAAGAAAATAGTACACGTTTACTTTCCGATTACCTCACGGCTGAGTTGTCTGACGTCGGTTCATGTTCTTCTTCCCGAGAACATATCCAAGAGCTGGGCCATGTTGTTGCCCATTACGTAGCAAAACACTTTTCAGCTACGGCTATTCCTCAAGACTATTGGACATGCTTGGTGTCTCGTAGTTTATGGTGTATTGGAGAGGAAGATCTGGCTCGAACCTATTTGAGCTCATATTGTTCTTTAGAGCGACAACGGGAACTATCTCTTTTTGTTTTTTCCGACCCAGAACGAGGGGCCCCTCTTTGGGAAATATTAACAACACCGGTCATGCGATCTTCAAATTGGGTCAGTCATAGTTCTTTAAATAGCTGGATGATAGATGTCGGCCTTTTAAGCCCTGAGGGTAGAGGATGCCTAGATTTAGTTCTTTATCAGGGCATGCACAAGCTCATTCGTGTAATGGCTCCGATTTGGGATAAGACTAAAGGAAAAGGCGTTTTAGGTCTAAAAGGATTATTTGAAACATATAAAGGGGCTTGTGCCAAAACGAAAGACAGGAAACATAGAGCGCAAGAAATGGTCGTCTATTGCGAAAAAATATTCGTACATCTAGCCCGTTGTAGGAATTGGATCTTTACGCCCTCGATCTTTATTGTCGATTTTAACCATTGACTCTTGATCGTATTTCGGTAGATTGTCCGTCTTTTTAGGAAAACTATTAAATGGAGTAAATCCCTCATGAGCATGCACCGAAGTCTTAAATCGGCCCGTAAAATTGTTACGAAGCGTAATGTATTGAAACGATTCGAACGAATCGAATTGCTTCGTGAACGTAACAAATGGAAAGAGGGAGACTGTGGTCTTGGACTCCCCAAAACAAAACCTGCCGAATAAACCGATTCGGCTACAAAGGTACCTCGCCGAATGTGGACTTGGTTCACGTCGAGCGTGCGAACAAATCATTGCTCAAGGGGTTGTTTCCGTTGATGGAAAGCCAGTTACTACTCAGGGCGTTTGTATTCACCCATTTAAACAGCAGATTCTTGTCCACAAGAAATGCGTAAGACCCCAAGAAAAATTATATATTCTTCTGAACAAACCGACAGGTGTTTTGTGCACCTCTAAAGACCCGCAAGGGCGGCGTATTTTTAGAGACTTAGTAAAAGATCTTCCAAGCTATAACCAGGACCTTCCATCCCGACTTTATACGGCTGGCCGCCTTGATCTAAATAGTGAAGGCCTTGTCTTTATTACCAACGACGGTAATTTAGCCTATCAATTAACACATCCCAAACACCATATACCTAGGCGCTATCACGTTTGGATAAACAGGCCTTTAACGGCACAACAAATCCTCCGATTCAAAAAGGGAATCCCCTCATCTGAAGGACTTTTAACGGCAGATAGGGTTATTCGAAAAACAAAAAAAGGGATCTGTTATGAGATTACTTTATTGCAGGGAAAGAACCGTCAAATTAGAAGAATGATGAAAGCCGTACATATAGAAATTAATCGGCTGAAACGGATCGCTATTGGACCTCTACAGCTGGGTTCTTTAAAGGTAGGTGCATGGCGACATGTGAAGGCGAAAGAGTTACAGGCCGCAGGTCTGAAGGTCAAAGGGTAAAACGGACTTTTGTCTTTCCACCTTGGACTCTTCGACGTTTGACCCTGTCTGGTTCAATCATGGCTCTGTGCAACAAAGTGCTCGTTGATATATGCTGTAGCTTTTTCAAGAGAAGGTAAAATTTTCGTGGAAAACTTCACCATCCATGGACTACAGTCCTTAAACGAAAAAGGCGGAAAAGCGACGACAAACTTTCCAAGATCATGGGATGCATAAAAAAACCTCCATCGAGGTTCTAACAGATGTTTTACGATAATTGACCAATATAATATCAGCATCGCGTATATCTTGAAGGTCAAACTCTACGATTTCGTTGGCGCTATCCACTTCACGATCTTTAAAATTGCGTCGCATCGGGTCTAGAAGAACAAAGTCTTTGACTAATTCTTTCTTAGCTTTTTCGCGCCAAGCTCGTGCTTGGCCCTCATGTTCGTCCATAATCGGGCCGCATAAATAGATTTTTCTCATTGGTCTACAGACTCCATCGTAGGTTTTTAAAGATTGTATGATTAAAAAATGACAATATTATCCATCATTTTTATTTTCGTTAAAAGGTTAAAAAAAGTAGAGCAAATATTTTTTATTGCTTTTGTGACCTTTCTTATTTACAAGCCATACCTAGTTCCGGTTCGATTCATAATTCAACATAGGCCATAGGCCATAGGCCATTTTTGATAGCGATTTTTTCAACCCACAAATTACAAACATAAAAAAGAAAATCAATAAACCACTCTGTTCCACAGAAACCATCATCACTGAAAAATGAAAGACACCATCGAACAACAATTATCGGATTGGATAAAACGTGTATTTACTGAAGTGTTTCCAGGCGAACCCATGGAAGGACTCCACTTAGACGTTGTTCCCACTTCTAATGAAAAATTTGGAGATTATCAATGCAACGCCACGATGGCATTGGCAAAACAGGTAAAGAAAAAACCGCGAGACATAGCTGAAACGGTTGTCCACCATGCAACACTTCCTGAAAATGTCGAACGTTTAGAAATTGCAGGGCCGGGTTTTATTAATATCTTTTTGAATACATCATGGATGTCAACCTCCCTAGAAAAGAATCAACAAGATCCTGACTCTGTGGTCCCCCAACCCGGAGCAAGAAAGACGGTTATCATTGATTATTCGAGTCCCAATATTGCCAAACCCATGCATATTGGTCACATTCGATCAACCGTTATTGGGAATGCGTTAGACCGCATATATCGTTATTTAGGGTATACCGTTATCGCGGATAATCACCTCGGAGATTGGGGCACTCAATTCGGCCTTCTCATCATGGGATATCGTCATTTTTTAAATGAAACAGCGCTTGAAGAACACCCGATCGAGGAACTCGAACGGATCTACGTTAAAAGTTATGAAAAGTCTAAGCAGGATGACGCGTGGCTAGATCAAGCGCGGGAAGAATTGGTGAAACTTCAGCAAGGGGATCCTACAAACAAAACGGTATGGGAAGAATTCGTTCAACTAAGTCTCGGAGAGTTTGAACATATTTATAAACGGTTAAGCATTTCTTTTGATTTAGTTCGGGGTGAGAGTTTCTATAATGAAAATCTCCCGGAAACCATGAACCAACTTAAAGATTTAGATCTGTTGAAAGAAAGCGAAGGTGCACAGGTTGTTTTTTTAGAGGAAGAAAAACTACCTGTATGCATTGTGAAAAAAAGGGATGGAGGATTCAATTACGCAACAACGGATCTGGCAACGATCACAAGTCGAGTAAAAGAATTTGAGCCGGATAGAGTGATCTACGTGACGGATGAGCGACAACAGCTACACTTCAATCAGATTTTTACGATTGCCAAAAAAATGGGTATTAAAACAAAACTTGTCCATATCTGGTTTGGTCTTATGCAGCTGCCAGAAGGTACGTTTTCGACCCGTGAAGGCCATGTGATTAAGTTAGAACGTTTATTAGATGAAGCCGAAACCCGAGCATTGGAAATCGTCCAGACAACAAGTCCAAACATGAACGCCAACCAGCAAAAAGAAGTAGCTCGAGCCGTCGGCATTGGCGCTATTAAATATGCTGACTTAAGCCAAAACCCGCAAAGCTTGGTTACGTTCACCTGGGAAAAGGCTCTTTCTTTAGACGGCCATTCAGCGCCGTACTTGCAATATGCATATGCACGTATCGCGAGTATAAAAGATAAGTATGCTGAACAGTTTCCGGCCATACACCTTGACGATTATCCGATCCGGCTCGAAGACCCCCTCGAACGAAGATTAGGCATCAAGCTCATTCGTTTTCAGGAAACCGTCCATCGTGCGGCAAAACATTACCGCCCCAATTTTATAGCTGACTATCTGTATGATTTAGCACAAACGTATAGTGCTTTTTATCAAAACGTTCCTTTTTTGAAGGCTAAAAAGGGTGTTCGGGAAAGCAGAATCCGGCTCTGTACAATGGTGGGCTTTGTTTTGGGGCAGGGTTTAGATTTATTAGGCATCGAAACGCCGAAACGGATCTAGTGAGACTTCTATTTGCGAACTTATTGTGCCGAGCCATCGTTTCATGAGCAGTGTAGAACATAATCAACCAGACATTGTTACGTCTTCTGATCTATATTCCAAACGTTTAGCGAGCGAATCCGGGCAGTGGTTCTTAGATGGCCAAACACGCGCTATTCTAAAATATCTTGCTGTATGGCCAAAAGCTCTAGTCCCTTAAAAAACCTATTCAGAAACCTTTGGATCAAAGTCAATGTCACTTTGTAGAGGGCGATTTGTTAAACGTTCCTTTTGCAGATGATTCTTTCGATGTGGTCATCAGTCTTCGTCTTGTGTCTCACATGAAAAAAGGGCCTATGACTCAAAGAAATGACACGCGTATCCAAACACGCTGTGATTATTGATTCTGCTTCTATTCAGAGTTTTAACTATTTTATCCCTGTGCTTTTTCATTTTAAGAAAAAGGTCGAAAAAGACACACGAAAATTTATTCGGTTAAATCCTCGTGCTGTTAGAAATGTTTTTCATGAATTGGGGTTTGTGTATACAGAAAAGATGGGACAATCTTTTCTTCCGATAGTGGCTCACCGTATGCTGAAATGTTTACCGATTTCTAGAGCGGCAGAAAAATGTTTACCACAATCGGATTCACTTTATTATGGGGGTCTCCGATTATTATGTGTGCACAGCGAAAGTTGTTTAGAGCGGCCTGTTCACCCACTGCTCGTAGCGAGGAAAACACAAGCAAGCAGATTTAGAAAAATCGAAACAAGAGGCTCGTTGTATTGCTTATTCTTTTCGCATCTTAACAACCTTGGCCGGTATACCTAATGCAATACAGTAATCGGGAAGGTCTTTCGTTACAAGCGAATGGGCACCGATAATCGAATCGTGACCAATGGTGACACCATCCATGACGGAAACTTTCGTTCCTAACCAACAACCATCTCCTACGCTTGCCCCGCCTTTTGATATGGAGGGTTGATCAAGGATAGGTATATCGGTACGGATTGTTTCGTGTCCTGCACCTACTATATAACAGTAACCTGCCAATAATGCTTTTTTGCCAATGCGGGTATATTGCCTCGTTGCAACTCTACAATAAGTGCCAATATTTGCCCCGTCCTCAATTTCAAGTGTTCCATCGATGGTCGAAATAAAGGTACCCTTTCCAATAAAGACACTGTCTTTGATGGTAATCCCCTCCCCTACAGTGCCTTTGGCGTCTAAGGTTACATCATCGCAGAAGACAATGTAGTTTCCTAGGCGAATACGCCCAGGGTGGCGAAGGGTCATATTTCTTCCAAAAACGATCCCGCTTCCACATGTATGAAAAAGACAAGGATATATTTTTTGTCGCAACCATAAACCGAATGCGCCTGGAAAAGAGCCGAATAAACAGGTAATCAGTTCATACTTGAGGAATGTAAAAACACCACCGTCCCCAATTACGATCGACTTGTACTTTTTAAAGGACCCTTGGTTTTTATCTCTGACCAACGCATGCGCGCCACAGCCTTCAAAAAGTTCTGAGGTCTTAGACGTTTGGGATTCCACGTTTGTTTACCTCCACTTAAATAGACCAATAAGGTTCAGGAAGATGTTGTCTCTTCATGGTTCCAATGTAATCGATACAAAGTTTGTGGTGACATAAGTCGTTTGATCGGATAACGAGCATGCCATTCTTTAATGGGCTCAAACACCGTTCGATCATCTGTAAGCCCTCGATAATAGCGGGGACTAATTAAAAGATACTGAATATTATGTTTTTTGAGATATGCTTTAATCGCCTGAGCACGAGATGGGCCATGTTTCTTGTCAAGGATACCCCATCCTTGCAGACTCAACTTACAAGTGCAAAACCGAAGCTGTCCATCATTTCTTTGGGCGTTCTATATTCTAAGCATTTTCTCGGTCTATTATTCAGTAACTCCACAGCCCAGCTCAACTGAGCGGAGCTGTGGGCAGCAAAGTCGGTTTTCTTCGGGAAAAACTGGCGAAGCAAACCATTCGTATTTTCATTGGTCCCTCTTTGCCAAGGGTTTCTCCCTTCAGCAAAGAAAATGGGGGTTGCTATTTTTTTCTGTAGTTTAGCATGGCTGGCAAACTCCATGCCATTATCTACAGTCACCGTTTTACAGGGGAGCCCTGAATCAGCGAACTGAGGTACGGAACGGTTGACCGATTCGGCATTGCATCGAGGTAAAAGATCGGCGATGAGATATCGAGTCGCTCGATCTACTAGAGTGACTACACAGGCCTCTTTTCTCGTTTGGCCCTGAATAGTGTCACCTTCCCAATGGCCTGCCACCTTGCGACTTTCACCCTCTTCGGGGCGTTGGTCAATCATCGTTTGGTTGTGTATACGTGAATGGCTTTTCCGAGTCGCTCGTTTTTTCTTTCCGGGGCCACGCAGGTATTTTCGGTAGCCAGCCCCTCTTGGACTGTACAAGTAGCGGTAGATCGTCATTCGACTGATGGGAGGGTCACCTTCTAGCTTTCTTCGACCTTCAACCTGTTCTGGAGACCAATACTTCGCCAGGAGAGTCTCCACTTGTTCTTTGCTAGCTCCCATCACTTTTTGAGGCTTTTGAGCTAGCTGTAATCGGCTTTGAGCCAGGCCATTTGCGGATCTTGGGTAATAGCGGCCACAGACTCGATTACGGCGAAATTCGCGCCAAATAGTCGAGGGGGATCGGCCCAGGCGACGGCCAATTTGAGATAAGCTATATTTTTCTTTTAGCATCTGGGCTATCACTTCTCGTTCATAACGGTTTAAATGTTCGTAGGTTCGTGGCATTCTATGTTCTCCTTTGGGGGGGTCAGATACCCAAAGAATGAACTATGCTGCGGACCTTTGCACTTGTATTGTTACTCTACCTCTTCCGGTGAGGCCAAGCCCATCACATCCACAATTTTATGTCCCCCGAAATAAGCCATACCTCCAATATCATTTGCGGCAATGATAATATCTTTTTCTATATTTTTATTAATCCACTTCCCCATTTTCACATACAACGCCTCGGTATTTGCCACATCTCGAGCTAAGCGCGACATGACGTGTTGAAAAATCATCCAGATACAAGAGGAGCATCAATAGCATACAGATGCCCAGAAAAATTTTCTGTCGAGTAAATTTCCACAATAGGGCCAACCCAAGCCCACCCAACACTACAATCATCGGGGCAGTGGTAAGAACCATCCCCTTCGCGAAATTTTATCGGTAACCGCCCCTACAAAGAAAAGAGTGCCCACAGGAAGAAGGAGAAAGCCGACGAGATTCTGTTTCATAAACAGACTAAAAACCGCAACTACTTCACGAATGCTATGATCGGTAAACACCGTTTTTATCCGACCGATATCCTTCGAAGCCAATGCCCCGCTAAGGCCCACATCACGAACACTTGTTTTTGCGTAAAAAGTGGTCGGCAACAGATGACCACTAGTGATTAAGTTGAACGCAAAATAGGGACTAATCGCAACGCCAAAGACAATCACCTCCGTAACCAATATAGTCCATGCCTTACGCCTCGCCTCAGGCGTGCGTTGACGCATATGGTAAAACCATGTATCAACAAAAACAAGCGGGACCATAACAAACAGTTCGGGTCGGCTGAGGGCGCAAAGAACCAGTGCCACAGGCACCCCATATTTACGCACGGCTGAATCTGGTTCAAAGAGATAATATAACACCAAAAGTAACAGGATCGCCATCATCACCAAAGGAATTTCCATTCCCGACGCAAAGCCCCAAAGCGCAATCGGACTTAAATTCAGACAAATAGCAGAAAAAAGAGCGATTAAAGATTGTCCGGTCATTTTTCGTACTAACCAATAAAGCAATAGATTGGCGATAAATCGACAGAAAAACGCAGCCATTAGCCCTGCTTTTATAGGGTCATGGGTAACCCAATAAGGAAGAGCCATACATAACGTCCAAGCAGGCGAGGTAGACACAGGCAAATTTTTACCGGGATTAACAGCAAACCCATTTCCTGATACAAAATTTTTAGCGATAGCCGCATGAATCCATGAATCGTCAAGCGCAAAACCAATCGTTTCCGCCATCTTCATTTCCTTGCGCAATTCCAGACCAAAAATAGTAGAAAGAACAACAAGTATAATAGCAAGGTGGACGCCCCAATGGCTCATTTTACTTAATAAGGCGTGTTGATTTGGCACTGTATCATTCATTGCGTGTATATCCTTCTATAAGAAAAAAATTACTTTGATAACCGAATACGAAAGGTTTGCGTTCATATCTTCTCATGCACGTCTGTCGCTCCGTCCTGTTTTTCCCTGTTCCATGGAAAAATGAAAGATCATTCCAAGCACACTGACAACAATCACTTTAAACCGTACAAACAAGCTCATAGCCAAAGCGGATTCCACCGGGACTCCTGCCAAGCCAAAGTAGAAAACGAAGACACCTTCGGCAAGCCCTAAACTACCTAATGAAACAGGAAGCATGGCCATCAACATAGCGACAGGCGTGAGAACCACAATATTTATCAATCCCGGGGCTATTCCAAATACGCTGAAAGAAAAGTAAATATTACCCCATGTTAGCATATAGAAAAGAACGGTTAAACCCATGACGCTATATAAAGATTTTCGGTCATCCTTCAAAATAGAAATCGTTTGTTTTGTTTTTTCTTGAAAATTTTGAATGGCTTCAAAAAAGCGTATCGTGATTTTTTTTAGTACGTCATACCCTTTCAATGAGCATTGGAGTCTGCAGCGAAGAAAATCGATAATCCCGAAAGCAACCCGTTCTAGTTTCGCGAGTGGATTGTTAAAAGCAGAACACCAGGCTAAAAAGGCTAATACAGAAAAGGCGCCTAGCGAGGGTAGAAATATCGCAGGATGCTGATACATCGTTTTTTTAAACAAAGGCATTATAATGACCAGCACCAACAAAAAAAGGAAGCCTGTAAACCGTTCAACAAAAACACTCGCGGCCGCTCTTGACTGACTTTTAATAGCTTTCCCTAAATAGAAAACTCGGAAAACATCGCCTCCTATATTAGAAGGCAACAGATTTGAAAAATAATACCCTACCAGGTAAAGCTTTACCAAAAAGCTAAAACGCATGTTCGGGGGGGCCTTGCCTAACAAAATGTTCCATTTTAAACAGCTCACCAAAATCATTCCTACGGACACAAGGATGGACAATGTCAGGGGAAAAAGTTCGATATGGCTAAACATCTTCAAAAATCCTTCCGCATTCACCATGCGAGATAAAAGGATCAAAAACCCTACGCTAACAAGACATTTAATAAAAGTGAGTTTACGTTTCATCGTTGATTTATTTTTTAACTTTCAAAATGGGTAATATAAGAATCAACAAAGCTACAATGCCTATAGAATAACCATAGACTTGTGTAAACAAATGATGAGATAGACTGGTTAAGGTTGCAATATGTTTAGAGAACCCTAACCATTGAAACATAAACGCCCACGCGCCTTCGTAGGCCCCGAATCCTGCAATCCCTGAGATAGGAAGACTGGCTGAAAGTTCGGAAGTACACAACCCTATAAAAACGCGGGGAATAGGAAGTTTGTCAAACCCATACCCCAATGGCCTAAGGATCCCATATAGAAGCATATAGTAAGATCCATACTTTAATATGCGGATTAACAACGACAAAAAAAATAAACGTGTATAAAGACCCATTTGTTTAGCCTTTTGCAAATCCGTTTCGGCCTCTTGTAGCGCCTGTCGAAAACAATCGATTCGATTTCTACTCAAAAAAGGGATACGGGTAAATAGGCTCCCGATAAGCCGAATGAGCTGTGGAAGGAAGTAGAGAACAAGCGTTGTAAGGCCTACAAGGACACCACCGCCTACCACAACCCCTGTAACAGATAGATGAATTTGTTCTCCCATAAAACAGAGCGCTAGAATAATTATCGGAGCAACGGCCAGTAGATCAAAAAAGAACGCAAGCGTAAAGCTAGATACCGCTGCCCCAAAACGGACGCCTAATCGGTTCGTTAGGATATATACATAAATCAAAGATCCTAATCGGGCAGGCAGAAGATCTGAACAAAAATTGCGAACAAGAACGACAAGAAATAAGGGTGTAGAACGTAGCGAAGAACCCGATACATAGAGGACTAATGAATATCGCCACATTCTCACAACACTCATAGAAAAAGATAAGACAACAAACATCAAAACACCCCTTATATCTGCTTCTTTTATGCTTGCTAGAACTTCGTTCACGGAAACATGGGTCAACAAGTAGGTAAAAACAACAATCGTTACGATCGCGCTTAGAATGAAGGAACGACCTGAATTGGATTGAGTCTGATCCATGTCCTTCTTACACGTACGCTCTTGTATGGAGTTATCCATCATTCTTGATAAGAAGTCCGTTTCTCAAATCCCGAGCTCATTTTTTCCGTATAGCTCCCGTCCTTTTCCCGAACAATAAAAAGAGCCTCTGCATGCTTATCATTTTCAATCCACATAAGCCCTCGGCTGGGGCCCATCACACATAGAGCGGTCGCTAAGCCATCGGCTCTCATGCATGTTTCTGCAAGTACAGAAACACTTGCTAATCGATGTTCAAGAGGACGTCCTGTACGAGGATCAAGGATGTGTGTATAGATTTTTCCATCCGCCAACTCGCGATAATTTCGATAATCTCCAGATGTCGCTAAAGCAGCATTATTCAAATAAACAACGCCTTTTATAGCACGGGTAGAATTTTTCCGATCAGGAAGATCAACGCCCACTTTCCAGAGCTGTTGATCAAAATTCTGTCCAGAAGCAACAAGCTCTCCACCCATCTCGACCAAATAATTCGTTTCGCCTTTCGACCGAATAAGCTGAGCAACAACATCCACGGCAAACCCTTTCGCAATAGCATTTAAATTTAGGCGCAATGCTGGGATATCTTTCTGTAATCGAATTTCTCCCATAAGAGCTACGTGTTGATATCCCACACTTTTCTGTACTTCCGAGATCTGTTCATCTTCAGGTGGGCTTTTATGTTGATTGACCCCAAAACCCCACAGATCAATGAGTGGGTCAACCGTAAGATCGAAAGCTCCATCTGTTTGCTGACTTAAATCGAGAGCAAAACGAATGACCTCCGCAAAAGGTTCAGATATCGTGACCGGTTCTGTTAACGTGCTTTTATTAAACTGACTAATTTCACTGTTCGGCGAATACGTAGACATCTGTTTATTAATCTTAACAAGATATGAATCAATATCTCGTTGGAGCTGTTTAAGTGCGGATTGACCTAAAGAAGAGTTGGCAATTTTGATGGAATAGGTAGTGCCCATGGTATGACCCATCCACGTCGGATTTTTGGGTCCAGGCGCATCTCGCGTATACGTATAGATCGTATAAAGAATGATAACGGTCGCAACAAAAAAAATTCTGCGGGGATAAAGTTTTCGGGGTTGAATGACTTTGACCATAAAAACACCTTAGAGTTCTTGAAAAATAATTTAACTACGCCTTTGAAGTGACTACTTTCAACGGTTATTTGTATAATAGAAGGAATAAAAAGATAACAACTATATCTGTGTCACCTCCTCCCTGATTACAACCGCGATGGGGCAGTCTTAGATCCATTGGTGTCTATGGACAGACTCAGCCCGTAGAAACGGGAGGCAAGTAGTTTCTTCAACGGCCCAATTAGTCTTTAACATGCACAGCAACGTATTAATCATAGGGGCAGGCAGTGTTGGTGGTGTGGTTGCACATAAATGTGCGCAACAGCCAAACGTCTTTTCAAAAATCTGTCTCGCCAGCAGAAATGAAGAGAGATGTCGTGTCATTGCATCCCACATTCCTTCACATATTCACACAGCTCAAGTCGATGCGAATAACCCGCAAGCGGTCGTCGATCTCATTCAAAAATTTGGGCCTAACGTCATTATCAATGCCGCACTCCCCCTACAAAACCTCCCGATTATGGAAGCGTGTGTTCAAGAAGGGGTTCACTATATCGACACCTCTGACCCAGAAGCGGATCCATCGAAATTTGAACTGCTGGGTTCGTATAAATGGCAATGGAATTTCCATGACGCTTTTCGGAAGAAAAATAGTACGGCCATACTCAGCTGTGGCTTTGACCCAGGCGTCGTGAACGCCTACTGCGCCTATGCTCAGCAAAAGTGTTTGGATGAAATTCATGAAGTGGATATTGTCGATTATAATGCGGGTGATCATGGGCTCCCCTTTGCTACAAACTTTAATCCGGTTGTTAACATCCAAGAAGTCACTTCTCCGGGAATCTATTATGAAAACGGCAAATGGAAAGAAACAAAACCTCTATCGATAGCCCGAACTTTTTCCTTGCCCGAACTTGGCAAGCGAGAAATGCGTCTCATGTATCATCCCGAATTGGAATCGCTGGTAAAACATTTTAAAAGAATACGTCGTATCCAGTTCTGGATGGGATTTTCAAAACAGTATCTCATCCATCTGGAAGTCTTGAAAAATATTGGAATGACAAGCATGGACCCCATCAATATTGAGGGAAATGCCATTGTTCCATTAGAATTTCTAAAAGTTCTTTTACCGGATCCAGCCACGTTGGGAGAACGCTATCAAGGAAAAACATATATAGGATGTTTTATTAAAGGAATAAAAGATAATGAACCTAAACAGATTTTCATCTACACTATCTGCGATCATGAACAAGCGTATCGAGAAGTAAAGTCACAGGCCGTTGCTTATACAACAGGTGTTCCGGCGATGATCGCTGCAAAGTTAATCGTAGAAGGACCCTGGCGTCATCCCGGCGTTTTTCATGTTGAACAACTGGATCCCATCCCATTCATGAATGACCTGAACGAATATGGGTTACCGTGGAAGATAAAGCAGGAACAGCATCAGGCGTAATATGATACCCATGTCGATCTACATGGAACAGCGAAATCCCCTTCTTCATCTCACCTTGCAATGCATGCATTTCATCGTAGCCGCCTTTACTTTATAGTCGTTACTCCATTCCTTTTTATTTGGGACGCAAACAATATGGAGTTTTGAGGTCTTTAGAAAGGAGAAAACAGATTTCTATTTTTTCTATGAGAGATGTTGCATTTCAGTCTCTGGATCTATAGATTACTCAAAATTTTCATTTTAGTTTTTTGAAAACAGTCTTTAAGGAGCTTACATGGCTCAGGTTTTTCGGCCTAGCGCCAATACAATAGCAAAAGCCAGCATCTTTTTTTTGATGGTTTTAACCATAGCCGGACTCTGTGGATTGGATCTGATCCATCGCTCTCCCTATGTGCGTTATACGCATAGACCCAAAGAGCAACCTGTACCGTTTAGCCATAAACATCATGTAAACATGGGCATCGATTGCCGGTATTGTCATACGACGGTTGAAGAGTCGGCTTCGGCTAACATCCCTTCAACCCGTATCTGTATGAATTGCCATTCTACGATTTGGAAAGATAGTCCCATGCTCGAACCTGTTCGCGAAAGTTGGCAAACAGGAAAATCACTGGAATGGAACCGTGTACATGACCTTCCGGATTTCGTTTATTTCAATCATAGCATCCACATAAATAAAGGAATAGGGTGTGTAACGTGTCATGGACCTGTTGATGAAATGCCGTTAGTCCACCGCGAAAAGCCTCTCTTTATGAAATGGTGTCTGGAATGCCATAAAGCGCCTGAAAAATTTATTCGGCCGCAAGAAGAAGTTTTTAATATGGACTATAAAGAGCCGAAAAATCAACTTGAATTAGGACGTAAATTAGTCAAGGAATACCACGTGCAAAATGAAAATAATCGATTAACTGATTGCTGGATTTGTCACCGATAAACGGAACGGAAACCATTTAGCCACAGGCGGATCCGCTAGAGCGAAAGACCATAATAAGTAAACATGAGTACAGACCAAAAAACTAGCATAGATTTTGATCCCATGGGAAGGCCCCTAAAGCAACCTGTGGTTCAAATATTTAGCGCTTCAGAAACGTCTTCTAAGAGAATAAAGAAACCTTTAAAACTTGATAAGGTCCGCGAACAACTTTCCAAAACGGAAGGTAAAGAATTTTGGCAAAGCCTTGAAGAATTGGCGGATACCCAGGAGTTTCAAGAGTTGGTTAAACAGGAGTTTCCCCAACACCATGCGGCATGGGATCCCGTTAATCGTCGCGATTTCATGAAACTCTGCGGGGCAGGCTTAGCCCTTGCCGGTCTTTCAGCGTGTACGAAACAACCCACAGAAAAGATAGTGCCCTATGTAAAGCCCCCTGAAGAGCTGATCCCTGGCAAACCCCTTTTCTTTGCAACGACAATGACAGTAGGCGGATATGGAATAGGTCTACTGGCTGAAAATCATATGGGACGTCCTACGAAAATCGAAGGCAATCCCGATCACCCTGCTAGTCTAGGAGGTACGGATGTTTTTGCTCAAGCATCCGTATTAGATCTCTATGATCCCGATCGTTCTCAATCCGTTATGCATCAAGGTCGAATTAGCAGTTGGGATCATTTTGTGGCCTCCATGACAGGTCTTTTAGCTGACAAAAAAGGCAGACAAGGTGAGGGTTTACGCATATTGACAGAAACGGTCACCTCTCCAACGCTGGCTAAACAACTTCAAGAATTCTTAACCAACTATCCGAAAGCACAATGGCATCAGTATGAACCTGCAGGACGAGATACCGTACGTGCTGGATCAAAGATCGCCTTCGGCGAATACGTTGAAGCCATATACAACTTTGAAAAGGCGGATGTCATTGTCTCGTTAGATGCGGATTTCCTTTATACGGGCCCGGGTCATATCCGCTACGCACACGACTTTGCCTCTCGCCGAAAAGTAAGTGCTCAACATGAAAACTTGAACCGATTATATGTCGCTGAAGGTACTCCGACCGTAACCGGCACAAGTGCTGATCACCGTTTAGCGGTCAAAGCCAGTAAGGTTGAAATCATCGCACGTCATATCGCGCATGAACTTGGGATTATCGAAAATCGAGGATCGAAAATCAAGGATCATGTGGAGGTTGCACCTTGGCTAACAGCTATTGTGAAGGATTTGAAAGCACACCAGGGCCGAAGCATTGTCATTGCAGGAGAACAGCAACCCGCAATTGTACATGCTCTAGCACATGCGATAAATACGAAGTTGGGAAGTGTAGATCAAACGCTCTATTACATAGAATCGCCCGAAGCCAATCCAACGGATCAAAACGAATCGCTTCAAATCTTAGTCAACGATATGGAGAAAAGTGAAGTTAACGCATTGATCATATTGGGATCAAACCCCGTATACAATACGCCGAGCCATTTAGGGTTTGCTGAAAAATTAGAAAGAGTTGAGGCGCGTATACATCTTGGCGGGTATGCCAACGAAACCGCTAAAGTGTGTCACTGGCATATTCCTGAAGCCCATTATCTCGAGTCCTGGAGTGATGCTCGGGCTTTTGATGGAACAATCTCTATGGGGCAACCGCTGATCGAACCTCTTTATAATGGGAAAACAAATTTTGAAATACTGTCCGTATTAAATGGGAAAGGCGGAAAATCAAGTCATGATATCCTTCGCGATTATTCAAAAAACGATTTAAAGAGCGGTTCCTTTGAAACGGAATGGCGTCGAACGTTACACAGCGGATTGGTTAAAGATTCTGCGGCTCCTCAAAAGAAGGTCTTTCTCCAAATCGATCACATACAAAAGCTTCCGGCCAGTCAACAAGAAGGGTTAGAAATTGTTTTTAAACCTGATACGTCCGTTGTGGATGGGCGTTATGCAAATAACGGGTGGCTCCAAGAAGTGCCACGACCTATCTCAAAGTTAACATGGGACAATGCAATCCTTATTAGTCCTATAACCGCCGATGGACTTGGAGTTAACAATGAAGATCTCGTCGAACTCACCCATGAAAGACGAACTGTGCAGGGACCTATATGGGTACTACCTGGACAAGCCAATGATTCAATCACCGTGGCCTTAGGGTATGGTCGTACACGAGCCGGTCATGTTGGAAATAATGTCGGTTTCAATGCATACACGATTCAAACAGCACATTCACCATGGATCGGTTCAAATGTGAAGATCACTCACACCGGCAAACCGTTTCCCTTAGCCAGTACACAGGCTCATCACAGTTTACAAAACCGAACGAAGGCGGGCAAGAATCGTAACTTGATCCGTGTTGCTAGCCGCGACGAATTTAAAAAACATCCCGATTTTGCTCAGCATCCGCATGGAGAACATATCCCCCCTGCAGATATGACGATGTACAAGAAATATGATTACAGCAAAGGTGAGCAATGGGGTATGGTCATCAATCTAAATGCGTGTATTGGATGCAATGCATGTATCGTGGCCTGTCAGGCTGAAAACAACATTCCCATTGTCGGCAAAAAGGAAATTGGGAATGGTCGCGAAATGCATTGGATACGTATCGACCGGTATTATCAAGGCGATTTAAATGCTCCGCTGGATATTCATCATCAACCGCTTACGTGTATGCATTGTGAAAACGCACCTTGCGAAACCGTTTGTCCGGTCGGTGCCACCATGCATAGTCAAGATGGTCTTAACCAAATGGTCTACAACCGATGCGTAGGCACCCGTTATTGTTCAAACAACTGCCCGTACAAAGTTCGTCGTTTCAATTTCCATCAATTTTCCGACCTGAAAACACCGAGCAAAAAACTGCAACGCAATCCGGATGTGACCGTACGTGTACGGGGTGTCATGGAAAAATGTACCTATTGTGTTCAGCGAATTAGTGCAGGTCGAATTGAGGCCAAAAAAGAAAGACGGGCCATTCGAGACGGTGAGATTGTATCTGCTTGTCAACAAGCGTGTCCAACCAATGCCATCACATTTGGAAATATTAATGATCCTGACAGCGAAGTTGCGAAACTTAAAAAAGAGCCTTTAAATTATAGTTTGATGGCTGATCTAAATACCATACCCAGAACCACCTATTTAGCAAAAGTAAAAAACCCATACAAGGATTTAGGGAAAAATACGAAACACGAAGCACAAAATTCGAGACACATTTAGATGTTCAAACTTTTCAATACTCTAAACAAAGATAATAGTTTTCAAATCTTCGACAACAGGGAGCCCTATTCGTAATGTCAGACTCGAAAGACAAAGATTCCATACTTGGACAAGCAGGTCCTCTCTTAGACTCTGGACAAACGATCCAGTCTGTAGGGGATAAAGTTACGTCTGTCATTTTCAGGAAAAAACAACCGATCCCCTGGTTTGTAGTCTTAGGCATCGCATCCATGTTATTGGGTTCTTTAACCCTTTCGGTTGTATGGCTGCTTATGAAAGGAACCGGAGTGTGGGGTCTTAACATTCCCAATGCGTGGGGGTTTGCCATTGTTAACTTCGTATGGTGGATTGGTATTGGACATGCTGGCACGTTAATTTCAGCTATTTTATTTTTATTCAAACAACAATGGCGGACATCTATTAACCGTTTTGCCGAAGCCATGACACTCTTTGCGGTCGCTTGCGCTGGTATGTTTCCCCTGTTACATTTAGGGCGACCTTGGGTCTTTTATTGGTTATTCCCCTACCCCAGCACTATGGGCGTATGGCCGCAGTTTCGAAGTCCATTGGTATGGGATGTCTTTGCTGTATCTACGTACTTAACGGTTTCAGTCATCTTTTGGTATACGGGCTTAATCCCTGATCTGGCAACCATGAGAGATCGGGCAAAAAATAAAGTGGGGAAAATCGTAGCGGGTATCTTTGCGATGGGCTGGAGAGGATCAGCACGTCATTGGCACCGATACGAGGTCGCTTACCTATTATTAGCCGGTCTTTCAACGCCTTTAGTCGTATCCGTGCACAGTGTTGTCAGTCTTGATTTTGCTGTCTCCATTATGCCCGGATGGCATACCACCATTTTCCCTCCTTACTTTGTAGCCGGAGCCATCTACTCAGGCTTTGCCATGGTCTTAACATTGATGATTCCTGTACGTTCCATTTACGGACTAAAGAGCATTGTAACCATGCGAACGATCGACAACATGGCCAAAATCATGTTGGCCACCGGATTAATGGTCTTTTACGGATATTTAAACGAAATCTTTTTTGCGTGGTATAGCGGAAACAAATACGAAAGCTTTATGATGTTAAATCGAATGACAGGCCCCTACGCGTTGCAATATTGGATGCTTATTTTGTGCAACGGAATCATCCCACAATTGCTTTGGTTTAGAAAAGTACGACAAAACGTTATTAGCCTGTTCATCATATCTATTATTGTAAATATTGGGATGTGGTTAGAACGTTATATTATTGTGGTGACCAGTCTACACCGCGATTTCATCCCCTCCTCTTGGGACAACTATGCCGGTACGATTTGGGACTGGGGTCTTTATATTGGCACCATCGGATTTTTCCTATTTGCCATGATGTTATTTATCCGATGGGTCCCTATGATCCCCATTTTTGAAATTCGAGAAATCATTCATGCAAAGACTAAAAAAACACTAGGAACGGAAAAAAAGCCATAGACCTGGATCCGTCAGTTAAACGTGGGATTTCTGTGCGAATGCTTTGGAGGCAAAAGGTTGCAAAAAAACGCAGGCGCACCCGCTGGGTGCGTCGAGGCTTTTTTGTAATTCCTTTTGGCCCAAATGGTTCGTGCAGAAAACCGCGTTTAACTGACGGATCCAGGATAGACTATAATGTCTAATGACTAAGTAAGAATGAGCGCAGACAAAAAAATATATGGATTAGTCGCGGAGTTTAATGACTCAGATCTCCTGATCAAAGCCGCTGAACAAACTCAAGAAGCTGGTTATACGAAAACCGATGCGTATACTCCTTTTCCCGTACACGGCTTAACAGAAGCACTTGGGATCAAGCGCACTATTTTGCCTTGGATCGTACTCACAGGCGGAATCTTAGGATGTTTAGGAGGATTCTATCTTCAGTATTGGGTTTCCGTAGAAGCTTACCCCCTTAATGTGGGAGGACGTCCGTTTAACAGCTGGCCTTCTTTCATTCCAGTTACTTTTGAATGTACGATTTTAGGCGCCGCCTTATCTGCGATTATTGGTATGCTCTCTTTAAATGGATTACCTCAGCCTTATCACTCAATTTTCAATACCCCGAATTTTGAAAGAGCATCTAACGATGGTTTCTTTCTTTGCATTGAGGAACAAGACCCAAAATTTGACAAAAAACAAACACGGAGACTTTTAGAAGATTTAGGAGCTGTATCCGTGTCGGAGGTTGAGTCTTGAGAAAAACTGGAAACATATTGTGTCGATTGATGATTTGTCTAGTTTCTGGATCATTGCTTCTTTTCGGAAATGGCTGTGAACTTCGCAAACGAATGTATGACCAACCAAAATACGAACCGCTTGAGCAAAGTGATTTCTTTGGGGATGCCCGTTCAGCACGAGCTCTTGTGGAGGGCACTGTTCCTCGAGGTCACCTCAACGAAGATATGCATCTTTATGAAGGAAAAATAAACGGAGCTTTTGCAGACACCGTTCCCTTTCCCATCACAAAAGAGGTCTTAAAACGCGGACAAAACCGGTACAACATTTACTGTGCTGTATGTCATGATCGAGCCGGTTACGGCAACGGAATGATTGTGCAGCGGGGATTCAAACGTCCTTCCTCCTATCACATCGATCGACTTCGTAAAGAAAAGCCAGGATATCTGTATGACGTGATTAATCGCGGATTTGGGTCTATGCCCAGCTATTCACATCAGTTAAACCCTGAAGATCGGTGGGCGGTCGTCGCCTATATTCGCGCCTTGCAATTAAGCCAAAGTGCCACTCTTGAAGATGTGCCCAAACAAGAAAGAGAGAAGTTGTTAACCGAAAAGCAATGAACGCATCCAAAACAGTTCAACCAGGAATAAAACACGCCGCAAACATTTCACTTAGAATCGGTATCGCAGGGCTTGCTGGTACTCTTCTCGGCGCCATGGGCAACATGTCCCAATTTTATCAATCCTATCTGCAGGCTTATATCTTTTGGTCAGGCATCTCAATTGGCAGCCTTGCAGCTTTAATGATTCATCATCTGGCTGGCGGCGGCTGGGGATTTGTGACCCAACGCATCCTTGAAGCCAGTGTAAAGACACTCCCGCTTGTCGCCCTACTCTTTATTCCTATTATCTTGGGTATGGATAAGCTGTACCATCACTGGCTCCATCCCGAAGCCATTCATGTAGCTCTCATAGAGCTCAAAAGCCTCTATTTAAATAAAAATGCCTTCATCATACGGACGGTTATCTATTTTGTCATTTGGATTGGAATGGGAACATGGCTTTGTAAATGGTCAACCAAACAGGACGAAACAGGGGACAAAACACTCAACCGACCGATGCGCAAGCTAAGTGGGATCGGGATTGTTATTTATGGATTAACAGCGACAGCGGCGTCATGGGATTGGACCATGTCACTTGAACCTACCTGGTTCTCCTCGATCTGGGGCCCACTATTTATGGTCGGACAAGGACTCTCCACCTTTGCTTTTTCCATCATTGTCCTCTCCAAGCTAGCCAAACATAATCCCCTTGCAAAAGTGATTAAATCCGCCCATTTTCATGATTTAGGGAATTTAACATTTGCCTTCGTTATTTTGTGGACCTATATGACCTTCGGCCAATTCATTATTATCTGGTCAGGAAACTTACCCGAAGAAATCATATGGTACCTCGATCGCACCCCCACAGGATGGAAAGTTGTCGCTATTCTCCTAACCGTATTTCACTTTTTACTGCCGTTTCTCCTATTGCTTTCACGTTTAACGAAGCTAAAAGCTCAGTACCTCGCAAAAATAGCTTTATTCGTTCTACTGATAAGGCTCGTAGACAATTTTTGGGTCATTGCCCCTACCTTTCAGGATGGTGTAAACATTCACCTTTTAGATTTTACAACGCCTCTGGCTATAGGCGGACTTTGGATGTTCGTTTTTCTTAAGTTCCTACCAAAACATTCTTTGATTCCTTTACATGACCCACGTTTTAAAGTGGAGGAGGATCCTCATGACTGAACACCCTCAAAATCCAAATCCTGATTATCAGGATCGAGACATTCATCTTACAACCGTTGTTGTTTCCATCGTTGTTCTTCTGGTCATATGCGGTTTTGTATTTATTAGCATGAAATATATGTTTCGAAAATATGATGAAAAAATGTATCAAGCTTATGTTCCCTCATCACACCTAGCGACTTCACGCCAATTACCCGATGAACCCATATTGCAAATAAATGAGGCTGAAGATTTAAAAAGACACCGCGCTTACGAAGACGCTTTATTAAGGGAATATAAAAGGCAAGAAGATGGGACAATCAGAATTCCGATTGAACGAGCCATCGAGGTTTTGGCTGAACAGGGGTTGCCAACACAGTGATGAAAAATCAAAAGAAATTCCCTCTCCTTGGGAAGAGAAGGTTTTATGTCATGATGTTGACATGTTGCATGGCCATCCCCCATCTCTACGCCCAAGATGTTGCCCAAATCCAACCGAACGAATACGAAGAAATTAGTTTCCAACAAAAATTAGATTCTCAGGTGCCCCTCGATCTATTTTTTCGAGATGAAACAGGCGAAAAAATTCAACTCCAAGATTATTTCAAACAAGACAAACCTCTCATCTTATCGCTCGTCTATTACGAATGCCCGATGCTTTGTACGCTAGTACTCAATGGTCTTGTAGACTGCCTCAAACAAGTCCCTTTCAGCGTAGGCAAAGAATTTAATGTGCTCACCGTCAGCTTTAATCATGAAGAGACACATGTCCTTGGCAATGCCAAAAGGAATACCTATTTAGCAGATTATAATCGAACCGATGCTAAACAAGGATGGCATTTCCTCGTAGGCGAAAAAGAACCCATCGCCGCACTCGCTAAATCCGTAGGATTTCGCTATAAATATGACCCTAAGACCGATGAATACGCACATCGAAGCGGAATCATAGTTCTCACCCCTCAAGGTAAAGTTTCCAAATACTTTCCCGGAGCACAGTACGAACCCAAAGATGTTCGCCTGGGACTCGTAGAAGCGTCTGACAACAAAATCGGCTCCCTCGTAGACAAAATCTTTCTCTTGTGTTACCACTACGATCCGTCCATTGGGAGATATGGGCTTGTCATCTCGCGCGTGATCAATATCGGGTGTGGAATAACGGTATTTGCTTTAGGATTAAGCATCTTCATTTTATTTAAACGGGAACGAACGTCCCGGAAATGGGCCCAAGCCCAGACATAATCTTAAAAAACGCGTCTTGCGGTGCTACTACAAACACTATGCAAACAGAGGATAAAGGTATCTGATGGTTTGCAGCAGCCGCGCAAGCGGCGTGGTCTTTTAAGAAACTCGTAGAATAAATGATGAATTCAACATTTAAATTTATGCCAGATGCAGCATCTACTTTTGCAACACAAGTAGACATCTATTACTATTTCCTGATTGCGGTGACCCTTTTCTTTACCTTTGCCATCTCCGCTGCTTTAATCTTTCTAGCCTCAAAATATCGTCGACGGTCACAATTAGATCGACCCCAAGAAGTGCATGGAAACAATATGCTAGAAATAACCTGGACCATCATTCCCTTAATCCTTTCCTTAGTCATGTTCTTTTGGGGCGCTCACCTTTATTTTATCTATGCTAAATCACCTTCAGATGCCATGGAGATATTGGTGACCGGCAAACAATGGATGTGGAAAATCCAACATCCAAATGGCAATCGTGAAATCAACGAACTTCATGTGCCTTTAGGACAACCCATCAAACTGACCATGACTTCTGAAGATGTTATCCACAGTTTCTTTATTCCCGCTTTTCGCATTAAAACCGACGTCGTACCTGGACGCTATACAGCCACTTGGTTTACGCCTACCAAAACAGGAAAATATCATCTGTTTTGTGCAGAGTATTGTGGAACTAAACATTCAGAAATGACAGGATCCGTATATGTCGTGCATCCAGCCGACTACGAGACTTGGTTATCCGGCGGGGGCAAAAAAGAATCGCCCATAGACACCGGCAAAAGACTGTTCACTGAATTAGGATGCGTAACCTGCCATCATCCCAATTCCGGCGCTCGCGGTCCCGACCTGACTGACATATTTCAACACAAACAACTTTTACAAAATGGGAAAGAAATCCTGGTCGACGAAAATTATCTTCGCGAATCCATCTTGAATCCTCAAAAACAGATCGTTTTAGGATATCAACCCATTATGCCAACATTTAAAGGGATTGTAAGCGAAACACAGCTTATGCAAATGATTGCCTACATCAAAGCCATAAGTCAAAAGCCAGAGATCAAAGATCAGGAATCAGATATCAGCAATTTAAAGATAGAAGATAATCAAAAACTTCCTCTCCCTCTGGGAGAGGATAAGAGGTGAGGGTTTTAGTACTACAATGACAGAACAAAAACATTACATAAACGCTGAAACAACGGTTAAATCCTGGTTACTTACAGTCGATCATAAACGTATCGCCATCTTGTACCTTCTAAGCGTTGTCGGCTTCTTTATTCTCGGCGGAACAGCAGCCATCTTATTCCGTTTAGATCTCATGACCCCTCAAGGCGACTTGTTAGCCCATGAAACGTACAACAAAATGTTTACCATGCATGGCGTTATGATGGTCTTTTTCTTTCTTGTTCCCGTCGTACCAGCTGTCTTAGGAAATTTCCTCGTCCCCATCATGATTGGCGCTCGTGATGTTGCGTTCCCGCGATTAAACTTAGCGAGCTGGTACATCTTTATAACCGGTGGGCTTTTCGCTTTAGCCGCGCTCGTCCTCGGCGGCGTTGATACGGGCTGGACCTTCTACACCCCCTACAGCAGCACCTACGCAAACAGTAACGTTATACTAACCGGATTAGGCGTCTTTGTCGCCGGATTTGCTTCGATCCTGACAGGCGTAAACTTTATCGTCACTATTCACAAAATGCGGGCTCCCGGCATGACATGGTTCAGACTCCCTCTCTTCATCTGGGCTCAATATGCTACCAGCATCATTATGGTACTAGGCACACCCGTTATTGCTATTACCCTACTCTTGTTAGTCCTTGAACGAGCCTTTCACATTGGGATCTTTGATCCGGCACTAGGCGGCGACCCGGTTCTCTTCCAACACTTATTTTGGTTCTACTCCCATCCGGCTGTATACATTATGATTTTGCCAGGGTTCGGGATCATCAGCGAACTCATCGCCTGTTTTTCTCGAAAAAATGTATTCGGCTATTCCTTCGTCGCCTTTTCAAGTTTAGCCATTGCCATTATAGGTTTCTTTGTCTGGGGCCATCACATGTTTATTACGAGCCAGTCGATCTATGCCGGACTCATCTTTTCTATTCTAAGTTTTATTATCGCCGTTCCAACCGCCGTAAAAATCTTTAATTGGACCGCAACTTTATATAAAGGCTCCGTAGAATTCCGAACGCCCATGATTTATGCCCTGGGCTTCATTGGCCTGTTCCTGGTTGGTGGGTTAACAGGATTATTCCTCTCTTCCATGGGCTTAGACGTCCATCTTCATGACACCTACTTTGTGGTGGCTCATTTCCATTATGTCATGGTCGGCGGCATGGTTATGGCGTTCTTAGGCGGACTCCACTTTTGGTGGCCTAAAATGTTTGGGCGTACCTATAATCAGGGGTGTGCCGTTTTCACAGCCATTGTTATTTTCATTGGCTTTAACTTAACATTTTTCCCTCAATTCATTGTTGGTTACCTTGGGATGCCACGCCGTTACCATGTGTATCCAGAAGAATTTCAAATATTCCACATCCTCTCCACCGGAGGAGCCTCTGTACTTGGATTTGGGTACTTACTCATGTTCTGTTACCTCCCCTACTCTTTGATCAAAGGGAAAAAAGCAACGGCTAACCCATGGCCCGCAACAGGATTGGAATGGGAACAAACCACGTCCCCGCCCCCAACATTAAACTTCATACACGATCCCGTTGTCACTGAAGAGGCCTATGCCTATGCCAAGAAAAATGAAGAATTTTATAGACAGGCCATCCCCGCGGAGTCCAAAGATGTCTAACTCGCATTCACCCCATTTACATCATCATTTCCACAGCTTAGAACAGCAGCGACAAGCTTCTTCTCTGGGCATGTGGGTCTTTATCGCGCAGGAAATTATGTTTTTTGGCGGACTATTTTGTGGGTACGTCGTGTACAGAAATATGTACCCCGAAGCCTTTGCCGTCGCCAGCCATCAACTAAGTATTGGATGGGGCGGATTCAATACGGTGGTTCTTATCTTTAGTAGTTTAACCGTAGCCTTAGCTGTTCGATCGGCTCAGCTAGGCAAAAAAAATCAAATTATAGGGTGGCTCGTTGCCACGATCCTATTAGGCGTCATCTTTTTAGGCGTAAAATGTATTGAGTATTCGGCTAAGTGGGAACATCACCTTGTTCCCGGCATTCATTTTAATTATGAACCTCACTACACAGACGACGCTCTGCATGAAAGTACTGGATCAGAACATGGAACCGATCATCATCCCGCCCCTGCTGTATATCCCGGCCATGTACAAATATTCTTTGCCTTTTACTTTGCCATGACAGGAATGCACGCCTTACACATGATTATCGGGATTGGACTCATGATTTGGATCATCTGGTTAGCGACCAAAGACCGATTTGCGCCTGAATACTATGCGCCTGTTGAACTTTTTGGGTTGTACTGGCATTTCGTCGACGTTATTTGGATATTCCTTTTCCCCTTACTCTACTTAATAGGAAGACATGTAACATGAATGATCAAATAGACCATCATATTTCACCGATAAGAACCTATATCATTGTCTTCATGGCGCTTATGGTGTTTACAGGGATTACCGTTTGGGTTGCCTTCCAAGATTTAGGATATTTGAATACCTTTGTGGCAGTGACCATTGCTGTCATTAAAGCAACCATTGTCGCCTGGTACTTCATGCACCTAAAATCCAGCGCAAAGATTACGCGCGTCGTAGCTTTAGCCGGTGTAATCTGGCTGATCGTCATGTTTGCCCTAACCATGAGCGATTACGCGGCAAGATCATGGATTCCATTCCCAGACCCTTGGTAAGATCTCTTACAATCTCTACGGGATGTATATGCACAACATATCAAGTCATGGAGAGCAAAGTGGTATAAATTAATTGACCATGCATATTGTTATGGATGACCAAGAGGAAAATCAGGCGTATCCAAACAACTACAGACCTTCAAAAAAGTATACAGGATTATCCTAGTTAAGGCACCATTAACACTGTCTTTATGATCTATCTCCTCAATTAAAGGAAAAAATGCTCGGCGGCCTGAATAATGCTCTCCCAGGGCATTTGAGGACCCTGAATGCTTGAGTTTAGATCCGAAGAGCAACCCTCGTTGCAGTTTGAGACTTTCAGCCTGATCTTCTGGCAGTTCCTCATTCAAGAACTCTCCCCATCTTCTATAAATCGCCTCCAAGCTTTTGGGGTCAAGCCCTTCGGCCCTATTGGATTGTGAGGATTGCTCGATCGTCTTGCGAAAAAAATTGCTTACTTCACCGGCCCATTTACTCCCTTCGAGATCCACTGCATATTGTAAATCTCAGAGTAGATGCGCTACAGATAACTGATGAGCTTTCGCTGGGGTATTGAGTTGAGCCGCCCAGCTATCATGGACCAATACCGCCCTCTCAAATCCTTTGGGGAAATAGTCAGATACGGCTTGGGCTCCTCGACTTTCCGATAAGCCGATCAACGTTACTTGCTGGGTTTGCCATGTCCAGGCCCACTCGTTCTTCCCTTTTACGTTCAGACCTGTCTTATCACGACCCACCGCCATAGAGCGCCCCTGTACAACTTCACCGATGGTTTCATAAATCGCCTACGATTTCCTGGAAGTCCCTCCACAAAATTCACCAAACTGGCCTGTACTAATCGAGACCCCACAGACTTGAATGAACTACCCCGCTGCAAAGCGGCGGGGTAGTTCATTGAAACAGGTATTTAGATTTCAGGACTAACGCCAGGATACCCTAAAAAAAGCAACATGACCCCTTTTCTTTATTAGCCCGCGAGAAGTTATTCGTTCAACAACAAGCGAAAGAATCGCACATCGCCACCGTTCGTCCAGATCAACTGGTTCATGCCGTTGACTTCGGCCGCCGACTCGACCACATTGGTGAACCCCACCAGGAGATTCGTTGACATTTGCATTTGAAGCCCGCTCAGATTCGTAGACCAACTCAGGGTGACATTGGTCGCGACGATCGAAATATCTAGTGTGAATTCGGCATCGTCGTCGGTCAATGTCACGAGAACGGTCTGATTAGTAACCACATCGTAAGCGTCGTCTGAACTAGCGTCATCGACACTGACAGTAATGATCGCACTATCGTCCACCAAGGGTGTCGTCGTCAATGCCGGTCACGGTTACAGTCTAGGTCGTGGACCATGTGTTCGAGGCAAAGGTCAGCGCCGTCGGGCTGATCGTGGCTTCACCGGTCGCACTGCTCGAAACGGTCAGCATAACATTGCTGTTAGGCTGTACATCCAAAACAACGGTAAAGTCAGTGGAACCGCCGTCCTCTTCAATGATCAGGGATGATAAGTCAAGGGTGAATCCTGCTGTGCCGACATCAATCACAACGAATTGTTCCATCATCCCATTATCTTCATGATTCAAAGAATGGCAGTGCATCATATATGTGTTTATCGGATCAGAAAAATCTGTAAACGCTGCCAGTACCTCTACAGTGCTACCTGGATATACAAGCACCGTATCCTTCCATCCCGTTTGATTAGCCGCAGGTGCTAGACCATCTACTCTAAGAATATTGAATTGAACATCGTGAATATGCATAGGATGTGCAAGTTGAGATAAGTTCTCGAATCGCCAAATTTCAGTATTTCCTAAAGGGATCCTGAATCCGTCAGCTATCGCTTCGGAAGGCATTTTGGGGCTCAAAAGTTGAAAACTTTTTCCTTGAGATGCTCGCTTTTGGGCGGATTGGGACCGGCAAGTATCACCCTGATGAATTTTTTGAGCGTACAGGTCAGATTCACTCTGATTTGACCATTTTGGGGCGTAGGCCTCCTTGGGCAGTCGCCTTAGAGTATTGTTAAAGGTGCACGGAGGGCTATGCGAAGGAATGGGCAATATCTTGTATCACTTCAAACCAGCGACAACGCTTGCCAAAGTGAAGTTCAATTCGTCCGGCGTGGCGGACCAATCGAACCGCGCAATAAATGATATTTTTGAGAACCGTTTTGATTCGCCAGCGCGGGATGTTGATTTTCTGCGGGGCAAGCCCAGCCCGTTTGATGACCTCTTGGCCAAGACCGCGCAATAGGTTGAAGGCCACCATGGCGCATAACAGAATAATCTTATTGGCACAGAGTCTCCCCGAAGGCAATCGCTCAACATCAAGATCGCTTTTGAGTTCACTGTGGTACTGCTCGCTGGGGCCATGTCTATGATAGAGATCTAGCACCGTCTTGGCACGACAAGAGAGGTTCGTCCACCAGGTGCTCACCTCAAGTTTAGGAACCAGAAGTTTCTGACCATCGATATCGATGGTGCGTTCAATCACTTCAAAGGCCACCGGGACACAAGGGCGGTTTTGGTCACCACCGGGATGGAAATGATCGAAAAAGCCTGTGTAAACGTTCTTGCCTTCACGACTGTCTTGTTTGTCTCCAACTCGGCGTACAAGGGCCAGCGTTTGTTCAGGACATTCGCGGCGAGGATTTCGCTTTACGATAAAATAATGATCCCCAAAAGCGTCGAAGTTATCGGCCGCAGCGTTGCCACTATCAAGCCGAAGCAAACATTTTCCACCCAGGCCCAGGGTTTGGAGCGTTTCAACGCTGCGGGCAATAAACGCGGTCGTTCCCGACTGGCAATGTTGTTTGCCGGTATAGGTGTAGGAAACGCCTTCTTTCGAAGAGCCTGAGTGATCCAAAGGGCTCACATCGATATCGACGGGAACAAGATCAATCCCTTCGACATCTACCTAGCCAAAGGGGCCCGAGGAAAGAAGTTCGGTGTTGAGTTTGCGTAGCCCCACATGGGTTCTGGCTGGGGGCAGGTCGTCGAAACGACGTCGGAACACCGGCTCAGAGGCTACCTTTTTAACTCCCCTTTTTAAGTCCAAAGGCATTCATAAAAATCTCATCACCCCGGTACAGGTCGATATCATTGAAATCGGTTCGACTGTTGCAAAGTAAGCCGATCTGGGTAAGGAGGATCTCCCGATCAGAGATCGCATCGGAGCGGCGTGGTTGAAAATTGGAGGGAAGAATCCGTTGAGCATGATCCTCAAGCAGCAGGCCGCAAAGATGATTTCCGCTTGTGCTGTTGAGTTCGCCCTTGCCAGTCTTTATTTTATATTGTTTCATATACACACCTGTTGGGGTGGGGTTGTTTGTTTGAGTACGGGTATGCTCCCCGCTTTAGCCCAACAGGTAATGAAAAATCGTCAGATTTTGTCTGACGGATTCAGGGGGATATAATCATTGATCACACTCATATCAAATGAACCCCCATCTATCGTAAACGGGGCCCCTGGAGACGCAGGCCCTAATAACTGTTTTACTCTTGTTTCATCAACATCTGCCTCATCTAAATAATTTACCGATACCAACGAAGAGGGGACATTTGTAACTGGGCTAATTGTCTTTGGCACAACGATCATCTTCAAAAAATTAAAATCTGTAGCATCCAAAGGGCCATTTCCACAAGCTGGACCATTGTTGCAGGATCCGGCAACTGTACCTCCAAATTCTGTTGAATAACTCATTAGATAAAACTCATTACTAACCGTTTCACTCGTGAAATCAAATAACAGCTCTACTCTTTCACCTGGAGCAACAACCACCCGGGTTAGACTGACAGGTGCTTCCAATAACCCACCATCTGTTGCTATTTGATAAAAAGTTCTATCATCATCAAAGCTAATATTATAAACTCCCTTTACCGAGGCGTCTAAAAACCTAAATCTTACCACTTGCTGAGGGATATCAATATATGGCTCAACGGTTCCATTAAGAACCATCGTCATTCCGAGACCCCATCTCTTAACGAGTTGTTTTCAAATTCTTTATCTTGTAAGATAATGGGTATATCGTCTGTACCGTAAGTTCTGGGTAAATCTAAACTACTCTCCACACCGTCATTAATAATGATTAAGCCGGCCATACCTCTACCAACTTGTACAGCAGTTAGTCCATGTATATGAGAATGATACCACATTGTTGAAGCATTTTGCATAACTTCGAAAGAGGGGAACCAAGTGCCGCCATTAGGTGCAATTGGATTACCCGGACCTCCATCCCATTTCGCAGGTAAATGAAATCCATGCCAATGCACGGTAACATTGGTTCCGGCAGTATTGTTTGTGAGATTAAAATTAACCGTTTCGCCGCTAGTAAAAATTAATGTTGGTCCCAAATAACCCATACCACTATATCCGTAAGTCGTTGATGGCACACCCGTGTAAAATTCGTGCGTGGTATCATTGACGGTTAAAGTAAAATTCGGGCCTGTTAAAGTGGGCGGGATGGCTAATTCATTTGTGAATACTTGAGCGCTCCCGTAGTTCACAAAGACTGCGGTTAGCAGTAATATATTTCCTGGATCCGTCAGTTAAACGTGGGATTTCTGTGCAAATGCTTTGGAGGCAAAAGGTTGCAAAAAAACGCAGGCGCACCCGCTGGGTGCGTCGAGGCTTTTTTGTAATTCCTTTTGGCCCAAATGGTTCGTGCAGAAAACCGCGTTTAACTGACGGATCCAGGTATACAACAATCTGAGACTTTAATATTAAATTATAGCAGATAATATTTTTCGTTTTTTCTTGACGGTAAACAAAATATATGATATATTAAATACACTATTTATAAAAAACAAGACAAAAAATGTTTTTATATACATATTATAACTATCAGGAAAACATCTACCCCAAATGTTAAATATGAAAAATAAGATTATTCCATTCATCCTCTACGTAATAGTTTCGATTCTTTGTATGTTTTTAACGGTAACGTCTGTATCCGCAAAAACCATTTCCTGGGCGGGCCAGTTATAGATAAAGGTGGTGAGCGTGTCGGGCCAGGCGACAATTATTTTTCACATAGCACAAACAATGTGTGGGTGGATACCAATGGATACCTCCATCTTAAAATTGATCAGCGGAATGGAACATATTATGCGGCTGAAATTATCAGTCAACAGAGCTTTGGCCATGGCCGATATCGTTTCTTTGTAGATGGGAGAATTGATAATTACGACGAAAACATTGTCGCTGGATTGTTTACGTATGACACGGAGTTTCTTGATCCTGATAGCTCAACAAATGAGATTGATATTGAGTTTACAAAAGCGTTCACAAGCAACACAAACTTAGCGGGGAAAAACGCCGTTTTTGGTTCTAAGCCAGAGGTGCCTTCGAATTATTTTCATTTACATAATTCAGGTTATACGCTTCCTGCAAATGCCCTGACATTACACTCTTTTACTTGGTTTACAGACAAAATTGACTTTAAAAGTCAAAAAACTCATGACTTATGGCCTGCTCAGAGTAATCTGATCGCCGAGTTTAATTATCCGGGACCGCATATCCCCCCCATCTCGCAGGGAACCGAGCAGGTACGTTTGAATTTATGGATTTTTCAGGCACTGAATACAACGCTTGTTAACACGCAAAATCTAGAGTTGGTTTTTCGTGATTTTCACTTTACCCCGTTGGACGATTACGATGGTGATGGCTTATTTGACGAAGATGAAACTTGGATTTATATAACCGATCCAAACGATTCTGATACGGATGGTGATGGGTGTAATGATGGTGATGAGGTCAACAGTGAAACCCAGCCTCTGGGCGGAAAATGCTGACAGCGACGGGTGTACGGATTGTGAGGAGGCGGTGAGTGGAGTCTCGGACCCAATAGATACGGACGGAGATGGATGTCTTGATTGTTACGAGATCACGAGTGGAAGCGATCCATATGACCCAATTGATTGTATAAATCTTAGCCCTGACGTCCCTAAAATAGAGGATCTTCCAATCTGGGTTAAATTTCCTGACTGGAAATGGGAGTGGCCTATCCATCGATTTGAAAAATTGAGAAAAGAGGCTTTCTCAAAAAACGTATCTCGTAAGCGATAGATTACACCTAAAGAACATAGAAGTTTAGGGAAAACAAAAACTTCTAGGAGATGATCCGTAGCACGTTGAAAGGATCAAACATATGGATATTTTTAAACAGACATCAGGTACGTGGAAAAGGAAAAAGTCGGCCGATACCATTATAGAAAATCTCCGCTCTGCTTTCCAAAAATCTATGTTAAGGCATCGGGAGAGAAACTTTTTCTCTTAACCAAAAGCAGTAGCCCATCCCAGATGCCATCGTCTAAAAAGCGTGGCAGGTAAGGTAGAATCCATTTCACGTCCTCAACAAATTGATTCGTTCGGGCGAAAGAAATTGATCTAATACTCTATCTGCGAATAAAGCATTCAACGGCTCCGGCGATGAGGCCAGAAGTGACTGATAAATCCTATATAAACGTTCCCCATATTGTTTCAACCCAAAGGAATCTCTAACGATTTCGGCATTATACTGAATCTTTTCGCGGCTCACAGTAGGCCCTAAAACAGGACGCTCTAATTCCGAAGTAGTTTTAAGATGTCGAATCACCTTCATTTGAAGTTCTTCATCTAACCGTCCAAAATCAATCGTTTCAGCCGACACGGTTGTGTCTATCGCTTGATCCATGCGCTCGACGGCACATTCACGACCATACGCTTTAAAATAAACCTGTAAATGGTCGGTTACTTTTTTTGCCCAAACATCAGCTCCAATTAGGTCTATGGGGATATCGAAACGATTATAAAGATCCGATAAATCAACGCCCGCCTCAACAAATTCATGCGTAACCTCTGGAAGATTCCGACCCACTAAAGGTCGTCCTGTTAACCACGCTTCTAAAAAGACTAATCCAAACCCTTCAGCAACACTGGTTGTCACAAGGGCATGGGCTTCGCTCAGCAATATTGCAAACTGTTTGTGTGAGCCCATATCAAACTGAACCGGCACGTTCAATGATTGTGCAAACTCAACCCATTGATCATAGATCGGAAGGGCCTCCGGATTTTCAGGGGCCATGGAAAAACCAAAGGTATCCCACGTATTATTTAAGGCGGCCCATAAAATAAATTCGCCTATGTTTTTTCGGCGTATGGCTCTCGTGGGATATAAAAATAGACGGGAGCTTTCACTGGAATGATCCACAGGAAAAAAGGAGGTATCAACCATTTCTATATGAACCGCATTGGGTAAGACATGTGTCTGTTGAGGGGAAAGTCCTGCTTGGTTGATAAAGGTTTTATCTCGGCTATTGAGCAATGCATAATGAACATGGCTAGCGGTAGGATATAAAACTTCACCGAGCTTTTCAGGAAGACCATCGCTCACATGCTGCAATAATTTTTTATAGTTCGCAGGACGACCGTCCTCAGGAAAATCATGGATTTGCAAAAGCACATGTTGCCCTGAAGCGGCCAAGGCCTTAACACATGCAGGGAGATGAAGGTTTTTTCCTAACGAATGATTATGAAAATGCCAAATATCAGGCGAGTCTCCTAAACGACTTCGCGCAACATTTTCAAGGTTCTCTTGAAGCTGAGCAAAAGATTGGGTTGAAGGTTTAGAGTCATAACTTAACCCTTCCACAACTTCTACGGGTATGTTCGACAAAGAAGTAGATGGTGGTTCACCGGTTAAAACAATGACTTCCATGTCATAATCAGATAGGGCCGCAACCGCATTTTCAATAACACATGTTACGCCTCCACGCCTTAGATGATAATGAACAATGGCTATACGCATAACGACTTAATCTAAACGTCGCTTTTTTCTGTAGGCCGGGACTTCAATCATTGGCGGGCGCTCTTCCTCAAAGATCTCAGTTTGTACCTGCTCATAATGATCGTCATCTGCCTGAAATTGTTGAAGACACATGCTAAGCTCCGGCAAATCTTTCATCACACCAAATGACTCAAGTCGATGAAGAAACGTTTGGAGTATGCCAAACGACATTTTCCCTAAATCTCGGGTCGATTGATTCCGATGTATCCGTCGTCCTAAATCCGTTTGACCAAAAGCATCCATACCCCATTTCCGATAGATATCCATTAAGTGAGAGGTTTCTACACCATACCCAATCGGAAAAGGAATCGCTTCAAGCACCTCGCGCCGGACCGCATATTCACCGGATAACGGCTGAATAATCGCGGCTAACTCTGGGAAAAAAAGCGAAAAAAGAGGGCGAACCAATATTTCAGTAACCCGCCCTCCTCCGGAAGGACGGACAATATTTGAAACGGTTAAAGGCCGGTCGTAGAATGCTTTCACATATTTGGTTTCTGTGTTGTAAATTAAAGGAGCCACCAGCGCATAGGCAAATCGGGGATGTATATTTTTGATGTCGGCATCCACATAAACAATAATATCTCCTTTCAGCTGATAGATCGCTTTCCATAGGTTTTCACCTTTTCCCTTTTTGTCACCGACTTCGGGAAGAATATCTGAAGCCAGATAGACATCTGCCCCAAACGAAGCGGCCACGTCACGAGTCTGATCCGTGGATCCTGAATCAATCACAGCAATTTCGTCTAAAAGCGGATAGCGGGTTACTAACTCTGATTGAAAGATAACAACTTCTTTTCCAATGGTTTTTTCTTCATTAAGGGTCGGTATACATAAAGAGATTTTTAACCCTTGTTTTTCCTTTTCTCTCACACATTTCAGGATATCCCAGAACGCGTGATAATGAAATGTGTGGCTCTTCAACCATTTATCCATCGGCATGGCAAAACCCCCTATCGACAGCCATTAAAATCCCTATCAGTTGAGCGATGCCTGTGGATATCGGTTCAACTTGAATGGATTCGTTCGGTTCATTGAGATGTTCGCCCCACGTCAACCCCACGGTGACAGCCGGTATGTTTCGATCAATTAAAGCCGTTAATTCGGACATGCTCGGCGCTATGCGGGACTCAATATTCAGTCGCTCCATAATGGCTCGCGTGCCATGTGCAAGAGGGTGTGCTAGCTCCAAACCTCCGGGTTCACGACCCGCAAAAATATCGAGGTTAATTTCAGTGCCTGTTTCTGAAGTCACCTTGGCGATAATATTTTCTACGTGTTGACGAATATCTCGAACCATCTGGGCCGATTCACTGCGTATCTCAAAGCGTAAGCGAACGCTCTGGGCAATGCTATTAAACGAAGTACCTCCCTGAATTGATCCCATGATAATCGACGTTTTGGGTCTTTTCGGTAAAGGAATCTCAACCAAACCGTTTATCACCTCATTCATGATAAAAATCGCGCCTGCCGCGCCAAACCTCGACCCGTCATATTCATTGGGGACCCGGCACGTAATCTCTCCACGCAACATGCCCAAGGAAGTAATACTCAACCGTCCTAGTTGCACGCCTTCCAAACAAATAGCGGCTTGAATCGGTAACGTATTGTTTTCCAAGAAAAATCGTAATCCCTCTAGATTTCCCCTTCCCAAACTGCGAGAAGCGCCCATTAAGATAAGATTTGAATCGAACTCAAGATCTAACTTTTCAATCAAGTTAGAAAGAGAGGCTAATACAGCAACCCCCAGGCTATTATCACCCACACCCGGACCTATAACGCGATCAGGATGAACGGTGACCGTATGGTCAACCTCTTCGGCAAAAACAGTATCCGCATGAGCCACAAGAAGAATGTTTTTTTTATCACCACCTTTTCCAGGGATAAGACCCACCGAATTGCCAACTTCATCTGACGAAGCATCCGGCAATCCTGCTTCACTAAAACGCTGTAATAAGAATTGAAGTTTCTCTTGTTCTTGAAACGTGGGCGCCGCGATTTCGCCCACCATCACCAAATTGGCAAGAATGGTTTCACGAAGCGTTTCAGATCCTGCTTTATAGGTTGCTAACTGATCTAAAATGTTGTCAAATGTATGTCCCATAGCATCCTATGATATTCTGATTAAATCAATTCAGACTTGATTTGTTTTGTGATTCGGCAATGCTTCGTTCCAACTGATCATTATAGGCAGGAGAAAAAAATATGCTAGAACGAATAGGTTTTGTTTCAACACGCTTTGCCGGAACCGATGGAGTGTCTCTAGAAAGCGCAAAATGGGCACAAGTCCTTTGGGGCTTAGAAGACATTAGTTTTTGGTACGGAGGTCGTCTAGATCGAGCGCCCGATATAAGCCTTTGTATTCCCGAAGCCTATTTTGGTCACCCCGAAAACCAATGGATCAAGGATCGTATTTGGGGTCAACAAAATCGCGATCCACAGGTTAGCCAACGCGTTCGAAATATGGCCGAATACCTAAAAAAACCCCTTTATACATTTGTGAAAAAATTTGATCTCACACTCTTTATCATCGAAAATGCCGTCACGATTCCCATGCACATACCTTTGGGCATCGCGATTACAGAATTTCTCGCGGAAACGAGGTTTCCCGCCATTGCCCATCACCACGATTTTTATTGGGAACGAGTCCACTTTTCTGTCAATGCCGCCCAAGATTACCTTGAACTCGCCTTTCCCCCTCGTGACCCTGAACTTCAGCATGCAGTGATTAACCAAGCTGCTCAAGAACAGCTTTCCTGGCGAAAAGGCATTTCTTCGATGTTAATTCCTAACGTACTTGACTTTGAAAACCCGCCTCCCGCCCCCGATGACTATGCAAAAGATGTGCGAACAGAAATTGGATTAAGCCCTGATGATATCATGGTTCTTCAACCTACGCGCATCGTTCCACGAAAAGGCATTGAACACGCCATCAAGCTTTTAGAATTTCTTGATGATCCGAAATATAAACTCGTGATTTCCCATGAAGCAGGCGATGAAGGATGGGAGTATAGCCATATGATTAGCGAACTCGCTCGGGAAGCTAATGTCGATATTCGATTCATCTCCGATCGCGTGGGAGAAATCCGTCAATACGACCGTAAAGGACGAAAAGTCTATACCCTCTGGGACATTTATCCTCATGCCGATTTTGTGACGTATCCAAGTATTTATGAAGGGTTTGGTAATGCCCTCCTTGAAGCCATTTATTTTAAAGTCCCTGTGCTTGTTAACCGATATGATATCTTTGCAAGAGATTTACAACCAAAAGGCTTCCACCTTCCCCTTATGGAAGGATTTGTCACGCGCAGTGTGGCCAAGGAAGTCCAACATATACTCGAAGATTCCGGCTATCGAGAAGAACTCACGAATCACAACTATGAGGTCGCAAAAAAATTCTATAGTTATAGCGTTCTCCGTAACAGTTTAATGACGCTGATCACAGAGATAAAAGGGCTGTAATGCTTATTTGAAATACGATAAAAAGAAAAAAATCATGCTTAAATATTCTTCCACAGATCGTGTCCTTCGTATCCAAAAAAGATTGGAATATCTTTACAGTGATCAAGCCTCTTCATGCCTTGAACGACTTGAACAACTGATCGGTCGATATGGAGTCGGCATCAAAACAAACACGGACAACCAACCATCATGGGATCAACATGACGCCTTTCTGATTACGTATGGAGACATGGTTTCTGCAGGTGCGGAAACGCCTCTTTCCACCTTTAAAAGATTCCTTGATGAACGTGTATTAGGGGCTCTCAATACCGTCCATATTCTTCCCTTTTATCCCTATTCATCATCGGACGATGGTTTTTCCGTCATTGATTATCGGGCGGTTAATAGTGACTATGGAACCTGGGACGACATTGAAACCCTTTCCCAAACATATCGACTTATGTTTGATCTTGTCGTCAATCATGTTTCCAGCAAAAGCCCATGGTTTAAAGATTATCAAACCGGTATGGCACCCGCCAGACATTACTTTATTGAAATGGACCCTGATACTGATCTCTCCGAAGTAACGCGCCCCCGAAGCAGTCCTTTATTAACACCGACGCAAACCCCTGACGGTGAAAAACACGTATGGACGACCTTTAGCGAGGACCAAATCGATCTCAATGTTCAAAACCCGGACCTGTTCTTTGAAATGCTCGACATCCTTTTCTATTATATCTCAAAAGGCGCTCGGGTTATACGACTCGATGCGATTGCATTTCTGTGGAAAAAAATAGGAACCACATGCTTACACCTTCCAGAAACACACGAGGTTGTAAAACTCTTACGTGATATCTTCGAACTCGTCGCCCCAGATGCCATGATCATCACAGAGACGAACGTTCCACACGAAGAAAATATCAGCTACTTTGGGGACGGAGATGAAGCTCATATGGTTTATCAATTTAGTTTACCCCCTTTACTCATGCACGCCTTACAAACCGGCGATACAACCTACTTAACAACATGGGCCAATTCTTTAGGAGACCTCCCTCCTAAATGCACCTACTTCAACTTTACCTCATCACACGATGGGATTGGGGTTCGCCCTTTACAAGGTCTGATTCCCGATAAAGAGGTAAAAGCCATTCTTAAAAGAGTTGAAGCGTTAGGCGGGGTCATATCCATGAAACAAAACAGTGATGGAAGCGAAAGTCCTTACGAACTTAACATCACATACTTCAATGCTCTGGGGGATGGCGGAGAAAAAGAACCTTCCGACTTACACATCGCACGGTTTATGTGTTCTCAGACCGTTGCACTAGCCTTCCAGGGAATACCCGCCGTTTATTTCAACTGCCTGATTGGCGCTCAAAACAATCTGGCCGGCATAAAAAAGACCGGGCGTGCACGCACGATTAATCGCGGGAAGTGGGATTATGCAGAACTAAACGACCACCTAGATAATAAGAATACCGTCCATGCACAGGTGTATCATGAATACATCCGACTTCTCGAAATTCGGAAACAACACTCGGCCTTTCACCCAGATGGTCTTCAAAAAATATGGAAGATAAACTCAGAAATATTTGTCCTTGAAAGAACGTCACCTGACGGCAGCGAAACCATTCTTTCCATGAGTAACTTCACGTCAAAAACACTAGAAATAGAGGTAAGAAATCATATCCCTTCTCTGGCTAAATCCAGAAAATGGATCGACCTAATATCGGATAAGCCGTGGGACTCGAAAAACGGAACACTTACATTAAAACCTTATCAAACCTATTGGTTAACTTAGCCTTATTCTTCCCGTCCCATTACACGGAAACAAGTTCAGGAGAGGGGAACAGGTTTCCGAGCTATGGTCGCATGAAAGGTTGCTTTTTCGGTTACATAACCTTTCTTTTGTTCCGGCGCGGTTTCGGTGTAGAGAGCTCCGAGTTTATTATGAAAATAATTCGTGTCGGGAATATGACGATGATGTTCCTCCAAAGGAACCTCAAGAGATGCGGTTATTTCTTCATCCAAAACGAGCTCCATCATCGCTTCTTTTAGGGCCGTGCCCATCTTTTCCCGAAAGAAATCTTTAAACAGAATTGGAATGCCTACCTTTTTTTTATCGCGGCAAAAAGATGAAACCCGATCGGCCCAGGTTAAATATTTTTCGCTGGAATGGGCAAAAAGTTGAGGCAGGTCGCAAGAAGTCGGTCCAAGTTCTTGTTGTTCGGAATCGGAAAACAGATGAGCGTCGATGGCCCTTACCCCTATATAACCTTGGTTGTGATAAGGATAAATCAAGTGCTTAGAATAGCGATCGGTTATTTCGTCAAAAATATGTTGATGTATGGATGAGGACATGATGTGGATAAAGAGGCCGCCTGGTTTTAAGGTATCACATATCGACTTCATGTTTTTGATCAATTCAGGTTGCGGGAAAAGATCCATGACGTTGAGTCCGATCAGACAAGGGGTTAGGGAACGTCCGAGACGTTCAGGGATTTGTGCGATACTCAGCGGCAGAGTCCGTTTGCCCTGTGTTGCGTTTTGCGAGACGATATTGCGTGAATATTCCGTTTCGATGAGGCATTGAAAAACCGTATTTCCGGTAGGGTGATCGGGAAAGAGGGAAAGCAGATATTTCAGGTAACCGGTTCCAGCTCCGATTTCCACTATGATTTCCCGGTCAAAATCCAGACCGTATTGGTCGTGAACACGGCTGAAAACATTCAGTATATTTTGGGCGTTTGCGTATTGGGTCAATCGTTTCGGGAGTTGAGCTGGGGGCAATACCGGACCGTTTTCCACCACGGCACCCTGCTCCAGTAAACGGCGTATCGATTCGGGATGCTGAACACCCTGTCCATCGGCGAGGGCCTGAAAAAGAGACGAGAACGTTCCGGCTTGTTCTTTTTTGAGCGCATAGATGTTTCCTATAATCCATCCTTCTTGTTCTTTTCTCAGTTTTACTTTTTCTACAGTCATAAGCGTGAAGGAATAGGTTTGTATCAGCGTTTGAATATAGTCCGGATGATGCGCGTAACGTCCTGAACTTTGCAGTGTATAGGAGGGTTCGTCTCCATATTCAGTCGAAAAGACAAAGTAAGCGTCCGGTTCAGCCGAGCGGTTTACGGCGGTGAACAAAGGATGGAGATCTCCAGTGTAAACCAAAGCATCACAGGCAATGAACAAGTCGAACTTTTGAGTTGACTCCGACAAAATATCCACGGCATCTCCCTTGAAAATCTCGTGGTAAATTCCTTTTTCTTTCGCCTTCCGGCACATGTTGGGCGAGAGATCAACACCGGTGAAGTGCCGAGCCAAGGTCTGGAATTCTACTCCGCATAAACCGGTGCCGCACCCTATGTCAATCGCATGTTCAAACACCCTGGATGTTAAGCTCTTTAAAAGCCGGGCCAATTCTTTGGGCGTCTGATAGCCAAGCTCGTTGAGAAGGTGCTTGTCGAAACGGCCTGCGTACTGATCAAACAAGTTTTTTATATAATCAGGATGAGCGGCGGAAATGGAACGGCCTTGGGCCGCGGCTAATTCGTGTTGAGTGGATACGTTGAGGGGATCTAGTTCAAGAGCACGTTCAAAGTAGGGAATGGAATCATCCGTCTTTCCCTGACTTTTTAGCAAAATGCCGAGATTATGATGGGCCGCGGCATGGTGCGGCTGGACGGCAATGACTTTTTGATAACAGGCTGCGGCCGCTTCCAGAGAGCCTTCTATTCGATAAAGATTGCCAAGCGCGGATAGCGACCTGGAGTCCTGAGGGTTCAGTTCGATGGCACGCCGGAAATGAGTTATGGCTTCTTGATAATGGCCTTGTTCGCTGAGCAGGTTCCCTAGATAGCTGTATCCATGATGGTTGTTGGGCTCCCGTTCGATGGCTTGGGTGAAGAACGTTCTGGCCTGCTCCGGTTTTCCTTGTTTTCTATATAAAGCCCCGAGGTTTATATAGGCTTGAGCATAACGAGGGTTTAGCTGAATGACGTGCTGAAAATGCGTCTCAGCTTCTCCAACGTTTCCCAGGGCATTTAAAACGACTCCCAGATTCTGATGTGTATCCACGAGATTCGAGTTAATGAGAAGAGCTTGGCGAAAAACAGATACCGCTTCTTGACATTTCCCTTGGCGGAAAAGGGTAATCCCATAAACATTCAGCGAAGCCGGATCTTGAGTTCCTTGACCTTTCCTTCCGTAGTCGGATTTATTTTTAGATCGCTTGGTTTTTCTTTTATTGCTCATATTGATTCCCCAAAAAATGATCCATACCTTAAAAAAAAGGCACCGTTAAGAATCAACTACCCTCGCCTAAAGGCGAGGGCTTGAATGTTTTGGAGAAAACCAATGACTCAAGTCATTGGCTTGGCAGACCTCCCGGATCAATTCTCTCAACCTTTTCGAGACCCCTCCTACCAAGATCTTACGTCTATACTTCGTAATCCACACAAAGTGATACTTTATATCGTAACGACTATGTGACCAACTCCGATAATGCTCCATGTAACACAGTGTACCTAAAGGTTTCGCCTAAAGGCGAGGGTTTTAGTCCCATTGAGAATTGTAATATTAAATGCCCAAAAGAAGATATTGTAAAACAGGAGTGTTCCATGCCGAAATCTTCTAGATTTAGAAACTCGACAGAAGACAAAAAAAGGAGAAAGACATGGAACAAATCAAGAGTAGTATTCATCCCCGAAAAGGCAAGCATTTGACACAGAAAGAACGGATCATGATTGAAACAATGCTCAAAAACCCAGGACGTCCTTTAGAGATAGCCAGCTATCTGAGAAGGCATCGTCGAACCATAGAGCGCGAAATCAAACGTGGGGAGGTAGAGCATTTCGATACAGAGCTGCGAAAGAAGAAAGCATACAGCAGTGATCGAGCCCAGGAACTTCATGATCTAAATGCGACGGCTAAGAGACCTGAGCTTAAGCTTGGAAAGCATCATGAAACGGCTGTGTTTATCAGCGAGCACATTCTTGTTCACAAACGCTCACCCGATGTGGTTGCTCCTTTGCTTAAACAAGAGCAGAGACCTGCAGCGGTGAGTACAAAAACGCTGTATACCTATATTGACCAAGGTCTCATCCCGGGGGTGAGCAACGAGTCCCTATGGGAAAAACGAAAACGGATAAAACGAAAAAGACGTGCTATTAAGCGGGTTAAAAAGCAACATGCCCGAAGGACCAGTATCGAAAAACGACCTAAGACCGTAGAAAAACGCGAGGAATTTGGGCACTGGGAATTGGATTTGATCGTCGGCGGAAAAGGAACTTCAAAACCGGTTTTAATGACGTTAGTAGAAAGAAAGACCCGAATGCTAAGGGTGAGAAAACTTTCGGATAAAACACAGGCATCGGTTCTGCAGGCCCTCAAAGCGATCGAAAGATCGATGGGAGTTGGCCCATTCAGATCGATGTTCAAGTCGATTACAGCCGATAACGGGAGCGAGTTTCTCGACGTGGAGCAGATGGAACGTTCCGGATTTAGCAAAAAGAGACGTGTTAAACTCTATTATGCTCACCCGTATTCTTCCTGGGAACGAGGCTCCAACGAAAATGCCAACCGTATGGTTCGTCGTTTCGTCGCCAAAGGAGACAACATCGGAAGATATACCATCGACCGTATTGGTGAGATTGAAAAATGGATTAACAACTATCCTCGCAAGATCCTAGAATACAAACCCGCACAGGAGTGTTTCGATTTGGAGATCGCCGCATGAACAGAAGCTCTCAGGTCCATTTTTTGCGGCATTTAATTTTACAATCCACCATGGGATAATGATGGTGGCTCCATACGGGTATATGGCGTGATGGCAAGCCATCACGAAGAAAAGCGGTCAAGCTGCCGCACCCTACAAGTTGGAAACGGATATGAATCAGATTAAAAATTTTCAATAGTGGTTACATCTGTTCGCTACACTCAATTCCATCTGGATATTACTGTTGAGAGAACGTATTGATTAGTTTTTGCAATTTTTCAACCTTTTCACACAACTCGATTTTGCGATGCTCTTGGGTGGCGACGACTTCTTTGGGGGCTTTGCTGACAAAGTGTTGGTTAGCGAGTTTTTTTCTTACCCTCTCTAAATCTTGATTCACCTTTTCGAGCTGCACAGAGAGACGTTTGATTTCATTTTCTATGTCTACATATTCGGCAATGGAAATATAGACCGCTCCTAATTGGGTCAGCCCACTCGGCATAGCTCCAGCCGGCACAAAGTTCTTGTCTACTGTTAATGTGCTTACTTTTAGCAAGGCTTTTATAGAGTTTTCATCGGCTTTGAGGGCGATGACATGTTCATCCTCGGAGGGTCGTATCACACATTCAACCTCCTGTTTAGGAGGGATCCGATAATCCGAGCGGAGATTTCGACCCACACGAATTAAGTCATGTTTAGCCTCTACATAAGAAACACTATCCGGATTTACACCCCATAAGGCCAATGTATTCTTCGAGCCTGTTTGAGGCCAAGGTGCGTGCATAATGGTTTTAGATAAGGATTGATACCCCATGGCATGCCATAGTTCTTCAGTCACAAAAGGCATAAGCGGATGAAGCAAACAAAGCGCATTAGAGAAAACATAGTGCATTACTTTCAGCACGTGCTCTTTACGTTGTTCATCCTCTCCATAAAGAGTTTGTTTGGAATATTCAACGTACCAATCACAATACTGGTGCCAGACAAATTCATAGAGAACGTGAGCCACATCATTAAACCGAAAACGTTCTAAATGCTCTGAAGTCTTCTCAATCGCCTCGTGGCATTTAGATAAGATATGGTGATCATCGGGCATATGCAGACTTAGATCAAATGTAGGGTTGTGAAAATTGTCTGCTGCAACAGGGGCATGAAGTTGCATAAAACGGGCGGCATTCCAAATTTTGGTTACAAAATTTCGGCCAATTTCAAATTTTTCATCGGACAAATATACGTCTGAGCCCGTTGCCGTAATCATGATTAAACTAAATCGCAAGGCATCCGCACTATATTTTTCAATAATATCTAACGGATCAATGGAATTGCCTAAACTCTTGCTCATTTTAAGCCCCGTATCATCGCGGACGGTGCCATGGATATAAACATCGGTGAAAGGGATGTCATCCATGAATTCTATGCCTGACATAATCATACGCGCCACCCAAAAGAAAATGATCTCGGAAGCCGTTACCAATGTGTTGGTCGGATAATAGAACTTCAGATCCTCATTTTGTTCAGGCCATCCATATACGCTAAAGGGCCAGAGCCAAGATGAGAACCACGTATCTAACACATCTTCATCTTGTCTGATCTGGTTGGAACCACACGATGAACACGATGAGGGTGGACTGTTTGCAGCCCATTCGTGATTACATGCATCACAATAAAAGATAGGGATCCGGTGACCCCACCAGATCTGTCTAGAAATACACCAATCGCGTATATGTTCCATCCATTCCGAATAGACCTTTGTCCAGCGGTCCGGAACAAAACGAATACGTCCTTCTTTAACGGCTTGGAGAGCCGGTTGTGCTAACGGTTTCATTTTAACAAACCATTGAGGAGATAACCGAGGTTCGACCCTAGTATGACAACGATAGCAATGACCTACAGCATGATCATGATCGTCAATCTTTTCTAGTAGGCCCGTGGCCTTTAAATCTTCTATCAATTTTTTTCGACATGCAAAGCGATCCATTCCCGCATAAGGTCCTGTGTCTTCATTCATCGTCCCATCATGGTTCATCACATTAAGGGGTGTTAAGCCATGTCGCTGCCCGATTTCAAAATCATTGGGATCATGAGCGGGTGTGACTTTAACGGCTCCTGTCCCAAATGTAGGATCCACAAAATCATCCTGAACAATCGGTAACTCACGGTTGAGTATGGGTAACAATAAAGGCTGATCTGTCAAATGATTGTATCTTGTATCTTCTGGATGAATGGCCACGGCAGCATCCCCTAACAATGTTTCAGGACGCGTGGTAGCCACAACGACATAATCATTTTCAGTATCCTTTATCGGGTACCGAATATAATAGAGTTTTCCAGAAACCTCTTTATGTTCACTTTCTTCATCAGATAAGGCGGTGTGACAACGAGGACACCAATGAATGATATAGTTGCCACGATAAATGTATCCTTTTTTATATAACCGAATAAAGACTTCAGAAACCGCGTTGCTCAAGCCTTCATCGATGGTGAAACGTTTGCGATCCCAGTCACAGGACGCGCCCAATTTCTTTAATTGGTTGGTGATGGTCTTTCCATAGACTTCACGCCATTGCCATACACGTTCAAGAAAGGCTTCACGTCCTAAATCATCTCTTGTTTTCCCTTCCTTTTTAAGCTCACGTTCCACTACGTTCTGGGTGGCAATCCCTGCATGATCGGTTCCTGGCACCCATACCGTATTTCGACCTTGCATTCGGCGCCATCGAATGAGCACATCTTGAATCGTATTATTGAGCGCGTGTCCCATATGAAGAATCCCTGTAACATTCGGGGGAGGAATAACGATACAATACGGTTTACCACCCCGGGATGAATCGCCATGGAAATATCCCTGTTCCAACCAATGGGCGTACCACTTGTCTTCCACTTTGTGTGGATCATATGTTTTATCGAGTTGCATGGATGGATATTCGTAGCGGGAACACAAAAGCGAATCAAATCAATTATTGATTGGGTTTTCCTATTCGAGGATTAGACCTTGCGGCCGCGTATTTTGAGACAGCCTTCAAAAGAAGGTTGATCTATTCAGGCAGATTAAAGAGAGAACGTTATTCGTCAGATGGATTAACTATTTTGAAGGTTACTGCGGCCACGACACCGCCCAATAGGTTTGCCACGAGAAAGATCCAAATATCCTGTGCTGCAGACAGGCCCATGAGCGTAATGCCAATGGCGACGGCTGGATTGAAAACACCTCCTGAAATGCCCCCGACAGCAAAGGCCCCCACAAGAACCGTTAAGCCGATTACAAGGCCAAAGTAGCTGTTCCCTTCAGTGCTTTTAGCCGTTGCTACATTCAAAACAACAAAACATAGCGCAAAGGTAAATAAGAATTCTGCTAATAGTGCAGGCAGTACGTTGGGTGTCATGGCAGACACCGTTGGATTGCTTTTAAGAAATAGGGTTAAGCAGGCTGCGGCTATACCCGCGGCTATTTGAGCGACGATATATAGTACCACATCTTTGGTGTCGCATTTGCCACGAATCCATACAGCTAGGGTTACGGCTGGGTTATAGTGCGCCCCAGAAATATGCCCTCCCGCATAGATCATGATGGCCAGTATGGATCCAATGGCCAAGGGAGCTAGGGTTCCTACGCCGGGTTCTATGACAACCATGCCAACCGTGAGAACAAGAAAGAAAGTTCCAATAAACTCAGCAATATATTTTACCATCATATCCTCCTGGATCCGTCCTCTTTTTTGATTTTTGATTTATCCCTTAAAAGAGAACGAGTATAGAATCTTACATCTACTTCGCAAGACTAAAAATCTTTGATAACCAAGACAAAAACTTGGTGCTCCATTACATCGGTATCGATATCAGTTGCTTCGGGAATGATCCCGGTTGTATTCTGGGCCCATGTTGTGATGTAGGCTAAATCAACAACCAGGCGTGATGGTTCTTTGCCAACCGTAAATCCGCCTCCTAAACTCAGACTATAGTAATCATCTAGTTTACTTAAAGCAGGACGTTGTTCCCAGGCCAAGCCGCCACGCAGGGGAATCTCAGTCTTTTTAAAGACCATTAAATATTCGGTTCCCATTCGAACGGACCAGGTATCATCAAGTGGATTATCTTTATGCAATGATCCGTCTAGTAGATTGATGCGCTCCTCTCCATCAGCTTTAAACGAAAAGTCAGACCGCCAGGTTTGGCTGATATCAAAAGTGGTATAAAATTGAGGGGATCAACGCCAGACAAGCCCCATGGCCCAATACAGTGGGAAATCAATTTCTATCCCTTTTTGTTCTACGGTCGTCGTGTCAGTAAAGTCTAAAACGCTTGTCCGGGACCTATTAAAGGTGGTGGCTTGGTTGCGAAGCGTCTTTTTTTGTTGAGCGTTGGCCGTCCATGGGAGATCGACAGAGGCTCCCAGGCTAGAGCATTTAACGATTAAAATGCCTCTTTAGAAGATCTATACTCCATGACATGAGTATAGCAACAGCAGAAATCCGGCGGCGTGCGATAGATGCCTACAAAATGGGCAAAGGTTCCCAGGCCGATATCGCATCTTCTTATCGTGTAGATCTTAGAACATTTCAGCGTGGGCTCTCTCGTTTCAACGAAACCGGACAGACCGCTCCCCGACCGCGTGGGCATCGTCAGGCCCTCTACAGCGAGCAGCTCAAGGCGTTGGCTCAACTGGGGGGCAAACATCCCGATGCAACGCTTGAAGAACTCAAGAACATGAGCGGCGTGAAGGGGTCGATCATGGCCATACAGCGGGCGTTGAATCGGTTGGGCTACCGGTATAAAAGAAACGCTTCACGCCAGCGAGCAAGACCGGGCGGATGTAAATCTCTTGAGAAAGCAGTGGATCCAAGAGGTGGCCAAACTTGATCCAAGTCGCCTTGTCTTTATTGATGAATCCGGGGCGAAAACGAATATGACTCGTCTGCGGGGCCGGGCGTTGGGCGGGAACAGGCTTTTTGCCAAAACGCCTCATGGACATTGGTGTACCACCACCTTGATTTCTTCGGTCTGCCTGGACGGAACAACAGCGGCCATGGAGGGGGAGGGGGCGACAGACACGGCTGTTTTTGGAGAATATACTCGCCGGGTTCTTCTCCCGACTCTTTCACCTGAAGACATCATCATCATGGACAATCTTCGCGTCCATCACAATCCCAAGGTCATTGAACTCATTGAGTCATGTGGGGCCTATGTAAGATTCCTTCCACCCTACAGCCCCGATTCCAACCCCATTAAAAAAATGTGGGGCAAGATAAAGAATCGGTTGGGCAGCCTTGCAGCCCGCAGTCAGCAGGAACTATCTGAAGCGATCATACAAGCGTTCGAAGAGGTTTCTCCCGACGACGTAATCGGCTGGTTTTCTTCGTGCTACATCGCGACACCTCAATTGTGAAGCGCTCTAAGACATTGGGAAGCCCTCCAAAGAAGTCACAGGGTTTGATTGAAGCCAGTCAAATCATTAATTTCGTTGATCGCTTCAATTCGACCTTCTACTTCAAGAGAGTCTTGACGTTGAGATGTTCCACGACTTGAAAAAGGATTGTAGGTGCCTGAACCAGAAACAAACCGTATTGGTGGCGGGGGGAAATCATGGAGCGTTGACTATGATAACGCCCGTATATTCATAGATCCCACGTGTGGTCTGAAAGGTGTTAATGTCCGCGAAACTATCGGATTGACCTGAATACGTCGCGATGCTTCTAGATCGAATGGATCGTCCTTGTCTCGATTGATCTTGATAGTAATTAAAGGAAGCTACCATGAAAAAAGTAGGGGTTACTTCGATTGCGAATGCAGGCGTGACCACATCAATGCCGCCTTTTTGTTCAAAAATGAAGAGATGTAAGTGATTCGGAGTCTAATGCTTGATCAAAGGCCGTTAGGGTTTCAGTGGCGAGAAAGCTGGCAAAGGTATATTGAGCTGTAACAATCATTGAGCCATTCCTGATTTCATCAATCTCAATGCCTGTAGAAAAAGTGGAGGTGGACTCATTATTTTTCCTACGGATTGATTTTTGAAGTTTCCAGTAAATTGTTGTGTAAAATCATAGGCTTCTTGTGCGTTTAGTGATACGACAACATTTCGGTTGATCGATTCAGAGTAAGTTGGGTAAACCAGACTGAAGTAATTGAGGTTTAAATCTTGAAAGTCGTTTTGGCCTACATCCGTTAATAAATCATTGGAATGATGAGTGTTCTTTTCTCGTGAGTATCGAAAAACAATGGAGGCTTCGGGTCGTTCGAGCTGAATCAATCCTGCTGGGTTCCAAGATGCAGCCGTTGCATCGTCGGCTAAGGCGGTAAAGGCTCCGGCAAAACCTAACGCGCGTGCCCCTGAACCGCTCGGTAGGGGGGCTGAAAAAATGGAAGGGGGGCTGAAAGGGTCTGTATCGGAAAGGGTTTTGTCAAAAAAATTTTGATTAATGGAAAGAGCCAGTTCATTGAGTTGGCTAAAGAAGAAACGACTTTTGAGGAGATCTTAACATTGGAAGAAGGTTCCAATCATGTTGAGATCGTTGCGGCTGACTTGGCTAGGAATCAAGTCAAAGAAGGGTATACGTGGATTCTAGATGGAGCCGCACTCGAGTTGCTCATTACGGGAGCAGAAAAAAAAGGCGGCCTGTGGATGGTTCAGGGAGTATGTTCAGATAATTATGCGATTTCCTCCATCACATACGATGATCGTATAGATAACTTTCCCCCGGACCGTCGTCCAAAAAGCATCCCGATATCTTTTCAGATACCCGCAGGAAAAACGTTGATCTTTGAAGCTAAAGATCAAGCCGGTAACCTATTAACCATTCCCTTATCGGAAGAAACTTTTGGACCCCCTTCTGTGTTAACATCAGAGCTTCGTACATTAAAACCATTTGATGTCGTTATCGATACGGATGCAGGAGCTTCGGTAAAACCTTCAAAAAAGAGTAAAGAGGTAGAGTAACAATACAAGTGCAAAGGTCCGCAGCATAGTTCATTCTTTGGGTATCTGACCCCCCCCAAAGGAGAACATAGAATGCCACGAACCTACGAACATTTAAACCGTTATGAATGAGAAGTGATAGCCCAGATGCTAAAAGAAAAATATAGCTTATCTCAAATTGGCCGTCACCTGGGCCGATCCCCCTCGACTATTTGGCGCGAATTTCGCCGTAATCGAGTCCGTGGCCGCTATTACCCAAGACCCGCAAATGGCCTGGCTCAAAGCCGATTACAGCTAGCTCGAAAGCCTCAAAAAGTGATGGGAGCTAGCAAAGAACAAGTGGAGACTCTCCTGGCGAAGTATTGGTCTCCAGAACAGGTTGAAGGTCGAAGAAAGCTAGAAGGTGACCCTCCCATCAGTCGAATGACGATCTACCGCTACTTGTACAGTCCAAGAGGGGCTGGCTACCGAAAATACCTGCGTGGCTCCGGAAAGAAAAAACGAGCGACTCGGAAAAGCCATTCACGTATACACAACCAAACGATGATTGACCAACGCCCCGAAGAGGGTGAAAGTCGCAAGGTGGCAGGCCATTGGGAAGGTGACACTATTCAGGGCCAAACGAGAAAAGAGGCCTGTGTAGTCACTCTAGTAGATCGAGCGACTCGATATCTCATCGCCGATCTTTTACCTCGATGCAATGCCGAATCGGTCAACCGTTCCGTACCTCAGTTCGCTGATTCAGGGCTCCCCTGTAAAACGGTGACTGTAGATAATGGCATGGAGTTTGCCAGCCATGCTAAACTACAGAAAAAAATAGCAACCCCCGTTTTCTTTGCTGAAGGGAGAAACCCTTGGCAAAGAGGGAGCAACGAAAACACGAATGGTTTGCTTCGCCAGTTTTTCCCGAAGAAAACCGACTTTGCTGCCCACAGCTCCGCTCAGTTGAGCTGGGCTGTGGAGTTACTGAATAATAGACCGAGAAAATGCTTAGAATATAGAACGCCCAAAGAAATGATGGACAGCTTCGGTTTTGCACTTGTAAGTTGAGTCTGCAGTTTGGAGAAAAGGTGTGAGCGAGGATAAAGGCGACTTTTCTATTTGTTTTAGCTTCACACCCATGAGGTAAAGCCCGCCGGCCATTCCTGTACTTTCTAAAAAAAATCATTTTGTCAACTACAGGCAGAACAAGTCGTGGCTGGAAATTTCTATACATCAAGACCCTGTCTCAAGCTTAGCGATTTCTTTCTTTAGCGCTTTAATTTCCTTTTGACGTTTCTTATCCTGTTTTTCTCTTCTGTTTTCATCCGATTCTTTATCGGTTAATTCGACTTCTGGGTCGTCCAGACGACCACGTAAATACTTGTTTTCTTTAAGCATAGATTCATATTTAGCCTGATAAGAAGCCTTCTCTAGTTCATGTATAGACCTGGACTCCTCCTGTGACTTGGAGTCTTTTTTTGCGTCTGTCTTCAACTTGATTTCGGCGATTTGGTTCGCGCAATAGGAGGTTCGATACCGAACACTATCTGGTTGCCAATTAGGATGTTCTTTCGTCACGTGCCGAAATTGTTTTAACGCGTTTTGGTAGTGCTTTATGGCCGACTCCCATTTTTCCGTATCTTGTGCATAGTCGCCTTGCACCAAAAACACATACGCCTGTGTTTGGAGATTTTCCGTGGGATCAACCTGATCCATTTCGGCTAAGATCATTCCGCTTCCCCATGCAATCCATATTTTTATAAGGGTCATAGAGGTCAATCTCTTCCGGAAAAGGATGTTGTTGGTATACATGTTCTTTCTCATGATGGGTTCCTTTCAGCTAGTGTCGTGTTTCCACCTTACTTTTACCTCTCCCAAACTGCTAAGTAAATTCAAGGGGTTAAGAGTTCTTCTGGAAAGAAGCGGTGTTGTAAAATGAGAAATTTGGTTTATCTTCTTTCTCTCACATGATGGGTAGACTACGTTATAGCTCAGGATTATTTATTATGAAACTTGGTTATGTTCCAACAGATCGTGCAAGAAAACTAAATCACACACGGAGTGTACGCCGTCACTTTTTGAAAAAAATAAACACCCTTTCCCTTGTTGTGGGGATTCTTACGTTGATATGTGGTTTAGGAATATTTTTATGGGAACACACAACACATCGTGTCCAGACGCTGAAATTGGGGGAAATCTATCTTCTTGTCGGAAGCCTTATATTATTTTTAAGGTTCTTGTTAAATGTGTGTCCAAAGATGATAAAGCGCCCTCATCGTTCTATACGCGAAAACCCGTCTTTTCCAAAAGCACGGGGACGTCTACATTCCCTTGTTAAAAATAAAGAAGGAATGGTTCTCGTCGTGATTCTTGTTGTGCTTGGGGCGCTATCCGCATTGTTGGCTCAGACACAAGTGTTGACTCGTAATAGGCTTAAATTAGAAAAGCGGGCTTTGGATAAAGTGCGGCTTCAAAGTGCGGCAAGCGATGCTGTTTTATATGGCCTGCAAAAATTGGCTGAGGACAGAGATTTGGCCGTTGATTATACAGAGGAACCATGGGCCCAACCGTTTGAATGTGTTCAGCCTTTAGGACCCATTTCCAAGGTTTGTATTGTCGATATAAATCGTACATTTGATTTAAACAATTTAAGACTCGAAAATGGACAACGTCACAGTCGGTCGCCTACCCAAATTTTAAGCGCTATTTTTACTCTTTGTGGAAAAGAAAACTCAGTAGAACGCGCTGAAGCTTTACGAGATTGGATAGATAAAGATGAGATAGGCGCAAAAGAAAAGGACTATTATAAGAAAAAAAATCCCGAATATACGTGTCCAAATAGATGGGTAAAATCTTGGTCAGAATTATTATATGTATCAACATTTTCAAGAGATTTTTTTAATCCAGAATCTCATTATGACTCCTTAGGACGAGCCCCTCCGACTTTGTTAAACTGTATTTCAATGGGGCCGCTTGATCGAACAAAAGCGCTTCCTATTAATATCAACACAGCTTCGGAGGCTGTATTAATCGGGGTCCTGGGTGTTGGCCAACAGGCCTTGGTGAAAAATATTTTGGACTATAGATCTCATCATCCTTTTCGCTCTTTTGAGCCACTCTCCGATATGGTAAAAGATGTGGGTGCCATCCAACGTATTTGGCCTTATTTAGACATAAAAAGCTCACTTTTCACGGTGAACGTTCAAGCCCATGAAAATGGACAAACTGAACACATATCAGCCATTGTGAGACGTTTTACCTCCGGGGATATCCATATTCTTCAATGGGTCACATCTTAAAGGAACAATAAGGATCACGGATGATGGTAGACCGAATAAATACGCGTACACATATCTGTTACGGCATAGATCTGTCGAATAAGCATCTCATTATTGTGCGTTTGACAAAGCGGAAAAAAATTACACACGAAATCGTCTATGCGGGTGAAACGGTTTGTTCCGATCCCTCCGAAGCGCAGCCTTTTCATGTAAACGTGGAAAAAGATTCTAATTCGATTCTGGCAGGTTGTATCCGTGTGCATAACAGTTCGATGCATTGGATCACTACACCTTATGCTTCTCTCAAAAAAGCTCGTTCGGTTATCCCTTCTTTGCTTGATATTCAGCTTCCGTTTCCTTTGGAAGATTGTGTATATCAAACGCCTTATATGCATCTTGCAAAACACGACGTTCGCTCTCTAGCCGTAGCTACGCGTCAAGATGCGATAAAGACGCGGTGTAGTCAGTATCAAAACGTAGGACTTAACCCACACGTCTTGGATCATGAAGGTCTAGCCTTATGGGATCAAAGTCTGGAGGAAATACCTATCCATGGAGATACCCTAAGGATTATCGCTTATATTGGATATGATCACAGTGTACTGGTCTTTGGGAAAACTTTTTTTCAAGCAGCTCATAGCAGCCAATTTGGTCTAACCGTTTATATCTCATCGCAAAAAGATACGGAACCCGAATCTGTTTCCATACAGGATTTTACAGCCAGGATAGAAAGATTGTTACAATCTCACATGACTCAAGAAACGCCTTGTCCAGTCATGTGGATATGGACAGGTCCAGGCGCGTGCGAAAAAGAGTTGTGTTCTACGATAGAAAAACAAATAGCGCCATCAACTTTAACGGAGATGAAGTTCGTTGAAAAACCCGAGTCCTTTTTAGCAAGAGGGCTTGCTACGCGTGTATTTAAAAAAGATCTTGCACCGTGCAATTTTAGAAGCGGCCCATTATCACATCCACAGACTCTTCAATGGGTCATGACTCGAAAGATGAAAAGGACGATGACCAGCGCTCTTTGTGGTTTAATGCTTATTGCCTTGAACATGGGCTGGCATTTTTTGATAAAACAAAAAAATGGACAGTTTCAAACAGTATTAACCGAGCGTGCGAGTCGTTTAACAGGTCTTTCTCGTATCTATAAAGGCCAGGAAACATATATTGTAGAACAGGTGTTCAAAGAGCAGGTTGAAATGAAAACACCTTTTATCAAGGGGGTTTCCTTTTCTTTACGTCCCCTCTTCCATAAAATAGGAAAGATTGCTTATACTGATCACATCTTTATCGAAGATCTGTTCTTGGGGAGTGAGCGAATATCACTAATAGGAACAGTTCGACAGGGGCATCAAACCGAGAAGCTAGCGCAGTACATCCGCGAGCAAGGATACACTGTTACCGAAGAGCAGCAAGACTCTGAACCTGAAAAATGGGTTCGTTTTTCAATAAAAGGCACTCAACAAAATGAATCATGAAACGCGATTGCGTATAGGTTGGGTCATCGCCACACTCACCCTTGTGTTAGGTCTTTATATGACAGGTCGCTCTGTCCACAACGTGTCTGCGCAAAAAAGTCAAATTCAGAGAAAAGCGAATGATCTTATGAATTTACGTGGTTTAGAGATCAAGAATAGAGTCTATGAATCCGCTTTGCAGACCTTTGAAAAAATTCCTCAAAAACATCCTCGGCCTATACGACAGCTTCTACGACAGTTTTTACCCGGAGAAAAAGCCGAGGTCCGTTCGCATAAAACAGAGCCACTTTCAAAAGGATGGAAAATTCGACAGGTGGAAGTCTATTTCCCGGATATAACGTTGCAGCAATTAGATGGTTTCCTTTACGAAGTGGAAGCACAGAAACCTCCTTGGCGTGCTCAAACGTTGACGGTACAAGCATCGGAGACATCCTCGGGTTCTGGCCAAATAACCATTGTGCTCGAAGCGCTAGAACAAGAAATAAAAAGTTAACAATAAACAAGCATGAATCCTCTTAAAACTCTTTTTAGACACCAAGAACTTGTGAAAAACTTGGTGTCTCGAGAATTGAAAAGCAGATATAAGGGTTCTGTACTAGGTGTTTTGTGGAGCCTTCTTACCCCCCTTTTTATGGCGATCATCTCTGTATGTTTTTTCCGTTTACTAGCTCGAGGCATGCCAGCAGAGGAGATTATTGTCGGTGTTTTTGCCTGGCAGTTTACAGTCCAATCCGTTCAAGAGGGCATGCGCGCAATAACAGGTAACTCAAATTTAGTCAAAAAAGTTTTCTTCCCTCGGATCCTTCTTCCGCTTTCAATAACACTTTCAAATTTAGTAAACTACCTTCTAAGTTTAATCGTACAGTTTGTTTTTATCTTTATATGGTTCCTTCTGAAATCAGAACCCCTTACGTTAAGTATATTTACGTGTGCTCTTCCGTTTGTCATTATCTATCAAACCCTCTTTAATATCGGGATGTCTCTGTTGGTGTCTGCGTCTAATGTTTATTATCGAGATACTCAACATGCGGTGGGGATCCTTATGAGCGCCTGGTTTTTCATGAGTCCTGTTATGTATAACCTAAGTTTTATAGAACCGATCACCCAACAAAATCCATGGATCATGAATCTTTATATGTTGAATCCGATTGCAGGGATTATTACGGCTTACCGTGCACTTTTGTTTCCTGATATAACATTTGAATGGACGCTCTATACCCTTTTAGGGTTTGTTTGGCCCCTTGTATTGACCAGTGTCTCTTACTTTGTTTTTAGACGCGCCCAAAAGAATTTTTCGGATATGCTGTAAGGTTCGAGGCTGAAAACGGTGGTGAGGTGAAGTCGTATAACCGAGAACCCCGAACCAACTTAAGAATAAAAATGAATGCAATTGAAGCGATAGATCTAGGAAAACGGTACGGATTAAAAGGCCATGTAGCGCCCACACTCTTTGGGACCATTACTCGGCGTTTAAAGCGTGAAAAATCAGAGTACTTTTGGGCACTTAGAGGTGTAAATTTTAAAATTCAGAAAGGGAAGACCGTCGGTGTCATCGGGCCCAACGGGTCCGGGAAAAGTTCCATGCTGGGATTAACCGCGGGAACGATTGCTCCAACCGAAGGACAGATTAAAACCCATGGCCGGATTGCTTCGCTTCTTGAATTGGGGGCGGGATTTCATCCCGACTTAACGGGTCGAGAAAATGTGTTTCTGAACGCAGCTATCTTAGGTATTCCACGCGAAGATATTCAAAGACGGTTTGATGCGATTGTTGACTTTGCGGGACTCTACGACTTTATTGATATGCCTGTAAAACATTATTCAAGCGGTATGTACGTACGACTTGGGTTTGCGGTTGCCGTTGAAGTGGATCCGGACATTATGCTCATCGACGAAGTGTTGTCAGTCGGTGACATTGCGTTTCAGTTGAAATGCTTAGATCGAATACGTCAATTTCAAAGGAAAGGAAAAACGCTGCTTTTTGTGTCACATGCCTTACAAACCATTGAAGAGTTTTGTGATGAAGTATTTTTAATACACAAGGGTCAACTGGTTTCCCAAGGCGATGCACCCGAAACGATTTTAACCTATATTAAATCTTATATGGGAGAAGGCGGATACTTATATACCCAAGAATTCGGATCGAAAGAAGTGGAAATCACAGATGTACAGCTTCGTGACGATCAAGGAAACGAGACGTCTTCGTTCCTATCAGGGACCTCCATGACCATAAAGATAACCTATCATGCTCATAAACAGATTGAGAAACCGGTATTTGGTTTCTCCTTAAAAACAGGGAATGGGTTTTATGTTTTTGGCACGAACACGCAAATCATGAAGAAGCCTATTGATGTTATTGAAGGTCAGGGCATTATGGAGTTAAAAATCTCTCCTCTCACGCTGTTACACGGCAACTTTTTTTTGTCACTCTCTATTCATTCTTGGGATCATACCATCCAGTATCATCGTCGAGAGGATTGGTATCCGTTTGCCGTTAAAAACACAAGCCAGCATCTGGGTGTGTTTCAGATGAATTGTGATTGGAAGCAGAAGGGACAGATTTTTTGAGCTAAAGCAAATTTGCTTAGGCCCCCCTTTACATTTTCCCCTGGTTTTACTGCTCTAAAGGCAGAAGAATACCATCGACAACCAACCGATCATCCTGATCTGGAGTCAGCTGAATAGGTAATGGCGGTAGTCCTTGGCGAATGACTTCTTCCTGATAGTTTTGAAGATGTTCCCATACATCTTCTCCATACGTATATTCTCGTTTGTCGGGAGGATGTAGTTGAGTTTTAGGTTGTCGAGGGGGTGGTTGTCTCCGAGGCGTTCTGTTCCTTCTACTCTTTTGAGTACGTTTTTGATGGTCGGCAGGGGAAATCGTTTTTATACTCGGATCAGCGAGTTTAATAATCGCCATTTCCGCTCCTTTGCGAAGCACGGCTTCTTCTTCTTCGTAATTTGCTTCGACCAGTTCAATATCACTTCCTGGTCCTCCATTTTCTGGTCCTTCACCTTCTATAAGAAAAAAACTTAAATTGGTTTTAAGATCAATAAGCCCCACTTTATTTCCCCCCCCTTCTACTCTTATAATAGAACTCATTCTCAGTGTTTTAGCAAAAGATTGATGTGGTGGAATGGGCGCGACCCTTTTGGGTGCAGGTGGTGGAGGTCGAGGTGGATCCCCGAAAGGCTTACGATCAATAATAATCTGGTAACGGTTTGCATCGAAACGGGCCAAACTCTCAACGGTTGTCACTAGGATAGAAGGGATCAAAGCCAATAGAACTAGTTTAGTTTGTTTCATTATGTATACTGGAAAATGTATGTATATGGTATCCCGTTTAGACTACAAACGTCAAGAAACGTTCATGCCCTTTCAACGGACCGATATTTTCTTCTTAACCTGGATCCGTCAGTTAAACGTGGGATTTCTGTGCGAATGCTTTGGAGGCAAAAGGTTGCAAAAAAACGCAGGCGCACCCGCTGGGTGCGTCGAGGCTTTTTTGTAATTCCTTTTGGCCCAAATGGTTCGTGCAGAAAACCGCGTTTAACTGACGGATCCAGGCTTAAGGTTGGAAATAGTTGCCGTTGTCTGATTGCGACTTTTTCAGGAGGGCTCAATACAAGGGGTCTATCATTTTACGATAGCCTTATTGTTTCCTCAGCAATAGGTGGATTGTAGGATTAAATGCCGCAAAAAATGGACCTGAGAGCTTCTGTTCATGCGGCGATCTCCAAATCGAAACACTCCTGTGCGGGTTTGTATTCTAGGATCTTGCGAGGATAGTTGTTAATCCATTTTTTTCAATCTCACCAATACGGTCGATGGTATATCTTCCGATGTTGTCTCCTTTGGCGACGAAACGACGAACCATACGGTTGGCATTTTCGTTGGAGCCTGGTTCCCAGGAAGAATACGGGTGAGCATAATAGAGTTTAACACATCTCTTTTTGCTAAATCCGGAACGTTCCATCTGCTCCACGTCGAGAAACTCGCTCCCGTTATCGGCTGTAATTGACTTGAACATCGATCTGAATGGGCCAACTCCCATCGATCTTTCGATCGCTTTGAGGGCCTGCAGAACCGATGCCTGTGTTTTATCCGAAAGTTTTCTCACCCTTAGCATTCGGGTCTTTCTTTCTACTAACGTCATTAAAACCGGTTTTGAAGTTCCTTTTCCGCCGACGATCAAATCCAATTCCCAGTGCCCAAATTCCTCGCGTTTTTCTACGGTCTTAGGTCGTTTTTCGATACTGGTCCTTCGGGCATGTTGCTTTTTAACCCGCTTAATAGCACGTCTTTTTCGTTTTATCCGTTTTCGTTTTTCCCATAGGGACTCGTTGCTCACCCCCGGGATGAGACCTTGGTCAATATAGGTATACAGCGTTTTTGTACTCACCGCTGCAGGTCTCTGCTCTTGTTTAAGCAAAGGAGTAACCACATCGGGTGAGCATTTGTGAACAAGAATGTGCTCGCTGATAAACACGGCCGTTTCATGATGCTTTCCAAGCTTAAGCTCAGGTCCCTTGGCCGTCGCATTTAGATCATGAAGTTCCTGGGCTCGATCACTGCTGTATGCTTTCTTCTTTCGCAGCTCTGTATCGAAATGCTCTACCTCCCCACGTTTAATTTCGCGCTCTATGGTTCGACGATGCCTTCTCAGATAGCTGGCTATCTCCAAAGGACGTCCTGGGTTTTTGAGCATTGTTTCAATCATGATCCGTTCTTTCTGTGTCAAATGCTTGCCTTTTCGGGGATGAATACTACTCTTGATTTGTTCCATGTCTTTCTCCTTTTTTTGTCTTCTGTCGAGTTTCTAAATCTAGAAGATTTCGGCATGGAGCACTCCTGTTTTACACTATCTTCTTTTGGGCATTTAATATTACAATTCTCAAACGCGGGACGACTGACTAATATCATTGACACCTTAAATCGTTCTATTGTCGTTGCGTATAACGGGGACGGGTTCATCCAATCGGTCACTGATTTTTTCCGGTCGGAGCGTAACCTACCGATATTATAATGGAATAGAGCCGGGTGGTAACTTTGGAGACTTAAAGTCAGTAACGACTCCGAGTGTAACCGGTACGCCCAATGGGAATGATTTCCCAAATGGAAAAACCACCACCTATACTTACACAACCGGTTCTTCGGATGATCGGCTCAACCATAACCTGTTAACCATTACTGATGGTCGACGGAACGACTCTTCTGATGTGACGTTTGCTGAGGGGGACCGTATCTGATTAATGTGTATTCATCTTCCACGGATCCAGATGATTTCATGTTTGATCGAGTGGTTCGCCAGACATGGGGTGGAGATATTGTCGATATCGAGTATGTGCAACTTCAACCTGGTCCAAACAATGTAAACGCAACCATTAAAGCGATTGTAAATGATCGCGTGGGTAATGTGGCCGAATACTTTTATGATAAAGGGAATCGAAAGGTGTTGGTTCGAGAATATACCGGTAGAGCGAACCCGGCTCAACGAACAACAGACCTAGTGAACCGTCCAATGGGAAAACTGCGGTCGAGCGATCCGAATTATTTTGAAACCAAATGGGCCTACAATCGTGATTCTTTGCCCATTACAATTACCGAACCCAATGGGAATTATATCGAGAATGTTTATGAAGGGGACTTGAATCCTACTTCCTCTATACAGGCCAGAGCCAATCTCCGAACCGTTCGTCATTATCCGGGAACTCACAGCCCTCCAGGAGATCAGGCTGTGATTGAAGAGCAGTATGAATATGACACCACCTTTGGTTGTGGCTGCGGATTTAATTTTGTAACCAAACATACTGATCCTCGTGGGAATGAAACGGTTTATGCCTATGATGCACTGGGTAATCGTACTCAGACGGCTCATCGTATAACCTCGATTATGGAGGATTTTGAATACAATCCATATGGCCAGTTAACCGCTCAGATTCATCCTGATAACGGGAATAACTATCGGCGTAGAGATGAATATACTTATTATACGAGCGGTTCTCAAAACGGGTATCTTTATGAGCGGATTATAGATGTTGCCAACTTTGCCCTGACGACAACCTACGCCTATGACTCGGTAGGCCATGTAATCAGTCTAACTGATCCACGTGGGTATGATACGCAATATATTATCAACGAATTAGATCAGGTTGTACGCGAAATTTCCCGGGAAGTTACCGATGGCAGTGGCGTTCGTTACTAAAAAGATTACTTCTATGACGCTAATAATAACTTTATCCGTGAAGATGTTCAGAACATAGACGAACAAGGAGCCCTTCAGGCCAACACCCATTTTACTTCCGTATATGAATACGAAGTTCTTAATTTTGTTACCAACGAGACCCAAGAAATCCAATCAGGCTTAACGCTTAGTATTCAGTATAAATATGATGGTAATCGAAATTTGATTCTGACCCGTTATGGGGAGGCTGTAAATGGGAATCAGCCAAACAATGTGGTCCTGAGAATTGTAATATTAAATGCCCAAAAGAAGATATTGTAAAACAGGAGTGTTCCATGCCGAAATCTTCTAGATCTGAAAACTCGACAGAAGACAAAAAAAGGAGAAAGACATGGAACAAATCAAGAGTAGTATTCATCCCCGAAAAGGCAAGCATTTGACGCAGAAAGAACGGATCATGATTGAAACAATGCTCAAAAACCCAGGACGTCCTTTGGAGATAGCTAGCTATCTGGGAAGGCATCGTCGAACCATAGAGCGCGAAATTAAACGTGGGGAGGTAGAGCATTTCGATACAGAGCTGCGAAAGAAGAAAGCATACAGCAGTGATCGAGCCCAGGAACTTCATGATCTAAATGCGACGGCCAAGGGACCTGAGCTTAAGCTTGGAAAGCATCATGAAACGGCCGTGTTTATCAGCGAGCACATTCTTGTTCACAAACGCTCACCCGATGTGGTTGCTCCTTTGCTTAAACAAGAGCAGAGACCTGCAGCGGTGAGTACAAAAACGCTGTATACCTATATTGACCAAGGTCTCATCCCGGGGGTGAGCAACGAGTCCCTATGGGAAAAACGAAAACGGATAAAACGAAAAAGACGTGCTATTAAGCGGGTTAAAAAGCAACATGCCCGAAGGACCAGTATCGAAAAACGACCTAAGACCGTAGAAAAACGCGAGGAATTTGGGCACTGGGAATTGGATTTGATCGTCGGCGGAAAAGGAACTTCAAAACCGGTTTTAATGACGTTAGTAGAAAGAAAGACCCGAATGCTAAGGGTGAGAAAACTTTCGGATAAAACACAGGCATCGGTTCTGCAGGCCCTCAAAGCGATCGAAAGATCGATGGGAGTTGGCCCATTCAGATCGATGTTCAAGTCGATTACAGCCGATAACGGGAGCGAGTTTCTCGACGTGGAGCAGATGGAACGTTCCGGGTTTAGCAAAAAGAGACGTGTTAAACTCTATTATGCTCACCCGTATTCTTCCTGGGAACCAGGCTCCAACGAAAATGCCAACCGTATGGTTCGTCGTTTCGTCGCCAAAGGAGACAACATCGGAAGATATACCATCGACCGTATTGGTGAGATTGAAAAAAATGGATTAACAACTATCCTCGCAAGATCCTAGAATACAAACCCGCACAGGAGTGTTTCGATTTGGAGATCGCCGCATGAGCAGAAGCTCTCAGGTCCATTTTTTGCGGCATTTAATTTTACAATCCACCGTAATATTAAATGGGGTCAAAGAGTATTGAAGAGGATTGGGATCGTAACAGTTTAGCTGAATTCGGGCTACGTTGAATTGTCGAAAATCACGCCGTGAGCCTGTTCGGGGGAGCGGGTCAGCAAAGCGCCGAACAAGTCGTGAGAGGATTGGGGTCAGGTCTGAATGGCACTAACTTAAGCCTCTTTTGCATGATAAAAACCCTGAAAATACGGGATGAAAATGCCATAATGGCACATGCAAAAAACAACACCGATATTCCCAGGGTTTCACGTACATACACTACGTCGGAAACCCCGTTCAAAGCAACAGAAACTTGCCGATGAGGTAAGGATTCTCAAGCAAAAAAGGTTCACCCAACTTGGGGAAGCTTTTGGGGCTTTTATTCCCGAGTCCCTTCTCGCCCCGGCAGTGTCCGGTACCCACAGTCGTCGCCGGATCTTCAGCAAAAGCAATACGTTTTGGGCCTTCCTTGCTCAAGTGCTTAGCGACGATGGAAGCTGTCAAGAAATTGTTCAAAAACTTAAGGCTTATGCAGCACTACGTGGCCTACAGCTGCCTTCTTCAGCCACCTCTGCCTACTGCAAAGCCAGAAATAATTTAACGATAGAGGATCTCCAAGACGATTCATTCTCATGGGGTTGATTCGATAGAGAGCATGGGTGCTAGCGATAACTGGCGTGGTCATCGGATCGTGGTGGTTGACAGCACCGGTGTATCGATGCCAGATACAAAGCCCAATCAAGATCAATGGCCTCAACAACATCATCAGAAGCCAGGATGCGGGTTGCCTTCAGCACGAATAACGGCCTGTTTTTCTCTGCATACCGGAGCCCTGCTTAGTTACCGAACCAGCAACAAACATGTCAGCGAGATCATCCGTCTTCGACAACAAATCGATGCCTTTCGAAAGGGCGATATCCTGTCGTTCAGAACGAGGCATTGATAGCATCATAAGTCTCTGTCGAAGACCTCCTGTTAAAGCCGTTAATGCGGTAAAGAATTTAGGAAAGGGTGATCTTCTTATTCGATGGGTTCGACCGTTAAAAGTAAGCGGTCTGAGTGCTGAAAATCTTCAAGCCCTTCCCCCTAGCTTGCTGCTACGCCAAGTTAAAATAACGATCAATCAGCCCGGCTTTCGATCTAAAGCGACCTATCTGGTCACCACATTATTAGATGCAGAAAAGTACCCTGCCAAAGATTTAGCCGATGTGTATTTTCGGCGTTGGGATGTTGAACTCTTTTTCCGTGATATAAAAACAACGCTGGGTATGGACATCTTACGATGCAAGAGCCCGGAAATGATCCGAAAAGAGATGGTGATGTATTTTATTGCCTACAACTGCATGCGCCGGATCATGTATGAGGCGGCTGAAGAGGCTGGTTTGCCCGTTCGGCAAATTAGCTTCAAAACTTCGCTTCAAGCCTTGCGCAGTTGGGAGCCGAATCTAAATCAAGCGAGAATGAGTCGGAAGGAACGTTTCGGTTTGATTTCTATGCTCTATGAAAGCATGACCCAAAGACCCTTGCGGCAACGCCCTGGCAGAAGTGAACCTCGAGCTGTAAAGAGACGACGAAAAAACTATCATTTGCTGACTAAACCAAGGCACGAAATGATTGTGCCTGCTCACAGAAATCGCCATTGGTTAAACAAAAGGAAATCATGCTTAAGTTAGTGCCATTCGGGTCAGGTCTCCAATTTTCCAATTTAGATTCGGCTTTTAAGGATGGATGCAGTTCTTTGTTCGGCTACCTCAAATAAACCCTATGCGAAAGATCCCGAATGTGATTGTAAAAAAAAAGCCTGTTCAAGTCATACGTCACAGGTGCTGGAAGGGGTCGACCGAAAAATCTCCACGTATGCAGACTCAACTTACAAGTGCAAAACCGAAGCTGTCCATCATTTCTTTGGGCGTTCTATATTCTAAGCATTTTCTCGGTCTATTATTCAGTAACTCCACAGCCCAGCTCAACTGAGCGGAGCTGTGGGCAGCAAAGTCGGTTTTCTTCGGGAAAAACTGGCGAAGCAAACCATTCGTATTTTCGTTGCTCCCTCTTTGCCAAGGGTTTCTCCCTTCAGCAAAGAAAATGGGGGTTGCTATTTTTTTCTGTAGTTTAGCATGGCTGGCAAACTCCATGCCATTATCTACAGTCACCGTTTTACAGGGGAGCCCTGAATCAGCGAACTGAGGTACGGAACGGTTGACCGATTCGGCATTGCATCGAGGTAAAAGATCGGCGATGAGATATCGAGTCGCTCGACCTACTAGAGTGACTACACAGGTCTCTTTTCTCGTTTGGCCCTGAATAGTGTCACCTTCCCAATGGCCTGCCACCTTGCGACTTTCACCCTCTTCGGGGCGTTGGTCAATCATCGTTTGGTTGTGTATACGTGAATGGCTTTTCCGAGTCGCTCGTTTTTTCTTTCCGGGGCCACGCAGGTATTTTCGGTAGCCAGCCCCTCTTGGACTGTACAAGTAGCGGTAGATCGTCATTCGACTGATGGGAGGGTCACCTTCTAGCTTTCTTCGACCTTCAATCTGTTCTGGAGACCAATACTTCGCCAGGAGAGTCTCCACTTGTTCTTTGCTAGCTCCCATCACTTTTTGAGGCTTTCGAGCTAGCTGTAATCGGCTTTGAGCCAGGCCATTTGCGTGTCTTGGGTAATAGCGGCTACGGACTCGATTACGGCGAAATTCGCGCCAAATAGTCGAGGGGGATCGGCCTAGGTGACGGCCAATTTGAGATAAGCTATATCTTTCTTTTAGAGCGCTTCACGATTGAGGTGTCGCGATGTAGCACGAAGAAAACCAGCCGATTACCTCGTCGGGAGAAACCTCTTCGAACGCTTGTGTGAGCGCTTCAGATAGTTCCTGCGGGCTGCAAGGCTGCCCAACCGATTCTTTATCTTGCCCCACGTTTTTTCAATGGGGTTGGAATCGGGGCTGTAGGGTGGAAGGAATCTTACATGGGCCCCACATGACTCAATGAGTTCAATGACCTTGGGATTGTGATGGACGCGAAGATTGTCCATGATGACGATGTCTTCAGGTGAAAGAGTCGGGAGAAAAACCCGGCGAATATATTCTCCAAAAACAGCCGTCTCTGTCGCCCCTCCCCCTCCATGGCCGCTGTTGTTCCGTCCAGGCGGACCGAAGAAATCAAGGTGGTGGTACACCAATGTCCATGAGGCGTTTTGGCAAAAAGCCTGTTCCCGCCCAACGCCCGGCCCCGCAGACAAGTCATATTCGTTTTCGCCCCGGATTCATCAATAAAGACAAGGCGACTTGGATCAAGTTTGGCCACCTCTTGGATCCACTGCTTTCTCAAGAGATTTACATCCGCCCGGTCTTGCTCGCTGGCGTGAAGCGTTTCTTTTATACCGGGAAACCGATTCAACGCCCGCTGTACGGCCATGATCGACCCCTTCACGCCGCTCATGTTCTTGAGTTCTTCAAGCGTTGCATCGGGATGTTTGCCCCCCAGTTGAGCCAACGCCTTGAGCTGCTTTCCGCTGTAGAGGGCCTAACGATGCCCACGCGGTCGGGGAGCGGTCTGTCCGGTTTCGTTGAAACGAGAGAGCCCACGCTGAAACGTTCTAAGATCTACACGATAAGAAGATGCGATATCGGCCTGGGAACCTTTGCCCATTCCTTCGCATAGCCCTCCGTGCACCTTTAACAATACTCTAAGGCGGCTGCCCAAGGAGGCCTACGCCCCAAAATGGTCAAATCAGAGTGAATCTGACCTGTACGCTCAAAAAATTCATCAGGGTGATACTTGCCGGTCCCAATCCGCCCAAAAGCGAGCATCTCAAGGAAAAAATTTTCAACTTTTGAGCCCCAAAACGCCTTCCGAAGCGATAGCTGACGGATTCAGGATCAAATCAAAACTCAAGTCATACAAGAGGTAGGGGAGGGGTCGATCATTAGTGGAGTAAGAATCCTTTTTTTATGTGTAGGAAATAAGGCTAGCCATGTCGTATTAGAAGGTTAACACATGGCAAGATTGGGTGGGATGTGACAACGTTTTATAGGCCAGCCCAAGACCTGAACCCGAAACGGCATCTAATTCACGATCAAAAGAAATACTTTGATAATAAACGAGTTAAGATCTCAAGTGCCTTGAGTCTCGATATTATGCATCATGTCCGGCATCCCGAAAAAATGAAAAAAGCCGATTTAAAGCATTATTTCCCTTCGACCTAACCTTGTAACCTTGATATCTCTTCGCCGAGTAAACGCTTAAGACAGGGGTCTAAACGCTTCATAAACCCTTTCCAGTTTTCAGCTCTGAGTATGTTCAGAGCATTGATGAGGGTAGCCGGTCGTTTTGATATAGTTCTTTTGGTTTGTCTCTCATTTTCTCCTCCTATTAGAAGGGAGCACAGGGCAACTTTAGTTTCTTTATGCTGCCTCCTGTAAAAATAATCTCTTTAATAGCATCTACACTGCAAAGCCATTTGATTAAATGGTTCCAAGTGGTGCTCGTTGGGGGTGCCACTGTTGAATCAGAGTTTTAAAATTGCGTAAGGTTTTGATGTATTACAATGGAAGGCTAAAGCTACTGATTGGTCTTGTCCAATTCCTTATTGCAACAGGTTTTTTTACAACCCTTGGGGCAAGACTTCTTTTTAGCTAAGCAACGGGACTTTTTACAATCCTTACCACAAGACTTCTTTTTAGCTAAGCTGCAGGCCTTTTTGTAACCCGCCCCGCAAGATTTTTTACTTATAGCGCACTCTTTTCTACTTTGAGTAGATGAGCAAGCAGACAGCGAAACACCTACAACAAGCATTAAAAAAATCTGTAACAGTTTTTGCATCTTCTTATCCTTTCCTTTCGTATTATTTATGTCATGTCCTGCACAAACCCATTCAGGTATTAATTTGACTTGATTATTCTTATTTTGTTTCAACGATCAGTATTGCAACAGGTTTTTTTACAACCCTTGGGGCAAGACTTCTTTTTAGCTAAGCAACGGGACTTTTTACAATCCTTACCACAAGACTTCTTTTTAGCTAAGCTGCAGGCCTTTTTGTAACCCGCCCCGCAAGATTTTTTACTTATAGCGCACTCTTTTCTACTTTGAGTAGATGAGCAAGCAGACAGCGAAACACCTACAACAAGCATTAAAAAAATCTGTAACAGTTTTTGCATCTTCTTATCCTTTCCTTTCGTATTATTTATGTCATGTCCTGCACAAACCCATTCAGGTATTAATTTGACTTGATTATTCTTATTTTGTTTCAACGATCAGTATTGCAACAGGTTTTTTTACAACCCTTGGGGCAAGACTTCTTTTTAGCTAAGCAACGGGACTTTTTACAATCCTTACCACAAGACTTCTTTTTAGCTAAGCTGCAGGCCTTTTTGTAACCCGCCCCGCAAGATTTTTTACTTATAGCGCACTCTTTTCTACTTTGAGTAGATGAGCAAGCAGACAGCGAAACACCTACAACAAGCATTAAAAAAATCTGTAACAGTTTTTGCATCTTCTTATCCTTTCCTTTCGTATTATTTATGTCATGTCCTGCACAAACCCATTCAGGTATTAATTTGACTTGATTATTCTTATTTTGTTTCAACGATCAGTATTGCAACAGGTTTTTTTACAACCCTTGGGGCAAGACTTCTTTTTAGCTAAGCAACGGGACTTTTTACAATCCTTACCACAAGACTTCTTTTTAGCTAAGCTGCAGGCCTTTTTGTAACCCGCCCCGCAAGATTTTTTACTTATAGCGCACTCTTTTCTACTTTGAGTAGATGAGCAAGCAGACAGCGAAACACCTACAACAAGCATTAAAAAAATCTGTAACAGTTTTTGCATCTTCTTATCCTTTCCTTTCGTATTATTTATGTCATGTCCTGCACAAACCCATTCAGGTATTAATTTGACTTGATTATTCTTATTTTGTTTCAACGATCAGTTGAACCGCCAGGTGAGTGCCGTCCTAATGGCCAGATCAACATCGTTGTTGAAACCAACCCCCACTCCAACGTTGATTGTGAGCCTGTCGTTGACATCGCTATATATTGCGCCAAGGACTTCTGTTGAATCAGAGTAAGTTCCCTTGATCTCAATTCCAAGGGCAAGCTGACTATTCATGGCTCGTCGAACCCCTGCGCCATAGCCATAGCCCCCATCTTCACCTGATGCTTTCTCGTAGTCTACTGTCAGCGTGGTAATCCATTCCTCATTTTCAAAAGAGGTTATGCCCGACACCTCTACTACGTCCTCTTCATCATCGTGCGCAAATTCATACTCGGCGGATAAGCCGAAGCCAAGCGCATGTGCTCTGGGTGTAAAACTCAAGTGGACTGCTGGCGCTGTGGATTCATACGTTGCGGATTCACCGCTTTCTTTTTCAATGTGACCGTGAACCTCCAGGGCTAGCCAATCCATTGCCCCGTAAATGAGGGCGGGTTTGAATTCAAACTCATCGTGATTTTTCTTCACATAATCCTGGCGCGATACACTGTATACGCTGCCCTGCTCTTGTATATGAGCGGTTTGTACAAGCAAGAAGTCCCGGCCATTATGTGCGTATGCGATCGCCTGTATGAGCAGGGCTGAAATCCCGCTAATGAATACTCGGTTTTGAATTGATGTCATCTCTTTCCTATGTTGATGTGTTTCTGATGCCCAACAAGGGGATCACCCTAATTAACGGGTTATTTTCATCGTAGTTGAACCTAGGTTTATAGTTCAATCTATCCGCTTTTGATAGAAAATAATTTTGATTTTTGCTGTTTTCAAATAGTCTGAATGTGTTCGACGTTTTTTTTCTTTTTGCATGCCGTTATCAGGCCACTTCTTCGCTCCTGCGAACAGTTCCACCCACAACCAGCGCAGCAGATATAATCAGCAGATTCTTGATGATATACTGCCCCTCCATCGTTGGCCCATAGGGCCCATGCGTTGCTTGGAAGGTGACTTCAGGAAGGAGGATCAAAGGCATGAATGTCCCGACCATCTGCAAGGCTAGAAGTGGAATGGCGATTCGGATCGTCTTCCGAAAGAGAAACGTTATGCCGATCGCCACTTCCCACCATCCAACGATGATGACCCACATCTCACCATTGAATAACGGTAGCCATCGAACAGTTGCGATAACAAGAGGCTCTGCCGGTGATAAGCCAAGCGGTTTGAGAATGCCGAACCAGATAAAGATGACTCCCAATGAAGTGCGTAAGGCAAGGGTTCCCCAACGACGCATAAACGCTGATATTGAGCGGTCAATTTGATCGAAGTTCATATGACGGTGACTTATGGAACTGTAAATCCGCCATCGACGGCAATGGACTGACCAACCATAAAACCCGCTCTGTCCGAGCTAAGCCAGAGAACCAGGTTGGCTACTTCCTCGACTGTGCCCACGCGACCAATTGGATGCAAGCTGGTAAAATACTCTCTGTTTTGCTCGTCATCTTGGGTAAAGCGAGAGAACATATCGGTTTCGATAGCCGCGGGGCAAACCGCGTTGATACGGATACCTTTGTTCGCGCACTCGAGAGCCGCGCATTTGGTAAGGCCAATGACGGCATGCTTGCTTGCACAATAGACGGACAAGGTTTCCATACCGATCATACCCGCTATAGACGAGTTATTTACGATGGAGCCACCGCCGTTTTTGAGCATGGCCGGAATCTCGAATTTCATGGAATTCAACACACCGCGGACATTGGCATTCATGACCACGTCAAAGTTATCATCGGTCTGCTCCGTTAACGGAGCGAGGTCCCCTTCAATTCCGGCGTTGTTGAACGCAATGTCCAGTCGGCCATACTGCTTAACCGTCTGGGCAACCATACTCTCCACTTGGACGGTGTCGGTGATGTCAGTAGAGACGAAAAAGGCTTCCCCGCCCGATTCCTTGATTTGATCGGCGACGGCTTGGCCCCGATCTGCACGTCGTCCTGTGATGGCGACCCGAGCTCCGGCCTTGGCAAAGGCTTTGGCAGTCGCCTCACCAATTCCGCTTGTTCCTCCTGTAACAAGAGCAACTTTTTCTTTAAATGTAATTTCCATGGTCTATGTACTCCTTCTACTGTTTTGTGTTTTGGGCTTCATTAAGGTCTGGGTTGCATCGGAATAGTCAATAAACCAAAATTCCATGTTTTTCAAACATATCTTTGCTGTCTTTGCCTTTATTAGGAGGCGCATGCTTTGTCCCACAATGACGAACGACACCGTCTTTATTGACACTTTTCTCTGAGCGTGACAGTATCCCTTTTTTTGATCAAACAGGAGTATATATAGTATGGCTACATTAGCAGGTATGTCCGAAGAAGTTAAAGGACTCCATCTCGAAATAGATCAAGAGGTCACGACCATTGGTCGTAATGAAGAAAATACGATCACGGTCGATAGTGTCACTATCTCCGGCACCCATTGCTCGATTCGGTGTGAAGAAAAGAAATATATGCTTCGCGATGAAAATTCCACAAATGGAACAAGCTTGAACTCTAGAAAAGTCTCAGAAACATACCTTAAGCCGAAAGACATTATTCAAGTGGGTGCTGTTGAATTTTTTTTTGATGCAGAAGCCTCTGAAATAGAAGTGATGGATACCAAAATATGTTCAGACACACAAATCGTTGAAATCGCTAAGGGCCCTGCTGCTGCACCGGAATCATTTAACACGATCTCTCCGTTTGGTTCCCAAAAAAAGGATACAAAAAGATTTTGGTTTATCATTATTTCGATCATTGGTTTACTGGCCCTGTTAGTGGTTGTTTTATTTTTTGTTAAGCTCGTCACGACATCCTGAGATTGACGTAACAGGACACATCGCCTCACCCGACGGGATTATGCCTTTTAAACACAGCACTGCTTTTACGTTGATTGAGCTGCTTGTAGCTCTGGTTATTGCTGTATTCGCGATAACTCTTATTGGTTCGGTCTACCAGTCAACACTCACGACGCTTCATAGACAAAAAGCGTATTGGGAACCCGCTTCCTCTGTTCAACGCGCTGTGGAACAACTCACTAAAGATTTATCCTGTAGTATACCTGATGATTCGGAAAACACCTGCCTCTTCAGCTTGCAGCCTCCCACAAAAAATGGGCTAGCTGCTGAACTATCATTTTGCACGGCGGTACGCAGCGAATATGAAAAAGACCTGCGATGGTTTGAAGTCTATCGTGTTCGATACACCATGATCGTTGACGAGGATGAAAAACAACCTGCTTTAATCCGCGAAACCCAACCCATCGTGGGGCCAGGCGCCTTCATGCCGCCGAAAACGAATACGTTGTTTCGTCGTCTGATCCGTCTAGAGATTAAAGCATATGATGGAGATGAATGGTTAGATTCCTGGTCTACGGTTGATGAGCAAGGTCTCCCTGAGGCGGCGGAGATTACATGTGTTTATGAGGATGATAAAAAGAAAAAGAGGACCGTGAAAACAGAAGTATTTATTCCGGCTGGAAAGATCATTACCCCACGCACAAAACACCCGCCTGGAACAAAAGAAACAGAGTAAGGAAGACGCAAAACGATAACGCTAGCGTACCTCCTGCCAAGATTCGATATTCTTTACTCGCAAGGTTGTCTTGTGTTTGGATGGGAAACGGTAGATATCTAGATCTTTAATCGTCCAGATATCGTTTATCTTTTTAAAACTTTTCACCTTAACGCGTCGAATAGCGGTCCCGTCTTTATCGTAAGCATCAACTTGGAGCACAGCATAGACTTCAGGATCAATCCATAGTCGAGTAGAATGATAGATTGCACCTTTTGTCGGGGCAAGAACATCGATCACCACACATCTCCTTCCTTTCACCTTTTCGGTGCGGACGATCTCTCCACCTTTCCACCAAAGAAATGAAAAACTTAAATCAATCCAGCTAAAATCCGTGTCCGCAACCGGTCCATAGAGGTCTGGCAATGTTTCTAATTCCAAGTCACCACCTTTATAATAAACATAAGTCGGCTGGTTATTGGTCTCCCACGTTATTTCCATCTGTTCAATAGGAGTTCCAAACCCGTCCTGGATCCTATATATAGCGGTTGGGGGTTTTCCGCCCCAATTTATCGACATATCGAGATACATCCTTTTCTTTAGAGACCCACTGCGTTTCTTAGATTTAAGTTCGGCTTCGATGTGCAGGGGAACCCGCGGCAACTGTTGACGGGTCCTCAAAAGAAGTGTGTCCGCTTTGGAGAGAGAGGGTTCCGCAAAAGAAATCGACGCTTGTAGCGCCATGAGAACAAAACAAATTACGCACAAATATTTTGGTCTAGCCACGGATTTTTTTTACTTTGGGAGCTGACAATCTACCTATTTTTGGGAGAGGCCCCACAATGGGCCGAACATAATTGAGAAAGGCCAAGGTCACATCATTTCCAGCCCGATTGATAAAACGATTCGGCATATGCTGAGTTTCTTTGGCAACGCTTTTAAGGAGGACTCGCTTATACGAAATTTTATATTTGGGGCCGGCGCTGCGCCGAATGGCAACACTGCCATTCTTAAATGTTGAAACCGTAAACCGAACAGCCTGTTGGCCTACCTCCCTCGCCTCTTTTGCGTCTGCCTCAGAAATGACACCCGGAAAAGATCGTTGTAAATAACCCAACGTGTCAGCACGCACTCTTGAAATCTTCGTTCGCGTTTTAACGCAGTTGGCTAACAAATCACCTAGAGCACCTGTTCCACTGAGTTGAACGTTGCCGTGAGAATCTTTTTCTTTTGTAAACTTGCTTGCAACAGGAATTCCTCTTGCATCCGAAATTCCTTCGGAAACAGCAATCACACACCGCCCATACAGGGCATAAACACGTTTAACGTCTTTTATGAAGGTTGGAATAGAAAAGGGCCGTTCCGGCAAGTAAATCAAATGAGGGCCATCATCTGGATAGACACGAGCCAAGGCTGAAGCCGCCGTAAGAAACCCTGCATGTCGCCCCATGACCACATTGATTTTCACGCCCGGCAAAGCTCTATTGTCTAAGTTGTCACCCATAAAAGCCGATGCGACAAATTTTGCTCCACTCCCAAAACCCGAAGTATGATCATTTTCACGTAGATCATTATCAATGGTTTTACATATGTGAAAACAGCGAAAATCATATTTTTGGTGTTGGGCTTGTTCGTTTATAATATATGTGGTTTCCGCAGAATCATTCCCGCCAATATAGAAAAAGTAACGAATATTGTACTTTTGAAGTTTGGCAAAAATTGCTTTGCAATCATCAGACGTTGGCTTTTTTCGGACGGATCCAAGCGCCGAAGATGGAGTCATGGCTACGGTTTCAAGAGACCGGTTGCTTTCTTTGCTAAGGTCTATGAATTCCTCATCCAAGATTCCTTGTATTCCATGACAGGCCCCATAGATTTTTTTTATTTGAATCTGTTTTTTTGCCTCAAGAACCGCACCCACTAAACTTTGATTGATGACAACCGTTGGTCCCCCACTCTGTGCAATGAGCATATTTCCGACTAATTTTTGATGAGCCACAAAACGTCTCCTTTATTTAAATAATGAAAAATAGAAATAGAGCAGTGCTGATACCAAGTTCTCCGTATAGATGCAAGCCTGCTATCCTTTTTTTCTACGCCTAAACAGGCCTAACAGTTGCAACCCCATAAACGGAGCAACGCCTGCAATCACCGCAACGCCACTTGCCGTACCCAAGAACATGGACTTTCCTGGTGTCAAGGCTTGAAAAAGTGATATGCCATAAACAAATCTCCCGATTGAAAGCCCTGCCAGACAGGCCCCTAGACTTCCGATCACCAACAGGATGACCCCATAACATGACAGGGGAAGAATCATAACGTCCTTCGCCAAATAACTACGCCAGGTGCCAAAATAAGGCGCGAAATCCCTCGCAAATATTCGATATAAAGCGACCCCTAAAATTGTAACAAAAAGTAAATGATTCATAAGTTGGAGAAAAAAAACGTATACAAAAGGATAGAGATCTAAGATTTCAGCCCCTAAAGCAGACCAGGCTGCCGCTATCAAACATCCCGGCCAAGCAAAAAGAATAAACCGGAACGTAGCTCTCCAAACTGGAGCGTATCCCCTTGCAGCGCCAGACGGGTAAGCGTCCCACAGTCTTTTTGCGCTCAACGCAAACAGAAAATATCCGATCCCCCTAAAAATAGACATGGGGCCCCACATCCCCATAAGGCTATCACCCACAAAACTTGCCACAAAACAGCCCCACACACCGGCCGGCCCCAAAAAAACACCGACGATAGGCACCAAGACAATCCCAGGATTAAAATCGACATAATACGGAATGATTTGTGTATGAATAAAAGGGAGGCGAACGAGAACAATGATAACGACCGTTACTAAAAACCACGCAACCATACGAGGATACTTCCACATTAAAAAAAGCGGGCTTATGCGTAAGTGTTTAGCGTTCGGGTTTCTGGGTCTTCGGTTCACGTTTAGTCGTTTGCTCACAACAAATCCTTGAACTTGCTACTTTCTGTCCTTTCTTAAAGGATCAGCATACAGTCTCCATAGCTATAAAATCGATAGCGTTCCTTTATCGCCTCTTCGTAGGCCTGCATCATAAGAGGCTTTCCTCCAAATGCACACACCATTATTAAAAGTGTAGATTGGGGAAGGTGAAAGTTTGTAAGCATGGCATCAACAACGTTGAAGGAATAAGGGGGATAGACAAACAAGTTTGTTCGTCCTTTAGCAGGTCTGGTTTTCCCATATTGGCGACCGATAGATTCCAATGTGCGTACGGTTGTACTTCCAACGGCCACAACGCGATTCTGTTTTTGCTGTGTAACGCGAATAGAGCGTGAAGACGTGTTAGAAAGAGAATATCTCTCTGTTTCCATTTTATGTTGTTCGATCTGTTCTGTTGTTATGGGCCGAAAGGTTCCTAACCCAACATGCAATGTAAGTGATGTTTGGCTGATTCCTTTCTTTTCTAAAGATTTAAGAAGCCCATGCGTGAAATGTAATCCGGCCGTTGGTGCCGCCACAGCCCCCCATTCTTTTGCAAAAACAGTTTGGTACCTGTCGAGATCAACATTACGCTGTTCTATGTCAGTCTCATCTCTTCTGATATAAGGCGGCACAGGAGACAATCCATATTCGCAAAGAATATCAAACAAGGGACGAGCCGTCTTTAGATACACCTTAGCACGACCTCTCTCGCCTTCTTTAAGCAGAGTGGCTTTAATGTCACCGCCTGCAAAAACCATATGACTCCCCTCAGACGGCCTTCGTGATGCGCGAAGTAAAACATCCCATATCCCTGTTTCTAACTCCTCAAGCAGCAGGATTTCAACCCGACCCTTTGTATTTATCTTCTGACCGAATAAACGTGCGGGAACGACTTTTGTATCGTTTGTAACAAGGAGATCACCGGCCGTTAAATACTCTGATAAATGTGAGATGGTACTATGTTCAATTGTCTTTTTATTGCGAGATACCACCATCATACGGGATTGATCTCTGTCTTGAAGAGGTTGCTGGGAAATCAGTTCGGAAGGCAATACGTAGTTAAATTCACATGTTCTCATGATAGAGAAAAGTTTAGACCCGTAACGAAGTCAATCAGACGTTGCTCAATCTGTTGCTTAAAGAGAGAGGAACATGGGAGAGGGCACTATCTTTATTCGAAGTCAACGCATTGAGAATAGAAATCACTCGGATATTTCAACTTCGCATTCACCCAGATCTTTATCCGTTTGTATGGCTTGATCAACCGTATCTCGGAAAAGTTCTAACCCTGTAGAAGGGATAATGATCGTATCTCTGCGCCTTCCAACTTCTTCAGTAATTCTTAAAAAACGGCCACGAGGGTTTTCTTTCAAATCAAAATAAAAAATTTTTCTTTCAATCTGAATTCGTTCATTTAAAAGTTTGTCTTCCACTTTCTGCCTCCGTTGTAAAGGTTAAGTTCTAACTATCAATAATATGGGCTCTTTAACTGCTAATCTGTGCTAATCCGGGTGAACTAGAAAAATGAGTTGAAAGAATTACTCTAGGCAAACTATTTATCAAGAGAATAATAACTTTTTATTTAAGACGCTTGCGAAACTACGGCAAACGATTGAGGGAAGTAAAGATGTCGTGCCTTGTTTTATAAGCATTTTGCAAATAAGATATCCGCCAATTATCTTTCCAAACATTATGAACCCTAAAAGCGGATTACAGCAATACTTTAATTTCTCTGAATTCTTGCAGGGGCAAGAAGAAACCATCCAACACATATTATCTGGACGTGACGTTGTTGTGATTATGCCTACAGGTTCAGGAAAATCCCTGTGTTATCAATTATCGGCCATGCTGCTTGAAGGTGTCACTGTTATTATATCGCCGCTGATTGCCCTAATGAAAGATCAAGTAGATGGCCTGATCAAAAAAAAGTTGCCCGCGACATTTATCAATTCGGCCCTTTCTTTTCCCGAGATGACAGAGCGGATGGAGGGCCTGCAAAGAGGCCTTTATAAACTCGTGTATGTTTCACCTGAGCGATTTCGTAATCGCCAGTTTTTAGACATTTTTAATAGACTACATGTTTCCCTGATGGCGATCGATGAAGCGCATTGTATTAGTCAATGGGGGCATGATTTCCGACCCGATTACCTGCGGTTAAAACAGATCGTTGAGCAATTACCTCAGACCCGAATCATGGCTCTTACGGCCACGGCCACGCCGGACGTACGGAGTGACATTATAAAACAGCTTGGTTTGGGAGAGGAAACAAGAAAAGAACCCGAAGTCTTGGTCTACGGATTCGCTCGTCCTAATCTTCGACTAGAAGTTTCACGCATACCAACACATACAGACAAATTAGAACGCGTCCTTAAAGCGCTCAAAAAAAGCCAAACGGGTATTATCTATTGCTCTACGCGCAAACAAACCGATCGTGTTTATCAACAACTAAAAGGATTAAACCAGGCCTGTGTCGTTTACCACGGAGGGCTAGATGATTTAGAAAGAAAGCGAGTGCAAGACGCATTTATGGGTGGAGAGATTCCCGTTGTTGTGGCTACAAATGCGTTTGGAATGGGTATAGATCGATCCGATTTAAGGTTTGTTATCCACTGGGACATTCCTGGAAGTATCGAAGCCTATTACCAAGAAATAGGGAGGGCAGGGCGTGATGGAAAAGACGGGCTATGTGAACTGCTCTATAACTATGCCGATGTTCGTACACAAGAATTTTTTATACAGGGAGCCAACCCGACCCGGGCGGAAATAGAAGCTACATGGAACACAGTGCGCCGTCAATGTCTCCACCAGCCTGTGACCCGTTCCATTTCATCATGGACAGAAGAAATTTCAATGATACGCAATAACATGACCACGCGTACTATTTTGGGTATTCTCGACCGTACCGGATGCATTCAACGAGAAAAAGAGCCCGGCGAAAAGGTGTACACAACATCTATAGGCCCCGAAACAGATATCGCTCGGCTCGAAACAGAGTTTCCTGCTCTTACCGAAAAACGACACAGGGATGAACGTAAACTCAAAAGCCTGTTAAAGTATGTCAATACATCTCGATGTCGGCATGCTTACATCCTTAACTATTTTGGGGAACACAATGAAATATCGGGATGCTCATCCTGTGATCGTTGTTGCCCGAGTCAAGGAGACCCTGTTCGCGAACCGACCGTAGACGAATGGGATATCATCCAAAAAATCTTAAGTTGCGTTGTGCGTATGCAAGGGCGCTTTGGTTGTGCCCGGATCGTCCAGGTCCTGTTAGGGTCAAGAGCTAAGCTTGTTTTAGAAAGAAAACTCGATCAATTATCCACCCACGGGATTCTCAAAGGATATAAAGAAGGTCCTCTCAAGAAAATAATAGACGCATTAATTAAGGATGGGTGTATTCAAATTTCTGACGGTGAATACCCCCTGGCGGAAATTACTGCACGAGGAAAAAACGTTATGTGGAAAAAAGAAACACCTCTGATTGCGTGGCCTGAGACGCAGGGAAAAACGGAATCTACAATCATTGAAAAAGCAAACGAAAAAATCTCATCGACACTCTATGATCCCGAACTCTATATACAATTAAAAGCGTGGCGCGCAAACAAAGCTCGAGAGGAAAACGTATCGGCCTTTGTCATCATGCATGATAGAACCTTAAAAGCTATTTCTGTTGTCTGTCCGGAAACCCTTGCTGCCCTTGAAACTATCAAAGGGATCAGACCTTCTAAAGTCATTAAATATGGAGATGACATACTTGAGGTTATTGATGCGTGGACACATTAACCTAAAAAGAGCCGTTGAAACTCTCATACGGGAAGTTGGAGCAAGATCTGGGTCCCTTCGACGACCGGGCGCAGGTTACGGAGTGTTTGGAGATACATTACACGCCCAAACACAGCAGTTAACTGAACATCGCTGAATATGAACTCCGTGTGCTGGGACGACAATATATAGACCAACGTATAGAGAGCCCCCAACGTTTGGCGGAAGAAATCACGGCGTGAGAGGCTGATCGCAACCCACCAAGAAACGCAGTGAACTATCCTTTGAATGGGGTTTCCTGTTGGATTTTGTACGGTTCCTGTTACGAAGAAATAAGACACAAAAATAAAATAAGCAGAGATTAGAGCATTGGTCATAGGGGGAACGACTTGTCCTGCGAGGGTTAGGTTCTTTTGAAACACTTTGGAAGCGGAGAACAACTATACTCAAGTTGAACATATTCCTTCAACGGTTCCTTTCCATATGAACCGTAGTGCATCCAGACGGAGTCGAGCTGATTTGATGGCGGCTTGAACCTCTTCAATGCGGGTCCGCGCTTTTTCAATTTCATCTGTTCGGACGCTATCATTGACTTCCTTCAAGGTTTCAAGGCGTTCTAACTCTTCTGCTAATCTTCTGCGTGCTGTAGAAGAAGATTGTTTTTTTATGCGTAAGGCTTGTTTGTTTGCAAGATCCTGCGAGGCCTTGATCATGGGCGGTAACAATGATCGTGTAATCTTTTCGTTGTCCAAAAGACGATAGGCTTGGCCATCTTGAAGACAACTTCTAAGGAACTCGGAGGTATAGGTTTCCGTACAATCCTTCATGGCAGGGTCTATTATAATACGTATAGGCATGGGCGGCATATAACGATCTAAGGTCAAGGCCTTAGAAGCTACACATTCGAGCACATAGACCGCTTCAAGAAGAAGCGCATGTTCACTTGGGTCAGGCCATATGGCCATGGCGCTGTTGCCCTGTTCTGAACCGATCATTAAATCCATTGCCCCTGTAATCAAAGGGTGATCCCATGTTAGGAAACCAATATCTTCGCGTTCTAAGGCTGTTGTTCGATCATATGTAGCGGTCATCCCTTCCGCAGGAAACGCGGGAAAGGCGTCGGTAAATAGATGACTTGGCATTAATAATATCTGTGTTTCATTAAGGTCTTCAATATAGATTCCATAATGGTCAAACATCTTTGAGGCATAGTTCGCCAGAGTGGTGTCACAATCAAATTTTTGGATTTTTCCGATTAGGCCCTCGGCTGTTTTTTGTTTGAACGAACTTAATTCTAATAACCGATTTCGGCCCGCTTCCATTTTCTGGGTTAGTTCTTTTAGAAAATTTATGCTTTCTTGGACCAATATATTCATGGATTTTTCTGACCGATCTTTCTTTTGGGTCATTCCTCTAAGTATTGTTCTGAAACGATCTACGATCGGTTGACCTGCAGGCACACTGTGTTCAAAAGCCTGAAGACCTTGATGATACCAACGAGCGAGAATTTCCTGAAACGTTCCTCTCACATACGGCACATGGATATGAATGGTTTCACGTTGGCCAATGCGATCCAGGCGACCGATCCGTTGTTCGAGCTGGTCAGGGTCTAACGGTAAATCAAAGAGGATCAAATGGTGCGCAAACTGAAAGTTTCGGCCCTCCCCCCCTACTTCAGAACAAATCAAGATCTGTGCCCCCTCTTTTTCAGAAAACCAAGCGGCATTGCGATCACGATGTATGAGGGGAAGATCCTCGTGAAAAAGGGCGATGTTGGCGTTGATCTGATTCCGAAGCGCTTCGTTAATAGCCAAGACCTTTTCTTTGGCGCAACAGATCAGAAGGACTTTTTCACCTCTCAATTTTCGCAACGTTTTAGCTAACCATATGATGCGCGGGTCTTTATTAAAGGCGTATGGATCCTTTTTAGGCCCCCACCCCATATCGAATAAAAATTCTTCGTTGAGTTGAGTTTTTAGGTCGGGGTCATCTTGAGTCGAAAGGATTTTTAAGTGGGCGATTCGTTTTGAGAACCGATCTATAGCACGTCGAGTATTTCGAAAGACAACTCGGCCCATGCCGTGTTGATCTAGAAGCTCACGCATCAACAGCTCGCGTCCTTTATCGCCTTCATTTCCCAGGTCCTCTATGCGGTTTTTTAAACGAATGCTTCCTTTAGAAAAGGTGGTTAACAAAACTTTTTTGTCCGAAGCAGTGAGTATTTTTTTTGCGAGTAATCGAGATATAATTCCAGTGATCTCCTGATACCGATCCACTTCTTCCAAAAAGACATCAAGGGCATGGTGACGATCAGCATCCAATATATGTAAACGCGCAAAGTGGCCCGCTTCCCCTAATTGTTCGGGTGTAGCGGTAAGTAAGAGCAGTCCTGGAGATTGTCGGCCTAAAGTTTCTACGAGGGTATAGGCCTGGCTGGGATTTTCAGGGGACCATTGCAAGTGATGGGCTTCATCCACAACGACCAAATCCCATTCCCCTTGTAATACTTGAGCGGTCCGCGTTTTATCGTTGACCAAGAAATTTAGATTACAAAGAACTAACTGGTCATCTAAAAAAGGATTGGTGTCGGGATTATTTTCTTCAATAGCGCTACACCGTGTTTCATCAAAAATAGCGAAGTTTAGATTAAATCGGCGAAGGAGCTCAACAAACCATTGATGTACAAGCGCGTCTGGAACCAAGACCAAAACTCGTTGAGCTTCTCCGGTACGATACAAACGATGGATAATTAAACATGCTTCAATGGTTTTGCCTAAGCCTACTTCATCTGCCAATAAAACGCGAGGAGCGATTCGCGAGGTGACTTCGTGTCCGATATACAGTTGGTGAGGAATCAAGTCCATGCGGCCACCAACAAAACCGCGCACGGCTGAAGATCGAATGCGATGTTGATGTTGGAGAGTCTCATACCGCAAATCAAACATGGACGATGTGTCTACGTACCGTTGTAAAAGTCGTTCTTCGGACGCATTAAAACTAATGGTATCACAGAGTAAATTTTCGGGCAGTTCCTGGTTCTCCCCACTATAAATAAACAACCCATCGTATTCTTTAATGGTCTCGATAATAAACGAAACGTTTTCATGGCTTTTTGCGGTATCGCCTTTTTGAAATTGAACCCGTTTGATCGGGGCCGATTCCAAGGCATATTGGCGTATCTCCCCGCTTCCAGGAAATAGGATACTGACTCGACGATGCTCAATTTTCAGGACGGTACCTAGTCCGAGTTCTGGTTCGGTTTCGCTGATCCATCGCTGACCAGGAATGATTTTTTTTGCATCGGACACAGTTTTTCGGCCCTCCTATTCTGAAAACATCAACCCATTTTGAATGCGGGAAAGAGGTAGCTATGTGGATAAGCGAACGGAGGCATTCTAAACGTCGTAACTCTTTATCTGGTGTAACAACATCGCATAGCGATTTAATCGTTGGTGCTATCGGGCCCCTCTTCTTGCGCCTTTTCAAAATCTAGCGCAACCGAGTTAATGCAGTAACGCAACCCCGTGGGCGGTGGCCCTTCCATAAAAACATGGCCAAGATGAGCTCCGCATTTTTTGCAGAGGACCTCTGTCCGAACAGCTCCCAAACGAAAGTCTCGACGCTCTTCGACTCGGTCATTGTTTAGGGGCTGCCAAAAACTAGGCCACCCTGTGCCGGAATCAAATTTTGTCTTTGAGCTAAACAGTTTTTCATTGCAGCATACGCAGGTATAAAGACCGTTCTCTTTGTGCTCATAGTATTTCCCTATAAAAGCCTTTTCGGTTCCAGCTTTTCGGGTAACACGATATTGTTCAGGTGTTAAGATTTCTTTCCATTCCTTGTCTGTTTTCAGGTTTTCGTCATGGGTCATGGGTATAGCCTTCTGTAAAAAAACGAGTTAAAGCAAGTTCAGCGCCTCACGACCGGACATCCCGGATGTAACACCCCGTTGTATAGCCGATTGGTTAGCCTCTTTTATTTCTCCATCACGCAAATCATCGATCGTGGTTACGTTGGCGATACGGGCTGAAGGATAATTAAAACGGTCTAATGCATCCACATCAAAAGCTCCACACCCAATCATCCCTAGATCGGTCTTAATGGCTACAAGATTAAAGGAGCCCATAGGGATAATATATCCGTCTCCTGTTTTATGAGAGAGTTCTACTTTTATATACTCCATCCGTACTACTATCTTTCGTATTTTCGTTTTGTCCCGCCAAAGCGGGATTCCGATATCTGATTTTGGTCCGACTCTATCCCGCCCCACGTATCTAGCGCTCTATTACCCCCCCTGGAAGGGTTCGCGTGTCAACCTTTAACGGTCGCCGAGGATCTCCCGCCAAATAAACCGTTTGGGAAGGGAACGCAAAATCAATGCCTTCATCATTAAAACGCCTCAGTATTTGTATATTAACTCGTTCGTTGAAATCACAAAAGTCCCAATAAAGGGGAGGATGGTACCAATAAAGAACAAGAATATTAAGCGCGGTATCTGTAAAATCATTGAAAATGACGCGAGGAGGAAAGTCAGGATGCATCCCTTCATGACCATGAAGAATTTCTTTGATGATTTCGATGCCTCGTTCCACTTTTTCCGGCGGTGTATCATAGGTAATAGTAATATTGGCCAACCTTCTAATATAAGGTCGCTTGCTGATATTTAAAACTGTTTTATTGGCTAATTCAGCATTGGGAATCGTCACGAGATGTCCTGTAAGTGTACGAATTCGTGTAGAGCGAAACCCCACTTCTTCAACCGGCCCATCATGGCCATCGACAACAATACGGTCCCCCAATTCAAAGGGTTTATCCGCAAAGATAACTAATGATCCAAAAAAGTTTTTTAGCGTATCTTGAGACGCAAGAGCAATCGCCAAACTGACAACACCTAAACCCGCAATAATGGAGGTTAATGGTCTATCGCTGAGTGTTTGCGCAATTTGGACGAGGCTCAAAACAACAATGGTTACCCGTAAACTTTTTCGAACCATCGGGACGAGCATATCGTCTATTTTACTTTTTGTACGCGAAGCAAAACGACCTAGCCAAGCATCAATGATGTCCACGAGACAATACGCAATCCACCCTAATGATATAGCAATAAGGACGCTGGTTGCTGAATCCATCGCAGCGGTTAGTTTTTCTCCCAGAATCAGAAATTTGACCCCCTGTTTTAGGCCGATCGTGAAAGAGAAAAAAAGGATCGATTTTGATACGGATCGACACACAACAACGGTTATATCTTTTCCCTGAGCATGGAACGTTTCGCGTGATTTTTTTAAAAAAAACTGGATAATACGTCCGATAGCCAGTGCAATAAAAATCACAAAAAAGAGCAGCAGAGGCCTCCATAGCTTGTTATCAGCAATCATCGTTTCCGTGAATAGCTGAATCATCTCAGTCATGATATGTTTTTTCCTTCCCCTATGCGGGACCGAGTCCACGGTGCAATTCTTCGACCCGTTGTCTTTGCTGTCGACGAACATGCTCAAGGGTAAGTTTAGGGATCTGCCAACATGGGTTTTGCTCTGACGAATGTAACCCGTGTTCTTGGAGAACCTGATAGATCAGCTTAAAAGCATCGCGAGGTTGGTTCATTTGATCGAGCGCTTCTATAATATCCTGTTGACTGACATCGTCTTCAAAGAGGTCTACTAATGCTACCGCGGGGGCGCCGTCCGTTTTGCAAATGGCTAAGCGATGGTTGCATAGGTCATACAATGTGGACCCAGACCAGGTTAACGGATCGATTAAATGCTGTTTGTCCAAGCGAGCTTTTTGGAAAAACCACGCATCTTCGCGTCGTAAGAGGTGACGAAGTTCAATCGGAAGCAACAACTTGACTCCGATGAACTCTTGCTGAAGAAATTTGTTGTCCAGCAGCGGCCAAACAATGGTTTTCATTTTTGAGGGATCCCCTTTAACAAGGGTCGGTTCATCGATCCGGTCTACCATAATGGTCATCCCTATATAACCGAGCTCTTTGAGGATGTGCAACAGTCGAACCGTCAGCTGATATCGACTATCTTGACCTCCGGGAACAGGTATCGGTTGAGATTCAAGCGCATGTATTGGCAATTGTCCGAATTTGTTAAGGATTTGGTGCGGATCTCGGTCGATAACGAAGATTTCTTTTCTAATCTGTCGTACAAGTTTTCGCAATTTCATGTGCCTCCAACTCCATGAAGCGAAAAGAACAATCGCCAAAAATGCGCTAACCCCAAAACCCATGATGACCGGCCAATTGAAAATACTTAACCCCCAAATCCCGATAGCAAAGAGAGCATTTAACACAAGCGTCAATAATCCCGCGTGAAGCCTTAAGCTTAAACCAGGCCCTTTTCCACATCTTAATAGATTCCCCAGTTTAGCCCATCTCTCTTGAGGATTCCCTGCTACAGGTTGATCATAAAGAATCGCTAACACCGCTAAATCAAATCGTTTTTGACGGGGCATCTTTCGAATAAGGCTTCGGATCTTTTTGGTCTTTGCATCGTGTGTTCGAGGCTCTTGGAGCATATCTATCAAACGAGTCGTTGCAATGGAAAGGATGGCGTCCATATGATCTTCTAGTCGAAACCCCTCTAGCGAATTTTTTTCCTTTTTCTCGCGACATGTATTATGAGTAAAGCGATCAAGTACAGGGTTAAGATCATCATAATGAACAGCCCATACTGATTTTTTCGGATTTAATTCGTTATGCTCTTTGAGCTTTTTATGGATAAGAAGCCGCAATGCCGTTTTCCCACTTCCTTTTTCTCCAAATACAACGGCAGCGCCTGGTTGTTCAGGGTTCCCATAAATTTTTTCAAAATCCGGATGCGACACGTGATGATCTATCAATCGCTGAAAAACCGGATCATCTCGAGCTTCTTCAGCTTGAAAAGGGTTTTCTTGAATGTTCCAGTGTTTTAAAAAGGTTTCAATATGCATAGAGTATTCCTCTTCTTCGCGTCAAACCCGCTGTGAATCATACGGGAAATTTTTTAACGTTAGATTTAAAGATTAGTCGACGGATGAGGTGTTGCATAGTAAAAATTCAGATTTATGAAATTTATTTTTATCATGTGCATAAGCGGTCTATTTGCTTTTGGGGTTTGTCTCATCGCTGAGCAAACAACTGGAAGATTACAAACAAATGTTCTATCTTTGGATATGGGTACACCTATGGACGAACCTTTTTTGGGATTTGGATGGAGCAAAGCGGAAATACATTCAGAAAGATATTTCAGGTGGGTCAAACATTTAGAGGCTGAAGTCTCGTTCGATATGGATGAGTTAATAGATATGGAATTATCAATTATTGCCGCACCGCTATATATTAAAGGGAGAAGGCAAAAAATCGGCGTGTATATGAATAATCATTTTATTGCCGAATGGACGTGTCCAGAAGATCCAAATTTCAAACAATATCAAACAAACGTGCCTGCTCGTTTTTGTAAAAAAGAGAAGAATTGTTTAATCTTGCGCATGGGATATAGAAAGCAACAGAAACCAGATCCCCGTAAACTTGCGTTGGCGGTCGATAAAATTGTTTTGGATAAAGTAAGATCGACAAAACCATATAAAACGAAACAAGACCATGACGTCAGAATTTACCCCTAAACAAGAGGCTATTGTTAAATCAATACGGCGACGTAAACGCAACAAACTGCCTCTTTATTCGAGCAACGTTAACGGGCAAAGTGGTACATGCGACAGAACCCTTTATGAAGCCGCCATTCGACATTTTGGGAGTTGGCCCCAAGCGATAGAAATTGCAGGGTTCGATTATGCAAAAATCAATCGCATCGGTATGGGGCATCGCAAACATAAGAACGCTAAAGAAGTCATTGCTGCCATTCAAAAGCGCAAGGAAAAGAAGCTCCCCATGAATGCCGGATATGTGAACCTAGGACCGGACCGAGATCGAACGCTCTATAGCTCAGCTAGACGTGAATACGGGCATTGGGCCAATGCAGTGAAAGCGGCTGGATACAATTACAACCTGATCAAAAAAGAAACAATCGTTGAATACAAGCGTAAGGTGCGCACTTTTGGAACCCGCCAAGATATAATCGACGCGATTCAAAAGCGCAAAAAAGGCAAGCTGCCTCTTCATCTGAACGGTGTGAATAGGGGAAAAGATGCAAATAGAACGCTTTATCAGTCTGCTGTGCGTGACTTTGGAAGCTGGACGCAAGCCGTAAAAGCAGCAGGGTATAGTGAAAAAGATATTGCACAAACCCGCAAAAGGCGAGCAAATGTGTATCCAACCGCTCAATTGGTTCTTCAAGAGCTTAGACGCCGGGACCGCAAAGATCTTCCGCTTACGTCTGTGGAAGTGTACAAAGGCAAAAAACATAGAGACCCTGCTCTTTGTATAGCGGCCAGAAAATTTTATTTACGTTGGCACGTTGCGTTAATGGCCGCTGGCATTCTTGACCTCGCGGGAAACCCTATCACTAAAAAACCAGACAGGTAAAAATAGTCCCAGATCATGAACGAACAAGGAGTGTTCTGAATGCCCCCCAAAAGCAAAAAAACCATTCTGGTTACAGGAGGCGCTGGCTACATTGGATCCCATACAGTACGCATGATGGCCGAACAAGGGTATCCCCTTGTTGTGCTTGATAATCTGGTGTACGGCCATGAAAAGGCCATTGTGAATGATTCTGTCCAACTCATAAAAGGCGGAATCGAGGACAAAGCCTTAGTCGAATCCATTTTTGAGGAATACCATATAGAGGCTGTTATCCACTTTGCCGCCTATGCTTTTGTTGGAGAGTCGGTGGAAGACCCGACTAAATATTATAGAAATAATACCGCGGTTCCCATCGTTATGCTTGACGCCATGCAACGGCATGGATGCGATAAATTTATTTTTTCATCAACCTGCGCGACGTATGGCGATCCGCACTATGTTCCCATCGATGAAAAGCATCAACAGATGCCTATAAACCCATATGGGAAAAGCAAATTGATGCTAGAACAAATTCTTCAAGACTGCGATCACGCACATGGCATCCGTAGCGCACGGTTACGTTACTTTAATGCAGCGGGCGCTTCTTTAGACGGGAGGATTGGCGAAGATCATGTTCCTGAAACACACCTCATTCCTCGAGCCCTCATGTCGCTAACCAGTGAACTCGATAAAATAACGATCTTTGGTGCGGATTACGAAACCCCGGATGGGACGTGTATCCGAGACTATATTCATGTCCTCGATTTGGCCCGTGCTCACATCCTTGCCTTAGAACGGTTACAGCAAAACCACCCGTCATTCTCCTGCAATCTAGGAACAGGCCATGGTGTCTCCGTCAAAGAGATCGTTGATGCCATAGAGAAGATAACTTCAAAAAAAGTGCCTTTAGCCTATGGCCCTCGCCGAAAAGGAGATCCCCCTCAACTCGTGGCTGATCCAAGACTCGCCAAAGAAATTTTAGGGTGGGAACCCGAGTACAAAGATGTGACAAAGGCGATTGAAACCGCATGGATATGGATCCGTCAACCACATAGCGGTCGGTATGAGAGATAGTTATGCACGCAAAGCGTGGGGCAATATTTTCACAAAATCACGTATTTCATCTCTGACACCACGATACATCTTTAAACCTTCTTCTTCGGTCTTAGCGTTAGCCGCTAAGGCAGGCGGATCATCAAACCCTACATGAATCACTTTCGCACCTCCTGAAAAAACCGGACACTGTTCATGCGCGTGACCACAAACGGTGACCACATAGTCGAAAGAGAGGTCTTTGAATGTGTCTACATGTTTTGATTCCTGACCCGAAATATCTATTCCCACTTCCTTCATCACTTTTTGGGCATTCGGATTTAGTCCGTAGGCTTCGATCCCTGCTGAATAGGGCTCGATGACATTGCTTTTTAGTTCACGCGTCCAGCCCTCAGCCATTTGACTTCGACATGAGTTGCCCGTACATAAAAAAAGGATCTTTAATTTATTATTTTCGGTATCCATTTTGCAAAAACCGTTATTTGTCTGTAATCAAAATCTCTTCCAGTACCCGACCATCTGTTTTAGGCATTTCAAACCCCAGCAACACTGCAACGGTGGGTGTGTCAAGGCTTTTTTGTAATTCCTTTTGGCCCAAATGGTTCGTGCAGAAAACCGCGTTTAACTGACGGATCCAGGAAAGTCTCCACTTAAAGACCTTGAAAACATATATTAGCGGCTCTGCTTCAAGATAAAACACAGGATCAGAGGGCCCCTTCAATTCTAATAACTCTTCTTTTTCTATAATCTCATACCGAGGCTCTCCTTCTTCATCATAATTATTTTTTTCAAACAACGCGCGGACAGCCCTTAAAGTCTTGCTGTCAGTAACATCCTTTAGATAGACACCTGCTGATCCCCCTGTATTTTTTACCATGGCTTTCCAGCTTTTTACCTTCTTCCCCTGCATCGTTATAAATCCATTTCTAACCAAAAGAGCATTTGGAGCGATGCTGTAGTCTACTTTAGAAAAACCATGGTCCCCCAGCAAAATCATAGCCGTTTCATCTTTGATGCCTGCTTCTTCGACGGCATGACGCAGTTTGCGGATCAACTGATCGACACGCATCAACGCTGTATTAATACGACGAGAGGACGGCCTGTACCGATGTTGATATTTATCGAGCTGAATGAGATGCAACAATACAAGGTTTGGTTTTTTTGTTTTGATCAGTTCAACCGCTAGCTCGGTCATCAATGTATCACGTTTATGTGCTTTACTCAAGAGTCGTCCCCAATAGCGCCCACCAAATTTATCCGCTAGTTTTAATACAGCCGGTGTGGCAAAATGTTTCATCCGGTAGAGTTCTGGCCCGGAAGCTGAACTCCAGAACTCAGGAAAGTTCCAGTCAATACTTTGTGTATCTGCACTAGAAGGCCAAGATAAGGATGCGATTTTTAGTCCCACTTTATCCGCGCGTTCCCATAGCGTTTTTACCTTCACATCTCTTGCGAACCAAAACCCTCTGTCTTCTATTTTAGGGGGACGAAATTTAGTATTTGCGGTTATTTTATGACGCGCAGGACTTACACCCGTGATAATTGCAGCATGGCTTGGATAGGTTAATGAAGGATACGGAGGCAAAACGCGCTTCGCATAAGCGCCAGATTTGCGCATCGTAATCATCGTTTTACAAATCGCTTTTCGCTTATCCGAAAGATAAAAATGAGGCCGAAAACCATCAATAGAAACCAAAATAACATGTTCTGCTTTAGGCCTTAAAACGTCTTTCGCCATCCCTGGAACGAGACAATATGTCCACAGCATTCCACTACTAACGACGTGTATCAAAGACTTTGTTTTTGCTTTCATTCATTAAACTTTTCATGTGGCGGAAGGGTGAGAGAAAAATAAACCGATCAAAGACCCTCATCTTAATCCTCTCGAGAGGAAACAAACTTTGTCAACCACAGGCAGACCCGCCGTGGTTCGAAGTTCCTATGCATTAAAATTCAAAGCCTACCAGCTCAGACTCTGTCCCATATTGGATACCATTAGGACTTTTATTAGAAGCTGTTTGCATGAGAATAGGCGTTTCAATCTTATCTGGCTTTTGAACGGTCACGGTTGTTTCTACGGGATAATCATTGCCCCAGCTTATGGGTTTTATTTGAGGAAGATCCGATAAAAACATAAAATGTGTGACCAAGAAAATTACACAAAGCGTCGCAAGACCATATCGAAGAACAGCAAAGACGTTGATTCGACCCCATATGCTTTCTGCTTGATCTCCCTTTTCCAAGGCATCAATGCTCGCATTAATCTGGTTAAATATACGTGTCTGGGTCAATGAGTTGGGCTTTTCATGTTTTTTTAATGATATAAGCCGCTGGATTTCAAGTTGCTGTTTGTCTATTGGGTTTGCATGGATCTTTGTCATCTTCTGAACTCCGCTAATTCTGCCTGTAATTTTTGTCGCGCATAAAACAATCTTGACCTTACGGTCCCCGAAGACGTTTTTAGCATTTTCGCCACTTCATCGTGTGGCAGACCTTGAATATCATGTAGAACAACGACGGTTCTATGCTTTTCTGACAACGTCTGTAGGGCTTTGTTCAATCTTTCTTGCAACTCAGAGATGGAGGTATTCCGTAAAGGTGATGGTTTACTTTCTGTTAACTCAATATAAGCAGGATCTCGTTCAATACCCAGATCGATATCGTCGAGACTGAGCGCAGATCTTCTCTGTCTTTTCTTTAAGAAATTAAGGGTTTGATTAACACCTATACGATAAAGCCATGTATAGAAACGCGCTTTGCCTTTAAAACGGCCCAGCGACTTGTAAGCCTTTATAAACACTTCCTGTACAAGATCTTCCGTGTCTGCGTTATTACTGGTCATATTGTAAATTAGTCCATAAATCTTTCCCTGATAACGTCGGATTAATTCATCAAAAGCAACCCGATCTGCAGTCTGGGCTCTTTTAACAAGAACCGCATCGTCTTGGGTATCAATAGAATCAGAATCTGTGGGATTATTTTGCAAGAGGCTCCATTAACGTTATTTTTGAGCTTGAATAATGGAATATGGAATACTGTCATGTCTCGTTTGAGAAACAATGTTGAATCTGGTTTGAATTAATATGTTCTTTTCTTTTTCTTCCGTATAAACATGCGAGTTTGTTTTAGCAAGCATCATATTAATTGAAAAGAGGGCTGAAAAAAGAGGCGTTGTTCTGCATGGATCCAACATAATGTCTACTAGAAAAAAGTGACCTCCAGGATTTAAAGCGTCATAAATAAGTTTACCTGGATCCGTCAGTTAAACGCGGTTTTCTGCACGAGCCATTTGGGCCAAAAGGAATTACAAAAAAGCCTCGACGCACCCAGCGGGTGCGCCTGCGTTTTTTTGCAACCTTTTGCCTCCAAAGCATTCGCACAGAAATCCCACGTTTAACTGACGGATCCAGGGTTTAATGATTCTCTTTCCCGACGGGATCTTTTCTTGATGGAGGGCGCCTGAATATAGAATGGCATCAAACCCTTGCGGGATAGGGTCATCATGATAATCTCCTTCAACATAGGTAATGCGGTCACTTTCGCTGCATTCTTTATGAAGATTTTTGGTTACATTTAAGATGGACGGCAAATCAAAAAAAGTCACCCTTAGACCAGGGTTCTTTGTGGCAAGCATAACACTAAACGTTCCAGGACCAGAAGCTACATCTAACAAAGAAGCTGGGTTGCCCTTGTCAATAAGGGGCAGTATGGCGTCAGCCATGGATAGAGCTCGACTGTGCATACCATACACAAATCGATTGATTCGATCCGGATCGCTTAACATGTCAAAAGAACGTGCAGGGTCCTTTTGTTTTACGCATGCGGCCAGATTTCCCCAAACAGGATACAAGTCGATATTAAAACGCAGAGCATTAATCAAGCTATGAGGTGCGTCAGGATCAAGAACGTCCTTTAACCCTTTACAGATCGTATAGGCGTTATTCTTTTTTTCAAGAATTCCAAGACTACAGAGTGCATTGAGTAAGATTTCTGTATGTAAAGGTGATACATCCAGGCTTTGTGAAAGTGCTTCCACGGTATCCAACCCTTTTGTAAGCCCTCCAAAAATGTTTAAATCGACCGCGGCCGAAAGCGCGGCAGATTTCCAGTACCCCGTGGCGATGTCCATTAACTCATCTTTATTCATATTTTTGCGATCTAATGTTTCCATTCCCTGCTGATCGAACCATTTCATTTCTTCCCATCTTCGATGATAAATCTTTTTCTGACATGACGTACAGAGACTTTTGGCGCTTATTGTTTTTACAGACGATGGAACGATTTTTAAAACGGTTTTCCTGAGAATGGAACTTTTAAATTTATTTTTATCCAATGCGCGGAGATTCTTCCGGTGAACCCTTCCAACTCCTGAAATGGGCATGAGTAGATAAACCGAAAGTAACGCAGAAAAAAACCATCTAATTCGGCCTTACTCCACTACATCATTCTGCGTATTCTGTGGTTTCCGCCACTGCGGACGAGCCTGTGGCTGAAAAAGAATCTGTTTTACTGCTAGCAGGAGAGCCTAAGATTGAGCTTCGGGCCATCTTTTTCTTTTATGATGTAGCTGATACATCTCATCCAAAACATTATTTGCGGATGGCTAGATTTAAAAGACAACAATCCGCAAATGAAGTTGCCGAAAAGAGTAATAAGCTATGTTTACTGGACGAACAACGGAATTAAAAATTTTAGAGAATGCCTACACCTCAAAGAAAGGGGAACTTATCGTCCTCTATGGACGACAACGTATTGGGAAAAGCAGCCTTATTTACCAGTATGCGAAAGAAAAAGAGTTCTTCTTCAGTTTTGAAGGTCTTGAAGGCGAACAAAGCCGGGTTCAAATCCAACACATGGCCAAAGGACTAGAAAAACAGAAAAAAGATTTGTTGCTAGCCAGTATGAATTTCAGAATCTGGGAGGGCATTCTTTCGTATCTAACCGAACGTGTTATAAGCGAAATCCCAGCCCACCGAAAAGCGATCCTCTTTTTTGATGAGTTGAAATGGATGGCTGCGAGCCGGAATCGACTCATAAGTTTGCTTAAATATTACTGGGATAATTACTGGGAAGAAAAGCGTATCATGCTCATCCTGTGCGGCTCCACGGCCTCCTTTATGGTCCGAAACGTGATTCGTTCAAGAGCATTATATGGAAGAATCACCGTTGAAATGTTGCTAAAAGGACTCGCCCCGCACGAGGCCACGCTTCTCTTTCGGGGTAAACGGAATCATGAAGAGATCATGAATTATCTCCTCCTTTTCGGCGGGGTCCCTAAATATCTCGAAGAAATAAAGCTAAACCGATCCTTCCATCAAAACATAAACCAATTGTGCTTCTTTCCTCAGGCTTTGATGGTACAAGAGGCCACGCGTATTTTTTATAATCAGTTTAAAGAATCTCAAACGTACCTTCGCATCGTATCATTGACACACCTCTAAGTTTAAGCGGTATGCCCTTTCGGACGAATTTTTACTTTTTTATTTTAAATACATTCGGCCCAACATAAGAATGATCCAAGAGAATCGTTCTCCCAAACTTTTTGAACGTGTAACCCAACATCGTTTTGATATTTGGCTTGGTCTTTCTTTTGAGCGTTTTTGTGTCAAACATGCCGCACATCTAGCCAGCATCATGGGCTTTCAAGAAGAGATGCTTCTTGCAGCACCGTATTTTGAACGCAACGATAAACGCTTTCAGATCGATCTGCTCTATCAACGCGCGGATAAAGTTATTACGCTGTGCGAAATAAAATATCACCATGCAACGATTAACACGAAGATCATACCTGCGGTTGAACGAAAACGAGCTCTTCTGCCTCTGCCTCGAGGCTATAGCTGTGAGAAGGCCCTTATCAGTCTTCGAGGTCCAGATTCCGCTCTTCGTGATAGTGGATATTTTGATCATTACGTAGGGCTTGAAGATATCCTGGACCAATTATAAAACACTCTCCTAAAATTCCCTTGATCTTTGGTGACAGCATGCCTATTTTTTAAATACTTCCTGAATCCGTCAGCTATCGCTTCGGAAGGCGTTTTGGGGCTCAAAAGTTGAAAATTTTTTCCTTGAGATGCTCGCTTTTGGGCGGATTGGGACCGGCAAGTATCACCCTGATGAATTTTTTGAGCGTACAGGTCAGATTCACTCTGATTTGACCATTTTGGGGCGTAAGCCTCCTTGGGCAGTCGCCTTAGAGTATTGTTAAAGGTGCACGGAGGGCTATGCGAAGGAATGGGCAATATCTTGTATCACTTCAAACCAGCGACAACGCTTGCCAAAGTGAAGTTCAATTCGTCCGGCGTGGCGGACCAATCGAACCGCGCAATAAACGATATTTTTGAGAACCGTTTTAATTCGCCAGCGCGGGATGTTGATTTTCTGCGGGGCAAGCCCAGCCCGTTTGATGACCTCTTGGCCAAGACCGCGCAATAGGTTGAAGGCCACCATGGCGCATAACAGAATAATCTTATTGGCACAGAGTCTCCCCGAAGGCAATCGCTCAACATCAAGATCGCTTTTGAGTTCACTGTGGTACTGCTCGCTGGGGCCATGTCCATGATAGAGATCTAGCACCGTCTTGGCACGACAAGAGAGGTCCGTCCACCAGGTGTTCACCTCAAGTTTAGGAACCAGAAGTTTCTGACCATCGATATCGATGGTGCGTTCAATCACTTCGAAGGCCACCGGGACACAAGGGCGGTTTTGGTCGCCGCCGGGATGGAAATGATCGAAAAAGCCTGTGTAAACGTTCTTGCCTTCACGACTGTCTTGTTTGTCTCCAACTCGGCGTGCAAGGGCCAGCATTTGTTCAGGACATTCGCGGCGAGGATTTCGCTTTACGATAAGATAATGATCCCCAAAAGCGTCGAAGTTATCGGCCGCAGCGTTGCCACTATCAAGCCGAAGCAAACATTTTCCACCCAGGCCCAGGGTTTGGAGCGTTTCAACGCTACGGGCAATAAACGCGGTCGTTCCCGACTGACAATGTTGTTTACCGGGTCGAAGTTCGCACTCAAGCATGTGGCCTTGAGTGCCCACATAGGCAAATATCGGGGCGTAACCATCATGGCCCTTATAGGTGTAGGAAACGCCTTCTTTCGAAGAGCCTGAGTGATCCAAAGGGCTCACATCGATATCGACGGGAACAAGATCAAGCCCTTCGACATCTACGTAGCCAAAGGGGCCCGAGGAAAGAAGTTCGGTGTTGAGTTTGCGTAGCCCCACATGGGTTCTGGCTGGGGGCAGGTCGTCGAAACGACGTCGGAACACCGGCTCAGAGGCTACCTTTTTAACTCCCCTTTTTAAGTCCAAAGGCATTCGTAAAAATCTCATCACCCCGGTACAGGTCAATATCATTGAAAATCGGTTCGACCGTTGCAAAGTAAGCCGATCTGGGTAAGGAGGATCTCCCGATCAGAGATCGCATCGGAGCGGCGTGGTTAAAAATTGGAGGGAAGAATCCGTTAAGCATGATCCTCAAGCAGCAGGCCGCAAAGATGATTTCCGCTTGTGCTGTTGAGTTCGCCCTTGCCAGTCTTTATTTTATATTGTTTCATATACACACCTGTTGGGGTGGGGTTGTTTGTTTGAATACGGGTATGCTCCCCGCTTTAGCCCAACAGGTAATGAAAAATCGTCAGATTTTATCTGACGGATTCAGGTCATTATCTTTCTATGAGCTGTCATACAATTTATTTCGATAATGCGCGTGAGGCACAAGAGCTCGCAGGAGACTATCCGGAGATCATTTCTGAATGTGAAAAGATCTTTCGTGTTGAGCTCATTGCACGCGACACCTGGTTACGGATTAAGGGGAAAGATGAAAATATCTCGGATCTTGTTCTCTTTTTTGACCAAATACGATCTGCCCGCAATAAAGGAGCCCCTTTGCGGCAACCGGAACTCCTATATGCCCTGCAAGCATTTATCGGTAACAAGGAAAGAAGCGCGGCCCCCTTATATGACAAACCCATCGAAGTGAGCCGAAAGAAAACACCTGTTTTTCCACGCACCTTTGGGCAAAAAGGGTATATCGAAGCCATGCAAAACAAAGACCTTACGTTTGGGCTTGGCCCCGCAGGAACAGGCAAAACCTATTTAGCCATGGCAACAGCTGTTGCCGCACTCTTAAAAGGGAAGGTGAGCCGAATGATCCTAACACGCCCTGCCATTGAAGCCGGAGAAACGCTAGGTTTTCTTCCCGGTGATATACACGAAAAAATATACCCCTATCTCCGCCCCCTATACGATGCGCTGCATGATATGTTAACACCTGATGATCTCGAAAAATATACGGACCAAAATATCATCGAAGTGGCGCCTCTTGCCTACATGCGTGGAAGAACATTAAACCATGCCTTTGTGATTTTGGACGAAGCACAAAACACAACACCAGAACAAATGCTCATGTTTCTTACACGCCTAGGGGTTGATTCCAAATGTGTAATCACAGGAGATCTTACCCAAATTGATCTTCCCAACAAAAATTCAGGATTACCGGAAGCCGTATCAACCCTCAAACAGATAAAAGATATAGCGTTTGTACACCTAACGGATTCAGACATTGTCAGACATGAATTAGTTCAAAAGATTATACACGCATACCGATCTAAACAACCTTGGCCAGAGAAGGATGAAAAAAATCTTTACCCTCGGTCTAAAAAAACAGGATCAATTTTTCCGCTTGAATCATCGTCAACAGCCCTTGATTCACATGCCGCTTTATGACTGCACTCATATCCAAATCGAGGAACAAACGCGGAAAACGCCTGTTTCAATCGCACACGCAAGCACAACGGCAACCCGCCCACGGTTTAACGCCTCTAGGTCTGGTGCTCGGTCTATTACTCTGGCTTAGCGTATTATTTCTTCTCCATGGAACAGGGAAACTTCACCATACCCGCTTAACGCTGGATCAACGAGCTCCAGCAACCATTATAGCAACCATCGATTTTATGTGTGAAAACGTTGCGAAAACCGAATTGACTCGACGACAAGCAGCCGATTCCGTATGGCCGGTTTTTTCGATCAACATGGCTCCTTATCATACCGCCATACGGTCTTTAGACGCCCTTTTTGATGAACTCTTAGAACAACGGAAAGAACCTGAAACCATCGCGGAAACACCTCTGCAGCTAACTTCTCTAACCGCCCTAAAAAAGCAGGGGATGACCCTCTCGGCGGAAGAAATAATCAACTTGCTCCCTTATGGGAAAGAAGAAAAAATGCGAAAAGCTATCAAAACCAGCTTAAAAAAAGCCTGGTTAAAAGGCCTTCTCTCCCGCTCTGAAAAAGAGGCCTTATTTCAAGGCATCGCGCTAAACGGCAATTTGGCGATCCAACTACAAGACACTAAAAAACTACGCCCGGTATCGATAAACGATCTTTTACGCCCGCAAGAAACGCTTGAAGAAATCGTACGCGAAACGGCTCAGAAGATCCCCACCTTAAGAAGTCGTATGATAAAATTAAAACAACTATTAGAACCGTGGCTGGTGTCTAATCTCAGTTATGAGTCTGATCTAACAAAGGCCACCCGTGAAGACGCTCAACAAAAAGTTAAAAGCATCACCATGAAAATACGCTCCGGCACGACCCTCGCAGAAATTGGTGAACGCATTACCCCACAAATTTTAGAGAAACTGAAATCTCACGAAAAAAAACTAAACCAACGCCTATCAAGATTTGACCGAATATTAGACATCGCGGGGAACGCAATCTTACTCATGGTCATGATGATTATGTGTGGAGGGCTCCTACAGATCATACAACCCACCTTCCTTCGCAGAACCTCCCACTTATTTCTATTAGCCATCCTTTCTCTTTTAACGCTTCTATGGACAAAAGGTCTTTTATTTCTGTCAGACACCACTCCATTCATTGCTCCCGACCTACTTGAATTTATGGCACCGCTTGCACTCGCTCCCATGCTCACCACCATTCTATTAGGCAGCCATGCTGCCGTCGTCGTCGGTCTTTGGACCAGTTTGGCAACCTCTCTTCTCCTCGACAACAATTACCTTTTACTGAGCATGGGCATCGTTGTTACGATTGTTGCCGCACATGTCATGCGAGATGTTCATAGAAGATTGCGGATTTTTCAGGCTGGGCTCTGGGTTGGCTTAGCGAATGTTCTCTTAGCCATTACCGTGGCTTTATGGAGTCAGCACACGTTCCCGGTTCTTTTTGCTCAAGCCGGTGTAGGCCTTCTGAGTGGTCTTACTACAGCGTTTATAGCCTTGCTGCTCCTTCCGATTTTCGAAGTATCTTTCGGGATTACAACCGACATTCGCCTCCTTGAATTATCCGATATGGGGCACCCTTTACTTCAACGACTCGCCATGGAAGCTCCAGGCACCTACCACCATAGCTTAATGGTCGCCAATATTTCTCAAACCGCAGTATCTGAAGTCGGAGGGAATGCGCTTTTAGTCCGTGTATGTGCCTACTATCACGATATTGGGAAACTAACAAAACCTGAATTCTTCACGGAGAACAGTCAATACCAATCCAACCCGCATGACGAACTCGCTCCGAGTATGAGTACACTCATTATTATTTCGCATGTGAAAGAAGGGGTCAGCCTCGCGCTTCAGTACAAACTGCCGCGTGTCGTTATAGACGGGATCCAAGAACACCATGGTACGGGTGTGGTTTCCTACTTTTATCATCGCGCAAGAAAACAACTCGAACTCACAACAGGAACAAAAGCCAACGAACGGTTTCTCGATGACAGAGATTTTAGATATCCGGGCCCCAAACCTCACACCTTAGAAATGGGCGTCTTGCTCCTTGCCGATTCCATTGAAGCGGCTTCTCGTTCTCTCGAAAAACCAACACCCGGAAAAATAGAAACCCTCGTTACAGATATTATCGACGACCGACTCCGTGATGGACAATTAGATCTGTGCGGACTAACATTTGCCCAACTCGCAACGCTTAAAAAGTCGTTTATATTTACGCTAACCACTATGTTGCACGGACGGGTCCCTTACTCCCATGAAAATAGAAATAACGAACCAACAGAAAAAGCACCGGATCCATCCCTCTCATATCAAGCAGACCACCCAGTGGTTGATGAATCAAGTGCAGGCGCTCGATAAGCAGAAGAAATGGAGCGAACTATCACTCGTCTTGTTAGACGACAGAGGTATTACAGAAATCAATAAAACTTATTTAGGAAAACAAAACCCAACCGATGTTATTTCCTTTGCCTACCCTCCTCCTGTTCCCGAACATACACAAGGGTATATCGGTGAAGTGTTTGTCAATATAGAATGTGCCTTTCTCGAGGGGAACCAAAGAAACGGACACGATCATGAATTGGCACTCTATATTGCTCACGGATGCCATCACCTTATGGGCGCGACAGATCATACCCCCTCGAAACGCAACCAGATGCTTCGCGTTGAAACCAACTGGTTACAACAAGCCGAAGCACAAGGATCCCTAAAAACACTCATCAAAGGATAAAACGACTTTATGTTCACTTTATTTTACCTGGCCATCCTGTTTCTCCTTCTAGGCATGTTTTTTTCGACCTTATATGCTGCGTATCATCTAGCCGGAGAAGCCGGAATACCTCGGTTAAAAGAAAAATACCCGAAGGCCTCCAAACAGCTCATGTTTTGGGAACCTCACTGGAACATCTTACGAAGCAGTCTTCGGTTGTCTTCTATCCTTATAAAAGTCTTAGGCATCGTGTTTGGGATCTTATTTTTGACACGAACCTTGCACCATCCAACTCTGATCTACAGCTTTATTTTGTCACTCATCGGTATCTACTTTTTGGTGCTTATATGGCACGTACTGCCGCATACGCTATCAGAAAGCTATGCAGACCGACTCACCATTACATTTCTTCCCGTAACCTCTCTGTTTTCAATCCTGTTATGGATCTTTGTCTGGCCCGTTGCCTGTGTCGAAAAAGGACTTCTGACCTTATTCCTAACCGATGCTGACGAAGAAAATCGCCCATCCCCCGAAGACGAAATACGCTCATTAGTCGACCAAGCCAACGAAAAAGAGCTCGAAGAAGATGAGCGAGAACTGATTCGAAGCGTATTCGAATTTGGAGAGACCGTTACCCGCGAAATCATGACTCCTCGTATCGACGCCGAAAGCCTTGAAGATACATTAACCATTGAAGAATGCGTTTCCGAAATAAAGAAATCTTCACATTCCCGCTTCCCCATCTTTCATGAAACCATGGATCACATTCAAGGGATGGTTCACGTTAAAGATCTTCTTCGACTCCTCAGCGAAGGCAAAGGCGACGGACCTGTTATCCAAGCGGTGAACGAATCAACCTTTGTTCCAGAATCTATGCCCATCAACGATCTACTGAACCTCATGCGTACCGAACAGATACAACTGGCGATTGTTGTTGATGAATATGGAGGCACCGCAGGATTAGTCACCATCGAAGACATTATCGAAGAACTGGTTGGAGAAATTCAGGACGAATATGATCATGAAGAAGAACATATCCATCGGTTATCAGGCGGTTCGGTTATCCTCGATGCCCGAACCCCTGTTGATAAAGCAAACAAACTTTTAGATCTCACCATTCCCGAAAAAGAAGAATACGATTCTATAGGAGGATATGTCTTTCATGTCATGGGGAAAATTCCCCGCCCCGGCGAAGTGTTAGATAACGACGCCTATACCATCACCATTCAAACCGCAAACTCACATCGCCTTCACACCGTCCGGATTTTAAAAAACAGGGAGGTCGATTAAACCTTGCCAAAGCACTATTCCTTTTATCTAGGTTTATATGACCCTGGAACAACATGTAACCGATAGTGCCGTTTCTCAGAGTAAGGCACGGTGTCAGAGAATTCAATCGTACGGCCCGTACCAGGAATATTCACCGTGCCTGGCATTATTTTCCAACGAGCCTTAGCGCTTTTTTTGGTCGCATAAAGCACGGTATACATAACACCCGTTTGCGTCTCCCAATGCAAGGTCATCTGGTTACCACTCCGTGTCACAATAAGTGTGGTTTCGGCTAACGGTTTTACTTCTATCTGAGCTATCACACAACTTACAGCCAGCCCCCCCTAATAACACAACCCATAGAGCCTTTTTCAAAACGGATAGATAAACAATAACGCGTCTAACGACGCTGCTACAAACACGTGTAAACATAGGGGAAAATTATTTGAGGATTTGTAACAGCCGCGCAAGTGGCGTTATTTTTCAAGAAGCTCCATATATAAAAAAATAGTCGGAAATGCAGACCCTTTATTGCAATGGCAAAAAGCCGTCACCATCTTGAGTTTATTCCCCAACAAAAGGATGATTATACCAGCTATCTTCTCGTATTTCTCTATTCTCGTCTTTGAGATCGAGCTGATAACGTTCCGCAAACCATTTCCAATCTTTTGCGCCAAAGTCCAGCTCTACGCCCAACTGGTTAATGAGTGCACCCGTATTGAGAGCAGAAATCTTTTTCACTTCAGGACGCCACGACAAAGCGGTTTTGAGTGCGTTTAGCTCTTCACTCTCTTTTCCCACCAAAAAAACCTGATCAGGCATTAAACTTAAAAACCGAGCGGCCCCGTAGTCTTGGAACGATAAAGGCTGCCACTTAGCACTATTCCATACATGCAATATCGGTTTATTGGGGTCATCGCTTATTTGATAAGAAACTAAAATGATAGGCCTTCTGCTTATAACATCAAAACTAACTTGCAACACAGAATAATGGGCGGGAACAACAAGCAAATTTATCGGTCTAGGCCAGAGCCCCATACCGGATGAAGAAAGTCCACTGATCGATAAAAGTATAAACCAAGATAGAAGTTTCATTATTTTATGAGACCTTGATTTCATTGTCATAATACTCCTTATAAATAATAGTGATTGTGTTTCCTTTTTTTTCCCCTCATTCTACCGTTTTCCGACATTTCTTCCAGCCTTTTGCATGCTTTTTGTCCGTCCATTGTTAGTTTGCATGCGATGAGCTTAAAAGTTCCAGGGGTAGAGTAACAATACAAGTGCAAAGGTCCGTAGCATAGTTCATTCTTTGGGTATCTGACCCCCCCCCAAAGGAGAACATAGAATGCCACGAACCTACGAACATTTAAACCGTTATGAACGAGAAGTGATAGCCCAGATGCTAAAAGAAAAATATAGCTTATCTCAAATTGGCCGTCACCTAGGCCGATCCCCCTCGACTATTTGGCGCGAATTTCGCCGTAATCGAGTCCGTGGCCGCTATTACCCAAGACCCGCAAATGGCCTGGCTCAAAGCCGATTACAGCTAGCTCGAAAGCCTCAAAAAGTGATGGGAGCTAGCAAAGAACAAGTGGAGACTCTCCTGGCGAAGTATTGGTCTCCAGAACAGATTGAAGGTCGAAGAAAGCTAGAAGGTGACCCTCCCATCAGTCGAATGACGATCTACCCCTACTTGTACAGTCCAAGAGGAGCTGGCTACCGAAAATACCTGCGTGGCCCCGGAAAGAAAAAACGAGCGACTCGGAAAAAGCCATTCACGTATACACAACCAAACAATGATTGACCAACGCCCCGAAGAGGGTGAAAGCCGCAAGGTGGCAGGCCATTGGGAAGGTGACACTATTCAGGGCCAAACGAGAAAAGAGGCCTGTGTAGTCACTCTAGTAGATCGAGCGACTCGGTATCTCATCGCCGATCTTTTACCTCGATGCAATGCCGAATCGGTCAACCGTTCCGTACCTCAGTTCGCTGATTCAGGGCTCCCCTGTAAAACGGTGACTGTAGATAATGGCATGGAGTTTGCCAGCCATGCTAAACTACAGAAAAAAATAGCAACCCCCATTTTCTTTGCTGAAGGGAGAAACCCTTGGCAAAGAGGGACCAACGAAAATACGAATGGTTTGCTTCGCCAGTTTTTCCCGAAGAAAACCGACTTTGCTGCCCACAGCTCCGCTCAGTTGAGATGGGCTGTGGAGTTACTGAATAATAGACCGAGAAAATGCTTAGAATATAGAACGCCCAAAGAAATGATGGACAGCTTCGGTTTTGCACTTGTAAGTTGAGTCTGCAAGGATGGAAGGGGGTGGCTGGATGCTGGATTTTGGATACTTCAGCCACAGGCGGATCCGCCTGTGGCTGAAGACGTTAAATATGGTCTCCCGCCCAGACGGATCAGTCTTTGGCTGAATAGTTTATGGCTTTTCCTCTTCCTCTTTTCCTCTTCCTCTTTTCCTCTTCCTCTTTTCCTCTTCCTCTTTTCCTCTTCCTCTTTTCCTCTTCCTCTTTTCCTCTTCCGCCTATGCCCAATACCACTACGCCATCGAAGATACCGCTGCCAACCAAGTCATTCGTCGTGGGACAACCAGCACTACAGGTATTCCCGTAGGAACCCTGATCTTGGCCCCAAACAGTACGTATCGATATTGGCGTTATAAAATCGATACGGCTTATATAGGTTTTATCGATTTTACGACCGGTGGGAATGGTCAAACCTTCAACATTCCCTCTGTTCGTTTACGATTGCCTTCCTCATTTGACGCTGATGGAGATAGATTGGATACCGGTGCTGAGTTTGTGATCGGTACCAGCCCGAACCAATTCGATACCGATAACGATGGATTATCTGATGGCGCTGAAGTGCAACAAGGATTAAACCCTGCCGATGGGTTGCCGGGTCCTATTGGGTTACTTCATTCTGTTGACACGTTAGGAACTGCTATGGATGTGACTACGTTTGACGATGTTGCCGTTATGGCCGATAGCACTAACGGAATCTCTGTGTTTAATGTCTTTAATACCATGAGTCCCATTATTATTGCCCAAGTGGATACACCGGGTACTGCTAGAGCCGTAGCCTATACAAAAACCACGTTATCGTAGCCGATGGGGCTGAGGGCATAGCCCTTGTTGATATTACCGACCCTCCGTCAGCAAGCATCATAGGTCAGATAAATATTGCCGGGTCAACTAGATCCGCCACCGCAGCTGGTGGCTTGGCCTTTGTGGGAACCGCCAATGGAATAAATAGTAAAGTGGTACAAGTCAACGTAGTTACCGGTGATATAATAGGCCGCTTAACATTCAGTAACGATATTCATGATGTGACTTTAGCCGGAGATTATCTTTATGTGTATACGGTCAATGCCTTATATGTTGTTTCCAACGATAATGGCCTTATGAACGTCATCGGTTCGGTTGCGTTGTCGGGTGGCGTTAACAGTTCAATTGATCGCATGCGACTCTTTGTCGGTGGTGATATTGCGTATACCATTCATAGCAGAGGCTATAGTACCGTTGATGTTAAAAACCCAGCACAACCGAACTTGATTGCGCACCAACTCGCGGCGCAGTTTGGTTGGAAAGATATTGCGATCAATGGTTCAGGGGTTGGGATTGCTGCTGTGGGCGCTAATAGCATATTAGATGGGCCCCATCATATTGCACGATATGATGTGAGTAATCCCACCAATGTTGATCAATTTGTTACCGAGCATCAAACACCAGGTATTGCTCGGGCCGTCTCGATTTATAATGGGTTGGTCTATGTGACTGATGACACATCTGGCTTACAAGTCATTAATTATTTATCCTACGACACCGCTGGGAACGCGCCATTCATCGTTCTATCAGCCAATTTTTCATTGAACCCAGCTCAAGCCGAAGAAGGCAAACGTGTCCGTGTTGCAGCAGATGTAAATGATGATGTGCAGGTCCGGAACGTAGAGTTTTATATCGATGACGTGAAAGTCGCTACGGATGGAAATTTTCCGTTTGAACATCATTTTATTACCCCCCGATTAGTGGACCAGCAGACCTTTTCCTTAAAGGCGCGCGCAAGTGATACGGGCGCAAATGTAACCTGGTGACCCTTACACCCGATACAACGCCTGCACAGGTTGTACGCGTGGCGCCTTCCCGAGGGGCTATATTGGGAAGTATGGGAACCATCGCTGCGTTTTTCAATGAACCCATGTATCCTTCCAGTACTACATCGAGCGTATCTTTAAAGGAAATAGGTCCAGATGGTCTATTTGGTACGGCTGATGATATAAACATACCCCTACTTACCCCATTGGCGTGAAGATGTATTGGGTGTTTTCTTGAATCCTTCACAAACCCTTACCACCGCCTATTACCAGGCCCAGAATTCAACGACTGCGGCTGATTTAGCCGGAAACACGTTGATTTCAAATATTGTTTGGAGTTTTCACATGTATGCGGTCGCTAATGACAGCGATGGCGATGGTGTGCCGGATGCCACAGAACTCCTCTTGGGCCTTGACCCCCATCAAATCGATAGCGATGGCGATGGGATTTCAGATGGAGAAGAGGATACCGATAGTGATGGGCTGTTGAATATTGAAGAAGTGCTGCTGGGTACTGATCTTAACGATACGGATACGGATACGGATACGGATAATAACGGAATTTTAGATCTAAATGAAGATACAGATGGGGATGGGTTAACTGATATTGCAGAGCTGATAACGTACAGCACAGATCCCCTTCAGGCCGACACAGATAGCGATGGCTTTAACGATGGAGATGAAATCTTTGACGGATCAGATCCTTTGGATCCCAATAGTCTCCCCCCTAGTCTTCTTCTCAACAGTGTAGCTGCGCGTTTTTTTTCGATTATAAACATTTTTGATGTGAGCGAAACGTTGGGAGAAGCTTAAGGCCGTATTTTTTCAGCACAGAATCAGGTTGCCCCTCAACGTATTGAAAAACAGACGGATAGTTCCCTATTTAGCGTAGAAAATAATGAACCGTAAGCAAAAAATAATAATGCGCGAGCCTAAAAAATAAAGAGGTAAAAAGATGAGAGCAATAGTAGAACAAAGACGCTTAATCGTAGGATTGGTTTTAACACTTGCTTGGACCGTTTCCCAAGTAGATGCACAAACCTTTAACAGTGGGTCAGATGAGTCTGACGGAGCGCTTGTCATCAATACGCCGGGGACCACTATTTTTGATCCGGCTTCTTTTATCCCCCCCATTGACACGGATGGAGATGGGATCTATCACTTTACGACCATCACGATTTCTAACGGGGTGACTGTTATATTTGATTCTGCCGTGTTAGGAAACAAAGCGATCTCATGGTTAGCTACAGGAGATGTTCAAATCGATGGAACGCTCGATCTCAAAGGCGAAGATGGACATGCCTATAATCTTATGCCCGTTCCCGCCAAACCCGGCTCAGGGGGCTATGCCGGGGGAATGGGACGTCGGAATAATATTGCGTCAGGTCCCTTTCAGGGCAATGGTCCGGGAGGAGGAAACGTCGCTAATGACTTTGATTATGGGGGGGAGGGGCAGGACATACTGCTGCCGGCAGTTCTGGTGTCAATAACGGTGGTGGCCTTGGTGGCTCAGCTTATGGCAACATTTTTCTGTTGCCACTCATAGGCGGATCAGGTGGCGGAGGAGGTAGTGGTGGCGCTATTCGAATGGTCGCTTCTGTTATTGGTGGTTCAGGCGTTTTATCAGCGTCTGGGGGCCTTGCCGGAAATGGCGCTGGAAATGGAAGCGATGGTCGAATTCGTTTAGAAGCGTTTACTCATAACTTCTCAGGAACATTCGATCCTGTACCTTAATTATTCTACGCCGGGGCTCCTCTTTTTGTCTTCGAATACGCCATCCGTACGAGTCGTCAGTATAGATGGACGTCCTGTTCCTGCCAATTCCACAGGAAGTTTTACCCCTGCAGACGTATCTATTACAAATCCCAATCCTGTTATACTCAATATTCAGGCAGAAAACATTCCTACCGGCTCAATCGTTAATTTGAGGATCTGGTCAGAAGCCGGAAACAGCACAAGCGTTACTCCCTCATCCCCGTTAGTGGGAACTGAACAATCATCCACGGCTACCGGTGTGGTTGCGGTTCCATACGGGTTTTCAAGATTTTATGGGGATGCTTCTTGGACGAATTAGGATAAGCGTTCTACATGGGCGCATCTGGGTCGTACTACCATTTCATAAAAAAACGTAGGGTCTTGAATCACGCGTCTTGCGACGCTACTACGAACAGCAGTGCAGAGTTGCTAAATGTTTAACCGTTTGTAGTAGCGTCGCAAGACGCGTAAAGATAGCGAGGGTTCCAAAACTTTGGTAGTACAGCCCAGATGCGCCCGTTCTACATTGTTTTTATCCTATTGTCTCGACATATGGATAGCTGGATCTTAGTATCAGATGTAACCAATGGCACATCATATATACGTGCCGTGGCAACAATAAGTTGATCGGCCGGATCACGATGAAAAGATCCCGGTAAGCTGGTCGACTCAACAATAATATCTGGGGTTAGCTCTAGCAACGTAACGCCGGGATAGTCAAGTGCCTTGGCAAACCACTCTCTGGTGGAGTACGGTAAGAAGAGCCGGTCATGTTCAACCAATTTTGCAGCTTCCCAGCACGAAATGATACTCACGCCTATTTCGTCATCTTCGGTACTCGAAATCACCTGTTGCTGTTTCTCGCGGAGGTGTGAATCGCCGTGAACCCACCACACCCAGATATGAGTGTCGAGGACAATCACACGGCCGCGTCCCAGTCCCCTTCAGCAACGCCCTCGAAAGGATGTTTATACTCCACAGGAGTACCTCTTAGGGGATATCGCTCGCTCATCTCCTTGCGATCTGATGAGCAGTCACGAACCAAAACCTCTACTACATGACCTGCTAAGAGCGACAAGTCGCGAAGCGTAAGTGTGCCGTCTGGACTAACTACAGTTTGTAAATGAACGCCTGCCATATGTTTCACGTTTGCTGAATATTATGCACCTGAACAAGGCACACATCAAGCATATTTCTCGAGGCACTGACACCTCGGGCGTATCTGGGCTGTACTACCAAAGTTTTGGAACCCTCGCTATTTTTACGCGTCTTGCGACGCTACCACAAACGGTTAAACATTTAGCAACTCTGCACTGCTGTTCGTAGTAGCGTCGCAAGACGCGTGATTCAAGACCCTACGTTTTTTTATGAAACGGTAGTACGACCCAGATGCGCACTAAGACCTCGAGTTATTTCAGACCCCTTTTCATTTATAGGATCAGACGCCATGAAAAATAGAATCTAACTTCAAAACCGATCCGGAAGTTTCTTTGTGCAGTATCCACGTGTTACCAGTGATTAAAAAATCCTCATCTCTCGAAGCCGTTTAGCTATACCTTTAACAATTCACACAGTCGGGTAAAAGGAAGTACACGGGCTCTCGCACTTTTTACCATATAGTCTTTGTCTTTTAGGTGGACTTGGTAAATGACCGGAATGTTTATCCGTTGTGCAAAATAAGCAATATTCGGACTTAACTGTTTCTGTCCGGTTTTACACTCAACCGCAAATTCCGGTTTATTATTCTTAACCACAATAAAGTCTATTTCTCTTTTGATACTATCCCTGAGAAACCGCAGTTCCATCCTGTCGCCCTCGGTATCTTCCATACGATGGCAGTACTTTAATAAATGCGATGCAACCATGTTTTCAAAACGAGCGCTCGTGTCTTCACATAGCGACCAATCCCATAAGTAGAGTTTTTGCTCTTTCCGCGCCGCCCTGAGATGGGGTACTCCGTATGGCTTAATACGAAAACAGTAATACAGATTCTCCAGGATCGTTATCCATCGATCGACTGTCTCAAATGCAACCGACAGGTCTTGCCGCAGGTTGTTAATGGACAAGGGCGCGCCAACACGGTTGGGAAGAATCTGTGACAGTAGATCTAGTTGAGAGACCTCTTTCACGGTTTCCAGGCTTAGAAGATCTTCATGAATGACACGGGTTTGCCGTTCACGCTGCCATCGCTTCCAGTGCCGCTGATTGCTTTTAAGAAACGGTTCTGGAAATCCCCCGAACTGCATCAGCTGTTCAAGGTCGTTGGGGGTTGGATGCTTATTGATCTCGTACAGAGACAAGGGATGTAAACGATAGTAATGATAGCGACCCTGAAGGGAATCACCCCCGCGGCGATAAAAATCCAGCCGGGCCGAACCGGTTACCAGAAGTTGAGTGTCGGATTTATGGGTGTCGTAGAGACCTTTGACCCGATTACGCCAGTCCTTGTACTTATGGACCTCATCGAGAATAATCAAGGGCTCATCCGACGGCAAGGAACCGTTCAAGAGTAATTTTTTTGTGGCTCGATCGTCCCAGTTGAGATAAGCAGGGTGTTTTTCGGTGCCCTTTTTCAACAGGCTCAGGGCCAACGTAGTTTTGCCCACCTGCCTGGCTCCACCAACAAAGACCATTTTTTCTTTGAGATCAGCCAAGATAGTAGTATGTAAATAACGCTTCATTTTATCCTGTGTATAAATTAGGCTAAACTCTAATTTATTCATGTACAAATTAGAATCAAGAAGAATCGTTTTAGAGCGCTTCACGATTGAGATGTCGCGATGTAGCACGAAGAAAACCAGCCGATTACCTCGTCGGGAGAAACCTCTTCGGACGCTTGTGTGAGCGCTTCAGATAGTTCCTGATGACTGCGGGCTGCAAGGCTGCCCAACCGATTCTTTATCTTGCCCCACATTTTTTCAATGGGGTTGGAATCGGGGCTGTAGGGTGGAAGGAATCTTACATGGGCCCCACATGACTCAATGAGTTCAATGACCTTGGGATTGTGATGGACGCAAAGATTGTCCATGATGACGATGTCTTCAGGTGAAAGAGTCGGGAGAAAAACCCGGCGAATATATTCTCCAAAAACAGCCGTCTCTGTCGCCCCCTCCTCCTCCATGGCCGCTGTTGTTCCGTCCAGGCGGACCGAAGAAATCAAGGTGGTGGTACACCAATGTCCATAAGGCGTTTTGGCAAAAAGCCTGTTCCCGCCCAACGCCCGGCCCCGCAGACGAGTCATATTCGTTTTCGCCCCGGATTCATCAGTAAAGACAAGGCGACTTGGATCAAGTTTGGCCACCTCTTGGATCCACTGCTTTCTCAAGAGATTTACATCCGCCCGGTCTTGCTCGCTGGCGTGAAGCGTTTCTTTTATACCGGGCGCCGCCCAACCGATTCAACGCCCGCTGTACGGCCATGATCGACCCCTTCACGCCGCTCATGTTCTTGAGTTCTTCAAGCGTTGCCGGGATGTTTGCCCCCCAGTTGAGCCAACGCCTTGAGCTGCTTTCCGCTGCAGAGGGCCTGACAATGCCCACGCGGTCGGGGAGCGGTCTGTCCGGTTTCGTTGAAACGAGAGAGCCCACGCTGAAACGTTCTAAGATCTACACGATAAGAAGATGCGATATCGGCCTGGGAACCTTTGCCCATTTTGTAGGCATCTATCGCACGCCGCCGGATTTCTGCTGTTGCTATACTCATGTCATGGAGTATAGATCTTCTAAAGAGGCATCTCAATCGTTAAATGCTCTAGCAGGAACGAGAAGAGCGGAAAAGGGCCACGAACGGAGCAGCTTCTTCCCCCATGGGTACTCGACGATTAATCTTCGCGCTTCTTGGACGAATTAGGATGAGCGTCCTGACATTGGGACCGTTTCTAGAACTAACAAGCGGATCGGTTGTATAAGAGATAATAAAAAAGAGGCAGGAGTTGACTTTTCAGTTTGTATATATAATTGTATATACATGTTCAGCATTAAATTTTCGAATCAGGTCGAACATGATTTAGTCAAGATTAAGAGATACCATCGAAATATAATTTTCGAGGTTATAGAAAAACAGCTAACATATGAACCAATAAACCAGACTAAAAAAAGAAAGGAGCTCTCCAATTTAATTCCACCCTTTGAAACCATTCCTCCTGTTTGGGAAATTAGAGTTGAAGAATAGGGTTTTTATAATGTGGATCTTCAAAAAAAATGTGTGTATGTCAGAGCCGTTCGACACAAACAACCTCATAGAACAACCGAGGAAATACTATGAAAACAATTAGCACACGTAATCTTCAAAAGCAAACATGACACTGTATTCAAATGTCTCAAAACGAGGATGTGATCGTAACCTCTTATGGAAAACCTACCGCCCTCATGATTGGTATCCAAGGTCAAGATTGGGAAGACCTCATGTTACAAACCAACCCTTCTTTTTGGACACTCATAGAAAAAAGAAGGAAAGACGAAACGATTTCGTTACATGAAATGAAAAAACGCTTAAAACATATTGACTAAGAAGCTGTTTTAACCTGCTACCTTGTGGCCAAAGACCCTCACCTTAATCCTCTCCCAGAAGGAGAGGAGACTCACTTGGAAGTGTCTATCTGTTGAATATATTGAGGCAGGCACGGATCTTTTAACCAAACAGGTTCTAAGACTTGTTTCTTAAAAAAATTTCAAATTGTTTAATGCAAGGTGCAAGGTATTTCCATCCAGTAGAAGTTACAAGAACGGTGTCCTCGATTCGAATCCCTCCTTTGTCATAATAATAGAGTCCGGGTTCGATAGTTATGACATGACCTTTTCGTAGTTTTGTCGAAACCGGCCCTACCAAAGGCGCTTCGTGAATGTCTAAACCTACGCCATGTCCAGTACTGTGTATAAAGCCTTCAGCTTGGTCCGTTGTTACTTTAGTTTTATAACCTTTATCCTCAAAAACCCGGATTACTTCTTTATGAATCGTGTCGCATTGAACACCGGGTTTGACCTTTTTTAACGCCGCCGTTTGGGCTGCGCGAACCGTGTTATACATTTTTTTGAGTTCATCGGATGCAGGTCCTTTTATGACCGTTCGGGTTATGTCTCCCCAATATCCATGCTCTTTATGTTGAGGAAAGATGTCGATGACAATCGGTTTCCCCGCTTGTAAAGGTCCTGAACCTCTTTCGTGTGGGTCTGCTCCTTGCCGGCCACAGGCAACAAGGGTGTCGGTTGCGTTGCAGTCATGTTTCAGTAAAACCATTTCTATACATGTACGTATATGTTCTGATGTTAAATAGTGTTTTCCATTTCGCAAATAACCCGATGAGTCTATGGAACTTTGTTGTAGAGTCTCTATGGCTTTTCTCATGGCTTTGACACAGATTTTTTGTACCTGCTGTATATGTTTTATTTCATCGTCGGTTTTAATTTCTCGGTTTGGAAAAAGGGGACGGGTTGAAACAACGACTTGAATCCCTGCATGCTCCAACTTTTTTGCTATCCCAAGTGGAAAAAAATCAGAAACCCAAACCTTTTTTATTTTTTGTTGTTTGAGCAAAGCAAGCGCCCATTCTGAAAGATCTCTTCGTTTCTTTTTTGAAGAACAAATGTCTTGAGGCGTAACAATATGAATCCCTGATGTTGTTTGTTTGGCGCGCCCTAATTCAAGCACGGAAACAACAAGATATTTGTGTTTTCCACGTTGAAGAAACACAGCGGGATCAGGCGCTGAAGAACCTGTTACATACCTTAGATTGGAGGCCTCGACAGGGGTTCTAATCAGTAAAATAGACCTTGTTAACTTCTTCATAAATACACAATCACTGATCTCTGAACGACTTACAACAACGTAAGTTCAATCAAGCAAAAAAAACGTTTTTTTACCTCTTTTTTTTATCCTCTAAAGGTTTGGATTCGAGTCAATTTTCTACGTTATATAGTGTTACTGTTCTTTTATGCGTCTATATATAGTAGTTACTCTTTTTTTTTTGAAAAAAAATTTATTTTCTCTTGTTGCCACATTCTAATTTAAATATTTTGTCTTTCAGAACAAAAAAACGATTACACAGGCACTTGTTAATAACTTGTTAATTATTTACATGGGATAATTTTAAAACGATCATAGGCTCTATTTCGCAGGAGTTCTATGTTTAGACAAAACTCATCCATTTTTTAGCTCTTAACAGGAATATTATTTCTGTTAAAGGTATGTTTTTTGTACCTAATATCTGGAATGGTTTATGTCTATTTTTTTCCGCATTTTAACAAGTGCCCAATTATTTAACAAACTCTTAATCTCTATGTTAAAGGGGCACTGTTGTGAAAAAAAATGTAACGTCGATCTGGAACAAGGCATGTACTCATCTAAAAGATATTTTGCAAAAAGATGTTTATGATCGATGGATTGCGGTCATAGAGCCAACCGAATTAACCGATCAGACATTGACGCTTTGTGTGGCTAATGATTTTTATCAAACCTGGCTCGAAGAAAATTATATTTCACTTATACAAAGTTCTGTTGCTTCTGTTTATGGAGAACAACTTGATATAAAACTTATCGTAGACAAAACTGCGACTACACGCTTGCCGAAAGAAAAAGATTCATCAAACAAAACGAAGCCTCTTAAAAAAGAACCTCGGCCTAAAACAAAACGTGATCTTTTAAATCCTAAATATAGTTTTGATTCTTTTATTGTAGGACCTTCCAATCATTTTGCTCATGCGGCAACCATGGCCGTAGCACAAACACCTGCACGGGCTTATAATCCGTTATTCATTTACGGAGGGGTAGGGCTTGGGAAAACTCATTTAATGCAAGCGATTGGGAATTATGTTCTCTCTCAATCAAAAGCAAATGTTTGCTATATGTCTTCTGAGGCTTTTACCAATGATTATATTGATGCTTTGCAACGGAAAAGCCTGGTTCAATTTCGTAAAAAATACAGAAATACCGATCTTCTTTTAATCGACGATATTCAGTTTCTTGGAGGGAAAGAACGTATGCAAGAAGAATTCTTTCATACATTTAATGCCCTTTTTGATAGCCACAAACAGATCGTGCTGACGAGTGATCGACCCGCAAGTAAAATTCCAGGAATTGAACATCGTCTTGTTTCTAGATTTGAATGGGGTCTTGTTACGGAGTTAGAACCTCCTGATATTGAAACACGTATCGCGATTTTGAGAAACAAACAAGAACAAATGAACTTACAGCTTCCTGATGAAGTGATTACATATATTGCTGAACATATCCGTTCAAACATTCGCCGTTTGGAAGGGGCCCTTATACGAGCCACATCGTATGCCTCTCTAACAGGTAAAGATCTTTCTATTGAAGTGCTTGAAAACCTTCTTCGTGATACCCTTGATCAGACTCAAAACAAACAAGTAACCATGGAGATGATTCAACGTACTGTTTCAGATTATTACGATATTCGATTAGCGGATATGTCAAGTAGACAAAGACCTCAATCTATTGTGCTCCCCCGACAAGTAGCCATGTATCTTTGTCGTATAATCACTCAACATTCTTTACCGACTATTGGAAATGCATTTGGCCGAAACCATGCGACGATTTTACATGCATGTCGACTTATAGAAAACAAAATGAAAAATGATGAAAATTTTCGTTTAGCGATAACAACGATTAAATATAAAATTAATAAGCATTGCACAACTTATTAATGAACTGTGTATACGTGTTAAAAATATTTTTTTATTAAAGGGTCTACAATGTTTTTCTTTTTTTTGAACTGCTTATTAACAGCAAAGTTTTCAAAAAACGTCCAAAAACATTAGTTAAAAACCATTATTGAACTTATAGACAGGATATAATAATAATAAGACATTAACTCTTTAATATATTACATATTCATAGTCTGTTAACAAAGGTTGGAGAAAACTAAATATGAAATTTTCAGTTAATAAAGAAAGTATGGTTGAAGCGCTTCAACAAGTTCAATTGATTGTAAATCCTCGGACGACCTTATCGATTCTTTCTAATATTTTGATCCATGCAGATGAAGATACATGTTCTCTTACCACTACTGACTTAGAAATAAGCATGCGTACATCTGTTGAATCTAAGGTTTCTAAACCTGGCGCAAGTACGATTCCTGCAAGGCGCATTTTCAGTATATTTAGGGAACTACCAAGTCATACGATTGAAATAGATGTAAATGATAAGGATATTGCTTCTATTCAATGCGGATCGTCTTTCTTTAAACTGGTAGGTATTTCTGAAGATGATTTTCCCCCTTTACCCGTTTTTGATGAATGCCAAACATATATTTTGGATCAAGGTGTCTTTAAAGAGATGCTTCAAAAAACGTGTTATGCCGCCTCTACGGATGAAACCAGGTATATTTTGAATAGTGTTTTACTTAGTTTTAAAGACGATAAATTAATTATGGTGGCCACCGATGGGCGTCGACTGGCTTTAGTGGAGCAAGAAGTAGAGTTTCCTAAAGAAGCTGAAATAGATTTAATTCTTCCATCAAAGACAGTTAATGAACTCATCAGAGCTTTAGGAGATGAAGGGGTGCTTACCATTAAAGTGACTGCGAAACAGATTGCTTTCGAATTTAACAATTTGCTGATTATTTCTAAACTAATTGATGGAACCTATCCAAATTTTAGGCAGGTTATACCCGCTCAAAGTGAGCATCGAATTGCTATAGAGCGCGAAGAACTATTAACAACGGTTAGACGAGTAGCGCTTGTTACAAGTGATCAATCCAATTCTGTTAAACTTACGTTTGTAAAAAACCGTCTTGAAATTACAAGCATTACACCCGATGTAGGTGAAGCGAGGGAAACACTTCCTGTGAAATATACAGGAAAAGAGATTAGTATTTCATTTAATCCTGATTTTCTTATAAGCCCGTTAAAGTCACTTGAAAGTGATGAGGTTTTTATGGAAGTAACAGATGATCTTAGTCCTGGTGTCTTAAAATCAAATGTTCCCTTTATCTATGTTATTATGCCTATGAAGCCAACATAATAGGGTTCTATGAAGCGTTTGCATAGAAATCTCATGTTTAATTTTCGAGTCCAGGTTCATGGTTGGTTGCCGGACTAGGATTCGAACCTAGACATACTGGTCCAGAACCAGCAGTGCTACCATTACACCATCCGGCAAGTACTATGAATTATAACCTAAAAAAATAATCCGTAAAGTCAAGTTCATATCCAAGACAAAGAGCCGAAGGTCCAAAGTCAAAGGACCGATCTTCTTCTTCGATCTTAGACCTTCAAAATTTAGACTCTTCGTCCTACATCAGAAAAACATTTTTAACCGGATGTTCCCATAAAAGGTCATAGGGAAAAGTAGGAAAAAAGACTTTATTTGCAGATTTTTTTGCGCCTTTTGGGCAACTTCTGTCTAGTGACTATATGAAGGGATCTACGAGGAAGGCTTTCGGGCAATGTGACACCTTCCAAGTATAGGAGTTCCTTCACCAAAGACCGCGCAGCTGGGACCAAAACCGACACTCGTTGATGGCCTCTTGTACGGTCAAATCGATGCTCCTCCACCGATGGGGCTTTTTTGATGGGTGATTCCCACTGATTGGAGGTTTTGGTGATTCAGAAGTTCAAGTTCTGAAAGTTTTTTATTTCAATGATCCAGGCGTTGAAGTCAGGTCAATCCTGTACAGAGTCGTTTTCCACGTGACTTTTTCGTGTCTAAAAAGCGTAGATATTATTTTTAACTTGATGATGACTTCTTATTACGGTTATGTACACCGGAATATATCGTTTTTCGATAACAATTACATGATGAACGCACAAAAAAATCTCTATTTAGTTACAGGCGCCTCAGGTTTTGTCGGTGGGCATCTTGTAGACTATTTGCTTCAGCAAGGAATCTCGGTCCGGGCGATGGTGCGAGATGAGAAAAAGGCGAGAAAATTAAAAGAAAAAGGAGCAGAGGTTGTTGTCGCAAATATGGCCGATGCAACCAGTCTTGCTGCCGCGGTTGATGTGGTTCAAGGGGTTTATCATATTGCGGCTTTGTTTCGTCAAGCAGGGTTCCCGGAACATGTTTTTCATGATGTAAATGCGGAAGGAACACGTCGTTTACTCGATGCATCCATTGCGGCGGGTGTTGAACGGTTTGTTTATTGCTCTACGTCGGGTGTGATGGGGCACGTTAAAAACCCGCCTGCTAACGAAGAGACGCCTTACAGCCCGGGTGATATGTATCAGCGTTCAAAAATGGAAGGAGAAAAAATTGCACTAGAGTATTTTCGGTCAAACAAAATTTCGGGGGTGGCCATACGGCCGGCTATGGTGTATGGGCCCGGAGATACACGTATACTCAAACTGTTCAGAATGATTGCTCGCCGAATGTTCTTTTTTGTGGGGCGTGGCGAAGCAACGGTACACTGGGTCGACGTACGAGATCTTGTGCGATCTTTTATGTTGGCCATGGAAAAAGAGGAATATAACGGAGAGATCTATATCATCGCCGGAGAATCATGTACAACCCTCAAAAAAATGGTAGATCTTATTGCAACAGAATTAAATGTTTCGCCCCCAAAAATTCATCTTCCTGTTAAACCGATGCAATGGTTGGGTTCCACCTGTGAGACCATTTGTACCCCGTTACGGATACAACCCCCTCTTTTCCGTCGACGCGTTGATTTTTACACAAAGAGCCGAGCGTTTGATACATCAAAAGCAAAACAAGACTTAGATTTTGCTCCAGCGCAGACATTTGGGCAAGAAATTAAAGATATTATTAAAGACTACAAAGAACATGGATATTTGTGACTAAATAATATAGTTGAGTTTAAGGCCTTCTGTTCTTATATTCATCTCAAATAGTCGGAAACAAACGGAAGTCTGTGAAACTCAGACGCGGTCGCGCCGCTGTGATTCCTTAAAAAATCTTTTCAATGTAATGCCTCTGTCTCTTGATCGGAGATGGAAACGGTTTGAAAAGATCGGAAAAGCCAGAAGACGTGTTTCCTTAACATGATAACCCCCAAGCCTTCGCGTACTTAAGGAAAGGAAAAAAGATGCAAATCAATAAATGGTGCTTCACCATTCTCGTTATTTCCCTCACGAATGTCGTACAAGCAAAAGATAAACCTTCAGAACATCTGGACGATTCGATCCCTCAAGTCGTTGTTACAGCCACACGTCATGCAAAAGAGATCAGCGCTACGGGGAGAAGCATGGAGGTGATTACAAGCCGACAAATTCAACAAAAAGGTGCTCGAGATATAGGGGATATCCTCGATGAAACGCCTGGCCTCCAAATTATCCGGAATAGCAGTCGTGGACGTGTAACAAGCATTTTTGTGCGGGGGGGGGAATCCGATCACACGTTGGTTATGGTCGATGGCATTCATGTTAATCTCGACGGAGGCCAGGTCGACTTAGGGTGGTTAGATATTACGGATGTTGACCGTATTGAAATAGTGCGAGGTCCTGCATCCGCTCTATATGGGGCCGATGGATTGGCGGGTGTCATTCATATTATTACCAAGAAAGGCCAGGGTCCTCCAACACTGACGCTTCAAACAGGCGGCGGAACGTTTGGTGAGTTTTTACAGACATTTCATGTGTCAGGAAGTCTAGATGATGAACGGGTTGGATACCGTTTTGGGGGACTTGTGAATGGTATTGAAAATGCTGACTTTAAAAACAGCGATTTCTTTCGCCAAGCCTTAAACGGACGTATCACACTTCAACCTATAGACAACACAAGCATTGATATTATCGCCCAATGGAAGCAGGATGATGCTGATATTTATTCTACAGGTATAGGCCCTCGTTTTACGGGCGAAGACCCCAATGATACTCAGGACACAGAAAATTTACTTGTTGGGGTTAAGTGGAGTCAAATATGGAATGAAAAATGGGAAACGCACATTCATCTTTCGCGTTATGAGCAAAACCTAGCTTTTGATACAAAAGCCGATGAGGTAGAAGATTTTTTTGGAGATAATTTATTTCTGAGTGATTTTGTTAGAGAGTCCGTTGATATTCAACAGATTTACACCTCCCCTAAAGGATATCGTATCACCTTGGGATACGAACGTGAAAACGAAGATCTGACCCAGGAAACTCAGCCATCCACACCGGCCTCGAGCTTTGACCGTGATAATGACGGGTTCTATCTTCAAGGAGAATTTATTCCTGTTCAAGCATGGAATCTTACGACGGCTATTCGTCACGACGATTCCTCGGATTTTGACGAAGAAACTGTGGGCAGTCTCTTTACTTCCTATCATGTAAAGGAGACCGACACACTTGTTCGTGGGGGATGGTCCAAGGGCATCAAAGCGCCGACGTTTGTGGAAATCAATGGGTTTCCCAGTTTTGGAGTTCAAGGATTGGGATCTCAGGCAAAACCCGAAGAATCAAAATCATGGGAGGCCGGTGTTGACCAATGGCTTTTTGACAAACGTTTAAAAATCGGCGCCGCGTACGCCTATACGGACTTTGAAAAATTGGTCCAATTTGGGGCGAGTCAATTTGTGCAGACAGACGAAGCGAAAACAGAAACGATCGAGACGGTTTGGCTCTGGAAAATTCATGATAGGCTGCGACTGTTTGGAAATCTGACATGGCTGGACACAGAAGATAATCAAGGCCAAGATCTCCTGCGCCGTGCAGAATGGGCCTATAACATAGCCCTTCAGCATCGCCCCATTAACACGTTGACCTTACAGGCCAATGTAAGAGGTGTCGGCAATCGAGATGATTTAAATTTTCAGACCAGCGAACGTGTTGAGAATGATCGTTATCACATTGTTGATCTGTCTGCGTCCTATCAAATTTTTGATACGTGGAAAGCCTTTATCCAGATACACAATGTTCTAGATGAAGACTATGAAGAAGTCTTTGGATTTCCGAGCGATTCCTTGAGCGCATTTGTTGGAATCGAATACAAACACATTTTATGATGAACTTTTACCGAACATGAAGGTCACGTTAGCTTTAATCTTAAGCCTAGCCTTTCACACGTGTTTGGCATTATTTTTGGGACCGAGCTTCTTGACGGAGAAGGAAATCTTCTTTCACATTCCACAGAAACCAGGCCGGATTAATATGCGGTTGGCTTATGTGCCGGGCGTCGATTCCAAACCACCCAACAACTCAGAGGTTCAAAAGATCATACAACCCGTTAAATTCTCTAAAAATGCGAAGCCTGTTTTGGCGGTTACGAAATCTGCACCCCGGAACATGGCCATTGAAAAGATAGGTTCCAAGCAGCGCATGGTTTCTTTTCAAGAGGGGCAAACGCAGATCGGGACACGCGAGCCCATAGGCACACGTCAAGCTTTAGAAAAATCTAAAGCGTCATTTATTTATCCTGAAACATGTATAGAAGAAGGATGTGAGGGACGTATACGGCTTCGTATTGAGATAAAAGATTCGGGAAATATTGGACCGGTTGAAGCTGCCGAATCAAACGTATACTGTGCACACTTAAAAAGTACGTGTATTGCGCAAACCTCAAATATATTAGTTCAATACGTGTTGCATGCAGACTCTTCACATGAAAACATTATGCCAGGAGTTAGTTTGTATGATGTCGTATGGGAGTTGGTAGATTAGCTGGATATTGAAGATGGAAGGTGTAGAGTAAGGTCTTTTTTTGATGCGTCTAACTAAAATATATACTCGTATGGGAGACAAGGGAACAACCCGTTTGGGTCATGGTCAAACCGTTGATAAGGATCACCCCCGCATTGAAGCGTGCGGCGCAGTGGATGAACTCAATAGTATGGTTGGGCTTATCTTGACTGAAGAGATGCCAGACTCGATCCACAAGTTGCTGACAACCGTTCAGCATCATCTCTTTGATTTGGGCGCTGAACTTTGTATTCCAGGTCATACTAAGATTCAACAGCAACACATTGAATTTCTTGAACAAGAACTCGATGCCCTCAATGCAACACTTGAACCTTTGAAGGAATTTATACTTCCTGGGGGTGCGTCCATGTCATCAACGTGCCATTTAGCGCGAACCGTTTGTCGACGTGCAGAACGAAGAATCGTTTCTTTATCAAAAAGCGACTCGGTCTCTCCGCATACCATACAATATATAAATCGATTATCAGATGTGCTTTTTGTTGTTGCGCGAAGTCTTAATAAATCAGCGGGCTTACCGGATACCTTGTGGCAACCTGCCGACGTTGATCCTAGCACTCTCCAAAGCTAACTTGACGGGTGTTACTCCTTGAAAAGCGAGAAAGCCATCGATAGTAACCAATAGAATGAGGGCTTTTACCGTTATTTTAAAATTTCAAGTGCATGGCTATATGTCTGTGCTTAGCAAATCCATAATTTTTTGCTGGTCAGGGTCACATGCTCCGTCTTGTTCATAGGTCACCTTTTCGATCTCCATCTCGTGGTGCCCCTGATTTTTAAGACACTCTATTACCCCTGAAAAGCTCCAACGACGATCGGCTCCTTTCCCATCGGATTCAAACAAAGGCGCTAAACGTTTTTGCATATGCCATTGAACATAATAGGCGAGCATGCACAAAAAAAGATGAGCCTGTATCCTTCGGTCTACTTTGTGATGGACTGGCCTCGTTTCCAATTCTACGGTCTTAAGAGCTCGAAAGGCCCGTTCTAGGTTCCCCAAAGATTTATAAGGCTTCAACTACCGCCGAGAGGCCGTCTACGGTCTGGCCGGGGGCCGTTGAGCGAATAATATAGCAGCCGTCAAGCCGTTCTGCTTCAATGACTTTGTCTTGATCTACCTTCCAGATCAGCTTGTGGCCCTGGCTGGACAGGGCCCCTTCACCGCCCTGAATAGACCATTTGATAAATTTTCCCATTTTATACTTAGCGAGTACTTTGCCCACTCTGGCTCCAAGTTCTTCAACGGTCGTGGCCCTTTTGTAGTTGGTAATTTCCTCGAGGCCCTCCCCCATTTTTTTAAGCAATCGATTCCGGCTCGCTCCTTCTTGTTTCTCGGTAATCGGATTTTTACACAGGGTGTACCGAAGCTGTTCATCGTCGGGATCTATAATTTCTACGGATTTTTTCTCATCAAAAAGGCCTATCTGTATCACCGATCGACCCAACAGCTCTTTGAGGTGGGCGTGAGTCAACGCGCTGATTGCGCATATATCTTGGAGGGTTCGCATCTTTTCGAACTGGCCTTGAGTCACCATGCCCCGATCCCCCACAAATATAAAGTGTTTCAGGCCGTAGGCACGACGGATTTGATCTATCTTGTCGGTGACTGTGGTTACATTTTTTTTGTTTCCTTCGAAGACTTCGCAGCCAACAGGACATCCCTGGTGATTTATAATAAGCCCGATAACAACCTGTTTATGGCCTTTTTTCTTGTCGCGGTTGTATCCGAATTTAATCAAGTCGTTTTGGGAGTATTCCCCTTCAAAGTAAGTACTGGTAATGTCGTATAGAATCAGGGATCTGACTGCAGATGCCTGGCCACCAGTTTTTTCTGTATAGCGTTCTGGCGTTTGAGTAACCGATCTAAAGGATCGTAGGAGTGTTTTTCCACGCAGGGCTTTTCATCGACTCCACACAATGCCCATAGACAGGTCTGCTCAGAGAGGTTGCAGGGACTGAGCTTGCTCCCCTGATAAATGATGCGTCCGACCACCATAGCCATCACCGATTTGACCCACGTTTCGTCTCTGGAATATAAGAGACGATCTAATCGGAGGTCTTTGGCTAGCTTAAGGATCGATTGACTCGCGCCGAGTTCCTTAGAGGATCGAATGGCCAGGGCTTTGGAATCATTGGCCGGAATGACCTTTTCGCGAAACGAGAGTTGAAGTATTTTAAGCTGTTTAACCGAGCATCCGGTAATCCGTCGATGTTGGGTGTGCCTGAACTTTTTTGTTTCTTTATCCCAAAAGGTGGTTCTCAAAATACCTACAGGACTTTCTCTGGAAGTCTGGATTTCGAGGTGTAAGTTTCCATTCTTAGTAAGCATGGCTAAAGTAAATCATTAGAAAGGTAACATCTTAGCAAAAAAGATTTTATTTGAATGGCTATATTCTGAAAATTTAAAAAAAGGGGTAAAAGCCCTGATTTTATTGCTTACTATCGATGTTTTTCTCGCTTTTCAAGGAGTAACATCCGACTTGACTCCAATTCGTCAATATAATTTTTGAGGAGAACTATGCGGACCCTCATGCTAGGCGCTGTGGAAAAGCAGCGTTAAGGATTCCGGTGTTTACGGTTCTACTTTTTCGATGCGCTCTTTCCAGTATCCTGGTCGACGTTTGCAATGATCCAGATACGCGCATCAACATAGAGATAGATGATGAGATAAGGAAAACGGTGTATAAGACATCTTCGTGTTCCGTCTTCGCGAAGTGGCCAGCGTTTTGGAAATCGCTTGATGGTGTCAACAGAATGTTCCGTTTCCGATTGGAAGTCCAATCCGAGCCCCCTACATTTACCAGCGTAATACGCAGCTGCATCCCACAACTCCACCTCGGCCTCATGTAATATGACCGAAGGGATCATTTATATTTAGCTTTGATATCAGCGAAGACAGTATCGGCAGGGTGATTCTTGGCTTTACCTTCACGTACCATGTGGACCCTACGTTGAATCTCCTGTTCCTGCCTCGGGCTCAGTTCAAAATCAGCCGGATCGTCAAGGCTGAGGATTAGGTTATGGGCTAGGCTAGCACGCTCGCTGGTAGACAGGGCCATAGCTTCAGTATATATGTCTTGTACGTCTACGTGACTCATAACTAAGTATTACTGAACCGAGATCGTCTTGTCAATTTGTTGGCCCAAATGAACGTCGAGTACATCCAGAAATCTCGACGCGTCGTCTGACGTTAATTCTTATTTGTATAGCTGATTAATTGGTCAAGTTTATTAGCCCCCGCCCCCGAATCAATGGAATGAGCTGCTTGCTCTATACCTTGGGGAAAGTTTTCGGCCTTACCCCCGGCAATAATAGCCGCTGCTGCATTCAATACAACAATATCTCTGGGAGATCCTTTTTTTCCCAAAAGTATATCTTTAATGATATCCGCGTTATCTTCGGGGCTACCGCCTTTTAAATCTTCGGGTTGAACTTTTGGAATGTTAAATGTTTCAGGATCGATTTCGGTGATGGTCACATCCTTTTCTTTTACTTCCGCCACAAGACTGGTGGTCGTTGTTGTGAATTCATCCAGTCCGTCGTTCCCGTGGACAACAAACAAATGTTTTGCTCCTAAGTCAGAAGCGGCTTTTCCCATCGTCACAACAAGTTCTCGGTCATAAACACCCAGCACACCATATTGAGCGCCAGCTGGATTCGAAAGGGGGCCGAGAATATTAAAAATTGTTCTGATACCTACCTCTTTTCGGGGCCCAATCGCGTGTTTCATTGCAGGATGTAATGAAGGGGCAAAAAGGAAGGCCATCTGAATTTCTTGTAAACAGTGAGTCATTACATCGGCAGAAACCTTAATGTTTACACCCAGTGCTTGTAACACATCGGCGCTTCCACTTCTGCTGGAGACACTTTTGTTTCCGTGTTTTGCCACGGTAATGCCCGCGCCCGCGGCCACAAAGGCGGCGGCGGTCGAAATGTTGAAGGTGTTCGTTCCATCGCCCCCTGTTCCACACGTGTCTACGACATTGTCGGTTGGTGTTTGTATGGCTGTAAACTTTTCACGCATGGCCTGCACGCTGCCGGCAATGACATCGGGTGTTTCGCCTCGTATCCGCAAAGCGGTTATAAAGGATGCAATCTGAGCCGGTGTTGTGTCTCCGGACATAATTTCCCGCAAGGTTGTGTAAGCTTCATCGTGGGATAAGGGATGGTTCTCTACAAGTTTTCTAATGGCCTCTTGTATCATAATCTGAAATTTCCTTTCTGAAATGTTACGCCGTGTTCTGCTACGGCAAATTTTCTACATCCTCAATGTTAACGGTGTTATCTGTTGGGGTAAACGGTGCTATCCGTTGAACCCCTTGAAAAGAAGACACAATGGTCTGCTCTGTCTCTTTTAAATAAAGAAGTTTTATGTTAGGTCCTGCGTCCATTGTAAAATAGACATCAACACCTTGTTCCCGCAGCGCCCATATTCGATGAATGGTCTCTAGTGTTTGCGGAATCCAATATAAGACGGGTGGACATGCTGTCAACATCGTTGCATGCATCGCTAACGCGTTTGATTCAGAAAGGGTTCCGAACCGTTCAAAATCTTTTTGATGAATAGCGTTCTGTAACTGAGCACAATCATCCTTAACTTTTGCAGTCCATATGTCATAAAACACAGATGTTTGAACCGTCCTTTTCATTGCGGCACGGGACCCAATGGATTTTGGGCGATCAGACAACGTCAAAAGACCCACCTGTAACCCTGACCACACGCTTTCAAGAGGTTCAGCATAACTATCCATTCCATCTTTAGCACAACCGGCATGCCATTGAACAAAACCAGAATAGATAGACCGACACGCACTTCCACTTCCTAGCCGAGCTAAAATGGAAAGTTCTTTCGACGCTAAATCCCACTGGAAAAGGTCGTTCAAGGCTAAAACGAGCGCGGCAAACCCTGCCGCTGACGAAGCAACGCCTGCGGCAATAGGAATATTACTCTGGGTCGTCAACGTAAAACGCATCTGCTCATCCAAACGAAACAAATCTAAGAAACGGATGGCGCGTTGCGTAAAAGAGTCATCCGGAGAAACACGTTTACCATTCAAAACAACACGATCTTCGTCGCTTAGCTGTAATTCTGTTTGGGCCCCATAGTTTTTCAAAGAAATAGAAAGACTTGATGTGACCGGCAGATTCAGTTCTTCGTCTCGTTTACCCCAGTATTTACACAAAGCAATGTTTGAAGGGGCAAAAGCAACACCTTTGTCTCTCGGCGATATATTTCGATCACCTATAATATGGGTAACAACCTCTTGTCTATTCAAAACGAACTCCTTCTGAACTCATATCTACGTCCAGTCGTTCACCGGGAATATTTGTACTTTTTTCAATCATTCCTAGTCCGACAACACAATCTCCTAGTCCGGACCCTGAAATTTTTGCACCTAAAATATCGGGTTGAGACCGAAGGCCTTTCACAATAGCGTCTAAACGATCTGTATGAACCCCCATTATTTCCATGATTCCATGGTTTACATTAAACAATATTCCTAATGACAACCACTCTTGATCGTTTATAGCCTGGACGGCCGTGTGAACCGACTGATTGATTGTATGATACAGTTCATCAAACCGAGCGGGATCTTTCTCCATGTTTTGACGGACCTGTTCGATCACCTTAACCGTAGGCTCTTTATACCCAGAGTATACGACCGTTATTGGATGAATTCGGTCCAATTTTTTAGTATAAAGAGGATCCATTCGATAGGCGACAATCCCTCCATAGACACTTGCGGCTACGTCGGCGCCAGAACCAATGCCTTGAACTTTAAGAGTGGTCTGACGGCTTGCTGTAAACAATTTTTTTTCTTCGAGTGACTCTTCAAGCCAAGACCTCAGAACCGCATGCGTGGCCACGGAGACGGCTGCTGAAGAACCCAATCCTACCTGATCCGAAAACTCAGATTCAATCTTTAGATCGAACCCTGTGGACAAGCGATCGCTATAAAACTCGATTGCGTTTAACACAAACTGAAAGGGTCTTTTATTTTCGAGGTTATCGAGATCTGTTCTATAGTTTCCCAGAGCGGAAACCAACAAGATCTGTGTGTCCGTTCGTGGAGTCAAACGAATAGAAATACGCCGTGTAACCGCACAGGCCATGGCCAGATGATTATACAGAACGGCATGTTCACCTAGTAACATTAAGTTTCCGGGCGCAGAGGCCTTATACGATTCGTGTGCCACGGGCGTCTCCTTGAACCGTCATCATGGTGTACTTATATTTTTGACAAATAGCATCTGGGGGCTTATCCGACATGACCATGACAATACCCGCCTGATCCCCTTGTGTCGAACCTGCGCCACAAACCTTGGCAGCGCCTCCTTCTGCTTCTATCTCGTCAATGACATGGGCCACCTTGTTGGGAACGACGCCAATACGACACAGAAGCCGATGATTTTTACGAATAAGAGCCCGAACATCTTTCTGCACATTTAGATGAAGCGCTTTTTCGAGCCGCAACGTTACATCTTCAAACTCATTCCATATTTTGTTTTCTTTAAAACGTTCTGAAACGGTTACCACACATTCGCCTGTTGTCGCATCTGGGATCCCGGTGTTTATCAAAAAGAGTTCCATGGGTGATATATTCAAGGGTATGGCTTTCTCTTTTTGGAACAGAACAAAACCACCGTGCAGAGATATATAAGGATCAACGCCGCTAGGCCGGCCATGCTGAATCTTTTCTGATTCAAGCGCTAATTGATAAAGCTTATCCGCCTTTACAGACACGTCAAAGTGACTCGACAACACCTTTAATGTGGCGAGAATAGCCGCTGCCGAAGATCCCATCCCGCACCCTAGAGGAATCGTTGAACGCAACTGTAACTCGAATCCTTTATCAGGTTCTACATTCCATATTTCGAGCGCCGTTGCGATGGTATATAGAATAAGATCTAATGGGTCTTCAATCACGTCACGAATAAGAAGGTGCCCTTTTTCGAATGCCTTATACTTTTCATCGACCTTCTGCTTAAAAGAAGAAAGCGAAGATAACGTAGAGACTTTTTGATGGTTTCGTTTAGCAAACTTAACCGTGACACATCTCTGATTTTGTGGAGTAATCCCCGCCTTTACGTAACGATTCACGGCCATAACCAAGGCTGGTCGACCGTGGACCACCGCATGTTCGCCACTAAGAATTAATTTGCCAAGCGCTATTGCCTCCATGATGCGAAAAGATCACCAACTAACGTTTCATGAACTTATCAGGCCATCCAATAATTTTTTAGTCTCTCTAGACCTTCTTCAGTTTTATGGATATCGATACCCAAATAAGCAAAACGCGCGAAGATTTTGTCTTCTCCGGGTAACAGTTTGCCAAAATGACTTCGCGAGCAAAAAGAAATGCCTGTTTCATGGAACGCGTCGGTTCTAAATTTTTGTTCATCCGTATAACCAAGACGATATTCATAGTTGACGTTCAGCTTGGAAATAATGGTTGTAATCTTTTCGGGTCCAATGGCGGCACCTGGTCGCCATCCTATCATGGCATATTTTTTTGAATAGGTATAGCCAATAATGGTTCTTTCCTGCATGCCAGGGATACTTACAATACTTTGGCTGTTTCCGGAATAACGGATATCAAAATAAGGTTCGTCAGAAAGCACAAACCAGTTGTGTTTGATAGCTAAATCGGCAAGCCATCGCATTTCTTCATCGTCTGATTCTGCGCCAATGGGGTTTTGGCCGTTATTATAAATAAAGAGCCGAGTCTTGTCTGTAATGGCATGTTCTACCTGTTCGCGATTGATGCGAAACCCTTGTTCGGTGGAAATATATCCGTAGGGTTGATTGACGCCTCCAAGAAAGTCAATTTGCGATTCGTAAATAGGGTACCCTGGGTTTGGGTATAAGACTCCGTCGCCAGGGTTCATAAGGACCATGAGAAATTTCCCGATAATAGGTTTTCCGCCTGGCTGAACAGAAACATGTTTCATGTCGTACTTAACATGTCTGGCAATGCCTATGTTTTCGGCAATGGCCTCTCTGAGTTCTGGGATCCCTGGGGCTGGACAATAACCTGTTTTGCCGTCGAGCATCGCTTTATGAGCGGCCTCAATAATATTTTCTGGTGTACGAACATTCATGTCCCCGAGATGAAACGGATATACCGTGTTTCCTCTTTCGGCCCAGGTTTTAGCATCATCGGATACGGCGAATGCGGTTTCAGTTCCTAGCTGGCTAATGCGTTTAGCCATGTTCATACGTATCCTCCCTGTCCTTCATGACCTTTAAGATCAAAATTTTTCCCTTTAGACATTCTATTTACTATAAAAAGATGAGAGAAAAAGTCAATGTTGAAAAGCTCTTTCTGAAACCTATACACGTGTCATTTCGATTGTAGTGCATGATGAGGTTTTCTTCTAGCGTCTTTCTTCTCTAATGAGACGTGTCGCCTATTCTGCTAAATAAAACGGCAAAGAAAGAAGCCTGTACACCGCTTTTTCACCGGTGGTGGTTGTCGTGTCTACATGGGTAACAGATGGAAGATCTGCATTAAAACGAACCGCCAGGGAAAAATTGCGCAATGCCATAAAATGATGTAATGATTTCAGTATTCCTGTGGTACCGGCTTTGACTTCGATGGGTACCACGTGGGTCCTCTGTTGTATTAGATAGTCTATCTCAGCTTTAGAAGCCTTCTTTTCTCGTGACCAATAGTAAAGCATGGAATCCATAAATTTCGGTTCAAGCGTCCGGAGTAACTGCCCGATCAGTTGTTCAGCCATAGCACCTTCGTTGACCATGGAGAGATCATGGAGCGAATGCATTTCGTGTAGCAAAAGGCCCAGTGAAGCTGAAGCAATATCGGTAGCAAAGACTTTGTGACAGAGTCTAGCTTGGCATAAAAGATCTAAGCCGCGTTGGATCGCTGTGGCTCGTTCTTTGCGGTCGACGTGTGTTGATCTAAACTTTTTCCCCAGCAGTTTAGGGCTCGCTTCCAAGACGTTTCGAAGGCGATCGGGTGGTATCCGGCCCGCATACTTTACAAAATCGTCCCGGTAGGTACTGAGAAGTGCTTGTTGAACTTCAGCGCATCCGATGAGTGAATGGTCTGCTTTTCATTTCGATACGACGTCCGGCATACCACCAATGATTAGATAATCGCGAAAAGCGCCCAGTAGTTTTTGATGTATAGGAGGAGGCATACGGTCTTGGCCAATATGGAAGGCTGCTAAAAATTGTCTTTGTTTATCACAGCCGGTGGCGGATAGAAATTCTTCGAAAGAGAAGGGTTCCATATATAGATAACGAACCCGTCCAACTGGCATACTGAAGGTGTGGTTGGCCAACACACAATCAAGAAGTGAGCCCACAGAAGCAACAGGTAGTTCGGGGAGTTCTTCAGAAAACCAGCGTAGATTGGACAACAGCTGGGGTGCGGCTTGAATTTCGTCTAAAAAAAGAAAGCTTTTTGCGGGAGAAGTATTGAGCCCTGTATAGGCTTCGATAGCTTTAAGCGCTGAAGTCGGGTTTGGATCATGAAACAGCTTTGCGCTCTCTTGGTCTTTTTCAAAATTGATCTCGATGAGTGTTCTACCCGTACTCTTTGCGAATTCCCGCATAAGCCAAGTTTTTCCCACCTGTCGTGCTCCACGGAGTATCAAGGGTACGCGATTAGCCTGTTGGTACCACTTGACCATGTCAGTTATGATGTCTCTTTTCATGGTGACAAAGTTACAAAAGAACGCCTTCTTTTATCGGAAAAGGTCTGACTCTGAATACTTTTTTTCCTAAATCCGTATTTTTTTAAAAAATACTCTCTAACCTGGATCCGTCAGTTAAACGCGGTTTTCTGCACGAACCATTTGGGCCAAAAGGAATTACAAAAAAGCCTCGACATACCCAGCGAGTGCGCCTGCGTTTTTTTTGCAACCTTTTCCCTCCAAAGCATTCGCACAGAAATCCCACGTTTAACTGACGGATCCAGGTCTAACAGTCCAGAATTTCGTGCTTCTATTTAAGAGATCTTGAAGCATTGGGGTTGATGCAAAGCGTATATCTATAGTAAAGAATTTAAATGAATAAGAAGCCAAGGATAATAGATTAGAAATAATCAAATACGGAGGGGTGGCAGAGTCCGGTTTAATGCGCACGACTCGAAATCGTGTGTCCTCTTAGTCGTGGACCGTGGGTTCAAATCCCGCCCCCTCCGCCATGCAATAGCGTTCCGCAGGGCGAAACGCACGACACAGTACGACCGTTAATGTAGAAAACATGAAGACACGCCTTAAACATATTATTGAATACCTTCTTTTGCGCGTGCTGGGCGTTTGGGTTCGTATTTTGTCTTATCGTGCTGTATTAACGTTTGGATGTTTAATAGCAGGTTGTATATTTCATATATTTCGTTTTAGGGCTAAAGAAGCTCGACGCCGTATTAAAGAAGTTTTGTGCGATACAGTAACGGATCGAGATGTTAAACGTATTGCATGGATTTCCTGGAGAAACCTCTGCTTCAATGCCATTGAAATTCTTCGGATGTCTAAGCGAACGGATATAGATTCGGGGCGCATTACATTTTCTGGGATTAGCGTGATAAAGAAACATCTTGAATCAGGGCGTGGAGCTATTATTTCTTCCATCCATATGGGGAACTGGGAAATGGGCGTTGTAAGCGTATTGCTTCAAGGAATTCCTATTTTTTCTATTGCTCGTCGTCAGAAAAACGTATTAACCGATTCGTATTTGAACAAAATGCGGATGCATATTAGCAAGATGGAGGTTCTTTATAGTAATGACGCCATTATTCGAAATGTGATACGCCGGCTTAAAAATGGAAAGGTCCTTGCTATTATGCCGGATCTTCGTTCAAAGACGCTGGCTTTGCCTATTCACTATTTAGGGAAACAGGCGAATATTGCTGCGGGCATGGCTACGTTTGCACGTCAAACAAATGTGCCGATCTTTCCTGCGATTGCTACCCGGAAAGGGTGGACACAACACCATATTCAGTTCCTCGATCCTATCTTTGCGGACCTTTCTGTTGATAAACAGGAAGATATAATGCGGTTAACACAAACCGTCATGAGTTTATTCGATAAAAGGGTCCGAGAACAACCCGACCAATATTTTTGGTTTAATAAGAGATGGGTTCTTGAGCCTTTTTATTTTGACAAATCATCCTTTTAAACCTATACAGTGTTTGCAATACTATGCTCGCTTTGAATAGACATAGGCAAAATCAGGAGACGGTTTCCTGGAGAATTAAATAATCGTTGTGAGGAGTTTAAAAATGAACAAGATGGCACGGATTTTTTTAGGACTAGGAACCCTAATCCTTGGAATAAATGTTTATGGACAGGATGGTACAAACGCCGGTCCAAAATTTGTATGTGATAATCCTGTTTTTGATTTTGGGAAAACGGATGCCGATGCCGTTACGCATACGTTTGTTATTCGCAACATTGGCGACCAACTTGGAAAAGTTAAAAAGACGCGTCCTTCTTGTGGTTGTACAGTCGCTAATATAAGTAAAAAAGAAATTGATCCAGGTGATTACACAGAAATTGACGTTAAGTTTAATGCAAAAGGAAGAAAAGGGAATCAACGAAAGACGGTTAGGGTCGAGTTTGAAGATTCGCCCCCTCTTACTCTGCAGTTAAAAGGGTCCGTCGTTTCTGTTGTGGAGGTAAATCCTGCGCGCGTTGTTCTTGATGTGGCTTCTGATCAAGATATAGATCGCATTGTAGAAATCACATCCCAAGAACCCCTCGAAATTACGGGCGCTGAAACAGAACTGTCCGAATTGGTGGTCGAACATGAAACGATCGAAGGAAATAGAAAATTTCAACTTCATATCAAAACCAAACCTGGACTCGCAGTAGGTCGTCGACAAGGAAAAATAGAGGTAAAGACCAATCACCCTAAGCGACCGGTTATTTCTGTTCCCGTTTGGCTCAATGTTATTGGCGAGCTTTCGGTGGCGCCTGAGACGATTCGCCTCGTCAAACGTGAAGGGAAAACAGGCACGCAACAAATTATTGTAAGGCCAGGCACAACAAAAAATTTTAAGATTACAGATGTTCAGGCGCCTGATGGGATTCAGGTTGATATCCGCGATTTGAAAAATTTAGGCTATCAAATACGGCTCGATAACATTCCTACGTCTGAAGAACTAAACGGGAAAAAAGTTCTTATTAAAACAGACGTGGCGAGCATGTCCGAAATCGAAATTCCTTTTGAAATTCGATAGAATCCACCGTTTTATTCTCTACTAATGGTAAACGCGAGATACTAGAGTGTATATCTTTTTGAAAAAGCTTGGAAATGGGATCGAAACCCTGCTCTTATTAACTCTTTTTTTGTGGGGCGGGTTCCAGAGTTCTGCCACTGAAGCCTCTACCCATGATATTTTGTTAAGAACCCTTTCAGAAAGCATACAACTTATGGAGGAGGAGGGATGGTCTTACGAACCCCAAACGGCTACGCATCCTGTCCTGCAAAGCTTTGTTAAAACATTTGATCCTGCTGGAGTCGTCTTAACAAAAAAAGAAAACCAGCAGAGAACCCAAAGGCAAAAAGGGAAAACGGTTGGAATTGGGCTTCAAGTCGGGCAATCCAATGGGCTTTTTCATATAGAAGACTTTCTAAAAAAATCGCCTGCGGCTGAATCAAACCTGTCGAAAGGTAACAGGATCTTGCGTGTTAATGACGCAGACACCAAAAATTTTAGTGTCATAGAGTTAGAGCAACACCTCAGAGGTTCTGATAAGAAAAAGGTATCGTTAACCGTTCTATCAAAGGATCAGTCAACGAATACCCTTGAGATAACCAAACGCATAATCAAGCTGCCTGCTATCGCCAGGATCGAAACCCTTCCATTTGAACTGTGTTATATTCGCCTTCATGGATTATATAAAGGCTCTCATTCAAAAATTGTATCTCACATTCAGTCTTGGGATAAAGAAGGGCGGTATGGTCTCATTATAGATTTGCGGGGTGCAAATGGTGAAGATATTAAAACCGTAATAGAGCTCATTGATCTTTATACCTCAAAAGATGTATTTCTTTTTTCTTTTCGTAATCGACAGGACGAAGAGCTGGCGCTGTACAAGTCCACCTCTGAGCGTTCTATCACCATGCCCACTATGGTATTAGTAGATAAGGACACGGTGGGCGCTGCCGAAGTTCTTGCGGCTGCGTTTATGGGCAGTACGCGTGGCGCCATGATTTTAGGAGAGCCTACTCACGGAGATATGCTCGTTCGAAAAGCGCTGTCTTTGTCAACAGGCGATACCCTGTATATGGCAACAAGGCGGCTTGTTCTTGGGGACGGTACGTTGTACGATGGTCGTAAAGGGATACAGCCGAACCTTTTAGTCAAAACCAAAACGTCCGTTGAAGAAGAGGATGATTCGAATGCCCCCCTTTTGGGTAAACCCGAAGAAAAAGAATCAGTCTATAAAAAACTCCGAAAACGCTTTCGTCGAGATCCCGTATTACGTCGAGCTGTCGACGTATTGAGTGGCCTTAAAGCATTAGATATTCGCGCGCTTGAACCTTCCCCGCATACTTCACTTTAACCCCGCATCCCCGGATCCAGAGACCATTAAGACCGCGGTTTCTGCCTTAAAAGCCGGCGAATTAATTGTTTTCCCAACAGATACCGTTTATGGACTCGCCGCCGATCCCACACATGTTGGCGCTATAGAAAAAATATATGTAGCGAAAGGGCGTCCTGCAAATAAGCCTGTAACATTTTTTGTAGAGGATCTAGATTGTATCAAAGCGTATCAACCTGAGTGGAGTCAAAAGGCAATGGCATTAGCTGATCATTTTTGGCCGGGCCCCATGACCTTGGTATTAAAAACGAGCGGGGGACTAACTGGATTCCGGATTCCAAAAGATCCGCTTTCTTTAGCAATTTTAAGCGATACAGGACCCTTGGCTGTAACGAGCGCAAATAAAAGTGGTGAGCGTGATGCGTGTACGGCGCAAGACGCGTTCAAATCGCTTTCCGAACATATTGGGTTAGTATTAGATGGTGGTGACACACCTGGCGGGGAGGCCAGCACCGTAATTAAGGTTGTTAACAATGAGGTAGAAATAGTCCGACACGGTGTGATCAAAGGTGAAGAGGTTCAAAAAATCGTTCACGAGTTTTAGCATGTTTTGCAACCCTGGTCATCTAGTAGGGCGCGATAATTAGCATGATGGTGGATTGTAAAATTAAATGCCGCAAAAAATGGACCTGAGAGCTTCTGTTCATGCGGCGATTTCCAAATCGAAACACTCCTGTGCGGGTTTGTATTCTAGGGTCTTGCGAGGATAGTTGTTAATCCATTTTTCAATCTCACCAATACGGTCGATGGTATATTTTCCGATGTTGTCTCCTTTGGCAACGAAACGACGAACCATACGGTTGGCATTTTCGTTGGAGCCTGGTTCCCAGGAAGAATACGGGTGAGCATAATAGAGTTTAACACGTCTCTTTTTGCTAAATCCGGAACGTTCCATCTGCTCCACGTCGAGAAACTCGCTCCCGTTATCGGCTGTAATCGACTTGAACATCGATCTGAATGGGCCAACTCCCATCGATCTTTCGATCGCTTTGAGGGCCTGCAGAACCGATGCCTGTGTTTTATCCGAAAGTTTTCTCACCCTTAGCATTCGGGTCTTTCTTTCTACTAACGTCATTAAAACCGGTTTTGAAGTTCCTTTTCCGCCGACGATCAAATCCAATTCCCAGTGCCCAAATTCCTCGCGTTTTTCTACGGTCTTAGGTCGTTTTTCGATACTGGTCCTTCGGGCATGTTGCTTTTTAACCCGCTTAATAGCACGTCTTTTTCGTTTTATCCGTTTTCGTTTTTCCCATAGGGACTCGTTGCTCACCCCCGAGATGAGACCTTGGTCAATATAGGTATACAGCGTTTTTGTACTCACCGCTGCAGGTCTCTGCTCTTGTTTAAGCAAAGGAGCAACCACATCGGGTGAGCGTTTGTGAACAAGAATGTGCTCGCTGATAAACACAGCCGTTCCATGATGCTTTCCAAGCTTAAGCTCAGGTCCCTTGGCCGTCGCATTTAGATCATGAAGTTCCTGGGCTCGATCACTGCTGTATGCTTTCTTCTTTCGCGGCTCTGTATCGAAATGCTCTACCTCCCCACGTTTGATTTCGCGCTCTATGGTTCGACGATGCCTTCCCAGATAGCTCTGGCTATCTCCAAAGGACGTCCTCGGTTTTTGAGCATTGCTTCAATCATGATCCGTTCTTTCTGTGTCAAATGCTTGCCTTTTCGGGGATGAATACTACTCTTGATTTGTTCCATGTCTTTCTCCTTTTTTTGTCTTCTGTCGAGTTTTCAAATCTAGAAGATTTCGGCATGGAACACTCCTGTTTTACACTGTCTTCTTTTGGGCATTTAATATTACAATTCTCAGACCTACTTGATCATTTTTATTATCTTGACGAGAAATTTCGATGATGATTGATTTGTCTAAGAATTTAAGGCCTAAAAAAGGAGCCATCACAGAGGGTCTAACTTGAAGCAGGGGATGGAGAGCGTTGTATCCAGGAAAAAAAGTTTCGAATTTAGTTCAGCTGCTTAAAGGAAGAGCAAAAAGCCATGCCCACCAAAAGGCATATATCTTTCTTGTCGATGGAGAAGAGCAAGAACATTCTTATACCTATGCTGAATTGGATGAAAAGGCGTGTCTAATTGCTTTACATCTATTAGGTTGCGCTAAAGCTGGAGACCGAGCTCTTTTGCTTTATCCTTCAGGATTAGAGTTTATTAGTGCTTTCTTTGGATGTTTATACGCAGGCGTGATTGCTGTGCCTGCATATCCTCCACGCAATAACCGCAATATGTCACGGATACAAGCCGTTGCGCTAGATGCTGGAGCCACGGTTTGTTTGGCGACCACATCAGGTATTGACCAATCTAAAAATTTTTTAGATCTGATTCCTCAACTAAAAGAAGTCGCGTGGATCAATACAGATCAACTGGAGAACCGAGACGATACATCACTCAGAGACGTTTCTATTACACCCACCACATTAGCGTTCCTTCAATATACTTCAGGATCTACGGGTATGCCTAAAGGGGTCATGGTCAGTCATGCAAATCTGATACATAATCTATCCTGTCTTTTTGATAAGTGGCATCATTCTTCCAAAGACAATGTGGTGTCTTGGATGCCTTTTTTTCATGATATGGGTTTGGTTTTTGGAGTACTTCAACCATTATACGTCGGAGTGCTCGGGACATTGATGGCGCCTGTCACATTCCTTCAGCAACCTTTTCGTTGGCTTTATGCGCTATCGAGATTAAAAGCAACGCTGTCCATTGCGCCTAATTTTGCCTATGATCTTTGTGTTCAAAAAATTACGGAAGAAGAGAAGAGGGGCATAGACCTTTCTTGTTGGGAGGGCGCTTATAATGCTTCAGAACCTGTACGGGCAGAGACATTAGATCATTTTTATCATGCCTTTCGTTCGTGTGGATTTTCTAAAAAAGCACTCAAACCCGCATATGGGTTAGCCGAAGCTACTTTGGCCGTTACTTTTTTGTCTCGGGATAAATCATTTTCTATTCAACAGATTGATAAACAATCCTATCAAGAACATCGCGTGAACCTTCAATCTGATACAAAAAATTTCCGGTGCATTGTGGGGGTGTGGCGACCGTGTTCCTGATCAACAGATTATTATTGTAAATCCGGAGAGTCTGTCAACGTGTGCCTGGAATGAAGTGGGTGAAATCTGGGTTTCGGGTCCCAGTATTACTCAGGGCTATTGGGAACGACCAGAGGAGACCAAGGAAGTGTTTGAAGCTACTCTTGCCGATACGGGAGAAGGTCCTTTTTTACGTACGGGGGACTTAGGATTTATCCAAGATAATGAATTGTATATTACAGGGCGCTTAAAAGACATTCTCATTATCCGGGGCCAAAATTATTATCCACACGACATTGAAAAGACCGTTGAACAATCTCATGCAGGGCTACGATTAGATGCGGGCGCTACTTTTTCTGTAGAGGTGACGGGGGAAGAACAGTTGGTGGTTATCCATGAAGTCAAACGACATCATAAATTTGATTCCCATGAAGAGGTCGTTACATCTGTTCGCGAAGCGATTGCAGAAGAACATGGTCTTGGTGTATATGCATTTGTGTTGATTCGAACCCATTCTTTGTTGAAAACTTCCAGTGGAAAAGTCAAAAGGTTTGATTGCAAAAAAAGATATATGGAAGATCAATTAAATGTTATAGCACAGTGTAAAAATAATAAGTTTCTTATATGCGATGATAGTTATTTTAAATAAAATTTGTTTCTATAAAAAGGGTCTATGCATACAAATAAAACAGATGAAATTCTTGAATGGCTACGGCATTATGCATGCAAACGTGTTCACTCACGTTTGATGGATGAACGTCGAAGCATCCCCCCTCACATTGTTCTTGATTTGGGGAATCACGGCCTTTTGGGTATGCAAATTCCTGAAAAATATGGGGGGGTTAGAACTTTCAATACGTGATATGTTGCGTATTTGTGAGCAACTCGCCGCTATTGATATAACGTTGGCGTCTTTGGTGGGTATCAATAATGTGCTTGGCATCTCACCTCTCCTCAATTTTGCACAGGCCCCACTTCGCGAAAAATGGTTGCCCCTTTTAGCCTCCGGTCGCGTGTTAGCGTCTTTTGCTCTTACTGAACCGGGTGCGGGTTCGGATCCTCGTTTGCTGTCAACAACGGCTGTTCCAACGACGGAAGGGGGGTGGCGCCTCAATGGAACAAAAATGTGGAGTGGATCTGCTTCTTGGGCGGGCATTATTAATGTTTTTGCTAAAGTCATTGACGAATCCGGAACGGTTCAAGGAATCACGGCTTTTGCCATTGAAGAAGATACGCCTGGCTTGCGTCAAGGTCCCGAAGCCTTAACCATGGGCGTAAGGGCGATGGTCCAGAACAGCATCTTTCTTGAAGATGTTCACGTGGGGCCAACCGCATTATTAGGCAAGGTTGGAGAAGGCATGGCCGTTGCACAGGAAGCCATGATGTTCGGTCGATTAGGTCTCGCCGCTATAAGCGCAGGCGGGATGAAACGTTGTGCTCAATTAATGGTACGCTATGCAAGTCGACGCACAGTGTCTACAGGTCGATTATTAGAAAATCCCGTTACCCTGACTCGATTAAATGCATTAACCACACGTGTTTCAGCCATAAAAAGTTTAATCAACCCTATGGCCACATGGCTTGATCAAGGAGAACAGATTCCTGTAGAAGCCTATATAGCCTGTAAAACTTCGGGACCAGAATTTTTGTGGCGTGCAGCAGATGATCTGGTCCAATTACTGGGAGGACGGGGTTATATCGAAACCAATATTGCGCCGCAAATTTTGAGAGATGCTCGATTGTTACGGATCTTTGAAGGGCCGACAGAAACACTCAACATGTTTCTAGGCTCTAAATTTCTTCGTGACAGCGAACCACTTAATCATTTTTTGAAAACCCGCCTAAAGGCTCCAGAAGTGGCTGATCGGTTGTTAACCATTGCTCAGCAAATTGAAAAAGAATATTCAGGGCCTAAAGCCCCTTTTACACACTCGGTAACAACCCGTCAGCTTATTCATGTTCGCATAGGTGAAGTGGCTACGACCGCGATTCTTTTGGCGGCCATCCAAAAAGCTAGTCAAGAACAGTCTTCGGATGATTTACAGCGTGCGAACAAACATTTTGAGTCATATTTCAATCAACAAATTTCTGAGGCGCTTTCCTTGAAACCAGAGATTCATCAGCAGGACTGTGAGCGTGAAATACAAAACTATACGGTTTCTATTGAGGACATAGAACAACCCTTACACGGAGAAGATAGCACGCTTGATCCATTCCTCAAACAAAAAGATCATCCTAAACCCATCCTTGATCCTTCTAAAAGTAAAGCAACATCATCGTCGCCGCGATCCGATTCCAAGGTGAACGTGGTATCCACTGAATATACGAAAACATCTATCCAAGAGTGGATAACACAATGGCTGATCAAGGAATTAAAACTAAACGGTCAGCGTATTAATCCAGAACAACCCTTTAGTTCGTATGGTATAGATTCTGTAACGGCGGTATCCCTTTCAGGAGATTTACAACAGTGGACAGGGCTATCATTAGATCCCAATCTTGTTTACGATTTTCCAACCATGAGCGCGTTAACGAAATATCTTTTACAGGAACTTCAGGTGACTTCCGTGGACCCTAACGAGACAAGCCCAGTCTACCAAGAAAGGTCTTCTTCCATCGATGAATTAGATGCAATGGTCTCTGAGCTTGAGCAGCTTTCAGATCTTGAAGCCGAGGATATCTTGAAAAAAAAACTTGCCGATCGAGGAGGTGATTAAGACGAAAAACATAACAGATCGAATTGCTAAGCTTTCTCTTGAAAAAAGAGCGTTGCTTGAATTAGATAGGAGGCACCAGCGCGCGACCAAAGAAGACATTGCGATTATCGGTATGGCGTGTCGTTTTCCCCAAGCAAGAAATATAGACGCCTATTGGGCGCTATTAAAAAGCGGAACCGACGCGATTATAGAGACACCTGCTGATCGATGGGATCTTTCAGTTTTTTATGACAAAAACGTTATGGCCCCTGGAAAGACGTACAGTCGGTGGGGGGGGTACCTTGATCATGTAGATCTTTTTGACCCCGGATTTTTTGAGATTTCCCCTCATGAAACAATCTTTATGGATCCTCAACAACGGTTGTGTTTAGAGACCGTATGGGAAGCCTTTGAGGATGCTGGACAACCACCGGATACCTTAGCAGAGACAAAGACCAGCGTTTTTATAGGAATTTCTAGTAACGATTATGGACAATTACAGTTTAAAGAGCCGTATCACATTGATGCTTATGCAAACACCGGTAACTCCTACTCAATCGTAGCCAACCGCATTTCTTACCTATTCAATCTGTGGGGTCCCAGTCTATCGGTTGATACCGCCTGTTCATCTTCGCTCGTAGCGGTACATCTTGCTTGCCAAAGTTTATGGAGTCATGAATCAACATGTGCCATTGTGGGTGGTGTCAACATCATCTTAACCCCTGCCCTTACCATTGGTTTTAGCAAGCTGAACATGCTGTCACCCGATGGCCGATGTAGAGCCTTTGACGCAGAAGCCAATGGGTATGTCCGTGGAGAAGGCGCTGGGTTTGTTATCCTGAAACCTCTTTCTGCGGCGCTTAATGATGGTAATCAGATCTATGCGGTGATCCGGGGAAGCGCGGCGAACCAAGATGGGCGAAGTAATGGTTTAACCGCCCCTAATCGTATTGCTCAAGAACGTGTTTGCAAAGATGCGTATGCAGATGCCCACCTTGCTCCTTATCAAGTACACTATGTCGAAACACATGGGACCGGAACGTTACTTGGAGACCAGATAGAAGCAAGTGCGTTGGGAAATGTGTTAGCATTGGATCGACCCTTAAATTCTTATTGTATGTTGGGTTCTGTTAAGAGCAATATTGGACATCTAGAATCGGCAGCAGGCATGGCGAGCCTTATTAAAACAGCTCTATCGATAAAGCATCGAGAACTACCTCCCAGCCTACACATCAAAAAACTGAACCCGTATATTCCTTTTCGTAAGTTACCGCTGAAAGTACAACGCACCTTAACTCCATGGCCGGGGAACCCATCGGACGCCTGCATAGCAGGTGTTAGTTCCTTTGGATTTGGAGGAACAAATGCCCATGTTGTTCTTGGAGAAGCGCCGTTAGAAAGTAGAAAAAGGACAGAAGAAAAAAGGCCGAACGACCCGGACAAAAAAGAGGAGGACAAAGATTCCACAGCTCTGCTTTCCACGTTAAAGACTCAAGGTTCTCAAAAGCAGTCTCTTCATCTATTGACGTTATCGGCTAAAAACGAAAAAGCGTTGAAGGATCTGGTGGGACGGTATCTCGACTATCTTTATACACATCCGTGTGTTTCGATCTCAAATATGTGTTATACCGCCAGTCTCGGGCGTTCTCATTTTGCCCACCGGATCGCTTTGATAGCAGAAGACTCAGGCGAGATCCAAGAAAAACTAACTCATTTCATTGAAGATAAAGGTAGCCCCGAGACCCTTACAGGTCACGTTCACAAAAAAGGTTCCCAAAAAATAGCGTTTCTTTTTACAGGGGAAGACGCCCACTATAGTGGGATGGGACGCGGCCTTTATGAAACACAGCCTCTGTTCCGCAAACAGATAGATCGATGCACAGAGATTCTTAATGCCTGTTTAGAAGTTCCGCTGGTTTCGGTTATGTTGGGCGAAGGAATGGACCCTTCTCTATTGGATCGACCCTTATATGCGGAGCCTGGCTTGTTTGCCTTTGAATATTCATTAGCTGCGTTATGGCGTTCTTGGGGCATTCTGCCAGAAGTGGTTATGGGACATGGATTGGGGGAATATGTGGCAGCCTGCATCGCAGGTGTGTTTAGTTTAGAAGATGGGCTTCAGCTTATTGCGGAGAGAGCTCGGCTCATGGAAACACTTTCACACAATGAGAAGATGGATTCCATGTTAGGTGAGTTTGAGCAGGCGGCAAAAAAGATTGAATTCAAATCGCCAACCCTTCCGCTCATTTCCAATCTGACGGGGAAATGTTCAAATGCTGCAGAGCCTTTAGATGCCTCTTATTGGAGAAAACATGTTCGGGCTCCTGTAAAATTTCCCCAAAGTATGATGACCCTTTTTGAGATGGGTTATACCACATTTATAGAAATAGGACCGCAATCTACTTTATTAAACAAAGGTAAACAATATGAGATTAGATCTGAATCTTCGGCCGTAGAAAAGCATTGGCTGCCCTCCTTAAAAAAAGACGCTAAGGGCTGGCACCCTCTTCTTCATTCATTGAGCCATCTTTATGTAAAGGGCGCCGACGTTCAGTGGCGTAACTTTTTTCATAAACATGAGTATCGGCAGATAATTTCGTTACCAACCTACCCTTTTCAGCGAAAAAGATATTGGATCGGGGAACAGATATCCAAATCGAACAAACGCCCTGCAAACGATGAGATAGATGATGTTCCCTGTGTTCAAGACCCAGGTACGCTTTATTACAAGATCAAATGGCAACAGAAAGAAAGGGAACAGACGTCTCCTCCATCGGAAAAAAAAGACACAGGCTTTTATTTGATTTTTGCGGACGGACAGGGTTTTGCTGAACAAGTAGCAGCGTCCCTAGAAGACCGATCTGAAAAGCTGTTTTTTATTTATTCCGGAAAAAAATTTGCATCTATACATTCCTCTTCCTATCAAGTCAATCCTGCTGATGTTAGCTGTTTTTCCGAAATGATAACCGCCATAACCCATGAGACTAAGAACTTGTCTTGTCGCGGAATCTTACACTGTTGGAATCTTGATGCAGAAAATTCAGATCGTGCAACCGCAACCTCCCTTAATAAAGACCACGTTTTGGGAAGTCAAAGCATTGTACATTTTCTCCAAACTATTCTCGCGGATGGGGGAGATATCGCAAGGGCGAAGCTGTGGGTGATAACACAAAAGGCTCAGTGCGTTCATGAAGTGGATGTTCTTTCTGTGGGTCAGTCAGTTGTTTGGGGGTTAAAAGTCATTGCGCTGGAACATGCGCCGTCCTGGGGAGGCCTAATTGATATTGACAAAGTCGATGGATTCAATGCTAACGCATCTATTCAAGAGATCCTTAACTCGAGCCACGAAAATCAAATTGCATTCCGTAATGGTAAACGGTTTGTACCACGCTTGAATACATATGATTTTGCCCCATCGACGACACCGCCCCTTTCCTTCAAAGCAGATGCTACCTACGTGATTACGGGCGGTGGTGGAGGCATCGGTCTTGTGGTTGCGCGCTGGATGATAGAACGAGGCGCTCAACACCTCTTATTGATAGGACGCACAAAATTACCGGCTCGTTCTACGTGGAGTCAGGAGATCGAAAAAGGAAACATGCATGCGAATAGACTAAAAGCCATAACAGAGCTTCAAGCGTTAGGGGCGACGATTGATTATGCATCGGTTGATGTTTCCAATAAACGTTCACTCACTTCGTTTTTTCAAACATTTCAGCGAAAAACGCGACCCCCGATCCGTGGTGTGTTTCACGCGGCGGGACGATTAAAGGATCATGCCATCGTAAACATGAATAAAGAAGATTGGAGCTGCGTTATCCGCCCAAAGATACTCGGAGCGTGGAATCTTCATCATATTTTCAATAAAAAACCTCTTGATTACTTTGTTCTCTTTTCTTCGGTTACCTCTGTTTTGGGATAGGGAAACTATGCAGCCGCAAACATGTTTCAAGATAGTTTATCGTATTATCGTCAGATAAGAAACTTGCCAGCAACCACTATAAACTTCGGTCCTTGGAACCAAATCGGTATGACCAAAGACATGGATGAAAAGAGTCCATTTAATCGGTATGGTATTATTATTCCGCTCCAAGCGAGCGAAGCCCTGAGCGGGATAGAAAAAGTCGTGCAGCGTGGTGTGACGGGAGTAACCGTTATGCGCTTCGATTCAAAAGGTATGAAAAATCGGGCGGTTTCATCGTCTCCGTTTCTTTCAAACCTATTTATTCAAGACCACAAAAAGGAAGCGGCTCTATTAGATTCAACGAGTCAAACAGACCGGGACAACATTTCTGCAAGACTTAGAGAATATGTGGGTGAACTACTTATGATGGATATTGCTGAAATTGATGTTGAGTCATCCTTCCCGAGTTTAGGGTTTGATTCGATTATGGCTGTTCAGTTAAAAAACGAAATCGAGTTTTGTTACCACATAGTCTTGTCGCCCGAGCAATTCGTTGATGCCAATGTTAATAAACTGGCCGAAGTCATTTGGCAGGAAAAGGGGGCGTCAGAAGTCAGTAATACAGATATGTCAGAGGATCCATTCAAAGTTCGATCTTGCCCCACATGAAAACATACTGCATGAGTTTATTTCTTAAGCAAACGAGTAAAGCCTATCGGAAAGAAGAGGCTCTTTTGTTCTGCGACCAAGCCGCATCGCATCGGGCCGAGAATCTGCAGATTCCTAAAAACATAACCTTGCACCCTATCCCAGCCTATTCTCCGTAGCTTAATCCTGTTGAGCATTTATGGGATGATATCAGGGAGAAGTATTTTCCTAATCGGCTTTTCTCTTCTATGGACCAACTTGAAGATCATCTCTGTGAGGCCCTTAAACAGATGAGCTCCAAACGCCATTATACAAAATCTCTCTGTGGCTTTTCTTGTCTTGTTAATTGTATTTTGAATGCATTAGAGCGTTTAACGATTGAAATGCCTCTCTAGAAGATCTATACTCCATGACATGAGTATAGCAACAGCAGAAATCCGGCGGCGTGCGATAGATGCCTACAAAATGGGCAAAGGTTCCCAGGCCGATATCGCATCTTCTTATCGTGTAGATCTTAGAACGTTTCAGCGTGGGCTCTCTCGTTTCAACGAAACCGGAGAGACTGCTCCTCGACCGCGTGGGCATCGTCAGGCCCTCTACAGCGGAAAGCAGCTCAAGGCGTTGGCTCAACTGATGGGCAAACATCCCGATGCAACGCTTGAAGAACTCAAGAACATGAGCGGCGTGAAGGGGTCGATCATGGCCGTACAGCGGGCGTTGAATCGGTTGGGCTGCCGGTATAAAAGAAACGCTTCACGCCAGCGAGCAAGACCGGGCGGATGTAAGTCTCTTGAGAAAACAGTGGATCCAAGAGGTGGCCAAACTTGATCCAAGTCGCCTTGTCTTTATTGATGAATCCGGGGCGAAAACGAATATGACTTGTCTGCGGGGCCGGGCGTTGGGCGGGAACAGGTTTTTTGCCAAAACGCCTCATGGACATTGGTGTACCACCACCTTGATTTCTTCGGTCCGCCTGGACGGAACAACAGCGGCCATGGAGGGGGAGGGGGCGACAGACACGGCTGTTTTTGGAGAATATATTCGCCGGGTTCTTCTCCCGACTCTTTCACCTGAAGACATCGTCATCATGGACAATCTTCACGTCCATCACAATCCCAAGGTCATTGAACTCATTGAGTCATGTGGGGCCCATGTAAGATTCCTTCCACCCTACAGCCCCGATTCCAACCCCATTGAAAAAACGTGGGGCAAGATAAAGAATCGGTTGGGCAGCCTTGCAGCCCGTAGTCATCAGGAACTATCTGAAGCGCTCACACAAGCGTTCGAAGAGGTTTCTCCCGACGAGGTAATCGGCTGGTTTTCTTCGTGCTACATCGCGACACCTCAATCGTGAAGCGCTCTAGGATTTAGAAGTATCTCTTCATCGGCCATACTCTCCGCACCCATGAACATTAAGATCGTAACCATAATGCCCATGGCTTTAATTACACATTTTTTCATTTTCCTATCCTTCTTTTCAAGATCCAACATCTAGCTCCCATGACACCCACAAGATCGCCGAATCACTAAGCGCGTCTTTGCTTTGTGGGGTTTTACAGTTTTAGGGTCTTCATTCAACGCTTCTTTAATCGCTATACGTGCCGCCCATCTGTCCTAACTCTTGTATAGGAACCTGGATGGAGGTTAACCCAACATGACGGGCTGTTTCATTATCATCGAACCCCATAAAGGCCACTTGATCGGGAACGCGATAACCTGCTTCACGTAAAACATGCATAGCACCTAACGCCATGGCATCGTTTAATGCAAAGATGGCTTCGGGTAACGTGTGCCCTGCATCTAACCATTTGCTCATAGCGACCTGACCACTTTCTTCGGTAAACCCTCCAGCCCAAAACATTTCTTGAGGCAGAGTAACTCCGGCTTTGGAAAGGGTTTTTTTACATCCCTTTAATCGCTGATCAGCATCATAAGTTCCCTTGGGTCCACATAAAATGGCAATATGGCGATACCCATGTTCCAGCAGATGTTCCATGCCTTGTTCAACGCCACCAAGATTATCAATACTCACGGAGAAAAGATTTTCACCTTTAACGGGCCGGTCAATAAGTACAAGAGGCATACCGACTTCGACCATGCTTTTAACAAACCGATCCGGCAGCAAAATGTTGAGTAAAATCAACGCATCAACTCGGCGTTCATGAACAAAGTGGGTAATCAACTTTTTTTCGTCGACTACATTGTGTGAGAAAGCTGTCATCAAATGAAATCCGTCTTTAGCCGCTACTTCATCAATACCCCGGAGTACTTGGGAAAAGAAACCGCTATGAATTTGGGGGAAGATCACGCCGAGCATATCACTGCGCTGTCGAGCCAACGCGCGGGCCGCATGACTGGGCCGATACTTTAACTCGCGGATCGCATCCATCACTCGTTCACGCGTAGGTCCAGTCACCAATGAACTGTCGTTAATGACCCGTGACACGGTTGCGGTTGAGACCCCGGTCTTCCTACATATATCTTTCAATGTAACACTCATATAAACTTCAAAACCTCTACCGATAAATCATGGTCAGATATGTAATCGTTTACAATAAATCAAAAAGAGATCCATCATGGCTAGACAAAAGTGCAAAAAAAATTTCATGCTATGGCATGTCAACCCCCTGTCTCCCCATGGTGCAGACTCAACTTACAAGTGCAAAACCGAAGCTGTCCATCATTTCTTTGGGCGTTCTATATTCTAAGCATTTTCTCGGTCTATTATTCAGTAACTCCACAGCCCAGCTCAACTGAGCGGAGCTGTGGGCAGCAAAGTCGGTTTTCTTCGGGAAAAACTGGCGAAGCAAACCATTCGTATTTTCGTTGGTCCCTCTTTGCCAAGGGTTTCTCCCTTCAGCAAAGAAAATGGGGGTTGCTATTTTTTTCTGTAGTTTAGCATGGCTGGCAAACTCCATGCCATTATCTACAGTCACCGTTTTACAGGGGAGCCCTGAATCAGCGAACTGAGGTACGGAACGGTTGACCGATTCGGCATTGCATCGAGGTAAAAGATCGGCGATGAGATATCGAGTCGCTCGATCTACTAGAGTGACTACACAGGCCTCTTTTCTCGTTTGGCCCTGAATAGTGTCACCTTCCCAATGGCCTGCCACCTTGCGACTTTCACCCTCTTCGGGGCGTTGGTCAATCATCGTTTGGTTGTGTATACGTGAATGGCTTTTCCGAGTCGCTCGTTTTTTCTTTCCGGGGCCACGCAGGTATTTTCGGTAGCCAGCCCCTCTTGGACTGTACAAGTAGCGGTAGATCGTCATTCGACTGATGGGAGGGTCACCTTCTAGCTTTCTTCGACCTTCAATCTGTTCTGGAGACCAATACTTCGCCAGGAGAGTCTCCACTTGTTCTTTGCTAGCTCCCATCACTTTTTGAGGCTTTTGAGCTAGCTGTAATCGGCTTTGAGCCAGGCCATTTGCGGGTCTTGGGTAATAGCGGCCACGGACTCGATTACGGCGAAATTCGCGCCAAATAGTCGAGGGGGATCGGCCCAGGTGACGGCCAGTTTGAGATCAAGCTATATTTTTCTTTTAGCATCTGGGCTATCACTTCTCGTTCATAACTGTTTAAATGTTCGTAGGTTCGTGGCATTCTATGTTCTCCTTTAGGGGGGGTCAGATACCCAAAGAATGAACTATGCTGCGGACCTTTGCACTTGCATTGTTACTCTACCAGCATATCGGCGACCCGTAAAGAGGCATAGATTTTCGATTGCAGATTTGAGAATTGTAATATTAAATGCCCAAAAGAAGATAATGTAAAACAGGAGTGTTCCATGCCGAAATCTTCTAGATTTAGAAACTCGACAGAAGACAAAAAAAAGAGAAAGACATGGAACAAATCAAGAGTAGTATTCATCCCCGAAAAGGCAAGCATTTGACACAGAAAGAACGGATCATGATTGAAACAATGCTCAAAAACCGAGGACGTCCTTTGGAGATAGCCAGCTATCTGGGAAGGCATCGTCGAACCATAGAGCGCGAAATTAAACGTGGGGAGGTAGAGCATTTCGATACAGAGCCGCGAAAGAAGAAAGCATACAGCAGTGATCGAGCCCAGGAACTTCATGATCTAAATGCGACGGCCAAGGGACCTGAGCTTAAGCTTGGAAAGCATCATGAAACGGCTGTGTTTATCAGCGAGCACATTCTTGTTCACAAACGCTCACCCGATGTGGTTGCTCCTTTGCTTAAACAAGAGCAGAGACCTGCAGCGGTGAGTACAAAAACGCTGTATACCTATATTGACCAAGGTCTCATCCCGGGGGTGAGCAACGAGTCCCTATGGGAAAAACGAAAACGGATAAAACGAAAAAGACGTGCTATTAAGCGGGTTAAAAAGCAACATGCCCGAAGGACCAGTATCGAAAAACGACCTAAGACCGTAGAAAAACGCGAGGAATTTGGGCACTGGGAATTGGATTTGATCGTCGGCGGAAAAGGAACTTCAAAACCGGTTTTAATGACGTTAGTAGAAAGAAAGACCCGAATGCTAAGGGTGAGAAAACTTTCGGATAAAACACAGGCATCGGTTCTGCAGGCCCTCAAAGCGATCGAAAGATCGATGGGAGTTGGCCCATTCAGATCGATGTTCAAGTCGATTACAGCCGATAACGGGAGCGAGTTTCTCGACGTGGAGCAGATGGAACGTTCCGGATTTAGCAAAAAGAGACGTGTTAAATTCTATTATGCTCACCCGTATTCTTCCTGGGAACGAGGCTCCAACGAAAATGCCAACCGTATGGTTCGTCGTTTCGTCGCCAAAGGAGACAACATCGGAAAATATACCATCGACCGTATTGGTGAGATTGAAAAATGGATTAACAACTATCCTCGCAAGATCCTAGAATACAAACCCGCACAGGAGTGTTTCGATTTGGAGATCGCCGCATGAACAGAAGCTCTCAGGTCCATTTTTTGCGGCATTTAATTTTACAATCCACCAGAGATTGCGGATTGATTAAAGAATATTGGCTGACCGTAATCATCGTAGTCATAACGCTCTACTACAGATCCGTTGGTATCGGTTATGGCCATAACATTGTATAAATCATCGGTATGATAATAATAATTCGTACCGCTACGCTGCATATTTAGAGCTTCGTCAATGTAAAGACCATAGACGTAAGAAGCCAGTGTTGCACCAACAGCATCTTGCTCTTCGATCACTTGGTCATCATTATAAAAGTAACGAATTTCGTTAGCGACACCATCTACATCGATCCCTTTGGCGATTCGGCGCCCGAAAGGATCATAGGCATAGGTATGACGCTGGGTTGATCCAGCATCAATGTACTCAACCATCTGGTTACGGTAATCGTAAGTTAAGGTGCTTTGATCAAGCGCGGTTAGGCTCCCATTGGCATCGTATTGGCGTTGGTCGAATGGAGTACTGGAGTATTGGTTGATTAGAGCGTTTGTGACATCCATGGTATAGGAACCAGGGTTTGAACTACCTGATACACTTGTTCGGTTGCCGACTCCATCAAAACTGTAATTGATCGGAGCTAGAGGATTTGTGGCAGATTGCGTTAAGCGATAAATAGAGTCGTATTGATAATCATCGGTTCGTTGAGACCCTCCAATACGAATATCAGCACGTTGGGTTTTGTTCCCCATTGGATCCCAGAGATAGGTACGATCATCTAGTACTAGACCATCTGAAATTACGGGTATGGGCTGTACGTATGATTCGTTTTACGCCAAAGTCATTGGTTGTATTGGGGGTCCCGGTAACGCCATCATAGGTATAATCAGTCCTTGTTCCATTCCCATATCCACGGCGCTCTACACGACGAGGTCCTATATAATCATATGTAGCGACCAACCCCATTTGATCTGTTATGATTTCTTTACCCTCCAGCTGATCATACGTACAAGTAACAACTGAGAGCATATTACCTACTCCATCATAGGTAGAGCTGTTTGTTTCTCCGTTAAGAATCTCTCGAATGACATGAGACAGGGAGTCATAATTACGTTCGATCACAGAGTCATTGTCCTGCGCATGAATGGTCCTGGATAATCCGTCGTATTGATAAATTTCAAAGGTGGTGTTGGAAGAAACACCTGGACCCGGCAACACATTCCTGGCGATCAGGTGATCGAGCTCATCATAGGTGTCTGACACAATGCTATTATCGTCATGGAAACAAGGCGTGAAGAATCGTCCCAAACTTGGTCGACGGTAATGGTATCAACAAAATTCCCACTGCCTGTACCATCATCAGTAAGTTCTTTAATCGTTTTTACAGGCCGATTTAGACCATCGTAGTCATGTTGGGTCTTATTCCCGAGTGCATTGGTCATGCGTGTACGATTGTGACGAGAATCGTAGGCGTACTCGATCGTATTAGTCCTGTTGTTGATGCTTTCTATCCGGCGATCTAGATTGTCATACTTGTAGGTCGTTGTAAAAAGTTGGTCAGGGTTACCTAGATCAGATCTTTCTAGTTCATCAATCCGAGTAACATTGTTGTTCGCATCGTGGATATAGGTAACGGTACTACTTTTGGCATCGGTGACAACCTGTTTGCAATTTACCGTATCATAAACAACAACGGTTTGATTACTATTATCATTCATACTCCGAATGACTTGTGAAAAATCACTGTATTCGGTTTCGCTAACTGACTTTCCATCATCAATGGCCAGTTGTGTTATGGGATCAAAAAACTCGGTTTCTGTACGAATACGACGATCCAGATTATCGTACACATAATCGGTCTCTGAAAGACGGACATTGCCACTGCCACCGATTATATCGTTTAGTTCGCTGTCGGTTTGTTCGGACATAACGTTATGATTTTGGTTATAATGGTAGGTGGTTGTATTGCCCATGGCATTGGCGATAGAAACCAGGCGATTGTAACCATCGTAAGTAGATACTGTGACATGCGGAGAAACTTCCAACCCTTCTAATGTCCTGATTAGGTTCCCGTTTTTATCGTAATCGTACTGAGCCGTAGATTGGTTTGGATCACCTTGCGCTCGAACAACTTGAAAGACCTTATCCCGTTCGTCATAGACTGTTGTGACATGATTGTTCGGTTGACTCCCGTTTACGGCTTCGCCATAGCGGGTTCGAGTTAGGTTCCGATTTCCATCGTATTCATACTCAGTACTAAGCGTTAAACCCGCTCTAATTTCCTCGGTTTTGTTCGTAAGAAAATTGAGAAGCTCGTATTCATAAAGGGTTGTGAAATGGGTATTGGCCTGGAGGACGCCCTGATTATCAATGTTCTGAATATCTTCACGAATTAAATTGTTATTCGCATCATAGAAGAAATCTTTTTGGTAACGAACATTGCTTCCATCAGTGACTTCACGAGAAAACGAACGAACCACCCGATTCAGCTCATTAACAATAAACTGTTCATTATATCCACGGGGATCCGTTTTCTTGATAATGTTTCCCACCACATCATGCTCATAGATGGTTGTGAGTGAGACGTTATTCGCATCTACAATTTTCTCATATAGATATCCGCCTTGATGGCCGCTGGTATAGTAGGTAAATTCATCGCGACGTCGATGGTTACTCCCATTGTCAGGGTGGATGTGGGCGGTTAGTTGACCATATTGATTGTATTCAAAGTCCTCTAAAATGGACGCAATGCGATAAATTGTTTGAGTCCGATTTCCCAATGCATCATATGAATACACCGTTTCATTACCATGACCATCCGTATGTTTGGTTACAAAATTAAATCCGCAGTCACACCCAAATGTGGTGTCATATTCATACTGTTCTTCAATCACAGCCTGATCACCTGCAGGAGTATGACTTCCAGGGGTTTGACGAGTAATTCGGAGATTTCTTCTTGTCTGCGGAGAGGAGGTCGGATTCAAATCGCCTTCATAGAACTTCTCCGTATAGTTCCCGTTAGGGTGGGTGATTTTAGTCGTTAAAAAATCACTATTGTAGGCCCATTTTGTTTCGAAATAACCGGGATCGTTTGGTCTTAGTCTTCCGGTTGGGCGATTAACTGTATCGGTTGTCGGTTGAGTTGGGTTTGCTCTGCCTGTATATTCTCGAACGGCTACTTTTCGATTTCCTTTATCGTAAAAATATTCGGTAACGTTCCCCACCCGATCATTCACGATCGTTTTAATAGTCGCGTTACCATTCCCAGGCCCAGGCTGAACCGGCACATACTCTAGATCAACAATGTCTCCACCCCAAACTTGATGAACGACACGGTCAAACATGAAGTCATCTGGATCGGTAGCGGAAGAGTAAATATTCTGAATAGACGGTCCCTCCCTAAAAGTGGGATCAGAAGGGTCGTTACGTCGACCGTCGGTAATGGTTAGAAGGTTATGATTCAGCCGGTCATCCGAAAATCCGGTCCATGGGGTGTCCCAGTTACGCTCGGAGTCGTTACGGACTTGAGGTCGCCAAAATTCCCGCCTGGCTCAACCCCATTATAATATGCGTAAGTTACGCTCCGACCGGAAAAATCGGTTACTGACTCGATAAAACCGTTTCCATTGTAGGCAACAGAAATAGAACGATTTAATCAATGATATTAGTGAGTCGGCCTGCATTATCGTATTCAAACTGGATTTGGTTTCCATTTCGGTCGGTTATACTTAGCATTTCTCCTGTTGGAGAAAAAAGACGAACACACATGAGAAATAAATTTTTTATGGCCATTCTTCCATGAACTTTTTCAGCCACAGGCTGATCCACGTGGCTAGAAATTTCCACACACCTAAAACTAACCCGTTTATACCTTTTTTCTTTTTTTGTCAATCACTTTTGGGCAGAAAAATCGAACAAAATTATTAGGTCAGTATGTTCTCCTTCAGAGAACGTCATTTGTTGTTATCAATGACAGCGTGAAACGCGGTGTCTACCCCCGCCTAAATCGTCTAATTTTAACTTTTGCCTCCATAAACAACGTTTTTAGAGGGGTTAGAAAACTCATACTCTTCTTCATAAACGACTTCTTCAATACCCGCATTAATAATCATTTTCGCGCACATTAAACAAGGAGCCGTTGTGCAATAAAGCATGCCTCCTCTTACCGATATCCCGTGATAAGCCGCTTGAACTATGGCATTTTCTTCTGCATGCGCACAGATACAGTCCCCTAAATTTTCGCCCGATTTCGGAGATTCGGCACACCGTGAACATCCCCCATCCATGCAATTACGCACCCCTTTTGGCGTCCCATTGTATCCGGTTGATATGATTCTTTTTTGGATAATAATAAGCGCGGCCACACGGCGACGAGAACAATTGCTACGCCTTGAAACAACTTCGGCAATATCCATAAAGTAAGTATCCCAATCAGGTCTTTGATCTATACTTTTAACAACACACGGTTAAGGTTGAATGACGCATGATTTTGGACAGGCTCTTTTACAACCGCATTCTGGATCTATCACAGAGGGTGTTTATTTCGAGGTAACTGGTAACGAAACAAAGAACCAATTGAACAAAAAAAGAGATTTGGTAAATGTATAGGATGTCCCCGAGCGATTTAAAAGATAAAGAATGGTCGATGATTGAAGTTCTCACAGAGCGATCCGCTCCTCAAGGAGCGCACCGCAAGTATGATATGAGACAAATCGTAAATGCCATCTTCTACCGAGTAAAAACCGGTTGCCAATGGCGTATGCTGCCTCAAGAGTTTCCGCCTTGGCAAACCGTCTATGATCATCTGCGTCGATTAAAAGAACGTGGGCTATGGGAAAAGAGAGTTGCGAACTGATCGATAAAATACTAGCAGACCATGAGCGGGTAGAAACGATTGTTGCCGATGAGGGGTACCGCGGAACCTTTGTTGATCATGTAGAAAAAAAATGGAACCGAAAGGTTGAGATCAGCAAAGGAGTTAAAAAAGGCTTTGCGGTGATTCCGAAACGTTGGGTGGTCGAGTTGCTTGGCTCAATGGGTATCGGATATTGAGTAAGGAATACGAAAAAACACTCTCGGTTGCCAGGGCTATGCTGCAGATGGCTTGTATCAGAAAAAACCTTAAAGGCACTCTTTTTTAACCAAACAGGTTCTTAGAAAACGATTATTTTGAAAAAGATAAGATACCGACTATATTGCGACTTCCTATTTAATCCCATTAGCCCTATCATTCGCTCTTTCCTTTTTATTAAGATGAAAAATACATAGAGAACCAATTGCATAGGTATGTGTAAAGGATCTTCTTTCTGTTTTTTAGGGGACTTATGTTCTCACAAAACCACTGTTATAAAAAGTAAAATACGATTGCGTCCTGAAGGGACGCGGTTGAATAGCGACAAGAAAAAGAGATGGATTGGCCTATAAAATTTATCAGCGGGAAACGTAATTTCCACGCTATGCGCGGATTCACTCTTCCACGCATAGCGCGGACGCTACATCTTCAGTCAAGCAAACATATTGTCAGCAGAAAAACCTATTTCTGGCTCATAGGATGTATCACTCTAACCGGTATCCTTGTTCATGGGGAAAGTAATAAAGCTCTTAAAACATTTCAGACACCTACGACCCTTGAGGAATCACTGCAGCGCGAAAGCAACGCAGCTATTGATCGGAGCATTAAATAGCTAGAACAGCACCAACATGAAAAGGGATATTGGTCGAATCCTCAATTCCCAGCGCTTACAGCCTTCCCCCTTTGGGCTTTAAAACGTTCCGGATGGAACGATAAAGAAAAGATCGAAAAAGCCACCCGGTATATTCTTAGTTGTGTCCATGATAATGGAGCTATTTATCGGAACCCATCCAAAGCAAGAAAAGGGGGAGGTCTTCTTAATTACAATACAGCGGTATGCCTAGTTGCACTTCATATCGTTGGCCATCCGGAATGTGTCCCGATTATCCAGAAAGCGCGCACCTTTTTAGCAGCAAGCCAGCATCGAGGAAACGATGTTTATAAGGGGGGTATGGGATATGATGCGTCAACAAAAGGAGCCTACACAGATTTGTCCGATTCGTATATTGCGTTTGAAGCCATGCGCATGACTGAAAATGTAGAAGATCTGCGAAAACAAGGAGATAGACACGCGAATCTTGATTGGGAAGCCGCGGTCGAATTTATTGAACGATGTCATAATCATCCTGATTTTAATGATCAACCTTGGGTGACCGATGATAACGATCATAAAGGAGGATTTGCGTATCACCCCGGAAATACACGAGCCGGCACATTTCAAGACAAAGAAGGCGTTGTTCGTTTTCGGTCTTTTGGAAGTATGAGTTACGCAGGATTGCTTAGCTATATTTATGCAAAGATAGACCGCCACGATCCACGTGTTCAATCGACGTTTAAATGGGCGACGGAACATTGGACTTTAGACGAAAATCCGGGTACGGGCCAAGAAGGCCTTTTTTATTATTATAATGTCTTGGCCAAAGGTCTAGCGGCATTTGGTAAAGATCAAATTTGGTCTAAAGGCGAAAAGCCGTTCAACTGGCGTGTAGAAATCTTAAAAAAGCTTTTGAGTATGCAAAAGATAGATCCCAAGACAGGGACCGGATATTGGATCAATGAAACCGGGCGCTATTGGGAATCGAACCCTGTGCTTGTCACCTCCTATGCGCTACTAGCTATGCAATATGCAATGGGGATAGGACAATAGACCATGGGACGATAGGACGATTGGACCCATGACAGAGAAAAGAGTGTGTGGACTTCTTGACTTTTGACTTTTGACTTGCGACCTTCGACTCTTCGTCTTTGGGGGCGACTGGTTTCGACGTTTAAGTTGAAGCTGTAGTGGCGCGTCGAGGATCTCGGTTGGCCTCGTAAAAAAACCGGGAAACAACATAAAAGCCAACGATAACTTGGCCCTCGCGGCGTAACACCCGCGACGTTTCATCGCTGACACCTGCTAGGTGAATGAAACGACGACAGCAAGGTAGTTTCAGGGTTGGGTGACCGGGCCCCGAAGCGAAACTTTTCGTGGACACTGGTCGGATCAATAGCCTGTCTATCGGCGCTTGATCGGATAAGATTAAAAGATAGAACACACGCGTAGAAGCTGGAGTGACGCTTATACGGACGGGGGTTCGATTCCCCCCGCCTCCACCATTTCTGGCCTTTAGGATTTTCGGAAAGGATTTTCCAGGGGTCAGGATACTCCACATGAAGTTCGGGGAATGGTTTTCGACGAATTTTTGCCAACGACTCGGATGGACAATGATTGCCGGACGCCTTCGGCCACCATTCAGGAGTGAAGGCAAAACACGACGGATTTTCAGAGGAATCTATCAAAAAATTTTCGCCCCGCGTTTTGCGTTGCTCCTTCCCGCATTTGCAGGAACTATCGGTTTTGACCTCCCGATCTTTGGAGGGGCGCGGTCGTTGTCGTTCTTGGGTCGATGAAATCGGGCCACCTAATTTTAAGTTCGATCCGATTCTTTTGTGAAAGCCTCTCAGACCTGAGAGGGTTTCACAAAAGGCCGCTTTTCTTGCCTGATTCGCTTCATGTATAAAATCCCTGGTAAGTTCAATCCAAACTGATCCTTTGCTCTCAACGGTAGAGATTTTGTCTCGAAGCTCTGTTTTTTCATGAAGCAAAGGGAATTCTTCCTTGCTGATGATACCTTCTACGCACAAATCGAGGAGACGCTGCAAGCGTCCCTCGACTTCTTGAAGCTTCTCTTTTTGATGTTTAATGATGGATGAGGAGTCCTCCGTGTCAGCTTTTCGCCATTCATTCACCTTTGAGAGCATTTTTTCTGCGTCATCATCAGGAATAGAAACCCGTTCAATGTAACAGTTTAGCTGAATTCAGGCTCTCTTTTCATTCTTTTTGATTATTTTTTCTTCCCTCCCCTTGACAGCGGACTTCTTTTTTGGTTTATTATGCGTATTAATATGCATAATAAAAAGAGAATCAACATGGGAACTAGTCCCTGGCATCTACAGCAAAAAAAGGAACGACTCAAACGGGAGATCAGTGAGAACCTTGATTTCTTGGTCGGATCGGTTACGACTCAAGGACCGACCGGAGGGGTTATCCTCACCACCAAAGAAAACACTAAAACAAAATCCAGATATATTCGGGTGGGGATGCTTCCAGAGGTCCAAACGATGACTCTGCCCCATCGCAAACTCAAAGCCCTCCTTAAAGAATTAGGGGCCCTAAACTGGGAGTTACTCAAGATGGAAAGCTCCTCTTAATGCCCCGATTTAAAGAGCCGCCTGTGGGATTTGACTGCCCCTACAAACATCACTGTCCTTATCTGGAGGGGCTATCTACCCACTGGGTCCTTCAGCGAATACCAACGTTCACATACCCGCGAACATGAGCACTGGCGCACCCGTAATGACATGGCTGAAGAAATCAATCAACTCCTGAAAACCGTCGATGAACAAGCCGTACAGATCGATCAGCTCAGGGCGGAAGATAAAAGGCTTCACCAACAAACTTTCAAACCCCGAAAGCCCCGAGGGACGACCGGGTCAACCGCCAAGGGAGCCGGCCAGAAAAGACCCCCCTCCAAAAAGAAAAAACGGGGCGCTCCCAAGGGCCATCGGGCGTGGACCCGACCGGATCGATGCCCCCTGCACATGTCCTCATTGCCAGAAGCAAACTGATTTATCCAAAACCGATACAACTTCCTTTATTCAGGAGGATATTGTCCTGAGGCCTCAAACGGTTGTGGCCCACTATATTCACAGCACCGCCTGGTGCCCGAAGTGCCGCAGGCAGGTGATTAGAAAACTTCAATCCCAGCTGCCCTTTGCCCCGATTGGCCCCAACTCCAAGGCCGCAGCCTTGTACCTGCGTCATGAATTGAAACTGCCCTACCGAAAAATACAGCAGGCTATGAGCGCCCTATTTGGGCTGGATTTTGTTCCCGCCAGTTCCTTGGGGTTTGAAAAACGAGCCCGCAAAAACGCTGACCCCCTCTACGAAGATCTAATCGGACTTTACCCCTTAAAAGACGAGAAGAACCTCAATAGCAACCAATAAAATTAGGTCTTTCACCGCTATTTCAAGATTTCAAGTGCATGGCTATATGTCTGCGCTTAGTAAATCCATGATTTTTTGCTGTTGAGCGTCACATTTTCCGTCTTGTTGATAGGTCGCATTTTCGATTTCTACTTCGTGGCGCCCTTGATTTTTAAGACATTCTATTACCCCCGAAAAACTCCATCGACGGTTTTCTCCTTTCCCATCCGATGCAAATAAAGGCGCCAAACGTTTTTGCATGTGCCATTGAACATAATAGGCCAGCATACATAAAAAAACATGGCCTTGGATTCTTCGGTCTATTTTGTGGTACACCGGACGTGTTTCTAGTTGTATGGTCTTGAGGTTTCGAAACGCCCGTTCTACAGTCCCTAAGGATTTATAGGCTTCAACCCTTGAGAGTCCATCGACGGTGTCGCCTTGAACATCTGAGCGAATAATATAACAGCCATCGAGGCGTTCTTCTTGAACAACCTTGTCTTGGTCTACCTGCCATATCAGCTTGTGCCACCGGCTTGACAAGATTTTTTCGTCGGCCTGAATAGACCACTTTATAAATTTCCCCATCTTGTATTTGGCTAGTATTTTACCCACCCGGGCCCCCAGTTTTTCAACGGTCATGGCTCTTTTGTAATCGGCAATCTCTTTGAGCCCCTCTCGTGTTTTTTCAAGCAATCGGTTTCGGGTAGCTCCTTCTTGTTTTTGAGTGGTCGGATTTTTGCAGAGGCTGTACCGGAGTTGTTCATCGTCGGGATCTATAATGTCTATGGATTTTTTCTCATCGAAAAAATCCATCTGTATGACCGATTGGTCTAGAAGCTCTTTGAGTTGGGCATGAGTCAGCGCGCTGATTGTACATATATCTTGGACGGTTCCAATTTTTCGAACTGGCCTTGAGTCACCATGCCACGATCTCCAACAAATATAAAATGTTCGAGGCCGTAGGCCTGACGGATTTGATCTATTTTGTCGGTGACCGTGGTTGCGTCTTTTGTGTTTCCTTCGAAGACTTCGCAGCCAACAGGACATCCTTGGTGATTGGTAATCAGCCCAGTCACAACTTGTTTATGGCCCTTTCTCTCGTCGCGATTATATCCAAATTTAATCAAGTCGCTCTCGGAGTATTCTCCTTCGAAATAGGTGTTGGTAATGTCGTAGAGAACGAGTGATCCTGACTGTAGATGCTTGGCAACGAGTTTTTTCTGTATGGCCTTTTGGCGTTTGAGTAAACGATCCAGAGATTCATAACAGTGCTTTTCGACGTCTGGCTTTTCATCGATACCACACAGTTCCCATAGACAGGTATGCTCAGAGATGTTCCAAAGGCTTAGTTTGTTCCCCTGATAAATGATGCGTCCAACAACCATCGCCATAACCAATTTGACCCATGTCTCGTTTCGCGAATAAAGGAGGCGATCTAGGCCAAGGTCTTGGGCGAGTTTAAGGATCGTCTGACTCGCGCCGAGCTCTTTAGAGGTGCGGATACAAAGAGCTTTGGAGTCATTGGCAGGGATGACTTTTTCCCGGAAAGAAAGTTGAAGCATTCTGAGCTGTTTAAGCGAGCATCCGGTGATGCGTCCATGTTGGGTGTGTTTGAACTTTTTTGTTTTTTTATCCCAAAAGGTGGTTCTCAAAATGCCGACCGGATTTTTCCTGGAGGTCTGGATTTCGAGATGTAAATTTCCGTTTGCAGTAAGCATGGCCAATATAAACCACATATAAAAAATATTTCAAAAAAAATATTAAAATTTGAATGGCTATATTTTGAAATCTGAAAACAGCGGTAAAAGGCCTTATTTTATTGGTTACTATTGAGGTTCTTCTCGTTTTTTAAGGGGTAAAGTCCGTCTTCATCAAGTTTCGTGCCTGCGACGCCGTAGCCTTGCGAAGGGTGGTGATTCGTGTGTGAAGATCTTTTTCAAAAAAAATCCCTCAACACGGAAGAAAGGGGTCCAGTCTGTCGATAATAATGAATAGGAGAAAACAGAGCATACAAATTTTTGCGCAAAACATTACACGAAGAATGCCATGATATATAAACTACAACGTTTCATTCCGATTCTTTTCTTTTGCCTAACGCCCGTTATCTGGGGAGCGACGAACTATGTTTCCTTCTCCGGAAGTCACACGCCTCCTTTTACTAGTTGGGCCGATGCGGCGACCGACATTCAGTCTGCCATTGATGTGGCTTCCAATGGGGATACGGTGTTGGTCACCAACGGAACCTACTCAACAAAGGGGGTGGCCGTTTATGGAACCATGACAAACCGGATTACCATTACCAAGCCGATCACCGTTCGGAGTGTAAATGGACCTGACTTTACCGTGATCGAGGGCCAGGGCCCTCTGGGTTCGAATGCCGTACGCTGTGCCTATGTGACGAACGGAGCAGCATTGATCGGATTCACTCTGACAAATGGTTATACCCAAAATTCTCTGAATGATCAAGAAGGTGGGGGGGGCGCTTGGTGTGAAACAAATGCCCTGCTTTCCAACTGCTTTATTATTGGCAATCGATGTCGCTCTTTTGGGGGTGGTGTTTATCAAGGAATATTGAAAGAAGCCTTGTTGATAATCAGGGGCAATGGGGTGGCGCGACGTATTACGCTGTTGTTGAGAATTGTGTAGTATACAGCAACGTCGCAGCCTCTTATGGTGGAGGGTTATATTATGGGTCTATTCAGAACTCTATCATTCGTGATAATAGCGCCAGTACGGGGGGGTGGAATCTATGGGGGTTCAGCTGAGAGTTGTACTATTACTAAAAATAGTGCGACTAACGGCAGCGGCACGTGGCAATGTAGCGTTACCAACTCTATCGTCTATTATAATGCTCCCAATCAATGGGGTGGGAATCCAAGCTTTTACCAAAATTCTTGTACCGCGCCCCATCCGCCTGGCGCCAACAACATAACAAACCCTCTACAATTCATGGATGGGGCTGCTGGAGACTATCGACTGTCATCTATTTCGCCCTGTATTGATACGGGCAGCAATCAAACGTGGATGATCCATGCGTTTGATGTTGAAGGTGCCCCTCGAATCATAGACCGTGTTGATATGGGAGCCCACGAATATACCCCCTCGAAGTCAATGACACACCGGCTCAAGCCAATCCCTATCAACAACATCAGACACACACGTTTTATATCCCCAGTGATGTAGATTGGATCCAATTTTTTGGCATATTGAATCATGTTTATAGTGTGCAACTTACCCTTCAAAGCACCAACATTGATACGGTATTAGAAATTTATACCGATAATCGGGATGGTGGAGCTCCCACCCTTCTCAGTCAAACAACGGGAGAGGTAACCCAGGTACATGTTTTGACGAACGGCATTTATTATGCACGCATCACGCAGAGCATAACGAACGCGCCTTTAAACCAGGTTTATTCCGTGAGTATATCGGAGACAAACAGTCCAAGTGATCTAGACTTTATACGCGCTATTAATTGGATCACTTTCACGAATATGCCCATGGGGACCACGTTGGTGATGGATACCAACATATTCTATCCCTTTAACGAATCCATTGATTGGGCAATCACTTTATCACCGGGTTGGCATCAATTTGAAAATACAGGTTCCCACAGGGTATGAGCCGTATGAAGATTCTGATATGCCGAGTCAGGTCCAAAACATCAATAATCGATGGCTCGGGAACCCAAGGCGGATACACATCGCCTCGAATCAAAACACCTTTATTGATTTTTATTTTGAACCGTACTTTACGGTTACTGGAAAAAATAGTAGATGCTTGGGTGGATACCCCTTGTGCAGGCATTGGATTATCCTGGCAGGCCACAAGTGGTCATGAACAGTTTACGAATCAACCCATGGGTCGTTATCCGCATCATACCACCAATTGGGCGAACCCTTAGTTCACGGACGTACAAGGTAGATTTCCTTCCAATACCTCTTTATTGACGTTGAATTATGATTTACCGCTCAACGTAACCGGTTATGAACCTGTTGTATATACCAATATCCCTACGAACCCAGTTCCAGGCAGACCTGTCGATGTGGGAACCTTAGAGCGCTTCACGATTGAGGTGTCGCGATGTAGCACGAAGAAAACCAGCCGATTACCTCGTCGGGAGAAACCTCTTCGAACGCTTGTGTGATCGCTTCAGATAGTTCCTGCTGACTGCGGGCTGCAAGGCTGCCCAACCGATTCTTTATCTTGCCCCATATTTTTTCAATGGGGTTGGAATCGGGGCTGTAGGGTGGAAGGAATCTTACATGGACCCCACATGACTCAATGAGTTCAATGACCTTGGGATTGTGATGGACGCGAAGATTGTCCATGATGACGATGTCTTCAGGTGAAAGAGTCGGGAGAAGAACCCGGCGAATATATTCTCCAAAAACAGCCGTCTCTGTCGCCCCCTCCCCCTCCATGGCCGCTGTTGTTCCGTCCAGGCGGACCGAAGAAATCAAGGTGGTGGTACACCAATGTCCATGAGACGTTTTGGCAAAAAACCTGTTCCCGCCCAACGCCCGGCCCCGCAGACAAGTCATATTCGTTTTCGCCCCGGATTCATCAATAAAGACAAGGCGACTTGGATCAAGTTTGGCCACTTCTTGGATCCACTGCTTTCTCAAGAGATTTACATCCGCCCGGTCTTGCTCGCTGGCGTGAAGCGTTTCTTTTATACCGGCAGCCCAACCGATTCAACGCCCGCTGTACGGCCATGATCGACCCCTTCACGCCGCTCATGTTCTTGAGTTCTTCAAGCGTTGCATCGGGATGTTTGCCCCCCAGTTGAGCCAACGCCTTGAGCTGCTTTCCGCTGTAGAGGGCCTGGCGATGCCCACGCGGTCGGGGAGCGGTCTGTCCGGTTTCGTTGAAACGAGAGAGCCCACGCTGAAACGTTCTAAGATCTACACGATAAGAAGATGCGATATCGGCCTGGGAACCTTTGCCCATTTTGTAGGCATCTATCGCACGCCGCCGGATTTCTGCTGTTGCTATACTCATGTCATGGAGTATAGATCTTCTAAAGAGGCATTTCAATCGTTAAATGCTCTAAGCTAGCAGCTAATGAGGACAAGACGGTGATCGCCATTGTGATGATGGAACATGCAGGAACAAGATTCCAAGAATACACAGATCCAAAAGAAGTGATATGACCCTTATGATCAAAGAGCCCGGATAAGAGGAATGCTCCCAGCAGCATGAAGACCAAGAGCATAAACGCATTAGACGGAAAAGAACGGCGGGTTGCACAGTTCATTATAGCGGCTAAAAAATAGGCTGCTATGGGGGCTAAAAGCAATGGAATGCCTGCCCACCAATCGATTGTAAGATTCTCATCGGTCATTTGGACCGTCATAATGGTTGTTAGCGAACTGCTAAATCCAAACAGCAAAATAACGATTAAAACACCTAAAAATTTAGCTAGAGCGTTTAACGATTGAAAATGCCTCTTTAGAAGATCTATACTCCATGACATGAGTATAGCAACAGCAGAAATCCGGCGGCGTGCGATAGATGCCTACAAAATGGGCAAAGGTTCCCAGGCCGATATCGCATCTTCTTATCGTGTAGATCTTAGAACGTTTCAGCGTGGGCTCTCTCGTTTCAACGAAACCGGACAGACCGCTCCCCGACCGCGTGGGCATCGTCAGGCCCTCTACAGCGGAAAGCAGCTCAAGGCGTTGGCTCAACTGGGGGGCAAACATCCCGGCAACGCTTGAAGAACTCAAGAACATGAGCGGCGTGAAGGGGTCGATCATGGCCGTACAGCGGGCGTTGAATCGGTTTCCCGGTATAAAAGAAACGCTTCACGCCAGCGAGCAAGACCGGGCGGATGTAAATCTCTTGAGAAAGCAGTGGATCCAAGAAGTGGCCAAACTTGATCCAAGTCGCCTTGTCTTTATTGATGAATCCGGGGCGAAAACGAATATGACTTGTCTGCGGGGCCGGGCGTTGGGCGGGAACAGGCTTTTTACCAAAACGCCTCATGGACATTGGTGTACCACCGCCTTGATTTCTTCGGTCCGCCTGGACGGAACAACAGCGGCCATGGAGGGGGAGGGGGCGACAGAGACGGCTGTTTTTGGAGAATATATTCGCCGGGTTTTTCTCCCGACTCTTTCACCTGAAGACATCGTCATCATGGACAATCTTCGCGTCCATTACAATCCCAGGGTCATTGAACTCATTGAGTCATGTGGGGCCCATGTAAGATTCCTTCCACCCTACAGCCCCGATTCCAACCCCATTGAAAAAATGTGGGGCAAGATAAAGAATCGGTTGGGCAGCCTTGCAGCCCGCAGTCAGCAGGAACTATCTGAAGCGCTCACACAAGCGTTCGAAGAGGTTTCTCCCGACGAGGTAATCGGCTGGTTTTCTTCGTGCTACATCGCGACACCTCAATCGTGAAGCGCTCTAGCCACGCGGTTTAATCTCCTCCCCACCCTATTTATATGCGGCTTCCTCTTTTTTATAGGGCTTGCTTCTGATTATTTGTTCGGGCGGCATCTCACGGATTCGAAGATAGCCTCTGTGATATACGGTCTTGTACCTAACTGGCAGCATTTTTGGGTTATTGATGCTTTAAATGGAGAAGGCTCTATTCCTTGGACTTATGTGGCCTATGTCGGACTCTATTCCCTGCTTTATCTTACAGGGATCCTGTGTGTAGGCCTCTTCTTGTTTAGACAGGGAGAAATAACACGATGATTAAAATAGAACATGTTACAAAGACGTTCCGGGATTTTTGGTGCCGTCCAAAGGTTACAGCGGTGAAAAATTTAACCTTTAACGTCCCTGCAGGAGAAGTTTTTGGACTGTTAGGGCCAAACGGTTCGGGGAAAAGTACCATCATTAAGATGATTCTAGGACTCCTTTATCCATCGCGTGGGTCCCTTACAGTCATGGGGAAAACACCACGGGATGTTCACGTTAAAGAAGACATGGGATATCTTCCGGAAGAATCCTATCTATATCCATATTTAACCGCAGACGAAACACTTCAATTTTATGGGAATCTTTTTTCGTTGGAGAAAAAAATCCGAAAAGAACGCATAGGTCAGCTTCTTGAAATGATGGGTCTAACCCACGCTCGAGACCGACGAATCGGTGAATTTCCTAAGGGGATGGTTCGACGCATTGGGCTTGCACAAGCCCTGATAAATGATCCAGACCTGCTTATCCTCGATGAACCGACTTCTGGTCTAGACCCTTTGGGATGTCGACAGGTTAAGGATCTAATACGCACCCTGGCCCAACGCGGGAAAACGATCCTTTTGTGCTCACATTTATTAGCGGATGTTGAAGATGTATGCGACCGTATTGCCATTCTATATCATGGCCACATTCAGGCTATCGGGCCCATTAAAAATTTACTTGAGGAAAAGAATCAACATCGTCTGACCTTATCGAACATTCAACCCAATACGATGAAGTCGATCCTCGAGGCTGTTCGAGGGATCATTGGACAAAATCTAAAAGTCGATCATCCCCAAAAAGATTTGGAACAGCTTTTCATGGAGGTTGTGGAAAAAGCAGAAGGTCAAACCCATCTTTCTTCTGGCGTAAGCGCATCAAAAAGGGTTGCCCCCTATTTAGACCCAGGTTCGTCGGAATCGATATGAAAAACACGAAATGAGAAAATTAATCGGCAGAAAAGCGGCTCTCAACATTATTAGAGCCATCTCCGGGGTTACATTACGTGAGACCCTTCGATCGCGGACGGCCATAACTTTACTCCTTCTACTCCTCTTTTCTATCATCGGAATCCCTTGGACCATGAAAGGAGATGGAACGCTCTCAGGCCATGTTCATATTTATCTCCAATATACATTAAGCGCCGTAAGCATTATCTTGTCATGGGCAACGATTTGGATGGGGTGCAACAGCATCTCTAAAGAAATCGGAAACCGACACATTCACCTTATCGTCACAAAACCAGTAACCCGCACACACATCTGGCTGGGAAAATGGGTGGGGCTTTTGTGGGTTAACGCAGGGTTACTTATAATCTCTGGAGGACTGATTTATGGGGGGGTTTTGTGGACCGTCCGCCCTTCACAACTCAGCGCAGATGAATACACGGTTCTCCACGAAGAAATCATGACCTCCCGAAAACTCATAACACCCGACACAAGACATATTGATGAGCAGGCCCAAACGTTGGCAAAAGAAAGAACGGAAAAAGAGAATATGCCGCACAATCCTTTAAAAAATCTTTATGGAACGATTCGTCATGAATTGTTCATCAAAAAAAAGTTCATTGGACCTTTCATCTATCATCCGGGCATTCCCAACAACACCCCCTCCTTTTTCGCTTTAAGTTTTTTTCTTCTCAATATGACGCCTCCCCGATTACCGGACAATGGTCTATACAAAAAGAAAATAGATCCGATACACATATACCTGGCTGGATCCGTCAGTTAAACGTGGGATTTCTGTGCGAATGCTTTGGAGGCAAAAGGTTGCAAAAAAACGCAGGCGCACCCGCTGGGTGCGTCGAGGCTTTTTTGTAATTCCTTTTGGCCCAAATGGTTCGTGTAGAAAACCGCGTTTAACTGACGGATCCAGGATAGAGCTAACCCATATTACATGATCAGAGATGATCTGGGTTCAAAACCCAGTCACACACTTCACGCACAGCGCCATACCCCCCCATTTTTGAAGTGACGTGCCGAGCTTTTCCAAGCACGGCAGGCATAGCATCTGCGACGGCCACAGAAAATTTTACCCATTCAAGACAAGGGATATCGTTCAAATCATTGCCTACATATGCAATTTGATCAGGCCCTAAATGGTGTTCTTCGGCAAACTGTTTCAAGGTCCCAATCTTATCCTGTTGATCTTGAAAACATTGAACACCTAGTTTTCGGCATCTTGCGCTTACCACGGGATTGGGTTCCGCAGATAGAACAATAATAAGAACTCCTTTTTTCTTTAACTGAGTGATTCCGAAACCATCCCCCCGATGACACAAAACGGTTTCACGTCCATCTTGATCCACTAAAACGCGGTTATCCGTCATCACACCATCAAAGTCTAAAACCAAAAGTTTTATGGCTGACCAGTTTTCCGGGGAAACAATCATGATTAAATCTCCTACACCTCAAGTAATAACTTCTATTTTTCAGACCTATAAAATTCGTGTATACAATCCACCACATATTCAATCTGTTCGGTGGTCAATTCAGGATATACAGGAAGGGCCAGCGTTTCTTGCTCCGCTTTTTCGCTTTCAGGAAAGTCGCCTTGTCGACATCCTAGATATGAAAAACATTTTTGAAGATGAAGAGGGCCCGGATAATAAATCTCAGTTCCAATTTCTTTTTCTTTTAAAAAGGATCTGAGTTTGTCCCGCTGAAAAGCTCTAATAATGTACTGATTAAATATATGTCGATTCGTCAAGATATCAGGTGTTTTCACAAGACCTTTACTTCCCAGCCCTGTATTTTCAAATAACGTTGTATATGTCTTTGCGTTCTGTTGACGGGCGGTCGTCCATGCATCTAGATAGCCCAATTTAACGGTTACCACCGCAGCTTGAAGGGCGTCTAATCGAAAGTTACCCCCGATCATCTGATGATAGTATTTCGGGTTCGAACCATGGACTCTAAGGGTTCTCAGTTTTTCGGCACGTACAGAATCTTTTGTTACAACCATCCCCCCATCCCCAAACGCTCCTAAATTCTTAGAAGGGAAAAAAGAAAGGCACCCATACGCTCCAAACGATCCGGCTCGCTGGCCCTCATATTCCGAACCGATAGCTTGTGCAGCATCCTCGATAATGCAAAGATTATGTTTTTCAGCGATAGATACAATGAGCTTCATATCGGCCATCTGACCAAACAAATGCACGGGCATGATCACTTTCGTCCGAGCGGTAATCTTCTCTTCAAGGGTATGGGGATTGATATTATAGGTAACTGGATCAATATCGACAAAAATAGGCTTTGCGCCTAATCGAACAATCGATCCCGCTGTCGCAAAAAAGGTATAAGGGGTTGTAATCACTTCGTCATCTAGACCCACCCCTTCGGCCATCAATGAGATCAACAACGCATCTGTACCCGAGGAAACCCCCACTCCGTACTCACATTGTGAATAGGAAGCAATGGCCTGTTCACAGGCTTGTACTGTTGACCCTAATATAAAAAGCTGAGAATCGACCACCTCTTGAAGAGCCGCATCAACTTTGTCTTTAATAGCAACGTATTGCGTTTTTAGATCTAAAAGTGGAACTTTCATAATAAGAACCCTCCTTTGGAGAATGCCATTTATTCGCTTCGCTCGTGTCAATAGTCATTCGATGGGAAACATTATAATGACGACAAATGACATCCCGACTGCGCTAGTATGTTGGGATAACGGACCTAATGACTTTTCTCTTTATCCGTATTTTAGAGACAAGGCTTTGTCCCCGCTAATTAAGCCACCACCAAATAACTATGATCTATTTCTATCACAACGGCTTGTTGGATCATATCTACATTTAACACAATTTTTTCTTTTCTTTTTACCACTTTAATGATGCCTTCTACTCCTTTTAAAGGCCCTTTATTAATCAGGACTCTACACCCTTTTTCAAGATAAGGTGAAACGGTAAGCATATCCTCGGACTCTAATGCACGACGAATCTGTTTTAATTGAGCTACGAGTGTTTCTGGATCATAAACTTCGAGCAGGTTTGCAACATACCGATTTTGGCGCAACTGAAAGCGGTTTGAAGCATCCGATATACAAAAGGTATATCCCGTAAAAAGAGGAACTAAAAAAGAACGTTTCCGCATTCCATAATGGTGAACACTTTTCTTTAAAGGAAGGTAGGTCTGTATCCGATGTTCTTCACAAAACTGCACCAGTTTTTTTTCACATCGAGGACGTGTATGCAAAACACACCACGCCTGATCTTCTTCAGGGATGACGTCTAATACGTGACTCTCTTCTTTACACATTCTTTTGTTTTCTTTCTTATAACACGTTAAGCTATCTTCGATGGTCTATCCTATGAACCATGTTCGTACTGAGAAACAGCAAAGCTCGGCAACGAGATCATTGCACTTTTTCACGGACCCAAAGTATATCGTCGCTTTGGGGCTGATAATCACTCAGATAGGTGGGGATGACATCACTAACGTTTTCTCCTAGTTCCACGAGTTCAGCCGCTCCCATTTTACTTTCGCGGTAGTCTTTACGATTACGGACTGGAACAGGAGTACGTTTGATGATGGTGAAGGTGGTGTTGGTCTGCGCGCCATGGAATGAGCCTAAACCTACCTGTAGCTTATTCTTTTCATGCTTAAACACTTGTGCGAAGAGAAGTTTGTGTTTCAGGATCATCTTCTTAATGTCAGCGGCTAGTTCACGACATTGCTCAGAAGCATCCTGCTGATGACCTAGTTGTCGTTGGATAGGAGGCAATTCCTTTGTCGTTTCCGTATCTACTGGGCTGATATTGACCAAGTATTTTTTCCCATGCTGGATGAGTTCTATGTTTAGGAGCATAGATACGGGAAGAATATGCCCCAGGTTTAGTTGTGCTCGACTTTCAGTAAGGCCTAACGTACTCATGAGAAGTTCTCGTAAATCCTGAGGCAAGGTATCACGATTCACACAGGTAACCCGGCCCCATCGCGTAAGCTCTGCGGACAGCAACCGGCTATATAAGAGGGTTCGTGCATGAACGAGAGCATCTTTTTCGTGTATAGTCGCTTCTACCAAAAGAATGCGAGGGCGTGTGTCCCCCTCGCATCCTGAGCCGTTGACGTGTCCTTATATTTGTTTAGCAATTTGATAAGATGAAGAACTTGAAGTTCTGGTGGCGTCTCAAGGTCTTGAACAACGTCTAAGTAGGCTTGATCGGATCCGTGGGTATCGACGATATCGGCCACACCTCGAAGGAAACTTTGCGAACTCCGCTTCCGGCCCTCTGCATCGTGCCATAAAGCCGTTTGCAGAAGTTCATCCTTCAAATGGGGAGACTGATATTTCAATTCAGCCTCATCGAATCGATCCCATGCCTGAGGATCCTTTGGAAAGTCAAATGTTTTTCGTATAAAGACAAATTCTCCTTCACCCTCAGTGGCCATATTGTTTCGTCCCCATGCGGGATGCTGCTGGGTTGAATTTTTTACAAGCGGTAAAATGGTCTGCGCTATTTCGGTAGCCGTTAAATAAGGTTGATGAGGGGTGTTTAAAAAATCGAGCCAGGCCTGTGCAAAGTAGCTATGAGTCTCTCCCATATCCGAAACGGGTTCAAGATAACCACTCGCCATAATAAAGCGAGAAGGGCGTATAAGCTTTTGCTGGTACCAGGTGATATCGGTGTCAGAAGTATGAGCGGCCTCATGCGTTCCCCAGACCAGGGTGCCACTGAAGCAAGCATCAGAAACCAATAAGATAGATCGAGCGGAACAGGCCTTCATTCGCCATTCCAAATCAGCGTTGGCAATCCAGCTGGAGTTATCCTCTTTAAATCCATCACTGGGAATCCAAAAGCCTTCTTTTCCCTCGTCCTTTTCATTCCAAGAACCATGCCCTGCAAAATAGATTAACCATACATCGTTGTCTCCGTATTGGTTCAGGCCGTGGTCTAAGGCCTCAAGAATATTGTTTTTTGTGGCTTCTTTGTCGAGAAGCAGTGTACTTTCAAAGCGAAAGTCTTCTAATGATTCTGCCATGGCTACTGCATCAACACGAGCGAGTATTAAATCTTCCATGCCTTCTGTGTCGTGTTGATAATCATTGATCCCAATAATTAAGGCGTGATAACGAGGAATAACAAGGCGATGCTTCTGCGTTAAAGTTTTGACTACGGGTTCATGCTCTCGCAACACCATTCTATCATATCGGAGTAGGGTATAAATACCGATGAGCAAAATCCCTATACTACACCACATGATCCAGATCGATACGAATCCTGTATGCTGTCGGGTTTTTTTTAATGCGTTATCTTGCATAAATGAGGTCGCCTTCTTGAATTAAAGTTTGGCCTTTACGAGGGAAAATGTTGGCCTCCGAAAAGTTTTCTTCTACCTTGGTAATCTTCAATTCGACAAACTGCCCGTTATCTAGCTTGATGAGAGAGCCTGACTGATGGGGAGGCTGTATCGTTTCAGAAGCGATGACAACATACTTGGAGCCGAGCAGGATGCCGTCCTCAGCTCCTATATTGATCCGCGCCTTTTGTTTCTTTAAATGGGTGATAGCGCCTTTAAGCAAAATAAATCTCTGAGCGAGTTTAAGCGCTAAGCCATGCATCTGTTGATCTCGGGCATATTGAATTTAGGTCGTATGATGGGGTATAAAAACGTCTTCAACAAATAAAAGTTGATTTTTGTGATTCTTTACCTCAACGGCTACATTTATGCCGTCCGCGTAGGGAAACACATACCCCTCAAAACGAAGGTCGGGGTGAAGGACAGCATCCGACTGAAGCCGGGCTCGCGAGTCAGATAAAGGGGAAGCGCTGAATACTCGCTCTAAGTGCCTGGCAAACCACCCTATCGTTCGGTCTAAAAGATAAAATCGAACAGGGTCCTTGTGCAACGATTTTTTAAAGAGTCGATGTAAGAATACACTATTGGTTCTTCTCGTATAAGAGTTGAAGCTTGGGACCACGGCTGCAAGTCGGATTTCATCCTCTTCAAATTCAGGTTTTTTACGAATGACTTTGAGTCGCTCTGACCACTCGTCTCCTTCTGCACTGCGTGCGGTAACCTCAATGTAATTGGTGCCCAATTTTAGGGGAACGCGGCCTGAAAAGTAGGTATAGGGAGGGGCGAGATCTCCGGACATCAGTTCCTGATCGTTTGCGGTTATCTGTATACGTTCGACTCCTACAGGGTGCCTGGCCCAACCGTCTACATAATATTCTTCTTTATCCACGGTGCCGATTTTTGTTTGCGATAGCGAAAGATAAAGTCTGTTAGCCGCGGTAGAATGAGCGTGGCGAGGGTCGACATCGGGTATGCCGGGTTCGTTTGCGGTTACATACTGAAGGGGCATAGGGTTGGAAGCGAGTTTTTCCAATACCTCCGGAGAAAAGTCCTTTTGCAATGAGTTGCCGGCACGATCCTGTACATGCAAGGTGATGGACTTCCCTAAATCGATTTGTGTAGTCAAGCGATGCAATCTGCGTGTTGATAAGGGTCGAGCCTCAAAGACCCGATCGCCGTTTAGCGTCACATGAGATAGCGCCTGGTGATCTTGGCATAAGATCGTCAGATCATAGCCTCCTGTTCTCTTGATGAGATGTTCAATATGGATTTGGGGTGGGTGGAAGTCTGCCATCCAAACGATTTGCGTTGTTGCAGTGTTTCCCGCCAGATCAATGGCCTTAACCGACACGACATTGGTTCCTTCATGCAGTTTAATTTCGGCTTGGAACGCTTTTGTTTGTTCGGCTAATTTATGAACAAGGGGAATGGGAATATCATCAATCTGGATGGTTTCTACATACCCTTCGCTTACGGCTTGTCCGCGCAACATCTCCTGCCGATTTGCGGTCCAGAAGAGAGGACCATGGTATGTTGAAAACGTAAACGTTGGCGTTGGAAAACGCCGTCCTTGAAGCGAGGTTTTTCGGGTTTTGTTGATATAATAGTGTGCCCGTTCGGAATCTTCTTGTTCTAAGGAAATGACTAGATAATCCAAAGCTTCTTGTAGATACCCCTGGTAGTATAGGCTAATCCCCAATTCACGATGGGGGAAATACCCGTCAATAAGGTGTAATCCGTACGTGCGGGCCCGTCGTATATCTTGTGTGTAAGGGTATGTGGCGCCGGGACGCAACCCCAGGCAGATTTCAAAATATTTTCCCGCAGTTTGGTACTGATTAGCATGTTGTGCGGCTAGTCCGCGTTGGTAATAATCCCACCACTCGTCAAAAAACATATAGGTTTTCCCTTTAGGATAAGATTGTGTGATAGACTGGCAGCCCAATAGGATCAATAGACCCCCGAGAAGCATCACCCGAAACGCCAAAAAGTGAGGCATGCACTTACAATGCGTTTTGACGTTTAGATTCTTGAGCACTAGAATTGTTTTTTTCATCTTCGATGACTTTTCAATCTGTCCACGATCTCCCGACTAAACGAATCAAGAGCAGCTCTAAACATGTCTAGCGAACCCCACTCATGTTCCAAAACAAGGGCTTTACCCACTTTGTTTTCATCCAAAAATCGAACCGATACATTCATGTTGCCTGTTCGTGTTTCCTCGAAGCTAACATGCATGTGCAGTTGAGGCTGACCCTGTAATAAAAGGGCGAACCCAGATAATCGATACCGGTGACGCAGATCATCCATGACGCGTTTTTTTAATGTTTGTGAAACGACTTTAAACTCTTTCTCTGCATTTGCATCCCCGCGAATCCGAGCTGTTGTCGGTATGTTAATTTCTTGTAACGAGAGGCTAATCGCTGGATATTGACGGAATCCAAGCAAGACCATGATCGTAGCGGCAAGAGCGAGGCACGTGGAAGCCACCTGTTTATGTCTGGTAAAACGAGGTGGTTTGCTTCCCTGCATGGGTTTAAACGGAATAGGCGAGGCTTCACGTTCAGCGTCTCGGATGAGTGCTTGTTCAATTCGGTCGATCAATTGATCTTCGCCTCTGTCGAGGCCGGCATAATAGGATTTCATTTTCGTGTGTAACCGAAACGCTTCGTCGAATTCTTGTTTCAATGCATGATCTTGCTAGAGTAGACTTTCCAAGTCGGCCTTCTGGTCTACGTCCAGTTCATCTCGTACATAGGTCCATATTTTTTCTGTATTATTCACTTCTTTCCTATACTCCTATCCCTCCAGGGTAGGAAGAGGCATCTCACCCTATTAAACCTTTCGTGTATCACCCCTGAAATTCATCTCTAAAAAATGGATTATTTCGTATTATTTTTTTAGTCTATCCATACATCTCGACATGCGACTTGCCACGGTGTTCATGTTGACGCCATGTTTTTCTGCAATTTCTTTATATTTTAGGTTCTTTAGATAGCCATCTTCTAAGGTCGCTGCACAAGGTTCGCCCAGCGATTGTAGCACATCGCGCAAAGCTTTTTGCTGTTCCAAGGCCAAGATTTCTTTAATGGGATCAACATCATCAGTATGCGTAGAGTCGGTATGATCTTCTAAAAAGTAGTGTTGTGGTTCCACGTACACGACCCGTTTATGATGTTGAAACCGTCGCCGGACTTCATCGATACAGCGACTGATGGCTAGACGTCGTACACAACGTTCGATTTCTTTGGTGGGCTTCTTAGCCAACTCCGTAGAGAGCGCTTCCAATCGAATTTTCTGAGCTAGATCTTCTTGGGTATGCGGATCGAATCTCCATTTTGACCAGGCTACGGTCGATGTAATGATCGAGTCGTATTCAGACAGAAAACGCTCATGAGAAGCATGATCATCAGATCTCAATACTTTGGAATTCATACTCTTTTGACTATATGGATTTTTCGCAAATGCTTCAAATCCCCTTATGGGAAATCATATTCAAACAAAAAAATAACCTAGTCCCCGTAGGGACGACAGAGACGAATGTGCCGCCCTCGTTGGGGTTTATGATTCTGTTTCTATGAAGGTGTCCCCTCTAGCTTGCGCTATGGGCTAGCATATCGTACCCCACTGGGGTAGGTATGCGCTCCCTTCGGTAGCATCATCAAGATAAACCCTTTTTTTATCATCGCACAAGATATTTTATTTCCGATTTTATCCGTGCTAAAACTTAACAGATTAGTCTAGTTTTATGAAGTCCATAACATTTAGCAAGTAACAGATGCTAGATACTGGATGCTTGATCCTAGAGAACCTCTTTTTTTCCTATCTAGAATCTAGGATCTGCAAGCCTCGTCGGTTCCCGATGGGCCCTATCGGGATCACCGATTGGGTGGCGCCGTAGAGTATTAGGATAATTAGAGGTTCCCTTAATATGATTGTGCAATAGCCACAACCGTCGAAGCATTCTCCTGAACTGAGACATTCCCATTTAAGAGCAAAGGGCTTGAGCCATTGTATTCAATCAGTTATTTTATTTTTGGGGGAAGAAAAATTGGACTAGAGCGCTTCACGATTGAGGTGTCGCGATGTAGCACGAAGAAAACCAGCCGATTACCTCGTCGGGAGAAACCTCTTCGAACGCTTGTGTGAGCGCTTCAGATAGTTCCTGATGACTACGGGCTGCAAGGCTGCCCAACCGATTCTTTATCTTGCCCCACGTTTTTTCAATGGGGTTGGAATCGGGGCTGTAGGGTGGAAGGAATCTTACATGGGCCCCACATGACTCAATGAGTTCAATGACCTTGGGATTGTGATGGACGTGAAGATTGTCCATGATGACGATGTCTTCAGGTGAAAGAGTCGGGAGAAGAACCCGGCGAATATATTCTCCAAAAACAGCCGTGTCTGTCGCCCCCTCCCCCTCCATGGCCGCTGTTGTTCCGTCCAGGCGGACCGAAGAAATCAAGGTGGTGGTACACCAATGTCCATGAGGCGTTTTGGCAAAAAACCTGTTCCCGCCCAACGCCCGGCCCCGCAGACAAGTCATATTCGTTTTCGCCCCGGATTCATCAATAAAGACAAGGCGACTTGGATCAAGTTTGGCCACCTCTTGGATCCACTGTTTTCTCAAGAGATTTACATCCGCCCGGTCTTGCTCGCTGGCGTGAAGCGTTTCTTTTATACCGGCAGCCCAACCGATTCAACGCCCGCTGTACGGCCATGATCGACCCCTTCACGCCGCTCATGTTCTTGAGTTCTTCAAGCGTTGCATCGGGATGTTTGCCCCCCAGTTGAGCCAACGCCTTGAGCTGCTTTCCGCTGTAGAGGGCCTGACGATGCCCACGCGGTCGGGGAGCGGTCTGTCCGGTTTCGTTGAAACGAGAGAGCCCACGCTGAAACGTTCTAAGATCTACACGATAAGAAGATGCGATATCGGCCTGGGAACCTTTGCCCATTTTGTAGGCATCTATCGCACGCCGCCGGATTTCTGCTGTTGCTATACTCATGTCATGGAGTATAGATCTTCTAAAGAGGCATTTCAATCGTTAAATGCTCTAAGCTAGCAGCTAATGAGGACAAGACGGTGATCGCCATTGTGATGATAGAACATGCAGGAACAAGATTCCAAGAATACACAGATCCAAAAGAAGTGATATGACCCTTATGATCAAAGAGTCCGGATAAGAGGAATGCTCCCAGCAACATGAAGACCAAGAGCATAAACGCATTAGACGGAAAAGAACGGCGGGTTGCACAGTTCATTATAGCGGCTAAAAAATAGGCTGCTATGGGGGCTAAAAGCAATGGAATGCCTGCCCACCAATCGATTGTAAGATTCTCATCGGTCATTTGGACCGTCATAATGGTTGTTAGCGAACTGCTAAATCCAAACAGCAAAATAACGATTAAAACACCTAAAAATTTAGCTAGAGCGTTTAACGATTGAAATGCCTCTCTAGAAGATCTATACTCCATGACATGAGTATAGCAACAGCAGAAATCCGGCGGCGTGCGATAGATGCCTACAAAATGGGCAAAGGTTCCCAGGCCGATATCGCATCTTCTTATCGTGTAGATCTTAGAACGTTTCAGCGTGGGCTCTCTCGTTTCAACGAAACCGGACAGACCGCTCCCCGACCGCGTGGGCATCGCCAGGCCCTCTACAGCGGAAAGCAGCTCAAGGCGTTGGCTCAACTGGGGGGCAAACATCCCGATGCAACGCTTGAAGAACTCAAGAACATGAGCGGCGTGAAGGGGTCGATCATGGCCGTACAGCGGGCGTTGAATCGGTTGGGCTGCCGGTATAAAAGAAACGCTTCACGCCAGCGAGCAAGACCGGGCGGATGTAAATCTCTTGAGAAAGCAGTGGATCCAAGAAGTGGCCAAACTTGATCCAAGTCGCCTTGTCTTTATTGATGAATCCGGGGCGAAAACGAATATGACTTGTCTGCGGGGCCGGGCGTTGGGCGGGAACAGGCTTTTTACCAAAACGCCTCATGGACATTGGTGTACCACCGCCTTGATTTCTTCGGTCCGCCTGGACGGAACAACAGCGGCCATGGAGGGGGAGGGGGCGACAGAGACGGCTGTTTTTGGAGAATATATTCGCCGGGTTTTTCTCCCGACTCTTTCACCTGAAGACATCGTCATCATGGACAATCTTCGCGTCCATTACAATCCCAGGGTCATTGAACTCATTGAGTCATGTGGGGCCCATGTAAGATTCCTTCCACCCTACAGCCCCGATTCCAACCCCATTGAAAAAATGTGGGGCAAGATAAAGAATCGGTTGGGCAGCCTTGCAGCCCGCAGTCAGCAGGAACTATCTGAAGCGATCACACAAGCGTTCGAAGAGGTTTCTCCCGACGAGGTAATCGGCTGGTTTTCTTCGTGCTACATCGCGACACCTCAATCGTGAAGCGCTCTAGAAAAAAAGTTTCTCGCCCGACAGGTTTGCTGAGAATGAAAGAAACGGTTCCATTTTTCATTTCACGAAGCAGCGTTGAACAAGCGGCATAACTGCCTAAAAGAAGGCCGCAAACAAGTTGCAAAGCTAATGCGCTATCGCGGACTAACTTATCGGTTTCTCCGAATCTATGAGTAATGAATAGGGGTAATAAAGAGGTGAAAATAATACAGGTCGTAACGATTAAGAGACAAATACCTGGATCCGTCAGTTAAACGTGGGATTTCTGTGCAAATGCTTTGGAGGCAAAAGGTTGCAAAAAAACGCAGGCGCATCCGCTGGGTGCGTCGAGGCTTTTTTGTAATTCCTTTTGGCCCAAATGGTTCGTGCAGAAAACCGCGTTTAACTGACGGATCCAAGAAATAGGTTATCTCATAATTTCTAAAGCGGTAAGACGAGCCATCGGTATAAGTTGTTTGCAACGGTGCCAGTTCATGTATTACTGTTGAAGTAAAATGTAGAATATTGATAAACGAATACTGAAATCAATCCTGACAAAACAATATCAAATTATACAAAAATGGATTCATGGCTTTGACAGCGAGAAAGTCTATGATCGTTTCAACGGCAGCGAACCGGTCTCATCCCATGTAATGTTTTAACATTTTTGCTATGCAAACTTTTTTTATAGATGTGGCCTTAGAGATATGGAATACATTGGGGGCCATGGCGCCCTACTTGCTATTTGGTTTTTTTGTAGCCGGGGTCCTTTCGGTTTGGGTTTCGTCTGAAACGGTTAGCAGACATCTTGGGCAAGGGCAATTTTTACCCATCCTAAAATCTACCCTTATTGGAATCCCTTTACCGCTTTGTTCGTGCGCGGTTATTCCGGTGAGTGTATCGTTACGCAAACAGGGTGCGAGTCGTGGAGCCACCCTCTCTTTTTTAATATCAACCCCACAGACAGGTGTGGACAGCCTGTTTGTGACCTATAGTCTTTTAGGTATTGTCTTTACCATGTTTAGAGGGGTCGCTGCATTTGTATCAGGATTGATCGGTGGAGCCGTTGTGTCTGTGATAGACTCAAAGACCCCAAACGCGTCTGAGCCATTGAGTGAAGCAGTCCATGATTGTTGTTGTTCAGAAAAAATGATAAAGAACAAAGTCTGGCATAGTCTTCAGCATGGATTTGTTTCCTTGCCTCGTGAGATGGCCCTCCCTTTATTGGCAGGGCTTTTAATGGCAGCTTTAATTACGGTGTGCATACCTGAAGACTTTTTTGCAGGTGCTGTGGGTTCTGGAGTAGGGACTAAATGGATCATGATGCTCATGGGGATCCCCATGTATGTTTGTGCGACCGCCTCTGTCCCTATAGCTGCGGCCTTTGTTAGTGCAGGGGTATCACCCGGAGCAGCGCTTGTGTTTCTTATGACGGGTCCCGCGACGAATGCAGCAACCCTCACTACAATATGGAAATTAATGGGTAAGCGTTTTGGGTTTATTTATCTCATGGTCGTAGGGATGACAGCCCTTGTTAATGGAATCATTTTAGATCAGATCTATATGCCCCAGGTGGCATCGAAGTTTTCTGAAGCTCATGAGATGTTCCCCTCATGGGTGAAGGGGGTTAGCGCTATTGTATTGACAGTCCTTTTGGTAAAAGCGCGCTGGGCAAGCCGCCGTTTTGGCGTTATATAGCTTTTACAGCCACGAGCACTTTTTCGTAGTCAGGTTCTTGGGCAATGTCTGGGACATGTTCGCTATACATGATCCTGTTCTCCTGATCTAAAACTACAACGGCGCGACTGAGCAAACCTGCAAGGGGGCCCTCCGTGATCGTGACTCCATAATCTTTTCCAAAAGAGGGCGATCGCATGGTAGAAAGCGTCTCAGCCCGAGAGACATCGTTCGCCTCACAGAATCGTGTCTGAGCAAAAGGCAAGTCAGCAGAAATGTTAATAAGAACGATATTGTCTAAGCTTGTGATTTCTTGATTAAAGCGTTTTACAGAGATTGCGCATACAGGTGTATCCAGACTCGGGACAATGCTTAAGATTTTTATTTTACCGGAAAAATCTGAAAGACGTTTATCTAATAAATCGCCTGCGGTAAGGGTGAAGTCAGGCGCTGTATTTCCGACCCTGGGGAGTTCGCCTATGATTTGAACGGGGTCTCCTTTGAACGTAATGCTTGTCATATATCTGTGTCCTTTCTTTAAATCGATAACTAATAATAACGGTGATAGATAGCTAAGAGAATCAAAAGTCGTATTTAGTTTTATCTTTGTAAACCTGTTACGTTTTTGCAAACACTTTTTTAAGAAAATGAACCCCAAACTCTATTCTTTAGCCGATTTTTTTGAGGGCCTTTCTCTTTTCTTTCAGGGAGACACCTCTCCTGAATTAAAGACGATAATACCTGTGGTCGATGATCTCAACTAGATTCATTCAGGCCTAAACAGCACCACTTCTCTCAGCTTGGGTAAGCGCCTCAGAAGTAAGCTTTTTCCAAGAATGCAGACTCAACTTACAAGTGCAAAACCGAAGCTATCCATCGTTTCTTTGGGCGTTCTATATTCTAAGCATTTTCTCGGTCTATTATTCAGTAACTCCACAGCCCAGCTCAACTGAGCGGAGCTGTGGGCAGCAAAGTCGGTTTTCTTCGGGAAAAACTGGCGAAGCAAACCATTCGTGTTTTCGTTGGTCCCTCTTTGCCAAGGGTTTCTCCCTTCAGCAAAGAAAATGGGGGTTGCTATTTTTTTCTGTAGTTTAGCATGGCTGGCAAACTCCATGCCATTATCTACAGTCACCGTTTTAAAGGCCTCTTTTCTCGTTTGGCCCTGAATAGTGTCACCTTCCCAATGGCCTGCCACCTTGCGACTTTCACCCTCTTCGGGGCGTTGGTCAATCATCGTTTGGTTGTGTATACGTGAATGGCTTTTCCGAGTCGCTCGTTTTTTCTTTCCGGGGCCACGCAGGTATTTTTGGTAGCCAGCCCCTCTTGGACTGTACAAGTAGCGGTAGATCGTCATTCGACTGATGGGAGGGTCACCTTCTAGCTTTCTTCGACCTTCAATCTGTTCTGGAGACCGATACTTCGCCAGGAGAGTCTCCATTTGTTCTTTGCTAGCTCCCATCACTTTTTGAGGCTTTCGAGCTAGCTGTAATCGGCTTTGAGCCAGGCCATCTGCGTGTCTTAGGTAATAGCGGCCACGGACTCGATTACGGCGAAATTCGCGCCAAATAGTCGAGGGGGATCGGCCTAGGTGACGGCCAATTTGAGATAAGCTATATTTTTCTTTTAGCATCTGGGCTATCACTTCTCGTTCATAACGGTTTAAATGTTCGTAGGTTCGTGGCATTCTATGTTCTCCTTTGGGGGGGGCAGATACCCAAAGAATGAACTATGCTGCGGACCTTTGCACTTGTATTGTTACTCTACCCGATCACGAATGCTATCTATAACGCAACAGGAATTCGCATTATGAGCCTGCCTGTTGATCAGGACTCCTTGCTTCGCGCTATTAAATCCGGCGAAAAAGAAGTCCAATTGGGTTGGGGAGATTACATAAACATTCCCGTTCTAAAAGATTGGTCCCATGAACCAATTAGCTCTTAATCCTAGATCCGGCAGTTAAACGGGAAATTTCTGTGCGAATGCTTTGAAGGGAAAACGTTACAGAAAAAGTTAGATCAGACTTACTTTGAATCGATGCGTTTGATCCATACCGAAAGAATCGAGACATCCACAGGGTTTACACCCGAAATCCGACTGGCTTGCCCAAGGTTATCTGGACAAATTTTTTTCAATTTTTCTCTAGCTTCAAACCGAAGGCCCTTTATTTCGTCATAATTTATTGAATTCGGAATATGTTGACCCTCAATTTTTTGGGCCTTGATAATGTTTTTTCTCTCTCGATCAATATAGCCTTGATATTTAATGTTAATCTCAACTTGGGTGATAACTTCTGAGTTTAATCCCTCTTTTTTGTTTAATAAGTTTTTATAAAAAGTTCCTGGCCTGCGCAACCTTTTTTCTTCGGATATGCCATCACAAAAGATGCTTTTGAGTCGGTTAACTTCTTCGCTAATTTGAATGATTTTATTTTCAACATCGTTTATTTCTTCACGTTTAATAATGCCGATCCTTTTTGCGTAATCAACAAGTCGAAATCGCGCATTGTCTTGCCTAAGGATCAGTCTATGTTCAGCCCTGGACGTAAACATTCTATAAGGCTCATCAGTGCCTTTCGTGACAAGATCATCTAGTAAAACCCCAATATAGCTTTCCGTGCGATTTAAACTAAAAGGGTCTTCCCCTCTTAATTTTAGAACCGCATTTACGCCGGCAACAAAACCTTGCCCCGCAGCTTCTTCATAGCCTGTTGTTCCATTAATTTGCCCGGCCAAAAATAGGTTTTCGATTTTTTTCGTTTCAAGGGAATGATGAAGTTGGGTTGGATCGACATAATCATATTCAATGGCATAACCCGGTTTAAGAAATTCTGCATGCTCAAGACCAGGAATCGAATGAATCATCTCGTGCTGAACATCTTTTGGAAGGCTGTTTGACGTTCCATTTGGATAAATTTCTACAAGATCGCGCCCTTCCGGTTCCACAAAAACATGATGCGTCTCTTTATCTCTAAACTTCACGATTTTATCCTCAATAGAAGGACAATATCGAACTCCGATGCCTTCTATTTTTCCTGCATACATCGCACTTTTCTTCAGATTTTTTTCGATAATTTCATGCGTTTTTTCAGTGGTATGAGTTAAATAGCAGCTTATTTGATTGCTTCCGGGGGGCCATGGCTTTAGGGGGGTCAATTTTTGTTCCACGTGGAACATTTCCCAATCTTTTTTTGCGCTTCTCGAAAAGAAAGGAGGAGGATTTAACCCTGGCTGATCGACCATGCGATCAAAGTCAATGCTGTCTCTGTGAAGTCGAGGTGGAGTTCCTGTTTTTAGGCGGCCAAGATTAAATCCCAGGTTTAAAAATGAATGGCTAAGTTTTTTTGCCGCCTTTTCATCTACCCGACCCCCGGAAAAGCTTTTTTCGCCGATATGAATTAATCCGCGTAAAAAGGTTCCCGTTGCTATAACAAGGGTTTTTCCCAGGATTTCTTCACCGTCTTCAGTTTTTACTCCACGTATAGTCCCATTTTTAATCCATATCTCAGAGACAAGGGCCTCAATAATATCCAGATTTTCAACGCACGCTATAACTGCCTGTATTCTTTCCAGGAAAAATGATTTGTCGCATTGTGCTCTGTGTGCCTGAACCGCCGGACCCTTTTTCGTATTGAGTGTTCGGAACTGGATGCCTGTGTAATCGGTATTTCGAGCTATTTCTCCGCCCAATGCGTCAAGCTCACATACAATATGTGACTTTGCCATTCCTCCTATAGATGGATTGCAAGACATCCGCCCAATCGCATCGCGTTCAATGGTCACTAAAGCTGTTTTGGCCCCCATGCGGGATGCAGCAAGGGAGGCCTCATACCCTGCGTGTCCAGCGCCGACTACTATAACATCGTATATATTTATCACTTAACTCGCTTCTCCAACTAACAATCAACAAGAAATAACGATAACCTGGATCCGTCAGTTAAACGTGGGATTTCTGTGCGAATGCTTTGGAAGCAAAAGGTTGCAAAAAAACGCAGGCGCACCCGCTGTGCGTCGAGGCTTTTTTGTAATTCCTTTTGGCCCAAATGGTTCGTGCAGAAAACCGCGTTTAACTGACCGATCTAGGGATAACTAACAAAAACATCTCGTTTTTTTTATTTTCCAATACAAAATCGTGAAAAGATGTTTTCCAGGAGTTCATCTTCATATTCTTTTCCTGTTACTAAGCCAATGTTTTCGATTGAAGATCTTAATCTGGACGAAACAAAAGCTGTTAAGTCTTCTTGGTCTTTATTCATCATGTTTATGGCTTCGTCGAGCTCTTTTTTTGACTCCATTAAAAGATTTCGGTGGCGCTCCGATATAACTGCGTGAGGCCGGGACGAAAGAGTTCCTCCTTTTCGAAGTCTTTCAAGGATACATGATCTCAATTCGTCGAGGCCTTGACATTTTTTCAAACTCATTTGAATAGATAACTTATTGTCTAACTTATTTGTATCTAATTTATTACACAAATCTGTTTTGTTTATAACAATAAGACTTTCCTCATTCTCCATTTTTTTGAGGTGGGTTTCAATTTCATGGTCGATTGGTTTTGAAGCGTCAATCATATAAATGTGCATGTCTGCTTTTTGAATGTATGCACGCGTACGATCAATGCCTTCTTTTTCAATTTCGCAAGATGAATCTCTAAGCCCAGCTGTATCAACCAGCCTAAGAGGTATTCCGCCGATAACGAGGTTTTCTTCGATTGTATCTCGTGTTGTTCCGGGCATGCTTGATACAATTGCACGTTGACGACCTAACAATGTATTTAGAAGTGTAGATTTTCCCACATTAGGTTTCCCAGATATCACGATAATGGCTCCATCTCGGAGCAAATGTCCTTCTTCCCAGGTTGAAATAAGTTGGTCAAGATTTTCTCTGATAGAGAGGAGTCTTTTGTTTAAATTTTTCATTATCCCTTTAGGAAGATCTTGTTCTGTAAAATCTAGCGTTGCTTCAATATCGGCTGAAACACGCAACAGGTCTTCATATAATATGTCAAATTCAGCACTTAGATTTCCTTCTAATTGTTCTAATGCTGCGGCTGACGCACGTTCTGATTTGGCGTGGATGATATCAAGAACAGCTTCTGCTTGAAGAAGATCGATGCGTCCATTTAAAAACGCACGTTTTGTAAACTCTCCAGGTTCAGCCAGGCGAGCTCCTGATTCTAGAATATATCGCAAAATCAGCTTGGCACACATATTTCCGCCATGACACTGTATTTCCACAACATCTTCTTTAGTAAAACTTTGTGGAGATTTCATGACAAGCAATATGGCCTCGTCTATTACTTGGTCATCGTTCATGACATGCCCATATACAAAGGTATGAGCAGGCCGTTTGGAAGGACAAGGTGGCTTGCATTTAAAAACGGTATCTGCAATAAAAAAGGCTTGCGGACCAGAAATACGAACGATTGAAACGCCGGCTTCGCCGGAAGCCGTTACAATAGCTGCAATGGTATCATCTTGTTTGTACATGAGATTATATTAACGACGATGGGTTAAAGGCTTCATGACCCTATCCATTCTGGACACTCAAAGAGAAACGTCCGCTATGAATAAGAAAAAAGTATACTTGGCCATTGATACGCATGCAAGAAGTTGTGTGTTAATCTCATGTAAACCTGGATCCGTCAGTTAAACGCGGTTTTCTGAACGAATCATTTGGGCCAAAAGGAAAACCAAAAAAGCCTCGATGTACCTTGTGGGTACACCTACGTTTCTTTGGTTCCTTTTTCCTCTAAAGCATTCGCACAGAAATTCCACGTTTAACTGATGGATCCAGGATAAATCCAAAAAAAACCTCCTTTTCCGAAAACGAAAACTTTTCCTTGAATTCACGCTGAAAAAGTGCACTCTATCTCTTCCTCAAAAAAAAGAGAGAGTATGAGCCTCTTTCAAAACGGGTTGATGAACGATAAAGCGACTCGCGCGGCTGCTACAAACAACTGTAAAAACACGACATTGTTATTCAACAGTTTGCAGCAGCCGCGCAAGCAACGCCGTTTTGAAAGAGGCTCATATGTTAAAAGATATTACACTATACCGGAGTTAAACACTCTCACGAGAGATATTAAATGGAAAATTTTTTTATACATTTGATCCGACCGCTCCTAAAAAACAAGGAATAAACTGTAAATACTAATTCAACACATAATTTCAAATTCCGTCATATTGGTCCTCGTCCACAAGAGCGAGACGAGATGCTCCAAGTCATTGGTGTGGACTCTTTGGATCAACTCATCGATCAAACAATCCCTGAACATATTCGCCGAGAAACGACATTAGAACTTCCTGCGGCCGAAAGTGAAGCCACATTTTTAGATCGATTGAAGTCCGTTGCAGCGAAAAATAAAGTTTTTAAGTCTTTCATCGGCATGGGATATTACGATTGCCACGTGCCTCCTGTTATTCTGAGAACGGTTTTAGAAAACCCTAGTTGGTACACACCCTACACGCCCTATCAGGCCGAAATTTCCCAGGGACGACTAGAGGCTCTTTTAAACTTTCAAACCATGGTCACCGACCTAACGGGAATGGAGATTGCCAATGCCTCTTTGCTAGATGAAGCAACGGCAGCCGCAGAGGCAATGACAATGCTTTACCGGCTTCAAACACGAAAAAAAAAGGGGGTGAATACATTTTTTGTATCACAAGAATGTTATCCGCAAACCCTGGAAGTCCTGAGGGGCCGCGCCAAACCACTAGGTATTGAATTAGTGGTTGGGGAAATTAGTACGTGTCAGTTTGATGATCAAATTTACGGAGCCTTTGCCCAATATCCAGATGGATACGGGTGTATACAAAATCTTGAATCTTTTATTCAAGCGGCTCATGAATCCGGGGCGCTTGTGGCCGTGGCTACGGATCTTTTGGCGTTAACTCTTTTGAAACCTCCGGGAGAAATGGGAGCGGATATTGTTTTTGGCAATGCTCAGCGCATGGGTATTCCGTTGGGTTTTGGGGGGCCGCATGCTGCTTTTTTTGCGACGCGAAAAGAATTTGCTCGGGAAATACCAGGCCGGATTATAGGTATCTCTGTGGATGTTCACGGAAAAAAGGGGTACCGCATGGCTTTACAGACCCGTGAACAACATATACGACGGGAAAAAGCAAAGTCAAATATCTGCACGGCACAAGCCCTTTTGGCTAATATGGCAGGGATGTATGCAGTTTATCATGGACCCGAAGGTCTTGAAGCCATTGCAGATCGCATTTATTGGTTAACAAAAATTTTGGACCGCGAGCTTAAAAAACTCGGGCTCAATCAGTCTAACGATTATTATTTTGATACACTAAAGATTGAATTAGAGCCTAATTCAAGTGAGCTTCTTTCGAAGATTAAACATGAGGCCTGTAAAGCGGAAATGAATTTTCGCTATATAAAGGAGTCTTGCATTGGTATTTCTTTAGATGAAACAGCAACGCGTAACGATGTTCAAAGGATTGTAGAAATTTTTTCGAGAGCTCAAGGATCTGGTTTTCCTGATAGTGATTTTTGGAATAATGAAATCCGTGGAACAGAAAGCATCCCCAAGAGCCTAAAGCGTAAAACGCCCTTTTTAACGCATTCTGTGTTTAACGAGCATCGTTCCGAGACAGAGATGATGCGATATGCGAAACATCTTGAACGAAAAGATATTGGTTTGGACATCTCAATGATTCCATTAGGTTCGTGCACGATGAAGCTGAACGCGGCAGCCGAAATGATCCCTATTACCTGGCCAGAATTTTCAAAACTTCACCCATTTATTCCAGAGGATCAAAAGACAGGGTTCCTTGATGTATTTGAGGATTTATGTTTTTCCCTTTGCGATATAACTGAATTTAGTCAAGTTTCACTTCAGCCAAATTCTGGAGCACAGGGGGAGTACGCTGGATTAATGGTTATTAAATCTTTTCATGAAGATCATGGCGAAAATCAAAGAAACGTTGTGTTAATTCCTTCCTCAGCACACGGAACAAACCCAGCCAGTGCTGCAATGGCTGGAATGAATGTGGTTGTAACTTTATGTGATGAACGCGGATATACAGATCTTAACGATCTAAAAGAAAAGGCAGATAAACATAAAGAAACGCTCTCATCGCTCATGATCACGTACCCATCAACGCTCGGGGTTTTCGAGGAACATATTAAAGAGATCTGCGACACTATACATAAACATGGAGGACAGGTGTATCTCGACGGTGCGAATCTTAACGCTCAAGTTGGCCTCACTAGTCCTGCACGGGTTGGTGCGGATGTCTGTCACATTAATTTACACAAAACATTTAGCATTCCTCATGGTGGGGGCGGGCCCGGCATGGGCCCGATTGCCGTAGCAAAACACCTTGTTCCTTATCTTCCTGGACACCCAACCGTTAAAACCGGAGGAGAAAAGGCTATACACCCCGTTTCAGCAGCGCCTTGGGGAAGTGCTAGTATCCTGCTAATTTCCTATGCATATATCCGATTATTGGGAAAAGAAGGGGTCACTGAAGCCACAAAACACGCGATTCTCAATGCAAACTACATCAAAGCCCGTTTGGAAAAAGATTATGGCGTTTTATATACGGGAGCAAGTGGGCGTGTTGCCCATGAATTAATTTTTGATCTCCGAACGCTGAAAAAAAAGTCAGGCATCACTGAAGAAGATGTAGCTAAACGCTTAATTGATTATGGTTTTCATGCACCAACCGTTTCATGGCCGATTCCCGGAACGATGATGATCGAGCCGACAGAAAGTGAATCAAAACAAGAATTGGACCGTTTTTGTGATGCATTAATAGCCATTCGCGAAGAAATACAAGAAGTCATCGACGGAGATGCTGACCCAGAAAACAACGTGCTAAAGAATGCGCCACACACGGCGACGACGATTGCTGCTGATAACTGGCCTCATTCGTATTCACGGGAAAAGGCGGTTTACCCTTTACCTTTTGTTAAAGAAAAAAAGTTTTGGCCAAGTATCGGACGAATTAATAGCGCACAGGGTGACCGAAGACTGATTTGTAAACGATGATACGGGGCTGAAATTTCATAAAACTAACTTCGTCGGCTCGTTCTTCTATCCCCTTTTGGCTCAAATGATTCGTGCAGAAAACAGCGTTTAGCTGCCCGATTTAGGATCATGGTTCTTTGGGGAGTCAAACCTTCGATCGGCACCCACCTCACTTTGCGATGCGTGGAAGATCCTTTCTTTCCATGGGAGCCCGTGTTCATTGAGTTTTTCCATAAAAGGACGAGGGTCAAATTGTTCCATATTAAAAACGCCTTTTCCGCGCCATTTTCCAGTAAGCATAAGCATCGCCCCGATCATGGCCGGGACACCGGTCATATAGGAAACGGCTTGAGATTGGACTTCTTGATAGCAGGTTTCATGGTCACAAATGTTATAGATATAGACCTGTTTTTCTTGGTCTCCTTTAAGACCTTTGATGAGGCATCCAATGCACGTGCGCCCTTTGGTTAAAGCTCCCAGAGAAGCGGGATCCGGTAATAAGGCTTTCAGAAATTGTAGAGGAACAATCTTTCGGCCTTTGTAGTCAACAGCGTCAATACGTGTTAAACCAACGTTCTCTAAAACCTTGAGGTGTTTTAAGTATCGATCTGAAAACGTCATCCAAAATTGGGCACGTTGAATATTTGGAAAATGTTTTACGAGTGATTCCAGTTCTTCATGGTACATAAGATAGATTCTATGCTCATCAACATTTTCAGGGAACGTGAAGGATTTGGATGTTGAGAGAGGGTTGGTTTCGATCCATTTTCCATGCTCATAATACCGACCCTTAGCCATGACCTCGCGGATATTGATTTCAGGATTAAAGTTGGTTGCAAAAGGTTTCCCGTGATCTCCTGCATTACAATCGATAATGTCCAGTTCTCGAATCTCATCCAAATGCTGCTGGGCGGCCCAGGCGGTGAACACATTCGTGACTCCGGGATCAAATCCACTTCCGAGTAGAGCCATTAACCCCTTTTCTTTAAAACGTTCGTGATAGTCCCATTGCCATTGATAACAAAAACGGGCTTCGTGGGGTGGTTCATAATTAGCCGTATCTAAATAATCGGTGCCCGTTTCTAAACAGGCTTCCATCATATGAAGATCTTGGTAGGGCAAAGCCACATTGATAAGCAGATGAGGGTTTAATTTTTTAATAAGGGCGATCAGTTGCGGGACATCATCAGCATCCACTTGTGCGGTCTCGATCGGGCGACGGATGTGTGACGCAATTCGGTTGCATTTTTCTAGTGTGCGGCTAGCGAGATAGATGTCTGAAAATATTTCTGGAACCTGAGCACATTTATGAGTAACTACGTTGCCAACGCCTCCAGCGCCTATGATAAGTACTTTTGCCATGGGATGATCCTCGACCTTTTAAAGTTTATAAAATGAGTATATGAGAAAAAAAGAGTTGTCAAGTTAGGGTCTATTCCAACATATAAGAATTTCCAGCCACGGCTGGTCTGCCTGTGGTGCGACCCACGTGGCGGTGTGCTTGCATACGGCCCAAAAAGTCGTTGTCTTGGGTGATGGCGCTGAATGGATTTGGAATGTTGCGCGTGTTAACTTTTCTGGGGCTACGCAAATCTTAGATTTTTATCATACCTGTGAACACCTTTATGATCTAAGCCGCTTTCTGTTCACGGGTCCTGAGCCAATCAAAAGCAAAGCAGAGAATGGAAAAAAGGTGTGAAAAAAGTGGGATTAAAAAGGTGATCACCGAACCCCGAGAACATCTCCAGATCGATCCAGATATAGACCAAGAAGAAGCGAACAACCGATTGCATTCCTTTGAGAAAATATCGACTGCATGCAGTATAAAACGTTCCAGGAGGCGGGATCTTTTATAGGATCAGGCGTTGTTGAGGCCGGTTATAAAACTGTGGTAGGACAACGGGCAAAACAGTCAGGTATGTTTTGGAGCGTTGAAGGGGCTCAGTGTATATTGTTTCTATGCTGTTGTATTGTAGGGAATATTTGAGGCTTACTGGAAAGAACAAAAAGCCGCACAATCCCTAGATTTGTAATTTTCTTGTCCCACACCCTTTACGAATGTGCTATTGGAAACAGTGGCCGTCTCTGATGTGGCGGATTTTCTAACGTACCTTGCGGTGGAACGAAAGGTGAGCGCCTCGGCCCAGAACCAGGCCTTTAACGCGGTTGGTGAAGGTCGGATTAATCCATTTACACATCAGAGTACGAATATTGATAGACTACTTATATTTCACATATAGACTCAGCGGTGCTAAGTTGGAGATCATAAAAAAGAACAACCATGGGAGGCATCGATATGAGCACAACGCACACAGAAGAAAACGGAACGGTCAATGTCCAAAATGCTGAAGAACGAGGTGTGGCCGATTTAGGTTGGTTGAAAAGCCGCCATAGCTTCTCGTTCGGTCACTACCATGACCCAGGCCACATGGGCTTTCGAACACTGCGCGTGATCAACGACGACCGAGTGGAGCCAGGTCAGGGCTTCGGGACGCATCCGCATCAGGATATGGAGATTATTTCCTATGTCATCGAGGGTGCCGTGGAACACAAAGACAGCATGGGAAATGGTTCTGTTGTCCGACCCGGTGATGTGCAACGGATGAGCGCTGGGACCGGAGTACAGCATAGTGAGTTCAATCCGTCTGACAAGGAGAAGGTTCATTTCCTTCAAATCTGGATACTGCCTGAGCGAAAAGGGCTCGAACCGAGTTATGCGCAGAAGCGCTTCGTCGAAGAAGACAAACTCAACCGGCTTTGTTTGGTTAGCTCCCGGGATGGTCGTAACGGGTCGGTAACGATATACCAGGATGTTGATCTCTATGCGACGGTGCTAGAGTCCGGCCATCGAATTCACCAAACGGTGAAACCGACAAGACATATCTGGGTTCAGGTCATCGACGGTCACGTCACGGTCAACGGCGCTGAACTGAGGATGGGCGATGGCGCGGCAATATCTGACGCCGCTTCATTAACGGTCGATGCGGTTACGACAACCGAATTCCTCGTGTTTGATCTCGCGTAGACGATGAGCACACTCATTGTCAGTTATCTGCCCCGTGGAGAACGTTCTTACGCTCGGCAGCTTAAGGCTTACTTCGTCTTTCAATCATGCAAAAAAGATGAGACCTGGACCGCCCGGCGAGGCGCAAAGCGTGGCGGAGAGGGCGGGATTCGAACCCGCGGTACCCCTAATAGGAGTACAGAGGATTAGCAATCCCCCGCTTTCAACCGCTCAGCCACCTCTCCGTATGGTTCAGCTATCACTATTAATCTACGGTTTACGACTTGGCAAGTTGTTTGTTTTTCTTTTACTATCTAGAGCTTTTGGGGTCTTAAGATAGAGCAATATTATGGATTGGAAAAAAATTTTTGATTCGGTGGGCTTAAACGGTACGTGGTGGCAGTGGCGTATGATCAAATGGGAAAATCGCTGGAATACGTGGCGGGGCCATATAAAGTCTAAACAAGAACACGTGACTCAACACCATAAATTCTGCACGTATTGCCAAGCCCTTTTAACTCAGAACGAAGTACAGTGCCCACGATGCCATAAAAAGGCTCCGTCCTGGAACGTTCAAGTAGTCCGCCGTATATTCGGTTTAGCGATTCCTGGAAAACTCCCTGTATCGACCCTGATCTTAGTTCCTAATTTTGTGATGTTTTTATTCATCCTGGCCATGGACGGGGGCCGTGCATTTTGGAGCCCCTCTCCCGAAACGCTTGTCGATTGGGGCGCATTAGTCCCTCCTTATTTTTTTATGGGTGATTACTGGCGCTTGATTACCTATGGCTATCTGCATTTTGGGATTATGCATATTGGTTTTAACATGTTTGCTTTGTCACAGGTAGGTGCTGTGCTTGAAGAAGAAATCGGACGATCCAGATTTTTTTCGTTATATACCCTTAGTCTAATCGGGGGCGGAGCGGCCGATTTATGGCTTCGTGGCCATGTTCCTATTCCTATTGTGGGCGCCTCTGGGGCTTTGTTTGGTTTAATAGGTTTTGGAATCGGATATTGGCATTTTTATGGAGGGTCCCAGGGTGAAACCAATAGAAATTTTTTCCTCAGATGGGCTCTCTATGGATTTGTTTTTGGGGCCTTAATTGGTGCAGACAGTATTGCACACGGCGGAGGACTGGTTACGGGCGCTATAATTGGGTTTATCGTCGAGCGGGAACGTACGCTTCGAGGTCAGGTAACGCAACTCTGGGATGTACTGGCAATTTCGTGTCTGGTCGCAACGTTTCTAAGCTTTGTATGGATGATGGTGATACGGCTTACCGTTTTGCAGGGTTAACCCGCATTTCTCCTACTCTTGCGCCGAAAAGCGAAAGGGCTTCTTCTAAAGCCTCGATTTTCAGCGGGTTGCTACGTTGATCGACACAAGAGTAGGAGAAATGCGGGTTAAGGTCGATGGTCCATTAACCGCTTTTCCTTTAATTCAGTTCCAACTCCATGCATCTCCCTCATCTCCGCTGAAGTATGGAAACAAACACGATTGGGTTTAAGTTCTGTAAGCGCTTTAAAACGTTCTGTTACGATGTGCAGCAGTTGTTCTTCGTTTTCTGTCCCTAGAGGCTCGATGTGTAATATGATCTCGTCTAGCTTCATGGGATCATCATTAATTTTGCGCCATTCAATTTGCCATGCACCAATATGATCGACATCATCCAGCGCTTTTTCGAGTTCATTAAAATCGACTAAGGTTCCTTTAATTTTTCCTAGACGCATTTCTTTGATGTCGGATCGACGCGAAATATTACCCATAAGACGCGGCATACGTCTTTTGCAATAAGGGCAGACATCGTAGACCAAGCCTCCGTCAATGATATCGCCGGTGCGATAACGCACCGTCGTTCCTCGAGCGTTTAGGGGTGTGAAAACGAGCTCGCCCGGTTGCCCGTCAAGTTGGACCTCGCCGCTGTCTGGATCAATCACTTCGAATAAACCCAAATCAGGATACAAATGATACCCCCCGGATTCCGATTCTAAAGGGTGAGGACACTCACCCCAGGCCATTTTACTTTCAGTAAACCCGTACGTGGCGACAACAGAAACATCTGTAGAGCCTAGTTGCTGAGCAAGATATGTGAGTTTTCGGCGCATACCCGCGGGTACTTTTTCGCCTCCTAAAACCAAGGATTGTAATGTTTCAAACCGCTTTCCCTCTTGAACGGCTTGGTTCAGGATATGATAAAGGAACGTGGGTATACCGATGATCCCTGTCGGCTTTACGCGGTCCATAAGGCGAATATTTCCGTCGGTCCCCATGACTTTTCCATCTCCAGTGCTGATCGAAAAGACGCCTGCCTCTTTGCAGGAATAGTAGGTTTGCCAAAAAGCCAAGTGAGGGGCAAAGGGAAACATGTTCAGCAAGCGGTCTTCGGGTCAGCCCCAAGGACACGGACAAGTCTGCCTCCTCCCAAAGCTAGATTATCTAAATCATGTCTTGTATAGAGAAACGGAATAGGCTCGGCAGAACGCCCCGTTGTGCTGGTCAGTGTTAAGGGGCGGTATTCTTTCGCGAACTCCGCTTTGACACGTTGCCGCCCTCGTAGAACGGCACGGAAGACCGTACCAGGTCGTTTTTTTTAAGACGCTTTCGTCAGGAATCAAGACAAAATCTCTATTTCGATCAGGATCTTCTTGTGCGTCTAGTAAATCTTTTTTCGAGGTAAAAGGAATTTTTTGGAGATCTTGGATAGAGCGAATATCTTCAGGCACGAGTCCTTCCTGTTTAAAGAGGGCTTGATAGAATGCAGAAAAAGGGATGACGTAGTCACGGAGATAGCGATGCAAAAGAACGCCTTGTCCGCTCAGAAGATCTTCTCGGTTTAATTGGTCCCATTTTTGTCTAAGTCTTTTCCGATGCATGTTCTTGTGATGTTCCAATCAACGTTTTAATTTCATCAATTTTTTCCTCAGCGGCCTGTCGACCAATACGCATATATTTTTGGGGATGTCCAAAGTCATGCCATTTACCATCACACGAAACAGGACGCAAAACAACATCGGCTTCTTTACATAAAGCTTCTGCAACACGGGTTTGTGCCCCGTGCATGCTTTTCAGCATAATCCTGAATCCGTCAGATAAAATCTGACGATTTTTCATTACCTGTTGGGCTAAAGCGGGGAGGATACCCGTATTCAAACAAACAACCCCACCCCAACAGGTGTGTATATGAAACAATATAAAATAAAGACTGGCAAGAGCGAACTCAACAGCACAAGCGGAAATCATCTTTGCGGCCTGCTGCTTGAGGATCATGCTCAACATTCAGTTCTTTCAACGTTTGAACAGGGATGGGCTCAGCAATACTTCCATCAATATGAGTTCGCCCATTTAATGAAACAGGAACAATCACACCTGGCATAGCCATGCTTGCCTGAACGGTCTGAGCCGCTTCGCCACTATCAAAAATTACCCGCTCAAGAGTATCAAGATCGGTCGTAATCACTTTCAGTTTTCGGGTTAGGTCAGAAAAATGGACTTTACCAATGGCATCGTTAAGCCGTCGCCGAACCGCTTCACCGCGCATAAAACCTTGTCGGGGTAGAAATACGGGGTCCATCAGTCGTAACATAGACCAGGGTCGTTTAAGTTTCATGGCCTCAGCTTTCATTTGTTTGGCGTTTAATCCGGCCGCCCACATAGCGCCTATAAAGGCGCCCATGCTGGCCCCAACAATTATATCGACGTCAATATCATGCTCTTCCAAAATTTCTATGATGCCAATATGAGCTAATCCTTTGGCCCCTCCGGACGAGAGGGCTAAACCGACTCGACACCAACCTATCTCTCTCGCTAAATAACGGATATGAGAACTAAAGCGCCCTTTAGGGGATTGAAGATAATGAAGCGTCGCATCTTGTATATCGTCTGCAAGACCATGAATCAGCCCATGTGCTTCTATGCCGATTTCCTTATTAATCTTTTCGAAGGCATGGGCTCTTTCTTGATAGCGGAGACAGACAATGGGCAAGAGCGTTATTTTTTGTACAGAAGGTACGTCACGGATCTGTCTGGTTAATAGGTTCGTTTTATAGAAATCTTTTGGATTCTGCTGCAGGAGTATATATGGCAAATATGTGGACGAGGACAAAACGATAATGAGCAGAAAGATGACCCATTAAAGGGGCGACATAGTCCACTTCTCGAGCTTGTCCAGACATGGAAAAATTCAGTTGTCTGACACCGGCTTCTCCTTTTAATAAAAATTCTGAGTAACAAAAGGGGCCGTATGGGTCCGTGGGAAAGTCTGTGAGAGATGGCGTCTCTTTTCCGAATTGGATAGAAACCCGCAGCACAGAACAGCTTGTTTCACGTCTAAGGGCAACGGCCAAATTTTCGACAATGATATCTCCTTGGACACCCGCTGAAACACTGGCGAGTACAGCGATCCGCCCTAATTTGATGGGTTCAGGTTTTTCTTGGAATTTACGCATTTGTTGTCCCACGTGTTCAGCCAAAATATGCACCCATTTAGGATTTTTGTTTAGAATTTGTTGTATGCCTTTGGTTTCAATGCGAATCAGTTCTGAACCGGTTATGACTTTTAGAGTGGCGCTATAATGATCGCGCGTCAGCAAGCTATTTTCACCAAACGTATCGCCAGGAGAAAGGATCTCAAGTACTTGCTCAACTTTATTGAGATAGGTTGCTTGAACTTGACAACGACCCGTTACAAGCACATATAACGCATCACACGGGGTTCCTTCCCGACAGACTTCAGTCCCCTTCGGATATTCAATAAAAAGGGCATGTGAAACAATACGTTTAAGTTCTAGAAATGAAAGTTGAGAAAATACAGAATCCTGAATCCGTCAGCTATCGCTTCGGAAGGCGTTTTGGGGCTCAAAAGCTGAAAATTTTTTCCTTGAGATGCTTGCTTTTGGGCGGATTGGGACCGGCAAGTATCACCCTGATGAATTTTTTGAGCGTACAGGTTAGATTCACTCTAATTTTGACCATTTTGGGGCGTAAGCCTCCTTGGGCAGTCGCCTTAGAGTATTGTTAAAGGTGCACGGAAGGCTATGCGAAGGAATGGGCAATATCTTGTATCACTTCAAACCAGCGACAACGCTTGCCAAAGTGAAGTTTAATTCGTCCGGCGTGGCGGACCAATCGAACCGCGCAATAGGTTGAAGGCCACCATGGCGCATAACAGAATAATCTTATTGGCACAGAGTCTCCCCGAAGGCAATCGCTCAACATCAAGATCGCTTTTGAGTTCGCTGTGGTACTGCTCGCTGGGGCCATGTCCATGATAGAGATCTAGCACCGTCTTGGCACGACAAGAGAGGTCCGTCCACCAGGTGTTCACCTCAAGTTTAGGAACCAGAAGTTTCTGACCATCGATATCGATGGTGCGTTCAATCACTTCGAAGGCCACCGGGATACAAGGGCGGTTTTGGTCACCACCGGGATGGAAATGATCGAAAAAGCCTGTGTAAACGTTCTTGCCTTCACGACTGTCTTGTTTGTCTCCAACTCGGCGTGCAAGGGCCAGCATTTGCTCAGGACATTCGCGGCGAGGACTTCGCTTTACGATAAAATAATGATCCCCAAAAGCGTCGAAGTTATCGACCGCAGCGTTGCCACTATCAAGCCGAAGCAGACATTTTCTACCCAGGCCCAGGGTTTGGAGCGTTTCAACGCTGCGGGCAATAAACGCGGTCGTTCCCGACTGACAATGTTGTTTACCGGGTCGAAGTTCGCACTCAAGCATGTGGCCTTGAGTGCCCACATAGGCAAATATCGGGGCGTAACCATCATGGCCCTTCTAGGTGTAGGAAACGCCTTCTTTCGAAGAGCCTGAGTGATCCAAAGGGCTCACATCGATATCGACGGGAACAAGATCAAGCCCTTCGACATCTACCTAGCCAAAGGGGCCCGAGGAAAGAAGTTCGGTGTTGAGTTTGCGTAGCCCCACATGGGTTCTGGCTGGGGGCAGGTCGTCGAAACGACGTCGGAACACCGGCTCAGAGGCTACCTTTTTAACTCCCCTTTTTAAGTCCAAAGGCATTCATAAAAATCTCATCACCCCGGTACAGGTCGATATCATTGAAATCGGTTCGACCGTTGCAAAGTAAGCCGATCTGGGTAAGGAGGATCTCCCGATCAGAGATCGCATCGGAGCGGCGTGGTTGAAAATTGGAGGGAAGAATCCGTTGAGCATGATCCTCAAGCAGCAGGCCGCAAAGATGATTTCCGCTTGTGCTGCTGAGTTCGCTCTTGCCAGTCTTTATTTTATATTGTTTCATATACACACCTGTTGGGGTGGGGTTGTTTGTTTGAATACGGGTATGCTCCCCGCTTTAGCCCAACAGGTAATGAAAAATCGTCAGATTTTATCTGACGGATTCAGGATATATACTTCTAAGATGAAAATAGCGAAACTATTCAAGAATGGCCAGAGCCAGGCAGTTAGGCTTCACAAAGAGTTTCGTTACCAGCCCCGAATAGGTTGGATCCAAATCAAGCGTAAAAAGGATAGTCTCTCAGGGTTTCCCCTATGCGAACGTAAGGGTGGGGCCCGATTGTGTATAATCTTGCAGTAAGTCATGTTGTGTATATATATACCTGGATCCGTCAGTTAAACGTGGGATTTCTGTGCGAATGCTTTGGAGGCAAAAGGTTGCAAAAAAACGCAGGCGCACCCGCTGGGTGCGTCGAGGCTTTTTTGTAATTCCTTTTGGCCCAAATGGTTCGTGCAGAAAACCGCGTTTAACTGACGGATCCAGGTGCTTTTCTCATGAAAAAAATATTAATCGCAACAAAATTAGACGATATTGCCAGGAACCTTTTTAAAGAAAAGGGCCGATACATCGTTGTACAGGATGACAAGGCTGATATTCTGACGCTTGCCAAAGCTCACCCCGATACGTTTGGTCTTATCGTCCGTAGCGAAAAAGTTACGCAGGGCGTTATCGATGGGCTTCCTTCCTTAAAGGTGATTGTCCGCGCTGGAGCAGGGTACAACACCATTGATACGACCTATGCCCGTAAAAAAGGTGTCGATGTGATGAATACCCCGGGTGCGAATGCCAATGCTGTGGCCGAAGAAGTGCTGGCGCTTATGCTGGCTGACGCAAGGCACTTGATCAAAGCCGACCCGTCTGTGCGGGCTGGAAAGTGGGAAAAAAAACAGTTTACGGGCCGTGAAATTAGCGGAAAAACAATAGGGATTGTTGGGTTAGGGTATATTGGAAGATTGGTAGCTACACGGTTGAGCGGGTTTGGTGTAAAAATCTTTGGATATGATCCCATGATTACCGAGGAGCGCGCGCATGAGATGGATGTCGAGCTTTTAGATTTACCCGACCTCTTTGCTCAATGTGATTATGTTACCCTCCACCTTCCAGAGAATGAAGCAACAAAAGGAATGATAAATGGGTCTCTATTCTCCGACATGAAGGCCGGAGCGACCGTTATTAATTGTGCACGGGCGGGTATCCTGGTCGAAGATGATCTCCGTTTGGTGAGACAAGAAAAGGGCATTCGGTTTTTAAATGATGTTTACGCTAAAGATGAGGCCGGTCTTAAAAGCGTTGCCGATATTGCGGATATCATGTTGCCGCATCTTGGGGCGAGTACAGTTGAAGCCAATGAAAATGCAAGTCGGCGTGCGGCGATTCAGCTTATAGAATTCGTTGAGAAAGGGATTTCAACGCACATCGTAAATCGCGATATTCCTGAAGGGTTAGATGAAACCTTTGCCGACCTTGCGTATATGTTAATGCGTCTGTGTCGAGGTGTGGTTGGAAAACAGCATAAACTTAAACTCATTGAAACGAGTTTTTACGGAACCCTAAAACCATTTTCCGATTGGTTAGTCATTCCCATTGTAGCGGCTTTAAGTCGCGGCTTTGATCGTTCCCTCGATTTTCGCGCCGCTCGTGAATACCTTAGAAAACAGGGTATCGATTATAATACCCGAGATGTTGATGAGGATAAGGGCTACGAAAATTCGACTACCATCGATTTAACAGCTCATATCGGTGCGGAAGAATTGCGGGTCGCCAGTGTACGAGGGACGATAACGGAAGGGATCTTGATGGTGTCTCGTATTAACGATTTCCAAAAATTATATTTTGAGCCGCGTGGACATACCGTTTGCTTTACGTATGAAGATCGCCCAGGGATCTTAGGACTTATTGCGGCCGCTTTAGCTCAAGAAAAAATCAATATTGATGACGTACGAAATCCTCATGACTCTAAAGGGAACGAATCCATTGCCATCCTTAAAGTCAACCAGCCCGTTTCTGACGAGGTCATTGAAAAGATTGGTAAAGACATCAAAGCTGGCATGGGTTTTTATTCGGAGTTGTAACAGTCCTTCTAACTTTTGAAGAAATTAGAGCGGCTGAGTTATCTGTTATTCATTATCAGCTTAGGTGAGCAACTTTAAATGATGCTTGAACAAATGCGCTGATAAGAGTAATTAAGATAGTTTATACCGACAGAAAAACGATGAATAACAAAGAATATTTTGACTTTTGGTATGCCGTAAGCAACACGCAGATACTCAAGATGCCGTCCCGCATACTTGAAACGTTTGGCAATACGGTTGTGAACTACTATTTATTGACGGAGCTGATGGACGCAACGAACAAGGTGCGCATCCGAGAAGGCCGGATCGAAGCCTTTCGTCCTCAGATTATTACGCCCCAACTTTCCGAAGAATCCTTGTTGGAAAATTTTGGGGAAGAAGCGGGTCAATACATGGAATGGTTACGCGCTCACGAAAAAGAGTGGGCCATTCTTCAATATGGGTTTGCCATTAGAAAACACGAAGTTAACGAAAATTTTTCGAGCGGAAAACTTGAGGCGGTTGCAGAACAAATACAGGCTGAATTAGAGAAAAAAAATGACCCCTTAAGCGCGCTATTAGTCGGTGTAGATGAACCCTGGGAAGTGTGTTTGTTAAAATTGTTGGTAGAATCAATGAAACGCTCTGCACCAACTAATTTAAAAGAATTACGTCGGGATCCAGATGGGGCGCACCACGATATTGAAAAGAGTTTTGACCAGGCATCAAAGGATCCGTCCCAGATAGAAAATTTGAGTCGGACCCTTCATAAACATGAATTATTTGAAGCGTATGAGGACCGCTTCTTTTCGTTGGTAAAATCCAAACAATAGGTGGGTAGAATTTCTATAAAGGTTATTTATCCCGAGAAATGTACGAAACGTCGCAAAAGACATTGACGTCGCTCTTTTTTGCGTCTTTTCCCGCATTTAACGAGTCTAAAAAATAGACTTAAATATGATGCAAACAATCGTTCTCCCCCCTGTCGCACAATCTTTCAAAACTCCCTGGGTTGAAGTTGATTTAGGACTCTTGGAACAAAACATATCCAAGATGAAGGCCAGCCTAAATCACACGACCTCTGTCATTTTCGTTGTGAAGTCAAATGCATATGGGCATGGACTTGTGCCGATCGCGAAATCAGCTGTACATGCAGGTATTGATTGGTTGGGAGTAGCCTATCTGGAAGAAGCGCTTGAATTACGCCAATCACTGCCACAACATGTTCATTTGCTTGTGCTGGGCGCTGTGGACGCTGCTAACACCCCTATCCTTCTCGATCATAGGATCATTCCTGTTGTAGTGTCTAAAAGTCATGGTTTAGATTTTTCCCATAACGCTGTTCGTTTTGACCAAAGTCTTCCTGTTCATCTTAAAATAGATACGGGTATGGGGCGATTTGGAATCCCTTGGGAAGATGCGAATCACACCTTGTCTGGTCTTTTAAAGGATCCGGGCTTGAAAATACAAGGGATCTGTACACATTTTTCGAGTGTAGAACCCAACCACCCTAAAGAGGCACACGAACAAGTAAAGAGGATGAGTCAAATAGGGGCTTTTTCAAAAGGCCATCTCCTTCGTCACGTTTCAAACAGCAGGGCTTTTCTCAATTATCCGCAATGGGATTTTGATGCTGTTCGTACAGGTATGGCTTTGTATGGGTATGGAGCTAACGAGGCAGAGCGGATTCAAACTCAACCCATTTTGCAATGGAAGACACATGTCATACAGGTTAAAAGTGTGCCCGCAAATTTTCCCGTGGGGTATTATGCCTCTTATCGTACAGATACGCCAACCGATATAGCAACGGTTAGTGTGGGATACGCAGACGGATTCCCTCGATTACTGGGAAACAGAGGGCATGTACTCATTCGTGGTCAACGATGCAAGGTAATTGGCCGAGTAAGTATGAATTGGATCACTGTAGATGTAGGACACGAAAGTGGCGTTGACGCAGGTGAAGAAGTCGTGCTTATTGGAAAACAAGGTAGCGCATCTATTTGGGCGGATGAAATAGCCAAAAAAGCGGACACCATCCCTTACGAAATTCTTACTCGAATCCATCCCCATGCTCCGCGAATATATATCTAGTTGTAATGACGTTCTCCGTAGGATTTTATGCGTTCTGCTTGCCTTTCCACAGCAGCCGCTCTATAAACCTTCTATACTCCCACACGCCAGTTTCTCTCTGTGATTATTTTCAGGTTTGGGTGTTTCATGATTATCCACACACCCTGGACACTTGATTTTTTCACCCTGATAATCAATGCTGGCACATCCACAGGAGGTAAACGTTTTTCCGCGTAACAATCCTATCGCCATGATAAGAGAGCAGATCCCTATGATCCCAATAACAATGCTAGTTAGAAATAGAAAGTTCATGGTTCTCTTTTTGGGTTCTCGGTTAAATCAGATAGCGGAAAAAGGCAGGCGATCCTTTCACAAGAATTGCCTGCTCTCTGTTTGATTCTACTAAACGTAGATCACGTTTATTAATTGCTTAACGCTTGTTGTAGCTTTTTGCTTAACGCTTGTGCTTTTTGGGTGATATTCGCGTTCTGCTGATTGATTGCTGTGGCATCTTCTTGTGACAACTGCGCAATTTCCCCAGCTTGTGCGCCCCAATTTTGACCAAATTTAGCTGACTCAGCAGCAAATTCTTGCATGAGCGCAGTAATTTTTTGTGTGTCACCCGATCCTTTTAATCCATCTAATTTTTTACTGTATATCTCTAATGTCTTTTCGTAATTAGACAGTGACAGTACAGCTCCAATTTCTCCAGCAGCTCCGCTTAATTTCTTGGCGCTAGATGCTGAGGATGACGAGGAAGCGTCTCCTTCGCCTGTTGTGTCGGTCGATGGAGATTTCCCACATCCCGCGACAATGATTGATACTCCTATTGCTAAAACGGCAAGCAGGGATAGCTTATTAAACTTCATACTGATTCTCCTTCGTTTTTATTCTTGTTTCTGTGCTTCGTTCTTAGAGGAAACACGGCTAAATGGAACTGGAAAAAGTACTATGTTTTTTTCCCCTACAAGTAAAAACTGGGGAAATATTTTCTCATTTAATGTTTTGATCGCAAATCAATATCCTGGATCCGTCCGTTAAACCTGGGATTTCTGTGCGAATGCTTTGGAAGCAGAAGGAATCAAAAAAACGTAGGTGCACCCACAAGGTACATTGAGGCTTTTTTGGCTTTCCTTTTGGCCCAAATGATTCGTGCTGAAAATCGCGCTTAACGGACGGATCCAGAAATATAAAAGGATATTAATAGACCCTCTCAGATCGTGCCGTTGGGCTAAAAGATATAAACGTGCTTTATACAGACAAGCACAATGCCTACACCCGCTAAGTAAATACCAAGGCCGACAAGGGAATATTTTCGAAATAGCTGTAAACAAAAGTGAATACAGAAGAAACTGACGGTAAAACAGGTCACAAACCCTACCCACAAAATACTAGATGGAAGCCCAAGATGGGTTCCGGATAACATTTCAGGACTCTTCAGAATGATCGCCCCTATAATCGCTGGAATGGCCATGAAAAAGGAAAAGCGAGCAGCGTTTTCTCGTTTTTGACCACATAATACGCCGGTTGCCGTTGTGACCCCTGATCGGGACACGCCAGGAATCAACGCGATGATTTGTACGAGTCCCATGAGCAGTGCGGTCCTATAGGTAAACGTTGGAGCCTTGTCTTTTTTTTTGTTTTCACAGATAAAAAACCACCCCGCTGTGATGATCATAAACAGACCAACGATTCCGCCATTACGGAACCTTTCAAGGTGTTCAGCAATAAAAGGACCCGTGAAAAAGATGGGGAGGGTTGCTACAGAAAGAAGCAAAGGAAGTTTTCGGTAAAACGTAGCGTCTTCTCCGTTAGGGCTTCTTCGGGACTGAAGGATGGAAACCCATTCTCGCCAAAAGTAAAGAAGGATTGCCAATAGACTTCCCGCATGAAGGACCGTGTCCAGAACAACCCCGCCTTCATCCGACCATCCAAACCATGCGCGAACAAGTACCAGGTGGCCGGAACTGCTAATCGGGATAAACTCGGTCGCGCCTTGAACTATCGCCAATATAATTGTTTGGAAGTATGTCATGCCGTATAATGATGCGTTTTTGATAACAAGGAGGGGATGGCATTATCCTACCATTTCGCCTAGTAGTTTTTTACTTTTCGGGTCTAACTTTTTAGGGTCTTGGACGCAATAGAAATCTCCAGCGACATCTCGAATTAAAATGGATCCATTGGATAAGGTTTGAGGCCATTCATCGAGTTCGGTTTGAAATGTTCTTTTTTGATGCTCCACAAAAACCGTCCAATTTCGGATTTCGACTTCTTTTTTTATGTTTTCTATTCGATCGATCGTTAGCGTAAATCTTGTTTCTAAGAGAGCTTGCTGCAGGATCTGTTTGGAGGTTCCTTCTAAACCTTTTGTGGCATGGATCAAGAGGATTTCTTCTCCGTCAATCCCACAAACCGAAATGAATCGGCCGGGGTCTCGCCAGGGAAAACATGGATGGATGCGTACGGGGATGGTCCGGTCGTTGAGAACTAGATGAATTTTCTTGTTTTCGCCTAAAATGAATTTGGGGGATGGCTTTTTTTCTTCTTTATTCATTATGCTACAAATTGTTCATGTAACGTTTGTTGCATCGTATAGAGTTTTCTGAAAACACCGTCTTCCATTTTCAAGAGCTCGCTGTGTGTGCCTTCTTCAACAATCGTCCCTTCTTTGATCACTAATAAACGAGTGGCACGTTTTAATGTGGATAACCGATGAGCAATCGCCAGCACAGTGCGTCCTTTAATCAACCGGGTCAGTGCTTCTTGAATTTTTTGTTCGGTTTCTGTATCTACGTTGCTCGTTGCCTCATCTAAGATGAGGATACGGGGATTGTGTAAAACCGCGCGAGCAATCGAAATGCGCTGACGTTCTCCTCCAGAAAGGGTGTGACCGCGTTCCCCTACAATGGTTTCATAGCCTTGTTCAAGCCGGCAAATAAACTCGTGCGCATTGGCTGCTTTCGCCGCCTCTATAATTTGTTCCGGGTTGGAATGCTGCATGCCATAACTTATATTGTCCATGATCGTTCCATGAAACAGAGAAGGGTCTTGCAAGACCATGCCTATTTGTTTTCGGTATCCCCCCAACTCTACATCTCGAATGTCTGTTCCGTCGACGAAAAGGCATCCTTCGGTTACATCATAAAATCGGGCAAGCAGATTCATTAATGTTGTTTTACCTGATCCCGAAGGTCCAACCAGACCAATCATTTCTCCAGGACTTACTGAGAATGAGACCTGATTAAGCACTTTTCGAACCCCATCATAGGAAAACGAAACATTGTCATATCGAATGGAACCCTTGACAGGCTTGAGTTGAACGGGATGAGGCTTGTTTTTTATCTGCGGTTCGGTATCCAATATTTCGAAAATCCGGTAGGCCGAACTGAGCGCACGATTGAGCATTCTTGTCATTTGTCCAATGACTTCAAGGGGATGCATGAACATGGCCATGTACAATAAAAAAGCGATGAAGGTTCCAGGGGTTAACGTCCGGTCGCTTAATCCCATAACGCGAGGCAAAGCCACCATCCACACGAGCAGGGTTAATCCATGAAAGGCGAACATCATACGGGGCCAGAAGCTTGTCCAAACCCTATGTACTTCGTTAAAGGAGGTTCTGCAATTGCTGTTCCGTTTCCCAAACCGTTCTATCTCTCGTTGTTCTTGGTTAAAAACCTTCACAATGCGAATGCCGGGGATGGTATCCGAAAGAAGGGCGGTGAGTCGTGACCATCGCTGAAAGGCCTTGATAAAAATACGCCCGATATTTTTTCCATGTTTATAAAAGGCCCACAAAAAAAGAGGAATGGGAACCGTCATAATCAGTCCTAGCCGCCAATCTAAGCAAACGAGAACGACCCCTAAGCCGACGAGCATAATGCAGGAGAGACTCACTTCGACGATTCCAAAAGCGATAAAATCCCAGAGTCGATCTGTGTCGGAGCTTACCCGTGTAATAATTGTTCCTGTTTGTTTCCGGGAAAAAAAACGCAAGGAGAGCGTTTGCAAATGATTGTAGAGCTCTTGTCTCAAATCGTGTGCGACATATTCGCCCAGCATCGACATATTTCGAAGTCGCATCCATAAACAAAATTCTCTGACGATATAGACGAACGCCAATAACCCGATCACTGACCAAACCGTCTTTTGAACTGAAATCGAAGCCTTTACCTCCTGTGTTTGAGAGACAAGGTCAATGATATAACCGGTCAGGTAGGGAGGGAGCAGGTTCATGATGGTCAAAACAATGGCTGCCACCGAGCCCATGACTAATAAACGTTTATAGGGTTTCAAATAAACTAGCAGCCGCCAAATCACAGCCAATTTATTGCCCGATACAGCCAATTGCGCATTGGCCATTGCAGAAGCCACGGATTGGCGATAAAAGATGTCGGCATGGTGAGGCTCTTCAGGATCGTTTGGAAGCTTTCCCTCAACCGCGAGCTTTATCCCCTCCATGGTCTTTCGTTGCCGCTGTGAATAACGCAGCTCAAGAGGTCTTGACTCGGATTCCGTATAAAAACGTAGAACCGTGCAGCTCAGTCCAACGGTTTCTGTAACATCTCTAATATCGGTGCGTTTGACTCTTTCAATGTGAACCTCGTCGTTTTTCTCAGAGATGACCGCAAGGTTTTCAGGGTCGAGTATAATCCACGTATCCTGCAAAGAGAGTGAGGCATTAAGATCTGCTAATCCGTACATTAGAATCGGCTGATCGTGTATACGATTACGTAATAAAAAGGGAAGCTCTGCAGGTTGATTCGTATAGCGTTTTATAATGGATCTGTTTAGGTCATCTAATTTATTCATAGGCGAGGTTCTTTATCATGTTCGTATCCATAAAGAAACCCCATTTATCTATACGGATCATGCCGCTGAATTAATTAGAAAGATAAACGGAACTTTCTAGTCTGTAAAAACGTTGGGTGGCCACCATATTGGTATCATAAAGAGTAATGGTTGCATTGGGAGTAGCCATTTAAAATATTCCAGTTGGTATCTATTAAACTGTCAGACCATTTTATGGTATAAGATTGTCCTTGTTCTGCTGGAAAAGAAACTTGTGTTTGGTTTTGTTGAGGACTCAACGTGCTGATAGATGGATTTATCAGCTTTGGGATAAGCCCAAAATTATCTAGATTGACGTATGTGTCGTACGGTAAGGTGTTGGTTGTAAAAGCTGTAATACCCACTTCTTGAATAAACCTCAGTGAGTCTGCTGGTGCATTGCCAAGATAACCAATTCCATTATTTGTAAAAATAACCCAGTTGTTATCTGCAAAAGGGGCTATATAAGTCGTCCAATCTGTGTTTGTTGGATTCCAAAAACCGTAATAATAGAAATTTGTATCATAGCTAGAAAAAAAATAGAGGGCAAGTGCATCAACTTCGTTGGGGAAGTCGCAGTATATATCTGCTTGTATAGCTTCAACGCCTTCTGTACTAAAGTCCCCCGTTACCTTTCCCCCTGAACTACCTAAGTTGGCGTATAAAAAGGAAACTCCATTGGGAAAAGCGCCCCATATAAATTCATTGGTGTCCCATACGGGAGAAAAGGATTGTCCCTCGGTATAATGAGCCCAAGTACTAGCAACGCTAGCTGATTTAAATATTTCAAGAAAGCCTTTTTCTGCACCTTGTCCTTGTAAAGAAAAAATAGCCCAAAAGAAGAGATATTCCTGAATCCGTCAGACAAAATCTGACGATTTTTCATTACCTGTTGGGCTAAAGCGGGGAGCATACCCGTATTCAAACAAACAACCCCACCCCAACAGGTGTGTATATGAAACAATATAAAATAAAGACTGGCAAGAGCGAACTCAACAGCACAAGCGGAAATCATCTTTGCGGCCTGCTGCTTGAGGATCATGCTCAACGGATTCTTCCCTCCAATTTTCAACCACGCCGCTCCGATGCGATCTCTGATCGGGAGATCCTCCTTACCCAGATCGGCTTACTTTGCAACGGTCGAACCGATTTCAATGATATCGACCTGTACCGGGGTGATGAGATTTTTACGAATGCCTTTGGACTTAAAAAGGGGAGTTAAAAAGGTAGCCTCTGAGCCGGTGTTCCGATGTCGTTCCGACGACCTGCCCCCAGCCAGAACCCATGTGGGGCTACGCAAACTCAACACCGAACTTCTTTCCTCGGGCCCCTTTGGCTAGGTAGATGTCGAAGGGCTTGATCTTGTTCCCGTCGATATCGATGTGAGCCCTTTAGGTCACTCAGGCTCTTCGGAAGAAGGCGTTTCCTACACCTAGAAGGGCCATGATGGTTACGCCCCGATATTTGCCTATGTGGGCACTCAAGGCCACATGCTTGAGTGCGAACTTCGACCCGGTAAACAACATTGTCAGTCGGGAACGACCGCGTTTATTGCCCGCAGCGTTGAAACGCTCCAAACCCTGGGCCTGGGTGGAAAATGTTTGCTTCGGCTTGATAGTGGCAACGCTGCGGCCGATAACTTCGACGCTTTTGGGGATCATTATTTTATCGTAAAGCGAAATCCTCGCCGCGAATGTCCTGAACAAATGCTGGCCCTTGCACGCCGAGTTGGAGACAAACAAGACAGTCGTGAAGGCAAGAACGTTTACACAGGCTTTTTCGATCATTTCCATCCCGGTGGTGACCAAAACCACCCTTGTGTCCCGGTGGCCTTCGAAGTGATTGAACGCACCATCGATATCGATGGTCAGAAACTTCTGGTTCCTAAACTTGAGGTGAACACCTGGTGGACGAACCTCTCTTGTCGTGCCAAGACGGTGCTAGATCTCTATCATGGACATGGCCCCAGCGAGCAGTACCACAGTGAACTCAAAAGCGATCTTGATGTTGAGCGATTGCCTTCGGGGAGACTCTGTGCCAATAAGATTATTCTGTTATGCGCCATGGTGGCCTTCAACCTATTGCGCGGTCTTGGCCAAGAGGTCATCAAACGGGCTGGGCTTGCCCCGCAGAAAATCAACATCCCGCGCTGGCGAATCAAAACGGTTCTCAAAAATATCGTTTATTGCGCGGTTCGATTGGTCCGCCACGCCGGACGAATTGAACTTCACTTTGGCAAGCGTTGTCGCTGGTTTGAAGTGATACAAGATATTGCCCCATTCCTTCGCATAGCCCTCCGTGCACCTTTAACAATACTCTAAGGCGACTGCCCAAGGAGGCCTACGCCCCAAAATGGTCAAATCAGAGTGAATCTGACCTGTACGCTCAAAAAATTCATCAGGGTGATACTTGCCGGTCCCAATCCGCCCAAAAGCGAGCATCTCAAGGAAAAAATTTTTCAACTTTTGAGCCCCAAAACGCCTTCCGAAGCGATAGCTGACGAATTCAGGAAAGGGTATAGTATAATGAAAAGTTCTTTTCTTAACAGGCGGATTTTTTTATTTTTTCTTCACGCTTCTGCTTCTTCAGGCATAGAGGCGGTGATGAGTTCGTCGGAGTTAACCCTATATCCGTCAGACAGAAAGCGTTGATTTGTAGATACGTCTGCCCTATCAGGTGGCCCTTCAGACTGTTTATTTCTCTATAAATCACATTCCCAGGCCGGATGGCCTGAGCTGATATGAATAGCTCCGTTGGAGCAAATCTACGTTCATTAAACCTCCCTATATTTGACTGAAAATCAGATTCATATCAAAGACAAAGAGTCGAAGGTCCAAAGTCAAAGGACCAATCTTCTTCGAATTTTCGACCTTAGACTTTCAACCCTTAGACGCTTCGCCCTACATTAGAAAAGTTTGAGACGTTGGCACTTTGACAGGTGGCATACAATCCTTGTATATCGGTAACAATTCAGGAGATATTTATGAATACAAAGACAGTCAATATAGCTTTCTAGGACGACCTTCTTCGCAATATTGATCGTGTTGCTAAAATGGAGTCCCGATCTCGTTCAGAATTTCTGCGTGAAGCTGCACGGGCATACATTCAACGGAAAAAACGTTGGAATAAAGTTTTCTCTATGGGGCGGAAAATTGCTCGTACCAAGAAATTGTCCTCACAAGATGTAACGAAAAAAATCAGTGCGTATCGGAAGACGAAGGCCTTACCCAGATGAGTCCAAGGTGGATTGTCCTTGATTCTAACGTAGCTATTTCTAGTTTTCTTTTCGAAGGACCTCCTGAGGGAATTCTCCATTTTGCTTTAGAAGAAGTTGTACGCTGTTTCATGTCTTTGCCTATGCTTGACGAAATTCGCGATGTTCTTCAACGGCCGGAATTTGGTCTTTCCTCAGAACAAGCGCTTACTCTTGTCGAAGAGTTGTACAGTCTATGCGAGGTGGTGTCTCCAACAAGACGGTTCCAAGTGATTAAGGCAGACCCCCTGATGACAACGCGATTCTAGAATGTGCTTTCTCTGCCGAAGTCGATATGATTATTTCCGGTGACTCTCATCTGCTGCAGTTAAGCGAATGGGAAGGTATTAAGATCGTATCCCCTGCTGAGTATGTTGAAAGGGTATCGGGCCAATAATGAACTGGGAAATGCGAGAATCTTGATGCTGCAATGACGAGAAGCTAAGGAAATAGAGATGAAATACATAAGAGCCAGCGGAAAGATAAAAACGAAAAAAATGAAAATTTTTAGTGGGTGTAGGACCAGAAAGTTACAAGATCTCAAAAAGCCCTTGCCAGCATATATTTTTTGACGTATATGTTGTATTTTGATAAATACAATATATACAAAGGAGGCCTATCATGAGCTTAGACCCAAGAAAACGAAGAAAGACTATTCTCAAAGAAATAGAGCAGATTCACTCTATGAGGCGTGGACAATTTAGCCAACAGTACTACGAAAAAACCCTGGCCGATGGAACGGTCAAAAAACAAGGGCCTTACTATGTCCTTCAGCGGTATGAAGGACAAAAAAAGTGTTCCCAACGCATTCCTCCTCAAGAGGCTCAAAAGGTGCGTGAAGAGCTTGGAGCTTATACTCAATTTCGAAGGCTATGTGATGAATTTACTCGGCTTACCGAAGAGATTTCTTCTCAAGGTTCTTCTGAAGAATCTAAAAAAAAAGATGAGTTCGAAACCAGTCGGTATCAAGAAACCGAAGCGTTGATCAAGACCGTTCAAGATCAGTATGCCCAAACAGGCACCTGGAACATGGCCCAACTCGAACAGTCCCTTAAGGTCGCACTCATCAAAGACGGGTGCAACATCCTGGAATGGTTACTCAATCAAAAAGCCCAACCCGGTCAAGATAAAGCCCTTGGGATCAATGAACGATGCTACACAAAGCGCAAAAAGAAAGTACACAGTGTGCTCGGTTCGTTTGAGGTAGAACGTGATTATTATCACGGGCCACAAGGAACGTGTGTCCCTTTGGATGAACGCTTAGGGTTGATTGATGGCTATACGCCCGGATTACAACGGCTCATGTGCCGTTGTGGAGCTATGGATTCATCCTATCAAGAGGCTTCGATGAGCTTGCAGGTCTATGGGGGCATTCACGTTTCGGGTCGACAAATTCAACGGGTCGTGAGCAAAGTTGGGCCGGATATCGTATCGTTCTCACAGCATCGAGACCCTCAAAAAACCGGAGCCATACCGGTTATGTATATCTCTTACGATGGGACAGGAGTCCCGATGAAATCAACCGAAACCCAAGGCCGAAAAGGCAAAAGAGAGGAGCAGGCCAAAACGCGAGAAGTGAAGCTGGGCTGCGTATTCACTCAACACGTAAGGGATGAAGAGGGGTATCCTTTGCGAGATACACAGAGCACAACCTATGTGGCGAGCTTTAACCGTGCAGGAGAATTTGGGACCCTGATACGTGACGAGGCTCGCTTGAGGGGACTGGGCCAAGCCGAGCAAGTCGTAGTCCTCGGTGATGGGGCCGAATGGATTTGGAATGTTGCGCGCGTTAATTTTGCAGGGGCCACTCAAATCTTAGACTTTTATCATGGGTGTGAACACCTCTATGATCTAAGCTGCATCCTGTTCACGGATGCTGAAACGATAAAAAGCAAGGCGGAAAGACGGAAGAAAGTCATGAAAGAGAATGGGACCTGGATCCGTCAGTTAAACGCGGATTTCTGCACGAACCATTTGGGCCAAAAGGAATTACAAAAAAGCCTCGACGCACCCAGCGGGTGCGCCTGCGTTTTTTTGCAACCTTTTGCCTCCAAAGCATTCGCACAGAAATCCCACGTTTAACTGACGGATCCAGGTGGGATTAAAAAGATTATAACCGAAGCACGCAAGCAGCTTGAGATAGATCCTGGAGTGGATGAAGAAGAAGCCAACAAAAGGTTGAATTACTTTGAAAACGATGCCAAACGCATGCAGTATAAAACGTTCCGTGAGACCGGTTATTTTATAGGTTCGGGAGTTGTAGAGGCGGGGTGTAAAACGGTGGTGGGCCAACGGGCAAAACAGTCGGGTATGTTTTGGAGTGTTCAAGGAGCTCAATGTGTATTGTCTCTACGCTGTTGTATTGCCGGAGATACATTTGATAAGTATTGGGAACAACAAAAAGTAGCTTAATCGCTAACTTTGTAACTTTCTTGTCCTAGGTGGATTGTAAAATTAAATGCCGCAAAAAATGGACCTGAGAGCTTCTGTTCATGCGGCGATCTCCAAATCGAAACACTCCTGTGCGGGTTTGTATTCTAGGATCTTGCGAGGATAGTTGTTAATCCATTTTTCAATCTCACCAATACGGTCGATGGTATATTTTCCGATGTTGTCTCCTTTGGCGACGAAACGACGAACCATACGGTTGGCATTTTCGTTGGAGCCTCGTTCCCAGGAAGAATACGGGTGAGCATAATAGAGTTTAACACATCTCTTTTTGCTAAATCCGGAACGTTCCATCTGCTCCACGTCGAGAAACTCGCTCCCGTTATCGGCTGTAATCGACTTGAACATCGATCTGAATGGGCCAACTCCCGTCGATCTTTCGATCGCTTTGAGGGCCTGCAGAACCGATGCCTGTGTTTTATCCGAAAGTTTTCTCACCCTTAGCATTCGGGTCTTTCTTTCTACTAACGTCATTAAAACCGGTTTTGAAGTTCCTTTTCCGCCGACGATCAAATCCAATTCCCAGTGCCCAAATTCCTCGCGTTTTTCTACGGTCTTAGGTCGTTTTTCGATACTGGTCCTTCGGGCATGTTGCTTTTTAACCCGCTTAATAGCACGTCTTTTTCGTTTTATCCGTTTTCGTTTTTCCCATAGGGACTCGTTGCTCACCCCCGGGATGAGACCTTGGTCAATATAGGTATACAGCGTTTTTGTACTCACCGCTGCAGGTCTCTGCTCTTGTTTAAGCAAAGGAGTAACCACATCGGGTGAGCGTTTGTGAACAAGAATGTGCTCGCTGATAAACACGGCCGTTTCATGATGCTTTCCAAGCTTAAGCTCAGGTCCCTTGGCCGTCGCATTTAGATCATGAAGTTCCTGGGCTCGATCACTGCTGTATGCTTTCTTCTTTCGCAGCTCTGTATCGAAATGCTCTACCTCCCCACGTTTAATTTCGCGCTCTATGGTTCGACGATGCCTTCTCAGATAGCTGGCTATCTCCAAAGGACGTCCTGGGTTTTTGAGCATTGTTTCAATCATGATCCGTTCTTTCTGTGTCAAATGCTTGCCTTTTCGGGGATGAATACTACTCTTGATTTGTTCCATGTCTTTCTCCTTTTTTTGTCTTCTGTCGAGTTTCTAAATCTAGAAGATTTCGGCATGGAGCACTCCTGTTTTACATTATCTTCTTTTGGGCATTTAATATTACAATTCTCAGGAAAAAATTAAATATAGAAAAGTACTTGAAAAATATTTGTATAGGCGTACATTTATTAAGCGGTAAAGGATGTACAGAATGATGCGCGATACATATGATTATTTTAGTTCGAACATTTCGTTTCGGCGGCTAGTCCACCTTTCTATCGCCTTTTATGTGTTAAATACATTTCTAGCAACCTCTTCTTTTAGTGCAAATACCGATTCTATGACATTGAGTATTACCATTGGTTTTGAGGATCAGGATGATGATGGGATGCCTGATGACTATGAAAATGTAAACGGGTTTAATCTGAACAGTTCTTCAGACGCCACCTTAGATGCGGATGAGGACGGGCAATCAAATATTGAAGAATTTTTAAGTGGGACAGATCCAAACAATTCGACCTCTTTGCTGCAGGTCGTGAGTTTTGATCTGATGACAAGCAATAGAGTCATGGTAACATGGGATTCAAGTTCGAGTACAGTCCCTGTGGATCGAGAATACGCCTTAGTTGCTATTTCGAAACTAGCAGACTTTACCACGAATACGGAGGTGGTTGCTACGGGCATTCTTTCGCAAGGGAACCAAACGGCTATTATCATCGACACGAATACAACAGCGAGCAAAAGATTTTATAGCATAAAACTCATCAAACCGTTTTTGGAGTAAATATAGGTATTTCAATGAAGATTTTTCTGGCCACGAAGCACACGAATGGACACAGATTCAGAGAAACAGATCCATCCTCTTTTTTGGTGTCCATCCGTGTGTCTCGTGGGATGATTGGGGCTTTTTTGTTCAATTGACGATTCGTGCTGGAAACAAGAAAAAGATATAGTAATTATTCGTTATCGGTTATTGGTTGCTAGGAAAGAAGAAAAGACTGCCACTAATAACAAATAACTACACGATGCAATCGTGTCACTGGAGGTATTGTATGAATATAAAATATCAGATGATGATAGGTGTTAAAATTGCGACTTCATTAATGTTCCCCTCACTTGTCTTTTCAGAGATCCCTGATGCGGAGCAAATGCCCGCATCGACAGTGCTGATCATTGATGACATGGAAAAAAAGAACAACGTTTTAGGCGGGAAATGCGGCGTTTATCAACGTGCTCCCTCCAGGGCGATGTACTATAAAAAATCTGATGATACGGGTACAAATAGTGTTTTGACTTTGAAGTATCTGAAGAAAAACGAAGGGGGCCCTTATGGAAACGGAGGCTGGTGTGGTTATTATACGGTTTCGCCGGAGTATCTGGACCTGTCGGATTACTCAAAAATCACGTTTCGGGTTAGAGCTGAAGGAGCAGACGGGTTTAAGTTTGGTGTAACTGACAAGGCATGGGAGATGAAGGGGGATTCCGTTAAAGTAAACCTTAAAAACTATTTACCGCAAGGTAAAGTAACCACGGAATGGCAAAAAGCTGAAATCCCGATGGATGAAGTGTTTGTTGATTGGGAACTGATTCATGCTTTTTCATTTAATGTGGAAGGTGAATCTTTTATCGAGGGAGGAAAAGGAACCATCTACATTGATGATATTAAGGCAGAAAAATAAATCATTTAACGCATTATAGAAATTTTTTCCGTTGATCAGCCATATGGTTTGTCCTGAAGGGGCAAAAGAATAGAGCTTGGGGTTGAGACCCCAGGACTAAAGAAAACACAAAACGTCCTGGGTCCGATTACGCCCTGAAGGGGCGCGGTTGAGGAGACGGAGATGTATATAAAAACAGCGCCCCTACAGGGCACAAAGTCTCTTTTATTATCTCTCCAGGCTCTATTCCTACATAGCGTTGCTAGGATGATTAGCATTCTTCTTGGTTTAATCTTTCCCCTCTGTGCTTATTCCGCTGATCAGAACTTTATCCAAGTATGGAACTTTGATCAGGGGTTTACAACCGACCAAAAAGGATATTTTAATCGCTTCGAAAACAGTGATTCTACTGCCCGCACTTTTTTGACAGACCAAATCTATTATGGGATAGGTGGTCGTTCATGGGAAATTACCGTGACAAAGGCTGCAGCGGGTTTTTGTGGAGCATGGATTCACTTCTTTGAAACCAAAACACTCCCGGAAGACAGAACCTATTTAAATGCATCCAACCATTTTTATCTTTTCTTTAGAATTAGAGGAAAGGAGGGGGGCGAAAAGGTTAGAGTCCAGATGGCTGACAAATCTTGGGTTCTTAAAGAAGATTCTATTCCGTGTAGTCCACTGAAAAATTATCTTCCCAAAGAAATAACTACGAACTGGCAAGAGGTAACCATTCCTTTAAAAGACTTCGAAGGGATTAATACAGCGGAGTTGGGTGGGCTCACATTTTCATTTGTTGAACAAGGTTCGTATACGGTTTATATAGACGATATATATATTGCCAAAAATAAAGAGGTCTCTATCCCCCAAACCAAAACGGAAAATAAGCCGTTCACAAAAATTCCGCGCAAAAAAGCCATGTGGGTATGGGAATCACATCGATTGTTGGCCGATGAAGAAGCTCGCGAAGAATTTTTTAGATTTTGTAAGACCTACGGTGTGAATGATATCTTTTTTCAGCTCCAATACAAATTCGATAAATCCAATCCTAGGGATGTCAAAACAGAACTTCTTATGGTCGATGAATCCAGAGCCTTTATTAAAGAAGCTCATGAAAAAAATATAGTGATCCAAGCGTTAGAAGGATACCCGGAATGGGTCCTAAAAAAATGGCATTCGCACCCTTTATCTCTTATCCAGGCTGTGATTGATTACAACCAAGCCGTTACTTCGCAGGAACGTTTTGACGGGATCCATTTCGATAATGAACCGCATTTACTGATGGGGTTTAATGATCGGGTTTACCGGAAGACGATCCTCCGAGAGTTCATTGAATTGAACGTTGAAGCCACTAAGCTCGTTCACGCACAATCAGATATGGTCTATGGTATTGATATTCCCTTTTGGTTCGAAGAACGTGGGGATTCCGGAAATATAGAAGGGCTCTGCAAATGGCAAGGGGTGGAAAAACCTGCTAGTTATCACCTACTGGATGTGGTGGATAACATCGGGAGCATGAATTATCGCGATCGTTGCTTTGGTGCTGACGGAATCCTAGCTCATGGTATTCAAGAAATTGAATATGCAGATAAGATAGGAAAGCTTGTCTACATGGGGGTAGAAACGTTTCGGTATCCCCTTATAAAGGTCGATATGGTCTGCGGAATGAAAAAAGACCTCTTTTTTAAGAGATTAAATACAGATTTAATGGAGCTCCGGGATCTTAGTCGAATGGATGGTCCACGATTCAGACTTCAATTTCTTGAAGCGGACGATTATGTTCATGTAGGACTTGAACGGCCTGCGAATATGGATAAGGAAAGATCAAAACGATATGACAAAGCTTTACTTAAACTTGCCCGCTGGGTCGGAACACCGCCGGAGGGTTTTATAAACCTAGACGATGTCTTATTTGATACCGAATATGCTCTGTCAAAAAATCTGAGCTGGGATTCATTAACGCCAAGCCATATTTCCTCTTTAGATAGGAAAGAAACGTATGCGAGTTTTAAAACAACCCTTGTTATGCAGCCGAAAATTACGTTTGACGGGCAAACAAAAGCTCAGATGGATCGTGAACTATTTTCTGTTAATAAAGAATTTCTATCGCATTCCAGTTTTCTAGGTTTTGCGATCCACTATTATAAGACCTATAAAGGAATGCCCGACTGACCCAGAGGAACATCGCCATTCTAGTTATGACCCATTGATCGATCATATGGCTTGAAAAAATCGCCATCGAAGATGGCCTAACTTACGATATGAGTGAACAATTATGATTCTATTGCCTAAACCAAAGAAATGTAAAATGAGGGATGGAAAATATTCCTTGAGCGCCGAACAGTTACAGTGGGCAGCAGATACGGCGTCTAAAAAGCTATGCCCCTCCATAGAAGTAGACCTGGACTCTTCTGCAGGATCCCATGCAGAGGGTTATCACCTTCAGGTGATGCCGGATTCTATTAAAGTTCAAGCCAGAAGACCGGTCGGAGCTTTTTATGCTTCAATGACACTGCGTCAGCTCGTACGCCAATATCGTACTCAAGAAAAGCTACCCTGTGTAGAGATTGAAGATAATCCTGACTTTCCTCACCGTGGGGTCTCGCTCGATATAAGCCGCAACCGAGTCCCTACGATGGAAACACTCTATATGCTTATAGATATGTTCGCGGAATTGAAAATTAATCAGTTCCAGCTATATACAGAGCATACATTTGCGTATCGAAACCATGAAGTGGTATGGAAAGATGCCTCTCCAATGACGGCAGAAGAGATTCGGGCATTAGATGCTTATTGTCAGGACCATTTTATCGAGTTGATTCCAAATCAAAATTCCTTTGGTCATCTCAAACCTTGGCTGATACATCCTGAATACAAGGAGATTGCCGAAGCACCTGAAGGATGTGATACCGTTTGGGGATGGCAGGATGGGCCTTTTAGTTTATGTCCAACGGAGCCTGGGTCGATTCAGCTGCTTGAAGAGCTGTACAAAGAGCTTTTGCCAAACTTTTCAAGCGAAACTTTTAATGTGGGCTGTGATGAAACCGTAGATTTGGGAAAAGTAAAAAGTAAAGCGCATTGTGAAGAAAAGGGCGTCGGTCCGGTATACCTTGAGTTTTTGCTTAAAATCTATGATCAGGTTAAAGGGCATGGAAAGACCATGATGTTTTGGGCCGATGTCATGAACAATCATCCAGAACTGGTACCCCAACTCCCTAAAGATGTGATTGCCTTAGAATGGGATTACGAGGCCGAGCCTTTATTTGATAAGAACTGCCAAAAATATAAAGAGTCCAACATTAAATTTTATGTCTGCGCAGGGACATCGACCTGGAATTCCATAGGGGGACGCACAGACAATGCGCTTGGAAACTTACGCAGTGCAGCCCGTTCAGGGTTAGCCCATGGAGCCATTGGTTATTTAAATACCGATTGGGGTGATAATGGTCATTGGCAACACCCGTCGATTTCTTTTTTACCGCTGGCATACGGAGCGGCACAAAGTTGGGCATCAGAGGAGAATAAAGAGCTAGATATCAAAGAGGCGCTCAACGTACATGTTTTCAAAGATAAAGCAGGTATCATGGGGCCATTGGCTTATGATTTGGGAAATGCCTATAAAGAATTTAAAGTTACACCTTTTAATGCCTCAAGCTTATTCAACTTGTTGTTCTACTACGATAATCCCATTAGCAATGATGAAGGTCGTTTAAAGGATATATCAGAAGAGGAGATAAAGAAGGCTGCAGAATATATAGAACGTTTGACGGCAGGCTTGTCGAAGGCCAAAATGGATCGTCCAGATGCGGATCTTATTATTCGTGAATTTGAAAACGCCGTGGGTCTATTGCTTCATGTATGTCGCTTAGGTCAGGCTCGTTTTCAACATGAAGGGCATAAAGATATTGCACATATAGATTCTGCTACCCGAGAAGAGCTAGCGGACGAACTAGATCCTCTTCTAGCCGACTATAAAAGCGTATGGCGATCTCGTAGCCGAGAAGGAGAATTGGGCCAGAGCATTCAGCCTCTTGAAAAACTCTTAGCACTCTATCAGGGTTCCCCTTCAATCAAAGAAACCAACTAGCGGACTGTCGTTTTAGTAATTTTGACAAGAGTTTTCCACAAGTCTTTGGGGGTCTTTGCACCGAAGACTTTATCGCGAGCTTCTTTAGATCGGAAGGTTTCACTTAGTCCCGATAGCAGTTTCAGATAAAATGCACTGGCGGCAGTTGGTATAACAACAAAAAAGATAATACGCGTAAGTGTTTTTGGCGATCCTCCAAACTTGATTCCTTTTTTACTGAGGCCTAACACAAAACTTAATCCTCCGCCTTCGACTCCGCGTACGTGAGGGAACGCGAGTCCATGTTCTACGGCCGTGCTCACAATGGCTTCCCGCTTTAACGCTTCGTTTATAAGGGTATCGCTATTCTCGACAAAATTTTCGTCTTCTAGCTTCTGGCACATCTCAGTCAGAACTCCTTCGAGTGTTGTTGATGTGATCTGAGGGATCATTAAGCTTTCAGAAGAGAAGCGGGCAATGCCTATTTTGGGGGGGTGACCTCTTCGCGCTTTTTGGCTTCCTGTTCCACGAGGTATAGAATCTGAGTAATAAAGCATACGAGCACACGTGGGACATTGGTGAATTTTTTCTGCTTGATGATGCGCGATACATATGATTATTTTAGTTCGAACATTATCTTCTTTTGGGCATTTAATATTACAATTCTCAGGAAAAAATTAAATATAGAAAAGTACTTGAAAAATATTTGTATAGGCGTACATTTATTAAGCGGTAAAGGATGTACAGAATGATGCGCGATACATATGATTATTTTAGTTCGAACATTTCGTTTCGGCGGCTAGTCCACCTTTCTATCGCCTTTTATGTGTTAAATACATTTCTAGCAACCTCTTCTTTTAGTGCAAATACCGATTCTATGACATTGAGTATTACCATTGGTTTTGAGGATCAGGATGATGATGGGATGCCTGATGACTATGAAAATGTAAACGGGTTTAATCTGAACAGTTCTTCAGACGCCACCTTAGATGCGGATGAGGACGGGCAATCAAATATTGAAGAATTTTTAAGTGGGACAGATCCAAACAATTCGACCTCTTTGCTGCAGGTCGTGAGTTTTGATCTGATGACAAGCAATAGAGTCATGGTAACATGGGATTCAAGTTCGAGTACAGTCCCTGTGGATCGAGAATACGCCTTAGTTGCTATTTCGAAACTAGCAGACTTTACCACGAATACGGAGGTGGTTGCTACGGGCATTCTTTCGCAAGGGAACCAAACGGCTATTATCATCGACACGAATACAACAGCGAGCAAAAGATTTTATAGCATAAAACTCATCAAACCGTTTTTGGAGTAAATATAGGTATTTCAATGAAGATTTTTCTGGCCACGAAGCACACGAATGGACACAGATTCAGAGAAACAGATCCATCCTCTTTTTTGGTGTCCATCCGTGTGTCTCGTGGCCAGAAATTTTTCTTTCTCTTTCTTTTGGTTTCGGTTCTGCTGCTCCAGCCATTGCGTGTGGCACGAGCACAGGTTGTTACAACAGCCGTACTTCAGATAAGCGCAGAGGTTGTTGAAGGGACGGGAACGTATCTTGAAGTTTCACCCACGAACTATACTTTTTCTGTAAATCCTTTTTTTCCTACACCCACAGATCACAGGGTAGATTTTAATTCAGGGACAGCCACCTATTTTGTGGCCAACGGCCCATGGTCCATTGAGGTTGTCTCTGATAATACCAACAATGTAGACGGGCTGGCCACGTCTTCGGGTGACGTGCTGTCTATGAAGTTTAATACGCCGAATCTTGGTGCTAGCGATTCAGAGAGTGATACAAATTGGGTGGGTGACACGGCAACATTCAGGCCTGTAGTCGATAATGACAATCTAGCCCCTCTTCATCTAGCCGATTCGGCGGGAGATGATCGCTCTCCAACACCTTTTACGTTTGCGGCAGATGCGTTAGGGGGCGTGGCGACAAATTACAAGTCGATTATAGAATTTAGATTGGTAATTGAATGAGAATGATTGAACATTTTAGATCGCCCGCAGACTTTGGAGTGTGCTGGCTTGACAGCGCTTTGGATCTCTTACGGAGCAACAGAAAATACTCGCTTCATGTAGAACAAAAGCGGCGTCAAGCCGCCGCACTCCAAAGTTCAGCTACCGTTGGACCGAAAACTTTTATCTTTCTCCTTCTTATAATTTTTTCGCTAGGAGCAGATGCCAGGACCATCTCTTGGGCAGGACGTTTCTGGACGGTTAAACAATCATCAACGCCTGTAGGGCCAGGCCCGAATCTCTTTTCGGACAGTACCAATAGCGTATGGGTAGACGGGAATGGGTATCTTCACTTGAAACTTACAGAAAGTAATGGAACATGGCATGCCGCCGAGATTTTGAGCGAGCAAACATTAGGTTATGGTGAGTATCGTTTTTTAGTGGAAGGGCGTGTTGATAATTACGATACGAACGTGGTTGCAGGTCTTTTTACTTATGACGGAACTCTCCCGGACGGTTCAACCAATGAGATTGACATTGAGTTTACAAAAGCCTTCTCCAGTTTAGGAGGAACCAATAATGCGCTTTTTTCAGCTCATCCAGCCGGTCCTTCAGATAGTTTGAAATTTAAGCTTTCGCTCACGAATGGTGCCTTGACTACGCATCTTTTTGATTGGGGTACCAATCGGACCGATTTTTTAAGTTACCATAGCCATAGCACGTCACCTGCGCCGAGTGATGTTATTGCCGAATTTAATTATACAGGGCCGAATATACCCGTTTCGCCTGCCGCTGAAACCGTTCATTTTGTTTTGTTCCCTTTTCAGGGAAATGCATTGGTTGATACACAAAACCTGGAATTGATTGTACGTGATTTTCAGTTTACCCCCGCATCTTTTTTGCCGGGGACTCAAGCCCAGGCAGAGTTTTCAGGCACGATTGGGGCAATGACAGCGAATGATTTCATCGATATTGTAGAAACGAATTATAGTTGGGGTACGGTGAGTCGATCCCCAAGTCGGCGTCGCTTTAAATCTTTACCGCTAACCGTGAACTATTTTGTAGCAAATGGGCCCTGGAAAATTTTGATTTATACCGAGGGAAAGGCCAAGGATGGGCATTATGGGCTAGAACGGTTGGGTGGAGGAACTCATCAGCTTGATTTACGATTTAATCAACCCAATCTGGGTATTGCCGGGGACCCGAATGTGAATTGGAATACAACATGGGCCCCTGTTTTACCTGAAGACGTGGTGGCGATTATGCCGAATATTCCGTCATTTGCCTCTTCCGCAAATCAAGACCCCTCTGAGGGCCCATTAACCCTTTTATTGGGGGTTGATGTGTATCCGATATCATCATATATATCAAAAACGAACTATACGGCAAAATTGGTTTTAGAATTGGCATATCAGTAGAGAATACATTATGAAAATTTTTCAGACACGACTGATCCGTTCAAGCGGAGAGCAGAAGGGAACAAAGAAGCGTTCTAAGATGTATTCCTATAAGCATACATTTTCAGTAACTAGAAAGATCGCTACAGCATTCATTTCAATGTCCCTCTCGATGACAACACTAGGCCAGGGAACGAACATTCTTGACGACTTTGAATCAGGAATAGCAGAATGGACTACTTTTGGAACGGCTATTTTCCAGAATGGTATACAATCTACAGGAGATGCTTCTTCGGGGCTGAATGCCATGAGTGTTCTACAGTTTATAGGGTTCTACAATACCGATGGTCAGTTTGGGGGTGTTCAAAACTCAAATCTATCGATTACTAATTGGTCGACCTATGACCAATTAAGCGTTGCTGTAAAAAGCGATGCTGCTACAGATAAGTCTGGAATCGTTGCGGAACTCGGATTTGTCGAAGCTTCGGGGCAGAGCTGGGGAATGAGAACACCGATTACGATTACAACGAGTTACCAAAACGTTTCAGCGGATCTAGTGGCTAATATCCCCACAGGATTTGAAATAACAGAACATGAAGTGCTCCCGCCAACTACTAACTTTGTAATGGAGTTAGAAAATATTACGAGAGTCAATGTTATCTTTAAAAGAATAGCTCCTCGGGATCCTGCTGTTTTTACTGTAAACCATTTTATAGATGATCTTGCTTTGATTTCAAATCCCATGCCTACGACTTTGAGTCTAAATTCATCATCTCTAGATTTTGGACGCCTGGCCCCTAGCCCTGCAAAGTTTCGGTTTAATTCCCCGAAGGTCACATGTAGTTATTTTACGGAAGAACCCGCATGGCATATTAACGTTGTAACGACCAATAGTTTAAATAAGCCCGCTTTAGTAAGCAACGGTGGTGACTTCATCCTCTTAAAATTTCAGACGGCCAATTTTGGAGGGGGATCAAATCCCAATCCAAACGATGAAGCCTCGTGGGCTGGTTTCTTTAAATTTGTGTCCGATGGAACGTTTGACAGCATCCTGGCCTCTCCGACCATTCAGTCTCCGAATTCAGATGACCTGGACTTGACCTTTGCGGTGGATGCATGGGGAGCCGCTCAAACTACATATCAGGGGGCGGTTACTTTTGAGTTTGTGATAGAATGAAGAAAATTACCGAACATCCAAGGCCGAACTATTTAGTGTATGGAAGTTTTCAAGTCCATTTCCTCTCCCTCTGGGAGAGGCTGAAAGTCTGCTGTGGTGGAATTAAGGGTAGGGTCTTGTTTGTTGTTCGTCTTTTCCCTCTCCCGAAAGAGAGGGGATTATCTTTATTCGTCGCATTGATGCTCTCAACGGTTTTCATTCCCCTGATTTGGGCAGACGGACCTGTGCGGGGTGAGGAAGAATACAATGCGGCCATAAAAGCCATAAAAAGGTTGAGAAGCGCTGATGCGGATACGCGTAAAATTTCGGATACCTACCTGTGGGGAGCGGGGAAATGTCGAGATGCGGGGGGGGGAGACTATGCTGTAGCACTGTTTAAGTTAGCGGTTAAACAAGATCCTTCCAATGCGCGAGCCCATCGGCTTTACGGTGATTTTTTAATGGGATACCGAGGTCTTTATGAGTTTGCTCGTTACCACTATGATCAAGCCTGGAAACTTATTGAAATAGACCCCGCCGTCCATGAAGAACAAGAGATCAAGAATTTACAGCGTTCTTTTCAAATTTTGCATCGTGACGGTAAAGACGGGGTGTCTCTATTTGAATCCTCGGCTTTTTCCGTGTACCTTGAAGGGTCTGTGGCTTATGGAAGAACCGCTCCAAATCATATCACCGCCAGTGCGGGCGATGGTTCCCTTGTTGATACGGAAGCCAGAATCGACCGCTTTCTAAACGCTCGCCAAAAGGAGCTCGAAGGTGGGGTTGCGTTTTTTAGTAATGTCATTTTAACTCAAAATGATGGGTTGGCATTTTTCGGAGAGCAAGTAGATGGAACCATTCTGAATGCACAACGACTGAACTGCTTACTTTTCGGTATGGCGGGTAATCCTGCTTGTGACCCCTTTCTTCCCAATGTCGGGACGGTATTTACAAGAAACCAGGTTATTGATATTAGACCCGATGGAACACTTGTGGCCGTCAGTGTGTTAGAGACTGAAAACACGCAGTATCAACAGGAGTTACTGGCAACAGTCAATGAGATTCAGGCGGACAAAACAGAAACGGTTGCACGCGTTGCAAGGGATGCAGCAGAGTTGGCTGCGATCCCGGAAACCCGAAAAGAGACGGTGAAAAGAGTGCGGCGTCTACAGGAACGTTTTAAGTATGACGGGATTTTGACCATTCGATTTGGTTCTCCCAAGCTACCCTCTATAAGGCTGTTTGGTGAGCAGGCTGATAGGAGAGCGAGTCTTGATCTCGAAGATTTGGTTCACCCCTTGGATCATTCTTTTATTCAGTATGGGGGGTCGTTGGTTAAAAACTTTATGCTGGCCCCTCGATTTGATTTGGAAACGGAAGTTGAGTATGCTCATACACAATTGAGTATTTATGATACCGGACCTGCCGAGGTGAATTTTAACAGATTAATCGCCGACGAGAAGCGCGATCGATATCGGGTACAAACGATTTTAGCGTACAACATGCCTTTTAGATCCCTTAAGCTCAAGTTGGGAGGGACCCTGGCAGATATCAGAAATTTTGACAGTAAAGATGATGCTTCATGGACGCATGTAGGAACGATTCGATATGCAAAATTTGCAGATCCTGACAAAGTCCCTTACGAGCTGGACGACGATGAGCAGTCTTCTCGATATCGGGGTCGCCGATCTTCTCAATGGGAGGTGGGTGTGATTCATAGTGAGCGAAAATTTAAAGGGAGTGGTGTTCCCACAACAACAGAAGAAGTCTATCGACCCTTTATCAGTTGGGAGGAATTGGGACTGTTAAAAGGGAAAGTAGATTTGACATTGATTTATGATTGGCACCATCAGGATGTAAGTCAGAGAGGAGTGGATCAAGGAGGGTCGCTGATTTTAAATGAACGAACCGCTTCAGGGCGTCAATTAACACTCATTCCTACATGGGTAGCTGTTTATAAGCTTTATAATAGTGATTTTTATACAGGGTTAGAATCGTTAAACATAAGTTTCCCTACAAGTACTACTGTTGGAAAAGGAGACTATGATCGGATTATTTCTGGGGTGAAAGTAGAAGCCAGATATGTTACAAAATATGAAATGGCGATGATTCCATCTCTGACCGGCAATTATGCTTGGTACCATGAACTGGATCGGGATGATTGGGGCTTTTTTGTTCAATTGACGATTCGTGCTGGAAACAAGAAAAAGATATAGTAATTATTCGTTATCGGTTATTGGTTGCTAGGAAAGAAGAAAAGACTGCCACTAATAACAAATAACTACACGATGCAATCGTGTCACTGGAGGTATTGTATGAATATAAAATATCAGATGATGATAGGTGTTAAAATTGCGACTTCATTAATGTTCCCCTCACTTGTCTTTTCAGAGATCCCTGATGCGGAGCAAATGCCCGCATCGACAGTGCTGATCATTGATGACATGGAAAAAAAGAACAACGTTTTAGGCGGGAAATGCGGCGTTTATCAACGTGCTCCCTCCAGGGCGATGTACTATAAAAAATCTGATGATACGGGTACAAATAGTGTTTTGACTTTGAAGTATCTGAAGAAAAACGAAGGGGGCCCTTATGGAAACGGAGGCTGGTGTGGTTATTATACGGTTTCGCCGGAGTATCTGGACCTGTCGGATTACTCAAAAATCACGTTTCGGGTTAGAGCTGAAGGAGCAGACGGGTTTAAGTTTGGTGTAACTGACAAGGCATGGGAGATGAAGGGGGATTCCGTTAAAGTAAACCTTAAAAACTATTTACCGCAAGGTAAAGTAACCACGGAATGGCAAAAAGCTGAAATCCCGATGGATGAAGGGTTTGTTGATTGGGAACTGATTCATGCTTTTTCATTTAATGTGGAAGGTGAATCTTTTATCGAGGGAGGAAAAGGAACCATCTACATTGATGATATTAAGGCAGAAAAATAAATCATTTAACGCATTATAGAAATTTTTTCCGTTGATCAGCCATATGGTTTGTCCTGAAGGGGCAAAAGAATAGAGCTTGGGGTTGAGACCCCAGGACTAAAGAAAACACAAAACGTCCTGGGTCCGATTACGCCCTGAAGGGGCGCGGTTGAGGAGACGGAGATGTATATAAAAACAGCGCCCCTACAGGGCACAAAGTCTCTTTTATTATCTCTCCAGGCTCTATTCCTACATAGCGTTGCTAGGATGATTAGCATTCTTCTTGGTTTAATCTTTCCCCTCTGTGCTTATTCCGCTGATCAGAACTTTATCCAAGTATGGAACTTTGATCAGGGGTTTACAACCGACCAAAAAGGATATTTTAATCGCTTCGAAAACAGTGATTCTACTGCCCGCACTTTTTTGACAGACCAAATCTATTATGGGATAGGTGGTCGTTCATGGGAAATTACCGTGACAAAGGCTGCAGCGGGTTTTTGTGGAGCATGGATTCACTTCTTTGAAACCAAAACACTCCCGGAAGACAGAACCTATTTAAATGCATCCAACCATTTTTATCTTTTCTTTAGAATTAGAGGAAAGGAGGGGGGCGAAAAGGTTAGAGTCCAGATGGCTGACAAATCTTGGGTTCTTAAAGAAGATTCTATTCCGTGTAGTCCACTGAAAAATTATCTTCCCAAAGAAATAACTACGAACTGGCAAGAGGTAACCATTCCTTTAAAAGACTTCGAAGGGATTAATACAGCGGAGTTGGGTGGGCTCACATTTTCATTTGTTGAACAAGGTTCGTATACGGTTTATATAGACGATATATATATTGCCAAAAATAAAGAGGTCTCTATCCCCCAAACCAAAACGGAAAATAAGCCGTTCACAAAAATTCCGCGCAAAAAAGCCATGTGGGTATGGGAATCACATCGATTGTTGGCCGATGAAGAAGCTCGCGAAGAATTTTTTAGATTTTGTAAGACCTACGGTGTGAATGATATCTTTTTTCAGCTCCAATACAAATTCGATAAATCCAATCCTAGGGATGTCAAAACAGAACTTCTTATGGTCGATGAATCCAGAGCCTTTATTAAAGAAGCTCATGAAAAAAATATAGTGATCCAAGCGTTAGAAGGATACCCGGAATGGGTCCTAAAAAAATGGCATTCGCACCCTTTATCTCTTATCCAGGCTGTGATTGATTACAACCAAGCCGTTACTTCGCAGGAACGTTTTGACGGGATCCATTTCGATAATGAACCGCATTTACTGATGGGGTTTAATGATCGGGTTTACCGGAAGACGATCCTCCGAGAGTTCATTGAATTGAACGTTGAAGCCACTAAGCTCGTTCACGCACAATCAGATATGGTCTATGGTATTGATATTCCCTTTTGGTTCGAAGAACGTGGGGATTCCGGAAATATAGAAGGGCTCTGCAAATGGCAAGGGGTGGAAAAACCTGCTAGTTATCACCTACTGGATGTGGTGGATAACATCGGGAGCATGAATTATCGCGATCGTTGCTTTGGTGCTGACGGAATCCTAGCTCATGGTATTCAAGAAATTGAATATGCAGATAAGATAGGAAAGCTTGTCTACATGGGGGTAGAAACGTTTCGGTATCCCCTTATAAAGGTCGATATGGTCTGCGGAATGAAAAAAGACCTCTTTTTTAAGAGATTAAATACAGATTTAATGGAGCTCCGGGATCTTAGTCGAATGGATGGTCCACGATTCAGACTTCAATTTCTTGAAGCGGACGATTATGTTCATGTAGGACTTGAACGGCCTGCGAATATGGATAAGGAAAGATCAAAACGATATGACAAAGCTTTACTTAAACTTGCCCGCTGGGTCGGAACACCGCCGGAGGGTTTTATAAACCTAGACGATGTCTTATTTGATACCGAATATGCTCTGTCAAAAAATCTGAGCTGGGATTCATTAACGCCAAGCCATATTTCCTCTTTAGATAGGAAAGAAACGTATGCGAGTTTTAAAACAACCCTTGTTATGCAGCCGAAAATTACGTTTGACGGGCAAACAAAAGCTCAGATGGATCGTGAACTATTTTCTGTTAATAAAGAATTTCTATCGCATTCCAGTTTTCTAGGTTTTGCGATCCACTATTATAAGACCTATAAAGGAATGCCCGACTGACCCAGAGGAACATCGCCATTCTAGTTATGACCCATTGATCGATCATATGGCTTGAAAAAATCGCCATCGAAGATGGCCTAACTTACGATATGAGTGAACAATTATGATTCTATTGCCTAAACCAAAGAAATGTAAAATGAGGGATGGAAAATATTCCTTGAGCGCCGAACAGTTACAGTGGGCAGCAGATACGGCGTCTAAAAAGCTATGCCCCTCCATAGAAGTAGACCTGGACTCTTCTGCAGGATCCCATGCAGAGGGTTATCACCTTCAGGTGATGCCGGATTCTATTAAAGTTCAAGCCAGAAGACCGGTCGGAGCTTTTTATGCTTCAATGACACTGCGTCAGCTCGTACGCCAATATCGTACTCAAGAAAAGCTACCCTGTGTAGAGATTGAAGATAATCCTGACTTTCCTCACCGTGGGGTCTCGCTCGATATAAGCCGCAACCGAGTCCCTACGATGGAAACACTCTATATGCTTATAGATATGTTCGCGGAATTGAAAATTAATCAGTTCCAGCTATATACAGAGCATACATTTGCGTATCGAAACCATGAAGTGGTATGGAAAGATGCCTCTCCAATGACGGCAGAAGAGATTCGGGCATTAGATGCTTATTGTCAGGACCATTTTATCGAGTTGATTCCAAATCAAAATTCCTTTGGTCATCTCAAACCTTGGCTGATACATCCTGAATACAAGGAGATTGCCGAAGCACCTGAAGGATGTGATACCGTTTGGGGATGGCAGGATGGGCCTTTTAGTTTATGTCCAACGGAGCCTGGGTCGATTCAGCTGCTTGAAGAGCTGTACAAAGAGCTTTTGCCAAACTTTTCAAGCGAAACTTTTAATGTGGGCTGTGATGAAACCGTAGATTTGGGAAAAGTAAAAAGTAAAGCGCATTGTGAAGAAAAGGGCGTCGGTCCGGTATACCTTGAGTTTTTGCTTAAAATCTATGATCAGGTTAAAGGGCATGGAAAGACCATGATGTTTTGGGCCGATGTCATGAACAATCATCCAGAACTGGTACCCCAACTCCCTAAAGATGTGATTGCCTTAGAATGGGATTACGAGGCCGAGCCTTTATTTGATAAGAACTGCCAAAAATATAAAGAGTCCAACATTAAATTTTATGTCTGCGCAGGGACATCGACCTGGAATTCCATAGGGGGACGCACAGACAATGCGCTTGGAAACTTACGCAGTGCAGCCCGTTCAGGGTTAGCCCATGGAGCCATTGGTTATTTAAATACCGATTGGGGTGATAATGGTCATTGGCAACACCCGTCGATTTCTTTTTTACCGCTGGCATACGGAGCGGCACAAAGTTGGGCATCAGAGGAGAATAAAGAGCTAGATATCAAAGAGGCGCTCAACGTACATGTTTTCAAAGATAAAGCAGGTATCATGGGGCCATTGGCTTATGATTTGGGAAATGCCTATAAAGAATTTAAAGTTACACCTTTTAATGCCTCAAGCTTATTCAACTTGTTGTTCTACTACGATAATCCCATTAGCAATGATGAAGGTCGTTTAAAGGATATATCAGAAGAGGAGATAAAGAAGGCTGCAGAATATATAGAACGTTTGACGGCAGGCTTGTCGAAGGCCAAAATGGATCGTCCAGATGCGGATCTTATTATTCGTGAATTTGAAAACGCCGTGGGTCTATTGCTTCATGTATGTCGCTTAGGTCAGGCTCGTTTTCAACATGAAGGGCATAAAGATATTGCACATATAGATTCTGCTACCCGAGAAGAGCTAGCGGACGAACTAGATCCTCTTCTAGCCGACTATAAAAGCGTATGGCGATCTCGTAGCCGAGAAGGAGAATTGGGCCAGAGCATTCAGCCTCTTGAAAAACTCTTAGCACTCTATCAGGGTTCCCCTTCAATCAAAGAAACCAACTAGCGGACTGTCGTTTTAGTAATTTTGACAAGAGTTTTCCACAAGTCTTTGGGGGTCTTTGCACCGAAGACTTTATCGCGAGCTTCTTTAGATCGGAAGGTTTCACTTAGTCCCGATAGCAGTTTCAGATAAAATGCACTGGCGGCAGTTGGTATAACAACAAAAAAGATAATACGCGTAAGTGTTTTTGGCGATCCTCCAAACTTGATTCCTTTTTTACTGAGGCCTAACACAAAACTTAATCCTCCGCCTTCGACTCCGCGTACGTGAGGGAACGCGAGTCCATGTTCTACGGCCGTGCTCACAATGGCTTCCCGCTTTAACGCTTCGTTTATAAGGGTATCGCTATTCTCGACAAAATTTTCGTCTTCTAGCTTCTGGCACATCTCAGTCAGAACTCCTTCGAGTGTTGTTGATGTGATCTGAGGGATCATTAAGCTTTCAGAAGAGAAGCGGGCAATGCCTATTTTGGGGGGGTGACCTCTTCGCGCTTTTTGGCTTCCTGTTCCACGAGGTATAGAATCTGAGTAATAAAGCATACGAGCACACGTGGGACATTGGTGAATTTTTTCTGCTTGATGATGCGCGATACATATGATTATTTTAGTTCGAACATTATCTTCTTTTGGGCATTTAATATTACAATTCTCAGGAAAAAATTAAATATAGAAAAGTACTTGAAAAATATTTGTATAGGCGTACATTTATTAAGCGGTAAAGGATGTACAGAATGATGCGCGATACATATGATTATTTTAGTTCGAACATTTCGTTTCGGCGGCTAGTCCACCTTTCTATCGCCTTTTATGTGTTAAATACATTTCTAGCAACCTCTTCTTTTAGTGCAAATACCGATTCTATGACATTGAGTATTACCATTGGTTTTGAGGATCAGGATGATGATGGGATGCCTGATGACTATGAAAATGTAAACGGGTTTAATCTGAACAGTTCTTCAGACGCCACCTTAGATGCGGATGAGGACGGGCAATCAAATATTGAAGAATTTTTAAGTGGGACAGATCCAAACAATTCGACCTCTTTGCTGCAGGTCGTGAGTTTTGATCTGATGACAAGCAATAGAGTCATGGTAACATGGGATTCAAGTTCGAGTACAGTCCCTGTGGATCGAGAATACGCCTTAGTTGCTATTTCGAAACTAGCAGACTTTACCACGAATACGGAGGTGGTTGCTACGGGCATTCTTTCGCAAGGGAACCAAACGGCTATTATCATCGACACGAATACAACAGCGAGCAAAAGATTTTATAGCATAAAACTCATCAAACCGTTTTTGGAGTAAATATAGGTATTTCAATGAAGATTTTTCTGGCCACGAAGCACACGAATGGACACAGATTCAGAGAAACAGATCCATCCTCTTTTTTGGTGTCCATCCGTGTGTCTCGTGGCCAGAAATTTTTCTTTCTCTTTCTTTTGGTTTCGGTTCTGCTGCTCCAGCCATTGCGTGTGGCACGAGCACAGGTTGTTACAACAGCCGTACTTCAGATAAGCGCAGAGGTTGTTGAAGGGACGGGAACGTATCTTGAAGTTTCACCCACGAACTATACTTTTTCTGTAAATCCTTTTTTTCCTACACCCACAGATCACAGGGTAGATTTTAATTCAGGGACAGCCACCTATTTTGTGGCCAACGGCCCATGGTCCATTGAGGTTGTCTCTGATAATACCAACAATGTAGACGGGCTGGCCACGTCTTCGGGTGACGTGCTGTCTATGAAGTTTAATACGCCGAATCTTGGTGCTAGCGATTCAGAGAGTGATACAAATTGGGTGGGTGACACGGCAACATTCAGGCCTGTAGTCGATAATGACAATCTAGCCCCTCTTCATCTAGCCGATTCGGCGGGAGATGATCGCTCTCCAACACCTTTTACGTTTGCGGCAGATGCGTTAGGGGGCGTGGCGACAAATTACAAGTCGATTATAGAATTTAGATTGGTAATTGAATGAGAATGATTGAACATTTTAGATCGCCCGCAGACTTTGGAGTGTGCTGGCTTGACAGCGCTTTGGATCTCTTACGGAGCAACAGAAAATACTCGCTTCATGTAGAACAAAAGCGGCGTCAAGCCGCCGCACTCCAAAGTTCAGCTACCGTTGGACCGAAAACTTTTATCTTTCTCCTTCTTATAATTTTTTCGCTAGGAGCAGATGCCAGGACCATCTCTTGGGCAGGACGTTTCTGGACGGTTAAACAATCATCAACGCCTGTAGGGCCAGGCCCGAATCTCTTTTCGGACAGTACCAATAGCGTATGGGTAGACGGGAATGGGTATCTTCACTTGAAACTTACAGAAAGTAATGGAACATGGCATGCCGCCGAGATTTTGAGCGAGCAAACATTAGGTTATGGTGAGTATCGTTTTTTAGTGGAAGGGCGTGTTGATAATTACGATACGAACGTGGTTGCAGGTCTTTTTACTTATGACGGAACTCTCCCGGACGGTTCAACCAATGAGATTGACATTGAGTTTACAAAAGCCTTCTCCAGTTTAGGAGGAACCAATAATGCGCTTTTTTCAGCTCATCCAGCCGGTCCTTCAGATAGTTTGAAATTTAAGCTTTCGCTCACGAATGGTGCCTTGACTACGCATCTTTTTGATTGGGGTACCAATCGGACCGATTTTTTAAGTTACCATAGCCATAGCACGTCACCTGCGCCGAGTGATGTTATTGCCGAATTTAATTATACAGGGCCGAATATACCCGTTTCGCCTGCCGCTGAAACCGTTCATTTTGTTTTGTTCCCTTTTCAGGGAAATGCATTGGTTGATACACAAAACCTGGAATTGATTGTACGTGATTTTCAGTTTACCCCCGCATCTTTTTTGCCGGGGACTCAAGCCCAGGCAGAGTTTTCAGGCACGATTGGGGCAATGACAGCGAATGATTTCATCGATATTGTAGAAACGAATTATAGTTGGGGTACGGTGAGTCGATCCCCAAGTCGGCGTCGCTTTAAATCTTTACCGCTAACCGTGAACTATTTTGTAGCAAATGGGCCCTGGAAAATTTTGATTTATACCGAGGGAAAGGCCAAGGATGGGCATTATGGGCTAGAACGGTTGGGTGGAGGAACTCATCAGCTTGATTTACGATTTAATCAACCCAATCTGGGTATTGCCGGGGACCCGAATGTGAATTGGAATACAACATGGGCCCCTGTTTTACCTGAAGACGTGGTGGCGATTATGCCGAATATTCCGTCATTTGCCTCTTCCGCAAATCAAGACCCCTCTGAGGGCCCATTAACCCTTTTATTGGGGGTTGATGTGTATCCGATATCATCATATATATCAAAAACGAACTATACGGCAAAATTGGTTTTAGAATTGGCATATCAGTAGAGAATACATTATGAAAATTTTTCAGACACGACTGATCCGTTCAAGCGGAGAGCAGAAGGGAACAAAGAAGCGTTCTAAGATGTATTCCTATAAGCATACATTTTCAGTAACTAGAAAGATCGCTACAGCATTCATTTCAATGTCCCTCTCGATGACAACACTAGGCCAGGGAACGAACATTCTTGACGACTTTGAATCAGGAATAGCAGAATGGACTACTTTTGGAACGGCTATTTTCCAGAATGGTATACAATCTACAGGAGATGCTTCTTCGGGGCTGAATGCCATGAGTGTTCTACAGTTTATAGGGTTCTACAATACCGATGGTCAGTTTGGGGGTGTTCAAAACTCAAATCTATCGATTACTAATTGGTCGACCTATGACCAATTAAGCGTTGCTGTAAAAAGCGATGCTGCTACAGATAAGTCTGGAATCGTTGCGGAACTCGGATTTGTCGAAGCTTCGGGGCAGAGCTGGGGAATGAGAACACCGATTACGATTACAACGAGTTACCAAAACGTTTCAGCGGATCTAGTGGCTAATATCCCCACAGGATTTGAAATAACAGAACATGAAGTGCTCCCGCCAACTACTAACTTTGTAATGGAGTTAGAAAATATTACGAGAGTCAATGTTATCTTTAAAAGAATAGCTCCTCGGGATCCTGCTGTTTTTACTGTAAACCATTTTATAGATGATCTTGCTTTGATTTCAAATCCCATGCCTACGACTTTGAGTCTAAATTCATCATCTCTAGATTTTGGACGCCTGGCCCCTAGCCCTGCAAAGTTTCGGTTTAATTCCCCGAAGGTCACATGTAGTTATTTTACGGAAGAACCCGCATGGCATATTAACGTTGTAACGACCAATAGTTTAAATAAGCCCGCTTTAGTAAGCAACGGTGGTGACTTCATCCTCTTAAAATTTCAGACGGCCAATTTTGGAGGGGGATCAAATCCCAATCCAAACGATGAAGCCTCGTGGGCTGGTTTCTTTAAATTTGTGTCCGATGGAACGTTTGACAGCATCCTGGCCTCTCCGACCATTCAGTCTCCGAATTCAGATGACCTGGACTTGACCTTTGCGGTGGATGCATGGGGAGCCGCTCAAACTACATATCAGGGGGCGGTTACTTTTGAGTTTGTGATAGAATGAAGAAAATTACCGAACATCCAAGGCCGAACTATTTAGTGTATGGAAGTTTTCAAGTCCATTTCCTCTCCCTCTGGGAGAGGCTGAAAGTCTGCTGTGGTGGAATTAAGGGTAGGGTCTTGTTTGTTGTTCGTCTTTTCCCTCTCCCGAAAGAGAGGGGATTATCTTTATTCGTCGCATTGATGCTCTCAACGGTTTTCATTCCCCTGATTTGGGCAGACGGACCTGTGCGGGGTGAGGAAGAATACAATGCGGCCATAAAAGCCATAAAAAGGTTGAGAAGCGCTGATGCGGATACGCGTAAAATTTCGGATACCTACCTGTGGGGAGCGGGGAAATGTCGAGATGCGGGGGGGGGAGACTATGCTGTAGCACTGTTTAAGTTAGCGGTTAAACAAGATCCTTCCAATGCGCGAGCCCATCGGCTTTACGGTGATTTTTTAATGGGATACCGAGGTCTTTATGAGTTTGCTCGTTACCACTATGATCAAGCCTGGAAACTTATTGAAATAGACCCCGCCGTCCATGAAGAACAAGAGATCAAGAATTTACAGCGTTCTTTTCAAATTTTGCATCGTGACGGTAAAGACGGGGTGTCTCTATTTGAATCCTCGGCTTTTTCCGTGTACCTTGAAGGGTCTGTGGCTTATGGAAGAACCGCTCCAAATCATATCACCGCCAGTGCGGGCGATGGTTCCCTTGTTGATACGGAAGCCAGAATCGACCGCTTTCTAAACGCTCGCCAAAAGGAGCTCGAAGGTGGGGTTGCGTTTTTTAGTAATGTCATTTTAACTCAAAATGATGGGTTGGCATTTTTCGGAGAGCAAGTAGATGGAACCATTCTGAATGCACAACGACTGAACTGCTTACTTTTCGGTATGGCGGGTAATCCTGCTTGTGACCCCTTTCTTCCCAATGTCGGGACGGTATTTACAAGAAACCAGGTTATTGATATTAGACCCGATGGAACACTTGTGGCCGTCAGTGTGTTAGAGACTGAAAACACGCAGTATCAACAGGAGTTACTGGCAACAGTCAATGAGATTCAGGCGGACAAAACAGAAACGGTTGCACGCGTTGCAAGGGATGCAGCAGAGTTGGCTGCGATCCCGGAAACCCGAAAAGAGACGGTGAAAAGAGTGCGGCGTCTACAGGAACGTTTTAAGTATGACGGGATTTTGACCATTCGATTTGGTTCTCCCAAGCTACCCTCTATAAGGCTGTTTGGTGAGCAGGCTGATAGGAGAGCGAGTCTTGATCTCGAAGATTTGGTTCACCCCTTGGATCATTCTTTTATTCAGTATGGGGGGTCGTTGGTTAAAAACTTTATGCTGGCCCCTCGATTTGATTTGGAAACGGAAGTTGAGTATGCTCATACACAATTGAGTATTTATGATACCGGACCTGCCGAGGTGAATTTTAACAGATTAATCGCCGACGAGAAGCGCGATCGATATCGGGTACAAACGATTTTAGCGTACAACATGCCTTTTAGATCCCTTAAGCTCAAGTTGGGAGGGACCCTGGCAGATATCAGAAATTTTGACAGTAAAGATGATGCTTCATGGACGCATGTAGGAACGATTCGATATGCAAAATTTGCAGATCCTGACAAAGTCCCTTACGAGCTGGACGACGATGAGCAGTCTTCTCGATATCGGGGTCGCCGATCTTCTCAATGGGAGGTGGGTGTGATTCATAGTGAGCGAAAATTTAAAGGGAGTGGTGTTCCCACAACAACAGAAGAAGTCTATCGACCCTTTATCAGTTGGGAGGAATTGGGACTGTTAAAAGGGAAAGTAGATTTGACATTGATTTATGATTGGCACCATCAGGATGTAAGTCAGAGAGGAGTGGATCAAGGAGGGTCGCTGATTTTAAATGAACGAACCGCTTCAGGGCGTCAATTAACACTCATTCCTACATGGGTAGCTGTTTATAAGCTTTATAATAGTGATTTTTATACAGGGTTAGAATCGTTAAACATAAGTTTCCCTACAAGTACTACTGTTGGAAAAGGAGACTATGATCGGATTATTTCTGGGGTGAAAGTAGAAGCCAGATATGTTACAAAATATGAAATGGCGATGATTCCATCTCTGACCGGCAATTATGCTTGGTACCATGAACTGGATCGGGATGATTGGGGCTTTTTTGTTCAATTGACGATTCGTGCTGGAAACAAGAAAAAGATATAGTAATTATTCGTTATCGGTTATTGGTTGCTAGGAAAGAAGAAAAGACTGCCACTAATAACAAATAACTACACGATGCAATCGTGTCACTGGAGGTATTGTATGAATATAAAATATCAGATGATGATAGGTGTTAAAATTGCGACTTCATTAATGTTCCCCTCACTTGTCTTTTCAGAGATCCCTGATGCGGAGCAAATGCCCGCATCGACAGTGCTGATCATTGATGACATGGAAAAAAAGAACAACGTTTTAGGCGGGAAATGCGGCGTTTATCAACGTGCTCCCTCCAGGGCGATGTACTATAAAAAATCTGATGATACGGGTACAAATAGTGTTTTGACTTTGAAGTATCTGAAGAAAAACGAAGGGGGCCCTTATGGAAACGGAGGCTGGTGTGGTTATTATACGGTTTCGCCGGAGTATCTGGACCTGTCGGATTACTCAAAAATCACGTTTCGGGTTAGAGCTGAAGGAGCAGACGGGTTTAAGTTTGGTGTAACTGACAAGGCATGGGAGATGAAGGGGGATTCCGTTAAAGTAAACCTTAAAAACTATTTACCGCAAGGTAAAGTAACCACGGAATGGCAAAAAGCTGAAATCCCGATGGATGAAGTGTTTGTTGATTGGGAACTGATTCATGCTTTTTCATTTAATGTGGAAGGTGAATCTTTTATCGAGGGAGGAAAAGGAACCATCTACATTGATGATATTAAGGCAGAAAAATAAATCATTTAACGCATTATAGAAATTTTTTCCGTTGATCAGCCATATGGTTTGTCCTGAAGGGGCAAAAGAATAGAGCTTGGGGTTGAGACCCCAGGACTAAAGAAAACACAAAACGTCCTGGGTCCGATTACGCCCTGAAGGGGCGCGGTTGAGGAGACGGAGATGTATATAAAAACAGCGCCCCTACAGGGCACAAAGTCTCTTTTATTATCTCTCCAGGCTCTATTCCTACATAGCGTTGCTAGGATGATTAGCATTCTTCTTGGTTTAATCTTTCCCCTCTGTGCTTATTCCGCTGATCAGAACTTTATCCAAGTATGGAACTTTGATCAGGGGTTTACAACCGACCAAAAAGGATATTTTAATCGCTTCGAAAACAGTGATTCTACTGCCCGCACTTTTTTGACAGACCAAATCTATTATGGGATAGGTGGTCGTTCATGGGAAATTACCGTGACAAAGGCTGCAGCGGGTTTTTGTGGAGCATGGATTCACTTCTTTGAAACCAAAACACTCCCGGAAGACAGAACCTATTTAAATGCATCCAACCATTTTTATCTTTTCTTTAGAATTAGAGGAAAGGAGGGGGGCGAAAAGGTTAGAGTCCAGATGGCTGACAAATCTTGGGTTCTTAAAGAAGATTCTATTCCGTGTAGTCCACTGAAAAATTATCTTCCCAAAGAAATAACTACGAACTGGCAAGAGGTAACCATTCCTTTAAAAGACTTCGAAGGGATTAATACAGCGGAGTTGGGTGGGCTCACATTTTCATTTGTTGAACAAGGTTCGTATACGGTTTATATAGACGATATATATATTGCCAAAAATAAAGAGGTCTCTATCCCCCAAACCAAAACGGAAAATAAGCCGTTCACAAAAATTCCGCGCAAAAAAGCCATGTGGGTATGGGAATCACATCGATTGTTGGCCGATGAAGAAGCTCGCGAAGAATTTTTTAGATTTTGTAAGACCTACGGTGTGAATGATATCTTTTTTCAGCTCCAATACAAATTCGATAAATCCAATCCTAGGGATGTCAAAACAGAACTTCTTATGGTCGATGAATCCAGAGCCTTTATTAAAGAAGCTCATGAAAAAAATATAGTGATCCAAGCGTTAGAAGGATACCCGGAATGGGTCCTAAAAAAATGGCATTCGCACCCTTTATCTCTTATCCAGGCTGTGATTGATTACAACCAAGCCGTTACTTCGCAGGAACGTTTTGACGGGATCCATTTCGATAATGAACCGCATTTACTGATGGGGTTTAATGATCGGGTTTACCGGAAGACGATCCTCCGAGAGTTCATTGAATTGAACGTTGAAGCCACTAAGCTCGTTCACGCACAATCAGATATGGTCTATGGTATTGATATTCCCTTTTGGTTCGAAGAACGTGGGGATTCCGGAAATATAGAAGGGCTCTGCAAATGGCAAGGGGTGGAAAAACCTGCTAGTTATCACCTACTGGATGTGGTGGATAACATCGGGAGCATGAATTATCGCGATCGTTGCTTTGGTGCTGACGGAATCCTAGCTCATGGTATTCAAGAAATTGAATATGCAGATAAGATAGGAAAGCTTGTCTACATGGGGGTAGAAACGTTTCGGTATCCCCTTATAAAGGTCGATATGGTCTGCGGAATGAAAAAAGACCTCTTTTTTAAGAGATTAAATACAGATTTAATGGAGCTCCGGGATCTTAGTCGAATGGATGGTCCACGATTCAGACTTCAATTTCTTGAAGCGGACGATTATGTTCATGTAGGACTTGAACGGCCTGCGAATATGGATAAGGAAAGATCAAAACGATATGACAAAGCTTTACTTAAACTTGCCCGCTGGGTCGGAACACCGCCGGAGGGTTTTATAAACCTAGACGATGTCTTATTTGATACCGAATATGCTCTGTCAAAAAATCTGAGCTGGGATTCATTAACGCCAAGCCATATTTCCTCTTTAGATAGGAAAGAAACGTATGCGAGTTTTAAAACAACCCTTGTTATGCAGCCGAAAATTACGTTTGACGGGCAAACAAAAGCTCAGATGGATCGTGAACTATTTTCTGTTAATAAAGAATTTCTATCGCATTCCAGTTTTCTAGGTTTTGCGATCCACTATTATAAGACCTATAAAGGAATGCCCGACTGACCCAGAGGAACATCGCCATTCTAGTTATGACCCATTGATCGATCATATGGCTTGAAAAAATCGCCATCGAAGATGGCCTAACTTACGATATGAGTGAACAATTATGATTCTATTGCCTAAACCAAAGAAATGTAAAATGAGGGATGGAAAATATTCCTTGAGCGCCGAACAGTTACAGTGGGCAGCAGATACGGCGTCTAAAAAGCTATGCCCCTCCATAGAAGTAGACCTGGACTCTTCTGCAGGATCCCATGCAGAGGGTTATCACCTTCAGGTGATGCCGGATTCTATTAAAGTTCAAGCCAGAAGACCGGTCGGAGCTTTTTATGCTTCAATGACACTGCGTCAGCTCGTACGCCAATATCGTACTCAAGAAAAGCTACCCTGTGTAGAGATTGAAGATAATCCTGACTTTCCTCACCGTGGGGTCTCGCTCGATATAAGCCGCAACCGAGTCCCTACGATGGAAACACTCTATATGCTTATAGATATGTTCGCGGAATTGAAAATTAATCAGTTCCAGCTATATACAGAGCATACATTTGCGTATCGAAACCATGAAGTGGTATGGAAAGATGCCTCTCCAATGACGGCAGAAGAGATTCGGGCATTAGATGCTTATTGTCAGGACCATTTTATCGAGTTGATTCCAAATCAAAATTCCTTTGGTCATCTCAAACCTTGGCTGATACATCCTGAATACAAGGAGATTGCCGAAGCACCTGAAGGATGTGATACCGTTTGGGGATGGCAGGATGGGCCTTTTAGTTTATGTCCAACGGAGCCTGGGTCGATTCAGCTGCTTGAAGAGCTGTACAAAGAGCTTTTGCCAAACTTTTCAAGCGAAACTTTTAATGTGGGCTGTGATGAAACCGTAGATTTGGGAAAAGTAAAAAGTAAAGCGCATTGTGAAGAAAAGGGCGTCGGTCCGGTATACCTTGAGTTTTTGCTTAAAATCTATGATCAGGTTAAAGGGCATGGAAAGACCATGATGTTTTGGGCCGATGTCATGAACAATCATCCAGAACTGGTACCCCAACTCCCTAAAGATGTGATTGCCTTAGAATGGGATTACGAGGCCGAGCCTTTATTTGATAAGAACTGCCAAAAATATAAAGAGTCCAACATTAAATTTTATGTCTGCGCAGGGACATCGACCTGGAATTCCATAGGGGGACGCACAGACAATGCGCTTGGAAACTTACGCAGTGCAGCCCGTTCAGGGTTAGCCCATGGAGCCATTGGTTATTTAAATACCGATTGGGGTGATAATGGTCATTGGCAACACCCGTCGATTTCTTTTTTACCGCTGGCATACGGAGCGGCACAAAGTTGGGCATCAGAGGAGAATAAAGAGCTAGATATCAAAGAGGCGCTCAACGTACATGTTTTCAAAGATAAAGCAGGTATCATGGGGCCATTGGCTTATGATTTGGGAAATGCCTATAAAGAATTTAAAGTTACACCTTTTAATGCCTCAAGCTTATTCAACTTGTTGTTCTACTACGATAATCCCATTAGCAATGATGAAGGTCGTTTAAAGGATATATCAGAAGAGGAGATAAAGAAGGCTGCAGAATATATAGAACGTTTGACGGCAGGCTTGTCGAAGGCCAAAATGGATCGTCCAGATGCGGATCTTATTATTCGTGAATTTGAAAACGCCGTGGGTCTATTGCTTCATGTATGTCGCTTAGGTCAGGCTCGTTTTCAACATGAAGGGCATAAAGATATTGCACATATAGATTCTGCTACCCGAGAAGAGCTAGCGGACGAACTAGATCCTCTTCTAGCCGACTATAAAAGCGTATGGCGATCTCGTAGCCGAGAAGGAGAATTGGGCCAGAGCATTCAGCCTCTTGAAAAACTCTTAGCACTCTATCAGGGTTCCCCTTCAATCAAAGAAACCAACTAGCGGACTGTCGTTTTAGTAATTTTGACAAGAGTTTTCCACAAGTCTTTGGGGGTCTTTGCACCGAAGACTTTATCGCGAGCTTCTTTAGATCGGAAGGTTTCACTTAGTCCCGATAGCAGTTTCAGATAAAATGCACTGGCGGCAGTTGGTATAACAACAAAAAAGATAATACGCGTAAGTGTTTTTGGCGATCCTCCAAACTTGATTCCTTTTTTACTGAGGCCTAACACAAAACTTAATCCTCCGCCTTCGACTCCGCGTACGTGAGGGAACGCGAGTCCATGTTCTACGGCCGTGCTCACAATGGCTTCCCGCTTTAACGCTTCGTTTATAAGGGTATCGCTATTCTCGACAAAATTTTCGTCTTCTAGCTTCTGGCACATCTCAGTCAGAACTCCTTCGAGTGTTGTTGATGTGATCTGAGGGATCATTAAGCTTTCAGAAGAGAAGCGGGCAATGCCTATTTTGGGGGGGTGACCTCTTCGCGCTTTTGGCTTCCTGTTCCACGAGGTATAGAATCTGAGTAATAAAGCATACGAGCACACGTGGGACATTGGTGAATTTTTTCTGCTTGATGATGCGCGATACATATGATTATTTTAGTTCGAACATTATCTTCTTTTGGGCATTTAATATTACAATTCTCAGGAAAAAATTAAATATAGAAAAGTACTTGAAAAATATTTGTATAGGCGTACATTTATTAAGCGGTAAAGGATGTACAGAATGATGCGCGATACATATGATTATTTTAGTTCGAACATTTCGTTTCGGCGGCTAGTCCACCTTTCTATCGCCTTTTATGTGTTAAATACATTTCTAGCAACCTCTTCTTTTAGTGCAAATACCGATTCTATGACATTGAGTATTACCATTGGTTTTGAGGATCAGGATGATGATGGGATGCCTGATGACTATGAAAATGTAAACGGGTTTAATCTGAACAGTTCTTCAGACGCCACCTTAGATGCGGATGAGGACGGGCAATCAAATATTGAAGAATTTTTAAGTGGGACAGATCCAAACAATTCGACCTCTTTGCTGCAGGTCGTGAGTTTTGATCTGATGACAAGCAATAGAGTCATGGTAACATGGGATTCAAGTTCGAGTACAGTCCCTGTGGATCGAGAATACGCCTTAGTTGCTATTTCGAAACTAGCAGACTTTACCACGAATACGGAGGTGGTTGCTACGGGCATTCTTTCGCAAGGGAACCAAACGGCTATTATCATCGACACGAATACAACAGCGAGCAAAAGATTTTATAGCATAAAACTCATCAAACCGTTTTTGGAGTAAATATAGGTATTTCAATGAAGATTTTTCTGGCCACGAAGCACACGAATGGACACAGATTCAGAGAAACAGATCCATCCTCTTTTTTGGTGTCCATCCGTGTGTCTCGTGGCCAGAAATTTTTCTTTCTCTTTCTTTTGGTTTCGGTTCTGCTGCTCCAGCCATTGCGTGTGGCACGAGCACAGGTTGTTACAACAGCCGTACTTCAGATAAGCGCAGAGGTTGTTGAAGGGACGGGAACGTATCTTGAAGTTTCACCCACGAACTATACTTTTTCTGTAAATCCTTTTTTTCCTACACCCACAGATCACAGGGTAGATTTTAATTCAGGGACAGCCACCTATTTTGTGGCCAACGGCCCATGGTCCATTGAGGTTGTCTCTGATAATACCAACAATGTAGACGGGCTGGCCACGTCTTCGGGTGACGTGCTGTCTATGAAGTTTAATACGCCGAATCTTGGTGCTAGCGATTCAGAGAGTGATACAAATTGGGTGGGTGACACGGCAACATTCAGGCCTGTAGTCGATAATGACAATCTAGCCCCTCTTCATCTAGCCGATTCGGCGGGAGATGATCGCTCTCCAACACCTTTTACGTTTGCGGCAGATGCGTTAGGGGGCGTGGCGACAAATTACAAGTCGATTATAGAATTTAGATTGGTAATTGAATGAGAATGATTGAACATTTTAGATCGCCCGCAGACTTTGGAGTGTGCTGGCTTGACAGCGCTTTGGATCTCTTACGGAGCAACAGAAAATACTCGCTTCATGTAGAACAAAAGCGGCGTCAAGCCGCCGCACTCCAAAGTTCAGCTACCGTTGGACCGAAAACTTTTATCTTTCTCCTTCTTATAATTTTTTCGCTAGGAGCAGATGCCAGGACCATCTCTTGGGCAGGACGTTTCTGGACGGTTAAACAATCATCAACGCCTGTAGGGCCAGGCCCGAATCTCTTTTCGGACAGTACCAATAGCGTATGGGTAGACGGGAATGGGTATCTTCACTTGAAACTTACAGAAAGTAATGGAACATGGCATGCCGCCGAGATTTTGAGCGAGCAAACATTAGGTTATGGTGAGTATCGTTTTTTAGTGGAAGGGCGTGTTGATAATTACGATACGAACGTGGTTGCAGGTCTTTTTACTTATGACGGAACTCTCCCGGACGGTTCAACCAATGAGATTGACATTGAGTTTACAAAAGCCTTCTCCAGTTTAGGAGGAACCAATAATGCGCTTTTTTCAGCTCATCCAGCCGGTCCTTCAGATAGTTTGAAATTTAAGCTTTCGCTCACGAATGGTGCCTTGACTACGCATCTTTTTGATTGGGGTACCAATCGGACCGATTTTTTAAGTTACCATAGCCATAGCACGTCACCTGCGCCGAGTGATGTTATTGCCGAATTTAATTATACAGGGCCGAATATACCCGTTTCGCCTGCCGCTGAAACCGTTCATTTTGTTTTGTTCCCTTTTCAGGGAAATGCATTGGTTGATACACAAAACCTGGAATTGATTGTACGTGATTTTCAGTTTACCCCCGCATCTTTTTTGCCGGGGACTCAAGCCCAGGCAGAGTTTTCAGGCACGATTGGGGCAATGACAGCGAATGATTTCATCGATATTGTAGAAACGAATTATAGTTGGGGTACGGTGAGTCGATCCCCAAGTCGGCGTCGCTTTAAATCTTTACCGCTAACCGTGAACTATTTTGTAGCAAATGGGCCCTGGAAAATTTTGATTTATACCGAGGGAAAGGCCAAGGATGGGCATTATGGGCTAGAACGGTTGGGTGGAGGAACTCATCAGCTTGATTTACGATTTAATCAACCCAATCTGGGTATTGCCGGGGACCCGAATGTGAATTGGAATACAACATGGGCCCCTGTTTTACCTGAAGACGTGGTGGCGATTATGCCGAATATTCCGTCATTTGCCTCTTCCGCAAATCAAGACCCCTCTGAGGGCCCATTAACCCTTTTATTGGGGGTTGATGTGTATCCGATATCATCATATATATCAAAAACGAACTATACGGCAAAATTGGTTTTAGAATTGGCATATCAGTAGAGAATACATTATGAAAATTTTTCAGACACGACTGATCCGTTCAAGCGGAGAGCAGAAGGGAACAAAGAAGCGTTCTAAGATGTATTCCTATAAGCATACATTTTCAGTAACTAGAAAGATCGCTACAGCATTCATTTCAATGTCCCTCTCGATGACAACACTAGGCCAGGGAACGAACATTCTTGACGACTTTGAATCAGGAATAGCAGAATGGACTACTTTTGGAACGGCTATTTTCCAGAATGGTATACAATCTACAGGAGATGCTTCTTCGGGGCTGAATGCCATGAGTGTTCTACAGTTTATAGGGTTCTACAATACCGATGGTCAGTTTGGGGGTGTTCAAAACTCAAATCTATCGATTACTAATTGGTCGACCTATGACCAATTAAGCGTTGCTGTAAAAAGCGATGCTGCTACAGATAAGTCTGGAATCGTTGCGGAACTCGGATTTGTCGAAGCTTCGGGGCAGAGCTGGGGAATGAGAACACCGATTACGATTACAACGAGTTACCAAAACGTTTCAGCGGATCTAGTGGCTAATATCCCCACAGGATTTGAAATAACAGAACATGAAGTGCTCCCGCCAACTACTAACTTTGTAATGGAGTTAGAAAATATTACGAGAGTCAATGTTATCTTTAAAAGAATAGCTCCTCGGGATCCTGCTGTTTTTACTGTAAACCATTTTATAGATGATCTTGCTTTGATTTCAAATCCCATGCCTACGACTTTGAGTCTAAATTCATCATCTCTAGATTTTGGACGCCTGGCCCCTAGCCCTGCAAAGTTTCGGTTTAATTCCCCGAAGGTCACATGTAGTTATTTTACGGAAGAACCCGCATGGCATATTAACGTTGTAACGACCAATAGTTTAAATAAGCCCGCTTTAGTAAGCAACGGTGGTGACTTCATCCTCTTAAAATTTCAGACGGCCAATTTTGGAGGGGGATCAAATCCCAATCCAAACGATGAAGCCTCGTGGGCTGGTTTCTTTAAATTTGTGTCCGATGGAACGTTTGACAGCATCCTGGCCTCTCCGACCATTCAGTCTCCGAATTCAGATGACCTGGACTTGACCTTTGCGGTGGATGCATGGGGAGCCGCTCAAACTACATATCAGGGGGCGGTTACTTTTGAGTTTGTGATAGAATGAAGAAAATTACCGAACATCCAAGGCCGAACTATTTAGTGTATGGAAGTTTTCAAGTCCATTTCCTCTCCCTCTGGGAGAGGCTGAAAGTCTGCTGTGGTGGAATTAAGGGTAGGGTCTTGTTTGTTGTTCGTCTTTTCCCTCTCCCGAAAGAGAGGGGATTATCTTTATTCGTCGCATTGATGCTCTCAACGGTTTTCATTCCCCTGATTTGGGCAGACGGACCTGTGCGGGGTGAGGAAGAATACAATGCGGCCATAAAAGCCATAAAAAGGTTGAGAAGCGCTGATGCGGATACGCGTAAAATTTCGGATACCTACCTGTGGGGAGCGGGGAAATGTCGAGATGCGGGGGGGGAGACTATGCTGTAGCACTGTTTAAGTTAGCGGTTAAACAAGATCCTTCCAATGCGCGAGCCCATCGGCTTTACGGTGATTTTTTAATGGGATACCGAGGTCTTTATGAGTTTGCTCGTTACCACTATGATCAAGCCTGGAAACTTATTGAAATAGACCCCGCCGTCCATGAAGAACAAGAGATCAAGAATTTACAGCGTTCTTTTCAAATTTTGCATCGTGACGGTAAAGACGGGGTGTCTCTATTTGAATCCTCGGCTTTTTCCGTGTACCTTGAAGGGTCTGTGGCTTATGGAAGAACCGCTCCAAATCATATCACCGCCAGTGCGGGCGATGGTTCCCTTGTTGATACGGAAGCCAGAATCGACCGCTTTCTAAACGCTCGCCAAAAGGAGCTCGAAGGTGGGGTTGCGTTTTTTAGTAATGTCATTTTAACTCAAAATGATGGGTTGGCATTTTTCGGAGAGCAAGTAGATGGAACCATTCTGAATGCACAACGACTGAACTGCTTACTTTTCGGTATGGCGGGTAATCCTGCTTGTGACCCCTTTCTTCCCAATGTCGGGACGGTATTTACAAGAAACCAGGTTATTGATATTAGACCCGATGGAACACTTGTGGCCGTCAGTGTGTTAGAGACTGAAAACACGCAGTATCAACAGGAGTTACTGGCAACAGTCAATGAGATTCAGGCGGACAAAACAGAAACGGTTGCACGCGTTGCAAGGGATGCAGCAGAGTTGGCTGCGATCCCGGAAACCCGAAAAGAGACGGTGAAAAGAGTGCGGCGTCTACAGGAACGTTTTAAGTATGACGGGATTTTGACCATTCGATTTGGTTCTCCCAAGCTACCCTCTATAAGGCTGTTTGGTGAGCAGGCTGATAGGAGAGCGAGTCTTGATCTCGAAGATTTGGTTCACCCCTTGGATCATTCTTTTATTCAGTATGGGGGGTCGTTGGTTAAAAACTTTATGCTGGCCCCTCGATTTGATTTGGAAACGGAAGTTGAGTATGCTCATACACAATTGAGTATTTATGATACCGGACCTGCCGAGGTGAATTTTAACAGATTAATCGCCGACGAGAAGCGCGATCGATATCGGGTACAAACGATTTTAGCGTACAACATGCCTTTTAGATCCCTTAAGCTCAAGTTGGGAGGGACCCTGGCAGATATCAGAAATTTTGACAGTAAAGATGATGCTTCATGGACGCATGTAGGAACGATTCGATATGCAAAATTTGCAGATCCTGACAAAGTCCCTTACGAGCTGGACGACGATGAGCAGTCTTCTCGATATCGGGGTCGCCGATCTTCTCAATGGGAGGTGGGTGTGATTCATAGTGAGCGAAAATTTAAAGGGAGTGGTGTTCCCACAACAACAGAAGAAGTCTATCGACCCTTTATCAGTTGGGAGGAATTGGGACTGTTAAAAGGGAAAGTAGATTTGACATTGATTTATGATTGGCACCATCAGGATGTAAGTCAGAGAGGAGTGGATCAAGGAGGGTCGCTGATTTTAAATGAACGAACCGCTTCAGGGCGTCAATTAACACTCATTCCTACATGGGTAGCTGTTTATAAGCTTTATAATAGTGATTTTTATACAGGGTTAGAATCGTTAAACATAAGTTTCCCTACAAGTACTACTGTTGGAAAAGGAGACTATGATCGGATTATTTCTGGGGTGAAAGTAGAAGCCAGATATGTTACAAAATATGAAATGGCGATGATTCCATCTCTGACCGGCAATTATGCTTGGTACCATGAACTGGATCGGGATGATTGGGGCTTTTTTGTTCAATTGACGATTCGTGCTGGAAACAAGAAAAAGATATAGTAATTATTCGTTATCGGTTATTGGTTGCTAGGAAAGAAGAAAAGACTGCCACTAATAACAAATAACTACACGATGCAATCGTGTCACTGGAGGTATTGTATGAATATAAAATATCAGATGATGATAGGTGTTAAAATTGCGACTTCATTAATGTTCCCCTCACTTGTCTTTTCAGAGATCCCTGATGCGGAGCAAATGCCCGCATCGACAGTGCTGATCATTGATGACATGGAAAAAAAGAACAACGTTTTAGGCGGGAAATGCGGCGTTTATCAACGTGCTCCCTCCAGGGCGATGTACTATAAAAAATCTGATGATACGGGTACAAATAGTGTTTTGACTTTGAAGTATCTGAAGAAAAACGAAGGGGGCCCTTATGGAAACGGAGGCTGGTGTGGTTATTATACGGTTTCGCCGGAGTATCTGGACCTGTCGGATTACTCAAAAATCACGTTTCGGGTTAGAGCTGAAGGAGCAGACGGGTTTAAGTTTGGTGTAACTGACAAGGCATGGGAGATGAAGGGGGATTCCGTTAAAGTAAACCTTAAAAACTATTTACCGCAAGGTAAAGTAACCACGGAATGGCAAAAAGCTGAAATCCCGATGGATGAAGGGTTTGTTGATTGGGAACTGATTCATGCTTTTTCATTTAATGTGGAAGGTGAATCTTTTATCGAGGGAGGAAAAGGAACCATCTACATTGATGATATTAAGGCAGAAAAATAAATCATTTAACGCATTATAGAAATTTTTTCCGTTGATCAGCCATATGGTTTGTCCTGAAGGGGCAAAAGAATAGAGCTTGGGGTTGAGACCCCAGGACTAAAGAAAACACAAAACGTCCTGGGTCCGATTACGCCCTGAAGGGGCGCGGTTGAGGAGACGGAGATGTATATAAAAACAGCGCCCCTACAGGGCACAAAGTCTCTTTTATTATCTCTCCAGGCTCTATTCCTACATAGCGTTGCTAGGATGATTAGCATTCTTCTTGGTTTAATCTTTCCCCTCTGTGCTTATTCCGCTGATCAGAACTTTATCCAAGTATGGAACTTTGATCAGGGGTTTACAACCGACCAAAAAGGATATTTTAATCGCTTCGAAAACAGTGATTCTACTGCCCGCACTTTTTTGACAGACCAAATCTATTATGGGATAGGTGGTCGTTCATGGGAAATTACCGTGACAAAGGCTGCAGCGGGTTTTTGTGGAGCATGGATTCACTTCTTTGAAACCAAAACACTCCCGGAAGACAGAACCTATTTAAATGCATCCAACCATTTTTATCTTTTCTTTAGAATTAGAGGAAAGGAGGGGGGCGAAAAGGTTAGAGTCCAGATGGCTGACAAATCTTGGGTTCTTAAAGAAGATTCTATTCCGTGTAGTCCACTGAAAAATTATCTTCCCAAAGAAATAACTACGAACTGGCAAGAGGTAACCATTCCTTTAAAAGACTTCGAAGGGATTAATACAGCGGAGTTGGGTGGGCTCACATTTTCATTTGTTGAACAAGGTTCGTATACGGTTTATATAGACGATATATATATTGCCAAAAATAAAGAGGTCTCTATCCCCCAAACCAAAACGGAAAATAAGCCGTTCACAAAAATTCCGCGCAAAAAAGCCATGTGGGTATGGGAATCACATCGATTGTTGGCCGATGAAGAAGCTCGCGAAGAATTTTTTAGATTTTGTAAGACCTACGGTGTGAATGATATCTTTTTTCAGCTCCAATACAAATTCGATAAATCCAATCCTAGGGATGTCAAAACAGAACTTCTTATGGTCGATGAATCCAGAGCCTTTATTAAAGAAGCTCATGAAAAAAATATAGTGATCCAAGCGTTAGAAGGATACCCGGAATGGGTCCTAAAAAAATGGCATTCGCACCCTTTATCTCTTATCCAGGCTGTGATTGATTACAACCAAGCCGTTACTTCGCAGGAACGTTTTGACGGGATCCATTTCGATAATGAACCGCATTTACTGATGGGGTTTAATGATCGGGTTTACCGGAAGACGATCCTCCGAGAGTTCATTGAATTGAACGTTGAAGCCACTAAGCTCGTTCACGCACAATCAGATATGGTCTATGGTATTGATATTCCCTTTTGGTTCGAAGAACGTGGGGATTCCGGAAATATAGAAGGGCTCTGCAAATGGCAAGGGGTGGAAAAACCTGCTAGTTATCACCTACTGGATGTGGTGGATAACATCGGGAGCATGAATTATCGCGATCGTTGCTTTGGTGCTGACGGAATCCTAGCTCATGGTATTCAAGAAATTGAATATGCAGATAAGATAGGAAAGCTTGTCTACATGGGGGTAGAAACGTTTCGGTATCCCCTTATAAAGGTCGATATGGTCTGCGGAATGAAAAAAGACCTCTTTTTTAAGAGATTAAATACAGATTTAATGGAGCTCCGGGATCTTAGTCGAATGGATGGTCCACGATTCAGACTTCAATTTCTTGAAGCGGACGATTATGTTCATGTAGGACTTGAACGGCCTGCGAATATGGATAAGGAAAGATCAAAACGATATGACAAAGCTTTACTTAAACTTGCCCGCTGGGTCGGAACACCGCCGGAGGGTTTTATAAACCTAGACGATGTCTTATTTGATACCGAATATGCTCTGTCAAAAAATCTGAGCTGGGATTCATTAACGCCAAGCCATATTTCCTCTTTAGATAGGAAAGAAACGTATGCGAGTTTTAAAACAACCCTTGTTATGCAGCCGAAAATTACGTTTGACGGGCAAACAAAAGCTCAGATGGATCGTGAACTATTTTCTGTTAATAAAGAATTTCTATCGCATTCCAGTTTTCTAGGTTTTGCGATCCACTATTATAAGACCTATAAAGGAATGCCCGACTGACCCAGAGGAACATCGCCATTCTAGTTATGACCCATTGATCGATCATATGGCTTGAAAAAATCGCCATCGAAGATGGCCTAACTTACGATATGAGTGAACAATTATGATTCTATTGCCTAAACCAAAGAAATGTAAAATGAGGGATGGAAAATATTCCTTGAGCGCCGAACAGTTACAGTGGGCAGCAGATACGGCGTCTAAAAAGCTATGCCCCTCCATAGAAGTAGACCTGGACTCTTCTGCAGGATCCCATGCAGAGGGT